>SWCD01024120.1_pt1 | contig 1634847 bp, 1529 predicted proteins | sample 4693011 | NCBI WGS metagenome assembly SWCD01 (sample SAMN10267278, study PRJNA491770) | bioreactor metagenome | isolation source: DHS bioreactor inoculated with marine | place: Japan: Omine Ridge, Nankai Trough
GGCTCACCAAGCCGACGACGGGTAGCCGGCCTGAGAGGGTGACCGGCCACACTGGGACTGAGACACGGCCCAGACTCCTACGGGAGGCAGCAGTAGGGAATATTGCACAATGGGCGCAAGCCTGATGCAGCAACGCCGCGTGAGGGACGACGGCCTTCGGGTTGTAAACCTCTTTTAGTAGGGAAGAAGCGAAAGTGACGGTACCTGCAGAAAAAGCACCGGCTAACTACGTGCCAGCAGCCGCGGTAATACGTAGGGTGCAAGCGTTGTCCGGAATTATTGGGCGTAAAGAGCTCGTAGGCGGTTTGTCGCGTCTGCTGTGAAAACCCGAGGCTCAACCTCGGGCCTGCAGTGGGTACGGGCAGACTAGAGTGCGGTAGGGGAGATTGGAATTCCTGGTGTAGCGGTGGAATGCGCAGATATCAGGAGGAACACCAATGGCGAAGGCAGATCTCTGGGCCGTAACTGACGCTGAGGAGCGAAAGCATGGGGAGCGAACAGGATTAGATACCCTGGTAGTCCATGCCGTAAACGTTGGGAACTAGATGTAGGGACCATTCCACGGTTTCTGTGTCGCAGCTAACGCATTAAGTTCCCCGCCTGGGGAGTACGGCCGCAAGGCTAAAACTCAAAGGAATTGACGGGGGCCCGCACAAGCGGCGGAGCATGCGGATTAATTCGATGCAACGCGAAGAACCTTACCAAGGCTTGACATATACGAGAACGGGCTAGAAATAGTCAACTCTTTGGACACTCGTAAACAGGTGGTGCATGGTTGTCGTCAGCTCGTGTCGTGAGATGTTGGGTTAAGTCCCGCAACGAGCGCAACCCTCGTTCTTTGTTGCCAGCACGTAATGGTGGGAACTCAAAGGAGACTGCCGGGGTCAACTCGGAGGAAGGTGGGGATGACGTCAAATCATCATGCCCCTTATGTCTTGGGCTTCACGCATGCTACAATGGCCGGTACAAAGGGCTGCAATACCGTAAGGTGGAGCGAATCCCAAAAAGCCGGTCTCAGTTCGGATTGAGGTCTGCAACTCGACCTCATGAAGTCGGAGTCGCTAGTAATCGCAGATCAGCAACGCTGCGGTGAATACGTTCCCGGGCCTTGTACACACCGCCCGTCAAGTCATGAAAGTCGGTAACACCCGAAGCCAGTGGCCCAACCGCAAGGAGGGAGCTGTCGAAGGTGGGATTGGTAATTAGGACTAAGTCGTAACAAGGTAGCCGTACCGGAAGGTGCGGCTGGATCACCTCCTTTCTAAGGAGCACTCGAGGACGCGTCTGTATACAGCGCTATTAGCCTCGTAGCCATTTCGAGAGCATACGTTTCTCGGTGGCGCTCATGGGTGGAACATTGACATTGTGACCAGGACCAACGTTGTCCTCTCAGTACGCTCCCTTCGGGGAACTGGAACAGGGGTCAGCCGGAAGCCTGGTCTTTGCACGTTGTTGGGTCCTGAGGGATCGGACCGCACCGTTAGTTTGGTGCGAGGCGAACCTCTGGACCTCGTTGTGACTAGCAGATTGCTTGATAAGAGCAGCTAGGCACAAGGGGTACCGCCCGTATTTTGAGAACTACACAGTGGACGCGAGCATCTTAGATAGAGATGTGTGCCTTAGGGTGCGCATCGATATCACAGAAAAACAAGACTTGGTCGCCTCAATCATCCGTTTACGGATGACTCGGCGACCAAATCATTGGTCAATCTGCTCGGTAATGAGGGTTCCGGCTTGCCGGCGCCCACAGAGCTGAGCCGATCGATTCTAAACTCATGTGAAATCAAGTTTCTAAGTGCAAACGGTGGATGCCTTGGCATCTGGAGCCGAAGAAGGACGTATAAATCTGCGATAAGCCTCGGGGAGCTGATAATAGAGCTTTGATCCGAGGATCTCCGAATGGGGAAACCCCGCCAGGGGCAGCAATGTCACCTGGTGACTCCCGCCTGAATATATAGGGCGGGTAGAGGGAACGTGGGGAAGTGAAACATCTCAGTACCCACAGGAAGAGAAAGCAACCGCGATTCCGTTAGTAGTGGCGAGCGAAACCGGAACAGGCCAAACCGATCATGTGTGATAGCCGGCAGGCGTTGCATGGTCGGGGTAGTGGGACTTTTCAGCAGTTACTGCCGTACTGCAAGAGTCAGAAAGTTGTATAGACGAATGGCATTGAAAGGCCAGCCACAGAGGGTGCCAGCCCCGTAGTCGAAATGCAGCAATCACTCGAGAAGTATCCCAAGTATCACGGGGCCCGAGAAATCCCGTGTGAATCAGCCAGGACCACCTGGTAAGCCTAAATACTCCCAGATGACCGATAGCGGACAAGTACCGTGAGGGAAAGGTGAAAAGTACCCCGGGAGGGGAGTGAAATAGTACCTGAAACCGTTTGCATACAAACCGTTGGAGCCTCCATAGCAGGGGTGACAGCGTGCCTTTTGAAGAATGAGCCTGCGAGTTAGTGATATGTGGCGAGGTTAACCCGAGAGGGGTAGCCGTAGCGAAAGCGAGTCTGAATAGGGCAATTCAGTCGCATGTTCTAGACCCGAAGCGAAGTGATCTATCCATGGCCAGGTTGAAGCGCGTGTAAAACCGCGTGGAGGACCGAACCCACTTCAGTTGAAAATGGAGGGGATGAGCTGTGGATAGGGGTGAAAGGCCAATCAAACTTCGTGATAGCTGGTTCTCTCCGAAATGCATTTAGGTGCAGCGTTGCGTGTTTCTTGCCGGAGGTAGAGCTACTGGATAGCTGATGGGCCCTAAAAGGTTACTGACGTTAGCCAAACTCCGAATGCCGGTAAGTGAGAGCGCAGCAGTGAGACGGTGGGGGATAAGCTTCATCGTCGAGAGGGAAACAACCCAGACTACCAACTAAGGTCCCAAAGCGTGTGCTAAGTGGAAAAGGATGTGGAGTTGCAGAGACAACCAGGAGGTTGGCTTAGAAGCAGCCATCCTTGAAAGAGTGCGTAATAGCTCACTGGTCAAGTGATTCCGCGCCGACAATGTAACGGGGCTCAAGCACACCACCGAAGTTGTAGATTTCATGTAATAGCCAGGCATCTCCTAGAGGGGTGTCCAGGCGCATGGAGTGGTAGGAGAGCGTCGTGTGGCGAGTGAAGCGGCGGTGTAAACCAGCCGTGGACGCCACACGAGTGAGAATGCAGGCATGAGTAGCGAAAGACGGGTGAGAAACCCGTCCTCCGAAAGACCAAGGGTTCCAGGGCCAGGCTAATCCGCCCTGGGTAAGTCGGGACCTAAGGCGAGGCCGACAGGCGTAGTCGATGGACAACGGGTTGATATTCCCGTACTGACGAAGAACCGCCCAAACCAATCCAGTAATGCTAAGAGTCTGAATCCCAGTGACTGATCCCTTCGGGGTGACGCGTTGGGCCTAGCACTCGACCCTATGCTGAGGCGGTTAGCGTATTAACAGGTGTGACGCAGGAAGGTAGCTGAGCCGGGCGATGGTTGACCCGGTCTAAGAATGTAGGCCGAGAGATAGGCAAATCCGTCTCTCATCAAGGCTGAGACTCGATGGGACGCCGCAAGGCGGATTCAGTGATCCTATGCTGCCGAGAAAAGCATCGACGCGAGGTTCAAGTCACCCGTACCCTAAACCGACTCAGGTGGTCAGGTAGAGAATACTAAGGAGATCGAGAGAATCGTGGTTAAGGAACTCGGCAAAATGCCCCCGTAACTTCGGGAGAAGGGGGGCCTGAAGGGTGAAGGGATTTACTCCTGGAGCTCCAGAAGGCCGCAGAGACCAGTGGGAAGCGACTGTTTACTAAAAACACAGGTCCGTGCGAAGTCGCAAGACGATGTATACGGACTGACGCCTGCCCGGTGCTGGAAGGTTAAGAGGAACGGTTAGCTCTTCGGAGCGAAGCTGAGAATTTAAGCCCCAGTAAACGGCGGTGGTAACTATAACCATCCTAAGGTAGCGAAATTCCTTGTCGGGTAAGTTCCGACCTGCACGAATGGCGTAACGACTTCCCAGCTGTCTCAACCGCGAACTCGGCGAAATTGCACTACGAGTAAAGATGCTCGTTACGCGCAGAAGGACGGAAAGACCCCGTGACCTTTACTACAGCTTGGTATTGGTGTTCGGTATGGCCTGTGTAGGATAGGTGGGAGACTGTGAAGCTTGGACGCTAGTTCAGGTGGAGTCATTGTTGAAATACCACTCTGGTCATATTGCATATCTAACTACGAACCGTAATCCGGTTCTGGGACAGTGCCTGGTGGGTAGTTTAACTGGGGCGGTTGCCTCCTAAAGAGTAACGGAGGCGCCCAAAGGTTCCCTCAACCTGGTTGGTAATCAGGTGTCGAGTGTAAGTGCACAAGGGAGCTTGACTGTGAGACTGACAAGTCGAGCAGGGACGAAAGTCGGGACTAGTGATCCGGCAGTGGCTTGTGGAAGCGCTGTCGCTCAACGGATAAAAGGTACCTCGGGGATAACAGGCTGATCTTGCCCAAGAGTCCATATCGACGGCATGGTTTGGCACCTCGATGTCGGCTCGTCGCATCCTGGGGCTGGAGTAGGTCCCAAGGGTTGGGCTGTTCGCCCATTAAAGCGGTACGCGAGCTGGGTTTAGAACGTCGTGAGACAGTTCGGTCCCTATCCTCTGCGCGCGCAGGAAATTTGAGAAGATCTATCCCTAGTACGAGAGGACCGGGATGGACGAACCTCTGGTGTGTCAGTTGTTCCGCCAGGAGCACCGCTGATTAGCTACGTTCGGAGAGGATAACCGCTGAAAGCATCTAAGCGGGAAGCCAGCTTCAAGATGAGATTTCCATCCCTTCGGGGGAGAGGCTCCCAGCTAGACTACTGGGTTGATAGGCAGGATGTGGAAGCGAGGACTAAAGACTCGTGTAGCTGACCTGTACTAATAAGCCGATAACTTGATAACACTCCGTTTGCGCGCTGCATTTATGCAGTCAGAGAACGAATGAGAGATGTTTGCGTCCACTTTGTGGTTCCCGATTTACGGTCGGGGATCAACCCGGAACATGGCCCTTTGGGCTGTGGTTCCGGCTATGAACTGATACATAAATCAATAGTGTTTCGGCGGCCATAGCGAGAGGGAAACGCCCGGTCACATTCCGAACCCGGAAGCTAAGACTCTCTGCGCCGATGGTACTGCAAGGGGGACCTTGTGGGAGAGTAGGACACCGCCGGACTTCTTTGTAAAATGGCCACCCATCCGGGTGGTCATTTTGCGTTAACGAACACACCTTTAAAGGAGCCCAACCATGGTTGATTCGCCAGAAAGACCACGGCGCCCAGGTGGGCCGCCCCCCAAGGGGCGCTCAGGCTCCGCCCGACCTGCGAAGGGCACTCCGCCTTCTGGCAGCCGGCCCGACCGTGGCGGAAAACCTCGTGGCGACAAGCCGGCCTGGCAGAAGCGCGATGGTGATCGCCCGGCCCGTCCGAGTCGCGACGGTGACCGGCCGGCCCGTCCGAGTCGCGACGGTGACCGGCCCGCTCGTCCGAGTCGGGATGGCCAGAAGCGTGACGGCGATCGGCGCGGCGGCAGGCCAAAGGACTCGGAGCGCCGCCTGTGGACCCGTGACGGTGCACCAGCTCGTGGCGATTCTTCTGCACGGGAACGCGAAACTCCGGAAGACCGCGATCCTTACGGGACGAAGTCGGTTCGAGCCAGGCATTTTGCTCCAGAGATCGCGGAGGACGTTCTGCCGAATCAGCTGGACCGCGTTGCCCGCGCACAACTCAAAACCTTGAGCAAGGAGAACGCGGACGAGGTGGCCAAACACCTCGTCATGGCCGCTCGCCTTATCGACGCAGACCCGGCCCTCGCCCACGAACATGCGGTTTCCGCTGGACGACGCGCTGGCCGGATCGCCGTCGTGCGGGAGACCCTCGCGATCACTGCCTATTCGATCGGAGACTTTGCACTCGCACTGCGCGAATTGCGAACCTACCGCCGCATTTCCGGCCGCGATGACCAGCTGCCCATGATGGTGGATTGTGAACGTGGCCTCGGTCGCCCGGAGAAAGCACTGGAACTCGGTCGATCGGTGGCAAGATCCACCCTTCCCACGGACGTTCAGGTTGAACTTGCCATTGCCATGTCTGGTGCTCGTCTGGACCTTGGGCAGACCGAGGCAGCGCTTGTTGAGCTGCAGATTCCGCAACTGGACCCGGACACCGCGTACCCCTGGAGTCCAGCGCTCTTCGATGCCTACGCCGCAGTTCTTGAGGATCTCGGCCGCGCATCCGAAGCCGAGACCTGGTTCACGAGGTCGGATCTCGCTACGGCGGCACTGTCCTCCGGTGATGAAGCCGATGATGTGGAGATCGAGGTTTTCGAGGAGGGTGAGGAGTCCGACGAGGCTTCTGTGCCTGACGCGCCTGACGTGCCTGACGCGCCCGACGCGCCCGATGCAGTTGAGCACCATGACTCGGATGACTGAGCCCACACCGCTGGATGGTGTCGACCTGGTTTTGGCCGACCTCGACGGTGTCATTTATCGCGGGGCGGAAGCCATCCCGTTTGCCGTGGAGAGCATCAATCGCGCAGCAGAGCAGCGTCGCGTCGCCTACATCACGAACAATGCTTCTCGCACGCCGGAGACCGTCGCCGCGCAATTGACGTCGTTCGGTCTTAACGCCACGCGGGAAGAGGTTGTGACCTCGCCGCAGGCGGCGGTAAGACTGCTGACCGGACTCGTTCCCGCCGGTTCGCTCGTGCTCGCGATCGGCGGCGATGGCTTGCGTTCGGAGCTGGTGTTGGCTGGTTTCACGATCACCGACTCAGCGGATGATGGTCCTGCCGCGGTCATCCAGGGCTTCTATCCGGACATCGGGTGGAGCCAGCTCGCCGAAGCGTCCTATGCGCTGCAGGGCGCTGGGGCCGAACTCCCGTGGGTGGCGACGAACACGGACTGGACCATCCCGACGGCTCGCGGCATCGCGCCGGGCAACGGAACGCTCGTCTCGGCGGTTCACCTCGCCGTGGGCAGGCTGCCGGTCGTCGCAGGCAAACCGGAGACACCCATTTTCGAGGAAGCCATCGCGCGATTCGGTGGCCAGAAGCCCCTGTTCCTGGGCGACAGACTGGACACCGACATCCTCGGGGCCAACCGTGCCGGGATCGACTCAGTTCTCGTGCTCACCGGCGTCGACCAGGCAAAGCAGGTGCTGGCGGCCGACCCGAATTCCCGACCGACGTTCATTCTCGAAGATTTGACTGGCCTCCACGAGCCGTACCCGATCATCCACGACGAGACGGCGTCCGACGGCTCCCGTACCGTAACGGTGGGCTCGGCTGTCGTTCGGATGTCGGGAAACGTCGTTTCTGTCTGGCGTGCCGGCAGCAGTCGGATTGACCTGCTGAGGGCTGGCGCTGCGGCGATCTGGGGGAGCGGGCTGGCCATTTACGGGCTGGACGTCGCACCGGAACTGTACTCTTGAGTCATGTCCGATGACCCTCATGCCTCCGCGGATGCCGCGAACCTGGACGACGCAGATGCGCTGCTCTCGCGTTTGCGCGTGATCGAGGATCAGCCGCTGCAGGAACGGGCGACGGCGTTCATTCAGGTGCACGACGAACTTCGCCGCGGACTCGAAGGTTCTGACGTTTCGGCGTGAGTGAATCTGAAGAGTCGACCGGAAGCCGACTCGATGCTGCGCTTGCCACCCGTGGGCTCGCACGCTCGCGCTCCCGCGCCGCGCAACTCATCGCCGACGGAATTGTCACGGTGGACGGTCGGCCGGCTACGAAACCGTCCCAACGAGTGAGCGAAAGCCAGACAATTGCGGTCACCGAGTCTGACAGTTATGTGAGCCGGGCAGCACTCAAACTGCTCGCAGCGTTGGATGCCTTTCCGATCACGGTCACCGGGCGTCTCGCCCTGGACGTCGGAGCGTCGACGGGAGGGTTCACGCAGGTTCTTCTGGAGCGCGGCGCCGCGCGGGTAGTTGCTCTGGACGTGGGCCATGATCAACTCGCGCCATCCATTCGGCACGATGAACGAGTGCTCGTGATCGAAGGGCTCAATGCGCGAGAGCTGAACCCAGAGGTGCTCGCGACAGCCGGAGTCTCCGAACTGCCGACCCTCGTCGTGGCCGACCTGTCTTTCATTTCGCTGGAGCTTGTCCTGCCCGCACTTGTCGCGACCGTGGGCGTGACCGCCGATTTTGTTGTGCTTGTGAAGCCACAGTTCGAGGTAGGGCGCGGTGGAGTTCGGGAGGGCATCGTGCGTGACCCAGCGTTGAGGGAGGACGCGGTCACCGGTGTGCTCTGGGCGGCGTGGGATCTTGGGCTCCAGACGGCAGGAGTCATCTCCTCCCCAATCGCGGGAACAAGCGGAAACCGCGAATACCTCGTCTGGTTCTCCACCGAGGCCGGGTCCAATCCGACAGAATGGACTGAGCAGGTTTCTGTGCTTGCACACAATTGAGCGCTGAACCTCAGCGCAATAGTTATCCAACACAACGGTCAAGGAGTCCCACGTGGCAGAACGGCACATTCTCGTCGTCTCCCACACCGGGCGCGCGGAAACGCTGGAAGCCGCGACCGCCGTGTGCCGCATGCTGATCGCGGATGACGTCGTGCCTGTGGTCACGAAGGCGGACGAGAGCGACATCCTTCGCCACGATCCAAACCTTTCGGTGAGCATCCTCGGCGATGATGTGTCGTTGTCCGAGCTGGAGCTCGTAATTGTGCTCGGCGGTGACGGAACCATACTGAGGGCCGCGGAGATCACGCGCGAATCCCCGGTGCCACTCCTCGGCATCAATCTCGGTCACGTCGGATTTTTGGCTGAGGCCGAGCGGGAAACGCTGGAGGCCAGCGTGCAACGGGCTTTGGATCGGGACTACGTCACCGAGGAACGGATGGCCCTGTCCGTGCGCGTCAAAGTGGACGCTGAAGTCGTGTACGAGACCTGGGCGCTCAACGAGGCGACGGTGGAAAAGGCCAGCCGGGAACGGATGTTGGAGGTCGTCATCGAGGTCGATGGCCGGCCGCTGTCGAGCTTTGGCTGCGACGGCGTCGTCATGTCGACGCCAACCGGCTCAACGGCATACTCTTTCTCCGCTGGCGGACCCATTGTGTGGCCGAGCCTTGAGGCGATGCTCCTCGTACCGTTGAGCGCGCACGCACTCTTCGCGCGGCCGCTCGTCGTTGGACCGGACTCCGTCTTCGCGGTTGAGGTGCTCGATCGCACTCAGGGCGTCGGTGTGCTCTGGTGCGATGGTCGGCGCACCTGGGATCTTCCCCGCGGGGCGCGTGTTGTTGTGCGGAAGTCGCCGACTCCGGTGCGCTTCGCGCGGCTCCATCAGGGTCCGTTCACGGACCGACTGGTCAACAAGTTCAACCTCCCGGTGACCGGATGGCGCGGCCCCGTCGAGGGCGAGGGTGCACCCTCGTGATTGAGGAACTTTCCATCCGCAACCTCGGGGTCATCGGGGAAGCCGTGCTTCCTCTCGGTGCCGGGTTCACCGCGCTCACCGGCGAGACCGGCGCGGGCAAGACCATGATCGTGACGGCGCTCGGACTCCTGCTCGGTGAGCGCGCGGACAGCCAGGTGCTGCGCACGGGAAGTGAGTCGGCCGTCGTGGAGGGGCATTGGCTCATTGAATCGAGCGGCCCTGTCGCTGCGAGAGTGACCGATGCGGGAGGCGATCTGGATCCGGCCGGTCCGAATCGGGTTTCCCTGTTGCTGAGCAGATCGGTGTCCTCGGAGGGGCGCAGCCGCGCCGTTGTGGGCGGTCGCACTACCCCCGTCGGTGTGCTCGCGGAAATTGGTGGCGACCTGGTCGTCGTGCACGGTCAGTCGGATCAGGTGCGCCTGCGCTCAGCCACCGCACAGCGGGAGGCGCTGGACCGGTTTGCCGGCGAAGAACTCCAGGAACTGCTGGAGGAATATCAGGAGACGTTTCGACGCTGGCAGTCCGGGCAGGGCGAGCTTGATGTCCTGGTTGCTGAGCGGGACCGCAGGGCGAAAGAAGCCGAAGATCTCCGCGTGGCGATCGAAGAGATTGAGTCCGTGGCACCCCGCCGCGGTGAGGATGTTGAGCTCGCAGAGCGCGCAGAGCGCTTGAGCAATCTCGAGGAGTTGAGACTGGCCGCCGCAGGAGCACATGAGCTGCTTTCCGCGCAAAATTCAGATGACGCGAGTGATGTGCTCGGGCTGCTGGAGAATGCGCGTCGCCAACTGGATCGGGTAGCCGGCCACGACCCAGCCCTGGCCCCGATGGCCGAAGCGATAGCGAACGCATCGTTTGCCGTGTCGGAGATTTCTGCCCAGTTGTCCAGTTACCTCGGCGGACTCGACGCCGACGGCGCCAACGAGTTGGAGTCGATCCAGCAACGCCGGGCCGAACTCGGCGCACTCATCCGCAAGCACGGCCAAAACCTCGATGAAACCATCGACTTCCTCGATGTGGGGAGCAGTCGCCTCCTCGACCTCGACAACGATTCGGACCGCATTGAGCAGTTGCGCGGCGAGGTGGCGCACGACCGGGAAACCGTCATGGCTCTCGCGGATCGGCTGACCGGCATCCGCACGAACGCAGCCTTCCGGCTGTCGGAGTTGGTGACCGGCGAGTTGGCTGCTTTGGCCATGGCAGATGCTGTGGTGACCGTCGAGGTCGACAGCAGCGGCGACTATTCTCTGCTCGGCCACGATCAGGTGTCGTTCCTGCTTCAGCCGCACAAGGGCGCAGAGCCGCGGGCGCTCGGACGTGGTGCATCCGGCGGTGAATTGTCCCGCGTCATGCTCGCGATCGAGGTGGTGATTGCGGGAAGTGACCCGGTTCGCACGTTCATCTTCGATGAGGTTGACGCCGGCGTCGGCGGTGCTTCGGCAATCGAAATTGGCAAACGCCTTGCCCAATTGGCGCGTTCTGCACAGGTGATCGTGGTGACCCATCTCCCGCAGGTTGCGGCGTTTGCCACGAACCATTTGCGCGTCGTGAAGAGCACGGACGGTGAAATCACGGCGAGCAGTGTGCAGCAATTGCAGGGGGAAGAGCGCGCTGAGGAGCTTGCGCGCATGCTTTCCGGCCTGGCCGACTCCGAGAGCGGACTCGCCCACGCGCGGGAACTTTTGGAAACTGCGCGGTCACTTGCGTGACATTCCGGCCTGTCGCCGCCGACGGAACCGCCAATCTCGGTGATAAGCTGTAACCCCGTGGTAGTCAATCATTCTGCGGAGACAACAAAGCACATTTTCGTCACCGGTGGTGTTGTCTCGAGTCTTGGAAAAGGACTCACGGCTGCCAGTCTCGGTAACCTGCTGACGGCGCGAGGTTTACGCGTCGTGATGCAGAAGCTGGATCCCTATTTGAACGTGGATCCGGGCACCATGAACCCGTTTCAGCACGGTGAAGTCTTTGTCACCGATGACGGGGCGGAGACCGACCTCGACATCGGCCACTACGAGCGTTTTCTCGACATCAACCTCAGCCAGGCTGCCAACGTCACGACGGGGCAGATCTATTCGCAGGTGATTGCGAAGGAGCGCCGCGGCGAGTATCTGGGTGACACCGTACAGGTCATCCCGCACATCACGGATGAGATCAAACGTCGGATGCGGCTGCAGTCGCACAATGACCCGCGCCCCGATGTGATCATCACCGAGATCGGCGGGACCGTCGGTGACATCGAGAGCCTGCCGTTCCTGGAGGCCGCGCGCCAGGTGCGTCACGAAATCGGTCGCGCGAACTGCTTCTTCGTCCACGTCTCCCTGGTTCCCTATCTGAACGCCGCGGGGGAGCAGAAGACGAAGCCAACCCAGCACTCCGTTGCTGCTCTCAGATCCATCGGTATCCAGCCGGATGCGATCGTGTTGCGCAGCGACCGGCCGGTCCCGGACTCGATGAACCGCAAGATTGCCCTCATGTGCGATGTCGACCCAGAGGCGGTCATCAACTGCCCGGACGCACCAAGCATTTACGACATCCCGGACATCCTGCACAGTCAGAACCTGGATGCGTACATCATCGAGCACTTTGGTCTGGCAGCGAACGAAGTGGACTGGTCCGGGTGGGCAGAGTTGTTGCACGCCGTCCACGAACCGAAGTTTGAAGTGTCGATCGGGCTGGTGGGAAAGTACATTGACCTTCCGGACGCCTACCTCTCGGTGACGGAAGCCTTGCGCGCCGGCGGTTTCGCGCACCAGACGAAGGTGAACATCCGGTGGATCGCCTCCGATGACTGCGAAACCCCCGAGGGTGCCGCGAAGAGCCTCGCCGACCTTGACGGGATTTGCGTACCTGGCGGGTTCGGAGTCCGCGGGATCGAAGGCAAGCTCGGCGCGTTGCGATTTGCGCGGGAGAACGGTATCCCGGCGCTCGGTTTGTGTCTTGGCCTGCAGTGCATGGTCATCGAGTATTCGCGCAATGTGGTCGGTCTGGATGGGGCCTCCTCGTCCGAGTTCGACCCGGACACCGTGCACCCGGTGATCGCGACCATGGCTGAGCAGGTCGACATCATTGCCGATGGTGACCTCGGCGGCACCATGCGGCTCGGCCTTTACCCGGCAGATTTGGCCGAGGGGTCAATTGTGCGCGAGCTGTACGGCGAAGCGCGGGTTTCCGAGCGTCACCGGCACCGCTACGAGGTCAACAACGCGTATCGTGACCAAATCGCGGCCGCAGGCCTCGTGTTTTCCGGGATGTCGCCCGACCGGAATCTGGTCGAATACATCGAGCTTCCGAAGGATGTTCACCCGTTCTATGTCGCAACGCAGGCGCACCCCGAGCTTCGGTCTCGGCCGAACCGGGCGCATCCGCTGTTCCGTGGGCTGATTGGGGCCGCGCTCGACCGCCAAAACGCGAGCCGCCTGTTTGAGGTTGCCGAGCAGGAAGCGGTCGATGCCTGAGGCTCTCTCCGACGAGAGTTTCCCGGTAGAGGTCCGTGCGAGCGACCGGGTATTTGACGGGGCGGTGTGGGATGTCTTCCGTGACCGCTTTGTCTTGGGCGACGACGTGCTGGAGCGCGAGTACCAGAAGCATCCGGGCGCTGTGGCCATACTCGCGGAGGATACCGAAGGACGGATTCTGCTGATCAAGCAGTATCGGCACCCGATCGGTTTTCGCGATTGGGAGTTGCCCGCCGGCTTGCGCGATATGGCCGGTGAAGATCCGTTGGAGACGGCGAAGCGGGAACTTGCGGAGGAAGCGGATTTGGTGGCCGACGACTGGTCGCCACTGTGCGAGTTTTTCAGTTCCCCCGGCGGGAGCTCCGAAGTGATTACGGTGTTCCGTGCCAGGTCCTTGTCGCCCGCAGCGCATCGATTCGAGCGCACGGAGGAGGAAGCCGGCATCGAGCTGCGGTGGGTGGATGCGAATGAGGTGGTTGCCGCTGTGCTGGGCGGGCGGCTGCGCAATTCGATTCTCGCAATCTCGGTGCTGAACGCTCATGCCCGGCGCTGACGGAGTCACCGGCATTCCTCTCGCCCGCGCGTTGGAGCGTTACCTGCGGCACGTGTCGATTGAGCGCGGGCTTTCCACGAACACGATTGGCGCGTACCGCAGGGACCTTGAGGCGTACCTCGCGTTGCTCGATGGTCGCGGCGTGACGTCGACAGACGAGGCAACCCCGTCGGATGTTGCCGCGTTCATCCAGGATTTGCGGGGGCGGGCCGAGTCACCGCTCGCCGCATCATCCACGGCGCGCATGCTGTCCTCGGTGCGCGGATTTCACCGTTTTCTCGTCGAGGAGGGGCTGGCTGAGGCAGATCCGGCAGCAGAGTCCACGCCGCCAAAGTTGGCAGGGCGGCTGCCGAAGGCGATCACGGTGCAGCAGATGGCGGCCATTCTTGCCACGACGGAGGGTGAAGACGAGGCGTCAATTCGCGATCGGGCTCTTCTCGAACTGTTGTATGCGACCGGTGCGAGAGTGAGCGAGGCGGTCGACTTGAACGTCGACGATGTGATCAGCACTCTGGGCGAGGGGGCTGCGGATGTCGTTCGCCTGTTCGGCAAAGGCGGAAAGCAGCGCATCGTGCCCCTCGGCAGTTTTGCGCGGGCAGCGCTCGACACGTACCTCGTGCGTTCGCGTCCGATTCTCTCCGCGCGAGGCAGGGCGACCCCGGCATTGTTTCTCGGGGTGCGCGGCCAGCGGTTGTCTCGGCAAAGCGTGTGGCTCGTCATCAAGGCGCGCGCAGAGCAGTCGAAGATCGGCGTCGAGGTGTCGCCGCACACGTTTCGACATTCGTTCGCGACCCATTTGCTTGAGGGTGGGGCGGATGTGCGGGTCGTGCAGGAGCTGCTCGGCCATTCTTCGGTCGCGACCACGCAGATTTACACGCTCGTGACGGCGGACACGCTTCGCGACATGTACACCTCTGCGCACCCTCGCGCGCTGGAGCTATGAGCGACGACCATTTCTGGTCGTCGCCGCGACGCCAGCGCCGATGGTCGTCCCGACCATCGGGAAGTACTGCCACCTGCGAGATACCGCAAAGCGCGAAGCGCGAGCTTCCTGTCCAAGCGCGCCTGACCAGTCGCCAAGCGACCGACCGTTAGACTTTGTCGGGTGACCAGCAAACGGGATGAGACTGCCGCAGAACTCGCGGGTCTCGAAGTCACCGAAAACGGGCCGACAGGCCGACCAGCGACGACGTTCCCTGCTCCGGCACCGCTGAAGGGCCACGGCCCAGCGAGAATCATTGCGCTCTGCAACCAAAAGGGCGGCGTGGGCAAGACGACCTCCACCATCAATCTGGGTGCTGCCCTGGCCGAGTACGGTCGGCGGGTGCTGTGCGTCGACTTTGACCCTCAGGGTGCGCTTTCTGCGGGCCTCGCGGTGCCCACACACGACGTGCCGAACATTTACGACCTCCTCGTCGGTACGGTGAAGGATCCGCTGGAGGCTATCCAGCACACCTCGACGAAAAACCTGGACGTCATCCCCGCCAACATTGACCTTTCCGCCGCTGAAGTGCACCTCGTGAACGAGGTCGCCCGCGAGCAGATTCTGGCGAGAGTCCTGCGCAAGGTGGCCAACGATTACGACGTGATCCTGATCGACTGCCAGCCGTCGCTCGGCATCCTCACGGTGAACGCTCTGACGGCAAGCCACGGCGTCCTGATCCCGCTCGAGTGCGAGTATTTCGCGCTGCGCGGTGTCGCGCTGCTCGTGGAGACGATCGACAAGGTGCGGGACCGGTTGAACCCAGCGCTAGAGCTGGACGGCATCCTCGCGACCATGTACGACCCGCGCACGCTGCACTCCCGCGAAGTGTTGGAGCGGGTTGTTGAGACGTTCGGCGACCGCGTGTTCGAGACCGTGATCAACCGAACCGTGAAGTTCCCGGATGCGAGCGTCGCCGCTTCCCCCATCACCGAGTTCGCCCCAGAGCACGCCGCGGCGGAGAGCTACCGCCAGTTGGCCAGGGAGCTGATTTTCCGTGGTGCCGTCGCCTAGCGCTGCAGCGCCAGATGCCGAGCTGTCTGACGCCGAGTTGTCTGACGCGGTGACGATGGATGCTTCTGGCGTGGATGGCGTCTTCTCGGTGAACCTCGGAAATTTTGCCGGGCCTTTCGATCTGCTGTTGAGCCTCATCGCCAAGCACGAACTCGATGTGACCGAGATCGCCTTGAGCGTTGTCACCGACGAGTTCATTTCGTATCTTGCGACGCTGAGCGGCCCGGACGAACTGGACCAAGCGAGCGAGTTTCTCGTGGTTGCTGCGACTCTGCTTGACCTGAAAGTTGCCGGTCTGCTCCCGCAGGGTGAGCTCGTGGATGCCGAATCCGTTGCCCTGCTCGAGGCGCGCGACCTGCTGTTCGCCCGACTGCTTCAGTACCGGGCGTTTAAGGAGATTTCGGCGTGGTTCAGCAGCGGATTCGAAGCGGAGTCCGTGCGGCACGCCAGGCAGGTGCGCCTCGAGGAGAAGTATCGCGCGCGCACTCCGGAGCTTGTCTGGACGCTCACCGCTCAGGACTTTGCCGCTCTGGCAGCACTCGCTCTCGCGCCTCGCGAGCTTCCTTCTGTCGGGCTGGACCACTTGCACGCTCCTCTGGTCAGTATCCGGGAGCAGGCGGCGATTGTGGTGGCAACGCTCCGCAGGGGCGGACCAGTGACGTTCCGCGAACTCATCGCCGGCGCGGATCAAAAAGGTGTGGTCATTGCGCGGTTCCTCGCAGTCCTTGAACTGTATCGGGCGGATGCTGTTGCCTTCGAGCAGCTCGAACCGCTCGGCGAATTGAGCATCCGGTGGACCGCGGAACAGTGGTCTGATGCAAGTCTGGCGTCGCTCGGCGCGGACTACGGAGGGAACTGATGGCAGACAGGGACGGCGCTGAAGTGGACGGCGCTGCAGTGGACGGCGCTGAGTTGAGTCTTGAGCGTCGCCTTGAGGCGATCCTCATGGTGGCAGACGAGCCCATCAGTTTGGTGAGCTTTGCGACCGCTCTTGGCGCGCCGGTGCCCGCCGTTCGTCAGTCGATCGAGCGCCTCGTTGCGGACTACGACGGTGTCGTCACGGACGGCAGCGGCTCAGGGACGAAGCGAGGGTTCGAGCTGCGCGAGGTCGGCGGGGGCTGGCGCATGTACGTTCGAGGCGAGTTTGATGAGGTCGTTCGCGACTTCGTGCTTACCCAAAACCCCACGAAGCTTTCGCAGGCCGCCCTGGAGACGCTCGCGGTGATCGCCTACAAGCAGCCGATCAGCCGGGGTCAGATCGCGTCCATCCGCGCGGTGAACGTGGATTCGGTCGTGCGCACTCTCGTGGGTCGCGGACTCGTGACGGAGGCGTACACGGACAGCGAGACTGGCGCGATCCACTACGAAACCACGGACGTTCTGCTCAGCCAACTCGGGATCAACTCCGTGGATGATCTGCCGCAGATTTCTGGTTTGCTCGATGACGGATCTGAGGGTTTTGATGGCGTCGCCTGACACTGAACACTCGGCGGATGCCGCCCAGGACGGGGTTCGACTTCAAAAGCTGATGGCGGCCGCGGGGGTCGCTTCCCGCCGAGTGTCGGAGAATCTGATTACCGAGGGTCGCGTCGAGGTCAACGGCGAGGTTGTGACGGAGCTGGGCAGGCGCGTTCTGGGGACGGATTCGGTTTCGGTGGATGGCACGCCGATTCAGCTGGACACCTCGCGACGCTACCTCATGCTCAACAAGCCTGTCGGCGTGGTGAGCTCGTTGAGCGATGAGCGCGGCCGCCAAGACCTTTCGAAGTTCGTCTCGTCCTTCGAGGAGCGCTTGTTCAACGTCGGTCGTCTCGATGCGCAAACCTCCGGACTGTTGATCCTGACCAACGATGGTGAACTCGCTCACGTGCTCGCGCATCCGAAGTTCGGCGTGATGAAGACGTACATCGCGAGAACAGAAGGGCGCATCACGCCACAAACCGTCGCGAAATTGCGCTCGGGTGTGGACCTGGAGGATGGTCCGATTTCCGCAGATTCGGCGCGCATCGTCGGCGAGGCCGGTGCGAAGGAAACCATCATCGAGATCACGCTGCACTCCGGGCGCAATCGCATTGTTCGCCGCATGCTGGAGCAGGTTGGGCACCCCGTGATCGACCTCGTTCGGCGACAGTTCGGTCCGCTCCACCTTGGCACGCTGGCGCCAGGCGAACTTCGGGATCTGACTAAAGTGGAACTCGGCCAATTGCTCACGATTGCGCGGGATGCGGAATCGGATGCTGACTCAGAGAAGGGCGCCGACCGTGAACGGTAGTCGCACTCGCGGGCAGGTTCGCATTGTCGGCGCCGGCCTTCTCGGGGCGAGCATCGGGCTTGCACTGCGCTCGAAGGGCGTGGACACGATTGTCTCGGATTCTTCGCCCGCCGCCCAGTCGCTCGCCATCGACTTCGGGGCCGGGAGGGCCGCGGACGCTTCGGATGCTCCCGAGCTGATCGTTGTCGCCGTTCCGCCGGATCAAACGGCAACAGTGGTCGCGGCGGAATTGTCCGCTTACCCTGAGGCGATTGTCACGGATGTGGCGAGCGTGAAGGTGCTTCCGCTGCAGGAGCTGCGCGACGCCGGCGTGGACACCTCGCGGTATGTCGGCTCGCATCCGCTCGCTGGGCGTGAGCGCGGAGGCGCTATTTCCGCGCGTGCCGATCTTTTCGTGGGCCGGCCCTGGGTGATTGTGACCGGGAACGGCGAGAGCACGGCCATGGTCGGTGTGATTGAAGCGCTCGTGCTCGATCTCGACGCCGTGCCGGTGTTGATGACCGCGCAGGAGCACGACACGAGTGTCGCACTGGTTTCCCACGTTCCTCAGGTGATTGCTTCGGTGCTCGCCAAGCAGCTCTCTGGTGGCACTGAACGCGCGCTGTCGCTGACCGGGCAGGGTTTGCGGGACACGACGCGGATTGCGGCGAGCGATCCGACTTTGTGGATTCAGATTCTGGCGGCGAACAACTCAACGGTGGTGGAGGTGCTTCGCTCGTTCCGCTCCGACCTGGACGGGATCATTGCTGCGCTCGACGCTCCGGCTGCGCCGGGGGCGAAGCGCGCTATCGCTGAGGCCCTGTCTGCAGGGAACACGGGCGTTGCAAGGCTCCCGGGCAAGCACGGTCAGGATCGACGATTCAGCCAACTCGTTGTCATGGTGGATGACACCCCTGGTGAGCTCGCGCGTCTTCTCGCTGAGATCGGCGATGCCGGTATCAACCTCGAGGACCTCCGACTGGAGCACTCGCCGGGAACCCAGGTGGGTCTTGCCGAGATTTCCGTCCTGCCTGAAGTGGAAGCGCAACTCGTCGCCGAGCTGGAGTCTCGCGGTTGGCGGGTCGCTGAGGCCTGGAAATGAGCGGCGCGGACGTGTCTGGCACCGGGGTGGGCGACGCATCCGCATCTCCGACGGCTCCGCGCATTGCCGTTGCCGTCGATGGTCCTGCGGGCAGCGGCAAGTCGAGTGTGAGCCGAGCAGCAGCGCGCGAGCTCGGTTTCGAGTACCAGGACACGGGCGCCGCGTATCGCGCGCTAGCCTTGCGGGCCGTTGCTCAGGGCATCGACCCCAACGATGTGGATGCCGTGATTGGCCTGTTGGGTGATTTCGACTACGAAGTCGGTGTCGATCCCGACCACTATTTCGTGCGTCTGGGCAGCGAGCAAGTGACGGAGGCGATCCGCGATCCGAAGGTGTCTGCTGTGGTGAGCGCTGTCGCGCGCGTCCCTCTCGTGCGCGAGCGGTTGACCGGGATGTTCCGCGACCGGATCGCGCACGGGTCTCGTCCTGGCATCATCACTGAGGGCCGCGACATTACGACCGTTGTTGCGCCGGATGCGAATGTTCGCGTTCTGCTCACGGCATCCGCTGCTGCTCGTAAGGCGAGGCGTGCGGCCGAGTTGGGCTCGTCTTCCGCCGAGGCCGTGGGGGAGCAGTTGACCGCGCGCGACGCCGAGGACTCGAAGGTCGTGGACTTCATGACGGCGGCGGAGGGTGTGGCGACGTTGGACTCCACTGACCTGAACTTCGACGAAACCGTCGCGGCCCTGGTGTCCCTAATCCGCCCCTGACTTTCATTATTCAGGGGGTGGTGTGACGGATGTGGTGGGTTGATCACTCCTGCACCACCACCTCCTGAATAATGAAAGTCGGCTGGCACGTAGGATTGACGGGTGCCAGATGATGATGAATTTCCCGAGCTGAACCCGGAGCTCGCCGACCGTCTGGCAGCGATGGATGACGAAACCGCTGCCCAGAGGGCGACCGCGCTGCGCGCGGGCCTCGACGAGTATGAACTCGATGAGGAGGATCTCGGCATCCTCGACACCGCGACCGAGGACCCGGACGCGATCCAGTATCTTCCTGCGCTTCCCGTGCTCGCCATCGTTGGCCGCCCCAACGTGGGCAAGTCGGCGCTCGTAAACCGCATCCTCGGCCGCCGCGAGGCCGTCGTGCAGGACACACCGGGTGTCACCCGCGACCGCGTGAACTACAAGGCGGAGTGGAACGAGCGGCGCTTCACCCTCGTGGACACCGGCGGTTGGGAGCCTGACGCAAAAGGCATCCACGCTGCGGTTGCCGCCCAGGCGGAGATCGCCATCGACCTTGCTGACGCAGTGTTGTTCGTCGTGGATGCCATGGTTGGCCCTACCGCGACCGATGAGCATGTGGTGCGGATGCTGCGTTCCACGAAGAAGCCCGTGATTTTGGTGGCAAACAAGGTTGACGACGTGCGCCAGGAGCCGGAGGCAGCGAGCCTGTGGAGTTTGGGTCTCGGCCAGCCGTGGCCGGTTTCGGCCGTGCACGGCAGGGGAGTGGCTGACCTGCTCGACTACGTGCTGACCGTACTTCCTGAGGTGTCGGCTGTGGCTAAGGACCAGGTGGGTGGGCCCCGAAGGGTCGCGTTGCTTGGTCGGCCAAACGTCGGCAAGTCGTCTCTGCTGAACCGAGCTGCTGGGGAGGAGCGTGTTGTCGTCAACGAGTTGGCCGGCACGACGCGTGACCCGGTGGACGAGCAAATCGAGCTGGCCGGCAAGGTGTGGACGTTTGTCGACACGGCTGGCATCCGTCGTCGAATGAACCTCGCGCAGGGCGCGGACTTTTACGCGTCGCTGCGCACGAGCGCCGCACTGGAGAAGGCGGAGGTCGCTGTCGTTCTGATTGACGTGACCGAGCCGATCAGCGAGCAAGATGTGCGCATCATCGAGCTTGTGCTGGAGAGCGGTCGCGCTCTCGTGCTCGCGTTCAACAAGTGGGACATGCTGGATGAGGAGCGCCGCCGCTACCTGGAGCGAGAGATCGAGCAGGATCTCGGCCACGTTGCCTGGGCGCCGCGCGTGAACATCTCCGCGAAGACGGGGCGGCATCTTGAGAAGCTGGTGCCGGCGCTGGAGCTGGCGCTGCAGTCGTGGGATACGCGTATCCCGACGGGCAAGTTCAATGCGCTGCTGTCGGAGTTGACGGCGGAGCACCCGCACCCGGTGCGTGGCGGCAAGCAACCGCGGATTCTGTTTGGCACGCAGGCGTCGAGCCGCCCGCCGACGTTCGTGTTGTTTACGACCGGATTCCTGGATCCGCAGTACCGCAGGTTCATCACGCGTCGACTGCGCGAGCTCTATGGCTTCGAGGGAAGCCCCATCAATGTCAACATGCGCGTTCGAGAAAGACGCAAGCGTTAGCTTGCGAGTGAAGGCCATTTCTGGCCTTCGCCTCGAACGCGCCGGTGGCCGTCTCGGCCGCCGGGAGAGAAGTTGCAAGCGTTAGCTTGCGAGTGAAGGCCATTTCTGGCCTTCGCCTCGAACGCGCCGGTGGCCGTCTCGGCCGCCGGGAGAGAAAGACGCAAGCGTACTTAGCTTGCCTTCTCGCATCTCCACCCGTCGGGCAGGTTCCCTTCGGCGAGGAACTCACGGAGTCTGGTTTCAGCGGCGGGATCGAGTGCAACATCCGCTTGCGAGTAGATGATGGGTTCTTCTTTGGAGTTGTGCCCATCGAGTTTGGCGAGCAGTTCGCGGCAGGCGTTTTGCCGCGTCCGAGCGTCGGCGTCGGATGCGAGGAGCGTGTCAAGCGAGCCCAGCGCATCCCACAGTTCGCCGTGCTCCCGGACCATGACGAAGATGGGCATGGTCATTCCGGCTTCGCGAAGGGGCGGAAACAGGAATTCTTCCTCGAGGTAAATGTGGCGACGTAGTCCCTGCATGGCGCGCAGTAGCGGGGTCGGGTCTGTTTCGCCGTGGCTGAGCCCGGCCGAGTAATCTTCGATGCCCCCGTCAATGTCCCGATGTTCGCGTTCAAGCGCATCGGATAGCGCCACCGTTGTCATAGTGTGCCTCACTTTCGTATTCCCCATCATGCTCCTGGTTGGTGGGCCATGTCAGGTGGTTTGGCGCGATAGGCTATTCAGGTTCCCGTAGGTTGAGGGTTCGCGTAGCGAATGGCCCCTTGTTGGTTGAGGGATCGCGAAGCGATCGTCTCGAAACCTCCCGGGACGACGTGACGGGCTGTAGCGCAGCTTGGTAGCGCACCTGACTGGGGGTTAAGTGGTTTACCACTCTTCGGTCGGCCCGAACAACTGAAAAACAATGCCACGGGCTGTGGCGCAGCTTGGTAGCGCACTTGACTGGGGGTCAAGGGGTCGCAGGTTCAAATCCTGTCAGCCCGACAGAAAATCCCTGATGAGAAGCAATTTTCATCAGGGATTTGTTGTTTCTGAACGTCGTTTTCTCTGGTCCCCTTCTGGTCCCCCTGGACTGGTAGGCGTGGTCGACCTGTGGAAGCAGAATCCGTCGCGACGCTCTGCCTGTGGACAAGGGGACCAAAAGGGGACCAAAACGGTGGAAATCCACGACTGAGCCGCTCACAGACCGCGTCCGGTGCTTTGCCGCGGCCGTCCTGAAGTCTTCGGGCGGGCGTCTCTGCTGAGGAAGGCGTTGGCTTGTTCTGCGGCGGAGGCGAGGTGGCGGTCATCGGGGTGGAGGTAGCCGCGAGTGGTCTCGATTGAGGCGTGTCCGAGGATCTCTTGGAGGACATGGAGGGGGACTCCGGCGTCGGCGAGCCAGGTGGCGCCGGTGTGTCGGAGACCGTGTCGGGTGAGGTTCGACAGGCCGAGGTCAGCAACGACCTGGTCCCAGCTGGTGGCGTCGCGAACGGTGGCTGTCGTGAGGAAGCCGCCCCGCGGACCGACGAGGAGTGGTGCGTCCGATTGCTTGAACGCGCAGAGTCTTTTCAGGACCGGCCGGAGTGGGTCGAGAATCGGCACGCGACGCTCTTTGCGGCTCTTGGTTGGTTTGGTGATGAGGCCGCCCCTGCCGGGGAAGACTTGTCGTCTGATGATGACGAGGTTCTTGGTGAAGTCCACGTCTCCGACTTGGAGTCCAGAGACTTCGGAAGAACGTGCTGCCAGCAGAGCTGCGAGCATCACGAAGTCTGAATAAGACTGATGGACGGTGCCGCAGGCGGAGGCGAGCTGGTTCAGCTTCTGCAGGTCAGGGATCGCGTGCGCGCGCGGGGCAGCATCTTCGGCCGGTTGAACTCGGAAGGCGTTTCGATGGAGACTCCGCTTCGCACGGTGCTTGGCGGGATTGATTGTGATCAGGCCGTCGCGAACGGCTTCGTCGAGCACCCGCACGAGTGGAGCGATGGTGTTCTTGATCGTCGATGCGCCGTACTGCTTCTCCCAGTCGTCAATCGTGCGGTCGATCATTCCAGCCGTGATCTGAGTGACGGGCAGGTGGCCGAGCGCCGGGAGTACTCGGAGCCGAAGACCGTAGCGGTAGTTGTCGCCGGTGGAGGTCATATCCAGGCCGCGTGCCCATCGATCGTCGATCGAGGTGAAGAACTCCAGGAGCGTCATGGAGACGTCCATTCCCTTGACCGAAGAGTTCCGGAGCGTTTCGAAGAATGCCCGTGCGGTTGCCTCGTCTTTTACGATCTCGGTGCGGATCACGCGTTGCTTGGTGAGCGGATCGGTCCAGCGTGCCCGCGCTCGAATCCCGTAGGAGCGTCGTTCCATGTCGGTGGAGATCCTCACCCCGATCGGCGGCACCGGACGGGGTGAGGACTCTGGCATCGGCTCAACTGGGCGGGCCATGGTGCGGCTCCAATTTCTGCAGCCATTCGTCGATTGCTTCGAGCCGGTATCGGGCGATACCGCCGAGCTTGATGAATGGTGGTCCGGTCTCTGCGGAGCGCCATCGAGACAATGTCGATTCGGAGACCTTCAGGTAGGAGGCGACCTCTCGACTATCCAGCAATGGTGAGACGGGTGCGGTCGCTTCGGCCGCGTTGCTCATGATGCCTCCTGCGGAGGATCGCCGAGCGAACGGTAGAACTCGTCTTCAGCCGTTTGACGTCGCTGGACGTCATCAACGACGAACTCGACAAAGTCGGCTTCCCGGTCGGTGATTATCGCTTCTTCGGAGGGGGTAGGCGGGTCTTCGCCGGGCCAGGTGGCTTGCCGTGTGGGGCGATCACGATCGAGTCGGGTCCCGGAAGTAGCTACCCAGTCCCGGAGGCGGAGGCGAGCGTCCGCAAAGTCGCGATGCCATCCCAGCGGTGCGGATCCGCTTTGGTTGGGGTCGTAGGCGCACAGCCAGTGCAGATGCAGCGCTGACAGCCCCCACACGAGTTCGGGGTGACGATGCCAGTACGGCGGGATCACTGCGGCTGGGAGTCCGTACGTGCGGCGGAGCCAGTTGACCCAGCGATTCAGCTCCAGCCACTCAACCTCCGCGTCGTTCGCGGTGAGGAGATTCCAGTTGATCGGATGCGGTGGTTCAGCGACCAGCGATTCGTCGTAGTCATCCTCGTCGCGCCCTTCGTGTGCTTCAGCTGTGGGGACGAAGTCACTCATGATGACCGCTCCTGCTTAGATGCTGACCGCAGGAGCAACATCTGACTGCGCTCGTGCTCGGGCAGGGGCTTCAAAAGGGGAAGCATCACGACCGGTCGACTCGCGCATGTTGCTGTCGCGATGGGGTCCGCGATCGACCTCGTATTGGGTACGTGCAAGGTCGTGACCGAAGCGGGAGACGATGAACTCCTCGGCTGCGACGCTCTGGCCGTCCTTCTCGTAGCTGTACTCGCGCACGCGCCCAGTGGCGATGAACTTGTCACCCTTATGGAATCGAGCGACTCCTTCTTCGGCTGCGCGCCGGAAGGCACTCATGTCGTGGAAGGACGGGTCGAGCTGCGTGAAACTTCCGTCCGGGGTCTGCTGAGAATGCTCTATGCCGATCCGAGCGTAGAACCGCGCGGTGCCGTCCTCGGTGTAGGTCAGACGGGGCTCGGTCGCGATGAATCCTGTGATGGCTTGCTGGGTGTCGATGGACATGACGACTCCTTGATCTGTTGGGACGGCCATCGGATGTGATGACCGCTGCAACAGACAGGTGCGCGCTGCGCCCCAGCGCGGATCATGGCGTGGCAGGGCGTTCCAAGAGCGACTCAACCGCCGCACGATCTGCTTTGAGCTGTTCACCGTCGGAGCGTTTGGGCCAGGGGTGAAGGTCAGTGATGATGGGGGGCGCTGATCGGAGCAAAATGACCCCGGCCCCAAACGGCAACGTGCGAATGCGGTCGGGCGGCAAGATCGGTACGCGACGGATGGAACGCTGGTTGGAACGCGAGCCATGGTCACCGAGCGTGACGGAGTCGGTGAACTCGTCTCGTTCGCCGATCAGCGTGGAGAGGTCTTGAAGGTCTCGTGAGTTCGAGGCGCCTCCAAGGATGATCTTCGCGATGCTGGCGTCCCAGATTGCTGCCGACTTGTTCTCTGACCACTTGTCCCGCGCCTGGGCAAGGGATTGAAGCACCGGCATCGTTGTGATGCCGGTGCCGCCACCTTCCGCCATGAGTGTGGGCAGTGAGGGTAGCGGCGCGAGGTTTCCGATCTCGTCGAGTGCAAACAGCAGTGGTGGGTCGAGCCGTGCGCCGGGTGATCGAGCAGCCATTCGGCGGGCGGTCTCGACAAGGTCTTCAACGAGAGCTGCGACGAGAGCTGCACTGTTTCCGGCCCCAACGCCGGTCGCCAAAAGATAGAGCGTGCCACGGTCACGGATGAAACTCTCGGGGTCGAACTGCTCGCCTTCTGTCGGGCTGACAGCATCCAGCACTCTGGGGTCGGCGAGCGCCGACAGTGCGAGCGAAACACCCTGCCAGATACTGTCGCGCGTGCGCGGGTCGGCGTCGAGCGTTGCCTCCAGCGAATCTGCCCACCCCGTGGCTGCCAGCGATGAGCCTGTCAGGATGGCGACTGCCTCGGCGGCTGCCGATGGGTCGAGTGTCCATCGGAACAGCTCAGCCGGACTTCGATGATCGAGCGCGGCCGCGTGAAGGAGCGCCTGCAGAGCGATGCGAGTCTTTCCCTCCCAGAACCCTCCACCCTCGACGCCCCCAGCGGATAGCTCGGTGGCCGCTGCAAGGCCGGTCGCGCGGATCATCGCGGTCAGCGGATCCTCACACCCCCGAATGGGCGACCACCGCAGCCCAGAGGAGACGCCTTCAGCAAGATGCTGAGGATCAAAGACAGCGACCGGACCGACCCGTTCGCGTGCGCGCATCGTTGCCGTCAGGTTGTCGGGCCGGGTCGACGTCGTCACCACTGCACCCGGCGCATCGAGAATCGCTGGGATCACAATGTGCAGACCTTTACCCGAACGCGGCGGGCCGATGAGGAGGATCGAGTCTTCGACGCTGGCCCATACCGGCTTGCCGTGCGAGCGCCCGAGCAAATAGCCGACCTCCTCGGGCTTCGGTTGATCAAGCGAAGGGCGAAGTGTCGCAGCCCGGCGCAGGAGCGCTTTCGCCGACGCACTGGTTACGACCTCGTGACTGCTGGCAGTTCCCGCGAGCCGCCGCGGGTCGGCATCGGCCCGGTGCGAGTGTCGACGCCAGCGGACCCAAGCCCACCCGATAGCCCCGCTGAGCATCAGGAGCAGCAGTATTGCAATTGACCAGTAGAGGAACGTGTTTAGCCCTGGTGCCTGTAGCGCCTCGGCCGGGTTTGTCGGATTGAACAGCAGGGCGGCTCCACCTGCAATTCCGGCTTGAGGCTGCCCAGAGCCGGAGAGGAATGCCGCAACGGAACCCGCAGCTCGCAAGACGACGGCGACCCCGAAGACTGCGATCAACGCGATCATCAGGAGGTTGGTCACCTCATCGCCGAAACCCCGACCCTGACCGTGTGGGGTGCTCACGATGGCAAAGATTCGGTGACGATGGCGCCGGATATGCGTCCGATGAGCAATATCTCCGATCGGTGATCCATGAGTTGACTCATATCGATGACCGCACGAGCGCTCCCGTCAGCGGATCCTTCAGCACTGGAGACTGACAGCGCGACGGTGACGTCCTCGCCAGGGACGAATCCGGACCCGGTGACCTCGATCAGCTGATCCGGTGGGCGGTGCCGCGCTCGCCGCATCGTGCTGGGTGGCTGAACGTCTGCGATGGCTTGCTCTCGTCGCGCCGCATGGACGATGTCGGTGAACACCGAGCCATCGAACTCGTGCACCTCAACTCGGACGGTGTGCGTGCGGTGGTCGGAGATTGCGTCGAGAAGATCACCAAAGCGTGCCCGACTCCAAGAGGCATCCGTCGTTGGAGGCGGGAAGTCGCGCCCGTCGTAGCTGACGGTCATGATGCCGCGCTCGTTGACCGTGATAACTGCGAGTGGGAGGGCGGAGGGCGATCTGGGCGTTCCTGCAGGGCTATTGCTCATGCCACAGAGGTGCGCGGGTACTCGCGCCATTGCTCAATGCGCTCCAGGTACGGGCTGGGAGTGACCGTCGACGGCCGGGTCTACGACTTCCGGACCGAGGATTCTCGTATTAGCTTTGATCGTTCGCCGGGGGAGCCCAGGCTAGACCGTGCGCCATTGCTGTGCGTCAAGGGAGTCGAGCACCGCCCGTGGATCGGTGACGAGTCGAGCTAGTCCGACCGGCTTCGTGAGGAACCCGTTGGGGTTCGACTCGAAGGCTGCCTCGTCGTTCTCCGGCTGGACGATGACTCTCACTGATCCGCGCTTTGCGCTGCGATCGTGGACCGACTCACCTTCGGCGGCAACATCATCGAAACCGGCAGCGACTCCTACCGCCTCGCCCACAGGAAGAACACCCACGCGCGAGGCACAGGTAAGTAAGCAAACAGGGCGGACCCGGCGAGCAGTTCATCACCGGATCCGCTGTAGCGTTTAGCGTCCCTTGACCAGGCATTTTCTCGGGCGGGTCTTACGGGAATGTCCACCTGCCGGAACCGCACGCGTCGGCACCGGTGTGTCGTTCCGGGCAGGAGTCCCGGTGGGCGTCCGGCTTGCGGGACGCCTCGGCACCCTACCATCGTAGTCATGGTGAAGACATCTGTCCGAAAGGCAACATCCGCGGACCTGACCCTGCTCCAAGCGATCGAGGATGAGGCGGACACACTCTTCGCTTCCATTTTCTCGATTGGCGAATGGCGGCCGGCTCCTGCCAGTATCGAGCGATCACGGCAGCGTGGATACATCCTCGTAGCGAGCGAAGGGCGCGGGTTGGAGCCGCTTGGGTTCGCCCACGTCCTCGGAATCCCTGGTGGCGATCACCTCGAGCAACTGTCCGTCAGGCCCTCGCTGGCGCGCCGCGGACATGGGCGCGCGCTCGTGGAAGCAGTTAAGGGCGAGTCAGGGCGACGTGGAAGCAAACGTGTCACCCTGCGCACCTACGCGGAAGTTCCCTGGAACGCCCCTTTCTATGCCAGTTGCGGTTTTGTCGAATCTGATCCTGACACGGACTTCCTCCGAGATCTGTTGATCGTCGAGCAACGTCGGGGACTCGGATACGGCCGACGGGTCCAAATGACGTTCGACCTGACTGATAGCTCATCCCAGTAACCGTTACCCCGCGGGTGCTGTTTCAGAACGTCTATTTCGTAGAACCCGCTAAGTATCGCGGTGTGCCAGGTCCCGCGATCTGCACTGCAGGAGACGGATGGTTACGCCGATGCTTACCGCGAGACTCAGAACCAACACCACGATCCCGGAGTAGGCAGCGACAAAGTAGCTTGCCGGTTCCGGCGGTGCACCCATTGGTTCCGTGCCCATTGCTCGCTCCGTATAGAACCAAATCGTCGCCCCAGCGTTGACACCAAACACCACGATCATTGCGGTGACTGCCCATGTCGCAATAATAAGAAGCGTTGTTTTCATCTGCCCTCCAGCATTGCGGCTTGGCTTTTGGTCGGTCCACCGTCACGGACAGCTCAGAAGGCCGCACAACTTCGAACATAGTTCGGGCTTACGATTTAGGTTAGATGGGCGCGCCTGATCTGGTGATGTCGAGTTCCCGCCGCGTGTTTGATGCTTTGAGGTTCCTTGAGAGAACAAGGCTCGCCCGGCATTAGTCTCAAGCTATGGCCGAGGTAACAGCATCAATGCGTGGGTCATTGCACCATGTGGAGCTGCGGGTCAGGAATCTTGAGGCAGTGATACCCTCGTGGCAATGGCTGCTGGTGGGACTCGGCTACCGCGAGTTCCAGTCTTGGAGCGATGGGATCAGTTGGAAACTCGGGGACACCTACATCGTTCTGGAGCGAAGTCCTCATCCCATCGACCACGATCGGCGAAAAGCTGGGCTCAGTCATCTCGCTTTCCACGCGGGCAGTAGGCAAGACGTTGACGACGTGTGGCGGAACGCGCCCGAGCATGGATGGGCTCGGCTATACGAAGACCGACACCCGTGGGCCGGCGGCGAACCAGACTCCACGTCGCCTGGCCACTACGCGGCGTTCCTTGAGAACGATGAACGCTTCAAGGTGGAAGTCGTCGCAAGCGTTCCAGGCTGACCGCCCGTCGTAGTGAAGGTTCCGCCAACGGACGCTTCGCCGGACAGTGCTACCGGGACGAGAGTCAGCGTTGTTCCTATTATCGGTCGAAATTTCACCTTCTTCTCCAAACATTTCTTTGTTGTGCCTAGCAGTTGCGGGCTTCTGAGTTTGAGCATAGATCGGCCTAGACTGACCTGTCTAGCCCCATTTAGTTGACAGAGAGCGTCGGTCCGCTGTTCGCTACATTCGGCGGGTAGTCTCTAACCTATGAAAGAGCGAAGTGGGTGGCTGTTTCTTGTCGCAGCCGTGAGCCTTGTGGGAATTTTTGTGAGCAGTGTTCCAGCGTTTGGAGCTCCAGGTGCTCCCGTGCCCGAAGCCACGCATCATGACGGTGACGCTTTCGTCAAATTTGAACATGTCAACTTAAACACTGCAGTATCCATTAGAGACCAAGCTGAACTCAACAGTTACATCAATTCTGCTGATGCACTCTCAGCCACTATCGATCTCAGCACGGGAGAAATACTGAGAATCGATGATATTGCTCATACGATCGGTGGTCCGGTTCCAACGTTCGCGTCACCGGCTCAATCTGGCGTCCTCACGCACCTTAATTCATTGCCATTCTGGCCTGGTGGGGCCCGCTGACCGGTTGAGCTCACCATCCCGCTTGAGCACGCTTTTTGTTCAAAAAGTGGTCGTGAGTCCTCTTCCGCCAGGGCGCAGAATGCCGCCCGCTGATGGTTCCCTTGTGACACAGCATGCGCCTCGACGCTACGTTGCGGCGTTTAACCCGAATCCGCGTCCGTGGCCATCCGCCATTCGCGCTCAGGCCCAGCGGTGACGTGCCGGTACGAACTAGTGGCGGCGTTGGAGGCATCATGTGATTGTGGGGCAGAGTGGGCTGATGACGAATCTCACGGATGCACTTGTGCGCGGCCCGCGCGGCCGTCGGATGTGTCTGGAGTATGTGGCGCGCACGGACGAGGCGGTGCGGACCGCGGTGTTCTGGGTCGGGCACGAGCAAGATCCCAACCCGGGAGTTCTCCTCCGGTTCGTCGGTGACGCCTCCGACAGAAAGCAGGATCCGACGTACACCGATGACGCGGTCGCGGCACTCATCGACGGCGCCGACCTGACAGAGATCCGCGTGGACATCGTGCGGGATTCGTTGCAGAGGTCGGTCGACCTCGCTCGGTACTGGCAGGAGCCCGACGGCGAGGACGTTGTCGCTGCGCTTCCGGTGGTGAGGGGCGCTCTGCGGCGCGTCGCAGAACGCCTGGTCGCCGCGATCCCTGAGCTAACCGCCACCCGAGGGGCGGTGCAGTGGGCGGTGGACTGGCGTCCGCTCAACGACGCGGCGCCACTGGAATCCGCTCCCGCCGCCGTCCTCGCGGAGTGGACACGAGCGCAGCGGGAGGGTGAGGCCAGAGCAGCACGTGAGTGGCCCGCCGATCCGCGCGCGAATGTGTCGGGGACCTGGTGGTCCGTGCCGCAGAGGCTGCTTACCACGAGGGGAAGTGTCCTGGATGCTCTCGAGTTGGTGGAGGACTTCCTCGGCTGGGAGATCGCCACGGTCATCCCCGTGCGCGGGGCGGGTGAGACGCTCGAGATCCGGTCGCCCGATGACTGGGCTCACCTCTGCCGGGCGTATCCGATGGAGGTTACGGCCTCCCGTCGTCACGATTGGTTCCGTGTGACGGGTCGTGACGGGAGGTGGCTGATCCCGGACTGGCAGCGCGTCTCCGAACGGTGGGACGCCGTGCACCTCACCATGGTCGGGTACCTCTCTGCGGCAACGCAGCTGATCGACATCGACGCGGAATACGGATCCGTGATTGGGGGATGGGGACCAGACTCGACTATCTGGCTCACCGACGCCGCCCGGGAGTGGGATCAGGGGCGAGAACAGTGGACCCGGCCAAAAGATGACTGGCGCTGGACCCGACTGGTCCTCCCGGGCGACCAATGACCGATCCCGTACTGAAAACTGGACTTGTCGCACCTACCGTCCCGCTTGCGTGCACCCTTCTTGGTCGAAAGTGGCCTCGAGTCGAGCCTGCTCTCACGACCATGCGAAATGGCGTCAGGTGAACCTCCGATGTAAGGATGAAATTGCTGTCGGATCATTGTCGGCCTGCATTAGATCATGATTGACTTCAAAGATGAAGCTCTGGCGGGCGTCGGTACCGGTTTTTGTGATCGGAATTCTCATTTCGGTGACCGCATGCACGGCACAAGTGAGCAAGCCCGAACCCTCCGCCACGCCGACCATCGCCTCGAGTGTTCAGCTACAGTGCGCGGATGGATTCGCAAATTCCGGCTCCATAGTGCCGTCGCTTCTCCTGACGGAGGGAGTGGGTAGTGCACTTCGAGACACGATCTCGACTCTTCCCAAAGCCATGGACGTCGGTATCTGGGCGCCTACGAAGGAATGGAGTTTCCGAAAGGCACCTCTATTTCTCTCCGCAGGCTCGCAGGTGGTCACCCTTGAGGTGCCGGACGACGGTAGGCAGTATTTGGTCTGGACCAGCGCGGACGCTTGGACTGGTGCCGACGAATCAGTTGCCGCTAGGAGAGGATGGACCAGTTCAAAGGTTGTTGCCCATGGTTGCGCGGAGGCGCCCACCAGTTTCTATGGTGGTCTGCTGGTCCAAGACCCAACGCGCTGCTTCTCACTTACCGTCACTAGGGCCGGTCAAGCTGCCGTTGCATTGACGATTAGCGGGGATGGCCAGACCCGCCCCACCGCGGAGAAGTGACGCTCAGCCGACATAGGCCAACGAACTCGAGCCTGCCATCCTGATGCTGCGCGAAGTGCTGCCGTGACTTCGTATCCTGGCCAGTGGTGCCCACGTGGGCTTGCCATCGGATGCCGGTCTGGGGTTGCCACGACACGCGGTAGAGCATGCCACATACTTCAGTTGCCGTAGTATCCTCACGTCATGAGTAACGAGATGCGCGAGCCCACATTCTTCGTCCTGACGGCGTTACTGGGTGGCCGAAAGCACGGATATGCCCTGATATCCGAGGTGGGCACACTGTCCGAAGGGAGACTGACGTTGCAAGTGGGCACGCTGTACGGTTCGCTTGAGCGGCTCGCCCGTCAGGGCTGGGTGGAGGAGTCCGGGACGGAGGTGGTCGCCGGGCGGCATCGCCGATATTTCACGATCACCAGCCAAGGTGCCGCTGCTCTTGAAACTGAATCGGCGCGTCTCACGGATCGCGCGGCGAGGGCTACCGCGTTATTAGGTCGATACCGTGAGGGGTTCGCACTGTGAGCACACTTACGCGGCAGTACCGACGGGCCCTACTGTGGTATCCGGCATGGTGGCGGGCTACGAACGAGGAAGTCGTGGTGGGGACACTGATGGATGTTGCGGACGCCGAACACCGCACCCGACCCCGGATCTCTGAAATGGTGAATCTTGCCGCCCATGGCCTGTCCACCAGGATGCGAATGCTTCCTGCGATGGTCTCACCGGCGGTACGCGATCGAACGTCAACGGCAGCTCTTGCGCTCGGATCTGCCATCTCGCTCACCGCAATCATGCAATTGGAGTCGAACCCACTCCGCGCGGAATCGATGTTTGGTGTCGACGTGGTGTCGTTCGGTCCCTTCGCTTCTCCCGCCATCCTCCTGTACTTCGCGTGGCTCGCGGCCCTGCTGGTGTCCTTAGCCGGCTTCACTGTGGCCGGCCGGTGGATCATCGCGTTGACAATCCCATTGGCGATCGGTACACGAGTGTTCGCAGACGCAAGCGGCATGTTCTTGCGGCCCACATGGACGTTCTACGGTCTGCTGATAATGCTTGCTGTGCTCGTGGTGGCCGGAAACCCAGCGGCCGGTCGGAAGGGGGTTCGGTGGTTGCTTTGTTGGTTCGTGCCGCCATTAATTGTGCTACTCCTGCCGCAGCTGACGAACGATCGTCTATTTCAGAACCCGGCATGGATGGAGAATTGGACGGTACTCTCCTTGCCGGTACTCGCCTGGTCGCCGGTGGTCGTCGTCGCGGCCTCAATATTGCTGCGGTTATTTGGCCAGCGGGCGTGGGCGGCGAGTGTCCTAATCTTGGGCTTGCCTTTTGCAGCGGTGGCGTTGAGCACTATGGGAAGAAGGGCGTTTGAGGATGTTTTCGGGATAGCCGTGTTGATCGGGATGACATTGGCAGGTTGCCTCATTTCGCTGCGGCTGCTCGGGCTTCGAGTCCGTATCCAGAAGGTCGCCTCAGTTACATCCTCGACGCACAGCCCCGGGTGAACCGAAACGGACAAACATCATCAGATGACCGCACTTAGTGCCGCGCCTTGCCATAAGTCGATCCGCTTCCTGAAACATGAGCGTCCCGTAAGTGGTTCCCCTGCGGGCACCGCATTTCGGCGACATATGGTCTTGGCAGTGCTTCCGCAAGGTCTTGAAGTGGCGTCCGGTGATCGTCAACACTCGGGTGTAGCGCGGTACGTTCACGGTCGCGGACGGTGCACCGAGAACAAGCGCGAACCCGTGCGGGAGGAGTCGTCGCCTGTCAGTAGAGACATAAGCCACATTTTGAGCGCACCGCCGGACGGTGAACGCAAGATCACTGGTGCGCGACGACTACCTTTTTACACCGCAGCAGGTGAATGGATATTCCAATACTCACGACGATGCTCAGAGCTAGTGCCACCAACCCAGAGTAAACAGCAACAGAATAGCTGGCTGGCTCATCTATTGACCCCATCGCTGGCTCCATATAGAACCAGATCGTTGCCCCGGCATTGACCCCAAGCACAGAGATGGCCACGGTGACTGCCCACGTTGCAATGATGAGTAGTGTTTTCTGCACTGATCCTCCGATGTTTGAGGCTCATACGGTGCGCACGCATCTGGTTTCTTACTAGCCAGTTGAACGTGGAAGCTGAACGTCGCCGCGAACTGGTGCAGTCGATCAGAAGCCACCAATGGCGTCTGATCGACCACGCCTTCGTCGCCTACCTACGAGTCACCAAGTGTCCCAGGGTTTGATAGTTGAGCAAGTAAATCCGAACGCAGTGAGCACCCAACCGTCAGAAACCTGCGCGCGGCGATTGGTGCCACCGAGCCCGAAGGCTCGATATTCCTGCCAACTAGACGCGTTCATGATCGAGTTGAATCCGTCTCCGGCACTTCCGGCAGTTGAGGTTTTGCTGACCTGCCAAGTTCGCCAAACCGCGTTGCCGTAGGACCCGTTGATCGAAAACCCGGTGCGGTACTGGGTCGAGCTCGTGAAGTAGAGCCAGGACGTGCCACATTCGCCGTACCCAGTGTTGTTCGGTTGTACACTGCCACCAGACTTTGCCCGTGTTAGTCCTGCCGGAATCGGCACGCCGTTTGACAAGTCGTTGGGTTTGTTCGTAGAGGGCACGACGGTTGCGGTGCCGTCGGAAGAAGTTACGACCCTGTATCCGTTCGCCTCTGCAACACTCGCATCGAACCCTGTGACAATCAAAGTCGCCTTCGTCGTGAGTGGCGTGGCCGCTTGAGACGGTGATGGTCCGAAAGCGAATATTCCGAGGGCAAGAGCGGCGAGACCTACGATTGCTGACAAAATACGCCGACCGCTTCGCCGTGCGGCGCCGATTCCCGTCGCACTCATGGTGCGATTACCGAGTAGTGGTAGCTGAGCAACTCGGCACAGTCCCCGGACTTGCTCATTGTGTAACCCCAGTCCCACAGACCCGAGGTGTAGCCTCGGAACTCGGTGCGACTGTGATTGGTGTAGGTCGCGGCGAATGGGTTGCAGAAGATAATGTTCTGGAACGTGCCGCGGGTGTTCGTGGCTATTGACGTGTTCAGGGTCGATGACGAAGTGCGACTCCAACCTGTTGGCGAGTACCAGCCCCATCTGTTGTGATGAGAGACGACTCCACCGCTGTTCCAGGTGTGCTCCGCCTCGGTCTCCGAGACGTGGATGCCGATCGGATCTTGAACTCGTGCGTTCATCATTCCGTACCAGTTCGATAGGGCAGCTTGGGCGGATGCCGCGGTGTCGATTACGCTGTCGGTGATCATCCCCTTCGGGATGTTGAGCGTTGCCAACACAGAAGCCGGGGCATTGCTCAGCTCATACTTGCCGACCGCGATCTGGCGTGTGCAGGTTGCCGGATCGAAGGTGAGTTCCGAACCTACCTCGATGGTCGGCGCGTCCTTCGCTGATCCTGAACCCGTACCAGTGAACTGGCACGATCCATCCGTGCTTGTGCCTGCGTCGACCCGAACGATCGCACCCGGCAACTCCACCGGATCAAACTGGTAGTGGACCACGCCACTGTGATCGATGTAGGTCGTAGGATTCGCCACGAGTTGCGACGTCTCAGAGTCGGCGTAGGCGGGGGCGGCGATCCCGATCGAGGCGATCAACGCGGCGACACCTAGTTGCGCCGCAATCAGCGGCAATCGAGTGTGTTTCATGACATACTTCCAACGCTCCGTCAGAGGGTGTCAATGAGGTGACTACGGTGGCATCCCCGATCGCAGCTTTTCCCAATCGTAAAATATCGTCACCTCGACCGTGACGCTACACCTTCTTACCTTGCGATACAAGGTATTAAGTGATTTTGGGAATGCGGCTCTCTTGGTTTCTCAATTTGGTTCCGCGAAACGCCGTCTCGAGTGTCTTTTGTACCTTGCATTAGTTGATATCATGTTATGCATGACGTCATCCGAAGAAAGGACCCTGGCGAACCTGCGCAAAGGGACGCTTGAGTTCTGCCTACTGGCTCTGCTTCGGAATGGAGAGGCCTACGGCTGGGACATCGCACGCACGATGAGCGAACTTGGCCTGCTCGCTGGAGAGGGCACTGTCTACCCGTTATTGTCCCGGCTGCGGCAGTCGGGACAGGTTACGACTCGCTGGGATGAGTCGGACGTGGGGCGAGCCCGGAAGTATTACGCCATTACCGATGTCGGACGAGAGAGCGTACGCCGCTTCACCACCGTGTGGGAGCCGTTCAGTGCCAGCGTGAGTAGCATCGTCAAGGAGAAACCATGAACACAACAGATCGAGTCACCGTGCTGCCTGGACTGGCACAGTTTTATCTCCGCAGACTGCGCGGCAACCTCTGGGCGCTCCCTCAAAGGGACCAGCGTGAGGTCATTGCCGGAATCGAAGCGCACATCCGCGAGGGACTCGGTGCAGCCAGCGACGATCCCGACCGCACCGACGATGTGCTCGGCTCACTCGGAACTCCCGAAGAAGTTGCCCAACAGGCACTAGATGATTATGAGGAACGTACTGGTCGCACCGCCCATCCTAAGTACTTGACTGTGCCGCGCGGGCTCCAGATCGGGGTACTCGCATTGGTAGTCGCCGCGACGCTCGCGGCGCTGCTGCTACCGGCCGGTATCAGTGACACTCAACTCGACTCAGGCGACCACATCATCGTGGCGACCACTCTGCTGCAGAGCAACTCACCGATCGTGCTGATCCCGATGACGATTCCGCTGCTGCTCGCCATAATGCCTCTTATCGCCCGCAAACGCGGATGGCGCGCTGTGTCGATCGCCAGCACCGCGCTGCTAGGAGTGTTCGCAGTAGTCGCTTCCGCGACCCTCGGCTGGTTCTACCTTCCCGCCTTACTACTGGCAGTTGTCGCGGTCTCCCTACCATGGCGCGGTCGGGTGTAGTCCGATGAACTCGCCTCAATGGCCGGTCGCAAACGGTCACGGCAAGCCACAGCTGACGGGCGCCATGCGCGAACTAGCGCGGTGCAACAATCGCCCGTCGAGGGTTCGGCTTACGGACAGCTGAGCCGCGTTTGCCCCCACCCCGGCAACGACGAGTCGGGAGAAGCTAGGCGGCTTGGGCTTTGAGCAAGCCGCGTTCGCTGAATACCTTTTTGGCGACGAAGGTGGCATTGAGGGCTTTGGGCATGCCGCAGTAGACCGCGGAGTGCAGGAGCGCTTCGATGATCTCGTCCGTGGTGAGTCCGACGTTGAGGGCAGCGTTAATGTGTACGTCGAGCTGGGGTTCGCAGCCGCCAAGAGCGGTCAACATGCCGAGTGTCACAAGTTGGCGGTCGCGAGGGGCAAGGCCGGGTCGCACGTAGATCTCCCCGAAAGCCCAGGCGACGACCTGATGCCCGAGTTCAGGCGAGATGTCGGCCAAGGAGTCGATGACTTTCTGGCCGCCGGCGCCGTCGATTGCGGTCAAGGCTTCCATCCCGCGCTCGAAGGACTCCTCCCGGGAGTGGGCCAAGTTAGGTGCGGCGTTGTCGATGCTCATTGTCGATCTACTTTCTTCCGTGAGTTCAGCTGCTGTTCGTAGTGAGTGATCTTGTCGCCCAGGGCGAGTGCGTTCTGTTGGAGGGCGCTGATGTGGCTGGCGACCACCTCGGCATGGTCACGCAGCAGAGTGATCCTGTCGGGAATGGTTGCATCTCCTGCCGCGCGGAGTCGGGCGAAGCGTTTCATGTCGGTGATGGACATTCCGGTTTCTCGGAGACGAAGCAAGAACGCCAGCCATGCCAGGTCCGCGGAGGCGTAGCGACGCTGGTTGCCGGTCGTTCGCCCCACCCGCTCGATCAGGCCGGCCTTCTCGTAGTAGCGCAGGGTGTCGGCCGAGAGTTTGGTGAGCTCTGAAACCTCCGCGATTGTCAGGTTCGACTCCTGCTGCGGGAGCGCGTTTTTCATTGCCATACCGTGAGCCTAAAACTTGGAGTGCACTCCAAGTCAAGGTCAGTCACCAGGGGCATCTGCCTTCGACGACAAGACGAGTGATTTCCCGTTGAGGGTTCCTCTACCGGTGAGCCCGCCCGGTGTCGGCAGCCCGTTTCGCTGCTGCTGACGGCAATACATGAAACCGTTCGGCGAGCCAAGTTACCATCCATCCATCATCGACGATGAGACTGGCCAGACGGGCACGGCCAAACGACGCAAAGGGCGCACTAAATGTGAGTCACAAAGGCCTCCGTTTGTCGAACTAAGTGTGGTTACCCACTTCGACAAACGGAGGCCTTCGCTTTTCACCTCATGCCGGACACAACGCCCAAAGGAACTACACCTAGTCCTCTTCAACGTGGTTCGCCCGATTGCGATCGCGGCTCTTGAGCTCAACCAGTTCAGCACTAGTCCGCCTGAATCCTCGAACGACTACCACGAGCACCGCTACGAGGATACCCGTGGGCAGTAGCAATAGCAGCATTCCAATGACTTGTAAGAAGGGGTTCATATAGTTCCACTACCAGTTCGCGTTGACCGCTACCGTGCTCGACGTGATGTCGAGATCCAAGTAGGGGTAAGAGGAGCCGATACCGAGCACCACAGTGCAGTACGCGCGAAGGCGGGACTTCGTGGAAGTCGGGTTTCCAAGATAGTTAAAAGCGCACGCGCCACCGGCAGTTTGAATATCCCAGTCCCAAGTATTAGTGATGGAGGTTCCGTAGCCGCCACCTGAGTAACGCCAATACCCTGCGTGGTACCACATCGTCAATATGATGTTGTTCTTCTCGATTTTGCAGTTTGACCATGTTGCAACCCCACCACTGAGCTTGTATGAGCACCCGACAATTCCATACGGCGTAAGACCCTTCGATGATTTGGTGGGAGTCGTCGGACGTTCAAGCGAGGTCAACGTCACAGAACCATCCGCGAAAACCTCCCGTGTGTAGTCGGTAATGTCAACCCTGTAGGACTCCACGCTCACCGGCTGGGCACCCGAAGCATTGTCGAATGATTCCCCAGCAGCGTATTTTTTGAGCAGGCCCGCCCGCACCTCTTGGGCGACACCAAGTTCATCGAAGTTGGTGTTGATAAACGCCAGCACATCCGGCGAAATCTGCCCGCTGTCTGCATAACTCGGCGTGGCCACCCCGCCAACTAAGACGACACTCGCGACCAGCGCAACGAAGCCCAAACGAATTCGGCTCTTTTTCATCAGCACTCCCATGACTTACCTACATTGTTTCGTCAATGTCGTCGGGATCGGGTTCTCCATTGACACCCGGACTCGGGATCTGCTCACCTTTCAGTGATCTTCATTTTGGGTAAGTATGCCTGACGCTACTCAGCAAATTGAGTCCGGTCAAGCTTTCGCGTTGACCCATCCGGTACAGGGAGCCAGACTTGTTGCGCAGACCGTTCCCTTTCGGGCACCCCGACTAAGAGGAAATGCGCTCCTGAAGGCAGCTTTTCGAGGGCATGAAATACGGCCCGCTCATCGTCCGGCTTGCGGGCGCTGGGCTTCTAGTTTGGGTGACGATGAATGTTCGTCACGTTGCCCGCAACATTCGTGGAGTAGAAAAATTAGGACTGAGTAGCAATCACTATTGTTGCCGCACCCAAGGACGCAAAGACCACCGCCACAGCGGGAAGGACAAACTTCAGTGACGGTAGGCGCTTTCGAAGGAGGTCTAGGAGCACTCCACCACCAAAGAACGCTCCGCTCCAAGGGACAACGATGAGAATCCAGATCAGGTTGTCGGAGTTGCCTTGGAGTAGCGAGACAACTGACGCAACACTCGTAGCCACCACCGCACCTGTGATGCTCGCGAGAACAACACGGGCCAACGCACTTGCGCCACGTTTGAGAAGCGGATCCAGCACGACGATGGAGACCCCGAATGCCACGAGAACGACCGGCACGGCGAAATACAGACTTACCCCAAACGGGTACGCTACCTGCTCGAGTGTGGTTGACGCAGGCCGCCTGGCAACTGTTGCGAACCCCGCCACCACGACCACGGACACAATGAAACAACTCACTGCGTATAGACCTGCGCTGGCGAGGCGCGACCGCCAACGCTGCTGATTCATATCGGGCTTCTCCACTTGAGTCAGCTTACGTTGGCGTAGTAACTGTCCTTCGTGCAATAGCCGAGCAGGCAGTCGAATCCGGAGTTCGTGCGGCGGAACATGGTATTCCAATACTCGGTTCCACCGGACGTACTCAATCGTACGTACGCCTCATGATGCGGGACAGGGTACCGCCAACCCGTAACCTCGACGAGGCCGGATGTCCGATAGAAGCGGACTTCATCGTGGTAGGTGATGGCACCGAGCGAACAGAACGGGTTTCCAGCCGAGTGGTTCAGCACGAGTTGCGCGTAACTGCTGCTCGCGCTCGGCGAGTCAAAACTCATATTGTCCATGGTTGCGTAACGGGTATCGGTGAGCACTCCGTTGACATAAATATGTGTTGCACCGACGTTTTTAGTCAAGTACAAGGTGTATGGGGCAGGGTTATCCCAGTTGACGTTGACGAACATCATCGTTCGATAGTTCAGCGTCTGAAACGGCGCGGTGTAGTCAGGGAAGTCCCATGATCTGTCGTCGCCACTGAAGGTGACCTGTTCCCATGGCCATCCACTGCAGGCGAAAGTCTCATAACTCTCAAGTGGGGGCGTCATTGCGGCGTCAATGAATGTCACGTGCATGTATGCCGTCGTCCAATACTGGTAACTGAATGGCGCGACGTGGGCTGAGAATTTCTGAGCTGTACCAAGTGTCTTGATTCGGAATGTACGCGAGATCTTCTGCGCACCCTCAGACGACTCAGTGCCAGCCACTGTCGATGTGATGACGTATTCATATTCCTGTCCTGGGGCCAACCCGGCTTCTTCGAACGAAGAGCCGAAGCCGTGTGCAACCAAAACGCGGTCCCGCTCAACTTCAAAGTCTGTGCCCGGGGAAGCCCACACAAACGAAACGGACGTCGACGCGACGGCATAAGCAAAGTTTGGCTTGAGGTCAGCAGGGTCAAACTTCGCCTCGTCAGCGGTGATGCCGCCTTCCCAGAGCTTATGGTCGGCGGGCGACGTCCAAACAGGCCCTTTCTCCACAGCCAATCGCCGATCTGAGTTCAGCTCTTCAGTAGTCTTTGGTTTTGGCAGTTCAACCGGAACGGCTGAAAACTCCCGGATAACTACCGTCTCCCCTTCCAATGTCTGAGCGGTTAGCGTGCGTTCCGCTTCATCGCCCGAGACCGTAAGAGTTTTGAGGGGCTGACCGGCTGCATCCTTCGTTACGAAGCCTGAATCCTGAAGGCCCACCGTAGCTGTGATGATCGGCAATTGATCCTCAGGTGTAGCATTCGCTGCTGATGGGATTATCAAGGCCACTACCGTGGCGATGACACTGACGAACATGCCGAGTTTCTTCTTCATTCCAGTCAAACCTCCTGATGCAAGAAAACTTCGATGGTCAACGAACCCCTCCATGAGAGTGACTCTGCGTCGTGAGTGCGCCTCATGACTATCTAGCCCTCTTCGTGAGGGGTAGACCCCTCGTTCCACACTATTGGGACAAACCAAAGCATGACGTGGAATCTATGCGATGGCGCGACTGAACTCGTCGCAAACGTCCACTCAACGTTCCCTTTCGGGCACCCCGACTAAGAGGAAATGCGCTCCTGAAGGCAGCTTTTCGAGGGAATGAAATACGGCCCGCTCATCGTCCCGGTTGCGGGCGTCCGTTGGCGGATCACTTGCGGTGGACACCCGTAGGCGTCGCGTGACGCGATTGGTCGACAGCTGCGGCGGCAGAAGACCATGCGCATCGTCCGCGCAACGACGGACCTCGTGGTACCAGACATCGGGCAGGCGAGCGCTTTCTACGCAGACTGTCTCGGGTTGGAATCAGAGGACTTGGGTCTCGATTGGGCCACACGCTTGGTCGTGCCCGGCTCTGGGAAGCACATCCAGCTCGTCTCGCATGAAGCGACTGCGCCCAAGAACCTACAACTCACGGTCAAGGTGAACGACGTTGAGGACGCCTACGCAGATGCTCGCCGTCGAGGCTACGAGATTGTTCATCCGCTGACCACGGAACCGTGGGTATTCCCCGGTTCTTCGTCCGAGCACCCGATGGCGAGACTCGAGTGAGGGTCCTCCTGAATGAGGTAGGTCGAAACCACGCGTGGGGATCAGAAACAAAAGTGGGCAGTTCTCACGGCCATCAGCGGGCAGTTCCTCTGGCATTCAGTAGGCAATTCCATGACCGCCCGCGGGCAGCTTTTCATGGCCGCTGACAGCAGAACTGGGGATTGTGTGAAGTAAATATGCAGGCGTAACCTCGGGCTATATAGAAGTACGACGTGCAATCAAGAAAGGTCGGCTTCCATGAAACTTAGAGACCTATCTCCAGAGAACCGGCGTTGGGGTATCTCCGTTTCGATTGTATTCGCGACGGGGCTTTTACTGGGTGTTGGAGTCAACGCAGCCGACGCAGGAACCGCCTATAGTTCGGACGGCTACTACACCGTTGCGGGGCACCAATACGTAAATCGGGCGATTATCAATACCGGCCCCTCGATCGTGGTTGCAATTACTAACACTTCATGGAGTTCGGGTAGCACACCGACCGGGTGGGCGGGCGCGCGTGGCCGATTATTCACAAGTGGTGGCTCGTTGAGTTGCGAAGGAAGCAACATATACAACAGCAGTGCGGGTTCACTGGCAGTTGGTTATTCGTGTAACCGCTTCACCTCGGCTGCGTGGTATAGCTACGGGGTCTCTCTGGCATGGAATGGCGGCGGATACACATCGTTTTACACCTTCAAGTCGCCGAAGCAGAACAGCTGATCGGAGTAAATGATGAGACGAACGATCATGATTGCGACCAGCGTCGTGGTCGCAGCCGGACTCGGCATCGTCGGAGGTGCCGCAATTGCAGTTGTACCAACACTGTTGGCACCTGCAGGCCTCACTGCGCCGAGTGGAGTTGGGAGTGCTCCCATGCCCGCTCCAAAGTATTCTACGAATGCGGAGGGGGAAACCTACGGGTCTGCTCTCGACGCGGTATCGCCTGGAACGGAGCCGGATCTAATTCAGGCCGTCGCATCTAACGGCGAAGTTGGCTATGTCCGGAAGACTGAGCTCGATGAAGCGAACGGAACTGCTGCAGCAGCCGGCTTCAAATCACCCGCCGAGGCACTTGCGTGGCAGCAATCGATCGGATCCACTGACCAAACGATAAGCGTTTACGCCAAGGACGGTACGACCGTCATCGGAACGTTTACGGTGGTTGGCTCCGCATCTCAGTCAGACAAGATGCCCGGGCAGAGCGCGAAATAGGGGATAGAAGGCACTTGGGTTCAAGGGGCCGTTGCAACACTTAGTGGATGTGTGGTCCTCCAGGGTATCCGCGTGATGTTCGGCGAGGGTTTCGGGAGGAAACTAGGGTGGGTGGCACGGCCACTACTGCGGCGACGCGTGCTGGCGTGAACTGTTCGACGGCAGCGAACTGGGTGAGTGAGGCTGGTGGGATGGTCCGCCACGCATCACTACCACGACCCGGCTTACGTTCCGCTTGCGGCCGGTCCAAAGCAGTCAGAAGTAGGTCGATACCCGCCCCCTGGGTGGAATGTCCATGTCGTTGCAACGTTTTTGACGATGCCGGCCACGTACTAGTTGAATGCCCACCTGAGTGCGAAGGATGATCTCATGATGAAGCCGACTATTGATGAGCTGATTGCGCGAAGTGCGCCGCCGACGGGCGCGGAGAGCCTCCGAGTCCAGGCCATGATTCGTGCGTTGGCCGAGGAGTCCCGTGCGGCCGTGAAGTCCAGTCCCCGTAGCCCAGGCCGGCGCCTGTGGTGGCTTGTTGCTCCGCTTTTGGCGGTTCCTGCAATCGCATTCGCTACGACCGCAGGGACGGAGCCGCGCATGGTTCCTGATTTCAGTATTCCTGTGAACTACACAACCGACACCGGTACCGCCGTGTCCTGCTCGATCGACCTGTTCAACATGGAAATCAACTACGTCGAATTAACCACGCCTGAGGTTGAATACCTCCGAGCTCAGGACTGGACCGGAGTGGGACAACGCATCTACGACGCGGCTCTGGCCCACGAGGGCGACCGAGCATGGTGGCAAGCAGCCACGGTGGGGTGGCCTGGGGGTGCCACGTCGGATGACGTTCAACTAGTCGCGTGGCAGCATGCCGTGGACGAGAACATCTTCGATCTCATCCCCGATGGAATTACGCCAACAGGCACCGGGTATGGGGTCACCGACCAATGCACAGGGGAACTTCATTGAGCATCGGCAACCCTGCCTTCATGTTGCGTCGAGCTGGGGATCGCCTTCAGGTTCGTGATCGGAGCGCCGAGGTGAGCGACCTTGTCGAACGAGAATCGGGAAAGCTACTGAATTATTTTCTGCGTCGCACGAGCAACCACGAGGATGCGGCGGATCTGCTCGGAGAGACCCTGCTGATCGTATGGCGTCGCGAACGATCAATTCCGGAAGACGAAACTCAGTCGAGGATGTGGATGTATGGCATCGCCAGGAAAGTGCTCGCAGGGCAGCGCCGCGGGAACAGGCGACGGACCGCACTTCGTCAACGGCTGGCGGAAGAACTCAACACCCCGCAACCGGACCACGCAGATGACGAGATGCTGGACGTCGTACGCTCCGCTATCCAACAACTAGACGCAATCGATCAGGAAATTGTCCGTCTTCACTATTGGGATGGATTCAGCCTCGTCGAAGCCGCTTCACTTCTAGGACTGAGACCCGCCACGGTAAGAAGTCGGCACGCTCGGATCCGCTCGAAGCTCCGAATTAAGTTCGAGACAGGTTTGGAGCACTAGAGGATGGCCGGGGTTTTCACTGTTCGGTGAACGTTCCGCCTGCAGGCAGTTGTGTTGGTGAGTCGTGGTGCTCACAACTCTAGGACTCGTCTTAGACCGCGATGGACATCCTCGAGCAGAACATCCGGCACCTGCCCGACATAATCGGCAAGGTCTGCCTTGTTGAGCGTCACGATCGCAGTCACGTTAGCGACGGAATCGTGTGGAAGTCCAGTCGCTGTCGCGGCGAGAAAAACATTGCCTGGCATTGTTGCCAAGGCGGTGTTGGTTGTGATCACGGCAACGAGCACGGTCGCAAGATGACTCTCGTTATACGAATTCGACTGGATCACTAATACCGGTCGTCGCTTTGCCGGACGACTGTCGACCGCTGGACCCAATTCTGCCCAGTAGATACCACCGTGCTCAATCACCATTCGTCAGAACTGTCGAGAAGAAGCTGCCGCCCGGATTCGACCGCAACTTCCAGCGAATCGTCGATCCCGCCGATCTGCTTCAGAGCGGCATTGATCTGCTCGGTCACCGACGCGGCGTCCAGTTCCTCCAGATAGCGGTTCGCGGCACGGGCGAAAAACTCAGAGCGGCTCAGACCTAAATCCATCGCGCGGCGTGAGGCGCGCTCAAAAGTGTCATTGGGAAGAGAAATCGCGGTCTTCATGCAACCAGTATAACCCGGTTATACCAATCTGTCGCGATGGACGTTCCCCTTGCGGGACGCCTGATACGCGAATCTGCGCACCAATCCTGCTCAGGTTCATCCCCAACGAGCGCTCACTTGGCTTTGCGCCGTTGGCGAGCACAATCAAGAACGGAGGTGGGGCCAGATGTGGCCGTCGCGGTAGGGTCACTTCAGCTTGGCAAAGCCACAGTCTGCGGAGGGTGGAGTCATCGTGCGACGGATCGTTCGGTTCTGCACAGTTAGCGCCGACATGGCAATTGAAATGATTCAGCTCCTCATTCGGCTGGTGGTATCGAAAAGTTCCAGCTCTCCGGGGTGTAACTGGTGTTGGCAAACGAAGGAACGGTCCTTGATGCGCCAGAGTCCTTGGCCCACGCCGAGCCCGGGCAGCAACTTCTGCTCGGTGCCGGTAAGCCCGAGCGCTCTCGCAGTGGCTCCGAGCTGATCGGACTCCTGCCGGTAGATGATTCGCGTCTCGGCGTTCGCGAGCAGGCTGTTGGCCAGGGCGCGCATTGCGGAACCTTGATCGCCGACGTTCTCCAGGTCAGTCAGCTTATGGAAAATCAGCATGTTCGCGATTCCGTAGTGGCGCGCCAGTCGCCAGTGCGCGTCCATCCGGCGCAGCAACGCCGGATGGGACATGAGGCGCCACGCCTCGTCGTAGATGCACCAGCGCTGACCACCGTTCGGGTCGAGCAGGGCGGATTCCATCCAGGCCGACGAACAGGTCATGAGGACCGAGGTCAGGGTCGAGTTCTCCGTCACTCTCGATAGGTCAAGAGAGATCATCGGCAGCGTCGGATCGAATCTCACTGTCGACGGGCCATCGAAGAGCCCGGCGAGGTCACCTGCGACAAGGCGCCGCAGGGCATGCCCAACGAGACGTCCGTCTTCGGCGAGGCGCCCATCCGGATCCCCCTGCACTGTCGGGGCGAGTATGTGTTCGACAATCATCGGCAGGATCGGCACGTCGTTGCTGCGAACGACCTCGGTCAGGGCAGTGTCGATCGCCGTGTGTTCCAAGGGTGTGAGTGGTCGAGTGAGGACCGTCTCGGCGAGCGCGCCGATCAGGTCGCGTCGTCGGGCGGCGATCGTGGATGCCCAGCTCTCTTCGCTCATTCCGGCGGGTCGGTAGCCTTCGTCGAGCGGATTCAGCCGAGCGGCAAGCCCATGACCGAGCACGATCGCCCGACCGCCCACAGCTTCTGCGACCGCTGTGTGCTCGCCCTTCGGATCACCGGGGACGTAGACACGGCGCCCGAACGGGATCGATCGTGTGTAGAGGCTCTTGGCCAAGCTGGATTTTCCGGAACCGACAATGCCCGCGAGCACGAGATTCGGTGCGGTGATGATGCCGCGCGCGTAGAGCACCCATGGGTCGTAGACGAAAGAACCGCCGGAGTAGAGATCCTGACCAACGAAGACGCCGTCGGAGCCGAGCCCGCCTTCAGCTAGGAATGGGTATGCACCAGCAAGAGTTGCGGACGTGTCTTGATGCTGTGGCAGGCGAAACCTTCCGGACGAACGCATCTGCATTGGTCCTGGTTCGCCAGCTGGCGAAATGTATGTGGTTGCCCGACGCTCAGCCAGATCCGCGGCGTACTTTGCGCGAGACGCCTGCTGCTCCGCTCTCTGCTGCTCCGCTTGCAACTTCGCGGCAGCCTGCCTGCGCTGCTTACGTATACGCCGCTTCTCGGATGCTGGAGCGACGAGGACCGCAGTGTGCAAGCGCTCGGCATCGTCGCGGCTCATAGCCCCAGGCCTCGCTGTCGCTTGACCGCGGTGATGCTGGCAGGCTCAAACCAAGTCGCTCGCTGTGGCTCGCGAGCACGGCTCGGTGCCGACGGAGCAGGGAGGCTCCGAGCTTCATCGGGCAGTTGATCTACCGTGTCCACTGCGTGGATTCGGTAGAGCGCGACGTGCGCGAAGGCGTGACTGTAGGCGAGGTGGTAGTCGCCGTCGTGCAGTTCATGCTCAAGCGGGCCACTCGGAGGTGCGTCGTAGACGTATCCGTTTTCCAACGCTGCGCTGGTGGTCTCGTCACCGTAATCCCAGTACTTCAGATGGTTGAGCCCAGCGAGAGCACCGTCGGCGTCGATCATCTCCAGCACCTCGTCTGCTTCTTGACCTTGCATGAAGACGACATTGATCCAACGAGCGACAGTCGGTGCTTCGTTGGCTGGCACTTCGTGCCAAGCGACGCGACTCGCCGCACTCGCTGCGGCGTCGAGCCGTTCCTCTGCCTGGTCGATCAGGGTCGCCGCCTGGTGAAGCTCGTCGGCGGCGGCCAGGGCATCCTTGGATCCGATGGAGTGGTCACCGTGGTCGTCAAACGCGCGAGGGCGATTCTTGATGTGAGCGGCAGCGATCTGATCGAGAACCTGCTTGAGCGATCGCACACCTGAAAGCAGGTCGCCGAGAACGCCGTACAGATCCTGCGGATTCTCGACCGTTCGTGTCGCCTGGGCGAGACCGCGCAACGCTTCGGATGCTTCCGTGGCGTCAGCGCCGGGATCGTAGAACGTGGGCATGGCTGTGTCTCCTTGGCTATCGAGCGTCGGCCTTGATAGCAGTCAGGTGCGCAGTCGGCATTCCGGACGTCTGAGGTAGGCAATAACCTAGGTACGGGCAGTTAGCGAGGAGCGCAGCATGACAGACGAGATCGAACTCGCGAGCGACGGAGACGGCCTCGCGATCGTCGGTGAACTGTAGGAAATCCTCGAACTTGTCCGACACAAGCGCGTGGTATTGGTTGAGAGATGTCCACGCTGATCACGCCGATCCGTCAGTCAATTTGTCTACGCGGTGCGAACACGTCCCGCGGTCTTGACGAGTGGTAGTCCAGTTGTCGATCCGCTGCCTTGGCAACCTGCTCCACCCACGATCCCAGGATGGGTAGCCCATCGTCCTGGTTCCTGAGATGGACGGGATAGCCCGCGGGAGAGGGTTGAGACCGGCGTCATCGACGGCGCCGTCGAAGTATTTGCTCTTCTAGATCTGAACACCAGATCGGCGACCCGGATTCGAGGATGGCGGCGATCTGGTCCAGCGGCGCGCCGGGGACGAGCCGACTACCTGCAGATGCTGCCTCTGCGTCACCGAGAGACGCCGCGCAGCGCCTCCTCGACCTGTTCTTGAGTTGGTGCACCGGCGAAGCCATCCTTCGTCAGGTAGACCCGGCAGGCCAGCGATCGGACTGGCGGCGTCGGGAACAGGTCAGCCCCATCGACGAGGATCGTCGGCGAGCCACCGAAGTGGATGCTCGCAGCCTCGGCTTCGGAGCGAATCGTGACTGACTCGACCGCCACACGCTCGTAGCCGAGCGCATCGAGTGCAGCGCGCGTGCGCGCTTCGGCATCCGCCGTGTTCGGGCAGTCATCGATGTGCAGGAGTTGTACTTTCATTGGGATGGGCCTTTCGCTCGCGTGGTGCGAGCAGGGGTCATGTCCGTCTGTGCGTTCGGCGAATCGTGGTCAGAATCCACGTCCCTGCGCTCATGCTGGTCCGGTTGTGGGCTCGTCCTGACCATGATCAGGCAAAGCAGGGCGACACCGCTGACGACGAGGATGTCGGCGATGTTCCCGACGAAGAGGTCACCGTAGGCGATGAAGTCGGTGACATGCCCCTGCCCGAACGACGGCGGGTTCATGATCCGGTCGACGAGGTTGCCGACCGCGCCGCCGAGGATCAGGCCCAGTGCGATGCCCCAACGGACGCCACGCAGTCGCACCGCGAATCCAACTGTTATTGCGGCGGCGAGGACGCCGATGATGGTGAACACCCAGGTCGTTCCGGAGCCGAGGGAGAATGCCGCTCCGGGATTGTACACGAGCGTCAGAGACAGCACGTCACCGATGAGTGGGACGCGGTCGCCGGGTGGAAGCTGGGCTGTCGCGAGGGCTTTTGTACCCTGGTCGAGGATTAGCCCGAGTCCCGCGACGGCGAGGGCAATACCGACCGCGCGGGAAGGCCGCTTGGTGGTCTTCCGTCGGGGCGACGGCTCATCGCGTGTTCCCGTGGGTGCCTCGGCGTACCGCCCGGTGTCTGGGGCAGTCATGCGACCGCCGTCCGTGTGCGGGCGGCGCGGAGGCCGTTGAGGATCACGATGACCTCCGCTATCTCGTGGACCAGGACGACGGCGGCGAGCCCGAGGACACCGAATAGCGCGAGTGGAAGCAGGGCGGTGATGATCAGCAGAGACAGGACGATGTTCTGGTTGATGATGCGGCGGCCGCGGCGAGCGTGGTCGAACGCGCGCGGGATAAGCCGCAGATCGTGGCCTGTGAAGGCAACATCAGCTGACTCGATTGCCGCGTCGGAGCCGGTAGCTCCCATCGCGATGCCGATATCCGCGCCAGCGAGGGCGGGGGCGTCGTTGATGCCGTCCCCGATCATCGCGACCGAACAGTCGTGGGACAACTCACCGATCGCGGCGGCCTTGTCCTCGGGGCGGAGCTCGGCGCGCACGTCGTTGATCCCGGCCTGCGCGGCGAGGGCGCGCGCGGTGCGGGCGTTGTCACCGGTGAGCATGGTCACCCCGATGCCCTGACTGGCGAGGGTGCACACGACCTCCGGCACCTCGGGGCGCAGCTCGTCCCGGACGCCGATCGCGGCGACCGGTGCCCCGCCACGGTGCACGATCACGACGGTCATGCCCTGTTCCTCCAGACTCGTGACCTGACTCGCGAGCGTGTCGGCGTCGAGCCAGCGGGGGCTGCCTACGGTGACCCGCGCCCCGTCGACGGTGCCTTCGATGCCGTGCCCGGCTTGCTCGGTCACCTCAATCGCCGCGGGAACGCCCGGGGCAGCGGCGGTGATCGCTGCGGCGAGAGGGTGCGTGCTGTGTTGCTCCAGCGCCGCCGCCCAGGCAAGCGCCTGACGCTCGGTCACACCGTCGGCGGTGAGGACCGCGGTAACGGCGGGCTGGTTGCGGGTCAGGGTACCTGTCTTGTCGACGGCGACGTGGCGGATCGTGCCGAATCGCTCGAAGGCTGCACCGGACTTGATGATCACGCCGAACTTGCTGGCCGCTCCGATCGCGGCGACAACGGTGAGCGGAACCGAGATCGCCAGGGCGCATGGGCTGGCTGCGACGAGCACCACCAGCGCGCGGGTGATCCACAGCTCCGGGTCACCGAACAGCGACCCGATCAGCGCGACCAGCGCGGCGAGGATCAGCACGCCCGGCACCAGTGGCCGGGCGATCCGGTCTGCAAGGCGGGCTCGATCGCCCTTCTCTGCCTGTGCCTGCTCGACGAGCTCGACAATCGTGGTCAGCGAGTTGTCGGTCCCCGCCGCCGTGGCCTCGACCTCGAGTGCCCCTGCCGTGTTGATCGCCCCGGCGGACACAGCATCGCCGGGCTCAACCTCGACCGGGATCGACTCGCCGGTGATCGCGGAGGTGTCTAGGCTGGAGCGCCCAGCAAGGACGACGCCGTCGGTAGCGATCCGCTCCCCAGGACGCACCAACATGACCTGCCCGATCGTGAGGTCCTTCGCCGCGATCTCCGTCTGCTTTCCGGCGACGAGCACCGTCGCGGTGTTGGGAACCAGCTTCAGCAGAGCCCGTAGACCACCGCGGGCACGGTCCATCGCCTTGTCCTCCAGCGCTTCGGCGATCGAGTAGAGGAACGCTAGTGCGGCCGCCTCTTCGACGTAGCCGAGGATGACCGCGCCGACCGCGCTGATCGTCATCAGCAGACCGATGCCGAGCTTGCCCTTGAGTAGCTTCCTGATCGCACCGGGGGTGAATGTCGACGCGCCCAGCAGCAATCCGATCCAGAACAGTACTAGCGCCGGAATCTCCGCACCGGACCATTCGCAGATCAGGCCCGAGAGGAACGCGACACCGGAGAAAACCGGGACCATGATCCCGCGGTCCGTCCACCACGGCCCGTCATGATTGTCGTCGTCATGATCGTCGACGTCGACGGTGTCCACCTGAGACCGCATCACGGCGCTCATGCGTTCGTTACCGCCCCGCAGCAGCCCAGCACGGTGCACGACGAGTCCACGCACGGTGCGTTCTCGTCCACCGCCAGCGTCACATCCACAAGGGAAGTCAGAGCCGCCGCGAGGTGAGGGTCCGCGATCTCGTAGCGGGTCTGCCTGCCCTCGGGCTCGGCCACCACGATCCCGCAATCACGCAGGCAAGTCAGATGGTTCGAGACGTTGGAACGAGTCAGCTCCAACTCGCGAGACAACACAGCGGGGTAACTCGGCCCGCCGAGCAGAGTCATCAAGATCCGGGAGCGCGTCGGGTCCGCCATCGCTCGGCCAAGCCGGTTCATGACGTCGAGACGCGAAGCAATAGTCAGCATGCGATGACTATACAGTAGTCAGTGACCCATTCCCAAGTGGAAGGTTTCTCCACCAATCGCGCCAACTCGAATACCGCGGGTCAGCGGCTAAATGTCCTTATGGATATCGCGTGGACATTTCACCTGACGATCAGACAAGTTCAATGACCGCGAAGAAGGCGGCGAAGGGCGGCGACTGACGCGCGCATGCCACGCGCATCCAATCGGATCATCGGCTTCCTGCCTGACGGTCACACAACCCGGCATAACGGCAGGGCCGCCGCAGTGAACGCTTGGGCCTGCTGTCCGACGAGAAGTCGCGTCTCGCAGGACGCTTGAATGGCGGCTTGCTCGATCGCGGCGACGGCTGCGTCGAGGTCGTCAGCGGTTCGCGCGGACACTGAGATGAGTCCGGTGTAGCGCAGGACGCCGTGCCCGGCGGTGAGGTCAGCTTCCTGCTGGAGAACATCCTGAAACTCAGCCGTCTGCGAAGCGTCCTCGATTTGGCCGATGCGCTGACGCTGAGCTGCGTCTGAGATGTACTCCGTCTTCTTCTTTCGGATATCGCGTGCTGCCTGGTCTGAGCGCATCGGTGTGCAGAGCAGCGAGAAGGACCGCTGTATCCCGGTCGACAGGAGCACGGGTACCAAGAAGCCCGGGTAGACCATCGACCGCGGCCACTCTGAGATCCACAACACCGCGTGGAAGGCCGAGTCTGTGCGTAGCCGAGACCAGGATTCGTTCACTGCGACCGGACCTGCGGTGGCGAGCGACTGGCCAAGTTCGCCGTGCCGTTCAAGAGTCGCAGCAATCGCTGGGTCGTATGCCGAACGCAGGATGACGGCGATCTCGCCGCACGTCAGCCACGATGAGGGTGCGAGGTCTGCTGAGCGCAGCGCGGCGACCAACGTAGACATCTCTTGGCGAAGAACAGCCGCAGCGCCACGGATGCCACCACCGGCAGTGCGGATCTGTCGTGCCGCTGTCTGCATGTCGAGCGCGAGGGAGAGCGTGGTGGCGTGGCGTTCTCCAGCGGGCCCTGCACGGTCGATGAGTTCGGCGTACGTCGTCGAGGCCCAGGAGCCATCTGCGCTGCCGTGCGATGCCCACCATTCGGCGAGCCCGGCGCCGGAGTCCGGGAGGGTGCGCTCAAGCACTTGCAGCATTGAGAGGCGCCCGGATCTGCACACGGTCGCGAGCACACGGCCCCAAGAGGAGACACGCCGTTCCTGTTCGCCGGGATCGAGGAGCGCGAATGCTGGGTGCGAGACCGTAACGATGGCCGTGAGGGTACTGGCGGTCGGGTCATGAACCATTCCGGCGCCGGTGATCGGGTCGTCGTACTCGCGCAGCCGTGCCATGTCGCCGGGTAGCGCGAGCGAGCCCGCAGGTCGCGGCTTCACAACACGCCGCCGGTAGAGCAACTGTCCACCGGTGGTTTTCCACATCCACCAGAAGGCAACGGGAATCCATTCGACGATCGGACGTCCAGCGATCCGGATCCACACCACGGCCGCGGCACAGAGCCATACGGGTGCCGAGAACGCGATGAGCATGCCGCCTCCGGCATAGAAGGCCCACACAAGCGTGGTCACACCAATTCCGAGCGCGACCAGCTGTGAGAGGGATAGTCCGAGCAGGATGCCCCTTCGTGTCAGTCGAGAGAATTTCACCGGAATGAGGTCCCCGGCTCGTTGATCGTCGTAGTCCTTTGGCATGCTCAGCTATTCCTTCCCAGATCGTGGCTGCTGGGTTCTGGGTGGTGCTGGATCTGATCGCGGTGCGGGAGGCTGAGGCGTGGAATGAGGAGCGGGTGTAGCCGCACCCGAACCACCTGCACCGGCAGCCGCAGTTTCGGCCGTGCCACCAACAGCGCCTCCGAGCTGGGGTCCGGCAGTAGCGGCAGCTTTGATGACCTTCGCGCCAATGACAGCTGCCGCTGCGGGGCCAGCAGCTGCGGCAGCGCCACCGGCCCCTGCACTGGCTCCCGCGCCCGCTCCGGCAGCTGATCCGCCGGACGTCGCCCCACCTGAAGCAGACGTGCTGGGTGAAGCGGTTGCTGCAGGAGCGGCTTTGGACGCCCCGCCACCACCCGAGCCACCGTCTAGAACTTTCTTCACTCCGTCGCTCTGCGGCTTCGACGGCACAGGCACCGGCCGGTTCACAGCGCTCTTCGCTTCCTGCTCGCTTCCCATCGCGTGGTAAAGATCGAAGCCGAGGAACGAAATGAATCGGTAGACCATGTACGGCGCAAAGGCTGCGATGAACAGCAGCACGATGCCTGAGATCGGTTCGGTGACGGCTGACAGGTCAGCCTCGATCGGGGTCGAGACCTGCGTGATCGCAATGAGGAACACGACGACGAGTACGAGCTTGGAGATGATGAGCGCGACCACGAACGCTGCCCATTTCCCGATCCATCCGCGGGTGACGTCCCATGCCGCCCCAGCGAAAGCGATGGGCGCGAGCACGATTGCGACGAGCAGCAGGGCCTTGCGAATCAGGAGCGAGAACCACACGATAGCGACAGCACAGATCATCAGTCCGGCGAGGAAGATCGTGACGATCGCACCGACCCCGGGAGCGGCGATGTTGATTGTTGTGAGTCCTGCGGTGAGGAGCGCGATCTTGTCACCCATGGTGGCGGTGGTTTCTCCTGCGGCCTGAACAACCCCAATGCACAGCTGATCCACGATTTCCAGAGCCGTCGCCGTCAACGTGATGACGACGAACGACCCCAGAACAGCTTTTGCTGCGCCGAGCGCTGCACGGGAAAGTGCGGCGGGTTCGCGTCGGATGAGGCCGAGTATGAGCTGGAAACAGAAGAACAACAGGACGATGAAGACACCGATACCGAAGAGCAAGTTGTAGACGTCCAGGTAGCCCGGGGACTGGACGTCCACGAGGGTTGTGCCGTCGAAGACGGTCCACATGGCTTCGATGAGCCATCCGGCAGCTTGCCCCATCGTGGAGGCGAGCCAGTCGAATGGCGCCGACACGAGTGTCGCGGCACCTTCGCCGACGGCATCACACACGTTGGAGATGACAGGAATATCGCAGACACTCATCGCAGGCCTCCCGGAAGTGATGGATGGGTGGGTCTCAGACCTGCTGTCCGACGTTCCAGAAGAAGTTGATGAGGGTCACCGATGCGCCGCAGATGACGGCGGCACCGCAGGAGATGAGTACGCCGAGTTTGCCGCGAGAGGCGAGGTGTGGGTTGGAGGAGTTTGACCCGAATCCCCAGACGATCGCCGAGATGATGAGCGCGAGCACGGAGAGGATCAGGCCGATCGTCATGACGGCGCCGACGATGGTGCGCAGCTGCGCGATCCCCGGCAGCCCCGAGTCGTTCGGGGTGATGTCGATGTCCATGGGCAGGGCTGAGGCGATGGTCGTGATGAGTTCGAACACGGTGGCTCCTTTGGCATGAACACCGCCGTCGGCGGTAGCTGAAACATGGTCGAGAGCCAGGTGCGCTGGCCGTCCCTTTCGACAGGTACGAACAAGTGAGCTACAGCTGCTCACCCAACTGAATGAGCCAGTTCATCCACGTCACGCCACCACCAGCGAGAACCGCGGCGCCCAGCGCGACGAAGACCCCGGCGCGTGCCTTCGTGGCCGCCCCAGGGTTGCCAGTGGAGGTAGCGATGGCCCAGATGATTGCGCTGATGATGATCATGAGGACAGCACATATCAGGATGATCGTGAGCATCGCTCCGATGACAACCTTGAGATCACCGATACCGCTCATGCTGCCGAAGTCGGGGAACACGTTCATCAGCGACCACCTGTCATCGCCGAGCATCCGGCTCCTGCGGTGGCTTCCGGAAGGTTAGCGGCATCGTGATCGTTGAGCCACTTCGCCGCATCGACCGCCTCAGCATTCGTGCCACCCGGCCGGACTTCGAAATGAAGGTGCGGACCGGTGGAGTGTCCAGACGAGCCGACATCACCGATGTGTTGACCAGCGATGACGTGTTCTCCGACGGTGGCGTGGATGCCGTTCTCCCACATATGCGCGTAGGCGGTCGCGATGGTCTCGCCATCTATGCGGTGCTCAATCACGACGAGTCCGCCATAGCCGCCAGAAAACTCCGCGACTGTCACGACACCATCCGCTGCTGCGAGGATGGGTGTTCCGTCAGCGGCAGCAAGGTCGGTGCCCGAGTGGAAGGCCCTCTCTCCGGTGATGGGGTCAAAGCGGGGCCCGAAGTCACCAGTGAGCACCCAGGTGCCTTCCGGCAACGGGAACACGACGTGCGAGGATCCGGCCACCGCGTCAGCCGGAGACGGGGCAGTCGTCGAAGAAGTCGATGTGCCGCTCGCGAGGGTCGCGAGGATCATCTCGGCGACGGGCTCGTAGTTGTTGTACCGGTCAGGATAGGCAGACACCTCGACCGCCTGAGCGGCTTCGCCTTTACCCATGCTCTGCCATCCAGGAATGTCGAGGAGGCCGCGGGGCGAGGGATAGTTGGGGCCAGACGGTCCGCCAAAGAACGCAGCAGCTTGATACTCGGGGTCCATCAGCTCAGCTACGGATCCCCAGCCCGATTGTGGGCGCATTTGAAACAGGCCGAGCGAGTCGTGGTCGGACCCGTTTCCATCGTTCGGATAGCCCCCGGATTCCGGGTAGGTGCCCGTGTTCGCGAGCTGCCGCAGCGTCGACTCGGTGAGCGCAGCCATGATCGCGATCTGGACGCCATCTCGGGTGACGCCCTCGATCCGTGAGCCCACGGTGATGATCGTTGCCGCGTGAGTCAGCTGCTGTTTGTTGAGCGTGAACGTCTCACCATTCGCTGTTGTCACCACGAGAGAGTCCGGCACGTTGCCCAAGGTGAGTCCTGACGAGGAAAGACACGCAATAACGGCGGGATTTATCACCAGGCCGACGGTGACGAGCCCTAGCGTTGGAGCCAAGAACATCAGGGCGACGACTGCGATCGCGAGCTTCTTCATCATGAGCTGGTCTTCCTAACGCAGCGGATTGTTCAGCTGTGAGAGCCGCAAGACGTAGCAACTGTCATCGGGCGGGCACGCGATGAAGACCGTGAACGCGACCTCTTGCTCAGCGCTGACTTGGTCGCCGTTCCAGAGACCGGAGCGATGGCGGATTCCCGCGATCGTGAATGCGGTGGCGCCTGCGGGGAGCTGGCCAGGGCGAGCCTGAGCGAGCGCGTTGGCCCAGGTATCCGGCACGTGCGCGGACGTGATTTCCAAGCGTTGGCTCGTCGCGTACTGTCGCAGCTGTGCCCACGCGTCCTGGGTGGGCATGTACGTTGCAATGTCGGCTGCGAGCCCCGGCTGCTCGGTGCCGGTGGGGTCGGCGACATCGAGGATGACTTCGGCATAGTCCAGCGGCAGGAACCCACTGCCGGTGTCCCAGGTGAACAGCGCCGTCGCGACGCCGCGCGAGAAGGTCTCCGCATCGGTGCTGTGGGGGATAGTCGGAATCCGAGACGGCTGGACCGGTGACTCACGCGACGGTTGCACTGTTGGTTCAGTGCTCGACGGTGACGGACCGATTGGAGCCGTGGATTCTCGGGAACCGATGATGATCCCGTAGACGCCAACACCTGTGACGAGGATCACCGCTATCGAAGCGGTGATGAGAGCGACGAGCGTGCGTCGTGAGCGGAGCGCGGTGGGGAGCTTCATATCGGGCAGGTGCGCAGCACCAGCCCGTCATCAGATCGCGCGAAGGTTGCCTCTTGATGCTGTTGCGTCGGAACCTGCATCCTCGGCATCGAGCGCACTTCGGAGTTGTTCGGCAAAGTGTGAAGTCGCGTCAACGACACGGAGGAACATCTCGACTTCTGCATCGCCGAGCTGACGGACGAGGTCGTCGACCTCAAAGTGTCGCCACCATCCATCGAGTTCATTCCACGTCACCACGAACGCCCGAACTGGCCAGGGCTCGTCGCTGTCGATAGGCGCCGTTCTGGGGCTCGGCGAGGTACGGCGCTTCTGATGCGGCATGCTCTTGATACGTGCCAACGCGGCCTCCGCCAGCTGCGCTACGTCCTCGGCCGGTGCGTCTGACTGAGCCCCCCACACGAGCTGCCGTGCGCGTTCATAACTGGGATGCACGGGTGCGCCGGACCCGATGAGTTCAAGCTCAGCTGCGACGCCCTCTCGCACCGACTCTGTCTGGTTCTCATCGTCAGCGAGTTGCTGCAGGTAGTTGATCTTCTCCAGCGTGGTGTGTGACGCGCCATCCGGGATCATCGAGGCGGCCTGCGCCCGCGAATCTCCGAGCGACTCCGACGGTGCCGCAAAATTTGCGTCACCGTCAGTTCCCGGCTGGTTTTCGTGGCTGAACCGTGAAGCTTCCTGACGGCGAGCGGCATCCTCAGCCATCAGCGTCTTGATCTCCCGATAGAGCGCGGCACTCTCCAGCTGGGTGAGCGGCTTGTGCAGCACGTTGTCGTCCTGCTCGGCAAGGAGGTGCGCGAGATCCCCCGAGATGCCGGACCGCACCCAGACCTTGACGTGCTGCCACCCAAGCTGCTTGATCGCCGCCAATCGTCGCGCTCCGCAGACCAGGATCCCATCAGGGGTGACTGTGATCGGCTGCAGCAGACCATCGCGCTCGATCGACGCGGAGAGCGACCTGAGGTCGCCGAGCCCAGTGCGGTGACGGCGTCCGACCTGGATCGAGTCGACTGCCCGGTCCAGCTCGATATGGCCGTCACGTGCATTCATCGTGCGTTCCCTTGAGTGGGCGCCGACATCGCAACAACCATTACCAGGTCGTCTTCACTGAGAAGCGTCGGGAGTGTCTCGCCGACGAGGAGGCGGAGCAGGATGCCACGACCGATGCTCGTCGCTCGGTAAGCAGGATGGGGATGCCCAAGCAGCACGTGCAGAAGCGACGACCAGGAGTCGGCGGGCAAGTCGAGAAGCGCTCTTGCGTGCTTGTCTCGGCGCAGCAGCTCGTACGCACTTTGCCGAGACCCGATCCGTGCCACCGCGCTGCACACATGCTCGATCGCGGCCCGCGCGGTGTTTTCGGGCCACCCCAAGGTCGTGAACAGGGTGATCGAGCACTTGATTGCGCGCCGGGCTGTATCGACGTCTCGCGTGGTGTTGGGCTCGTCGTCGTCCGTGATGGAATATCGATCCACGACGTGGAATGCCGGGTGGTAGTCGGCAAGAGGATTCTCACGGTCGGCAAAACGTTCGGGGTCGTGAAACGCAGATACCTGCGGGCGACGTGCTTGATGCGTCGCGCAGAGCAAGCCCTGCCCGCGTTCCTCCGCGATGCAGGTGACTTGGACGCCACGGGTGACCACAGCCCAAGGATCAATGGCCTCGCGCGCGGATCGAGTTCTCATCACGTCGAATGCTGCCGACGCTGCCTCCCACGGATCAAGGCCATGCTTGCGAGCCAATGCGGCATACTTCTCCGCGGCGAATGCTGCGAGTTCAGCAGCGACGCGATCGTGCTCCCACGCGCGGGCACCCGTGTCGTGCAGTCGATGCAGCAAGGCGCGAAGCCCTTCGCTCGTCGTATAGTCCTCGCGTGGCTGCGGCGCCGGGCTGGTGTTATCGGTCATGGTGTGGGCACCTCCTGGCAAGCAGGTGCGCGCCCGCTCCCCAGCGGGGTCCTGGATGTCAGCGAAGTGCCCATGAGATGCCGTGCCCGACGATCAGGGGGTCCCGATCGCGCCGCGCTCGGCCCCTCGTCGGGAGCTGCCACGTCCGAACGCGGACAACGGCGGGAGGTGCCGGGCTCGCTCCGCGATGCCGCGGGCGCTGGTCGCGGTCGCCTGGTACGTGCGACGTCGAAGCTCGGCCTGGAAATTGATCCCTGCCCCGGCAACGCGCGAACCACCGCGCACCATCAGATCAGTCGGACGTACCCACTCGACTCCACGACCGCGGTAGAACGCGGGGTTGATTCCAGCGCTACGACCATGACCTTGAACGCTTGCTGCCTCAACTGCTTCCGGAGCGCTCGCCGTCCTTACGGAATTCTCGCTGGCAGCGACAGCGGCGCCGTCCCTTTCTTGTTCGCTCATTTCAATTCCTCCTTGTGCAGCGTTGCGGATGCGGGCACATTGCGCTCTTGATCGAGCGGGTTGTTTGCGAACCAGCGGCCCACGGTCGAAGGGTGCACACTCAGCTCACGCGCAATCCTTTTGTTCGACCACCCGTCCGCGCGCAAAGCCATCGCAGACTCCTGGGGCGTGGTCTGCGTCATGGTCTTGCGGGCAGCTTCGGGTCGCTCGGGGATACGGATGAGGAGCACTGTGAGGTGAGTGATCGCCAGCAAGACCAGCGGTGGCACCGCCGCCACCGCCGCGGCGAGAAAGCTCGGCACATCGGCATCCGCCGCGACAACCGCGTGAATCGAATTGGCTGTCACCGACACGGCCGCGGCGCCAGCCAGCAGAGTCCAGGGGTACCAGGCGGCTCGGGCTCCGGCCAGCGCGACGACGGCGACGGTCGATACGACGATGACGCCGTCGACAATGAGCGGCCACGCCCACGCTTGCCCGGCACCAATCCCTGAACGGGCGGCAAGGTCCGCAAGCGAGGTGAATGACAGCCAGAAAGCTCCCGCGGCAATGAAGACGGTGCCCGCGACGGCCGTCATGACAGCCCATCGTCGCGCGTTGAAATCACTCATGCCAGTGCCCGTGGGTGTGACGCGGGCGGTGTGCGATCACACAACGTTTTTGTGTTGGCGCGTATCGATCGCTGCGGAGGTGCACCCTGCACTGCCCGGTATGCAGACCGGACGGTAGTCGCGGCTTCTCGCTGGCTGAGACCGGCCTGTTCGGCGGCAGCGCTGAGGGCGTCGAGCGCCTCGCTGTTCGGCACCATCTGCTCCGCCATCTTGCACGCGGCCCAGAAGAGCCCATGGTTGCGTTCGCCTTCTTGGAGTCGCGCAACCCAATCGGCCAGCCGTTGCACGTCAACTGGCTGTTGCGCCGACCGCGGACTTCGACGTGCCTCGTTACGTTGCGGCGGATCGAGATAGTCGTGGAGCTGCTGCGAGTCGAGCGGACGACCTGGTCCACCAGCCAACTGGAGGATCTCGTATCGGTGCGTCGACCCAGCGAGGGTGCGCTCAGACGGTGGGACGATGACATAGCCTCCGTCGCCACGGAAGTCGATTCCGGTCCGCGCGGATTGCCACGAGCGCTGCTCGCTGTTCCTGTCTGCTGGGAAGAAGAGGTGCAGCCCGCCGGACGGAGTCCTGACGGCGGCTTCCCAACCTTCAAGCAGCCCGGCACGCTGGGCGCCATCGAGTGCGTCGTAACCGTTGACCGAGCTGTGCACGTCGACGTCCACCACGACAAGGCCCGTGGCAGCGCCAGTCGGCATCCCGATATTTGCTGACGGCATCGCGGCCCACCAGCGATGAACCGACTCGGGCTCGCTGCTGGCCGAATGAAACCCTCCCGCAACGGAGGGGCGCTTCCCGCCCGCGGTGCAGGGAAAAACGGGGATGCCGGATGCTGCGAACGCGAGCGCGCTCTGACGGAGGGGGACCCCGCGACCAATGTGATCGAGCGTCGCCACGAATGCTTCCGGCGCATTCATCGCAGCCCTCGCACGTCGGCCAACGCCACCTGTTGTGACGCCGCGGTGGCCATGGTTGAGGGTGAGGCGCCCGTGCGTTCGACTGCCTTGGAACTTTGACGAAGCGAGTCCCGCTCTAGCCCCGGAGGTGTGCCGTCACCCGTCATTTGCGTGTCGAGCTGATCGAGAATCTTCATCGCCGTCGCACGGACTCGCTCACCCGTTGCCCGAACGACCTTCGACGGTCCCTCCCCATCGACTTGAGCCGCCCACGTCGAGACATAGGGAATCGTGTAGCCGGTAGTGTCCATGCCGTGCGCCGCGCCCACCATGAGCGCTACCGACTCGGCCTCGACTTCACCAATACCTCGGTGCCGACGTGCATCTCCCTGGTCGGGGCCGTGCATGAGAACATGTGCAAGCTCGTGAGCCAGCGTCTTCACCTGGGCGGCCGGGTCCATGTCATCGCGGACGCTCACGGTTTTCTCCCCGTAGTTGGTGACGCCGTTCGCACCATAGATCGCACCCGCATTGGCCACGGCGTGCAGCTGGAATCCGGCTGCTTCGATTTGCCGAGTGATTCCAGCTCTGAGTCCCGAAGGAGCCTCACCACGCAGCAGCTTCGGAGTAGGCGGTGCCGGGATCGGATCGCCCGAGGTCTGTGCGGCATCCCAGACGTATGCGGGGCGGACGCCGACCATCTTCGACCGAACTTGCTCACCGGGGCGAGGCTTCTCGTTTCGGCTGAGTCGTCGCCATGATGACTGGTCCGATGGGGTCGGCGAGGCGAAGCGGCCAGTAACCGGAGCAAGGATTTGGTAACCCGGCTGGCCCTTCTCCACCTGATGCCCGAGCTGCTGCCACTGCTTGTATCCGGCCACATACGAAGGCATCGGATCCGGCACCAGGCCTGCCTCATACGCGGCGGTGTGCTGCATCCAGATCAGAAGCGTGTTATTGAACGAACGGCTTCGGAACTGGGCTGCAAAGGCAAGTGCCTTGGCCCAGTCTTCGCCAGACACCAGCTGATCGACAGCCTCGGTCAGCTTCTCGTGCAACTCATCGAGCTTCGCTTCGCGCGCTTCGCGGCGATCGTCAATCGAAGTCATCGGTCGGCCTCCTCTCAGGCGTGCCACGTCGTGGAAGCGTGTGGCGATGCACCTGTGAGGTGAGCGGGGATGCCCAAGTCGCGATAGCGGGGAAAGGCATGATCGCCGAGGTGTCGTGAGCAAGCTGCGACCACGCGCGACCGACTGAACGCGCATCATCGCCTCGAATTTGGCATGGTTCACCTCTCTTTGAGCAGTGGTGCGGTCACGTCAAACCGCACTTGTTGATCATGCTCAAATGGCTTAGGCCTTCCGTTCTAACATGGCAATTGAGCATGCGCAACCCTTGATTTGTGCATGCTCAACGGCTATATTGATCATGCGCAACACCCCGTCGGGGTGGCCGGCGCCGATACCTACCCGTCCCGACGGAAGGGGTCAGCACCAATGACCGAGAATGAGAGCAAAGCCGCAGCTGCGGATCTCGCGAAACGCCTGCGCCTGTTGCTCGATGTTGCGATCGCTGAGTCCGGTATCGAACCGACGTATTCGCAGATCGCCGCTTACCTAGGCGAACGCGGTACCAATTTGTCGAGATCGCGGTGGACCTACATGGTGAACGGGCACCGGTACGTGCAAGATCCCGAGGTATTCGAAGGGCTGGCATCGTTCTTCGATGTCGACGCTGACTTCCTTATCGGTTCTGATGGGGCCGAGGTCCCGGCGAGAGTGAGTGCACAGCTTGATCTTGTGCGCTCAATGCGGGCGGCGAAGGTCAAGTCCTACGCAGCCCGCACCCTTGGAGATATTTCACCGAAAGCTCTCCAAGCCATCAGCAGGTTTCTAGACGAAGAAATGGCACACTCAATCGAGCAGTGACGGTGCCCCGGTGCGGAGCAACGCCGGTAGATGCTCTCGAAGGAGGGTGAGCAGAGCATGAGTATCGAAAAGACCGTGTCCACGGCTGTCGCGGATCTTGCTCTGGGCGGAGCCTTCACCTTCGACGCCTTGTTCGACGCTGTGCGGCAGCGCAGACAACGGAAGCTGCGTGTCGTTGAGCTTGCCGAGCTTGGCGACCATGATGGCGTCTGCGCAGTCTGGCTGACTACCGATACTGAGGATCTGATCCTTCACGCCCACAGCGACTCAGTTCTGCATCGCCAACAGTTCGTTCTGCATGAGTTCGCTCACATGATTCTTGGGCACTGCGACGGCGACGAGTGCTCCGAGGTGGATGCCCTGTTGCCCGATATCCCACCTCACACTCGCGGACGTTTGCTCAGGCGCCAGGACCTCGACACAGGCACTGAGATCGCTGCAGAGTCGTTGGCCGACCGGCTCGCCGCAGGCATCCGCGGTTCGGCCGTCGCGGAGTCTCGCTACTCGGAGATTTTTGCATGATCCAGACGCTCGTCGCGGCGCTCATGTGGGTGCTTGTGGCGAGCCTGCTCATTCTGCGGCGCGGGCGCACAGACCGCAGTATCACGTACTCTGCGCTCACCATCGCGATCGCAATGACACTCAACGTCGATGCGATCTACGTCATCGTCGATTGGGTCCTTAGCGGGCTCAATCTAGCCACGCTGCTCTCAGATGGCCTCCTCATGATCGGCCTCTTCTTCCTTGGCCGGGCAGCAATGAAAGCGGGGGAGTATCGCCCTCGGTTGGTGCGCGCAGCCGTTGGCCCGTCGGCACTGTTCATTGCGCTCCTTGGCGCCTCAGTGACCTTCATGTTCATCGATCGAGGGTCAACGACGGTCAACTTCATGATTGATCTCGGCGCCCAACCATGGGCCGCGACGTATTCGATCATCGCCTTCACGTATTGCGGGATCGTCGTTGCCGCGATGCTCGCGCTGGCGACACGCGAGTTCCGGCTTGGTGATGGCGTCCAGCGCATTCCGCCAGCGCTCCTGTTTATCGGCTCCGCTTCAGGTGTCGCACTCTGCGCGGTGGTGATCGTTATGGATGTTGCGCACATCTCGGGCTACCTCGAACTCATGAGCGCGGTCGGCGCAACGTATGGGCCGCTATCTCTACTCGCGTTTGTTTTTCTGTGCGCCGGATTCGTAGGGCAACCAATGGTCCGATACGTGCGCGATCGCGCCCGACGTGCGCAGACAGCTGAGATGGTGAGAGAGCTGGAGCCGCTCTGGCGTCGAGCAACACTCGTGCGGCCTGGACTCAGCGGCACGAACTCGCTCGGGTCGAGCCTGGATGTCCCAGAGGTGCGCCTCCACCGCGTGATCGTCGAGATCCGTGACGCCATGATCGATCCACGCGTCTCTTTCGAAGTCGCTGGACCCGATCGTGCATTGCTGGAGCGAGCCGAGGCTCACCTCTTGGGGGCTGATGCGCGCGGTGCACGTGAATCTGTGCCTGGTCGCCCTGCACGCGAACGAGGACAGGCATGAGGCGGATCATCTCTGCGGGCGCGGCGCTGCTTACCGTGGGCGGTCTGGGGCTCGGATGGGTCATCGCCCGGCGGCTGACCGCACCGGTAGGGCCAAGGAACTTCAACCTGACCATCCGCGACGTGGAGGTTGATGGAGATCGGCGACTACTGGTCCTCGACCGCACACGCGAGACTGCCGCGCGTGGTGTTTACAACCTGTGGTTCGAGACGGGCGACTGGGTACGAGTATCCGACGAAGTGCTCGACCGAGGCTCTGATCAGATCGCCCGGGTTGTGACGGATGCGGCAAACGACTTCCTGCCTTCCGCAGGCGACCGCTTCTCATGGAGCGGAATCTACTTCGCAAACCCAGCCGATGCAGACCTCAGTGCCACGGACGTCTCGATCGACACGCGTGCGGGCGTAGGCCCAGCCTGGCTCATTGAGGGCGAAGAGGAGCGCGCGACCTGGGCGATCCACATCCATGGCCTGGGGAGCACTCGGGCCGGAACGTTGCGCGGTGCGCAGATAGCCGCGGAGAGGGGCTGCACATCGCTTGTCATCAGCTATCGCAATGACGGCGAGGCCCCCCGGTTCGATACCGGGCGCTCAATGCTTGGCTGCACGGAGGCCGAGGATGCCGAAGCCGCTGTGGACTACGCGATCCAGAACGGAGCGCAACGGATCGTGCTTTTTGGTTGGTCGATGGGTGCCGCGATCGCGCTACGAGTTGCCAGCCGCGCACGAGCGCGCGGTGTGATCGTGGGACTCGTCTTGGACTCTCCAGTTCTCGACTGGGTCGAGGTGATCAAAGCGAACTGCGCGCGCAGCGGTTTGCCCGCAGCAGCAGCAGGGAATCTCGCGACCCCGTGGTTGATGCTCGGCCCGCTCGCTCGCATGGCTGGGCTGCCGGGGGCCATCCCGCTTCGAGAGTTTGATTGGGTGCAGCGAGCCGAATTGCTCACCATGCCCATACTCATCCTCCACGGTGCCAGAGACGACTCTGCTCCGATCAGCGTCTCGGAAGCGCTCCGCGAACGACGTCCTGATCTTGTTCAACTGGAATCTTTTGACGCAGGGCACACGCTTGCATGGAACTCCGCCCCTGAACGGTGGCGATCTGTCGTCGGCTCCTGGCTTACGGATCACATGACGGTGTGACGGGCGCAGAGCCCGTCGGGCTAGTCGGCCCATTACACCGGTAAAAACCCTACTCAACCCGCTGTCACTCGGATATCATCGGGAATGTCGGCCTGCGCGGGTCGAGACGGAGGATCGATGTGACTGAGCCATGGATGTCTGCCGACGACATCGCCTCCCATCTTGGCGTCACCAAAGACACCGTCTACACCTGGATTGCGGAGAAAGATATGCCCGCACACAAGGTCGGGCGGCTCTGGAAGTTCCAGGCGAGCGAAGTCGATGACTGGGTGCGCCGAGGAGGTGCAGCTGCTCCGGATGACGCAGTGCCCAGGTGACCAATCCGAACCAGTTGCGCTAAACCGCCGACCACCAATGTCGGAGGTTCCTCATATCCTGATCCACTGTCCAAATCCCGGAAGGAGGCCCAAATGATGATCAGTACCGAGTCGCACGAACGTTACGCGCTGTCGTTCACCAGCGGTGGCCTCTTGGTGCGCGAGGCAGACGTGATCGTCACTGTGTATCTGCGGACGCGTGACTGGACGACGGCGCGACAGACAGCCACTGAACAGAATCTATTGCAGGCGCGTACGACCTCGTCGAGTCTTCGCGTGACGCGGGAGACGATTCAGCGGCTGCGCGTGCTCGACGACGCGGAACTCGAACTCCTTGCAGAGTCGAGTCTCACCGAGCGCTGCCATCTGATGTGGGCTGCTGCATGCCGTCGCTACGACCTGATTGGCGACTTCGCGGAAGAGGTCGTTCGTGAACGGTTCCTGCTGATGGCGCCCACTCTCGGACTTGAGGACTTTGAACGTTTCGTGACGAGGAAGAGCTTGTGGCACACCGAGCTTGACGAGTTGAAACCCTCGACTCGCGCCAAACTCCGACAGAACGCGTTCCGGATGCTTCACGAAGCGGGGTTGCTCGACGAACACGGCGACATCATCCCTGCTGTGCTCTCTGAGCGCATCTACGAAACCCTTGCCTCCCGCAGCCCGAGCGAGATCCGATTTTTCCCCACCACTTTGCCGATTGAGGTGCAGCGATGAGCGCGACCGAGCGAACCCTCACGAGTGATGAAAAGCACGTCTACGAGGTGCTGCAAAGTCAGCGGTTCTTGAAGATGGAAGGCCTCTCTAAGGAGGTGCCGTTCTTCATTTACCATTACCCACCGGCATGGGCGCTCGGCGTCGACGAGATGCGGGATAGGTTGACCAACAAGCTCCGTAGCGACGACGGTCTCAGCGTGGTTGAGGTCAATCTGTATGACCTCGCCATTCGGCTTCTGGAAGAACGAGGCGTGTGGCAGCGCGTTCTATCGCTAGAGCCGGAAATGGACAAGTTCGAGTTCCGTGAAATGTTGCAGGGGATGCTCGATCCACACGACCACCTCGCGCCCGCTATTCGCGAACTCCTGGCTGAGAACCCGAGTGAAATTGTATTCCTGACCGGAATCGGTGAAGTCTTCCCGTTCATCCGCACGCACACGGTGCTGGAGAACCTACAAAGCGTTGTGGTGGGCAGGCCGATGCTCGCCTGGTTCCCGGGAACGTACGAGTTCACCCAGGCGAAAGGCCACCAGTTGCGCGCGCTCAACCTCAGCGCAAGCGACAGCTACTACCGGGCCAAGGACATTTTGGAGCAGGAAGCGTAACGATGACACAGATCAATGAAATCTTTGCCAAGCCGATCAGCCGGGAGATCGAGGGCGTCATCAAGGCCGATGACATCTCCCAGCTCGCCACGGAGGTCGAGGAATACGTCCTTACGAATGAGGCGGCCAAGGGCCTCGAACACGTGCTGGAGGCGTACACGAACTACTCGAGCGCTAATGGTGTCTGGATCTCGGGTTTCTTCGGCTCGGGTAAGTCGCACTTGCTGAAGATGCTCGCGCATCTGCTCGGTGACATTGACGGTCACAACTACCCGCGCGCCAAGGTCTCTGAACGTTTCCGCGACAAGGCCGACGGTGCCTTCCTGCCCGCGCTGATCGAAAAGGCTGACCGCATCGCGGCGAAGAGCCTGCTGTTTAACATCGACCAGAAAGCCACGCTAATCTCGAAAGATCAGAGCGACGCCCTACTCAAGGTGTTTGTGAAGATCTTTGACGAGTCGCGCGGCTATTACGGCAACCAAGGCCACATTGCAAGGTTCGAGCGCGACCTCGATGCCCGCGGCCAATACGACGCATTCAAAGTAGCATTCGAACGGATCGCCGGTATCCCGTGGACGCAGGGACGCGAGCAGGCCGCACTCGAAGCCAAGCACATCGATGATGCTTTCGCCGAGGTTAACGGATCCGAGAGCCCCGGCATCATCCGCCAGTACAGCACCAACTATTCGGTTTCGATCGAAGACTTCGCTGACGAGGTCGCGGCTTGGCTCGGCCAGCAGCCCGACGGATTCCGACTGAACTTCTTCGTCGACGAGGTCGGCCAATTTATCGGCACCAACAGCCAGCTGATGCTGAACCTCCAGACCATTGCCGAGTCTCTGGCCACTAAGTGCCAAGGGCGGGCGTGGATCGTCGTCACCTCGCAGGAAGACATGGAAAAGGTCGGCGGTGACCGCACCAAGTCACAGGCGAACGACTTTTCTAAGATTCAGGCCCGTTTCAAGAATCGACTCAAACTCACCAGCCAAGACGTCGAAGAGGTCATCCGCAAACGCCTGCTCGACAAGAGCGAGGCGGCCAAGACCAATATCGCTGCGATGTACGCGACCGAGCACGCGAACTTCAAGACGCTCTTCGACTTTGTCGAGGGTCGCCACTACCCGAACTACCGCGACGAGACCCACTTCGTCGGCACCTACCCCTTCGTGAGCTACCAGTTCCCCCTGTTCCAGTCAGCAATTGAGGGCATTAGCGATCACAACATTTTCGAGGGTCGCAACAGCTCGGTCGGCGAGCGCTCCATGTTGGGCGTCGTGCAGGAAGTCGCCCGGGCGCTGGCTGATAAGCCGCTCGGCCAGCTGGCCTCGTTCGACCAGATGTTTGAGGGAATCCGTGCTTCGCTGAAGTCAGCGAATCAGCGGGCGATCAACGACGCGGAACGCAGCTCATCTCTGCCGCCGCTCGCGGTGCGCCTGCTTAAAGCTCTCTTCCTCGTCAAGTACGTGGACACCTTCAAAGCCACCCCGCGTAACCTCACAGTGCTCGTGTATGACCGCTTTGGCGCTGACCTCAACCAGCTGGGGAAGGACGTCAACGAAGCCCTCGCTGCGCTGGAGGCCCAGACCTACATCCAGCGCAACGGCGACATCTACGACTACCTGACCAACGAAGAGCAGAAGATCGAGCAGGAAATCAAGAATGTCGACGTCGACAGTTCCGAGGTCTCCAAGAAGCTCTCCGACCTGCTCACCGGCTCGGTCATCAAGACGACCAAGGTCGTCTACAGCAAGAACGGCCAGAACTTCCCCGTCGGGTTCAAGCTCGACGGGCAGGCGATGAGCAAGCAGTACGAACTCTCGCTGCACTTCACTAGTCCCGAAACTGAGTTCACCCTTGAGCAGATCAAGGCCCACAGCGCCGGGCTCGATGAGCTGCGCGTTGTGCTCCCTGCCGAGGCCGACCGGATCCTCGCCGACCTGCGGCTGCTGCTGAAGACCGAGAAATATGTCAAGAGCGCTCGGATCTCTAGTCGCACCGCGATCGAACAGACGATCGTGCAAACTAAGGGCACCCAGAACGCCGAGCGTGAGAAGGAGATCGTCGAGCGCTTGCGCACCGCGCTTGGCCACTCAACCCTGGTTCACAACGCGGCCGTGCTCGATGTGAACTCGACCGACGCCGTCACTCGAATCAACGATGGCTTCCAGAAGGTCATCGCCGCGACCTACACCAACCTCACCTTGCTGGGCGGCAAGACCTTCAGCGAGCAGCAACTCTCGACCTTCGTGAACCCGCCCGAGGGTGGACTGTTCGAGGAGACCGCCAGCATTCTGGATGTACCCGGTGACGATGTTCTCGCTCATCTGGAGATGAGCGGCAAGCGCCACGTACAGGTCACGATGAAACACCTCCTTGAGAAGTACACGATGAAGCCGTATGGCTGGGACCAATGGTCAGTTGCCGCGGTCGTCGGCTACCTTGCGGGTGAGTCGAAGGTTGAGATTCAGCTCAACGGCAAGGTGCTGGCGCGTACCGAGATCACTTCGGCGCTGCGCAACACGCAAAGCTACCCCCACATGGTCATCGCCCCTCAGCGGGTGTTCGACCCCAAGGTCGTGGGAACGTTCCGGAAGTTCGTCATCGAGTTCACCGACGATGGTGCGATCTCGAAAGATCCTCTCGGACTCGCCCGCATCGGCAAAGAACACCTTGCGGCGAAACTTGCCGAGTTGAGGGCGCTGCGTACGGGTGCCCGGTATCCGTTCATTGACCAGCTCGACGAACCGATCCGGTCACTCACCGAGCTGTGCAATAACAATGAGGATTGGTTCGTCACCGACTTCACCGGCGCCGACGACCTGCTCGATGCCAAGGACAACACGATCGACCCGATCAAGGCGTTCCTCAACGGCGTACAGCGTGGCATCTACGACAACGCCGCGGCATTTATGCAGGCGAACCAGTCCAACCTCGCCTATCTCCCTGGCGGCGCGACCGATGACATTGAGACGGCGCTCGAAGACCCGCAGATCTTCCGAGGCAGCAGAATCAGTCAGCTCAGCGCGGCTGTCAAGAAGACGCAGGAACAACTTGAGGAGGTCATCGGCGCGCAACGTGCGGCAGCGGACGCCGAGATCAAAGCGCGGTGGGATCAAGTACCCGCCAGTAAGGCCTACGGAGACGCGACCGAGGCGACGCAACAGTCTGTGACTCGTAAAGCTCAGGCGATGCTCGACCGAGTCCAGCACGAGACTCAGATCCCCGGGGTCCAGAACCTCGCCTCGCACTTCGCGGACACGATCTATCCGGAGATCCTCGACGAGCTGGAAGCAGCACGACCGGTTCCGCTGACCGAGTCAACGGCGCCCGGTACCGATCCGGCGCCCGAATCGACTTCACCGCCCGCCCCGGTCAAAAGGACCGTCTCGATCAAGAAGCTTTCCCTGCCGGGAGCCGGAAAGGTGCTCGAAACCGAAGCCGACGTCGATCGCTATCTTGACCAACTCCGCACGACCCTCCTCGCGACCATCAACGACAACAAGCGAATCACGCTCTAGGACGAAAACGACATGGACACCAAACCACTGGAGCGCTTCGCCACCCAAGCACGCCGCGACCTCCTCGCCGCAGTCGACGCGCAGGCCACCGCCGTGCTGACCCCCGGTTCCGTCGCTCGCAGCGAGCGTGCACATGTGGTGAAGAGGCTCGAAGATGAGATCGCTACGCACGGGCGGCCGCATGTGATCGACAAGGTCGCTTACACGTGGTTCAACCGCATCATTGCGCTGCGCTTCATGGATGCTCGCGGTTACACCGATGCCGGAGTCGTCTCAACCGCGCAAGGCCAGTCACATGGCCAGCCGGAGGTCCTCGCCAACGCTAAGCGCGGCAACCTCGACACCGGCGTGGTGATCAACAAGAACACCGCAGAGGCGATCATTGGGTTGCTCGACGGAACACGCCGCAGCAGCGATGCCGAAGGTGAGGCATACGCTCTGCTGCTCACCGACTACTGCCGCTACTGGCACAAGGCGATGCCATTCATGTTCGAAGGCGAGGGCGACTACACCGAACTGCTCGTACCGACTGGACTGCTCGCCGACGGTGCGATTTTGTCTCGCGCCCGCGAGGTACTCACTGAGGCAGTCTGCGATGACGTCGAGGTGATCGGCTGGCTTTACCAGTTCTACATCTCTGAACGGAAGGGAGAGGTTTTCGCCGGGTTCAAGAACAACAAGAAGGCCGGGGCCGATGATATCCCTGCTGCCACGCAGATTTTCACCCCGCACTGGATCGTCCGGTATCTCGTCGAGAACTCCATCGGCCGCCTGTGGATGCTCAACAGACCGACTTCGCGCCTCGTAGACCAGATGGATTATTACATTGCGCCGGTCGACGAAGCCACCGACTTCCTTAAGGTTGCCGGGCCCGAGGAGTTGACCGTAATTGACCCAGCCTGTGGCTCAGGTCATATGCTCACTTACGCTTTCGACCTGCTTTACGCAATCTACGAGGAAGAGGGATACGCCCCAACCGATATTCCGGGCCTGATCCTCACCCACAACCTGTACGCGGCCGAGATCGACCCTCGCGCTGGATCTCTCGCTGCGTTTGCGCTCACCATGAAGGCGCGTGCAAAACAACGAACCTTCTTCAGCAGGCAGATCGCGCCCAACGTCTGTGTGCTGGAGGCGATCACTTTCGTCCCGCAAGAACTTGACATCCTGCTCACAGCATCGGGCGACCCGGAGAACGAGTCGGGCTTCTGGAACCAATTCGCTCACGCGGATACCTTTGGCTCGTTGATTCGGCCTGATCGCCAACTCACTTCTATGCTCCGCGCTCACCTTACGAACATCGACGGCGCGAGGGATCTGTTCTCAACGGACGTTCTTGTCGAGGCTGAACGGGTCGTGGAGCAAGCTGAGTACCTGACCCGGAGCTACAGCGTTGTGGTCACCAACCCGCCCTACATGGGAAGCGGGAACATGGACGCTCGGCTCAGCGAATTCTCGAAAGAGCAGTACCCCGAATCGAAGGCTGACCTTTTCGCAATGTTCATAGAGCGTTCGTTCGAGATGTTGCAGGTCCAGGGCTATTCCGCACTTGTCACGATGGAGTCATGGATGTTCCTGCGCGCATACAAGAACTTGCGCGAACGCATTGTGACGCAGAAAGCCATCACTTCAATGGTGCATATGCCCTACCTAGGCAAAGGTAGAACGCCAATGGGCATCAACTTCGGAACGGCCGCAACTGTGATCGCCAACCAACATTACGGTGAAGCGCTGGCATCATTCCAATGTGTTCGTTACTTCGAGACAGACTCGACCGGCGTTCCTCTGAGCTTTCCCGTCGAGAACGAGCGACTTGCTGATGTCGAACCGCGGAAGTTCCTGGAGATCCCGGGCATGCCGATCGCCTACTGGGTGAGCGACACTTTCCGGAACGCCTTTGCGGCAGAGTCGCTATCTGCTCACTTCGTCACGCGACTCGGGATGTCCACGGCGAACAACGATCGCTTCCTCCGGCTTTGGTCGGAAGTTAGTTCCGCTCGACTCAAATTGGACGCCGAGTCGCGGCAGGAAGCGCTTGATTCTGGTAGTCGATGGTTTCCGTATCAGAAGGGTGGGGACTTCAGAAAGTGGTACGGGAATCTTGAGTTCGCTGTCAACTGGGAGTTCGACGGGAAGGAGATCCGCGAATTTTCAGACGAGAAGACTGGGCGCATCCGGTCGCACAACTACAACCTTGACCATGTCTTCCGCCAGGGGATCACATGGTCGGACTTCACCTCTGCAGTGAACGCATTCCGGCTGATGCCGCCAGGACAATTGTTTGATGGACGCGGCTCGGGAGGCTTCGCGGACAGCGAGGACGACCTCCACCTGGTTCTTGGAATCTTGAACTCGCGTGTGTCGAACGAGGCCATTGCAGCGATCAACCCCACTATCGCCATCAACGTCGGTGAGATCGCGCGCCTGCCGTTCCCGAAGCTTGAGGCGGGAGATCGAAAAGCCGTCATTTCCAACGTCGTCCGACTTGTTGATCTGCACCGAAAGGACTGGGACAGCAACGAGCGGTCAGTGGATTTCGTCGGGTCCCCACTCGCCGAGGTAAGCGGCACGCTGTCCTCCAGAGTTGCGACACTGGTTGAAGCTGGTGTCGCGGTTGCTGTTGAGGCGAGAAGCCTTGAAGAGGCCAATAATCGCCTGTTGGCACTGGCATACGGGCTTGAAGAAGAAATCGATGCCGATGTTGCGCCCGCTCACATCACACTCTCAACTAACCCAGCCTTTAGATTCCCCAAGGCCGAAGCTGGTGAAGCAGGGGTTCTTCTCGCTCGTGAGTGCGTCCGCGATCTCGTTTCTTACGCGGTTGGCTGCATATTCGGACGTTACAGCCTTGACGAGCCTCGGCTCATCCTCGCCGATCAAGGCGCGACACCTCAGGATTTTTTTGCGCAGGTTCCTTCACCGACCTTCCGACCTGACGTAGACAACGTGATCCCATTGGTAGACGATGGCTGGTTCGAGGACGACATCGTCGAGCGGTTCCGCCAATTTCTCCGCGCAGCGTTCGGTGCTGAGCACTTCGAGGAGAACCTGCGTTTCGTGGAGGAGTCGCTTGGAGTGAAGACGTTGCGCGACTACTTCATCACGAAGGCGGGCAGGTCTAAGTTCTATGACGACCACGTGCAGCGATACAAGAAGCGCCCGATCTACTGGATGTTCTCTTCACCAAAGGGGTCGTTCAATGCGTTGATTTACATGCACCGCTACAACCCGTCGACGGTTTCGACGGTGCTGAACGAGTACCTGCGTGAGTACCGCGCCAAGCTGGAGGTGGCGCTCTCGAATGCCGAGCGGGCTGCTGCGGGCGAGGTTGCGGCTAAGGATCAGAAAGAAGCCGACCGACTGCGCAAGGTGCTCGCAGAACTACGCGACTATGAGCACGACGTGCTCTATCCGCTGGCGACTCAGCAGATCGCGATCGACCTCGACGACGGTGTGAAGGCGAACTACCCCAAGTTCTACCCGGCGCTGAAGAAGATCACCGGTCTGGAGGCGGCAGAGTGAGCAAATCGGCTTCGATCCACGACCACCTCGCCGCGCGCTTTGCGCAAAACCGACTGGTCATTTGGCATGACCCTGACGGTAGTTATGTCACCGAGGTCGAGGCTCAGGCACCGACGGGCGTAACGGTGCTACGAGTTGAGAACGATGAGTTCGGGATCAAACACCGTGTGCTGCGTGATGAGCCCGGCGCGGAGTTTCTGCTCTATCGGAATGGTCCTGTGTCTGAGGGGGTGGGGAACTGGCTACTTGATCTCGAACTCGCGCATGGCGTGTTCACCGCAGACCGTAGTGCGCTCATGCAAGCCGACCTCGGCCTAACCACACCCGGAACGGATGCACTGATTGCCGAGCACCAGAATTTCTTTGGTGACGTCAAGCTGGTTGCGAAGTTCAAGGCACTGTTGCGCCCGGACGATGATCTCCCCAAGGCTCAGGCCAAGATGTGTGCAGTCGCGCTAGGGCAGAAAGAACACAGCTTCTCCGAGCTGACTCGCACGCTGCTGGTCCAGCATGCCGCCGGTGACGACTCGGGCTATGAGTCAATCGTCAAGCAAGGTCTCGCCGACTTCCACTGGGGCGGTGCCGCCGTAATCTACGGCTATAAGTCAGAGTCGCCAAGCGTGGCTGGCTTCGTTCTGTGGATGTTCAAACAAGCCCGTGACGGGTTCGCAGCCACGACATCAAACGCGGCACGCAACATTGAGATCGACTTCCGCAGCTTTCGCGACTCGATGCGCAGCGCGGAGGCTCTCAAGAAGCTCGCGCGCCAGGCCGAGACCGACCTTGACTATGCTGAGCAGGCAGTGGAGGCATCGCTCTCTGAGCTCCTAGGCAACGACGTGTTCGACACGGGCGAGAAGGAGATCATCCGGCGCCTGATTGAGGGCGTTGGGTCCCAAACGATCCCGTCGCGTGACATCGCTGAGACGATCCGCACCCGTCGGCGTGACAGTGTCTGGTTTGGCGAACACGCCACGCTGTACGCGGCGCTTGGGGCAGCGGCTGAGCTGATTCCCGCGATTCGTTCGGCCCGGCTTGATGTGTCGAGCTTTGACGATGGCCTCATTCGCTACCGCGATGATCTCTTCCGGATCGACCAGCTGTACCGGCAGTACACACTCGCCTCGCAAACCGCTGAGTTTAAGCAGCCCTTGGAAGCGCTGAACGAGCAGGTTGAGAACGCCTACGTGACCGACTTCCTTTCCAAGCTCGGGATCAGCTGGCAGCAGCATGTTGACCAGGTCGCGAAGTGGAAGACCCTCGGCTTCACTTCGCAGAGTTCCTTCTACGACCACTACATTGCTCCGCTCCTGCGAGGTGGGCGTAAGAAGGCCGTCGTCATCATCTCCGACGCGATGCGTTACGAGGTAGCCGAGGAGCTGACGTCCAAGATCCGCGGTGAGAATAAGTACGACGCGAAGATTGAGGCCATGCTCGGTGTGCTGCCGAGCTACACGCAGCTCGGGATGGCCGCGCTGCTCCCACACAAGACACTTGCGCATTCCGGGGGCGGTGACCCGGTTCTCGTCGACGCCCAACCCTCGAACGGCACGGCGAACCGCTCAAAGATCCTCGCAACCGTTGGCGGCACAGCGATTCAGGCCACGGACTTTCTCAAGATGAAGCCCGCTGAGCGGCGGGATCTCTATGCGGCGCATCAGGTGTTGTACGTCTATCACGACACCATCGACGCTGCCGGGGATAAGGCGGCCTCCGAACACCGCACGTTCAAGGCAGCGGCAGACGCAATCGACGAACTCATCGACATCGTCAAGAAGCTTGCGAGCGCGAATGCGACGAACATTTTCGTGACCGCAGACCACGGTTTCCTCTACCAGGAGTCGAAGCTGGCACCGCAGTTCAACCTGACAGCGAAGCCGCAAGGCGACAAGCTCGTGGTCGAGAATCGTCGTTACGTTCTCGGACGTGGGTTGAAACAGGACGATGCATTCCGCCTGTTCATGCCCGAACAGCTCGGGCTGTCGAGCGACTTGGAAGTGCAGATCCCGAACTCGATCTGCCGGATCATCAAGCCGGGGGCCGGGTTCCAGTTCGTGCACGGTGGCGCATCACTGCAGGAGATCGTGGTTCCTGTTATCTCGATCAACAAGGGCCGTTCAGACACTGTGGAGTCGGTCAACGTGGACATTCACCCGGAGTCCGACAAAATCACGACCGGCCAGATCGTGGTCAAGCTGTACCAGCAGAGCGCGGTCACAGATCAGCGCACGTCGAGGAAGCTGCGCGCAGGCCTCTATTTCGGCGAGCAGCTGATCTCTAACGAGTCCGAGCTGCTCTTCGACGCCGAGAGTACCGAGGGGCGTGACCGATTCCAGAGCGTCCGTCTGCTACTGAGTAAGGACGCAGATGTGGCAAATAACCAGAGTGTGGAGTTCCGACTCTCCGAGCCGATCGGTGACACCGGCGAGTGGAAGAAGTACAAGAGCGTCCCGTACACGCTCAAGCGCTCCTTCACGACGGACTTCGACTTCTAAGGAGCGTTCATGAGCGACGAGATCGATCTGACCCAGGCAACTCCCCAGGTGGAGGGCCTCGACGCTGCATCCGAGAGCAGCCCCCAGCCGAGTGAGCTTGACCGCAAGATCAATGAGCACTTCGCCGGGGCGGTAGTCCGCAAGGACCTCGTCAAGGCTGTCAAAGGCAACGCGATCGTGCCGTCGTATGTGCTGGAGTATCTCCTTGGCCAGTACGCGGCATCCGATGATGAAGCAACGATTCAAGCAGGGATCGAGACGGTTCGGAACATCCTTGCTGAGCACTATGTGCACCGCAACGAGTCGGAGCTGGTGAAGTCGAAGATCAAGGAGCGGGGGCGCTACCGGATCATCGACAAGGTCAGTGTCGCTCTCAACGAGAAGGACGACGTCTACCAGGCCACGTTCGCGAATCTCGGGATCAGCGGCGTCGTCGTTGATTCTGCCACCGTCAGCGCCCATCAGAAGCTGCTCGTCGGAGGAGTCTGGTGCCTGTGCGACGTCGAGTACTTCCACACCGAGGACGCCCGCGTCTCGCCATGGATCCTTGGATCACTCAAGCCAATCCAAATGTCGAACTTCGACTACGACGCCTACCTGTCGGCAAGGGCGGAGTTCACTACTGATGAGTGGATCGACCTGCTCATTCAGTCGATCGGGTTCGACCCTGAGATGTTCGGACGTCGGGCGAAGCTGCTGCAGCTCGTTCGCTTGATCCCGTTCGTCGAGCGCAATTACAACCTCGTCGAACTTGGCCCCAAGGGCACCGGCAAGTCACACATCTACTCGGAGTTCTCACCGCACGGCATGCTGATCTCCGGTGGCGAGGTTACCGTCCCGAAGCTGTTCGTGAACAACGCGAACGGGCGCCTCGGTCTCGTCGGCTACTGGGACGTCGTTGCCTTTGATGAGTTCGCGGGCAAGAAGAAGCGCACCGACAAGGCGATCGTCGACATCATGAAGAACTACATGGCGAACAAGTCGTTCTCCCGTGGCGTCGAGACGCTTGGCGCCGAGGCCTCGATGGTGTTCATCGGTAATACCTCGCACACCGTTCCGTACATGCTCAAAAACTCGGACCTGTTCGATGAGCTGCCCGAGAGCTACCACGACCCCGCCTTCCTCGACCGGCTGCACTTCTACATCCCTGGTTGGGAAGTCGACACGATCCGCAGCGAAATGTTCTCGGACGGGTACGGATTCGTCGTCGACTACATCGCCGAAGTGCTGAAGTCGATGCGCAATCTCGACTACTCGGATCGCTACCAACAGCACTTCACATTAGGGTCGGACATCTCGACCCGCGATCGCGATGGCATTCACAAGACCTTCTCTGGACTGATGAAGCTGCTCTATCCTCACGAGCAGGCCACGGCCGAGCAGATCGAGGAGATCCTGCGTTTTGCTATTGAGGGGCGCAAGCGCGTAAAGGATCAGATCCTCCGGATCGACACAACGATGACGGCCGTGAAATTCGGCTACAGCTCGCTCGGCGGGGGCTGGTCGGCGGTTACAACGCTTGAGGAAGACGAGTACCCGTTGCATTACCACCGGGGTGGCTTGGTGGCTCCTGCTGGCGAGGTGTCGGCGGGGAACGACGCGCCGATGCCGTCCACAGCGTCGGAGTCGTCGGCGCCCGTACTCGACCCCGAATCCGAGCCCGTTCAGGCAGAACTATTCCAGGGGCAGCGAGACTTCGTTGAGAACCAACGTGGCATCTCCTACGAGACATTGCTCATGCCGTATCTGCAGGGCGCAACTGAGATTGAACTACACGACCCCTACATACGACTGGGGCACCAGGGACGCAATCTCGTTGAGCTGCTCGCGATGATCGCCGCGGCGAAAGACCCGGCCGACGAGGTGATCTTCAACCTATTCACTGTGCTTGACGAAGATCCCGAGTACCAGCCGAAGCAGCTCCGGATGCTCAACGACATCGTGCAGGGCGCCGCACAGCAAGGCATCAAGGTGAACGTGGCGAAGGATCCCGGCGGTCACGACCGTTGGATTCGAACCGACACGGACTGGCGTATCAACCTCGGCCGAGGCCTAGACATCTTCCAGAAGTCCGACGGTGGATGGTTCGACTTCGGCACCAGTCGTCAGGAGTTCCGCCAGGTGCGCGCGTTCGGCATCACGTACATCCGCGAGAGTAGCTGACATGCCCACACCATTCGAGAATCAGATCCTCGTCGAGTATGAGAAGGCATTGGCTGGCTCCCAACTGATGAGCCCCACGTTGCAGAACGCGCTGTTCGTTGCCGTGAGTGGCGACAAGCCACCGAGCGCAGACGCGATCCTCGCTCTCCTCAAAACGAACGTGGGGGACCACTCAGTATGATCCAGCTCGAACGCATCCAAATCGAGGAGTTCCGCGGCATTCGCTCGATCGATCTCGCGTTGTCATCAAAGTCATTCGTAGTGTACGGTCCAAACGGTTCAGGCAAGAGTGGCATCGTCGACGCCATCGATTTTGCCCTGACCGGCAGTATCGCCCGGCTCACAGGCGAGGGAACCGCTGGCGTCACAGTTCAGCGTCACGCGCCGCATGTTCACCGGAGGGATGATCCTGGAGCAGCGAAGGTAGCGCTCACCGTCATGGACGTGGCTACGGGCGATATTGCAGTCTTGAGCCGAAGCGTCAAGAACCCCGGCACGTTCACGTTGACACCCGACACTCCAGGGTTGAGGGCAGCGGTCAGCGAGGCGATGGAGCATCCCGAACTCGCTCTTTCACGACGTGAACTTATCAAGTACATCGTGGCGAAGCCCGGCGAGCGCGCCGCAGAAGTGCAGGCGCTTCTCAAGCTTGATCAAGTTGAAGCTATCCGCAAAGCGCTCAAGACGGCATCCAGTAAGGCCACTGCTGAGGCGAAAACTACGACCTCAGAGCAGGAACTCGCAGAGCAAAGCTTTCAGCAACATCTAGGACTTTCCTCGCTCCTCTCGTCTGAGGTTCTCCGAGAGATCAACGCGAGACGAGCCACGCTACGGCTCGCCGCCCTGGATGTGCTGACTCCCAACACTGACATGCTCGTCGGAGTAGGTGACAGTCGCAAACTGAGCAGCCTCAACCTGGCGACCAGCAGGACCGAGGCGGCTTCACTCCAAGCAATGGTTGCTGACGACTCCTTGATTCGAGACGCCTACGTCGCACTTGACCAGAACGTCGCCGTCTTCCGGGACAACCCGAGCATGATGGACGCAATCCGTCATCGTCAGCTCCTCGACCTTGGTCTCGCTGCTGTGGAGCAGGCGCGCTGTCCATTGTGCGACCTCGCGTGGGGAAGCTCCGATGACCTCCGCGCTCACATTGGAGGTCGTATCTCTGAGACGGAAGCAGCAGCGGGGGTGCGCTCGGATATCCTCACCGCCGCTTCTACTTATGGCACAAGCCTCCGGCAACTGCGAGAAGCAATTGATCGTGTTACGCCTGCCGCACGTGTATTTGGAGAGGACGAACTTCCGCATGATCTGACGGCGTGGAAGGACAGCCTCCTCCGGATTGAGGGGCTACTGAACGCCTTTGAAGCGATCACCGCGGAAGACTCCGCTCTCTCCGACGACGCTCACCATCCAACCGAAGTGATCAAACGGGGCCTAGAGAAGCTCGCTCAGGAGCTTCAGGAAGCACCGGATGAAAGCGCCGAAAACGCGGCGCGCTCATTCCTCGACATTGCCAAGGATCGATGGGCACGCGTCCGCTCCGCCCGAGCGGGCGCGGCCCAGGCAAGCGAGGTGAAGGCCGCGGCGGGCGAGGCATACGAGCTGTACTCGCATACGGCCGATGAAGCTTTCACGAATCTGTATGCGACAGTTGAAGCCGACTTCAGCAGGTACTACCAGTTCGTAAACTCTGATGACGAAGGTGCTTTCCGAGCCGAACTCGTACCTAGCTCCGGCAGCCTCGACCTCAAAGTCGACTTCTACCAGCTCGGGATGTACCCGCCCGTTGCTTACCACAGCGAAGGCCATCAAGACGGCATGGGCGTCTGTCTGTACCTGGCGCTCGTCAAGCAGCTCCTTGGCGCGAACTTCCGGTACGCCGTCCTCGACGACGTGGTGATGTCCGTCGACGCAAGTCATCGCCGAAGATTCGCGGAGCTGCTCCAGACGGAGTTTCCTGAGGTGCAGTTTGTCATCACGACTCACGATGAAGTGTGGGCGCGCCAGATGCGTACCGCGGGACTTGTGACGAGCAGCTCGATGGCGCGCTTCTACGGGTGGTCAGTCGACAGCGGACCAACCTACGGCGTCGGCGACGCCTGGAACGACATCGAAGCCGCGATCCAAGCGGACGACATACCGGGTGCTGCGGCGAAGCTCCGGCGGACGCTAGAAGCAAACACCGCGGACATTGCCGAGAGCATTCGCGGGAGCGTCACCTACCGAAGCGATGCCACCTACGACCTGGGCGCGTTCTTGACCTCAGTGACATCACGACACAAGGATCTGCTTGTGAAGGCTGGTGATGCCGCCCGGGCGTGGGAAAATCAGGAACAGAGCCAGGCTGTCGTGCAGCTCCAGACCCGACGAAGCACAGTGATCTCGGATCAGAATGCCGAGCAGTGGCTCCTGAACAAGTTGGTCCACAACAACGACTGGGCGAACGGAACGGAGGGTGATTTTCGACCCGTCCTGCAAGCTGCAAAGGATTTCCTCGACTTGTTCCGGTGCTCCAACACCGCCTGCGGCTCCTGGATCACATTGTCCGGAGAGTCGCTGCGTTGCGCTTGTCAGGCTTTCAACCTCAACCTTCGTAAGAAGTAGAGACCTCGCTTGACCAGTTGATGTGGGTCTGTCACCGCATTCCCGAGCTGCCACGCGTCTTGCAGATCAAGGTCGCGACCACTCCCGTGTGACTTCTGAGGCCACCGATCCTGCTCGTTCACCTCCTCCTTGATGGAGGGAAGGTGAGCTGCGGTGACGGTGTCTATGCGGGTGATGTCGGCGGGCGACGGCTACAAGTACCTGCTGCGCACAGTGGCTGCCGGTGACGGCGACCGCAACCTTTCGACTCCGTTGACGAGGTATTACAACGCGGACGGCACGCCGCCGGGGCGATGGACGGGCAGCGGCCTCGCGGCACTCGGAAGCGGGCAATTAAGCGACGGCGATGAGGTCACCGAGGCGCAGCTCCAGCTGCTGATCGGCATGGGTCGTGACCCGCTTACCGGCGTGCCCCTCGGCCGGTCTTACCCGGCGTACAAGTCGGTGGCTGAGCGAGTTCAGGAGCGAGCCGGTGCGCTCGATCCGGGGCTGGGTCCGACCGCTCGGGGCCGGGCCGTCGCGGCGATCGAAGCGGAGGAGTCCGAGCGTGGCACTCGACGGGCAGTGGCCGGATATGACTTCACCTTCTCTATCCCGAAGTCCGCCTCCGTGCTGTGGGCAGTCGCTGACGCAGGAACGCAATCACTCATCGTCAACGCGCACCATGAGGCAGTTGCAGAGGTGATTGCGTTCATGGAGCGTGAGGTTGCAGCCACTCGCGCTGGTGCAACCCCTGGGGACGGCGCCGTTGCACAGGTCGATGTGCGCGGGTTGATCGCAACAGCCTATGACCACTACGACTCACGCTCGGGCGATCCCCATCTGCACACGCACGTCGTCATCAGCAACAAGGTGCAGACCGTGCTCGACAACAAGTGGCGAAGCTTGGACGGGCGCCCCCTCCACGCTGCGACGGTGGCGCTATCAGAGTTCCACGAAGCGGTGTTCGCGGATCACCTCACGCGGCTCTTCGGCGTTGAGTGGGAAACGCGTGATCGCGGCCGGGACCGCAACGCGGCATGGGCGATCGCGAAGGTCCCTGAACAACTTGTGTCCGAGTTCTCGTCGCGGTCGCGGCACATCAATGAGGAGAAGGATCGTCTCATCGCTGCCTACATGGAGAAGCACGGCAGGCAACCCTCCAGCGCGACAATCATCAAACTACGTGCCCAGGCGACGCTCGCGACAAGACCGGAGAAGGAGATCCATTCGCTTTCCGACCTCACCGCTCAGTGGAGGTGGCGGGCGGGCAACATCCTTGGTGGCGATGCAACCGGCTGGGCGCGTGAGGTCACCACAAATACCGCGCCGTTGCTTCTTCGCGCGGATGACGTGCCGCTTGACGTCGTTCGAGGGCTGGGACAGAACGTTGTGACTGTAGTTGGGGAAAAGCGTTCGACGTGGCGCCGGTGGAATCTCACGGCCGAAGCTGCCCGGCAAACGATGCGGTACCGTTTCGCGAGCACGCGCGATCGTGAAGCGATCATCGGCATGGTTGTGGATGCTGCTGAGGCTGTGTCTATTCGACTCACGCCGCCCGAACTGGCATCCAGCCCTGCCGTCTTTCGCAGGAGTGATGAGACGTCGGTGTTTCGGCCGAAGAACTCCACGGTGTTCTCGTCTGGTGAGTTGCTCGACGCCGAGGAGCGCCTGCTTCAACTCGCGCACGCAACGACGGGGCCGACGGTCCCACTGGCGACGATCGAACGCGTCACGCGGAAGCGTGGCCGTGAGGGGTTGGTGCTCGGGGAAGACCAAGCGTCTGCGCTGACGAAGATCGCTGTCTCCGGTCGTGTCGTTGATCTGCTCGTCGGCCCGGCTGGCGCCGGGAAAACGACCGCCATGAACGCACTACGCCGGGCATGGGAAAAGGAACACGGTCAAGGATCCGTCGTCGGGCTGGCCCCCTCTTCGAGTGCGGCACAAGTGCTTGCCGAGGATCTCGGGATCACAACTGAGAACACGGCGAAGTGGTGGCAGAATCACCTGCGAGAAGGTGAGACCTTTCAATTGGGCCAGCTCGTCATCGTTGATGAAGCGTCACTCGCGGGAACGCTTTCCCTGGACCGAATAACCCAGCTTGCTGCTGATGCTGGGGCAAAAGTGTTGCTCGTCGGAGACTACGCGCAGCTCCAGGCTGTCGACGCGGGCGGCGCCTTTGGGATGCTCACGCATGATCGTTATGACGTGCCCGAACTTATCGACGTTCACCGCTTCACGCACGACTGGGAAAAGCGTGCGTCCCTCGATCTTCGCCATGGCCACACCGACGTCATCGACACCTACGACGAGCACCAACGCATCGTCGACGGGGACACCGAGGAAATGATCGATTCAGCGTATACCGCCTGGCGCAGCGATCTCGTCGCGGGGCGTGCAACGGTTCTCGTCTCAGACTCCAATGAATCGGTGACCGCACTCAACAACCGAGCGCGCACCGATCTGATTCTCGATGGCGCCGTTCGCGGGTCACGTGAGTCTGAGCTGCACGATGGAACCCATGCGGCATCCGGAGATATCGTTATCACGCGCCGCAATGACCGCCGCTTACTGGCAGGGCGAGGCTGGGTGCGCAACGGAGATCGCTGGAACGTCGTCGATGTTCGACGCGATGGATCGATGCTTGTTCGACGGGCTGGAAGTTCCTGGGGGACCAGCGTTCTTCTGCCAGCCGACTACGTAGCTGAGCACGTAGAACTCGGCTACGCCGTGACATCCTTCCGCGCGCAAGGTCTCACCACCGATACTGCCCACGTGCTCGTCGACTCGACCATGACCAGGGAGACTCTCTATGTGGCGCTGACGCGTGGTCGTGATGCCAACGTCGCCTATGTAGCCGTCGACAAGCCGGACCCGTCCCACGATGGTCCACATCCGGGTGAGAACGATGAAGTCACCGGCCGCAGCGTGCTTATCAGCGTCCTCCAGCACGTCGGTGCCGAGCCCTCTGCGCATGAAGCGATCGCCGTCGAACAAGAGTCCTGGGGAACGATCGCACAGCTCGCCGCAGAATATGAGACGATCGCCGCGGCAGCGCAACGTGACCGGTGGGCCGCCCTGGTGCGGGCATCCGGCCTCACTACAGAAGAAGCCGATGAGGTCATTGGCTCGGATGCGTTCGGCCCCTTGACCGCAGAGCTGCGCCGAGCTGAAGCCAACCATCATGACCTGGCCAGTGTTCTCCCGCGTCTTGTCAGTGCACGCGGCTTTGGGGATGCGGATGACATCGCTGCGGTCATCCGTCACCGACTGATAGCGGCGACTGCTCAGCCCGCTGGATCGGGGCGTTCACGGAAAGCGGCCAGGCTCATTGCCGGGCTTGTGCCCGAAGCGATGGGGTCGGTCGCTGATGACATGCGCCAGGCGCTCGATGAACGTCGTGACCTCATCACGCAGCGGGCCGACGCAGTGCGCGACAAAGCCATGGTCGATGATGCGCAATGGATCGCGCCACTCGGTGAAGCTCCCGCTGCTGCATCGGGGCGTCAGAGGTGGCAGTTGGCGGCGCGGACGATCGCCGCGTATCGCGACCGATACGCCGTCACGACGCCGAGCCCGCTTGGGCTCCGACCCGAGGCCACCGCGCAGCGAATCGATCACGCGAGGGCCGAAGCAGCACTCGCCGAGATCCGCCGTATGAACGCCGCGGCCAAGGTTGTGCAGCCCCATCGTGAGCCGTCTGAGCGGACTTCGGAGGGGCGGGTGCTCTGACCGCTGCCCGGTCGCGCCGGTGCACGCGCTTTTCTCCAGTCAACTGCGCTGAAGAAGAAGTGCGATTACAGGCCGCGTGAATCGGGTGAGCGACGATCACACGCTGCAGCGATGCGAAATGCTCGTGACAGCTCCGCGTTGTGGTCGTTGCTCTTGTCCTCGTCGGCGAGTCGAAGAACGTCTTCGGAACCTGTGAGCAATCGGGCGCGTCTGTCTTGAATAAGGATGTTGGAGCCATAGCTGGCGGCACTCGTCACGGGGCCAGGAACCGCACCGACTGAGCGACAAAGCTCCACTGCTTCGTCGGCAACACGCAGCGATCCTGACCGCGCTCCCGCCTCAACGATCACCGTCGTCGAGGAAAGCGCGGCCATAATCCGGCCACGATCGAGAAAGCGCTGCCGTGTTGGTGCAACACCCGGTGCACCCTCAGAAACGAGGAGACCTTGTTGCTCAATACGCGCAAACAGATCCGCGTGTCCAGCAGGGTACGCGCGATCGACCCCACCCGCGAGGACTGCAATCGTTCTTCCACCGGTCGCCAACGCCGACCGGTGCGCGGCTGCTTCGATACCGTAGGCACCGCCAGCGACAACGACACGGCCACTGAGCGCGAGGTCACTGGCGAGTTCAATCGCCATGTGGTCTCCGTACGCGGTGGAGGCACGCGCACCGGTCAGCGTGATGCGGTCGGCGAGAGGCTTGGCCAGGAGCGCAGTCTCACCACGCGTCCACAGCGCATATGGGGTGCGCGCTCCAAGATCGTTGAGAGCAACTGGCCAATCCTTCTCACCCGGAATCAGGACCTGGAGGCCTTGTCGCTCGAAGGTTGCCATCTGTGTGGCCAAGGTGTCGGCGCTGCTCACAGTGTGCAAGCGTTCGCGCCATACGGCCGCTGCGATTTGGTCGAGGCCGGGCACCGCGCCGTCAGCATCAGCAAGACGGAGCAGTTCTACGGCGCCGACTCGGCCAAGGAGACGACCGGTCGACGAATCATTCGGTGCAGCCACGAGCGAGAGAACGGTTCGCGCGCTCCGCTCGTCGTGTCCGAGGGAAGAGAGGGAAGTCATCATCGGGCTCCTTCACAGCCAGTCATCACCGTGCAGGTGCGCAGCACCGCCCTTTCCTATGTCGTTGGTTCGGCGTACCCTTGGAACCAGGCGACACACTCAATGTTCGCCATTGCCCGCGCGATGGCATGACGGCCCCAGGGCAGTCCTTCAAGGTTCAACGTTGCCGAACCATGAGAGGACTGTTGTCATGCTTCGAATCATCTGGTTTATCAGCATCCACCTCCGCAACTTCATGCGCAGGTACATGCCGACCAACATCCTGCTCGACGCGATTCGCACCCGCCGCGGGCTCAAGTGGGGCGTGCCCGCGATGCTCGTCGCCACCCCGTACCTTCTCGCCGCGAGCATCTGCACTGCGCTCATCGACGGGGGAGCGTCCCGGCGGCTCTACGTCGTTGCTCTTGTCTGCATCTGGAATGCGCTCAAGTTCATCGTGGTCGGGCCGGTCTCGGCCTTGATGTTGCTCCGACGCAGGAGTTCTGATCGATCCTTTATTCGGGGCCGACTGCGGCTGAGCGCTGCAGAACCCCTGCAGAACGACGCTTCGTCGTATCGTCCTGATCCGATGCGCGGGGTACGCCATATGACCTTCCAATGATGCTTCAAGTCAGTTCCCTCCCCGTAGACGTCCGTCCCGCAACTAAATGCGTCCGAGCCGTTCCCACCCAGCTGCGTGAAGCACGCCGAGGATCTTGCGAATTGGAGGCGTCGAGAGTGGGCTCTCACCTGGTTGCTGTATAGAAATACTTGTAGAGTTAGCGCCATGGCGCGTTCCCTGGTGAGTGATGCTGATCGCGAGTTTGGTCAGCGATTAGGCGAGTACCTTCGTGATGTCCGGACCAGGGCGAAACTTTCAGCGCAGCAGGTGGCGGAAGCCAGCTCACTCAGCATCGATACCGTTCGAAGCATTGAGACGGGGCGGGTCAAAGCGCCGTCGTTCTTCACCGTCTCCCACATTGCCTCCGCTTTGGGTCTTGGGCTCGATCAGATTCGCGATGCAATCGAGGCTAAGCAAGGAGGTGACGAGGATGGCCACAACCAGCGCATTCTGTGAGCTCAGAGAGCAAGCGATCCGAGGGACGCTCTGCGCCGTTCTTCTAAATCCAAGTCTCAGCACCCAGGACACAATCAGCCACTCGAATCTTGGAGTGGCTTCCAAGACTCTAGGATTCGAGGGCTTCCAGATTGTCAATCTCGTTCAGGTTCCGAGCCGAAACTCGAAAGATCTCGCACTAGTTGCGGCCAGCGAGGATGACTGGCTGAAGTCACGTCCCGAGATTGATCGAGCGCTAAAATCCGCAGACGAGGTGGTATTTGCCTGGGGAGCTTCGCGGCTGACTGGTGAAGCCAACCGTCACAAGGAAGAACAAATCACATGGACCATTCAGCGGACCCTGAACGCAGGGCATTCTGAGGTCCTATTGATGGATGGAAGCCCACGTCATCCTTCCCGGTGGAGACAATATGTCGGACCCCAGAAGAAGCGTGTTGCCGGGGACACCCTTGAGGACAGATTTCGGGCGGTTCTGAACCGCCACCCCGTCGACACGCTTCAGAGCCGGGGTAAAAATCGACTGTCTGGGGTCCGAGGGACGATACGACAAGCTTCGAGTATCAATGAAGAGATGGATCCGACCGAGAGAGGAAGAAGGACGAGTTGACTGCCACACCTCTCGCTGAATCAACACCATTGGAATCCCGTGCCGCGCAGCTTCGATCAAGGCTCGGTCACCGCACCGACGATGATCCAGACTTTTGGGATTTCAACACGCTTGGCAGCAGATCTGGAAACCACGCACTTTTCCAGTATCCCGCGATGATGGTCCCTGAGCTTCAAGGTGCCTTGCTGGACGATGTCCTCGCGGTTCAGCGGGACGTGAAGTTGGTCTACGATCCGTTCGCGGGATCAGGCACGGTCATGCTTGAGAGCCTTTATAGAGGACTCGACTTTCACGGGAGTGACATCAATCCCTTGGCTGTGCTCCTTTGCCAAGTGAAAGCCACGCCTCCCACGCAGGCAGCGGCGCTTGCGGCCGTAAAAGTCGTTCTTGAGCACGCCAATTCTCAGGCGGAAATTTCAATTCCAGTGTTTCCCGGAATCGATAAGTGGTTCAAGCCGGAGATTCAGGCAGGGCTTGCTCGTCTACGTAGTGCGATCAAGAAGCAAACTGATCTTGATACGCGTCGATTCCTTTGGATTTGCCTAGCCGAGACCATCAGGCTGGTCTCAAACTCTCGAATCTCGACGTTTAAGCTCCACACTTACACGGCGGAAGACATCGCGAAGCGAGTAACCGATGCGATCAAAGTCTTCGAGACAGTGGCGACTCAAAATGCTGCCCGAGTGGCAAAGCATTGGACTCGGATAGAACAGGCGCCTAGTCAGGGAGAAGCAGTGCTACTCCCTGGTGCCGTCTCGAACCCATGGACGGCGCCTCGGCAGGCCGACATTCTGATGACATCGCCGCCATACGGGGACAACAAAACCACCGTGCCTTATGGGCAGCACAGTTACCTTCCGCTGAGATGGCTGGATGCAGAAGACATCCCTGGGGGATTCGATTCCGGGCTATTGGACTCCACCTCACGAATCGACACAATGAGTCTGGGCGGTTCTCTCAAAAAAGCAGACGAGGCACGAGAACAGCTCGAAACTGACTCCCCAGCATTGGCAGACTTCCTCCTCAAAATTGAAGGCATTCCGACACTGCGGAAAAAGGTTCTTTCCTTCTGTCGCGACTATCAGCATTCCTTGAGTGTTGTAAGCACTCGGCTCAAGCCGGGGGCATTTTGCTTCTTCACTTTGGGGGAGAGACGAGTCGGAAAACAAGTATTCCCGCTCGTAGATATCACGAAGCAGCTGCTCGAGGCAGAAGGGCACAAATTCATCACCGTAATTGAACGAGTCCTCCCGGCGGGGCGAAAGCGCATGGCGTCAAAGAACAGTGAAGGGGCGACGATGGCCACCGAATGGATCCTCGTGACTGAGGCGGGGAAAGAGCTTTCGTGACGAGTTCAGGTGAACCACAGCCAGATGCAGGCAATTTATTCGAGACGCTGAAAGTCCATCCGTCTGTGGTCTTTAAGCTGGGCGAAGACCTAATCACCGACGAGATTCAAGCGTTGGTTGAGTTGGTCAAGAACAGCTATGACGCCGATTCGTCTTGGGTACGAATCAACATCGATGTCGGGGAAGAGCGAGTGGGCTTCGATGGCAACGGGAATCGCGACCCAGCTCAGCGAACGGTCGGATTTCTGACGCTCGAAGACGGCGGCACCGGAATGACACCGTCCGCCATCGTGTCTGGATGGTTGACTGTCTCAAACTCTTGGAAGCGCGCTTTCAAGGAAGCAGGAAAGGTCACTGCAAAGGGCCGAACGCCACTCGGCGATAAAGGATTGGGACGTCTCGGTTCTCAACGGCTCGGCGACTACCTTGAAATCGAAACGCGTCCGACGGGCACTAGTGATGCGTGGGCTGTCAGCATTCCATGGCGTGCCTATGAGTCAGTAGACACTCTTGATCAAGTGCAAATATCTGTACGGCAGATTCCGAGGGGAGAAGTAAAACCGGGAACAAAGCTGACGGTTAGCGGGCTCTCTCCACGCTTCGTGGAATTGGCAACTTCGGAGAACCTATCGATTGAGTTGTCAAAGATGATTTCTCCGTTCAAGGGGGATAAGGATTTTGAACTGAGAGTTCGGTTGAACGGGGAGCGTCTTGATCTGCGAGCACTCTCGGCGCAGGTCCGCAAGGCCGCGGAAGTCCACTACGAGCTGGACTACAGTCAGGGAAAGCTACGCGTAGAGCTCCGCATGGACTATCGCATCCTGAAAAGCAATCAACCCGAACAATCTGGAAAATTTGCCCAATGGATTGAGCCGGACAAAGGTGCAGCGTTTGTCGACTGGTTGTTCACGAACAGAAGCGAGCGAGCTGCCGCCTTCGGACTCGCCGGTCACGGTGCCAGGTCGATGATCATCGGGAGTTACGAAGTTGATGTACTTGACCACGCGGATCTCAAGTACGTCGACAAAGTCTTTGTTGACCCTGGCCCTTTCGTCGGCGAGGTTGAGGCGGTCGACCTCGATGAAGATCGAACTCAAGCCTTTGGGACTAGAACCGAGTACACGAAGTACGTTAAGGAGATTGGTGGGGTAAGGATCTACCGGGATGGCTTTGCTGTCCGGACTGATCCAGATTGGCTAGGACTTAGCAAACGCTGGAGTACCGGGCGCTCGTACTACGGAATTCGTCCCAACACAGTAATTGGTTACGTTAATCTGACCGCGCGTGAGAATGAGCAACTTCGCGAGACGACCAACCGTGAAGGTTTCCAGAAGACTCCTGCGCTTGCAAACTTCAACCGCATCATGAACATCTGGCTCGACTATACCGATAAGGTTCAGGAATTCGTTCGTAGAGCCTACCTGGACTTCATACGGGAAATGGAGGCGATAGCCGGGCCTGATTCTCGCACTGTGGTTCCACCGGAGGAGGCGGCAAACCGAATCACTCAGGTGCTGAAGCAGACTGCTGATCTTCGAGCAAACATTGTCGACATGGAAACCTCAGTATCAGCGATACTTCGCGGGGATGCCGGTAAGAAGCCGAATTCGGGTCCCACGTTGCCGATCATTACTGACCAAGAGACGTCGGAAGTGCTCGGAAGGATCGCGGCGTTGTCCACGCAGATGGAATCGTTCTTCCGTGATGTGAACCTGGCAGAACGTGATCTCGAGACAATCCGAGAGTCAATAGAAACCACCAAAGTTCAGCTGGCCGATGCCTGGCAAACCGTGGCCGTGGGACTTGCAGCGGAAAGTGTTGTCCACGAAATTCGGAACGTCCTTGATTCGCTCAAAGGTCGGACTCAGAGCTTGCGCAAGCGAATAGACGCTGCCGGTACCACCGAACCGTCAACCTCAACTTATCTTGAGCACGTCGATGCCGCGATCCGGGCTCTGAATCGTCAGCTGTCCCACGTAGAACCGGGGCTTAGATACGTGCGGGACAAACGCGAAACTATTCGCATTGGAGAGTTCGCAAAGCAGTATCAGGAGTTCTTTACAGAGTCTCGGAATGGGGAGCATTACCCCAGACTTAACCTCATGGTTGAAGTAGATTTCTCCATTAGAGGGAATCGAGGACGCCTGACCCAAGTTCTAGACAACTTGGTGTTGAACAGCAAGTACTGGTTAAAGGAGCTAAGCAAGCGAGCAAATCGGGATGGAACGATCGACATTCGGGTTGAGTCTCCCTTCGTTTACTTCTCTGACAACGGTCCCGGCATATCACCAAGCATTGAGAACTCGCTCTTTGAAGCCTTTGCAACCTTGAAGCCGACTGGCCAGGGCAGAGGGCTCGGTCTCTTCGTAGTTAGGCAGCTTCTCGACGCAGATTCTGCCGAGATATCACTTGGGCCGGAACGAGATTCAGATGGCCGATATAGATCATTCCGCATCGATTTCAGCGACGCGCTGACCGACAACCTTCACGCATAGGGGGCACTGCATGTCAGCGAATCCAAACCTGGACGAGGTTGAAGTTGCCGACTGGACGGACGACGCAAGGATACTCTTCAGCACAGCGCAAATTACTCGATTGATTTGCGTCGATGATCGAGCAGGGGTTGCCGAGACCGGTGACTTTAAGGGTCTCGCGGGGGCGATACGCGATGGACGACTTCCCCTCGACGTGGCTATCAGGGAAATAGCCGCAGGTGGCCCGAATGAGGACGTTTCCACTTACGATCAAGACGAACTTGCAGACTACGTCAATGAAGGAATTTCTAACCTTCCAGTGATGTCAGATGTCTTACGAAAGTACGTTGAGGTTGACGGCGACGATGGTGATGCAGCGACAATCCGAGCGCTTCGACACGTAGCCAAGCAGTCTTCGCTGGAGTTCGAAGTACTTAATCTTGGTGAATGGAAAAGTCGTAAAGACGAGCTAACAGTTTCAGGAAGCCTGGTCCTTTTCGATAAGGACATGTCATTGGACGACGAAGGAACAGATACGTCCGGTGTCGAGTTGCTGATCGCAGCTTTGTCAACACCAGAAAGCGGTGTGAGGGCCGCGTTGTTCACCCATTCGATCGCCATCGGACAGGAATACGACGAATGGAAGCGCCTCGCCCAGGACCACGCTGACGTCAGTGAACGGATGCTTGTCATTAGCAAGCATTCGCTCTCGGATCCCGAGTACGCTTCTTTCATTACAGGACTTAAGGTTCTGTTGGTTGCACCAGAAATCTCGCGGATTATCAGCCGCGTAAGTGACCTTCACCACTCTGTCACGGCAGCTGCGCTCAAGAAGCTTCGAACATTTAGCCCTTATACACTCGACAGAATGTTCGTGGGTGCTATCGAGAATGAGGGCGAGTGGGGGCCTGAGAACTTTTACTCCTATGTGGACGCGGTGCAGCGCAAGGAACTCAGGCAAGATCTTCATCGTGATGTGACGATTAATTCAAGTATCACAAGTTTGCGAAGCTTGGCATCGATGAAGCTGAAATTGCCGAATCCTACGCAGGTGGAATACATCGAGGTTCAACGAGCGCGCAAGATGGATGATAGCGAGCATATTAATGCCGTTCGATTGCCCATTGATACGGGCGACATTTTTCGGATCCATGCGCCATCAGGCAATCCAAAGAATGTTTGGAGCGACGAGCTATATATCCTTCTTATACAACGCTGTGACATTACTCTTCGTGCCGGAAGTAATCCCCCAGGAGCCCGCAATTTTAATCCCAAGCTGCTTCCCCTGTATCGCATAAACAAGGTCCGGTCAGATAGGCCTCCGCGAAACGATACCCGGCTTGCTTATCAGCTTCCATATTTGGTTCCAGACTCCACTCAGGTTTACGAGATCACGTTTGGGGATCGGATCATGATTCCAGCGATGGCCCTAGATTTCTGTACCTTGAACGGAACGGGGGAGAGCTCCTTTGCTCTTGGAAATGACTACGAAGCGTCGGGAGGTGGTCTTGCGCTCGCATCTCGCGAAGCGGCCTCCCGGTATCGAGAAAAGGTAGCGTCGATCGTGGCGCGTTATTCAGCAACGCTTGAGAAGACCTCAGACGCGCAAGTTCTCAAGGATGTGACCGCGGCGCTGTCAGGCGCATCTGACGACTGGTCGAAGCTGCGGGCGGAGATCAGCGTTAAGGAGCAACGATTGAAATACGGCATCCGGAGGATCGCCCGTCTCCGCGACCCAGACATGCAGGATGCTCTTGACCAGTTGTCGTCAGTTCAGGGGCGCATAGCGCTTAACGCACACATGCACCTTGACGCTGAGCACGCTGGCTAGTCGTAGTTAGGGTCTCGGCAGTGAAAGGGTGAGGCCGGAGGGGACCAAAAGGGGACCAGAATCATGCAAATCATGCATCCCGTGAGGTGCGCTGCGTGATCTAGCCCCCAGAGCCATGCGGAAAACGGTCCGAACCGAGCCGTTTGGACGCCTGGGGGTCAGGGGGTCGCAGGTTCAAATCCTGTCAGCCCGACGAATGAAATACGGGCGGCCACGGTCGCCCGTATTTCATTTCTCCGGCGTGAGACGCTTCACCTGCGAGCAGGTGGGCCCACGATGCCGAGGGGCCCCGGTCGTTGCGGCGCAACGTTTGGGGTAGGCAGGGGGGACAAATCCTGTCATGCAACAAGGGCGGAGGAGTTGCCTCGCTGAGTACCCCTAGGATTGGAGAATCAGCAGCGTGGGGGAAGCGGAGATCACATGGCAGCGCGCTATAACTTGCAACCAAATGAAGTGGTGCTTCTCAAAGACGAGAGTGTTATGCACGGCGGCTACCTGTCGAATTACACCGACGAGTTGATCCTCACGAACTTGAACCTTGTGCTGGTTAAGAAGGGCATGTTCGGCGGTTCCAAGGGTATCCTCGCCTTCCCGATCAGCCAGATCAAAGTTTATAACGAGCAGGCACAGGCGCTAATCGGCAAGGCGCCGAATCAGACGAGTTTGCTTGAGGTGTACTTCCTGAACGGACACGAGAAGTTCAGTTTCCAACATGGCGGCAAAAGGAAGATCAACGAATGGATCGCCCAGATTAATCAGGTTGTTACGGGTAAGGACGCCCCCGCGCAGCAGTCATCGGGCATGGCAATCCCGGGCGCAGAGATGGTCGCGAGCGTCATGAAGGACACGCTCGGTGTCTTCAAGTCGAAGTTTGGAAACAACTCGGGGGCACCGGTGAAGGTCGCGGGCAAGTGCCAATCGTGCGGTGCACCAGCGACGGGTTTCCAGGGGCAGGCAATCACCTGCGAGTACTGCGGCTCAACGCAGACGCTGTGATCGTCGGATAGAAGGAGTCACCAGTGGGAATCATTCAGGCATTCACCGGCGCCATCAGCGGAACTTTTGCGGATCAGTGGAAGGACATCATCACCGCCGGCCACTTCAACGAGTACACCGTAGTTGCGCCGGGGGTCTATCAGCAATCGAACAACGGTCGCGGGACCAATTTCAAAGGTTCGACCGATGTCATCTCCAACGGCTCGAAGATCTTCGTCCCCGAGAACACGGCGGCAGTCATTTTTAGCCAGGCCGGCATCGAGGATGTCATAACTCAGGCAGGCGGGTACGAGTACCGTGCCGGGCAGCCGAGCATCTTCAGCGGCGACGGGTTCACCGCCTCAATCGTGAAACAGGTGACCGATCGTGTTGGCTACGGTGGACAAACTTCAGATCAGAAGTATCTTGCTTTTGTGAACCTGCGAGAGATCCGCGGGATAAAGTTCGGCACGCGGGGACCGATGGTCTACCACGACCGGTTTTATGGCGCCGATCTGGAGCTGCTAGCGTTCGGGACATTCTCTCTTCGAGTTGTCGATGCTGTTTCGTTTGTCCAAAACTTCTTGCCTGCGAACACGCGATTTTACGCGTTCGATAGCGCAGAAGCGCGGCAGCAGATCTCCTCTGAGTTCATGCAAGCTTTTATCGTGGCCGTCAACTCACTTTCTGCGACTCATCGCATATCGGAATTACCTTCCCAGACTGAAGCGGTCGCAGAGCTCATAGCAGACGACAGTTCGACTCTCGGTTCATGGATCACGCGTTACGGGCTCGACGTGGTCCAGGTTGGAATCGAGAGCATCGGGCTCTCGCCCGAGTCGCGTGAGCTCGTCAAACAGTACTCATCGAACAAAATGAACCTTTCCGCGTTCGAAGGTATTTCTCAGCAGGCATCCAATGTCGCAGCCCAGCAAAAGGTCGCCCAAGGCGTTCAGGATCATGGGCTTGGAGACGGAGGTGGCATGCTCTTCGGAATGAACTTGGCCCAGGCCATCAGTCCAATGACTGCCGCTCCGGTATCGTCACCAACTGCGCCCATCGAGCAAACTGCGGGACTGACTCTCGACCAACAGATCGAGATGGTGAAAAAACTGAAGGACCTGGTTGACGCCGGAGTCCTGACTCAGGATGAGTTCGACGCAAAAAAGAAGGAGGTCATGGGTCTCTGAATCCAGGCCCATGGTGCTAAAGCTGCTCGCGCGGCACTCCGTTTTCCTTCAGGATCTTCTGGACGCGCTCACTTAGGTCAGGGATGAACTCGTCTGGATTCGATCCAATGGTGTCGAGACTCGTCCCGAGAATTGAGGAGAGATCCCGAACAGTCTCGACGAACAAGGTTTGGACTCGGTTTGCGTCCTGAATCATGAGGGCTTCAGTCTCCCACCCGTCCCAGACTTCTGCCCAATGGCCGAAAAACTGGTGAGCGAGGCGATTTCTTTCTGCCACGGCGTGAATAAGTTGTGCTTCAAATGTTGCGTCGTTCACGAGCGATCGGAGGGCAGCGACTACTGTGCCCATTGTCGAAGTGGAGAGTGTTTCGACTGCGCGCTCAAGTTCGTGTTGAGATGCGAAGTTCTTGCGCTCCGTTTGAGCCACAGTGACTAAAATTCGAAGCCAGTGTTCCAAAGCTTGGGCGCTGTGCATGGCTCGGCCGTACGCGGCAAAGACCTTGTCAGTGGCGGGGTCTTCTTGGCTCGAGAAGGACATGTTGGAACACTACCGATTCAAGGCCGCGGGAATTTCGCAGCAGCGGTGGGGTGGGCGGTGAGGGTGGCGGTTTTTCGCTAAGCACGGGCGGCCGAAATGGACAAAGCGCATTGGGTGCTATTCCGGTTTGCGTCCAGCACGGTACTCTCGCAGGGCCAACCAAGCCCCGGTCGACCACAGGGCCCAGAGCACCAGCACCGGCTGGAGCAGCAGCCGGAGGGAACGCGCCAGGTCGGTGTTCAAACCGAACGAGTCGGTGTGGGTGACGAGCTGGGAAATGTTGCCGGGGAAGATGGCGATGAAGAACGCGGCCACGATCCATCCGAGCTGCACCCGGAAGCGGCCGAGCGCGAGCAGCGCGGCACCCAGCACGATCTCCACAATGCCGGATGCCACCACCACGAAGTCGCCGTCGAGTGGCAACCACGAGGGCACCTGAGCAAGGAACGCTTCGCGATTGATCGTGAGGTGACTGATCCCGGCGAACAGCAGGAACGCACCGAGTACCAAGCGAAACACGGTGCGCAAAATTGTGGTGCGCTTCTTCTGCGGGCTGAAAACGTTCATGGGCAGACTTTAGTTGAAGTAGATCTGGGCGGTATCCCAGCGGGAGGGCGCAGGATGGGTGTATGGACCCGAAACCGATCAAGCCAAAAGCAGGGCAAGAGTCGGTGTGGGACTACCCTCGGCCCCCTCGGGTTGAACCCGGGCTCGAACGCGTCGTGGTACGACTCGGTGGTCAGGTGATCGCCGACACCACTGACGCTGTGCGCGTGCTGGAGACGAGCCATCCGCCCGGCTACTACCTGCCGATCTCCGCGTTTGCGGCCGGTGTGCTCGTGCCGGTGAAGGGCACCACGTTCTGCGAGTTCAAGGGGCAAGCGCACTACTTCGACGTGGCCGCCGGGGGAGTCGTCGCCCCGCGTGCAGCGTGGACGTACCCGGAGCCAACCCGCGGATTCGAGGCGCTCAGCACCCGCGTCGCGTTGTACCCGGGCCAGATGGATTCCTGCGAGGTCAATGGCGAAAAGGTTTCCGCCCAGGACGGCGACTTTTACGGCGGCTGGATCACGTCCCAGATTGTCGGCCCGTTCAAGGGCGGTCAGGGAACAACGGGCTGGTGAGCGGCAGGATGGCAGCATGATTGAGATTACGGATGCCGACTTCGAGAAGATGGTCACCCAAGAGTACGACGCGATCCCCGACGAGATGCTGGGTGAACTCGAGAACGTGGCAATCCTGGTAGCAAACCAACCGGTCGAAGAGCGCCCGCGACTCTTTGGGCTTTACAGCGGGCATCCATTGACGACGCGCGGGATGTACGGCTTCGGGGAGCTGCCCGATCGCATCACCCTGTTCAAGAACAACATGCAGGAGCACAGCAACGACCTCGATGAGCTGCGCAGGAGAGTGCACATCACGCTCGTGCACGAGATTGGCCACTACTTCGGGATGAACGACAAGAAACTGCAGGAGCTCGGATGGGCCTAGGCCGCGACCCAACCTAGGCCGAGTTTCAGTTTTCGGCGACACCGGGGAAGCGCGCGAGTAGGATAACTGCCACTCGTGCTGAATCCAGCTCGATAAAAGGAGACAGACTATGGCCCTCATTCTGAAGAAAGCCACACAGTTCGCCACAGAACCACTCGATGTCGGCGACGGGAAACTCAGTCTGGTTGACGTCATATCCCAGACCGAAAACGCCCCATTCAGTGGCGGCATCGCAGAGATTTGGGACGGCGCTCCCGTCGACTTTGAGTATGACGATGACGCCGCCGTCTGCTTCATGCTTGAAGGCGAGATCGACCTTGCGGAGGGCGACGCAACCCACCGATTCGAGCCGGGGGATATCGTGTTCATTCCCCAGCAGGCGGGGCTCGTCGTGAGTTGGAGTACCGCGAGCTATGGCAAGTTCGCGTACGTCACGTATCCGCACTGGCGCTGAACGGAGTAACTCCGGTAACCATTTTCGGGAACTTCACGACACCGATCCCGAGGTGGACTAAGAATTCTGTGTGTGCCTATTAGTGCGAAGACTCTGACTCCTTGATGGCAATCGCTTTGTTGATGAGTACAAGAAACTCGTCCAACTTCACTTTGTGAACCTTGGCAGCCCATTTGACGGTGATCCGCTTCTCCAGGAAGCGACGCAATCGGTTTCCGTCGACACCCTTCATTCCGAGACCCACCATCACCTCGGAGATGTCTCCGTGCTTGTCAAAGATGTCCGCAATTTTCGTGTCTTCAGTGATCAGCATTGTGGGCGTTCCCTCACTCGCTCGCCGGCTCGGTTTTGATTTCGGATACCCCTTTATTGAGAAGCTCAAGAAACTCATCCAGGGGCACGCGATGAAACTTGGCCGCCCACTTCACCGTCAGCTTGGACCCAAGGAAGTGGCGGAACTTGTTTCCCTTGACCGCCGTGATTCCCAAAGGGACCATCACCTCGGAAATGTCTCCGTACTTGTCCAGGATTTCTGAGATCTTGGTGTCCTCGGTGATCGGCATTGTGTCTCTTCCTCGTCCATGTTCTGGTCGATTGTCCAACCAATCCCACAGTACGCTCCACAACTGGAAAATGTGACATTACCGTCTCGTTTTGACATCTGTTTTGATCAATTTTCGTTGTGTGTGGCAGCACGCAGAACTCACGTTTGTCCAGCGATTACCTTTCAGGCACAAGCAACATTCGACTGACGAAAGGTATTAGGCCATGTCCACTGCACAATCGGTAACGCACAAGCCCGCAACACTCTCCGCCACATTCGGCCGCCGCATCCTCGCAGGAGTCCTCGGGGGGCTTGCCGGCGGCGTGGTGTTCGGCATGCTGATGGCCATGATGGGAATGCTCACCACCATTGCGTCGATGATCGGTTCGGACTCACCGTGGGTGGGCTTCGGCATGCACTTGATGATCTCGGTCCTGATCGGACTCGGATTGACCATACTGTTTGGCAACAGGCTGCTCACCGGATACGGTCGTGGCCTCCTCGTCGGCATGGTGTACGGCGCAATCTGGTGGGTTCTTGGACCGCTGGTGATGATGCCGCTCATGCTCGGCATGCCCGTTTTCAGTATGGACATGACCACCATCTTCTCCTTGATGGGGCACCTCATTTATGGAGCGATCCTGGGACTCGTCGCTGTGCGCATCCTCAAGAGTCGTGCATAGTAGCGGCCCGTGCGTCGCGGGATAGGAATGCTCGGGTGAGTCCCCACCGGCCAACAACTCCGGTCATACCTTCACCCGAGAGGGAAGAGTGATGAGAACTGTCTTTCGAACTCACGGCGGTCTCGCGGTGCCCGCAGTCACCTCCGATCAGATGCGAGACGTCGATCACCTTGCGATCGATGTCGTTGGGCTGAATCTTTACCAGATGATGGAGAACGCTGGCCGCAATCTTGCCGAGCAGTGCGCAGAAATCCTCGGCACCGATTGGGACAAGGCTCGCATCGTCGTATTGGAGGGCAGTGGTGGCAACGGCGGTGGTGGAATGTGTGCTGCTCGTCACCTGGCCAATCACGGCGGCAACGTGACCTTGGTCCCGAAGGAGCGCGACAAACTTCGCGGAGTTCCGGCGGAACAATTTGCTCTCTATCAGGCCACCAACGGCCGTGTCGCGGACCCCCACGAGCTTGAGAACATCCAGGCCGATCTCCTGGTGGATGCGGTGCTCGGTTACAGCTTGGATGGTGCCCCACGGGGCGCTGCTGTCCAGATGATTCAGTGGATGTCGGCACACAGTGGCCCGGTCATCTCTCTCGATGTTCCGTCCGGAGTTGATGCCACGACAGGAGATGCCGTCGGCGATCACGTGCACGCAACCGTGACGATGACCCTCGCGCTCCCGAAGACCGGGCTGGGCGCAAACGCGGTAGGACGCCTGTTTGTGGCGGATATCGGAATTCCACACGAGGTATTTGCCCGTGCTGGCGTTCAGCCGCCGAAGGCCCTATTTGGAAGCGGCTATCGGGTCGAATTGAACATCGGAAGCGATGCTGCGCAGCAGTAGGTTATTTCGTGCCTATGATGTCCTTGACATCGTTGATGCCCTCGCCACGCGCCGCCCGAACTGGATCATCCTGCGGGCCGTAAGAGAAACAGAACAACCGGTATGGACATCAGCATCGTTCTGGTGAATGCGCTCGGATTCGTCGCCACCGGGTTCTCCATTCTCATGTGGTTGCCCCAGGCGCGGACCACGTGGCAGAACCGCAATGATCCGCTGCGACTGACCGGAATCTCTGAGGCAACCCAGTGGCTTCTCGTGGCCTGCTATGTCCTGTGGGGCGCGTACGGTGTGGTGACTCAGTCGATCTGGGTGAGCGCGCCGAGCGTGCTTGCGGTCCCGCTCGCCATCGCGACCATCGTGATCGTCCGCCGCGGCAGAACCATCCCGCTGGCCACCAGGTCGATTCCGATCATCACCGCGGATGAACCCATGTCGGCCCTCGTCTCCGGGACCGCCACCTCGGTGGGCGTCGCAATCATGGAGGCGAACCCCGAATTCCATCACCCAGCAACCGGGTCGCTCCCGATACTCGCCTAATGAATCACGGCGAGTAGCACGCCGACGGCAACGAACAGCACGCCGAACACGCGATTCAACACGCGCTGACCGCGAGCGTCACGGGTGAAGCGTTGGAAGGAGCGTGCGGTACCCGCGAAGAAGAACCACATCACGAGAATGTCGATGCCGACCACGGTTGCGGCGACGATCAGATACTGCGACAAAATCGGTTCGTGCACGCGGATGAACTGGGGCAGGAACGCCAGAAAAAACACGATCGCCTTTGGGTTCAGCAGATTCACCCACAGCCCTCGCCGAAACATCGACCAGCGCGGTTCGTTGCTCACTGCTCTTACTTGCTCAGCATCAAGCTGTGGCTTGGCGAGAAACTGCCGGATTCCCAAATAGACCAAGTAGGCGGCGCCGGCGTAGCGAATGATGTTGAAGGCGATGGGGGAGCTGGCCACGAGCAGGCCGACTCCGAGGGCCACGATGATGATGTGGACGAGAAGTGCGGCCTGCTGCCCGAGAATTCCCCAGATGGATCGGCGAAATCCCGCGTTCAAGGCATTGCTCATGGTGTTGATCGCCCCGGCGCCCGGCGTGAAACTGATCAGGGTCCCCGCGCCGACCAGAGCGACCCACAGCGAAAACTGCACCGGGCAATCCTAGTTTCAATTGCCACCGCGCCGAGTTGCGTAGGATCGTGGCGTTGGTCCAAACCGGTAGCCGGGAGGCGTTCATGCATTCGGAGCAGAGTTCGTTCGGTCGCGAGTATTGGGAGGACCGTTACGCCTCTGCCGGCCTCGCGTGGAGCGGCAAACCGAACCCTGTCCTCGTTGACGAGGCGACGCCTTTGACGCCTGGTCGCGCCCTCGATATTGGGAGCGGGGAAGGCGCGGATGCGCTGTGGCTCGCGCAGCACGGATGGCAGGTCACCGGCGTGGACATCGCCACCAGTGCGCTGGAGAAGTCGCGCACACGCGCAGAGTCAATCGATGCGGATGCCGCAGCACGCATCGACTGGCAGCAGCACGACCTCACTGAGTGGGCCCCGCAGCCTCGCTCTTTCGAACTCGTCTCCTCGCAATTCATGCACTTGGCTGAGCCGACCAGAACAACCTTGTTTCGCTCGCTCGCCGCCGCCGTCGCCCCCGGGGGAACGTTGCTGATCGTGGGCCATGACGCGTCGGATGTTGGCTCGGATTCCCCACACAAGGGTCACCTCGCCGAGCTCATGTTTACTGCCGAGGATGTGGTCAAAGCCATCGCGGGCGAGGGCTTGGGGATCGACTTTGCCGGGCCGCGCCGTCGACAGGTGGAGCCAGAAAAGTCCACGGAATTCCTTCACGACGTGGTGGTGCTCGCGACGCGAGTCAACACTGTCTGAGATGCTTGAGCGATGACGACTATGGCCGCCATCGAATCGCCAGCACGAACCATTCACCTGGGGAAGTTGCTTGCCGCCGCACTGGTGTCGGCATCCGGCGTCCTCCTGTTCGGTTTTGAGTTGAGCGTCGCCGGCTACCTCGCTCTGGCCGCGAGCCTTGGTGTGGCCGCGTTCGTTGATCGAACCCTTCTGCGCCACCTGGCGCTCATCGTCGCGGGGTTGGTCATTATCAGCCTGGTGCCGCTCAACGCCGACCTCAGTCTTGGGCACATGGCCGTGATGGGAACAGTCCTCGCCCTCGCGGTGGCGGTGCCGTGGCTGCTCGGTCGGTTCGTCTACCGGGAGCAGATCATCCGTTTCCCCATGCTCACCGGCAAGCCGTGGTCGCTGCCGGCGAAACTGTACCTGCCAGGAGTCGTGATTCTCGGCTACTTCATCCTGCCGGTGTACCTGATCGGTTCTGGCGCCTACCTCAACTGGCCGGATGCCTCCGGCGACCCGAGCGTGTTTTGGCGTCTGTTCATCGGGGTGAATTCTGTGGGCATCTGGGACGAACTGTTTTTCATTTGCACGGTCTACACCCTCCTGCGCCAGCACTTTCCGAACTGGCTGGCGAACCTCCTGCAGGCTGTCATCTTTTCGTCGTTTCTCTGGGAGATCGGTTACACCGGGTGGGGACCGCTCCTGACCTTCCCGTTCGCCCTTCTGCAGGGCTACACCTTCACCCTCACCAAATCGTTCAGTTATGTCGTCTCCGTGCACTTGCTGTTCGATCTCGTCCTGTTTCTCGCCCTTGTGCACGCCCACAATCGGGACTGGCTGGCGATCTTCCTGTACTGATCGGGGCGCTTATGGTGGTGGCTTTACGGGCAATAATTTCGATCCATGACGCGGGAACAGTTGTGAGGGCGCGGCGGTTGTGTCTAGTGTCAACGACATCCGGTGCTGTGCGCGGGAGAAGGACAGAGGAGAGACAACGATGACGTCACACACTGAGACGGCAATTCTGGCAGGCGGATGCTTTTGGGGCGCGCAGGAGTTGTTGCGCGCACGACCAGGAGTGATTTCGACGCGCGTCGGGTATTCGGGTGGCGAGACGCCAAACGCGACGTACCGCAATCACGGCAATCACGCGGAATCCGTGGAGATCGTGTTCGATCCCGAGACAATCAGCTTTCGCGACCTCCTTGAGTTCTTCTTCCAGATCCACGACCCGTCGACGAAGGACCGCCAGGGAAATGACCGCGGAGCAAGTTACCGCTCGGCCATCTTCTACACGAGCGAAGAGCAAAAGCGCGTGGCGGAGGAGACGATCGCCGATGTGGACGCTTCTGGGCTATGGCCGGGCAAAGTCGTCACGGAGGTAACCCCGGCCGGACCCTTCTGGGAGGCCGAGGACGAGCATCAGGACTACTTGCAGAAATATCCCACCGGGTACACCTGCCACTACGTGCGCCCGAATTGGAAGCTCCCGCACCGCGCCGCCCAGTCGGCCTGACGCTACCTGCGCTTCAGGAGGTACAGGGAGCCGTCCCGCAAGTTCGTCCACACCATGGTGTCGGAGTTCCACGCCGTCACGGTGTAGCCAGAGGCGGGCGACGGCACGACGAGAGTTGCGTCGTCAAGCTGCATGCTGACGACGCGCTCAGCCTGTGATGTTGCTCCAGTGACGTCCTGGCAGTACAGCAGGGTAGTCGTCGACGGAAAGACAAATCGGATATCCGTGGTCGGCTTGAGCGCTTCAAAACCCGCACCGGTATCGGTGTGGGTGTGCTGCCAGGCACCGATCAATGCGGTCTCCAGGGGGGCTCCGGTGGTGGAGGGCACGTCGCTGCTTGAGCCGGATTCAATTCGCGGCGTCTCCCAGCCGCAACTTTGCTCCTGGGTGACCGGTGTCTCTTCCGGGGTGGTTGGCGTCTCGCTCGAGTTCGTGGTCTCAGGGGTAGTCGACGTGCCGTTGGCTCCCGACCCGGCCTCAGGCCCGGCCTCTGGGGCGCAGCCGGTCAATAGCAGAGCGGAAACCAGAATGGCCCCCAGGATCGGAATACTCGGTCGTGACATTCAGGTCTCCTCGATGATCAACGGCGGCCGACGACCCTTGTGTGGACGCTGTCACAAGAGCGGGGTTTGAGCCTCACCGTAGCATTGCGCGCAGGCTTCGCTTGCGATAAAGTACAACCAAATGGTTGTACAAAATCTCAGTAGCGACGACGTGGATCTCCTGTTTCACGCGCTCGCTGACGCCACCAGGCGGGACATCATCGAACGGGTGTTGCACAGGGAACAGTCCGTAACCTCGCTTGCCGCCGGTTACGCGATGAGCTTTGCCGCCATCCAAAAGCATGTTGCGGTTCTCGAACGCGCGGCACTCGTGCGCAAGGAACGCCAGGGAAGGGAACAGGTCGTGCATCCGATTCCCGAAAACCTTCGCAGGGCGCGACAGCTGCTTGAAGAGTATGAGCTCCTGTGGCGACGTCGCATCGCTCGAATCGACCAACTGCTCACCTAAATAATCACCTCACCAATTCGAGAAGGGAACTGAAATGCCCGTGATTGACGTCTCCAAGGATCCCGAGTCGCTCACCCTGACCGTGGTCGCCCAACTTGCCGCCACTCCAGAGCGGGCGTGGCAGCTATGGGAAGACCCTCGCCAGCTTGACCAGTGGTGGGGACCGCCGGAGTGGCCGGCAACGTTCTATGAACACAACCTCACCGTTGGTGGCGGAGCAAAGTACTACATGACGGGGCCCGACGGAACGAAAGTGCACGGGTGGTGGCGGTTCACTGCGCTGGACCCGTGCCGTTCTTTGGGTCTCGACGATGGCTTCGCGGACGAGAACGGAGAGCCAAGCGGTGATTTGGGTACGACGAAAATGACGGCCACCTTCGTGGCTGACGGCGACGGCACCCGAATGAGCATCGTGAGTCACTTTGAGAGCGCCGAACAGCTCGAGGAAATGCTCGCAATGGGTATGGAAGAAGGCATGACGCTCGCCGTCGGCCAGATCGACGCCATCATCGCCGGCTAGCCCAGCCCAGCCCAGAGACGAGAAGAGAAGAATTGCATGTCATTTCAGGCATATCTTGACAACATTGAGGAGAAGACCGGGTTGACCCCGCGCCAGCTTCTCGACATCGCAACGCAAAAGGGTTTCGCCGACGATTCGGTGAAAGCCGGAGTCATCTTGGCCTGGCTGAAGGAGGACTACGACCTCGGCCGTGGACACGGGGTGGCGCTGGTTCACGTGATCAAGAACGGACCGCACATCGGCGCGAAGCACGTCGGAAGCGATGGCGTTCATCGCGACGAATCGGACACGCTGTGGCTCGACGGTAAAGCAAGCAATCCGCACTCCACGACGTAACGGTGGGGGAGTGGCAGGCCGGCTGATCGCTAGTGCGCCGCCAGGAACCCCGCGAACTTGTCCGTGAGAATGATCGCGACCTGCTGACTGCTGAGAGTCGCGGTGCCGTCGCCAGGCTGCACGCCATAGTCTCCGAAGCTGGCGTGGTTTGCGCCCTCAATGGTGACGAAGTCGGCGCTGCGGGGAAGCAGATTCGCTGATCCAGAAATCTTGCTTGGAGTGCTCAGCCCGTCCGCGCTTCCGCTCAGGCTCAGTACTGGGATGTGGCTCTCGGAGAGATCGTTGGCACAGTAGCTGCCAAACAGGATCAGCCCGGCAACGTCGGGTTGCTGTGCGTATTGGCACGCTCGTACTCCGCCGAGGGAATGCCCTCCGACATACCAGGAGCTGACCGAACTCGCGTGATCAGTGAACGTCGTCAGGGGCCGCTGGTCGAAGAACGCGAGGTTCAGGATGGGCTTTGTCACGACCACGGTCAGGCCGGACTCCTGCACAACGCCTGACAGCTTGAACAGATACGCCTCAGGCGCAACCTTCGCCCCGGGGATGAAGACGAGGCCAACGCCGGATGCACCGCTCGTGGGAGACATGACGACGGCATCCGAATATTCGGCAAGGGAAATGCCGGGATTGTCCCGCACCTGGGCAAGTGGATCAGGTTCAGCCGCCATGACGCCGACGTTCGCCCAAATGAGAAATCCCGCAATGGCAAGAACCACCAGGGAGGCGATGACGAGAAGTACCCGTCTGGCAATTCGGGCGAATTTTGAGCGGGAACGCGTGAGCTTGGCCATCTCCGAATTATCTCCTGAGCTGCGGCCGCCTCGGTACGATGAGGGGATGGCACTTCTGCATCAGGCTGAACTCAACCCGTCCAAGACCGAACTACTCGACACCTGGGTGCCGTCGCAACCCTGGTTCGTTGGTGACGTGGGTCACGCCCTGGCAAGCGTCGGAGCATTCCGTTTCGACGACCCGGAGGGCGAAGTCGGGGTGGAGACGCTCCTCGTGCGCGCGGGCAACGGTCCAGTGCTGCAGGTGCCCGTCACGTATCGCGGTGCACCACTTTCTGGGGCAGAGTCATCCCTCATGGGGACGATGGAACACTCTGTACTCGGCAAGCGCTGGGTGTACGACGGTGCCGGTGATCCCGTGTATCTCCTCACGACGGCCGCCGCAGCCCTCACCGGTGGGGTGCAGGCACCGCTCTTCGTCGACATCGACGGGCAGCGGGTGGAGCGAAAACAGAGTGCCCTGATCACCGCGACGGGTACCAGTGAGGTTCTCGTGTCGCTTCCGGCAGTGCTCGATGTTGCGGTGCAACGCGAGGGACGCACGACGGTCGTGGAAACCCCTGAGTTTCAGCTCGTCATCCAGCGAGTCCTCGACGGATCACTTCTTGAGCGGTCACAGCTAGGTTCCGAGCCAGCAGAGGCAGAAGGAATGTTGCTAGGAACGTGGGCGGGCGCTGTTGAGCCGCAAGAACTTGTTCTCGTTTCGTTTCATTAGAATGGGGCAACAAAAATGCTCACCATGACTCACGCGTTTAGCGGATTCAGCGTCAACGACCTCGCAGCGGCGGTGGATGCGCTGAATTTAGGCGGCATCAGTACGACCATGTACGACGACCCGAGGTTGCACACCGACGACAAGGGAATCGCTCGGGGAAAGTCTTCGGGAAACGGTCCGGATATCGCCTGGTTTACTGACCCGGCAGGCAATGTCCTGTCGGTGATTGCCAGCTGAACTGCGCGCGAGGGTCAGTTCGTCGTAGCCTGAATGGTGCACTTCAGCACCGAGACCGAAGGATTTGACACCCGAATGCCAGACAGCCCGGCTGCGCCGACGCCATACGAAATGCTCGGGGTGGCTCCCGACGCGACTCAGGCGGAACTGAAACGTGCGTATCGACGGCTGTTGCGGCAGACGCATCCTGACACCGGCGGAGACCCGGCGCGCTTCCATGCCGTGCAGCTCGCCTGGACCCGCATCGGGGACACCCAGTCGCGCAGGCAGTGGGATTCTGGCAGCCATTCCACCACGAGTAGACCCGCAGGGTATTCAAGCGAAAGCCGAGCTGACCGCCCTCGAGATACCTCATCAGCTTCCTCGGTTCGCGCTCGGAGCTACGGCCATCCGGGCGGGTTTGCACGGGAGAGATTTCTCGTACTCATGCGTGAATGGGCGGGGCGCGGAACCGACCTCACCGATCCGTACGACCCAGCGCTCGTGCGCAGTGCGCCGCGGGAGGTTCGACATTTGCTCGCGGACGCGCTTGCCGAAGAGGCCACTGCGCGGGCCGTGTCCGGACTGGGCATTGGTTACACGATCTGGAGCGACGTCGCCACCACCCGCGGAAAACTCGATCACGTGATCCTCGGACCCGCCGGATTGTTCGGGGTGATGTCCGAAGACTGGGGGAGTGAAGTGCGGCTCGTCAGGGGAGAGCTGGTTGGCGACGGGATCCCCACCGGATGTCAGCCGATTCGTTCGCTCATCCGGCAGGTGCGGGCGCTCGGGCGCAGCTCAAGGGTGCGGTTCACGGCCACGCTGGTCGTGGTTCCCGATGATGCGTTGCGCGACGCGATCACCCCCATCGGCCGGAAGAACGATGCCGCCGTTGTGCGTCTCTCGGTCCTCCCCAAAGTTCTTCGCGACGGTTTGGATGGCGGGCAGCGGCTCAGCATCGAGGACGTGTTCGATGTCCGGAGCCGGTTGCAGCACAGCATCGAATTTGTTTGAGTCCGGACCCCAGATCCTCTCGGTAGGATCAACTCGTGACTCGAAATCTGACGACCGACCATGAGCGCTGGAACGAACGACAGGCATTAGCGGAGGCGATGATTCCGCTGATTGGAAGGCTCTATCGGGAGCGCGGGGTGGTTACCTCGATTTACGGTCGCCGGTTGATCAACCAGTCGTCCGTCGACATCCTCAAGGCCCACCGCTTCGCGCGCAAGGTGAGCGAAGTGGAGTTGCCAATCGAGGAGACGTTTCCGCTTCTTCAGGCGCTCGCCGATCTTGCCCCAACCTCCGCGTCGGTGGATCTGGCGAAACTCGTTGTTCGGTTCCGTGAAGACGACCGCGAACTATCGGAGTTCCTCCGCGACGAACTCGCACCGGCCGTGGATCGCGAGGTAACGGAACACTCCGGCGCCGATGTTGTCCTGTACGGATTTGGTCGCATCGGCCGGTTGCTCGCCCGGATCCTGATCGCGCACGCGGGGAATGGCGAAGGGCTTCGGCTTCGAGCCGTCGTGGTGCGCAAAGGCTCTGAAGATGACTTGACAAAGCGGGCGAGTCTGCTGCGCAGGGACTCCATTCACGGCCCGTTCGATGGCACGATCACCGTGAACAGCGAGAACAACACGATCCTCGCGAATGGCACGCTCATCCAGGTCATCTACTCCGACGACCCGTCAACTGTCGACTACACCCAGTACGGAATACACGACGCGATCGTCGTCGACAACACGGGACGGTGGCGCGACCGCGAAGGGCTTGGTCAACACCTGAAGAGCAAGGGCGTTGCGCGAGTGCTGCTGACCGCACCGGGCAAGGGCGATGTGAAGAACATCGTGCACGGTATCAACCACGACACGGTGACGTCCGGTGACACGATCATCTCCGCTGCCTCGTGCACAACGAACGCGATTGTGCCCGTCTTGAAGGCGATTCAGGACCGATACGGCATTGCCCATGGCCACGTGGAGACCGTGCACTCCTACACGAACGACCAAAATCTCACGGACAACTTCCACAAGGGAAATCGCCGAGGTCGTTCGGCGCCGATGAACATGGTGATCACCGAGACCGGTGCAGCCAGTGCCGTCGCGAAAGCCATTCCCGAGCTGGCGGGCAAGCTCACGGGCAATGCCATCCGGGTACCGACGCCGAACGTTTCCATGGCGATTTTGAATTTGAACCTTGATCGGGAAGCGCCCGTCGCCGAGGTTAACGCCTACTTGCGTGGCCTTTCGCTGGACTCGGCACTGCAGCAGCAAATAGATTTCATCGACTCGCCCGAGGTCGTGTCCTCGGACTTTGTGGGATCGCATCGTGCCGGAATCGTGGACGGTCTTGCCACCATCAGTAGCGGCAAGAATCTGATTCTGTACGTGTGGTACGACAATGAATACGGCTACAGCAGTCAGGTCGTGCGTGTCATCGAGCACATGGCGGCGACGCATCCGCAGGTTTTCCCCACCAGGTCACTCGTCGCTGGCGCGTAGTCATGGTGGGGTGCAGAGAATTTCGGCTGCCACCTCACGTTTCTCGGCGCCGCAGCGTTAGCAAAGTATGAGGCCGTTCGAGTTGATCGTCGAAGAGCACGGTGCGCGTGTGCTGCGCGTCTGTCGTGCGGTCGTCGGACCGGTGGATGCGGATGATGCCTGGTCGGAAACGTTCCTCGCCGCACTCACCGCGTATCCACGGCTCGCCCCGGACTCGAACGTTCAGGCCTGGCTCGTCACCATCGCACACCGCAAAGCGATTGACATCGTGCGCGCTCGGGTGCGCTCCGCGATCCCCATGGCGGAGGTTCCAGAGCGGGTGAGCACACTGGGCCATCCGGATGGCGAAGGTGGCGAGCTGTGGGCTGCCGTCGCCGCACTGCCGGAGCGTCAGCGTTTGGCTCTCGCCTATCACTATCTCGGCGGGCTAACCCACGCGGACACTGCGGAACTCATCGGCGGCACTGTCGAGTCGGTACGCAGGACGGCATCCGACGGCCTCGCCGCACTGCGCAGGGCGTATCGCCCACAATCCCCAGGGAGAAAATCATGAACACGCTTCTCAACGACCTTGAATCTGTCAACGCAGGGCAGCTGAGCTGGCTGCACGAGTCGCTTGCCGCTTCGGCGGCTCGCGACAACATTCTGGATGTCGCGTACCGAACGATGGACACGCCGGTTGGCTCCCTGCTGCTCGCGGCAACACCGCGCGGCATCGTCCGGGTGGCGTTCGAGAGTGAGGGTTTCGACGAGGTGTTGGTGTCCCTGGCGCAGCGGCTCAGCCCACGCATCCTTGCTGCCCCCGCCCAGCTCGATGAGGCGGCACAGGAGCTTGACGAGTACTTCGCGGGGCACCGTAAGGTGTTCGATCTCGCCCTGGATTTTAGCCTCGCTGCAGGCTTTCGCCGTCAGGTTCTGAACCACCTTCAAACGATCGGATACGGACGCACAGAGTCGTACGCCGACGTGGCGACGGCTGCGGGCAGTCCGAAAGCCATGCGCGCTGTCGGGTCGGCGTGCGCAACCAATCCGTTGCCGGTCCTCGTTCCCTGCCACCGCGTCCTGCGCTCCGATGGGGCCCTCGGCGGCTACCTGGGCGGCCTCGATGCCAAGCGTGCACTTCTTGCCCTTGAGGTCGCGGCGTGACGCTTCTCGTGGTCGGTGAAGACGGTCTCGCGAGACCACCGTGGGCGGCGAGCGACGCGATGATGCGGGAGTATTACGACACCGAGTGGGGAATGCCGATCCGGGATGAGCACGGGCTGTTTGAGCGGCTCAGCCTCGAGGCGTTTCAGTCCGGATTGTCGTGGTCGACGATTCTGCGAAAGCGGCCGGCGTTCCGCACCGCGTTCGCAGCTTTTGACCCCGAGGCGGTTGCCGCGTTCACGGAGGCAGATGTGGAGAGGCTTCTCGGTGATCCCGAGATTGTGCGCAACCGGGCAAAAATCCTCGCCACGATCACGAACGCCAACGCGGTCATTGAACTTCGCAACGATGGCGGTCTCGTCGAGCTGATCTGGTCGTTCAAGCCGGAGACGACCCCGGCGCCGAGCGGTTCCGAACCCGTCATCACTCAGTCCGCAGAGTCGCTTGCCTTGTCGAAGACGCTCAAGCAGCGCGGATTCACGTTCGTGGGCCCGACGACGATGTACGCACTCATGGAAGCGATTGGAATGGTGGACGCACATCCGATCGGGAGTCACCGGAGAGGTTCCTCTGGAGTGTGGCCGGGCTAGCTTCTGGCTGGGTTAGTTTCTGGCCGGAAACCAGGGGATGACCATGGACGTGCGTGCTCGATAGTTCTCATACTCTGGGTACTTCGAGCGGGTGATCGACTCGGTGAAGATCGTCGAACCCACGAAGAGCAGGGTGAGCAGAAGCGCACCGACTACGGTCCAGGGAATGGTGCCAGCGGCGATAACTCCGAACGCGGCGATCATCCACCACTGGGCCTGCTCGAAAAAGAAGTTCGGATGCCGCGAGAAGCGAAACAGGCCCATCGTGGCAAACTGCCCGGCCGGCTCCTCCCCGCGAGAAATCGCTTCGGCCTTTCGCCGGTGGAACGCCCACTGTTGCTGGTCCGCCACGGTTTCCCCAACCAGGAACGCCAGAAAAAGCACAGCGACTATGAGGTCGAGGACTCCGAGCGCTCGGGGATTATCCAGCACGGTGAGCGCGGGAAGGGTGATGAGGACGAGAAGCAGGTTTTGGTAGATCACGATGAAGAACAGGTTGAACGCCTGGAAGGCGATCGGCGACATCCGGCCTCTCAGGATGGCCCAGCGGTAGTCCTCGACGCCCGAGTAGCCGCCCTTGCGCGCGAAGTTGAACGTCAGTCGCGCGCCCCACAGAGTGACGAGCACAGCCATCAGGGTGAGGCGCACATCGGCAAACCCGACGAAACCGGCGAACACCCACAGGTACGCAACCGGAGCAATCGACCAGAGCCGGTCGACCCAGGACGTGTCCTTGGTGACGAGTGAGGCAATCCAGCAGAAGGCGCTCACGGCACTAGCGACAAGGATGACAACGTTCAGAGCGCTCATGACTGCATCGTATCCGGACGCTTCGCCTTGCACCTCGCGCACCTCGCTAGACTGAACCACTGTGGGGCCCGACACGAACAACCAGGTGAGTTCACGGATCTTCACTGTCCCGAACATCCTGAGCTTCTTCAGGCTCGCCCTTGTTCCGGTGTTTCTCGTGTTGGTCATCGAGGGATACGACATTCTCGCGCTGATCGTTCTGGTCATTTCGAGCCTGACTGACTTCCTTGACGGGGTCTTGGCCAGACGCCTCAACCAGGTGTCCCGCCTTGGTCAACTTCTCGACCCCGCTGCGGATCGACTGTTTATTTTTGCGACCCTTATCGGGCTGGCTGTGCGGCAAATTGTGCCGTGGTGGCTTGTCGCGGTGATCGTCGGCCGGGACGTGCTCCTCCTCGTCATCGGGATCACCCTCGCCAACTTTGGTTACGGTCCTCTGCCGGTGCACCACCTGGGGAAGATTGCCACATTCTGCCTGTTCTACGCCTTGCCGATCCTGATGATTGGTCAGGCATTCCCCGATGTCGCGAACATCAGTTCGCCGATCGGATGGGCCTTCGCCCTGTGGGGAGCGTTCCTCTACTGGTGGGCTGGAGCGATTTACATCGTCGAAACGGTGCGGGTCATCAAAATTCCGGGATCAACAGGGCGCCTGAATCAGATACTGTAGTTGGCTAGGAGGTCAGGATGGGCACGCCAAACACTGAGGGTCAATCCAGCGCCGACAGCGCGCGAGGCGACGACACCACAGCCCACTTTGGCCAGGACTTCGAGGCGCAACTTGCCGCTATGGATGGTGAACTCACCGTCGAGGAGCAGGAAGCGATCGCTGCGCTTCCGTCCGGATCGGCGTTGCTCATCGTACGGCGCGGACCAAACGCCGGCGCTCGATTCCTTTTGGACTCCGACGTCACGACGGCCGGAAGGCATCCGGATGCCGATATTTTCCTCGACGACGTCACGGTGTCCAGGCGCCACACGGAGTTTTTGCGGCACGGCAGCGCGTTCGAACTCAAGGATCTCGGCTCACTCAATGGCACGTATTTTGATGGCGTGCGGATCGAGAATGCACTTCTCACTGATGGTGCGGAAGTCCAGATCGGTAAATTCCGATTGACGTTCTGCTCGTCGCGCGCCGACGCGGCACCGACGGTCGAACGATAGTGGCGGCGACACCGGCACAGGCACGGAAGCCTGGTACTCAAGGGCTATTAAGCATCGGCCAAGTCCTCGCACGGCTTCGCCCGGACTTTCCGGATCTCACACCGTCCAAACTCCGGTTTCTGGAAGAACGTCAGCTCATCAGTCCGGCGAGGACAGAGTCGGGTTACCGAAAGTTTTCGCCGACCGACATGGATCGCCTGCGTTTCGTACTCACCATGCAACGCGACCACTACTTACCGCTCAAGGTCATCCGAAGCTACCTGGATGAACTCGACGCTGGTCGCCAGCCTGACCTGCCTGGGGCGGCGACCGGCCCGGTCCCGACTATTCTTCCGACCGAACGTCGATTTCAGCGGGAGGAGCTGATCCGGGAGGCGAACGCCACGCCGCAGCTCCTGAACGACGCGGTATCCGCGTCGCTGATCGTTCCCGCCGAACTGTATGGAGAGCCGGTACTGGCAGTCCTCAAGTCGTTGGTCGAACTTCAGCGTTCGGGGATTGAGCCGCGGCACCTGCGTGGGTTTCGAGCCTCGGCAGAACGGGAACTTGGCCTCATCGAGAACGCGCTCATCCCGGTGTCACGTCGCAACGATGCCTCGAGTCGGGCGAAGGCGAGCGAATTGGCGAGGGAGATCGCCGGACAGCTTGAAATCGTGCGAAGCAGTCTCATCCGCTCCGCTCTGTCGAGGCTGGACTAGCTCGAATCGATCCTGACGCGGTGCCAGCACGGTATGCTGCAGGTTCACCAAGTTCGACACGCCGAACGAGTTCGGCTGAATGTCATTGCCTCAGACCGGGCCCGTGGGTACCGTGGGGGATGCGGACGTAAAACGTCGCCAACACAGGCACGGAAGGCAACCCAATGAGTGAACCCCGCATCAGCAACGAGGATTCGCGCTACGACCTCGGATTGCTGTTTACCGACGGCTTGCCCGACTTGGACGACACCGCCGGATATCGCGGAGCCATTGCTGCGCGCGCTGCGGGCATCAGCTATCGCCAGTTGGACTACTGGGCCCGCACCGAGTTGGTGGAGCCGACCGTGCGCGGGGCCGCTGGCTCTGGTTCGCAGCGCCTGTATGGGTTCCGCGACATTCTCGTCCTCAAGCTCGTGAAGCGACTTCTCGACACCGGAATCTCGCTGCAGCAGATCCGCACGGCGGTAAATCAGTTGCGCGAAGCCGGTGTCAACGATCTCGCCCAGACCACCCTCATGAGTGATGGCGCGAGCGTGTACCTGTGCACGACCAACGACGACGTCATTGACCTTGTGAGCCGCGGTCAGGGCGTGTTCGGGATCGCGGTGGGCAAAGTCCTCCGTGAGGTCGAGTCAAGCCTCGTCGAGCTCGACACCGTCAAGGGTGCGGACCCGTCGGACGAGCTCGCAGCTCGCCGAGCCACGAAGGCGTCTTAGGCCGCTGCACTGTTGCCTGCCTCGCGGGCCGCGCCATCCCGAGCCCGCTGAACTACTGGATTGGGCTACTGGTTGTAGTAAGGCGCTTCCGGCTCCATGCCGCGGGGGAAATCGAAAGACGGCGGATCCGTCTGTGGAGATTGCTCCCGGAATTGCTGTGGTGACTGCTGGGGTTGTTGCTGTGGCGTTTCCTGGGTCTCCGGATGGTTGGCCGGATCGAAGGCGACACCGCCGACCGGAATTCGACCGGCACGGATAACCCGGTCGAGCAGCTGGTCGAAGTGATGGGCCATCTCCTGAGCGCTCTCACCTGGCCACACGTGGAGTGGTTTCGCCGCGCCCTGCGCCTGCTGCAGTGATGTTCGTTCGGGGAGCTGTGGGCTCAACACGAGGGGGCCAAACATGTCCCGAAGTTCTTTGATTCGGAACTGGTGTTCGAGCGACTGAATCTTCGCCCGGTTGACAATGATGCCGAGCGGCTGAAGCCGGGGGGAAAGACCGCGGCGAATCTCTTCGATCGCGCGCAGTGCGCGGTCCGCAGCGGCCACCGAGAACAGGCCTGGCTCTGTGACGATGGTGACCCGGTCGCTTGCTGCCCACGCCGTCCTGGTGAGCGCGTTCAGCGAGGGCGCGGAGTCGATGAGGACGAGGTCGTACTCGTTTTCGAGGTGCGCGAGCGCTTCTTCCAACTTCCAGATGTCCCGGATGCTGGGGTGCGGTCCATCAAAGTTAATGGCGGATGGGCTCCCAATCAGCACGTCGATCTTGCCTGGGCGTCCGCGAGTCCACCCGCTGGGGGAGATTGCCGCTCGCACGACTTTCTCTTTGGGCGAGGCCAGCACATCGGCGATGTTCAAATGGCCGCTGACGGTAATGTCCATGCCGGTCGAGACATCGGATTGCGGGTCCAGATCGACGACCAAAGTTCGCAGACCCCTGGCGAACGCCGCTGAGGTCAACCCCAGCGTCACAGTAGTCTTGCCGACTCCTCCCTTGAGGGAGCTAACGCTGAGAACATGCACGAGTAAAGACGATACCTTCACTAGTCTGAAAGAACCTAAATCTTCACAGACAGTCCTGCCCGAAGTTGGATGTTGCCCACTGAGAATGGCAATAACCTTGGGCGGTTACCAGAGAGGACGGCCGTGTTCAAGAAGATCCTTGTTGCCAACCGGGGCGAAATCGCCATCCGAGCGTTTCGCGCTGCTTACGAGCTCGGCGCGAAGACCGTTGCGGTGTTTCCGTGGGAAGACCGGAACTCGCTTCATCGGCTGAAAGCGGACGAGGCGTATCAGATTGGCACAGAAGGACACCCGGTTCGCGCCTATCTCGATGTCTCGGAAATTATCCGCGTGGCCACGGAGTGCGGTGCTGACGCAATCTATCCCGGCTATGGCTTCCTCTCGGAGAACCCGGAACTCGCCGAGGCTGCTGCTGCCGCTGGCATCACGTTTATCGGCCCGAGCCAATCCGTGTTGGAGATGGCCGGGAACAAGGTCACGGCCAAGGAGCACGCGATTGCCGCGGGCGTGCCGGTGCTGCAGTCCACGCCAGCGTCGAAGGATGTTGACGAGCTCCTCTCCGGTGCTGAAGCAATTGGGTTCCCCATCTTCGCGAAGGCCGTTGCTGGCGGTGGCGGCCGCGGGATGCGTCGCGTTGACCGGCCAGAAGATCTTCGGGCAGCACTCGAGGAGGCGATGCGCGAGGCCGACAGCGCATTCGGTGACCCGACGATGTTTCTGGAGCAGGCCGTGCTTCGCCCTCGGCACATTGAAGTTCAGATTCTCGCGGACGCGACGGGGGAGACGATCCACCTGTTCGAGCGTGATTGCAGCGTGCAGCGCCGAAACCAAAAAGTGGTGGAAATTGCGCCGGCGCCAAACCTGGACCAGAAGACTCGGGAAGCACTGTTTCGCGATGCGATCGCATTTGCAAAGTCCATCAACTACGTGAATGCCGGAACCGTCGAATTTCTCCTCGACACGGTGGGGGATCGTGCTGGCAAGCACGTGTTCATCGAAATGAACCCGCGGATTCAGGTGGAGCACACAGTGACCGAGGAGATCACCGACGTCGACCTCGTGCAATCTCAAATGCGCATTGCGTTCGGTCAGACGCTTGCCGAACTTGGCCTCCACCAGGAGTCGATTGCCGTGCGCGGGGCCGCACTGCAGTGCCGCATCACGACCGAGAACCCCGCAGACGGGTTCAGGCCGGACACGGGAAAGATCACGACCTACCGTTCGCCTGGCGGAGGCGGCATCCGACTCGATGGCGGAACGATCGACCCAGGTACCCAGATCAGTCCGCACTTCGACTCGATGCTCGTGAAGATGACCTGCCGTGGGCGGGACTTTACTGCCGCGGTGGAGCGCGCCAAGCGTGGTCTGGCGGAGTTCCGGATTCGGGGAGTATCCACGAACATCCCCTTCCTTCAGGCGGTTCTGGACGACCCATCGTTCGCCGCAGGTGACATCAGCACGGCATTCATTGATGAACGGCCAGACCTGGTCAATGCTGCTCCGTCAAAAGATCGCGGCACCAAGATTCTCAATTGGCTCGCGGAAGTCACGGTGAATCAGCCAAACGGCAGCGGTGAAGGGATTATCAGTCCGGAGCTCAAGCTGCCGGTGATCAATCTGGATGCGCCAGCACCGGCCGGATCTCGGGATCGCCTCCTGGAGGTGGGACCAGTCAGGTTCGCGTCCGAGCTCAGGGCGCAAACCGCCCTCGCGGTCACCGAGACCACGTTCCGGGATGCGCACCAATCCTTGCTCGCCACGCGAGTGCGCACGAAAGATCTGACGGCGGTGTCACCCTACGTCGCGCGCATGACCCCGCAGCTGCTGTCGGTTGAGGCATGGGGTGGCGCCACCTATGACGTTGCACTGCGGTTCCTCGGAGAAGACCCGTGGGATCGACTCGCAGCTCTTCGCGAATCACTTCCCAACATCGCCATTCAGATGCTTCTGCGCGGACGCAACACTGTCGGATACACGCCATATCCGACGAAAGTAACCGAAGCCTTTGTCGTGGAAGCTGCGGCAACCGGTGTTGACATCTTCCGAATCTTTGACGCGCTCAACGATGTCGACAGAATGCGACCGGCCATCGATGCCGTGCTCGCTACCGGCAGCACGGTAGCCGAGGTAGCACTCTGCTACACCGGCAATCTGCTCGACCCGGCAGAGGACCTCTACACCGTGGATTACTATCTGCGGCTGGCTGAGCAGATTGTGGACAGTGGCGCGCACATCCTGTGCATCAAGGACATGGCTGGCCTGCTGCGCGCCGGAGCCGCAGAGCGGCTCGTGGGCGCCTTGCGTGAGCGGTTTGACCTTCCCGTCCATGTCCACACACACGACACGGCAGGAGGGCAACTCGCGACGCTCCTCGCTGCCAGCCGCGCCGGGGCAGATGCCGTGGATGTGGCCAGTGCACCCATGGCCGGGACGACGAGCCAGCCGCCGTTCTCTGCTCTGGTCGCCGCCCTCGCGAACACCGAGCGCGATACCGGACTGTCCCTTCAGGCAGTGTCCGACCTTGAGCCGTACTGGGAAGCCGTCAGACATGCATACCGTCCGTTTGAGTCGGGTCTTCAGGGTCCAACGGGGCGGGTGTACCACCACGAGATCCCCGGCGGCCAGTTGTCCAACTTGCGCACGCAGGCCGTTGCGCTTGGGCTCGCCGATCAGTTCGAGAAAATTGAAGACTGGTACGCGTTCGCGAATCGCATTCTCGGACGTCCGCCGAAGGTCACACCGTCATCCAAAGTGGTGGGCGACCTCGCCCTCGCCATGGCGGCAGCGGACGCGGATCCGGCGGATTTCGAGGAGAACCCGGGCAACTACGATGTTCCGGATTCCGTCATCTCGTTCATGGCGGGGGAGCTGGGCGACTTGCCAGGCGGCTGGCCTGAGCCGTTTCGGACCAAGGTCCTCGCGGGCCGAACGGTATCGATTGAGGTTGAAGAGTTGGGCGAGGAAGACAGCGCGGCGCTCGACGGGGATTCGGCTACGCGTCGCGAGGCGCTCAATCGTCTTTTATTCCCCGTGCCCACCAAACTGTTCGCGGACGTCAGGGAGAGCTACGGCGACATCTCGGTCATCGACACAGTGGACTATCTCTACGGCCTTCACTCCGGCACAGAGCACACCGTGACGATAGAGCCTGGCGTGAATCTCATTGTCGGCCTTGAGGCGATCGGCGAAGCGGATGACAAGGGTATGAGAACCGTCATGACCGTCATCAACGGTCAGCTTCGACCGGTGTTCGTCCGGGATCGCTCCATCACCGTCGACATCAAGTCGGCCGAGAAGGCGGATGCGAGCGCGCCAGGCCAGATTGCCGCGCCGTTCTCCGGGGTGGTCTCCCTCAAAGTAACGTCCGGTGATCAGATCATGGCTGGGCAGGTCGTTGCGTCCATTGAGGCCATGAAGATGGAGGCGGCGATCACCTCGCCGGTTGCCGGCACAGTGTCAAGGCTGGCCATCCCGCAGACTCAGCAGGTCGACGCAGGGGATCTGCTTCTGGTCGTCGAGTTGTAAGCTAGAGGGTCCGATCACGAAGGGCCTTTACGCTGTGGCTTCGAAGACCAGAAAGACCGGTAATTTGTCCGAGACAGAACCTGAGTCGCGGTCCGGTACCGTTGCGGTGCCTGCCGCGCCCGAAATCCCCGAGAGCCTCACGATCGACGTGACCCTCCCGGAGGAAGTGCATTCAACCCCTGACGATGAACTCGCCGTCGCGCTCAACGATGAAACAGTTCGAGCCGGTCACGTGTTGGGGAAGGTCGGTTCGACAACGTCGATCAACCTGGTTCCCGTGATGCCCACACCTGCGCCACTGGATGAGCGGTCTGAGGCGGAGATCAGACGGACTCAGATTCGTGACGGCAGCGCTGTCGTCCCCGAGTCAGCAGCAATGTTGACCGCCGAGAGACTGATCGAACCGCGAAACCACAAGCGGCCGCGGCCTGAGGGACTTTGGCCCGCACTCGTGTACGCCGGCACGCTGCACCTCGTGAACCTCGGTGACTCTGCGAAGGTTCGGGCGCGAAAGCGGCTTGAAGCACGAATCGGTAAACAACTGAACGGCGGAACGCGATTCGTGCCGATTCTCACGCGCAAGGGCGGCGTGGGAAAAACGACCATCACCGCGTTGGTGGGGATGGCTCTGGCCGATGTGCGCGAAGACCGGGTTATTGCCATCGACGCAAACCCCGACAGGGGGACACTTGCTGAACGCGTAGCCAGGCACACCTCGGCAACGGTTCGTGATGTCATCACGAATGCCAAGTCCATCACCTCGTTCAGCGAGTTCACGGCTCTCGTCTCGCGGGATGAGACGAGGCTCGACATTTTGGCGTCGGACACCGATCCGCAACTGTCCGAGGCGTTCGACGAGGACGACTACAATCTTGTCGCCGACGTCGCTGCGCGCTTTTACTCGATCGTTCTGACCGATTGCGGCACCGGCATCGTCCACTCCGCCATGCGGGCAACGCTGCAGAGGGCAGACGCGGTGGTGATCGTGTCCGGCGGCAGTGTCGATGAGGCGCGACTGGCGTCCGAGACGCTGACCTGGCTGGAGTCGAACGGATACGACGATCTCGCCCACAATGCCGTGGTGGCACTCAACACCGGCACTCAGGGTACGAACCGGGTCAACATCGATGAAATCGAGGCTCACTTCCGTTCGCGAGTGCGTGAGGTCGTGCGCATTCCCTACGACGCTCAGCTCGCCGCGGGTGCCGTCATTGACTATTCCCGGCTTGAACCGCTGACCAGAGACACGGCACGCGATCTGGCCGCGATCATCGTCGACGGGTTGCCGTCGACACGAGAAGACTGAGACGGTCGGGGAAAAATCTCACTATGACGGTGCGTCAAATCAGGGTCTTTGGTGACCCGGTGCTTCGTACGGTGACCACACCGATCACGGTGGGAGACCCAGGGGTTGAAGGCCTCGTCGAGGATCTTCTGGACACCGTTCGGCTGCCGGGCAGGGCGGGTGTCGCCGCCCCGCAAATCGGTATCAGCCAACAGGCGTTCAGCTACAACATTGACGGTGAAGTGGGCTACCTGCTGAATCCCGTGCTCGCCGAAGTGTCCGGAGAACCCGCGTTGGTGGATGAAGGCTGCCTTTCCGTCCCTGGCTTCTACTTCCAGCGTTTGCGCTACCCCTGGGCGCGGGCGGCCGGAATCGACCTTGAGGGGAATCCGGTTGAGCTTGAGGGCGACGGACTTCTCGCTCAGGCACTCCAGCACGAGATCGACCACCTCGACGGCAAGCTTTTTATCGAGGGGCTCGACAAAGAGCGCAAGCGGGAAGCGATGCGGTTGATCCGCGAATCAGACTGGTTCTGATTCGCCCTAGCCGACCACCGAGTGCCCCTGAGTTTCTGGGGCTGCACCGTAGAGCTCGTCGATCGTGTCGGCAAAGTCCGTGAGGATCACGTGCCGCTTGGTGCTGAGCTTCGGTGTCAGGTGACCGCTCTCCTCGGTGAGCTCGTGAGGCAGGATGACAAACTTGCGGATCGACTCGGCACGAGACACTTTCGAATTCGCCCGGTCGATTGCTTCCTGAATCTCAGCAAGGACCTTGGGGTTGTGTGACGCTTCACTCACCGACATGGTCGCATCTTCGCCGTTGTTGTTGAGCCATACGGGAAGCATTTCTTCGTCCAGGGAAATCAGCGCGGAGATGAACGGCTTCTGATCGCCAATGACGACGACCTGTCCGATAATCGGGTTCGCCCGGATGGGGTCCTCCAGGGTTGCCGGGGCGACGTTCTTGCCGCCGGCGGTCACAATCATCTCCTTCTTCCTACCGGTGATCTCCAGGTAGCCGTCGTCGTCGAGCACGCCGATATCACCGGTCTTGAACCACTCACCGTTGAAGGTTTCCTTCGTGGCCTTCTCGTTATTCCAGTAGCCATCGAAGATATTGACGCCCTTGGCCTCGATCTCGCCATCGGCGGCGAGCCGAACGGAGCATCCGGGCAGGGGAGGACCGACTTTGCCGATCTTGAAGTGCGACGGTACGTTCACGGTGATCGGGGCGGTGGTCTCAGTGAGTCCATACCCTTCCAGGATGGTCAGGCCGAGACTGCGGTAGAAGTGCCCGAGGAACAATCCGAGCGGCGCTGAACCTGACACCGCGTACTTGACGCGACCGCCGAGTGCGCTGCGAATCTTGCTGAGGACGAGCCTGTCGAACAAAGCAAACTGCAGGGCTAGACCGAGCGGAACCTTCCCAGCGTCCAGCGCCTTGGAGTGTGCGACGGCAACCGCGGCCGCCTTGCGGAAGATCTTTCCCTTGCCGCCGCCCTCTGCCTTCTGCTCTGAGGAGTTGTAGACCTTTTCGAAGACCCTCGGGACCGCGAGGAGGAACGTGGGTCGGAACGACCCCAGGGCTGGCAGGAGTTGCTTGGTGTCCGGCTGGTGGCCGACCTTGACGCCGCCAACAATGGCGAGGACGGAAATGAAACGGGCGAAGATGTGCGCGAGGGTGATGAAGAGGAGCGTGCTCGACTCCGTGTTGACAACCTCGGGGATGGCGCCACGGGCATTGCGCGTGAGCTCCACGAAGTTGGAGTGCGTGAGCATGCAGCCCTTGGGCTTACCCGTGGTGCCAGCGGTGTAGATGAGCGTGGCAAGGTCTTTGCCCTTGGCGATGTTCCTGCGGCGTTCGATTTCCTCGTCCGAAACGTCTTTGCCGCTGGCAGCGAGCTTCTCGATGTCACCAGTGTCGATCTTCCACACGTTGCTCACGAGCGGGAGATCCGGATGCGCTTCGTCGAACCGTGCGAAATGGTCCGGCGTTTCCGTGATCATGGCAACCGCGCCGGAGTCGCTGAGGTTCCACTGGAGCTGCGAGGGGGAGGAGGTTTCGTAAATCGGCACCATGATGGCGCCGGCGAACCAAATCCCGAAGTCGATGAGGGTCCACTCGTACCTGGTCTTGCACATGAGCCCGATCTTGTCGCCGGGCTCGATGCCGGCGGCGACAAATCCTTTGGCGAGGGCTCGCACCTGGTTCAAAAACTCCGTGGCGGTGACATCAGTCCAACCGCCGTCATGAGTGGGCAGTGAGAAGAGCGCGAGATCGGGAGTAGCGTTCACCCGATCCATCAGAAGATCGGTCGCGTTCGCTTGGGGATCTGCTGGAACGATTGCGGGCATGTCGTAGTGGTCCACGGCAACTCCTTCGGTACCGGTCAGGTTAGTTCCTTCACTCTATCGGGTTGCCCAGTGCGTTCTCGGCGAGGTTAACTCGAAGAGTTACGCGGGTAGTCTTATGTGGTTGATGCGCGGATACCGCAAGCAGAAAAACGGAGGGTGACGAATGTTCTACTGGTTCATGAAGAACCTGATCGTTGGCCCGATCCTGCGCACGGCGTTTCGTCCCTGGGTTACCGGCGAGCAAAATATTCCGCGCAGCGGCGGGGTCATCCTGGCGAGTAACCACCTGTCCTTCATCGACTCGGTGTTTCTGCCCCTGGTGATTGAACGGCGCGTGACGTTCCTCGCCAAGAGCGACTATTACACCTCGACGGGCATCAAAGGCTGGGCAATCAAGAACTTCTTGAAGGCGGCGGGGATGCTTCCGATCGATCGATCTGGCGGCAAAGCCTCGGAGGCGAGCCTGCGCACCGGACTGGGTGTCCTCCATCGAGGTGAGGTTCTGGGAATCTATCCGGAAGGCACGCGGAGCCCGGACGGCAAGCTCTACCGCGGCAGGACCGGCGTGGCCAGAATGGTGCTGGAGGGTGGAGTACCCGTGATCCCCGTCGCGATGATTGACACCGAAAAGGTCATGCCCATCGGTCGGCGACTTCCCAAGGTGCGGCGGATCGGCATTGTGATTGGCGAGCCGCTCGACTTCTCCCGCTTTGAGGGCATGGAGAGTGACCGGTTCATTCTTCGCTCCATCACCGACGAGATCATGTACGAGCTCAGCCATCTGGGCAATCAGGAGTATCTCGACGTGTATGCGAGCACGGTCAAGGAAAAGGCCGGTAGCCACAGTCGTTAGTCCGGGTGGATCGGGCGGCGCGTCACGAGCGTCCACAGCCGGATAAGCTGGAAGACCCGGCATCGTGTCGGGTGTAGCTGCACCGAAGCAGCGCAATCTTCCCTCGTACATGGATGCTGCGCATCGGTGTCACGATGAACGACGCAAGGAGTATCTCGTGGTCGACCCCAACGAACCAGTCGTACTTGCCAAACCGGCAGTCATCGACGGGCTCGACCACTGGCGCACGCTTCCCATAGCCCAGCAGCCGCAGTGGCCGTCCGCTGAGGGAGTTGCTGCTGCGTCCAAGGAACTCTCTATTCTGCCGCCTCTCGTGTTCGCCGGTGAAGTCGACATCCTTCGCACGCGGCTGGCCAGCGTTGCCCGAGGTGAGGCTTTTCTCCTGCAGGGTGGCGACTGCGCTGAGACCTTTGCGGCCGCCACAGCGGACCAAATTCGTGATCGCGTCAAGACGATTCTCCAGATGGCTGTTGTCCTGACGTACGGCGCGTCCATGCCCGTCATCAAAATGGGGCGGATGGCAGGCCAGTTCGCGAAACCCAGATCCAGTGAGATCGAAACGCGCGGCGATGTGACGCTTCCGGCCTACCGCGGCGACATCGTGAATGGTTACGACTTCACTCCGGAGTCACGCGCGGCCGACCCTTCGCGCCTTGTGCGGGGCTACCACACGGCAGCGAGCACCCTCAATTTGATTCGTGCTTTCACCCAGGGTGGCTTCGCCGACCTTCGCCAGGTGCACAGTTGGAACCAGGGTTTCGCACGAAACCCCGCCAACGTCCGATACGAACAGATGGCACGAGAAATCGATCGCGCCATTAAGTTCATGATGGCCTGCGGCGCCGACTTTGAAGCGCTCAAGCGCACGGAGTTTTACACGTCCCACGAGGCGCTGCTAATGGACTACGAGCGGCCGCTGACCCGGATCGACTCCCGAACCGGTACGCCGTTCGACACCTCCGCACACTTCCTCTGGGTGGGGGAGCGCACGAGGCAACCCGATGGTGCGCACATTGACTTCCTGTCGCGCGTCCGCAACCCCATCGGCGTGAAACTTGGTCCGACGACGACCCCTGACCAGGTTCTGGAACTCATCGAGCGACTGGATCCAGAACGCGAACCTGGCCGGCTGACGTTCATCACGCGGATGGGCGCAGGTCGAGTCAGGGATGTGCTGCCCGAGTTGCTGGAGACCGTCAAGAACAGTGATGCGACCCCGGTCTGGGTGAGTGACCCCATGCACGGCAATGGGCTCACTACTCCGAACGGCTACAAAACTCGGAGATTTGACGATGTCGTGGACGAGGTCAAGGGGTTCTTTGAGGCGCACCGTTCCGTGGGAACGAACCCGGGTGGGATCCATATTGAGCTCACCGGTGACGATGTCACGGAGTGTCTCGGCGGTTCGGAGAAGATCGACGAGTCGGCGCTGGCTAAGCGCTATGAGTCCTTGTGCGACCCGCGACTGAACCACATGCAGTCACTGGAGCTCGCCTTCCTCGTCGCTGAAGAGCTCGGGGCTCGCTGATCGATCGTAGCCAATGCGACGGCTCAGAAACTGAGATTGAAGTTGACCTTCACCGTTGATCCCTTGTCAACGATGGTTCCAGCACCTGGGTCGACTTTCTTCACCGTCGAGAGTGGGAACGAGTCGGCAATTTTGTTGTAATCGAGAGTGAAGCCCAACGCGACAAGCTTTGGTTTTGCGTCTTTCCAGGTCATTCCCACGATGTCGGGGATAGTCACTTGTTCGATCCCGTCCGACACGATGAGCTGAAGTTCGGTCCCTGTGGTCGCGACCGTCCCCGCAGAAAGTTCTTTGTAGCCGATGACCTTGCCCTTCGGAATGCTGTCATTCCAGTCGTGCAGGGCTTCGCTCGTGGAGCCAACCAATCCCTTAGCGCTCAGGGCGTCCTTCGCCTCATCGACGGAAAAACCTGCGACATCCGGAATGGCACCGAGCGAGACGACGAGCGTGACCGGTTGTCCATCCCAATACTGCGTGACCGTGGTGAGGTCGAGATTCTTGCCGTTTCCATCAACGCCGAACGCGGTGATCACGAGCGGTGCGTCCACTGTGGAGTCAAATTGGTAGCGGGTGTCCTTGAGATTGAATGATCCCTCGAGTGCCTTACGTGCCTCAGCCTCTGTCTTCCCAATGAACTCGGGCAGGGTGATGAGCTTGGGGCCTTGGGAGATGATGAGGGTCACCGTTCCACCGTGGGCGACGGGTTCGCCGATCGCCGGGTCAGTCCCCATGACTTTCCCCGCCTCAACGGAGACGCTGAAATCCGATCGTTGAGTATCGGAAACCACGAGGTCCGCCTTGTTCAGGAGGGCAGTCGCGCTGGCAATATCGTGGCCCGAGACGTCGGGAATGACCACTTTCGATCCTGGCCCGGTTCCGAAATACCACCCGGTGGCCCCAGCAAGCGAGGCGAGCAGAACCACGAAGACGAACAGCCACCGACCACGCGCGCGGCGCCGATCCGCCATGGTTGCGAGCGACGTCGTTGAGTCGGAGACCAGCGAGCCCGTTCGGGTGCGAGCGCGCGTTCCCAGCACTTGAGTTTCCGTTTCGGATGCCGCAGCCGGTTTGGCAGGCATGACCATGGTCTGGGCCGGCGTCGCGACCGTCGGTGTGCCATCGTGCAGGATTCGACGAGTTTCCTGCAGCTGTTCGAGCATTGCCTTGGCGTCCCTCGGGCGCTGCTCTGGGTCGCGCGCGGTAGCCCACAGGACAAGCTCGTCGAGTTCAACCGGGACTCTGGGGTTCTTCGTGCTCGGGGTGGGAACGGTGTCGTTGGCGTGCTGCTGTGCGATCTGGAACGGCTGCTCGCCCTTGAACGGTTGCTCACCCGCGAGCATTTCGTACAGCATGATGCCCACCGCGTAGATGTCGCTTCGCGCATCGGCGACGCCGCGAGTGACGAGTTCGGGGGAAAGATATGCGATGGTACCGAGAAGCGCGTTTCCTGTTGCGGTTTGCGCGGTTGCGGCGCGGGCGAGCCCAAAGTCGCCGATCTTGATTCGGCCGTCATCGGCAAGCAGCACGTTTTCAGGTTTGAGGTCGCGGTGCACGATGCCGTTGCGGTGTGCAGCGGCGAGACCGTTCAGTACGGCCTCCATGATGTCCATGGCCTGTTCGGTGGTCAGGACCGGGTGTTCGCCTAACAGGTCGCGGAGGGTAATCCCTGGCAGGTACTCCATGACGAGGTAGGCGGTGTCTTCGTCCTGACCCTGGTCGTAGACGTTGACGACGTTGGGGTGGGCGAGCCGCGCAGCTGATCGTGCTTCCTGGATGAATCGTGCCTTGTACTGCGTATCGTCAGCGAGGTGACCATGCATGACCTTGATCGCGACGCGCCGTTCGAGGCGCAAATCCGTCGCCAGATAGACCGTCGCCATGCCGCCGCGGGCGATGCGTGAGCGCACCTGATAGCGACCGTCGATAAGGCGGCCGATCATGGGGTCTGGAGTGGTGGAGCTCACCGCAGAAGTCTAAGGAGGTTACCCGTTGATGAGCCGTCAAAACACCGCGAACCGCGGCTTTGGGCACCGCTTAGCCCAGTTGGGCCAGCCAGGCTCGAGCCGAAGACTCCCATTTGGCGTAGGCGTCGGGGTAAGCGGACCGCTGGACGGCCTGCGCCGCCCGAGTGACGCTCATGGACTGCCATCCGGAAATATCCAGGAGTCCTTGCGTCTTTCCCTTGTTCGGGTTGCTTGGTCCGCCAAAGAATAGCTTGCTCGCATAGACGGTGTCGGTGACCTGCGCCGCAGTTCCCCAACCACTGCTCGGTCGCTGCTGGAAGAGTCCAAGGGAGTCCCGGTCCCCGTAATTCAGGTTGCGGAGGCTCGACTCCTGCATGGCCGCCGCGAGTGCGATGACTAGCCCGTAATCGCTCACACCGAGCGACTTTCCTACGGCGATGATGGTGCGGGCATTTGTCGCCATTTCGGACGTCAGTGGCGTCGTGGTGCCGCCTACGGATGCTGGCGTTGAGCTGCCTCCGGGGATCACGAGAGTTCGACCCGCGTAAATAATGCTGGACATCGTCAGGTTGTTAGCGCTCAGGATCGACTGAATGGTGACGCCGTATCGGGCGGCGATACTCGTGATCGTGTCGCCAGATTTGATCACGTAGCTCGTGGTTGGCGCCTGGGTTGTCACCGGTGTCGCCGGGGGAACTGGCGGCGCGTCATCAATGGGCGTGACATCAACGACGGGGTCCACGTTGATGACCGGCGGCTGCGTCACGGTCTGGCCAGGGATCACTATCTTTTGACCCGGGTAAATGATGCTCGACCACCCGAGCTTGTTTGCCGTCAAAACGGATTGGGTCGATACCCCGTACCGTGCAGCGATCGCGCCGATGGTGTCGCCACGCTTGACGGTGTAGGTGATCGTCGTCGAACCCTGCGATGGTGTCGTCGATGGGGTGGCAGGTTGTGGCGTCGTCGGGGTGGAATTAGCGAGGCGAAGAACCTGTCCGGGGAAAATGAGCGACTTCCAACCAAGCCCGTTCAGTCCGAGCACGGATGCCGTGGAGAGTCCAAACCGCGCAGCAATTCCGCTCACGGTGTCTCCGCCAACAACCCGATAGCTTGTGGGAACGCTGGCGGCCACCGTGATGGTGGCTGCGGTCCCGGCCGAGGGGGAGGCGGTCGACGCGAGCTGATTGGCGGCAGTCTTCATCGCGTCGATGACTGCTTTGCGCAACTGGGCGTTTGAATCCTTGGCCTTGTCAGCGTCCGCGGCCTGGGCGGTCGTGATCGGCCCGGTGAGGTTGAGGCTCATGGCCATCGACCCAACCAGGATGATGGGTAGCGTGTGAAACGCACCCCGCGCGAGCTTGCCGGTGTTCTTGGGCGCAAGGTGGCGCGCTCCCCGGCGCACGCCAACGTCGCACGAAAAATTCTCGGTCATGTGATTCCCCAGTCTGACCAGATAAAACTGACACAGATATAGACTCGTGTCAATTAGTGTGACGAAAGTGAATTGTGTGAATCTACTGGATTTGACTCGTGTCGTCGGTGCCTTTTGCCTGCGTTCTGGCAGGCTTTAGTTGTGACAGAGGCTTCCGCTCCGGCAAATTCCCCCGACATTCGATGGCTCACGGTTCCCGACCTCGTTGAGGAACTTGGTATCGGCGTCAGCAAGGTGCGACGACTCATTGAAGATCGCGCTCTTTTGGCGTCTCGAGTAGACGGCGTTTGGCAAGTTCCCGAGCTGTTCCTGCGCGACGGAGAACCATTGCCGGAACTCCGGGGCACGTTGATTGTTCTCGCTGATCGAGGATATTCCGACGAGGAAGCCATGCACTGGATTTTGAGTCAGGACGAGAGTTTGGGAACGAGCCCTATCGATGCCCTTCGAGCGGGGCGCAAGGCAGAAGTTCGCAGGGTCGCCCAGGCTCTGGGCTTCTGAGTCGAGCTCATCAGCGTCAGACGGGCGCGATGACGGCTTTACGCTGAGCGCGACACTGCAGCGTCGGCGAGTTCGAGGAGCTGGCGTCGAGCGCTCGGGGTGATCGCAGAGGTGTTCAGGGCATCCTTCGCAAGATCGACGTTGCGCCGGATGATCCGCTCGACATCCTCAACAGCGCCGCTTTCGCGAATGGTGTCCTGGAGCGTCCGAATCTGTAAATCGGTGAGGTCGCGATCACCAAGGAGTTCATCAAACAGCGAGACGGCATTCGACGGGAGCGAAGCTCTCACGAGAGCGACGAGCATGGTCCGCTTGCCCTCTCTCAAGTCGTCACCGGAGGGCTTCCCGGTTATCGATGGGTCACCGAAAACCCCCAGCAGGTCATCGCGGAGTTGGTAAGCAATGCCGAGCGGTAAGCCAAAGGCTCGCAGTGATTCAAGATTCTCCTGCGTGCCTCCGCCAAGGGCCGCGCCGATGGCAAGGGGGGCCTCCACACTGTATTTTGCCGATTTGTAGACGATGACTCTGTGAGCACGAGGAAGTTGCTCGGTTTCCGGGTAGGTCAACCAGGCTTGCTCATTGAGCACGTCGAGATACTGTCCGAGCATGACGTCGGTCTCCATACGGTGGTGTTCCGCTCTGGCAGTAGCTCTGGCTGCGGAGGAAGCAGTCAGGGCGAGCGCTTCGTCGAAGGCCTCATTGCTCCAGGCCAGAAGCAGATCTCCAAGCAGAATGGCGGCGGATCTTCCGAACGCGTCGGAGGAACCGGTCCAGCCGCCCTCGCGGTGCATGGCGTGAAAACGTCGATGGATTGACTCGCCGCCTCGACGGGTATCTGAGTTGTCGATGATGTCGTCGTGAACGAGCGCCGCGGCATGAAACAGTTCAAGGGCTACGGACGCACGGACAATCGCGGCGAGCTCGCGGTCTGGGGATTTAGGGAGCAAATCGAACTCGTTGTCGGACGTTCGGGTTGATTGCCAGCCCCAGTAGCAGAACAGCGCACGGAATCGTTTTCCTCCGTGGAGCAGCGTTCGAGAATACTCCAGCAGAGGGGCAAGCTCGACCGCAATCTCGCTCAGTCTGGGTTCGCGTTCGTCGAGAAAGCGATCGATGTCGATCTGGACCAGATCAACTAACCGCATACTCTCAGCCATCCTGATAGCCTAGCCAGCCGAGTGCGCATACAATGGTCACCAAGACAGCGTCGATCTCGTGCCTGAGGGGAGTGACCATGCCGCTATCCGAGCAGGAGCAGCGACTCCTCGAAGAAATGGAGCGCAGCCTCTATCGTAACGATGCCGACTTCGTCGCCACCGTCGGTAGCTACGGCTCGCGTCCGAACTACCGCTTTATCGTGTTCGGCTCCCTTTTGGGCGTGCTGGGCATCGCCGGGATTGTCACCGGGATTATCACCCACCTCACTATCGTCGGGGTCCTCGGCTTTCTCGTCATGTTTGGTGGCGTGCTGCTTGCCCTTCGTCGCTCGGCCGCGCCAGCTGGTTCGCCGGAGAAATCCGACGACAGAAGTTACGCGAAACGGGCCGGCTTCATGGACCGCATGAACGATCGCTGGGACAAGCGCCAGGACGAGCGGGGCAACTAAGCCGCACGCGCTCATGCGCCCACCGCGGCGCACACTCAGGACCGACTTCACCGTCGGTCCTTTTTTGTGCCCAAATCTGGCACGTTTTGTACAAATTTCCTCCACCCCCTATTGACCGCATATTTCAATAGCTATAGGGGCTCTATGTCATGCAGTGATAGATTTCGTGCGGAATTGATTGTTTTGTGGATGCAAGTGGAGTAAAGTGGAGGAAACCCAGATCCGGGCCGGAGAACGAGGGGGGAGCGCGGATGTTTCTTGGCACCTATGCGCCCAAACTCGACGACAAGGGCCGCATCATCCTTCCCGCGAAATTCCGGGATGAGCTCGAAGCCGGCATCGTCGTCACTCGCGGTCAGGAACGTTGCCTGTACGTCTACAGCACCCGTGAGTTCGAGGAGATCCACGAAAAGCTTCGACAGGCGCCCGTCACGAGCAAGCAGGCCCGCGACTTTCTCCGGCTGTTCCTTTCCGGAGCCCACGCCGAGGTGCCGGACAAGCAGCATCGCCTCACGATCCCCGCACTGCTCAGAAGTTACGCAGGGCTGGATCGGGATCTGACGGTCATTGGCGCGGGGAACCGCGCAGAAATTTGGGACACCGACGCCTGGAACGAGTACTACACGCAGCAGGAAGCCGGATTCTCCGAAATCACGGAGGAGGTGATCCCAGGCCTCTTCTAGATCCTTGCGCCTGACTCCCAGCCGGATTCGGTCCTGACACACTTCCCCAGTGCCAGGCCCGGTACGGAGGGGAATCAGGAGTAAGGGCCTATCGCCTGAACACGATGGCACGACGCATAACTCGCCCCACTCCTCCGCGCGGAATCCGACCGGATCCCACACTCATCCATGACCCCGTGTTCCTTGCGCGCACCATGGAATTGCTCGAACCGGCACTGCAAGGCAAGGACGCGATTCTCGTCGACGCGACGCTCGGGCTCGCCGGGCATGCCGCCGCGTTTCTCGACCGATTCCCGGAATTGGTCCTCGTCGGAATCGATCGGGATACCAACGCGCTGGCGATCGCCGGCGAAAGACTTGCGCGATTCCCCGGACGAGTCCACCTCGTTCACGCCGTCTATGACGAGCTGCCCAGGGTTCTCGACGAGCTCGGGTTGCAGGAGGCCGCTGGCATCCTGTTCGACCTCGGCGTCTCTTCTATGCAACTCGATCAGGCAGAGCGGGGCTTCGCCTACTCCAAAGACGCACCACTCGACATGCGTATGGACACCGAGTCAGCACTCACCGCCCAAATAATCCTCGCCGAGTACAGCGAGGCAGAGCTGCGGCGGATTTTCTACCAGTACGGAGAAGAGAAGCTCGCGCCGCGATTTGCCAAACGGATCGTGGAATCGCGTGCTTCCGGACCTCTCCGTTCCTCCGCTGAGCTTGTTGCCCTCATCGAAGGGGCAACTCCCGCAGCGCTACGCAGGGCGGGGCACCCGGCCAAACGCGTGTTTCAGGCGCTCAGGATCGAAGTGAACCAGGAGCTAGCCATTCTCGAACGGGCCATACCGTCGGCGATCGACGCGCTTGCGATCGGCGGACGCATTGTCGTGTTGTCGTATCAGTCCCTGGAGGACCGCATCGTGAAGCAGGCGTTCGCAGCCGGTTCATCCTCCAGCGCGCCAGCTGGGCTTCCGGTGGAGCTTCCGGAACACAAAGCCATCCTCAAACTTCTCGTACGCGGTGCTGAGCAGGCCAGCGACGAGGAGATTGCCGTGAACCCGCGGTCCGCCCCCGTCCGACTGCGTGCGGCTGAACGAGTGAGGAGGGCAGCATGAGCGCATTGCCCATGGCGGCCGCACCGCGGATGCGTCCAGGCGCACCTGAACCTCGGCGGCATCTCGACGTGGTGTCGACCCGCGTGCAGAAGAAAGCGCGACCGCGTGCCGTGTACGCGCTGGTGACCGTCACCGGGTTGTTCGCCATCCTCATTGCGCAGCTTCTCCTGAGCATCGTGGTCTCCAATGGCGCATACCAAATTTCTTCGCTGCAGCAGGTGCAGAACGAACTCGCACGCGATGAACAGTCCCTCACCGAGCAATTGCAGGTGCTCGAATCGCCCCAGCATCTCGCCTCCAACGCACAGGCGCTCGGCATGGTGACGAACTCCAGCACCGCCTACCTTCGGTTGTCTGACGGCAGCGTCATTGGCAAGCCGACCGCGGCCACCGCGAGCAGCGGAATCCGGAGCGGGACCGATGGCGGGCCACTCATTCCCAACAAACTTTTGGACGGGGTGAACCTCACGCCAGTGAGTTCTGTGGCAAGTGCGCAGCCGGAGACTGGCGCGCCTGAGGCGACCGGAAGCGGCGGCTCTGTAGCCTCAAGCGACACCCAATTGCCGACGCCGATTACCAGGTAGCCACTCACACCGAGAGCCCAGAACGTGAACTCCAAGCGAACCACCAGACGGCGACTCGCCATCGCGATTCTCCTGACGTTTGCGATCGTCGCGGTGTTTGTCGTCCGCCTGGTTGATATTCAGGTCGTGCGTGCCAGCGAGTTGAACGCCGAATCGCTGAACAAGCGCGCCATAGAGCAGTCGATTCCGGCTCCTCGGGGGCAGATCGTGGATACGAACGGGGTTGTGCTTGCCGACACGGTGACGCGCTACGACATCACCGCGTCACCGATGAACGCCGGAGCGTTTGATCGCACAGCCCAGGACGGTACGAAGTCGAAAGTGAGTGTGCTCGATGCGCTCACCGAGATTGCTGCGCTGACCGGCACGAAAGCCGACGACCTCCTGCTTGCCGTAACGACGGATCCCACCTCGAACTTCGCGTACCTCGTGAAAAGCGTCGATACCGACACGTTTCGCGCCATCCGCGACCTCAAAATCCCTTGGGTTTATCCCCAGCCCCAGCCGCACCGGGTTTATCCTCAAGGCTCGGTCGCGGGAAACCTCGTGGGATTCGTGGGGACTGATGGCCCCCAGAACGGTCTCGAGGCCACGGAGGACTCCTGTTTGGCGAGCACAGACGGTTCGGCTACGTATGAGCGCGGAGCAGACGGGGTGCGCATTCCGGGTAGCACCGTCACGTCGAAGGAAGCCGTCCCAGGTGGCACGCTGCAACTGACCATCGACAGCGACCTGCAGTGGTTTGTTCAGCAGGCGGTTGCGGAGCAGGCGATCGCCATCGGCGCCGAATCCGGAATGGCTACTGTCATCCGGGTCAAGGATGCTCACATTATGGCGATGGCGGATTGGCCGTCCGTTGACCCAAACAACGTGGACGGAACCGCGACGGAGTATCTCGGTTCGCGCGCGTTCAACTATCAGTTCGAACCTGGCTCCATCATGAAGGGTCTCACCGCTTCCATGCTGATTGACCAGGGCGCAGCATCGCCCACCACTCAGGTGCTTGTGCCTGGCCTTTGGGAGACACCGGATGGGGCCCGGATTCGCGACTCCTACGCGCACGGACCGATGCGCTGGACCCTCACGGGCGTCCTGGAGCAGTCGTCCAACGTCGGCATGTCCATGCTCGGTTCCACGCTGCCGCAGAGTACTCGCTACGATTATTTGCGCAAATACGGGATGGGGCAGGTCACAGCTGTGGACTTCCAGGGTGAAGCGAACGGATCACTCGCGGAGCACTGGAACGTTCAAAAGAACTACGACATCACGTACGGTCAGGGCATCTCGGTCACGCTCGCTCAAATGGCGAGTGCCTACCAGGCGATTGCGAATGGGGGCGTTCGGTTGCCACTAACGCTCGTCGAGGGTTGCACGCAGCCGGACGGTACCGTGGTCGACCTTCCGTCGAGCGAGGGCTCAAGAGTGGTGTCGGAATCGGCGTCGAAGACGACCGTGAAGATGCTGGAAAGCGTCGTGACCGGCGGGGCGCTCTCGTCAGTGCTTACGATCCCCGGCTATCAGGTGGCGGCGAAAACCGGAACGGGTGAAGTGGCAGCCAACGGGGTGTACACGAGCGACCGAATTGTGTCCGTCGTCGGCATCGCCCCGGCCGACGATCCGCAGTACGTGGTTATCGTGACCTTCGTGAAGCCCCATATTATGAAGACATCCGCTGCGGCGGCGCCGACGTTCCGTAAGATCATGATGCAAGTATTGAAGTCGTACCGGGTACCACCGTCGAAGAAGTCGGGTGCCGGTTACCCCACAACCTGGTGAGAAAGAGGATGCATTGATTGATCGGACACCACCGGTCTTGCGTCCTGAGCATCCCCTGGCGAGACCACTTGCTGGTCTGGTCGGCGAGTTCGGGCTCGACTACGAAGGGCCCATCGACGGCGTCGAGGTGAGCGGCGTCACCGTTCGCACGAGCGAAGTGGAGCCAGGAGATCTGTTTGTCGGACTGCCCGGGAAACACAGCCACGGAGCACAGTACGCAGCGGATGCCAAGGAGCGCGGAGCTGTCGCCGTCATGACGGACCAGGCGGGCGCAGAGATTGCCCGTGAATCCGGTCTGCCGGTCATCATTGTTGAATCGGCGCGTGCAGCGCTCGGTGATGTGTCTGCATGGGTATACCAGACCGCCGATCATCCACCCCTGTTGTTTGGGGTCACTGGGACTGATGGCAAAACGTCAACCTCGTACCTTCTTGAGGGAATACTTCGGCAACTGGGACTCGTCACGGGGCTGAGTTCGACGGCGGAACGCCACATTGGTGACCTGACGGTGGTGAGCAGGCTCACGACGCCGGAAGCGAGTGAACTGCATGCGCTTTTGGCCAGGATGCGTGAGAGCGAAGTTCGTGCGGTGGCCGTTGAGGTGAGCGCACAGGCGCTGAGTCGGAACCGAGTGGATGGCCTCGTCTTTGACGTCGTGGCGTTCACCAACCTCAGTCATGACCATCTTGATGAATATGCGAACATGGACGCGTATTTCGCCGCCAAGCTCGCCTTTTTCGAGCCGGAGCGTGGCCGCAGGGGCGTCGTGTCGCTGGATACTCCATGGGGTCAGCGCGTCGTGGAGGGGTCACACATCCCGGTAACGACCATTTCGGCTACGCAGGGTGTCGACGCGGAATGGCGGGTCGAGATCCTCGAGGAGTGCGCCGAATTTACGGCATTCCGGCTGACCGGGCCGGAGGGGCGTTCTCTGGAGACGAAGGTACCCGTCATCGGCTGGCACATGGCAGCAAATGCTGGTCTCGCCATTGTCATGCTGGTGGAAGCCGGCTTCGAATTGGAAGCGATCGGCCATGCGATTCAGAACGGGATTGAAGCGTACCTGCCGGGCAGAACCGAGCGAGTGTCCGGAACTGTTGGCCCTACAGTCTTCGTCGATTTTGGGCACACGCCAGGCGCCTTCCTGAACACGCTTCAAGCCGTGCGGAAAGTCACGACCGGCAGGGTCATCATGGTGTTCGGCGCCGACGGTGATCGCGACGCGTCGAAGCGCCACGAAATGGGCAGAGTGGCGTCGGAGTATTCAGACATTTTGGTTATCACCGACCATCACCCCCGCTTTGAGAATGCGGAATCCATCAGGAAAATGCTCGTCGAAGGTGCTGGGCTCGCTGAGCATCAGGCGGAGCTGCACGAGGTAAGCCCACCGGAGCAGGCCATTCGGCACGCTGTGTCGCTCGCTCGCGAGGGTGATTCCATTCTGTGGGCGGGGCCAGGACATCAGGACTACCGCGAGATTGAGGGGATACACACCCCATACTCGGCCAGAGCCGAAGCTCGAGCGGCGCTGCGTGAGGTTGGCTGGTGATTGCACTCTCGCTCGCGGATTTCGCGAGCGTGGTCTCCGGCACGCTGCATCCACGCGATGTGAATGCAGACGAACTCATATCTGGGGCCGTCGTTGTGGACTCACGACTGGCGACGCCCGGGTGCGTTTTTATCGCGATGCGTGGCGAGACCACTGACGGCCACGAGTTTGCGGTGGCGGCAGTCCACGCAGGGGCTGTGCTCGTTGTTGCCGAGCGAGATCTCGATCTGGCCGTGCCGACCATCGTCGTCGCGGACAGTTTGGCTGCGCTGACGAGCCTCGCCAGAGAGATCGTGGAACGGGTGAGACGTGAAGGCCGGCTTCGCGTCGTCGCGGTGACCGGATCCAACGGCAAAACGACGACGAAGAACATGCTGCGCGCAGTACTTGAGCGAGCGGGAAACGTGGTTTCGCCTCCCGGCTCGTTCAACAATCAGGTAGGCGCACCGCTGTCGATGCTCGCGGTCACCGCTGAGACAGATTTCTTGCTCGTCGAAATGGGCGCAAGCGCGCCAGGCGAGATTGCCCGCCTTGTCTCCATCGTCGTGCCGGACATTGCGATCGAGCTCAAAGTTGGGCTCGCTCACGCCGGAGGTTTTGGAAGCATTGACGAAACCCAGAAGGCGAAGGCCGAGTTGGTCACTGACCTTCCCGATACGGCGGTCGCCGTGCTTAACGTCGATGACTCCCGCGTCCTGGCCATGGCTGACCAGACGAGAGCGAGGGTCGTGACGTTCGGGCTTTCCGATTCGGCGATGGTTCGGGCAAGCGACGTATCCACGTCGGCTGAGGGCACCCGATTTGAGTTGCACGTCGGGGGAGAGACCACTCCGGTGCAACTGCGTATCATCGGCGAACACAACGTGATGAACGCATTGGCGACCGTTGCGGCGGCACTCGAGCTTGGTGTGTCGACCGCAGACTCCACCGCGGCGTTGTCCGAGTTGTCGAGGGCCGAACGCTGGCGGATGGAAGTACTTCCCAGTCCGGATGGCGTGACGGTCATCAATGACGGATACAACGCAAGCCCGGATTCCATGGCTGCGGCATTGAAGACTCTGGCGGAGATCACGAGGGGCACTCATCGCTCTATCGCTGTACTGGGGGAAATGGCCGAACTCGGTGCCGTCAGCGACGAGGAACATGATCGAATCGGCCGGCTCGCAGTGAGACTCAATGTCGATCGACTCATCGTCGTCGGCCACGCAGCGCGTCACATTCACAACGCGGCGGGATTGGAAGGTTCGTGGGACGGGGAGTCGGTGCTCGTTGCGGACTCCGAAGAGGCATACGCTCTGTTGCGTAACGAATTGCGGTCTGGAGACGTCGTGTTGGTGAAATCCTCGAAATCGGCCGGGCTACGGTTCCTGGGCGATCGACTTGCCGGGGTGAGCTGATGCTCGCACTTCTCATCGCCGCAGGATTCTCCATGGTGTTCACGCTGTTGCTCACTCCGCTGTTCGCGAAAGTATTCCGGCGGATGGGGCTCGGGCAATTCATCAGGGCAGATACCCCAACTACCCACGTGATGAAGCGCGGTACTCCATCCATGGGCGGAGTGGTGTTTGTCACAGCATCCGTGATCGGGTATTTCGTCGGCCACCTGGTCGGCGGAGGTCGCCCGAGTGCGAGTGCGATGCTCGTCATTCTGATGATGGGCGGGCTGGGGCTGATCGGCTTCATTGATGACCTTCTCAAGGTCAGCAAGCAGAACAGTCTGGGGCTGCCAGGAATTTACAAAGTCCTCGGCACGGTTGTCGTCGGCGTCATCTTCGCCCTCGTCGGAATCAACTATCGGGACAGCCATGGACGGTCGCCCGTGTCGACTGCGCTGTCGTTCCTGCGCGATCTGCCGTTCGACTTCATCGTCACGTTTGGGGTAATTCTGGGGACAATCGCCATCGTGCTGTGGATCGTCTTCATAACGGTTGCTGCCTCGAACGCGGTGAACCTTGCTGATGGCCTGGACGGGCTTGCTGCCGGAGCCTCGATTTTTGCGATCGGCTCCTACATCATCATCGGATACTGGCAGTCGATTCAGTCCTGCTACAGCCTCGCTGTGAACCCGGAAAACCTGTTTAAGTGTTATGACGTCTCCGCCCCCCTGGAGCTCGCCACGATGGCTGCAGCGATAGTCGGCGCGCTCGTTGGCTTCCTCTGGTGGAACACCTCTCCGGCCCAAATCATGATGGGGGATACCGGCTCCTTCGCGCTGGGCGGCGCTCTCGCTGCCCTGGCCATCCTGTCCCGCACCGAACTGCTCCTGGTCTTGATTGGCGGCCTCTTTGCGATCGTCACGGGCCAGGTCATCATTCAGCGGGTGTATTTCAAGCTGACCAAGGGCAAACGCATTTGGAAAGCGAGCCCGTATCACCACCACTTCGAGATGAAGGGGTGGCCGGAGGTCACGATCGTGGTGAGGTTCTGGATCATTTCTGGGTTGTTCGTCGGCGCCGGCGTCGGATTGTTCTACCTCGAATGGCTCTCCAGTACGGCACCGTGATGGCGGAACGCGATCTTAACGAATTGAAGAGCTGGACCGCGGACTGGAGCGGTCTTCGGGTGCTTGTTCTCGGCCTCGGAGTCACGGGCTTTGCCGCCGCGGATACCCTGGCGGAGCTCGGCTGTTCCGTACTTGTTGCCTCTGGCAGCGCTGACGAGCCGACGACAGAGATCCTGTCCGTTCTCGGTGTTGAGCTGGTGCTCGGCGACATCGACCTGGGTGTCTCCGACCGGGTCATCGAATTCGATCCTGAACTCGTCATCGTCTCACCCGGGCTTCGGCCCACGCATCCTGCCGTCCGGTGGGCATCCGAATCCGGTCGCACCGTGTGGGGCGACATTGAGCTCGCCTGGCGCTTGCGCGACAAAGTCGGACCGGCGGCCGAGTGGATTGTGGTCACCGGGACGAACGGGAAGACCACGACGGTTCAGTTGACGGCCGCCATGCTCCTCGAGAGCGGCCTCAGGGCAGCGCCCTGCGGAAACGTGGGGGTGCCGGTTCTCGACGCCATCCGGGATCCATCGGGTTTCGACGTTCTCGTTGTGGAACTCTCGAGCTTCCAGCTTCACTACCTGGGGGACATCTCTCCGTGGGCCAGCGCGTGCCTCAACGTTGCCGATGATCACCTCGACTGGCATGGTTCAGCAGCGGAATATCGAGCGGCAAAGGGAAAGGTGTATCGCAACACCCAGTTTGCCTGCCTGTTCAACGAGGATGACCCGGCGACGAGGGACCTCCTCGAAGCTGCCGATGTCGTCGACGGGTGCCGGGCAGTCGGTTTCGGTCTTGGCACACCGCAGCCCAGCAGTTTCGGAATCGTGGACGGCATCGTCTGTGATCGCGCATTCCTGGAGGATCGACGGAATACGGCGTTGGAGATTTGTACGGTCGATGAGCTGACTGCCGTAGGGCTTGGCGGACCGCACATGCAGGCCAACGTGCTTGCGGCATCCGCCCTGGCCCGCTCGATGGGCGCGAGTATAGAGGCGGTCAGGGCCGCGCTGCTCGCGTTCCGCCCTGACCACCATCGCACCGAACTCGTGGCGGCGAGCGATGGGGTGCGCTGGTTTGACGACTCGAAGGCCACGAATGGCCACGCCGCCATTGCATCCCTGGGCTCGTTCGATTCTGTGGTGTGGATTGTGGGCGGGCTTTTTAAGGGCACATCCCCGGCGGAAATTGTGGCGGCGGTATCCGACAGGCTCCGCGGGGCAGTGGTCATTGGGAGCGACCGCGGAGAGGTGCTCGCGGCATTCGCACGACACGCCCCGGAACTGCCGGTTATCGAGGTCGACACACTCGACACTAAAGAGGTAATGCCGACAGCCGTGCGGCTGGCGGCCCAGCTTGCGCGTGACGGCGACGTCGTGTTGCTTGCCCCGGCTGCTGCCTCGATGGATCAGTTCCGGGATTACGCGGACCGAGGCGAACAATTCGCCGTCGCTGTGAAGGAAATGTTAGGAGGAAGCGCCGATGACGACGAGTCCTCCGCGCCCTCGACGAAGTCCTGAACCTCAGGGTTCCCCAGAGGGAGCTTCGTCCTCTCCCGCCGTTCTGATCGCCGTCAAGCGCATCTTCGGTTCAGAAAATGGTGACTATTTTCTGCTCTTGGGTTCGACGTTGTTCCTGGTCGTCTTCGGGTTGGTCATGGTGTTGTCTTCGTCGTCGGTGGAGTCGTACAAGGCCACGGATGATTTCTTCACCGGTTTTCTGCGGCAGGCACTGTTTGCCCTGCTCGGGATTCCCATCATGCTGATCGCCGCACGGATGCCCGCGGTGTTCTGGCGCAAGTGGGCAGGCATCGCGATGGTGATTGCGGTATCTCTGCAGTTCCTTGTCGTTGCGACAAATCTGGGTATCGAAACCAACGGAAACCGAAACTGGATTCTGCTCGGATCGTTTTCCTTTCAGCCCTCCGAGTTGGTCAAGGTTGCCCTCGTCATGTGGTTGGGCGGAATCCTGGCCAGACGCGCCAATGTCCTGGACGACTGGCGGCAACTCCTGAGGTCGGTGGGAATCATGTCAGGGCTCGCCATTGGGCTTGTCCTGTTCGGTGGTGACCTGGGTACCGCGATCATCCTCGTGGCCATTGTTCTCGGCACGCTGTTTTTTGCCGGAGTTCGCTTGCGGTTTCTTGCGGTGCCGGCACTGGTGATGGCGTTCGCCGCAGGGGTGCTCATGCTCGCGGGTGGTTCGCGGCTGGATCGCATTCTGGCGTGGCAAAGCGGGTGCACGACGGATGTCGCGTACGACGGGCTGTGTTGGCAGCCCTTGCACGGCTGGTGGGCTTTGGCATCCGGCGGAATTTTTGGCGTCGGCCTGGGAAACTCCAAGGCGAAGTGGTCGTGGCTCCCTGAGGCCGACAACGATTTTATTTTCGCCATCATCGGAGAAGAGCTGGGGTTGATCGGCGCGATCGTGGTTCTCGCGCTCTTCGTGGTTCTCGCGTTTTCCTTCATCCGCATAATTCGCAGCTCCAACGATCCGGCAGCTCGCATCACGGTGAGTTCCGTCCTGATGTGGATTCTCGTGCAGGCCTTCGTGAACATCGCCGTGGTTCTCGGGCTGTTACCCGTGCTTGGCGTGCCGCTTCCGCTCATCTCTGCGGGTGGATCCTCGCTCGTGACGACTCTGCTCGCCATGGGAATCGTGTTGTCGTATGCGCGGCAGCCGGCAACCGCCCGGACGCCCCGGTGACGCGGTATTTGTTGGCAGGCGGGGGAACCGCGGGCCACGTGAACCCGCTTCTCGCCGTTGCGGATCGGCTCCGCATTGTCGATCCGACGTCAGAATTCACAGTGCTGGGTACGGCGGATGGCCTGGAGTCCCGTTTGGTGCCTGAGCGTGGCTACGAGCTGGTGACGATCGACAAGGTTCCGTTGCCGCGTCGCCCGAGTAAGGCGATGTTCCGCTTTCCGGGCCGGTTTCTTCAGGCGGTCAGGGAAATTCGGCACCTCGTGATGGAGCGCGACATTGACGTTGTCATCGGGTTTGGCGGATTTGTCTCCGCCCCCGCCTACATCGCCGCCTGGCGTGAGAAGCGGCCCATCGTGGTCCACGAGGCGAACACCGTGCCAGGTTTTGCGAATCGACTCGGCAGCATGTTCACGAAGTTTGTGGGGGTTGCGTTCGCGGGAACACCTCTCAAGAACGCACGTTTCGTGGGGATGCCCATGTCCTCGGCGCTTGAAGAGCTGCGGCCCGCGGAGTTGAGGCCAGAAGCGCTAACGTACTTCGGTTTTCCCGAGGGGAGCCGTGTTCTCCTCGTGACGGGTGGCTCTCTGGGCGCACAGAGCATCAACGACACCGTGTCGACCTCGATCGCGACCATTCTCGGTACCGGGTGGTCTGTCCTGCACATCACGGGAATGCGCTCGGAGCTGAGGGAGAGCAGTCTTCCCGGCTACCGCGTGATTCGGTTCTGCGACCGGATGGACCTTGCTCTCGCCGCGGCACAGTTCGCGATTGCTCGCGCCGGTTCAGCAACCGTCAGTGAACTCACCGCGCTCGGCATCCCTGCCGTGTATGTCCCGCTGGCGATTGGAAACGGCGAGCAACGGCGAAACGCGAGGGGAGTCGTTGAGGCGGGCGGAGCCGTTGTCGTGGACAACGCCAGATTTACCCCATCGTGGATTGAACACACGCTCGTGCCTTTGCTGCTCGATCCAGCATCCGTTTCGTCCATGGCCGCGCGGTCGTTGAGCGTCGGAGTTCGTGACGGTACTGCACGTACCGTGAAGCTGGTCGAAGACGCCATTCCTCACGCGGAGAGTGATGCCGCATGATCAAGTCAGATTTTCGACAGGGAATGCCGGATAGCCCGGGTCGCATCCACTTCATTGGCATCGGCGGGGCAGGGATGAGTGGCATTGCTGCGCTGTTCCTCGCAACTGGCGCCACCGTTTCCGGCTCGGACATTCGGGACTCCGACACGGTCGCTGCATTGCGGAAATCCGGCGCGTTGGTCACGATCGGACATGACGCACACTCCGTCGGGACGGCGGACACGGTCATAGTCTCCGGCGCGATTGCCGAGGACAATCCGGAGTATCTGCACGCGCGAAGCCTGGGACTTCCGATTGTGCATCGTGCAGTAGCTCTGGCCTGGCTTTCTGCCCGCCATCGCGTCGTCGCGGTCGCCGGAGCACACGGAAAGACGACGTCGACTGCGATGGTGGTGACGGCGTTGCGGGTTCTCGGTGCCGACCCGAGTTTCGTGAACGGCGGCGTTATAGCCTCGCTCGGCGTCAGCGCTCTGCCTGGCTCTGGCGACATCTTCGTGATTGAGGCCGACGAGTCGGATGGCTCCTTCCTGCTTTACTCAAGCTCTGTGGCGCTCGTGACGAACGTCGACCCTGACCACCTCGATCATTTCGGGACGGAGGCCGCGTTCAAGGACGCATTTGTCGAGTTCGCGTCCAGGGCGACCGAAGCTACCGTCATTTCGGCGGATGATCCAGGGGCCGTCGAAATCACCCCGCGATTGACCACACAGACGGTGATCACCTTTGGTATTAGCCCGACTGCTGACGTGCGACTTCATACCGTCGAGCCTGGTCCGACCGCGTCGTTCACCCTGGTGTGGCGCGAGCGCGAGTATTCCGCAACGCTGCGAGTTCCCGGCCGACACAACGCACTCAATGCGGCGGGGGCATTTGGCGTTCTTGTCGCTCTGGGGTTTGAGCCGGAGGCGTCCCTTGCCGCGGTAAGCGCGTTTGAGGGAACCGGTAGACGATTTGAGTTTCGCGGGGAAGAGAATGGCGTACGGGTATTTGACGATTTCGCACACCATCCGACGGAAATCCGCGCGGCCCTCAGCGGCGCGCGCGCGGTCGTCGGGGACGGCCGGATTGTCACCATCTTCCAGCCTCACCTGTACAGCAGGACGAAGCGACTCTCCGCAGAGTTCGCTTCGGTGCTCGAAGACCTCGCTGACCACACCATTCTGGTTCCGATTTACGCGGCGCGGGAAGACCCAGAGCCCGGCGTGACTGCTGAACTGATCGCGGAGAGATTCGTTGATCCGACGCGCGTTGAGTACTGCAAGGAGTGGTCCGATGCGGTGGCGCGTGCGGTCGCTGTTGCCCGGCCGGGGGATATCATCATGCCCATGGGCGGTGGAGACGTGTTCGGTCTCATTCCCGATCTCCTCCTCGCATTGCACGAGCGCGAACAGTCTGGAGCCACAGGCGGTTCGCTGTGAAGCGCCCTGAGGGCTTTGATCCACAGCGCGCACCAGAGCCGAAATCGAAACCAGAACGTCGGGCCAAAGTTCCGCGATCGCCCAGGACCGCTCAGCGTCGCTCGACGACGGCAACAATGTCGACGGCAACATTGTCGACGGCAAAGGCGACGGCGACGATGACGCCGGTTGCCGCTGAGGCGCCGCGTGCAGGGAAGCCCGAACGAAGCCAGTCCGGTTTGCGGAAGGCATCGCGAGAGAGACGACGGTTCGAAAAGAGTGAGATCCGCAGATTCACTCGGAGAACTCGATACCGACGCGTGGGCTGGTTGGTCGCCGTGGGCGTCGTGGTCGCGCTTGGCGCTCTCCTCGTCGTCGCTGTGTACTCGCCGCTGCTCGCCCTGCGCACGATCACGGTGGACGGGGCCAAAGCGGTAGACGCGAGTGCGGTCGAGAAGGCAATTGATGGCCAGCTTGGCACCCCGCTTGCCCTGTTTGACTATGCGAAGCTCACGTCCCAGCTCGACGAGTTCCCGCTCATCCGCAGTTTTGTCACGGAGGTGATTCCACCATCGACCCTCGTCGTTCACCTCGTGGAACGGTCTCCGGTTGGGGTCATGGCCAACCAGAGCGGCTTCTCCGTTGTGGACCCGGCGGGAGTTGTTCTCGAGTCCCTATCCGCCAGAAAAGCGGGCGTGCCACTCATCGATGTCGGCAATCAGGGCACAGAATCTGTGGCATTTTCTGCCGTCGTTGACGTCCTCCTTGCGCTTCCCGACTCCATCCGATCTCGGGTAGACATTGCGCAGGCGACGTCGAAGGATGATGTGCGCCTGGTCCTGGTCGGTGGCGGGCAGCGAGTCGTTTGGGGGAGCGCCGAGCGCTCAGCGCTCAAAGCCAAAGTGCTTCAAGAACTCATGGCTGTTCAAGGCTCCCATGGTGGAGTGGAGTTCGACGTTTCCGCTCCATTGAGTCCCGTTGTAAGGCCGGCATAACGGCTGAGCGGCCGCCGGAGGTGTGCTCGGAAATCTTCGACTCTCCCGTGGACTTCGCGACACGCGGGCGAGGATGCGTGCACGGACGGTGTGTGCCACTTACCGTCAGGTCAAGAAGTGCATACTCAGCATAACTTTAAACGTCAAGTAGAGATTGAAAGTTCCCCGGAGGCCGGACGTGACATCGAACCAGAACTACCTCGCCGTGATCAAGGTGGTCGGTATCGGCGGTGGCGGCGTTAACGCCGTGAACCGAATGATCGAACTCGGACTCAGGGGAGTGGAGTTCATCGCGATCAATACCGATGCGCAGGCGCTCCTGATGAGCGACGCCGACGTCAAACTCGACGTGGGACGCGAGCTGACCAGAGGTCTCGGCGCTGGCGCCGACCCTGAGGTTGGCCGTCGTGCTGCCGAGGACCACGCCGAGGAGATCGAGGAGGCCCTTGCCGGTGCGGACATGGTCTTCGTCACGGCGGGGGAGGGCGGAGGAACCGGCACCGGTGGTGCACCCGTTGTCGCCCGGATCGCGAAGTCGATCGGTGCTTTGACCATCGGCGTCGTCACCAGACCCTTTGCGTTCGAAGGCAAGCGCAGGGCTTCCCAGGCCGACGTCGGCGTTGCCGCGCTCAAGAGCGAGGTCGACACCCTCATCGTTGTGCCGAACGATCGCCTGTTGGAGATCAGCGACAGGGGGATCAGCTTCCTTGAAGCGTTCGCCACCGCAGATCAAGTGCTTCTGGCGGGTGTGCAGGGAATTACCGACTTGATCACAACCCCCGGGCTCATCAACCTGGACTTTGCCGACGTGAAGTCGGTCATGCAGGGTGCAGGATCGGCGCTCATGGGGATCGGATCGTCCAGAGGCGCTGATCGCGCCATCAAGGCGGCAGAACTCGCGGTGGCAAGCCCACTGTTGGAGGCCAGCATCGATGGCGCCCACGGGGTGTTGTTGTCGATCCAGGGCGGATCAAATCTGGGGATCTTCGAGATCAACGATGCCGCTCGGCTCGTTCAGGAAGCTGTGCATCCTGAAGCCAACATCATTTTTGGCGCGGTCATCGACGACACCCTCGGCGACGAGGTTCGGGTGACCGTGATCGCCGCAGGTTTCGACGGGGGAGAGCCCACAGTTCGCAAAGCCGACCGGCGCTCCAGCTACGTCACGGCGGGTGCACCATCCATGGAAGCAACGGCTCAATACGAGAGTGGATTCGCGGCCAGAGAAGGGCTTTCCGAGCCCGAAGGCTGGGCCGACGAACCCGATGTTCCCGTCGTGGCCAAGGATCCGGCGTTCGACGACGACGGCGACGACCTGGACATTCCCGACTTCCTGAAATGACGGCTGTGCCCGACCTGAGCGCCGCAGACGCTGGTGCGGTCGGCGAACGGTTGGCAGGCGTGAGATCCGCGATTGCGGAGGCAACCCGCGAATCCGGGCGCCAGCCAGAAGACATTACGACAATCGTGGTGACCAAATTTCATCCGGCGTCCCTTGTCCGCGACCTCGCCGACCTCGGTGTGAGGGACTTTGGCGAGAGTCGACATCAGGAAGCGAGGGCAAAGGTCGCCGAAGTGGCATTGCCGGATTTGACCTGGCACTTTGTCGGACAGGTTCAGAGCAAGAAAGCGCGACAAATTGCCGAATACGCACGGGTTATCCACTCGATCGACCGCGTCTCGCTCCTGGACGCGCTGAGCTCTCAGGACCGCACGACCGAGGTATTTCTCCAGGTGAACCTGACCGACGATTCGAGCCGTGGCGGTGTGCAGCCGGATGCGCTGCTCTCCCTGGCTGAGCACGCCATGGAAACGTCCGGAGTCCGTCTCCTTGGGGTCATGGCTGTTGCGCCGCTCGACGAAGATCCTCGGCTGGCTTTTTCCCGGGTCCGCGATGCGTCCATGCTGCTCAGAAGCGTGGCGCCGGAGGCTTCGGCGATCTCCGCGGGAATGTCTGGCGACTTTCGCGAAGCGCTCCTCGAAGGCGCGACACACCTCAGGATTGGCACGGCAATCACGGGAAATCGCCCAACCTCCGGTTAATCTCGTTGACAGGAGTTCCACTACTGGAGGCACACAATGGCTAACCCGCTGCGCAAGACTATGGTCTATCTGGGCCTGGCCGACGAAGAGTTCGACGACTACGAGCCCATGCCGCCGGCCGGACACTCCCAGGCGGGCTCCGGCCAGCAGATCGCGCCGGTTCAGCAGACGCAGCAGCAAGCGCGTCGTGCACCGGTAACTCCACTGCGTCGTCCGACACGCGCAGCAGCTCCCGTGGGCGAGATGAATGAAATCCTGACGGTGCACCCGCGCCAGTACAAGGATGCCCAGACTATTGCCGAGAACTTCCGCGAGGGAATCCCGGTCATCATCAATCTGTCGCAGATGAGCGAATCGGAGGCCCGCCGCCTCGTGGACTTCGCGAGCGGGCTTTCCCAGGGTCTGTATGGTCGAATCGAACGCGTCACAAACAAGGTGTTTCTGCTCTCTCCGGCGCACGTGGCCGTCAGCGGCGATCAGGGTGAACCTGAGTCGACCGTTGACGCGGCGTTCTTCCCGGAAAACTGATTCCGATCTACACCGTGCAGGTGCCGCCCAAATGTGAGCGGCATCGCTAGCGACATGTCGATACCGTCCCTCATCGCAGGCATTGCTTACTTCGTCCTGCTCACGTATTTCTTTGTGCTGTGGGCGCGATTCCTGTTTGATCTCGCTCAGAACTTCTCCCGAGGCTGGCGGCCAAAGGGGTTTGGACTCGTGGTTGCGGAAATTGTGTTCACGCTCACCGATCCGCCCATCAAAGCGGTACGCAAAATTGTTCCACCGTTCCGAATTGGCGTGGCAGCACTGGACTTCTCCTGGAGCATCGTCATGTTGCTGGTCATTGTGCTGATGTACCTCTCACTCGCCCTGAAGTCTCTGTAACCGGCTGTGCGCGATGGCACCAAAAGACTCGTTGCGAAGTCGTGCTGATCCTTACAGGGGTTTTCCAATAAATTTGGTACCTTTAGCAGTACGTTGATTTCAACGTGCAACTGATCTTTGAAGGTGACTCACATGGCTCTGACCCCTGAAGACGTGGTCAACAAGCGATTCCAGCCGACCAAATTCCGCGAGGGATACGACCAGGACGAGGTCGATGACTTCCTTGACGAGGTCGTCGTCGAGCTGCGAAGGCTCGGTCAGGAGAACGAGGAACTTCGCCAGCGGCTCGTCGCCAGCGACTCAAAGGTCAATGAATTCCAGCAGTCTGGTGGAGTTCAGGCGCCTGCGGTTCAGGCGGCTCAGGCCCCGGCAGCTGCCGCTGCGGCGCAGGCACCGGAACAGGCTGGCGTGTTCCCGGGCAGTGATCAGGCGAACGATCCGAACAACACGAACAACCTGCTTCAACTCGCTCGACGACTGCACGAAGAGCACGTCCGAGAAGGAATTGAGAAGCGGGACGCTCTCATCGCTGAGGGCCACGCCACGGCGGCGCGCATTGTGAGCGAGGCCGAGGGTCAAAAGCTTTCCGAATTGAGTTCGCTTGAGCAGGAACGCGTAGCACTCGAGAGCCGAGTGGAAGACCTGCGTTCCTTCGAGCGCGAATACCGTGCGAAGCTCAAGGGCCACATTGAAGGCATCCTTCATGACCTCGACAGCACGGCAGTGCCGGTAGGAGCATCGGCGCCGTCTGCACCAGCGTCGTCCGGCGGAATCCAGCAGGATCCAGCAGCGTTTGGTGCGGTTCCCGCGCAGCCACAAGCAGGCTACCCGGGCTTCGGCGGTAACTGAGCTGTCGTCTGAAACCAACGCGCAAACGCCCGGGCGAGCGAGTGCGCGCGCTCTAGGATCCTTGGTCGCTGTCGCACTACTTGTGTATGGATTTGATCAACTCACGAAGTTTCTCATCGCCACCACGATGACCGAGGGTGAACAGATCGATGTCCTCGGTGCAGTTCTTCAATTCCATTTCGTGAAGAATTCTGGGGCGGCCTTCTCCTTCGCGAGCGGGTCGACTTGGATCTTTTCAATCGTCGCTGCCCTCGTCACGGTCTTCATCATCTGGTACTCACGGCGGATTCGTTCGATCGCCTGGGCAATCCTGTTCGGAATGCTCCTCGGCGGCACAACGGGCAATCTCACGGATCGGCTGTTCCGGGAACCCGGCTTTGGGCTCGGCCACGTCGTCGACTTCATCCAGGTGTGGGGTTTCCCGGCGATTTTCAACATCGCCGACTCTTTTATCGTCGCCAGCATGGGCTTGTTCATCATCCTGTCCCTGCGCGGTGTTCGACTCGACGGCAGGCGTGCCGTACGGCCGACCGAGTCCTGAGCCGATGGAGACCCGTCGGTTTCCGGTGCCGCCCGGCGTTGCCGGCGAACGCCTGGATGTTGCCCTCGCCAGGGTCCTGGGGTTCACGAGAACGTTCGCTGCCGAGGTGATCGAGGCGGGGGGTGTCAGCTCTGACAGGGGCGCTCTGTCGAAGTCTGATCGGGTCGCAGAAGGGGAGGTCATCGAGGTCACCTGGCAACCGCGCTCAGCGCCAATTGTCGTGCCCGTCGATCTTCCGTCCATGGCGATCGTCCATCAGGATGACGACATCGTGGTCGTCGACAAGCCGGTGGGCGTTACAGCGCACCCCTCCATCGGCTGGGATGGACCGACCGTTCTCGGTGCTCTCGCCGCTGCGGGGATTACTACGAGCACTTCGGGCGCCGCGGAACGCGCGGGCATTGTTCACAGACTGGATGCCGGCACGAGCGGTCTCATGGTGGTCGCGAAGAGCGAACGAGCGTATTCGGAACTGAAGCGCGCGTTCCACGATCGCGAAGTCGACAAGATTTATCACGCGGTGGTTCAGGGTCACGCGGACCCGCTTAAGGGCACGATCGATGCACCGATTGGGCGGCATCCGGGCGCCAGATGGAAGTTCGCGGTGACGAGCGACGGGAAACCCTCGGTCACCCACTACGAAACTCTGGAGGCATTCCCGAGTGCTTCCTTGCTAGAAGTTCACCTCGAGACCGGGCGCACACACCAAATTCGCGTGCACATGTCGACGCAGCGACATCCCTGCGTGGGGGATGAGCTCTACGGGGCAGATCCAAAACTCTCTGCTCGATTGGGACTCAGCCGCCAGTGGTTGCACGCGACGCGATTGGGCTTTCGCCACCCGGCGACGGGGGAAGCCGTGGAGTTCACCTCGAACTATCCGGACGATCTTTCCCACGCTCTCGACATCCTTCGGGGCGATTGACGGCACGGCGTCAGCGGGGGAGTTCCGGCCTGCCATAGTCTGGACTGACACCCAATCCCGTCGGAGCTCCATTGTCATCCAGCAGCGATTCTTTTGTGCACTTGCACGTGCACAGCGAGTACTCGATGCTCGACGGCGCTGCCAGGGTGGCCCCGCTCATTGACGCCGCTGTAGAGCAATCTATGCCCGCCATTGCTGTGACCGACCACGGCAATATGTTCGGCGCGTACGACTTTTGGAACACGGCGACGGCGGCAGGGATCAAGCCCATCCTGGGCACGGAAGCGTACATCACGCCGGGAACCGACCGCAGGGAGAAGTCCCGCACGCGCTGGGGCGACGGCGGCGAGAACGACATCGGTGGCAATGGCTCATATACCCACATGACGCTCCTGGCGAAGAACAACACCGGCCTGCACAACCTCTTCCGCATGTCGTCGCTTGCGTCGATCGAAGGCTTCTACTACAAGCCGCGAATGGATCGGGAACTCCTCAGCAGGTATTCGGAGGGCGTCATCGCGACGACCGGATGTGTGGGAGGCGAAGTCCAGACGCGCCTGAGGCTTGGACAGTATGCCGAAGCTCGCCAGGCTGCCGCCGACTTCCAGGACATCTTCGGTAAAGAGAATTTCTACTGCGAAATCATGGATCACGGGATCGACATCGAACGTCGTACCATGAGCGAGCTCCTGCGTCTGGCGAAGGAACTCGGGATGCCGCTCGTCGCCACGAATGACCTCCACTACACCCACGCAGGGGATGCCGACGCTCACGCTGCGCTGTTGTGCGTTCAGTCCGCATCCACGCTCGACGATCCGAATCGCTTCAAGTTCGACTCGAAAGAGTTTTACCTCAAGTCGGCCGCGGAGATGCGCGCGCTCTTTTCTGATCACCCGGATGCCGTGTCCAACACCCTGTTGATCGCGGAAGCCTGCGAGGTGTCGTTTGAGAAGCGCGATCTCATGCCGCGGTTCCCGGTGCCGGAGGGGCACACAGAGGCAACCTGGTTCGCCGAGGAAGTGAAGCGCGGTCTTGCCCAGCGTTTCCCCGGTGGCGTCCCCGAGAAGCATCAGGCTCAGGCGGACTATGAAGTTGGCGTCATCAACCAGATGGGCTTCCCTGGTTACTTCCTCGTCGTCGCCGACTTCATCGACTGGGCGCGGGAAAACGGAATCCGGGTCGGTCCTGGTCGAGGTTCTGCCGCTGGTTCACTCGTCGCCTACGCGATGAGGATTACTGGCCTCGACCCCCTTGCCCACGGTCTGATTTTCGAGCGATTCCTGAACCCGGATCGCATTTCCATGCCCGATATCGACATCGACTTCGACGATCGCCGGCGGGGCGAGGTCATCCGGTACGTGACGGAGAAGTACGGCGACGACCGGGTCGCGCAAATTGTGACCTACGGAACCATCAAGGCAAAGCAAGCGCTCAAGGACTCCGCGCGCGTCTTGGGGATGCCGTACGCGGTCGGCGAGAAACTAACGAAGGCAATGCCACCGCCGATCATGGGCAAGGACATGGGCCTTAGCGATGTCACAGACAAAGCCTCGCCGAGGTTCAAGGAAGCTGCCGACCTCAGAGCCATTGTTGAGAGCGATCCGGATGCAGCGAGAGTCTTCGAAACGGCGCTCGGCATTGAGAACCTCAAGCGTCAGTGGGGAGTGCACGCCGCTGGTGTGATCATGTCGGCCGAACCACTGCTTGATGTTCTGCCGATCATGAAGCGCGAAGACGACGGCGCGATAATCACTCAGTTCGATCAGCCACCGTGTGAAAAGCTCGGTCTGCTGAAGATGGACTTCCTGGGTCTGCGGAACCTCACGGTGCTGCAGGATGCGTTGAGCTCGATCAAGTCGAACCGCGGTGAAGACGTCGTCCTCGAAGACCTCGACCTGGGCGGGGATGCAAAAACGTACGAACTGCTGGCTCGAGGGGACACCCTCGGAGTGTTCCAGCTTGATGGCGGCCCGTTGCGGTCGCTGCTCAAACAGTTGAAGCCGGACAGCTTCAACGACATCACCGCCGTGATCGCCCTGTATCGGCCAGGCCCGATGGGGATGAATTCGCACACGAAATACGCCCTGCGCAAGAACGGTCTTGAAGAGGTGGATGCCATCCACCCGGAGCTCGCCGAACCCCTCGCCGAAATCCTCGGTGAGACGTACGGTCTGGTCATTTACCAGGAGCAGGTGATGGCGGCGGCGCAAAAGGTCGCCGGGTTCACGCTGAGCCAGGCCGATACTCTCCGCAAGGCGATGGGCAAGAAGGACCTTGACGTCCTCAACAAAGAGTTCGCGAACTTCGCCGCCGGCATGAAGAAGAACGGCTACAGCGAGGCGGCCGCGACCGCGCTGTGGAAGATCATGGTCCCGTTCTCCGACTACGGCTTCAACAAGTCTCACGGGGCCGCCTACGCGGTCCTGAGCTACTGGACCGCCTACCTGAAGGCGAACTACCCCGCAGAGTACATGTCGGCTCTGCTCACGAGCGTTGGCGATTCCAAAGACAAACTGGGCGTCTACCTGGCCGAGTGCAGGCGGATGGGCATCCACGTGCTCGCCCCGGACGTCAACGAATCGTCTGGCGACTTCACGGCAGCTGGCGAAGACATTCGATTTGGCCTTGGCGCCATTCGAAACGTGGGTGCCAACGTGGTGGATGCGATCCGCCAGGCGCGCGAAGCGAAAGGCCGGTTCGAGAGCTTCCACGATTTCCTCGCGAAGGTTCCCCTCCAGGTCGCGAACAAGCGCACAGTGGAATCCCTCGCGAAGGCCGGAGCATTCGATTCGTTGGGTGCCACAAGGCGCGCGCTCGTCGAGATCCATGAGGATGCCGTCGAGGCCGCGGTGTCGCAGAAGCGTGCAGAGGCGAACGGGCAGGTCGGATTCGACTTTGACAGTCTGTGGGAGGAACCCCAGCAGGTGAACAAAGTCCCTGAGCGCCCGGAGTGGTCTAAGCGCGACAAGCTCGCATTCGAGCGCGAGATGCTCGGCCTCTACGTCTCTGATCATCCGCTGGCCGGACTTGAATTGCAGCTTGCCAAACACGCGAGCGTCGGGATTGCAGAGCTCATCACGGGCGAGGTCGCCTCCGACGGTGAGACGGTGTCGATCGCGGGCCTTATCACGAGCGTGCAGCACCGCACTGCCCGCAATAGCGGGAACCCGTACGGCATCGTTGTCGTCGAGGACTTCGGCGGCGAAATTTCCATCATGTTCCTCGGCAAGACCTACCAGGAGTTCTCGCCTGCCCTCGTTAACGACTCGATCGTGGTCGTCAAGGGCCGAGTGAATCAACGTGACGACGGGGTTGCCCTTCATGCCGTGAGCATGTTCTCACCGGATATGGGGCAGAGCCTCGGGTCCGGACCTCTCGTCATTTCCGTTCCAGAGGTTCGGGCAACAACCGATGTCGTGACCGCGCTCAACGACGTGCTCATCAGGCACTCCGGAGACAACGAGGTGCGCTTGAAGTTGGTCAAGGGCAGCACGGAGCGAATGTTCGAGGTTCCATACCCGGTGAGCGTGAGCGCGGATCTGTACGGTGAACTCAAGTCTCTGCTTGGACCGAATTGTCTGAGTTGATGCCGGCGACCGTAGTGCGGCACGCACGCCAGCCCCGGTCGAACTAGGCTGTTCCCGCCATGATTTCCACCATTGACCTGCGCGGTTCCCATCCGACAGCCCGAGAACTGCGACGTCTCGTCCCCAGAGCTTCCGTGGACGTTGCGAGCGCCTCGGCGGATGCCGCTCGTATTGTCGAAGACGTTCGCGCGCGCGGTGTCGATGCACTCCAGGAACTTGCCGAGAAGTTTGACGGCGTTCGTCCAGAGCAGATTCGCTCCAGCCAGGAAGACGGGGAGCGCGCCGTCAAAAAACTCCGTCCAGAGGTGCGTGCGGCCCTCGACGAGAGCATCCGCAGGGTTCGCGCCGTTTCTGTCGCCGCGATGCCCGTGCCTATTTCTACGGAACTCGCCGAGGGCGCGATGGTGTCTCACCGGTGGATGCCTGTCGAGCGAGTTGGCCTGTATGTTCCTGGCGGTAAAGCGGTGTATCCGTCGAGTGTCATCATGAACGCTGTTCCAGCACTCGTTGCTGGCGTGAAGTCTCTCGCTATCGTCTCACCACCGCAACAGGAGTTTGGTGGGGGAGTTCACCCCGTGATTCTTGCCGCTGCGAGCATGCTGGGCATTGACGAGGTTTACGCGATGGGCGGACCTGGCGCAATAGGCGCACTCGCCTACGGTGTTCCCGAGCTGGAGCTTGAACCGGTGAGTTTGATCACCGGCCCGGGAAATGTCTGGGTGGCCGCCGCGAAACGCCTCGTTCGGGGCGTCGTGGGGATTGACGCAGAGGCTGGCCCGACGGAGATTCTGGTGATCGCCGATGATTCGGCCGATCCCGTTGTAGTCGCCGCGGACTTGGTGAGTCAAGCGGAACACGATGAACTTGCCGCCGCCGTGCTGGTGACGGACTCGGAGAACTTTGCCGCCAGAGTGCGAACCGAGCTCGGGCTTCTCGCCGAGAGTGCCCGCAAGGGTACGAGAGTGCGCGCTGCGCTTGGCGGTCAGCAATCGGCGATTGTCCTGGTGGATACGCTCGGCCAGGCGGCCGAGTTCAGCAATGCCTACGGGCCAGAGCATCTGGAGATTCAGGTCCGGGAACCGGAGGCGATGCTGAACCAGATTGACAGCGCAGGGGCGATTTTCCTCGGGCCAGACTCGCCGGTGAGCCTCGGGGACTACCTTGCCGGCTCCAACCACGTTTTACCCACTGGCGGGCAGGCCCGGTTCGGTTCAGGGCTCGGAGTGCACACCTTCCTGCGACCGCAGCAAGTTATCAGCTACGACCATTCAGCGCTGGACGCGGTCAGAGGCCACATCAGCGCGCTCGCCATGGCAGAGGACTTGCCCGCCCACGCTGACGCTGTCACGGTCCGCTTTCGCGGTGATTCTCCGGCCGCTTTGCCGCAGATGCCTTAAGCTTGCTGCACCATGTTTTGCCCATTCTGCCGGTATCCGGATTCCAGGGTCGTCGACTCGCGCACAAGCGACGACGGACTATCCATTCGCCGTAGACGGCAGTGCCCGGAATGCGGGCGACGCTTCAGCACGACAGAGACGGCAAGCCTCAATGTGGTCAAGCGCAGCGGCTTCGTTCAGCCATTCAGCCGGGAGAAGATCGTGTCCGGTGTGCGGAAGGCGTGCCAGGGTCGACCGGTCACAGACACTGACCTCGCTGTTCTCGCCCAGCGCGTTGAGGAGTCAATTCGCGCGACCGGTGCTTCCCAGATTGAAGCGAACGACATCGGACTGGCGATCCTCCCACCCCTGCGGGAGCTTGACGAAGTCGCCTATTTGCGCTTCGCGAGCGTGTACCAGGGTTTTGACTCTTTAGAGGACTTCGAGGCGGCCATCTCGCTGCTTCGCATCGAGCACGACACGGCTCAGGCCGCCGAATAGCCTGGGCAGGAGTATGTATCGACTCTTTTTCCGGCTGATTTTGTCTCGAATGGATCCGGAGCGAGCGCATTCCCTCGCGTTTCTTGCCATCCGGATCCTCGGCGTTCCAGGGCCGGGAACGCTCGCGCGTTTCGTCACGCGAGCAGATCCCTCACTTGCCGTGCACACCCTCGGGTTGCGATTCCCGTCGCCGTTCGGGGTTGCGGCCGGATTCGACAAGGATGCCACCGGCATTCTGGGGCTGGGGAATCTCGGGTTCGGACACGTCGAAGTGGGTACGCTCACGGCACGCGCTCAAGCGGGGAACCCGCGGCCGCGCCTGTTCCGTCTGATCCCCGACCGGGCAGTGATCAATCGGATGGGGTTCAATAATCACGGTTCCGCTGCCGCTGTGTCGCGCATTCTGCGCGCGAAACGTCGCCGTACCATCCCCATCGTCGGAGTGAATATTGGCAAGTCCCGGGTCGTCGATGTTGAGGATGCGGTCGCCGACTATGTCGAAAGCGCCCGCCTTCTCGCGCCGGTCGCCGACTATGTGGCCGTGAATGTGAGCTCCCCGAATACCCCAGGCCTTCGAGGACTTCAGGAACTGGACAAGCTTGGACCGTTGCTCGCTGCGGTGCTGGAAACAGCCAAGGGCACTCCGATTCTGGTCAAGATTGCGCCGGACCTGAGCAACGAGCAAATCCTTCGGGTGGTTGACCTTGCGGTGTCCCTGGGCTGTGCCGGGGTGATCGCCACCAACACCACGCTCTCACGGGATGGTCTCGTCACCGATCAGAGCATTGTGACGGCAGCTGGCGCTGGAGGCCTCTCCGGGATACCTCTCGCGCCGCGTTCCTTTGAGGTGTTGCGGCTCATCCGTGACGCAGCACCTGCAGGATTCTGCATCATTTCGGTCGGCGGTGTCGACACGGCCGACGATGTGGCGAAGCGACTGGACGCTGGAGCGACGCTCGTGCAGGGTTATACAGCATTCCTGTACCGAGGGCCATTGTGGGTTCGGCAGATCAATCGTGGGCTAGCCCGGCGAACGAGCCAGCCACACTGAATCGTCGAGTTAGACGGGGTACTCGCCCCGCTTGACCTGAGGCTTGGGGAGTCGCATAACCCGCAATTGCATTCCGCGCATCGCGGCATACCAGCGACTGCCTCGCTGTACCTTGTCTTCACCAAACTTCGCGGCGAGCCGCCGGGTGACGATAACTCCCAGGATCATGCCGTCGGCAACCGCGGCGAGGAAGAACAGCCACAGACCGGCAATTCCCGCCAGTTGCAACATTTCATTGCTGACGAAGGTCAGAACGATGACGATGAACATCACGGGGATGAGAATTTCCCCAACGCTGAAGCGCGCATCCACGTAGTCCCGAATCCAGCGACGTTGAGCACCTTTGTCGCGGATCGGCAGGAATTTTTCTTCACCAGCTGCCATGCCGATGCGGGCCCGTTCGCGCGCCTCGGCCATCTTCATCCTGGACTCTTTGGTCGCTGCGCGGCGATCGTTGTTGACGAGTGGTCGCAGATTTGCCGCCTCGCGTTCTTTCCGCGTTGGAGTCGGCCGTCCCTTTCCCGACGAGACGTTGTCGGTATTCAGTTCGTCGTCGGTACTCTCGTCGCGCTTTTCTGGCTTGGCCACAGTCCATCCCTGCTCTCGGTCTGCCGTTAAGATTACCCGCATGAATACTTCTGACGATGACTCCGTGAGTTTGACCGCTCTTTCCGGCTCGGTGGATGCTGGATTGCCGACCGCGCTTGCAGAGCTCGGCGATCTCGTTCGCATCCCCTCCGTCTCCTGGTCCGCCTTCGATCCAGCGAATGTTCAGCGCAGCGCGGAGGCCGTGGTCGCCCTCGTCGACGGGCTCGGCGTGTTCGACACTGTGAAAATCTCTCAGGCGAAAATCGGCAGCACCGATACCCTCGGACAGCCAGCCATTCTGGCAACACGCGCGGCCAAAAATGGCAAGCCCACGATCCTGTTGTACGCCCACCACGACGTCCAGCCGCCAGGCAAGGACGAGGATTGGGAGTCGCCGCCGTTCGAGCCGACAGTTCGCGGGGATCGCCTCTATGGCCGAGGGGCCGCAGACGACAAAGCAGGGGTCATGGCCCACATCGCGGCAATCCGCGCCTTCGTGGACACGGTCGGTTCCGACTTCGACCTGGGGCTCGTCCTGTTTGTGGAAGGCGAAGAAGAGTTTGGTTCCCGGTCGTTCAAGAATTTCCTCCTTCAGCACAAGGAGGAGCTTGCCGCCGACGTCATCGTCGTGGCCGACTCCGACAATTGGGACATCGACACGCCTGCCCTGACGGTTGCGCTGCGCGGGAACGTCACGTTCCGGCTCACGGTGCGAACGCTCGATCACGCATCCCACTCCGGTATGTTCGGGGGAGCGGCGCCGGATGCGATGCTCGCCATGATCCGTCTGCTGTCCACGCTCCACGACGAGGCTGGGAGCGTTGCCGTTGACGGTCTGACCAGCACGGAGGGGGACACTCCCGAATACCCGGAGTCGCAATTGAGCCACGAAGCGGCGTTCCTGGATGGCGTGAACTCGATTGGTGTGGGAAGCATCCCGAGCAGACTGTGGTACCAGCCGTCCATCACCGTCACGGGGATCGACGCACCGACCGTCGCCAACGCTTCCAACACGCTCCTGCCCGCCGTATCTGTGCGGGTGAGCGCGCGCATCGCCCCCGGGCAGTTGGCGGCTGACGCGTACACCGCGCTCGAAGCCCATGTCAGAGCTCATGCGCCATTCGGTGCGGTCATCGAGATCGACGACATCGATCAGGGCGACCCGTTCCTCGTGGACACGAGCGGTTGGGCCGTCGCCGAAGTCAAGCAGGCCATGGCGGACGCTTGGGGCGTCGAGCCGGTGGAGACCGGGATTGGCGGATCCATTCCGTTCATTTCGGATCTCGTCGAGCTCTTCCCTGAGGCGCAGATCCTCGTCACAGGTGTCGAGGACCCGGATTCGCGCGCGCACAGCCCGAACGAGTCACTTCACCTCGGGGTGTTCCGGCGGGCAGTTCTCACCGAAGCCACACTGCTGGCGAGGCTGAATTCTCGGAGCTGATGCGCTTACACTGGAAAGCGACAAAGGGAGCAATTGATGTCCGACACGAGCACGGTCAAGACTGAAACACCAACCCACGGCGTAACCCTGTCGGGCACCGCCGCCGAGAAGGTGCGCGCGCTGTGCGAACAGGAGGGTCGAGATGACCTGCGCCTGCGCGTTGCCGTCCAGCCAGGCGGTTGCTCCGGTCTGATCTACCAGTTGTACTTCGACGAACGACTTCTCGAGGGCGACTGCACGGCGGAGTTCGACGGTGTTGAGGTTGTCGTCGACAAGATGAGCGTTCCGTACCTCGATGGTGCGACGATCGACTTCGAAGACACCATCCAGAAGCAGGGGTTCACCATCGATAACCCGAATGCGGCCGGAAGTTGTGCCTGCGGAGACTCATTCCACTAGTAATTGGGGCTTTTTTCCTGCTCTGATGGCACGGAAGGGCGCGTCCTTCGGAGTAGGCTGGGAAGCGTTCCATAGACTGCAGTTGTCAGTTTCCGCGTCATCCGAGAGGTCTTCCAGTGCGTTCTCCTCGTCGTCTTCGATGGATTGCCATTCCGGTGTCCCTGGGGCTCGCCGCAGCCCTTGCCGGTTGCACCCAGGCACAGTTGAGGGGTTACCTCCCTGGCGAACCGGGCATCACCAATCACACTGACTCCATCACGGGGCTGTGGGTCACGAGCTGGATCATTCTCCTGCTCGTCGGACTTCTGGTCTGGGGCCTTATCATCTGGACCGCGGTCGTCTACCGTCGTCGCAAGGGGCAGACCGGGTTGCCGGCGCAGTTGCGCTACAACATGCCCATCGAGATTTTCTACACCGTGGTTCCGCTCATCCTCATTCTCGGGTTCTTTGCGTTCACGGCGCGGGACCAGGCTGCCATTGAGCAGCCTACGGAGAATCCGGATGTCTCCATTCAGGTGTTCGGCAAGCGCTGGTCCTGGGACTTCAACTATTTGAACGTTGGCCCTGACGGCAAGGGTGTATACACGCAGGGCATTCAGGCGCAGGAGATCGATCAGGACCCGTACATTGACGAAAGCCAACTTCCGGTTCTGTACCTGCCCGTGAACAAAACCGTGGAACTCGACATCGAAAGTCGCGACGTCGTGCACTCCTTCTGGGTTCCGGACTTCCTGTACAAGAAGGACATGATCCCTGGGAAGACCAACCACATCTATTTCACACCGACGAAGATCGGTGAATACATGGGCAAGTGTGCCGAGCTGTGCGGCGAATATCACTCGCTCATGTTGTTCAAGGTGAAGGTGGTGTCGGAAGCGGACTACGCGGCATACATTCAGAGCCTCGTTGACAAGGGCAACACGGGCATTCTCGGACCCGAATACAACACAAACACCAACCTGCCGGGGACCGAAGCCCCGACCGGTAACGAGTAGGGCAATCAGACTATGAGCACAACGACACAGCAGCGCACCTCGGCAACTCAGGGTCCGGCCCAGCCGAAGCGGGGGAGCGGCCAAAACTTCGGAGCGTCGAAGGTGGGCACCAAGGGTGACCTCATTGTTGACTGGATCACGACAACCGATCACAAGAAGATCGGTTACTTGTATCTGATTACGTCGTTCCTGTACTTCTGCCTCGGCGGCGTGATGGCGCTCATTATTCGGGCCCAGCTCTTCGAACCGGGTCTTTCCCTGTTGCAGACGAAGGATCAGTACAACCAGCTGTTCACGATGCACGGCACGATCATGTTGCTGATGTTTGCAACCCCGCTGTTCGCCGGGTTCGTGAATGTCCTGATGCCCCTGCAGATTGGTGCACCGGACGTTGCGTTCCCGAGGCTCAACGCCTTCGCGTACTGGCTGTACAACTTCGGAAGTTTGATTGCTGTCGCCGGGTTCCTGACGCCTCAAGGTGCTGCGTCGTTTGGCTGGTTCGCCTACGCGCCGCTGTCGGATACAACGTTCTCGCCTGGTGCGGGAGGTAACCTCTGGGTATTCGGTCTCGCAATGAGCGGTTTCGGCACGATTCTTGGTGCCGTGAACTTCATCACGACGATCATTACGATGCGCGCGCCGGGTATGACGATGTTCCGGATGCCGATTTTCACCTGGAACGCCTTGGTCACATCGATCCTCGTGCTCATGGCGTTCCCGCCACTGGCCGCAGCGCTGCTCGGACTGGGTATGGACCGAGTGTTCGGCGGACACATATACAACGTTGAGGCCGGCGGGGCGATTCTCTGGCAGCACTTGTTCTGGTTCTTCGGTCACCCGGAGGTGTACATCATCGCTCTGCCGTTCTTCGGCATTGTGTCCGAGGTATTCCCGGTCTTCAGCCGAAAGCCGATCTTTGGCTATAAGACTCTGGTCGGTGCCACCGTCGCGATCGCTGCACTCTCGGTGACGGTGTGGGCACACCACATGTATGTGACGGGATCCGTTCTTCTCCCGTTCTTCTCGCTCATGACGATGCTCATCGCGGTGCCAACAGGCGTGAAGATCTTCAACTGGGTTGGCACGATGTGGCGGGGCTCGATCACGTTTGAGACGCCCATGCTGTGGGCCATCGGATTCCTCGTGACGTTCACGTTCGGTGGGCTCACCGGTGTCATCCTCGCGTCCCCGCCGCTTGACTTCCACGTATCGGACACCTACTTCGTGGTTGCCCACTTCCACTACGTCGTCTTCGGCACAGTGGTCTTCGCCATGTTCAGCGGATTCTACTTCTGGTGGCCGAAGTGGACGGGGAAGATGCTCAACGAGCGCCTGGGCAAGATCCACTTCTGGCTCTTGTTCCTTGGATTCCACACGACATTCCTCATTCAGCACTGGCTCGGTGTCATGGGCATGCCCAGGCGCTACGCAACATATCAACCAGAGGACGGGTTCACCTGGATGAACCAGTTGTCCACGATGGGCGCCATGTTGCTGGGGATCTCGATGATTCCCTTCCTGTACAACGTGTACATCACGTCTCGTCGGGCACCAAAGGTCACCTCAAATGACCCGTGGGGCTATGGTCGGTCGCTCGAGTGGGCAACATCGTGCCCGCCCCCGCGTCACAACTTCACCTCTATCCCGCGGATCCGTTCGGAGTCTCCAGCCTTCGACCTGAACCACCCTGAGGTGGCCCCAGTCCACTACGCGATCAGCAGTGGTACCAGCGACGAGAAGGTGAAGTAAGTGAAGACGAATACCCATCTGTTCTGGATACTTGCCATATTCTTCTTCGCAGTTTCAGGGCTGTACACGGTATGGAGTCTTCTCGATTCCTTCCACGGCTATGTGGAGTGGGTGGGAACTCTCGCTCTCGCGCTGTGTGGCGCCCTGTTTGCCTTGATCGCGTTCTTCCTGGGCCGCGCCCACCACGCTCAGGGCGGGGAACTGCCGGAAGACATCCTGACGTCCGATATTGATGACGGTGACTCTGAGGTTGGCTTTTACAGCCCCTGGAGCTGGTGGCCCGTCATGGTCGCCACCGGTGCAGGGCTCGTGTTCCTCGGGCTCGCTATCGGTGCCTGGATCGCCTTCATCGGAGCTGCTCTCGCGTTTGTGAGCATTGCTGGTTGGGTGTACGAGTACTACCGCGGATACTTTGGACGCTAGTCCGTCGCAGCCAGTGCACGTCCCTTCCGTGCGGAGGGCGAAGGTCGGTGACGGCCCAACAGTCTTCAATCTTCTTGCGCAACTGGGGGAGCAGTACACTCCGGACCGCGCAGTTTTTGATGTCGCGTTCGAGGATGCTGTGGCGGACTCCGATGATCACATCCTGTACGTGGTGGATGACGGCGATGCCGTAGTCGGCTATGCGCTGGCAACGATTGCCCGCTTGTTCTATACGAACGGTGACACCGCTCAACTTCAGGAGCTCGTCGTCGACGACCGCTCACGAGGCAAAGGCATCGGCAGCCTGCTCGTTTCGGCTATCGAGGACGAGTGTCAGAGCCGGGGAGTGCGACAGCTCACGGTCGCGACGCTGAAGAGTGCATCTTTCTATGAACGCCTGGACTACCGATCTACAGCGGACTTTCTGAAGAAGCGCTTCGACGAATAACACGAAAAGAAAAAGGCCGGCCAGTCCTGGTGGACCGCCGGCCTTCTCTTGTGTGTTCTTGAACGACTAGTGGTGACCTTCGCCAGACTCCAGTTCCGCGCGTGTGGCGGGGGAGATCCGGTCTTCGAAGAACCAGCGTGACAGCACGGCGCGGAAACGCTGCCGAGCGGTGATCTTGCCCTGAGCGTTCGGCCGGACCATGAGCGGCTTGTAGTCGTCGTAGTCGACGAGTCGCCACCGCTCGAAGTCGTCGAGCTGCTTGTGGACTTCTTCGTACTGTCCGCCTGGCAATCGAATCATTCGACCCGACTCGTATCCGTGGAGCGCAATTTCTCGGTCCTTCTTCTGGAGCGAGAGGCACAACCGCTTCGTGATGAGGTACGCGACAATCGGGCCAAGGATCAGCAGGGCCTGCAGGGAGTGCGTCACGCCCTCAATGGTGAGGTGGAAGTGGGTTGCAAGGATGTCGGAGCCTGCAGCGGCCCACAGGACGGCGTAGAACGTAACCCCAGCTGCGCCGATTGCCGTGCGAGTCGGTGCGTTGCGGGGACGCTCGGAGATGTGGTGCTCGCGCTTGTCGCCGGTAATCCACGCTTCAATGAACGGGTAGATCGCGACCGCGACAATGAACACGCCGATCACAATGAGGGGGAGAAGGATGTTGAAAGACCACGTGTTGCCCCACAGCACGAATTCGAGCCCAGGCGGCACAAGACGAAGCGCACCATCGGCAAATCCGATGTACCAGTCTGGCTGGGTACCAGCCGAAATGGGCGAGGGGTCGTAGGGGCCGTAGTTCCAGATCGGGTTGATCGTGAAGAACGACGCAATGAGGACGATCACCCCGAACACGACGAAGAAGAATCCGCCGGCTTTTGCCGCGAAGTTCGGCATGATCGGAACGCCGACGACGTTCTCATTGGTTCGTCCCGGTCCCGCGTACTGCGTGTGCTTGTTGATGACCATGAGCAAGAGGTGAAGGCCCAGGGCGGCGACAAGTATCGCTGGCAGAAGCAGAATGTGCAGTGAAAACAGTCTCGGCACGATCACTGTGCCCGGGAACTCGCCTCCGAACAGAAGATATGAAATCCAGGTGCCAGCGAGTGGAATTCCCTTGACCATCCCATCAATGATCCTCAACCCGTTGCCGGAGAGGAGGTCGTCGGGCAGTGAGTAGCCGGTGAATCCCTCGGCCATGGCGAGGATGAAGAGCACGAAGCCGATGACCCAGTTCAACTCGCGTGGCTTACGGAAGGATCCGTTGAAGAACACGCGCAGCATGTGCAGCCCGATGGCGGCCACGAACAGCAGCGCAGCCCAGTGGTGGACCTGTCGCATGAGCAGGCCGCCGCGGATGTCGAACGTGATGTCAAGGGTTGATGCGTACGCTGCGGACATCTGGATGCCCTTGAGCGGCGCGTAGGAACCGTCGTAGTGCACCTCTGTCATCGTCGGCTCAAAGAAGAACGTCAGGAACGTGCCGGACAGCAGAATGGCGATGAAGCTGTAAAGGGCTACCTCGCCGAGCATGAATGACCAGTGGTCGGGGAAGATCTTGCGGCCGAGCTCTTTGGTTATTCCCGAGATGCTCGTGCGCTCATCCAGGTAATTCGCGACGGCACCCGTGAAACGCGAGCCCTTGGCAGACGCAGAGGATGGTGCAGATGTCGTTTCCTGCGCGGTGGTCATGAACGCTCCCAGAAGCTTGGTCCGACGGGCTCGTGGAAGTCACTTCGGGCAATTAGGTAGCCCTCAGAGTCCACGGTGATGGGTAGTTGCGGAAGAGGGCGTTTGGCCGGCCCGAAAATGACTTTAGCTTCGTGGCTGATGTCGAACTGAGACTGGTGGCACGGGCACAGAAGGTGGTGCGTGTGCTGTTCGGCCAGAGCGACGGGGCAACCAACGTGGGTGCAAATCTTGGAATACGCAATGATGCCTTGGTAGTTCCAGTCTTTGCGCTCTTCGGATACGTGCAGATCTTCCGGCTTGAGCCTCATGAGAAGCACGGCGGCCTTGGCCTTCTCCTCGAGGAAGTCCTCCGAGTCGGCGAGAGTCTCAGGGATGACGTGGAACACGGACCCGAGCGTGACATCCGACGCCTTGATCGGTGTGTTCGAGGGGTCGCGCATGAGGCGAACGTTCTTGTCCCAGACGGTCTTCTTCAGAAGCGCTACTGGGTCAGCTGCGGGAGCGAGATCGCGGAACATCACGATGGCGGGGAGTGGGGAAACCACGAGCGCACCGATCAGGCTGTTCCGGATGAGGGTACGACGGCCGAAACCGGACTCTTCATTACCGAGCCGGAATACTTCAACCGCGGCAGCCCTGGTTTCTTCTGTTCCGCGCGTGGGGTGACGGTGTTCCTCCCACTCGCCATCCTTCATGAGGTTCTTTGCCCAGTAGATCGAGCCGAGCCCGATGGAAATCAGGGCAAGCGAAATGCCGACGCCGAGGAACAGGTTGTTGAGGCGTACCGTGGACAGGTTTCCTGGCTCGATCGGGAAGATGATGTAGGCGACAATCGCGAACACGCTCGCCGCGATGGAGAACAGGAACAGCCCGCCAACTCGACGCTCTGCCGTCTTGTCCTTCTTTGGGTCGAGATCGGTAGATCGGGGACCGTGGGTCGGCAACCCCGGATTCTCGAAAGCGCCGGAGGGAACAGCTACTGCAGTCCCGCTGGACACGTCGCGCTGTGTGACGGTGTCGAGTTCGGAGCCGACAGCGGTGAGGTTTTCACCGTCGTGCTGAGCCATTGCGTTCCCTTCGAATGTTTACGGTAGTGGTGCGGAGTCAGTTGGGTCGGGCGGTGATCCAGATCGTCACTCCGACGATGGCACCCAGCCCGAATATCCAGATGAACAGGCCCTCAGAGACCGGACCAAGGCTTCCCAGGTCGACACCGCCTGGAGACGCATTGTCGGAGAGGAAGTTGAGGTAGCTGATGATGTCCGCTTTGTCCTGCGGAGTCAGGTTGCTGTCGCTGAACACGGGCATGTTCTGCGGGCCGGTGACCATGGCTTCGTAAATGTGGCGGGCCTCGACGCCCTGCAGAGCGGGCGCGAACTTGCCCTCGGTGAGCGCGCCACCCGCGCCGGCGACGTTGTGGCACATGGCACAGTTCACCCGGAATAGCTCGCCGCCGGTCGCCACGTTTCCGTCGCCCGCGAGCCACTGCTCGTCGGGGATGGCTGGGCCCGGTGCGAGGCTCGCAATGTAGGCGGCGACACTGTCAATCTGTTCCTGCGTGAACTGCACCGGCTTTTGGGCGCCTTGTGGGCCCTGATAGGCAAGCGGCATCCGCCCTGTGCCCATCTGGAAGTCCACGGAAGCAGCACCGACACCGTACAGACTCGGACCGTTGTCCGTTCCCGTCGCGGTCATGCCGTGGCACGATGCGCAGTTGGAGGCGAAGAGTTTTTGGCCCTCGCTGATGGTTTGTTGGCTGGCTGCCGGGGTCTCCGCCGACGCTGTCGTGGTGAGCAGTGCATATGCGCCCCCGGTCGACAGCAGACCAATCGTGATGAGGGCGATGGACGCGAGCGGGTGACGACGACCGGTCTGGCGACGGCGAGCGTCAGTCGAACTGTGAGTGCGCATTCTCTTCCAGAGTTTCTATTTGAGTACGTAGATGACCAGGAACAGCCCGATCCAGACCACGTCGACGAAGTGCCAGTAGTAGGAGACGACGATGGCGCTCGTGGCTTCCTTGTGGGTGAAGTTCTTGACGCTGAATACCCGTCCGATGACGAGGATGAAGGCGATCAAACCCCCGATGACGTGCAGGCCGTGGAATCCGGTCGTGATGTAGAACGCGGAACCATAGGAATTCGTACTCATACTGATGTTCTCTGAGACGAGGTTCGCATACTCGAAGATCTGACCGATGACGAAGACCGCACCCATGGCGTAGGTGAGGAAGAACCACTCGACCATGCCCCATTGGGTCGGTTTCCACCCGGTTGCACGAGCCTGAAGTCGCTCAGCTGCGAACACACCGAACTGGCAGGTGAACGAGGAGAGAACAAGGATCGTGGTGTTGCCCAGTGCGTACCAGACATCGAGTTTTGAGGTCTCGAATGCCCAGAGCGGTGCCGAAGTGGAGCGGAGCGTGAAGTAAATCGCGAACAGACCGGCGAAGAACATGACTTCGCTGCCCAGCCACACGATTGTTCCCACGGCCACGACACTCGGGCGATTGACGACTGGGGCGCCGACAGTGTGCGAGAGAGAGGTGCTGGTCACGCTTCCCATTATGGCCGATATTGCGATGGACTTTGCCATTCAGACGGGCCTGTCCGTCCAAAAGCTAAGATCTTTCCTGTGTCTACCTCCCCGACTTGGCCAGAACTGCTCACGAACCTGCTCGATCGCAAGAACCTTTCGATCAACGAGGCGGCGTGGTCGATGCGTCAGATCATGGCGGGAGAAGCGACGCCAGCCCAGTTGGCGGCATTCCTCATCGCCCTGAGGGCTAAGGGCGAAACCGTCGACGAGATCGTCGGATTCCGGGATGCCGTGCTTGAACATGCACTGCCGCTTCGACTAGACCCGATGGCCATCGACATTGTCGGTACCGGTGGCGACCAGTTCGGTACCGTGAATATTTCCACCATGGCCTCCGTCGTCGCTGCAGCGGCGGGAGCGCCGGTGATCAAACACGGGAACAAAGCCGCGAGTTCGGCATCTGGGTCTTCGGATGTGTTGTCGGCTCTCGGTGTGCGCCTCGACCTGGACGCTGAGCGGCTTGCCGAAGTATTTGCCGAAACGGGCATCACGTTTGCGTTCGCCGCGCACTTCCATCCTGGGTTTCGTCATGCCGGTGCTGTTCGCAGTGAGCTCGCAATTCCCACGGTGTTCAACTTCCTCGGGCCGCTCTGCAATCCGGCCCGCTGCGAAGCGAACGCGGTCGGCGTGGCCAATCTCTCCAAGGTGCCCCTGTTCGTTGGTGTGTTCCAGACGCGGGGTGCGACTGCGCTCGTGTTTCGCGGCGACGACGGTCTCGATGAGCTCACGACGACCGGCCATAGCCACATTTGGGAAGTCAGCAGGGGAGCGGTCACCGAACACGACCTTGATCCGCAGGAGTTGGGCATCCCGCGAGCGGAGCTGGCCGACCTCGTGGGCGGCGACCCGCAGTTCAACGCCACGGTTGCCCGTCGGGTGCTTGCGGGCGAGGCAGGACCAGTGCGCGACATTGTCCTGCTAAACGCCGCTGCCGGTTTGGTGGCCTACGACCTGGCGCAGGATCCGTCTGAGGTGCAGAAGTCGATCGTGTCGAGGTTCAGGGCAAAGATTGCTGTGGCGGCCGAGGCGATCGATTCCGGCGCGGCAGAGGCCAAACTCAGCGAGTGGGTTGCTGCTACGAACCGCTGAGTCGGTCAGTTTTACGCTAAGCCGTCTGTGCCGGGTCCGCCGCCGTGATGGCGTCCAGGGACAACTCGGCGACGCTGGTGTTGCCGCTGAGACCAAGCGCGATGTCGAACTCGGCGATGAGATTTCTTAGCACTTCACTCGCGCCGCGCTCTCCGGCGATGGCGAGCCCGTACACCCACGGTCGCCCGACGAGAACGGCTGCCGCGCCCAGTGCCATGGCCTTCAGGATGTCGCTTCCGCCGCGAATCCCGCTGTCAAACAGGACGGGCATCCTGCCGCCGACGGTATCGATGATCGTGGGGAGCGCGTCGAGTGAGCCGATCGCGCCGTCAATCTGGCGACCGCCGTGGTTGGAGACGATGATGCCGTCGACGCCAGCGTCTACCGCAAGTTTCGCGTCATCCGGATGCTGGATGCCCTTCAACACGATCGGCAGGCTCGTGTGGGCGCGGGCGAACGCCAACTCGGCCCACGTCAGCGAGGGGCGTGAGAACACGTCGAGGAATGTCTCCACGGCGACCCTGGGCTCGCCGGATCGAAGATTCGCGAGGAACGGGCCGGGGTAGTGACGGGTCATGTCCAGAAGGGTCTTGATGGCGCTGGCGGTGACGCGGGGTCGGGGGCCTGATGACGGGGCACCCATCCTGTCGTGTACAAGAGCGCGGAACACCGGATCGCTCGTGTATTGCGCGATACCGATGCCGTGGATGAAGGGAAGGTAGGCGAGGTCGAGGTCGCGGGGGCGCCAGCCGAGCGTGTGCGTGTCAAGCGTGATGACGATGGCCTGGGCTCCTGCGTTCTCCGCCCTGCGCAGCAGACTCGCGACGAGGTCATCCGAGCTGCTCCAGTAGAGCTGGAACCACCGTGGTGCGTTGCCCATGACGGCAGCGGTATCCTCCATGCTGTGCGACGCCTGGTTGGAAAAAACATACGGAATCCCGAGCTCAGAGGTTGTGCGTGCCACGGCGAGGTCGGAGTCGCGATGAACAAGCTCGAGTGCGCCAACCGGGCCGGCAATGACGGGGGAGGGGTACCGGTGGCCGAAGAGTTCGACGCTGAGATCTCGTGTGGCGACGTTCCGCAGGACGCGCGGGAGTATTCTCCATCGGTCGAGAGCCACTCGATTGGCGTCGGTGGTGGATTCGCTGCCGCTGGATCCGGCGACGTACGCCCACGCTTCGGGGGACATGGCGTTCTGGGCGGCATCGGCCAGTGCCTCTGCTCCCGTGGGCACTGCGGGACGATGTCCCTGCGCGCCATCACGATAAATCGTGGACTGGGTGTCGCGGCCAAAGCCTTCTGCGGGTCGTTGCATCGTCATTGCTTGCCCTCCTCGGCACCATGGTACGCAAATGGTGCAGGAAGCTTGAGGCGACATTGCGGAGTCGTCGTCGGTTGTCGTGTCTACGCTGTACCCATCACCTTCCAGGGGAGGACACAACATGGCCGTACGAATCGATCTCAACATTTCCCTCGATGGCGTCGCTGCGCCATCCGACCCGACGCCGGAAAACCCGATGGGCGAGGACTGGGGGCGGCTCGTGGCGGTGTACACCGGCACGAGAACTTTCCACGAACGCGTGCTGAATGATGCGTCGGGGAAGGGGACCACCGGCATCGACGACCGCTATGCGAGCGCATATTTCGACGGGGTGGGCGCCGAGATCATGGGAGCAGGAATGTTCGGGCTGCACAGTTTTCCGGACGACCCGAACTGGCGCGGGTGGTGGGGCGAGGAGCCACCGTTTCAGGTTCCAGTGATCGTGCTGACCCACCGTGAGCGTCCGGCCATCGATTTCGCCAACGGGACGCGCTTTGAATTCCTAGCCGTGACGCCAGAGGAAGCGCTTTCTCGTGCGCTGGAGTACGCCGACGGCCGCGATGTCCGGGTGGGCGGGGGAGTGAGCGTCGCGCAGGACTTCCTGCGAGCGGGTCTCGTCGATTGCTTGCACGTCGCGATCTCCCCGATCGTTCTGGGTGGGGGAGAGCGGCTCTGGGATGAGCTGCGAGCTCTTGACCTCGGCTATGAAGTCACGTCAGAGCTCGCCGAAAGCGGAGTCAACCACGTCACGTTTGCGCGATGACTTTCCGGAACTCTCAGGCCGACCGTGCCCGACCGATTTCACACTTTTGAGACATCGAATGCATCATCACACGCCGAGCGACGCAAAGTGCCGCTCGGTGTCCACGAGCATCTTCTCTCGTTGTTCGGGTGACTTCGATGTGACGCTCGCGTAGTTCCGCCATGTGAGGTTCTTCACGCCGATCTTTCCAAATGTTCCCTTGAACATGATTTTGATCACAGGGTTTCCGAACCACCAGCGGTAGGCCTTGTCTGGCGTGGTCATGATCGTGAGGACGGTTACGCCGGTGAGGCGTGTCATGAGGTTGGAGAAGGGGTTGCCCTTGGCAGCCGGGTCTTCGTTGAACATCACCCCCTTCGTCAGAACCTTGTCCAGGAATCCTTTCGTGGATGCGGGCATCGCCTCCCACCAAATCGGGAAGACGAAAACGATGTGGTCAGCAGCAACGATTCTCTGCTGGTAGTTGAGGCTGAGCGGGTCGATGGTCGCCTTTAGTCGCCAGGCAAGGAGATCCTGATGATTCATGACGGGGTTGAAGCGGTCGGCGACGAGATCGATCAGGTCTACCTCGTGACCGCTGGACTCGAGACCGCGGATGGCGGATGCCGCAACGGCGGCCGAGAAACTACGCCGGTGGGGCACGTTCTCCCATGCCGTTGCGGTGTATGGGTGGTCGAAGACAATGGCAACTCTCATTAGGCTCCTTAGGTTCGACTAGCAACAGTTGCACACGCAACGGTTGTGTGTCAAACGGTATGGTCTACGCTGGACTTCGTGAGCATCTCGAACGCGGACATGGCGGACTTCTGGTTCCTAGTCCGCAAGTGCGGATCACTGATGGATCGCGGGGGAGAGGCGATCATCCGTGAAGGATTGGGTGTCTCATTGGCAGAGTTCATGGTGCTGAGCGTCGTCGATGCTCACCCGGGAGTGTTCAATCAGCAGTCCGTCGCGGACCTTCTTGGTCTCACGAAGAGCACAGTGAGCCGTCAGATTGAGAGAGCCAGTTCTGCTGGGCTGCTGACTGCGGAGGCGCCAGTGACGTCACGCCGGGAGAAGATGGTCACTCTCACTCCCGCCGGAACTGAGCTGGTGCGTCGTGGAGATCAATTGGTTCAGGATTTCAATCGAACGATCATTCCTGTAATTCCGGCGGAGGACATGGCGACAACCCTTCGCATCTTGACGATATTCGCCCAATCACTCGGGTCGGGCGCGCGCCTGCCGTCCGAGCACGGTGTCGAGTAACTAGAGTTTCGCACAGCGTGTTTCTACTGGTGAAGACCGTTACCCGTTTTTACTCTGAGGCGCGCGTCCCGGTATCCCGTCGCGCAGCTCAGACGCGCTACGGATGCTCGCGCAGCAGCTCGATCTCCTCGCGGTTGACTTTGGCAGCCCGCTCGAACAGCTCGTTGGCGAAGGCGATCTGCTCGTCGGTCAGGGTGTCGAGGTACTCGCCCCATCGGGCGCCGACGCGCCCGTAGATCGGGCCGACTTTCGCCATGACGGTCGCGAAATTGGCCGCCACGATGACCTTGCGACGGTCGGTCGCGTCGCGTTCGCGCGTGACGTAGCCGGCCCTCTCAAGCCGGTCGATGACGGTGGTGATCGACCCGCCCGCAGTGAGGCCGGTGCGGTCGGCGAGCTCGCCGGGGGTCGCAGGTCCCTCGCTGAGGAGCAGGCTGACGGCCTGCATGTCCGTGCTGTTGATCCCGCCGAACCGCGCCACCGCATCCTGGAACAGCACGGCACGCGCCATGAAGTCGCGCATGATCTCGGCCATGCGTTCGATCGACTCTGCGCGTTTTGACGGTTCCTGTGCCATACGCTACTCTCTCTATTGTCGAGAGACTCTGACTGCGAGAGTCTCGCTTACTCAAGGATAGCAAATGCCCAAGGCACTGATCATCGGCGGCGGGGTCGCCGGTCCGTCCACTGCAATGTTCCTCGCCCGCGCCGGCTGGGACGTCGAAGTCTTCGAGGCGGAGAGCGCGCCGGACTCCTACGCGGGACTGTTCCTGAACGTTGCCACCAACGGACTCGGCGTGCTCGACCAGCTCGGTCTGCGCGAAAGGCTGGTCTCCGACGGGCACCGCGCACCAACGATGGTCATGTGGAGCGGCACCGGCCGTGAGCTCGGCTCCGTGCCCAATGGACCGGCCCGCGACCCCGAGCGGGGAAGCGTCGTCGTTCGCCGGGGGTGGCTGCACCAGGTCATCCGCGAGGGAGCGGCGGCCGCGCGCATCCCGATCGCCTTCGATTCCCGGCTGGTGAGCATCGAGGAGACCCCGGATGCCGTGCGCGCGACGTTCGCCGACGGTCGCGTCGCCGAGGGTGACATCCTGATCGGCGCGGACGGAATCGGCTCACCCACCCGCACGTGGATCGATCCCGGCGCTCCCGCGCCCAAGTACAGCGGCCTGGTCGGCACCGGTGGGTTCGCTCGCGTGGAGGGTCTCGCGCCGACGCCCGACACCCAGCATTTCGTCTTCGGGGCACGATCGTTCTTCGGGTATCTCGTGCGCGACGACGGCACTGCGTACTGGTTCGCCAACCTCAGTGCCCCTGAGCCCGCGCGTGGCTCGCTGCGCGATGTGCCCAGCGAGCAGTGGCTCGCGCGGCTGAGGGACCTGCACTCCGACGACCCGTATCCAGTACCGCAGATCCTGGACGGCACCATCGGAGAACTTGGCGGGTACCCGATCTACGACTTGGTCGGCGTGAAACACTGGAGCCGCGGCCGCGTGGTGGCGGTCGGGGACGCGGTGCACGCGACGTCCCCGAGTGCCGGGCAGGGGGCATCCCTCGCCATGGAGGATGCGATCATGCTGGCTCGCCTGCTCAGGGATCGTCCGTATGCCGAGGCATTCGCTGAGTACCAGCGAGTTCGGCAGCCGCGCGCCGAGGCGATCGTGAAGTATGCCCGCCTGATTAACTCACAGAAGCGCGTGACGAAGAGCAGGATAGGCATCGCAATTCGTGACTGGATGATGCCGAAGTTCCTCGCGAAGGCGGCCGATGACACCCGCAACGACTGGCTGTACAACCACGAGATCCGCTGGGAGGGGTAGACCACACGAAGGGTCCGCATTTTCGGCTGACTGCCCGCGCCCGCGCCGGTGCGGCCGGTGCGACAGATACGTATCGCATTAGGCGGCGGGTGGTCGTCAAATGCTTGCCGGGGGGCCGTTTCTACTCCGAGTGCAGGGCAGGGTAACTTCAAACTGACATAATGTGCATTATCGGCTATTCTTCGAGTTCAGAAATGGGGACTGCCAACCGCGGTGACGATTTCAGGAAGACTGCAGCGATCCCGCCGACGACAATTCCCACCAAAATGGCAATGCCGTGACCATCGTTGGCGATTACCAGATAGATTCCGATAGCCGTGATGAGAAGCGCCAGAATCAGGGCAATTCGTCGCTGTGCACCGTGAAGGACCACTACGGCCAGCACAGCAAATGACGACACCAGGGGAAAAGTTGCACCCGAGTTGCCTCCACCGTCTCCTGCGCTGAAAGCGACGGCGAGCACATTGAGACCGACTCCGACGACGACGAAAAGCGTGACGGTGATCGTTGAGCCCCACAGTTTGCAGGACACGTAGGCTGCGATGCCGAGCAGAATCAGGTTGAACAGGGTTCCGTAGAGACCGCCATCCTGGACAACGATCGCTGTCGCCACACGCCACCACTGGCCGGAATCGAGAATGGCGTCGCGATTGCGGTACAGCGCCTCGTAGACGGTGGGAATGCCGAATTGGAGGAGCGAGGGAATCGCAACCACAAGCCAGAGCACGATCGCCGCAACGGGCACCACAGGTGGCCTTTCCCGCATCCGTGCGACTAGCGGGAGAGCTGCTCTGAGCGACGCGATGATGAAAACCGAATAGCTGATGCTCGAAACGATGCCAAGACCGGAGGTGTCCACCTTCGCGACGTTAGTCACGGCCTCCCGTTTGAGTCAACTCCGGTTCCCACGTACGCGGCCAGGTGCTGCCCGGTCAGAGTTGAACGATCGGCAATAATGTCCGCTGGAGTTCCCTCGAATACGACTTTGCCTCCGGCATGACCGGCGCCCGGCCCGATGTCGATGATCCAGTCAGCGTGAGCCATAACGGCCTGGTGATGTTCGATCACAATCACGGATTTTCCCGAATCCACGAGTCGGTCCAGCAGTCCCAAAAGGTTGTCGACGTCCGCCAGGTGCAGTCCGCTCGTCGGCTCATCGAGCACGTACACGTCGCCAGGCTCCGCCATTTGGGTTGCAAGCTTGAGGCGTTGCCGCTCACCGCCAGACAAGGTGGTGAGCGGCTGGCCGAGCTGAACGTAACCGAGCCCCACATCCGCGAGGCGCTCCAGAATGGCGTACGCCGCCGGGATTCGCGATTCGCCGCTGCCAAAAAACTCTTTCGCTTCCGATACGGGCATGGTCAAGACATCCGCGATCGTGCGGCCGCCATACAAGTATTCGAGCACGGACGCCTCAAACCGTTTGCCTTCGCACACCTCACACACGGTTTCGACGCCAGCCATTACTCCGAGGTCCGTGTAGATGACTCCTGCGCCTTTACAGTTCGGACATGCGCCCTCAGAGTTCGCGCTGAATAGGGCAGGCTTCACCCCGTTTTCCTTTGCGAACGCCTTGCGGATCGGCTCCAGCAGGCCGGTGTAGGTTGCCGGATTGCTGCGCCTCGAACCTTTGATGGCTCCCTGGTCGACAGTGACGACACCGTCGTTCCCCGACACGGATCCCCCCAACAGTGAGCTCTTGCCGGAGCCGGCAACCCCCGTCATGACGACGAGCGTGCCCAGCGGAATGTCGACGTCGACGTTCTGGAGATTGTTCGCGTTTGCGCCCCGCACTTCGATTAAACCGGAGGCAGTACGCAGCGAAGACTTGAGCCTTGCACGGTCATCCAAATGCTTGCCGGTGACGGTGCCACTCCCCCGCAACTCGTCAACCGTTCCCTCAAATGTCACGTCACCGCCGGCGCTGCCTGCACCGGGTCCAAGATCAATGACGTGATCCGCAATTTCGATGAGCTCCGGCTTGTGCTCCACCACGAGCACGGTGTTGCCCTTGTCGCGCAGCTGAAGCAACAGCTCGTTCATGCGCTGAATGTCGTGCGGATGCAGCCCCACCGTCGGCTCATCGAAGACATAGGTGACATCGGTCAGCGAGGAGCCGAGGTGACGGATCATTTTCGTTCGCTGGGACTCGCCTCCGGACAGTGTGCCGGCCGGGCGATCCAGTGACAAATACCCGAGCCCAATCGTCACAAAAGACTCAAGGGTGTGGCGGAGCGAACCGAGCAGCGGAGCAACCGACTCGTCGTCAATGCTGTGCACCCACTCGGCCAGGTCGCTAATTTGCATGGCACACGCCTCGGCAATGTTTATGCCATTGATCTTCGACGACCTGGCGCCCTCATTGAGCCTCGTCCCCTCACACTCCGGGCAGGTCGTGAACGTGATCGCTCGCTCCACAAACGCGCGGATGTGCGGCTGCATCGCCTCCCGATCCTTGGAAAGCATCGATCGCTGGATTTTTGGAATGAGGCCCTCATAGGTGAGGTTGATTCCATCCACTTTGATTTTCGTGGGTTCGCGGTACACGAGATCGTGGAGTTCTTTTTTCGTATACGTGCCCAGTGGTTTGTCGGGGTCGAAGTATCCGCTCCCTTTGTAGATGCGTCCGTACCAGCCATCCATGCTGTATCCGGGGATCGTGATGGCGCCTTCGTTCAATGACTTTGACGCGTCGTAGAGTGCTGTCAGGTCGAAGTCTGTGACGTTTCCGGTTCCCTCACACCTCGGGCACATCCCGCCCGTGACACTAAACTCGCGGCGCTCCTTCACCTTCTCGCCACCACGCTCGAACGTGACGGCCCCAGCACCACTGATCGAGGCGACGTTGAAGGAGAACGCCTGGGGCGAGCCGATATGCGGCTCCCCCAGCCGGCTAAAGAGGATGCGCAACAGCGCGCTCGCATCCGTGGCCGTCCCGACCGTGGAGCGCGGGTTGGCGCCCATCCGCTCCTGATCGACGATGATCGCGGTCGTGAGTCCCTCCAGCACGTCGACATCCGGCCTGGCCAGCGTCGGCATGAACCCTTGAACGAACGTGCTGTACGTTTCGTTGATCATGCGCTGAGACTCGGCCGCGATCGTGTCGAACACGAGGGAGCTCTTGCCGGAGCCCGAAACTCCAGTGAACACGGTGAGCCGGCGCTTGGGGATCTCGACGGTGACGTTCTTGAGATTGTTCACGCGCGCGCCGTGCACTCGAATGAGGTCGTGGCGGTCGGCTGGCGGCGTTCTCTCCATGACTATTAGGGTAAACGAGGGGGCAGATATCGTGCCCACCACGCCACAACTGCCTCGAAGCGCTGAAGTCGGTGGCGCGGTCGGCCGCTCCGGCTCAGTTCGTGATTCTCCCCCGGGAACACCAGGAGTTCGGTGTCAACTCCCTGCCGCTTGAGCGTTGAGTAGTACCGCTCCCCCTGGGACAGCGGGCAGCGGAGGTCGTTTTCGGAGTGCAGGACGAGGGTCGGAGTCGTGACCTGATGCGCAAACGCCTGCGGACTTTGCGCGCGAATCTGCTCAGGATCAGTTCCCGTGTACTCGTCGCTGAAGAAGTCGCCGATGTCCGACGTCCCGACGAACGTCTCCGGGTCGAGGTAGCCGCGCTCGACAATGGCCGCGACAAAACGGTGGTCTTGAGCGATGGTCCACGCCGTGAGGTAGCCGCCGTACGAGCCGCCCATGATGCCCAGTCGTGCGGAGTCGAACGAGTCGTTCGCCGCGAGTGCACCGTCCAAAAAGTCGAGGACGTCCGTGTAGTCGACCGTGCCCATCCGCTGGCGGATGGCCCGGCCGAACTCTTCGCCGTAGCCCGATGCGCCCCGCGGATTGCACATCACCACCGCGTATCCGGCGTCGACGTATACTTGCGCTTCGTCGAAAAAGCTCCCGGTGTACTGGGTGTACGGCCCGCCATGAATCGTCAGCAATACGGGATGCGGACCATCGCCGGTTGGTGACAGAACCCAGCCGTGGATGGGCGTACCGTCCTGCGCGGGAACGGTGAGTTCACGCGCGGGGGCGATTCCAGCGTGCTGGAGCGCGGCAGAGAAGTCCGTGCGGCGAGTGAGGGAGCCGTGCGTGACTGAGGCGATTTCGCCCATCGTGGTGGGATCCGAATAGCTGATGACGATGCGTCCGCCGGACTCGTCGAAGCCACGAACCACGAGATTGCCGGACACGACCCGGTCAAGCGTGCCTTCGCCGCTCACGGAGACCAGTTCAACAGTTCCGTGCCACGTGTTGAGCGCCAGCACGGAGCCGTCGGAGGTGACAAGTAACTCGTTCGCACCGTCGGAGAGGTCCGTCGTGGCTGGGTTGGTGAGCAAGGTCGCGGTCGAATCAGCACGGTCGAGCCGGTAGAGCGCGCCGTTGCGCCCGACAAAATCCCGTCCCTTGATACCAAGGTCGGCAGCGACAAAGTGGATGGTGCCATCCGGCGCGTAGGCGAATCCATCGATTCCGTACCGCGAGTCCTGAGCAGTGAGCGCTACGGGCTCGGCACCCGGAAGCGCCAGGTCAACCTCGAAAATGGTGTTGGCGAGGTCGATATCGCGGTCGGTGTGACGCGCCGAAATGAATGCGAGGTGCGACCCGTCCGGCGAGAACCGGATGTATCCGTCGTCCCAGTCGCCGTCAGTGAGCTGTCGGGGCACCGGTACGGTCGCTGCGGGCTCAGGTGTCGGGTTCTCCGCCGACGGAGCCGTTCGGTAGCCGGGTTCGGCCGCCGGATCTGGCGCATCCACGAGAAAGACGTGATTGCGGCGATCGCGCGTATAACCGAGCCCATTCGAGCGGTACTTGCGGGTGGAGATGAGCCGCGGAGGCTCTGAGGCTGCGCCAAGCTCTTTGACGGTGCCGTAGCGGCCAGGCTCGGCGACGCGCGCCGTGTAGGCGAGGCTTGTGCCATTCGGTGACCACGCGAACGTGCTCACCCCGAGCTTCTCGTCCGTGGCCTGTGCCGCTTCTCCCCCGCGGGCGTCCAGCACGTAGAGCTGGGCGGGACTCTCCCCGTCCGAACGCAGGAATGCGATCCGTGAGCCATCTGGGCTGAATCGCGGTGCGCTGTCGCTGAAACCTCGAGTGATGCGTCTGGGCCCAGCACCGCCGTCGAGCGTGACGCTCCACAGCTGCCCTACGTAGGCATCCGCCTCGAGGTTCGGCGTTGAGGTGGCGAAAACTGCCCACTCTCCGCTCGGATGGATGGTCGGGCGGGACACGCTCGTGAGGAGCGGGAGGTCAGTTGCTTTCACTCCACCACTGTAAGCATCAGTCAGTGCGCTGTGAAGCTATTGCGCTGTGAAGCCGGAAACATCCCCGATGTAGCGCGTGTGATCGTCGGGCACCGGCTCGACGGCCGCCAGAGCCACTTCGGCCGCGAACTCGGACACGTTGTACAGGCGCCCGGCCGCTTCCTTGCGTGCGCTGATGGCGCCGGGGTTGGCTCGTTCCAGGAGCGTGGCGGTGATCGTGCCTTCGATCATGTCTCCGGACACGACGACAAACTCAACACCGAGTTCGTCCAGTTGCGGAATCATGGCGCGCAGGGCGTCCTCCCCCGCACGCTTGCTCAACGCAACGGGTTCATACTCCGGCATGGTCGGCACGGTGCGGATGAAGTGCGCCTGGTGACTAGTGACAAACACAACCCGTGACCCTGGAGAGAGTAGTGGGAGCGCCGCCGTCAGGAGATTCACTTGCGCGTCCCGGTTGAGTCGGAGCGCGTAATCCTCCCCCATCCCGGTCTCCATACCTCCCGAGGCGTTGAGCACAAGGATGTCGAGGCCGCCCCAGGCCTGGCGCACCGTGTCAAACATCGCGGCGACAGACGCGGCATCGGTCAGGTCAGCACCCACCGCGATCGCGGATGCCCCACCCGCTTCCAGCTTCTCCACGAGCTGAAGCGCCCGCTTTTCTTTGTTGCGAAAATTCACGACGACGCGGGCTCCAGCTTCCGCAAGATAGCCGACGGTGTCTGCGCCGATGCCACGGGACGAACCGGTGACGAGCGCTCGTTTTCCATCCAGGGAGTGGGGTTGCAAATGTGTGCTCACCCCCCAGACCCTAGCAACTGTGGCGTGGTAGTTTCAGTAGTAACACGATTCGAAAAAGGTGTCGAATGACCGTTGAATTTCTCAACAGCTACGCCTGGATCCTGTGGCTCGGGCTGATCCTCATCTTCCTCATCGTGGAGATGACCACCCTGGAGTTCACCTTCCTCATGATCGCGCTCGGTAGCCTGGGCGGTTTAGCCTCTGGCTTGCTCGGTGTTCCATGGTGGGCGCAGGTTGTCATCGCTGCAGTCCTGGCTCTCCTGCTGCTCCTCGCCGTCAGACCGCCACTTCTGCGGCGGCTGAAGCGCGGTGGAGATCCAACGCCGACACTCGGCGAAGCGTTGATTGGCATGGAAGCGACTGTGACCAAAGATTTTGAGGACGGCCAGGGGCAAGTGAAACTCGCTGTTGGTGAAACCTGGACCGCGAGGGTTTCCGAACGGTCCATGAAAGCACCATCCATCGGCGACCGGATGTCGGTCACCTCTATCGAAGGGGCGACCGCTGTGGTCTCCCCGCTGAAAGGCAACGCCAAGTGAATGATTTCGGCAGCGTGCTGCTCGTCTTGTTGATCGTCGTCGTCGCGATCTTTGTTCTCACCATCCTGTTCCGCGCCATCAAAATCGTTCCTCAGGCGCGAGCCGGGGTTGTCGAACGGCTCGGAAAATACCACAAGACCCTGGACCCTGGGCTCAACATCGTCATCCCCATCGTGGACCGGGTTCGTCCGCTCATCGACATGCGGGAACAGGTTGTCTCGTTCCCACCACAGCCCGTGATCACCGAGGACAACCTCGTGGTCTCCATCGACACTGTCGTGTACTTCCAAGTGATGGATGCGCGAGCGGCGACCTACGAAATCGCGAACTACCTTGGTGCCGTTGAGCAGCTCACGACCACCACACTGCGTAACGTCGTGGGTGGGCTGAACCTGGAAGAGGCGCTCACGAGTCGCGACAACATCAACGGCCAACTCCGCATCGTGCTGGATGAGGCAACGGGCAAGTGGGGTATCCGCGTCGGCCGCGTCGAGCTGAAGGCAATCGACCCGCCCCTGTCCATTCAGGATTCGATGGAGAAGCAGATGCGCGCCGAGCGTGATCGCCGTGCCGTCATCCTCACTGCAGAGGGAACGAAACAGTCCCAGATTCTCGAGGCAGAGGGTGCGCGCCAAGCAGCAATCCTCAAAGCCGAGGGTGACGCGAAGGCCGCAGTGCTTCGGGCCGAGGGTGAAGGCCAGGCCATCACGACCGTCTTCAAGGCGATTCACGATGGCAAGCCAGACCCCGAGTTGCTCGCCTACCAGTACCTGCTCACCCTCCCGAAGATCGCCGAGGGCGAGTCCAGCAAGATGTGGATTATCCCCTCGGAGTTCACCGAGGCGCTCAAGGGAATTACCGGTGGCTTCCTTGGCAGCAAGGGTGCCAAGAGCGAGTAGCGGGTCCGGCGGGGGTGGGTACTTCAGTTCCCCTCCCCCGCGGGTCCTCGCCCATCGTGGCTTGGCTCTGGAGGCCCCGGAAAATACACTTTTGGCGTTCGCGAAGGCGGTTGCCGCAGGGGCCACGTACCTCGAAACTGACGTTCATGAGAGTGCCGACGGCGTTGCCATTATCAGCCACGATGACACTCTGGAGCGGGTTGCCGGACGATCGGTTCGCGTAAATCAGCTCACCGTGTCCGAACTTCACCGCGTTGATCTCGGTCACGGCCAGTCCTTCTCCACGCTTGCCGAAGCGATCGATGCTTTCCCGGATGCTCGATTCAACATCGATGTGAAGTCGGCGGGCGTCGTGCAGCCCACAATTGACGCGATCACTTCAGTGAATGCCCTCGATCGTGTTCTGGTCACGTCGTTCAGCGACAGCAGGCGACGCGCAGCGGTCAAAGGTTTGCCCGGCGTTGCGACCTCCACCTCGTTTGGTGTGATGGCGAAAATCCTGTTGTCCTCGCGCATGCGGTTAAAGACTTTTGCACGCGCCCAATTGGCGGAGTACGACGCGGTTCAACTTCCCGAGCGCTGGAATGGTGTTCGTGTCGTCACGGAAAGCCTGGTCAACCTCGTCCACGCGGCCGGCGCTGAGGTGCACGTTTGGACAGTAAATGACCCCGACGACATGATTCGACTCCTCGACCTCGGCGTTGATGGTATCGTGAGCGACCGCGCCGATGTGGCGTTGGATGTCATTCGCTCTCGATCCTGAGCTCCCCACCCCCGATCTCAACACTGGGAACCCGCTGTGAAAGGCGTGCGGCGGAAAGGTTATGCCCAGCTTGGTGGTTTATAACTTGTGACTAGCGGTTGACGAAAAGGGGACTAAACAATGGCTGATAGAAGTTTACGTGGAATGCGACTGGGCGCTCAGAGCCTCCAGAGCGAAGAAGGCGTGACGTTTTCCCCCCGCCGCCGGAGCACCTATCAGCTTGATGATGGTTCCACGTTTGACGTGACGTTCTCGGCGGATGCCGAAGTTCCAGCGCAGTGGGAGTCCCCCAAGAGCGGTCGTGAGGGTCGTTTGCTTGGTGAAAACGGCAAGCCGGTCCCGCTGGATGAGACGGATGTCCGTGTTCCCCGTACCCACTGGGACATGCTGCTCGAGCGCCGCACGCGTGCTGAGCTTCAGGAGCTCCTCGACGAGCGCCTTACCTTCCTCCGCGCACGCCGCGGAAAGCACAAGGTCGGCGCGTAATTTCGCGACACCGCCCTCACGCTGACGCGTCAGAGTGCGGTGTCCCGCGGACCACGCCGACTTCCCGGTCGGCGTTTGGGTTTCGTGAACGCCCATAGCGTGACTCGAGCGAGCGCCTCAAGAACAATTCCGGCATGCATTTTCGATCTGCCCGCCGCACGTTCAACGAACGTAATCGGATGCTCCACAACGGTGAGCCCGGCGCGTTCGAAGAGCCAGGCAAGCTCGATTTGAAAACAGTACCCCTGCGATGACACCGCACCGTAGTTGACGGTGCTGAGCGCTAAGGATCGAAATACTCGGAAACCTGAGGTGAGGTCGCTCACGTGCGAGCGGAGGACGCCTCGCGCGTATCCGTTGCCCGCGCGGGAGATTGCCCGCCGGACCCAGGGCCAGTTCAGAACCGCGCCGCCGGCAACCCACCGGGATCCCAGCACGAGGTCGGCGCCGTCTCGCGCAAGCGAAATCATGGCAGTCAGGTCGGCCGGATCGTGCGAACCATCCGCATCGATTTCGACGAGATAGCTGTAGCCCTCGTCGATGCCGTGCCGAAAACCGTCCAGGTAGGCGCGGCCAAGACCCTCCTTGCGCGGGCGGTGCAGAACGCGCACGGCATGATCTGCGGCGGCCAACGATTCCGCAAGCTGACCTGTTCCGTCGGGGCTTGAGTCATCGACGATCAAGATGTCGGCGCTCGGGACAACCTGGCGCACGCGGCCAACCAGTGAGGTGAGGCTTTCACGTTCGTTGTAGGTGGGAACGATGACGAGGATGTCAGCCATGGCTGCGCCCCTCTCTTCGGTCACGACGCGAAAGAATCCCGCCGAGCCCAAGGGCTGTGAGGGCGAAGCCGCCAACAGCCCAATCTGCCGAGGCGCCGATGATTGTCGCTGGAGTTGTCGTCGAACTCAGCGGTACGTCCTTCACCATCGACCCTGCCGTGAACGTGGGAAGTCGAGCGATCGTCTTCCCCTCGGGCGACAGGATGGCGCTTACCCCCACCGTCGATACCTGAACGACACTTCGTCCGGTCTCGATGGCACGAAGTCGTGCAATCGCGAGCTGCTGAACATTCTCATCGGAGTGCCCGAAGTCGGCGTTGTTGGTCGGCGCGAGGATGAGCTGAGCTCCATCCGAGATCATCTGCCTAACGAGCGAATCGTCCACGATGTCGAAACAGATGGCGAGCCCGGCGGTCACCCCTCCCATGGTAAAAACGTTGTCTCTCGTGCCGAACGAGTAATCCCGAGGAACGAGATCGAAGAGGGACGGCGCAAACGGATACCAGAAGCTCCGATCCGGCAGGTATTCCGCGAACGGAACAGGGTGAATCTTGTCGTACTGGTCGACGGCGCCCTTGCCGGCCTCCCAGAGGAGGAGACTGTTGAACGTGCGCCCCTCGTTGTCTTCGGTGATGGTTCCGGTGACCAGTGGAGCGCCCATCTCCTCGGTGATGTAGTCGAGCGCTCGCGCGACATTCGGGTGGGTGAGCGGATTGAGATCGGAAGCGTTCTCCGGCCAGATCACGGCATCGACCTTCTCGCCAAAGAGCGGAATAGTGCCGGAAATGTGATCGTTCAGGGTTTGGCCCGGCGCACGGTGAGCGAACAGTCCGGCATCCGAGTTGCCTTGCACCGCAGCGACGCGGAACGTGCCGTTCACAGCAATCGGCCAGGCGGGAACCGCGAGGACGAGGACGAATGCGGTCGAAGCCACGATCCCACGCAGGGGAACTCCGATCCCGACTTCGCTGATCGATTGAACCAGGATCGCGCTCAGCCAGGCCAGAACGAAGCTCACGCCGGATATCCCCAACCAGGCAACGAGGCTGCTGAACGGGCTCTCCGACTGGGAAAATGCGAGTCGGCCCCAGGAGAAACCGCCATACGGCCACGTGCTCGTGATGGATTCGCGAAGACCCCAGATCGCGCCAAGAACGGCAGGCAAGAGGACGAGTCTCCCCCAGCGGCCTGGCCACAGCGCCGGAATCCATCGCCAGGCGAGAGCAAGAAGGATGCAACCCAGGGCGAAGAAGATGCTTTGGAGGCCGGCGAGGGCGAGCCACGGAACAGGACCCAGGTAAATCGTGAGCCAGAAAATGTGGGTGCCCCAAAAGGAGAAACCACCGAGGAGACCCAAAAGAAACGCGGTTCCCGTCCGCCGCCCGGCAAGTGACCAGATCATGAGCCCGGTTCCCAGAAACACGAGTGGCCACCAGCCGAGCGCAGGGAACGCCGCAGCATTGATTGGTCCAGACGCTGCGGCAGCAATCACGGCAAGCCACAGCGGTGCCGGAGGCGCAGCGGGGCGCCAGGGCGACGCTATCAGGGGGAACATTGTCTCAAGCCTAGATTGCGATTCCGGAACCCGCCGCCCACGTCAACCGACGTGTCTGAAGCTCAGGCGACACTCGAGTAGGCAACGATGCCTCGCCGAATCGAGTCGAGCGCGGTCCTAGCCATTGCGCCGACCTTGGCGTCGGCAACAATCGAAATCTGGTCCAGAAGGTCGATGGTCTGTTTCGTCATCCGCACGAAATCCCCTGCGGCGAGTTCGGCGTCCTGCAGTACGCGATCCAGCGGCACGCCCTGCGCCCAGCGGCTCATGGCGAGCGAAATTCCGGCGGAAACCGGCTCGCTCCCCGGCAGTTTGTGGTCGCGCTCCAAATCGTCGAGCTCGCTCCACAGCGCGGTGGTTTTCTCTAGCGCGGCGCGGAATCCACCCTTGGGCAGGTGGCGATCAGAGAGTTGACCTTCGTCGCGCCTCGGTTCGTAGACGAGCGCAGCAGCCATTGCCGCCAGGCCGACCGCATCCAGCCCTTCCCACGTCTTCGTGCGGAGGCACTCTGCCACGAGGAGGTCGCGCTCGCCATAGATTCGTCGCAGGGTTCTGCCCGGCGCAGCAACCGTGAGCTCCCCCGCGTCCATGGCGAGGTAACCCCGTTCGAGCAACACATCGGTCACCCGGTCGAACACGCGCGAGATCGCGCCGGTTCGGCTGGCAATCTGGCGTCGCAGATCATCCACCTGGCGCTTCAGGGTCCACCAGCGCTCAGCCCACCTCGCGTGGGCTTCCCGTTCATTGCAGCCGTGGCACGGATGTTGCCGGAGGCTCTTTCGCAGTGCTGTGAGCCGCCGCTGACGCTTCTCCCGCTCCCCCCGGCTGTCGGAGGCGGAGCGCCCTGTTCCCTTGCGCTCCAGGTCTGTCAACTCCCGCCGGATACCGGAGTATTCGCGAAAGTCGCCGAGGTGACAGGTCATCGCCTTCTCGTAGCCAGCGAGGGATTCCTCCTGGCCGCGGACCTTCTTGGCAAGGCTGACGACACCCCGGTCCGCCTGAAACTGCGCGAACGACGACTCAAGAATCTCGCGGGTGCGCTGCCGGCCGAACTGGGCGACGAGGTTGACCGCCATATTGTAGCTCGGGCTGAAACTGGAGTTGAGCGGGTACGTGCGGCGGGACGCCAACGAAGCAACAGCCTGCGGGTCGAGGCCATCCTTCCATTGGATGACGGAATGCCCCTCTACGTCGATTCCACGGCGCCCTGCTCGCCCGGTGAGCTGGGTGTACTCCCCCGGGGTGATGGGCACTCGCGCTTCGCCGTTGAACTTCTCGAGCTTCTCCAGCACGACGGTTCTTGCAGGCATATTGATCCCGAGAGCGAGCGTTTCCGTGGCGAAGACCACCTTCAGCAACTTGCGACGGAACAACTCCTCCACGACCTCCTTGAACGCGGGCAGCATGCCAGCGTGGTGTGCTGCCACTCCACGTTCGAGCCCGCTGAGCCACTCCCAGTATCCGAGAACGGCAAGGTCGGCGTCCGGTATCGTGCGGCACTTGTCTTCGACGAACGCTCGGATTTCATCCCGCTGAGCAACGGTGGTCAGCCGCACGCCGGAGCGAAGGACCTGGTTCACCGCAGAGTCGCACCCGATGCGACTAAAGATGAAGAAAATTGCCGGCAGCAGCGTGTGCTCGTCGAGCAGACGGATGACGGCCGCCCTGTCGACCCGGAACTCCTGCGGTCGACCGCCGCGCGAGTGGTACCGGCCGACGTCCCGGCTTTGACGTGAGTTGAGGGTGCGACCGCCGTATCTCGCCATTTGGACGAGTTCCGGGTTCACCCGGTGAAGCTCTCCCGCACCGGACGAGTCGAAGAGGTCGATGAGTTTAGCCCGCATCAGGATGTGCTGTTCGAGTGGAACCGGGCGCTCCTCGGAGACGATGACGCTGGTGTCCCCTCGAACGGTCTGCAGCCAGTCGCCAAACTCCTCGGCGTTGGAGACGGTGGCGCTGAGAGAGACGAGTTTCACGTCCTGGGGAAGGTGAATGATGACCTCTTCCCAGACCGCTCCGCGGAACCGATCTGCGAGGTAGTGAACCTCGTCCATGATGACGAAACCAAGGTCGGGCAGAAGTTCGGAGTCTGCGTAGAGCATGTTCCGCAGCACTTCGGTCGTCATCACGACGATGCGCGCCCGCGAATTGATGTTTGTGTCGCCCGTGAGGAGTCCGACGTTTTCGGCCCCGTAGGACTCCACGAACTCCTGGTACTTCTGATTGCTCAGCGCCTTCATCGGCGCGGTGTAAAACACCTTCGTGGCGGCTGAATTCATGGCCAGATGCACGGCGAACTCCGCCACGACGGTTTTGCCTGCCCCAGTGGGCGCCGCGACCAGAACGCTCCTTCCCTCGTCGAGCGCCTTGCAGGCACTCAACTGAAACGGGTCAAGCTCAAACGAGAGCCCCCGACGGAAGGATTCGATCACGCGATACTCGGAGAACCGAGGTCGGACTCCAGTTTCTTGGCCTTCTTGGCAGCGACGGCGTCATGCCAATACGCAATACCCACCGCGAGGAAATACAACACCACCATCGGTATCGCCAGAAGGAACATCGAGAACGGGTCGGCTGCCGGCGTGGCGATGGCGGTGAACAGCGTGATCATGAGGATCGCAATCCGCCACCCCTTGAGAATTGCCCGGCCGGACACGACCCCGACGAAGTTCAGGAGAACGAGGAACACCGGCAAAACAAACGCGACACCGACCGCGAGAATCAACTTGAGCACGAAACCCAGATAGTCCTTGGCCTCGATGAAGCTAGCATCCTCCGCCGGGACGAACGAGGTGAGGATGATCACGATGTGCGGCACGACAAACCACCCGGCTGCACAGCCCGCGAGGAACAGCGGAATCGCGGTGAACACGAATCCGAAGGTGTATCTCTTCTCCTTGCCGGTCAGTCCGGGAACGAGAAACGCAAAAATTTGGTACAGCCAGATCGGGCTGGACACGAGGATTCCGACGTAAATGGCTATTTGCATGTGCACGTCGAATGCAGTCGTTATGCCCTGATAGTTCAGGACGGCATTTCGCGACTCGGCAATCACCTGGATGGGTGCGCGCAACCCATCCCACACCCAGGGGTAAGCGAACCAGCCGACCACAGCGCCAAGCACGATGCCGATGGCGGATCGGAACAGACGCTTGCGAAGCTCAACGAGGTGCTGCCCCAGCGACATCCGGCGTTCGCCTTTGGCGCCTCGCTTCTCACGGGCGGCCATCAGTGTTAGGACTTAGGCGTCGACTGCGAATCGTCGCTGGAGTCCTTGGTTGCCGAACTGGTGTCGTCAGTATCAGAACTCTTCATCTCGCTGCGGAAGATCTTCATAGACTGACCTACGCTCTTCGCGAGGCCCGGCAATTTAGTTGCGCCGAACAGCAGGACGACGACCACGAGAATGATGAGCGCGTGCCATCCGGTGAATCCTTGCCACATTGTGTTACGTCCTCTTCGTCGTCGGTGCGGGTCTACTCAGTTTAGCTGGCTCTGATCCAAGTCAATATAGCGCTGCGCGCCGGAACTGGACCAGTCGGCGACAAGCTGACGTGCCTCAGGCGGCCCGATTACTGTCACGAGCCCGGGAAGGGCGCTCGCGAGTCGCTTGACAACGTGCAGGTGGGACACCCGCAGAGCGGCGTGCACGAGCCCGTCGGTGCCGGGAGCTGCCACTCCATCCAGCAGGTAGTCCGCAATGAGCGGGAGTGCAGACGGCGCGACAGCGATGTCCACACTGAGATCCTCTGGCGAACCTTCAAACAGCGTGTCCGGCAGTTCGACTTCCTTCGGGCGGCGGGAAATCGCTTCCGTCGTGACGAGAGGTTCGCTGATGCGGTCGATGCGGAAGGTTCGCAATGCTTGACGCAAGTGGCACCACGCCCTCAGGTACCAATCCGCGTCGGCGGATTCGACCCGCAACGGATCCACTCTGCGCCGTTCACTCTCGCCGCGGGAATTCAGGTAGTCGAACTCCAGTTGGCGCCCGGTCGCGACGGCCTCGCGAATCAGGGCGAGAGTGGCATCGCTTTCGGATGATTCAACGGCGACCGGATTTGGCCGCGCGGAGGCGCCACGGGAAAGCTTGGCCATGAGCACGGCAATGGCGCTGTGGTCCGCGTTCTCCGGGAGCGCCGAAAGGTACTGGAGCCCGGCGATGAGGGCTGCAGCCTCACGCCCGGAGAATCGGGGCGAGTCGTCGATCGCCACGAGATTGGTGAGCACGATTTGGTCGTTGTCTTCGAAGTCATCCCAGGCAATGTCGAAGAGGTCGTCATGCTGGTATGCGGACGTGTCTCCAGGGATACCGGACACGGCGATGAGGCGCACAGCCTCTCGGATCTGCTCCTCACTGACGTCAAATTGCCTGGCCGCATCCTGCACCGAGACCCGATCATGATCCATGAGGTAGGGCACGAGCGCGAGGAGGAATGCAAGCTTGTCGCGGGCCTGTGGTTGTGGGGGCTTGTTAGCCATCAGCGCCATCCCCCGTCCTGCCGTGCAGTGCAGCGACCTGCTGAAGTCGATCGACGACGGCGCTCACGAGCTCCGGCGGCGACACGACGAGAACTTCCGGTCCGAATCCGGCGAGTTCGTCAGCGAGGATGTTGAGGTCAACGTAGTGCAGCCGCAATAGACCCGTCTCCGTTGTGCCGGCCCCTCTCTGTTTGTGCAATCGCATCGCGGCGTCGGTGCCAGACTCGACCCTGACCTCGGCGATGTGGGTCGCCCACACGTCTTCGAGTTCGCGCAGTCCTCTCGCGGCTTCGTCTTCTCCGTCTGACTCAAACGCCTTGCCCGTCGTCGTCACTTGGGTGACGATCCTTCTGAGCAGGAACGTCTTCCGCTCCTTCGTTTCGGGGTCGCGTGCGCAGCAGTGCCAGCGTCCCTGGAATTGCACGAGGGCCAGCGGAGCAATCGTGCGCACGCGCGCTTCGGTTTCGCCCGGCTTCAGATACCCGAATCGCACAATCTGGTGCTTCTCAATCGCGGCATTCAACGGTTCAAAGGCGTCATCGCGCACCCGCACCCGCGGCGCGTACGCCAGAACAGGCTCCACGGTTTCCATGCCAAGCGCCTTGAGTTTGATCATGGCCCGCCGTGACTCGCCGGACAGCGAACCCTCGCGCCACACCATCGCCGCGAGACCCAGAAGAGCGGTTTCCTCCGCCGTGAAACAGATGTCGCGGGGAAGCTCGTACTCGCCCCTCGGTATGCGGTATCTCAGGTTTTGGTTGTTTCCGGCCTGCCCGGGAGATTCCAGTGTCTCAATCGGGACTCCGAGATCCCGGATGTCGTCCTTGTCGCGCTCGAACTGCCGCTCGAGGTTGGCGTTGTCCCCTGAGGGAGAAAACCTCTGCCGATAGCCCTGAACTGTCGACAGAATTTGGTTCTTCGTCAGACCGTGGTCTGTCGCCAGCAGGGCCAGGACGAGGCTGAACAGACGTTCCTCTACGGGAACGCGCGATGCTGCAGCCTGGCCGGCCACGCTATCCGTCGACTCCGAGAATGTCCACAACGTAGACAAGTGTTGATCCGGAGGGGACGCCAGCAGTGCCGGCGTCACCGAAACCGAGGGACGGCGGTATGACCATCAAAACCTGCGAGCCGACGGTCTGCCCGACAAGCGCCTTGACGAAGCCTTTCGAGACCGTGTCGGAGGCGGTCAGCGTGACGAACTTGGCTTGTCCGTTCGTCCAGGTGGAGTCAAAGACGCTGCTGTCCGACCACAAGAGCGCCGTGTATTTGAGGACAACCTGGTCTCCGGCCTTCAATTTCGCGCCGTCAGCCTTTTGAAGCGTGTTCACCCTGAGCGAGGTTGGCGGATCCTCCTTGGGGACGGTGATCCCTGGTGCACCATTCGGAGCGGTCACGACCGATGGCATTCCGGTCTGAGGAATCTGCGGCGTGCCCCAGGCTTTGGCCGGGAACGCACTCACAACGTCGATGACAAAGATGAAGGAATCCTTCACTGTGGTGGGGTCCTGGCCAGCATCGGTCGGATTCGTGGCGATGGCAACCCGAGAACCTACCGTTGCGCACTCGAGTCCGACGCTGACTGCCTGGTTGGTCGACTTGCCCAGAGTGAGGGCCTGACCGGATCCCGAATAGTCGCCCTGGCCCGCGATTGCACCCGTTGTCCCGTTGTAGGCCGTGTACTTGATAAAGACGACATCGCCGTCCGACACAACGTGGCCTTTGCCTGGGAGCAGTTGAGTTCTCTCGATCGACTTGGTGACGACCGGGGTGGGGAACGAGACCTCTGGATGACTACCGAACGCGCCGGTGGCGGTCACCACATCCGAGGCATCGCCGGAATGCACTGTCGGCGTGCAGGACTGGGTAAAAGGTGTGGTAGCGCAGGAGCTGAGACTCGCCACGATACCGACAGCCACAAGCAGCACGGGAAGAGTGCGCACGGATCCTCGATTCATCGTTCTGGGGGCGTCCACAATTCTAGGCCGAACCGGCGGGAGCCTCGTTCTCCCCCAGCGCGCGTCTGGCCGCACTCTCAGCTTGACGGGCCGCCTTGCGTGCCCGCTTGTCGCTCGATTGGCGTTGCCCGAGTGCACCGGGAGTCCAGGCCTCAACGTCCTCGTCGGAGTATTCGGGCTTCACTTTTCGCTTGAGTTGCGGCAACACGGTGTTGGGGGCGAGCCTTCGCGCAGCGATCAGAAAGCCCGTGTGGGCCACCATCCTGTGGTCGGGGCGAACTGCCAGTCCTTCAACATGCCAGCCGCGCACCATGGTTTCCGAGGACTCAGGCTCGGTGAACGCCGCTGTGGACCGGATGCTTTCCGCGACGCGGGAGAGCTGAGTGGCGGTGGCCACGTAGCAGACCAATACTCCGCCCGGCGCGAGTGCGCTGCACACGGCTTCCAGGCACTCCCACGGAGCGAGCATGTCGAGCACGACCCGATCCACGGTTCCCGGTTGCACTGCCGTAGCGAGTTCCTCACTGAGGTCGCCGATACTCACTGACCAGTTCTCAGGCGTCTTCCCCAAAAAAGCAGTGATGTTACCGCGTGCTACACGGGCGAACTCTTCGCGGCGCTCGAACGAGTGAAGTGTGCCGGTCGGCCCGATAGCTCGAAGCAGGCTCAACGTGAGGGCTCCGGAACCTACGCCGGCCTCGACGACGGTTGCGCCGGGGAAAATGTCGCCGACGAGGAGTATTTGGGCGGCATCCTTCGGGTAGATGATGGCGGCACCTCGCGGCATCGACATAACGAAGTCGGCGAGGAGTGGCCGCAGTGCAAGGTATTCATCATCGACCGTGCTTCGGACGACCGAACCGTCTGGCTGGCCAATGATGGCGCTGTGCGGAAGGATCCCGCGATGGGTGTGAAATTCTCCGCCCACCTCGAGGGTGATTGTGTTGAGGCGACCACGTGGGCCGGTCAATTGAACTCGATCGCCCGGCTGGAAGGGACCGCTTGGCCGGCGTGGTGTGTTGTCGCTCACACGAGATCCGTTCTCACTGCGTTGGCATTCCTGCTCGACTGAAACGTGGCGACTAGATCATCGACGGTCCGACCGGCGAGGGTCGGCCACAGCGTGAAGTTTGTCGCCTCAGGGAGCGGAACATGGGCCGGAACGCCGATGACAACAGCACCAGCAGCAGTGGCAGAAGCGAGTCCGGGAATCGAGTCTTCAATGGCCACACACGATTCAATGTCGACGCCCAGCAACCGGGCAGCGCGTTCGTAAGGATCCGGGTGAGGTTTGGAGTGTTCCACTGTGTCGCCCGTGACCAGTAGGTCGAACAGTGGCACTCCGCCCGAACGTGCAACATATTCGGCCAGTGGTGTCATCGACATGGTGACGAGCGCGGTGGGAATCCCGGCTTCGCGAATCGCGAGCAGGAGCTCAAGCGCGCCGGGACGCCAGGGCAGAAAGTCGCGCGTTTGTGCCAGAACACTCATGGTGAGGCGATCAATGATGTCCTCCGTCGGAAGGTCGACCCCCCGGGTTTGCAAACTGGCGGCACTGACTTCCAGTCCCTGCCCGACGAGTTCGAATCCATCCTGGGGTGACCACTCGGCACCGAAGGAAGTGACGAGCTCGCGCTCCGCCTCGATCCAGTACGGTTCGGTGTCGATGAGAGTGCCGTCCATGTCCCAGAGCACGGCGGCGAGAGTTTCGGTAGTCACGACATCCGAGTCTACGGGCGAGCGGCGGGTACGCGTCCCGCGCCCGACGGACCTATCCTTGATGGGGAGGTAAAGCGTGACTGAGAATTCCAGCCGGTTGTCCGGACGTGTGCTGGTTGTTGCATTCGAAGGCTGGAATGATGCCGGAGAAGCAGCAACCGGTGTGGTGAAGACGTTGCGCGACTCCCTCCCGGTCCGGCAGCTCGCCGAGGTGGACGCTGAACGATACTTCGATTACCAGTTCAACCGGCCCATTGCCACGACCGGTGACGATGGAGCGCGAGTTCTGGTCTGGCCTTCGGTGACGTTTTACGGACCGGATGATTCAGACAGCTCCGAAAGCACGGACGATCTCGTGGGGAAAGCCGTGACGGGCGGGTCGGAATTGTTCCTGCTCTTGGGCACCGAACCGGCGCGCAGCTGGAAGACGTTTACCGCGGAGATCATGGACATCATCCGTGACCAGCACATTGAGGTGATTGTCATGCTCGGCGCAATGCTCGCCGACGTGCCGCACACGCGCCCAATATCAATTTTCGTGAGTAGCGAGAACGCGGCGATGCGCAGCGCACTGGATGTGGAGCGAAGCACTTACGAAGGCCCGGTCGGCATTCTCTCGGTCATCGCGGGAGCGGCTGAGGCTGAGGGCATTCCGACGCTGTCGATCTGGGCATCGGTACCCCACTACGTGCACAACGCGCCATCCCCTAAGGCAACGCTCGCCATGATTCAGCGGCTGGAAGAACTCGTGGATGTTTCCGTGCCGCGTGGAGAACTCGTCGAGGAGTCGGTGGCGTGGGAGGACGGCATCAACGCGCTCGCCGAGGATGACTCGGACATGGCCAGTTACATCGAACAGCTGGAGCGCGCCCGCGACACGGTGGACTCCCCCGAAGCCAGCGGCGAGGCGATTGCCGAAGAGTTTGAGCGGTACCTCCGCAAGCGGGATGGCAAGGCGGACGGTCGCGACCGCGGCTAAAGCTCGACGCCCAGCAGTGCTGAAATCGCCGCGACATCCGCGGTCTGCGCTTGCGCGCCGCGGGCGATCGCGTCATCGATGATCGCGAGTGCGGCCGGCGTATCGAGGTCTGGTGCCAGGGCTGAACGAAGCTCGTCCAGCACGATGCCGTCTCCATCAATGGCCGCGGAAGCCCAGGCGCTCCAGCCCTCCAGACGTGAGTCCGCCAGTTTGAGGTCAGCGTCGGTCCACTCCCAGTCTGAGCGATAGTGGTGCGCGAGCAGCGCAAGCCGGATGGAGCGAGGGTCGACACCTTCCGCTACGAGTCGTGAGACGAACACCAGGTTCCCCCTCGACTTGCTCATCTTCTCGCCGTCGAGCGCGACCATCCCTGCGTGCGAGTAGCTGCGAGACCACTGGCGCCCGGTGAGTGCCGCCGAGTGTGCTGCACTCATTTCGTGGTGCGGGAAGCGCAGATCGGAGCCGCCGCCGTTGACGGTGATCGGCGCGTCAAGGTACTGTCCGCCGATCACGGAGCACTCGATGTGCCAGCCGGGTCTCCCCCGGCCGATCGGCGAATCCCACGCTGGCTCGTTCTCACGTTCTGCCCGCCACAACAGAGGGTCGAGTTTGCCCCGCTTACCTGGCCGATCCGGGTCTCCCCCGCGTTCGGCGGAGAGGGCAAGCATGGTTGCCGTGTCGTACCGGCTCTCCTGGCCGAGCTGCCAGTTCGTGAGCTTTTCGGCAATGGCGAGGTCGAAGTAGAGGTCTGGTCCGACATCCGTTGCGTCTTCTGGCGCGTCGACCCAATAAGCGAAGCCCTCATCGAGCAATTTTTCGCAGGCCGCCGAGATCTCGTCAATGGATTCGACAACCCCGACGTAGTGTGCGGGAGGAATGATGTTCAACGCTTCCATGTCGCTACGGAACAGTTCGATCTGAGACTCGGCAAGTTCGCGCCAGTCTGCTCCCGTCGCGCGAGCACGCTCCAGCAGCGGGTCATCGACGTCGGTCACATTCTGGATGTATTCGACGCGTCGTCCTGCGTCGCGCAACACTCGGTTGAGTGTGTCGTAGGCGAGGTATGTTGCCGCATGGCCGAGGTGGGTGGCGTCATAGGGGGTGATGCCGCACACGTAAAGCTGTGCGACCTCGTCGGCCACGAGACGAACCAGCTCCCCTGACGCGGTGTCGAAGACGTGTGGAAGCTCGCCGCGGCCAGGGATGCTGGGCAGCTCAGGTGCGTTCCATGACCTCACGGGAGCAGAACGCCAGTTGACAGCAAAACGATGAGTGCTCCGCCGAGGAGGATGCGGTAGATCACGAACGGCAGGAATGAGCGCTTCGTGATGTAGCGCATGAAGAAGGCGATGACGAGAAGCCCAACAATGAACGCGATGAAGGTCGCTGCCGCGATCTCCCAACCGGTGAAAATTTCGGGAACACAACCAGAGGTAGCGCTGAGGCACGGGTCTTTGATCGTCTTGTAGAGCTGGAAGAAACCGCTGCCGAACACGGCAGGGATGGCGAGGAGGAACGAGTAGCGTGCGGCCGCGCGGCGCTCGTAGCCCATGAAGAGTCCAGCTGAAATGGTTCCGCCGGAGCGCGACACCCCGGGGATGAGCGCTGCAGCTTGAGCGAGGCCGTAGATGAGCGCGTGCGGCCAGCTGAGTTGCTTGAGTTTCAGATTCTTTTTACCGACCCAGTCGGCGATACCCAGCACGATTCCGAACGTGATCAGGGTGAAGGCGACGACCCACAGCGAACGCAGGTTAGTTTCGATCTGGTTCTGGAACACGAGCCCGAGTAACACGATGGGGATGCTGCCGAGGATGATGAACCAGCCCATGCGCGCATCCGGGTCGCTGCGGGGCACTTTGCCGAATAGGGACCGGAACCAGGCGCCGATGATCCGGGTGATGTCATTCCAGAAGTACACCAGGACGGCAGTTTCAGTTCCGAGCTGCGTGATGGCGGTAAACGCTGCGCCAGGGTCTGCCCCGCTTCCGAGGAACTCGCCGACGATGCGCAGGTGGGCGCTCGACGAGATGGGGAGGAATTCGGTGAGGCCCTGAACGAGCCCGAGTATTAGTGCCTCGATCAGCCCCACGTGCGCGCTTCTTTCTAGTAGTTCAAGAGCAGGTCGCCAAGTACCCGCCTGCCAAAGACTAATGCGTCGAGGGGTACTCGTTCGTCAACGCCATGGAACATGGCGGGAAAGTCGAGATCCCCTGGGAGCCTCAGTGGCGCGAACCCGTATCCGGTAATGCCGAGCTGGCTGAGTGCTTTGTTGTCTGTGCCGCCGGAGAGCAGGTATGGCAGTACCTGCGCCTCCGGGTCATGGTCGTGGAGTGCTTTCGTCATCGCCTCGATAAGCGGTCCGTCGAACGTGGTCTCTAGCCCTACATCGCGGTGCAGGGTGACGACTTCGATGTCGGGGCCGACCAGCTCGGCGATCTGCGCGAGCACGACATCCTCTTCGCCCGGCAGGGTGCGGATGTCGATGAGCGCTTCAGCGGTGTCCGGGATGACGTTGTGCTTGTAGCCCGCGCTCAGCAGCGTGGGGTTGCTCGTGGTGCGCAGCGTTGCGCGGATGAATCCGGAAGCTGTGCCGGTGGCGATGGCCAGCTCGTCCGGCCCCACCTTGTGCGGGTCTTTGCCGAGGATGGCAGCGACCCGGCCGAGCAGGTCGGTTGTCGTGTCGGTGAGCGTGATGGGCCATTCGTGTCTGCCGATCGCGGCGACAGCTTCGGCGAGCTTCGTGATGGCGTTGTCCTGGATGTAGCGAGAGCCGTGTGCTGCGACACCACGGGCGACGAGTTTGATCCAGACGATTGATTTCTCGCCAGTCTGGATGAGGTAGGAGCGTTGGCCACCGAATTCGACGGAGTATCCTCCGACCTCGGAGATCGCTTCGGTGGCGCCGGCAAAGAGCTCAGGATGCCGCTCGACCATGTATTGCGAGCCGTAGTCTCCCCCGGCTTCTTCGTCGGCGAAGAACGCGATGATGAGGTCGCGGGACGGTTGATGTCCTGCACCCAGGATGTCCTGGAGCGCCGTGATGATCATGGCGTCCATGTCTTTCATGTCGACGGCGCCGCGCCCCCACAGCATGCCGTCTTTGATGACGCCGGCGAACGGGTCGACCGACCAGTTGTCTGGCTGGGCTGGGACGACATCCGTGTGGCCGTGGACGACAAGCGCGGGCTTGGAGGAGTCGGACCCTTCGACGCGGGCGACGACGCTTACGCGCCCTTTGTCGCTCTCGAACATCTGGGGATCCAGGCCGAGCGCGGTGAGTTTCGCGGAGAGATATTCGGCGGCTTCGACTTCGCCGTTGGACTTGCCTTCACCGTAGTTGGTGGTGTCCATCCGGATGAGGTCGCGCGCAATGATTGCGGTGGAATCGAGTGCCGATTCGGTGGCGCCGTCGTCAGGCTTATCGCTCATGGCTCAACGCTACCCGTTGTGCGGCCACTGGACTTTGCGCACGGGCGTGACATGCTATTCTCGTGAGTCGGTGCAAGCCGAAAAACATCCTGTCCGGATGGCGGAAATGGTAGACGCGCTAGCTTGAGGTGCTAGTGCCCGTATAGGGCGTGGGGGTTCAAGTCCCCCTTCGGACACAAAATATTGCTTCGACGAGTTTCCTGCGTGACCTCAGTGACTCGTGCGCGCTGGCGCGCCTGACCACGTCCACTCCGCCACCACAGGAATGTCCTCGCCGCGCTCGCGCGTGTACTCCCGCGCGCTCAACCGCGCATCCTGCATCTTCTGACGCACAGTTGCTTCCTTCGCACCGAGACCCGGCACGCGGTCGATGACATCCATGACCAGGTGATACCGGTCGAGGTTGTTCATCATGACCATGTCGAACGGCGTGGTCGTTGTACCCTCCTCGATGTAGCCGCGCACGTGCAGGTTGCTGTGCCCTGTGCGCCGATAGGTGAGGCGATGGATCAACCACGGGTACCCGTGGTACGCAAAAATCACTGGCTTGTCCGTGGTGAACAGCGCGTCGTACTCAGAGTCGCTGAGGCCGTGCGGATGCTCCCCCTCACTCTGCAGCCGCATGAGGTCGATGACATTCACGACGCGCACCTTCAGCGATGGGATTTCCTCGCGCAGAATGGATGCTGCGGCGAGCACCTCGAGGGTCGGAACGTCGCCAGCGGCTGCGAGCACAACATCCGGCTCCTCCCCCGCTTTCTCCGTGCCAGCCCACCCGAACAGGCCAATGCCCCTAGTGCAGTGGTCGATCGCCTCATCCATCGTCAACCAGTTCGGCGCCGGCTGTTTGCCCGCCACCACGACGTTCACGTAGTCCACAGACCGCAGACAGTGGTCGTACGTGGACAGCAGCGTGTTCGCATCGAACGGCAAATACACGCGCACCACGTCGGCTTTCTTGTTCACGACGTGGTCGATGAACCCCGGATCCTGATGGGACGACCCATTGTGGTCCTGCCGCCACACGTGAGAGCTCAACAGATAGTTCAGCGAGGAGATCGGCCTGCGCCACGGAATCTCCCGCGTCGTTTTCAACCACTTCGCGTGTTGGTTGAACATGGAGTCCACGATGTGGATGAACGCCTCATACGAGTTGATGACACCGTGCCGCCCGGTGAGCAGATACCCCTCAAGCCAGCCCTGGCACTGGTGTTCACTCAGCATCTCCACGACGCGTCCAGCGCGCGCCAAATGGTTGTCCGCTTCATCGATGGGCCACAGTTCGGCATCCCACTGTTTGTTCGTGACCTCGAAGACCGTGTCCAGCCGATTGGATGCCGTCTCGTCCGGTCCGAAAATACGGAAATTGTCTGGGTTCGCGGTGATGACATCGCGCAGCCACCCTCCGAGAACGCGCGTCGCCTCGCTCGTTGAGCCGCCAGGGGTTGACACATCCACGGCGTAGTCGCGGAAATCCGGGAGTTTCAGAGCCTGACGCAGCAGCCCGCCGTTCGCGACCGGATTCGCGCTCATCCGCAGCTCGCCCTCCGGTGCAAGCGCCCTCGCCAGCGGGACAACGGCGCCGCTTTCGTCAAACAGCTCTTCCGGCTTGTAGGACCGCATCCACGACTCGAGCAGCTTCGTGTGCGCTTCGGTGTCGCGGGCATTGGAAAGCGGAACCTGGTGTGAACGCCAATTGTTCTCGGCCGGATGACCGTCGATCACCGCAGGACAGGTCCAGCCCTTCGGCGTGCGCAGAACGATCATCGGCCAGGCCGGTCGGCCATCGAGCGTGCCAGCTGCGGCATCCGCCTTGATCTGCGCGATGTGGTTGAGCACCTCATCGATCGTCACGGCGAAACGCTTGTGCACCTCCATGGGGTCCTCGCCATCAAACCCGCCGGAGACCAGATAGGGCGTGTGGCCATACCCGCGCATGAGCTCGAGAAGTTCGCTCTCCGGAATGCGTGCGAGCACCGTCGGGTTCGCGATCTTGTAGCCGTTCAGGTGCAGAATCGGCAGCACGACGCCGTCGTGCAGCGGATCGATGAACTTGTTGGAGTGCCAGCTCGTCGCGAGCGGGCCAGTCTCGGCTTCGCCATCGCCCACGACCGCGGCGACCATCAAGTCAGGATTGTCGAAGACCGCGCCATACGCGTGGGACAGCGCGTAACCGAGCTCCCCACCCTCGTGGATCGAGCCCGGGGTTTCCGGGGCGACGTGACTGGGAATCCCACCCGGGAACGAGAACTGCCGAAACAGCTTGCGTACGCCATCGATCGTGTGATCAATCGTGTTGTAAACCTCGCTGTAGGTGCCTTCGAGGTACGTATTCGCCACCATCCCGGGGCCGCCGTGGCCGGGGCCGGCAATGTAGATCGTGTTGAGGCAGCGCTCGCGGATAACCCGATTCAGATGGGCGTAGATGAAGTTCAGCCCTGGGGTAGTCCCCCAGTGTCCGAGCAGACGCGGCTTGATGTGGTCTCGCGTGAGCGGCTCGCGCAGAAGTGGGTTGTCGAGCAAATAGATCTGACCGACCGACAGATAGTTTGCGGCCCGCCACCACGCGTTCAATTCTTCGAGCGTCTCGGGCGACGGCGCTTGCGCCGGTAGCGCAAGCCATGATCGGACGGGAGAGCCGTTGACGCCAGACATCAGGTCGCTGCCGTTCTGATCAGAAGAGTTCATTACTTCAGCATGGCCCACTCAGCGGCACGGAACGACACGTCCCCGCTCATTCTCAGCAAGAACGTGAACTGCAGTGCAGCCCGAAACCGCGGGTTACCATGGATTTCTCGACCCCTCCGATGAGAAGGAACCCGTGACCCACCTCAGCATCCCCAGTCCTGACCCAGCCTGGGCGCAGTTCCAGCTCGGACCCGTGACCATCCACACCTATGCGCTGTGCATCCTTGCTGGCATGATTGCCGCGCTCATCATCACGCAGAGTCGGCTCAGCCGACGCGGGGCCGAGCGTGGCATCGTGCTCGACATCATCATCTGGGCTATCCCCCTCGGCATTGTCGGCGCACGTTTCTACCACGTCTTCACTCACATGGGCGACTACTTCTACCCCGACGCAAACCTGTGGAGCATCTTCGCCATCTGGGATGGTGGCAACGCCCTCTACGGTTCCTTGCTCGGTGGCGCGGTTGGCGCATATATCGGGTGCAGGCAGACCGGCATCCGGTTCTGGTCCTTTGCGGATGCCCTGGCCCCAGCAATGCTCGTCGCCCAGGCGATCGGTCGACTCGGCAATTACTTCAACCACGAACTCTTCGGACTGCCCACCGACCTGCCCTGGGGTTTGGAGATTCAACCGACGGATGCGATGTTCCCGGCCGGACTACCGGATGGCACACTGTTCCACCCGCTGTTCCTGTACGAGATGATCTGGAACCTGATCGGCGTCGGAATCATCATTCTGATCGAGCGCAAATTCCGACTTCAGTGGGGACGTGTGTTCGGTGTGTACCTCATCTGGTACGGACTTGGACGCAGTTGGCTTGAGGCGATCCGCATCGACCCGACGAGCGACGCGCTGCTGGGAATTCCGGCAAACATTTGGGCTTCGTTCGCAGCGATCGCGCTGGGCATCGTGCTTATCGTGATCCAGGGCCGACGCCATCCAGGGCTGGAGCCATCCGTGTACCGCGAGGGACGCGAGCCTGCAGTGGAGTCGACGACCGCGGAGGATCGCAGCTCACTCCCCGGTTGACGGCTGGTGGTTGACCCAAGGCTATACAGCTGTATAGTCTTTTGTTCATGCGAACAGCAGTGTCGGTGCAGCACGACGATCTCTCCACGCGCGCACGACTGCGCAACTCCGCCATCGAAGAGTTCGCGATTCGCGGATTCGGTGCATCCGTTCGCGACATTGCCGCGTGCGCCGGCGTGACAGCTGGACTGATCACCCACCACTTCCGCTCCAAAGAGAATCTGCGCCTCGAGTGCGACAGCGAGGTTATTCGCCAATTTCGTGCCTTCAAGAGTGATCGAATGGCGATGTCGCCGGCGCAGTCCATCGCGTCGCTTGCTGAGCAGGACGAATTCGCACCGATGTTTGTGTACATTCTCCGCAGTGTGCGCGAAGGCGGAGCAGCGGGGGCGGAATTCCTGGACCACATGATTCAGGAGGCGATCGCGTTCAGCGCGGAGGGCATCGCCACGGGTGTTTTGCGCCCAAGCCGCGACCCGGAAGCCCGCGCACGTTTCCTCGTGACGTCGAGTCTGGGCGGCATTCTGCTGCAGCTCGCCCTCCCGCCGCAGCTTGATCTCGCGGATGTCGGCACAACAGTTCGCAGGATCGTGGAAGAAATCACGCTCCCCACGCTCGAGCTCTACACGGAAGGGGTGCTCGCCGATCGCCGGTACCTCGACGAATATCTTCTCTACGTTGGTGACCCGCCGAGCGGCGACCGCACGGCTTCCACCCACACCCCACCAGCAACGGAGACCACCCCATGACCGCAATACTCGCCGTCGACGTCGACGGCCTCACGAAGAACTTCGGAACCACGCGCGCCCTCGACGGGCTCAACCTTCAGATCGAGTCGGGAACCGTCGCCGGATTCCTCGGCCCGAACGGTTCGGGCAAAACCACCACCATCCGCATCCTGCTCGGCCTGCTTCGATCCGATGGCGGTCACGCCACGCTCCTGGGCGGCGACCCGTGGAAGGATGCCGTGGAGCTTCACCGCCGCATCGCATACGTCGCGGGGGATGTCACCCTGTGGCCCAGCCTCACCGGAGGCCAGGCCATCGACATTCTCGGCTCTCTCCGCGGCGATCTCGACCGTCAGCGCGTCGACAGCTTTCTGCAGCGGTTTGACCTGGATCCCACCAAGAAGGCGCGGAGCTACTCGAAGGGCAACCGCCAGAAGGTGGGGCTCGTCTCAGCCTTCGCGAGTCGCGCAGAATTGCTGATTTTGGACGAGCCGACGAACGGCCTCGACCCGCTCATGGAGGGTGTATTCACCGAGTGCGTGGCCGAAGCGCGCGCCGAGGGTCGCTCGGTGCTCCTTTCCAGCCATATTTTCGCTGAGGTCGAAAAGTTGTGCGACACCGTCACGATCATCCGGGATGGCCGCACCGTCGAGTCTGGGACACTGTCCGAGCTGAGACACCTCCAGCGCTCCACCATCACGGTCACGCTGGATGGCGACCTCAGCGCGCTCGAAGCCATCGACGGGGTGCACGACCTCGTTGCGGATGGCGGACACGCCACGTTCACCGTGGACAGCGCGGCATTGCCGAAAGTTCTCACGGCGCTCGCTCCGCTGAACCCGCGCGAACTGATCTCCACTCCCCCGTCGCTCGAAGAACTGTTCCTGCGCCACTACGGAGTTCATCCTGCGTTTGCGGACGTGTCACAGCACACCTCGGAATCCGCGCGAGGCTCCAAGGCGGCGAAGTAATGAGTACGACAACAGCGCTCACGCGGGCGACGGCGTCACTGCCTGCTGCCTCAGATCGATTGCAGGACGCGCTCACGGGGTTCGGCATCATGGTGCGATTCATCCTGCGGCGGAACTGGCTTCGCATGCTGATCTGGCTCGTCGTGCTCGCCGGCATGGTCGTGCTGGTCATTGATTCTCAGCGAGAGCTGTTCCCCACTCAGGCCGACCGCGACGCCTACGCGCAAGTGGCGAATACGCCCGCGATCGCCGCCATGACGGGGCTGCCGTACGCGGCCGGAACGCTCGGCGGCATCCTGAACATCAAGCTCTGGATGACGATGGCGGTCGCCCTGTCGTTTGCAGTCATTTTCCTCGTGACGCGCAATGGCCGGGCCGAGGAAGAAGCCGGGCGCACGGAGATGCTGCGCGCAGGTGTGCTCGGACACCACACCTATACACTCGCGAACTGGTCGGTGTTCTCCGGATTCGCCGTCCTGGTCGGACTGGCCAGCGCTGGCGCGGCCGTGAGCCAGGGCCTTCCGGCAGATGGATCATTCGTGATGGGAGCATCCTTCTCGGCGACGGCACTCGTGTTCCTTGGGGTGTCGGCCGTGGCCGGCCAGTTGACCAGAACGAGCGGCGGCGCGAACGGCCTTGCTTCGGCCGTGTTGGGCGTCAGTTACCTCGTGCGGGCGGTCGCAGACGTTCAAGCTGACGGTGACCGGGCAAGCTGGCTCACCTGGCTTTCGCCCATCGGATGGGCGCAGCAATCACGCTCCTTCGGGGAAAACAACTGGTGGCCGCTCGCGCTGTGCCTCGGCGTAGCCGTCCTCCTCTGCTGGGTGGCTCTCGCGCTGGAGCGCGGTCGAGACCTGGGTGCGGGGCTCATTCCCGAGCGGGTGGGGCCACGCACAGCGTCAATGTCATTGCGCACTCAAACCGGACTTACCCTCCGACTGCAGCGCGGATCCATCATCGGCTGGACGGTCGGAATTGTGGTGTTCGCGCTGTTCTTCGGCGGCGTCGCGACTGCGATGGCTGACCTGCTGTCCGGGAATAGCCCGATCGCTCAGATTTTTCTTGGCGGCTCCAACGACGTGCTCGATGGGCTGCTCGGATTCTTCCTCATGGCGAATGCGCTTCTCGTCTCCGCATTCGTATTGCAGAGTGCAGACTCGATTCGCGCCGAGGAGGCGGGCGGCCGCACGGAAATGCAGTGGTCATCCGCCATCTCCCGGGTTCGCTGGGCTGGAGCCCGGATGCTGGTCCCCGCGCTGACCTCGCTCGCCCTGCTCGCGCTGAGCGGTGTGGCGATCGGCGTGACGTTTGGGGTTGCGGTCGGACAGGCGGATCAGAGCTGGCGGTTCGTGTGGGCCTCCATCGCCTATTGGCCGAGCGCGCTGCTCGTGATCGGGGTTGTGGTGCTCTGTGCAGCGCTGATTCCGCGGGCAGCCGCAGCGGTGACGTGGGGTCTCTACGCCGTCGCTGTGGTGTTGTCCATGTTCGGTGATCTGTTCGGGTTGCCGGACTGGGTGTCGAAGAACACCCCGTTCACGGCGATACCTCGAGTGGACATGGACTTTACGATCGCGCCGCTGCTAATCATTTCGGTTCTTGCCGTGGTTGCCGGGGCTGTCGGCCTCTGGGTACTTCGCCATCGCGACATGAGCAGTGCGTGAGCGGCGTGCTAATCCACTGATCGAAGGGTCAGAATCTGTTCGGCGCGCCCGAACGGCCCGGTCAGGTCGCACAAGACCGTGGACGTGAGCCCGATCCCGTCACTCCCGAACGAGACCGAATTCTGCAGGCCGAGCCACTCGCCCTCCGGTTCCCGGTAGAGGTGAAGCTGCAGGTCAACGTTCGGGAACGCGTAGCCGCCTGGCCCCGGCTCCACCCGGGTGGCAATCCCGTTGCTCGTGTCCGCGACGCCGATGAGTCGCGCGAGGTCGCTGAATGGCCCGGGTGAGACGAGCGGATGCCGTGGCCGAATCCACGCGCGACCGTGCGCTGGTGCGTGGTCGGCAAGCATCCGCACCTCGATCGACCTGATGTAACCGCCGGGCCACTGCGTGAGGTCCACTTCCCGTGCTGACTCCGGCGGCCCGGACATGGGGTCATCTTCGATTCCGGCGATGGCCGTCGTGTCGGAGCGCTGGAGACGCCAGGCTGTTGCTCGAACGGCGGCGCGACCGCCAGAATTCAGTTCCGCCTGCACGAGCTCGATGGTGCGACCGGGACGGAGCATGGTTGTGACAATGTGGAACTCGCCGTCGGGAATGAGACCGAGAATGTCATAGCTGATGCGCGCCATCCGCAGCTCGGGTCGCGGCTGAAAGTGTTCGAGGGCGTGAGCAAGAATGCCCGACACGGGTGCCATGTGCTGCTCGCCCGGGTTCCAGGCGCCCTCCGTGTGCGCTGTCGCGCGAAAGGTGCCGTTTCCGAGCTCCAGATAGTACGGCTCGATTTGGGCACTCACGCCTTCGCCTCAGGTGGGCGCGTGGCCTGCCAGCGCCCGACCAGGGGAAGAAACCGGCCGACCCGCTGCGCGTATTCGGCGAATTCTTCGTGCGCGCTTGCCAGCATCCGTTCTTCCCACCTGGCCTTGAAGGCGAACAGCACGATGAGGGCGGCCCAGGTTGCGAGGTGCCACCAGGACGCTCCGAACACGACAAGTCCGACACCCATGATCATGATGCCCGTATAAATGGGGTTTCGCACGACGCCGTAGAGACCATTCGTGACGAGAGCGGAGCGCTCTTTGGGGATGGGGCTCGCGGTGAGCGCCGGACCGAGGCCGACTAGTCCCCAGGTCGCGATGACCAAGCCGACCACGAGAAAAGCGGCGGCCACGATGACGGTAAGGGCGGAGCGTGGCGACCATGAGCCTGACGGTTCGACGACGAGGGCCGCGAGCAGAACGAATTGCAGGGCGACCAGTGCGGCCGCGCGGACGCGCTCAGTACCGTTGCTGCTCATCGCGGCATGACGCCGGTTAGTGGGACTTGACGAGGGCCACCAGCGCCATAGTGCCGAGGATGGCGACGATAATCGCGACGGTGGCCATAACGTATTCGATCGGATGCATACTGCCAGTATTCCCCTCCGAGCGGCGGTCGCCAACTTCAGGTCAACGCTAACGCACGAGCGAGGGACGTGTTGCGCAGGTGGAGGGTTCTGCTGTGAATGTCGGTGGGTGGGTGTTCGCTTAAGACATGAAGAAAGGTCGCGGCAACGTGGATGCTCGGCAGGGCATCGGGTTCGACGCTGCTCGCGAATTTGACGCTGACGTTGAGGGCGAATTTGACGGCGACTTCGATCGTGAGTTTGATGCGCTGGTGGCCGCGTGGGCGGCCGAACCACGGGACACCGACGAGACGCAGGACTGCCTCAACGCGCTCCTGGAAACCCGCACGGTCATTGCCTCCCTGCAGGCGCGCGAACAGCGCTGTCTCGCGAGGCTCGAGGCGCTCGCTCTTGCCTCAACAGGCGCGGAGACGGCGTCCGGGAATCGGGAAACCAGGCAGCTCGCGTGGCGGTCCATGGTCGCTGAGATAGCTGTTGCCATGCGCCTCGCCGACCGGACAGTGCAAAGCATGGTGAGTTCGGCCTCCTCGCTCGTTGACTCGCTGCCAGCGACGCTTAGCGCGTTGGAGAGCGGATCAATCTCGATGGCGCATGCTCGCGTCATTCTGGAGCACAGCCTCGAGCTCGATGATGTCTCGCGTGCGGACTACGAGCAGAAGATGATCGCGCGGGCGGAATCAACCACCCCAGGGAAGCTCGCGGCCTCCGCCAAGATTATGGCCGCTCGGCTGCGTACTGATTCTTTCGAGGAACGGCATGTTGCGGCATGCGAAACGCGAAGCATTTCCCTTCGGGATCTCGACAACGGCATGTCCGAGCTGATCCACCGCCTGCCGACTCCGTATGCTGCGGCAATCTTTGACCGGCTCACTCGGCAGGCAAAGGCCGTTGCGGCAGCCAGCGCCACTTGCGGCGCAACAGGTGCAGACCCGCGTACCCGCGACCAGTTGCGCTCCGATCTGGCGACCGACCTCCTGCTCACCGGGGAACCCTCGACCGAAGATGGCGCCCCGCACACGGCAGCTGAGGGCATCCGTGCCGAGATCGCCATCACGATTCCGGCGCTCACGCTACTCGGCGAGGGTAGCGAACCGGCAACAATCTCCGGGCGAGGTCCCATCGATCTCGACACAGCACTTCGGCTCACTGCTCTCGCTCCCGAGTTCACGAGGGTGCTCACCCACCCGGTCACTGACGTGGTCATCGCGGCAGACAGCTATCGACCGACTGCGAGCCTCCGCCGCTACCTCGCCGCGCGTGATCAGCACTGCCAATTTCCCAGCTGCAATCGGGATGCCCGATGGTGCGATATCGACCATACGATTGCGTGGGAGTACGGCGGAAAATCCGTTCCGGACAACCTTGCGCACTTGTGCCGGGGCCACCACAGCCTCAAACATCACGCCCGGTGGAAAGTCAGACAGGTCGCGCCGGGAAAGCTTGAGTGGACAACTCCGAGCGGCGATGTCGTGATCGACGGCGAACCACCGGGTCCTCGATTCCAGATCGACTATTCACCCCCGCCCTTCTGAGAATTTCAGATCGTCCCGTGCTGGATAGGGTTGTCCCATGAGCACACGTTCCTCCGGGATCAAGCACGTTGTTGTCGTCGGCGCAGGGATGATCGGATTGACGACCGCGTGGTATCTCCAGGAGCGCGGCGTGAAGGTCACCGTCGTCGATCGTAAAGGTGTCGCTGCAGGCTCCAGCTGGGGTAACGCCGGATGGCTGACCCCGGCGCTCACCCTGCCCCTCGGTGAGCCATCCGTGCTCATGTCCGGCCCCAAAGCGATGCTCAGCTCGAAATCCCCGCTGTACATCCCGCTCGCGCTCGACCCAAAACTCATCCGCTTCCTCCTCGGATTCGCTTGGCACGCACTCCCCCGCCAGTGGCGGAAGTCCATCGACATCTTCGCCAAAGTGAACCCTCTGGCCATGGAGCCATTCCATGAGCTGGCCGCGGGCGGCGTGAAAGAACCCGTCACAGAGGCGAAACCGTTCCTCGCGGGATTCCTCAGCGACAAAGACCGCAAGGTTCTGCTCCACGAATTTGAGGTCGTCAAGAGCAGCGGTGGCACCGTCGACTTCGACCTCGCCACGGGCGACGAACTGCGCGCGATTGAGCCCACCCTTTCGGATGCCGTCACCTCCGGTGTTCTCCTGCGTGGCCAGTACTTCATCAACCCTCCCAAGTTCGCAGACTCTCTGGGCGCCTCGGTGGTGAACCGCGGCGCTGAACTGAAGACCGGGTTCGATGTCGTGGACATTCTGGACAGCGAAAGCGGTGTCGACGTGATCTCGGCATCCGGCGACCGGGTTGAAGCGGACGCCGCCGTCATCGCCACGGGGGCCTGGCTCGACACACTCGCTCGACGGTTCGGCGTGAAAACCATTGTGCAGGCCGGTCGCGGCTACAGCTTCAGCGTGAAACCCGACGTTATCCCCTCGCACCCGATCTACTTTCCCACCCAGCGTCTCGCCTGCACGCCGCTCGGCGACCGGCTCCGTATCGGCGGCATGATGGAGTTCCGCAGCGTCGACGCGAAACCTGACCCGCGCCGCATCCAGACCCTTATCGCCGCCGGCCGCCCGGTCTTTCAGGGGGTCGACTGGGATGCGCGCGAAGAGGAATGGGTTGGTGGTCGCCCGGTCACCGCTGACGGCCACGCCCTCATCGGTGCAACGAAGAACCCCCGCGTGTTCGTGGGAGGCGGCCACGGCATGTGGGGAATCGCGCTCGGACCGCTGACCGGCAAGTTTTTGGCCGGGGCGGTCATGGGCGAGCCCGATCCGCTGCTGAAACACTTCGACCCGCTGCGATAGGCAGGGCAGTCACTCCTTCGCTTGCTTCGATCGAATAAATGTTCGATACTTAAGGGATGTCGAACACTGCGCTGGCCAGCGTGCCCGAACTGCGGGAACGCATCCGGCAACTGCAGACGACGAAGCTCGACACGCGCAGCCTCCCCACCCACCCGGCGATAGCGCGGTTGCTGCCCGGCGGCGCACTCAAGGAGGGGGCGACCTACTCGGTTGACCGCTCACTCACCCTGCTCATGCTCCTCCTGGCTGCCCCCTCAGCCGCTGGCACGTGGTGCGGTGTCGTGGGCATTCCCGAGTTCGGAGTGGAGGCGGCTGCGGGATTCGGCATCGACCTTGAGAGGCTCGTGCTGGTACCTGAGCCAGGCGATCAGTGGCTCGCCACGACGGCAGCGATCGCCGACGCGCTGGGGGTCATCGTCATCCGGCCACCCAAGCGGGCAAGCGACTCCAGCGTCGCGCGGCTCTCCGCACGCCTGCGCAAACGCGGGGCAACGCTCCTCGTACTCGGCACCTGGCCGCAGAGCGAGGCGATGCTCAGCATCACGGAAAGCGCCTGGACGGGAATCGGTGAAGGCCACGGCCATCTGCAGTCGCGCGAGGCCACGGTGACGGTCACGAGCAGAGCGGGAGGCCGGCCGCGCAGCGCGCGCCTGAGGTTGCCCGAAAATATCGGTGACACGGGGACGCAATCAGCCTAAGCTCCGCCCATGGGATTCGACATACCGGCAGTCGCGTACGACCGATTCATGGGTCGGTACTCGAGCTTGCTTTCCCCACAGTTCGCGGATTTTGCGGGAGTTCGCATCGGCCAGCGCGCACTCGACGTCGGCTGTGGGCCAGGCGCACTCACCGCAGAACTCGTCACGCGACTCGGTGCGGATTCGGTCAGCGCGGTTGACCCCTCCGTCTCGTTTGTGGCCGCTGCGCAGGAGCGCCAGCCGCTGGTCGACGTCCGGGAAGCGAGCGCAGAGGATCTGCCGTTCCCTGACAACTCCGTCGACGTCGCACTCGCGCAACTTGTCGTGCACTTCATGTCCGACCCGGTCACGGGGCTGGGCGAAATGCAGCGCGTCGTGCGCAGCGGAGGCGTCGTTGCTGCCAATGTCTGGGATTTCGTTGGGAGCGGTTCGCCGGTCAGTCTCTTTTGGCGTGCGGCGCGGGAGATCGACCCGGTTGTCCGCGATGAATCCTTGCTTCCTGGCGCCCGCGAGGGTGATCTCAGCGCGCTGTTTGGCGAGGTGGGGCTTCAGGATGTCGCCGAGGTGCCCCTGGAGATCAGCATGGAGCACAGCGACTTCGAGGAGTGGTGGACGCCGTACACCGGTGGGGTCGGCCCGGTCGGCTCCTACTTCGCTCTGCTCGATGAGGAGCACCAAGCCGCTGTGCGCGAGCGGTGCCGCGCCATGCTTCCGACGGGTCCGTTCACTCTGGTCTCACGCGCGTGGGCGGCCAGGGGCGTCGTGAGGTAGCAATGGGTGCCATACCCCGGCGATAGCAATTGTCGTAGATATGTTCGATACTGGATGAATGGCTGTCCAGACCAATGCTCCAGAGCGCGTGCTGCTCCTGTGGTGCCCGGACTGGCCAGTGGAGGCGGCCATCCGCACGCACACTATTGCCATACCTGAGCGGGATGCCCCTCTCGCCCTCATCGCCGCTGGCCGCGTGTTCGCGTGCTCGGCCTCTGCCCGCGCCGACGGCGTCGCGCGCGGACTCAAACTGCGTGAGGCCCAGGCACGCTGCCCCTCACTCATCGTCACACCGTGGCGACCAGACGACGACGCCCGCGCCTTCGAGCCGGTACTCACAGCAATCGAAGAGCTTATGCCGGGGGTGCAGCCGCTGCGCCCTGGCGTGTGCGCTGTCCGCGCGAAAGGCCCTGCTGCCTACTACGGCGGCGAAGAAGAGGCCGCACTGTGGCTGCTCGACCAACTCGACGCGCTGGGCGTCCCGGGCGCCCGCGTCGGCATAGCCGACGGAGTGTTCACGGCGGAGCAGGCAGCCAGGCAGCGACAGCCCACGCGCATCCGCATCGTGCCCCCTGGCGCCTCAGCAGGCTACCTCGCTCCCCTGCCGATCGGCGTGCTGGAGGATATCGGCGCAGGCAGCGGACTCGACGGCACGGGAATCGTCACGCTCCTGCGACGGCTCGGGGTGTACTCGCTCGGCGACTTCGCCGAACTGGCGGCGCGAGACGTGCTGGATCGCCTCGGTGAGCAGGGCGCAAGGCTCCACGCCCTCGCCGGAGGGCTGGACTCCCGGCCCGTCGTCGCCCGCATCCCCCCGGATGACCTCGAGTGCAGCATCGACTTTGAGCCTGCCATCGACCGCATCGACCAGGTGGCATTCGGGGTGCGTGCGCTGGCCGATCGGTTCATCGCCGGGCTCACAGCGGCGAAACTCGTGTGCACAGCTGTGCGCGTGGAGCTGGATTCGGAGGGCGGCGAGCTGTCTTCGCGCACCTGGCTGCATCCGCGATCCTTCACCGCCTCGGATGTCGTTGACCGCGTGCGCTGGCAATTGCAGGGCGGAGCGTCCGAGGTTGGCTTGAGCTCCGGCATCATCGCTGTGCGGATCATCCCCGCGAGCGTCGACTCGATGAGCAACCACGAAGAGGGACTGTTCGGCGGCGGGCCGGATGAGCGCATTCACCACGCGCTCTCCCGCGTGCAGGGCATGCTCGGGCGCACCGCGGTGCTCACGGGCGCTGTGGGCGGCGGTAGGGGCCCAGCCGACCGCATGACGCTCATCCCCTGGGGTGACCGGCTCGTGCACGCACGGGAGCCGACACCACCGTGGCCTGGGCACCTGCCCTCACCAGCACCGTCTACCGTGTTCGAACCGCCCAGGCCCGTCACGGTGTTCTCGGTCTCTGGCGACGAGCTCGCCGTGGATGACCGCGGTGCACTCTCTGCGAGCCCCTCAAGCATGTCGAGCGGCCGCGCGACGCTGCGCCTCGCAGCTTGGGCCGGTCCGTGGACTGTAGACGAGCAATGGTGGGATCCGAAGCACGCCAGCCGGACGAGCCGCCTCCAGGTCGTCGACACCACCGGTACGGCCTGGTTGCTCGCGCTCGAGCACGGGCGCTGGTGGGCCGAGGGAAAGTACGACTGATGGGCTTCAAAAATCCACCAATCTCCTGGTCCGAATTCGAGAAGACCCTCTCTGGTCGGCGTCGACCAGGCGCTCCCCCACCCGGTGCTCCCCCACCCGGAGCGGATGGCGGGGACAGCCCGGCGTGGTCACGCAAGCGTGCGCCGTACCAGCCAGTGGAGATCGCCCAAGCAGCGGGTGAGGTCGTGCCATACGCCGAACTGCACGCCCACTCCAATTTCAGTTTTCTGGACGGCGCGAGTCCACCGGAGGAACTCATCGAAGAAGCCGCAAGGCTCGGCCTGCACGGTCTCGCGATCACCGACCACGACGGCTTCTACGGTGTTGTGCGGATGGCCGAAGCGGCGGAAGAGTTCCCGCACTTGGCAACCATGTTCGGCGCTGAGCTCTCGCTCGGGCTCGACACTCCGCAGAACGGAATCACCGACCCGCGCGGCAGCCACCTGCTCGTCCTGGCGCGCGGGCAGGAGGGCTACCACCGGCTCTCCGGCGCGATCACGGCCGCCCAACTGGCGGGGGCGCAGAAGGGTCGCCCGCTCTACGATCTCGACGACCTCACGGAGCGCTCCGAAGGACACTGGCTGATTCTCACCGGATGCCGCAAAGGCCGGGTGCGCCAGGCGCTGGTCGATTCCGGCAGCACGGAAGCCGCCCAGGAACTCGCTCGGCTCGTGGACCGTTTCGGCCGGGACAATGTCGCTGTCGAACTCCACCACAGCGGCAACCCGCTCGATGACGCCCAGAACGATGCCCTCGCCGAGCTTGCCGCGAGGCAGGGCCTTCCGGTGGTTGCGACGGGCAATGTCCACTACGCGTCACCGGAACAACACCGGCTTGCTACAGCGCTTGCCGCGGTGCGCGCGCGCAGGAGCCTCGATGACCTGGACGGCTGGCTTCCGGCATCCGGGGCTGCGCACCTGCGCAGCGGCGCAGAAATGGCTGCGAGATTTGCGCGGTACCCGGGGGCGGTCGAACGCACGGTCGCGTTCGCCGACGAACTGGCGTTTCGGCTTCGCAGTGTGAAACCCGGCCTGCCGAAGCAGAAGGTGCCTGCCGGCCACACCCCGATGAGCTGGTTGCGGCACCTCGTGTGGGACGCCGTGCCGGTGAAGTATCCGAAGGCCACGGACGCTGACCGCGATCGGATCGACCGCGAGCTCGCCGTCATCGAGCAGAAAGATTTCCCCGGCTACTTTCTCATCGTGCACGACATCGTGCGGGAAGCACGCAGCCGCGGCATCCTCTGCCAGGGCAGGGGCAGCGCAGCGAATTCGGCCATTTGTTACCTGCTGAACATCACCGCCGTCGACTCGATCTACTACAAACTGCCGTTCGAGCGGTTTCTCTCCAGCCTGCGTGAGGAGGAGCCGGACATCGACGTGGACTTCGACTCCGATCGCCGCGAAGAGATCATTCAGTACGTGTACCGCACCTACGGCAGGCACAACGCGGCGCAGGTCGCGAACGTGATCAGCTACCGGCCGAAGGTTGCCGTGCGCGACATGGCGAAGGCGCTCGGGCACTCTCCTGGCCAGCAGGATGCCTTCTCCCGGCAGGTGGAGAGATGGGGTGGGTTCGTGGAGAGCGATGATCACACGATCCCCGACCCGGTCATCGAGCTGGCCCAACAGGTGCTCACGTTCCCTCGCCACCTCGGCATCCACTCCGGCGGCATGGTGCTCACCGATCGGCCGGTCGGCGAGGTCGTGCCGATCGAGCACGGTCGCATGGACGGCCGCACGGTCGTGCAGTGGGACAAGGATGACTGCGCCTGGATGGGACTCGTGAAGTTCGATCTGCTCGGTCTCGGGATGCTCGCCGCCATCCAGTACTGCTTCGACCTCGTCCGCGACCACCTGGGTGAAAGTTGGGAGCTGTCGACGATTCCGCGCGAAGAGGCCGGCGTGTACGACATGCTGTGCCGCGCAGACTCGATCGGGGTGTTCCAGGTGGAGTCGCGAGCCCAGATGGGGCTGCTGCCACGTCTGCAGCCGAGAAAGTTCTACGACCTCGTCGTGGAGATCGCGATGATCCGACCTGGACCCATCCAGGGTGGAGCCGTGCACCCGTACGTGCGCCGGAAGCTCGGCAAGGAGGAGGTCACGTACGCGCATCCGAAACTCGTCGAGCCGCTCGAGCGCACGCTCGGCATCCCGGTGTTCCAGGAGCAGCTCATGCAGGTGGCGATGGCGGTGGGCAATTGCACGGGGGAAGACGCCGATTTGCTTCGCCGCGCCATGGGGTCGAAGCGTGGCATCGAACGCATCGAAAAGCTGCGCGAAAAGCTCTACGCCGGGATGGCAGAGAATGGCCTCACGCAGGAGGCCTCCGACGACATTTATCGAAAAATTCAGGCCTTCGCGAACTTCGGCTTTGCCGAAAGCCATTCGCTGAGCTTTGCCCTCATCGTGTACGCGAGCTCCTGGTTGAAGCTCCACTACCCCGCAGCGTTTTTGGCCTCGCTCCTGCGTGCCCAACCGATGGGCTTCTACTCCCCCGCCTCGCTCGTGGCGGATGCCCGCAGGCACGGCGTCGAGGTGCGCAAACCCGATGTGCTCGCGAGCGGTGCGCAGGCGGGGCTGGAGCCGCTGGGGACAGAAACCCCGCCGCCCGGCGACTCCTGTCTTGCCTTCGAGCAGCCTCCGGTCGGCGCGTTCGATCGCCACGCGCCGTTCAGCACAGACGATCACCGCAGGGATGCGCGCGTCGTCGTGCGGCTGGGACTCGCCGGCGTGAAAGGCATTGGCGAATCCCTCGCGAACCGAATCGTCGCCGAGCGCGAGGCGAGCGGCCCCTACCGCGATCAGGCCGATCTTGTGCGCCGCGTCGGGCTCACGACGCCGCAACTGGAGGTGTTGGCTGCGGCAGGGGCGTTCGAGTGTTTTGGGCTCACCGTGCGCGAAGCGCTCTGGATGTCCGGCTCCGCAGCCCAAAACAGGGCGGAGTTCCTCGACGGGACGCTCGTCACCGTGCAGTCGCCGCTCTTTCGGATGCCGACGGACGCGGAAGCTCTCGTCGCCGATTTGTGGGCGACAGGGGTCTCCACGGCAGACCATCCCCTTCGGCACGTGCGTGAGCTGTTGGATGAGCGGGGCGTGCTCTCCGCTGCACAACTGGCGACGGCGGAATCCGGCAGGAGAATAGAGGTGGGCGGAGTGGTCACCCACCGCCAGCGACCAGCGACCGCGAGCGGAATCACGTTCATGAATCTGGAGGACGAGTCTGGACTCGTCAACGTGATCTGCAGCACGGGAGTCTGGAAACGCTATCGCCGGGTTGCGCGGGAGTCGTCGGCGCTCATTGTGCGTGGGATGCTCGAACGTTCACCGGAGGGTGTTGTCAACGTGCTCGCCGACCGACTTGAGCCACTCTTTCTGGTGACGCGCATCCCGTCAAGGGACTTTCGCTAAAGAATGTTCCGAAAGGCGTGGTTTATCGCTGCGGTGAGCAACAAAACACACGTGATGATCGCGGCAGCCGCACCGATGTAGGCGAACGTGGCGAACGCCGACACGAGCAGCGTGACGCCTGCCAGTCCGGCACAGGGAAGCGCCAGCAACAGCAACGCACGGCTCCACAGATCGCGTCTGGGGGCTTCCTCGGTGACGCGCGACGGCAGCAAAATCAGGCCGGCAACACAGGCGAAGAACGCGACGAGCAGCAGCGCCGCCACCACGTCACTGGGGCGGTGCCACTGGTTTGACAGGGTGGACACCCCGACCGCGGCCGTGAACAGAGCGCCGAGCGAGCCGACGGCCGGGCGCAACGCAGGGCTCGACACGAGGAATACCACGAGCACGGAAGAGGCGGCGAGCGTCGTGTGCCCGGACGGCAGAGAGTTCGCGGCGTAGCCGGCTATGCCGTGATCGGGGCGCACGAGGATGACATTTTTGATGACTTGCGTGGCGATGTTGGCGGCCCCAGCCACCGCCACCGCCGTCACGAGGACGGCGAAATTCTTGCGGAACACCGTAACGACAATGGCAACCGCGAGGGCGACAGCCACGCCCGTGATGGGCACAGCATCCAGCACATTATTGGTCACCGGCGCCACACTGCGCTGACCGAATTCGGCGCCGTTGAACGCCCGCTGGTCGAAAAGCTGCCCGGTGCGGGTCATCACAAAGAAGTAGGCAACGGCAACAAACGCACCGGCAAGGCTGATGGCGCCGGCCAGCAGGATCGACGCACGTCGCAGCAGCACTCTTTTCATCGCTGAACAACTGTGCCACACGAACCGCTAATCACAATGACGGTACCGTTAAGGAATGTGCGGAAGATTCGCTCTCGACGACCACATCAACACGCTCATTGAGGAGTTTGTCGCGACGGGCGGCGACTACAGCGAGTGGGTTCCCGCGTATTCGATTGCCCCAACGAATCGGGCACCCATCGTTCGGGAGCGCCGCTCAGAGGATGGTTCCGTGATTCGCAGCCTGGATTCTGCCGGCTGGGGGCTACGGCCAGGCTGGGCGAAACCGGGAGGGCCAGCACCCATCAATGCCCGCATGGAGACTCTTGCTACGAACGGGATGTTTCGGGGCGCCTTCGCCGGGCAGCGGTGCCTCGTCCCGATGTCCGGATACTTCGAGTGGACAGAGGAACCCGACGGCAAGCAACCTCACTACATTCACGGCAGCGCGACCCTCGCTGCCGCAGGCCTCTACGCCGCCCGCAAAGAGGGCGAGGAGTGGAAGCTGTCGTTTACGATTGCGACGCGCGAGGCGGCGGATGCGAGCGGCCAGGTCCATGACCGGATGCCCGTGTTCCTCGAGCGGGACACCTGGGCCGACTGGTTGAACCCGGCGAAGGCGGGAACTCCCGACGGCACGGACAGCGCTGCACTCCAGGCGATGATGGAGGAGAGTTCGCTCGCGGTCGCCGCAACGCTGGTGACCTATCCGGTAGACCGCAAAGTGAACAACACCCGGACGGTGGATCGGAACGACCCGTCCATCATCGAGCCGATCACCACAGGAGACCTCCCTTCATGATCCCTCCGCTCGGCCTGCTCCTCGATGTGGACGGTCCCATTTCAAGTCCGGTCGAACGGCGCATTGCCCTGCCCAGCATCACGCGTGATCTCGTCACGCTTGCGAGCCTCGGAGTTCCGATCGCGTTCATCACGGGGCGCAGTGACACGTTTCTGCGCGAGGACGTTGTGGCACCGCTTCTCGATGCCGGACTCCCGGACGGCATCCGCATGTTCGGAGTGTGCGAAAAGGGCGGAGTATGGTTTCCCATCACCGGCGAAGGCCTGGGCGAGATCACGATCGACAGCGACGTTGCCCTGCCGGAGGACTACACCACAGAATTTCGCAAGCTCGCCGAGCAGCGCTTTAGCGAAACGATGTTCTTCGACGACACGAAGCACGCCATGATTTCGCTGGAACAGAACCGGGACACCTCGGCGGCCGACTACCGGGTAGCCCAGGAGCAGGTGAACCAGCTCGCGTTCGATCTCCTCGTCGAGCATGGCCTTGGCGCGCGCTACCTCGATCAGGAATTTCCGGATGCCGATGGCCAGGTGGACTTCCGCGTAGACCCCACGATCATTTCCACGGACGTCGAATCGGTGTTGCTCGACAAGGATCGGGGCGCAGCCCGCGCGCTGGACTACTTCCGCACCTCTGGCGAACTGCCCACGCTCTGGCGCTCGGTGGGCGATTCACGCAGTGACTACCTCATGGCGGACTACCTTCATGCGCAGGGTTTCGATGTCGCCCACGTGGATGTGCGGCCAGCCGACGGCATCCTGGAGCGACCATATCGGGTGATCACCGAGGGCGATCTCATCCACGACGAGGCGGGTGCGGCATTTCTGCACCACTGGGTCCGCACACTCAGCTCACCCGGAGAGGGCTTAGCCTGATCGAGTGAACCAGCGCATCCCTCAGGCAAGGATCCTTGTCGTCGAAGACGATCGGGAAATGGGTGACCTCGTGGTGCGCGGACTGACCGGCGAGGGCCACCATGTTGAGTACGCCGAGAACGGTGTTGACGCGCTCATCGCCGTGCAGGAGGAAGCACCGAACCTCGTCATCATCGATGTCATGCTGCCGGGGATGAGCGGCTTTGAGGTGTGCCGGCGAATTCGTGAGACGAACCCGGACATTGGCCTGCTGCTTCTCACCGCCCGAAGCGGAGTCGAGGACCGGGTGTTCGGGCTTGACGCCGGAGCGGATGACTATCTCACGAAACCCTTTGCCTTCGCGGAGTTGAACGCGCGCGTTCGCGCCCTTCTGCGTCGGGACAGCAACAAGGACGTGATGACCGTCGCGGCTGGCCCGCTTCGCCTCGACACTCGCGATCTGTCCGCGACGGTGAACGGCGGCAGAGTTGCGTTCAGCCCCAAAGAGTTTGTCATCCTGCGGTTGCTCGCTGAACACCTTGGGGCGGTTGTTACTCGCCAGCAGATTCTGGAAGAGGCGTGGGGCATGACGGAGTTCATCGATCAGAACATTGTCGACCAGTACGTGAGCTACCTTCGCCGCAAGCTCGGCCAGAATGACGCAGGGCTTCACCTCGTCACGGTGCGCGGCAAAGGCTACATTCTGGAGCTCGACTGATGTTCATTACTCGACTGTCGATTCGCTGGCGCATCACGCTGGGCAGCATTCTGATTGCCGCCGTATTTTTTGGAACTGCTGCACTGGTGTTCCGGAACCAGATAACCTCGCTGCTCACCTCAACAACCGAGACTCTTCTCCACCATGATGCGGAGTCCTTTATCGCCGAAATTCGCAACGGCGAAGCGTCGATCGATCAACCGGGAAGCGGGCAACTGGTTGCAGTCACCGACCCCACCGGAGCGGTGGTGCAGTCCTCGCTTCCGCCCGAGCTGACCGCCCGCCTGACGGAACTCGAGCGGATCGACTCAGAACAGAGGGAGATTAAGGCGGGCGACGACAGCTTTCTCGTGCTGTCCTCGCTTGTGACGACATCCGATGGTGACTGGTGGGTCGTTACCGCTCGGAATTTGGAGGCATCGACCCTGCTTCAGGGGCGCATTGACGGCACGCTGGTGATCGGTGCGCTCATCCTCCTGTTTGGATTTGCCGTGGCCTCCTGGCTCCTGACGGGAGCCGCGCTGAGGCCGGTCGGCAGGATGAGGGCGCACGCGAGCGAACTGAGCCAGAATGATTCCGGGCTGGACCTCCCGGTTGGCCCGGCTCGAGACGAACTGTCTGAACTTGCCACCACGCTCAACGAGTTCATCAATGTGCAGCGATCGACGGCGGCCCGTGAGCGCCAACTCGTCTCGGACGCCAGTCATGAACTGCGCAGCCCGCTCGCCGTCCTCCGGGCTCAATTGGAACTCGCCCACTTGAGCAGCGGCGATGCCGAAGCGCTGGAGGCCCAGATCACTGCTGCGGAACTTTCTGCCCGCCGCATTTCGGACCTCGCGACTAATCTCCTGGAACTCTCTGAGGCCGAAGCGCACGCGGGGACCGAATCGGCGAGTTGGGAAGATGTGGCTGCCGAGCTGGGTGCTGCGGCCGACCGGGCACGCCTTGCCGGGCTCTCGTCTCACGTCACCGTCGAGTTTGAGGCCGACGGTGATGGCCACACTGCGCGGTACCCGCTCGATCGGTGGCGACTCGGCAGGATCCTCGACAACCTGAGCGCCAACGCCATCGCCGCGATGCCTGACGGTGGTGAACTTCGCCTGCTCGCCCGTCAACGAACCACCCAACTGGAAATTCTCGTGCTCGACACCGGCCCTGGCGTGCCGAGCGAGTTCCTCCCCAAAGCGTTTGACCGCTTCACGCGGCCGGATGAATCGAGAACGCAATCGGCGGGCGGCAGCGGCCTCGGGCTGGCCATCGTGCACGCCCTCGTGACCTCCGCCAAGGGAACGGTCTCGTTGAGCAACCAGCCCGCCGGAGGAGCGAACGTGACGATTACGGTACCGGAACTGCGCAGCACCTGAATCGCGCCGTTCCTGAGTCGCGCCGTTCCTGAAACCCATCCTGAACACCTTCTCAGGCCACCACCACGATTACTCGGGTTTTCCCGCACGTGGCCCAATCATGATCTGTGAGTGGCCACTACTCTTGCGCACCGCGACACCGCCGCGGTAGCTGTAGCGACTGCGTCTGCGCAGAAACCGCTCCAGCGATGGACGATTCTTCTCGGGGTCATGGCCTTCATCGTTTCGCTGGCCGGAGCCTGGATTCCCTCGTTCTGGGGCGACGAGGCGGCCAGCGTGATGTCGGCAGAACGTCCGCTCCCCTCGCTGTTTGCGATGCTGCACAACGTGGATGCCGTGCACGGTACGTACTACGTGTTCCTCCACTTTTGGATCGAGCTGTTCGGTGCTTCGCCACTATCGGTCAGATTCCCAAGCGCCGTGTTTGTCGGGATCGCGTGCAGTGGAACCGTAGTCCTGGCCAACCAACTGTTCTCTCGGAGAGTCGCCATTCTGGCTGGCGTGATCTGCGTGTTTCTTCCCCGGTTCACCTATATGGGCTCCGAGGCCAGGTCGTACGCAATCTCGGCTGCTGTGGCGGTATGGCTCACTGTCCTGTTCGTGAAAATGGTGGCTGAGCGCGAGACGCGCACAGTGCACTGGCTCGCCTACGCAATGGGTCTGGCCGTGGGCATCTATGTGTTCCTGTATCTGGCGCTCCTTGCGCTCGTTCACGGCCTGTATCTCTTCGGCCTGTATCTCCTCGGAGATCGCGCCGATTCACGCCTCCGGCGCCGCTGGATATCCGCGGCGGCGGGAGGGGTTGCTCTTGCCCTGCCGGTGGTCGTGTTCGCGATTGCCGAGCGGCACCAGATTGCCTTCCTCGCTCACCGCTCCAGAATCACGCCTCAGCTCATCCTCGCGGGGCAATGGTTCGGCTCGGTCTGGTTTGCCGCAGCGTGCTGGGGCTTCATTGCTCTCGCCTGTGCGGCAGCGATCGTGGTGCACAGGCGAAGGCCGCTTCTGCGCAGTGCCATTCGCCCAGAAGACGCGTCGCCGCGATCCGTCGCTCTGCTGTTGGTCTGGTGTCTGGTTCCCACGACGCTTCTGGTCGCCGAAAGCATACTGTTCGTTCCGCTCTACACGAACCGGTATCTGTCGTTTTGTGCACCGGCAGCAGCCATTCTCGTGGCCGTCGGGGTCGCGGTTCTCCCGCGCTTCTGGATGCAACTCGCGGCAATGGCCGGACTCGTCGCGCTTGCCCTTCCCGGCTATCTTGCCGAGCGAAGCGAATTCGGCAAGCCGGGCGGAAGTGACTGGGCTGCCGTGTCCGCGATCATCGGCGCGCAGGCAAAGCCAGGCGACGCCATCGTGTTCGACAACAGCGTGAAAGCCTCGTGGCGCCCACGGGTCGCCATGCACGTCTATCCAGCCGACTACACGGCCGTGGACGACATTGCGCTCCGCACGCCTTACGAGCGCACGAGCGGCCTGTGGGATGAGGTCTATCCGCTTCAGGACGTCACGGCACGTCTAGTCGGCATTTCCACCGTGTGGTCGTTGGAGACAACCCTGTCGGACAGCGACGACGCGAACTCAGATCTGCACGTGCTCGAACGCGCAGGGTTTACCGTCCGACAGGTCTTCACCGTCCATCGCACCATCATCTACGAACTCGTCAGGACTCGCTCATGAACAGAACTCTCGTGGTCATTCCCACCTACAACGAGCGCGAAAATCTTGCCGAGATTGCGGCAAGGGTGATCGCGCAGGAAGGAGTCGAACTGCTCATTGTCGACGACAATTCACCGGACGGCACCGGTGAGCTCGCCGACGACCTGTCCAGCGTGAGTTCGCGAATCCATGTACTCCACCGGCCGGGCAAAGGTGGACTGGGCGCTGCATACCGCGTGGGTTTCGCGTGGGGGCTCGATCACGGTTTTGACATTCTGGTGGAGCTCGACGGTGACGGTTCTCACCAGCCAGAACAGCTGCACAACTTGACGGAGCGGATAGCCGGTGCCGACGTGGTGATTGGCTCTCGATGGGTTCCTGGCGGCACCGTGGTGAATTGGCCCTGGCACCGTGAGGCGCTCTCGCGAGCTGGGAGCTGGTACGCGCGACTCGCACTCGGACTTCCGATCCGGGACGTCACGAGCGGGTACCGAGCGTTCACGGCCGAAGCCCTCAGACGCATCGAGTTCGCGGATGTCGTGAGCCAGGGCTATTGCTTTCAAGTAGAAATGGTCATGCGGGCCTCGCAAGCGGGCCTGACCATCGACGAGGTTCCCATCACCTTTGTGGAGCGTGAACTCGGCGAATCAAAAATGAGTCAAAGAATTGTGCTCGAAGCCATGATGCGGGTGAGCGCATGGGGCGTGGCCGGCTTGCCAGGCAGACTGTCCCGCAGTGTGCATCCGCAGAGAGCGATGGCGACGCTACCTGGTCAGCTTCAGCGCCTCAACAGGTCGATGCGGGACTGAAGCTGGGCGACGCTCGCCTGCGATACGGGTGGGCCGCCGGCCCTCCTGCGCAAGTCAGCGTGGATATGAGCGTGCGGCATGCCGGTGCGTTTGGCATGCATGGCAACGAGACTGTTCAGAAGTGAACGTTGTTCCTTCAGCGTGCGGTAAAGCGGCTTGGGCTCAGTGGGCTGCGATGACTCTGGCCCGGATCCCGAGCGGCGGGATGCGGCGCGGCGCGACTGTCTGGCCTGTCTCTGAAGCAGAAGCTCGCGAACCTGTTCGGGCTCCAGAATGCCAGGCAGGCCAATGAAGTCGAACTCTTCAGGGGTGCCCGTGCCGGCCGCAAAACCAAACTCGTCTCCATTGAAGAGCGCGCGGTCAAAGTTGGCGTCCGACTCTATGGCCAGAAAGTCGAACTCGGAACCCTCCCCCTGAGCACGCTCCTCGCGATTGGCTTCGTCCGCCGCGGCGTCATCGAGCAGCACGTCAAGGTCAGGCGATTCGCGATCGAGGGCGTGATCGCGCTCTGCCTCAAGCTGGCCGGCAAGCGTGATCAGCGCAGGGACGCTTGGGACGAAGATCGACGCGGTCTCCCCTCTGCGCCTCGTCCGGACAAAACGACCAACCGCTTGGGCGAAATACAACGGTGTGGACGCAGAGGTTGCATAGACGCCGACGCCGAGTCTCGGGATGTCCACGCCCTCCGACACCATTCGTACGGCAACCATCCACCGTGAGGTGCCTTTCGCAAACGATGCAATTCGGGCAGAGGATGCCTTTTCATCGGACAGGACGATGGTCGGGGCAGTGCCCGTCAGGCGCTGCAGAATGGCAGCATACGCGCGCGCAGCGTGACGATCGGTGGCGATCACGAGCCCCGCGGCATCCGGCACAGATTGGCGCACCTCGGAAAGCCGTCGGTTCGCCGCCGCGAGAACGCTAGGGATCCACTCCCCGTCAGGATCCAGCGCCGTTCGCCAGGCCTGAGCCGTAACATCCTTCGTGTCGCCTTCCCCCAGCCTGGCCTCCATCTCGTCGCCGGTGCGCGTTCTCCAGCGCATCTTTCCGGCGTAGGCAAGGAAGATCACTGGTCGGACGACACCATCGGCGAGAGCACGTCCGTAGCCGTAGCTGTAGTCCGCACGCGAGGTGCGAATCCCGTCCTCGCCGGGCAGATAGTCGACAAAGGGAATGGGCGCCGTGTCCGAGCGGAACGGGGTGCCGGTGAGTGACAGCCTTCGCGGCGCAGTCTCGAACGCCAACCGGATGCCGTCGCCCCAGCTCAGCGCATCGCCGCCGTGGTGGACCTCGTCCAGGATCACGAGCGTGCGGCCGCTCTCCGCTATCGTGCGGTGCAGCGCTGGGCGAAGGGCGACCTGCGCGTAGGTGACGGCAATGCCGTGAAAGTGACGCGCGTGCGATCCGTGGTTGTTGCGAAACCCAGGGTCGAGTCGCACTCCCACCTTCGCTGCCGCATCCGCCCACTGGCGTTTCAGATGATCGGTGGGGGCGACGACCGTTACGCGGTCGATAACTCGTCGAGCGAGCAGCTCGGTCACGAGGCGAAGGGCGAAGGTCGTCTTGCCGGAACCTGGCGTTGCCGCGACCAGAAAGTCGCGGTGATCGCGGGAGAAGTAGCGTTCGAGAGCCTCCTCCTGCCAGGCGCGAAGCTTGTCTGCCGTGCCCCGGGCTGCGCGCTCCGGATAGGAGGGAGAAAGGTGCTCAGCTGCCGACGTCCCCGGCGGGAAACGAAACAGCGGTTCTGAGCTCACTTAACAAGACACTACTGCCCGGGACCGACAGCAGGTGCCGCCGAGCCCGGGCAGAGTGTTGTTAACTAGGCGGTCTTGCGACCCCTCGTGAGAAAGCCCCAGATCAGGAGTACGACGACGGCGCCGCCGATGGCCCACAGCCAGGCTCCGATCGACCAGAAGCTCGTGTAGGCATCTGCGACACCCAGCAAGCCAGCGATCCAGCCTCCGATCATTGCGCCGATGAGGCCCAGGATGAGCGTGGCAATCCAGCCACCGCCCTGCTTGCCCGGAAGGATCAGCTTCGCGATAGCTCCAGCAATGAGTCCAAGGATGATGAACGAAATCCAACCCATGACGACCTCCTAATAGGTCATTCACTGCCCCCGTGGTTCGGTGGCGTGCCTCTACCTTGACATGTCCCCCAATCGGGGGGCAAGTCCCCACTTTCGAGTCGCTGCAAGTTCGGCGAACTCACAGGGTTTCGCGATGGGACAAACCTGAGGCATTCTGGATTCATGACTCCGCAACATCCCTGGTCTCGCTACGTCGCCATTGGCGACTCGTTCACCGAAGGGATCGGCGACCCCGAACCGAGAAGCAGCGGCGGCAATCGTGGGTGGGCCGATCGCGCTGCCGAAGTTCTGAGTTCACAAACCGAAGATTTTGCGTACGCGAACCTGGCGATCCGTGGACGATTGCTTCAGCAAATCATCGATGAACAAGTTGAACCTGCGCTCGAACTCCGGCCCGACCTGATCTCAATCTCGGCCGGTGGGAACGACATCATCCGACCGGGTACAGACCCGGATGACATCGCCGCACGCCTGGACAGCGCTGTGGCCCGCCTGCGCTCGAATGGGGCAACCGTGCTGCTGTTTAATGGCCCGGACATTGGCATGACGCCCGTACTTCGGCGCGCACGCGGAAAGGTCGCGATCTACAACGAGAACCTGCGCACGGTGGCGCAGCATCACGACGCGATCATTGCCGATATGTGGGCACTGCGCGAGTTGAAAGACCCGCGGATGTGGGCCCCGGACCGACTGCACTTCTCCCCCGTCGGCCACCACACGATTGCCCGGATGGCGCTGTACTCGCTCGGCGTCGAGAACGAACTCAAGCCCTACGAGCCGGAACCGGTTCCTGCCGTGACGTGGCGCAAGGCAAGAGTCGACGACATGGGCTGGGCCAAGGAATACCTCGTGCCGTGGGTAGTCAGGCGCATCCGCCATCAGTCGTCAGGCGACGGGATCACACCCAAGCGGCCGAGCCCGGCCGAGGTCGCTCATCCGGATGCTTCCGATCCGAGCTGACTGCCGCTACCGGCCAAACTGTGTGGCAGCAGGGCAATCGAATGGGTCGCCACCGGCCGCAAGACCCACCCGGTTCAGGTAGGCGATGACAATGCCGTAGGACTCGGTGATGGTGGTTTGGGTGTAGGCGATGCGGTGTGTCTCACAGTATTCGCGCGCGATCTCGGACGCCTTGGCCAGGTGCGGCCTCGGCATGTTCGGGAACAGGTGGTGCTCGATCTGGTAGTTCAGCCCGCCCATGAACGAGTCCATGAGCCAGCCGCCCTTGATGTTGCGGGACGTGAGCACCTGACGGCGGAGGAAGTCCACTTTGCTGTCGTGCGGCAGGATGGGCATGCCCTTGTGGTTGGGGGCGAAGGACGCGCCCATGTACAGTCCGAACACCGCGAGCTGAACGCCGAGAAACGCGAACGCCATCCCGATCGGGAGCATGAGGAAGATCACCGCAAGGTAAGCACCAATGCGCGAGAACAACATGCTGATTTCCACCCAGCGGCGATCCACCTTGTTCTTGCCGAGCACCGTGCGGAACCCGTGGATGTGGAGGTTGATGCCCTCCAGAAGTAGTGCGGGGAAGAACAGGTAACCCTGTCGACGGGTCGCCCAGCCATAGAGGCCCTTTGCTTTCGCCGCGTCCTCCGGCGTAAACGATACGAAGTCGCGTTCGATGTCCGGGTCCTTGCCCAGAATGTTCGGATTCGCGTGATGGCGGCTGTGCTTTGTCATCCACCAGGAGTAGCTGATCCCGACAAACAGGTTGGCCAGCGTGCGGCCTGCACGATCATTGCGCGGTCCGGATTCGAAGACCTGGCGGTGCGACGCCTCGTGGGCCAGGAAGGCGTACTGGGTGAGAATGATGCCGAGAGCAGCAGCCATGAGCAACTGGAACCAGCTCTCTCCGAGCAGGATAAAACCCGTGATGGTGCCACCGAGGGCAAGAGTAATGATGCTGAACACGATCCAGTAAAAATCGGTTCGGCGGCGCAGGAGGCCGGAGTCCCGCACGGTGCGCAGGAGGGACGAGTACTCGGTCGTCGGGCTGTCCTTGCTGCCACCCGGTCGCGTCTTCGTGAAGGTGACAACCGGCGTTGCGCCGAGAGGAGCGCCTGCCGGAGACACGGTGGGCTTGGACAAGATGGATTCGGACACGTTACCTCAATTCGGGGTGACTTCCCGGTCGCGGTAGCGAGTGAGATGCCTCGGCAGTTAACCCGACTCTAGGGCACGAATCTGCCAATTGCGTGTATAGCCGCGGGAATCTTAGCCAAAAGGATGGGCGAGCCGCCACCAGAGCCCGGGGTCCGAGATCCCCGCATCCAAAGTGAGCGGAACAGCAACTGTCGTCTCCCCCACCGTTACCGTGACGGTCCCGACCTTCTCGCCTGCACGTGCATCCCTGAGTTGAATGGCCTGCGCCGAGCGCGTCACGGTTGTGCCGGCCCAGACCAGCGCAGACGCATCCTCTGACGCCACGGCCCGCGCGGATTGATCCCACGACGTTGAGTAGCTGTAGAACGCTTCCCCCGCTGACACCAGCGGTAGTGTGCGAAATCCGGGGAACACGCTCGCGAGGAGTTTACGAATCGCCACGTCCAGAGACGTGTGATCCTCCCCCCCGAGCACTACCCCCACGATGGTGACCGGTTTGTCGTCCACCAGGAACCGAGAGGCGAAGAGCAGACACGCGCCCGCTTCGTCGAGCGTGCCCGTCTTGATGCCTTCAACACCGCTCATGCCCAGCAACTTGTTCGTGTTCTCGACCGTGCCGATGTAGGGAAGCGACACGGACTTCATGGCAACGATGGAGTTGATCACGGGATTGCCGAGCGCAAGCTTTCCCAGTTCAACCAGGTCACCCGTCGTGCTCATATTGCCCGGATTCATCCCCGTCGAGTCTTTGAGCGTGGTGTCGTCGAGCCCGTGGTCACTCAACCAGGCCGCAGCTGCGGCCAGGAACGCCTTCTCGGATCCGAACGCCCAGGTGGCCATCGACTGGGCATAGTTGTTGGCCGAGGCGACGAGCACCACCTCGAGCAACTGCCGCTCGGTGAGCGCAAGGCCAACTCTCACAGGCCGAACCTCTCCGTTTCGGGCGAGAAAGCTGGAATACAGCGCCGTATCCGCTGACGTCATCGTCACGGTCGGCCCCACGGCGTCCTCGGCAAGGGGTTTCTCGTCCAGAACAACGAGGCTCGTGATGATTTTTGTGATGCTCGCGATCGTGCGGGGCGTCGTCGGCCCGTTCGAGGCGAGAGTTCCGGGAAACCCAACAGCCCCCACGGCGCTTGACCCAAAGTTCGGCCAGGCGATTTCGACGGCCGGATTGTCCGGAGTGGACGACGACACGGCCAGAGCGTTCGCCGCTGGCAGTGGTGCGAGCAGCGCCATCGGCAAATACAACGCCGCGAGAAGGAAGACGCCGAGCCCACCGAAAACCACGAAACGTCGGCGAAGATAGGTTCGTCGACTTACCGGCACCCGACAATACTAAGAGTGAACGCTAGCGAGGGCGTAATGCCCACAGTGCTACAGCGCTCGCGGCGGCCACGTTGAGCGAGTCGACGCCGGAAAGCATCGGTATTCGCACGATGACGTCAGCGACACCCAGCGCCTGCCTGCTGAGCCCGTCGCCCTCTGTGCCGAAAACGAGGGCGATCTTCTCCGGAGGATCTGCGGCAAACTCGTCCAGAGCGATCGCGTCCGCCGTCAGCGCGAGTGCGGCAACAGTAAAGCCCGCTTTGCGAAGGAGTGGAGCGGCAGCCGGCCACTCCGGTAGCCGCGTCCACGGAACCTGAAGCACGGTGCCCATGCTGACGCGAACACTCCGGCGGTACAAGGGATCGGCGCACCGAGGTGTCACGAGCACGGCATCCGCTCCGATGCCCGCCGCGGTGCGGAAGATGGCGCCAACGTTCGTGTGGTCGACGACATCCTCGATCACGACAACGCGCCGCGCACCGTTGAGCAGCTCAGCTACGGGAGGGAGCAGTGGGCGGTTCATCGAGGCGAGAGCGCCCCGGTGCATGGAGAAGCCGGTAAGAGACTCGAGCACGTCCGGGGAACCGACATAGATCGGAATGGCTTCCGCCGAGTCGGCAAAGTCGTGGAGCACCTCCTCCATGCCGCTCAGCCACTTGTCGAGGAGCAGGACGGAGCGTGGGCGGTGTCCTGCGGCCAGTGCCCTCGCGATAACCTTGGTCGATTCGGCGAGATACAAGCCGTCCTCCGGCTCCCGCACCCGCCGAAGGGCGACATCGGTCAGATCCCGGTAGTCGTGAAGAGCGGGATCTGCGGGATTGTCAATCGGAGTGATACGGAGCACAGTTGGAAACATATCGGATTGCTCCAGTGTTGACAGCGAGTGTGAATACCATCGATGCCGCACTAGAGCTCCTGGCCAACAAGACGATTTCGGTGCTCACCGGCGCTGGGGTCAGCACAGACTCAGGGATCCCCGACTATCGAGGGGACGGTGCTCCCCGACGCTCCCCCATGACGTTTCAGAAGTTTCTGTCCGATGAAGACAGTCGCAAGCGCTACTGGGCAGGCAGCCACCTGGGTTGGCGGCGGTTCACCGAGGTGGTGCCAAACGCTGGGCATACGGCTCTCGCTGAGCTCGAGCGCTCCGGAATCGTCAGTGGCGTGCTCACGCAAAATGTCGATTCCCTTCACCGCAGGGCAGGGACAGAGCGGCTCGTCGAACTGCACGGTGCCATGAACGCTGTTCGCTGTCTGAGGTGCGGACAATTCTTTGCCCGTGAGGACATCGCCGGACGATTGCTGGATGCCAATCCCTGGCTGGATTTGCCGGAGGACGTGATACTTCAACCGGACGGTGATGTGGACGTTGAGCGCCTGGAAGACTTCACCATTCCGGCGTGCACCGTGTGCGCTGGAATGCTCAAACCTGACGTCGTGTTCTTTGGTGAACTGATCCCCCGGGATCGGTACCACGCGGCCGCTGCCGTGGTCCGGGCATCCGAGGCACTGTTGATCGCCGGGTCTTCGCTCGCGGTGAACTCCGGTATTCGCTTGCTTGATGTTGCGGTCAAAATGGCCATTCCCGTTGTCATTGTGAATCGTGGACCGACCAAAGGCGACAACCGCGCCACCGTTAGGCTGGAAGCCGGAACCACCGAGGCGTTGACTGCCTTGGCCGAGCAATTGCCGAGATCACGGCCGGGAGATAAAGGGGCGCGCGGATGACACTGCTCTACCTCGTGCGCCACGGAGAAACCGACTGGAACCGCACGCATCGCATCCAGGGGATCACAGACATCCCCCTCAATGACACCGGTCGCGCTCAAGCACAACGTGCTGGACGACTGCTCGCGCGCCGCAGCTGGGACGGCATCTATTCGAGCCCGCTCGTCCGGGCGTTCGAGACCGCCACCATTATTGGCACGGAGATCGGACTCGGCAACCCAGCGCCACTGCCCGCACTTGCCGAACGCAACTACGGTGAAGCCGAAGGACTCACGGACACTGAGATTGAGCGCCGGTACCCTGGGACCATGCCAGTGCCCGGCCGGGAATCGCGGGAGAGCGTCGCGGCTCGGGTACTTCCTGCCTTGCTGAGTCTGGCCGAGGAAAACCCGGGAAAGCATCTCATCGTGGCATCGCACGGGGCGGTCATCCGCACGCTCCTGATGGCCGTTGATGCTCCCATCCAGAGAGGAGTCGCCATCACGAACGGCTCCATCCACAGTTTTCGCCACCTGGATGGCGCACTCAAACTCGTCGAATTCGACGACCCCATCGAGTCGGCATCGGTGGTTCCCGGAGAAGAAGACCTGGAAGAACAGAACGTGCTCGAAGAGCGAGAGAGTAAAGGGGCCAGCTAATGGCAGACGCGGTCGCGCGCTTCACCACTGCGGCGCAGGAACTGGGGTTCACCGCAGAGGTGGTGACCATGGTAGACAGCACCCATACGGCGGTTGAAGCAGCAAATGCGGTGGGGTGCGAAGTGGGCGCCATCGTCAAGAGCCTGGTGCTCCTGGCCGATGGCGTGCCATTCATCGCTCTGGTTTCTGGGCCCAATCGGGTGGACACCGAACTGTTGACGAGGGAACTCGGCGTGCAGGTCACCATGTCGGATGCCAAATCCGTGAAGGAAGCGACCGGCTATTCCATCGGCGGGGTTCCGCCATTCGGGCACGTTTCCCGCCTCCGCACGATTGTCGATGCCGACCTTCTGCGCTACGAGCGCGTGTGGGCGGCTGCCGGCGCAGCGACCTCCGTCTTCAGTATCGACCCAGACAGTCTTCTTGAACTGACGGCGGGCGAAGTGACGAACGTCAACTAGCTTCTGGCGCGAGGGACGTGGCGAGCGCGAGGAGTCGCTCGGCAGAGCGTTCCCAGGTGAACTTTGCCGCTTGAATCGGTGCTTCGTCGGAAAGCTTCTGCCACAGGGTGTCGTCCTCGAGGCGCAGAACCGTGCGGGCAATATTGGACGGATCGTGGGGGTCGAAGTACAGCGCGCCTGCACCGCCAACCTCGCGAAACACCGGAATGTCGGTGCACACGACGGGAGTGCCCATCGCGAGCGATTCGACGAGCGGGATTCCGAAACCCTCTTCGAGTGAGGCCGAGACGAGCGCCGTAGCGCGCTCAAGAAGTGCGGTGTATTCCTCGTCGGAAACGCCGTCAAAGAACTCAATCGCGCCGTCAGGGGCGAGCGCGGAATACCGTGCCTTGTTGGCGTCGCTGATGCGGCTGAGCAATTGGAGGCGATAACCGGGCAGCTCGTGGAGCGCAGCTGCGAGGGCTTCGACGTTCTTGTAGGGCATGAACGAGCCCATGTAGACGAGAGTCTTGTCTCGTTCTGCCGTGCGGATGCGCTCCGCAGGGTCAACGGCACTGCTCACCACGGTGATTGGAAGAGTGGTGAGCTTTCTCCTCTGGATCTGGGCTTTGGCGGCCTCCGTACCGGTGACAATCGCATCGGCTCGGTTGAGAACCAGGCGCTGCGGCCAGTACGCGAGGTGATACAGGCGCCAGCCCAGGCGGATCACCCAGGACAAGTCGCGTGGCGGCGTCGGGTTGTTGTAGTAGATGAGATCGTGCAGCGTGAGGATGAGCTTGTAGCGCCGCCCAAACGACCCCATAGTCTGCATGGGACTGAACACGACATCCGGATGCGCACGATTCACGATATGGGCGACCCAGGGTTCACGAATGCTCGTGGGGCCGGTGGCCATGATCCACGGAAGGTCGGGAAGCATGTCGAGTTGCCGCTCATCGTTGATGATCATGGTGACCGGGTGGATCCGCCCAAACGCCTCGACAACGCCAGCGGTGTAACGACTGATGCCGTCGTGCCTGCCGATGCGCGTGTAGCGGCAGTCGAAGAAGAATTTCACGATGCGGGCAGAGCGTCGAGGAAGTCGCGAATCGCGTCGGCCGCCTTATCCGGAACTTCGTAGTGGATGAGGTGACCGACTCCCCCCAGCACGGTCAGGCGCGCGTCGGGGAACACGCGCTGAATCGCGTACTGCGCGGAGACCGGCGTAATGTCGTCGAGTTCGGCCGCGACGAGCAGGGTGGGAACCGTGATCTGGGCGGCAAATTGACTCACGTCAGCACTGGTGGACGCCTCGAATCCTTCCACGACGGTATCGCGGTCGGAGAAGCTATTGAAGAAGGTGTGGTGCTCTCGATGAATCCACGAGCGCAGCGCTTTGTCCTTCGTTTTGACCAGGCTGGAGCTCATGAACTGCACGACAAGCCAGCTGTTCAGCAGAGCTCGCCCAATTTTTGCGGGAAGTTTCGCCGCAGCCCGGTAATACCAGACCGTTACTGCTGTGGCGACCGGATGTGGACCCTGTGCCCCCGGCATGGCGATGGGGTTAATGAGAATCAAAGCGGGCGTCGGCAAGCCGTGCGCGACGGCTGCGGATGTCACGATGGTTCCGAACGAGTGGCCGAGAATCACGGCGGTGCCGCGCACACCAAGTTTTTTCATGAACTCGTCGAGCCAGACTCCGTAGCCCTCGATGGAATGCGGCTGTTCGGTGAGCGGCGTTGACTCTCCGAATCCGGGAAGATCGGCGCTGATGAAGCGGTACTCGGGCAGGTGCGCGATCACCGGCTCAAGGCCGTGGTGTTCACCCCGATACCCATGGACAACGACGATAGTAATCTTCGCGTCGGCGGGCCCGTAAACCCAGTAGTGCGTATCACTCCCCAGAATCGCAGTGTCCCGATGTTCGACGGGAATCTGGCCCAGAAGTTCGGCGTACGGTGATTCGGCAGTCATCCCCTCCAGTGTAGGCAACGAGAGGCAGGTCGAAATACCGATACAAGCGCTTGCATCGGGGACTTAGACTCGTTACCAGACCGTCAACCCGTCACCGAACAGGAGCACTGTGAGCTTCAACGCCCCGATCCAGATGCCTGGGCTTACGCTCGATCCTCTGTGGTATCGGCGGTCTGTCTTCTATCAGGTCATGGTGCGTTCGTTCGTGGACAGCAACGGCGACGGCACGGGCGATCTTGGTGGACTCATCGGCAAGCTCGACTATTTGCAGTGGCTCGGCGTTGAGGCCCTGTGGATCCCCCCGTTCTACGACTCGCCATTGCGGGACGGTGGATACGATGTCTCCGACTTTCATTCGATCCTGCCGGAGTTTGGGACGCTCGATGAGTTCCAGGAGTTGGTGACGAAGGCGCACGAGCGCAATATGCGCGTCATCATTGATCTTCCGCTCAACCACACCTCGGACGCACACGAGTGGTTCCAGCAATCCAGGAGCGATCCGGACGGCCCATTCGGTGACTTCTATATGTGGAGCGACAGCGATGAGCGGCTCGCGAACGTGCGCATCATCTTCACCGATACCGAGGTCTCAAACTGGGCATTCGACTCTGTGCGGCGCCAGTTCTACTTCCACCGATTCTTTTCACACCAACCCGACCTCAATTACGAGAATCCGGCGGTGCACGACGCCATTTTCGAGATTGTGCGTTTCTGGATGTCCATGGGCGTTGACGGGTTCCGCCTGGACGCCGTGCCCTATCTCTACGCTTCAGAAGAGGGCAACGGCGAGGGCGAGCCGGCAACTCACGAGTTCGTGAAGCGGCTTCGCACTCTCGTCGATCAGGAGTTCCCTGGGCGGGTCATGATCGCGGAGGCAAACCAGTGGCCACGAGAGGTCGCCGCGTTTTTTGGCACGGAGGACGAACCGGAGTGCCACATGGCCTTCGACTTCCCCGTGATGCCGAGAATCTTCTATTCGCTCCGCTCCCAGCGGGCGGACGAACTCGTGAAGGTTCTGTCCGAAACGACCGATATCCCTGAGGGAGCCGGTTGGGGAATCTTCCTGCGAAATCACGACGAACTCACCCTGGAAATGGTGAGCGAGGAGTATCGGCAGGCCATGTACGGCTGGTATGCCTACGACCCGCGGATGCGCGTGAATGTCGGCATCCGTCGCCGTCTGGCGCCCCTCCTGGACAATGCCCGCGCCGAACTCGAGCTTGCCCACGCTCTGCTGTTCTCACTCCCCGGCAGTCCGTTCTTGTACTACGGGGACGAGATCGGCATGGGAGACAACATTTGGCTGGACGACCGGGACAGTTCTCGCACTCCCATGCAGTGGACGCCGGACCGCAACGCCGGTTTTTCGACTGCAGACCCCGGGAAGCTCTATCTGCCCGTCGTGCAGTCTCTCGTCTACAACTACACCCAATTGAACGTTGAGGCACAGCTCGCGCAGTCACGATCGCTGCTGCACTGGGTGCGCAACGTCATTCACACTCGCAAGGCGCATCCCACGTTCGGACTCGGCTCCATCACGGTGTTGGAGACCAACCACGAGTCCGTGCTGGCCTTCGTGCGCTCGTACGCGGGAGGGCGAGCACAGTTTGGCGACCTGCCGGAGGATGTCCTGTGCGTGTTCAGCTTTTCTCACAACCCGGTCTCCGTCACGATTCGCGGTGACGAGTTCGCGGGGATGTCGACGTTCGACCTGTTCGGCGGGTCGGAGTTTCCCGCATTTGCCGACGACGGGACACTCCAACTGACTCTCGGCACACAGAGCTTCTACTGGTTGCACATCGGCTCGGCGAATACGGCGGCAATACGGGGATGACGCAGGGAGGACGCAGGGATGACGCAGGGTCGTCGTAGGCTGACTGCGTGATGAAAACAGTCGATGGCCAACGCTGGTTCGATACGGTCGGAGTGTTCGACCTGGAGACGACGGGGATAGACGTTGCCACGAGTCGCATTGTCTCGGCGAACGTCAGTCTGATCGGCCCGGATGGCGAGGCCATCGAACGCACAGACTGGCTTGCCGACCCCGGCGTGGAGATTCCACTCCAGGCCAGCAATGTCCACGGGATTACGACGGAGCGAGCTCGAGCGGAGGGTCGCCCAGCCGCTGACGTCGTCGCCGAGGTAGTCGAAGCGCTGCGATCGATACTCGCGCGCGGCTTCGCGATCACGATCTACAACGCGCCATACGACCTGACTCTCCTTCGGCACGAGTCGATCCGCTATGGCGTCGAGCCGTTGAAGGATCCGGCTCCGATCATCGACCCCCTCGTGATCGACAAGGCAGTAGACAGGTACCGTAAGGGCAAGCGAACGCTAGAGGCTGCCGCGGTCGTCTACGGGGTTCCGCTCCTGGACGCGCATGATGCCGGTGCCGATGCCATCGCAGCCGGCCGGGTTGCTCAGGCGCTCGCGGCGAAAGGCTTTAGCGAGCTCAACGTGGACGTCAATGAATTGCACCGACGGCAGGTGGGCTGGAGCGCAGAACAGTCAGCAAGTTTTGCGGACTACATGCGGCGGACCCACAATCCCGACTTCGTCGAGACCTCGGGTTGGCCGGAGCGTTAATTAGCTGCCGAAACCCTTGTAACGGGTGTTGAACTTCTCGACGCGGCCGGCGCTGTCGAGGATGCGCTGCTTGCCGGTGTAGAACGGGTGTGACTCCGAGGAGATCTCGACGTCGATGACGGGATACATCGTCCCGTCTTCCCACTCGATCGTCTTGTCGCTCGTGACCGTTGAGCGTGTCAGGAAGGTCGCTCCCGAGGCGAGATCGCGAAACACGACCGGTGCGTAGTCGGGGTGGATGTCAGACTTCATGGCGATTCCTTGGGCTTCCAGACGGCAAAGAGAAATTCGGCTGCGGATGGATACTCTGCGGCCGACTGCTTACTTTATCAGAGATCGGGCGGTATACCGTCCGTCTCGGCTTTCGAGCTGCAGCGGGATACCGAAGGTTTCGGTGAGGCGTTCGTCGGTGAGAACCTCGCTGATCGGGCCAGCAGCCATCACTTCACCCTTGCGAAGAAGGAGGGCGTGGGTAAACCCGGGCGGAATCTCTTCAACGTGGTGGGTCACCATGACGATTCCCGGCGCATTGGGGGCATCCGCGTAGCCGGAGAGCAATTCGAGGAGTTCCTCGCGAGAACCGAGATCGAGACTCGCCGCCGGTTCATCCAGGAGCATGAGTTCCGGATCGGTCATGACGGCGCGAGCAATCTGCACGCGCTTCTGCTCGCCGTCGCTGAGATGCCCGAACCGACGTTCGGCGAGGTGATCGAGCTTCCACTCGGCGAGAACGCGGTGGGCACGGCGGACATCCACCTCGTCATAGTTTTCATTCCAGCGGCCGGTCACCGAGTAGGAGGCAGTGAGCACGACGTTGAGAACGGTCTCCGTGGGTGGCACCCTTCTGGCGAGGGCTGAAGAGGCGAAACCGATGCGGGTTCGCAGATCGAAAACGTCGACGTCCCCGAGCGTCTCATCGAGAACTGTGGCCATCCCGCTTGACGGGTGGATGAGAGCTGCGGCCAACTGCAGCAGGGTGGTTTTACCCGCCCCGTTCGGGCCGAGCACGACCCAACGCTCTGATCCGTCCACCGTCCAGTCCACGGATTGGAGAATCCGATTACCTCCACGCACAACAGTGACGTGTTCGAACTCGAGAACGCTGGCCATATCTTCAAGCCTAAGCCACCGCGCAGACCACGTGCGCCTAGCTGAGTGAGTCGTAGACCTCTCTGGTGCGCTTGGCTATCCGATCCCAACCGAACTCGCGCTCGACCCGCGCACGGCCCGCCTGGCCCATCATGCGGGCTCTCACCGGATCGCGCAGCACATCGAGCATCGCCGCAGCGAGGTCGGCAACGAAATCCTTGGGCTTTGTGGGGGTTCCAGAGCCATCATTCGCCTGCACGATGGGAACGAGGCGGCCCGTGATGCCGTCCTCGACAACCTCCGGAATCCCACCCGTAGCCGTTCCCACAATGGGGACGCCGCACGCCATGGCCTCGAGATTCACGATGCCGAGCGGTTCGTAGATGGACGGGCAGACAAACATGGTTGCCCCGGACAGAACTGTGATGAGTTCCTCATGGCCAAGGAGACGATCCAGCCAGACGACACCTGGCCGCTTCTCCTGGAGCGCGCTGACGAGTGCCTGCACTTCGGCGAGAAGCTCTGGTGTGTCCGGAGCACCGGCGCACAAGACGAGCTGAACGTCGTCGGGAAGTGACTGTGCGGCCTGAAGCAAATAGGGAAGGCCCTTTTGGCGCGTAATCCTGCCGACGAAAACCACCGAAGGACGTTCAGGGTCGATTCCCAGCGCACGGGAAAGGTCGCCGTCCGGCGCGGGGCGCCAGCGCTCCAAATCGATGCCATTGTGCACAACAACGACCTTTGATTCGTCCAGGCCAGGGTAGGTCCGCAGAATGTCACGACGCATCCCGGTGCTGACCGCGATGATCGCGTCTGCTGTGCGGAACGCGCTCTCTTCAATCTCACGGGAAATGCGGTAGCCACCGCCGAGCTGTTCAGCCTTCCACGGGCGAAGCGGTTCAAGACTGTGCGCCGTGACCACGTGAGGGATGTCGTACAGCAGCTGGGCAAGTCGCCCTGCGCCATTCGCGTACCAGGTGTGGGAATGGACGAGGTCGGCCCCGGCAACATCCTGAGCCATTTGCAAATCCACGCCAAGCGCGGCGAGAGAGGGGTTTGCGTTAACGAGCTCAGCAGGAACGAGATACGGAAACACGTTTTCCTCGGGGCGTGCAGAACCGAAACAGCGCACCACAACGTCAAGCTCACCCCTCAGCGCTCGAACCAGCTCGCCAACGTGAACTCCTGCGCCGCCATAGACCTCGGGCGGGTATTCCCGCGTGAGCAGATCAACTCTCATGACTGCGACGCTAGTACAGTCCATCCCCCTCATCTACTGTGGAGACATGGCGCCAAAGAAAGTGTTCGCAATAGTTTTGGCAGGCGGGGAAGGAAAACGGCTCATGCCGTTGACCGCGGATCGCGCAAAACCCGCGGTACCGTTCGCCGGAAACTATCGGCTCGTCGACTTCGCGCTCTCCAACCTGATCAACTCAGGACTCCTGCAAATTGTTGTGCTCACCCAGTACAAGTCGCACAGTCTTGACCGGCATGTATCGCAAACCTGGAGGCTTTCCAGCCTCACGAACTCCTACGTGGCCTCCGTGCCTGCCCAACAGCGCCTCGGCAAGCGATGGTTCGCAGGGTCAGCGGACGCCATTCTGCAAAGCCTGAATCTGTTGCGAGATGAGAAGCCGGACATCGTCGTTGTCGTCGGTGCCGATCACGTGTATCGGATGGATTTCAGCCAGATGATCGACGCACATCTGGAGTCCGGGGCTGGTGCCACCGTTGCCGCGATTCGCCAACCCATTGCCCTCGCAGACCAATTCGGTGTCATTGAGGTCGCGCAGGACGACCCGACGCGGATCGCGGCATTTAGAGAGAAGCCGAAAGATCCGGTTGGACTTGTCGACTCCCCCGGCGAGGTCCTCGCGTCGATGGGAAACTACGTGTTCGACGCGGAGAAGCTCATCGACGCCGTGTTGCGCGACGGAGAACGCGCAGACTCCCACCACGACATGGGCGGTGACATTGTGCCCGACTTCGTGGATCGAAACGATGCGGCGGTCTACGATCTCATCCGTAACGAAGTCCCGGGTGCCACGGATCGCGATCGGTACTACTGGCGGGACGTGGGAACCATCGAGTCCTTCTTCGATGCGCACCAGGATTTGATTTCCGCGCTTCCCGTCTTCAACTTGTACAACCGCGAGTGGCCCATCTACAGCGAGCAACTCAATTCACCACCTGCGAAGTTCGTGCGAGACGCGAACGGAAACAACGGCACCACCATCGATTCGATCGTCGCCCTCGGCAGCCTCCTCTCCGGTGCGCACGTCGAGCGCAGCGTGCTGGGACCATGGGCGAGCATCGAATCCGGTGCCAGAGTCGTCGACTCCATCCTGTTTGACCGCGTGAAGATCGGTCCTGGGGCCACGGTGCATCGGGCTATTCTGGACAAGGAAGTCGTCGTCGAACCCGGCGCGAGCATAGGACTGGACCCTGCGGCAGATCAAGCCAGGGGTTTCACAGTCACCGACTCCGGAATAACCGTTGTGGGCAAGGGCGTCCACGTCACCTGACCCCGGTCGCACCTGAGGATAGCCATGGCTCGTTTTCTCGTCGTACTCGACGTCGACTCCACCCTCATCGAAGACGAAGTGATTGAACTGCTGGCAGAAGCCGCCGGCTCCCTGGATGAGGTTGCGGCTATTACCGCCTCGGCAATGAACGGCGAGGTCGACTTCGAGAAGAGTCTCCGCGCACGAGTGAGCACGTTGGCTGGATTGCCTGAGGCCGAGATCGCGAGAGTGACGGCGCGAGTCACGGTCACGGACGGCGTGCCGGAACTCGTCGCTGGCGTGCATCGTGCAGGCGGCAGAGTTGGTGTCGTCTCTGGAGGCTTCCAACAGGTCATTGACCCGCTCGCCGCCGGACTCGGTCTCGATCGCTGGAGGGCCAACAATCTTGAGGTCGTGGATGGTGTTCTCACCGGCCGGGTCGTTGGACGGGTGATCGACGCCAAAGCGAAGGCCGACACGCTCGCCGAGTGGGCGGCGATCTACCGAATTCCGCTGCGTCAGACCGTGGCCATTGGTGACGGTGCGAATGATCTCCTCATGATGGAGATCACCGGCCTCGCGGTCGGTTTTGATGCCAAGGCGCCAGTCCGCGACCGAGCGAACCTGATTATGGACGCTCGCGACTTGTCGCAGGTACTTCCGCTTTTAGGGTTGCGGGGTTAGTGCCCCATCCCGAGTCCGCCATCGACCGGGATGACCGCGCCGGAAATGTAGGAAGCATCGTCACTGGCGAGCCAGACGATGACACGGGCAACCTCATCCGGAGTAGCAAACCGGCCAAGTGGAATCGAGCCGAGGTACGCAGCCTTCTGATCTTCAGGCAGAACGTCCGTCATTTCCGTTTCAATGAACCCCGGGGCCACAACGTTTGCGGTGATGTTGCGACCGCCAAGCTCGCGCGTGAGCGATCGGGCGAGGCCGACGAGTCCGCTCTTCGACGCCGAATAATTGACCTGCCCGGCAGATCCGAGGAGGCCGACGACGCTGGACACCAAAATCACCCGGCCGAAACGCCCCTTGAGCATGTTCTTCGAGGCTCGCTTGACGACTCGGAACGCGCCGGAGAGATTCGTATCGATGACGGAAGTGAAGTCGTCTTCGGACATCCGCAACAACAGAGTGTCCTTGGTGATGCCCGCGTTCGCGACGAGCACTTCCACGGGGCCGAGTTCGGCCTCAATCGCCGTGAACGCGGCGTCCAACGAGTCTGCGTCAGTGACATCCGCCCGGACGGTCATGGCACCGATGGGGCCCTCACCGGAGCGGGCAGTCACGGCCACCCGGTGACCGGCGGCGAGGAAAGCCTGGGCAATCGCGAAACCAATCCCTCGATTGCCACCCGTGACAAGAACAGTGCGTACCGGAGTAGTCGATTCCATTCGGCAATTCTAGAGGCCGCGGCGCGTGCCGAGACCTCGTAGGCTGGAGTGGAGCACATGTCCCGTCCATCCAGAAGCATCACGAGCCTCCCCCGGTCGCCAGAAGACGACCGACGCTCCCGCATGATCAAATACACCGTGACCATGTGCATTCGGCTCGTGTGCATTGCGCTGTGCCTCGTCGTGCAGGGCTGGTGGCTGTTGCTGTGCGTCGCCGGAGCGGTGATCCTCCCGTACGTGGCCGTGGTGTTGGCGAACGCGGTCGACGCACGATCAACGGGTGTTGAACGCCCCGGTTCAATCGTCCGCACCGGAACTGACTCGTCGGCAGATCAGAAGTGACAGACACTTCGCGGCTGTGCTCGAGAGCAGGGTGCAACGACGAGGCCAGCTGGAGCGTGAACTGGCGCAATCCACGCATCCACAGTGAAGATCGGGTGAAAGTCTGGCTCGCCTGCGAGAGCCACCGAGACTACCTGCACGACTACCTCAGTTCCCGTGCATTTCCGGTGAGCGTTGAAGCACTCGATGGCTCCAGCTCTGGCCATCCGGGTGACGAATCATGAAAGGCTGGCGGTTCGTCAGATCCTGGCGTTGGACCGGGTATCTCGCGTTCACGATTGCGTTCGCACTCGCCTGCGTCTTGTTATCCCAATGGCAATTGGCCAGGCGGGCGGAGGCTGTCGCAGCCATCGACAAGGTCGAGGCAAACTACGACAGCACGCCGGTCGCCATCGATACGCTTCTGCCCCAGCTTGACTCTTTCGACGCAGCAGACGAGTGGCGCCAGCTACGACTGGATGGCACATACCAGAGCGATGAGCAACTTCTCGTGCGAACGCGCGCGCTCGGCGGAAACCCGGGTTTCGAAGTGCTCGTGCCGTTCGAGCTGAGCTCCGGTGCCAGTTTCATTGTGGACCGCGGCTGGGTTCCCGTCGGGACCGACCAGGATTCGCCGGACTCCGTCCCTGCGCCGCCAGCCGGCGACGTCACGGTGGTCGTTCGGCTGAAACCAGGCGAGCCGAGGTTGCCTGGGCGTTCTGCACCGCCCGGTCAGGTCGCGACGATCGAATTGGATGACATCCACGCGCTGCTCGGCGCCCCCAGCTACACCGGAGCGTACGGACTCATGGTGTCGGAGGATCCGGCTCCGGCAGAACGCCCGACTCCCCTGCCCAAACCGGCGATCGACGAAGGCCCGCACCTGTCCTATGCGTTCCAGTGGATCGTGTTCGCAATACTCGGGTTCGTTGCACTCGGCTGGGCGGTCAGGCAGGAGTTCCGCAACCTCAATGCTGATGACCCGGCGGAGAAGGAACGCGCGGAGGAGCGCAAGAAGCGACGACTGAAACGGCCGCCCAGCGATGCAGCTGTTGAGGACGAACTCGTTGAGCGAGCACTGGGCGAGAAGCCAACCCCACCGGCCCTCTAAGCCAGACTGATCAGGTCCGCGTAGTCGGGACTCCAAAAGTCTTCAACGCCGTCCGGAAGGATGAGGACCCGCTCTGGATTCAACGCCTGCACGGCGCCCTCATCGTGGCTCACCAGTACGACAGCCCCCGCATAGTTGGCGAGGGCATCCAGGATCTCTTCCCGGCTTGCGGGGTCAAGGTTGTTTGTCGGTTCGTCCAGGAGCAGCACGTTCGCACCGGAGACCACAATCATGGCGAGGGCAAGTCGTGTTTTCTCCCCGCCCGAGAGCACACCGGCCGGCTTGTACGAGTCGTCGCCCGTAAACAGGAACGAGCCGAGCACTCTGCGAGCCTCGGTCTCCGTCAGGTTCGGCGAAGCAGACACCATGTTCTCCAGCACAGTGCGCTTCACATCGATGGTCTCGTGCTCCTGCGCGTAGTAGCCGATTCTCAAACCGTGCCCAGGCTCGACGGCACCGGTGTCCGGTTTATCAATCCCGGCGAGGATCCGCAGCAGGGTGGTCTTGCCTGCACCGTTCAGTCCGAGGACAACCACTTTCGACCCACGGTCAATCGCGAGGTCCACGGCGGCGAAAATTTCCAGCGATCCGTAGCTCTTGCTCAAGTTGCTTGCCGCGAGCGGCGTACGGCCGCTTGGCACGGGATCCGGGAATCGCAGCTTGGCCACCCGATCAGCCGAACGAACCTCGTCGAGACCGGCCAGCATCCGTTCTGCGCGGCGGACCATCTGGTGCGCGGCCGTTGCCTTCGTCGCCTTTGCACCGAACTTCGCGGCCTGCAACTGCAGGACCTGAGCCTTCTTTTCGACGTTTGTGCGCTCCTTGCGGCGGCGCTCCTCATCGGCCTCGCGCTGGCGGAGGTAGTTCTTCCAATTCATGTTGTACACGTCGATGACCTGACGGTTTGCATCCAGGTAAAAGACTCTGTTCACCGTCTTCTCGACGAGCGCAACATCGTGGCTAATGACAATGAGGCCGCCGGAGTAGTTGGCAAGGTAGTCGCGTAGCCACACCACAGAATCGGCGTCGAGGTGGTTTGTCGGCTCGTCGAGGAGCATGGTTTCCGCGCCGGAGAACAGGATGCGAGCAAGTTCGATCCGGCGCCGCTGGCCACCGGAGAGCGTCTTCAACTGTTGATCAAGGATGCGGTCTGGCAGGTTCAGGTTGCTCGCAATGCTCGCGGCCTCCGCCTCCGCCGCATACCCGCCGAGGGCGAGGAAGCGATCCTCGAGCTTGCTGTACTTCGACATGGCTGCTTCGCTCACTTTGGGGTCAGCGCTGCCCATGTTTTCGGACGCCTTCGTCATGCCAAGCGCCAGGGCGCCGAGGCCTCTGGCGTCCAGGATGCGCGTGCGAGCAAGGTCCTCAGGGTCGCCGGAGCGCGGGTCCTGGGGCAAATAGCCGACCTCGCCTCCACGATCGATCGTGCCGGCTGCTGGCTGACCCTCCCCGGCAAGAATCTTCGTGAGCGTCGTCTTCCCGGCACCGTTGCGCCCGACGAGCCCGACCTTATCGCCGCGGTCCACGCGAAACGACACGCCCGCCATGAGGGTGCGCGCAGCCACGCGAACCTCGAGGTCGTGCACGCTCAGCACAGGCGTTATCCATTTCTTTGGTTGTCTTTCAACAACACAGTGTGGTGGGGGGAACGTCTAGTCTAAAGGAATGACCACGCTGAGCCTTGCCATCGGCCGCCCCACTCTTGTCGATCGACTCTTTGCACGGAGCATCATCATGGACGTCGTTCTGGTGTCCGCTGGTGCCGCCCTGACCGCCATCGCCGCGCAGGTGGAAATCCCGCTGTGGCCCGTGCCGATTACCGGTCAGACGCTTGCTGTGCTCCTCGTTGGCAGCTCGCTCGGCGCCCTGCGCGGAACACTGTCCATGTTGCTCTATGCGGTACTCGGTATCGTCGGCCTGCCCGTGTTCAGCGGCGCTGCAGCCGGCGCCAGCATCATTTTGGGGCCGACCGGCGGATACATCATCGGGTTCGTGTTCGCCGCCGCGTTCACCGGATGGATTGCCCAGCGATCCTGGGACCGCAAGATACTTCGGGCCATCCTCGGATTTCTCGGAGGAACCGTCGTGGTGTTTGCGATGGGACTCCCCTGGCTTGCGTTCTCGCTCGGCTTGAATCTTGAGCAGACACTCTCCGCTGGCCTATACCCGTTCATCATCGGCGGAGTCATCAAGATGGTGGTCGCCTCCGTCATCGTCACACTCGGCTGGAGCTATTTCGAGCGTGAAGACCAGCGCAGGGCCAGTCGAGAACTAGCGGGCTAAGGAGCCGGACTTCGCTAGCTAGATTGCGAAGCCGATGGCGCGCATCATGTCGCGCCCGTCATCGGTGATCTTCTCAGGTCCCCACGGCGGCATCCACACCCAGTTGATTCTGAACTGGTCAACGACCCCATCGAGCGCCTGAGACATATCGTCCTCGATGACGTCGGTGAGCGGGCACCCGGCGGAGGTCAACGTCATGCTGACGATGAGCGCGGAATTTTCATCGTCCCAACTGAGATCGTAGATGAGGCCCAGATCGACGATGTTGACGCCGAGCTCGGGGTCGACAACTTCTTTCAGAGCCTCTTCAACCTGATCGAACAGTTTCGGCTCAAGTGCAACAGCCATATCGTTAGCCTACGTTCGCCGAGGTGAGAAATCGATCGTAGCCCTCGTTCTCCAGCCGATCTGCCAGCTCTGGGCCGCCCTCTTCAGCAATGCGCCCGTCCACGAAGACGTGCACGAAATCCGGGGTGATGTACCGCAGGATGCGCGTGTAGTGGGTGATGAGGAGCACACCGAGGTTTGTCGATTCTTTCGCGCGGTTCACGCCATCGGCAACAATCCTCAACGCGTCCACGTCCAGACCAGAGTCGGTCTCGTCGAGGATGGCGAAGCGAGGTTTCAACAACTCCAGTTGCAGAATCTCATGACGCTTTTTCTCGCCTCCGGAGAACCCCTCGTTGACATTGCGGTCAGCGAAGGACGGATCCATGCGGAGGTTGGTCATGGAGGACTTAACGTCCTTGATCCAGCCGCGGATGGCTGGGGCTTCACCGTCGATCGCGGTCTTCGCGGTACGGAGGAAGTTGGTCACGGTGACGCCGGGAATCTCCACCGGATACTGCATGGCGAGGAACAGCCCTGCTCTGGCGCGGGCATCCACGGTCATGGCCAGCAGATCCTCCCCATCCAGGGTCACTGAACCACTGTCGACGTGATATTTAGGATGACCGGCGATTGTGTACGCCAGCGTGGATTTGCCGGAACCGTTTGGGCCCATGATCGCGTGGGTCTCACCGTCGCGGGCAATGAGGTCAACCCCTTTGAGGATCGGCTTCGTGCCCTGCTCTGTCTCTACGCTGACGTGCAGGTCCTTGATCTCCAGTACTGGCATGTCTTTAGGCTTCTTTTCTCTCGTAGTCGAATCGGGGCGTTGGGTCGATGTAGACGTCGCCATCGATAATGGTCACGGTGTAAATGGGAACCGGTTCGTATGCGGGAAGAGTGAGCGCCTGACCTGTGCGCAGCGAGAAGTGCGAGCCATGCGCCCAGCACTCGATCGTCTCGTCCTCAACAAAACCCTCGGACAGCGAAATGTCGCCGTGCGTGCAGGTGTCGCCGATCGCGAAAATGTCGCCCGCGGAGTCCTTGACGAGCGCAATTGGTTGATCATCAATGACGACCCGAACCGCGCTCGAGAGTTCCACTTCAGTAACCGCGCACACTTTTACGCCGCTCACGACACGCTCCCCTGGTCGAGGCTTCCGCTGTCGGCTGCCGCCGTGAGGGTGAGCTCATGCTCGATCGCGGCCTGCAGTCGAGCCTCAACCTCTGGCACACCGATCTTTTGGATAATCGAGGACAGGAAGCCGCGCACAACAAGGCGGCGCGCCTCCGACTCCTGGATTCCCCTCGACTCGAGGTAGAACAGTTGTTCATCATCGAAGCGGCCGCTCGCGCTCGCGTGGCCAGCTCCGGCGATGTCGCCGGTCTCAATCTCCAGGTTGGGCACTGAGTCCGCCCGGGTGCCCTCGGTGAGCAACAAATTGCGGTTCTCTTCGTAACTGTCTGTGCCTGGCGCTGTCGGCCGAATGAGAACGTCGCCGATCCACACCGCACGAGCGTCCTTGCCCTGGAGGGCGCCACGGTAGCTCACGCGCGACTTAGAGTGCGGGGCGTCGTGGTTCACGAAGGTTTGATGTTCGAGGTGTTCTCCCGCGTCGGCGAAGTACACACCAAACAATTCGACATCGCTCCCCTCGCCGGCGAGATGGGCGATCGTGTTCACGCGAACGATGGAGCCGCCGAGCGAAACGATGACGTGCCGCAGACGGGCGTTGCGTCCCAGCTTCGTGAAGTGTGTCGCGAGATGAGTGGAACCGTGGTCCCACTCCTGCACGCTCACGACCGTGAGCTGCGCGTCGTCGCCAACGGAAATCTCCACGTTTTCGCTCAACGCGGCTGGGCCAGAGTTGTTCAGAACGATGACGCCGCGGCTTTTCGGCTGGGCATCGATCACCACGTGGGCTGCCGTGGGAACGGAAGAGTCGAACGCGGAACGGGTGATGGTTGCTTCCGCCAGTTCGTCTCCCGCGACGGTCACCACGAGCGCCTCACCGAATGCCGACCAGGCATTGGCCGAACCGCGCTCCTCAGGTTTCCCGGCGATACCGATGCGCGGATCCTGACGACCAACCCATTCAAGGGAAATGCGCTCCGGATGTTCCTCGGTGACTGTTGAGGTGAACTCATAGCGGTCGGCGTTGAGCGTGCCGTCCAAGAGCGCCGTCAACTCGCGAATCGGGGTGTATTTCCACTCCGATTCGAAGCCCGTCACGCTTTCGAAATCGGCGACATCAAAGGAGGCAAATCGGCCAGCGCGGCTTTGAATGGGAACCAAACCCCAACCACCGTCGCTGTGCTGCTTGGACATCAGCTTCGAGTGATCCAGTTTGGCCGAACTGGCGGTGCCTGGTGAAGGGTGAACGAGGGACACTTCTGGAGTTGTCGACGGTACAGACATTGTTAGCCGACAGATCCTTCCATGCTCATTTCAATGAGCTTGTTCAATTCCATGGCGTACTCCATGGGCAGTTCCCTGGCGATCGGTTCAATGAAGCCGCGAACGATCATGGCCATCGCCTCCACTTCGGTCATGCCGCGCGACATGAGATAGAACAGTTGCTCTGCGCTCACTCTCGATACTGTCGCTTCGTGCGCCATTTGCACGTTGTCTTCCCGGATATCGACCGTCGGATACGTGTCAGACCGGGAAATCGTGTCCACGAGCAGGGCATCGCACATCACCGAGTTTGCGGAGTGGTGCGCTCCCTCGGCGACCCGAACTTCGCCGCGATAACCGGAGCGGCCACCGCCTCGTGCAATGGACTTGGACACGATGGACGACTGCGTGTGCGGCGCCATGTGCACCATTTTCGCGCCGGCATCCTGATGCTGGCCGGGCCCGGCGAACGCGACGGAAAGCGTTTCACCCTTGGCGTGCTCGCCGACGAGATAGATGGACGGGTACTTCATGGTGACCTTGGAGCCGATGTTGCCATCCACCCACTCCATGGTGGCTCCCTCGTGGGCGATAGCGCGCTTCGTCACGAGGTTGTACACGTTGTTCGACCAGTTCTGGATGGTCGTGTATCGCACACGGGCGTTCTTCTTCACCACGATCTCCACGACGGCGGAGTGCAGGGAATCGGTCGTGTAGATGGGGGCAGTGCAGCCTTCGATGTAGTGCACGTAGCTGCCCTCGTCCGCAATGATGAGGGTGCGCTCGAACTGACCCATGTTCTCGGTGTTGATTCGGAAGTAAGCCTGCAGTGGAATCTCCACGTGCACGCCTGGCGGAACGTAGACGAACGAGCCGCCGGACCATGCCGCCGTGTTCAGCGCAGCAAACTTGTTATCGCCCGCGGGAATAATCGTGCCGAAATACTCCTGGAAGATTTCGGGATAGTCGCGAAGTGCGGTGTCAGTGTCGGTGAAAATGACGCCTTGAGCGGTGAGATCCTCGCGAATCTGGTGGTAAACGACCTCGGACTCGTACTGAGCAGTGACTCCGGCGACGAGGCGGGAGCGCTCAGCTTCTGGGATGCCAATGCGCTCGTACGTCTTCTTGATGTCGTCTGGTAGGTCTTCCCAGGTTTGCGCCTGCTTCTCTGTGGAACGCACGAAGTACTTGATGTTGTCGAAATCAATGCCGGAAAGGTCTGCGCCCCAGGACGGCATGGGTTTCTTGAGAAACATGCTGAGTCCCTTGAGCCGGTTTTTCAGCATCCACTCCGGCTCATTCTTCAGACGGGAAATGTCGCTCACGACCTCCTCATCGATGCCGCGACGCGCGCTCGCGCCTGCCGCGTCGGAGTCGGCCCAGCCGAATTCATAAACGCCGAGGTTCTCGAGTTCAGGTCGGTTGATCAGAACGTCTGACATGTTCCACCTCTCTGCCACTACGGCCCTGCTATTTAGCGTTGTGCAAAAAATGATTCGTGCTGTATTCAACCCGTGCGGGTGATCAGCCATTCCTCGCGGTCGAGTGACTTCGTCCAACACTCGCACAATTCCTGTACCAGCGACGCGGTTCGCACGCCTGGAATTGCTTGCTTAGACTTGGCGAAGACTCCGGCATCCTTGCCGGGCACACGTGCACGGGAAGAACCTCCGGCCACTCGCCCTTGATGATTCGATTCTACAGACCTGAGGCGGGAATGCTAGGGCAGCTCGCAGCAGGTGAGCGAATTTCAACGGTGGGAGTGCGTGACAGTGAACAACAAGAGTAGCGTCTGGTTGACCCCGACAACCGTGACGCGACGAGCGCGCGCGTTCGCCTGGGCGTCACTCGTGACGGAAATCGTCATCGTCGGCACAGGCGGGTCCGTGCGGCTCACGGCATCCGGACTTGGCTGCCCAACCTGGCCTGAGTGCACCTCTGGGTCGCTAATCCCCACTCCGGAGCTAGGATTTCACGCGCTCGTGGAGTTTTCCAACCGGATGATGAGCGGTGTTGTGGCCATCGTTGCACTCGTCACGTTCCTGTTCCTCGTGCGGTTGCGGAAGTCACGCCCTGAGCTGTTCTGGTTGAGCTTCACCCTGGGAATTCTCGTGCTCGTCCAGGCGGGAATCGGCGGAATCACTGTCCTATCGAGTCTTGAGTCCTACATTGTGGGCTTGCACTTCGTGATCTCGGCAGCGATGGTGGTGCTCGCGGCGACGCTCGTGTGGTTCGTGCACCTGCCGGCGCAGCGGGAAGCGCCGTTGCCGCGGTGGCTGCGTAGCTTGACGTGGACGACTGCTGCGGTGGCGGGAGTGACGGTCATTGTGGGGATCCTCACCACCGGCTCGGGGCCCCACGCTGGCGATATTGAGACGCCACGCAATGGGCTGCCAACCGCGCTCATGGAGCACTTCCATGCCTGGCCCGCTTATGTCCTGTTTGCGCTCACGCTGATCACGCTCGTTGTTGCGTGGCGGCGCGATCATTCCTCGACCCTGACGTTCACAGTGTGGCTCCTCGTAATAGAGGCTCTGCAAATCGCCGTTGGGCTCTACCAGTCACGCAATGGACTGCCCGCCCTCGCCGTGGGTGTACATATGGTGCTCGCCTGTTTGCTGCTGGCCGCCATGACGGCCGTAGTACTCTCGACAACCCGTCCGAGGGCTTCTCGGGCGCAAGAACGTCAGAACGGCAGCAGCGGATCGATCCCGACGGCCACAAACAGGAGTGTCAAATAGGTAATCGAGGCGTGGAACACACGCATCGGTGAACCCTCAACGTGGCGGATAGCTTTCGAATACAGCCGGTGTGCCTCGACGATGAACCAGCCTCCCGAGAGGGCCGCGACGACGGTATAGAGCACTCCCATGTTCGCGACCGGTACGAGGAGTAAAGAACACACGACGGTGGCCCACGCGTACAGAATGACCTGCAAGCCAACCTGCGTCCTCCCCCGCACAACGGCGAGCATCGGTATGTGAGCTGCCTGATAGTCCTTCCGGTAGCGCATGGACAGCGGCCAGTAGTGCGGCGGCGTCCACAGGAACACCACGCCGAACAGGATGACGGGAGCCCAGCTGAGCGAACCGGTCACGGCCGCCCAGCCCACGAGCACGGGTACGCATCCGGCAGCGCCGCCCCAAATAATGTTCTGCGAGGTGCGCCGCTTCAACCACAGGGAGTAGACGACGACGTAAAAGACGTGGCCGGCGGCGGCAAGCCCGGCAGCAACCCAGTTGACCAGAAAACCAAGCCACAGTGTCGACGCGACAGCGAGCACCCAGGCAAACACCCAAGCTTCTCGGTCGGTCAACTCCCCGGTGACAAGCGGGCGCTTCTGCGTGCGCTTCATCACCCGGTCAATGTCCCGATCGATGTAACAGTTGAACGCTCCAGCGGACCCGGCACTCGCGGCGCCGCCGACGAGCGTGGCAAGCACGAGCCACAGGTTCGGTATCCCCTGCGCGGCAAGGAACATGACCGGAATGGTCGTAATGAGCAGGAGCTCAATGATCCGCGGTTTGGTGAGCTGAAGATAAGCCTTGGCTTTTCGACGAATCGTCTTCAGAGTCGATGCTGCAGAAAAGGGGACGACTGGCGTCTTCTCGCCTGTCTCTACGGCCGTGTCCATTGCTCCTCAAACCGGTAACGAAAATCTTCCAGCCTCTTGAGTCTAAGCCGACTCCAGCAGCACTCTCAGCACTGCGACGCAGTACAGGCAGGTTCCCTATACTGGGGATTGCTTGCCAGCCGGACCTCAACCGGCAGTGCCGATGACGTCAGGGCGGGCGTTCCGTAACTGGTCAGCGACCCGATTCGGTCGTGCACGACGGTAAGAGAGGTCATCGAAACACCATGGCAACACTTGACTGGGAACCCATCGACGACCGCGCCGTAGATACCGCGAGGATTCTGGCCGCGGACGCCGTCGAGAAGGTTGGTAACGGGCACCCGGGAACGGCCATGAGCCTCGCTCCCGCCGCGTACCTGCTCTTCCAAAAGGTCATGCGGCGTGACCCCGCTGACAGCACCTGGCTCGGCCGGGACCGTTTCATTCTCTCCGCCGGACACTCCTCCCTGACCCAGTACGTGCAGTTGTATTTTGGCGGATACGGTCTTGAGCTGGACGACCTCAAGGCGCTGCGCACCTGGGGGTCTGCAACTCCTGGGCACCCGGAATACGGTCACACTGTCGGAGTCGAGATGACGACTGGGCCGCTTGGGCAGGGCATCTCCTCGGCCGTTGGCTTCGCCTATGCTTCGCGCTTCGAACGCGGACTTCTCGATCCGGATGCCGCACAGGGCACGAGCCCCTTTGACCACTACGTGTACGCCATCGCGAGTGACGGCGATCTCGAAGAAGGGATCTCAAGCGAGGCCTCATCGCTTGCCGGTCACCAGGAGCTCGGCAACCTCGTGGTCATTTACGACGACAACCAGATTTCCATCGAAGACGACACCGACATTGCCTTCACGGAGGATGTGCCAGCACGCTACGAGGCGTATCGCTGGCACGTGCAAGTCGTTGACTGGAAGAAGACCGGTGAATACATCGAGGACATTCAGGCGCTGAATGAGGCGATAGACGCCGCCAAGGCCGTCACGGACAAGCCCTCACTGATTGTGCTGCGTACAATTATCGGCTGGCCATCCCCCACCAAGCAGAACACCGGCAAGATCCACGGCTCTGCCCTCGGCGCCGAAGAATTGGCGGCGGTCAAAAAGGTTTTGAACTTTGATCCAGAAGAGCACTTCGCCGTCGAACCAGCCGTGATCGAGCACACGCGCAAAGCGCTGGACCGCGGTGCGGTTGCGCGTGCGGAGTGGAAGAAGTCCTTCGACGCCTGGGCTACAGCGAACCCGGATCGCAAAGCACTTCTCGATCGGCTCGAGACTGGGGATACCCCTGCTGGGCTTGCCGACGCGCTTCCCGTGTTCGAGGCGGGCAAGGACGTCTCCACCCGTGCGGCATCGGGAAAGGTCATCAACGCCCTTGCCGCCGTCATGCCGGAGCTGTGGGGAGGCTCAGCAGACCTCGCAGAGTCCAACAACACGACGATCGATGCGGCCAAGTCGTTTGTCCCGAGTGAACACTCGACGCACGAGTGGTCCGGCGACCCATACGGTCGGGTGCTCCACTTCGGAATCCGTGAACACGCCATGGCGGCCATCATCAACGGAATTGTGTTGCACGGTCCAACCCGCGCCTTCGGCGGGACGTTCCTCATCTTCAGCGACTACATGCGCCCTGCCGTGCGGCTGGCCGCGCTCATGCAGATTCCGTCAATCTACGTCTGGACGCACGACTCCGTCGCCCTCGGCGCGGACGGACCAACCCATCAACCGATTGAGCAGCTCACCTCGCTCCGGGCGATCCCCGGGCTCGACGTCGTTCGCCCAGCAGACGCTAACGAGACGGCCTACGCCTGGCTTGCGATGCTGCAGCGACGCGGTGGCCCAGCAGGCATCGCTCTCAGCAGGCAAAACCTTCCCGTATTCGAGCGGGGAACCGGGGATGCCAACGAAGAGACTTTGGCGTCCGCGCAGAACACGATGAAGGGCGCATACGTGCTTGCGGAAGCCTCTGGTGGCACACCGGATGTGATCCTCATCGCGACCGGCTCCGAGGTGCAATTCGCGCTCGAAGCGCGAGGCACGCTCAAGGCAGAGGGCATCAACGCCAGAGTCGTTTCCGCGCCCTGCCTGGAGTGGTTCTTCGAGCAGGATGCCGCGTATCAGGAATCGGTGTTGCCGGCATCCGTCACTGCGCGGGCATCGATGGAGGCCGGAATTGCCCTTGGTTGGCGCGGAATTGTCGGCGACCGAGGTCGGAGCGTGTCGATTGAGCACTACGGCGCCTCCGCAGACTACGAAACCCTGTACCGAGAATTCGGACTCACAAGCGAACACCTTGTTGTTGCCGCAAAGGAATCCCTCGCCGCTCAGGCGTAGGTTTTCAGAAAGAAGAAGTTCATGACAGACATCACCAATCCCCTCGCCACGCTCTCTGCAGCTGGCGTCAGCGTGTGGCTCGACGACCTGTCGCGCGAGCGCATCGTGTCCGGAGGGTTGAAGAAGCTCATCGAGGAGCGGAGCGTCGTTGGCGTCACGACCAACCCGACGATCTTCGCGAACGCGCTCGCCCAGGGAGATGCCTACGACGACCAGGTCGCCGAGCTCGCAGCGAAGAACACGGGGGTGAGTGATGCGGTCGTCGACATCACGACCCACGATGTCGCTCGCGGTTGTGACATCTTCCGCCCCATGTTTGACGCTTCAGCCGGGCACGACGGTCGCGTCTCCATCGAGGTCGAGCCAGCGCTCGCGCACGACACTGCCGGCACCATCGCGCAGGGTCGGATGTTATGGGACACCGTTGACCGCCCGAACGCCATGATCAAGGTTCCCGCCACCATCGCGGGGCTGGATGCCATCACCCAGCTCACGGCGCTCGGCATCAGCGTGAACGTGACGCTCATTTTCAGTCTGGAGCGGCACCGCGAAGTCATCAATGCCTACCTTTCCGGGATTGAAAAGGCGAAGGCTGCAGGCATCGATATCAGCCAGATCCGCTCGGTCGCCTCCTTCTTCGTCTCTCGCGTGGACACGGAGGTTGACAAGCGTCTGGAGGCCATCGGAACGCCTGAGGCCCTCGCGCTCAAAGGCAAGGCGGGAATCGCCAACGCTCGTCTGGCGTACCAAGTATTCGAGCAGGCCTTTGCGAGTGAGCGCGCGAAGGGGCTCATCGCCGCTGGAGCAAACCTGCAGCGGCCGCTCTGGGCCTCAACGGGCGTCAAGGACCCGGCATTGCGAGACACCCTCTACGTGGAGGAACTCGTTGCACCAAACGTCGTCAACACCATGCCGGAGAAGACGATGGAGGCGACGTTCGACCACGGAGAGATTCGGTCGGACACGATCACGGGGAACTACGCAGACGCGAACCGGGTACTCGATGATCTTGCCGGTCTCGGCATTTCCTACGACGAGGTGACTGCGCTGCTCGAAGCTGAGGGTGTGGACAAGTTCACCGTGTCCTGGAACGAGTTGCTGGACACCGTCTCAGCTGCTCTGGACGCAGCACGAACGAAAGCAACCACTGCGAAAGCAACCTCGTGAGCTTTGACATCACGGTGAGCGGCGCCGCACTGAAAGCCGTTGAGCGCGTCGTACCACAACTGGTGAGCGACCTGGTCGCCTCGCGGATTGCTGGGCAGGACTCCACCCTGTGGGGCCCAGACGCCGAATCCGAAGCAGCAATTCGGCTCGGCTGGACCGAAGCAATTGTGATTTCCGAACCCCTCGTTCCGGACATCCTCGAACTTCGCGACAAGCTTCGAACCGAGGGCGTCAATCACTTCGTGCTCGGCGGCATGGGTGGTTCCTCCCTCGCCCCTGAGGTCATCACCCGAACGGCCGGAGTGTCGCTCACGATTCTCGACACGACCTCCCCCGGTCAGATCAGCGCTGCCCTCCACGACCGAATTGCCACGACCGCGGTGATCATCTCGTCGAAGTCCGGTTCGACCGTCGAAACCGACAGCCACAAGCGTGTGTATGAACAGGCGTTTCGCGAGGCAGGCATTGATCCGATCGATCGACTCATCGTCGTCACCGATCCAGGGTCCCCTCTGGATGTCTCCGCCCGCGCAGACGGCTATCGCGTGTTCAACGCCGACCCGAACGTAGGCGGTCGTTACTCGGCGCTCACCGCGTTTGGACTCGTTCCCAGCGGGCTGGCCGGTGTCGACATCGCTGCCCTCCTCGATGAAGCCTCCTCTGTGGCCGGACGAATCGCCGTGGACCAGCCGGACAATCCGGCACTCATTCTTGGCGCAGCGATCGCCGGCACGCGTCCGCTCAAGGACAAGCTCGGGATTGTCTCGGATGGCACCTACATCCTCGGCTTCGCTGACTGGGCCGAACAACTCATTGCCGAATCGACCGGAAAGCTCGGCAAGGGCATTCTGCCTGTCGTGCTTGACCCCGATTCGCCTGAACTCGCGAAGAATCTGCCCGACCTGCAGATCGTGCGCCTCGTGGAGAGTGCGCGCGCCACGGAGGAGGTTGAGCCGGGCGAAATCGAAATCAGCGGCACCCTCGGCGCCCAGATTCTCGTCTGGGAGTGCGCGATTGCCGTTGCTGGTCGCATTCTTGGCATCGACCCGTTCAACCAGCCGGATGTCGAGTCAGCAAAGGAAGCCACGCGAGGCCTCCTCGATGCACAGCCCAAGCCGATCGCGGCCGCGTTCGAGCAATCCGGCGTTGAGGTTCGATCGACGGAGGCGTCCCTCACTCTCGGCGGCACCCTCGACTCCGCGCTCGAAGCCTTGCTCGCGGCAATCCCCGACGACGGCTACCTCAGCATTCAGGCCTATCTCGACCGGGTTCACCTGCCGGAGGCGCTTCAGCTCAGGGATCTTCTTGCTGCCAGAATCAACCGCCCCGTAACGTTTGGTTGGGGTCCACGATTCCTGCACTCCACCGGACAGTTCCACAAGGGTGGTCCGGCTGTCGGTGTGTTCCTGCAGCTCACGGCCACAGAGACCGTCGACGTCGCTATTCCTGATCGCCCATTCACGTTCGGCACGCTCATCCATGCCCAGGCACAGGGTGATGCGTCCGTGCTCGCTGAACACTCTCGCCCGGTGCTCACCTTGGCGCTCACGGAACCGGAAAGCGGACTTTCCACCGTTCTCGGTGTCGCAGCCGGCCGCGCCTAGCTCCATGGAACCGGTCCAGATTTCGCGGGACTCCAATCCCCTGCGACTGCCCATTGACCGCCGACTCAATCGCATCGCAGGTCCGAGTGCACTCATCATCTTCGGCGTCACGGGTGACCTCTCGCGCAAAAAGCTCATGCCAGCCGTGTACGACCTGGCCAATCGTGGGCTGCTCCCACCTGGGTTTGCTCTGGTTGGTTTCGCCCGTCGCGAATGGGATCAGCAGGATTTCGCCGCGGAAGTTCACGACGCGGTCAAGACCTACGCGAGAACACCGTTCGACGAGGAAGTGTGGACTCAGCTCTCCCGAGGAATCCGATTCGTTCAGGGAGAGTTCGACGACGACGACGCGTTCTCGCGACTCACGGCCACGCTGAAAGAACTGGATGAGAACCGCGGGACGATGGGCAACCACGCGTTTTACCTGTCGATTCCGCCCAAGTCATTCCCGCAGGTAACCGAACAACTTCGCCGCTCAGGGCTCGCTGAACAAACGAACGGTCAGTGGCGGCGCGTCGTGATCGAGAAGCCCTTCGGAAGCGACCTGGCTTCAGCGAGATCCCTCAACCGTGTCGTCGAATCGGTGTTCCCTCAGGACTCGGTGTTTCGCATCGATCACTATCTGGGCAAAGAGACCGTTCAGAACATTTTGGCTCTTCGTTTTGCGAATCAATTGTGGGAGCCCATTTGGAACGCCGAATCGGTTGACCACGTACAGATCACGATGGCGGAGGATATCGGGGTCGGCGGCAGGGCCGGTTACTACGACGGCATTGGTGCCGCTAGGGATGTCATCCAGAACCACCTCCTTCAGCTTCTCGCACTCACCGCCATGGAAGAGCCCGTTTCCTTCAACGCGAGGGACCTCCGCGCTGAGAAGGAGAAGATCCTCTCTGCCGTGCGCATCGGGGATGACCTTGGGAAGACGACGGCACGCGGCCAATACTCCAGTGGTTGGCAGGGCGGCGAGAAAGTGATCGGCTTCCTCGAGGAAGACGGCATGGACGCGGAATCGGTGACGGAAACCTACGCAGCACTGCGGCTAACAATCGCCACGCGGCGCTGGGCCGGCGTACCGTTCTACCTCCGCGCAGGCAAGCGTCTTGGTCGACGCGTCACAGAAATTGCCGTCGTGTTCAAACGGGCACCCCAGTATCTGTTCGAGGAGAGCCAAACCGGCATGCTGGGCCAGAACGCACTCGTCATTCGCGTTCAGCCCGATGAGGGCGTCACCATTCGATTCGGTTCGAAAGTGCCTGGCGCAGGCATGCAAGTGCGTGATGTGACCATGGATTTCGGATACGGTCACGCGTTCACCGAGGCAAGTCCGGAAGCCTATGAACGGCTCATCCTGGACGTGCTGTTGGGTGATCCGCCCCTGTTTCCGCGCCACGAAGAGGTGGAACTCAGTTGGCAGATTCTCGATCCCATCGAGGAGTTTTGGGCCACACAGGGCCAGCCTGAGCAGTATCGCCCTGGAACGTGGGGGCCGAGCTCCGGTGAAGAGTTGCTGGCCCGCGACGGTCGAGTCTGGAGGCGGCCGTGATTGTCGAACTACCCGAAACCACGACGGCGGGGATCTCCCGCGCACTCGTCAAGATTCGCGAGGAGGGCGGAGCTGTCGCGCTTGGCCGCGTCCTCACGCTCGTCATTGCCACGAAGCACGGCGCTGAAGAGGAAGCCATCGAGGCGGCAAACGATGCTTCGCGCGAGCATCCGATGCGCGTGATCGTGATTTCCACTCCAGCGGATGACGCACCAGATCAGGTCGCCAAGCTGGACGGTCAGATTCGCGTGGGCGGGGATGCTGGCGCGAGCGAAGTGATCGTGCTCCGCGCCTACGGTGACACCGCGAGGAACGAGGAGGGCCTCGTGACCGGGCTGCTTCTCGCCGACGCCCCCGTTGTCGCCTGGTGGCCCGCAGAAGCCCCTGAGGTGGTCTCTTCCTCCCCCATCGGCCGAATGGCCCAGCGCAGAATCACGGATGCCGCGGCGCAGCCGGATCCCCGCGCGTTCCTGGTACACCTTGCGGCGTCCTATCAGCCAGGAGACACCGACTTCGCGTGGACCAGATTGACCCTGTGGCGGGCTCAATTGGCGGCCGTGCTGGATCAGCCGCCTTATGAGCCGGTGACGTCGATCGAAGTCCACGGCGCCTCTGACTCACCATCGACGACGTTGTTGGCGGCCTGGCTTCAAGCTCAACTGCAGGCGCCAGTGCGGCAGGAACTCCACGATTTGGCCGGGTCGAGCGCGGGCATTCACGCCGTACAGCTCCAGCGCGAATCCGGGACGATCTCCCTCGTTCGGACGCAGCCCAGCATCGTGACGCTGACCCAGCCTGGGCAGCCGGTCCACGACATCTCGCTTCCGCGTCGAAACCTTCGGGACTGCCTCGCGGAAGAACTGAGGCGCCTCGACCCCGACGTCCTGTTCGGTGAAGTACTTCAGCACGGCATGAGTGATCTTGCCGCTCCGACGACCTCCGCAGGGCCGTTCGACCCTGCTGGCATACAGTAGGTGAATAGTCGATGAGTGGGAAGTCGAAAAGATGACTACCGAGCGCACTGTTCAGGTCTTTGATGACCGAGAGACCTTGATTTCGTCGATTGCCGATCGTTTTGTGGCTGTCATCACTGAAGAGCTGGACGGCCATGACCTGGCCCACGTCGTCCTGACCGGAGGATCTGTGGGCATCGCTGTGCTCGCGGCCATAGGCAGTGAATCCCGACGTGTCGACCTGGACTGGGACCGCATCCACCTGTGGTGGGGTGATGAACGCTGGTTGCCCTCAGGCGACTCGGAGCGGAACGACGCGCAGGCTGAGGGCGTGCTGCTCTCAAAGCTCACCAGTTCCCCGGCCAACATCCACCGGTTCCCCGCCTCAGACTCCGCGCTCGATCTCGACACCGCAGCGGTCGACTACGCGCGGGAACTTGCCGCGTTCGCGCCAGACGGTGCAAGCAGCCCAGCGTTCGCGCTCGTGTTCCTCGGCGTTGGCCCCGATGGACACATTGCTTCGCTTTTTCCCGACCGGCCAGGCATCCGAGAAGATACCAACACCGTCATTGCCGTCCGAAACTCCCCCAAGCCTCCCCCAGAGCGCCTGAGTTTGACCCTGCCGGTCATCAACTCCGCCGCGCGCGTGTGGTTGTGCCTCGCCGGAGCGGACAAGGCGTCGGCGCTGGGATTGGCGCTGGCGGGAGCAAGTGTCAGCTCAGTGCCAGCCGCTGGCGCACGGGGACGAGTGGAGACCGTGTTCTTCGTCGACCGGGACGCCGCTGCTGAGGTCCCCGGCGAACTATTGGACCGCGACTAGCGCAGGATCAGTGCAGTGTCAGACGGTTGTGCGGCCGCGGCGGGCGCGGAGCTGCTCAAGGGCCTCAGCCAGAAGCGTTGCCGCTTCCTGTTCGGTCCTGCGCTCCTTCACGTAAGCCAGGTGCGTCTTGTACGGCTCCAGCTTCGTGACCGAGGGTGGATTCTCCTTGTCACGGCCGGCCGGCAGCCCGCAGTTCGGGCAGTCAAGCTGCTCCGGGATCTCTTCTGCTTCGATCGTGGCGAGAAAATAGGGCTTAAGTTCGTGCCCGTTGGCACACCAGTACGACACCTGGACTCGGTCCGCGTGAAACCCGCGGTCCTGTTCGCCCATCGGTCCCGCGCCTACGCGCGAGCCGCGAATTGCACTTCCACCCGATGCCATGACAGTCTCCCTACGCGCCGAGGTCGAACTTCGTGATGAGGCCGAGGACGACGATACAGGACACCCAGACCAGTCCGAGAATGACCGTGAATCGATTGAGGTTGCGTTCAGCAACTCCTGATGCGCCCAGGTTGGAGGTTGTCCCTCCACCAAACATGTCGGAAAGCCCGCCACCGCGTCCCTTGTGCAGCAGGATGAGCAGGGTCAGCAGAAGGCTCGTGATACCGAGCACGACCTGCAGGATGACCTGAAGTATTTCCACGGGATTGGTGCCTTTCTGGGGGCGCTGGCCGTTGACCAGTATAACTTGACTCGGACGGTGCGACGATTCCGTCGCGGAAAGAGCTGCCTAAACGCCGACGTGACTCTGGAATCGGGCAATCTTCGCAAACTCGTCCACGACGAGGCTGGCGCCGCCGACAAGCGCACCGTCGACGTTGGGCTCCCGAAGGAAACTCGCGATGTTGCCCGACTTCACGGAACCGCCGTAGAGGATGCGGGTGCGATCGGCAACCTCCGCGCCGAGCGACTCGCCGATCGTGGACCGCAATTGCGCGGCAACACTTTCGGCCTGCTCCGGGGTGGCGGCCTGACCTGAGCCAATCGCCCATACCGGCTCGTAGGCGACGACAATATCTGCGCCCTTCGGCAGTTGGGCGAGTGCGACCGAGAGCTGTTCAACCGGAACAGCACTGGCACCATGAGCTTCCAGGTCCTCGGCGGTCTCTCCAACGCAAATGACGGGCACCAGACCGTGGCGGATGGCTGCTGCCGCTTTCGCCCCGACCTGCTCGTTTGTTTCGTGGTGGTATGAACGTCGCTCGGAGTGGCCGACGATCGCATAGCTGCAGTCGAGCGCTTTCAGAAACGCGCCGGAGATTTCACCGGTGAACGCTCCAGAATCATGCTCCGAAATATCCTGGGAACCAAACACGAGCGGGAAGTGGTCGGCCGCGATGAGCGACTGCACCGAACGCAGGTCGGTGAACGGGGGGAACACCGCCACCTCGACCGCGCGAAAATCAAGCTTGGCATCCTGCAGCGTCCAGGCGAGCTTCTGCACAAAAGCAATCGACTGCAAGTGGTCGAGGTTGAGTTTCCAATTGCCGGCGATCAGCGGAATTCGCTGCGCATTCGGTGTCACTGCCATCCGAGAACCTCCAGTCCGGGGAGTTGCTTACCTTCCAGAAACTCCAGGCTGGCTCCACCTCCCGTTGAAATGTGTCCAAAACTGCTGTCCTGGAAACCTAGTGCGCGCACGGCGGCAGCAGAGTCTCCTCCGCCGACGACCGTCAACCCTTGAGCTTGCGTAAGCGCCTGTGCCACGGCGCGAGTACCCGCGGCAAAATCGGCGAATTCGAAGACGCCCATCGGCCCATTCCAGAACACCGTACGTGAGTCCTCGATGATGCGAGCAAAGTGTTCGGCGGTATCGGGTCCGATATCAAGTCCGATGCCGGCAGCACCCCACGGGGTCTCTTCCATCGCGCTCGCGTCCTGCACGCGATGTTCGGCATCCGCAGAGAACGAGGCCGCCACCATCACGTCAGTGGGAAGGACGATGTCGACTCCGAGGCGCTCGGCATCCTTGAGATACCCGCGAACAGCGTCAAGCTGGTCCTCCTCGAGAAGGCTGGATCCGACGGAGTAGCCCTGAGCCGCAAGGAAGGTGTACATCATGCCTCCTCCAATGAGCAGAGACGTGACCCTCGGAAGCAAGTGTTCGATGACTCCGAGTTTGTCTGACACCTTCGATCCGCCCAGAACCACCGTGTACGGCTTCTGCGGGTCGTTCGTGAGGCGGTCAAGCACTCCGAGCTCGGTCTCGATCAACCGACCAGCGGCGCTCGGCAATAACTGTTCAAGCTCGAACACGCTCGCCTGTTTCCGGTGGACAACGCCGAAGCCGTCAGACACGACAACATCGCCCAATTCCGCGAGCCGCAGAGCGAACGCCTGGCGCTCCTCCACGGATTTCGCAGTCTCCCCCGCATTGAACCGCAGATTCTCCACGAGGGCGATGTCGCCGTCGGCAAGTTCGGCCACCGCGGATTTTGCGGACTGGCCAACGGTGTCGCTCGCGAACACGACGGGCTTGCCGAGCAACTCGCACAGGCGCTGCGCAACGGGAGCGAGGCTGTATTGCGCATCCGGCACCCCGGCGGGTCGGCCCAGGTGCGAAATCACGACCACCCTGGCACCGGCATGGATGAGCTCGTTGAGTGTCGTCAGTGACGCGCGAATCCGCCCATCGTCTGTAATGACGTCTCCGTCGAGCGGCACGTTCAAATCGCAGCGGACAAGTACCCTCTTGCCGGTGAGCGACCCCAGCGAATCAATGGTTCGGAGCATCGCCGTGGATTCAGCCGAGACGGGCTGCGACGTACTCGGTCAGATCGACGAGACGGTTCGAGTAACCCCACTCGTTGTCGTACCAGCCCGCGACCTTCACCTGCGTACCCATCACCTTCGTGAGTCCTGAGTCGAAAATGCACGAGTGCGGGTCGCCAACGATGTCGCTGGAAACAATCGGGTCTTCGGTATAACTCAACAGCCCCTTGAGCGCCCCATTCGCGGCCTCCCGATATGCGGCGTTGATGTCGTCCACAGTGAGCCCGGCGCGCGTCTCGATCGTGAGGTCCGTGATGGAACCGGTGGGTACGGGCACGCGAAGAGCGTAGCCATCAAGCTTGCCGATGAGGGACGGCAGAACAAGGCCGATCGCCTTTGCTGCACCGGTACTCGTGGGAACAATGTTGATGGCGGCGGCCCGGGCGCGACGCAAATCCTTGTGTGGACCATCCTGAAGATTCTGATCAGCGGTGTAGGCGTGAATCGTCGTCATGAGCCCGCGCTCGATGCCGAAGTTGTCCATGAAGACCTTCGCGAGAGGCGCAAGGCAGTTCGTCGTGCAGGACGCATTCGAAATGATGTTGTGCTTCTGGGGATCGTAGTCGCCCTCGTTGACACCCAGAACGAACGTGGCATCCTCGCCTTTTGCTGGCGCAGAAATGATGACCTTCTTCGCACCGGCGTCGAGGTGCTTTCGAGCATCCTCCGCATTCGTGAAGTGGCCCGTCGATTCCACAACAATGTCGACCCCGAGGTCGCCCCAGCCAAGCAACGCAGGGTCGCGCTGTTCGAGAACCGTAATCGGTTTGCCGTTGACGATGATCTTGTCACCGTCGAGCTCGACCGTCGCGTCGATTCGGCCGTTCACCGAGTCATAGGTGAGAAGGTTCGCCAACGCACGATTGTCAGTCAGGTCGTTGACCGCGACAATTTCGAGGTCACTTCCCTTGGCCAGCGCTGCACGGAAATAGTTGCGGCCAATCCGGCCGAAGCCGTTGATCCCAATCTTGACAGACAATTCGTTGCTCCTCGGGGGTTACAGTTTCGAGCTCTCAGACACTTCAATGCGACACTGGCCGCGCGAATATGGCTACTGGGCCAGGAGGCCAGTCGTCTTTTCGCGCGCAACCGTGAAACGCTCCTGAACGTTGCCCCAGGAGGCGATGTTCCAGAATGCCTTGATGTAGTCAGCCTTCACGTTCACGTAGTCGAGGTAGAACGCATGCTCCCACATGTCCAGAAGCAGGAGGGGCACTGTACCGGTTGCGAAATTCCCCTGGTGGTCGTAGTACTGCTGAATCAGCAGCTTCTCGCCGAGCGAGTCCCACACGAGCGCGCCCCAACCCGAACCCTGGATGCCAGCAGAAACTGCCGTGAAGTGAGCAACGAATTTGTCGAAAGAACCGAAGTTGTCGTCGATAGCTGAGGCGAGTTCGCCCTCGGGCTTGTCCCCGCCATCCGGGGACAGGTTTGTCCAGAACACCGTGTGGTTGACGTGACCGGCAAGGTTGAACGCCAGATCCTTCTCGAGCTTGTTCACATTCGCGAAGTCGTTTGCGTCCCGTGCCTCGGCAAGCTTCGCCAACGCGGTGTTGGCTCCGTCCACGTAAGCCTTGTGGTGTTTGTCGTGGTGCAACTCCATGATTCTGCCGCTGATGTTCGGCTCGAGAGCAGAGAAGTCGTAGCCCAATTCGGGGAGAGTGTATTCAGTCATCGTGTGTGAACCTCCTGAAGTTCCATTGCGCCGGACCGAGTGTTTTGCGCACCGGACGACCCGTTCAGTCTACCGCCGAGGACGCAACACCGTGTTTCTGTGCCAATGACTCAGAGCTGTGCGCTTCAGGAGTCCTCGTAGTCAGGAGGCAAATTGGCATCGGTTCCAGGGATTCCACGGTCGATGGCGACCTTGTCTGCCATGGCTAGCAGGCGGCGGATTCGCCCGGCAACGGCATCCTTCGTCATCGGCGGGTCGGCGTGATGACCCAGCTCGTCGAGGCTTGCGTCGCGGAAACGCAGGCGCAGTTCACCCGCGTACTTCAAGTGGTTCGGCACTTTGCCATCGAGGATCTCCAGTGCCCGTTCCACGCGGGCGCACGCGGCCACAGCGGCCTGCGCTGAGCGGCGGAGATTCGCGTCGTCGAAATTGACGAGACGGTTTGCCGTGGCCCGCACTTCGCGTCGTTGCCGCAGTTCCTCCCAGGCGACAACCGTGTTCGTCGCGCCCATAATGCGAAGCATCATGCTGATGGCCTCACCATCGCGGATCACGACCCGGTGGACTCCGCGCACCTCGCGTGCCTTCGCGGAAACTTTCATTCTGCCTGCCGCGCCGACGAGCGCCATAGCTGACTCGTTCCCTGGGCAGGTGATTTCCAGAGCTGAGGATCGGCCTGGGTCGGTGAGCGAGCCACGAGAAAGAAACGCACCGCGCCACACAGCGGCAAGTTCGTCCTGCGACCCCGTCGTCAGACGATTGGGGAGGCCACGAACCGGGCGGCGACGCGCGTCGAGAAGTCCGGTTTGCCGCGCGAGGGTCTCCCCGTCAAGCACACGAACAAGGTACCGGCTCGTTCGCCTGGATCCGGATGCGGACATCACGGACAGTTCGCTGCGCACCCCGTAGAGCTCGACGAGATCGCGACGTACCCGCTGGGCGATCTCGACGGTATCCAGTTCTGACTCGACCGCGACGCGCCCTGAAATCACCTGCAGGCCGCCAGAGAATCGAAGAATAGTCGCCAACTCGGCGGCCCGAACCGAGGTCCTACTCGTTTCGACTTTCGCCAACTCGTCCTTTACCTCAGCGGTCAATGCCACGAAACGGTTCCTTTCCCCACGTGCGTTGTCTCTACTCTCTGCCCAGGTCGCGATGCTTCACGTTGACCGCGACGCCGGGGAAGCCTCGAATAATTGTCGCAAGCTGCTCCGACATTGCTACTGAACGATGTTTGCCTCCCGTGCACCCGATGGCAATGGTGACGTGTCTCTTGTTCTCCCGCTGATAGCCGGCCATGACCGGTTCAAGAGCGCTCGCGAACGATTCGACAAATTCGCGCGCACCCTCTTGCGACAACACGAACTCGCACACTTCTGGATCAAGTCCAGTGCTCCCCCGCAGCTCAGGTACCCAAAACGGGTTCGGCAGGAAACGCATATCGGCGACGATATCCGCGTCAGTGGGAACGCCGTACTTATATCCAAAGCTGACGACGGTGACTTTCACACCGGGTGAACCGGCCTCCGCGAACAGCTCGGATACTTTCGTGGCGAGTTGATGAATGTTGAGGTCTGAGGTGTCGATGATGATGTCGCTCGACTCGCGCATCTCCAGCATCCGGGCGCGTTCGGCGCCGATGCCGTCGAGAAGCGTTCCGTTGCCCTGCAGCGGATGCGGCCGTCTGACCTGCTCGAACCGCCGGACGAGCGCATCGTCCGTGGCCTCCAGGAACAACACGCGGACCGTGGAAATGTCGCGGAGCGATTCGACGATTTGCTGAAGGTCCGCGAACAGGCTGCCTCCGCGAACATCCGTGATCGCGGCAATCTTAGGGATTGTGCCCGCAGCTTTCGTGGCCAACTCCACGAGGGGAGTAATCATTTGCGGCGGAAGGTTATCCACGACATACCAGCCGAGATCCTCAAGAGCATTGCCGACCGTCGAGCGTCCAGCACCAGACATACCCGTGACGACAAGCACCTCCTGTTGCGCGCTGTCCGATGTCATCGTCCGATCATGCCCTTACTTGACGGTTCTTCTCTGCCTCAACTGTGAACCAAAGCCTACCGACATCACACGGTGGCCGAGTCGCCCACCTTCAGTTGTTCGTGAACGGTCGTCGCGATCGCCGGGCCGATCCCCCGAACTTCGGCGATCTCCTCCGGCGTCGCCAGTCGCAAACGCTTCACCGAGCCGAAGTGCCGCAGCAAGTCCCGCACTCGTGCCGGACCAAGCCCAGGGATTTCCGCGAGAACAGACGTGACGTCGGCTTTGCGTTTCTGGCGCTGGAAACTGATCGCGAATCGGTGTGCCTCGTCTCTCATCCGCTGGAATAGGAACAGTGCGTCACTGTTTCGCGGCAGGATGACGGGAAAGTCCGAGTCCGGGAGCCAAATCTCCTCCAGGCGTTTCGCAATACCGCACAAGGCAATGGATTCGGGACCCGTCGTGGGCACTCCGGCGTCCTGAAGGGCGCGGAGAGCTGCAGCAACCTGAGGCTGACCCCCGTCAACGACGAGCAAGTTCGGGCGATAGGCGAAGCGCGGACGGACGGGAGCGTGATCGTCCGGTGCTTCCTCTCGAGGGTCATCCGAGAGTCTCGCAAGTCGACGCGAAAGCGTCTGAAAAATGGATTCGGTGTCGTCGCTCGACTCTGGGATGCTGAAACGGCGGTAGAGGTCTTTTCGTGGGAGTCCGTCCTCGAACACGACCATGGACGCGACAATGTTCGTGCCGCCGAGATGGGAGACGTCGTAGCACTCCATGCGAAGTGGCGCATCGGTCATGCCTAAAGCATCCTGAATGTCGGTGAGCGCTTGAGAGCGCGCGACGAAGTCCGCGCTGCGATGGGTCTTGTAGCTCGCGAGTGCGCTTTGCGCGTTCCTCGTGACGGTCTCCGCGAGCTGGGCGAGATCACCGCGGCGGGCAACTCGCAGGGTGGTCCGACTGCGCTTACCGTTCTCCGCACGCAGTTCGCTCAACAATCGTTCGATCTCCGGCGCATCCGCTGGGAGCGTAGGGACGACCACGAGGCGCGGAGGGACGATGTCCTGCGCTGAGTCACCGCGTCGACCCGCATCGTGGCTGTAGGCGTTCGTGACGACAGTCTCGACAAGCTCGGGCTCGTCAAGGTCCAGCTCCTTGTCGACAACCCAGCTGCGCACACCGCGGATGCGCCCACCGCGCACGAGGAACAACTGCACAGCCGCGGCGAGTTCGTCGTGGGCAATCCCAAACAGATCAGCGTCAACCGTGTCCGGAAGAACGACGGTGTTTTTGGACAGCACAGTCTCGATCGCGGTGAGTTGGTCGCGATACTTCGCAGCACTCTCATAGTCGAGCTGTTCGGACGCCTTCGCCATCTTTGCGGACAACTCGGTCACGAACTTCGAATCGTTGCCCGCCATGAACGAGGCATAGTCCAGCGCGATCGACTTGTGGTCTTCTTTGCTGATCCGACCAACGCACGGGGCGCTGCACTTGCCAATCTCCCCGAGGAGGCAGGGGCGCCCGGTCTGTACTGCCCTGCGGTATACGGAATCCGTGCAGCTGCGCATCGGGAACACCTTGAGTAGGAGTTCGAGAGTCTCCCGAATCGCCCACACCTTCGTATAGGGGCCGAAGTATCGCGCACCGGAGATCGAGCGATTGCGCGTGATAAACACCTTAGGCACATCGTCCGCAAGAGTGATCGCGAGGTACGGATAGGACTTGTCATCCCGAAACTGAACGTTGAACGGTGGGTTGAATTCCTTGATCCAGCTGAATTCAAGCTGGAGCGCTTCGAACTCGCTTCCGACCACGGTCCACTCCACGGATGTCGCCGTGGTCACCATGCGCCGCGTTCTCTCGTGAAGGCTCGTCAACGGCGCGAAATAGTTGCTCAGCCTGGCGCGGAGGTTCTTGGCCTTGCCCACGTAAAGGATGCGGCCGGCCTGGTCGCGAAACCGGTACACACCAGGGGAGGTGGGAATCTCCCCCGTTTTGGGCCGGTAACTGACCGTGTCGCTCATGACGACGGTGGTGTGAGCGCTTCCCTGAGGAAACGGGCGGTGTGGCTCTTCTTCGACTGAGCCAGCTTTTCCGGGGTGCCCTCTGCGACCACTTCCCCTCCGCCTGCTCCACCCTCCGGGCCCAGATCGATGATCCAGTCTGCGGACTTGATGACGTCCAGGTTGTGTTCGATCACAATCACGGTATTGCCCTTGTCAACGAGGCCGTTGAGCACGAGAAGAAGCTTGCGGACATCTTCGAAGTGCAGGCCGGTGGTTGGCTCGTCAAGGACGTAAATGCTGCGGCCCATGGACCGCCGCTGAAGTTCGGTCGCCAGCTTCACACGCTGAGCCTCGCCGCCGGACAGTGTCGTCGCGCTTTGGCCGAGGCGCACGTATCCGAGCCCGACCTCCTCGAGCGTCTTCAAGTAGCGGTGGATGGCTGAAATAGCCTCAAAGAACTCCGCAGCCTCGCTGATGGGCATGTCGAGTACTTCGGCGATGTTCTTGCCCTTGTAGTGCACGGAGAGCGTGTCGCGGTTGTACCTCGCGCCGCCGCACACTTCGCACACGACGTAGACATCGGGCAGAAAGTTCATCTCAATCGTGATCGTGCCGTCGCCAGAGCAGTTCTCGCATCGACCGCCCTTCACGTTAAAGCTGAAACGACCAGGAAGATATCCGCGGGCCTTGGCCTCCGCGGTTTCGGAGAAGAGCGTGCGAATCCGGTCGAACACCCCGGTGTAGGTCGCGGGGTTTGATCTGGGCGTCCGACCGATGGGCGCCTGGTCAACGTGAACTACCTTGTCCAGATTGTCGAGCCCGGTAATCCGCGTGTGCGGGCCGGGAATCTGCCGCGCACCATTCAGCGAGTTGGCGAGTGATCGATACAGGATGTCGTTCACGAGCGACGATTTCCCCGATCCGCTCACCCCGGTCACCGCGATGAACGTACCGAGCGGGAACCCTACGGTGATCTTCTTGAGGTTGTTCGCCCGCGCGCCTTCCACGGTCAGGATGCGGTCAGGATCCACCGGCCTGCGCTTGGCCGGAGTCGGAATCGACTTGCGGCCGGAAAGGTAGTCGCCCGTAATGGACTGTTTGTTCGCAAGCAACTCCTCAAAGCTGCCGGAGTGCACAACCTCTCCTCCGTGCTCGCCGGCACCAGGTCCAATGTCGACGAGCCAGTCCGCCGTGCGGATGGTGTCCTCGTCATGTTCAACGACAATGAGCGTATTGCCCAGGTCGCGAAGCTTCACGAGCGTTTCGATAAGGCGACGATTGTCCCGTTGGTGGAGTCCGATACTGGGCTCATCGAGGACGTAGAGCACGCCGGTGAGGCCAGAGCCAATCTGGGTCGCGAGCCGGATGCGTTGCGCCTCCCCACCAGAAAGCGACCCGGCAGCTCTTGACAAATTGAGGTAGCCAAGTCCGACCTCAAGCAAAAACTCCAGTCGGGCGCGGATTTCCCGGAGCACCGCCGCCGCGATTTTCGCCTCGCGCTGGGTCAACTCGAGTTCGTTCATGAAGGCGAACGAGTCGATGAGGCTCAGTTCAGACACCGTCGCAATGTTGTGGCCGCCAACAGTCACGGCGAGCACTTCGGGCTTGAGACGCTGACCGTTGCAGACCGCGCACGGAATTTCCCGGAGATAGTTCGACCATCTCTGTCGCGCCGAGTCGGATTCCGCCTCGTGATATTTGCGCTCAATGTAGGGCATGACGCCCTCAAACCCGGTCGAATACTTCATCTCCCGGCCGAAGCGGTTCTTCCACTTGACCGTGACCTTGAAATTATTGCCGCGCAGAACCGCATCCTGAACGTCGTCGGAGAGTTCCGACCATGGCGTATCCAAATCGAATTCGAGATCCGTTGCGAGTGCTTCAAGCAAGCGTTGGAAGTAGTTGTACAGACCTTTGCCCGACTGGGTCCAGGGCAGTACGACACCCTCGGCCAAGCTCAGCGACGGATCTCCCAGGAGCAGTTCTGAGTCGACGGACATCCGGGTACCCAGTCCTGAGCACTCAGGGCAGGCGCCGAACGGCGCGTTGAACGAAAATGTTCTCGGCTCAATCTCGGTGAGTTGAACCGGGTGCCCGTTCGGGCAGGAAAGTTTTTCGGAAAAGTTCCGCCACGCTTCAGGACCCGATTCGTCCACAAAGTTGATGGAAACAAGTCCGTCGGTGAGACGAAGAGCGGTTTCGAGCGAGTCCGTGAGCCGCCCAAGGATGTCATCGGCCGCAACGAGGCGATCCACAACGACGGAGATGTCGTGTTTGAACTGTTTCTTGAGCGTGGGTGGAGCGGTGAGCTGTACGGCGTCGCCGTCCACGAGGGCCCGCGAGTATCCGCTCGCCGCCAATTCTTTGAACAGCTCGACGAACTCGCCCTTCTTCTGCGACACCACAGGGCTCACGATTTGATAGCGAGTACCAGACTCCAGTTCCATGAGTTGATCGGCTATTTGTTGCACAGTTTGGCGCTCAATGCGTTCACCGCAGACCGCACAGTGTGGAACGCCGATGCGGGCCCACAGCAGTCGCATGTAGTCATAAATTTCCGTGATCGTGCCGACGGTCGAACGCGGATTGCGGTTCGTGGACTTCTGATCGATAGAAACGGCAGGGCTGAGCCCCTCAATGAAGTCGACGTCTGGGCGATCTACCTGCCCGAGAAACTGTCGCGCGTAGGCCGACAGGGACTCCACGTAACGTCGCTGGCCTTCAGCGAATATTGTGTCAAACGCGAGGCTCGATTTGCCAGAACCGGAGAGCCCGGTGAACACGACAAGCGAGTCTCGGGGAATCTCGATGTTGAGGTTCTTCAGGTTGTGTACGCGCGCCCCGCGCACGCTGAGGTGCGAGTGGGATGCTGGTGTGGACACACTCTCTATTCTACGGAGACCACTGACATCCCGCCGGACTAGGCCTCTGCTCCCGGATCACCGTATTCCTCTGAATTTCTATACGCTGCCGTCGTTGACACGCAATCGCCCTGTTGCCGAATCTTGCCACCGCTGACCCAGGCCGCCTGGTCGCACATCTGTTCAACGGTCTCCAGGGAATGGGACACGAGAATCACCGTCTTCCCTGCCGCTTTCAGATCACCGAATTTTTGGAGGCACTTTTCCTGAAAGTTGGCGTCGCCAACGGCGAGTACCTCATCGGCGATCAGAATGTCCGGATCAACATGGATGGCAACCGAAAAGCCCAGTCTCACGTACATTCCGGAGGAGTAGGTCTTCACTGGCTGGTCGATGAATCGTTCAATTCCAGCAAAGTCGACGATCTGCTCAAACTTGCGGTCGAGTTCCTTGCGCGACATTCCGAGTATCGACCCGTTCAAATATACGTTTTCGCGGCCAGACAGTTCCGGGTGAAACCCGGTACCCACCTCAAGAAGAGCGGCGACGCGGCCGTGGATGGCAATCGTGCCACTGTCGGGCGAATAGATTCGCGCCAGACACTTCAAGAGCGTGGATTTCCCCGAGCCATTCCGACCGATAATCCCGAACGTCGAGCCTCGTGCGACGTCGAACGTCACCCCCTGCAGCGCCCAGAAGTCCTCGTGAACGGACGTTCGCCCTCGCATAATGGCGGACTTGAGAGTCTGGTTGCGCTCGCGATAGAGCCGAAACTTCTTGCTCACCTCGGTGACTCGCACCGCAACGTCGCTCACAGCAGCTCCGCCAGCTTCTTCTCGTGGCGTCGAAACACCCACAGTCCGACACCGAAACTCACGAGAGACCACGCCAGGCACACAACGAGGTCCGAGGTGTCCGGCCAGCGATTGTCGTAAAGCACTTGGCGGAAGACGTCGACAAAGTGGACCATCGGATTCAGTTGATAGATGTCCACAACGGTGATCGGCGTCCCGAACAGTCCGCCGAAATCCGCCGACGCTTTCTGCATAAGCGAAATCGGATAAATGATGGGAGTCAAATACATCCAAATCTGCAACAGGATGGTCACAAAATACTCCGTGTCCCGAAAGTACACGTTCGCGATGGCCAGCATCAGTCCAAGGCCCGTTGCAAAGACAGCAAGGAGCACCATGACGAGCACGAGAATCGGAATCCACGGCAGCACAAACGCTCCAACGATGCTGAGCGCAACGACGAGGACCGTCATCTCGATGACCCAACTAAACCCTGTGGCACCGACGGAGGCAAACGGGAGCACAATCCGCGGGAAGTACACCTTTTGAATGAGATTCGAGTTGCCCACGATGGAAGCAATGGACTGAGTGATGACATTCGAGAGGAACGTCCACGGGAGGAGCCCGCACAGGAGCCACAGGGCGAACACGTTGAGCCCGCTCGGGCTTCCACTGTCGGGCTCCAGCCGAAGGATGAACGAGAACACGAACGTGTAAATTGCCATGGCCGCGAGCGGATTCGCCAATGACCACAGCTGCCCGAGGACCGTACGCCGATACTTTCCTCGAATGTCGCGCAGAGTCAGGTTGGCCAGCAGATCTCGGGACGCGAGAATCTCGCTGAACCCACTCATTGGACTTCCCGCCCGCGCGAAAACCACGCCACCATCACGATCAATACCGCAGTACCAGCGCTGGACTGATCGCCGGCCGAAATACGCGCGGCAATGCCTGACGGACACGGAGCACGATCAGACAGAGTCGCGGCCGACGGAGCAGCGCCACGCCCAATCTTGAGCGGAGTCGTCGTCGCGCACCGCCGGCCAACAAAATCTTGATCGACTCGGCGATGAGACGCGCTTCCCCGAATCGACGCAAATGCAGGGCTATCCGGTACTCACTTACCGTGCTGTTGAGCAGTCGTGGGACAAGGAGGTCACTCACGTAGAGGCGATTGAGCCGAAGGTCGTCTGGGAAGCTCTCGGACATCTTCTCGAAGAAGATCATTCGACTCGTGCGAAATGACGAGCCATCGGAACTACTTCCCGCGTGAACCCTGAACGACGCAAGAGAGCTCGGGATGAACTGTGCCGACCACCCGGATTGAAATATGCGAATAAAGAGGTCGTCATCTTCATAGCCCCGAAGTCGCGGGTCGAATCCGCCAACATCCAGAAGCGCGCTCCGGCGAATAATGCTGGCCGAGGGAACGACCATGTTGTCTTCACGCAGGATGTCGTGGACGGTGGTCTTGGGGTGTTGAAGGTTATTGGACTTGATAAACCCCCGCGTAACCAGTCGTCCCTTTCCATCAATTTCATCGAAGTCGCTATAGGCCCAGCCAAGGCCAGCCTCACCGTCAAAGTATGACGCCAGGACCTCGATGTGTCGTTCGCTCCACAGATCGTCCTGGTCGAGAAAGGCGAGCAACGAACCGGTCGAATGTTCTACCCCGACATTGCGTGCGGCGGACTGGCCCTGATTTTCCTGGTGCAGAACCGTGACCGACATGGTCGGCTCAAACTCTGCGAGGGTACGTTCGATGACCTCGGCGGAGTCGTCCGTTGATCCATCATTGATAATCACGACTTCCTGCACCGACCTACTCTGCAGAAGAACAGATTGGAACGCGTCCCGAAAGTATCTGGCTCCGTTGTAGACGGGCAAGATCACTGTGACGCTGTTGGAGAATTCCAATTAGCCACCTCCGAAGAAAGTCCATCAAGGGGATAGCGACGCGCCGAGTCTTCTTCCGTCACGCCCTCGTACGGCCATCTGACATCATCGGCGCGATGATCGACCTTCTCGGCCACGATCCAGGACGTGCTGTCGGATACCGTTGTCGGCATACTGAGATTACTTTCGCGCCAATCCGGCGTCGGGACGACCGTTGCCGTACCGAAGCTGCCCACTGCGCGAACCTGGTAGCCGAGTCTCGCATCGAAAAGTTGCCGAAGTCCTTCCGTGGAAAATCGCCAAAAATCCTGGGGCATTGCGTGGCTCGGCCAGGTCCACGGTGCGGCGTGAATCGCGAATCCACCGAGTTTCAGAACTCTGGAGATTTCCGCGGCCACCACCCAGGGAGTTGTCAGATGCTCAAACAAACTCCACGACACAACTGCCGCAAAGTGATCCGGCGGAAACTTCTTGCTAAGTTCGTGCACGTCCCCCACAACGTCCACGCCAATTCCAGGATGGATATCCAGGCCAATGACCTCCCTCCCCGCAAATGGGGCGAGTTGCCGCGCAAGCGAGGACTTCGTGAGTGAGCGCACCCCGACGGCGAGAATCGGGCCAGGGGGGATCAGATTGATCCAGGTCTTCAGAGCAGACTCCCACTCTCCTGCTGTCTCCGGCTCCGGATGAACTGGCAGCGGATGATCTGGCAGCTCAAGTTCGACTCTAACCGGGCCTGCCGTGGTCTCGGCAACAAGCGTCACCGAAGCGCCAGGTCGCCCAGGAATGTACACCCTGAAACCACCGTGGACAACTTCGGGATGATCGGGCCAGAACGCTTCGAGGTCCGGTCGCTCCCCGCGCGCTGCCTGTACGGAGCGCCCGTCAACGTCCACGGCCAGAGTCTTCACCGGAACACTCTTCAGATGAGCCCAGCCCTGAATGTACGTACCAAAGGCATCACACCAATAGACATCGATGGCATAGTGAAAGTCTGGCGGCTGTGCCAGCACGGTCGGGGCGTCCTCGTCATCCGCTTTCACGGTCTTCAGTGCGATCGTGCACTGACGGACAAGCTGGCGCGCGTGGGACGTCTTCGGACGGCCCGAAACTGCAAGATCTCGACACTGCCGCAGCCATCCCGCACCACTGTGAGGCCTACCCGAGTTCAAGTTTGCAATGCCAAGGGAAAAGAGTGCATCCAGGCCGACAGTCCGAACGTGCACGTCCTCGGAGTGCGCGAATTCGATAGCTAGCTGCGAGACAAGGACAGCGAGTGCGCTCTCGGGAAGATACGTGCCGCGAGAAACGATGTCGACGAACGCCCGGCACAGGTGGAGTTTGGTGCGGTGCACAGACTCAGGTGCGGAAAATTCAGGGTCAGAGCCCAGGCGAACAGCCACCTCCGTCGCTGCTTCACCATCGAACTGTGAAAGCGCGAGTATCCGATGGTACGGAGCCTGAAAGAGGAGATCGACGGTGTCCAGGTCGGCCACTCCTGCACTGCGACGCCAAAGCGCTGCCGACACAGCGGCGAGTTCAAAGAAGTCCGCGGCCCGACGTGGATTGTTGGTGTGAAGGAGCTCAATCATTCCCATGGCAAAGGCCGCGCCAGGCAGACTCCACGGAACGTCGTCCCTGGCTTTCACCTCCGCAAGGGTCATCGCAGGCTCCCTGAGATCGACGCCGTGCACCTTGTCCAAAGCGTCGACTACCGTCGGGATCGACGATACAGCTGCGTCAAACTCGCCCGAAGCGACCGAGGAACGAAGGTGTCTCACCGCCATTCCCAGCGCAAGAGCAGACCCGGCATCCGCTGATCGCGAACGTTCGAGGTAGTACCGTGCCAGACGCGGCGTCTCACGACGTTCGGCACTTATGGCGCGCGAGTCGTTGTTCGCGATCGCCCGCAGGCTACCGCCTTCACGGAACACTCGCACAGAGGTGAACCCGGCCCTTCGCAGGAGCAACTCGAGACCTCGCTCGCTCGCGACGAACACATGGTATCCAGCGCTCACCGCACCAAGAACATCGGCAATCGGGCTCTCTGTGTTGATAATCTCCGCGGCGGGGGTCGTCAACACGACACTGCCGCCCTTGCCCAACCGGACTCTGAGTGACTCGAGAAACTCCCGAGGCTGCGGCACATGCTCGACCACTTCGCTGGCCAGAATCAAGTCGAAGTCATCGCCGATCTGGGAATCCGCCGTGAGATACTCGCGGCGAATGTCGAGCCCAAGCTCCGCGGCTCCTCGGCTGCCCGCCAGGGAGGGCTCGACTCCCAGAACATCCCACTTGTATAGGTAACGGCCGAGGTCGAGGGCAAAACCGTAGTTGCATCCGACATCGAGAAAACGCCTCACCGTGCGCGGGTCGACGAGGACGAGGCAGTCCGCGATGGTGCCAATTCCCGCACCAGCCTCGACATAGTCGTCCACCGACGCCTCCGTGGGCGATGAGTCCAACGGCGTATCGAGAATGTCCAGGGACCCACACTCTGCGCACCGCACGAGAGGCAGCTCGTGTTGGGCCAGCGCGGTCACGCGAGCGATGAGTCTGGCTTCTCCGGCACTGTCGCACACGCGGCAATGCAAAAATCGGGGCTCATCACACCATTCGACTGCGATTTCAGGTCCCGCACCTTCACCGAGTTGGAGGTCGTGCACTCTTGCAGCCTAAGGCATGCTCAGGTGGTGTGACCCGCTGCCTCCATTTGGCGGAGTTCCTTCTTGAGATCAGCAACCTCGTCCCGAAGTCTGGCAGCCAATTCAAATTTGAGCTCGCTCGCCGCCTGCAGCATTTGCTCATTGAGGTCCCGGATGATCGCCTCGATACTGTTCGCCCCCGCCGCCGCGAGACCCTCGCGCTTGAGTGTCTCACTGCCGAGCGCGGGCGTGGGCGTTCGCTTCTTCCCGTCGCGACCAGCGAGAAACCGTTCGGTGTCTGCGTCCTCGCGGGCGAGCACATCCGTGATGTCAGCGATGCGTTTGCGCAGCGGCGTCGGGTCGATGCCGTGCTCGGTGTTGTAGGCGACCTGCTTTTCTCGCCTGCGCGTCGTTTCGTCGATGGCACGCTTCATGGAATCCGTGAGGACATCCGCATACATGTGCACCTCCCCCGAAACGTTCCGCGCGGCGCGTCCGATCGTCTGGATGAGCGACGTCGCAGAGCGAAGGAAACCCTCCTTGTCAGCGTCGAGAATGGCCACGAGGGAAACCTCGGGCAAATCGAGACCCTCCCGCAGGAGGTTGATTCCGACGAGTACGTCGTAGACCCCCTGCCGCAGCTCGGTCAGGAGCTCGACCCTGCGCAGTGTGTCAACGTCGGAGTGCAGGTAGCGCACGCGCACACCGGCCTCGGTGAAATAGTCGGTGAGTTCCTCCGCCATTTTCTTCGTCAGCGTCGTCACGAGTACGCGTTCATTGCGATCCGCTCGCAAGCGAATTTCCTCGAGCAAGTCATCGATCTGCCCCTTGCTGGGCTTCACGATGATCTTCGGATCAATGAGTCCGGTGGGGCGGATCACCTGCTCGACGATACTGTCCGTTATCCCCAATTCGTAGCGGCCTGGTGTGGCGGATAGGTAGACCTTTTGTCCGACGCGCTCCAGGAACTCAGTCCAGGTGAGCGGACGATTATCGAGCGCGCTTGGCAGCCGGAAGCCGTGCTCAACGAGCGTGCGCTTGCGGCTGGAGTCGCCCTCGTACATCGCTCCGATCTGCGGCACAGTGACGTGAGACTCATCAATCACCACGAGAAAGTCCTCAGGGAAATAGTCCAGAAGGCAGTTCGGCGGCTCCCCTGCGCTGCGTCCGTCAATGTGGCGCGAATAGTTCTCGATCCCGCTGCAGAACCCGATCTGCTCCATCATTTCCAGATCAAAGGTCGTACGCATTCTTAGCCGCTGAGCTTCGAGCAGCTTTCCCTGTCCTTCAAGTTCTGCGAGGCGCTCGGCGAGTTCCTCCCTAATTGTTCCGATGGCGCGCTTCATCGTCTCCGGGCTTGCCGCGTAGTGCGTCGCAGGAAACAGCGCGACGGAGTCCATCGCTTGCAAAACGTCGCCGGTCAACGGATGCAGCGAATAGATGGCCTCGATCTCGTTGCCAAACATTTCAATGCGAATCGCGTGTTCCTCGTACACCGGGATAATTTCGATGGTGTCACCGCGCACGCGAAATTTCCCCCGCGAGAAGTCAATGTCATTGCGTTGATACTGCATGGCCACGAGGCTGCGGATGAGATGATCCCGCGGAATTTGTTGACCGACCTGAAGGGAGACCATGGCACCGAGATATTCCTCCGCGGCGCCAAGACCGTAGATGCAGGACACGGTAGACACGACGACGACATCCCGTCGGCTCAGCAATGAATTCGTGGTCGAATGCCTCAGCCGCTCCACCTCAGCGTTGATCGAACTGTCTTTTTCAATGAATGTGTCCGTTTGCGGCACGTACGCTTCCGGTTGGTAATAGTCGTAGTACGACACGAAATACTCAACCGCGTTGTTGGGCATGAGCTCACGGAATTCGTTGGCCAATTGAGCAGCAAGCGTCTTGTTGTGCGACATCACGAGGGTGGGGCGCTGCACCTGCTCGATGAGCCAGGCCGTCGTCGCCGACTTGCCGGTGCCTGTCGCACCGAGGAGCACGACATCCGTCTCCCCTGCGTTAATTCGGGCAGCCAGCTCCGCGATCGCCGCGGGCTGATCTCCGCTGGGGATGTATTCGCTGACAACCTCGAACGGTCGTACAGCCCGGGTTGCCTGCATTACTTAAGTGTAGGCAGGTCCACCGTCATCTGGCTGGCCGTGCGCTCCGCCCCTAGCTGAATCCACACGTCGGATGGCGCGACCCCGATCGGATGGTGAGTGACGAGCACCGTGATGGTGTCGCTCAGGGCATCACGCAAATCGGCCATGAGCGCTTCAGCACCCTCCTCGTCGACGTGCGCCGTTGGTTCATCCAGCAACACGACACTGCAGCGAGCAAGCAGCGTCCGCGCAACGGCCACGCGTTGGCGCTCCCCGCCGGAGAGGAAGCCACCGCCGGCTCCGATCGGCGTGTCCAGCCCGAGCGGCAACCGTTCAAGGAGAGGGCCCAGTCCCACCCGTCGAGCGACGGTGAGCATCTCCGCATCGCTCGGCGCCTCGTCCCTGCTCCTGGCCACAAGCAGATTTGCGCGCAGCGTGGAATTGAACAGGTGGCCCTCCTGAGGGCACCAGGCGATCGTTTGTCGGAGGGAGGCGATGGTCATCGTAAAGGTGTCGAGGTTGTTCAGCAGATACCGGCCTCGTACCGGCGCCAGGTGCCCGAGCAAAATCGACAGCAGTGTTGTCTTTCCTGAACCCGATGGACCGGTGACCACGAGCACGTCACCCTGGTGTGCGAGCGAGGTGACGCTGTCGAACACTGGATCAGGCATGCCGGGCCAGCGCGCCGCGACATTCAGGAGCCGGAGCCGTTCGACGGATTCCGGGGCGGCCAGTGAGCCGTTCGGACGCACGGCACGGTCCGTGTGATCGTCCGTGGCCGCGCCGGCCGTTTTCGCGACAGAAGTGAGCACGTCACGCAGCGCGGGCCACTGCTGCACGCCAGCAACGAGTTCAAGGAACGCGTCGATCAGGCCGAGCGGCGTGAGAACGAGCACCGCGAGCAACTCGCCGGAGAGTTGGCCGTCCGCTACCGCGGAGGCAGTCAACGGCAAGACGAGCACGGCTGCTGACCCGCAGGCCGCAATCGCTACGGCTGACCCCAGACCGGAGGCAAGAGCAGCGCCTCTGGCCGCCGCGGTTGCTCGACGATCCAGTTCGCCGAGCTCCGCTCTGACGGCGGAATCGACGCCATTCGCTCTCAATTGCGCTGCCGCGCTCACCAGGGCGGAGAACCGTCTCACCACGCGAGAACGCAGCAGTTGTTGACCACGGGATGCCGCGCGGTCCGCCCACAGGGCGACGACCGGTGCCACGATGACACCCGCGACCGCGAGCGTCAGCAACAACGGCAGGAGCGCTGGCTGAAGCACCCCGAGCCCCGCCACGACGACGACGGTGGTGAGAACGCCAACCACGATGGGCTGCACCACGCGAATCGACAAGTCCCGCACTTCGTCGGCATCGCGTACAAGCTTCACGAGCGCAGTGCCGCCACTCAGAACAGCACGATTCCGAGTCCCCTCCGCCGCCAGACCGGACCAGAGCCGCATTCTCAATCCGGTCAACGCGGCGAAGACGGCATCGTGGCTCACGAGGCGCTCAGAATAGCGAAGCACGGCCCTGCCGATACCGAAGAACCGCACGCCCACGATGGCAACCATCAAATACATGATGGGCGGCTGTTCACTCGCCCTGACGATGAGCCAGGCCGACAGGCTTGTGAGGGCGATTGCCGAAATGCTTGCCGCAGTGCCCAACGCGGCAGCGGCCACGAAACGACCGCGCTGGGGCCGCAGGAATTCCGCGAGGGCGTCGAGCGCGCTGTGTTGTGCCAGCCGATCGTGCTCAGTGGACTCTATGCCCCTGGGTCGCGCGAGTGACATTTCGTGGCTTTGCCGGTCGGTTTCCACCGACACATCAAAAGACTCGCCGTGCAATGGCGCGGTTTTCTGACCACGTCGAACGGCTGTTCCCGCGCCAGGGACCACAGGGACCGTGTGGTCAGCAAGAGCGCGCACCGCATCATCGTGGGATGCCACAATCACGGTAGCCCGGTCTCTCATGCGATCAATGGCGTCGACAACGATTCGACCGCGCACGGCGTCAAGGTGCGCCGTCGGCTCGTCAAGCAACACGAGGGTTGCCCCAAACTGGACCCTCATCAGCACTCCCCCGAATGCGAGACGACGAAGTTCGCCAGGGCTCAACAACCCGGGATTGGCGTCCTCAAGGTGCCGGAGGTCAAGCTCGTCCAGAACGGTCCTTGCGAACGCCTCCGCACCAACTGGCACGCCGTCATGGATCGTCGACGCTGGGCTGCGGGCATAGACAAGAAGTTCACCCAGGACCGTATCTGCGACGGTTTGCGGGTGCTGTGGCAGCCACGCAAGAGTGTCTGACCGGACGCCTGAAATGCTGCCAGACACACGCCACGAGCCGCTAACTGTCTCCTCGGCATCCCGAACACGCAGAACGCCGGCGAGAGCCTCAACGACCGTCGTCTTGCCCGAGCCGCTCGCGCCGTCGAGGAGCGTGATCGCGTGCCGCGGGGCCACGAAACTGAGCCCGGACAACGTTGGGGCAAATCGTTCTGGGTGACGAACCGTCAGCTCGGTGACGCGAATCTCGCCGTCGGCGGCCACCCCGACAGGGCCCGGTTCAGCGAGAAGTGATCGACCGCGGGGGCGCGCAACGATCTCGGTCACACGACGCGCAGCCTCACGGCCCTCGTCGGATGCGTGGAACGCTGCACCGACATCCCGGAATGGCCCGAAACACTCCGGTGCGAGCAGGAGCACGAACAAACCGATGTCGAGCGTCATCGACCCCCCGACAAGGCGAACGCCAATCGTGACGGCAACGAGTGCGACGGATATTGTGGCGATCAGTTCCAGGGCGAACGAGGAGAGGAATGCCGTACGCAAAGTCGCGACGGTCTTGATCCGATACTGATCAGAGATGGTGCGCAGAGCGCCCAGTTGCTCTTCGGCCCGTCCGAGCCCGACCAATACCGGCAGCCCTCTCGCTAGCTCCACCAGGTGGTCAGACAGCCGACCGAGTGCATCGGTCGCCGCAGATACCCGATCGCGAGTGTGCATTCCGATGAGTGCCATGAACACCGGAATGAGCGGAATCGTCAGCACAATCACGAGCGCACTCAACCAGTCCGAAAACAGGATGACCGCACCGACGAGCAGGGGAAGAACGGCGGCATTGATGAGGGCGGGAAGAAAGACGGTGAAGTACTTGTCGAGCTCGTCCAGGCCACGGGTTGCCAGCGTCGTCGTCGAGCCGATCGAAACATCCTGCTGGTCAAGTACGGCGTCGGCAAGTTGCGCTCGCAACCGTTCCTTCGCTCCGAGCAGTGCCCGGGCTGCAACGACCCGCTGCGCCCAAGCGATAAGCGCCCGCGTGAGTCCAGAGACGAGGGCAAGCAGTGCCGCGGTGCGCCAGGTATCCGTCCCGTCAATGACACTCGCAATGCCGGACGCTACTCCCAAAGCAACCCCCACGAGCGCTGCGGCCTTGACGGCGCTGATGACGCCGAGAAGGTACAGAGTTCCCCTCGTGACACCAGAAAAATCGGACAGCTTCACGGCGTGCTTTATCGAGACTTGACTGCTGGCTCCACCTGGTGCGCCTCGGGAATGTGAGCGCCGCTTACGCGCTTGCGGAAGACCCAATAGGTCCAGGCCTGGTACGCCAGCACCACGGGAACGCCCACGGCCGCGACGACGGTCATCACCTCGAGTGTGTACTCCGAGGAGGACGCGTTGCTGACGGTCAGATCAAACGCACGATTTAGCGTCGACGGGAGGACGACGGGGTACACAGCCCAGAAGATTGCGGCGGCTCCGCCCACGAGGAACACGCCTAGGCCAACGAAGGACCACCCTTCACGCGCGGCGCGATTGGCGAGCCAGGCGGCGACGACGGCGACAACAGCGACAACAGCGAGCGTCCAACTCACGACATCACCGTCATTGGCCAGAACCCCAATTACCCAGGCGAGCATGGGGAGCACGGCAAAGGGTGTGCCGATCATCACGATGCGACGTGCCCTCGTTCGTACATCGCCGTCCGTCTTCAACGCGAGGAACGCCGCAGCGTGGACGAGGCTGAACCCGACAACGGCAAGTCCGCCGATGACGGCGTATCCGGTGAACCAGGCAAAGGCACCCCCGACGCGGTTTCCCGCTTCATCCAGTGGCAGCCCCGTCGTCGTGAGCGCGAGCATCGCGCCAACTCCAAACGCGGAGATGAACGAACCGAGCCCGAGGGCGAGATCCCAACCACGGGTCCAGCGCCTCCCCGTTGCCTTTCCACGGTATTCGATGGCCACCGCGCGGAAAATCAGGCCGAGCAATACGACGACCAGCGGGATATACATCGCCGAGAATAGCGAGGCGTACCACATCGGGAATGCGGCGAACGTGGCGCCAGCCGCAGTGATCAGCCACACCTCATTGCCGTCCCACACCGGGCCAATCGAATTCAACATGACTCTGCGCTGGTTCTCGCTGCGCGCCGTGAACAGGATGTGCATCCCTACGCCGAGATCAAAGCCTTCAAGGAAGAGATAACCAATCCAGAGAACGGCAATGAGCGCGAACCAGATGGTGGGTAAAAGGTCCATGAAATGTCTCCTCGATTCTGTGGACTAGTACGCGAACGCGAGCACGTCGTCCGAGGCTTGCCCGTCAGGGTTTTTCGGATCGTCTTTGTTGCCAAGCTCGGGCAGCGCACTCGCTGTACCACCCCGCACATATCGCACAAGCAGGCGAAGTTCAAACACCATGAGGACGCCATAAACGAGAGTCAGCGCAATCAGCGAGAAGAGCATTTCGCCAAACGTTACCCCTGGCGACACTGCGGCGGCTGTAAACATGAAGACGCCATCAACACCGCTCGGGTTGGGCGCAACCACGAAAGGTTGGCGTCCCATCTCGGTGAAGATCCAGCCAGCAGAGTTGGCCGCAAACGGCGCGAGGATGCCCGCTATGGCAAGCTGCATCATCCACTTGGGTCGCGGAACGGTGCCCTTCCTCGTGAGCCACAACGCAACGGCGGCAGCGGCAGCAGCGAGTGCGCCGAACCCGATCATGAGACGGAAACCCCAGTAGGTGACTTCCATGATGGGCAAATAGTTGATCGCCTCGCCAGCACGCTCACCGTAGAGCGGGTTGTCCGGCAAATTCGTGCCGTATTTCGCCTGATATTCAGGAATCAAGGTATTGATGCCTTTGATGTCCGTCGTGAAATTGCCATTGGCAAGGAACGACAAGACGCCGGGAATCTCGATAATCGGCACAACAGCGTTGCAATCCCTCGAGCCGAGTTCGCCGATGGAAAGCACCGAGAAGCTCGTGCCATTGTGGCAGGCACCCTCGGCAGCCGCCATTTTGAGCGGCTGCTGTTCGAACATCAGCTTCGCCTGGTAGTCGCCGGTGATCGACGCGGCACCAAAGGCCACGATCGCGATGAGCGCCCCAATTCTGAGGGAGGAAATCCACACGCTGTGATCTGCGCGGTCCCGACCCGGAATCTCCGGGGCCTCACCGACCACAACGCGTCCGGTGCTGTCGACGGTGTCGATGCCGTCGCGGCGACGCTGCCAGAGCTGGTACCAGGCGATGCCGAGCAAGAATGCTCCACCGACCCCAAGCGAGCCGGCAATCGTGTGCGTGAATGCTCCGATCGCCGTATTGTTCCCGAGCACTGCCCAGACATCTGTCATGACGGGTCTACCGTCGATGAGTTCAACCCCGACCGGATGCTGCATCCACGAGTTGGCCACGATGATGAAGTACGCGGAAACAATTGATCCTGCGACGGCGATGATGAGCGTCGCGAGGTGCACTTTTTTCGGCAGCTTTCCCCAGCCGAAGATCCACAACCCGAGGAATGTCGACTCGACGAAGAACGCAAGCAGAGCTTCCATGGCGAGCGGTGCTCCGAACACGTCACCAACGAATCGGCTGTATTCGCTCCAGGCGAGCCCGAACTGGAACTCCTGTACGAGCCCGGTTGCGACGCCCATGACGAAGTTGATCAGATAGAGCTTTCCCCAGAACTTGGTCATCCGGTAATAGCGGACATCGCCGGTCTTGAGCCAGCGATACTGCATGAAGGCGACGACGGGTCCGAGCCCGAGCGTCAACGGAACCATCCAAAAGTGGTAAACCGTGGTGATTCCGAACTGCCAGCGAGCGATTAGGAGCGGATCTAGTGCGTCCAATGTTCCTCCGGGGCCTCTGCCTGAGCTTTCTACAAATGGTAGAACAATTCAGTTCTACACCATTCCCACTCTGCATTTCTACTTCAGGTAGAATTACGCAATGGGAACTCTTGGTGAACTTGAGCGCGCGGTCATGGACGCTCTGTGGGATGCCTCAAGCCACCTCACTTCGACCGAGCTTCGGGATGCCCTGAAGAAAAGTGAGTCGAAACGAGCCCCTAAAGAGCTCGCTGTCACGACAGTACTGACGGTGCTGTCCCGGCTCGAGAAGAAGGGTTTCGTCACCCGGGATCGCGGCGCCCGCCCCCACCGGTACCGCACGGTTTCACCGCGTGCAGACTACACAGCCGAACTCATGCACGAAGCCCTCGGCGGTGCCCACGATCGGGAGGCCGTGCTTTCCCGCTTTGTCGGCCGAGTCAGTCAGGACGAGGCGGAAGCACTTCAACGTCTGCTCAGCAACCGTTGAACCTGTGACTGTCACCGCGATCGCACTGGCGGTTCTCGCCGCGCTGCTCGCGTGGCCGGTACCGATGCTTCTCGCGAGAGCCAGCTGGCCCGCTCGCGCTCCTGGCGCAGCACTGATCGTCTGGCAGTCCATTGCACTCGCCGGTGGACTATCCATGATTGGTGCACTTCTCAGCTACGGACTCACGCCATACGGCACTAACCTCGTGCACGCTCTGGAAACATTCGGCCAGTACCTGGTGCACTGGTCGCTGCCGAGCGGGGCGCATTTTGGCCACCTGTTCGCGTTGAGCAGCGCAATCCTGCTGGGTTTTCATCTCGTGCTGAATCTGGCCCTGACTCTCGTGAGAGCGGAACGCTCTCGACGCCGACACCGCATGCTGGTGAGCCTGCTCACCGAACCGGATGCTGTTCACTCCGACACCAGAATCCTCGTGGAGTCAGCTCCAATCGCCTACTGCCTGCCTGGCACCGTCCGTTCGCTCACGGTGCTTTCCTCCGGCCTCGTCAACCTGCTGGATGATCAACAATTGCGCGCGGTCATCGCGCACGAGAATGCGCATGCCTTTCAACGCCACCATCTCGTGCTTCTCGCGTTTCGGGCCTGGCGTGGATCACTCCCCTGGTTTCCGATCGCCACAGAGGCCCACCATGCTGTGGCCGTCCTCGTGGAAATGCTCGCAGACGACCAGGCTCGACGTGTCGTCACCGATGCGACGCTTGCCGCGTCAATCGCCCTCGTCGCTTCCCACGGCGCCATGCACGACGTCACTCGAGAGTTTTCCTCCACCAAGGATTTCGTGTCGGAGCGCCCAGCCGCTGTGGCACGCATTGCTCGGCTCGCAGCGACGTCGCCTCCGGTCGCTTTGGCCTGGCGTGCTGCGGCAATTGCGGTTGCGGTCGCACTCCTTGCCGTCCCCACGATCCTGTTGCTCGCCCCGGCGTTCGCTTAGGGTCACGCTCGCGCGGCGACTTGCCTCCAGAGTGCATCCGCCTGTTCAAGCGTCTCGGGCAAGCTGCCATTGGTGTCTATCACCACGTCGGCTACGGCCAAACGCTCGGTGTCGTTCACTTGCGAATTCAGGCGATGCGCTGCCTCATCGCGCGCGAAACCGCGAAGGTCGACGAGCCGCTGGATTCGAACCTCGCGTGCAGCGTGAACGACCACGATGAGGTCGAAGGCGTGCTCTCGATCCACCCCTGCCTCCACGAGCAGAGGCACGTCGTAGACGACGACGGCATGCGGGTCACGCGTGTTCGCCTGATCAATCAACTCGGCTGAGCGCCGTTTGATCTCCGGATGCGTGATCGAGTTCAGAACACTTCGTTGCTCGGGATTCGAGAACACGATCGCTCCGAGAGCCGCACGATCCAGTGTGCCGTCCTCGTTCAGGATCTCCTCGCCGAAGCTCCGGACGATGGCCGCTAATCCGGGAGTGCCCGGCTCCACGACCTCGCGGGCGAGAACATCGGCATCGATGTGAACGGCGCCATGTTCCGCGAGCCGGCTTGCCACCACCGTTTTGCCGGACGCGATTCCCCCGGTGAGTCCGATCAGGTACACGAGCCCATGCTAGCTTGGCCGCACGGAAAGTGGAGGGGCGCAGGATGCTGGAACTGCTCACGGGAACTGGCCTGGCGATCTCGGCTGGGCTGAACGCCTATATCCCCTTGCTCGCCGTCGGACTCGCTGGCCGTTTCCTCGACTTCATCGAGTTGCCAGCAGCGTGGGCCTGGCTGGAAAACTCCTGGGTGCTGTGGATTCTCGCAGCGCTCCTGGTAATTGAGGTGATCGCAGACAAGATCCCCATCATCGACAGCGTCAATGACTGGGTGCACACGATCATCCGGCCGGCAGCTGGCGGACTCGCCTTCGGCTCCGGATCGACAGCGACGACGATTGCCGTCCCGGACCCGGCCGAGTTCTTCAGTTCGAACCAGTGGGTTCCGATCGCGCTCGGAGTGCTCATCGCCCTCGGCGTTCACCTCACGAAAGCTGCTGCACGACCCGTGATTAATGCGGTAACGGTCGGCACTGTCACTCCGCTCGTGAGTGCGGCGGAGGACGCAGGGAGCGTTGTGGTTTCTGCGCTCGCTCTCATCATCCCTGTGCTGGTCATTGCCGTCATCCCGGTGGCACTCTGGTTGATCTGGCTCATTGTGCGCAGACGCCGAAACGGCCGGCCCCCGAAGAGGGAACCGGCCGTTTCAGTGCAATCCGATTAGGAGTTGCCAGACAGCTTTTCGCGAAGAGCGGCGAGTGACTCGTCGTCCGCGAGAGTTCCGGTTCCGGATTCTTCTGCGGAGAACGAGGAGCCTGCCGATGCCGGAACTTCACCAATGGGGTCGTTCGCTGCTGCGGCAACCTGCACCTTGTGCGCTTCCCAACGAGCCTGGGCCGCTGCATAGTCCAGCTCCCACTTCTCACGCTGAGACTCGAAGCCCTCTTTCCACTCGTTGGTTTCCGGGTCGAATCCGTCAGGGTACTTGTAGTTCCCCGCCTCGTCGTACTCGGTGAGCATGCCGTAGAGCGCCGGGTCGAATTCGGTGCTCTCGGGGTCAACGCCCTCGTTCGCCTGCTTGAGGCTGAGCGAAATGCGGCGACGCTCAAGGTCGATGTCGATGACCTTGACGAACACCTCGTCGTTGACAGCAACAACTTGCTCGGCCAATTCGACGTGCTTGCCGGAGAGCTCTGAAATGTGTACGAGGCCCTCGATGCCATCCGCCACGCGAACGAACGCGCCGAACGGAACCAGCTTCGTGACCTTGCCCGGCGCAACCTGGCCGATCGCGTGCGTGCGAGCGAACAACTGCCACGGGTCTTCCTGCGTTGCCTTGAGCGACAGGGAAACGCGCTCGCGGTCCAGCTCGACGTCGAGGATTTCGACGGTGACCTCCTGGCCGACCTCCACGACCTCGCTCGCGTGCTCAATGTGCTTCCAGCTGAGCTCTGAGACGTGAACGAGACCGTCCACCCCGCCGAGGTCAACGAACGCACCAAAGTTCACGATCGAGGAGACGACGCCCTTGCGGACCTGACCCTTGGCGAGGTTGCCGAGGAACGAGCTGCGGCTCTCCGACTGCGTCTGCTCGAGAAGCGCGCGACGGGACAGCACCACGTTGTTGCGGTTCTTGTCCAGCTCGAGGATCTTCGCCTCAATCTCCTGGCCAAGGTACGGCGTGAGGTCGCGAACGCGGCGAAGCTCAATGAGCGACGCCGGGAGGAATCCGCGAAGGCCGATGTCGACGATCAGGCCGCCCTTGACGACCTCGATGACGGTGCCGGTAACGACGCCGTCGTCTTCCTTGATCTTCTCCACATCGCCCCACGCACGCTCGTACTGAGCGCGCTTCTTCGAGAGGATGAGGCGACCCTCTTTGTCCTCCTTCTGGAGAACGAGGGCCTCAACCACGTCGCCGACCTTGACGACCTCGTCGGGGTCAACATCGTGCTTGATGGAAAGTTCGCGGGAGGGGATAACACCCTCGGTCTTGTAACCGACGTCGAGGAGAACCTCGTCACGATCGATCTTGACGACGGTACCTTCGATGAGGTCTCCGTCATTGAAAAACTTCAGAGTCTTTTCGACTGCGGCTAGAAAATCTTCAGCAGATCCGATGTCGTTGATGGCGACCTGCTTGGGGCCTGCGGTCGTTGCGGTTGTCATGTAGTTGTTGCTCCAGAAAGGACATAGTCAGGGCCACAGACGAGATACTGCAAAGGATTGTTCGCCGTGGCAGGCGGATAGGACGTCACAAACGTGACGTTCCAGCCTAGCGCCTCAGCCCCGCGGCGACAAAACGCAGAACTCGTTGTCGTCAGACCCCGCTCACGCCTTCGTCACGATGTCCCGCAGCGCGGGCTCCAACTCTGGGTATGTGAAGACATACCCGGCCTCGGTCAAACGCTCTGGTACGACCCAGCGGCTCTTCAAAATGAGTTCAGTCTCCGTGCGGATGACGATCGCACCGAGTTCAGTCATCCACCGGAATGCCGGAAGGCCGAGCGGGATTCCCAAGATCCGCCGGATCGTGCTCATGAGCGTGCGGTTGTCTGTGGGATTCGGCGATGAGACGTTAAACACGCCGTCGAGGTCTCGCCGCTCGGCGAGGAACAGAATGATGCCCAGGACATCGGCGATATGCACCCACGAGAATTTCTGTCGACCACCTCGCGCTCGAAACTCGTGATACACCCCTGCCGCTCGGCGACGTGCTGAACCAAACCATGGCCCATCAAACTGCGGCCCGCCGAGGCCGAACCGGGCCAGGCGGAGCATGGGCTCCAGTGCGCCTCCTGTCCCCAGCACAATTGCGGTGCGCAACGCGACGCGCCTCGTTCCTGGAAGGTCACCCTCAAAAAACGCTGCCTCCCACGCTCTCGCTACGTCGACGGAGAAGCCTTCACCAAGTTCGCCGGTGGACTCCGTCATCGGGCGATCTTCGGCGTGCCGGTAGATTGTTGCAGTAGACGAGTTGATCCACAGACTCGGCGGATGCTCGCACCCGCGTACAGCTCGTGCGAGTTCGCGCGTCGTGTCCACCCGGGAACTCAGAATCTCCGCCCTATTGGCGGAGTTGTAGCGGCAATTCACGCTCTTCCCCGCGAGATTCAGGAGAAGGTCGGCGCCATCCAGCAGGTCGGTCATCGCCTCGGTGTGACCCCACCGCACGGAAGAACTGCGGCCAATGTGGTCGACGACGTGGCCCTGGCCGCGGAGTGACGTGGTCATGGTGCTGCCCATAAAGCCGGATGCTCCGGCGATCACAATTCTCATGGTCGTTCTGCTCTCAGTTCATAGCGGAACGAACCCGCGTATTCGTACACTCTGCCGATGAGTGGCGCGCTCACCACGACGGCAACGTGCTGTCTATGGTCCTCAGCGGAATACCGCTCGATGAGGGTTACCCGCGGAGCACATAGCCGGGGAATCCGCACGTGTCTCGCGCCAATCCGCATCGCGACGCGAGTGGATGTCAAGTGAAGATCACCACCGACGATGTCCGCGGCGAACAACGCCCGGAACCGACACCGCACTCCCAGCGTATCCACCAGCCCCTCTGGCGTCGCAGCAATGCAATCGCGCATGACGCGATCACCGGTGGCCAGACTGAACGTCCTCTCGCCTGTCACCGCTGGCGATTCTGCAGCCTGAACCGGCGTGTTGATGACCGTGAAAGGCACCTCGTGTTCCCAGACTGGGAACATCACGTCGCGGGGAACAATCATCCTGATGGCAGCGCGGAGCCACCAGCGGGGCGTGCCGACAATGGTGAACACGCCCTCGCCACAACCGATCGTTCCCGGCTCGATGGCGGAAAAGTACCTTTGAAGCGTCGGATGCACATCGCCAAACCGTTCACCAAGCACGGCCTCGTAGGGAGACTGAGCGGATGTCACCGGAATCGACGCGCTACTTGAGGAGGGCCGCCTTGAGCGTGTCGAGGCCAACACCGCCGATGTCGAGCGCCCTGCGGTGGAACTCCTTGATGTTGAATGCCGCACCCTCACGAGCCTTCACCTCGTCGCGAAGCTGCTCCCAAATGCGCTGCCCAACCTTGTACGCCGGTGCCTGGCCCGGCCAGCCGAAGTAGCGATTAACCTCGAACTTCACGAATGGCTCATTCATGTTCACGTTGCTCTTCATGAAGTTGAACGCGTAGTCGTAATCCCAGACACCGTTTCCGTCGAGGCGCTTTTTGCCCAGATGAACTCCAAGGTCGAGCACGACGCGTGCAGCACGCATCCGCTGGCCGTCAAGCATCCCGAGACGGTCCCCCGGGTCATCCAGGTACCCGAGATCTTCCATCAAGCGTTCGGCGTAGAGCGCCCAACCCTCAGCGTGACCACTCGTGCCGGCGAGCTGACGGCGCCAGGTGTTCAACTTGGCACGGTTGTAGACGGCCTGAGCAATCTGAAGGTGATGACCGGGAACCCCCTCGTGATACACCGTCGTGGTTTCGCGCCAGGTGTCGAACTCCGTGATTCCCTCAGGAACGGACCACCACATCCGCCCGGCGCGAGAGAAGTCATCGCTCGGGCTCGTGTAATAGATGCCACCCTCCTGCGTTGGCGCGATCATGCACTCGAGTTTCTTCACCGGCTCCGGGATGTCAAAATGCGACTTCGACAGTTCGCGGATCGCGGTATTGCTCAGATTCTGCATCCACTTCTGCAAGGCGTCAGTGCCGTGAAGCTTTCGACTCGAATCGCCGTCCAGAACTTCGATGGCCTCTTCGACGCTTGCCCCTGGCTTGATCTCCCCTGCAACTCGAGTCTGCTCTTCCACCATGCGCGCGAGCTCTTCGATCCCCCACTCATACGTCTCGTCCAGGTCGATCTTCGCGCCAAGGAATCGCCGAGACTGCAGTGCGTAGAGTTCACGACCGATGCCGTCTGTTTCTCCGGCGGCCGGACCCAATTCGTTCACGAAGAAATCGCCGAGCTTCGCATAGGCGGCGGCGGAGGCCTCTGCGCCTGCGCGCAGATCGGCCTTCAGGGTGTCCGGAAGTTCTGCGCCATCCCCCGTGGCGGCGCCATCGGTGAAGGAGAAGAAGAATCCAGTCTTCGCCGCATGCTTCTTCACCTGGTCGAGAACCTCGGTCACCTGCCGACGAGCAGGCACTGAACCATCGGCAATACCCATTCGCAGCGTCTCGATGTAGCCATCCATAGCCGCAGGGAGGTTCGACAGCTTCCCGGCGATCGTGGCCCAGTCCTCGACGGAATCGTGCGACATGAGGTCAAAAATGTCGCGCATGCTTTGAGCGGGCGACGCGATGACGTTGAGATCACGCTTCCACAAGCCGGCCTCTGATGCCTCGAGGTCGAGGGTGAGCTCGTTCGTCATATCGGTCTTCGTGACCCAGTCAACATCATCGGCGGGTTCAACCTTGTTGAGCTTGGCGAGGACCTTCTTGCCCTCGGCAACCAATTTCTCGTGGCCAGCAGGCGACTCGTCGCCGTATTCCTCGTAGCGTCCGGGAATACCGATCCAGATCGCGACATTGGGCTCAAGATCAGCGAGGGTCGTGACCCACTCTTCGGCTATGGCGTCGATCGCTGTTGGGGTGCGTGGTGCCTCGTGGGCAGAACTGTCTGCAGTCATATTCTGAGCATAGCCATGCTCATCGTTCAGTTCACTAGTGGGCTGCCGCGTCCCAATTCGGTCCGGTTCCGATTTGCACATCGAGCGGCACCTTCAACTGTGCGGCGTTGCTCATTCGGTCCTCAACAATCGCCGTAATCGTCTCCAGCTCACCGACGGCAACCTCAAAGACCAGCTCGTCGTGCACCTGCATGAGCATCCGCGACTGCAAATCCTTCTCCCGCAGGTCTTGAGCGACTCCCAACATCGCGATCTTCATGATGTCGGCCGCGGAGCCCTGGATGGGCGCATTGAGGGCCTGCCGCTCCGCGTTCTCCCGCAGAACCCGATTCGACGAATTGAGGTCACCAAAGGGGCGACGCCGGCCAAAGATGGTTTCCGTATAGCCGTCAGCCTTGGCCTGCTCCACGACGTTGCGCAGGTAGGCCCGCACGGCACCAAACCGGGCAAAGTAGTCGACCATGAGCTGCTTGGCCTCTGATACGTCAATGCGCAACTGCTTCGAGAGGCCAAAGGCGCTCAGCCCGTAGGCCAGGCCGTACGACATGGCCTTCACTTTGGTGCGCATGATCGGGGTCACGTCGGAGGGCTCAACGCCGAAGATTCGAGCACCGACGAAGCGGTGCAGGTCTTCTCCTTCGTTGAACGCGGCAATGAGCCCCTCGTCCTCCGACAAGTGGGCCATAATGCGCATTTCAATCTGCGAGTAATCGGCAGTGAGCAGCGTCTCGAACCCCGTGCCGGCCTCAAACGCCGCGCGGATCTCCTTTCCTTCGTCGGCTTTCACCGGGATGTTCTGAAGGTTCGGATCATTCGACGAGATTCGGCCCGTGCTCGTTCCGGTCTGGTCGTAGGTGGTGTGAATGCGACCATCTGCACCGATTTCGCGCTCCAACGTCTCGATCATCTGTCGAAGCTTCGTGGCGTCCCTGTGCTGGAGCAGAAGCTCCAGGAACGGGTGTGGTTCCGGAAGTTGCTCCTGCAAATCGGTGAGGGCAGCAGCATCCGTCGAATAACCGGTCTTGGTTGCGCGTGTCTTCGGCATGCCGAGTTCCTCAAACAGCAGTTGCTGCAATTGCTTTGGAGACCCCAGGTTCACCTCGCGGCCGATGATGGCGAATGCTTTTGCCGCGATGTCGGCTGCGCGTTCGGTGAGGCGCTGATTGAGCTTCTCCAGGGCTGCGGCGTTGACCGTAATACCGTCCAGCTCCATGCGCGCGAGCACCGGAACGAGAGGCAGCTCAATCTCGTTGAGCACTGTCCTGGATCCTGCGCTGAGTCGCCCCTCGAGCTCCCGCGCGATGCGCAGGACGTACCATGCCTCCGTCGCCGGGCTCAGGCCATTTGCATCGGGGACGAGTTGGTTTTGATCCACCTCGACGACGGTCTCACCCAGGTGGGTGTAGACCTGCCCGGCGAGCGACTCATCCTTGCCGCCTGGCTTCAGTAGCCACGCCGCGAGAGTGGTGTCGAACGCTATGCCGTTCACGACGACGTCAGCAGTCGACAGCGCCTTCACTGCCCGCTTGGAATCAAAGAAGTACTTGGGTGAATCGCTCGCAAGCCACGCTTCGACGGGCGCATAGTCTGGCCGGTGAGCGCCCCAGGGCACATACGCGGAGTCCGTCTCGGAGGCGATACCCAACCCCGTGAGCGTGCCACCACTCGTTTCCACGATGAGGCCAAGCGGACTGGTCCCGTCGCCAACAACCTGATGCAGCCATTTCGAGAGTTCCTCATCGACGAGCTTTTTTACGGGAGGCTCATCCTTGGATGCTGCTGTGGGTTCGAGAGTAGTTCCGCCCTCCGCTTCAGCAATCTTCAGGACGCGGTCCAAAAGAGTTCTGAACTGCAGTTTGTCGAACACCTCGCGCACCGCCGTTGCATCAATGGGCTGGCGTTCAAGATCCTTCGGCCCCACCGGCAGGTCGACATCCGTCACGAGCCGGTTGAGCTTGCGATTGCGGGTCGCCCTGTCCTTCTGCTCGCGGAGTTTCTCGCCGACCACACCCTTGATCTCGTCCGCGTGTTCCAAAATTTGGTCGAGTCCTCCGTACTGGAGCACCCACTTCACGGCGGTCTTCTCCCCCACCTTGTCGACCCCGATGAGGTTGTCACTTGATTCCCCGACGAGCGCTGCGACATCCGGATACTGCTCTGGACGGATGCCGTAGCGCTCAACCACAGCGGCCGGGTCGTAGCGTTTGAGCTCGGAGACTCCTCGAGCGTTCGGGTACAGAAGTGTTACATCGTCGTTGACCAATTGAATGCTGTCACGGTCGCCTGAGACGACGAACACGTGATAACCCTGCTCAGCTCCCTCCGTGGCGAGGGTGGCCAGGATGTCATCCGCTTCGAAATCCTCTTTGCTGATCGTGATGATGCCCATGGCCTTGAGCGCCTCTTCGAGCAGCGGAATTTGCCCAACGAACTCTGGAGGAGTCTCGCCCCTCGTGCCTTTGTACTCCGGGTACTCGCGCGTGCGGAAGGAATACCGTGAAATGTCGAACGCTACGGCAAGGTGGGTCGGCTTCTCGTTCTGCAACAGATTGATGAGCATGGCAATGAATCCGTGGATGGCATTGGTGTGCTGGCCCTCCCGATTCATAAAACTGTCGACGGGCAGGGCGTAGAACGCCCGGAACGCGAGCGAATGGCCGTCAATGACCATGAGGGTAGGCTTTTTATTGTCCGACACGACAGTCAGCCTAGCTGGCGCCGCCGACACGAAACCGAAGGGGTTTTGCCGCCATGAACATTCCATCCACTCAGGTGGACCCAGCTATCCCGGCGGGAGCCCTGGGGCAGAAGATGGGCATCGAAGTGCTGGAGTTGAGTCCGGAGCGGTCCATCGCGCGGATGCCTGTGGAGGGAAACACTCAGCCATACGGGATACTGCACGGCGGGGCCCACCTTGTGCTTGCCGAGTCACTCGGCTCGATGTCGGCACATCAGCACGCTGGTCCCGGACGCTACGCCGTCGGAATTGAAATCAATGCGAGCCACTCCCGATCGGTGTCGAGCGGCTGGGTCACCGGAACCTGCACGGCGATCAGCCTGGGGCGTACCCTCACGGTTCACGAAATCGTCCTCACCGACGACGAGGGTAACCGCCTCTCCACCGTTCGGATGACGAACCTGCTGCGAGACGCGTAACTAACTCTTCTTCGGCGCGAGCTGGTCGATGATGGCCACCGCGACATCGTGCATGGTGAGGCGACGGTCCATGGATGCCTTCTGGATCCAGCGGAAGGCCTCGGGTTCCGAGAGCCCCATCTTGTCGTTGAGCAAGCCTTTTGCGCGGTCCACGATCTTGCGCGTCTCGAACCGCTCGACGAGATCCGAAACCTCTTCCTCCAGCGTGACAATCTGCGCATAGCGCGCCAGGGCGATCTCAATCGCCGGAAGCAAATCGCTCGGCGTGAACGGCTTAACGACGTAGGCAAGGGCACCGGCCTCTGTTGCCCGCTCGACGAGGTCCTTCTGGCTGAACGCGGTCAGGAGCACGACGGGGGCGATGTGGTTTTTGGTGAGCTGCTCAGCGGCCGAGATGCCATCCAGCTTCGGCATCTTGACATCCATGATGACGAGGTCAGGGCGAAGCTCCGTGGCCAGGGCAACAGCACCTTCCCCATCGCCGGCCTCGCCGACGACATCGAAACCGTTGTCCCGAAGCGTTTCGACAATGTCGAGGCGAATCAGAGACTCATCTTCCGCGACAACGACTCTCCGGGCGACGGGCTTTTCTGCTTCCTGGTCTGACACATCTCAAAGCTTACGGGAAAGCGCGCAGAGGCGGTCCGCCGTTGCGATACTCTTGAGCTCGGCTACTGTGCGCCGGTGTGGCGGAATGGCAGACGCGGAGCACTCAAAATGCTTTGCTCGAAAGGGCGTGTGGGTTCAAGTCCCACCACCGGCACAGATCGAGGTTCTACTGCGCCCAGGCCGGCGCAACGGCGTTCAAGGCGTCGCCGACCTGGTGAACCCGCATGTCGTTTGTGGATCCGGTAATCCCGGGAGGGGAACCGGAGATGACCACAACCTTGTCGCCGATTTCGGCGAGCCCGAGGCCCAACAGTGTGTCGTCCACCTGACGGTACATGGCGTCAGTGTGGGTCACGAGGTCAACGAGGAACGACTGGATGCCCCAGGTGAGCGACATCCTGCGGCGAATTCCCTCGATGGGCGTGAACGCGAGCATGGGGATGTGCGAACGGATGCGGGACATCCTTCTGGCCGAATCTCCGGACTGAGTGAAGACACAGAGGAACTTCGCCTCGACGAACTCCGCCACCTCCGCAGCGGCGAGAGTGACAGCACCGCCCTGCGTGCGCGGCTTCGTGCCGAGGGGCGAAATCCGGTCGAGACCGTGCTCCTCCGTGGACTCGATGATCTTCGCCATGGTCTGCACCGTAATGACGGGGAACTCGCCGACGCTCGTCTCTCCACTCAACATCACGGCGTCTGTGCCGTCGAGAACGGCGTTCGCCACGTCGGAGGTTTCTGCACGGGTTGGGCGTGGGCTGGAAATCATCGACTCCAGCATCTGAGTGGCGACGATGACCGGTTTGGCCATCCTGCGGCACAACTCAACGGCGCGCTTCTGCACGATCGGCACAGCCTCAAGCGGCAGCTCGACGCCGAGATCGCCGCGCGCGACCATGATGCCATCGAAGGCGTCAATGATCTCTTCGAGGTTGTCGACCGCCTGTGGTTTCTCGATCTTGGCGATCACGGGAACCTTTCGGCCCTCCTCCGCCATAATCTCGTGCACGCGAACGATGTCGTCTGCGCTGCGCACGAACGATAGGGCGATGAGGTCCGCACCAAGGCCAAGACCCCAGCGCAAGTCAGCTTCATCCTTCTCGGACAACGCAGGGACGTTCACGGCGACGCCCGGCAAATTGATGCCCTTGTTGTTGGATACCGCACCCGGCACCTCAACGACCGTGGTGACGACAGTGCCATCAGAATCTGTGACGCGCAGAGTGACCTTGCCGTCGTCGATCAGCAGCGGATCTCCTGCCTTCACATCTCCAGGCAGCCCTTTGTAGGTGGTCGAACAGATGTCACGGTTTCCGACGACGTCATCAATGGTGATTTTGAAGACGTCGCCGACGGCAAGGTCGTATGGGCCGCCCTCGAACTTGCCCAGGCGGATCTTCGGGCCCTGGAGGTCCACAAGCACAGCGACGGGACGGCCGGATGCCTCAGCCGCACGGCGAACATTCGCATAGACCTCTTCGTGCACGTCATAGCTGCCGTGGCTGAGGTTCATCCTCGCTACGTCCACCCCGGCGTCAATGATGGCCCGGATGTTCTCATAGCTTGACGTTGCTGGTCCAAGGGTGGCGACGATTTTTGCGCGTCTCACTGGTTTCCTTCGTTCCTGTTGATGTCGATGTTGACTCGGGTGGTCAAAGACTGATCGCGCGGTCCGTCGGACGAACCGGGGAGGGCAATTCTGAGTCACCTTCAAGGTACCGGTCGACGGCCTCCGCCGCTGCACGGCCCTCGGCGATTGCCCAGACGATGAGAGACTGTCCGCGCCCAGCGTCGCCGGCCACAAACACGCCAGGCGTATTGGACTGATAGTCCGAATCCCGCACAACCGTTCCGTTTTCCGTGGCCAGATTCAATTCGGCCTCGAGCGGCGCGGTTTCCGTTCCCGTGAATCCGAGGGCAAGCAAAACGAGGTCAGCGGGCAATTCACGCTCCGTGCCCGATTTGGGCACCCGCGCGCCGTCCAGATACTCGGTCTCGGCTATCCGCACCCCGGTGACTTCGCCGGCCTTGTTCGACAGGAATTCCACCGTGGAGGCGAGAAACTCTCGTTGGCCACCTTCCTCGTGCGCGGTCGAAACTTCGAAGAGAAGCGGATGCGTAGGCCACGGCTGCCCATCCTGGCGTTCCTCAGGCGGGCGCATGCCGATGGCCAAAGTCGTGACGGACAGGGCACCTTGCCTGTGCGCCGTTCCCAGGCAGTCAGCACCGGTATCGCCGCCACCCAGAATGATGACGTGCCTTCCTTCTGCGGTGATCTGCCCCGGCACGTCGTCGCCAGCTCCTGCGTGATTTTGCTGGACCAAATAGTCCATGGCGAAGTGCACTCCGGAGAGTTCGCGACCGGGAATGGGAAGATCGCGAGGGACGAGTGCTCCCGTGGCGACAACGACCGCGTCATAGCGGTTACGCAGATCGCTCCAGGAGATGTCCACGCCGATGTTGACCCGGGCACGGAATCTCGTGCCCTCCGCCTGCATTTGCCTCAGGCGGTTCTCGATGTGCTTCTTTTCCAGCTTGAAGTCGGGGATGCCATACCGCAACAGCCCGCCGATCCGATCGTCGCGCTCGAACACAGCAACCGTGTGTCCAGCGCGCGTGAGCTGTTGAGCTGCGGCAAGCCCGGCGGGCCCAGAGCCGACGACGGCGACGGTCTTGCCGGTGAGACGCTCAGGCGGATGCGGCTGCACCCAGTCGTTTGCCCACGCCTGGTCGATGATGGACTGCTCCACGAGCTTGATCGTGACCGGTTCCTGGCTGATCCCCAGCACACAAGAACTCTCGCACGGCGCTGGGCATAGTCTTCCGGTGAATTCGGGAAAGTTATTCGTGGCGTGCAGGCGTTCACTCGCCTCACGCCCCTCCCCGCGGCGAATTAAGTCGTTCCACTCCGGAATGAGGTTCCCGAGCGGGCAACCCTGGTGGCAGAACGGCACTCCACAGTCCATGCATCGGCCGGCTTGCCGCCTGAGGACGGTATCGTCACCCTGCTCGTAGACTTCCTTCCAGTCCAGCAGCCTCACGGACACGGGACGGCGCGGCGGAAGCTCCCGCGATCTGGTCTTCAGAAAACCCTTGGGGTCAGCCACCGGTCACCTCCACGATCCGTTCCCACACAATGGCGCCATCGGGGTCGAGCCCCTCATCGACGGCAAGCGCGCGCGTCTCCAGTACGGCGGCGAAGTCACGCGGGAGGACCTTCACGAACTCCAGTGCCGTCGATTCGAAGTCTTCGAGCATGGCTGCCGCAAGGGTCGAACCGGTCTCTTCGACGTGGCGCTCCAGGAGGTCACGCAAAAGTTCGACGTCGGCGCGATCGAGAGGATCAAGTCGGAGTTCGCCCTGGTTGAGCGCTTCCCGATTCACCCGGTCCGCGGGCAGCCGATACACATATGCCGTGCCGCCGGACATCCCAGCACCGAGGTTTCGGCCCACGGAGCCGAGGATGACGGCGGTCCCGCCCGTCATGTATTCGAGTGCGTGATCACCAACCCCTTCAACAACCGCGGTTGCGCCGGAGTTGCGCACAAGGAACCTCTCCCCCACGATCCCGCGGAGGAACAGGCTTCCGCTCGTCGCTCCGTACCCGATGACGTTGCCAGCGATCACGTTGCGCTCCGCCTTGAACACGCTGTCGCGACTCGGGCGAAGCGAGACCATTCCGCCACTCAATCCCTTGCCGACATAGTCGTTCGCATCGCCCTCCAGCCTCAGAGAAATGCCCCTGGGCAGGAACGCACCGAGGGACTGACCCGCCGTTCCGGTGAGCGCAACGCTGATGGTGTCATCGTCCAGCCCGAACTCGCCAAACCGTGCCGTGATTTCGTGGCCGAGAAGCGTCCCGATCGCCCGATCCGTGTTCTTCACGGTGAGCGAAAGGCTGACTTTCTCTTTCCGCTCAAGAGCTGGCGCACTCTGCTCGATGAGTGCACGGTCAAAGTGCACGTCCAGTTCGTGATCCTGATCACGCTGATGGGACAGCGGAGCATCCAGTTCGAAACTTCCCGAGGAGAGGATGGGCGACAGATCCAAACCGTCGGCCTTCCAGTGCGAGATCGCTGCGTCTACGTTCAACAGTTCACGGTGGCCAATGGCCTCCTCTATGCTGCGGAATCCAAGCGCTGCCAAATACTCGCGCACCTCTTCGGCAAGGAATTCGAAGAAGTTCACGACGAATTCCGGCTTCCCAGTGAAACGCGCACGCAGCTCCGGGTTTTGGGTCGCGACCCCAACCGGACACGTGTCGAGGTGGCAGACACGCATCATGACGCAACCGGACACCACGAGTGGTGCCGTTGCGAAGCCGAACTCTTCAGCACCAAGCAGTGCGGCAACAATGACGTCCCTGCCGGTCTTCAACTGGCCATCAACTTGCACAACGACCCGGTCGCGCAGCCCGTTCCGCATGAGTGTTTGCTGGGTTTCTGCGAGGCCGAGCTCCCACGGCGTGCCAGCGTGTTTGAGCGAAGACAGTGGACTCGCGCCGGTTCCGCCGTCGTGGCCGGAGACGAGCACGACATCCGCGAGGGCTTTCGCCACACCGGATGCGACGGCGCCGATCCCCGACTGGCTCACGAGCTTCACGTGGATTCGGGCATCCGGATTAGCACGCTTCAGGTCGTAAATGAGTTGCTTGAGGTCCTCGATCGAATAGATGTCGTGGTGCGGTGGAGGACTGATCAGCCCGACGCCGGCCGTCGCGTGCCTGGTGCGTGCAATCCAAGGGTATACCTTCGCGGGAGGCAACTGACCGCCCTCGCCTGGCTTAGCGCCCTGCGCCATCTTGATTTGGATGTCCGTCGAATTCGTCAAGTACAGGCTCGTGACGCCGAAACGCGCAGAAGCCACCTGTTTGATGGCGCTCCGCCGCTTCGGGTCCAGAAGCCGCTCTACGGGCTCGCCACCCTCCCCCGTGTTGCTGCGCGCACCCAGCTGGTTCATGGCGATCGCGAGAGTTTCGTGGGCTTCCTGGCTGATCGAGCCGTAGCTCATGGCGCCAGTAGAGAATCGCTTCACAATGGACGCAACAGACTCTACTTCGTCAAGCGGCACCGGAGTACGCTCACCCTCACGCAGCGCAAACAAGCCGCGCAAAGTCATGAGGTTGCCCGCTTGCTCGTCCACGAGCCTCGTGTAGTCGCGGAAAATGTCGTACCGGCGCGACCGCGTGGCGTGTTGGAGCCGGAACACGGTATCCGGGTTGAACAAGTGGGGTGGTCCGCCGCGTCGCCACTGGTACTCGCCTCCCGTGCGCAAGTGCTCGTGAACTCTGCTTGCCGCTTCATCGGGATACGCGCTCTCGTGGCGGGCAAGATTCTCGGCCGCGATGACTTCCATGCCAACGCCACCGAGTCTGGATTTCGTGCCCGTGAAGTACTCGTCCACGAATTCCTGGGACAGCCCGATGGCCTCGAAGGCCTGAGCTCCGGCGTAGGCGGATACGACAGAGATGCCCATCTTGGACATCGTCTTGAGGACCCCTTTGCCGAGCGCTTTGATGATATTCGCCACGGCCTGCTCGGACGTCACGCCGACGAGGTCGCCGCTTCGTACAAGCTGCTCGGCCGTCTCCATGGCGAGATAAGGGTTGATCGCAGACGCGCCATAACCCACGAGCATGGCAACGTGGTGCACCTCGCGAACATCGCCAGCCTCGACGATAAGCCCGACTCTCAACCGGTTCTCGCCCCGGATCAGGTGGTGGTGCACGGTGGACAGCATCAGGAGGGACGGGATGGGCGCAAGATCTTTCGTCGAGTCCCGATCCGAGAGCACGATGTACTTTGCCCCGCGTTCGATGGCATCGTCCACCTCGGCGCACATGGCAGCTAAGCGCTCGGCCAGGGCCTGCGGCCCCTCGTCCACGCGGTACACCCCGCGGATGGTGGTTGTCGTTCTGCTCCCCGGTGACGCGTCAATGTGCTGGATCTTTGCCAACTCATCATTGTCGATCACCGGGAAATCGAGGATGATCTGGTACGCGTGCTCTGGGGTGGCATCCAGAAGGTTCAGCTCCGGGCCGAGACCAAGCTTCATGGAGGTGACAACCTCCTCTCGGATGCTGTCCAGCGGCGGGTTCGTCACCTGCGCGAATTGCTGCGTGAAGTAGTCGAATAGCAAGCGAGGGCGCTCGGCAAGGACGGCGATCGGCGTGTCTGTGCCCATCGCGCCAATCGGCTCTGCGCCGTTCTGAGCCATGGGGGCGATGAGGACCCGCAGTTCTTCCTCGGTGTAGCCGAAGGTGCGCTGCCGCCGCCCAACCGAAGCTGGGGTGTGCACGATATGCTCACGTTCCGGAAGGTCGCGGAGGTTGATGCGGCCCTCATCAAGCCATTCGCCCCACGGTGCCTGCGCGGCCAGAGACTGCTTGATTTCATCGTCTTCGATCAATCGACCGGCCTCGGTGTCCACGAGGAACATCTTCCCTGGGCGCAAACGTCCCTTGCGCACGACTCGACTCGCCTCAAACTCGAGCACGCCAATCTCGCTGGCGAGCACCACGAGCCCGTCATCCGTCACCAGGTATCGTCCGGGTCGAAGGCCATTGCGGTCCAGGGTCGCGCCGACCAGAGAACCGTCCGTGAAAACCATCGCGGCAGGGCCATCCCACGGTTCCATCAATCCCGCGTGGTAGTCGTAGAACGATCGACGGTCTTTCGCGAGATTCTCCTGGTTTTCGTAGGCCTCTGGGATCATCATCATGATCGCGTGAGGCAGAGACCGCCCGCCGAGGGTGAGCAGTTCAAGCACTTCGTCAAACGAGGCCGAGTCGCTACCGCCCGGCGTGACGATGGGAAGCAAAGGCGTGAGATCGCCGAGCAGCTCCGACTGCAACTGGGACTGGCGCGCGCGCATCCAGTTTCGGTTGCCCTGAACCGTATTGATCTCACCGTTGTGAGCGAGAAGTCGGAACGGTTGAGCGAGCGGCCAGGACGGAAACGTGTTCGTCGAATACCGCGAGTGCACGAGGGCAAGCCGGGAGGAGAACCTTGGGTCTGACAGGTCAGGGTAGAACGGCTCAAGCTGGAGCGTCGTGACCATCCCCTTGTACACGAGCGTGCGGCAGGAGAGCGAAGGGAAGTATACGTTCAACGCGCGCTCGGCCCGCTTGCGTACGCGGAACGCGATTCGGTCGAGCGCAATGCCGGATGCGCTGTCGTGACTGAGAAATACCTGTTCAATTGCCGGCATGGCTTCGTGCGCAAGATTTCCGAGAACGCTCGCATTCACCGGGACGGACCGCCAGCCCAGCACAGTCAACCCTTCGGACTCTGCGAACTCGGCAATGGCCCTCGTCACCTCACCGCGATCGACCTGATCGGTCGGGAGAAACGCGGAGCCCACGACGTAACGGCCAACGGCTGGAAGATCGAAGTCCACGACTTCACGCAGGAACGCATCCGGGATTTGCGTCATGATTCCGGCGCCATCGCCGGTGCCAGCGTCGGAACCCACCGCGCCTCTGTGCTCCATATTGCGCAGGGCCGTCAGCGCAAGATCGACAATGTCGTGGCCTGCGGTGCCCCGAAGGGTCGCCACCATGGCCAGACCGCAGGCATCCTTCTCGAAGTCAGGATCGTACAAGCCCGACGCCTCGGGCTGCGTGCTGAAACGTGAATGTGGCGGCCTGGGGACCATGGATCGTCCTCCCGGAAATGATCGAGGGACGTCACTGGCCCGTGGAAGTCCGCGCCAGCCGGAGGGCCGGGGTTTATGCGCTGGACTGGTACTTGGCGCGACCGCTTATGGCAGTCTTTGTGCTCTACGCTTTCCCGGACGGAGAGGGTTCTGGTGAATTCGAGCCGTCTTTGCCTTCGAAGTCGGCGTCCGTGTAAACGTCTTCAGAGTGTACAACAGCATCGGGTGACCATTCACGTCCTGGCAGGTACGGGCTTGGTTCGATCCCCGGATGCCGCCTCGACTGCACGACGATGATGACCAGGCCAACGAGGATGGCACCGAACGCGGCCCAGACGTTCGTGCGGATGCCGAAGAAGATTTCACTCGGGTCAATTCGGATCGACTCGAAGAAACTGCGACCGGCCCCGTACCACATGAGATAGGCACCGAGCACCGTCCCCCACTGGAGGCGGTACGCGCCGGGTGACGGGGCAAGCGCGTCAACACCGAGGAACGGAACGGTGACCTTCTTCATCCTCCAGCGGCGCTCAATGTACAGGAGTACAGCGACACCGATGAGGTTCCAGATAATTTCGTAGAGGAAGGTCGGCTGGAACAGCGTGTCCGCAGGCAAACCTGCGGGGAACGCCGGGTTGGAGGATTCGATCTCCAAACCCCACGGGAGATTGGTTGGCAAACCGAAGAGCTCGTGGTTGAAGTAGTTTCCCAGCCGCCCGAACGCCTGTGCGAGCAGGAGTCCAGGAGCGAGCGCATCCGCGAAACTCCAAAACCGGACCCCCGCGAGGCGACAGCCGATGAGAGTTCCCACCGCGCCGAGAAGCAGAGCGCCAAAGATCGCCATGCCGCCCTCCCAGATATAGAGCGTCTTCATGAGGTCTTTGCCTGGACCAAAGTAGTCGTCAGGGTGAGTCACCACATGGAAGATTCGTCCGCCGACAATCCCGAACGGTACGGCCCAAAGAGCGATGTCGAGCACGAGCCCCGCTTCAGCTCCACGCTGTTTGAGGCGGAACCCGGTGAGCACGGTCGCCGCAATGATGCCGGCCAGAATGCACAATGCGTAGGTGTGAATCGGGATGGGCGCTGTGATGAACGTGAGGCCGATGTCGTGCAGCCAGGTTCCGAAGTTGAACACCTGCCACGAGTAATCAGGACTGGGGATGCTTGCAGGAAGCTGGGCCAGGAATCCGAGCACGATTCGATTTGCCTTTCGGAAAGTGGGGGGCGAACGCTAGAACAGCCTAGTACTGAGCGCGAGTACCGAGTGCGAGCGCGGAGGCCGTGCGCGCGAGTTCAGGCACGCCTCCGGCATCGAGTGCCGAAACGAGTGCGGAACCCACGATCGCACCGTCCGCGTAATCGAGCACCTCACGCACCTGCTCAGCAGTGGAAATTCCGAGTCCAACACACGCGCGTTCTGCGCCAGCCGCTCGCAACCTCGTGACGAGGGCGCGCGCCGCACTGTCCACGTCGGCTCTCGCTCCGGTGATCCCCATCGTGGAGACCGTGTACACGAAACCTCTGGACTTCTGTGTGATCATGCGCAGTCGCTCATCGGTGGACGACGGCGCGGCGAGGAAGATTCGATCGAGACCGGTTCGATCAGAGGCAGAAAGCCACGCCGCTGCATCATCCGGAATGAGGTCGGGGGTGATGATCCCCGAACCGCCCGCGGCGACGAGGTCATCCGAGAATCGATCAACGCCATACTGAATCACAGGGTTCCAGTAGGTCATCAGCACGACGGGCACAGGCACGCGCTCGGTGATTGCGTGGACAGCCTCGAGCGCGTGCGCGAGACGGAATCCGCCGGCCAAAGCGGCTTGCGTCGCCTTCTGAATCACCGGTCCATCCATAACCGGATCGGAGTACGGCACGCCAAGTTCGATAACGTCAACGCCGTTTTCCGCGATCGCCACGGCGGCATCGATGCTCGTCGAGAGGTTGGGGAATCCGACGGGCAAATACCCGATGAGGGCTCCGCCGTTCGCTTTGCGCGCATCAATTGTCCCGGCGACCGAGGTGACATTCTTCGTCACGAGTTGTCCGCCAAATCGAACCAGGCGCTTGCGGTTTCCATGTCTTTGTCTCCGCGGCCACTCAAACTCACGAGAATCGTCGCTTCCGGGCCCAACTCGCGCCCAAGTTCCAGGGTGCCGGCGAGGGCGTGAGCTGATTCGATGGCGGGGATGATGCCCTCCGTGCGCGACAGGAGGCGAAACGCGTCCATCGCTGCCGTGTCCGTGATGGGGAGGTAGTGGGCTCTCCCGATGTCTGCGAGCCAGGAGTGCTCTGGGCCCACCCCGGGGTAGTCGAGCCCAGCGGAGATCGAATGCGACTCAATCGTTTGGCCGTCCTCGTCCTGAAGGAGGTAGCTGCGCGCGCCGTGAAGGACGCCTGGGCGACCCTTCGTGATTGTCGCGGCGTGGCGTGGCGTGTCAGCACCGTCACCGGCCGCTTCGTATCCGTACAGCGCCACCGATTCGTCGTCGAGAAACGCGTCGAAGATCCCGATCGCGTTCGATCCGCCACCCACGCACGCTGTCACGGCATCGGGAAGTCGCCCGGTGAGTTCGATGACCTGCTGTCTGGCCTCTTCACCGATGACTTTCTGGAAGTCGCGGACCATAGCGGGGAACGGGTGCGGTCCTGCCACGGTTCCGAAGATGTAGTTCGTCGTGGCCACATTGGTGACCCAATCGCGCATGGCTTCGTTGATGGCGTCTTTGAGGGTTCTCGACCCCGTGGTCACCGGAATGACCTGTGCGCCAAGCAGCCTCATCCGTGCCACGTTCAACGCCTGACGCTGGGTATCCACCTCCCCCATGTACACGACGCAGTCCATGCCGAGCAGCGCCGCGGCCGTCGCGGTGGCGACACCATGCTGCCCCGCACCAGTTTCTGCGATCACCCGCGTTTTGCCGATCCGCGCCGTGAGGAGCGCTTGCCCAAGCACGTTGTTGATTTTGTGAGATCCGGTATGGTTCAGGTCCTCGCGCTTGAGGATGATCCTCGCGCCACCGGCGTGCTCAGCAAATCGCGGCACCTCGGTGATGATCGACGGCCGGCCGGTATACGTGGCGCCCAGTCTGGTGAGCTCAGCAGCGAACGCCGGGTCTGCCTTCGCGATGGCGTACGCCTCGGTGAGTTCGTCGAGGGCTTCTACGAGGGATTCGGGCACAAATCGTCCGCCGAACTCACCGAAGTACGGTCCCTGAGCGTCGCGCAGCGCCATCAGACGGCCAGAAACTCTGCGAGGGTGGCCAGCGGGTCCGACGTCACGAGTGCCTCGCCGACGAGCACAGCGTCGGCGCCTGCCGCGCGGTAGCGGGCGACATCCTCCGCCGAGGCGACGGCCGACTCCGCGATTCGGATCGATCCAGCGGGGATTCGATCGGACAGTCGTCCGAATAACTCGCGATCCAGCTCGAACGTCGTCAGGTCTCTCGCGTTGATCCCGATCAATTTCGCGCCAACATCCACCGCGCGGGTAATCTCCTCGGCATCGTGCGTCTCCACGAGGGCGGTCATGCCCAACTCGTTCACCAGTTCATTCAATTCGCGCAACTGCCTTTGCTCCAGGGCAGACACCATGAGCAACACCAAATCGGCTCCCGCCGCGCGTGCCTCGAACACCTGGTAGGGCATCGCAATGAAGTCCTTGCGCAGCACAGGAACGTCGACGGCAGCACGCACCGCTTCGAGATCCGCGAGAGAGCCGCCAAACTTCCGGCCCTCAGTGAGAACGCTCACGACACTCGCGCCACCTTGCACGTATCGCATCGCAAGCTCTGCAGGGTCGCGGATGTCGGAGAGCGCGCCACGCGATGGACTCGCCCGTTTGATCTCCGCAATAATCTTCACCCGGGGTGATGGGGCGAGTGCTGCCACGGCGTCCAGTGCAGGCGGACGTGACGATGCTGCCTTCTCGACCTCGGCCTGACCGCGGATTTCTCGCCTCGCCGTCGCGTCTTCGAGAGCGCCGGCGATGAGTTGCGCGAGCACGCGCTTAGTGGATTTTCTTGGGCTCGTAGCGCGGTCCTGCGACGCCCCAACCCGCTTTTGCCATGATCCAGCCGACGACAGGGCCGATCACAATGAGCGCAACGGAGACCCAGAACAGCCACAGGGACACAACCCAGAACGCGATCGTACCGACCACGAACGCCAACATCATGATGATGACTCCCGTCCATGCTGCGGGAGAGTGCCCGTGGCCAGGGTCGGAGAGGTCTGCGCTGCTCATGTCACTCCAGTAAATCGTGTGGAACATTGGACTTCGCTCAGTCTAGCGGGACGTTGGGTCCGCTCCCCCGCTCAGCTCGTCCCAATCAGAAATCGCGTGTTCTGTCGTGGTCACTGGCTCGTTCACGGCAGTCTTCTCGCTCGTCGTCTGGTACCTGCGGCCCGCCGTCGGCCAGCTTCGCCCGGTCAGCAGAATGGTAATTCCCACGACGACGAGAAGCGCGCCAGCCGCGAGGGCGATGAACGGCCATACCGTGGTGTTGAGGGAACCGATGAGCTTCAGCACGGAGTCGATTCCCGCAATACTTGTCGCCTTCGTCACTGCCGGTTCGACGGCCGCGCCGGGTGAGGAAAGAGCAAGTGCTCCGGACAGAATGATGCTGGCGCCCAGGAGCACTTCAACGGCCGCGAGGACAAATCGGACGACAGGTCCGGAAATCGTCATGGCGGCGAACGCCGCGGCGGAGGCGATGGCGAGGGCGGACACCGCCGGTGCGGCAATATCCCCGGCAACCTGCAGCTCGGGGTGCCCGGAAGATTCGTTCGCGAGCGTCACGAGAAACCACGGCTGAGACCAACTCACGAGGGCGATGGCGGCGACTACAAGCCCGCCCAAAATACTCGCGGAACGAAGGCGTCGCGAGTTCATGGCGCGACCCTGCGCATCCGATTGGCCACGGCAACGGCGCGCAGGGGCGCCGCCGCCTTGTTCTGCGATTCGAGGTACTCGGAAGCCGGGTCGGAGTCCGCCACGATTCCGGCACCGGCCTGCACGCGCGCCACGGATCTGGAGATCGTCGCAGTTCGGATCGCAATGGCGAGGTCAACGTCTCCGGAGAATCCGAAGTAGCCGACGACACCGCCGTAGAGGCCCCGCGCCGCTGGTTCCAACTCGTCGATGATCTCCAGTGCGCGCGGCTTCGGCGCACCGGACAGCGTACCGGCGGGGAACGTGGCGCGAAGAACATCGATCGGCCCAAACCCTGGGCGCAGATCGCCCTCCACCGAGGACACCAGGTGCATGATGTGGCTGAACCGCTCCACCTGCATGAACTCCGTGACCTCAACGCTCCCCGGCTCGCACACCTTTTGAAGGTCATTGCGCGCGAGGTCCACGAGCATGAGGTGTTCAGCACGCTCCTTCTCATCGCTGGACAGCTCGGCAGAAAGTTCCAGGTCCCGCTCCGGGGTGTCGCCGCGCGGACGAGATCCGGCAATCGGATGCATGTACGCCCTGCCCCCGGCAACCTTCACGAGCGCCTCTGGCGAGGAACCGACGACCCAGTACGGTTCGCCATCCGGCTCGGCGAGGGAGAGAAAGTACATGTAGGGGCTGGGGTTGAGCGCTCGAAGGATCCGATACACATCCAGGGGCTCAGCGGACACATCGTGGTCGAAACGCTGCGACAGCACGATCTGGAACACGTCGCCCTCGCGAATGTACTTTTTGGACGCTTCCACACCGGCGTGGAACGTGGCTTCGTCAACGCGACTTCGCGGCTCTGGGCTGACCGCCATGTCCACGTCGGCCAACCACGCCTCCGAGGGGGTTGCGAGGCGCGTTTGCAGCGAGTCCAGCGCGCGGTTCACGTCGAGCCACAGGGTGTCCGCGTCATCCACGCCGTCGTTGAGCGCCGTCACGATGAGCAGGAGCGCTCCCGTGCGGTGATCAACGACGACAAGCTCGCGAACGAACGACAGTGCCTGACCTGGGATCTCGAAGTCCGCAGCCGGTCCGTTGGGCAGGCGCTCGATCTGACGGACCGCATCCCAGCCGATGAAGCCAACGAGCCCCCCAGTGAGTGGCGGGTGTCCGGCAATGTGCGGTGTCGACCAGCGCGCGTGGAGCTGTCGAATTGCCTCGAGAGGCTTCGCGGAGGCATCCGCTCCGAGCGCGCGCTCGGCGGACATTCCGTAGTCAAGCCAACGAGCACTCTCGCCCTCCTGCGTGAGTACGCCGAAGCTTGACACGCCAATGAACGAGTAGCGGGACCAGATGCCGCCCTGCTCCGCCGACTCCAGAAGGAATGACCCAGGTGTGCCAGCGGCAAGTTTGCGATAGATCCCGACCGGGGTCTCGCTGTCGGCGAACAGCTCCCGCACTACGGGAACAACCCGGTGATCAGGCAGCAAAGCATCGAATTCTTCGCGGGTGGTCATTGCTCCCTCGCCGACTCGTCAAAACAGCTGTGCGCTCCGGTGTGGCAGGCCGCTGCAACGGGTTGAACGGTCACGAGCAGAGTATCGGAATCGCAGTCGAGTGCGAGGGAGTTCACGTGCAGGTGGTTCCCCGAGGTGTCGCCCTTCCTCCAGTACTCCTGGCGGGATCTCGACCAAAACGTGACAAGCCCCTCCTCGATCGTGCGACGCAACGCCTCGACGTCCATCCAGGCGAGCATGAGCACGTCGCGCGAGCCCGACTCCTGCACGATGGCAGGCAGGAGGCCGTCAGCCCCAAAGCGCGCCTGAGTCAGAAGCTCACGACCGTTCAGCTGAGTCATACCGTCTCCCTCACCGCAATTCCGCTGCCGGAGAGAGACTCTTTCACGTCAGCGACCGTCAACTCCCCATTGTGGAACACGGATGCCGCAAGCACCGCATCCGCGCCAGCCAGCACAGCAGGAGCAAAGTGCTCTCTCGCGCCAGCACCGCCCGACGCGATGAGCGGGGTCGTCGTGATGGCGCGCACGGCAGAGATGAGTTCGAGATCAAACCCGTTTTTCGTTCCGTCGGCGTCAATCGAATTCACGAGCAGTTCGCCTGCGCCACGCTCGATAACCTCGGCGGCCCAGTCGAGCGCGTCCAGGTTCGTGAGCGTCCGCCCACCGTGTGTGGTCACCACGAAATGCCCGTCGGAGCGTTTGACGTCGAGCGAAAGGACGAGAACTTGAGCTCCAAAGCGGTCGGCAATCTCATTGATGAGCTCCGGGCGCGCGATCGCGGCGCTGTTCAGACCCACTTTGTCTGCACCAACCGAGAGCAACTTCGCCACGTCATCGACCGTGCGCACGCCTCCGCCGACGGTGAGCGGAATAAACACCTGCTCAGCTGTCCTTGTCACCATGTCCCACGCCGTCGCCCGATTGTCCACCGTGGCGTTCACGTCGAGGAACGTGAGTTCGTCCGCTCCCTGTTCGTAGTAACGCTTGGAGAGCTCAACCGGATCCCCCGCGTCGCGGAGTCCTTGGAAATTCACGCCTTTGACGACGCGCCCATCGGCCACATCGAGGCACGGGATGACTCGAACCGGGAGGGTCATCAGATGCGTGCCGCGTGAATCGAACTGACCAGAATTGCGCGAGCACCCAGCTCGTAGAGCTCATCCATGATGGCGTTCGTTCTGGCTCGCGGCACCATGACCCGCACAGCAACCCAGTCGGAATCGCGAAGCGGGGACACCGTCGGCGACTCCAGACCTGGAGTGATCGCCGAGGCCTTCTCCACCAGCTCGGCAGGCAGGTCATAGTCCATGAGAACGTATTGCCGTGCGACGAGCACGCCCTGAATGCGGCGCTGGAACGTGAGAAGCCCAGGTAACGTCGCACCAGAACTGATGAGGACGGCCGTGGATTCCAGGATGACCGGCCCGAACACCTCAAGGCCTTGCTGCCGGAGAGTCGTGCCCGTCGACACCACATCGGCGACGGCATCGGCGACACCCAGGCGAACTGCCGTTTCGACGGCGCCATCCAGCTTCACAATCTCGGCGGTCACGCCCTCGCCGGCGAGGAACGACGCGACCAATCCCGGGTAACTCGTCGCCACCCGGACACCGGAAAGTTCCGCAAGCGAAGTGAAACCACCCTGCGGGCCGGCAAATCGAAACGTCGACTCACCGAAATCAAGCCCAACAATCTCCGTCGCTGCCGAGCCAGAGTCCAGCAGCAAGTCGCGGCCCGTGATCCCGACATCGAGCGCGCCGGAACCGACGTAGGTGGCGATGTCCCTCGGTCGAAGATAGAAAAACTCCACGTCATTGGCCGGGTCAAAGACGATGAGTTCCTTGGGGTCTCGCCGAACGACATATCCGGCCTCGGACAGCATTTGCACTGCGGTGTCCGCGAGCATTCCCTTGTTGGGGATGGCAATTCTGAGCATGCTGGTTCTCGTCTCCTGCCGACTGGACGACCAGTGCGGCGCGTTCTAACGGGTGTGGATGGGGACGATCACAGATGTCGGTAGACGTCTTCTGTGGTCAGCCCCTTCGCGAGCATGAGCACCTGCACGTGGTACAAGAGTTGCGACAGCTCTTCAGCGGTGCGCTCCGCACTCTCGTACTCAGCGGCCATCCATGACTCTGCTGCCTCTTCGACGATCTTCTTTCCGATGGAGTGCACCCCACCGTCCAGGCGCTCGACCGTGCCGGAACCAGCAGGCCTTGTGGCCGCCTTCTCGGCTAGTTCAGCGAACAGTTCGTCGAAAGTCTTCACGCCCTAAGGCTACCGGTTAGGAAACGCCGAGCAGATCTATGACGAAGATCAGGGTGCGGCCGGACAGTCTGTGCCCCCCGCCAGCCGGCCCATAGGCCAGATGGGGTGGGATCACGAGTTCACGCCTGCCGCCGACCTTCATCCCAGGTATGCCCTCTTGCCACCCGGCGATGAGGCCCTGGAGCGGAAACGAAATGGTCTCGCCTCGGTTCCAGCTGGAATCAAACTCCTCGCCGGTTTCATAGTCGACGCCGACATAGTGCACCTCAACGGTAGCCCCGGCAACCGCCTCGGCCCCAGAGCCGAGCTCGATGTCGCGGGACTCGAGAACCTCCGGCGCTGCGTCGCCGTGGAAATCGATCTGAGGTTTGTTCTTCGAAAACTCGGTCATGACAACCATCCAATCAGACTCAGTGAACGTGTGGTGCAGCTGCGGCACGCAGGGCGGCAATGTTCTCCGCAGCCACCCCGGAGTTGAAGACACTCGACCCGGCCACGAACGTGTTTGCCCCAGCCTCCGCTGCGACGACAATGGAGTGCAAATCAACGCCACCGTCCACCTGCAGCCACACATCAAGGCCGCGCTCGCGCACGGCGTCCGAGAGCGTCACGAGTTTCGGCATGACGGATTCGATGAAGGACTGACCGCCGAATCCTGGTTCAACGGTCATCACGAGAATTTGGTCGAACTCGGACAAAATCTCGATGTACGGTTCGATGGGCGTGTTCGGCTTCACGGCGAGACCCGCGCGGGCGCCAATCGAACGCAAACGTCTGGCCAGGAGCACCGCATCCGTGGCCGCTTCGGCATGGAATGTTACAGAATACGCGCCAAGTTCTGCATAGCCTGGCGCCCAGCGGTCCGGATCGTCGATCATCAGGTGGACGTCGAGCGGGATGGGCGAAACATCCTGGATGCGCCCCACCATTTGCGGCCCAAACGTGAGGTTGGGCACGAAGTGGTTGTCCATGACGTCAACGTGGACGAGATCGGCCGTGGCGATGGTCGCAATATCGCGCTCAAGATTCACGAAATCCGCAGCGAGGATGCTGGGGTTGATGCGAACCGGCATGGGGCAAGCCTACCCGCGTCAGCCGTGCCGGAGTCAGCCTTCGCTGAGCGGTTTCTCTAGAAGGGCAATGAACATGGCATCTGTGCCGTGAGCGTGCGGCCACAACTGTGCGTGCTCCGTGCCGGTGATATGCGCACGACCCCCGGTAATGCGCGCGAGAACGTCCGGGGTATTGAGTTTGATTAAACCGTTGCGCTCCACCGCGTTCGCCACGGCCACGCGGGTCTCGGCCAGATGCGGAGAGCACGTGATGTACGCGAGGACGCCCCCCGGACGAAGGGCCGCGGCAGCCGACGCCATGAGTTCGTCCTGGAGCGCGGTGAGTTCAGGAACATCGCTGGCTTGCTTGCGCCACCGCGCCTCTGGGCGCCTCCGGAGTGCGCCCAGGCCAGTACACGGGGCATCGAGCAGAATTCGGTCGAAGGTGTTGGCCATCCGATCACCGTAATTCCGCCCATCCTCTTCAACTACGTCCGGCGGATCTGCAAACGCGGCAAGGGCGTTTCGGACAAGTCCGGCCCGCGCGGGCGATACTTCGTTCGCGAGAAGGGTTGCACCGCCGGCTAAAGCTTCTGCCGCGAGCAATGCAGCCTTTCCACCCGGACCGGCGCACAAGTCCAACCAGCGTTCACCCTCGCGGACCGGCCGTACTCGGCTGAGCGCGAGGGCGGCCAATTGAGAGCCCTCATCCTGCACCCGCGCACGCCCCTGGGCGACCGCACTCCATCTGGCCGGGTCACCTCCCGCGCTGATGGCCGACACGGGAGAAAGCAGTCCAGGCTCAGCGCCCTCCAGCTCCGCGGTGGTCGACAGGCCGGGAAGCGCGACCAAACTGACCCTGGGTGCCCGGTTGTCTGCGGCGAGAAGCTCGGACAATTCCGCTTCACGTCCATCAGCTTCCAGCGCGCGGCGGAACGCACGAACAACCCACACCGGATGCGAGAACTCGGCGGCCAGGCGGTCGTCGTCAGATTTTTGCACGCCAATGATTCGCGTTCGCCACTCCTCGGGAGTCGACCGGGCGATCGTGCGCAGCACGCCGTTCACGAACCCCGTCGCCGACCTGGAACCGACGAGCCTTGCCTGCTCCACCGCCTGATCCACGGCGGCGTGAGACGCTACGCGCATCGACAGGAGCTGGTGCACAGCAAGCCGGAGCACATCCAGAATGGGTGGATCCAGAGCAGAAATGGGCCGAGCAGCCGCCGCCTCGATCACGCGGTCGTAGTACCCTCTCATCCGAAGAGTGCCGTAGCTCAACTCTGTCGCCAGGGCAGCATCCGCGCCGTGAAGCCCCGCTCGTTCGAGCTTTACCGGCAATAGCAGGTTCGCATAGGCATCAGACTCGGACACCGCTCTGATGACCTCAAAGGCGACGCGGCGTGCCGGTTGGAGCGTCGTGCTCATGTGGCCACCGGTTCGCCGCCGCGACGTCCGCGCCACCAGTCGACCGCGGGCATGGGCTTCTTGCCAGCGGGTTGAACACACACTAATTCCACCGGTTCAGAGGCCGTGCCCACGAGTATGCGCTTGCCGTCAAACTCAATCTGACCAGACGGCAGTCGCGGCGCGTCGCGCGCAATTGCGGCGTCGAGCACCTTGAGGCGATCCCCATCCACTGTGGTGAACGCACCGGGCTCCGGTGTGACCCCGCGAAAACGATGGTGGACCGTCGAGGCCGTTGTGGACCAGTCCAGACGCCCATCCTCGAACGTGAGCTTAGGTGCGAACGTGACATCGCCGATTTGTTCCGCCGCGCGCACCGAACCGTCACTCATCGCGTCCAGAACCGTGACGACAAGCTCAGCACCCGCGATCGAAAGTGTTTCAAGCAAGTGTCCAGCAGTTTCGTTCCGTCCGATGGCCTGCGTCATTGTGCCAAGCACCGGACCAGCATCGAGCTCATTGACGAGCTGGAACACGGTCGCACCGGTCACCTCATCACCCGCGATGATCGCGCGCTGCACTGGGGCGGCTCCTCGCCATCGGGGCAGGAGCGAAAAGTGGAGGTTGACCCAGCCCAGCCGCGGCGCAGAAAGTAGCGGCTCTCGCACCATCCCGCCATAGGCGACGATCACACCAATGTCTGGCTCGAGTTCCAGAATTCGTTCGACGGGCTCCCCCGCGAGGCGATTCGCCGTGATGACCGGAATGCCAAGTTTCTGCGCTGCGTCGGATACGGGGGTGGGAGTTCTGATGCGCTTGCGACCGAGAAGGGCGTCCTCCCGCGTCACGACAGCGGCAATCTCGTGCCCGCTGTCCGCAAGAGCGAGCAAGGAAGGCACCGCAGCAGCGGGGCTTCCGGCAAACACGACGCGCAGTTTCGTCACCGGTGCCCCTACAGTTGCTCAAACGGCTCGAGGTCATCGAACCGGACTCTCAGTGTAGGCGCTGGTGCAGGTGCGCCGGTGGCAGGAACGCGTTTGCGGCGCGAAGTCGCGTTGCGAATCACCTCGGCTCGCAGATTGTGGGCCACCTCAGCGCCCTTCGAAAAATCGAACCGAATGATGACCCTGACCTGGCCGGATTCCCGGTCGACAGGTCCAAGGACGTCCACCCCGGCCAGCTCGGACACACTGCGTGTCACGCGGTCGATGGATGCCGTATCTCCGGTCACCGTCGCCACGCGCACCGCTGGAGGAAAACGGAGCCGGCGCCGGTCGGCGAGTTCCGCGCGAGCGAAGTCGTGCAGCTGCCAGGTGGCGAGCGCGCCAGCGAGCGAACCGCCAACACCGACGAGGACGCTCGGCGCACCCGTCGCCGCAAGCGCAATCGCATTTGACCACCAACGAAGGCAGTCTTCGCCTACGCGCAGGCTCTCCCTCGCCAACATCCGCTCGCCATCGAGGAGGATCACGGCGCGGTAACCACCCGCCGCGATTGGCTCAGCGCCGCGTGTGGCAATCACGAGCGCTGGCCGACTGCCCACCTCCAGGATTTGGCGTTCACCGTCGGCAATGATGACCGGTACGCCGGGAAACGCTCTGCCGAGGTCCTCCGCTGTGCGGGTGGCCCCCTGCCCCTGCAGCCGATACGTGCTGCCTGCGCAGTTCGCGCATCGCCATTTCGAGGAAATCGCGCCACACCAGGAACAGGATGGAGCCGCTCCGGCTCTCTTCACGCCGAGCGGACCATTGCAGTGCGCGCACCGGGCAACTTGCCCGCAGGAATCGCACACCAGTCGTGGTGCGTAACCTGGGCGAGCGACCTGCACGAGAACAGGGCCGCTTTCCAGAGCGGTTCGCGCCTCCCGCCACGCGCTGGACGGAATGCGAGCCCTGGCGGCATGTGAATCCTCCGACGACTGCTGTGCCGTCGGGACCACCTTGGGGAGGTAGCGTTTCGTTGGCGCCAGCGTCGTACACCAACCGAGTTGAACGAGGCGTTCGACCTCGACCGTTCTGGCATGGTTCAGAAACACAAGCGCGCAGTGCTGCTGTTCCTGCCGGATGAGCGCGGCGTCCCTGCTGTGCACATACGGCGCCAAGGGCTCTGCAAGCACCGGGTCACCGTCATTCCACATCACGACGAGGGAGAGATTCTTCGCCGGCGCGTAAATTGCCGAGCGATTCCCCAGGATGACTTTCGGGGTCGAGTCCAGGCAGGCGAGGTGCGCGCGGTACCGGTCGGCATTGGGTTGCCGAGCGTCGAGGCGAATGATGTGCTCAGCGGGGATTACCGCGTCGAGCGCCACTTCGAGCTGCGCCTGGTCACGATAATCGGGAACGACCAAAATCACGGAACCCGTGTTCAGCGCACGGGAAGCCAGAGCGGCCATCGTGACGGCCCAGTGACCGACCCAGGAACCCTTCACCTCAACCAGTTTCGGAACTGCCTCCATGGAAACGCGCGCCGCATCGGCAACGACGGTATCGATGCACTCTGTGTCGTATTCGGCCACTTCGACGGGGACGGACGTGACCGGGACGGTAGCCTGCTGGTCCGCAGCCAGCCACGCCTTCTCGACCCGGACCTGACGCTTGGGCACCGCGATCCGCACGATGTCACTGGCCCCGCCAGCAGCGCGATCGGCCACCTTTCTGGCGAGCGTGTACACCTCGCTCGCCAGCACGGGCACAGAGGACACCACGGCGTCGAGCTCGCTCAGCGCGCCAGGGTAATCGACGTGCGACACCAGTTCCACGATGAAGCCATCAGCAATGCGCCTCGCCGACCTCAGGGGGACCCGAACCCGGCACCCCTCCTGCGCTTCACCAAGCTGATCCTCGGGAATCCGGTAGTCGAACAACCGGTCGAGTTGCGGGAGTGGCGAATCGATGAGCACCCGCGCGATGGATGCCGCAGGCATGCCTACAACCCGGCCGCTGAGCGCAAGTCGTCCACGCGGTCAAGCCGCTCCCACGTGAAGTCCGGCAGTTCCCGACCGAAGTGACCGTATGTCGCTGTCTGCCGGTACCGCGGGCGCAGCAAGTCAAGATCGCGAATGATCGCGGATGGCCGCAAATCGAACACCTCGCGAATGGCTCGACTGATCGTGTCCTCGTCCACTTTCGCCGTTCCGAATGTTTCGATATACAAGCCGACGGGAGAGGCCTTGCCGATTGCGTAGGCGACCTGTACCTCCAGGCGATCGGCAAATCCGGCGGCGACCGCATTCTTCGCCACCCACCGCATGGCGTATGCCCCTGAGCGGTCTACCTTGGATGGGTCTTTACCGCTAAACGCTCCGCCGCCGTGACGTGCGGCACCGCCGTAGGTGTCGACGATGATCTTGCGGCCAGTGAGCCCCGCGTCACTCTGCGGCCCGCCGATTTCAAACCGACCGGATGGGTTGATGAGAAATCGAGTTTCGGAAAGGTCCAGCTCGGTCATCTCCAGTACCGGACGGATGACGTGGTGTTCGAGATCGGCGTGCAGCGTAGCGTCCGAAACACTTGGGCTGTGCTGCGAGGACAGGACGACGGTGTCGATGGTGCGCGCAACATCCCCTTCATAGCCGACGGTCACCTGGGTTTTGCCATCCGGCCTCAGGTAATCGAGTTCGCCGCTCTTGCGCACAGCAGCAAGCCGTTCGGCCATCCGATGCGCCAGCCAGATCGGCAACGGCATGTACTCAGGAGTCTCGATCGTGGCGAAACCGAACATCGTGCCCTGGTCGCCGGCGCCCTGCCGGTCGAGTGGGTCGCTGTCCTTGCCGTCACGAACTTCGAGCGCGCGATCCACACCAGCGGCAATGTCTGGCGACTGATTGCCAATCGACACCGCAACGCCACAACTCGCACCGTCAAACCCCACAGCGGAGGAGGTGTAGCCGATTTCGGTAATGATGTCACGGACCAGTTGAGGTATTTCAACATAACCGCTGCAGGTTACCTCGCCGGCGATATGGACGAGACCGGTCGTGACCATTGTTTCGACAGCGACGCGACTGCCCGGGTCCTCGGTCAACAGCGCGTCGAGGATCCCGTCGGACACCTGATCGCACATTTTGTCCGGGTGGCCCTCGGTCACTGATTCGCTCGTGAACAGTCGGAGAGAATTACCCACGGTGTGCCAATCGGATGAAGGTGCGGTTTTACCAGTTAGTGCAGCAGGTCGAGGATACGACCAGCCACCGACGGCTTCGATCCCGAAGCCTCCAACACTATATCCCCGGCACCATTCAGCACCGTGACCGTGTTCCCGTCTGTGCCGAAACCTTCGGTCCAGCCGACCCGGTTGACGACAAGAAAGTCGCAACCCTTTCTTTGGATTTTCGCGCGGCCCAGCTCAAGCAGTCGATCGTCGTCAGGTTCGGTCTCTGCCGCGAACCCGAGGATGAGCTGACCCTTTGGTCTCGCGGCGGTCAGCGCCGTGAGAATGTCCTCGGTCTTAACCAGCCGAAGTTCGAGTTCGTTGCCCGTCGGCTCCTTCTTGATTTTGACGGGCGACAGCAACTCAGGCCGGTAGTCGGCGACGGCGGCGGCCATGATGACGACGTTGGCGGCCTGCGCAGCGCGGAGCGTGGCCTCGGCGAGTTCCTCCGTCGTGCTCACGGCAACGGTCGTGACCGTCGACGGAGTGACGATGTCCAGGTTCGCTCCGATCAGGGTGACGGTCGCACCACGGGCGGCTGCGGCGGCAGCCAGCGCCACTCCCTGCTTCCCGCTTGAGCGATTTCCGATGTACCGCACCGGGTCGATCGGCTCCCGGGTCCCACCCGCCGTAATCAGGATGCGCTTGCCCGCAAGGTCTTTGGGCTGCACAGCCGCGAGCACGGCGTCGACGATGTCCTCGGGGTCGGACATCCGCCCGATTCCGCTGTCGCTTCCGGTGAGCTGCCCCGTCCCCGGCCCTACGATCACCACTCCGCGGCTGCGCAACGTTTCCACATTGTGGACCGTCGCAGCGTTCGCCCACATTTCGCTGTGCATCGCCGGGGCGATCACGAGAGGAGCCGTACTCGCGAGCACGGTCGTGCCGAGCATGTCCTCGGCAAGGCCTGCGGCCAGACGGGCGATCATATTCGCCGTCGCCGGCGCGATAACAATGACATCGGCGGCTTGGCCGATCGCAACGTGCTGAACCTCTGCAACGCCATCGTAAATGTCGTGGTGCACCGGATTGCGGCTGATCGCCTCCAGCGTCGAGAGGCCGACAAAATGCAGAGCGGCATCCGTCGCGACGACGTGAACGTCGTGTCCAGCCAAAACCAGCAAACGGATCACCGACACAGCCTTGTAGGCGGCGATCCCGCCAGTCACTCCGACGACAACGTTCACCTTGCCTCCGCTCAGTGTCTTCCGCTCAGTGTCTTCCGTCCAGTGTCATCCGCTCAGTGCCTTCAGATCAGTGCCTTACAGACGCAGTTCGGTACTATGGCGCGGGAGTGGCCGCCTGGTTACTCGGCGAGCTGCTTGACGACGAGCTTGCCTTCGTTGATCTCGCGCATCGCGACAGACAGCGGCTTGTCGTCGATGGTCGAGTCGACCAGCGGTCCGACATTGTTGAACAGGCTGCCTTCGTGAAGGTCAGCGTAGTAGTCATTGATTTGCCGTGCGCGCTTGGACGCAAAAATCACGAGCGCGTACTTCGAGTCGACCTTCGTCAACAGTTCGTCAATGGGCGGGTCAATGATGCCCTTGGCGCGGTCAACCATGTCTGGACTCCTTGTATTCGTCGGTAATCGACATCAAGTCTACGACCTCTTGTGCCGCCTGGCTGACCTCCTCGTTCACCACGCGGTAATCGAACTCATCCTGAGCGGCCAATTCGACCTTTGCGGTCTCCAGTCTGCGCGCTCGCTCTGCGGCATCCTCTGTTCCGCGTCCGACGAGGCGGCGCACCAGTTCGTCCCAGCTTGGCGGTAGTAGGAACACGAGAATTGCCTCTGGCATGGCTCGTCTGACCGCGCGCGCACCCTGGAGGTCGATCTCCAACAAAACGCTCCGACCAGCGGCCAGCGCTGCCTCGATTGGCTTTCGGGGAGTTCCGTAGCGATAGGCGTTGTGCACGGTCGCGGTTTCGAGCATGTCCCCGGCCTGAATCATCCGGTCGAACTTGTCGTCCGTCACAAACCGGTAGTCAACGCCGTCCACTTCCCCCGGCCGCGGAGCGCGCGTCGTGGCAGACACAGACACGAGGACTTCGGGAAAATTGTCGCGGATGTGTCTGGACACGGAGCCTTTGCCCACCGCGGTGGGCCCTGCGAGGACGACAAGCCGTGAGCGGACAGGGGCTGCGGCATGTTCGTCTCTGCGAGTGAACCAGTCCCACAACATTTCGCGTTGCCGAACTCCTAATCCACCAACACGCTTCGACTCCGAGATCCCGAGTTCATCGAGAATTCTCGCCGAGCGCACCGGACCAAGCCCTGGCACGCTTGCGATAAGTTCTCGTACTCGGAGGCGAGCTTCAGCACTCTCTGGTGAAGTCCAGCCCGTCTCCAGAACGTCGAGAGGTGTTCGGCGCCGCTCGGCCACAGCGTGTTTTACCGCTGCGCGTGCACGTCGTGCTGCGACCGCTGCGCGGGATGCGGCAACGCGGTCGACGTCGGGTGGATCTACGCGAGGCATTCCAACAGTTCTCCGCTCGTGCGCGACACTGCCTCGGCAAGTCCGTCTGGACCTGCGGAGAGCACGCCCCGCGATACCGCCACGATACAGTGCGGGGTTGCCGCGCCGTAGCGAGTACGGATGTCGGAAAATAGGGCACCCTGATGGCCAAAGCCGGGCGCGAGCACGGGTGTGGCAGAAGGCCCGGCCAGCTCGTCCACTCGGATTCCGTAGTTCTCCGACAACACCGTCGCCCCGAGCACAATTCCGACCGATCCGAGAAGCTTCGCCTCAGCCGAATTGATCGCGATCACCTCGCTCACGATAGCGCCCGCCACTGTCTTCCCGGCGTCATCGCCGGTCTCGACGCGCGCGGTTTGAATACTGATCGACTCCGGATTGGACGTCGCAGCGAGGACGAATAATCCTTTCCCCGTCGTCTGGGCAAGCTCAACCGGTGCAGAAATCGAACCAACACCCTGAAACGCGCTGATCGTCATCGCGTCGGCCTCCAGAGGACTACCCGGTGTCAGCCAGGCTTGACCGTATGCTTCGACGGAAGTCCCGAGGTCGCCGCGCTTCACATCCGCGATCACGAGAAGCCCAGCATCGCGCGCTGCCTGCAGAACGGACTCCAGCGCCGAGTAGCCTGCCGCACCGTGCCGCTCAAAAAACGCCACCTGCGGCTTGAGTATGCCCGCGCGCCCCTGAACGGCATCCACAACTCGGAGGCCGAATTCGCGCACCCCTTCTGCCGAGTCCGTGAGGCCCCACTCCTCGAGGAGGAACGGATGCGGGTCGATCCCCACGCACAACTGCCCGCGCTCTGCGAACGCAGCGGAGAGCCTGGCTCCGAATCCGAGCTCAGTCATGGGCGTCAGCGCCCCCTGGAGCGTGGGCGTGTTCCAGCCGCTCCGCTCGATCGAGCGCGTAGTCCTGAAGCGACCGAACTGTGAATCCCTCGCGGATGGCCTCCACAGAGGATACCGCGGCACCCAATTGCGCAATCGTCGTGAACAGTGCTTTGTCCGCTGCCACCGTCGCTGTTCTAATCTCGTACCCGTCTGCTCTCGCGGTGCGGCCGCTCGGTGTGTTAATCACGATGTCGACTTCGCCGGCGGTGATGAGGTCAACGATCGTGCGCGAATCGCTCTCCGAGCTTTCCGCATCGGATTGCTTGCGCACGACTCTCGCGTCGATCCCGTTTCGCGAGAGGACTTCAGCGGTGCCCTGCGTGGCCAGAATCGAAAACCCGAGCTGCTGCAGGCGGAGCACGGGCAGCACTATCGCGCGCTTGTCTCTATCCGCCACAGACACGAACACCGTCCCGCTTCCCGGCAATCCACCGTACGCAGCGGCCTGGCTCTTTGCGAACGCCTTGGGAAAATTGGAGTCGATACCCATGACTTCCCCGGTGGAGCGCATTTCGGGGCCGAGGATGGAGTCGACGACTTTGCCCTCTCTGGTCCGGAAGCGCTTGAAGGGAAGGACAGCTTCCTTCACGGCAACGGGCGAGTCCATGGGTACGTGCAGGCCATCAACGCGAGGGAGCAATCCTTCCTCGATCAGGGATCGGATGCTCGTGCCCACCATGACGAGCGCAGCGGCCTTAGCGAGCGGCAGCCCCAGTGCTTTTGATACGAACGGTACGGTTCTGGATGCCCGGGGGTTCGCCTCGAGGACGTAAAGCACGCCCTGCCCGATGGCAAACTGCACGTTCAGAAGGCCCCGCACGCCAACCCCGCGCGCGATAGCCTCCGTAGCGTCGCGCACCCGGTCGATCATGCCTCGTCCGAGCGTGACGGGGGGAAGCGTGCAGGAGGAGTCACCGGAGTGAATGCCCGCCTCCTCGATGTGTTCCATCACTCCCCCGATGTATAGCTCTGTTCCGTCGAACAGTGCATCGACATCGATTTCGATGGCGTCGTCCAGAAATCGGTCGACGAGCAGGGGCAACCCGGGCGCGATGATCGCCTGGTCCGCGACACGGTCAAAGTACCCGTGCATGGACTCGGTGTCGTAGAGGATTTCCATTCCGCGACCGCCGAGAACAAAGGACGGTCGGACGAGCACGGGGAATCCGATTTCCTCGGCGACCGTGATCGCGCTCGCGAGGTCCGTGGCCGTTCCGTTGCGAGGCGCGAGAAGTCCGGCTTCATCGAGAATCCTCGAAAACAGTCCGCGCTCCTCTGCCAGATCGATGGCCGACGGCGACGTTCCGAGAATGGGAACGCCTGCGGCCTCCAGACCGTGCGCGAGCCCGAGCGCAGTTTGACCACCAAGCTGCACGATGACGCCGACGAGTTCGCCGCTCGCCCGCTCCGCGTCGATGATCTCAAGAACATCCTCCAGCGTGAGCGGTTCGAAGTACAGCCGATCGCTCGTGTCGTAGTCGGTGGACACCGTCTCCGGGTTGCAATTGATCATGATGGTTTCGAATCCGGCATCCGACAGCGCAAATGCGGCGTGCACACACGAGTAGTCGAATTCGATACCCTGCCCGATCCGGTTTGGACCGGAGCCGAGGATGACCACCTTGCGCCGGTTGCTCGGGGTCACCTCGGTTTCTTCGTCGTAGCTGGAGTAGTGATACGGCGTGAGCGCGGGGAACTCACCGGCGCAGGTATCCACGGTCTTGAACACGGGCCGCACACCGAGGTCATGACGGATGTCGCGAACCTCCGCCTCCTCAAGCCCACGCAGTTCGGCGATTTGCGCATCGCTGAACCCGTGATTTTTTGCGTGCCGCAGAACAGTCTCATCCAGTTCAGCCGCGGAGTGCACTGCAGCCGCGACCTCGTTGATCAGCACGATCTGGTCAACGAACCAGGGGTCAATCCCGGTGGCCTCGAACACCTCCTCGATCGTGGCGCCGGCGCGCAACGCCTGCTGCACCGTCGCAATGCGGCCGTCCGTGGGAATACTCGCTTTCGCAAGCAGCTCGCCCTTGTCGCCTGGTTCCCCCACCCACGAGAAGCTAGACCCCCGCCGCTCCAGAGAACGCAGCGCCTTCTGGAGCGCCGTCGTGTAGTTCCTGCCGATGGCCATGGCCTCGCCCACCGACTTCATGGTGGTCGTGAGCGTCGGATCTGCCGCAGGGAATTTCTCGAACGCAAAGCGCGGAACCTTGACGACCACGTAGTCCAGCGTCGGTTCGAAGCTCGCCGGTGTGACCTTCGTGATGTCGTTCGGAATCTCGTCAAGTCGATAGCCGATGGCCAGCTTCGCGGCGATTTTTGCGATCGGAAAGCCGGTCGCCTTGCTCGCCAGCGCGCTCGACCTGGACACCCTCGGGTTCATCTCGATCACGATGACGCGTCCGTTTGCCGGGTCAACCGCGAACTGGATGTTGCATCCGCCAGTGTCGACGCCAACCCTGCGGATGATCTCATTTCCGATGTCGCGCAGGTTCTGGAACTCTCGATCCGTGAGCGTCAGAGCTGGGGCCACCGTAATGGAGTCGCCGGTGTGCACACCGACCGGGTCCACGTTCTCGATGGAACACACCACGACCGTGTTGTCCGAGGTATCGCGCATGAGCTCGAGCTCGTACTCTTTCCAGCCGAGGATCGACTCCTCCAGGAGCACTTCGCTCGACGGGCTCTGGTGCAGGCCGTCGCCGACCATGCGGATCAGCTCTTCCCTGCTGTGCGCGAACCCGCTCCCCAGGCCGCCCATCGTGAAGGACGGGCGGATCACGAGCGGATAACCGAGATCCTCGGCGAACTCGATCGCCTCGTCCACGGTGTGGGCAATGTGCGAGCGAGCGACCTCTGCACCCGCGAGGATCACGAGTTCCTTGAACAACTGCCGATCCTCGCCCTTGCGGATCGCATCGAGGTTCGCACCGATTAGCTCCACTCCGTACCGCTCGAGTACGCCGTGTTCATGCAGTTCGATTGCCGCATTCAGTGCCGTTTGCCCGCCGAGGGTCGGGAGGATGGCATCCGGCCGTTCCTTCGCGATGATTGTCTCGATGACCTCCCACGTGATGGGCTCGACGTACGTGGCGTCAGCAAAGTCCGGGTCCGTCATGATCGTGGCCGGGTTCGAGTTGATCAGGATGACGCGAATGCCTTCCTCGCGCAGCACGCGGCACGCTTGCGTTCCGGAGTAGTCAAACTCGCAGGCCTGGCCAATCACGATGGGCCCTGAGCCGATGACCAGCACAGAGTGGATGTCGTCGCGCTTTGGCATCAGTTGGCACCCATCGTTTCGATCACTAAGTCACGGAACCTGTCAAACAGGTAGTTCGCATCGTGCGGCCCTGCCGCTGCTTCCGGGTGGTATTGCACGGCAAACGCGGGAATGTCGAGAGCACGCAATCCCTCAACCACCTGGTCGTTGGAATTCACGTGGCTCACTTCGACCCGGCCAAATCCGGTCGGCGAATCCGTGATGCCCTCGATGGGCGCATCGACGGCGAAACCGTGATTGTGCGAGGTGATTTCGGTACGTCCGGTAGCCCGGTCGAGCACGGGCTGGTTGATGCCCCGATGCCCGAAGGGCAGCTTGTAGGTGGCGAATCCGAGCGCCCGGCCGAGAAGCTGGTTTCCGAAGCAAATCCCGAAGAACGGGATGCCAGCTCGCAGCACCTCCTGCAGCAGCGCGACGTGTCGATCGGATGCTCCGGGGTCGCCGGGCCCGTTCGAGAAGAACACCGAGTCCGGTGCGAGCGCGAGAAGTTCCTCTGTCGTCGTCGACTCCGGCACGAGGATCACCTCGAAGCCGCGCGCGGTGAGGAAGTGCAGCGTTGAGCTCTTCACGCCGAGGTCGAGGACGGCGACAGAACCGATGCGCTTTCCCACCGCAGGCATCCGACGGATTTCGCTCGTGGACACGCGCGCAGAGAGATTCTGTCCGGCCATCTGCTCGGATGCCAACACCACCGCGAGGAGCTCGTCGTCTGTTCGGTCTGCGTCCGGCCCGGAAAAAATTCCTGCCCTCATGACGCCAACCGAACGAAGTCGACGGGTGACCGCGCGCGTGTCAATCCCACTCATGCCGACGACTCCGCCGTGTTCGAGTGCGTCGTCGAGACTCCCGGTCGCCCGGTAGTTGGACACCGTACGGGACGGATCGCGCACCACGAATCCGGAGACCCAGATTCGATCAGACTCGTTGTCTTCGTCGTTGACCCCGGTGATTCCGATGTGCGGGGCAGTCATGAGCACAATCTGGCCCGCGTAGGACGGATCCGTGATGGTCTCCTGGTACCCGGTCATTCCCGTGGAGAACACGATCTCCCCCAGTGCTGTCCCGCGCGCGCCGTAGGCGTGGCCTCGATAGCGCGAGCCATCCTCGAGCACGAGGATTGCCACATCAGTTTCTGTTGTCATTCCGACACCTCCACAAGCTTCTCGGCCAGTGCGATAAATTCGCCCGGTTCACCGTCCAGTCGGAAATAACTGTCCACATCCCGCTCACCCCACCGCCAGGCGATGACCACAAGCCCGCCTGGCTCCACGGCTTTGTCAATCGTCCAGGTGGACCGGTGAACGGCGCGGATGGCGTCTTTGGCAAGAAATCGAGGTTCCTGACCGGTGAGCGCGAGAACAATTCCCGCCTCCGTTACTGTCACCGTCGATCTGGAGCGAAACCCGAGACCGCGAATCGTGACCCGCTCAAGCGGCTCGTCGCTCAGAGTCGTTGCGACGTACAGTCCGCTTGCCGCCGCGAACACCTCGCCAAGTTCGGCGGGCACTGGTGCGAGTTCAGTGAGGTCGTTGTGCCGCTTCGAGCGGTTCCGCCAGCCCCACAACATCCCGATCAGAACGAGGAGAAAAATGACTCCGACGATGACGGTCGGCAGGTACCTATCCACGGGAACGTCCCTCTCGTGCTTTGCCGGCCACCGAGTCCGCATCGAGAAGCGCACCGTCGAGGACGGTGGCGTATCCCGCGTGAATGGTGGCCATGATCCGTCCGGGAAGGCTCATCCCCAAATAGGGCGAGTTCGTGGAGCGACCGTGCAAGTCGCCCGCGGTGAAGTCTCTGCGAACGGTCGGATCGACGAGAGTCAGTTCCGCCGGCGCCCCCGCCACGATGCCTCGGTCGTACCCGGAAAGCCCGCCAATCTCGGCTGGCACTCTGGAGAGAATTCGCTCCACGTCTGGCCAGTCCAGGATGCCCGTCTCGATGAGCGCAGCCTGAACGACGGACAGTGCCGACTCCAGCCCCACCATTCCAAACGCCGCCTCGGCCCAGGCCGCCTCTTTGTCCTCGACCGGATGTGGTGCATGATCCGTGGCGATGATATCGATGGTGCCGTCAGCGAGACCTGCCCTGAGCGCTTCGACATCCTCGCGCGTGCGCAGAGGAGGGTTCACCTTAAATCGGGCGTCATATCCGCCGACCAGATCCTCGGTGAGCAGGAGGTGGTGGGGAGTCACTTCTGCGCTCACTCTGATGCCTCTTGCCTTCGCCCAGCGAACAACGTCCACTGAGCCGGCGGTCGAGAGATGGCACACGTGCAGTCGAGCGCCAACGTGCTCAGCGAGGAGGACGTCACGGGCGATGATCGATTCCTCGGCCACCGCGGGCCAGCCCTCAAGGCCGAGCTCGCTGCTCAGCGCACCCTCGTTCATTTGGGCATCCTCGGTGAGTCGAGGCTCCTGCGCGTGCTGCGCAACCACCCCGCCGAACGTCTTCACGTACTCAAGGGCTCTGCGCATCAGGAGCGCATCTGAGACGCACTTCCCGTCATCGGAGAACACCCGAACTTTCGCTCGCGAGGTTGCCATGGCCCCGATTTCGGCGAGTTGCCGGCCGGCGAGCCCAATGGTCACGGCGCCAACCGGGCGAACCGTGACGTACCCAGCGTCCTCCCCTAGTGCTTGCACCTGCTCGACGACACCAGCCGTGTCCGCCACTGGCGAGGTGTTCGCCATCGCGTGAACCGCCGTGAACCCCCCGATTGCCGCCGCGCGTGAACCGCTCAGCACGGTCTCGCTGTGTTCAAATCCGGGTTCGCGCAAGTGCGTGTGCAAATCGACGAGTCCGGGCAGCGCGAGGAGACCGGCGGCGTCGATCACGTGGGCCTTCGCATCCGAAAGCGCGGTGCCGAGTTCAGCGATCAGCCCGTCGGAGATCAAAATATCCGTCGACCCGCCCTGCACGAGCGACGCGCCTCGGATCAGTATCCGCTCAGTCATGCTGCACCTTCCTGGGATCCGGACAGCAGCAGATACAGCACAGCCATCCTCACCGAAACCCCGTTTGCGACCTGTTCGCGGACCGTCGAGCGCGTCGAATCCGCGGCCGCGGACGAAATTTCCAAACCGCGGTTCATAGGACCCGGGTGCATCACGAGGCTCGCGTCTGGAAGCCGGGACAATCGCTCATCATCGAGCCCCCACTGCCTGGAGTATTCCCTGGCGTTCGGGAAGAAGGCATCGTGCATCCGTTCGGACTGAATGCGCAGCATCATGACGACGTCTGGTGCCTGCTTCAGCGCGTGGTCCAGGTCGAAGTCGAGCACAACCGGCCAGTCCGCGATTTTTACCGGCATGAGAGTCGCTGGCGCCACGAGCGTCACCTGGGCGCCGAGAGCGCTGAGCAGCCACACGTTCGAGCGGGCGACCCGCGAGTGCAGGATGTCTCCGACAATCGTGACCCGGCATCCGTCGAGACCTCGGCCGCGCGCCTTCTCTCCGTGCAACCGCCTGCGGATCGTGAATGCGTCGAGAAGCGCCTGCGTCGGATGTTCATGGGTTCCGTCGCCAGCATTCACAATGCCGGCGTCGATCCAACCGCTGCGGGCGAGAACCTCTGGCGCGCCAGACGATGGGTGACGAACAATCACGGCATCGGCACCCATGGCCGCAAGTGTTTGCGCTGTGTCCTTCAAGCTTTCGCCCTTGGAGACGCTCGACCCCTTCGCGCTGAAGTTGAGAACGTCGGCGCTGAGGCGCTTCGCTGCTGCCTCAAAGGAGATTCGGGTGCGAGTCGAATCCTCGTAAAACAGGTTCACCACGGTCTTTCCGCGGAGGGTGGGGAGTCGAGGAACCTCGCGGTTGGCCACCTCCGACATGTCCTCCGCCACGTCGAGGATCGCGATCGCCTCGTCCCGCGGGAGCGTTTTCGTGCTGAGCAGGTGCCTCATGACTCGATCGTCACCTCCTCGACGCCGTCAATCTCCTGAAGGCGAACATTGATGCGTTCGGCCACAGAGCTCGGCAAATTCTTTCCGACAAAATCGGCTCGAATGGGGAGCTCGCGGTGACCGCGATCCACGAGTACGGCCAGGCGAACTGCCCGTGGTCTGCCGAGATCCACCATGGCGTCGAGGGCGGCGCGAACGGTTCGACCGGAGAACAGCACGTCGTCAACGAGCACAACAACCTTCCCGTCGATGCCCCCCGTCGGGATCCGCGTTGGTCCGGGCGTCCTCGTGAGGTTTCGCCCCAGATCGTCCCGATACATCGTGATGTCGAGCGAACCGACGGTGCCGCTCCCCGGTTCGATCGATTCGAGGATGGCGGCGATGCGGTCAGCGAGAATGACGCCCCTCGTGGGAATGCCGAGGATGACCAAGTCCTCGCCACCGCGATTGGACTCAAGAATTTCGTGCGAGATCCGGGTCAAAGCCCGTGAGATATCAGCGTGCTGCAGCACAGTGCGTGCAGTCATTCTGACCTCCTTCCCCGACTCTCTGGACGGATGTTAAAGGATGTCTTCCAGGCTCAACTATATCCCGCCTCAGGAGCGGGTCTGCGCGATCCTGCCCAACAACCCATTCACAAAGCCCGCCGAATCCTCCGTGCTGTACGTGCGCGCGGCCTCGACGGCCTCCGCGATTGCGACGCCGTCCGGGACCTCTGCGTTGAACAGCAGTTCCCAGATGCCGATCCGCACGATGGCGCGGTCGAGTGCCGGCATTCGGCTGATCGTCCAGCCGAGCGCATAGGTCTCGATGAGTTCGTCAATCTCGGCGAGGTGACCATCGACACCTTCCGCGATCTCGCGCGCGTACCTCCACGACGCCGAGCGTGACGGCTCCGACTCGGCGCGCAACGCCTCAGCGGCGACGGCTGCCGGAACGGTTTCCGACTTCAGATCGGCACCATACAGAAGATCAAGGGCACGCTTGCGTGCTTTTGTGCGTGCACTCATGGTTGGTCGGTTCCGCGGTCAGTCGTTGACGCGGCCGAGGTAGTCGCCGGTGCGCGTGTCAACCTTGACCTTCGTGTTCTCCTCCAGAAACAGGGGAACCTGAATCTGGTAGCCCGTCTCGACGGTAGCTGGCTTCGTGCCTCCAGTAGAGCGATCCCCTTGAAGTCCTGGGTCAGTGTGCGTGATCTCCAGGACCACGGATGCCGGAAGCTCGACGTACAGCGGCTCACCGTCGTGCAGGGCAATCGTGACGCTCTGGTTCTCCAGCATGAAGTTGGGGGCGTCGCCGACCTGCTCTTCGCTGAGCGTGATCTGGTCGTAGTCGGACGCGTTCATGAACACGTATCCGTCGCCGTCCTTGTACAGGTACAGGAAGTCGGAGCGGTCGACAGTTTCGATCTCGATCTTCGCTCCGGCGTTGAACGTGCGGTCAATCGTTTTGCCTGAGCGTACGTTTTTCACCTTCGTGCGGACGAACGCGCCACCCTTGCCAGGCTTGACGTGCTGGAACTCGATGACGGTCCACAATCCCCCGTCCATGTTGAGGACGACGCCGTTCCGAATGTCTGCAGTAGAGGCCATGGCCTCAAGTTTACGGGGTCAGCTTGTGCGCCCGCGAACCAGCTGCAGCGCGAGCTGATACGAGTCGAAGCCGAACCCGGCAATTACCCCGGTTGCGACGCCGGAGATGACGCTCGTGTGGCGGAACTCTTCCCTCGCGTGCGGGTTCGACAAATGCACTTCGACCAGGAGAAGCCCAGCACCGGTCACCATCGCCGCGGCATCACGCAACGCATAGGAATAGTGGGTGAACGCGGCGGGGTTCAGAATGACGTGAGACTCCGTGTCCACCGCTTCATGGAGCCAGCCGATCAGTTCGGCCTCGTCGTCGGTCTGGCGAAGCTCGAGCGTGAGGTGGCCGGACTCCCCCGTCAATTGCTCCCGCAGATCGTCCAGGCCCAGGTGCCCGTACACCTCAGGCTCCCTGCTCCCCAGCCGACCGAGGTTGGGGCCGTTGAGTACGAGTACACGCGTCATGCCAGCCACTCTAACTGCCGACTTCCTGCCACGCGGCAAAAAGGAGGGACTCATCGGGGCCAGCCAGAATAGTCGGCCGCGCAACTCCGTCCAGGATGACGAATCGAAGCAGGTCACCGCGGGCCTTTTTGTCTCGCTTCATGACGCTCACGAGCGTGTTCCAGCGTCCGATCGGGTAGGTGATGGGGAGCCCAATGGAGGTGAGGATGCTGCGGTGACGATCGACGACGTCGTCATCGAGCCGTCCGGCAAGCCTGGCCAGTTCGGCGGCGAACACCATCCCGACGGCCACGGCGTCACCGTGGCGCCAACGGAACCGCTCAGAGTACTCGATAGCGTGCCCCAGGGTGTGACCGTAGTTCAGAATTTCGCGGGGGCCGGACTCCGTGAAGTCTGCACCGACAACCCGTGCCTTCACTGACACAGATAGTTCCACAAGCCGATCGAAGTCGTCCGACTCCGGGTTTGTCGCGACGGCAACGTCACGCTCGATGATGTCGAGGATTTCCGGTTCCGCGATAAACCCGCACTTAACGATTTCACCGAATCCAGCAGCGACATCTCGTCGATCGAGCCCGGCGAGAACATCCAAATCGGCGACGACAGCGCTCGGCGCGTAAAACGACCCGACGAGGTTTTTCCCCTCCGACGTGTTGATCCCGGTCTTCCCGCCGATCGACGCGTCCACCATCCCCAACACGGTTGTTGGAAGTTGAATCAACTTCACGCCCCTTAGCCAGGTTGCTGCGACGAAGCCAGCGAGATCCGTGGCTGCGCCGCCGCCAAACCCGATGATCGCATCCGAACGAGTAAAGTCCGCCGTGCCGAGGATCTGCCAGCAAAACGAGGCAACTTCGATGCGCTTGGCCGCCTCGCCGTCCGGGATCTCGGCGAGCAGCACGTCGTAATCTTCCGCGAGCTGCTTGCGAAGAGTGCCCGCCAGGTTCGCGAGAGAAGGCTGATGCACGATGAGCACTTTGCGCACAGAGCTGCCGAGGAGCCCGTTCACCTCGGGGAGAATTCCGCGCCCAATCCGCACATCGTATGGTGATGCGCCTGGCACCGTAATCGTCGTCATGCTTGTTCCTCTTTCTGGACCCACTCCGCGAGTTCGTGGGCAAGCGATCGCGCTGAGCGATCGGAGCTGTCGACGGTTCTCGTCGCCAATCGCTCATAAATGCTCCGCCGTTGCTCGACGATGCGCTTCCACGACTCGATCCCGTCGCTCACGAGCGGGCGGGCAGAGCCGCGGATGCGATGCGCTGCGGCGTCAGGCGACACGGTCACCAGCACGACGCGGGCGGTCGCCAATTCTGCCTGCGTGTCCGGATTGAGCACGGCGCCGCCGCCGAGAGCCACCACTGCTTTCTCCGTCAGCGCCTGCGTCACCTCGATGCGCTCGACCTGGCGAAACCACTCCTCGCCCCGCTCGGCAAAAATCGTCGTGATGGGCCCATACTTCGCGACAATCCGCCGGTCGGTGTCCACGAAGGGCACGCGCAGCAGCTTCGCCACGAGCTTCCCCAGGACGCTTTTTCCTGCGCCGGGTGGGCCGATGACCACGAGGTAGGCATTCACCTCGGTCACTGAGCTGCAGCGTCGCCGTCGAGTGAGCCCGCCACTGTCGTCTTAAGCGTCTCTGGGATGGCAGCGAGGTATCCATCGAGGTTCCGCCGCGTTTCGTTGATCGAGTCTCCGCCGAACTTCTCCAGCACGGCATTGGCCAGGACGAGAGCAACCATTGCCTCAGCAACGATTCCCGCCGCGGGGACCGCGCACACGTCTGAGCGCTGGTGGTGTGCCTCCGCTGCCCCGCCGGTCGCCACATCGACGGTTCGGAGGGCGCGGGGAACCGTGGAGATCGGCTTCATGCCGGCGCGCACTCGTAACACTCCGCCCGTGCTCATCCCGCCCTCTGTGCCCCCTGCGCGGTCGGTAGTGCGCGTGATTCCATTCTCGGTCGCGAACAATTCGTCGTGGGCTTGTGATCCGCGACGAGTTGTGGTCAGGAAGCCGTCGCCCACCTCGACGCCCTTGATCGCCTGGATGCCCATGAGCCCGGCCACCAATTGTGCATCCAGCCGGCGATCCCAATGGCTGTACGAACCGAGTCCCGGGGGAACTCCGTAGGCCAGAACCTCGACAATTCCACCCAGGGTGTCGCCCTCTTCGTGCGCCAAGTCCACTTCGGCAACCATGAGCTCGCTCGTGGCCGGATCTGTGCACCGCAACAGGTCTTCATCCAGCCGATCGACGTCATCCGGCCCCGGGAGGGGAAATCCCTCCGGAACGCGCACAGGGCCGATCGACAGAGTGTGCGTCACAAGACGGATGCCCAGCTGGGCGAGAAATGCTCTGGCCACAGCGCCCAGTGCCACCCGCGCAGCGGTCTCTCTCGCGCTCGCCCGCTCCAAAACGTTTCTGGCCTCATCGAAACCGTACTTTTGCATGCCCACGAGGTCTGCGTGCCCTGGCCGCGGCCGTGTCAGCGGCGCGCCCCTGCCCTTTGGAAGGGACGCGAGGTCGACCGGTGCCGCGCTCATGACATCCACCCAGCGCGGCCATTCGCTATTGCCGATCCGCAGCGAGATGGGGCTTCCCATGGTGAGTCCAAACCGCACGCCAGCGGATATGGTCAGCTCGTCTTCCTCAAACTTCTGGCGAGCACCGCGCCCGTAGCCGAGCCGACGACGAGCGAGATCCGCCTGAATGTCTTCCATGCCGATGGGCACCCCAGCAGGCATACCTTCGAGGATTGCCGTGAGTTCCGGACCGTGAGATTCTCCTGCAGTGAGCCAACGAAGCATGGTCACATCCTCCCATAATCAGGTGCTGGCGATCTCCGCCCGCATTGCGGCGAGCACGGCGTCCTCATCGGGAAGCAACAGTGCCGGGTCGCCTCCCACGAAGATTCGCACTTGCGCCAGAGCCTGGTAGAGCAGCATCCCGAGTCCGTTGTTCACCACCGTGCCGTCGCGCTCCAACCAGTGCTGAGCTACTCTCGACGGCCACGGGTCGTACGCGACGTCCACGAGTGGCGCCGATGCTGGCAGCCACTCGGGGAAATCTTCTGGAAGTCCCGCCGTCCCCGGGATGGTGCTCACGACGACATCGGGGGAACCATACTCGGCCGTGGACTGGCCGATGCCCGGCCCCACGACGCTGAGATTCACGCCGAGGCGTTCCGCCACAGCAACGACGCTCCCTGTGCGCTGTGGATCCCGCGCCCAGACAACGAGCTCTTGCACGCCCAAATTTGCCAGGGCCATCGCGAGAGAACACGCGGTCGCCCCTCCGCCCAGCACGAGTGCAGTGCGCGGACCAGAGGGTAGAGCCTCCCGCAGCATCCGCTCTGCACCGTACACATCGGTGTTGAATCCTCGCCGCGCCCCGCGATCGAACAACACAGTGTTGACGGCGCCGACCAGTCCCGACACGGCATCCTTCTCGGCAAGCAGCGGCAGAATCTCGCGCTTAAGCGGCATGGTCAGGGAGAGCCCCCGCCAGTCAGGGCCACAGCTCTCCAGAAACGGCAGGAGAGCGCCCGAATTCACGTCGAGCGCCTCGTAGCTCCAGTCCAGCCCAAGAACCCGATACGCTGCGCTGTGAATCGCCGGCGACTTCGAGTGCTGAATCGGCGAACCCAGTACCGCAAGACGGTGCGAACCGTCACTCACAATTCGGGCTCTGCGTCGTTCGGCACCACTCCTGCAATTGGCGCACGGCCGCGTTGTGTTGCTGGAGCGTGACCGAGAACACGGTTTCCCCCGTGTCCAGGTTCACGGGAACGAAATAGAACCACGGACCATCGGCCGGGTGCAGCGCAGCATCGATGGCCAGATCCCCTGCCGCACCAATCGGGCCGGCTGGCAGGCCCGGATTCGCATAGGTGTTGTACTTGTTCGACTTATCTGCGCGTTCCGCCGAGGTCGTCCAGACGGTATGGGTTCTCCCGGTGCCGTAGGACACTGTGGCGTCAGACTCCAGATGCCAGCCGTTTTCCAACCGGTTCGTGAAGACCCTGGACACTTTGTAGAAGTCCGCGGTGTCCCGCCCAGCTTCGCGCTGAACGATCGACGCCAGGGTGAGAACCTTGAGTCGATCCTGCGGAGCAACTCCCGCGGCGTCAAGAGAGGCGAACGTGCGGTCGACGAGCGTGGTCAACACGCTGCGGGCATCCACGCCGGGGTCAAATTTGTACGTCGCGGGGAACAAGTAACCCTCGAGGCTCGGCGCGTCTTCCGCTACGCCGTAGCTTGTCGGATCCTTCGCAGCATCAACAAAGTCCGATACGGGCAAATCGGTCGCCGTACTCAAAATGTCGAACACCTGGTCGATGCTCTTGCCCTCCGGGATGAGGGCGGTGTGCTCCACCCGGTTGGACGGCTCCTGAATTGCGGCAAGCGCTGCTGCGGAACTCATCTTCTGCGCGAGCACGTAATACCCGGGGAAGAACTCCACCGCTGGCTTCTGTACGAGCAGCAAATTGTAGAACGTGTCAAAGCTCTTGATGACGCCGGCGTCGAGGAGCGAATTTGTTACTTCAACTCCCGTATCTCCGCTCGAGATCACGATGGTTGCCTCGCCTGTGCCGTCGCCGACATAGTCAGCAGGGGGCAGTTCCCAACCGAACACCTTGCGAATCTGAGGTTCGAAGTTGAGCCAGGCGTATCCGGCACCGCCGCCGGCGAGGCCGAGGACGACGACGACAGCGATGACCCAGCCAATCCAGCGGCGACGCTTTCGCGGGGACCCACTTTTCGCTTTCGGTGTGCCCTTGGGCGGTTTGGGGGGTTTGGTCGATTTCGACTTCCCGGATCGGCGCGACTGGTCGCGCGCGTTCTCGGCCTCTCTCGCTTCACGCCTCGATTGCGGCACCGGCGTCTGGTTCGACGCTGCGGGCGGCGAGCCAGCGGGCTGCGAGCCTGCGGGCTGCGAAGAGAAAATCTCGTCCCAGCGGGGTTCGTCAGCCACGTTTCGCTATCCTTCGTTTCGGTTGATGAGTTCGCCTGGAGGGTGACCACCGGACCGTTCAACATCGAGGGCGTGTTGCAAAATTATAGTGGCGGCAACCTGATCGATGACCGCGCGCGAGCTGCGCACGTTTCGACCAGCTTCGTGCAGTGAACGCTGTGCTGTCACGGTCGATAGTCGCTCATCGATGAGTCGAACCGGTCGATCGGAGACCTGAGCGAGCGCCGAGGCAAACTCGCGAGCATCCTCTGTCGACTTCGTCTGTGCGCCGGACAGCGACAGCGGAAGCCCGACGACGTACTCGATCGAGTCGTATTCCTCGGCCAGCCCGGTGAGGTGGGCGATGTCGCCATCGCCCCGTTTCACAGTCTCCACTGGCACGACGAGCAGGCCTCCCGCGTCGCAACGAGCTACACCGATGCGCGCACGACCGACGTCGATTCCCAGCCGCACCCCGGTACGGAACGTCACGCGGGCAGTGCCTTCGCGACAGCGTCGAGGGAGGCGTCAATCGCGGAAACGTCTGTGCCGCCACCCTGGGCGAGATCGTCTTTCCCACCGCCACCTCCACCGAGAATTGTGGCGGCGAGCTTGGAGAGTTCTCCGGCCTTCACGCCTGCCGCCCGTGCAGCGTCGTTCGTTGCGACGATCACGACGGGCTTGCCGGGGCCGTCGCCTCCCGCGACCTCAGCGGCGAGAACGACGACGCTCGCGTCGCTGCCGAGGCGTGCACGCGCTGTCGTCGCAAGCGAACGTACATCGTCCGCTGAACTGACCACCCCGAGGTTCTCGATGACGCGCACAAGTCCGCCAGCGCGAGTTGCTCCGTCAAGAAGCGCAGGAACCCGCTGGGCAAGTGCAGCAGCCTGAAATTCGCTGATCTTCTTCTCCGCGGTTTTCAGGTTCGCCAGAATTTCCGCGATGCGGTCAGGCAATTGCTCCCGCGGCGTCTTCAGACTCGCACTCAACTGGGACACGATCGAACGCTCGAGCGCCAAATCCTTGAAACCCTCAAGGCCAACGAGAGACTCAATTCTTCGGTTGCTCGATCCGACAGACGCCTCGCTGACCAGATTGATGAGCCCGATCTCTGAGCTACGGGACACGTGCGTGCCGGCACACAACTCGCGTGACCACGGCCCGCCGATGTCGACAACGCGCACGGTCTCGCCATACTTTTCGCCGAACAGGGCCATGGCGCCGAGCGCTTTCGCTTCGTCGAGAGGCATCACGCGCGTCTCCACGTCGAGGTTGCTGCGAATCGCGTTGTTGGAGATCTCTTCGATCTCGCTGCGAGTCGCCGGCGACAGGGCCTGATTCCAGTTGAAGTCAAGGCGCATGTATCCGGCTTTGTTGTACGACCCGGCCTGATGCGCCTGCGGGCCAAGAACCTCGCGCAGTGCGGCGTGGATGACGTGGGTGGCCGAGTGCGCCTGAGTCGCGCCCCTGCGCCACTCCGGGTCCACCACGCTCGTGGCGACATCACCGACACCGACCTCGCCGCTTGTGACCTCGACCTTGTGACTGATGAGCCCCTTCACCGGGCGCTGCACGTCGAGCACCTCGAGCTCGAACCCTTGGCCGACGATTCTGCCTGCGTCAGCTTCCTGTCCGCCCGACTCAGGGTAGAGCGAAGTTTCGGCAAGGATGACGTCCGCGATGTCACCAACCGAAGCGCGCGACACAGACTCGCCTCCGACAATGAGTCCAAGCACCGTGCTGTCGGTGTCGAGGAACTCATAGCCGGTAAAGACCGTCTCGCCTTTGGCCCGGAAGTCGCTGTACACGGAGAGGTCGGCCAGGAGCGTCTTCTTGGACCGAGCATCCGCCTTCGCACGGTTCCGCTGTTCGGCCATGAGCGTCTCGAACGCCGGCCGGTCGACCGTGAGCCCAGCCTCGTCAGCCATTTCCATCGTCAAGTCGATCGGGAAACCAAAGGTGTCGTGAAGCTGGAACGCCACATCGCCCTTGAGCTGCGTGCTGCCGGATTTGCGAACCTTCTCGACCGCGACATCGAGGATGCTCGTACCGCTCTCCAGCGTCTTCAGAAACGTCTCTTCCTCGCCGTACGCGAGTCGCCCGATTCGCTCGTAGTCTGCTTCGACCTCCGGGTACGCAGACTTCATGGCGTCGCGCGAACTGGGGAACAGTTCGGGGAACGTCGCAATGTCAACCCCGAGCAAGCGCATGGCGCGCACACTTCGACGCAGGAGGCGACGCAGGATGTAGCCCCGGCCTTCGTTGGACGGCGTGACGCCATCGGCCATCAGCATGAGTGATGAGCGCACGTGATCGGCGATGACGCGCATCCGCACATCGTCGTCGTGGTCCGCGCCATAACGCTTACCGGAGAGCTCAGCTGCTCGATCCAGCACGGGACGAACCTGGTCGATTTCGTACAGGTTTTCCACGCCCTGCTTCAGGAAGGCAACCCGCTCAAGACCCATTCCGGTGTCGATGTTCTTCTTGGGTAGTTCACCGAGAATGTCGAAATCGTTTTTGCCACGCCCCTCGCCCCGCAAGTACTGCATGAACACGAGGTTCCAGATTTCGAGGTAGCGCGGGTCATCCGTTGCCGGACCACCCTCAGGTCCATACTCTGGTCCCCGGTCGAAGAAAATCTCCGAACACGGTCCAGCCGGTCCTGGCAGGCCTGTGGACCAATAATTCGTGTCCATGCCCAGGCGTTGGATCTTGTCGTCGGGAAGCCCAGCTGTCTTCTTCCAGAACCGGAAGGCGTCGTCGTCGTCTTCGTAGATGGTGACCCACAGGTCCTTCTCCTCGAACCCGTAACCGCCGTCCTTCTCCGAGGTGGTGAGCAGCTCCCAGGCATACTCAATCGCCTGTTCCTTGAAGTAATCGCCGAACGAGAAGTTGCCGTTCATCTGGAAGAACGTGCCGTGCCTGGTGGTTTTACCCACCTCCTCGATGTCGAGGGTTCTGATGCACTTCTGCACGCTCGTGGCACGCGGATAAGGCGCAGGCACAAGACCGGTCAGGTACGGAATGAACGGCACCATCCCAGCGACCGTGAACAACAACGTAGGGTCGTCGCTCACGAGAGACGCCGAGGGCACAATCGTGTGGCCGCGCTCGCCAAAAAAGTCGAGCCAGCGACGCCGGATTTCTGCGGTCTGCACTGCGCGGTCTACGAGTTACTTGCGCTTGGTGAGGTCGGCAATCGCATCCTCTGCGTCGGCGACAGCCGCGCGAAGCTCAGCTTCGCGTGCCTTGTAGCCGTCCACAACGGCGCTGCCGAACTCGCGCGCCTTCTCATCGACGTCCTCAAAGAATCGCCGACCTTCCGGCGTCTTGTTGAGTTGATGAGCGGCAACGAAACCGACACCAACTCCGACGACAAGCCACAAAAGTTTCTTCATGAGCGTTGCTCCTTCACGTATGGGGCGCTGGTAAAACCAAGCCTACTTTGGGAGTGTGAAGAACTAGCGAGCCGCGTAGTACTCGACGACGAGCTGAACTTCACAGGTGATCGGCACTTCAACGCGCTTCGGGCGACGAACGAGTCGCGCCTGGAGCTTGTCGAGCTCAACCTCGAGGTAGGCCGGAACCTTCGGAAGAACCTCAGCGTGACCACCGGCGGCGGCGACCTGGAACGGCTCCATCAGTTCGCTCTTCGGGTGAACGTGAATCAGCTGGCCCGGCTTGACGCGGAATGACGGGCGGTCAACTCGCTGGCCATCAACCATGATGTGACGGTGAACGATCTGCTGGCGCGCCTGCGCTGTCGTGCGGGCGATACCGGCGCGAACGACAAGGGCGTCGAGACGCATCTCCAGGAGCTCAACCAGGTTTTCACCGGTCAGACCGTTCGTACGGCGCGCTTCCTGGAACACGATCTTCAATTGGGCTTCGCGGATGCCGTACTGCGCGCGCAGACGCTGCTTCTCACGAAGACGGACCGCGTAGTCGCTGTCGGTCTTGCGGCGGGTGCGTCCGTGCTCGCCTGGGCCGTATGGGCGCTTTTCGAGGTATCGGGCTGCCTTGGGCGTCAGCGGAATGCCGAGCGCGCGGGAGAGGCGGGTCTTGCTGCGGGTGCGTGACTTGGTAGACACGGTGTCCTTTCGAGGCTGGTATTCATCGGTCTTCTTGGTCGGGCACGGCCAAATAAAATTGCGCTGGCGTACCCAAAGTGTGTGAAGAGGGATGGTGCCATGAGAATCACCCGGCTAAAGGGTGTTTCCTCCAGGATCGGGATCCGCTGCAGCCGTGCGCGGAATCCCCCTGTCGGCGAAAGTCAAGGATAGCAGATCACGTGCCCCGAATGATGCGCCGCAGCTTCTCCAGGCGCGCAGACACTTCGCGCTCGTGTCCATGGTCTGTCGGCGTGTAGTAGTCGATCCCCTGCAGCTCATCCGGAGCGTACTGCTGCTTGAGCACACCGAGCTCGGCGTCGTGTGAATACTGATAACCCTTGCCGTGGCCCAGAGCCTTCGCGCCCGGATAGTGGGCGTCTCTCAAATGAGCAGGAACGCGCCCAATTTTTCCGGCACGGACGTCGGCAATCGCCTGGTCAATCGCGAGATAGGACGCGTTCGACTTTGGCGCCGTTGCGAGGTACACAACGGCTTCGGCAAGCGGAATCCTGCCCTCCGGCATGCCGATGAACTGTACGGCGTCCGCAGCGGCGACAGCCAGCACGAGCGCGTGCGGATCGGCGAGGCCAATGTCCTCGGCGGCGAGCACGATGATGCGCCGCGCAATGAACCGGGGGTCCTCCCCCGCCTCAATCATGCGCGCGAGGTAGTGCACGGAGGCGTCGACATCCGAACCGCGCACCGATTTGATGAACGCGCTGATGACGTCGTAGTGCTCGTCGCCCTGCCGGTCGTAGCGCAGCAAAGCGCGGTCGACGGCCGAAGCGACAATCTCCGCGGTGACCGTCGCTGTCCCTTCCGGCGACGACACCTGAGCGGATGCCGCAGCGGCCTCAAGCGCCGTGAGCGCACGCCGTGCGTCCCCAGACGCCAACCGGATGATGGCGGCTCGCGCCTCGGGCGTTACCGTCACCGCGCCATTGAGACCACGCGGTTCGGCAACGGCACGGTCAAGGAGCGTGCCAAGGTCGTCATCCGCAAGCACCTCGAGGGTGAGCAGCAGTGAGCGAGAGAGCAGCGGAGAGATCACCGAAAACGACGGGTTCTCTGTGGTCGCGGCCACGAGAATAACCCAGCCGTTTTCGACCCCCGGCAGCAGGGCATCCTGTTGTGACTTCGAAAACCGGTGAATTTCATCCAGGAACAGCACCGTGGACAGTCCGTACAGGTCGCGGGAGGACAGCGCCTGCTGCATCGCGTCGCGTACATCCTTCACTCCGGCCGTGACGGCAGAGAGTTCAACGAATTTGCGGCCGGAGCTTTGCGCGATGGCCTTGGCAATGGTGGTTTTGCCTGTCCCAGGCGGGCCCCACAGGATTACGGAGGTCGCGCCCTGCTCCCCTGAGACATCCGTCGCGAGCATGGTCAAGGGCGAACCTGAGCCAAGAAGGTGCCGTTGACCGACAAGTTCATCGAGCGTTCTCGGGCGCATCCGGACGGCGAGTGGGCTGGTTCCACTGTGCAGCCCGGGCTGGTCGACCATAGTGGCCATGGTAGTTGGGATGGCGAGTGAGTCGGAATGCCGCATTCAGGCAGGTAATGTCTTCTCAGTAAGCACACCGTCCGGTGAAGGAGAAACGTGGCACGCAGTAAGAACGCCGAACGCGAGGCTCGAGAGGCGCGAGCGAGGCTTCGTCGGTTCACAGCCAGACAGGAAGTCCACCAGCACCAAGTGGGCCGTCGGCGCCGGGACAACGTGCTGGCCATCATTGGCGTCGTGATCGTGGCGGCCCTCGCCACGCTCACCCAGGTGGTGTACTTCTCCGCTGGCCCTGGTGTACCCGTTCCTGAACCTTCTGCATCGTCTTCCGTAGATCCAACCACCGGCGAGAACATAGGCAACATTCCCGACCCGTCAGCGGCCGAGGGTCGAAGCTGGACGGGAACTCTTGTCCTCAATGACACGACTCTGGGAATCGAGCTCGATGGCGCAAATGCTCCTCAGGCCGTTGCCGCCTTCGTCCAGGAAGTGAATGAGAAATACTACCCGGGCAAGATTTGCCACCGCTTGACGACTGACACGGTGAAGCTCATTCAGTGCGGCTCACTCGGCGGCACCGGTGCAGGCGATCCGAACTTCATGTTCGGCCCGATTGAGAATGCCCCTGCCGACTCCGTGTATCCGGCCGGAACAATTGCCATGGCCCGCTCCGGCGGCGCAGCCTATTCGCAGGGCCACCAGTTCTTCATCATGCTGGCCGACGGTACCCTGCCGAACGATGCTGCGGGTGGCTACACCATCTTTGGAACCGTGACGAGCGGCCTTGACGCGTTGATTTCGAATATTGCCGCTGCTGGGACCTCTGATGGCTCAACCGATGGCCCGCCGGCGATTGCCACAACAATCACCGACGTCACAATCAAGTAACTGCGGGAGTTGCCGCCTTCTCCCGGTGCAATAGGCTGGTGCACGGTCGGCGGGATTCGCTCGACCTTGGGAAACAGGTAATCGACAGGTGGGACAGTTGGCGGATTCGCAGGCACCCTGGGGCCGCGTCGACGAGACGGGCACAGTATTCGTGCGGACGGCGGACGGTGAACGGCCGGTTGGCCAATACCCGGACGGCACTCCGGATGAAGCCCTCGCCTACTTTGAACGCAAATTCACCGAACTCGCGGGTCAGGTCACACTCCTGGAGCAGCGCATCAAGCGTGGAACGGCAGCGAGCGATGTCTCGAAGGCCGTCAACAAGCTGCGTGCGAGCATCTCAGAGGCGAACGCGGTCGGCGATCTCGCGTCTCTCGAAGCGCGCCTGGACGCTCTGCACGGCGCCGTCGACAAGCTTGCGGAAAAGAACGCGGAAGAGGCCAAAGCCGCAATCGAGGCTGCGCTCACTGAGCGCACGGCGCTCGTTGCCGAAGTGGAAGCTCTCGCCGCTCAAGACTTTTCCAATGTTCAGTGGAAACAGGTGAGCGCGACGCTCGATGCCCTGTTTGAGCGCTGGCAAAAACATCAGCAGGATGGCCCTCGGCTGCCCAAGAGCGAAGGCAACGACCTCTGGAAACGGTTCCGCGCTGCGCGCACCACAATCGACACGCATCGCAAGGCCTTCTTCGCCGAACTCGATTCTGCCCACAAGGACGTGCGGATTCGCAAGCAGGAACTCGCACAGAAGGCCGAGAATCTCGCGCCGAAGGGCGTAGACGGCATCCCCGAATACCGCACGCTCCTCGATGAATGGAAGCTCGCTGGACGTGCAGGGAAAAAGGCGGATGACGCGCTCTGGGCTCGATTCAAGGCGGCTGGCGACGTGCTGTATTCCGCCAAAGCGGAAATTGACGCCATCGAGTCGCACGAGTTCACCGCCAACCTGGAGCAGAAACTAGCCCTTCTCGAGGAGGCAGAGCCACTGCTGTCCGAGACCGACCGCGACGCGGCCAAAGAAAAGCTGTTGGCGATTCAGGGCAAGTGGGACAGCATTGGCAAAGTTCCCCGCGACAAAGTGAAGGTTGTCGAAGACCGGATGCGCAAGGTGGAGTCGGCCGTGCGCAAGCTCGATGAAGACTTCTGGCACAAGAACAATCCGGAAAAGAAGGCCAGAAGCGAGGGACTCGCGAGCCAGCTTGAGGATTCAATCGCCAAGCTCGAGCAGGAGTTGGCCACTGCCACCTCCGACGGCGATGCGAAGAAGATCGCGGAGGCGAAGGAAACTCTCGACGCGCAGAAGGCGTGGCTCGCCGCTCTCAGCTAACGAGCGCGCGGTACCTGGTCGCACTGTCCACAGGGCCGTACTGTCCACAGTTTGGTCGAATCTTCGCGATGCCCGCCTTGGCGGCCACGATCATGGTGTCATGCGCATCCCGGCCGTACTTTCCGCTGACGAACTGCCCGAACCTGAACTCATCACCGCCGTCCTCGACGGTGAGCTTCAGCGCCTGGGCGGCGCGTACTGCCCGGTGGACACGGTTATCGACGAGTTCCACCGCGCCTGCTGTGTTGCGGCTCAGTCGCCGGCATACACGATTGCCGAACAGCACACGGCTGCGTGGATCTACGGGATAGAACTCGAACTGCAGCAACCGCTGCAACTGTGCGTCGACGCCAGCAGGAAGGTACATCCGATCTCCACGCGGATGCTCGCGTTTCGAGAAGTCGTGATCAGCCCACGAGATGTTCGAGTCTTCGGCAACCGTGCCGTCACGGCACCGCTACGGACGGCCGTCGACCTGGCCAGATTCAGCGCTCAGTTCGCTGCTCGCGATGAAGAGATCGTCCGTCAACTCGCCCAATACGGCAGGTTCGACCTTGAGGCCTGCCACAGCGCAATCTATGGACGGAGGAACTTGCCCGGAAAGCGCCTCGCTCTCCACCGACTGGAGCGGGCGCTCAGGGAACGCTAGCCCGCGTTCACCCGGTAGACGTCGTACACCTGATCGATTCTCCTGACCGCGTTCAGAACCCGATCGAGGTGGGTGGTGTCTCCAGTCTCAAACACGAAGCGGCTGAGCGCGAGACGGTCACTGGAGGTCTGCACAGACGCCGAGAGAATGTTGACGTGGTGCTCGGAGAGCACCCTCGTCACGTCGGAGAGCAACCCCGCGCGGTCCAGCGCTTCCACCTGGATTTGCACCCGGAACACGTTCTTGCCCACAGACGCCCACTCGACGTCAATCATGCGCTCTGGTTGAAGGACCAGGGTAGCGACGTTCGTGCAATTGGCCTGGTGCACGGAGACTCCTGAGCCGCGCGTGACAAAGCCCACAATGGCATCCCCCGGCACTGGCGTACAGCACTTCGCCAGCTTGACAAGGATGTCCGGTGCCCCGCGCACGAGAACGCCGGACTCGGCGTTGCGGAATTGCCGCGCGCGACCGATGATCGGAGCCGGAAGGTCAGACTCGTCGTTCTCCGATTCGGACTGCAAGTTCGCGACGACTTTTTCCAGCACAGACTGGGTGGAAACGTGGCCTTCGCCGACCGCCGCGTACAGCGCAGACACGTCCTCGTAACGCATTTGCGCCGCGACCTCGTTGAACGAGTTCTGGCTCATGAGTTTTTGCAGCGGCAAATTCTGCTTGCGCATGGCGCGCGCGATCGCATCCTTGCCCTGCTCAATGGCTTCCTCGCGCCGCTCCTTCGTGAACCACTGCTTGATCTTGTTTCTGGCTCTCGGGCTCTTCACGAACGCGAGCCAGTCTTTGCTCGGCGCAGCATCCGGATTCTTCGAGGTGAACACCTCGATGACTTCGCCGCTGGTGAGTTCCGTGTCGAGCGGGACAAGCCTGCCGTTGACCTTTGCCCCCATGGTTCGGTGGCCGATCTCGGTGTGCACTGCGTAGGCGAAGTCCACGGGGGTTGCCCCTGCTGGCAGCCCGATGACCTTGCCCTGAGGGGTGAACACGTACACCTCTTTGGCGCCGATTTCGAACCTGAGAGACTCTAGGAACTCGCTCGGGTCGCTCGTCTCGGCCTGCCAGTCGGTGATGTGGGCGAGCCAGGCCATGTCCGTATCCGCGGCGAGGGCGCCACCGGACGACTTACCGCCGTTGACCCGCTCCTTGTACCTCCAGTGCGCTGCGACACCGTACTCGGCCCTCTGGTGCATGTCCTCGGTGCGAATCTGTAGCTCGACGGCGCGACCGTGTGGGCCGATGACCGTCGTGTGGAGCGACTGGTAAAGATTAAATTTGGGCGTCGCAATGTAATCCTTGAACCGGCCGGGAATCGGCGTCCACCTGGCGTGAATGGCGCCAAGGACCGCATAGCAGTCGCGCACCGAGTTCACGAGAATCCGAATTCCCACGAGGTCGTAAATTTCATCAAACTCTCGACCGCGCATCACCATCTTTTGGTAGATCGAGTAGAACTGTTTCGGGCGGCCAGCGACCTTCCCGCGAATCTTTGCGGCCTTCAGGTCCTCCATGACGGCGCCGATGACTTCCTGCACAAACTCGTCGCGCTGCGGAGATCGCTCCTTGACGAGTCCCTCGATTTCCACATATAGCTTGGGATACAGCACGGCGAAGGACAGATCTTCCAGTTCCCACTTGATGGTCTGGATGCCCAAACGGTGTGCGAGGGGCGCATAAATTTCGAGGGTCTCCTGCGCTTTACGCGTTGCGGACTCCGTGGAGACGAAGCCCCAGGTTCTGGCGTTGTGGAGGCGGTCGGCAAGCTTGATGACGAGAACGCGGATGTCCTTCGACATCGCGACGACCATTTTGCGCACAGTCTCGGCTTGAGCGCTATCCCCGTACTTGAGTTTGTCGAGCTTGGTCACGCCGTCGACGAGCATCGCAATTTCATCGCCGAAGTCGTCGCGCACTCGCTCGAGCGTGTACTCGGTGTCCTCCACCGTGTCGTGGAGAAGCGCCGCGGCGATCGTCACAGGGCCGATTCCGAGATCGGCAAGAATTTGCGCCACAGCGACCGGGTGGGTGATGTAGGGCTCGCCACTGCGACGAAGCTGTCCTTCGTGTGCACGTTCTGCGGCCCGATAGGCGCGTTCCACGATCGAAATGTCGGCCTTCGGATGCTGCGTGCGCACGGTCTTGATCAGGCGGTCAACGGCGCCAATCGGCTGCGCCTTGGAGAAGATCCTGGGCAGAAGTGTTCTGAGGGAGGAGCCAGACGGCGACGGCGCCGAATTGGTGGCAGGCGATTGGCCGACCGAGGTCGAATCAACCACGGGCACGACGGCAGGAGGCTTCGTCTCGGTCATGTCGCCTCCTCCCTAGCAAAACTAGCATTCTGCGCTGGGAGTGGGCCCGCAGCTCAACCCTAATTCGTCGTTGCCGCCGACTTGCGAAGCTGCAGGGTCTTCTTTGCCTGCTTGCTAATCGTCGCTTCTGAACTACGCAAGTGAGCATAGAGCGGTGCAGCAATGAAGATCGTCGAATACGTCCCCACGAGCATGCCGATAAACAGGGCGAGTGAAATGTCTCTGAGCGTCCCTGCGCCGAGCAGCGCGGCACCGATGAACAAGATTCCGCCCACAGGGAGCAGGGCAACAACCGAGGTGTTGATCGACCTCACCAAGGTCTGGTTCACCGCAAGATTCACCGACTCGCTGAACGTCCGCCGAGACTCAGCACCGTCCTCCATGGTGTTTTCGCGGATCTTGTCGAACACCACGACAGTGTCATACAGGGAGTATCCGAGAATCGTGAGGAACCCAATGACGGCAGCCGGAGTCACCTCGAATTGCAGGACCCCGTAGACGCCAGCGGTGATGATGAGGTCGTGGAGCAGCGCGACCATAGCCGCGAGAGACATCTTCCAGGTTCGGAAGTAGATAGCCATCACAATCGCGGCGAGCACGAGGAAGGTAATAAGTCCTCGAATCGCCGTACTCGTGATGTCTGCGCCCCACGTAGCGCCAATAAAGGATGCCGTGACATCTGTCGGCGCCAACTGGTACGCGGCGGCGAGCGCGTTGCGCACTTCGTCATTCTGCGTGTTCGTGAGCTGATCCGTCTGGATGCGCACAGAGTCCCCGCCGATAATGGTCACGCGGGGGGCGGCGTCCGGCACCACGGCGATCACCGAGTCCGCCGCGAAGGTCTGATCGAGGTTGCCCGCCTGACTGATCTCAAATTGCGAGCCGCCGCTGAACTCAATACCGAACACGAATCCGCCGCGAAGAAGTGTGATTCCGATGGCAGACACGATCATGACAATGGCAATGGCGTACCAAAGGTACTTCTTGCCCACGAAGTCGTAGGATCGCTTACCCGTGTACAGGTCATTTCCGAATTGGGAGAAGCTGGCCATCAGGAATTCTTCCCCTTCGATCGTGTCGCGGATTTCCCGGGTTTCGCTGCCTCAAGTTCTGCAGCCTTGCGCTCCGCGATGGTTTGCCGCCGAGCCGCTTCCTTGCTTGCAGCGATTCCCTTTCCACCCTTCGTGGTGGTGATCGGTGCGCGGAATTGTGCTCGCCCGCGATACACCGCTCCAAGTGCCCTGGGGTCAAGGCCACTGAGCTTGTGGCCGCCACCAAAGAATTCCGTGTTCGCAAGTAGTTGCATCACGGGGTGCGTGAACATGGTCACCACGAGCAGGTCGACGACGGTGGTCAAACCAAGCGTCAGGGCGAAGCCTCGGACGTTTCCAACCGCGAGCAGGAACAGCACGATCGCGGCGAGGAAGTTCACGGCGTCTGACGCGGTGATCGTCCGGAGCGCACGCTTCCAGCCAGCCTCAACGGCAGAGACGAGCACGCGGCCGTCTCGTAGTTCGTCACGTATTCGCTCGAAGTAGACGATGAAAGAGTCCGCGGTGATACCAATGGCCACGATGAGACCGGCAACCCCAGCAAGCGACAGTCGATAGCCTTCCCGCCAGGACAGGATTGTGACGATCAGATAGGTGATGGAGAAGGCGACGATGAGCGACGCAACGGTCACGAGGCCAAGAGTTCGGTACTGAAGCAGCGAATAGCCGATCACGAGCATCAGCCCAATTGCGCCGGCGAGCAGTCCGCTGATGAGTTGGGTCGTGCCGAGCGTCGAGGTTATGGTCTCTTTGCTCTGCACGAGGAAGCCGATCGGCAGCGCGCCGAACTTGAGCTGGTCAGCGAGAGTTTTCGATGTCTCCTGCGTGAAAGAGCCGGTAATCTGCGGCTTGCCGTCCGTGATGACGGCGTTTGTTGTTGGCGCTGAGATGACCTTGCCATCCAGCACAATCGCGAACTGGTGTTGAGCGCCAGTCAAGCCGTACAGGCGCGTGGTAACCTCACCGAACTGCTTCGCGCCTTCCGCGTCGAACACGATGTTGACGCCCCACTGGTTCGTACTCACACCCTGGCTGTTGGAGACGAGCCCGTTGGTTGCGTCCTTGATCCGCTCGCCGGAAACCTCCACTGGCCCAAGAATGTACTTGTAGTCCGGGATGGCGTCGTTAAGGGTGCCGTTGATCTCACAGGTCACGAGTGGCTCGTCAGCCGGTGCGACGTTCGTCTTCAACTTGTCGAGATCCGCGCAATTGAAGTTGTCGAACTCTTCCTGCAATGCCGGGGTGACCCAGGCCAGGTCGCTCGCATTACTTGGGCTGATTGACGGCCCAGGCTCCGGAGACGTTGATGGCGCCGGGGATGCGGTGTCCCCGGGGGACGGAGTCGGCGATGGCGTCTCCCCCACCGTCGACACGGCCGCAGCGTCGGACATCAAGACCGCGCGGAACTCCAGCTTTGCCGAAGCCTCAATGCGGTCGATTGTCGCCTGGTCCGGGATTCCGGGAAGGGAGACTACAACGTTCTTGTCGCCCTGAGTGTTGATTTCGGATTCAGAAACCCCAGCAGCGTCAATACGCTGGCGGATGATCGCGACGGCCTGATTCAGCTGGTCAGCGCTGACCGTCTGCCCGCTCTCCAGCTTCGGGGCGAGGATGATTTGCGTGCCACCCTCAAGGTCGAGAGCAAGTTTCGGGACCCAGGTTCCATTAGCCCACAGCACCCCAGCGCCGTTGATGGCGATGAGCCCGACGATGATCACCACGAGCCAGGTGAGCGAACGCCATGCTTTTTTCACCGGGGTTGAACGTACCGCCACGTGAGACTCTGCTTTCTAACGAGAGGAAAGGAAAAAGGATTCAGGCGTTTACTCGGAGTCTGCCGCTGGCTTCTTGCGCGCCGGCTTCTTCGTCCGCTCGCCGTACTCCGGCTCCGCCATCGGCGTAGAGCTCGAGGTGTTGAGCTCCGGACCGTCTTCTGTGACGACCGCTTCATCCTCAGGGACCACCGGGTCAACGGCCTTCAGCAGTACCTGGCGGTGCAGCTTCACCACGGTCTTTGGCGCAATCTCCACAAAGGCCAGGTTCTCGTCCTCGTCAATCGACACGAGCGTGCCGTAGAGACCAAAGTTCGTCATGACCTCGACGCCGGGGAGCAGCGTCGCGAGCCTCTCTGCGGCATCCCGTTGGCGCTTCTTCGAGCTGCGGTACTGGAAGAAGATGAACACGGCCAACACGACCGCGATAAGAATCAGAGTGATATCTGGCATGGTGGCTTGGGGCCTTCCGGGGTTGTCTGTGGCCGACGCACGAGTGTTCAGCGGGACGGTAAGCCGCGAACGTGTTGCGGCCAGATTGAATTATAGGTCATCACCGAAGAGGCCCGTGGCCTGCTGGGTCAGACCGAGGTGCTTCCACGCTTGTTTTGTTGCCACACGGCCCCGCGGAGTTCGTGTCAGGAGACCAATGCGAACGAGAAATGGCTCCACGACAGATTCGATGGTTTCGGCCTCCTCACCCACGGAAACCGCGAGCGTGTTCAGGCCAACCGGCCCGCCGTCGAAGCGGTTCAGGATGACCATGAGAACGGCCCGATCAAGGCGATCCAGTCCGAACTCGTCGACATCGTAGAGTTCGAGAGCTGCGTGCACTGCCTCCAGCCCGTCGGAGTCGTGCACAAGGGAGTAGTCGCGAACACGGCGCAAAAGCCGATTAGCGATGCGGGGGGTTCCGCGGCTCCGCCCGGCGATTTCTGTGGTCGAGCGCTCGTCCATGTCGAGACTGAGCAGTGCAGCAGCTCGCGAGAGCACCTGCTCAAGTTCGACGGTTTCGTAAAACTCGAGGTGCGCGGTGAATCCGAAGCGATCCCGCAGCGGATTGGGGAGCAAACCTGATCGGGTGGTCGCGCCGATCAGGGTGAACGGTGCCAGGTCAAGCGGAATCGAGGTCGCGCCAGCACCCTTGCCGACCATGATGTCGATGCGGAAGTCCTCCATCGCGAGGTACAGCATTTCTTCCGCGGAACGCGCCATGCGGTGAATCTCATCGATGAACAGGATTTCGCCTGGCACGAGCGACGAGAGCACGGCGGCGAGGTCGCCTGCGTGCTGGATGGCTGGACCGCTGGAGATGCGCAGCGGGTGACCGCTCTCCTCCGCGACGATCATGGCGAGCGTCGTCTTGCCCAGCCCCGGTGGCCCGGCAAGGAGGATGTGGTCTGGGGTGCGATTTTGCATCCTCGCAGCGTCCAGGAGGAGTTGCAGCTGGGCGCGCACCTTGTGTTGTCCGACAAACTCGGCGAGCGTGCGGGGTCGAAGTGCGCCCTCGAACGCGAGTTCGGCATCCGATTCTGGAGTTGGCCGCACAATGGGGTCTGGCTCGTCGTCGTTTTGCATGGTCACCGCGATCCTGAGGAGGACGCAGGACCGAGCTGGGCAAGTGCGTTGCGCAGCAGAAGCGGCACGGAGTCGCGTTCGCTCTCCGAGGCGGAGGCAATCGCCTCATCGACCGCCTGGGCGGCAACCCGCTCGGACCAGCCAAGCCCAACGAGCGCAACGAGCACGTTGTGCGCGACGGTGGGTGTTGCCCGTACCTGACGACCGATGCCGCTCGGCGCGACGTGGATCTTTCCGGCCAGGGACACCACAATCAACTTGGCAGTTTTCGGGCCAATACCGGTCACCTTGCGGAACGAACCGTCGTCCTCTGCCGCCACAGCGGAGGAGATCTCCGCAGGCGAGAGCGCTGCGAGCACTGCCATGGCAGACTTCGGCCCGACCCCGCTCACCCCGCGAAGCAGGTCGAACACCGCTTTGCCGTCGTCGTCGGCGAAGCCGTACAGGGCAAGCTCATCCTCGCGAACAATGAGCGCCGTGCGCATTCGCGCTTCAGCTCCGACGCGAAGCTCCAGCGCGTGCGCGGGCGTGATCGCGACCAGTAATCCGACTCCCCCGACCTCAAGAACTACACTCGTGCCGCCCACAGAGAGCACAGTGCCACTCAGCGACGCGATCATGCGTCCAGCCTAGGGCGGGCCGGTGTCCTTCCTGCTGACCGTTCCGCGGCGCGCCATGCCTCCTGTGCCGGGGTGAGCGATCCCGACGAGGCGGGTGACGCGATTCCCTGGCGCCAGGCGTGGCAAATAGCCAGGGCAAGCGCGTCGGAGGCGTCAGCAGGCTTCGGAACCTCATCAAGCCGAAGGATGCGGGCCACCATGGCGCCCAGTTGCTTCTTGTCCGCTCCGCCGTGTCCGGTCAGTGCCGCCTTGACCTCGGTCGGTGTGTGAAGTCCAACCGCGAGTCCGCGCCTGGCGGAAAGCAGAAGCACGACGCCGCTCGCCTGAGCGACGCCCATCACGGTCGGCAGGTTTTGCTGGGCGAACACCCGCTCGAGCGCCACGGCATCCGGGGTGAATTCGTCGAGCATCCGCTCGATTCCGTCGCCAATCGCCAGGAGCCGCTTCTCCAGCGTTTCCTCCTTGGCCGTGCGGATGACGTCGACAATCACCAGCGTCGCAGTGCGGTTCGGCTCGACATCCACGACACCCACGCCACAGCGGGTCAGCCCGGGGTCGATGCCGAGCACCCGGAGTGTCATGTGCGCGTCACGCTCTACTCGTCGTCGGCGTCGAGTTCGGCCTGAATCTCTGGCGAAATGTCGAAATTAGCAAAGACGTTTTGCACATCGTCGCTGTCCTCGAGCGCGTCGATGAGGCGAAACACTTTTCTCGCGGTCTCCGCATCGACATCCACACTGACATTGGGCACAAACTCGGCCTCGGCGGAGTCGTAATCAATGCCAGCCTCCTGCAGAGCTGTACGCGCGCTCACGAGTTGCGACGGGTCAGTGATGACCTCAAATCCGCCGCCCTGGTCGTTAACTTCTTCGGCACCGGCATCCAGGACAGCCATGAGGATGCCGTCTTCTGTCACGCCCTCGACCTTCGTGATCGAAATGACGCCCTTGCGATTGAAGTTGTAGGCAACGCTGCCGGGGTCGGCCATCGTTCCGCCGTTGCGGGACATGATCGTGCGAACCTCGGCCGCCGCGCGATTGCGGTTGTCCGTAAGGCACTCCACGAGTAGCGCGACGCCGTGCGGTCCGTAGCCCTCGTACATGATCGTCTGATAGTCAATGGTCTCGCCGGTCAGCCCGGCACCACGCTTGACCGCGCGATCGATGTTGTCGTTCGGAACGCTGGTTTTCTTGGCCTTTTGGATGGCGTCAACGAGCGTGGGGTTTCCGGACAGGTCCGCGCCGCCGATTTTCGCGGCCACCTCGATGTTCTTGATGAGCTTCGCAAACGACTTCGCCCTGCGAGAGTCGATAATTGCCTTCTTGTGTTTCGTGGTCGCCCACTTGGAATGCCCACTCACGACGCGCTCCTCACCATCAACACCGCACCTCTCGTTTTGATCACCGTCGATTCTATCCAGCGATACGCACGCCCGCCTCGCGCAACTCCAGTTGGGCGAGCTTACGGATGATGGAACGGTCCCCCGCCCGCCATGATTCGACCGGGTGGGCATCCACAGCAGCGAGGTCCTTCCGCGACGCACCGACGAGTGCTCTCAGGGCAAGGAGATCGGGTCCGTCTGCAAGTTTGGCGAGTCGATTCGCCTGGGTTGCGCGCTTCACAAATTGAATTCGCCTGCGCAGCCACAGCCAGCACACGGCGAACACGATCACGACGGCAACGATCACACCGACGATGGTTGCCGTGGTCAGGATGATACTTTGCGTGGACTGCCCAGCATCCTCCAGGATGCCCCCAGTGCCGCTTGCTGCGTCAAACGGCACGCGAATGGATGACCCAACAAACGGGACCTGGCCGAGCGCATCTCCGGCATCCGTCATGGCGCCCTTGAAGCCTGCTCCCGCTGTTTCGAGCTGGCGACCCACCTCCGCGAGCACGGCGATCGTGGCGGTGATGAACACGCCAAGCCAGATTCCGAATCCAATGGCGACGACGGCCGCGACGTCCGCCGAAATCTGGAGTGCTCTGCGCGCAGGGAAGTCGGAGTAAATTTTCATGTCCCCAGCATGACGACTCAGCGGTTCGCGCGCACCCTTTCCAGAAAGTACTCGTGGAACCGGTGATCGTCGGTCATCTCCGGGTGAAACGAGGTTCCAAGCAGATTGCCCTGCTCAACAGCAACCACGCGGCCGTCGTCGAGCGCGGCCAGCGTCGCCACTGCTGGTCCGACCCGCTCAACAACGGGAGCCCGGATGAACACGGCGTGCAGGGGCGGGTCGCCGATAGCGGGGATCGCCAGGTCGACCTCGAAGGAGTCCGTCTGCGAGCCAAACGCATTTCTGCGTACGTCAATGTCCAGGCCGCCAAGGCTCTCCTGGCCTTCGATGCCGTCGAGAATCTTCGTCGACAACATGATGAGCCCGGCGCACGTGCCATACACGGGCAAGCCGTGCGCGATGGCATCCTTGAGCGGACCCTGAACCCCAAACAGCCTCGAGAGTTTATCCATCACACTTGATTCCCCGCCGGGAATCACGAGGCCGTCAATCTCGGCAAGTTCCGACGCCCGCCTGACCGGAACGCTCTCAGTTCCAAAGCCGCGCAACACAGCGAGGTGCTCACGAAAGTCGCCCTGGAGCGCGAGCACTCCGACGCGAAGTGGTGCGCTGGTCGTGGTGTTACCAGCCACGCTCGGAGAGCCGGTGCGGCGCAGCAAGATCAGACACGTTGATGCCGACCATGGCTTCGCCAAGGCCCCGCGAAACCTCCGCGAGAACGGCGGCGTCGTCGAAGAACGTCGTCGCCTTCACAATGGCCGCTGCGCGCTGCGCCGGGTTGCCGGACTTGAAAATTCCCGAACCCACGAACACTCCGTCGGCACCGAGCTGCATCATGAGCGCGGCATCCGCTGGCGTAGCGACGCCGCCTGCCGTGAACAGAACGACCGGCAGCTTGCCCGTCTCTGCGATCTCGGCGACGAGGTCGTAGGGCGCCTGCAGTTCTTTGGCTGCCACGTACAACTCATCTTTCGACTTCGACTTCAAGGCGTTGATTTCGCCGAGGATTGTGCGAATGTGCTTGGTCGCCTCCGACACGTCGCCGGTGCCCGCCTCGCCCTTCGAGCGGATCATGGCCGCGCCCTCTGTGATGCGTCGGAGCGCCTCGCCGAGGTTCGTCGCTCCGCACACAAAGGGGACCGTGAAGTTCCACTTATCAATGTGGTTCATGTAGTCGGCGGGGCTGAGAACCTCAGACTCGTCGATGTAGTCGACCTTGAGTGCCTCAAGGATCTGTGCCTCGACGAAGTGGCCAATGCGCGCCTTCGCCATGACGGGAATGGACACGGCCTCGATGATTCCGTCAATGAGGTCCGGGTCGCTCATGCGGGCGACGCCGCCCTGTGAGCGAATGTCTGCCGGGACCCGTTCAAGAGCCATGACGGCGACGGCGCCAGCATCCTCGGCGATCTTCGCCTGGTCTGCCGTGACGACGTCCATAATGACACCGCCCTTGAGCATCTCTGCCAGTCCGCGCTTGACGCGGCTGGTGCCCTGTTCTGCGGTGGTTTTGTCGGTCTTGGCCATGGACTTATTCTATCCCGGCCACGCCTCGGCGATTTCCCGGCGGACCTCGCCCAGGAGTTTCGGCAACGCTTTCGTCTCCGCAATGATCGGGAAGAAATTGGAGTCAAGCGCCCAGCGCGGAACGATGTGCTGGTGCAGGTGCGCCGCAATTCCCGCGCCGGCAATGCGGCCCTGGTTCATTCCGAGGTTGAATCCGTCGCACTTCGACACGGATCTCGTGACTCGCATGGCCGTTTGAGTGAGGCTCGCAATCTCGTTCACTTCGTCCTCGGTCGCATCGTCATAAAGCGAAACATGCCGGTAGGGGCATACCAAGAGGTGTCCGGAGTTGTACGGAAACAGATTCAGGAGCACATAGGCGTGCTCGCCTCGAGCAACAATCAGGGCCGTTTCGTCGTCCATGCCCGGTGCGGCGCAAAACGGGCAGGAGTGCTCATCGGGTTGCGTCTGATCCTGCACGTACACGAGGCGGTGCGGCGTCCACAAACGTTGAAACGCATCGGGCACGGCGGCGAAATCCGCTGAGTTTTCCACGATCACACCTGGGCGTGGTCGGCGATGGCTTTGGTGATGCGTTTGATCGCTTCGTCAACGGGAATGCCGTTCTCCTGGTGGCCGTCGCGGAAACGGAAACTCACTGCTCCCGCGGCTCGATCCTCTTCCCCGGCGATGAGCTGGAACGGAATCTTCTGAAGCGTCGCATTGCGGATCTTCTTGGGCATGCGGTCGTTGGAGAAATCGACTTCGGCGCGTACACCAGCAGCTTTGAGCTGGTCGATAACGCCACCAAGATAGTCGTAGTACTCCTCGGCGACCGGGATGCCGATCGCCTGCACGGGAGACAGCCACACCGGGAACGCTCCGGCATAGTGCTCGAGCAGGATCGCGAAGAACCGCTCGATCGATCCAAACAGAGCGCGATGGATCATGATCGGACGTTGCTTTGTGCCGTCGCGATCAGTGAACTCAAGTTCGAAACGCTCTGGCAGGTTCGGGTCGACTTGCACGGTGGAGAGTTGCCATTCCCTCCCGATCGCATCGCGAGTCTTGAGGTCGATCTTCGGTCCGTAGAAGGCAGCTTCTCCGGGAACTTCCGTGAGCTTCAGGCCGCTGCGCAGCGCCACCTGGCGTAAGGCATCCGTAGAACTCTCCCAGAATTCCTCCGAGCCGATCCACTTGTCTTTATGCTCGTCCTTCATCGACAACTCAAGTTCGAATTCGGTCAATCCGAAATCGCGCAACATGGAGATGACGAAGTCGAGCACTTTCGCGACCTCGTCCTGCAGTTGATCGGGCGAGACGAAGAGGTGCGAGTCATCCTGCGTGAAGCCCCGCACGCGGGTCAGCCCGTGCAGTGCCCCGGAGAGTTCGTTTCGGTACACCGTGCCGTTCTCGGCAAGGCGCATCGGAAGGTCGCGGTAACTGCGTCCACGCTCCTTGTAAATGAGGATGTGCATGGGGCAGTTCATCGGCTTGAGATAGTAGTCAACGCCCTGCTTGGTGACGTGGCCATCGGCGTCACGCTCTTCATCCATGACAATAGGCGGGAACATTCCCTCCTTGTAGGTCACGAGGTGGTTCGATTGCAGGAACAGGTCCTGCTTCGCGATGTGAGGCGTGTACACGTAGGTGTAGCCGGCCTCGCGGTGGCGACGCAGAGCGTGCTGCTCAATCTCCTGCCGCACGATCCCGCCGCGAGGGTGCCAGACCGAGAGGCCGGAACCAATTTCCTCGGGGAACGAGAACAGGTCGAGCTCCTTGCCGAGCTTGCGGTGATCGCGTTTGGCCGCCTCTTCCTGGCGCACTTGGTATTCGCGCAACTCCTCTTTCGTGGGCCACGCGGTGCCGTAGATGCGTTGAAGCTGCTTGTTTTTCTCTGACCCACGCCAGTAGGCGGCGGCAACACGCGTGAGCGCGAAGCCGTTGCCGATCAGGCGGGTGCTCGGCACGTGCGGGCCACGGCAGAGGTCTTTCCAGATGGTTTCGCCGGTCTTCGGGTCAACGTTGTCGTAGATGGTGAGTTCAGCCCCGCCCACCTCGACCAATTCGTCGTCGTCCGTGCTGCCGCCTTTGAGCCCGATCAGTTCGAGCTTGTACGGTTCGTTGGCGAGCTCTGCTCTGGCATCCTCTTCCGTCACGACACGGCGTTGGAATCGCTGGCCCTGCTTCACAATCGCCGCCATGGCCTTGGTGATGGCTTTGAAGTCCTCAGGGGAGAACGGCTCCTCGACGTCGAAGTCGTAGTAAAAACCATCCGTGATGGGTGGACCGATTCCAAGCTTCGCCTCGGGATTGATCGACTGCACCGCCTGAGCCAGAACGTGCGCGGCCGAGTGCCGAAGGATATTCAATCCATCAGGAGAATCGATGGTCACCGCGTCGACAGAGTCACTGTCCGTTACGGTCGTGGCCAGATCCCGTAGTTCACCGTTGACGCGCATCGCAACGATGTTGCGATCCTCAAATAGTTCGAATCCGGTCTTCTGGCTGCTCATGACCTTAACTTTACTGGCGAGGGTGGGGCCAGGTTGACCGAGCCGATATTGGGAGAAGCACGTTCGGCAACCGTGGAGAATCAATGTCGATTGAAGCTGACGTCGTTTGTGACCACTAGTCCACCCCAAAACTGGGGCAACTATTCCCCGTCATGATTCTGGAAAACCTGAGTCTTCTTTAGCTGAGGAGGGCTATTTTCGCGCGCGGTTTCGGCCGACGTGAGGATGCCCAACTTGCCGGTCTCGCGTTTGGTCTGTGTCGAGCGATTCCGGCGGGCCCCCTCTTCGCTTACTCGGGAGGGGGTCCACACGGGCTAGCCCACGTGACCTTGCAGAACTGCGGCGATCGAACTCATCCAGTCGAACACGATCGGACGATCGATAGCGGTAAGCCAGGCGATCACGATTTGGAGCAGAGCGACAATGTCGACGAGGGCATTGGTCACGGGTGTTCTCGCGGTCGGAATGAGCGCGATCGCGAGCAAGATCATCATGATGTAGGTGTTCCCGGCCGACCCGGGCGGCAGAAGTCCAATCACGTAGGCACCGAGCAGGGCAAGAAACACGAGGCTCGACACGATGATCGCGCCCGGTCTGCGCACGATCAAGGCGATCAACCAGGCACTGACCACCGGAGCAACGAGTAGCCAACCGGTCGGTATCTCAAAGAGTCCGATGAGCGTCGACAACCGCTCCCCTGAACCCTCGACGAGTTCCTGACCCAGCGGTCCTGCTGGCCGTCGGAGGAAGATGAGGTTCAGTACGACAATCGACGCGAACGCGCCGAGCGTCGGATAAACGATCACCAGAAAGTTGGCTCGGCGGGCACCAGGCTGGTCGGCCCTCCACTGCTTCAGGAACGGTGTCGCAAGCGCGGCAGTCGCGACGTAGAGGAGTCCGCTGAGGTCGCTCAGCGCCGCCAGCATCATGAGAATCCCCGCCCGAAACCCCGCCTGGGTGTTCCCCCAAATCACAAAGCGGACAACATCCGCCAGTGCGATACCGAACAGCGCCAGCCCGAGGAACGCGGGAAGGTTGTCGATGGCCATGAAGAAGAACAGCGGGTTTCCCGCCAACGCCACCATGAGGATGATGGTTGTGGAGCGCGGCACACGACGCTGCACCAGGATCGTGAGAATGCGCTGCAGCAGAATTCCTGCTAACAACGCACCGACGATCCCCAGCCCAAGCCGCCCACCGGGCGTCACTGCGGCAATCAGAGTGGAGATGGGCGGGTAGATCGTGCTGAGCCAGGTGGCGTCGACATTCGTCCACGGAATGGTGAGGACCTGTTCGGCGAGTTGCGCATTGCGGCTGGCATTTACCGGGGTGGGGTTCACTGCAGCAAGGAACGCCGCGGCGTGAAAGGGAAGCGAAAACACGAGCCGCAGAAGCCACCGGCGCACCGGATCGCGCGGGTATGGATCCAAGCGGGTTCGTGGGGGCCGACGGAGTTTTCGCACACGCGGACGCGCGAGCGGCGCTGCGATCGGCGCTGTGATCGGCGCTGTGATCGGCGCCGTCATCGGCTCAACCGTGGACATGAGTGGTGAGTCCATGGTCGGTCTTCTCCCAGTAGTGCGGCCTCGTGATGAGCTGCCAGAGCCCCTTGTACGCGGCGATGGAGTGCAGAATCCAGTAGACCGGGTTCAGCCCGGCCCACCAGATCAGTCGAAACGTTCCGCGCTTGTATGGCCCCATCATGGACAGGTAGACCATGATGGACGTCCCGAGGATGAAGTTCACGAGGCTGAGCCACAGTAGCCACCACGGGAAAATCTGATCGAGCGTTTCGGTCGGGATGAAAATCGTGAAGAGGGTGAGGACATAGAACGGGATGACACCGAGAAACGTGATCGGCGTTCCCCCGATGAGGAGCGCAAACGAGACAAACGGCACGAGCCCGATCTCGCGGAGCAGCTTGCGTGGCGTTCGTGCGTGGACGAGCGCAGTCTGGAGATAGCCCTTGATCCACCGGCTGCGCTGGCGGATGAAGTTTTTGACCGAAGTGTTCGCCTCCTCCATCGTGGTGGAGTTCACGACGCCCACTCGATATCCGAGAGCGCTCGCCCTGATACCGAGGTCTGCATCTTCGGTGACGTTGTAGGGGTCCCATCCGCCAAGTTCGATGAGTGCGCTCGTGCGGAAATGGTTTGAGGTGCCACCGAGCGGGATGGGGAGGCCTGCGGCCTCCAGCCCAGGCAGCATGTAGTCGAACCAGTAGTTGTACTCGAGCGTAAACATCCGGGTGAGGACATTCTCTTCAGCATTGAAGTAGTTGAGCGAGGCCTGCACGCAAATCATGTCGTCGCCACCGCGCTCGAACGCAATGAGCGACTTCTTCAGCTGGTCTGGCTCCGGGTTGTCCTCGGCGTCATAAATGACCACAAACTCCCCGGTCGCGAAAAACAGTCCGACATTGCAGGCTCGTGGCTTGGTCTGCGGTGTACCGCGTGGAATGCTGACGATGCGAAAGTTCTCCGGAGGACTAGCCGCCTCCAGCGCCTCTCGCGTTTCGGTGTCATCTTCTTCGAGCAGGATGAGTACTTCGAGTTTGGATTTCGGATAGTCAAGGTTCCCCAGATTGCCCACGAGTTGGGCGACAATATTCGCCTCTTTAAACACCGGGACGAGCACGGTATAGATCGGGAGCTCGCTGTCCGATAGCGCGGCAACTTCTGCGTCGCTAATTCGCTCAACCACGTCGTATTTCGCCCCGCGAAGGGCGACGAAGAATTTGAATGCCGTACCGGCCAGGAACGCCAGGCTGCCCGCTGCGACAAGACCGGTGACGGTGGGCCATGGCCACAGAATCGCGCTCATGATGACCAGCAAAAGCGCCAGCACTCCCCCAATTTTTTGCCCTCGGGAAAGTACAATCCGCGCCGACAGCTTCGGATTCTGTTTCCAGAGGTTGTTGGCTGCGTCATCAGCGATCGCGCCTTGATAGATACGCAGGATGGCGTGCTTGAAATCCCAGGGCGTCGTCGCGGCAAGCTCGATTCCGCCGCCATACTTTGATTCGAGGCGGGTCAGCAATGCAGCGGCCGGCGGGCGTGTGAACGCCAGCTGAGTGATGCCAGCTGGGGTGCGGCGCAAGGGCATCCAGCCCTCCGCGAGGAGAACTTGTCCTGACCATTCGCGCACGAGTACGTCGTCGATGGTCCCGGCGGTCATGTCGGCCGGCGCCAGCGCTGGGACGAACGCGCCCGTGGCCTGCTCGGTGGCTATCACTTCCGCTCCCTTTTATCGTGGTCGATTACACGCGTGAATTCGGGGGGAAAGCGTCAATGTCAGACAGCAACACTGGTGTTGTACGAACCGCCAGGATCCGTATCGGGACTGCCATTCTATTCGACGATGGTCATCAATACCGGTTTTTTGGCACTCAACCTTGCCCCCGGTCCGGGGGCTACCGCGCGAAGGCATTCCCTCTCTACAGTTGGTGCTGAGCGAGCGTCGGCCCTTGGGCGACCGCACGTCTCGCCCCCGCGTTAGCGATCCCCCTATCGGCGCGCGGGGGTCTCCGTCCCCCTCTTTCCAGCCGCTTTCCAGCGCAGGACGACTCAGAGTCATTCGCCCCCGTTAAGGGGGCTACTCGTGTATACGTTTGCACTCCTATCGTGAAACGCGAGTGCCTTCGGACTTGTTCCTGAAGGACACTCCGCCCCCGCGTTAGCAATCCCCTTTGGTACGCGGGGGCGACACCCGCTACTGGCCACCGTCGACGGTTTTGATCTCCAAGAATCAACGAGTTCGCCAGTATCCGGTCATACCACCAGCGAAGTTGACCTTGCGCAGTGTCTGTCAACTCCCGAATTCGACCAGTGAAGTACCAGCCAAGTGCGGAGACAACGAGTCGAAACACAATCCCCACCGCGATCAGGATGAGGCCGATCGGTGATCCGTGCACGGTGATCCCGACAACAACAACACCCACGACGAAGACAATGAAAATGACCTACACGGCGAACCGAACCCCGAGCACGGTGCTCCCGCGGTGACCGTTCCTCACCTCCATGAGTCCTCAAAACTTGTGGTGGGCGATACTGGGATCGAACCAGCGCGAGCGCCAAGGGCGGTCGCGTTCGCGCTACCGCGGCGCCAATCGGCCAGGCTGTCACACCTGAAGGTGGAGACGGGATTCGAACTCGCGACCCCAACCTTGGCGCCGCTGAGCTCTAGGCACACTCGGCGTCGTGAGCGCGTCAGTCACCGTGTTCACGGCGCACCAGACGGGAACGGACCCGAGATGTATAAGAAGATGCTGTCCAGCATGGCGATGCCCCCGGGATAGCCGAGCATCCGGGTGCTCGCGCTCCCGTGGTAAGGAACATCGTCGGCGACGACTTCCCATGTCTGCAGGTCGGTGCTGCTCAAGAGTGTGCTGGATGGGAGGTATTCCTCGTCGACCGCGTACACCCGAGAGCCATCCGTGGCAAGCGCGTAAGACGCGTCAGGAGCAGGCAACGGGACAGACTCCCACGACCCGCTCTGATCGCGCGCCGCGAGCGCAAAGTAACGTGATGACCTGTTCACGTCCACGGTGACGGCAACGATGAGTTGCTGCTCGAACGCCACCGCCGTTTGCGCCCTCGTACCGTGGGGAGAGCTCACGGTGTCGATGACGGATTCCTCCCAGGCGACACCATCCTCTGAGGTCCAGACGACGGCCTGCTCCCCACCACCAGCGCGCCGGTACGAAGACCCGACGAGATGCACGCTCTCACCGGCACTCACGACGCTTCTCACCTCTTGCAAGTCAGGCCCGGCGAGAGGCGCTCGGTTCGGTGAGTGCAAAGAAACTTTCTGGTTGGGCACGTGGACACTTGTCGCGACGCTGAGGTCCACCAGAGCGTCGCCTGGGCCGCCGAACCACCGAACAGAGACGGCTGACACGAGGTCGTCACCCGCGAATCCCGCCCCCGATACTCCGACGTAGTGCAGCTCCGCATCTGCCCCCGTTTCGTCCCACGTGCCCGAAGCCTCGGGCGTCCACGTCCGCCATTCCCCGTCATCGAACGCAAGCACCCAAGGAACAGGCTGCACCTCGCTGCCATCGGGAAACACGTTGGTGCGGTTCGCCGAATCAGCATTGTCGAGCACAATGGCCACTCGGTCCTGATTCGCGACGATGACCCCAGACCCGGGAATTCCCGCAGGCACTCCTGCGTCCGTGAGCGGGATGACTGACCACTCCTCGCCGTCTCGCGTCCACGCCACAACGAGGTCGTCCGGGTCACCTGCGCGCGCGAGCACCCACACTCCGCCCGCACCAACTGCCGCCGAAAGCATTTCGCCACTCGTGGAGATCTCGTCGGGCAGACGGAAGGTCTCCCAGTCTGCTCCGACGACACCGTCAAACGCCTCAGCAGTCTGTCCAGACTGCCCGGAGCCAGGAGCAAACGAGCACCCCACCAACATCACCAAACTCAGAACAGCGGGGACAAAGGCAAACCGAATCGGACGTTTCACTCGCCGAACATTACCCTGCGCACGCTAGCCGCGTCACCCCAACAGCTCCGCAGCGCGAGCGCCAAGGGCGGTCGCGTTTTCGCTACCCAGGGACAAAACTTGTGGTGGGCGATACTGGGATCGAACCAGTGACCTCTTCCGTGTCAGGGAAGCGCGCTACCGCTGCGCCAATCGCCCAGGTTGTCACACCTGGAGGTGGAGACGGGATTCGAACCCGTGTGGACGGCTTTGCAGGCCGCTGCCTATCCTCTCGGCCACTCCACCATTCACGGGAACCATCAGCGAGGCTGACACTTCCCACTCGAGCGGATGACGAGATTCGAACTCGCGACCCCAACCTTGGCAAGGTTGTGCGCTACCACTGCGCCACATCCGCATTCGACACGTTTTTAGCGTGCCTAGTGACTCTAGCCTAGCCCCGGGACACATGACAATTCCCGCACGGCGTGTGACGAAAGCTGTGGCAGGATTGACTAGCCAGCAGTTATTGCACGGGCGATTGGCGCAGTTGGTAGCGCGCTTCCTTCACACGGAAGAGGTCATCGGTTCGAGTCCGGTATCGCCCACCACTCAGAGTCCAGTAAACGTCTAGTTTGCTGCTTCCAGCGGGGCCGCGTTTAGAGCCCGTAGTGCCGACTGTGTGGACAAAATGTCGACAAGTCGGCGTACTTCACGTCTGATCGGACGGCGCTTCGTGCGACGATGCAGGTTGGCTTCGGCTTCCCGCACGCTGCTGCAATTCAGAAGATCCTGCTTGACGAGTAGCCAGACCCGCGACGCCCCTCACGCTTTAGTCGGCCAGTGAGGGGCGTCGTGCTGCGCGCGTGTCGTCGATCAAGGTCGGCGGCACCGGGCATCATCGGTATATGAGTGATACTGAGCAGCCCGACGACCCAGAAGACGAAAACAGCGATCCTGCCGACGACGCGCATGACAACGATCCAGAGCTCAAAGACGACGTCGCGAATCTCCTAAAGTTTGACCCCTTCGCGGGCCTTGACGTGGGCAAGATCATGCCATCCATCGACTTCTCTAAGCTTCTGCCGAAGATTGACTTCTCGGCTGACATGCCGAAGGTCGACACCGCAATCTTCGACGCAATCGCGAAGCTCGACTTCGGCATAAAGCCGATCCTCGACGTTGCCGTCTTCAAGAGCCTCGAGAATGCGATCGACACGAAGTCGATGTTCCCGCCCGGCTTCTTCGACAAGATCATCGGCGCCAAGTTCCCTGAGCTCTACGAGCACCCGGACGCGTTGCGGGCGATCGACGCCCTGACGGTGCCGCCGCGCTCTCGAGAAATCGAGCGGATCGACGACGAGGTAATCGAGGGCGAACTCGTGGACGACGATCGGAGTGACGCGCTCGAGCGAATCATCGCACCAACGTTTGCCGAGCGGATGCTCGCCACGCAGCAGCGCACAGTCGAATTGCTCGAGCAGAGCCTCGAGGCGACAACCGAGGCGAACCGACGTGCGGATGCCGAGCGAGAGCACGCACGCCGATCGAACAAGCACAACGTGATCTTCGTTGTGGCAGGGCTCGTGATCGCCGTAATTGGAATCGTCGTCGGGGTGCTCGCAGGGTGAACTGTGGGTACAACGTGTGGACAGGATGCCCGGCACGATGCGTGATCAGACGGTACGAGCCGAACACAGAACCACCGGCCTGACCCCTGCTATCTAGGGACAGGCCGGTACTGGTAGGGCTCTGAGTGATGGGCTTAACATCCTTCACACGGAAGAGGTCATCGGTTCGAGTCCGGTATCGCCCACTCCTGTACCGCCCTCAATTCGACGGATCTCCCCCGCAACGCCAGCACGACTCGCGGTCATGGCCGCAGTCGGCCGCGCAGTGGCAACACAAGCAGTGCCGACACGGCCACGGCAAACACTCCAGAAACGCCAACGACGAGCGTCTGCTGCCCGAGCAGGATGGGCTGGCCCGAATACACGAAGCCAACGTCGAGCGCAAAAATGCCGAGAAACAGCAGCCCGGTCACACCACCCACCAGGAGCGGCGTTGCCATCCGCCAAGCAGTAGACGCACCCCGAAAGGCGGCCTCGGCCACGGCCCCCACCAGAAGTCCGAGCAGCAGGGCAGACACCGTTTCAACGTAAGCGCAGGCCGCGATTCCCGCAGAAGTTCCCGCAAGGGCGCCAGCGGCGAGGCCCTCCCTCGTGTTGCGGCCCCTCTTCACCCGCTCAACTCCTGCGGCCGCGAGGATGGCAAGAGCTGGAGTCATCAACATGTTCAGGGCGATGGCGGGCGTCAACTCGTCAATTCGCAACTCCAGCCCCACAGCGCAACCCACGGCCGCTACGGCAATGAGCATCGCTCCCCTCAAGGCGAGCGCACCGTCGCCCAGCGTTCTGCGCCCGGAACCGAGTGCAAGTACGGTGAGAAACGCTCCGGCGCCCAGCGATACCGGGACGGCCCCGGCAAAATCAAGCGCCCCCAGTTCGCGATACAACCAGGTGCCGCCGTAGCCGAACTCGACAAGCGCGAGCGGTAGGAAAACCAGCAGGCTGAACCCCGCGACAACGAAAACCCGCAATCGAACATCCAGCACCATTTCCGCCAGAGCTGCGCTGACGGCAGAGCTCAGGACGAACCCCATCGCCGGCACGAGCACGGCGAATCCGTCCACCAAGACGCCAGCGACCCCGCAGATCACGCCCAGCGCCGACCAGAGCGCGGCGAGAACCACGAAGTCGACGCGGACCGTTCGCCAGCTCTCCCCCGAGTACAGGAGCGCTCCGGGAACGCCCAGGAGCGTCACGCTCGTGCACACAAAAATAAGAACCGGGTCGGCCACCCCTCATGACTACCACGAAGGGGGCCGACCCGGTTCTCATTTGCTACACAGAATTTGTCACACAGTTTCGAGGACGTACCCTTCCTCGCCGTGCACGACCGTGTCGATTCCGGCAACCTCATCCTCGTTCTTCACTCGGAAGCCAATCGTCTTGCTGATGGCGAATCCGATAACCAGCGCGACCACAAACGAGTACACGAGCACGGCGCCTGCGGCAATTGCCTGAAGAACCAGCTGCATGATGTCCCCGCCCACGAACAGACCGGTGCCGGTGGCAAAGAACCCAAGGTACAGAGTTCCGATGAGTCCACCGATCATGTGGATTCCGACGACATCGAGCGAATCGTCGAACCCCCACTTGAACTTGAGTTCGACCGCGAGCGCACATACCGCACCGGCAATCAGGCCAAGGAGCAGCCCGAACCCCGGCGTGAGATTCGCACAGGATGGTGTGATCGCGACGAGTCCGGCAACCGCACCGGAACTTGCGCCAACCGACGTTGCCTTACCGCCCTTGATCTTCTCCACGATCAACCAACCGATGATCGATGCCGCAGTGGCACCCAGAGTGTTAATCGCGATGAGTCCAGCGTTCTGCATCCCGTTCAAGAACTCCGCGCCCACGTTGAATCCGAACCAGCCGAACCACAGAATCGCTGCTCCAAGGAGCACGAGTGGCACGTTGTGTGGTTTTTGGATTCCCTTGCCAAAACCGACTCTCTTGCCAAGAACAATGGCCAGCGCCAGTGCAGCAGCGCCCGCGTTGATGTGCACGGCAGTTCCACCCGCGTAGTCGATCACCGAGTAGTCGAGGCCCATGGATGCGCCGAGGTTCATGATCCATCCGCCACCCCAGACCCACGCCGCGACCGGGAAGTACACGAGTGTTGCCCACAGTCCGGCAAACACCAGCCAGGAACCAAACTTCGCCCGATCAGCGATCGCCCCGGAGACCAACGCGACGGTAATGATCGCGAACGTCGCCCCGAAGAGAGCACCGATCAACGTCTCATTGTCCGCCGAATCGAGCGCGAAGTCCGAGAACGGGTTACCGGCGAAGTCGCCTGGCGAAGTGACGCTGGACATATTGAATCCGTACAGAATCCACAGGACGCTGATGAGCCCGAGTGCCCCGAAGCTCATCATCATCATGCTGAGAACGCTCTTCGCCTTGACTAGCCCTCCGTAAAAGAACGCAACGCCCGGTGTCATGAAGAGCACCAGAGCCGATGCCGTCACCGCCCATGCTAATTCGCCAGTATCCATCGTTGGCCCGCCTTTCTGTACTACACGTCAGATGTGCTTGACAGTGTGCAGTGCGCAGATTTCGACCAGGTCGCGTGGATGATTTCGAGCGTGTTACAGAAGCGCGCGTTGTGTGAACGTTGCGTTACCGCGCCGAACCCTCAACCAACATCACACGAAATAGCGAAGCCAGATGTACGGCAGGCTCAATGACACGGTGACGAGTGTCACCAGAATTCCGTATTTCGTGAACGTCCAGAACGAGATCGGATGGCCAGCGCGCTTCGCAATGCCCAGAACGACGACGTTTGCACTTGCCCCAATGGCCGTCATGTTTCCGCCGAGGTCTGCGCCGAGTGCGAGAGCCCACCACAGTGGATGCGCAGCAGCCCCGCCGGCCTGGACGAGGTCGTTCGTCAACGGCGCCATGGTCGCGACGTACGGGATGTTGTCCACAATTCCCGACACGACAGCTGAACCGAACAGCAACCCGGTCGCAGCCCCGAAGTAGTTGTCACCAATCGCATCGATGGCGAGCTGACCGACGTACTCGATCACCCCGAGATTGACGAGCGAACCGACCATGATGAACAAGCCAACGAAGAACACGAGGGTCTCCCACTCGACGTCCACGAAGATTTTCCGCGGCTCAAGCTTCGTCATGAGAACAAGCACACCAGCGCCGAGCAGCGCGATGATTGCCGGCCCGACGCCAATGATTGAGTGGAGGATGAATCCGGTCAGCACGAGAGCAATCACGACGAGCGACTTCACGAGGAGGGCAACATCGCGAATTGCCTCGCGCGGGTTTAGCGCCATGACCCGCTCCACCCGCTCAGGATCAAACCGGAGTTGCTTGCGGAACATGAGCCAGCACATTCCTACGAACACGATCAGGAGAAGCACCACGATCGGCGCGAGGTTGACGATGAAGTCGTTGAAGCTCAGTCCGGCCCTGCTCGCGATGATGATGTTCGGCGGGTCACCAATCAGGGTCGCCGTACCACCAATATTGCTCGCCATGATTTCCGCAATCAGGAAGGGCACAACAGGTACTGCGAGCCGTTCACAAATGAGCAGGGTGACCGGTGCGATCAGCAGCACCGTCGTGACGTTGTCGAGGAACGCCGACAACACAGCGGTGATCAGTACGAGCATTACCATGATCACAAACGGCCGGCCCCGTGCCCGCTTGGCTGCCCAAATCGCAAGAAATTCGAACAGTCCACTCTGTTGCAGGATCCCAACGATGATCATCATCCCGAGGAGCAGGAAGATGACGTTCCAGTCGATCCCAGTTTCCTCGGAGAAGAACACACCGTGATCGTCTGTTGCGCCGATCACGATCATGAGCCCGGCACCGACCAGGGCTACCGTCATCCGGGAAACCCACTCGGTGGCGATGAAAACGTACGCGCCGACGAAAACGATCAGCGCGAGAATTATTTGCAGGCTCATTCTTTGCTGCCCTCTCCCCGGCTACCAAGCCCCACGTGCAAAACTGCATCGAGCACAGCGGGGAGCGTCACAAACTTCAGGGCGTCGTCAGGCTTGCCTTTGACGAGCGCAATCACGGCCCGTTCATCTGCCATGCGTGCGGCGACCTCAAGCAGTGTCGCGTCCGGCTCAACTTCGAGGATGTCGAATACCCGCGACTCATGGTCGTCAACCAGATCGCCAATCGTGTGGTCGGGGACACCGCGCCAGATCTCGTCCGCGCCCTTCTCGTCGAATACGCCAGCGAGTGAAACGTCATCCGTGACGTAGCTGGGGAGCAAAACCCGCAGGACGTCCACAGCGGAGATCACCGCAATCGGATGCCCCTTAGCGTTGGCAACCACAATGCTCGCCCTGCTGTCCCGCGCAATGATTTGAGCGGCGGACACGGCACTCGTCTCCCGGTCGACGACGGGAAGGCTAATGGCAAGTTCGGATACGCGCACGGTGTTCTCCGGTTTGATTGTCAACGAAAAGCGTCACGATTGTGACGCTGTGCCGACCCGACTTCCCGGCGCTCCGCCAACGAGACTACACCCGCGGGTGATGTCAAATCAGTCGGGTGCACCGCTGGTCAGCGAAATGAGTCGCGAGCACGCTCGCAGGTACTTCTTGCTGTAGCCGCCAGCAAGCATGTCGTCCGCGAAGACCTGATCCAGCGGAATTCCGGTCGCAAAGACCCGGATTTGCGCGTCATACAAGCGGTCCACGAATGCCACAAGGCGCAGCGCATCGGTTTGGCTGTGCAACATATTCACATCGCGGATACCGACCGCTGCCAGCCCCTCCACGAGCTTGACATAGCGAGACGGATGCACACGGGAGAGGCACTCGAGCACCTCGCTAAACGTATCAACGGTGACCTCCCCGTCTATCTCATCGACGGCCTTCTCAAACTCCAACTCGGAAACCGCAACAGCATGACCGTCGAGCGCTCGACGGCGATAGTCGAGGCCATCGATGCGAAGAATAGTGAACCGTGCTGCGAGGGAATCAATCTCCCGGAGGAAATCTGCGGCAGCAAACCGGCCGTCCCCCAGCGCATTCGGCGGGGTGTTCGACGTTGCCGCGAGTCTGGTTCCGGAAGCCGCGAGTTCCCCCAACAACCTCGCCATAAGCCTCGTATCGCCTGGATCGTCAAGTTCGAACTCGTCGATGCAGATCAGACTTGCCCCGCGCAGGAGCTTGACCGTTGACGCGTAACCGAGCGCGCCAACCAGTGCCGTGTACTCGATGAATGTCCCGAAGTACTTTCGGCCGGGGGCAAGACTCCACAGGGCAGCGAGCAGGTGGGTTTTGCCGACGCCAAATCCGCCATCGAGATAGATTCCGGGGAGCGCCACCGGATTTTTACGCCGCGAAAAGAAGCCGGTAGCCCCCGGCAACCACGAGGTCGCGAACGAGCGGATGGCCGCGACAGCGGCCGATTGCGACGGGTAGTCCGGGTCTGGCCGGTACGAGTCGACCGTCGCATTTCGAAACTGACGGGGCGGGACGAGGTGCCGGAGGATTTCGCTTCCGGAGAGTGTGGTCTTACGCAGGGACAGGCTTCCCCGCTCGGCAGTGGATGGTGTTGGCACGTCGCTCTTTCTCGGAAACCAGGTCGACATTCTCCGGCCAAATCGATGTCGCGAAGTCTTGTCGTAGTCCTCGCCGCCACGCAGAGATAGTGCGTACATTGGTACTAGCGGGACTACACCAGCCTATCGTCGGCACTCTCGCTTTCGAAGACGTCCGCACCGCGGGCACGCACAGGAGGTACTGCATGACCGTCGAGTCCGACCCAACAGATCGCTTCGCCGAGTACGCGCATCCGGAACGGCTCGTGTCCACGGAATGGCTTGCAGCCAACATGTCTCGCCCAGGTTTGGTCGTTCTCGAATCAAACGAAGACGTCCTCCTCTACGAAACGGGTCATATTCCCGGCGCAATAAAAATCGACTGGCACACCGAGTTGAACGATCCGGTGGAACGGGACTTCCTCACTTCAGAAGCATTCGCGGCGCTCGCGAGCCGGAAGGGCATCACGAGGGACTCCACGGTCGTCCTCTACGGAGATAAGAACAATTGGTGGGCAGCATACGCTCTCTGGGTTTTCACGCTCTTTGGCCACGAGGATGTGCGCCTTCTTGATGGTGGGCGGGCTAAGTGGCAGGAGGAGGGCAGGGAACTCACGACCGAGACGGTGACACCCACGCCAACCGACTATCCCGTCGTCGAGCGGGACAACACGACGAATCGTGCATACCGTGACACGGTTTTGGCACACTTCGGCAAGCCCCTCATCGACGTTCGATCCACCGAGGAATACACCGGGGAGCGCACAGAGATTCCGGGATATCCGAGCGAGGGCGCACTTCGCGCCGGTCACATTCCTTCTGCGGCATCAGTTCCGTGGGCGCGCGCGGCCGCACCGGATGCCACGTTCAAGCCGCGAGCAGAGTTGGACGCGATCTATCACGGTGAAGCCGGCCTCGCCGAAGGGGATGATGTCATCGCCTACTGCCGGATCGGAGAGCGCTCGAGCCACACCTGGTTCGTACTCAAGTACCTGCTTGGCTTCGAGAACGTGCGCAACTATGACGGGTCGTGGACCGAGTGGGGAAGTTCCGTTCGAGTACCCATCGCCACCGGAATCGAACCCGGCGAAGCTCCGCGCCGTTGATCGGGACGACAGAGAGGCACCGTGATGGCTGACACTCCACTCCCCCAGGCGCTCGCCGACATTCGCGAGGAATTCAGCGACCTCGAAATCCGGGACCGCTTGACCCTCCTGCTCGAGTTCGCCAACGAGCTGCCAGAGTTGCCAGCTCGATTTCAGGATCATCCGGACTTGTTCGAGCGCGTCGTCGAATGCCAGTCGCCGGTCTACATCTTCGTTGAAGTAGACAACGACGGCATCGTGCATCTCCACGCCACAGCCCCCAAGGAAGCACCGACCACGAGGGGCTTTGCGTCGATTCTCGTGCAGGGCCTGGCTGGGCTGTCAGCGCAAGAAGTACTTGATGTGCCTGACGACTTTCCCCAGACGCTCGGCCTGACCGAAGCTGTCAGTCCGCTTCGCATCCGCGGGATGACCGCGATTCTCGGCCGGGCAAAGCACCAGATTCGGACCAGGACCGCAGCGTGATTGTCCGCCGTCTTCACCCGAGTCCCCAGATCGAGTTCGATCTGGCGACGGAGGGTGGCGTCGCGACCCTTGCTGGGAACTACACGCCACCGCTCAAGCGTTGGCTCCGGATCAACCTGATCGCCAGCGTGAACGGCGCCGCCGCAGGGGACGATGGGACGTCCAACTCCCTCACCAACCGCGTGGATCGGCGCATCCTGGGAACGATTCGTCGACTGGCCGACGTTGTTCTCGTGGGGGCGGGAAGCGTGCGCGCCGAAGGTTACGTTCTCCCCAGGACTGCACCGCTTGCCATCATCACCGGCAAAGGTGATCTCTCCGGACATCGCATTCCCGCGGACGTGCCGGCCGGGCGGCTCATGGTGTTGTGCCCGTCGCGCGCCGTCGCGATGGTCACGTCCACGCTCGGCTCAGCTACCGCGACGATCATTGCACTCGACGACTCCCCCGAACCCGGACTCCTCGATGTGGCCGAGGCCATCGCAGCACTCCGCGAACGCGGATTCGAGAGCATCGTCTGCGAGGGTGGGCCACTCCTGGCCGCTCAGCTGATCAACCACGACCTTGTGGACGAAGTGTGTCTGACCACGAGCCCGCAATTGAGCCCGGCGCCGCTGCCGGTCCTGTCTGGATTGTCGTCGACCCGCTCGCTTCAGCTCACCCAACTCTTCTCTGACGAGTCGAGCTACCTCTTCGCCCGGTGGGCGCTCACTCGCTGACGACTCTTTTTCCAAGATCCGCAAGCCACGTGGCGATGCTTCGGTTCCACAGCTCAGGCTCGCGGTTCCACAGTTTCGTGTGTCTGGCACCTGTGAAGGACACGAGAGTCACCAAGTCCGGGCGCTCTGCTGCAAGCGCTCGCGAGGCGTCAGACGGAACATAGGCATCATCGTCGCTGTGCAGAATGAGAATCGGAACGTGAAGATCGCCAGCGCGGGCCACGAAATTCAGACGCGCCAAGTTGATCGGTTGGCGTTGGCCGGTCAGCACCCGGCCACATCGTGACCCGAGCACCGCGTAGACGAGGCCACGAAGTGGCGGAATGATCCCCCTCGACCTGGCCTGATATTCCAGGGCCGCAACCCAGTCCACGACAGGTGAATCCAACGCGACGCCCACGATGACGGCGGAAGAGCGCGATCGCGTCAACGCCTGAAGCGCTGTCGCCCCACCCATCGACCATCCCATGAGAACAATCGACCGTGCTCCGTGGTCGAGCGCATAGCGCAGAGCAGCGTCAACATCGCGCCACTCCGTGTCCCCGAGTGCATAGCGGCCGTCTGCGCTGTCCGGCGCCTCAGTGTCGTTGCGATAAGAGATAAGAAGGCTCGTATAACCGGCATCCCTGAATACCGGAATCGCCCGCAAGGTCTCCGCCCGAACGACCGCCCGGCCGTGAATTTGAATCACCCATCGCCCGGCATCCCTGGTCGGCCCCGACGGAACCGGTGGCGCTGGGACCAGCCACGCGGGTGCTGGCCCCAATTCGGTCTCGATCGTCACCTCCTCAAAGTCGACGCCGAGATCGCTTGGGTCCACGTAGAACCAACCGTTAAATCGACCCCTGCGCGCAGAGTCGACGTCGCCAAAGTCAACGGCCAGCAATTCTCGTGTGACGGATGCGCCATCCTCCGAAAGAATCTCTCCCACCCGGGCACGACCGTGCTCCCTCGCGAACCAGAAGCTGTACTTGCCGGGGTTGATCGAGTCGGGCGAGCGACCGAGCGTGATGGTCCCTGCCGGGCGATCGACCGAAACGACCTCCGTGTCCTCAATCCGCGACCGTGGCGGCACCACGATCGACCGCGCTGCCACCGTGACGACAGCAAGGATTGCACCGAGGAAACCGACAGCGCCCAAGAGCAATAGCCGGACGACGGCGTGCCTGCGTGAATCCTCCACCCTCGAACTTTAGTCTTCTACAGTGCCAGCAAACGCGACAGAACCCGGGCTTCCCGCTGTCTTTGCGTCTGCCATTGAGTCGCTCAAGGCCGCGCAGTCGCGCGAGGAGCTTCAGATCGCGGAGATCGCAGCACCGGTGAATCTCGCGCCGTTCGCGATCGCTCTGGCCGCAGACGTCGTGCCCGCTCGCCACAGCGAGGACTCCGATGTCGCGACCGGCCGGTTCGTTCTTCTCTACGATCCCGAAGAGCCGGATGCGTGGGGCGGAAGATTCCGCGTCATATGCTACGCGCAGGCGCCCCTCGAAACGGACATCGGCATAGACCCGTTTCTTGCCGAGGTTGCCTGGTCGTGGCTCGTTGATGCTCTCGACTCGCGGGGCGCCCAGTACACGGCGGCGTCTGGCACAGCGACGAAGATTCTTTCCACCGGTTTTGGCGGTCTTGCCGAACAGGGTGACGGTGCCCAGTTAGAGTTGCGCGCAAGCTGGACACCCACCGACGAGTCCTTCGCAGCCCACGTTGAAGGCTGGGGCGACCTGGTGTGCATGTTGGCAGGTCTACCGCCGACTCCGGAAGGCGTGGCACTCCTTTCAGCAAGGCGTACGACCACGTGAACCAGGAACAGGAACCGCACGAGCCGGTCAACGTCATCGACTCTCGAGAAGAGTTCCTTGCAGCGGTAGCTCGAATCGCGGGGGGCACGGGTCCGATTGCGATTGATGCCGAACGGGCATCCGGTTTTCGCTATTCGCAGCGTGCATACCTCATTCAGATTTTTCGGCGGGATGCTGGAAGTTTTTTGTTTGACCCGCCGGCCATCGGCGATCTTTCGCCCCTACAGGAAGCCATTGTCGATCAGGAATGGATTCTGCATGCCGCGAGCCAGGACCTGGCCTGCCTGCGCGAAGTGGGGCTCTCCCCTGTCACAATTTTCGATACCGAACTTGGCGCTCGCCTCGCCGGCCTCGCCAGAGTTGGCCTTGGCTCCGTAGTCGAGGAACTGCTCGGCATCCATCTCGCCAAGGCGCACTCCGCGGCCGACTGGTCCACGAGGCCGCTCCCGCAACCCTGGCTCGTGTATGCGGCGCTCGACGTTGAGCTTCTTGTCGACCTCCGAGATGCGATTGCCGGGATTCTCGAAGACGCCGGTAAGTCCGAAATTGCGCGCCAGGAGTTCGAAGCCACACTGAACAAGGAACCCAAGCCCGCGAACCCGGATGCCTGGCGCAGACTCTCTGGTCTGCACTCGCTCAAGCAGCCGCGGAATCTTGCCGTCGCCCGTGAACTGTGGCTTGCCAGAGATGAGTACGCGCGCGAAATCGACACTGCCCCCGGTCGTTTACTGCCGGACGCCTCCATCACGGCTGCAGCGAAAGTCCTCCCGGCGAACAAGAGCGACCTAGCGAAACTGCGCGAGTTCAACGGGCGCGCAAGCCGGAGCCAATTGCCACGATGGTGGGCTGCGATAGAAGTCGGTATGGCGACAGATGACCTTCCCAGGGTGCGAGTACCCAGCGACTCCATTCCACCAGCGAGAGCGTGGGCCGATCGGAAACCAGAGGCCGATCGCCGCCTCAAAGGTGCGCGCAATGCCCTCACCGAGCTCTCCAACGACCTGTCAATTCCGCTCGAAAACTTGCTCACACCTGAAGTTCTGCGTCAACTGGCCTGGGAGCCTCCTGAGCCGCTCACCGTCGATAGCGTGCGTACTCAGTTGAGCGCTGGCGGCGCACGCCCCTGGCAGTGTGACACGACGGCACAAGTGATTGTCGATGCCTTTGTCGAGGCAAGCCAAACCGGGGACAGCACAGAGGAGCCGGCCTCGTAGGAAGGGTCAAAGGATTCCCGCTGCCATTTCGGCCCGCCTAGTATCGAAGAGTCATTACTAGCAGGGAGTCGTCATGGCCGAAAGAACTGACGTGGTCTTCGTGGATGGGGTTCGCACCCCATTTGGACGGGCCGGCGAAAAGGGAATGTACTGGCAGACGCGAGCGGACGACCTGATGGCCAAGGCCATGATCGGCGTGTTGGAGCGCAACCCGTCCATACCGCTCGACAGGTACGACGATGTCGCCGTTGCCGCAACCACTCAGCAAGGTGACCAGGGGCTGACTCTGGGGCGCACGACAGCGTTACTCGCCGGATTGCCGCGTTCCGTCCCCGGCTACGCAATCGACCGGATGTGTGCTGGCGCCATGACCTCCGTCACCACCATTGCCGGCGCTATCGGTTTTGGTATGTACGACATTGCCATCGCCGGCGGTGTCGAGCACATGGGACACCACCCGATGGGTTCCGGCGCAGACCCGAATCCGCGGTTTGTCGCCGAAAAGTTGGTCGGTTCGGATGCCCTCAGCATGGGTGCGACAGCCGAGCGAATTCACGACCGTTTCCCGCACCTGACGAAGGAGCGCGCTGACCGCTTCGCCATGAACAGTCAGCACAAACTGGCCAAAGCCTATGAAGACGGCAAGATCCAGCCAGACCTGATCCCGATAGCCATCCGCAGTGAGTCCGGTTGGGGGCTTGCTGAGCGCGACGAGGCGCCACGACCCGAGACCACCATGGAGGGCCTTGCCGCCCTGAAGACTCCGTTCCGCCCCCACGGTCGCATTACCGCTGGCAACTCCTCAGGGCTCAATGACGGAGCAACGGTCAGCATTATTGCGAGTGCGGAAGCGGCAAAAGAGTTCGGTGTTGCACCGAAGATGCGCCTGGTCAGTTTCGCGTTCGCCGGCGTCGAGCCGGAGATCATGGGCATTGGTCCCATCCCGTCCACCGAGAAAGCCCTCCGCAAGGCCGGCCTCACGATCGAGGACATCGGCCTGTTCGAACTCAACGAGGCTTTTGCCGTGCAGGTGCTCTCCCTTCTGGACCACTTCGGCATCGATGACGACGACCCCCGCGTAAATCTCTGGGGCGGCGCCATCGCGGTCGGTCATCCGCTCGCCTCGACCGGTGTTCGCCTCATGATCCAACTCGCTCGGCAGTTCGAGGAGCGCCCGGATGTCCGCTACGGTCTCACCGCCATGTGCATCGGCCTCGGCCAGGGCGGCTCCGTCATCTGGGAGAACCCGCACTACAAGGGAAGCAGGAAGTAATCATGGCCCGGAAATCTGCACAGCCGACAGGCGGCCAGAACTTCGACGAACTTCTGGCACTCTCCGCGGACGAGGTCGTCACTCACTCCTTCGTGCGGGACATCCCGATCTCCGGCGGGCGCGTTCTCGCGCTTGTCACCCTCGACAACGGCCGCGATCACACGAGACCGAATACGCTCGGCCCGCTCTCCCTCAAGGAGTACGCGGACACGCTTGCCGCGTTGAAGGAGCGCGCGAGTAAGGGCGAGATCCACGGCGTCGCGGTCACGGGCAAGCAGTACATTTTGGCCGCAGGCGCTGACCTCACCAATGCGAGCGACATCCCGAGCCGCGCCATCGCCAGGCAGCTCGCCCAGCAGGGTCACGCCGCGCTTGGGGCGCTGGGCGACCTCGGCGTCCCCTCGTTTGTGTTCATCAACGGGCTGGCGCTCGGCGGCGGCGTCGAGATTGCGCTCAACGCCAACTACCGGACGGTGGACAGTTCGATTCCCGCTCTCGCACTTCCCGAGGTGTTCCTGGGCATCATCCCCGGTTGGGGTGGCGCCTGGTTGCTCCCCAACCTCATCGGCATCGAGAACGCCCTCAAAGTGATCATCGAAAACCCGCTGAAGAACAACCGCACCTTGAAGGGCCCGGAGGTCCTCGAGCTGGGGATTGCCGACGCAATGTTTGGCCCGGCGACCTTCCTGGAGGATTCCATCCGCTGGGCTGACGGCGTTATCGCCGGCACCACCAAGGTGAAGCGGAAGAACGAGCCGGGCAAGATCGAGCGGACCGTGAAGTGGGATGTCGCGATCGGCATCGCCAAGAAGATGCTCGAGTCTCGAATCGGTACGGTCGCGAAGTCCCCGTACGCGGCCCTCGAACTCCTCAAGGCGGCGAAGAACACTGACCGGGCGACCGGTTTCGCCGCCGAGGATGAGAAGCTCTCTGAGCTCATCACAGGGGACCAGTTCCGGGCGAGCATCTACGCGTTCAATCTGGTCCAGAAGCGCGCCAAGAAGCCGGCAGGAGCGCCGGACAAGAGCATCGCCAAGCCCGTGACCAAGGTTGGTGTCATCGGCGCGGGCCTCATGGCCAGCCAGTTCGCCCTCCTGTTCGTGCGTCGACTCAAGGTGCCCGTAGTCATCACCGACCTCGATCAGGGTCGCGTCGACAAGGGGCTCGAGTACATTCGCGGCGAGATTGCGACGCTTCTGGAAAAGAAGCGCATCTCCCCCGACGAGTCCAATCGCCTCAACGCGCTCTTGACCGGCACGACAGATAAAGCCGACTTCGCGGACTGCGACTGGGTGATCGAGGCGGTATTCGAAGAGCTGGGCATCAAGCAGGATGTGTTCGCCGAGGTGGAAAAGTACATCTCGGACTCCGCTGTTCTGGCCACGAACACCTCTTCGCTCAACGTCGAACAGATCGGCGCGAAACTGAAGCACCCGGAGCGACTCGTCGGGTTCCACTTCTTCAACCCCGTTGCCGTTATGCCACTCGTCGAGGTTGTGAAGACGCCGAAAACGGATGATGCGACCCTCAGCACAGCAATGGTGACCGCCGCTGCCCTGTACAAGTCAGCAGTCATTACGGCCGATACACCAGGATTCGTCGTCAACCGCATCCTGGCGAAGCTTCTCGGCGAAGCCATGCACGCGGTCGATACCGGTACCCCGTTTGAGGTTGTGAACGAATCCATCAAGCCGTTTGGTTTACCGATGACACCGTTCGAGCTTCTCGAGCTCGTCGGGCTCAAGGTTGGCGCACACGTGCTGGACACCCACCACGCCGCGTTCCCGGAGAGGTTCTTCGAGAGCGACAACCTGCACAAGCTCGCCGAGTACGGTCGGATCTTCGACCGCGACGGTAAAGGCAAGATCACCGGCTTCGACAAGAAGGCAGTCGCGATTGTGTCCGGCGGCACATCGGTCGGAAAGGCCATGACCGGTGACGAGATCCTGCGTAGGGTCGAAGACGGCCTCGCGGACGAAATCCACCGCATGCTCGAAGACAAGGTCGTGTCGGCACCAGAAGACATCGACCTGTGCCTCCTCCTCGGAGCTGGCTGGCCGTTCCAGATGGGCGGTGCTACGCCGTACCTCGATCGCGTTGGCGCATCAGAGCGAGTCTTCGGATCGACCTTCCACACGCCGCCGATTCGCGGAGTCGAGTAGTTCTGCCGGGTCTGCATCTGACGCGTCGGTGAGCGGACGGGCAATCGGAATCCGACTGCCCAAAACCTGATCGACGACATCGAGGGAAATCCGCTTGGCGGTCAGCCCTGCCGACGCGAGAATTTCTGCTCTCGAGCCGTGCTGAAGAAATTCGTCGGGAAGCCCGAGCTCGGTCACGGCGGTGTCGACACCAGCATCCCTCAGGTACTGACGGATTCTCGTGCCGATTCCGCCGACCCGGACGCCATCCTCGATGCTCACGACAAGGCGATGCTCACGAGCGAGCTGAGCGATGCTGGAACGCACAGGAACAACCCACCGAGGGTCAACCACGGTGGCACCGATGCCCTGGGCTGCAAGCATCTCGGCAACCTGAAGGCTCAAGCGAGCCATCGTGCCCACGGAAACGATGAGGACGTCGCGGTGGGCGGCCTCTTTCAACACGTCAACGCCGTCTTCCGTGCGTCGGACGGCCTCGAATTCGGCGTCCACTGCCCCCTTCGGGAATCGGACGACGCTGGGCGCATCGTCGATCTGGATGGCTTCGGCAAGTTCCTCCCGAAGCCGTGGGGCATCCCTCGGTGCGGCAATTTGGATGCCGGGAACCACCTGCAGCAGTGCAAGGTCCCACATTCCGTGGTGGCTTGGACCATCCGGCCCGGTGACGCCGGCTCGGTCAAGGACGAACGTCACGCCTGCTTTGTGAAGCGCGACATCCATCACAATCTGGTCAAACGCGCGGTTGGCGAACGTCGCATACAGCGCGACAACGGGATGGAGTCCGCCAAACGCCAATCCGGCGGCCGTGGTTACGGCGTGCTGCTCAGCGATGCCGACATCGATCACGCGCTCGGGGAAACGCTCCGAGAGCGCGTACAGGCCAGTGGGCCTCAACATGGCTGCTGTGATCCCGACAATTCGAGGATTAGATTCGGCGAGGGTAACCAATTCATCAGCGAACACCGACGTCCAGGATGGCCGATCCGCTTTCTCCATCGACTCGCCGGTGTCTGGGTCGATTCGCCCGACGGCGTGGAATTGGTCTGCGGCATCCTGTCTCGCCGGCTCGTAGCCGCGTCCCTTTTCGGTAATCGCGTGCACGATCACGGGAGCACCGTACGCCTTCGCCTGACGGAGCGCCTCCTCCATGGCCTGGACATCGTGGCCATCGATGGGCCCCAAATATTTGATGTCGAGATTCGAGTACAGGGCATCGTTGTTCCAGAACCGGTTCACGAAACCGTGGACGCCAGCCCGAACTCCCCGGTAGAACGCCCGGCCAGGTGTTCCCAGGTGGTCGAACACGCGACGGCTCGTCTGATGCATGGTGCGATAGGCGCGCTTGGTTCGAATCCGGTTCAGGAAATGTGCCATTCCGCCGATCGTCGGAGCATAGGATCGCCCGTTGTCGTTCACGATGATCACGAGTTTTCGCGCATTGTCGTCGCTGATATTGTTGAGCGCTTCCCAGGTCATGCCCCCGGTCAGCGCGCCATCTCCCACCACAGCCACGACATGGCGATCATTCTGACCGGTTAGCTGGAACGACCTGGAGATCCCGTCGGCCCAACTCAGCGACGTGGACGCGTGCGAGTTCTCCACCACGTCGTGTGGTGACTCGCCGCGCTGAGGATATCCGGCAAGCCCACCTCGCTGACGGAGGAGGGAAAAGTCCTGCCTGCCGGTGAGCAACTTGTGCACGTAGGACTGATGTCCCGTGTCGAACACGATGGGGTCGCTCGGCGAATCAAAGACCCGGTGAATGGCGATCGTGAGTTCAACCACACCAAGATTCGGTCCGAGATGCCCGCCCGATTGGGCGACTTCGCTCACCAAAAACGCGCGAATCTCCGCGGCAAGCGTTTTGAGCTCCCGAATGCTGAGGCCATCGAGATCTCGCGGACCATGGATGCTCGGAAGTAATCCCATCCCCAGAGCCTAAACGAGACTCCTCAGAACATACTGAAGGATTCCGCCGTTGCGGTAGTAGTCGGCTTCACCCGGGGTGTCGATCCGCACGACGGCGTCGAACTCGATCGGTGCCTTACCGCTGGCAGGGTCACTCGACACTGCGACAACGTGCACGGTCTTCGGGGTAATCCCCTCATTGAGGGCGTTCAGGCCCTGAATGCTGATGATTTCCGTTCCGTCGAGGCCGAGACTTGCCCAGCTTTCGCCCGCCGGGAACTGCAATGGAACAACGCCCATCCCGATCAGGTTTGAGCGGTGGATTCGCTCAAAACTCTCGGTGATGACGGCCTTGACGCCGAGAAGGCTCGTGCCCTTCGCCGCCCAGTCCCGGCTGGATCCGCTTCCGTATTCCTTGCCACCGAGCACCACGAGTGGGATGCCTGCTGCTTGGTAGTGCTGCGAAGCGTCATAGATGAACGCCTGCGGGGCGCCCGGCTTCGTGAAGTCGCGCGTGTACCCGCCCTCGACGCCCGCTCCGTCATTCTCGCCGGCGAGGAGCTGGTTGCGCAGTCGGATGTTCGCGAATGTGCCGCGAATCATGACCTCGTGGTTGCCCCTGCGGGAACCGTAGGAGTTGAAGTCCTTGCGGTCGATGCCGTGTTCGGTCAGGTACTGACCGGCTGGGCTGTCCGACTTGATGCTTCCTGCCGGGCTGATGTGGTCGGTCGTGACCGAATCACCGAGGGTCGCGAGTACCCGCGCGCCGACGATGTCGCTGACCGGGGTCAACTCCATGGTCATGCCGTCAAAATACGGTGGCTTGCGCACGTAGGTGGACGCTTCGTTCCACTCGAACACATCACCGGCAGGAGTGGGCAGGGAGCGCCAGCGCTCATCGCCGTCGAACACACCGGCGTACTCGTGCGTGAACATTTCACTGTCGATCGACTCGTCAATGGTTTTCTGCACTTCTGCGGCATCCGGCCAGATGTCCTTGAGGAACACGTCTTTGCCCTCGGTGTCCTGCCCGAGCGGCTGAGTGTCAAAGTCGAAATCCATCGTGCCGGCCAGCGCATACGCGATGACCAGCGGCGGGCTCGCCAGGTAGTTCATCTTGACGTCGGGATTGATTCTGCCCTCGAAGTTGCGGTTCCCGGAGAGCACCGCGGTGACCGCGAGATCGTTCTGGTTCACCGCCGCGGAGATTTCATCCTCGAGGGGTCCGGAGTTTCCGATGCAGGTGGTGCAGCCGTAACCGACCAGGTAAAAGCCGAGATCCTCGAGGTACCCGTTCAGGCCGGCCTTCTCGTAGTAATCGGTGACCACTTTCGACCCAGGTGCGAGCGTGGTCTTCACCCACGGCTTCGACTTGAGGCCCTTCTTCGAGGCGTTTCGGGCCAGCAGGCCAGCGGCCAGCATCACGGAGGGGTTGGAGGTGTTCGTGCAGGAGGTGATCGCGGCGATCGCCACGGAGCCATTGTCGACGCTGAACGCGCGACCGTCCTTCATGGAGACCGCTGCTGGGTTCGAGTGTGAGCCGGCAACGTAGGCGTCCAGATCTTTCTCGAACTGGCTCTTGGCGTTCGTGAGCTCAACGCGGTCCTGCGGGCGCTTCGGCCCGGCAATTGAGGGAACCACCGTGGCGAGGTCAAGCTCAAGGTACTCACTGAACGCGGGTTCAACGTTGGCGTCATGCCACAGTCCCTGCAGCTTCGAATACGCCTCGACGAGCTGAATCTGCTCTTCGCTGCGCCCGGTGAGGCGAAGGTAGTCGAGCGTGACCTCATCGATCGGGAACATGGCAGCGGTCGATCCGAATTCCGGACTCATATTGCCGATGGTGGCCCGGTTCGCGAGCGGCACGTGTGCCACCCCGGCGCCGTAAAACTCCACAAATTTGCCAACAACACCGTGAGCGCGGAGCATCTGGGTGATCGTGAGCACGACATCCGTCGCCGTCACGCCCGTGGGAATCGAGCCGATCAACTTGAAGCCGACAACCTTGGGGATGAGCATGGACACCGGCTGGCCGAGCATGGCCGCCTCTGCCTCAATGCCGCCAACGCCCCAGCCGAGCACCCCGAGACCATTCACCATGGTGGTGTGTGAATCTGTGCCGACCAGCGTGTCCGGGTAGGCAGACAACACGCCGTCCACCTCGCGGGTCATGGTGACGCGGGCCAGGTATTCGATGTTGACCTGATGCACGATTCCGGTTCCGGGCGGAACAACCTTGAAATCGTCAAAGGCAGTCTGCCCCCAGCGCAGGAATTGGTAACGCTCTCCATTGCGCTCGTACTCGATCTCCACGTTGCGCTCGAACGCGTTCTCTGTGCCGAACAAATCGGCGATTACCGAGTGGTCGATAACCATTTCTGCCGGGGCAAGCGGATTGATCTTCTTCGGGTCGCCACCGAGTTCCGCGACGGCCTCGCGCATGGTGGCGAGGTCGACAATGCAGGGCACTCCGGTGAAGTCCTGCATGATGACGCGGGCCGGCGTGAACTGAATCTCGGTGTCCGGCTCGGCAGCGGGGTCCCAGGAACCCAGCGCGGTGATCTGCTCTGCCGTCACGTTCTTGCCGTCTTCGGTACGCAGCTGGTTCTCGAGCAGTACTTTCAAGCTGAACGGGAGTTTGTCGTGGCCTGGCACCTTATCGATTCGATAAACCCGGTAGTCCGTGCCGCCCACCGACAGCGTGTCTTCGGATCCGAAACTGTTCACTGTGGACACCGGTGTCTCCTTTGTTCGCCTGCCATGCTCTTCGAAAAACTATCTTGATATCAAGATAAATATATCACTCGCCTGGATGTTCTGAACGCGACTCGTCGACCTTGCGGTACACCGATGTCACCAGGAGCCAGGTCACCCAGAGCATTGCCGCGTAGAACGGTACGCCCATCAGAAGCTTCATCCCGGCGAGAAGTTCGGTCTGCCCGGTGAAATAGAGGGGTGCCTGTACCACCAGCCGCAGGGAAAACACGCCAACCCATATCCAGGTGGCCACGGTCAGCACGCGACGTTTGCTCTTCTCTTCGCGCCACTCGGTGAATTCATTGGTGAGAACGCCGACGATGAGCCCGATGAGCGGCCAGCGCACCAGAAGGCTCACGAGGAGAACAAACACCGAGCCGGCGTTGATGATCAGCCCAAGCGCGAAGTTGTCCTCGGCCCGACCGGTGAACAGGGCGAGCCCGGCCGACAGAGCAATGCCGAACACTCCAGCAAACGCCTGCGTCGCGGGGGTTCGGGATACGAGCCGGATGATGACGAACACAAGGGCAAGCGCGACTGGAGCAATGACCGAAGGAAGTACCTCCCGCGTGATTGCATAAACGACGAGGAAACCCAGACCGGGCAGAATCGCCTCAACGAGTCCGCGCACGCCACCGACGGCCTTGAGCAAGGACGCGCCTGTTGGCACCTCGCCTGGTGTTACCTGACCAATGCCGGCCTTGCCAACCGCAGACCGAAACGCATCGCGGAACGACTCGTCCGGCATTGCCTCAGGCTTCACGTCCTCCGGGTCAATTGACCCCGCACTGCCTTCCTCGCGCGCCACTACCAGCGTCAGACTTCGAGCGGTCCGGAACCAACCGGATCTGTTGACGACTGGGGAACAGCCAGGGGAATCAGGTCGCGAGGGGGCATCGGTGTCGTTCCCCTGACCACGACAATGCTGCGAAACAGGTCTTCGACTTTGGCTGCAGCATCCGGGTTCGTGGCGCCTTCGCCCGCGATAACGCCCCTCAGGAACCAGCGGGGTCCGTCCACGCCGATGAAGCGTGCGAGTCGTTTGACTCCGGCCTGATCTTGCGCCGCAGCGGGAATCTCGGCGAGCAACTCGGGCCCAAACGGACCGGAGATTACCTTCGTCGATCCGCCCTGTTTGGCAATCTGGTCGGCGATCTGATGTCGGATCTCGTGCCAGAGGCCCGTGGATCGTGGTGCGGCAAAGGGCTGAATCTGAAGAGTTGAGCCTGCGTAATCGAGGCCAACGGCGACAACCCGCTGCGTGCTCTCCTCCACTTCAAGACGCAACTTCAAACCATCTCTGGGCAGGATTTTCACGCCGCCAAGGTTCACGTACGGGCGCACGGCGTTGGCTTCTGCTTCATCGAAGGGGCCAGCGGTGGCGCGATCGGCTGGACCAGACTTGGCCTGATCCTGCTCGTTCTGTCCGTCGTTTGCCGGATTGTCTAGTTCGTCCACGCCTTATGCTCCTGCCTGTGATTCAGCTGCGGCGTCGCCGCTCGAATCTCTGTAACCGGTCGAGCCAAAGCCCGCCTGCCCGCGTTGGCTCCCGGGGAGTGAGCCTACCGGGATGAAGCGGGCTCGAGAGACCGGCATCACAATCAATTGGGCAATGCGATCTCCGACCGCAACAGAATACGACTCCGAACTGTCGGTATTCAGAATGGTCACCCGGATCTCTCCCCGATAGCCCGCGTCGACGGTGCCAGGGCTGTTCACGATCGTGATCCCGTGCCTCGCAGCAAGTCCACTGCGGGGCACAACAAACCCGACGAAGCCATTCGGCAAGGCAATCGACACGCCTGTTCCGACGGTTGCGCGCTCCCCAGGGCCAAGCTCAATTGACTCTGCGGCGGAAAGATCCGCGCCAGCATCGCCCGGATGCGCGTACTCAGGAACCTTCGGCCCCACGAACAGGACATCCACGTCGTCAATCACATATCGAGGTTAGTGCAGGGAACCCGCGAAAGTCTGGTCGAATAGGAGCATGACAATCTACCGGGAAAAACTCTGGGCCTCTGCGTGGCTCTACCTCGCGATGGCCCTCGTGATACCGGCGAGCCTTTTGGTGTTCCTGCCCATTAACGTGTTCGCCGGGATCATCGTCGCCGCTCTGTTGTACGCCGGTTGCGTTGGCATCTTGATTCTCGCCTCGCCCACCATTGCGGTCACCGACCTCGCCCTCGTTGCCGGAAGGGCAACGCTCCCCCTGGGGCTCGCCGGCAATGTGGAATCGTTCCACGAACCCGAGGCGACTCGCGAGCGTGGCCCGACCCTCGACGCCAGAGCGTGGCTGCTGATTCGTGGCTGGATCGGACCCGTCGTCAAAGTGGGCATCAACGATCCGTCAGACCCGACGCCCTATTGGCTTCTCTCGTCCCGCCACCCGGAAAAACTCGCCGCCGCCATTGCCCAGGGCAAGAACGCAGCACAGAACGTCGAATCTAGCTAGCGCACTCGAGGCAGATCGGCCCGAGCTTCTCTTCGTGATCGATCTGGGACCGGTGTTTCACCAGGAAACAGCTCACACAGGTGAATTCGTCTGCCTGCGGCGGCAGGACGACGACATCGAGGTCAAGGTCTGAAAGGTCAGCGCCCGGCAGTTCAAAACCACCAGGATTGTCAGCATCATCGACGTCGACGACTCCGGACATCTTGTCCGGCACTCGTTCTTTCAGCGCCTCGATCGACTCCGAGTCGTCGTCGTTCTTGCGCGGCGCGTCATAGTCGGTTGCCATTCCCATCCAATTCTGTGTCGTAGTCAATAATCGAAATCGGCGGGGGTAGTTTGCATCAATTGGTTGCCAATAGCAAACCGCAGGGCTGCACACTGTTCCACTCGCCAGATTGAACTTACGGCACGCCCGGCTTATTCCCTGATCTGACGCGTGTTTCATGGCACTCTATGAGCATTGTCACGATGTGGAAGAGGCATGTTCATGGAGGACCTGAGAGTCATCGGTGTCGAAGACGGCGCGCTCCTCGTCTCTTCGGACTCCGGCGAACGTTTTCGGATCGCCGTTGACGAGGCGTTAACGCAGCAGCTCAAGCGTGCGGTCACGGCAACCGGCACGTCTCCGAGGCTCGCGCCCAGAGAAATACAGTCCCACATCCGCGCCGGAATGTCTGCGCAGGATGTCGCCTCGATTACCGGCGCATCGCTGGAGTACATCCAACGCTTTGAGGGCCCGATTCTTGCCGAACGAGAGTTCGTCGTCGAATCCGCGCTCGCCGTCCCCGTCCACACCGCCATGGACACCGAGGTGGGAGATTCGCAGGCGACGTTCGGATCGGCCATCTTGTCGAGACTGCGCGCACTGAACGCATTGGATGAACGGTGGGCCAGCTGGAAAGACGAAAAGCATGGCTGGGTCGTCAAACTTTCGTTTACCGCAGAGCAAATCGACCACGACGCCAGGTGGAGGTTTGATCCGAGGAAGTCCGCGCTCGCTCCGCTCAACAACGAAGCGGAAACTCTTTCCAGGCAGGGCGACCTGACCGGCACCCTTATTCCGCGGCTGCGAGCAGTCGACGGTCACGAGCGCGTGCCGGACAATTCACGATTTGACAGTGGCGCATTCGTGGATCATGAAGTGGCCGAGTTGCGCAACACTACGCCCGTTGGAGCACCTCTGGGCGAGCTCGACGAGCTGGAGGATGCACTCAATGACACCGCGCCGCACCTCGAGGCAATTGCCTATGGCCGGATTGGCGCGGAACCGGATGCAGAATCGGACGATGCAGCACCGAGCAACCAGACTGCCGACCTGCTGGAAGCTCTTCGCCGGCGCCGTGGAGAACGGGAAGCCGCGCGGTATGACGAAGACGACGCGATCGCTGATCATCCGTCGACGGGCAAGATTCGCCTCGTCGACATCCCCTTGACCGATTTCGACGACGAGAGCGACGGCGATACGGCCCCGCAACCAGCGACAGTTCACACCATGTCGCAGAAGTCGTCGAAACGTGGCCGCGCCTCCATGCCCACGTGGGATGAGATCGTGTTCGGTGCACGTTCTGACGACGATCCGGCTTAGCCTCAGCCGAACGCGCCGAACCGCAACAGGGGTATCGCAGACTCCTCGGTAGACATCGACCCGTGCTGGCCAACCATGAGCCGACCAGCTTGAGATTCCGCGCGCACGTCGTAGTACGCGATCGCTTTTCTCGCCGCAACCAGGATGTCGCCGATGCGCGGCCGAACCTCCGGGTCAACGCGGGGGCCGAACCAGCCCGCAGCAATTGCCTCGTCTCTGGTTACGACCCAGGCCCGGGAACTCTCCGCGGCCTTCCATCGCTCCAGGACTGCCGCGCGCAGCGACGCATCCGCATCCGGCTCAAAGTGAAGCTGGAGGCAGCGAGGCTCGCCAGCCACAAATCGGATGCCATCCACAAGCTGCGAATCCTCACCAAACAGCACGTGCGCGTGGGTCGGCACATCCAGTACGCCATGGTCAGCAGTCATCAGGAGGCCGTCCCGGTTACCGAGCGTTGGCGCCAACAACGCAAGTTCGGCATCCACCTGCTCCAGAGCCTCCGTCCACTGGGCCGACTCCCAGCCGTGGGCGTGTGCGGCCTGGTCCAACTCTGGGACGTACAGGTAGACGATTCCCTGGGCGAGCTGGTCAACAGTCTCGCGGGCCGCCGCGAACCGGTCACTGATCGTCTTTCCGGCCAGATAGCTCGCACCGCGCAGAACAGCCTGAGTGAAACCGGAGTCCCGGTACCGTTGCTGCGCAACAACCACGCTGGGTATTCCGAGCTCCGCGGCCCGTTCAAATACCGTTCGCGACCGTTGCCAGGTTGCCGGATCCAGTTCATCGTCCCAGCCACTCAGTTGATTGACGACACGATCATGGGCGGCATCAAGCACCGTGTACCCGACGAGCCCATGCACGCCGGGCGCTTCTCCCGTCGTGAGCGTCGTCAGATTTGCCGCCGTCGTTGTGGGGAACCCCGCCGTGGCCATTGAGCTGGAGGAAAGTGCCTTCGTCATGGTTCGCGCGTGGCCGGAACGTGCCCGGAGGGAAGACACTCCGAGGCCATCCACGAGCAGAACGACGGCCCGATCCACGGGCGGAAGCCCCAGCGTGTTCTGCGCCCCGAGAATTGCGCCAAGGGAACTTGGCAGAACATCGGCAAGGCTCGGCCGAGTTGATTTCGTGGCCGGTAGCATGATCGCAATCCTATGACTACGCCTTCCACACCTCCGCCCAGCACCTCAGAGCGCATCGACGACATCGATGTGTCCACCGAGATGGAGGGCTCGTTCCTCGAGTACGCGTACTCCGTCATCTACTCCCGTGCGCTTCCGGACGCCCGTGATGGCCTGAAACCGGTGCAGCGCCGCATCCTGTATCAAATGAGCGAGATGGGCTTGAGACCAGACAAAGGCCACGTGAAATCGTCACGGGTCGTCGGGGACGTCATGGGCAAGCTGCATCCCCACGGCGACGCGTCCATTTATGACGCCATGGTGCGCCTTGCGCAAGCGTTCATCCTTCGAGTGCCGCTCGTGGACGGTCACGGCAACTTCGGGTCCCTCGATGACGGTCCTGCCGCGCCCAGGTACACGGAGGCCAGGTTGGCGGCCGCAGCTATGGCCATGGTTTCTGACCTCGACGAGGATGTCGTCGACTTCATCCCCAACTACGACAACCAACTCACCCAACCGGACGTGCTCCCCGCGGCATTCCCGAACCTGCTCGTGAACGGTGCCTCCGGCATCGCGGTGGGCATGGCCACGAACATGGCTCCGCACAATCTCATCGAAGTTGTTGGTGGGGCGCGACACCTCCTCGCGCACCCGGACGCGTCACTCGACGATCTCATGGCCTATATCCCTGGCCCCGACCTTCCAACGGGCGGCACGATCGTGGGGCTTGACGGCATCCGCGACGCATACGAAACCGGGCGAGGAAGCTTCAAGACCCGCGCGCGCGTTTCGGTGGAGAACATCACCGCGCGGAAGACCGGCCTTGTCGTCACCGAGCTCCCCTACATGGTGGGCACCGAGAAGGTCATCGAGAAGATCAAGGACGGCGTCAATTCGAAGAAGCTCGCGGGCATCTCGGATGTGACCGACCTCACCGACCGTAAGCACGGGCTGCGTCTCGTTATCGGCATCAAGACCGGGTTCAACCCGCAGGCCGTGCTCGAGCAGCTGTACAAGCACACGCCACTCGAAGACCAGTTCAATATCAACAATGTCGCACTCGTCGACGGCGGGCCGCAAACGCTTGGCCTGCGCGACCTGTTGCAGGTGTACGTCGACCACCGGATTGCCGTCACGACGCGGCGCACAACGTACCGGCTTGCCCGTCGTCGGGAACGACTGCACCTGGTCGATGGTCTGCTCATTGCGATTCTCGATATTGATGAAGTCATCCAGGTCATTCGCGCGAGTGACGATTCAGAGGCCGCGCGCACGCGACTGATGGACGTGTTCGACCTGAGCGAGGTGCAGGCTGAATACATCCTTGAGTTGCGGCTCCGCAGGCTCACGAAGTTCTCCCGCATTGAGCTCGAGGCGGAGCGCGACAAACTGCGAGCAGAGATCGCCGAACTGGAGCGCCTCCTCTCTGACCCCGCGCTCATTCGTCAGCTCGTTTCCGACGAGCTCGAGGCGGTCGCCGACGAGTTTGGGACGCCGCGCCGCACGCTCCTGACGGAGGCTCGCGCCTCGATTGCCACAGCCTCCGCCTCGAAGGCCGCCGGGTCGAAGTCGGCACCGGTGTCGCTCGAGATCGAAGACACCCCGTGCCGGGTGCTGCTCTCCACGACCGGGCGCATCATCCGCGTTGATCTGGGTGACGGAATGTCCGACTCAGCTGCGCGCGCGGTTCGTCGAAGCAAACACGATGCTCTGAGGTCGTCGGTCGTGACGACAAGCCGCACGGAGATTGGCGCGATCACGAATCGCGGTCGGCTTGTGCGCCTCTCCCCCGTTGACCTCCCGCAGGTTCCGGAAAATTCGATTCAGCTCGCCGCCGGCGCAAAGGTCGCCGAGTATCTGGCGCTCGATGCGAAGAAGGAGCACGTGGTTGCGCTCGTCTCCCTCGAGTCGGATGAACCGATTGCCCTGGGCACGAAACTCGGGGTCGTCAAGCGGGTTACAGCGGGCGACTACCCGAGCCGGCCGGATTTCGAGGTCATTGCTCTCAAGGACGGTGACGAGGTGGTCGGTGCTGCGCAAGGCACGGATGCCGAAGAGTTGGTCTTCGTGACCTCGGATGCCCAACTCCTGCACTTTCCGGCCGAGTCGGTTCGTCCGCAGGGCCGCAGCGCTGCTGGCATGGCAGGGATGAGACTGTCGTCCGGTGCCGTCGTGATCCACTTCACCTCGGTGGATCCTGGCACGGAGGTGGTCGTCGCGACTGTTTCCGCGCACAGCGACACGATTGCCGGCACAGATCCAGGGCGCGCCAAAGTTTCGCTGTTCGGGGAGTTCCCTGGAAAGGGTCGCGGCACCGGCGGAGTCCGATGCCACGCTCTCCTGAAGGGCGAGGACTCGCTCGCGCTGGCCTGGGCCGGAACCGCCCCTGCGCTGGCTGTGGGGACAGACGGGGCCGCGCGGGAGCTTCCCGATGCCGGAGCCAAACGGGACGCCTCTGGTGCTCCCCTGGCCGCCGTTGTCGGCTCCATTGGCACCTCCGCACAGTCCGTCTAGACGAGTCGACCATGGTGAACCGTCGCGCCGCACGGGTGATCCTGTTCGACGAGCAGGATCGCGTGCTTCTGTTCCGCGGCATCGACTCGACCACGCCGGATGCCGACACATGGTGGTTCACGCCCGGCGGCGGTCTCGAGCCGGGGGAAACTCCGCGAGATGCCGCGGTGCGGGAAGTGATGGAGGAAACCGGAGTGCAGCTTCCGTCAGTGGCGGGCCCCGTCTTCGCGAGGCACACTGACTTCATTTTTGAAGGAGAACCTCTACACCAGTACGAAGAGTTCTTCGTTGCCCACGTGGCCGGCATCCGGCTCTCGACCGACGGCTGGAGCGAGTTGGAGAAGCGCACCATGCTGGAGTCGCGCTGGTGGTCTCTGGAGGACCTTGAGTCGACTACGGAGAAGATCTACCCGCCCGAACTCGCCCACCTCGTTCGAACTCACCTCTCCGACGCGCCTCCAGCCAGATGAACTAGCCTGACGGGACGGCTAGCGAGTTGCGTCAGAACCAGGAGGAAGACCATGGACACACCACAGGAGCCCATCGAAGAGCTTGACGCTGACGAATGCTGGAATTTGCTCTCGTCGAACTCTCTGGGAAGAATCGCCCTCTGCGCCGCCGGAATTGTCGACATCTTCCCCGTCAACTATTTCGCGGACGGCTCGACGCTGTTGTTCCGAACTGCACCAGGAACAAAACTGACGGAATTGACCGTCCACGACGAGGTTGCCTTCGAGATTGACGGCTACGCGTCAGACAGCGCCTGGAGTGTCGTCGTCAAGGGGAAGGCTCGCGCGCTCGAATCCGGTCAAGACATTGAGCAGGCGGAAACAGCTCCCCTCCATCCGTGGATTCCCACGCTGAAGTACCGTTTCGTGCGCATCACGCCCACCACCATGTCCGGGCGCCGATTCCAGCCCGGTCCGGAACCCGATCGGGGCTGACGCGCGAGTTCGCTACACGTCGATGCGGTCGCGGCTGAGATCTGCTGCGCCAGCAATGATGAACTCCTTGCGTGGGGCGACGTCGTTGCCCATGAGAAGTTCGAACACCTTTTCGGCGTGCACGGCATCCGGAATGCGCACCCGGCGAAGCGCACGATATCGGCGGTCCATGGTCGTCGACGCCAATTGGTCTGCGTCCATCTCACCGAGACCCTTGTACCGCTGAATCGGATCCTGATACCGCTTGCCCGACTTCTTGAGACCGGCAAGCACCGCGTTCAGTTCCGCCTCGGAGTAGGTGTAGATCGTCTCGTTGGGTTTCGTGCCGGCGTTCATCACGACAACGCGATGCAGCGGCGGGACGGCGGCGTACACCCGGCCGTCCTCGATCATGGCCGGCATGTAGCGGTGGAACAGCGTGAGCAGGAGCGTGCGGATGTGCGCACCATCGACATCCGCGTCGCTCATGATGATGACCTTGCCATACCGCGCGCTCGACAGATCGAAGCTGCGTCCAGAGCCGGCACCGATCACCTGGATGATGGAGGCGCACTCCGCATTGCCGAGCATGTCGGGCAGCGACGCCTTCTGCACGTTCAGGATTTTGCCTCGAATGGGAAGAAGTGCCTGATATTCGCTGTCGCGGGCCAGCTTCGCCGTACCGAGCGCCGAATCACCCTCCACGATGAACAGTTCGCTATTGGCAACGTCATTGCTGCGGCAATCCACAAGCTTCGCGGGCAGCGAGGAACTCTCCAGCGCGTTCTTTCGGCGCTGAGTCTCCTTGTGCGCTCGCGCGGACACCCGGGCTTTCATCTCCGCAACAACCTTGTCGAGTACGAGCGAGGCTTGCGTCTTGTCATCGCGCTTCGTGGAGGCGAACCGCTCGCCCAGCCCCTTCGCCATCACGGCGGCAACAATGTTCCGCACCGCCGGGGTGCCGAGGATCTCCTTCGTCTGTCCTTCGAACTGGGGTTCAGGCACGCGCACTGTCAGCACGGCGGTGAGTCCGGCGAGGATGTCGTCCTTCTCAAGTTTGTCGTTGCCCACCTTCAGCCGGCGGGCGTTCTGTTCCACCTGAGCGCGCAGGAACTTCATGAGCCCCTGCTCGAACCCGGTGAGGTGAGTGCCGCCCTTCGGCGTCGAGATGATGTTGACGTAGCTGCGCACCTCAGTGTCGTAGCCGGTGCCCCACCGGAGTGCAACCTCGACCTCGCACTCCCTCGTCAACTCGGTTGGCGACATGTGCCCCTTGTCGTCGAGCACCGGTACAGTCTCGTTGAACGTCCCTGATCCGGTGATGTGCCAGGTCGAGGTAAGCGGGGCATCCTTCGCGAGGAAGTCGACGTACTCGACAATTCCCCCCGCGTATTTGAAGTACTCATGAACCGGTTCTTCGCCACGCAAATCGTCGACGCGGATGCCGAGACCGCGGACCAGGAATGCGGTTTGCCGGGCGCGGCCAAGCAACTCCTCGGTGAGAAAGCCCGCCCCCCGAGTGAAGACCTGGGGGTCAGCCCAATAACGCACTCTGGTGCCGGTGACGCCCTTCGCGACCTTACCGACCACGCGAAGTTCGCTGCCGGACACGAACGGAGTGAAGGGGGCATCCGGTTTCGGCTCCCCGGAGTCCGCAAATGTACCCGGTTCCCCGCGGTGAAACGACATCGCCCAGGTTTTGCCGTCCCGATCAACCTCGACATCAAGTCTTTCCGACAGGGCGTTCACGACGGATGCGCCGACGCCGTGCAGTCCGCCGGAAGACGTGTACGACCCAGTGCCGAACTTGCCACCAGCGTGCAGCTTCGTGAACACCACCTCGACCCCGGACAGGCCGGTCTTCGGTTCGATGTCAACGGGGATGCCGCGCGCAGTGTCGCGGACCTCAACGCTTCCATCCGGGCGCAGAATGACGTCGATCTCGTCACCGGAACCACCGAGAGCCTCGTCAACTGAGTTGTCGATGATCTCCCACAGGCAGTGCATGAGGCCGCGGGAGTCGGTGGAACCGATGTACATTCCTGGGCGCTTGCGGACAGCTTCCAGACCTTCCAACACAGACAAGTGTCGTGCTGAGTAGTCAGAACTCGCCACCGAAGACCTCCGAAAATCGCTGCCCATCCGGCAGGCAAGATCGCCGCCGGGCCGCCTTCAACCCTAATGACCCGCACCGACGCCGTCGGGCTTCGACACCCCCAAGAACACTCTTGCTACGCGTAGAGCGAAATACCCCGAAGTAACCGGCGAAATGGCCCGCGACATGTTTGGATAGGTGAACAGGCAACAGCGATAGGAGTGCAGATGTCTCAGCTCGGTGCAAGTACGGCGGCAACAGTCGAACGTGACTCCTATGAGCTCACCGCTCTCGACCGCTGCGACAGCTGCGGAGCACAGGCCTACATCCGCGTGATGATTGGCGAAAGCGAGCTACTGTTCTGCGCCCACCACGGTCGTCGCCACCAGGAGAAGCTCTCCGCCGTCGCCACCGACTGGCACGACGAGTCGAGTCGACTGCTGGAAGACACCAACCTCTGAACTTGCTCGAACCAGATTTACCGGCATCGAGCGTGCGGGTGACGGTATGACCGGGCTGCAGCGGGATGCGAAGCTTTCCCGCACCGCACTTGAGGCCAACGTTGCTGTGCTTTTGGCGAGCGGGTCTGTCGACGATGTGGTTGTCGACGTGCGCGCGGATGCCTACGGTCACGGACTCGTGTCGATGGTCGGTTTCCTGGCCGACCACGGCATCCGCCGATTTCGAGTTTCGCCCGGCATCACGCTTGCCGCAGGGTTGAGTCCCCACGATGACTCAGGCTCATCAGAACTCGAACTCGCGCCATACGGTTTCGCGAAAGACCTCCACGGCACGCAGCTTCGACCCGTGCTCACGCTGCTCGGCGAAGTGGTTGCCGTCAAACGAGTTTCCGCCGGAAGCGCGGTTTCCTACGGATACACGTACCGCACCGAGCAGGACAGTGCGATTGCTCTGGTCGGGCTTGGTTACGCGGACGGCATCCCGCGACTCGGTTCGAACACCGCGCACGCCGTCGTGAATGGCGAATCGGCCATCGTCGCTGGCCGCATCGCGATGGACCAATTTGTTCTCGACCTGGGCAGCCATAGCGCTTCCCTGGGCGACGACGTGACGGTGTGGGGCGACCCGGAAGCCGGCGCGCCCGCGTTGCGTGACTGGGCGGCCATCGCCAGACGTACTCCACAACACGTGACCGCCGGGCTCGGCTGGCGCGTCACCCGCACCTGGACTGACGGGGTGCCATCATGACCGCCACCGCGACAATTGACCTTTCCGCATTCCGACACAACGTACGCACACTTACGGACATGGTTGCCCCCTCCGCCGTCATGCTCGCCGTGAAAGCGGATGCCTATGGTCACGGAATGCATCAGCTCGCACCGGTGGCACTCGACGCCGGCGCCACAGCTCTCGCCGTTCTGGAAATTCCCGCGGCCGTTGCCCTGCGAGAGGCTGGCGTCACCGCTCCCCTGTTTGCCTGGCTTCACGGGGTACACACGGATTTCAGTTTGGCGTGGAAGCACGACATCGACCTCGGAATTTCCGCTCTATGGCAGATCGACGCGATCGTTGCGAGCCGCCCACAGCGTCCTGTGCGCGTGCACCTCAAGGTGGACACCGGGCTCCACCGCAATGGCGCATCAGTCGAAGACTGGCCAGAGTTGGTCACGGCCGCGCTTGCTGCTGAGCACGCTGGTGCGGTCACCGTGCACGCGGCGTGGTCCCATCTCGCGGATACCTCGCCAGCGGACGACGCCGAGTCGCTCGCACAGCTTCATTCGGCGATCGGTCTGGCCGAAGAGTTGGGCGCACACTTTCCATTTACCCACCTTGCTGCGAGCTCGGCTGGCATCCGGATGCCAGACGCCCGCCTGGACTTTGTGCGCTTCGGTATTGCGGCCTACGGGATTTCGCCCTTCGATGATGTGGATGGTCGCGGCCTCGGCCTCATCCCGACCATGACCTTGACGACCACCGTCCTCGACGTTGATGAGCGTCACGGCGTCGCGACGATCGGCGCGGGTTTCGGAGACGGAATTGCGGCGGCCGCTCTGCCGAACGCCGAAGTGTTCATTGGCGGGGCGCGGCGAATGATCAGAGCCATCGACGTTGACACCTCGATCATTGAAGCCCGCGATGACGGCACAGAACCGGTCACTGTCGGCGACGAGGTTGTCGTGTTCGGAACCGGTGACTTCGGTGATCCCACCGCCGAAGAATGGGCTGCGTGGGCGGACAGCATCGGCGACGAAATTGTCACGCAGGTTGCCGCGCGGGTCCCGCGTGTCTATCGCGACGGTGATCGGCGTGACGACGAGACGATCGACGGCGGCTAACGCCCTACGCGTCCCACAATCGCTTCGCGCGCCTTGAGCGCGAGTTCGTCGACAGCCTTGATTCGTTCGTCTGCCTCTGGCAACTCAACACCCTGTCGAGCCAGTGCGGTGGTGAGAAGTTCGTCGGCGAACCTCGGGTTCATCGGCAGGAACGGACCGTGGAGGTTCGTGCCAACGTTTCCGCCGTCGCGAACGCCCTCCAGTCGCTGGCCCGCCACCTCGTCGCGGCACGCGTTGCCGTAACCCTTCGTGACCGTCATGACGGGCGACGCTCCGTCGAGAATGGTGGTCACGGCTCCGTGGTTTTCGAACCCCGCGACAAGTCCGCCATCCTCGGCCGAGCCGGTGATCTCCCCGATCACTCGCCCATTCACGAGCCTGGCGCGCGAGGGCAGAATGCCGACGCCCTCCAGTACTGTGCCATCCACAAGTTCAAGCTCGCGGCCAAACAACTGCCAACCGGCAGTGATGGCGAGCATGGGAATCCCAGCTGCGGCCAGGTCACGCAAGGCCGAGGCAATGGTCATCAAGTCAGGGTGCACGATGCGCTGGGCTGCGGCCTGACCGGTGCCAATGTGAACCAGATCAACCTTGGTCGGCATCTTCTCGCCGATGCCTCTCACAACCACCTCGGGCTCAAGTCCACGCCACTCCAGCCGCCGCACGAGCGTCGACACGTTGCCCGCGTCCCCGTTGATGCCGAGTTCGCGCGGGTACAGGTGCAGGATGCGCAGGCCGCTCATGACGCGCCCTCTAGGTCGAGGTAGCCGAGGAGCTTGCGCAACTCCATCATGAGTTCATAGTTCACGAGAGCGACCTTCGTGTCGCCCACCGGTACCGGCAGGGTAAGGAACTCCTGGAGAGCAGGCTTCAGCTCGGGGATAACCTTGCCGACCGGAATGCCGGCGTACGCGAGCCGCGTGGCAATCTGCCACGCTTTCGTCCCGGTGAGCACGTCAACGTGGTCGATCATTCGGAAGTCGGTGTCGTAGATCCAGGAGGGGTCTGGCGTGCCCTCATCAACAGCCATCAGGAGCTGCTGAGGCGTGCGATCGAGCGCGTCAAGGTTCAATTGCAGGCTCGGCGGATTTTTCATCATGATGACTTCAATGGGTTCACCCTCGGCTTGAAGTGTTTCGCCTCGCCCGTACACGGTGTGGAGTGCGGAGAACGCGGTCGCTGCCGTCGCGAGCGAAAATCGTTCGCCGAGGAGGGTTCTGGCCATCGCGATGGCGCCCGCAGCGTCCGCTGCGTAGTGCACACCTCTCGCGGGCAAGGCAATCTCGGCGCTCTCGGTGCCAGCGGAAATCGTGGCCGTCGCGCCAGCGATTGCCTCCACCGTCGCGAGACTCGTCACCGAAGCAAAGTCCGGATCTCCGACGCGTGTCGCACTGGCCAGGCCGTGCGGGGACTCGGCGAGCACCGCATCCGACACAGAATAGAACTCGACGGGTCGACCTGCTGCGATGAGTTCAGCACCCATGGCGCGCAAATTTTCGTCCGAGGCATTGAGAACAATGTGGCGCGATGCCGCTTCGGCGACCGTGCGGAGCATCACGTACACCCGGTCCGGTTCGTGGTATCGGTTGAGCTGGTCAATTTGGATATTGATGAGCAGCACGCTTGACGGCGTGAGCCGCTTCGCGAGTGCGGGTCCGTAGCCTTCATCAACCTCGAGCACAGCGAGGTCCTCGCGGATGCGTCCCGTCGGTGACACCGAGGCCAGGAGTGACGACGCCACGCCCTGCGGAATGTTCCCGCCAGATGGGTTAGTAAACAAGCTCACCCCGTGGGCGCGAAGCACTCCAACGAGCATGTTCGTCGTCGTGGACTTGCCATTGGAGCCGGACACCAGGACGACACCCAGAGGAAGCTTCTCGACGGCATGCTCCAGAAACCTCGGCGCCAACTTCAGCACCACGAGTCCTGGAAACGCCGATCCTCCCCCACGCAACCTGGCCAGTACTCGAACGAGACGACCGAGCAGAATGGGGAAGAAGTACCTCACTGGCGGTCTACTCGAGGTAGTCGCGCAGCGATTGCGATCGTGACGGGTGACGCAACTTCGCCATCGTCTTCGACTCGATCTGGCGAATGCGCTCGCGCGTCACGCCGAAGGTGTCTCCGATTTGGTCGAGGGTCTTCGGCATTCCGTCGCCGAGACCGAAGCGCATCCGGATGACGCCGGCTTCCCGCTCGGACAGCGAGTCCAGCAGGCTCTCGAGCTGCTTCTGCAACATGGTGAAGCCCACGGCGTCCGCGGGGACAACCGCTTCGGTGTCTTCGATCAGGTCACCGAATTCGCTGTCTCCGTCCTCACCAAGCGGGGTGTGCAACGAGATCGGCTCTCGACCGTACTTCTGCACTTCGACGACCTTCTCGGGCGTCATGTCGAGCTCGCGGCTCAGTTCTTCAGGTGTGGGCTCGCGGCCGAGATCCTGCAGCATTTGACGCTGCACGCGCGCGAGCTTGTTGATGACCTCCACCATGTGAACGGGGATACGAATTGTCCGCGCCTGGTCGGCCATGGCGCGCGTGATCGCCTGGCGAATCCACCAGGTCGCGTACGTGGAGAACTTGAAGCCCTTCGTGTAGTCGAACTTCTCGACCGCACGGATGAGACCGAGGTTGCCCTCCTGGATGAGATCCAGGAACTGCATTCCGCGACCCGTGTAACGCTTCGCGAGCGACACGACGAGTCGAAGGTTTGCGCCGAGCAGGTGCGACTTTGCGCGTTGACCGTCCTTGGCGACCCAGCGAAGTTCACGCTCAAGTTCCTTGTTGATCTTGCCCTTTGCTTCGGCCAGTTTGTCCTCCGCGAACAACCCAGCCTCGATGCGCATAGCGAGCTCGACCTCTTCGGCCGCGTTCAAAAGCGCAACTTTACCAATTTGCTTCAGGTAGTCCTTGACCGGGTCAGCCGTCGCGCCGGTGATCGCTGCCGAGTAAACGGGAACATCATCGTCTTCGTCAACCAGGGACAGCCGGAGCGCACCGGTTGGCAGGGGTTCCTTCGTTACCTCATCATCGGAATCGTCGTCGGACGAGTCGTCAGAGTCATCCTTCTTCGAACTGCTCTTAGCTTTTTCCGACGTCGCCGAATCGTCGTCAGTGTCGTCAGTGTCGTCAGTGTCGTCAGTGTCATCAGCGTCATCGGTGTCAATCGCGTCATCGTCAATGACGTCGTCGTCGAGTTCGCTCGAGTCAGCTTTGGACTTCGACTTCGTCGCCGTCTTGGTCTTGCCAGCAGGCTGATCAGACTTTGCGGTTGCGGTTGCTTTCGCTGCTGCAGCTTTCGTAGAAGCCGCTTTCGTGGACGCCGCTTTCGTTGCTGGCGCCTTCTTTTCTGTTGCCTTCGCGGGTGCCGCAGACTTGGCGGTTGTTGCCTTCGCGGTTGTTGCCTTGGCGGCCGCTGGCTTTGCGGCCGCAGTCTTCGTGACCGCAGTCTTCGTGACCGCAGTCTTCGTGGCCGTTGTTTTCGCAGTCGCTGTCTTTGCCGCGGCCGTCTTTGCTGTCGTGGTCTTCGCAGCGGGGGTCGTGGTCTTCGCCGCGGCCGTCTTCGCGGTTGTCGTCTTCGCGGTTGTCGTCTTCGCTGTCGTCGTCTTTGCGGCAGCAGTCTTCGTGGTTGCTGCCGTGGGGGTTGAAGTCTTCGTGGTTGCTGCCTTCGTCGTGGTTTTGGTGGTTACTGCTTTCGGCGTTGCCGCCTTGGTGGTCGCTACCGGCTCATCCTTCGGAACTGCACTCCGACCAATGCCGGCGCGAGCCGCAAACGCTTTTGCTGCTGCGGCGACCTTCCCGGTGGCGGGTTTCTTTTCGGTCCCCGGGCTGGACTCTGCCTTGCCTCTGGCTGCCATTCGGTCACCTTTCCTCAGCAGAATGCTCCAATGAGCCGTGCCGTGGCGTTAACCCACACCTGGCTCGGCCGTTTTTGGGCAGTACTAGGACCCATGTCAAGTCCCTGAGTCAACACACTTAAGTGCATTCACCACACGACGACCTGAACGGGTCCTTGGTCAATTATTGCACGGAATGGGTGCTACACCTGACCGCTGCGCACGTCAACCCCATCCTGCGAATACTTGACTGTTACAACCTCGGGGCAGTGCGTGCTATTCCGAGCGAGGTGTGGGTTGGTCGTCGTCGCCGTTGTGACGCAGCGCAAGGAAGATCTCCAGCTCCGCAGCTATCTCGTCGGCCGTCGGAAGCTCGCCGTCTTCGTCAATGAGAGGAGAACGCATCGGATTCCCCGCCATGTAGGCATCGTGGCGTTCCTCCAGTGTTCCCACCAGTCTGGCCAGCTCCGGATTCCCCTCCACCTGCTTGTCGATCTTTTCCACAAACTCCCGACCCTCATCACGAAGCTCGGTGGTGGCAAAGATCAGGCCCGTCGCGGAACTCACCGATTCGAGCGCCTTGAACGCAGAATCCGGGAACTCGGTATCCGACAAATAGTGCGGGATGAGCAGAACAAATCCAGCGACCGGATGGTTCAGTTCCTGAAGGCGATACTCGACCAGATGCAGAGTGTTGGCGAGCACTTGAGTGTGTGGCTTCCACACCGAGAACGTCTCAATGAGATCGCTGCGATTACCACTGACCGTCACACCAATTGGCCTCGTATGTGGAACCGGCATCGGAATCGCGTGCACCCAGGTTGTGGACTTCGCCTGGAATCTCTCCACCAGACCGACCACCGCGGCGGTGAACCGCTCCCACTGAAAGTCGGGTTCATATCCGCTGAGCAGCAGAAATTGCTGCCCAATCTCATCGGTGGCCAAATACAAAGCGAGCGATGGCGGCCGGTAATTCGTGAGGTGGTCCTGCTCAAAATAAATTGTTGGCCTGCGTGCCCGATAGTCCAGTAGAGCGTCGTTCTCGAACGTCGCGATCGGGCGGGTTTCCAGAGTGTTCGTGAGATTCGAGGTGAACAAGCTCACCGCGCCACCAGCATCCGCAAATCCGGTGAGGCCGGCGACCAGGGGCAGCCCGGTAGGGACGTCTGTGACGTCGGAACTGAGGGTGTAGAGGCCCGCTGGGTCTTCCATTCCTCAACTCTAACCGCGGCGTATCCGGTCCGCAGGCCGGTCAGGGTCCCACGATCATGCCCTGAGCGAACACCCGGGCGAGGCAGACACAGCCAGAGCATCGCGGTGGCGGATAGCATGGCGGAATGACTGTCGCATCCCTTCATCTGTCGTCCGCTGCCGCCCTCTCCGTCCCCGCCGAAGTCCTTGTTGTGGGCGTGGCAAGTTCGGATTCCGGGCCGGTTCTCCTCTCCGACGACGAGGCCCTCTCCTCGATTGGCGCCTCGCTTGGCGCACTGGGGGTCACGGGCGCGGAGGACGAGGTCCGTCGGATTGCCGCACCAGCTGGCTCGGCGAAAAGTATCGCGCTGGTAGGACTCGGTTCTGCACAGTTGACCCCGAACGCCCTGCGCAGGGCCGCGGGATCTGCCGTGCGCCAGCTCACCGGAGTTGCGACACTGGCTCTGGCACTTCCCAGCTCCACCCACGACGACATCCTCGCCATTTTGGAGGGGGCAGCCATTGGCTCATACTCGTTTACCCGATACCGCTCGAAGCCCCAGGAACAGTCCAAGCTTCCGGCCGCAGACATCACGGTTATCAGCGCCGTCAAGCGAGCCGACACCGAAGACGAGGAACTGATTTCCCGCGCCGCCATCGTTGCTGGCGCGATTCATACCGTCCGCGACCTGGTGAATACCCCGCCGCTTGATCTCTACCCGGAGTCGTTCGCGGCCGCGGCACGGGAATTGGCCGATGGCGCACCGGTCTCTGTCACGGTGTTCGGCGACAAGGAGCTGGCCGAAGGCGGATTCGGCGGAATCATGGGCGTTGGTCAGGGGTCGACGCGATCACCGCGGCTCGTGAAGGTTGAATATTCACCGGAAGGCGCCACGCAGCATCTCGCGCTCGTCGGCAAGGGCATCACCTTCGATTCCGGTGGGCTCTCCCTGAAGCCACCGTCGTCCATGGTCGGCATGAAGTACGACATGACGGGCGCGGCAACCGTTCTCGCCGCCACTCTTGCAGCGGCTCGCCTTGGACTTGGCGTTCGAATGACCGCGTGGTTGTGCATCGCGGAGAACCTTCCGTCTGGGTCGGCAATGCGCCCCAACGATGTGTTGAGAATTCGCGGGGGCAAGACCGTCGAGGTGCTGAACACGGATGCTGAAGGCCGCCTTGTGCTCGCCGACGGACTGGTCGCGGCGAGCGAAGAGCACCCGGATGCCATCATCGACGTCGCCACGCTTACCGGTGCTGCCAGAGTCGCCCTCGGCGACCGCTACGTTGGCGTCATGGGCGAAGACAAACTCGTCGCCGAAGTGGTCTCAGCGTCGAAGACCGCTGGGGAATCGTTCTGGCCCATGCCGCTTCCCTCGGAGTTGAGGGCACTTCTCAATTCCGATGTCGCGGACATTGCGAACGCGAAAATCGGAAGCACCGCAGCAGGAATGCTGCTCGCTGGTGTCTTCCTCCAGGAGTTCGTGGGCAACGGGGCAGATGGCTCACGAATCCCCTGGGCGCACCTTGACATCGCCGGCGCGGCGAGCAACGACGGCTCAGGGTTCGGATACACCGGTAAGGGTCCGACGGCGGTCTCCGTTCGCACGCTGCTCGCACTGGCAGAGCATTTTTCTCTCGCGTAGTAAAGTTGAGTTGGCGGGAAAACTCGCCGGACCAATCCCCTGTTGTGCGACCCCGCACACAGGTGCGTGAACAGGCTGAAACTCTAGGAGTCGCCCGGTGTCGGAACAGAACTTTGACCTTGTCGTCCTCGGAGCCGGAAGCGGCGGATACGCTGCAGCGCTTCGAGCATCGGAACTCGGGATGAGCGTTGCCCTGATTGAAAAGGACAAGGTTGGGGGCACCTGTCTTCACGTTGGCTGCATTCCCACGAAAGCGCTGCTGCACGCGGCCGAGGTTGCGGATGTCGCACGCGAGTCAGCGAAGTTCGGCGTGAACACGCAGTTCGACGGCATCGACATTGCCGGAGTGACTGCGTACCGCGAGGGTATTGTCGCGAGCAAGTACAAGGGATTGCAGGGGCTCATCAAGACCCGCGGCATCACCACCGTGGAGGGCGAGGGCAAACTCGTTTCACCGACGACGGTTCAGGTTGGCGACGACCGCTACACAGGCAAGAACGTTGTTCTGGCCACCGGTTCCTACTCTCGCTCCCTGCCCGGTCTCGAGATCGGCGGACGGGTTATCACTTCCGAGCAGGCGCTCGCGCTTCCCTTCGTCCCGCGCAAGGTCGCCGTTCTCGGTGGCGGTGTGATTGGCGTCGAGTTTTCGAGCGTGTGGCGCTCCTGGGGCGCCGAGGTCACGATCATCGAAGCTCTCCCGCACCTCGTTCCCAACGAGGACGAGACCGTGAGCAAGCAGTTCGAGCGCGCGTTCCGCAAGCGCGGCATCGACTTCAAACTTGGCGTCCGCTTCCAGAGCGTCACGCAAAACGACACGGGAGTTGTCGTCACGCTGGAAAACGGGGAAACGGTCGAGGCGGAGCTCCTCCTCGTCGCGGTAGGCCGCGGCCCATCCACGGCGAACCTTGGCTACGAAGAGGTTGGCGTCACGATGGATCGCGGATTCGTCATCACGAACGAGCGCCTGGCCACGAATCTGCCAGGGCTCTACGCGGTCGGCGATATTGTTCCCGGACTGCAACTGGCCCACCGAGGATTCCAGCACGGCATCTTCGTCGCGGAAGAAATCGCCGGATTGAACCCCATCGTGATTTCGGATGTCAACATCCCCAAAGTCACGTATTCGGACCCCGAGGTCGCCTCGGTTGGTCTTTCCGAGGCCAAGGCGAAGGAACAGTATGGCGACGACAAGGTTTCCAGTTACGACTACAACCTGGCCGGGAACGGCAAGAGCCACATCCTCGGCACGTCAGGCTCCATCAAAGTAGTTCGTGTCAATGACGGACCCGTCGTGGGCGTCCACATGATTGGTGCCCGCGTCGGCGAACTCATCGGCGAGGCACAGCTCGCAGTGAACTGGGAGGCATACCCCGAGGACATCGCGCCGCTCATCCACGCACACCCTACCCAGAACGAAGCACTTGGCGAAGCGTTCCTGGCTCTCGCCGGAAAGCCACTCCACGCTGTCTAACCGAATATCCGGAACTATGCTTGATGGCACAACCACGGTCTAACAAGGAGCACTACTAATGAGCGAATCCGTCAACCTCCCGGCACTCGGCGAGAGTGTCACTGAAGGAACGGTGACCCGTTGGTTGAAGAAGGTCGGCGATCGGGTTGAGGTCGACGAACCTCTGGTGGAGGTTTCCACCGACAAGGTCGACACCGAAATCCCCTCCCCGGTAGCAGGAATTCTCGAAGCCATTCTGGTCGCCGAAGACGAGACCGTTGAGGTTGGCACACCGCTGGCCACCGTCGGTGACGGATCAGGAAGCGCACCAGCGCCCGAGGCGCCGGCAGCCGAAGCAGCACCCGCACCCGCCGAGGCTGCCCAAGCAGAGCCAGCTCCAGCAGCGCCGGCTCCAGCAGAACCAGCTCCAGCAGAACCAGCTCCAGCAGAACCAGTGGCTGCAGAACCAGCTCCCGTCGTTCAGGAGCCAGTGGTTGCTGCACCGGCAGAGCCAGCGCCTGTCGTTCAGGAACCTGTCGTATCTGCACCCGTTCCGCCGGCACCCACTGCGCCGGCACCCGCTACCCCGGCACCCGTTGCCGAGGCTCCCGCTACGCCGGCTGCGCCCCAAGCGAGCGTCCAGACGTCAGCCACAGACCAGTCAGCCACAGACCCGTCCGCCACAGGCCCGTCCGCTAACGCTGGCTATGTGACGCCGATTGTCCGCAAGCTCGCCAACGAGAGCGGAATCGACCTCGCGACCATTAGCGGCTCCGGAGTTGGTGGACGCATCCGCAAGCAGGATGTCCTCTCTGCCTCGACAAGTGCATCCGGTTCTGCTCCAGGTTCCGCGGCGACACGAAAGACACTGCCGAATTCGCCGCTGCGCGGAACAACGGTCCCCATGTCCCGGCTGCGCAAGGTCGTTGCCGAGCGTGCCGTCGTATCCATGCAGTCGTCGGCTCAGCTCACGACCGTTGTCGAAGTTGACGTCACCGCCGTTTCTGCGTTCCGTGACTCCGTGAAAGCTCAGTTCCAGGAGAAGACCGGGACGAAGCTCACGTTCCTGCCGTTCTTCACACTCGCCGCAGCGGAAGCGCTTAAAGCGTTCCCCATCATCAATGCCACGATCGACGGCGAAAACATTGTCTACCCCGCACAGGAGAACATCAGCATTGCGGTGGACACCGAGCGCGGTCTGCTCACGCCCGTGATTCGCAATGCTGGCGATATGAACATCGCGCAGCTTGCCGGCCAAATCGCTGACTTGGCGGATCGCACGCGCAACAACCAATTGAAGCCGGACGAACTCGCCGGCGGAACGTTCACCGTGACGAACACCGGCTCCCGTGGAGCCTTGTTCGACACCCCGGTGGTCTTCCTGCCACAGTCGGCAATCCTCGGTACCGGAATCGTCACGAAGCGACCGGTAGTGGTGACCGATGACGGGCTCGACGCGATCGCCATTCGTTCCCTCGCATATTTGGCACTCTCCTACGATCACCGGATCGTGGACGGTGCCGATGCGGCACGATTCCTCGTTGCCGTGAAGGAGCGTTTGGAGTCTGGAGACTTCCGCGGGGTTCTCGGTCTCGACTAAGCCCGGTCTGGATTCATTCGGCCTGGCCCGATTGTGTTTGGCCGGACCCGGCGTCCGGGATACCCAGGTCTCGAATGCGCCATCCGTCCTCGCCGAGAATGACGAGGATGGACAGCGGCGAACTGGAGGATTCCTGCGACGGCCCAGTAGACAGCAGCGCCGTGTCGCCAAGCCGCTCCACCAGAAGCAGGTTGGGTGCCTCAGCAAGCGCAAAACTCTGGTCGACAATGCCTCCAGCCTGCTGGAGGCGAAGACGATAGCTGTCCGACTCCAGAGCTGAGGAGTCTGCCTGATCAACCCCGTCCAGGCACAGGACCGAGTTCGCCGCGAAACACTGGGCCCGAGCACCCAGCAGCGCCTCCCCGGCCGCAATCGGGTCGTCTCCGATGATGGCCGGGTCCACAGGCTGAGCCGCTGACGGTTGTTGATCAACGTGCCCGGCCTCGCTCGCCGTCTCGGACGGCGACGACATCCCGGCTGGCTGCACTGCCGGCAGCACGGCGGTGAAGGCAACAAGGGCAATCGCCACTGCTCCGGCCATAATCCAGACTGGTTTACGCACGGGACGAAGGGCAGCGGTGAACCTCGATCGCCAGCTCCGAGAAGGCGATTCGGCACTTCTGCCCGCGATCAGACCGAGGATCATCTCGGTGATGGGCTCCGGAATGTGCAGAAAAGCGAGTGAATCGGAGAGGGAACGCCGCGGGGAATCCGTCCTGGCCGAGTCGAACAACTCTGCACTCGCGTCGAGGTTTCGTGGCGGTTCGATCCGCGCCTGCAGCGTGTCCTCCGCATGCCGCGGCACGTCAAAGGGAAGGATGACGGGCACACCAGCCGCGAGTGAGAAGAGCCGGTCGGCAAGTTGCGCTGGAAACGTGTGCGCAGCGCGCTGTGATTCGCCGTCAAGCCAGTGAACCAGCTCTGCGCCTTCCTGGCCGAGGACCGCTCGACACAGTTCGACAAGCCGATTCACATCGCCCACAACCGCTGGTTCGCGAGCCAGAAGCGCCGGAGGCAGACTCTCGTGTGATGGTTCACGTGGAATCGCCCCGAACACGACAGAAGAACCGAACCCCGACACAACGGGTGCTCCAGCGTCGTCAAACAAGATCGAGGACGGTCGGAGGTCACCGTGTGCGACGCCACTGCGATGAAGTTCGGCGACCGCGAGGGCAACCGGCGCCAGAATCGTTACCGCCTCCCCGAGGGTGGGTCTGCGCAGTTCAAGGAGGCGGCCGACGCTCACATTGGTGAGCCGCTGCAGGATCAGAATCGGCCGCCCGTCCTCCCCCGTCGCCAAATCATCCAGCCGGACAATATGTCGGTGAGAGAGTCGAGCAAGAGCATCAATCTCCGAGTCGATACGCGCTGAATCGGCGCTGAGCCGATACACCTTAAGCGCCGCACGGGTCTCACCGCCGCTGCCCAGCCAGACCTCGGCGTTCCTGCCCTCCCCCAGTTTTCGCACGATCTGGTACCCGGCAAGAATTGTCACGGAGCAATGGTGCCCGGCTTGGCGCCACGTCGTGTCTTCCTGAGCGGTTGATGTGCAGATCCTCGTCACGCGGCGCGTGCGCGGGAGTGGAGCCGGTATCGTTAATGCCATGGCACGCACGAGCAAATCCAGCCCGAAGCCCGCGAAGGAACCCGGTCGTCTCAAGCAGATGTATCAGGTCTTCCAGATGACCCGGCGATACGACTCGACCGCAGTCTGGTGGATGGCCCTCGGATTCGCCGTTCCGGTATTGGTTGGCGTACTGCTCGGGCTGGTCCTGTCCGCTGGCAACGTCCCTGGAATCATCCTGTGGGTCGTCTCCGGCGTCCTGGGCGGCCTCCTCGCGTTCCTCGTGATTCTTGGCCGTAAAGCAGAACGCGCCGCGTACTCCCAAATTGCGGGTCAGCCCGGTGCTGTCGGAGCCGTGCTAAAGAGCTCGCTGCCTCGCGGCTGGACGGGCAGCGAAATGCCCATCGCCATCAGCCCCAAAACTCAGGATGCCGTCTACCGGGCCGTGGGCAAGGGTGGCGTTGTGCTCATCGGAGAAGGACCGGAAACCCGAACCCAGAAGATGGTCGACGATGAGAAGCGGAAGATTTCCCGCATCCTCCCGAACGTCCCCATCAACGTGCTTCACGTGGGGCCAGATGCCGACTCCATTCCCCTGCACAAACTGGCCAGGAGACTTGGCCGGTTCAAGAAGGCGCTCAACAAGGCGGAGGTTTACGCCGTGAGCAACCGGGTCAGTTCCCTGCACAGGGGACCGAACCTCCCGATCCCCAAGGGTATCGACCCGATGAAGGCGCGCGCACAGCGTCGCGCCTGAACGCCACGCGATGCGCCATCAGGCGAGGGAGCAGATCAAACCATCGTCGTCACGTGACGACGAGGACAGTACCGGCGACGATGTCGTGTGCTCCACGCTGATCCCGGTTCCAGATCAACGCGGGAACGACGGCGCACAGCAGCAGGGTGCGGATGATCGGGCGCCACACGCCGATCCAGCCTCCAGCGAGGGGAACGACGCGCATCCGGAACACCAGCTGTCCAATGCTGCCGCTGACCACGGTGAGAAACACCACCTGGGTGAGCGCGAAAATGCCCATGGTGACGAACGGGTCGTAGTGAAAAAACGCGATGGACACAACGACACTCAACCCCCAGTCCAGGGCGAGCGCACCGATTCTGCGCCCAGGCCGTGCGATCGATCGCGGCCCGGACTCCGGCAGTCCAAGCCGTTCGCCAGGCCAGCGCTGCTCGGAAGACGGTTGCGCGGTATTGGCTGTGGGCACCATCCGATCCTAGGCGAGCCCCGAAACATGGGCGAAACAATCGCGATACCGTGGCGAAACCGCGCACGGATATCCTTTCCATGGCCGCACGGTGTGGCCGTTACCCAAGGCGCAAACAGGGAGTCAGTGCATGTTTAGTGAACCGTCCGAAGTCCTGAAATTCATCAAGGACACCGACGTCAAATTCCTTGATGTACGTTTCACCGACCTTCCGGGAGTGCAGCAGCACTTCAACATTCCCGCAGCATCAGTTGATGACGAGTTCTTCAGCGTCGGCCAATTGTTCGATGGCTCCTCGATCCGCGGCTTCGCATCGATTCACGAGTCCGACATGCAGTTGATTCCGGATGTGACGACCGCTTATGTGGATCCGTTCCGTGCCGAGCGCACCCTGATCATGATTTTCGACATCTACAACCCGCGCAACGGTGAGATTTATGGCCGCGATCCGCGCCAGGTCGCCCGTAAGGCAGAGAAGTACCTCACCTCGACCGGTATTGCCGACACCGCATACTTTGCGCCAGAAGCCGAGTTCTACATTTTCGATGACGTCCGCTACGACGTGAAGCAGAACTCGAGCTCCTATTCGGTCGACTCCGAAGAGGGCGCCTGGAACACGGGACGTGTTGAGGAGGGCGGAAACCTGGGAAATAAGACGCCGTTCAAGGGTGGCTATTTCCCGGTCAGCCCCGTGGACAAGCAGGCCGACCTTCGCGACGACATCAGCCTCAAGCTAATCGACGCCGGCCTCATCCTGGAGCGCGCCCACCACGAGGTGGGCTCGGGTGGACAGGCGGAGATCAACTACCGCTTCGACACCATGGTCCACTCCGCCGACGACATCCTGAAGTTCAAGTACATCGTGAAGAACACGGCGGAGCAGTGGGGCAAGACAGCGACGTTCATGCCGAAGCCCCTGTTCGGTGACAACGGTTCAGGGATGCACACTCACCAGTCGCTGTGGAACGACGGCAAGCCGTTGTTCTACGACGAGAGTGGCTACGGCGGGCTTTCCGACATTGCCCGCTGGTACATCGGCGGTCTCCTCAAGCACGCTCCAGCCGTACTCGCGTTCACGAACCCGACGATCAACAGCTATCGCCGGCTCGTGAAGGGCTTTGAGGCCCCCATCAACCTCGTGTACTCGGCCGGAAACCGCTCTGCGGCCATCCGCATCCCGATCACGGGCACGAACCCGAAGGCCAAGCGCATCGAGTTCCGTGCACCGGATGCCTCCGGAAACCCTTATCTGGCCTTCGCCGCGCAGCTCATGGCTGGCCTTGACGGTATCCGTAACAAGATCGAGCCGCACGAGCCCGTGGACAAGGACCTGTACGAGCTGCCGCCAGAGGAAGCGAAGAGCATCCCGCAGCTGCCGGTCTCGCTGGACGCCGTGCTGCGGGAGCTTGAGGCAGACCACGACTTCCTCCTGGAGGGCGGCGTGTTCACTCAGGACCTCATCGACACCTGGATCGCATACAAGCGCGAGAAGGAACTGGCACCGATGGCCCTGCGTCCGCACCCGTACGAGTTCGAGCTGTACTACGGCGTGTAATTCGCCTCACCCGCGCGAGTGCGCCGGCGAGATCGCTTCACCATAGAAGCGCTTTTCGAATACCTGGCGTGCTCGGCGGGTGACCCGCAGGTAGTCGTCTTCCAGTTGGCTGGCGGACCTCGGCGGGTAGCCCATGAGCCGCGCGACGCCGTCGAGTTGGTCGCGATCGCGCGGAAGAACGTCTGAGGTCTTCGAAGTCCACAAGGTCATGGCCGAGCGGGTGCGTGAGGCAAAGATCCAGGCGTCACGCAGCCGGCGGACATCCGATGCCGACAGCAATTCCGCCTCCTGCGCAACTATCAACGCCTGCAGTGTAGACGTGGTTCGAAGCTCCTTGAGCTCGGCAGCGTGCTGAAGCTGCAACAGCTGAACCAGCCACTCCACATCGCTCAGTGAACCGCGGCCCAATTTGAGGTGGCGCAGCGGATCGGCCGCCTGAGGCAACCTCTCTGCTTCGACCCTCGCTTTGATCCTGCGCACCTCGCGGATGTCCGCGGCGGAGATGGCCACGGGGTACCGAACGGTGTCGGCCAGGAGCTCGAAGTCGGAAGCGAGCGATTCATCCCCCGCCACCACGCGCGCCCGTAAGAGTGCCTGAGCCTCCCAGGTGAGTGACCAACGTTCGTAGTAGGCCCGGTAGGAGTCCAGGGAGCGCACAACAGCCCCGTTCTTCCCTTCCGGCCTGAGCCCGATGTCCAGATCGAGGGGAAACTGGATGTCTTCGGTGAGCCTGCCGAGTTCTGCGACAATGCGCTCCGCAGCTTTCTGGGATTCCTCGCCCTTCCCCTCTGGAGCTCGATACACGTACATGACGTCGGCATCCGAGCCAAAGCCGAGTTCACGGCCACCGAAACGGCCCATCCCGATGATGGCGAACTCGAACCCGGGAGGCTGATCTTTCCCGACGGTGGAGCGCGCGATCGCCAAGGCCGCCCTGATCGTGGACGTCATCACGTCGGCGAGAGCTTGACCGGCTTGCTCGACAGTGAGCAAATCGAGGACACTCGCAATCGCGATACGGAGAATCTCCCGCCTGCGGGCGGTACGCACGGCAAGTGCAGCAACTTTTGGGTCGGAGGCGTGCCGCTTCGTGATGGAGCGGCCTTCCTCCTCCAGCGCGGCAAGCGAGCGCGGGACCAGGTCCGTGTCGGTCTCCAGCCACGCGACAGCCTCGGGGATGCGCTCGAACAGGTCGCCAACGAATCTGCTACCGGAGAGCAGCTGCGTCAGCCGGTGGCCTGCCCCAGAGGAGTCTCGCAGCATCCGCAGGAACCAGTGAGACTCGCCGAGTGCGTCGCTCAGCCGACGGAACACGAGTAGTCCGCGATCCGGGTCTGCGCCTTCGGCGAACCACTGCAGCAGGACCGGAAGCAAGTTTCGCTGAATGGCTGCCCGCCGGGACAGCCCAGCCGTCAGTGCGCCGATGTGGCGAAGCGCGCCGCTCGGGTCGCGGAATCCGATAGCCGTCAGCCTCGCAGCCGCCTGCTCGCTCGTGAGGGCGAACCCTTCCTCTGGAAGCGCAGCGGCGACGGAGAGCAAGGGCCGGTAGAACAGCTTCTCGTGGAGGGTGCGAACTTCCGTCTTGACCTCGCGCCAGCGCTCCCCCAGCTCCTTCGCGGTTGAGGCGAGCCCGCTCGACCGTGCGAGAACTCGCAGGGCGTCATCGTCGCGCGGCATCAAGTGGCTGCGCTGCAGTTTGGCGAGCTGGATCCGATGCTCCAGCAGTCGGAGGAACCGGTAGTCCCTCCCGAAGCTTGCCGCTTCATCGCGCCCGATGTACCCGCGCCTGGCCAGAGCCTCCAACGCTGGGAGAGTTCCCGTCTGCCTCACCCCCTCATCCGTTTGGCCGTGCACGAGTTGCAGCAGCTGAATCGTGAATTCAATGTCGCGAAGGCCACCGCGGCCCAGCTTCAACTGGACGTCCCGTTCGTCCTGCGGAATGTGCTCTGTGACCCGTTCGCGCATCCGCTGAACCGAACCGACAAAGTTTTCCCGACTCGCACTCGACCACACGAGGGGCGAAAGTGCTGTGACAAATCGGGCGCCAAGTTCCCGATCGCCCGCGATGGGACAGGCCTTGATCATGGCCTGGAACTCCCAACCTTTTGCCCACCGTTCGTAATAGGCCAGATGAGACTCCAGGGTGCGAACGAGTGCGCCATCCTTGCCCTCCGGGCGAAGGTTTGCGTCCAACTCCCACAGCTCTGGCTCAATAGTCGGGCTTTGGATGATGCGCCCGAGTTGCACCGCAAGCCAGGTACCAACTTCCACGGCGCGGTCTGAGGAAAGTCCGGAGCGCGCCTCCGCGACGTAGATAACGTCGACGTCGCTCACATAGTTCAATTCCTGCGCCCCGGCCTTGCCCATCCCGATAACCGAAAGGCGTGTTGCAGCGATGTCCTCCGCGGGAAAAGGAGCCATCAATCGAGAAAGCTCCAGGGCCACATCGATGGTGGCGGCCGCGAGCTCGGCCAGACACTCGGCAATCTCTCCAACACCGGTGAGTTGATCGGCCTGCTCAAGGTCAAAAGCGGCGACGCGAGCGAGGATGCACCGATAGCGAATGCGAAGGTTCACGATCGCATCCTCGTGATTGTGACCGTCCGCGAGGGTGTGCTCCACCGAACTCATCAAGTCGACTCGGATGCCGGCAAAGGTCGGTAGTTCTGCGAGCTGGTCAGCGAGGCACGCCAACTGCTCCGGTCGCCTGCGAAAGAAGTCGCCGAAGCCGGAGGATGCGCCAAGCACGCGGATCAGGCGAGCTGCAGCATCCGGTTTCGACAAGGCCTGATTGAGCGCGTCAGGCGCGCGTTCCCTCAATTGGACAAGGAGTCTCAGCGCCTGGTCCGGATCAGCGCTTGCGGCCAAAAATTCGAGCACTTCCGGCGCGAACTCCTCCAGGCGCTCCCTCGCCACAGCCAGTTCGGTGAAACCGAGCCGAGCGAGCGCGGAGAGCGATACCCGCCCTCCTGAAGATTGAGACCGCGCCATAGCGCCCTAGAGCATCTCCAGGTTACTGTCCAACTCGAACGGGGTCACCTGGGCGCGGTACGCCGTCCACTCGCGCTGTTTATTGAGCAGGACATAGTTGAAGACCTGTTCGCCGAGCGTCTCCGCCACCAGTTCCGATTCCTCCATGATCGAGGTCGCGTGGTCGAGACTCGCCGGAAGCGGGTTGTAGCCCAGAGCCTTGCGTTCAGAATCCGTAAGATTCCACACGTTGTCTTCGGCCTCCGCGGGAAGTTCGTAGCCTTCCTCAATCCCCTTCAACCCTGCGGCAAGCAGGAGCGAGTAGGAGAGGTAGGGGTTCGCCGCGGAGTCCATCGCCCGGTATTCGACCCGGGAGCTCTGACCCTTATTGGGTTTGTAAAGCGGCACCCGCACGAGTGCTGAACGGTTGTTGTGGCCCCAGCACACGAAGCTCGGCGCTTCCCCGCCACCCCAGAGCCGCTTGTACGAGTTCACGAATTGGTTCGTCACCGCCGTGATTTCCGGAGCATGCTTGAGCAGGCCAGCGATGAACTGCCGACCCACCTTCGACAATTGATATTGCGCGCCGGCCTCGTAGAAGGCATTCGTGTCGCCCTCGAACAGCGACATGTGCGTGTGCATGCCAGAACCGGGGTGCTCAGAGAACGGCTTCGGCATGAACGTCGCATACACGCCCTGCTCGATAGCCACTTCCTTGACCACGGTGCGGAACGTCATCACGTTGTCCGCCGTGGTGAGGCCGTCCGCGTAACGAAGGTCGATCTCGTTTTGGCCAGGACCGCCCTCGTGGTGGCTGAACTCGACGGAGATACCAAGATCCTCCAGCATCCGCACGGAGCGCCGACGGAAGTCGTGCGCTGTGCCGCCGGGGACATTATCAAAGTAGCCAGCAGAGTCCACCGGGACCGGACGGCCCTTGTCGTCAAGTTTGGAACTCTTGAGCAGATAAAACTCGATTTCCGGATGCGTGTAGAACGTGAAGCCACGTTCGGCCGCCTTCTCGAGGGTCCGTTTCAAAACGTTGCGAGGGTCAGCAACCGCCGGCTCGCCGTCTGGCGTTGAGATGTCGCAGAACATTCGCGCGGTGGGGTCAATCTCTCCTCGCCACGGAAGGATCTGGAATGTCGCAGGGTCCGGATTGAGCAGGACATCCGCTTCAAACCGCCTCGTGAGTCCTTCGATGGCCGAGCCATCGATCCCCACACCTTCATCGAAAGCGCCCTCCACCTCGGCGGGCGCGATGGCTACGGATTTCAGGGTGCCGACGACATCCGTGAACCACAGTCTCACGAACTTGACACCGCGCTCCTCGATGGTGCGCAGAACGAAGTCACGCTGCTTGTCCATGTGCTCCTCTTTTGTCCCGCCCGCAAACGTCGTTGTGGGCCCGACTATCAGGCTAGTGGTTAGACTCGCTGCATGACTGATCCTGCAGCGGCGGCGGCCCAGGCGAATCTGAAAAAGGTGCGGACGAGACATTTCCAGTCTGCCAAGGAAAACGGAATCAAAATCGTCGGGCTCACCAGTTATGACCAGCTGAGCGCCTCGGTCTTCGATGCCGCTGGAATCGACTTTCTCCTGGTCGGCGACTCCGCAGGCAATAACGTGCTGGGTTTCGACACCACGCTGCCAGTCACGGTGGACGAATTGATACCGCTCACCCGCGCCGTCGCCGGCGCCGTATCCCGCGCGTTCGTCGTCGCGGACATGCCGTTTGGATCGTACGAGAGCGGCCCGGAAGAAGCGCTGCATACGGCGTTCCGTTTCATGAAGGAGACGCACGCGCACGCCGTCAAACTGGAGGGCGGCGAACGCAGTGCAGAACAGATCAGGCGCATTGTGTCTGCTGGGATCCCCGTCATGGCTCACATTGGCTTCACGCCGCAGTCGGAACACGGTTTGGGTGGCCATATCATTCAGGGACGCGGCGAAGGGCTTGAACAGCTCCTCGCCGACGCGCACGCCGTCGAAGATGCCGGTGCGTTCTCCGTGGTGTTGGAAATGGTTCCAGCATCGGCCGCCGCGCAGGTGACCAGCGAGTTGCGCATTCCGACGATCGGTGTTGGCGCCGGACCGGATGTCGACGGCCAGTTGATGGTGTGGACTGACTGGGCCGGTTTTACCACCGGTCGCATCCCCAAGTTTGTGAAGCAGTACGCGAATCTTTCCGGGATTTTGACGGATGCCGTCACCGCTTATCGGGCGGATGTGGCGAACGGGGCTTATCCGGCCCCCGAGCACAACTACGAGTAACGCCGCGACCAGTCCAGTGTTGAGCGCGGACGCGAACACATCTCCCGTATGCAGATCGACCGCCCGGCACCCACATTCGTGAGTTCAGTTGGGGTGCGGTTCCCCGTCGATCGGCACGATTCCGAGTACCGATGGGGCAGTGACGAAGTCAATGAGCTGCTCCACCCGGCCAAGAAACGCGGGTTCAAGGTCAACGTAGCTTCTCACCGTGGCAAGGATTCGCTGCCAGGCCAGGGCGATATCGCTCTGGTCCGCATGCGGCCAACCAAGATGGTCGCAGATTCCGTGCTTCCACTCGATAGACCGTGGCACTTCTGGCCACTCGGACATCCCCAGCCGCGCTGGCTTGATCGCTTGCCACACGTCGACATAGGGATGACCGACCACGAGCACATGCTCGCCCCCTGCCCCCTGCGAAACGGTCTCGGCAATCCGGCTTTCCTTTGACCCTGCAACCAGGTGATCGACGAGCACGCCAAGTCGACGCTCAGGCGTTGGGGCGAACTCCTGGACTATTGCGGGAAGGTCGTCGATTCCTCCGAGAAATTCGACAACAATTCCTTCAACCCGCAAGTCGTGACCCCACACCTTTTCGACGAGCTCTGCATCGTGTCTCCCCTCAACAAAAATGCGACTTGGCCGCGCGATGCGAGCGGTGTGATCCTCGACGACACGCGAGCCGGAAGCAGAACGCAACCCACCGGCTTGGGCTTTCGCCGCTGCTGGCTGCGGTTTAACAAGTTCGACAGACTTGCCGTCGATCAGAAAACCTGTCCCCAACGGAAAATTTCGCACGGCGCCGTTAAAGTCTTCGAGCGCGACGACCCCGCCGGAAACGGAAACCACCGCACCGCAGAAGCCGGTCGCAGCGTCCTCAACAACCAGACCGCTGTCAGCAGTGACCACCGTTGCGCGAGACACAGTTCTGGATCGCGAATAGCCGGCAAGCACATCCTCGCCGTATCGATCGAAATCCTGAGTCTCGTTCACCCCATGAGGTTAGTCGTCCGTGGCGTCCTCCGCCGCCCACTCGCGTGCGCGTTCGGCAATGATTTGGTTTGCCCGCGCGGCCTCCTCGCGGGTCGCGAACGGGCCCAGACGGTCAACCCAGAGGGATTGCGGACCCTCTTCGACTTCCTGCGTCTTCGTGTTGAACCACCACTCGGTCATGAGACCCTCCTTCGCAGCCTAAAATCGATCCTATGCCCAGGGACTCAGCAGGACGCCTCATGCCCGGGCGACTCTCACCGCATCGTCAGGTGCCGAACTCGATTATTCGACCCGAGTACGTGGGAAAAAGCGAACCAACCCTCTCCGGAGTCGACGTCTACGATGAAAAGGCAATCGACCGCATCCGGGAGTCCGGTCGAATTGCGTCGCTGGCGATCGATGCCGTTGCTGAGGCAATTCGCCCAGGTGTGACGACGGATGAGCTCGACCGCATCGGCCATGAGTTCATCATCGAGCATGGCGCGTACCCATCAACACTCGGCTATCGAGGTTTTCCCAAGTCGCTGTGCTCGTCGATCAACGAAGTGGTGTGTCACGGCATCCCGGATGACACCGTTCTGCAGGACGGCGACATCGTGAACATCGACATCACCGCATTCAAAAACGGCATGCACGGAGATACCAACCGCACGTTCCTCGTCGGCGCGGTCGATCCGGAGGTTGCCGCGCTCGTCGAGCGCACAGAGGAAGCTCTGCGCCGCGGAATCAAGGCGGCAGCCGTTGGACGTCAAGTCAACGTTATCGGTCGAGCAATCGAGTCCTACGCCAAACGTTTCGGATACGGTGTCGTGCGCGACTTCACCGGCCACGGCGTCGGCAGCGCGTTCCACTCCGGACTTGTCATCCCGCACTTCGACTCTCCCGATTTCACCACGGTCATCGAGTCCGGCATGGTGTTCACGATCGAACCCATGCTCACGCTGGGGGGAACCGACTGGGATCAGTGGGACGACGACTGGACCGTCACGACGCGCGACAAGAGCATCACGGCGCAGTTCGAACACACTATTGTCGTCAGGGATGCCGGGATCGAGATCCTGACGCTCAGCGAAAGGGAAGCAGCATGACCACGACGGCCGTCGGAATCGACATCGGAGGCACCGGGATCAAGGGGGCCATCGTCGACGTGAGCACTGGCGAGCTTCTCACCGACCGCATGAAGTTTGCCACTCCGAGCGGTGGCAAGCCCGACGACATTCTCGACACGGTTCTCGAGCTCTTCGACGAACTGGGCGACATTGGCCCCGACGTTCCCGTTGGCGTGTGCTTCCCCGCCATTGTCATCCACGGAAAGACGATGTCTGCGGCCAATGTGTCGAAGAAGTGGATAGGTCTGGACGCCGAGAAGCTCTTTGAGAAAAAGCTGGGCCGAGGCATCCACTTTGTCAATGATGCGGATGCCGCTGGCGTCGCTGAAGCACGATACGGCGCAGCTGTGGATGCGAAGGGCCTCACCATTCTCACCACGCTGGGGACGGGGATTGGCAGCGCCATGCTCTTCAACGGCGAGCTCATCCCGAACTCTGAGCTCGGTCACGTCGAGTTGGACGGACACGATGCAGAAAGCCTCGCCTCGACCTCTGCCAAGGAGAAGGACGACCTCAGTTGGGAAGAGTGGGCGAAACGCCTGCAGCGCTACTACGAGCACCTCGAGCTGCTGTTCTCCCCCGACCTCTTCCTCGTGGGCGGCGGAATCTCGAAGAGTTCAGAGGAGTTCTTGCCCCTGCTTAAACTGCGCGCGCCGATCAAGCCCGCGACACTGCGCAACAATGCCGGCATAGTTGGCGCCGCGGCCCTCGCCAGCCAGTGAGTGAATGGGCCGGCTAATACGCCGGGTTCTGTTCCAGTGCTTATCCACCTTCGACGGCCATCTATCTACGAACTACGTTGCCGCAGCCCTCTAGCGATCTACCCGGGAACTCGGCGGGCAGCCTTGGCGTTCCCTGTTGATCTTGCTCCGGACGAGGTTTACCCAGCCGACCCGATCACTCGGACCGCTGGTGGTCTCTTACACCACCGTTTCACCCTTACCCCTGGCCCGCCAATAAATCAACGCGCCAGTGGCGGTCTACTTTCTGTTGCACTTTCTCGCGGATTGCTCCGGGTGGGTGTTACCCACCGTCCTGCCCTGCGGAGCCCGGACGTTCCTCGGCGATCGCCCCACCCTTGCGGATGCTGCAACCGACGCGACCGTCTTGCCGACCCATTCCGTACCAGACTACTGGGCACGGCCATGATTGACTTCTCTCATGTCGACACAAGCAGATGGCGCAAACCTGCAGCACGATGACGAACCTCACGGTGCCGGGATTGCCGGAAAACTCAATTGGCTCCGTGCCGGTGTGCTCGGCGCCAATGACGGAATTGTCTCCGTTGCGGCGGTCGTGGTGGGTGTTGCCGGTGCCATTTCAGACATCTCTCCGATTCTGACCGCCGGGATCGCAGCCCTCGTCGGCGGCGCGATTTCTATGGCTCTCGGCGAGTACGTGTCCGTCAGCAGTCAGCGCGACAGTCAGCGAGCGCTCATCGCGAAAGAACGTCAGGAACTCATCGACGATCCAGAAGCCGAACTCGATGAACTCACCGGGCTTTATGAGGCGAAGGGCCTCTCCCCCGCGACCGCCCGACAGGTCGCCATCGAACGCACGGAACACGACGCGCTCGCGGCCCACCTGGACGTGGAGCTCCAGATCACCGAGAGCGAAATTGTCAGCCCATGGCACGCGGCGTTCGCCTCCGCGCTCGCGTTCATCCTCGGTGCCGTTCTGCCGCTCCTCGCCATTTTGCTGCCGCCGGAGAACGTTCGCGTTCCGATCACGTTCGCTGCGGTGCTTGTCGCCCTGGCCATCACCGGGACCGTTGGTGCCAAAATCGGCGGTAGCCCGGTGATGCGCCCCGCACTTCGCGTCATCATCGGGGGCGCCCTGGCTCTGGTTGTGACCTTTGCCATTGGTTCACTGCTCGGGACCGCCGGAATCGTCTAAGCGACCGCCTCAGGCACCGTCTCAGGCACCGTCTCAGGCACGTTCTCAGCCGCCAACGCTGCCTGAGAAGACTCTCAGCCGGAGAGCCCTTCGTTTTCTGTCAATCCATAGGGTCTGGGACGAGTCTGTTGTTGTCACCGAATGGCGGTGGCCACGACAGAACATGCAAAGGCCATGTCGACTCAACTCTCGCAGAAGCCCGGTGCCGACCTTCGGATGCCGAGGGCATCCGCCCCGCGGATCGACTACCGCGAACAGTGGCGGAGGCGTTCCCGACTCTCCACGACGCTCGTCACGCTCCTGTGGCTGTCGGCGTTTGTGGCCGCAGTTTTCACACTGACAAGCACCACCGCAGCTGAGCCGCTGACGTTCGCCACCGCAGCAACAAATCTGGGGATTCTCGCCGGCCTGATCGGCACCGACCTCATTTTGGTGATGCTCGTCCTGGCCGCCAGAATCCCGATGATCGACCGCGCCATCGGCCACGATCGGGCCATTGCCGTGCATCGCTCCATGGGGAAGCCCGCGCTCTACCTCCTCCTTGCTCACGCGGCCCTGCTGTTGATCGGCTATGGCGCAAGCCAGGGCATCAACCCGATCGCCGAGATCGGCTGGATGTGGTCCATCCCCGACCTGCCACTGGCATTCCTCGGGCTGGGCGGCATTGTTGTTGTCGTGGTCACCTCTGTGGTGGCCGTTCGTCGACGGTTTAGCTACGAAGGATGGCATCTCATCCACCTGCTCAGCTACGTCGCTGTGCTCATTGCGGTCCCTCACCAGTTGAGTGTCGGCAACATCATGGCTGAGAACACCGTCGCGAGAGCGTATTGGACTTCGCTGTACATCCTCGCGTTCGGCGCGGTACTCGTGTACCGCTTCATCGAACCGACTATCTCCAGCCTGCGTCACGGCATCACTGTCGACCGCGTGGAGACTCTCGCTCCTGGTGTTGCTTCCGTCCACCTGCGCGGCTACAACCTGAGCGCTCTCGAAGCCTCGGGCGGTCAGTATTTTGTGTGGCGCTTCTGGAACGCCAAGACGTGGTGGCATGCGCATCCGATCTCCCTCTCCGCGCACCCCACTGCTGACTCCGCTCGGATTACGATTCGCAGTGTCGGCGAAGGAACCAGAGACATCAGCACGCTGCCGCGAGGTACGCGGGTGTCGCTGGAAGGGCCATACGGCATCTTCACCCAGCGTGGCCGCACCTCGCCGAACCTTGCCATCATGGCCGCCGGAATCGGCGTGACGCCCATTCGGGCCATGCTGCAACAGGCCAACATCCGTCACGGCGAGGCGACGGTAGTTCTTCGCGCTTCCTCGCGGAACGATACCGCGCTGTGGGAGGAAGTCATCGTCATTGCCGCGCAGAAAGGCGCCACCGTGTACTCCATGGTCGGGCCGCGGGCACAGCGGAATTCGAGCTGGCTCTCGGAGTCCGATGCTCGACGTGGTGTCACGCTGACCAGCACGTTCCCGAAGCTCGCCACCTCAGACCTCTACGTCTGCGGCCCGGGTGCCTGGATCGACTCCGTCGTTCGTGACGCCGTAGCAAGTGGCCTTGCCCCCCATCAGATCCACACAGAAAGGTTCGACTGGTGAACACCCGCAAAGCACTGACAGCAGTCTTTGCCTCCCTTGCTGCGGCACTGGTTGGCGGACAATTTGCCGCTGTCGCTCTGAGCGACAACAGCAACCCAAGCAACTCCGCTGGAATTGCCACTGGAGGCGATATCACGAGCGGCGGTACGTCTTCGGTGCCGGGCTCAACCTCTACAGTCCCGTCGGACCAGTCCACGGGAACGCAAGCAACATCAACTGGTTCGACACTCAAGGACGGAACCGTCACCGGGCAAATCGTCAACACGCCCTACGGCTCCGTGCAGGTCAAAATCACGGTCTCCTCCGGTTCCATCGCCGATGTCATCGCGGTCCATCTCACGGACCGAGGCGGATACTCTGTGCAGGTCAGCAATTACGCCGCACCGATTTTGCGCGGCGAGGTCCTCCAATCGCAGTCAACCCAGGTCTCCATGGTGAGTGGAGCCACCTACACCAGCGAGGCGTATCTCAGTTCCCTCCAGTCGGCGCTTGACCAGTTGGCGGGGTGAGTAGCGTGCGCACAGTGTTCGGGACCATGGGCACGGTCGTGTCAGCGGAGTGGAATCCTCCGCGGCATCCGCGTGAATCTGAGCTGAGCATCGAGAATGCGTTCGCGCAACTGGATGAGCGATTCAGCCTGTACCGAGAGGACTCCGAGCTGTCCAGGATTGCTCGCGGTGAGTTAAGCCTCAGCGAAGCCAGCCCCCAACTCCGCGGGGTGTACGAAGAAGCGCTGGACTGGCGGCGGGAGACCGAGGGGGCGTTCACGCCACACCGCCCGGACTGCATCATCGACCTGAATGGCATCGTCAAAGCACTCGCGATTCGCTCCGCCGGCGAAGCACTCGAATCCCTCGGAATCACCGACTGGTGCATCAACGCGGGCGGTGACATTCTCACCGGGCTGGACTCACTCGCCCGAACTTTCGGGATCGCCGACCCTGACCAGCGCACGCGGCTGCTGTGCTCGATCACCCTTCAGTCGCCGCGGCACGCCGTCGCCACCTCGGGTAGCGCGGAGCGTGGCGATCACATCTGGTCAATTGAGTCCGCGTCGGCACCGGAGTTCAGCCAGGTCACCGTGGTTGCTGATGACATCGTGACGGCGGATGTCCTCGCGACCGCGATTATTGCCGGCGGCCGCGCAACACTCGACTTGGCCACCGAACGGTGGCCAGTCGACGTGATTGCCGTCGCTGGCGACTCCACGATTCTCATGACCCCGGAGATGAGACGGCAGTTCGCGGTCCAGACCGCTACCGTGTGAGCCGCTAGCCGAAGTCGGCGCGCAGGTCCATGGCTTTGTTTGCGGCAGCGTCTGCGCGCTTGTTGCGTTCGCGCGGGATCCATTCGAACCGCACGGGCGTTCCGATGAGAAGTTGTCTGGCGACCGCGGCAAGCTCCGCCATGTCTGGATGCTTGATCTTCCAGCGTCCGGACATCTGCTCCACGACGAGCTTGGAGTCCATGCGCACGTGGAGTTCGGCATCCGGGTCGATCGCGAGGGCACGCCGCACACCCTCGATGAGAGCTGTGTATTCGGCGACGTTGTTGGACACAACGCCCAGGTAGCGACCGACCTCGGCAAGTACCTCTCCGGTTGCCGGATCAATAACCACTGAACCGCTTCCTGCCTGGCCCGGGTTGCCCCGCGAACCGCCGTCGGCTTCGATGAGAAGTTCGCGAGCCATCAGATCCCGGACTCCGCGGTGCGAACGAGAATCGCGTTGCTGTCCGGGCACAACACGACGTCATCCAGAGCTGCCGCCCGGATGGCCGCCATATCGTTTTCGTTGAGCTTGACGCCACTCGCGCTCGACACCCCGCCCTGCAGAAGCGACGCACCTGATCCGTAGCGTTCCCGCTGGCGTTCGTAGAGTGCGATCAGTTCAGCAGGTAGCTTGCCCACGATGACGGAACGATTCGCCACGGCGTGCTCGCGTTCCGCGGAGATGGTCGCCAGAGCCGCATCCCGTGCCGATTCGGCCTGCTCGATGCGCGACCGAAGAGACTCATGGCCTGCCGTCGTTTCTGCGAGCTTTGCGTCAAGCTCTTCGAGTCGCTCCATGACGGCAAGTTCGATGTCCTCCAGGTCGGAGAGACGCTTGCGGAGGGCCGCCAGTTCAGTCTCGAGCCCAGCAACATCCTTCACGGATGAAGTCGTTTCCAGCCTCCCCGTGTCTCGAGTAATGCGCGCCTCGACTACCTCAACGTCGGATTCGACTCGCTTCAGTTCCGCTTTCGCATCCTCCAGCGCACCACTGTCTGCCACACCGGCCAATCGCGCCGCTTCAGCTTCCGCGGACAACGACGCGATCTCGGCGAGCTCCGGCAAGGAGTTGGCGCGATGGACGAGCTGCTGCAGCTTCGTGTCGATCGCCTGGAGGTCGAGGAGGACCGCTTGATCTTCTGGACTTGCTTTCAGCGGCATCGCGGGGGAACCAACTCTCTCATTGTGCTATTGAACAATCGTAAAATCCCACGGATCGGTGCGGAGTTCGCTGACCGTCACCGTAACACCCGGAAGTGCTGCACGGAGTTCATCAGCCGCCGTGTCCAGCCACAACCATTCGCTCGCCCAATGGGACACGTCAATGAGCGCCGGTCCCCCACCAAGCTTTGCATTCTCCCGGAAGGCCGAGGCCGGGTGATGCCGAAGGTCGGAGGTGATGTAGACATCCGCGGACTGAACCAACGGCACATCAAGGTAACTGTCACCAGCGCCAGCGCATAGTGCCACCGTGGAAATGTGTCGTTCGAAATCTCCGGAGACCCGAATTCCGGACGCCGTGGGAGGCAATAGTGCACCCAACGCCCGCGCAAGGTTGCCCAGACTGGTCGGCTGCGAGAGTCGTCCGACCCGCCCGATTCCGCTCGGCTCGCCCGCGGGCGTGCCGGATGACGCCGAAAGCGGCATAGCGTCAACAACACCCAGCCGTGCCGCAAAAACAGCGGAGGTGCCCGTCACGACCGCATCCGCGTTCGTGTGCGCCGCATAGAGCGCACAGCCACCCCGAATGAGCCGAGAGATCACGGCGCCCTTGAAACGATCCTCCGCCACGCTCGTGACTCCGCGCAGTAGCAATGGATGGTGCGCAATCAGGACGTCCGCGCCGAGTTCGACTGCCTCATCGGCGGTGTCAGGAACGGCATCGACGGTGAGATGAACGCGCTCAACCCGTGATAGCGGATCCCCGGCCATCAGCCCGATGGCATCCCACTCTTCTGCACCAGAAACTGGCCACAGTCGCTCAGCGACGCGCGTGACGTCAGAGACGGTGAGTGCATCCTTCGGCGGCATCCACCCAGCTTAGTTCGCGCGGCAGGATGGACGGTTGACCCTTCGCACGGACTATTGCTGTGGAGTCGCCAGGTTCGGAGTTCTCACGGCGATCGGTTGCTCCTGCCGCCGTATTCCGGGAATTCCCGCAACGATCGGCGTCATCAGCCCAACGCCCAAGGCAACAAACACGCCCAGGTCGCTTCCGGCAAGATCACTGGTGAGCGGGATGTTGAGGAGTGGGAAAAGGAATCCCTGCCAGCTCAGCCACCCCACCGTCGCCGTCGTCAAGCCGAACCCGACGACGGTTCCCACCACGAGCATCGCGAGGTTCACCCATTGCACGTCGGAATAGACTCCGCCGCGTTTCAGCAGCGACGAGGAGTCGAAGCCCCGCTTGCGGATCATCATTTCGGCTCCGAAAATACCTGCCCACGCGGCCACCGGAACGGCAAGGCTCGTCGCGAGGTCTCGCAGGATTAGCGTGAAGTCACCCACCGACACGGCGATGGCGACGGCAACGGCAGCGACAATGATCCCGGCGACCACAACCGCCACGGGGCGCCGCAGTGCAGCCCCAGCACTCTGGAGAGCGAACCCGGCGGAATAGATCGACATCACCACCCCGGAGAGCAGGCTAAGCGCGAGCGCCGCGATGAGGGGCACCGGGTACCACACGGGGATGAGCATCGCAATGGTGTCGAGCGGGGCGTCCACAAGCCCTGCCGCGACATCCGGGTTGGATGCTGCCAGAACGGCGCCGTAGGAAATCAAAGCGAACGCGGGAATCGCGGCCCCAAAGGTCGGCCACAGTATGGTGGCTGTGTCCGAGCTGCCCGGGCGCTGGTAGCGCGCAAGATCGGCGCTGCTCACGGCCCACACGAGCCCGACGAAGCTGAACACGAGTACAGCGCCGGTCACCAGCAATATCCACGGGCCATCGCCCACGGTCAGCGCCACCGTGATGTTCACGGCAGGCCACGTAATCACGATGAGCCCGACAATGAGGACTGCGGAAACGATGGTGAAAATAAGCTGGATGCGCGCGATCAGCCCGTATCCGAAGTACGCGATGGCGAGCGCAATCAGGACACCGACGGCCAGGACGATGAAAGTCACCTCGGATTCGCCGAGCGGCCCGGCGAGTTTGGCACCGACGAGGATGCGTGACGTGCCTGCGGCAAGGAACCACAGCAGAACAGCACCCCAAAATATGCGCACGATCAGGGCCAAAGCGGCGGGGAGGAGGTTGCCGAGGTGGCCGAAGGTTGCCCGCGAGACGACCATGGTCGGCTGGCCGCTCCACTTTCCGGCGAGCGTCCCGAGACCGAGGGGGACGAAGGAAATCACTACCCCGATCACGGTCGCAATGATCGCCTGCCGAAGGCTCATCCCCAGCGCGAACACTGCACCGCCAAAGGCGACGCTGACGACGGAGGAGTTTGCGGCAAACCACAACCAGAACAGTCGCGCTGCACGTCCCACTCGCTGGTCAGCGGGGGTTGGCTCCACCGAGCTTTCCTCCACGCGGAAAACAGCGGGAGCTTTGGGCTTCGCCTCGGGTGTCTCTGGCTCTGCCTCGCTCACGACCGTCGGCACCTGCCGACTGGTCAGGGGTTCGACTGGTGCCACCGGCGCATCCGGCAGGCTCGCAACGCCCTCGGCAGTCACCGGGAACGGTCCCATGAGATCGGCGTAAGCCTGGTCGGTGTCCGCAACGTCGTCGTCCCGGACGGAGTAAGAGGCTGATTCCTCTGGGAGCTCTTCAGCACTGTGCGGTTCGGCGGCAAACACTGTTGGCTCGACATCGGGATCAGGAACGGCGCCACTCAGCAGGGCATCAAAATCAAAGACTCCCGCAGGCGGGGCCGGACGTGGTTCCACCAAATCCGGAATCGATTCAGCACCGACGACCGTTGGCGTCGGCTGGGCGTCAGGCGGAGGCGGGATGAAGTCCCTGCGTGGCGGCATCAGCTCGTGACCGGGAGGGGGCGGGATATCCCTCAAAGGCGCAGACATCGGCGCGGGCGCGCTCTTGAGCTCGCTGTCAAGAGCCTCATCCATGCGGAACGTATGAGTGACTTCGCGCCCCGGCTCGTGGGCTGATTCCTGGGCTGATTCCGGGGCTGATTCCGGGGCCGGTTCTGGGGCCGGTGGAGCGTCGGGTTCACGGGAATGGTCGGATTCGGGCGCCGAGCTCATCGCGGCCGGTGCCGGCGTGTCAAACAGATCGCCAAAGGTCGACCTGGCGGTCTCAACCTCGTCAATCGCTTCGGGTGCTCCGCGCTCCAGCATCGACGCCTGCCACTTCGTGAACTCGGCCGTGTCCTGCTCGCGAAGCCTCAATTGTTCTTCCAGCTGCGCCATCACGTCGCCCGTTGCACCCGGCTGCTGCGCTTGCTGGGCGAGAGTTGCGGCAAGCTCACTCATCGGAAGGGACCGCCTCACCGGCGGGGTAAGCGACGATGCTGCATCGGAAACGTCAGGGTGCTCAGCATCCGGAGGATCGGGAATCGGCAGCTCGGTAACACGCAAATCCGCCGCGGGAGGCGCAGCGACAGGCAGGTCAGCGACCGGCGAGTCAGCGACCGGTGTCGCCGCTGCAGGCGGCTCCGGGAAACTGCTGTCCCTTGCTTCCTCGGCTTCCTCGTCCGGCGCTTCCTCGTTCGGCGCTTCCTCGTCCGGCGCAGCCTCGTCCGGCGCAGCATGGTCCGGCGCAGCATGGTCCGGCGCAACGACATCTTCGGCGTCCAGACCCGACTCGAGCACTTCGGCGTCCTCGTGGGTCACTGGGTGATGAGTCACTCGATCCAGATCTTCGGCGAGCGCGCTCGCGAGATCGTCGTCACTTGTCGGGCTAAAACTTTCGGTTCCGCGTGCTGGTGGCGGAGTCCAGGTTGATCGCCGCGGCCCAATTGGTTCGCCCGAATCACCATCGAATGCTCCCGATTCGAGATCACCCCCGGCCGGATTGTCGTCGTCAACCATGGGGCAAATGATACGTCGTCAACGCCCCAGCACAACGTCGGCGTGCCGAATTGCGCGAACTACGGCGACTTCTGGGTGGGCCCTACCGGGATCGAACCGATGACATCCACGGTGTAAACGTGGCGCTCTACCAGCTGAGCTAAAGGCCCGCACCCGCCGCAGCGGGAACGTGCTCCATGATACCGGTCAGAACGAAGCCACGGTCGTAAGCTGACCGCATGAGCGAGAAGCACCTAACCTGGCACCAAAAGCAGAAGGCAAACCTGAGCGTTGGTGAGCGTGCAGCCGACGTGATGCGCAACGGCATGGGCAGTTGGATTTTTGTCGGACTATTTGTGTTCTTCATGATCGTGTGGGCACTGCTCAACCTGCTTCTCGTGAGCGTCAGGTGGGATCCGTATCCGTTCATCCTGTTAAACCTGTTCCTCAGCATGCTGGCTGGTCTTCAGGGTGCCATCCTGCTCATTGCCGCCAAACGGCAGGATGCGATCGCCGCCGCGCTCGCCCAGCATGACTACGACACGAACCTTGCGGCGAAAGCCGACATCGAAATGCTCGTGGAACTAAATCATCGGCAACTCCAGGTCATCGAAGAACTGCGCGAACTCATGTCCTCAGCGGCATCCGGCACCACCCCATCAGCAACCAGAAAATCATGACAAGCTGGACTCACTAGAATTGGCGTGCTCCAGCACCCGCGCCCCTCACGTTCGTCAACCGAGCTTCTGGGCGCGCAGGCCATTGTGATCGACGCGAACCAACGCGTTGGCAGGAAACCATGCGAGGTCAACTTTGACAGTCAACGATCAGGATCCCTACTCGATGAATCACATCGATTCAGACCCTGAGGAAACCGCCGAATGGCAGGAATCTCTGGAGGCAGTCGTCGCCGCGCACGGTCGCGAGCGCGCACGAGAGATCATGATGAGCCTGCTCAAGCGCTCCAAAGATCTCCAGCTCGGCGTCCCCATGGTGCCGACCACTGACTACATCAACACGATCGCACCCGAGAACGAAGCGCCATTCCCCGGCGACGAGGAGATTGAGCGCAAGTACCGTGCGTGGCTCCGCTGGAACGCCGCCATCACCGTGCATCGCGCCCAGCGCCCCGGCATCGGTGTCGGCGGTCACATCTCCACCTACGCGTCATCAGCGGCCCTCTACGAGGTAGGTCACAACCATTTCTTCCACGGCCACGACAACCCGGGCGGCGCAGACCAGATCTTCTACCAGGGGCACGCCTCCCCCGGTATGTATGCTCGCGCCTACCTCGAAGGTCGTATCAACGAGACTCAGCTTGATGGTTTCCGTCAGGAGAAGTCGAAGGCGCCCAATGGGTTGAGCTCCTATCCGCACCCGCACCTCATGCCCGACTTCTGGGAGTTCCCCACGGTCTCGATGGGATTGGGGCCCCTCAACGCCATTTGGCAGGCGGAGACGAACCGCTACCTGACGAACCGTGGCATCAAAGACCTTTCGGACAGCCACGTCTGGGCGTTCCTCGGCGACGGCGAAATGGACGAGGTGGAGAGCCGCGGTGCACTTCAATGGGCGGCGAATCACAACCTGGACAACCTCACTTTCGTCATCAACTGCAACCTTCAGCGCCTCGACGGTCCAGTGCGCGGTAACGGCAAGATCATCCAGGAACTGGAGAGCTTCTTCCGAGGCGCAGGCTGGAATGTCATCAAAGTCATTTGGGGTCGCGAATGGGATGCCCTCCTCGCCAAAGACACCGAGGGCGCGCTCGTCAACCTCATGAATCAAACCCCGGACGGCGACTACCAGACGTACAAGGCCGAGAACGGCGCCTACGTTCGTGAGCACTTCTTCGGGCGTGACCCGCGTGCTGCCGAGCTCGTCAAGGACTTCACGGACGAAGAAGTGTGGAAGCTCAAGCGCGGCGGTCACGACTATCGCAAGGTGTATGCGGCCTTCAAGTCGGCGACGGAGCACAAGGGTCAGCCGACCGTTATCCTGGCGAAGACGATCAAGGGCTATGGGCTTGGCCCGTCGTTCGAGGGTCGCAACGCGACCCACCAGATGAAGAAACTCACGCTGGAAAATTTGAAAGACTTCCGCGACGCCATGCACATCCCGATCACGGATGCCGTGCTCGAGGAGAACCCGTACCTGCCGCCGTTCTATCACCCGGGTGAGAACGATCCGGCAATCCAGTACCTGCTCGAGCGTCGGCGCGAACTCGGCGGTTTCGTGCCGGAGCGCAGAAGCCGCTACACGCAGCTCACCCTTCCGGATGACAGCGCATACGAAGTGGCAATGCGAGGCTCTGGCAAGCAGGAGATTGCCACCACCATGGCCTTCGCTCGCCTGCTCAAAGACCTGCTGAAGTCGAAAGACTTCGGACACCGCATCGTGCCGATCATCCCTGACGAGGCACGCACCTTCGGCATGGACGCGTACTTCCCGACCGCGAAAATCTACAACCCAAACGGGATGCACTACACCTCCGTCGACCGCGACCAACTGCTCGCCTACAAGGAGAGCGAACAGGGCCAGATCCTGCACGTTGGCATCAACGAGGCAGGAGCCTTCTCGGCGTTCACCGCGGTCGGTACGTCCTACTCGACGCACGGCGAACCGCTCATTCCCATCTACGTGTTCTATTCGATGTTCGGTTTCCAGCGCACCGGTGACAGCATGTGGGCCGCCGGAGACCAGATGGCTCGCGGGTTCATCATGGGCGCGACGGCCGGGCGCACGACCCTCACCGGAGAAGGCCTTCAACACGCGGACGGCCACTCCCACTTGCTGGCTTCGACGAACCCTTCCGTGGTGTCCTACGACCCCGCGTATGGTTACGAGCTCGGCCACATCGTCAAGGCTGGGCTGGATCGGATGTATGGCGGGCGGCATCCGCACCCCGACGTGATGTACTACATCACCATCTACAACGAACCCCTCGTGCAGCCGGCCGAACCAGAGAACCTGGATCTCGAAGGGCTGCTCAAAGGCATCTACCTGCTCAAGAAGTCGGATGCCGGCGGTCCGCGGGCTCAGCTGCTCGCCTCCGGCGTTGCCGTGCCGTGGATTCTGGAAGCACAGGACCTGCTCGCCCGCGACTGGGGCGTCGCGGCGGATGTTTGGTCTGTCACCTCGTGGACGGAGCTTCGCCGTGAAGGTCTCGCCGTCGACGAATGGAACTTCCTGCACCCCGACGAGGGAGCTCGCACGGCGTACCTCACTCACAAGCTTGGCGACGCCCAAGGCCCGTTTGTCGCGGTCAGCGACTACATGCACGCGGTCCCAGATCAGATCCGTAAGTACGTGCCAGGAGACTTCGCGACCCTCGGCGCCGACGACTTCGGATTCTCCGACACCAGGGCGGCCGCCAGGCGCTTTTTCAAGATCGATGGACCATCGGTTGTCGTTCGCACGCTGGAGTCCCTCGCACAGCAGGGAAGGCTGGATCCAGCGCTCGCACAGCAGGCGATCGAGCGATACAAACTGTATGACGTGACGGCAGGAACCACCGGCTCTGCCGGTGGCGAGAGCTAAGCGGCCCGGAAAGCTCACGGCGACCAGAAATGACTCCCGCCACTCCGCCAACCCCGGCACAACGGGCTGCCGCGAAAAAGCCGTCGACGACATCGCCGCCGACTGCACAAACCGCAGCGCAGTATCCGCCTGACCGCAAGTCGAAAGCGCAGACGCTGGCCTGGCTGAAGACCGTGTCTGGCGAGCTTGCTACGGCGACGCTTCAGCGGCTGGACGACACGTTGCCGTGGTACGGCGAGATGCCTCCCGGCCGTCGCTCCGCGGTCGGCATGGTTGCGCAGGCGGGTATTACCTCCTTCATCCAGTGGTTCGACGATCCGGCCTCAACGCCGTGGATCGCGGCGGACGTGTTTGGGGTCGCCCCGCGCGAACTGTTGCGCTCCGTGAGCCTCACGCAAACGCTGCAGCTCATCAAAGTGACCGTCGAGGTGGTCGAGGAGCGGGTGAAGGGTCGCGACGAGTCCCTTCGCGAAGCTATCCTGCTCTACTCCAGGGAGATCGCTTTCGGTGCCGCGGATGTCTACGCCAGGGCTGCAGAAGCGCGCGGGCTGTGGGACGCACGGCTTGAGGCGCTCGTCGTAGACAGCATCCTGAGCGGCGAATACGATGACGAACTTCCCAGCCGCATCGCGGCACTGGGCTGGCACGGCCACGGCGAGGTTTCCGTGCTCGTCGGTACGGCACCGCCCGTACTGGATGTGGATATGCTCCGCCGAACTGCTCGCCATCTGGACGCGGACGTCCTGATTGGCGTGCAAGGCTCCCGCCTGGTTCTCGTGATCGGCCGTGCCCTGCCTGCGCCGGTGGGGGACGACGAGGATGCGACGCCGCAACTGTCGTTTTTGGACATTGCCAAGGCTCTGGAGCCAGGGTTCGGTGAAGGACATCTGGTGCTCGGGCACGATGTTCCGAGCCTCGTCGATGCGAACCGCAGTGCCAAGGCCGCTCTCGCAGGTTTCGCGGTCGCCAAGTCCTGGCGGAACGCTCCCCGCCCGACGCTCTCCGATGACCTGCTTCCCGAGCGAGCTCTCGCAGGCGACGCTCTGGCCCGATCCACCCTGATCAACCGCATCTACCGGCCATTGCAGGGCCACTCGACCGAGTTGTTGACCACCCTGTGGGCCTATCTCGATAACGGGCGGTCCCTGGAGGCCACCGCTCGGGAACTGTTTGTCCACCCGAATACCGTGCGGTATCGGCTGAAGCGGGTCTCTGACGTGATCGGCTATGACGCGACGGGTTCCAGGGAGTCGCTCATTCTGCAGGCGGCGCTCATCATCGGATCGATCTCCGAACCAGAGAACACGAACCGTCGTCGCTGACACAGCGACCCCGTCCACGGGACTGTGGGAGGCAACAAGCGATCCGACTATTGTTGGTGGAGTTGTCACAGTACAAACCGTCAAAGGATTGGGAGACTAGAGAAGTGATCGTCGTCGTGTGCCCAGGGCAAGGTTCGCAAACTCCCGGATTCCTTGCCCCCTGGCTTGAGATACCCGGTCTTTCGGAGCGCCTTGAGCGGTACTCGGAGGCCGCAGGGCTCGACCTGGCCGCGCATGGAACGGTGTCCGACGCCGACACGATCCGCGATACGAAGATCGCCCAGCCGCTGATTGTTGCCGCAGGGCTTCTCACACTTTTCGTTCTCCTGCAGGGCCGGCGGGGTCTTGTTGGCGGCGTCGCAGGGCACTCCGTTGGTGAGCTCACTGCCGCATCCGCTGCGGGAATTTTGAGCGAAACCGACGCGATGAGCCTTGTCGCCGAGCGCGGACGCGCGATGGCGGATGCCGCAGCGATCACGCCAACCGGGATGAGCGCCGTGATCGGCGCTGACGAGCAAGAGCTTCTCGCCAGGCTCGATGAGCTCGGACTTCAGCCGGCAAATTTCAATGGTGGAGGACAGCTTGTGGTTGCCGGTTCTCTCGACGCGCTCGAGGCCCTGCGCGTTGCACCGCCCACCGGGGCGCGAGTCATTCCGCTTCAGGTGGCAGGGGCATTCCACACGCGATACATGGCACCTGCTGTTGATCGGCTGCGTGCTGCAGCGTCCTCACTCGACGCTCATGACCCCAAGCTGCCCATCTGGACCAACCATGACGGCGACCGCGTGTCTAGCGGGCGCGAGTTCCTCGATCTCATCGTCGGTCAGGTGTCCTCCCCTGTGCGCTGGGACCAGTGCATGGAATCGTTCAGCGAATCAGGCGTCACCGGAATCATTGAGCTCGCGCCGGCAGGGGCGCTGGTTGGACTCGCCAAACGTGGCCTCAAAGGAATACCGACGGTTGCCGTGAAAACCCCCGAAGACGTCCACGCCGCCGTAGAAATGATGGAGAACTCATGACAACCCCCAAACTCAAGCAGTCCTCCGGCGCGAAATACACCCGCCTCTACGGTTTCGGCGCGGCGCGGGGTGACCGCGTGGTCCCCAACGAAGAACTCATCGGTCCGATCGACTCGAGCGACGAGTGGATTCAACAGCGCACCGGAATCGTGACCCGTACGCGGGCCTCCGTCGGCATCCTGGCTGTGGATCTGGCCACCGAGGCCGCAAAAGAAGCCATCGCGGTGTCTGGCATCGATCCTGCCCTGATTGACCTCGTGATTATCGCCACCATCAGCAACGTGCAGCAGACTCCGTCGATGGCGGCCGTTGTCGCAGACCGCGTCGGCGCCAATCCCGCAGCAGCGTACGACGCGAACGCCGCCTGCGCCGGATATTCCTACGCCATCACGCAAGCGGATGCGTTGATCCGCTCCGGGGCCGCCCACTATGCACTCGTCATCGGTGCTGAAAAACTTTCTGATGTCGTCGATCCGACCGACCGTTCCATCTCCTTCCTGCTCGGTGACGGTGCCGGTGCCGTCGTTGTCGGCCCCAGCGATTTCCCCGGCATTTCCCCCGCCGTATGGGGCTCTGACGGCTCCAAAGCTTCGGCCGTCGGCATGAACGCGACGCTCATCGACTACCGTGAGGGCGACGCGAACTGGCCAACCCTCCGCCAGGAGGGCCAGACGGTGTTCCGCTGGGCCGTGTGGGACATGGCGAAGGTGGCAAAGAAGGCGCTCGCAGATGCCGGCATCACCGCTGACGACCTCGCCGCGTTCATCCCCCACCAGGCGAACATGCGCATTATCGACGAGTTTGCGAAGCAGCTTAAACTGCCAGAATCCGTCATCATTGCCCGCGACATCGAAACGACAGGGAACACCTCTGCTGCCTCGATTCCGCTGGCAACTCACCGCCTGCTCAAGGAACATCCTGAGCTCTCCGGTGGACTTGCACTGCAAATCGGATTCGGCGCCGGCCTCGTGTATGGGGCACAGGTCGTCGTCCTGCCCTAAACTAATCCCCGGTCATCAATACCCCAAGGAGAAACCACAATGGCATTGTCCACCGAAGAAGTAATGGCCGGCCTCGCCGAGCTCATCAACGACGAAACCGGAATCGCGACTGACACAGTCGAACTGGACAAGTCGTTCACTGACGACCTCGACATCGACTCCATTTCGATGATGACCATTGTGGTCAACGCGGAAGAGAAGTTCGACGTCAAGATCCCGGACGACGAGGTCAAGAACCTGAAGACTGTCGGCGACGCCGTGAGCTTCATCGTCAAGGCTCAGAACTAACAGCTCAACGCCACGGCCGTCCAGATGTGAGTCTGGGCGGTCGAGGCTGCGCAACGTGCTCAACAGAAAGACGCCTCAATGACACTCAAGAAGATCGTGGTCACCGGTTTGGGTGCGAGTACGCCACTGGGCGGAAACGTCCGCGACTCGTGGAATGCCCTGCTCGCCGGCGAATCCGGTGTCAGCACGATTGAGGCGGACTGGGTCGAAAAATACGAGCTTCCGGTCACCTTCGCTGCGCAGGCGAAAGTTCACCCTTCCGAGGTTCTCGAAAGGGTCGAAACCAAGCGACTCGACCCCTCAAGCCAGCACGCGCTCATTTCCGCGCGGGAAGCGTGGGCGGATGCCGGCTCCCCCGACATTGATCCGCTTCGGATCGCCGTCGACTACGCCACCGGCATTGGTGGAATCTGGACGCTCGTCGACGCCTGGGATGTGCTGCGCGAGCGCGGGCCCCGTCGCGTGTTGCCCATGACCGTTCCCATGCTCATGCCCAACGGGCCCGCAGCGGCGATTAGCATGGCCCTGTCGGCGCGCGGAGGCGCACGCACGGTCGTGTCAGCCTGCGCATCCGGCACGGAGTCGATCACGAACGCCTACGACCACTTGCAGGCTGGTCTGGCCGACATCATCATTGCGGGTGGCGCAGAAGCGGCCATCCACCCTCTGCCGATCGCGTCCTTCGCCGCCATGCAGGCGCTGTCCAAGCGCAACGACGACCCGAAGGCAGCATCCCGCCCATACGACCTGAACCGGGACGGTTTCGTCCTCGGTGAAGGAGCAGGCTCGATCGTGCTCGAGACGGAAGAGCACGCGCTAGCCCGTGGTGCCCGGATCTATGCCGAACTCGCTGGCGGGTCCGTGACGAGCGACGCGTACCACATCACAGCACCCGACCCGGATGGCAGCGCTGCCGCGCGGGCCATGCGCAGCGCAATCGAGCATGCCGGAGGGGCGATTGAAGATGTCACGCACATCAACGCTCACGCCACGAGCACTCCCGTTGGCGACATCGCCGAGTATCACGCACTGTTGCGGCTGTTCGGCGACCGCCTGCACGGCATCCCGGTGTCGGCGACGAAGGCGGCCACCGGTCACCTACTAGGCGGCACAGGCGCGGTGGAGGCGATCTTCACGATCCTCGCCATCTCGGAGCGCACCGCGCCACCCACGATCAACCTGGACGACCAGGACCCGGCGATTCCACTCGATGTCGTAACCACCCCGCGGCCTCTCGGCGACGGCCCCCAACTCGCCATCAGCAACTCGTTCGGGTTCGGCGGACACAACGCCGTCGTCGCGTTCCGCAGCGTCTAGCGGCTGCGACTAACAGCAGCGAACGCTAACCAACTTTGTGCAGCCAGGCCACCTGGTTGTCGTCGCTTGCGTGCCGGAACACTTCGAGTTCGTCGTCCCACGCCTGCCCGAGGGCGAGACGCAGTTCGCGGTGCAGTTCGAACGCGTCGGATCCCGCAACCTCTATGGCGTAGCGCAGGCGGTCCTCCGGGATGACAACATTGCCCGCTGTGTCCGTCTGAGCGTAGAAGATGCCGAGGTCCGGGGTGTGCAGCCAGCGACCGCCGTCACTGCCCGGGGTGGGATCTTCCGTGACTTCGAAACGCAAGTGCTCCCAGCCGCGAAGGGCAGAGGCCAGGCGCGCTCCAGTGCCCTGAGTGCCTTCCCAGTAATACTCAGCGCGCATGGCGCCCTTGAGTACGGGCTGAACATCCCAGTTGAAATTGATGGCGCGGTCAAGCGCGCCACCGGCCGCCCACTCGATGTGGGGGCATAAGGCTTTAGGCGAAGAGTGAACGTACAGCACTCCACGCGCTGGTGTTGCAGTCACGATGTCTCCATTCCGTCAGGTGCGACTTCCCCATCGACCTATGGAACTGGATTCGTAACGTATGAAGTTGTGGTGTTTCCCTTGCATTATGACGGATGAAGCTGGCAAATCACAAGGGTGTGATTATCGACACGCGGAGACATGTGTACTTTAGATACTCGGTATGGCTATACTCAGCGGATACATACTCGGTATTTGTTTAGGGAAGGGCTGCCATGTCCGTTCGTCAAAGCCTCCTCGCCATCCTCGACCAGGGCGCCTGCTACGGCTATCAGTTGCGCAGCGAGTTCGACCGCCGCACCGGCTCGACGTGGCCGCTGAACGTTGGTCAGATCTACAACACGCTCGACCGGCTGGAGCGCGACGGCCTTGTTGAAAAGCAGAATGCCGATGACGCAGACCCTGAGGCCAGCGGCCAGATCTACTACCAGATCACGGCGGCAGGCAGCGCAGAGGTTGCCGGCTGGCTTGGCTCCCCCGTCGAACGCACTGCGGCCACGAGAGATGAGCTCGCCATCAAGCTTGCCATCGCGGTCACGCTCCCCGGCGTGGATATCTCCCAGGTTATTCAGGTGCAGAGGACGGCGACGCTGCGCAACCTTCAGGAACTGACGAAGACGAAAAATGCCTCCGGGGATCCGGAAACCTCCGAGGACCTGGCCTGGCTGCTCGTCGTCGACTCGCTCATCTTTCAAGCGGAGGCGGAGGTGCGCTGGCTTGATCACTCCGAGGCCCGGCTGAAGCGAGCAGCGGTTGCCGGTGTGAATGCCCCGCTTCCCCTCAGCACCGAGGTTCCCAAACGCGGCCGCCCGGCGAAGGTGGTATCCAAATGAGCGACGAGGTTGGTGGCGCCGAAGTGCTCCTCCAACTTGATGGCATCTCCATGCACTACGGCAAGGGTGAGACGGCGATCACGGCGTTAGCCGGAGTCGACCTCACGGTGCACGCGGGCGAACTCGTCGCGATCATGGGCGCATCCGGCTCGGGCAAGTCGACCCTGCTCACTATTGCCGGCGGACTCACTACGCCAACCAGCGGCGAAGTGATAGTGCAGGGGAAATGGCTCTCCACGATGTCTGGCGCGGGTATCGCCGCGCTCCGACGCCGCACGCTGGGGTTCGTGTTTCAGGACTTCAACCTCATCCCCGCGCTCACCGCGATCGAGAATGTCACTCTCCCGCTGGAGCTGGATGGCTGGAAGCATCGAAAGGCTCGCTCTGCTGGTCTGAACGCGTTGGCCTCCGTCGAACTGGAGGACCGCGCCAACCGCTACCCGGATGACCTCTCCGGTGGCCAGCAGCAGCGCATCGCGATAGCGCGGGCTGTCGTGGGAACTCGGCGCCTCATCCTCGCCGACGAACCAACTGGCGCCCTCGACAGCACCACAGGTGAAGTCGTGCTCCGGATGCTGCGCAAGCGCGTCGACGCTGGCGCCGGCGGGATCCTGGTCACTCACGATGCCCGGCACGCGGCCTGGGCGGATCGGATCGTGTTTCTGCGGGATGGCCGCATTGTCGACGAGAGCACCGGCGGCGATGTCGAGCAGTTGCTGCGATCGGCGACCACGCCGTGAGCCGGCGGACAAACCAGGAACGGCCCACGAACTCGGCCTGGAAAGAACGCGCCTACCGCAAAGCCAGCTGGCGCCTCGCGCTCAAGGTGGCCGCACGCACGAGCACTCGTGCACTGGGCCGTAGCGCGCTCATCGTCGCCATGGTTGCCCTACCGGTGACCGGCCTTGTCGCTGTCGCCGTGGTGGCGGACAGCATGTATAGCCCGAGCATCCAGCAACGCATAAGCACTGAACTGGGCAAGAGCGAAGCAAAAATTCTGATCGTCACCCCACCCAGATCGGGATTGACACAGGACCCTCTGCGCCCAGACTGGTTTGCGGCTCCCAACTGGACTGATGGCGAGTTAACGTCGCCGGAGGACGCTCTCCCCGCAGGCACCAGAATCATTGGCCTCACCTCCACGACAGTCACCGCGAAAACGGCAACGGGCGTCGGCGTGATCTCGGCCCAAGAGGGCGAGTCCTGGGATCCGTCGCTGTCGGGAATCTACGATGTCACCGCCGGCCGCACTCCACGCAGCGACCGTGAGGTCATGGTGACGGCGTCTACCCTTCCTCGCCTGGGTGCCAAGGTGGGCGACACGATCGAGTTGAGGGGGGTCGTAAGCAGCAGCGGTGACGCAGTATCGACCGTGACGATCGTCGGCCTCCTGAAGGACAGCACGCTTCCCGACTCGCAGGAACGGATCTTCGCGCGACCCGGCGCATTGTCGGCAAGCAACCCCCAACAGGATCTGCAAAACACCACCTACTACCTCCCCGGCACCACGATTAGCTGGGACCAGGTCAAAGAACTCAATTCCGAGGGTCTCACTGTTCTCTCGCGCACCGTGATGCTCGATCCACCGCCGAACGACGGCAGCTACCCGATCGCCGACCAGTGGATTCTGATCATGAGCATCATCGTGTTGCTCTCGATTGTGGCCGGTTTCGCCGCGTTCGAGGTCATCCTGCTCGCCGGGGCAGCCTTCACCGTGACGGCTCGCCAACAGCAACGCACTCTCGCCACCATCGCGAGCGTTGGGGCACCGCGAAAGTTGCTGTTCCGCATTCTGGCCGCCAACGGCATCGTCCTTGGTGTGATCGGTGGGCTGTTCGGAGTGGCCTTCGGCATCGGCACGGCGGCGGTGTTCATGGCACTCACCGCCGACGGAAGTGCCACCCAGTACTACGGATTCCACCTCCCCTGGCTAGGATTCCTGGCTGCCGTCGCGTTCGCCGTGCTCATCGGCTGGCTGGCCTCACTGGTCCCCGCTCGAACCACCAGTCGCTTCGACATCGTTTCGGCGCTCCGAGGTGCGCGGAAGCCGCCAACGGCAACTGTCAAGCGACCCATCGTGGGGCTCGTGTTTCTGATCGTCGGGGTCGCCCTGACTCTCGTTGGCGGGGTTCTTCTGGCCGTTCTGACAGAGGCAGGGCGCACGATGCCCAACGGGCAGCATCCGCTCGTGTGGGTACCCATCGTGTTGCTCATCGTGGGTCCGATTCTCGCCCAACTCGGGCTCATCCTGATCGGACCCCTATTGCTGCGCGGAATCGCGAAACTTCTGGGCGGGTCCGGCCTCGGTGCACGCCTTGCCGCACGTGACTCGGCCCGCAATCCCGGTCGTGCGGTACCCGCTCTTGCCGCCGTCATGACCACGGTGTTTGTCGCCGTGTTCGGGATGTGTGTCGCCGCCGGAAGCGACGCGACTACGCGGGACAACTGGCAGTGGACAATGCCGCTTGGCTCTGTCCGCGCCTCGCTCGACGCGATCAATTACGGGGATGGAACTGTTGCCCCGACGAGAACGCCCTATGCGCACCCCGCGGCCATTGAGAGCGCCATTCGCACCTCTCTGGACATCGACCGGATGCAGCGCATCGCCTCAGTGCCCGACCCACTTCCAGGACCCGTGGAAACAGACGCTTCGGGTGGCCTCCCAGCCCCCGCGCTCGACATTCCCCCTCAGAACCTTTGCCCATTGGATGTTCGATCGCCTGACTCCGTCTCGGACCAGGGCAACTTCGGCGAAACTGCTGTCCTGGATGCTGCTAATGATCCACGTTGCAACAGCTGGTATTTCAGCGGGATCCAACCAGGGATGGACCACATCTATGTGAGCGATGTTTCTGGACTTTCACTTGCTCTGGGGCGCGAACCCAGTGCCGCCGCTCAGCAGGCGCTGGCCAGCGGCGGCGCAGTGTCGCTCTATCCGGGGTACGTGGACGACGGCACGGTTTCTATCTCGTGGTGGTCACCGCAACAGGCCAGTCAGCTTTTCAGCTCCAACGATCCAGGGACTCCCCTCAAGACGCAGTCACTCGCTGCCGTGGTCGATCTTCCCGCGCATCCGGTGTACTTCGGCATTTTCATCTCGCCAGCAACCGCGGATCGCCTGGGGCTGAACTACCATGACTCCACACTCGTGGCCTCAACGAAGACGATGCCGACGACACAGCAGGAAGATGCTCTGCGCCAGGCGTTCTATGCCCTGCCCGACAACAGCAGCCAGGACGGTGCGAACATCAACCCAACCCTGGAGACGGGTCCACCCGCCCTGGGAACAGCAGTGGTCTGGGGACTGCTCGGGCTTGCCGGGCTCATCGCGCTTGCCTCTTCGGCCATCGCGATCGGGCTCGCACGGTTTGACGGCCGGCAGGACGACGCGACGCTCTCCGCACTGGGTGCAGGGCGAGTGGTGCGCCGGAGTTTCGCGTTCTGGCAGGCCATCATCATCGCCGGGATTGGCAGCGTGCTCGGGGCGGCAACCGGACTTGTTCCTGCATTCGCACTCGGAGCTGTCGGGATGCCGTTTGTACCGCCGTGGATACCGATCGGGATTGCCGTGGTCGCCCTCCCCCTCGTGATCGCGTGTGGGAGTTGGCTGCTCGCGACACGCAGCAAGGTGTCGGCGAGGCGGGTGGCGATCGCGTAGGGCTGGTTTCGAGACGATCGCTGCGCGATCCCTCAACCAGCGGAACTCGCAGTCACGTATTAGTGGGGGTCGGCGCCGAAAACGTGCCGGGAGATGGACTGAACGTCACGGTCGAGGTCATCAACCTTGCGTTCGAGACGCTCAAATCGATCTTCCAGGGACGAGAACCGCGCATCCATGACCCTGCCCTGCGACTCGATGCTCTCCCTCAGCGAGTCCCGCACGATCATGAGATTGCGATTGAAGCTCGTCGTCTGCCAGCCGAGCATGCCGAAGATCGCTGTCGCGAAGATGCCCATGAGCACCCACACTTGCGGTTCCGTCAACTCGATCACCGTTCCATTGTCGCTGTGCCCATCTCCGAAATCTAGCCGAACGACATTTTCCCAAAGTGCAGATGATTCCCATGGATGGAAAACTGCCGCCAGTACGAGTGCCGAGGGAGTAGAGCGATTCGACTACTTCGCGTCGGCGTAGGTGTCGACCACGGCGATACTCAGGGGAAACTCGACGGGAGTTGCGCCGAAAAGCAAGCGACCGGCCTCGGTGGCGGCGGACTCGATCGCGGCGACAACAGCATCCGTCATCGTGGCTGGCGAGTGCACCACGATCTCATCGTGCAGGAAGAACACCAGGTGCGGCGCGTCAGTAAGCCACGCTTTCTCGCCGAGTCCGCGCAGACTTCCACGCAGCGTCGCCATCCAGCACAGCGCCCACTCGGCAGCGGAGCCCTGCACCACGAAGTTGCGCGTGAACCGGCCCCACGACCGCGCCTGACTGCGCGCACGACTCGCATCGGCATCCGTCGCCATGTCGCCGTAAGCGGCGGCCTGCACGTCCCCCCACGCACCGCCAGGGCGCGGTGAGCTGCGGCCGAGGCGCGTGGTCACAATGTCTCCACGCTCGCCCGTCCTCGCCGCGCTTTCCACGAGCCCGATCGCGCGCGGATACGCCTTCGTGAGTGCCGGCATGAGCCGTCCGCTCTCCCCCGTCGTCGCCCCGTACATCGCCCCGAGCATCGCGACCTTCGCCTTGTCGCGCGTCGCCACAGCACCACTGGCCACAATTGCCGCGTACATGTCCTTCGCCTGCCCGGCCTCAGCCATCGCGCGATCCCCGGAAAGGGCAGCGAGAATCCGCGGCTCAAGCTGTGAAGCATCCGCCACCACGAGCTTCCAGCCTGGGTCGGCCACCACCGCCCCGCGAACCTGCTTCGGAAGCTGCAACGCACCGCCGCCGCCCTTGCTCGCCCAACGACCCGTCACCACTCCACCGACAACGTAATCGGGCCGGAATCGGCCACCGTGCACGTTCGTATCCAGCCAGTGCCAACCGTTTGCGCTCAGCAACCTACTGAGTTGCTTATACTCCAGCAGAGGTTCAATCACCGGATGGGAAAGCTTCTTCAACTCCCACGACCTCGTCGTCGTCACCATGAGCCCAGCCCGTTGGAGAGACCTAATCAGTTCCGCCGGGGAGTCAGGGTTAAGGTCGGGCGCGTCCAGCGCGCTTCTCACGTGCTCCAACACTGCCGCGAGCTTGGCAGGGCGCTCCCCCGGCTCTGGACGCGGCCCGAGGAGGTCAACCAGAAGCTTCTCGTGAAGATCAGCACGCCACGGCAGTCCAGCGAACTGCATCTCCGCAGCAACGAGCGCACCAGCCGACTCTGCAGCCAGCAACAACCCAATCCGCCCAGGGTCCGCGGATGCCGAAATCGCTTCCCGTTGCAAGCGGAACTCCGCGACCGGATCCGTCGGTCCGGGCCCTGCGCCAACCTCGGATTCGAGGTCAAAGAGTCCTTCGCCGGCCATTCGCGAGCGTGCACGCGATCCAGTCCGCTCTTCCGGTGTCGGCTCATCCCAACTGTTCTTCTCCGCGCGCGCAAGTATCGATGCCGCGCTCAGCTCGGAGCTGCGCAAAATCGCGTGTGACAGCCGCAGGTCGACACAACGATTTACTCGCACCCCTGCGGAGAGGAGCTTCGGGTACCACGTGGTTGTGTCATCCCACACCCAGCGTGGCCGGTCGCGCTCGTCGCCATGGAATTCCAGCCGAGAAACCTCGGTGGGAAATTCCGCGAGTGGGATGACTCTCTGCTCACCCGCCGGGATTCCCGCGTCATCCAAGGCCAACAGCGCCACGCCATCTGGGAGCGAGGTAACGGCGATGAACACGAGACCAGTCTGCCGTGCGATACCGACAGCTGAAAACCAGTGCACGGGCCGGGAATGCCTGAGCGCGCGCAGTCGTTGATCTGGTTATGGACACAACAATCACCATGTATGGCGCCGACTGGTGCAGCGACTGCCGTCGCTCGAAGAAACTACTTGATGACATGGGCGTTGACTACGAATACGTCGACCTGCTCGCGGAACCTGCTGCTGCAGATCGCGCGAAAGCCATCAGCGGTCGCACGAGCATTCCCGTCATCGCGTTCTCAGACGGCACGCACTTTGTAGAGCCGAGCGACGCCGAACTGCGCGACAAAGTAGAAGCGCTCGTCGGCGCTCGCTAGTGCATTAACGTTCCGTCCTTCGCCAGGACGTTCTTCTCGCCAGCCTCAATCGGGATCGTGAAGCGATTCTGCTTCGGCGGCATCGGGCAATTGAATGCGTAGGAGAAGCCGCAAGGCGGAAGAACCGCGCGATTGAAGTCGAGAGTCACTGCGCCCGAGGCGTCCGGGGCCACATACAGGTAGCGACCGACGCTGTAGGTGTCCACCCCGCTGGTCGCATCCGAGTACACGATCTGCAGGGCGCGCCCTGAGCTGATCGCCGCCAGCGAATAGTCGACTCCGTCCTTACTGAACGCGATCTCCCCCGGCACATCAACGTCGCGAGTTTCGCCCTCGTCTTTACTGTGCTCGAACGGGAGCGTCGCACCTGGCATCGCCGTGAACTGCGCGTCGACCACCCACTGTGGGTTATACGGGTAGGCGTCAATCCCGCCGAAATTCTGGATGCCCTCCGAGTTCGCGTCCCACACTCGCAGGGCGTAATTGCCTGTGCGCCCGGCAATGACGAAGGCGCGGACAGTGTCGCTAAAGACGATGTCTGCCGGAGCCGCGGAGTCCTTCCCCGCCACAACGACAGAACCGTCAACCAGCTCACCGTTAACCTGAATGCCATCGCTAGCCGCAGCGGTGAGCTTCAGCCCAGATTCTCCGCCCGGCAGTGGTGCCCACAACCCGGGCACGCCCCACACCGGCTGCTCTGAGTCGATCCACTGGGTGTTTACGAGCGCGAGGTTTCCCAGCGGCTGGGCGACGGCTAAATTGCGGCGCTCCCGAAAGAGTGCGAGGTCGGCTTCTGGCGTTGTCACGGGGGGCGCGTCGGTCATGGGTCCATCCTTGTCGAGGTCACTGACGTCAACCGGTCGGGACACGCGACTGTTCCCGTTAAAGACAATTGACCCGCCTGGTTTTGGGCAAAGAAAAAGCCGGCCCCGCGGCGCTAGGCGCTGCGCGGGACCGGCTAGTTCAGTGATTACATCGGGCGGATGTTCTCCGCCTGCGGGCCCTTCGGACCCTGTGCAAGGTCGAACTCGACCTTCTGGTTCTCATCGAGCGACTTGTAGCCGCTACCGGTGATGGCCGAGTAGTGGGCGAACACGTCGGGACTTCCGTCCTCGGGGGCAATGAAACCAAAGCCCTTCTCTGCGTTGAACCACTTAACGGTGCCTACTGCCATTTTTTTCTCCTTCAGGAGTCTTGCTCGCGTGAATTCGACTTTCGAACTCACTCGTCGCGGTGTTCATCGTCCGCTCCCGAAAGGATCAGATTCCCGTCTCCGGGTCACTGGCAATCAAGATCTGCGAGGTACTGCAACTGCGATATAGACAGTAGTGCAGTTCTTCAGTGAGATATAGCCCCTTGGCAAGTCACACCTGAATTGTTACATTCCAATATTTTGGTGCACATCAGGCAATATTTCTCCCCCACACTCAAATTCGAAACTGTGAGTGCACCGCATGTCCCCCGCGTCCCGGCACAGCTCTGGGGCGGCCGATATACTTTCATTGTCGCCGCGGACTGCTCGTGTTCACGAGAATTAGTGCTCGTGCATCCGTAGCGGGCCTGACGACGGATGGCCTTATTCGGCTGTTCAGAAAGGCAGGATTACATGACTTCCCTCGCAGACAAGCCCGTTGTCCCCTACGAGAACCCGGAATGGGTTCCCGTTCTCCCCACGCGCTGGGTGGCCGAATACGACGGCGAAGTTGCTGGCGCAATTGACCGTACTTCGCGCGGAAAGTACCGTGCGACAGATCGTCGTGGTCGGCGGGTCGGAACGTTTCGTACCCTCGCTGACGCGCGCGATGCGCTCGCCGAGAAGAACAGTACAACGGCAATTCAGCGCATGAACCAGTCTCAGGCGCTGCTCGTTGGCGGTCTCCTCGCGTTTCTGGCGACCGCAGTCGTCGCGGCCATCGGAATTGTTTCGCTGCTTGCCCAGTAGCGGCGCAGGGATTCAGTAGGGGGCGTTAGCGAAAGAGCAGGCTCGTGGTGAAACCGCCGATGCCGACAATGCTCACCAACCAGAACAAGACGAGTGCGCCAGTCACCCAGGTGAGCTTGACGTGTCGTGCCTGACTTACCTCCGATTGCACTTTTCGGAACTTCTCCAGCAGTCCGGCAACCTCGGCAGGCGGCGTACGTACGTCCTGCCAGCTCTCCTGATCGATCGCTGCTGCCCGGAATGCGTCAAGTTTGTCGGTGGACAAAACCCTTGGCATATCCCTGAGCCAGGGCCGCAAGTCCCGCGGCGTGAGCACCGCAACTCGACGTGGCGGTTTCGCCACGGTCAAACTCCGCGGCTCCACAATGACCAGGCAGGGTGTTACCTCGACACGGGAGCCGATCACCTCTGATAGCAACTGGGACGCGCGCACTGCCTCAAACTCAGCCTCGCGGATGTGCGGCATCCGCTCGCCCTCAACCAGGAGGATGCCACCGTTGATCCACAGTGCCCGGCCAGGATGCTGGCGGACAGCAATGGAGTAGATCCCGGCCGGTCCAATGGCAATGTATTCGAGATCCTCTGGACCCCGGTCGGCGGGCATTGCCCGAAAAACCATCCAGCCCGGACCCAGTTGCGTCAGCGCATCGCTCACACTCACCTCGCCGCAGGCGCGCTGGAATGCAGCGCGAAGTTCTTCCGGTATCGGGTTGCGCCCGAACAGGCGGACCAGGGTTGACTGCCGGGGATGCGAGCGGTAAACCTCAAGAAAGTCTCGGACGGCAGCCAGACAATCCTTGGTGAACGGAGGCGCCTGGTCGAGTGCGTCGTTGAGCAACGCATCCACCCCCTCACCGCCGTGCGGTATCGAAAACATCCCTGTCACACCTACGCTGCAACCAGTATCGACGTTACTGAATCTGTTGATTGCACGAGACCCCCACTTCTGATGACCCCAATCCGGGGGCATACCGTCTGGCCGCGCGCCCAGGCAAAAAAGAGCTTGCACCTACGCCCCATCGGGTGCACTCTGGAAGAAGAACAACTCATCGCCCGGAAGAGCCGCACCAAGTGCCGCACCGGGCGATGAGTCTGTGTTCGGGGTTGGGAAACTGTGCTCGGTTAAGGCAGTGGACCCAGCAACGCGGTGGCCACCGTCGCATGGGCCGAATCCTCATTGCTGGGGTGGAATCCGCCGGCCAGGACATCGCGGTACAGGCGGCCGAGCTCGTTCCCGGTGAAGTAGCTTGACCCTCCCGATACGCGAATCGCCTGATCGACCACGAATTTTGCCGTCTCTGTTGCCCTCAGCTTCAACCCGACCAACGCGCGGAACCACTGATCGCCGCGATCCACCCGATTGTCGATGTCGCTCGCGATTCGGTCGAGGTAGGGAAGCATCGCATCGAAAGCGATCGCCGCGTCCGCGAGCTTCCAGCGGACATCCGGGTCGAGCGACTTGGCTGTTCCACCATTCTTTGCCGAGGTTCTCCTGGTGGCGTTCTCCACCCCGAGTTCGAGCGCGCGCTGACCGATTCCGAGGTAAACGGAGGCGAGCAGTGTTTCGAAATTCGCGAAGATGGCGAAAATGAGCGGGTCCGGATTGGGGCCAGGATCGAGCCGACGAAGGATTCGATCCGGTTCGGCACGCACGTGGTCGAGCCGGGTCGTGCAGCTTTGTGATGCCCGCATTCCCATCGTGTCCCAGTCATCCACCACCGTAATCCCTGGGGCCTCTCGGTCCACGACGGCGTGCACGAGCTTCGGTGCATCCGGCGAGGAATTGTCGAGTCCAAACAGTCCGAGCCGCGTCCAGGCCGGCGAAAGGCTCGTGAAGATCTTGGTCCCGGTGAATTCGTAAGAACCGTCAGGCTGGGGCGAAGCATCGGTGGTGCTGCCGAACAACACGAGGTCGTTGCCCGCTTCGCTGATAGCCAAGGCGAAGACTTCACCTGAGGCGGCCTCGTGCAGCACGAATTCGAGCGTGTTGTCGCCGCGGTCGAGCAATGTTTTGGCCATGCCAGTCCACACGAGATGCATATTGATAGCGAGAGCAGTCGCTGGTGCGGCAGCGGCGAGCCGCATCTGCTCGTGAACGACCTCGCCGAGGGAAAGGCCGAGTCCACCGAGTTCCTTGGGAACGAACGCGGTGAGGTATCCGGCCGCACTCAATTGCGCGAGGTCGTCGCTCAGGAAAGTATTGTCGCGATCGTGGCCAGCCGCCCGAGAGTGGATCGCTGCCAGAATTTCGTCGCTCAGAATGCTCACCACTCAAGGATGACACGACGACCGCCCGGGGTTCCCGTTACGATTTCGGGAGAACACGACAGTAAACGCCTAATCGGAAAGCGAACTGTGACCGTTACCTCGCTCGACTACACCCCACTCACGTCCTCCGTGACGCGGAAGGATGTCGCCGCTTTTCGGAGGGCAGCCTCTGGGAGTATCTCGCCCGGCGTCTCAACCGGGTCAAAACTCATCCTTACGGTGTTGATCATCGCTGGGGTGTTCACGCTCAGCACTCTTTTGTCCGTCTCCTCGAGGCTGTTCTCCGGAGGGTCAACGACGTTCGTCCTGCTCGCAACCATGCTCGTCGCAGCGGGCGTCTTCACTGTGTATCGCCTGGCCTTTGGCCAGGCACATTGGGCCAGACTGTTGCGGCTGTCACGATTCGCGCAGGCAAACGGACTCTCGCTCACGGCGAATGGTTTGGTTCCGGGATATCCGGGCGTCATTTTCGGGATCGGATCGGAACGGCGCGTGCCCGAACGACTCACCCGGATCACAGACCCTGTCGTCGACTTCGGAAACCTGAACTACACGACCGGCTCCGGCAAGAATCGAACAGTACACCGGTGGGGATATCTCGCGATCAAGCTCGACCGGATGTTGCCCAATATGGTGCTCGACGCGAAATCCAACAACTTCTTCGGATCGAATTTGCCGAAAAAATTCTCCCGAAATCAAGTGTTGACGCTCGAGGGGGACTTCGACAAGTACTTCACGCTCTACTGCCCCCAGGAGTACGAGCGTGACGCGCTCTACGTCTTCACGCCGGACCTGATGGCCCGGCTTATCGATGAGGCCGCGCTGTTCGACGTCGAAATTGTCGACGACTGGATGCTCCTCTACTCGGCACGCCCATTCGACCTCCTCCACGCCGCAACCCTCGCCAGGCTGTTCAGAATCGTCGACACGGTCGGAAATAAGACCGTTCACCGTACGCAGCGATACGCCGATGACCGAACGCTTGCGCCTGTGGTAATGCCGGACGGCGCTTTGCCCCTGGGCTCCCGGATGGCAAGCAACACCGTAGCCAGGCAGGGGCGCCGCCTTCAGAGCAGTTTCCCGATTGCCGGGGTCGTCATCATCGTTGTCGGGGTCGCCGTTTGGCTCCTCAACATTTTGCCCATGTTCTCGCGAGGCTAGAGCCCTGCAGGCATGGTCTTCGCCTCAGCGAATACGAGTCGCTGGGTTGGCCGCGTTGCCGCAACATAAAGCGCTGCAGCACCGCGCTCTGTGGCCTGCACGATCGCCTCAGGGTCCACGATCACCACGGAATCGAATTCGAGACCCTTCGCCTCATTCGCGCCGAGCACGGTGACGTCAAAGCTCAAGCCATCAGAAGCCGACCCCACGACATCGCCGAACACCTTGGCCAGTTCGTCTCGAATCTTAGAAAGCCGATTGTCAACGGCTATCACGGCGACGGTACCGTCAACCTCGCGCGCCAGACGAACCGCTTCGACGACATCCGGCACCGTGACAATCGGCCAGTCGCTCTCCCGCACTGAGACCGCGCGGGTGACGGGCAGACCGTGCGCAATCGCCATCGATTCGGCGGCCGCGGCGATCTGGTTTGGCGTGCGGTAGTTCACCGTGAGTTCCTCACGCCGCCAGCGATCCCCCTCAACCCGCTGACCGATGAGCGGTTCAAGCGCGCGCTCCCAGGTTTCGGATGCGGAGGCCGCAGCCGCCTGCGCGATGTCGCCGACGATCGTGAACGATTTGGATGGTCCGCGGCGAAGGAGCAGTCGCCACTGCATGAAGCTCAATTCCTGCGCCTCATCAACGACGATGTGGCCATACGCCCACTTTCGGTCCGCAGCCGCGCGCTCCGCTGTGGTTCCGGCATCCGCGTATTCGGCAAATCCTGCGGCAAGCTGTTTCGCGTTGACGCGCCCGCCAACACCCATGTTCGCAATCGCCTGCTCCGCGTTTTCGACGTCCCGCTGCCGCTGCAACTTCGCTTCCCTGCGCGCAGCCGCGTTCTCCGACGGCACCTCGCCGAGGAGTTCCGCTGCCTCATCCAGAAGCGGAATGTCGGAGATGGTGAACGGGGCGCTCCGCTCGCGTCGAAGAAGCTCCCGCTCCTCAGCAGACCAATCGGGGGTCAGCGAGGCAAGCCAGTGCGGACGAGCAAAGAGATCCTGAAGGAGCTTCTCGGGGGTGAGGGGAAGCCACGCGGTGTTGAGCGCGACCCGCGCATCGTGAGCGCTGCGGATGTCCTCCCTCAGCATGGCCAGATCCGAATCATCGATCGAGTTGCCCTGAGCTCGGAGCTTGTCTGCAAGCTGTCGCGTGAGGGCGGTGAGTGCTGCCTTCACAAACACGACGCGCGCCTCGTTGTAGCTCTTCCCGCTTTCCCTGGCGCGGTGCATCGCCGTTGCGACAAGGTCAGGCTCGAGGTTGATGGTCTCGCCGTTGACCTCAATGAGCTGAGGCTCTGCCGGGATCCGCTGCCGCGACGCCACCGCGCGGGACAGCAGCCCGACCATCGCCTTCCGACCCTTCACCTCAGCAACCCGCTGAGTGTCGTCGTGTCTGGCCTCGACCCCCGGATACAACTGTCCGACACTCGCCAACACGACGCCGGACTCCCCCAGCGAAGGCAACACAGCTTCGATGTACTTCAGGAAGGACCTCGACGGTCCGACGATGAGAACGCCGCTCGACCGCAACCGCTCGCGGTGAGAGTACAACAGGTACGCGGCTCGATGCAGCGCCACAGCGGTCTTGCCGGTACCTGGCCCGCCCTGGACGACGAGAATACCGCCGAGCTCCGAACGGATGATGCGGTCCTGTTCCGCCTGAATCGTCGCCACGATGTCGGACATCCGCCCGGTGCGCTGAGCGGCGAGCGAAGCAAGAAGCGCCCCCTCCCCCTGAAGCTGGACCGTGGATTCGTCCAGGATCTCCGGGTCGAAAATTTCGTCTTCGATTCGGGTGAGTTTCCGTCCGGTCGAAATCAGGTGCCGCCGTGCCCTCGCGCCCATCGGAGTCTTCGCAGTCGCCTGATAGAACGCGCTCGCCTGCGGAACTCGCCAGTCCAGAAGAATGGGCGTGCGCTCTTCGTCGCTCAGCCCGATGCGTCCGATGTACCTGTGCACCAGGTCGCCGTCATCCGAGTCGCTCGTGAGGCGGCCGAAGGCCAGGCGTTCGCCGACGTCCCGGAGCTGAACGATGCGATCTTCATAGAGTTTCGCGAAACTGTCCCGCTCGCTCCTGGCCTGGTGTCCGCCGCCTACGCTTTGCGCCCGAACCTGAGACAGTTGCAACTCCGCCTCCCGCTGTGCCTCGTCAAGCCGCTGGTACAGCTTCCCGACATAGTCACGTTCGCGCTCCAGCTCGCTCGATGACACCCAGACTCACACCCCTTATTTCGCGACAGGCAAGTCTACCGGTTTGCCGCGGACCTGGATTTTCGCTGGCGGTGAACCCGCGAACAGTTCAGCGCTGGCTGGAGTCCTGACCCTGCTGTTCCCTCAGGATTGCGAGGGCTCTGGACACTCGCTCACTGAGGCCGGCAACCTTCCGCGGCGCCTTCCGATCCAGATCCTCCAGCATCACGATGGCCTCGGCGCGCTGCTTGTGATGCACAGCATGGATGGCCAGGTTTCGCGCGAGCGAGATCCTCGCGCCCCACACGGCGAGCCACGCGCTCACCGCAACGGGGACAAGGTAGAGCGCAACCTGCCACGGTTCAGCCCGTTCAACAACCATGAGTGCGACCACAGCCGCGAGGGCGATCAGCGCGACGAGCACGGGGATCGACCGCACCCAACGCCCCGTCGCGACGCGCGTGTGCACGTCTTTTCCGCGCGCATCCAGCGTTGCGAGCCACGCTCGATAATCCGCGAGTCTCCCCTTGGCCAAGCGAGTTCCTGCCAGCGACTTCAACTCATCCCTGATGACCTGATAGCCGGTCTCGGGTCGACGCAGGGCGCGAGCGGCAAGAAGCGCGGTGATGACAACCCCGGTGATGAATCCGACGAGGAGAAGCAAACCCCAGAGCAAGTCTCCTCGGTCCAGAATTAAGCGGGTCGCAAAGTCGATTCCCACGATGACCAGCACGAGAACACTCGAGCACACGGCAACAGTCCAGGTGAGGATGCGATCCCGATCTCGCGTTCCCGCGGCACGGCCTGCCCTCCGCACCTGGTGCCCGGTGATGACGTCGACCAGCTGAAGCAGGAATGCGAGCGCCCAGCCCGCTGTGGCACAGGCCAGGATCACTTCGAGAATCTCGAGGTCCATGTGCGCTCCTTCGATAACTGGTCTCGTTCTAGGGGATTCCGCTGCCCAACGCACGGCGCTGGCAATCGTCTCCGGGATTAGTATCCCCCGGGACGACTCAATCACGCAGTTTCGGCCATCAACGCATCAATGCGATCTCGAGTGGGGATGGACGGAACGGCCCCGAGCGTCTGCACGCTGAGCGCTGCAGCGGCCGTGGCGAAAGTGGCGGCATCGGACACGGTGCTCCCACTCGAAATTGCCGACGCAAAGGCGCCGCAATAGGTGTCACCTGCTCCAGTCGTATCGATAGCCGTCACTTTAAGTGCGGGAATGCGCGCGACTTCAGTGCCACCCTGATAAATCACGGAACCCTGCCCACCGAGCGTCACAATCAAATTGCCAACGCGGCTTGCCAGTGTCGCGGATGCCGCCGCGAGATCATCGCTCTCTCCGAGTAGACACGCCTCGTGCTCATTGACGATCAGGTAGTCGATGGCGTCAAGGAGTTCCCAAGGAAGTGCTCGTGCCGGTGCCGCATTGAGCATGACCGTTGTGCCAGCGGCTTTCGCCGCGAGCGCGGCGTCCATGACTACCTCAAGCGACAACTCGAGTTGCATCAACAACACCCGCGCCCCCGCGACGGCCTGACGTTCTTCGTCGGTCAGAGCGACGAGTTGGGCGTTGGCACCGGAAGCAACGATGATGGTGTTTTCCGCACTCTCAGCGACAACAATGAACGCCTGACCTGTGTCGGCGTCCGGGTGCCGGACGAGACGTGCATCAATACCGGCCCCGGTCATTGCGGCCAAGAGCTCTGCGCCATTCTCGTCTCTGCCGAGCGCGCCGACAAACGTCGTCGGAGCACCGGCTCTGGCCGCAGCGACAGCCTGATTGAGGCCCTTCCCTCCCGGGTATCTGGCGACAGATTCGGCCAGAAGCGTCTCACCGGGAAGCGGAATCCGCGCGACCGTAAACACGATATCCATGTTGGCGCTGCCGACCATGGTGATTCCGGAATGCGGGGAGTTTTCCATATTCCCAGCGTATCGGCGTGGGTGGAGCATGCGAGAGTGATGGAGTGCCTGCTACGCGCTTGAGAACAACTCCCCCCTTCGATGGGACCGGGGTGATGCGGTATTTGGCCGGTCACTCCATCCCCGGCGTGGAGTTGGGGAACGATACCCAGTTTCAACGGTTGGTGAGGCTTCCTGACGGCGGCACGGGAATGCTTCTGGTTGAGCTGGACGGGCCGGTTGCCGTTTGCGCCACGCTGGATGGCGGCACACTGCCTGAATCGCTCATTCCGCTGGTGCGTCGACTGTTTGACCTCGATGCAGATTCCGCTTCGATCGACGCCCACCTCGCCGGCGACCCGGTCCTGGCTCCCCAGATTGCCGCGGAGCCTGGTATTCGTCTGCCGGGCGGGTTCGGGCTCCAGGAGCAGCTTCTGCGCACCATGATTGGTCAACAGATCTCGATCACTGCTGCCCGCACAGTTCTTGGCCGACTGGCTGCAGAACTCGAAGGGACGGGAGCGTTTCCGACGTCCAAGCAGTTCGCGGATCACGGTTCGGCCGTGCTGCGCGGACCTGCGCGCCGGGTTGCGGCGATCCACGGGGCCGCCATGGCAATGGCGTCCGGTGTTGTTGAGCTGCACGAGGAGCTCCCCGTCACCGAACTCATCGCGCGACTTGTTTCGCTCCCCGGCGTTGGGCCGTGGACGGCTGGCTACGTCGCGATGAGATCCATCGGTGCGGCCGACATTCTCCTCTCCACCGATTTGGTGTTGTTGAAGGGGGCTGATCGCCTCGGGCTCCCCGCGACCGCCCGCGCCCTCGAGGAGTATTCGACCCGGTGGTCGCCTTACCGCACCTACGCAGGGCTTCACCTGTGGCGTGCGGCACTAGTCCCATAGTTTCTCTCAGGCTCACCCAGTACCGTTGAGGGATGCGACTAAAGATCCTGTTCATCGTTGGCCTCGGACTCGGCTATGTTCTCGGCGCTCGTGCCGGCCGCCCACGTTACGAGCAAATCAAGTCGAAAGCGACAGAGGCGTGGGAGGATCCCCGCGTTCAGAAGGTTGTCACCGACACCCAGGAGTTTGTGAAAGAAAACGCCCCCCGCGTGCAGGAAAAGGTTGTGACGGGGACGAAAGCAGCCGTCGCAAGCGCCCAGGACACTGCCGCACGCGCGTCCGCCGTTGCCAAAGATGTGTCAGGCAAACTCGTCGAGACAACAAAAGACGTCTCCGACAAAATCGTCGACACCACAAAGGATGTCTCCGCCACGGTGGCAAAGTCCTCCAAGCGCGCATCCAAGAAGGCTCGCGAAACCTCGAAAAAAGTCTCCCAGGCCGCTCACGAAGCTTCGGACACTGTCTCCAAAACCGTGAAAACGGTGCGGGACAGAATTATCGACCGCGGTGAGGACGTCGTTGACGGTGCGATTATCGCCGTCGGACGCGCCAGAGGCGAAGCTTTGGCCGTCGACGCAGACGACGAGGAAAAATAGCGGCTAGCTCTACCCTTCGTTCGCCGCCGTCTCCGGAATGATGGTGATGGCGCTCGTGACCGGCATGATCCCGCTGAGGCGCTCAGGCGACAGCACGCGGGCGACATCCTCCGCCGACATGAGACCTGCCTCGACCACCAGTTCGGCAATGGACGCGTTCGTCGTGAGCGCCGTGTGAGCGAGTGTCGCTGATGCCGCATAGCCGATGTACGGCGTCAGCGCTGTGACAACCCCGACCGAGGACTCTACCTGTGCGGCAAGCCGCGACATGTTCGCCGTGATCCCGTCGATGCAGTGGACCCGCAGCGTGTAACAGGCGTTCGTCATCCAGGCGAGCGACTGCAGGATGCTGTGCGCAATGACCGGCTCGAACGCGTTGAGCTGCAGTTGCCCAGCTTCAGCAGCCGCCGTCACTGTGGCATCGGCGCCGATAATGCTGAACGCCACCTGGTTAACCACCTCGGGGATCACCGGGTTCACTTTGCCCGGCATGATCGAGGAGCCAGCCTGCCTGGCTGGAAGATTGATCTCCCCGATGCCTGCCTGCGGTCCGCTGGAGAGGAGTCGAAGGTCGTTGCAGATCTTCGAAAGCTTCACAGCAGCACGCTTCAAATGTCCGCTCAGCGTCATGAAGATTCCGGCGTCGCTCGTCGCCTCAATCAGGTCAGGTGAGGTGACCATCTCGATTCCGGTGATGTCCACGAGGTGTCTGCGTACAGCATCCGCATAGCGCGGGTCAGCGGTGATACCCGTACCGATGGCTGTGGCGCCCATGTTGATTTCATTGAGCCAGGGAATGGTCTCGTTGAGCCGGTCGTAGTCCTCGGCGATGGTGTGGGCGAACCCGTTGAACTCCTGCCCCAGGGTCATTGGCACGGCATCCTGCATCTGGGTCCGGCCGACCTTCAGAACGTGGGCGAATTCGGTTCCCTTTCGAGCGAACGCCTCCGTGAGCTTTACGTGCTCAGTGAGAAGCCGCTGGAGGCTCAGCACCATGGCGAGCTTGATCGCGGTCGGGTACACATCGTTGGTGCTCTGACTGCGGTTCACATCGTCGATGGGGTGCATGTCGACATAGTCGCCAAAAGGTTTGCCCAACAGTTCGAGGCAGCGGTTGGCGATGACTTCGTTCGTATTCATATTCGTCGACGTGCCTGCGCCGCCCTGAATGACACCGACCATGAATTGGTCGTGAAGCTCGCCATCCATGATCTCCTGGCACACCCGGTCGATGAGGTCGGCCTTGGCCGCGCTCAGAACGCCGATCTCCTTGTTGGCTCTCGCTGCTGCCTGCTTCACGATGGCGAGGGCCCGGATCAGATCTGGGTAGACGGAGATTGGTCGCCGGGTAATCGGGAAGTTCTCCCTCGCCCGCGCCGTGTGGATGCCCCAATAGGCATCAGCTGGTATTTCGAGGGAACCGACCGTATCGCTTTCGGTCCTTGTGGGGCCGTCCGGCTGGTCGATGGGCAACGCGCTCGGCGCTTCAGACATCCGATGATCTCCTTTGACGATGGATGCTCCAACTCTACCGCCGGGATCACCCCGTCGAGCCTCAGTGGAAGGCGGGCACGATCAGGTAAACCCCGAAGAGAACAACCAGGGCACACACGGCGAAAAGGGCGCGCGCGACGGCGAGCGAAATCCGCCCAGACTCACCTGACTGACGCGCCGATTTGCCGGTTTCCAGAAGACGAAATCCCAGTGCCGCCACTGTCACCACAACACACGCGCTGACGAGGGCGACAACGCCAACCAGAAGGAACGCGGGCCAATCGATCATGACGCGTCCCTGCCCATCGAATCAAAATTCTGCACGGGCGGCTTCGGAATCTTGGGCGGTTTTGCACTCGCAATGCTTGGTGGGACTCTGGGCAGCATGGCGCTTGGAGTGTGCGGAATGATCTGAATCTCCCCGGTCACGTTCTTGTGGTTGACCGGATTGCGCTGCGCCCTGCGGAACATGAGAACAATGACCACGGCGCCGACAAAAGCATCGGCCGCTATACCGATCGGGCCAATTCTGGCGACCAGCTCGGCGATAGCTGCCATGGCTGCCGCACACGGCAACGTCACGAGCCACGCCACGGCGATTCGTCCCGCGACCCGCCAGCGCACAGCGCGGCGATTTCTGCCGAGCCCAGCGCCAATGACGGAACCACTGGCCACTTGCGTGGTCGACAGAGCGAAGCCAAGGTGGGTACTGGCCAGAATCGTCGCTGTCGTTGACGCTTCAGCGGCGAATCCCTGCGCGGGCGAGACGTCGGTGATCCCGGTTCCCACGGTGCGGATGATGCGCCAGCCACCGACGTACGTTCCGAGCGCTATCGCGAGCGCGCACACCGCGATGACCCAGAATTCCGGACCGGTCCCTGTCGCCTGGAATCCGGCTGCGATGAGCGTGAGGGTGATGACACCCATCGTCTTTTGCGCATCGTTCGTTCCGTGCGCGAGAGATACGAGACTCGAGGTGAAGATTTGCCCAACTCGGAATCGCTTTCGAGTGAGGTGCGCATGCGGCCCCCGCGTGATGCGATACGCGATTTTTGTCGCGACAAAAGCCACGATCCCGGCGATGAACGGGGCAAGCACTGCCGGCAGGACGATCTTGCTCAGCAACACGGAGGGATCGATGGCTCCCACCCCTGCCCCCACGATGACCGCGCCGATGAGACCGCCGAAGAGTGCATGCGAGGAGCTTGACGGCAGTCCAAGGAGCCACGTTGCAAGATTCCACATGATGGCGCCGATGAGGCCGGCGAAGATCATGGTCGGGGTGATCTGGATGCCACCGTCGCCTTCACGAATGAGCCCGCCAGAAATTGTCCTGGCCACCTCGGTGCTCAGGAAGGCACCAACCAGATTGAGGATCGCAGCGATCGACACAGCGACCCTCGGCTTCAGTGCACCGGTGGCGATGGGGGTAGCCATCGCGTTGGCCGTGTCGTGGAAACCGTTCGTGAAATCAAAGAACAGTGCCAGCACGACGACCAGCGCGACCATAAGTGAGATGTCCACTGCGGTCGAGTCTTCCACCCAGAATTGCCACGGTCAACACCGAGGCAAACTCTGGCCGAAATCTCGGCGAATTCTGCTGTCGCACCCTCATTGCCTCGAATCCACCGCCATACTCCGAGGCGTCAGCCCCCGCCGCAGAGGATGCGGCAGGAACGGCGAGGAGCTCATTCAGGAAAAGGTCAAAGCCAACGAGGTGTCGAGCAGGATTCAGGTTAAACGGTCCCGCACCGGAGCGACGCGGTAATCCTCAGGGTTGCCGCCGGAATGGCCCTCATCTTTTGCCACGACTCTTCCGCTGCGATCCGCGGTCGTCCCCCACGTTCGTTGCCAGATTGTAACCCCCTCACCCCCTACACTGGGGCAAAATTAGTTGTTCTCATCCGCCCGAGCGCACCCTAAACTGCGTAGATAGCCAAGTTGACATGATTGTGGGGGTCGATCCTTGGACGACAACAGTTTCTATGGTGCACCTGCTGGGTGGTATCCGGACCCGCTTGGCCTGCCCCAACTTCGTTGGTGGGACAGTACGGCCTGGACGCACCAGACCGCGGAAGCACGTGCGCCGATGGTCATGCAGGAAACCACGTATGCCTGGCCAGAGGACGAAGCCGACGACCCCAGGGACGAGTTCCAGAGTGAACAGGACCTCCTCACGCGTCGGGAACGCCGCGAACGCGAGCGCCGCGACGGAAACGACATTGCGCCGCCTACCGCGCTGACCCTGCTCCAGTTGGAGCCGCCGTCGAAGTCGGATATGCAGAAGAATGTCCCGGACCCGACCTCGTTCGAACAGTTCACCGGAGCGTCGACACGCTCGGACAACGTCACGCCGGACCCGATGTCGGCCAGCCGCGCCGCATCCCTTCAGGAACCGCAGGCGGAATCGTTCCCTGCGACCTCGTACAGCGAGTCGTTCCCTCCAGCATCGTTCGCCGAACCGACTACGACGTCGACGCCGCACGAGGAATCCATCTTTGGCGGATTCGCCGCGCAACCTGCGCAGCAGTCGCAGCAGGCGCAACAGACTTTCAACTGGGCACCGCAGGTCGACCCGCTAAACGACCCTCAATATCAGGCATACCTGAAGGCTCAGACGGCCCCGCACTCCAAGTCGACGAACAATGGCGCTGTCTGGATGATTGCGCTGATGCCTCTTCTGCAACTGGTACTCAGCCTGCTCGTCCTTACGGCCTTTGGTACCGCTGATGCGTCGAGCATCATGGCCGCGATCTGGATCGCGCCGTACCCGATCACCCTCGCGCTCGCGGCGCTGGACCGCCACAACCTCAAGAAGACCGGCCACGAGGTCACGGCACACTGGCTGTGGGCCCTCCTGTGCGCTCCGGTTTACCTCATCGCCCGGGCCATCGCGGCCATCCGGGAATCCGGCGGTGGTTTCGGTCCCGTACTCGTGTGGTTCGCTCTCGGACTGCTGCAGGTCGGTGCCATCGTCGCGGTACCCGGTCTGCTCATCTCCTTGATTCCTGCGGTGTTCTCCGCGCAAGCCGAGCAGTCGATTGTTTCGGATGCTGCCGTCATCGGCGCGAAGCTCGATGTCACCTGCCCCGCAGCTCCGCCGGTCATCATCGGCCAGACGTTCGAATGTTCTGGCGCGCACAGCGGTTCAGACGATCCCTACGACATCGTCGTAAGTCTCCAGCGAGTCAACGGCTGGATCGACTGGCGCGTTGACGACTGGGGTATCTACACGATGGGTTAAAGCCCAGCCTCACTAGCCACAGTGTCGCGCCGTGCCGGTCCCGAAGACCGGCGCGGCGCGATTTCTTTGATGAACCGTCCCTGCGGCAGCGGCCTCAGTTTCCGAGCGCGAGGAAAAACATCGTCGCAATGATGCTGAACGTCACGATCACGCTCGCCGCAACTTCCAGAGCTCGCCAGCGTTCAGCAAGCCTTCCGGTCTTTGACATCAGATCCAGGATGAGCAGCACGACGCTGAGTAATCCCAGGGCGAACGGGACGACGAGAACGGTGGGGAGCCCCATCACGGGTGCGAGCCACACGAACGCGGCCAGGACGGCCGTTGCCCCGGTGAACGCCTCGAACATGATCATGATCACGGCCGAGGTGGCCAACTCGCGCACAACCGTCTTCGAGACTGGTTTCGCCGCAGCGGCTTGCCACGCAAACCAGCCCAGACTCAGAGCTCCGAGGGCGACCACAGCGAGGAGGATCCAGCCGATGAACGGCAACTCCCTGGCCGCCGGCGTCGCCGTGTAGAAGAACAGAGCGATCGAAATAATAAGCGTGGTCAGCACCACAAGGGGGACGAGCAGTTTTCTGGTGTTCTCTGTGAACAGTGTCATGGAAATCAAGCGTGCCCTGTTCGGGGGGGGTGGAATGCAAGGTCTGGCACGCCTCGACTTCAGCTCGACATTTGAGCACCGTCGAACGTGAAAGGATCGGCACGTGCGACTTCTTCTCATTCGGCATGGGCAAACTCCGGGAAACGTGCTGGGGCAACTCGATACGGCGCCGCCAGGGCCCGGTCTCACCGAATTGGGGAACACTCAGGCGAACGCCTTGGCGACCACACTTGCCGAATCCGGCATCCACGCGATCTATGCCTCAACGCTGGTGCGAACACAGCTCACCGCGGCCCCGCTCGCACAGTCTCAGAACATTAACGTGTCTGTACTCCCCGGACTTCACGAAATCGGCGCAGGCGATCTTGAACTGCGCAGTGATCGCGATTCCATCCGCCGCTATCTGGAAACCCTGTATGCCTGGGGGCTCGGTGATCTCTCCGCGGCTATTCCGGGCGGATCGGATGGCCACGAATTTTTCGGTCGCTTCGATGCGGACATCGACAGCATTGCGAATTCCGGTGCCGGGGTTGCCGCTGCGGTCAGCCATGGCGCGGCGATTCGGGCCTGGGTGTCTGGCCGGGCGCGCAACGTCACGCCTGAGTTTGGCATTGAGCACCAGTTGGACAACACGGGCATTGTCACCCTCGACGGCTCTCCCGAATGCGGGTGGACACTCACCGACTGGGCCGGCACGCCCATCGACCCGGTCTAATTCAGTCCGGTTTACTTCCGGCGCTACTCGCTCTTGAGGAATGCCAGAAGGTCGCCTTGGGCACTCTCGATGCTCGCGCGGGTCGTCGGGTCGAGGCGACGAAGTCGCCACGGAGCAGCGTGATCGGCAACGGCACTGATTTTCACAGCCCTGGCATCCGGGTTCGCAGCGATGGCAGCAAGCCAGGCTTCCTCCGCGACGCCGTCACGGCGGGTGAGGATCGACACGATGTCGACGATCTCTGCGTCGATACCGGCCTCGAGCAGGTCGCGCTCCGTGAGATCGCTGCGTTCGAGGATGTCGTGGAGCCAGGCAGCACAGTGGCGGATGGCCTCGCTCCCGGGGTCGAACGTCTCTGCGACTCTGGCGACGTGGTCAATGGTCGCTGCGCCGACCAGGTCGACATCTGAACGGTGTGCGACCGTGGCCAGCGCCATGGCGATGCTGCGCTGTATTCCGGCCGCCTGAAGAGACTCGGCGTTCCTCGTCGGCGTACTCGGCGCCGCGTGAGCTGGCGCCAGGTGCGCACTCGGCGCCACGATTGGCTCTGTAATTTGTGCTGCAACAGGAGCAGCCGCCGCTGGGGTGGCAGGTGGGACGGCAGGTGCCGGTGGCAACTCCGTTACCGGCTCAAACACCGGTGCTGCTTCAAAGTGAGGCGCTGGAGCTTGCTCTGCCGCGGCACTCGGCTCGGCACTCGGCTCGGCAACCGGCTCGGCAACCGGCTCGGTAACCGGCGGTGATTCCTGCTGCACGGGCGCGGCAAGTTGTTCTGGGATAGCAACGTGCTCTCCCAATACCGGCTCGTAGGCGGCCGGTGGTGGCGGAAGAAGGTTTGCGGCGGTCACCGGATCTGGGGGCGAAATTCGCGGAAACGTCTCAGCTGTGAGGGGTTCGATGACCGGCTCAAACATGGATTTCGGCGCGGCCTCAGCCACCGGCTCGACAATCGGATCGCCGACGAATTGGCTTTGCACGGACTCTGCCGTCCACTGTTCCTCTGCCGTCATCGACGTCGTCGTGGCGCCAGGCTGAGTTTCATCCAGCTGCGTACCCGTCACCTCAGAGAAGTGGGTGTCGATGTCATCCCGAACGTAGAGAAATCCGCTCAGCCCAATTTCAACCCACGCTCCGGTAAGCCACTGAAAGTATCTCCGGCGATCGGCGATGGTCGCGGCACTGAATACGCCGACGACGTGAAAGCCGTTGTCCGTGACCCGAGTGTAGAAACGCTGCCGGTCAGAAACGTGTCGCGCCGGCTGCGCTGGACCGTTGTCATCCGTGGTGGAGTCGACGAAGCGGTCGAAGTTGAATTGGCTGGCCAGTCGAGCACACAGAACGCCGTCGTCTACCACGAGAGCAATTTCCCGAAGCAAAGGAAGTTGCTCGTAGGTGGCCTCTGGCCACTCAAGGCCGTCGCCCAGATCGTTGAGCCGCGCGCGCCGCAGGATGGGGTGGTTCGGCCACTCAGTTTGCGGCACGTCAACGGGCGGAAGCGTTTCGATGTCGAACCCCCCGGTGTCGGGATGTGCTGGGATGTGTTCCATGATTTCGTGCTCCACACTGCTTCGGGTGTGTCGCGCTTCAGGGGCGACAGCATGTTCGGGTAACGGACGATACCTCGTTGTGCCCGATGTCGAGCAGCGTCCCCCTGCGGAGTCACTGATTTTCGGGTTCAGCGAGATCTCTCACTGTTGAGAGTAGGGCACCGGAATATTGGTTTCACGTCCCAGTTCAAGGGGTACAGACAGGGCTGTCTACCTCGAAACGTGCCCCGAACGTAACCACTTAGGGGACTCGCACTCACACAGCCTTGACCGATATACAGAAAGGTATGCCCAAAGCAACCCGATTTAGCTTCGACGGGGGCGCCGCAACCTACGTAGGTACGGCAATCCTCGGAATTCTCATTACCACCCTGACCCTGGGTATTTGCTACCCATTCGCGGTCGTGCTCACCGAACGCTGGCGATGCAAGCACACGTTCATCGATGGTCAGCAGCTCGTCTTCACGGGCAGCGCTGTTGGTTTGCTTGGACGGTGGTTGCTGTGGTTACTTCTCTCTGTTGTCACGCTGGGCATCTACCTGTTTTGGGTTGCGCCTCGACTTCAAGCCTGGAAGACCGTCAACACTGACTTCGCCGTCCCGATCGCACCGATCTCGTCGTGGGCACCAAACGTGCTCGCCGCCAGCTAGCTGCGCGAACCGCTTTACCGACGCTGCGGGGGTCGGGTGCCTCACCTAGGCTGGAGTGATGAGCGAGAGACGACCCGGTGACTCCCCCGCACAGTTACTTGATGTTGACGCCGTTCTGTGGAATGTTTCACCCGAGGATCGTTCGGGCAGGCCTCTTCTCGTCATGATGCACGGCCTGGGCAGTCACGAGGGCGACCTGTTCGGCCTGAACCGTTTCCTGCCCACCGAGCTTGTCGTCGCCTCTCTCCGAGCCCCACTTGACTACGGAGGTGGCTTCGCATGGTTCCAGGCCGGGTCCCAGTCGTCGAGCAAAGACACCACCCTGCTTGACGCCTCTGTGCGGGGTGTCCTTGCGTGGGTTGATGGGCTCGACTTTGCACCAAAGGGTGTCGGCCTCCTCGGGTTCTCGCAGGGTGGCTGCATGGCGATTCAGCTCCTGAGGGCTGCGCCGGACCGATTCGACTACGCGCTGCAATTAAGCGGATTTGTGGCTGATGCGGAACACCCGGGCGATGAAGTGCTCGCCGCGCGCGAACCACGCGTGCCGGTGTTCTGGGCACACGGAGATCAGGACACCGTCATTGACGAGAGCGCCGTCCAGCGAACCGACCATTGGCTCGCCAGTCACGCCGCGGTCGAGGCGCACCGATATCCGATGGCACACACGGTGAGCCAGGAGGAATTGGCCGATCTGGTGATCTTTGTGACGAAGCAATTAGCCAGGTAGTACCGCTGCTCGGTCCATCGAGCGACGCAGAGAGGGCCCGGAAGGGTTCGATGAAGGGGTGAACGAATGTCGGATTCGGAGCTGAAGGCCACAGAGCCGCCAGAGCAGACAGAGCCGACGACGGCAGGGCCGGTGCCGGAAAGCTTGACCAACGCGGAGGTGAAGGCTCTTCTCGAGTCCTCAAAAACCATTGCCGTGGTCGGGGCATCCGCTCATGAGCGCAAAGCGGCCAACCGAATCCCGCGCTGGCTGATCAAAGCGGGCTTCACGGTCATTCCGGTGAACCCTTCGGCAGACGAGATCCTCGGTCAAAAAGTGTATCGAACGCTCGCGGATATCCCTGTCCCTGTCGACATCGTGGACGTGTTCCGCCCCGCCGAGGAGGCAGCTGGAGTGGCCGAGCAGGCGGCCGCAATCGGGGCGAAAGCACTCTGGCTGCAGTTGGACATCCGCTCGCCGGAGGCGCGAGAGATCGCCAGGAAAGCCGGGATGGCCTACGTCGAGGACAGTTGCCTGGGTGTGATGGTCAACGAGTTGGAGATCACGAAGTAGCTGATGGCGCCGGTCATGAACGGATGGCCGTATAACTGGTGACGCTGCGAAAATTCCTCTGACCCCAAACCGGGGCGCAGGCAACCAAAACCTGAGGATCACTGTCAGAATGTAAACATCCAATCGGGGGGTATGGATGTCAGCAGGAACCTCAGCTGCGCAGCAGTCTCAGCGACTCAGCGCGCTGGCGCAGAGCCATTTACGCGAAGCGGAACGCGCAGCAGCAAGTTCAGGGCGTTTCGCGGCGGCGGCCATTGCGGAGCGCCGTCTCGCGACACGTTTGTCTCCACTGACGGCGCACGGTTATTACCTCCTCGCCGACCGGAAATGGCCGGATTCGAAAAACGCCCAGCTTGACCTCATTGTGGTCGGCCCATCGGGTGTGTGGATCGTCGACTCCAAATGGTGGAAGGACTTTTCGGTAGCGGCAGGGTCAATGTTTCGGGACCAGGCCGACGTCACAAACGAGGTGCTTCGCCTCGCTGACGTCGCGAACGCTGCGGAAGCTGCCTTCGCTGACGTGGGACTGGCCCCCGGCGAAGTCCGCCCGCTTCTCGTGATGGCAAACCACCAGGGTCGACTCGGCGAAGTGGGCACCGTTGAGGTTGTCGGCGAAGTGGACGTGCACAAACACCTGGCCGCCAGAGGCAGACGTCTAACGCCAAGTCAGGTTGAACGTGTCTTAGCCGTCGCGATGGAATACTTTCCGCCCTACAACGGCCCGCAAAGCGAGGAGACCGACTCCCCCGCAGTAATCCTCGACCCCGTGCTTCCGGAACTTCCCGACGCATTGTTGGAAGATGGCGCTCTTCTGAGTGAACAGGAAGTCACTGAGGCACTCTCCGAGGCCGAATTGGCAGCGCCGATTGAAGATTGGATGACCTTCCTGAACCCAGCACAAGCTTCGCTTGTGCGACGCACTTTCAACGGGCCAGCCCGCATCCGTGGTGCCGCAGGAACCGGCAAGACCGTCGTGGGGCTTCACCGTGCGGCGTATCTCGCCAGGGTTCACCCGCAGGGCCGAATACTGTTCACGACGTTCGTACGCACGCTGCCTGCAGTCATGGCAAATCTCTTGAAGCGTATGGCGCCAGAGGTCGCCGAAAGAGTGGACTTTGTGCACGTACACGGTTTCGCAACAAACCTGCTGCGTTCGCGCGGCGTATCATTCCGCCTCAATTCGCGCGAAGCAACACAGCTGCTCGATCAAGCGTGGAATGAATTGCCTCTTGACCTTCGCGCTCGGCTTGCGCGTCAACGACCCTTCTCCTATTGGAGAGAGGAAGTCGAATCCGTGGTCAAGGGGCGCGGGTTTGTCACTTTCGACCAGTACGCAGACTGCGCACGGCCGGGTCGAGAACTACGCCTCAACGTCGACGACCGTCGCGCAGTGTGGGCGCTCTGCCAGGGTTACGATCAGCTACTCCGGCACGCCGGGCTGTGTGACTTTCAGGACCTCGTGCTGCTCGCTGAGTCGTCACTGAGGGAACAGCCGTTGACCGGATACTCAGCAGTTATCGTTGACGAAGCGCAGGACCTTTCGCTAGCCATGATCCGGCTACTGTTCTCGCTTGTCGGCGACGGTACGGATGCATTTACGTTGATCGGAGATGGCCAACAGAGCATCTACCCTGGTGGCTACGTGTTGTCAGAGGCGGGAATTTCTCTCGCCGGACGCGGAGTGGTGATGGATCACAACTACCGCAACACCGTGGAGATTCAGGAGTATGCGTCTAGCCTCATTGCGGACAGCGACTACGTGGACATCGATGATTTCAGCCCGCGAGAAATCCACCCCCACGATCGTGGAGTCGTCACCGGTACCCGTCACGGCACAGCACCAGAGCTTCCTCTGTTCGACAGTCGCGCCGCGCACGATAGTGGTCTGGTCACGAGGATCTCCTCGGCTGTCGAGTCTGGAGAGCTGAGCCCTGGCGACATCGCGATTCTCTGCGACACAAACGGCGAGGCAACGTATTACGAAAAGCTCCTGGAGAAGTCCAACCTCGCGACCATCAACCTCCTCGAGTACGCGGGTCTTCCCACTGAGTGCGTGAAGGTCGGGACCATCAAGCGCGCCAAAGGGCTTGAATTCAAGATGGTCATGCTGCCGTGGTCATCACTCACGCACAGCAACGGCGACAGCGAGGCTGACGCGCGAACAGTACGCGAGCGTTATGTCGCGGCAACTCGCGCGAGGGACATTCTGTGGATTGGCAGTCGGTGAGAGTCGGCCTCAAACCGCGTACACCCGCTAAAGCTTGGACGGTTGGAACCACGGTGGATAGACGGACACTTTCTGGCTGAACCCGTGACTGGTCAGCAACTCCCTAACCTGGCCACGCACTTTGTCGTTCGCGACACCAACGAGCGTGACCGCAGAAACGGGGAACTCCCTCGGCACCAGGAATTCGGCCTCCCGCATGGCGTCCTCTTCGTCGTAGAGCCGACGCGGCATTCGCCCCGCCGATTCAGCAATCAACGAGAATCGCGTGGCCGGGTCTGCAGCGTCGCCGTCCGCCAGAACGGCGCCATCCCCCGCTGCCCGCACCGTACTCACGAGAACAACAAAGTCGGCCGCAGGAATACTGTGCGCAGCTTCGGCAAGTCGGTAGTCGGCTTCGCTGTCGCGCATCCGCTCCCACAGGAGAGCATTCGGAACGAGGAAGAACGGAACGAATCCAGCGACAGCTTCAGCCCCTTCTCCCGCACGCACTTCGCGTCGAAGCTCGCGATTGTCGACGGCGGAAATGTCTACCTCTGGTGCCGCCCCTGCGCCCTCGGCGAGCACAGTGCCAGAGGTGAGGATGCTGGTCAGGTTGCGCCAGTGTGTAATGTGAAAAATCCGACGCGCCCCCGCGTCAACGACGGCCGGCGCGGCGGATGATCTGGCCGTCGACGAGCGTCTGGTTTTCGCCCTGGTCGTTGCCGAACGCGCAGGCGAGGTCCTCTGGTCGGTCGGTGGCGCCTTCGGTGAACACTGGTCGCACCGTGCAATCTCCAGTCCGTGAATGCACTCCGTCGTCACGCGACTCCCTTATTCCCGTGCGCAAAAGATTCGCCCACTAGGCCTAGGCTACGCGTACGTCGCCACCCGCCGACCATTTCACGGGCAAACCGGGCGGACCAAGGCGCAATCGCCTCGCTACGATGGCTGCATGACCACCGTCCTTCTGACCGGATTTGAACCGTTCGGCGGGGCAAGCTCCAACAGCTCGTGGGATGCCGTTCACCTGGTCGCTCAAGGCTGGCACGGCGCAGCCGCGCTCGTCACGGCGTGCCTGCCGGTCGAATTCGGCCGCGCAGGCGATGCCCTGGACTCCCTCATCGCCGAACACAAACCCGACATTGTGATTGCCACGGGCGTTGCGAACGGTCGCACTGCCCTCACGCCGGAGCGCGTCGCCATCAACCTCGTGGATGCGCGCATCCCCGACAACGCCGGCGCGCTGCCCACCGACGAAGCGGTGGTCACTGGCGGCCCGGATGCGTATTTCACTCGATTGCCCGTGCGCACAATGGTTGAGCGGATGACGGTTGCTGGCATCCCCGCCGAGATTTCCCTCAGCGCAGGCGGCTATGTCTGCAACGCCACCATGTACCGCTTGCTCCATGGCCTGGCCGACCGTGAGACGGTCGCCGGTTTCATCCATGTCCCCGATTCGAATGACCTTCCCCTTGAGACAATTGCTGCTGGTCTTCGTGAAGCCATAGCGACCGTTTTGGACCGTTTCAACTAGTACCCATAAGTGGGGGCGCGAAATCTGCCTACTTACCCGCAAAGGGGGGCGTGTACCGCTCTCAGGAATCAACTAACTTCAGAAGTGGGAAAGTTTCACAAGCGCGGGGCTCGGGGAACTACCCATGGGGGGTTAAATGTCTATCGATACGGCGAACACCGTCATCATTGCGGGGTGGTACCCGGACCCCACCGACGACTCTCAAGCGCGTTGGTGGGACGGAAGCCAGTGGACCTCGACCACTCGACCGCGCCATCCGGTAACTCCTGCCCAGGGCAACAGGTACTTCTCGCCCGTTCCCATCCGCACCGACGCAACCCTGCCACCCATTGACCCGTACCGCCCGATGAACCGGCGCTACGACACTCAGGGGCATGTCTCGATGTCCGCCAAGCCGTCCATCCAGTTCCACCCCACGCGCGCCTACACCGGCGCTGTCTGGGGCATCGCGACCATGCCGCTGTGGGCGACACTTCTTGTTCTCGGCCTCATGATCACTCTGGGAGACCTGTATTCCACCTTCCTCATCTCGTTGACGAGCGTTGTCTTGTTCGCCGTCGCCGTCGCGCTCGCTGTTCATGATCGTCACGTGCTCCGCAACTCTCTGCACACCACAACGGCAACACCGTGGTGGATGCTGTTGAGCCCGTTGGTGTACCTGATTGTGCGCGGCATCCACGTGAGCCGCACTGTTGGACACGGTTGGGCACCGCTTGTCGTGAACATCCTGTGCTCGTTTGTTCCCACGATCGCCATGCTCGCGTTCAGTTCGATCTACTACTTCTTCTTTGCCGCCATGCTCGGTGCCAACTAGGCACCACCACGCGGCAGCGCGGTAGCGTGGGAATTGTGACGTTCACAACCCCACCGGCATTCACAACTCGACCCTCCCTTCGCGGAACCTTCGGCATGTCCGCGTCAACGCACTGGATTGCGACCGCGAGCGCGCAGGCGGTTCTGGAGCGCGGTGGGAACGCGTTCGACGCCGCGGTCGCAGCCGGCTTCGTCCTGCACGTCGTCGAACCGCACCTGAACGGCCCAGGCGGAGACCTGGTGGGGATCTTTGCGACGGCCGAGGCTCCTGGCACGCCCGTCATTCTCATGGGGCAGGGGCCAGCCCCGGCCGGGGCGACAATCGACCACTTCCTCGCTGAAGGACTCGACCTCGTGCCCGGAGCAGGGTCGCTCGCCGCGGCAATCCCCGGCGCCGTCGACGCCTGGCTCCTGCTCCTGCGAGACCATGGAACGTGGGACCTGCCTGAGGTGCTCTCGTTCGCTATCGGCTACGCGCGTGAAGGGTATCCGATGTTAGCGCGGGTCGCCGCGACAATTGACCGCGTCTCCGCGCTCTTCCAGGAGCACTGGCCGACCTCAGCGGAGCTCTGGATGCCGCGCGGGCACGCGCCATCCGCAGGGGAACTGGTGACAAACCTCGCGCTCGCCCGAAGCTACGAGCGGCTCGCTGCAGCGGCAACCGGCGCAACGAGAGAGACCAGAATCGATGCGGCGCGCACAGAATGGTCGAGCGGATTTGTCGCTCACGCCATCGATGACTTCGTCCGAACGCCGCATCGGCATTCCACCGGCGGCGACCACCGCGGAGTGATCACCACCGAGGATCTCTCTGGATTTCGATCCTCGTTCGAGCCTGCGGTCACGCGTGAGTTTCGCGGGACCACGGTCGCCAAGTCGGCGGCGTGGGGCCAGGGGCCCGCACTCCTGCAGATGCTCGCGATTCTCGACGGTTTCAGCGACGATCGCCTCGACCCGTCAACCCCACTCGGTGCGCACACCATTCTCGAGGCGGAAAAACTAGCTCTTGCTGACCGGGATGCCTACTACGGTGACGCAGCAGCTGTCCCCCTCGACGTCCTGCTCTCCCCGGAGTACGCAGTCGAGCGACGCGAGCTGATCACGGACAGCGCTTCTCGTGAATTCCGCCCCGGCACAGTAACCGGACACGAACCGTTCATTCCGGAACTTCGAGTCGCCGACGAAGAGCCTCCCGACTCATCAGCGGCTCGGCGCACCATTCAGCAACATCCGGTCGGTGAGCCCACTGTGGACCCAGCGGGCGAAACTCGGGGTGACACCTGCCATCTCGACGTGATTGATCGCTGGGGAAATATCGTCTCGGTGACGCCGTCCGGCGGTTGGCTGCAGTCATCGCCGACTATTCCCGAGCTCGGGTTCTGTCTGGGAACCCGACTCCAGATGACCTGGTTGGAGCCCGGCCATCCGTCCTCGCTTCTCCCTGGCCGTCGCCCGCGAACAACGCTCACCCCCACGCTGCTCCTCCAAGACGGGCGAGCCATCGGCGCACTGGGCACACCGGGCGGCGACCAGCAGGATCAGTGGCAGCTCCCGTATCTGCTGCGCACCCTTGTCGGCGGTTATTCGCCACAGCAGGCGATCGACGCGCCAACATTCCATACGACCGCGTTCCCCGATTCTTTCTGGCCGCGAACCTGGGTGCCAGGTGGCGCCGTTGTCGAGGATCGCCTGGGTGACGCTGTCATCGAGTCTCTGGCTGCACGAGGGCATGTCGTGACCCGCGCGGGCGATTGGAGCCTTGGGCGACTCTCCACCGTTGGGGTCAACCCGGACGGCACGCTTTATGCCGCGGCGAACCCCAGAGCCGCTCAAGGATATGCAGCCGGACGGTGACCGTCTGCGCGAACTGAACCTCCTACGTATTCTTGAGGTATGGATCTCACGGGAATTGCTGTCACGACGATCGACGGGAACGAGTCAACTCTCGACGAGTACGCCGGCAAAGCGGTCATGGTCGTGAATGTGGCATCGCGGTGCGGTTTCACACCGCAATACGCTGGGCTGGAGAAGTTGTATGAGAAGTACGCCGATCGAGGGTTCACGGTGCTTGGCTTCCCGTGTAACCAGTTCATGTTCCAGGAACCAGGGAACGCCGACGACATCAAGGAATTCTGTTCAGGAAGTTACGGCGTGACCTTCCCCCTGTTCGAGAAGATCCACGTCAACGGGCGCCATCAGCATCCGCTCTACGAAAAGCTCACAGTGATACCCGACGCGAGTGGGACGGCAGGGAAGGTGCAGTGGAATTTCGAAAAGTTCCTCGTATCGCCGGATGGTTCCGTGCAGCGTTTTCGGTCCGCCGTGCCACCGGAGTCGACGAAGATCGTCGAGGCCATAGAGAAAGCGCTCTCCTGATGTTCAGATCCGTACTCGGATAAACTTCACTCATGCCAAAAACGTTCGCCCACGAGCAAGACGACCGGCGGTATACCCTCCGGATCGACGGAGACTTGGCGAGCGCGGTTGATTACACCGTGAACGGCAACCTGATCTCCTTCACGCACACCTTCACTGACCCGCACCGTCGCGGTCAGGGTCTGGCTGGCGACATTGTCACGTTTGCCGTGGACGATGTGGAGGCCAACACCGCCTACCGAATCGTGCCCATGTGCTGGTATGTGGGAGAGTGGTTCGACAACCATCCCGAACGCGCGGACCTGCTCACACGCTGAACCGGTTCACCAACTCACTATCCGCAACAACAGACTTCCCGAGTTCCCCGTTTTTTCGAGGAATAGGCCGTCATTTTGGGTAGCCTAAGTTGGCGACACTGCAGCCAAGGTGGACGATGCGGTCGGGTGGCGTGAATAGACTTGAGGGATTCCGCCTGGACCCGAATCAGAGGAGAGGACCCCAATCATGGCACCAGACCAGGCCGCGCCTGTGCCTGCCGGTTGGTATCCCGACCCGTACCAAGCTTCTGAACTGCGTTGGTGGGATGGCCAGAACTGGACCGACTCGGTCCACCCACCGGTGACCCCTCCGGTAGAACCAACCCCTGCGCCACCGGTACAGGCCGATCCGGCCCCGGTAACCCCGGCGCCAGCGACTCCAGAGCCCGTCGTGCCGGCGCCCGTTGAGGAGGCGCCTCCTGTCGTCTCAGCGCCGATAGTCTCAGCGCCGATAGACTCAGCGCCGATAGTTTCAGCGCCGATGGAACCAGCACCCATCGAACCAGCGCAAGCGCCCGTGGAACAAGCGCCCGTGATGCAGGCGCCAGCCGAACAAGCACCAGCAATTCCCGCGCAGCAAACTCCCCCGGCAGCGACAGCTGCCCCCGAGCTCCTGGCACCGCCAACCACGCCGCCGCTCGTGGAGCCGCAGCTCGTGGAGCCGCCGCTCGTGGAACCTCAGGCCACCGAGCCTCCGGCAAACCAACTTCCCTCCCGCAGGGAGCTGCGTGCCCGTTCCGGCGATACGCCCGACGGCGCACCTTTGGCCGGTGCTTCACCAGCTGGCGCTGCGCCTCCCGCGTCCGGATTTCCGCCGGCGTCTGCCCCCATTCCAGACTCTGCTGCACCCACCGCATTCGACTGGCTCAATGCAAACAATGGGCCGCCGCTTGGCCCGGGGGCCTCGACCACAGCGCAGACACCGCCACAAGCCCAGCCGCAGGCGCCGTTGGAGGTCTCGACCGGCTCTGTCTCAGCGCCCGGTGTAGATTCGGTGAGCGATTCCGCGCCCGTCGGTGCGGCGAACGCGTGGGCGCAGGAGTCCCGGCCCATGGAGACCGCCCAGGAAGAGTTGTACCCGGCAACGTCAAGCCGCAAGAATACGATTTCCGGCTGGCTCATCGCCATCATGCCCCTCATCACGGCGATTCTGGTTGTCGCAGCGGTCAAGGGCCAGGAAAACTACCCGCGGTACATTCCGGTGGAAATCGACTGGTGGATGCTCGCCGGTGGCGTCGTCGCGGTCTTCTATATCGTGACGATCATTCTCGCGATCACCGACCGGCGCAAGCTTGACTGGGCCGGCTACAACCGGCCAGCTCATTGGTTCTGGTCAATCCTGACCGCGCCGGTCTACCTGCTTGTCCGGACGATCGCCGTCAAGCGTGAAACCGGGGGGAACTCCATCCTGCTGTGGGTTTGGATTCTCCTGGCCGCCGTGGTTGTCGGGTCGTGGTTTGCGGCCGACTACTTCGCACCGGAGCTCATCGACGGATACACGCTCCCGTTCCTGTGAGCCAGCGCGTAACGCTGAGCAGAACTGACTGCTGTGAGTGCCGCAGTTCGCCGTGAAATCACCCGTTAAATGGTGAGGAGGCGGTGGAACTCTGGCCCGCCTGGCTGCGAATCTACCCCCGTAATTTCGCTGCCGGTCTGAGCCTGCCACCGCCTCCGGGTGTCCCCCGTCTTGCGTAGTTCAAAGATAAGGCATGCACAAGAAATACTTCTGCCCCCAGATAGGGTCACCCCCCTTCGGGAGTCCCCCACACTGTGGACTTCGGGGTACATTGCCTGTACCCCGGTCACAGCAGGCTGAAACACCCATTCAGGGACGCTATCCGGTCGACGGTTCGGCCAGATACTCGGCCAGCACGACGGCCTGGTTCTCCGTCTCGCTGTGGGCGCCGTATAGGAGCGTTACCACCCCCTGCTCGGCAAGAATGCGCCGCAACTCCTGAACTGCCGGGTTGCCGTCCAGTTCCCGTCGATACCGCTCACGAAATTCAGGCCACTTCGACTCCTCATGATGGAACCACTGGCGCAACTCTGTCGTGGGAGCAATGTCCTTTAGCCATTCGTCGAGCTGTGCTCGATCCTTGCTCATCCCTCGCGGCCACAGCCGGTCCACGAGAACGCGATAACCGTCCGAGTCAGCTGGATCGGCGTAGATTCGCTTGAGGTGAAGAGTCATGCTTTCACCTTTCCACTTTCCCGTGCCCAGAGGCTAGCGTGGAGACATGACCGATTTGACATCAGAAACCGCCAGCCCGGCCCTCACCGTGATTGAGGATCTTCGAGCGGTCTCACCGATTCCCGACTCGGGTCTGGGCCACGTAACGGCGCTCACGCATCCGGACGTCCGCGTGGTGGTTCTGACCTTTAGCGCCGGGCACACACTCAAGGAACACTCCGCCCCCTCGCCCCTGCTCATGCAAGCCATCGACGGTGAACTCATCGTTCGTGCGGATGGTGTCGACACGACACTGCGCCCAGGTGGGCTGCTTCGCCTGGACAGCGGATTGCGTCACGAAGTGGAAGCCGTCTCCGACTCTCGACTCATGCTCACCCTGATCACTCGCTAGCGGTATTCGCCAGAGCGTCGCGCAGGAGTGCGGCAAGCGCCTCCAGCTGAATGTTCGACTCTGCGACGATCTCCTCATCAGATCCGTCGAGCGCTCGCGCAGCAAGACCCGCTTTGCTGTCGATGAGTTCGGCGATTTTGGCGTCGATGGTGTGCGCGGCAATGATGCGCCACGCAGTGACTGGTTCGCCCTGGCCGATCCGGTGCACCCTGTCGATGGCCTGAGTCTGCTCCGCGCTCGTCCAGGACAGCTCGGCAAGCACCACGTTGGACGCCGCCTGAAGGTTGAGGCCAACGCCCGCAGCCGTCAGCGAGGCGACAGCGACCGACACGTCTGGATCGTTCGCGAACGCATCAATTTGCTTCTGTCGGAACGCACTCGTCTGGTCGCCGCGAATGGAGATTGACTGGAGTCCGTGCTTGGCAAAGTGTTCCTCTGCGGCATCCATCACGTCAATGTGCTTTGCGAAGAACACGACTTTACCCACGGAGCGAGCAAGTTGGGCGGTGTAGTCCGCAGCGAGAATTGCCTTCGCCTGGCCAATCTTGCGGACCATCGTGAAGACGTTCTCGCCGGTCTTCGCTGCTTTAGATTCTTCCAGCTCGGCATGGGCGACGACCCGAATCAGATCCTCTTGTGCACCGTCGGGCTTTGCGGCGAGCACGCGTCTGTACTTGTCCAGGAGGCGTGCCGTCAGCGCGGCCTCGGCCTGTCGAATTCCGCGGCCAAGCTCGTCATCGAGCTCAACGGGAAGGTCAGCAATCCGTCTGGCGGGGATGTCCGCAGCAACATCGATCTTTTTGCGGCGGATGATTCCCATGTCGATCACGGCTTTGCGCGCTTCCGCAAAGAACCCGAAGTCTGCTGGCGTGAGGCCGGTTTCCTCCAGTTTGTGCATGAGCGGCGGCAAAGGCTTCTTGTCGTCAATCCAGCCCAGGAACTGCCAAATCGCGCGGAAATCTTCGATGTCGTTGATCAGGGGCGTTCCAGTGAGCGCCATCATGAGGGCATTCGGCTGGGCCGCCCGAATCGATTTGCTGAGCGAGAGGACATGCTTGGAGCGTTGCGAATTGAGGTTCTTGATGAAGTGCGCCTCGTCGACCACCATGCCTTTGAACCCGAACCGGCTGAGCCAGCCCACGTGGCGGTCCAATACTTCGTAGTTGACGATGACGACGTCACTGAACGCGTCCACGTCGTTGCCGTCACCGTGGACGACCGTTGCTGTGCGCTTCGGAGTCCACAGTTCGACCTCTCGCGCCCAGTTTGTCTTAACCACGTTCGGCACGACCGCGAGGAACGGGTAGGAGTGCGAGACGGATGCCGCCAACAGCGCTTCGGCTGTCTTACCAAGGCCGGGCTCATCCGCCACGAGGAACGTGCGGTGGCCCTTCTTCACTTCGGCGAGCAACCTGGCCTGGTGGCGCATGAGGTCCGGACTTCCGGGAACCGTGAGTGACGCCGCTTCCGGCAGATCCATGGTGGCTGCGCCTCCGCCTGCGCCGTACTCGAACGCACGAAACAGCGGGTCGAGAAGCTCCCAGTTTCCGAGACGGCTGGCCTGCGGCGTCTTGGAGGCCTGAATGGCGGTCAGGTCGGGCGCGAGGAACGGATTCGCCATTTGAGCCTGGCGTACCGACTGCGGCACAACCTGCTTCTCCACGGTGGGCGCGAGCGCTTCAGGCTCTTTCACAATGATGAGTTCGTCTGCGGAAAGTTCAGCACCAGAGGCGATCAGCATGTCTCGTCGAAGCTTCTTTGCTGCGTCCGATACTTTGGCGTCCTCGGCGAGCAATTGGATGAGGCTCGTGTCTCTGGCCGCAGTTTTGGCGAGGATCGTCGCGATGCCGTCGAGGCGTTTGAGCAGTTCAATTCGCTCCGTGTCGGACAACACGGTATCCGCCTTGGCGCGCGCCCTTTCATCCCTCATGAGGAGGGCGGAGACATGGAACTTGGTCCGGTTCGCCGGGGACACCTTTCCGCGCGCTGCCGCGTTCTCCACTTCCCGAACGGCTCGCGCCAAAATCGGGATGATGCCGACGTCATCGCCAGGCCTCGCGCGTCGATTTGCCGACTTTTTCTGAGCGGGCTTCGCGGTCGCTGAACGTCCGCCAGTGGACTTTCGTCCAGCTGGCGTTGTCTTCTGGCCCGATCGAGCCATGTTCCTCCTTGGGAGCCTCGCCTCAGTGTCCGCCGCACGACAACCGTGCAACGCACCGTTCACGTCTCGTCAACTACGACTGCTGGCCAGTGGCTTCTGGTTGCCCGACATGAACGGCGAGGAACCGAACCCGAGCAACTTGCCAGTGGCAAGGTCAGGCCGCGAATGGATCCTCGCGATGCATGACCAGTTTAGGGCATACTCGGTGCCATTGCGACTCCCCGACGCGATAGCCGACTCGCCGCTACGGTTCACGCATGCAAGCCGAAATAGCGGTTGCATTGGCCTATGCCCCCACGGACGGCCGAATACCCGCGGCCCAACCACTTCATTTTGCATCTCAGCGATACCCATCTGCTCGCTGACGGTCAACTCTATGACCGGGTGGACAGCGAGGATCGGCTGCGAAAAGTCTTCGACGATCTGGAGAGTTCAGGCGCTCGTCCCCAAGCCATCATTTTCACCGGTGATCTCGCTGACAAGGGCGAGCCAGTCGCCTACGGCAAACTGCGGTCGATCATCGACCCCGTCGCTCGCCGGCTCGGGGCTCAAACTATCTGGGTCATGGGCAATCACGACGACCGTGCGGCATTTCGGTCGACGCTGCTCGGACACTTCCCCACAACGGAGCCCGTTGACAAGGTGTATTACCTCGATGGTCTCCGCATCATCACCCTCGACACGAGTGTTCCAGGGCACCACTACGGCCACTTGGGCGGCGAGCAACTCGACTGGCTCGCTGAGGAACTGGCCATTGATGCTCCGCACGGCACGATTCTCGCGATGCATCATCCGCCCGTGCCCTGCGTTCTCGATCTAGCCGTGAGCGTCGAGTTGCGTGAACAGGGTGCACTGGCCGAGGTGCTGAAGGGCACGGATGTTCGCACCATCATCGCCGGACATCTCCACTACTCCACGAGTGCCACGTTCGCCGGAATTCCCGTATCCGTAGCATCGGCCAGTTGTTACACCCAGGACCTCGTCGCCCCGGTTGGCTCAACGAGGGCCAGGGACGGCGCGCAGGCGTACAACCTGATCCATGTTTATGACCACACCATCATGCACACGGTGGTGCCGGTCGGGAATTCGACGACGCTCGACTTTGTCTCGGCGGCCACAACGGCCGAACGGTTGGCGGAGGACGGCATCGTCATCCCACCGGCGCGCAACGACGACGGCTGGCTCGACGACCCGCAGGAGTCGGAAGCCATCGGGAGCGACATCACCTGGGAGCTCACCAGGGTGTAGCCGCATGCCGGATCGTCAGTCAGACTCCCAGGGGGCGCGAACCGGGAAATAGTCCTCCAGAAATGACGTCACGGCTCTCGCCCGAAACTGCGCCGAAACCTCGGGGAAGCTTCCGTCATTGAGGCAGAAGAAGTCACGGTCGCGGTCGCGCAAAAGCGAGGCGAGTTTGGCGAGGCCGGACGTGACCGTCGTGTCGACGTACTTCACTCTCATCGTGTCGTTGGGCACCGCGCGACCGGTGAGGAGCGCGAAGAAGTGATACAGGGAATTCGTGACCGAAATGTCCGTGGCGGAACGGAAGCGACTCCTGGCCGTGCGGGAGAAGTCGTCCACAAACTCAGCCTCAAGCTCGCCCAGGACGGATCGGCGAAGAGGCGTTGGGCAGTGCTCGAGGTGCCGCGTTATGGTGCGCCCGAACTTCTGAAACAACAGCGCGCGATTTACTCGCGCGGCGTTCTCAAATCCACTGCGGTGCAGCGCGGGCTGGCCCATGCCGATGCGCGTATTCGACTCGACGAATCGCGTGATTCCGCCGACCGTGAAGAATGCCTGCGGCGATACTTTCCTACCGAAGAACATGTCATCGTTCGAGTACAGGAAGTGTTCGCTCAGTCCGTCAATCCGATGCAACTGGCTCTCTACGGCGTGGGAGCTATACGTAGGCAACGTGCTCGGGTCAGCGAAGAAGTTGGTGCTCGGCAGCAGGAAGACCCGCGGGTGCTCCGCGAGCCACGCTGGTCGAGGGGAATCGGTGACGATATAGATGTTGCGAATCCACGGAGCGAACATGTGCACGGAGCGAAGGGCATATCTGAGTTCGTCCACCTGACGGAATCGGGCCTCGTGGTCATCACCCTCGCCCACGACATGGTTCTGCATGCGTGCCGCACGGGCGCGCTGCCACTCCAGGTCCGCTCCGTCGACCCAGGAGAAGACGATGTCGATGGGAAAGCCGATGTCAGAGACGTGAGAATCCCACATCCCCTCCATGGTCGGCCAGCGTGCACCAAACAGGTCGACCGTGGCCCTGATGACTTCGTCCTGCCTTATCGTGGTGCGGGTCAGGATGTTGACCCGCGGCAGGTGAATGTCGACGTCGTCATAGACCCAAAACTCCACTCGGGCCGCAACCAGTCGCGAAAATTTTACTTCGCTGCTGCACGCTGCACGAATGGCGCTCTCTGCCGCGCGACGATCACGCTCGTCAACGGCGAGAACAGGTCGATCAGCGCCATGACGACCGGCGACGCCGCGCACCAGCAGGAAGTCGATTCCGCACTCATCCAGAACGCCGCGGACAAACAGCAACTCAGCGACCATCGCCTCGTGGGGGCTTGTCGAGAGTCTGGAAGCGGGGAACCCTGCTGTCGCGGATGAGGTGCGCGGTAACGGCACGAGTGAACGATTCACCATGATGGGCCAAACTTTCCGGCCCGAAATCGCCACAAGCTGTGGCGTAATTCTCAAGCAACCCCAGTCTACCCGTGGTGGCGTTCGGCCGACGGGTTCAACCGACCGGTTCACCTGCGGTTGCGGTCGTCCTGGTTCCTCACTTTGATGAGAATGCCCGTCACAATGAACGCCAGAGCTGCGACAAACTGCGCCGAAACCCACCCTTGACCGTGAAAGTCGAATGGCCACACCGGATTCCAGACCACGACGATCGGGACCATTGTCAGCATCCACCACGGCTGGCCTGCCTGCCAGGCGAACACCGACAGGATTGCCGCGAGTACTGCAACGACGGTCCTGATCCAGAAGTAGGCGCCGGCATCGTCGAGCAGAGCGAGCCCGGCAAGCAACACGATTGCGCCAAGCAGCCCTGGAGCGAGTGCTGGCCTGGTAAAAGCGGGTGTCGGATACGAGGTCATCAATTCAAGGCTATCCGGCTTATAGAGTCGACGTGTGCAGCCAGAACCAGACAAATCGCGCGCGGTCGAGAATCTTCGCACCCTCATCCGAATTCCCACCATCTCCCACCTTGATGAACGGGAGACCGACTGGGCGCAATTCCAGCACTTTCGGGAAACCCTGGCCACCTTGTATCCGAAGGTGCACAGTGCCCTCGAGTTCGAACTCATTGATGGCCACTCGATGTTGTTTCGCTGGCCCGGCGCCACCGCGGACAATCCCACCGTGCTCATGGCGCACTATGACGTCGTCTACGCGGATGACGAGGGCTGGGACCATCCGCCATTCGCTGCCGAACTCGTGCGGGTAGACGATCACGAAGTCATCTGGGGGCGCGGAACTCTCGACGACAAGGGCTCCCTCGTGTCCGTACTCGAAGCGGTGGAAACACTCCTCGAGTCCGGGTTCACCCCGGAGCACGATATTTACTTGAACTTCGGGCACAACGAGGAGACGGCAGGCTCCGGTGCCGGAACGGTCGTCGAGGTACTGCATGGCCGAGGCGTTCGGCCCGCGCTCGTTCTGGATGAGGGCGGCGCCGTTGTCGAGGGAATTTTCCCGGGAGTCACGAGTCCCATTGCCGTCGTCGGGGTGAGCGAGAAGGGCATCGTCAGTCTCCGCCTCACCGTCCTGCAGCAGGGCGGGCACGCCTCGACTCCCCCACGGATGACCGCGACCGTTCGACTTGCGCGCGCGCTCGTTCGACTGAACCGTAAACCGTTCCGCACATCCTTTGTTGCCACGAACCTCGAAATGATCAGAACCCTTGGCGGTCACGCCAGGCAACCGTTGAAGTGGGTGTTCACGAACCTGTGGTTCACCAAGCTGCCGCTTCTGGCGTTGTTCGCGAGGCTTGGCGACGAAACGAACGCCATGGTTCGCACGACTCAAGCCGTCACGCAACTCAGCGGAGCTCAGGCGGCGAACGCGCTGGCGGAAAAGGCGGAAGCCATCGTGAACATCCGCATTGCGATTGATTCCTCCGTCCAGGAAGCGACGGAGCATGTGCGGAGGGCGATTCACGACGATGCCGTGCGCATCGAAGCACTCCATCCGACGGAGCCGTCGCCGGTCTCGCCCACAGAAGGTCGGGCCTGGGATCTGGTGAAGTCGACGATCAACGAAACCTTCGCCGACACGATCGTGACCCCGTACATCATGCTCGGCGGAAGTGACAGCCGCCACTACACCCGGATTAGCGACAACGTGTACCGCTTCAGTCCGTTCGAAATGTCGGCGGCGGAGCGGGGTACCTTGCACGCGAAGAACGAGCGGATCCGCGTCGCAACGTTCCTGAAGGGCGTTGGCTTCTACACGAAGCTGATCGGCAAGCTTTAGCGTTCAGCGTTCAGCGTTCAGCATTCAGCGCGGGCCTCAGCTCGGCGAGCCAGGCCTGATACCCGGCATCGCTCAAGTGCAGTTCATCGGGGGAAAACTCGGGGCGCATTGCTCCCCGTTCGTCCGCCAGCGCCGGCCAGAGGTCCACAAAGCCTGCGTGAACCGTCGGCGCGAATTGGCGAAGGTGAATGTTCGCCTCACGCAGGACATCCGCGAACTGCGCACCACGGGGCAGGATCGACTGCACGAGAATGCGGGACTCTGGCAACTCCTGCCGGAGTTCGACCAGCAGCAATTCAATATTGCGTACCAGGTGCTCAACGCTCAGGTTCTTGCCAAGGTCGTTCGTGCCGATGAGAAGGCAGATGTCGTCCGGATGCGCGCTGACGATTTCCTCGACGCGATCCAGCAGCGCATCCGTGGTGTCTCCAGACACACCCAGGTTGATGGCCGCGACCTCGGGAAACCACGAATCCCAATCACCGGATGCCGTGATGCTGTCGCCGACGAAGGCGATGCGCGACGTTGGGCCGGTGGGCTGCATCGTGTTGGACTCGGTCATCGCGACTCCCTTCCCGCTCGGCTCCGCAGATCAGCAGGTCTATCCTGCTCGACGCGGCTGGGAATCGCCAGAACCCGGCTAGTCGGTGGTCGCTGATGCGAGCCAGCGGTCGAGCCGATCTGGACGATCGGTGATGATGCCGTCCACGCCCAGCCCAAGCGCTTTTTTCCAGGTTTTTGTGGAGTTGAGCGTGTACATCACGAGTCCGAGCCCTGCGCGATGCATTTGCTCAACGACGAGGGGGTCAGCTTCGACCGCCGACTGTTTCGTGATGAGCGCCACGGCGCCGTGTAGCCTCGCGAAGCCGATCGGATCATTCGGCAGCGCAGACGTGATGATCGCCACCGGGAGCGTCGCGTCCACCTCTTTCAGATGGTCGATCGTCGAGGTATCGAAGCTGGACATGATGACAAGGCTTCCTACGTCGTAGGAGGCGATAAGGTCGGTCACGATGCGCACTTCGTCCGCGCTCCAGTAGCCCTTCAACTCGAGGAGCGCTTTCTTGGCTGGCCCGCTTGCTTGCTGTGCCTGAAGGGCAGACAGCAAAGATTCCAGCGTGGGGATGCGCGTCCGAACGAACGTGGGCGAATACCACGCACCGGCATCGAGGGAGCGAAGTTGCCGGAGTGTCAGCTCGCTCACGCGGCCGGTGCCGTTCGTTGTGCGATTCACGAAGGTGTCGTGCATGAGCACGGGCACGCCGTCTTTGCTCAGCTGAATGTCCGTCTCAATGAACCCCATCGGACCATCGAGCGCCGCCTGAAGCGCAGGCATAGTGTTCTCCGGGGCGACGGATCTGTCTCCGCGGTGACCGGCGATGAACGCCGCCTCCCCCGGTTGCCTCAAACCGCCGAACAATCCGGATGCTTCCACCCGCCCCGCGCCAGGTCCCCATCCCACTGCTCCGACGAATCCGCAGACGAGCACCCCAACAATTACTCCACGCCGCAGGGTGCGCAGCTTCGATGTACGGGCAGTCACCATTGACACGCCATTCGTCGTTCCGTTGAGCCCGGGTTCGGGTGTCCCCACTATACCCGGTTCGTTACCATTCCGTTACCTCACGGAAGTTCGCCGACGAGACCTGCCCTGACGCTTGCCCCTTAGATAATTCCCTTGGGGTGCCACACCGTCTTCGTCTCGGTGAAGAACTGCACCCGATCGATGGCTGGTGCCGGCACACCGACCTCCGGCGGGAGGACGCGCTTCAGCGTGTCTGCTGCGGCGATCTGCAGCTCAATCCAGTCCAACTCGGCGGCACCGGCCAAATCCAGCGCGTTCACGTCGGCGTGGCTGGCGAGCCATGGCGCGATCTCGGCGGGCGAACCGGTGAGAATGTTCACCACTCCGCCAGGAACGTCGCTCGTGGAGAGCACTTCGGCGAGGCTGATCGCCGGCAGCGGAATCGACTCGCTCGCGATGACGACAACCGTGTTGCCGCTCACGAGTGCTGGAGCGACGACCGCGACCAGGCCAAGCAATCCGGAGTCCTGCGGCGCGACAATTGCCACGACGCCCGTGGGCTCCGGAGTGGAAATGTTGAAGTACGGTCCGCTCACCGCGTTGCCGTTTCCGGTGACCTGCAGGTACTTATCTGCCCAGCCGGCGTACCAGACCCACACATCGATCGCGGCGTCGACCTCTCGGTTGGCCTGTGCTGCCGTCAGGCCGCTCCCTGCTCGCAGCTCATCGACGAACTGCGCTCTGCGGCCCTCGAGCAGCTCAGCAATCCGGTAGAGGACCTGCCCGCGGTTGTACGCTGTCGCGCCAGACCAGCCGGACACGGCGGCCCGCGCCGCAACGACAGCGTCTCTCGCATCTTTTCTGCTCGCCTTCGCGGCGTTCGCGAGGAACGCTCCCTTGCGCGAGACGACCTCATAGGTTCGTCCGGATTCGCTACGCGGGAAGGAGCCGCCAATGTAAAGTTTGTACGTCTTCGGGATGGTGAGATGGTCGGTCACTTCGACGCTCCCTTCTTCGCGGGGCTGGCAGGGTTCTTGGTCGTGGGCGGGAGCACGCTCTTCGTCCCCGCGTTCCAGCCAGATTGGAGATAGGCGCCAAGTCCGTGGCGCCCGCCCTCTCGCCCGTAACCCGACTCCTTGTAGCCGCCGAACGGGCTGGCCGGGTCAAAACGGTTGAACGTGTTCGCCCACACCACTCCGGCTTTGAGTTTGTCTGCAACACCAAGAATCCGACTGCCCTTATCGCTCCAGATTCCAGCGGAAAGACCATAGGGCGTGTTGTTGGCTTTCGCGATGGCTTCCGCCGGTGTGCGGAATGTCAGCACGGACAGCACAGGACCGAAGATCTCCTCGCGCGCAATGCGATGGCTCGTCTCGACCCTGGTGAAGATCGTTGGCGCGAACCAGAAGCCTGTCGCGGGGATGTCGCAGTCCGCACTCCAGCGCTCTGCGCCCTCCTCCTCGCCGACGTTCGAGAGCGCCCGGATGCGTTCAAGCTGAGCCTTCGAGTTGATCGCGCCGATGTCCGTGTTCTTGTCGAGTGGGTCACCCATCCGCAGGGTAGACAGGCGCTCCTTCAGCCGATCGACGACCTCGTCGTGGATGTTCTCCTGAACAAGGAGACGGCTGCCAGCGCAGCACACGTGACCCTGATTGAAGAAGATGCCGTTCACGATTCCCTCGATGGCCTGATCCATGGGGGCATCATCGAACACGATGTTGGCGGCTTTCCCGCCGAGCTCCAGCGTGAGCTTCTTCGCCGTCCCCGCCGTTGACTTGGCAATTGCCCGCCCGACAGCCGTCGACCCGGTGAAGGCGACCTTGTTGACATCCGGATGGTTTACGAGCGCTGAACCGGTGTCACCGGCTCCCGTGATGATGTTCACGACGCCGGCAGGCAACTCGGCCTGCTGCAGTATCTCCGCGAAAATGAGCGCGGACAACGGCGTAGTTTCCGCTGGCTTTAACACGACCGTGTTCCCCGCGGCAAGCGCAGGCGCAATTTTCCACGCGAGCATGAGCAGCGGGAAGTTCCACGGGATGACCTGGGCGGCCACACCGAGCGCACGAGGCGCCGGTCCAAGTCCTGCGTGCTCCAGTTTGTCGGCCCAACCGGCGTAGTAAAAGAACCACGCTGCGACGAGGGGGACGTCGACGTCGCGACTCTCCTTGATGGGCTTACCGTTGTCCAGGCTTTCCGCAACGGCAAGTTCACGGGCACGCTCCTGAACGAGTCTGGCGATGCGGAACAGGTACTTTCCCCGATCCCGACCGCTCATCTTCGACCACACCTTGTCGTAGGCGCGTCTGGCCGCCGCAACGGCCGAATCAACATCCGCATCGTTCGCGTGGGAAATTTTGGCAATCGGTGATTCATCCGCAGGCGAGATTGTCGTGAATGGCGTACCGCGACCATCGCGAAACTCGCCATCGATGAAGAGCCCGTAGCTCTTCTTGAGGTGCAGGATGCTCTTCGACTCTGGGGCCGGAGCGTATTCGAGGAAAGACATGGTTGCTCCTAATCGATGGTGACGTAGTCGGGGCCGCTGTAGTGGCCTGTGGTGAGTTTCTGGCGCTGCAACAGAACATCGTTCAGGAGACTGGATGCCCCGAACCGGAACAGGTGCGGGGTGAGCCAGGACTCTCCCACCGTCTCTGCGACCGTCACGAGGTAGCGGATGGCATCCTTCGACGAGCGGATGCCGCCGGCCGGCTTCACGCCGATTTTCTCTCCGGTGAGCCGGTACCAGTCGTTCACCACCTGCAGCATGAGCAGGGTGACCGGCAGGGTCGCAGCCGGCTGCACCTTCCCGGTCGACGTCTTGATGAAGTCGGCGCCAGCGAGAATTGCGAGCCAGGATGCGCGGCGAACATTGTCGTAGGTGTTCAGTTCTCCGGTTTCCAGGATGACCTTGAGGTGGGCGGAACTGCCGTCCCCGCGGCGGCAGGCTTCCTTCACCGCCACGATCTGGTCGAACACGAGACCGTACCGACCGGACAGGAATGCGCCGCGATCGATAACCATGTCGATTTCGTCCGCGCCAGCTGCCACGGCATCCGCGGTATCGGCGAGTTTGACGGCGAGCGAAGCCCTGCCGCTGGGAAACGCCGTGGCCACGGCAGCGACGTTGATCCCGGTGGTTCCGCCTGCGCTGTGTGCGCTGCCGAGGGCAGCGACAGCATCCGCGACCCGGTCACCGTATACGCAGACCGCTGCGACGCGAGGGGTCGTCGGGTCGGTGGGGTCCGGTGTCACGGCTTTCGCGACCAGAGACTGGATCTTCCCAGGCGTATCTGCTCCCTCCAGCGTGGTGAGGTCGATCAAGCCGATGATGGTGTCGAGCGCCCAGGCTTTCGAACTGGTCTTGATGGAGCGGGTGGCCAGACCGGCCGCGCGCGCTTCAAGGCCCACGGCGTCGACGCCGGCGAGTCCATCGAGGTGGAGCTTCAGGCTCCGCTCCGTAAGGTCGTTGCCTATCAGTTGGACGGCTCGGACCGCCGGTGCGAGGGCGACCGCGTGGTCGATGGTCATTGTTCCTCCAGAAGTGCTGCTGCTGTGGATTCGTCCGTCACGATGATGCTGCACAGTTTGCTCGTGACGACGGCGCGGGCAATGTCGTGCTTTGCTTCGCCGGCGACCACGAAAATCGCGGTCTGTGCGTTCCGCAACTGATCGAGCCCTAATCCCACTGTACGTTCATCAAGACTCGGATCGACCGGGTTCCCGTTTGCGTCGATGTAGCGCCCGACCACGTCGCCGACTGCCCCCTTGCGGACAAGCTCCGTGACATCCCGCGGCGACAGATATCCGCTGTCGACGAGCACAGAGGACGAGTCGGCGACGCCTGCGCTGTACAGGTAGGCGTTTGCCGTTGCCGCTCGGGCGAGAACAGCAGCAACAGTGCGATCAGCCGCGATTGCTCTCGCCGTTTCGAGGTGCTCGAGGATGGCGGGGCTCGGGAGCAGGGTCGCCTGGCCTCCGCCCTTGTGAGCGATCTCGGCCGCCGTCGTCGACGCCGTCCCTGGTCGACGGTTCAAACTCACGCCGCCATTGATTTGCACGACGCTGACCCCGGTGGCCCATCCGATCGGGAGATGGTCCGCCACGTTGTCGAGGGTTCTGCCCCAGCTCACTCCGAGCGTGCGTGGCACCGGGCGAAGTGTGGTGAGGTAGTCGGCAGCGGCCTGAGCAACCCGGGAAAGCGCGTCTTCCGAGTCAGGGACGACGACGGCATCCCGCAGTCCAAACCGTTCGCGAAGCTCCCGTTCACTCCCCAGCCGACGCGCCCTGGGGTGCATGATTTCGATGCGAACGATGCCGCGTTCGCGCGCTTGCGTGAGCAGTCGACCCACTTTCCAACGTGTCACGCTGAGAAGGGCGCCGATTTCGTCCTGAGTCTTGTCTTCGTCGTAATAAAGCTCGGCGATGCGAACCATAAGCAATTCCGTGTCGGTACTGGCGCGCGATGGCATGGCATCCTCCTCACCCCCCACGGTAGGTCCCCGCAGCGCGCAATTCAACATTCGTAGATGTATTTGCTCTTAAGAGCAAAATTCGTGGGCATAGCTGCGCGAATGAACAGCTCGGCGTCGAGCTCTCAGCGGCCGCCAGCTGCGCTGTGGTACTCCTGCCATGCGTCAGCATGGTCGCGATCCCAGTTGGCCCAGTCCACCGGGCGTCCGCGGAGGAGGTTGTCGAGCTGGTCCAGGCTGCTCTGCCAGTCCGCCGAAACGCGCGGCAGGAACGCGGAATCAACCGAAACAGCGACCCTCGTCGTGAGGATCGTGCTCGTTCCTCGCGACCCACCGTCACTGGCCTCCAGCAGGAAGCGGAATTGTCCACGATTATCGGTGTCCACCCCGAGGGCTGCCGGCTCGTCGAGAAGAATGATCGTGCCCTTGGTCGGCGGGAAACTTGACCCGGTGAGCCACACGAGATCGTATGCGCCACCATCGCGGGGTTCGACGGCGGCGTGAGCAAGCCAGCCACCGATCAGGTCTGGATCAATCAACGCGTCAAACACTATTGACGGCGGAAACTCCAGGTGACGGACGAACTCGAGATGGACGAGGCCGGGGGTCATGGTGCAACTCTATGCGCAGCCACCCCCAATAAGCTCGGAGTATGCCAGCCACTCTCGCCCTCGCCGTTGATCTTGGCGGGACAAAAGTTGAGTCCGCGCTCGTCGATGAGGGTGGGCGCGTAGTCCCCGGCACGCGAAGTCGCCGGCCGACCGGCTCGTCCCGTACGTCTGAGCAACTTGCGGACCAGGTTCGCGATGTCGTCGCCGAGGCGAGTGCCGGCATCCCCGCGGGGACAACGCTGGTTGGCACGGGAATCGGGGCCGCCGGACCTCTTGATTTGGATCGGGGACTCGTTTCCCCCCTCAACCTTCCGGCCTGGCGCGACTTCCCCCTCGTCGCGCTCGTGCAATCCTGTCTCCCCGGTACCCCCGTGACGATGCACATTGATGGACTCTGCATCACCCTCGCCGAACACTGGGTAGGCGCCGCTCAGGGACTCCGCAACGTCATGGGCATGGTCGTGTCGACGGGAATCGGCGGTGGCCTCCTGCTCGGTGGCCGCGCGGCTCCTGGCTCGAGTGGAAACGCCGGGCACATTGGCCACGTTGAAGTTTCCGGTTTTAGCACGGTGTGCGCCTGCGGCGGTACCGGATGTCTGGAATCAATAGCCTCTGGCCCCAAAAGTGTCGCCTGGGCGCAGGAGCACGGCTGGAACGGCTCCACGGGCGAAGATCTTGCCCAGAGCTACGCGGACGGCGACAGCATCGCCCGCTCGGCAGTCGAACGCGCAGGGACCGCCATTGGCAGGGCAATCGGCTCGGCCACGACGCTGACCGACCTTGAGCGCGTCGTCATCGGCGGCGGCTTCTCCACGGTGTCCGCTGAGCTTTTCGATTTCATTCGCGTCGGCATTACTCAACACAGCGCATTCCCGTACACGCGCGCCGTAAAAGTGGTGCCCTCAGCGCTATCCGACGAGGGACCACTCATCGGCGCCGCCGCACTCGTCCACCGCGCGGACCTGCTCGGCTGAGCCCGATCCTTTCACCGTCGCGGAACCGCAGTTTCCTCTTCGACAAAGCGCGGGGTGCGCAGCACGATCCCGAAATACACGAGCACTGAAGAGACGGCGGCCAGCAGAACGATCGACGCTGTCCAGTCATTAGTGACATCGTGCAGCATGCCGACCAGAAGCGGACCGAGCGCGGCAATGAGGTAACCAATTCCTTGCACGAAGCCGCTCACCGCGATCGACCCGGCGTGGGTCCGCGTGCGCAGATTGATGAGCGCCAGACAGGACGGGAAGACGATCTGGCCAACACCGCAGAGTCCCACCCACAGCCACGGCGACACTCCAGGAGCAAACAACAGGCCGAGGTAGCCGAGCAGGAATCCGGTCGCCCCGATGTGAAGTATCCAGCCGACGTTGGAGAGGCGGGCGGTGAGGACGGGCGCAACGAGTGCAGCCACCATTCCCATACCGCCCCACAGCGCTAACAGGAAACCCGCCTCCAGCGCACCGACGCCCACCTGATCCATGAGCAGCTGCGGCAACCACGCAAACAGGGAATACGCCTGAAACGAGACGAACGCGAACGCGAGCGCAATGCTCCAGGCGACGCGGGAATGCCAGATTCTTCCGACGAGCTCGGGCTCAGGCACAGCCAACTCTGGAGCTCCTTCGAGCGCAGCGGTTCGATGAGAACGTCGAACCTGGGCAAGCACGATGATCCACGGAGGAAGACTGAGCAGCGCCAGAATCGCCCACACTCCCAGAGAGCCGCGCCAGCTCGCGGCCTCCGCGAGAGGAAACGCAAGGGCAGGCGGCAGAACGGTGCCGATGGCGACAGCGGTTGCATAGAGGGATGTGACCAGTCCGATGCGATCCGGGAAGTAGCGTTTCACGATGGGTGGAAGCAGTATGTTGCCAGCGCCAGCACCCGCGAGGGCCAGCAGAGTTCCACCAAACAGCACGCCGAATTCCTCGGCAAGTGCGCGCGCCGTAAACCCCATGATCATCGCTGCGACGGCGATCACCGTCGAGGTCTCCAGACCGAACCGTCGCGCCATTCCGGGGGCGAACAGACCGGCCGCAGCGAACAAGAGCGGTGGAAGCATTCCCAGCACGCCGAGCCCGAGAGCGCTCAGCGGGATGTCCTTCTCGACCGCGCCGATAATGGGCGACAGGGACGTCGCCGCGGTCCTCAGGCTTGCCGAGACCAAAATGATGCCGAGCAGCACGACGACGCGGCCTGCCCACAGGCGTTGGCGCCCCAACTGTGCCGGGGCGGTCGGGATCATTGCCCCAGCTCTGGGTTATCCGATAGCGGAGCACTATCCAAAAGCGGAGTGCTCTCAGAAGATCGCAGGTCATTCCGCAGGATTTCAACTGCACGGCCGACGTCCGCGTTCATAGCCGCAACCAGGTAATCAACGCCGTCGAATGCCGCCATACCTCTGAGCCTTTCGACAAACAGGAGTTCCAATTCGGCATCGTAGAGTTCGAGATTGACCGGCTCGAAGTTCGGGCTCAACAGGTACGCCTCGACCTGCCGCTCGGCCACGCCGTCAAAGGTCGGATTGTTGCCGATCGACACGGCGGCCGGATACCGCACCTCGTCCACGAACGCCCAGGCCGCATACACGCCATCGGCAGGGATCAGACCCTCGGAATCCTGAGACAAATTTGCCGTGGGGAAGCCAAGCTCGCGCCCACGCTGCGCACCGCGAACCACTCGGCCGCGCACAGCTTGCGGCCGACCCAGCAACGCTCGCGCTCCGGCGACATCGCCCTCGGCAAGCAACTCGCGCACCCAGGTCGAGGACACTCGTCTGCCCTCGCTTTCGATGATCGAGAAGTGGCGGACCTCGAATCCGCAGGCACGGCTCATGTCTTCGAGAAGATCGACATTGCCTTTACCCCGGAGACCGAACCGAAAGTCCGGCCCCACGTAGACGATTCGCGCGTGCAGGGCATCCGCGAGCACGCTCTTCACGAACACCTCGGGCTCAACCTCGCGAAGTGCCCGGTCAAAGGTGAGCATAATCGTGGCTTGCACGCCCAGTTTTTCGAGCAACTCCAGCTTTTGGGTGTTGCTCACGAGCGCGGGAGGACATGAATCAGGGGCGAGAAAACTCAGCGGGTTTCGGTCGAACGTGAGCACGCTCGGCACGAGTAACTCATTGTTGGCCTCATCCAGGAGCCGATCAATCATCCTTCGGTGCCCAATATGGATGCCGTCGAACTTGCCGACCGTGACCGCCGTGGGACCGAAATTCGGCGGGATGTCGTCAAGCGAGTGGAAGGTTTTCACGTTAAATCTCCGAGGGGGCAGCTGGCGTGTGAAGTACGGCAGCGCGAAGTACTTCTGGGCGACCTCGTGTAGCCAGCCAGATCATACCGAGAACGGGGAGGACGAGCGGAACGAAAAGGTAGCCGCGGCCGAACAGTGACCAGACCGTGTCGCTCGGAAACAACACGGTGTCGACAATGCTGAGCACGCCGACCACGAGCACACCGAGAAGCTCGAAGGAGATGGTCACCCACGCGACGCGATACCAGACGATCCCGTTCCGGGTGAGCGCCAGCGTGGCCAGGATGTAGACAAGAGCCGACAGCGCCGAGAGAAGGTACGCAACGGGCGCATGGTCAAAATTACTCACGATTTGGACGAAAGATCTGCCCGTGGCGGCGAGCGCGAGGATGGCATACACCGCGATGAGCACGCCACCGATTCCGCGGCCAGCGCGTGCCTGCCGCGCCCCAGACGTGGTCGAAGTTTTCATCGTTTCAAGATTAGGCGAAGAAGGACAGGCGGCCTGCCAACGTTAGATCGACTGCACGGTCCAAATTTGGTACATCCGGTACACCATGACGGCCGCAGCAAGGCACGCCACCCCGAGAATGAGCGTGCTCCACTTCGTGCGCTCGACCAGGCCCCAAAATCCGGCCAAGGGCAGCAACACGACCGCAGAAACCAAATAGGTGAAGAATTCCAGCGGATTGCCGGATGGTGCGTTTCCCATTCCGGGCGAAATCAAGGCAACGACGACTTGAACGAGGAGCAGAATCTCGACGAGCAATGCAGCTCCCATACTGAAATCGTCTGGAGTACGTCCCACGGCCCCAAGCACGAGGCAGAGAAGCCCGGCAACCACGCAGACCAGGACTTGAGTCCAGGTGAACCACTCGACCATTACTCGCCACCGTCCCTGGGAAAATTGATGAGCGGCGATGCCGTCCCGCCGGCAATCGCCACGAGCCCGATGAGTCGGCCATCCGGCGCCATGGCGGCGAAAGGACCCGCGTCGTCCTGAGGATCCGTGGCCGCAAGTGTCAACCGTTTACCGTGGCCAAGGTCGATGGACTGCTGTTCGTCCAATTCGATCACCCGAAACAGAGTTCTGGCAATCTGTGCCGGCGACTGCAGTTCGCGCTCCACCACAACATCGTCGAGCGCTGGCGCGGACGCTACCTCGAACGGTCCGATCCTGGTTCTGCGCAGCGCCGTGAGGTGTCCGCCGACCCCGAGTGCCGTCCCCAAATCGCGTGCCAGCGCGCGAATATACGTTCCGGTTGAGCATTCGACGCGCACGTCGAGGTCGAAGAATTCTCCGTGCCGCAGTTCGAGAACGTCAAAGGCGGACACGGTAACCGTGCGGGCCTTCAGCTCCACACTCTCACCAGCACGGACTCGCTCGTAGGCGCGGCGGCCATCCACCTTGATTGCGCTCACCGCAGACGGTACCTGCTGGATATTGCCCCTGAGTGGCTCTATCGCGGCGAGCACTTCCGCCTCGCTCAGCTCGGCGAGCTTCGCCGGGTCGGCTGCGATATCAATGGGGCTGCCTGCGTCATCCGTGGGCGTCGAGCCGCCCAATCGAATTGTCGCGAGATACTCCTTGTCGAGGCCGACGACATAGCTCAGAAGCCGCGTTGCACCGTTGAGGCCCAACACGAGAAGACCTGTTGCGAGCGGATCCAGAGTCCCAGCGTGACCAACCCGGCGGGTGCCAGCGAGCTTTCGGACGCGAGAAACCACATCATGACTTGTCATCCCCGATGGCTTGTCAACGAGCAGGATTCCCGCCCGGACGGAGGAGTTATTCATCCCTCGAGGGTACCGGTGTCAGTGAAGGGACTTAGGCTGGGACAGTGAGAGTTGGGGTGATCGGCGCTGGCGCAGTGGGCGGTACGATCGCCGCCCTGCTCGATCGAGGCGGCCACGACGTCGAGGTGACTGCCCGCGGCGTGAACCTCGAGACCATTCGTGCAACCGGAATCAGGCTCGACGGGGCGTGGGGTGAATACGTGGCAATCGTGGACGCGAACCCTGTTCTCTCCCGGGTACCCGAACTCGCCATCATCGCGACAAAAACCTTGGACGCCGACGCCGCGCTGCGGGAAAACGCCAACATGCTCCTGGGCGTGCCTGTCGTCGTGGTCCAAAACGGCATCCGGGCGATCAGCGCAGCGCGCGCCATTCTGCCGCGCACCGACGTTGTGGGCGGCCTCGCGCTCTTTGCTGCCTCCTATCGGGAACCAGGATCTGTCGCGGTGACCACCGCGGGAAGCACGTATTTGGGAAACGACCGCGGCGGACTTGACGTGGAGTACGCAGCGAGCGTCCTCGCCGCCGTCATGCCGATTCACACGACGAACAACTTTGCCGGAGCACAGTGGACGAAGCTCATTGTGAATCAGATCAACGCGCTGCCCGCCATCACGAACTTGAGCGCACAGCAGACCATGGCGAACCGGCGGCTGCGCCGAGTTCTTACGCTCAGCATGCGCGAAGCGGTCAGGGTCGGCCTCGCGAACGGGGTCAAATTCGAGAAACTGCAGGGGCTTTCGCATCGCGCACTCCGTCTCTTCGCCGCCCTGCCGATTGCGCTCGGCCAGATCCTCCCCCTCATCATGAAGTGGCGGATGGGCAGAACGCCAAACCCAGGCTCAACTCTGCAGAGCATTCGCCGTGGTCAGAACACCGAAATCGACTACCTGAACGGTGCCATCGTGGATGCGGCAAAAAAGTCAGGCAACGCCGTGCCGGTCAATGCCCTGCTTGTCGAGCTCGTGCACGCTGTGGAGTCGACGGGCAACTTTTTCACCGTCGACGAGGTGATGGCGCGACTCGGTGCCATGTAGACGACGTGCGATGTAGACGAGTTGCCGTCTGATCGTGCGAGCTAGCAGGAGTCCTCGAACACGCGGCGCGGGTGTTCCGGATCCCGATTGTCCATGATGGCCGTGGCCTTCGCGCTGGGATTCACGTCTGCGAGGTAAGCGACATCAGCCTCGACATCACGCGCGATCTCAGCGGTCGAGTCGCTCTCCCCGTCTGCGACGAGAAGTGGCGTGGTCAGCCAGATCGAGTAATTCCACATATTCGCGAGCTCAGGGCGGAGAAGGAACACGCCGTCGACGATGAGAATCGCGTCGAATCCGGCCGACATCCACTTCGGCTGAAAGACCGGCTGATCCCGCAGCTCATCAAAACCGGTGAGCACAAATCCGGTACTTCCGCCGGTGTGAAACGGGTCGACGAGAACACGTCGCAGCAGAGAGTAGTCGTAGGCTTCGCGGTACTCTGCCTTGCCGTCGAGCCAGCCCGCGCGCTCGCGGTCGGCCCGCGGTCGGAAAAAGTCGTCGATCCGCGCGCGAAACACCCTGGCACCTCGAGCCTCCAGGGTCTCGGCAAGACCATCCGCAAACTCGGCCTGGCCCGCCCCGTGGCGGCCGTCCACGGCGACCAGTGCGCGACCTTTGCCGTAATTGTGCAGGATCTCGTCGGCGAGGGCCGCGAGCTGGTCTTTCTTCTCCGGTGCCCATCGAGCCATATCCCTAGAGTAGTCCGGTGAGCACAGCGCCGCCGGAGAGATCAGCACGAGGGTCACGCCCTGACTCGTCTGCGCTCGTGATCTCCGCGGTCGCGGACTGGTATCGGCAGAACGCGCGCGCACTCCCCTGGCGTGCTGACGACTTCAGCGCCTGGGGAATCCTGGTCAGCGAGTTCATGCTGCAGCAAACCCCGGTCGCGCGCGTAATCGAGCCACTCCGCCAGTGGCTCGAGCGCTGGCCGACGCCCGCTGCGCTCGCCTCGGCGACGCCAGGCGATGCCGTGCGCGCGTGGGGACGACTTGGCTACCCCCGCAGAGCCCTGCGGTTGCACGCCTGCGCCCTCGTCATCGTCGCAGAGCACGGCGGGACAGTACCGGATGACGTTCACGAACTCCTCGCCCTCCCCGGCGTGGGCGAGTACACCGCGCGCGCCGTCGCGGTGTTTGCGTACGGCAAGCGGCATCCGGTCGTGGACACGAACGTGCGCCGTGTGCTGGCCAGGGCCGTTGACGGGATCGCGCAGCCGCTGACCCCCTCGACGAGGCGCGACCTTGCCGCCATGGAGTCGATTCTCCCCGCCGCCGATGATGCAGCCCGCGTCGTCAGCGCTGCGGTCATGGAACTCGGCGCGCTCGTCTGCACCGCCCGTTCCCCGCGCTGTGAGGCCTGTCCACTGGTCGAGCTGTGCGCGTGGCGAGCCGCCGGCTTTCCGGAGCACGCTGGCCCCACGCGCGCCCGCCAGGCCAGCTACGAAGGCTCCGACCGTCAGGCCAGGGGCGCGCTCCTGGCCGTATTGCGCTCCAGCGACGTACCGGTGACCTCCCTCGCATTCGCGGCAGCGTGGCGGGATGTCGCCCAGCGCGAGCGCGCGCTCGACAGCCTCGTGGCTGACGGGCTCGTCGAACCCGTGGAAGGAATCGAGCTCAGCTACCGACTGCCGGAGTGACCCTAGTCGACTGTGTGGTCGACGTCCTCGTCGTCGTCATCCACGTCCTCGGCGATTACCCTCGGCTTCACGTAGGGGTCAGCGTCGCCCGCATACTGCGCCGTGGACGCGAGCGAGGAGACCTCGGTGTCGCGGTCACGCGCGGTCGCGAGCAAACCCTCGATCAGCTTGGCGTTCTCCGGTATCGCATCGGCAATGAACTCGAGACTCGGGGTGAGCCGCGCCGTGATGTTCTTGCCGACTTCAGAGCGAAGCATCCCGGTAGCCGATTTGAGTGCCGCAGCAGAATTCACGCGCTCCTCATCGGTGCCGTACACCGTGTAGAAAATGCTCGCGTGCTGGAGATCGCCCGTGACCTGCACATCGGTGATCGTGACGAAACCGAGCCGAGGATCTTTGATCCCCTTCTCCAGTCGCTTCGCCACGATCACCTTGATGCGATCGGCGAGCTTTCGCGCCCTCGCCGGATCTGCCATTACCTGACCTTTTCCTTCATTTCGATCGTCTCAATCTCATCGCCGATCCGAATGTCGTTGAACTTTCCGAGGCCGATACCGCACTCGAAGTCGGTCTTGACCTCGGTGACATCGTCCTTGAATCGGCGAAGCGACTCGATGGCCAGTCCGTCGGCGATAACAACGCTGTCCCGGATGACCCTGGCTTTCGCGTTTCGCGTGATCGTTCCCGACCGCACGATGACACCAGCGACATTGCCGAACTTCGATGAGCTGAACACCTCGCGAATTTCGGCCACTCCGGACTGGATCTCCTCGTACTCGGGCTTGAGCATGCCCTTGAGGGCATTCTCGACATCCTCGAGCGCCGTGTAGATGACCGAGTAGAACCGCACATCGACGCCCTCGCGAGCCGCGCGTTCCCGAGCTTTCGGGTCGGGGCGCACGTTGAATCCGATGATGATGGCGTTGTCGACGGTAGCGAGGTTGACGTCGCTCTCCGTGACCCCACCGACACCGCGGTGGATGATGCGCAACTGCACTGAATCGTCGACATCGATCTTAAGCAACGACTCTTCGAGTGCTTCAACCGCACCGGAAACGTCACCCTTGATGATGAGGTTGAGCGACTCGACCTTGCCGTCTTCGAGAGCCTTGGTGAAGTCCTCGAGGCTGATGCGCTTGCGGCTTCTGGCCAGAAGGGCGTTGCGTTCGACCGCTTCGCGCTTCTCGGCAATCTGCCGTGCCGTCCGATCATCGTCCGTGACCAGGAACACGTCACCGGCGCGAGGAACGGAGGTGAGTCCGAGCACGGCCACCGGTCGCGCCGGCGTAGCCTCCTCAACAGCTTCGCCGTTCTCGTCGAACATGGCGCGTACGCGGCCGTAAGCCGTTCCGGCCACGATCGGGTCGCCGACCTTCAGCGTTCCCGACTGGATGAGTACGGTAGCAACGGCACCGCGTCCCTTGTCGAGCTTCGCTTCGATGGCCACACCGCGGGCATCCTTGTTCGGGTTCGCGCGCAGGTCGAGTCCGGCATCTGCGGTCAGCAGGACCGCGTCGAGCAACTCGCGAATACCAATGTTGTTGAGCGCCGACACGTCAACGAACATCGTGTCCCCGCCGTACTCTTCAGCGACCAAACCGAACTCGGTGAGCTGCTGGCGCACCTTGGCCGGGTTTGCCCCGTCCTTGTCGATTTTGTTTACCGCGACCACGATCGGCACATTAGCCGCCTGAGCGTGGTTGAGCGCCTCTACCGTCTGCGGCATGATGCCGTCGTCCGCAGCGACCACGAGGATCGCAATGTCGGTGACCTGAGCACCACGGGCACGCATAGCGGTGAACGCTTCGTGGCCAGGGGTGTCAATGAACGTGATGGCGCGTTCCTTGCCATCGTGCTCCTCAACGACCTGGTACGCGCCGATGTGCTGGGTAATTCCGCCAGCCTCACCCTCGTGCACCTTGGACTTGCGGATGGCGTCGAGCAGTCGGGTTTTACCGTGGTCGACGTGACCCATGACGGTGACCACCGGCGGGCGAGCCTCCAGCTCGTCGTCGTCCTCGTCCTCAAGTTCCTGATCGATGTCGATGTCGAAGCCTTCGAGAAGCTCCTTGTCCTCGTCCTCCGGGGAGACGATCTGGATCTTGTAACCCAGCTCGTCGCCGAGAACCTCGAACGTGGCCTCGTCGAGAGACTCCGTCGCTGTCGCCATTTCGCCGAGGTGGAACAGTACGGTCACCAGGTTGCCTGGGCTCGCATCAATTTTGTCGGCGAAGTCGGTGATCGAGGCGCCTCGGCGCATACGGATGACGGTGTTGCCATCACCGCGCGGAACGCTCACGCCGCCCAGAGACGGGGCTTCCCTCAGTTCGAATTCTGCACGCTTCGTACGCTTCGACTTCCGCGACTTCGCACGGCCGCCTCCGCGGCCAAATGCACCAGCCGTCCCGCCGCCGGGGCCACGACCGCGGCCACCGCCGCCTGCTGGCCGGTTGGGGCCGAATCCGGTAGCTGGAGCAGCACCTGGGGCGCCACCGCCTGGGCGGAAACCGCCACCTGGCCTGCCACCGGTACCCGCCGTGCGTGCACCGCCTGGCGCGCTCGAGCGAGCGCCCGGGCCACCTGGCCGCTGACCAGCTCCAACCCCTGGGCGTGGGGATCCCGGGCGCGGTGCCGACGGACGCGGAATTCCGCTGGCCGACGGCGGACGTGTCTGCATACCCTGGCTGCTCGCGTAGGGGTTGTTTCCCGGACGCGGCGCACCTGGGCGCTGCATCCCCTGCGTGGAGGCAAAAGGATTGTTTCCTGGGCGCGGTGTACCCGGCCGCGGAATGTCTCCGCCTGAACCATCCGCGCTTGCGGCTTCCGAAGAGGCGGCTGCTGCACTCGGGGTTGGCGCGTCCGTGTCACCGGATGCCGCTGCCTTGGCGTCCGCTGCGGCTTTCTCCGCCGGCTTGGCAACGGGTGCCTCGGCAACCGGTGCCTCAGCCATGGCTGCTGGCATATTCGCTGGGGTGTTCTTCGGCGCTGGGGCTTTCGGCGCAGGCGTCTTGTCTGCTGGAGCTTTCTCGGCTGGCGGCTTTGGTGCCGTAATTCCCTCGGCCTCAAGCGCAGCTTTCAGCTTGCGCGCCACCGGTGGTTCGATGCTGGAGGACGGTCCTTTGACGAACTCGCCCATTTCCTTGAGCTTCTCAAGGGCCTTCTTGCTGTCAATGCCGAGTTCGGATGCGATCTCGTGCACGCGTGGTTTAGCCACAATTCTCCTGTCTGGGGTCCACCCCACACGGGAGCAGACCTAGTTGCTGACGGGTCTCATTTCGAGCCGCTCATTAGTTGTCCATAGGTCAATCAGCCTGTTCTTCTGGGACTCCGGTTGGAGCCTGAATCAAAGTGAGAACCTGCCCAGTGTCGAGCATCGAGTCGGTTTTCAACGCCCGGACGAAAGCCTTGCGCGTTATTGCTGACTCAATGCACTCGCGGGTGACATGCACCCACGCACCTCGGCCGGGATGGGCAGCGGAGCGATCCACCACCACTGCGCCGTCCTGTGCGACAACTCTCACCAGAGTGGAAGTTTCAGCGCGTTGACGGCAGCCAAGGCAGGTTCTAACGGGTTCCATACTAGACCTTCTCACGGTGTTTGGTTGGGCGGCACCACCGGCCGCAAGCCTAGGCTCGCTTCCATGAGTGATCTCCCCGTGCGTCTTGGTGTCCGACCGAAGACGTCAGCATCCGGCCCGCACCGTCAAAAGAGCCAGCAGTCTCCCCCGTCGCTCTGGGGTCGAACCGTCTCCGCCGTCCTGTCACTTCCCGACGTTGTCGAGGGTCACAGCGCGGTGTCTCCTGCGGGGACGCGGGCCGTGTTCCTCGAGGATCAGCTCGTCCCCCGATCCCACGTAACTTCGCTTGCGCCGCCTTCCGAGCGTCTGGAGCCGGTGCACATCCACAGCGTGTTCGACACGAGTCTGCACCTGTGCCTCCCGGTCGAGCGCGCGCGGGAAGTGTGCGCTCAGGGCTGGGGCGAACCGCACAAATACGCCGACCACGAAACCGAGATCATGGTGTACGGCCCGCGCGACCGTGAGGAACTCGCCACCGTCATCGACCTAGTGAAGGAAAGCATCGCCTTTGCGCGGGGGTAATTCACAGCGAATGCGCGGAAAGGCTGCGTCCTAGTCCTCCAGGATGCTGTCCGGCTGGATGTCGATCCTGGCACCGGTCAGCTTGGCGGCGAGCCGCGCATTCTGGCCCTCCTTGCCGATCGCCAGCGACAACTGGTAGTCGGGAACGAGAGCGCGAACCGCTTTCAACGATTCGTCAATCACGAACGCGCTCGTCACCTTGGCCGGGGAAAGCGCGTTGGCCACGAAGGTGGACAGGTCTGGACTGTAGTCGACGATGTCGATTTTCTCGTTGTTCAGCTCGGCAGTGACGGCGCGGACCCGCTGCCCCATCTCGCCGATGCACGAGCCTTTCGCGTTGATGCCTGGTTCGTTGGCTTTCACGGCAATCTTCGTGCGGTGCCCAGCCTCGCGCGCGAGCGACACAATCTCCACGGCGCCGCTGGCGATCTCCGGTACCTCGAGCGCGAACAGTTTGCGAACGAGCGAAGGGTGAGTACGGGAAACGGTGATCGACGGCCCCTTGAGACCCTTGCTCACGCTCGTCACGAACACCCGGATGCGCGATCCGTGCGTGTAATCCTCGCCTGGGACTTGCTCCTCGGGAGGCAAAATCGCCTCGACGGTACCCAAATCGACGTGAATCATCCGCGGATTCGGTCCCTGCTGGATGACGCCGGCAACAATGTCGCCTTCGCGGCCGCGGAACTCTCCGAGAACGTGATCGTCGGCGATGTCGCGCAGACGCTGGTTGATGACCTGTTTGGCGGCAAACGCGCCAATCCGACCGAAATCACTTGGGCTGTCCTCGGCCTCGCCGATAACTTCGCCGTCGTCATTGAGTTCGGGGACGAGAATCGTCACGTGGCCGGACTTGCGGTCCAGCTCGACCCTCGCCGGCGGCGTCTCATCCTTCGACTCCAGAGCACCAGTGTGCTTCAGGTAAGCCGTGAGGATGGCCTGTTCGATGATCGTGACGAGCTCATCAAAGGGAATCTCACGCTCACGTTCCATGGTGCGCAATACACCCAGATCGATGTCCACCGCGTGCCTCCACTATTCATTTCTTCTATTTTCACCCGGCCAAAACTGATTTGGGCCGTGCCCCTAAACTACCTGAGTTCCGAGGAGACCCGTTCCAGGATTTCACCAAGGGGAACCGCAGTGCGCTCTCCCGTCCTCCGGTCCCAGTACTCCACAGTGCCGTCGGCAACGCCCTTGCCGACAATCACGATCAGGGGAACACCGATGAGCTCAGCATCGCCGAACTTGACCCCTGGTGAGACCTTGGGCCGGTCGTCGTAGAGCACATCAAGTCGGGCAGCCTCAAAATCGGCCACGAGGGCATCCGCGGCCGCGTACACCGCGTCTTCTTTCGTCGCCGCAACCACGTGAACGTCAAACGGGCTGACCTGAGTGGGCCAAATCAAACCCTTCTCGTCGTTGTTCGCCTCAGCGATGACGGCCATGATACGCGTCACGCCGATGCCGTAGGAGCCCATGGTGACGGTGACTTGTTTGCCGTTCTCGTCCAGGACCTTCAGCCCCAGGGCCTCCGCGTATTTACGACCGAGCTGGAACACGTGGCCGATTTCCATGCCGCGGGCGAGTTCGACCGGACCTGAGCCGTCCGGCGCCGGGTCACCCTCGAGTACCGTCGCCACCTCGACGACGCCGTCGTTGCCGAAGTCGCGTCCCGCGACCAAACCGAACACGTGCCTGCCGTGCTCATTGGCTCCGGTGATCCAGCCTGAACCGTCGACGACGCGCGGGTCAACGACATACCGAATTCCGGTTGCGCTCTTCTCGCCGAGCACAGGTCCAGCTGGACTCCACGGGCCGATGTAGCCCTTCACGAGCCCGGGATACTTGGCAAAGTCTGCTTCCGTCGCCGGCTCCACCTCGGCAGGAGCAAACGCCACCTCGGCGCGCTTCAGGTCGGCGTCTCGATCCCCGGGCAGGCCGACGACAACGAGTTCCCGTGTTCCGTCGAGCGCGGTGATCGCGAGGACGATGTTCTTGAGGGTGTCCGCCGCGGTCCAGGCTCGGCCGTCCGGCCGAGGGTGATCAGCGTTCGCCTTGTCGACGAGGGTCTGGATGGTGGGCGTATCTGGCGTGTCGAGCACCTCGGCCGGGGTGAGCTTCTCGTACGAGCGGGGCTCAGGCGCGATCGTGCGGAACGCTTCGACGTTCGCGGCGTACCCGCCAGCCGAGCGCACAAAGGTGTCCTCGCCGACCGGCGTGGGGTGCAGGAACTCTTCGGAGCGCGAACCGCCCATGGCACCGGCATCCGCCTGCACGATGACGTACTCGAGACCGAGTCGCGTGAAGATGCGCTCGTAGGCGTCGCGCTGGTCCTGGTAGGACTTGTCGAGACCCTCGTCCGTGTAGTCGAACGAGTAGGCGTCCTTCATGCTGAACTCACGGCCACGCAGGAGGCCGGCCCTGGGCCTCGCCTCGTCGCGGTACTTGTCCTGGATTTGGTAAATCACCAGCGGCAAGTCCTTGTAGCTGGAGTACATGTCCTTCACCGTGAGGGTGAAGACCTCTTCGTGCGTTGGCGCAAGCAAATAGTCGGCGCCCTTGCGGTCCTTGAGTCGGAAGATGCCGTCGCCGTACTCGTCCCAGCGCCCGGTCTTCTCGTAAGGCTCGCGCGGCAACAGCGCAGGGAAATGAACCTCCTGGCCGCCGATCGCCGCCATCTCTTCGCGGATGACCTCTTCGATCTTCCGACGGACCTTCAGCCCGAGCGGCAACCAGGCGAAAACGCCCGGCGCTTGCCTGCGGATGTACCCTGCGCGAACGAGCAGGCGGTGGCTTGCCACATCCGCGTCGGAGGGGTCATCGCGCAGAGTGCGGACAAAGAGCTGAGAGAGGCGTGTCGTCACAGCATCCGAGTCTACTGAAGCGGGTTGGTGCCGACTGCGCGTTGGGTGGCTCTTCCCTCTCCGGCACGCCTTCGCTGGCAGTACGCTGGGTGTTCGATAGCTCGCGAGGAGGTGGCCAGTGGCAGAGAGCAAATACCGCATCGATGCCATCGACCGTCGCATCATCGCCGAATTGGGTCGGGATGCCCGGCTGTCCATTCGCAGTCTCGCGAGTCTCGTCCACATCTCCCGTACTGCGGCGAGCACGAGGCTCAATCGACTCCTCGAGTTCGGCGTGATTACCGGGTTCTCGGCGAACGTCGACCGGGAAGCGCTGGGTCTCGGCATCACGGCCATCGTGATCGTGAAGGTTGATGCGGACTGGCCGACCGTGTCGGAGGCGCTTGCCGCACTGCCATTCGTGGAGAAAGCCCAGGCGTTGGCTGGCGACATCGACATTCTGCTCACGGTGAGCGCGCCGGACCATGATGCGCTGTCGGAGACGATTCTGCGCAGAATCCGGAGCATGCCCGGGGTTGCCTCGACCAGGTCGTACATGATTCTGGAGGAACGGGCGGGCACCGCCCCCGAACTCGCTACGGACGTTTGGCACTTATAGTCCGAATATTCGGGCCATTCGTCCCACGGCAGGCCCTCGCCTGTGCCAAGCGTGCCGATTCGCGGCGAACGGCTCCCGACCGGTAATCGCGGGGCGCACCATAGAAGCATGAGTCTCACCGACGAGTCCCGCGCCCCTGCGGCACTGCCCGACGCGGAAGCCTTCACCCTGATCGACGAGAACGGCGAAGCCGTACCCGCGAAGCAGCGACGCGGCAATGAGCTCCCCGATCTGGACATGCTCAAAGAGCTCTACCGGAGGATGGTGATTGCGCGCCGCTGGGACACTCAGGTGACCGCGCTCACCCGGCAGGGCCGGCTCTCGACCTACCCCTCCGCCCGCGGTCAGGAAGCGTGCGAAATCGGCACCGTGATGGCCATGCAGGACACCGATTGGCTGTTCCCCACGTATCGGGACTCGATCGCCGTGGGCACTCGAGGCGTTGTCACAGCAGAATTGCTCTCCGGGTTCCGTGGCGACTGGCACTGCGGCTGGGACCCGTACGAACACCGGATCGCGCCCCAGGCGACGCCGCTGGCCACGCAAGTTCTGCACGCCGTTGGATTGTCGACCGCGGCGAAATTGAAGGGCGACCCCATCGCCGCCGTCACCTTCATCGGTGACGGCGCAACAAGTGAGGGTGACGCCCACGAGGGATTCAACTTTGCCGGGGTGTGGCAGACACCCACCGTGTTCATCATCCAAAACAACCAGTTTGCGATCAGTGTGCCGATTGCTAAGCAGAGCAGAGCGCGCATGCTCGCTGACAAGGCAGTTGGCTACGGGATTCCCGGATACCACGTGGATGGTAACGACGTTGCCGCCGTCTTTACGGTCGTCACGGAGGCGCTCAAACGGGCCCGCAGCGGCGGTGGCCCCACGATTATTGAATGCCTCACGTACCGCGTGGAGCCGCACACGAACTCTGACGATCCGAGCCGCTACCGGGATGCTGCCGATGTCGAGGCGTGGAAGACCCGCGATCCGATTGCGCGGCTAGAGCTCTATCTCACGTCGCAGGGGGCCCTGGACGACGAGCTGAACACGTCGATCAATGACGAGTCCGAGCGTATTGCGGCAGCGATGCGGGATGCCATGAACGCGGAACCCACGCTTGACCCGATGGAGCTCTTTGAGCACGTCTACAGCGAGCCCCGCGCCTCGCTGGCCGAGCAGCGCGACGCGCTGAAAGCCGAACTAGATGATGCGCACGGCGAGAGGACGGACAGCTGATGGCTGAGACTGCTGCTACCGAAACGCCTGCTGCTCCTGACCGGGCTGCCGCTCCTGACCGGGCTGCCGCTCCTGACCGGGCTGCCGCTCCTGACCAGGCTGCCAAGCCTCTGACGATGGCTGCCGCTCTCAACTCGGCGATGCGCGATGCCCTCGCGGAAGACCCCAATGTGGTCATTTTCGGGGAGGACGTGGGGAAGCTCGGCGGGGTCTTCCGCGTCACGAGCGGCCTCCAGGACGATTTCGGTGAGGAACGCGTCTGGGATTCGCCGCTCGCCGAGTCCGGCATCATCGGCACCGCGATCGGTATGGCGATGTACGGGCTTCGGCCGGTCGTGGAGATGCAGTTTGATGCGTTCAGTTACCCGGCGTTCGAGCAGATCGTGTCCCACGTGGCGAAGATGCGCAATCGCACGCGGGGGCGGGTTTCGCTTCCTATCGTCATCCGCATTCCCACCTCGGGCGGCATCGGCGGCGTGGAGCACCACTCCGACTCCTCTGAGGCGTATTGGACGCACACCCCGGGGCTCACGGTTGTCACGCCGTCGAACCCCGCTGACGCCTACTCGATGCTGCGGGAGGCGATTGCCTCGAATGACCCGGTGATCTTCCTCGAGCCAAAGAGTCACTACTGGATGAAGCAGAGCGCTGAGCCTGCCGCCGCTCCCCTGCCGATGAACAGGGCCACTGTAGTGCGTGAGGGCACAGACGTCACGCTCATCTCCTATGGTCCGACCGTGGCCGTCGCCCTCAAAACCGCGGAGCTCGCCGAGGAGGAGGACCTCTCGATTGAGGTCATCGACCTGCGCAGCCTCTCCCCCTTCGACGACGAGACCGTTGGCGCCTCCGTGCGCAAGACGAGCCGCGCCGCGGTCATCCACGAGGCCGCCCAGTTCGGCGGATACGGCGCTGAGGTTGCCGCGCGCGTGACCGAGCGCGAGTTTTACCACTTGGCTGCGCCCGTGCTGCGGATCACCGGCGCGGACATCCCGTTCCCTGCACCGCTTCTGGAGAAGTACTATTTGCCTACGCCCGAGCGAATTCTGAACGCACTGAGCACCTGGGAGTGGGAAGTCTGATGGCGGCCACCACGAGCAAAGCGTTCATCCTTCCCGACCTGGGCGAGGGCCTCACCGAGGCAGAAATCGTGAACTGGCTGGTTGCCGTCGGCGACACGGTCGTCGTCGACCAGCCCATCATCGAAGTCGAGTCGGCGAAGTCGGTCGTGGAGTTGCCGTGCCCGTTTGCTGGCGTCGTGGAGACGCTGCACGCCGCTGCGGGCGACACGATCCATTCCGGGCAGCCGATCATCACCGTGGCGGTGTCGGGTGTTTCCGATGCTGCGGATGCCGGTGGCGGTTCAGCCGCAGGTGCAGGCGCTTCCGCAGGCGCCACCACGTCTGACCGTCCGCGGGCTGCGCGAGCTGGCCGATTCGGGAAGCGTGGTGCTGCAGCCGAAGCGCCAGCAGCAACCGGGGTTGCGGCGACGGCGCCGAGCCGCTCGCCCCAGCGACGGGACGACTCCCGGTCCGCCGGCGATTCCCCCGTCGTCTCCCCCCTCGTGCGCAAGCTCGCGCAGGAGCACGGTCTCGTCGCGCGCGAGCTCAATGGCACCGGCCACAGTGGCCTTGTCCTTCGTGCGGACGTTGAGCGGGCGATCGCCGAACGCGCTGGCGGTGCTCCGGCCGCTTCATCCGCAGCCATGCACAGCGACGAGGGCGACATCCGCATCCCGATCACCGGCCTGCGCAAGATTGTCGCTGAACGCATGACGGCCTCGCGCCGGGACGTGCCCGAGGCGACGATCTGGCTCGACGTGGACGCCACAGAACTACTCGACGCGAAAGAGCAACTGCAAAAGTCCACCGGTGAGCGGTGGAGCCTGAATGCCCTTCTGGCACGTTTCGTGGTGGCCGGGCTCAAGCAGTGGCCGATCCTGAACTCGAGCGTCGACATGGCGGCAGGTGAGATCGTGCAGCACTCCGCGATCAACCTCGGTATTGCCGCGCAGACCGCCCGGGGTCTCATGGTCCCCGTGATTCACGGCGCTGGCGAGATGACCACAGAAAGCTTGCGTGATTCACTCACGGCGCTCGTCGAGACGGCGAAGACCGGCAACTTCCCGAACGACCAGTTGCGCGGCGGCACGTTCACGCTCAACAACTACGGCGGATTCGGGATGGACGGCTCCGCGCCGATCATCAACCAGCCAGAGGTGGCCATGCTCGGTGTCGGCCGCATCCTCGACCGGGCCTGGGTGGTCGACGGTGAGATTGTGGTGCGCAAGATCATGGTGCTGTCGATGGTGTTCGATCACCGCGTGTGCGACGGCGATGTGCCGAGCGAGTTCATGGGCTTCATCACGAAGTGCATCGAAAACCCGATCGCGCTGCTCGGCGGGCTCTAGGCGCCCATCACGACGCGGTCACCGACAGCGATCGTTGCGGTGTCGCCTGGCGTGAGGTTCAGCGGCGCCAGCCGGATGCCGAACCAGGTCTTGCCGTCCCAGCGGCGATGCCGCGCGAGGGTGCGAATCGGCTCCTTGCCGCCCTCGAGCGTTGTCGGGTCAATCGTGGTCATGACGCAGCGGTCACAGAGCACCGTCTTTCGATACAGGGTGTTGCCGAGCGTGACAGTGTCCCACGCGTCTTCGGCGAACGGCACGTCACCGTCGACGATGACATTGGGCCGGAATCGCACGATGTCGAGCGGTTTCACGGCGGCCGCACCGCCGCTCAGGTCGTCGGGGTCGAGGCCGGCGACATCCGGAAGCGCCTGATCGGCAGCAACCCACTCATTGAGTTGCCGCATGGACGCCTCGGTGACGAGCAGCAGTGGTCCGTCATCGGCGAACGACAGCGTCTCCCCCGGCAACCCCCCGTGCGTTTCCGGGATGGGACGCGCGGTGGGGTCCTGCTGCCAGACCAGACGCAACGACATGCCCATCCGGTCGCTGAGCCACGCATGCGCGGCATCTGAAGCCGGAGTTGCCTGGTCGAGCCCGCGGAATCCGACCGCGGTGGTTGGCGCATCCCGAGGAGCGCTCACGGTGATGGAGTCGCCCTCGCGGTCGTTGATGCGGATGGTGGTGGCATCCACAATGTCGGCGTGCAGGCCGAGCAGATTGTGCACCATCCTGGCCGTAACGTTTTTACCCGAGTCATCGACGAGCGCCCATCTGCGGTCGCCGGTGAGTCCCCACGGTTCGACCGTGGCGGAGTCGACATCGTTGCCTTCAAGCGACTTGACCGGGTAGGTGCGCAGCCTCGTGACGCGAAGTTCAGAGCTCATGAGCAAAGCCTAGGGTCAGCGGCCGGTCGCGAGGCGGAAGCGGATGGGCTGGCCTGGGCGGAGCTGTGCGAGCGCGTCGAGCGACTCGTCGGTGACCACGGCGATCACCGGATAACCGCCCGTCACTGGGTGGTCGACCGCGAGGATGGTTGGGGCACCATCCGGGGACACCTGAATCGCACCGGGCACCATGCCTTCACTGGGCAGTTCGCCGCTGACAGCCCGCGTGAGTGTCGGGCCTTCGAGTCGGATCCCTGAGCGATCGGCGCGCTGGGATACCTGCCAGTTTCCTTCCACGAATGCGGTCCACACGTCCGGGGCGAACCAATCGTGGCGGGGGCCTGGCCGCACCTCGAGAGTTACTGTTCCGTTCGGTGGGGCGTCGACGGGCACGGTGTCGACAGCAGGCACCGGAGCGTCCGGCTCCGTGCCGATCGGAAGAACGTCGCCTGTGGCGAGTGGCGCCGGCCCCAGTTGGGCGAGGGTGTCGCGCGACCGCGAATCGAGCACAGGCGAAACATCAATTCCTCCGCGCACGGAAAGGTAGTAGCGGATGCCGTGTTCGGCCGGGCCGAAGGTCAGAGTTTCCCTTTCCTCCAGCAGCACTGCGGTGTGTGGTGGAACGATGCGCGTGCCCGCGGTGACGCTCCCCCACGCGCCGGTGGTGGCGATCCACACCGCGCTGTCGGTCGTGAAGGCAGCGCCGCCGAGCAAAATTTCGAGTCCCGCAGAGTGGAGTGGGTTGCCGACGAGACGGTTGCCCAATGCGTGCGCTTTGCGATCCATCGCGCCGGCCGCACCCACGCCAAGGTGAGCGAGACCGGGGCGTCCGCGGTCCTGGATGAGCGTCTGCGGGCCCGGCTGCACAACGGTGAGCTGAGTCATAACTCGATCACCTCAAAGCGCACGGACATTCCGGGGGCGATTCGTGACGGGGTTTCGCGCGTTTCGTCCCAGAGCACGGCATCCGTTGTGCCGATGAGTTGCCAGCCGCCTGGGGAACTGCGGGGGTACACCGCAGTGAATTCTCCTGCGAGGGCAACGGACCCTGCTGGCACGCTGGAGCGCGAGGTGGCGTGGCGCGGTACATCCATTCCGCCGCCAGCAAGGTAGGCGAAACCTGGGGCGAACCCGATGAACGCGCAGCGCCAGGAGGCACTGGAGTGTCGGGACACGAGTTCGTCAGGCGTGATGCCCAGGAGTTCCGCCGCCGAGGCCAGATCTGGTCCGTTGTAGCGCACCGGGATAGTGGCCGTTGCTTCTATGCCGTTTTGAGCATGCATCGGTGGTGTCGTGCGAAGCCAGTCTTCGACTGCCCGCAAAGACAAGCGATCGGGGTCGAGGCGAACGAGCACGGTGCGTGCGGCGGGGACAAGCTCGGTGACGCCGTGTGGCGTTGTGGCGTCGAGCGCGCGGAAGGTGCCCATCGCCTCATCCAAAGTGTCGAACTCGGCCAGAAGGGCACGGTCTCCGTAGGGCAGAACTCTCACGCGAAGGCCTTCAGTTCGATGCCGGTCGCCAGCAATTGCTCGCGAATCATCGCCGCCATCGCCACCGCACCGATGGTGTCGCCGTGCACGCACAGCGAGTCGAGCTGCACCCGCAATGTCGATCCGTCGAGCGCCTCCACGGTACCGTCAACCACCATGCGCACCGCGCGCGCAGCAACCGCATTTGGCTCGGTAATCACTGAACCGGCGAGGCTTCGGGGTGCGAGTGTGCCATCGGGCAGGTAGGCGCGATCCGCGAACGCTTCGGAGTGGAAGGCAACCCCGTGCCGATCGGCCGCGGCGTGGATGGCGGTGTGGGCGAGTCCGAGCAGCGGCAGGCCGGCGTCGCGGGCGGCGCTGGCGACGACATCCGCCTGCACGGGGTCGTGGACGATGCGGTTGTAGAGAGCGCCGTGCGGCTTCACGTAGCGAAGGTGGGTGCCTGCCGCCGCCGCGTGGTCGCGGAGCGCCGAGAGCTGTTCTTCGATGTCGGCGCGCAGCTGGATGGCGTCGATGTCCTGCTCGAGCCGCCCAAAGTTGTCGCGGTCTCGGTAGGACGGGTGTGCGCCCATGCTGACGCGGTGTTCCACCGCGAGCCGCGCGCTGCCCAGCATGGTGCTGGAGTCGCCCGCATGGAATCCTCCGGCAACGTTCGCGCTCGTGACGATCGCGAACATGGCGGCGTCGTCCCCCACCTCCTCGCCGAGGTCGCTGTTCAGGTCGATGACGCTCACACCGAAAGCCTAACGAGGCTGCGCCGTGACTCCTCGCTACTTCCCGCTACTTCCAGCGACTTCCAGCTACTTCCACCGAAAGTGCACGAACACGCGCCCAAAGTTCTTGGAGTCCTTCTCCACGCGGTGGTACTGAGCTTTGATCTCTGGCTGGTCGAGGAAACGCAGCACGCGTTTCTTCAGAGCGCCCGATCCTTTGCCAGGGATGATCTCCACAAGAGGCGCTTTCTTTGCGACCGCCTCGTCGATGATGTCGTGGAGCGCTCGGTCGATGTCGACACCGCGGTTGTAGATGTCGTGCAGGTCGAGTTTGAGCTTCACACGCCCATCCTCCCCCAGTTTCAGCCGTTGGCGTCCAGGAACGCGAGTACGCGGCTCATGAGCAGTTCGGCCGCCTCTGCGCGGTAGGACGGCAAGGTTGTGTCGGCGAAGTAGTGCTGGTCGCCTGAGTACACGAACAGCTCAGCGTTGTCCGTGGAGGCGACGAGCTCACGCGCGGCATCGATGTCGCCTTCGTCGGCGAAGTACGGGTCAGCGTCCATGCCGTGGATCTGCACGGGCACGCCATCCGGCCACGCATCCCCGAACTCGGTGTACGGCACACACGAGTAGCAGAGCACCGCACCCCGCGCGCCGGGTCGCGTCTGCGCAAGCATCTGCGCCGCCACGACGCCGAGGGAAAACCCGAGGTAGACGACCTCAGCAGGCAACGCATTCGCCGCGCGGCGGGCGCGCTCCATGATCTCGCCAAATCCGATCTCTTGGGCGAAGCCCACTCCCTCGTCGATCGTGGCGAACGTTGTGCCCTCGAACAGATCCGGCGTGTGAACGGTGTGGCCCGCCTCGCGCAGTGTCGTGGCGAAGGCGTCGATTCCCGGAGTGAGTCCTAGGGCGTGATGAAATAGAGCTACCTCAGTCATCGAAGAATTTTATCGAGTTTCGCCGCGAACGCTAGAGCACGGTGCGCAAAGTGTCCGGCATCGGGAACCCAACCGAATAGAACAGGTGGGGTGCGGTCATGTCGCCGAAATCATCCTTCTTGACCCGAATCGCATCGGGGAGCACTTCCACAATTCGCACCCGCAGCCACGTGCCGGACTCTAGCTGGAGCTCGTATTTGTCAGCCAAGTAGCCGATCCCGAGTTCGTCGAGCGTTTCCTCCGCTGTGAACCAATCGACGACGCCGGTCCGTTCGCGACCGAGACGGTCAATGACCACGAACCCGTCGTCCTCCGGCCGCATCCAGCCAAGAATCTCGCTGTCACCAGAGCGCCGGTGCTCGATCCAGTTGGTGTCCACTCGGCAATGCTAGTGACTGCTCGTACCAGACGAGACTTTGCTACTCGGTCCAAGTAGTTCGAGAATCTCAGCGGCCAGTTCCTGTGCGTCAACTGGTCGCTCCGTGTTTCGAATGAGCGTGGGGAAGGTTGAAATCGGCCGAGCGGATGCGGCGAACGTCTCCCACTCAGCGATCCGAGTTGCGTCCCGGTGCACAGCGTGGCGTGGCCGAGTGTTGAACCTGTTGCGCGCCGTCTCGACAGACACCTCACACCACACTTCGACGGCGTCGACAATGCCCGCATTCGACGCTCCTGCCCGGAAGAACTCTTCGTCCCGCCCGCTTGCCCAAAACGACTCCACAATTACTGGTTCGTCGAGCATCCCGGCAATTGACCACATCGCGTCGGATGCCAGTGCACCGAGCTGCCTCGTGGGAAGCTCCACGGAAACGAGATCAGAAAGCGACTCTTTGATCGCGTCCTTGACCACAAGCGGAAAGCCCAGCTCCGCGGCGAGCGCTGTCGCCAGGGTGGTTTTGCCCGACCCTGGGATGCCGTTCACGAAGACAGCGGTTGACGCCACTCGATCAGAGTAGCTCTCTGGTCAGCTCACCGTCGAGGTTGGCACCTCAGCAGCAGCCTCGGATACCGGTTTGACCCCCGGTTCCACATCGCGGTTCCCCACAAACGCGGTGACGTAATGGAAGACGCGGTTCGGATCGTCCGGGTTCGCTGCCGCAGCATCCATGCCGTGGGCTCGCCAGCGTTCGAGGATTTCGGCCACCTCAAGGAACATCGTGTGCGACTCGTCCTTCGTGAGCAGCGCCGCGCCCATGTAACGACCGCGGGTGGCGCGGGGGTCCTCCGGGATAGTTTCGGCAATCAGTTTGCTGATCCAATTCACATACTCCCGGTCGAGCAGATCCCCCGCAGGGTCGGCGGCACCGGGCGGCACGTAGACGCCTTCCGGATGCGCAGCAGTCCAGACGCGGTCGCGACTGTCCCTCGCGAGCTCCGGTGCTTCAACAATGAGGCCCGCTTTCGCGAGCGCCCTCAGGTGATAGCTGATCGCGTTCGCGGGTTCGCCAAGGATATCCGCGAGGTCAGCGGCCCGCGCTGAGCGTCTCACGGACAGCTCCAGAATGATGCGTTGCCGCAGCGGATGCGCCAGTGCACGCAGCGTCGCGGAGTCGGTGACGCGGTAGGACTCTTTGACCATGACCACAGTCTAGCAATCCCGCAAGATAAATTGCGCAATAAGACTTGCGCAACTTATCTTGCGCAATTAGAGTGACGGACATGAATTCAATTCCCGCAACCGACGACACCGTCTCGGATGCCCCAAAGCCCTCCGGCCCCTCCCTCTGGCACAACCGCGACTACCTGTTGCTCATGTCGGGCAAGACGACGCAAATCATCGGCGCCGGATTCGCCACGTTCGCAGTCCCCCTCATCGCGTTCGCCCTCACCGGGTCGGTCTTCCAGGCCGGTCTGATCAGTGCGCTCGGCGCCCTCGGCTACCTTGTCGCAACACTCCCCGCCGGCGCTATCGCCGACCGGGTCGATCGCCGTCGGCTTCTCATCCTGTGCTCGACGATCGACTTGATCTTGTTCGGGTCCCTCGTCATCGCCATCGCGACGTCGACACTGACGGTGTGGCATTTGACGCTCGTGTTGTTTTTTTCCACCATTGTCGCGTCATTTTTCGGACCGGCAGAGGCGGGCGGCATCCGCGAGGTTGTCCGGGCTGACCAAATGGGGTCGGCTATGGCGGCAGTGCAAGGCCGCTCGGCCGTGGCGTCGCTCGTCTCTGGCCCGGTCGGCGGGCTCCTGTACTCGGTGGGCAGAATTTTCCCGTTCCTGGCGAGCGCGGTCGGATACCTCGTCGTGCTCGTGTGCACGATCTTCGTGCGCGCCCCGCTGAACGGAGACCTCACGGAGACGAAGAGCACAAGCGCCTGGACCACCCTGGTGGAGGGCATGAAGTTCGTGTGGTCGGTGAACTTCCTGCGCACGAGCATCGGGATCTTCGCGCTCATCAATCTCGGGTTCAACGGACTGATGTTTGCCTTGAACCTGCACCTCGTACAGATTCACACCGAGCCGGTGCTCATCGGCCTGATCAACGCGGCAGCTGGCGCATCGATGTTGGTTGGCGCGCTCATCGCCGGTCCGCTCGTGAAGCGCTTCCCCACGGGCAAGCTCGCCGTGGTCGGCATCCTGGTCGCCGTCATCGGCGGCACCGCCATGGCCCTGTTGACCGAGTACTGGCAGTACCTGGTGTGGGTCGCGATCGCCGTCATCCTGATCCCGGCGTTGAACTCTGGGCTCATCGGCTACGCGAGCGTCATCACGCCGTCGAAACTCCAGGGGCGGATGAACGCGGTGCTCTCACTCTCCGGTGTCGCGGTTGCCCCGCTCGGCCCCGTGCTGGCCGGCGCACTTCTGTCCTCGCTGAACGTGAACCTGGCGATGGGCGCCTTCGCGGTGTTGTTCATCGTCGGCGCGATCGTGTTCTCGCTGTACAAGCCCATCCGCACGATCGGGAAGCCTGAGACGTGGGAGCAGGACCTCGTGGAGTGGCCGCCGCGCGCCTCGTAACGTGCGCGGCGTAACGTGCGCGGCGTAACGTGCGCGGCCTAACGTGCGCAGCGTAACGTGCGCGGCGACGTGCTCGCTGGGGTTACGGTCGCGGCAACGGAAGTGTCGTTGTTGGCGTGAAGGGGCGGAGGAAGAATCCGGTGCAGAACGTTCCCCGTGGCGCGACCCCGTTGGCGTACAACACGTGCGGAGGGGTATCCGAAATGTGCGAACTGCGGTCGACGCAGATTCCGTAAAGCCCGTTTTTCGATGACGTGATGCGAGTGACCGAACCGACGGCCCCGCTGACGAACGCGATCCCGTTGACACCATTTTTCACCATCGTGACGCTGTTCGCATCGACCCGGCCGGAGCTCGCCCGAATTCCGTCGGAGGCGTTGTAGGAGTAGCTCCCACCGCTCACGATGGCGATTCCGCTCTCCACCTTCAGCCCTGTCGCGCTATTTTGCGTGGCAGTCGTGCCGGTCAGCGTCACGGTGTTGTTCGCGCCGGTTTTCAGGAGCACGCCATTGCGGTGGTTGTTGGTGGCACTGTCGCTCGTCGAGGTCCCGTGGGAGCCGTCCTCCCAGGTGAAGCCGTCATCGTCGTTACTCTTCGCTGTATTTCTGGTCAGGAAGGCTTCGCCTCCGTAGAACGCAAAACCTGAATCACCGTTCGATTCGGCACGGTTGCCGGAGAGCCACCATCGACCGGCGAAGGACAGCGAGATTCCGGAGTGCCGGTTTCCGTTCGCGGTTGACCCCTGAATGTTCGTGTAGAAGGGAATGTCGACGCCATAGGTCCAGTCCCTCCCGGAGTCCATCCAGATGCCTTCGCCGCCGTTGTTGTTGGCGGTGACGCCCACCACTCTCGAGTTGGTGACGTTGATGGTGTACAGGCCGTGTTGCACGTTGTCGCGCATGGTCGAGTTGGAGATCAGAACGCTGCCTGACGCGCCAGAGTGGCCGAGCATGACGCCGTTATAGTTCGTGGCAAACGTGGAGTTGTTGATCTCCACGCGCCCGCGGGCATTCCACACGCTGATGCCGTCTCCCGCGTTTTCTGTCACGGTCGAGTGCGAGAGGAGGAAGCCTGCAACGGGGCTCATATAGAGCCCCGAATCTGGCCACTGTGAAATCACCGTGTTGGTGGCCGCGAAGTTGCTGACGTTGGTCCCGTAGATTCCGCTGACTCCGCTCCCGTCATGTCCTGGCCCGGTCAGGGTTGTGTGGTCGAGCGCCACCCCGTTGCTGTCGGTCACGATCATTCCAAAGTTGTCAGTTCCGTTGATCACGAGGTTTTGCACGCTGGTGGCATTGCTGTGTTCGACTCTCAGACCGTTCGCAAACCCGGTGATGGTTCCACCCATGATTCGGGTGTTGGTGGCCGCGAAGAGCGCAATGCCTGCGGGATACCCCAGCGCGTCGTCGTATTCGTCTGAGCCGTCGCCCACCATCGCGTGGCCGGCCAGATTGATCGTGACATTGCTCGCGCGCACGATGATGCCGCGGCCATCGCAGTGAAGATCTTCGGTCAGCGTGATCGTGGCGCCCGGTGTCGTGATCTCGCTGCCGCATAACTCCGCGGCGGATGCCGCTTGCGCGGGAACCATGAAGGCCGCGACGACGAGGGAAGTGATGGCGATGCGGATGCTGAGGTTGCGAATGGTGGTGCGCATGAGTGCTCCTTACCTGTTGCTTACCCGACGCGTAGCTGCGGGTTGCGGGTTGACAGCGGCGACACAGCTCGCAAAAGGTATATAGTATTTCTTTTCGATTTTCTTTTCCACAATTGCGATATTCCATAGTATTTATGTCCCCAATTTGCTAAAATTGAGACCATGAACTCCCCCACCGCCACCCTCGAAATGCCTTCGGTTTCTGCACCGATGTCGGCATTCGCGCGGTCGGAGTTTGAGCTTTCTGAGCCGTCGCTGAGCTCGGCGTCGTCGCCAAGTCCTGCGCCGTCGCTCTCTTCTGCATTGAATGGCTTCACGCGCCAGCTTTCCGAGACCATTCGCGTAAGCGATGTGCAGGGCCTGAGCGACAACATCCTTCTCGAGACCATGGCTTCGATCGAGGTCCTCGGCCGCTACGTCGACGCACTTCGCGTGGGTGCGGCCGCTGAGGTTGCCGAACGATCGCAGTCCGTGATGCCGCGCTCGGAAGGGCTCGCCGCACGCAAGGGATGCCGCAACGCGACCGAGTTGGTGGAGCGGGTGACCCTGGTCTCCGGTTCGAGCGCGCACCGTCGCATCAAGCTCGGCCAGGAGACTCGCACAAACCTGTCGAGCGCCGGAGGCCCTTCGCCCGCGAAATTCCCGCAGCTCGCGGAGGCGTTGGAGGCCGGACAGATCGGGGTGGATGCCGCAACGGCCATCGTGTCCGGAATTCTTCCCGCGTTGCCGCACGGTGGTCTGGATGGACTGAGGGCCGCAGAGCGCGAACTCGTGGCGGCGGCGACCGGCGCAAGCGATCTGGTGCCGGTTGCGTGCACGGCCGACGAGATCCGCAATCAGGCGATGGTGTGGCAGGCGTACCTTGACCCGGACGGCATGGAGCCGATCGAGCGTCGGGCGTGGAACGGGCGCGGGTTTCAGGTGGGCACGCTGAGCGGTGGGCTGGTGCGTGGACGGTTCGCCTTGATGCCGGAGGTCGCCGCCAAGCTGAACCGCCTGTTCGATGCGTACCTGTCGCCGCGCAGCTCCACCGAGTTTCGAACTGCAGAGGAGCAGGCGGAAGTCGATCAGGCATCCGACCCGCGTAGTCCAGACCAGCAGCGCCACGATGTGATCGCCTCGATGGTCGACCACTATGCGCGAAGCGATCAGCCGCCGCGCATCGGGAGCGCAGCGCCAACGGTGCTCGTCACGGTGCGGGCGGCGGACCTCGACAACGGTCACGGGCGCGGCTACATCGACGGGGCGCAGGCTCCGGTGTCGATGCGCACCGTGCGGCACCTGGTGTGCACGGGCGGTTACCAGACGATCACGATCGACTCGGATGGCAGCATCCACGGGCTCGGTTCACCGCAGCGGTGCTTCACCGCCGCCCAGCGCAGGGCGATCACCGTCCGTGACGGCGGTTGTGCGATTCCCGGATGCAGCATCCCCGCAGCATGGTGCGAAATCCACCACGTCGACCCGGCCGAAAACGGCGGACCTACCGAGACTGACAACGGTGTGCTCCTGTGCTGGAGTCATCACCGAACGATCGAGACTTCCGGTTGGCAGATCCGCATGATTCGCGGAGCCCCGCACATCAAGGCACCACCCTGGATCAACTCCGACAACAAATGGAGCCCCAGTACCAAATCCCCCACCATGCAGCTCGATGCTGCCGAATGGTGCGCTGACTGACGCGCCTAGAACGAACTGGGCGATTCCGGGGTGATCGGCGGGAAAGCCTGGTTGTTGGGATAAGACATGCGCGACGCCCGTTCCCGACGCTTCTCCACCCACTTCTCGTGGTCTCGGAGCGACTGGGTGACGGCGATGCGGATGACGATGTAGAGCACAAGAATCGCCAACGCTGGAACGACCACGTAGAGGATCATCGGGTCAAGCGACTTCTGCAGAAATTCGTCCATGGCTAGATTGTCTCAGCTTGGGTCGTCGCCTGCGCCTGATGTTTCGCCACACCTAGACAACGAATGTCTGCCCGACATATCATGAACGCGACACGTTTCCCGTGTCGTCCCGCCGAAGCGGGGCAATGGGCCGGTGACCATTAAGGCACCGATCAAGTACAGACAATATGTCGTGCGAGCAATTCCCTCAAAAGGAGCTCTCCGACATGTCTCTCTGTACCAAAATCCCGTATTCAAACCCCCGTGTGGCTGCAATGGCTATGGTGGCCATCGCCGACAAGACTGCCGACACACGACCGAAGGTCCCTCGGTCCGTCTACCACTGCGCCCGTTGCCATTCGTGGCACCTCTCGTCCCAGAAGCCCAAGGGCGTGGCCAGTCGACGTTGGACTATGGCTTTTCGTACCTGAACAGGGCAAAAACATAGATTCCGCATATACCCTAGGGGGTATCACGAAATGAGGAGTTGCTATGACGTTTCACCTGAACAACACCCGCCCAACCGCGTATCTCGCGATCCTCGCTGCGTCCGTCGGAATCCTGTCCGGCTGCTCATTCGTGACGTCAGATTTAGGGACGACAAGTAGCAGCCCTTCGTCATCAGCCAACTCCACGCCGAACGTGACCATCCCCTCCGCCCCGACCGACCCCGTCGCCGCCGCCGCTTGGGAGGCACTGATGGCACCGGAGGGCGAATATGCCGCTGCGGCCTCGTACGCTGCCGTCATCGACAAATTCGGCGCAGTTGAGCCCTACGTTTCCATCAAGGCTGCTGAGGAAAAGCACATCGAGGCGCTGACCCGCCAGCTGGAGAGGCTCGGCGTGACCGTCCCAGACAACCCCTGGCTGGGAAATCTTGCCGCGCCCTCCGATCTGGCGACCGCAGCCCAAGCCTGGGCCGACGGCGAGGTAGCGAACGTCGCACTCTATGACCGCCTGCTCTCCGAGGTCTCGTCAAGTTCTTCCCTGACCCGAGTGTTCACCAACCTGCAGCGCGCGTCACAGGAACAGCACCTGCCGATGTTCCAGGCAGCTGCCGACAGTGGAGGAGCGCTCACGACCAAACAGATGCAGGCCATCTCGCACTGACGTCAGTAGCACGGACGAACACGCTTCACTCTCCGGTAAATGTCGCAGCCCCCTTCTCCTGGAACGCAGTAAAACCCTCGCGGTAGTCAGCGGTGGTGCGGAGACGTTCCTGCTCCACGTTTTCGGATGCCACCGACTCCCACAAGCCGACACGGTTATCGCGCAACTGGGCGATCAGCTTCTTGCTCGCCAGGAATGCCTGCGTCGCACCCGTTGACGCATCCGCCACCTTCGACCGCGTGAACGACAACAGCTCCGCGTCAGGCACCGCACGACTGAACAGGCCAGCCTGCACCGCCTCTGCACCGCTCATCAGCTCGCCAGTGTAGATCAAGTCAAGCGCCCTGTGTGCCCCCAGCCGCTCGAAGAACAGGGCATGCCCACCGGAGTCCAGCGCCGCCCCCAACTTCGCGAACGGGGAACCGAACTTCGCACCCTCGGCCACGTACACGACATCCGTCGCAATCAGCAGACCGAGCCCGATCCCCAGGCACGCCCCGTGCGCAGCAGCAAACGTTGGCGCCGGGAAATCTGCCAGCGCACGCATGACCGGACCGAACACATCCTTCAAAAAACCCAGCGCATCATCCGTTGCCGGATCCACCGCAGAAATGTCACGGCCGGCACAGAACGCCCTGCCCTCACCGCGCAACAAGAGCGCCCGCGGGTTTGCCTCCGCCGCCTTCAGAAGCGCAGCAGCCAACTCCGCGAGCGCGGCGTCATCCAGCGCGTTCAGCTTGTCCGGGATGTTGAGGGTCAACTCGGCCACGTTGTTGGCGATACTCAGGTCGATCATGCGCGCTCCTAGCTGTCGTAGTTGACAGTAACGGCCTCACTCGTCGGATGCGACTGACACGTGAGAATGTACCCGCGCTCCAACTCCTCCGGCTCGAGCGCATAATTCTCGTCCATCTCCACCGTGCCATCCACGAGCGTCGCCCGACACGTACCGCACACGCCGCCCGCGCACGCGAACGGCACATCCGCCCGCACCCGCAGTGCCGCATTCAAAATCGTCTCGCGCCCGTGCACCGGCGTATTGATGGATGCCGTCAACCCGTCCAGCGTAAACGTGATCGTCCGCACCGCATCGCCCTCATCGACGATCACCGGGCGACCCACCGAACCCTCCGGACGGTCAGGGCGATCCGTCGTAAACAGCTCGAACCGCACATGCTTGCGGTCGACCCCGGCCTCCTCGAGCGTGTCCCGCACCAGCTGCACAAGCTCGAACGGCCCGCAAATGAACCACTCGTCCACATCGCCCGGACGAACCAAGTACTCCAGGAACACACCCAACCGATCCGCATCCAGCCGCCCCGACATAATCTCGGAGGCGCGCTGCTCCCGCGTGAGCACGTGGTACAGCGCAAACCGCGACGGGTACGCGTCCTTCAGCTCGGCCAGCTCCTCCAAAAACATCACGTCATTGGCGGTGCGGTTCGAGTAGATGAGACTGAACTGGGTGTGCGGCGATGCGCGCAAAATCGTGCGGGCAAGCGACATGATCGGGGTCACACCCGAGCCTGCCGCAATCGCGGCATAGTGCCGCTTCGTGCCCTGTTCATCAGAATCGGGCGCGATCTGCGTAGTGAACGTCCCCTGCGGGCTCATCACGTCGATGACGTCACCGGCCTTCAGCGACTCGTTCGCCCAGGTCGAAAACTCGCCACCCAGGTCCCGCTTGATCGCCACCCGCAACTCCCCCGGCACAGGCACAGCGCAAATCGAATAGCTGCGCCGCAACTCGCGGCCGTTCAACTCCATCCGCAGCGCAAGGTACTGCCCCGGCTCGTAGTCGTAGTTGTCCGCGAACTCCTCCGGCACGTCAAACGTGACCTCGATCGAATCCTCGGTGAGGCGCCGCACCTCCCGCACGGTCAACGGATGAAAGCGGGCGCGCTTACGCTGCGGTGCCGGTTCGAGCGCCACGTCAGAGCACCTTGAAATAGTCGAACGGTTCGTGGCACGCATTACACGTGTACAGCGCCTTGCACGCCGTCGAACCGAAATGGCTGGTCTCGCGCGTATCGAGCGAACCGCACTGCGGGCACTTCACCGACATCGCCACACGCACAGGCCCGCTGACCGCGGCTTTGCCGGTCGGCGGGGCAATACCGTACTCGGCAAGTTTGCTCTTGCCGTTCGCCGAGATCCAGTCCGTCGTCCACGCCGGAGAAAGTACAAGCTTCACTTCAGCGTCGGCGTATCCCGCATCGTGCAGCACCGTCAACACGTCGTCGCGGATCGCCTCCATGGCCGGGCACCCCGAATACGTGGGCGTGATCGTCACGACGGCGCGACCGTCCACCATCTCGGCGGAACGCAGCACACCCAAATCTTCGATCGTCAGAACAGGAACTTCTGGATCCAACACTGTTGCGGCGAGATCCCACACGGGAACACCCTCGCCCGCCGTCGGCCTCGGCCGCGCCAGCGCTTCAGTCTCAGAATCGACGGCCATGATCACCACGTCGCCTCCGGATGCGCCCGCGCCAGCACCTGCATCTCCGCGAGCAGCGGCCCCAAAAACTCGGTGTGGACGCCATCACGCCCACCACCGCGCGCCACGAAACCCTCCGGCCGCTCCAGCTCGGCCTCCGCCAGCACGGCGTCAATCTGCGCGTCGAAATCTTCCCGCAGCGACGACGGCAACACGGCAGCCGCACCGAGCGACTCCACGAGCTCGTCGTCGCGGAACAACTCATCCACGTACGGCCACATCACAGCGAGCCCAGCGATCATCCGCGCCCGAGACTCCTCTGTGCCGAGCGCCAACCTCAGCACCCACTGCGTCGCGTGGTCGCGGTGGTAGTCGACCTCCTTCACGGCCTTCGCCGCGATCGCCGCGAGAGTCGCATCCGAGGATGGCTCCCCTGAAACACCGGCAAGTCGGCGATACAGCTCGAACTGGTAAAACGACACCAGGAACTGCCGGGCAATCGTGTGGGCGAAATCACCGTTCGGCTGCTCCACAAGCTGCACGTTCACAAACTCGGCTTCGTCGCGAAAATAGGCGAGGTCATCCTCGGTCTTGTTCCAGGCCAACGCCGCGTAACTCAAAAACGACCGTGCGTGGCCGAGCTGGTCGAGGGCGATATTGCCCAGGGCAACATCCTCTTCCAGCTCGGGCGCACGCGCGATCCACCACCCCAGCCGTTGGGCCAGGATCAGTGCATCGTCGCCGAGGCGCAGGGCGTAACGAGCCACCGCCTCTGTCGGTTTGTCGCCGGCCTCGGTGATTTTCTCCGCAGTGAGAGCCTCTCCCGCAGAAATTCTGAACGACTGATCGCTCACAGGTGCTTCACGCCCTCGGATTCGGTGTAATAGCTCGCGTGGCGGTACTCCTTGCCGCGCGGGCTCTCAAAAAACGCGCCCTTCGCGTCCGGGTCGGAAGCGGTGATGTCGCTCGAACGCACGACCCACACCGACACGCCCTCGTTGCGACGCGTGTACAAGTCACGGGCGTTGCGCACGGCCATCTCCGCATCCGGGGCGTGCAGGGATCCCGCGTGGAGGTGGGACAGACCGCGCGAGGAGCGCACAAACACTTCCCACAGCGGCCACGGTTCCGTGTCGTTCGTACCGGGAGCACTCATCAGGCCGCCTCCGCTTTATTAGAGCCCGCTTTTTCCGCGTTTGCTTTCTCAGCCTTGCGGCGTTGACGCTCAGCGTAGGCTGCAGCGGCCTCGCGCACCCAGGCACCATCCTCGTGCGCCGTGCGGCGGCGCTCCAGGCGGATCGCGTTCGCCGCGCCCCGGCCCTTCAGCACCTCAGCGAACTCGTCCCAGTCGAGGTCGCCGAAATCATAGTGACCGCGCTCCTCGTTCCACTTAAGGTCGGGGTCGGGCAGCGTGAGCCCCAACACTTCGGCCTGCGGCACGATCATGTCCACGAACCGCTGACGCAACTCGTCATTCGTGAACCGCTTGATATTCCACGCCATGCTCTGCGCGGAGTTCGGGCTCTCGGCATCCGGCGGGCCGAACATCATGAGCGCCGGCGCGTACCAGCGGTTCACCGATTCCTGCGCCATGTCGTGCTGGGCCTGTGTTCCGCGCGAGAGGTGCAACAGGATCTCGAACCCCTGCCGCTGGTGGAACGACTCCTCCTTGCAGATGCGCACCATCGCCCTGGCGTATGGACCATAGGATGCGCGGCACAACGGAACCTGGTTGCAGATGGCGGCGCCGTCGACGAGCCAGCCGATCGAGCCCATGTCCGCCCAGGTCGGGGTCGGATAGTTGAAGATCGAGGAGTATTTGGCCTTGCCGCTGATGAGGTCTTCGGTCATCGTGTCGCGGGGCGTTCCGAGGGTCTGGGCCGCCGAGTACAGGTAGAGCCCGTGACCGGCCTCATCCTGCACCTTCGCCATCAGAATTGCTTTGCGTTTGAGACTTGGTGCGCGGGTGATCCAGTTGCCTTCCGGCTGCATCCCGATGATCTCGGAGTGCGCGTGCTGGGACACCTGGCGCACGAGCGTTTTGCGGTATGCGTCCGGCATCCAGTCGGTGGGTTCCACCCGCTGGTCCGCCGCGATGAGTTCGTCGAAGCGGGCGCGGCCGGCGGGGTCCTCGGGCAACTCCTGAGCTGCGCCGGACTTCGCGGTATCGGGCGTCGCTGTGCCGGAATGGGTCGTACCGGAGTGGGTTGATGCGGCAGGCGCCATGCTGATCACCTTCGATGTGGGGGCCGATCCGCGTTGTCCCTAGTGCACGTCGCCACTAGCAACTGACCGACCGTTCGTTTAGGCTTTGACCTAGGCTAACACCCAGCAGATAGGCGGTCAACGATGAGCGAAGCCTCCACCGGCACGACCGTGCCATCCACGGACTACCAGCGACCCGACAGCATGCTGCGCGACGACCGCGCATCCACCGAGTTGCTCGGGATGGATGTCGTCGAGATGAGCGAGGGGCACGCCATCGTCACCATGCTCGTCCGCGAGGACATGGTCAATGGGCACGCGATCGCACACGGCGGGCTCGTGTTCACGCTCGCCGACACCGCGTTCGCCATGGCGTGCAATCGCGAAGGCAGCGTCACGGTTTCGTCCGGCGCGGAGATCACCTACTTCGCCCCTGGACGTGCGGGCGAACTTCTCACCGCGACGGCGCAGGTGCGTTCGCAACGAGGACGCAGTGTCCTGTGCGACGTCGAGGTGCGCAACGAGCACGGAATCATCGCCGAATTCCGGGGACACGGAAAAACAGTGTCGCCGGATCGGATGAGAGCGGAGAGTCAAGCATGACCGACACGACGACGGCCACTCGGCAAACCCACGATCAGGAGTCGATCCTGCGCGTGGCGGCGGAAGTGTTCATCCAGCACGGCTATGACGCAACCTCGATGGGACAGCTCGCCGAAAAACTCGGGATCACCAAGTCGGCGATTTATCATCACGTCCCCAGCAAGGAATACCTGCTGCAGCTTGCGCTCGACCGTGCGCTGGGCAGTCTGGAAGAGATCCTCGTTGACCCGCTCGCCGCGACCGGCCCCGCCATCGACCGGCTCATGTACGTGTTGCGCTCCTCCGTTGGGGTGCTCACCGATCAGTTGCCGTTCGTCACCCTGCTGCTGCGCCTTCGCGGTAACACCGAGCTCGAACGCGCCGCCCTGGAGCGCCGCCGCGCGTTCAACCATGTCATCGCAGAACTCGTCGATGAGGCCCGAGCGGATGGCGACATCCGCAGCGACATTGACCCGCGCACGACCACTCGGCTGCTGTTCGGCATGATCGGCTCCGTCGTCGACTGGTACCGCCCAGGCGGCCCGGTGAGTGCGGATGCTGTCGCGAACGATGTCGTCGCGGTCGCGTTCGGCGGGGTGCGCACGCAGTAACCCCTGAACCGCTAACCTGTGCGACATGAACGACACTCGTGTTGATGAGCAGGACAAACGGCGCTCGTCACGAGCGTGGCTATGGATCCTCGCCCTGTGCATTCTGATTTTTGCGTTCGCCTTTGCCGTGTTCAATGCCAACGGTGGCGCGCAGGACACTCCCCAGCCGACCACCGACTCTCGCCCCTCCGAATCGCCGACACCAAGCACGACGCCCATACCGACAGCGCCACCGACAGCGCCGGCGAAGGATTTGGGCCAGGGCACGTTCAATAGCACGATGCCCGGATACCTGTCCGACACACTGAATTCGCAAAACACCGCGGTGCTCGTACAAGGGGGAACGTTCGCCGATCCTGTCTCGGTGTTCATCGCCGGCACTCCTGATGCTCAGGCATTGACTCCATTGGACGCCACCAAGTCGATGGAATCCATGTTCACGCAGCTGGACCCCAACCCGTGGGACTTTGCGCTGTCCGATGCCGTGCTCGCGAGCTACCGTGCCGGCCCGTACGGCGACTACTTTCCGGTCGGCGCTCTGGTCGCGAAGTCCCACGACGGGCACGTGTTCTCGTTCATCGGGCACGACTCCACCATCACCACAATGTTCATGGCCTCGTCAGAGGACTTGCTGCACTGACTTTCGGTGCCGGCGTTGCACTATTTGCTAGCCGGCCACACCTTCGCCACGAGCGTCAACACGTCGTAGGTTGCGACAATCTCGTCGTTCTGGTTGTGGATGATCGCATCCCAGCGCACCTCGCCGTACTCGTCTGTCTCGCGCGGCGTGATCGTCTTCGCGGTGAGCGTGACCCGGATGCTGTCTCCGGGCGACACGGGCGTCACAAACCGCAAGTTTTCCAGTCCGTAGTTGGCGAGCACCGGGCCAGGCTCCGGATCCACAAACAGGCCAGCCGCCCAGGACACGAGCAGATAGCCGTGCGCGACGATCCCGGGGAAGAACGGATTCGCGGCAGCGGCTTCAGGGTTCGTGTGCGCGTAGAACGTGTCCCCGGTCGATTCGGCGAACGCCGTGATGTCGTCGAGCGTCACCTCCCGCAGCGCCGAAGCGACGGCGTCGCCGATGCGCAACTCGGCGAGCGACTTGCGGAACGGATGTTTCCCTTCGAGATTGCGCGGCGCCCCGGTGAACCACTGGCCGGTCACCGCGGTGAGCATCGCCGGCGAACCCTGAACGGCGGTGCGCTGCATGTGGTGGAACACCGAGCGGATCCCGCCCAGCTCCTCACCGCCGCCTGCACGCCCCGGTCCGCCGTGGATGAGGTGCGGCACGGGCGAGCCGTGACCGGTGCTGGATCTCGCGTCGTCGCGGTCGAGGATGAGCGTGCGGCCGTGGTGGGCGGCGATGCCTTCGATCACGGTGCGGGCGACATCCGGATCATGGGTGGCCACCGTCGCGACGAGCGAACCACCGCCGAGCGCGGCAAGCGCCACCGCTTCCTCCACAGAGTCATAGCCAATCACCGAGGACACCGGCCCGAACGCTTCAATCGTGTGGGCCGCAACGGCAAGCGCATCGGCGAAGTGCAAAAGCACGGGCTGCATGAACGCGCCCTCCGGGGCCGTGCCCGTCGAACCGTCCGCACGACGGATCTCAGGCTCGTCGAGAGAGCCGACCACAATCTCGCCGCCAGCGGCCACGAGCTCCTTCACCCTGGCCGTGACCTCGCTCTTTTGCTCCCGGCTCACGAGAGCGCCCATCGTTACGCCCTCTGCACGCGGGTCACCAACGACAACGCGTTCGGCGATACGGGCGGCGGTCGCCGCGATGACATCATTGACGAGGGCCGCCGGCACGATCGCGCGGCGGATGCTCGTACACTTTTGCCCGGCCTTCACCGTCATCTCGGTCACGAGCGACTTCACGTAGGCGTCAAACTCCGGGGTGCCAACCACGGCATCCGGGCCAAGAATGGCGGCATTCAGGGAATCCGTCTCGCCGGTGAAACGCACGCCGCCGTGCACGACGTTCGGGTGGGCGCGCAGGGCGTTCGCGGTGGATGCCGAGCCCGTGAATCCGACGAGGTCGCGGTAGTCGAGAAGGTCGAGCAGATCGCGCGCAGAGCCCGAAATCAGCTGCAGGGAACCGTCAGGCAGGATGCCGGAGTCCACGATCATCCGCACGGCGGCCTCCGCGACGTACACCGTGGGCGTCGCCGGCTTCACGAGCGAGGGCACACCGGCCAGAAACGCGGGAGCGAATTTCTCCAGCATGCCCCACACCGGAAAGTTGAACGCGTTGATCTGCACGGCCACACCGGGCAGGCGCGTGTAAATGTGCTGCCCCAGAAACGATCCGTCCTTTGAGAGCACCTCAGGGGCGCCGTCGACGACCAGGTTCGAGTTGGGCAACTCCCGCCGGCCCTTCGAGCCGAACGTGAACAGCACGCCGATACCGCCGTCGATATCGACCATCGAGTCGCCGCGCGTAGCACCGGTCCTGGCCGAGATTGCGTACAGCTCGTCCCGCTGCGTGTTCAGGAACTGGGCGAGTTCCTTGAGCTTGAGGGCGCGCTCATGAAACGTCAGCGCGCCGAGACCGGCCTGACCGACCGTTCGCGCGTAGTCGACAGCTCCGGCGATGTTGGCGCCGGTGACATTAGCCGAGGCGACTACCTCGCCCGTGCTCGCGTCGAGGATCGGTGAACCGTCCCCGGAAGTCGCCGTCCACCACTGACCCTGAAGAAAACTTGGGACAACCTTGCTCACGCGCCCTCCTCAGGCCAATCGTAAAATCCCTTGCCCGACTTTCGCCCCAGCTCGCCGCGCTCCACCATGTCGCGCAGCAATTGCGGCGGCGCGAAACGGTCACCAATCATGACCTGAAGATATTCGGCGATGCCGAACCGCACATCGAGCCCGACAACATCCGTCAGCTTGAGCGGACCCATCGGATGCCCGTAGCCGAGCGCCATGGCCGCGTCGATGTCCTCCGCACTCGCGACGCCATCCTCCAGCATCCGGATCGCCTCGAGGCCAAGCGCGACGCCAAGCCGCGAACTCGCAAAACCCGGCACATCCTTCACGGTGATCGGCGTCTTGCCGATCGCTTCGACCCAGCTCTGGGCGGCCACGATCAGCTCTTCGGCGCTCTCGTCCCCCGCGACAATTTCCACGAGCTTCGAGGACGGCACCGGGTTGAAGAAGTGCAGGCCGCAAAATCGCTCCGGGCGCTGCAGGCTTTGCCCGAGCGTTGTGATGGAGATTGATGAGGTGTTGCTCGCCAGCCACGCAAGAGGCGAGACAGCAGCTTCCGCACGACCAAGTGCATCCACCTTCAGTTCGAGCGACTCGGGGACTGCTTCGATGACCAGCTCGGCCTCGGCGAACGCCCCAAGGTCCATGCCGAACCCCACACGGGCTGTCAACGCCTCCAGCGACTCCTCGGTCGCCTTGCGCTCGACACTCGTGAGGAACGCGGCGAGAACGCGTCCGCGGGCAAGCTTCACACTCTCGGAGTCCCGCTCGATCACGGCGACATTCGCTCCGGCCAGCGCGAACGCGTGCGCGATACCTGCGCCCATCCGACCGCCGCCGATGACGCCAACCAGGGCAGGAACCGAGCTCATCTCTTCTCCCTCGTCGCACGACGATTGAGGAACGCCGTCATGCGCTCACGCTTCGTCTCGGACTCGAACAGTACGGCCTGCTCGTCCAAATCAACCTGCGGATGCGCGGCACGCGGCGCCGCAATCACCCGCTTCGTCGCCATGAGCGCCGCCGGATCGTTCTGCAGAATCCGGTCGGCCAGGGCGTCAGCGGCTTCCGCCAACGCCTCCGGCTCCACGACCTCGGAGACAAGCCTCAGCTCAAGCGCTTCCGCTGCGGTGAGCACCCGCCCAGCCAGGAGGATCTCCTTCGCGACCGGCTCTCCGACAAGCTCCAGCAGTCGCCAGGTTGCCCCAGCGCCAGCCAGAATGCCGAGCCCGGCCTCCGGGTTCCCGATCTTCGCGCGGGTCGTCGCGATCCGAAAGTCACACGCGTAGGCGAGCTCAGCCCCGCCGCCGAGGGCGTAACCATCGACTGCGGCAATGACCGGCATTGGGAGTGCCGCAATGCGCTGAAACAGCGTCGTATTGATGCCGGCGAGCGCTTCCGTGCGGCCGCGGTCGATCATCTGCCGGATGTCGGCGCCCGACGCGAATGAGCCACCGGCCCCGGAGATCACGAGCAGTTTTGGTTCCGCTTCGAGGCCCGCGCACACCGCGTGCAGTTCGTCGATCATCGCCTGATCGATCGAGTTCCGGGACTCTGGACGATTCAGGATGACGTGCACTCGGTCGGTGCGTTCCTCCACGATGAGGGTTGACTGCATCACGATCCGCCTTTGCTGCCCTGAGGTGTTCATATTAGCGAGCGACGACGACCGGCTCGCCGGCTGGCGCATCCGGCATTTCGGCGGCCAAACGATTCGCCTCCTCAATCAGGGTGGCCACAATCTCGCTCTCTGGCACCGTCTTGATGACCTCGCCCTTCACAAAAATCTGGCCCTTGCCGTTACCGCTCGCCACACCGAGGTCTGCTTCGCGCGCCTCGCCTGGGCCGTTCACGACGCAGCCCATGACCGCGACACGCAACGGCACGGACATGCCTTCAAGACCCGCCGTCACCGCGTCGGCGAGCGAATAGACATCCACCTGTGCTCGGCCGCAGCTCGGGCAGGACACGATCTCCAGCTTGCGTTCGCGAAGTCCCAGTGACTGCAGAATCTGCAGCCCCACTTTCACTTCTTCAACCGGGGGCGCGGACAGGGACACCCGAATTGTGTCCCCGATGCCCTCGGCGAGCAGGATCCCGAACGCCGTCGCCGACTTGATCGTCCCCTGGAACGCGGGGCCCGCCTCGGTCACGCCGAGGTGCAGCGGCCAGTCTCCGCGCTCGGCGAGCAGCCGGTAAGCCTTCACCATGGTGACCGGGTCGTTGTGCTTCACCGAAATCTTGAAGTCGTGAAAGTCGTGCTCCTCAAACAAGCTCGCCTCCCACACGGCGCTCTCCACGAGCGCCTCAGGCGTCGCCTTGCCGTACTTCTGCAGCAGGCTCGGCTCGAGCGAACCGGCGTTCACGCCGATGCGGATGCTCACCCCGGCATCCTTCGCCGCCTTCGCAATCTCCCCGACCTGGTCATCGAACTTTTTGATGTTCCCAGGGTTCACCCGTACGGCTCCGACGCCCGCGTCAATCGCCGCGAACACGTAGCGTGGCTGAAAGTGAATGTCGGCGATGACCGGAATCTGGCTTTTCTTTGCGATGATCTTCAGCGCGTCCGCGTCATCCTGATGCGGCACGGCGACGCGCACGATGTCGCAGCCGGATGCCGTCAACTCGGCAATCTGCTGCAGGGTCGCGTTGATGTCCGTGGTTTGCGTTGTCGTCATCGACTGCACGCTCACCTGAGCGTCACCGCCGACGAGAACTTTGCCCACCGCGATTTGCCTGGTCTTCCGCCGAGGCGCGAGCACCTCTGGGACCCTGGGCATCCCCAAATTGATTGCCGGCATCTCGCCAGTGTAACTACCGAATGTGTGCGAGGAGTGCGTCGTCGAACGCCCCGGGGTGCTCCAGCTGAGGCGAATGACCGCAATTCTCCAGCGCAACCTCGCGGAATGTTCCGCCGGCGGTCTGGTACGCCTCCAACACTGCGCGCGTTTGGGCGATCATGGGCTGGGCTGGAGCAAGTTCCTCCCCCGGCCACCCGGGAATGATGCCGAGCTGGCCCAGATAGTTCAGGTCGAAGAACGAGGTGTCCGACACGATCGCGTCATCGAGACCGTGGATCCACAGCACGGGAGGCTTACGCTCCAGGTCGACAATCCCCGAGGTGTTGAAGTAGTTCGGCGCCATAGTGTTCAGCACGCCGCGGTTGCCGGGCGCAAACCCCGGCCAGTTTTCGCTCGGCACCGAATTGCCCGGGTAGTTGCCCTCACCGGTCTTCGTGGTGAGCATCGACTCGACCCAGAGGTCCTCAAGCTCAGACTCGAAGCCCGCCTTCACATACGCGGTGCGGAACACCGTGCGGGGTGAGCTCTGTTCGTCAGCCGTCGTGTCGCCGGAATTGAGGCGAGCCACGAAGTCCTGGTTCGCTCCTCCTGCGCCGCAACCAGCGGCATCCGGGGTCACGAGTCGACCGTCTGCGCCAACGGTGGCGCCGAAACCGTACGGGGATACCGGCGCCTGCAGCGTCGCGGTCGCCACGAGCGCGTTGTGGTCGAGCATGAGCTGCTGCACGATTCCGCCACCCATCGACCAGCCGACGAAGTGTGCGGTGTCGATGCCGAGAGCGTTCAGCACGGAGGCGACATCATCTGAGAAGTCGGCGAGGCCCCGCGTGGCGTCGACGTCGAGAGTTTCGCTGTCACCGAATCCGCGCAAATCAATCGCGAGGCATCGGTATTCCGCTGGCATACGCAGCATCGTGGGCTGCCAGAACGACGACGAGGAGACATTGCCGTGAACGAACACGATCGTGCCTGCCCCCTCAGACTCGGCCCCCTCAGACTCAGCCCCACCGGATTCGGCGGCGCGCTCAAGCACATTCGCGCGGAGGCGATCGGTGGCGACCTCGCTCGTGGTGATGCCCTGCAGAAGTGTGGTCGTCATGTCAGTTCCTTCGCTACGGTCAGGGTCGGTTCGGTAGCTGCAAGCACGTCCTCCACCGTCACACCGGGGGCGAGCTCCTGAAGAACGAGCCCATTCGGAGTCACATCGATGACACACAGATCGGTGATGATGCGGTCGACAACGCCCCGACCGGTGAGCGGGAGCGAGCACTGGTTCACGATTTTCGCTGAACCGTCTTTGGCGACATGCTCCATGAGCACGATGAGTTTGCCTGCGCCGTGCACGAGGTCCATGGCGCCGCCTGGCCCCTTCACCATCTTGCCCGGAATCATCCAGTTCGCGAGGTCGCCGGTTGCCGAGACCTGCATGGCGCCGAGGATCGCGGCATCGATCTTGCCTCCGCGAATCATCCCGAAGCTCATGGCCGAATCGAAGAATGCTGAGCCTGGCAAGAGTGTGACAGTCTCCTTGCCTGCGTTGATCAAATCTGGATCCACGTTTTCTTCCGTGGGGTACGGGCCAACACCGAGGAGGCCATTCTCCGACTGCAGGATCACGGTCATTCCGTCCGACACGTAGTTGGGCACGAGGGTTGGCAAACCGATTCCCAAATTCACGTACGTGCCGTCTTCGAGCTCTTGAGCGGCCCGCGCAGCCATTTCGTCTCTCGTCAGTGCCATTGTGAACTCCTTGCCATGTTCAGGACTCCCTCACGGTGCGACGTTCGATGCGTTTCTCCACGTCGGTGCCGACTTCGATCACACGGTGAACATAGACGCCGGGCAGATGAACGGTGTCCGGGTCGATCTCCCCCGGCGCCACTAGTTCCTCCACTTCGGCGATGCACACTCGCCCGGCCATCGCGGCAATCGGGTTGAAGTTTCTGGCCGCCTTGTTGAACACGAGATTGCCGTGGGTGTCACCGCGCAGCGCGTGCACGAGGGAAAAGTCGGTGGTAATGGCCTCTTCGAGCACAAAGTCCCGCTGCTTGCCGGCGAATTCGAGGGAGCGAACTTCCTTCGCCTCCGACGCCACCTCGACGCTTCCGTCAGCCCGGTAGCGGCGGGGAAGCCCACCCTCGGCAACCTGAGTTCCTACGCCAGTTGGTGTGAAGAACGCCGCAATTCCTGATCCACCAGCACGAAGCTTTTCGGCGAGCGTGCCCTGCGGAGTGAGCTCCAACTCGAGTTCTCCGGACAGGAACTGGCGTTCGAACTCCTTGTTCTCACCCACATACGATGACGTCATCTTGCGGATGCGGTGGGCCTGGAGCAGCACGCCGAGGCCCCAATCGTCGACACCGCAGTTGTTGCTCACGATGGACAGTTCGGAAACCCCGGAGTCCAGGATTGCCGAAATGAGAACCATCGGGTTCCCGGAGAGTCCGAATCCCCCTACGGCGATACTCGCTCCGTCGCGGATATCCGACACCGCTTCTGCTGCTGTCGCGATCGACTTGTCCATGCTCATGCCCGCTCGACCTCCTCGTGGTGCGTGACACCGGCGGCGACGTTATCCAACGCAGAAGAGACTGCTTCAGCCACCAGCCGCGCGCCGTCATCCGCCATCACGATCGTATAGTGGTTCACCGATGGTGCGGCGATGGTCCGAAGGAACGGCAGCTTCGCCTTCCACGGTTCGATCGCCTCGGTCGGGTACAGCGGCGGCACTTCGTTCATGAGCCCGCGCGGCGCGGTGATCAGTGTGGCGGGGTGCGCCAACTCGTCCAACGCCCGAAGCAATGACTTGCCGCCACGGAGCTCAAGCGAGTCGGCGGCAACCGCTTCGAAGGAGCTCGAAGGCCGCAGCATTGGCGCGCTGCCGACCAGGTCATAGTCGACGTAATTCTCGATCAGCTGGTTCCAGTTCGCCTCGAACGCCGGGTGATGCCGCCAAAATTCGCGGTAAACCTCGTACGACTCGAACGTCATCGACAGCCGCTCGGCTGCCGGACCGAGAATCGCCTTGGTGACTTCCTCGTCGCTGAGCCCCGGCGGCGTGGGCAGCGGCAGTCCGCCATCAACGAGCACGAGCTCGCTCACCCTCTCCGGGTACCGATTGGCCAGGACGAGCGACGCGAACGCGCCCATCGAGTGGCCGAGCACGACAGCGGAATCCACGTCGAACGCCTCAAGGACTGCGGCAAGATCTTCCGCGTGCTGCGGCATCCCCCACGGCCCAGGCAGCTCGTTGCTGCGACCACGCCCACGAAGATCCGGGGCGATGAGGCGCACTCCAGGCAGGTGCGAGGCAACGAGTGGCCAGGTGAGGTGGCTGGCCGACACTCCGTGCACCGCGAGGACGGTAGGTCCGTCCTCGGGCCCCCACAACCCAACGGCAAGGTCGCCGCCGCGCACCGGGACCGTCGTGCGCCGGTAGGAGGAATCAGCTGGCGAGGTCATCGTGCCGTCCACCCGCCATCCATCGTGTACGAGGCGCCGGTGACCATACCTGCTGTGTCTCCGGTAAGCCACAGGGCAAGGTCGGCGACTTCTTCCGGTTCAACGAGACGCTTGATCGCGATCTCGGCGAGCATGACCTTCTCGACAACATCCGCCTCAGGGATGCCGTGGATGCGCGCCTGATCGGCGATCTGCTTTTCCACGAGTGGCGTGCGCACATATGAGGGGTTGATGCAGTTGCTCGTCACCCCGTGTTCGCCGCCCTCGAGCGCTGTGACCTTGGAGAGACCCTCCAGGCCGTGTTTCGCCGTCACGTATGCCGACTTGAACGCGGAGGCGCGCAAACCGTGCGCAGAGGACAGGTTGATAATTCGGCCGAACCGACGCTCATACATCTTCGGAAGCGCGGCGCGAATGAGCAGAAATGGTGACTCCAGCATGAGCCGCAGAATGAAAGAGAACCGCTCAGGGTCAAAATCTTCGATGGGGCTCACGTGCTGAACGCCGGCGTTGTTCACGAGGATGTCCACGTCGAGGGAAAGATCCGCGAGCGCTTTCGTATCGCTCAGATCCACCTGCCAGGCTTCACCATCGATCTGGCTGGCCAGCGCTTCGGCAGCATCACCGTTCAGGTCGGCCACAATGACGTGGGCTCCCGCCGCGGCGAAGGCGGTGACGCAGGCCGCACCGATTCCACTCGCACCACCGGTGACCAGTGCTCGGCGACCGCTCAGATCTGTCATGTCCGCTTTCCTCCCCTACTTCGTGGTTTCGGCGCCCTCTGGGGCACCGAGACCACGTTGAATAAAACGCATTACTTGCTCGAAAACGACGTCGGGCACGGCCGCAGTGCCGCTCGCGGTCGGATCGCTGGCGTCGCCCGCTGAGTCGCCGTTGCCCCACAGCACCCAGCGCATTCCCACCATTTCGCCGATTCCCATGAGAATCCATGACACGATCTCCGGATCGAAGTCGCCGACCTCGCCCTGCTCCTGGGCCGTGCTCAGTCCCTGGATGTAGCCCTCTACGATTCGGGAGTAGTGCAGTCGAAGCGCGTTCGGTGACACGAATTCCGCTTCCCTCACAATTCGGTACAGCGCGGGATGCGCCGCCGTGAACTCGAAGAAGCCACGGAAACCAGCGCGCTCCGATTCGATGCGGTTCGTGGCCGATGCAGCTGCCTCGGTCATGGCGTGGCGAACCCGGCGGTTGAGGTCTTCGACGAGTTCCTCGAAAATCTCCAGCTTGCCGGTGAAGTACAGGTAGAACGTGCCCTGAGCGACACCGGCGGTCTCGGTGATCCGCACAATGGAGGCGTCGCTGTATCCGTGCTCGGCGAACACGGCTTCTGCCGCCTCCAGCAGCTTTGCTCTCGTGCGCGTCCCGCGCTCCGTGCGGGGTGCATCCGTCATGGGGCTACCTCGCGTGCGGCGTTCGCCACAAATTGCTCGACGAGCACCCGGCGAAGAACCTTGTTGCCCGTGGACCGCGGAATGCTGCGCACGAGAAGGATGTGCTTGGGCACCTTGAACGCGGCGAGCTGCTCAGCACAGTAGGAACGCAGTTCGTCCTCGTCGGTTGCCTGCCCCTGCCGCACGACGACGTGGGCGACGCCGACTTCGCCCCACCGGTCATCCGGAACGCCGACGACGGCGACATCCACCACGGCGGGGTGAGCTGCGAGCACACTCTCCACCTCGGTGGGGGCGATGCTCTCTCCCCCGGAGATGAAAATGTCGGTGATTCGGTCGACCACGCGGAAGTAACCCTCGCTGTCCCTGTGGACGAGGTCACCGGTGTGCAGCCAGCCGTCGCGCAGGGTCGCGGCCGTCTGCTCCGGGGCCCGGAAGTATCCGGGAAACACGCTCGGCCCGCGCACGAGCAGTTCGCCTGTCGCGTCGCCGTCCAGTTCTTCGCCCGTCACCGGGTCGGCCACGGCAACTTCCACGTGCGGGTAGGGCTTACCGGCGAGGCCCACTTTGGTGCGGGCATCCTCGTCCGGCAGGCACAGCACGTTGGGGCTGGCCTCGGTGAGGCCGTAGCCCTGGGTGAGGGCGACCCCACGCGAGTGCCAGGTGCGCAGGAGCGGCTCTGGCATGGGCGCTCCGCCCACTATGGCGTGCCGGAGACTCGAGAGGTCCGCGTCCGCAAACGCGGGATGCTCGGACAGGAACAGGTAGTTTGCGGGAACCCCCATGGTCGTGGTGATGCGCCGCTCCTGAATGAGCTGAAGCACGCGCCCGGGGTCAAAGGTGCGCTCGAGTACGACGGTCGCGCCGACCCACCAGGCGAGCAGCGGCTGCACATTCCATCCGCCAACGTGGTACTGCGGCATGACCGCGAGCACGGTGTCCGCGCTCGTGATCTCCACGGTGCGCGAGAGCGCGAGATTCGTCCAGAAACAGTTTCCATGCGTCAGGATCGCGCCGCGGGCTGCCCCTTGAGTGCCCGAGGTGAAGATGATGAGGAGGGCGTCGTCATCGCGCACGTCCCTGCGTACGGGGGCATCCTCCAACCGGGTTCTCGTCGGATGCGGAACGTTCGCTTCAATCTGTCCCGCACCCAGCCCCTCCACGGCGAGCGGAGCGACGAGGCGCTTCCGCGTTGCGGTCGCGAGCGTAGTGAATTCGTCCTCGACAAGCAGCAGAGCAGGGTCGGCCTGTTCCAGCTGCAGCGCGAGCTCGCGCGGCGAAAGCCGCCACGACAGCGGCACGAGGACGAGCCCAGCCTTCGCGCAGGCGAAAAACACCACGACATGGTCTGCGCTGTTTCCGGTGATCGTTGCAATGCGATCGCCGACGCCATAGCCCTGATCGAGGAACGCCTGCGCAAGCGCGCTCGCGCGTGCATCGAGTTCGCGGTAGCTCAGCACAACACCGCGGTCGTCCACGGCGACCCGATCCGGTGTTGCCACGGCACGGTCACGAGTCCAGCGCCCCAGGGTGTGCAGGCCGTCTGTCATTCGAGTTCCTCCAGCGCGCTTCTCGGCTCATTCGTTCTCGTGCGGGTTCTCGCGATCCGCCCGGGGATTCCGGCGAGACCGCCCGGAAGGAAGAGAACCACCAGGATGAACAAAGTACCGAGAATAAACAGCGGCTGCGAGAGCGGAATGCGAAGAATGTCCGGGAGGCCGCTCACCGCATCCGAAGACGCGAACGCCGTGAGGCGCTGGTCCAGGAACGTGTAGACGATGCCACCAATGACGGCACCCCAACGGTAACCAACGCCGCCAAGCACCACGATGACCAGGAGGGTGAGGGTGAAATCGGCAGACACGAGCTTCTGTGTTGCACTGCTCTGGAGGAGCAAATAAGCCATGCCGACGACGGTCGCGAGCACGCCGCCGATCACGAAGGTCAGCAGTTTGACAAAGTATGGTCGCATTCCGATGACGCGCACCCGCAGCTCGTTCTCCCTCGTCGCGGCCACCACATGGCCGGCGCGCGACTGTTCGAACCAGGAGCTCACGAGGAACACGATCACGAGCACGGCCAGACACAGCCAGTACAGGTTCTTGGTTTGGAGCACGCCGACGAACATGTCCGGAACATGCGTGGTGTCGAGTGCAAGACCCTCGTCACCGCCCGTGAGCTGGCCGGGATTCTTACGCACAAGCACAGAACCGGCCTGGGCGAACGCGAGCGTCACCATGGCGAAGGAGATTCCGGTCACCCGAAGGCTGAGGGCGCCAACGGCGGCCGCGACGAGGATACCGACCACGAACGTGAGGACGATCGCGGGCAGCAGTTCGAGCCCGAAGTGGCGCAGGGCGATGCCGAGGCCATACGCGCCGATCGCGAAATACAGGGCGTGGCCAAAGGACAGCAGCCCGGCGACCCCAAAGATCAGGTGATAGCTGAGCGCGAGCGCCGCGATGAGCATGCTGAACGCGAGCAATTGCAGAGTGCCAGGCGTGTAGCTGGGGCCGGGGAACACCCCGGGGATCTCGATGGCGAGGAACGGCAGAATGGCGAGAAACGCGACGAGCACGCCACCCAGCGACCACGACACGAGGGGGCGGGCGAGGAAACCTTTCACGGCGTTCATGCTTTGCTCCCCAGTAGCCCGGTGGGCCTCACGAGCAGAACAACCGCCAGAAGCAGGACGACGACGAAGTCACCCGTGCCGCCGAGGTAGAAGTTCGCGAACTGCTGAAGTACCGCGACGACGGCCGCGGCGATCGCTGCACCGCTCAGCGAACCGAGTCCACCAATCACGGTCACGATGAACGCGAAGATCAGGAGCGAGCCGCCGATTCCGGACGAGACGTACCCGTAGTAGCTCGAGGCGAGCACGCCGCCGATTCCTGCGGCAGCACCGCCAATGGCGAACACGACGGTGAACGCGCGACGCACGTCGATTCCGAGCGCCGTCACCATGGAGCGGTTCTCCACGCCGGCCCGGATGATGAGTCCGTATCGAGTGAATTTGAGGAACGCGACAATTCCGAGCAGCACGAGCACAGCGGCGAGGATGAGGACGAACCGGTTGTTCGGGATGGAAGCACCGAGGACATCGGTCGTACCGTTCAGCCAGCTTGGGCCGGTCACATAAATCGGGTCTGTTCCCCAAATTCCGTCGAACAGCGCAACGGAGGCAAGCGCGAGTCCCACCGTAACGAGCACCTGCTCGATGTGCCGCTCATAGAGCTTTCGGATGAGGAAGAATTCGGTCGCCGCCGCGAAGGCCGCGCCGACCACGGCACCGATCAGCACGGACGCGATGAAGACGGCCCAGCTATCCGAGCCGAGGCGACTGGCAAGCTCCCAGCCGATGTATGCCCCGAGCGTGAGGAAGGAACCGTGGGCGAAGTTCAGCACGCCCATGAGCCCATAAATGAGCGACAGGCCGGAGGCGATCAAAAAGTACAGGGCACCGAGGCCAAGGCCCGTGATGAGAAGCAGGATGACGGTGCTCATGGCGTGGCCTCCGTGTGGACGCCCAGATATTTGCGGGTGAGGGCGTCGTCATTCAACAGCTCGAGCACGTCTCCGGTGTGCACGACCCGACCGCCCTCGATCACGATGACGTCGGTGGCCAGGCGCCGCACGACGGCCAGGTTCTGCTCGACGAGAAGCACGGGCACCGTCTTCGCGGCTTCGGCGAGAGCATCCGCGACCTCGCCCACAATGATCGGGGCCAGACCCTTCGTCGGTTCGTCGACGAGCAACAGCTTGTTGTGGTTGATAAGCGCGCGACCGAGGGAAAGCATTTGCTGCTGGCCACCGGACAGTGTTCCGGCGAGCTGCCCTGACCTGGCCACGAGGTCGGGGAACAGGTCAGCGACGAAGTCACGTCGTGGTGACGAGTCCCGCTCGGCGAGCCGCAAGTTCTCGGCGACCGTGAGCTTGGAGAACACTTCCCGATCCTCCGGGACATAACCAATCCCCTGTTGGACAATTTTGTGGGTACGTTGACGATCCAGCCGAACGCCTGCGTCGCCGTCGCTGTCGCCGTCGCCATCGTCGCCGCCATTGCCGTAGAACGTCACCTCGCCTCGACGCTCGATGAGCCCGAGAATTCCTTTGATGGTGCTCGTCTTTCCGACACCGTTGCGCCCCAGAAGCGCGGTCACCCCGGTCGCCGGCACGTCAAACGTGACGTCCTCGACCACCTGTTGACCAGCGACTTTCGCACTGAGACCGCGCACGGTCAAGATGTATTTGCTCACGCGGCATCCCCCAGATATGCGGCCTGCACTGCTGGGTTGGCCATAACCGCTCCCGGGGTGTCGTGGGCAAGGAGTTGGCCGTGATGCATCACGGCCACGCTGTCGACAAGTCCAAGCACGACCTCAATGTGGTGCTCAACCATGAGCACTGTTCGGCCGCTGTCCTTGTGCAGGCCACGGATGACCTCCACGAGGCCTGGGACATCGCCGGAGGCAACCCCCGCCATGGGCTCGTCGAGCAAAATGAGCTTGGGGTCGCTCGCCAGAAGCATGGCAATCTCCAGCTTGCGCTTGTCCCCGTGGGACAGCACGCCGGCCTTCGTGCTGGCATGGTGGGCGAGCCCCACTTCTTTCAACCGCTCCGTCGCAATCACGCTCGCACGGTCCCGCGCGCTGGGGAACCGCACAATCGAGAGGCTGCCGCCCAGATTGACCTGGGCGGCGAGCCGCACGTTCTCCTGTGCGCTCAAGCCGTCAAACAGACTTGAGGTTTGAAATGTCCTGCCGATTCCAGCCCGTGCTCTGCGGTGGATTTGCTCGCGCGTCACGTCCCGCCCATTCAGTCGGATCGTCCCCGCTGTGGGGGTGATCACGCCGGAAATGAGATTGAACAGGGTGGTTTTTCCCGCCCCGTTTGGGCCGATCACGCCGAGCATCTCACCCTCCGCGACCTGCAGCGTGACATCCTCAAGGATGCGCGCGCCGCCGATCTGGAGGCTGAGGTGCTCGACCGCGAGCACGGGCTGGTTGGCAGTCATCGTTCGCTGATACTACTTCGCGAGCGGCGGTGCGACCGTGTCGGCGTCAATGACTTTGATGAGCTCCGGCACGAACGTGTCACCTGAGGCCACCAGCTTCGCCTGGAACATCGGCTGCAGGAGCGCGTGGTCTTCCGCGCGGATCGTCAGCGTGCCCTTCACCGAGTCGAAGCTCCACCCGTTGAGGGAGTCGATCATCTTCTGCACGTCGTCTCCGCCGCCTTCCTTGATCGCCTGAACGATCATCTGAGCTGCAACGAAACCGTCCGGAGTGAACAGGTCGGCCTTCTCGCCGTTCGCATCGAGGTAGGCGATCATCGTCTTCTCGATGTCCGTTCCCGCCGCGCCACCGAAGTAGTGGTTCAGGAAGCTGATTCCCTCACTCGCTTCGCCGTAGGCACCGTAGCTCGCGATGTCGCCGAGACCGGTGACAACCGGAACCAGGTCGAAAATACCCTGTTGGGAGAGCGCCTGCCACATGGCACCGGTGGTGGCACCGGCCCACGCGACGAACACCATGTCCGGGTTTGCGTCGCGAATCTTCTGCGCGAACGGCGTGAACTCGGTCGCATCCTCAGGCACGAGTTCTCCCGTGACCGTGGCGCCCTTGGCGCCGAGGATGGCCGTGACACCGGCGACGTTGCCCTGGCCGAATGCGGTGTCCTGAGCGAACACGAGCACGTTCTTGCCGTTGAGGTCACCGACGAACGTTCCCGCGGTGGCAACATCCTGCATCGTCTGGCGTCCTGAGCGGAACGTGTACTCGTTCACGCCCGTGATCGCGTCCGCAGCTGCAGGGCCCGAGATGTAGAGAATCTTGTTCTGGGCTGCCTGCTCCGCGAGGGCAAGGGCGATACCGGATGACACGGTTCCGCCAATGATCTGGGTGCCGTTTCCGATGGCGTCCTTCGCCGCGGTCACTGCCTTGTCCGAGTCGCCTGCGTCGTCGACATAGCTGATGTCCAGCGCGCGACCGTCCACGGCACCTGTGCCGTCTGTCGCGTAGTCGAGGCCGGCTTTGAATCCCTGCAGGTACTCTGCGCCGTAACTGGCGAGTGGGCCAGTGCTTGAGGTGATGATCGCAACCTTGACCGGAGCCAGGTCTGCGCCGGGGTTCGCTTCTTCTGTAGGCGCGCATCCGGCAAGCGCCAGTCCCGCTATGGCCAGGATGGCCGGAGCGAGGTACTTCTTCGATACTCGCATTTGACTGCCTTTCATGCTGTGTTGACGTGGAGAACCGTCCAAACATGACAGACGATTCAGGTCTCAGTAACGTAGCCTGTTCCGCGCTAGAGTGTCAACAGGACGCACCTGTCTCACCGCAATTTGTTCTGGAGCCCACAATGAATCAACGCGACGTCGTCATCCTCGCCGGGGCACGTACCCCGCAGGGAAAACTCAATGGATCACTCTCCTCGCTCACGGCGGTGGAACTCGGCGCCGCTGCACTGCGCGCCGCCATTGAGCGCTCAGGGGTGGACGTTGCGGACATCGACGCCGTCATCTTCGGCCACGTGCTTCAGGCCGGTGCAGGTCAGGGGCCAGCGCGGCAAACCTCGATTGCGGCAGGAATCGGATTCAACGTACCCGCAGTGACCATCAACAAGCTCTGCCTCTCCGGGCTCACCGCAATCATCGACGGCGCCAGGCTCATCCGGGCCGGCGAAGCCGAAGTTGTCGCGGTCGGCGGGCAGGAATCCATGAGCAACGCGCCGCACCTCCTCATGGGCTCGCGCAAAGGCTGGCCCTACGGGACCGTGTCTGCGCTCGACCACATGGCCAATGACGGACTCTCCGACGCCTTCGACGAAATCTCCATGGGGCTCTCCACTGAGCGCCACAATCTACCGCTCGGCATCTCGCGCGGCGATCAGGATCGGATTGCCGCAGCTTCCCACCAGCGCGCGGCAACAGCGGCCGAACTTCTGGCCGAAGAGATTACCCCCGTGACCATCAAGGGACGCAAAGGCGACACCGTCGTCAGCGAGGACGAGGGAGTCAGGGTCGAGAGCACCGAGGAGGTCCTCGGAGGACTCCGGCCAGCCTTCGACCCGCAAGGCTCCATTACGGCGGGCAACTCGTCGCCCATCAGCGACGGTGCCGCCGCACTCATCGTGTGCAGCCGCGACTATGCGGAGGCTCACAATCTTGAGTGGCTCGCACTCGTGGGGGCACCGGGCCAGGTTGCCGGACCGGACAATTCCCTGCACGCCCAGCCTGCACACGCCATCGCTGCAGCACTGGAGCGGGCGAAGTGGGAGACGAGCGATCTCGACTTCATCGAAATTAACGAGGCGTTCGCCGCAGTCTCCCTCCACTCCACTCGCGCACTGGGGGTCAGCCACGACGTCGTGAATATCCACGGTGGCGCGATCGCTCTCGGCCACCCGATTGGGGCATCCGGGGCCAGACTCGCACTCCACGCCGCGTACGAATTGAAACGTAGGGGATCCGGTCGCGCTGCGGTCGCCCTGTGCGGTGGCGGTGGGCAGGGCGAAGCGCTCTTGCTCAGTCGCTAACAGCGTCGGAGATTGATGTTGGGGTCGCGGGTGTGGCGGGCCTCTATGGGCGGCGACCCCAACATCAATCTCCGACGCGCCCGCACTACAAGACGCTGATTGGCTTCACAATGTCGGCGTAAATGAGCAGCAAGCTCATCGCGCCGAGAATCACGACAACCGCCATCGTGAGCGGGATGATTTTCGCGGTGTCGACGGGCCCAGGATCGCGCCGTTTGAACAGCTTCGCAAAGAATCGACGGATGCCCTCCCAGAGGGCGCCAGCGACGTGGCCGCCGTCGAGCGGCATGAGCGGAATCAGGTTGAACACGAGCAGGGCAACGTTCACGGATCCGACCAGTCCGATGAGATAGGCGGCGCGGTCGGCGACCGGGATGGTGTTGATGCTCGTCACTTCACCGGCGATCCTCCCCACCCCCACGACACTGATCGGGCCATTGGGGTCTCGAGCTTCGGAACCGAACGCGGCATTCCACACGTCCACCATGCGCTGCGGAAGATGCAGGATGATGTTGCCGACCGCCACGATGTTGTTGCCCACGGCAGGCGCGACAGCGGTCAGCGGCTGCGGAACGTACTCGTACGCGGCCGTGATGCCGAGCATCCCGACCTCCTGGGTGACCGGCGCCCCAGAAGCATCCGTCTTCACTTTGCCCGCGTCGTCGTACACGTAACGCTGAGTGAGCGCCGGTGTCGCTCGCAAAGTCACTGATTCGCCGTCGCGCTCGACGACGAGGACGAGTTCTTTCGACGGCGACTCCTGGATGACCGAGGTCGCGGCAGACCAGGTCGTCACCGCCACACCGTTGATGCTCACCAAACGGTCCCCGGGCAGGATGCCAGCCTCGGCCCCTGGTGCCTGCTGGTCGCTGGACGTGCACTCCTTCTGTGTACTCGTCGCCGGCAGCAGGCACTGGCTCACGCTGCCGATCGTCGTACTGACCTGCTGGATGCCGAAACCGCTCAGCACCACGGCAAACAAGACGAACGCGATCACGAGGTTCATGAACGGTCCGCCGAGCATGATGATGATGCGCTTCCACACAGCTAACCCGTAAAACGTGCGGTGCTCTTCACCGTCGCGCACCGTGTCTGCGCTCGTTGTCCTGGCATCCTGAACCATGGCCTGGAAGAAGCCCGTGCTCGCCGTGCGTCCTCGGGAGCCGTCCTTCGCCGGCGGGAACATGCCGGCCATGGAGATGTAGCCGCCGAGCGGGATCGCCTTCACTCCGTACTCGGTCTCCCCGCGCTTGCGCGACCAGATCGTCGGACCGAACCCGATCATGTACTGACCGACGCGCACGCCGAACAGTTTGGCCGGAATGAGGTGCCCGAGTTCGTGCAGGGCGATCGAAATCGCCAGCCCCAGAGCGACGATGACAATACCCAAAATGTAGAGGAGCACGGTGTCCATGGTGTGAGAGTACCCGTCGTTAGCTGAAAAGGAGCCGGTCTGCGGCGGCGCGCGCCCACCGCTCTGATTCGCCGAGAATCTCGACACTGAGGTCCCCGTGTTCGGGCGTGTAACTGTCCACGACGCGATCAATCGTGTCGACAATGTCGAGGAACCCGATCCGCCCCTCGTGGAACGCCGCAACGGCCTGCTCGTTTGCGGCGTTGAACACTGCTGGGTAACTTCCCCCGGCCATCCCGACCTTTCTGGCCAGTGTAACGGCAGGGAACGCCTCATCGTCGAGCGGCTCAAACTCCCACGTGCTCCCGATCGTCCAATCCAAGGGAACGCCTGCGCCAGGCACCCGATGCGGCCAATCGAGGGCGAGCGAAATGGGGAGCCGCATGTTCGGCGGAGAGGCCTGCGCGATCGTCGATCCGTCGACGAATTCCACCATGGAGTGCACGATCGACTGCGGATGCACGACCACGTCGATCTGCTCGTACGGCACATCGAACAGAAGGTGCGCCTCGATAACCTCCAGCCCCTTGTTCACCATGGTCGCGGAGTTTGTGGTGATGACGAGCCCCATCACCCAGCTCGGGTGCGCGAGCGCCTGTTCTGGCGTTGCCTTCGCCATGGATGCGCGGCTGCGCCCTCGGAATGGCCCTCCAGATGCGGTGAGCACGAGTCGACGCACTTCACGATCGCTTCCGGCCAGAAGCGCCTGAGCTATCGCGGAATGCTCGGAGTCGACGGGCACGATTTGGCCGGGCTTCGCCAGCTTCGTGACAAGCTCGCCGCCCACAATGAGACTCTCCTTGTTCGCGAGTGCGAGCGTGCGTCCCTTCTCGAGCGCGGCGAGAGTGGGGCCAAGCCCCACCGAGCCGGTGATTCCGTTGAGCACAACATCCGCATCGACGGTGCGCACGAGCTGCTCCGCCTCTGCGGCTCCGATAGCCGTGTGCTCAACGCCAAACTCTTCGGCTTGAGCAGACAGGAGCGCTGTGTTGGAACCCGCGGCGAGCCCAACCAGCTCGAAGCGATCGGAGTTTGCGCCGATAACCTCCAGTGCCTGCACGCCAATCGACCCGGTGGATCCGAGAACGATGACCCTGCGCATGAGACCGGCCAGACCTGAATCGACCCGGTTAGCTCACGCTGATGATGTGGATGACAAAGAGCAGGGTTTGGCCGACCAGATCCTGGTCATTGATTGTCCCCTCGCCATACGCCTGCGCTGGCGGAATGGTGACGAGAACCGTTGAGCCGGCCTTCTCGCCAACCAGCGCAGCCGCAAATCCCTCGATCAAACCATTGATTTGGAATGTGGCAGGTGCACCAGAGCCATAGCTCTGCCCGAACACCTGACCGGAGTCCCACGATGTGCCCTGGTAGTCGACCGTAACGGTCGACGCCTGGGTGACGACGTCACCGGTGCCCTCGGTCAGAACCGCGAGCAGGAGGGTCGTCGGTGTGCCGCTGCTGGGAAGCGTCACAACGGGAGTGTCCCCGGTGAGATCGACCTTCGGCACGTTGGACGTCCACGCTGCTGGTGTCGGCAGCGGTACGGGGCTCGCGCTCTCTGACGGCGAAGGCGAGTCGCTCGGCGTCGAGGTGTCCGTTGGTGCAGGCTCCACGCCCTCGATGTCGAAGACGAACACGACGGTATCCGTCGTACCGATGCCCGCAGCGGTCATGTCGACGCCAACTCCACCGAACAGTTCTCCCGGTGGCACGGCCGCAACAATTCGGTCGCCGACCCTGGAGCAATTGAGCGCCTTGAAGATTCCAGGGAAGGACTTCTCCGAGTCAACGATGAACTGCGCATCTGACCAGGTGGAATCAGGGGAAAGCTCCAGCGTGTCGCCGGTCGTCGCGTTGTATGCGGCGTATTTGACCGAGGCCACTTCGCCGTCGCCGACGAGTTCGCCATCTCCGGAAATCACCACGCTGCGTTCCGTGGTCGTTGCGTCGAACGCGTTGGGCAAGGTGACGTCTGGTTGCTCCCCGAAGTCCCCGGAGACCTTGATCTGCGACGAATTGCTCCCCGCCGGGGTGGCAACACACTCTGGCGCCGCGGGCGACGAGCAGGCAACAAGCGGAAGGGCAACCATGCTCGCAAGCGCGACCGCGGTGATGAATTTGGGCACAGGACTACTTTCGTGTTTGACAACGTGGCTTAGTCATCCTGTCTGCGGAGTCTAAGAAACCGCTGACAGGACAGCACCAGCCCCCTAGCCTACGACCACTTGCGGTTCATGAAGCACGGCAAAGTTCACTGAGTTCGCGATGAAGCACTTGTCGCTTGCTTCCCTGTGCGCACGGAGCGCAGCATCCACCATGTCGGCAGACGCCACGGTGACACGCGGGTGCAGCGTGACCGAAGTGAACCGTCCACCGCCGTCCTGGTCAAGCTCCATGGTGCCTTCTGCGTCATCGGTGTATGCCGTGACGACAATCCCGTGCAGCACGGCTACGTGCAAGTAGCTGAGCAGATGACACTGGCTGAGCGCGGCCAGAAGCAAATCTTCCGGGTTCCAGCGGTCGGCGTCCCCGTGAAATGTGCGGTCGGCTGAACCCTCGATCGGGTCCTTACCTTCGGCGACCACGAGCACTTCTCTGCCGTAGTCGCGGTAGCCGCTTGTCCCTGTGCCCCGATTTCCGAGCCACTCAATTGTCGTCGAATAGTGATGTTCAGATCGCACGCTCTGCACGCTATCACCGCCGATAGAATAGGAACACTATGACTGACACGCTCGCTCCCTCCGTTACCACAGCTTCGGGTTCCGGCAAGCCGGGTTCGCCCGGCGAACGCCGTGTGGTGACGTCGATTCCAGGACCCAAATCGCTTGCGCTGCATGAGCGACGCAACGCCGTCGTCGCCAGCGGCGCGGCATCCGGCTACCCCATTTACCTCGATCACGCGCACGGCGCCATCGTCGTGGATGTTGATGGCAACCAATTCATTGATCTCGGCTCAGGCATCGGCGTGACCACCATTGGCCACACGGACGACGGTGTCGTTGCTGCAGCACGCAAACAACTGGGCGAGCTCACCCACGGATTGTTCACGATCACGCCGTACGAAGGCTACGTTCGGGTTGCCGAGTTGCTTGCCGAGCACACGCCAGGGGACTTCGCGAAAAAATCACTTCTCGTCAATTCGGGCGCGGAGGCCGTGGAGAACGGCGTGAAGATCGCCCGCAAGTACACCGGGCGCAAAGCTGTCGCTGTGCTCGATCACGCGTTCCACGGTCGCACGAACCTCACGATGGCCATGAACTACAAGTCGATGCCGTACAAGCTCGGCTTCGGACCATTTGCTGGCGACATCCACCACGCGCCGAACTCGTATCCGTACCGGGATGGCCTGTCCGGTGCAGATGCTGCAGCCCGCACGATTGCCTTCCTCGAGAAAACGGCCGGAGCATCCGATCTGGCGTGCCTCGTCGTTGAACCCATTCAGGGCGAGGGCGGCTTCATGGTGCCAGCGGACGGCTATCTTCCTGCACTGCAGAAGTGGTGCACCGAGAACGGCATCGTGTTCATCGCCGACGAGATCCAGGCGGGTATGGCCCGAACCGGAAAGTACTTCTCCAGCGAGCACTTCGGTCTTGTCCCTGATCTCGTGTTGTCCGCGAAAGGCATTGCTGGCGGCCTTCCGCTCGCCGCCGTCACGGGTCGCGCTGAGATTATGGACTCCTCCCACCCGGGCGGGCTCGGCGGAACGTTCGGGGGCAACCCGGTCGCAACGGCCGCGGCGATCGCCGTGTTCGATTCGATCGAGAAGAACGGTCTCCTCGCAGAGGCTGCGCGCATCGAGAACACTCTCAAGCCCGAATTGCTTCGCCTGCAGAAAAGGTACGACATCATCGGCGACGTGCGCGGGATCGGGGCGATGATTGCCGTCGAGTTCGTTCAGCCCGGCACCGGCGCGACGTCGAAAGAGGCGAACGCGGCAGCCGTCACGGCGATCTCGAAGTATGCATTCGAGCACGGGGTAATTCTGCTCACGGCGGGCACGTACGGAAACATCATTCGGTTCCTGCCGAGCCTCGCAATCAGCGATGCTCAAGTGCTGGATGCCCTGAGCGTGATCGAGGACGCGCTCGCAACCCTGTGACGGACGCGGAGGGCGCTGCCGTTCACGGGCATGCCTTGAGCGCGGACGGCGTCGTCGAATTGGCGACGCTCGTGCGAAACGGTCTTGAGGAGTCGCGGCATCTCGGCGCCGCTGTCACCATCGCGGCCGATGGCACTGTGCTCGAGTCGCTCGGCGATGTGGACGCGCTCGTGTACCCGCGCTCTTCGCTCAAACCTCTGCAAGCTCTCGCCGTCATGCGCTCTGGCGTATCCCTGGCAGGGGCTCAACTTGTTCTCGCCACGGCGAGCCATGCAGGAACCCCGGCCCACGTCGAGGTGGTCACGCAGCTTCTGGACCGCGCCGGACTCACCGAGGATGCCCTCCAGTGTCCACTCGATTGGCCGGGCGACGCCCAGTCTGAGGCCGTGGCGCGAACGAGCGGCGAGAAGCGTCGCATCACCATGAACTGCTCTGGCAAGCACGCCGCGTTCCTCCTCGCCTGCGTGGAGAACGGTTGGCCGATCGAAAATTACCTCGACCCGAAACATCCACTGCAGGTTCTCGTCCGGGCCACCATCGAAGAGTTCACGGGCGAGCCGGTCGGCCACGTCGGTGTCGACGGATGTGGCGCCCCACTGTTTGCGGTGACCTTGCGCTCGCTGGCCAGGGTGTTCTCGCTGGTCGCCCGTGGAGCAAACCCCTCCGGTGACGATCCCGATCTGGCGCGTCTGACAGCCGCCATTCAGGAGTTCCCCTGGGCGATCGACGGGGTCGGGCGTGCAAACACCACTGTCATCGAAGAATTGGGCCTGCTCTGCAAGGGTGGTGCCGAAGGTGTCATCGCCATGGGTGCAGCAGACGGAACCGCGGTCGCCATGAAGTCACTGGATGGCAGCCACCGCATCACAAGCCTCGTTGCGCTTGAGCTGCTCACCCGTGCCGGAAGCATCCAGCGCGCAGAGGTCGACCGGGTGTCAGCGCTCGTCACCGAAAAAGTGCTCGGCGGCGGCGAACCGGTTGGCGCCATCCAGATTGCGTTCTAGCTTTCTGGCCCACCCTTCAGCTCAATACTGATCTGCTCTGCGTCAAGGTTGACGAGCGCGTGGGCGATGGTATCCGCACTGTATGCACCGAGGTCTCGCGCGTCGAGCAGCGCAGCGCGCTGAGCGTCAATCGAGGCCAACGCCCGAACCTTCGCTGGCGCCCGTCGGTCGCCCTCATCAGCAGCCCGCATGCCAGCAGCTTTCAGCATGGTCAGGAGGTTCGAACGCTCCTCGGCCAGACCAGCCTCATCGGCGCGCGCAGGTTTGATCCACCGCACGAAGGCCGCAAGACTTCCCCCTTGAATCACGAGCGAGCCTGCCGCGACCGTGAAGGCAATGTGAATCAGGAGTGATCGATGCGGCGCATCTGACGGCAAGGTTTGCGCGGCGGCAAGGGTTATGGCCCCACGCATTCCGGCCCAGACAAGGATGCCGCCCTCGCGCCAGCCGAGCGGCGCTGCGACGAAATAGTCGACGTCGAACAGGGACCGCTTGGCGAACGTTTTCACTCGGTCAAGGCGAGCAGCAGTGGGTGCTCGCTTTTTCTTGCCCCCGCGCCCGACCCGCGGTTGCGGAGACTCCACCCACTCCTCCATCACCTTCAGCCGCGGTTTGCTCCAGACGCCCCGCCGCGCTCTGAACTTCAAGGCGAGCAACAACGGTGCGATGTAGGCGGTCCGAACAACGACCGTCAGCAGCAACGCCACCGCAGCGATGGCCATCGCGAGCGCGATGCCTACACTCTCGAGTTCAACGGCGGCCACAATGGCTGAAAGCTCCAGTCCCATCAGCAGGAAAATTGCCCCCTCCAGGATGAGCTCCACGGTGTGCCAGTTCTGGCTGTCGGAGAGTCGATGCTGCGGTGAGAGGCGACGTGCGGCGCCATGACCCGTGATGAGACCGGCAACGACTGCGGCAACGAGCCCTGAAGCCCCAAGTAATTCTGCGGGGACCGAGGCCAGAAACGGCACGGTGAAGGAAATCACCGTGTTGACGGTGGAATCCGTCACCCTCGACCGAACGAGAAGGTTCAGGTAGCCAACGACGGCACCAAACACGGTGGCGACAGCGACCGCGTACGCAAACGTTCCGAGGACGCTCCACAAGGAGATCGACGCTGCCGTGGCGACTATCGCCGTCCTCAACAACACGAGAGCTGTGGCGTCGTTCAACAGGCTTTCTCCGTTGAGCACGGCTACCACCCGACTCGACACGCCCACTCGCTTCACGATGCCGGTGGCTACGGCATCCGTTGGGCTCACGATCGCCCCAAGCGCGATACCCCACCACAAGCCGAGGCCGGGGATCACCCACGCAAAAAACAGCCCAAGCAGGATCGAGGAAATGACCACGAGCACAACGGAAAGCCCACTGATCGCCGTGAACTCGCGGCGAAAATTCATCACCGGCATCGACACGGCTGCCGAATAGAGAAGGGGCGGCAGGATGCCGACCAGAATCCATTCCGGGTCGACCGTCACCGCCGGCATGAACGGAAGAACGCTGATCACGATTCCGGTGATCACCAGAATCAGCGGCGCCGGTATGCGCAATCGAGGGGCGAACGCCGCGGCAAAGGCCACGATGAGCAGCCCAACCACCGCCAGAATTATGAACTCCATCTGACCAGTCTTTCTGCCGGTATTACTCGCTGTCCACTCTCAGCCACACCGTTGTCTCGCCGGGAAGCTCCGCCGTGACGGGCTCGGAAGAAAGAACCACTGTGCCAGCCGGCAGTGGGACGATCGAGGTGCCCAGATTCGCGAGCACAGTCACACCATCGTGGCGAAACGCGACCACGTCTTTCGGGTAGCCGCGCAGCCATTTGATCTCGCCGAGCCCCAGGCCGTGCTCTGCACGAAGGGCCAGAGCCGCTTTGTACAGTTCGAGCGTCGACCCCGTTTCGCCTTCCTGGGCGTCGCGGGCGTACCCCGCCCACTCCTCCGGTTGCGGCAGCCAACTCTTTCCCGTCGAATTGAATCCATACGCAGGAGCGCTGGCTTCCCAGGGGATCGGCACGCGGCAGCCATCCCGGCCGTAGCGCTTGTGGTTCGTCCGGAACCAGGTTGGGTCCTGCCGTGCGGAGTCCGGAAGATTGACGTCCTCTGGAAGGCCAAGTTCCTCGCCCTGGTAGAGGTATGCGCTGCCGGGCAATGCCAGCATGAGAAGAGTTGCGGCTCTCGCACGACGCAGACCGGTCACCCGGTTGGGTTTGTTTGGCGTCTTTGGCCCAATCCCCTCGCCCTGCGGATTGTCGGCGGTGATGGCGAGGCGCGTCGCATGGCGCACAACATCGTGGTTCGAGAGCACCCAGGTGCTCGGGGCCCCTACCTTCCCAAATGCAGCAAGGGAATTCTTGATAACTTTGCGCACGGCCGGCGCGCTCCACGGCGTGCCCAAGTAGTCAAAATTGAACGCCTGATGCATTTCGTCCGGTCGTACCCAGTCCGCGAGCGCGGACAGCGGATTCACCCACGCCTCGGCCACCATGACCTTGTCACCCGGATACTGATTCAACAGCTCCCGCCAGTCACGGTAAATTTCGTGAACTCCCGGTTGCGCCCAATACGGCGGATTTTCGACCTGGCCGCCCATACTGGCGCCTCCGGTGGGAGCGACGTAGTCGGGAAGCCCAGCTTTCTTAATCAGGCCATGCGCCACATCCACGCGAAAACCGTCCACGCCTCGGTCCAGCCAAAACTTCAGGATGCCCCTGAACTGCTCGCGCACCCAGGGGTTCTGCCAGTCGAGGTCGGGCTGGGATGTGTCGAAGAGGTGAAGGTACCACTGCCCAGGCGAGCCGTCCGGCCGCATGACCCTGGTCCACGCCGGTCCGCCAAACACGGAATCCCAGTTGTTCGGCGGGGTATCGCCGTTCGGACCTTTGCCTTCGCGAAAGAGGTATCTGGCACGCTCGGGGCTGCCCTCAGCCGCCGCAAGGGCTTCCTGGAACCAGAGGTGCTGGTCCGAGGTGTGGTTCGGCACGAGATCCACAATGAGCCGGAGATTCTGCTTGTGCGCTTCGGCGACGAGAACGTCGAAGTCCGCGAGCGTACCGAATCGGGGATCGACATCGCAATAGTCGGCAACGTCGTATCCGGCGTCATTCTGTGGCGAGGTGTAGAACGGCGACAGCCAGACCGCATCCACGCCGAGGTTGGACAAATCAGAAAGGCGATGAGTGATCCCCGGAAGGTCGCCAAGGCCATCCCCGTCCGAGTCAGCGAACGACCGCGGGTACACCTGATATATCACGGCGGAACGCCACCACTCAGAAGAAGCCATGACCACCACCCTACCGACGGGAGTGGTGCCCTCAGCACACGCCGACCACCGCCTCGGCGCTACGAAGCGCAGTTTTAGGAAGCGCAGTTCTACGAAGCGCAGTTCTACGAAGCGCTGAGCAGAACCGTTTGGTACTGGGCGCCGTACCTCAGTTCCTCACCCTGTGACAGGGTACGGAACGTCTTCGTCGTTTTGAACGTGGCTTCGCTCGGGAAAATCATCAGATTTCGGGAGAGTTCCTGCGGGATGGTGCCAATTTCGGGTTGTCTCACGTCGACCGGGGAGATAAAGCTCGTTGCCGCCGCCACGTTCACGGCATTCTGGCGGTCGTAGTAGAAGTTGACGAACTCTTCGGCGTTGCCGCGATGCGTCGAGCCAATCGGGATCACGACAACGTCACTCGACAGCACGCCGCCCGCGGCAGGAATGGCGAACCCCCACTGGTCGTCGGCCTCCTGATTGATCTGCATGATGTCGCCGGCACGCGCGATCGTCGCGACGGTCGTACCGTTCTTCAAATCTTCCTTGTACTTGTTCCCCTGGATGCTGCTGACCTGACCGCTCACGACCTGATCGCGGAGGGTGCTGACCGCTGCAGAAAACTCGGTGTCGCCCCAGGCGTCGGAGGAAATGTCCACTCCCGCATCCAGCATGATGAGGCCGAGCGTGTCGCGCATCGCCGACATCACCCCGACCTTGCCCTTGAGTGCAGGATCCCAGAGGTCCGATACGCTCTCCAGCCCGTTCGGCAATGCTGCCTTATTCCAGGCAATCCCGGTGAATCCGCTGCGCCAGGGAAGAGAAAACCGACGCCCGGGATCAAAGTCCGTGTCCTGGAATAAAAGCCGGATGTTGTTGAAGTTCGTGATCTTCTCGCGCTCGATCTCCTGCAGGTAGCCAAGCCCAATCCAGCGTGCGGCCATCCATTCGCTCAACACCGCAGCATCCGCACCGATGTCGTGGCCCAGCTTCAACTGGCTCTTGACTTTGCTGTAGTAAACGTTGTCGTCGCTCACCGCATTTGAGTAGGTGACCTCGATGCCCGAATCTTTCGTGAACGAGGACAGCAGGGGAAAGTCTTCGCCCGTCGTGTTTCGGTACGTGTCCCTGCTGTCGAAGCGCAGCGACTTCTGTTCGTCCGACTGGTCCACCGCGGCCAGCGGCTTCACCGCAGGGGACGCAGAACACGCGGCGAGAAGCAGCGCTGAGGCACCGACTCCTGCTCCGTAAAGGACGGTTCTCCTCGACATCGAATTTTGCATTCTGAACATTCCCTCACGGCATCGTTACCAGGTGCGTTCGTACCCCTGTTCGATAGTGGCACAGGGTGGCCGCGTCAGTGCCCACCAATACGGGGTACAGCGACACCCCATTCCTGGGGCAGCGAAGCCAATCTTTGGGCGAGCGATCCTCAGGATGCGCCGAGCAGCACAGTTTGGTACTGCGCGCCGTATCGCTGCTCCTCGCCCTGAGTGAGGGTGCGGAACGTTTTCGCCGTCTGGAACGTTACCGGGGTGGGAAACACCATCCGATTGCTCGCCACGGAGTCGTCAAGAACATCAATCTCGAGCTGGCGAATATCGACGGGAGAAATGAAGTTCGTCGCCGCAGCGACCTCGACGGCATTGGCCGGTTCGTAGTAGAAGTTGATGAAGTCTTCTGCGTTGCTTCGATGGGTTGAACCGATCGGAATGACCGCGACGTCACTCCACAGCACCCCACCCTTTTCGGGAATGGCGAAGCCCCACTGATCGCCGGCTTCCCCGTTGAGCTGCATGATGTCCCCCGCGCGAGCAAACGCTGCAATGGTCTTTCCGCTCGCCAGGTCCTGTTTATACTCGTTGCCCTGGATGCCGTGCAATTGCCCGTTCTTCACTTGAGTACGCAAAGTTTCCACCGCAGCAGAAAACTCGGCATCTCCCCATTCGCTGCCTTCGATGTCGACGCCGGCATCGAGCATGATGAGCCCAAGACTGTCCCGCATGGCAGACAGCACGCTGACTTTGCCCTTGAGCGCTGGATCCCAGAGGTCAGACACCGACGTCAACCCCTCCGGCAGCGCGGCCTTGTTCCAGGCGATCCCCGTGAAACCACTGCGCCACGGCAAAGACAAATTGCGGTGGGGATCGCTCTCCGGTCGAGCAAAACGGGAACGAATGTAGGAGAGGTTCGGAATTCGGTCAAGATCAAGACCCTGGACATAACCGAGGCGAATCCACCGTTCGGCCATCCAATCACTCAGGACCGCGGCATCCGCCCCGATGTCCTGCCCCATCTTGAGCTGGTTCTTCACCTTGCTGTAGTACACGTTGTCGTCACTGACCGCGTTGGAATACGTCACGGCGATCCCGGATGCCGTGCTGAACTTCTCCAGGAGTGGGAAATCCTCGCCCGTCGTATTCCGGTACGTGTCCCGACTGTCGAAGCGCAGGGACTTTTGCTGATCGGAGACGTCGACGGCCTGTTCCGGCGCCACAGGCGCACCGGAGGAACACGCGGCAAGGAAAAGCGCTGACGCGCCCAGCCCTGCCCCCTGCAAAACGCCTCGCCTAGTGAGACCTGGTGATGGTACGACGGACAACGGCGATGCAAGTGATTTCACTGTGCTTGACTCCCCCAAGGCAACGTGACGGTGCCGAGTTCGCGACCGGCACCCATCTGATCGTGTCACACCTAGATCAGTGGTCCTAGTACCCAAACGAGGTACAGCTCCACCGCGAGGGTGGATGATTAGCCGAACAAGCTTTCCAGGGCCTCACGAAACGCGCGTGTGTGGCGGTCAACGTCATCCGTTGTCGTGGTCGGACACATGAGCGCCATGTTGTGGAACGGGGTGATGAGGATGCCACGGTTGAGTGCGTGCAGGTGAAGGTACTGTTGCAATTCGAAGTCGTCAGCAGCTGCTGCCTCTGCCCCATCGTGCGGTGGCGTCGGCCGGAAACTGTACTCGGATCTTGCGCCAAGCTGGGTGACCTGCCACGGTACGTCAAACTCATCCAGCCCAGACTGGACGCCCATCGTCCACTCGGTCGCCCTGGCCGTCATGCTCTCGAACGCTTCCGAGGTAAGCACCTCGCTGAGCGTCGCGCGAATCCCGGCGAGGGAGAGCGCATTCCCCGCCAGCGTTCCACCCACCCCACCAACGTCGATGTCTTCAAGCTCAAGGCTCGCCCGCGCCCGTTCGGCAAGCGTCGTCGACATCCCGAAGGCCGCGGCCGGAATTCCACCACCAATGCTCTTGCCCACCACCACGGCATCCGGGGAAAGCCCCAGCGTCGTGGTCATTCCGCCCGGCCCCGCGCTGAACGTGTGCGTCTCATCAATGATGAGCACCACGTCGTATTTTGTGCACAGTTCGCGAACGGCTTCGTGGTAACCCTCCTCCGGAAGCACGATCCCGATGTTCGTGAGCGCAGGTTCCATGAGCATGGCGGCGATCTCGCCGGACTTCAACGCCGCCTCCAGCGCGGGAATGTCATTGAACGGCACCACAGCTGTGGTTTCGGATGGCGGCACCGGAGCGCCAATGTTTCCTCGGCGCTCCACTACAGCCCCTGCAGCATCCAGGGTGGCGAATGCTTCGTCCACCGAGCCGTGATAGCAGTAGTCATGCACCACGATCTTGCGCCTGCCGGTCACCTGCCGTGCGTACCGGATGAGGCTGCGATTCGCATCCGTCGCCGAGAGTGTGAACTGCCAATGCTGCACTCCGAAGCGTGCTGCGAGAAGCTCGGCCGCCACAGCCGCGTCTTCGGTGGGAAGCATGAACGTCGATCCGTGCGCCAGGCGGTGGGAGATCCCTTTCACCGCGGCGGGCGGGGCATGCCCGCACATCGCGCCGGTGTCGCCGAGGCACAGGTCGACGTGATCGATCCCGTCGACGTCCGTGAAGTGCGCGCCGGATGCTTCATCCACATACACCGGCCACGGCCCAGGCCATTTCGCCATCCACAGCATGGGCACGCCATCCGGCAGGTGCGGTACGGCCGCTCGCCAGAGTTTTTCGGACTCCGGGCGCGCGGAACGAAACGCCTCAATCTCCTGAAACCACAACTCAGCAAGTCGGTCGCGGTCGACAATTCCGGCCATCAGAGCGGTAAACCTGCCGTCATCCGCCCGCGGCGAGCCGCTTGCGCTTCATGGCCGAGGTGATTTGCGAGATCAAGACCAGCAGGATTGCGAGGATGAACACCGCTGAGGCGATCACGTTTGCCTCGGCAGGAATACCCCGCGCTGCAGAGATGTAGATGTACTTCGGGAACGTGCTCGTCGTACCTGAGTTGAAGTTCGTGATGATGAAGTCGTCAAAACTCAGCGCAAAAGACAATAGTGCTGCGGCAATGATGCCGGGCAGCAGCAGCGGGAACGTCACCCTCCAGAAGACTTGAGCAGGGGACCCGTAAAGATCCCTTCCGGCCTCCTCGAGGGAGGGGTCGAGCGTCGAGACCCGAGCCTTGACTGTCACAACGACAAAGCTCACACAGAACATCGTGTGGGCGATGATGATCGTCAGGAGGCCTTTCTGAACCCCCGCGCTCAGGAATTCCGCCGCGAGACCGGCACCGAGCACCACCTCAGGTGTCGCCATCGGGAGGAACAGCAGGAGGCTGATCGCGGAGCGGAACCGGAACCGGTAGCGAACGAGCGCAATCGCGATCATCGTGCCGAGAATCGTTGCCGCGATGGTCGCGCTGACGCCGATGATCAGGCTGTTCCCGAACGCAACACACACGTCGATCTGATCGCAGACGTTGAGCCACTTATCAAACGTGAACCCGCGCCAGACGATGTTCGACTTTACGGAGTCGTTGAAGGAGAACGCGAAGGTGTACGCGATCGGGATGAGCAGGAATACAAACGCGATGATGGCGTAGAGGGGCAGCAACCAGTTGCCAAACCCCAATCGGCCCACCCAGCCCGCCTTCGGCCGCCTTGTCGTTATCGCCTCCGAAACGGCGAGGCCTTCCTGAAGAGTCACAGCAGGTCCTCCGTTCCGCTCCGTTTGACGTACGCCGTCACCATGACAAGAATCACGGCCATCAGAATGATTGACAGCGCCGCAGCGACCGGGTAATTCAAGGTGACCAGGAAGTTACTCTCGATCACGTTCCCGATCATGGCTGTGCCTGTACCACCCAGGAAGTCTCGACTTGCGTTGATGTAGTCGCCAGCCGCCGGGATGAACGTCAGGAGCACGCCGGACACGATGCCGGACATCGACAACGGAACCGTGACCTTGAAAAACGTCATCGACGGCTTGGAGTACAGGTCGCTTCCCGCCTCAAGCAGTCTCGTGTCCAGCCGTTCGAGGGTGGAGTAGAGCGGGAGCGTCATGAACGGGATGAAGTTATAGGTGAGCCCGAATACGACGGCGGCCGGGGTGCCGGTGAAGTGCGCATCCGGTGCCATGAGCGAGAGCGCCTTCAGCCCGGTGATCACAAACGACTCATCGGAGAGGATCGACTTCCAGGCCAGGGTGCGCAGCAGGAAGCTGATGAAGAACGGGGCAATGACCAGCACGAGCATGAGGTTCTGCAACAGGGGCCAGCGTCTGGCCTTGACTCCGATGAAGTACGCCAGCGGATAGCTGAACAGCAGTGCAAAAATCGTGGCAAGGATCGCGTATCCGAACGATCGGAAAATGTGCTCGCCGTAGGTGTTGACGACCTCGACGTAGTTCTCCCACTTGAACGCCATTTGATATTCGCCGATGTCGCCAAACGGAATCGGCTCCTGGAACGACGTGATGACGAGGGACACCAAGGGAACCAGGAAGAACAGCATCAGGTAGAGGATGCCTGGCAGAAGGAGAAGCAGAGCTATCCGGCTCTTGCGCCGAGGCGCCTGTTCCTTGGCGGTGCCAGTCGCGAATGCGCCGAAGGCCACGGTCAGTCCTCCTCGAGCTCCGACTTGAGAGCCCGCCGCTTCTGTACCGCGATGCTCGCTGTGTCGGTGTCCGCAGGGAACCGCGGGGTGGCGCCTGGCTCATCTTCCAGACCAAAGCTGTGATCGACATCCCAACTGACCCACACCTCTGCGCCCTCGCCGGCGACCGGGCCGAAGTTCATGTTCTGCTGGAAGACCGTGAGGTTGTCCAGGCCGGGAACGGAGATCGTGTACTGCGTACTCACGCCGCTGAACGACACATCGATGATTCGACCGGGGCCAATGCTGTTGATGCCAGCGGCCGACTTGGGCGCATCCTTGTGCAGGTGAAGTTTCTCTGGCCGTACGCCGACCGTGACTTCGCCCTTGTGTCGCTGCGCGCGATTCGTAGGAACGGTGATTTTTGAGCCCTCGACGTCGACGGTGATGCTGTTGCTCGTCGAACTGGTAACTGTGCCCGTGAACAGGTTCGACTGGCCCAGGAAGTTCGCCACGAACGCCGTGCGCGGAAGCTCATAGAGTTCCTGCGGAGCACCCAGTTGTTCGATCTCGCCCTTGTTCATGACCGCGACGGTGTCGGCCATGGTCATGGCCTCCTCCTGGTCGTGGGTGACGTGAACGAAAGTGAGCCCGACCTCTTCCTGAATGGACTTCAGTTCCAGTTGCATCTGACGCCGCAGTTTCAAATCCAGTGCGCCAAGAGGTTCATCCAGCAACAGCAGCGCCGGACGATTCACGATTGCTCTGGCCAGCGCAACACGCTGCTGCTGACCACCCGACAACTGCTGCGGCTTTCGCGTGGCCAGGTGATCGAGCTCGACGAGGATGAGCGCCTCGTGGGCCTTCCCCACCGGGTCGTCGATCTTGCGTCGCCGCAGACCGAACGCCACGTTGTCGAGCACCGTCATGTGCGGAAACAGCGCGTAGCTCTGGAACACGGTGTTGACCTGCCGCTGGTACGGCTTCAGCTTCGTGACGTCCTTCCCGCCGATCAGGATGGAACCCTCTGAAGGATCCTCCAGACCAGCGACGAGACGCAGGGTCGTCGTCTTGCCGCACCCGGATGGGCCCAGCAGCGCGAAAAATGACCCAGCGGGAATCGTCAAGTCCAGGTGCTCGATGGCGGTGAAGCCGGGGAATCTCTTGCGGATTCCCACCAGTTCGAGGTCTGCCCCGCTCTCGGCGAACGTCCCGGACACCACCTCAGGCCCCGAGGAGAATCGCCTGGAACTGCGCGTTGTACTTCTGGTCCTCCGCGGAGCTCAGGCTGCGGAACACGTGCGCGTTCGCGAGCGTGGCATCCGACGGGAAGATCAGCTGGTCGTTCGCGAGCTCGGGGTCGAGAGCCATCATGGCGTCCTTCGTTCCCGCAACCGGCGGAATGTAGTTCACGTAGGCAGCAACCTGCGCCGCGACCTCGGGGTCGTAGTAGTAGTTGATGAGTTTCTCAGCGTTCTTCTTGTGCGCAGAGCCGATCGGGATGATGAAGTTGTCGTTCCACAGCGTTCCACCCTTGCTCGGAAGCGAGAATGCCCAGTGGTCGCCAGCCTCAAAGTTCAGCTGCGTGATATCGCCCGACCACACGATCGCCGCGAGCGTGTCACCGTTCTGAAGGTCTTCCTTGTAGGAGTTGCCCTTGATGTTGCGGATCTGCCCGTCCGTGACCTGCTTTTGCAGCACGTCAATGGCTGCGGTGTACTCGGCATCGCCCCAATCGCCGTCGATCTGCGTCCCCAGGTCCTGCATGATGCAGCCCATGGTGTCGCGCATCTCGGACAGAACACCGACGCGTCCCTTCAGGGACGGGTCCCACAGGTCAGAGACGGACGTGAGTCCACCGGGGAGCTGGTCTTTGTTCCACGCAATGCCGGCAAATCCACCCTGCCAGGGCAGCGAGTACTTGCGTCCGGGGTCGAAGGAAACATTGGCAAGCTCCGGCACGAGGTTCTTCTTGTTCGGAATCATCGCGTCGTCGAGCTCCTGCGTGTAGCCGAAGCGAATCCAGCGGTCGACCATCCAGTCGGTGAGGCACACCGTGTCGCAGCCGATGTCCTGACCCAGCTTCAGCTGGTCCTTCACCTTGCCGTAGTACGTGTTGTTGTCGTCGACGGCCTCCGTGTAGGTGGCCTTGATGCCCGACTGCGCCTCAAACGCCTCCAGTGTCGGGTAGTGGCCGTTGTCATCGACGTCGAGGTAGAGCGCCCAGTTGTCCCAGCGAACGATCTTGTCGGTGTCCGACTTGTCCTTGGCTGCCTCTGGCGCGCCGGATCCTGCAGGCGTGCAGGCTGCGAGCGCTAAGGCTCCTGCGCCGATCCCGGCGCCCTTCAGCATGTTGCGACGCGAAAACTGTGAGCGCTGGGCCTGGATGACGAGGCTCCGAATGAACGGATCTTCCGGCAGTGGTTTGGTCATGAGTGCGCGACTCCTTACAACGGGTGCAAATGGGGCGGATACAACATTGTTCCGTGAGGTGATACTGCCACACTGCGACGCAAATAAACACCAGAAAATTGCCGAAACATCGACATTCCCTCCACAATTTCACGAAATCAGCATGTTTCCACCCATAAATGTGCGGAATCCATCGTGAGCGACGAGTAATGTTGGTGTCATCAAAACGCAACGACGCGTCGACGGCATCGCAACTTTGCCCATGCCTCCGATGCGGTCAAATGGGCAGGAGAATAATGAAGGTCGCCATCCCCAGGGAGATCAAGAACAACGAATTCCGGGTTGCCATAACCCCGGCAGGAGTTCATGATCTGGTCGTGAATGGCCACGAGGTTATCGTGGAAACCGGAGCCGGCCTTGGGTCCTCTATTACCGATGCGGAATATGAATCCGCCGGTGCAACGATTTCCGCAAACGCCGCAGACACCTGGGCGGCAGCAGACATGCTGCTCAAGGTGAAGGAACCGATCCAGGAGGAATACGGTTACTTCCGCGAGGGAATGCTGATCTTCGCCTACCTGCACCTCGCAGCAGAGCCAGAGCTCACCGCGGCACTCGTCTCTTCCGGCGTCACCGCTGTCGCGTATGAAACCGTGCAGCTTCCCAGCCGGGCACTCCCCCTCCTTGCCCCCATGAGCGAGGTTGCCGGTCGTCTGTCTGCCATTGTCGGCGCGAACGCCATGCTCAAGCCAAACGGCGGACCCGGACTTCTCGTGCCAGGCGTCCCCGGCACCTACCCCGCGAAAGTTGTTGTGCTCGGTGGCGGCGTGGCCGGCACAAACGCTGTGTCCGTGTCCGTTGGGCTCGGCGCTGACGTGACAGTGCTCGACACGAACCTTCAGCGCCTTAAAGAACTCGACGAGGTGTATGCGGGCCGAATCAAGACCATCGCCTCAAACGGTTTCGAAATCGAACGGGCACTTCTGACCGCCGACCTCGTGATCGGCTCTGTGCTCGTCCCTGGCGCCAAAGCACCCAAATTGGTGAGCAACGATCTCGTCTCTCGTATGAAGCCTGGCAGCGTACTCGTGGACATTGCCGTCGATCAGGGTGGCTGCTTTGCCGACTCTCATCCCACGACCCACGACGACCCAACGTTCAGGGTGCACAACTCGCTCTTCTACTGCGTCGCGAACATGCCCGGTGCCGTACCGAACACCTCGACGTACGCGTTGACGAATGCCACGATGCCCTACGTTCGCGCACTCGCGAACAAGGGCTGGCGAGACGCTTTGCGTGCGGATGATGCGCTCGCGCGCGGGCTCAACACCCATGGCGGTCACGTGGTGTACGAACCGGTAGCCACCGCACTCGGTTTCGATCACGTGCCGCTCGCTGACGCGCTGGCATAGCAGTCACGCCGGGAACGCCAACTGCGGGAGCACCGCTCTGCTCATGAGGCCAGCCGGCTCGAGGAGGACGAGGGTGTCCGGCGAGCTCACCGGTAACGGAAGATGGCGACTGCGCGTAAGCGCACGGAAGTCAGCGACCGGGCAATCGTGGAACGCAATGGGCCACCTGGTTTTGACGGCGGTCAGGAGACTCCACGCGCCTTGCCAGGAATCCGGATCTCCCAAAAGAATTTCCGCTGTGGACGCCACGCTCAACTGATTCACGTCTGTGCCCAAAGCGTTTAGCGTCGTGACTGTCCCCAACCGCTCCAGCCGAGCGCGGATTGCGGCCGGGCGGGAGGAGACGATAACGAGTGGAATCCCCGGGGTGACGCGGAGTTCTTGCGCGTGGCCAACCTCGTCCAGTGAAACTTTTATTGCCGCCACGGACGTGACCTGCACGCGATGACCGTTCCAGATCCCGCCGCCTGGCCCCAGGTCAGCCAGGTAGTCGTTCGGTGAGCCTCCCGCGAGCACAAAGTCTTGTTTGCTCTGCATCCTCAGGTACAGCGTCGACTCACACAGTTCGGAGAGGGACTGCAATCGCCCGCGAATGGTGCTGGCGGAAAGAACTAGGCTCACTCCGGCGCGCGGTCCCTCCCTGGCAAGTCGACTCAGCTTCTCAACAAGGATCGGCACGTAGTCCGCAGGTACGCGTCCAAGCAACTCATCAACATCGTCGACGAGGACAAGGGTCGGATGCCGCGACTCACCCAGTGCATCCACAAGCGCGGACACTGCGTCCCAGGCGCCCTCCACCGACGCGGGGATGACCAGTGACTCGGTGGCGCCGGCCGCGAGGGCCGCGAGGGCCGTGCTCTTTCCACTCTGATGGCCGCCAAGCACCATCACATTGCCGTGAGCAACAGGGTCGAAAATCGCGGGGTCTTGCCGCTGGTTCTCCGGGAGGTCAAGCAGCCCGAAGGCGATGCCCGGAGCCGGAACCACAGGAACGTCGGCTGGCAGCAGCGCGGAAGGCAGGGCATCAAGCCACGGCCTAAACGGTGCACGAGAATTTTCGGTGCCCACGGACGCACGTCGTGCGATCTGGGCTGCCTGCTCGGCGGAAGTACGGGCGAGTTGTACCAACTCTGGCTCGCCATTTCCTCTCGCGACGAGCGCTCTCCCGGCGATATTTCTCGGCAACGTCGCGGCATCCGGTACACCGATCACCGCAACGCTGTCTTCGACATTCGTCACCCTGAGGGATACCCGAAGGGAACAGTTTGCGAGCACAGCGTCACGAACCGACGCCGCCGGTCTCTGCGTGCACAAAATGAGATGGATTCCGAGCGAGCGCCCTCGCGAAGCGAGATCGGCAAAAAGTTCGTGAAGCTCGGGAAGCTGCGCGGTCAGAGTCGCGAACTCGTCGACGACAATCACGAGCCTCGCCAGTTCAACGCCGATGCCCAGTTCCTCCACGGAACGGGCATCCGCTTCGGCGAGAATCTTTTCCCTTCTGCCAAGCTCCGCACGCAAGCTCAGAATTGCTCGTCGCGCGCCGGACTCGTCGAGGTCGGTGAGCATCCCCACAGAGTGTGGCAGGCCGGCAACCGCGGAGAACGGGGCACCGCCCTTGAAATCGACGAGGAGGAAGTTCAGCTGAGTTGGATCGTGGACGCTCGCCATGGCGAGAATCCAGGTCAGCAGAAGCTCGCTTTTCCCGCTGCCCGTTGTGCCCCCGACGATGGCGTGCGGACCGTCGACGACGAGGTCCAGAAGCACGCCACCGTCCACCCCCACTCCGACGCAAGCGGCAAGTGATCCCCCGTGGGAGGGCTGAGGCTGCTGCAGAGTGTTCATGGCAACCTCTTTCACGAGAGTGTGCCCCAGTGGTCGCGGCAGTTCAACGGCGGCTGCGGAGAGCGTGTCGGCGAACGCTCGAGCCTGGCGGTCGCTCGCGAACTCCGGGGCGAACTCGTCAGAATTCGCACCATCCGGATGCCGCGAAATGCGTGCACTAGAGCCGACGACCGTGATCACGATTCGGCAATCCGGTGGAAGAGAATGCTCCTCCCCCGCGATCGCCACGAGGACTGAGCGGGAGCCGGCCCGCTCATGAAACTTCACCCGGTCACCATCGCCGACCGCTGCGTCTCGGCTGTTGCGCGGGGCACCGCGCGTAACAACGCGCGCGGCCGTGCCAGCCGACGCGTCCTCGTGCGGCAAGTCCAACACCCAGTCGAATCTGAGCCCCGTCGTTCTCGTGGCAGAGAATTCAGTCGGAGCAAGTGCGTGCGCGAGCTGCACAACGATGGCGTTCGCGAGGGCAAGAGCCTGCGTTCCAGACCCGCACACGCCAATTCCGTGGGTTGCATCCACAACGATGGGTGCCTCGGTGAGCACGCGGGCACGCTCGAGCAGTGCCGAAAGGGCGACCGCGGTGTCGTCCGCTTCGGAGAGTTCCGGCTCCCCCTGAAATCGGAGAGTGCTCTCGACCTGTCCGGTACCCAACCGGACGAAGAGCTCATCGCCCAGCTTCGACCGCCAGCGTTCAGAGTTGCGTGTCGGGGACGACAGCACGCTCGCCACGCGGGGATACCGGCGATCCAGGGCGAGGCGCTCGCGCGCGTGTCCCTCGTCAACGGCGTGAATGGCGGCCACAAGATCCCGCTCGAATCGATTGTGCTCCCTGCGCGCATCCGCTTTCGCGCGCCTGCGCGAATCACCGAGGCTTGCCACCGCGATGACGGGACCGAGGAGAGCAAACACGAGCGCGAACGGTGAGCGGGTGAACCCCCACAGTGCCACGGCTGCCACTACCGGAGCGAGAGTGGCCAGAACCGGGAACGGGTTCTTCATCGGTTCCGCAGGTGCACGCGGCACCGCGAGTGCCCTGGGCTGTTGCGTCACGTTTCAAGATCAGCACGAACCGTTTGCCTTCGCGGCACAGTCTGCACTCCTGGTGGAGAACTTGCTGCGCTCCCCGTCTGGTGGGAGAAGCCCGGTCAGCTGACGATAAAGAACTGCTCACCAAGGTCAACCCGCGAACCGCGTACCAGCCGATAACGTCGCTCTGGGTGGCACCGGATGGGCTTGGCCTCTGGCTCCCGGACGATCGTGCCATTCCCGGAATAGCGATCCTTGACCCAGAACACCCCGCCCTCCTGACCGAATTCGAGGTGTGTTTTTGACACCGATCGACTGGAGTCGATCACGCGGACAAGCTGGTCGAAGTATTCTCCGGGCTCCGGTCGCGGGCTGCGTCCGATGAGCCCGGTGCCGTACACCGTGAAGGACTCCCCCGTGCTGAATTGCAGCACGTAGCGTTCCCCCTCCTGATGGCTCGCGACGATGCGAGTCGGCTCGATGTCCTCGTCGAACTGCTCGTGATCAAGCGCGACAGAGGGTTTCGGTTCTGGTTCCGGTTCTGGTTCCGGTTCAGCCTCAGCCTCAGGTTCCGGCTCCGGCTCCGGTTCCGGCTCCGGCTCCGGCTCCGCTTCCGGCTCCGGATACGGCTCCGCATCCTGTTCAACCTGCTCCAGGCGGTCAACGGCATTCGTGTCTCGGGGGCGCGGGGCTTCCTGATCGACGGCACCGACCACGAAACCGCACTCGCCACAGAAGATATCGTCCGGCGAGACCGGCGCTCCGCACTGCTGGCAGGAAGCGGCAGCGGACATCCCCCCCGTCGAGGCGTTCGTCCACGGCTCGGGATCGGCAACCGGCCGAGTCAGCGGCGATGGGATCATGGTGCGGTGGGATTGGGCGGACGATGTCGTGACAGCCCTACCGCACTCACCACAGAACATGGCGTCGGAGGGCAACTCGGTACCGCAATAGTTGCACGTCACCGCTTGCTCCTCTCTCGCTTGAACAGGCTTGAGACACTATAGCCACCGAGGCTTCGGAGCGAAACGAGGGCTTTTATTCGTTCCCAGCGCGTGAGGTTGTAGTCGAGGGAGTATCGCAGGTCATCCACCGACTTCCACAACTGTTCAGCCTGCTCAACGTCCGGCTCTCCCGGCGAGAAGACCGCGCGATCAGCGACCGCAGCCAGAACAAACGGTTGGGTCCCCCCCACGACCTGGGCGATTTCCAGCCGTGTTGGAGTGGGGCCAGGGGTGTACCCGTGATCCAATACCGCGTCCTCAAACTCGTCCCAACCACCCGAGATCCTCTCAAGTGGGGTCTGAGCGAGCCGCCGAAGTCTCCTGCGTCTCCACTTGGCGACGGCGATGGTGAGGAACGGCGAGAGCAGCACAAACATGACGAGGCTCGCCCAGCCGAGCCCGGAGAGCACCCGAAGGAAAATCGTCAACGCCGGATTATCCAGTGGTGCCTGATCCTGGCTGGCGCTTGGGGGCAATTGCGTATCACGCGTGTCCGACTCCAATTGCTGCGGCTGCACGGGCGACTGCGGCCTCGCGACTTTGGTCGGATCCTGCGGCTCAGCATCCGGAATCGGTCTGATCGGCGGAGTTGGATCAATCGTCACCCACCCGTACTGGGTTGTGTTGACTTCAATCCACGCGGAAATGTCACCACCAGTGATCGCGGTCGGGCCGCTCTGGTTGATGTCCTGCGGCGCGAAACCCAGCACGACGCGCGCCGGGAAGCCGAGTTGTCTCGCCATCAGGGCGGCTGTCACGGCGTACTGTTCCTGATCTCCGATCATGCGCTGCGCGGTCAGCAGTTCCGTGATGCGGTCGGCAGAATGACCAGACCTACTCGCCGGTTCCGTGGAGGAGACACCGTGGCTGACGTAGCCGTCCTGGCGCAGCCCGTCGATCATCGCGACGAGGCGATTTCCGGAACCGGTGATCCCCGACACGTAGTCGTCCAGTGCTGCCGCGAGCCCATCGGGAACAACCGTGATGGGAGGGAGGTCGACGCTCCCTGGCTCGAGGGAAGCAAGATCTGCTTCGCTGGGCTGAGTCGGGAGAATCGCGCTCACCGAATAGGTGTCGCCCGATTTCAGTCCGCCGACGATGGCGGCGGTGTCGCTGTTGTCGTTGTAGTAGAAGTTGCCCAGCAGCGTGTTCGCATCGGAACCACCGAACGCCACGCGCTCCAGTTTTCCGATGGTGGGCATCCACACGCCGGTGTAGCTGCCGACGGTAACCTCCATCGTTACCGGTGTCCCGGATACGCCGGACTGATTGACGCTCAGCGGAACTCGGGTGAACGCACCGGATGCGCTGTTCACGCTCCCGTGCCCCACCGAGTAAACGACGCCGTCATAGGCATCGAGTGTTGCAATCCGGATGCGCGATTCCGCTGGCATCCCGGTGACAGTCAGGACCGTCCTGCTTTGCGTTGCTGGCTGCTCATACTTGCGGAAACCGCTGAGTGGGCTCGGATAGTCACGCGAGTCAAAAGGTTGCGCTATGGCGGTGCGCAAGACAACGCGATCCGATACCGGCGGCAACAATTGGGAAGCACCGAAGGATGCGGATGCTGCAATGGCGAGAATGATGCCCGCGCTCAGAAGGGTGCGCGCGCCGACAAACCCACCATCCGCAATGTTCTCGACGGGTTGACCATCCGCGCTGAGGTTTTTGGCGGAGAGCAGCCGAATTGACTCCCTGCGGCGGTACCAGCGATTCCAGATCAGCCAGACCAGAATCGTCGCCGTGAGGCCGATCGCCTCCGCAAACGGCCAAAATGCAGTATCCGGTCCGAAGAGGATTCCGACGATAAACACGACGACGGGGCCGAGTACGGCGAGCTCCCCGAACGGAGCGCGCAGAGCGACGGTCAGGGCGACAACAACGGTGACCAGAATGAGGATGAATGCGGGAATCAGCAGGGACTGGTAATTGCCCACCGGCAGGCTGATCGTCAGCAACTGCTTCCAGCTCGTTGCCGTACCAACAACCAGTTCCTGAATTCCGGCGAGCGACGGCAGGAACCGCCCCAGCGCGCGATCCGGCACAGCAAGGGGTACCCCAAACAGAAGGTAGGCGACGAGCGTCGCGAGCATCACCGTGAGGCTGGACCAGCGATACACGGCGCCGGCAATGGCAATGGCTGCAGCGGCAACGAACGTGACCGCGATAAGCACGACGAGGGAAAGACTGGAGTAGCTCGGCCACAGCGCGAGGGAGGCGATGCCGGTCGAGATCGCCAGCATCACCGTCGATACGGCAATGAATCCGACACTCCTCACAGGGATGCGCTCAGCACTTCCCTTCACCCCAGTCACGCTGCGGCCGATCGCGCGAGGGATTTCTGCAGGTCTTCGAGGTAGCCGATCGTGAGGACGCTGAGCCCTGGGACACGTCGAAGTCCTGGAACAATCTTCGGGTCGCAGACGATCGCCACGACCTCGACGTCCACGGGGAACAAAGCAGACGCGGATCGCAATTGGGTCGGCGTCGTCGTCGAACCGCACACCAGGAACGCCACGGAAATACCGGCGACCTGTTCGGACACCACACGCGCCACGTCGCGAACGTCCAGAGCTGACTCGTCCAGATCGATGACGGCCAGATCATCGAGGAGTCGACTTCTCGTGAGCGTGCTCAAGCGGGAGACGGCAAACACTTTGCGCTTGGCAAAGTCCGGTGTGCGCTCGCCCACAACGACGGAAACCTCCCTGGCATCGCGGATGGCGCGAACGCCCAGGGACCCCGCGACGCTCACGGCGAGTTCGAACTCCTCGTCGTTCGCGTAGTCGGCTGCCGCAAGGCTCAAGGCAATGACGAGGTGGCTCCGCCGCGTTTCCTCGAACTGACGCACCATGTAGCGCCCGGTCTTGGCCGTGCTCTTCCAGTGGATGTAGCGTCTCTCGTCCCCTGGAACGTATTCGCGCAACGCGTGAAAGGACACGTCGCTGTTGGAGATCTGACGGGTTGGATTGCCCTCCAGGTCACGAATGAAGCCGGTGGTCGTGCTGGGAACGCCGATGGTGCGCGGATGGATGTACATCCACTCCGCCTCAGTCCAGATCAGTTCCCGCCTGACCAAACCGATCGGGTCGGCACGCACGGTCCGCACTGGCCCAATCTGAACGACGCCGCGATGCGCGGTCGGTACAAGAAACTCGTGGGTGAACTCCGCCGCCTTCGCGAGGGACGGCATCGTGACGGCGGCGAGCGCAGCCCCCACCGGGATCTCGACTGTTGCACCGAGAATCCGATGCCGGGTGGGGTTTGCGATCGTCACGGTTGCGGCCGCAGGCTCGCCGACGATGACCCGTGAGTGCGCCGTTTTGAGCTGGACGGTGAAGGAACTCCGACCGACGAGGTAGATCACGGCAACGAGCACGAGCACGAGCCCCGCCCAGGCAACAACCACGAGCTCCATCCACCCCAGGCCATACCCGAACGCGAAGGCGAGAGGCACGATCACGAGCATCGACCAGCCGAGCGGCGTGACAACGGAAGAGATTCGGCCGATCCAGGACCTCGCTACGCCCTCCATTTCGCGGGTGACCCGCACGACGGCAACAATCGCGTCGGCCAGTCGGCCCGTGCGGTTGCCGACAATTTTCGTCCGGACGTTCGTCAAACCCTGCGTTGCGGCAGCTGACGTCGAATCGAAGCGTGTGGAGGACATGGTGCTGCTGAACCGAGTCTGCACGTTCGGCGGCTTCTGCGCGCTCAACGAACTCTGCGCAGCCTGCGGCTTTTGCACGTTCGGCAACTCCTGCGCCGGCGGTTTCTGGCCAGCCGGCGAATTCTGATCTGCCTCGGTCTGGCTCACACGGCTTGCCGATCAGAGGGAGGCGGGGTCTCCAGGAGCAACTGGCTGATGATGCTCGATGCCGTTACCCCCTCGAACTCGGCCTCAGGGTCGAGAACCAGTCGGTGTGCAAGCACTGGTTCAGCAAGCACCTTCACGTCATCCGGGATGACGTAGTGCCGTCCACTCGCCGCAGCAAGGGTCTTCGCGGTTCGGACAAGAGCGAGTGCCGCCCGAACGCTTGCGCCAAGGCGCACTTCATCCGAGTTTCTGGACGCATCGACGAGCCTGGAAACGTAGTCATTGATCGACGGGTCAACGTGGACCGTGCGGGCCAGAGCCCCCATTTCGATGATCACTTTTGCGGTCACGACCGTGGGGATCACGATGTCGTGCGCTTTCGTGCCTGAACCCTGAAGGATGCGCAGCGTTGAGGCGTGATCCGGGTATCCGATCGAGGCTTTCATGATGAAACGGTCAAGCTGCGCCTCGGGAAGTCGGTAGGTTCCTGCCTGCTCGATGGGGTTTTGCGTGGCGATCACCATGAACGGCGCCCCGACGCTGTGGGTGACGCCGTCGACGGTGACCCGGCCCTCCTCCATGACCTCCAGGAGTGCAGCCTGAGTTTTCGGGCTCGCCCGGTTGATTTCGTCGGCGAGCACGATGTTTGCAAACACCGGCCCCTCGTGGAACTCGAAAGATCCGGACCGCTGATCGTAAATGCTCACCCCGGTGATATCGCCAGGGAGGAGGTCCGGCGTGAACTGGATCCGGCTGTTCGTGCCGTCAACGCTCTGCGAAATCGCGCGCGCCAGGGAGGTCTTTCCCGTGCCTGGGTAGTCCTCCAGGAGCAAGTGACCCTCGCTCAGGAGGGACGTGAACGCGAGCTTGACGACAAAAGTCTTGCCGAGCAGCACCTGGTCGACGCCAGCAACAAGCCGGTTGAAGATGTCGGCAAACCACGCAGCCTGCTCTGGTGTCATCGTCTTAGCACCGCCGCTCTGGGGGGCGCGGGTGATGGTTTTCTCGCTCATTCTGGTGCCTCCGTGCAGGTTGCTTCTGCATATTCAGGATCGGTGAAGTAACGGTTGTTGTGTTCTGGCGACACGCCGACTCCGAAGTCGACGACAGCTTTTATCCGTACGCTCGTGTGACCGATGAGCGGAATCGCGGGCGACGGAACCGTGTTGTACGGGCCGTATCCGCCGTATCCCAGTCCGGTGTTGAAGGCATAGGTGAACGTGACCGGGAAGTCTCCCGCGTTCACGGGCGGTCCTGGAACAACCTCGGCGCCGACAACGCAACTCACGACAGTGCCCCGCGTGTTCAACGGGGTTCGCGTCACGCCGTTCGACGGGGCACCGCAGAAGGTGTCTGTGAGGTCACGGCAGCCTCGGAATCGAATCGTGAGGGCATTCCCGTACACAGAGGCATCCTGGGCCGAAGTCAGGAATTGACCCTCGACGACGTCCTTCCAGTTGTTGTCGCCGTTCACATCGAACTGGTATTTTGCTGCCGTCAGCGAGGCCACAGAAAGTCCGGTGCGCACTTGAATGTCGTACTGCCCGCCCTGCGGCTGGAGCCAGACGCGCCCAGACGCCTTGCCCGGTGATCGCATGGTCAGTACCTCGCCGGAGGCCGTCGGCGTGCAGTAGTACCCGTTGTCGGCGTAGACGACGTACTTGTAGGTGTGCTGGTCCTGCACCGTCGTGTCATCCCACGTGGTTGCCGCAAAGCCCGGAGTACCAGAACCAGGCGTCGGAGCCTGACACGTCGTCGGCAACACATCCGTGGATTCGAAGCGACCGACCGTGTACGTCACGCTGGGAGCTCCCTGCGGGCTGCTCGCCCCCCAGGTGACCCGCACGTGACCAGACGAGTTGAACACGACGCCTGTGACACCGCCCGCCGCCATCCCCGGAGGGCCAACTGCCGTCACCAGCACGGACGGATTGCGCAGCCAGGCGGACTCTCCGGTCACTTGCGCGCTGTTCCTCGCGTAAACATTGACGGAATAGGCCACGCCTGGAGTGAGCGTGGTCGAGGTGTTCCCAAAGGCAAGACTCGTTGTTCCGACAGGAACGAGCCGGGATACGTCGACGCTCGGTCCCGTAATTCTGACGGTGTACCCGCTGACGGGCGAACCGTGCGCTGGGTCGGCGACCGGCGACCAGGCAATCGCGAGGGATCCGCCGGCCGGAGCCGTGTTTGTGGGGATCGCGGTCAACCCGCCCGGAGCGGCCGGGAGCACATCCGACCACACGGGAATGGCGATTCCTGCCGGATCCGATGGTCCGATGGCGTTGATTGCCACGACCGAGATCCGCAGTGCGCTCGTCGGACCGTTCCCAGGAGTCTTGATCGCGCACCCGTTGTTGACGGCGCACTGGGTGACGCTGTACACCGCAGCGGTGTCTGTCCTCGTCGCCGTCACTTCATACCCGGTAATGGGCGAATTGTTGAACGAGCCCGGACTCCAGGCGATGGTCACGCTCTGATCACTGAACGACGCGACCTTCACACCGGTCACGGGATCAGGGGCATCCTGAATCTGCAGTTTCAGATTTCCCCAGACGAACCGGTCAGGGTCCCCCGTGGCATCCGCCACCTGGTATTGCACGTTGATGTCCTGTGCCGGCGCTTCCTTCGTCACCACAACCGTCAAGGTCCTGAGGTTCGCCCCCGGAGTGATCGTCACCCCTGCGGGCAGCGAGGCGCCGTCGATACCGCGGATGCCCACAACCGTGAGCGGCGTTCCGGGGAACGGGTTCGTCGCGTCATCGTTCGAGAGCACGTCAATCGTGGTGGTCTTGCCTCGAGGAGTGATGGCGCTGTCGGAGGACGGTTTGGCGAGGGGACGACTTGAGGCGACAACGTTGAGTTGGATGCTGCCGGCCTTGCCCTCGACGAGATCGTCGCGAACACCGAGAACGAGCGCCGTCGACGAACCCTTCACCGCGTTCGGCTTTGCCGTGATGGAGAGGGTTTGACCGGTGAGCGTGTAGCTGAATCCAACCGGGAGCGGAGCGAGCGCCGTATAGGCGAGTTCATCGAGGTCGTCTGGGTACGGATAGTTGGTGAGCCTCAACAGGTCGATGGTTTTTTCCTGGGCTGGCTCGAAGTCAATCACCGCGCCGTTGAACACCGGCGGTTGATTCTCTCTCGGCGTGACAGTAATGGGGAGCACGAGAGTCGCCGTGCGGCCATTCGGGTCATCCGCAGAGGTACCGTCCGTCACCTCGAACGAAATCGACGCGGGTCCAAAGTACTTCTCTGCTGAGCGGAACACGAGCGTCTGGTCATCCTGGACAAGACTCCCACCGTCCGCGTGGGTGGCACGAACAGTGGTGGTGTCTGCGAGACGAACAGGCTTGCCACCAATGGCAATCACATAGTCATTGAGCGGGATGGTGAGGGTTGACTCGCTCGGGATAGACAGCGGCCTTGCCTTGCGGTTCACCTGCGGGAGTGCGTCATCATATCCGGGCACCCACACGAAGGCATAAGCCACGATGGACGGGTCATCCGGGTTGGAGACCGAGAACGGGATGATCTGGCGCTTTTGACCGACCGTAACCGTCATCCGCTTATTCGAGGTGATGGACACGTTGCTGTCGTAGCCGCTCAGCAGCGACACGCCAAGGCCGCTCACCGGCCCGTCCGCGAAAAATACGTTCGCGAGCACGTTCACATCGATCGTGTCGCGACCGAGAACGTCGGTGAGAGTCAACACTGTGTCCCGCGCGATCGGCAGTGCGCGCGGGGCGTCCGGCGACACATTGACTGTCACAAAGTTCTGGCTTGTTCCGCCGAACTCGTTCTGGATCGAGTAGATCAACCCGTAGCGGCCGGCCTCCGCGGGCGGAGTCACCGTCACGACGGTGCCGTCGGTGGACGCCTCGACATCCTGATCGCTCACCGCATGCACCTCGGTCACCGTGAGCGCGCTGCCATCCGGGTCTGAGTCATTTGCGAGCACCTGGATCGTGACGGAGCCGCCAGGCCGAATCGAAACCTCGTCTGCGATCGCAACGGGGTTTCGCGCCCCCGCAACCCTGGGGCTGATCCCGATGCGCACGGTACCGGTAGCTCTCGCCCCCAGCGCGTCGATGACGGTGTAGGTGAACGTGTCTGTGCCCGCCGAATAATCCCCTGCTTCGTAACTGAACGCGTCGGATCCGCTTGCGGTGACGGCGCCCTTCTGAGGGTTCGTTTCCTGACCGAGCAATTGTACGGAGTCGCCGTCCGGGTCAATCCCGCCAAGAGGTATCTGGATCGTGACTTTCTCGCCGGCAAGGACCCGCGCGGTGACCGTCACCGGTTCCGGCGCGTTGTTCGTTGCCGTGACGACCTCTCGGACGGCAATGCGTACCTCAGCCTGCGACGTCTGCCCGTCTGGACCACTCACCGAATAGCTTGCCGTGAAATTACCCGGCTTATCCGGAGCGAGGTACCTCAGGATATTTCCAGAAGCAAAGAGCAGTCCGGAGTCTCCCCTGAGGGTCGTCGTCAACTGTGGATCCAAGGTGAGTGTTTCCCCATCAGGCTGAACGTCGTTGTCCAGAACCGGGATGTCGATCGCGGCGCCAACCCGAACGGAAATCGAGTCGTCAGTGGCGATCGGAGGCTGGAGGCTGACCGGTCGCGGGATCTCGATGACCGTCACGCTGCCGTCCGCGGATGCCAAGCCGTTCGTGACCGTATAGCCGAACGTCACCGGCCCGTCCTCCTGGGGCGCCGTGAGCGTCACCCGAATGGAACGTTGGTCGAGAATTTCAGTTTGAATCCCCGCGCCGGGAGCAACTCCATTCACGCTGGTGACGAGCAAGACCCCGCCGGCCGGATCGAAATCCGAATTGGCGACGTCCACAGTTTCACTGCTCAGCGACTGAACGAACACGGTCTTCGGTACGGTAATTGGCCTGGTATTTGCATCCGGCGGTGCTGCGACATCAATGCGCAGAGTTCCCGTCGCGGTCTGGTCACCATCGGTCACGACATATTCAAGACTGAAAGTTCTCACCTGGCTGCTGGAGAAGCGGAAGGTGCCGGAATCCGGGCTCGCGGTAATTGCCGCCCCCGTGCGAGACGGAACACTGCTCAAGCGCACCGTTCCTGTGCCCCCTCGAACGTGGATCAGCGGATTTATCGTGACATCCTGCCCTGCGTAGGCGAGAACAACGAAGGGGTCGGCAATGATCGGAACGCTGCCAGGCGCGCTGACGGTGATGGAAAGATTCCCAGAGGATTGCGCAGCACCATCCGTGACAACGAGGGCAACGGAACGAGACACACTCGCAGCTCCACCCTCGACGAAGACGACGGTGCCGTCGGGTTTAAAGCTCGCGACGTCCGGGGACGCCGTCGTTGCCGACGAAAGGTAGAAGGCGTCACCATCGGGATCAACCCAGTCGCCAAGGACGGATGCCGTGACCCGACCCCCCTGCGCGACCAGTGTCTTACTGCTGCGCACTTGCACGGGCGGGGAGTTCTCGTTCGGCTCGCGCACGGTGACCGTGACCGTCGCACTCGCCTCACCACCGCGGCCATCGGTGATCGTGTAGGGGAACGACAACGTCCCGTGCGCCGCAGGAGTTAACGTCACCTGGATCTGTTGGCGGTTGTTGACGAGATCGAGTCGGCCGATGGACTCGGCAATCTCACCAGACTGGGAGATGACGAGAACGTCGCCGTTCGGGTCGTAATCGTTCAACAGAACGGGCAGGATGGCACTTCGGCCCGGCCGCGCTCCGAAGGCATCGTCAACGGCAACCGGAGGTTGCTGCACTTTCTCGTACTCTGGAGGCGTGTCGAGGCTCTCCTCCGTCACCTGCTGCTGTTGCTCCTGAACGTGGACGAGCCCGTCCCAATTGTCGATGAGCTCCCCGTGGGCCTGCATGGCCCAGGACCCGCCGCCGCGCGGGTCGTTCAGGACCACGCGTTCGCCGTTCTGATTGAACCCCAACCTGACGGCACCCTGAGGCATCGCCGCGAGCGTAAGGGTGACCGCGTCTGACGAACCACACTGCCGCCAGCCGGTGCCATCAGACCAGGCGGCGTACGTGCAGCCACCCGTCACGAGGGGCGGTGCTGGGTTACCGACGACGCCAGACACCACGGTTCGCATCTCCCCGGCGACCGCGGGAATGGCGAGAAGCCCGCCGGAGTAGGCAAGCAGGATGTCGCTTCCCGTTGTGGACGGTTCCTGCAGTGTGACGTTGCCACCGACCCCGACCAGAGTGGACATGTCTACCTGCCGACCGTCGACAATCAGCGTCCTCGACGTGGCATCAAGTACGGCCCAGTCCGAACCAACCCAGGTGACAGAGAGCACGCTCGCGGCATCCCCGATCGCCACCTCGTGCGACTCAACGACGGAGGCCGTGACTGCCGCATCGATGCGAAACACGAGCCCGGCGTCGCGCGAATACGCGATGAGGAACCCGTCCTCGTTCATGGCGTAGACGGAGTTCGCTCCCAGGCTCAAGGTCGGCGTCGACACCGGATCATAATGTTGAAATTCGTCAATCGGGACGATCCACACTTCACCGTCACCGTCGCCAACCACGACATTGTCGCCCGCGATGAAAAGTCGAGGAGAGTTCGTCGGCATGGGTACGCTGTCGACAATGGTGGAGGTGGCCGGGTCGACAATGTCGACTTTGCTGCTGCCCTCGTCGAACAGCAACACCGTGAAACCGCTCTGCACAACCTCAAGCTCGCTGCTGTCGGTGGGAACGACGGTATTCAGTTCCCGAATTTCCACATTTGCTCGCCCAATGAATTGCTTCGTCCCGTTGGATACCCAGACCGAAGCGTCATTGAGCTCCACTTTTTGCGCGGGATAACCGCCGGAGACGACCGCAGTCGTGACGACCACAGCAACAATGGCGATCCCACTCGTGAGCGAGGCCGCCAGCGACTTGTGGCCAGAGAGCCAGCGCTTAAACATGTTCGCCGATCACCCGCTGAACTCCACACACTTCTCGCTGCTTGGCTCGCCGGTCTTGCCCTCTCGATTGACCGTCACCGTGATGCACACTCTGTCCCCCGGCTCCGCGTCAACGGAGAACGTCGTCGACTGCTGGATGCTGTTGGAGGTCCCCTGATTTGATGAGATTTGATAGGAGTCGCCCGGCAAGAGCCCTGGGTTGGACCAACTGAACTCGATGGAGTCGATCGATTGCTGCGCCTGAATATCTGAAACGTGCGGAATTCGATCGGAGTTGCTCCGCACGAGCACGATCGTGGCAACGACGCCGAGGGCAACCACGAGCACGGCGCTCACGATGAGAGACCAGGCCAGGACCTGCATCCCCCGACCTCGAAGGTTGGACTTCGTGCTCGGGTTCGATTGGGAGGCCTCGGTCTCCCTGAACACCGTGCCGACTGGCGCATAGTCGTCCTGGCTCAATCGCTTGCGTTTGCGCAGCCGCGATCCGCTGGCGTGGTTTGCTCCTGCGACGCCTCGGATACGCGTGCGGTCGCCGAGATCGCCGACCGTGGCAAGCGCCCAGTCGTCGACGGCAACCTCCACGGGTGTTTGCGGCACCCCGAGTTCGGTCTCGATGGCCTGGAGTCCGCGCACGAACTCCATGGCACTGGCCGGCCTGCCATCCGGCTTTCGCGACATCGCTTTTTTCAGGAGCTCTTCGAGGCTCGCCGGCACATCGGAGCGGCCGATGGGTTGGACTTTCGCCCGATTGATCCGCCCAATCAAGTCAGTGGACTTGTTGGACTCCCCGGGAATCTCGAACGGTGAGCGACCGGCCAACAGTGAATAGACCGTCGCCGCGAGCGACCACACCTCGGAGGCGACGCTTCCCGATGTTTCATCCATCAGCACTTCAGGCGCCGACCACGGAATGGACATCCCGATCGCTTCTCGGTGTCCGGATTCGCTGAGCGTGGAGGCGATCCCAAAGTCGGAGAGCACAGGATGGCCGTAAGCGGTGAGCAGAATGTTGGACGGTTTGATGTCGCGGTGCAGTACTCCTGCGCGGTGCGCTGTCTCGATGGCGCTGCCGATGCGCACGGCGATCTGCAGGACATCTGGCACCGGAATTCGCTCACGGCGGTATCGCTCGCTGAGGGATGGCGAGCACAATTCCATGACAAGGTATGGCCGCCCGTCCGCGGAAACCCCGGCCTGGTACACCGTGAGAATCGAGGGGTGGGAGCTCAATTGGGCCATGAGGTTGGCCTCGGCCTGGAACATCTGCCGAACCTGGTCGTTGACAATCTCGCTCAACATGACCTTCACGGCGACTTGCCGCCGAGGCATATTCTGTTCGTAGAGGAACACGTCGGCGAAGCCGCCGGACCCAAGAATGTGCACGTGGGAAAAGCCGGGCAGCACGGGAGGCTGCGACGGCAAGCGCCTGGCCATAGTGCCCCCTCGCTCACTCACTCGCGGGCACGACGCATCGGGTTGCGCTCGCTGGGCCCGTGCCCATTCTAGGCAGACGGGCCATGGACTGGTGCCCAGTATGACAGTCTTCACAGGAAGAACTCACGCCCCATTTCTAGGGGCTAACCGCTTCAGCGGGACGGAGCAGTATCCTCCACGTCGAGGATGTCCTCGCCGTTTTCCACATCCGCCGCCAGCACGTCGACGACGATGAGCGTGACGTTGTCTCGTCCGCCCGCCTCCAGAGCGTCCTTCAGCAACGCCTGTGCGGTCTCCTTGGGCCCGAGGCCGGCAGCCAGGTGCAGCCGCAGCTCCAGTTCACTGACTTCGCCGGTCAGTCCATCCGAACAGAGGAGCAATCGAGAATGGGAGGTCATCGGGAGCAGCCAGAAATCGGGGACCGGCTCTGCGTTGAATCCGACCGCCCTCGTCACCACGTTGTTATTGGGGTGCCTGGCTGCATCAACGGAGGTGATGAGCCCCGCGGTGACCAGTTCCTGAACCACCGAGTGGTCCACCGTCACCTGGGTGAGCACGTTGTGTTCGAAAAGGTAGAGCCGCGAATCCCCGACGTTGAAGATGACCCAGTACGGATGCCCGCCGTGGAGCGTGATCGCGGCGCCGGTGACCGTCGTCCCTACCCCGAGTTCTTGCTCGTCACTCGCGTGCGAAATGTCCGTGGTCGCCTCGCGCAGCGCGACGACGATGGACTCCGGCTGCACGAACCCTTTCTGGGCAAGCTCCGCAAGTCGCGTCACCACAGCGTCACTTGCGACATCTCCTGCAGAGTGGCCGCCCATACCGTCGGCGACGGCAAACAGGGTTCCGGCCGCGACGAGGCTGTCCTCGTTGAGTGCGCGCTTGTGGCCGATGTCTGTTGCCACGCCCCAGGAGAGGGTGATGGTCGCGCCGTGTCGATCCGGGATCGCAAGTTCGAAACTGTCGACACTGTCGCCGATCACCGTCATTGTGCGCCTTCCGCTGGAATATCGGCCGACATCTCGACAACAACGACTCGAATTCCATCCCCAATATCCACCATGGATCCCGGTCCGACGACGATCGACTCGCCCTGCCGCAAACCTCGAGGGGGAAATCCTTCATTCGTGACGATGGTGCCGTTCGTTGAACCGAGATCCGTTACGACGACAGCGGTCCCTTCCTGTCGCACCTCAACGTGTGTACTGGATACTTCACGCAGTGGAGACGGGACCATGACGAGCCGAGGCATCCGATTGCCGGTAATCCGCGGCGTGCTGGGGCGTCGACCAATGTAGGCGGGGACCTCGAGCGGAATTGGTGGATGTGTACCGATGCGCAGCGCGAACCTGGCCGGCTCAAGGTCGGTGGCGGGCTCCAGAACCGGACCGGTCGCTCGCCGACGACCGGAGTTCGCCCGCGTCACAATGATCGTGTCCGCCTCGGCCTCTCCCGGCTCCACCAGCGGCGGCGGCTCGATCCCGATCATGGCGGGCCCAAGGATCGTGTCCTCGGCGTCCCCGGCGTCAGGGGATGCGCCCTCGCCATCCGATTCAGTCGTCACGCCGAACCACCCAGCCCTGCGAGAAGGTTGATGATGGTGGCGAGGATGACGGCGCCGAAGAGATACGACAACAGGGCATGCCGCAGCGCTGTCATTCGAAACGCGCGACTGCCCAGCGCGGTGTCGGAAACCTGATATGTCATCCCGAGCGTAAAGGACAGGTAAGCGAAGTCTCCGTAGTCGGGCGGGTCGTTCTGGTTGAAATTCACCCCGCCAGGTTCTCCGCGATAGTAGAGGGAGGCATAGCGCAGCGTGAAGAGGGTGTGGATGAGCGCCCAGGAGAACGCCACGCTCGCGATCGCCAAACCGGCGATGATGGCGCTGCCCACGTCACCGCGTGGGCTGGACTGCAGAAGGACGAACGCGACGATCCCCAGGGATGCCACGCTCGCGATGACGAGGAGAGCATCGGCCAGCGGGCGCGAGGGGTCTTCCCGGGTAGCGTGAATCCTGGTTTCCTCGGCGCCCATCCTGCCGATCCGGGCCCACACCCACACGGTGTACGTGAGGGCAGCGGCGAGCCAGCCGACCAGGAGAGCAAAATCCCAGGATCCGACAACCCAGATGACGACGGCGGTAAGCACACCGACTGCGAGCACGGTGACGACGCGAATGCTCGCCAGATGCGTGCCGCCTCGGGTTGACCTGCTGTCCACGTGTCAATGTTCGCACAGTGCGAACCCGGGCGACGAGAGACGAAAGGACTAAGCAATGCTACCGATTTCGTTGTTCTGACCCACTGTTCATACGGAATCGCTTGTCACGGCGCGGTTTCACTGACAGAATCGGTACATGAGCCCCGCAAACAAGCCGATTCAACTCGACAGCGTCTCCAAGGCAATCGTCGAACAACTGCAATCGGATGGCCGACGCTCCTACGCCGAGATCGGAAAAGCGGTCGGGCTGAGTGAGGCGGCGGTCCGCCAGCGGGTACAAAAGCTCACTGATTCTGGAGTCATGCAGGTCGTCGCCGTCACCGATCCAATGCAGCTGGGATTCTTCCGGCAGGCCATGATCGGCATCAGGGTGACGGGCGATACTACCAGCGTCGCCGACCGTGTCGCCCGAATCGAAGCGGTCGATTATCTCGTCCTGACTGCTGGGAGCTTTGATTTGCTCGCCGAAATTGTGTGCGAGAACGATGAGGACCTCATGGAGGTACTCAACAAGGAGATCAGGAGCATTCCCGGTGTGCAATCCACCGAGACGTTCGTGTATCTCAAACTTCAGAAACAGTTCTACAACTGGGGAACAAGGTAAGAAAAATGACACTGCTCGAGACACCAGCCACAAGCTACAACGAGGCCGAGCTGCAGCAAAAGGCCAAAGACCATCTCTGGATGGCCATGACGCGTCAATCCGTCATGGAAAGCGGCCACGGCGTGCCCATCATGGTGCGCGGTGAAGGCCACCACGTGTGGGACAGCCAGGGCAAGAAGTACTTCGACGCCCTGAGCGGGCTGTTCGTGGTGAACGTCGGCCACGGTCGTCGCAGGCTGGCCGAGGCCGCAGCGAAGCAAGCGGAACAACTCGCGTACTTCCCCACCTGGTCCTACGCAAACCCGCCAGCGATCGAGCTCGCCGACCGTCTGGCCGCGGAGGCGCCTGGCGATCTGAACCGCGTGTTCTTCTCCTCCGGCGGAGGCGAAGCGAACGAGACCGCCTTCAAACTCGCGAAGTACTTCTGGAAGCTTCAAGGCCGCGGCACGAAGCACAAGGTGATTTCCCGCTATATCGCCTACCACGGCACCCCTCAGGGCGCACTCGCGATGACGGGCATCCCCGGCATGAAGGAAATGTTCGAACCGGTCACCCCGGGTGGTTTCCGCGTTCCCAACACAAACTACTATCGCGCTGAGGAGTCCGGGTACACCGGATCCCACGAGGGCTTCGGCCTGTGGGCGGCGAACCGTATCGCAGAAATGATCGAGTTCGAGGGCCCAGAAACGGTTGCCGCGGTGTTCCTCGAGCCGGTGCAGAACTCGGGTGGATGCTTCCCGCCGCCGCCCGGATACTTCCAGCGCGTGCGCGAAATCTGCGACAAGTACGACGTGCTGCTCGTCGCGGACGAGGTCATCACCGGGTTTGGGCGTATCGGAAACACCTTCGCCTCGAAGACCTACGACTTCATCCCGGACATGATTACGTGTGCCAAGGGCATGACGAGCGGCTATTCGCCGGCTGGCGCCACGATAGTGAACGAGCGCATCTACGAGCCGTTCAAGCACGGGGACACCACGTTCTACCACGGCTACACCTGGGGCGGGCACCCGGTGTCCTCTGCTGTCGCTCTGGAAAACCTCGACATCATGGCGGAGGAGAAGCTGAACGAGCGAGTTCAGGAGAACTCGCCGATCTTCCGCGCAACGCTCGAGAAGCTTCTGGACCTGCCCATCGTCGGAGACGTGCGCGGTGACGGCTACTTCTTCGGCATCGAGCTGGTGAAGGACAAGGCAACAAAGGAGACGTTCGACGACGCCGAGTCGGAGCGGCTGCTTCGCGGCTTCCTGTCCAAGGCACTGTTCGACGCCGGCTTGTACTGCCGGGCGGATGACCGGGGAGACCCGGTCGTGCAACTCGCGCCGCCGCTCACGATCGGGCCGAAGGAATTCGACGAGATCGAGGGCATCCTGCGCAGCGTGCTGAGCGAGGCGTGGACACGGCTCTAGGCCGGAACCCGCGTGGCGTGAGCTTCTGGTTCGACTCGCTCGTCGAGTCCGAACTGGAAGACCTCACACCGCGCACGGCTCTGCCTGGGGACCAAACGTTCGATGTCGCCATCGTCGGCGCAGGCCTGACCGGATTGTGGACCGCGTACTATTTGCTCAAACAAACCCCAGGGCTTCGGGTAGTACTGCTGGAGAAGGAGATCGCCGGCTTCGGTGCGTCCGGGCGCAACGGCGGCTGGTGTTCAGCACTGTTCCCGGCCTCCACCGCTGCCCTGGAGCGCCGCCACGGACTCGATCAGGCTCTGGCCATGCGCCGCGCCATGATCGACACGGTGGACGAGGTTGGCAGGGTTGCGGATGCCGAGGGCATCGACTGCGACTACGCGCGAGGCGGAACGCTCCTGTTCGCCCGCTCTGCGCCGCAGCTCACGCGCGCTCGCGAGGAAATCGCCGAGGCTGAGCACTACGGGGTCGACCAGGTCCGCTGGTTGAACGCGCCCGCAGACGACTCCGCGCCCGGTGTCACGTCGTCGGGCGCGGAAGGAAGCCTGGCGACCGTCATCGAGTCAGCCTGCGCCAGACTCCACCCAGCCAAGCTTGTGCGTGGACTTGCCCGCGTCGTTGAGGCGCTCGGTGCGACAATTTTCGAGCAGACCGAGGTACTGTCCTGGGAGCCGCATCGCGTGCTCACCGCACACGGCACCGTCACGGCAGACACGGTGGTGATCGCCACAGAGGGTTACGGCGCAACCCTCAAACAGACACATCGACGGGTGCTCCCCCTGTACTCGCTCATGATCGCCACCGAGCCGCTCCCCGACTCGTTCTGGGACGAGATCGGTATCCAGCACGGGCAGACGTTCAGTGACTTCCGGCACTTGCTCATCTATGGCCAGCGCACCGCGGACAATCGTTTTGCGTTCGGTGGTCGAGGAGCCCGCTATCACTGGGGCAGCGCCATCCGGCCAGGCTATGACCGGGCACCGCGCGTGTTCGATCACCTGCGCCGCACGCTCGTCGAGCTGTTCCCCCAGGCTGCGGATGCCGCGATCACCCACCGCTGGGGCGGGCCGATCGGAGTCCCCCGCGACTGGCACGCCGCGGTCGAATACGACAAGAGCTCCGGCGTCGCGTGGGCTGGCGGTTACGTCGGAGACGGCCTCAGCACCACAAACCTCGCCGGCCGCACGATCGCGGATCTCGTGACCGACACCCATTCCGAACTCACCGAATTGCCCTGGGTGAACCACCGCTCGCGTCAGTGGGAGCTCGAGCCGCTGCGTTTCCTCGGCGCAAACCTGGGCCTCGTCGCGATGGACATCGCCGACCTTGAAGAGCGCGTCACGAAGCGCCCCTCCCTGGCCGCGAAGCTCATGGCGCCGCTCGTTGGCGGATAGCCGCGCCGCCTAGACCCCTTCAACATCCGTGACGAGGTCCTCTTCGGTCAGCACCGGCCCGGCGAACTGCGCGTCGTACAACCTCGCATACGCGCCGTCCGCCTCCAGCAGTTCAGCGTGTGTGCCCTGCTCCACAATCTGCCCGTTCTCCATCACGAGAATGAGGTCAGCGTCGCGGATCGTGGACAACCGGTGGGCGATCACGAAGCTCGTGCGGTCGCTGCGGAGCGCCGCCATGGCGTGCTGCACGAGCACCTCGGTGCGGGTGTCCACGGAGCTCGTCGCCTCGTCGAGGATAAGTACGCTGGGCTTGGCAAGGAACGCTCGCGCAATGGTGAGAAGCTGCTTCTCCCCCGCGCTCACGTTGGATGCCTCGTCATCCAGCACGGTGTCGTAGCCGTCTGGCAGCGTCTTCACGAAGCGGTCGACGTACGTCGCTGTGGCCGCGTCGATGATCTCTTCCTCCGTCGCCTCCGGACGCCCGTAGGCGATGTTGTCGCGGATTGTGCCAGCGAACAGCCAGGTGTCCTGCAGCACCATCCCGACGCGGGTGCGCAAATCATCCCGCGCCATCGTGGCAATGTCGACGCCGTCGAGCGTGATTCGGCCGGAATTCAGCTCGTAGAACCGCATGATGAGGTTCACGAGCGTGGTCTTCCCAGCACCGGTCGGCCCGACAATCGCAATCGTGTGGCCGGGGTCGGCGACGAGGCTCACGTGCTCGATGAGCGGCTTGTCCTCCGTATAGCGGAACGACACGTCCTCAAACTCGAGGCGACCGCTGGCTACCGTTGGCGACTGGGCTGGTACAACATCCGTGCTCTGGTCTTCAGCATCCAGCAGCTCGAACACGCGCTCGGCCGACGCCACACCCGACTGCAGGAGGTTCGCCATGCTCCCGAGCTGGGTGAGCGGCTGGGTGAACTGCCGTGAGTACTGGATGAACGCCTGAATGTCACCAATGCGCATAGCGCCCGCCGCAACCTGGAGGCCACCGACGACCGCGATCGCCACGTAGACGAGGTTTCCGACGAACATCATCGACGGCATGATGATGCCGGACACGAACTGGGCACCAAAGCTGGCCTTGTAGAGTTCCTCGTTCTTGTCGCCGAACACCGTGGCAACTTCCCTTTGGCGGCCGAACACCTTCACGAGAGCGTGTCCGGTGAAGTTCTCTTCAATTTGCGCGTTGAGCTCGCCCGTGTGCTTCCACTGCGCGACAAACATTTTCTGCGAGCGCTTCGCGATCACCATCGTGATGATGATGGTCAGCGGAATCGTGATGAGCGCGATGAGGGTGAGCAGCGGAGAGGTCAACAGCATCATGAGGATCACGCCGACGACGGTCAGCAGGGAGGTGACGATCTGGCTCAGGGTCTGCTGCAGACTCTGCGAGATGTTGTCGACGTCGTTGGTCGTGCGGCTCAGCAGCTCGCCTCGCGGAGTCTTGTCGAAGTAGCTGAGCGGAAGCCGGTTGACCTTCGCCTCAATGTCTTCGCGCAGGCGGTACACCGTGCGCTGTACGACGTCGTTGAGCACGTAGGCCTGCAGCCATCCGAACACGGAGGACAGGATGTAGAGCACGAGAACAGCCATGAGCACCATGGACAGGGCGTGGAAGTCAATGCCGACGCCAGGGGTGAGGTTCATCCCGCTCAGGAGGTCAGCCTGACTGTCCTGGCCCTGGTCGCGCAGGCCCTGGATGATTTGCGCCTTCGTGACACCGGCGGGCAATGCTTTCGAAATCGCACCCTCAAAGATCAGCGTCGTACCGTTGCCGAGCAGCTTGGGCCCGATCACCGTCATCGTCACGCTCGCGATGGCGAGGAGGAGCACCCAGATGATCCCGAACCATTCTGGACGCAGCCGACCGATGAGTCGCTTGGCCGACGGCCCAAAGTTCATGGACTTCTCTGCTGGCATCCCTGCACCGCCGAACGGCCCTCCTCCGCCTGGTCCGCGACGCACGGGTGGGCGAACTGGTGTTGCCGACTGCTGCTTCGTGTTCGCGTTGTCGTTGCTCATGCTGCTTCCTCCGCGGCGAGCTGCGAGGACACGATTTCCGCGTACGTCTCGTTGCTCTCGTTCAATTCTTCGTGGGTGCCGATACCGACAACCTCACCGTTCTCCAGCACGACGATCTGGTCGGCGTCGATGATCGTGGACACCCGCTGCGCGACGATGATCATCGTGGCGCCCTTCACTTTTCGAGACAGCGCGTGTCGCAAGCGTGCGTCCGTGCCGGTATCCAGTGCAGAGAACGAGTCGTCGAACACGTAGATCTCCGGCTTCTTCACGAGGGCGCGGGCAATGGCGAGCCGTTGTCGCTGGCCACCGGACACATTCGTGCCTCCCTGGGAGATCTCCGCGTCGAGGCCGTTTTCCATCTCTAGCACGAAGTCTTTCGCCTGAGCGATTTCGAGGGCTTCCCACAGTTCTTCGTCTGTCGCATCCGGCTTTCCGTAGCGGAGGTTGCTTGCCACTGTGCCGGAAAACAGGTACGGCTTTTGGGGCACAAGCCCCATAAGGCTCCACAGCAGGTCAGGGTCAAGCTCGCGCACGTCGACGCCATCCACAACCACGGAGCCCCCGGTGACGTCAAACAAGCGCGGCAGGAGGTTCACGAGCGTCGTCTTGCCTGAGCCTGTGCTACCGATGATGGCGGTGGTCTTGCCCGGTCGCGCGGAGAACGTCACGTTCTTCAAAACCGGCTCCTCAGCGCCCGGGTACTGGAACGTCGCGTCGAGGAACTCGACCGTGCCCGTCGCCGACACCTCGGTGACAGGATTCGTTGGCATGACGACGGAGGTTTTCGTCTCCAGCACCTCACCGATGCGGTCGGCGCTGACGGCAGCGCGCGGGAGCAGAATCCCCATGAACGTAGCCATCATGACACCCATCAGAATTTGCATGAGGTACTGCATGAACGCCATCAGCGTGCCCACCTGAATGTCGCCATCCCCAACCCGGATGCCACCGAACCAAATGACAGCCACCGTGGACACGTTCATGACGAGCATCACGGTGGGGAACATGAGCGCGAACAGCCGCCCGGCACTCACAGCCGTCTGGGTGAGCTGCGCGTTCGCGTCGGCAAAGCGATCGGTCTCGTGGCTCTCGCGTACGAACGCGCGGATTACCCGGATGCCGGTCAGCTGTTCGCGCAGAACAAGATTCACCCGGTCAATGCGCTTCTGCATAAGTCGGAAGAGCGGAACCATGCGGGCCATGATGAATCCAACGGCCACGAGCAGGATGGGAATGCTCACGCCCATGAGCCAGGACAGTCCAACATCCTGCTGCAGCGCCATGATGACCCCGCCGATCGCGAGCATCGGGGCGGATATGAAAAGTGTGAGGGTCATGAGGGTGACCATCTGCACCTGCTGCACATCGTTGGTGGTGCGCGTGATGAGCGAGGGCGCCCCGAACTGCGAGACCTCGCGCTCAGAGAAACCGCTCACGGTGTGGAAGATGCCCGTGCGCAGGTCGCGACCAAGCGACATGGCCACTTTCGCACCGAAGTACACCGCAGTGATGGCGCACACGATCTGCAGCAGCGTGATCCCCAGCATGAGTAGTCCGACATTCATGATGTACGGGATGTCCCCCTTCACGATGCCGTTGTCGACGATATCGGCGTTCAGGCTCGGCAGGTACAGCGAAGCCAGCGACTGGGCAAGCTGGAACACGCCAACGGCCACGAGCAGCGGCCAGTAAGGCTTGAGGTAGCGTCCAAGAATTTTGAGAAGCATGAGTTAGGAGTCCTGGCTTTCGGTGGGGTGGAGTGTGAGTTCAGTGGCGCGCTTTCCCGCTACGCCGTAAAGGATGATGGTGGCAAGCTCTCGGGAGTCAAATTCCATACCTGCGTTGAACTCCTTGAGAGAAGCAGAAAACGTGATCAGCCGAATGACATGGGCAGTTCGTTCTGCAGACCAATTCAACTCGGCAAGTTCGGGGGCGAGCACCTCGGCAACGATGTGGGCAAATTCGTGCCGCTGTTCATGCCGCTTCGGGGGTTGTTTCACTCCAATGGCGGCCATCACCCGAAAGACGTCACTGAACCGTTGCAACATAAGTTCGACGATGCGCAGCATCTTGTCGTCGAGGGAAAGTTCCGGCGATATCGATTGCAGCGCGAGGCGAATTTCACCGGAATCCAGGAATTTAGCGACCGCCGCCTCGATGAGAGAGTCCTTGTCGCCGAACGCCCGAAAAATTGTGCCTTCTGCTACACCAGCCGCCTCCGCGATCTGCCTGGATGTCACATCGCGGCCGTGCTGAACCAGCAAGGGCATGACCGCATCGATGATCGACGCCTGACGCTCCTCCACGGACAGGGGCCGCGCTCGCGCACTCGAAGCGGCCATCCGATTGGGGGAATTCACACCGATTATCATAAGTGAGTGAGCGCTCACTCCGCAAGTTCATTGCTGGTCGTTCGCCCAGCGCGTACGCCTAGCGCGTACGGCCAGCGCGTACGGCCAGCGCGCACGGCCAGCGGCCCCCCGTAGAATCGAAGGACACCCCAGTTCTGTATGAGCATCTGAATGAGGAGTACACCATTGTCCAAAGCAGTCAGCTTCGCGGAGTACGGCGGACCAGAAGTACTCGACGTCATTGAGGTGGCAGAGCCGCACGCGGGCGCCGGGGAGGTCCGCGTCGCGGTCCGAGCTGCTGGCGTGAATCCGTTCGACTCCAAAATGCGCAACCGCCAGCTATTTCCGAGCCACACCCTCCCGGCCGGGCAGGGCACGGAGTTCTCCGGCGTGGTTGACGAAGTAGGCGACGGGGTCGTCGAGTGGAAGCTGGGTGACGAAGTGCTCGGCTGGATCAGCCGCGGAGCCCAGGCCGAATACGTTGTCGTCCCGCAAGCGCAGCTTGCCGCGAAACCTGCAGCACTGGACTGGGCCGTCGCCGGGGGCATCGGCCTCGTCGCCAACACGGCACGGCGCATCGTCGACTCCCTCGCGATCACTCCAGCGGATACAGTCCTCGTCACCGGTGCCGCTGGCGGCGTCGGGATGATGGCCTCCCAAATGGCCCTGGCTGCCGGCGCGAGTGTTGTGGGAACCGCCAGCGAAACCAATCACCCGTTCCTGCGCAGCATTGGGGTCATCCCCGTCGCCTACGACCGCCATGGTGACGCATCCAGCGCCAGCACCTCAAGCGAGATCGATCGGCTCAGGGAAGCGGCACCGGGCGGCTACACCGTCGCCATCGACACGGTCGGCGGCGAAGCGATTGATCGCGCGCTGGAACTCGGGATCTCCCCCTCGCGCATCAACACTCTCGACGACAACGCGCCCGTGGAGGAATTGGGCATCCAGAAAGTCGGCGGCGGAAAGAAGAACTCAGCCGAACTCGCCGAATTTGCTCAGCATGCCGCTGACGGAAAACTCGTCCTGCCCATCCGCGGCAGCTATCACCTGGACGAGGTGGCCGCCGCATATCGCGACCTCGATGGTGGCCATGGTCTCGGCAAAGTTGTTCTGCTGATCCCCTAATCCCCAAAATCCCTAATCTCCAAAATCCCTAATCCGCAGTTCCGCTGTTCGCGCTCACGCGAAGATCTCGTCGATCTCCTTCAGCGCGCGAGCATCCGGGACCCACGCCGTTGCCGCCGCGGCATTCTGGTGAATTTGCTCCGGACTCGTCGCACCGGCAATCACGCTCGTGAGGTTTTCTTGGGCGAGGAGCCAGCCAAACGTAGCGTCAAGCATGCTCACGTCGCGTGCTGCACAGAATTGCCGGAACGCGTCCACAGCCTCCCAGTTGGTGGTCTCGAGCAGGTGACTCTTCCCTGACATCACGCGGGAACCCTCCGGGCCGCCCTCGCGCGTGTACTTGCCGGTCAGAATGCCGTTGTGAAGCGGGAAGTACGGCAGGAATCCAAGGCCGTACTGTCGAACGGCAGGCAGCACCTCGGATTCGACACCGCGTGCGAGCAGGCTGTACTCGTTCTGAGCGGAAATGAAGTGGGGATGACCGGCCAATTGAGCAGTGAACTCTGCTTCGGCTATCTGCCAGCCGGCGAAGTTCGAATGCCCGAAGTAACGGATCTTGCCCTCGGTCACGAGATCGTCGAGGGTGGACAGCGTTTCCTCGATCGGGGTGAGCGGGTCCGGAGCGTGAAGCTGGTACAGATCGATCCAGTCGGTGGCGAGCCGACGCAGTGAAGCCTCGACAGCGATCCGGAGGTAACGACGGGAGCCTCGCGCACCCCAGTCCGGCCCGTTCGCACCCTGCATGTCCATTCCGAACTTCGTCGCCAAGACTATTTCGTCACGCCGGCCGGCCAGGGCAACGCCCATGAGGGTTTCGCTCTGGCCGCGCTCGCGGCCATACACGTCTGCGGTGTCGAAGAGCGTCACTCCCGCGTCAATCGCGGCGGAGATAACTGCCGTTGCGCCGTCCTGGGTTTCGGTCGCTGTGCCTGCGCGGCCGAAGTTGTTGCAGCCGAGCCCAATCGTGGAGACTCTGAGGCCGGATGAACCCAGATTGCGGTACAGGATGGCGGATGCTGAATCAGACATGGCTCTACGCTATCCGCTCCCGCACAGCGCAGTGCAGTACAGGAACTGCACATCAGGGAGTATTTTCGAGTTCAACGTCATAGCCCGGGCCTAGTGTCGAGTCATGTCGAACTTCACTACCCCACCTGGCACACCACCTGGCACACCACCCGCGCTCCTTCGCGTGGACAGTCCTATCGGGCGACTCGAGCTTTCCAGCGATGGAAAGGCCGTGACATCTCTCACCATTGAGCGCAACGGTCAGCTTCCCTTCGACGCCTTGCCAGTGAGCTCCAACCGTGTACTCGACCGCGCAGCACGCCAACTCGACGAGTATTTTGCCGGTCGCCGTCGCTCCTTTTCCGTTCCGCTCGCCGCGCACGGAACCGCATTCCAACATGCGATCTGGGATCAACTTTCCGCGCTCGAATGGGGCGAGGTGACCACCTACGGCGAACTGGGGTTGGGAACCGGGCGCTCCACAGCCGGCCGCGCGGTCGGCGGGGCGATCGGCGCGAACCCGATACCCATCATCGTGCCGTGTCACCGCGTGCTCGGCTCGGATGGTCGAGTGACGGGCTACAGCGGCGGTGAGGGGATCCCCACCAAGCTGTGGCTGTTGGAGCACGAAGGGATCCTGCTGGCCGCCTAGACCACGAGCTGGAGTTCGCGAGCGTCGCCAGTGTCCCCTGCTTCGCACAGTTCGAGCTCAATTCCGCTCTCCCCGGCCCATGCCAGAAGCGATTCAGCGCTCTTATGGTCGATCCCGGCAATCAGGATGGCCCGCAACAGCTCACCCTTGCCCTTTTTGTTGAAGTGGTTCAGTGCTCGACGGGAACCGTCAGCGTCGCGCGTCACCACGCGCAGGAACAACGTGGATGGCGCAGCGGGGCCAAGCGCAACGTACGCTTCGGATCGAAAGTCCAGGACCAGACCTGGCAACTCAGCAATCTCCCGTTCCACGGCGCGCCTCCAGTGGCTCGCCAGGCGAATCCCCGGGACTCGGGAATCGTGCGACAGACGGTAAGCGGGAATGGGGTCGTCCGCACGGATGAGGCCAAACAGCGCCGAGTGGATGATGACTCGTTCTGACGCGAAACTCCGTGCCCTCTCATCCAGGCTTTCCGCACCGAGTGCGTCATAAAGCACACCCGTATAGCGATCCAGGGCATGCATCACCGGGGACCGCCTCAGCGCCCGGTTTCTCTCCACCTCGAATTGTTGGGTTGGCCCGAGATGCAGCGCCTCGGACATGGTTTTCCGGTTGCTCGACAGCGACCGCACGGCAGCAAGCATCGTTCGGCGTTCCGAATTTAATCGTGGAAACCCCAGCGCCGACAGGTCGAGAGTGCTCCCCTCTACTCCCCCGTCACGTTTCGTTTCGGAAGGCGGAAGAAGGACACGCACTAATGCGCGGCAGAGTCTGTGTGCACCAGTTCGGCGTTGCGGGCGACCACGGTGACCGTGTCGTGCTCCACCGACAGGAACCCATCCTCAGCGCGCGCCTTTATGACTTTGCCGTCGTCGAGGGTGATGCGAACCTCACCGCTGTCCAAAATAGCGAGCATCGGCTCATGGCCGGTGAGAATACCGATCTCACCGATCATGGTTTTCGCCACAATCTGCTTCGCCACGCCGGTCCACACTTCGTGTTCCGCGGAGACGACACTCACATTCAGCGGAGGCATATCAGCCGTTTTCCTTCTGGATCTGCGCCCAGCGCTCTTCCACATCGGAAATTGAACCGACGTTGAAGAAGGCCTGCTCTGCGACGCTGTCGAAGTCACCGCGGCAGATCGCGTCGAACGACTCGATCGTGTCCTTCAGCGCAACAGTCGAACCCTCGACACCGGTGAACTTCTTCGCCATGTAGGTGTTCTGGGACAGGAACTGCTGGATACGACGTGCGCGCGACACGGTGATCTTGTCCTCTTCAGAGAGCTCGTCAACACCGAGGATCGCGATGATCTCCTGGAGTTCCTTGTTCTTCTGCAGAATCTGCTTCACCGTGGTGGCCACGCGGTAGTGGTCCTCGCCCAGGTAACGCGGGTCAAGGATGCGGCTGGTCGAGGTCAGCGGATCGACGGCCGGGTATAGACCCTTCGAGGCGATCTCGCGGCTCAGCTCCGTTGTTGCGTCCAGGTGGGCGAACGTGGTCGCGGGTGCCGGGTCGGTGTAGTCGTCAGCAGGCACGTAGATGGCCTGGAGCGAGGTGATCGAGTGACCACGGGTCGAGGTGATGCGCTCCTGGAGGATACCCATCTCGTCCGCGAGGTTCGGCTGGTACCCAACAGCGGACGGCATACGGCCGAGCAGCGTCGAGACCTCAGAACCGGCCTGGGTGAAGCGGAAAATGTTGTCGATGAACAACAGCACGTCCTGCTTCTTCACGTCGCGGAAGTACTCCGCCATGGTCAGCGCGGACAGCGCGACGCGAAGACGCGTTCCCGGCGGCTCGTCCATTTGGCCGAACACCAGCGCGGTCTTGTCGAAGACGCCCGCCTCTTCCATTTCCTTGATCAGGTCATTACCCTCACGGGTACGCTCGCCGACACCGGCGAACACGGAAACTCCACCGTGGTCCTGCGCAACGCGCTGAATCATTTCCTGGATGAGCACCGTCTTGCCGACACCGGCGCCACCGAACAAACCGATCTTTCCACCGAGCACATACGGCGTGAGCAGGTCAATGACCTTGATGCCGGTCTCGAACAGCTCGGTCTTGGACTCCAGCTGGTCGAACGACGGCGGCTTGCGGTGGATGGGCCAACGCTCGGTAATTTCGATCTTTTCGCCGGGTTCGGCGTTCAGGATCTCACCAATCACGTTGAAGACCCTGCCCTTTGTCACGTCGCCAACCGGCACCGTGATCGGTCCACCTGTGTCGCGAACCTCCTGGCCACGGACGAGACCATCCGTTGGCTTGAGCGAGACAGCACGAACCACGTCATCCCCGAGGTGCTGGGCAACCTCAAGCGTGATCTCGTTGGAGTCATCACCAATCGTGATCGTGGTCTTCAGCGCGTTGTACATGCCTGGGATCGCATCGTGCGGGAACTCGATGTCCACCACCGGGCCGGTCACCCTGGAGATACGGCCGACCCCACCGGGTTTCGTCGGCTGCTGCTTGGCTGCCGCGCTCTTCGCCGCACCACTCTTGGTCGCGGCTGGCTTCTTGGCGGCTGGCTTCTTTGAGGCCGGAGCTGTCGTCGTCATGGCTATCCTGTTTCTCCTGTGTTGGCTACTTCGCCGAGGCGAGGGCGTCTGCGCCGCCCACGATCTCGGAAATCTGCTGGGTGATCTCGGACTGGCGCGCGTTGTTGGCCAGTCTGGTGTAGTCCTTGATGAGCTTGTCGGCGTTGTCGCTCGCCGACTTCATGGCCTTCTGAGTTGCTGCGTGCTTGCTGGCCGCCGACTGAAGCATGGCGTTGAAAATTCGGCTCTCGATGTACACCGGAAGCAGCGCATCCAGAACGTCGTCGACATCCGGCTCAAACTCGTAGAGCGGGAGGGCCACGTGTTCACCTGGCTCTTCAACACCCTCCACGACCTCGAGCGGAAGAAGTCGAACAACCTCTGGTGTCTGCGTGAGCATGCTCACAAAACGGTTGTACACGATGTGAATTTCGTCGACGCCGCCCTCCGAGGCCGGCTGCAGGAAGCGTGCGACCAGTGCGTCGCCGATTTCGTGCGCCGTCTCGGATTCCGGATTGTCTGTTCCGCCTACCCAGTACTGCTCGATGGGACGCTTGCGGAAATTGAAGTACGCGATCGCCTTGCGGCCAACCAGGTAGTGCACAACATCCTTGCCCTCTGAGCGCAGTCGAGCCGCGAGTTCCCCCGCTTCCTTCACCACGTTCGTGTTGAAGGCCCCGGCAAGTCCCCGATCGGACGAGAAGATCAGAATCGCGGCGCGCTCGACCTTCTCCGGCTCCGTCGTCAACACGTGGTCGACGTTCGAGTAGCTGGCGAGGGCAGACACAGCGCGCGTCACCGCACGCGAGTATGGCCCGGAGGCGGCAACCCGCTGCTGCGCTTTTTGGATGCGCGACGCGGCGATGAGCTCCATCGCCTTCGTGATCTTCTTGGTCGTCTGGGCAGACTTGATTTTCTGCCGATAGACCCGAAGTTGTGCTCCCATTATTTTCTACCGACGCTTCTTTACGATTTGTTCCTGAGCGATGTCCTCGGGGGCAATCTCCTCAAACTCTTCGTTCCCGGCCGAGATGAGCGGCTTGCCCTCGCCGGTCTGGAACTGAAGTTTGAACTTGTCGACCTCTTTATCGAGACTCTCGACAGTCTTGTCGTCGAGCACGTTGGTCTCGCGCAGGGTGTCCAGAATCTTGGTGTGACGGCCCAGGTGGTCGAGCAGTTCACGCTCGAACCTCAGGATGTCCTCAACCGGAACCTCGTCGAGCTTGCCGTTCGTTCCGGCCCAGATCGACACCACCTGGTCCTCGACCGGATACGGCGAGTACTGAGGCTGCTTGAGTAGTTCGGTGAGGCGAGCACCGCGTGCAAGCTGGCGGCGGCTCGCCGCGTCCAGGTCGGACGCGAACATCGCAAACGCCTCGAGCGAGCGGTATTGGGCCAGTTCGATCTTGAGTGTTCCGGATACCTTCTTGATGCTCTTGACCTGAGCGTCACCACCGACGCGGGAGACGGAGATTCCGACGTCCACTGCTGGGCGCTGGTTGGCGTTGAACAGGTCAGACTGCAGGAAGATCTGGCCATCGGTGATCGAGATCACGTTGGTCGGAATGTAGGCAGCAACGTCGTTCGCCTTCGTCTCGATGATCGGAAGACCGGTCATCGATCCTGCACCGAGGTCGTCGGAGAGCTTCGCACAACGCTCCAGCAAACGGGAGTGCAGGTAGAACACGTCACCGGGGTATGCCTCGCGCCCCGGCGGACGACGCAGGAGGAGTGATACAGCACGGTAGGCCTCGGCCTGCTTGGAGAGGTCGTCGAACACGATGAGGACGTGCTTTCCGCCGTACATCCAGTGCTGGCCGATCGCGCTGCCGGTGTAGGGGGCAAGATACTTGAAGCCGGCCGCATCGGATGCGGGGCTTGCGACGATTGTCGTGTACTCGAGCGCGCCGGCATCCTCCAGGGCGCCCTTCACGCTCGCGATCGTCGAACCCTTCTGACCGATGGCTACGTAAATGCAGCGCACCTGCTTGTTGACGTCGCCGGAGTCCCAGTTCGCCTTCTGGTTGATGATCGTGTCGATCGCAATGGCCGTCTTACCGGTCTGGCGGTCACCGATGATGAGCTGACGCTGGCCGCGACCGATCGGGATCATGGCGTCGATGGCCTTGATTCCGGTTTGCATCGGCTCGTGTACGCTCTTGCGCTGCATAACGCCTGGTGCCTGGAGCTCGAGCGCGCGCCGACCCTCGGACTTAATGTCGCCAAGGCCGTCGATCGGGTTCCCCAGCGGGTCGACAACGCGACCCAGGTAGGCGTCACCGACCGGCACGGAGAGAACCTCGCCGGTGCGGGTCACTTCCATGCCCTCTTCGATGCCGGTGAAGTCTCCGAGGATAACAACGCCGATCTCGCTCTCGTCGAGGTTCAGGGCAAGGCCCAGTGTCCCGTCGGCGAAGCGAAGCAGTTCGTTCGCCATGGCGCCAGGCAGCCCCTGAACGTGAGCGATACCGTCGGCGGTGTCAATTACCTGGCCGACCTCTTTAGCTCCGGCCTTGTTCGGCTCGTACGACTTCGCGAACTCCTGGAGAGCATCGCGGATCTCGTCCGGGCTGATGGTCAGTTCTGCCATTGTTTTTCCTCTTCATTGCGGAGCGCGCTGGCTCCTAGGTCGTTCTCGGCGTTTAGCCGACGAGCTGAAGTTTGAGTTCTTTCAATCGGGTCGCGACGCTGTCGTCGATCACGTCGCTTCCCACGGAGACGCGAACGCCGCCGATAATCGACGGATCGACGACCTGGTTGATGCGAAGGTCACCGTATTTCTTGGAAAGTCCCCGGCGAAGGTGCTCCAGTTGCTCAGCCCCGAGGGGTGAGGCAACCGTGACGGTGGCCACGACAAGCGAAGACTGATCGGCGATGATGTCAGCCGCAGATGTCAACAGGGCGCCAATGCGTCGCCCGAGCGGTTGCTGCACCAGGTGGCTCACGATCGCGATCGTCTGCTCGCTCGCGCGCCCCTTAAGGAGCGAAGAAATCAAGGCCGCTTTCGCACCAGGATCCCCCAGCTTGCTGCCGACGGCGAGTTCAAGCTCGGCACTTGACTCCACGAGTTGACCGAACGCAAACAGTTCAGCCGGTAGATCTGTTTCAGTGCCAACGGAGGTCGCCATGACCCGAAGCCCGAGCTCTTCAACGCCGAACAGGAAATCGGAGGCATCCGACCAACGGCTCTGCGCAAGTCCGGCGAGGAACTCCCGCGCGTCCTTACCCAGGCCAGCGAACACCGAGTCGACGAGCTTCGTCTTCTCTTTCGCGCCAGCTGCTGGATCGGTGAGCGCACCAAGCAACTGTGCTGAGGCACCAACCGCCCTGCCCGCCGCGAAGATTTCCTCGCCAACGGCCAGCGTTGCGGCAGACGGGCGTGCGGCAATAGCCGCTTTCGCCGCGGCAACCGCTTCTCTGGTCGCTGAACCCATTATTTGCTAGCCCCCACTGTGGAGTCGGAGTCAAGGTCAGCAAGGAACTGATCAACGATCGCGGCTGAACGCTTGTCATCCTCAAGGCTTGCGCCAATGACTCCGGACGCCAGGCTCAACGCGAGCGTTCCAACCTCGGACTTCAGCGAGTTGAGCGCATTCTGCCGCTCGACCTCAATGGTGGCCTGCGCAGCTGCCGCGATGCGCGCCGCCTCGCCCTGGGCCTGCTCCTTCAGCTCGGCGAGAATCCGCATGCCGTCGGCGCGAGCCTGTTCGCGGATTTTGCCCGCCTCTGTGCGCGCCTCGGCCAGGAGTGCCTCGAACTCGCCCTTGGTCGACTCTGCCTCGGCTTGAGCCTTCTCCGCGCGCAGAATGCCACCTTCGATGGCATCGTGGCGCGCGTCGAGGGCCTTCGTGATGTTGGGCACGACGAGCTTGACGATCGCGATCAACACGACGATGAACGCGACAGTTCCCCAGACCAGGTCCGACGTCTCAGGAAGGAGAATACTGTGCTCCGACCCTTCTGCAGCGGTCTCGGCCGCGGCGAGGGAGAATGCGATGTGCATTCAGGACTCCTTTAGATCGTTGGGTTGCGTGCTTACGGGGCAGGGAACGGAATGAACGCGACACCGATCGCGATGAAGCAGAGTGCCTCCGTGATGGCGATACCGATCCACATCAGCGTCTGGAGACGTCCTGCGAGCTCAGGTTGACGGGCAACCGACTCAATCGTCTTACCGACGATGAGACCGACTCCGACACCGGAGCCGATGGCCGCAAGGCCGAAGGCGAGTGGTGCGATGTGTCCGACGAGATTCATGATGTTCCTTTCGAGGTGTTACGTAAAGCCTGGGGCTCAATGCCCGTCGGCCAAAGCCAGCTGGATGTAGATGGCCGTGAGGATGGCGAAGATGTATGCCTGCAGTGCGGCGACGAAAATCTCGAGGACGGTGAACGCAATTCCCATCAAGAGCGTGCCTGCACCGATAAGACCCAGCGCATTTCCGTTGACGAGGAGCGTGAAGAAAAACCCGGTCGCCAGGTAACACAGCGTGAGGAGCATGTGCCCCGCGACCATGTTCATGGTGAGTCGGAGGGTTAGCGTGATGGGGCGAACGATGAACGTGGACAGGACTTCGAGGATTGCGACGATCGGCTTGATGGCCGTGGGCACTCCTGGGAGCCACAGCGCGTTCTTGAAGAAATGCCCGACGCCGAACTTGCGGATGCCGGCGTACATGAACGCGACGTAGGCGATGACCGCCAAAATCAGCGCCTGGCCGATGAGGCCGGTACTCGCGATCTGCAGCCCTGGGATGGTGCCCGTGAGGTTGAGTGCGAGGGTGAGGAAGAAGATCGTCATGATCAGCGGCGCGAACCGCTTGCCTTCCTTCTCGCCGAGCGTATCGATGGCGATACCCTTGCGCGCGAAGTCGATGGCGAACTCCGTGATGACCTGGCCACGTCCCGGAACGAGCTTGAGCTTCCGCGTACCGAGCCAGAGCCAGAGCACGAGCACGGCAACCGCAAGAAGCCGAATGAGCAGAATTCGGTTGAGTTCGAATGGCGTGCCCTCGAAGAAGATCACGGCGGGGAAGAACTCGTTGATCGACGGGCCAACAAATTCGCCGCCGGACTCATCACCGGAGGCAAGGAGTGTTGCGGTCAAGATTGTGGCAAGCAGGATGTGCTCCAGACGTGGGGCGCGTTACGCAGCGTTCGGAAGGATAAACCTCCATAACCCTATCAAGAATTTGGGGGTGACTTTTCCGATGATTTTGGTTCTTCGCCGGGCAAAGCCACGTCCACGTATGGCACGCGGCTCGTCTGAAGAGCGAAGAGGTCGACGGTGAGCAACCCGATCACGGCAGCAATGGACACCAGGAAGAACACCATGGGGTCAAGCCACGTCTGGCCTCTCAGCCAGATCAGGACGCCGAGGAATACGAGAAGTTTCACAAACCAGGCCCCGACCACAATTCCGAAGAAGCGAACGTCCGGCGGCGGCGCATCCGAGGGCAATCGTGAGGCCACGATCATGCTCACGGCGGTAAGCCCCATGAACACCAGGGCGAGGCCCGCGCCCATGAGCGCGCTGAACACTCCCAGGTATCCGGCCACAAGGTAGCCGAGGAGAGAACCGATAATCGCAATGCCCAACGTGACGAAGCTGCCCAGTTTCAGCGCACGTGTGTACACCGGTGACGCACGCGGATGGCGGTCGATCGCGGACTGCTGTCCCCGTGATTGCTCGTTCATGAGCGCGTTCCTTTCGTGGGTGGCACCGGCACCGTTTCGGCCGCCTGCGCCCCCAGGCGCATCCGCTTGCCCAGCGGCGCGAGCGTCACGATCGTGGTGATGGCGAGGCCAACCACGATGAACGCCAGTGACCACTGCCACGGGATGAACAAAAAGCTCAACACGCCAATGGAGACGACGGCGGTCCAGGAGTAAAAGATCAGAACAGCCTGAAGATGCGTGTGCCCGATGTCGAGCAGACGGTGGTGCAGGTGCTTTCGGTCGGCGCTGAAGGGTGACTTCCCGGCGCGCAGCCGACGGGTTACCGCGAGCATGAAGTCGAGAAGAGGAATCAGCAGAATAGCAAGCGGGAGCAAGATCGGGATGAACGCCGGAGCGAGAAGCTTTCCGGACTGCAGAGAGTCTGGGTCGATCTGACCAGTGACCGAAATCGCTGAGGTAGCCATGAGCAGCCCGACGAGGAGCGCCCCGGAGTCTCCCATGAACAGTTTTGCCGGATGCCAGTTGAGCGGGAGGAATCCGAGGCAGGCGCCAATGAGAACGGCGGTGATGAGTGAGGCCAGGTTGAAATAGGGTGTCTCACCGACCGTGCGGGCAAGAAGGTAACTGTAAATGAAAAACGCGCCATTCGCGATGATCGTGACTCCGGCAACAAGACCGTCCAGGCCGTCAATGAAATTCACGGCGTTCATCACGAGGACCACCGCGCCCACACTCAGAATGAGCCCCAGAGTCGGTGGCACCACGGTGATCCCGGCAACCGGCACCGTGACGAGCTGAACCCCCTGCCACACGAGCAAACCGGCGGCAACAATCTGGCCGGCAAGCTTCGTGAGCCAGTCAAGATCCCAGAGGTCGTCGGCGACGCCCAGAGACACGATGATGACCGCGGCCCCGAGTATCGCCACAATTTGACCGGGGTTCGCAAAGACGAGATGGAACCAGCTCACCTGACTTGCGACGGCAAACGCGATGATAATGCCGAGAAACATGGCGACGCCGCCCAGTCGCGGTGTCGGCGTGGAGTGGACGTCGCGATCCCGAATCGACGGGTACAACTTGTATTTTGTGCCCAGGCGCCAGAGAATCCAGGATGCCCCCCATGTGACGACAGCCGCGATAAGGCCGGCCAAGACATAGAAGATCACCGGATGGCCTCGAAAATTGCCTCATCCGGGATTGCGCCGTGGCGCACAATTTGGAGCTCACGACCGAGGGCGATTCCCGTGGCATCGACAATCGTCGAGCCGGGGTCGTTGCCGTCCTGAATGTCCAAGCCAACGGGCCCGCCATCAAGGTACACCGAGACCAGGTCGCCAAGCGCGTCGAACGCCTCCTGCGCCGTCTTCGCCGCAGGCATCCCTGTCAGGTTTGCGGAGGACACCGCAAGCGGCCCGGACTCCGACAGCAGTTCGAGCGCAATATCGTTGCCTGGCATCCGGAGGGCGACCGTGCCGTGAGTCTCGCCAAGATCCCACTTGAGCGAGTCGCGCGCCGCGAGAATGATGGTAAGCGCGCCGGGCCAGAATGCCTTCACGAGAGCGCGCACCTCATCCGGCACACCCTCGGCGAGCGCATCGAGGGTGGGGGTCCCGGGGATGAGCACGGGCGGTGGGGAATTCCGTCCCCTGCCTTTTGCTTCCAACAGCCGACGGACGGCCGCCTCGTTGAATGCGTCACAGCCAATCCCATAGACCGTATCCGTGGGCAGGACGATCAATTCGCCCATGCCAAGGGCTTGCCGCGCGAGGCGCATGCCGGTGAGAAGCTCGGTGCTGTCCGAGCAGTTGTAGATGGTCGCCATAACGTCTGCCATCCTACTTCGGGCAGCCTCTTCGGGCAGACTGGACTCCGAGTGGCGCGACGATCCGTGCCGTGAGGAGCTCTTTGGTGGACCTGTACCTGTTCGACTTCGATGAGACCCTATACGACTACAACTTCCGGTACCGGCTGCCAGCCCTCAGTCTCGTGACCGGCACGAGCCAATATCGTCTGGCCAAGGACTGGTGGTCCGCGGGGTTTGAGAAGCGGGCGGAGGCCGGAGAGTGGCCCACCTCAAGCGAGTACCTTGCCGAGTTCGAAAAACAAACCGGTGCCCACCTCACGCTCGAGCAGTGGCGGGAAACCAGGATGCTCGCGAGCACGCCGATATCCGGCTCGATTGACGCGCTTCGCCGAGCGAGCGAGCTGGGAACAGTGGGCATTCTCACGAACAACCCTTCGCCGTTCGCCGAATCGTTTGCGATACTTGCCCCGGACGTCGCCGAACTCGTCGGCGACAATGTGCTCGTGAGCAGCGACCTCGCCGTGCGCAAGCCGGACGCCGAAATTTATCGCCGCGCGTTGGAGCGCTTCGACGCGACGCCCGAGAATACGTTCTTCACGGATGACTCGGCGAACAATGTCGCTGGTGCCGCGCAGATTGGGATCCACGCGTACCAAATCGAGTGGGTCAAGGACGAGCCACAAACCGAGAAGCTTCAGGACGCCGTCACGGCATTCGCTCAACGCAACTCTCGCTAACACAGCGTCATTCCAGCGCCCCGCGCGGGTCTCGTCGTTACTTCAACGCGGTTGTTGCCCGGTCTCTACCGAGCAGGTCTGGGTGGGTCGAGGCGGCCCGCCATCCGTCGGATTCGAGCAAGGCACGAATCGCAGCACCCTGCAGTTCGCCGTGTTCGATGACGAGCGTCCCTCCGGCATGAAGGAGCCGTCGGGCTGTCTTGGACAACACCCTCACCACATCGAGACCATCCTGCCCACCGTAGAGAGCAACGGGCGGGTCAAAGTTTTTCACCTCGGGGTCTCGTGGGATCGCGTCGGCAGGAATGTAGGGCGGGTTAGAGATCACGACGGCGACGCGTCCGTTGAGGTCGGGGAACGCGTCAGCGAGATCGCCGAGCCGCAGCTCGAGGTTTTCGACTCCGGATGCCACGACATTCTGTGCGGCCCAGGCGTGTGCCTGTTCTGAGACCTCCACCGCGTACACGCGTGAGTGTGGCACTTCAGTGGCCAGAGAAATTGCAATGGCCCCGCTTCCCGTTCCCAAGTCAACGGCGATGGGGTCGGATTCTGCAGAGAGCGCCAGCGTGTCGATGGCGAACTGGGCGACCTGTTCAGTCTCCGGTCTGGGCACAAAGACCCCCGGGCCGACGGCGAGCTCCACATTACGAAACGGCGCACGTCCCGTAATGTGCTGCAACGGTTCGCGGGCAGAGCGGCGGGCAACCAGCCTCACTATTTCGGCGGCATCCGACTCCGAAACCTCCGCGTCCATTGCCACTTTGGCCTGGATCTCTCCCCTGCCCAAGCTCAGCACGTGTCCGAGGAGAAGTTCGGCATCGACCTCGGGGTCCGGGACACCGGTCTTGGCAAGTTCGGCAACGGCTTGGTCACGCAGAACGCGAAGCGTCGCGGGTTCCGGGATGGGCATCTCACCATTGTCGTGGCTATTTCCTGACCCTGTTAGCAGGGCGGACCTTGCCTCGCCCAGGCTTCGCGCACAAACACCTCGAACAGTTTCTGGTCAACGGCGTCAAACTTTGTGATGTAGAGGCATGATTTGCCAACCTTGTGCGGACCAAGCTGCGTGAATCGCGGGTCAGGATTGTAGGCATTGTATAGACCGTAAATCGACATGGCGGCCGAACGGGGCGATAGGCCAATAACGAGGGAGTCGCCCTCGCGACCAGACTCGTAGCGGTAGTGATAACTGCCGAAACCGATGATCGACGCACCCCACAGCACCGCTTCCTCGCCAGAAACGCGGCGCATGATCGCGATGACTTTCCGAGCATCCGCACGCCGGCGCTCGTTCGTGACCGTAGCAAGAAAATCCTCGACTGGACCTGAGACCGAGGACTCGGTGGGGTTGTTGCGAGGAGATGCAGCCATGGATCAAGGCTACGCGTTGCAGTTCCGCCAACGACGAAACATTCGGCTCACGCTGTGGTTCGCCACGTAGGCTGGTCGGCGTCCGCTCCGCAACGCTCAACGAAAGAACTGGTCTCCCATGGCTCGAATGATCTACTCGAACATCACAGAGGCGGTCGGTGGTACTCCTCTCGTCCGGCTGAATCGGGTCACCGATGGCAGTAGCGCCACAGTGCTGGCCAAACTCGAGTTCTACAACCCGGCGTCGAGCGTGAAGGACCGCATTGGTGTTGCCATTGTCGACGCGGCAGAGGCCTCCGGAAAACTCAAGCCAGGCGGGACCATTGTCGAGGCGACAAGCGGCAACACCGGCATCGCCCTTGCACTCGTTGGCGCGGCCAGAGGATACCGAGTGATTCTGATCATGCCGGATTCGATGAGCAAAGAGCGTCGAGTGCTCCTTCGCGCTTACGGCGCAGAAATCATTCTCACGCCTGGCGCAGGGGGCATGAGCAGTGCCGTGGAGAAGGCCAGTGAAATCGTCGAAAACACCCCCAACGCCATCTGGGCACAACAGTTCCAGAACCCGGCGAACCCGGCCATTCACCGCGCGACGACCGGAGAAGAAATCTGGAACGACACCCAGGGCGAGGTCGACATCTTCGTGGCCGGGATCGGCACAGGCGGAACGATCACTGGCGTTGGCCAATTGCTCAAGGAGCGAAAGTCGTCCGTGAAAGTGGTGGCCGTCGAACCGATTGACTCTCCCATTCTGAGCGGTGGCGTCGCCGGTCCGCACAAAATCCAGGGCCTCGGCGCGAATTTCATTCCCGACGTGCTCGATACGCACATCTACGACGAGGTACTCGATGTGGAACTGGATGATTCGCTCACCATGGCGCGTCGACTCGCGTCCGAGGAGGGAATCCTCGCGGGGATCTCGGGAGGCGCTGCAGTGTTCGGAGCAATCCAGGTCGCCAAGCGACCGGAAAACTCCGGCAAGACAATCGTCGTCGTCCTCCCCGACTCCGGCGAACGGTACATCTCGACGATGCTCTACCAGGATTTGCTGGACTGAGTCGAGACACGTCATTGTTTCTCGGCATCAGAGAAGACATCGCCACGGCTCGGCGGTTGGACCCTGCCGCGCGTACCGGATTTGAGATATTTTTGAGCTACTCGGGCCTGCACGCCGTGTGGTCCCACCGTTTTTCGCACTGGCTGTGGGCGCATCGAATGAAGACCATCGCCCGGCTCAATTCGCAAGTAGCACGGTTTTTGACTGGGGTTGAGATTCATCCGGGCGCAAGCATTGGGCGACGGCTGTTCATCGACCACGGCATGGGCGTCGTCATCGGAGAAACCTCGGTAATTGGCGACGATGTCACGCTGTATCACGGCGTCACCCTCGGTGGAAAAAGTCTCCACAAGGGAAAGCGGCATCCGACCATCGGCAATGGGGTGGTCGTTGGTGCTGGAGCGCAGGTACTCGGCAACATCACGATTGGTGCTCGCAGCGTTGTCGGGGCCAACGCGGTGGTCGTTCACGACGTGCCAGAGGATGCGACAGCGGTAGGAATACCCGCCGTCACACGACGAAACGCCGACCACACCCAGGAACGCTGGCTGGATCCGGCAATTTACATCTGAGAGCAGTGCGCTGAACGTGCTCTAGGAGTGATCGCTGAGGTCAGCGATGCGCGCCTCTTCGTCGAACTGGATGCACGACTCCACAACGGCATCCAGCGAGCCGTTCATGACGGCATCGAGGTTGTACGACTTGTACCCGGTGCGGTGATCGGCGATGCGGTTCTCCGGGAAGTTGTAGGTGCGAATCCGCTCTGAGCGATCCATGGTGCGGATCTGGCTCTTGCGCGCGGCAGAGTCGAGTTCTGCCTGCTCCTCCTGCTGCCTGGCGAGGATTCGCGCCCGCAGCACCCGCATGCCCGCTTCGCGGTTCTGCAACTGGCTCTTCTCGTTTTGCATCGAGACGACGATTCCAGTCGGCAAGTGGGTAATCCGCACTGCAGAGTCCGTCGTGTTCACGGACTGACCGCCAGGGCCACTCGAGCGGTACACGTCGATCTTGAGGTCGTTCTGGTTGATGTCGACCTCTTCAGGCTCGTCCACCTCGGGGAAGACGAGCACCCCGGTCGTCGAGGTGTGAATTCGCCCCTGCGACTCGGTGACCGGCACCCGCTGTACGCGATGCACTCCCCCCTCGTATTTGAGATGAGCCCACACGCCCTGGGAGGGGTCGGTCGCATTCGACTTGATGGCGAGCTGCACGTCCTTGTAGCCACCAAGATCACTCTCGGTGAAGTCGAGCAGCTCGGTCTTCCAGCCCTTCGATTCTGCGTAGTGAAGATACATGCGCAGGAGGTCAGCGGCGAACAGCGCGCTTTCGGCACCGCCCTCGCCGCCCTTGATCTCCATGATCACGTCGCGGCCGTCATCCGGGTCGCGCGGAATCAGAAGGCGCCGTAGCTTCTCCTGTGTCGTCGCCAACTTCGCTTCGAGAGCCGGCACCTCCGCGGCAAACGATTCATCGTCCTTCGCGAGTTCACGGGCAGCTTCGAGGTCATCCGCCGCACTCACCCAATGCTCGTGCGCCGCCTTAATCTGGCTGAGCTCGGCATAGCGCCGATTGATTTTTCTGGCCCTGCCGGCATCCGCGTGAACGGCCGGATCCGAGAGTTGGGTCTGCAGATCCTCATGCTCGGCCAGCAGCGTTGCCACCGACTCGAACATAGGGTTAGTCTTCCTTCGCCCCGCCGGCAGTCGGCATCGACTTCTGGACCTGCATGAGGAACTCGACATTGCTTGTCGTGTCCTTCAACCGGCCAAGGACGATTTCCAGAGCCTGCTGCGTGTCGAGTCCGGCCAGTGCGCGGCGAAGCTTCCAGGTGATCTTCGTCTCGTCCTCGCTCATGAGCATCTCTTCGCGGCGAGTGCCGGAGGCGTTGACGTCCACAGCGGGGAAGATGCGCTTGTCAGCGAGTTGACGTGACAGGCGAAGCTCCATGTTTCCGGTGCCCTTGAACTCCTCGAAGATGACCTCGTCCATCTTGGACCCCGTCTCCACGAGCGCGGTGGCGAGAATGGTGAGCGAGCCGCCATCCTCAATGTTGCGGGCAGCACCGAAGAAACGCTTCGGCGGGTACAGCGCAGAGGAATCGACGCCGCCGGAGAGGATACGCCCGGACGCCGGAGCGGCCAGGTTGTATGCACGCCCGAGGCGGGTGATCGAGTCGAGCAGCACAACGACATCGTGTCCAAGCTCGACCAGTCGCTTCGCGCGCTCAATGGCGAGCTCGGCAACGGTCGTGTGGTCTTCAGCCGGACGATCGAAAGTGGAGGCAATGACCTCGCCCTTCACCGTACGCTGCATATCGGTGACTTCCTCAGGGCGCTCGTCGACGAGCACAACCATGAGGTGAACCTCGGGGTTGTTCTTCGCGATTGCGTTCGCGATGGCCTGGAGGACGAGCGTCTTTCCGGCCTTGGGCGGCGAGACGATGAGGCCGCGCTGACCCTTGCCGATCGGAGAAACGAGGTCGATGATGCGCGTCGTGAGCTTGTTCGGCTCGGTCTCGAGGCGCAACCGCTCGGTGGGGTACAGCGGCGTGAGCTTGCCGAACTCGACCCGCTCGGCCGTCGCATCCAGCGGGAGGCCGTTGACCGAGTCAATTTTGACGAGCGCGTTGTACTTCTGGCGACCAGGGTTCTCGCCTTCGCGAGGCTGGCGGATAGAACCGACGACGGCATCGCCCTTGCGCAGGTTGTACTTCTTCACCTGACCAAGGGACACGTAAACGTCGTTGTTGCCCGGGAGGTATCCGCTCGTGCGGACGAACGCGTAGTTGTCGAGGACGTCGAGGATTCCGGCAACCGGGATGAGCACGTCATCTTCGGTGATCTCCGGCTCGATCTCGTCGTTGCCGCCCTGCCCGCGACGCTTGCGGTCCCGGTAGCGACCGCGACCATTGCGGTCGTCAGCATCACTCTGCTGCCGGTCGCCCTGCTGCCGGTCGCCCTGCTGCCGGTCGCCCTGCTGCCGGTCGTTCTGCTGCCGGTCGTTCTGCTGCCGGTCGCCCTGCTGGCGGTCGCCCTGCTGCTGGTTTCCGCCGGCGCGATTGCGGTTCCGGCTGCGGCTGCGCTGTCCGTTCTGCTCGCCGTCATTGGCGCCGTCGTTGGCGCCCTCGGTAGCGCCGTCCTTGGCACCGTCGTGAGCACCGTCGCCGGCGTCGTCCTTGGCACCGTCTACGGTGCTGTCCTTCGCGCCGTCCTTCGCGCCGTCCTTGCCGCTGCTCCTACCGCGGCCTCTGGCACTCGCTTTCGCGTCCTCAGGCTCGTTGCCTGTGCTCGCTGCGCCCTCGTGGCCTGCGGCGGATGCTGCGGCGGGTGCCGCGCTGGATTCTGGCGCAGCTGCCGCACTGGGTGCATCCATGACGGTCGTCGTCACGACACCTGCTGTTGCCGTCGCCCTGCGCGGCGCGCGCTTCTTCGGCGCGGTGTCCTCCGCCGACGGTGCGTCGGTCGGTGTCTTGCCTGATTGTGCCTCGGAGATGGTATCCACGAGTTCTCCTTTTCGAAGTTTGGTAGCGCCGGGAATACCGAGCTCTGCGGCAAGAGCCTGAAGTTCAGGTAGCCGAAGCGCGGTGAGCGCGGCGCCGTCGTTCGGCCCCATGGCGCGAACGTTGTGATCTGTCACTGAGAGGGTTCCTTTCCCCTGACGGGAGCCAGCACCGGTGGTGCACTGCAACCCGCAGCGGAGCTTGTCGACCACGTACCCTCACCGAGTCTGAGCGGGTGCTCAGGGCGGGGGATGATCGAGTGCTGTGATGACATCCGGGACCTCTGCCGTGAACGGGAACCCTGTTGGGTTATTCCGCTCAGACGGAGCTTTCTACCGGATGCACCATCACTGTAGCACCTTTGAAGTCGACGGCCAGCATCAGCGCCTGCCACGCAGACTCCGAATTCTGCTCGACAAGTTCGGCGGCGAGGAGGCGCTGGCCTGGGTCGCTGCCGAGCACCAGGACGGATGGCCCTGCCCCGGAAACGACGGCGGCGAGTCCATGGCCGCGCAGCATTCGAATCAACTCATCGGTTTCCCGCATGGCACTCGCCCGGTAGCTCTGGTGGAGCCGATCCTCGGTCGCGGCGAGAAGAAGCTCTGGACTTTGAACGAGCGCCGCAACGAGCAGGGCACTCCGTGACACGTTGAAGATGGCGTCCTCGTGCGGCACGGATGCCGGCTGAAGGCTTCGCGCCAGAGCCGTCGACATCGCGGCCTCCGGAACGAACACGACAGCGGAAACACCGCGGTGCGCAATGAGGCGCTTGTGCTTCGGGCCATCGTCACCCACCCAGGCAATTGTGAGCCCACCGAAGAGCGCGGGGGCGACGTTGTCTGGGTGGCCCTCCATGTCCGTGGCCAACTCGAGCAACACAACGGAGTCGAGCTCCACGATGCCCTCAAGAAGCCCCTTGGCCGCCATGATGCCAGCCACAATGGCCGCACCACTCGAACCAAGTCCCCGACCGTGCGGTATGACGTTGTGCGCCTCAATTTCCAGCCCGGGAGCTGGGATGCCAAAGTGCGTGAACACGTGAAGAAGCGACTTGGCCACGAGGTTCGTGTCGTCCGTGGGCACTTCGCCCTCTCCGACACCGTGAACCGTCACCCGAATCCCCGGTTCCGCGCGTACCGTCACCTCAAGCTCGTCATACAGCGAAAGCGCGAGGCCGAGGGTGTCGAACCCCGGGCCGAGGTTCGCGGTTGTCGCCGGGACCTTGACCGAGACCGAGGTGCCAACCGGAATCTTCTGTGCAGTGGCCATTACTGTTATGCCCGCCCGCTCGAATCGGATCCGCTCATGCCGAGAGCCTGAGCGACCTGGTCGGTGTCCACGGGAACGATGGTGGGAACAACTTCGGAGCCGTCGGGCTTCTTGAGTGCCCACGAGGGGTCCTTAAGACCGTGCCCGGTTACCGTGATGACGACGGTCGCACCCTTGGGGATCGCCCCAGCTTCTGCGCGCTCCAGCAGACCTGCGACACCGATTGCGGAAGCCGGCTCAACAAAGATGCCCGTCTCGGCCGACAGGATGCGGTGCGCCTCAAGAATCTGCTTGTCGGAGAACATCCCGAAATATCCGTCACTGTCATCCCTCGCCACGAGGGCCTGCTTCCAGGACGCTGGGTTGCCGATCCGAATCGCGCTCGCGATCGTCTCCGGATCCTTCACGACGTGTCCGAGAACGATCGGGGCACTGCCCTCGGCCTGGAATCCGAACATCCTGGGAAGCTTCGTGGTTGCCCCGCGGTCGAGTTCCTCGCGGTAACCCCGGTGGTACGCCGTGTAGTTTCCTGCGTTACCAATCGGAAGCAAATGGAAGTCTGGTGCGTCTCCAAGAACTTCGACGACCTCGAACGCTGCGGTCTTCTGACCTTCGATGCGGTCGTTGTTCACCGAGTTCACGAGGTGTACGGGGTACTTGTCGGCGAGCTCCCTCGCGATGTCAAGGCAGTCATCGAAGTTGCCCTGCACTTGAAGAATTTGCGCATTGTGCGCTATCGCCTGACTGAGTTTCCCCATCGCGATTTTGCCCTCAGGCACGAGCACAGCTGCGGCAATTCCCGCCCTCGTCGCATACGCGGCCGCGGATGCCGAGGTGTTCCCCGTTGACGCACACACGACAACTTTTGCGCCGTGCTCTACGGCCTTCGACACGGCCATGGTCATGCCGCGGTCCTTGAACGACCCGGTGGGGTTCATCCCCTCAAACTTCACCCAGACGTTTGCGCCCGTGCGCGCGGAAAGCGCCGTCGCGTCGATGAGCGGCGTGCCACCCTCGCCAAGGGTCACGACCGGTGTCGCCTCGCTGACATCAAGACGATCTGCGTACTCTCGGATAACGCCACGCCACTGCTTGGACATGCTCACAGTCCCTCAACTCTCAACACAGACACCACGGATTCGACGACAGGGGACGCGGCCAGGGATGTGACGGTCGCGGATAGGGATGATTCGGACGCCTCGTGAGTGCCGATTACAAGGGTAGCGGTGGGAGTCGACTGTTCCTGAACAGTGACGACCGATTGCACGAGAGTCTCCACCGAAACATTGTGTTCCTTGAACAACTCCGCGATCGTGGCAAGCACCCCAGGCTGGTCCAGCACCGCAAGGGTGATCTGGTACCGGGTGGTGATGCTCGACATGGGCAAGATCGGCAAGCTGGCGTGGCGTGACTCGGCAATGCCCGGGCCACCGATGACGTGACGTCTCGCGGCCGTGACGAGGTCGCCGAGCACCGCGGACGCAGTTTCCTGCCCACCGGCACCAGCGCCGTAGAACATGAGATCGCCGGCGGCCTCCGCCTCGATGAACACCGCGTTCTTGCCACCGTGAACGGCAGCAAGCGGGTGATCCTCCGGCACGAGCGCCGGATAGACGCGGGCGCTCACCCCTTCGACCCCGTTGGCGTCAACCAACCGCTCACAGATTGCGAGCAGTTTGATGACGTACCCGGCACGCGTCGCGGCCTCGACCTGCGCGAGGGTGATCTCCGTGATCCCCTCACAGTGCACCAACTCGAGCGGAACTACGGTGTGGAAGGCAAGGCTCGCGAGAATGGCAGCCTTCTGCGCCGCATCGTGGCCGCCAATATCCGCCGTGGGGTCCGCTTCGGCGAATCCAAGCGCCGTGGCCGTCGCGAGCGCCTCTTCGAGCGTCGCCCCCGTCGTGTGCATCCGGTCGAGGATGAAGTTCGTCGTGCCGTTCACTATGCCCAGGATGCGCCGCACCTGGTCTCCGGCGAGGCTGTCGTGCAGCGGCCGGATAATCGGGATCGCACCGGCAACGGCTGCTTCGTAATAGAGCTGGGCACCCACTTGCTCTGCCGCCTCGAACAATTCGGGGCCGTGGGTGGCCAGGAGCGCCTTGTTGCCCGTGATCACGTCAGCACCCGAGTTGAGCGCTTGCAGGATGTAGGTGCGCGCCGGCTCGAGCCCACCCAGAAGTTCGATCACGATGTCTGCGCCGAGAATGAGCGATTCGGTGTCCGTGGTGAGCAGCTCCCTGGGGATGTCTGCTGTGCGTTCGGCATCGAGGTCTCGCACGGCGATGCCCACGAGCTCGAGGCCGGCACCGACCCGCTCGGCGAGCTCCGCACCGTGCTCCAGCAGCAGCGACGCGACCTGAGCACCAACGTTGCCTGCACCAAGCAGTGCCACGCGCAGATTGCGGTATTCGATCATCGGATGGCTCCTTTGCCAGAGTGGTCGTCTGAGTTTGCGGTGGCACCGGGCAATGCCAGATCCCTGGCGAACAGGTCGTTCATCGTCTCCCGGCGCACGATCGCTCGCGCCACGCCGTCGGCGACAGCGACAACAGCCGGACGAACCAGATAGTTGTAGTTGCTGGCGAGCGACGAGCAATATGCCCCCGTTGCCGCCACAGCCAGCAGATCCTGAGCTTTGATATCCCCGGGCAGATAGTCCGCGTGCACGACAATGTCTCCGCTCTCGCAGTGTTTGCCGACCACGCGAACGAGAGCCGGGTCGGCATCCGAAACCCGATTCGCAATGCGCGCGGAATAGTCGGCGCCATAAAGCGCTGGTCGCACGTTGTCGCTCATTCCGCCGTCCACGCTCACGTAGCGGCGAATGGCTTTGGCGCCCTCTGCCACCACCTCGACGTCCTTGATCGTTCCCACCGTGTAGAGGGTGACTCCAGCGGGGCCGATGATCGCGCGACCTGGCTCAATGGCGATGTTGGGAACCGCAACACCGTGCCGCTGCGCTTCTTCGGCGACGGCCTCGGCAAGCTGCGTTGCCATCTGCTCAATCGGCGTCACCCGATCGGCCGAGGTGTAGGCAATGCCAAAGCCCCCGCCGAGGTTCAACTCCGGTACTGGACCACCCTCCAGCAGTGTCGCGTGCACGGCGAACAAGCGCTTGATGGCTTCGACAAAACCACTCACCTCGAAGATTTGCGAACCGATGTGAGAGTGCAATCCGAGAAACTCGAGGGAGTCAAAGGATCGGATGCGGTCAACCTGCTCGGCCACCTCCGCGAGCGGAATCCCGAACTTTTGGTCTTCGCGTGCCGTCGCAAGGTACTCATGCGTGTGGGCGTGAACACCCGTGTTCGTGCGCAACCGCACCCGTTGAACTACGCCGCGGCGACTCGCAGCGTCGGCGACCCGGTCAATCTCGATCGCGCTATCGATGATGATCGCCCCAACGCCCGCTGCGACGGCGTCGTCGATCTCGTCCAGTGACTTGTTGTTGCCGTGCAGCCCAATGCGCGAGGCATCGATACCGGCCGCGAGCACGAGAGCGAGTTCACCTCCGCTTGACACGTCGATCGCGAGCCCCTCCTCGGCCATCCAGCGCGCAACCTCGACCGAGAGGAACGCCTTGCCTGCGTAATACACCGTCACTCTCGCCCCGAGAGCAGCGAACGCGGACTCGAAAGCGTTGCGGATGCCTGCGGCGCGAGTTCGGGCATCCCTCTCGTCCAGGACGTACAGGGGCGAACCGAACTCTGCGGTGAGAGTGCTCGCTGGCACGCCGGCGAGCTCGAGTTCACCGTTCGAAGTGCGCCGCGCCTGAGCGGGCCACACTCCGTCGGCGAGCGCGTTGGCGTCGGCCGGCAGTTCCAGCCACGGCGGGCAGAGCGGATTGGCGTTCACGTGCGCCTCATGGGAAATCTTGGCCTCACAGTAGTCAGCGGCGAGGCGAGCGAACCCGGATTGGTTCCTGAAGCCCCTGCGATTCTACAGGAGGCTCGAAGTGGGGTTGCTACTGATGACGCGGCGCTGCTGGCAGTGAGGCACGGAGCGGCAGAGTTCGTGCACAGAAATTCTTGGCAAAAGCTATTGCACTTAGCCATTTGGCTAACTAGAATAGCCACATGTCAAGCCCCACAACATCCTCACCCGATACCTCTTTCCCCAGCACCCGTATTCTCCGTCGCCCTGACGGCTCCATCGCCTACGACATCCAGGGCTCCGGCCCGACCCTCGTGCTCGTCCCGGGAATGGGCGACCTTCGTTCTACCTATCGCTTCGTCGTTCCACGTCTCGTTGACGCGGGCTTCACCGTGGTGACCTGCGACCTGCGCGGCCACGGAGAAAGTGACAGCACGTTTTCCAGCTACGGGGATGACGACACCGCAGAAGACATCGCGGCGCTCCTTCGCGAGTTGGGCGGGACGGCAACTGTGGTTGGCAATTCCATGGCAGCAGGCTCTGCTGTGATTGCCGCAGCCAAATATCCTGAACTTGTCGAACGACTCGTGCTGATTGGTCCGTTCGTTCGCGAACCGGAATCAACGTCCGCCGTCAAACGAATAATGCTGCGCATCCTCCTGGCACGCCCGTGGATCGTCGCGGTGTGGCGCGGCTACCTGCCGTCGCTCTACGCAGGGGCCAAGCCCGCCGACTTCGAGGAGCATCGGAACGCGATCGTGGCGAGCCTCCGCCGCCCGGGATACGCGATGGCGTTCAACCGCACCACGAAGACCAGCCACGCCGCCGCGGAACAGGCTCTGGCCAGGATAACGGCACCGACGCTCATCCTCATGGGAGCCCAGGACCCGGACTTTCCAGACCCGAAGGCCGAGGCAGAGTGGATCCGCTCCGCCACCAAGGGGACGAGCGTACTCATTCCCGACGCCGGTCACTACCCGCAAGCGCAGCAACCGGAACGAACCGTTGAGGCACTGGTCGAATTCCTGACGCTCCATGCCTAGGGCTGGGCTGAGCCAGGAACTCGTCATGCGGGAGGCCGCCACACTGATTGACGAGCAGGGTCCAGAGTCCCTCACACTCGCCGCGCTGGCAGCACGACTCACGGTGCGACCACCGTCACTGTACAAACACGTGAACGGCTTGCCGGCAGTTCACCGGGGCATCGCTCTGCACGCCAAACGCGAACTCGCTGACACTCTCGGGAACGCGGCCGTCGGACTTGCGCGCGGGGATGCCATCACGGCGCTGGCCATTGCCTACCGCCGCTGGGCGCTCGCACATCCCGGGCAGTATCCGTCAACCCTTCGAGCGCCGGAACCCTCAGACGGCGAAGACGTCGCCGCATCGTCTGCGCTGCTCAAGGTTGTGCGCATAGCGCTCGGCGCCTACGCGCTCACGGGAGACGAAGCCACGGACGCGGTCAGGATGCTCCGCGCGACGCTGCACGGCTACGTCAGCCTTGAAGTAACGGGAGGGTTCGAGCTTCCCCGCGATCGTGAGCAAAGTTACCGCTGGCTCGTGCAGGGCCTGATTGCCGCGCTCGAGGCGAAAGCGAACGAAGCGGTCTAAGCGCGTCCGTTGCTGAGTGCCGGAGCAGCAGTGTGCACATCTGCTGACGTCGTGCGATCGATCGTGAACTGGCCGAGCACCCTTGTTCCGAGGTAAATGACGGCAGTCTGGCCAGGGGCCACACCGATCAGCGGCTCATCCGGCGTTGCAACGAGCTCGCCATCGATCAGGACAACAACCGCGGGGACCGGATCGGCGTGGGCGCGGATCTGCACCGTGCACGCGAACGCGACATGGGCATCCTCGGGCGGGAGCCCTGCCCAGCTGAATCGGCTGCCAGCGATTTCGGCGAGCGCGAGCGCTTCCTTCGGCCCGACAACGACCTCATTGGTCTTCGGGTGGATCTCCAGCACGAAACGCGGCATGCCGTCATCCGAGGGGTAGCCGATGTTGAGCCCCTTGCGCTGACCGATAGTGAAGGCGGTTGCCCCCTCGTGGAACCCGAGCTTCTCGCCGGAGCGATCCACGATGTCGCCGCGCTCGGCGCCAACGCGCTCGGCGAGCCACCCTCTCGTGTCGCCGTCCGGGATGAAGCAAATGTCGTGGCTGTCTGGCTTGCTCGCGACGCTGAACCCGCGCTTGGCCGCCTCGGCGCGCACTTCGGCCTTGCTCGGGGTTGTGCCGAGCGGGAACATGCTGTGCGCGAGCTGTTCAGCAGTCAGCACACCGAGCACGTAAGACTGATCCTTGGCCCAGTCGGCAGCGCGGTGCAGTTCGCGGTTACCGTGCTCGTCCGTGACGATGTTCGCGTAGTGCCCGGTCGCCACCGCGTCGAATCCGAGGTCCAGCGCCTTCTCCAGGAGAGCGGCGAACTTGATGCGCTCGTTGCACCGCATGCACGGGTTCGGAGTGCGGCCGGCAGAGTATTCGGCGATGAAGTCATCGACGACGTCCAGCTTGAACCGCTCGGAGAAGTCCCACACGTAATACGGGATGCCGATGATGTTCGCCGCGCGCTGCGCATCCATCGAGTCTTCGATGGTGCAGCAGCCGCGACTGCCCGTGCGCAGGGTTCCCGGCATCCGGCTGAGCGCCAAATGGACTCCAACAACCTCGTGGCCAGCGTCCACCGCGCGCGCAGCGGCGACGGCGGAGTCCACTCCGCCACTCATCGCTGCCAAAACCTTCATGCTGCCAAAACCCCTATGCCGCCAGAACTTTCACCGCACCAGTCTAAACACGACTGGGTTTAGGGTCGCCCGTTAGGCTATATCGCAGTTACGGGATGTCCGTGAGGGTCTTCTCTATCGCCGCGAGACGCGACTCCACGTCTCCCAACCGCGCGATGACCTGGGTGTTCAGCTTCGCGGCATCCTCGGCGAGTTTCTTGTGGTTGCCACCGGCCTCGGCGTCCGCGACGTACTTTTTGGTCTCCGCAGATTTGTTCACGGCATTGGTGATGACTCCCGCGATTATTCCGAATACGGCAACGGTGCCGAGCCAAAACCACAAACTGTAAAAGATTTCCATTAGTCGACTGTGCCTTCCAGTTTCTTGACCGCCGCCACGATGACGGTCGGCGTAATGCTGATCTTGAACGGCACAGCCTCGAAGAACTTGAGTGCTTTGCCGTCATCGCTCAGTTCAAGGTGCCCAGCGACGAAGCCGGCCTCCTCGAGTTTTGCCAGGTGCATGTAGAGCAGGGCTCGCGACATCCCGACCCGCCTGGCGAGTTCGCTCACGTGGAGCCTCTCCCCCGTAAGCAAAGCGATGATGCGCATGCGCTGAGGGCTGGCGATGGCTGCGAGCTGATTGCTCAGCGCTTCTGCGTTCATCACGACCCCATTTCTAACACCTGTCAGTAAAAATTAACAGATGTTGTAAGAAATAGCCACTGTTCGTGCGTCAGAACCCCGACTCGCGCGTGGAGAATCCTGCGCGCAGCGCCCGTTCATGGGCCTCGGGAAGCGCCGCGAGCAGCGCGGCGACATCCGCCTCGGTTGAACTGCGGCCGAGCGTAAAGCGCAGTGCTCCCCGCGCTTCTTCCTCGCTGAGTCCCATGCCGAGCAGCACGTGACTGGCCTCAGGGATACCCGCCTGGCACGCAGAGCCGGTGCTCACCGAGACCCCCGCAGCATCAAGGAGGTACAGCAGAGAGTCACCCTCGCAGCCTGGAAATGTGAAGTGCGCGTTCGAATCGAGACGATCAACCGGATCCCCGCGCAACACGGCGTCAGGAACTGCCTCTTGCACTCCGGCAATCAGGCGATCCCTGAGCTCGGTCAGCGACGACGCCGAGGCCTGCGCCGCAACACCGAACGCGACAGCGGCGGGCGCATCCTGAGTGCCGGAGCGCACCTGACGCTGCTGGCCCCCGCCGTGAATCAGCGGAACAACCGTGGCCGTGCGCGAAAGTACGAGCGCCCCGATGCCGAGGGGTCCGCCAATTTTATGCGCAGACACCGAGAGTGCAGAAACGCCCGTGCCCGCAAAGTCGATCGGCACGTGTCCGTAGGCTGACACGGCATCCAGATGCACGGGGATGCCCTGCTCGGCCGCGAGCGCCGCAATCTCGGCGACCGGTTGAATCGTTCCCACCTCGTTATTTGCCCATAGCAGCGTGAGCAACGCGATGTCGTCGTACCGCGCCACGGCGTCGCGAAGTGCATCCAGCCGCACCCTGCCGACCTCGTCAATGGGCAACCACTCGATGATCGCTCCAGAGTCGTGCTCGAGCCACTCCACGGTGTCCACCGTCGCGTGGTGTTCGCCGCGCGGGACCAGGATTCTTCGCCTCACCCCGTCGGCACTTCTCGCCCAGTAGAGCCCCTTGATGGCAAGGTTCACGGACTCCGTGCCCCCCGAGGTGAACACGATCTCGATGGGGTCGCAACCGAGGCTCGTCGCGACCTGCTCGCGCGCTTCCTCCAGCATCCGCTTCGCGTTCTGGCCGGAACTGTGAATCGATGAGGGGTTGCCCACCAGGTCAAGTGCGGCACAGTAGGCGGACTTCACGTCGGGCAGCATCGGTGTCGTCGCCGCGTGGTCGAGGTAGACCGACATGAACGTTCTCCCTTGCTGTGCCCGCACGAGTCATCTCCCGTACTCAATTACTCTAGGACGGTGCCGACCACCGATCCCCTTCACGATCTCGGAGTGACTCTGGGCCCCGGCGGCGGAACGATCCGGGTGTACTCGGCGAACGCCGACGCCATCGAGTTGTGTCTGTTCTCCGACAAGGACCCCACCTGGGTCGTTGAGACCCTCCCGCTGGCCAAGGTCGACGGCGACGTATGGACCACCACGACACCGCAGCTCACGGCCGGTCGGAACTACACACTGCGCGCACGCGGCCCAGCCAGCACAGTGTCATCTGGGCGATTTGACCCTTCGCTCCACCTGATCGACCCCTACGCCCGCGGCCTGAGCAGAACCAGCGCAGGTGAGTGGCGCTGCAGCGTCATCGACGACCCGTTCGATTGGGGCGGGGTCGCGAAGCCCAGGACACCACTCGACCACACCGTCATTTATGAAGCCCACGCGAAGGGGATGACCAAACTCAATCCGGCGATCCCGGAGGGCTTGCGCGGCAGCTATGCCGGGTTCGCCCACGAGTCGACCATTGCCTATCTCAAGGATCTCGGGGTCACGGCGGTTGAGTTGCTTCCCGTCCACCAATTCATCACCGAGCAGCGTCTCGTCACGATGGGCCTCAGCAATTACTGGGGCTACAACAGCCTTTCGTTTTTCGCCCCGCACGCCTCCTGGGCGTCATCTCGGGCACAGAACGAAGGCCCGGCCGGCGTGCTCCGCGAGTTCAAAGGGATGGTACGACTCCTGCACGAGGCGGGGATTGAGGTCATTCTCGACGTGGTCTACAACCACACAGCGGAGGAGGGGCCGGACGGCCCAACCACAAGTTTGCGCGGCCTCGACGACGCCACCTATTACCGGCAGGATTCGCACGGGAACTATGTCGACACGACCGGATGCGGCAACTCCCTCAACACCTCGATGGCCGCAACGCAGCGGCTCATCCTGGACTCGCTGCGGTACTGGGCGACCGAAGTGCAGGTGGACGGATTCCGCTTCGATCTGGCTGTCGCTCTCGCTCGAAACGAACACAACGACTTCGACCCCGAACATCCGCTCCTGCAGGCGATCCAGGACGACCCGGCGCTTGCGGGCACAAAGCTCATCGCTGAGCCCTGGGATGTTGGTCCGGACGGCTGGCACACCGGAGACTTTCCCGACGGTTGGATCGAGTGGAATGATCGCTATCGCGACCGCGTTCGCCAGTTCTGGCTGAGCGACATTGCCGCCGCGCGTAAAACCGGGGCTGCGCCGATCGGAATTGGAAAGCTCGCTACTCGTTTGTCCGGCTCCTCCGACCTTTTCGCGAAGGAACGGGGACCGACGGCATCGGTGAACTTCGTGACGGCACACGACGGTTTTACCGCCTGGGACCTCACCTGTTATAACGACAAACACAACCTCGGAAACGGCGAGGACAATCGCGACGGCACGGACAACAACCACTCCTTCAATCATGGGGTCGAAGGCCCAACGGATGACGAGAGTGTCTTGGCCGTCCGGCGCAAGGCGATGCGAAACCTTCTCGTGACGCTCCTGTTGTCTGCTGGCACCCCCATGCTCACGGCAGGGGACGAGATTGGCCGAGGTCAGAAGGGCAACAACAATGCCTACTGCCACGATGACGAACTGAGTTGGCTCCCGTGGGAGCTCGAAGACTGGCAGCGTGACACGTACGCGATTGCGCGGGCCGGAATTCGTTTTCGCCTCGACAATCCGGCCGTCCGACCCGGAGATTTCGGGGTCTGGGGCGAAACCCTCCAGACCGCAACGCAAACCGACTGGTTCAATGCCTCCGGAGCGTCCATGTCCATCGATGACTGGGATTCCCCGACGGAGCGCACGCTGCAGTACCTCGCCGCCTCGACGCATCAGGTCGACGGGTTCAACCGCATCCTGCTCGTCGTACACGGGCTGGAAGCCGAGGAGACGGTCACCCTCCCCCAGCATTCCGGTGTCGAGCTCTACACGCTCCTCTTCGACAGCGCGTTCGACTGGATCGAGCCGAGCGAGCACGCGCCGGGCTCAACCGTCACGGTATCGCCCACCTCCATGAGGCTATTCCGCGCGCACTAGCCGTCCTGCAGGTCACGTGACGTCACGTCGCCAACTCGTGAAGTACCCGAGCACACCGGCGATGATGGCGTAGCCGAGCAACACGAGTCCGCCAGCCCACCAGTCGAGAGACAGCGTTTCGCCCGTAGCGGCACCGAGCGTCGTGAAGATACTTGATCCGACCAATGCATCGCTGGCCGCCCCCGGCAGGTACTGTCCAATGCTCGCCGTCCAGTCCCAGAACGCCGCGACGAGTCTCAGTATGGGCTCAACGAACTGGGTGAACGCGAGCACGATGACGATCGCGGCCACCTGACTGGGGATGAGTGCACCGAGACCCACGCCGATGATCGCCCAGATGGACATCGCCACCACAATGCGGGCGAGGAGCAGCCAAGTGTCGGATTCGCCGAGGCCGGTGGCGTGACCTGTCGCCGCGAGAATGGGCGCACCGAGGCCGACAGACGCCACGAGCGCCACGATTCCGTACAGGGCGCCGAAAACCGCGAGCGTCGCGAATTTAGCGGCGAGCACAACGCCTCGGCGCGGTGTCGCCAGGAACGTGGGTGTCACGGTCTGGTGTCGGAACTCCGCCGTCGTTGCGAGCGTGCCGAATAAGACCGGGAACACGTATCCGATACTCGAGGCGATGCTGTAAATGATGGGCGGGAGTGCCGCCTCGGGAATCTGCGGCGAAGGACTCCCGGCCGAGGAGAGTCCGCCAGCCGGCCCTGCAAACACCAGGGCGAGGAGCCCGGCGGTGAACGCGACGTAGCCGGCGAGCACGATGAGCAGCACCCACCACATCCGGACCGTCAGGATCTTGGAAAACTCGGCGCGAAGCGCGGCGACGGCATTTCCCCACGCGGCGGTCACAGCGCCCCCTCCTCTCCGACGAGCTCGAGAAAGGCTTGTTCAATGCCACTCTGCTCCGAGGTCAGGAGGCTCAAGGGGGCACCGGCCCGCAGCGCGATGATGCCCGCCTCTTCCCTCGTCATGCCGGTCACGGCGAGGCCACCAGGCGTTATGTCCACGGAAGCCCCAGCGGCCAGGAAGGCGGATTCGAGCACCGCGCGATCCGGCGAGTCAACGAGGATCCGCGGACCACTTTCCAGTTCGGCCAGACCCCCCTCGTAGACGAGCGCGCCCTTCGCAATAATCACGACGCTGTCGACACTTTGTTGCACTTCACTCAGGAGGTGCGAGGAGACGAGTACGGTGCGTCCTTCCGCCGCGAGCTTTTTAAGGAACGAGCGGATCCACCGAATCCCCTCCGGATCGAGACCGTTTACCGGCTCGTCCAGTACCAGAACTCCAGGGTCCCCCAGTAGGGCGAAGGCGAGGCCCAGGCGCTGTCTCATCCCGAGCGAGAAGCCGCCGACTCGGCGGTCGGCGAAGCTACCGATGCCCACCTGTGCAAGCACCTCCTCCACATGCTGCTGGCCAATTCCTGCGGCGAGCGCGTACGTCCGCAAATGGTTCCGCGCGCTTCGGCCCGGATGGAAGCTGGATGCCTCCAGCGCAGTGCCGACCGTGGAGAGCGGGTGCGGCAAATCGCGGTAGGCGACTCCCCCGAATGTCGCGGTTCCCTCGGTGGGTCGGACGAGCCCGAGCAGCATTCGCAGCGTCGTCGTCTTCCCTGCACCGTTGGGCCCGAGGAATCCGGTCACCTGGCCCGGTTGGACGCGGAAACTCAGATTGTTCACTGCGCGCACGGAACCGAAAGACTTGCCCAGTCCCTCAATCTCGATAATTGTGCTAGTTGACATAGCAGAAGTATGTCAGATTTGAAGCAAGTTCGCTAGCGCGCGGGCGCGTCATCGCCGATCCGTCCCCAGTCAATCGGATCCGCCCCCAGAATCGCCAACTGGTCATTTGTGCGACTGAATGGCCTGGAGCCGAAGAACCCGCCGCTGGCCGACAGTGGGCTTGGATGCGCGGACTTCACGATGGGCGTGTTCGCGAGCAGTGGTTCAAGCGACGCAGCAGCCCTCCCCCACAGGATCGCCACGAGTGGAGCATCCCTCGCCACCAGAGTTCGAATCGCGTGCTCCGTGACCGGCTCCCAGCCGCGCCCCTGGTGGGAACCAGACACCCCCGGTTGCACCGTGAGCACCCGGTTGAGAAGCATGACCCCTTGCTCGGCCCAGGCCGTGAGGTCCCCGTGCACCGGCGGTGTGACTCCGAGGTCGTCGCGCAATTCCCGGTAGATGTTCTGAAGACTTCGCGGAACGGGCCGCACGGATCGCTCCACCGAAAACGACAACCCCACCGCGTGCCCGGGTGTTGGGTACGGGTCCTGCCCGACAATGAGCACCCGCACAGCATCCAGCGGATAACTAAACGCGCGCAACACCGAGTTCCCGACAGGCAGATACCCTCGACCGGCGGCCACCTCGGCGCGCAGAAAGTCGCCCATCCGCGCGATGTCTCCCGCCACAGGTTCGAGCGCTGCGGCCCAACCCGGGTCGATGAGCTCCGTGAGCGGTTTCGGCGCGGCCATCCCAGCAGACTACGTGCGGCTGACTGAATTGCGTAGAGGCGATAGTGTGCCCTCATGACTCTTCTTCGAGGCAGAGCGGGTTCCGTCACTGTCGGGCTTATCGGATTCCTGATCTTCGTCGAATTTGTGAGCGGAATCCTTCAAGGGTTCTACGTTCCGCTCATCCCGGACCTCGTGAAATACCTCGGCATCAAGGATGCCGACTTCAACATCTTCGAGGGAGCGCAACTGCTGCTCTCCGCGCTCGTCGTGCCGATTCTCGCGAAACTCGGCGACATGTACGGTCACAAGAAAATCCTGCTTGTCGCCACCGCGTTGACGGCGGGGGCAACCTGGTGGCTTGCGTTCGCCGGTGACTTCACGACGTTCCTCATCGCCTGGTCGCTGCAGGCGTTCTACGTCGTGTGGCTGCCGCTCGAAATCGCGCTCATCTTCGACAAGGGTCGACGGAGCGGACGCGCGGCCTCGGCAACGCGAAAAGCTGCTGGACTTCTCATCGTCGGGTTGGAAGCTGGCGCTATCGCCGGAGCGCTCGGCGGATCCAGAGTATTCAAGGCCTTTGGCGGACCCGAGAACCTTCACAGTTCGATGATCCCGACTCTCATCGTGCCGGCCATTGCGGTTTCCCTCGTCTTCTTTGTGATCCTGTTCGGTGTTCCGGAATCGGAGTCCCTGCCCGGCCGAAGCCTCGACTGGATCGGATTCTCGATCCTCACCATCGGACTGCTTCTCATCACCTCCGGTTTGACTTTCCTCAAGTTCAACGACAACCAGTGGTGGCCGTGGGCGATCATGGCGCTCGGCATTCTGACGTTCTGGCCGTTCGTGCGCTTCGAACGGCGCCAGAAAGACCCTGCCATCGACATTCGCGTGTTTGCGCAGCCCAATATGTGGCCGGTACAGCTCACGGCATTCCTCGTGGGAATCAGCCTGCTCGGCGCTCAGGCTCCGTTGGCAACTTACGCAGGGACCGACAAGGTCGCCCTCGGCTACGGACTGGGGCTCGATTCTGATGCACGCTCGTACATCATCGGCCTCTACCTGATCTCCATGATCATCGGAGCGTTGCTGTTTCCCCTGGTGTCTCGATGGAGAACTCCGAGATTCGCACTCATTGTTGCGTCGTTCCTCGTGGCAATCGGCTATCTCCTGTTCCTGCCGTTCCATCTGGAGACTTGGCAGGTGTTTATGAACATGGTCATCGCTGGCCTCGGTAGCGGCGCTTTGGTTGGCGCATTGCCTGCCGCCGCTGCCGCTGCAGCGCCCAGGGGGCAAACCGGAATTGCTTCCGCCCTGACGAACACCACGAAAACGATTGGTGGCTCGTTTGCGTCGTCGGTCTTCGCGATCGTGCTTGCCATCGGTGCGGTTCAGATCGCCGGGGAGACGGCGGCAAGCCTGTTCGGTTATTTCCTGGTCTGGACGATCTGCGGCGTCGGAGCATTTGTCGCAGCCGTCCTGCTGTTCTTTGTCCCGAAGACCGCGTTCGCCGACATTGAGCAACTCGAGGAGCTCGAGGACGTCAACCTTTCGGAGTAAGTCGGGTTCTCGCGACTTTGTGCGGCGCGGCCTGGGCGACCGGTTTGATCGTGACCAGGTCCAGATTCACGTGCCCTGGGAGCTCTAACGCCAGGACAATGACCTCGGCGATATCCTCCGCCGTGAGGGGATTTTCGACGCCAGCGTAGACGGCATCAGCTCTCGCCCGGTCACCGCCGAATCTGGTGAGCGAGAACTCGTCCGTCTTCACCATGCCTGGGGCAATTTCAATGACCCGGATTGGTTCGCCGTTGAGCTCCAGCCGCAGCACCCCGACGAGCGCGTGCAACGCAAATTTGGAACCGTTGTAGCCACCGCCACCCTCATAAGGCAAATGACCGGCAATCGAGGTGACCGTCAGGATGTCGGCGTGGCCACCCGAGCGCGCGGCATCCCGCAGGAGGGGAAGCATGGCCGTGATCACTCGCTTGACGGCGACGACGTTCACGTCGAACATGCGCGTCCAGTCATCCGGATCGCTGTCCTCAACGGACTCCATCCCGAATGCTCCGCCCGCGTTATTGACGAGCGCGTGAATGGGGCCGACCTCCGCAACGAAATCCCGGAACGCGTCCACTTGATGCTGGTCCGTGAGGTCGGCGGTGAACACGCGAGCACCGGTCTCGGCCGCCAGCGCCTCAAGCCGGTCAGCACGTCTCGCAACGCCAATGACGTCCCAACCGTGAGATCGAAACTGCCGCACAGTCGCTGCCCCGATACCAGAACTCGCACCCGTCACTACAACCCGTCGTGTGGTCATGACTTTACCTTTCACCGTTCTCGCACCAGTCTTGCAGCTTGCGCCGCAGCTGAACTGGTAGCCCGGAGGGTGTGACAGATAAACCTGCCGAAACTATTGCTGCCCAAACCGGTCGCATCGCCCTCTGGGACAACGCGAGATTTCTCGCCGTGACCCTCGTCGTCATGGGACACGCGATTCAACGGCACACAGCCGACTCCAATAACGCCCTCACGCTGTATTTAGTGATCTACGCGTTCCACATGCCCGCGTTTGCCGTGATCAGCGGATACTTCACCAAAGCAACTCCGCCTACATCCCGGAGTATGCGTCGACTGTTCACGGATCTCCTCATCCCCTACTTCATCATGGAAACGGCGTGGTCGGTCGTGAAGTTTCTCATCGACGGGAAAGCCAGCTTCGACCCGACCACGCCGTCGTGGACCCTGTGGTTTCTCCTGTCACTGGCGATTTTTCGGCTCGTCCTGCCCTACCTCGCGCTTCTCCGATGGCCGCTCACCATCTCGGTGATCCTGTCTATTGGAGTGGGATACCTGAATAGCGTTGACAGCACGTTCTCGCTGGCCCGAACGCTCGGTATTCTGCCGTTCTTCGTGATCGGGTGGAAGCTGTCGAATACGGACATTCCCGAGTGGTGGCTCGGACTCGGCCGAGCCATCTGGTGGGTGCGCGTTGCCGCGCTCACCGTGTTCGCAGGCTTCGGGGGGTTCCTCTGGTTCAACACGGCAACGTGGCGCAGCATGAATCTGCACCACTGGTTTTTCTACGACGACTCCTATTCCGATCTCGGGGCCAATTCGGTATTGGCTGGCGGTGTGAGAATCATCGTCATTGTTCTCTCCGTCGTGCTCGGTGCCGCCTTCCTGTCTCTCATCCCGCGGCACCCGAAAACCATCACGGCACTCGGTTCAGGGACGATGTACGTCTACCTGTTGCACAGCTTTATCCTTTACCCGCTTCGCGAAGGCGGCGTGCTCGGCGGTTCTCATTCCTCGGCAACCTGGCTCGTGATGCTGTGCCTTGCGAGCATTGGGATAGCACTCGTGCTCGCAAGCATTCCGGTGCGCCGAGTGTTCCGCCCCATCATTCAGCCGCGTGCACGCTGGTTGTTGGCGCGGAATGATCGTCTGGCCGACCCTTCATTACCTAGTGTTTCTTCTCGCGTTGACCTTGCCCACCGCGCTTCCTAGTCTCGAAGAACCGGAACGACGCTCGCTCGATCCGTACCAAGCGAGGGAGAAACTCATGTCCGACACATCCAGCACCTGGAAGTTCGAAACCAAGCAGATTCACTCCGGCGCTCAGCCGGACCCGGTGACCAACGCAAGGGCCACCCCGATTTACCAGACCACCGCGTACGTGTTCAATAGCTCAGACCACGCGAAGAACCTGTTCGCGCTCGCCGAGTTCGGAAACATTTACACGCGCATCCAAAATCCGACACAGGATGTCGTTGAACAGCGAGTCGCCGCGCTCGAGGGCGGCACAGCAGCCCTTCTGCTCTCGTCGGGGCAATCCGCGACGACATTTTCGATCCTGAACATTGCTGAGGCCGGCGACCACATTGTCGCCTCGTCATCGATCTACGGCGGGACGTACAACCTGTTCAAGTACACGCTCGCGAAACTCGGAATCGAGACCACGTTCGTGGAAGATCAGGACAACCCCGAAGAGTGGCGTCGGGCCGTGAAGCCCAACACGAAGGCGTTCTTCGCCGAAACCATTGGCAATCCTCGAGTGAACATTCTCGACATCCGCACTGTGGCCGACGTTGCCCACGAGAACGGTGTGCCGCTCATTGTCGACAACACGATTGCGACGCCGTACCTGATCCGTCCGTTCGAGCACGGCGCAGACATCATCGTGCACTCAGCCACAAAGTTCCTCGGCGGTCACGGAACGGTCATTGCCGGCGTCATCGTGGACGGCGGAAAGTTCGCCTGGAGCAAGAATGTCGAGAAGTTCCCTGGCCTCACCGAGCCAGACCCTTCGTACCACGGCGCGAGCTACACGACGGTCCTCGGCGACTCCATCGCCTACATCATCAAGGCGCGCGTCCAGCTGCTCCGCGACCTCGGATCGGCGATCGCGCCCGCCAGTGCCTGGCAGCTCATCCAGGGCATTGAAACCCTGAGCCTGCGCATTGAACGGCACGTTCAGAATGCAAAAGCTGTAGCCGAGTGGCTCGAACAGCACCCGGATGTCGCGTCGGTTTCGTGGGCCGGGCTACCGTCAAGCCCGTGGTACGAGGTTGGCAAGAAGTACGCGCCGCTCGGTGCCGGTGCCGTTCTGTCCTTCGAGTTGAAGGGTGGTGTCGATGCCGGACGGTCACTCGTCGACAACGTGGAGCTGTTCAGCCACGTCGCGAACATCGGTGACGTGCGTAGCCTCATCATCCACCCGGCGTCTACGACGCACTCGCAGCTGACCGCAGAACAGCAGTTGTCGGCCGGCGTTACGCCCGGACTGGTTCGCCTCTCGGTGGGCCTCGAGAACATCGACGACATCATCGCCGATCTGGAGAAGGGGTTTGCGGCGTCTCGCGAGGCACTGGCCGCGTAATACGCAGCCAGCAGCGTCGTGAGCGGGAGACAATAGTCTCACCATGGATTGGCAAACAGCAGCGGATTCCGTCCCCTCGGGGTTCATTACCGAGTCGAACATTCGCTCGCTGCTGGGCAAACCGCCGACCACGGGGGCCTGGCGCGACGGTGATCCCCTGGGGGATCGCCGTTTCGCGGCCCTTGCACCGCAGCAACTCGAGTTCGGCGGTGTGCTACCCGCCGTTCGGGTTGCCTACGAAACCTGGGGCGAATTGAATGAGGACCGCAGCAATGCGGTCCTCGTTCTCCACGCCCTGACCGGGGACAGTCACGTCACGGGGCCTGCCGGCCCTGGGCACCAGACAAACGGGTGGTGGTCCTCCATCGTTGGCCCTGGACGCGCCATCGACACGAACCGCTGGTTCGTGCTCGCGCCGAACATGCTGGGCGGATGCCAGGGCACTACCGGCCCATCCAGCCCGTCGCCGGACGGTCAGGAGTGGGGATCGCGTTTCCCCTATCTCACGATCCGCGATCAGGTAGCCGCGCATGCAGCCCTTGCCGACGCGTTGGGCATCCACCGATTCGCCGCGGTCGTCGGCGGATCCATGGGCGGGATGCACGCGCTGGAGTGGGCCGTGGGTTATCCCGATCGGCTGGACCGCGTCGCCATCATCGCGGCGCCGGCCGTGAGCGACGCCGATGAGATCGCCGTGAACTCCATGCAGATCGAGGCGATTCGGATGGATCCCGGATTCCGCGGCGGCGACTATTACGACCTCAAAGACGGCGAGGGCCCACACCGTGGCCTCGCCCTCGCGCGAAGGCTCGCCCTGCTGAGTTACCGGTCCCCCAGCGAACTGAACGAACGCTTCCATCGAAGCTGGCAAAGCGACATTAGCCCGCTCGGCGGCGCAGGGAGATTTGCGGTAGAGAGCTACCTCGATTTTCACGGAAACAAGTTCACCCGTCGCTTCGATGCCAACAGCTATCTGACGCTCGTCACGGCAATGAGCTCACACGATGTCGCGCGCGGCCGAGGCAGTGTGGCTGACGCGTTGTCGCTGGTTACCGCGCGCAGCCTGGTTCTCGGAGTCGACAGCGATCGACTGTTCCCGGTTTCCTCGCAGCAGTCGCTTGCCGCTGGTCTGCCCAACGGCATTGACGGTCAAGCCGCCGTGGTCATATCCTCCGACTTCGGGCACGACGGTTTCCTGATCGAGCACGAGTTGGTGAGTCCGCACCTCGTCCGACTCCTGAACTCGTAGCCGACCAGGCTGAGACACTGTTGATAGGTGAGCCGCGCTCTCTTCGATAGGATGACGGACGAGTTGAGGGAGCGTGATCGCCGTGACAACAAGCAACGTTGCCAGCACAGTTCCCGACGTCGAACCTTTGATTCGGGTGGCAGTCGTCGACGACTTCCGGCTACTTATCGACGGCCTTGTTGCCCGGCTCGATCAGGGTTCGTTCGGCCTCAAAGTTGTCATTGCGGCGCTCGCCTGGTCAGAACTCGTCTCGCATCCGGAGTTTCCTCCCCGGGTAACAGTGCTGGATCTCAACTTGAATGACTCCATCTCGATTGGAACAAAAATTCAGGCGCTTCTCGCGGCTGGAAGCGACGTCGTTGTCATCAGCAGGCACTCCGACCCCGCGACCGTTGCCAGGGTGATTAGTGCAGGTGCCCTCAGTTATCTGCCCAAAACTCAGGGTGTCGAGGAGTTGGCCTCCGCCATTCGCAGTGCCGCACGCGGCGAACTCTATCTGGCTGGGGATCTCGAAGCCTCGATCGCCGGCATTAGCACCTCGCCATCGCCCAAATTGGGAACTCGGGAACAACGTGCTCTTGCGCTCTATGCGAGGGGAATGACCACTCGCGAGGTCGCCGTGACGATGGAGACCACCGAGGAAACCATCAAGTCCTATGTGAAAAGGGCGAGGCGCAAGTATCGAAAGAACGGTGTGGATCTGGGAACTCGCGCACATTTGCGCGCCCACGGAGTTCAAGAGGGCTGGTTCGACGCCGAGTAGGCACGTGCCCCCTTCAGCGCCCGAAGGTATGGTGATTCGGTGAGGTGGCATTCACGGTTGGGGCAGTACTTTGCTGTACTGGCAGTCGTCGCCGCCGCGCCCCTGGGTCTTGGACTTACCGCCTGCACACAGCTCCCCTCGAATGGCCAGGATCTGACCAGTCTCCCGACGGGGATTTCCATCGATGTATATCAAAGTCGGATCGACTATTCCGAGCATAAAATCGAGGTCGCGGTCGCCAACGCTTCCTCCCAGGCGTTGGAGGTGCTTGCATTATCGTTCTCCTCCCCCACGTTCCTCCCAGTAGCCAACTACGAGCGTGCGCCATCGACGGTGAGACCGGGAACAACGACCGACTTTCGCCTACTCCTTCCCCTCGCCACGTGCCACGCAGCCTCCCATGACCCGTCCGTTCACATCGACTTCACGTTCGGCGATCAACACGGCAGCGTCACCCTCTCGCCGCAGGATCGCCTGGGTCAGTTGCCCTCCATCGCCGCGGAGGACTGCCGGGGGGACGCCGTTGCAGCTGTCGCCACGATCACGGCCGCGAACGCCGTCCGCTACGTCTCGGTGGATGGCGCCAAGACCGCCGTTCTCGACTTCACCGCCACACCGACGGGAGCGGGGGGACTGCTCACAATCGACGACGGTCGCGGCACCGTTCTGTTGGGGGCTGTGAACCAGAAGACCGGGGTTGTCGGAGACACTGTTCCGCTCGGCCTGGACATCGGCGATTCCTCGCAGCCCGTCACGTTTTCCCTCACTCTGGTTCCCGCCCGTTGCGACCCGCACGTCGTACTCGAAGATAAGCGCGGCACCTTCTTCACGTTCACGGTCACCACGACGCTCGATACCGGACGAATATATGTCGGTGTGAGTGATGATGTTCGGATCGAGCTCTACGACTACGTGGGCGAACGGTGCGGTTGGTCCTGACCGAAACCGCACAGTCCGCTGGGAATATCACAAAACGCCGAGTGTCGTCACAACGGTGTCGTACCCCCACTTCTGGGTACAGGCGTGTGACGATAGCAGGCGTGGAACTAATCACCAAGGAGCGCGACCGCCTTTTGCATCGTGCGGTGCGCATGATCGGGATCACTTTGACAGTGGTGACCTATCTCGGTCTCATCATCCCTGGGCTCGTGGACGAGACGAGTCTGATGGCCGCCCTGCTCCTCGGCGTGCTGTTCGTGTTCTGTTTGTTTCGACTCGGCAGCGACCATTCGATCCTGTGGGTTCTCCTCGGGCTTGCAGCGGGAATGGCGATTCTCACGATTGTTCAATTGCCCTTCGCTACGGCGGACCAGGCAGGGCTGGCCACTGCGCTCATCCCGTTCGCGGGCGGTGCCGTCGCGTCCTTCGCGCTCGTGCTCACCAGAACCATGCCTCGCATCATCATCCTGATCGTGGCGTTCGTCGGCTCTGTTTCGCTCGTATTCCTCGTGACCGGCACCGGAAATCTGATGAGCTACCCGGTGGGAGCCACCGTATTTGGCTGGGTCATCTTCACCCTCGCCGGCGAGTGGATTTCCTCGAGCGTTCCGCGGGCCGCACGGCGCATCCAAAGCATTGGGCGCGCACACCGGGCCGAGCGTCAGGCAAGCGAAATTGAAGCGCAGCGCAGGCAATCCGCTCGCCTCCTCCACGACACGGTGCTGGCAACCCTCACGCTCCTCGCGCACTCCGGGGTTGGCGTGACCGCCGGCGCTCTGCGCGCCCAGGCCGCTGATGATGCCAACCTTCTTCGGCAACTGCGGCTCGGCGTGAACCCCGCGGCGCAAGACCCGACCCCGACGGCGACCGGGTCAATTCCGGTGCCGGCAACGGACGACGCGATTCTTGGCACAACTCTGGAATCGGTCAAGCAGCGATTCGGTCGCATTGGACTCGAAGTGAGCTGGCACGGAACCGGTCAGGTGCTACTCCCGAGTGACGTCCTGGACGCGTTTCTGCTGGCCCTCGCGGAGTGCCTGGAGAACGTTCGGCGGCACGCAGGGGTCACCGAGGCCCACGTCACGATCACCGACGACGAAACGACTGTGCGGGCCATGGTGACAGACTCCGGTATCGGTTTCGACGTGAAAGATATCGACTCCGCTCGACTCGGGCTGAAGGATTCGGTCATTGCCCGCCTGGGAGAAGTGGGCGGCACAGCCCGGCTGTTCTCCTCCCCCGGTTCAGGAACCACCGTCGTTCTGGAGGTGCCGAAGTGAGTGGATACGCACGACCCGACGAGAACACTCTCGGCGTAGTCATCGGCAAACGGGGCAGACCAAAGCCCAGTTCTTCCCCTGCGGCGCGGGCGCTCAGGCAAGCGAGCGCCGGTGGGGCAAGTCTTGGCACGGGCTTCCTGGGTATCGGCGCCGCCATTGTTGCCGGGATCGCCGCCCTTGCCGGCCTCACGGTGTTCCTGTCCAGGATCGGCTCTCTCTCCAATCCTCTTCCTTCCTCCTTCGCCTGGTTGATCTACTGCCTCATTCTTATCGTGGTCGGTGTCACCATCGCGACGGCGGGCGAACGAATGCCCCACTGGCTGTTCGCGCTCTTCCTCCTGGCCATCGCGGTCGTGATCACTCTCGACTTCGTGGCAATCTGGCCGATGCACAACATCGGAGCGAATGCCTCAGCGTCCGTCGCCGCGAGCATGGGACTTCTCGTCTCCGTTACGCTTCGAAGGACGAGCGAGATACTCATTGCCGTCGGATTGATCGGTGCCGCGTTCGTTGTCGCCATCGTGCTCACGACGCCGCTCAACCCCACGACAATCCCGGACCAACTGGTGACGCTGTCTGCCGTGATTCTGCCGCCGATTTTCGCCACCTGGATTCTCGTGCACTTCCGGCGAATCGTTCAGATTGAGCTTGATCGCGTACTCGTGCAGAGCACGGTCTCCGCGCCACGCTTCGCGGTTGGCATGCTCGCGTCGGAAGAACTCGCGAGGCTTGACCTGGCCGCCGAGGAGTTGTTCGACTCCGTAGCGAGCGGCAGGACAAAACTGCCGCTGGACCCGAAGACGGCGTCGATCGCGGCATCCCTCGCCACGGAGCTTCGCCTTCACCTCATCGAGGGGCGCAGGGAAACCTGGCTCTACCACGCCATCACCGAATCCGAACAGCTCGGTAAAACCGTTACGCTTTCGGATTCTGGCAGTCTGGCCGGCCTGCTCGACCCGCAGCAGCGTGACGGTCTGCTGTCCGGCGTGTGGCTGCTCGTCAGTGACAAATACAAGGATCGACCGTCCGTGCACCTCACGCTCGGCCCGGTGGGCGCAGCTGAATCGGAAGACTCCCAGGGGATGGTTTCGGTTCCCATTGTCATCACGACCACGGGTATTTCTCGCAATCGAGTGGACCCGGCCACCTGGGGATCCATCGCGAGAGTGGGCACTTTTTCCAACCTCACCGAAAACTCGAGCCTGCGCGTCGAGATCGATTGCCTGGTTGCGAACCCCGCAGACCAATACCATGCTGAGCAGACAGTTCATAGATAGGGGCACACGCCGTGACGACAGACCAAGCACCGATCCGACTCGCACTAGTAGACGACCACCGGATGCTCCTCGGAGCATTGACGGAGTGGATCCGCGCCGCGGCGGAGGACATTTCCATGGTTGCCGCCGTGACAACGTGGCCGGAACTTCTCACCCACGCGGAGTTCCCGGTGGACGTTGTTCTCCTCGACCTCGACCTCAAAGACAACCTCCCGATCTCCCTGAAGATTTCGACGCTCAAGACGACCGGCGTGAAAACGGTGCTCATGAGCACATACTCCGAACCGAATGTGGTCCGGGAGGCGCTCGCGGCTGGGGCCCTCGGCTACCTCGTGAAGAGCGAGGATGCCGCCATGATCGTCGAGGCGATTCGCGCCGCGCACAAGGGCGAATCCTTCATCTCCGCCGAATTGGACCTTGCTCTTAACGCGAGCGACGTCGGTGGCGCTCCGAAACTCAGTGCGCAGGAACGTCGCGTGATGGCACTGTATGGCGGTGGGGAGCCGGTGAAGTCGGTCGCCTTCCAGCTCGGAATTTCCGAAGAGACGGCAAAGTCCTACCTCAAGCGAATTCGTGAGAAGTACCGCGTCGCCGGCATTGATGTCGGCACGAAGGTTGCCCTGCGCAAGCGCGCCATTCAGGATGGCATCCTGGTTCAGTCCGACGAATCAGGAATTATCTAAACTAGCGACTCGGACCCAGCGGCCAGGTCACCGGTTCAGCGTTCTCGCCTACCGGCAGAGCGATGCCGTGTTCGTCGCGGCCCAGCGACCACAGTGCGGCGACCGACCAGCCGAGCAACACAAACACCACGAGGTTTCGAACGGTGAGCGCCGTGAGCATGAGCGGGTGCAGGCCAAGCAGCCATCCGTAGAGCACCGGATAGATTGTCTGGGTTAGCCCTGCGGCCACAGCGGCGAGCACAGCTGGAACGGCAAACCACCAGCGATTGTTCTCCCGAGCAGTGGTGAGGCCAAGCACAATCGGCACGGCCAGCCAGGCGATGAACTGCGGCGAGCCAACCTTGTTGAACGCTATGAGTGCGCTCACGAGGGCGAGAGACAGTGGAGCGAGGACAAGCGCTGGCGCCGCACCGCGGCGCACGGCGAGGACCGCAACGAGCACGATCGCAATGACCGCAAGCGCCATAACGGGCGTCATGAGCGCACTCGCCATGCCAACGCCGTCACCGGTGACCTGCCAGGTCAGGAGGTGCTGGTCGTAGTAGACGGTCGTTCCAGGCACCCGATTGAACGCCATCCACATCCACACCGTACTGATCGGCGATTCCACCTGCAGGCCTCGATCGGCCTGCATAGTGAAGAAGCTCAGGATGTTCGCACCGCTGCCGAAAGCCAGCGCAATTGCCACGATGGCAGCGCTCACCCCTCCGGCGGTCAGGAGGATTGCCCAGCGTTGTCTGGTGGCGACAATCATCGCTCCGACGATCGCCGCAGGCCACACTTTCACCCACGCGGCGATGGTAAGGATGACGGCAGCAGTCCGAGGCCTCGTGGAAATGAACAACACCCCGAGAACCCCGAGCGGGACGGTGACGGAATCGATCCGCCCCAACGCGATCGGTCCCAGAAGTGCGAGGAACAGAATCCACCACCATGCTGCAGCGGTGTTGCGCGCCCTCCTGCCGAGTCCAATCAGGACGGCGAAGGCCGCGGCATCGAGCAGGAGTATGAGGGTCAGCCAGGTGCCCGCATAGTTCGCTGGACCGAACAGCCCGGACAGGATCATGGGAAAGATTGCCAGGACCGGGTAAACCCAGCTGCTGTGAATACCAACCCAATAGCCGCCAATGAAGACTTGATCCGACCAGTACTTGTAGACGATGGTGACGTCGCCGAGAGGCAGTCCAGGGCCGTAGAGGTTGAGGATGCCAAGCCACAGGTGCACCAGCAGGAACGCTGACCACAGGGCGACCGGGTTGCTGCCGACTCTCCTCATCACGGTTTAGCGTAACTGACCGGGACCCGTGGTCCCGTTCGCGGGGCCTGTAGTCGCTCGCGTCCGGTGCTACTTTTTCGGCCGAGCCGCCATCACCGCCGCCATCACCGCCGGGATAGCCGCGTTCAGGTCGAGGACCGTGAACGGCCCGCCAGCCCCTGCACGCTCGGCCGCGAGGCCGTGCAGCAGGACGGCCGTCGCTGCGAGGTGAGTGAGCACCCCGACATCCTCAGCGATGGCTTTCGCGTGCGTCGCCACGAGAGCTCCGAGCACTCCGGCGAGGCTGTCGCCGGTTCCCGCCGTCGCAAGCCAGGTTGTTGGCGCGGTAATCGAATAGCTACCGCCAACCCCGCACACCAGAGTGGTGTGCCCCTTCAACACGACCGTCAGCCCGAGGCTGTCTGCCGCGCGCCCTGCCCAGTTTTCTGGTTCCGCCGCCACCTCCGCGACGTCCGCTCGCAGGAGCCTGGCAAGTTCGCTGTGGTGCGGGGTAATCACGACCGGCCCGCGTGCTGCGCTTGCTGAGGGAATTGCGCCAGCATCCAGAACGAGCGGGTGCCCGGACGAGAGCGCCGTGGACAGTCGTGCTGCGGTCAGCGGATCTTCGGTGGACTCGTCAATTCCCGAACCGAGTAACCATGCCTGCACGCGACCGTCGATGGCGACGGCTTCCGGTCGCCGATTGAGCACGAGGGAGGTTGGACGGTCAGGTCCCAGATAACGAACCATCCCCAGGCCGGTGTGCAGTGCAGCGTCGACGCCAACGACTGCGGCCCCCGGATAGTCGTCAGAACCGGTGACCATCCCCAGCACACCGCGGGAATATTTGTCATCCCACTCGCGCGGGACAGCGATCCACTCGCGGGCAGTTGCCGCGGTCCACTCCGTGTACCCGCTCATGATTCAACGGTAGTTAGCTGAGCCGCGATTACGACGTGTCGCATCCTGCACTTCCCCGACAAGCTCTTCGATGATGTCTTCGAGAAACAGTACGCCCTTCGCGGTGCCGTGCTCATCGAAGACGCGGGCGAGATGAACCCCGGTCCTGCGCATGGCGGCGAGGGCATCCTCAAGATCGGCGTTTTGGAAGATGGAAATGAGTCGGCGAATTCGCTTTTGCGGAACGGCTTTCGTGAACTCGGCGGTTTCCTCCAAATCCAGCACATCCTTCAAGTGCAGGTAGCCCGTGGGCTCACCGTCGGCATTCACGAGCACGTAGCGCGAGAAGCCATGCTGCGCCACAGCGCGCTCCAGTTGCTCCGGAGTCGCACCCTCCGGCAGACTCACGAGCTGGGCCATGCTCACCGCGATGTCTCTCACCGTTTTTGTGCTGAACTCGAAGGCCGCCGTGAGCGCGCCGATGTCGTCCTTCAACACTCCAGCCCGCCTCGACTGGACGATAATGTTCGCCACCTCATCAATGGTGAAGATACTGTTTGCCTCGCTCTTGGGTTCCACCCTGAATAGCCGAAGCACCCCGTTTGCTGTGGCGTTGAGCGCCACAATGATCGGCCGGAAAACCTTCGAGATCCAGACCAGGGGCGGGGCAAGGATGAGTGCGGCTCGATCGGGGACGGAGAAGGACAGGTTCTTCGGAACCATCTCCCCCAACACGACGTGGAGAAACGACACGATGATGAGCGCAATGACAAAGGCGATGGCGGCGATGACGGGTTCCGTCCAGCCCGTGAGCCCGAGCGGGCCCTCCAGAAGGTGATGGATTGCCGGCTCGGAGACGTTCAGGATGAGCAGCGAACACACGGTGATTCCGAGTTGGCTCGTCGCGAGCATGAGCGTGGCATGCTCCATCGCGAACAGCGTCGTCTTGGCGCCCATACTGCCCGCCTCGGCCCTGGGCTCAATTTGGGAACGGCGCGCAGAAATGACGGCGAATTCGGCCGCAACGAAGAACGCGTTGATCAGCAGCAGAATGCCGAGCCAGGCGATACCCCACCAGTCGCTCATGTGGGGTCCCCGTTCGTTGCCGGAGTAAACCGGATCCGGTCGACCCGCCTGCCGTCCAGGCGCTCAACGCGCAGCTCACCGCTCGGCAACGGCACGACGTCTCCGACCATGGGAAGTCGGCCAAGTTCGCTCATCATGAACCCGGCGACGGTTTCATATGGGCCATCGTCTGGGACCTTGACGCCCGCACGATCGAGCAACTCATCGGGGCGAAGCATTCCGGGGAACGTCACACCGTTCTTGGAGGAGACGACATCCGCCCTGGACCGGTCATGTTCGTCAGCGACTTCGCCGACGAGTTCTTCGACCAGGTCCTCCAGGGTGACGACGCCCGCCGTGCCACCGTATTCGTCCAGCACGACCGCCATCTGAAATCCGCGCCCACGCAGTTCGCCGAGCAGAGCGTCAAGCTTCATGGTCTCCGGCACGCTCAACGCGTCGGACGTCAGCGCAGAGACCGGAACCTCTTTTCGGCGATCCAACGGCACTGCCACAGCATTCTTCACATGGACAAGTCCGACGATGTCGTCGATGCTGTCATCAATCACGGGGAACCTCGAGAACCCCGTGGTCCTGGCCAGGGCGACAACGGTATCTGCCGTGTCCGACTTGTCGACGCTGGCAACGCGTGGTCGCGGGGTCATCGCATCCGACGCGACGTGGCCGGCGAACACGAGTGTCCGAGACAGCAGCGTCGCCGTGTCGAGGTCCAACGTTCCCGCGGTCGCGGAGCGTCTCACCAGCGAGCGCAATTCCTCCGCCGTCCGCGCAGACGACAACTCCTCTTTTGGCTCAATCCCGAACATTCGAAGAATGAGGTTGGCCGTACTGTTCAGGAACACCACGGCCGGCCGGAACACCCAGGTGAATGCCACCTGGAACGGCAACGCCAGCTTCGCGATGCGCAAGGGCAGGGCGAGCGCAAAGTTCTTGGGGACCAGTTCGCCGACAATCATGGACAGGAGGGTCGCGAACAGGATGGCGATGATGCTCGCCACGGTGGCGACGACGCCGTCCGGCCAGCCAAGCCCCTCCAGCGGCCCGCGAAGCAACTCGCTGACGGCAGGCTCCAGCATGAACCCCGTGAGCAGCGTGGTGAGCGTGATGCCCAATTGCGCGCTCGAAAGGTGCGTGGAGGTGCGCTTGAGCGCTCCAATGGTGAGGGCGAGGCCGCGTTCTCCGCGAGCACTGCGCGCTTCGAGCTCTGAGCGGTCGAGGTTCACGAGCGAAAATTCGGAGGCGACGAACAGCCCGGTACCTATCGTCAGCACGAGGCCGATGGCGAGCATGATCAACTCGGGCACGGTACCTGCCGCATCTGGTTATTCGCGCGAGCAGAGTTCGGATCTTGGGATTGGGTCACGCTGCAGGCCCGGTATGCCATACCGGCGCTGCTGGCAACACAATTTCGTCCAGGTGGAGGGTCGTCCATTATTTGATCGAGTATAACGGCCAGAGTCCCCCGGCGTTCGGTTCAGCGTGATCGACTCCGCTTTTCCTACCAGCCGACCGGGAGCGCCTTGCCCTCCTCGTAGCCAGCCGCCGACTGGATGCCAACGAGCGCGCGATCCCTGAATTCCGCCAGGCTCCTCGCCCCTGCGTAGCTGAACGAGGATCGAACGCCCGAGGTGATCATGTCGATGAGGTCTTCGACGGAGGGCCGCTGTGGGTCGAGTTGAATGCGCGAGGAGGAAATTCCCTCGGCAAACAGCGTCTTCCTTGCGAGCTCATACGGATCAAGATTGCCGAATCGGTCGTGGACGGCCTTCGTGGATGCCATTCCCCAACTTTCCTTGTACAGGGAACCATCACTGTCGGTTTCGAGAGTGCCTGGCGCCTCAACGGTTCCGGCAAACCAGGAGCCGATCATGACGGAGGCCGCGCCCGCCGCAAGCGCCAAGGTAACATCTCTGGGATAGCGAACGCCGCCATCCGCCCACACCGCAGCGCCCACCTCCTGCGCGGCCGTTGCTGTCTCCAGCACGGCGGAAAACTGTGGTCTGCCCACAGCCGTCATCATGCGAGTCGTGCACATGGCGCCTGGCCCCACCCCCACCTTGATGATGGTCGCGCCGGCTGCCGTGAGATCCCGTACTGCCGATGCCGTCACGACATTGCCCGAGACGATCGGCTTTCCGAGGTTGAGAGCAGCCACAGCGGATATCGCCCTCAGCATTGCTTCCTGGTCGCCGTGGGCTGTGTCGAGCACGAGCGTGTCCACCCCGGCCAAAACCAGCGCCCGGGCTTTGGCGACGACGTCGCCGTTGATCCCCATCGCCGCGGCAACCCGCAGCCGCCCGTCCGAATCGCGGTTCGGCTGATAGATCGTGGACCGCAACGCGCTCTTCCGGCTGAGAGTGCCCACCACCGCTCCGTGGTGCAGAACGGGCGCGAACTCGAGATCGGCTGCGACCATGAGGTCGAACGCACTTCGAGGATCCGTAACATCGTCGGCATCGATGGAGGCAACCGCCCCGCGCAGAAGGTCACCAAGCGGCGCATCCGGGAGGGCAAACTTCAGCGCTAGCGCGTCAATGCACCCCAGGTATTCGCCCTCGTCGGTTCTCAGAATGATTCCGTGCCCCTGCAGCGGTGGAATGAGCCGGAGCGCGTCGGCAACACTCGACTGCGGAGGAAGCTCGACCGGAGTGTCGAACGCGATCGGCTGGTCTTTGACCCATCGGATGGCGGAGTCCAGATCCTGCAGATGCATGTCCTGTGGCAGCACCCCCAGGCCGCCGCGTCGCGCCATGGTGGCCGCGAGGCGCGCACCGGTGACCGAATTCATGTTCGCCGAAACGAGCGGAATGGTGGCCCCCGTGCCGTCATCCGGCGCGAGCGAGACGTCGAGGCGACTGGCGACACTGGACCGGCTGGGAACCAGGAACACGTCGGAATAAGTGAGGTCATTGGTGGGAGTCGCATCGTAAAACCGCATAATTTTAAGGGTAGTCGCTGCGGTGTTGCACGGGGTTCCCCAGCAATAGCGAATAGGGTTGAGTACGGGTTGGCGTAGAGCCACCCGAATATGCAGCGTCACTACAAAGCGTCACTACACAGAGAGCAGGCGGTCAGGCGTGTCCAGCCAACCCACCGGAGTGTCTAACGACGGTTCCTCAGGCGAGTTCGGAGCTAACGAGTGGCTCGTGGACGAAATGTACGAGCGATTTGTGGTGGATCGCAACGCGGTCGACAAGTCGTGGTGGCCCATTCTGGAGAACTACCACCGCATCAAGACGAGTGACGTGATTCCCGCGGTTACCCCGGACCCGTCACAAGTCGCCGCGTCCGCACCCCCGGAAACTCCCGCAGAGCCATCCGCAGAGCCATCCGCAGAGCTTGCCGCGCCCAGTGAAACAGCGCCAGCCACTGCGCCAACCACTGTGCCAGCCACAGCGCCAGCCACAACGCCGTCCACCGACACCTCAGAGCCGTCCACTGACACCTCAGAGCTCTCGCTCACCCAGCCGATCGCTCGCACCACGTCGATCGCACCGAAGTCTCAGCCGATTCCGGCGGATGCCCCGAAGACCCAGCCGATTGAACGCGTCGAAGTCGAACCGGCCGAAGAGCCGGAGAGCACGGTTCAGGCCCTCAAGGGCATGTCGAAGTCTCTCGCGGCAAACATGGACGCAAGCCTTACTGTGCCGACCGCGACGAGCGTGCGCAGCATGCCGGCGAAACTACTGATCGACAACCGCATCGTCATCAACAACCACTTGAAGCGGGCGCGGGGTGGAAAAGTCTCGTTCACCCACCTCATCGGATGGGCTCTCGTACGGGCAATCAAAGAGTCCCCGAGCCAGAACGTGTATTACGAGGAGGTCGACGGCAAGCCGTCGGTCGTCGCTCCTGCGCACGTCAATCTGGGGATCGCGATCGACCTCCCCAAGCCTGATGGCACTCGCGCGCTGCTCGTACCGAGCATCAAGCGTGCGGACACCATGGGTTTCGCAGAATTTGTGGCCGAGTACGAAGCGCTCGTGGCGAAAGCCCGTTCGAACAAGCTCACGGCGGATGACTTCGCCGGCACCACGATCTCCCTCACGAATCCCGGCGGCATCGGCACCGTGCATTCTGTGCCGCGGCTCATGAAGGGCCAGGGCTGCATCATCGGCGCGGGTGCCCTCGAGTACCCGGCCGAATTCCAGGGCATGTCCCCGACGACCCTCGCCGATCTCGGGATTGGCAAGACGATCACGCTCACGTCCACCTATGATCACCGCGTCATCCAGGGTGCCGGATCCGGGCAATTCCTCGGCATTGTCCACGAGATGCTCATCGGCGGTCACCAGTTCTACGAGGACATCTTCTCGGATCTGCGCATCCCGTACGACCCCATCCACTGGGCCGCAGACATTCACGTCGACACGGCAGATGCCGTGGACAAGACGGCGCGCGTCCAGGAGCTCATCAACGCGTATCGCGTCCGCGGACACCTCATGGCAGACGTCGATCCGCTGGAATACCGCCAGCGCACACACCCTGACCTGGAAATCTCCAGCCACGGGCTGACGTTCTGGGACCTGGACCGCGAGTTTGTCACGGGCGGTTTCGGTCGGCGCCGCTCTGCACTGCTGCGGGAAATTCTGGGCATCCTTCGCGACTCCTACTGCCGCACCATCGGCATTGAATACATGCACATTCAGGACCCCGCAGAGCGCAAGTGGATTCAGGATCACGTCGAAACCCCGTACACGAAGCCCTCGCACGACGAGCAAATGCGCGTGCTGGCCAAGTTGAACGAAGCCGAGGCATTTGAAACGTTCCTGCAAACCAAATATGTCGGCCAGAAGCGCTTCAGTCTTGAGGGCGCCGAGTCGATGATTTCACTGCTCGATGCGGTGATCCAGACCGCGGCGGAGCAGGAACTCGAAGAGGTCGCCATCGGCATGGCCCACCGTGGCCGGCTAAACGTGCTCACGAACATCGCGGGCAAAACCTACGGCCAAATTTTCCGCGAGTTCGAGGGAACGCAGGATCCCCGGACCGTTCAGGGCTCTGGCGACGTCAAGTATCACCTCGGGACCGAGGGAACCTTCACGGCCGCGAACGGGGAAAAAATCCCCGTCTACCTCGCAGCGAACCCCTCGCACCTGGAGGCCGTCGACAGCGTGCTGTCCGGGATCGTGCGGGCTAAACAGGATCGGAAGCCCATTGGCAGTTTCCGTATTCTGCCAATCCTCGTGCACGGCGACGCCGCGATGGCCGGACAGGGCATTGTCGTCGAGCTTCTGCAGATGTCCCAACTGCGGGGCTATCGCATCGGCGGCACCATCCACCTCGTCGTCAATAACCAGGTCGGATTCACTACTCCGCCCGCCGAGGGTCGAACCTCCGTGTATGCGACGGACGTGGCGAAGACCATCCAGGCGCCTATCTTCCACGTCAATGGTGACGACCCTGAGGCCGTGCTGCGGGTTGCCGAACTCGCGTATGGCTTCCGGCAGGAATTCCACAAGGACGTCGTCATCGACCTCGTGTGTTACCGCCGCCGCGGCCACAACGAGGGCGACGACCCCTCGATGACGCAGCCGCTCATGTACAACCTCATCGAGGCGAAGCGCAGCGTGCGTACCCTCTACGCTGAGGCTCTCGTCGGACGCGGCGACATCACGCAGGAAGAGTACGAGGCGGCTCACGCCGACTTCCAGGATCGCCTTGAGCGCGCCTTTGCCGAAACGCACGCCGCCCAGACTGGTTCGATGCCGATCGTCGTCCAGGACGGTAAATCGGTTTCCGATTTGGAGCGTCCGGGTTCCCAGCAGGATGACAGCGCTGGGGAACCGGAATCCACCGGGGTCGACTCCAGCATCATCACGGCCATCGGCGATGCCCACGCGAATTCGCCGTCCGGGTTCACCGTGCACCCCAAACTCAAGGCTCTCCTCCAGAAGCGACTCGATATGAGTCGCGACGGCTCGATCGACTGGGCGTTCGCCGAACTTCTCGCTCTCGGATCCGTTCTGTTGGAGGGAACCCCGGTTCGCATGGCCGGGCAGGACACCCGCCGTGGCACGTTTGTTCAGCGCCACGCCGTGTTGCACGATCGTGTCAACGGCCAGGAGTGGTTGCCGTTGGCAAACCTCTCCGAGTCACAGGCACGCTTCTGGATCTATGACTCACTTCTCAGCGAATACGCCGCAATGGGCTTCGAGTATGGCTACTCGGTGGAGCGAGCCGACGCGCTCGTGCTGTGGGAGGCCCAATTCGGTGACTTCGCGAACGGCGCCCAGACGATCGTGGACCAGTTCATCTCCAGTGCCGAGCAAAAATGGGGTCAACGCTCCAGCGTCGTGCTACTGCTGCCCCACGGCTATGAGGGTCAGGGCCCAGACCACTCGTCGGCCAGGATTGAGCGGTATCTGCAATTGTGCGCCGAGAACAACATGACCGTTGCGCGGCCGTCGACACCGGCGTCCTACTTCCACCTTTTGCGGCGCCAGGCCTACGCGCGTCCGCGTCGCCCACTCGTGGTGTTCACACCGAAGGCCATGCTGCGACTGCGCGGGGCCACGAGTGAGGTTGCCGAGTTCACGTCCGGCAAGTTCGAGCCGGTCATTGACGACTCGACGATTACCGAGCGTTCGACGGTCAAGCGAGTTCTCCTCCACTCCGGGAAGCTGCACTACGACCTGCTGGCGGAGCGGGACAAGCGCGACATCAAAGACATTGCCCTCGTGCGCGTCGAGCAGTACTACCCCCTGCCGTTGCGTGAACTGGTATCGGTGATCAGCCTCTATCCGGATGCCGAGCTTGTCTGGGTTCAGGACGAGCCCGAAAACCAGGGAGCGTGGCCGTTCATTCGGCTCGAGCTTCTGCGTGCAAACAAGCGCGACGTCTCCGTGGTCTCCCGGGCGGCTTCCGCCTCACCGGCGACGGGATCAAGCAAACGAAGTGCTCAGGAGCAGGCCGATATTCTCGACCGCGCACTCACCCTGAACTAGCTCGCATCGCTGCCGCTGCCGCTACCGGTAGTTTCACCGGCCGCTTCGCCTGCCTGCGTTTTGGTCAGAATTACGGTGAACCGGGTCTCCCCCGGAGCGCTCGACACCGTGACATGCCCACCGTGCGCGTCGACAATGGCCTTCACGATGGACAGTCCGAGCCCGGTGCTTCCGGCGTTGCGGGATCTTGAACCGTCACCGCGAACGAAACGCTCAAACAGGTTCGCCCTCAGGTCTTCCGGTATTCCCGGTCCGTCGTCGGTCACCGTCACGCTGACCGCATCTCCCACCTCGGCGACCCGCGTGTTGACGGTTGTCCCTTTCGGGGTATGCACCCTGGCGTTCGCAAGTAGGTTCGTGATCGCCTGATGAAGCCGAGCAGGGTCGCCGAGGACGGTTGACTCACCGGGAGCACCCTCAAATGTCCAGGTGTGATCCGGCGAGCTGGCCTTGGCATCGTCCACGGCGTCCGCCGCGAGCACTCCAACATCAACCGTCTCTACCCGCAGTTCCGTGCCCTCATCCAACCGTGCAAGCAGGAGAAGTTCTTCGACGAGCGCGGTCATCCGCACCGACTCCGACTCGATACGCGCAAGGGATTTCACGATGTCCGGGGGCAGCGTGAGGCCGCTTCGCCTCGTGAGTTCCGAGTACCCGCGAATCGAGGCGAGGGGCGTCCGCAACTCGTGGCTCGCATCCGCGACAAACTGGCGAACCTTGCTTTCGCTTGCCTGGCGCGCGCGCAGTGCTGACGCGACATGTTCCAGCAGCCGATTGAGCGCAGCACCGACCTGCCCGACTTCGGTTGAACTGCTCGCATTGACCAGAGGAACTCTCTCCGCGAGAGCCACCTCACCCTTGTCGAGTTCGAGCTCAGAGACCCTCGTGGCGGTGGCAACGACCCCAGAGAGAGGCTTGAGTGCAACGCGCACCACAAAGGTGGCGACCGCCGCAGCGAGGGCGATGCCGATGGCGGTAACCAGAGAGATGATCAACAGCAGTTGCCCCGTCGTGGCATCGACCTCCCTCAGAGGCAGGCCGACAATGAGCTCGAAACCCCGGTCGGTCGTGACGCTCACCACCCGGTAGGAGCCGAGATCTCCGCCCAATTGCACGGTCCCCGGCGTTGACAGGTCAGACTCCAGCAGGATGCGCTGCTGTCCCTCGGTCAGCGTTTGGAGATTTGCCTTGTCGTCGAGGTATCGGGGCGCAAGAATTGTGCCGTTGTGAGCGATGATGCCGAGTGTTCCGGCACTTTGACCATTGCCGACCCCTGGCGGTTCATCACCAGTGTTCGCCCCCAATTGCGGAAGGAATGTCTGGCTGCGTGCCATGGCGGACGCCAACTGGTCGTCCAGTCGCTGAAGCAGCGTTTGACGAAGCGTGAGAACGCTCACCGCTCCGATCACAATGCTGATCAGTGTGAGCAGAGCAACAATGCCCAGGACGAGTCGCCGCCGCAGTGACCACGGCGCGCGCGTCGTGCTCACGGCGTTGTCGCCTTGATCGTATAACCGACCCCGCGGACGGTGTGGATCATCGGCGCACCGAGGGCGTCGATCTTCTTGCGAAGGTAGGAAATGTAGAGCTCAACGATGCTGGAGCGCCCACCAAACTCGTAACTCCACACCCGATCCAGAATTTGGGCTTTGCTGAGCACTCGTCTCGGATTCCGCATGAGGTAGCGGAGCAGCTCAAACTCTGTGGCGGTCAGCTCAATGGGAACGCCGGCCCTCGATACTTCGTATCGCTCCTCGTTCAGCACAAGATCGCCAACCCGGACCTCGGGGTCTTCGATGGCGCTCATCGCGAGAGCGCTGCGCCGCAGAAGTCCGCGCAGGCGGGCAACCAGTTCTTCCAGACTGAACGGCTTCGTCACGTAGTCATCCCCGCTCGCGGTGAGCCCTGCGATGCGATCACGCACGGCATCCTTCGCCGTGAGGAATAACACCGGGCCATCAAAACCGTCCTGGCGGAGCCGCTTCAGAACCTCCAGCCCATCGATGTCGGGAAGCATGATGTCGAGCACGATCACATCCGGACGAAACTCGCGAGCGAGACTGACCGCATCGTGACCCTGCAGGCAAGACTTAACGTCCCAGCCCTCGTAGCGCAAAGCCATGGTGAGCAGGTCGGCCAGGGACACTTCGTCGTCGACGATGAGCGCGCGAATCGGCGAACCGTCCTGACGGACGAGTTGCGGAGGTCTGACAGTTTCGGTCATTCAGTATTCATCCCACAGTGGTTCTTGCATTTCCTGTGCCCAAGCTATGAATTAGCCGAATACAAAATTCTCGGCGGATTCATAAGTTTGGCAGGGCATGGTCATAGTTGCACCCCTCAGCGTGGACTGTGCGCGAACCCTCAACGTGAGGTTTCGTGCGGAAAGGTACACATCATGGCGAACAAACCAACTGCCGACAAGGCCCCTGCCGGACCGTCGGCTTCGGATGCGACAGCGACAGCTGTGGTCGCCGAGCCAACACCAACAGTTTCCACGCCACGGCCATCGGGCAAATCCCGCTGGATATTGGCTTCCGTCGCTGGCGTCGGGATCCTGAGCCTCGGCCTGCTCGGTGGAATTCTCATCGGTCAGCACCTGGGATCCGGAGGTGGGAACGAGCGCGGCCCAGCCGCCCACATCACCATTGAGCACCAGCAATCGGACGCCCAGGGACAGATTCCTGAGCGACTTCGCGAGCGCCTGCAGGACATCCGGGACAACCGCCAGCAAGCGCCGAACCAGGGCACTCAGAATCAGGGCAACCCTAATCAGGGCACCCCTAATCAGGGCACCCCTAATCAGCCAGCACCGAGCGAGTCCGCACCGGCGGACAACGGCTAGACGTTTCTGACTGACCCCCCCACGATCATGCGGATCCGGCCACGGTGTCGGATCCGCATGATCACCCCTCCCGACCACAAACCCCCCAGGAATTCGCGGTAGGCCACACCATTCGGCTAGCTCGCCAGCATTCACGCCAACCAGCATTCACAGCAACCAGCATCCAGAACAACCAGCATCCAGAAGAACCAGTTTCTCGTAGAACCAGTTTCTCGTAGAACCAGAAAGACCAGGCGGAACACGTCACGATGAAAGCCTCACGCAAAACTTTGATCAATGTTTCCCTCGGAGTCGTTATTGTCGGCGCCATTGCCGGAGGACTCCTTCTCCTCAACCCGTTTGGCGTGTCCACGGCGGCCAAGGAAATTCAACTCACCTCAACCGTGCAACAGGGAACCGTCAGTAGCACGATAACCGCAACGGGAAACGTCCAACCGGTACGTGAGGTGACCTCCTCGTTCTCCATCTCAGGCACGCTCGCAACGGTGAATGTCGCGGTCGGCGATACCGTGACGGCCGGCACAGTTCTGGGAACACTTTCCACGACAACCCTCAGCGCTCAACTGTCCGCCGCGTACTCCCAACTGTCCGCTGCACAGAGCAACCTGACTCTGGCCAACACGTCCCTGACCGAGGCCAAGGCTGCTGCCGCCGCGCCCACGACGAGCACGGGAACAGGCACAACCACGAGCGGCGTCACTTCCGTCGCTAGCGCTCAGCAGCAGGTCAACACGGCCTCGAGCTCTGTGACGAATGCGAGCAGCGCCGTGACGACGGCCAAAGAAAATCTCGCAGCAGCAACCCTCAGCGCCAGCATTGGCGGACTCGTGATCGCGGTCAACGGTTCGGTCGGCGACGCTTCGGGCGGCGGTGGAAACAGCACCACCGGTTTTGTGACCATTGCCGACACCTCGAAGCTCACCGTGACCGCAGCCATTGCGGAAGCCGACATCGGCTCGGTCACGGTTGGGCAGGACGCGACAGTAACGTTCCCGGCGTTGGAGAGTGCCAGTGCCCCGGCTACGGTAACGGCGATCGCCCCGACGGCAACCACAAGCAATTCCATCGTCACGTACGCCACCACGATCACGCTGACGTCGGTGCCAGACAATCTCCGGCTCGGTCAGACCGCCAACGTCGCGATCACGACCGCTAGTTCGACGCCGGATGCCTTGTACATCCCGAGCGTGGCCATCACGACGGCCAATGGCGTGTCTACCGTGAAAGTGGTTGCCGCGGATGGCACCACGAGCGAGGTCACCGTCACTCTCGGAGTGGTCGGTGACGCTGGGACCGAAATCACCTCAGGCCTGAGTGCCGGAGAAACTATCGTGCTCGGCACGGTGTCGCCGTCGACGACGACGAGCGGTGGAACGGGGACGACCGGCATTGGTGAATTTGGCGGCACCGGAAACTTCCCTGGCGGTTTTGTCCCCGGCGAGAATCGACGCGGCACTCAAGGAAACACCAACCAGGGCGGCGGGAACTGATGCCGACGGAGCTTGCCTCACCCTCTGGGGCTGCCGCGCTTCACCTGGTGGGCCTCGGACGATCCTACGGAACAGGCGACGCCGCTGTCCACGCGCTCACAGGCATTGACCTGACAGTTGCCCACGGCGAATATCTGGCCGTCATGGGGCCGTCTGGTTCGGGAAAATCCACGCTCATGAATCTTCTTGGCTGCCTCGACGTAGCGTCCCAGGGTCAATACTTCCTGGGCGGCGAGGATGTGAGCGGAATGGACGAGCGCGCGCTTGCCCGCATCCGAAACCGACGCATCGGGTTTGTGTTCCAATCGTTCAATCTCATCCAGAGCATGACCGCTCAGGCCAACGTTGAATTGCCCCTCGTGTATGGCCGGGTAAGCAGGTCCGAACTCCGAGATCGAGCTCGCGACGCGCTCGATCTGGTGGGGCTTTCGGCACGCAGGAATCATCGCCCACAGGAGCTCTCCGGTGGCCAACAGCAGCGAGTGGCGATTGCCAGAGCCCTCGTCGGGCGCCCGACTCTCCTCCTCGCTGACGAACCGACGGGAAACCTGGACAGTACATCGACAGACGAAGTCCTCGACATTGTCGACAATCTCGCAAGCGAGGGCAGAACTGTCGTGGTCATCACCCATGAAGATCACGTCGCAGAACGCGCTCATCGAGTCATCACGCTGGGGGACGGACGCATCGTCTCGGATACTGCCGCAGCCCTGGTCGGGAACGCACGATGAGCCTCGGTCAACTCCTCTCCTCGGCGCTCCGGGGAATCACCGCGAACAAACTGAGGTCTGCGCTCACCCTCCTCGGCGTCATGATCGGTGTTGCGTCCGTCATCCTTCTGCTTGCCGTTGGTAACGGCTCAGCGCAACAGATCAACTCTGCCATTGACCAATTGGGGACCGACACGCTCACCGTCCGCGCCGGTTTTTCCCCCGGCGGGAAAGTGATTAACTCCACGGTCGCCGATGAGTTGCAAAACGCAGGACTCGGGCACGTGAAGACTGTCGTGCCAGAGGTAACGACCAACCAGGTGGTGTCCTCCAGCGCGTCATCCCAAACCGGGGTGTCCATCGTCGGCACCACTCCCGCCTACTTTGACGTCACAACCGCGAAGGTAGGCTCTGGGAACTCCTTCACCGATGCGGAGGTGACCAGCGCTGCAAAAGTTGCCGTAGTCGGGCAAACCATTGCTGAAGCTCTGTTCCCGACCGGTTCCGCCCTCGGACAACAGGTGTTTGTCGGCGGCACGCCGTTCACCATTGTCGGGGTTCTCGAGGAACAATCCAGTGCTGGGCTCAACGACGCGAACTCAGTCCTCATTGCGCCGATCACCCGCATCCAACACTCGTTCACCGGATTCGGAACCGTGAGCACGCTCACCGCCAAGGCGACGAGTGCCGACGATGTGACCGCAGCCGAAGGCGAATTGTCGATCATGCTCAATCAGCTTCTCGGGGTCACGAGTTCGGACTCGGTGTACACGATTACGAATCAGAGCTCTCTTCTGGAAACGCGGGCAGCGAGTGCCCAGAGTTTCACCGTTCTGCTCGGCGCTGTCGCCGGAATTAGCCTCCTCGTCGGGGGGATCGGCGTGACGAACGTGATGCTGGTCGCTGTCACGGAACGCACTCGCGAGATCGGGGTTCGGAAGGCTCTGGGAGCGACGCGTGGCGCCATCCTCGGTCAATTCCTGGTCGAGGCGGCAACGCTGACTCTGCTCGGCGGAGTGTTCGGGGTGGTTGCCGCTCTCATTGGAGCACAGTTCACCATCAACGGGACTCAGCCCGTTGTGCTCGAGTATTCGATCCCCCTCGCACTGGGTGTTTCCGCCGCCATCGGGATTTTCTTCGGCGTTTACCCCGCTGCCCGTGCGGCAAACATGCAGCCCATCCAGGCGCTTCGCTCGTACTAATCCATCACTTCACGAGAACAGGACACCCCATCATGACCCTCGAAAACGCACCCGCCGCATCTGCGCAGCCCAACGACAGCCCGCAGTTGCCCCCGGCTTCGCCCAAGTCAAAGCGGGGCTGGATTACCCCGGTTCTCGGTGTCGTCGCCGCTCTCGCGATCGGCCTCCTGGGCGGAGTGGTTATCGGCCAGCGCACCGCAAGCGCAACCAATACGGCCGTGGGCGAGCAGGGCAGCGACGTGCGCGGTGGCACCGGTTTCGCCAATCGCCCCAACGTTGGAGGCGGGCAGGGTGGATTCTCGGCCGGCACCATCGATTCGATCGACGGCAACTCCCTCGTCATCACCCTTGCAGATGGCACGAAGCTGACGGTCGCAGCAACGGACTCGACAACGGTCACGACGAGCGTCCCCGGTACGGTCGACGACCTCAAGGTCGGCGAGCGCATCACCGTCGTCGGTCAGACCTCTGGAGACACCCTGACGGCCACGTCGATCAACGAGGGCGGACAGTTTGAGTCACGGCCAGGTGGACCAGAGAGTACCCCAGCCCCTGCCGACTCCGGGAAGTAGCTAGCTGGTCGACTGAACGTTGCGGATCCGGGCAAGAACCCGGATTCGCAATTCCTCCGGCACGGATTCCTTGCACGCGCGCTGCACGGCCTGGGTGAGTACGACGCCCACGCGGGCTTCACCCTCGCAATCACCGCAACTCGCGAGGTGCTCCTGAATATCCTTGTAGTCAGCCTGGTTGAGCTCGTTGTGCAGGTACTCTTCCAGTTCGGCGAGCGCTTTCTCGCAACCGCAATCGGTCATTGTGCTGCTCCTGATGTGGAATAGGACGCCAGCAACTCGCGGAGCATTTTCCTGCCTCGGTGCAGGCGGCTCATGACGGTTCCCACCGGCGTTTTCATGATGTCGGCGATTTCCTGGTACGCAAAGCCTTCGACGTCTGCGAGGTAGACGGCAAGGCGGAAGTCCTCAGGGATCGATTGAAGCGCATCCTTGACCGCACTGTCCGGCAGATGGTCAATGGCTTCAGCCTCAGCGGACCTGGTCGTCGTCGCCGTGGCAGACACGGCGTTCCCCAATTGCCAATCCTCAAGGTCATCGATGGTGCCCTGATATGGATTTCGCTGATTCTTTCGGTACACGTTGATGAATGTGTTCGTGAGGATGCGGTACAGCCAGGCTTTCATGTTGGTGCCTTGCTCAAATCGCGCGAACGCGGCAAACGCCTTGACGTAGGTTTCCTGCACGAGATCCGAGGCATCTGAGGGGTTCCGAGTCATGCGCATGGCCGCGGCATAAAGCTGGTCCATGAACGGCAGCGCCTGTTCCTCGAACAGGGCGCTGAGGTCGTTCGATTCGGGCTTGCGGGGTGAGCTTGAAGTCGCCATCGTCGCCCAGCTTAGTTGCCGAGGCTGCGTGGTAAATCCGGATTTTGATCCGGTCACTGTCGCCGGGCGTTCAAGAAGTGCTCGCACCGTGGTCTTTTCCGTTTCGTTGCTGTGAACTGCCGATACTCTGGTAACCGATGCTAGTTTCCAGTTATTCCAAGCCGGAGTTCAACCCGTACGAAAACGACGATCTCGTACTGGAAACCCCGGACGGTCCGTGGCGCGCCCCTCGTGCCGAGGGTCCGCTGTCGGCAACGCTCAGCATCCCAGGATCCAAGTCGCTCACGAATCGTGAACTGGTCCTTTCCGCGCTCGCTGATGGCCCCTCGCTGTTACGGGCTCCCCTGCACTCTCGCGATACTTCTCTCATGGTTGAGGCACTCCGCGAGCTCGGAGTCGTCATTGACGAAGTGCCGGGAAACGGTGACTTCGGGCCAGACTGGCTGATTACCCCAGAGGAGCTCACCGGGGGCGTCACGATTGATTGCGGCCTCGCCGGAACCGTCATGCGATTTGTGCCGCCGCTTGCCGCTCTCGCGCTCGGGCCGGTCGCGTTCGACGGTGATCCACACGCGCGCAAGCGCCCCATGCGCACCACGATCAACGCGCTGCGTGCCCTGGGCGTCGACGTGACGGATGACGGTCGCGGTGCGCTTCCGTTCAGTTTGTACGGGATGGGAGCCATCGACGGCGGCGAGCTCGAGGTGGATGCAAGCGAGTCCAGCCAATTCGTCTCGGCGCTCCTTCTCGTCGCGTCGCGGTTCCGCAATGGGCTGACGCTCATGCACACGGGCAGCTCGCTTCCCAGTGTTCCGCACATCACGATGACCATGGCAACTCTGGCCGCTCGTGGGGTGGATGTGAAGAACCCTACGCCGGGAACGTGGCGGGTCTCCCCCGGCACCATCAGCGCCCGCGACGTGGATATCGAGCCCGACCTTTCCAATGCCGCGCCATTCCTCGCCGCAGCTCTCGTGGCCGGCGGCACGGTCACGATTGAGAATTGGCCAGAGTCGACGACACAGGTTGGTGCCCAGTTGGGGACTCTACTTTCACACTTTGGCGGGACGTCCAGACTGGACGGTACGAGTTTCGTGATGGACGGCGGGAAGGGCGCACTCGGTGGAGGAACCCTTGCCGGTATTGAGCTCGACTTGAGCGAGGGCGGCGAACTTGCGCCGGCTCTGGTTGCCCTCGCCGCGCTCGCCGATGGCCCGAGCCGCATCACCGGTATTGGGCACCTGCGCGGCCACGAAACTGACCGCCTGGCGGCGCTTGCTGCCGAACTCAATGCTCTCGGCGGGTCCGTGACCGAGCTCGATGATGGGCTCGCCATCGATCCCCAGCCACTCCACGGTGGCCTGTGGCACAGCTACGGTGATCACCGGATGGCGACGGCAGGAGCAATTCTTGGCCTCGCCGTGGATGATCTGGAGATCGAGGACATCGCCACGACGGCGAAGACTTTGCCCGAATTCCCCCAGTTGTGGCGGAACCTGGTGCGTCCGCGGACAGCCTCGGCCACCGACTCCGGTGCGCCGTCGTCGATTGACCCGTTTTCGTTCGGACTTGGTTAAGGCCCGCACTGTGCGCACTCCGACAGGCTTCCGGGGATGAGCTGGCTCACCGAGGACGAGGACGACGACGACAAGTACGCCGACTACGAGGCGCGCGACCGTCCGAATCCGAAGGGCAACCGCGCGCGAACGAAAATTCGCCCAGATCATTCCGATGCCGTAACCGCGCGGGTGCTCACCGTGGACCGCGGTCGCTACTCGGTGCTCGTCGGTGAGGGTACAGCCGAGGAGCATGAGGCAACCGCGTCGCGTGCCAGCGAACTGCGGAAGCAGGCCGTCGTCACCGGCGACCGCGTCGACCTGGTCGGCGATACGAGTGGCAACGAAGGCACCCTCTCGCGCATCGTGCGCATTCAGCCGCGCACAACCGTACTGCGTCGAAGCGCCGACGATACCGATGAGGTTGAGCGGATCATCGTCGCGAACGCCGACCAGATTCTCATCGTGGTCGCGGCAGCGGACCCAGAGCCGAGGCCGCGCCTAGTGGACCGTTACCTTGTGGCGGCGTTCGATGCTGGCATCGCGCCCATCCTGTGCATTACGAAGACTGACCTCGCGGACCCTGCTGAGTTCCTCGCCAATTTCGCCGGGCTTGATCTCACCGTCGTGACGAGCGAGCACGGTGACTTTCCGCTGGCTCGCCTGCGCGAACTTCTTGCCGGACACTCGACTGTTGCGGTTGGGCACTCTGGCGTTGGCAAATCCACCCTCGTCAACGCGCTCGTGCCCGACGCCAATCGCGCCATCGGCCGGGTTAATACCGTGACGGGGAGAGGACGGCACACCTCGTCGTCGAGCATTTCCTATCGGGTAGGGAGTGGCGGGGCCGGCAGCACCGCCCAGGACCAATCCGGCTGGATCATTGATACCCCAGGTGTGCGTTCGTTTGGCCTTGGCCATGTGAACGTAGACAACATTCTGAAGTCGTTCACCGACCTCGCCGAATTGGCGAAGGATTGCCCCCGCGGTTGCACTCACCTTCCGGATGCGCCGGACTGCGCGATCAACGAACGAGTGAGTGCTGGCGAACTTGGCGAGTTGGGTGTGCTGAGGCTCGACTCGTTGCAGCGGCTACTCGCTAGCCTTGCATCATGACCGTTCGCGCTGCCCCCGCCCAGTTTTCTCTCGCCGACGACCTCGCGTTTGCCCTCGGCCTTGCCGACCTCGCCGATTCGATTTCGCTCGACCGGTTCCGCGCGGCCGACCTTGTTGTCTCGATGAAGCCGGATATGACGCACGTGACGGATGCCGACAAAGCCGTGGAGTCGAGCATCCGCGACGAAATTGCCGCGAACCGTCCGGATGACTCGATCTACGGTGAAGAATTCGGCACGATCGGCGATTCGCGTCGCCAATGGATCATCGACCCGATCGACGGCACAGCGAACTTCGTCCGTGGCGTGCCGGTGTGGACGACGCTGATCGCCCTCGCCGTGGACGGTGTTCCGGTGCTCGGTGTGGTGAGCGCTCCGGCTCTCGCTCGGCGTTGGTGGGGCGGCACCGGCCTCGGCGCCCACACGCGGGACATCGACGGTTCGAAGCGCGACATCCGCGTCTCGGGCGTTGCCCAACTTACGGATGCTTCGGTGTCGCTCAGTGGTCTGGACCGTTTTGAACAGGCCGGGAAGCTCGACAACTATCTCAACCTGGCACGAGCAGTGTGGCGCACACGCGACTACAGCGACGCCTGGCCGTACATGATGGTGTCCGAGGGCGTCGTGGATGTTGCGGGCGAGTTCGACCTTCAGCCCTACGATATGGCGGCGCTGTTCCCCATTGTTTCTGAGGCCGGCGGGATGCTGACGGCCATGGACGGCCAAGCTGGCCCGTGGCACGGTTCAGCACTCGCGACGAATGGCCTGCTGCACGAGTCCGTGCGGGACTTTATGGCTGGTTAGCGCGCATCTACTGTGCGCGCATCAACTGTGCGCGCATCTACTGTGCGCGCATCACTTGAGTGGGCATCACGCCGCCTCGAACCGAACCGGGGTGTCTGGCCGATCCGTGGCGATTGTTCCGTGGGGCGTTACCCACTCCAGAACACCCGGTTCAGTCTGGCGCACGCTCCACCCCGGCAAATGTTTGATGGTGTGGTGCCCCTGACACAAGTGTGCAAGATTCCCCGCAGCGGTCGCACCGCCCTGAGAGTATGGAATCGTATGGTCGATATCGCACCGCCATGCCGACCGGTTGCAGGACGGGAATCGACATCGGCCGTCGCGCATCCGCAAATATCGTCGCAACTGCTCTCCCGGTCGATAGTTATCCGTGGCGAGAACCTGATCGGTGACCGGATCGGTAATTATTCGCACCAAACTCGGGACGCTTGCGGCCAGGCGAAGCGCATCGGAAAGTCCGATTGGCCCGCGACCGAGGATACTGGCCGGCTCGTTGCCTTCGCCAAGCACCGTGAGCGCCGGGATCACGATGGAAACTTCGGCGCGGATTCCGTCAACACCCGCGTGAGGTTCGCCGCTGACCTCTGCGGTGAGCAAAAGGTCACAAAACAGATCCGCCCGCAGCTGGTCGAGGAGTCGAGGCTCACCCGCGTTCACTGACTTCACCGCGTTGCCAAGTTGCGTGAGACGATCCATGATTCCCGCCGCAAGAACTGTGGGCACGACAGCCACGACCTCTGACATGCCGTCTGCGGTTTCGTAACTCCGTACGCACCGCTCTTCCCTGGCTTTCTCGTGACGCTCCTCGAACCCAATCCCGGCGAGCTTCTCAGCGGCGAATCGAGCCAACCGACGCAATCGACCCGGTGTCACGGAAGCTGCCCGCTCGAGCACTGCCGACTCATAGTCGACTCGGCGCGCTGGATCGGCAATACCGGCTCCCTCCGCCATGACGACACGAGCGTGCGCGACGCTTACCGAGCCACCCTGTAAAGCGTGCAGCGTAAAGGGGAAGTCACCAACCAACGCCATGGCCTCAGACAGTCTCGACTGAATAGTTCGATCCGATACCCGGCTGGCCACCGACAGTTCCGCCGTCAGCGTGCGCAACGCGAGCTCCAGAGACGCGGCCGGACTCTGCTGCGCGAGATTCTGAGACACGAGCTCTGCGTATATCTCCGCCCGCTCGGCAAAGCGGATCGCCTCTTCTCGGTCGATCGCGGCCAAACGGTCAACAGCATCCTGAAACGGATTAATGCCGTGAAGCTGAGAAACAAGGAACGCAAACGCCGCGTCCACATCGTCCGCGTGCGGATCGATGGAGTATTCGGCGTTCTGTTCGATCATCATTGTGAATTCATCTTATCATATTCGTAGTTATATTCCCATTGCATTTGCCTGATGCGCCCTCCGACCCGATAGTATTCACCAAGCCCGGCCCGTCGAGGACCGGCACCACTGAGGGGGAAACATGAGCGACAGAAAAACGACGATCGCGAGCGCCGCGCTCATCATTGCCGTCGGTGCCGCACTGAGCGGGTGCAGCATTGTTGGCAACGTGCTCGACCAGGTCACGGGCGGAAGCACCATCGATGATTCCAGCGTGTTCTCCATCAAGGTCGGCGATTGCTTTACCGAGCCAGATACGGACTCCGACGGCATGGTGAGTGAAATCGAAGCGATCGAGTGCGCACTCGCCCATGACGACGAGGCCTACGCGAGCGTGCTTATGTCGGATGCCGAGTTCCCCGGCGACGCAGCAACTCAAGCTCAGGCCGAAGACGCCTGCCTTCCACGCTTTCTGGATTTCGTCGGAGCGACATCAAACTACGAGGGTTCGCTCTACTACAGCTTCTTTTACCCTTCCACAGAGAGCTGGGACGGCGGAGATCGAGAGATCCTGTGCTACGCCTATGACGAGGATGGCACCACAACCGGCTCATTGAAAGACAGCGCGAGCTAGCCCAGCCAGGAGCACATTTGCTCCACTTTGTGCATTTTTGCAATTAGTGCAAAAATAGCGAAATGCCTTCTGATTCATCAGCTAACTCTCTGCCCAAATTAGAGCGCGCTCGATCTCATGAGTCCCGACGTGGGCTGATCCTGCTCTTTGTCGGGCTCATGCTCGCTATGCTCCTCGCCTCGCTCAGCCAGACCGTGCTGAGTGCCGCAATGCCGACGATGGTTGGCGAGCTCAACGGCGTTGACCTCATGCTCTGGGTGATGACGGCGTACATCCTGGCCTCGACGATCATGATGCCCATCTACGGAAAAGTTGGGGACCTGATTGGGCGCAAGGGCCTGCTGTTGTTCGCCATCACCGCGTTCATGGTCGGCTCGATGCTTGGCGGACTCGCTGCAGACATGCACATGCTCATCGTTGCCAGGGTGGTGCAGGGCATCGGAGGTGGCGGCCTCATGATCCTCTCGCAGGCGATCATCGCGGATGTCGTCCCCGCGCGCGAACGCGGAAAGTATATGGGCGTGATGGGTGCGGTGTTCGCCGTCTCCTCGGTCGCTGGCCCTCTCCTCGGCGGCTGGTTCACCGAGGGCATCGGATGGCGCTGGACATTCTGGATCAATATTCCGCTCGGCCTGCTGGCTTTTACGGCATCCGTGGCTTTCCTCCACCTGCCGAAACATGACACCAGCGTCAAGCCCCGCATCGATGTGCTCGGCATGGCGCTTCTGGCCGCCGCAACCACGTGCCTCGTGCTTGTGGCGAGCTGGGGTGGCAGCACCTACGAGTGGGACTCGCTCACGATCATCCTGCTCCTCGTCGGGACTGTCGTAGCTGGCGGCCTGTTCGTGTGGGTGGAGCTGACAACGGCGGAGCCCATCATCCCGATGAGCCTGTTCCGCGAGCGCAACTTCGTGCTCACGACAACCGCCGGGCTGTTCACCGGCGTGGCCATGTTCGGGGTGATCGGCTATCTGCCCACCTACCTGCAAATGACGTTCGGCGAAGATGCGACCGCCGCCGGTCTCCTTATGATTCCCATGATGGGCGCCCTTCTGATTACCTCCGTGGTCACCGGCGCACTCGTGACCAGGTACGGACGCTACAAGTGGATGCCCATGACCGGCTCGCTCCTCGTCGCGGCCGGGCTCGTACTGCTCAGCACCATGACGCCGGAAACGGCACTGTGGATCTTCTGCAGTTACCTCGCCGTCGTGGGCATGGGACTCGGAATGAGCATGCAGATTCTCGTGCTCATCGTTCAAAACACGTTTCACATTCGCATGGTCGGCACGGCGACCGCCTCGAACAACTACTTTCGGCAGATCGGCGCGACGCTCGGGAGCGCACTGGTGGGAAGCCTGTTCGCGACTCGACTATTTGATCTCCTCGGTGAGCGGCTCCCGGCCTCGGGCAGCCTCGCCTCCGGCGGCACACACTCTCTGACCCCGGACGCCGTCAAGCATCTCCCCGATGCGATCCGCACCATCATCGACCAGGCGTACAACGACGCCCTCACTCCCCTGTTCCTCTGGATGGTGCCGCTCGCCCTCGCCGCATTTGTGCTTCTGGCCTTCCTCAAAGAGGTGCCGCTGGCCACCACGATCGACCGCGATGAAGTGATGGAGAACTCCCTCGCTGAAGGGAACCTGCTGCTCGTCACAGACGAAAGTTAGACCGCAGACAGGTCGCTCGAGAGTGAGTATCATTTCGCGCGGAGGATGATGACATGACTGAACCCACTCTCGCCATACCCACGGCGGCAATCGCGGATGCCGCGGTGCGGCTGAAGCTGCCTGTCGCGGCGTGCGCTCCCGCACTTCGGCCGCTAATTCCTGGGGCGGTTCTTTCCGGACCAGCCATGCCGGTCACCCACGTGGGGAGTGTGGACGTCATCCTGGAAACCATTGACGATGCACCCGCCGGCGCCGTGCTCGTCGTGGACAACGGCGGGAGGCTTGACGAGGCCTGCATCGGCGACCTTATCGCCCTCGAGGCGAAACTGGCCGGGCTCACCGCTCTGGTCATTTGGGGCCTGCACCGCGATACAGCCCAACTCCGAGAGATCGGCATTCCGGTGTTCAGCCTCGGCGCATACCCTTACGGACCGCGGCGCGTGCCGCCCGCTGGCCGCAGGATGCCCACAGCATTCCTTGACGGTGTCCCTGTCACGGATGCCGACCACATCGTTGCCGATGACGACGGGATTCTCGTCGTCGGTCCCGAGCGCCGCGACGAGCTCTTCGAACTGGCCGCGAGCATCCTCGCAACGGAGACCGCACAAGCCGATCGGATGCGGAGCGGCACAAACCTGCGCACCCAGTTGAACTTCACCGAGTATCGGAAAAAGCAAGCAATCGATCCCACCCTGACCTTGCGGCGCCACTTACAGGACATCGGCAGCGCGATCGAAACCTGAGCACGCCGTCGCCCGCCGAGGAGTACGGTGGAACATGATAACTTCCCACCTTAGGAGACGATGATGGCCGATTCTTGGCTTCCCACACTGAAGACAGCTACCCCCGAGGATGGTTTCAACCTCGCGGTGAAAATGTCGCGGATCGGCGTGAAGGTAACTCAGCCGTCCGCCGAAGTTCGGGACAATCTACGCCCAAAATACGCTGAGGATGCCGACGCGCTCATCGCCAGCTCGCAAGTGATCGCGATCAATTTTCAGACGGTCGCCGCAGCAAACGACTACTGGAAGTAACCCGCCGCGCGGCAGTTAGTTCGTTTTGGGTTCTGGACGCTGTACCCAGTAATCGGTGAACTCTGCGACGCGACCATCAGGTGCGAATCTCAGTAACCACACGTTGTCGTACACGCCCGCCTTCGGTCCGTCGCTGTAAGTGATGACCGCACGGATTACCGCGGCACGTTCGTCCTGAACGAAGACACCGTACTCAAATGACCACGAGCCAGGTTCGTCCGCCCAAGACTGCCACTTCTTGACCAATTGCTCGAGTCCGACCGCCGGATTCGGGTCGGTAGGGTAACCCTTGTAGACGATGTCCTCCGTGAAGGCGGCGGCGATGTCCTCAGGCTGATTCGAGTTCCACGCGACGAGATACCGCTCGACGAAAGTCTTGGCGTTGTCCATAGTGGAATCCTCGCACTCGGAGATTGCGGACGCGAAACGGCGAACTCACAACGCGCGACAGTGGCATAGCTTCCGGTGGTGGAGATGGGGGGAATTGAACCCCCGTCCACTGCTGTGGTCATGTGCCTTCTACGGGTGTAGCCAGTGCAGACGTTCTACTCGGCTCCGGAATTTGCCACTGGCACCTAATCCGACGAGCCCAGTCCTAGTGCAAGTCCCGCGGCGCCCTAAGACGTAACACCGCAGCAATCTCTCTAGATGACGTCAGGATCCGGGTAGAGAGCATTCCCGGCCTAACGGACTTCTTTAGTGCGCTCGCTTAGGCAGCGAGGGCGAAGTCAGTGCGCTTTGAATTGGCACTTATGTTTTGCAGAGATCGTTTACGAGATAACCCTGCATCCTCGACCCGCTTCTCACAGTCTCGCAGGCAATGTCGAAACCGATCATCCCCGTGCTGTGCAAGCTGGCCACTGTCGCGCGCTGTTGAGTTGTCACACTGCTGGGGTCACCAGGACTCAGGCAGCCCTCCAGTGTACGCGGTGAAGCTGGATGTTGCCACCCAGGCGCCCGAGGAAATTTCCCGATCACAGTGGAGTGAACACACCGCACGAGGACATGATTAGCTATAACCACCACGATTCACGAACGTGCCCCCGCAGCGTTGCGAGAGCACCCGAAAGGAGATGGCTCGTGAGCCATTACGCCGTCACCAATCCCGCCACCGGCGAGACCGTCAAGACGTACGACCAGATCTCGGATGCCGAGCTGCAGAAGGTCATTGCCTCTGCCGATCACGCCTACCGCACCTGGTCGCGCACCGCTTCGATCGACGAGCGGGCCGCACTCATCAGCAAGGTCGCCGACCTGCACACTGAGCGTCGCGACGAACTTGCCGCCATCATCGTTCGCGAGATGGGCAAGCCCATCGACCAGTGCCTCGGTGAGGTCGACTTCGCCGCAGACATCTACCGCTATTACGCCGACAATGCGCACGCGTTTCTCGCCGATGAGCCGATCGATCTGCTCGCGGAGAACGCGACGGCCGTGATGCGCACGAGCCCCATCGGTGTCCTCATCGGCGTTATGCCATGGAACTTCCCCTACTATCAGGTCGCCCGGTTCGCCGGCCCCAACGTGGTCATCGGAAACACCATCATCCTCAAGCACGCTTCGCAGTGCCCGGAGTCCTCAGCTGCCATCCAGCAGATTTTCCACGACGCTGGCGCCGTTGACGGTGTCTACACGAACGTGTACGCGAGCTCCAAGCAGGTCGCCGACGTGATCGCCGACCCGCGCGTCCAGGGCGTCTCGCTGACCGGATCTGAAGCGGCAGGTTCTGCCGTCGCCGAGGTCGCGGGCAAGCACTTGAAGAAGGTTGTGCTCGAACTCGGCGGGTCCGATCCGTTCATCCTGCTCAGCACGGATGACATGGACTACGCAGTGGAATCCGCGTACGGTGCTCGCCTCGACAACAGCGGGCAGTCCTGCAACGCGGCAAAGCGCTTCATCGTCATGGACAACCTGTATGAGGAATTCCGCGACAAACTGACCGCGAAGATGCTCGCTGCCACGCCGTCCGACCCGACAAAGGATGGCGCTGACCTCGGTCCACTCTCCTCAGTCGGCGCTGCTGAAGGTCTCGAGGGCCAGGTGAAGCGGGCCGAAGCCCAAGGGGCCAAAGTCACGACACAGGGCAAGCGCGAGGGAGCGTTCTTCCCCACGACCGTTCTCACCGAAATCTCGCCGGACAGCGACGCGTACCTCGAAGAATTCTTCGGCCCAGTGGCCTCGATCTATCGGGTGTCGAGCGAAGAGGAAGCCGTGAAGGTCGCCAACGCGACGCAATTTGGCCTCGGCTCCTATGTTTTCACCACCGATCATGAGCAGGCCATGCGCGTTGCAGACCAGATCGAAGCCGGCATGGTGTACATCAATGTCGTGCTCGCGGACAGCCCCGAACTTCCGTTCGGTGGAGTCAAGCGCAGCGGTTTCGGCCGCGAAATGGGCAGATTCGGTGCAGCCGAGTTTGTGAACAAGAAGCTCATCCGGTACTAAACCACACGAGATTCGTCACTCTCGCTGACGGTCTCGGTTGTGACGCCAGTAGTCTGGCGTCATGACCGAGACCATCATCACAGTGCAGGGAAGCCACACGGCGCGAATTGCAGCCGAGCGTGCCACCGTGCATTTTGGTGTCAGTTTTGACGGCGGCAATCGCAGCGCGGTGTTCACGTCGACGACGTCAACGGCAGAAAACGTGCGCACGCTAATCCTTCCCCTGCACAACGTGGCGAGCGGGCCGGTCACCGAGTGGTCGAGCGAGAGCGTGCGGGTCTCCGCTGCACGGCCGTGGAACGACCAGGGCAAGCAGCTTCCCCTCGTTTACCACGCCGCCGTGGATTTCACGGCAACGTTCAACGACTTCGATGAGCTCGCTCGCTTCATTGAAAGCTCTGTCGAACTCGACGGGGTTGCGATCGCGCACCTGGAGTGGGCACTCACGGAAGAGCACTCGAGCGCCGTGACCGAAGAAGTGCGGTCGAAGGCAGTCGCGGATGCCGTTACCAAGGCGTCGGTCTACGCACGCGCGATCGGGCTTGAGCGCGTCGTGGCCACTGCAGTCGCGGATCCGGGGATGCTTGGCGAGCAGACTCAATCAGGCGGCGGGGTCAGCATGGAGCGGAAGTCCATGGTCTTCGCGTCCATGGATGCTGGCGGCGGCGCGGAACTTTCGCTCACGCCGCGCGACATCGAGGTCACCGCGGCCGTCGACGCGAGGTTTGTCGCGAGCTAGCGCGACTAGTCGCCGAGGTTCTTGCGCGCCGACATCGCACGCTGCGCCTCACGCGTGTCCTGGCGCTCGCGGAGCGTCTGCCTCTTGTCGTACTCGCGCTTACCCTTGGCCACCGCAATCTCCACTTTCGCGCGGCCGTCGCTAAAGTACAGGCGAAGCGGAACGAGCGTGTACCCGCCCTCCTTCACCTTGCTGTGGATTTTCAAGATCTGGGCCTTGTGCATCAGCAGCTTGCGTTTGCGGCGCGGAGCATGGTTGTTCCACGTGCCGCCGATGTATTCGGGAATGTGCACGGCATCCAGCCACGCCTCTCCACCGTCGATGAAGGCATAACCGTCCACGAGCGAGGCGCGACCCTCGCGCAGCGACTTCACCTCGGAGCCGGTCAGTACGAGCCCGGCCTCATAGGTGTCTTCGATGGCATAGTCGTGCCGCGCTTTGCGATTGGTGGCAACAACTTTCTCGCCACGTTCCCTGGGCACGGTGCAACTCCTGAATGATGAAAGCGGATACGGATGCTGTGGCGCGGTTGCGCAAGCAGCCGTCCAGTCTAGCGCGTGCGCGCCCGCTCCGTGAGGGGCCCGAAAAGGTCCTTCGTGGCTATTGCGAAGGGCGCTTTCGGACCCCTCATCGGGATTCTCGCTACACCTTCAGGTAGCGGCGGATGGCGACGGCAGCCGAGACCGCGGCAAGCCCTGCGCCGCCCACAATCAAAATCGGTACCACGATGAACGCGTCACCAAGCGTCACGAACGGTGTCGCGGAGGGCGTCGCGTTCAAGTAACCCTGCACGAAGAAATGCACGAGGGCCACGATCGCGCCGCTCGCGAGCGCCGAACCGATGAGGGAAGCCACCACGCCTTCCAGCACGAACGGAGTCTGGATAAAGCGATTGGAGGCGCCAACGAGGCGCATAATCCCGAGCTCGCGGCGGCGGCTAAACGCGCTCAGCCGAATTGTTGTGGCAATGAGCAGGACCGCGGCGATCAACATAAGCCCGGCGATTCCCACCGCGGTGATACTGGCCGCGTTGAGGGCATCGAAGATCGGCTGAAGGTATTTGCGCTGGTCGACGACATCCTCAACCCCGGGGACGCCGGACAGCCGCTCCACCACGGCATCCGATTGGGATGGGTCCTTCAGGTTCACCCAGAACGTTTCCGGCAGAAAGTCGGGTGTCACAAACGACGTACCCTCCGAACCCGAGAACTGCGCCTGGTACCGCTTGAACGCGGCGTCGTGATCCTCGAAATCGTACTGTTCGATGAGCGGCGCGAGAACGTCCGACTTCAACACCAGCTCGATATTGGCCTTCTGCTGGGTTGTGGCCTCTTCCGCATTGCAGTTGCCGCCCTCGTCGTAGTCCGTGCAGAGGTAGATGGCAACCTGGGCACGGTCATACCAGTACCCCTTCATCTGGTTGATCTGAAGCTGGAGCAGGATCGCTGCGCCCACGAAGGTGAGCGAAATAAACGTGACGAGCACGATGGAGACCACCATGGACACGTTGCGTCTGAGCCCCTGCCCGACCTCCGAAAGAATCAGTCCAAACCTCACGCGCCAGCCCCCAGACCGGAGTTGGTGGGCGGTGGCGCCTGGCGCTGCACCGGAATCGCGTGAGTTTGGTAGCCACCCTGGCGCTCATCACGCACAATTTGACCGCTCACGAGTTCGATCACGCGGCGCTTCATCTTGTCCACGATCCCCGCATCGTGCGTGGCCATGAGCACGGTCGTCCCGCTGCCGCTGATGCGCTCCAGCAGGGTCATGATGCCGGCGCTCGTTGCCGGATCGAGGTTACCCGTCGGCTCGTCAGCGAGCAGGATGGACGGCTTGTTGACGATAGCGCGGGCGATGGCAACCCGCTGTTGCTCGCCGCCGGACAGCTCGTGCGGCAGCCTGCCGGACTTGCCGGCCAGGCCCACCATCTTCAGGACATCCGGGACCGCCTCCTGAATGAACCCCTTCGACTTACCGATCACCTGGAGCGAGAATGCGACGTTGTCGAAAACAGACTTTTGCGGCAGAAGCCGGAAATCCTGGAACACGACGCCAAGATTGCGTCGGAAGTAGGGCACTTTGCGGCTCGACAGCTTGCCGAGTTCCTGGCCGAGCACGTGAATCTGACCCTTTGAAGGGTTCTCCTCCTTGAGCACGAGTCGCAGAAAACTGGACTTTCCGCTGCCAGAAGCTCCCACGAGAAACACAAACTCACCGCGCAGAATTTCGAGCGTAACGGCGTTAAGGGCGGGGCGAGTGGTGCCAGCGTAAAGCTTGGTGACCTGGTCGAAACGAATCATGACGTTATGAGCCTAGGCAGACGGTGCCGGATGACGCGTAGCGACTCACCGAGAGAACTACTGACGCTTGCGCCACCTGATTCCGGCACTGATGAAACCGTCGAGGTCGCCATCGAAAACCGCCGACGGGTTGTTGACCTCGTGCTCCGTGCGCAAATCCTTCACCATTTGATACGGAGCAAGCACGTAGCTGCGCATCTGGTCGCCCCAGCTGGCCGTGATCACCCCGGCAAGTTCCTTCTTGGTCGCGGCCTCCTGCTCGCGCTGCAGCACGAGCAGCCGCGACTGCAGCACCCGCATGGCCGCCGCCCGGTTCTGGATCTGACTTTTCTCGTTCTGCATCGACACGACGGTGCCGGTCGGTAGGTGGGTGATTCGCACCGCCGAGTCCGTCGTGTTCACCGACTGCCCGCCAGGTCCGCTCGACCGGAACACATCGACGCGGATGTCGCTCTCCGGAATTTCGATTTCCCCCGCCTCCTCGATGAGCGGGATCACCTCGACGGCAGCAAAACTGGTCTGCCTCTTGCCCGCCGAGTTGAACGGGCTCATCCGGACGAGCCGGTGCGTTCCCGCCTCAACGCTCAGCGTGCCGAACGCATAGGGCGCATCCACTTCAATTGTCGTGGACTTGATTCCCGCTTCTTCCGCGTAGCTCGTATCGAGAACGCGCGTGGCGTGGCCGTGCTGTTCAGCCCAGCGTAAATACATGCGCTGTAGCATTTCGGCGAAGTCTGCGGCGTCCACTCCGCCAGCCCCTGCGCGGATCGTAATGACCGCGGGAAGCGCATCCCACTCCCCATTGAGCAGGGTCTGCACTTCGAGCTCGCCCAGCAGTTTCTGAATGCTCGTGAGTTCCGTGCGCACCTCGGCAGCTGCGGCCTCATCCGACTCTTCGTTCGCCAACTGCACCATGATCTCAAGGTCGTCGAGGCGCTGCTCGATGCTATTGATCTTCGCGAGTTCGGCCTGTCGGTGGCTCAGCGCGCTCGTGACCTTCTGTGCGGCCTCCGGGTCATCCCAAAGGTCCGGGACTCCGGCCTGCTCGCTGAGGCGCGCGATTTCTTCGGTGAGCCGATCCACCCCAACGACGGACCGAATGTCAGCGAAGGTCGAGCGCAACGCAGCAAGTTCTTCGGAAATGTCCAGTTCATTCATATCGGCTCAAGACTACCTGCGCGGTGAGCGCGTCTCGCTCAGATACGTCACTTCCCCCATAGTGCGACGGACGCGAACGCGCGGAGAATCAGGTGCCGAATGCCCGAACAACCGCATACCCGACTGGAGTTGGCAATGAGTGACCCTGTGGATTCTGGAGACACTGCAACGGCGCCGAAACCACGCCGTGGTCTCCTGTTCGCGCTCATCGGCTCCGGGGTTGTCATTCTCGCGCTCGGGTTGGTTGTCGTGTTTCTCCTTGTGCGCGGCGGCCCACCTTCTGACTCTGTCGCAGCGCTCCCCGACACTGATCCGACACCGGTGGCCATTGACCCGTCCCCCTCGGTTGAGCCCATTGACGGGATTGATGCCGGATCCAACGAACCTGCACCAGCGCAGCCCGCGCCAGTCGACCCAGCACCGGCAAAGCCAGCGCCAGCTGCGCCGGAGCCTCCTGCTAAGCAACCGCTCAAAGAGGGCATCGTGTCGTTCTCTGCTCGGCCATACACCGGAAACACCCTCGCCTCCGAGTGCGCCCAGTTGCAGGGTGAGGCAGCGAGCCAGCAAGACTTTGTGCTCATGACCTTCACCTGGGTGTCTGCGGGGATGAAGGACGGCGGAGAAATCAAGGTGGATAACAGCTACGGAGGTTCCAGTGACCTCCAGAACATCCCCGCCAGCGGCAATGTCCTGTTCGATTTCGATTGCTTTGAACTGAACGGCGACCAGAAGACCACGAGTTACCAACTCGTGTTGAGTACGGGTACGACCCGTCACGCCGCACAGATTATCCTGAGCGCGTCCGGACCTGTCGGAGGCATGACCACGCTGTACTGACGCGCGATTTGCCCGGTCCGACGACCGATAGCATGGAGCGTGATGGCAGACAACTTCGGCACCCAGCAATGACCGCGGCTGACCCACCATTTCGCCTGGGATCCATTGTTGTTCCCGCGGTTCTGCCAACGCTCATGTTTATGATCGGCGAAGGCGCCATCATCCCGATCATTCCGCTCGTTGCGGTCAACCTCGGGTCCTCACTCGCGGTGGCAGGCCTGATCGCGGCAATGCTTCTCGTCGGACGGCTGGTCGGCGACCTGCCCAGTGGCTGGTTGATCAGCCGAATTGGTGAACGCACCTCCATGATTTCGGCCTCTGCAGTGGCCATGATTGCCCTTCTCGCCGCCAGTTTGTCGTCAAACCCGTTGCTGCTTGGTTTCGCCATCTTCATCGTCGGTATCGCGGCCGCCGTGTTTACGCTCGCGCGACATGCATTCTTGACCACGTTTGTCCCCCGGCTGTACCGAGGTCGGGCGCTATCGCTCCTTGGCGGCAGTCACAGGTTCGGATACTTTGTCGGGCCGTTCCTGGCCGCTGCCGTGATTTTCTTGACTGATTCCGCCCAGATGGTGTTCTGGATTCACATCGTCGGTTGCGCCATCGCGGCAACTCTGCTGTTGACCATGCGGGACCCCGCTGGGACCTTCACCCCCCGAGTCCGCTCATCCGCTCCCCGCAACGGCGACGACGCTGCCCAACGCAAGGCAGGCACATTCGGCACGATCGTGCAGCACCGCGGCGTGCTTGCTCGGCTCGGTGTGAGCGCAACCCTGGTGGGGGCAGTACGTGCCAGCCGGCAGGTCATCGTGCCGTTGTGGGCAGTCAGCATCGGAGTCTCCGACACCGACACTGCGCTCATTATCGGCGCCGCTGGCGCGATCGATTTCGGACTCTTTTACGTTACCGGCCAGATTATGGACAAATTTGGCAGGATCTGGACTGCGGTCCCCTCCATGATCGGCCTAGGACTTGGTCTCATCGTGTTGAGCTTCACGCAAGACCTTCCGAACACTGTTGTGTGGTTCATCTCTATTGCGATGCTGCTCGGCGTTGCGCATGGCCTGGGAACAGCGGTGCTCCTGACGATCGGCGCGGATCTCGCAGATCCGAGTGATCCCGGCCCGTTCCTCGGTGCGTGGAGATTCATGGGCGACACCGGCGGTGCCGTCGCACCGCTTCTCGTGTCTGCGCTGACGGCTGTTGCTTCGATCACCGTAGCCAGCGGCGTCCTGGGCTTGTCCGGACTCGTTGCTGCCGGGATGTTGCTGCGCTATCTGCCCCGTTACCTGCCGCATTCGAGATAGGGAACACTCCGCCAATGCCGCGCGACGCCACACCACAATCGGATGGTCCGGGAGATCAGCCCGCCTTCCGCTTTCGGTCCATCGCTCTCCCCGCCATCCTTCCCACGCTCGCGTTTGCCATCGGCGAAGGCGCCATCATCCCCATCATTCCGGTCGTTGCGGACAACCTCGGCGCCCAATTGGCAATCGCTGGGCTCATCGCCGGGATGATCATGGTGGGCGAAGTCATTGGCGACATTCCGAGCGGTTGGATCATCAGCCGCATCGGCGAACGCGCTGGCATGATTTACGCGTCCCTGTTATCCATCGCGGGACTCTCGCTCGCGATGATCGCGCCGAGCCCCCTCGTCCTCGGCATCGCGATCTTCATCATCGGTCTGGCGACAGCGATTTTTGCGCTCGCACGGCACGCATTTATGACCAGTTTCGTACCGCTCAGATATCGCGCCCGCGCGCTCTCGACGCTCGGTGGCAGCTTTCGTCTCGGGCTTTTCATTGGACCGTTTCTCTCTGCGGCGGTCATTCACCTCACGGGTGTAGCTGCGTCGGCGTTCTGGGTGCACGTCGGCGGTTGCGTCGTTGCTGCAGCATTGCTCGTCTTCCTCAAGGATCCTGAAACCATGTTCCGCCAACTGAGGGCAGCCTCGGTGCTCGTCGAGGGCGAAGTACCAGTTGCTCGTCGACCCCGCGGACTGTTCCACTCGATCGCCGACAATCGTTCCGTACTCGCTCGGCTCGGAGTCGCAGCGAGTCTCGTGGGAATGGTGCGCGCCAGCCGCCAAGTGATCGTCCCGCTGTGGGCCGTGAGCATTGGTATCACCGACGCGAACATCGCGCTCATCATCGGAATAGCTGGCGGATTGGACTTCGCCCTCTTTTATGCGAGCGGGCAGATTATGGATCGATGGGGTCGACTATGGACTGCGATCCCTTCGATGCTGGGACTCGGCCTCGGCCTCATGGTGCTGGCCTTCACGCCTGATCTTCCCGACCGCGTGGTGTGGTTTATTGCGATCGCCATGCTCCTCGGCGCTGCGCATGGAATCGGCAGCGGACTCCTTATGACGCTGGGCGCCGACCAGGCCGACCCGGCGGATCCGGCACTATTCCTTGGCGCCTGGCGCTTCATGACGGATGCCGGAGGCGCCGCCGCGCCCCTCGCGGTGTCCGCCCTCACTGCGCTCGTTTCCCTCGCATTCGCCAGCGGCGCTACAGGGATTCTGGGGCTCGCCGGAGCTGCGCTCCTCCTGCGGTACATCCCCAGGTTTTCGCCACACAAGCGGTAAACGGGGCAAGCTAGCCGCTGCTCAAGTCCCCAAGTTCAGAAAGAGGGTCTGGTGCTCAGCACGGCGCTGCGCTACCGTGAGGAAGTTTCCAAAGATGGCGACTATTTCGGCCGACCAGGAGCGTGCACCGTGACGCAAACAACCACATCCGTTGCACGAAGCGGGCAGAGTCGCCGATGGTTGCGGCGCCTCGTCATCGCCATCACCATCCCGCTGCTCGCCATTGGCAGCATGATGATGGGCGCCATGCCGGCCCCTGCCGTGGCCATTTCCATCACGGGAACGGTCACCGCTGCTGACACCGGCAGTCCGCTCTACAACGTTTATGTTGGGCTTCTCGACACAAGCGGAAACTCCACAGTGTTTTGGGCGGATACTGACGTCAACGGTAACTACCAAATGGCTTCGGTACCTGATGGCTCGTACACCATGACCTTCGCGCCACAGTCCACTGATCCGTATGCCGGGGCGTACTTTCCGGCGGCACAATTCTTTACAGGTGCGTCGTTCTTCACCGTATCTTCCGGCTCGACGACTGACGTCTCAACCGCGTTGCCCAAGGCGGGAAGCGTGAGCGGACATCTCACCTTTTCCCACGACCCCTGTGGCGGGAACATCTCTCTACTTGCCTATGATGCGGTCAGCGCATTCTGGAGATACACGGATTTCGTATCGCCTGAACTTAGTGGCGATTGGACGATGACAAACGTTAGACCAGGAAACTACCGCGTCGAATTTCACGGATGCGACAGCGTTCCGAACTATCCGAAAGAGTATTACAACGACATCAGGGCATGGGAAGACGCCGAGCTCGTGACCGTGACCGCCGGCGTCACGACACAACACATCGATGCCACCCTCGACGAAGACGGTCCATCGAACGTTGCCCGAATCGCGGGCCAGGATCGGTTCGCCACGAGCGCGCGCATTGCGCACGAATTCACGACGGCCGACACGGTATTCGTCGCCAATGGGCTTGGCTTCCCTGATGCGCTCAGTGCGGCACCCGCCGCCGCGTTCCTGCACGCTCCACTCCTTCTCACCTTGAAAGACTCGCTGCCAGCGGTGGTCAAAGCCCAGATCCAACGATTGCAGCCCGACACGATTTACGTTGTTGGTGGGACCGGTGTCGTGTCCACTGCCGTCTTCAACGAGTTGGATGCGCTTGCGGGGACCGGCGCCATTCGATTGTCCGGAGCTGACCGATATGCCACATCGCGCGAGGTGTTTACAACCATCTGGAATGGCCGCGCTGCAACCGTCGTTTTCCTGGCCGACGGTCGAAACTTTCCCGACGCATTGGCGTCCACTGCGGCAGCCTCAACATTCCTTGGTCCCGTGGTTCTCGTCAACGGAGGTAGCTCAACGCTCCCGTCAGGATTTGGTGCAACGCTCCAGACTTTTTCGACCTCCAATATGTATCTCGCGGGTGGGACTGCGGTGCTGAGTACCGGAATAGAGAACGCAATCCATGATTTGCCGGGGATCTCCGTCGTACGATTTGCCGGCAGCGATCGATATGACACTTCGTTCCAGATCAATGACTACTTTTTCGGCGAAACAGGCACCGCGTTTATGGCGGTTGGCACAGGATTCGCCGACGCCCTTGCCGGCGCGGCGCTTGCGGGCGGGACCTACTATCCGCTCTACCTCGTCCCCGGCACCTGTGTGCCGCAGAGCGTGCTCGACAACATCAGCGACCTCTCCAGTGATCGCATCGTGCTCCTGGGAGGGACGGGGGTTCTCAGCACCGCGGTGGAGAATTTGACTTCCTGCACCCCCACTGTCTGAAACGAGAATTGGGCGTCACCCGACCTCCCTGCTACTGTTGGGCAACTTTTGTGAGCCGAGACCCGCAGCAATCATTGGAGAGCGCGAGAATCCAAGACCCACACAGTTTGAACCTGTCCCCACGTCGCACCGCAGCTCGCTTCGGCGAATACTCGCCTCCGTCGCCGTCGCGCTCATGGCGATCACCGGCGCAGTCGTTACGGCTGCGCCAGCGCAAGCAAGCGGGGAATCGCTCAAGGGCTACATCCGAGATTCGACCACCAATGTCGGCATTGTTGATGTCGACGTGACGATCATCTATCTAATGAATGGTGACCGAACGACTGTCCAAACCGGCAACGGTGGGTACTACCATTTCGACTCGGTGCCGATCGATGGTGACTACATCGCGTATATCGATGCCCGCAATGTACCAGGGGCGAACTACGCGGCGATGTACTACCCCACGACCCCATTTTTCAACAACGCGGAAGTGTTGGCCCTCACCAATTCTTCTGGGCTCCAGCGGGATATGGTACTGAGCCCGGGTGGTTCGCTGAGCGGCACACTTTCTTTCTCTAGCACTCCGCAGAACATGTACATAAGCGTGCTTGCCTACAATGCCGACGACGGCAACTGGCAGTTCGTGCAAAGTAGTCCCGCCTACGGAACCCTTCCGTGGACCTTCGAAAAGCTTCCGCCAGGCCACTACAAGCTGAGGTATGCGGACTCCGAAGCTCCTTTGCCAAGCTATCCGACTCAACACCACGACAACATTCTTGACATCAATGACGTAGAACTGTTCACCGTCGTGGCGGGAGGCAACACGAGTGGCATTAACCACCACATGACCGAAGACCTTCCTTCGAACGTGGCACGGCTTGCCGGAGCGAACCGCTTTGAGACGAGTGCGCGCATCGCCATGGAGTTTGGCGAGGCTTCCGTGGTGTTCGTTGCGAACGGCCTCGGCTACCCGGATGCATTGAGTGCCGCCCCTGCTGCTGCGTACCTGAACGCTCCGCTCCTCCTCACGATGAAGGATTCCCTTCCGGCGGAAGTGAAAGCCCAAATCGAGCGCTTGAACCCCGACACCATTTATGTGGTCGGTGGCACTGGGGTCATTTCCACCGCCGTCTTCAACGAGCTGAATGCCCTCGCGGGAGTCGGCGCACAGCGACTCGCTGGATCAAACCGGTACACCACGTCCCAGGAAGTGTTCTCCACGATTTGGGACGGCAACATCGCTGAGTATGTGTTCCTCGCGGACGGCCGAAACTTCCCTGACGCACTTTCTTCCGCGTCGGCAGCGGCAAAGCAGGGCGGGCCCGTCGTCTTGGTCAACGGTGGAAGTTCCGCTCTCCCGACTGGGCTCAGCGCCTTGCTCCAATCAGCCTTGACCACCGACGTCATCATCGCCGGAGGCGCTGCGGTGGTCAGCAATGCGATCATGGACGACGCCGAAGCGGTGCCTGGAGTGAGCGCCAGTCGCCACTTTGGGGCAGACCGGTACGCCACATCCGCCGCCGTCAATGACGCATTCTTCGGCCCCACTCAGCCTGTGTTCCTCGCGGTGGGCACCGGATACGCCGACGCGCTCGCCGGCGCAGCATTGGCCGGATCCCAATTCGGCCCGCTCTACCTCGTGCCGGGCAATTGCGTTTCGCAAGACGTCCTCGACAGAATCTCCAGCCTGGCCACTTCCCGTGTCGTGGTTCTCGGCGGCACCGGAGTATTGAACGCTGCGGTGGAAAACTTGACGTCCTGCACCCCCACCAGCTGAGCACACGCACCGCGAAATCAACTGCGAACTTCCGAAGCTCAGCGCCCATCGTGAGACACGGAGGGTAGCCACAGGCTTACGGCCACTGCTATCGTGGGTGGCTTTATCAGGGGTTTGCCGCGGCGCAGGCGTCTTGGGAGGATCGCGACCATGGATACGCATACAGCACGGAGCAACCACCAGCGACTTTTTCTGACCCGAACACAGCGATTCGTCGCCGCCGTCGGGGCGGCCATTCTCGTCATTTTGGGCGCCATTTCTGCGGCAACTCCGGCGCACGCGGACACTGCAGGGGTGCTGAGCGGTACCGTCACGGACGACGTTTCTGGCGCGCCCCTGGAAGATGTCTGGATCTACCTTTACTCCTTCTCCACGGGAAGCTTGGACAATTCAACTCCCGTGGCGACTGATGCCACTGGCCACTACCGCGTCGACTCCGTGAGTGCTGACGGCGACTATGCCGTGTATGTGTCAGCCGCGCACCGTCCGGGGAACTATACGTCTGAGTACCTTTCGAGAAGGCTCATCATGGATGACGCCACACACATTGCGCTCAGCAACTCAACCGAGACGACGCAGAACATTACCCTGGTCGAGGGTGGAAGCATCACAGGAAACGTCACCTACGACGACGAGTTCCACGAAACCGCGGTCCAGGTGATGGCCTTTATCCCCCACCTCTCTGACTGGAAAACCATACGTTTCAGCACCGTTAACGCTGACGGTACTTACGCAGCTGACAACCTGGCACCCGGGCAATACATCATCCGTTTCTATGATCCAACCTCGGATGATGCTTTCCTCCCGGAGTACTACACCAACAAGTACGACCCAGATGATGCCGACCTCATCACCGTCACAGGTGGGGCTTCCACATCGGGGATCGACATTGAACTTTCTGCCTCTCCCGGAATTCCGGTCACCCGACTCGCGGGCACGAATCGTTTTCAGACCTCAGCCCAAATCGCCGCGGAATACACGAGTGCCAGCGTTGTTTTCGTCGCCAACGGACTCGGTTACCCCGACGCACTCAGCGCGGCACCCGCCGCGGCCCTCATGGACGGCCCGCTTCTGCTGACCGCTCGTGACTATCTCCCGGCGGAAGTGAAGGCTCAAATTGAGCGACTCAGCCCAGAATACATCTGGGTCATTGGCGGTACCGGGGTGGTATCTGAGGCCGTGTTCGACGAGCTAACACCACTCGGCACCGATGTGTTCCGTGTGGAGGGTAGCAACAGATACGAGACGTCTCTTGAAGTTGTGAAAACGTTCTGGCCAGGTGCAGGCATTACCAACGCTTTTCTTGCCGACGGCCGAAACTTTCCTGACGCTCTGTCGGCAGCGTCCGGTGCGGCAAAAGTGAGCGGACCTGTCGCCCTCGTCAATGGTGGGCTTGGGTCAGTTCCCTCACCTCTGGGAGATTACCTCGAACTAGGAGTCAACCAAGTGACAATTGCTGGAGGCTCGGCGGTACTCAGCGGCGGGATTGAAGCTAGCGCCGCGGCAAATTCGGGCGTGGGCATTGTTGTGAGGAAGTGGGGCTCCAATAGGTATGAGACTTCGGTTGCGATTAATGGAAGCTTCTTTACTCCCCCCATTGACACGGCATATTTTGCCGTCGGAACAGGCTATGCGGATGCCCTCGCCGGGGCCGCGCTGGCCGGAAAATCCGGCTACCCCCTCTATCTCGTGCCGGGCAATTGTGTACCGAATGACGTGATATCGGAGATCCTTCGCTTGGGGATTACCAAGGTGGTTCTTCTTGGTGGCACGGGCGTTTTGAGCCCAGCGGTCGAGGCGCTCACGCCCTGCTCACCGTAATTTGGCTACTGACATGAGACAAACCCCAATCGAAGGCGAGCGCGACATGACCAATGCCACTACTCCGACCGGAGATAACGAACACCAGCCCAGCCGAGTCCGTCGAGTCGTGGCGGGAATCACGGTTGCCCTTCTCACGGTTTCCGGGGCCATCCTGGGGGCCACTCCCGCAAACGCGGAGGACTTATCGCTCGGCGGTTACCTCCGCGACCCGGTCACGAACGTAGGCATTGAACACATCCGGGTGGCAATAACTACCGACGACGGCGGGGGTCATACGCTCGCGGAATTCACGGACAGTGCCGGCCACTATCAATTCGGTGCCCTGCCCGCCGATGGCCTGTACACGCTGCGGGTGAACGATGCCAATCCTGTAGAAGTCAAGTACGCGACGATGTATTACCCTGACACTCCCTTCCGAGACGAAGCGTACAAATTCAACCTCACCAGCACCACGAACCAGGTCTTCAGCCTCGATCTGACCTATTCGGGCTCGATGAGTGGTGCCGTTACTTTTGACGGTGCACCTACGCCGATCTACCCAAACCTTATTCGGTACAACGCCTCAGCTCACTCGTGGCAGGGAGTCACCGCTGGCTACACTTCTGGGACAGCGCCATGGACAGTTGAGGGCCTCCTTCCTGGCATCTATAAGGTGTTCTACCTTGAATCTGGTGGGTCCCCCCTGTATTCGCTCGAGTACTTCAACGACGCGAGGAAACTGGAAGATGCTGACCTCATCACCGTGGTCGGGGGTGCCACCACCGAGAACATCAATGCGCACCTCACCGTCGAAGGGCCGTCCAACGTTGTGCGGCTTGCAGGCCAGGATCGTTTCGCCACGAGCGCGCGCATCGCACAGGAATATTCAGAAGCAGACACCGTATTTGTGGCAAACGGGCTCGGCTATCCTGACGCGTTGAGCGCAGCGCCGGCAGCAGCATTCCTGGATGCGCCGCTCCTGCTCACCACGAAAGACACGATCCCTGCCGTTGTGAGAGCGGAGATCGAGCGGCTAGACCCCTCAGTCATTTACGTTGTCGGCGGTACGGGCGTCGTTTCCCCTGCTGTATTCAGTGAATTAGAGAGTTTGGCAACATTGGTACTTCGACTGTCCGGCCCCGATCGCTATTCCACGTCGCAGGCCGTGTTCGCGGAGGTCTGGACCGGCGAATCCGCTCCCAACGTCTTCCTTGCCGACGGTCGCAATTTTCCGGATGCCCTCTCGTCCGCGTCCGCAGCTGCTCACTCTAACGGTCCGGTGGTTTTGGTTAACGGTGGCAGTTCGACACTCCCCGCGGGACTCGATACCCGCCTGCAGTCCGCCAACACCACCGACGTGTGGATCGCCGGAGGCCCGGCTGTCGTCAGCACCGGGATCGAGACGGACGCCAACAATGTTCCTGGTGTCAATTCACACCGACTCTTCGGTAGCGATCGCTACACAACATCCGTGGCCGTCAACGACGAATTCTTCCCAGGGAAAACCCAGCCCGTGTTCCTCGCGGTGGGTACCGGGTACGCCGATGCGTTGGCGGGAGCAGCTCTCGCCGGTGCCCAGATCGGACCGCTCTACCTTGTCCCCGGAAATTGCGTGCCTCAAGACGTGCTGGACAAGATCACCGACCTCTCGACGTCGCGAATCGTCGTGCTGGGCGGCACGGGAGTGTTGACGGCGGCTGTCGAGGCGCTCACATCCTGCACGCCGACTAGTTGACAATTTTGGCCGCGGGGCGCGTTAGCATTTTTCTGTGATCCCCCTGGCGAATCTTCTTGCGTTCGGGTTGGCCTGCATCCCGCTCATTGCTATCCCCGGACCGAGCGTGTTGTTCACTATTGGCCGTTCCCTCGCGCTCGGCCGGGTTGGCGGATTCCTGAGCGTGGTTGGCAACGTGTCCGGGGCTCTCGTCATCGCTATCGCCGTCGCGCTGGGCTTGGGAACGCTTCTTGAGCAATCGGCCATCGCGTTCACGATTGTGAAGTTTGTCGGCGCAGCCTATGTAGTCTTCCTCGGAATCCAGGCGATCCGGCACCGCCGAGCGAAGGCGGATTCCATCATCGCGCCGGTCACTCGACGAGGCGCCTGGCGCATGGTGTGGGACGGCTTTGCCGTGGGCGTGACGAACGCAAAGTCCATCGTGTTCATGGTCGCCGTACTGCCACTCTTTGTTGATCATTCGGCCGGGAACATTCCGATGCAACTCCTTCTGCTTGGGCTCGTTTTTGCGCTCGTCGCCTTGATTTCGGACAGCGTGTGGGCACTCGCTGCCGGTGCCGCTCGAGACTGGTTTGCCCAGTCTCCGAAGCGCATAGCCACCCTCAGCGCAACCGGTGGTGTGCTCATGATTGGAGTCGGCGCGGCAGTCGTTTTCGTGGGTCACGACGCTCCCTAAGCGTCTGAATTTCTTCACGCACGTAGTCAACAGACCGTAGGTCAATTTGGTACTTTCGCGCACGCGAAAATACTGATACCTTTAGCCGATTTCTTTGCGCGGCAGGAAACAACGAGACACAACAGAAGAGAGTGCGCCATGAGCGTTTCCCCGGTCATGGGCATGCCCACCAGCACGCGGCCACATCACCCGCAACGGCTGCTCGCCGCCATTGCGGTATCAATTCTCGCGATCACGGTTGCACTCGCTGCGGCGTCACCTGCGCACGCGACAGGTGACGTGCTCCACGGCTACGTCACGGGGGCAGACACCAACGCCGGCCTCGCCAACGTGAGCCTTATGCTCGTCAACACGTCAACATTCACCTCCGCCACCGCGACCTCCGACGTCAACGGTTACTACCACTTCGACACGATCCCTACCGACGGGAACTACTACCTCACAATCAATCAAAACCCTCCCATTGGAGGGTACGTTTCCGAGTACTACCCATCGACCCCTTTTAGCTCACAAAAGACTGTTTTTGCCCTCACGGCAACGTCGGGTTTGAACATTCCGATAGAGCTTGCCCTGAGCGGTGGGATTGGCGGGAACATCACATTTTCCGGCGCAACAGCGTCCACCTTTATCAACTTGTTCGCTCTCAAACCAGATCTCAGCAATTGGGAGAGCATTGCAGACACTTCGACAGCCGCTGGCGGAGCCTGGCAACTAAACAACCTCGCCCCCGGGCAATATAAGGTTCGCTTTCAGGATGGGGATAGTCCCACCGTTTACGCAACTGAGTTCTACAACAATGTGGCCACCCTCGAAGACGCCCAACTGGTTACCGTCACGGCTGGCGCTGTAACGAGCGGCATTGACGCCCAACTCGGCACGAAGGCGCCCATCACGGTCTCCCGCATCGGCGGCAGCGACCGATTCAAGACGAGCGCGCTAGTTGCGGCAACGTACGATGCGGCCAGCGTGGTAGTCGTGGCCAACGGTCTCGGCTACCCGGACGCGTTGAGTGCCGCGGCCGCGGCCGCGCTTTACGGCGGACCGTTGCTGTTGACGCAGCAGAACTCTCTGCCCGCTGAGGTCAAGGCCCAAATCGTTCGCCTCCACCCGCAGACCATTGTCGTGGTTGGGGGCACCGGTGTCGTCTCGACGACGGTGTTCAACGAACTGGCCACGTTGAGCGACGAAATCGTTCGCTACGCCGGCGCGAACCGTTACGCCACCTCGCAGGCGGTGTTCACGTCAGTTTGGCAAGATTTCGGCGCAACCACCGTGTACCTGGCCGACGGGCGCAACTACCCAGACGCTCTCGCCTCCGCGTCTGCGGCAGGTTACTACAGAGGTCCCGTGATTCTGGTCGACGGTGGAACCACGTCAATTCCGTCATGGTTGGGCCCCGTGTTGAGCACGGCGAGCACCGGCCAAATAATACTCGCGGGTGGGAACGCTGTGCTGAGTTCGGGTATCGAAAATACAGCGAAAGCGTTGCCATTCATGACGGTCAACCGTTACTACGGCACAAACCGATACGGCACCTCGTGGGAGATCAACAACAAGGCCTTCTTCAATCCCGATACCGTGTTTCTCGCGGTGGGTACCGGTTACGCGGACGCCTTGTCTGGAGCAGCTCTCGCTGGCTCCGAGAATGCGCCACTGTACCTGGTTCCGGGCAATTGCGTACCGCAGAACGTGCTCGACTCAATAGAGTACTTCGGCGCCACACGTATCGTGCTCCTCGGCGGAACAGGAGTTCTGAGCCCCGCCGTCGAGGCGCTCACCTCGTGCGCGCCCACCTTGTGAACAGAGCGAATTAGCTTAAACCCCACTATTGCGCGGGCGAAACATCCTGCTAAATTTGCGCAGTTTCTGTGCCCACGGATGGCCCGCGGCGAAATAGAGAGGTGACGGCGATGAAATCCAGAACCAGCATGGACGGAACACTTCGGCCTCGGCCAAGCGCACTTCGCCGAGGGATTTCCGCCGTGGTGGTGGCGGTGCTGGCGCTCGCTGGCACGGTCATCGTCGCCGCGCCCGCCGAGGCGACCGATGTCGCCCTCTACGGCACCATCACCGGAGCCGACACACATACGGGCATCGAAAATATCCAGCTGCAGCTGTTCAACACATCGACCTACGCAAGCAGCTACGCCTATACGGGAAGCGATGGGTACTACCAGTGGAGTACCGTCCCGTCGACAGGAACCTATGTTCTCTACATCAATACCCAATACGCCCTCGGCGGGTATGCAGCGGGCTACTACGGTCCGAGCAACTTCATCGAATCGGCAACGACGCTGAGCCTCAGCAATACCTCGAACATGAACTTATCGCTCGAGCTCCCCAAGGGCGGCCTGATCAACGGCCACATCACGTTTTCTGGCGCCGCACACGGTGTTCAGGTTGACGTCTTCGCCTATAACCCCGTCGCAGACCAATGGCAAACAGTAGGAAGCACGAGCACCAACGGGGACAACGATTGGGCGCGCGGCAACCTCCCTGCCGGAAACTACAAGGTAGCGTTCACCGATTCGGACGCGACCCCGATCTACGCGCATGAGTACTACAACGATGTGCGAGACAGTGAGGATGCGGACCTCGTGACGGTGACGAGCGGCGGCGTGACCGGGAACATCAATGCTGAACTCACAGTCGGTGGTCCATCCACCGTGACTCGAATTGCAGGAAGCAACCGCTTTGAAACGAGCGCCAAAATCGCGGAGACCTACCCGAGCGCCGACGTGGTGTTCGTCGCGAACGGGCTGGGCTATCCGGATGCGCTGAGCGCCGCACCCGCGGCCGCCATGCTGGGTGCTCCCCTGCTGCTCACCCAACAGAACTCACTTCCTGCCGTGGTGAAAGCGCAAATCGAGCGGCTGAACCCGATCACGATTTATGTCGTCGGCGGTACCGGGGTTGTCTCGGATGCCGTGTACAACGAGCTCGCCCCACTGGCCAGCCAGATCTTCCGTTTGTCCGGTGCAAACCGCTACGCGACATCCGCTGAGGTCTTCGAGAAGGTGTGGGACGGCGCCGACGCCATCACGGCGTTCCTCGCGGATGGCCGCAATTATCCGGATGCGCTCGCGTCGGCGTCCGCAGCGGGCAAGAGCGGGGGGCCTGTCATTTTGGTCAATGGCGGAAGTTCCACCATCCCCGCCGGCCTAGATGGCCTGCTCCAGCAGTTCAACACGGAGCACGTCGCCCTCGCGGGCGGGACGGGGGTCCTCAGCGCAGGGATTGCCTCGAGCGCTGATGCCCTTCCTGGGATAGACGCCGCGCGCTATTTCGGCGCCAATCGGTACGGCACGTCGTGGGCAATCAACGACCACTTCTTCCACAGCGCAGTGAACGTGTACCTTGCCGTCGGCACCGGGTACGCGGATGCCCTCGCCGGCGCGGCGTTGGCGGGAAGCAAGAGCTCACCGCTCTACCTGATCCCGGGCAATTGCGTACCGCAAAACGTGCTCGACGCGATCAGCACTCTGGGCCCCACGCACATTGTGCTGCTCGGTGGGACCGGTGTGCTGAGCCCCGCAGTAGAGGCGCTCACCCCCTGCACGGTCTAGGTCTCCAGGCGCATTTATTCACAAATGCCAGCTCAAAAATGCCAGCTCAAAAATTTCAGGTCGCACATTCCTGCCCGCACATTCCGGCCCGGTACTTCGATGGCCGGGCCGGAATGAATCGCCCTTAACCCCCATGGTGCGAATTTAAGGCCGAGTGCTAATTTGGTCCGACTTTCCTGTGCGCAGGGAAGGTAGCCGAGGGGATATCACTGTGGAATTCTTGAGCAACTCAACACCCGCCGTCAGCATTCACCGTAGTTGGCGGCATCGCGGCATTGCCCTTCTCCTGCTGCCCGTACTCACAATTACTGGTGTCGTGGTCAGTTCCGCACCGGCACATGCAGCGAACTTCGCCCTCGCCGGAACGGTCACCGGCGCTGACACAGGGCTCGGCATCCCCTACATTCAGGTGAGCGTACGCAACCCATCGAACTTCGATTACGCGCAGACAACAGCTGACTCCAGCGGACACTTCCAAATCGACACCGTGCCTAACCCCGGCAACTACGTTTTATACTTTTCCGCGTCCTCTGTGGGTGGCGGGTACGTCAATGAGTACTACGGGCACTCAATATTTCCCGAATCCGCAACTCTCCTGAGTCTCAGCAATTCGTCGGGCGTGATCGCCAACGCTGCGCTTCCCAAGGGCGGTTCCATATACGGCAACATCACGATCGACGGGCAAACCAGCGTTGAGCTGGGCGGTGAAACCCATATAGGCGGATTTGCCATTTATGCGACGAACACCGCAACCCAGCAATGGGATCGAATCGTAAGCAGCGGCATCTATCCGGACGGCCATTGGGAATACGGCAACCTTGCGCCCGGCGCGTACCGAGTCAAGTTCAATGACAACGCCATAAATCCGATCTATTCTGACGAGTACTACAACGACGTGGCTGATATCGCGGACGCAACCGACATCACGGTGAGCGCGAATGTGACTACCTCGGGAATTGATGCCGACCTCACCCTTGACGGCCCCTCCCCCGTCGTGCGCCTGGCCGGAAACGACCGTTTCGCGACCAGTGCACGGATCGCCGAAACCTACTCGAGTGCTGACGTGGTCTTCGTAGCCAATGGTCTCGGATACCCGGATGCCCTGAGCGCAGCCCCCGCCGCCGCGTTCCTCGACGCTCCATTGCTGCTCACCCAGAAGGACTCGCTGCCCGCCGTAGTCAAGACGCAAATCCAGCGACTAATCCCCGACACCATTTATGTCGTGGGCGGAACCGGCGTTGTCTCCAACGCAGTGTTCAACGAACTTCTCCCGCTTGCCACCCACGTCATCCGGCTGGCCGGGTCAACCCGTTATGAGACGTCTACGGCGGTCTTTGAGGCCACGTGGAACGGGTCGGATGCTGCTACCGCATTTCTCGCTGATGGCCGCAACTACCCAGATGCTCTCGCCTCGGCATCCGCAGCGGGTAAAGTCGGCGGCCCCGTGATCCTCGTCAACGGTGGTAGCTCCTCCGTGCCAACCGGTTTTGGAGACCTGCTCCAGCCGTTCAACACCGCACACGTGACGCTGGCCGGTGGAACATCCGTCCTCAGCGCCGGAATTCAATCCAGCGCCGACGCTTTACCGGGAATCGACGTAGAACGCTATTTCGGTGCCAACAGGTATGCCACCTCGTGGGCGATCAACAACCACTTTTTCGCGAGCGCGACGTCGGTGTACCTGGCGGTAGGTTCCGGATACGCAGATGCACTTGCCGGCGCTGCTCTCGCCGGCCACAGCCAGTCACCGCTCTACCTCGTTCCCGGCAACTGCGTACCGCAAAACGTGCTCGACGCCATCAGCACCCTCGGTGCAACGCGCATTGTGCTGTTCGGTGGAACCGGCGTTCTCAGTCCAGCGGTGGAGGCCCTCACCCCCTGCTCCGCCTAGATCGGTTCCCACACCGTGTAACAGTTGACACGACGGTGCACTTTTGCAGGATTCCTCGCTCTGCTATGTTGAGCGAGTCTCTCAGCAAAACTTCAGAATCGAACTTAAGGCGTGCGACATGAAAACTGCCACCTCCACCGGAAATTCGAAAACTGCAACCGGCAGGCGTGTTAATCGCGCCATCGCCGCACTCGCGGTAACCCTGATGGGAATCACGGGGGCCGTCGTGACCGCCGGCCCGGCACAGGCCGTCGCCGATGTGCTGTGGGGCACCATCACCGACGCACAGACCGGTTTGGGTGTCGAAAACGTCACCGTAGAGATCTACGACGCAGTACATTCCTCGGCCGAAAGCACATTGACCGACAACACCGGGAACTACTCGTTCGCTTCGGTTTCGTTCGGAGGCGACTACACGATCCACATCAGAACGCACACGGTTGCGGGCAATTTTGCGGAGATTTACTACCCAGGTACTCCGTTTTTCAGCCAGGCGACCACGACCTATCTGAACGACGGCGCCAACGTGAATAAGGACTTCGTGCTTTCCCGGAGCGGATCAATTTCGGGGAACGTGACGTTCACCGGCCCGACGCACCAGATCTACGTCAACGCCTACCGCTACAACTCCGCCGCCACGTCGTGGGAAGACGTCGGTAACGGCACGAGCGACGGGTCCACGCCGTGGACCATCTCCGGCCTCCTGCCCGGGTACTACAAGATTTACTACACGGATGTTGACGGTTCTCCGTCCTACGCGAGCATGTTCTACCCCGGCGTGATTCGACAGAGTGACGCCGAACTGATCAACGTCGTCGCAGGATCCACGAGGTCCAACGTGAACGCCCAGTTCACCGCCGACAGCCCCTCGAACGTTGTCCGGCTGGCGGGTCAGGACCGCTTCAAGACGAGCGCCCGCATTGCCCAGGAGTATTCGAGCGCTGACGTCGTGTTCGTTGCCAACGGTCTCGGGTACCCGGATGCGCTCAGTGCGGGTCCTGCCGCTGCCCTGCTCGGCGGGCCGCTTCTGCTCGTTCAGCAGAACTCGATCCCCGCGGAGATTCGTGAGCAGATTGTGCGGCTTCAGCCCACCACGATTTACGTCGTGGGTGGAACCGGGGTTGTCTCCACCGCGGTGGTCAATGCCCTGCTGCCTCTGGCGACCTCCGTTGTTCGAATCTCGGGCGCCAACCGCTATGAAACGTCACAGAACGTCGTCGAGACCATCTGGACGACGTCGGCGCAGCTGTTCCTGGCCGATGGCCGTAACTTCCCCGATGCACTCTCCGCGGCGGCCGCCTCTCAGTCGGTGGCAACAGGTCATACCCCCGTGATGTTGGTCAATGGTGGCTTGAGTGCTGCACCGGCAAACTTCACCGACACGTTCACCGCGTTGGGCACCGAACGAGTCAACCTCGTCGGCGGCACAGGCGTCTTGACTGAGGGCATCGCTACGAGCATTCAGGCCATGCCGGGTGTCGGGCCGACCCCACGATACTTTGGCGCGAACCGCTACCTGACATCCGTCTCCGTCAATCAAGGTTTCTTCTCCAGCGCGAACTCCGTCTACCTCGCTGTAGGCACCGGATACGCGGATGCCCTCGCCGGTGCTGCACTGGCCGGTCTGGAGCAGGTTCCGCTGTATCTGGTTCCCGGCAACTGCATCCCCCAGGATGTACTCGACGCCATTGACACCCTTGGCGCCACGCGAATCGTGCTCCTCGGCGGGACGGGAGTTCTCTCGCCGGCCGTCGAGGCCCTCACCTCCTGCACGCCAACAACCTACTGATTCGGTCTGGAGCGGCGAACTCAACGAGAGAACACGCTGCGCGCAACAGCAGTCACCTGAATCTGCAGGCCCTCCGGTACAAACACGGTGAATACCGGAGGGCGCCAGTAGGCGGACAGTGCGACGGTGGCGCTCCGGCCATCCACCGTTTCGGCGCGGTCAAGCGTAAGTGACTCGAAGCCGGACGTGGGCGCGACGGCGAGGTAGTGGGCTGCGGCTGCCGCCACCTCATCCGAGTGCAGCGTCGCGCGAGGGCCGTCGTCCGTGAGCGTGACATCGTCCAGGTTGAACGACTCGGCCCCGACCAGGGCTGCACCGTCCGCGAGCGTGTACAACCGCTTCCGTTCCAGATACAGCGAGCTCGCGGCGACGACCAGCAGAACAAGCACGAGGCCAAGCACGCCGTAGAAGATGGTGAGCGGGAGGATGGATCCGCTCTCGTCCCGCCTCATCCTGCACTCCAAAACCGCGACACCTGCTCTGTGGCGACCGCGCGCAGAGGAACGCCAACCGGCGTCGCCACGTCCAAAACTGGCGGAATCAGGGGAAGGGGCACCGTGACCGCGACCGAAATGGTGACGGTGCCGAGCCGGGTGAGGCAGGCATCCGGTTTCGGTGTGCAGGCAACCGCCACCTGGGGGTTGAGCGACTCAAGCCCGGCGTCGGCGAGAGCAAATTGGATGGCCCGTTCGGCCCGCGCAGCAGCCTCTGCAGTGCTCCCCGACTGGACATACACGCGCACGGCTTGCCGCGCTGCGCCCTCCACCGCGAACGCCGCACCCTGGATGGCCGCCATCGCGACGATCAGGTAGACGAGGGGCACGAGCAGGAGCAGACCCACCGTGATGAACTCGAGCGACGCGGAGCCGCTCTCACTGGTCGAGAGTTTCCACCGCCGCATGACCGCTCACCTCCAGTCCGTGGTCAATGCCGATGAGACCGATGAGCGGGAGCGGGGCGCGGATCGTGACGACGGTCGCCGGGTAGCCGAGGTAGCTTCCATAGGATGCGCTCACATCCGTGGCGTAGCTCGGCCCGAGCGCCGCGGTGACAAGTTCGCGTGTCCTCGCAACGCCATCCGCGAGCCCGTTGTCAGCGAGGGCGGCGAAACGCGCGCCCTCCCCCGCGGCATCCTGCACCGTGTTGCGGATGAGAAGGGCGAGCCCAAGCTGGATGACCGACAGTGTCAGGACGGTGAGGAGAATTCCCACTAGAACGAACTCGACGACCGCCGAACCCGACTCGTCGCTCCTGAGTTTCTGCGCTGGCACAGCTAGAAGCCGGTCACCCGGTCGATCGCCTGCTGGAAGACGTTGCTCAAGGCCGGGCCAGCGATCGCCCAGATCACGATGACCAGCCCGGCGGTCATCAACGTGATGAGCACCCACCCTGGCACGTCCCCGCGCTCGTCGGCGAGTGTGCGGGTCCAGCGCAGCCGGCGGAGAAGCGAAGTCATCATGCGAGAAGTATTGGACATCCGAAGAAATCTCGTCGCCGGTTTTCCACAGGCAGGATACGTTCACCCGCCAGTGAGCAGCGCGTAGTGATTCGCGCGCAGTGACTAGGCGAATCCGAACACGGGAGGCAGGGCAAGCACGACGAACAGCACCCACGCGGCGAACACGGGCAGGTATCCGGTCTGCCAACGCTCCAGCTGGATGGCCGGCGACTTTCCGGCGACCAACCGGGCGAGGAACCACAGCGTGACCGCCAGGTTCACCAAGAGGATCAGATTCAGTCCGAGCGCTGCCACGCGGTTGGCCGTGAAGCCGTACTCGCCGATGCGCGAAAACATTGACACGAGCACGAGCACGTCGAGCACGATTGCCGCGGCGACCGCGAGCATCCGGACGACATCCATCACGCCTCGGCTCTGAGTTGAATCGCGAGCGGATATTCCGTACACGACGAGAGCTATCACGACGATGAGGAGCGCGTCGAAACCGGTGAGCAGTTGGCGGTCGAAGTTCTGCCAGACGCCGGCAACCACATAAGCGACCGTGGCGACCACGAGCATGATCGCAAATAGCGGGGTGAAGATCGCCGTGAGCACCGGAGCGAGGTTTTCGATGACGCTCTTCTTCGCCTCCACGAGCCAAGCGGCGACAACGACCGCGCCCGCGATGCCCGAGGGGAGCACCCAATCGAGGACGATGTTGGTCCCCACTGATCCGAACGGGGTCAACACGAGCATGGTGAGCCCGAGCAGCACGGCGCCGCCCAGGGCGATGAGCGCGTAGTAAATCGCCCACTCGCCGGAGAAGCGCAGGAAGTTCATGCGGCCCGCCGAGGAGCGCACCTCACCGCCCAGGTAGGCGAACCCGACGACGAACCACAAGAGCACGGGGAGGTGGAGAGTTACGAGTGTTTCCGTAGTGCTCCCCACAGGCATCGGGAACAGATTTACTGCGGTGGCCACTATTGCGACGACTGCTGCTGCTGCGACCACAGGTTGCCACCGCATCCGGCGAACCACCACGAAGTACGCGGCGAGAACGGGGAATATCACGAAAATGAGATTTAGGACGTAAACCGGGAAGGCGATGACATTGGCTGCCGCGAGCAGGCGGAACACCTGGACGAGAAGTGCGGTAGCGACGGCGAACCCGAGCATGACGGCAACGGACCGTCGCCCCTGAGGCTCGGCTTGCGCCAGGGACAGCTGTTTCCACAACCGGTCGCTGTGTACCCTGGCGAACTCAGCGGTGAGTCGGTCGACCTCGCCGAGGCGGCGAACGGATACGAGAAACGCCTCCTCCCCCGTGAGCCCGACGTTTTCGAGGTCTGCGATTTGCTCGCGCAAATGCCCCTCAAGCTCGTCAGCGTCTGATGCGGTTACCGCACCGCCGCGCAGAATTGCCGCCCGCCACTGCCCAATGGAATCCTCCACCGTCACACCCCCATCGGAATCGCGTTGCCCCACACTTTGCCAAGCGTTCGGTTGGCCGTCACCCACTGCCGCCGCTGATCGGCGAGCTGAGCGCTGCCGGCCTCCGTGATGCGGTAATTGCGGCGCCGTCGGCCTTCCAGAGATATCCCCCACGTTGCCCGGACGTATCCGAGACGCTCGAGGCGGTGCAGGAGTGGATAGAGCATCCCATCCGTCCATTCGAGGTCACCGCCGGACAGTTCGCGCACGCGCTTCAGGATCGCGTAGCCGTAATTTTCCTCTTCAGCGAGGATCGCGAGCACGAGCGGCGTCGCCATTGCTGCCACGAGATCCTTGTCGATGTTCATCGGGGTCACGACAAGAAGCTTATACCTATTGCTGTTAGGTATCTAGAACCGCTAGGTATGAGTTTCTTGTCTCGGAGACGGTTCTAAACCGCTACGCAGTCGAGGCTAGGATCGCCGAACACCAGGATGAAGTAAAGGAAGAACGTCGGAATCGCGATGATGGCACTCCAGATCAGCATGGCTTTGCCCGCGCGCCGGAGTCGGGGTGTCACGAGCGCGACGATCAGGAACACTGTCGATGCCAGCCAGATCATCCCCGTACCCCAGTGGGCGAATTCGCGCCACGGCTCCGCCCACGGCAGGCTGAGAAGATTTGCCACCGCGCACGCCTTATAAGAGAGCCTGAGAAAAATGACTAGGGAAATTGGCGCGAGGCTGGCCAATACTCCTAGGGTGCCAGCCTGGATGACGTACCGTCGCGATCGCGGCGGCTGCCCGACGTTGATCGCGACCACCGCGCACGCCACACCGACGCCAACCACCGTAATCCCGACTACCAGATAGAACAGGAATGCCATGCACTCAAATTAGCGGTCAGAAGCCCAGCTGAAGCACAAACAAGCCGGGGAACACCGCGAACAGGATCGTGACGGGCAGGATCAGGAACACTAGGGGGCTCGACCATGAATTAGGACTCTTCTCTGGCCCAGCGGGTTTGGGGCTGAGCTTTCAGTGGCAAGATCAACGCATGCCCATGTCAAAGTCCGAGGAACGTGAGCTATTCGTGCGGGTGCTCGCAGTGGTGAACAGATTCGACTTCTGCGGTCTGCAACCTGGGGCCGAGGGAGGTCCGCCAATCGAAGAATACGAAATGGAAGCACGCCCGATGGAGTCGATTTTAGTCAACCATGGACGAATCGAGCCCGCTGACATTCGGGCGATTTGGTACAAGTGGTTTGATGATGACTTGTCCGGGCGCGAATCAGCGGTCGCATCAATGGCAGACGAGCTGAACGCTTTGGTCCCGCGGAATCCGCGCTAGGAATCAGAACCCGAGCTGAAGCACAAACAAGCCGGGGAACACAGCGAACAGGATCGTGACGGGCAGGATCAGGAACACCAGAGGAATCATCATCGCGACCTCCTTCTTGCCCGCGATCTCCAACAGCTGACGCTTCGCCTCCTCCCGAACATCCTGAGACTGCGCGCGCAGGACGTCAACGAGAGGCGTTCCGCGCTCGAGCGCCCCGACGATTTGATCTACGCAGCGCGTGAACTCGGGCATCCGGATGTCGCGCGCGGCCCGCACCAAACTTTCCGAGAGCGCAGACCCGTTGCTCACTTCCGCAACCACACGACCGAGTTCACCTGCCAACTCGCCACGACTCGTGGAGGCGATGCGTCGGAACGAATCCAACACGCCCTCCCCCGCCGACAAGCTCAAGGTGAGGAATTCCAGCACGACGGGTAGTTCAAAAGTCATGCGCTTCAGCCGCGCCCTGGCCGACCGGCTCAACCGCTGATCGCACGCGACAAAACCTGCAACGCCGGAGAGTGCAACGATCACCAGCGACAACGCGACCGGCAGCGCACGCACCTGACTGACCAGGATCGAGACCACCACGCCCGCGGCAGTGCCCACCATTGTCCACACGAGTTGGCGGGAACGAAATGCCGTCACGGTCTCGGTGGAACCTGACTGACGAAGCCGACGCTCGATGGCCGCCGCGCTACCCATCGTCGGGCCGAGAAAGGCACGGATGCGATCAACACCAGGCCCGAAAATCGACCCGAACGCCGGGAGCGGACTGGACGAGCGACGTTCGATAAACGTTCGAGCCCCTTGCGAAACGTCCGCAAGATACGGCGCCACCCGACTGACGAGGCGCGGGCGGGCCATCCTCGGCATGGCACTCGCCAGAGTCCACAAGCCAACACCCAGAGTAAGGCCACACACCAGCGCCCACGCCAACGCGGTCATCGAAACCACCGTCGCTCTTCCGGCAATCGCGCCAAGGCCACCATCATCCGATAGGCCACGAGCGTGGCGAGAAGACCACCAACGATCAGGACAATCCCCTCCGAAGAGTTGTAGGAGGCAGCAGCCTCCGGCCTCGTCGACAGGAGGGCCAAAATCAGCCAGGGCGCAACAGCACCGAGCCTCGCCGCATTCATCACCCAGGACTGCCGAGCCTCCACTTCGCCGCGAATCGCCAACTCCATCCGCAGGTGGGCCGCGAGCGCGCGAAGCACCGAAGGCAACTCCGTTCCCCCAACCTCACGAGACATCCGCAGAGTCTCCAGAATGCGATCCGCGACCGGATCGGAGAGCTGTTCCTTGAGCCGATTCAGGCTGCGCGAAAAATTCCCGGATGCCTCGTAGTCCGACTGAAAGTGTGCGAACGCGCTCCTCGTGGCGTCCGGACCGGTCTGCGCGAGCGCGGCAACGCTGTCGGGTAGTGCCAGGCCGGACCGGGTTGCCGACACGAGGTGGTCGATGACGTCCGGCCAGAGTGTGCGATTCGCCTTCCGTTGCGCTCTGGCCTTCCCGCTGACAATCACGGTAGGGAGCGTCAACGCCACGGCACCGGCGGCAGCCGCAAGTGCCACCACCGGCACCACGACGAACACGAGCGCGCCCGCAGCGATGCCAACAACCAGAGACACCACCACAAACACGGGCAGCGAAACCGAACGCAACCCGGCCTGGCGCATCCGCTCAGTCAGGCTCTGAGCCAGACCACCTACCCGTTTCGGTTCCCGTTGCTGAGTTCGCCAAAAGAACGGCGAGACCACCAGCAGCAGCCCGAGGCCGAGCCCGCAGCCCACGAGAAGAATCATGCGACCGCGTCCGTCAACAGCACGGCGGGGTTCAGGCCTGCCGCCCGAAACTTCCCCAACCTCGCAGGGAGATTCCCTGTCGGGTTCAGGGAACCTCCCCGGAGCTCGAAAATCGTATCCGCCTCAATCTCCCCGGCCGGCGCACTGCCTCTCGGTGCAACGATTTGGGAAATTCGACGCTGCCCGCTGCGCAAGAGCTCGCAGTGCACAACAACATCGATGCTCGCCGCCACCGTGGGCACGACGAACGACGAGTCAATGTTGCGCCCGGCAAGAAGCGGAAGCGTCGAGAGCTTGGCCAACGCATCGCGGGCGCTGTTCGCATGGATGCTGCACATGCCGGGCAACCCGCTGTTGAGCGCGATCAGGAGATCAAGTGACTCCGCCTCGCGCACCTCGCCGACGACAAGCCGGTCCGGGCGCATCCGCAGCGCTTCTTTGATCAGTCGGCGAAGCGTGATCTCACCCGTGCCCTCCAGGCTCGGCTGCCTGCACTGCAGCGCCACCGAGTCCTCCGCCGTGAAACTCAGCTCGAACGTTTCCTCCACCGTGACGATGCGGTCCGTTGGCCGGGCCGCGGTGAGCAGAGCACCGAGCAGCGTTGTCTTGCCGCTCTGGGTTGCGCCGGAAACGAGAATGTTCAGGCCTGCGAGCACGCACATTCTCAGGAACTCGGATGCTTCCCGGCTGAGGGAGCCGAGTTCGACAAGTTGCTGCAGCTCTTTGACACGTTTCGCGAACTTGCGGATATTCACAGCCCAGTGCTTATGCGTCACATCCGGGATGACGACATGCAATCGCGATCCGTCCGGAAGTGATGCATCGACGAACGGGCTGGAGAGGTCGACGCGGCGCCCCGTGGACTGCAGCATCCGCTCGACGAGGTCCCGCACCTGGGTGGCCGAGAGCTGCACGTCGGTGAGTACGGCGACGCCATTGCGGGCTACGAAGACCCGCTCCGGGCCGTTGATCCAGATCTCCTCCACCGTGTCGTCGTCGAAGTAGGGCTGCAAAGGCCCGAACCCGGTGATCGACGCGACAACATCTTTCGCGGCCTGGATTTCGTCGGCAAGCAGAGGCTGTGAGCCACCAAGGGCATGCTCGCTGTAGCGGCGGATCTCCTCCCGAACGTAGCCGTCGGCCAGGTCACGGTCCCGTCCCAGATCCACCCCGTCGAGTCGCACCCGCTCCCGCACTCGATCGGCGATGAGAGAGACGGCGGCATGCACGAGAGAATCTTGGTCGGATCTGCGCGACGGCGTGCCAAGTTATCCACAGTGACACGAATGCGCGTTGGCCGCGCGCAGAAAGTACACTGGTTGTCGCCAGCGGGAGTGGTGGAATTGGTAGACACGCAGGATTTAGGTTCCTGTGCTTTCGAGTGTGCGGGTTCAAGTCCCGCCTTCCGCACAGTTACACAACGACAACAGGTACCCTTACAGAAGCACATCAGCGCCACCCCACACTGACTGGAGTTGCCCAGCTTGGTTCCTTCTGCCCTCATTCCCTGGCTTGACCCTGAAACGCTCATCACCAATGCCGGCCCCTGGGCGCTTGTTGTCGTCTGCCTCATCGTGTTTTCGGAAACCGGCCTGCTCGTCGGGTTCCTTCTCCCCGGCGACACCCTTCTCATCATCTCCGGCCTGCTGACGCATACCTCGTTGGTCTTTGGCCTGAACATCTGGTGGGTTGGATTGCTGATCGGTATTGCCGCGTTCGCCGGCGGCGAGGTCGGCTACGTCATCGGGCACAAGCTCGGGCCGAAAGTGTTTGAAAGAAAAGAGAGCGGCCTCTTCAGCCGAGCGAATGTTGAGCGCACCAATAGGTTCTTCGAACGGTTCGGTGGACTCTCCGTCATCCTCGCCCGTTTTGTCCCCATCCTGCGCACCTTCGTTCCTGTCGCCGCTGGCGTTGGCCACATGAACTACAAGAAGTATTCGCTCTACAACCTCATTGGTGCCGTGGTCTGGGGTTTTGGACTGACCTTCTTCGGGTTCCTCATCGGTTATATTCCCCCGGTCGCGGATTTCGTCAAAAACTATATCGACGTGATCCTTCTTGGCGCGGTCACGATAACCCTCATCCCCACGGTGTACCACTACGTACAGTCGAGTCGAAAAGCGAGACGAGCCCAGCGGGAGGGCCTCGTCGAACTCACGGATGCCGACGTCGTGATCGACCCCGCATACTTCGACAACGACAAATCCAACGACCCGCCTCGCGCCTAGCTACTCGCTGCTCCCCAGCCAGATTGAGCTGACCGCCTCGTCGCCAAGATCAAGACTCGCCGCGTCCAGACGTACTGACAGTGCACCACCAAACGGTCGGCGTTCCACGACCGTGACCACGGAATCCAGCCCGAGCCCCTGCTCCGCGAGATAGTGGAGCAGCGCGGGGTCTCGGTCGCTGATGCGAACCACGGGACCGGAGAAGCCGTCCGGCGCGTCCTGAACGAGCACGGCCTCTGGTTTCGTCATTGACCCGTCTGCCGCGGGGATCGGGTCTCCGTGCGGATCGCGGGTTGGGCGGCCAAGGTTGATATCGATCGCCTCGAGCATGCGATCGCTCACGGCGTGTTCAAGCACCTCGGCTTCATCGTGGACCTCATCCCAGCCGTAGCCGAAAGACTGAACGAGCCAGGTCTCGATGAGACGGTGACGGCGGACCATCCGAAGAGCAAGTTCGTGCCCTTGCGTGGTGAGTGTCACCGCGCCGTATGGCACATGAGTGACCAGACCTGCTGCACTCAGCTTCTTCACCATTTCGGTCACCGAGGATGCCGCGAGGCCGAGCCTGGCTGCAAGCACGGTCGTCGTCATCGGCTCAGGCTGCCACTCGGTGTGCGAAAAGATGACCTTCACGTAGTCCTCGACCACGTAGTCCACAAAGGTCGGTTTGTCCCTCATTTGCGCCCCTAACCGATAACCGTCAACACGATGAGCGCGACGTTGAGAACGACCACCAGCACGACGATCGTAGCGAGAATCCAGCGCACAACCAGGCTGTTCGCCGACTGGCCCATGACCGTTCGGTCGCTCGTCAACCGCAGCAAAGGGATGAGGGCGAACGGGATGCCAAAGCTCAGGAAAACCTGGCTCAAGACGAGCGCCCAGGTCGGATCTATTCCGAAGGCAAGGATTCCGACGGCGGGAATGATGGTGATGACGCGCCGCACGAAAATCGGAATCTGGCGATGAAGCAGCCCGGCCATGATCGTGGCGCCCGCGTAGCTGCCAACGGAGGTCGACGCGAGTCCGGAGGCGAGCAGCCCGATGGCGAACACGAACGCGATCACTGGTCCCAACGCAATTTCGATGGCGTGATGGGCGCCCTCAATGGTGTCCGTCCCGCTCACGCCGCCCAGGTTCACGGCGGCGAGGAGCAGCATCCCCAGGTTCACGACACCCGCGAGACCCAGCGCGAGCATGACATCCCACTTCGTCGAGCGCAGGACGTGCTTTCGGTTGGCGTCGGTTGCCCGGCCGTGGCGGTCACGAGCAAGCGCGGAGTGCACATAGATCGCGTGCGGCATGACGGTGGCCCCGAGCATGCCGGCGGCCAGCAGCACGGAGTCCGTTCCGGCAAAGCGCGGCACGAGGCCCGCCAGGATTTCGCCGCCATCCGGTGGGTTCACAAAGAGCCCGGCCAGAAAACCGATCGCGATGATTGCGAGCAAACCGACGATGATCGACTCGAACGGCCGTTGACCAAATCTGCTCTGGAGGCCGAGAAGCACCATCGATACGACACCGACAATGATTCCGCCCAGAAACAGTGGGAGGCCAAACAGCAGGTTGAGGGCGATCGCACCGCCGATCACTTCCGCCAGATCGGTGGCGACGGCCACGAGCTCTGCCTGAGCCCAAAAGGAACGGCGAGCCGCCGGGCGCATCCGCTCACCGAGAAGTTCCGGCAGGGTCTGGCCTGTGACGATTCCAAGTTTCGCGGACTGGTACTGGACCATGGCGGCGATGAGGTTGGCGGCAACGAGCACCCATACAAGCAGATAGCCGTATCTGGCCCCACCGGTGAGGTTTGCCGCGACGTTCCCGGGGTCAACGTAGGCGATGGCGGCAACGAAGGCCGGGCCGAGGAGCATCCACGAACGATGGGTGAGTGCCAGTGGAGGTTTTTGGCGCATCTCCTTGCGATTTTTCGGCACACCGAAATTATAGAACTAAATGCTAGTCGTGGAATTGATCCTCGTGCCGAGCGTGCTCCTCCGGTTCCAACTGGAATGTTGAATGCTCGACGTCGAAGTGGTCTGCCAGGCAGGCTGCTAATTCGTCCAAAAGTGTGCCGGTCTCCAACTGCGCGAACACCTCGCTCGCCACGACAACGTGCGCTGAGAATACCGGCTGCCCCGAAGTGATCGCCCACACGTGCACATCGTGCACATCCACAACGCCGGGCGTGGCCAGAATGTGGTCGCGAATTTCTGCCACGCTCGTATCGGCGGGAACCGACTCACCCAGCACCCGTACGGCATCGCGCAACAACAGAATGGCCCGCGGAGCAATCATGAGAGCAATCGCGAGCGAAGCGATGGCATCCGCGGGCATGAAACCTGTGGTGAGAATAATGACGGCCGCAACAATCGCCGCAATCGACCCCAGTAAGTCGCCAAGCACCTCGAGGTACGCGCCGCGCATATTGATCGAGGTCTTCGCCTGCGAGCGCAGGATGAGCGCGGCCACCACGTTGGCCAGAAGGCCGAGCGCCGCCACGAGAAGCATGGGCACGCTCTGGATCTCCAGGGCACCAGGCGCGACCAACCGCGAAATGGCCTGTACACCAACCGCGATGGCTACCGCGAGGAGTATCGCGCCATTGATGAGCGCACCGAACACCTCCGCGCGCTGGAACCCAAACGTCGCGCGCTCGGTCGCCGGCCTCGCCGCGATAACGGTCGCCGCAAGCGCAACGGTAAGACCGATCGTGTCGGAGAACATGTGGCCGGCATCCGCGAGCAGCGCCAGCGAGCCCGTGAGGATCGCGCCAACCACCTCGACCACGAGCACGACAACCACGATGGCGAGCACGATCGACAGTCGCGTACGATTCGCGCCCGAATGATGATCGTGGCCCATGACACCACCGTACGGGGACAACCCCGCGCCTGCGAGCCGATTCAGCTAGTCAGGAATGATTGTCGATTTCAGCAGGTACGCGCGCACGATAGGCAAGAGCGCCGTGAACGCGCGATGACGGTGGCTGATCTCGTTTTTCTGTTCGGCAGTGAGCTCCGCTGACGCAACGTCATACCCGTCCGGCCGGAACACAGGATCGTAGCCGAAGCCGTGCGTCCCCACGGGGGCGGGCAGCACCGTTCCAGGCCAGACGCCCAACTCGACGTGTTCGACGCCCTCCGCCACGAATGCTGCGGCGCAACAGAACTCCGCGCGCCGATCGGCCTCGGAGTGCGCGCCGATCGCCGCCAACTCGGTGAGCAAGTGCGCGACGTTGTCGGCATCCACCCTCGTGCCCGCGTAGCGTGCGGAGTTAATCCCCGGCGCACCGCCCAGCGAGGCCAGGCAAATACCGGAGTCATCCGCAATCGTCGGCAGCCCGGTGTGTGAGAACGCCGCGCGCGCCTTGATGAGCGCGTTTTCCTGAAAGGTAGCGCCATCCTCGACCGGTTCCGGACCGTCGTATCCGATCAGGTCGATACCATCCAGCAACGGTCCGAGAATGTCGCGAAGCTCCACCACCTTGTGCGCGTTGTGCGTGGCGAGAACGAGTTTCACGAGCGAAGCCTCACGACTCGAGCGCTGAAGTCTGAATCCCGGCGAGCGTCGCGGCACCACCAACCGCCAAATCGAGCAGCGCATCCAACTCGTTTCGATCGAATGGTGCGCCCTCCGCTGTGCCCTGCACCTCAACGAACAGGCCGCGGCCCGTGACCACCACATTCATGTCGGTCTCGGCTCGAACGTCCTCGGTGTACGCGAGGTCAAGCATGGGAGCACCGTCGATGATGCCAACGCTCACCGCAGCGACACTGTCGAACAGCGGCTTGGCATTCTTGCCGATGAACTGCTTCGAACGGCCCCACTCGAGGGCATCCGCGAGGGCGACGTAGGCGCCCGTGATTGCCGCCGTGCGCGTGCCACCATCCGCCTGAAGAACATCGCAGTCGATCACAATCGTGTTCTCGCCGAGCGCCTTCATGTCGACGACCGCGCGGAGGCTACGTCCAACGAGCCGAGAAATCTCATGGGTGCGCCCGCCAATTCGGCCCTTCACAGACTCGCGGTCCATCCGCTCGTTCGTGGAGCGCGGGAGCATCGAATACTCGGCCGTGACCCAACCCTTGCCCTTTCCCGTCATCCAGCGTGGAACACCGTTCGTGAAGGATGCCGTGCACAGCACCTTCGTGCGCCCGAACGAGATGAGCGCACTGCCCTCAGCCTGCTCGCTCCAGCCGCGTTCGATCGTGATCGGGCGAAGCTCGTCTACGGCTCTTCCATCAACCCTGGTCTTCGAACTGTCTACTTCTGGCATGTCAGGGAGTGTCCTCTGCTGTTGGCTGTGCTGTTGGCTGTGCTGTGGTCTGTGCTGTGGTTTCGACGAGTTGAACTGCGGAAACTTCGGGGCCGAGGAATCGGCGAGCCAGCGACAGGAACTCGCTCTTGCTGTCGCCGGTCGCCTCGAACCGATAGCTCGGCGGGAGGGCAGAATCCCGCAGCATGGAGTGCTTCACGAGCGTGTCAAACACATCGAACGCGGTCTCCTCTGCGCTGGACACAAGCGTGACCGTGTTCCCCAGAATGAACTGAATGGCTGCGGCCAGAAGTGGGTAGTGGGTGCAACCGAGCACCACAGTGTCCACGCCGGCATCCTTGAGAGGAGCAAGGTAACCCTCGGCGACCCGGAACAGCTCGGGGCTCGACGTCACCCCCGCCTCCACAAACTCGACAAAGCGCGGGCAGGCCTGGGTGAACAGCTCCAGCTCGGATGCCGCAGCAAAGGCATCCTCGTAGGCCATCGACTTGATCGTGCCCGCCGTGCCGATGACGCCGACCCGGTTATTGCGGGTTTGACGAACGGCCGCGCGAACCGCAGGCTGGATGACCTCCACCACGGGAATTCCGTAGCCGTCCGTGAAGCGCTCGCGAGCGTCCCGCAGCATGGCGGCCGACGCCGTGTTGCAGGCGATGACGAGAAGCTTCACGCCCTCGGCGACCAGATCATCCATCACCGCGAGCGCGTATTCGCGCACCTGGGCGATCGGCTTCGGGCCATAGGGCGAATGGGCGGTGTCCCCCACGTAAATTATCGACTCGTTCGGCAATTGGTCGATGATGGCCCGCGCCACGGTGAGCCCGCCAACGCCCGAGTCGAAGATGCCAATCGGAGCGTCGGTCACGAGAAACGAGTCTACCGAGCATCCGCCCTGCAGGTCGGACAGACATGACGCGTACTCCTGGCTCGTGCGTTTACCTCGATAGGCTCTAGGGGTGACCAGCGCACTTCTCACCGACCGGTACGAACTCACCATGGTCGAGGCGGCCAGAAAAGCCGGAACGGCCGACCGCCGCTGTATCTTCGAGGTCTTCGCCCGCCACCTGCCGACAGGGCGCCGCTATGGAATCGTGGCGGGCACTGGCCGCTTTCTCGAACAGCTTGCGGATTTCCGGTTCCAGGATGCCGAGCTCGCGTGGCTGCGTGAGAACCAGGTCGTCGACGTGGACACCATCAACTGGCTCGCCGACTACCGCTTCACGGGCGACATTTGGGGATACCGGGAAGGCGACGTGTACTTTCCCGGCTCCCCCATCCTGGTCGTGGAGGGCACGTTCGCCGAAGCCGTCGTGCTGGAGACGCTCGCGCTCAGCATCCTGAACTACGACTCCGCCGTGGCGAGCGCTGCCAGTCGGATGGTGACGGCAGCAGACGGCCGCCCGCTCGCCGAAATGGGTTCACGCAGAGCTACAGAGCGTGGCGCCGTTGCCGCCGCGCGCGCCGCCTTCATCGCCGGGTTTAGCGCCACCAGCAACCTTGAGGCTGGGCGCACCTGGGGCATCCCGACCATGGGCACGGCCGCCCACTCTTTCACGCTCTTGCACGATTCGGAAGAGGATGCGTTCCGCGCGCAGGTTGCTGCGCTCGGCCCCGAGACAACACTTCTGGTCGACACTTACGATGTCACCGCGGCCGTGGATCTCGCCGTGCGCGTTGCCGGACCGTCCCTCGGCGCGGTGCGCATCGACAGCGGAGATCTCCCGGGACAGGCCGCCGACGTGCGCAAACAGCTCAACCGGCTCGGAGCAAAGAACACGAAGATCACCGTAACGAGCGACCTCGATGAGTACGCGATCGCTGCGCTCCAGGTGGCACCGGTCGACTCCTACGGCGTCGGCACCTCCGTGGTGACCGGTTCAGGCGCCCCCACGGCAGGCATGGTGTACAAACTCGTCGCGCGAACCGGCTCGGATGGCGAGTGGGTTTCGGTGGCGAAGAAGTCCGCAGCGAAATTGTCGGTAGGCGGACGAAAGTTCCCGGTTCGCCGCATCAATGGCGGAATTGCCTCAGCGGAAGTCCTGCACGTCAAGGACAACCCTGAAGCACCGGAACTGCGGGCGGAGGCTGGCCGCTCGCTGCTCGTGCCCCTCGTCGTCGACGGGGTTGCTGACTCAAAATACTTGGGCGCAGCCGGCACCACGCTTGCTCGTGAGCACCGGGCGAACGCTGTCGCAGAACTCCCGCTGGATGCGTTCCGACTCGCCCGCGGCGAGCCGGTCATCCGCACCATCTACGAGTAGCTCGCTACTTCTTCATCTTCTCGTAGACCTCTTTGCAGGTCGGGCACACGGGAAACTTTTCCGGGTCGCGCCCCGGTGTCCAGAGTTTGCCGCAGAGCGCTCTGACGGGCTTTCCGGTCAACGCCGACTCTAAAATCTTGTTTTTCGGCACGTAGTGCGAGAATCGCTCGTGGTCGCCCTCCTCGAGTTGCTCCTGATTCAGAAGCTCCTCAAGTTCCCGATCCAGAGTGGACGTGCCGCCCCCGGTGTGCTCGGCATCGGTGGAATTCATGCTTCTAGGTTACTGCCCAGGCTCGCGCATCGCAGATCAGTATTTTGACGTGAACGCGAGGAGCTCAGGGCCGCGGGCCTCAAACACTCTGCCCCCAAAACGGATGCCGGCCCACAGCGCGACTCCGCCCGTCGCGACCCCGACGAGGAGCGCGGCCACCGGCCACCCTCCGCCACTTGCGAGACCCAGAATCGCCAGGATCACGGTCGGCGTGGTGATGGCCAAAACAGCAAGCAGAGACAAACCCTGCACCCAGGATGCCGCGCCAGCACTCGACTGCGGCTGCGCGAATGGACTGTCCCCCGGATGCACAGCGGGGTACGGGAACGCCGCGGAGATCACGCTGGACAGGCCAAGCCCAACCAGCAGCGTGCAGAGCCCGACCCCGATGAGTGACGGGATCACCTCCGCTCGGCCGTAGCCCCACGCGGACAACGGCGTGCCGACAGCAATGACGATGAGTCCAAGCACGAGGGGCGGAACAAGTCGGCCGATGCGGTCAGCTGACCCATTGGTGTTCGCGGCGACGTGCATCCAGATCGCCGTGTTGTCATAGGCGACATCGTTGTGGACGGTACTCCAGGCGAGGAAGAAGCACATGATCGGTACCGGCAGCAGGACGAGAAAATGCAAGGGCACCCCGGCGATCGTGAGCGCCCCAATCATGATTGCGGGCACGATCGGCACGATGACGAGCGCCGAACGGTACCGCGCGTCCCTCCCCCAATAGCTGAGACTTCGCGCGGCAATGACGCCAGCCGGTGTCGCAGGAAGCCGGGCAAACCAGCCGAGGCCCGGGTATGCCTTGACGCGGGATACCCGGTCGGGCGAAACCAGCATCACCGCGATGAGGCCTCGCCAGGCGAACCACAGGACGAGAACAAATGCGACCGCGATAGCGAGGGCCTCGGATGCCGCAGCCGTGTTACCCGATGCCGCAAAAGCGGGTGCAGCCCACACGGCGCCGAGAGGAGTCCACGCCACGACATCCGCAATGGAGTGCAACACCGCCAAGCCCTGCTTCGCCCAGTTGACGGTCACCATCACGGCGATCAGTGGGGACAGCGCACTCACGAGGACGAGGGCGATGAGTCCCGTCGCCTCCCGCGCTCGCCTCGTGGAGAGCAGGACTGTTGCGACGGTCGTGGTGACGCGAGACCCGAGCACGCACGTGACGACGATGAGCACGGCGGAGAGCACGGCAAACGTGACTGCTTCGCCGTCTCTCGACCAAGTGACAACTTGCGCCGCGGAGATGATCGCGATGACCAGGGCAGGGACGCCCACGAACGCGGCGGCAGCCAGCCCGGCAGCAAGGCGCCCGTTCGGAATCCCGAACAGCGAGAACTTTCGTGGGTCGATCGTGTCGTCAGCGCCGAACACGAGGGGCACGAGCAGGAATCCGAGCACGATGAGCGATCCGGCGACCACCACAATGCTTTGCGCGAGCTCAACTTCGGCAAGTAGGAGGGCGACGAGCCCAGCGACCGTGGCGAATGCGGCGCCAAGCCCGTAGAACAGGCCGACAATCATGCCGAACACTTGCCACGGGCTGCGCCGGAACAGGTTGCCGAGCAGCCGCAGCTTCAGTCCGAGAAACTGTGCAACCACTCCATGCCCTCCACTTTCGTGTGCCCGCCGGCGAGCTCGACAAACTTCTCCTCGAGCGTTCCGGTTCCCCGGACTTCTTTCACCGTGCCGGATGCCAGCACGGCACCGTCCACGACGATCGCGACGGAGTCGCACACGCGTTCGATCAGATCCATGCTGTGACTGGAGAGGACAACGGTTCCGCCCGCCGCCACATACTTGTCCAAAATTTCGATGATGTTGGCGGTGGAGACGGGGTCAACTGACTCGAACGGTTCATCCAGCACGAGCAGCCGAGGTGAGTGGATGAGCGCTGCAGCGAGAGAGAGCTTCTTGGTCATACCAGCCGAGTAGTCGACGACGAGCCGACCGAGCGCATCCTCCAGACCGAACGATGTGGCGAGTTGCTCGATCCGTTCCCGCACCGTCTCAGCGGGGAGCCCGCGCAACACGCCAGCATAGAACAACAGTTGACTTCCAGTCAGACGATCGAACAGTCGCAGCCGGTCCGGCAGGACGCCCATTTGGCGCTTCGCCGCGGCCGGGTCCTGCCACACGTCCGCACCGTGCACGATCACGGTTCCTGCATCGGGCCGGAGAAGCCCCGTGATCATGGAGAGCGTCGTCGTCTTGCCTGCACCGTTCGGTCCGACAATCCCAAATATCGTGCCTGCTCGCACACTCAAGTCGATGCCAGCGACCGCAGTCGTGTCGCCGAAGTGCTTGGCAAGCCCCTGAACTTGAAGGATCAGCTCCTGGGCATCCTTGCCGCCATGGGCGTCGGTACCGGCGGCTTTTGAAACCGCAGGCGCCGCTGCAGCCTTCGCCGCCGCTGCGGCAGCAACTTTCGCCGCGCGTGCCGCCGACTGGGCATCACGTTTGTCTTTCGCCGCGTCAGCTTCGAGTTTCTCGATCAGGGCGTCAAATTTGGCGAGTATGCTCTCGGCGGTCTCCACGGGAACCACCGTATCAAGCTGCGAAGCCCCCACTGAACGTTCTACTCAGCATCATCACAAATTGGCCACAACGCACTGGTTCCCAAGGTTCTGCGGGGGTTGGCCGGATAAAGTATCTCAAGCACAACGAAGTGTCTAACTTTTTTGTCGCGCCCAAACAATCGGGAAACATCGCGATAACTTTGACCTTCAAGGAGCACCCATGACCACCCAGATCGTAATCCTCGCTGCCGGAATGGGCAGTCGGCTCGGACGTTCGTTGCCGAAGCCGCTCACCGAATTGAGCGACGGTCGTACGATCATGCGTCAGCAGTTCGACAACATCGGTCACGCGTTCGGTACCAACGCGAAAGTCACCATCGTCGTCGGATACAAGCTGGAGCACGTTATCGAGGCATTCCCTGACGCGTCCTTCGTGTACAACGAACAGTACGACCAGACGAACACCTCCAAGAGCCTCCTGCGCGCGCTGCGTGCCTCCAACCCTGGCGGCGTGCTGTGGATGAACGGTGACGTCGTGTTCGACCCTGAAGCTCTGGAGCGCGCAGCACTTCTTGTCGCACGCGACCAGTCCTTCGTTTCCGTGAACACCGCAAAGGTGTCGGATGAGGAAGTCAAGTACACGACGGACGAGCACGGTTACATCCGCGAACTCTCCAAGAGTGTGAAGCGCGGACTGGGCGAAGCCGTCGGCATCAACTACGTTTCCCACAACGACAAGGCTGCGCTCCTGCGCCAGCTGCACCGCGTGAATGACCAGGACTACTTCGAGCGCGGCCTTGAGCTAGCCATCGCGGAGGACGGCCTGCGCGTTGAGCCTCTCGACATTTCCGACCTGTACGCGGTCGAAATCGACTTCGCTGAAGACCTGGAGCGCGCGAACCTCTTCGTGTGACACTCGCCATACAGCGCGGGGGCAATAGCATAGGGTCGTGTCCGCCCCCGTAACGCAGCGCCCGACGTGGTCTCCTGTCGACCGCTATCGGCATTCACTGTGGCTGCTCACGATCCGCGATCTGCGGGTGAGGTACTCGACCTCGCTGCTCGGCTACTTCTGGTCGATCCTCGACCCGCTCGTCATGGCGGCCATCTACTGGTTCGTGTTTACGCAGGTTTTCGACCGCACGGTCGGCGAGCAGCCGTACATCGTGTTCCTGCTCGCGGCACTCCTGCCCTGGATGTGGTTCAACGGTGCCGTCGGCGACTGCACGCGAGCATTCCTGCGCGAGGCACGGCTCATCCGGTCGACCAAGATTCCGCGCACCATCTGGGTGAACCGACTTGTGCTCTCCAAGGGGATCGAGTTTGTCGCGAGCATCCCCGTTCTCGCAGTGTTCGCCATCTTCTCTGGGGCGCAACTGCACTGGCAAGTGGTGTTCTTCCCTCTGGCGATCCTCCTGCAGACGATGTTGCTCATGGGCGTCGGGCTAATCGTTGCGCCCCTCGTCGTGTTTTTCCGCGACCTCGAGCGTGCCGTGAAGCTCATCTTGCGGTTCCTGTTCTACGCGAGCCCCATCATTTACGGGCTCAGCGACCTGCCGCACGGCTTGGACAAGCTGGCCGCGTTCAACCCGCTCGCGGGGATATTTGCCCTCTACCGCAGCGCGTTCTTCCCCGAACAACTCGACTGGTATGCGGTGGTCGTGGGTACCGGAGTGAGCGTCCTCCTGCTGGTGATCGGGATCATCGTGTTCCGACGCACTGAGCGTTCGGTTTTGAAGGAGATCTGATGGCAACCGCACCGAGCGTGATGGAGGTCGAGGGCGTCGGCATCCGTTTTCGGCGCAACCGCCGCTCGCGCCGCAACTTCAAAGACTTGTTCGCTGCGCAAAACCGTCGTACCCGCCCCAGCGAGTTTTGGGCGCTGCGGAACGTTACCTTCACGGTAAAGCAAGGCGAAGCGATCGGCGTGGTCGGGCGCAACGGCCAGGGCAAGTCGACGCTGCTCAAGCTGGTGACCGGCGTGCTGCTGCCCGACGAGGGCTCCGTTCACGTGCACACCGGTGTTGCTCCGCTCATCGAAATCACGGGTGGCTTTGTGGAAGACCTGACCGTACGCGACAACGTGAACCTCATGTCTGGCCTGCACGGGATGAAGCGCGACGAGATCGCCGAGCGTTTCGACGAAATCATTGACTTCGCCGAGATCGGCGACTTTCTGGACACCCCGTACAAGCACCTGTCGAGCGGTATGAAGGTGCGGCTCGCGTTTTCGGTGATCTCCCGGCTGGAGGAGCCGATCCTGCTCGTGGATGAGGTGCTCGCCGTCGGAGACAAGGCGTTCCGCGAGAAGTGCTACCGCCGCATCGAGGAGCTGCTCGCCGGCGGAAGAACCCTGTTCTTCGTCTCGCACAATGAGCGCGACCTCAAGCGGTTCTGTACCCGAGGACTGTACCTCGACGGCGGTTCCCTCGTGCTGGATGCCGGCATCGGCGAAGTGCTCGACCGCTACAACTCCGACTACGGGCTCGTCACGCAGTAACGCGCAATTGGGAGACGCCCGTTCAACCTGCCAGACTCAAGGTTCGACGGTTCAGGATGCAGGACGCACGACACCTGCGGTGAGGAAACAACAACGTGATCAGCAAAACTTCGGCACGCGCCATCCCCCTTGCCCTCGTTCTCGCGCTGGGCCTGGCCTCCTGCGCTGCTGAGCCTGGGGAGAGCATCCCCGGCGGGGAATCCGGCAACGAGTCAAGCCAGTCGGGGACGCCCGCGGAGAGCGAATCCGCCGGCCCACTGGACGAGAACGGATTTGCGATCCCCGGCGAAGTGCTCAATCTGAAGCTGGGTGAACCGGTCACCTACTACTCGTACCCAAACCTCTCGAAGGATGACGCTCAGCGCGTCACCATCCACTCATTCGACTACATCGAGAGAGCAGACCTCCCGTCGAGCGCCGACATGGACAAGATGGTCAACGGCGTTCTCGTGCTCTCCCTCAGTTGGGAAAGTGTTCTTGGCTCTGTGCAGAGCAACCAGGGCTACGTCAAGGCGACGCTCGCCTCGGGTGAGGAAGGCCGCCCAACGGCGTTCATGGATGACCGACTCAAGAACGGCGGCGTCGACCCAGGCGAAACCCGCAGCGGAGTCTTCACGATCGACATTCCGCGCGGAGAGACGACGCTCACCATTGTTGACTATCAGAATGCGCCGGTTGCGCGCATCCAGATCGACACCAGCAAGTAAGGCAGCGAGGCGCAGACAGCGCTCCCGCGCAGACGTTTCGCCTAGAATTAGTGTCCCGGGCGAGAGGGGACCACCGTGGCCAACACCGAGGGAAAGACCGTAACGACGATCGATCCTGTCGACGCGGCGCAACACCCGATGGCGGTGAAAGGTTTCGACCGACTGCTGACAACGCAGCGTCCCGTGGTGCTCGCGCACATCCGCGGCATCCGCAAACGGCATCCCGAAGCTGGCCCGGCACGCATCATTCAGATTCTGGAGCGCAGGTACCTCGCCGCGGTGACCACAGGCGGTGCCGGCGTGGGTGCCGCTGCCGTCATCCCCGGTGTCGGAACCGGGATCAGCCTCGTGCTTTCCGGGGCGGAAACTGTCGGATTCCTGGAGACAACGGCGCTGTATGCCCAATCGGTGACGGAGGTGCACGGGATTGCCGTCACCGACCCCGACCGCGCCCGCACCATCGTCATGGCCATGATGCTCGGCACCTCGGGCGCCGACCTCGTGCGCAACCTCGCAGCGCAGGCCACAGGCAAAGGTGTGCCGCAAACCAAGTTTTGGGGCGACGTGATCGGCAAGAACGTACCGCAGGCGTTCGTCGGGCAGATCGCCGACTCGATGCAGAAGGCATTCCTCCGACGCTTCACGCGCAACACGGCAACAGGCGCTGTTGGGAGACTACTGCCGTTCGGGATCGGGGCCGTCGTCGGCGGGACCGCCAACAACATGCTCGGCCGCAAAGTCGTGTCGAGCTCGAGGCACGCCTTCGGGCCGATTCCGGAGATGTTCCCGCCGAACCTGGAACCGCGAGTGAAGGCGATCAAAGTGCGGTCGACAGTTTCGGTGCCGCGCGCCATCGCTGGAGCGGTACTGGACAAGCTCCCCTCCAGGCGCTCGCCCACGACGAAGGCACCTGCGATCGAACAAGACGACGAAACCGGCTCCGTCGCTGACGCCTAAGCGTCCTCCGCTGACGGGTCCTCCTCGTCGTCACCTTCGCCATCAAACGGGTCGGCTTCACTCACGCGCTTATCCCCCGCGTGGAGTGCGGCGTGCCGATCCCACTCCTCCACGAGGCTTTCCACCGCAACGTGGAAGCGACGGGTCGCCTCTCCATGCGTGGTGTCGCCAAAGTGCCGTGTGACCCAGTAGTCGAGGCGCCTCTGCGCCTCAGGGCTGTGCTGAACCCGGTCGACGATCGCCACGATGTCGGCGGCGTCCTCCGCATCCAGCCACTCTGCAGCCCCCAGGTAGCCTTCCGTGTCGATCTCGGCCGCCGGATTCGCTGGCCGAGCGATGAGCAGCGGCTTTCCCACGGCGAGTCGGTCGTAAACCATGGCCGAGACGTCAGTGATTGCGACATCCGCGGCCACCAGCTGCCAGCCCATCGCTTTGCCGTCATCGTAAATGTGCTGAGCCGAACGATCGCGAGCATTCGCCGACGCAATCGCGGAAATGATCGACTCGTTGGCTCGTCGGTAGTCCTCATCGACCACGCCGCTGCGCGGATGCGGTCGGAAAATCACGCGGTGCTTGCCCGTGGCCAGAAGCGCCTTCACCAACGTCACGCCGTGGGATGCGATCGAACCGTAGGCTGCTGCCTCCCGGTCGCCCTCCCAGGTCGGCGCGTAGAGCACGACAGTGCGGTCGTCAGGCGTGTACGGGAGTTCCCCGACGAAGTGGTCGGCCTGCGGGCGCCCGATCATGAACGTGCGCGAATCCACATCGAACCCCCACAGTTTGCGGCTCAGTCGGTCCCGCGCGGCCTGCCCAGCCACAAAACTGTAGTCGTACGCCTTGAACTGGTTCGTGGTCATGTACATTTTGTCGCTCTCGCCGTGGTTGACGAAAACATGCCACATGCGGCCGTACCGGAACATCTGGAAATTCCTGGTGTTCTGGTTGACGTAGAACACGATGCGCAGATCCTGATTGTTCACGAACTCTTCGAGGTCGGTCACTCGCCTCCGATACACGACCGGAACCGGCGCCTCGTCGAGCATCACGAGGGTGGCACTCGGCGAGCGTGAAATGATCGCGACCGGCCACCGCTCGTTCAATTCGGCCAGCGGGGCGTACCACTGGCGGATTTGGTAGAGATTCACCTTCGTGTCTGCGAAATACACGGCGATCTGAATCCGCCCAGACTCCAGCGGCGTCACCGTTTCCAGTCGCGCAGCAAGGTTGCGTCGGTTATTCCGCGTACGGAGGAGGTTGCGGAAAATGACTCGCGCAGTCTTCAGATCCTTCAGGATGGCCACGAGCCGATTAAACCAGTGACTGATGCCCTCACCCTGCCGTGCACCACGACCGTTACCCAGCCGATACGGGGGCGTCCCGCTGCTAGGCTCGCCCCAACAGACCACAACGACGAAAAGGTGCGACCGCCTGGTGCCCAGCTTCACGTTCGCCCGAGGGAATGCAAGGAAGCTTCTCTCCGCTCCCCTCTACGCATTCGGCCGAATCGCGAGTATCGTGGTTCGCCGCCATGACGAACTCTGGGTATTCGCGAGTGGCTCAGGGGTTGGTGAGGGCGCTCTTGAGTTGTACCGTTTCGCACGTGCGGCAGATCCGGCGTTGAAAACCGTGTGGCTGGCCCGCGACCGCAAGGAGCTCGCCGACGCCCGCCAGCAGGGACTCAACGCAGCTCTGCGGTCGAGTTGGCGCGGGTTTCGACTGACCCTGAAGGCGCGAGTGATCGTCGTCACGCACGGGCTCGGGGATGCAAACCGATTCGGTGTTCACGGCGCGTTCCTCGTTCAGCTCTGGCACGGCATCCCGCTCAAAAAGATCCAGCTCGACTCCCCCGCCACGTTTCGCGGTGTCGCACCGCGGATACTGCGGGCCCTGTACCGTCGCAGCGCCTCGACCATTGGTGTGATTCCCGCAGCGTCCGAGACCTCCGCCGAGCGGTTGCGGACGGCGTTCGGTGTGCCAGCGTCGCGCGTCGTGGTGACCGGGGACCCCCGCGACGACGTGCTGTATCGGGACGCCGGTGCAGCTCGCGCCCAACTCGAAATCGAAATCGGCGAGGTCGGTGCTGACCGCGTCATCCTGTTTGCACCGACATGGCGTGACGGCGACCCGGATCCCGTTGTCCCGACGACCGCGGAGTGGGCCGACATCGCGGCGTTCCTCGACGAGAGCGCGAGCGTGCTCGTGGTGCGGCCGCATCCGCACAGCGTCGGTGATTACGCGACGGAACACGCTGCGGCCGGGGCGGCAGGCGCAGCCCGCATCCGGATGCTTCCCGCCCGAGTGCGAGGGGACATCAACCCGATCCTGCCCGCGGTTGACCTCCTTGTGACCGATTTCTCGTCAATTGCATTCGACTTCGCCCTCCTGAGGCGGCCGATCGCGTTCCTCGCGCCGGATGCCGACCAGTACGCGGCAACCCGCGGACTGTATGAGCCGTATCGCGACTTCAGCGGAGGGAACGAGGTGCGCACGTGGGCAGCTCTCCTGTCACAACTACGCGATGCGCCGACACTCAAGCGGCTTGCCGCGCACGCGGCGCAGCTGGCTGACACCCATCAGAGGTTTCGCGACGGCCGCAACACTGAAAGAGTGTATGTAGAACTCCTCACCCGACTGGGAGGACAGGGTTGACCACGTCATCATCGCCGAGCACGCTCACGATCGACGCGATTTCGCTCGTGCACGGGCCGGCTCTCGAGATCAGCGGCTTCGGCGCCCCTCCCGAAAAGCTCTCGCTCGTCGGCGCGCGACTCACGCTCCCCGGCAGCCTGAGGGTTGACGGTGCTGGCGCGGAAAGTAGCCGCTGGACAGCGACAGTACCCCTGCTCGTGAGTCGCTGGGGCGGGGCGGCGCTTGCGCCGCCATCCGGCAGCTACCGGCTGACCGTCGGCGCCTCCGACCCGGAGCCGGTTCACGCCCTCGATGCGACACTGCCGGAAACTCAGCTGGTACCCGCGCTTTTCCGGATTGCGTTCCGAGTCGACGAAGACCGAGTCACCGTGGTGTTCACGGCCCCGCTCACCGAAGACGAACACGGCGCCGCCAACCAGCAACGACTGGAAGCCCAGTACCGCGCAGAGCGTGCCGAGCCGCTCAACGCCGTATTTTTTGAAAGCTTTTACGGGCACAATGCGTCCTGCAATCCGCTCGCCCTGGATCGAGCGTTCGCGACGGCACGCCCAGATGTCGTCCGCTACTGGGGCGTCGCGGATGCCTCTGTGGCCATCCCCGACGGTGCCATCCCGCTCGTGGAGGGCAGCGCCGAGTGGTGGCGCATCCGGGCGGGCGCACGGCTCATCGTCATCAACGACTGGCTTCGCAACCGCTACAAGTCCAGGCCGCACCAAACCGTGTTGCAGACCTGGCACGGGACCATGCTCAAGAAGCTGGCACTTTCCCGCAGCAAGACCGGGTTGCGCCCCGCCCTCGCAACGCTGCGCGAACGCTCACGCTGGGACATCCTGCTCGCCCAGAACGACTACGCGAAGCGCATCTTCCGACGCGCCTACGCCTACTTTGGCCCCATCTGGGAGGAAGGGTATCCGCGCGACGACGTGCTCGTGACCGGCGACCGTTCCGCCATTCGCACGCGGCTGGGCATTCCGGATGGCGTGCGCGTGCTCTTGTACGCCCCCACATGGCGCGACGACCGACCTGACCACATCGATCACCTGGATGTGGCGAACTTCACCAAGCAACTTGGACCCGATTTCGTCACGCTCATCCGCGGCCATTCCCGCACGATCGAGCCCGGCCAGGACCTGCACGCCAACGGGGTCATCGACGTCACGAGCTATCCGGATATCTCCGAACTGTTCCTCGCAGCGGATGTACTCATCACCGACTATTCGAGTGTCATGTTTGACTTCAGTGTCACCGGCAAGCCGATCTTCTTCTTCACACCGGACCTGGACCGCTATCGGGAGGTGTTGCGCGGATTCTATTTTGACCTGCTCCCGGCGGCGCCCGGCCCCGTAGTGCAGGATCCTGCCGAACTGCTTTCGCTCGTTCGCCAGCCCGAGTCCATTCAGGGAGAGTACGCTGCGAAGTATGCGGCCTGGCGCGAGCGGTTCAACCCTCGCGACGACGGCCACGCTGCCGAGCGCGTCGTCGCCCGGCTCATCCGGGAGGGAAAGATCTGAGAATGGCGTTCCGGTTACTGAAAGCTGTCTTGCCCGGAATTGCTGCGGCAGGTCTCGTCGCAACTCTCCTCTCCGGCTGTTCCGACGGCACCGCGCTGGTCGTGGAGTCGAACAGTTCCGGCCATGTCTTGATGTCGGATGCTCGGCACGCGGAGGTCGCCCAGGATGACCACATCGAGGGCACGCTCACCATGGTGGGCACGTGTTTTGGACTCGAGACGACGGCGGGCACGTTTGCCGCCGTGTTCCCGCAGGGTTCAGGGCTCATCTCCAACACCGACCAGGTGGAGATCCCCGGCTGGGGAACGCTCGGACTCGACAACCACTACGAGGGCGGTGGCGCCATCCTGCAGTCGTCGACGCTCAGTTTCCATGATGCGATCCCGACCGAGTGCCAGGCGAATCGTCTGGTCGTGCTGAACCCGATACGGTAGTCGAACAGGAACTATCGTTGGTTCATGGCGACCCGTAAAGAGACGACAGACTACGTCCTGGACCAACTCGATCCGCTGCCGGTGCGCGTGAGATCCATGTTCGGCGAGTATGCCCTGTACTGCGACGAGAAGACGGTCGCCTTCATCTGCGACGACACTGTGTTCATGAAGCCCACGGTCGTGGCTGACGAGGTTTTGGGGCCAGACACGATGGCCCCCGCCTACCCCGGATCAAAGCTGTATTACGCGGTCCCTGGCGATCGCCTCGAAAACCGCGAATGGTTCCAGGACCTCGTGCAGCGCACGGCCGACATCCTGCCGATGCCTAAACCCAAAAAGCCGAAGACGAAAAAACTGTCTTAGATCCCGGTGCGCGAGGTGTCGTTCGTGTTGCCTGCGCCCCGAATCACACCAAGCAGGAATCCGGTGCCCCAACTGATGTGCATCGTGGGGAGCACAATAAGGAACAACCACCGGTGTCTCCATGGCTTGACGGAGTCCTGCGTGAGGGCGACCCAGACAATGAGGGCCAGGTAGAGGATCGGCGCGAGGTACACAGCGCTTGCGGCGAGCCCCAGGCGACCGTGCAGCACCCCGGTGAGCTGGAGCACCGCGATGACGACGCAGGCCACCAGCGACAGGACAAGCAGGGGCGGCGCGTAAAACCGCCAGGGGTTTCGCCCTTTGATTCGGCGCACCAGCTCAGCACGCCACACTCCGGTGGCGAAGAACTGCCGCGCCAGTTTCGGCCAATTTTCTCTCGGCCAGTAGGTGACTTTGAGCGCCGGGTCGAACCAGACGACGTCGCCACCCCAGCGGATGCGCAGATTCAGTTCCCAGTCCTCGCCGCGGCGAATCGTCTCGTCGAAGAAGCCGGCCTTCTCCAGTGCTTCGCGTCTGAAGACACCCAGATAGGCGGACTCTGCTGGTCCCTCTTTTGCGCCGCCGTGGTACCTGGCGCCGCCCAGACCGAACGGGCTGTTGTAGGCACGGGCAACCGCCGACTGGAACGGGGTGGCCCCTCGCGCGAACATGACGCCGCCGACGTTTGCTGCACCGGTGCGCTGCAGCGTGGCGACGGCCGCCGCGGTGTATCCGGGCTCCAGCTCTGAGTGCGCATCCACCCGCACCACGATCGGGTTTTTGCTGGCGCGAATGGCCAGGTTGAGGCCGGCGGGAATGTCGGCCCCCGGGTTGTTCACCGTGCGGATGCGCGGGTCGGCTTTCGCCAGCCGTTCGACTAGCTCAGTCGTCCCGTCCGTGGACGGTGCGAGCGCGAGCACAAGCTCCTTATCGCCGGCGTAATCCTGCTCCAGGACTGTGGCGATGGCCCTTTCGATGTAGTCCACTTCGTTGAGCACCGGGATAACGAAAGAGACCCCCGGCGCGGGGGTCTCTTCGTTTTCCATAGGGTCAACTATGGCATCACTTGAGTTCTCCCAGTGTTACCGTCACCGTTGCCGACGTGCCGCCGCGCAGGTAAGTGACCGTTGCCTGGCTTCCGGCCTCGGCCGCGCGGACCTGTGCGGTGAGGTCAGTGCTGCTGGTGATCGGCAGCCCGTTGAAGGCGATAACGATGTCGCCCTTCTGCATGCCGGCTTTCTGCGCGGCGCCGCCATCCGTCACCGACTGCACGCTCGCACCCACCACTGTCTTGTCTTTGATGGCACTGTCGCCTGTCACGTCCATGACGGTCGCGCCGAGCAGACCGTGGGTCGCTGTGCCGCCGTTGATCATGTCGAACGCCACGCGCTTTGCGAGGTTCGAGGGGATCGCAAATCCGACACCAATGTTGCCGGACTGGCTTTGCGTCGTTGAACCGGTTCCAGCAATCGCGACGTTAATTCCGATCACTTTGCCGTCCGAGTCGAGCAGCGCACCACCGGAGTTGCCGGGGTTGATTGCGGCATCCGTCTGAATGACCGGCAGGAAAATGTTTGCCTGCTGAGTGGCCGACGGCGTCTGCTCCTGCGTACCGTCACCTGGCGCCGTGAACTCCCAGAAGTTGAACGGGCTTGAACCGTCGGTTCCGTTGGGCGACTGCGTCGCACCGTCCTGCGGCGCAGCGGACGAGGACACCGTGATGCTCCGGTTCAATGCGCTCACGATTCCGCTCGAGACCGAGTTTGCGAGGCCGAGCGGTGCGCCGATGACCACGGTGGCATCGCCGACGTTGAGCTTGCTGGAGTCGGCGAACTGCAGTGGCTGGAAGGTGCCGCTGATTTTGATGACGGCCAGGTCGGTGATCGGGTCGGTTCCGACGAGTGTTGCCGGGTAAAGGTGGCCGTCGTAGGACTGAACGGAAATGGTCGCGTGAGCAGTTTCACCGTCCAGGGTGACCACGTGCGTGTTCGTGAGGATGTAGCCATCCTCGGTGAGAATCACCCCTGAGCCTGTTCCCGCGGCGGTGTCGCCTTGCACAGAGACGGTGACGACCGATGGCCCAGCTGCTGCGGCAATCGCCGTAATCTGGGTGGCATTCGCGGCGTCGTTCACTGTGATCGTCGGCGGGGCTGATAACGCGGACGACGTGGGTCGCGAATCAAGATTCGAGGTGATCGCCCACGTGGCGACACCAGCTCCGGATGCGCCGCCGATGAGCGCGGTAACGGCGATTGCGGCGACCATTCCGACCCGGTTCGACTTCTTCTGCGGCGTCGGAGTTTGAGTGGCGGGTGGAGTCGGCATCGCCGTGGCGCTGGCCGCCTGGGTAATGATGGGGGTCTGATCCGAGGCGGGCGCCTGAGCGGCAATCATCGGTTCTGCTGGTTCCTGTGCGCCGGCGCTGGGGTCAGCGGGGCTCGGCTCTGTGGCCTGTGGCTCGTCAGATTCAAGGTTTTCAGTCATGGGGTGCTCCTTCCAAGCAGGGACAGCATCCATCCGCAACCTGAACATTGTATTTGTCTGTGCTGTGAACCCGCCGACGAGCTATCCAGACTTAAGTTGGCAACGTGAGCGCGGCGAGCCCAGAGGGCTCAGCAGCCCGGGCCGTGCGGGTGTGTCGTGCAGGCGTGTTCGACGAGCACGGTCTTTGCGCCTGAGGCTGCAACGGCGACGAGCCGGTTCGCGGGGACCCACACGTAGCCTGCCAGAGGGATCCAGTCGGTGGAGCTTGCGATCCGATACTCCGGCGAATACCCGATGGTGAGCTCGATCACGTATCGCCCCGGATGCGCGTAACTGTGGCTCGTTGCTGTCGCGTCGAAGTCGTGGAGACCAAGAGCGCTCCAGGTTGATCCGGGAGTTGCGGCGGTGCGACTGGAACCGTCACCATACGTCCAGATATAGCGGGCCGGCGTGAAACGAACGGATGCGGGCTCACCGAGCAGAGTTCCCGTCTTCACATGCTGCGAGGCGTGTGCATAGAAGTTAGTGGGCAGACCCACGATCATCCACCCGTTCGGCTGCATGTGGTCCGTGCCTGGGTTGGGACGGAACTTGGCAAGGTCGGACAGCGTCACCGGCATCGTCACGACCCAGCCCGGGCGGTCGACCGCCGGAGGCTCCGGCGTGGTCACAGGGTTCGGGTTATTGCCCACGGGCGCGGCAGGCACCTCAACTTTGCCGCCGATGGACACCTCGCGCCCGTCGTTGTCGGCAGAAATATGACACGAACCCAAATTGACACTCGCGAGTGTGCAAGGCCCTTCGGCAGCTTGAGCTGGCGAGGCGCCCGCGACCATGATCGCTACGCAAGCAGCCGCACCTATTGCCTTTACTTGCAGTAGTCGTCCCCGGCCCACGGTTCGCTCCTTGAAATCTTCATCTCAATTGGTGTCTGTGCTCTGACTTCAAACTCAACTTCAAGCGGAAAAACGTCGCGCCTGTCGGCCGGGGTAACGTCTTCGCCTGTCTCATTGACGATACGAACCCCTGAAACATCTACACATACGTATATAACGACGTCTGCTGTGCCATCATGTGCGTCCGTGTACTGCTGCAAGCTCGCTACGTATGCAATTGACCGACCTTGCGTCCGTACCTTGCCAGCCGCATAGTCTTTGAAGCCTGCCAATTCGTTGACAAGCTGGTCCGGGGTCACCAATTCAGAGACTCTCTCTGCTCCAGCGCCTTCGTCGCCTGTAATCTCGTCCGAAACCTTGACGTATTTCGCATAGGCCTCAGTGGCCGCGGCCAGGGCATCCTCGTCGGTGGCAAAGACTGGCGTGGAATTCGGCTCGGGCTGAGGGGTAATGATGGTTTCTGTTGGAATGCATCCGACGAGCAGAAAAGTGGCGGAGAGCACGGCAGCGGCGGGCAGCATCCGGAACCTCATGGAGCATGACAATAGGCCAATCAAAACCGGCAGCGCCCTAGTTATCCACATCTCGCGCTAGCGTGGTTGTATGACGGTGCACGGTGCGTGGCAGAGGGCGGCACGAGGGGCCATGCTCCTCGGTGACGATGGTGAACTGCGGCCAACGATCTTCGCGGAGATGTCTGCGCTCGCGGTGTCCACCGGGGCGATCAACCTCGGGCAAGGCTTTCCCGACGAAGACGGACCGCACCAGGTTTTGGAGGCCGCGCGCCAGGCCATCAGCGACGGAATCAACCAGTACCCGCCAGGGCTTGGCCTGCCCGTGCTGCGCAATGCCATCGCCGAGCATCAGGAGCGCTTCTACGGGCTCACCGTCGACCCCGACCGGGAAGTACTCGTCACGGCGGGGGCGACGGAAGCGCTCGCCGCGACCATCCTCGCCCTGACGGATGAAGGCGACGAGGTCGTCACGTTTGAACCGTTCTACGACTCCTACGCCGCCATGGTCGGCCTTGCTCGCGCCACCCACGTGACGGTGCCTCTCCGCGGCGCCGACTTCCAGCCCGACCACGACGAATTGCGTGCGGCCGTCACCGACCGCACCCGGCTCATCCTGATCAACGACCCGCACAACCCGACCGGCGCAATCTTCAGCCGCGACACCCTCGAACTCATCGTGGAACTCGCCCACAAACACGACGCCATCATCGTGACGGATGAGGTGTACGAACACCTCACCTTCGGCGAAGCACACGTACCGATCGCCACACTGCCTGGCGCACGTGACCGCACGGTGAGCATTTCGAGCGGAGGCAAAACCTTCAACACGACCGGCTGGAAGATCGGCTGGATCACGGCGCCCGCGGAACTGGTGCAAGCGATCGTCGCCGTCAAACAGTTTCTGACCTTCGTCAATGGGGCGCCATTCCAACCGGCAATCGCGGCCGGACTCGGTCTCCCCGACAGCTACTTCGCGGGAGTGGCGGCCGACCTCAAAGCAAAATGCACACTGCTCTCTGCGGGACTCGTCTCCGCTGGCTTCACCGTCTCCCAGCCACAGGGCGGCTACTTTGTGATCGCGGATGCCGCCCCGCTGGGCTTCCCCGATGCCGACGAGGCGTGCCGCCGACTACCCGAGCTCGCGGGAGTGGTCGGGGTTCCGGTGACCGCGTTCGTGCGACCGGAGCACCAGGCCGACTATGCCTCGCTCATCCGATTCGCCTTTTGCAAGAAGGTAGAGGTGCTGGAGCGGGCGTCCGCACAATTGGCTGAATTGCGACGCTAACTGCGCTCAGTCACCGTGAAACGCCGCAGCTCAAGCGCGGGGTTGACGGCGCGCACCGCGGCGATGCGCTCGGGCGAAATCCAGGCGAGGGCGACATCCGTCTGCTCGCCGATCGTGGCGAGCTCGACGCCCATCGGGTCAACAATCATGCTGTTGCCGGCTCCAGTCGGGGGCGCGTGATCCGCGGCGGCCACGAAAATAGTGTTTTCGAGGGCGCGCGCCGTCACGAGGGTGCGCCAGTGGTGCTCCTTGAGCGGGCCGCGCACCCACTCGCTCGGCACGAGCACGAGGTCGGCTCCGGCATCCACAATGCGCCGGGTGACCTCAGGGAACCGGAGGTCGTAGCATGTCTGCAGCCCGACCGTGAAGTCGCCGAGGGTGAACGTCTCCGGCGCGTCAAGCGGTCCGGCAACGACCCAGTCGGACTCCCGCTCGCCAAACGCGTCGTAGAGGTGCATCTTGCGATACGTGGCGACCAGTCTGCCCGTGTTGTCGAAGGCCACGAGCGTGTTCGAGAATTTCGCCGCGTCGTCGGTGGTTTCCAGCATTCCGGCGACCAGGTGAATCTCGAGCTCAGCGGCCAAGGATGCGAGCGCCGTGGCAAACGGGCCGTCCAGGGGTTCAGCTGCCGCAACCGTGCGCTCCCCTAACTTCGGCACAAAGAAGGACGAATACTCGGGGAACACCACGAGCGCGGCTCCACGCTCTTTGGCACGCTCCGCGAGAGCTCGGATGTCCGCGAGATTCCTGGACTTGTCGTCGCCCGGCGCGAACTGGGCGACGGCAATTGCGACCGAAATCTGGATGGGGTCGAGTTCCATGGCCCTAGCTTACGGAGCGTGCGCAGAGATTGCCGGGGTGCACTCTCGCCGATACGCTGCAGGAGAGCGCCTATTGCGCACGCGACTGAGGGAGACGAATGTCAGCGAGTTTCATCTTCGACGCGATTCGCACACCGTTTGGCCGTTTCGGGAAGTCCTTGGCCGGCATCCGGCCCGACGACCTGGCCGCTGCGGTTCTCGCACAACTTTTGGTGCGGAACCCGAAGCTTGACCCGGCAGACGTCGACGACATCATCCTCGGCGATGCGAACGGCGCAGGGGAAGACAACCGCAACGTCGCGCGCATGGCCGCCATTCTCGCCGGCTTCCCCACTTCAGTGCCCGGGTCCACAACGAATCGGCTCTGCGGTTCGGGCATGGACGCCATCATCCAGGCCAGCCGCGCGATCGAGACCGGCGACGCCAGGCTCATGATCGCTGGCGGGGTTGAGTCGATGAGCCGTGCACCGTGGGTCGTGTTGAAACCAGACAAGCCGTACCCGGCAACCCACGAACCGATGTACTCGACGACCATCGGCTGGCGCATGGTCAACCCGAGAATGCCGGAGCAATGGAGCGTGCCGCTCGGGGAGACCGCAGAGATTCTGGCAGACCGCTACAACATCAGCCGAGATGAGCAGGATGCGTTCGCCCTTCGCAGCCACCAGCTCGCCGCGGCGGCGTGGGAATCCGGCAGGTACGACGAGGAAGTCGTCGCCGTGCCCGGCGTCGACCTCACGCGGGATGAAGGCATCCGTGCTGATTCGACCATGGACATTCTGGCTGCGCTCAAGCCGGCCTTCCGCGAGACCGGCTCTGTCACCGCGGGAAACTCGTCACCGCTTAATGACGGGGCTGGCGCTCTCCTCGTCGCCGCAGAGAATGCCCTCGACGGCGAGCCGCTCGCGCGCATTGCGTCTCGAGGTGTTCACGCCGTTGACCCAGACATCTTCGGCATTGCCCCGGTGGAGGCAGCGAACAAAGCGCTGGCCCGCGCTGGAAAGACCTGGGCCGACGTCGACTTTGTTGAACTCAATGAGGCATTCGCCTCACAAAGCCTCGCGTGCCTGAAACTCTGGCCGGAGCTTGACCCTGAGAGGGTCAACATCCACGGCGGCGCGATCGCCATCGGCCACCCGCTCGGAGCGTCCGGTGCGCGTATCGTCGGCCATGCAGCACAGGAGCTCAAACGACGCGGAAGCGGTGTAGCGGTGGCTGCGATTTGTATCGGTGTCGGCCAGGGCCTCGCGGTCGTACTCGAGCGCTAAACCACCGCACAAAGCTGACGTGCTGGACTGACGGACCGTCCGTTCGGCGCACCCCGCCGCAGTTCGTCCAGAATCCAAATCCCGATATGCTGGTGCAGTTCTGAGACAGGGGATCATCATGGCGAAAAGCAACAAGAAGGTCGTTCGAGTCGAGTCGACTCCGGATGCCGAAAACAAGACCGGCACCGAGAAAGTCTGGACCCCGACCGCGGAGTCCAAGTCGAAGGCGACCCAGTTCCGGATCATGGCTGGCGTGCTCTGGGTTCTCGCCATCGGCACCGAGGCGTTCGCCATTTTCTGGCTGCTGCGTCAGAGCCCGTTCGAGACCTGGCACCTCATCCTGCTGATCGGCTTGCTCGTCGTCATCGGCGTCCTTGCCTCGGTTGGCTCCGTCCTGTGGAAGAAGGCGAATCGCCTAGACCCCGCATCCAAAAAAGACAAGGTCCGATTCTTCGTTCAAAACCAGCTGGGCGCGATCGTGACCATCCTCGCGTTCCTGCCGCTCATCATCATGATCTTCCTCAACAAGGACATGGACGGCAAACAGAAGGGCATCGCGGGCAGCATTGCCATCGTGATCGGACTCGTTGCTGTGCTCGCGTTCGGCGTGGACTGGAATGCTCCGTCGCAGGAGGCCTACGCCCAGGACACCGATGCGGTCGTGTTCCTCACCGGCCACGACGAGGTCACCTGGACGAAATCCGGCAGTGTCTACCACCTCTGCAAGGAGGCATCGGATGTCAACCGCGAGTCGGCGGACGGCCAGATTTTCGTGGGCTCCACTCAGGATGCTGTTGCCGCACACAAGTCGCGCCTCACCAAAAAGCTCGCCCAGGAAGTGCGCGAGTGCGGCATTGACCCGCAGAAGCTCGCCGACTGGGAAAGCCAGCTCGCCGGAGACACCGAAGACACTTCAGGCGACTCGGAGTAATACTTCCCCTGGAGTCCGCTCAGGCGAACTTGCGTAACGCAGCGACAAAGGGTCGCTGCACCACTTCAGGCGGCATATGCCCGTGGGTGAACGAGTAGTAACTGTCAAAGGTCCACTTGAACAAGTGCGCGGCAGGGGACGACCATGCGATATCGGTATCGCCTCCGAACAGGGTGTCGGAGAGGATCAGGGTTGCGTCAACACCGCCCTGATTCATAATGCAGAAGATTTCGGGCGAGAACTCCGGCACCTCAACGTCGTCGCCCATGTCCCGTCGAATCGCGGCCGCCGCAATGTCCGCCTGAAGGATCGCAATGTGGCCAAGCTTCGGCATCGCGAGGGCACTGGCATCCCCAATGCCAAAAATCTCAGGATGATCCGGGTGCCGCATCGAACCGTCGCTTGGCAGGTAGCCGTGATCATCGCCAAGCCCGGAGTCGGCGATGATGGGCGTGGCCCGATACGGCGGGATGACGATAGTCAACGCGGATTCCAGCTCTGTGCCGTCGCTGAACCGCACCCGGTCCGCCAGGATCTCCACGAGGTCCTTGCTCGTCGACACCGTGACTCCGGCTTCTTCAAGCTGCGGACCCAGCGCGTCATGAACATCGGCGCCCACATCCTCGAAAAAGATGTCACCTGGCGAGAACACCTCAATCGTTGCCGCATCCCGCAGCTTCCGGCGACGGAGCTGCCGATCGACCATGAAGACCACTTCGCCGATCGGGCCCTCGCAGGGAGCGCTGAGCGATGGACCACCCGAAGTGTCGGAAAAATAGCTGTGTGCCGCTCCGGTCACAATCGGTCCACCCGAGAAACTCCCCAACGCCTTGGCCAGTCTGGGCGCCTCGACGTCGTCACAGACGGAGTATCCGAATTCCCGGAAGCCGGGGATGGCGTCGTAGTCCTTCACGGCCCCTGTGGCAACCACAAGGTAGTCGTACGGAAGCCTGGTGCCGTCCTCCAGAACGACTGCCTTCCCGGACGCGTCAATTCGGTCGGCCCGCTGCTGGATGAACGTGGCGTCCTGACCTGAGACGACCGGCTCCAACGCGAACCTCGTGCGGTCCACCGGCTTTCCGGTGAACGCGACCTCGGGCAGTTCGGGTTTTGCGAGACTCGTTGGTCGAGAGTCCACGAGAGTGATCTGGGCCTTGCCTGCGAGGTGATACAGAACCCGAAGACCGGCGAAGCCTCCCCCGAGAATGACGATTTTCGGCTGCGACTTCGATCCCATGTGTTCCTCCGTTGCGTTGCTTTGAGCCTACGCCGATCGCTCGAACGAGAAAAAGCCCGAAAGTCGCAGTGACTTTCGGGCCTTCTCGTGGTGCTTTCGTTGCGGGGACAGGATTTGAACCTGTGACCTCCGGGTTATGAGCCCGGCGAGCTACCGAACTGCTCCACCCCGCGTTACGAAGGTCAACTCTAACACAGGCGGCTCGAGGGCACTCTCAACTCGACTGGCGGGCGAGCATTGCCAGTGCCGTCGAGGTCGTGGACATTGACGCGCACGCGGCATCGCTTCATTCACCCCAGAGTGCCAGCGGAGGCAACGACGTGTTCGTCGGCGGCAGCATCCATCGAACCCGCAAGGTCGCCAAACTCCCACACCACGGCCTGCACGTTCGGCCCCTCGGCTGCGATGTACCGGTCAGGACGCACTAACACGACTCGCGGTGCCGGAGCAGGTGAGGATACCGCGAGCGCCTCGTTTGGGACGAACAACACCGGCAATCCCCGCCAGCACGCTGCGTTTGGACCCTGCGCAGCAGACTCCGCGTCTCCGAAGACAACCCAGGTGAAGCCGGTGGGGTTGAGTTTCTCGTAGAGTCGGCCCCCCGAGCTGAGTTCAGGATTGCCCAGGCGTCGACCGGCGGCGCTCCTCGTCTTACCGCGGGATGCTGCGTATGCCAGGTTCAACATTCCAACCCCTCGCCCAAGCCTCTGTTGAACTGTGTTCCGCGCCAGGACCAGTGGAGCGATCCGCGACAGCACCGTCCGCACGAGAGGTTTGCGTGCGGCGATCAGCGAGGTCACTCTGGCGACTCCGTTCACCATGGGGAGCGCGGTCCCTCGTCGTTCTCGCTCGTAGCTGTCCAGAAGCTGGGTGGCCGACGCTGAAGTCGAACCGTGAGCAAGGGCGAGCTTCCACATCAGATTGTGGGCATCCTGAACGCCGGTGTTGAGTCCCTGACCGCCCACGGGGCTGTGGATATGCGCCGCGTCACCCGCGAGAAACACTCGCGCGCTGCGGAACCTGTCGGCGACACCGTGGCTGAGGTCGAACTGGGACGTCCACGTGACGTCGTGGCTGCCGAATTCCATCCCCGACCGCTCGCGAATGAGTTCGTCGAGGTAGGTTGCGTCGATGGCCTTCCCGTCTGCCGCGGCCTTCCTCACGTGCGCGATGATGCGCCATCGTCGAGGCTCGGGCATTGGGACAATAATGAGCAACCCCTCCGCTGCCATGAACAGGCGGCCCTCATCCTCGACGATGTCGAGCGAGGTCTTGACGTCGGCGAGCAGGAATGTAGATCCCGCACCGGTTCGCTTGAGTTCGATCCCGGCAAGTCGGCGCACCGTGCTCTGTCCACCGTCGCACCCGATCAGCCAGCGCGCCGTGACGAGCTCTGGCCCGTCTGGCCCCTGCAGTTCAACCTCGAGGTGATCACGGTGATCCTCGAACTTCTGCAACGACGTCGACCACTCCACGGAACCGCCGAGAGTCTCCAGATGCTTCTGCAGTGCCAGTTCCGTGGCGTACTGCGGCACTGACAACCAGTAGGGGTATGCGGTGTCCCCCCACTTCAGGCCGAGCAGATCCACGCGCGCGCCACGACGCCCGGCAGCGGAGCGAATGTTCAGCGCGGCGAACGGGACTCCTTTCGTGAGAATGTCATCCACAAGCCCCATAGTTTCGAACACCTCGAGCGTGCGGGCATGCACGACAAGCGCCTTGGAGAACGCCCCACGGTCGGCTTTGCGCTCGACGAGCCGCACCGTAAGCCCGTGCCTTAGCGCCTCCGTGGCGGCGGTCAACCCGGTGGGGCCGGCGCCGACGACGATCACGTCAACGTCGGGGGAAAACTGCGGTTCGCGACTGCTGGTTGGATCAGAGTTCATAACAGCACTCTAATGAAACTGAGACATGCCTGTCTCACTTATTTCACGAGTCTCAGCAAATCCTCTGCTGTCAGTCCTCGGGGATCACGAGCCCGAAGGCCAGCAATCCAAAGACGGCGTCACCAACGTCGTCGTTACTGCCCGTGCGGACCGCAGCCGCCAACAGGGCAGTAAGAGCGGCAACAACCCACTGCGGTGAGAGATCCGCTCGAATCACCCCGTCAGCCTGCCCGCGTTGAATGACGCGCCGCACAGGATCGAACACTTCAGCGCGCGCCCTCACAAACGTTGGATCCTGGTCTGCGCCGGTAGCCAGCAACGGCCGAAACCGGTCACCGAGCGCGGTAATCGCGGACGTCACGCGACGGAGCGCATCCAGGGCGCCGTCCTCAGCCAGCCGGGATTGTGAAATCGCCTCCCGCGCAAACTCCAGGGCATCTGCGCGCAAAGCCTCCAACAACTGCTCACGGCTTCCAAAGTGGCGGTACAGTGTTGCCCGCGTCAGCCCCGCCGTCGCCGCAACCTCATTCATCGATGCCTCCGGATCCAGCGCGATGGCGGTCGCTGCGGCATCCAGGAGAAGTCGACGATTCCGCTCGCTGTCTCTTCGAGGTGACTGGGGGCCCTGCATCACTGTGGCCCCTTCTCCTCAACCACGCCCTGCGCCGTCCAAGCGTTCGCGCGTCAACGACTACGGCGTGACACCCGCCGCCGCGATGGCCCGCTCGAGGGCCGCCTGAAGCGCCTGGTCCGCCTGCGCTGCAGCGACGAGGTCGTTGGCAGCGTACGCGGCTTCGCGATCCTTCAGCGCAGCATAGGCATCCTTGAGGGCGGCATCCAGCGCGGCGTTGTCACTCGGCGTCGTTGGCACATCCGTACCCGGCTGATCCGTACCCGGAGTGGTCGGACCTTCTGCGCCGTTGTCGCCGGCTGAAGCTCCAGAGTCACCGCCGAAGATGTCATCCAGCGCAGCATCCAGCGTTGCTTCGAACGCGATCTTGTCGCCGAACGCGACCAGAATCTTCTTGAGCAACGGGTAGCTGGTTTCACCGGTCGACTTGATGTAGACCGGCTGAACGTACAGCAGTCCGCCACCAACCGGGAGGGTGAGCAGGTTTCCATTGATCACACTCGTCGAGCCCTGTCTCAGCAGGTTCAACTCGGTCGACACTGTCGGGTCCGAGTTGAAGTTGTTCTGCACCTGACCGGGACCTGGAACGGTCTCCGCCTTGGGCAGCGTGAGCAGGGTGAACTTGCCATAGTCCGGCGAGAGGCTCCCCGGCGTGGACCCGGCATCGGCATTCACCGCGAGGTATCCGGTGAGAATGCTTCGTGCATTGTCACCCGATTCCTTCGGGATGTACGTCGAATAGAGCGTGAACGCCGGAGCGTCCGTTCCCGGCACCTGCATCGTGAGGTAGTACGGCGGCTGCAGTTTCGCACTCGCCGGGGGCTGCGTCGGGTCTGGCGGAGTCACCCAGGCGTCATCGCTCGAGAACCACGAGTTCGTGTCCGTCACGTGATACGTGCCGAGAATCGCGCGCTGCACCTTGAACAAGTCAGAGGGGTACCGGACGTGACTCATGAGGTCTGGGCTCATGTCGCTCATCGGCTTGAGCGTGGTCGGGAAGATCTTCTGCCACGTCTTCAGGATCGGGTCCGAGTCGTCCCAGGCGTACAGGGTGACCTTGCCGGTGTAGGCATCCACCGTGGCCTTCACCGAGTTGCGGATGTAGTTGATGTCATCCACGGCGAACAGCGGAGTCGGCGTGTAGGTATCGGCGATCGCGTTCGACAACTGCTCAACACTCGAATACGGGTACTGACTGCTCGTCGTGTAACCGTCGACGATCCATACGACCTTCCCGTCCACCACCGCGGGATAAGGGTCTGTGTCGAGCGTCAAATACGGTGCAACCTTCTGCACGCGCAAGAGCGGGTCGCGGTCGTAGAGAATCTGCGAAGAGTCGTTGACGTCGCTGGACAGCAGAATCTGCTCCGACTGGAACTTGATTGCGTACACAAGCTTGTTGAAGATGTTGTCGAGCTTTGGCCCGCCATCGCCCTCGTACGTCGTTGTGGCGTTCTGGCTGTTCTCCTCAGAGCCGGACGGGTAGTCGAGCTCCGCTTGAGGCGCTCCAGCCGGCGCACCAACGATCGAGTAGTCCGGCGAAGCTTCCCCGAAATACACGCGCGGCTGGAAATCTCCCAAAGCTCCCTTGCTGGGGATGCCGGACTCGAGGAACACGGGCAGGCCGTCCACCGTGCGCTGGTTGCCGTAGGCTGCGACGACGCCGTAGCCGTGGGTGTAGACGATGTGGTCGTTCACCCAGTTACTGGACGAGCCGATGCCATCCTGATTCAACTCACGCACGGCAACGACGGTGTCCTGCGACTTGCCGTTGATCGTGTACCGGTCAACGTCCAGGTGCTGAGCGAACTGGTAATACTGCTTGATCTGTTCGAGCTGCGCGAAGGCATCCGTCACGAGCGCAGGGTCGAGGATGCGGATATTCGCCGTCGTCTCAGCGTCATTGCGCAGGGCGCCGGGCTCAGCATCCGTCACCGCCTTGTACGGGGTCTCGGTCACGTCCGCGACGCCGTAGGCAGCGCGCGTCGCATCGATGTTTCGCTGGATATACGTGGACTCCACGCTGCGAGCGCTCGGGTCTACCTGGAATTTCTGGATAATCCACGGGTAGACGGCACCAATGAGGATTCCGCTGATGATGAGCAACGCTGTACCGACGATCGGCAGACGCCAGCGACCAATAATCGCCGTCACAATGAACAGGATGGCGACGAACGCCGCTATCCCGGCAAGGATCGCGCGCCCTGGAATCACCGCATTGACGTCGGCAAACGAGGCACCAAAGAAGTTATCAATGTCGGTCGAGGTTTGCGTCGCCATGGTCGCGTACTGGTCAAGCCAGATGCTGACGGCCTGCAAAGCGAGGTAAATTGCGCCCATCGAGGCGAGCTGGATGCGGGCGGAACGCGAAATACGCACCTCACGACCATTGACCCGGAGGGCCCCATACAGGTAGCTCGTCGCCAGGGCACTGATGATCGCAATAAGAACGACGGCGGACGCGAACGCGAGCACTGAGCGGTAGAACGGCAGCTCGAAGAAGTAGAACGACACATCGAGCCCAAACTGAGGGTCGACGGTTCCAGATGGGGTGCGGTTCAGCCACTCCAGCGCGGTCTTCCAATTCGCGCTGGCCGCAAAACCGGCAAACAGTCCCAGCACGGCGGGGATGCCGTACATCGCAAGCCTGCGCAGTGGCTCGACGACCTGCTGGTACCTGTCAAGCTGCGAGCTGAGTTTCGCGTACACGGGGCGCCAACGGAAGGCAACCTCGATGCTGAGCCACACCGGAATCGCCATGGCGAAGAACCCGATCAGGAACATTGCGCCCGTGGCAAACCACTGAGTCGTCAGAACGCTCAAGTAGCCAAGTTGCGAATACCACAGCCAGTCAGCGTAGAGGCCGGCGAAGATGAAGAATCCGATGACGAGCGCGGCGATCACCGCGAGCGCGACAACGAGAGGGGTACGGGAACGGCCGGCGGGTTGGCGCTCAGCTTGTGATGAGGTCAAGGAACCACTCCAGGCTCGGGGAAAGGGATTACCCCATGGTAACCGTTAGAGCTGGCAGCGCAGTCTTCGCTAGCCGGAAGTGCAGCTGGGAAGCGATTGAAGACCAGAGCCCGTCTCAATCGACTTCAGCGCCGCGAGCGAATCCCTGAGGGTCGACACCGCGACGACTTTGATTCCTTGCGGAATGTGGTCGACCACTTCGTCGCAGTTCGACTTCGGCGCAAGGAACCAGGTCGCGCCCGCCCTCACCGCTCCGTACAACTTCTGTCGGATGCCGCCGATCGCCCCCACCGTGCCGCTGGCGTCGATCGTGCCCGTGCCCGCGACCTTCGCACCGCCATTCAGTTCGCCCGGCGTCAGCTTGTCGATAATCCCGAGCGCGAACATTTGGCCGCCACTCGGTCCGCCCACATTCTGGAGCTGAATCGTCACGTCAAACGGAAAGGTGTAGTCGATGGACGGATACACGCCGACCAACGGGACCGGTGGTGAGTCGTTACTCAACTGGGGAGTGACCATCACGGTCAGCTTTTCCCCGTTTCGCTCAATCGCTATGGGAAGTGGGTTGCCCGCGCCGGAGTCCGCAATGACTTTGCGCATGTCCAGCACGCTCGACACCGTCTGGCCGTTCACGTTGTCGATAATGTCGCCCGGTTCCAAAATTCCCTTCGCTGCCGAATCGTCAGTCAGCGCTCCCACGGAGACAACCCGTGGGATGGTGTAACCGAGCTCGGTGAGCGCAGCCGCCACCGCATCCTTCTGCGAGTTCGCCATCTCGATCCGGCCATCCGCGTTCGAGTCCTGAATGCTGTAGCCGGGAGGGTAAACCGAATCAATCGGCAGAATCGCTTTGCTCGGATCAAACCAGGCCGTCACGACCTCGAACCAGGTGGGAAGTCTGTTGCGATCGCCGACGGTACTGACCGTGAGGAGGTCGAGCGAGCCGCCGGTCGGATAGCTCGTCTCGTCGTGGACATTGATGAGGGGAACCTTCGCCCCGTCAATTTCCACGTTACCGAGGATGTTGAACACGGGCCCAGGCTGCTCGATGACGTACGGGGAGGGGATGAGGGCGAACACGCAGACAGCAAGGATGGCGACGGCGGCAAGCCACCCGCCGATGCGTCGCCCACGGCCGGACCGTTGCGTCGGCTCTGGATCCACACTGGTGAAGAGTGCCAAGCCAGTCCTTTCGTGAGAGGTTGTTCGCCACAGGCGCACAGCGCAGACACCAAGCCTAGGTGAAATCACAGCGACTCTCGGTGTGCAGCGGCTAGCGTAGTTTTCATGCCTGACAATTCGCACCCGGGTTTCCATGAATCCGATGATGGGGAGCCCGACGACGATTTTCGCGACATGCTTCGTGAATTCCTGGCGGGCAACTCTCAAATAGACCCGAGCAAACTCGCCAGTGCTGCCGGGCTGCCGAATGACCCGGCCCTCGTCGCCCAGCTCATGGGCAAACTTCAGGATGCCCTGCAAAGCAGCGGCGACGGGATCAACTGGGACCTCGCTCTCGAACAAGCGAAAGCCGTCGCCGGTCGGGAACGCACGCCATCGTTACCCGCCGAACGCACCTCGATCGAACAGGCGTTCAAGGTCGCGGCTCTGTGGCTCGATGATGCGACGTTCGTCGCCGAACTCACCGCCACCCCGAGGCTCATCAGCCGGACCGAGTGGGTGACGTCGACGATGCCAATCTGGACTCAGCTTGCCGAACCCGTCGCCACGAGCATCGCGGATGCGCTGACCCAGGTACTTCGCGACCAGTCGCCCGAGGAGATGAGCGACATGATTGCTGGGGCCAGCAAACTCATGCGCAACGTCGGCGGCACGCTGTTTGCCATGCAACTCGGCCAGATCGTCGGTCAGCTTTCCACGGAGGTTGTCTCCGGGGGCGATGTCGGGATCCCACTGTTTGGCGCCGAAGAAGATGCTCAGGTGCAGGCAGCGATCATTCCGCAAAATCTGGACGCCTTTGGGGCCGGGCTCGACATTGAACTGGAGCAAGTGCGCTTGTATCTGGCCGTTCGGGAACTGGCCCACGCGCGGCTGTTCCGCCACGCACGCTGGCTAAGGCTTCAGCTCATTACCTCGATCACCGCGATCGCCCACGGAATTGCCGTCGACACCGAACGTCTTGAGTCCCTGGCCGAGCACTTTGATCCCGGGAACCCGGAGTCGCTTCAGCAAGCGGTATCCGCCGGTGAATTGCTGGCCCCCAAGAACGAGTCGCAGCTTGCCGCGATGGCCCGGTTGGAAACTACGCTCGCCCTCATCGAGGGCTGGGTCGATGTCGTGACCGCTGCGGCAACCTCGAGGTTGCCTAAGTCAGGGGCGATCGCCGAGACGGTTCGCCGGCGGCGAGCATCCGGAGGTCCAGCGGAGTCTGCGTTCTCCACCCTTGTCGGCCTTGAACTGCGCCCGCGGAGGCTTCGTGAGGCGGCCGCCATGTGGCAACAACTGACGGATGCCGTCGGTGCGGAGAAGCGCGACGCTCTGTGGTCGCACCCCGACCTGATCCCGACGAGTGACGACATCGACGATCCGGCTGCGCTCATTGCCCGCGTCACAAACCCGGAACCGGAACCGGACGAAGTCGACCGGGCCATCGAGGACCTCCTGAACGACGACGGGGAACGCCCCACCGAGGACTAGGCCGGCGACTGGGCTGTGGAGCGATTACGCCGACGATCCATCGCGGAGTGCATGATGTCGGGATGACGCTCACGCTCGATCGGCGCTACCCCCTCGTGTGGCGCTCCCCCGACAGCCTCCAACTCGGCGTGGACAACCCGCCGGTGGTCCTGGAATCGGTTGAGCCCGGCCACGAGCGGATGCTCGCCGCGCTCGCTGTTGGGCTCACCCCCGCAGGTCTCCAGCTCATCGGCCACGACGCTGGCCTGAGCTACGCCCAGATCGAACAATTCCGCCACGCAATCGAACCGGCACTCGTGGCGCCATCGTCGCCAGACATGGTTCGGCACGTTGTCGTCTCGGGCGTTGGGCCCACCGTCGACCGACTCATCCTGCGCCTCGCGGAAGCTGGCCTGGAGGCGCATCCGACCGGCCAAGAGCCGGAGGCCGCCGTGGCCACATCCCAGCTGAACTCTGCCGACTTCGCCATCGTCGTGTCGCACTTTGTGGTCGACCCGCAGTTTCGAAGCCTGTGGCTGCGCAGAGACATCCCACATCTGCCCATCGTGTTCAGCGACACGAGCGTGACCATCGGGCCCATGATCGAGCCGGGCAACGGCCCCTGCCTGTACTGCCTCGAACTCCATCACCGGGATGCCGACTCGGCCTGGCCCGCCTTGGCCACCCAATTATTCGGCAAACGCAGCGCGGCAGAAACCCCGTTCCTCGCGAGCGACGTTGCCGTCATGGCGACTCGGGCAGTCCACAGCAGGAGCACAGATACTTCGCACAGCGCCGCGATTTCCCTCACGGTGGATGCGAGCACAGGCGAGGTAACTCAGCACACTCGCGTTCGGCATCCGGACTGCTCGTGCGATGGGCTCGTCGAGACTAGCGCGAAAGCTCTGCGAGAAATCGGGACGGCGCGTTCGCGCCTGAACGTTGACCGGTCGACGCTGCCCAGGACAACTGGAGCCGCTTCCGTGCCCGCGTAATCCCCACGTAGAGGAGCCGCCGTTCCTCAGCAACCGCAAGATCCGTCACGGCATAACCGATGGGCATGAGCCCCTCCTGGAGGCCAACCAGAAACACGTTGTCCCACTCAAGACCTTTCGCTGAGTGCAGCGTGGCGAGCGTCACCGCCGACATCGTCGGTTCGTGCTGGCCGGCAGAGCGCTCGAGAAGTTCGGCAACGAACTCCGTGAGCCCTGTGTTCGGCGGCTGCTCCTCCGCAAGCAACATGAGCGCGTTGAGCGACTCCCACCGGCTGCGAACGGCGCCACCGGCCTGCGGCGGGCTCTGCGTCCAGCCCAAAGAGCGCAACACGTCGCTGACCGTCTTGAACAAAAGCTCCTGCGTCTTCACGATGGTGGCGCCCTTGAGCATCATGATCGCCTGCTTGACCTCGGGGAGGTCGAAGAATCGTGCGCCGCCGCGCACTTGGTAGCCGATTCCCGCATCGTCGAGTGCTGAGCCGATGAGAGCAGACTGTGCATTGATTCGATACAGGATGGCGATGTCCTGCGGCTTCACACCGGAGGCAATGAGGTCAGCAATTTTCGCCGCAACCTCCCTCGCCTCCACCGCGTCGCTGCGATACGCCTCCACCGTGGGCACCGGTCCGACCGTGTCCGACTCGGCTGCCGTCAGGCTCAGCGCACCCCTCTGGTCGCGCATGAGTCGGTTCGCCGTGTCAATGATGGCCGGAGTCGAACGGTAATTGCGCTCCAACTGCACGAAGGAAGCATCCGGATACCGCCTCGAGAATCCGAGAAGAAACTCAGGAGTGGCCCCCGTGAACGAGTAAATGGTCTGGCTCGCGTCCCCGACCACGCAGAGATCCTGCCGATCACCGAGCCACAGCTCCAGCAGCCGTTGCTGCAGCGGCGAGACGTCCTGATACTCGTCGACCACGAAAAACCGGTATTGCTCGCGAACCTGTTGGGCGACTCTCGGCTCGGATTCGATCATGCCAGCGCAGGCGAGAAGGACATCCTCGAAGTCCAATTGCCTGCGCTCATCTTTGAGATTCTCATAACCCTGCTGAAGCGCCACAACTTTCGCCAGGTCGAGCGCGGGAGGGACCGGCCTGCCCTGCGTCGCGTATTCCGCTATGGATAGCGCCGAGATCTTCCGCCACTCGATCTCCGCGGCAAGGTCGCGAAGGGTTGCCGTATCCACCTTGATGCGCAGCGACTCGGCGACCTGGCCGAGCAAGCGTGCCTTGCCCTCCAGGATGTGCGGCATCGTCCCTCCGACGATTTGCGGCCAGAAGAAGGCAAGCTGCGCGAGCGCCGCCGCGTGAAACGTTCTGCTCGAAACGCCACCGGCACCGAGCTTGCGGAGCCTGCCGCGGAGCTCGGACGCGGCCCGCGTCGTGAACGTGATCGCCATGACCTTCGACTCCGTGAACACACCGGTCGCCACGCCGTAGGCGATGCGATGCGTGATCGCCCTGGTCTTACCCGTGCCAGCGCCGGCGAGCACCCGCACCGGTCCACGCAGAGACTCCGCCACAATTCGTTGCTCCGGATCAAGTCCGTCCAGCAGCGCCTCTGCGCTCATCCGACGCCCAACCAGCGGTCGATGATGACCCTCGCAATGGAGGTCGGCCCCGGCAAAATGAGGCCGGGATCTTCCCGCAACTCCTCGCGCGTGAACCAGCGCAGGTCGAGGATCTCGCTGCCGTCCGGGGTCAGAGTCCACTCGCTGTTCGGGTCCGCGAGCGCACGGAACCCGAGCATAAGGGATGCGGGGAACGGCCAGGGCTGGGATCCGAGATACACCGGGTCGATCACCCGGACACCGGACTCCTCAAAGATTTCGCGCACGACGGCGGCCTCGAGGGACTCGCCCGGTTCCACGAATCCGGCCAGGAGCGAGTACCGATTGTTCTGCCACATCGCATTGGAGCCGAGAAGAAGCCGGTCGTCCCGATCCACGACGGCGACAATAATCGCCGGATCGGTTCTGGGAAAAATTTCCGGCGACCCGTCAGCTTCGCGCAGAACCCAGCCGCCCTGCTCAGCATGGAGTGGTGCACCTGTTCTGGGAGAGAATTTGTGCGTCTCATGCCAATTCGCGAGCGCGACCGCCTCCACGAGAAGCCCGGCATCACGATCACCCAGGATCGCACCCAACTCTCTCAGGTTCAGCCACTCCTCCTCCGTCGCCAGTGCGAGCGCGTCGGAGTCCGACAAAACGACGGCAGCAATTGGGGTGCCGACGGGTTCGGCACTCGTCGTCGAAAGGGAACGGCCGAGATAGAACTGCAGGGCATCCAGGATCGCGGCATCCGAAAGCTCAGTGGCGGTGAACAGTCGAAGGGCCGTGATATCGCCGTGCGTGCTGAGTACGCGGCCATTCCACACGGGCAGAAAACGCGTAAGCGGGTCACGCCTCAATTCGGCGAAAAGCTCTGGGCGGGCCCTCGACAGGTAGTCCCGGTCGACCGCACTCCTGGAGAGCGTTGTGGTCAACGGCGCGACCAAGCTCGAAAGCTGCTTACCCGTGTCCGTCACCTCTTTATCATTGCAGTAGAGCTTGCCGTGAAGCGCGTGGCGTTCGCCGATGCTCCCCCTTGGGCAACTTACCCTGACGGTATGGCCAGATCCCATCTCACCCTTGCTGCGCTCGCGAGCTCTGCCGTGGCGGGCCTTGACGTCGCGGGCGCCATGGCCATCGGCACAGGCACACACGGCGACTTCGATGCCGCACTCGTGACCGGCGCGGACGGCGCGCATTGGATCATCCGTATCCCCACGTCGGAGCGCGCGGAGGCCGAACAGTCTGCCGACCTCGTTGCACTACGCGCGTTGAGCACGGGAATTCGCGCGAGGTTGCCCTTCGCCGTATCAACGTTTGCCGGCCAGGTTCCCGTCGGAGGCACCCGTGCTGTCGTCTACGCGTTCGTCTATGGCTCCAGGCTCGGCCTCGGCGATATCCGCCCAGGAGAGGGCCTTGCCACCTCCATCGGCCGCGCCATCGCAGCAATCCACGCCCTTCCGACGAGCTTCGTCGCGGATGCCGGCCTCCCGGTTCTCAGTGCGACCGAACTTCGCCGCGCCTGCCTCGTCATTATGGACCGCGCCTCCGCCACGGGGCTGGTTCCCGCCGAGCTGCTCGGCCGTTGGGAAAGCGCGACGGAAGATTCGGCACTGTGGCAGTTCGCCCCCACCGTGGTGAACGGCGCGCTCTCCGCCGATTCATTCCTGCGGGACGGCGACGAGGTGGCTGGTGTCCTCGGCTGGCAGGGTTTGAGCATTGGCGACCCTGCTCGGGACCTGTACTGGCTGCTCGGCTCGCCGAGCGACGGTGTCGCCGACTCTGCCATCGACGCGTACCAGCTCGCCCGCGGGTCGCACGATCGACAGTTGGGGCGCCGAGCCAGACTGTACGCCGAACTGGAGCTCGCGAAGTGGCTCCTGCACGGCACTCAGGAACGCTCCACTGAAATCGTCGACGACGCTGTGGGCTTGCTCCAGGGTCTGGCCGACAGCGTGCACAATGACCTCGGAAACACGCTGAGCCACAACACGATGCCTGTGCTGGATGTTGACCAGGTTGAAGCGATGCTCAATCAGCGCGGCGCGTAACGGTTCGGCCTCAGCCCACGCGGTTCAACCTAACTGGCCGCGCACTTCGATCGCGAACGGGATGAATCGGCGACGAGTGCTGAAGCGCAGGGACATTCCGCCGGATCTGGCCAGGAGGATGCCGATCACCATTGCAGCAATGGTCGGAACTGACCCAGAGACGATGACAGCCGTGCGAACGCCCCACAGCTCGATGGCCCATCCCATGAGCGGACCCCCGATCGCCTGACCGCCGAGCACCACCATCGCGTAGATGGCCATGACCCGGCCGCGGATGACCCGGTTGGTGGACAGTTGCACGATCGACTCCGCGGTGGTGGCGAACAGCAAACGGGTAAAGCCGATTCCGGCGAGGCACACGAGAAACACCGCGAGAATTGGCGCGAGACCCGTCGCGACGATGGCGAGCCCAAAGCATCCGGCCGCAAGCATAATCGTGCGCAAACGGTAATTCATCCGGCGGGTGGACACGATCGACCCGGCAAGGGCGCCCAGTGCTGCGGCCGAACTGTAGAGCCCGTATCCGGCCGCCCCACTGCCGAAGACGTGATCGGCGAAGGCAACGAGAATCACCGGCAGGTTCATGCCGAACATGGCAACGAAGGCGAGCATCACGATGGGCCAGAAGATCGTCGGCTTAGCCAGTACGTAGCGCAGGCCCTCGCGAATTTGCCCCTTCCCTCGCGCGGCGACGAGGGAAGGCAGGAGCTCGGACACGCGCATACTCAGGAGCGTTACCACGACCACACACGCAGCGAGGGCATTCGCGGCAATGGACCATCCTGCGCCAACGAGGGCGATCAGGATGCCGCTGATGGCAGGTCCAACCAACCCACCGAGATGGAAAATCGAGGCGTTGATGCTGATCGCGTTGGCTAGCCGATTGTGGCCGACCATTTCGTTCACGAACACCGATCTGGCCGGGGAGTCCACGACGGCAACGCAGCCCATGATGAGCGCCGTGGCGAACACTTCCCACACGGTCACGATGCCCGTGATGGTGAGCACGGCCAGGGCCGCACTGGATGCGGCGTTGATGGATTGCGTCGTGACAAGCAGGCGCCGCTTCGGGTAGCGGTCGGCGATCACTCCGCCAAGTGGACCGAGAAACAGCATGGGCCCGAACTGCAGCGCGACCGTGATCCCGACGAGGGCGACGCTGCCGGTCAGTTCAAACACCAACCAGTCGATGGCAATCCGCATGGCCCACGCTGAGGTGTTTGACACCAATTGCGACAGCACGTAGAGGCGGTAATTGTGGATGCGCAGAGAAATGAACGTGTCTCGCCAGCGTGGGCGGACCAGCATCACCGGGATGGGCGCGGTTGCCGCGTCTTCCACTGCCTGGTCCGGTGTCACACCGTCTACGGTACGGTGGGCCAGACCATTCAGTTGTATTATCACCCCTATAACTACCATTACCTTCTGTAATACTTAAGGGCATGTTCGATCCTGTGCTCCTCAAAACCTTCGCGACCGTCGCCGAAACACTGAGCTTCACGCGCGCGGCACAACTGCTCGGTCTCAGCCAGCCGACCGTGAGTCAGCACATCCGTAAACTCGAACTCGCTGCAGGCCGGCACCTCGTCACGAGGGACACGAGAGATGTACGCCTCACCGACAACGGGGACGCGATGCTCGGTTTTGCACGGACGATCCTGGCCGCCCACGACGAGGCGACAAGTTACTTCACCGGCTCCGCCATGCGCGGGCGGCTTCGATTCGGATCTGCGGATGACCTCGCCCTTACACAGCTCCCCCGAGTTCTGCGCGACTTCCGCCAGCTGTACCCGCAGATCAACCTCGAACTCACGGTGAGCCAAAGTGGCGCCCTCATGCGCCGGCTCCACGCCGGACAACTCGACCTGGTTTTCGTGAAACAGGAGTCCGGCGACCCGCTTGGGCGACTTGTGCGGCGCGACCGCATGGTGTGGGTTGGCCACCAAAGCATCACCGTCGACCCGGCAGCGCCCCTACCGCTCATCCTCTATCAGGCTCCAAGCCTCAGCCGCGACTTCGCGATCCGCGCCCTCGAAACGGTCGGACGCACCTGGCGGATCACCTGCAATGTGAAAGAGGTCAACGGTGTCCTTGCTGCTGTGCGGGCCGGGATCGGGGTCGCCGTCTTCCCGCAGTCGCTCATCCCCGCCGACCTCGTCGAACTCCCGTCCGCCATGGGGCTGCCGGAGGTTGGCGATGTCGACTTCGCACTCGTCGAAAACCCCGCTGCGCCCCGTGAGCCCGTCGAAGCGCTTGCGTCCGCCATCATGGGCAGGCCGGTGCAACTGCGTCCAGTGCCCTAGTGCAGTGCCCTAGCGTGTTGCCGCGCGCCACAGGGAGAGCAACTCATCCTCGTCGTAAATCCGGTCCGGTTCGATGGTGCGGTCATCCGAAACGTAATAGAACACCGCGTCAACACCCTCCGGATCGATGCCCTTCCAGCGAGCGAACGCCAAACGATAGAGGGCAAGCTGCAACTGGCGCTCGGCAAGCTCCTCCTCGTTCCGCGGTGCCTTGCCGGTCTTCCAATCCACAATCTGGAACCGGCCGTCACGGTCGTACACGGCATCGATCTTGCAAATGACTATGTGCCCGTCAAACGGCAGGTGCAGTTCCCGCTCCACCTCCACCGGCTTGAGGTTCGCCCACGGTGAGCGTTCGAACGTGGCCTGAAGCCGTGCGAGCTCCTCGCCCTCAATGACGGCATTGTCTTGGTCCAACTCACCCGGAAGAACATCGATGACGTCGCCGACTCCTCCGGTACCGGAACGCTCCTCAACCCAGGAATGGAAGAGCGTTCCCAGTCTCGTCGCCCGGTAGGGTTTCTCCGGCATCGGGCGCCGGATGTCGGATGCCACCTCGGCCGGGGCTGTGACGAAGTCTTTGAACCGGCTCGCCGGAATGCGGTGAGGCAACTCCACAGACTCTGCCAACCTCGCGAGGCTCTCCCGCTCGGCAAGGAGAATCTCCAGATCCTGCTGGAATGGCCCGCCGGCGAACGGCGGGGTCGACCTCACCTGCTCTGCCGCATCCTCCACCGCCCGCCGTCGACGGCCAAGCGGGTCCTCCGGCCACAGCATCGGAGTCTCCTCCTGGCCTTCCGGCTTTTCGACTACTGCGGGCTCGTCTGGCAGTTCGGGAATGAGCCCGGCCTCGACAAGCTCGACAAGGTACGGGCTGGGTGCGCGCCAGTTCGCCTGGCTGGACCAGAACGACCCGGTCAGCAGCAGCGAGTCTCTCGCCCGCGTGACGGCAACGTAGGCCAGTCGCCGCTCCTCCCGCTCGTGCCGCTCCTTCACCCCCTGCGTGAATTCCCCGTGGCGCGCGAGCAAGTCTTTGCGCGACTGGGCATTCTCCCAATCGAACACCGGAAGCCCCTCGACGTCGCCCCGGAACTCGTAGGGAAGGCTCCCGAAGGAAGTCCAGCCGGTAGTGTCCCTCGGTTTCGCCGGTAGTTCATCGACCACCATCCTGGGCACGACAACGACATCCCACTCCAGACCTTTCGCACCGTGGATGGTCAGCAACTGCACCGCCCCCTCCTCCGGCTTCTCCGGGCGAGGAGCCAGGTCATCCCTGCGCACCGCCTCACGCAGCCAGGAGAGAAACTGCGTCAAACCCCCGCCTTCGTTGACGGCGCGAAACGACCCGATGGCGTCGAAGAACGCTTCCCTGCTCGCCTGAGCGTTCGACCGTGTCTCGTTCGCCACCACCTCGATATCGAGGTTGAACTCCTGCTCAACGAGCGCCACAAAATCCACCAGGTCGAGGGACGCTCGCGCACGCAGTCTCGCAAACACCGCCCCGGCATCCCGCAGGCGTTCCAGACCTTCCGCAGAGAACCGCTCCAGCATCCCGTGGCCGGGCTTCGCGTGCGCCACAAAATCGAGAGCGTCAACAATGGAGCCGCCCTCGCCGTCCGCGACCGAAGAGCGAAGTTTCTGCTTCGTCTCCTCGTCGAGCGGCCGCTGGGCCTGATCGTGGTCGCGCAGCCAGGACGCCACCCGACTGAGCGCGTGGAGGTCGCGAACCCCGATGCGCCACCGTGAACCGGCAAGCAGGCGCACCAGTTCAGACCCCGCCATGGGATCGCTCACGACGGTGAGGGCACACACCAGATCGGCAATCTCCGGTTCGTCGAGCAACCCACCGATTCCCAGAACATGGAACGGCACACCCTCCGCCCGCAGTGCCTCCACAAACAGGGACTGCGTGCGGCGCGCGCGAAACAGCATGGCCGCCGTGGGTGGCGTGGACCCTTGTGGCACATCGAGGCGCTGCTTCAACCACCGCGCGGTGGCCTGAGCCTCGTCGACAATCGACTCCTCAAACAGCACCTCGACGGGTACAGCGGATGCCGACGACGGCGCTTCGAGTTCCTCCACCCGTACCGTCGTGGCCGCAATCAACGGCTCGACGAGCCGGTTGGCCACGGCAAGGATGCTGTGCCCGTTTCGCCAACTCTTCGATAACGCGAACTCCTGCACCTCCGCGCCGGCACCGAACCCGGCGGCAAACTGCTCAAGGTTTGCCGCGCTCGCCCCGCGCCAACCATAAATCGACTGATTCGGGTCGCCGACGGCCATGACCGGATGCCCAGCGAAAAGCTCGGAAAGCAGCCAGGTCTGGACGACGCTCGTGTCCTGATACTCGTCGAGAAGCACCACCCGATACCGCTCCCGAAATTCGGTGGCGACCCGCTCCACACGGCGAATGATCTGAAGCGCAAGCATCACCTGATCCGCGTACTCGACCAGACCGCGGCGTGCTTTCGCCTCGGCGAACTGGGTGGCAAGGTCGAGCAGGAGCGGCAGCGAAGACACTGAGGACACGATGTCGAGTGCTTTGGCGTACTGTCCAGTCCCGCCGGTCGGAAGGTCAGCGAGCGCGGCGAACCGTTTCGCCATCTCGTGCACCTTCGCCGGGTCGACGACGTTTTCACTGAGTTCATGGCTGAGATCGAGAACCGCCGTTGTGAGTCGATCCGGAGTGCGGTCGAGGGTCGCGAGCCGATCATCTCGACTCTCGATGACGATCGAACGTGCAAGTTGCCACGCCGAGGCTTCCCCGAGCACCGCCCCTTCGCTCTCCCTGCCGAGCAGAGCGGCATTGTCGCGGAAGATCGTGTTCGCAAACGCGTTGTACGTCGTCACCGTTGGCGGGTCGAGTTCGTCCACGTCGTCGGGGATGAGTCCGGTGGATGCGAGAGTGCCGATCCGTTTACGGATGCGATCGGAGAGCTCCCCCGCCGCTTTGCGGGTGAACGTGAGACCCAGAATTTCGCCCGGCTTCACGTACCCGTTGGCAAGAAGCCAGACCACCCGCCCCGCCATGGTCTCGGTCTTGCCGCTTCCCGCGCCAGCGATCACGAGTGCCGGCCTCTGCTCGCACTCGATGATGGCGAGTTGCTGGGGTGTCGGTTGAGGCAGTCCGAGTGCGTCGGCAAGCTTGTTCGCTCCGAACCTGGGCTCAGTCACTGGTCACCGCCCGAACTCTGTGGAGCGCGCGAACAGCCGAGTCGCCCAAACCGAACGGGTCGATAATCCGCGAACCCGAGTACACGCCCAGAGCCATGCCGATGGATGCCCGGCGGATTCGTTCCCTGAATTGCTCAAGCTGTTCGGGGCTGAGGGGTGCCTGCACTCCCTCGCGATAGGACTTGCCCCGCACGCCCTCCCGCACGAACACCAACTTCGCCCCGCCGGAATGATGATCGGTAATTGAGGCGAGCGCCTCATCCAATGCGCCGGATTCGTAAGCGAGCTGGTATGCCGCGAGCTGAGGGAACTCGTCGATCACACCCTGGTTGACCTCCGGCTTGCCGGTTTTCAGGTCGACGATCATGATGGACCCGTCTGGGGAAAGCTCCACCCGATCGATCGCGCCAGAAACCCTCGCCCGATCAACCTCGAGCGTGAACCGTCCCTCGGCGTCGACGAGAACCTTCTTCTCTCGCGCAAAGTCGCCGAGGTACTCGGACACGGCAGCGGCAAGCTTTCGCGCAGCCCTCTTCTGCTGCTCTGCCAGCCAGGGGGACTCGAATATGAGTTCCCCCCAGCGGCTCTCGATCGCCGACCAGATCGTTTCCACGTCGGGATCTGTCGCCGTCTCCATCGCCCAGTGCACGATCGTGCCCAGTCCCATGGCCGTGCTCGACTGCGTTCCCGACACAGACTCGATGAACCAGTCGATCGGTGACTCCTCGAACGCGCCGAGCTTGGAAGGTGAAACCGGCACAGCTTCGTCGTCGAGATACAGCGGCCCCGTCGTGGATGCTTCGCGAAGCCCGTGCCATTCATCCGGGCCCGCGCCGGGGATGCCCAGGCCGGCGAGAAACGCAAGGCTCGCCGCTGCGGGCACATCAGTGCCGGCGGATTCGGTGAGTCGAGACCGCAGCCGGCCAACCAGCCCGCGCAGGGTGAGCGGAGGCTCGACCTTCGCCGGCAGCTCTTCCGCGCCGACCGGCGTCAGCGAAAAGAACACGCTCGCGGATTCGTCGTCATTGACGACGGCGGCCACAATTACTTCACGATGGGCGCGGGAAATCGCGAGAGCGAACATCCGAAGCTCGTCGGCAAGCACCGCTTTTCGCGCATCGATGCCACTGCTGGGTCTACCGGTTGCCGCCTGCGCCAGCAGATCGGGTGACAGCATGGAACCGCGGAGCCTGAGGTTCGGCCACGCACCGTCTTGAAGGCCAGCGACTATCACCGTGTCGAACTCCAGCCCGAGAACGCCGATCGGCGTGGTCACGAGAACGGCGTCCGCCGCTGACTGCGGTGAGAGCGTATCCTCCGGCACCTCGGCATCGAGCACTGCCTCCAGAAACACGGATGCTGGTGAATCGGGCTCGCGCTCCACGAAACGCTTGGCGGCGGTGAACAACGCCAGGATGCCGTCCAGGCTTCGGTTTGCCTCGACGCTGAGAATCCCCGAACCGAGCGCTTGAGTTCTCCACACATCGGCGCGGCCGCTGCGGTCCCAGACGAGCCACAACAACTCCTCGACACTCGCGCCACTTCTCGCCTCCGCAGCGACTTCGGCGAGAGACTCAGCAAGTTTCGCCGCTGCCCGTGCGGCGCGGTGGTCAATCGTGGCCAGGCGCCCAGGCGCCTCCAGCGCCTCGACGAGAAGTTCATCCGCCGAACGGCTGCCTCCGCCAGCGAGCTCTTCCGTTCGCAATGCGAGCCGCAGTCGGCGGAGAGCAAGCCGATCAAGTCCGCCGAACGGTCCGAGCAGCAACTCCGTGGCAATCTGCGGGGTCAACGCGCTCCTGCCGCAGCCAACATCGACCACGGTGAGCAGACTGCGCACCGCAGCCTCGTCTCGGAGCGGGATACCGCCGGAGACCGTCCGCGTGGGAACGTCAGAGAGTGCAAGTGCGCGAGCAACCTCGGGTACCTGCGCCCCACTCCTCACGACAACGGCGATGTCTCCCCACGCGAGGCCATGCAGGAGGTGGCGCTTCCGAAGTCGCAGCGCGAGCGTCGCCCACAACCGCGCCGACGTGGATGCCGTGGCCGTCACAACCAGGTCAGCTTCGCCCGCGGAATCCCGCGATGTCACCTCCGGATTGCGGTGTCCCACCGTCTGGGCGGTACCGATTCGACTGGTGACCGCCCCCGTGAATGCCGCAAGCAGTGGTCCCTGCCGATGGGCGTGCGACAGCCGGAGGGTTTCCAGCCCGTCAATACCCACCGCGAGGCCAAAACGGCTCACCAGGTCTGCTTCGCCGCCGCGGAACGACGTCACCGCGACATCCGGATCACCGAACGCGATTATCCGCACGCCCTGCCCTGCGAGGGCCCGCAGCACCGAAACCGTGGATTGCGTGGCATCCTGCACATCGTCAACGAGCACAAGGCGAAGGCGCGAAATTGATTCGGGCAGGACGCCCGCGTCGATCGATCTCGTGGCCGCTGCCGCCAACTCTGCCGCGTCGAGTTGGTCCGGCCTCAACTCGCCAAGCACCTGAAGATATTCAGCCTGGAAGTCGGCCACCGCCGCCCACTCCGGCCGATCATGTTGAGCCGCGAGCGCGCGAAGCTGATCCGGACTCACGCCGTACTCGGTTGCCCTCATCATGGTTTCGCGAAGCTCAGTGCGGAAGCCGCGCAACGCCCGCACGTTCTCATCGAGCGGGTCAGGCCACCGCGGACCGGTTTCGTCGGCGCGATGGCCGTCCAGCAACTGCGCAATGTCCCGATCCTGATCGCCTCCCGTGAGCAGCCGAGGCGATGGAGCGTCGGCAACTCGGCGGGCGAACGACACGACCTCGAACGCGAGCGAATTAATCGTCCGGGCCATCGGCCCCTCGGTGGGCACTGCGAGCCGCAGAGCAAGCCGATCCCGAAGGCGGGTTGCTGAGGCCCGGTTGGGGGCAATAGCGACGATGTCGTTGGGCGACCAACCTCGCTCCAGAACCCGATCGGCGACGAGTTCGACGAGCGTCGTCGTCTTGCCGGTCCCCGGGGCGCCGATCACGACAGCGGATGCATCATCCGGAAGATCGACGACCGCCGTCTGCGAAGGATCACGATGAGGACCGGATGCGACAGCGTTTTCTGCCCTGGCAGGCGAGAACCCTTTGACCGTCACGAAAGCAAAGGTATCCCACGCCTGCGACACGGACCGTTCCGCTGACAACGAACCGGCAAACTCCGTTCGCCGTTCTGTCGTAATCTGGGCACGTGGACATTCGCATTGGCATCATCAACAGCCCTCGTGAGCTGAGCTTCGAATCCAAGCAGTCGGCGGCCGACATTGAAAAGATCGTCGCCACCGCGCTGGAGAGTGACTCAAAATTCCTTCGACTCGTCGATGACAAGGGTCGCGTCTTCCTCGTCCCCGTGCAGAGCCTCGCCTACATAGAGGTTGGCTCAGAGCAATCCCGCCGAGTCGGATTCGTGGCCTGATGGAACTCCTCTTTGTTGTGATGGGTGCCATACTCATCGGCCTCATTCCGCGGTACCTGCTGCCTCGCCGCGACACGTACGGAAGTGCGCTGCTGCCGGCGGTCAGCGCAGCCGTCGCCGCCATCGTGTGGGCTTCGCTCACCTGGTTGGGCTGGACGTTTGACGGCGGCTGGATCTGGTGGGTGAGTCTCGGCGCTGGCGGGATTGCCGCGCTCGTGGTGCCGCTCCTGATTACCCAGCGTCGCGAAAACCGGGACAACGAACTGTTTGAACGCCTCCTCAAAGGCTGAGGCTTCCCCGACGCTTCGCGCGTTCCGGGTACTAGGCCGTGAGGCCGATCTCGTCCATCCTGCGCGTGTGGTCCGCGATGAGTTCCGTCATGATCGGCTCAAGCCGCTCATCATCCGGAGCTGAATTCTCGGGCATTTTGAGGGCGGAGCGGGCCATCAGCAGTACGTCGCCGACCAGACGTCGACCGTAAAGAGCGAGCCTCGATGCCAGCCGCGGATTCTCGCCCATGGCGGATTCGAGCTCCGAGGCGACCAGGTTTCTGGGCTCCTCATCCAGCAGCACGCGCGAAATGCGATCCGCGAGTTCATCGTCGAAACCTTGCGCGATACTCGCAAAGCCGTCGTCCAGAATTCCGGACTCGACGTAGTAGGCCAGAAGGGCCTCACACCAGTCGCTGCCCTGTGTCCTCAACTGGAACGAGTCAATGGGGCCGACAAACGGCTCCATTTCGACGCTGGCATCTTTGCCCAGTTTCTCCAGCTCGGCCACAAATGCATGGTGCCTCGCGAGCACGATCCCGGCAACCTGTCCAACAACCTGCTTCGACGCTGTCGTTGGTGATGCCGTGACCGCGCGGGACAGGCTCTCAAAGAACGACAGCTGCAGATACGCCGCCTGACCGAGGAATCGCGGAAGCTCGGGTGTCAGTTCGCTCAGGACGACGCGGTTCACGACCTGGTCCGGGCTCGGGCGCCACGGACGTCGACGCGCCGCAGAGCGGCGCTTCTTGCGACGGGGAAACAACGAGACCACCCGTACAGCCTACAGTCGGGAGAGGCGAGCTTTTTGGGGGTGCCCCGGTGGCCAATGCCGGCCCAGATCCGACTGGCCGCGCCCTCTGTCAGCCAACAGAGAGGTGCTCGACTAAACTAGACACGGCCCCCACTCTGGCGGGGCCCTACGCCCTGGGAAAAAATGGGCGTAATCGCCTCACCCAAGACAGGGTTATATAACTTGACATTTTCAGCACTCGGCGTTGACCAGGACATGGTCGACGCCCTCGCCGCCAAAGGCATCGTCGAACCGTTTCCGATCCAGGTTCAAACCATTCCGATGGGATTGGGCGGGCAGGACATCATCGGCCAGGCTAAAACCGGCACCGGAAAGACTTTCGGTTTCGGCCTTCCCCTTCTCCAGCACCTGGGCACAGACCCCGAACCTGGCGTGAAAGCGCTCGTCGTCGTGCCCACGCGCGAACTGTGCGTTCAGGTGGCAGAAGACCTCGTCACGGCCGCATCGAACCGCTCGACGAAGATCGCCGCCATTTACGGCGGCAAAGCCTACGAGGGGCAGATCGAACAGCTGAAGGATGGCGCGCAGGTCGTCGTCGGGACACCCGGCCGCCTGCTTGACCTCGCCAGCCAGCGGATGCTCTCGCTCAAGAACGTCGAGGTCATGGTGCTCGACGAGGCAGACAAGATGCTTGACCTCGGATTCCTGAGCGACATCGAGAAACTGTTCTCGCAAACTCCGCCCACACGGCACACGATGCTGTTCTCTGCGACCATGCCTGGACCGATCGTGGCGCTCGCCAGGCGCTTCATGAACCGGCCCATCCACATCCGGGCCACCGATCCGAATGAAGGACTCACCCAGGCGAACATCAAGCACGTCGTGTACCGGGCGCACGCGCTCGACAAGGACGAAGTCATTTCGCGCATCCTGCAGGCCGAGGGCCGCGGCAAGACCGTGATCTTCACCCGTACGAAGCGCGCTGCAGCGAAACTCGTCGAAGAACTGGGCGACCGCGGATTCAATGCCGCCGCCGTCCACGGCGACCTCAACCAGGAACAGCGCGAGCGCGCCATGGCTGCGTTCAAGGCCGGCAAGAAAGACATCCTCATCGCCACGGATGTTGCCGCTCGCGGCATCGACGTGCTCGACGTGACCCACGTGATCAACCACACGATCCCTGAGGACCACGACGCGTACCTGCACCGCGTAGGGCGCACCGGCCGCGCCGGCAAGACCGGGATCGCGGTCACGTTCGTGGACTGGGATGACATGCACAAGTGGGGGCTCATCAACCGTGCCCTCGAAATGGGCATCCCTGAGCCCGTCGAAACGTACTCCTCGTCCGAACACCTCTATACCGACCTGGACATCCCCGCGGATGCCAAGGGACGGCTGAAGACGGCAGGACCAGCCCGCGAGCGCGAGCCACGGTCTGCCAATGCTGGCGCCAGCCGCTCCGGCGGCCGCGGTGGTCGGGACTCCGGATCCGGGGCCGGCGGCGGTCGTAGCGGTAGCGGTCAAGGTCGCGGTGGCCAAAGTGGCAGTGGCCAAAGTGGCAGTGGCCAGGGAAGCAGCAGCGGAGGCAGCACGCGCGAACGCACTCGCACGCGCGGCGGGCGTTCCGTCGACGGCTCAAAGGGCTCGCCGTCTGGGTCAGAGCAGAAGGCCGACGGAGCCGGCACTCACGACGGTACCGGTCCCTCGCGCCGTCGCCGTAATCGCACCCGTCGCCCCAGCACCGGAAGCACCCCGCCCGCAGCGTAAGCAACCTGACCCACCATGACAAGGTTTGTGGCTCAGGCGGCCGAACGTTCGCCATCTTGAGGCACAAACACCCTCATGGTCGATCGATTGGGTCGGGCGAATGGGTCGGGCGGGGGCCAGTGACCTTGTCGGCTACCTAGCCGAGGAACGTCGGGTGACCGGTACCTTCAGCGAGGATACGCTCCAGCACTTCAGGCTCCGTGGTGTACTCCCCCAGCCGGTTCGGCTTTCCTGCACCGTGGTAGTCACTCGACCCGGTCACGACCAGGTCGAAACGCTTGGCAAACTCGAACAGCTTCTCCATGGCATCCGGCGTATTCTCGCGGTGGTGGATTTCCAGACCGAACAGTCCGGCATCCACGAGCGCGGCGAGGTTCTGTTCCGTGATGACGTTGTCGATGCCGCGGGTTCCCGGATGCGCCAGGACCGGCACGCCCCCGGCGGCGCGCACAAGCTGAATCGCGGTGAGCGGGTCCGGGGCATAGTGCGGTTCGTAGTATCCGAATTTCGGATGCAGGATGTCGCGGAAGGCTGCGCTGCGATCCGGCGAGACTCCGCGCGCAACGAGCGCATCCGCAATGTGGGGTCGCCCCACCGTCGCACCGTGCGCGGTCTGGGCCACCACATCCGCCCAGGAGATGTCGAAGTCGGCGGCGAGTCGAGCGACGATGGACTCTGCCCGAGTGAGGCGTGCTTCCCTAATTCGCAGGGTCTCCTCGCGAAGCGCCGTGTCGTCCGGGTTGATGAGGTAGGCGAGCAGGTGCACACTCTTCCACCCATGCCGCGTGCTGAACTCCATTCCGGGGACGATGGTGACGCCCGTGCCCTCAGCCTCGGCGAACGCGTCCTGCCATCCGGTCGTGGAGTCATGGTCGGTGAGGGCAAAGGTGCCAAGTCCCGCTGCCACGACCGCCCGCACCAGTTCGGCCGGGGTTTCCGTGCCGTCCGACACCGTGCTGTGCGTGTGGAGGTCGATGGGTCCCGGCATTTCTCAACTCTATTCGCGGTACGCATGATTGGTGGCACCCGGCTATCCTGCGCTGCTCGCTCGGAGGGACCACAATAGAGGTATGGCCGATTCAAAAGCTCCAGCCCCACGCGCTACCAGCAACCGTTCGACGACTCCGGCGTCCGACACGTTCAAGGACTACATCGGCTCGAACTGGGCCGACCGCCACGACTCGGTGCCCGCCGCACGCGAACAAGCCTCCTACGCTGCTGCACGACGCGAGCGGATCTCCGCACTGCATCCGGGGAAACGCCTGATCGTGCCAGCCGGCGCCGCGAAAGTGCGCTCCAACGACACCGACTACCCGTACCGTTCGCATTCGGCTTTCGCGCACCTCACAGGGTGGGGTTCCGACTCCGAGCCCGGTGCCGTGCTCGTTCTGGAGCCGACCGCGAACGGCCACGAGGCCACCCTGTACTTCCGCGAGCGCGCGGGCCGGGACTCGGATGAGTTCTACGCGAACCCCGAGATTGGCGAATTCTGGATTGGGCCACGCCCGTCGCTCGCTCAGGTTGCCGGGGATCTTGCCCTTGCCACTCGCGGCATCGCCGACTTCGACGCCGTACTGGACTCGGTGGACGAGAACACGCTCCTCGTACGCGAGGCCGACCGCGACATCACCGATCAGATTGACGGTCGCCGACTTCTGTCGGCTGACACGGAATCCATGGAGTCGGAATCGGATGAGCAGACCGGCGACGACGCTCTTGCCCGCGACCTCTCCGAGCTGCGCCTCGTGAAGGACGACTACGAGATCGACCAAATGCGCCGAGCCGTTGCCGCAACGAAGCAGGGTTTCGAGGACGTGATCGCGGATCGCGCCGCCGTCCTCGCGCACCCCCGCGGGGAGAGGCTCATCGAGGGCACGTTTAACCGCAGGGCGCGCGCAGACGGAAACGCGGTCGGTTACGACACGATCGCGGCATCCGGTGCGCACGCGTGCATTCTGCACTGGACGCGAAACAGCGGCAAAGTGCACGACGGCGACCTGATCCTGATGGATGCCGGCATCGAGCTCGACAGCTACTTCACCGCGGACATCACGCGGACGTTCCCGGTCAATGGCACGTTCTCCCCCGTCCAGCGGCAGGTGTACGAGGCTGTGCTGGAGGCGGCGGATGCGGCGTTCGCGATCGTGAAGCCGGGAATCCGATTCCGGGAGATCCACGCGGAGGCCATGCGAATCATCGCCGAGAAAACTGCCGAGTGGGGTTTCCTGCCGGTCAGCGCCGAAGAGTCGAACAAGCCGGACGCCCAGTACCACCGCCGCTACATGGTGCACGGCACGAGCCACCACTTAGGGATTGACGTGCACGATTGCGCGCAGGCCAGGCGGGACATGTACATGGACGGCGTGCTCGAGGCAGGCATGGTGTTCACGATCGAACCTGGACTCTACTTCCAGCCCGACGACCTGACCGTGCCGGAGGAGTTCCGCGGCATCGGCGTACGCATCGAAGACAACATTCTCGTGACGGCGGACGGTGCAGAAAACCTGTCCGTCGGCATCCCGCGCACCGCGGATGCCGTGGAGGCGTGGTTGCGCTAGTCGCTTTGCGGCTTCGCCAGCACGTTCTGCGCTTTCGCCGTGAGTGACGGATCGATCATGATCTCGTACTTGCCGGCGATCACCTGGTGAATTGAAGTGAAGTCGCGGCGGCGACGGTTCAGCGCGTAGCTTACGAGCCCGAACAGCATCCCGAAGCCAGCACCGATGAGGATCGCGGCTCCCACGTACAGAATGGCGTTTTGCGACGGCGAGAAGATGAACAGCAACAGCCCGAGGAACAGACCAAACCACATACCGCTTGCCGCACCAGCCAAGGCGGCGCGACCGTACGTCATCTTGCCTGTAACGCGCTCCACCGTGCGCAAATCACTGCCCACGATGGCAATCTGCTTCACCGGAAACTCCTCCCGGGCAAGCCGGTCCACGACGGACTGGGCCTCGTCGTAGGTCTCGTAGGTTCCCAGCACATCCCCCTTGGGCAGGGTCGGAAATACTGTACGGCGACTCGAAAATGCACTCTGATTGCTCACGGGCCCATTCTTGCACCCAAAGACTAGGGTTGTACCGTGAGTGCTGCGAGGGTTTTCGTAGCCCGACTTGTCGGGTGCGCCGTTTTCGACCCCTTGGGAGACCGGGTGGGGCGCGTTCGCGACGTTCTCGTGGTGTATCGGCGCAAGGAATCGCCGCGCGTGGTGGGGTTCGTGGTCGAGGTACCCGGTCGCCGTCGCATCTTCCTGTCGATCGGTCGAGTGACGAGCATCGGCAGCGGGCAGATCATCACGACCGGACTCATCAATTTGCGCAGGTTCGAGCAGCGCGGCGGCGAAGTTCGCGTGATCGCGGAGATGCTCGGCCGCGTCGTGACCTTCGTTGACGGGACCGGCCGCGCCACCATCGAAGACGTCTCCATCGAGCAAACCCCACAGGGTGAGTGGGAGGTGCGAGAACTGTTTGTTCGGCGCGCCAAAACCAGTGCGTCGCCATTTTCCAAAGGTCACACGGTGTTCGCGGCCTGGTCGGATGTCACAGAAGAGTCGAAGAAGGGCGATCCGCAGTCGGCGAGCCAGCTATTGGCCACCTACGAGGACCTTCTCCCCGCCGACCTCGCCAATGCCCTCCTCGACCTGCCGGATGCCCGTCGGCTGGAGGTCGCTGAGGAACTGAGCGACGAACGCCTCGCCGACGTGCTCGAGGAGATGCCGGAGAACGAACAGGTGGAGATCCTCGAACACCTGGCCGATGACCGCGCCGCCGACGTGCTCGACCAGATGCAGCCGGATGACGCTGCCGACCTCATCGCCCAGCTCACCGAAGAGCGCGGCGAGGCGCTTCTTGAGCTCATGCAGCCAGAGGAAGCCGAGGACGTCCGCATGCTGCTCGCGTACGCCCCAGACACCGCGGGTGGGCTCATGACCACGGAGCCGGTCATTGTCCCGGCCGACACGACCGTCGCGGAGGCGCTCGCGCTCATCCGCCGTGAGGATCTTGCCCCTGCGCTTGGGGCTGCCGTGTGCGTCACGCTCCCCCCGTACGAGCCGCCGACCGGGCGATTCCTCGGCATGGTGCACTTCCAGCAGATGCTGCGCTTCCCGCCCATGGAGCGCCTCGGCACCCTGCTTGACCAGAAACTTGACCCCGTGCACGCCGACACGTCAGCGGCGGAGGTCAGCCGAATCCTTGCCAGTTACGACCTTGTGTCGGTGCCCGTGGTCGATGACAACTACCGTCTGGTCGGGGTGGTGACCATTGACGATGTTCTCGACTACCTGCTGCCGGACGACTGGCGAAGTCACGACGAAGACGAACCGGCGAAACTTTTGCGCGCCGACACAAGTCCGCTCGAGATAGTCCAGACATCCGCAACACCGGGAAGGAGCAAGGCCCATGGCCCGTCGAACTGACGACAGACTGGATTCCCCCAAGGGTCTTCGCACCTATTTCGCCCCGCGGCTCGGTGCCCCCAGCGACCGGTTCGGCCGGTTCACGGAGGGCGTCGCCCGCGCGATGGGTACGCCCTGGTTTCTGTTTTTCCTCACCGTGTTCTGCATCGTGTGGCTTACCTACAACGTGCTCGCACCGGCCGGCTGGCGCTTCGACTCTGCCGCCCTCGGGTTCACGGCGCTCACGCTCATCCTGTCGCTTCAGGCCTCCTATGCCGCGCCACTCATCCTGTTGGCGCAGAACCGTCAGGATGACCGCGACCGCGTGCAGATCGAGCAGGATCGGCAGCGCGCCGAACGCAACCTCGCCGACACCGAGTACCTTGCGCGCGAGGTGGTTGCCCTGCGACTTCTCGTGAAGGATCTCGCGAGCAAAGACTTCATTCGGGCGGAGTTGCGCTCGCTCGTGGAGGAGCTCGATCGGGACCCCAAGAGTGAGTCTGTTGACTGACCCTGTGCCGTTGGTTCACTGATGATCGACAAGCTGCGATCTGCGCTGGCCATGGTCATCGACCCGGAGATCCGCCGACCCATCGCCGACCTCGGCATGATCGACACCGTGGAGTTTGGGGACGGGACCGCGACCATCGGCATCAAGTTGACGATCGTCGGATGCCCCGCCGCCGACCGCATTGAGCGGGATGTTCGCGAGGCGGCGGCGACCGTTCCCGGCGTGAACGACGTGGTCGTGAAAGTGTCCGTCATGAGCGTCGAAGAGCGCACCGCGCTCACCGAGCGGCTGCAGGGTGCGAGGAAGCGCGAGGTGCAGTTCGGCCCCGACTCGCCGACCAGAATTTTTGCGATCACAAGCGGCAAGGGCGGAGTCGGGAAGTCGACGATCACGGCGAACCTCGGGGCTGCCCTGGCGGAGCGCGGGCTGAAGGTCGGCATCGTCGATGCGGACGTGTTCGGTTTCTCGATTCCCGCACTTCTGGGCGTCGCGGACGAGAAGCCGACGCGCGTCGGTGAGCTCATGCTCCCGCCGATCGGCTTCGGCGTGAAGGTCATCTCCATTGGCATGTTCCTGCCCGGGCCGGCAACGGCCGTCTCCTGGCGCGGGCCGATGCTGCACCGCACGATCAAACAGTTCCTGAGCGAGGTCTACTTCGACGAGCTCGACATCCTGCTCCTCGACCTGCCGCCCGGCACCGGGGACGTGGCCATCACAGTCGGGCAGTTGCTCCCCCAGTCGCAGGTCATTGTGGTCACGACGCCGCAGACCGCGGCGGCGGATGTGGCCGAGCGCAGCGCGATCGTGGCGCGCAAGACCGGGCAGCGTGTCATCGGTGTGATCGAGAACATGTCCGGGCTCACCCTGCCAGACGGCACCGTGGTCGACTTGTTCGGCTCTGGCGGCGGTGCGGATGTTGCGGCGCGGCTCACCACGCCAGACCAGCCAGTACCGCTCCTGGCCTCCGTACCGCTGAGCCTTGCCCTGCGCGAGGGCGGCGACGTGGGAGCACCCATCGTGCTCTCGCACCCGGAAGAACCTGCCGCAGCGGCCATCCTGGCCGTGGCAGAGCACCTCGCCGCCACCCTCCTGCCGGAGCGCCCTACGGCTCAATCAGGCGCGCCAAGAGTTCCGTGAGCAGTCGCTCGGTCACCCGGGCGGGCAGTGCCTCCACGAGGGCGAGGATGGGTGCCATGCGGTCGGGAAGCGCCGCTGGGCCGCCAGTCTCTGACGCCAGACCGAACCTAGCCAGGAGGCTCGCAGCCGTCGCCGAGTCGAGCACGGCATCCGGCGACTGGAGGGCGGCCAAAGCATCCGCGGGCACCGCCGCGAGCACATCGCCCACCGACACGGGCGGAACCCCGCGCACCTCGTCTGCCGCTGCCTGAAGCGCTGCGGAAAGCTGGTCGAGCACGGATTCGGTGACGGGCGTGATCGTGAGGTGGGTGGTCGGCGGAAGCCGCGTGCCATCAGACTGCGTGAACCCGGGCTGCAACTGGATGAGGAACCCGTGAGCGCGCACCTGATCTGCCCAGTGGTGCGGGTCGACGCGCCGGTCTTCTGGCACGGATTCATCCGTTGCGACCGCGAACAGCGGCCCCACCGGATCCCCCACCACTCTCAGGCCTTCGATGCCATCCACCACGGCCTGCAGCGCTGCCGTGGACCGCTCGCAACTGGCGGCAAGCTCCGCGTATCCGTTCTCGCCGAGCGCGCGGATGATCGCCCAGCTCGCGGCGAGCGCCCCGGCCGACTTGGAACCCAGCATGGTTGGATTCACGACCGGATACCCCGACCACCGCGTCGTGGCGAAGTACTGCGCCCGTTGTCGGTCGCGTCCGCGCTGCAGCAGTACGGACGCCCCCTTCGGCGCGTATCCGAACTTGTGCAGGTCGGCGCTCACGCTCGTGACGCCGGGAACCCGAAAGTCCCACGGCGCCGTAGCTTGCCACGGCAGCACCCATCCACCGATGCACGCATCGACGTGGCAGGCGATCCCCTGTTCTGCGGCTGCTGCAGCCACCTCCGCGATGGGGTCGAGCGCCGCGAACGGGTAGCTCGGGGCGGAGACCACGACAAGGGCGACGTCGTCACCCATCCGTTCGATCAAAGCCGACGCCGCACACGTGCCCGACTCCTCGACCGGGACCAGGTCCAACTCAAGCCCGAAATAGTGTGCTGCCTTCTGGAACGCGGCGTGCGCGGTCACGGGGGCAAGCAAACGGGGTGTTCCCCCGTCCGGATGCGCGGTGCGCCAATTGTCGCGCGCCGTCTTCACGGCGAGCAGGCAACTCTCGGTTCCCCCACTCGTGACTGTGCCGACAACGTCCTCGTCGCCGTTCAGCATGGTGCGCGCGAACCCGAGCACCTCCCGTTCCATGGTCGCCACAGAGGTGAACGTGGTCGGGTCGAGGCCGTTGACCGGCTGCACCATCCGGATGGCGGCCGCCGCGAGCTCATCCAGTTCAGCAAGGCCGCTGTCGTACACGTAGGAGAGCACGTGGCCGCCGTGCGTCGGGGCATCCGCGTCGCGGAGCTCCTGCAGGTGGGCGAGGATGTCTGCGGGTCGCTGCTGGAACTTCATTGGCCGAGTGTTTCCTTCCGAAGGCGATACCGAGCCAGTGAGAGAAGGCTCAGTGCGAGAATCGCCGCGGGTACAACACTAAAGCTCACGATGATGCCCGTGATCGCACCAGCCGACTGCACAACGTCAACACCGGCAACCGACTCCGTGTACCCGGCAATGGCGAGGACGATCGTGAGCACCGTTGCCCCGAGCGCCATGCCCGTGGTCTCCCCCGCCGTCCACATTCCGCCGAACGTGCCCGCCTGGCCGTCACCGTGCGAGGAGGCGTCGTGGGAGATCACGTCCGGGAGCATGGCCATCGGGAGCGACTGCATGCCAGCGTAGGCCGCGCCGGCGACCCCGACCGGGATGTACGCCCACTCTCCTGGAGCCCAGAGAAGGCCCGCCAGGCTGAGTGCAGCGAGGGCGTAGAGGACGGTCGCGTAGGTGAATGTGCGTTCCTTGCCAAGGCGATTCGCAATCATGCCCCACAGCGGTGCGGCCAGAAGCGCGGGAGCGATGAGGGCCACAAACAGGAACGTGACAGCATCTTCACTCTTCAAGACGTACGTGGCGATGTACTGAGCGCCCGCGAGCATGAGCCCCGTCGCGAGTCCCTGCAGCAGGAAGGTCAACAGGAGTGCGCGGAACGGCTGGCTTCGTTTCAGCGCACGGAAACCCGCAGCATAGTTCTCCCGAATTGACACCGGCTTCGGAATCGACGTCGGCACAAGCCCCTTCTTCGCGACGAAGCTGGAGGCGAACAGGCCACCTCCGATGACGAGCCCAGCTATCACCGCCATGAGCAGATATCCGAGGTACGTGCTCCCGCCCCCAATGCTGCGCAGCGCTGGGCCGCCGGCCCCAAACAGCAGGATGGCGAACGTGAGCACCACCACGCGCCAGGTGAGCAGTCGGGTGCGTTCGTCGTAGTTATCCGAAAGCTCGGCAGGCAGCGCGATGTAGGGCACCTGGAACAGGCTGAACGCGGTGGCCGCAAGAACGAACGCCACGAACACCCAAATCCCTGAAACCCATGGGTTCATTCCCGCGGGTACCGCAAACGTGAGAATGAAGAACACGGGAAGGAGAACGGCACCGAGCACCATGAACCGGCGGCGCGAGCCGGTGTGCGCGAGGCTGCGGTCGCTGCGACCGCCAATGACCGGGTCGATCACGACGTCCCACACCTTCGCGACCGTGACCAGCAGGCCAGCGACGAGCGCTGTGACTCCGAGCGTATCGGTCAGGTAATACACGAGAACAAGGCCAGGGAGAGCAGAAAAACCACCAGTGCCGATGGAGCCAATGGCATAGCTCGTGATGGTTTTGCGGGGAAGTCGGGTTGGGCTGCTCGAGCGCTCCGTTGCGGTCATGGTTCCGAGTGTAGCGTTGACAATATGACCGGTACATTCCTCAGCGCCGAGGTCATCGATGACCTCGATGGCGACCTCACTTCTACCCGCACTTCGCAGCAGGCTGTGACGGCGCCGTTCACTGGCGAGAAGATCCACGACCTCCCGCACAGTTCGGTTCAGGATGTCGCGGATGCCGCTCACCGGGCCAGGGCCGCGCAACTCGCGTGGCACGCTGCCGGGTTCGCCCATCGCCGAGCAGTGTTACTGAAGGCGCACGACCTGATCATTGAGCGCCGCGAACTGCTGCTGGACGCGGTCCAGACGGAGACGGGCAAAACTCGGGGCCAGGCGTTCGAAGAGGTATTCCAGTCTGCGAATTGCGCCAGGTATTTTGCGCTGTCCGCGCGCAGGGTCTTGGCCACACACTCCAGGCGCGGCGGCATCCCCATGGTCATCCGCACCCGCGTGCACTACCGCCCGAAGGGGCTCATCGGCATCATCACGCCGTGGAACTACCCGCTGAGCCTCGCCGCCATGGACGTCATTCCGGCCCTCGCCGCAGGCAACGCCGTTCTGCAGAAGGCGGATGACCAGGGAGCGTTGAGCATCCTTGCCCTGCGACGCGCCTTCATCGATGCCGGGGTTCCCGCTGAGGTGTGGACGGTCGTTGCCGGGTCGGGACAGGTGGTCGGCAACGCCGTCAACGACGCGTCAGACTACGTGTGCTTCACGGGCTCGACGGCCACCGGAACACTGGTCGGCGTTCGCGCTGCAGAAGCCCTGCGCGGTGCTTCCCTCGAGCTCGGCGGCAAGAACCCGATGATTGTGCTCGACGATGTGGACCCGGTGAAGGCCGCGCGGAACGCCGTGTACGCGTGCTTTTCCTCGATGGGCCAATTGTGCGTTTCGATCGAGCGGATTTATGTCGATCGTCGAGTGGCCGAGGCGTTCACGAAGGAGTTCGTGGCGCGCACTGCCGCGCTCGTTCAGGGTGCAGCCTTCGATTATTCGACCGATGTCGGTTCGCTCACGCTTCCCAGCCAACTCGAGCGGGTGGTAAGCCACGTCGACGACGCGGTCGCCAAGGGCGCGACCGTCCTCACCGGCGGAAAGGCACGCCCAGACCTTGGCCCGCTGTTCTACGAGCCGACGGTGCTGAGCGGCGTCACCGAAGCCATGGCCTGCTCAGGCGAAGAGACGTTCGGGCCTGTTGTCGCCATCACGCCAGTCGACAGTGTGGAGGAGGCCATCGTCGCCTCAAACTCCACGCCGTACGGGCTGAACGCCTCCGTGTTTGCCCGATCGAAGCGTCGAGCGCGCGAAGTCGCCGCCGCTTTGGATGCCGGGAGCATCAACATCAATGAGGGCTACCGCGCCACATTCTCTTCCGTCGACGCGCCCATGGGCGGCGTCAAGAAGTCCGGCCTTGGCCGACGGAACGGTCCAGAGGGCATCCTGCGCTTCGCCGAATCCCACACCATTGCCGAAGCAACGGGCATCATGACGCTCCCGCGCACGGGAGCAGAATTTGCGAAACTGGGCGGCGTGATGCTGCTTCTGCTTCGCGCACTCAAAGCGATTCGTCGCCGCTGAGAAATCAGGTTGCTTCGGCGTCGAACGGCGCCTGCTTGCCTTCCTCTTCCAGCCGACGCTTGCGCCTCAGATAGGCGGACTCTGCCACGGGAGGCGCGCTCAGGGTCGGGGTGTCGTCGACGAGCGCTTCCCGGATGATGCGGCGCGGGTCATACCTGCGCGGGTCAAGAGTCTTCCAGTCGACCTCATCGAAGTCCGGACCCATCTCTTCGCGCATCCGGTCCTTCGCGCCGTCCGCCATCTTCTTGAGGCTCTTCACAAGACGCGCCAGTTGCGAGGCGTAATAGGGCAAGCGTTCCGGCCCGAGCAGGAACACGGCAAGCACCCCGATCAACAGGAGCTTCTCAAAGGTCAACCCAAACACGAGTTCAGACTAACCTCTCCGGGAGGTCATCCGCTCTAGAGTTAGGGAAGCGAGGAGCAATTGTGGCTGGAAAAGAAATGGACTGGAAGTTCGCCGAGGACTTCGTGGTCGAACCCGAAGACATCGCCCGAGCACGCGCGCGCTCGCTGGAGCTCGGCGTTGAAGCAATCACCCCCGCGATGGGCGCCCAGTTGGCCGTGCTCACCGCGACGACGGTCGCCACGAACATCATTGAGATCGGCACCGGTGCCGGCGTGAGCGGGCTGTGGCTCCTCGCTGGAGCACCCCAGGCCACGCTCACTTCCATCGACATCGAAGCCGACCACCAACAGCACGCCCGCCTCTCGTTCCTTGAGGCCGGATACGCCGCGAATCGGCTCCGACTGATCACCGGCCGCGCGCGCGATGTCCTCCCGCGCATGAACGAGCAGGCATACGACGTTGTGCTCATCGACGCCGACCCGCAATCGGTGATCGAGTATGTGGAGCACGGACTCCGCCTGGTGCGCAGCGGAGGAACCGTGGTGGTCGCCCACGCACTGTGGCATGGCCGCGTCGCCGACCCCGCACACCGCGATGACGTGGTTGCCGGATACCGCAGTCTGTTGCGCGAACTGTCCGCGTCGGATGCCGTGATCAGCGCACTCTCTCCGATCGGTGACGGCCTGCTTCAGCTCACGAGCGTTGAGCACTGACCGTGGAGCGTTTTCGGGTCGTACCCGCTGCCTATATTTTCTTCCGCACCGGGGATGACGTTTTGCTCCAATTGCGGGAAGGCACCGGATTCATGGACGGCCACTGGGCTGCAGCGGCCGCCGGCCACGTTGAGCAGCACGAGAGCGTGTTCGATGCCGCGTGCCGTGAGGCGGAAGAGGAACTGGGTGTCACGGTTGATCCGCGCGCACTCACCCCGCTCACGACAATGCACCGCACAGCAAAAGGCCACCAAGCTGTAGACGAACGAGTCGACTTCTTTTTCGAGTGCACGTCGTGGGCCGGTGAACCGCGCCTGATCGAAACCCAGAAAGCGGCCGACCTTGGTTGGTTCTCTCTGGATGCGCTGCCGCACCCGATCGTTCCGCACGAATTGTTCGTCCTGGAGCGACGTCGCGCCGGAACACTCGAATCCGTCGTGACGTTCGGATTCTAACTACGAGGTCCCGGAATTATTTGGCGGCGGCGACAACTCCCGCGAGGACGTCGTGAAGCTCTTTCGCCTCGGCATCGTTGACGGACACGACAAGGCGTCCACCACCTTCAAGCGGAACGCGCACGATGATGAGTCGACCCTCCTTCACAGCTTCCATTGGCCCGTCTCCGGTCCTTGGCTTCATGGCTGCCATGAATGGTCCCCTTTCGTGGAATCTTCCTCCATTATCCCGCATTTCTCCGACACCAGAAAACCGCGGTGCAGAACGGCGGTCTTAGCGGGCAGGTTTACGGCGATGTTTACGGTGGCGTCCAGTCGGAGCCATCGACCCACCAGCAGTAGTAGACCCAGACCCATTGCCCCGCGATGAAGGCCACGGCGAGCAGCACCCGGTAGATTCGCGACTGGGGAACCGCGAGCGCCCCTGCGAGAGGGAACAGCGGGATGAGAAGGCGGAAAGTGCTCGATTGCGGAAAGAACACCGCCAGCAGGTACAGCCCATAGCTGGCCACCCAAATTCGCAGGGTGACGCCAAGCCGACGCGCCCACGGCGAGAACAGAAACGCGAAGAAGCCGCCAACCACGAGCACGAGGACCACGATGCCGCCCGGCCCTGGCATCCAGAATTCTGCCCCCTGCACCCATGGGGTGAACGGGATGAGTTCTTGATAGCCGAGATAAGGTGCGCGCCAGGCAAGCTCAGTGTCGGTGTATGCGGTGACCGACCCGGTTGCCATCCAGGCCAGGAACGGCCAGGCGAGGCCCATGATGGCGCTGAACACCATCACCCCGAGCAGGAGGATGCGCTCCCACAGCGGGAACGGGTCCCGCGCGCGCGTAACGAATCGGTGCAGGGTGTGGAGGCCGAGCGCGAGCGCAAACGCGAGACCGCTCGGCCGGGTCAGTGCCATGACCGCGATGACCGGAATCAACACGACATAGCGGCGCTTCAGGAGCAGATACAACGCCACGGTGAGCAGGAACACGTGCATGGATTCGGCGTAGGAGACCTGCAGAATCGGTGAGAGCGGGGCGAGGCAAAACAGGACGACCGCGAACAGTGCGCTTTCCCCAGGCAGGACGAGTCGGAGCAGCCGGTACAGCATGAGGGCAGCCCCGAGAGAGAACGCGAGTGAGACGAACACGGAGAGCGGTGCCCACGGCAGCCCGGTGATCACCATGAGTCCCCGCACGAGCAGCGGGTAGCCAGGCATGAACGCCCACGCGTTTTCCATAACGTGGCCGTCCACGGTTTGCGGGAGGTTCGACGGATAGCCGGATGCCGCGACGATGTGGTACCAGGTGCTGTCCCACAACTGGGAGAACGACAGGTAGTCCGGTTGGGCAGCCGTCCACGCGTTGGCCGGCTGACGCGCGGCGAACCACAGCAGGATGCCCGTGGTGATGACCCGCGACACGGTCCACACCACGACGACGCGCAACCACCACGGTGTCATGCGGTAACGGATCCGCACGATCCGGCCGAGCGGCTGGCGCGCGAGACTGGGCTGGTTCACGCCAGGCTGATTCACGCCCGGCTGGTTCACACCCCCGTCAGCCACGCTCTCAGTCCCCGCTCGCACTCGGTGATCTGCGCGGTGTCCACACGTTCATCGTCGGCGTGCGCTCGAAGGGGGTCACCTGGTCCGTAGTTGACTGCGGGGACACCCAAAGCCGAAAAGCGCGCTACATCAGTCCAGCCGTATTTGGGGAACGCTTCACCGCCGACCGCTGTCAAAAACTCCTGGGCGAGCGGTGCATTAAGGCCGGGGCGCGCGCCCTCGGCCAGATCCGTCACCGCACACTCGACGCCGTCGACGCTGGCGAACAGTTCCCGAACGTGCGCCGCCGCCTCCTCGCCGCTCCGGTTCGGGGCGAAACGATAATTGATGCTGACCGTGCACTCGTCGGGAATCACGTTGCCCGCCACGCCTCCGCTGATGCCCACGGCATTCAGCGACTCGCGATACACGAGGCCCTCAACCTCGACCTCGCGCGGCTCATAGGCGGCGAGCGTGGACAGGATGGGGGCAGCGGCGTGGATCGCGTTGCGGCCGACCCAGGCTCGCGCGGAGTGTGCTCGCACACCCCTCGTCGTCACGTCCATGCGCAGCGTGCCGTTGCATCCGCCCTCGATGAGTGCATTCGTCGGCTCACCGAGAATCGCGAAGTCACCGGAGAGGAGCTCGGGCCGATTCCGCGCAATCCTGCCGAGCCCGTTCAGCTCGGAGTCGACCTCCTCCTGGTCGTACCAGATCCAGGTCACGTCGACGAGGGGTTCCGCGAGTTCGGCAGCGAGTTTCAGCTGCACCGCGACGCCCGCCTTCATGTCCACGGTTCCGCGACCGACAAGCACGGAGCCGTCAAGGCGGCTCGGAAAATTCTGATTGATGGGCACGGTGTCGAGATGACCGGCGATGACAACCCTGCGGTCGCGGCCCAAATTGGTTCTGGCGATGACAGCATCCTGATCGCGAATCACCTCAAGGTGCGTGCAGCCGGCGAGTGCGGTCTCGATCGCATCCGCAATCTGCTTCTCGTTGCCCGACACCGACTCGATGTCGCAGAGAGCCTGCGTGAGCTCGATGGAGGAGGTGGTCAGGTCGAGTCTCGGCACTCGGCCAGTTTATCGACTGCGTTCGGCCCCGCTAACCTTGAGGGATGACGGAGACTGCTGCGTGGGGCTACGGGATCGCCACGGTCACCGAGAGTGGAACCACCCTGGATGTCTGGTTTCCCACGCCTCAGCTCGGTTCACTGCCGGCGACGGTAGCGCGACTGGCCGTTCCACCGGAGCTCGAAGGCTTGTCCGGCGCGGATGAACGTCGCGGGGTTCGCCTCGAGTTTGTGACCGTCGAATCAGCACTAGACTCGCCCCCGCGCGACACCGCGGACGCCTACCTCCGGCTTCACCTGCTCAGTCACCGCCTCGTTCAGCCAAACACCATCAACCTTGACGGCATGTTTGGCGTCCTCCCCACCGTCGCGTGGACGAATGCCGGGCCGATCCTCCCGGACGACGCGGCTCGACTCCGCCCGCAGCTCCAGCGCGCGGGCATCAGCGTGCACAGCATCGACAAATTCCCGCGGCTCGTGGACTATGTCGCGCCACCGGGAGTTCGCATCGCGGACGCCAACCGCGTGCGCCTCGGAGCGTACCTCTCACCGGGCACGACGGTAATGCACGAGGGGTTTGTGAACTTCAACGCCGGGACGCTCGGCGCCTCGATGGTGGAGGGGCGAATCTCTCAAGGAGTTGTCGTCGGCGACGGCTCGGACATCGGCGGGGGCGCGTCCATTATGGGCACGCTCAGCGGCGGTGGAACGCAGCGGGTGTCGATCGGCGAGCGTGCACTTCTCGGGGCAAACTCCGGGATCGGTATTTCTCTCGGCGACGACTGCGTCGTGGAGGCCGGGCTGTACGTGACGGCGGGCACGAAAGTGATCGTGGCGGATGCTGCGCCTGGGGCCTCCGGCGCGCAGCCGACCGTCAAAGCCGAAACGTTGTCCGGGCGAAACGGGCTACTGTTCCGCCGCAACTCCGTCACGGGCGCTGTGGAGGTTCTGCAGCGCACCGGCGACGGCATCCGCCTGAACGCCGCCCTGCACGCCTGACTCTGCCTCCCGCAACGGGAAACTGCAGCTAGCGGCGCGGCCAGTCGCGCGCGGTTGGCCCGATGTAGAGCTGCTGCGGACGCCCAATGCGGGTTTCCGGATCCTGGTTCAGTTCACGCCAGTGCGCGATCCAACCGGGCAGTCGACCGATCGCGAACAAGACCGTGAACATCCGAGGCGGGAATCCCATCGCCTTGTAAATCACGCCGGTGTAAAAGTCGACGTTAGGGTACAACTTGCGCTCGATGAAGTAGTCGTCGGCGAGCGCAACCTGCTCCAGCTCCTTCGCAATGTCGAGCAGGTCATCCTGAACGCCCAACGCCTCGAGCACTTCGTCCGCGCTCTCCTTCACGAGGGTCGCCCTTGGGTCGAAATTCTTGTACACCCGGTGGCCGAAGCCCATGAGCCGGATGCCGTCCTCTTTGTTCTTCACACGCTCCACGAATCGCGCCACCGATTGGCCGGACTCCTTGATGTCACCGAGCATCGACAACACTGCCTCATTGGCCCCACCGTGCAGCGGACCGTACAGCGCGTTGATGCCGGCCGAGATTGAGGAGAAGATGTTCGCCTCCGTCGAACCGACCAGTCGAACGGTCGAGGTGGAGGCATTCTGCTCGTGATCTTCGTGGAGGATGAGCAGCCGCTCGAGCGCGCGCGACAGCACGGGGTTGACCACGTAGGGCTCCGCCATGTTGCCGAAGTTCAGCTTCAGGAAGTTGTCGACAAAACTCAACTCGTTGTCCGGGTAGAGGAATGCCTGACCGAGCGCCTTCTTGTGTGCATAGGCAGCAATGACCGGCAGCTTCGCGAGAAGGCGAATGGTGGAAATCTCCACCTGCTCAGGGTCGTGCACGTCGAGCGAGTCCTCATAAAACGTGCCGAGCGCTCCGACGGCGCTGGAGAGCACGGACATCGGATGCGCGCTGTGCGGCAGCGCGTCGAAGAAGCGACGCAAGTCCTCGTGCAGAAGTGTGTGCCTGCGGATTTTGTCCTCGAAGACGTCCAGTTCGACGGCGGTCGGAAGCTCGCCGTGAATCAACAGCCAGGCGACCTCGAGGTAGGTGGAGTTGGCGGCCACGTCTTCGATCGCGTATCCGCGGTACCGAAGGATGCCGGCATCCCCGTCAATGTAGGTTATGGCGCTCTTCGTCGCTGCCGTGTTCACGAAACCCTGATCGAGCGAGGTGAGCCCGGTCTGCTTCGTGAGCGTGGAGAAGTCGATAGCGTTCACACCTTCGGTGCTGGCCAGAATGGGGAACTCGGCACTACCGCCTGGGTAGCTCAGAGTCGCCTTGGCGTCATCAGGTACAGCGTCAGTCACCCGTACAGCCTAATTGGCTCCGAGGTCGACTGTGGAACCGTCTAACGTTCTCCGTGCTTACTTGGGGATTTTCTCCAAGCGCCGTGCCGCGCTGCGAATGCTGTCGTCCGAGGCGGTGAGGGCAATACGCACGTGCGTGTCATCGCCGTAGAACGTGCCGGGGACGGCGAGAATGCCAAGCCCGGCAAGCAGGTCGACCGTATCCCAGGCTGGAGCACCCCGCGTGGCCCACAGGTACAGCCCGGCCTCGCTGTGGTCAATGCGGAACCCTTCAGATTCCAGCGCGTCTTTCAGAACCTGCCGCCTCCCGCGGTACAGCTCCCGCTGCACGTCGACGTGTTCTTCGTCACCGAGCGCAGCGATCATGGCCGCCTGAATCGGTGCTGGAGGGATCAGTCCGAGGTGTTTGCGTACGCCGAGCAACTGCCCGAGCACTTGCGAGCATCCGCCGACGAAGCCGGCCCGGTAGCCGGCAAGATTGGACTGTTTGCTGAGCGAGCACACGGCGAGGATGTTGTGGCGGGACCCGTCGATGACCCGCGGGTCAAGAATGCTTGGTGTCGGCTTGTCCCCCGCCCAGTTCAGTTCGGTGTAGCACTCGTCGCTCGCGATCACGGCGTCGAGCTCTCTTGCCCTCGCGACGGCGGCACGCAACTCGTCGATGGACAGCACGCGGCCATCCGGGTTGCCCGGGCTGTTCAGCCACACGAGGCGGGTGGTTTCCGGCCAGAGCGCCGGGTCATCCTCGGCGACAGCGTTCGCCCCCACCACGGCTGCACCGAGGGCGTAGCTCGGATACGCCACGGCAGGATGCACGACCGTGTCGCCCGCGCCGAGACCAAGCAGTAGTGGCAGTCCGGCCACAAACTCTTTCGACCCGATGGTGGGGAGCACGTTCGCGACCCCAAGCTCAACTCCGCGTCTGCGCGCAAACCACTCGACGATTGCTTCGCGCAGCTGTGGTGTCCCGGCCGTCTGCGGATACCCATGGGCATCCCCTGCTGCGGCCAGCGCCCGCTGGATGATCTCCGGCGTTGGATCGACGGGCGACCCCACCGAGAGGTCGATGATGCCCTCTGGATGCTCGCGCGCCCGCGCCGCGTAAGGTTCAAGCGCATCCCAGGGGAAGTCCGGAAGTGTCAACGGCATTGGCCAGCCCATCGTCGCTCAGACATCGAATGCCCGAAAGTCAGTTGTCGGTGTTGTTGATGTTCGCGGGCAACGCGGCGACGATCGGGTGGTCTTTGTGGATGACGCCGACCTTGGCTGCACCGCCGGGCGATCCCAGGTCATCGAAGAATTCGACGTTCGCCTTGTAGTAGTCAGCCCACTGCTCCGGGGTGTCGTCCTCGTAGTAGATTGCCTCGACCGGACAGACCGGCTCGCACGCACCGCAGTCGACGCATTCGTCCGGGTGGATGTACAGCATCCGATCGCCCTCGTAAATGCAGTCCACCGGGCATTCGTCGACGCAGGCGCGATCTTTGACATCAACGCACGGCAGGGCGATCACATAGGTCACGGTGAGTCGACGTCCTTCCCCGTTTCGGAAACCTTAACCATCGTAGCCCGGGAAAACGTCCAACGACTCGGCCACGCGAGCACCAGGAGTGAGATCACCATCACTCCGTAGGCCCACGTGTAGCCGGGCGTGTTCGCGGGAATCAACACGGATCCGCCTGGCCCGGTCTGGGCCAGCATCCAGACGGCTGCGATCAGGCCTGCTGCGGCGAAGCCAGCGACGACTCGTGTGGCGAACAGGAGCCTCAGCCCACTGAGGAATAGCGCGGAGATACCGAGCGGGACGAGTGCCCACACCGCCTGGTAATTGGCCGTGCCGATCACCCCGATGATCCCGCCAAGTAATACTGCGATCAGGCAGGAGGCAACGCGGCCGAGGATTCCCAGGTTCGACCACTCCACCCCGACATCCCGCTCCACACCGTTCTGTCGGAACAGTTCGATTCTGCCGATCGGCTCGACCTGCCCACCGGAGTGCACAATGGTGTCTCCGGCGACCGTGAGCTGGGTTCGGTACGCATTCAGTGCGGCGACTTTTCGCTCGAGAACACCGCTCACGTCGACGCGAATGTCGCCTTGCTCTTCCGCTCCGGACGCCACGATCGAGAAATACGGAACGTTGGTCATGAGTGCTGCCATCGTGGCCGCCTCGTGGGTTCTGATGTGGTCCGGATGCCCATAACCTCCCCGTTCGTCGTAACTCACGATCGCAGTCGGCTGCACCTCGGCGATGACAGCCACAATGTCGGCGACGATGTCCCCCAATTCCGCTGTCGAGAGCGTGGCGTTTGCGCTCGGCTCCTGCACCAACGGTGGCTCGGACAGTGGTTCGGCTCCCGATGGCCCCCATTGCATCCCCGAGTCACGGTATTTGTGCGGTTGCGACCCCTCCGCGCGGGCCCCGTCGGTTCCGAGAATCCGAAAGTCGGTTACGCCCAGGGCCTTCATGGCTGAGACGAGTTCCGTCTCCCGGTACTCGCCGAGTGCGTCACCGCTCAGGTGCTGGAGCTCGGCCGGAACGACTTCGCCGCGTTCGCCACGCGTGCACGTGATGAGAGTCACGGATGCGCCCGCGTCGATGAGCGTCGCGATGGTGCCGCCCGTAGCGATGGTCTCGTCGTCAGGATGGGCATGCACGAACAGCACATGTTCCCCCCACTGCGGCGTAGTCACAGTGGACAGAATACGCACGCCGAGATAATGTTGCTTGGTAAGGATAGCCTTACCAAACGTATCCATTGACGTCGTAGTGATCTGCGACACACCGTGAAGTGAACCGTGATCGCCAACCTCCTCATCGGCCTACGTGAAGGCCTCGAAGCGGCCCTCGTCGTCGGAATTCTCGTGGCCTACCTCGTGAAACTAAAGCGCCGCGAAGTTCTTCCCCGACTCTGGCTCGGGATCGGGCTTGCCATAGCCCTGTCCCTCGGCATCGGCGCACTCCTCACTTTCGGTGCCTACGGATTGAGTTTCGAAGCGCAAGAGCTCATCGGAGGAAGCCTGTCCATCCTCGCCACCGCTCTCGTCACCTGGATGATCTTCTGGATGCTGCGCACCGCGCGTACCCTGGGCAGCTCACTCCGCCACGACATCGACAACCACCTTGACGGGGCTGGCTGGGGTCTCGTGCTCGTTGCGTTCCTCGCGGTCGGCAGGGAAGGCATCGAAACGGCTCTGTTCCTGTGGGCGGCGGTGCAAGCCACGGGAGAAACCACACTCCCGCTCCTCGGAGCGAGCATCGGAATCCTGCTGGCAATCGGAATCGGCTACCTCATTTACCGAGGCGTCGTGAGAATCAATCTGGCGAAGTTCTTCGCGTGGACGGGGTTCTTCCTCATCCTCGTGGCCGCTGGCGTGCTCTCCTATGGCGTGCATGACCTTCAGGAGGCCGGTGTACTTCCAGGCCTGCATGCACTCGCATTCGATGTGAGCGGCGCCATACCGCCTGGGAGCTGGTACGGCGTGCTGCTGAAGGGCACCATCAACTTCACGCCGGCAACAACCTGGGTCCAGGCCGTGGTTTGGGTGCTCTACACAGTGCCGGTGCTCGCACTGTTCGTCCGCGCACTTCGGCAACCAAAGAAGATCCAACACTCGCAGCCGGACCCCGAACTCGCCTCACAAGGAGCCTGATGACCCGCATACGACCCGCACTCTTTGCTTGCGCTGCCCTTCTAGCGTTCAGCCTGACCGGCTGCGTTCAGAGCAACGGTACAGAGTCCGGCGCAACCCGGCTGACGGTGGAAAGCACCGTAGACAGTTGCGCGACGTCTGTCGATTCCGCGCCACGCGGAAGCGTCGTTTTCACGGTCAAAAATTCTGGCGACCAGGAAACCGAGTTTTACCTTCTCTCCGAGGACGGTTCGCGCGTCGTCGGAGAGGTGGAACACATCGGCCCGGACACCAGCCGGGATCTCACGGTGAGCCTCGAACCCGGCACGTACTTCACAGTCTGCAAGCCCGGCATGACCGGCGACGGCGTTGGCCGCGCAGAATTTACTGTGACCGAATAAGCAGGAGGATTCTCTCCTAGGAACCTGGCTTCGTGTACGTCACCGTGTAGTTGGCGATGAAGCCATCCTTGTCATCCTTGGACACCACGACGAGCACTCCATAGGGTTCTTTCGTGAACACGTTGCCCTTGGCGTCCACCGTGGTGTCTCCCGTGGCCTGAGAATCAAACCCCGCGGCGGTCATCTGGGCGGTAATGGCGTCCAGCGCGTCAGCGCTGCTCACCTTGATGGTCACGTTCCAGACCTTGCCCTCATCGCCGCCAATGCCCGCACCGAAAATCACATCACCCGCAGCCAGCGGAATATCGCTTGGGAAGTCGGCTGGCACACCCACACCACCGAGATCAACCTGGCCGCCAGTCACGTTGTTCACAAGACTTTCGAGGGGGTTGGCACACGCGGTCAGCACGGGGGCAAGCGCGAGCGACATCACGATTGCTGCGGGAACGAGAATGCGCTTAGGGGTTCTGGTCATGGCCTTAATTCCTCATCATTTCTGGGGCTGGGTCACTGATCTCCGCACAGCGTACTACGGGGCAGCGCCGCGGGGATAGCCCGGACGAGGTGAGTTAGGCGTTCGCGCGCTTGAGGCTCGCGGTTGCTCGCGCTCTGGCATTTTGGTCAAGTTCGACCTTGCGGATGCGCACAAATTCAGGCGTCACTTCCACGCACTCGTCCTCGCGAGCGAACTCCAGGCACTCCTCGAGGGTGAGCTGACGCGACGGTGTCATCCGTTCAAAGGTGTCCGAGGTCGACTGGCGCATGTTCGTCAACTGCTTTTCCTTCGTAATGTTGACGTCCATGTCCTCCGCGCGCGAATTCTCGCCGACGACCATACCTTCGTAAACCTCTTGAGTCGGCTCGACGAAGAACGACATCCGCTCCTGAAGCGCGACCATGGCGAATGGCGTGGCAACGCCAGCACGGTCAGCAACAATAGACCCGGTGTTGCGGGTCACAATAGAGCCTGCCCACTCGCCATAGCCGTGCAGGATGGCATTCGCGATTCCGGTTCCGCGAGTGATCGTGAGGAATTCCGTGCGGAAGCCAATAAGGCCGCGCGACGGAACAATGAACTCCATCCGCACCCAGCCAGTGCCGTGGTTGCTCATGCCGTCCATGCGGCCCTTTCGGGCTGCGAGAAGCTGAGTGATCGCGCCGAGGTGCTCCTCCGGCGCATCAATCGTGAGGTGCTCAAACGGCTCGTGAACCTTGCCGTCGATGCGGCGGGTAACCACCTGCGGCTTGCCGACAGTCAACTCGAAGCCTTCTCGGCGCATCTGCTCGACGAGGATCGCGAGAGCCAGCTCGCCACGGCCCTGGACTTCCCAGGCGTCCGGGCGACCGACGTCCAGCACCCGCAGGGACACATTTCCGACGAGCTCGCGGTCGAGGCGGTCCTTGACCATGCGTGCCGTGAGTTTGTGACCCTTGATCTTTCCGACGAGCGGGCTCGTGTTCGTGCCGATCGTCATGGAGATTGCGGGGTCGTCCACCGAAATTGCCGGCAGCGGGCGGATGTCGTCAGGATCGGCGAGAGTGTCGCCGATCGTGATGTCCGCGAATCCGGCAACCGCGACAATGTCGCCTGGACCGGCACTTTCTGCCGGGTAACGATCCAGGGCTTTCGTGATCATGAGCTCGGTGACGCGCACGTTGTGCACTTCACCGTCCTTGCGCACCCACGCGACGGTCTGCCCCTTCTTGAGCGTGCCGTTAAAGATACGCAGGAGCGCGAGGCGGCCAAGGAATGGCGACGCGTCCAGGTTTGTGACGTGCGCTTGAAGTGGCGCCTCCGGATCGTAGCTGGGGGCCGGAATGTGCTGAAGGATCGCCTCGAAGAGCGGCTCAAGGTCGTCGTTGTCCGGAAGCTCCCCATTGCCCGGTTTGTTGAGGCTCGCGGCGCCATTGCGTCCAGACGCGTACACGATGGGGACATCGAGAATCGCGTCGAGGTCAAGGTCGGGAACATCGTCGGCGAGGTCGCTCGCGAGACCGAGCAGAAGATCCTGGCTCTCCGCAACCACGTCGTCGATGCGGGCATCCGGGCGGTCGGTCTTATTGACGAGCAGGATCACCGGCAGCTTCGCCTCGAGCGCTTTGCGCAACACGAAACGGGTCTGCGGTAGCGGGCCCTCGCTCGCATCAACGAGCAGCACGACGCCGTCGACCATGGAAAGTCCGCGCTCCACCTCGCCACCGAAGTCAGCGTGACCCGGGGTGTCGATCACGTTAATCGTCACGGGCCCGTCAGTCGCATGTGCACCGGCGTAGCTGATGGCGGTGTTCTTGGCGAGGATGGTGATGCCCTTTTCGCGTTCCAAATCACCGGAGTCCATGGCGCGCTCTTCGACGTGCGCGTGCTCGCCGAAAGAGTTTGTCTGGCGCAGCATGGCGTCGACGAGAGTGGTCTTACCGTGGTCGACGTGCGCGACAATTGCCACGTTGCGCAAGTCGTTGCGGGTGGCAATAGGCATGGGTGTAGTGTCCTCGATCTTTTTGTGGGGGGCAGTCAATACTACTTGACCCGCGCCACTCTCGCCGTCGCGCCGGTGAATCGCCGCTCGTGGGCTCGTTATGCGCCGAGCTTGAGACCGGCCCCGGGGATGGCAGCGAGGAGTTCCCGCGTGTAATCGGTCTTCGGGTTGTCGAACACCTCGTCCACTGTCGACGCCTCCACGATCTGCCCCTGGCGCATCACGCACACATTGTCGGCGATCATGCGAACCACGGCGAGGTCGTGGGTGATGAACAGGTAGGTCAGGTCGAGGTCCGACTGAAGTTCGGCCAGTAGCGTCAAAATCTGCCCCTGCACGAGCACATCGAGCGCAGACACGGCCTCATCCAGAATCACGATTTCCGGTTTGAGCGCGAGAGCTCGCGCCACGGCAACACGCTGGCGCTGGCCTCCGGAGAGTTCGCCGGGATACCGTGTTGCCAAGTTCGGCGGCAGTGCCACCTGTTCCAAGAGCTCGGTCACGCGGTCTCTGCGGGACTCGTGATCTCCCGCACCGTGAATGACGAGCGGTTCGGCGATGATGCTGCGGATGTTGCGCAACGGATCCAACGAACCGTACGGGTCCTGGAACACCGGCTGCATCTTGCTGCGAAGCTCAAACAGCTCTCGCCTGCTCAATCCAGCGGTGTTTTGGCCGGCAATCGTGATCGTGCCGCTCGTGGAGTCTTCCAACTGAAGCAGGAGCTTCGCCACTGTTGACTTCCCCGACCCGGACTCCCCCACGAGGGCCATGGTGGTGCCACGCTCGACGGTGAAGCTCACATCGTCGACGGCCGTGAGGTAACGTCCCTCACCAACCCCGCCGCGAATCTTGAATACCTTCGTGAGGTTCTCGACGACGATGACCGGCGAGCCGGAGCCGCCGGAAATTGTGGCACGACTCGGCTGCGTCGCCGTCGGCTTGTCTTCGCGTTTGGCACTCTCGTGGGACTTCTGGATCCGCCTCGAGGCAAGACTCGGCGCGGCAGAGACGAGCCGCTGCGTGTAGGGGTGCCGTGGGTTTTCAAGGATCTCGGCGGACGGACCAGATTCGACGATCTTGCCCCGATACATCACGACGAGTTGCTCTGCGCGCTCGGCAGCCAGCCCAAGGTCGTGGGTAATAAACAGTAGGGCGGTGCCCGCCTCCCTCGTCATCGTCTCGAGGTGGTCGAGGATGACTTTCTGCACCGTGACGTCCAGCGCCGACGTTGGCTCATCGGCGATGAGAAGTTTCGGCTTTGCCGCGAGACCCATGCCAATCAGTACTCGCTGCCGCATCCCACCGGAGAACTGGTGCGGGAATTGCCTCAGCCGCTTGTCCGCGTCTTTGAGACCGGCGAGCTCCAGCGCTTTGGTGGCCTCGAGCTTCACGGCCCGTCGACCCGACGCCACGCCGTTCGCTCGAACCGCCTCCTCCATCTGGAAACCAACGCTCCACACCGGGTTGAGGTTCGACATGGGATCCTGCGGAACAAATCCGATTCCCCGCCCTCGCACGGTTTCAATTTCGGTGCGCGACATCGTCGTCAGATCGCGACCATCGAACAGCACCTGGCCGCCGGTGATCTTTCCCGACCCCGGAAGCAGGTTGATGATCGCGTGCGCCATCGTCGACTTGCCCGAACCAGACTCACCGACCACGGCAACCGTGCCGCCCGGCATGAGCGTCATGCTCACGCCGTCAAGCGCCATGACCATGCCGTCCTGATTGGGGAATCCCACTTTGAGGTCTTTGACCTCCAGTAGCGGCTGCAGCGCCGAGGAGTTCACGCGCTCGGCGTACTCGGTCGATTCGGTCGCGCTCATCGTTGAGCTCTCGCTTTCGGGTCAAGGGCATCGCGCACGAGTTCGCCAAGAGAAATGAACGCGAACACGGCGAGGAAGAGTGCGGCGGACGGATAGATCAGGGTCAGTGGTGCCGTGCGCAGGTACGTCTGGGCCTGATTGATGTCATTACCCCAGGACATGATGTCGGATCCCAGTCCCACCCCGAGGAAGGACAGGCTCGCCTCGGCGACAATGGCGCCGGCGAGCGACAGCGTCGTGATCACAATCACCGGCGCGATCGAGTTCGGCAGCACATGCTTGACCAGAATCTTGATGCGAGACATACCGAGAGCCGTCGACGCCATCACGAAGTCGGCATTCTTCACTCGCAGAATCTCCGATCTCAGAACACGTGCCGTGGCTGGCCACGCGAACAATCCGATCGCCAGGGAAATGCTCCACACGCTTCGATACTGCGAAAGCACCGACATGATGACCACGGCCGCGAGGATGTAAGGAATCGAGAAGAAGATGTCCCCGACGCGCGAGAGCACCGAGTCGATCCATCCGCCGTAGAAACCGGCAAACGCACCGAACACCAGCCCCAGGATCGTCGTCAGGGCGATGACGATGAAGCCCACCGCGAGGGACGTTGATGCCCCGTACAGGAGCCTCGAGTAGATGTCGCAGCCCTGCTTGGTAAACCCGAACGGATGACCTTCGGCAGACGGCCCGTTGCTGTTGGCGAGATAACACTCATTGTTGGGCGGAGTATCCGTGAACAGCCACGGGAACAGCGCGATCACAATGAGCGCGAGAATCATGACGGAGGAGATCCAAAACAGCGGGCGCCCCTTCAAGTCGCGCCAGGCATCCAGCCACAGGTTGCTGCGCTTCTCTGCCACCTTGACCGCATCGACGCCGAAACTCTCGTCGTCCATCGTGGGTGCAACAAAGTGGGGAATCGCCCCCCGGCGTGCCGTGGTGGCCCGCTCAGCGGGTTCCATTTCATTTGACATAGCGAATCCTTGGGTCCAGCAGTCCATACAGCAGGTCGACAACGAGGTTCACGGCCAGGTAGAGCAAAACCATCACCGTCACAAAGGACACGACGGTTGGCCCTTCCCCGCGGATGATCGCCTGGTAGAGCGTATTTCCGACGCCGGGAACGTTGAAAATGCCCTCGGTGATCGTGGCCCCAACGAGAAGCACTCCAAAGTCGGTCGCCAAATAGGTGACGCTGGGAATGAGCGAGTTGCGCAGGATGTGAACGGGGATGACTCTCCGACGGCTGAGCCCCTTGCTGTATGCCGTTCGCACGAAGTCCTGATTCATGGTCTCGATCGTTGATGATCGGGTCAGGCGCATGACCTGCGCAAAGCTTGCAGAGGCAAGAACAACCGCGGGCATGATCAAGTCCTGAAGCGGGGCTCCGCTCCCGACCGTCGTTCTGAACCAGCCCAGCCAGACGCCGAAGACATACTGAATGACAAATGCCGTCACAAAGATGGGCAACGAGATCAACACCAGGCTCACGCCGAGCGAGGCGTTGTCAAAGAACTTTCCCTTGCGAAGACCCGAAACGAGGCCAACCAGGATGCCCGCCGCCGACAGCATCCCCAGGGCCATCGTTGCCAACGTGGCCGTCACTGGGAAAGTGCGCGCCAGGATGGCGTTGATCGGCTCCCCGGAGAAGGAAACACCGAAGTCTCCGCGGAACAGCCCTCCGATGTAGAGGAAGTACTGCACGAAGAATGGCTGATCCAGGTGGTACTGCGCACGCAGCTGGGCCACGATGGCGGGGTTTGGGGTCTTGTCGCCGAACAGGGCAATGATGGGGTCACCCGGCATCACAAAGACCATGAAGTAAATAAGAAGGGTAGTTCCGAAGAACACAGGGATTGCCTGTAATACCCGGCGAAAAATATAGAGGGTCACGCGGCGTCCTTGCCGATGAGGATCTCGAAGATCTGAGTAGTTTCTGTGTACATAACTGTGCCCCTCGACGCTATCAGAACGACTCGCGGGCGAAAGATAGCACGAGGGGTGACGATTGTCTCGTCACCCCTCGCACTCACCAGTGAGAAACCGGTGCTACTTCTTGGTGATCTCGTAGTACAGCGGAACCGAGTTCCAGCCGAACTGCACGTTGGAAACGGAGGTACCGTATCCACCGGTCACGTTCGAGTACCACAGCGGGATAACCGGCAGGTCCTGGAGCATGATCTCCTGAGCCGCCTGGAAGTCGGCGTTGGCCTCATCCAGGGTGGCTGCCGTCGAGCCCTTCTTCAGCAACGCGTCGAACTCGGGGTTCGAGTAGTCACCGTCGTTGGATCCCGCGTTGGTCGCGTAGAGCGGGCCGAGGAAGTTGAACAGACCCGGGTAGTCCGCCTGCCATCCGGTACGGAACGGAGTCTGGATCGTCCGGTTCGTGATGAGCGTGCGTGCTTCCTTGAAGGTCGGATACGGTGCGCCTGCGGCGTCGATACCCAGCGTGTTCTTGACGCTGTTCAGAACCGCGTCAACCCAGGCCTGGTGTCCACCGTCTGCGTTGTACGCAATCTGGAAGGTACCCGTCCACGGTGAGATCGCGTCGGCCTGGGCCCACAGCTTCTTCGCCTCGTCCGGGTTGTACGCCAGAACCTCTGCGCCCTTGAGCGAGTCGCTCCAACCAGCGATCACCGGTGAGGTGAAGTCGGAGGCTGGGGTGCGAGTTCCTTCGAAGATCACGTCGGTGATCTCTTTGCGGTTGATCGACATGGACAGCGCCTTGCGACGCAGGTTGCCCTCTTCGCCACTGAAGTGCGCGAGGCGCTCCGGGATGGTGAAGGACTGGAAGATCGCCGCGGCCTGGTTCACGGCACGGTCGCCGAGGTCAGACTGGAACGTGGCAAACGCGCTGTTCGGGATCGCGTCCAGAACATCGAGGTTGCCGCTGAGCAGGTCAGCGTATGCAGCGTCCTGGCTCTGGTAGAACGTGAACGTGAGTCCGCCGTTCATCGGCTTGCGCGGGCCCGTGTAGTCCGGGTTCACGACGAGGTCAATCTTCTCGTTGTGCTTCCACGCACCGTCTCCGGCCAGCATGTACGGGCCGTTTCCTGACGGGTTCTCACCGAACGCGGCGAGGTCAGCCCAAGCCGACTTCGGCACCGGGTAGAACGCCGAGTAGCCCAGACGCAGCGGGAAGTCCGCGAGCGCCGAGGTGAGCTTGATGGTGAACGTGGTGGGGTCCACGACGTTCAGGCCGGTGAGCTCGGTGTCCTCGTCATAGCTGAAGCCTTCGATGTCCTCGAAGAAGTAGCTGGAGAGCTGCGCGTTGCTTGCCAGTGCGCCGTACTTCCACGCGGTGACGAAGCTGTCAGCGTCGACAGGGTCGCCGTTCGTGAAGGTCAGTCCCGGCTTGATCTTGACGGTGAACGTGATGTTGTCATCCGTGGTGATCGAGTCGGCGACGTCGTTGTGCGGCGCGCCCTTTCCGTCGTAGTAGACCAGACCCGCGAAAATCGAGTCGAGGATCTTTCCGCCACCAACTTCATTGGTGTTGGTCGGAATCAACGGGTTCTGCGGCTCCGAGCTGTTCGCCGTAATGATTGCGGTGGAGTCACCACCGGTGCTGGGGGTCTCCGCTGCCGGGGCGCACCCGGTCAGGGCCATGGCAGATACGAGCGCAATTGCGCCAGCTGCCATTCCTACACGTCTGAGTTTCACTGTTCCTCCTGTGGAAGAGATATGGGATAGGCACGACGTGTTGTTCGCATCGTGCCCTGCTCGATACTAGAAGAACTTCGTGGCAGCCCCCACCCGTTCGGGTGACAGGTGATCCAATTGTTATCACTCAACGCCCAGCGAGAACCCCTAGCGCGATGCGCTCAGCCGGTTTTCCCGGCTTTCCCGTTGCTTGTCCGGGTCGGGCAACGGCACGGCAGCGATAAGGCGCCTCGTGTACGGATCTTTTGCCCCCCGCAGGATTTCGTCGCGGGTTCCCTGCTCAACAAGCTTCCCGTTGCGCAATACCGCGATGCGGTGCGCGAGCTGGTCGACGACGGCAAGGTCGTGGCTGATGAACAGGCAGGCGAAGTTCAATTGCTGCTGCAATTCGAGCAGCAATTCCAGGAATCTTGACTGAACGGAAACGTCGAGAGCGGAAGTCGGCTCGTCCGCAACCAGAAGCTGCGGGCTGAGGGACAGCGCACGGGCGATCCCAATGCGCTGTTTCTGACCGCCGGAGAGCTCGTGTGGGTAGCGGTTCCGGAAGAACGTGGGCAGCTCTACCTGTTCGAGGAGGTCCTCCACCTTGCGGTCGAGTTCCTTGCCTTTGGCTACGCCAGCAAGAAACATCGGTTCGCCAATGCTCTGGCCGACCGGCATCCTTGGGTTCAGCGACGATGCGGGATCCTGAAACACGATTCCGGTCTTGCGCCGCAGAAGCCGGAGCTCTTTGGTCGGCATGCTCGCCATATCCTTGCCGACGACGCGCAATTCCCCCTCGGTAATGGGGATGAGGCCCATTGCGGCACGACCGATTGTGGTCTTTCCCGAACCAGACTCCCCGACGAGCCCGAGCAACTCGCCCGGGTGAATGGCAATCGATACGTCGTCCACGGCTCGGAACGCCGGGACTCGCCCGCGCTTCGGATAGTCGATAGTCACATTCTTTAGTGAGAGGACCGGCTCGTCTGCAGCTTCCGTGGTGGGGAGCAGGCGTTCCTGGTTTGCACCTAGGTGCGGCACTGCGGAGAGAAGCTCGATCGTGTACGGCTCGACCGGCTTCGCGAAAATCTGGTGCACCGTTCCGGACTCGACGATGAGACCGTTCCGCATGACCACAACTCGGTCGGCGAGGTCCGCCACAACACCCATGTCGTGAGTGATGAGCACAATCGCGGAGTCCAGCCGCTTGTGCAGGTTGCGCAGTAGATCGAGGATCTCGGCCTGCACCGTCACGTCGAGAGCCGTCGTCGGCTCATCGGCAATGAGAAGGTCAGGGTCACAGGAAATCGACTGGGCAATCATGGCCCGCTGGCGCTGTCCGCCGGACAGTTGGTGCGGATAGGAGTTAAACGCCTTCGTCGGATCCGGCATCTCCACCATGGTGAGCAGCTCGATCGCGCGATCCTTCGCGGCGGCAGGGCTGACCCCGTAGTGCTGCCGGAGAGTCTCCACAATTTGAAAACCGATGGTGTAGACCGGGTTGAGGGCCGTCATCGGCTCCTGGAAGATGACCGCGATCTTCTCGCCACGCACCCGACGCATCGCGTTATCGCGCATTCCGCGGAGTTCGACACCGTTGAGTTTGACGCTTCCCCGGATGCGGCTGTTCACCGGGAGAAGATTCAGAACTGCCATAGAGCTCGCGCTCTTGCCCGAGCCGGATTCCCCGACGATGGCAAGCACCTCGCCCTTATTCACCTGATAGTTGAGTTTGATAGCCGCGGGCACCCACTCATTGTCGACACCAAAGTCGACGCTGAGATCCGTCACCTCAAGCACCGGAACGCCCTCCTGAGCGACCGGTGTGACCTCTTCCCTCGAATCGAACGCGGAAGCTGTTGCGTCAATGTTGGTCATCTGCCTGGTCTTTCTGTCGGCAACCACGCCTCAGCACCTGCGACGATAGACGAATGTTCCATTCGCGTTTCAATCGTGTGCTTGCCGTCGTGACGTGGCTGTTGTGTCTTTCCGGGGTTGTTGCTGTTGTCGTGGCTGGTTCGGATGCTGCTGCGCACTACCTGCCCCTGCTTGCTTTGATTGCCGTGGTGTCGTGGGCTGGCCTGTGGCGACCCTCCCTGGCGCTGGACGACGAGGCGATAACCGTGGTCAATACTTTCGCGACCACTGTCATACCGTGGGCCGCCCTCATCCAGGTGGACACGAAGTACGCTCTCACGCTGGTCACCCCAGGTCGCCGCCTCCCGGTCACGGTCGCCCCAGCACCGGGCCGGCTTGCTACGGCGCTCAGCAACCGCGACATGAAGGGTATTTCCGCGCCCACAAGCGCAGATGGCGGCGTGCGTCCAGGCGACCTCCCGAATTCCGATTCGGGAGCCGCAGCACACCTCGTGCGCCAGCGCTGGCAACGCCTTCTTGACGAGGACCGCATTGCTGTCGGAACCGCCGACACCGCTGCTGTCCTTCGGCGAGTGCACTGGACGGTGATTATCGTGTGCGCGCTCCTGACGATCGCCACCATCGTGGCGCTCGCGCTGAACTAGAACGGCCGTCATGAGGTGGACTGTTCCTTCATCCGGCGCGCAACGAACTTCCGCTGACGTGGATCGAACGCGTCCCGCAAGCCATCACCGATGAAGTTCACGGTGAGAGCAATGATGACGATAAACACACCGGGCCACACGAACAGGTACGGCCGGGTGCTGAACGCCGTCTGGTTCTGGCTGATGATGAGCCCCAACGATACGTCAGGGCTGCGGATTCCGAACCCAAGGTAGCTGAGGCCGGTCTCGAGAAGAATCGCCGCTGCCATGATGAGCGTCGTCGAGACGATCACGACACCGACAGCATTCGGGAGGATGTGGCGGAACATGATTCTCGCGTCCCTGGCGCCGGAGACGCGCGCTGCATCCACGTACTCCCGCTCTCGCAGGGTGAGGAACTCACCGCGCACCAGACGGGCGAGCCCGGTCCAGAGGAAGAGACCGAGCACGAGCGAGAGGCCGAGCACGCCGAGGCCCTTGAAGTGTTCGCTCGCGATTTTTCCCACGACAGCACCGAGCACGATCACGGGAATCACGATCACGAGGTCGGTGAACCGCATGAGCACCGATTCCACCCACCCGCGGTAGTACCCGGCTACGGCGCCAACAACGGTGCCGATCACCGCGACCAGGGCACCAATGATGAACATCACAATGAGCGAGTTCTGCACGCCACGCATCACCATGGAGAAGTAGTCGATCCCGATCAAGGTCTGGCCGAACGGGTGCTCTCCCAGGTGGATCCCCTCTCCGCCGAGCCAGGTGGGAATGAGTGACAGCGTCGGTGCACCACCGTTCAGCAGTGGCGGCAAATCGGTGTACGTGTACTTCCACCAACCGGGGAGACCGAACACTCCGATCGAGGAAAGGGAGAGCACGATCACCGCGAGGAATACACCCAGGGAGGTCAGCGCAACCCAGTTGCGCAGGAAGCGGTCCAGAATCAGTCGACCCTGGCTCTTCCCGACCGTTATGGCCCTGACCTCGGCATCGTCAACGATGGGGCCAGGTTCGCCTTCATTCAGGATCGTCATCCGCGGGTCCTCACTCTCGGGTCAAGAGCCGAGTAGGTCATGTCGGCGATGAAGTTGAACACGATCACCATGACCGCGACCACCACGAAATACCCCATCACGGGGTTTGGATCCGGTAATCGAAGTCCGACCTGGAACAGGTTTCCCATTCCGGAAAACGCGAACACTTGCTCGGTGATGATGGCGCCACCGAGAAGAGCACCAAAATCTGAGGCGACGATGGTGGCGATCGGAATGAGCGAGTTGCGGAAGGCGTGCCGCACGATGACAACCCGCTCCGGCATGCCCTTGGCGCGCGCCGTGCGAATGTAATCCTGGTTGAGCACGTCGAGCATTCCCGCTCGGGAGAATCTCGTATACCCCGCGAAGCCGATCAACATGAGGGTCAGAGTCGGGAGCAGCAGGTGGGTGAATGAGTCAATCCCATGCATCCAGATATCGCCGCCGAGATTCGGGGTTTGCGAACCGACTGTGGCGATGGGTCGACCGTTGATGGCTGACTGGTCCAGGTATTGAGGCCAGGACTGCATGAGCCGGTCCACCAGGATGAGCGATGCCGAGAGGACAGCAGTCAAGGCACCAACGCGCATGTTCAGGCCCCGGTCGGGGCCACCCACGAAGTAACCGGATACCAAACCAACCACGAGTGTGACGACGCCCAGAATCAGCAGAGTGTAAATGCTGGAGATGCTGAGGAGCGACTGGAGTGCGAAATAGCAGATCAGCGTGAGCACGACCTGGATTCCTGCGGTCACAAGCACCCGACGATTTCGCAGCCCGGCCAGCATGGTGGTCAGCACGAGGCCGATCCCGCCAGACATGATCAACAGGAATACGGGTCCGATACTCGGGTGGAGGAACCAATCCGCCATGGAGAAGTACACGAGAACCGCCCCGGTGGCGAGTGCAGACACGATGAATACGCTCACCCTTCTTCGCCACTCGCCCCCGATCAGGCCGACCCACAGCAGACCAATGACGAGGGAGATCACGATAATCCAGACCGGCCCAAGTTGCGGATCGCCGAGGAAGTCGTTGAACCGAATGGCGACGAATTCCTTGAGCAGGATGCCTACCCAGAAGGACGGAAGCGAGTAGAGCAGGAAGGAGACAAACGTCATGACGAAGTCGAAGGTCGTGTACTGGCGCAGTGCAGACACAATGCCGAACGTGATTCCGATGACGATGGCGAGCACGGTTGCCGCGGTCACCAGTTGAAGCGTAGAGCCCATGGCCATGGGGAGGAGATCGGTGACTTTTTGCCCTTGCGCTGTGAGCCCAAGGTCACAGGCGTTGGCGAACGGGATGAGGCATTTTGCCGCTCCCCCGATCCAGAGGAAGAAGCGCAGTGGCGCTGGCACGTTCAGCTGAAGGGCTTCGGTGCGGGCGGCAATGAGCTGGTTCTTGTTGGGAAGCCGGCTTTGATAGAACTCCTCCAGCGGATCACCGGCGAGAGCGGTGAGCTGGTACATAATGAACGCCGCACCAAGAAGTAGCAGCACAGAGACGATAAGACGCCTCGCAATAAATGTCACCATGAAAGAACGCTTTCCTATCGCGGACCGACAACTGTGGCGGGCCTGCGGGAAGTTTATCCGAGCCTATGCGCTTGTGGCGCCAGTCTCGTGAGTGGGGTGGATTGAAGGGTGTTGAACGGAACGGAGCGCCAGGACCGATGGTCCCGGCGCTCCGCCCTGGAAGTTCATCCAGGGTCAGTCCCCGTCAGGGACTGAGCCAGGAGATTACTTCTTTGCCCACTCCCAGTAGTTCCAGCCGATTCCGGCCTGGCCCGGGTAGTACACAACGCCAGTGACGCTGTTGCTGTGGGCCATGACACCCGGGGCAACGAACAGCGGCACGCCGTATCCGTCAGCCCACAGGAGGGTGTCAATCTGGATCTGGATGTCGTCCTGAGCCTTCTTGTCCAGGGTTACCTGGAGCTTGTTGGCCAGCTGGTCGACCTCTGCGTTGGCGTAACCACTGTAGTTACCGCCACCCTTGCTGCCGAAGATCTGCGGAACGCCGCCGACTCCAACACCAGAGGAGATCCATCCGAAGATCGATGCGTCGTAGGTTCCGCTACCGAGGAGCGATCCCCAGTTCTCGGCTCCAGCGTCGATGACCTTGAATCCGGCCTTCTCTGCCGAAACCTGGATGATCTGGAATGCGTTGACGCGGTTCGGGTTCTTCGTGTTGTACAGAATCCGTACCTCAGGTGTTGCACCGTTCAGCAGTGCCTTGGCACCCTCGATGTCCACCTTGTCGTACGCGGATGAACCATTCACCTTGATGGACTGGTCGTACGCGTCAGTTCCCGGGAAGAACAGCTGGGAATCGTCCAGCGTGGCGTCCGGGTTCTGCGGGGTGACGATCGCGTCGAGGATCTGCTGACGAGGAATCGTCATCAGGAACGCCTTGCGGACGTTGGCATCCTTGAACACGGGCGAGTTGTACGTGATGTCCAGGTGGTCGTAGCTGAACTGGTTACCCGTCAGGGTCGTGACGTTCTTCAACGCCTCGAGCGACTTGATGGTGTCTGCAGAGGACTGCGGGTTGATCAAGTCAACTTCACCGTTCTGCAGTGCAGTTACCTGCGCCTGAGCGTCACCGATGAAGCGGATGACGATCTTGTCGACCTTCGGCTTGAGGTCACCCTTGTAGTCCGGGTTACGCACGAGCGTGACGGACTGCTTTGGCGTCCAGGAGTCCAGCACCATTCCGGCAGACGAGAGGTAGAGGCTCTTGTCGGTCGGGAGGCTGGTTGCGTCGAACCCGGTGTTCCAGAAGTCCGCGAAGGCCTTCAGGTCCGCGTTCGGAGCAGCTGGCTTAGCGGCATCGCCGCGCGGCATCGACTTCATCGCTGAGATGACGTCGGCCAGCGCAACACCCGCTTTGTCGGCAACGACGTGAGCCGGTGCGTCGATCGGGTTGACGAGCTGCCAGTCGGCGTATGGCTCGCTGTAGGTGATGGTCATCGACATGTTGTCGTCACCGATCACCGGCAGGTCGGTCAGGCCGAGGCCCGTGGTGTCACCGGCGTAGTCGAAGTACGTGGTGCCGGAGGTGACGTTGCCGTCGCCGTCCGTCGTCGAGTCGTTGTAGAAGCCCGACTGGATTGCCCAGGCCAGCATCATGTCATCGGCGGTCACCGGGGTGCCATCCGACCACATTGCCGTCTTGGCAAGCGTGTACTTGACGGTGAGCGGGTCGTCGCTCGTCTTCTCGACGGTTCCAAAGCTCGTGTCTGGAATCAGGTTGAGCTTGTTGTCGAGGTAGAAGAAGCTCGAGCGGGTGTAACCGGTGAGCTTGGTGTTCATGTCCAGGTTTCCCTGAGGAGTGCTGGGGTTGAACGACGTGAGTTCGTTAACCTCGGCCACGGTGATCGTGCCACCAGTGTCCGTTGAGGGAGTCTCGCCGGTTGTTGTGCAACCTGTGACCGCCATCGCTGCAATGGCAGCCACCGCGATAGGCGCACCTATGCGTCTGAATTTCACTTTTCCTCCTGTGCAAGATGGATTCCGACCCAGGGCCCAACCCAGCACCCCAGCCCGCTTGATAGAGAGAAGTCCAACACAAGACTTCTCCGCTGGCAAAACTTTAAGCGCAAAAGTTACCAAGCGGTATCGCACAGCGGTGAAAACGCCAAATTCCGGCGAATTCTTGCGTCCAATGCAAAGAAATCGCGCACATTCGTCGGCCGTCGGGAGCTAGGTGGGACAGAATCAGCGTGCTCGGACGCGTAGCATCGGAACCATGCCAGATACCTCGGGCCCGCGCCGCGACCAGTTCACACTGGTTTTCGATGGCGACTGCGGATTCTGCACCACGTCCGTGCGGTGGCTTGAGCACGCACTCCCCGCGCCACCACCCGTGTCCCCGTTCCAGTGGGCCGACCTGGCAGCGCTTGGCCTCACAGCTGAGGAAGCAGCATCGATGGTCTGGCTTATCTCCAGCGATGACGACGGGACCGTGCACCAATACGGCGGGTATCTCGCGGTGTCCGCTCTGCTGCGCCACCAGCCGGCCGTCGGCTGGCGCTTCCTCGGCGTGCTTCTGGACACACTCCCGTTCTCTCTGATCGCCGACCTCGGATACCGACTTGTCGCCCGATACCGCCACCTCCTGCCCGGCGGCACTCCCGCATGCAAGGTAGATCGCGAAGGATGAGCGTCACGCTTACACCTGCGGTCATGGGCTCGGAACGCCGTCGCCTGTGGGGTGAGGTTCTCATTGTGCTCGGGCTTTCGCTCGGAGCATCCGCGGTCTACTCCATCGTCGCCATCGTCAACCGCCTCACCCAACCGACCGCGATCTCCCAACAAACGGCCACTCTGAACGCACCCCTCAGCAACCGCGAGATCTTCGACCTGATTTATCAGTTCCTCGCGATCTTCTTCGATCTGGTTCCCGTAGCACTCGTGGGTTTTCTCCTCTGGCGGACGGCCTCACCCCACCTCGCGCGTCTGGGGATCGACTTCCGCAAGCCTGGGCGCGACACACTCTCGGCTCTGGCGCTTGCCCTCATCATCGGGATACCGGGGATCGGTCTCTACCTTTTCGGGCGCGCCATCGGCATCACCGTGCAGGTCATCCCGACAGCCCTGAACGAACACTGGTGGACCATTCCGGTCCTTCTGCTCTCGGCTGCGCGTTCGGGAATCACCGAAGAAGTCATCGTCATCGGCTACCTGTTCGCCAGGCTACGAGACCTCGGCTGGGGCCGCTGGACCATCATCCTGGCCGCAGCGGTGCTCCGCGGGACCTATCACCTGTATCAGGGGTTTGGCGCGTTCGTTGGGAACATTGCCATGGGCATCCTGTTCGGTTGGCTCTACACCCGGTACGGTCGCGTGCTCCCCCTCGTGATTGCGCACTTCCTTATTGACGCCGCAATCTTCGTCGGATACCCGTGGGCTGCAGCCACCTTCAGCTGGCTTTAGCCCCCAACCGCACCGCGGTGAAGGCCTACTCGAATGCCTCGGGAGGCGGACACGAGCACATCAGGTTGCGGTCGCCCCACGCCTGATCGACGCGACGCACGGGTGGCCAGTATTTGTTCTTCAGCACTGACGGCACCGGATAGACGGCATCCTCGCGGGTATAGGCGTGCTCCCACTCCCCCTGAATTACTGATCGCGCCGTGTGCGGAGCATTGTGAAGCGGGTTGTCGTCGGATGGCCACTTTCCGGCCCCCACGGCATCCGCTTCGGCCCGAATTGCGACCATCGCCTCGACGAAGCGATCCAGCTCACCGAGGTCTTCGCTCTCCGTCGGCTCGATCATGAGGGTCCCAGGAACTGGGAACGACATCGTCGGCGCATGGAAGCCAAAGTCGATGAGACGCTTCGCGACATCATCCACCGTGACGCCCGTGGCGTCGGTCAGCCCGCGAAGGTCGACAATACACTCGTGCGCGACGAGCCCGTTGTCGCCCGCGTAGAGCACGGGGAAGTGTTCCCGCAGTTTCGCTGCCAGGTAGTTCGCGGCGAGAACGGCAGCGCCGGTCGCGTCCCGCAAACCGTCTGCGCCCATCATCCGGATGTACGCCCACGTGATGGGCAGGATGCTCGGGCTGCCGTAGGGGGCACCAGAAACCGGGTTGTTGCCCGGGTTGCGCTGCGCGAGCGGATGCGACGGCAGGAACGGAGCGAGGTGCGACTTCGCCGCGACCGGACCGACACCTGGACCACCGCCACCGTGCGGGATGCAGAACGTCTTGTGCAGGTTCAGGTGCGACACGTCGCCACCGAACTCGCCGAATCGGGCGTAACCAAGCAGTGCATTCAGATTCGCGCCGTCGATGTAGACCTGACCGCCTGCATCATGGACGGCGTCCGTGATCGCCCGAATTTCGTGTTCGTACACGCCATGGGTCGACGGATAGGTGACCATGAGTGCGGCCAGTTCTTCGGCATGCTCCGCGATTTTGGCGCGCAGATCGTCCAGGTCCACATTGCCGAGCTCATCGCATCCGACCACGACAACGCGCATGCCTGCCAGCACAGCGCTCGCCGCATTCGTGCCGTGCGCACTGGACGGGATGAGGCAGACCGTACGATTTTCGTCGCCACGTGAACGGTGATAGCCGCGAATCGCGAGAAGCCCGGCAAGTTCTCCCTGACTGCCCGCGTTCGGCTGGAGCGACACCGAGTCGTATCCCGTGACATCGGCGAGCCAGGATTCCAGCTGCTCGATGAGGTCAAGGTATCCGGTGACGTCAGCTTCCGGGGCGAACGGGTGCAGTCCGGCAAACTCCGGCCACGTCACCGCTTCCATTTCGGTTGCCGCGTTCAACTTCATGGTGCACGAGCCGAGTGGGATCATGCCCCGATCCAGGGCATAGTCCTTGTCCGCCAGATATTTGAGGTAGCGCATCATGCTCGTTTCGGAGCGGTGCGTGTTGAACACCGGATGCGTCAGGTACTGATCAGTCCGCAGGAGACTTTGCGGAATCCAGCCGCTCAGCTCCGTGTGCGGCGGCGTCGTACCGTCCAGCGTTGACCGGTCGGCGCCAAGCACTTCGGCGAGCGTTTGCAGCTCATCCACACTCGTGGTTTCGTCAACCGAGAATTGAACCCGATTGTCGCCAACGAGGTGAAACAGGAAGCCTGCCTCGTACGCCCGCGCCACCAGATCGGCCGCGCTGCGATCCGTCTCCAGGGTGAGCGTGTCGAAATAGTTGCCGTGAACGATCGTGTGACCGCCATCGGTTGCCGCCCTCGCGAGGTAACGGGCCGAGGTCGTGACGCGTTCGGCAATCGCCTTGAGCCCGCCTGGCCCGTGATACACGGCATACATTCCGGCCATGACCGCGAGGAGCACTTGCGCTGTGCAAATGTTCGAGGTCGCCTTCTCCCGGCGGATGTGTTGCTCCCTCGCCTGCAGCGTGAGTCGATACGCTGGATGACCGTCGACGTCCTTGGACACCCCGACCAGCCGACCTGGCATCTGGCGTTCCAGTCCGGCGCGAACCGCAAGGTAGCCAGCGTGCGGCCCGCCAAAGCCCATCGGCACTCCGAAGCGTTGCGTCGTTCCGACGGCGACATCCGCCCCGAGCTCGCCTGGCGAGGTGAGGAGGGTGAGCGCGAGCAGATCGGCAGCAACCACCACGACGCCGCCCTTGGCCTGAATCGCGGAGATCACTTCGCGGGGATCCCACACGCGACCGGAGGCCCCCGGATACTGAATGAGCGCACCGAACACGTCAAGATCCGACGGCGGAGGCGTCATGTCGTATGGCGTGTAGTGCAGTTCAATGCCCAGGGCGGCCGCGCGATTCTCCAACAGCGCTTTCGTCTGGGGCAAGGTGTCCGAGTCGACCAGAAACACATTCGAGTCCGACTTCGATGCGCGGCGGGCGAGGAGCATGCCCTCGACCACGGCGGTGGACTCGTCGAGCATCGACGAGTTTGCCGTGTCGAGCCCGGTCAGGTCGACAACCATGGTCTGGAAGTTGATGAGTGCCTCAAGGCGCCCCTGCGAGATCTCAGGCTGATAAGGCGTGTACGCGGTGTACCAACTGGGGTTCTCGAGGACATTTCGTTTGATCACGGCTGGCGTGATCGTGTCGTAGTAGCCGAGGCCGATCATCGCGCGGTGCACGCGGTTCTGGCGGGCGAAGCCGCGCAACTCGGCGAGGGCCTCCCGCTCGGTGGCTGCGGGAGGGAGGGTCGAGACGGCATCCTTCAGTTGGATGGAGTCGGGAACCGCTGCGTCAAGAAGTGCGGAGACGGACGGATAACCGATCGTCTCCAACATGACCGCCTGAGCATCAGGGCCAGTGCCAATGTGGCGTTCGGCGAACGCGGACGACCCTGCAGCGGACGACCCTGCAGTCGAGGAGGCTGACATCACTCCCCTACCAGGGCTGTGTAGGCGTCAAAGTCGAGCAGCCCGGCGGCGTCGAGAACGGCGGCATCGGCAATCTCGACCTTGATCATCCAGCCCTGCCCGAACGGATCCTCATTCACGAGTTCGGGTCGACCGGTGACCTCGTCGTTTGCTTCAATAACGGTGCCATCGACCGGCGCGAACAATTCGCCAACGGACTTCGTGGACTCGATCTCGCCCACGACCTTTCCGGCCTGCACCGTGCTGCCAACCTTCGGCAACTCCACGAACACGACATCGCCCAGCTTGTCGGCGGCGTAGTCGGTAATCCCGATCGTGATGGTGGTGCCGACGATCTCAAGCCATTCGTGCTCGGCGGTGAACTTGAGGGTGGTCTTGTCAGCCATGTCAGTTCTTCTCTCTCTTATAGAAGGGCAATGCGGTTACGGTCGCCGGGACCTTGGTGCCCCGGATGTCAAGGTCGAGCTCGGTTCCCGGCTCAGAAAATTTCGGGTCAACGTAAGCCATCGCGATCGGATAGCCGAGAGTCGGAGACAGCGCTCCGCTCGTGATCTCCCCCACGACAGTGTCGCCGTGCACGACCGAGTAGCCGGCGCGACCGGCACGCCTGCCTTCAGAAACCAGACCGACGAGCACACGAGCGGCATCCCCTGGGCCGGCCTCGGCCGCTGCGCGACCGACGAAGTCACCCTCTTTCGTGAAGTGAACGACGCGCGCGAGTCCGGCCTGAACAGGAAGGATGTCCGCGCCCAGTTCATGGCCGTAGAGCGGCATACCCGCCTCCAGACGCAAAGTGTCCCGACTGGCGAGGCCTGCAGGGATGAGGCCGAGCGGTTCGCCAGCCTCCACCAACGCATGCCACAGCGCCTCGGCATCCGCGTTGTCGACGTACAGCTCGAAACCGTCTTCACCGGTGTACCCGGTGCGGGCAATGAGCACGGTACCCTGACCAAACGCGGCACCGGTTGCACGGTAGTACTTGAGTTCGGACAACGGTGTTTGACCGCCCAACAGCGTGAGGCCTTTGGCCGCCTCGAGAATCTCACGGGAACGCGGGCCCTGCACAGCGATCAGTGCGGTCGCATCGCTCAGGTCGGTCACCGTCGCGTCGAAGCCGGCGACTCTCGAGGTGAGTTCTTGCAGGACCACATCGTGATTTCCCGCGTTGGCCACGACGAGGTACTCGCCCTCGGCGTTGTGGTACACGATCAGATCGTCGAGAATTCCGGCGCTCTCGTTGAGCAACAGGCTGTACTTGGCCTGCATGAGAGTGAGAGTCGACATCGTGCCGGCGAGCGCGTAGTCGAGAAAGGCTGCGGCATCCGGCCCAGAGACACTGATTTCCGCCATGTGCGAAATATCGAAGATGCCAGCGGTATTGCGCACGGCGTGGTGCTCGGCGAGATCAGAACCGTAACTCACCGGCATCTGCCAGCCGGCGAAATCGGTGAAACTCGCTCCGCCAGCAACATGCACCTCGTGGAGGGGCGACAGTCGTTCGGCAGGCGGTTGATCGGTGGACGGTGTATCGGACACGAGTTCTCCTGGCACTAATGCGGCGGAACTCCCCCTCTGTCTTGGGCCTGAGAGTTTCACCGACTGTTGTCAGCTTTCACCGTGGGCGGAATCGCCTCGACGATTCGCTCTCCAGAGTGGCCCGTGCAATGCGGTACTGGTGACCTGAGAGATTGGCGGGGAGGCTTGCTCCTTCGGTGCCGTCCAGTTGATCTGACGGCTCTCCCGCATTGTGTTGCGGCCCGATATTCAATTTGACCCTAAGCCTATCAACCGGATGCCGAAACGTAACGCCGCCACTAGGCTTGCGGCCATGTCGAATCGAGGTCCGCTTCAGCCCACCCTTCGTGAACGCTTCCGCTACTGGTTCGACAACGTCATGGCCAGGGGCGCCGTCGCCGTCATGGGACTGCTCGGAATCGCCACGATCGTGTTCATCGCCTTCGTCGCGCTCGTCGTCGTCCTCTTCGGACTGTTCCCGATCGCGGACGGCAATGAGGACACCCAATCGTTCTTCGAAGTGCTGTGGGGAAACCTCATGCGCACCCTCGACCCCGGCACAATGGGCGCAGATCAGGGTTGGGGATTCCGAGCCGCCATGCTCGTCGTCACCATCGGCGGACTGATCATGGTGGCAAGCCTCATCGGCATTATCTCCGGCGCCTTCGACTCCAAAGTGGATGAGTTGCGCAAGGGCCGTTCGCGCGTACTCGAATCGAATCACACGTTGATTCTGGGATGGAGCCAGAAAGTCGTGCCGATCGTGAACGAACTTTGCATTGCCAACGAGTCGAGGAAGCGACCGGTGATCGTGGTCCTCGCCCCCCGCGACAAAGTGGAGATGGAAGATGAGCTGAAAGCGCAAATGCCACGGCACACCCGCACCAGAGTTATCGTCCGCAGGGGCGACCCGATGGACCTCGGCGATCTCGAACTCGGCAATCCGCACACCGCACGCAGCGTCATCCTTCTCGCTCCAGAGGGAAGCGAAGACCCGGATTCGATCGTGATAAAAATGGCGCTTGCGCTCACCAACAATCCTCGACGCGGAGAGAGAAAGCTCGACATCGTCGGTGAGCTTCAGGAAGTCCGCAACCTTGAGGCGGCGACCCTGGTCGGCCGCGATGAGGTGAGCTGGGTGCTTGCGCGCGATCTGATCAGTCGCATCACAGTACAAGCCTGCCGGCAGAGCGGGCTGAGCAGCGTCTACACCGACCTCCTCGACTTCGCAGGCGACGAACTGTATTTTGCCGAGGAGCCCGCGCTCGTCGGATCAAGCTACTTCGACGCACAATTGTCGTTCACCGATTCCTGCGTCATGGGAATCGTGAACGGTGACACGGTACGAATAAACCCTGATTCGGCCACCCTCATCAGCTCGGGCGACTTGCTCATCCACATCGCCGCCGACGACAGTGCCATCCATCTCGCGACGCCCGGCGTCCCAGACCCCACCGTCATCAGCGAAGCGGTTGACGAGAACCGCCGACCCGAACGCACGCTCGTCCTTGGACTCAATACCGACCTGAGGACGATCATGCGCGAACTGGACGCGTACGTGTTCGAAGGCTCCAGGACCACAGTCGTGGCCGACGTCGACCCACCCGAGTTTCTCATCAGAGAGAACATGACGGTCGAATTCGTGCGCGGCGACACGACGAGCAGAGCGGTACTCGACTCCCTGGACGTTCCCTCCTTTGACCACATCATCGTGCTCGCCTACAAAGAGTTGGGCGATAGCCAGCGCGCGGATGCCAAAACTCTCGTGACGCTCCTTCACTTGCGCGAGATTGGTGATCGGGCCGGTACAGCGCTGAACATCGTGAGCGAAATGCTGGACGATCGCAACCGGGAAATCGCCGAAGTCACGAAAGCGGACGACTTCATAGTGAGCGACAAACTCATCAGCCTCGCCCTCTCCCAACTTTCTGAGAACCGTCAGTTGGCGAACGTGTTCGACACGCTCTTCGACAGCGAAGGAAGCGAGATCTATCTGAAGCCGGCAGACCGTTACATCAGGCCAGGTGAATCCGTCAACTTTTACACGGTGCTGGAGGCCGCCCGCCGTCGAGGAGAGACGGCCATTGGCTACCGCATCGCCGAACACGCATACAACTCTTCGCACAACTACGGAGTGAAGCTCAACCCGTCCAAGACAGACCAGGTTGCGTTCACCGCCGCCGACAAGGTGATTGTTCTCGCCGAGGACTAAGTGCTCGCGCGAAGATGTAATCGCACGAGGGGAAGCTCGAAGTCGGGGTCGCCATCATGCAGTGCTGTCATGATCGCCTCGAGCTCCTTCCACACCTTCGGATGCTCAGACTGATACACGCTCAAGAACTGCGCCGCGTCCTCCGGTTCTAACACCTCCGCGACGGCTGGGACACGACGACGCAGGCCGACGCTGACGTGGCAGCGCGGCTCGGCGACCAGGTTTTGAAACCATTGGGCCTGGCGACCGAGCGCAGAGGCAATCACCACCTCGTTCCTGTTCGGCATCGTCACGACCTCCAGAACCACGTATCTAGGCTTTCCTGAGCTCCGCCCGAGATGCTCAAGCATCATCAACCGTCGCCCGAACACGAAGCCGAGCCCCGCGCGATACAGGCCGATGGGGGCCCTCATGAGCCCGCGACTACGGAACGCCTTGTTGATGAGTGACCCTGCCATGGCTTTCACGCTACTCCTGGCGAGGCAGCGACAACGTGTTCACGAGCGGACAGCGTGAGCACAATTCGTTGCGATCGACAAGGAAACAGGCTCCAGTTCGCCGTGGGGTTGTGGTTGCAAACAACCTCTTCGATTCACGCAGGAAGCGCGGGTACGCTGGCGAACGTGAGCGACTACAAAGCACCTATCAAAGACCTGATGTTCTCCCTTGAGCACGTTGTCGGCTATCCCGGCGTAGCAGCACTACCCGGATTCGAACATGCCGACATTGAGACCGTGCGCGACATCCTCACCGAGGCGGGTGACTTCATGACGACAATGGTTGCCCCGACGAACCGGGAGAGCGACACCGTTGGTGCGCGTCGCAACGAAGACGGGAGTGTCACAACCCCGCCCGGATTCATCAAGGCATACGACGCCTACGTGGAGGCCGGCTGGGGTGGAGTGCCACTTCCCGAAGAATTCGGTGGCGGCGGATTCCCGCGCACTGTTGGCCTCATCCTGCAGGAGATGATGCTCTCCTCCAACATGGCGTTCGCGCTGTGCCCGCTCCTCACTCAGGGCGCCATCGAGGCCCTCCTGAACTACGGAAGCGACGAGCAAAAGAACACGTACCTGCCCAAGATGGTGACCGGCGAATGGGCGGGAACCATGAACTTGACGGAGCCGCAGGCTGGAACGGATGTTGGTGCTCTCACCACCCGGGCCGTCAAGAACGACGATGGCACCTACGCCATTACCGGCCAGAAGATTTTCATCACGTTCGGCGAGCACGATCTGAGCGAACAGATTGTGCACCTCGTCTTGGCACGTACGCCTGGGGCACCGGAGGGGACAAAGGGAATCTCCTGCTTCATCGTTCCCAAGTTCCTGGTGAATGAGGACGGCACACTCGGCAAGCGCAACAGCGTCGAATGTCTCTCCCTCGAGCACAAGCTCGGCATCCACGGTTCTCCAACCTGCGTCATGAATTATGACGAGACGACCGGTTACCTCATCGGCGAGGAAAACAAGGGCATGCGCATCATGTTCGTCATGATGAACAGCGCCCGTCTCTCCGTCGGCATGCAGGGCGTTTCGGTTGCCGAGCGCGCGTACCAGCAGTCCCTCGCCTACGCGCAGGAGCGCCGCCAGGGACTCGCCATCGGTGCGAAAGGCAAAGACTCAGCCATCATCGAATTCCCGGACGTTCGCCGAATGCTCATGACACAGAAGGCGTATATCGAAGCAGCGCGCCACCTTATGCTCCTCAACTCGGCGCAGGTTGACGTCAGCACGAACCACCCGGATGAGGCGACTCGAACGCGCGCGGACGAAATTGTTGGCCTCCTCACCCCTATCTGCAAGTCCTTCGGTACCGACCTCGGAAACGAACTCACCTCTCTTGCCCTCCAAATCCACGGCGGGATGGGCTTCATCGAGGAGACCGGAGCTGCCCAGCACTACCGCGACGTGCGCATCGCGGCAATCTACGAGGGCACGAACGGTGTTCAAGCCGCCGACCTCGTCGGGCGCAAGCTTGGCGTGCGCCGCGGTTCGTCGTTCACCGAATACATTGCCGAGATCGGATCCCTCGACAAGGAGCTCGCCAAGGCGGGCAAGGGCTTTGCGAGCATCCGCACGAACCTTGCCGCGAGCGTCGATGCGCTCAGCAAGACGACGAAGTGGATGCTGCACCACGGCCTTCAGGACCCGAATTCGATCCTCGCCGGCTCATCCCCCTACCTGCGGATGTGGGGCTTGACGCTCGGAGGCTGGTTGCTCGCGAAGGGCGCTCTGGCCGCTGCTGAGCTTGGGGACAAGGCACTGGCCGAGGAAAAACTCGTGCTGGCACGGTTCTACGCCGAGCAGTTGCTCCCGCAGGCCGCCGCACTTCAGGGGGCAGCCACCGCGGGCAAGGACGAGTTGTTCGCACTGGACGCGGCCGCGCTAGCTTAACTAGCCGCGTTCATCAGTTCACGTCGCTGAGTCGGTGAACTCCGATGCCAGCATCGCGTAGACGTATTCACTACCCCAGCGGTCGTTGAAGAAGTCGTTCTCCAGCAGGTGGGCCTCCCTACGCATCCCGAGCCGTTCGGCGACACGGATGGATGCTGTGTTGTCGGAGTCGATGCGCGCAAAAATTCGGTGGAACTTGAAGTGGCCGAATCCGAGCGCCAGAAACGCCTTGGCTGCCTCCGTCACGTAACCGTTGCCCACCGAATCCGGGTGAAGACTCCAGCCGATCTCCCCCTGCTTCGCCGCAACGCTCTCCAATTTGAACAGGATCTCGCCGGCAAGCTCTGATTCGGCTTTGGGCTGAATCGCGAGCACGAAGATATCTTTGTCCTTCTCAAATTCGAGGCGCGCGTAGCGCGGCATCCGTTCGATGGACTGTTCGAGCGTCATCGGATGCTGGTACATGTAGCGCACCGTCTCCGGCAGCTTGCGGTATGACTGGTAGCGCACTGCATCTGATTCGACGAACGGGCGCAGGATGAGTCGATCGGTTTCGATCGGAACTGGCGGCGTCGACGCAAACGGCGGTGTCGCGGGGAGCTCCTGTGTCACTGAGCCAAGCCGTTCGCAGCGTCTTCCGCAGCGCGCTCGAGCTGCTCGACATAGTCCGCCCACCACTGCGCATCGTGGTCGGGCAGGTTTGAGCCGCCTTCCATATAGCCGGCCGCGCCGTCGATGAGTTCGCGCAGAATGTCGGCGTGCCCGGCGTGACGCGCGGTTTCGGTGATCATGTGCACGAGGATCGTGTGCAGTGTCACAGTGCGACGCTCCTCCGACCACCACGGAACGTCTCCAACAGCATCCAGTTCCAACTCGTCGATCGTGCGATCAGAGTGCTCCCAGGAGCGGTGGTACAGCGCGATGATGGATTCGCGTGACTCGCTTGCCGTCGCCCACATGTCCGCGTTGTCCGGAGCGCCATCCTCAAACCAGGGAAGCGGCTCGCCAGACGGCCGTCCGAAGCAGTCGCCGAAATAGCCGATCTCGACGCTCGCAACGTGCTTCACAATGCCCAGCAGGTTGGTGCCGGTCTGTGTCATGGGCCTACGGATGTCGCGTTCACTCGCGCCGTCCAGCTTCCACAGTAGGGTCTCACGCTGGGTCTGCAAGTACTGCTTGAGGATGTCTTTCTCCGTCTTCATGCGGCAACAGTACCTGCCGTAGTTCATGCCAAGCTAGAGGCTGATGGTTCCTCGCTGTGAGCCGCACCAAAGCAAGAGACGGAAGGTTCAATCCCGTGGACGAAGTAATCAACGTTCTGCACATTGTTACCGCAGTGTTCATTGTTGGCCCCATGGCAATTCTGCCGATGTCGGGAATGCGAGCGATGCGCGCGCGCAATAGCGCCCAGGTGGCGAGCATTGCGAAGTCGACGTTCCTGATGAGCCTGTTGTCACTTCTCGTCGTCGTGTTCGGTTTCGGCGCCATGAGCTTGTCGGATCACGATCTGTCGGTCACCACACCATGGATTCTCTGGTCGATCATCCTGTACGCCGTCGCCCTTGCCCTCACCCTTGCCCTCGTCGTGCCCACGCTGCGCAAAGCCAGCGCCGCGCTCGATGGGGCCGGCGGTGATACCACCACGATCTCCGGCTACGGCATGGTCGCTGGCGGTGCCGGACTTTCGTCGCTGCTTCTGATCGCCGTAGTCGTGCTCATGGTGGTCAAGTAGCAGCTGGCAAGCACTGCATGATGTCGCGGCCCGTTTACGGGTTCGCGGCAGTCAGACCTTTTTGACGACGCTCGACTTCAACTGCATCTGGCCGAAACCGTCCACCTTGCAGTCGATGTCGTGGCCGTCGACAGCATCCACCAGACGGATGTTGCGCACCTTCGTTCCGACCTTGATCGAGGTTTGGCTTCCCTTCACTTTGAGGTCCTTGACGATGCTCACTGTGTCCCCGTCGGCGAGCGGGGTACCGAAGGCGTCCTTCACTACGGCAGCATCCTGCTCGGCCGCGGCCGCGGCATTCGCTTCGCTCGGGGACCACTCGTGTGCGCACATCGGGCACACGAGGAGTGCACCCATCTCGTAGGCGAGATCGCTGGAGCAGTTGGGGCAGAGGGGTAGCGCGTCAGGCATGAGTCACTTTCAGAGAATGGGGCAAAGTGTGTGGCAAACCCAATCTACTGGGCAGGCCACACACGGGTCGGCGGAGCGGAGCGGACACTCGAAATCCATCGCCTGCGCTGTGCACCTAGTGCGCCGGAGGCCTCATCACGCTATATTCCACGGTATGAGATCTCGAATGGTTTTGGTTCTTGCCGTGTTGTGCTCCGTCTCGCTGTCCGGTTGCATCACCATCAATACGGGACCCATTGGAGAGACTCCAGCCTCGACCCCGCCTGCCGCATCGGATTCTCCGTCTCCAGCGCCAACACCTGCTGCGGCGCCTCTGTTGGAGCTCACGATTGATGGCATCGAGTATTCGCACGATGGCGCCACACAGTTGTACTCGTACAGTGTGGGCGCACAAATTGTGGCGCTCTTCACCGCTGTCGCCGGTTCGACGCCTCCCGGCGAATTCATTCCGCAGCCGTTCACCACTGATGTCCCGTACGCCACGGGCTACGACTGGGGTTTTGCCTACGTGACCGTCTTCATCGATAGCGGGACAAGTATTACCAGGATCAAGGCCGCGGAAGCAAACGGGGTGCCCATCAGAACTAAAACTGGGGGTATCACCGTCGGCTCTACCGTGGCGAGCGTCACCGCCGCGGGCGGCTGGAATGCAAACCCGAGTTTCACAGACACCTACGGTTTGGACAAACGCGAAGTCCCAGGCATGGACTCACTCATGCACAGCGGAGCGGTCGGAATCGACTTCATCGGTCTTTTCATGGAGAGCGGTAAGGTCAAGCAAATCATGCTGCTCGACAACGACTACAGCGACGTCTAACACTCGTCAAGCCGCCACAGCAGAGGGTAAGACTTTAGTGAACTGGCCCAGCACCCGGCATGCTTAAGTGGTGACCGACAATCGTGCGCCCGCGACAGTGTCGCTCGAGCGCCTGAGAGCGTCTCTTGCCGATGTCGGGCTCACCCTGCCGCTCGACGGCATTGTTGCGCAGCGCGAGGCTGCTGCTGCCACAGTTCGGCAAATTGACGACTACATTCGTCCGCGCCTGGCCGACCTTGACGCACCACTGCTCGCTGTCGTCGGCGGGTCCACTGGGTCGGGCAAGTCAACGCTCGTGAACGCCCTGCTTGGCGTCGCTATGACCCGCGCCGGGGTCATCCGCCCGACAACGCGCCAACCGATTCTCGTGCACGCCCCCGTCGACGCTGGCTGGTTTGCGAGTGACCGAATTCTGCCAGGACTCGCGCGGGTTCGCGGTCGGATCAGCGCTCCGGGCACACCCGCCTCGAGCGCGGGAGATACACCGGAAGAATCTCGCATCGGCGAGCTCATGCTTTTGGAGCACGAGAGCGTTCCTCGCTCGCTCGCGATTATTGATGCACCGGATATTGACTCAGTCGCTGATGAGAATCGCGCACTCGCCACGCAACTGCTCGCCGCCGCAGACCTCTGGTTGTTCGTGACCACCGCGAACCGCTACGCCGACGCCGTACCGTGGCGCCTGCTCGAAAGCGCTGCGGCCCGATCGATCACCGTGGGCATCGTGCTCAACCGCGTGCCTCCGGGAGCGCTCGATGAAGTGCTGCCCGATTTGCACGCCATGCTCGAAGCCCGAGGTCTCGCCGAGGCACCCGTGTTCTCGATCGACGAGCAGCCGCTCGATGCGCTCGGCATGCTTCCGGCAAGCGCCGTCGCCGGTCCCCGCGCCTGGCTCGAAGGAATCGCCGGCGACCGTGCCGAACGTGCCCGCATTGCTGCGCGCACGTTGAGTGGCGCGATCAGTGACCTGGACCGGCGGGTGTCGCTGATTGCGGATGCCCGTCAGCAGCAACTCGACTGGCTCGACGGCGCTCTTGCCTCCGCCGGTGCGCGCTACGCCGCCGCGGTCGAAGCGGTGGATGCCGCCACTCGAGACGGCGCACTGATGCGCGGCGAGGTGCTCGCCCGGTGGCAAGACTTCGTCGGGACATCCGACTTTTTCCGCAAAGTCGATTCGTGGTTCTCTCGCACACGCGACAGGGTGGCATCCTGGGTTACTGGCTCACCGAGTCCCGTCGTCGAGGTCGAAACTCAGATCGAGACGGGACTGAACGCTGTCATCATCGATCAAGCGGGGCGTGCCGCCGCGGCCACCTGGGCAGACCTCGAACGCAGTGCGCCGGGCCGCGTGATAACGGAGCAGAACCCCGCACTTGCCTCTGAAAGCCCCGCGTTGCGTGAGGCGACCACGGCCATGATTCGTGAGTGGCAAGGCGCTCTCATGCAGCTCATCCAAAGCAAGGCGGGCAACAAGCGTATGCGGGCCAGGGTGTTCTCACTCGGGCTCAACGTGGCGACGGTAGCCCTCATGATTATGGTGTTTGCCTCGACCGGCGGACTCACTGGGGGCGAAATTGCGATCGCGGGTGGGTCTGCCGTGCTGGGCCAGAAGGTTCTGGAAACAATTTTTGGTGAGGATGCGGTGCGCGCCCTGGCCAAAGAGGCACGTCGCGATCTGCAAGAGCGCGTGCACGTTCTCTTCGACTCTGAGGTCACACGACTGGATACGGCCTTGGAGCCGTTGCGATTCGGGTCAAGCCCTGAATCGTTGCGCCGTGAGTCGCAAGCGCTCGTCGACGACGTGACGAGCGCGGCCAGGGACAACTCGTGAGCGTCACCAAGCCCAACCTCGACGACCGGATCGCCGCACTGCGGACGGTAACCGAAGCGGGGGCCGGGCGTATCCCCAGCGCGATCGCCGACGAAGCGCAGGCGCTACTGCACCAGGCCGACGCTCGACGATCTCGCTCACCCGAACACACTGTGGTCGGAGTGTTCGGTGCGACCGGGTCGGGCAAGTCCTCGCTGGTGAACGCACTGGTCGGGGACGATGTTGCCGTCGCTCACGTTCGGCGCCCCACCACTTCGCAGCCGCTCGCCGTCACGTGGGACGCTTCCGGCGCTGCGGAGTTGCTGGACTGGCTCGAGGTGCGCGAACGCGTCGAACGCAAGGCTCCGCTCGATAAGCGCGCCAGCAAACTCGTGCTCGTCGACCTGCCCGATGTCGACTCGATCGAGGCGGGCAACCGCGCCATCGCCGAACGGCTGGCCGGCCAGGTGGATGCCCTCATCTGGGTCGTGGACCCTCAGAAATACGCCGACGATGTTTTGCACGCGCAGTTCATTGCTCCCCACGCCAAGCATGCCGCGGTGACGCTCGTCGTTCTCAACCAAATTGATCTGTTGAGCGCCGACGATCGCACCGCCGTCGTGAAGTCGCTGCAGGCCATCATCGAGCGCGACGGACTCCCCCGTGCCCAGGTGCTCCCCGTGAGCGCGAGAACACTCGAGGGCATCGAGGAACTCCGCACAGCGATCGGTGACCTCGCCGCCTCGCGTGCGGTTCGAGATGCCCGCCTCACCGCCGACGTGCAAACCCTCGCCGCACGCATTGACGACCCAGGCTCAGCGCCAAGGCTCAGCGCCAAGAACGCTGCTCGCCTGCGCGACGAAGTGGGTACTGCTGCTGGCGTCGACATCGTGGCGTCTGCTGTCGCTCGCTCGTATCGCAAGCGTGCAGGGCAGGCGACCGGCTGGCCACTGGTGTCGTGGATCGGTCGACTTCGCGCCGATCCGCTCACACGGCTGGGGCTTGGCCCGAAGCGTCGCGGTGACGACCCCGATGTGCACCGCACGAGCTTGCCGCTGATGAGCGCCGGAGCACAGGCGCGCCTGTCGATGGCGGTGCGCACCTTCGCCGACGAGGCGAGCGCCGGAATGTCTGCCCCGTGGCGTGCCGGCGTCCGCACGACGGCAGAACAGGCACTCGACAAGCTTCCTGCCGGCCTCGACCTTGCTATCGCTCGCACCAAGCTGCCGGCCCGCGGATCGTGGTGGTGGGCGATCGTTGGCATCGTGCAGTGGGTTGCGATTGTGACCGGCGTGGTGGGCGGGCTGTGGCTGCTGGCGGCCGCGCTGCTCCCAACCTTCGGGTTGCCTGCTCTCAGCATTCCGCGCGTGGAGACGGCACCGCTCGAAGGATGGGCAGTTCCGACGCTGCTGATCATCGCGGCTGTGCTGGTCGGGGTGCTGCTCGGTCTCTTGTCGAGTGTGCTCAGTGCGGTCACCGCAGCAGGGCGTCGGCGGAGCAGCCGCCGACGCCTTCTCGCTTCCGTTGATGAGGTTGTCCAGCGCGACGTGGCGACACCCGTGTCAGCCGAGCTCAATCGGGCCCGCGCGGTATCCGCTGCCCTTGAGATCGCCCGGCGCTAGCTCCGTGGTTGATCACCAGCAGATTTCCAGGCACGCTCCCCCGCTGGGCGGCCGTGCAGTTTTGCGGCAACGCTGGAGCACGGCGACGTTTCTGCATTGGAAGGTCGAACCGAGTGCTGTCGCACCCCTCATGCCTGCCGGGTGCTCACCAGACGTGATCGAGGGAGCCACCTGGATTGGACTGATTGCGTTTCAGATGTCCAGAAGCTCCTTCTTCGGCGGTCCCAGCATCCCGTGGCTCGGCGACTTTCCAGAGGTCAACGTTCGGCTCTACTCGATTGATGAGCAGGGTCGCCGAGGAGTCGTATTCCTCAGCCTTGAGGCATCTCATCTGATTCCAGTGCTCGCCGCGCGGGCCGCCTTCGGACTGAACTATCGGTGGGCATCCATGAAGTTGGGGCAGCGCGATGGCAAGGTCGCCTACCGCACCCGGCGTCACGGGCAGCCCGATGCGGCGTCCCACATCATTGTGCGACCTGGCACCGACCCCACAGCGAATGCTGCGCTCGCCACCGATCCGGTGGCCACGTTTTTGACCGCGCGCTGGGGCTTTCACGAGACGCATTTCGGGCGCACCACCTACAGTCGAAATCATCACGAGCCCTGGCCGCTCAAGCACGCGGAGGTGCTGCATCTCAAGGACGGACTGCTCGCCGCCGCAGGCTTCGACGGGCTTGCGGATCGCGCGCCCGACTCGGTGCTTTACTCTGCAGGGGTCACGACCGTCTTCGCGGCCCCGCGGTAGCCGTCACCCGGCGTCAGCGGCGCTCGTCCTCCTGGCCCAAGGACAGTGCGACTCCATCGAGGATGTCGTGCTCGCTGGTGGTGACCCACTTGAGCGGGCGCCCGGCGGAGTCCGTGGCCTCCGCGATCCGCTGCAGAATGGTCGACCAGACCGTCGCTCCAGCGGCGATCACGTCGACCCTCCCTGGGTGCATGTACGGTAGGGCCGCCCGCTCAGCACGGGGCATGCTGCCGAGTGCAGCGCAGGATCGCAACACCTCGGCCAGCGGCAGTCGGCTTCCGTTGATCAACTGCGGGTCGTAGGAGGCGAGCCCGAGCGCATGCGCGGTGACGGTGGTGACGGTGCCAGCCACACCGATCACCTCGGTGGCCGACGCCAGATCAACGGTTGCTGCTGCCACATCCAGTGCCTCATTGACGTCTCGCCGAATGCTGTCGAGCTCCGCCTTCAGTGGCGGGTCGGTGCACACATTGCGCTCGGCAAGGCGCACGCATCCGACATTCATTGAATAGGCGGACTCCGGAGTGCTGCCGCCCAGCACCAGCTCGGTGGAGCCGCCGCCGAGGTCGATGACGAGGTGCCGAGCCGACGCCGTCTCGGCGCTCGACTCTGTGAGGGCAGTGAGCGCTCCACGAAACGACAACGCCGCTTCTTCGGTGCCAGGGATGACCTCAGCTGGCACACCAAGAATCTCCTGAACGGCATCGGTGAACTCTGCCCGGTTGGCGGCATCCCGCGTCGCGGAGGTCGCTACGAAGCGAATCCGTTCCGCCCCGTGCTCGCGGCAGAGTTCGGCATAACGGCTGGTCGCCGCGAGGGTGCGCTCCAGCGCGGCCTCACTGAAACGACCGGTGCGATCGACGCCCTCCCCCAACCGCACCAGCTCGAGCGTGCGCACCACATCGCGCAGTCCGCCCTGCCCGTCGAGATCAGCAATGAGCAGTCGGATGGAGTTCGTTCCGCAGTCGATCGCGGCAACTCGGGTCATTCGTGGCTCCTCAGACTGTGCAGGTAGTTCGAGGCTACCTGAGGGCGAGCCGATGCTCGCTGAGGCCCGTAGTTGTTGAAGCGGGACACTGGCGCACCTGACGATCCGTACACGAAATCGGGAGATCGTCCACGGATGCCTCAGACTGTCCGCGCGGACCGGAGAAGGCGTACTGCCTTCGGCCCGACTCCGTGGAGTTGGAGCAGACCGTCAAGGTCTTCGGGAAGGTCTCGGACGCTGTGATACCCGGCGCGCATCAACGCACCCGCCGCAGGTCGACCGATCCGAATCCCGTCGAAATCAGGTCCGAAATCTTCGACCGATTGCTCACCCATGAACCCCATCCAATCAGACGGAATCACGCGTTGACGCGGAACTCCACCACGTCGCCGTCTAGCGCGCCATGGCTCGCACGCTCATTGCGTGACTGAAGTTCCGGTGCTGCGGCGCTCCGCTCGAGAAACAATGATCGCAGACAGGATGCCAGCGAGTAGTGCGGACACCACGGCGGCTACCCCATACGCGCCGAACCAACCCCAGTAGTCGCTCGAGAGCGCGCTTACGACCCCACTAACAATCCAAAATCCTCCAGCTCCCGCAACTGCTCCCCACGTAGCCGACCTGATTCGCGTAAGGGATGTGCGGACGAAACGACGGTCGGCGATTGTGACAAAGAAGAATGCGGTAAGCACGGATGAGAGACTGACCACCACACCGATTCCCGCACCTCCCAGCGTGAGCGAAAAGAAAGCAGACCAACCACCGTAAAAGCGGAAGCCGGAATTGCCTCCCATGTAGACCATCAGAGCAAGAATGAATCCGGTAATCGCACCGGCCAGCACCCCCACCAATACTGGCCTCGCGAAATGCCTGAAACCCATGAACTCAGCGTACTCAAACCGTGAAAAGTGTGGCCTAGGTGGTTGCCGAATAGATGCCAACTGGGAAAAAACTTAGCTAATTGCATTTCTAGTTGTTGAAGCGGAACTCCACGACGTCGCCATCCTGCATGACGTAGTCCTTGCCCTCCATGCGGGCTTTGCCCTTCGCCTTCGCCTCGGCAACAGAGCCGGCCGCGACCAAGTCATCGAACGAGATGACCTCGGCCTTGATGAAGCCCTTCTCAAAGTCGGTGTGGATGACACCGGCAGCCTGAGGCGCTTTCCAACCCTTGTGGATCGTCCAGGCCCGTGTTTCCTTCGGGCCCGCAGTCAGGTAGGTCTGCAGGCCGAGCGTGTCGAACCCGATGCGGGCGAGCTGGTCAAGGCCGCTCTCCTCCTGGCCGGTGGACGCGAGCAGCTCTGCTGCATCCTCGGCATCCAGATCGATCAGTTCGCTTTCGAGCTTCGCGTCCAGGAAGATCGCCTTTGCTGGTGCGACCAGCGCAGCAAGCTCTGCCAGCTTTGCCGCGTCGCCGAGAATCTCCTCGTCGATGTTGAACACGTAGATGAACGGCTTTGCGGTAAGCAGTCCCAGTTCACGGATCGGCTCCAAGTCGAGCTTCGTGTGTGCGCTGAGCGGCTTGCCGTCGTTCAGCCAGGCAACAGCGGCCTTCGCCGTCTCCGGCACGATCGGCTCGACTCGCTTCGTCTTGAGCTCCTTCTCGTAGCGCTCGACCGCCTTTTCCAACGTCTGCAGATCCGCGAGAATCAGTTCGGTGTTGATGGTTTCCAGATCGGACGCAGGATTCACTGCGCCATCCACGTGCACGACATCGGCGTCGCTGAAGCCGCGCACGACCTGGGCGATCGCATCCGCCTCTCGGATGTTCGCCAGAAACTTGTTGCCGAGACCCTCGCCGACACTGGCACCCTTCACAATGCCGGCGATGTCGACGAACGACACCGGGGCAGGCAGAATGCGTTCGCTGCCGAAGATGCCGGCGAGCACCTTGAGCCGCTCATCCGGCAGGTTCACGACACCCACGTTCGGCTCGATCGTCGCGAACGGATAGTTCGCAGCGAGCACCGAATTTTTGGTCAGCGCGTTGAAGAGGGTCGACTTGCCGACATTCGGGAGTCCGACGATTGCAATAGTGAGGGCCACGGGGGTTAAGCGTAACCGGTACCGGCTGCGGGGATTTTCGCCGCGGTTGCGCGATCGTGGGGCGTGGCGCCGACGACGGTCAGTCGCACGTGAGACGATGCGGTGATGGGCATCGACTTCACCGCAATTGATTTCGAAACAGCGAACTCCAACAGCGCCTCCGCGTGTTCGGTCGGCCTCGTGAAAGTCCGGGACGGCAAAGTCGTGGACAAGGCCGGCTGGCTCATCCATCCGCCCCTCGGGTTCGACGCGTTCAACGAATGGAACACGCGCATCCACGGCATCATGGCTCCGGATGTGGATGGCGCCCCGTTCTGGAGCGAACAGCTCCCCGACCTGGTCAACTTTGCTGGCGGAGACACCCTCGTCGCCCACAACGCCGGATTCGACATGGGCGTAATCACCGCAGCGTGCGCCGCCAGTTTCGTCGACTGCCCCGACTTCAGCTACCTCTGCAGCCTCCAGGTTGCCCGCCGCACCTACCACCTCGACTCGTATCGGCTGCCTGTGGCCGCGATGGCTGCAGGGTTCGAAGACTTCGCCCACCACAATGCCCTCGCCGACGCTGAGGCGTGCGCCGCCATCATCGTTCACGCTGCACTCCGCCACGATGCCGTCGACCTTGCCCATCTGGCCACCATCACGAGCCAGCGGATGGGCGCGATCGGCGCTACCGCTCGCGCCGTTCAGGCCGAATCACATCGCAGTATGGCGCTCGGGTAACCCTTCGGCCGCCGAGACCGGTCCATTCGGACGGGTGGATGCGAAGAGGCGGGCTCTTTCGTCCGATTGGTACGGTTTCGGCGTGTCCGCGTGCGCGAACGCACTGTCGGCGCTGGCTGCCACACTGGGAGCATGGACCCCATGCTCGCCCTCATCATCGGAATCGGCGCCGGCCTCGTGCTCGGCGCGGTCATCGGCTGGCTCGTCGGGCGGCTTCGCCGCACGCTGAGCGGCGGCGACGACCCCGCTGTGATTCACGCGCGTCACGAAACAGTGCTCGCCGAGGTGCGGGCCAGCGAGCAGGCGGCACGGGCGACGCTCGCAGCGGAGTTGGCATCCGTTCAGGCGACGGCGGCCGCGCTCAAGGAACAGGTGGGGGGCTTGCACGATCAACACCGGGAGCTTGTGGAGCGCCAGCGCGCTGAGCAGGAGGCACAACAGGTGCGTGAGCGCGCGGAGAGCAAGGTGCTGCAAATGCTCACTCCCGTGCAGGAGAATCTCCGCGCCATGCAGAACAAGGTCACCGATCTGGAGACGCAGCACCAGCAGCAACACGGCGAACTCACGCAGCAACTCAAGTCGGCCACCGAATCCGAGGAGCGACTGCGCAGCACGGCTGAAGCACTTGCCTCGGCGCTCAAGAGCAACAGCACCCGCGGGGTGTGGGGCGAAACGCAGCTGCGCAACGTCGTGCAGGCCGCTGGCCTCATCGAACGGGTCGACTTCGACGTGCAGTCCAGCACCGTGTCGGATGCCGGGGCCGGCCGCCCGGACATGGTCGTCCACCTGCCGGGCGGCAAGAACATCGCGGTCGACGCCAAGGTGCCGTTCAACTCCTATCTGGAAGCCAGTGGCATCCCGGTCACCGCGACAGGGGACGAGGGCGCCAAGCGCGAGCGTCTCATCAAGGAGCACGTCAAGGCTTTGCGCTCGCACATCGACACACTCGCGAGCAAGGCGTACTTCGATGGACTGGACGCCTCCCCTGAGTTGGTGATCGCGTTCATCCCGAGCGAGTCGCTCATCTCGAGCGCCATGGAGGCGGACCCCGCGATCATGGATTACGCGTTCGGCAAAGGGGTCGCACTCGCGTCTCCCGTCACGCTCTGGTCCGTGCTGAAAACGGTCGCCTTCTCCTGGCAGCAGAACGTGCTGACGGAAGACGCCAAGCAGCTCTTCGATCTGAGCAAAAAGCTGTACCGGCGGTTGTCGACTCTCTCCGAGCACGTGGAAAAACTGGGGCGATCCATTGAGCGCAGCGTGAAGGACTACAACGCGTTCGTCGGCTCGCTCGAGCGTCAGGTTCTCCCCAGCGCCAGGCAGCTGAGTGCACTCGACGAGTCCAAAGTGCTCGGCGCCATCCCCGGTATCGAGGAGGCACCCCGAGAGTTGACCGCCTTCGAGCTGACCACGGATGCTGACGAGAGCGCCGACTAGCTCCGCCGCCGCGTGAGCTCCCTCGCGCGCACTACCTAGAATTACGACATGTCGAATGAGTGGCGCGCGATCATTGCCGCACTCGCGAACCCTGACGCGCAGCGCCTCTACGCTGAGGTCGTCCTTGGGGTGGCGGATGCTTCCACCCTCTCGGAAAAGAAGCGCCAGCGGGCCATTGGCACGTTGACCTCGGCCGGGCTAATTCAGGTCACAGATAGAGGGAGGCTTGAGATCACCTCCGACCGGCTGGACCAGCTGCTTGCAGACGCTGCGGAACCGCGCAAGGAGGGAATCGATCGCTTCCTCGAGCACGGCCGCATCCAGTCGTATCCAACCAAGCCAGCTCTGCGCCGCGAGATGCTCGAGTGGGTTGCGGAAACGGCATTGACCGAGACCGACGTGGTCACCGAGCCTGAGCTCGGGGAGCGTCTCGAGAAGTTTCACGCCGATGTTGCAACACTGCGCCGCTACCTCGTGGATGAGGGACTACTACTGCGCACACCATCGGGCACCAGCTACTCGCGTACCTCTCCTCGTTGAGGGGGGCCAAAGCGCCCTTTACAGCGTGCGTGAAGGGCACTTTGGGACCCCTCACCAATTGTCAAGGGCACTTTGGGACCCCTCGCGGGGGCGGAAGGCCATTGTGGCCTTGCAGGGCGTGAAGCTCTCGCAGCAGCAAACTACCGAGCAATGACCGGAAACACTTGAGCCGCGGACGCAATTTGCGCCCGCGTCGCCACCCAGCAGCTTGGTGAGTCGACCACACGGGAGATGATGTGACGGAGAACCTTGATCCCGTCCGGACGCCCGCCAATGTGTGCGTGCACCGTGACATCGAGAATGCTCGGCGTCTCGCGTGCTTCGCGCGCGGCGAGGGAGAATTCGGTATCGGCAGCGAGGTCGGAAATTGGCCGCCCGTAACGAATGGTCAGCGGAAGGTCATTGAGCTCCATCCCAAACGGGAGCGCCACTATCTGGCCAGACCCGTTGCCGCCAGACCCGTTGCCGCCTGACCCGTTGCCGCCTGACCCGTTGCCGCCCGACCCGGTCTCGCCCGACCCAGTGGTGATCGGATACGGGAGCTCAGTGTCGAAGACATCCCCAAACCAGTGAAAGCCCTCGGAGGCGAGAAACTGGGCCGTCGCGGCACTCGGCGTGCACCGCGGGCTGATCCAGCCACGTGGTCGTTGCCCAGCGGCATCCTGAAGACCCTGAACGCAACGCTGAATGGTGCGCAGTTCTTCGGCGGCCGTCATCGCGGTCGGGACCATTTCCTGCGCCCAACCATGGCCACAAATTTCGTGACCTCCCGCCGTGATGGCAGCCAGGGATTCGGGAGCCGACTCGGAGAGGATCCCGCTCGCGTAGACGGAGGCCGAAACATCGAGGTCGTTCAAGGCCTCCAAGATGTTCCAGATGCCAGTTTCCCGACCGTAGGCTGCCCACGAGATGGCCTGATAGTCGATGCCGTCCCGAAGCGGATTCCCCATCGGTCCGATCCCCGGGGCCACGCCATCCGACCACTGTTCGTACATGACATTGATCGCGACGGCGACCTTTGCCCCGTTGGGCCACTCGGTTACGCCAAACACCTGCTTACCCAATTCGCCTCTTCTCCACACACGCGACACTCGCCGAGGGGTCCGCAAGTGCCCTTTAGCTCCCTCGGGAAGGGCACTTGGAGACCCTTCACGTAAGTTAGCGGGTTAGCTACTCGCCCAGCCACTTCTCCACGAGGTGTTCAGCGATGACGCGACGGATCGTTCCGGAGCGCGAGCGCAGCACGATACTTTCGGTGCGGATAATCGGGCCCTTACGCCGCACACCATCAACGAGCCCGCCGTCCGTAACACCCGTCGCGACGAAGAACGAGTTGTCGCCCTTCACCATGTCGTTCGCGTCCATGATCTTGTCGAGGTCGAGTCCGGCATCCTTCGCCTTCTCGCGCTCGTCATCGGTGCCCGGTGCAAGTCTGGCCTGCATGAACCCGCCAAGGGCCTTGATCGCGCAGGCCGTCGTAATTCCCTCGGGGCTTCCACCGATGCCGACGCACATGTCGATGCGCGTCTCGTAGCGGGCCGCATTAATTCCGCCGGCCACATCGCCGTCGAGCATGAGGCGCGTGCCTGCGCCCGTCGCGCGGATGTCGTCGATGAGCTGGATGTGGCGCGGCCGGTCCAGCACCGCCACCGTCATTTCACCCACCGGTTTGTCGAGAGCTTTGGCGAGCGCCCGGATGTTGTCGCCAATCGGGCGGTCCAGGTCGAGAACGCCGTGGCCCGCTGCCCCCGACACGATTTTGTCCATGTAGAACACTGAGGACGCATCCAGCATCGTGCCGCGGTCGGACACGGCAATGACGGAGATCGCGTTCTGGCGTCCTGCCGCGGTGAGCGAGGTTCCATCAATGGGGTCGACGGCGATGTCGCACGCCGGGCCGCGCCCATTACCAACATGCTCACCGTTGAAGAGCATGGGGGCGTGATCTTTCTCGCCCTCGCCAATCACCACGACACCGTCAAAGTTGACCGTGCCAAGGAATTTGCGCATCGCATCCACGGCGGCACCGTCGGCGGCGATCTTGTCGCCCCGACCGATGAAGGGCCACGCTCTAATGGATGCCGCCTCTGTCGCTCGCACAAGCTCCATGGCGAGGTTGCGGTCGGGGTGCAGAAACAGGGTGCCGGTATCGGTCGACTCATTCACCCTTCCAGCCTATTGAGCAATGGGATATCTTCGGGCGATCCGAGCGCGAAAGTAACCGTCTTCTTAAGAGTTGCGTCAACTCACCACCGAATCCGATCGCGTACAGCCCGGAGAACGTGGATGAGAATCAATAGACTCGTGGAGAGACCAACCCCGCAGTCAAGGAGATGTCATGCCCGTCGCGACCCCAGACCAGTACGCCGAGATGCTCGACAAGGCCAAGAAAAACGGATTCGCTTATCCGGCATTTAACGTGTCCTCCTCGCAGACGGTCAACGCGGTTCTGCAGGGTCTCACGGAGGCCGGCTCCGATGGGATCATCCAGGTCACGACAGGCGGCGCGGACTATTTTGCGGGGCAGACCGTGAAGGCCAGGGCCTCCGGCGCTCTCGCGTTTGCCGCCTTTGTCACTGAGGTGGCGAAGAACTACCCGGTCACTGTTGCGCTGCACACCGACCACTGCCCGAAGGATGCGCTCGAAAGCCTCGTGCTCCCCCTCATTGCCGCCTCCGAGTCGGAGGTCAAGGCCGGGCATAACCCGATTTTCCAGTCGCACATGTGGGACGGTTCCGCTGTGCCGCTCGGTGAGAACCTCGACATCGCACAAGAACTCCTTCCCCGCATGAAGGCGATCAACGCGATCCTCGAAGTGGAGATCGGCGTGGTCGGCGGCGAAGAGGATGGCGTGAGCCACGAAATCAACGAGCACCTGTACACGACGGTGGAGGACGGCATCCGCACGGTTGAGGCGCTTGGGCTCGGCGAGAACGGCCGCTACATGGCGGCACTCACGTTCGGCAACGTGCACGGGGTGTACGCCCCTGGCAACGTCAAGCTGAAGCCAGAGTTGCTCGCCGAAATTCAGGCCGGGATTGCGGAGAAGTTCAAGACCGCCGCGAATCCACTTGACCTCGTGTTCCACGGCGGTTCAGGGTCAAGTGACGAAGAGATCGCGACCGCAGTGCGCAACGGCGTGATCAAGATGAACATCGACACGGACACCCAGTACGCGTTCACCCGGTCGATTGCCGACTACATGCTGAAGAACTACGACGGCGTGATCAAGGTGGACGGTGCTGTGGGAAACAAGAAGCAGTACGACCCACGCGCATGGGGGAAGGTTGCTGAGTCGGCCATGGCGCAGCGAGTCGTGCAGTCCACGAACCAGCTCGGCTCGGCGGGGCACTCAATCAGCGCCAGCTGACCAGCCCACTCGTTATTTGTCCCGCCCGGCTTCGGGCGGGATCCTAAAGCGCATCGTGAAGTGCTCACCGGCATCCCATTCGAGCTCATCGACCGTCGCTTTAAGTGAAAAATAGTGGGGCGCCAGCAGGGTGATCCGACGACCCTCCGGGAAATGCACGTCGGTGCTCAACGCGACGGCGGTTGACCCGTCTGATTCTCCCCGCAATTGAATGACAAGGGATGTTCGATCTTTCGCGGCGCCATCCGTCACGGCGTGGAGAAGGCCAAGCAGCGCCGCTCGTTGGTTGGGGGTCATCCGATCAGCAAGATATTCGGTGTCCAGAATCGTGAGGTGCATTTTCCCCGCGAGAGTGTCGAGCCAGCTCCGGTTGGTGCGCTCGACCAGCTCGGCGCGGACCTCCTCTGCAAGCTCCCCCGCTCGCTTCCGATCTGCCGCAGTCACGACGCCGCTGTCTGCAACACTCTGAAGCAGGGGGACGACCCGATCGGCCACACTCGCAAGCTCGTCGCGAAGAATCCGCAACTTGGCCGACTGGGCAAGCACACCACTCGACAGGGTCGAACCCGGCTTGGCTGCGGCCCATAACTGGACGCGCTTCACGATCTGGTAAGCGAACACGCTTGCGGCCGCCGTCGCCACGAAGACGGGACTGGCGCCGACCAGCACCTCCGACACTGGAGACCAATAGCCCGGTCGAGCGTACGGCACGATCACGAGCACGAGGCAGGTCACCACCGAGGCAAGCGAGCCGACAATAACAAGTCGAAGGGCGGACGTATACGGAGCAAGAGCCCCCACGAGGAACGCGTACCCAATCGGCGCCCACCAAATTTCAACGATCAGATTTGGCCCGTTAATGCGACCCGCCGCCGACAGGGCAACCCCGACCATCCCGAGCAGAAGCGAGGGGAGCAAGAGTGTAAACGGTGCCGCAGCACCGAGAGGATTGGCGACGAGGCCAATCGCGAGGAATCCGAGGAACAGGAAACCCAGCGCGGCCCAGTCAAACCAGGCGATGCTGTCAGCGCGCTGGGGGAAGATCGTCACGGTCACCCCAGCAACCATGGCCAAACCACCGAAAACCATCGGCACGAGTGGGCCGGAGAACCAGCTGAGCGGGTCAACATCATGCGGCGAACGGTGCCAGGCAGGCGACCGGAACCAGGCCGTCCACCGGAGGCGCGCATCAGCCATGAGGCACCGCAATCGGGACGGTGATGATAATGGAGGTTCCCGATCCGACCGCGGACCAGATTCTGACCGTACCGCCGCATCCCTCGATCCGTTTGATGAGGGCTCGCCGGATCCCCAACCGATTCTCGGGAACTGAGTCGGGATCGAAACCGCGACCATGATCGGCGATCATGACGGAAAGATTCTCCGTCGTCGCGTCAATGAACAGCTCAGCAGAATTCGAGCCGGAGTGCAGGACGATGTTTTCCAGACATCCGCTCACCGCGCCGAGCAAAGCTTCTGCTGTTTCCGGATCGAGGTCAGCGGAGAGCGCGTCGCCGCCTCCCACATCCACCGTGAGCCCACGCCACTGAAATTCGTTCAGGATGGCGAGGAGTTCATCTCTGAGCGCTCCTGCATCCAAATCGGTGTGCGACCGGATGCCGGATTCCAGTTGCGCAGACGACACCGAGTCAATGTCGCGCCGAATCCGATCTCTCGCTCGCTCGTCGAGCTGGTCCTTGCCGCTAACGATCGCGGCCAGGTCGTTCAACACCGTGTCGTGGAGTAGGGCGACCGCGCGTTCCTCAAGCTCTCGCTGGCCCGCAAGGCGGGCGGCCTCGGCCTCCGCCTCCGAGATGGCAGGTGTGAAACGGCGTTGGCTTCGGCGGATCAGCGTGAATAGCGCGATGACGACGATGTAAATCGCTAAACACAGAATGGGTCCGTAGCCGAGATTGGGGGTCAACCCCAGGAGCACTTGAGCGAGCACGGTCCCAACCGAACCCACGACGAACCCCACGGTGCACCACACCAGACCATCGAGAAGGTGTTTGCTCGCCGGGCCAACCAGCAACAAAGCGATGGTCACCCGGTTGAGCAAAAAGACGCCGCTGTCGTTGAGGCTCGGATCGGCAATGAGCAGGCAATAGACGTAGACGAAATTCGCCACACCTCCGATGGCAAGGTAGAACGCGCCGCGGGGTATTGTCGGCTTTCGAACTAGCACGATGAGCGCAGCAATGACGACAAGAAGAGACGCCAGGCACAGCAAGACGTCCATCGAATACGCGCGGGAAATCCACAAATCAACGAGGGCGATGACCGAGATCGCCAGGTAGGTAAAGGCAACAGCCCAACCGGCACGCAGCACCGAGCGCGCAGTGATCGTCGCCGCGAGGTCGCGCGGCGGAACGGCACTTCTCATCGACTGTTGGCTCATCTGTCAACAATCGTAGGACTGCACGATGCCGAATTCGGTTAGGCGCTGGTGGCGTAGGCGAGGAAAGCCGGATCGGTCGAGAGCAGAATGCCAATGAGTATGGCGGAAACGATGAAGCTCACGACTCCAGCGACGACGGGAATCCACCACGCCAGTCGGCCCCGATTGAGTCGCGCATACGACCAGCCGGTTGCCAGAAGCCAAATAATGCTCTCGCTCACCACAATGATGATTCCGACGATGCCGGTCATCGAGGTTGGCGTGTACTCCCCAACCCCCAGTTGGCTGAACATGCTCTCGAGGGATGCATCGAGCGAAAGGTAGGTGCCGGCACCGCCAATGACAAAGACCAACCCAAAGGACAGGAGGAAGATCGTCACCACGCGATCGAGCGCCCACGTTCCGGTTCGAGTGGGCGGCATCGTGGATGGGACTGAAGCGCTGCGTGCCACCGGTGAGTTTTCGACCGAGGCAGCCGGCAGCCCGGCCCTGGCCGCCCCGGCACTGCGCGCCTCAGCACTGGGCAGCCCGGCCCTGGGCACCCCGGAACGCTCGATGGCCTCAGCCTGCTCCGCCGCGCTCGCGTATTCGCCGTATTCAGGACGCGGGGTACTCTCGGTGCTCATTGCTGCCAATCCAGTCGTCGGGTGCGGCCGCCGAGACCGCGATCGTCTGGCACTCCATCAGCACCCGTTCTGAGCTCTTTGGGGAGGGAAAACATGAGGTCTTCTTCTGCCGTGACCACATCGTGAATGTCCAGGTATCCGGCATCGGCGAGCTGGTCAAGCACTTCGCGCACGAGCTCTTCCGGGACGGATGCTCCCGAGCTGATTCCGACCGTACGCGCGCCGTCCAGCCAGCCCTGCTCGATTTCACTTGCGTAGTCCACCCGGTACACCTTGCGTGCCCCGTTCTCCCTGGCCACCTCGACGAGGCGCACCGAGTTGGAGGAGTTTTCTGACCCCACGACGATGACGACGTCACAGTCGGGGGCGATTTTCTTCACCGCAACCTGCCGATTCTGCGTGGCGTAACAGATGTCGTCGGTTGGCGGATCCCCGAGGTTCGGGAATCTGGCGCGTAGTCGGCGAACTGTTTCCATGGTTTCGTCAACGCTCAACGTGGTTTGGCTCAACCACACGAGGTTGTCCGGATCGCGCACCTCCACCGTGTCCGCATCCTCGGGGCTCGTCACGAGAATCGTGCGGTCGGGCGCGTGACCCATGGTGCCCTCCACCTCCTCGTGTCCGGCATGGCCCACCAGCAGAATTTCGGTTCCCCCGCGGGAGAATCGCACCGCCTCCCGATGCACTTTCGTGACCAACGGGCACGTCGCATCGATCGCGATCAGCTCGCGATCTGCAGCCTCCTGCACCACGGCCGGGCTCACGCCGTGCGCGGAGAAGATCACCCGAGATCCCGCAGGGATCTGATCGAGCTGATCGACGAAGACTGCTCCCCTGGTTTCCAGGGTCGCGACAACATGCCGATTGTGGACAATCTGCTTGCGCACGTAGATCGGTGCGCCATAGTTTTCGAGTGCCTTCTCCACCGCGACGACTGCCCGGTCGACCCCTGCACAGTATCCACGAGGTGCCGCCAGAAGTACCCGTTTCTCACCGGAAACGGGCAGGCTGCGCAATCGCCCGCGGACCACAGCGGGTCGATCGAGCGCCGTCGGTGACGGTGCAGCGCCGTTGGAGATGGTCACGAGCCCAGTGTACGAGAGGAGTCTGTGTCGAATTTGCGCTGGAGACCTGTCGCCAGCATCCCGTAGCCTGATGCGATAGCCGACGGGAGCACGATGCACGAATCCTTGATCAGCGTCGACGTGGAGACAGCTGGACCTAACCCGAGCGCATACTCGATGCTGTCCATCGGTGCGTGTCTCGTGGACGACCCGCAGCAGAGTTTCTATGTCGAACTCAAGCCGGTCAATCAGGCCATGACCACAGAGGCGCTCTCCATTAGCGGACTCACGATTGAACACCTCGAGGCGAATGGCGTTGACGCCAAAGCCGGCATGCAGTTGTTCGAGGACTGGCTTCGAACTGTTGTACCCGACACTCATGTGCCCGTGTTCCTCGGATTCAACGCCGCCTTCGACTGGATGTTCGTGTGCGACTATTTCGAACGGTTCCTGGGGCGCAACCCCTTTGGCCATTCGGCGATGGACATCAAGTCTTACTACCTCGGCATGGCTGGGGGGAGTTGGGCGGAGACGAGCCTCCGATTCCTGTCCCCTCGCTATCTGGATGGCCGGCCACTCTCGCACAATGCCCTGGGCGACGCCCAGGACCAGGCCGCCCTCTATACGGCTATCGCCAGGGACGCTGAATCCACACGGAATACCCCTTCAACGAAACGGAGTACAGCATGACGAAATCTGCGAGCGACGGCGCAACAGACCTTCAACGTGTCGTGGAATCGGCGAAGCGCCTGGGCGTCGAGCTGGACGAAGAGTCGGCGATGCAGTGGATGAATTCCATCGCGCAGGAGTCCACGAGCGGCGATGTCGTCGTGGACACGGCGAGCGGGGCATTCGGCCACAGGGTTGCCATGCTCGACTTCAGCCCGAAGGACCTCGAACGGTTCCGCACGATTGGAGCGATTGTCGAGGTCACCGGCCCCGCGCCGCAAGTGGAGAGCGCGCTGGCCATTTCCGGGTCCGCCGCGCAGTCCAAGATTCAGTCCTACCCCGGTGACTGCGATTATTTTCAGCGGCTCAACATCAAGGCCGCGACGAGGGAAGAAGCCTGCGCGCTCATGGCCAAGCTAATGAGAGCTCACGTTCTCGCCAACTACCGCGGCGACACCTACCAATTCCTGGAAGCAAAGCTTGGCAGCTATCCGTTCGACGGCACCCACGCCGGGTCACCCGTGCACAAGGGGAGCCCCCTGTCGTGGACCTACGACGAAATTGTGGAGGGGCAGCTGACGCTGGACGGTCCAGACGGCCCCGCCATTGTGCGCTGGGACGAGGTCGCGCTGGATCCCGGCTGGTGCAAGCTCGACTGGGTCGTGAGCGATCCGGAGCGACGCCAGCTCTCCAACGCGAGCAACGTGATCGATGTCACATGGGAAGCCCCGGACGGTGAGATTGTCTCCCTCGACGGATACCTCGATGCGTTTTTCCAGGAGGTCTACCTCGACGCCGGCGACGTTCCCATGTTTGCGAAAGTGGCCAAGCATGTCTCCACCGACGCCCTCGGCGATTACGTGGAACGCCTCGAGGCTGAGGTGCGCAAGTACCTGACAGATCACCTCAACTACGGCAAGGCCGCGAAGCGGATGTACAACGTGTTCCGGTTATCCGGTCGCCACCTCGAGGCGGCGTACGTGCGGGAGCTATTCGATGAGCCGGCCACGATCCTGTATCAGGTGTGGTCGCTCATCTCGACACTCGACAACGCCACTCAGCCGGGCTCATCCATTCCGATCGATGCCGTTCAGGCGCAGGCGGATGCCCTCGTCCTCGACGTCGTGGACGCGTTGGAAGGCGAGGAGGAGGTCGAGATCGTGAAGGCCATTATCCAATTGCGCCAGGCGCTTGAACTCCAGCAGGACGGGGCATCGCGTGCAGCAGAGGTCGAGGCGGCCAAGGCCAAAGTGATCAACGTCGTCAACACGTTTTACCGCGAGAAGCTCACCGGCATGCCGACGATCAATGAGTACATCACCGGAATTCAGGGGGCTGTCACGCCGTGACCGATCCTGCTTCGCTTCCCACCGCCGATTCTCCGTGGCCGGTTTCGGTCCTCGCCGACAAGTTGAAAGGCTGGATTGACCGGCTCGGCTCGGCCTGGGTAGAGGGCGAGATCACTCAGTGGGGTGTCTCCGGCGGCAACGTGTACGGCAAGCTCAAAGATGTCTCCGTCGACGCCACGATTGGGTTCACGATCTGGTCTTCGGTTCGGGCAAAGTTGCCGGATGATCTCAAGCAGGGCGACCGCGTTGTCGCGCTCCTCAAGCCCAACTACTGGGTGAAGGGCGGGTCGCTTTCCATGCAGGTGTTTGACATGCGTCACACCGGCATTGGTGACATGTTGGAGCGGCTCGAGAAGCTTCGTAGCACGCTCAAAGCGGAGGGACTGTTCGACGCGGAACGCAAAAAGCGTTTGCCGTTCCTGCCGCACCGCATTGGACTCGTGACCGGCAAAGATTCTGACGCCGAGAAGGATGTCCTCCGCAACGCACAATTGCGTTGGCCATCTGTGGAATTCCGCGTGGAGCACGCGGCGGTTCAGGGGGAACGCGCCGTCGCCGAGGTGATGGCGGCGCTGGCTCGGCTCGACGCCGATCCGGAGGTTGACGTCATCATCATTGCGCGCGGCGGCGGCGACTTCCAGAACCTCCTCGTCTTCAGTGACGAGTCGCTCGTGCGGGCGGCTGCTGCTTGCTCTACCCCGATCGTGAGCGCCATCGGCCACGAGGCCGACCGGCCACTCCTCGACGAGGTCGCAGACCTTCGTGCGTCGACGCCGACGGATGCCGCCAAGCGTGTGGTTCCCGATGTCGCCGAGGAGCTCAGCCGCGTTCAGCAGGCGCGCTCGCGCATCGGGACCAGAATGACCGGACTCCTCTCTACCGAAATCGATCGGATCGGGCAATTGCGTTCGCGCCCCGTTTTGGTCGACTCGTCGTGGATCGTTTCGGTGCGTTCGGAGGAACTCACGCGATGGGTGGCCAGGGGCGCTGAGCTCATTGACCGCACTATCGAGCGCGCCCACACCTCCGTCGCAGAGTTGACGAGTCAGTTGCGAGCCCTGTCGCCACAGCGCACTCTGGACCGCGGCTACGCGATTGCTCAGCTCCCGGGCGGTACCGTCGTGCGTCACCGAGCGGAGGCCGCCCCAGGCACTCCCCTCCTCCTCACGTTCGCCGACGGTTCGATCGATGCCACCGTGGACGGGGAAAAGCCGCCGAAGGGTTCAGGTCGATAAACTGACATGGTGGCCACCGAATCCCCCAGCGCAAAGTCCAACGATGATGTCGCAAAGCTCAGCTACGAGTTGGCGCGCGATGAACTTGTGAAAGTTGTCGGCGAGTTGGAGCAGGGCACCTCGACGCTGGAGGAGTCACTCGCACTGTGGGAGCGCGGGGAAGCTCTTGCCGCTCGCTGCGAGGAGTGGCTGATCGGCGCCAAGGCTCGTCTCGACGCTGCACGAGGCGCGGCACAGCGCGCCTCCGATGGTGCGGACGCCGCATCCTCTCCGGCATGAACGCCAGGCAAAACCCGCCCATCGTCGCCGAGCTTGGTCGGCCGGAAACTCCGGAAGAAGCGGCCGGCCGCAAGGCGCAGGCGTCCCGCACTCACCGCGAAAATCAAACGTTTCAGAATCTCGCCTTCGCCCTCCTGGCGTGTCTCATTGTCGTGCTTGTGACTGTGCTCGTGGTGGTTCGCCCAGACCCGCCTGCACCGCCCGCCGTTGACTACCGCACGATCGCTTCCGAGGCCGGCTCCACCGTGCCTCTTGCGGTGCCGGATCTCCCTTCAACGTGGCGGTCCAATTCGGCCATGTTCGACGAGAAACCCGCTGATGGCGTCGCGCAGTGGTACATCGGATTCGTCACGCCGACGCAGCAGTTCGTTGGCTTTCGTCAAGGACTCAACGCGAACCCGACCTGGCTCGCCAACCAGTTGAGTGGTCGCACGGTGACAGGTACCACCACGATAGGCGGCGTGGTCTGGCAGGTGTATGAGCATCGGAATGTGCAGGATGCCGGCAACCTTGCGTACGCGCTCTCCGCGACGAGCGGCGACAGTGATCTTGTTTTGTTCGGTACAGCTTCGGATGAGGAATTCGGCACAATCGCCTTGTCCGTCGCTGCATCGGTGAAGGCGAACCAATGAGAAAGGCGACGCAATGACGGGCACAACCACGACGCCAGCCCAGGCCTGGCAGGAGATGGTGGAAGGCAATCAAAGGTTTATCGCTGGGGAGCCGAACCATCCGCGTCAGGACGTGGAGCGCCGCGGCGAACTCATCGGCAACCAGACTCCGCACGCCACGCTGTTCGGCTGCAGCGACTCGCGATTGGCTGCTGAAATCATTTTTGACCGTGGCCTTGGCGATCTCTTCGTCATTCGCAACGCCGGTCAAATAATTTCCGACTCCGTCGTTGGATCTCTCGAATACTCCGTGGCCGTTCTCGGCGTTCCCCTCATCGTGGTGCTCGGCCACGACGAGTGCGGCGCGGTCCGTGCGGCGATCGACAGTCAGTCCGAAAACGCCCCCGTCATCCCGCCGCACATCAAGAACCTGATCGAACCGATCAACGTCGCCGTGGCGAAGGTGAAAGCGGCGACGCCGGGTGGTGGTCGCCCGGATGCCACTCTCGTTGGACGAGAACACTTGCGCGACACGATCACCGCAATGGTCGCCAGTTCGGAACTGATCAGCGAAGCGATTGCCGAGGGTACGCTGGCTATTGTCGGCGCAAATTACCGTCTCCTTGAGGGCATGGCGGTCCCCGATGTTGTCATCGGAAACATCAGCACGACGTAGACCCACGACACCACAACGAAGGATGGCGAACCGGTGAGTACCGCAGGTGAATTTCGCACAGAGCACGACACTATGGGTGAAGTTTTGGTCCCCATCAATGCGCTCTATGCTGCTCAGACTCAGCGCGCGGTCGAGAATTTCCCCATCTCCGGTGCCGGACTGGAGCCCAGCCAGATCGTCGCTCTCGCTCGCATCAAGCGCGCTGCGGCGATCGTGAACAGCTCACTGGGAATTCTCGACCCGAAGATTGCGAACGCGATCAAGGGCGCGGCAGACGAGATCATCGGCGGAGCGCACCACGACCAGTTCCCGATCGACGTCTACCAGACCGGCAGCGGCACATCCTCCAACATGAACATGAACGAGGTGCTCGCGGCGATTGCCTCCAAGTCACTCGGAGCCGCAGTTCACCCCAACGACCACGTAAACGCCTCGCAATCGTCCAACGACGTGTTCCCCACGTCCGTGCACGTCGCCGTCACCGGCGCCCTGCTCGGTGACCTGATTCCTGCCCTCGACCATCTGGCGCTCTCACTCGAGAAGAAGGCCAAAGAGTGGTCCGGCGTCGTTAAGTCGGGCCGCACGCACCTCATGGATGCGACGCCGGTCACGCTCGGTCAGGAGTTCGGTGGCTACGCGCGGCAGATCCGGCTGGGCATCGAGCGAGTTCAGTCCACAATCGCGAGGGTTGCCGAAGTTCCCCTCGGCGGCACGGCGGTGGGGACCGGGATCAACACGCCAGCAGGCTTCCCCCAGCAGGTTATTGCCGAGCTCGCCGCGGAGTCTGGCCTTCCGATCACGGAAGCCAAAGACCACTTCGAGGCGCAGGGCGCCCGCGATGGACTCGTGGAGGCATCCGGGGCACTGAGAGTGCTCGCCGTCAGCCTCACCAAGATTTGCAACGACCTGCGCTGGATGGGTTCAGGACCGAACACAGGGCTCGCCGAACTGCACATTCCCGACCTGCAGCCGGGCTCCTCGATCATGCCCGGCAAAGTCAATCCGGTGATCCCGGAGGCCGTTCTCATGGTTTGTGCCAGGGTCGTCGGGAACGACTCCACGATCGCGTGGGCGGGAGCCAGCGGTTCCTTCGAACTGAACGTCGCCATCCCCGTCATGGGCACAGCTCTTCTCGAGTCGATCCGTCTTCTGACGAACTCGAGCCGTCTGCTCGCGGACAAGGTCGTCGACGGGCTGGAGGCGAACGTGGAACGGGCGAGGGCCCTCGCGGAGTCATCACCATCCATCGCCACGCCGCTCAACCGCGTGATTGGATACGAGGCCGCAGCGAAAGTGGCCAAGAACGCCGTCGCTAAGGGCATCACGGTGCGCGAATCGGTCGTCGATCTCGGTTTCGTGGAGCGAGGCGAGATCACGAACGAGCAGCTCGATACGCTTCTCGACGTTCTCAGCATGACCCACCCTGGCTAGGCCAAGCCGCGACCGTTAGCGCAACGGAATATTGCGGATCGCTTCGCCGCCCAGCGTCAGCACTGTGCGATCCTTGAGCGGAGAGGTGAGCTGAAGCGGTATGAGCGTGGAAATGTTTGCCCCGCTCGCCCGCGTCTCACACTGCGCAAGGTTCTCAGTATTCGACCCATTTTCGGGGTCGGCCTGGCCGTAGTAAATGGCAACGGACACCGCCTCAGCGGTTTCCTTCACGATTGCCGCATGGGGAAAGCACAACGGGTCGCCACGGACAAAGACGACGAGGCGCGCGGTGTCGAGCGCGGTGAGGCCCGGGGCGGGGTCTGTACCGATGTAGCCGTTTGCCGTGGTTGCCGTTTCCATCGAGAACGGGTCGAGGCCAAACAGGTAGGGTGGCTGCCTCGTCTGCCCATCCAGAACCTGATAGCCAAGGATGGGTTGAACGACGAGGCCTTTCGGTGCTTTCGGCGCTGAGTCAATGACCCGATTCACGACGACCGGGTCCGGGCTTCCCCACATGAGTTCGACCGCGGTAGGAGGGGTCGGGTCCACCGGTTGATTGTTCAGATGGACCTGATACGTCAGAAGGCCGCTCGTGATCATGGTGGCGATGCCGAGGGCCGCGACAAGTCGATATACAAGGTACGCCGAACCACTGGGCTCATCCGCCCGGTGGTCTCGATAGCTCCAGCTCATCAGGACAAGCCACTGGCTTCTGGGCGACACGAGTCCCCAGAGCAAAACCAGCCCGATGCTCACCAGAACGATGAGGAGAAGGGCTGTCACCCCTCAACTTTAACAGGTAGTTCAGGCGACCTCGTTTCCCTCCAGAAGTTCGGTCACGAGGGCGGCAATGTCGCTGCGCTCTGAGCGGGTCAGCGTAACGTGACCGAACAGGGCATGTCCCTTGAGAGTCTCAATGACCGAAGCGACACCATCGTGCCGGCCTACGCGCAGATTGTCCCGCTGTGCGACATCGTGCGTGAGGATCACCCGCGAGTTCTGACCGATGCGACTGAGCACAGTCAGGAGCACGTTGCGCTCCAGCGACTGCGCTTCGTCGACGATCACGAACGCGTCGTGAAGGGACCGACCCCGGATGTGGGTGAGCGGGAGCACCTCAAGGATGCCGCGGTCCATCACCTCATCCAGAACGTTCTGCGAGACCACGGAACCGAGCGTGTCAAACACGGCCTGTGCCCACGGATTCATCTTCTCCGCGGCATCCCCTGGCAGGTATCCGAGTTCCTGACCGCCAACCGCATAGAGCGGGCGGAACACCATGATCTTGCGGTGCTGTTGGCGCTCCAGCACCGCTTCGAGTCCTGCGCACAGCGCAAGCGCCGACTTGCCTGTTCCCGCCCGGCCGCCGAGCGAGACAATGCCAAGCTCTGGGTCCAGGAGCATGTCGATGGCGAGTCGCTGCTCCGCGGAACGCCCGTGCATCCCAAAAATGTCGCGATCTCCGCGCACGAGGCGAAGCTTGCCTGGGCCAGTTACCCGCCCGAGCGCCCCGCCGCGATCCGAGTGGATGACCAGGCCCGTGTTCACGGAGATATCCGCGACCAGTTTCGTGGAGAGCTCCTCCTCGTCGTAGAGCTTGGACATCTCGTTCGAACCGAGGTCAATCTCCGCCATGCCCGTCCACCCGGAGTCGACGGCGAGTTCGGCGCGATACTCCTCGGCCGCCAATCCTACGGATGCCGCTTTCACGCGCAACGGCAGGTCTTTCGAGACGACGGTGACGTTGAGTCCATCCCCGGCCAGGTTGAGTGCCACAGCGAGAATGCGGGAGTCGTTGTCGCCAAGCTGAAGTCCGGAGGGAAGAATCGCCGTACTGCTGTGATTCAGCTCAACGCGCAGGCTGCCACCCGAACCGACCGCGACCGGGAAGTCGAGACGTTCGTGTTTGATTCGCAAGTCATCGAGGTTGCGAAGCGCCTGACGGGCAAAGTAACCGATCTCGGGGTCGTGGCGCTTAGCCTCCAGCTCGCTGATCACGACCACGGGTAACACGACGGCATGCTCGGCGAATCGATAGATCGCTCGCGGGTCGGAAAGCAGAACCGATGTGTCGAGCACGTAGGTCTTTTCCGCCTGAGATACCACCACCTCCCCCGACTTTGACGGGCCGGTCTTCGACTGGCTGGTCTTCGGTTGGGAGGTGCTTGTCGTGGTCACTGACACTCCGTCCCCGAGCGCGGAACGCTCGGATCTTGTCCGTCACGGCCAACTCAAGGTCGGAAGCGAACTTACGTGGCCGCTTCAGTCAGGCACCGTACCTGATGTCTTGACGCTACGTGCAAGCGGGTGCAGCGCGGGTGCGACACGCGGAAATCAGCGTGTGGTCGCCGACAGAAAACTTTGGAAACTGGCGCGAAGCATGTCCAGGGTCTCGTCCGTAGTCGAGACGTGCACGCTCAAACGAACGTTGGTGTCGCGCACGGTCACCGTGACACCGTGATTGTGCAGGGATGCCACCAGGGCTGTGAGCTGATCGGGTGCTGGCTCAAGAACCACGATCCCAGCGCGCTCCCGCTCCTCACGCGGCGAGGTCACCGGTATCCCAAACTCATCCGCGAGAGCGATGACCGTGGTGGCAACCTGCGTCACCCGGTCAGCCACCGCAGGGATTCCCACCTCGTGGAGTTGCTCCAGTGCCGCTGCGAATCGCGCCTGGGCGATCGGGCTTGGATTAGACACCTGGAACGCACGCGCCCCACGCGACGGCGACGGGACAGTCCCAACGGGTACGGGGCCGGCATCCGTGGCATTGAACCCGGACAGCACGGGAGTGAGCCGATCGACGGCGCGGTCGCTCAGGGCGAGGAAACCAGTTCCCCACCCGGCGCGAACCCACTTTTGACCGCCGGACACCACCACATCCGCGAGTGTGTAGTCGACATCGGTGACCGTGAAGCCTTGAATTGCATCCACGATGAGAAGCCGGTCGCCGATCACCTGCCGGATCCCCTCGAGGTCAACCAGATAGCCGCTTCGATAGTCGACGAGGCTGACTGCGACGGCCGTAACCTCTTTCGTGAGTTGGCTCTTGACGGTACCTGGCGTGACCTGTCCGTAGTCGGTATCCAGCCACTGTGCTCTCACTGCGCCAAGAGCCTCGGATGCCCGCACAACACCGAACGCCGCGCTCGGGAATTCCGACGGGGACAACAGCACGGTTCCGCTGAGCCCGAACATCGTCTCCATGAGTCCCATGCTCGTATTCGGCTGAAACACGAGCTGATCGTCGCGAAAGCCGGTGACACTCGCCACGGCGCTGCGCACTCGATCATCCTGATCCAGGAGACTGTCGAGGCTTCCGAAGCGCGCCTTGCGGAGCAACTCGACCTGCGCTTGTTCCTCCTCGACGACTACCAGCGCCAGCGGCCCGATGCGGCCAAAGTCGAGGTACCCAGGCTCTTCGTCAAACTGGAGGGCGAAGTCGTCGATCGTCAGCATGAATAAAGTCTGTCACGCGCCCCGGGGGCACACGGAACCGTTACTGACCGAAGCGACGCTGGCGCCCTGCGTAGTCGCGGACGGCCCGCAGGAAGTCCACCTCGCGCAAATCAGGTCCGAGTGCTTCCACGAAGTAAAACTCGCTGTACGCGCTCTGCCACAGCATGAAGTCGCTCATCCGCTGCTCACCAGAGGTGCGGATCACAAGGTCCGGGTCTGGCTGGCCACCCGTGTAGAGGTGCTTACCGATCAGTTCCGGCGTGAGGATTTCGGCGAGGGCGTCGAGGGACTTGCCCTCCATCGCGTGTTGGTGCACGATGCTGCGCATCGCATCCGCAATCTCGCGCCTCCCGCCGTAACCGATCGCGAGGTTGATGTGCATCCCGGTGTTGTTGGCCGTGCGCGCCTCGGCGGCTTTCAAGCTCGCCGTCAAAGCCTCGGGTAGCCGCTCGACGGAGCCGACGTGCTGAACCTTCCAATTGCGGTAGTGCGAGAGGTCATCGGCCAGATCGGCGATCACCTCGAACAGGTCGGCGAGTTCGTCGGATGCACGTCCAAGCAGGTTGTCTGTCGACAGAAGGTACAGCGTGGTGACTTTGACGCCCAGATCGTCGCACCAGACCAGCACTTCGCGAAACTTCGCCGCGCCCGCCCGGTAGCCGTGACCCGCCGTCTCCAGGTCGTTTGCTCGCGCCCAGCGTCGGTTGCCGTCGAGAATGATGGCGATGTGCTGGGGAACCGGAAGCTCGGCAATTTCCCGCCGCAGACGCTTCTGATACAGCCCGTAGAGAATGCCCTTGCCGATCGGCTCTTCCCTGTTACGCACACCGCTACGTTAGTCCACTTCTGCCCGGCGATTCCCAGCGCCTCGTTACAGCGCACGCGTAGTCTCGAAGCATGACGCCGGATGCCGACCAAACGATGGTCCCTGAGGATGCGGGAGCCGAGCTTCCGAACATTCCGATTCTCGATGACGCGCAACAGAATCCGGACGTCAAGCCGACGTGGCGCGGGTGGATTCACGCGGGCACGTTCCCCGTCGCGATCGCCCTCGGCATCATCCTCATCGTGCTCGCCGAGGGTGTTCCGGCGAAGGTGAGTTCTTCGGTCTTCGTGCTCTCCTCGTTGCTCCTGTTTGGCATCTCGGCGCTGTATCACCGCTTCAACTGGAGCAACCGAACCAGAATGCTGCTGAAGCGGTTCGACCACGCGAACATCTTCCTGCTGATTGCCGGCTCGTACACGCCCATCACCGTGCTCTCCCTTCCCCAGGACCGGGCGACCTTGCTCCTCGTTCTCGTGTGGAGCGGCGCCCTGCTCGGCATCGGATTCCGAGTGTTCTGGATTTCAGCACCGCGCTGGCTGTACGTCCCGCTGTACCTGCTCCTCGGTTGGGCCGCGGTCATGTTCATGCCGGACTTTTTCCGCGCCAATGCCGCCATGATGATTCTCATCATCGCCGGCGGGTTGTTCTACACCGTGGGGGCGGTCATCTACGGCCTCAAACGCCCGAACCCGTTCCCCGGAAAGTTCGGCTTCCACGAGATCTTCCACACCCTGACGCTTCTGGCGTTCCTCTGCCACTGGACCGGCATCCTGCTCGTCGCGATCAACCCGCCTGTGCTCTCCTAAGCGGGGCGAGCGCCGCCGCAAGCTTGGTGATTTCGCCCAGCTCCTTCGCCAGAATTGCGAGTTCCTTCTCCTGAGGCTGAAACACGCCGTCCACGACTTGCTTGCCCGGGAAACTCAACTCAACATTCGCTCCAACGCGCACGAGCCCAAGGTTCACGATCGTCGGGAGGAGGCTCGCGGCACCGCGAGTTCCGGAAGAAACACCACCGTAGCTGACGAACCCGACCGGCTTCATCCACCATTCCTGGTTCAGAAAGTCGAGGGCGTTTTTCAGCGCAGGCGAAAAGCTGTAGTTGTATTCGGGAGTCACCAGGATGAACGCGTCTGCCGCGTCGACTCGTTTACTCCACTCGATCGTGTGGGCTTTCGTGTACTGGCGCATCCGCGGATGATTCGGCTCATCCATGAAGGGAAGCGCAAGTTGGGCGAGATCCACGAAGTCAATGTCGAAGTCACCCGTCCTCTCCGCTTCACCGCGCACCCACTCGGCGATGGGAAGTCCGATCCTGCCAGGGCGAACGCTTCCGACAATGATCATCAAGGTAGTCATATTAGGGTCAACCTTGTGGGCTGCCCAGTATTCCGCTGGGGAGAATATTCAGCCTGAGCCACCGATCGCTACCTGCTGGTCTTGCCCTTGCCGGCGTCGTCCACGCCATCGCCGGCGTCGCGTTCCGCCTGGACGCGTTCCTGCACCTCAGCGCGATAGCGAACGCGGCGAACCCTTCGCACCATATCCATGATGAGCAGAACTGCGGCGACCGCGACGAGGAACGTGATGGCGAAGCCCACCCACGTCGGCGTGACCGTATCCAGATCGAAGTCGGGAAGCGGCGTCGGCGTCGGTGTGACAGCAAAGAATACCGACGCAACCGTGGACACCATCATGCGGAGCCTTCCTCTGGAGCAATTCCGGCGAACAAATCGGTCTCCGGCAGTTCGGTAGGCACGAGCGAGTGCGCGAGCTGGTAGTCCTCCCACGGCCACACCTCACGCTGAAGTTCGTTCGGCCAGAAAAAGAAACTGCTGTCCGGGGAAACCTGACTCGCGTGAGCACGAAGCGCGTCATCCCGCCGATCAAAGAACGCGCCTGCGTCGATGTGGGTGGTGGCGAGATCCGGTCGCTCACGCATCCACATCCGCATGCCGTCGAGCTGCTCCAGAAGGGGCGAGTCCGGCTCGCGCTCTTTCAGAGCGTCATACATCGCGTTGGCTCGGGGGGCATTAAAAATACGGTCGTAGTAGACCTTCTGGATCTGCCAGGGTTCTCCTGCGTCCGGGTACCGAGAGGCATCCGCCGCAGCCTCCATCGCGTACATCGACAGTTCGTGGGTGCGCACGTGATCCGGATGCGGGTAGCCGCCGGCCTCGTCGTAGGTGATGAGAACGTGAGGTCGAAATCGGCGAATGATCGACACGAGGGGCTCTGCTGAATACTCGAGCGGGATGAGCGCGAAGCAGTTCGGGTGGAGCGCCTCCCCTTCCTCCGGCAATCCAGAGTCCTCGTAACCGAGCCACAGGTGGTCGAACCCGACCGCGTCTTTGGCGCGGGCCATTTCGATGCGGCGAAGGCCCGCCATATCTCGCTCAGCCATGGCGGTTTCCACGAGGTGCGGGTTCTGCACGTCGCCTCGTTCGCCGCCCGTGCAGCTCACCACAAGAACCTCGGTGCCAGAGTGAGCGTAGTGCGCGTACGTTGCCGCGCCTTTGCTCGACTCATCGTCCGGGTGCGCGTGAACTGCGAGAAGTCGCTGGGACACCGTTCTCCTTCGATTCCACGATTAGCCTAGAGATACCAGACTAATCGGGGAGTACGATGCCGGATACCGCAACCACTGTGAGCGACGCAGCGCTCGATGCGCGCTACGGTCGAACTCCCAACAAGAAGAGGCGGGATCGGGTCATCCTCGTTGCCGCTGCCGTGGTCTTTGTCGTGATCTTCACGGCCTGGGTCGTGTGGGCCGGCTTCGACAATGGCCAAGGGAACCTGGACAGTCAGGACATCGGGCACAGGCTCGTCGACGATTCGACGGTGAGCATTGTCTGGCAGGTTTCTGTACCAGCCGGAACCGCCGTGACCTGCGCATTGCAGGCGCAAAATGAGGCGCACGCCATCGTGGGCTGGAAGATCGTCAGCCTCGACCCTTCGACCACGTTCACAACCCAGTACACGGAGACCATCCGCACCTCTCAGCAGGCGGTCACAGGCTTGATCTACCGTTGCTGGCTCACCTAAGATTGAGCAAATAGTTACGAGACCGGTCGTTTGGCCGGTCTTATTTGTTTGAGTGGCGAGGTGCGGGCAGAGCCCGCCTCACCGAAGGAGTTCATCATGGCTGACACGACTGCCGAATCCTGGCTGACCCAGGAGGCGTTCGATCGACTCACGAGCGAGCTTGAACAACTGAGCGATACCGGCCGCACCGACATTGCCCGCAAGATCGAACTTGCCAGGGAAGAGGGTGATCTCAAGGAGAATGGCGGCTATCACGCGGCGAAGGAAGAGCAGGGCAAGATTGAGGCCCGAATCCGCCAGCTGACTGTGCTGCTGCGGTCTGCCAAAGTGGGCACGCCTCCGGACGACGGCGTCGTTGAACCCGGAATGCTCGTCACCGCGAAGATTGCTGGGGAGAAAGCCGAGTTCCTGGTCGGCAACCGCGAAATGGCTGGCGACAGCGACCTCGACGTGTACAGCGAAAAGAGCCCCCTCGGAATGGCCATCATGGGCCACCTGGAGGGAGACACGGTGACGTATGCCGCGCCGAACGGCAAAGAGATCACCGTCGAGCTCTTGAAGGTCAAGACCTACAGCTTCTAGAACTCTGTTCTGGGGTCGTAGTCCGCTTCGCGGAGCCGCTCAAGCACACGCTGAACGTGCTCTGGCCCCCGCGTTTCCAGGCTCAGTTCGAGATCCACTTCGCCGAGGAGCGCGCCACGCCCGTTTCTTCCGTGCGATACCTCGATGACGTTGGCATTGGCGTCCGAGAGGAGTTCGGCAATTCTGGCGAGCTGCCCTGGCCGGTCCGGCAGCTTGACGCGCAGCTTCAGGTAGCGATCGGATGCGGCGAGGCCGAGCGAAATGACTCGTTCCATGACCTGCGGGTCGATGTTTCCGCCACTGAGTATGGCCACGGTTTTCCCGAGGTTGGCAACTTTTCCGGTGACGATGGCTGCGACGGCGACGGCACCAGCCGGTTCGACGACGAGCTTCGCACGCTCCATCAGCACCAGCAGCGCCTGAGCCGTTTCGTCGTCGCTCACTGTGACAATCTCGTCCACGAGTTCCCGAATGATGGCAAAGTTCAGTGTGCCGGGTTTGCTCACCGCAATGCCGTCCGCGATGGTTGGCTTTATGCGGATCTCGATCGGTTCGCCGGCTTCAAGCGAGCGAGGGTACGGCGCCGCATTCTCGGCCTGCACTCCAATCACCCGGATCGTGCGACCGTCGCGCGCTGCTCGCTGTTTGACCGCGCTCGCTACTCCCGCGATGAGGCCGCCGCCGCCGATGGGCACGATGATCGTGTCCACATCGGGAACCTGATCCAGAATCTCGAGCCCGAGCGTTCCCTGACCGGTGATGATGTCGCGATTGTCGAACGGTGGGATCAGTATCGCGCCGGTGGACTGGGCGAAGTCAGCCGCCGCGCGAAGCGGCTCGTCGACAGTGTGCCCACGGAGGACCACTTCGGCACCGTAGCTCCTCGTCGCCTGCAGCTTGGGCAAGGCAACCCCGACCGGCATGAAGATCGTGGCGCTGATTCCCAGCTCTCTGGCAGCGAGCGCCACGCCCTGAGCGTGGTTCCCCGCGGATGCGGCTACCACCCCGCGCGCCTTCTCCTCTGGGCTGAGCCGCGCCATCCGGTTGTAGGCCCCGCGAATCTTGTAGGAGCCTGTACGCTGCAGATTCTCGCACTTCAGAAGAACTTCCGAACCGAGGACGTTCGAAAGATAACGCGAATCCTCCATGGGGGTGACGGTCGCGACCCCAGCCAGCATGGTGCGAGCCGCCTCCAGCTCGTCGAGGGTCGGCACTACAGAATCACTCATCGCTCAAGCACATCCTGCAGAGTCGGATGTGGATGAATGCGCCACTCTCCGCGCGCGATGTAATTCACCACGACGTTGAGGGTAGCAATGACGGGCACAGCGAAGAGCGCGCCCGTGATGCCGGCCAGGAACCCGCCAGCGGCAACCGCGAAGACCACGGCGAGCGGATGCACCTTCACGGCTGATCCCATGATGAAAGGCTGGAGGAAGTGTCCCTCGAGTTGCTGCACCGCAAGCACGATGCCCAGCATGATGACGGCCGGTACCGGGCCGAGGTAAATGAGCGCAACGAAGACGGCCAAAATTCCGGTCAGCACGGCACCGATGACCGGAATGAATGAGCCGAGGAACACGGCGATCGCGATGGGGAGGACGAGCGGAAAACCACCGGTGAACAAACCCAGAATCCAGGCGCCGAGACCAATGCCGACCGCGTCAATGAACGCGACGACGATCTGCACTTTCACAAAGTTTGTGAGGGTAACCCAGCCTGCGCGTCCCGCGCCGTCCACGGCCGGCCGCGCGGTGCGCGGGAACAGGCGAACCGTCCACGCCCAGATTCGCCGCCCGTCGATCAGGATGAAAATGGTTGCGAAAATGACGAGCAGCATTCCCGCCACGAAGTGGCCGAAAGAGGAGCCAACGGAAAGGGCGCCAGACACCAGCACCGCGCTATCCTCCTGGATCGAGGTCCAAGCTTGAGCGAGATAGTCGCTGATCTGCGCATCGGTCAAGTGCAACGGTGAGTCCAGAAGGAACGCCTTCAGTCCGTCAAAAAACTCCAACGAACGATTCTGGAGGTCAGGGAACCCGCGGATGATCTGCGTGACCACGAGATAAACCAGACCGGTCACGACGCCGAGGAGGGTGACCATCGCCGTTGTCACGGCAAGCCACTTCGGCCAGCGGTGCCTCTGCAAAAATTGCACAAACGGTACAAGAAGCGCACCGAGCAGAATCGCGACCATGAACGGTACGACGATGAGCCGCAACTGGATCACGAGGAAGACGAGAAGCGCGATCACACCGGCCAGGGCGAGAATTCGCCACGACCAGGCCCCAGCGATGCGCATGCTGACGGGCACGGCATCCTCGACCGCTCGGAGTTTCGCCGCTGATTGCGGCTTTCGCTGGCGGAACATCACGCTTCAGTCTAAGTGGAGGTATATGCTCCAGACCTCATATGCCGAGAATGGAATCCCACGCACACCGCGCGCCCTGTCACCGGCCACCGGTATCGTCGACCGTGATGGTCGAGTCAATTTCCGCGGCGCGCGCACGCCGTATCGCGCTGGCAGCGCAGGGGTTTGCGCGTCCGGCTCCGGATGCGGTTGGCGCCCGCCAGCTCAACCTCGCGATCGACCGGCTTGGCTTGCTCCAGCTCGATTCTGTGAACGTGTTCGAACGAAGCCACTACCTGCCGATGTTCGCCAGGCTCGGCGCCTATGACAAGGCCGACCTCGACCGGATCACGTTCTCCCGCAAGGGCCGCTACGTCGAGTACTGGGCCCACGAGGCCGCGCTCATCCCGGTGGAGTCCTGGCCACTCTTCCGGTGGCGGATGGACCGATACCGGAATTCTGCCGTGGACAATCTCAACTCCTGGTCAGCGAGCAACCGCGCGATGCTCGACTGGCTCCGACAGGAGTTAGCAGAGAAGGGGCCTCTTGCCGCGAGTGAGGTTGAGCACGACGCGAACAAGCGGTCAGGGCCGTGGTGGGGCTGGTCCGACGTGAAGACCGGACTGGAGGCCCTGTTCCGGTGGGGTGAGGTGACGAGTGCGGGGAGGAACCGCTTCGAACGTGTGTACGCCCTGGCCAGCCAGGTTCTGCCCCCGGAGGTCTTGGCGCGCGACGTCGCAGCCAGGGATGCGCAAAAGCAACTCGTAGAGCACGCCTCCCGCGCGCACGGCATTGCGACCACCTCCGATATCGCTGATTACTTCCGGCTCAAGAATGTGCCGGTGGGCGAACTCCTGAAAGAGCTTGAGGAGGAGGGCGTCATCCGCCCGATCGCCGTGGAGGGCTGGAAGCAGAGCGCCTGGTTACACCGGGATGCCCGGGCTCCTCAGCGCATAGACACGGCAGCACTGCTCTCCCCCTTCGACCCGGTCGTGTGGAACCGAGGTCGGGCCGAGCGGCTCTTCGACTTCCACTACCGCATCGAGATCTACACTCCGGCGCCAAAGCGGGTGTTCGGTTACTACAGTCTGCCGATCCTCGTGGACGACCGCATCGTTGGCCGCATCGACTTGAAGAACGACAGGCAAGCGCGAGTGTTGCGCGTGCAGTCGGCCTGGCATGAGGTTCACGCCGACCCGGTGAAAGTGGCAGAGCGGATCGCGCCAACTCTGCGCGCCACGGCGGGCTGGCAAGGACTCGACGAGATCAGTGTCGCTGACCGCGGCAACCTCGCCCAGGCTGTTTCAGCCGCCCTCGGTTAGAACGTTGTCGCGTTGTCGCGCAGGCGCTTCACCCGGTCGGCGATGGGCGGATGCGTGCCGAACAGTCTGTCCATGACGCCCGGCTTCGTTGGGTCGCCGAACCACATGTGAGCCATCGTGGAGTTTTGTTTGCGTAGCGGCTTGCCGTATTGGCCGAGCTTCTCCAGTGCGCTTGCCAGCGCCTCCGGGTGTCTCGTCGTCATGGCGCCGGTCGCATCCGCCAGATATTCGCGTTGACGGGAGATCGCAGCCTGAATGAGGGAAGCGACGATGGGCGAAAGGATGAGTGCGGCGATACCGACGACGAGCATGATCGGGTTTCCGCCATTGTTATTGTTGCGGCGTCCGCCACCAAACCACATCATCCGCATCAGGATGTCGGTGATCAGACCGATGGCGACGACGAGGGCGAACACAATCGTGTTGAGCCGGATGTCGTAGTTTTCGACGTGGCCCATCTCGTGAGCCATAACGCCCTCGAGTTCGCTGTCCGTCATGAGGTCGAGCAGGCCGGTGGTGGCAGCAACGGAGGCGAGCTCCGGCTTGCGTCCCGTGGCGAACGCGTTCGGCGACGGGTCGTCGACAATGTAGACCTTCGGCATCGGCAAACCTTTGGTGATCGCCAGATTTTCGACGACGCGATACAACCGCGGATTGTCTGCCTTCTCGATTTGCCGCGCACCGCTCATGGCGAGCGCTTCGCCGCTTCCAGCGAAGTACTGGAAGATGACGTAAATGCCCGCGCCGATAACCGTGGCAATGGTCACCGTCCAGTCGCCAGTGCCCAGGGGGTCACCCCAGATCAGGTTCGCGGCAAATCCGAGGACGGCAACAAGCGCAAAAAACAGCACCATGATGAATACGGTGTTGCGCTTGTTGCGCGCAATGGCTTTATACATGCACTAGAACTGCACTACTAGAACTGAACGCGAGGTGGCTCTGCGATCGCAGCAGAGTCCGAAACCTCGAAGAACTCGCGCTCGGTGAAGCCGAGGCCGCGCACGAACAGCGTGTTCGGGAACACCTGAATCTTCGTGTTGAACTCGCGAACGCCACCGTTGTAGAAGCGGCGGGAAGCCTGGATCTTGTCTTCGGTGTCCACCAGTTCACCCTGAAGCTGCAGGTAGTTCTGGCTCGCCTGCAGCTGCGGGTATGCCTCAGCCACCGCGAAGATGCTCTTGAGCGCTGCCTGCATGTGGTTTTCTGCGGCCGCAGCTTCTGCCGGCGTGCCGGCACTCAACGACTCTGCGCGAGCCTTGGTCACGGCCTCGAAGACGCCCTTCTCATGCGCTGCGTAACCCTTGACCGACTCAATGAGGTTCGGGATGAGGTCAGCTCGACGCTTCAGCTGAACCGTGATGTCGCTCCACGCCTCGTCAACGCGCACTTTCAAGCGCACGAGTCCGTTGTAGGTCGACCACAGGTAGATTCCTACGATGACGACCAGCAAGACAATGATGCCGATGACGATTCCGAGAAATTCCATTGCAGTGAGCTCCTTAGGTGCTGCCCGGATGAACGCGGTGCCCGCCCACGGCAAGCTGCGCTGCAGTCAACTATAGCCAAAGCTGCCTGCACTCCCACTGGGAATTGCCCGCGCGTAGAGCGAACACTCACTGTGAACATTAGTGGTCCGGCCTGGACCTCAGAACCTCGCGAAGCCAGCGATAGGAGTCTTTCGGCGTGCGCGTGAGCGTGTCGACGTCCACGTGGACGAGCCCAAACCGTTGGCTGAACCCGGCCGCCCATTCCCAATTGTCCAGAAGAGACCACACGTAGTAACCGCGGAGGTCGATCCCGGGCGAACCGGCGAGTGCGACCGCGAGATGCTCGGCAAGGTAGTCGATCCGGCGCGGATCGTGAACCTCGCCCGACGGCGTCACCGAGTCGGGAAAACTCACGCCGCCCTCCGTGATGTACACCGGCGGAAGCGACTCCCCGTAGCGTTCCGCGACCTCGCGGAGCGTGACCGCAAAGTATTCGGGGGCGATGGGCCAGCCGAAACCGGTCTTCTCAAACTCGGGGAAGTCGACGAGGGAGAACGGGACGTCTTTCATCCGCTCGGCATCACCGTCCGGGCTTCCACCCCCCTTCGGCGATCCGGCTTTGATGCGCGTGGGCATGTAGTAGTTGAGCCCATAGAAGTCGAGCGGCTGATGAATCGTGGCGAGGTCGGCGTCGTCAACCTCGGTGAGCGCCCGAAACAGCCGGCCGGAACCGAACGGCGGCTTCGGGTAGTGGCCGAGCAGCACCGGGTCAGCGAAGATGCGGTTGTGGACGGTGTCGAACACGTTCGCAAAGAAACGATCGGTGACCCTGTCGCGCGCGGGGACGACGGGCGAGTGCACGTTCGTCATTCCCACCTCGCCCTTCACCCCGACGGCGCGCAGAGCCTGCACCGCATAGCCGTGCCCGAGGAGCTGGTGGTGAACAGAGGGCAAAGCGTCGAATAGGAGCGCCTCCCCCGGCGCATGAATGCCCAGGGCATATCCGTTGAGCGTGACGGTCGCCGGCTCGTTGATGGTCACCCACTTGTCGACGCGGTCGCCGAACGCTTCAGCGGCGAGCGTGGCAAAGTCGCCCAGTCGCTTTGCTGTGTCTTTCGACATCCACCCGCCGGCCTGCTGCAGTTCCTGCGGGGTATCCCAGTGGTAGAGCGTCACCATGGGCCGGATGCCGGCCGCGAGCAGCTCATCCAGCAGCCGATCGTAGAACGCCACACCCTCGCGGTTTGCGTGGCCTTTGCCTCCCGGCTGGATGCGCGGCCAGGACAGCGAAAACCGGTAGGAGTCGACGCCGAGCTCCTTCATAAGCGCGACATCCTCCCGGTACCGGTGGTAGTGGTCATCCGCGAGCTGCGCCGTGCTGCCGTCCAGGATGCGGTCAGGTTGGGCCATGAATGCGTCCCAGGTTGACGGCCCCCGACCACCCTCGCGCACGGCGCCCTCAATTTGGAATGCCGACGTGGACACCCCGAACGTGAAACCGTGCGGGATACGTCGCGCAAACTCGGCTGGGATCAGCTCGTCGTAGTTCATGCCCCCAGCACGCGATCCAGGTATGGATTCGTGAAGGCCCGCTCCGGGTCGAGACGATTGCGCACGGCCAGGAAATCGTCGAAGTGCGCATAGTTCGGTGCCAGGGATGCCGCATCCTGCGTGTGGATCTTGCCCCAGTGCGGGCGACCGTCGAAGCCGCGCAACACGTCTTCAACGGCGTGGAAGTACTCCAGGTGGCTCTCTCGCCAGTAGCGGTGCACGGCGATGTAACCACTGTCGCGTCCGCTCGCGGTGGAGAGCCAGAGGTCATCCGCTGCGGCGGCACGAACTTCGATGGGGAAGGAGACGCGCCATCCGCGGTCCTGGATGAGCGTGCGGATGCTGCGCACGGCATCCGGAACGGCCTCCCGCGGGATCGCGTACTCCATTTCGCGGAATCGCACGGTGCGTTTCGTGGTGAACACCGAGGTGGACACGTCCGTGAACTCCCGATCGCCCGTAAGCGTGCTCGCCAGCCGGTTGATCCCAGGCACCACGGCCGGGATCGCGAGGCCCGTGGCGCACGTGGCGCGAAACAGCCCGTTGGCCATGAGCGAGTCATCGAACCAGCGCTTCGCCGCCCCGAGCCGGTGTTGCTCCGCATCGGCGGGAAGTCTCGTGTTCGTCTTTGTGAGCACGGTGTCGGTGTGCGGGAACCAGTAAAACTCGAAGTGATCGCTCTCGGCCACGCGGCTCGGGAACTCCTCCAACACGAGGTTGAACGGCTCCGGGCGTTCAACGGCGTGCAACACGAAAGCCGGCACGCACTGCACGGTAACATCCACGAGGATGCCGAGCCCGCCAAGACCCAGCCGAACGGCCGGCAGGAGTTCGGAGTTCTCCGTCTCGCTCACGTGCAGGACGGCACCGTCAGCGGTCACCATCGTGACGGCGACAAGTTGCGCCGCCAGCCCGCGAAAGGCGCCACCGGTTCCATGGGTTCCGGTGGAGGTGGCACCCGCGATCGTCTGGCGATCAATGTCGCCAAGGTTCTCCATGGCAAGGCCGTGTGGGGCGAGGAGTGCTGGCAGTTGGTACAGGTTTGTCCCGGCGCCGATCGTGACTCTCTTCCGCTTCTCATCGACGGCGAGCAGACCATCGACGCCGGCCAGATCCAGAAGTACGCCTGGCGCTGCGGCGATGGCGGTGAAACTGTGTCCGGCTCCGATGGCCTTCACGGGCAGACCAAGCTCGCGAGCGTTCCGCACAACCGCGGCGACCTCGTCCACGCTCGTCGGCCGAGCGATAAAGCGGGGGTTCGCCGATTCCACGCGAGACCAGTTTTGCCAGCGCCGTCCGCGACCCAACAATGATCGACCGTCGCCATCGGCTGCCTCGATTAGAGCCACGCTTTTCCCTCTCCTCGATACGTCGGAAGCATTTCGACAATGTGATCGCCGTCCACCAGAGCGAACTCGTTGAGGTGTTCGGCGAGTTCACCGGCTTTCGTGTGCCGGAACCAGACGCGATCCCCGACCTCCAGTGCAGATGCCCCGGTGAGCGGAGTTTGCACCTCCCCCGCCATCTCGCGGGGAACCATGGTGAGTCCCTCTGGCCACACCGGCAGGGGAAGCCTATCGGTGGACGGTGGCCCCGAGGCCACCCAGCCACCGCCGAGCACTGTGGCCGTGTCTGCCCGCGGCTTCCTCACGACGGACAGCGCGAACGCGGCAGCAGGGGCCGGGTGAAAACTGCCGTAGTGGTCGAACAGGTGCGGGCCGAACAACCCACTACCGGCTGCAATCTCGGTGACCTCAGTTTCCGCGCTCGTGGATTCGATCGATCCGGTCCCGCCGCCGTTCACAAACTCAAGATCACCCAGCTCCTGAATCGCGGCAACAGCAGCGGCTCTACGCTCAGCGAGTTCCGCGGCGGAGCGCTTCTGAACCCACCGCACGAGCGACCCGTAGACCGGACGTCCCTCCGGCCGGTTGACCGTTCCCGCGATTTGCCCCTCGTACGCCATGAGACCGACGAGAGTGAACCCTGGCCGCTCCACAATGCGCTGAGCGAGCGCTCGCGCCTGCTCAACACTGTGCACGGGCGAGCGCCACGTCCCCATGTGGCCGAGCAGCGGAGCCTCCCACGAGGCGTCCAGTTCGAGGCACACCCGGATGCTCGCACGCTTCCCCGGTGCCACCACGGAGTCAATGAAGTCCAGCTGAGCAACCGAGTCCACCATGATGGTCACGCGCGCTGCAAGCTTGTCGTCGCGCCCCAGGAGGGCAATCGCCTCGCGGTCAACGCTCGGATAGCCGACCACGACATCCAGAATCGTGTCCGCCAGCCACAGGCCTTCCGGCAACGTGTACGCGAGCACCCCCTGGTAGCCGGCCATGGCCTCGACCTTCTCGATAATGCCCCTCACCCGCAGCGACTTGCTTGCCACCCGGATGGTCGTTGGGCCGCCGCTCTCTGTGCGCCGGCTCAGCAAATCGTGAGCGTTGTGGAGCAGAGCGCCCTGCGACAGCACACCAAAGGGCGTGTCCAGGTCGGCGGTTGCTGCCGCAAGCGCAGGCCAGTACTCCCCCGGGGTGTCCCAGGCTGGTGAACTGGATTCGGTGAACTTCATCTCGCCCTAGCGGACCGACCGTACTGGGATAACCGCGAGGCCACCCACGAGTGCGGCGATCGCCGACAGCAGGAACAGCCCCTGGAATCCAACAAGCGCAGCGACCACAAACGCACCCAGCAGCGGCGCGATGGCCTGCGGGACGGTCGTGGCAATGTTCATGATTCCCAGGTCCTTGCCTCTTGCTGCGGCGTAGGGCAGAACCTGAGTCGCCAGAGCCTGGTCGACGGAGAGGAAGCAACCGTATCCGAGCCCCAGGAATCCTGCGGCAACCATGGCAACGTCAAAGGACGGGACAAAGGCGAGCATGAGTGCCGCGACTGCCTGCAGTGCAGAAGCCAGGAACACGAACACTTTGCGCCGGCCGATCTTGTCGGAGAGCCAGCCGAGGCCGAGCGAGGCAAGAACCACAAACACCATGTAGATGAGCGTCAACATGAGAAGGGCGTCCTGCGCGGGGTCGCCGGAGGCGAAGCCAAGGCCATCCTGCAGGAAGTACAGCAGCAGGCTCGTCCCAAACGCGTTGCCAAAGTTCACGAGGATGCGGCTAAGGAGTGTCCAGCCGAAGTCGGGGAACTGCCTCGGGCTGATCCAGAATCCGGCGATGAGAGCGCGCATCGTGAACGGTGGGCGATCGTCGACTGAGAGCACGGCATCCGGGATGCGCAGGATGAACGGGAGCACGAGAAGTACGAGGAGCACGGCCATGAGCGCGTAGCCGATGAGCTGACCGAGGCTCAGGGAGATGATCAGGAGCAGTCCGGCGATCGTGCCGATCGCCTGCGGGGCTGAGAGCCATCCAGACACGAGGCCGCGCTGGTTCACGGGAACCTGGTCCGAGATGGTTGCGGTCAGAGCCGAGGTCAGCATGCAGAACCCGATGATGGTCATCGACCAGAGCGCTCCGATCCCGACCATGGTGGTCTGCAGCCCGAGGATGACGAGCGAGGCAGCGAACACGAGCGCGCCTGCGAGGATCCACGGCCGCCGCCTGCCGAACTTGCTGGTCGTGCGGTCGGAGAGTGCGCCGGTGAGCGGGTAGGCCACGAGGGCGAACACGCCGGCGATCCCGGAAATGATGCCGAACGCGACAACCTTGTCCACCCAGTTTTCGGACAGTACGTGCGCTTCGACCTGCTGAGGAAGAAGGAGCTGCACGGGCGTGAGCTGGGCCATCCAGATCCCGAACCAGGCTGTCGCGAACAGCGCGATCCAGCCAGCGGAGACGAGCCGCGTTGGTTCGGTGAGCGCCGCGGGTGCGGCTGTGGTGTTCTGCGTCATTGCCTGTACTCCTTGATTAGTGGTTCGACAGTGTGTGCGAATGAAGTGCTGACGGTGTGGCGACTGTGTCGGTTGATTCTGCCGGGTCGAGTGGTTCGGCAAGCGCGGCGAGGGACTCGGCTGCGAAGTCCATGGTGAGTGCCGCAGCAGCATTGTCGCGGTCGGCCAGCCAGGCGATGGTCAGCCCGGTGATGAATGTCACGAGGAGCCTCGCGACCTGATCGAGAGGCAGCCGCCAGCGAATCCCAGCCATGTCGGCGCCGGCAATCAACAGTTCACCCACCGTGCGGCGGTACATCCGATATTGCAATCGGGGAAGCTCACTGAGCTCTTCGGTGCGCAGGGCGTAGTGGACGAGTTCGAACGTGGCCTGCTCCCAGCTCGGGTCCGCGGTGAGCGTGTCGAAGTACGCCTGAAGGCCGGCCCTGAGGGCGCTGCGGATGTCCCGATCCGCACTCAGGGTCGCGAATGCCGCGCGTCCCTCGTTCTCGACGATGTAGGCGATGAGCTCACTGAGCATTTCGTCGCGGGAGCGGAATACGTAGTGAAAACTCGCCAGCGACATGTCGGCTTCGGCCACGATTGCACGAGTGGTGGCGCCATGTACGCCCTCGCGCTGGATCACTCGCAGGGCGGCCAGAATGATGGCCTGGCGGCGGTCGGCCGAAGAGATGCGTGCCACCGTAGCCTTCCCCCGTTTTGCTGAAGTGGGTCAAGCGTCCAAGACGCTTACCAAAGTGAGTATTGACCACAAGATGACTCGATGTCAAACATTGACGCGCTTCGCGTTAGGGTTGATTTCTACGCCCAAGTTTTCGGGCCTTGACCTCGCCTGTGTTTTTCGGCGATTCTGCGCGATGTCGCGCTCCTCTCTATCTCGCTCGTGCTCACGCTGGGCGTCCACTCCATACGGAAAGGCGCCCTGTGGCCCTGCCATCCACCACCACTGTCGACAAGGACAGGTACAAGCCGAACCCTTCGGTCTTGACCGCTTTGAAGACCCCACGTATCCTCACCCGCGAGGTGCTTGCCGGCCTCGTCGTCGCGCTCGCACTCATTCCGGAGGCGATTTCGTTTTCGATCATCGCCGGCGTTGACCCGAGGGTCGGCCTGTTTTCGTCGTTTGTCATGGCCGTATCGATCGCGTTCCTTGGCGGACGCCCGGCGATGATCACCGCGGCTACCGGCGCGATCGCCCTCGTCATTGCTCCTGTGGCGCGCGAGTATGGCCTGGACTACTTTCTCGCGACCGTGCTGCTTGCCGGTGTGCTGCAGATCTTGCTGGCGGTCGCCGGTGTGGCGAAGCTCATGCGGTTCATCCCGCGCAGCGTCATGGTCGGTTTTGTGAATGCCCTCGCGATCCTGATCTTCATGGCCCAGTTGCCCCAACTGATCGGCGTGCCCTGGCTCGTGTACCCGCTCGTGGCGGTCGGCGTCATCATCATGGTGCTGATGCCGAGAATCACAAGGGTCATCCCGGCCCCGCTCGTGTCGATCCTTGTCGTGACGGCGGTCGTCGTCGTCTTCGCGATCAACGTGCCCTCCGTGGGCGACCAGGGCGAACTGCCCCGCAGCCTGCCCGAGTTGATTTTCCCGAACGTGCCGCTCACCTGGGAAACCCTGACCATCATTGCCCCGTATGCGTTCGCGATGGCGCTTGTGGGGCTTATGGAGTCGCTTCTGACAGCGAAACTGGTCGACGACGTAACCGACACGCACTCGAACAAGACGCGGGAAAGTTGGGCCCAGGGCGTGGCGAACATGCTCTCCGCATTCTTCGGCGGCATGGGCGGTTGCGCCATGATCGGCCAAACCATGATCAACGTGAAGGCATCCGGTGCCCGCACGCGAATCTCCACATTCCTGGCCGGAATCTTCCTGCTGATTCTTGTTGTGGGTCTGGGCGATTTGGTCGGCGCGATCCCCATGGCCGCGCTCGTCGCCGTGATGATCATGGTGTCTGTCGCTACCTTCGACTGGCACAGCATCAGACTGTCGACCCTCAAGCGGATGCCCAAGAGCGAGACGTTCGTCATGGTGGCGACGGTGACGGTCGTTGTCGTGACTCACAACCTGGCCGTTGGCGTGATCGTTGGCGTGTTCGTGGCATCCGTGCTGTTCGTTCGTCGGGTTGCGCACTTTGTGTCGGTCGACCGCGAGGTGTCGGACGTCGCTGGCGTTGCGACGGCCCACTACACGGTCACCGGCGAGTTGTTTTTCGCCTCGAGCAACGACCTCACAACGCTGTTCGAGTACTCGAAGGACCCAGAGCGGGTTGTGATAGATATGACCCAATCGCACATCTGGGATGCCTCGACGGTCGCCGCTCTCGACGCGATTGTCTTCAAATACGAACAGCGCGGAAAAGCGGTCGAGCTCGTCGGCATGAACACGGTGACCCAGTCGCTGCACACCCGACTGAGTGGTGGGCTCGGCGCCGGCTTCTGACCCGTCTTAGGCGCCACGCCACTGGCGTGCCCCCGGAGGGACTCGAACCCTCACTGTGACGATTTTAAGTCGTCTGCCTCTGCCAATTGGGCTACGGGGGCGATGCGTTCGCCCAGCCTAAAGCGTTACGGCTTGGGTCGTGCAGCAAATTCCTCGAAAACGGCGCGTGGCGTCACGCGCGCCTCAAGGGAAGCAATGTCGCGGTGTAACAGGAAGTTCAGGAACCAGTTGCCGAACACCCGAATCTTGCGCTCCCACATGGGGATCGCGAGACCGTGGTATCCGCGGTGCATGAACCACGCGATGAGGCCCTTGACCGCGAATCCGCCGGACTGGAACACGCCGTGGTACAGGCCGAGTCCGGCGACAGCACCCATATTCTTGTGGAAGTACTCGGCCGGGGCATCCCCGCGCAGCGAACCGACAACGTTCTTCGCCATGAGCTTTCCCTGGCGCACCGCGTGCTGAGCGTTCGGCACGCAGAATCCGCCAACGCCGCCACCGGTGAGGTCGGGAACCGCGGACACGTCGCCAGCACCCCAGGCATCCTCGACCAGCTCGCCGTCGATCGTGCGTACGCGAAGGTCGGCGCCAACGTGAAGTCTGCCGCGCTCGTCGGTGGGAAGGTCCGTATTCGACTTCACAACCGGGTTCGCCATGACACCGGCGGTCCACACGATCACGTCGGACTCGAACGATTCACCGTTCGACATCTCCACCTTGCCGCCGGTGGCGGAGGTGAGCTGCGTTTCCAGGTGGATCTCCGCGCCGCGCTCAGCGAGGTGCTTGATCACCCAGTGGCTGGTCTTCAGCGACACCTCTGGCATGATGCGATCCATGGCCTCGATGAGGTGGAAATGCGTGTCCTCGAACGTGATGCCGGGATAGTAACGAACGAGGTCGGTTGCGAGGCTGCGCAATTCACCGAAAACTTCGATGCCCGCGAAACCGCCACCGATGACGGTGAACGTGAGCAACCGGTCTCGCTCCGGTCCGGGCGGCAACAGTTCGGCTTTGTCAAAGTTCGTCATCACGGTGTCGCGAACCGCGACAGCTTCCTCGATGGTCTTCAGGCCAATCGCGACATCCGCAACCCCTGGGATCGGGAACGTACGCGACACCGCCCCTGCGGTCACCACGATGATGTCGTAATTAAATTCCCACTCGTCACCGACGGCGGGAGAGATCGTCGCGGTCTTCGTGGCGTGGTTGATTTTGGTGACGCTCGCGGTCAAAACCTCGGTGTTGCGCAGGTGGCGACGGTGGCTGACCACCGCGTGGCGTGGCTCGACGGAGCCCGCAGCGACCTCCGGCAGAAACGGCTGGTACGTCATGTACGGGAGCGGGTCAACGATCGTGACCTCGGCCTCGCCGGAGCGCAACCATTTCTCGAGTTTCAGAGCGGTGTAGAACCCGGCGTAACCGCCGCCGACGATAAGGATTTTTGGCACCAGACCAATGTACTACGTGTGGGGAGAGCCCTTGACACGCCGAATAAAACTCACTAGCCACGTCACGAGGAGGGTCAGAAAGACCACAAAGACGAGCAGCGGAATCCCCACATCACGCAACTGAGCGACGGTGGGGAGCAGGGTTCCCAGAGGATTCGCCGTGCTGGCCTGAGGCACCGGTGTCGGTGATGGCGTGGCCGGCGCCAGCTCGGTCGGCGTGGGTGTCGGAGTGGCTGCCGCCCTGCGGTGCAGATGGATCCAATCCTTCAATTCCTGGGCGGGGCTGGAGGTGACGCTCGGGACGTTCGCGGTGACTGCCGCTGCGGCATCTACCAGTCCATACCCGTAGATCGGGCTGGGGACGGCCACCCCGGGCGACTTCGCCGTTGCCGTGATGCGGTTGATGACGTTGGCGGCATCCAGCTCGGGATGCGCCGCGCGCACGAGCGCCACAATCCCGGCCACGATCGGGGTCGCCCCGCTCGTCCCGGCCCACGAGTAATAACCGCCGCCCGGTGCAGCCCCGACGAGGTCCTCACTCGGTGCCGACACGGAAATCGTGATCCCCTGCGATGAGGCGTCGAAACTCGCCGAGCCGTTGCGGTCGACGCCGCCGACCACGAGGACACCGGGGATGGTGGCCGGTGCCCCCACTTCTGTCGTTCCGCTGCCGCGGTTGCCCGCAGCAGCCACGACAACCACGTCGTGTTCGAACGCGTACAGGAAAGCGGTGTCCCAGCTCTCCGGCCACTCCAGACTGTTGCGGGTGAGCGACATGTTGATGACGTCGGCGCCGTGATCGACCGCCCACACGACGGCGTCGGCGATCTGGTCATCCGAACTTCGCGTGCCAGCACCGAACCCGATGGAGATCGCAAGAATTTTGGCGGCGGGGGCCGAACCAATCACACCGGCTCCCGAGCCGTGCCCGCGTCCTGCCGCAAGCGAGGCGACCATCGTGCCGTGCTCACTGCTTTCGCCGATCGGACGCTGACCGTTGGCGGCGCCGACCCCCGAAACATCCGTGCCCCCGGAGATCGCCCCGGCCAAATCCTGGTGTGTGCCATCAACGCCGGTGTCGATGATGGCGATCGTGACCCCGGCGCCCTTCGTCGTATTCCACGCGGTCGTAATGCCGTACTGAGTGAGCCAGTACTCGCGATCACGGATCGAATCCGCCGAGGCCGGCGCCGCGACGAGAGTGACGGATGCCACGAGGGCAAGCACCGCCGCCGCCGAGACGAGCCGCCTCATCCGTGAACCCCAGCCGCGTCGGCGGGAGAATTCGCGTCTGCTCCGGCGTCGGCGTCGGCCTCTGCGTCGGCGTCGGCATCGATGCTGTCATAGTCCGCGCACTCGCACACCGCGGGAGACCAGGTTGCCTGCTCCAGCGCCAGATCGCCGATCGGGTTGAGGCCGGGACCCGCCGCCAGGGAGTGCGCCGCGAGAGCGTGCAGACACTTCACCCGATCCGGCATCCCGCCGGCGGAGATCCCGGCAATCTCGGGTACCTCGTCAATGCCGTCGCGGTCCTCAAGGTACGAGACGTGGGCGCGCCCATACTGTGCCAGGAGCTCGGTGTCAGCGGCAAGCAGTGCCGTGAACTCCGCCATCACCCCGTTTGCCTCGAGCGTGGAAAGTGCCGCGGTCGCGGCTGGATGGCTCAGGTAGTAGAGGGTAGGGAACGGCGTGCCGTCTGCGAGTCTCGGCGCCGTCGCCACCACCGTCGGCGCGCCGCACACGCAGCGGGCCGCAATGCCGATGACGCCTCTGGCCGGGCGGCCCAGTTGGCCGGACACCACCCGGATCTCGTCGGCGGTGGGCGGCGGGAATGGCGGCCGCGTCATCCGTTCTGGTCCTTAATGACCGGCGCTTCGATCTCGCCTGGCTTGTCCTCGGTGAGTCCGGCAGTGAAGACGGACGAAAGCAGCACCCGCACCCAGTCAACCTGCGTGGTTTGCACCTGGGCGCTGATCGGCTGACCGTCGCTCGCCGAGACCGTCGTGCTGTCGTTGATCACGAGGTAGCTGTACTCCCCCGGATACACATAGTTGAGGCGCTCACGAGCCTGCGCCTCGATGTAGCTCGGGTCATCCCATCTGGCGCGTTCGTCCGTCAGGTCTTTCACACCCAGCTTTTGCGCCTCCACCTCAGCGCGAAGCTGCGCCAACTGCTGCTGCTGTTCGACGAAAATCCTCAACGAAGGGGCCAGCACCACGACGGTGAGCACGAGCACCGTGAGTGTGGCAATCGTGAACCCGGACAGGCGGATGCTGCGCAACCATCCCGCCCGTGCGCTCGGCTCGGGCAGGCGCACGGCAACGCGTTCAGGTTTCTGCCTCCGGGCCATGGTTCAAGCCTAAACTCCCCCGGGCAACGGACCGCGGAGGGATCGCGCAGGGTTCGGCCCCGCTCCCGTTAACCTTTGAAGCGCGGGAATGCGCTGCGGCCCGCGTACACGGCGGCCCCAGCGAGCTCTTCCTCAATGCGCAGCAACTGGTTGTACTTGGCAACGCGCTCGCTCCGCGCCGGGGCGCCCGTCTTGATCTGACCGGAATCCGTCGCCACCGCAAGGTCGGCGATCGTCGTGTCCTCGGTCTCACCTGAGCGGTGCGAGAGCACCGTGGTGAAGCCATTGCGCTGGGCGAGAGCCACGGCATCCAGAGTCTCGGTGAGCGTGCCGATCTGGTTGACCTTCACGAGGATCGAGTTCGCGGAACGCTCCTCGATGCCCTTCGCAAGACGCTTCGGGTTAGTCACAAACAGGTCGTCGCCGACGATCTGAACTTTGCTGCCCAGTTCTGCTGTGAGTTCAGCCCAGCCCTTCCAGTCGTCCTCCGCAAGCGGGTCCTCGATCGTGACGAGAGGGTAGGACTTCACGAGGTCCGTGTAGTACTCAAGCAGGTGCTTCGGGGTGACCTTCTTGCCTTCGAAGAGGTACTTGCCGCCGGAGAAGAACTCCGTGGCGGCCACGTCCAGCCCGAGCGCAATGTCCTTGCCTGGCTTGAATCCTGCCGCCGTGATCGCTTCCACTAGCAAATCGAGTGCCGCGCGGTTGCTCTTGAGATCCGGCGCGAAACCGCCCTCGTCACCGAGTCCGGTGCTGAGCTTCTTCGAGTGCAGGAGCGCCTTGAGCGCGTGATACGTCTCGGCACCCCAGCGCAGCGCTTCGGCGAAGCTGCTCGCGCCGATGGGAAGAATCATGAACTCCTGGATGTCGACGTTTGTGTCGGCGTGCGAGCCGCCGTTGATCACGTTGAGCATCGGAACCGGCATGGTGTGCGCGTTCGGGCCGCCAAGGTAGCGGAACAGGGGAAGGTCGGCAGAGTCGGCTGCGGCCTTCGCCACGGCAAGTGAGACACCGAGAATCGCGTTCGCGCCGAGCTTCTTCTTGTTCTCGGTGCCGTCAAGTTCGATCATGGCGGCGTCGATCATCCGCTGGTCTGCCGCGTCGTAGCCTTCGAGCGCAGGGCCGAGCACGTTGATCACGGCGTCGACAGCTTTCAGCACGCCCTTGCCGCCGTAGCGCTTCTTGTCGCCGTCGCGCAGTTCGTACGCCTCAAACGCGCCGGTGGATGCGCCGGAGGGCACGGAGGCACGCGAGACCGTGTCATCGTCCAGTAGAACCTCGACCTCGACGGTCGGGTTGCCCCGGGAATCCAGAATTTCGCGGGCGCCAACAGCCTCGATCAAAGCCACAGGGGGTCTCCTTTGTTGAGAATTTCGTCGATCGTAAGTCTACGTCTCGTGCCTGTCGGCGAGTTTTTCGTGTTACGTCAGGTCGCGAAACTTGAGGTCTGCTGCGGTGACTGCATCGCCGACCTGAGCGAACTGCCGGTAGCCGGATGCGGCGAGCGCGTCGAGCAGGGATTTCATGTTGCGCGGTGCCCGTTCCAGTCGCACGCGCTTGCCTTGAGCAATGAGCTCCGCCTTGAGCGTGACGAGCCTGGCAGCGTCAACGTCGGCGTCGTAGAGCAGTGCGACGGCATCCGCTGCGTGATCCTCGTCGAGGGAAACGAGGTCGACGATGCGCTCGAACCCGATCGAGAATCCGGTGGCCGGAACCTCCGTGCCGAGAAAGCGACCGATCATGCCGTCGTAGCGGCCTCCGCCGCCAAGCGAGTAACCGGCCGAAGGGTGCATAGCCTCGAAGATCATGCCGGTGTAGTAGCCCATGCCGCGGACGAGGAACGGGTCAAACGCGAGCGGGATGCCGCTCTCTGCGCGTTCCGCGAGCGCACCGGATACGCTCTCGCCGAGCGCGACAAGGTCGGCGATCGCGGGCGAATCGAAATCGTCTGGGAGCGCTTTGCGGATCTGCCGCTCACCGTAGGGGTTGAACTCCATGGTCTGCGGGCGGGTGAGGTAGGAGCGCAGGGCGGCCACCGCATCCGGCGTCGCGGCGTTCGCGGTGAGCTCATCGACGACGCCATCCGGGCCGACCTTGTCGAGCTTGTCGAGGGTGATGAGCACGGCGGCGTGCTCACTCGCGGCGAATCCGAGGTGGTCAAGCAGTCCGGTGAGGATGCGGCGGTCATTGATCCGCATGCTCACGCCGTCGAGCCCGAGCGCGTCGAACGTGGCGAGCGAGGCGACAATGAGTTCTGCTTCAGCAAGGCCGGTGGCGTCGCCGATTACGTCGATGTCGCACTGCACGAACTGGCGGTAGCGACCCTTCTGTGGGCGCTCCGCCCGCCACACCGATCCGAGTTGGATCGACCGGAACACGGTGGGGAGCTCCGCCCTGTGTGACGCGTAAAACCTGGTGAGCGGCACCGTGAGGTCGAAGCGGAGGCCGAGGTCTGCGAGGTCGAGCGGGTCGGTGGCGGCGGCCAGGTCATCCGCGGTGAGCCCCCGCTTCAGGATGCCGAACGCGAGCTTCTCGTTATCTCCGCCAAGTCCGGCGTGCAGGCGGGAGCTGTCTTCGACGACGGGTGTCTCGATCTCATCGAAGCCGTGCGCGCGATAGGTGTCGCGAATGACGGAGAGCACCCGCTCGCGACGCGCCTTCTCTTCTGGGAGGAAGTCGCGCATCCCGCGTGGGGGGTTCACCTGACTGGCCATGAGTCGATTCTGGCATCTCGCGCGCCCGTCTCGGGCGAGTGCCACGGCCGGCCGGCCAGACCATGAGGCGGTTTGTGTCTCAGGAGCCCGAACGTTCGGGATCCTGAGCAACAAACGGCGTCATGGTTGCCGTCGTCGCTGGGGCGGCAACGCGATGACACCTCAGGCCGGCTGTGACACGAGCGACTCGACACGCTCGCGGTGCTGGGTAAGTAGCCGTTCGAAGGCGGCGGTCGACCCCTCGACGTCGTTGTTGACGACGAGGTCATACTGCAGCCCATAGAACGCGTCCACCATGATGCGGGCTTCGATGGCAGCATTCGAGGGGCTGAGACCAAAGGACTCGAGAGCTTCGTGCCCGACTCGGAGCCAAACCGAGTAGAGGGTTCGACTGAAGTTGTGAATCTCGGGCTCGATGGCCTCAAGCATCGATGCTTCGAACTCGAGGCGCTGCAGCTGCCGGTTGCGTGGCTCCAGGGTCCATTGCCACGACGTCGACAGATTCTGGTAGTAGGCGTCGATGGTCTCCGGGTTCGTCAGCAGGTGCTTCTCGATCTCGGATTGGCGCGCGGAGATTGCGGTCACGATGTCGCTGATGAGCTCGGCGCGGGTACCGAACTGGTACACGAGCGTGTACGTGCTCACGCCCAGAGCGGATGCGACAGAGCGAAACGTGAGGCTCGCGAGCGGCTTGTCGAGCAGGTAGTCCAGAATTTGGGCAAGCAACTCCGGTTTGCGTGTCGGATCCGGTCGACGACTCATCTCTTTACCATAACGGATGTTTGCACTAACAAGTGTTATGAATTAGACTGTCAATGTTGCGTCGTCGCCCTGTCGAAGAGGATCCGGGGGGAAACTTGAGGGGCGCACTTGCAACACACAACCCACAGAACAGTTCTGACTAGGGGACTGCTCTGTCCAGGTTCGGTGAGTCGGTGACGATTCGCTGTCCCTTGTCCGATCGCACATCCGGCGTTTGCCGTGACGCGGTTCGGGCGCGGTGCCCGCACCATTCGGGTTGGTGTGGGCACCATCCTCAGTTAGCGGGTGCTCTTGCTAGAGCGCGCCGCCGTTATTGTTGGCGGCCCGGCATCGCAATGTACCGCGCCAGCTAGAGCGCGCCGCCCGCGGCTGCCGGAGCGCTCGCGTCTACGCCTTCGCCGACACTCTCGCGAACAAGATAGTTCTCGACGTCGAACAGGTTCTCGGCGCGGTTCATGATCGTGAGCAGTGTGGACATGGAGGCAACCTCCTCGACCTGCTCCTTCAGGAACCAGAGCATGAACTGCTCGCCGAGGGCGTCATTCTCTGCGCGGGCCGCCGCAAAGAGCGCCTCGATCTGCGCGGTGACGCTTTTCTCCTGCTTCAACGCAAGGGCGATGGGTGCTTGCTCATCCTTAAAGTCGTTGATGACCTCTGGAACGCCCGGAATCGTGATGCCGAGGTCCCGGTCGAGCCGGTACTGAACGAGCATCATGGCGTGATTGCGCTCTTCAATGGACTGCTTGTAGAAGTGGTTCGCGAGCTGCGGCAGGTCGCGGTTGTCGTACCAGACGGCGATCGCGATGTATTGCTGAGAAGCAGCGAACTCGTGGCCGATCTGCTCGGTCAGCAGCTGGTCGAAACTTGTTTTCTTCATACTTCGACGGTACTCGCGCGCGCTGGGCTTTTCCAGAAAGGGAAGGCTAGCCTGCGCTGGTGCTCGTAGCGGGCTTGGCGCTGGGTTCGGCGCTGGGTTCAGTGGCGGGTTCGGCGCTGGGTTCGGCCTCGGCCTCGCGGATGCTGTCCTGCAGTTCGCGGAGCGCGGCGCGTAGTGCCCGCTCCGGATCGAGTCCGGCCGCTCTGGCCTCCGCCGCGATGCGAAGCAGCTGCGCGCCGAGCTCGGGCTCGGTTGTGGGGGCTGCTGCGACATCCGAGCCCGCATCCGCGTCGGCTGCCGAACCCGCGTCGGGCACGGAGAGGCCCACCTTCTCGGCGCGGCCGAGCAGTTTGTCGGCGAGCGCGAGGGCGGGCATGGACTGGGGGATGCCGTCGAGCACGCTCGAGCGGTGTGGTTTCTCGGTGGCTTTGAGGTCATCCCAGACGGCCATGACGTCGTCGGCGGTTTGGATGTTCATGGCGTCTTTCGCGACGGCGTCGCCGAACACGTGCGGGTGGCGCATGACCATTTTCGCGGTCATGTGGGCGGCGACATCTTCGATCGTGAACTCCTCGCCCGGGGTGTGCGCGGCGAGGTCGGAGTGGAAGATGACCTGGTAGAGCACGTCGCCGAGTTCCTCGATGAGTGCGTCCCGGTCGCCGGACTCGATGGCGTCGACGAGTTCGTAGGTCTCCTCGACGAGGTAGCGCACGAGCGATTCGTGGGTTTGTTCGCGGTCCCACGCGCATCCGTTCGGGGCTCGGAGCCGCTCCAGCACGGCGATGAGTTCGTCAAGTTTCGGATGCGGCGCGGCCATGCCCCCATCCTCCCACCTGTCTGGCTTTCATCATTCAGGGGGTGGTGGGGCTGGTGGGGCAAGCACTGGCAGGATTGAGGGGTGATCCCCGTCGACGCTCCCTCTACCCCGTGGATTCTGGGCGCCGTGCTCGTGGCGGTGCTCGGGATGCTCGCCTGGCGTGCGGCGACCAAGGATCGGCGCGAATACCAACGCTTTAAGAGGTATCGCTCCACGCAGCGCCGGCAAGCCATGTTCCGCAAGTGGCTGTTCGAGTCGTTCGGCTGGTTCGGCGGGGCCGCGGTTGTGGTGCTCGTGTTGGTGTGGGGCTTCGTGCCGGGGATGCTCGAGCAAGTGGAAACGTGGCCTCCGATGGCGAGCTTCCGCCAGGTGATGGCCGAGAGCGGCTTGGTGTCCGGTCTGGTCGTTGGCGGCGCGATCGGACTGCTCGTTGGCGTGATTGCGCTCGTGTTTTTCGGGCGCAACGCAACGGACGTGCCGACGATCGGCGACATCCATGCGCTGCTACCCCGCAACCGCGCTGAGCTGAAATTCGGATGGCTGCTGTCGATCAACGCCGGCGTCGTGGAGGAGCTGCTGTTCCGGCTCGCGCTGCCTGCGCTTATTTTCGGGGTGTTCGGCAATGCGCTGCTGGCGGTGTCGGTGAGTCTCGTCGTGTTCGGTTTGCTGCACGCGTATCAGGGTGTTGGGGGTGTGATCGGCAGTTTCGTGCTCGGCGTGATTCTCATGGCCGTGTTCCTGCTGACCGGGAACATCCTCTGGCCGATCCTCGTGCACGCGGTGTTCGACCTGCGGTCGCTCGTGCTGATTCCGCTCGTGGTGTATCAGGTGCATTTGCCGGAGGATGAGCGGCGATCGAAAGAAGAGGAAGCAGAACCCGTGGAAACGAAAACCGATTGAGCACCGCAAGCTAACACTCGGGCGCAAGGTACAGCGCGGTGATCAGCGTTCGCCGCGAAGTCGTTCGATGACGGCCACCGCATCTGCCATGGGCAACATCAGGGTGCGCCGGTCCCCCGGGAGCCGAGTAAACCCGAATCGCCCATAGAAGGGCACGACGGTCTCGTCACGGGCATGGACGGCAATCGCGGCGCTGCCGATCTGATGCGCGACCTGCAGAGCCTTAATGGAAGCATGCTGAAGCAAGGTGGTCCCCAGACCGAGGCGGCGAAACCTCAGATCGACTGCGAGACGACCAATCAGAATCGCAGGAATCGGATCTGGCAATCCGACGCCAAAGTCCCCCGTCCTTTCCCTCGCGATTGTGAAGGTTGAAAGACAGTAATACCCGGCGATGGTTTGGTTGTCGGCAATGGCGACGAACGTCCGGGAGCCGCCAGAAATTTGATTCTTCAGAGCCAGGGTACGAAACCAATTGTTGAGGCTGGTGACGCCGCAATCGAAATCACCGACAGGGTCACCCGGTTGCAGCGCCCTTGGCTGCGCGACTGTTGTCACTCGTCAGAGAAGACGGAAGGACGACGGAGCAGGTCAGCGAACCCTTCAACAAACTTCCCCGGGCGGCTGATCTCTGCGGTGAAAAACTCCCAGTCGTCAGCCCCCAGCAAAAGCAGGTGCTCCTCCTGAATGGTGGCGCGCGCAGCCCGCAGCGCCGCATCCTTCACGAACGCAGATGTCGTGAGCCCGCGGATCGCGGAGGCGGTCTCAAGCTCGTCTTTCAGTTCCGGCGTGATACGGAATTCGACCCGATCCGTGGCTTTTGTCATGAGGCTATTGTACGGCGAAACGCCGGGCATAGCGATAGTCTTGTCGCCGGTCATCTTGCGAACTCCCTCGTCAGTTGCATGCGCCCAGCATTCCGACCGCTGCGTTCGACCGAACCGAATTGAGGGCAAAGTGTGGACAACACCACGGGCCTTCCGGCTGTGGAGGGAGGGATGTCCCTATTCCAGCCCGGCGAGCGCCGCCCGCAACCATGCCCGGTACGACTCGGGCGACCATCCAGCCTCGATGACGAGTGCACGATACGTGGTCGGATGCCCGACCGACCAGATGGTGGCCGCGGCCTGCTCGTCGGTCATGCCGTTGCGCAAGCCACCGCGCTCGCGCAGTGCGGCCGCCGCGAGCCCGTAGTTGCGGAGGCGCTGCTCAGAGCGTGCGCGCTCGAGTTCTGCGGCATCCTCATCAACCGATGCTGCCTGGCGGATGATCCAGTGGATCGTGGCCGTGCGCGTGTTCGCCTCCGCGAGCCAGTCCGCGAGGATGTCGATGACCTCGGAGGCATCCTGCGCAGCGCTCGTGCGCTGGGCCATGAATTCCGGCACAGGTGTCGGTGCATTCGGGCCTGATGCCGTGACGTCGAGCACCGCCGACAGCACGGCCGCTTTATTGCCGATCGCGTTGTAGATGGTTTGCACGGCAACCCCGGCGCGCGTAGCGATAGCGCCGATCGAGGTGCCGACGTAGCCGAGCTGGGTGAAGAGCTCAGCAGCTGCGCCGACGATCTGAGCCCGCGTGGCTGCGGCAAGGGTGTCCCTGAGTGGTGAGGATGGCTGGCTCGCTGACATGAACTTAGACTACCATTCCATGCATTAGAAGAGTATTCTAATCAACACTCATTGATGGTCAGGAGACTCGTCATGGTTGATTCGCGCACCCACTACTCCACGATCGTGATCGGCGCCGGCCAGGCCGGGCTCGCGACCGGGTATTACCTCGCAGAGCGCGGCGAGGATTTCGTGATCCTGAACGCGGAGGCGCGCGTTGGCGATGAGTGGCGTCGACGGTGGGATTCGCTCCGGCTATTCACCCCCACGCGGCATTCGAGCCTGCCCGGGATGCCGCACCCGAAGTCGCGCGGAGTTCTGAGCAAGGACGAGGTTGCCGACTACCTGGAGCGCTATGCGAAGAAGTTCGAGCTGCCCGTGCGTCCTGGCGTGACGGTCACTGGGGTGGCAGTCGCTAGGTTGGCAGCCAGCGCGGTGGCGCGTTCGGACGTGGGTTTCACCGTAACGACGAACGCCGGGGTGCTGACCGCCGACAGTGTTGTGGTGGCGACCGGGGCGACGACGACGCCTGCCGTGCCGGGTTTCGCGGCAGAGCTGGATGCGGACATCCGGCAGCTGCATTCGAGCGAGTACCGCAACCCGGGCTCGGTGCCGCCCGGCACGGTGCTCGTGGTCGGTGCGGGGACGTCCGGCGCGGAGATCGCGCTCGAGCTGGCGGCGAGCCACCCGGTGTTCCTCGCCGGGCGCCCGACGCCGCACATCCCGGATGCCCTGCTCGCGGTGGCCGGCGAACTGTATTGGGCGTTCATCTACCGTGTGCTCACGATCGCGACTCCGATCGGACGCAAGGTGGGGCCGAAGTTTCATTCGCGGGGTGGGCCGCTCATCCGGATCTCGATGAAGCAGGTGCAGGCGGCGGGCGTGACGCTGCTGCCGCGTCTCACCGGCGTCGAGGGCGGCGCGCCGATGGCGGAGGGCGTGAGTGTTCCGCGCCCCAGCACGGTGATTTGGGCGACCGGGTTCCGGCCCGGCCTGGAGTGGATCGAGGGTGTGCCGCTGGATGCGGGCGGCCGGCCGGATGCGCCGCGCGGCGTGGTGGCGAGCATGCCCGGCCTGTACTTCGTCGGGATGCCGTTCCAGTTCGGGCTCACCTCGCAGTTGCTCGGCGGGGTGGGGCGGGATGCTGGGTATGTGGTGGAGCGGATTACCAGAGTTCGTTGAATCACGGACCATCTGAGCGTACCGAGTGGCATGCACCTCGTCGAGGTGTTGGAACGTTTATATTTGTTACATGCACTTGACCATGAGGACCGATATGGCTCTCACTCGGCTCGCCCAGGAGGTCCGCTACGAGCGGCTCCGCCGCCGCGGCAGCGTGCATAGTTGTGCCGTATGCGGGCATGAGTTCGTCGCCAGGGCCGGCGCACGCACATGCTCCACGACCTGCCGGGTCCGCGCTCAGCGGGCTCGGGCCAACCTGAATCGAAAGGGACACCGGATGATCGGCATCGGCTACGAGGGGCTCTCCCTCGACGCACTGATCGAGCGTCTTCAAGCGGAAGGCGTCGAGGTCCTGATTGACGTCCGACTCAACGCGATCTCGCGGAAGGTCGGTTATTCAAAGCGAGCCCTCGCGGCGGCGGTCGAGGCCGCAGGCATCCGCTACGTTCACGACCCCCGACTTGGGAACCCGAAGGAGAACCGCGCCGCCTACGCGGATGCGGTGTCAGTGGACGGCGCCATTGCCCGCGAGCGCTTCCGAACACTATTAGGTGATGGCGACGGCGCGGAGGGTGTCCGCGAACTCGCGGACCTCGTCAAGCAGCACACGGTCGCTGTCCTCTGCTACGAGGCGGACGAGACGCACTGCCACCGCCAGCAGGTCATGGCTGCAGTACGCGAGGCGCAGGGCTCACTCGTCGCCGTCTAGGTCGAAGAGACCGACGCTACTTGCCACCCCTTCGGGCGGATAGTAGATGCCGAGGACGCTGAAACTCCCGCGCTTGCGGGCATCCTCAAAGTTCCCCATGAAAAACGATGTCTGCTTGCCCGACGCGAACATCTGCTCGTGAAACTTCTTCTCGATCGCGGCCTTGACCACATCGTTGGAATCACGATGATGTCGACCTTGGAGGGCTGTCAACTCCCAGTCGAGGACCTGGCCGACGTGGCCTCGGCAGTCGTTCGCAGTGCAGTGGTACTCATACCGGACGACGAACCGCGGCGCCTTCAGTTCCGATGGCGTCTTGCCGACATCACCGAAGAGGGCGAGCGGCGTCAGACTCGCCGCCGCTGCGATCCGCTCCTGCTGCGCTTCAGACCATCCGCTGAATAACTCGACCTTGACACGCTCTAGAGACTTCACCGTCACCATCCCAAGCGATGGCGCATCGTGATGATCCGAGGCAGCGGCGCTCAGCGCGCAGGTCGACGTCCGCGGGACCTTGCTCATGATTGGCTGGCGGTCTTTCCAGTCGTCGAGATGTCTCACGACCTTGATCGTGTCGATGTCGGGCCGATAGCTCTCTGGCCGCGTGTCCTTCGTCTCACGCCGGACTTCCACGTCGATGAGGTCGAACTTCTTGAACTGCTGCTCGATCCCCATCCATCGAAACGGGAGCGGATAAAGCCGGATCCAGTCCGCCCGCGCCCCGTCGACCCGAATGCCCGCGACGCACACGGTGTCGCCGTACTGTTTCGAGGGCTGCGGCGACGCCTTCACGGTGATCAGCACCCGGACTGTCTCGGCTCGCACTTGCATGTCGCTGACAGTATTCGGCACCACTGACATCATGTGGGTGACGAAGATATTCCCGTCGATCCGGAGACGGCGGCGAGCGAGGCCTCCAGCCTAGGAGCGAGGAAAGCGTTCGCCGATGGGCCAGCCCTCTGGCAGACCGAAGTGCGTGTGCCCCGGGACTGCAGGATCACTGTATGTCCGAGCCTCGGCTCCGGGTTCCGCGACTCTCCAAGTTTCGAGGGGTGCGACGCCGACGTGGGCGTTCGGGTGCGGCCAGTACGCGGGCGCGTACTGCGCGACTCGCCCATAGTGGACTCCTTCAGCTAGCAGCACCCCGGCGACGTGCTGGCGCGCAGGCTTACCGGGCCAGCCCCAAAAGCCTTCGTTCGTGAGGACTGGCACTGCCTCGACATCTTCGTTTGACAAGTCGATTTGCCAGCCGACCGTGCCGTATAGCACCTGCTCGGTGTCGCATTCGTCATGAAACCCACTGCCGATATTGATGGCGATCACGAGCGGATGTGGCAAGTCGCCGTACTTGTTGACCTTGTCGTCGAGTGCCGCCCGCAGCGTTCCAATGTCGTCGATCACCGACGCCTCAGCGGGCAAGAAGGCACCCAACGGTCGCTGGGCTGGACGCGAGCGTGCCTCTACAGAACGTGGGATCGGGTGGAATACGAGGTGCCAGTCGTCGCATCGCCACTCGAAGCGGTTCGGGTCATCATCCGAGAGCGAAAGCCCAACCGTGTCCGGGTGGAGACCATGAAGCCACCGTTCGAGGTCATTCCGCAACCGCCTGGTCGACGGCGCTTGGCCTCCGAGTTGCACCGCCGTAACTCCGACGTGAAAGGGCCCGCTGTTGATCTGGTCCACAGCCGTGGAGATGTCCCGGAGCCTCGCTCCTGCGCCCTGGTCGTCCCGGCGCTCGAAGGTGCAGCGTGCCTCCACGTAGTAGCTCACTCCATCCTTCGTCATGAGGAAGTCCGGGCTAGTCGTCGCGCCCGGCACATCGGGCTCGACCTGTATGCGCCACCCTGCACAGCGATACATCTCGTGCAGGTACAGCTCCCAGAATGCCGACGTGAATTGTTCATCGTTCCCCGAGCGGAGCCGTCCCACGATGGAGGCCCGATCCGACTCTGGATACGTAGCGAGCCAGTCGTCGATCAGATCGCGGCACTGATCCCAGACTGGCCCGGCTACTCGACGCAGGAAGGTGTAGGTCGTCTCCGTGTGACGCGAGGGTGTCGTGTCCGTTCGCGGGCCAGCACCGAAGATCGACACTAAGACTCCATGGCCAAGGCGATGACTTGCCCATGAGCGTCTCGTGCTGCCTGAACGAAGTCCTGAGGCGTAGCCGAGTGAACAGCCTTGCATTCTGCGGGAGTACCGTCGCAATACAGATATCCGACTCCCGCATTCTCGACGTACAGGCCAAGTGCGGCTTGCGTGGGGTCGCGGCCGGGAAGCACGGCGAGCACCATCGGCCCCTCGGTAAAGGACGCACGCAGAGTGAAGTTCACCGTGCCATCGTCGTTTCGCGAAAAGTTCGTGGTCGTTGTCTTGCCAACACTTTCTGGCCAGAGCTCACTGCGAAGAGGCAGATACCGGAAGCCATTGTCTGGGCCAGCCGAAGCGATGATCGTGTATCCGCCGACTGAAGCGGGCCCGGCAAGATGCACGATATGCTGCATCGCCGACTGGAGGCGGAACAGGGCTGGGTCATGCACGAAATCGTCGTACCGTTTCTGGAACGCGTTGAACGCTTCAGAATCCCCGGCCCACGCGCGCCCGATCAAGGTGCGGTCTTGGATTCCGCCTTCTAAGTCAACCATCCAAAGGCGAACCGGATCGCGCGTAGCCACAACGAAGGAACCACCCAGGGTAGCTGCCAACTCTGAAAGCACTTCGCCAACCGGTCGCCCGCGAAGCGAAGCAACTTTGGAGGCCAATTCCTCCGGCCCTTCTCCTGAATAGCCGACTGCTAGGTCATCACTAAGCAAGACGATCTTGAGGGCGGGTTCGGTGTAGACCTGCCTCGATCGCTTTTCGTCGTCGTCCCAGGTGACCTTCGAGTCCGCTCCGATGTGGATGGACCCGCGCTCCTGGTCGATCACAGCGACTACTATCGTCATACTCAGATTATCGCCGCCCGCTTGCCGATCCGGTTCGATGGCGCCCCAGTGTCGCACATGGTTCGCCGCGGTAGGAGGCAGCGAGCAGGGGTCGGCGGAGGGCGACCAATGAACGCTCTGCCGGGCGTACGCCACTAGTCCGACGCTGCTGGTCAACTTAGGTGTCGCCGACGGCCACTGCGCGCAGTCAGATGGCGCACCAAGAACCCTTGGCCGAGCGTCGGACCGGAACTACCATTGGCGAACTTGGATGCCCTGCTCGCGGTGGCCGGCGAACTGTATTGGGCGTTCATCTACCGTGTGCTCACGATCGCGACCCCGATCGGACGCAAGGCCGGGCCGAAGATTCATTCGCGAGGCGGGCCGCTCATCCGGATCTCGATGAAGCAGGTGCAGGCGGCGGGCGTGACGCTGCTGCCGCGTCTCACCGGCGTCGAGGGCGGCGCGCCGATGGCGGAGGGCGTGAGTGTTCCGCGCCCCAGCACGGTGGTCTGGGCGACCGGGTTCCGGCCCGGCCTGGAGTGGATCGAGGGTGTGCCGCTGGATGCGGGCGGCCTGCCGGATGCGCCGCGCGGCGTGGTGGCGAGCATGCCCGGCCTGTTCTTCGTCGGGATGCCGTTCCAGTTCGGGCTCACCTCGCAGTTGCTGGGAGGGGTGGGGCGGGATGCTGGGTATGTGGCGGAGCGGATCACGGAACGGCAGCAGGTGAATGCTCGCGTCGGAGAATCGGCGAGCGCGTCAACGAAGAAGTAAGCAAGCTACGGGGTGACGCAGCTCAGGTTTTGATCAAGCGCAAGGCGGTCCTGCTAATACCTCCGTCAGACGTGGCGCGCTCAATCAACGCGGGCAACGTGGAGGGGATGAGTAGTCGCGATCCGAATCGCGTCAGAATGGAGTCGGGCTTGTTGTCGGCAATGGCATTACACACGCACGATCCTTGCCATCAGCACGATCCATGTTTCTCGGTTTTCAGGAACATATCGCGATCAAGACACCGACTGCAGTGCCTCTCGCGCATAGGCCCATGGAATCCGCTCCTGCTCGAGACGAACGTGACCGAGTGCACGCAGCTCGGCCAATGAGGTAGCTTCGGATTCGGTGAGCAGACTTGCGATGCCCAGGAAAGGCTTCGGCTCCACGACCCAAAGGTCACGGTGGTCGTAGAGCGTTCGCGAGTCCATTAGTACCGACTGCGCCTGGAGCCCGACGGATCGGGCCAGGTTCAGGATTCGGAAGCCATGCGAATCGAGGTCTCCCCAATAAAAAATTCGTGCTCCGCGCAGCCACGGAATGCGTGCGAGGGCAACGACCGCGTCGCCCTGCCCATAGGCCGCAATAGCGCCACGCATTGGCGGCATGGACAGGAAAGTTTGGAGGTTCTCCACGATCAGCACGGTTTGCGGACTCAAGTCCAACGCTGCAAGGTCTTCGATCGGTGCGCCAACGTCGCGCAACCCCCAAACAGAGTCAGCGCCGTCAAGCAGGCGAATCCGTCCAACGTCCGTGCGCTCGTTTAACCCGAGCGAGCTACGACCCGTGACGGCGAGAGCCAACGACTCGACCACAGTTCGGTGCCGTTCCAGCCATTTCGTATCGATGCCGCGAATCGGGAGCTCGCGAAGGCGCAGCCCCGAGTCGGGGTGGCGCACAAGCCAGTCGATTGTGACAACGAGTCGCTCGAAGTCCGATTCTTCCAGTTCGCCGATTTCGCGCAGGTGGGTGCGGAGCACGCGGTTAATCTCGGAGCCGAAGGATTTGCGAAGCAACGAAACCCTTGCCACCCAACGTTGCCAGCGTTCGCTTTCCCCAATCAACGAGGTGAGTGCATCCGGGCCACTCACCTGAGCTCGATCCGGCACAACTTGCGTGCCGACGCGGGCCCATGCCCGCTGCACCCAAATCACGGTAATCGGTAGCCGATCCGAGGATTCTCGCCAGGTCTCGACCCACCGCAGAGTTCCCTCGAGGTCGGCAATCGCAACTCGTTCGGACGGCGGCTGGAGAGGTACGTCAAACATTGCCGTGCTGATGTCGCCGAGCGCCCAGTCGCGCAGCCTCGTGTCCACGCGACGGCGGACGCGTGCGATGAACTCTTCGGGAGTGACCGGCATCAGCTTGGGCGTTCCCAATCGACCGACTGAAGTCGAGAACGGTTCCGATCCGGATTCGAGACTCCGGTAATCGCACCGATGTACGGTTCGAGCGTCGTGAGCAGTTTCTGCGGGGTGGCGAGGATCATGTGGAATCCGAAGGTGACGAACACGTCCATTGCCATCCGGGTGTACGTAGCGTCCGCCTTGTCAAATGCCTCATCGAGGATGACGGTACCGTAGCGCGGCTCGAACTCGTCAGGATCGGCGAGCTGGTAGCGCAGCGCGGCCGCGAGGCAAAAGATGACGAGCTTCTGGCGTTGTCCGCCGGAGAGTCCTGCTCCCGACTCGTGGACATTGTGGACTGCTCCAGCTGCGTCGCGCTCCTGTGCCTGGAAGGTGACGTGCTCGCGGGTATCGAGCACGCGCTGGCGCCACCGCTGGTCGGTGTTGTCGCTGGAACCGAGTTTGCGCATAAGCGAAGCTAGGACGGTGAACCGGCGTTCGGCCGAGGCCAAGTCGTCGCTGGTCCAGTTGCCATCAACGACTGCGCGAAGGTCACTGAGGAAGTCCATGACTTCGTTGCTGCGCTGCTCCTTGACGACGATGGTCAAGTAGCGCCCCTTGTCGAACTCCGACTTGCCGAGCGAGGCGTTAACCGGGTCGACGCGGTCTTGGACGCGCCGAGGGGCTCCGAGGATCTCGTCTCGAAGATGGATGACGGTGTCCCGTGAGCGGTCGCGGAGCAAGGTGAGAAAGTTCGCCTCGTACTCGGGTAGGCCCCGCTCGCGAATCTCTCCGAGCCGGAGCCGGTAACCACCGCGATCTTCGATAGAGGTTGTGAGGTCCGGCAGGACCGTTTCCCAAGTGCTCCGGAAGTTCGCAGCCTGCTCAGCGAACCGGTTAGTAGATTGGGCGCGCCGATTCGACGCTTGGCGCTCGACATCATTGAGGGCATCTTTCACCTCACTCTGCACCCGTTCAATATTGTCGAGCGTGAGCTTCCGTGCCACCAATCGGAACCGTTCGTTCAATGCGATCATCGCCGGGGCGGCAACTACCTCAACTGAAACACTTTGCGCTTCTTGCAAAATAGCCTGGTATCGCCCCAAGTTCGATCGTTCCAGTTGTTCCGCCGTCTCGGCAGCTGCGGCATCACCCCGCGCCTGGTCGCGTGCGAACCGGGATTCCTGTTCCGTGGCTGCGGCCCGCTTGAGGTCAGCCGTATTTGTCAGCATCTCCAGTTCATGCTGCAGCGCTTGTAGGTGCTGCTCGGAGCCCTTAAGGTCATATGTGCTGGGATCGGCAGCGGCCAGGTGCGCCAGGGTGGTCCGCCGCTGCATGACACGGTCACGCTCACTGCCCGCTTGATCAAGCTGGGCCTTCGCGTCCTCAAACTCACGCTGGGCGGAGGCAAGCTGTTGTTCCAAGAGTTGAATTTTCGGCTCGTTGCTGGAGCCGAGCGACCAATGGTTACGATCGTTGAGCTGGAAGCGGTCGTCCTTCTCAAATCCGCGACGATTGCGTTTCATGAGTCCTTGTTGAGTAACTCCCCGATCTACCGAATCAAGCTCGTCTGGATGGTCTACACAGGCGTAGTCGAACTCCCTGCTCAGACGATTGTTCAAGTGTTCCGCGAATTGCCCACCGATCACTTCAACGCGTCTAACGAGTGAGCGAGCGGAGGTAGAAACCGGAGCATCAGATCGTGCAGCGACGACATCGACGACAAGGCGGATACCCCAATGTCGCATGTTGAGGGCTCGACGAACGTCTTGGACCTGCGTATCCCGAACGAGGATTGTGGTCGCCAACGACGCAAGTACACGTTCGATCGCGCCGGTCCACTCCTCGTGCCCAGGCTGCACGTCGATGAGTTCGCCGGCAAACGGCAGTTCCCTTTCGCCAAGCCCTACCGCTTGAGCGAGAGCAGCACGGGTGCGGAGGAGATGTCCGTCGATGTTGCTGCGCCGTTGGCGCAGCTCTCGGAGTTCGGCTTCTAGGTGCGCGACTCTATCGCGGACGTCCCTGTGCGCATCATGCAGGCCCGTATTGACGGGGGCCGGGGCGGCGGCTTCGGATTCGCGAAAGGCAACGGCGAGCAAGTCGGCGAATTCAGCTTCGTCCTTCGGCATCGGCACACCAATGGCTTCGAGCTGCTTGGAGAGCCCGCTTCGGGCGGCGACCACGCGCTTCTTAGCCTGCTCTGCGTCTTCAATCCGCTTGGTGAGTTGGGTGATCTGAATACCGCCGGCCTGATTGAGGCGGGTGAGCGCCGCTTCGTGGACACTCTCCGCCTCGCTGCGCCTCGCCCGTGTCTGACTTGCGGCGGCGGTAAGTCTCTCGACTTGGACTCGAGTCGATTCAAGCGCTTCGTCAGCGAGTCGGACTCGTTCCACCGCGACAAAGCCGGGCACCGCCTCAGCAAGTTCACGCGTCGCCGTAACTTCCGAATCCGCGGTCTCAAATGCCTTCGCGATCTCGTCGATTCGGGCCAAGACCTCGGCTTGTTTGCGCAGGTCGACGACGTGGTCGTATGCGTCCTTCAGTTCGGTGAACTGAGTGACGGCATTGTCAGCGCGATCGAACGTCCTTGGCCGGTCGAGCATGAAGTTGCGAAACAGATCGTCAAGGCTGCCAAGACTCTTCGCAGACTGAGTTCGGTGCAGCAACGTGAGGGCATTTTCGGCTTGCATGTCGAACAGGCTGCGGATACGGGCGAAGAACTGTCCGTTCGTGCCACCCGAGGTAACAAGGAGCGGATCGATCTCCGCTTTCATTCTCCGGATATCGAGGCCGCCTTCCGCATAAGGCTTGAAGTCGACTATGGAAGGGGTAGTGCGGACAATGACACACGCATCAGTGAGGTCCGAACGGTCGATACTTGCTCCTTTGATGTGGAACAGGCGTACCAGGGTGATCGGCGTGTCGACCTCGTTTTCATAGCGCAGCAGAACTCCTGACCAGGTCGCTCGCCCACCGCGCAAGTACGAGGCGACCGCTTTGTTCTCATACTCAGACACTTCCCGGCTCCATGCGCCGCGAACATAGCTAACGAAGTCGCGGTCATTGCTGCGATCCGCTGTGTCCTGAGCCGCGGTATTGAATCGGATGCGCCCAGGAGTCAGTACAGCAGCGATGGCATCGAACAGTGACGACTTGCCTGAACCCGAGGCGCCCGTGAAAAGATGCCCTTTCCGCGACACACTTACGACATGGTGACCGCTGAAGGTGCCCCAGTTGGCGAGCTCGATGTGGGCAAGCCTCCACTGACCGGGATGATTTCCTGAAGGTTCGTCGAAGGAGTAGTCGAGGAGCGTCATTCCTCTCCATCCTCTTCAATGTCATCGGCGATGCCCGATGCGGCCGCCTTCTCGAAGGCAGCCTGGAGTGCACGTGCCTGGTCGGCGTCGATAATAAGCCGAAGAATCGGTGAAATCTCAACCCGGTCATCACCCTGACCAACCGAGTGCGTGACGCGGAGCGTGTTCTGCATCCGTCCCCACGCAGCGTTAAGGTTACGGGTAAAGCTGATCTCGTCCTTGTTCGCGGGACGATAGGTCTGAAGCTGGTAGAAAATGTCCATTTTGTCGACGTATGGACGGGCATCCTGACTTGCGAGCATCGTCCGCCGCAATTCTAAGAGCATCAATGTGTCGACGAACGTCAGCGAGACCGTGCGGGCTGCCTTGGGGAGCTCGATCTCGTCGACAATCGCGTTCCTTGCAAACGCAAACTCCGCTTCACGATCGATGACAAGCTCAAGAAACATGTCGTTCAGGCGCGACTTGATCGGCCCTTCGTCCGCAAGCAGCGTCTCCCAATTCTGCTGCGAGGCCTCTCGCGACAAGTATGGCCCTTTCACCAGCTCCAGCAGTGCGCGACGGGACTTCTCCGGCAGCGTGCCGATGTCGTTTGCCCACAGCGGTTCGGGAATGAATTCGTCAGACATCCACCCTCCCCACGAAGCGATGCACAGCCACCCGAGCGCGCCGGTGCACGCTATCCGCGCCGTCCCACGCGACCGTCTCGGATTCTTCGCTGACGACGCCTTGATCTGCAGCAAGGGAGATGAGGCCGACCACGCTAGCGACACCCTGAGTTGCCGGATATCGCTCCAACACATCCCTCACGGTAACCGCACCGCCTTCAGCGAATGCCGCATTTACATTCGCTACAAGTTCGGGAAAGTCAATTTCTGTTTGGCGAGCGCTCGCCCTGAGCTCTTCGAGACTCAAGGCGCCCCCCTCATCCGACTCCAACACAGTGTCGGATGCGTCGAAGTCAGTCGGGTTATGCAGCCGGATCGCGCCGAGGCTCACCATGCCGACCGCGGTAAGGTCAAGCTCGAACCCGATCTTGCGCGGTGGTGGCAACGTGTCCGTCAACTCTCGGCCACGATTCAAGGCGCCCAAGAGCACTCTGCGCAACACCCGATCGCGCTGGTAGTCCTGCGAGATGACATAACGACGCAATCCCTTAGCGAATGCGGTGATGACGTCGTGAATCTCCGCGCTGCGATCCTTCAGCGTGGTGAGTAGCTGCCGAAGCAAACGACGTTCAGAGACCGTAAGAGCGCTTGCTGCGTCGCGAGAGAGAATGTCCCGCACATACTCCTCGAACTCCGCCCCAAGTACCGGGTCTAGGACAAGGTTGCTGAAGCCGCTGAAGCTCTGGCCAGCAGGACTCTGCCCAATGAGGTCTACGCCGCGGAAGATGTCATCGAGCACCTCACGCTGTGACTCCTCGGACTCGATGATCTTCGTTCGAAGCATGCTGTTCAGTTCTTCGAATTCGGCCATGACACGGGCGAAATCGTCGGGCAGCGCCGCTGCCTGTGCGAGGACGTCGCGGATCCGCTCCAGCGCGCGCGGCCCTGAAAGCGGCTCCTCCTTCCCAGAGCGGATTGCTTCCATCAACGTCTCAATCCGGTCCCGCTCGTCCTGAAGGCGGGCGAGGCGGCGCTCAACCGCGGGATCAGTGTCAATCGCGACCTGGCGCAACTGCGTGGAGAGTGACGCGAGACGCGATTCCGTCATCGTCTGCGACGGCGCGTCCCTCGATCCGAGGAATCGGACTGCGGCTAGTCCCTCTGGGGACAGCTCAAAGGTTTCGCGGCGGGTAGCCGCTACTGCCCGACGAACGACATAGCCAGCCTTCGCCCATTCGGTTAGATATCCTCGAGCAGTCTGAGGGAGGTCGAATTCCTGACTTCGCAACTGGCCAAGGTCAGCATCCACCTTCTCGTACAGTTCCAGCGCGTCGACCTGCCGGACTTCGCCGTCCAGGTACTCGGCGAGGACTGCAGCCACGACAGGCGCATGATCACTCTCCTTTCGGAGCAAGCCCCAGGCAGCATCCGACCCGATCACCTGCTTGAGGCGGAGTGCACGGGTTAGAACAGACATAGTCTCAGGTTACCGGGGGCCTCCGACTATTCTGGGCGGACATTTCATTCACTGCCAGCTCGCGCTGAGGTTCGTCCCCAGTCAACGCACACTCCAAGGGGTTCCGTGACTCACCTCAGCACGATTTGAGTTTGCTGTTATCAAAACTGAGGACGAAGACGTAACTCGCAAACGCGGGCCAAAACCGGTTTGCCCAGCCATACTTGAGAAAGGCTCCTTGAACAGAGTGTGAGGAGGCAACGTGGCCAGGTTCTTTGGGACTCCAGACGGAGTGAAGGTTGGCGATCTATTTATTGATCGCCGAGAGCTTCATGAAGCCAACGTTCATCGTCCTCTTCAAGCTGGCATTTCCGGTGCGAAGCAGGAAGGCGCCGACTCGATCGTCGTTTCGGGTGGTTACGTCGATGATCGAGACTACGGCGACTACATCATTTACACGGGCCATGGTGGTCGCGATCCGGGTGCCACAAAGCAAACCAAGAACCAGTCGATTGATGCGCCTGGAAACGCTGGACTCATCACAAGCCAGGTCGAAGGGCTCCCCGTCCGCGTCGTGCGAGGCTCTCACCGAGCGAACCCCTATGCCCCGCCTGCGGGGTACCAGTACGCGGGGCTCTTCCTCGTCACCGAGTGGTGGGTTGAGGAAGGCGCTGAAGGGTTCGAAATCGTCCGCTTTCGGCTGGATCGGATCCCCGAGCAGGCACACCTATGGACAAAGGAAGAGCCAGTTCCGGACCCCGCCTTCGCAACCACCACAATCTCCCGACGCATCCGCGATACCCAGCTCTCCCGCGAAGTGAAAGCTTTGTACGAACATCAGTGCCAGATTTGCTCAACAACGATCCCTGGGATTGGTGGCCGGTATTACTCAGAGGGCGCCCACGTAAAGCCACTCGGGAAACCGCATCTTGGGGCGGACTCACTGAACAATCTGCTTTCACTGTGCCCAAACCACCACACGCAGCTCGACATTGGCGGGATGGTAATCCTGAACGACCTCACCGTCGCGAAGACGAGCGACCTCACGCCGTTCGCAGAATTGAGCTTCCGCAAAGATCACAAACTCGATGTTGCGAACGCACAGTACCACCGGTCGCACTGGGGATTCGCTTAGCTCGGGATCCAGTCCGTCGACTCGACGGTTTCGCCATCCTTGGCAAACGCAAACGTCGCGACGACGTACTCCCCGCGCAGCGCGTGCAGCAGCCAATGCTTCGCATCATCCCACATCTCATCGAGTGGGATCGCGTCGATCGGATGCCACTCGGGCTCAAGCTCGACGGATGACTTCGGCTCCCCCGTCCATCGACGACACGCGTACGCCCACGATTTCTGACTCCGCTCCGGGTGATGCGGAAACGGGTAGACCAGCTCACCAATGAGCTCGAGAGAGTCAGCATCGACTACCACGCCGACCTCTTCGGCAACCTCACGCACGACGGCATCCGTTGGGGACTCACCGATCTCGAGCTTCCCGCCCAGGCCGACCAGCTTGCCCCTGCCGAGGCCGGTCTTCTTTCGGCCAAGCAGCACTTCTGCCCCGTGCGCGGTTTCCCGCACGAGGTAGCAGACGCATACCTCCGGGAGGGCCATGGTGAAAGCGTATCCACTCACTTCCCGTGATAATTCGGTGTACCACCGAAATACACGGTGGTACCATTCCCTCATGCCAACATCCCGCCGCCGCTACCAGGTCACCGAGACCGACGACGTCGCACGCGCCCTCGACGAAGCAGCGAAGCACTGGCCGAACGAACCACGATCCCGCCTCATCGTCCGCACCATCACTGCCGGGGGTGAAGCGCTGGCGAAGGACGCCGCGCTCGACATCCGATTGGCAACGCTGGGGCGCCTACAAGGAAGTTACCCGGATGCCTACGGCCCGGGCTACCTCGAAACTTTGCGCGCTGACTGGCCGGCATGATCGTCCTTGACGCGAGCGTCATCATCGCGCTCCTCAGCCCGAGTGAACCGCACCACACGCTTGCCGCCCAACTCCTCGAAGAGCACTCCGCCGCAGGCTTCCGAATGCACCAAATCACGCTCGCCGAAGTGCTGGTCGGTGCAGTCCGAACCGGGAGAGGCGCCCAATTGTTCGACGACCTCACCTCGCTCGGCGTTGTTGCGCATGAACCGGGCGCCAACGAACCACTGATCCTCGCCGAACTACGCGCCGCCACCGGACTCAGGATGCCCGACTGCTGCGTACTAGCAGTCGCGCAACAGGAGGCACTGCCGCTCGCCACCTTTGACGATCAGCTCACACGCGTGGCCAAAGGTCTTGGAGTGCAGACGCTGCGATAGCCCTACTCGGGACTAGCAGTCGTGAAGCAACGGAAACTCCCTTCGAGACGGCCCCGACCGTCGAGACGACGATCGGCGCTGGCGGCACGCGAAGGCCAGAAATGGCCTTCGCCCTGTGTGCCGCGCGCTCCTCAGGGAGCGGAACGGCTTCAATTCACGGGTAGCTTCAATCCGCTGGAGTGGCGCCGTCAAGCAGCTCCCTCGCCCGACTCAAGGTGAGCCTCGCAATCTCCTCACGCGACAGGCCAAGCTCACGCACCAGGCGCGCGACGAGCGCCAGCGGCAGGGCGGCATCCGGGACCTTTGGCGCGCCGCGATCGGGAAGCTCACCCTTGAGCACGCACGCCCAGAACTCGCCCGCCGAAACGCGCAATTGATCGCGAAGGATATGCGACCACATTGAGGGAGCGTAGGTTTCGCGACCGATTGGATGCGAGATACGAGTACGCAGCACGTCCCCCTGCGGCGTTGCGAAAGTGAAAGTGGCGTGGTGAGAGACCGCGCGGCCACGCGCATCCGTTACCCGGGCCCACCCCTCCACGATGCAGAACTTCTCGTGGTGCTTGCGGGTTGGCGCGGGAAACCTACTCACCTTTCTTACTCACTTGGCCCGCTCGTCAACCATTCGCGCAGAGCCTCGTCCGTCGAGAGATTCACGAGCTGCACGAGCGCCCAGTTGCCGGCATGGTTGGGGGCGGACGCAAATTGCTGCGGCCATTCGGATGCATAGTCGCGAAGGTTCCCGATCAAGTCATCGACCGCGTCATCGAGCGTCCGCCCCTCCGCCGCGAACGGGGAATCCGGGATCACAATGACCCAGGCGTCCGCCTCCGCGATCACGCGAGCCGTCGACGGCACCGCGCGAACGAGAAGGTCGCGCAAGCGATCCCGATCGGTGACCACCGTCACCCTGTCGCCCCGCTCGATACTCACCACGGCACCATCCTCAGCCGAATCGAGGATGTGCTTGAGCGACTTACGGGCTTCAGTGAAGGAATCGTAATGAGTGGGTGCAGTGGAGGACATGAGGACAGTTTAGCCCGCTAAGTACATGATGTACATCATGTACTTGCTCAATTGTTGTGCCCTCAGCCAAAGAAAAACTCGGCCCCAGAGGGACCGAGTGGTATGTAGAAAAGAATACCAGAATTGACAACTTGGCACCGTCACCACCCCACAGGGCAGCTCACTCGACCGACGACAGACGGTAGTTGGGCTGCCTCAAAGTCTTGTCTCTCCAACTGGTACCACCAATGAGAACCCACCCCGTCGCGAGTTGTACCACGCAACTTACCCGCACGGTAGTGACGGGTTGGATTGATCAGCCCCACAGGAACGCGCCGACGGGCCTCTTGAATAGGGAAAGCAAGATCACTGTCATTACTCACCACGACGGCCGCATCAATTCGATCCTCCAGCACGTCAAGCAGGAGATGCGACGCGACATTGACATCGGATCCCTTCTCCTCACGGCGAGCAATCGAGGCCATAAACACTACGTCCGGTAGATTTTCACCGGAACTGTCCTGAACCATAACGGGCCAGGTCGGCTTCGCGAGAATGGGCTTACCGTTTCTCCCTGCGATCGCGAGTGGCGCCGTCGCAGTTCGAGAGACGTAATTACCCAGAGCCAATTCATCCACCACACCAGCCGCCATCAAAGCACGAAGGTAGACATCCTGATTCCGTTGCCCATTCGGATTCGACGCGCCGCTCACTCTCGCCGTGCAATAAACCACGCGGACCACTTCGGCATCCGACCAGCCTGAGCGCGCCGCCACGAGATTCAATGGGAGCTTTCGCACATCCAGCCATCGCCAGCCGGATGTCGAACGACCGCAAATTCCGCGCCCACCGTAATAGAGGTTGAATCCGTCCACGTACACGCCGACTCGCATGAGGTGAGAGTAGCCGTCACAGACGGCACTCCCGCCGAGCGCAGATCACACTGTGGAAAACTCGGACTCCCCGCGCTACGTCAAAGACTAGGGAACGACAACCACTTTCCCCATCGCCCGCCCAGCCTCAAGATGCCGAATGGCATCCGCAACACCACTGAGCGGGAACGTGCGCTCGATGGGCGCGGTGATCGCGCCGGAGGCGAGCAGGTCGCGCATGATGGCCAGGTCATCCGGGGTTTCGACCGCCACGAGGGTGATGGTCTTGTAGCGCACGAACGGTCCGAGAATGGCAGCACGCAGGCTGCGGCCCAGGAGGCCGAGGAACGCGTTACCGCCCTCCGCGCCAACAATCACCAGTCGGCCCTTGGGCACAAGCCGCTTCCAGAGCACACTCAACGAGCGGCCGCCCGCCGTGTCAATGATTGCGTCGTAGGTGCCCAGCAGCGCGGACTTCTTGTAGTCGATCACGTCCTCCGCGCCCTGCGAGAGTACGAAGTCGACCTTCCCGGTACTGCACACACCCGTCACCGTCGCTCCGAAATGCTTCGCCAGCTGCACGGTCATGCTGCCAACACCACCGGCGGCACCGATCACGAGTATGCGCTGGCCGGCGAGCTCCTCCAGCTCCCCGCCGCTGCCTGCGCGCAGAGCCTTCAACGCGGTGTCGCCCACCATCCGCACCGCCGCCGCCTGCTCGAACGGCACATTCTCAGGCTTCGGCAGCAAGCGCTTCTCCGTCGTGACCGCGAACTCGGCGAATGCCGCATCCGCGGAACCAAAGACGTCATCGCCCGGCGCGAACTGCGTCACCTCGGAGCCGACCTCCTCCACAACGCCCGCAACATCCGAACCGCGAGTGCGCTGCTTCGGCCCGCGAAAGCCCAGCCCGAACAACCGCATGATCGTGGGCCTGCCCGCCATCAAGTGCCAGTCGGCCATGTTGACGCCGGCCGCCGTCACCCGCACGAGCACCTCGTTGGGCTTCGGCACGGGCCGCTCGACCTCGGCGAGCTCGAGCAGATCCGCCGAACCATACTTGTCTTGAACTACCGCCTTCATGAGGTTGCCTCCTTGGCATCCGGGTACTGGAACACATCGTCGAGCGGCACGCCAAACACGGCCGCAATCTGGAACGCCACCTCAAGGGACGGCGAATACTTGCCCTGCTCGATCGCAATGATCGTCTGCCTGGTGAGGCCGACCCGCTCCGCGAGCTCCGCCTGCGTCAGCTCACCGTGGGTGAACCGCAGCGTGCGGATGTTGTTCGTCACCATCGTGGGCTTTACCACCGCGGGAACCCTCCGCGGTAGGCAACAACCTTCGCCACCGTCGCCACAACGGCCGACAGCATGAACCCGAGATAGATCACGTTCGCGATCCAGAACAAGTCCCACTCGAGCATCGCCATGATCATTGCAGCGATGGCACCGGCCGCAACAAACCCACTACCAACGACGTCACCAAAACGGGCAATCTCTTTATCGCGGGTGTCCTTCTTGCCTGCATCCCTCGGCCACACCGCAGCCACAATGATGTGCAAAACGATCGCCGCCACGATGGCACTCAGAATCGCCCACACCATCGGCCACGCATACGCAACCTCGTGTATCGGGCCATCGGCCAGCGAGAGAATCGTGCTGACGTAAATGCCATACGTGGCCACCGCCACGACGCCCATGATCCAGACGCTCTTCTCTTCCGAAGACATTCAATCCTCCATGTAAAATTTGTTTGACATAGAGGACTGTATGAGATTACTTACATCGTGTCAAGTTTTCTTTACTTGTCTGCAGCGCGACTATTGTGCGGGCGGCAACGCCTGAGGCGCATCCTTGCCGCCGTAGTGGAACTCGCGCATCCCGCGGCGCACCGCCTTCCACATGTTCGTGTACTGAATCCAGATGGCAAGCCACACGATGAGCGCGGTCACGACAAGCCAGATGACGAACGCGAGGATGCCGAAGCCGGCGAACATTCCAAAATAGTTGGGGTAATTGGGGTCCATCGGGTCACCCTAGCGAGAAGCGTGGCGTACGGCTACGGTTTCTCGCCCACTACCGGTGGCGGATAAATCGCCCTGAGCAGGTTTGCCGCCCACTCGATGAGGGCTGCATCATCCGCAACCTCGGGCAGCGGCAGCATGACCGTGCGCGTCGCCGCCAGGTACCTGGAGCCCGGATACATCCGCTGCAGCCGAGCCTGAATCGAATCCGGCAACTCCGCCCCAACTATGCGCACCTTGCCGGCCGCGTTCACGAACTCCGACAGCCCCGCCGTCTGCGCCGCACGCCGCAGCTTCGACACCGCAATCAGGTTCTCCACCTGCACGGGCAGCGGCCCATAGCGGTCAGCCAACTCGTCGCGCACAAGCTCCAGCTGCTCGGGCGCGGATGCCGGCGCACTCGCCGCTGACAACTTCTGGTACGCCTCCAGGCGCAGCCGCTCGCTCTCCACATAGTCCTCGGGGATGTGCGCATCCACCGGCAACTCCAGCCGCAACTCGGTCTGGCCCGGCGCCACCTCGCCGCGGAAATCGTTCACGGCCTCGCCGATCATCCGCAGGTACAGGTCAAAACCCACCCCCGCAATGTGCCCGGACTGCTCACCGCCCAGAAGGTTGCCAGCCCCGCGGATCTCCAGGTCCTTCAGCGCAATCTGCATCCCGCCACCCAGCTCATTGTTCGCGGCAATCGTGGCGAGCCGATCGTGCGCGGTCTCCCCCAGCGGCTTCGTCTCGTCGTAGAGGAAGTACGCGTACGCGCGCTCCCGCCCACGCCCCACCCGACCACGGATCTGGTGCAACTGGCTGAGCCCGTACTTGTCCGCCCGGTCGATGATGAGCGTGTTCGCGTTCGTGATGTCAATCCCGGTCTCGATGATCGTGGTGCACACGAGCACGTCGAACTTGCGCTCCCAAAAGTCCACCATCACCTGCTCCAACACGCCCTCCGGCAACTGGCCGTGCGCCACGGCGATGCGCGCCTCCGGCACCAACTCCGCCAGCTCCGTCGCCACACGGTTGATGCTCGACACCCGGTTGTGCACGAAAAACACCTGGCCCTCGCGCAGCAACTCGCGCCGGATCGCGGCCCCCACCTGCCGGTCGCTGTACGGCCCGACAAAGGTGAGAATCGGATGCCGGTCCTCCGGCGGCGTCGCAAGCGTCGACATCTCGCGGATGCCGGTCACCGCCATCTCCAGCGTGCGCGGGATCGGCGTCGCACTCATTGCGAGCACATCCACGTTCGTCTTCAACTTCTTGAGCGCATCCTTGTGCTCAACACCGAACCGCTGCTCCTCGTCGATGATCGCAAGGCCAAGATCCTTGAACACGATGTTGCCGGTGAGCAGACGGTGAGTGCCGATGACCATGTCGACGGCGCCATCGGCGAGGCCCGCGATCGTCTCCTTCGCCTCCCGGTCCGACTGGAACCTGCTCAGCGCCCGCACGTGCACGGGGAACCCGGCGAACCGCTCCGTAAACGTCTCCATGTGCTGCCGCACGAGCAACGTCGTCGGCACGAGCATCGCCACCTGCTTGCCATCCTGAATCGCCTTAAACGCCGCGCGCACCGCGATCTCCGTCTTGCCGTAACCGACATCGCCGGACAGCAGCCGATCCATCGGGATGGGCCGCTCCATGTCGGCCTTCACCTCATCGATCGTGGTCAACTGGTCCGGCGTCTCCACAAACGGGAACGCCTCCTCCAGTTCGTGCTGCCACGGCGAATCCGGGCCGAACGCGTGGCCGCGGCTTGCCATCCGCGCGCTGTACAACTTCACCAACTCGACCGCGATATCGCGCACCGCGCGCCTGGCCTTGCCCTTCGCCGCGCTCCAATCGCTCCCGCCCATTTTGCTGAGCGCTGGCGCCTCCCCGCCGACGTACCGGGTGAGCAGGTCGAGCTGATCGGTCGGAACATACAGTTTGTCGCCGGGGTAGCCGCGCTTGCTCGGCGCATACTCGAGCTGCAAGTATTCGCGACTGTTCTTCACCGGGTTGCGGCCACCCGTGCTGACCTCGCGCTGCACCAGCTCCACAAACTTTCCGATCCCGTGGGTTTGATGCACCACGAAATCGCCCGCCTTCAACTGCAGCGGGTCGACCACATTCTTGCGGCGGCTGGCCAGCTTCTTCACCTGCCGCGAGTCGTACCCGGCGCTGCGCCCATAAAACTCGGACTCGCTGAACACGGCAAGCTTCGACTCCGCCAGCTCGAACCCGGCCTCCACGGATGCCTTCACCAGATACGCGACACCGGCCTCCGGCTCGTCGGGTAGGTCGTCCGCAATGCGTGCGGCGAGACCATGCTCGCCCAACACATCGGATGCGCGCTCGATCAGCCCAGCAGCCTGCGCTGTGATCACCACCGACCACGTGTCGTTCAGGAGGGAACCGATGTGCTCGACAGCGCCATCCGGGTTGCCGGCGAAACTCGGGGCGGGGTTCGCGTCGATGCGGATGTAGTCGGCGTCGTCGTCTTCGTCGTCTTCGGTGTCGGCATCACTATCCGCAGTTCCGGAATCGAACGCACTGAGGGTCCACCAGGTTCGGTCGCCTGCGGCGCGACGCAACTCGGCCACGGTGAGGAAATCGCCCGCATCCAAATCGATGGGGGCCTCCGCCCCCGCCGTCGCCGCATTCCACGCCGCAGCCAGGAACTCCCGGTTCGTTTCCCCCAAGCTCACCGCACGGTTCGCGACGCGCTCCGGCGACAACACGGCAAACGCCGCATCTGCGGGCAAGTAATCGGTCACCGGCACGAGCCGGTCCACGAGCGCGGGGGCGAGCGACTCCATGCCGTCCACCGGGATACCCTCGGCAACCTTCGCGAGCATCGTGCTGAGGCTCGGGAACTCGTGCTGCATCTCGCTCGCCCGCTGGCGCACCGCATCGGTGAGCAGCAGTTCTCGGCTGGGCTGAAGCTCCACAGAAACGACGTCCGCGTCGAGGGAACGCTGGTCGGCTACAGAGAAGAACCTCAACTGCTCAAGCTCGTCGCCGAAAAAGTCGGCGCGCACCGGGTGATCCTCGGTGGGGGCAAACACATCCAGGATGCCGCCGCGCACCGCGAACTCGCCGCGGCGCGTGACCATATCTACGCGCGTGTAGGCGAGGGCGACGAGTTGCTCGGCAAGGTCGGCCAGACGGTAACCTCGCGCCCCCTTCGTGAGGATGACCGGCTCGAGCGTCGCGAGCCCCGGCGCGAGAGGCTGCAGCGCGGCACGCACGCTTGCCACGACGATAATCGGATGCTGCGGCTTGTTCTGCACGCTCGCCTGCTGCCACTCGTGCAACCGTCGCAACGCGAGCACCCGTTTCCCCACGGTTTCGGCGCTGGGGCTCAGCCGCTCGTGCGGCAGAGTCTCCCAGGCCGGGAACTCGAGAATCTCGGCATCCGGAACCACAGCGGCGAGCGCATCCCGCAGCGACTCGGAGTCACGGCCCGTCGCCACAATCGCGAACAGTGCCTGCGGCCCTTCGCGCTTGGCCAAAAGGCCGGCGAGAAGCGGCGCGCGAAGGCCATCAACGAGAGAAAAATCGGCGCTGCGGCGGGCCTGCGTGAGGGCATTCTTAAACGTCTGGGCGTGCAGAAGCCTGGCATTTAAGCCCTCGAGTATCACCGGTCAAGTCTACGGTGCACCCGCGACCTCACTACTCTTGCGGCGCCGCCCCCGCAACGCCCGCACTCCCCTTACCGGACTTGCGAGGCAGAAACGTCGTCGGTTCCGCGGGAGGGAACGCGACCTTCAGCCACGCATCGAGCCGGGGACTCACGCCGTCGATGGCCATCCCCCGCGCTGCACCGTAGGCCTGAGCGTTCCAGCCGCGACGGTAGTGACCGTAAGCGACGATGCTCAACACCACTTCGACAACGCCCCCACCCCGACGCACCAGGAACGGGTAAATCCGCAACGAAGGGAAGGGGAGCTCGCCCGTGTGTCGGCGCCGAAGCAGGAAATCGGTGACGACGGCAGCAGGGATCGCCAGTACGGTCACCGCCACCGCCACCTGGTGATCGGCGGTGAGGATGCGGCCCCAGAAATCGTTGCTGTCGTTCCAGGTCGAGTGATCGATGATGGCGACAAGCACGCCGAGCGCGCCAGGGATCAGCGCAAAAAACTTGAGGCGGTACCAGAGCAACGCTGACACACCGACCCCGAGGCCAATGATGGTTCCCCAGCCGGCGTGGGCGACCAGCGTGGTCCCGCCGCCCACAAAGAAGTTGGGGAACAGGCCACCGAGAACACCGTCAAACGTGCCGAACAGTGTGCCGTTCGAACTCGTCACAGAACGCCCGTACATCAGATCCTCGTGGAGACCAACGCCCGCACCCGCGGCGAAACCGGCCACGACCAGGTCGGAGATACCGCTGCGTTCACCGCGTCGCCGGCGATACGCCAGCAGGAGCAAGAGCAACGGGATGACCTTCGACAGCTCTTCCAAAGTGGGCACCAGGTACACGCTGATGAAGGGGTTGACCCCGGTCATCCCGATGATCGGCACCGAGATCAGGTGGACGATGGCCACGGAGGTGAAGAAGCCCCCGAAGAACGTCACCAAAACTTCACGCACCCCAATCGTGCGCACCACGAACGTGATCACGAGCATCCAGGCGATGACCCAGAGGTAGGAGAAACTGTTGACGAAGAACGGTCCGAGGCCGCGGAACCCGGCCGTGGCAAACGCCACAATGATGTAGGTCACACACGACACGATGAGGCCGACGATCGGAACGAGATCCCATGGATGCCGGCGGATCCATTCCGCGAACCACGTGAACCCCGACGGGGCTGGCGCAGCGACAGGTGTTTCCGACACCGCTACTCCACCCCGCCCATCGTCTTGTTAATGTGCCCCATGGCCCTCTCCATGTCGCTACTGCCGCCGCACGTTGACCCGCCGCGACCATAGCCCTTGTTGCGTTTGACCGTGGTCACCGATTCGGCAAGCAACTGACTTCCCGAAACGAGGGCCGCAAGGACAGAGAGCAAGCCTCCTGCTGCACCGGATGCGCCAGCAGCGTGCGCCGACGCCTCAAGCGCGGCGTCTGAGCCCACACCAATCGCCAGGTCGGTGGCCATGCCCCCTGCTGTGGGATCTGCCGAAAGTCCCTGATTGCAGTCCGGGATCTCCGGTTCGCGTGTCGGGGCATCCTGGGTTGCCGCCGCAGAACTGCCACCGCCGACGACCGATTCCCCAACACCCGGTGAATCTCCTGAACAGGGGCTGCAAAAAATATCTACCAGTTCGTTGATCGCAAGTTCCGCTATCACGGGGCCACTCCTCCGCTGGGGGGACAGATTTGCCCCACCTTATAGGGCAACCTGCGCCAAGGCCAAAGAGGGGGAGGCTTCATCCGCGGGCGTGCACGACGACAAGGCACCTCGCGGGACGGCTAAGTCAGGAGGCGGTGTCCGGAGAATGGTAGCGCTGCTGTGCAGCGGCGAGCCCGTCCGTGACGATCAGCTCGACAGCATCCGCCGCGTCGGCGAGCACCGACGGAAGCGACTTCTTCTCCGTCGTGGAGAAGTCTTTGAGCACGAAGTCGGCAGCATCCTGGCGCCCGGGTGGACGGCCAATGCCGATGCGTTCTCTCACAAAATCGCCGGTGCCGACAGCGGACATGATGTCCCGGATGCCGTTGTGCCCGCCGTGCCCGCCGCCGAACTTCAGGCGGATCGAGTCGAACGGCACGTCGAGTTCGTCGTGCACCACAATGAGCCGCTCCGGCTCGGTCTTAAAGAACTTGAGCAGGTTTGCGACCGGACCGCCGGAAAGGTTCATGAACGTGTTCGTGCCGGCGAGGATCAGCTTCGGCCCGCCAATCCCGGCGCGCACTTCGGCGACCATCGCGTTCGCCTTGTGTCGCTTGAACTTGGCCCCGAACCGAGTGCCCAGTTCGGCGACCACCATCTCACCCACGTTGTGGCGATTCGCGGCGTAGCCGGGCCCGGGGTTGCCGAGCCCGACCACAAGCCACGAATCAGTGTTCATGAGATGGCGCAGATCCTCTCGCTGCGACTACGCGAGCCGACTACTCGGCTGCAGCATCCGAGGACTCGCCCTCGGACGTGGCCTCGCCCTCAGCGTCGTCGCCTTCGCCCTCTTCGCCCTCTTCGGCCTCGGTGGGCTCGTCCACACTGACAGCAGCGGGGACGATGATGTTGACGATCAGAACCTCGGGGTCTCCGAGCAAGCTCGAGCCCTCAGGAAGCGTAATCTCGCCGGCGTGGATTCTGGTGCCCTCTTCCGCACCCTCGATATCAACGAGAATGCGCTCAGGAATGTTCGTGGCATCCGCCTCAAGACGGATGACGTTCGCCTCGAGCATCGCGATGGTGCCGCTGAACGACTCGCCCTCGAGGTGCACAGGAACATCCACCTGAACCTTCTCGCCCTTCTTGACGGTGACCAGGTCGAGGTGCTCGATGATCTGGCGCACCGGGTCCTTCTGCACATCCTTGACGAGTGCAAGCTGCTTCTTGCCTGCGACATCCAGGTTCAGGATGGCGTTGGCCTTGCGCAGGAGCAGCCCAACCTCGTGCGCGGGAAGGCTCACGTGCTGCACCGCTGAGCCGTGACCGTAAATGACCGCGGGGATGCGCCCTTCCATGCGGAGTCGGCGGGCGTAACCCTTGCCGAAGTTCTCGCGCAGTTCTGCGACAAGATGGTTGTCCTGTTCGGCCTTCTTCTCGCCGTGAACGGTCTTCTCGGTCATGTTTGTCTCCTTAGCAGGCGGTGGCCCGCATGTCTCAAAATGGTCAACTCGAACGCCTGCGCGTGAGGAAAGACTGTGCGGCCTGTGAAGACCCTGCCCGCTCACCGCGTCGATTACGGATGCCCGCCGCCCGGTCTCCCGGACGTCGAACTTCCCTCGCCGAAGTTCAATGGATTAGTTTAGCGCATCGCGGGAGAGCCCACGCCCGGCGCGGTTTCGCTCAGCGCCACCAGGTGTCTGCTGGAGTGACGGGGAGGTTCCTCTTGTGGCGGGTGGCCAGATATTTCGCCTCAATGGCGTCGGCGACAGCATCCGGAACCGCCAGGCCCTCCAGATAGTCGTCGATGTGCTGGTAGCTGATGCCGAGGTTCGCCTCGTCCGTCTGGCCTGGGGCGTCGTCGAGGAGATCAGCGGTTGGTTCCTTCAAGTAGAGACGCTCGGGCGCACCCAGCTCTTCGAGGAGCGCACGCCCCTGACGCTTGCTGAGGCCGGAGAGCGGAAGGAGGTCTGCTCCGCCGTCGCCGAACTTCGTGAAGAAGCCGGTCACGGCCTCGGCCGCGTGGTCCGTGCCAACGACGAGGAGTGAGCGCTGCCCGGCGATGGCGTACTGCGCCACCATGCGGGCGCGGGCCTTCACATTGCCCTTCGTGAAGTCGGACATATCGTTGCCAACGGCGTCGAGATACTCGGCCTCGAATCCGTCGACCGCCCTCTGGATGTTGAACGCGACAGTGCGCTGCGGCTGGATGAACTGCAGCGCCAGCTGGGCATCATCCTCGTCGCGCTGCACCGCGTAGGGCAGGCGAACCGCAATGAACTCTGCTGCGATGCCCTCCGCACCAAGCCGCTCCGCCGCACGCTGGCACAGTTTCCCCGCGAGGGAAGAATCCTGACCGCCGCTGATCCCCAGCACGAAGCCTTTCGCATGGGCGGCTTTCGCGTAGTCCACCAGGAACCCGATGCGCGCCTCAATCTGCGCGATGGCGTCAATCGAGGGCAAGACCCCGAGGTCGCGGATGATCTGCTGTTGCATGGGGCGCATGACAGCACCCTATAACGCGCCGAGATGCGTGCGTATGTCGTCGACGATGCGCTCAGGGGTCTGGTCGATGCCGACGCGGAATCCCGGCTCCGTGGAATCCAAAGGTTCAAGCGTGTCCAGTTGCGAGTCGAGAAGGGCCAGCGGCATGAAATGGTCTCGGCGGCCCTGCATCCGCTGCTCAAGGAGCTCGCGCTCGCCATCCAGTTCCACGAACAGCGTTCTCGGCTCGCGCGCGAGAATGGCGTCGCGATAAGAGCGCTTGAGGGCGGAGCACGCGATCACGAGTCCGGTGTCGCCCGACGCGGCGAGCTCCTCACCCACGCGATGCAGCCACGGCCAGCGGTCCTCGTCGTCCAGCGGATGTCCCGCAGCCATCTTGCGCACGTTCGCCTCCGGGTGGAGGTCGTCGGCATCCGCGAAGGGCACACCCACTGCAGAGGCGAGCAACTGGCCAACGGTGGACTTCCCTGACCCGGTAACACCCATCACGACAAGGAGCGGCTTCATGAGCCGACACTATCAATTTGACTCACGGACAACCGCGCTAGCCTTGAAGAAACGGTTTGCGAAGGAGATCCCATGACTGACAGCACGGCAACGAGTGTGGCCAACATCGGAGTGGTCGGCCTCGCCGTCATGGGCTCGAATTTGGCACGCAACCTGGCCAGCAGGGAAGGCAACACCGTCGCGATCTACAACCGTTCCCCCGGCCGCACCCACGAACTTCTGGAAGCGCATCCGGAGGCCGGCTTCGTTGCGAGCGAGTCCATTGAAGCGTTCGCCGCATCCCTCAGCACGCCGCGCACCGCCATCATCATGGTGAAGGCTGGCGCGGCGACGGATGCCGTGATCGACCAGCTCGTGAACGCATTTGAGCCTGGCGACATCATCGTCGACGGCGGCAACGCTCTGTTCACCGACACGATCCGCCGCGAGAAGGCCGTGCGCGAGACGGGGATCAACTTCGTCGGCGCAGGAATTTCCGGTGGTGAAGAGGGAGCGCTGCTCGGTCCGTCGATCATGCCGGGCGGCTCGGCGGAAGCCTGGAAAACTCTAGGTCCGATTCTCAAGTCGATCGCCGCAGTCGCCGAGGGCGAGCCCTGCGTCACCCACGTGGGCACAGACGGCGCCGGCCATTTCGTGAAGATGATCCACAACGGCATCGAATACGCGGACATGCAGTTGATTTCCGAGGCCTACGACCTGATCCGCCGGGGCACTGGTAAAACGCCGGCCGAGATCGCGGACATCTTCACCGAGTGGAACAAGGGCGAACTCGAAAGCTACCTCATCGAAATCACCGCCGAGGTGCTGCGCCAAACGGATGCCAAAACCGGCAAGCCACTCGTCGATGTCATCCTCGACCAGGCCGGCGCGAAAGGCACCGGCGCCTGGACCGTGCAGACCGCACTCGACCTGGGCATCCCGGTCTCCGGGATCGCGGAAGCCGTGTTCGCCCGATCGCTTTCGTCGAAACCGGCGCAGCGAGCAGCGGCCGCCGACCTCCCTGGGCCGACACCCTCGCCCGTCGCGGATGCTGACACGTTCATCGAGGATGTTCGCCTAGCCCTGTTCGCGTCGAAAATCATCGCCTACAGCCAGGGCTTCGATGAGATCGTCGCTGGTGCGATCGAGTACAACTGGGACATTCACAAGGGCGACATCGCGAAGATCTGGCGTGGCGGGTGCATCATCCGTGCGCAGTTCCTGAACCGGATTACTGAGGCCTACGCTGACGACCCCGGACTTGTCGCGCTCATCACGGCCCCCTACTTCCGGGATGCCGTCGGCCGGTCGCAGGACTCCTGGCGTCGCGTCGTCGTGGCTGCAGCCGAACAGGGCATCCCGTCGCCGGCGTTCTCCTCATCCCTCGCCTACTACGACGGTTTGAGGGCTGATCGCCTCCCGGCAGCACTCGTGCAGGGACAGCGCGACTTCTTCGGGGCGCACACGTACAAGCGGGTCGACATGGACGGCGTGTTCCACACGCAGTGGAGCGGTGACCGCACCGAGGTCGAGTCCGTCGACTCGCACTAGACGCAGTACACACCGCGCACCCCAACCCGCATCCGCATCCGCATCCGCATGTTGGAAATTCAGGAATTCGCGTCACGCGAAGGAGAGACACGCCGCAACCCGGCCACCTCTCGACGCAGATTCCTGAATTTCACACAGGGCGTTGGCGCAATGGGAGGATGGGGAAGTGAGCGCACCAGATATCGAACCAGACGAGCGCCCCCTCTACGGCAAGCGCCGCCAGAACGTGCTGCGCTTGGTCGTGATCGTCGGGCTCGTCGTGATGGTGCTTCCCATTGTCGCCAATCTCTACACCGTCACTCTGGCGACAGCCGGGGATGCGTGCAGAAATGTCGTCGCGTATCTGGCCCCTGATGCGGCGGGAGCGACCGCGCGATTCGAAGTGTTCGGTGCTGGCGGCATCGGCTGGGAGTGCTACGCCGTCGGAGGGTTCGGTGGCGACCGTCACGTTGCCTCGCTCGGGATCATCCCCGGCGAGGTTGCCGTGCCCAACGGAGTCCAGACCTAGCGGCGGTCGTGCTCAGTCGAGGTGGAAAATCTCCGGCACCGTCTTCCACCACTCGCCATCCGCGCGATCGTCGAGCGGACGCTGCAACGGCTCGCACACGGTCCACCATTCCTGAGTAGTGGGATCGGCAGCGATCGCCGCAAAATCGGCCTCCACGTCGTCGCCGACGTATTCCATGTAGGAGAACAGTAAATCACCGTGCCGGTAGATCGAGTAGTTCGTCACGTTGCTGAGCTTCAACCGCTCCAGCACCCCAGGCCACACATCTGCGTGCAGTCGCTCGTACACCTCGACGTTTTCTGGTGGGAGGCCAATCACTGAAGCGATGCGTTGCATGGGGTTCCTTCTACTGTTGCGGCTTCGGGCGCATGCGCAGGTTGTGCACACCACCGTCCACTTCGAGGGCGGTACCGGTCGTTGATCCGGAGTTGGGGGAAGCGAGATAGAGGATGGCGCCGGCAACTTCCTCAGGTTCGACCATTCGGCCGGTGGCCTGACGCGCATCGAGGGCCGCACGCTCCGCGACCGGGTCGTCAAATCCCTGCAGCATCCGGTCGACGAACGGCGTCGCCACGGTGCCTGGGCTGACGCAGTTCACGCGGACGCCCTCCCGAACATGGTCGGTGGCCATGGCGAAGGTGAGGGCGAGCACGGCGCCCTTCGACGCGCCATACAGGGCGCGCTGGGGAAGGCCGTTCAATGCTGCTATCGAGCACACGTTCACAACAGCGGCAGCAGGCGACTTCCTCAGCCACGGCAACGCGGCAGCAGTGACTCTGGCCATGCCGGTCACGTTGATGCTGAGAACCCTCGCCCACTCTTCGTCCGTGTTCTCTTCTACGGTGCCGACAGCACTGATTCCGGCGTTGTTCACGACAATGTCGACCTGACCGAAGCGCTCAGCAACGGCGGCGATTGCCCCATCCACTGAGGCACGGTCGGAGACGTCAGCAGCGAAACCCACGAGCGGCGCGGGAACGGTATCCGGATTCAGGTCGAGAACGGCAACCTGCGCACCACGCTCGGCGAACGCCAGCGCTGTGGCCAAGCCAATACCGGACGCTCCCCCGGTGACAACGGCCACCAAACCAGAAAACTCACTCATAATCCGGAACCACTCCTCCATGCTCGTGAGACAAATATGTCGCTCATTTGGCGACCTTCGCGATCCGTTGCGGATCGATGCGGTAGAAACGCGAGGCCGTATCGCCGAGCACGTCGTTTCGCGCAACCTGGCCGAGGGCGGAAAAGAGCTCCTGAAGCCCGTCCCACACTCGGTCATACCCGCCCGCGATCACGGACACCGGCCAGTCACCTCCGTACATGAGACGGTCAGCGCCGAATACCTCCAGGGCATGATCGAAATGTGGACGCACCTCATCAACCGTCCACGAGGCCGGGTCTCCTGTGGCCGAATACAGCCCACTCACCTTCGCGTAGACGAGAGGGTTCTGCGCGGCGGCGGCGATGAGGTCCCACCACGGCTGGGATGATTCCAGCCCGATTGGCGGCTTCGAGAGGTGATCGATCGCCATGCGCAATCGAGGATGCCGCTCCGACAGGAGCGGCACAAGCTCCAAATGACGTGGCAGCACGGACACAACGTCAAATGCGAGATCCGCGTCCTCAAGCAACGAGAGGCCCTCATTGACCTTGTCCCCAAGCAACCAATCCGGATCGGCCTGATTGTGGATGAGAGTACGGATGCCCACGGTGAGCGAATTCTTCTTCAACTCGTCAAGAATTTTGGCGACGTCGTCCGGTCGGTCGATTGGCGCGTACGCGACGATGCCCACGACTTCCGGATTCTCCGCTGCTGTGTCGAACATGAGCGCGGTATCCTCGGCGTTGTCTGCGGCCTGCACGAGCACAGTCCCGTTCACGCCGGAGCGTTCCAGAGAGCCCCGCAACTCTTTGAAACCGAACGTCCGGTTGAGTTCGCCGGGCTCGCGGCCAAGCCACGGGTAATTCGCCCGTGCCAGGTCCCACACGTGCTGGTGGGCGTCGATGATCGGGCTCACCATTGTGCGTACTCCCTTGTCTTCATCTGTCTACATCGCCGGAAATGTCATCCGATGTTTCTGTGCAAATGAGAAAAGACTAGCAATACTTCAGCCTAATTCGCCATATTGATCCGATGAATAGTCATTGATCTGATGTTTTCTGATTCCGGCTTAGAATGTCGAGATGGCTAGTGGATCAAATCCTGAGATAGCCGATTACCGCGCCCGAAAACAGCAAACAGAGTCCGCCCACGCTCCCTCGCAAACCGACGTCGTGATTGGACGAATCCGCGAACTCATCTCGGCGGGAGATCTCAAGCCTGAATCTCGACTACCGATCGAGAAAGATCTTGCCGAGACTTTCGGGGTGTCGCGGGGTTCACTGCGAGAAGCTGTGCGGGCACTGTGCATTATGGGCGTCCTCGAGACGCGGCAGGGGGACGGCACCTACGTCACTTCTCTCGACTCCAGTCTTTTGCTGGCGCCTATGGCCTTCATGGTCGAATTGCAGTCACCCGAGCACCGCCATGACATTCACGTCGTCCGTCGGCTCCTCGAATCTGAGGCCGCCGCGAGAGCCGCCCTCAACATCACCGAAGAAGAACTCACGGTGGCACGGGAAATTTTGAACGACGTAGATTCTCTCGTGAACGCGGATCCGATAACCGACCATGAGGCCATCATGGATGCGGACATCGCGTTCCATAAGGTCGTCGCTCACGCCGCCAATAACGCAACCCTCGCCGCACTCATTGATGCGCTGGGAAGCCGTACAACTCGGGCACGGGTTTGGCTGGGCCTGCACAAGCAGGGTCAAAGCAAAACCGCCCACGACGAACATCGTGCAATTCTGCGAGCGCTCGAGAGCCGACAACCTGATCGGGCACGGTTAGAAATGGCTCACCACCTGCTGCTGCTCGAAGATACGATCCAGGATCAGCCGGCGATCGACGCCCAGTAGCTTCCGTTCGGGAAGCTAAACTCCTCGATCGATGCCTCGTACATCTCGGCGCTGTAGCCCGGCTGCGAAGGCAACACGTACGCGCCGTTCTCGACAATGCACGGGTCGACGAAATGCTCGTGAAGGTGGTCGACGAACTCGGTGACGCGCCCCTCCAGACTGCCGGAGACCGCGACGTAGTCGAAAATCGACAGGTGCTGCACAAGTTCGCACAGTCCGACGCCCCCCGCGTGCGGGCACACTGGGATGCCGAATTTCTTCGCCATGAAGTACACGGATAGAATTTCGTTGACGCTGCCAAGACGAGCAGAGTCGAGCTGGCAGAAATCGATCGCTTCCGCCTGGAACATCTGCTTGAACAGCACGCGGTTCATACCGTGCTCGCCCGTGGCGACGCCGATTGGTGAAACGGCACGGCGGATCGCGGCGTGGCCGAGCACGTCATCCGGGCTCGTCGGTTCCTCGATCCACAGTGGCTTGAACTTCGCGAGCGCCTGCACCCACTCGATAGCCTCAGGAACGTCCCACACCTGGTTTGCGTCGATCATCAGATTGGCGTCCCAGCCGATCACCTCGCGGGCGATCGTGAGGCGACGGATATCGTCCTCGAGGTTCGAACCGACCTTCAACTTGAGGTGTTTGTAGCCTTCGTCGACCGCCTCGGTGAGCAAACGGCGGAGCTTGTCGTCGCTGTAGCCAAGCCAGCCTGCGCTCGTCGTGTAGCAGGGGTAGCCGGACACGCTCAGTTCGTCGATGCGATCCTGCCGCGTCGGGACGAGCTCAGTGAGAAGTGCGATGGCCTCGTCGCGGGTGAGTGCATCGGACAGGTAGCGCATGTCGGCGGCATCCACCAACTGCTCCGGGGTCATGTCGGTCAGCAGCTTCCACAGCGGCTTGCCGGCAACCCGCGCCGCCATGTCCCACATGGCGTTCATGACGGCGGCAAGCGCGAGGTGAACGACACCTTTCTCCGGGCCGAGCCAGCGGAGCTGGCTGTCGCTTTGAAGCTCTCGGTAGACAGCTCCGAGATCAGCCACAGCATTCTCAACGTTCTTTCCGACGAGCGCGAGGCCGCGCTGGCGGGCTGCCTCGGTGCACAGGTCGTTGCCGCGGCCAATGGTGAACGTGAATCCGTAGCCCTTGACGGCCGGATCGTCTGTGTGGATCACGACGTAGGCGGCGGAGTAGTCGGCGTCCTTGTTCATCGCGTCAGAGCCGTCCATGCTCAGGGAGGTGGGGAACCGCACGTCGTGCGTCGTTACCGAGGTGATCGACGTCATCAAATGTCCCGTCAGTTACTGATTGTGGCTGGGTCGGGGATGAGCCCAGCGGTGTGAAGTTCGTCCCACAGTTCTGCCGGAACACTGCTCGCGTACCGCTCGACATTGCCCTTGACCTGGCCGGCATCCCGCGCACCGAGAACCACCGAGGTGACCGCGGGATGCAGAAGTGGGAACGCGATGGCCGCGACGGGGAGGCTCACACCATGCCGCTCGCAAATGCCGGCGAGCATGTTCGCCCGTTCCACCAGCTCGGTAGGTGCGTCCGCGTAGTTGAACTTCGCGCCTGCGGTCGGTCGGTCCTTCGACAGGATGCCTGAGTTGTAGACACCAACCGCCACTACGCCGACGTTGCGCTCACGTGCGAGGGGCAGCAGGTCATCGAGAGCATCGTGCTCGAGCAGGGTCATCCGCCCAGCCACCATGACGATGTCGACATCCGCCTTGCGGATCAAGTCGGCAAGAGGGGCCGCGAAGTTCATCCCAGCGCCCACGGCCTTGACGACTCCTTGCTCGCGCAGTTCGATCAGGGCTTGGATACCCTCCGTGCTTGCCTGTTCCCAGGAGTCTTCGGGGTCGTGCAAATACAAGATATCCAGACGATCAAGGCCCGTCCGCTCCAGTGACTCCTCGACCGAGCGGAGGATCCCGTCTCTGCTGAAGTCCCAACGGCGAACCGTCGACGCCGGAACCATGAACCCGGCATCGTCCATCTGATCGGCGGTGTCCGGTGACGGTTCGAGTATGCGTCCGACCTTGGTCGAAATCACGAACTCGTCGCGCGGGCGTTGCTTCAATAAGGCTCCGAGCCTGCGCTCGGAGAGCCCAAGTCCGTAGTGGGGTGCGGTGTCGAAATACCGAATACCGTCGTTCCATGCCGCCTCGACAGCGGACGCCGCTTGCTCGTCTGTTGTCTCTCGGTAGAGATTCCCGAACTGCGCTGCACCGAGTCCTAGCTCGGTAATGGGCAATCCACGAACACCATTTCGTACGCGCATTACCCTCTCCCATCCTCTCGAACCATGATTTGTCACCACGATCTTAGGGGAAAGATTAGATGTATTTGCGCAAACTCCGGAGATTCTTGAGGAAATTGCGAACTATTGGACCAATAGATCGGGCCTATATGGACTTCCTTGCTTTGCAGCATCCAACGACGTCTCCGGTATTGTTCTTCCCGTTGATGGCGGATGGTTGGGAAGGTAACGATGCACGCGACACTGGACGCCATTAGGGTGGCCAAAATCATGCCGGTCATCGTCATAGACGATGCCGCCGCCGCACCGGATGTGATCGCCGCGCTGCAGGCCGGTGGTATCCACTGCGGGGAAATCACGCTGCGCACTTCAGCGGGCGTTGCGGCGATTGCCGCCGCGTCGGGAATCAGCGGCTTCACCCTCGGCGCTGGCACGGTGCTCACGACAGCGGATGTTGACGCGTGCGTCGACGCCGGCTCACAATTCATCGTCTGCCCAGGTCTTGACCGGACGGTTGTCGAGTACGCGCTCAGTCTCGGCATCGCCGCTTTGCCCGGTGTTGCCACGGCCACGGAAATCCAGGTTGCACTCAGCATCGGACTCAACGTCGTCAAGCTGTTCCCTGCCGACCGACTGGGCGGGCTGGACGCCGTCCGGTCGTTCGCTGGACCGTTCCCCGATCTTCAGTTTGTTCCTAGCGGCGGGGTCGGACTCCACAATGTGAGCGAGTATCTCGCCCACCCGTCCATCTTCGCGATCAGTGGAAGCTGGATGGCGCCGAGATCCGCCATCGCGGCAGGCGACTTCGAGGGCATCCAGCGTCTCAGCGCTGAAGCCCTGGCGCTGACATGAGTCTCCCGATTCTCACGCTCGGCGAGACCCTGGGGTTGCTGCGCGCGACAACCGTGGGTTCACTCGCCCAGGTATCGAACCTCGAACTCGGTTTCGGCGGCGCGGAGAGCAACGTTGCCGTTGCTCTCACGAGACTCGGTGCCCCCGTCCTCTGGCTTGGCCGCGTCGGGAACGATGCCCTCGGCGACCGGATCGTCCGCGGCCTACGGGGCGAAGGCGTCGACGTTCACGCGATCGTCGACGACTCTGCGCCCACCGGCGTCATGCTCAAAGCGCATCGCACGCCGGAGGCCACCGAGGTGTTGTACTACCGGAGCGGTAGCGCAGGCAGCCGCCTCTGTGCTGAAGACGTGGACACCGTCAACATCGCTGGCTGTTCCCTGTTGCATATCACCGGCATCACTTCCGCACTCTCCGACGGCGCTGCGGGTGCCGTGACGCACGCGATCGACCGCGCCAGCGCCGCGAATGTGCCCATCTCGTTCGATGTCAACCATCGCTCGCGCTTGTGGACTAGCCGCGATGCCGCCACCCGGTACCGAGAGATCGCAGCCAGGTCCACCATCGTGTTTGCGGGGATAGACGAGGCCAAACTGCTCGTGCCCGATGCAGAGACACCGGAGAAACTCGCGCGCGGTATTGCCGCGATGGGACCGAGCGAGGTCATCATCAAGCTCGGAGAACGCGGTGCCTTCGCCCTCGTGGATGGCAAGGAGTACCACCGCGACGCCATTCCAGTGCACGTGCTTGACACCGTCGGCGCCGGTGACGGTTTTGTTGGCGGCTACCTGGCCGAGCGACTAAGGAATGCCGACGTCGAACAACGGCTCACGACGGCCGCAACCACTGGCGCGTTCGCGTGTCTGAACTCCGGAGACTGGGAAGGCTATCCGAAGCGCAGCGAACTTGGCCTGCTGGGCGCCGAGGAGCCCGTCACGCGCTAGGACGTTCACCCGGCACGTTCGCGACGCAGCGATCGCTACGCTGCGCCGTCAAACATCGAAGTAACCGAACCGTCATCAAACACTTCGTGGATGGCCCGTGCAAGCAGGGGCGCGATCGAGAGCACCGTGAGGGTTGGGAACCGCTTCGACTCCGGAACAGGCAGGGTATCCGTGACCACGACGGAGTCAATGAACTCGGACTGGAGGATATCCGGCGCCGGATCGGAGAACACCGCATGAGTCGCGGCAACGACGACACTCAGGGCACCCGCTGCTTTCAGCGCTTCGGATGCTTTCACAATCGTCCTACCGGTATCGATCATGTCGTCGACGATGAGGCACACCCGGCCTTCAACGTCACCGACAATGTCATGGACCGTGACCTTGTTCGGTACGAGCGGATCGCGGCGCTTGTGGATAATAGCCAGCGGCGAACCGAGCTTCTGGCTCCAGATGTCGGCGACACGAACGCGACCCATGTCAGGCGAGACAACCGTGAGATTGTCCGTATCGAGGTTGTTCCGAAAGTGCTCCAGAAGCACCGGCATGGCAAACAAGTGGTCGACGGGGCCGTCGAAAAAACCCTGGATCTGTGCGGCGTGCAGGTCGACGCTCATGATTCGATCAGCACCGGCCACCTTGAACAAATCAGCGACAAGCCGAGCGGAAATCGGCTCGCGGCCTCGGCCCTTCTTGTCCTGGCGAGCGTAAGGATAAAACGGGGCGACGACGGTGATGCGCTTGGCCGACGCGCGCTTGAGGGCATCCACCATGATCAACTGCTCCATGAGCCACTCGTTGATGGGCGTGGTGTGGGACTGGACGACAAACGCGTCGCAACCTCGAACACTCTCGTCGTACCGCGCGTAGATCTCGCCGTTCGCAAACGTGCGCGCATCGGTCGAAACAAGCTCGCTCCCGAGTTCATCGGCAATCTGTTGGGCGAGCTCGGGGTAACCGCGCCCCGAGACGATGACGAGTCTTTTCTGGCCCGTAATCTTGATGCCGGACACGTCTCCCGCTCTCTGCCGGCTTGCCGACTTTAGTAACTAGTTCTCGGACTCGCCGTCAGCCTTGACAGCAGACGCCGCTGCAGCTTCCGCCGCCGCAGTGCCAGGACGTTTCTCCTCGGTCCAGCCCATCATGTTTCGTTGGGGAGCCACAGAGATGGCGAGAGCGCCGGCCGGAACGTCCTTCCGGACGACGGTACCTGCACCGGTGTAGGCTCCGTCACCAATTCTAACGGGCGCAACGAACACGTTGTGCGACGAGGTGCGCACGTGTGAGCCGACGGTCGTGCGGTGCTTGTTCACTCCGTCGTAGTTCGCCGTGATCGTGCCAGCACCGATGTTGGACTGCACGCCGATCTCGGTGTCTCCGATGTAACTAAGGTGCGGGACTTTGCTGCCAAAACCGATCGTCGAATTCTTGGTTTCTACGAACGCGCCGATCTTGCCCTCCTCGCCCAACACGCTGTTCGGTCGTAGGTAGGAGAAAGGGCCCACTGTCGCGCCCTTTCCGATGACGGCGAGCGTGGCATCCGTGCGTTTCACGACCGCGTTCTCGCCGATCTCGCAGTCCACGAGCGTGGTGTCCGGGCCGACGATCGCGCCCCGGTCGATCTTCGTGGCACCCTTGATTTGAGTGCCCGGGAGAATCTCAACATCCTCGGCGATCACGGCGGCAAGGTCGATCCAGGTCGTGGCCGGGTCGTGCACCGTCACGCCGGCGAGCTGCCAGCCGCGAACAATGAGCGCGTTGAGCCTGGCGGCCGCCTCGGCAAGCTGCACCCGATCGTTCACCCCGCCGACGATCCAACTCTGCCCAACGGGCATGGCCTCGACCGCACTTCCCGACGCGCGCAGTAAGCCAACGACGTCGGTCAGATACTTCTCGCCCTGCGCATTGTCGGTCCCGACCCTGGGAAGCTCCTCGCGAAGGGACGCCACCGTGAAGACATAACTTCCTGAATTGATTTCGGCAACGGTGAGCTCAGACTCGTTCGCATCCTTGTGCTCCACAATGCGATCAACGAGGCCGTCAGCACCGCGGATGATGCGGCCGTACCCGGTTGCGTCCTCCAGCACCGCGGACAGCAGCGTTGCTGCTCCGTGCGCTGCGCGATGCGCCTCAAGCAACTGCCCGAGCGTTCCGGCATCCAAAAGCGGAACGTCGCCGCTCACGACCACAACGTCGCCGGTGAAATCGTCGGGGAGCGCACCAAGGGCAACCTCCACCGCGCGCCCGGTGCCAGGCACGTCATCCTGATCGACAATGATCGCTTCCGGAAAGGATTCAAGGATTGCGGCAGCAACCTGATCCCGCTCGTGCCGCACCACCGCGACGATGTGGGCTGGATGCAACTCCCGCGCGGTCGCCAGGACGTGCCCGACCAGGGGAATTCCGGCGAGCGTGTGCAGGATCTTGGGAGTCGCCGACCGCATCCGGGTGCCCTCGCCGGCAGCGAGCACAATAACCGCAAGATTTTGGTCGGTCATGTTTTCTCCTTGACTCGTGCGGTTGAGTCGGTATCGCCGACCCGCTCTGCGCACAAGGCCACGTGAGTCGGCTTCGCCGCCTCGCGTTCCGCGCACGGAGCTCGAAGTTCGAACACATCAGTGTTCGAACGTTCGAGCTCCGCCCCCAGGATTCGAACCTGGACCTAACAGCTCCAAAGGCTGTCGTGCTGCCGTTACACCAAGGCGGATTACGCGTACCGCGCGAAGACAAGTCTGCCAGACGCAACGCTACTTCCCACGCGCGTCGCTCGATGCCGCGATAATGGGACGATGCCGAGCCACGACGAAGTCGACCGAATTGTGGAGGCTTGGACGCGCGAAAGGCCCGATCTCGATTTCGCCCCGCTGCAGGTGCTTTCGCGAGTCGGCAGACTGGCCAGACACCTCGATCGGGCCAGACGGGAGTCATTCGCGACCTCGGGGCTGGAGTCCTGGGAGTTCGACGTTCTGTCCGCTCTGCGCCGCGCCGGATCGCCGTACCAATTGAGCCCCAAGGCACTCCTGCAGCAGACCCTCGTCTCCTCCGGCACAATGACGAACCGAATCGACAGACTTGTCGAACGCGGTCTCGTGCATCGCCGAACCGACCCGGACGACGGCCGCGGCATCCTCGTAGTCATGACTCAGGATGGGCGTGAGCGCGTCGACTCCGCCATCAGTCGGCTCCTGAACGCCGAATCGGAACTACTCACGCGACTGGCACCCGCGGACCGGGAACGGCTGGCCGGGCTCCTGCGAAAGCTGAGTCTCGACTTCGACTGAAACGCGAGGAGTGCAGCGCATGGTGACCCAGGGACAACTCGACCAGTTGTGGGACTTCACCGACCCTGCTGCCAGCGAATACCGACTGCTGGATGCCTCCCGCGAACCGGGGGCTACGCCAGAACTTCGGGCAGAGCTCGAAACCCAGGTCGCGCGGGCGCTGGGGCTCCAGTCCCGCTACGACGACGCCAACCGGATGCTGGATCGCGTGATCTTCGACTCGCCGCCGGTGACCACCCGGGTTCTGCTGGAGCGGGGTCGGATTCTGAACAGCTCCGGACATCCGAGCGACGCCATCCCTTCGTTTTCGAGCGCACAGCTGACCGCGAACCGCGCCAACCTCACGTTTCTCGAAGTCGACGCCCTGCACATGCTGGCGATCGCCGACCCAGACAACGCTGTGCGCTGGACCGACGAGGCACTTGCCGTGCTCGAGGGCACCGACGATGAGCGCACCAAACGCTGGGCGGTTGCGCTCCACAACAACCTCGGTTGGCACCTCCACGACGCTGACAGCTACGACGACGCGCTCACCCAGTTTTCCCTCGCCCAGGGCGCCGCGATCAGGTTTGGTACAGAAGACCAGCGGTTCCAGTCCAGGTGGGCATTCGCCCGCTGCCTGCGCTCCCTCGGCAGAACGAAGGAAGCGATGGACATTCAGCGTGAGCTGGCGGTGGATCGGCCAGAGGATGACGACGTGACGGCCGAGCTGGCCGCGCTGAACTCGTAGCTACTCGCCGAGCACGTCGGCCAGTTCCAGCCAGCGAGTTTCCAGCGTTCCCCGCTCGGCCTCGATGCTTTTTGCCTCCTCGGCGATAGCGCCAAGGCCCGCGTAATCCGACTGATCGTGCGCGGCCATCCGCTCGTGCAGTTCGGCGATTCGACCACTCAACTTCTCCAGCTTGCGCCCGGCCGCAGCGAACTCTTTTTGAGCATTGCGGAGGTCGGCACCGCCCAGAGACGGGGTCTTCTTTGCCCCGGCTGCGCCACCGACGACGGGAGTTGAATCAATGCGCTGACCTCGGTGCGCCGAAGCGCGCAACTCAAGATACTGGTCGACACCGCGGGGCAAATGACGCAAGTGTCCATCCATGACCGCATACTGCTGATCGGTCACCCGCTCGACGAGGTAACGGTCGTGGCTCACCACCAGCAACGTCCCGGGGAACGTGTCCAGCAGGTCTTCGATCGCGGCCAGCATGTCGGTGTCCAAATCGTTGGTGGGCTCATCGAGGATCAGGACGTTGGGCTCCGACAACAGGATGAGCAGCAACTGCAGTCGCCGCTTCTGCCCGCCTGAGAGATCCTTCACCTGAGTGCTGAGTTGGGCGCTCTGGAATCCCACGCGCTCCAGCAATTGGCCCGGAGTCAACTCTTTACCGCCAGCGACGTAGCTGCTCTTCTGGCGAGAGAGCACGTCGTTGACCCGGTCGTTCCACACGTCTTGCAGCTCGGCCAATTGCTGGGTGAGCTGGGCAACCTTGATCGTCTTGCCACGCTTCACGCGCCCACTCGTCGGCTGTAGAGCACCGGACACGAGGTTCAGCAGCGTAGACTTTCCCGCCCCGTTCACGCCGAGGATGCCGGTACGCTCGCCAGGGGCGATGCGCCAGGTCACGTCGCTCAGCACCGTCGTGTCGCCGTACGACACGGTCACATTCTCCAGGTCGACTACTTCTTTACCGAGACGCTGCATGGCCATTTGGGCGAGGGAGACGCTGTCGCGGATTGGCGGCTCATTCTCGATGAGGACGTTCGCCGCGTCGATTCTAAACTTCGGCTTGCTCGTGCGGGCCGGAGCTCCCCTCCTCAGCCAGGCAAGTTCCTTGCGCATGAGGTTCTGGCGCTTGGACTCGGATGCCGCGGCCATCCGATCCCGCTCCACCCGCTGGAGGACGTACGCCGCGTACCCGCCCTCGAACGGTTCGATGATGCGGTCGTGCACCTCCCAGGTGGCCGTGCAAATTTCGTCGAGGAACCACCGGTCGTGAGTGACGGTGACGAGAGCGCCCGAGTTCTGCGGCCACCGGTTTTTCAGATGCTTCGCGAGCCAGGCGATGCCCTCGACGTCGAGGTGGTTTGTCGGTTCGTCCAGAAGGACAATGTCCCAGTCGCCGATGAGAAGTGCCGCGAGGGCGACACGACGACGCTGACCGCCGGAGAGGTCATCCACTCGCGCTTCCCAAGGGATGTCGGCGATCAGTCCCGCGATCACGTCGCGTACCTTCGGGTCGCCGGCCCAAACGTGCTCGTCGATGTCGCCGATGACGACTTCGTGCACGCTGCGTTCACTGTGCAACTCATCGGCCTGGTCGAGCATCCCAATACGGATGCCGCCTCTGCGCGTCACGCGCCCGCTATCCGGTTCGATGCGGCCGGCCAGCAATCGCAGCAACGTGGACTTTCCGTCGCCGTTGCGACCAACAATGCCGATGCGGTCGCCGTCGTTGAGCCCAACAGTCACCGCATCGAAGATGCGGCGCGTGGGGTATTCGAGATGCAGCGACTCAGCGCCGAGAAGGTGGGCCATGTCCTCCTAGGTTACTCGGACACGATGCGAGCACCGTGCACGGGACCTGTCGCACGCACGACGTGGTACTGCGACGCGGACAGCGCGATCTGCAGTTCGAGCGCGCTGTCGAGGTCTGCGGTGAGGAACGCGATTGTCGGCCCGGACCCGGACACGATCCCGGCCAGGGCGCCATTCGACTCCCCCAGTTCAATCACTTTCGACAGCCGCGGTTCCAGATGGAGCGCTGGAGCCTGCAAATCGTTGTAGAGGCTCTCCGCGAGCATGTGCGGGTCGCCCGCACGCAATGCCTGAAGCACGTTCGCATCCACCTTGGGCTGCGCTTCGGCGGGGAAAATGTCCAGCACATGGCGCTCGCGATGGAGATCGAGTTCCCGATACACGGTCGGCGTATTCAGGCCGAAGTCCGCGAGCGCGAGCACCCACTGGAATTGGCCCTTCGCCAACGCTGGGCTCAACTGGTCACCGCGCCCGGTACCAATCGCCGTGCCACCGGTGAACGCAAACGGCACATCGGCGCCGAGCGTTGCTGCGAGGTCGAGAAGGTCGTCTCTGGTTAATTCGGTGCCCCACAGGGCGTCACAGGCGAGGAGGGTTGCCGCGGCATCCGCTGAACCGCCACCCATGCCGCCAGCGACCGGAACGTTCTTTTCGATCTGCAGGCGAACGCCTCGACGGTAGCCCGTCGTCCGCGCAAGAAGGGTCGCCGCGCGGATCGCGAGGTTTGAGCCGTCCGTCTCCAGCATGGACACATCAACACTCCCGGTGAACTCCACCGAGAAGTCGGGTGCGTCCGTGGCGCGCACCTCTTCGTAAAGCGAGACGGCCTGATAGGCGGATGCGATCTCGTGGTAACCGTCGTCGCCGAGGGAACCAACGCCCAAGAAAACATTGATCTTGCCCGGTGCTTTTGCGTGCACCATCCGGCCCACCTCGGAAATCATTAACTCAACCTAGCCGACTCAACTGAAGTCTCCTGGTGAGGTGATGGTCAAGAATCTGTCCCGCAGGAACCGCTGCCATGACGCAACGTTAGTCGACTCTGGCGATTGCGAGAAAATCTTCTACGGCAAGTTCTTCAGGTCGGCGGGTGGGGTCGATTCCCGCGGATGCCAGAAGAGTAGACGCATCGGTTTCGAATGCTGCGGACAGCGACTGCCGGAGCATTTTGCGACGCTGGCCGAACGCTACATCGATGATCCTGAACGTGGCTCGTCGCTCCCGTTCGCTACCCAACGACTCTGTGCGACGCTCGAACGCGACCAGGAGCGAGTCCACGTTCGGTACCGGCCAGAACACCTGGCGACTCACCTGCCCCGCCGTCCGCCAGCGACCGTACCAGGCGGCTTTCGCACTGGGTCCGCCGTATACGCGAGAGCCAGGGTCCGCCGCGATTCGCTGCCCCACTTCGGCCTGAACCATGACGAGGGCGGTCTCCAGCGACGGAAACGTCTCGAGAAGGTGCAGGAGAACCGGCACAGAAACGTTGTATGGGAGGTTCGCCACCAGGCGATTCGCCGGTGCTGGCAGTTCGGTAATCGTCAGCGCATCCGCTGTGACGACGGTGAGCGGCGAGCCTGGCTGCAGAAGCTCCACGGTCTTCGGCAACTGTTCGGCGAGTCGCCGATCGATTTCCACGGCGACCACCGTGGCCCCTGTCGCCAGCAACCCGAGGGTGAGCGAGCCAAGACCTGGGCCGACCTCGAGCACGGTGTCGGCATCCGAAACCCGGGCAGCCGTGACGATGCGTCGAACCGTGTTGGCGTCGACGACAAAATTTTGGCCAAGCCGCTTGGTGGGTTTCAGATCCAGCATCTGGGCAAGATCCCGGATTTCCGCCGGCCCCAGGTACCCGCTCGTGGCTTTCATCATTCAGGAGGCTATGTGACAGGAGTGATTAACACCAGCACCACAACCTCCTGAATGATGAAAGCGCGGTCACTGTGGGAGCGAAACAGCGTCGGCGTCCCAGGAACCGTAGACGAGTTCCGTGTTGGACGTGATCTGCGCGGCGAGCATGGTCACATCGGTGTCCAGGTGGCTCGCCATCGCGCGCAGCGTTGTCGGAATCAGGTACGGCGAGTTCGGTCGTCCGCGGTACGGGGTGGGGGTGAGGAACGGCGCATCGGTTTCCACGAGGATGCGATCCCTCGGTATGACCGAAAGCGCCTCCCTCAGTGCTGTCGCATTTTTGAACGTCACCGTGCCGGAGAACGACAGGTACCACCCGTGTTCGACGCACAGCTTCGCCATCTCGGCGTCGCCGGAGAAGCAATGGAACACCGTGCGCTCCGGTGCCCCCACGCGCAACAGAGTAGCGATGACGTCATCGTGCGCGTCACGGTCGTGGATTTGCATGGCCAGGTCGTGCTTTTTGGCCAGGCCGATGTGCGCCTCGAAGGAGCGGAACTGGGCTGAGCGCCCGTCCTCATCGGTGCGAAAAAAGTCGAGGCCCGTCTCACCGATGGCGCGCACCCGCGGACGGGAGGCGAGCTCATCGATCTCCGCGAGCGCGGCATCCAACGTACCGGCCGCCTCATAATTGGGTGCCTCGTTGGGATGAATGGCGACGGCTGCCAATAACCGCGGTTCGCGCGAGGCGACCTCGGCCGACCAGCGTGAGGTCTCCAAGTCTCCGCCCACCTGAATCGCCCCAAGCACGCCGACGGAGCTCGCCCGGTCGAGGTGTTCACGGTAGTCCATGGGATTGTCGCCGTCCGCAATCTCCAGGTGCGTGTGGTTGTCGTAGGTGCCGACCACGAGCGCCTCCGGCAACGGCGGATAGCTGAGGTCGCGCGTCTGCCCATGCTCGGCGCGGGACTCGCGCTGTCGGATGTACTGCGACTCGCTCACCGACTACTCCGCCGCCGCAGCAGTTTCGATCCGAGGGAACAGTGGCGCGATCGCCGTAACCGCGCTCCCCGGCGACAATTGACCCCACACGCCGGCGTTTCGGATGTCCTGGCCGTCAACCGCGCCAGTACCGCCAATCGCTTCCCACAGCTTTGCCGCCGCGATCGGCGTCACCGGCGACAACAGCACCGCGAGAGCCCGCAAACCCTCCGCCACCGTGTAAAGAACCGTGCCCAGCCGCTCGCGTTCAGCATCCGACTTCGCCAGCACCCAGGGTTCCTGCGCCGTGATGTACCCGTTGAGGTCGTCCACGACGGTCCAGATCGCCTCGATCGCCTCGTGGATCGCCAGTCGCTCCATGGCGGCATCCGCGTCGCCCACCGCTTTCGCGAGCGTTCGCTGAATCGTGAGGTCCGCCTCCGTGTAACCGCTCGGCGCTGGGACGAGGCCGTCGAAGTACTTGCCGATCATGGCGATCGCGCGGGACGCGAGGTTGCCGAATCCGTTCGCAAGTTCTGCGTGGTAGCGGGCAGACAAATCTTCCCAGCTGAAGGAGCCGTCCTGACCGAAGTTGATGGCACTCAGGAAGTAGTAGCGGAACGCATCCGAACCGAATGTGTCGGTGATCTCCGACGGGGAAATACCGGTGAGCTTCGACTTGGACATTTTCTCGCCGCCCACGAGCAGCCAGCCGTGGCCGAACACCTGCTTGGGCACTTCCACCCCAGCAGCCATGAGCATGGCAGGCCAAATCACCGCGTGGAACCGGGCAATGTCTTTGCCGACGAGTTGCACGGCCGGCCAGCGGCGATCGAACTGAACCTGGTCCGTCCCGTAGCCGATCGCGGTCACGTAGTTGAGGAGGGCCTCAAACCAGACGTACACGACGTGCGTGCTGTCCCACGGGATCGGGATGCCCCAGTCGAAACTGGATCGAGAAATGGACAGGTCGCGAAGGCCCTGATTCACGAACTGGATGATTTCGTTGCGCACGCTCTCCGGTTGCACGAAGTACGGGTTCGACTCGTACAGGTCGAGAAGCTTCTTCCCAAAGTCGCTGAGCCGGAAGAAGTAGTTCGTCTCCTTGAGCAATTCCACCGGTTTCGAGTGGATGGCGCACACGAGTTGCCCCTCGAACTCGCCGACACCGGGCACGAGTTCGCTCTGCTGCTTGTACTCTTCGCAGCCAACGCAGTAGTAGCCCTCGAACTCGCCGAGGTAAATGTAGCCATCGTCGTAAAGCTTCTGCAGAAAAATCACGACGCCCTCTTCGTGGCGCGCATCCGTCGTGCGGATGAAGTCGTCGTTCTTGAGGTTGATGGTGTTCAGGAGCGGCTTCCACGCGCTCTCCACGAGCGCATCCGCCCACGCTTTGGGCGTCGTGTTGTTCGCGACCGCGGTGCGGAGAATCTTCTCGCCGTGCTCGTCGGTGCCGGTGAGGAACCAGGTGTCGTCTCCGGCCTGACGGTGCCAGCGCGCGAGCACGTCGGCGGCGACCTCGGTGTAGGCGTGACCAATGTGCGGCACGTCATTCACGTAGAAGATCGGTGTCGCAATGTAGAAGGAATGGTCGGCGGCCATGTGCCCAATCCTATTCTGCACGCGCGTCGGGTTACCGCGCGGCGAGCGCGCCTTGGTACAGGTCACGGCGCCCGAGACCGGTCGCCTCGGCGACTTCGGCCGCAGCATCCTTCAGACTTCCGCCGGCCGAGACCAGTTCCCGCACCTGAGCGATGCCCTCCTCGAGGCTCAGGGATGCCGGCACAGCCCCCGCCACGACGAGGCAAATTTCGCCTTTCACGCCTTCGGCCGCCCAGTCGGCAAGTTCGGCCGCGGTCCCCCTGCGCACTTCCTCGAAGAGTTTCGTGAGCTCGCGCGCCACGACGACGCGACGGTCTGCGCCGAGCGCAGCGGCCAGATCGGTGAGCGTTTCGGCGAGCCGATTCGGCGATTCGAAAAACACCATGGTGCGTTCCTCTCGGGCGAGAGCGCGAAACCAGGCCACCCTGGATTTACGCGGAACGAACCCCTCAAACGTGAACCGGTCGGTGGGGAGCCCGGACACGGCGAGCGCGGCAAGCACGGCGCTCGGCCCCGGAATCACGGTGACACGCACCCCGGCGGCAGCGGCGGCCGCCACGAGTGGGTAGCCGGGGTCACTGATCGCCGGCATGCCAGCATCCGTGAGCACAAGCACATCGGTTGCGCGGGCGAGTTCCACGAGCTCCTGCGCCTTAGCCACCTCGTTGTGTTCGTGCAGGGCGATGAGTCGCGGCCGGTTGTCGATGTCGAGAGCCCGCATCAGATGCACGGCAGTTCGGGTGTCCTCCGCCGCGATAACCTCGGCCTGCTCGAGAGCCTCGATGAGCCGGCGGGAGGCGTCGCCGAGGTTGCCGATCGGGGTTGCCGCGAGGATAATCACGCCCCCATCCTTGCACTGACGAAAACGCGGCGGCGGTTGGTTAGCATTGCGGAGTGACCGATGAGCGCAACTTCGACGAGGTGATCGGCGGCTCATCCGCAGTCACCGTCGCAGCTGAACCCGTCCAACCCGTCTATATCCTCGAGGAACCCGTCGGTTCACGGCTCGACGAATGGTGGGGCCGGATGCTCTCCACACCAGCCAGACAGCGTCTGTGGGCGTGGGGCGGGCCTATTGCAGTGACCGTTCTCGCAGCAATACTCCGGCTCTGGAATCTGGGGTCACCGCATTCGCTCGTGTTCGATGAAACCTATTACGTGAAGGACTCCTGGACGCTCATGCATCTGGGCTACGAGTCCCGGTGGGCCGCTGAAGCCAACACTTCCTTCAATTCCGGCGACGTCAACGTCTACGACGACGACGGTTCGTTCGTCGTGCACCCGCCACTCGGCAAGTGGATTATCGCGGCAGGGCTCGCGATCTTCGGCGCACAGGATGCCGTGGGCTGGCGTATCAGCACTGCGGTGGCTGGCATCCTGCTGGTCGCGCTTGTCGCGGTCATCGCGAAAGGCCTCTTCCAGTCCACCCTGCTGGCCACGATCGCCGGCGGCCTGCTCGCGATCGACGGCAACGCGATTGTCATGTCCCGCGTCGCCCTGCTCGACGGCATCCTGACCCTGTTCGTGATGCTCGGGTTCGGCGCCATCCTGCTTGACCGTGGGCACAGCGCCCGCCGTCTGGCGCGGTGGCGAAAACGAAGAACGGATGCCGGCCGCACGATCGACTGGGGGCCGGCGCTGTGGTCACGGCCCTGGCTCGTGGCGGCAGGCATCGCGTTCGGCGCTGCATCCGCTGTGAAGTGGAACGGCATGTACTTTCTGGCCGCATTTGCGATCTACACACTCATCGTGGATGCGGTTGCCCGTCGCAAAGCGGGCGTCACGTTCTTTGGCAGCGGGGTCGCGTTCAAACAGGCTCCGGTGACCTTTCTGCTCACCGTGCCCATCGCCCTGGTTGTGTACCTCGTGACCTGGACCGGCTGGTTCGCCACGGACGGCGGCTACTACCGGCATTGGGCTGAGCAAGCGGGTAACGCGTGGCAGGGCGTTCTCGCGTGGGTTCCCCTCGACATTCAAAGCTTCTGGCATTACCAGGCCAGCGCCTACGCGTACCACATCGGAGAACACCAGCCACATGGATACCAGGCGAACCCGCTCACCTGGTTACTCATGATCCGACCGACCGCGATGTTCTACCAGGGGAGCGATTTCGGCCAGAACGGATGCGAGTTCACGCGCTGCGGCGAGTCCATCACCGGCATCGCCAACCCGTTCATCTGGTGGGGTGCGGTCGCAGCCGCTCTCTACCTCGTGTATCGGGTCATCCGCTACCGCGAATGGCAGGTGGGGGCAATCCTCACCGGGATCGCCGCCGGATACCTGCCCTGGCTGATGTATCTGAACCGTACGGTGTTCCAGTTTTACACGATCGTGTTTGAGCCGTTCCTCATCCTCGCCCTCGTTTTCGTCATCGGATTGCTCCTCGGGAAGAGAACGGATGAAACCTGGCGAAGGCTTGGTGGAATCCGATTGATTGCGGTGATTCTGATCGCCATGGTGCTCGTGAGCGCGTTCTTCTACCCGCTTTGGACAGGGATACAAATGCCTCTGGAGTTCATTCAGCTGCACTATTGGCTGCCGACCTGGCTCTGACGCTGCACAGGCGCATCTACGGGAACCGTCGATCGCGATATACCGACTGCTGACAGAGCCCCGCGGCTGGGATACATTAAACACGGCCCGGTTTCATTCCCGGTGCAATCCGAACATCAGTTCCCCCCCCGGACTGGTTAGTGCAGTGGAAGAAGCCCCCGTGATTCTGCGCAAATTGGCTGCTGTCGTTGCCGTCAGCACGCTCGCTCTGGTCTTTGTCGTTGCTGGCTCCACCGCTGCCTACGCCGCGCCCAACCCGCCCACCGTCGACCAGACTTTCCCAGACCCGTGGATCACGGACAGCACACAGCCGCAGGTGCAGGGGAACATGGACCTCGGCATCGCGCAAATCGACGTCGAGTCATCCACGGACGGCGTGAATTACACGCCCTACTGCTCCGTGGCCACGAACCCCCTGGCCACCGTGTGGTTCTGCAACAGCCCGAGCGCCTCCCTTCCGGTTGGCGTCAACTACATCCGGGCGACCGCCACGGACACACTGCCGGAGACCTCCGCTCCCGGCAACGTCATCACCATCCAGGTGGTCAATGCCCCGACCATCACGGCACCAGCGGACAACCTGACCACGAACGACTACCAGCCCACGTTCACCGGCACCTCGGACGGCACGTACTTCGACGTCTACACGAGCGACTTCGTCACCCACTTTTGCGGCGGCACCGTCGTCAACAGCACCTGGAACTGTACACCGGCATTCAATGTCCCCGACGGCGACTACACGTATCTGGTCGAGACCACATTCGGTGCGACGACCATTTATTCCAGCACCCGTACGCTGCACATCGATACCGTCCTGAACCCGCTCCTGACCGACATCAACGGGCCGGCCGGTGCCGACGATGGCTTCGGCAAATGGATTGCCGCGACGACAGCGCCGAACCCCACCATCACGGGCACAGCGGAGCCCGGTGCCACCATCACGATGTGGCAGAACTATTCACAGGTCGGTTGTCAAGGCGGCGCCACCGTCGCCGATATTTACGGCGATTGGTCGTGCACGCTCGCCGCCCCACTCACCGCCTCCGGGATTTACGTGTTTGGAAGCCAACAAACCGATTCGGCAGGAAACACGAACCTCGGCCCCTCACCGGATGAGCAACTTCAACTCACCTACACCGACATCACACCACCGGCCCCACCCATCGTCACGTCGCCGATCGGCACCATCGCCGCCGGCATGAATGTCGTGACGACGAACAGCACGGGCGCGATCATTACGGGTACCGGTGAGCCAGGGGCATCGATTGACGTCGTCGGCAACATCTGCATGATCGTGCCGACCGTGGTGGACTCCGGCGGAAACTGGACCTGCCAGCTCACGACCCCGATGACCCCAGATGCCAACTACGACGTGTTCTTTGGTCAGACTGATGCTGCCTTCAACTCGTCATCGCTCGCGAGCCCCGGCCTCCGCTTCGCCGTCGACACGACTCCGCCGTCCACGCCGACCGTGTCCACGCCGTCCGGGCCTTCCTACAGCGGCGTCATCAACGCGACGACTCAGAACACTCATCCGGTGATCACCGGTTCCGGCGAAAACGGCGCGACCGTGCACATCACGGTCGGCACCTCCACCCCGCTCAGTTGTACCCAGAATCCGATCATTGTCAGCGGGGGCACGTTCAGTTGCACCGTCGCCTGGAACCTCACGCCAGGCGTGTACTATTTCGGCTTCTCCCAGACGGATACCGCGGGCAACTCGAGCGGCTCGGCCGTCACGAGACTCCGACTCGCCGTTGAGGCACCACCCACCCTCCCCACGCTCGGGCTCAGCTGGTTCCTCAGCTTTTCTGCCGACACTGAGGCTCCAGCTCCCGGCCAGAATGTGACGCTCACCGGTTCAGATCTGCCGCCCGGCGCTACGGTCAATGCTGAACTGCATTCCACCCCAATGAATCTCGGTTCGGCGATCGTGAAGGACGATGGCACGTTCCGTCTCAACACCGTGATCCCGAATACCGCTGAGCCAGGCGATCATCATTACGTCGTGACGGTGACGCCAATTACCGGAGAACCGCAAACGTCCGAGGTTCCGGTGACGGTTGTCGCCGCACCGCCTCCTGCCATCTCCGAACCGGCATCCCAGACCGACACGACCACAGCGGGCGGAGGTTCCGGCTCCGGTTTGGGCACGGATGCCGCTCCACGCGATACCCCGGCGGCTCCCAACCAATTGAGCCATTCGCTGCCCACGCTTCAGGACATCGTTGCGAACCCGGTCGTTTTGGTTTCAGCGGCCGCCAGCAGCCTCGCCCTGCTCTTCCTCGTCGCGTTTCCGGCCGAGCTTCTCAACTCCACGCTCGACCAAAATTACGAGAGAGTTTTCGGCAAGCTTCCCAAGGTTCGGTTGCTCTGGTGGGATCGTCTGCGCACGCGGTTGCGGCGCACCCCGGTTGTCGGCGCGGTCGTCCTTACGTCGCTTGTCGCGCTCATCTTGAGCTTTGCCGACCCTCACTTCGGGTTCGACCTCGCTTCGCTCAGACTGTTCCTCGCGTGCGCGATCGGAATGTTTGTGCTCGGATACGTAGCCAACGGTGTCACCGCGGTGATCATCCGGCGGCGCTGGAGTATCACCTCCGTGATTGAGCTTCAACCGTTTGGCCTTCTGGTCGCCGGGGCCGGTGTCCTCCTCTCCCGGGTACTCGACTTCTCGCCAGGACTACTCATCGGGCTGATTCTCGCGCTCTCGCTCAGCGCGAAGGCCACAGCTAAAGAGGAGTCGCGCGCCGTACTGGTCTGGGCAGCTGTCATTCTCGCGCTCGCGACGGTCAGTTGGGTCGGGTACAGCCTGTTCGCCACTGACGCCCCCGGTACCTTCGTCGGCGCGCTCGTCGACGACTCGCTTGTGGCCATCGCCACCGAGGGAGTGTCCGGTCTCATCGTCGGGCTCCTGCCCCTCGGGTTCCTGGACGGTCGCGTGGTATTCAGCTACTCGAAACTGCAGTGGCTGGGAACCTACCTCGTGACGCTCCTCGCCTTCTTCGTGATCGTTGTGCCGAGTGGCGCGCTGTGGGGAGGAATTGACGGACCGTTCTGGGTGTGGCTGGGAGTGCTCGTTGCGTTCGCCGCCCTGTGTGTGGGCGTGTTCCTGTGGTTCCGGAATCACCCGGAAGCTGAAGACGACGACGAAGACGACGAAGACGGAAGCGTCGAAGCGTCTGTCACCGGAAGTCGACAAACAAAGTCGCTGCAGAGGTAGGCGGTGGGGCGGCCGCCTTGGAGCGTCCGCGACTCAAATAAGTCGAATCCCGCAGCAGTCCACTCGACGGCGCCGGTTTCCGGCACAACAACGGCCAGGCCGCCGGGCTCAAACCAGGTTCGAGAGACGCTGACGAGTTCAGCATCCGGGTCGTCGGACACCACGACGAGTTGGGTGGCGGGGGACGCGAGCGCCGACATGACGGAGAGCGCGGCGCCAAACCCTAGCGGTTGCGTTGGCGCAATCCCAGAGAACTTTTCCATCGCCCGTTCGGCCTGCACGACATATTCGTGGCGCGAACTGAGCAAGGAGAGCTCGCGGGACGCCGCGGCGAGCGCGCTCTGACCGGACGGCAACGCACCCTCCGTGGGGTCGGCATCCGCGTCAAGTCCGAACTCGGCTAGCACCGGGTCACCGCCACCCGGAATCACGAAACCGTCATCGGTCGAGCACGCGTCGACAAGTTTCTGCGCCTCCAGCGCCCACCGAACCTCGCCCGTCGCCTGTGCCAAATTCAGGAATCCGCGCGCGAGGAGTCCATAGTCTTCCAGCGTTGCCCTTGCCGCAGAGGGCTTGTTGTCCAGGGTCGCCCTCGCCAGTTCACCAGATTCCTGAATTTGCGACACGAGGATGCTCTCGGCAACCTCGCGCGCTGCCTCGACCCAGTCGGGCCGTGCGAGATGGAATCCTGCGGATGCGAGCGCACCGAGAGCAAGACCGTTCCAGCCAGTGAGCACCTTGGCGTCGAGTGCCGGCGGCGTCTGCTTCGCACGGTCCTGTGCGGAGAGCGCGTAATAGTCCCCCTCGGTGAGGCGGCCATCCACGATGCTTTCGCTGTTTTGCGCGGAGGCGAACCCGCCGCCGGGAAGTCGCAGAGTACCCAGCAGGAAGCGCACGATGCCCTCAGCGACTTCTCGCGCACGTTCGCGACTGGCCGGCACCTGAACGGCCAGTCGGGCGTAGCAGTCCAATAATTGGGCATTGTCGTAGAGCATGCGCTCGTAGTGCGGCTCCGACCAGTCCGCTCTGGTCGCATAGCGGAAGAAGCCACCATCGACCGGGTCTCGAAGGTCCGAATTCGCCATCGCCGTGAGCGTGCGGTCGGCGAGTGCTACAGAATTTTCAGAACCGTGGTCGAGCAGAAAATCGATGACGGGTGCGACCGGAAACTTTGGTGCTGTGCCGAATCCGCCGTACCGCTGATCCTCGTAGGCGGCCAGCGAATCCACGACGAGTTCCAGAGCAGCACGGTCCGGGAGCGGAGAGGATGCCGTCGTCGCGTGGGCGCGAATCGCTGCCGCCACTTCCGCGGCGCTCGCCTCCACCTCGCTGCGGCGGCTCCGCCAGGCATCCATAACGCCCTCCAGAACCTGCCGAAACGACGGATGCCCTGGCATCGGCTCAGGGGGCCAATAGGTTCCCGCGAAAAACGCTGTGCCCTGAGGCGTGACGAACACGTTGAGCGGCCAGCCAAGATTTTGGGTGAATGCGCTCGCCGCTGTCAGGTAACTCGAGTCAACCTCCGGATGCTCCTCCCGATCTACTTTGACGGCCACAAAATTCGCATTCAGCTGCCGGGCGGTCTCCGGGTCGCTGAAGCTTTCGCGCGCCATCACGTGGCACCAGTGGCAGGTCGAGTAGCCGATCGAGACGAACACGGGAACATCGCGCCGCGCCGCTTCGGCGAACGGCTCGGGCCCCCACTGCTGCCAATCGACCGGGTTTGCTGCGTGCTGCCGGAGGTAGGGGCTCAGCGCGTCCGCAAGGTTGTTCGGCATGCCCCAACGCTACGCTGCACCGCAAGCGGGCGCCGGACTACTCTGGGATTATGCAGTCCCGCCCGTCCGTCACCGGAAACATCGAGCTAGACCTTCCAGAGTTCGAGAACCCGCCCGAAGACCCCATTCCGCTGCTGCTGGCGTGGGTCGATTCGGCGGAACGGCTCGGAGTTCTCGAGCCGTACAACATCGCCATTGCGACGACGGATGGAGCGGGGGATGTCACGAACCGGTTCGTGCTCGCCAAGACGTTCGATCAGGACGGGATGACGTTCGCAACGAACTCAAGCAGTGCAAAAGGCAGACAGCTGACCGCACATCCCCGTGCCGCCGCAGTCCTGTACTGGCGGGAAACGAGGCAGCAGTTGCGGCTGACGGGCTCCGTGGAACTCCTCACCGGGCCAGAGTCCGACGAAATCTGGGTGGATCGCGCCGTGCAGTCGCAAGCGGCGTCAACCGCATCCCTCCAGAGTGAGCCGCTCGCGGATGAAGCCCAATACCGTGCGGAGGCAGCTCGACTGGCGGCCCCCGGCGCGGCGCTCCCCCGGCCGGACGACTGGAACGGCTACCGCCTTCGCCCTGATTCGATCGAGTTTTGGCACGGCGGAGCGGACCGCATGCACCGCAGACTCAGCTACGAGCGTGACGGCTCAGGCTGGCATCACGCGCGCCTGTACCCGTAGCCGCCAACGCCCGTCTCAGTTGACGGTGTCTGGGTGGCTTCCCACCCGGCCGTCACCGTGCGCCTCAAGCGCAGTGATGGCGGCGAACTCGGCATCACTCAGTTCGAAATCGAACACATCAAAGTTCTCCACCATGCGGTCCCGGTGGTTCGTCTTCGGGAACACAATGAAACCGCTTTGAAGGTGCCAGCGGATGACCGCCTGCGCGGGCGATTTCCCGTGCGCCTTGGCTGCAGCCGTCACCGCCGGGTTCTCGAGCAGCGGGTACTTCGCCTGGCCGAGCGGCCCCCACGACTCGATGGCGATGCCGTGCTCGCGGGCAAACGCGATCGTGTCCGGCTGCTGGTGCGCAGGGTGCAGCTCGATTTGGTCCGCGGCGGGGACGACATCCGTCTCCGCCAGCAACCGCTCAAGGTGAGAAACCAAAAAGTTGGCTACGCCGATGCTCGTGGTGAGCCCAGCCTCACGGAGCTCGATCAGCGAACGCCACGCGTCCACGTAGTTGTCGTTCGCAGGGGATGGCCAGTGAATGAGGTACAGGTCGACGTGGTCGAGGCCCAACTTGTCGAGACTCTCGCGCAGCGCAACTGGCGCATCCGTCTGCCGGTCGTTCCACAGCTTCGTCGTGATGTACAGCTCGTCGCGCGGGATGCCCGATGCGGCGATCGCCCTACCAACGCCATCCTCGTTGCCGTAGATCGCTGCCGTGTCGATGTGGCGATAGCCCACCTCAAGAGCCTCAGAGACGATGCGCTCTGTTTCGGCAGGGTCAACTTTGAACACCCCGAAGCCGAGTTGGGGGATGGTGGTTCCGTCGTTGAGCGTGATGCTGTCCATGTCTCCAGCCTAAGTCGATTTTTTCCGCCGCGGAAAACTCAGCCCGCCCCAGGCGAGCTGAATCGCCGCGTACAAGACCAGCAGCGCGAACAGGATGCTGCCGAGGGCTGGAGGAACAGTCCAGGCGAGCGCAGCACCGCCGACGGATGCCGGCACGGCAAGCAGCCCAATGATGGCAGCGGCGGCGAGGTCGGCGTTCCCTCGGCGCACGTTCGCGATCGTGCCGGTGACTGCCGTCGGAATCATCATGAGCAGCGAGGTGCCTTTGGCCACCAGGTCGCCGATGCCGAATACGAGCATGAGCGCAGGAACGACGAACACACCCCCACCGATGCCGAGAAGCCCGGAGAGGATCCCGGTGATCAGGCCGAGCACGAGCAAACCGATGATCACCCCCGTGCTGAATTCGAGGGTTTGCGAACGGTCGGGCACGAGGAAGAACATCCGCGCGGCGACAAGCAGCAGGAACGCGACGAACAACCAACGGAGTACCAAATGGTGGGTGTGGTGAAGCAGCCATGTGCCCAAAAGTGAGCCGACGACCGCGCCGGCCGCCAGGAGCGCACCAGCGGTCCAGTCGACGGAACCGTGGGCGGCGTATGCGATCATCCCGGATACCGCGGTTGGGAGCACCGCGGCGAGCGACGTGCCGCTGGCCCTCCGCTGCGTGAATCCCACGAACACGATCAGGAGTGGGACAAGAATGATGCCGCCGCCCACGCCGAACAGCCCGGAGAAGAATCCGACCACAAGGCCGATGAGGGCGAGGCGGAGCATTCTGCCCCGATTGTGCATCACCCTTCGAGGCTACTGCTGCTTAAGAGGTCGCGGTGGCGACGTGCCGTTCCGTGACGCCGTTGTACGCCGACAGTGGGCGGATGAGCGCATTGGACTCGTACTGCTCCATGATGTGCGCCGTCCAGCCGGTGATCCGCGCCATCACGAAAAGCGGCGTAAACATTTCCGTGTCGAACCCGATGAGGTGGTACGCGGGCCCTGACGGGTAGTCGAGGTTCGGCTTGATGCCCTTGCGATCATCCATCGCCTTCTCGAGCACGTCGTACAGCTCGATGAGGTCGGGGCGATCGTACTCAGCGATGAGCGTGTCGAGAGCTGCCTTCATGGTCGGGACGCGCGAGTCACCGTTCTTGTACACACGATGACCAAATCCCATGATCTTGCGCTTCTCAGCGAGAGCCTTGTCCAGCCATTCCTCGGCCTTGTCCGCCGTGCCGACCTCATCGAACACGTGCATGACAGCCTCGTTCGCCCCGCCGTGCAGCGGGCCCTTGAGCGCACCGATCGCGGCGGTCACTGCCGAATACAGGTCGGAGAGGGTGCTCGCCACGACGCGCGCGGTGAACGTGGAGGCGTTGAACGAGTGCTCCGCGTAGAGGACCATCGACACATCAAAGGCGTTGACGACCGTGACATCCGGCACCTCGCCAAACGTCATGTGCAGGAAGTTTGCGGAGAATGCGAGATCGTCCCGTGGTTCGACGAGCTCGAGTCCGCGCCGACGACGCTGGTCGTAGGCGACAACCGCAGGGAGCTGAGCGAGCAGGTAAATCGACCTCTCCAGGTCGGTGTTTCGGGTGCCATCGGGTCCGCCATCATCACACGCACCCATAACGCTGACCGCTGTGCGCACGACATCCATCGGATGCGCGGTCAACGGCAGTTCGTCGATGATTCGCTTCGTGCGGTGGTCGAGTGGGCGCAACCCGCGCTCCAGTTTCTGAAACTCCTCCAGCTGCAGCGGTGTGGGAAGTTCGCCGTTCCACAGCAGGTAAGCGACCTCCTCGAACTGGCAGTTCGCGGCCAACTCCTGCACCGGGTATCCGCGGTAGAGCAAGGAATTCGTGTCGGGATTTACCTTGGAAATCGCCGTCGTGTCGACGACGACGCCGGCAAGGCCCTTGTGCACTTCTGGCTCAGTCATGTCAGTCCTTGTTGGTCTCGAGGGTGAAGTTGAAGACGCCGGAGTCGAAGGTGTTGTACGCCTCGTAGTCCAGCAGTTCGTAGAGGCGCGCCCGCGTCTGCATGTCGCCAACCACTGGTTTCAGCGTACCCTCGGCGAGCAGCGTGTCGAGTCCGCGTTCCGCGGCCCCCATGGCTAGCCGCAGGAGGCTCACCGGGTAGATGACCAGGTTGATACCAACGCTGGCGAGTTGAGTGGTCGTGAAAAGCTCGCTCTTGCCGAACTCGGTCATGTTCGCGAGGATCGGCACACTGACCGCTTTGCGAATGGCCTCGAACTCGCTCAGGTCTCGCATGGCCTCGGGGAAAATCGCATCGGCACCTGCGTCAACGAGTTCCTTCGCACGGTCGATGGCCGCCTGAAGCCCGTCGACGGCCCGAATGTCGGTGCGTGCCATGATGAGCAGATTCGGATCCCGCCTTGCGGACGCCGCGGCGCGGATGCGCTTGACGGCGGTGTCGGAGTCGACAACCGCTTTCCCATCGAGGTGGCCGCAGCGTTTCGGGTTCACCTGATCTTCGATGTGGAGGCCAGCAACACCAGCATCCTCCAGCGTCTGCACCGTTCGCGCCACATTCATCGGCTCGCCAAACCCGGTGTCGGCATCCACGATTGACGGCAGGTCTGTGAGCCGGGCGATTTGGCCAGCCCGCTGCGCCACCTCGGTGAGCGTCGTGAGGCCGATGTCCGGGAGCCCAAGATCGGCGGAAAGGACGGCGCCGGAAATGTATACCCCGTCGAAGCCTTTGTCCTGGATGAGTTTTGCGCTGAGCGGGTTGAACGCACCGGGGAAGCTCAACAGCTCCCCACTGGCCAGCCGTTCGCGCAGCAATTGGCGCTTCGTTGCCGGCGTCACTGAGGAATACAACATCAGAACAGTCCTTCCGGGTTTGCGACAGACGAGAGCACGCCGGCTCGAGCAACAACCGTGAGTCCACCCAGCTCGTCGGCGTCCAGTTTGGGCAACCGCTGAACGAGTGAGAGGAACCGCTCGATCTCCTCCTCCTCGAGCACGTGTTCGGCGAGCGTGCGGAACTTGGCGATGTACTGTTCGCGGGCGAATGGTCGAGCGCCGAGCGGATGCGCATCCGCCACCGCAATCTCGTCAACGATGGTCGTACCGTCCGTGAGGGTGATCTCCACGCGACCACCGAAGGCCTTTTCAGCAGGGTCGAGCGAGTGGTAACGTCTCGTCCACTCCGCGTCCTCCTCGGTGGTGACCTTCTTCCACAACGCAACAGTCTCCGGGCGGTTGGCCCGCTCCGGCGAGTACGAGCGCTCGTGGTGCCACTCGCCGTCCTGGAGGGCGACCGTGAAAATGTACGGGATGGAGTGGTCGAGCGTCTCCCGGCTTGCACTCGGGTCGTACTTCTGTGGATCGTTCGCTCCGGAGCCGATCACGAAGTGCGTGTGGTGGCTGGTGTAAATGACGACGTGCTCGATGCGCTCCGCGCCCTCAGCTCCGGTGAGTTCTGGATGCTCGTGGTGGAGCTTGCGGGCGAGGTCAATCCACGCCTGTGCCTGATACTCGGCAGAGTGCTCTTTCGTGTAGCTGTCCAGAATGGCGCGCTTGGCCTCACCGTGAGTGGGGAGTGACACCTCGTAGCGAGCATCCGGGCCGTCGAGCAGCCACGCGATCACGCCGTCCTCGCCCTCATAAATCGGGGTCGGGCTGGTCTGGCCGCGCATGGCACGGTCGACGGCTTCGACCGCCATTTTGCCGGCAAACGCTGGCGCGTGGGCTTTCCAACTGGAGATTTCGCCCTTACGCGACTGGCGCGTCGCCGTGGTGGTGTGCAGCGCCTGGCCGATGGCCTGGAAGATGGTCTCGGTGTCGAGGCCCAGCAGGGTTCCGATGCCGGCTGCGGCCGAGGGGCCGAGGTGGGCGACATGGTCGATCTTGTGCGCGTGCAGGCTGATTGCTTTCGCGAGGTCGATCTGAATCTCGTAACCGGTGACGATGCCGCGCACGAGCTCAGCGCCGGTGCGCCCCTTGTGCTGGGCCACAGCGAGGATCGGCGGGATGTTGTCCCCGGGGTGTGAGTACTCGGCGGCGAGGAACGTGTCGTGGTAGTCAAGTTCGCGCACGGCGACACCGTTGGCCCACGCCGCCCACTCCGGGCTGAACCGGCGGTCGAGAGTTTTGCCGAAAATGGTGGAGCCACTCCCGCCGATCGACACCGGGTGCGCTGAGGCCTGACTGCGCGCGGCCACGACCGGCGCTCGGGTGAGCGATGCGGTAGCGACCGCAGCGTTGTCGATCATCCGGTTGATGACCATGTCGGTCACGTCGTCCGTGACGGCGACAGGATCGGTGGCAATCTCGGCAAGCTTCCAAGCGAGCTGCTCTTTGCGGGCGAGGTTTTCTTCGCTCTTGTGCACGCGTACTTCGTGGGTGTTCATGGGGGTCTCTTCTCTTATCCTGCGATGCGTTCTGGTGTTGATGTTTGGGTGATCTCTGGGGTGGAAACTGGCCGACGCGCAGCCAGATCCACTGCCGCAAGAATGTGTTTCAAACTGCGCTTCAAGTGAATGCTGGTGGCGCTGGCGGCCAGATCGGCATCGCCATCGACAATGCCGTCAACGATCATGAGGTGTTCCCGTGCTGAGGCAAGAAGTCGCTCTGGGTTGTCTCTGGCGAGCCGGCGGGCACGGATGAGGTGCGGACGGAGTTGCCGGATGGCCGCAAGCAGGAAACGGCTTTGCACCGCATCATCCATGGCCGCGTCAAGGCGTCCGACAAGCGCGTAGTAGGAGGCGTGCGTTCCGGACTCCTGAAGTGTTTCGATCGCAAGGGAAAATTCTTCGCGCAGGACGAGGAAGGGAGTCGAGTCGCGGCGCTCTGCAACCAGTGACGCGATCTGCACCTCAAGGACCTGGCGAAGCTCGAACAGTTCGATGATGGTCTGCCTGGATAGTTCGCTCACCACGTACCCGCGGCCGGAGAGCGCGACGAGCAGACCCTCGGCGGCAAGGCGGGCGAATGCTTCACGAATGGGAGTGCGCGAAAGGTTCAGGCGGCTTGCCTGTTCCACCTCCGCGAACACAGCTCCAGGCAGAAATTCACCGTGCAGAATGTCGTCGCGCAGAGCGGAGTACGCTTTGTCGCTCGCGCGCATCGCCACCTCCTGCTGTATACATAAATTGCATCCAGAATCGCAATTCTACGTGAAGTGGTGGGAAATGGCCACCTAATGTATACATCGCCGGTCGGTACCAGCGCGTGCGCGAAGCTACGAGCGCGTGAGGGTTGCGCGATTCGCCATGTACTTCGGCTTGCCAATCCAGCGCCATGCGAGTCGGCCGGGCAGCGGCATGTGCTTGTGCAGCCACTCAGTACCGCCATCCGGTTGCGATGCGAGAATGGCGCCGAGCTGGTTCCAGCTTTGACCCTTGGGCGTCGACTTCCGCCCGTGCTCGGCGAACCACTCGACCTCGGGCTGGGTGAGCGTGGTTTCCATGACTGGGACAATGGTGGCCTCTTCGTCCCCCAGGTGCACCGCGAGAGCGGCGTTAATCCCGGCCAGTGCCGCAAGGATCGGGGCGGCATCCGCTGCCGAGGCGGTTTTGCGCCATTCGACGAGCCCCGGGTCCAGCGCAGTGAGGTGGACGAGCATTTCAGCGTGCTGTTCTTTCATCCGCCCGACATGCGCTGCGCAGGATGGCGCGCGGGTTTCGAGCGTGTCCCACAGCCGTTCGTCCTCACCCTCGTGGTGCGCGTGCAACCCGATCGAGAGCGCGGCGAGATGATCAGCGACGGCCTCTGCGTGCGCTGTATCGCCCTCCCGCACACCCGAGACAAGTGCCGGTCCTTCCGCGAAGCCGGCGCGGAACATCCGATGGATCTCGGCCATTCCGCTCGCGTCACAGGTATTTTCGACGTGGTCGTTGGGCCGGTCGCCGCTGGAGGGTAGGGCAGTTGCTGGCATCGGATTTCCTCGGGTTGCGTGGGGGCTTCTCGCTTTTCAGAATCAAAGTATCCCTCGCGCTCAGCGCGCACAAGACCGCGTACTGGGTCAGTTTCGACTACGAGACATTTGCGGTGTCCAGCACCGTTCGGCCAGACGTCGTACGCTGAATTTATGACTTATGGGCCAGGTTCTTCCCCCGATTCCCCCATCGATGCGACGGCCGGCTGGATTGCCGGCCACATCGCTGCGTACGAGGCCGACGACGACCATTACCCAACCATGGACAACGGGGCTCCACTTCTGTTGTTGACCACGAAGGGTGCGAAGTCTGGACTGTGGCGTCGCACGGTGCTGATCTACGGCGAGCACGACGGAGCCTACTTGCTGGTGGCATCACAGGGTGGAGCACCGAAGCATCCGTCCTGGTATCTGAATCTCGTGGAGCACCCCGAAGTGCAGCTACGGGTGAACGAGCGCACGTTCCGCGCAGTCGCCCGCACGGCGACGCCGAAGGAGAAGCCGGCGTTGTGGAATGCCATGGTGGCGATCTGGCCTTCGTACGCGGACTACCAGAAGAAGACTGAGCGCGACATCCCGTTAGTGATTGTCGAGCCGATCGCCGAGTAGGGAGTACCCCATGAATATTGCCCAGAGCCTGGCCGAGTCGGTCAAAGCCCGCGGCGCGAAGCTTGCCTACGGTGAGCCGGTTGAAGCGGACGGCGCCACGATCATCCCCGTCGCCATGGTGAGCTATGGCTTCGGCGGCGGTGGCGACCAGTCAGACAACGGTGGAGGCGGCGGTGGCGGTTTGAGTCTGCCGATCGGGATCTATGAGATACGCGACGGAGAAACCAGATTCCGCCCAAACTGGGTCACGGCCGCGGTGCTGTCCGTTCCGTTGGTCGCGGCGCTCGGGATTGCCGTGTCGCGAATCCTGAAGGCGTTGCGCTAATCTCTCCGGCTGCCAACTAGTCCAGCTGCGGAATGACCTCGCGGGCGAGGAACTCCAGCTGGTCAAGGTCGTGGAAGTCGAACACCTGAAAGTACGCCCGCGACGCGCCGAGTTCTTGTGCTGCGCTGAGCTTGTCCACGATTTGCGCGGCTGAGCCGTAAAAGCCGGTTTCGGCAATCTTCTCCGGCCCGCTGGTGGTAGCGGAAGCGCGGCGGCGAACGTCAGCATCCGTGGCGCCAGCCGCAACAGTGCCGAAAAGGGAGATCACGATCGACTCAGGGTCCCTGCCAATCTCAACACAGGTCTGCCGTACGCGTTTGACGCGCGCCTCAAGCTCGTCCAGCGGCCCCGCACTGCAGTTGAAATCGGCCGCGAACTTCGCTGCCAGGGCAGGCGTTCGCGACATTCCCCCACCGCCAATGATGATCGGAATCGGTGACTGCACCGGCTTCGGCAAGGCGGGGGCGTCAGTCAGCGTGTAGTGCTCGCCAGCGAAACTGAAGGTGTCGCCGAGCGGTGTTCCCCACAATCCCGTCACAATTTCGAGCTGCTCCTCGAAAATTCCGAACCGCTTTTCCGGAAACGGAATGCCGTACGCCGTGTGCTCGGCGCCATACCAACCGGTGCCAAGACCCAATTCGATACGCCCACCCGACATCTCGTCGACTTGGGCTACCTGGATAGCCAAGATCCCGGGATGGCGGAACGTGACCGGCGTCACGAGCGTTCCGAGCCGAATGCGGGAGGTCTCCCTGGCAATGCCAGCCAGCGTCGTCCACGCATCGCTCGGTCCTGGGAGTCCGTCGCCGCCACCCATCACCAGATAGTGGTCGCTGCGGAAGAAACCATCGAAGCCAAGCTGTTCGCACGCGGTTGCCACGGCCAATTGATCTTCGTAGCTTGCACCCTGCTGTGGCTCTGTCGTCACCCTGAAATCCATCGCACCAGTCTGGCACGGCCTGATTCCGCAGCCGGCTCGTGTGACAGCGACGGAGTACCTGCGTCGTCCTAGTGGAAGCGGCGCCCCTCATCTCGGCGGAACAGGAACAGGGCGAGCAGCAACATCACCGCGGTCCACGCCAGGATGCCGATCCAGACCCACGGTGCCAAATCGCCGCCCTGTACCGCCCAGATCACAAGCTCGCGGGCTTGACGCGACGGGAAGAACGTCGACAGCGTGTTCAGCCACGGCGCGAACATCAGCGGCGGCAGAAACAGCCCGCCGGCGAACGCGAAGCCGAACATCACTACCTGTACAACCGCAATCGCGGCTTTCGATGGCATCGAATAGCCGATGCAGATTCCGATCAGCATGAACGGCACAGCGGATGCCGCGAGCGCGACAAGCCCGAGCAGGATCCGCCCCACCGAGGCTTCCGCCGCGGTGAACAGGCCGCCGATCACAATCACGGGCAGGATCGCGACCAGGCCCATCAGACCGATCGAGAAAATGTAGCCGAGCACGCGCGACATCCCAGACACCGGCAGCGTGCGCAAATACGGATCCCACGGCTTCTCACGGTCCTCAGAAATGGAGAGCCCGAAGCTGAACAGCGAGTTCGACATCACCGCGAACACGGCGAGCGAAATCACCGCCTGCGTCGCATAGAGAGCATTGTCGGCGACCACGCGCTGCGGCACGACAAAGAACAGCAGTGCGAGCGCCGGGAAGACAACCGTGCCGATCACGGCAATGGGCACCCGCATGGTTTCGAGCAGAGAGTACTTGGAGTGCGTCAAAGCAAGGCGCATCGTTGACATGTCAGAGTCCCTTCGAGGTAGCGGCGAGTGAAGCCGGCGAAGTGTGGGAATCGGAAGTTAGTGTGAGGAACGCTTCCTCGAGCGTCGCGCCGCGCACGGCGAGACCAGAAAATGGGATTTCGGAACGCACGAGCTCGGTCACCGCAGCGTCAGCGTCCCGCACGAAGAAGGTGTGCGAACCGTCGTCCTCGGTGCGGACGTCGACAACGCCGGGCAGCGCACGCACGTCATCCGGTCGCTGGGTGGTGAGGCGCATCATCCGCAACCCCACCTGAGCGAGCACAGCAGAAAGGTCGTCGTCCACGAGCACCCTGCCGTGACCGATCACGATCACACGCTCGGCGAGTGCCTCGATCTCCTCCAGATAGTGGCTCGTAACCACGACGGTCGCCCCCGCATCCTGCTGCCGCCGCACCGCCTCCCAGAGCGAGCGCCTGGCATCCACATCGAGACCGGTCGTCGGTTCATCGAGTAGTACGAGCTGCGGACGGCCAACGAAGGCGAGCGCGACGCTCAGGCGACGTTTCTGGCCGCCCGAGAGCGCTCCGGTCTGCCGCTTCAGTAACTCCGTGAGGCCAAACTCTTCGGCAAGCTCGTCCCGTGATACCGGCTTCTCAAAGTGCGCGCCGACGAAGTCGATGACCTCGCCAACGCGCAGCGTCGGCGGCAGCGCCGTCTCCTGCGGAGTGCTCCCCAGATGTGCCCGGTTGCGGGGGTCAGCCGGGCTTCCACCGAACAGTTCGACGGTGCCGCTGGATGCCTTCCGCAGCCCCTGCACGAGCGAGAGCAGTGTGGTCTTGCCTGCGCCGTTTGGCCCGAGCAGCCCGACAATGCGACCGGAGCCAATCTCCAGCGACACATCGTCGAGGGCCGTCACTTCGCCGAAGCGGCGCGTGACGTGCTCCAGTTTCACCAGTGTTGTCATGAGGTTTCTCCCAACAGTGATCTCAGTGTTTCCGTGTAATCCTCGAACGCGCGACGACCGCGCTTCGAGAGAGCAAGGTAGGTGACGGGCGTCCTGCCCTGGTGGGTCTTGTCGACATCCACGTAGCCGGCGTCTTCGAGCTTGCGCAGGTGGGTGGAGAGGTTACCCGCGGTCATGTCGAGCAATTGCTGCAGCCTGGGGAACGCGAAGCGATCTCCGGCGGGGAGTGTCGCGAGAGCAGCGGTGATGCGCAGCCTGGCCGAAGCGTGGATGACCGGGTCAAGTTCGTCCACGACGGCTACCGCCCACTTTTCAGGCTCACCGCGGTTGCTATCGCGGCAATCAGGAATGCCCCGCCCCCACCTAGCGCCATCACGAGGTTATTCGTTGGCTGCCCGAAAAACGGGGCGATCGACGCAACCACAAGGATCGCAATGCCGAGCACGAGCTGTCCGACGTTGCGCCACAGTGCGGCACCCGCGAGATACAGCACTCCAGCCATGAGTGCAAACGCAGAGGGGAAGTAAAGGGATGCGAGCTCTGTGGACATGCCGTTCTGCATGAGACCAACGCCCACGAGCGCGAAGGCGGCCCCAGAGATCGACCAGGAGCTACCATAGACCGCTCCTGCAAATGTGGACTGGCCTTTGACTCCCCTCCCGATGCGCACTCCGAGGATGACGGAGGCGGCAATGGCTGCCGCGATCAGCACGCCGAAGGTGACGCCTGCTACCAGGCCCGGTACTTGGAACCACGGATTTCCCCCGGGCCAGGCTGACCACAACATGAGGAACCCAACAAACCAAGCGACCCCCCAGCTCACGAGCAGCCAGATCACGGGGGCAAGTTGGCGCTGCTCCACCTGACGCTGCTGGTCACGGACCAGCTGCAGCATGCCGTCCGGCGTGAGCACGCCTTCCTGATCGGCCCCTGCCTGGTTAGTCAGATCCGGGTTGTTCGTCATCGCTGTTCCTCTCGGCGTGTTCGAGTTAACTTTGTAACACAAACTAGTTTGCAAATCAATTCATGAGAAGCGAATGCTGCCCACAACTGCGGCCAGCCTTAAGCTGGAGGGCTATGTCCGCATCCGATGTCCACGCCGCCAGCGCATCTGCGCCGCAGCCTGACGATGCCGCCAACTCCGCCATGTCCGTGAAGGTTCAATCCATTTCCTACCCGGCAGACTTGCCGGTCAGCCAACGCCGAGACGACATTGCCGCCGCCATCCGTGACAATCAGGTCGTCATCGTGGCGGGCGCCACCGGCTCGGGTAAGACCACGCAGCTGCCAAAAATTTGCCTTGAGCTCGGGCGCACCTCGATCGGCCACACCCAGCCACGTCGCATTGCGGCTCGCACCATCGCCGAGCGCATCGCGGAAGAACTCGGCACAGAGCTCGGCGGCCTCGTCGGCTACCAAGTGCGATTCACCGACAAGGTTGGCAAAGACACTCGCATCAAGCTCATGACCGACGGCATCCTGCTCAACGAGATCCATCGCGACCGGATGCTGAAAAAATACGACACCATCATCATTGACGAGGCCCACGAGCGCAGCCTCACCGTCGACTTTCTGCTCGGATACTTGAAACAACTCCTGCCCAGGCGCCCGGACCTCAAGGTCATTGTCACGAGTGCGACCATCGACCCGGAAAGCTTCGCAGCGCACTTTGCGGATGCCGCAGGCAAGCCGGCCCCCATCATCGAGGTGTCCGGCCGAACCTACCCCGTCGAGATCCGCTATCGGCCGCTCCAGCCAGACCCGCCAGATGACGACGATGACGAAGCTGCCAGTAGGCCGACGGTCCAGTCATCCGGCCTCGATTTGTTCGACGGCATCAATGCAGCACTTGACGAGCTCGCCAGAGAAGCGCCTGGCGACGTGCTCGTGTTCCTCTCCGGCGAGAACGAGATCCGGGATGCTGAGGACGCGATCCGCGCACGCAACCTTCCGGCAACCGAAATCTTGCCGCTCTACGGTCGACTGAGTGCGGCCGACCAGCATCGCGTGTTCGGGCGCGCCGGCGCAGGGACCAAGAGACGCATTGTGCTCGCGACGAACGTCGCGGAGACGAGCCTCACCGTGCCCGGAATCCGCTACGTCATCGACGCCGGTACGGCACGCATCAGCCGCTACAGCGTCCGATCGAAGATTCAACGCCTACCCATCGAGCCCATCTCCCAGGCCTCAGCGAACCAACGCTCTGGCCGCAGCGGGCGCACGAGCGACGGCATCGCCATCCGCCTCTACTCAGAAGAGGACTTCGAGAGCCGACCAGAGTTCACCGAACCGGAAATCCTGCGCACGAACCTTGCCGCGGTTATCCTGCAGATGATTTCCCTCGGGCTCGGCGACATTGCCGAGTTCCCGTTCCTGCAGCCGCCAGACTCACGCGGCGTGAAGGATGGGCTTGACCTGCTCACAGAACTCTCCGCGGTGCAGAAAACCTCCCTTCGCGACGATCGCTCCGCGGTCCCTCAGGGAACAGGAATAGCGATCACCAAAATCGGCCGCCAGCTCGCGGGAATGCCCATCGACCCTCGGCTTGGCCGCATGGTCATCGAGTCCGGCAAGCACGGCGTCACGCGCGATGTTATGGCCATCGTCGCGGGCCTCAGCATCCAGGACCCGCGCGAGCGCCCGCTGGAGAAACGTCCGCAGGCCGACCAAATGCACGCCCGCTTCACCGACAAGACGAGCGACTTCCTCACCCTCCTGAACCTCTGGAACTACGCGAAGACTAAGGAGAAGGAACTCTCCAGCAGCGCCTTCCGCCGACTGTGCCGAGCCGAATACCTCAACTTCCTTCGCATTCGCGAATGGGGAGACGTCTACCGGCAGCTCACCCGGATGGCAAAACAGCTCGACCTCACCGTGCGGGAGCCTGGCGCCGGCGCGACGGGGGCGGATGCCGCGGCCATCCACCGCTCACTGCTGGCTGGCCTGCTCAGCCACATCGGCGTCCGCGATGAGTTGAAGGGTGACAAGAAGAAGCAACAGAGCGGAGATTACCTCGGCGCGCGCCAGATGAGGTTCACGATCTTCCCCGGCTCAGCGTTGGCGAAGAAGCCGCCCGCCGAGCTCATGAGCGCCGAGCTGGTCGAAACCAGCCGCCTGTTCGCGCGCATGAACGCCGCCATCGACCTCGCCTGGGCTGAACCCATCGCCGGTGATCTCACGAAGCGCACCCACAGCGAGCCGCACTGGGAGAAACGACAGGGCTCAGCAGTCGTCTACGAGAAAGTCACCCTGTACGGCGTGCCGATCGTCGCTCGCCGCCGCGTGCAACTGGCCCGCATCGATCCGGCGCTCGCGCGCGAACTGTTTATCCGGCACGCCCTCGTCGAGTCAGACGGCGCTCCGGATGCCTGGACATCCGGCACGCGGCCGAACGGCGCGTTCGCGTTCCTCCGCCAAAACGAGGAGACACGTCGGGAACTCGGTGAGGTGGAGGAGCGCACGAGGCGGCGCGACATCCTGTTCGATGATGAGGCCGTGTTCGAGTTCTACGATCGGATGCTGCCCGCTGAGGCCACCGACGTACGCGCCTTCGAATCGTGGTGGAAGCGGGCGCGCGCAGACACCCCCGAGTTGTTGACGATAACGCGGGCCGACCTCCTTGAGGACAGTCCCCTCCCCGTCGAAGCCACCGGCCGCCTCGACGGCAGTTTCCCGACGTCTTGGACGCAGGGCGATCAGCGCCTCACGCTCAGCTACCGTTTCGAGCCCGGCGCCGAGGATGACGGGGTGACGGTGACCGTGCCCATTGCTCTCCTGCCGCGACTTGACCCGGCCGGATTTGACTGGCAGGTGCCCGGGCTGCGCGCCGAACTGGTCACGGCCCTCATCAAATCCTTGCCCAAGGCAATCCGCCGCAATGTGGTTCCGGCGGCAGACTGGGCGAAGCGCCTCCTGCAGGACGCGCCGGACGAGGGCTCCGAAGAGCTGAGTCTGCGCGAGTACCTCGCGGCCCAGATACAACGCCAGACGTACACACCGGTGTCCGTCGACGACTTCGAGCTTGACCGCATCGCCGATCACCTTCTCATGACGTTTGCAGTCGTCAACGACAACGGAAAGACTGTCGCTTCCTCCAAGGACCTGGAAGGTCTCAAACACAAACTCAGCACGCGCACACGTGAGTCCGTCGCGAAAGCACACATCCGCACCCCGAATGCGATGGAGCGGAGCGGTCTCACGACCTGGGATTTCGACACACTCCCGCTCACGCTGGATGCCACCCAATCCGGCAACACGATCCGCGCGTATCCGGCCCTCGTCGATGACGGCATCAGCGTTGCCATCCGGTTGATGGCGACGCCCGCCGATCAGGCGAGGGAGCACCGTCGCGGGGTGCTGCGTTTGCTTCAGATTGGTCTTCCCTCCCCGACCGGTTACGTGCAGGAACACCTCACCGCCGCCGAGAAGCTGGCACTGGCCCGCAGCCCCTACTCTTCAACGAACGCTCTCTTCGCGGATTGCCTCCTCGCCTGCGCTGATGCCGTGCTGGGGTCTCGCGACGTCCGTTCGCGCGCGGAGTTCACGGCGGTGCGGGATGAGCTTTCGGGAACCATTGTCGATTCCCTGTTTGCCGCAGTCAGCCAGGTGAGTGCCGTGCTTGCTGCCGCACGCGACGCGGAGAAGGCGATTGCCGGCGCCTCAAACATCGCCCTCATCGCCCCGCTCGCAGACGCCCGCGAGCAACTCGAGGCGCTCATTTTCCCCGGCTTCGTCGCACGCGCTGGCCTTCCTCAATTGCGCCGCCTGCCCGTCTACCTCGCCGGAATAGCCCACCGGGTGGCGAAGCTCGCCGAAAATCCTGGTCGCGACCGGGTCTGGCTCACCGAAGTGCAGACGGCCACGGAGCGGTACCGTTCGCGCGGTGGGGAGCTGCCGCAGCATCCGGATGCCCCTGCCGCGCTCACGCATGTGCGGTGGCTCCTTGAGGAACTCCGCTTGTCACTGTTCGCCCAGCACCTGCCCACAGCGGAGCCGGTCAGCCTAAAGCGCATCTCCAAGCTCCTCGCCGAACAGTAACTGGAGGCGAGCGGTTCGCGGGAAAGGATGTCGGTCTACGAGCGAGTTTTGGGAACTTGGTTTGGCCCGGAGCCGCGCGTGCGCGGCGAAGCGGCTGAACCAATTTCCCAATGTCTGAGCGGAGGACCGACATCCCTTTCCGCGAACCGAACAGTAACTGGAGGCGTTCGGCGGTACGTTTGCCGGCTCGGGTGTGGCGGGCCTCTATGGACGGAGCTGGCAAACGTACCGCCGAACGCCGCCTACAGAACTTTCGACAGAAACGCCTGAGTCCGTTTGTGCTGCGGGTTGCTCAGCACCTCAACCGGGTCCCCGGCCTCAACGACGACCCCGCCATCCATGAACACGAGCGAGTCCGCGACTTCCCGCGCGAACCCCATTTCATGAGTGACGACGATCATCGTCATTCCGGACTCGGCAAGCCCCTTCATGACATCCAGCACTTCACCGACCAGTTCGGGGTCGAGTGCCGAGGTGGGCTCGTCGAACAGCATGAGTTTCGGGTCCATGGCGAGAGCGCGGGCAATGGCCACGCGCTGCTGCTGCCCGCCGGAGAGGTGCGCTGGGTAGGCTTCCGCTTTCTCCGCGAGCCCAACCCTGGCAAGAAGTTCGCGCGCTCTCTCGACCGCCGCTTCCTTCTTGATGCCTTTCACCCGGATGGGCGCCTCGATGATGTTCTCCAGCGCCGTCATGTGCGGAAACAGGTTGAAACGCTGGAACACCATGCCGATGTCCCGCCGCTGCCTGGCCGCCTCCTTGGGCTTCAACTCGTAGAGCTTGTCTCCGCGCTCTTCGTATCCGACGAGGACGCCGTCCACGGTGAGTCGACCCGCGTTCACGCGTTCCAGGTGGTTGATGCATCGGAGGAACGTTGATTTGCCTGAACCGCTTGGCCCCACAAGGCACAGCACCTCGCCCCGTGGGACGGTAAGCGAAATGCTCTTCAGAACCTCGTTCGAGCCGAAACGCTTCGACACGCTGTCCGCGTGGACCATCGGAACGTCCGTGGTTGCTTCGGTACTCATCGGTGCTCCCGTCCTGGCTCGTCAGTCCCGCTTCCAGGCTGAACAACGATTCCCGTCGTGACTGGAATGGCCCCAGTCTCTGTACCCTTCTTCTCCAGTCTCGCCTGACCAACCCCGCGGGAGAATCGCTTCTCAAGGAAGTACTGGCCCACCATGAGCACGGTCGTGAAGGCGAGGTACCACACCGACGCCACGAGCAGCAGTGGCACAGGGTCGAACGTCTCAACGGAGATGTCTCGCGCGCGCCCGTACAGGTCGAAACTGAATGGCACCGCCGATACCAGCGACGTGGTCTTGAGCATCGAGATGACCTCGTTGCCGGTCGGCGGGATGATGATGCGCATCGACTGCGGGAGCACAACTCGGCGCATGGTCTGGATCCACGACATCCCGAGAGCCGTGGCCGCCTCCTCCTGGCCTTTATCGACCGAGAGGATGCCGGCGCGCACGATTTCGGCCATATACGCCGCTTCATTGAGGGCCAGGCCGATGACGGCGAGCCAGAAGACGTCGACGAATCCTTTGGATTCGATCGACACCCAGGGTTGTGTGAACGGTACGCCGATGTCGATGGTCTTGTAGATGGTCGTGACCAAACCCCACAGCGCAAGCTGAACGTAGACGGGTGTGCCCCGGAAAATCCAGACATAGAGCCAGGCAACGCCTTTCACCACCGGATTGTCGGAGAGCCGCATGACGGCGAGGGTGACACCCAGAATGATCGCACCGACCATCGAGTAGATGGTGAGCAGGAGCGTGAACCCTGCGGCTTGGGAGATGCGTCGGTCAAACACGTACTTGCCGAACGTGTCCCACCCGAACGCTTCGCGCTGGGACGCGTCAATGAGGAACAGGACCAGTAGGGCGATCAGGATGATCGCAAAGGCAATTCGACCCGGATGCTTTAACCGGATTGCCTTGATGGGCTCGGCGCGTTCCGCCGCGCTCGGCGGCACGGTGTTCCGTGCCGCCGAGCGTCCAGCATCTGGCGAACTCACTGAGTTATCCGTTTGCCGCAGCGTTTATCGTGATCGTGCTGATGCCGCCGCTGGCTACACCCCACTTGTCGAGGATGGCCTGGTAGCTGCCATCGTCAACCATGGACTGCAGCGCCGCCTGAATCGCCTGCGCGAGCGGCGATCCCTTGGCGACGGCGATGCCATACGGGGCCGAATCGAACGCGTCGCCTGCCGGCTCGATCTTGTCCTTGAGCTTGGAAATGGCGTAGAGGGTGATCGGGGAGTCGGCGCTCATCGCGTCGGCGCGGCCGTCAGAAACGGCGACGGTAGCGTCATCCTGCTTGTCGAACTTGAGAATGTTGATGGCAGCCTTGCCAGCGTCCGTGCACTTCTTCGATGCTGCTGGCAGCTCGTCGGTCTCCTCGTACGTGGTGGCCTGAACGGACACGGTCAGACCGCACGCGTTCGCCGGGTCCACGTTCTTACCGATGGGCTGTGCCCACTGGATGCCCGCCGTGTAGTAGTTCACGAAGTCGACTGACTGTTCGCGCTCAACATTGTCGGTGAACGAGGAAACGCCCACGTCGTAGGTGCCGCCCTTGATGCTCGGAATGATCTTGTCGAATCCTGAAATCTGGTAGTCAGCGGTCAGGCCCAGTTTTGCCACCATCGCGTTGGCGAGGTCAACATCCCACCCGATCGGGTTTCCGGCGTCGTCCTTGTACTCATTGGGGGCGTAGGTGGGGTCGATTCCGATGATCAACTTGCCCGCCGATTTGATGTTGTCGGGGAGGAGCGCGACCGCCGCCGCGTCAACGCCTACGGCCGGGGTTTCGCCCCCGCCGCCCGGGGTGGAGGGGGTGCTGTTGTCCACGCATCCGGTGAGCATGAGTGCTGCCACAGCGATAATTGCCGGCAGCGCGTACTTAGTGCGCATTGTGTTTCCTTTTCTTCTCTTGGTGAAGGTTGCGACCGGTGCGAAGAAACGGTGGAAACTTACTTGTTGCGCGCCCCATCGACACGCCGGCATCGGTAGCCTACTCCTCGATAACGTGAAGGATCCGTTGCGTCTGCACCAATCGGCTGTCGAAAACCGCCGTATGTGACGAAAACTGGCGTGCTAGTCCGACTTCTTGTCAGACACCGATTTCGCGTTGGCCTCGTAAGAGGTGTTCGTCGACTCGAAGAAGTTCACCAGCTCGTAGGTGTCGTTCGCCGTCGCCATCCACTTGGCCGGGTTCGACACTTTGTACTCTGGGTCGAAGCCGAGTTCCTCGAGGCGCCGGTCGGCGAGGTACTTCACGTACTGGTTGATGTAGGTGGCGTTCAGTCCGAGGATGCCGGTGGGAAGCAGCGCACGGTTGTACTCCTCCTCCATCTCCACGGCATCCAGGATCATCTGTTTGATCTCGGCGGCGAACTCCGGCGTCTGCAGTTCGGGGTTCTCCTCCAGCACGGTGAGGATCAGGTTGATGCCGAACTTGAGGTGAAGCGACTCGTCGCGGATGACCCAGTCCATGAGCGAACCGAAGTTGCGCAGCAGGTTTCGTTGCCGGAAACTCAGGGCAACCATGAAGCCCGAGTAGAACCAGATGCCCTCGAGGATGATGTTGTACGCGACCAGGTTGCGAACGAAATCCTGCTTGCCCTCGACCGTCGTGATGTCGAGTGTCTCCTCGGTCATCCGCTTGATGAATTTGACCTGGAACTCTTCCTTGCGCGCCATCGATGGCACACTGACGTGCGAGTTGTAGGCGGCCTCGCGGTCGATCGGGAACGTCTCGAGCACGTACTCGAAACTCATGCAGTGGTTTGCCTCCTCCCACATTTGCTTCGCGAGGTAGAGGTGGCACTCCGCGGCGTTGATGTAGGGGTAGACGCCGAACGCGAGCGCCTTGTTCACGAGCAACTCGTTCGGATTGAAGTAGCTCATGAGGAACGTGATCGCGTGGCGTTCCTCATCCGTCATCTTCTTGAAGTCGGCGATGTCCTGATCGAGCTGGATCTCGTTGGGGAACCAGGTGTTCGCAACCGCCTGGTCGTAAAGGTCCATGGCCCACTGATACTTGACCGGCTTGAGCAGCAGGCCTTCCTGCACGCCCGTACCGAGAATCCCTGACATGTGTATTGCTTCTCTCTTATTCGTTTATCACTACTGGCAGCTGTCGCACTGCAGCTCGTCCATGGGGTCTTCTGGTACGAAGAATTCGTCTTCCATTTCTACTCACCGTCCTTTGCGGACAGTCCGGCGAATCCGAAGCCCTTGCGCGGTGCCGAAGGAGCTGGTGTCGATGCAGCAGTCGTGGCCGGCGAGCTCGCCGCACCGAAGCCGCGCTTCTCCCCCGTGTTGATGTCCTCCGACTTGTTCACCTTCACGGTGGACTGCTCTGCCTGGTGACGCGGCTTCATGTGCAGGTAGTACGTCGTCTTCACGCCGCGCTCCCATGCGCCGTAATAGATGTCCATCATCTCGCCGAGGTCACGGGTCTCGAGGTACATGTTGCGGCTGATGGCCTGATCGATCCACTTCTGCGCTCGGGCAGCGACTTCCAGGAACGCGTACGGCGAAAGTTGGAAGCTCGTCTTGTACACCTCTTTGAGGTGGTCGGGGATCGCGTCGATGATTTGCACATCGCCCTGACTGCGCAGGATGGACTCGCGAACGGTGCCCCAGAGGCCCAGACCCTGAAGGTCTTTGACGAGGTTTCGGTTCACCTCAAGGAACTTTCCGCTGGAGGTGGAGCGGCTGAAGATCTGGGTGAACTGCGGGTCCAGCCCTGGGGTCGTGCCAGCCACCAAACCGATGGATGCTGTCGGCGCGATCGCCATGAGCGTTGCGTTGCGCATTCCGCCCTTGACCTTCACGCGCATGGCATCCCAGTCGAGCCGAGACTTGCGGTTCACCGTGATCGGCACTCCGCGGTCCTCTTCGGTCTTCGCAATGCTGTCGAGAGGCACCATGCCCTTCGACCATCCGGAACCTTCAAAGTTCGGATACGCGCCACGCTCTTTCGCGAGCTCCGCTGACTCATCAATCGCCGCGTACGAGACGTGCTCCATGATTTCGTCGATCAGGTCGTAGGAGTCTTCGCTCTCATAGCTGAAGCCCAACCGCTCAACGACATCCGTGAAGCCCATGACGCCAAGGCCGACCGCGCGGTTTTGCTGGTTCGAGAAGTCAGCCTCAGGGACGCTCGACTTCGTGATGTCGATCAGGTTGTCGAGCTGGCGCACGGCAATGCGGGCGCTCTCTTCGATCTTCGCGAAGTCGATAGTGGGGCGCACGCCAACTTCAGCAGATTCGAGCAAGTGCTGCGAAAGGTTGATCGAGGCCAGGTTGCAGACGGACACGTTGTCTTCGTCCTGGGGAAGCGTGATCTCCGTGCACAGGTTGGAGAGGTGAATCGTCCCGGTGTTGTTGTTCAGGGCACGGTTGTTGATCGTGTCCTTCCAGGTCAGCCACGGGTGGCTGGACGCCGACAACGAAATGAGGATCGCCTTGAACTGCTCCCGCGCCGTCGTCTTCTTGAACATGTGCATGTTGCCGGCTTCGGCCTCAGCCGCGTAGTGGGCATAGCGCTCAGAGAACGCCTTGCCATACAGCTCGTTGAGGTCGGTCACCTCCAGCGGGTCAAACAGGTACCACGGCTCGTCGTTCTGGACGCGCTTCATAAACTCGTCGCTGATCCACACTGCAGTGTTCGCGGTGCGGGTACGACGGTATGGGTCGCCGGAGTTCTGGCGAAGGTCCAGGAACTCCGGGAAGTCCATGTGCCAGTTCTCCATGTAGAAGCACAGCGCGCCGAACTTCTTACCTCCGCGGCTCACCGCGCGCAACACAGAGTCGATCGTGTGCATGAACGGGATCGGCCCGGTGGACGTGGTGTTGTTCGATCGGATGGGCGAGCCCTGAGCACGCAACTTCGTGACGGAAAGCCCGATGCCTCCGGTGCCCTTGGTCAGCCACATGACATCGCGCGTCGTCTTGGCGATGTGCTCCATGTCATCCTGCATTTCCATGACGAAGCAGTTTGCGAGCTGCGGATAGCTCGTGCCAGCGTTGACGAGGGTGGAGCCAGCCGCGAGGTATTCGAGCTTCGACATCTTCTCGTAGAAGCGGATGGCCTGAGCGTTCGGGTCTGCCTCGTTGAGGGAGAGGCCCATCGCGATGCGCATCCAAAAGTACTGGGGAACCTCGAGCGAGTCGCCGTTGCGACCCTTGATGCCGTAGCGGTTGTTGAGCGTGACTACGCCGATGTATTTGAGCAGGTCATCGTGGTCGGGCTCGAGGGTGCTTGCCAGTAGGTCAAGATCGAACAGCTGGACGAGCCGCTCGTCGAGGAGTCCCTCTTCCACACCGCGGCGGATGTTCGCGGCGAAGTGCTCGACGTGCAGAGCGCGAAGCTCCTCGTCGGTCTCGTAGTCGCCGAGTACACGCTTGTAAATCGTCTTCAGCAGAAGTCGGGCTGCGACGGTGTCAAACTCGGGGTCATCTTTCACGTTCTGCAGTGCGACCTGAATAACGGCCTCATCAAGCTGCTGGGTGGTGATGCCGTCGAACAGTGTCAACTCAAGCTCACTGGCAATCTGCGTCACCCAGGTGATGTTCTCGTCGAGACCCTCACTGGCCTTCTCGATCGCCAAGTTGATCTTGTTGGCGTCGTACGGCTCGCGCTGCCCATTGCGCTTGACGACTGTGATGGCCATTGTCACTTCTCCCACATTCTTGACGGACCCGCTCCGACCGGCGGCTCACTCTCCCCTGACGAGCCCTGATCGGGCCCGAATACAACACTGAACCTCGAACTTTTCGGTCGAAATCTTGCCTTCGGGCCGGTTTGCTCCTGCGCAGTCCCACCACTATATAGCGGGTCTTCTGCAATCGGCTAACCCAATATGTAGTGGGCGTGTCATCCACAAATGTGCATAACTTCGGCGAGTTTTGCACAGGCTGTGAGGCAATTTTCGCGGCCACCACTGACATTGGTGCCTGACCTCGCGCCAGTAGACTTGAGTCCTTGTGAAAAGCTATCTGGACCTCCTCAAAATGCGCGGAGTTGCGCGACTGATGGGGTCGCAATTGGTAGCCAGATTTCCTGGTGGGATGCTGTCCCTCGCGTTCCTCATTCACATTGAACAAATTCACCACTCCTACGGAGCGGCCGGGCTCGTGCTCGCGGCGACGAGCGTCGGCCAGGCCGTCGCCGGGCCACTCACCAGCAGGTGGATGGGCGTGTGGGGGATGCGCCGCGTGCTCGTGCTCACCCTCATCGTGTGCTCCATCTCCGTCAGCGCTATCGCGTTCGCGCCCAAGCTCCCCGTCATCGTCTACATGGCCATCGGGCTGGTCGCCGGATTGAGCAACCCGCCCATCCAGCCCGCCGTGCGGACGATCTACCCGAAGATGGTCAACAGCAACCAGCTCACGCCTTTGTACTCGTTGGATGCTTCGGCTCAGGAAATCATCTGGATCGCCGGACCGGTCATCGCCACCCTCGTCGCCACGCAAATCAGCCCAGTACTGGCCATCGCCGTGGCCGTCGTGTTCATGGTCGGCGGCGGTCTCTGGTTCATTTCGTCCCCGGAGGTTGGTCAGGTCAGAATCCCGCGGTCGCGGCGCAAGCTGGGGGCAGTGCTCACTCGACCACCAGTGCTGCTCGCAACCGCGACCGGCTTCCTGCTGATCGGCGGTGCGGCCTCCGTTGAAGCCGGCGTCGTCGCGACGTTCGGGGAGGGTCGACCGGAATCCGGAATCGTGCTGGCAATCTTTGCCCTCGGGTCACTGATCGGAGGGCTGGCGTTCGGGCACCGGCCGATCGGACCGTGGGCGCTCGCCTTTCGGCTCTTCGGCGTGTTCATCGGGATTGCGCTTGCCGCAGCGTTCCTGGATTTCTGGTGGCTCGCGGCGACGCTTGCCATTGCTGGCCTGGGGATCGCGCCGGCGCTTGCGGTGATGTTCACGATCGTTTCGGCGAGCGTAAAGTTCAGCGAAACCGCTGAGGCCTACGGTTGGGTCGGTACCGGCCAGCTCATCGGCGCGGCGCTCGGATCAGCCATGGCAGGATTCATGATCGATGCGTTCGACGCTCACGGCGCATTCTGGGTCGCCGCGATCCTGACCTTCCTTAGTTTCCTTGTGGCCATGTTGTTCCGCGGCGCTCACCCCGACTTGCGCGGACGAGACTCGAGCCCGATCCCGGACACCGAGCCCATCCAGACCCTGCGGCCGTAGGCGACACGCTCGACTCAGCCACGCGTGCCACTGGCACTCCCGACCATGCTGCCGTTTGTGACTCATGCGGCCGAACGTTCGGCGCCATCAGCCACAAGCGCCCGCACAGTCGCCGTCCCATGACCGGGATTCCTCTCCTCCCCGTACCCGCAGTCGACCACTGAACCCCGGGTTCCGGAAATATCGGGAATCACGAGTTGGTTGCACGCCACGCTGTCCGGATGACCGACGCGACAGTTGTCCATCGCAATCAAGCCTCCTGGCGGGAACAGTTCACTGTCGTTCAGGAGTTCACCGGCGCCGCTGAACGAAGTGCGTTCTATCGGAGCGCGCGCAACGGTGATTTCGTCGCGGTGATGCGGGGCGTGTACCTGCCCACTGAGCTCTGGACGACGATGGACCGCCACGCTCGGTATCGAACTCTCATCAGGGCTGTCGCTGTCCGCAATCACGATGCACTCTTTTCGCACCACTCAGCGGCGGCGTTGTGGCACCTGCCGTGCGTGGGAGATTGGCCTCAGCGGGTCCACATTGCGGGTCTCCACTCAACTGGCGGTCGCTCGACGGCCGCGCTCCTTCGTCACACGACTGGGCTGCCGGAGAGCCGTGAAGACATTGACGGGCTACAGGTCACCCCGCTTTCGCGGACGGTGGTCGACGTGGCGACCGTAGCGACCTTTGAACAGTCTGTTTCCTTCGCGGATGCCGCCCTCCGCCGGACAGATCATCCGTTGCCCGGGATGCCGCGCACGTTCGTCACCCGCGAGGATCTACTCGCCGAGTTGCAGCGGATTTCGCCGACTCACGGTGCTACCAAGGCACGAACGGCGATCGAATTTGCGAATGGACTCGCCGATCGGCCAGGAGAGTCGTTGAGCCGGGTCAGCATGAGGAGAGGTGGACTTCCCGCACCGCAGCTTCAAGTGAAGTTAGTCGGAGCCAGTGGTCGAGTCTGGACCGTCGACTTCTGGTGGCCGGACTCGAACTTGATCGGAGAGTTCGATGGCCGATGGAAATACACCGAACCCGAGTTTCGGCACGGGCGCACGGCCGAACAGGTTCTCCTCGATGAAAAGAATCGGGAGGATGATCTGCGCGCCGCACGCCACGGCTTCGTTCGCTGGGACTGGTCCGTCGCAGTCTCCCCCGCGCGATTGCGAGACCGACTTCGCGGTGCTGGCCTCCGGTGATGACTTCCCCGGCCGTTGCGTCATAGATCGCCGCGTTCCCCGCATGTTGCGTATCTCGAAGGAGACCATGACGGGGTTTGTTGCTGGGGAGGGCGAACGTTCGCCATCCTGAGGCACAAACGCACTCACGGTCGCGGCAACGAGGAGATCGTTACTCCACAATCGACGGGTCGGTGGGGCCCGGCCCCTGGTCGGATGCTGTGCCGGCTGCGCCCGACATTGCCGCCTCATCGCCGTTGTCGACGTCCTCCGGGTTCGGCAAAGTGACGAGAAAACGGAACCAGATGATGCCCGCCGCCGCGGACAGTCCGCCACCGACAATGAATGGCAACGCGAGGTCGATTCGCCCGATGAGCCCACCGATTATCGACCCGACCGGCATGCTTCCCCACAGGAGCGTCCGCCAGGTGCCGTGGACACGCCCCAGCAGCCTTCCGGGAATGATGCTCTGGCGCAGCGACATGATGAGGATGTTCCATACGGTGATCGCGCCGGCGACGATCACCCAGCCGATGGCGGCCGCCCACAGCGTGGGAACCGCCCCAACGAAGACCACACCGAGTCCGGCGATGACGTTGACCACGGCTACCGTGAGCCCGGTGCCCCACCGCGACTTCAGACGAGCCGCAAGAAAGGACGCTCCAATTCCTCCGGCGGCTCCGGTGAGCATGAACACACCGAAGAGCGGCTCAGGCAACTCCAGACGGTCGACGAGGTAGAGCACGAAACTTGCGGTGGCGATGGAGATGCACATCCCGCTGAACGTACTGAGGAACCAGAGCGTCTTGAGCTGCTTGTTCGCGCGGATGAAACGCAGGCCGTCCATAAACTGCCGATACCAGGCGACATCTGCCCCCTGCCCGGCGGCAGCGTGCGCCGCGGCGAATTGCCGCCCCGACGCAATCTTCGGCAGCAGAATGGCGAGCACCACAGCGACGGCGTACACGGCGGCATTCGCCCCGAGCGGGATGAGAACGGACACACCGAACAGCAGCGAGGTGATCGGTCCGGACACGAAATTCTGGATGACCTGCTCGCCGGCCTCGATGAGCGAGTTTGCCCGCGGCAGCTGGGCCTTCGCGAGGATACTTGGCGCGACGGCCCTGATCGCCCCGTCATACACCGTTTCGAACATCCCGTAGATGAAGATGATGACGTACAACCACCAAATGGTGAGGCTTCCCGTCGCCGTGATCACAAACAGCGCCACGGCCAGGAGGGTCCGCACACCGTTCGCGAGCGCGAGGGCAGCACGGCGATCAATTCGGTCGATGAGGATGCCTGCCGGGATGGCAAAGAACAGCCAGGGCAGCATCGCGAGCGCGGCGATTCCGGAGATGAGCAAGGGGTCCAGCGTGACTTGCACAGCCAGAAGGGGAATTGCCGTCCGGGCGATTCCATCGCCGAGGCTGCTGGAGATATTGGCGGTAAAAAGATTCGCAAACGCTGGGCCGAGACTTTTCTTCTGGCTCGCCTTCGGCGCCACACTATTCGCTTCGCTACTCACCGGCGTCACCTAGCCCCGTCAATCAACTCACGCTATATCGCGTTGTGATAGTCAAGATATATCGTGTCTACCCCCAGCGCAAGGGAGAACCAGTTATCCAATCGCCGTGTCGACGACACGAGCCAGGCGCTGCCGGATGATGTGGTCGTTCGCGTCCACCTTGTGCATTGTCACGTTGCGAAGCTGTCCCACAATGCGCAGACCGCCCGGCGTGAGGAACGGATCCAATGCGCCATAAATCACTTCGATCGGCACCGTCACTGCTGCCAAATCACTAATCGTCGTCTGCGACTCGATCAGATTCTCGAGGGAAAGCACGAACGGCGTCCAATTGCTCTCCGACACATCGAGCACGTTCTTGATGGGCGAGAGCTTGGCGAGCATCGCCGCATTCCGAATCGTGAATTGCTTGTTCGCCCTCAAATACTCGTAGGCGCGCAGATAAAGGTCCATCGCGGCCCGATCGAGGGGATCCCCGATGGCGGAGGGGGCGACATAGACCGGCGGGCTCACCAGCACCAGCTTGGAGAGTTGCTTCGGATGCGTGGCGGCATATCGCGCGGAGATCAGACTCCCCATCGAATGCCCGACAAGAATGAACTTTCCCTTGAGGTGCAGCGAGTCGATCGTGCGGGACAGAGCGGCTACGTGTTCCTCGAGCGTGTACTGGGCATCCGCAGGCGCCGGCGATTCGCCGAAACCGAGAAGGTCAATGGAAATGGCCCTGTGGCGGGCAACCAGCCGCGGGACAAGGAGCTCAAACGTCACCGACGAGGAGGCGATGCCGTGAACAAGCACGACGGCCGGCCCCGCGCCTTCATCGCCCGCGATATGCAGCAGCGGCGGACGCTTCCGTCGAAAACGATCCCAAAAACCCATGCCTTCAGTATTGCCTACGGCCCGAGCAAGCCTGGTCTGACGAGCTAGTCGCCCAAAACGTTGGGTAGTGCCAGCAACGACTCTCTGGATATGGTGTGGCCATGAGGCGAATCATGGTCACCACAGTCCTGGCAGTATCGGCAATCCTGCTTTCCGGATGCTCGCTCGCGGGGGGATCATCCAGCGAGTCAGCCGCGGATGCCCCGGCAGCCCAACCGCAGTATGAGGCGGGTGACTCGTCCGGTGGATTTGTCGACTCGGGAAATCGGGACGCCGCCACCGACGTCGTCAGCGGACCGCAGATTATCACCACGGTCCAGCTCACCGTCACTGTTGACCACCCCATCGACGCGGCCGACGATGCAGCGAAAATAGCCGACCAATTTGGCGGCACCGTCGCCGACCGAAGCGAGCAGGATGCCACGGATCGAGTAGCGGGAAGTGCGCAGCTCACGCTGCGGATCCCCTCCGCGAAGCTCACCCAGGCGCTCGACGCCATCAAAGCCCTGGGCATCGCCAGAAACACGTCCATCAACTCGACCGATGTGACAAGCCAGTCCGAGGACCTGGGCGCGCGCATCACTGCCCTGCAGACATCCGTCGATCGGTTGCTGGCGCTCCTCTCCAAAGCAAGTTCAACCGACAATCTGCTCGCGATTGAGAACGCACTCTCTCAGCGCCAGGCCGACCTGGAGAGTCTGCAGTCGCAGAAGAGGTACCTCGATGATCAGGTGCAGCTGTCCACAGTGAACCTGTACCTCATCTCGGAGAAAGACACCCCTGCCGAAACACCGGACACGTTCTGGACCGGCCTCATTGCAGGATGGGGCGCGTTCATCGGGTTCTGGTCAGCCGTGCTTGTGGCGATCGGCGTCCTGGCTCCGTGGCTCATCGCCGGCGGCATTATCGCCGCGGTCGTGGTGACCTGGGTGAAGCTTGCCGGGCGCCGTCACGCCGAGAAGTCGGACGGCTAGCTGGTCCAATCGGGACGTGACGGTGCCGATCGGCCGATCGCATCGTAGGGGCTGACCGCTTTCGCAGGGTCAGCCTCTCCCGCAAGTTCACGCAGGCGTCCAATGGTGTCGCGCGCCTCATCAACGACGGTGAGCAACGCGGGCACCAACGCCAGCAGGCGTCCAATGCGCTCCTCATCGCTGGATCCGTCACCGTCGTAGATGATGCCCATGGCGTTGTCCCGCAGCACAGCAGCTCGGTCGAACAGCTCTTCAGAGGTGTCTGCGCGGGCGAGAGTCGTGGAGGCGAGCAGTTCGATCTCGCGACCCAGACTGGCGAGCGGGCTGTCGGCATCCGGTTCGTGGGTCACCCTAACGATTATGCGCGATCGGACTGAGGGTCGCCGTGGGACACGTCGGTAAACAACGTCCGAGCCCAGGTTTCGCAGCCGGGTTGACCTCGGCTCATCCTGCACCTCCCCGGCAATTCCCACGCTCATGTGTCAGGCTTTCGAGCATGAACCGGAAGCTATTGATCATTCTCGTGACCATTGCCGTGCTCATCATCGCCTCGGTGGCGGGCTACGCGCTCACCCGGCCGCAAACCAGCGCGAGTACTGGGTCCCCGTCAACGCCGAATTCTTCGGAGTCGAACTCGTCAGGGTCCGGCTCGAGCGGAACTGCCGACTCCTCGCGCTACGTCGACTACTCGCCGAGCGCTATCGCTGACGCTTCAGGCACGAGGCTCCTGTTCTTCCACGCCACGTGGTGCCCCTCCTGCCGGCAAATTGAGTCGGAAATCATTGAGCAGGGCGTCCCGGAGGGCGTCACGATCATCAAGGTCGACTACGACAGCAATCAGGACCTGCGCCAAAAGTACGGCGTCACCGTTCAAACCACGTTCGTGTCCGTCGACGCCTCCGGCGAGGAAATCGCCTCGTTCGTTCCCTATGGCGGCGACCTCAGCCTGAACTCCGTACTCGACAAGCTCACCTAAGCCGCCGTGCTCAGCCTCCTGCTGCTGTCCTTCGTCGCGGGCATCCTCACGGTTGCCGCACCGTGCGTGTTGCCGCTGCTTCCGGTGATCGTCGGCGGATCCATCGTCCGGTCGGATGCCGACGACGCTCGCCCGAACCGGCAATGGCTTCGGCCGCTGGTCATCGCGCTCAGCCTGGCCGGCTCCGTCATCCTGTTCACGCTGTTGTTGAAGGCGACGACCGCGCTCCTGGGTGTGCCGCAATTCGTCTGGCAGCTCATCGCCGGCGGGATCGTGTTTCTCTTCGGCCTCACGATGCTGTTCCCGCAGCTGTGGGAACGCGTCATGACGGCGACGGGACTGCAAAACCGGGCCAACCGGGCGATGGACCGCTCGTATCGGCGGGGTGGCGTGGGCGGCGACATTCTGCTCGGTGCTGCCCTCGGGCCAACGTTCAGCAGTTGCTCGCCCACCTACGCACTCATTCTGGCCGCGGTGTTGCCGGTGTCCTTCGCTGAAGGGCTCCTGTACATCGTCGTGTACGCGCTCGGCCTCGCCCTCACGCTCTTGCTGGTTGGACTGCTCGGCCAGGCGTTCGCGCGCAAGCTCGGGTGGCTCACGAACCCGTCTGGCTGGCTACGGAAGACCATCGGCATCCTGCTCGTCCTCGTCGGGCTCGCCGTCATTCTCGGCCTCGACAAGCAACTCCAGACCTTCGTGCTTGAGTCAGGTTGGTACGATCCGATCGCGCAGTTCGAGCAATCCATCACGGGCTAGCGAGCAGCGGACTATGGACGGCGCGCCCTAGGCTTTTGCGGGGAAAGAAATCAGCGGCGCACGTCGCAGTGCCGAGACTCCCGCGTGGAGTGCAGCGACCGGCACGACCAGCCCGGAAGCGAGAATCGTGCCGAGCTCGTAGCTCACGCTGCTGTCCGGGTGCGGATTGCCTTTCCACCGGGCACGGAGTGAACTCAACGGGATGCCGAGGGCGTTGCCCATCATGATCATCCTGGTGGCACCAAGCACGCCCAGCGCTGTTTCCAGTCCGTAGATTTGCACGAGACGATCCCAGGAATCCTGGTCTGGATGAGCCCGAGTGTCTGCGTAGTGCTGGGCAAAGCCGATTGCCGCAAGTTCGTCATCCGGCACGCCCGCTGAGGCCCCACCAAGAAGTTGACGAACTTCCCCGGAACTGATTCCCACATCGAGCGCGAGCTTGGTGTGCCCATAGGCACACACGGCGCAGCCATTGACCTCCGTCACGGCCAGCATGATGCGAGAAGCCCACTGTTTGCCCTGAGCCTTGCGAAACGTTCTGAAGTGTCCCATCGTGAGCATGGCGTCGTGGGTGATCTGGTAGATCTCGCGCAGCGAGAAGCGCCTCGTGGCGCGAATGGACCACAGGTTGAACGGTTCAATCCGATCTTCCGTCGTCATGTTCACTCCACGTTTCTGTCCCTCGCATGGGACCTCTTTGCTACCAGTCTATACCCTAGGGGGTATCAACTTTTCTGAGAGTAGTGCTTGTTGGTATCGTGACGGGATGCCGTCGTGGATGTGCGCAGCGTGCGCCGTGGAGTACCCGGATTCTGCCCAGCCGCCGAGTCGTTGCCCTATTTGCGACGACGAACGACAGTACGTCCCCCCGTCCGGTCAGGAGTGGCTGTCGCTGGAGCAACTGGCCGCGGACGGCTACCGAGTTAAGCACCACGAGGTCGAGCCAGGTCTTCACGCCCTGTGGGCAGACCCCAAGGTCGGGATCGGCCAGCACGGCCACCTTGTACAGACCGACGCAGGGAACGTCCTCTGGGATCCCCCAGGGTTCCTCGATGACGATGCGGTGACGTGGATTCGCGGCCTGGGCGGCGTCGCGGCGATCGTCGCGAGCCACCCGCACATGTTCGGCGCGCAAGTGTCCTGGTCGCGGGCGCTCGACAATGCGCCGGTACTCGTTGCCGAGGCCGACCGCGAATGGGTGCAACGGGAGGACGCCGTCATCCGCAGCTGGAGTGATGACGTCGAACCCGTCCCCGGCGTCACACTGCGAATCGTAGGCGGGCACTTTCCGGGAAGTGCCGTGCTGCATTTCCCTGGCGCGGATGGGCGAGGGGTCCTGCTGTCCGGCGACACGATTTTCCCGGGCCCGAGTGAACGCTGGGTAACCTTCCTGCGCAGCTATCCGAACAGCGTTCCGCTCTCCGCTGCCGTCGTCGAGCGAGTCGTCAACTCGGTGAACGACTTCGCCTACGACCGCATGTATGGAAACTTTGGCCAGCCCATTAGATCGGATGCGCGGGAAGCTGTTCGCCGCTCAGCCGACCGCTACGTCGCCTGGGTCCGCGGCGACTTCGACCAGCTCACCTGAGTAATCCCAGCGAAGCAGCGCGGTTGACGGACGACGACCTTAAGCTTGTATTCAGGTGCGACCCACGAGGAGGTTCCCCGTGCCCGAGGAGACAGTGAAGGCGCTACTGGCCGAGCTGGCCGAGCTGGAGGACCCGCGAGCGCGCCAGGTGAATGAGAATCACGGCGACGATCACGGGGTGAATCTCGGCTCGCTTCGCACCATTGCCAAGCGGCTGAAGACCCAGCACGAGCTTTCCCGCGAACTGTGGGCCACGGGCAACACCCCCGCACGATTGTTGTCGCTGCTCGTGTGTCGCCCCAAGTCGTTAACTGCCGACGAGCTGGACGCGATGCTGCGAGAGGCGCGCATTCCCAAGGTTCACGACTGGCTCGTCAATTACGTCGTGAAGAAGAGCAACCACGTTGAGGAACTCCGCGTCGCGTGGTTCGACGACCCGGACCCTGTGGTGGCGAGCGCCGGCTGGGCGCTTACCACCGACCGGATAGGCAAGCGCGAAGAAGGCCTCGACCCCGTCGGGCTGCTCGACCTCATCGAATCCGACATGAAGGATGCACCGGATCGACTTCAGTGGGCAATGAACACCTGTCTGGCTCACCTCGGGATTGAGCACCCTGAATTGCGCGCCAGAGCGATCGATATCGGTGAGCGGCTTGAGGTGCTGAAGGACTACCCGACGCCGCCGAACTGCACCTCACCGTTCGCCCCGATTTGGATCGCCGAAATGGTGTCTCGGCGAGCCCAGTAGCTCGAGGTAAGTGGTTACTAGCCCTGGTTGTGGTTCCGCCGACGGATCACCTTCGGCGCGCGCCCGGTGAGATACGACTTGCGCGGATTCACCAGGAATCCTTGCCGAAGCGCCTCGCGGCCGATCAGCATCCGAAAGTCCATGCGGTTTCGGTGGGTCAGGCTGGTTTCGGCCGTCACAGTGCGGTCGCCAATTTCGATGTCGAGCAAGATGACGATGCGGTCCTCGCTGTGACCGGACGAACTGCGCACAGCACGCCGGTCATGAATCGCACACTCCACCTCGACGATGTCCTCCATGGAGCGCTGCCACGGCCGCACTTTGAACCGCACGCGTTCGCCGTCGTCGATCTCCTGAATGTCGAAGGCGTGCAGCGCTGAACTGCGCGCGCCCGTGTCCACTTTCGCTTTAATCCACGGCACCTGGATGCCCGGAAGGCTCACCCATTCGCGCCATCCGACGATGGTGCTTGAATGGGGTTCTTCACTCACTCGACCATCTTGGCAGGGGTACCCCGTGAAATTGGCAATTCTTTCGAGAGCGCCGCAGGCATATTCGACGCAGCGACTGCGTGCGGCGGCCGTTCAGCGCGGCCACAACGTGAAAGTGTTGAACACCCTCCGCTTCGCGATTGACCTCACCGGGTCGGAGCCTGACCTCCAGTACCGCGGAAAGCTACTCTCTGACTACGACGCCGTCCTGCCGCGCATCGGCAATTCGATCACCTACTTCGGCACGGCCGTGGTGCGGCAATTCGAGCAAATGGATGTCTACACGCCGAACACGGCAAACGGGATCACAAACTCTCGCGACAAGTTGAGGGCCACCCAGATCCTGTCCCGGCACAACATCGGGATGCCGGCGACGACGTTCGTGCACAATCGGGCGGATGTCCGCGAGGCGATAAAGCGCGTCGGCGGTGCCCCCGTCGTGATCAAACTACTGGAGGGCACTCAGGGCATCGGCGTGATCTTGGCCCCCGATGAGAAGACCGCCGAAGCAATCATCGAAACCCTGCACTCGACGAAACAGAACGTGCTCATCCAGAGCTTCATTTCGGAAAGCAGGGGCAAGGACATCCGCGCCCTCGTCGTCGGCGATCGGGTGGTTGCCGCCATGCGCAGGGTTGCCGTGGGCGATGAGTTCCGGTCGAACGTGCACCGCGGCGGAACGGTCGAGCCGGTGGAACTCACGTCGGATTACGAGCAGGCTGCTGTTCGGTCGGCCCAGATCATGGGCCTCCGTGTCGCCGGTGTGGACATGCTGGAGGGCAAGGACGGACCCCTCGTGATGGAGGTTAACTCCTCGCCGGGGCTGGAGGGCATCGAACGCGCGACCGGGCTGGATGTCGCCGGGGCGATTATCGACTACGTCGGCAACCAGGTGGCGTTCCCCGAGGTGGATGTCCGCCAGCGGCTGAGTGTCTCGACGGGCTACGGGGTTGCCGAACTGCTCGTCCACGCCGGGGCAGACCTCGTGGGCAAGACCATGCGGGAGTCCGGCCTGTGGGAGCGGGATATCACGACTTTGACCGTTCACCGAGGATCGACGGTCATCCCGAACCCGAAAAAGAATGTGGTGCTCGAAGCCGGGGACCGTCTGCTCTGTTTTGGCAAGCTTGAGGAAATGCGCTCCATGATCCCAGAGCGACGCCGGCGCCGAACGAAGGTGCGTAAGCTCCCGAAGGAGTCAATGCCCGAGTAGCCGGCGAACCGTCACCGCCTACCCGAATATTGCGATATGATGAATTCATCAAATTAGATCGCCCGCTCTACGAGGTCAAAGCGAACCTCTTCAAAGGACTCGCCCACCCCATTCGAGTGCGCATTCTTGAAGTTCTCTCCTCCGCTGACACCGTCTCAGTTGCGGAGCTCCTGGAAGACACGGGACTTGAAGCCTCACATCTGTCCCAGCACCTGTCCGTGTTGCGCCGACACAACCTCGTTGTAGCCGAGCGGCGGGCCAGTCAGGTGTTTTATCGCCTCGCCTATCCGCGGGCTGCCGAGTTGCTGACGGTGTCCCGCGCTCTCCTCGTTGAGATCCTCGAACACACCCAACAGCAGTTGGCCTCCACCGTTGACGCGCCGGAGCTAGCTGTCCCCGTTCCCCCGGAAACCTTGCGCTAAGCCATGCGAATACTCCGCTATCTGCGACCCCTCCTGCCCTCGTGGGCTGACTACCGGCTGGTGAAACACTCCTGGCGTGGGGATTTGCTCGCCGGGATCACAGTGGGCATTGTCGCGCTCCCTCTCGCCCTGGCTTTCGGTGTTAGTTCTGGTGCTGGTGCAGAAGCCGGACTCATCACGGCAATCGTTGCCGGCATCGTGGCCGCCATCTTTGGTGGCTCGAACATTCAGGTGTCCGGACCCACTGGCGCGATGGTCGTTGTGCTCGGGCCCATCGTCGCGGTCCACGGCATGGGAGCTGTCGCTCTCGTGAGCCTCATGGCTGGGGTGATTGTGCTCATCGTCGGACTGGCGAAGCTTGGCCGGGTCGTCTCCTACATCCCCTGGCCCGTCATTGAAGGTTTCACGCTCGGCATCGCGATCATTATCTTCCTGCAGCAAGTGCCCGCAGCCGTCGGGGTGAAGCCCGGGCCAAGCAGCAACGGGTTTATCGCGGCCATCCAGTCGTTCGAGGACGTGAGCTGGCCCTGGATGCTGTGGCCGCTCCTCGCCACGGCTGTCGTCGCCGGAATCATGATCGTGGCCCCGCGCATCCACAAAAAATTGCCGGGCTCGATAATCGCCATCATCATCGTCACCATCGCTGCGGCGCTCTCCGGGCTGCCGTTCGCCACCATCGGCGCACTTCCTCCTGCACTCCCCGCGCCCGCGCTTCCGGCACTTGACCTGGCGGTGTTCGAGGCGCTCATCGGGCCCGCGTTCACGGTTGCCGCCCTCGCTGCGATCGAGTCTTTGCTGTCCGCCAGAGTGGCAGCATCCATTTCCAACACGGGGCCATACGACGCGGACCGGGAGCTCGTCGGTCAGGGTCTCGCCTCGATCACCGCTGGGTTCTTCGGCGGGATGCCGGCCACCGGCGCCATCGCCCGCACCGCAGTGAACCTGCGTTCGGGTGGCCGCACCCGCCTCGCCGCGATCATCCACTCGCTGGCGCTCATTGCCGTCGTCTACCTCGCCACGGGCGTGGTCTCCCAGATTCCGCTTGCGGCACTTTCCGGAGTGTTGATGGTTACGGCGGTGCGCATGGTTTCCCTGACGACGGTTCGCGCCGTCCTCGGTTCCACAAAATCCGATGCCATCGTCTTCATTGTCACGGCCGTAATCACGATCTCGTTCGACCTCATCGTGGCGGTCGGGATCGGCATCGCTGCTGCCGCATTCTTCGCCCTCCGCCACCTGGCGCAATCCGGTGGCGTCCACCGGGAGGAGCTTCCGCTTCCCGCGCATCCGGGCGATGAGCACATCGCCCTGTTCCGACTCGACGGCGCGCTGTTCTTCGGAGCGGCGGATCGCGTACTGGAGCGGGTCACGAGCATCCGCGATGTGTCAGTCGTCATCCTGCGCATGTCACAACTTCAGGTGCTGGATGCGACGGGCGCCAAGGTGATTACCGAAATGATCCGCGGCCTGGAGCGTCGCGGAATCACGGTACTCATCAAGGGAATTCAGCCTGCCCACCTGAAGGTCGCCACGCGGGTCGGGATCATCACCTCCCTGCGGCACCAAAAGCACGTGTTCGCGGATCTCGACTCCGCCGTTGCGCACGCGCGTGACCACATTGAGCGCACGGCCGCTGCCGCTGGGAACGGTGGAACGGACTAAGCCGAGCCGCTGAGAACGTCTGGTGGTGGAGCTCTCCACTGCTAACGCAGAAAAATGGGGATCACTGTTGGAACTACCTCGAGGATCACTAGAACCTCGATCCGCGCCTGATTATGAGGGAGTCGTGGCAATCCGTCAACGCCAGCGCCGGTGGACCCCCGACGACCTGAAGCGAGTTGCCGAGCGCTACAACGCTGGGGCGACCGTGTATGAACTGGCCGCCGAGTTCGGTTGCCACCGAGCGACGATCGCCGAGCGGTTGAAGTTGGCGGGCGTCACCATGCGGCACCAGCCGACAACGATCGAGCAAGTCGACGAGATTGTTCGACTGTACGAATCGGGGCTGTCGATGGTGAAGGTCGCCGAGCGAGTCGGTGTCTCGCCGCGCACGGTGTTCAACTACCTTCGCGATCGAGGGGTTCAAACTCGCGACCCGCATGGACGGGAGAGGTAACTACCAACCTCGCTCTTCTTCCTCCTGGAGGACCGCACCGCGTCGCGCTTCCAAATGAGCAACGAGCTTGCGTGCCCATGACTTGACCTCGGCCGATTGCCCAGGCTCGGCAATCCAAGCCTGCACCTGCGAAATCTGTGAGGATATCCGCTCGGACTCGTTCCCAGACCACATGCCGCTAATGAACTGACCGACGAGGTGCGATGGGACTCGATCATCCTGCCCAAACTCCTCGATAAGAAACCGAGCCGTGGCAGAGAGTTGTTGACCGCCGGGCGTGGTCACGTTCGCAAGCACGCGGGCACGCTCGACGCTGTCGCCGACCCAGCGCTTGGCTACATCAACCGAGACCGCTTCCCCAAGCCAGTCACGAACTGAGAACGATAGGCGCCACTGTCTTTGTTCCAACCTATCCATCAGGCTCGTCCATACAGGTTCACCACCGCCCCGCACTGTTTCTTGCAGAAGTCGCGATTCCTCGGAGGATGAGTAGGCGCTCAACGCGTCGGCTTCGATCAGATCAGCCAAAAGCTCTGCGAGGACCATCGGCTCAGCACCGAGCTGACGTCGGGCCAAGTGAGCCCAGTCCCATTCCTGTTGCCCAAGCTTCGGGAACTCACGACGGCGAGGAACGAGCTCGGCAATTGCCGGGTCGAGGTCCGGGAGGGTCTCCGGCCTCTGAAATACCTGCATCGCAGCGAAATCGACTGCGGCATTGTAATCGGCCTGACTCTCGATCCGAGAGCCCCACTCACGAAGGTATCGAGCGGAGTCGGCCTGATCAGCTTCACGCATCCAACCGAACAGCACTCGAGCGGCCTCTACAACTGAAACTTCACCAATCAGATGCTCGACGCGCGCGACCGCAGCGGGTGTGCGCGGCCCTCTTACCGAGAACTGAAGCGTCAAAAGAGGCGGCAGCGACGCCGCGTCGATGAATCGATCGAAGACATCCAAACTACCTTCGTTGACTAGCCCGTGTAGGTATCCGATCAACGCCTCTGAATTGGGGTCGCGAGCCAGCGGACCAAGTAGATCCACAGCGGGTTGGAACTCGGTGCCAAGGATCCGAACTGCCCTACCCACCGCATACGCCGCTGGTATCTCGCTGCCTTGATGTAGCAGATGGTCAAGTGCAGCGAGTGGGTCGTCGGGTCGAACCTGGCGGGCAACGTCAGCAATCTCGGCGGCGAGATCATCGGTCTGCCGATCCCATGATTTTGTGCTTCCGAGAACGTTGAGTCGCTCCGTCGGAGCCTCGGCTGGTAACAACGCTTCAAACGACGCCAGTGCCGACGGACGGCCGTCCTTGACTTCAACGCGATCAAACAACGTCCGCAGACTCTGAACTTCCACTCGAGTTGTCGCTATTACGGAATCGGAGAGAGATGCGATAACACGACCGAGATGGTCCCTGTTCGCTTCGATTTCAAGAAGACCGTGAACTGATCCGACCAAAGCTTCGCGCGCAGTCTCAGCGACCTCGAGGTTTGCGTCGGAAGTGAGGTCGCCGAGGACATCAATCGCAGCGTTTCTGTACTCCCACGCTTCGCCGAATGTGGCGGGCCTGCCCCGCGGCTCCACAACAACCCCACCCTGAACTTCTCCTGAAACCGTGATTGATTCGTGCATTTCGAGCGCTCGGTCGGCACCACGAGCTGCTATCAGTCGAACTCTTGGATCATCCGAAACAGCGCTAGCTTGCAAGTAGGCCATCCGCGCCGCAGGAGGGGCGGCAGTACCGGGCAGCATTGTCCCGAAGAACTCGATCCATGTGCCCGTGGCGTTGTTGCTGTAAGACTCGTTCTCGGCGAGCGCTAGACGAAGAAGCGCGTCCGAGGCCACCACAAATGTCTTCGAATGCCAAGCAAGCTTCTCTAATGCCCAGACGAGATCGCGACGAATTCCTCGCAGATGAAGGAGCGCATCTTCGGGCGCAGCAGAGATCAGCTGGGAGAGGCGATCGGCGACTGCGGCAGGAGCGAGCACCGCGAAATGCACAAGCAGCGCAGATCGGTTCCCTTCGGTCAGCCTCTCGAGCGAGGCTATGGGGCCGCTGGCCGCCAGGATCGCTGCTACTGCTGGGCTTGAGGTGTCGAGCTCCCCGATATCTGCCGCCCGCCGGAAAAGTCGCTCCGCTAGGTCCGGTTCGAGATTAGGAAGCAAGTCAGTGACGATCTTGTGTCCGAACTCAGCCCAGCCACGAGCTGCAAGGAAGACAGCAAGCGGGTGTGGGCCAACGCCCCTATACCGCCCTTGCTTTGATAGGAATCCTTGACGTTGAAGAGTGGAGGCAGCGCCGCGAAGGTCATTCTCATTCAGACCTAACCCATCGGCGATGGTCTTGATCTCCTGAGCTACGTCACCGTCGTGTCCAAAGCGACTGAATAGCGCGAGCGCGCAACTAGCTAAAAAAAGTTGTCCGTCGGGGAGCTGCGCGGTGAAGAAGGCTCGTAGGTCATCGTCGGTGATGAGTGTGCCCGCTGAAGTAGTCCCGTTTCGAAGCAGCGCCTCTGCCAAACCGAGCGCGTACTTGATGTTTCCGGCCGCGACCTCGACAACGACCCGCTCCGCCTCCGACCAAAGCTGCGGCAAGTTCGCCCGAAGTAGCTCATGCATCGAATCGCTGCCGAACTCAGTAAGGCTAATCATCGGCGTTCGCGTTGCGCTTCCCCCAGGCTCACCGAGTGTTACAAGCCTGATTGACGAGCCAGTCGTAAGTGCCTGCGCGTAGATTTCATGCTGCTTGCGATCGCACTCATCAATGACAACGACAGCCGTCCTCCCCTGGGCCTGGAGCTGACTCAGCACTGTGACCGGGAAGCTGTCGGCCGCGAGCGAGTACACCACAATCGCTTCATAGGGCTGAGCTCTGAGCGCCTCCAGAACGAGTCGCGTCTTCCCTAACCCGCTGACGCCATCGAGATGAATGTCGATCTGCGTACCGCCGCTGATCGTCTCGCGAAGTGATTGGATCTGCGCATCGCGGTCCGGTGAGGTAACCCAGGTCGTTGTGTGGCGATTGGAACGGCTCCATTCGTCGAATGTTTGACCGATTACACCTGTGCCGCGCAGCAGTGGACTGACCGCGAGCGCCGGATACTGCTCAATCCAACCCGCAAGGCTGTCGGCAGCAATGACCTCGATCATTCCTTCAGTGACAGCGATACCGAGATCGGTGGCAGCCTCAACTAGCGCATTACGTCTCGCCGTGATCATCGCGGAAGTCCGGGATTTGCCCAGCACGAGGCGATATGTTCCGCCCGCCCGAAGAGTCTCAATCGCCCTTGTCGCCCCCGTGAGCTCGGCCTTGCACTTGGCCGGAGTCAGGTCTCCCGCCTTAAACTGCCAGGCGCTGTCCCCCTGCGGTATCCATCGAGTCGCGGTGGCGTTGCGAAGCCCGGCATCTACGCCCCCGTCACCGACATTTTCCAGGTAGGTGGTTTCGAGCGTTGTGCCGACCATTCCGTGAGCTGCTGCTTCGGTGGCAATCAGACGATTGACGAACTGCCCGAAGTTTGCGCCGCCCAATGCAGCAATCTGTGCCGGATCAACTGAGAACGGCCCGAAGTCCGGCATTTGCTATCCAGCCTCTCCGGTTGCAAACAGCTCGGCCTGCTCAAGAACGAGCTCGACCGCCTTGTCCTCTTGGTCAGGCGGATAGTCGTACTTGGCGAGCAACCGCCGTACCTTTGCGCGCATCGCGGCGCGAACGCTGTCCTTCAAGTTCCAGTCGATCGTCGCGCGGGCGCGAACAGCGGTCACGAGTTCGCGGGCGATCTTCTTCAGTACCTCGTCACCGAGGTCGAGGACGGCAGAGTCGTTGGTGACGATGGCGTCGTAGAAGGCGATCTCGTCTTCCGCAAGGCCAAGTTCTTCGTGGCGCTTGGCATCGTCGCGCATCTGCTTGGCGAGCTTGACCAGCTCGGCGATGATCTCGGCGGTCGTGAGAGATCGGTTGGTGTACTTGTTGATTGCTTCTTCGAGCTGTTCGGAGAACTTCCGCGCTTGCACGAGGTTGGTGCGCTGCACCGTGTGGATCTGGTCATTGAGCAGTCGTCGAAGGAGACCCATCTGCAGGTTCGGACGATCCTTGCCCGCGAGGGCGTCCAGGAACTCGTCTGAGAGGATGGAGAGCTCGGGAGTCTCGACTCCGGCGAGCTTGTAGATGTCGATGACTTGGTCGGCGGCGACGGCTTCGTTGACGAGCTGGCCAATCGCGGTGTCGATCTCGACTGCGCCAGAACCACCTCGACCAGAGTCCGGGTTCAAGATCTTGAGGATTGCGGCGCGCACGTCAGTGAAGAGACGAACGTCATCGCGAATCTCGGCTGCTTCCTCCGTCGCTCCGGCGAGTGCGTAAGCCTTCGCGAGTGCGAGTACTTGGTCGTTGTATCGGGTCGTTCGGTCGGGGTCGGCCATGACGAAGTCGAGCACCTTGGCGTACTGCGCCAGCCGCTCGGATGCTGAAAGGTTCGGTGATGCGTCGTAGTCGCAGCCGTGAAGCAGGCCGCGGATGACGTCGTGCTCGTATTCGGACGGCTCCTGGTTCCCGCGCAACGCATCGGCAGGCTCCCAGAGGCGCTGCTCCGGGGTCTTTGCCGGTTTCGGTTTCGCTGCTGGTCTTGCCATGTTATTGCGTCGTCTCCTCCACACTGAGGTGTGCACGTTAGTTATCCACAAAGCGTTGTCTCAGGTTATCGGCGACCGCCGACGCCGACCTGTCCCAGTTCGGGTGATTCGTTTCCGGGAGAAGCCTCGAACCGGATGCTGAATTCTGCTCTATTTACACGAATACGCAGTTGCGATCTCGGTTAACCTTCTAGGTAAAGAGCAAAATCGCATTCCGACCGCGCTTGCACAGATAGAGCACAAACTGAGCGCAACCAGTGCCCACTTTGATGTCGTCGAAAAGAATTTCCAAGCAGACCTGGGCCTCACCGAGCACTGTGGAAACGCATATAAGACCGCGCCTGATCACATCAAAAAGCTATTCAACCAAGCCCTCTTCGGACGAATCCTTGTGGCCTGCGATGACAACTCTCCAGGCGGCATCAGTATCCAAGCAGAGCTGCGTGAGCCATTCAAAACCTTGCTCAGCAGCGAGATGCGCGAGGCGGAACGAGCCTGGAGGCTAGACATCAAAACCAGCCCCGCTGACGCCAACAAATGCCATTCAGCACGAAGACGAACAGCCTTTTTCTATGTTAATAGTTTGAGTAACAAACTCTTGGTGGAGCTAAGGAGATTCGAACTCCTGACCTCTTCGATGCGAACGAAGCGCGCTACCAACTGCGCCATAGCCCCAAAATGTTGCGTTGCTACGTTATCACGCGCGGCGACGGCGAAGGATCTCGTCGAGATCAGCCGGTGCGGCGGCGGCGGGGTCAACCATGCCCATTCTCGCAAAGCGGCTCGCCGCCGGAACGTTCGTTTGCTCAACCTCAGGAGCTGAAGCAGCTGGCGCCGGACGGGCGAACCGGGCAACCTCAGGTTCAGTGTGCGCCGCCCGGAGGGATCGCTCAGCCTCGGCAGAGGCAGCGATGAGGAGCGCGGCATGGTCGGGCTGCGCGGTTTCGAGACGATCGCTGCGCGATCGCTCAACCACCAGAGAACCACGATCGCTGCGCGACAGGTACAGCGGCTTGGGCACCGGCACGGGGTTCCACCCTGTGCGACGCGACTGGCGAACGTCGACGTGGTCTGCATGATCGTGAAGCGGCACCGACACTGGTGACGCCAACGCTGCGCGCCGCAATTCAGCGCGCGCGCGTGAGACAGCCGCCGCCTGCCCCAGGAGAGCGAACGAACCAATGGCCACGATGCCGGAGGCCGTGACCAGAAGCCAGGAACCACTCGTCACGAGCGCCTGAACGCCGAACCCACCCGCCACGAGGGATCCGAGAAGAACGAACGTCGCGAGCGCGCGCGACCGGCGAAGGCGTTTCGCCGTGCGGGCGCCCCCTTCGAGACGACCACCTCGGGAGATCTCCTCAGTGAACAGGTTGTTCCGACCGCGTCGCCCAGCGGACTCCCCGGGGAACGCCATGCTCACACGACTCGAGGCCTTCTGGTGCTTGCGGAGTGCACGCTGCTGGGCGGCAACGGTGCGTGCCGTCGCTTCCACGCGAACCACGGAAGGCAGTTCTGCGCTCTCCGCCAAAATGCGCATGGTCTGCTGAAGTCGCACGGCATTCCGCTCCGTGGCGAGGTATTCGCGTCGCTTCAGCCAAGTCGGCACCAGATAGAGGAACCACAACACAGCGGCGAGCGCAACAACGACGCTCGATCCGATCCCATCGATTCCCATGGGTCAACGGTAGGGCTGGGGCGCACGAACAAAGGTCTGGCGCGCCGTCTCCCTGACGACCAGCAGCCCGGATCTACCGGAGGCTTTGCTGGGCTGCCGCCCGATCGGATGCCGGAACCACCCCAGCACCCGCAGGAACCTTGCCATCCAGCCAGCGCCGCAACACGCCTACCGGAAGTTCATCGCTGACAAGCGCGAAACAGAAGTGGTCGCGCCAGGCGCCGTTGATGTGAATGAAGTTTCGCCTGAGGCCCTCATAGCGGAAGCCGAGCTTCTCCACGACGCGAAGCGATGGCTCATTCTCCGGCCGGATGCAGATCTCCATCCGGTGCAAACCCAGTTGAAAAAGGCAGTAATCCGTGGCGAGCGCGACCGCGGTAGGCGTGACCGACTTCCCCGCGAACCGCTCGGCAACCCAATACCCGATGGTGGCCGAGGACACGCTCCCCCAGGCGATGGACGACACATTGAGCTGGCCGGCAAGCTGTCCCTCGTACTCGATGATGAACGGCAATCCCAACCCGGATCGCGCATTCCCCAGAAGGCTTCGGATGCTTCCCCGCACATCAAAACTCATTGGTCCGCGGGGGTTCGTCGCCTCCCACGTCCGAAGCCAACGGCGGTTGTCCATCAACTCGCGTTCCAGAGGTTTGGCATCCCGAACCCGGACCGCGCGAATCGTCACGGGACCTTCGCCGAGGCTAGGAATCAGCACGGGTCACTCCAAACCGTTCGCAAACTGTTTTAGCCATGGTCGAAGCTCCGGGCCCAGGTCTTCTCGTTCCACCGCCAGCTGCACGATCGCCTTAATATAGTCGAGCCGGTCGCCCGTATCGTAGCGTCGGCCTCGAAACACGACACCGTACACACCCCCGGCAAGTGACTCGTGCGTGGCGAGCTCCTGCAGGGCATCCGTCAACTGGATCTCGTTGCCCTTGCCCGGCTTCGTCTGCTCCAGGATCTCGAAAATCTCCGGGCGAAGGACGTAGCGGCCGATGACCGCCAGATTGGAGGGCTGAGCCCCAGGGGCAGGTTTCTCCACGAGGCCGGTGACGCGAACAACATCCTCGACGCCGGTCGGTTCTACCGTCGCGATGCCATACAGATGCGCAAGCTCCGGCTCGACCTCCAGGAGTGCGATGACGGAAGCGTTGCGGTCGGCCTGGACCTCAAGCATCCTGCTGAGCAGCGGATCTCTTTCATCAATGAGGTCATCACCCAAAAGCACAGCAAAAGGTTGATCGCCCACGTGCATCCGTGCGCGCAGCACGGCATGGCCCAGGCCGAGCGGGTCGCCCTGCCTGAGGTAGTGCACCTCGGCGAGGTCTGTCGAGAAGTTAACCTTCTCAAGCCGATCCTGATCGCCCTTGCGGCTGAGCGCCGCCTCCAGCTCGCCAACCCGGTCGAAGTGGTTCTCGAGCGCTGACTTGTTGCGCCCAGTGATCATGAGCACATCATGGAGCCCGGCCGCGACGGCCTCCTCCACCACGTACTGAATCGCGGGCTTGTCGACAACGGGCAGCATTTCCTTCGGCATAGCCTTGGTGGCGGGCAGGAAGCGCGTGCCCAGCCCTGCTGCGGGGATGACCGCTTTCGTGATCGGGGATGCCATGGGGCAAGGTTACCGTCCCCATCCCCGTAAACTGGCTGGATGAGCGGTGATGAGAGCCACCAGAAGCGCGCACTCAGGGCCGAGCTTCGCGGCAGGCGACGCACGATGACGGCGACGGAGCTTGAAAGCGCAACGACGGCATTCACGCAGAACCTCGTCGACCTGGTCACCGACCTCGACGCCCACTACATCGCTGCCTATCTCCCCGCACAGGATGAGCCGAACATCCGGCCGTTTTTGGCGTGGGCTCAGGACCAGGACATCCGCGTACTTCTCCCGGTAAGCAGAGATGACGGGCTGCTGGACTGGGCGGTCTCCGGTGATGCTGAGCAGGAAGGTTTGTACGGGATGCCAGAGCCCGTTGGCGACCTCCTTGGGCCGATCGCGATCAACGACGTCGACCTGATTCTCGTGCCAGCTGCCGCGGTGGACAGCACCGGCATGCGGCTGGGCTGGGGCCGGGGCTACTTCGACCGCACCCTCGGTTCGATGGAGAAGTGCCCGCCCGTGTTCGCCATCATTTTCGACGGCGAGCTCGTGGACAGCGTGCCAACTGAACTCCACGACAAAAGGGTGAACGGCGTCGTCACCCCTGAAGGCATCACCAGTTTTTCCGCAAATCTCGACTAAGGAACATCGTGCCCACCTACTCTTACCGCTGCACAGCCTGCGGTGACGCGTTCGACATCCAGCAATCGTTCACGGACGCAAACCTCACCGTGTGCCCAGCGTGCGGTGGTGCACTGCGCAAAGTGTTCAGCCCAGTGGGCGTTTCCTTCACGGGGTCCGGTTTCTACCGCAATGACTCTCGAGCAAAGCCCGCTGGCGACAAGTCCGCCGCCAAGACTGGTGGGGGTGACTCGTCGAGCGAATCCAAGTCAAGTGAATCTAAGTCCGGCGATTCCAAGTCCGGCGAAGCAAAATCTGACAAGGCAAAGCCCGACAAGTCGGCCCCCGCGGCGAAGGAAAAAACATCGGCTACGTCGAGTTCAACATCTGGTTCAGGGAAGTCAACTTCGAAGAAATAAGCGTCGTGTCCACATTGCACAAGGAGAGTGAAGACAATGCTCAAAGGGTTCAAAGAGTTCATCATGCGGGGCAACGTCATTGACCTTGCCGTCGCCGTTGTCATCGGCGCAGCGTTCACCGCGATTGTGAACGTCCTCGTCACTGGAGTCCTGAACCCAGCGCTCGGCGCGCTGTTCAACGCCGAAAACCTGGATAAGGCGTGGATCGTGACCATCCCCACGGTGTCCGGTGGCAAGGCCGAAATCCTTCTCGGCGCCGTGCTTGCGGCCGTCATCCAGTTTGTTTTGGTCGCCGCTGCGGTGTACTTCGCGCTGGTCCTTCCCATCAACCGGATGAAGGCCAACGCGGAGGCCAAGCGCAAAGCTGGCGCCCCCGATGAGGAAGTGCCACCCACCGAACTTCAGTTGCTTACCGAGATTCGGGACCTGCTCGCGAAGACCGGCAAGCCGGAAGATAGCGCGCGGTAGCCGCGCCTAGTCTGCGCTCCGCGACAGCTTCGACGGCCACCAGATTGCCTTGCCCACGTCGTAGGAAAGGGCTGGCACCAGAAGCGACCGCACGATGATCGTGTCGACGAGCACCCCGAACGCCACGATGAACGCGATTTGCACGAGGAACAGAATCGGAATCACCGACAGCGCCGCGAACGTCGCAGCAAGCACAATTCCCGCGGAGGTGATGACGCTGCCAGTCTTCCCCAGCCCGCGCAGGATGCCCGCTCGAGTACCAAGCGCGAGGGACTCCTCCCGCACCCGAGTCATCAGGAAGATGTTGTAGTCCACCCCCAGCGCGACCAGGAACACAAAACCGAACAGCGGGACAGAAGCATCGGCTCCAGAAAACCCCAGCAGGTGGTTGAACACGAGCGCGGACACCCCGAGCGCCGTCGCGTAGGACACGACAACGCTCACGATCAGCAGGAGTGGCGCGACGATGGAACGCAGGAGAAGCATGAGGATGATCAGGATGACCAAGAGCACCACGGGGATGATCTTGATGAGGTCTGCCTGCGCCGTATCGTTTGTATCGAGTGCGATCGCCGTGACGCCGCCCACGAGCACTGTGTCATCGATGCTGGGCAGTTCTGAGCGGAGGCTCCGTACGACCGATTCGGCCTGATCCGAATCCGCCTCATACTCGAGAACGGCGTTCACGAGCACCCGGCCGTCGCGCACGAGGGGTTCCGGTGCCGGCGCGTTGGGGTCCATGCTTGGCTGGACATTGCCCACGTACACGGCGGCCGAACTTATGCCCGGCGTGCTCTCGAGCGCCGCGGCGACATTGTCAGCCTTCGACTCTTTTGTGACCACGACAACAGGACTGCCGGAGCCAGCGTCAAAGTGTTTGGTGAGCTCGGCCTGCCCGGCCACCGAGTCTGTGGCCGTGAGGACGAAGTCCGTTTGCGGAACGCCATTCGCCTGAAGCTGCAACATACCCAGCCCGCCGGCAACGAGAACGGTAAGGGCAACAACCCAGGTCATCCTCGGACGACGGGAAATGAGCACACCAACGCGCTTCCAGATTCCGGTCACGCCCAACAGTCCGCGTTCTTCCGTCGACAATCTGACGCTGCCCTCGTCAACGGCGACAACGCTCTCGGCTTCGAACTTGGGCCGAATCGGCCAAAACGCGGCGCGCCCGAAGATCGCCAGGATCGCCGGAAGGAACGTCAACACGGCGAAGAGCGAAAAGACGATGCCGATCGCTGCGATGGGGCCGAGGCTCCGGTTCGAATTGAGATCGGAGATCAACAGGCACAGCAGCGCAATGATGACGGTCGCTCCGGAGGCAACGATCGGTTCCCACGCAGCACGAAGTGCGCGAAGGATGGCGGTCCACCGCGATTCGACCTGAAGCAATGCCTCCTTGAATCGCGCGACGAGCAGCAGCGAATAGTCGGTGGCGGCGCCGATGACGAGGATCGACAGAATGCCCTGACTTTGCCCGCTCAACGAGATCCAGCCCCAACTGGCGAACGCGTACACCACAAGAATTGCCGCGCACAGGGCGAAGACCGCGGTGAGCAGAACAAGAATCGGCAAGACAATGGAACGGTAGACGAGAAGCAGGATGGCCAAAACGGCACCCGCAGCCACCAACAGGAGGATGCCGTCGATTCCGCCGAACGCATTCACGAGGTCAGCGGTCAATCCGGCTGGACCTGTGACGTATCCGGCCACCCCAGTAGGCAACTCCTCGCTCAGAACGTCACGCAGACCGTTGACGACGTCCCGCAATCCGTAGTCCTCGGACACCGGCACAATGAACTCGACCGCGTAGCCGTCTTCGGAGGGAATCGGCCCGGCGACGGAGGTTGTCTGGCCAGACTCCGGCGCCTGCACGCCAACCACGTCGCCAAGCTTTTCGCCCAGGTCGACGAAGGTGGCGAGTTCGCTCCGATCGATTGTCGTATCGGAGACCACGACGACGACCGCCGGGATTGACCCGGAATCAGAGAACTTCTTTTGCCATTCGATGGTCTCCGTTGACTCCGCGGTCGCGGGAAGGAACGACGCTTGATCGTTGCTCGAGACCGACGACAGCTTGCCGAAGGTCGGTCCACCGACGGCCGCAGCGGCAAACCACACGAGAAGCAGAGCTGTGGGGAGAAGAATGCGGATCCAACGGCGCGCGCCCCAGCGGGCGGAGCTTTTCGGTTTGGTGTTGTTACCGGCGCTCATACCGAAGCCTCCGTTGCGCTCTCCGTGGCGGATAAGTCGTCAAGGAATCGGATGACGATGGCTTTCTCTTTCGCGCTCAGTTTGGCGGCGACCTCGAACTTCCTGGCGTGGATCCGACCGACCTTTTCTTCCACCTCCGCGTGTGCGGCGGGGTTTACCGTAATGACCATCGCGCGCCGATCGGTCGGATGCGGCGACCTGGCGATGTGCCCAGCGGTCTCCAGTCGGTCCAGAAGCTTGGTGGTCGACGCCGTGGTGATTCCGAGATGGTCGGCGATCATGCCCGGCGTCACGCTCTTTCCTTGGTTCGTCGACACGATGATGAATCTCATTGCCCTCATGTCGTTGTCGCCCAACTTCATCGTGTGGCGCGATTCGTCGCTCATCCGCTGCTCCGCTTCGCGCCAGCGGCGCACGGCGGAGAGCACCGCAATGGCGCCGTTGAGCTCTGACTCACTCATCGAGCCCGTGCTGATGAGGTGCTGCAGTGGGTCGAGGATGCGCGGGTCAACCAGCTGATCCGGTTGGCGCGACTGTGGATCTGTTGCTTCGGGCATGGACATATCTTAGTGCATTGGGATGCTTCATGTTACGCTATTATCTATCCAAGCTAGTGAAACGGAGCCGACAATGATTCGGCGACCACCCCGAGCAGGAACGAGCCATCGGATGACCCCCCAACCCACAACCCTCCTCCGCAGCAGCGAGAGCGAGAGTGTTGACACCAGGCTGGCCGAATTCTTCGCCGAGCGGGAAGGCCTCTCGCGCGGTTACGGCGTCCAGTATCCGTATCTGTGGCGAGCCGCGCGACGCGCGAGCGATGGCGGCAAACGATTCCGACCGCTTCTGGTCATCCGCACCCATGACGAACTGGGCGGAACGCATCATGAAGCCGCTCTCGACGTGGCCACCGCGTTCGAACTCCTGCACACCGCATTTCTCCTCCACGATGACCTCATCGACAACGACCATCATCGTCGTGGGCAGCCAAACCTCGCTGGCGGAGAAAGCAACCGGGCTCTCGGCGCCGGGCTGAGCGCAGCCCACGCCCAACAGTGGGGAGACGCCTCGGCCATCCTCGCCGGCGATCTGCTCATTCACTTTGCCCAGTCCATGGTGGCGAGGATCGATCTGCCTCACAACAAGCGTTCAGCGATTCTCGACCTTCTGGACGAGAGCGTGTACGTCACCGCGGCGGGGGAACTCGCCGATGTCGCCTTCAGCGTGGGACTTCAGGAGGGAAAACTCGCCCACGTCCTCGACATGAGCTCGCACAAGACGGCCAGCTACTCGTTTTGCGGGCCACTGCGCGCGGGGGCGATTCTGGCCGGCGCCGACCAGGAAACTCTTTCGCTCCTGGCCGACTATGGCAACCTCGTGGGGATCGCGTTCCAGCTTCGGGATGACCTGCTCGGCGTTTTCGGCGACGAAAACCTCACCGGCAAAAGTTCCCTCGGCGATTTCCGGGAGAACAAGATCACGCCGCTCATCGCCTACGCACAGTCCACTTCGGCGTGGGAGCCGTATAACCACCTCCTGGGCAAGCCGGATCTCAGTGTCGACGAGGCAGACGTTCTGCGCGAGATGCTCGACACGTGCGGCGCGCTCTCCTACGTGAAGAATCTGATTGAGCGCCACGTAGATGACGCCTGCAGCATGGTTGCTGCCTCTTCGCTTCCCGTGAGCTTCCGGGAGGAACTCATCGCGATCGCCCACTTGAGCGCCGAGCGGGTCGCTTGATGGCGAGCCCCGCAATTAAGTCCTCCACCCAACTGTCGCTTTACTCGCGCACGGCTCACCTCAGCGCCTCCGGCATCATCGCGGCGTATTCGACCAGCTTTGGCCGGGCCAGCCGCCTTCTCGACCGGCCGACGCGGAACGGCATCGAAGACATTTATGCGCTCGTCCGCGTTGCCGATGAACTCGTTGACGGTGCCGCAGAGCAGGCGGGCCTTGGCCCCGCTGAGCAGCGGGATGCCCTCGACCTCCTTGAGGCGGAGGTTCACAGGGCCGTCACGCTGGGTTACAGCGCCAACCTCGTGGTGCACGCGTTCGCGACGACCGCGCGCAGGTACGGTATCGGTGCGGAACTCGTCGAACCGTTCTTCGCCTCCATGCGTCGGGATCTCTCGCCGATTCACTTCACGCAGCGGGAGTTCGACGCCTATGTCTACGGCTCGGCGGAAGTCGTTGGCCTCATGTGCCTGCACGTGTTCCTCGGAAAATCGGAGGCGAATCCCGATCCTGAGCTCGTTCACGGAGCTCGCCGCCTCGGCGCAGCATTCCAAAAGATCAACTTTCTTCGCGACCTCGGCACCGACTGGCGAGAGCTCAACCGAAGCTACTTCCCGGGTGTGGATGTCGCCCAGTTCAGCGAAGACCAGAAGCTTGCCATCGTGGCCGACATTGAATCGGATCTGAACCAGGCGGCTGCCGTCATCGGCTCACTCCCCCGAAGGTGTCGCGTCGCCGTGACCACCGCACACCTCCTGTTTGCCGAGCTCACTCGACGAATCAAGGAAACGCCAGCGGAGGAGCTCCTCACAACGAGAATCAGGGTCCCCACGATCGTCAAAGCGCAGATCCTCGCGCGCGCCAGGTGGGGGCGACGACCACAGCCCGATCGCGCGGGGGCCGAGAAGTGACTCCAATCGGCTCGCATCGCAGCGCCACGGTGATCGGTGGCGGCATCGCCGGAATCGCCACGGCGACCCTCCTCGCCAGGGAGGGTTTCGAGGTGGTCCTCCTGGAGTCCGCTCCGGAGCTCGGCGGACGCGTGGGGTCACGAAGCGTGTCCGGCTTCCGCTTCGACACCGGACCATCCTGGTATCTCATGCCGGAGGTTTTCGACCACTATTTTCGGCTTGTGGGCACCAGTACGGCTGAACAACTCGACCTTGTGCAATTGGATCCGAGCTATCGGGTGTTCTATGAGAATCACCCCGACCCGATTGAAGTGGTCGCCGATTTGGAAACCAATCTGGAGACGTTTGAGCGCATCGAATCCGGCGCTCGAACCCGGATCCGTCGATACCTCGCGTCGGCGGGCGACACGTACCACATCGCCCTCAGCCAGTTCCTCTACGGCAATTTCAGCCGGTTGCGGCCGCTCGTGACGCGAGATGTCCTCGCCCGCAGCGGGCGGCTCCTTCGGCTCCTGCTTCAGCCGCTCGACAGATTTATCGCCCGAACCGTCAAAGACAATCGCCTTCGGCAGCTCCTCGGCTATCCCGCCGTGTTCCTGGGATCCTCCCCCTCACTCGCGCCAAGCCTGTACCACCTGATGAGCCACCTTGATCTTGAGCAGGGCGTGCTCTACCCGATGGGCGGATTTCGGACCATCATCGACCGGATGGCGGAACTTGCCGAGCAGGAGGGCGTGATCATCCGCACGAACGCCACCGCGCAGAAGATCCTCACCGACCAGGGCAGGCATCCGCACGCGACCGGCGTTCAGTATCGCGACGGGCCCGGCGTCGAACACACCGTCGCATCCTCGATCGTCGTCTCGGCCGCAGATCTCCATCACACGGAAACCGAACTTCTTGATCGGCAGCTTCAAAGCTACCCGGAGTCGTGGTGGACCAAGCGCGTCGCCGGCCCCGGCGCCGTCCTCGTCCTCCTCGGGGTTCGCGGAGCGCTCCCGGAACTCTCCCACCACTCGCTCTTCTTCAGCGCAGACTGGCGCCGCAACTTCCAGGACATCTTCAACTCGCCCACCGCAATTCCCGACCCGGCATCGCTGTATGTCTGCAAGCCGAGCGCCACGGACCCATCCGTCGCGCCGGATGGGCACGAAAACCTGTTCCTGCTCATCCCGATCCCCGCCGATGTCACGCTCGGCGGCGCAGGCGATCCGCTCATCGAACGGGCCGCGGATGCCGCCATCCGCTTGATCGCGGAGAAAGCGGGAATTCCCGATCTGACGGAACGCATCGTCACGCGCACCACCATCGGCCCAGCCGACTTTGCCCGCGACCTGAACTCCTGGTCCGGCAGCGCCCTCGGGCCAGCACACACCCTCCGTCAAAGCGCATTCCTGCGCGGCAAAAATGTGTCAGACAAAGTGAAGGGCCTTTACTACGCCGGTGGGTCCACTGTTCCCGGAATTGGCTTGCCCATGTGCCTGATAAGCGCTGAACTGGTCATCAAGCGACTGCGGAACGACCACTCGACCACACCCTTGAAGGAACCACTGTGAGCTATGCGTATTTGGGAGCGCTCGTCGTCTCCCTGGCCGGTATGGCGGCGCTCGACCGCAAATTTCAGTTGTTTTTCTGGCGCTCTCCGGCGAGGGCTGGCCTCGTGCTCGGCATCGGCGTCGCGTTTTTCGCGTGCTGGGATCTCTTCGGCATTGGCCTGGGCATTTTTGAGCGAGGTGTGAGCGCATTCATGTCGGGAATCACGCTCGCCCCGGAGTTCCCGCTGGAGGAACTGTTCTTCCTCACGTTCCTGTGCTACCTGACGATGATTCTCGTGCTGGGCATCGACCAGCTCCGACCGCGCCCAGACCGGGCACGCCAAGTTCACCGGAGCGAGCCATGACCTACCTTGTTCTCAGCATCATTTTTCTCGCCGTCGCGGGCATCGTAGCCACGGTTGCCTGTGCCGCTGCCACACGAAGCGGTACACGCGCGGCGGTCATGCGGCGATGGGGTGTTCCCCTGGCCACCACGGTGGCGGTACTCATCCTGCTCACTGCAGCGTTCGACAACCTCATGATTGCGCTGGGCTTCATGGTCTACTCCTCCACGCAGACCCTGGGGCTCGCCATCGGGCTCGCTCCACTGGAGGACTTCAGTTATCCGATTGCCGCAGTGATCCTTCTCCCAGCCCTGTGGGCGCTCCTCGGGCGCCGTCGAACTGAGGACGCCCGTGGCTAACTCAGGACTCACCCGACACCTCGTTCTCGCCTCCCGACCGGTGAGCTGGATCAACACGGCCTTCCCGTTCGCCGCGGCGTATCTGGTCACGACGGGCCGCATCGACGCGCCGCTGATCATCGGGACCCTGTTCTTTCTTATTCCGTACAACCTCGCGATGTACGGCATCAACGACGTCTTCGACTACGAGTCGGATCTCGCGAACCCGCGCAAGGGCGGTGTTCAGGGTGCCGTGGTCCCCCAGGAACACCACCGCGCAATCCTCGTGGCCGCTGTCGCCACCACTGTCCCGTTTCTCGTCGCCCTCGTCATCCTGGGCGGTCCAGCGAGCTGGCTCGTGCTGGCGCTCAGCATGTTCGCCGTTGTCGCGTACTCTGCGCCCGTTCTCCGATTCAAGGAACGCCCGGTTCTCGACTCCGTGACCTCGAGTTTCCACTTCGTCAGCCCGGCGATCTACGGACTTGTCCTCGCGGGCGCAGCACCAACCTGGGCATTGGTTGCTCTCATCGTCGCGTTCTTCCTCTGGGGGATGGCCAGCCACGCGTTCGGTGCCGTTCAGGATGTTCTGCCGGATCGGCTCGCCGGCATCCACTCGATCGCGACCGTCCTCGGTGCCCGCGCGACGGTCCGGCTTGCTATCGCACTGTGGACGCTCGCCGGGGTGCTCATGCTCACAACGGCGTGGCCCGGCCCGCTCGCCGCACTGCTGGCGGTGCCGTACCTCATCGCGGCCGCGCCGTACTGGTCGGTAACCGACGAGAACTCCGCGGACGCGACCCGCGGCTGGAAAAGTTTCCTCTGGATCAACTACGCCGTCGGCTTTGCCACCACGATGCTGCTCATTTGGTACACGCTGACCCGCTGACTATCCCCAGTGCGGCGGTTTGTCGGCCTTGAGCCGTTCATCATTCTCACTGTCGGAGTGGCGACGCGGCTCCGGCGCTGGCCGCGGATCGCTTCCGGGCACGGCAGGCGTTGTCACACGCCGATTCCTCCGACGACCTGGCGTTGCCGCCAGCTTTTCCCCTTCGACCGCAACTTCCGCCTCTTCGGATTTGGCACGGTCGGCATGATGTGAGCACACGATTATCCCTGTGCACCGCCGATAGGAATCGGTTCGGTTACCGGCGCCGGATCGGCCCCCAGCAGTTGTACCACCCGATCGGCAACCGCATCCGGGTTGCTGAACAATTCGAACGCGTACACGCGCAAGTAGTGCCAACCCAGGCGGCGGAGAAGCTCCGGCCGCAGGCGAAGGGATTCACGCATGCTCGTTCCGTGCAGCACCGTGTCGGTCTCGATCGTGAGGCACATGCCCCGATTGCTCGTCACGAGCCCGAGTTTGCCTCGGTGGCCGAGAGCAACACGCAGACCCCGTGACTCAAGCCGGCGCGCCAAATCGACGAGCATCGGATCGCTGTCGTCTGGCACCGCTTCGATTCGTGTGCGTGCTGTCACATCAGTCAGGATTTCGGCGAGCGCTACGGCGCCGAATTGCATCCGCTCCTCGTCAATGTCGGATGCTTCGAAGCACGTCACGATGACCATCGCACGGCGAGCTCTCGTCATGGCCGCCGCGAGCATTCGCTCCCCCCCGGGCCTGCCAAGCGCGCCGAAGTCGCTGAGAACCCGACCGTGCGGGGTGCGTCCGTAACCGATCGAGAAGATGACACGGTCACGACTCTCCGCCACGGCCTGTTCAATCGTCGCCACAGTAAAGGGCTCAGCGCGGTCACCGAGAACGAAATCGTGCAGCTCCGGACGAGTTGTGAGAGCGAGAAGGACGGCCTGCTGCACCCGCACAGCATGCCTGGGGCTCGCGGTGATCACCATGAGGGACTCGTGCGGGCGGTTCGCCGCGTGCTCCAGAACGAGTTCAACGACGCGATCCACTTCCGCGTCGACGCTCTCCACGGCGCCCGTCGTTTCGTCCGGCATCCCGGTTCCACCGTCAACCAGGTCAATGCGGATGCTGCCGTGCCCGAGGAAGCTCCCGGCCCAGGGAAGCGACTCGATGCGACCGGCGTAGAAGCGGCGATTCACGAGTTCGGCCAGATCCTCACCACCTGCCCGGTAGCTGCGAGTGAGGGTGAGCGTGGGAAGCAGCGCAGCGAGACTGGACAGTGCGGAGGCCGAGTGGAGTTCTTCGAGTTCCTCCGCCGACTGGGACACCGGCTCATCGTCGCCGAGAGCAATATCGAAGGCAGACGGCGTTTGGGTTACCGGGTCGCCGAACGCCACGACCTGCTTGGCCCTCCGAATCGCGCCAAGAGTTTCGGCGACAGTCATCGCGCCGGCGTCAACGAGGATGACCGAGTCAAACCGCAGGGAGTCCGTGATCTCCGGCACCTCGTACGGTGAGGCGATCCAGACCGGGGCGATCGTGCGGGACAGGTGCGGTGCCGCCTCCTGAATGGCGCGCGAATCCACCGCGCGCCCACGCAAAACCTGTTTCAGCGCTGCTGCTTCATCCGGCCAGTCAGCAAGCCCCACGCTCCAGTTTTCGGCGAACTGCCAGGCAATCAACTGCGCGCTGCCCGAAGCATGCGCTTCGTCGACCATGCGGAAATCTGCCTCAAGGCGGTCCAACACTTCGGTGTTAGCCCCGAGGAGCGCACGATCGCGCTCCAGCAGCGAATCCAACGCAGAGCGCCACCAGGCCAGCTCCAGCTCCGCAGCAACAGCGCCCTCAGGGACATGCCGCGCGGACAGGTCGAACAGCAGGGGATCGACATCCAGTTCGCGCAACGTGGAGAGGAGTGCCGTGCGCTCCTGAAGGTTGTGGAGCGCATCCGAGTCTGCGCTCAGCCCGGAAAGCTTCGCCGCCAACTCATCGAGGCGAAGATTTGCGAGCTGTTCTGTCGTGACCTGGTTGCCCAGGGGCTCATCCAGAGCCGCGAGATCCTGCACGACTTGCTGGTGCGCCACCTGGACATCCGCAATGCCGACCGGGATCTCCGGGGCAACGCCCTCCGCGACGAAGCGCTGCCAGAGGAATCGTTGCTGTTGAATGCGGCGGAGAGCTTCGTTCAGGTCGCCCACGTGTGAGCCTGGCCGCTGATATTCCTTCGCGAGCTTCCGCATTCTGCGCCGGTTTGCCGCGGACATGTGGGCAGACTCCTTGCGCCCGCTCGTCGCCGCGATGAGATCGCTCAACGACCGCTCGAACACGACCGGCAGGAACTTGTCCAGAGAGTCGCGGATGTCGGTGAGCAGACGCAAATAGACGCCAAGCTCGGCAATCGATTCGAACGGCCGCATTCGCGTGCCCGCAATGAGTTCGTTTGCCCGGTGCAGAAGTCGCGGAACCTCCACGTTGTACAGCTGCTTCGCGATTCCGTGCGCGCGGGCCGCTTGCTCGCTGGTCGAAAACGTGGCGCCGTACCAGGCCGAGTCGCCTGGGCCATAACGGAACTCCCCGAGGCTTGCGGCCTGCACCATCGTTTCGGCTGCGCGCTCTCTACCGCTCGCCAGCCGCTCGACGGATGCGCGCCCAAGTCGGGCTGTGGTGGTGGGCGGATCGGGCAGCAGCGCGAGCCTGGACAGCTCGGTCAAACAGTCCAGAACCGACACACCCAACTCTGGGTCGGTGTGCGACACGGCACCGCGGTAGTCGATCAGAATCTTGCGGAGCCGCACCAACGCCTCATCGACCTCACCCAGCTTGGGTTGCTGGGCTTTCTCATTGCGGCCGATCGCGCGGATGATGTCCCGCTGGAGCGTCGCTGGGGCGACCGGGATGCCGGCAAGCCCGATGTCACCGAACCGCTGAGCAATCCCCTGCAGCGTGGAACGCCGGGGGCTCACGACGAGAACCCGTTTGTTCTGCTGCAGCAGGCATCCGATCGCGTTCACGATGGTTTGGGTTCCCCCTGTGCCAGGAAGTGTTTTGACGACCAGGGAGTTTCCGGCCTCGATGTGCGCGACAACACCCTCTTGTTCGGTGTCCGCGTCCAGAAGCAGGGTGTCGGTCTCCGGCGCTCGCTCGTCTGGGTGCTGTGGCTCGGCCGCAGTGAAACTCTCTTCCACGGCCCACTTTGCGCCCGGGTTCCCTGCCAGTGCATCGAGAAGGGGATGCTCAAGGTCGGTGGCATCTCGAACGAGCCCGCTCGCGACATCCGCAAACGACGACACGACGAGTCTCGGCTGCACATTGAACCACTCAAGGTGCTGGGTGAGTCCGCGAAGCCGGTCAATTACCGGGTTCGGCTTGAATGAGCCGTCCTGCTGGGCCAGAGCGACAAAGCCCTCGGCATCGAGGGTGATCTGGAACTGCTCCTCCAGGATTTCGGCGAGCGCGGTGTTGAGCCTCGCTGCCCCACGTAGCCGCAACTCGAAGTCGTTCCCGTAGCGCCGAATGGCCAGCGGCCGAAGCAGCACCGGTGCGCGAAAACTTGTCCCCTCGAACTGCCACTCAGCGATCCCGATTCCGAGATGGATGGAGTCAATGCCGCGGGTGGTCGCCAACTCTGTGGACTTCGCCGCAATCTCTGCGGCGGCAAGCTTTGCGCTACGCAACGCCATGTCGTCACGGATCAGGCTGGACAGGAGGGTGGTTTTGCCGGTGATGAACTGCGCAAGTCCTCCCGGATGAGTCGCACCGAGTTCAATCCTGGTGAGCGGCCCGTCGACGAAGTGCAGAAGCGCGTTGCGCCCACCAACTGCTGAGAGCTGGTCGCGCCACTCTCGCCACGTCGGTTCAGCCACATTCGTGGGGCTGAAACTCGACTCGCCGAGGTTGACTGTGTGCGGTGCGGTTACCTGCGGTTGCACATCAGTCGGGTCGCCAAAATCCTCCGCTGGGTCTTCCAGGAAGTCATCGTCATGTTTGCCTGCACGCCACACGATGCCACCTTAAGCGGAAAATACCGGATTTCCGGGGAGGCAAGGCCGGTTTTCGGCTGTACAGTCCTGCCGATGGCCCAAATACGCTGCGAGGACTCCCGCAGCTCGGAACCTGCACCCTAAACTTGCGACCATGAATTCCCAGCTCCTGAGCGCCGCTGGCACTGCCGTGATCACCGTTGTCGTCATTTTCATTCTTCTCGTCGGTGTCGGATTCTGGTTGCTGTCCCGTCGGCGGCGAAGTGGCCGACTCCCCGACGCGCTCGAAGCGCTTCAGCAGAAAGCCAACATCCTGCTTGTGCGCGTCGATGATGCAATCAAGAACGGCGAGGATGAACTCGGGTACGCGATTGCCCAGTTCGGGGATGTGAAGTCACAGGAATTCGAAACCGTCCTCGCGACGGCAAAGGGGCAGTTGAAGGAAGCGTTCCAACTGCAGCAAAAGCTCGACGACGCCTATCAGGACACCCAGACCCAGCGCAGGGACTGGAGCAATCGCATCATTCACCTGTGCGAGACCGCGCAGTCAACACTGGATGAGCAGGAACAAACGTTCGCCGGGCTTCGCACTCTGGAAGAGAACGCACCGGAAAACCTGAAAGCCGCAAGGGCTGCGATGGACGCGGTCACGGCGCGCACCAAGTCTACGAAGGACACGCTGAGCGCACTCCGGCGCGACTACCTGCCCACGGCCATTGCGTCCGTCGACGATAACCTCGACCGCGCTGCCTCGGAATTGAAACTGGCCTCACAAGCGGCCGATCAAGCGCAGGATCTTCTCACGAACACGTCCGACTCACCATCCGACACATCCCCCATTGACGCTATCCGCACAGCAGGCGAGCACGCGTACCGCGCGGGCAAGCTGTTCGATGCTGTCGACGCACTTCGGGATGAACTGGGCAAAGCCAAGGAAGCCGCCACTGCTCTGCGGGAATCGACAAGGGCGAGTCTCACCGACGCCCGCGCAGTCCGCGACGCCCCACCGGATGCGGCAGTGGGCAAATCCGTTGGACTGGCCATCGAGACGGTCGAGTCTGCGCTTGCCGCCGACGTTGAACTCAAAGACCCACTGGCGACCCTCGAAATCCTTCGATCGGCCAACGCGGAGCTGGACACCAGCATGGCGAGTGCCCGCAATCAGAAGCAGCGCCTCGAAGGAGCCAGGACCGCTCTGGTTGGCGCCCTGGTCGGCGCGCGAAGTCAGATCGCGTCGACCAGAAACTTCATCGATAATCGGCGGGGTGGAGTGGGCTCAGAGGCCAGGACCAGACTCGCAGAGGCGGTTCGGCTTCTGGCCGTGGCTGAGGCCGAATCGGATCCGGTTGCCGCGCTCGACACCGCGCGAAGTTCGGCGACCTACTCCAGGGATGCCGACGCTCTGGCCAGATTTGATCTAGCCGGTCGGTGATCGCGAGCGTCCCCGTGGGCTGGGAAAGTGCTGAGGGACACGGATTCAATTGGGTCAGGCCCGTACAGGCTGTACGATTAGTTACTGGTTTGCCCATCGTGGATAGTCCTGTGCCCGGAAGTCTGGGACTGGAAATTTAGGTTGTGCCCGTGGGCGATAGAGAGGTTAGACAAACTTGAGTGTGAAGAAGTCACGTGAACAACTGGTGAAGCTCGCGGTCATCGCGGTTTCCGGTGGACTTGTGGCGACCCTTGCGCTTCCTGCCTACGCCTTCAACCAGTCCGGTAACGAGGCAAACGCCTCTGCTGTGGCGGAGAAAGAGGTCGTTGTACAGACGCTCGCCGCAACACCAAAGATTGAACTCACGGTGTCGCGTGACGGATACACGGCGGTCAAACGCACCACAATTCCTGTGCTGATCAACCGGTTCGTGACCCTGAACCCGCCAGCGCAAAGCTACAGCGGTCAAGCTGTCGTCGACTTCGCGATGCAATTCGTGGGCGTCGTGCCCTATGGATCAGGCAACAGCCCGACGACGAGTTTCAGCTGCGACGGACTCACCCAGTACGTCTTCAAGAATTTCGGAATCTACCTGCCGCGCGTAGTGTCGAACCAGGCCGCACTGGGTGTGCGGATCTCTGCTGCCGACGCGCGCCCAGGCGATCTCCTCTGGTACCCAGGTCAGCACATCGGAATCTTTGCCGGAAACGGAATGATGGTCGACTCCCCGCGCCCGGGCGAGTACGTCGCCTACCGGGCCATCTGGGGAAACCCGATCTACCTTCGCCTCAAATAATCCAGGTCACCCTTCCTGGTTGAGCGACACCGTTCACGTGCCTGCTCAGGCGCGGTCGAATCCCTCGATGATGCGCGCTTCCAGTTCTGCGCGTTCCTCCACCGGCAGGAAGCTGCCTGCTGCGGCGTTGAGTTGGAACGCCTCCAGATCGCCAAGGTCGTACCCGAAAGCATCAGAAAGCAGCGAGAGTTCGCGGCTGATCGTCGTCTTGCTCATGAGTCGATTGTCAGTGTTCACGGTCACGCGGAAGCCCAGCTGGTACAGGAGATCAAAGGGGTGATCGGCAAGCTCGGTCCCCCACTGCGCGATTGCGCCCGTCTGCAGGTTCGATGACGGGCTGAGTTCCAAAGCAATCTCGCGGTCCCTGACCCACTGCGAGAGAACGCCAAGCGTCACATAATTGCTCGCACCGTCCTCGTTTTCGACCAGGATGTCTTCCGCGAGGCGCACCCCGTGGCCCAGCCGGATCGCGCGACCGTCAAACAGGGCGCTTCGGATGCTGTCCAGTCCTGCCGCCTCGCCAGCGTGAACGGTCGTGGGCAGGTAGTGTTCGGCCAGAAAGTCGAACGCGGTGCGAAGCCGACTCGGCGGGAACCCGTCCTCTGGCCCGGCGATGTCGAACCCGACGACGCCGCGATCCCGATGCCGTACCGCGAGTTGCGCGACCTCAAGACCGTTGTCGGCTTGCCGCATCGCGGTAACCAATTGCCCAATCCTGATCTGACCGCCGGCGCGCGCCACGGCCTCGATGCCGTCCTGAATTCCGCCCTCTACCGCATCCACAGCATCATCGATGCTCAACCCACGCTGTACATGCTGCTCCGGCGCCCAGCGAATTTCCCCGTAGATCACCCCGTCCTTGTGGAGGTCTTCCACAAACTCGCGGGCTACTCGCGCGAGGCCGTGGGCAGTTTGCATCACCGAAATGGTGACGTCAAAGGTCTTGAGGTACTCCACCAGCGAACCGGAGTCCGCCTGGTTCGCGAACCAGGAGCCAAGAGCGGTGGTATCGGTGGCGGGAACATCGAGATCCAGCTCCCCGGCAAGATCGATGATCGTCTGCGGGCGAAGACCGCCATCCAGATGATCGTGCAGCGAAACCTTCGGCAACGGGTTGATGGCCGCACCGCTGGCCAGAAGATACGTGTGGTCAGCGGCTTCATCGACGGTGGGAGTTGTCATCCTGCAAATCTACCGGCTCGGCCCCTCTCCGGCCCCCTGGAGCCGCAAGCTCACCGCTTCGCCCGTGGCCCGGACCCTCCCAAGCACAGTCTCGATCGGCTTGTCGCTGTACGAAGTCGCAATGTAGGGAACGGTGATCGCCGCAACGGTCGCACCACTGCCGTCAACGACCGGGGATACCAAATCGGTGATTCCGGGTTGCAGCGCATCGTCCTGGCGAAGCAATCCAGCAGGCGCACCCTGAGTGAGAACTCGGCCTGCTGGAGTGTCCAGGTGGAATTCGGCGCCAACACGAACCCGGAAGCCAAAGTCGGCCGGGCTTTCAACGTGGGCGATCACGCGCACGCGACCGGCGTCGAGCACGCTCAGGTTGCAGGACTGGTGGATGGCGTCAGTCAGTTCCCGCATGGGTCCGAGCGCGATGGCGATGAGGCCACGCAGCGCCGGTTGCCGGTTCGCCAGTTCCAGCATGCGCGTGGAGAGCAGATAGAGACCTGATGGCCGGTCGCGAACAATCCAACCTCGGCGCTCCAGCGTCTGCAGGACGCGGAAGATTTGGCTTGCGGTGCGCTCGACGGCCTGCGCGATCTCGCCCTGGCTGAGGCCACCAGCCTGGTCGGACAACAACTCAAGGATGTCCAGCGCTTTGTCGAGTGCCGGGACAGCATAGTTCGGCGGGGTCGTCTCGGCGTCCACGGAGGCTACCTTTCTGCACCCATGGCGGCGAGCATCCGGCGGGCGATCTCCCGGTTGAGGTCATCCGGAATGGGCTGCGCCCCCGGCAGCAGTTCAGTCGCTGAGTTGGCGATTCGCTCGAGGGAGAGCGATTGCAGCAGGAAACCCAGGTCCATGGACTCGAGCGAGTTGCCCTTCGGTTCCCGCCCGGCGAGGTTCATCATGCGACCGTCCGCGATGAGGATGACGTGGCGGCCGTCGGCGACGTCGATCCGCTCGATGGCATCGTCCAGCTGTTGGATGTCCGTGGCGCTTGCCTTCAGCGCGGCGACGTCGATCTCCCAGGGAAAGTGGCCGCAATTGGCGACGATGCTGCCGTCGCCGAGGAGCGGAAAAATGTCCGGACCGATGACGTCCGGATGTCCGGTCGCTGTAATGAAAACCTCGCCCCACGGCGCGAGGCTCGTCATTGACGCCACCCGGTATCCGTCGAGGGCTGCCTCAAAAGCCTTCAACTCGTCGACCTCGACGATCGCCACCTTGCCGCCCAGCGCGCGAAGGTATTGGGCCACACCTCTGCCGCACCAGCCGTACCCGGCGACCACGAAGCGACGTCCAGGCACCATGAGGTTGGTGATGCGCATGAAACTTTCGACGACGGACTGCCCGACGGCGTGCCGATTTTCGCCGATCGCCTTCAGGATGCTGTCGTTGATGACGAGGATGGGAAACGGAATAGTCCCTGAAAGCTCGCCACGAAGTCGAAGACCTCCTGAGGTGGTCTCTTCCGTGCCGCCGATGATCGTGTTCTGTGCGCCGCGAGCCACAATTCCGGCGGCGAGGTCCGCCCCGTTGTCGAGCAGGATGTCCGGCTGGGAATCCAGCACCGCCACAATGTTCACGGCGTGCTGGTCGAGGGTGTCAGCGCGGGAGCCAAACACTGTCATTCCGCTGGAGCGCAAAAACTCGACGATGTCGTCCTGGGTCGAACCGTGATTTCCGGTGGCCACAATCTCGGCGCCACCGGCTGCAAGGGTCTCCAGTAGCACGGCGGTCTTCGGCTCCAAATGCAGCGACATCCCGATCCGATGCCCGGCAAACGGCTTCGTCTCGGCGAATCGGGTGCGCGCAGCGGCGAGCAAAGGCATCCTGGAGCGAATCCATTCGACGCGTTGTCGGCCACGTTCGGCAAGTTCAGTCATGTGCTCAGCATACCTATATGAATCTGACTTTCATATATGATGTCCAGATGACGACGAAGATCATCCTGGACTGCGACCCCGGCCACGACGACGCGATCGCACTCCTGCTCGCGCACGGGAACCCTGACATTGAGCTCGTTGCGGTCACGACGGTGCACGGGAATCAGACCATCGAGAAAGTCACCCGAAACGCCCTCGCCGTGGCGACGGTTGCCGGCATCACCGGCGTCCCTTTCGCCGCCGGCGCGCATCGACCGCTCGTCCGCGTGGCCGAGGTTGCCGAGTCGATTCACGGCGACTCGGGGCTGGACGGCCCCACACTCCCTGAGCCTGCGTTCGAGGCGGATGACCGGCACGCTGTCGACCTCATCATCGACACGATCATGCGCAATCCGCCGGGGACCATCACGCTCGTGCCGACCGGCGCACTCACGAATATCGCCCTCGCGGTGCGGAAGGAACCCCGCATCGCCGCCCGCGTCAAAGAGGTCGTGCTCATGGGCGGCGGCTACCACGTCGGCAACTGGAGCGCGGCGGCCGAGTTCAACATTGTGATCGATCCAGAGGCCGCACACATCGTGTTCAACGAGTCCTGGAAGTTGACGATGGTCGGACTCGACGTCACTCACCAGGCGCTCGCCACACCCGATGTCGTTGCCGCCATCGCCGCGATTGACACGGTCCCAGCCAAGTTCGTTCTCGAACTGCTCGACTTCTTCACCGAGAGCTATCGAGACGCGCAAGGATTCGACTACCCACCGGTGCACGACCCGTGTGCCGTTGCCCTCGTCATCGACCCAACGGTCATGACGGTCGTGCGAGTCCCCCTGGACATTGAGCTCGCCGGCACTCTCACCCTCGGGATGACCGTCGCCGACTTCCGCACGGTACCACCGGAGACCTGCACCACGTATGCGGCGACCGAACTCGACCACGCAAAATTCTGGAACCTGATCGTCGACGCCCTAACCCGCATCGGCTGACTTTCATCATTCAGGAGGTTGTGGTGTCAGAGTGATTGACCGGACCTCGGGCGCCGCAACACTCGAGTAATTCACTTCCGCCACAGAACCTCCTGAATGATGAAAGCCAGGGGTCAGGCGGTGATGCGGTCCGCAATGAGCGGTCCGCCATTCAGCACCTCGTCGCCCACTGCGCCAATGCGGTAGGCGCCCTCCAGCGCCTCCAGCGCACGCTCGAAGCGGGCCGGCTCATCCGCGCTCAGCGTGAACAGCGGCTGACCCTTCTTCACGGCATCCCCGGGCTTCGCATGCAGGTCGACACCGGCTGAATGCTGCACCGGGTCCTCCTTGCGCGCACGGCCAGCCCCCAACCGCCACGCGGCAATCCCAAACGGCAACGCCTGCTGTTCGACGAGGATGCCGTCGCGGTCGGCCGTGACGACGTGCGACTCCTTCGCCACCGGCAATGGGGCATCCGGGTCACCGTGCTGCGCCGAGATCATGGCGCGCCAGGTGTCCATGGCGCGCCCGTCCTTCAGCGCGGCCTCTACGTCGGCGTCTGGCTGGCCCGCGGACGCGAGCATCTCCTTCGCGAGCGCGAGCGTCAACTCCACGACATCGGCAGGGCCACCGCCGGCGAGAACCTCAACGGATTCGCGAACCTCGTTCGCGTTGCCGATCGCAAAGCCGAGCGGGACGTTCATGTTCGTGAGGAGCGCCGTCGTCACCACACCGGCGTCCGTGCCGAGCGCGACCATGGTCTGCGCTAGTTGGCGACTGCGTTCCGGGTCCTGCATGAACGCGCCCGAGCCGAACTTTACGTCAAGGACCAGAGCCTGGGTTCCTTCGGCGATTTTTTTGCTCATAATCGAGGAGGCGATCAGCGGAATCGATTCGACCGTTCCGGTGATATCCCGGAGCGCGTAGAGCTTCTTGTCTGCAGGGGCCAGAGTCGCCCCAGCCGCACACACCACGGCCCCAACAGACTCCAGCTGTGCCCGCATGGCGTCGATGCTGAGGTCTGCCTGCCAGCCCCGGATGCTCTCCAACTTGTCGAGTGTTCCGCCTGTGTGCCCCAGCCCGCGGCCGGACAGCTGCGGAACGGCCACGCCAAACGACGCGACAAGCGGAGCGAGCGGCAACGTAATTTTGTCACCAACGCCACCCGTGGAGTGCTTGTCTGTCGTCTTCTTGGACAGACCATCGAACGACAGCCGTTCGCCGGAGTCAATCATGGCCAGGGTGAGATCCCGCACTTCCTCGCGGTCCATCCCGTTCAGGAAAATTGCCATCGCCATGGCTGCCATTTGCTCATCGCCCACGTACCCGCGCGTGTAGGCATCGATAAGCCAGGACACTTGCGCCGTCGACAACTTCTTGCCGTCGCGCTTCGCGTGGATGAGGTCAACGGTGTCGAACGGTTCTACGGCGCTCATGCTTTGTACTCCTCGAGGGTGCGCGGCCCAAACGCATCCGGAATGACCTCGTCAATCGTTTTCACACCGGACACGGTCTCCAGGACCATTCCGGGCGCCGAATGTTCAAACAGCAATTGCCGACATCTCCCGCAGGGCATGAGGATGTTCCCGTGACCGTCAACGCACGTGAACGCGACAAGCTTGCCGCCACCGGTCATGTGCAGGCTGGACACAAGCGCGCACTCCGCACACAGCGTGAGTCCGTAGGACGCGTTCTCGACGTTGCACCCGGAGATCACGCGACCGTCCTCGACGATGGCCGCCGCACCCACCGGAAATTTTGAATACGGAACGTAGGCGTGCACGATCGCCTCTTTGGCGACATCCCGCAGCCCGTCCCAGTCAACCTCAGTCATGCTGCAGTCCTTCCTTCGTATCCAATCTAGCCGTGCTGTGCCCGATCAGGGCGGGCCTTCCTGCCAGGTAGGCGGCAATCGTCTGGGGTACAAGCATGATGAGCAGAAGGAGCACAGGCACGAGCCACGTTGACGTGAGATCACGAAGTGCGCCGAGCGCGAGCGGACCAATCGCCGCGAACAGGTAACCCCAACTTTGCGCCATCCCGGACAGCTTCGTCGCGTGCTCGGAATCCGGCGAGCGCAACACGATGAACGTCAGTGCGAGGCCGAGACCGGCGCCCTGGGCGAGTCCCAGAAACACCATCCAGAGCACCGCCCAGCCTGGGACGAGAAGGAATCCGCCTATGGCGGCAAAATAGGCCAGCGAGACGACAGCCGTAAGGGCACTCTGCCGGCGGATGCGATCCAGCACAAGCGGCACGACCAGCGCTGGGACGATGCTCACCAGATTCACGAGGGAGAGCATGAGCCCCGCAAATACGCTGTCGTATCCGTAGCCGATGAGGATGGTCGGCAGCCAGGCTGTCGTCGAATAAAAGTTGAAAGACTGCAGACCGAAGAAGGCCGTCACGAGCCAGGCAACCCGGTCTTTGGAAAGCACGATCCCAGTTGATCGCGGGTGCGCAGCGACCCCCCTCGAGTGCCACAGTGACGGAATCCAGCACACGAGACCCAGCACGGCGAACAGTCCCCACGCGGCCAAAACTTCGTTCCAGCTCCAGCCCGCCGCCTCGGCGATGGGGATGGTGATCCCTGCTGCGAGCGTCGCCCCGGCAGCGAGAGACATCGAAAACAGCCCCGACATGATCCCCAGCCGATGAGGAAAGTCCCGCTTGATGAGCCCCGGAAGCAGAATGTTCCCGACCGCGATGCCCGCACCGACGAGCAGGGTGCCTCCGAAGAGCGCGGGAATTGTTGGCACAATCCGCAGCGCGGATCCAGCAATGATCGCGAGCAACACGAGCGCCAGACTTCGCTCAAATCCGATTCGCTGCGCGAGCAAGGGCGCGAGCGGGCCCAACGCCCCAAAGCACAGCACGGGCAGCGTCACGAGGAGCCCGGCAAGAAGGGAGCTCAGTTTCAGGTCGGTGCTGATCGCGTCGAACACGGGCGACACCGCGACGATGACCGGACGAAGATTGAGCGCCACCAGGATGACAGCGATGGCCGCCCACAGTTTGCTGGAGGGCGCGTGCACGATGCCCTCCGCTTTCGCGGTGGTCAAGACTTACTTTATGTACGGTTTGCCGTCGGCCGCAGGGGCTTTCGACTGGCCGACGAGACCGGCCACCGCGAAGATCGTCACGATGTACGGAAGCATCAGCATGAACTGGCTCGGAACCGGAGAACCGATGATTCCCAGCACGCTCTGCAGGTTCGTCGCGAACCCGAATAGCAGGCCAGCGAGCATCGCTCTGATCGGGTCCCAGCGGCCGAAGATCACCGCTGCCAGGGCAATGAAGCCGGCGCCGGCCGTCATGTCCTTGGTGAACTCGCCGACCGAACCCAGCGTGAAGTATGCTCCACCGAATCCGGCGATCGCGCCCGCAAGTGAGACGTTCCAGAACCGCATCCGGTTCACCTTGATGCCGACGGTGTCTGCAGCCTGCGGGTGCTCACCGACGGATCGGGTGCGCAGACCCCAGCGGGTCTTGAACAACGCGAACGCCACAGCAGCAACGGTGACGTACATGACGTAGACAATGATTGTCTGGTTGAACAGCACCGGTCCGATGATCGGTATCTGCCCGAGAATCGGGATATCAATCCGGTCGAATCGTGGCGGATTGTTGAGCAGCTCGGGGTTGGGAACCATGAGCTTGGAGAACAGGAAGCTGGTCAATCCGGCCACCAGCACGTTCAACACAACACCGACGATGATCTGGTCGACGATGTACTTGATGGCAAACGCGGCGAGAACGAACGAGACGAGCATGCCGGCGACCATTGCCGCGAGCAAGCCTAAGACGGGCTGTCTGGTTGCCGAGGCGACCATCGCCGAAATGAAAGCACCGGCGAGCAGCTGACCTTCAATCGCGATATTGACGACGCCGCTTCGTTCGGAAATCACACCACTCATGGCACCGAAAATCAGCGGAACGCTGAGACTCACCGCTCCGATAAGAAGCCCGGGCACCGGGATGAGCGCGTTCGCCGAAACCCAGGTGAGGAAGGCAACCAGGATGACGACCACGAACACGATGATGAGCCACAACGGCACCTTCTTCGCCGAGTAGACGAGCCAGGCGGAGTACGCGGCAAGGAGTACAAGAACGACGCCGAGCACCCAACCGGTTTCCGACGTCGGAAGGTTCACGTCGGGAAGCTGAATGAAGTCGGTGGCCCGCGACAACCTGAACTGGCTGACTCCAGCGCGGCCGAAGAATCCGAACACGATGACGGCGATGACGGCGAACACGCCAAGCGCGATAGGCGCCTTCCAACTCCTGACGACCGTGGTGTCAAGAACGATTCGGGTTGAACCCGGTGTTGTCACACTCATTTCGACACCACAGCTTTCTTACCCTGCACCTTGGCTATCCCTTCAGGTTCCACCAGACTCGGCTCCGGCAGACGGAAGATTGACCGAACCAACGGCGGCGCCGCGATCAGCAGCACGATGACCGACTGGACAACCAGCACGATGTCGACCGGAATCTGCTGAGTTGCCTGCATGGTGAATCCGCCAGCTTTGAATGCGCCGAACAGGATGCCCGCTGCGAACACTCCCCACGGTCGCGAGCGGCCGAGCAGCGCCACGGTGATTGCATCGAATCCGATACCCGCGTCGATTCCCGCGCTGAACCCGGTCGTGACGGTACCGAGCACCTGGAACACGCCAGCGAGCCCGACAAGTCCGCCGGAGAACAACATGACGTAGGTGAACATCCGGTTCACGTTCATCCCGGACACGCGGGCAGCGTCGGGGTTGAATCCGACTGCCTTGAACTGGAAGCCAAGCGACGACCGGTTCAGGAGCCACCACACGAAGATCGTCGCGGCGATCGCAATCACGAAGCCCCAGTGGAGCGAATAACCCGGCCCAAAAATCTGCGGGAGAATCGCCGAGTCCATCATGGCCGGCGTCTTGGGGTTGTTCGAGCCGGGTGCCTGCAGAAGCCCTGGCGTGCTGAGCATCCAGTAAACGAAGTAGTACGCGACATAGTTGAGCATGATCGTCGTGATCACTTCGTGTGCCCCAGTGCGCGCTTTGAGGAATCCGGCGATACCTCCCCAGATTGCTCCCGCCGCGACCCCGGCGACGATCGCCAGGATGAGGTGGATGCCGACGGGCAGCTCGAACGAGAACGCGACCCAGCCAGCAGCAGCAGCGCCGAACAGCATCTGACCGCGGCCACCAATGTTGAACAATCCAGCGCGGAATCCGAGGGCAACACCGAGGCCGGCAACAATCAGAGGCGTCGCAAAGGTGAGGGTGTCGAGCAGCGGTTTGATGCCGTACTGGAATTCGGGGCGGCGGAAGTTGTAGATGGAACCCTGGAACAGGGCGATGTATGCCCCGGAGACGGAATCCCAGATCGCCACCAGCATGTCGCCTGGGCGCGAGAAGAAGTAGCCAGCCGTGTCCTGCACTCGCGCATCCGTTGCCGCGATCAAGACGCCGCCGATGACGAGGGCGATGACCACGGCGAGCACCGACATGAGAGCGCTGCCGGACAGAATTTCGCGAATGACGGTCGCGGTGCGCGAGGGCGCGACCTCTACCTGATCTTCGGATGGCGTTGAGGGCTTCTTGGCTTTCGCCGCCATGGTTGTGGCCTTTGCGGTCTTTTTCTTGCCAGGCTTGGGTGACTCGGTCATGCTGCCTTACCTCCGGGAACTTCGCCAGCCATCATGAGTCCGAGAACGTTCCGCGGAGTGTCTCCGGGAACGATTCCCACAATTCCTCCTCGATACATGACCACTATTCGGTCAGCGAGGGCGACCACTTCATCAAGCTCAGTGGAGACGACGAGCACGGGAACACCGGCGTCCCTCGCCTCGACGATCCTCGTGTGGACGAACTCTACGGAACCGACATCCAGCCCTCGAGTGGGCTGGGCTGCGACCAGAAGATGAAGCTTTCGGCTCAGCTCCCGTGCGAGTACAACCTTCTGCTGGTTGCCGCCGGAGAGCTTGCCTGCCGGCGTCCCAATACTTTGCGCCCGGATGTCGAACTCGGTCAGCTTCTCCTCGGCGAACTTCGCGAGGACATCGAGCTGCAGATTTCCCCTACGAACGAAGGGTTCGCCGGTGGCTCGGTCAAGCATCAGGTTCTCGGCAACCGTGAACTCGGAAACCAACCCGTCTTCGTTGCGATCCTCCGGGACGAATCCGACACCGGCGTCGAGAATCTTCCTCACGCTCAAGCCGACGAGTGATTCTCCCTTGAGGCTGATCGTGCCGGTCACGTTCGATTGGAGCCCCATGATGGCCTCCACAAGTTCGGTCTGACCGTTGCCTTGAACGCCGGCTACTGCGACGATCTCACCGGCTTTGACGTCGAAACTGATCTTGTTCACGACGAGCTGGCCGATGTGGTCGATGACGCTCAGCTGATCGACAATAAGCGCTGGATCTCCCAGTTTCGCCTTGCCCTTTTCGATCATGAGTTCGACAGCGCGACCGACCATCATCGACGCGAGCTCGGCGTTTGTCGCCGTGGGTGACGCTTGCCCCACAACCTTGCCCAAGCGGATGACGGTGATCTTGTCGGCAACCGCGCGCACCTCGCGCAGCTTGTGGGTAATGAAGACGATGGATGTGCCGGATTCCTTGAGTTGCCTCATGATGACCATGAGCTCGTCGGTTTCTTGAGGAGTGAGCACAGCTGTTGGCTCATCGAAGACGAGAACCTGCGCATCGCGCGACAGCGCTTTGATGATTTCGACCCGCTGCTGAACACCGACGGGCAGCTCGCCGACAACGGCATCGGGGTCGAGGTCGAAGCCAAACCGTGCGGAAATATCACGCACCTGCTCGCGTGCTTTCTCGAGGTCCAGGCGTCCGCCGAACTTTGTCGGCTCGTGTCCGAGCATGACATTCTCCGCCACGGTGAACACCGGGATGAGCATGAAATGCTGGTGGACCATTCCGATCCCAGCCGCCATGGCATCCCCTGGCCCGGCGAAGTGCTGAACCTTGTCGCCGAGCAGGATTTCGCCCTCATCGGCCTGATAGAGGCCGTAGAGAACGTTCATGAGCGTCGACTTGCCCGCGCCGTTCTCGCCGAGAAGGCAATGAATTTCACCGGGCTCCACGACGAGGTCTATTTTCTCGTTTGCCACGAGAGTGCCAAACCGCTTCGTAATGCCGCGAAGTTCGAGCTTCATGGTTTCGTACGTTCCTGTCCCTTTCGGCAACACTGCCGAATGTCAACTCGATGCTAGGTAACGAAGACTACAACGAACTCGGGGAGACCAGCAGCGCTGGGCTCCCCGAGCCTTACCGTGTAGCCGCCCTAATTACTTAGGTGAGGACGGCGACTCGACCGTGATCTTGCCGCTGATGATGTCAGCCTTGACAGCGTCAAGTTCAGCCTGCAGGCCAGCATCGACCTTGCTGTCGAAGGAGTGGAACGGCGCAATGCCAACTCCACCGTTCGCCAGCGTTCCGACGAACGGGCTGTTGTCGAACTTGCCATCGGAGGTGCTCTTCACGACGTCGGAAACACCGACGGCGATACCCTTCATGACCGAGGTCAGCAGGATGTCTGCGATGGTCGGGTCGGTCAGGGTCACGTCGGCGTCAACACCGATGAGTGCGATGTCCTTGGCAGAGTCCTTGATCGCCTGAGCTGCGCTCTTGTAGATCGGTCCGCCAACGGGCAGGATGACGTCCGCACCCTGGTCGATGAGGTTCTGAGCCGTGGACTTCGCGGTGTCGTTGGCGTCGAAGCCACCGGTGAACGCGCCGTCCTGCTTTGCGACATCCCAGCCAAGCGCCTTGACGCTCGTGCCCTTGACGCTGTTGTAGTAGTTCACACCGTCAACGAAACCGTCCATGAAGATGGTGACGGGTGGGATCGGGATTCCACCGAAGGTACCGACAATGCCGGACTTCGAGTAGCTCGCTGCGGCGTAGCCGGCGAGGAACGCGGCCTGGGCCGTGTCGAACACAATCGGCTTGACGTTCGGCAGGTCGATCGAGCTGTCGTCGATGATGGCGAAGTCAACGTCGGTGTTGGCTTCTGCCGCGGCCTTCGTTGCATCGGCCAGCAAGAAACCAACGGTAACGATGATGTTGCAGCCATCGCTGACAAGGTTGTTGATGTTGTTGGCGTAGTCGGTTTCCGTCTTCGACTCAACCGCGTTGGCCTTGACTCCAAGATCCGCAGCTGCGGCGTCGAGTCCTTCTTTACCGATCTGGTTGAACGACTTGTCGTCGAATCCGCCGGAGTCGGAGACCATGCACGGCTTGAAGTCTGACGCTGCTGGTGACTCTCCTCCGCCGGTTGACTCGGGTGCTGGTGCGCAGCCGGCGAGCAGCATCGTGCTGATCCCGACTACCGCAAGACCACTCAGTGCGGACTTTCGCGAGGTGATTCTCAAGGTGACCTCCAAGGTGCAGCCGTAACTCGGTGTCACGGCGATATTGGTACAGGTTACCTAATGTTATGAGGGCGTTGACAACTGAAAATGCTGGTCAAAGTCGAAAGGTTACCAAGCTGCAACAGCGGTATACCGACAGTTCACAGAATGTCGCTGCGCCCCGAGACTTTCAGCGCGTCCACGACCGCCTTCACCCGCTGCGCATTCGCGCTTGTCGTCACCAAAAGAGCATCCGGAGTGTCCACGACAACGATGTCCGTGACCCCAATCAGCGAGATGAGTCTGCCCGTCTGGCTGACCACGACGCCGCTGGACGAGTCGGCGAGGACGCGCGCGTTCTCCCCCAGAATCGCCAGGTCGGACGAGCGGCCACCGGAGTGCAGTTTCGCGATCGCGGCGAAATCGCCCACGTCATCCCAATCGAAATCTCCGGGAACGACTGCAAGTCGCCCGGCTGCCGCTGCGGGCTCAGCGACCGTGTAGTCGATCGCGATCTTCTCAAGACGCGGCCACACCTTGTCGACGACAGCGCCACGGCGGTCTGTGTCCCACGCCTCGGCAAGCTCCGTAAGGCCCTCAAGCAGTTCTGGCCGACTTTCGCCAAGTTGCTCCAACAGCTTGTCTGCACGGGAAATGAACATCCCCGCGTTCCACAAGTAATTTCCGTCTTCCACATATCCCCGAGCAACGTCGACGGTCGGCTTCTCCACGAACCGATCTGCGCGAACCACTCTCGGAGCGCCCACAATGCCGAGGGACCCATCGCAGTGGATGTAACCGAATCCGATGGCGGGCTCGGTTGGCGTGATTCCGATCGTGGCAATGTAGCCGGCATCCGCGGCGATAATCGCCTCCTTGACCGCCCGCTGAAAACCACGTGTGTCCGAAATGACATGGTCGGCGGCAAAAGAACCGATGATGACGTCGGGTTCCCTGCGGTGAAGAATTGCGGCTGCGAGACCTATGGCAGCAGAAGAATCCTTCGGCTCGCTTTCCAGTACGACGTTGTGGTCTGCCAGTTCAGGAATCTGCTCCTCCACGGCGGCGCGGTGCGCACGTCCCGTGACGACCATGATCCGATCCGGCCCCGAAATGCGCTCCAGTCGCTCCCAGGTGGCACGAAGAAGGGTCTTCCCTGACCCGGTCAGATCGAGAAGAAACTTGGGAGCGTCTGCGCGCGACAGCGGCCACAGTCTTGAGCCGATTCCCCCGGCGGGAATCACGCTGTAGAAGCGGTCTTGCCCGTTCGTACTATTGGCCATGGCGTTCAGACTAGCGAACGCAGGAATAGACTGGCATTGTCAGCACCACATAAGGTGATGCTGAACACGAGGTTGGATATCTGCAGGAAGGTTGGTCGTGCCTGGCGAATCGGCGGGAACTACGGCGTCTCCGGTACGAGGTGGCCGGTATCCGCTCCCCAAACTGACGAAGCCTAAGGCTCCAGTGGGAACGGTCTACCGGGGGAATTTAGGCATGTGGTCGTGGGTCCTCCACAGGATCACGGGGGTTGCCATCTTCTTTTTCCTCCTCGTCCACATCCTCGACACGGCCCTGGTGAGGGTCAGTCCAGAGGCATACAACGCGGTCATTGGTACATACAAGAACCCGATTATGGGCTTGGGTGAAGTTGCCCTGGTCGCCGCCATTGGACTTCACGCTCTCAATGGTCTGCGGATTATCCTCATCGACTTTTGGGCGTGGGGCACCAAACACCAGAAGCTTCTGCAGTGGATCGTGTGGATCCTGTGGCTCATCCTCCTGGTCGGTTTCGTGCCGCGCCACCTGATCAACGTGTTCAGCGAGTAGGCGCCATGACAGTCAGCATCGAAACGCCCCGCGCCCCGCGCCCCGTTCGTCGCGGCGGTATCAACTGGGAGAAGTGGGGCTGGATCTACATGCGCGTGAGCGGTGTTGCGCTCGTCGTGCTCATCTTCGGCCACCTCTTCGTGAACCTCATGATCGGCGACGGCGTGAAGGCACTGGACTTCGCGTTTGTCGGCGGCAAACTCTCCGACCCGTTCTGGAAGGTGTGGGACACCCTCCTGCTCTGGCTTGCCCTCATCCACGGCGCGAACGGAATGCGCACCATCACCAATGACTACGCCCACAACAGGCTCGTGGGCGTCATCCTGAAGGGCGCTATTCTGGTCGCCGCCGTTGTACTCATCATCTTGGGAACCCTCGTGATCTATACCTTTGACCCATGCCCGGTTGGCCAACCAGCAGACCTGCTCCCGAGCTTCTGCCAGGGGGGTTAAGCCATGACTGCACCAGATCAGGGCGAAATTATCGACGGCGTCCACTATCACAAGCACGATGTCGTCATCGTGGGTGCTGGTGGCGCGGGGATGCGCGCAGCGATTGAGGCCGGCCCACAGCTGAGTACGGCCGTCATCTCCAAGCTGTACCCGACCCGCTCCCACACTGGTGCCGCACAGGGTGGTATGGCTGCAGCCCTCGCGAACGTCGAGGAAGACAACTGGGAGTGGCACACCTACGACACCGTCAAGGGTGGCGACTACCTCGTGGACCAGGACGCAGCGGAGATCCTCGCCAAAGAGGCGATCGACGCGGTCATCGACCTCGAAAACATGGGTCTGCCGTTCAACCGCACCCCCGAAGGTCGCATCGACCAACGCCGCTTTGGTGGTCACACGCGCGAGCATGGCAAGGCCGCTGTGCGCCGCGCCTGCTACGCGGCGGACCGCACAGGCCACATGATCCTGCAAACCCTGTACCAGAACTGCGTGAAGCACGGCATCAACTTCTTTAACGAGTTCTATGTGCTCGACCTGCTCATGACGACGGTCAAGGGAGTGTCCAGGCCAGCGGGTGTTGTCGCCTACGAACTCGCCACCGGTGACCTCCACGTGTTCCAGGGGAAGTCGATCATCTTCGCCACGGGCGGGTTCGGCAAGATCTACAAGACCACGTCCAACGCCCACACCCTCACCGGGGACGGTGTGGGAATCATGTGGCGCAAAGGCCTTCCGCTGGAGGACATGGAATTCTTCCAGTTCCACCCGACCGGATTGGCCGGCCTCGGCATCCTGTTGTCGGAGGCTGCCCGCGGAGAGGGCGCAATCCTGCGCAACGCCGATGGCGAACGATTCATGGAACGTTACGCGCCAACAATCAAAGACTTGGCTCCGCGCGACATCGTCGCGAGATCCATGGCGACCGAAATTCGCGAAGGACGAGGCGCAGGCCCGTACAAGGATTACGTCTACCTCGACATCACCCACCTCGAGCCAGCCGTCATTGACGCCAAGCTTCCCGACATCACCGAGTTCGCCCGCACGTACCTCGGTGTCGAGCCCTACACGGAGCCGGTGCCGGTCTTGCCGACTGCGCACTACGCGATGGGCGGCATTCCGACCACGAACAATGCCGAAGTGCTTCGCAACAACACCGAAACCGTCCCAGGACTGTTCGCTGCCGGGGAGTGCGCGTGCGTGAGCGTGCACGGATCGAACCGGCTGGGGACGAACTCGCTCCTCGACATCAACGTGTTCGGCAAGCGCGCGGGCAACAACGCTGTCGCCTACGCGAAGAGCGCCGATTGGGTGGAGCTGCCCAAAGACCCGACCGCCGGGGTTCGCACGATTCTCGACCACGTTCGGAATGGCGACGGTAGCGAAAACATCGCCGTCATCCGTCGCGAGTTGCAGGAGGCGATGGACCGCAACGCTCAAGTTTTCCGCACCGACGAATCACTGCGCGACGTGGGCGATTTGATCAAAACGCTGCGCGTTCGCTACCGCAACGTGCAGGTGCAGGACAAAGGCAAGCGATTCAACACCGACCTGCTGGAGGCCATCGAGCTGGGATTCCTCCTCGACCTTGCCGAGGTCGTGGTGTACTCGGCACGCAACCGCAAGGAAAGCCGCGGAGCCCACATGCGGGAGGACTACCCGAATCGTGACGACAAGAACCTGATGGTTCACACCATGGCGTACCTGACCGGGGACGCAGAATCCGCCTCGGCGGACGACCACATCAAACTCGACTGGAAACCGGTCGTCGTGACGAACTACCAGCCGACGGAGAGAAAGTACTAATGGCATCCGACGTTCTCACCACAGGCGGCCCGATCGCCCACGCGGCCGTGCCGACGTTCACCGTGACGGTCATTGTGCGCCGATTCAACCCCGAAGTTGACGAAGAACCGCGCTGGGTGGATTACGACCTCGAAATGCACGGCACAGATCGTGTGCTCGACGCACTCCACAAGATCAAATGGGAAATCGACGGCTCGCTCGCGTTCCGCCGGTCCTGTGCCCACGGAGTTTGCGGTTCGGATGCGATGCGCATCAACGGTCGCAACCGCCTGGCCTGCAAGACGCTGTTGAAGGACCTTGACGTCTCACAGCCCATCTACGTGGAAGCACTCAAAGGTTTGCCGCTGGAGAAAGACCTCATCGTCGACATGGAGCCGTTCTTCGACAGCTTCCGACAAGTGCAGCCTTTCCTCATGGCCTCGAGCAAGCCCAAGGATGGCAAAGAGCGCCTGCAGAGCGCAGAGGAACGCGCCCGCTTCGACGACACGACCAAGTGCATTTTGTGCGCAGCCTGCACCTCAAGCTGCCCGGTGTTTTGGACGGACGGCCAGTACTTCGGTCCGGCCGCCATTGTGAATGCACACCGGTTCATCTTCGACTCCAGGGACGAAGGCGCCCAGGTGCGCATGGACATTTTGAACGACCAGGAGGGCGTCTGGCGCTGCCGGACCACCTTCAACTGCACAGATGCGTGCCCCCGCGGCATTCAGGTGACGCAGGCGATCGCCGAGGTCAAGCAGGCCATCATGAGGGGAAAACCCTAGCCATAGGTGAAGGCCATTTCTGGCCTTCACGGCGGGTTTTCCGGTCGCCGTCCCGGCGACCAAAGTACTTCCCCACCTGTACCCCGGGCGCCGTCTCGGCGACCAAAGTGCTTCACCGCCGGGTTTTCCGGGCGCCGTCTCGGCGACCGTGCATCTGCCCCATTAACGAGAGAACGCCGGCAGCCCACCCGATGGGCTGCCGGCGGTATATCCCCCTGTGGAAAATTGCTGCTTTCCCTCTATTTAGAGAGATTCAGCTGCCACAGATTCATGACGCGGATTTCTAAAGAATTTTTTTGGGCTCAGTTCAGGAGCTCGACGGTGATCCCGAGTGTGTCGGAGAGCAGCGCCAGTGGGATATTGATCGGCACGGTGACCCCCAAAACCTTGAGGTTCTGTTTGAGCGTGATCGGACCGACGCCCTCGGGCAGTGCGGTGAGACGCAGCGCCCACGTTCCATTGCTCGCGACCACGGTCGTGTAGACAAGCCCAGCTACCTGCGCAGAAACCGTTGCTCCCGGCATCCCGGTACCGGAGAGGTCAAGGTCGACGACCGCGCCAACCACACCATCAGGAGCCACGTGGTCGGGAACCGAACCGACCGGCAGGCTGGGGATGATGCTGTTGACCGGGTTCGCGAGGCTGCCCACGAGATCGCCGACCAGTCCGTCCGAGCCCCCATTGCCCGAATCGGAGCCTGAAGACCCCTCCGCTCCAGGCAGTGCCGCACTTGTGCCCGCGGAATCGTACGGTTGCGCAGAATTGGTAGACGAAATGTCGCTCTGCGGTCCGGTTGGCTGGAGCACTGCCGCAACCCCTCCGCCAAGAGCAACGGTGACGGCGAGCGCACCGGCGAGTACGGGTACGGATGCGGCCGTCGTTGCTGCCGCGCCAGCGGCAACAGTCGCGGCAGCAGGAACACCGGCGGCCGTCACTGTCTGGAACGCGGCAGGAATGGCCGGGAGGCTCACAGCCGCGGCGGACTGTGCCGGACCGGACGCCAGCAGCGCCCCGCCAACCGTCGTCCCAAGCAGGAGCGGAAGCAGCACAACCGCGATGCTCGACCCCACTTCATCGACCTCGTTCGCCACCGATCCACATCGCTCGCACTCGGCCAGGTGGGTATCGAAGCGCGACTTCTCTCTCGCGGTCAGAGACTTTCTGGTGTTTTCACCAAGCCGACCTGTCACCCAGCGGCAGTCATCGGTTGCGCCAGCATCCGACACGTGTGCCTGGAGCCACGCAGTGCGCAAGCCTTCCCGCGCGCGGTAGGCGAGCGCGGCGACACTGTTGGCGGTCAAACCGAGGATCGGGGCAACCTCCTGAGGGGACATCCCCTCGACCTCCGTGTACCAGAGCACGGATTGCCATCGCTCCGGCAGGCTCTTGAATGCACTCGCGGTCAGGCGCGCATCCAGTGCGACAGTTGTCGGATCCTCCGGGATGTTGTCATCCCGAAGATCTTCGATGTCTTCAATCTGAATGTCGTTGCGGTCGGTGCCCCAACGGCTCGCGAGGTTTCGAATCGTCGTGTACAGGTATGGGCGGAAGGCGCCGTCCGGGCCGCCACCGTCAAGAACACGCTGATAGATACGCGTGAACGCCTCAGCGACGAGGTCGTCGGCATCGAGGCTGGAGGTGAAACGTCGAGCCACAGTGATGCCGGCTCGAGCGTGGCGCGTCCACAATTCCCCGAACGCGGTGCGGTCGCCCGCGCGTGCGAGCAGGATGAGATCTTCGTCGGAGACTTCGGCCCCCACCGATTCAACCTGTTCCATACGCACCCCCGCACGCATTCATGGGCGGGAACTTCCGGTATACCGCGCCCTTACAGCAAGTATTACCTAGTCGTGGGGAAATTGCCAGACCTTGCTGTCTACCAACGCAGCCGCTCTGTAGGCTCGCATCATGGCCGCCATCAAGCAGTTCATCGACAGCGTGATGGCGTGGCGACCGGTACGTGTGTTCATCCATTTCGCCGAGCATCGCGGACTTTTGCTCGCCGCCGGTCTCTCCTTCCAGTCGATCTTCGCGGTCTTTGCCGGAATTTGGGTCGGGTTTGCGACGGCGGGACTCATCCTCCGGGACAACACCGGACTCAGCGACGCGTTCTTTACGACCCTCGCGCGCTCGGTTCCCGGGCTGCTCACCTGGAATGGACAAAAGGGCGTGATTGATCCTGCCCAGCTCCTGCAGGTCGAGATCCTCGGCTGGACCGGCGCAATAGCCGCCGCTGGCCTGCTGTTCACCGCCGTCGGTTGGTTGTCTTCTGCGCGTGACGCCATTCGCGCACTTTTCGGGCTCCCGGGCGAGAGGCTAAATTTTTTCCTCCTGAAACTCAAAGACTTCGGTCTGACTGTCGGATTCGGCGCCGCGCTCCTCGTGTCGTCCGCCCTCTCCGTCGTGGGTTCGGAACTTCTCAATGGCGTGCTCAGCTGGTTTGACGTCGGCGAGGACTCGATTTACTCGGCCGTGACCGGGCGTGTAGTGGGGCTAGCGCTCATGTTCGTGCTCGACACGGTGATCCTGGCGATGCTGTATCGGGTGTTGTCCGGATTGAAAATTCCGATTCGCCGCCTCCTGGTTGGCTCGCTCCTCGGCGCCACGGCTCTGGGAGTCCTCAAGCTGCTCGGAGGGATCCTGCTCGGCGGTGCAAGCAGGAACCCGCTCCTCGCCTCCTTCGCGATCATTATCGGACTACTCATTTGGTTCAACCTGAACTGTGTGGTCATTCTCCTTGGCGCGAGCTGGATCGCCGTGGGAATGGCGGATGCCGGAATCGCGGCCGATCCGAAAATTGCCGCTGAGCGACGCGAGCGCGAACGCGCCGCGGCGGAAAAAGCTGAAGCCGAGCGCGCGGCATTGGCGGCGAGCCAGAAAAACTGGCTGACGAGGCTATTCCGGCCAAAGGCGCGTCGGTAGCCGCCGATACACTGGCGTGGTGTCTTCACCGCTTCGTATCGCCTCCGTCAACGCCAACGGCATCCGCGCCGCCTTCCGCAAAGGCATGGGTTCCTGGCTGGATGCGCGCAACGTGGACATCCTCGCTATTCAGGAAGTGCGCGCCGCAACGGAAGACATCGAGGGGCTGCTCGGCTCCGAGTGGAGCATTCTCCACGACGCCGCCACAGCGAAAGGCCGGGCCGGGGTTGCGCTTGTGAGCCGCACTCCCGCCCTGGAGCACCGAGTGGAATTTGGCGCGGCAGATTTTGACAGTGCCGGCCGCTGGCTGGAGGCCGACTACCAGGTGGGTGACCACACCGTCACGGTCGTGAGCACCTACGTGCATTCCGGTGAATTCGGAACACCCAAGCAGGTTGAGAAGTACAAATTTCTCGATGCCATGCAGGAGCGGCTGCGCGAGTTGGGCAAACAGTCCGAGTTCGCGCTCGTCGTCGGCGATTTGAATGTCGGCCACCGGACGCTCGACATCCGCAACTGGAAAGGCAATGTGAAGCGCGCCGGATTCCTGCCGGAGGAGCGCGCCTACTTCGATCGATTCTTCGGCGCAGAGGGCGAGCCAAACTACAACGCTGGCGCGGGGCTCGGCTGGGTCGATGTCGGTCGAAAATGGGCCGGAGAAGTTGATGGCCCATACACGTGGTGGTCCCAACGGGGCCAGGCGTTCGACAACGACACCGGCTGGCGCATCGACTATCACCTCGCCACAGCTCCCCTTGCCGGCACCGTAGCCAACTACGCCATCGACCGCGCGAGCGCCTGGGACACCCGATGGTCCGACCACGCTCCCGTCGTCGTCGACTACAGCCTCTAATCTGCTCGCTTGTCTCACCTGAAAGAATGACATCATGACTTCGAAGTCCCGCCTGTTCTCTGGCATGCAACCGTCCGCAAACAGCCTCCAAATCGGCAACTACATTGGCGCGCTGCTCCAGTGGAAGGATCTCCAGGCCGCGTACGACGCCGTGTTCTGTATCGTCGACCTGCACGCGCTCACTGTCCCTCAGGACCCAGTGAAGCTGCGCGAAAATACGAGACGCACTGCCGCCCAGTACATCGCCGCCGGTATCGACCCGGCCGAGTCGACGCTGTTCGTTCAGTCGCACGTCTCCGCGCATCCGGAGCTCGCCTGGGTGCTCAACACGATCACCGGCTTCGGCGAGGCCAGCCGGATGACCCAGTTCAAGGACAAGTCGACGAAGCAGGGCGCAGAGGGAACCACGGTCGGCCTGTTCGCGTACCCGACGCTCATGGCCGCAGACATCCTGCTCTACGACGCCGTGGTGGTGCCGGTGGGCGACGATCAGCGTCAACACGTCGAACTCACGCGCGACCTCGCCAGCCGCTTCAACTCGCGATTCGGCGACACGTTTGTGGTGCCGGAGGCCGTCATCCTGCAGGAGACGGCGCGAATTTACGACCTGCAGGAGCCGACATCCAAGATGAGCAAGTCCGCCTCCTCTGAAGCTGGCGTCGTGTGGATGATGGATGAGCCGTCGGTGACGGCAAAGAAGATCAAGTCGGCCGTGACGGATGCTGGCCGCGAGGTGCGCTTCGACCGCGGCGAGAAGCCGGGCGTTGCGAATTTGCTCACCATCTACTCTGTGCTCGCGAACAAGACGGTGGCCGAACTCGAGAACGAGTACGACGGTCGTGGTTATGGGGATCTCAAGAAAGATCTCGCCGAGGTCGTTGTGGAGACGTTCGGACCAATCCGGGCGCGTACGCTCGAGCTCCTGGACGACCCTGCAGAACTCGACCGCGTGCTCGCCGGCAACGCCGACCGTGCCGCATCCATTGCCGATGCCACGCTCGCAAAGGTGTACGACCGGGTCGGGCTGTTGCCAAGGGCATAGTGATGAATCCCCTTCTTCTGGGTGACGGCGATCTCGTGCTCGACCAGCCGACCGAGGCGGACATCCCCTTCATCACCGAGTACTGCCGGGATCCCGTCTTCGAGCGGTTCATGACCCTGCCGTGGCCATACCAGCGCGAGCACGCTGAGTTCTTTGTGCGCGAGTATGTGCCAGGCGGGTGGTTGCGGGGCGACGAAGTCACCTGGGCGCTCCGCTGCGACGGGCAGTTTCTCGGGGTTGTCGGAGTGCGGGCACAGAATTCGATGATCGGGTTTTGGCTGGGCGCGCCACATCGTGGCAAGGGTTACATGCCGTGCGCAGTGAACCTGGTGCTCGACTGGGTGTTCTCCAGCGGATGGAGCGACACCGTGCGCTGGGAAGCTGTGGAAGGAAACCTTGCCTCGCGCGACGTCGCGCGCAAGACCGGGTTCCGGTACACGGGGATCCAACCAGCACTGGTTCTCGGCCGCGATGGGTCCAGCCCGCTGTCGTGGCAGGCAACGCTGACGGCATCCGACTCGCGCGAACCGAAGCCCGGGTGGCCCGACCACGCGCAGACCGGTACTTTGTTGCCCGGTGCGCCGTGACGCGTTCCCCGTCTGCCGGCACCGTTCCGTCTGTCGTGCTGTTTGACCTGGATGACACGTTGTTTGCGCATTCGGAAGCCGTCGGCCGCGGCGTGACAGCGCATCGGGCCACGCTCGCCGGGGCGGTGTCCCGCTTCGATGACGATGCGGAGATCGCACGCTGGCACGCATTGGAAGAGCTTCACTACCACCGCTACCTTGCTGGAGAGCTCGACTTCCTCGCCCAACGGCGAGCGCGAGTGCATGACTTCGTGGCCCCATACGGTCTCGAAATCGATGAGGCGGGCGCCGAGCGCTGGTACGACGAGTACTACCTCGAGTATGAGAAAGCGTGGGCGTTGCACCCGGACGCCGTGCCGTGCCTGGACGAGCTGCGGCGCACGACTCCAGGCGTGCAATTCGGGATCGTGACGAACGGCGAACTCGCGTACCAGTCGCAAAAGGTGACAGCGGTCGGACTCGATCGCTACGTCGAACACATCATTGCGTCCGGAGAGCTGTGCATCACAAAACCGGACGCACGGATCTTCCACCATGCCTGCGAGCTGTTCGATGTGCCACCGGCTGCCGCCGCGTACGTGGGCGATCGGCTTCACACGGATGCCATCGGCGCGTCACGCGCCGGTCTCACCGGCGTGTGGCTGGATCGTCGAGGTACCGCAACAGACGAGGATCTGGTTGCGGCGGCGGCATCCGGCGTACTCGTCATTCGCTCGCTCGCCGAGCTCCCGCCGTTACTGGCCTCGCTCCCGGCCTGAGTCCGGTCGATGTCGAACGCAATTCGGGCAGAACGTGTTCACCCCAGTGACGGTGCCCGTGTTTGCTTGCTCACGGATTCGGGATCATGCGGTTCTGCCTGAATTGCGAACCAGCTGGGAGGTTTGCGCTCCATTGCCGAAGCGGATGGCGCCGTTTAGCGGCGCTGGTCGGGACCTGTCTGAGCCACAACCAGGGCACCGCGCACCGCACGCAGTACCACTTCAGGCGACGACATCACTTGCCGATAATTGAACCGCAACACAATGTAGTTGAGGGCAGCAAGAGCGACGTCGCGGTCGTAGTCTCGAGCGGTTCCCGGCGCATCAGCGTGTCCCAGGCGACCATCCGTTTCGACGACAACACGTCCTTCAACAACGAAGTCCACAAAGCCAATGCTTGGAATGAAAACCTGGGGCTCGCAGTTGAGCCCCGCATCCAGAATCATCAACCGCACGATTGTCTCAATGCCAGACATACAGCGCGCGTCCACTCGTCGCCTGTACCGACGATACTTCGCAGGCAGGGACGCAAATAGTTTGTCGAGCCCGGCCTCGGAGACAATCCTTTGATATGTCGCACTGTCGAGTGCAGCGATCGCGATTTGCTCTTCCTGACAGCGAATGATGTGCGCAAGCGCATTCAGAGGCCCGACGGAATCCATGGTGACTTCCGACTGATCAATTAGGGGAAACCAATGCAGCACGCATCCCTCCCTGTTGTTGGGCGTTAGCCGGGTGTATCGGTCGTTTGGCGATCGCATTCGGGATGCCTCATGCCGGAGGTAGATGTGCGGAAGCCGATCGTCGACAACCCAGACTCCCGCGCGTCGAGCCGCCGACACGCACGTGAGCAGACCGCCAACGCGGACCGCCTTCTCAGCCTGCGGGTCAATGCTCGGTATCGCGTAGTACCCGCGGCGCACTCGGATAAGTCGACCAGCATGGACGGCCGCCGCCAAACCTCTGGGCGTGTAGCCGCGAAGAAGGAGTTGCCGCCGGGTTGCGACCTGCGAATCGGAATGGCGGGACGTGGTCACCCTTCTGAGTGTGCGGTGGATGGGCTCGCCCAATTTTCGCAGCAGCCCAATCTGTGGAGAGACATCCGGAGTGCAACACTGTGCAGAAAGACGGCAACAATCGCGTGATTCCGTTCGCAATTCAGGCAGAACATGGCGCACCACCTACAGAGGCCCGAAAAACCAGCGGAGACGCACCCAGCCCAATGGTTCTGCCTGAATTACGAACCGTGCAGAGCCGGCGGGACGGCGTAGACTGAGGAAAGTTACGTGCTCCGGGGTCGGTGAAAATCCGAACCGGCGGTGATAGTCCGCGACCCGTGATCGGCTGAAGCTGAGAGCGGTTGAGCCGGTGGAATTCCGGGACCGACGGTTATGAACCACTGATGGTTCTCAGTCCGGATGGAAGGCAGCACGAGTGTCCGCGTGAGCGCACACAATGTCAGGCGTTCGCGCCTGCGTACCCGGAGTGCGTCCACATTGGACGCGAGGAACCGGATGTCAGTACAGCGAGAGCAGCAGCGGGTCACGCCGCGCATTGAGGAAGCAATGCGTCGCGCCCTCGAACTCGCCGCGCGCGGGCCAGCAACGGGGGCGAATCCGCAGGTCGGCTGCGTCATCCTCTCCCCCGTAGGCGACATCATCGCCGAAGGATGGCACCGCGGCCTCGGCACCCCCCATGCCGAAGTGGATGCCCTCTCCCACCTGAACGCGGGAGAAGCGCGAGGAGCGTGCGCCGTCGTCACACTCGAACCGTGCAACCACCATGGACACACGGGGCCGTGCAGCGAAGCTCTCCTCGACGCTGGGATCAGCACGGTGTTCTGCGCAATCGACGACCCAAACCCGCAAGCGCAGGGCGGGGCTGCACGGTTGCGCGCAGCGGGCGTCGAGGTGACCGGCGGTGTGCTCGGCACCGAGGCTTCCGAGTTTCTGCGCCCGTGGCTCACCGCGATGCGTCTCGGGCGCCCGTTCGTCACGCTCAAGTGGGCGTCGAGCCTGGACGGCAGGGCGGCAGCGGCCGACGGGTCGAGCCAGTGGATCACGGGGGAGGCAGCGCGGGCACAGGTGCACGCGCAGCGGTCCGCCTCCGACGCCATTCTCGTCGGCACCGGCACCGTGCTGGCCGATGACCCCAGTCTCACGGCGCGCGACGCGGCAGGCCGCCTGCTCCCCGAGCAGCCAATACCCGTGGTGGTGGGCGAACGAGCCATTCCAGCGCAAGCCAGGCTTCGCCAGCATCCGAACACACTGTACGAGACGGGCACCCGCGACCTCGGCACCGTGCTCAGCACACTTTTCGACCGCGGTGTCCGTCGCGCGTTCGTCGAGGGTGGCCCGACCCTCGCCAGCGCATTCGTCGCCGCAGACCTCGTTGACGAATACCTCATCTACCTCGCGCCGCTACTCCTCGGCGGTGACCGGCTGGCCCTCGGCGACATCGGTGTCGGGACGCTCACCGATGGTCGGCCTCTCGACATCATCGCCGTGGAACGGCTCGGCGACGACATTCTCCTCAGGGCGCGGCCATCCGCGGCAAAAGAAAGGTAACCATGTTCACTGGAATCATCGAAGAACTCGGCGAGGTCGTCGAATGGCAGGCGACGGCGGATGCCGCGCGCCTCACCGTGCGCGCACCACAAGCCGTGTCCGATGCGGCCCACGGCGACTCGATCGCGGTCAGTGGAGTGTGCCTGACCATCGTCGATCAGGGGCCGGACTGGTTCACGGCGGATGTCATGGCCGAGACGATCGCCATGAGCACGCTGACCTCCCCCGCCCCAGGCGATCGCGTCAACATCGAGCGCGCCGCGAAGGTCGGTGATCGCCTCGGCGGCCACATCGTGCAGGGCCACATCGATGGCACTGCAGAGCTGCTCTCCGTCACCGAGGGCAGCGCGTGGCGCGTCGTGCGCTTAAGCCTCGACGCAGAATTGGCATCACTCGTCGTCCGTAAGGGGTCGATCGCGCTCGACGGCGTTTCGCTCACGGTCAGCGCCCTCGGCCGCGACGACGGCGGCGACTGGTTTGAGGTTTCGCTCATCCCGGAGACTCTCGCCGTCACCACCCTCGGCATCAAACAGCCCGGCGACCTCGTCAACGTGGAAACCGACATCCTCGCCCGCCACGTCGCACGACTTCTGGAAAGGAACGACTCATGAGTCTCGCAACAGTGCCCGCCGCTTTGGCTGAGCTGCGCAAGGGGCGGCCCGTGATCGTCGTCGACGATGAGGGCAGGGAGAACGAGGGGGATGTGATCATCTCGGCCCAGCTCGCGAGTCAGGAGTGGATCGCCTGGCTCGTCCGGCACACCTCCGGCTACCTGTGCGCCCCCATGACGAATGAACTGGCGGACCGCCTGAAGCTTCCGGTCATGGTGTCGGAGAATCAGGACCCCCGCGGAACCAACTACACGGTGTCTGTGGATGCCGCAGACCGGCACAGCACGGGGATCAGCGCATCGGATCGCGCCCACACACTGCGCGTGCTCGCTGATCCGACCTCGAAGCCGGACAGCATCATCCGCCCTGGGCACATTCTTCCCCTGCGCGCGGTAGACGGCGGCGTGCGGGAACGCCCAGGGCACACCGAGGCCGCCGTCGAGCTCATGACGCTGGCGGGGCTCGCCCCGGTCGGCGCCATCGGCGAGGTGGTGCAAGACGACGGGGAAATGATGCGCCTGACCGAACTTCTCGAGTTCGGCGCCGCCGAGGGTGTTCTCGTGATGACGATCGCGGATCTGATCACGTTTGTGAACACCGAGACGAGCTCCACGCCGGATGCCGCCACGCCCATGCCGGAGACCCCCCGCGTGACCTTCGACGTGGAAACCACGATTCCGACCGGCCATGGAAGCTTCCGGATGCGCGCCTACCGAGACCGCGTGACCGGCGCGGAACACGTTGCCGTGGTCTCCGGAAACCCCGGAACAGACGCCCTCGTCCGCGTCCACTCGGAGTGCCTGACCGGTGAGGTATTCGGCTCGCTCAAATGTGAGTGCGGACCGCAACTTCAGGAATCCCTTCAGCTCATCCAGCGCGAAGGCGGCGTTGTGATCTACCTGCGCGGACACGAAGGCCGAGGGATCGGGCTCGTCAACAAGCTGCGCGCCTACAAGCTTCAAGAGAGCGGGCTGGACACGTTCGATGCGAACCTCGCGCTCGGATTCGCCGCAGACCAGCGCGACTACGGCGCGGCGGCGGCGATTCTCGCGGATCTCGGCATCGACTCCGTCCGCCTGCTCACCAACAATCCGGACAAGGCAAGACAGCTCTCCGAGCATGGGGTTCGAGTGAGCGAACAAGTTCCCCTGCTCGTGGGCGTGGGCGAGTTCAACCGCGGCTATCTCGCGGCCAAGCGCGAACGAATGGGGCACGTCCTGCCCGACAATCTCGAGCCTCTGGCCGGACTGAAAGGAAACCTCTCATGAGTGGTGCAGGAGCGCCAAAGTCAGCCGTCGTCGACGGGACCGGGCTCGCCATCACGATCGTCGCTGGCCAGTGGCATGACGCGATAGCTGGGGGCCTTCTCGCCGGAGCGCACCGCGTGCTCGACAACTCGGGCGCCGAGGTCAGTGTCGTGCGCGTTCCTGGCAGCTTCGAGCTGCCCCTCGCGTGCCAGGCCGCACTCAACGCTGGGGCGGATGCCGTGGTCGCTCTCGGCGTCATCATCCGCGGCGGCACACCGCACTTCGATTTCGTGTCGAACGCGGCAACGGATGGGCTCACCCGGGTGGCACTGGACACGGGCAAGCCGGTCGGGTTCGGCGTGCTCACGCTCGACGATGAACAACAGGGTTTGGACCGCGCAGGCCTGGCGGACTCGAAGGAGGACAAGGGCGCAGAAGCGGCAACCGCGGCTCTGGAGATGGCGGTCCTGCTTCGGCAGCTTCGCGTCAGTTCCTAGCCAGCAGCGCCGCGCGCCGCCTTCCACGCCTCAATCGCCTGCCGGCTTGTTTTCGCTGGCGTGTAGCCGAACTCGTTCCTCAACCGCGCATTGCCAAGTACCGGCCGGTAGCGGAGGAATCCCACTTGCTCAGGCCCGTAGCGGGTGAGGCGCAGCGGTTTCGCGACGGCGAGGGCGGCCGTGAGTAGCCACGCGGGAAGCGTGAGCGTCTTCTTGCCGAGAATGCGCGCGAGTTCGTGCACGTCGACAGAACCGTCGCCGGCGAGGTTGTAAATCCCGGCCGGTCCGTCGGTTGCCGCACGCACCATGCACGCGACAACATCCGCGTCCCAGATGAACACGAATGGGCTGTCCGAGCCTGAAATGGCGAGTACCCGGCGGCGCTCGAACAGTGCCGTGATCTGGTTGTTCACGGTGGCGCCGAGGATCGTGCCGATCCGGAAAATGACCTGTTCGAGTTCCGGATGCTCGGTCCTGGCTTCCGCCAGCATCCCCTCGACGATGCGCTTATGGTCGGAGTAGGCAAACTCCGCGTTGCCTCGGATGGCATCGGTCTCGCTGATGAGCTTCGGGTTGTCCGCGTGGTAACCATACGCGGCGCCGCTGGACGACACGACGATGCGCTTCACCCCCGTGGCGAGGCAGGCATCCAGAACATTGCGGGTTCCCTCCACGTCAACCTGGTATTCCTGCTCGCGCGTGATGTGCGGGCCAGGATTCATGATGGCGGCGAGATGCACGACCGTGTCGATACCGTGGGTGCTGAACTGTTCGACGAGATCATCTGGCCGCGTAATGTCTCCGCGTTCGTAGACCACGCCTGGCACGGTGCGAACGGGTTCGCGAACGTCACCGCTCACGACCAACTCGGTCTCACCGTCCGCCGCGAGACCGGCGACGACCGAGCTGCCGAGGAAACCGTTGCCTCCCGTGACGTAGACGCGCGTCATGCCGGCACGGACTCCAGAGACTTCTTCTCTTTCCGCAGGGTGTAGCGCGACCAGAAGGTGGCGAGGATTAGCCCGGCGACGATGTCCCAGATGCCCCACCAGCCGGCGACGACCGCCATACCGCCCAGGCCGCCGAAGAACGCGAACACGAGCCCGAGCCCGAGCCCGGCGTTGCGGATGCCGACTTCGAACGTGACGGCTTTCGTGCTGCGGGTGTCGAGCCTGCTCGCCTTCGCGGTCAGGTATCCGAGCCCAAGCGCGATCGAGTCGTGCAGGAACACCGCGAGCAGCACGACACCGATGAAGGCCATGAAGTAGGTCCAGTTGCCCACGAGTGCGAACACGATGAACGCGAGCAACGCCACGAGGCTGATCCCGCGAATCCACGGCTGCACCTTGGCGGTGATCTTTGGCCAGCGATTGCCGATGAGCACACCGAGCACGAAGGGCAGCCCGATGATGAGCAGTATCTTCAGCAACATGTCGAGGGCATCCAGTTGCACCGCCTCAAAAATTTTGGAAGCGGTCGGGTGCAGGCTCCCCCACAGTGCGAAGTTCAGTGGTAGCAGGAAAATCGCGAGGAGATTGCCGACCGCAGTCATAGAAACTGAGAGCGCCACGTTGCCGCGCGCCTGATTCGTGAGCACTTGCGAAATGTTCCCCGGCGGGCAGCAGGCAACGAGGATCATCCCGAGTGCAATGGATGCCTGCACCTGCAGGAGAAGAGTCAGACCGAACGTGACCGCCGGCAGCAGGATGAACTGCGCCGCGATCGCCACCGAGATTGCTTTCGGCATGGTGATCACGGCCTTGAAGTCGTCCACTTTCACCGCCAGGGCGATTCCGAACATGATGAGCGCGAGCACGATGTCGAGTGCCAGCAACGAGGTCGGGTTGAAATTCAGAACAACGTCATCGATGTTCATGGCTTCTCCTTCAGGGTTCGGATCTGCTTCTTCACTTCACGGCGATACGCGTCCTTGTTCACGTAGTAAGACATTCTCTCGAGCGCGAGATAGCGGTAACCGCCGGTCAGGTCTGGCCACGGCCCAGCCGCTTTCGCCTGGAATCGCTTCTGCGCCGGTGGCTCTGCCGCCAAATAGCGGGCGAGCAGTTCAGCTTGCTCGTACCGGCCTTGCCACCCGAGACCTGAGGCCTCCACCATCCCGAGCACGTAGATCCCGTTGAACCCACGCGGAGCGGCATCGCCGTCGGCAGAGTCAGTGCCGAACATGTTGAGGTAGAGCTTCGGTGCCATCCCCGTCCAGTTGAGGTGGCGCCGGTCAAGGAACGGATAGTCGAGCACATATCCGGTCGCGAGCATGATGAGATCGTAGTCGTCGCTCGACCCGTCGGTGAAGTGCACGGTGCGTCCATCGAAGTGGTCAATGTCCGGGCGGATGCGCAGATCACCCTGCCCGAGGTGCTGCAGGACGAGCGTGTTCACAATGGGATGAGACTCGTAGATGCGGTAGTCCGGTTTCGGGAACCCGAACGTCACGGGGTCGCCGGTGAAGAGCCGAAGCACCCGCGTATCCAGCCACTGTTTGAGTCTCGCGGGGAGTGGCCGCCCCTGATTCAGCGTGTCTGCCGGTCGCCCGAACAGGTATTTGGGAACGAAGTAGTACCCGCGCCGCACACTCATGTCGATGCTCGCAGCGTGATGCACGGCATCCACCGCGATGTCGCATCCGCTGTTCCCTGCCCCGATGATGAGCACGCGTTTTCCGCGGAAGATGTCCGCGGAGGAATACGCACTGCTGTGCAGAATCTCGCCGCTGAAGGAGCCTGGGAACGTGGGAATGGATGGTGTTGCCAGCGTGCCGTTGGCGAGGATGACCCCGGCATAGATGCCGCTGCCCGTGCCGTCCGGCTCGCGCCAGGTTACGCGCCAGGAGCCGAGACCGTCGTCGGCAGGCTCGACGGAAGTGACCTCCGTGTTGAAGCGAAAGTGCTCCAACAAGCCGAATTCATCCGCAAATCCGGAAAAGTAGCGGCGAAGTTCCGCGTGACCCGGATAGTCGGGAGCGTCCGTACGCATGGGGTATTCGGTGAATTCGGTGGTCGTGCGGCTGGAGATGAGATGCGCTGACTCGTACATCGTGCTGCGCGGATTGTCGATATTCCAGAGGCCCCCCACCTCGCTCGCCGATTCGAAACCGTCGAACGCCAGGCCCAGCCTGCTGAGGTTTCGCGCGCCGGCCAACCCGGATGGGCCAGCACCGATGAGCGCGAACCTGCCCGCGCCGCCCTGCTCTGCGGTTGCCCGCTCTCGTGCCGTCGTCACGCCTGCGCCGGAACGTAGCGATAGAACTCGACGCCGAGATTCTGGAAGTCGGGGCCGTCGACGGTGCCGATGGACTCCACCACGAACTCGCCGTTCGCGGCCTGTGGGATCAGGTCGCTCGGGTGTCCTTCGTGCAGAGCCACATACTGCGATTCCGTGAGGTCGACCGGGTTGCCCAGCGCCTCCTCGAAATTAATGCGAAGGGCCGCGTCCTTCCAGCCCTTGCCCACGCGCATCGGGAGTGCCTCGGCAGCATCGCCGCTGCCGTAGCCCAGCGCAAGCCAACTTTGACCGGCGATCTCGAGTCCATCATCCGCAGCCTGCCTGAGCCCGGCGGCGAGCCACGCGGGCAGCGCTGCCGTATACAAATTGCCGAGGTCGCGCATCGCGTCGGAGCCGAGGCTCAGCTTGTCAATGACGAGAGACTGCCAGATCTCCAGCCCGCGAAGGTGTTGGCGAAGCTTGCGTGAGAGCGGGAACACATCGCCGTCGCTCTCGCCGCGCACGATCGACTCGTCGAACGGGGAAGTGGAGTCGAGTTCGTGGAGCAGCGCCTCCGCGTCCAGTCCGGATGCCGCACAATACTCGCGCAGAGTTTCGCGCCCCGGCTCGTCGTTCGCGAGCGCGAACAGATACGCCATCACCCATCCGGTCGTTGGCATCTGGTGGTATGGGCGATGCAGGAAGACTCGATCGACCTCGTTGAAGTAGTCCGCTGCTCTGCCGCCGCGCTTGGCGAGCATCGCCGACATGGCGTGGTGCGTCGCGTCGATGTAGCAACTCGTGGAGTAGCGCCCGTTGAACACCGGCAGGTCCTGCATTTGGCCATCGTCGCGTGGTGCCTGACGAAACCGCGCGAACGGTTTACGGAAGTCGACGGTGCGATAGTCCGAGTCGCTCCCACCGCCGGCGAGGTCCACCTCAAGGAGCCGAGCTTCGCCATCCACGAGCATGGCGACAGCCCCTGCGCCTTGCGTGGGCTCTCCCGTGCTGCCCAGGGCGTACTCCGCGATATCCGCGGACACGACGATGGCTGCTCGACCAACGCCATCCGCAGCCAGGTAGCGCAGGGCGGCCTTGAGCCCGTACACCCCGGCGAGGCAGGCGTGTTTGAACTCGGGAACTTCGCAGTCCCGGGCGAGCGCCGGAAGCCCTTTCGCGGCCAGGGCGTCGTTGATCATCCCCTTGACGATGATCGCGCCGGCAGAATTGTCGCTGCTCGACTCGGTGCCCAACGCGAGCATCCCGACGGTCGTCGGATCGATCTCGTAGTCTTCGATGAGCCGCAACACAGCGTTGGCGGCAAGCGTATAGACGCTTTGGGCCGGGCCGCGCATCCGGAAACTGCGCCCGACAACGCTGCGCGTCTTGTCCCAGGATTCGTCATTCCAGGTGCACCAGTCCTGTAATTGCACGCGATACGGGGGCAGGGAGAGCGACAATCCGCTAATTCCAGGGAGCACGCGGTTCCTTACGTTCGTTGCCGCTTTTGGCATTCGAACAATTTTAGCAAGGCGGCGGGCCGCTAAAATGGCCAGCAACGCGATCGGAGCACCACTGTGGACGACACCAACGGCGGTGGCCTCGCCTCCGCCAGGGCGCACAGCAATATTGCCCTCGCCAAGTACTGGGGCAAGCGAGACTCGGTTCTCAACATCCCGGCGGTCGGTTCGATTTCCATCACGCTCGATGCGCTCTTCACCGACACGACCGTACGCTTCGATGACCAGCTCGAGTCGGATGAGCTTTTGCTTGGTGGCGTGCGGCAGCTGCCCAGCGACGGCTCGCTTGCCCGCGTGAGCCTCGTGCTCGACCTGGTGCGCGAACTCTCGGGTAGCAGCGCACGCGCTGCCGTGACCTCAGTGAACAACTTCCCCACCGGCGCTGGCCTCGCCTCGTCGGCGTCCGGATTCGCGGCACTCGTCGTTGCGGCATGCTCTGCCGCCGGTCTCGAACTACGCCAGCGCGAGCTGTCGATTCTGGCCCGTCGCGGTTCGGCATCCGCCGCGCGTTCGATTCTCGGTGGCTTCGTGGAGCTGCCCGCTGGCACGCAGGAGGACGGCAGCGACTCGTACGCTCAGCAGGTTCTTGACGCCGCGGATTGGCCGCTCAGCGTCGTCGTGGCGATCACCGACCGGACGGCAAAGACGGTGTCGTCCACGGTGGGAATGCAATCCACGAGCGCGAGTTCACCGTTCTATCCGGCGTGGCTTGAGTTGTCCAGCGACTCCCTCGACCTGATGCGTCGAGCGATTCACTCGCGCGACTTCGAACAGCTTGGCGAACTCACCGAGCACAGTTGCCTCGCCCTGCACTCGCTCATGTTCACAACGCGGCCCGCGCTGATCTACTGGAATGCCGCGACGGTCGCCGCCATCCACACCGTTCGAGCTCTTCGCGGGGAGGGCGTTCCGGTGTATTTCACGATTGACGCTGGGCCCCAGGTGAAAGCTCTGTGCCTCCCGCGGGACGCCGACACCGTCGCGAGCGTACTGTCCACTGTTCCCGGCGTTGTGGACGTCATTCGGAGCGGACTTGGCCCGGCCGCTCGAGTTCTGCCCGAGTCGTCGCGCGGTGCGTCGTGACGATGGTGCGGGTTTCCGCCCCCGGAAAACTGTTCCTGCTCGGCGAATATGCCGTGCTCGAGTGCGCCCCCGCGCTTCTCACAGCGGTCGACCGCAGGGCTGTCGTGACGGCCACACCCTCCACGGTGTGGTCGCTCACGACCACAGGAATCGAGCTGGACACGCTCTTCCTCGAAGCCGACGGTTCACTCCCGCCGCGTCTTGATGCGCCGACCAGAAGCCGCTTGGGCCTGTTCGATGCCGTCCGGTCCGGTGTCGACGCCCACCTCGGAGAACGCGGGCCGCGGCTCGAACTCACCGTGGACAGTTCGGCCTTCCTGCACGACGGCCACAAACTAGGGCTCGGATCGAGCGCGGCCGTTGCCGTCGCCCTGACCGCTGCGCTGCTTCACGTGCGCGGGCACGAGAGCGAACCGGCCACGGTGTTCGCCCTCGCGGATGCCGCTCACCGCGCAGCCCAGGGTGGATCCGGCAGCGGCGGAGACGTCGCGGCATCCGTGTACGGCGGTGCCATCCTCTATCGGCGCAACGAGCCTCCCGAGGCGGTCACGCTACCCGAGGGGCTTCGCGTGTTCGCCGTATCCACCGGCACCGGAAGCAGCACCGTCGAACTGGTCGGGCTCGTGGACAGGTACCGACGGCATTCGCCCGAGTCATACCGGAAGGACATGGATGCGTTAGTGCGGCTTTCCTGGTCCGTGGGCGAAGCACTCACCACGGCGGATCGTCTGCTGTCGCTGGCCGACGACTACTTCCACGCCCTTGAGGCTCTCTCCCACAACTCCGGTGCGGGAATCGTGACCGAACGGCACCGCGAATACCGCGAGCTGGCTGCGGCATCCGGAGCCGTCTTCAAGTCGAGTGGCGCCGGAGGTGGCGACCTGGGGCTGGTGTTTGCCAAGCTAGAGTCCGTGGACGCACTCCAGTCCGCCTTCACCGAATCCGGAGCACTCGTGATCCCCGTCCCGAACAGTTCCGACGGTGTCAGAATCGACCCGGCATGACGGATTCCAGAATCCCCGGGTTTTACCAACTCAGTGTCGCCGAACGGCTCCGTGAGCTCCGCGACCGTGGCGCACTGAGCGCGGACGACTTCGAAGCGCTCAGCACGGGTTCCTACATCCTCACCGCGATGAAGGCGAACCAACTCACCGAAAACGTGGTTGGCGTGTTCTCCATGCCGATGGGTCTCGGCCTGAACTTCACTATCAACGATCGCGATTACCTTGTGCCCATGGTCGTCGAGGAACCGTCCATCATCGCCGCCGTGAGTTCAGCGGCGCTTCTCGTGCGCAGGGCAGGGGGTTTCACGAGCGTCGCGGACGAACCTCTCCTCATCGGACAGGTTCAGGTACTGGATGTTGCCGACCCCGAGGCCGCCAGCGAGCGCATCCTCGACGGGAAACAGCGCATCCTGGATCTCGCCAACAGCACCCACCCGAACATGGTTGCCCGCGGTGGGGGCGCGCTCGACGTGGAGGTTCACCGTCGCGGGCAGAGCGCAGCGAATGGCGAATTGCTCGTGGTGCACCTCGTCGTGGACAGCCGAGACGCCATGGGGGCGAACCTCGTGAACACGATGTGCGAGGCCATTGCGCCGCTCATTGAAGAGTTGAGTGGCGGCCGGGTCTTCCTGCGCATCCTCTCCAACCTCACCGACCGGGCGATGGTGCGCGCCCGCGCCGTCATCCCCGCCGCAACGCTGTCCACCGAACATTTCAGCGGTGCGGATGTGCGGGACGGCATCATCCTCGCCGGCGAGTTCGCCGAGCTCGACGTGTATCGCGCGACCACCCACAACAAGGGCATCATGAACGGCGTGGATGCCGTCGCGATCGCGACGGGAAACGACTGGCGAGCCATCGAGGCCGCGGCGCACGCTTTCGCAGCAACGACCGGAAGCTACCAACCGCTCACCCGGTGGTCAGCGGATGCGGCGGGGAACCTGGTCGGTGAGATCGCACTCCCGCTCAAGGTGGGAACTGTCGGAGGCCAGGTGCAATCGAACCCGGTCGTCAAAATCGCCTACAACCTGCTCGGTACGAGCTCGGCGAAGGAACTTGCTGAGGTGATGGCGGCTGTGGGACTCGCGCAGAATCTTGCAGCGCTCAAGGCCCTGTCCACGGAGGGCATCCAGCCGGGGCACATGCGGCTGCACGCGCGCAGTGTCGCTGTGGCGGCCGGTGCGGACGACAGCAATTTCGACGACGTTGTCGAACGACTCGTGGCCAGTGGCGACATCAAGGTATGGAAGGCTCAGAAGATCATCGAAGAACTTAAAGGTGGCGCAACCGTCACGGGCACGATCGACATCGCCCCTCTCGCCACCGTAGCCGTAGACCCGGCAAAGAACATCGGGTTCGGCAAGATCATCCTCCTCGGCGAGCACTCCGTCGTCTACGGCTACCGGGCTATTGCTGCGCCGCTGAACCTGGCCATTCGCGCGGAGGTGACGGGAACCGCGACGAGCAATGAGCTCGTCATCACCGGGTGGGATGCCGACCCCGCAGCGCACAACCCCGCCGGAGCCAGGCTGGCAGCACAGGTCGCGATGCTCATCGCGGAACGCCTCGGGGTCGCCCGGACGCCCGTGCGCGTCGAGGTTGTTCCTGAGCTCCCGAGGGCCAGCGGCCTCGGCGCCTCCGCGGCGCTCGCCGTCGCCGTCATTCGTGCGATGGTTCACCACTTCAACCTGACCCTGTCGGAGGAGGACATTTCCCGTCTCGCCTTCGAGTGTGAGGAGCTCGTGCATGGCACCCCGTCCGGGATCGATAACACGGTCGCCACGTTTGGGGAGACCATCCTGTTCCAGAAAATTGACGGCGGAAATTCGATTACCGAACTCGTGATCGCCTCGCCCATTCCCGTCGTGGTTGGCCTGACCGGCGTTCGCTCGCTCACCGCGGATACGGTCGGACGGGTCCACGCGGGCTGGGAGAAAAATCCGCAGCACTATGAGGCGATCTTCACGGAAATCGACGACCTCGTCATGACCGGCGTCTCGGCGCTTCAGCGCGGCGACCTTACCGAACTCGGCGAAGTGATGAACCTCAACCACGGTCTGCTCAACGCCCTCCAGGTTTCCAGCCCGGAGCTCGAAGACATCGTGGATCTCGCTCGCCGGGCTGGGGCGCTCGGCGCAAAGTTGACCGGCGGCGGAGGCGGAGGTGCCATGATCGCCATCGCAGAACCGGACCGCATTCACTCGGTGGCCAACACCCTCGATGTGGCTGGCTACCAGACTTACCTCACCGAAATCCGCGCCTCGCCAACCGGTACAGTGGAGTCATGAGCTTCAACTTTCCGCGCGTGCTGCTGACGGCCGTGAGCCTTGCCTCCCTGATTTTGGCCGGCATGTGGGTCTACGTCGTCTTCTTCCAGCGCTAGTTCTGGAATGATGGGGGCATGGAAACCCTCATCGGAATCACCCTCATCCTGCACTTCATCGGTCTGGCGTCGCTCCTCGGCGGTTTCATTGTCCAGGTGAAGGATACGATCGCTGGCAAAGGCCGCATCGTCACCGCAATGATCCATGGTGCACTCACCCAACTTGTGACCGGAATCCTGCTGGTCGGGTTTGTTCAGATGAACGATGAGACGGTTGACAACACGAAGATCGCCGTCAAGCTCGCGATCGTGCTCATCATCACCGTGCTGGTGTTCCTGTTCCGCAAGAAGGATCCGGTCGTCTCCTGGGTCATCTGGCTGATCGGCGCACTCACGGTCGCGAACATCTGCATTGCGGTGCTCTGGCACTAGTCGCGCTCTCGACCGTTTAGCACGCCGATAGGATTGTGACGTGCGAGACGCGAGCAATCTTTCGACCGGAGGAGAAGATCGGCGCTTTCCTCGTCGCGTCTACGGGATCGGTCATGAGCCGGACCCCCGGTTCTCGCTCGCCAATGAACGAACATTCCTGGCGTGGATTCGCACCTCGCTCGCCCTCATAGCGGCGGGGATTGCGTTGGAGGCCTTTACCCTTCCTATCGTTCCGGCGCTTCGACTTGCCGCATCGTTCCTCCTCCTCGCTCTCGGCCTCCTCGCACCGATTCAGGCCTGGCTCGGATGGATGCGGGTTGAGCGATCCATGAGGAGTGAAACCCCGCTCCCGTCGCCCGTCCTCGCGGGTCCGGTCGGGGTCGGGGTCATCCTTGCCGGGTTGCTCATTGCGCTCGGCCTGCTCCTCTCGTGAGAACCCGCGCGGTCGGAAAACCCTTTGATGTCGGGCTGCAGGTTGAACGCACGGCACTGTCCTGGCAACGCACGAGCCTTGCTTTAGCCGTTGGAGTTTTACTGGCGGCGAGGCTCCTCGCCCTGGTGTCGGGGCTGCAGAGTTTCTTCCTCGCCGTAGGAGCACTTGTTCTCGTCACTGGCCTGTACCTTTTGGGCTATCGGCGATACGTATCAACGCATCACGCGCTCGTCGCATCCGATGGTCAACGCATACCGCTGACGAGCGCCCTCCCCCTCTTCATTTGGGCTTTGTCGGTATTCGGCATTGCGGTGTGCGGAATACTCCTCACCGTGTTTGGCGCGTTTCTCCCGCCAATAAATTAGGGGAACACCGTCGGCAGCGTGGAGTTGCCAGCTGCAAGATCAGACGGTTCGCTCTACTCCGCAAGCGCCACTGTTCGGAAGCCAGCGTTCCCCATCGAAGAGTCCGGCGTGTTCGATGACCGCGCCGAGTTGCGATAGCGATTGCAATACGAGTCGTGGCACAAGTAGGAGCCGCCACGCAGCACGCGCGCCTGACCGGCATCCGCCCCGAGCGGGTTCGTATCCGGCGACCCCTCGTAATAGTGCGGCGAGTACCAGTCGGAGCACCACTCCCACACGTTGCCGACACTTTGCCACAGGCCGAAAGCGTTGGGCGTGAAACTCTCGACGGGCGCGGTGGTGAGCCAGCCGTCCTCTTCCGTGTTCACGGTGGGGAATGTACCCTGCCAGATGTTGCACTGCCACGCGCCGTCGGCGTCCATGAGTTCGTTGCCCCAGGGATACCGCGCACCATCCAACCCGCCTCGACTGGCACGCTCCCACTCCGCCTCGGTGGGCAGCCGGCGCCCGGCCCACTCACAATAGGCGACAGCATCGTTCCAGCTGATGTGCACGGCGGGATGTTCGCCGAGTTCGCTCACACTCGATCCAGGTCCACCGGGGCTGGTCCAATCCGCGCCAAGGACGCCAAACCACCACGGCGTGCCCGCTGCCGGGTTCATGATATTGGCGGCATCCGTCTGAATCGCCAGATGGAAGACAGCAGAGAACCCGAATACTTCTGCCTCGGTGCGGTAGCCCGTATCGGCAATGAACGCCGCAAACTGGTTATTGGTGACGCTCGTAGCATCGATCGCGAATTCCGGCAGAGTCACCTCGTGCACGGGAGTCTCACCGTCGCCGGGGTTCCTGTCGCCTGTTGAGTCGCCCATGCGGAACGTCCCGGCAGGGATCACACACTGAGCGATGGCATGGCTGTCGCGACCACGCCCGGCAAATGATGCGTGGGTTGTCCTCCCGGCAATGCGCGGTGACACCTCCGTTGGTTCGACCACGCGATCTGGCGCACAGCATGCCTTAACTGGTTCGTCCATGCTTCTATTCTCCCCACATCATTGCCATCGAAATGCAAGTAGTGGAACTCCCTGAATAGCTACTGGACCTCAGGAGTGAGTCTCACTCCACGCTCTTGGCCACGTCGAACACAAGACTGTTGGCAATGGCTGACACCGAGGTGCCGACGTGGATTCGGTATTCGCCCGCTTCAGTTCTCCAGGCGCCGTCTGGTACAGACCAGTACTGGAACGATCTCGGCTCAATGCTGATCTGCGTCGAGACGGAATCCCCAGGCTCAGCGCGAACGACCCCGAAGCCTGCCAGCCACAGTGCGGGTCGATCAATGCCCGACTCCGATTCACGGGACAAATACACCTGCACTATTTGCTTGCCTGCACGTGTTCCAGTGTTGGACACCACCACATCGACAGCGACTGCCGTCGGATCTGCCGGGTCAACAACTTCGACACTGAGCTTGCCTATGGACCAGTCGGTGTATCCCAGTCCGTGACCAAAGGGAATCGCGGGAGCAGGACCACCAATTGCCTGTCTTCTGGCCCATTCCCGATAACCAACATTCAGGCCCTCAGTGTAGAAGAGCTGGCCGTCGACAGGTTCAACCTGCCATACCGGAACGTCGTTGTCTGTTGCGGCCCACGTGGTCGGCATTCTGCCTCCTGGCTCCCGCTTGCCTGTGAGCACATCAGCGAGCGCATCGCCGAACTCTTGCCCTGGGAACCAGGTCAGCAGAACTGCGGGTGCTTGGTCGAACCATGGCATGATTACGGGCCCACCGGAGTTCACGACAACCACGGTTCGTGGATTCGCTGCGACCACCTGCCTAACGAGCTCATCCTGGCCCTCGGGAAGCCGAAGGTGAGCTCTATCGAATCCTTCCGATTCCATTTTTTCGTCGGTTCCCACCACAACGACAGCAATATCGGACGCACGTGCAATGTCGACCGCCGCTTTGAGCTCTGCCTCACTGTCGCCAAACGGTTCCGAATAGCACAGGGTGAACATCACCGCCGCGAGACCTTCTTGGCGCTGAGGGCGGTGTTGAAGGTGGAGCTCCACCGCGTGCCCTTTGAGAAGTTTCACCGGAAAGGACTGCTGGGGAGGACTGAGAAATGCCATGAAAGGGTCCATGCCTTCTGGGAAGAACATTCCATCGCTTAAGACCTCACCATCTACGGCGAACCTAAAGTCCCCGAGACCCGCAAACCCGAGCTCATACTGGCCATCATCTGGCGCTACAAAAGTTGCGAGAACGTCCACTATATCGGTCTCTGCGAGCACCGGGTCGCCAAGCCAAGTAAGCCGTCCGGTGGAACGATGTTCGTCGAGAACAATCGTCCCGTCCTCACGGAGAAACTTCACATGCAAACCGGGCTCTCCCGTGACAGGGTCGATCACCGTTGATTCATCCACTGGCGACAAGGCATCGGACGGCCGGGTTCCTTGGGCATATTCGACGTTGCCCTCCCCGAACGCCGACTGGATGCCGGTGAGTGGCGACACAAGGTGTGAAGGAAAGACTGTCGCTGACCCACCGCCCTGAGTCCGCGCGAAACGCGCCTGATGCCCGAGTACCGCGACCTTTGGATGATCTGTGGCGGCAAGCGGAAGGATTCCATCATTGCGTACGAGGACCATTCCTTCCGCCGCTCCTTCGCGCAGCAACTCGGATGCCTTTTCATCCGCCCAAGGCGCGGTGGGCTCCGTCACCGGTTCATTGCCGTCAAGGGCTCCCAACCGCGAAGCGAGACGAAGAATCCGCAAAACTTTGTCGTCAATGGCGAATTCATCAACAGCGCCTGCTCGAACCGCATCAACCAGCGCGTCACCCCACACACCGTCCGGTCCAGGCATAGCGAGATCCTGCCCGGAGTTGCCCGCCGCAATGGTGTCGCGTACGGCCATCCAGTCAGAGATGACCACTCCGTCGAATCCCCATCCATCTTTCAATGGCGCACGGAGAAGATCGTTTTCGGTCATGGTTACTCCATCAACCGAATTGTAGGAAGACATAACAAGCCAGGCACCGCCAACTTTTACCATTCGCTCGAAGGGAGCCAAGTAGACCTCTCGCAGCGTGCGCTCGTCAACATTAACGTTGGCGGACATACGTTCGGTCTCACTGTCATTAGCGATATAGTGCTTGGGCGTCGCCGCAATCCCACACGATTGGACTCCCTGCACGAAGGCCGTGCCAATTACTCCGGTCAGCCACGGGTCTTCGCTGTAGGCCTCGAAATGACGTCCCCCCCGCGGCGAGCGTTGAATGTTTACCGTGGGCCCGAGAACAACGCCGACGCCCTTGCGGCGCGCTTCCGAAGCGATCAATTGGCCGAGCCGAAAAACGAGTTCCACATCCCACGACGCCGAAAGCGACGTCGGAGACGGAAGATTCGCGGAACTGTCACGTTCATCCCACAACTGGCCGCGTACGCCAGCGGGCCCGTCAGAAACGACGATGGTGCTGAGCCCAATCCCCGGCTCGTCATGGAGGGTCCAGAATGTCGCCCCGGTCAGCAACCGAACTTTCTGCTCCAGGGTCATCGACGAGAGCTTGGCTACGAGCACAGATTCATCGACGGTTGCAGCCGGCATCTGGGCAGCAGCCTGTGGCGTATATCTTGATCGAAGAGTTTCGTCTGCCATGAGGTCGGCGGGATCCTTTCAAGAAGCGCGGAATAGGCAACTCACGTTCGCGGGTTGGTCCAGCGGGCGGCCTCAACGTGTGTGGCTCAGGCTTCTGCTGACGCGTGTAACCATACGCGTTGCCAATCTAAACTACAAGCACGACAGCAGTGAAGTACCTTTGGCATTTGTACGAAAGTGGCAACCTAAACTAGGGACTATTCATGTTCACTCCCCACGTCGTTAAGTCCCCAACCAGCAATGATGTTGCGCTCGCAGCTGGAGTCTCTCGCGCCACCGTGTCCTTCGTGCTCAACGACAAACAAGGGGCACGCGTCTCCGAAGACACAAAGCACCGGGTCCGCCAGGCCGCACACATGTTGGGTTATACGCCGAACGCTGCCGCTAGGTCTCTCGCGGTGGGAGAAACTGCGTCAGGGTTCCTGTTCCCTTCCCCTTCTCAAGATTTTGGTGACAGTGTTTACAATGCGTTTGAACAGGTCCTAGAGGAGACAAGTGACGAAGGGATAGACACGGTACGCGTGAACGACGTGGATCTCAGCGGCGCGGAAATTGGAACCGCCTGGGCAAAGTATCGTCCAGAATCGGTTCTTGCCGATTCAACTCGCTGCGACGAAAGCGCCACCGAAGTCCTTCGCCTCTCGGGAGTTCGTGCCCTCATTGTCTATGGAAGCCAGCCAGTCGGCTACGCGCCTTGCCTTGAAATCCCACAAGAACCTCTCGGCGCAATGGCTGTCGCCCACCTGATCGCTCTCGGCCATCGCCGAATCAGTTATCTGGTCCCTACTCGGCCCGAAAGTCAGGAAATTGGCGCCGGCCGATTGAGGGGAGTGGAGCAAGTTTGCGCTACTTCGGGGGTGTCCTTGCGCGTTGTCCACTCAGGGATTGACAACGAATCTCTTCGAGACTGGGCCCACTCTTGGCGCTATGACAGCGGACATTCCACTGGGCTTGTGGCCGTCGACGGGCGTCACGCTGTCGCGGCGATCAGAGCATTGGCTGATGCCAACGTCCGGGTCCCTGATGACGTCTCGGTGGTTTCTGCCGAAGAAAGCCTGTTGACCGCAAACTATATTCCACGTGTCAGCTCGGTGGCACTCGACTCGCAGATTCTTGCGCATTCACTTTTGGGTGCCTTCGCAAAATTGCGGAACGGTGTTCGCGTAGACCGGGTGCCAACACCCCAATCCAAATTGATTCCCCGCGAGTCAACGGGGCCAGTGTGACATCGCTTTGCGCGTAAACACGCTTGCTTCCAGCATCTTTATCGCCTCAATTGCTTTAGATATTGCCACTTCTGAAGCGAAAATTAGCAGTCGGCTACCCAAAATCATTGCGCGCATTCCCGGGATGCACACGAGGAAATACGCTCCTTCCCGCCTCCGGACCATGACCCGTTAGTGCCGCCTGTCCCATAACCACGCTTGCGTGCTTTCGGATGCACGCGTATGGTTACTCGCGTTAGCACAGCACCAAGCGCGCCAACTTAAGAGGAGAAGACAATGAAGTTTCGTCCAGTAGTTGCGATGGTCGCCATTGTTTCGGCTGCCGCACTCGTACTTTCAGGCTGTTCGGCCACCGCAGATGACGGCACAAATGACGGCGCCCCGCGCGGCGGCACCTTGACCCTCGGTACTTCAATAGATATGAAGACGTTTGATCCGTCTCAGGCGGACCCCGGGCACGATCTCCAGTATTACCAGGCGGTATACGACTCACTTCTGCGACGAGAGCCCGACGGGACACTCGTACCGATGCTCGCCACAAAATGGTCCTACAACGATGACCACACCGTCTTGACACTCTCGATTCGCAAAGGAGTGACCTTCAGCGACGGTACGGATCTCGACGCTAACGCAGTCAAGGCAAACCTCGATGGGTTCCCCGTCGCAAACGGGCCTGCTGCTGCGACGTTCTCCTCCGTCGAGAGCGTAGAAGCGCCGGACGCAACGACCGTTGTTATTACTCTCAAGCAACCGGATCCAGCTTTTCTGGCTCACCTTGGTACCGAAACCGGATTCATCGCCAGCCCAACGGCGATCTCCGCAGGAAATCTTGCCACTGAGCCAGTTGGAAGCGGGCCATACACCCTCGACGCGGCAGACACAGTTGCGGGATCTGTTTACACATTTGTTGCGCGAGACGGCTACTGGGACCCATCTCTGCAGGTCTACGACAAGGTCGTGTTGAAGCCGATCCCCGACCCGACCGCAATTCTCAACGCACTCCTGTCTGGCCAGGTGAATGGCGCGCTTCTCAGTCCAACGACGATGGCACAAGCTACAAACGCAGGCATGACAGAAACCCGATTCTCTGTCGACTGGAATGGTCTTCTCATTCTCGATCGCAATGGGACACGCGTACCCGCGCTCGCAGACGTCCGAGTGCGTCAAGCTATCAACTACGCAATTGACAAGGATGCCATCGTCAAAGCCGTCAACCACGACGTGGGTGAAGTGACGAACCAAATATTCGGAACCCACACGACGGCCTATGTGAAGTCTCTCGACAACCGTTATCCATTTGACCCGGAAAAGGCCAAATCATTGATGGCGGACGCCGGCTACTCCGGAGGATTCACCGTCACAATGCCCATTGTTGCGGGATTGTTCCCTGAAGCACTGACGGCCGCGATCGCCCAGAATCTCGGCGACATTGGGATCACCGTCGAATGGGACACGATTGCAATCAACGACTTTATTTCAAGCATTCTTCAAGGGAAATACTCGATGGTGTGGTTCCAGCTCGCACAGCGCGACACGTGGACCTCATCCAAGCAGTTGCTCACTCCGGATGCTGGTTATAACCCGTTCAAGGTGGCTGATCCAAAGGTGGAGTCGTTGCTTACGGACATCCAAACTGGTTCCGACTCTGATGCAGCATCTGCGGCACAGGAGTTAGGCACGTACATTGTTGAGCAGGCGTGGTTCGCTCCATTCCAGCGTCCGGGTGCTGTGTATTTCACGGACAAGACGACGTCGGTCGTGGCGCAAGCCACTCAGGCTGTGCCGTCGCTCTACAACTACGCACCAAAGAAGTAGTCACCACGGGGCCCCGGGGGCATAGCACCCGGGGCCCTGCCTCACGCCTATTCGCCATTGCACAACGGAGGAATCATGATCTCTTTCATTCTTCGGCGAGTGGTGTCGGGCATTGTCGTACTATTTGTCGTCCTGTCACTGACCTTCTACCTGCTATATTTTTCCGCGTCCAACGTGGCGCGAAATATCTTGGGCGAGGACGCAAGCCAGGCGCAGGTGCATTTGAAGGAAGTCGAGCTTGGACTCGACCAACCAGTCTTCTTGCGTTACTTCACTTGGCTCTCCTCCGCAATTCACGGCGACTTTGGGGTTTCTTGGTTCACGAGCCGACCTGTAGCGAGCAGCATCTTTGATCGACTGCCCGTAACCCTCTCCATTGTTCTCGTCACAATTCTCATCGTGGCCATTGTCTCGAGTTTGATTGGCGTGACCGCCGCCGTGAGGCGCGGCCCTTTGGACCGAGCTCTACAAATTGTCTCGATCGGCGGAATGGCCATACCTCAGTTTGTTGTCGCGATAATCGTGATCTCGATCTTCGCTATTCAGCTGAGGTGGTTCCCCGCGACTGGCTACGTAAGGATCACTGATGATTTCTCGGGCTGGGTTTGGTCGCTCGTTCTACCCGTCGTTGCCCTAGCAATTGGCGGAGTCGCCGCAACCGCACAACAGGTCCGTAGCGCCACCATCAAGGTACTTGGTCTCGACTACGTTCGCCTGCTTCGTAGTCGGGGCCTCAGTTCAAGTGAGATACTCTTCCGCCACGTACTCCGCGGCGCTGCCCCTGCGGGGTTGACTGTTCTGTCACTCCAACTCATAGGGATGTTAGGTGGTGTTGTTGTTATTGAACAGATCTTTGCATTGCCTGGACTTGGCCAGCTTGCCCTCCAATCAACGACTCAAGGCGATATGCCAGTGCTGATGGGAGTGGTCATCTACATTTCCATCATTGTTGTGGCCGTTAACCTGTTCGTCGACCTCGCCGTCGGCTGGTTCACACCGAAAGCACGAGTGTCATGACAGATCTAGTAGTGGAGGAGTCGACGCTTCCGCGTGTGCGGCGTGGAGCTGGTAGGAGACTACTGAGCAACCCGTTCGGCTTCATTTCCTTGTCAATCGTAACCTTCGTGGTCATCGTGGGAATAGTTGGTCAATGGATTGTCCCCTTTGATCCGAATCTCGCTGACCTTGGCATTGCGTTTAGCCTCCCGGATGGCCTTCACTGGCTTGGCACCGACAGCGCCGGCCGCGACGTTCTCAGCCGCATAATTATCGGATCTCGCAGCACGCTACTTGCGGCCGCCATTGCAGCCATCGTTGCAATTGCCATTGGATTGCCAACCGGTCTTATAGCAGGCTACTTCGGCGGGTGGTTTGATTTCCTGGCCAATTGGTGCTCGAATGCGCTAATGTCGCTGCCCGCAATCATCATTCTCCTCGCAGTCAACGCAGCCTTAGGAAAGAGCGTATTCGTCTCAATGGCGGTCTTCGGGGTGCTGATGTCGCCCGGGATATTTCGTCTGACCTTCACCTCCGTGCGAGCGGTACGGAGTGAACTGTATGTTGATGCGGCCCGCGTGGCTGGGCTCAGCAATTTCCGCATCATCGGAAAGCATGTACTCATCGTTGTTCGTGCCCCACTCATCATTCAAGCCTCGATGCTGTGCGGCATTGCCATCTCCGTTCAGGCCATCCTCGACTTTCTCGGATTGGGTGACCTTCTCATCCCTACTTGGGGAATGATGTTGAGCGAGGGTTTCGCCAACATATACAACGCGCCGTTGCTTGCCGTTTGGTCTGGCGCAACTATTTCTGTCGTCATCGGTGCATTCGTCGTCCTGGGCAATGCAATCAGGGATGCGCTCGAGGACAAACAGGAAATTGCAAGTCCGCAGAGCATCCGCGAAAGCCGTATTCGGGCAAATGACAACTCACAACGTCAGACGAACAAGAGTACTGATCACCTACTTAAAGTGTCAGATCTAAGCATTGGGTACCCGGAGGTAGGCGGAGATCTCAAGTTGGTCGTCTCTGGGGTTTCATTTCACGTGGACAAGGGCGAAGTTCTTGGCATCGTGGGCGAATCAGGTTCGGGCAAAACCCAAACCGCGTTCACCGTTCTCGGGCTTCTCCCCGACGAGGCGACAATTGCAGGAGGGTCAGTTACCTTCGGCGGAAATGCCTTGGTTGCGCCCGACGGTAAACGCCTGTCTCAAGCTCTCTTCACCCCGCTCCGCGGAACGCGAATTGCCTATATTCCGCAGGAGCCGATGAGCAACCTTGACCCGAACTTCACTATCGGGCACCAACTGGTGAGGCCGATGACCAAACTTCTCCGAATTTCAAAAGCGGAAGCGAAGCGCCGCGCGATTGATTTGCTCAATACGGTGGGGATTAATGATCCGCAGCGAACTTTCGCGGCCTATCCGCACCAGATCTCAGGCGGAATGGCCCAACGGGTTCTCATTGCTGGCGCTATCTCTTGTGAGCCAGACCTACTTATCGCCGACGAACCCACGACGGCACTCGATGTCACAGTTCAGGCAGACATTCTTGATCTCTTGCGTGAATTGCAACAAAAGCTCTCCATGGCCGTCGTGCTCGTCACCCACAACATTGGCGTTGTCGCCGACCTCTGTGACCGAGTTGTGGTGATGCAGACGGGGCGGGTCGTCGAGTCCGGTGCGGTACGCGATGTGCTGGGAAACCCACAGGAGCCATACACGCAGGCCCTCCTTGCCGCCATGCTTGAAGGTAAGACTCCGATGACTATGCTCGCGCCGGATGCGGAAGCCCAGGCATCGGCGAGCAGTAGCAGGTCCGACGAGACGGCGACAGGTGAGGAACGATGAGTGAATCCCCCATATCCGAAGAAGAAGCGAAACCACTCCTCGAAATTCAAGACCTTGTCGTCGAGTATCCGACCCCCGGATACCGATCTGCACCTTTTCGAGCTGTTGACGATGTGTCCATCAGACTTGGACTCGGAGAAACGCTTGGTCTCGTGGGCGAATCTGGCTCGGGTAAAACCACACTTGGCCGCGCCCTCCTCGGTCTGGCTCCCATCACCTCCGGGAGCGTGAGATTTGACGGTCGAGACATCTCTCACACGACCCCACGGCTCAGGCGCGCACTGAGCCGCGACCTTCAGGTTGTCTTCCAGGACCCATACACTTCGCTCAATCCGTCCATGACGATCGGAGACATTCTCTCCGAGCCGCTCAAAGCTCAAGGGTCGAGTGGCTCGGTAGCTCGCGCCCGAGTGCGCGAGGTCTTAAACGCTGTCAATTTGCCCAGTGACACTCTCAATCGCTTACCTCGAGAGTTCAGTGGCGGCCAGCGGCAACGGGTAGCGATCGCACGAGCGCTCGCGCTTTCGCCGAAGCTTATTGTGTGTGACGAACCGGTCAGCGCCCTTGACTTATCCACCCAAGCGAAGGTTCTGGATCTCTTTCTGCAGATCCAGAGGGACACCGGGGTTTCCTATCTCTTCATTTCCCACGATCTGGACGTGGTTCGCCATCTCAGCCACCACGTCGCAGTCATGTACCACGGAAAGATAGTCGAGCAAGGATTGGCCGAGAAAGTCACCAGGAACCCTGACCACGGCTATACCCGCCATCTCCTCCTGTCGTCCCCAGTCCCGGACCCCGACCGTCAGGCACAAAGACGTGCACAGCGGAGAGAGCTACTCGAGCAGCAGGCCGATAACGATTCAAGTCCAACAAAATGAACCTCACCGCCGCCGGTGAGCTTCGACCGAAATGAGTTAAGCATGAACGCAAAAAAGCCCGGGAAAGCCATCATTCTCATGTTTGACAGCTTGAACCGTCACATGCTTTCACCGTACGCCGACACCTTTGTCAACGCTCCAAATTTTGCGCGGCTTGCCGCGCGATCAGCAACCTTTGATCACTTCTATGCAGGGTCGATGCCGTGCATGCCTGCCCGGCGAGAGCTTCACACTGGCCGCTACAACTTTTTGCACCGCAGTTGGGGACCTTTGGAGCCTTTCGACGACTCGATGCCGCAAATGTTGAAGGACGCTGGCATCCACACTCACCTTGTGTCGGATCACCCGCACTACTGGGAGGACGGTGGCGCAACCTACCACACCCGGTACAGCACATGGGAAGTGTTCCGTGGACAGGAAGGGGACCCTTGGAAGGGTGTTGTGGGAGCGCCCCTTCCGCAAGGAAACCCGTTTACCGCGAACATGAAAAAGCAGGATGCAATTAACCGTCGCTTCATGCCGACTGAGGCCGAACACTCGCAGACGCTCACCGTCGATGCTGGTATCGAATTCATTGAGACAAACGCACAGGAGAACCAGTGGATGCTGCAACTGGAACTCTTTGATCCACATGAGCCGTTCTTTACTTACGAACAATACAAAGCTCTCTACCCAGACGACTACGAGGGCCGAGAGCTCGACTGGCCAAACTACAGCAAAGTGACTGAGTCAGCCGCAGCGGTTGATCATGTCAGAAACGAATATGCGGCACTTGTCTCAATGTGCGACAAGTCACTAGGGCGAGTACTTGACACCATGGATGAGCTCAATCTCTGGGATGACACTCTGCTCATTGTCAATACTGATCATGGTTTTCTTCTGGGTGAGCACGGCTGGTGGGCCAAAACTGTACAGCCATGGTTCAACGAGTTGGTTCACCTTCCCATGTTCCTTTGGGACCCCAGGGTTGGACACCAAGACACTCGTCGAGGTGAACTTGCCCAGACAATTGATATCGCGCCAACCCTGTTGAAGTACTTCGGCTTGGAGCCCACGAAAGATATGCAAGGCACCGACCTTGCTTCCCATTCCGAAAGTGGTGGACACGACGCAGTTCTCTTCGGCGTTCATGGTGGGCACGTTAACATCACTGACGGTCGATACGTCTACATGAGGGCCGCCGTTGACATTTCCAATGGCCCTCTCGAGGAATACACGCTGATGCCTACGCACATGCGAAGTCGGTTTTCCGTTGCTGAACTCGCCAACTGGGAGCCTTCCGAACCGTTTTCATTCACCAAAGACATTCGTACAATGCGGATATCGGCTTTACCGAGCTGGATGAATCCGTGGATCTACGGCTCTCTCCTCTTTGACCTCGATGTCGATCCGGAACAGAACAGTCCAATTGTTGATGACAAAGTCGAGCTGCGAATGCTCCAGCTCCTAGCCGATCACATGCATTTGAGCGATGCGCCCCGGAGTCAGTTTGAGCGCCTCGGAATCCCGTTCGAGGGCAAGGCGAGCGTCAAAAACTTGCTCGTTCGCGCGCAAGCCGAACGCGCAGCCGAGATTGCTGTCCCGCTTCCCGAAGCCAGCGCGCTCAAGGGTATTGAGTTTCTCACTATGCCGATCGACGCACTTCTCAATGTCCCTGGAGCACGCCCGATCGTCGAGCACCACGCCCCCAACGTTTCACACACTGAGTTGATCGCAGTTCAACTGGGACTGAATCTCATCACGATGGCCTCCATGGCATGGCTTTCGGCGAGACAACTCATGGTCTTAGGCGAGGACCTCAGCGCGAAGCTCTCCGCCTAGCTCAATACCCTTTGAGTCGATAGCCTTTGGCGAGCCCTCATTTGAAGCGATGTCCACCTGTCAGTTCAGGAACAGCTTGCGGAGCCGGAACGTCGTGAACACCATCCCGACGGCAATCATCACGACGTAGTAGAGCACGTGCCACAGCAGCGCAATACTCAGCACGCCCGTGGTGAGCCCCCGCACGAGTTCAACGCCGTGCCACAGTGGCAACGCTTGAATCACCCACTGGATCGGCTCCGGATACACCGAGATCGGAAAGAACGTCGCCGAGAACAGAAACATTGGGAGCAGAACGAACGCGATCCAGTCCATCTGCTGGAACGTCTTCATGTAGCTCGTGATCGCCATCCCGAGGCTCGCAAATCCGAACGCGATGAGCATGACGGCGGGCAGGGCAAGTATCGCCGTCCACGACAGGTTCAGTCCGAGCGCCTGCATGACCACCATGAAACCGGCCGCATAGGCGGCACCGCGCAGGAGGGCGAGCGAGATTTCGCCGAACGCAACATCCAGCGGCCCGAGGGATGTCGCGAGCATCCCCTCGTAAAGCTTCGAGTAGTTCATTTTGAAAAACACGTTCCAGGTGGAGTCGTACACCGCGCCGTTCATGGCCGACACGGTCAGCAAAGCTGGGGCGATGTACGCCGCGTAGGGGACCTCCTGGCCGCCGGACTGTACAACGCCAACCAGCGCGCCGAGCCCAATACCCATCGAGAGCAGATAAAACACCGGTTCAAAAAAGCCGCTCAGCACGACCAGATAGTTCGTGCTCTTCGTGGCCAGCAGTCCTCGGCTCATGACGCTGCGCGCATTTCCGGCATAGAGCGACCCGACGAGATTGCCGTATTTGCGCGTGTCCGGTCGCGTGGGAGCGAACGTGGGTGCCGCGGTCACTTGTTCAGCCTCCGCGTCACGACGCCCTGCGTTATCCGCCAGCCGACAATCGTGAGAACCAGCAAATACAGGACGTGACCAACGGTCAGCCACGCGGGCTCTGCGTAGTGGTAACTCACGACCCTGCCCAGCTCAGCACCGTGCCAGAGCGGTGAGATCCAGCCGATCCACTGCAGGTAAATCGGCAGCTGCGTGAGCGGAAAGAACGTTCCGGAGAACAGAAACATCGGCGTGATACCGAAGCGCATGATCATGGCCATCTGGCCTTTGTCCTCTTCGATGCGTGAGGTGTATGCGGAGATGACGGCGCCAACAGCGAGCCCGGTAAACGATGCGGTGAGGATGCTGAGGAACGCGAACGGCGCTGGCACGGCACCAAAGAACACCATGACGATGAAGTAGATCGTGCAGGTGGGGATGATGCGGGCCATCACCGCAATCAGCATGCCGTTCGTGATCTGCTTGCCGGAGATCGGCGCCGCGTTCATGCCGAAGAAAATGGCATTCCACTTAAACCCCATCATCATTGGGTAAGTGGTCTCCTCCGACGCGACCGTCACTGCGGCGGTGGCCAGCAGCGCAGGGGCCACGAACACAAGGTAGCTCACACTCCCAACGCCACCCGGCACGAGGCTTGCGAGCCCGACGCCCAGCGCAAACAGGTACACGAGGGGGTTGCCGAAACTCGTAAAGATGACGGTCTGAAGGAAGGCGCGCATCGCGCGGATGCGGTGCTCCGCCACGTACCAGGAGCCGTAGCGGCGCGGCTTCACGCCGCCCGCCAACGCTCGCTGGGTATCGACAGGTTCGACCGAAGACGTGGTGGGCTGAGACGGAGTACTCATTCGATCAGCGTCCGTCCCGTGAGCCTCAGAAAGACATCCTCAAGACTTGAGCGCCGCACGAGAGAGGTGATCGGGTTGAGCCCGAGTTCGGTGATGCGCGCGAGCTCCGCCTCCCCGTTCGCGCTGTAAATGAGGATCCGATCGGGCAGCACCTCGAGGCGATCGCCAACGCCGGCGAGTTTCTCTGCGACAGCGGAATTGCGGTCTGACCCAAACCGCAGTTCGAGAACCTCTCGGCTGGAGTGCTCCCGAATCAGCGAAGCCGGAGTGCCCTCGGCCATGATGGTGCCCTTGTCGACCACCACCAGGCGATCGCAGAGCTGCTCAGCCTCATCCATGTAGTGGGTGGTGAGCACGAGTGTCGTGCCCTGCTCTTTCAGCCGGAACAACCGGTCCCAGAGGATGTGCCGCGCCTGCGGGTCGAGACCGGTGGTCGGCTCATCCAGCAGCAGGATTTTCGGGTCGTTGATGAGGGCACGCGCGATCGTAAGACGCCGCTTCATTCCGCCAGACAGGTCATCGACTTTGGCCTTCGCCCGGTCAGAAAGTTGGGCGAACTCCAGCAACTCGTCGGCTTTGGCGGCCACGTGCTTCCGGCTCATACCGAAGTAGCGGCCGTACACAATCAGGTTGTCGCGCACGCGCAATTCCTGGTCGAGGTTGTTCTCCTGCGGCACGACGCCCAGCTGAGAGCGCACTTCCGGGCCGTACTCGTTGGGGTCAAGGCCGAGCACGTTGAGCTCGCCGCCGGTGCGCGTGGACACGGCCCCGATCATCCGCATGGTGGTGGACTTGCCCGCGCCGTTCGGCCCGAGGAACCCAAACGATTCTCCTTGCGCGATCTCGAACGAGATCCCGTCGACGGCGGCAAAATCTTTGTACCTCTTCGTGAGGTTGCTCGCGGTGATCACCGGGGCAGTTCTGGTGGGCTGTACGACCTCTGGGTTTGGCACGAAGGAAAGAATAGCCCGTTACCCCCACATTTGCGGTCGAGCCTTGTGTGAAGATCTGAAGACGTCGTCGTCGAGGGGATTATCATAAGTTCGCTCAACTTTCTGAGTCGAAAGGTCATCATGCGTGCACTTCGTCCGAGCCTCGCAGTTGCGGCCATATTGTCGGTAGTTCTCCTTACTGCGTGCCACCCGGAGACGACACAGGAGGACCCGCCATCCGCCACTCCGACATCAACACCGAGCAGCTCCCCGACAGCGTCGGCCGCGCCTTTAGCTCCGGATGCTCTACTCGCGCTCGTCGGCACGGTGACTTCAGAGAGCGGTGCAGCACTCGAACTCTCGCTCGTTGTTCACTCGGCGATGGCCGGGACAGACCCTGCCGCCGCTGCGCGCGTCGCCGCGATTGCGGGCTGGTGCACGGATGAAATGGACGCAGACACCCTCAAGCAGGGTTACAGCATCGTCCAGATTGATTACCGCGCGACTCTGGTCGGCAGTACCGCGTGGCCTTCGAACCTTCCAATCGAATTACTCCCGACCGCGCAGGATGCTGCGCTCGCCTCCAGCGGGGACGTTCATCAGGTCGAGATTTTGTCCCAGCCAGCCCAGCCAGGCGACTACGTACCCCATTGCCAACAGCCAGCATTTTTGGACGGACCGGGTTCCGGCTCCACGTATGTGGCTCTTGCCGGCGACGCCACAGATAGCCCGCCGTTCACACGCTGGGCAGACTTCCACTTCGGATTTGACACCGAGAACGCACAGGGGAGCGCGTCGCCGAGTCTCGCGACGTTTACCGGATGCTCAGCTACCGTGACGCCTCTCGCTTCGACCCTTGGTTACCCATCATCGACCTGGGCACAGGAATTCAAGGAGACCCACTGCATCGTGGGCGGGGCGACACCGTAGCCCCACTCGTAGAGCGAACTTTCTGCGCAAGGATGTAGACAGGACAACTGGACGCCTGTCACGGCACCCGCCGACGCATCCCCACGGAGAACAACGACTATGAGTACAACATCCCAGCCCAGACGCGGCCGGACGCGGGGACGCGGCGAAGTGGGCCAGGAAGGCCCCCGCGCTCGCTTCAGCCAACTTCTGCCGTACCTGTTCGAACACAAAAAGGTGCTGGTGTTCGTCACCGTGCTGAGCGTGCTCGGCGCTGCGGCATCCCTCGCCCAACCGCTCCTGGTCAGCCAGGTCATCACGGTCGTCGGCGAGGGCAAGGCGCTCGGTGCGCTCGTCTGGCTTCTGGTCGGGCTCGTGGTTTTCTCCGGGCTGATCTCTGGCTACCAGCACTACCTGCTGCAGCGCACCGGTGAGGGCGTTGTGCTCTCCAGCCGCAAGCGGCTCGTCGGGCGGATGCTGCGCCTGCCGATCAGCGAATTCGACACCCGCCGCACCGGAGACCTGGTTTCTCGCGTCGGAAGCGACACCACGCTGCTGCGCGCCGTGCTCACCCAGGGGCTTGTCGAGGCGATCGGCGGGAGCCTCACCTTCATCGGCGCACTCGTCGCCATGGCCATCATCGACCCTCTGTTGCTCGGGCTGACCGTGCTGGTCGTTGCCGTGTCTGTCGTCACGGTCACGCTGCTGTCTGCACGCATCCGCGTAGCAAGCCAGCAGGCACAGAACCGGGTCGGCGACCTGGCCGCCGCCGTCGAGCGGGCGATCAGCGCTGTGCGCACGGTGCGAGCGTCCAACGCGACGGACCGCGAGATTGCCGCCGTCGACGAGGATGCCATCGCCGCCTGGCGGATGGGCATCAAGGTTGCGAAGATTTCGGCGCTCGTCGTGCCGATCGCCGGAATCGCGATGCAGGTGTCGTTCCTCGTCGTGCTCGGTGTCGGCGGATTCCGGGTGGCGAGCGGGGCGATCACGGTCGCGTCACTCGTGGCGTTCATCCTGTTCCTGTTCCTGATGATCATGCCGCTCGGGCAGGCGTTCGGGGCGATCACCTCGGTGAACGCGGCGCTCGGCGCTCTCGGCAGGATTCAAGAGATCATCGACCTGCCCGCCGAGGGTGAAGCGGATGCTTCCGTCACTCCCGTTGCACCCATCGACTCGGATGACGCGATCAGCTTTGAGGCCGTGACGTTCGGGTACGCAAACTTGCCGGTGGACCCGGCGGCTCCGGTCGAGCTTGTCGAGATCCCCTTCAATGCAGGCCCGCCCGCCGAGACGGCGGTCGGCGCTGGCGTCGCCGGTGTAGGCGAGAAATCGCCTTCACCCTTTGGCTCCAGCGCGCCTGTCGAGATCCGCCCCGCGACCTCCGTCCTGCACGAGGTCACCTTCGGCGCCGCTCGCGGCCAGCGCACCGCCCTCGTCGGCCCATCCGGCGCGGGCAAGAGCACGATCCTCGCTCTGATCGAGCGGTTTTACGATCCGGAGGCCGGTGTTGTGCGCCTGGGAGGGGTCGACATCCGGGCTCTCGATCGCACACAGCTTCGAAGCCAAATCGGCTATGTCGAACAGGATGCCCCCGTGCTCGCCGGAACCCTGCGCCAAAACCTGCTGCTCTCCTCGCCCGACGCCACAGACCAGCAATGCATCGACGTGCTGTATTCGGTGAACCTGACCGAGGTGCTCGAGCGCAACGAGAAGGGTCTGGATGCCGCGGTCGGCGAGGACGGCGTCATGCTGTCCGGGGGCGAGCGGCAGCGCCTGGCGATCGCGCGAGCCCTGCTCGCTGCCCCGCCCATTCTGCTGTTGGACGAATCCACCTCGAGCCTGGACGGGCTGAACGAGCAGTTGCTGCGCGAGGCGATCGACGCGGTCGCTGAAAACCGCACGCTGATCGTGATCGCGCACCGGCTCTCGACGGTCGTCGACTCCGACCAGATCATTGTGCTCGACCACGGCCGCGTCGTCGGCGTCGGCACTCACTCCGAGTTGGTCAAGTCCACCCCCCTCTACAAGGACCTGGCAAAGCACCAGCTCCTCGTCTAGCCCCCGACTTCCTTCCCTCCTCCTCCTCCCCCTGGCTTTCTCCGCGAGTGTGCACTTGTGGCTGCTTTCAGCGCCCCGAAGCGACCACAACTGCACACTCGCGGAGGTGGGTTGGGAGGAGAGGGGGTTAGGGGAGGGCGTACATGGCGACGGCGGCGGCCGCAGCGACATTGAGCGAGTCGATGCCGTGCCGCATCGGGATCTGCACGATCGTGTCTGCTGCGGCCAGGGCATCCGGGGTCAGGCCGTCGCCCTCCGTGCCGAGCACGAGGGCGATACGGTCCGGCGGGTCGGCGGCGAACTCTCGCAGGCTGACCGCGTCATCCGTGAGCGCGAGCGCGGCAATGTGGAACCCGGATGCCGTAAGCAGCTCCCGCGTCGCCGGCCACTCCCTAAGTCCAGCCAAACCCCCTATGCGCGTCCACGGCACCTGCAGCACCGTGCCCATCGACACGCGGATCGCGCGGCGGTAAAACGGGTCGGAGCAACGCGGCGTGACGAGCACAGCATCCGCACCGATCGCGGACACGGAACGAAATATTGCGCCGACGTTGGTCGGGTCGACGACGTTCTCCAGCACGACGATGCGACGGGCGCCCTCGACCAACACCGAGGGGTCCGGCAACGGCGGCCGCTCCATCGAGGCGATCAGTCCGCGGTGCAGTGCGTAGCCCGTGAGCTCGGCAAGGAGTTCGCCAGGGCCGGAGTACACGACCACGTCGGCGCCGACCAGGGCGACTGCTTCGTCCACGGTGTCACCGAGCGCGAGCACGGCGCGCGGCCGGTGTCCTGCCCGGAGCGCGCGTTGCAGCACGAGCGCGGACTCGGCAATGTAAAGGCCGTGCTCGCCGCGTCCGTTCTTCAGCAGCACGTCCGTGGCGCGACCAAAGTCGACGAGCCGCGCATCCGCCATGTCGCTGATCTCAACAACCGGCATGCGCGCTACCTTTCGTCGCTTTCATCATTCAGGAGGTTATGTGACGGATGTGGCTGGATTTTCAGCCGATCTCCACGACAACCGTGGAGAATCACTTTCGTCACACCACCTCCTGAATGATGAAAGCACAGCTGCTACTTGGGCTGCATGCGGATGGCGCCGTCGAGGCGGATGACCTCGCCGTTCAGCATCGGGTTCTCGACAATGTGCTTCACGAGCGCCGCATACTCCTCCGGGCGTCCGAGGCGAGACGGGTGCGGCACCTGCATGCCGAGGGAATCACGCGCGGGCTGAGGCAGAGCCGCAAGCATGGGGGTGTCGAACGTCCCCGGCGCGATCGTCATGACTCGGACGAAGCGTGCCGCGAGTTCCCGGGCGAGCGGCAGCGTCATCGCCGCAACTCCACCCTTCGAGGCCGAATACGCCGCCTGTCCTATCTGACCGTCGAACGCGGCCACGGATGCGGTGTTCACGATCACGCCGCGCTCGGACTCCCCCTGGCCTTCACCGCCGACGGGGTCAGTCGCCGCCATCGCCTCCGATGCGAGCCGGATCACATTGAACGTGCCAACCAGGTTCACCCGGATCACGCGCTCGAAGTGATCGAGAGGGAGTGGACCCTCCTTGCCGAGGGTGCGCTCAGCGGTGGCGATTCCAGCGCAGTTCACGACGATCCGCAGCGGCTTCGTCGCCATCGCGATCGCGGCGCGCACCTGATCTTCATTCGTGACATCGGCCGGGGCGAAGGTCACACCGGGCACGTCAGCACCGCCCGAGTTTGGCAAGTCGATGATGATCACCTCGGCGCCCGCCTCGACAAGGGCCCGCGCGGTCGCAAGTCCGAGCCCTGAGGCGCCGCCTGTGACGAGTGCCGAGCATCCTGAAATCTGCATGCCTAGTTTCCTTCCAAATTCGAGCGGGCCAACGACAGAGCTAAAGGCGTTCGATGATGGTGGCGTTCGCCATGCCGCCGCCCTCGCACATGGTTTGCAGGCCCCACCGACCGCCCGTGGCCTCAAGCTGGTTGACGAGTGTGGTGAGCAGGCGGGTTCCGGATGCCCCGAGCGGGTGCCCGAGCGCGATCGCCCCGCCGCGGGGATTCAACTTGTCCGGGTCGGCGCCAAGTTCCTTCTGCCAGGCGAGTGGCACGGAGGCGAACGCCTCGTTCACTTCGTAGGCATCGAGGTCGTCCATGGTGAGGCCTGCCCGCTCGAGGATTTTCTTCGTGGCGGGGATGACTCCGGTCAGCATGAAAATCGGGTCACTCCCGGTGACCGCGAACGCGTGAAAGCGGGCGCGCGGTGTCAGCCCAAGGCTCGCGGCGCGCTCAGCACTCATGATGAGCGCGGCGGAGGCGCCATCCGTGAACGGGCTGGAGTTGCCTGGCGTAATCCGCCAGTCGAGTTCGGGGAATCTCACGGCAAGTTCGTCCGTGCGGAATGCAGGGTTCAGGCCGGCGAGACCCTCAACGGTTGTCGAATCGCGCACAGTCTCATCCACAGTGTGGCCGTTCGTCGGCACGATCTCCGTGGCGAAAGCCTCACGGGCCTCCACGGCCAGCCGGTGCGACCGTGCGGAGAAGGCGTCCAGCGTTTCCCGGTCGAGCCCCCATTTGTGCGCGATGAGTTCGGCGGAGACGCCCTGGTTGACGAGTCCCTCCGGATACCGCGCCCGAAGCTTCGATCCGTACCGGTCCATTCCGGCGGCCGACGTGCCGAGCGGGATGCGACTCATCGACTCCACGCCGCAGGCGATCGCGATGTCGTACTGTCCGGTCATCACGCCCTGCGCCGCGAACATGGCCGCCTGCTGGCTGGACCCGCACTGGCGATCGACCGTGGTGCCGGGAACATGCTCGGGGAACCCCGCAGCAAGAAGAGCGTTGCGGGCGATGTTGTAGCCCTGCTCACCGATTTGCGACACGCATCCGGCGATCACATCGTCGATGAGCGCCGGATCGAGTTTGCTGCGCTGAACAAGTGTCTCGAGTACCCCGGCGAGGAGGTCTACAGCGTGGATATCGGAGAGCTGGCCCCCAGGCTTACCGCGGCCGCTCGGTGTACGGATGACGTCGACAATGACTGCTTCATGCATGGCTCCAGCCTACGCGCGCGCTGGATGCGGCTACGACTTGGGCGTCAGCGTGTACTTCGTCGACAGGTACTCGTGGATGCCCTCAAACCCGCCCTCGCGTCCGAGCCCCGACTGCTTCACTCCACCGAACGGTGCGGCGGCGTTCGAGGCGACCCCGACGTTCAGGCCCATCATGCCGGTGTCGATGGCGTCGATCATCCGCTGGCCACGGGCGAGATCCTTCGTGAACACGTAGCCGATGAGCCCGTACTCTGTCTCGTTGGCCATGCGCACGGCATCCGCTTCGTCCTTGAATGAGGCGATCGAGAGCACCGGCCCGAAGATTTCCTCGGTGAGGATGTCGCTTCCAGGCTGCACATCGCTCATGACCGTGGGCTCGTAGAACGTGCCTTCGCCCTCGATCGCTGAGCCGCCGGTGTGCACCGTCGCACCGCGCTTCACGGCATCCGCAACCAGGTCACCGACCTTGGACACAGCCTTCGCGTCGATGAGCGGGCCGATCGTCACGCCATCCTCGGTGCCGCGGCCGATCTTGAAGGCCTTCACGCGCTCGGTGACCCGCCGAGCAAACTCCTGCACCACAGACTCCTGAATAATGAAACGGTTGCCGGCCGTGCAGGCCTGGCCGATGTTGCGGAACTTCGCGATCATCGCGCCGTCAACGGCAGCATCAAGGTCGGCATCCTCGAAGACCACGAACGGTGCGTTGCCGCCGAGCTCCATCGAGGTGCGCAGCACGCCATCCGCCGCCTGCTTGAGCAGCGCAACGCCGACCGGGGTCGAACCGGTGAAACTCAGCTTGCGAAGGCGGGAGTCCGCGAAGATTGGCTTCGACACTGCCCCAGACGAAGAAGTGGTCAAAACGTTCACAACACCTGCCGGAAGCCCTGCCTCCTCCAGCAGCTTTACAAACGCGAGCGTCGTGAGCGGCGTGAGCGCTGCGGGCTTCACCACAACCGTGCAGCCTGCGGCGAGCGCCGGAGCGATCTTGCGGGTCGCCATCGCGAGCGGGAAGTTCCACGGCGTAATCAGATAGCACGGGCCAACAGGGCGCTGCGTCACAATCATCGTGCCGGTGCCCTCCGGGTTTGACCCGTAGCGGCCCTGGATGCGCACGGCTTCCTCGCTGAACCAGCGCAGGAACTCGCCGCCGTACTTCACCTCGCCCATCGACTCGGCGAGTGGCTTACCCATCTCGAGTGTCATGAGTAGGGCGAAATCGTCGGCCCGTTCCATGAGCAGGTCGAAAGCGCGGCGCAGGATGTTGCTTCGCTCGCGCGGGGCCGTTGCCGCCCAGGATGCCTGGGAATCGGCCGCAGCATCCATCGCCTTTTGCGCATCCTCGGCCGTGGCATCCGCGATCGTGCGGATCACCGCACCGGTTGCCGGGTCGTGCACGTCGAGCGTGCCGCCGCCCGATGCCGCAACCCACTTACCTGCAATAAACAGCTTGTCGGGGACAGACGCCAGCAGTTCGGCCTCGCGCGCAGCACTCATGAAAAGACTCCTTCTTGGTCTACCTCAAGCGTAGTGATTAGCCGACATTCCGGCAGCCATCAAGCCCGAGGATCCACCAAGTTGAGCGCGTGAGCGCGAGGCCGATCAGAATTACTTGATGGTGCCGCTTGCCTCAGCTTCAACCCTCTTGTCGTGCTGAAGGCTCGCGCTCGAATCCACCGGAGTGACGCTTGCCGTGAAGTTGATCGGCGAGTCCTTCTGGTAGCGGAAGTTCTCCGCCAGGTTGTACGACTCACCAGTGCCGAACGTGTAGACGCCCGGGTCGCGGTACGAGTTCGGCGCCATCGCGTTCGAGCTCACGCCCATGGATGCGTACAGGGCTGAGTCGGTGATCGCATCCATGCCCTGGAGGTACGGCCAGTCGGCATAGCGAGCCTGCACATTGACGAGCGATGCACCCAGATCAATGGGGGCGCCGTTGTTGGTGACCACGTAGTTCACAAAGACGATGTCGTCACCGGGGCTGATGATCGGCTTGCCGTTCGGGTCAGCGAAGTTACCGGTCTTCGTCGCCTTCGTGACACCAACCTGGTACACATCGATCGTAATGTCGCCCGCGGAGAAGCTCGCGATCTTGTCACCGACGATCGTTACCGGCGCAGCCCACTCAGCCGTTTTTGCGTCGGATGCTGGTGCCGGCGCCGCAGACTCCTCTGGGGCCGCGGACTGCTGCGTGTCCGGAGCCGCGTCGACGGGCGCTGGTGCGGAGGTGCAACCGGCGAGCAGCGTGATTCCCACGGTGATACCCAGAACGGCGGCGAGAGCACTCGAACGTGATTTTTGCAAAATTGTTCTCCAGTTTTTTGATGTGCATCAACGGAATGACGTGCGGCGACGGTTTTCGCGCACGCCAAATGGACCAGACGCATGACGGTGATCCCCCGTGCGGCCGCAGTCATTGCACGCCGCCGAGACGAGCATACCGGTGGTTCTACCACCTCAATTCGCACAAACACGCCCTCGCGCAGTTTGGGATGGTGTGCGGGATGCGCAACAAGAACAGGCTTGACGCGGACACCCCTGACGTGGTGAGATCGTATATTATTTCATACACACTGTATGTCGTACACCAGTGGAGGTGTCATGCGTGACTCCAGCGTCCCCGAGATCGACGCCATGATTGGCCAGCATCCGGGCAAAGTCATTGCGGTTCACCTCAACTACCCCAGCAGGGCGGCCCAGCGCGGGCGTACTCCTGCCCAACCCGGCTATTTTCTCAAGCCGTCCAGTTCGCTCAGCGCATCCGGCACGGAGATTGAGCGCCCAGCCGGATGCGAATTGCTGGCCTTCGAGGGCGAAATCGCGCTCATCATCGGCAAGGACGCGAGGCGGGTCACGCCGGAAGAAGGTTGGAGCCACGTCTCCGGCGTCACTGCCGCCAACGATTTCGGGGTCTACGACCTCAAATACGCCGACAAAGGGTCCAACCTCCGATCCAAGGGCGGCGACGGCTTCACTCCTCTCGGCCCAGCCATCCTCGGTGCGAACCTCATCGACCCGAATGCCCTGCGCATCCGCACCTGGGTCAACGGCGAGCTTGTACAGGATGACAACACCGCCACCCTCCTGTTCCCGTTCGGCCAGCTTGTCGCCGACCTGTCCCAGTTGATCACTCTGGAGGCGGGGGACATCATCCTCACCGGCACTCCAGCGGGATCCACCGTCGTGCAGCCTGGCGATGTCGTCGAGGTAGCGGTCGACGACGCAGACGGTCGCACGACTGGCCGCCTGGTCACCCCGGTCGTGGAGGGGACCACGCCGCTCGGCAGCTTCGGCGCGGCGCCGAAGACCTCCGAGGCGCTTCGGGCCGAAGCAGAGAGCACGCCCGTCCACCCTCCCCTGCCCGACGACCTGGTGGCGAAAATCAACTCGGTGGGGACGGCAACGCTCAGTTCTCAATTGCGCAAACGCGGGCTCAACACCGTGTCCATCGATGGACTCACGCCAACCCAGCCGGGCACCAGGCTCGTCGGCCGCGCGCGCACGCTCCGATTCATCCCCGGCCGCGAAGACCTGTTCGCAAGCCACGGCGGCGGATTCAACGCCCAGAAACGTGCCTTCGACTCGCTGAACGCAGGCGACGTCCTCGTGATCGATGCCCGCGGCGAGCGCGGGACCGGAACTGTCGGCGACATTCTGGCCCTTCGCGCAAAGACACGAGGCGCGGCCGGCATCGTGACGGATGGCGGGGTCCGAGACCTTGACGCGGTCACGGCCCTCGGCATCCCGACCTACCACGCTGGAGCACACCCGGCGGTTCTCGGCCGACGCCACGTTCCGTGGGAGACCGATGTGACGGTAGCCTGCGGCGGTACAGCCGTGCAGCCGGGCGACGTGATCGTCGGCGACTCGGATGGCGTGCTCGTTATCCCGCCAGCACTGATTCACGAACTCGTGGATGACGCGATCGAGCAAGAACGCCAGGAAACCTTCATCGCCGAGCAGGTGGCCTCGGGGGAAGGCGTTGACGGCTTGTACCCGATGAATGAGGAGTGGAAGGCGAGGTACGAGGCATGGGTCTTGGCACAACGCTAGCTGCTCCGAGTAAGTCGCAGCTCGCCTACGACTTCATCAAGTCGCACATCGAAGACTCCCGTTACAGTCCAGGCTTCCGGCTCGTGCTCGGTTCCATCGCGGCAGAGCTCGGGGTGAGCGTCGTTCCGGTGCGGGAGGCGATTCGGCTGTTGGAGGCAGAAGGCCTCGTCCAGTTTGAGCGCAACGTGGGCGCCCAGGTGGCAATGGCAGACCCGCGCGAATATGAGGTAACCATGCAGACGCTCAGCCTCGTCGAAGGGTGGGCGACGGCGGCATCCGCGCCGTTCATGACGCCGGATGATGTGGCTCGCGCGCGCGCCATCAACGGCGAACTGGCCGACAGTTTGCACCACTTCGACCCGGTGGCCTTCACCCGGTTGAACCTCGACTTCCATTCGGTCCTGTTCGAGCATTGCCCGAACCCACATATTCTCGATCTCGTCGGTCGCGGCTGGGCGCGGCTGCGTGCCTTGCGCGAGTCGACATTCAGCTTCGTGCCTGGGCGAGCCCGCGAGTCCGTGGCCGAGCACGACCGCATCCTCGACCTCATTGACAGCGGAGCCGCGTCAGTTGACATCGAGTTCGCCGCCCGCAATCACCGGCTCGCCACCCTCGACGCCTTTCTCGCCCACGACGCCGCCCGACCCCGCACGAAGGACCTATCAACTCAGGAGACAGCATGAAGTTCCGCAGCAACCCCGCCTCGATTCGCGGCTCGATCGCCCCGCTCATGACCCCGTTCACCGCGGACGGCGCCGTGGACCACGCGGGGCTCACGAACCTCGTGAATTGGCAGCTCGCCTCCGGCAGCCACGGCATCTCCATCGGCGGCTCCACGGGGGAGCCCAGCTCGCAGACGATTGAGGAGCGCGCGGAGGCGATCCGCACGGTCGCTGCCGCCGTGGGTGACCGCGTGCCATTCATGCCGGGCACCGGATCCGCGAAACTCGACGAGACGCTCGAGCTCACGTCGGCGGCCCGCGATGCCGGGATTGACGCAGCCCTCATCATCACGCCGTACTACGCCAGGCCAACACAGGAGGCGCTCTACCGCTGGTATAAGACAGTCGCGGACGAGTTCCCCGACCTGCCCATCGTCGCCTACAACGTGCCGAGCCGCACCGCCGTGGACATCGCCCCGGAGACCGTCGCGAGACTGTTCCACGATGTCGACAACTTCGTCGGCGTGAAGGAAACCACGAAGGACTTCGAGCACTTCTCCCGCGTGCTGCACCAGTGCGGTCCTGAACTGCTCGTGTGGAGCGGCATCGAGTTGCTGTGTCTTCCTCTCATGGCTCTCGGCGGCGCAGGCTTCGTGAGCGCGACCGCGAACATCGCCCCCGCTGCCGTGGCGCAGATGTTCGAGGCGTGGGAGTCCGGCGACTTCGACCTGGCCCGGGAGATCCACTACGGGCTGCATCCGCTCGTCGACCTGCTCTTCGTGGAGACGAACCCGGCCCCCGGTAAATGGGTTCTGGAGCAGCGCGGGCTCATTGCCAGTGGCCACGTTCGGCCACCGCTCATCGAGCCGACAGACGCCGGGCTCGTCACAATCAAACAATTGCTGACCGAAGGGGAACAGTTCCTGTCCCCGGTCGACGGTTTTACGGTGGGAGGCCGCTGATGCATTTCGTACCCGAGAACCTGCCGGAGCGAATCCGGCACTACATCGACGGCGAGTTCGTCGACAGCGTCGATGGTGGCACCTTCGAGGTGCTCGACCCAGTGTCGAACGAGAGTTACGTGCTCGCAGCAGCAGGCAAACAAGCCGATATCGACCTTGCTGTTGTTGCCGCCAAGCGAGCGTTCGACGATGGACCCTGGCCGCGGATGAAGAATCGCGAGCGCGCGCGCATCCTCAACCGCATCGCCGACCAGGTGGAGGCGCGCGACGCCGAACTGGCTGAGCTGGAAACCTTCGACACTGGGCTTCCTATCACGCAGGCTCTTGGGCAGGCACAGCGCGCCGCCGAAAACTTCCGGTTCTTCGCCGACCTCGTGGTGGCCCAGCGGGACGACACCTACCAGGTGCCCGGGACGCAAATGAACTACGTGCACAGAAAACCGGTGGGAGTTGCCGGGCTCATCACGCCCTGGAACACGCCGTTCATGCTGGAGAGCTGGAAGCTCGCACCGGCGCTGGCATCCGGCTGCACGGTCGTGCTCAAGCCAGCCGAGTTCACGCCGCTGTCGGCGAGTCTGTGGGCCGGAATCTTCGAGGAGGCCGGCCTGCCGAAGGGCGTGTTCAACCTCGTGAACGGGCTTGGCGAGCAGGCCGGGGACGCGCTTGTGAAACATCCGGATGTCCGCCTCATCTCGTTCACGGGCGAAACCACGACCGGCCAGACGATTTTCGGCAACGCTGCGAAGCACCTCAAGGGCCTGTCCATGGAGCTCGGCGGCAAGTCGCCCGCAATTGTGTTCGACGATGCCGACTTTGATGCGGCCATCGACTCGACCCTGTTCGGCGTGTTCTCGCTCAACGGGGAGCGCTGCACCGCCGGGAGCCGCATTCTCGTGCAGCACAGCATCTACGACCGGTTCGTCGAGACGTATGCCGCGCGGGCAAAGAACATCGTCGTGGGCGACCCGCATGATCCGAAAACCGAGGTCGGCGCGCTCGTACATCCCGAGCACTACGCGAAGGTGATGAGCTACGTGGAGCTCGGCAAGAGCGAGGGCCGACTCGTGGCCGGCGGCGGGCGCCCCGACGGCCTCACAACCGGCAACTACGTCTCGCCCACCGTGTTCGCCGACGTGGCGCCGGATGCCCGCATCTTCCAGGAGGAAATCTTCGGGCCTGTCGTGTGCATCACTCCATTCGACACGGATGAAGAGGCACTCGAGCTCGCGAACGCCGTGAAGTACGGCCTCGCAGCCTACCTCTGGACCACCGACCTCACGCGCGCGCACACGTTCGCCCACAACATCGAGGCAGGCATGGTGTGGCTCAACTCCCACAACGTGCGCGACCTGCGCACGCCGTTCGGCGGGGTGAAGGCGAGTGGACTCGGCCACGAAGGTGGGTACCGTTCACTCGACTTCTACACGGAGCAGCAGGCCGTGCACATCTCACTCTCCCCCGCACACACACCGAAGTTTGGAGCCCACTCATGACGGAGCCATTCGACATCATCCGCGCCGCGTACGCAGAGCTCATCGTGAGCGATCTCGCGGCGAGCCGCGCCTTCTACGTTGACGTGCTTGGGCTGGTCGTCACGTACGAGGACGACACATCAATCTACTTGCGCGCGTTTGAGGAGTACCTGCACCACTCCCTCGTGCTGCGCACCGGCCCAGTCGCGTCACTCGGTGCGCTCGCGTATCGCGTCCGCTCTCAGGATGAGGTGGCCAAGGCCGCAGCGTACTTCGAGGCGCTCGGCTGCACGACCGAACACCGTGCTGTCGGCGCGATGAAGGGCATTGGCGAGGCGATACGCGTGGAGGACCCAATCGGCTTCCCCATCGAGTTCTTCTACGACGCAGACCACGTCGAGCGTTTCACGCGCCGCTACGACGTGCACGGTGCCGGAGCGATCTCGCGCCTCGACCACTTCAACATCATGACGCCGGATGTGCCGCTCGCCCAGAAGTACTACGAGGGACTCGGCTTCCGGGTGTCTGAGGACATTCAGGATGACGAAGGCACCGTCTACGCCTCGTGGCTGTTCCGCAAGGCAACCGTGCACGACATTGCCCTCACCGGCGGCGACGGACCTCGAATGCACCACATCGCGTTTGCCACGCACGAGCGCGGCCAGATCCTGAACATTTGCGACCACCTCGGTGCGCTGAGGCGCTCCGACATGATCGAGCGCGGCCCTGGTCGTCACGGCGTTTCGAATGCGTTCTACCTGTACCTGCGCGACCCGGACGGTCACCGCATTGAAATTTACACGCACGACTACTACACCGGCGACCCGGACAACCCGACTCTCACCTGGGATGTGCACGACAATCAGCGTCGCGACTGGTGGGGCAACCCGGTTGTGCCGAGCTGGTACGCGGAGGGTTCGACCGTGCTCGGGCTGGATGGAACCCCGAAGCCACTCGTCGAACGAGTCGAGGCAGCAGAGTCGGCTGTCACGATCGGCGCGGACGGATTCTCGTACACGCGCGAGGGCGAAGCGATGCCCGAGTACAAGCTGGGAAACCAGCTTTAGCCCGAGAGGGCACAACGCCCGCGGGAACCCCTATCGAGCGCCCACGCGAGTGCGCTTGCGCAGGATAACTCCGGCCAGGAGCGCGAGCGCCGCAAGCGCAGCGATTGGCAGCACCGGAATTGTCGTCCCCGTTGCAGCAAGTGCGGGCACCGCCACCCATCGCGCATACACGGTGGTGTCAATGGTGATCGCATTGCTGAAGTTCGCCGGAATCGTGTGCGAGGCATCCGTGAACCAACCGTTAAACGTCCAGCCTGACGCGGTGGGCGCCGTCGGCGCTGCGACGGGCAACCCAAAGCCGACATCTTCAGGGGCAATCGCGGCGCCATGGCCCCCAAGGTCAAAGCTGACGATCGGATTCCGCTCAGAGTCGTAACTCTGCCAAGTCGGAGAGGTGAACCCACCGGCAACCTCAAAGGCACTCGAATAGTGCACCGTTAAGCCAATCACACTCCCAAGCGAACTGTAACTGTCTCCCCCTGCATTGATAGCCGTCGGTGCGGGGCCGAGGAAGACCGCATCGACAAAACCGGGATTGTGATCGAATACGGCGTATCCGAAGGTGGTGACGGAGCCCGGGATGGCAATCGAAGTCAGTTGGTTGTTCGCAAAAGCGTTGTTTCCGATACTGTCGACCATTGCCCCCAACGTCACAGTGGTGAGATGGTTCGAATTGAACGCGGCATTCCCGATCGACGTGACCGAGTCGGGAATCGTCACCGTGGTCAGGTGGTTGCCCTCGAACGCCTCCTGCCCGATGCTCGCCACGGAGTTCCCGATCGTGACGGAGGACAACAGGTTGTTGCTGAAGGCATACTGGGCAATGCTTGTGACCGAGTCGGGGATCACGACGGTGGTCAGCTGGTTGTGGTCGAACGCCTCGCTGGCGATGTTCAGGACGGAATCAGGAATCGACACGGTATTCAAGCTGTTGTAGGAGAACGCGCCGGAACTGATGCTGGCAACGCCCTGCGGGATGGAGACCGTGCTCAAGAAGTTACCCTCGAACGCAGAACTGTTGATGGTGGTAACTGATGTCGGGATCGTGACGGAGGTGAGACTCTGGTTCTGGAACGCAAAGTCATCCACCGTGGTAACCGAATACGTGTTCGCACCGATTGCCACGGTGCTCGGAATAGACGGAGTGACACCCTGCGAACTTGTCGACGAATCGTAGGCCGTCACCGTCGCCCCGGCGGGGATGTTTGCGTCGTCCGCGGAAAAGGACATGCCGTCTTGAGTGTCGTTGACGGTGGCGGCGTGCGCAGGGGATGCCCCCAGCAGAATGCCGCAGGCAACGAAAACGGTCGCTGAAAGCAAGGCTGCCCACACGGCAGCTGGGCGCCATCGTGTGGACACGTTCGTAGAATGCCGGGCAGCGATGGTGGCCAACTCAAACTCCTTTAGGGCTCTCAGAATGTGGCCAATTCGCACAGGCCACGAACATCAAAACATGGCTCAGGTTTGAGGTTCGTCCAGAATCCTGTACTGTGCGCAAACTGCATCAAAGTGGACGCAACCAGCCACATGTGGGCCTACGGCCGTCTTTCAACGACCTCCCTGACCACATCGCAGTCGCGCTGCTACACGAGGTTTTAGATCGCGCCCTCGTCTGCGGCTTCTGCCGTCGTGTCACCGAGGGGGCGCGGATGCCGCGGGCTCGCCGCTGGTTCGCGCAGCAGAAACGCTAGCCCAAGGGCCACGACGGTGAGGGCGATGAGGACCACGAACGCAACCTGCAGGTCGGTCTGGTCGGCGATCCAGCCAAGGAGCGGGCTGAAGAGTCCTCCCACCGTCACGGCGAGACCCACCGTGACTCCGCTGGCGATCCCGATTCGGTTGGGCAGATAGTCCTGGCCGAGAATCACGAACACTGCGAACGGCACAAAAATCGCAATGCCGAAGAGCGCGACGAACGCCATGGCGATCGGCCAGCTGGTCGCGAGCACGACGCCGAGGAGTGAAGGAATCGCCAGCGCGAATCCGATGCGAATACTCTTGAGCCGCCCCACGCGGTCCGCGAGCCAACCGCCGAGCAGTGTGCCCGCAGCGCCAAAGCCCAGGAACACGGTCAGGGCAGCTCCGCCGAGCGCGGGCGAGGTTTGGAAATTGTGGATGAAGTACAGGGCGATGAAGGACACCGCGCCGAAAAACACGATGGAGCGCACCACAACAACGGCGGTGAGCCTGAGGAATCCTGGCCAATTGTCTGGGCCCGGGGTGTGAACCACTGCGCGCGGTGCGTTCACAGGGCCGTCGAGCACACGATTGAGCCGCCACAGGATGACCGCCGCCATCACGGCAGCAGGAATGAGCAGATACGGTGTCCCGCTTAGCCCGGTCAGCAACAGGAGCGGCGTCGTCACGAGCGCTCCCGCCGCGAAACCCATATTGCCGCCGACCGCGAAGATGCTCATCGCACGATTGCTGTTGCCTGACGCGGCGCGAGCAGAGCGAGCCGCCTCGGGGTGAAACGCGGAAATCCCGATCCCGGACAGAGCGATCACGAGCCAGGTCATCCAATACTCCGGCGTAAACGCGACAAGACTCACCCCGACGGCCGCGGTCACCATGCCAGCAGGGATCAGCCAGCGCATCGGCCTGCGGTCGCCCCACCAGCCAAACGCGGGCTGGGCGACGGACGACACGAGGTTCGCCGCGAGCGTGAGGCCAGCAACGGCCGCGTAGCTGTACTCGCGCTCCAGCACTAAAAATGGAAGGAGCGCTGGAACAACACCTTGGTAAAAATCATCGATGAGGTGCGCGCTGGCCATGAAGGCCACGCCGCCCCGATTTACCCGAGGGATGCGGACTCCAGAATCTCCGCGCCGGCGTGACCGAGCTCGGCGAGTGCCGCCTCTGAACTCTCCGGGTTTACACCGGCAATCAGGTCAGTAAAGACGCGCACGTGTCGTCCGTGGGCCAGCGCGTCGAGCGCCGAGGCACGCACACAGTAGTCCGTGGCAATCCCGACGACATCGACGTCGATGACACCGAGATAGTCGAGCAACTCAGCGACGGTGCGCCCGTCGCCGCTCGTTCCTTCGAAAATCGAGTAGGCGGGCACGCCCTGCCCTTTGAGGATGGGAAGTGTGATGGGCTCGGTGTCGAGCGCCGGGTGATACTCGGCTCCCTGGGTTCCCGCCACGCAGTGCACGGGCCAGGTCGACACGAAGTCGGGCTCAGAATCAAGAGCAAAGTGGCCGCCGTTGTCGTTGTCGGCGTCGTGCCAATCCCGCGAGGCGAACACTTCGTCGTAGGTGTCCGGATGACTGGCCAGAAACGCCGTGATCCGCTCGGCGACCGCCGCACCACCCTCGACCCCGAGCGCGCCGCCCTCGGTGAAATCGTTTTGCACGTCGATGATGAACAACGCCCTGCTCATGTTGTACCCCTGGTCGCTTCTAGTTGTTGGAAAGATTGTTGCCGCAGTTGTAAATACCTGTCGCCACGGTGTCGAGCGCATCCATGGCGTTGGACTTCACCGGCCCCAACGCGAACAGAGCGAACGACAGCACTGCTCCATCACTTGCTTCCACCCACCCAGACAGGGTCCGTGCCGTATTGATCCACCCAGTCTTCGCAAAGACGTGACCCCGTGCGACCGTATTCGCCCCGGTGAACCTGCTGGCCAGGGTGCCCGTCTTGCCGGCGATGGGAAGCGCAGACTTGATCACACTGAGGCCCTGAGCCCCCGTGGAAACCTTCGCCATGAGTTGCGCCATGAGCAGCGGCGGCACCGTGTTCTTCGCACTCAGTCCTGAGCCGTCGCGCACAGTGACACCCGTGGGGTTGAGCCCGAGGTTGACGAGCGCCCCGGGAATGATCGAGTTGAGGGAAACCGCAGTTCCTCCCCCGCCGGACTCTTTGGAGACAACTCGCGCGATCATCTCAGCGAGCGTGTTGTCCGAAATGGGCAGCATCTGCGCGATAAGGGTGCTGATCGGTTGGGAAGACACCTCGGCGAGTTTCGGCATCCCGGGGGATGCTGAACCGACGGTGACGGTGACCGGGGTTCCGAGGTCCAGTGCCTCGACAAATTTGCTTCCCGCCCGCCCGATTGGATCGGTGCTTCTGGGGCTGGTGACCTTTTGAGGGTTCGCCCGGTCACCGTCCACCATGAGCGCCGTGACCTCCGGCTGGTATCCGGTGGTTTGTTCGCTGCGCTCCCAGGTCGCATCCCAACTATCCGACGGGTTCCAATAATTCGCGTCCAGGATCACATTCGTGATCGGTTCGCCTGGATGGTTTGTCTCCCAGGCCGCCTTGGTTTGCGCGGCGAGATCGGCGAGCTTCGGTGCTCCCGTGTACACGCTTTCGACCCCGGCAGGAAGGGCGCTGAGGGTTGGGTCGCCACCGCCGACAAGCACAATGGTTCCTGGGTCGCTTCCCTCGAACACGCGGGTTGTCATCCGGAAGTTTGGCCCAATCGTGAGCAGCGCCGCCGCCGCGGTGAGGACCTTCAGACCGCTCGCCGGCGAAGCAGGAGTGTCCGCCTTGCGGTCGAAAAGCACTTCTCCGGTCGTCACGTTGACGACGGAACCTTCGAACGTAAGAAGACGTGGATCCTTGGCCGCCGCATCGATCGCGCAGGTTCGCAGCGCCGAGGCCGCGGCTGGTTGCACAGGCACGTTCCTCGAGGGCTCTGGAGTTGGCGTACTGGACTCCACGGCGTCGACTTGAGAAGAGGACCCGAATGCGGCGCCGGCAAAGACCGCGCCAGTACCGAGCAGAAGGAAGATGACGCCGAGCGCAGAAAACATCCAGGCGTTCGGATGGCGTGCCACCGTTGCCGCAAAACCTGCACGGGAGGGCTTCGCAGCTTTGGCACCGCCCACGTGTGCGCTATCGAGAACCTCCGTCGCCGGGTCGGACTTCGACTTCGATCGCGCGGAGCCTTTGGCTTCTCGTGCCGCCCGTCGGGTCAGCGGTTCCTCGTCACTCACTCGCCCATGATATCGGCGCGGGCGGTGCGTTGCCTGCCAGGCGTGATCCGCCGGGTCACGCTGCGCTCAGGATTCGCCCGGGTAGCTCAGCCCGATCTGCCGACGAACCTCGTCAAGTGTTTCCATCACCTGGACCGACTCGGCGGGCGTGAGCACATCCTCCGCGCTCTGGCCTTCCGCCACACGACGCTCAAGTTCCCAGGCCTGATACTGCATTCCTCGACCGATAACCTCGCTGACGAACCGCTCCGTCACCTCACCGCGGCGGTTGTACACCGTGAATGTCGTCGGTGAATACCACACGGCGTCGACAACGATTCGCCCGGTAGAGCCCATCACGACAGCGGTATTCTGCCCCACGTTGTCGAGTGCTGCGTGCAGGACTGCTCGCTGGTCGTTCGGGTATTCGAGAATGATCGCGGTTTGCCGGTCGACATCCGTCTTCGTCCTGGTAGCGCTCGCAAGAACCTTGGAGGGCTCACCAAAGAGGTCCCACGCGAAGGACACGGGGTAGATCCCGAGGTCCAGGAGCGCGCCGCCCCCCAACTCAGGGTTGTACATCCGCCCTTTCGGGTCCTCCGAGGCCACCTGATTGTGGTCGGCAATCAGGGTGTGAACCTCGCCAATTTCGCCCGAACGAACAATGTCGCGAATCCGAATCATGTGGGGAAGGAATCGAGTCCACATGGCCTCGAGGACGACGAGGCCTTTGCTCTCCGCGAGGTCAACGACCTCACGCGCTTCGCGGGCGTTCACCGTGAACGACTTCTCCACGAGCACGTGTTTGCCGGCGTTCAGGGCGAGTAGGGCGTTGGCTGCGTGCATCGGATGCGGCGTCGAGACGTACACAACGTCGACATCATCAGCAGCGACGAGCGACTCATAGCTCGGGTAGGCGGAGGCAATACCGAACTCGGCCGCGAACGCGTCAGCGCTGTCTTGAGCGCGCGATCCCACAGCGGTGACACTAAACCCGTGGGCCAAAAGATCAGATGTTTGCGCGTGAGCGATCGAACCAGTGCCGAGGATACCCCAACGAAGTTTTTCCATACAGAGGAATCTAGCAGCCGCCCCACCGCGCCGCAGCGCGGGTGAACGAGGCCGATTCGTTCGGAAGCCCGCCGTGCGTCATCGCGAAGTAAATGCACACTCCCCCGACGCTGCCCGTATAGGTCGGACGATACAGGGACGTGCGGTGAGCGGTTGAGTTCCACCACTTCGTGGCCACGGTGGCACCGGTGTTTCCGTATCCGCCTGCGAGGTTTCCGTCGCATCCGACGCTCGGGACGCCGTCGCTGCGCTGCGAGCCCAGGTGACCCCACGCGCTGCTCGGATCGGTGCTCGGGTCTTCCGCCATCCAGAACAACCGAGTTTCCATGCAGCTGTCATAGCGGAAGTGGCTAGGTGCGATAGGCGTCAAGCAGTTCGCGACGCGAATGGCGTTGTACGTGGCTGCGAAGGAGGCGAGATCTGAACTCGTCGTCCCCTGCACGCCGCCTGCCGACACTCGACCAGGCGCTCCAGGGGTTGACCCCCCGATGGCGCTCGGGCACGTGCCGCCGGTTGCCTCCACGGCTGCTCTGCGTGCTGCCGTGCCGCTCGCGCGGTCGGCCGCGGAGAGGATGATGACCGGCTTCGGAACCGGCTTCTGCGCTAGGTGTTCAAAATCTACGGTGAGCTGCTTGGCGCGGGCTGTCGCCTGAGCTGCCACGGTGGCTTCGCTCGGGGTCATGACCTCGACCGCTGTGCGAACCTGAGTTTGGGATGTCTGGGGCGCTGACGCGAAGACGGGAAGATTGGTCTGCTGGCTCGCGTTAGCCGAACCCGGGTTGCCGAACAGCGACGGCCCGCTGCCGCCAACGAATGGCAACACGAGCGTCAGTACCGCCGTGAATACAGCGATGAGAAAAGCAGAACGCTTCACTTCAGTTCCCCCCGGCCCTGATTTTTGTGGCCGTTCCCCAACGGCTCGCAGTCTCCACGCTATGCCCGGCCGTACGCGATAGCAATGGACTACGGCGATTGTTACCCGGATAACCCCCGTTTTGGGGGCGTTTCGCTACGGCTGATGTGACGCGCACGGGGGGTGGACGCAACCGTCGGTCCCCCTAATGGCGGACCTGACCCTGACGGAGCCGCCTGTCAGAATCGAACTGACGACCTTCTCATTACGAGTGAGATGCTCTACCAACTGAGCTAAGGCGGCAGGCCTCCGAAAGACCGGAGACACAGCTAGAAAGCTTAGCGGATCACAGCCGATAGGTTGCAGCGAGCGTCGAATCCAATTGTTCGAAAGCTTGCTGAATCTTGCTTGACAGCGAGAGGTCGTCCTCTGCTTCAATCCATCGGCGATACGCGTAGCGCATGGTCGCGAAGCCGATGAGAGCCACCAGGCGGGACCGCTGCTCCAGAGTGTCCGCCTTCCCGCTTGCATCCTGCTCATCGACCGCAAGCCTGCGCGCGACAAGATCCGCCAACTCATCCTCGAATTCGTGGATGACCGACATCCGTTTGGCAAAGAGCGCCGGATGCTCGCGCAGCAGTACGCGTCGCAGCTGGCTCTCCGCGCGATCAAACTCCACTGCCCCGGAAGCCGCAGCAAGAAGCCGACCAAGTCCAGCCAGCAAATCGGCCCCGGCACCTTCGGCCAGAAACCTCTGGGCGGCATCCGATTTGACCAGGGAGGGGACATCGCCGACAACCGATTCCTCTTTTGAGGCGAAGTAGTTGAAAAACGTGCGTGGAGACACATCGGCTGCCGCGCTGATTTCCTCAATCGTGACGCGGTCGTAGCCGTGCTCAGTGGCGAGCTCCAGGACCGCCTTCTGGATGGCTCGCCGCGTGGCGATCCGCTTTCGTTCCCGCAGACCGGGCACCGCGTCAACTCGGGGGGAGTTCATGCCACCATTATTGCAGACTGTGCAATTTTGCACCAGAGCGGATTGGAGTCATCCAGGTCGTCAGCAATCCGGATCAGCGCTCGGAACGGTCCCATCCACGAAGAAGTCATCCACGGTGTTGTTCACACAGGAATTCGATTTGTTGTACGCCGTGTGGCCTTCACCGTTATAGGTGACAAGGTGGCCGTTCTCAAGCTCGGCTGCAAGATTTTTCGCCCACTGGTACGGGGTAGCTGGGTCGTTCGTCGTCCCCACCACGAGGATGGGCGCAGAACCTGACGCAGTGATCGCCTGCCGGACGCGCGTCGACGTGAACGGCCAGTCATCGCAGGAGGTTCCCCCGTACGACATTTGCGGCCCAAACGTTGGCGCGGATTTCGCCAACTCGGCCGCCTCTGCGCGCAGCGTAGCCCTCGTGCTCATTGACTGGTAATCGAGGCAGTTGATGGCAATGAACGCCTCCGTGGAATTGTCCTCGTAGGTACCGTCAGCGTTGCGTCCGTAGTAGGCGTCAGCCAATTGGAACGCATAGTCGGCGTTGCCTTGCAGCACGTCCGTGAACAAGTCGCTCAGGTAAGGCCAATTTGACTCGCTGTACAGCGGAAGGATGATGGCGTTGAACATGACGGCGCTTCCGAGCATCCGCCCATCGCTCGCTCGTAGCGGGCTCGCATCCAATCGATCGAGAATCGCTCGGATGCGGGACATTGCCGAATCCACGGTCCCACTGAACGGGCAGGCACTCCCGGAGAGGCAATCCTTCAGATACGCCTTTGCTGCGTTCTCGAAGCCGACCGCCTGGGTTTCGGTGACCTCGAAATCGGTTGTCGCCGGGTCCACCGCGCCGTCCAGAACGAGCCGCCCTGTCTTGGTCGGAAACAGGTCCGCGTAAGTGGCGCCGAGGAATGTTCCGTAGGAGTATCCGAGGTAATTGAGCTTCTTGTCGCCGAGAACCGCTCGCAAAAGGTCGAGATCGCGCGCAGCGCTCACCGTGTCCACGTATCCGAGCAGTTCGCCGGTGTATTTGAGGCAGGCCGCGCCGAAGTCCTTGTTCGCCTTCTCGATGTCGTCGATCCAGGCATCAGAAGCGACCGGGTTCGCTGGAATGTCGAACAGGAACGAATCCATTTGCGACGGGTCGCTGTAACACTTCACCGCAGACGACTTGTTGACGCCCCGCGGGTCGAAGCCGACCACGTCGTAGTGTTCGCTAAGCGTCGAGTCGACCGCATAGCTCAGGCTGTCGCGAATGAAGTTGTAGCCGGATCCCCCGGGGCCACCAGGGTTGACGAGGAGCGAGCCGAGGCGATCCCCTGTTGCCGTCGCCCTGATGAGCGCCAGATGAATGGACTCCCGCGCCGGATCACTCCAGTCCATCGGCGCCGTCACCGTGGCGCACTGAAATGTACCTTCGCACTTGGACCATTGCAAGACCTGGCCATAGAAAGGCTCAAGCTCTGGCGCAACTTTTTCGCCGGTCGGGACCGAGGTCGTTGCGGGTGCAGGGGGAAGGAACAGCGTCACGCATCCGCTGAGCGGCACAACGAGCGCGAGGCTCACGGCCACGAGCACCGTGCGGATGCCGTAGGTGCGGCGATGATTCACGCAGTGACCCTTCGTGCGGTGATGAGCATGGCTTCAAGTGCAAGGGCGGGCGACACGTTGTTGTCGATCCGCCGACGCGCCGTCGAGATTGCATCCATCGTAGTCAGGGTTTGCTGCGGACTGGACGAGGACGCGGCCGCGCGAAGTTGATCAATGATGTCCGCATTGATGGGCTCGACGTCTGCCCCGAGCTGCAGGAGAAGGATGTCCCGGTAGAGGGACAGCAAATCGACCATGATGCGGTCGAGACCATCTCGGAGACTCCGCGTCGCACGCCGCTTCTGGTCCTCTTCAAGCGACTTCAGCTGAGCGCGGAGGGCGGGTGGGATCGTGCCACCCGGTTCGATTCCGAGTGACCGCATGGTTGACTCGCGCTCCTCGGAGTCCCTCTCCTCTGTGATGGCTTTCGCGTCGTCACCCGCGGTTTCCAGGAGTGCCCCAGCAGCGATGACCGCGCCAGAAACGGTGCGGATCCCCAGCGCCACCTGCAGCGTGCGCTCGCGTCTGGATCGTGCCTGTTCGTTGGTCGCCAGCCTGTGGGCCATCCCAATGTGACTTTGTGCCTCTCGCGCTGCCCGCGTCGCGAGCCCAGCATCGACACCGTCCCGTCGCGTCAGCAGTTCAGCGACATCCGTGATGGACGGCACCCTCAAACGCACGCTGCGCACGCGCGATCTCACGGTGGGGATGAGGTCTGCCTCGCTCGGTGCACACAGGATCCACACGGTGCGCGGTGGCGGCTCCTCGAGCGCCTTCAACAAAACGTTTGAGGTGCGCTCTGTCATCCGGTCCGCGTCCTCGATCACCATGACCCGATAGCGACCGACGGAGGGCGAAAATTGCGAGCTGGTCACGAGCGCGCGAACCTCGTCAATGGAAATGATGACTCGTTCTGTGCTGAGAACACCGAGGTCCGGATGCGTCCTGGCCGCGACCTGACGTCTGGTCATCTCGTCGCCGTCCGGCGTTCCTGGGCTGAGCAACGCCGTCGCGAATGCGTAGGCCAGATTTGATCGGCCGGACCCAGGCGGCCCCGTGATGAGCCACGAATGAGTCATCGACGCCGCCGGGTCTGATCGATCAGACGGCACGCCGTCCACCGTCTGGCGGTCAGACGCAGCGCGGAACACCGCAATCGCCTCCGCTTGTCCGGTCAGCTCATCCCACATCGACATAGGACGACGCTAATGCAGGTTCACGACAGAAGCGATGTGACGCGACTGCGAACGGTGTCCGCGATGGAATCGACGGGTTGCGTGGCATCCACCACGAGGAAACGCCCGGGCTCCGCTTCCGCGAGCGCGAGGTAGGCCGCCCGCACCCGCGCATGGAACGCCTGCTCTTCGGCCTCCAGCCGGTCGAAGCGTTTGTTCGAGGAGTCAAGCCGCTCGCGGCCTATCGTCTCCTCCAGATCAAGCAAAACAGTGAGGTCGGGGAGCAGACCATCCGTCGCCCACACTGAAATCTCGCGCACTTCGTCTGCACCGAGCTCCCGCCCAACACCCTGATACGCAACGGAGGAGTCGAAGTAGCGGTCCTGCACGACAGTCTCGCCGCGCTCCAGCGCTGGGCGCACCTTGGTCGCAATGTGGTGAGCACGGTCCGCCGCGTAGATGAGCGCCTCAGACTTCGGGGTGATGTGGCCGCGGCTGTGCAGCACGATTTCCCGCAACTCGTCGCCGAGCGGTGTTCCGCCCGGTTCGCGCGTGGTCATCACGCTGTGGCCGAGTGACTCCAACCACTCCACGAGGAGGGCGAGCTGGGTCGACTTTCCCGAACCGTCACCGCCCTCGAAGGTGATGAAGAGCCCCGTGGTCACTTCTTCTCCGCCACCGTCTTCTTGGCTGCAGGCTTTTTCGCCGCCGGCTTTTTCGCTGGCGCCTTGCGCTTTGCCGCTGGCTTCGCTTTGGGCTTCGCCGGGCCTTTCGCGCGTTTGTCCGCGAGAAGCTGCACGGCCCGATCGAAGTCGATGTCCTCCACTGACTCGCCGCGCGGAATCGTGGCATTCGTGACACCGTCGGTCACGTACGGACCGAACCGGCCATCCTTCACCTTCACCGGCTTGCCGGATTCCGGGTCTTCCGCGAACTCCTTGAGGGCGCTCGACTGTCGACGGCCGCCGTACTTGGGCTGGGCAAACAACTCCAGTGCGCCTGGGAGATCGATCTCGAAAATCTGCTCTTCGTCGGTCAGGGAGCGCGAATCCGTTCCCTTCTTTAAGTACGGACCGAACTTCCCGTTTTGGGCGGTGATGTCCGCTCCGGTCTCGGGATCCTGGCCGACAACGCGCGGGAGGTTGAGAAGTCGAAGCGCCGTCTCGAGATCAACAGTCTCAAGGTCCATCGTCTTGAAGATGGATGCCGTGCGCGGTTTCGGTTCTGTCGACTTCTTCTTCGCCGGCTTCTTGGCTGGCTTGGCCGCAGTGACTTCACCAGTCACGGGATCGACGACCTCGGCGACTACTGCCACTTCAGGCGATGCGGTCTCGGCAACCTCTGCCACGGGATCCAGCTCGGTGACGTATGGACCGTAGCGGCCGTTCTTCGCCACGATCTCTTTGCCGTTCTCGGGGTTGACTCCGATGACTCGGTCCACAAGGACCGGCGCGTCAATGAGTTCGTGCGCCTTCTCAACAGTGAGTTCGTCTGGCGCGAGACCCTCCGGAATGTTCACCCGTCGCGGCTTCGCCTCGGGGTCAGGATTCGGCTCCGTGACCTCAAGGTACGGACCGTACTTTCCGATGCGCAGGGTCGCACGGTCATCCAGCCGGATCGAGTTGATCGACTTCGCGTCAATCTCGCCGAGGTTGTCGATGACGTTGCGCAGGCCCTTGTAGTTCGGCCCACCGAAGTAAAAGCTGTTCAGCCAGTCGACCCGCTTCTCCTTGCCCGCAGCGATGCTGTCGAGGTCGGCTTCCATGCCAGCGGTGAAGTCGTACTGGACGAGCTCGGTGAAGTACTCCTCCAAAAGCCTGACCACAGAGAAAGCAATCCAGTTGGGGACGAGTGCGGTCCCGCGAGGAGTGACATAGCCGCGATCGATGATCGTGGAGATGATCGACGTGAAGGTGGACGGGCGACCGATACCGAGCTCTTCAAGAGTCTTGATCAGGCTCGCCTCGGTGTAGCGCGGCGGCGGTGACGTCTCGTGGCCCTTCGCCTCCACCTCGCCGAGGGTGAGCGTCTGGCCTTCCGCAAGCTGCGGAAGCTTCGCCTCCACGGGCTCTGCGGTCTCGTTGCGCTCCTCGTCATGGCCTTCTTCGTAGGCGGCGAGGAAACCGCGGAACGTGATCACGGTGCCGCTCGCCGAGAATTCGGCCAGCGCATCCGACGTCTTCGCGGCGATGGTCACCGTGGCCGTCGAACCACGCGCATCCGCCATTTGGGACGCGACAGTGCGCTTCCAGATGAGGTCGTACAGTTTCCACTCGTTGCCGCGAAGCGTTCCCTCGAGCTCGCTCGGCGTGCGGAAGGTTTCTCCGGATGGCCGGATCGCCTCGTGCGCTTCCTGCGCGTTTTTCGATTTGCCCGCGTACACGCGCGGCTTCTCCGGAACCGTCTCCGGGCCGTAGAGGGATGCAGCCTGAGTTCGGGCGGCCGTTGTCGCCTGCTGCGAAAGCGCGGGCGAGTCGGTGCGCATATAGGTGATGTACCCGTTTTCGTAGAGGCCCTGCGCGACACTCATGGTCTGGCGCGCCGAGAATCTCAACTTGCGCGCGGCCTCCTGCTGCATGGTCGAGGTCGTGAACGGAGCAGCCGGTCGGCGCGTATACGGCTTCGACTCGACTGAGCTCACCGTGAACGTGGCTGAGTCTTGCTTCAACGCGGTGACGAGTGCCGAAGCGGCCGCTTCGTTGAGGGCAGTCACCGCAGACTTGAGCTTGCCGGTGTCGTCGAAGTCACGTCCGGTAGCAATCCGCGTTCCGTCCAGGCGCACGAGCTTGGCGTCGAATCGTTCGGTCGAGTCCTTCGGGAGCAACTGCGCGATGAGGTCCCAGTAGTCGGCACTCACGAATGCCAGGCGCTCTCGTTCGCGGTCGACGACCAGACGGGTTGCCGCTGACTGGACGCGGCCAGCGGAGAGCCCCGGACCGACCTTCCTCCAGAGCACGGGGGAAATTTCGTAGCCGTACAACCGGTCCAGAATCCGCCTGGTTTCCTGCGCATCGACCAGGTCAATGTCAATGTCCCTGGTGTTGTCCCTGGCGTGCTGGATGGCGTCTTTTGTGATCTCGTGGAAGACCATGCGCTTGACGGGAACTTTGGGGTTCAGCACCTGCAGAAGGTGCCAGGCAATCGCCTCACCTTCGCGGTCCTCATCAGTGGCGAGGTAGAGCTCGTCGGCGTTCTTGAGTGCCTTCTTCAAGTCGGCGACAGTTTTGCGCTTCTGATCGGACACGACGTAGTAGGGCTCAAAATCGTTTTCAATGTCCACGGAGAATTTGCCGAGGGAACCCTTTTTCAGCTCCGGCGGCAGGTTTTTCGGCTCGACAAGATCTCGGATGTGTCCGACTGAGGCCTGCACCTCGTAGTCGTCACCCAGGTACTGTGCGATCGTCTTGGCTTTCGCCGGAGACTCGACGATGACCAGTTTCTTCGTGCCGGGCACGCGACTCCTTCTCCTACGTTCTGAATTTTTGCAGCATGACTACTGCAACAGGGGACACCATACACACAGAACCAGCACGTGCACCGCGTCAACGCCCCGCAGCGGCCGGTCCGGCTGTGGCAGTCGCCGACACCGGGAGTCCGAAGATTGCCGCACTGACTCTCACGGTCACAATAACCCCATCTGTGCGACATTCCCGCATCTGGGTGCGGTTTGCCTCCGCCACTGATGCCGCAGTCGAGCAGGGAGAGCCCGGGGCTATTCCGATCGCGACGTCCGCCGCGGCGAGCGCTGCGGCATCCGCAGCCCCGGTGACCGTGGCCCGAGCGACGAGCGCCGCGCACAGCGGTGCGACAAGTGCGGAGCAGGCCAGAATGGTCGCGATGAGAGAAATCGCGAGGATGGACCCTGCCCCACTCTCGGCGTCACGTATCACCGGCCCTGACCAAGCGCACAACTGGTGGCGGACAGCGTGACCTCGGCGAGGATCACCGAGGGAAGTGTGCTGGGCATTGTCACGCGAGCACAGATCAGATTGCCTTTCACCTCCACGCGTACCGAAGCGCCGGGCACGAGGGCGGTGATGAGAACATCAATCGGAGATCCTCGTGCCGCACTTCTCGCCGCGAGCGCCGCAGCATCCTGAAGTCGCAGCTGCTGCGTCGCCAGTTGAAGTCCGCCGAGACAGACGGCAAGGACCAGAAGTACGGCGGGCACGACGGCCGCGAACTCTGCCGTGACACTCCCAGCCGCCGACCGCACCTCAGCCGCTGAAAGACAGGGCACGGTGCACCAGGTCCAACAGAATTCCGCGAACCTCATCGCTGCGGAAGATGGCGACAAGCAAGCCGGCAAACGCGACGGCCGCCATCGTCACAATCGCGTACTCCGCGGTCGCGGCCCCTGCGTCCTCCTGCACCCGGCGAACAAGTTTGTGAATCATGGTGTTGTCCTCTCTGGTCGCCCCCAGTGTGCAACCGAGGGCCACCACCGGAGGGTCGCCACTGCCCAGCAGGGGAACGCTTCAGAATGCGCTCACTGTTGACGAGAGGACAGCAATCATGAGTGGCGCAACCCCGACCAGCATGAACGCGGGGAGCACGCAGAGCCCAAGGGGCATCATGAGTGTGACCGCCAGCTGTGCTGCTTTGCGGTCCGCTTCGCTTTTGGCGTCGCGCCGAACTCGATTTGCCTCTCGTCGCAGGAGCGCGCCAGGGGGGATGCCCGCTCGCCTCGCCAAAGCAAGCACCGGTTCGGCTTCCTGTCCAAGGTCCGCGATGCCGCACCGCTCGACCGCCCGCGACACGGCGTCTCTGGCCCGATCAATGGATGCCCCGCCGGAGACGGAGATGGCGAACAGGTCGAGCACCAGACCTGGCGTGGCGTCTGTGGGAGAAGCCCGGTCCACGAGTCGACGATTCCAGAAGCGAGCGGCCAGGAGAAGCGAGCCTCCCCCGATCAAACAGACCAGTCCAGGGATGGTCGCCACCAGCGTTCCGAGGGTGTCGAACCCCAGAGCCATCCCGAAGAGAACTCCCACAAGCGGCAGCGCGAGGACGAGCTTTGCGGTCGACCGTGGTCCGGAAAGGGCGACCGAAGCATCCCTCCTGGCCTGGGCGAGCGCTCTCAGGGAAGCCGCAAAGTCCAGCAGCCCCTGGGCAAGCGGCGCGCCGGATTCGGTGGCCACGCTCCACGCGGCGGCGAGCCCCCGCCACGCGGAAAGCTCGAATGAGGAGATGGCCCGCCCCGAACGAGGTGATGCGCGCCCCTTCGGGCCGTGCTCGTTCGAACGAGCAGCGCTCAGCTCGGCCTCGACCGCCTCGCGGAGTGCTTCTCCAATCGGATGCTCGGCCCCGACTTCGGAAACTGCTCTCACGATGCGCGAGGCGAAACTGCTCTCGACCTCGGATTCTGCGAGGTATCGCCACGCGGCAGCGGGTGGGATACCGGCCGCAAGCAGCACGGCAAGCCGCTCGACCACGGCCGACACGTGGTCGAGGCTCGACTCGTCGTCCGCATTGCTAGCCATCGTCCCCCAGCGCGTGCGCCAGCGGCATCGTTGTCAGGCGGCCGGAGTCGTCGACCACGAGCCTGCCCAGTTGAGCAAGCTGTCGTACCCCACCCGTGCGCTCCAGGTGGAGCACCGCATCGATGGCGCTCACGGCCTGGCGCGCAATGGCCGTGACGCCGAGTCCCGCGAGGGCACCGAGTGCCTCCAGCCGCGCAGGCACGTCCTCCAGCGAATTTGCGTGTAGCGTTCCCGCGCCGCCATCGTGCCCGGTGTTCAGGGCGGCAAGAAGTTCGCGCACCTCGCTGCCTCGGCATTCGCCGAGCACCAGGCGATCTGGGCGCATTCGCAAGGCTTCACGCACCAGTCGCGCCAGGCCAACCTCCCCCACCCCTTCAAGATTCGATTGCCGTGCCTCCAGCGAAACGAAGTGCGGATGATCGACCTGGAGCTCGGCGACATCCTCAATCGCAATGATGCGGTCGGTCGCCGGAGCCGAAGCCAAAAGCGCGGACAGGAGCGTCGTCTTGCCTGAACCGCCAGCGCCGGTCACGAGGATGTTCGCCCGCGAGGCGATGAGCGCGAGGACAGGCTGGGCGGGAACGCGGTCAAAGAATTTGTTCGCGGAGAGATCATTCACGCTGAAGCGCTGCTCGCGTGGCAATCGGATAGAGAGGAGTGTGCCGTGCGGTGAAATTGGTGGGAGCACAGCGTGCACGCGGATTCCCGCATGCAGTCGAACGTCGACGCAGGGGGTTGACTCGTCGATGTGACGGCCGCCCAGGGCGATGAGGCGAATGGCGAGGTTTCGCACCCCCTCCTCCCCCAGCGGGAGCGTGGTGCTGCGTTCAAGTCCATCGCCGCCATCGACCCACGTCTCCCCGGCGCCGTTGACGAAGACATCCGTCACCGCGGGGTTCGCCACGAGTGGCGCGAGCGGCCCGAACTCCGGCAGGGAACGCAACACGGGTGCGCTCGTTCCTGGCTCACTTTTTCCGGGCGCAGTTAATGCCGGCGCTGTCTTTCCAGGCAATGCCAGTGATGAATCGACGGAGCCGTCGGCCGCGTTCGGCCGCACAGCAACGAAGCGTTCGAGGGCATCCGACGACATGCGGCAACCCTAAGGAGCTCCCCCAACTGGGGTGCAGGCAGGCCCGAATACCGTGCTCCCGCGGGCGTCAGTCGCGCTGTGGAGGAGGGGGCGCCGCTGTGCGCTCGAGCCACAGGCTTACCACGTCGAGCACGATGAGCGACCCCGCCACGAGCAGCATGGTGACCCACGCCGCGAGACCACCACTCGCGAGGCTCGCGAGCGCAGGCAGCAGAATCCCCGGGATCAGCAGGATGGCAATGCGGGATGGCGAACGCCCGAGGCGAAGCCCGATCGCCGCGTTCGTGAGATAGATGACTCCAACCCCGGTAGCCAGGAGCACGCGAACCGCAAGCGGTAACGGCTCAGCAGCATCCTCCACGGAGAGCCCGATCGCCGCCGCCACAAACGTCAAACCGATGATGAGCAGGAACGGCAAATACATCACGACATCGCGCAATGCCCCGTAAGACCTCGCCTTCTGGGCCACTTCAAGGCCCGCTTCGGCGCTCGGAATGCCCCACCGAAAGAACGCGCGGGCGAGCATCGCGCACGCCACGAAACCGAACAGTGCCGCCGCGCCTCCTTCCACCGTCGGATGCTCGGCGAGCCCAGTCACCGACAGGTACACAGCCTCACCGATCACAATCACGATGAACAGTCCGATCCTCTCCAGCGAGTGCGAGATCGATGCTCGGTCGTACACCTCTGAGGAGAATCGGGACCGCAGCGCGAGAAGCGCCATCTCGCCGAGCACGGCAACCGCCCACAGCAGATAGTTGTATGGCGCAGGAACCGCGATCGACACGAGCCAGATCGCTGCCGTCACCAGGTTGTAGGCAACCGTGCGCCAGGGCGAGATTGAGCTGGCTGCCTTCTTCCTGGGGACAAGCCACATCACGAGCAGCAGGAGGCGAATCCACGCCGCGCCGACCGCGTACAGCCAGGCGAAGCTTTCGATACCGCCGGCGATAGCCACGGCCATCGCCGCAGGGCCGGGCATCGCGGCGACGACGAGCATCCCGATGAGCGAAAACCGCCGGCCGAACAGATTGTTCGTGACCATAAGGTTCACCCATGCCCACCAGAGCGGGAACAAGAGGAGCACAAACACCACGACGGTGCCGAGGGTGGGGCTGTGCTCGATGAGTGTCACAGCAACCGCAACCACGACGACAAACACGAGGTCGAAGAAGAGTTCGTACCAGTCGGCAGCACGACGGGTCGGATGCACTGAGGCTTGCGAGGACACCGATGCAGAAACCATTGGCCCATCTTGCGCCCGCGGAGTGCCCGGCATCAAGCCCGCGGAAAAGACTGCTTTAACGAGAGAGGGGCGGCGCCCATTGGGGGGAACGGGCGCCGCCACGGCAACGAACTGATTGGGGGGAATCATAGCGCCCGTTGCAGGCCAAACTCTCGTCTGGCACACATCAGTCTAACCCAGGCCACCCTCCTTTGGGTGGTGACTTTCTGAACCGAGTATTGTCGGATTCTGTGTGGCCGCGCATGCCACGCCCAAGCAATGACGCCTCAGGGAGAACGATGAGCGAGAATATCGACAGCCTGCTTCACGAAATTCGGCGGTTCCCGCCCTCCGATGATTTCGCCGCCAACGCCATCGCCAAGCCCGATCTTTACGAGAAGGCCAAAGCGGATCGCCTGGGCTTTTGGGCCGATCAGGCCCGCGAACTCGTCACCTGGGAGACCCCGTTCACTGAAGTACTCGACTGGAACAACCCTCCCTTCGCACGCTGGTTCGCCGATGGACGCCTCAACGTCGCGTGGAATTGCCTCGACCGCCACGTGCTCGCCGGCAACGGCGACCGCATCGCGATCCACTGGGAGGGCGAGCCAGGAGACAGCCGCGCGATTAGCTACGCGGAGCTCACCGCCGAGGTCAAGAAGGCGGCGAACGTACTCACTGAGCTCGGCATCCGCCACGGCGACCGCGTCGCCATCTACCTCCCGATGATCCCCGAGGCCGTCGTCGCGATGCTCGCCGTTGCGCGCATCGGGGCGATCCACTCCGTCGTGTTCGGCGGGTTCAGCGCCGAGTCGCTGCGCTCCCGCATCGAAGACGCAAACGCCAAGCTCGTCATCACCGCAGATGGCGGATGGCGCAAAGGCAAAGTGTTCCCGCTCAAGCCCGCAGTGGATGCCGCGGTCAGCGGCGAGACCACGATCGAGCACGTGCTTGTGGTCAAGCGTGGGGACAACGAGGTCGAGTGGGCACAGGGCCGAGACCTGTGGTGGCACGAGCAAATGGATGCCGCCAAGCCAGAGCACGAAGCACAGGCGTTCGAAGCAGAGAACCCACTGTTCATCCTCTACACGTCCGGCACGACCGGAAAGCCGAAAGGCATCCTGCACACCTCGGGCGGCTACCTCACCCAGTGCGCCTTCACCCACAAGAACGTGTTCGACCTGCGGCCGGAAACCGATGTGTTCTGGTGTACGGCAGACATCGGTTGGGTCACCGGGCACAGCTACGTTGTGTACGGTCCGCTCGCCAACGGCGCGACCCAGCTCATGTACGAGGGCACGCCGGATACCCCGCACCCCGGCCGCTGGTGGGAGCTCATCGCCAAGTACGGCGTGACGATTCTCTACACGGCGCCCACCGCCATTCGCTCCTTCATGAAGACCGGTCGCGAATACCCGCAGCAACACGACTTGAGCTCCCTGCGCGTGCTCGGCTCCGTCGGCGAACCCATCAACCCGGACGCCTGGGTCTGGTACCGCGACATCATCGGCGGCGGAACCACTCCGATCGTCGATACCTGGTGGCAGACCGAAACCGGCGCGATCATGGTGTCAGCGCTGCCCGGCATCACCACGACGAAGCCCGGCTCCGCCCAGCATCCTCTGCCCGGAGTGAGCGTCGACGTGCTCAACGAGAATGGCGAGCACGTCGGGCACGGCAATGGCGGACTACTCGTCGTCACAGAGCCGTGGCCATCCATGCTGCGCGGCATCTGGGGAGACCCTGAGCGCTTCATCGAAACCTACTGGGAGAAGTTCGACTTCGAGGGCACACCGAACCGCCGGATGTACCTTGCAGGCGACGGCGCACGCCTCGACGAAGACGGCGACGTCTGGATCATGGGGCGCGTGGATGATGTCATGAACGTCTCCGGCCACCGCCTCTCCACCATGGAAATCGAGTCAGCGCTCGTGTCGCATCCGATTGTCGCCGAGGCCGCCGTCGTTGGAGCTACCGACGAAGCCACCGGCCAAGCCGTCGTCGCGTTCGTGATCCTGCGCGCCAAGCAGGCCGAAGCACAGACGCCTCAGGAAGCCTCAGCACTTCTCCGCGCCCACGTCGCAGAACAGATCGGCGCCATCGCCCGCCCGCGCGAAATCTTCATCGTCACCGAACTTCCGAAAACCCGCTCGGGCAAGATCATGCGGAGGCTGCTGCGGGATGTTGCCGAAGGGCGCGAGATCGGCGACACGACGACGTTGGCGGATACGCAGGTCATGCAAGTTATTACCGACAAACTCAAGTAAAACTGGGGCGCCCGCGAGAAGGGGTGTCGATTTTCAGCTCAAACATCGAGGCGGCGTTGACGCCTCGAAACTCGCGAGAAAACCGACACCCCTTCTCGCTGGCTAAGTCACGTGAGCGAAGCCGCGTTCCGCGAGCTTTTCTACGTTGTGCTTGTGCGGGGGGTGGGGGTTTACGCGAACTCGAAGACGAACTCGATTTCGACGGGGGCATCCAGGGGGAGCACCGCGACGCCGACAGCGCTGCGGGCGTGCTGGCCCGGCTCACCGAAGATTTCGCCGAGCAGTTCTGATGCGCCATTGATGACGCCGGGCTGTCCGGTGAAGGACGGGTCAGACGCGACGAAGCCAACGACCTTCACCACCCGCGTGATGCGGTCAAGCGACCCAATCGCCGAGCGCGCAGCAGCAAGACCGTTCAGCACGCAGGTGCGTGCATAGACTTTCGCGTCCTCAGCAGACACAGCAGCACCAACCTTGCCGGTCGCCGGAAGCACGCCATCCACCATTGGCAGTTGGCCGGAGGTGTAGACGAGGTTCCCACTCACGACGGCCGGGATATACGCCGCGACTGGCTTCGAGCCTTCCGGAATAACAAGCCCAAGCTCGGCGATGCGGTCATCCAGTACTGACATCAGGCGTCCCCATCCGTATCTTCGTGAGCCAGCTGGCGCTTCAGATAGGCCACGAGGCCCCCCTCCGGTCCCTGCACCACCTGCACAAGTTCCCAGCCCTGCTCACCCCAGTTGTTGAGGATCGCGGCAGTATTGTGCACGATGAGAGGTGTCGTCAGGTATTCCCAGCGCGGCATCACGGCATCCATTCAGGTTTCCCGGGCCGTTCACCCGTTACTCTGTATCCTATGCCCAGCCTAAACTCGAAGCCCCTTGGCGTGCTCTCCGCCATTGCCGGAATGGTCAGTCTGAGCGTCGTTGCCGGCGTACTCGTTACAGCACTGGTCACACCGGCGCTTGCCGTCACGAGCATGACCGCGAATTCATCGATCGGGGTGTTCGAGGCGCTGCCTGATTACATGGAGATCGGCGACCTCTCCCAGAAGAATGTGTTGTGGGGCACGAGTGGGGGCGTAGCGGTTCCCTTTGCCGAGGTGTACAAGCAGAACCGTGAAGAAGTCGCGTGGGATCAGGTGTCCCCACTCATCAAGGATGCGCTCGTCGCCGGCGAGGACCGCAGGTTCTATGAGCATGGTGGCGTCGACGTGCAGTCCATCATCCGTGCCGCGATCGGCAACGTTTCCAGCGGCGCCGTCGGCAGTGGTGCCTCGACGCTCGCCATGCAGCTGGTCAAGAACATCAACATTCAGGAAGCGTTACTCCTGCCCACCAAAGAAGAACGCCTCGCGGCGCTCGCTGATGCGCAGGCTCAAAGCCTCGATCGCAAGCTCAAGGAAGCAAAGCTCGCGATCGGCCTGGAGAAGAATTACACGAAGAACCAGATCCTGCTTGCCTACCTCAACATCACCGGATTCGGTGGAAACACCTACGGCATCCAGGCGGCGGCGAAGCAATACTTCAACACCACGGCAGACAAGGTGACGCTCGCAGAAGCAGCGAGCCTGATCGCGATCGTCCAGCTCCCCAATGACCGCAACCTTGACAACCCGGACAAGTACCCGGCGAACAAGGCTCGGCGGGACATCATCCTGAAAAACATGCTCGACCTCAAAATGGTCACAGACGCCCAGTACCAGGAGGCGTTGAACACGCCCATCGAGGACTACGTCGACTACACGGATCCGACGAGCGGATGTACCTGGGCGAGCGCAGCTCAGACGTTCTGTGACTACATCCTGAAATCCGTGAAGGACTTCCCGATGCTGGGCGCGACGCCGGACGAGCGCCAGGCGAACTGGGACCGCGGCGGCTACAACGTCTACACGACGATCGATCTGGACCAGGAGAAGAAGGCTCAGGCGGTCATCAACGAACAGGCTCCATCCAACGAGACGCGATTCCAACTTGGCGCTGCCGCAGTCTCCACTCAGGTTGGAACCGGACGCATCCTCGTTATGGCGCAAAACAAAGTCTTCAACGACACCGGTGAGGGCGACCCCCTCAGGACGACCGCGGTGAACTTTGCGACCGACCGCGACTACGGAGGTTCGGCAGGGTTCCCCACCGGATCGACGTACAAGATCTTCACTCTCACCGACTGGCTGATCACGGGCCACGGCCTGGGCGATATCGTCAATGGCGACCAGCGCGAGTTCACGAGTTTCCCCGCAGAGTGTGACGGCGGAGCCTGGATCGGCAAGTACAAGCCCCGCAACGACTCCGGAGGCAACGCCGGACCGGTCACCGTTATGGCCGCGACAGCCGGATCGATCAACGCCGCCTTCATGTCGATGGCGCAACAGCTCGACCTGTGCCAGATTCGCGACGTGGCCAAATCAATGGGGGTCCACCGCGCTGACGGGGCCGAATTGTCGACGCTGCCCACCTCGATTCTGGGAACCAACGAAATCGCACCACTCACGATGGCGCTGGCCGTCGCCACCATTTCGGGTGGCGGAAAATTCTGCACCGCCATTGCCGTCGACAAGATTGTGGCCTCAGACGGCACAGACCTCGGCGGTCAAGAGCCCAATTGCCATCAGGCCATCTCCGCCGACATCGCCGCGGGCGTCGCGAGGGCCATGGCCGGCGTGATCAACGGTGGCACCGGATCCCTCTCCAACCCGCACAACGGGATTCCCCTGATCGGGAAAACGGGAACCACTGACGACTCCTTCCACACCTGGATGCTGGGCTCGAGCTCGAAAGTGACGTTGGCAGTCTGGGTTGGCAACATCATCGGTCACCAGGCTCTTCGTCAGATTCAGTTGCCTGGCGGGAACGGTGCACTAACGCGGCACGGAATATTCCGACCAGTTATCGCGTCGCTCACTTCGGAATATGGCGGAAACGCCTTCCCGGCGGCGCCCTCCTACCTGATCGGTGGAAACGGGATCCCGCTGCCCTCAGTCATCCTCCAGGACCCTGAGGATGCCAAGACCCTGCTCGAAGGTCTCGGGTTCACGGTCGAAATCGGTGACACGGTGGCGTCCGGTGCAACCACGGGTACCGTGGCGAACACGAGTCCGGCACCAGGGACAAAGATCTCGAAGGGCTACCTCGTCACGCTCTACATCAGCGACGGCTCGCTGTATGTGGAGGTGCCAAACAATCTCGTCGGAATGACGCCCACCAATGCAAAGAATGAGCTGGTGAGTGTGGGATTCAATCCGAGCAAGATCAGCTACACCTGGGTCCAAACGCTCAATCCGGGCCAATTCTGCAAAGTTCAAAGCAGTAATCCGGCCGGTGGTGCTGGTGTCTCCAAGACTGACCACGTCACACTGACCGTTGGGAGCGACGTCGACGGATCTCCACCTCCGGGCTGCGTCCCGTGAGTTCGGCGGGGGGAGCGCGGATTGCCGGGGCGGCATTAGCCACCCTCGGCACCGCGGCCCTTGGCGCGTTCGCCTGGGGTGCGCTCGTCGAGCGCAATCGCTTCACCGTGAGACGCGAGATCGTGCCAGTGCTCGATCCCGCTGCGCGACCCATCACCGTCCTGCACCTTTCCGACCTGCACATGGCACCGTGGCAGACCGCGAAGCAGGACTGGCTGAGATCCCTCACCGACTACGAACCGGACCTCGTTGTCATCACCGGCGACAACCTTGGCCACACCCGTGGGCTCGAGGGCGTAGAGCGCGCCCTTGAACCTTTCCGGGGCGTTGCCGGAGTCTTCGTCCATGGGTCGAATGATTACTTTGCGCCAACGCCGAAGAACCCGTTCGGGTACTTTCGACGAGAGCAAGGCGACAAGCCAGCCGCTGCCAGACTCGACACGGAAGCTCTCGACGCTTTTTTCGAGTCGCTCGGGTGGCTCGATCTCAACAACACGGCCAGGGCCATGGAAATCAAGGGCTCACGCATCGAGTTTGTCGGGGTGAACGACGCCCACAAGGACTGGGATCGACTGGACCTCTTGCCCAGTGCTCTCGACGAGATGCGAGAGAACGTTGGCTGGCAAGACGATCGCACGGGGCCAGAACCCATCACGCTCGCCCTCACTCACTCGCCATACCAGCGTGTGCTCAACTCTTTCGTCAATCATGGCGCTGACCTGATCTTCGCGGGCCACACTCATGGCGGCCAGGTACAGGTCCCCGGCTTCGGCGCGCTGGTGACCAATTGCGATCTTCCGAACGAATACGCCAGCGGGCTGCACATGTGGCACCACGCTTACAAAGCCGCCTACCTCGAAGTATCCGCTGGAATCGGCACATCCATCTACGCACCGGTGAGGTTCGCGTGTCCGCCCGAAGCGGTGGTCGTGACACTGACCGCCGACGATATCGGCTATTCTTGATGAGGTCCGGTCGGCGAAGAGCTGATCGGGTGCAGTATCGGGGTGTGGCGCAGTTTGGTAGCGCGCTTCGTTCGGGACGAAGAGGTCGTGGGTTCAAATCCCGCTACCCCGACCAAAGTAGATGGGTCACCGCAAGGTGGCCCATTTTTTTGGTGTCGGCTGAATTATGCGGTCAGCCGCGTTCCTCCGCCACGCTGTTGCCACCGTCCACAACCAGGACTTGACCGGTGATGTAGGAGGCACCCGGCGTGGCCAGCCAGGCAATCGCGGACGCGACCTCCTCGGCCGTTCCGCTCCGTCCCACTGGCACGCTGTGCCCCTGAACAGCCTCCTCCTCAGTCTGCGAACCTGTCGAAATCCAGCCGGGCGCAACCGCGTTGGCGGTGATGCCAGCTGCTGCCTCATCGACGGCAACCGCCCTGGTGAGACCAACCATGCCAGCTTTCGCTGTCGCATACGCAACATCAGCCCTCGTAGCCATCACGGCGCCACTCACGCTCGACACGTTGATGATCCGACCCCACCCGGCAGCGCGCATCCCAGGCACAACTGCCCTGGTCAACAGGAACGCGCTGGTCAAACTCATGTCGAGACTGCGCCGCCAATCGGCAACATCGGCGTCCAGATTTCCCGTCATCATGGTGCCGTCAGACACGCTCACCATGCCGGCATTGTTGACCAAAATTGTGGGCACGACGTCGACTTCCGCGAGCTGGGACGCCAGCGCATTCACGGCGTCTTCGGTGTCAAGACGCGCGACGAACCCCGCTGCGTCGATACCGTCGGAGCGCAGCTCAGCGACCCTGTCGTAGATGCGCTCGGTCGTCGACGTGATCACCACTCTCGCACCCAGTTCGCCGAGCGCTCGCGCGGCGGCCATCCCGATTCCGGTGGTGCTCCCGGCACCGCTGATCAGCGCGACGCGACCAGCCAGGCCGAGAGAACGTACCAAGGGACCGGAAGGTGCTGACATTCCTCCATGCTACGGACGAATCGACCGCACGGTGTCAGGTGAAGTCGGCATCCGGCGCACTGTCGTACACGGTGCCGAGCGGCTCAACCAGGACCCGGTGAGTTCGATTGAACTTTCCACCGCTCTCCTCCAGGTAGCACGTACCGCACAACGATTCGTACACGACATCCACGCCGTCCTCGATTGCCACCTGATCACCGTCGAAAATGTACTGCCCGTTGACCATTCGCGTGTTGAACACCGCTTTGCGTCCGCACCGGCAGATGGTTTTCAATTCCTCCAGGGAGTGGGAAATCTCCAGCAGTCGGCGACTCCCAGGGAACGCGATAGTTTGGAAATCGGTGCGGATACCATAGGCCAGCACTGGCACATCGCTCAGGATCGCGATCCGAAGCAAGTCATCGACCTGTGACTCGGTAAGGAACTGCGCCTCGTCCACGAGAAGGCAATTCAGCGGCTTTTGCGTCGCCAACTCAAGACGCGCCCGCTCCTCGGCAAACAGCGCCCACAGGTCATCCTGCGGGGTGATGAGGAAATCGACGGGTCTGCGAACTCCCAACCGCGACACAATCGCGGTGTCGCCCTTGGTGTCGATCTGTGGTTTGGCCAGCAGAACCTGCTGACCCCGCTCCTCGTAGTTGAATGCGGCCTGCAGCATGTTCGTGCTCTTGCCACTGTTCATAGCGCCGTAACGGAAATACAGTTTGGCCATTACTCCAGATACCCGTCCTCGGCCGCCCGCCGAATGAGCTCCGCCTTCTTGCTTGCGGGCCTGTTCGCTTTCGCGTACTTTTCCCGCACCCGGCGAAGGTACGTCTTCGCTGTCTCATATTGCACATTCATATTCTCCGCCACCTGCACGGTACTCAAGCCTGACACGTACAGTCGAAACGCTTCCACCTCGCCCTTGCTGAGTTTCGGCTTCACCTGATTAACCGCGCCGGAGGGGAGCGGACGCCAATCCTTGGGCTCAGGAGTATCAACATCCATGCCCATCACCGTGCGTGCAACGTCCATCACCGCCTGCATGGGCAAAGACTTCGAGAGGAACTCTGCTGCGCCGGCGGCAATCGCCCTCTCCTTCGCCTCGCGGGTGTCGAGGCTGCTCAGCACAATCACTTTCGCCCCCGCCGCCCGACAGGTTCTCACCCGTGCCTCGATGGACACCGACTCTTTGAGTTGAAAGTCGATAAACACCAAATCGGTGGGGAAATTGTCGCTGTGCACAAGCTCGAGCCACGTTTGCGCGCTGAGTACGAGAGCGAAATCAGGGGCGTTCGCGGTAATCCAGCTGCCGAGGCTGTCCAGCAGGACCTCGTGGTCGTCGAGGAGCGCGAGACGGATCGGGGTTCGATCGTTCGAAACTCCTGCGGGAGAAGCTGTGCCCGGGTCAGCGCTGCTCATAGGAAAACCTTAGTGTGAGTGTTGGATGTTGATAGTCGACGTGGAATGCCGTGAACACGATCCTCATGACCGCAAAATACGGGGCCAGTACTGATCGCAGGTCAATTTCGCTCTCATTGAAGCCGGCAGTGAGAACTCCCCTGCACACCGACTTCGTACCAGAAAGCGTGATCTTCATGCTTCCGACAATGAAAGCGGGGTCGTCCGTCAGGGCGACAATGAGTGCACGGAGCGCAGTTCGCTGGTCGGTCACCATCGACGACGCCCGACCCGCGGCGTCCACGACGGTACGCCCGAGGAATCCCTCCGGCACGCCGTCATCGACTCCGACAACTTCAAGCCAGGTGCGGTCTGCCTCCGCGACCATCAGCCGCCTGATCGCCTCTGCAATTTTCCTCGCACGTGCGCGGTCCTCGGCTTCCAGCGTTTCCTGTTCAAGGACGTGGCTAAAAAATGGAAGCACATCTTGACTGAGGATCAGGACTCGATCCTGTTGGACGGCTCGCGTAATTCCCGCACGTAGTCGATTGGTTCGATTCTCCACGGCCAATTTCATCTGGAGTTGCCAGCGTTCCAGCGACGATACGAGGCTTCCTGAGTAGCTTGCGGCACCGAACGACAGCGCCAGAATCGGCGTCATCCCCACGAGGACGAAGGATACGGGCGGTGCGGTAGTGTCGAGGTTCGGCAATTCGAGCAGCGTGACAAACCCCATGAAAATTGCGACAAGCACGCCAGTCGACGCAAGCTCCGGCGCCGGACGATATGGTCCCAACGCGAGGAGCAGCAACCCGATGGCCACCGAGCCGAAATCATCCTGAATGAAGTGATTCGAGCCCCATTGGCTGGCAATGGACAGGACGGCAGCACCGACAGCGAGAAGTTGCACAACCAGATTGGTCGACCTCGTGAAGGGTGCACGAATTGGCGAGGTAGCAACGACCACGGTGAGCGCGGCCGCGGCCAGCCACAGCAAGGAAAGGATGGCAAGCATGACGTTGGACACCTGGTCAAGAGTCCGAATTGTCATGCCCAGCGCGTAGAGGAACGCGCCCGTGGCCAGAACCACGGACAGGAGCCGGCTACCCAACGACCCGATTGGATCGAGTTGCTGCCGTGTGCGCTCGACGGAATTCACGATGCACCCACCTGACCAGCAGACGCAGGCAGGTCTGCCGGCACTTTGATCATGACCGACGTCCCGCGCCCGGGCGTTGACCACACGGTGACCTGTCCGCCCACGAGTTCCATCCGTTTGCGAACGGATGACCTCAGGCCAAGGCGATCCCGACCGGTCGCGTCCTCGTTAAAGCCGACACCCGTGTCAACCACCATGACGGAAACACTGTTTTCGGTGCCGTAGACCGCCACTTCCGCATGGCGGGTGCCGGAATGCTTGAGCACATTGACCAGGCACTGCTTGACGGCAAGTCCGAGGGCGATCGACGCATCATGTTTGAGTCGCGCCACGGCGGCGAGGTCCCCCGTGGTGTCCACGTCAAGCCCAAGCAGGCGGCTCTCCTGAATGGCACTGAACAACCCGCTGTGCTGCCAACTGACTCTTACCTTTGAATCCGCGGCCTCCGGTGCCTCAGCAAGCCATTCCTCACTCGCCAACGAGTACACGTCACGTTGGACTTGTTCGCGCAGATCGGGATGCAGCGTATCTTCCGGCGCCTCGGCAATGGCGGCAAGGTGATTGAGAACCGTATCGTGCATGAGCGCTGCGGCCTTCACCTCAATCCGATAGCGAAGCTCGGCTGCCTGTTCGTCCGCTGCGGCCTGATGCAGCCGAGGTTGCGCTCGCAATTGCCGCCGGGTGTTGAACGCGATGAGCGGGATCACGATCACCGTGCCCAGCAAGACGAGCAGGGTCGGCAAATCAAACAGCATCGGTTGACCAGCTTCTATTTGCGCGAGGCCGACCGCAAGTTGGGCTACAACGTATCCGGCCACTGCCCAGCCCACCCCCGCAGCGACCCCAAGGACACTGCCCCCCACCATAATGATGGAAACCTTTGCTGCGAGAAAGGAAAAGCCGTCGCCCTCAAGAATCGCCATGGGCTGACTGAGCAGAATCAGTGCGTGAAGGTGGATAGCGATACCGGAGACGAGAAGGTACGCGATGCACCAAACAACGGGTCGCATGCTCTCGCGCAACAGCAGCAGGCCCATCGACGGCAACAACGCGAGCGCCGCAGGCCAGACGTTATCCCCCGGCCGTGCGCCCTGAAAAACAAGGGTGGCCAAAATCGCAATGCTCAGAAGCGTGAAAGCGACCGTGTGCTGTGCCGTGACGAGGGATCGCCAAATGGCCTGTGGGGCAAGGTATGCCGGCAGTCCAATTGACACGTCAGGTAGCTCTCACTCGGGTAGTGGGTGCCCCGAGTATGACAGCTATTGACCGCTGGATGTACCCCAAAGAGAGTCACGCTTGCGCAAAACCGTTGAATTCCCGTGCGCTTCGTCCCCCGAACTGGGGTTAAGCAGGGTCCTCGAGCGCCAGTTGCCGCGCCGTGGCCGTGAGCGTTTTCTCGGCAAGCGCCGGAGACGAGGAGAGCGCCTTACCGTAACTCGGGATCATCGCGCGCAGCGTCGGAGCCCAGCCGTCGAGCCGGTCGGGGAAGCAGCTGCCGAGGAGCTCGAGCATGATCGGCACGGCCGTGGACGCGCCGGGGGATGCCCCAAGAAGTCCGGCGATCGTCCCGTCAGCACCCGTCACGACTTCGGTCCCGAACTGCAGAACTCCGCCCTTCTTCGGCACCTTCTTGATGACCTGGACGCGCTGCCCCGCCGTGATCAGATACCAGTCGGAGGGCCGGGCATCCGGCATGAACTCCTGCAGCGCAGCAAATTTTGCCCGCTTACTCGCGAGCAATTGCGTCACCAAATACCAGGACAGGTCCAGGTTGTCTTTGAACACGGCCAGAAGCGGGATGATGTTCCCCGGCCGGATCGACAACGGAAGGTCCAGCCACGAACCGGTCTTCAAAAATTTTGGGGTGAACCCGGCGTAAGGCCCGAACATGAGGCTCGCTGTACCGTCCACAATGCGCGTATCCAGATGGGGAACCGACATGGGTGGGGCACCAACGGAGGCCTTCCCATAAACTTTCGCGCGGTGCTTTGCGACCAGACTCTGATTATCGGTGCGGAGGAATTGGCCGCTGACCGGGAAACCACCATAGCCGCGAGCCTCGGGGATTCCCGACTTCTGAAGCAGCTTTAGCGCACCGCCGCCTGCGCCAACGAACACAAAACGAGCGCGCACCTGGCTCGTCGCCCCGCCAATGGTTCTGCGCATTCGCACAGTCCACATGCCGTCTTTCCCGCGCGACAGCCCGGTTACCTTTTCATCGGTGCTGAGGTGGGCACCATTGTCGGTGAGGTAGTCGGCGAGGTTTCGGGTCAGCGCGCCGAAGTCGACATCGGTGCCTGCCGTCATCCGCGTTGCCGCGCAGCGCTGCGATTTGGGCCTTCCCACCATGATGGTTGGCGCCCAGGAGTGAATCACCGCCGGGTCTTCGCTGTACTCCATGCCGGCAAACAGCGGGTGCTGGGACAACGCGTCGAACCGACGACGGAGGAAGGCGACGTTGTCTTCTCCCCACACGAAGCTCATGTGCGGAACCGTGTTGATGAAGCTCTCCGGGTCAGGTAGAAGATCTTTCTTCACGAGGTACGACCAGAATTGGCGCGACACCTGGAACTGCTCATTAATTTTGACGGCGCTGGAAATATCCACCGTGCCGTCTGGCAGTTCTTTCGTGTAGTTGAGCTCGCACAGGGCGGAGTGCCCAGTTCCCGCGTTGTTCCACGGGTTGGAACTCTCCAGAGCAAGCTCGGGGAGCGCTTCGTAAAGGTGAATGCTCCACTCGGGCTCGACCTGCTTAAGAATTGCCCCCAGGGTGACGCTCATGATGCCGCCACCGATAAGCACGACGTCGATCGGGTTTGTTGAGCTCACCGTTCCAGTTTAGTGTTCCTTCGCTGCGCGCTCGCCCGCCCGTCGGCTAGGCGGAAACCAGGCTCTCCGCGAGAAGTTCGGCAATCTGAACTGTGTTGAGCGCCGCACCCTTCCGCAGGTTGTCATTGCTGATGAACAGCGCAAGCCCTCGCCCATCCGGAACGCCCTCGTCCTGCCGGATGCGCCCGACATAACTTGGATCCGTTCCGGCGGCCAGCAACGGGTTGGGCACGTCGGTGAGTTGAACGCCAGCGGCGTCCTTCAACAACTCCATCGCCCGCTGAGGAGAAATTGCTCGGTCGAATTCCGCGTTGATCGAGAGCGAGTGCCCGGAGAACACGGGCACGCGAACGCACGTGCCACTCACCAGGAGCTCGGGGAGCTCAAGGATCTTACGGCTCTCGTTGCGCAGCTTTTTCTCTTCATCGGTTTCCAAAAGACCGTCGTCGACGAGGTTGCCTGCGAACGGGATGACGTTGAATGCGATTGTCCTCGGGAACACCGTGGCTGTCGGGAACTCCACGGCCGAACCGTCGTGCACGAGCTGTGCAGCATCCTGAGCAATCGCAGCCGTAGCTTGTCCGAGAAGCTCATCGCCTCCGACCAGACCCGCACCGGAAACTGCTTGGTATGTGCTGATCACGAGCCGACGGAGGCCAGCCTCCGCGTCCAGAACCTTGAGCACGGGCATCGCAGCCATGGTCGTGCAGTTCGGGTTTGCAATGATGCCTTTGCGTGCTTCAGCGATCGCGTGCGGGTTGACCTCGCTGACGATCAACGGAACGTCCGGGTCCATCCGCCAACCGGATGAGTTGTCTATCACCGTGACCCCTGCCGCTGCGAACCGTGGTGCCTGCGCCTTCGACGTGGTGGCGCCTGCCGAGAAAATCGCGATATCGAGTCCGGTTGGGTCGGCGGTCGCCGCATCCTCCACCAGAATTTCCTCGCCCTTCCAGGGCAACGTCGAACCCGCTGACCTGGCAGAGGCGAAGTACCGGATGCTCCCGACCGGATAATCCCGCTCGTCAAGCAGCCTGCGTACGACGGCACCGACCTGCCCGGTGGCACCGACAATGCCGATGTTCACGCCGCGGCTCATCGGCCGGTCCCCGCGTGAACAATGGCCGGCGCGTCACCGTCGAGTTCGAAAGCAGTGTGAACGGCGCGGGCAGCTTCGTTGATCGAGTCGGCGCGCGTCACCACCGAAATACGGATTTCACTCGTTGAGATCATCTCGATGTTGACTCCTGCATCGTAGAGGGACGTGAATAGTTTTGCCGAAATTCCGGAGCTGGTCCGCATACCGGCACCGACGAGGGCAAGCTTGGCGATTTGGTCGTCATATTGAAGGCTGTCGAATCCGACCGACTCTTTCTCTGCGAGCAGAGTCTGCATAACGCGCGCGCCGTCAGCCATGGGCAGGGTGAACGAAATGTCGGTCAAGCCGGTGTCCGCCGCGGACACGTTCTGCACGATCATGTCGATGTTCGCCTCCGTCCCGGCAACAATGGTGAAGATTTCGGCGGCCTTGCCTGGGATGTCTGGCACGCCGACAACCGTGATCTTGGCCTCGCCGAGATCCACGGCAATTCCCGCGATGATGGCTTCTTCCACGGTTTCTCCCTCCTTCGGATTGACGACGAGCGTCCCCTCATTATTGTTGAACGACGACCGTACATGAATCGTCACCCCGTGCCGCCTGGCGTATTCGACGGCGCGAATGTACAGAACCTTTGCCCCGGCAGCGGCGAGCTCGAGCATTTCCTCGCTCGTAATCTTCGCCAACTTGCGTGCCGACGGCACGATCCGCGGGTCAGCGGTGAAGACACCGTCGACATCCGTATAGATTTCGCACACTTCGGCGCCAAGTGCCGCAGCGAGAGCGACGGCGGTCGTATCCGAGCCACCGCGTCCGAGCGTCGTGATGTCGCCGGTTCCGCGGTTGAAACCCTGAAAGCCGGCAACGATCGCAATCGCCCCTGCATCGAGGGCTTCGCGAATGCGGCTCGGGTTCACTTCGACGATGCGGGCGCTGCCATGGCGCGCATCCGTCGCCATGCCCGCCTGGCTTCCCGTGTAGGAGCGAGCCTCGTAGCCCATGGCCTTGATGGCCATGGCCAGGAGGGACATCGAAATTCGCTCGCCTGCTGTGAGCAACATGTCCAGTTCTCTGCCTGACGGCAGCGGGGCAACCTCCGTCGCGAGGTCAACCAGTTCGTCGGTCGTGTCACCCATCGCGGACACGACGACAACGACCTCGTTGCCCGCCTTACGGGTCTCCACAATCCGCTTGGCCACACGCTTGATGCTCACGGCGTCCGCAACGGAGGAGCCGCCGTACTTTTGCACGATGAGGCTCATAGCTCTCCCAGAAAGTTCAGGTGGCGGAATAAGAATTCTATCGGTCGTCAGCCCTGTACTACGCGGCGTCCCTCGAAGGCGCGACCCAGTGTTACTTCGTCTGCGTATTCGAGGTCTCCGCCAACCGGAAGCCCTGAGGCCAATCGCGTGACGCGAAGGTTCGGCTGCACGAGCAGGCGACTCAAGTAGCTCGCCGTGGCTTCGCCCTCCAGGTTCGGGTCGGTCGCGATGATGACTTCGGTGACGGTTCCGTCGGCGAGACGCTCCATGAGTTGACGGATTCGCAGATCGTCTGGACCCACACCGTCGATGGGGCTAATGGCACCGCCGAGCACGTGATACAGCCCCTTGAACTCTCGAGTGCGCTCGATTGCCGCGACATCCTTTGCCTCCTCGACCACGCAAATGGTGGCGGCGGAGCGGCGCGGATCCCGGCAGATTGGGCAGCGTTCCTGCTCGGTGACGTTGCCGCACACCTCGCAGAACCGCACCTTGTCGCGCACCTCGATGAGAACTTCCGCGAGCCGTGACACGTCGAACGATTCAGTCTGCAGAATGTGAAACGCAATGCGCTGTGCCGACTTCGGACCAATCCCTGGGAGGCGGCCCAGTTCGTCAATGAGTTCCTGGACGATACCTTCGTACACGGATCAGGCCTCTCTGGTGGGTGTCACGCGCGGTGGTACCGGTTTCTCTTCGATGAAATTTGCTCCCAATATTTCGCGCACCACCGCTTCGCCATAGCGCTGCTTGGCCCCGGAGTCAGTCGGAGCTTTTGCGGGAGCTTTTGTGGGCTCTGGCGCGTCAGTCGAAGGCGCCGTATCAACTGGAGGGACGGTCGGCGGCGCAGAATCCACGCTCTCCGGAATAGCAGCCACAGCCCAACCGCCCGTAGCTTCCTTTGCCTGGTCGGGTGCTGTGTGGTCGGGTGCTGCCACATCCCGTTGGGCATTGACTTCGGCGGCAGCGGCATCGGCTTTCGCAATGAACTTGACTCGGATCCCCAGCACCTCGACAACGGCCTGACGCAGAATTTCACTCACGCTCTGCTCTGCGGATTGTGGCTTCTTGAACTTTTCAACGTCGTTCTGGCTGGGGAAGGCAAGCGCCAGGACGTCGCCGTTCAGTCCCATCGGTTTTGCCGTGAACGCGACAGCCCAGGCTGCGCGCTTCTTCTTGCCGACAACCTCGAGGATCTCAGCCCACGAGTCGACAAGCTGCTGGAACGTCACGGGCGCGCTGGGGGTGACCTTCTTGCCCTCTTCGGGAGGCGCTTCGCGGCCCTCCTCGGGTACGTCAGCTCGGCTCTCGGCACGCGAAGCTTCCTCCCCGGCCAATGACGAGTCGTCAGAGGGCGAAGGCGATTTCGCCGGTAACGCGGACTCGGGTGAGGGTTCGGAGCCTCGGGTGCGGCGGGCCTCTATGGGCGGAGGTTCCGAACCCTCACCCGAGACCGTCCCCTCTACGCCAATCCGCCTCTCCAACCGTTCAACCCGCGCAAGCGTTCCCCGAGCTGACGCATCAGACGCCGGTACAAGAATCCGCGCGATCATGAGTTCGAGGTGCAACCGGGGCGAGGTAGCACCGGTCATTTCGGTGAGCGCAGCACCCACGACATCCGCGGCCCGACTGAGTTCAGCTTCCCCGAACCTCGACGCCTGGATCGCCATTTGATCGAGTTCGTCCTGCTGGATTCCGCGGAGTACCGCTGCGGCCCCGCCGCCGGTTGCGGCGACGACGATGAGGTCGCGCAGTCGCTCCAGAAGATCCTCCACGAATCGGCGCGGGTCCTGACCGGTCTGAATCACCCGATCCGCTGCGGTGAAGGCGGCGGCGGCATCCCGAGCACCAATCGCATCCACCACTTCGCCCAGGAGCGCTGAATGCGTGTAACCGAGCAGCGCAACAGCACGTTCGTATTCGATCGAGTTTCCCTCCGAACCCGCCATGAGCTGGTCGAGGAGGGAAAGGGTGTCACGCACGGATCCGCCGCCCGCGCGCACCACGAGGGGTAGCACGCCGGGCGCCACCGTCACGCTCTCGCTTTCGCACAGACTTTGCACGTACTCGAGCATCTGGGCCGGCGGCACGAGCCGGAACGGATAGTGGTGGGTACGCGAGCGGATGGTCCCGATGACTTTGTCTGGCTCGGTCGTCGCGAAGATGAACTTGACGTGCTCCGGCGGCTCCTCAACGATCTTGAGAAGCGCATTGAAACCCTGCGGCGTCACCATGTGCGCTTCGTCAAGGATGAAGATCTTGTAGCGGTCGCGAGCCGGGGCGAACACGGCACGCTCCCGAAGGTCGCGGGCATCGTCAACGCCGTTGTGACTTGCCGCATCGATTTCCACGACATCGAGTGAGCCACCGCCGTCGCGGGAAAGCTCAACACAGCTGGGGCATACTCCGCAGGGGGTGTCTGTCGGGCCTTCTGCGCAGTTCAGGCACCTGGCAAGGATGCGCGCTGAGGTGGTCTTTCCGCAGCCACGAGGGCCGCTGAACAGGTAGGCGTGATTGACCCGGTTCGTGCGCAACGCCGTCATGAGCGGCTCGGTCACTTGTGACTGGCCGATCAGTTCGGCAAACGTTTCTGGCCGATAGCGGCGGTAAAGGGCGGTGACCACTCCCCCATGCTACTTGGCGGGTCCGATCTTCCGCGGGCTCGGCCGAGACAGCGCAGCCTAGGGAAGCAAACTGTTCTGCCCGACGGATGCTGTCGCAAGGTTCAGATGTACAGCAGCGTCGCCCGGAATCTCGACCAGGCCAACGCGCAGCGCCGTCACGCGATACTCCTGGCTCTCGTTTGGCGGAGTTCCCGCGCCGAATCCGACGCCAGGCGGGGCACCGGGCAAATCCGGTTGCACGTTCACCATGAGCGAGAGCACGTCAGGCAGGGGAGAGAGAAGGGTGCTCAACGCCGTGACCAATTGCGTCACGACGGCGGTGAGGTCGATGACGAGCGTATCCACGATTGACACGAGATTCGACGACACGGCGGAGGTGATCGCTGACAGCAGCTGGCCGGGAAGTGTCACGCTCGAGTTTATGCCGCTGACGATGGTCGCAAGCGTGCCCAGCCCCAGCACACCAAGCAGCGTGTTGACGGTTCCCACGATGAGTCCGGTGACGAGCGTTGTCGCGTGGACCGTGACGACGGGAGGAGTGCCCGTTGGCGCAACAAGGTCCCCGATGCTGGCATCCAGAGTCGTCTTCACCGCGATGATGCTGGTGTCGGCGCCGAGGACTTTCAACCCAACGGTCGAGGTCAGGTCGACGTGAAGCTGCATGGCAAGAACAGCTGCCCGAAGCGCGTCGGTGACGTCATCCACCCAGCCCTGAACCAGGTTTCCCGCCCGCGTCAGGATGTCGTTGATCACGGTCGCATTGATCACGAGCTCAGTGTTCGGCGACAGGTTATTCAGCTGATCTGGTCCACCGAGCAGTTCACCGAGGTCCACGAGGATGGTGCCGTTCGGATCAGTGAGGTCCACGGTCACGACGCCGTCGCTCAAGACAGCGCCAGGGCCGGAGAGCAAACCAGTGACCGCCGTAAGGTCGAGTCCGGTGAGCGTTATGGTTCCCGTGCTGGATTCGAGATCCAGCCCGGCCAGCACTCCGCCGACACCGAGCAGAGTTCCGTTGATCGAATTCGCGACTCCCCCTGCCGTGCCTTGCAGGTTTGTCACCGCGGCGTTCACTGCCGTGATCGCCGTTTGCACTCGCGGGATCAACCCAGCGACGAGCGGACTGTCGACGGCTAGGTCCAGCGACGCAATGCCGTATTCACGGTCGACACCGTCCACGCTGCCGTCGCCCCAGATCGAGCTTTCGAGCGCCGCGCACCAGTCGAGCGTTGAGCTCGCCGCGACGGCCCCGATGGTGAGGGACACATCCGTCACGTCGGCCACCGCGGGAAGAAGCGTACCCAGCTGAATGGTTGCCGGCTCCGGAAGCTCGTTGTCTGGCGTTGACGGCGTAACGCCTACCCCGCCGTCGTTCGTCACCAGCCCGGATGCTGCGGCCGATTCGCCCAGGTTCGTGACCTGTGCGAACTGGTTGACGGCTCCCGCCGAACCGAGGGGAAGCCCGAGCGTAAAGCCGCTTAGATCAATGCCGATAGACCCCAAAGCCACAATGCTCAGCGGGTTCAGATAGGTATCAGTGCTCGCGCCCCCCGACACCTGTGTGGCGCCGGCGGGAGAAAACACCGGGCTCGACGAACCGTCGCGGGTTGCGGAAACGCCGGCCAGACCCGCAACGGAATCAAGATCAACACCGAGCACACCTCCACTCAAAAACTGGCCGGTCGCCGTCGTGCGGTATCCGGTATCCGTTCCGCAGTCGAAGACGGAGGTGCCAACCGCAGACGACGCCCACTCCGCGTCAACCCAGGAGGCCTCCGTGGCCGCCACCGCCGGCGCCACCAACGCGATGGTCGCGGCGACGGCAATTCCGGCAAGACCGAAGACGGTCCGCCCCTCCCGCGCCCTCATGATGTCGCCGCCGTTGTCGTGCGCCGCCCGCGGCGCGACCGAAACACAACGCCCAGCCCTACTGCACCCAGGGCAATGAGCACGGTTCCGAGAGCATCGGCACCCGTGTCAGCAAGTCCCGCCGGATGCGAACGCGTCCCCGGATCCTCCTGGTCGCCCAGGACAGTCAACCCGATCCCCACCGTGGCGGTGAGCCCCATGAGCGAGCTGTCCGCCCGTGCCTGAGGAGTGTCCGGCAGCGACAGCGTGACGAGAAGATACTTGCCGACACCGTGCCGCAATGCTCCGGCGGAATAGGAAGGCGTTGACGAGTCTGCAGTGCCCGGATGCCCAAGACTTGGCGAATTCGCCGCCGTCGGAGCGAGCACGGTCTCCGCGGAAGCGCACTGAGGCGACGAAGGAAAGTTGGTCCACTCGGTCTCACAGGCGCGAACCTGAATCCAGAGTCCGTCTGGTCTGTCGACCAGGTTGCCCTCACGCTCGAACTGAATCGTGAGCGGCGAGTAGGCGTCCTCCAGGTCGGCCTTGATCTGCCACTGCACTGGTGCGCCAGGGCTCAACTCGAGAAGGTCTGCCGGTAGGGGGTCCGAGAACAAGCTCAAATGGCCGGGCAAACCGTTCTCCACAATCGTGACCCAGGCCGCCTGCGCGCTGCCGGATGCCAGCAATAGCCCGCCGACAATCGCGACGAGCGAACCAATGACCCCGGCACATCGAATCGCGGTCTTGCGCTGGGCCCTCATGCGCCAGACCTCGGCTCCAGTCGATGCGCACGGCGACGCGAGGGCCAGAATGCCCAGGTAACCAGAGCTGCGACCGCGATCGTCGTGATCCCGGAAATCACCGGGCGCCCGGCGACGGCCATCAACAAACCGAGCCCAGGCACGGAGGCCATCACGACCTTGGCCTGCGTCACGTGGTACGGAGACGGATCATTCGTTGCGTTGGCATCGCCGCGCAAGACAAGAATCCGGCTGTTGCTCGCCCCCGGATCTTCGGCAACCGAGACGACGCGGTGTGTCACGGGAAGCCGTGAGCCGGACCGCACAACGGTCACGACCTGCCCAACGGCGATCTCAGATGCCGGCACGGTGCGAACGAGCGCGGCACTCCCTGCGGGAATCGTCGGTGCCATGGATCCCGTTGTGAACACGATGACGGCAGTTCCCGTTGCCGCGGTGAGGACAAACCACACGAGGCACAGCGCGCCAGCCAGCCCGGCAAGGGTGAGGACGGCGTCCTTCACCGAGCGCCGCACCGAGCGCGCCGTCGTTGCATCGCCCCGAGCGTCGCTCGGCACATCCCCAGTCTGAATGCTCACGCTGGCATCAGAAATCGTCATCACCACCCCCGGCTCACGGCAAACGGCGTCAGTTGGAGGTTGCTGCGAACTCCCACGCAGGGGCGACAACGTGACCCTGGAGTGAGTCAAAGTCGCCCGGTGTCGATGGAACGGGCAGGGTAACTGCAAAGCAGTAGTACTGCGTATTCCCCGTGGCCGCATCCAGATCACGCGTGACGGTCCCTGCTGCAGACAGCGCACTGCCGGCCGCAATCACGGTCGTCTTCGTGCTCATGGCGGTCGCGTCGCAGGTATAACTCGCATCATCCACGACCACTTGCAGGGTGAGCGCGCTCCACAGTCCGACTCCGGGGCCGTCCAGCACCGCCGGTGACGTTGCCGTCACACCGGTGGCCGCGACAGCACCGTTCACGTCGAGTGTCCCCGCGATCGAGGCAGTTGTGGTGCGCAAAGCCACTGGGGCATACACCGTGTCGCCAGGCGAAAGCGAGAGAGCGCCGATCCCGAAGGTGAGAGAGTCACCCGGATTCGACTCAAAGTCGCTGAACGTCCCCGGACCAGGGTTGCTGGCGTCCTGCTGCACCTCGAACGTGGAGGTTCCCACTCCTGGGCCACCAGAGCCATCTCCGGCGAACACCCACTCACTATCTGTCCAACTGGCAAGCGTAAACGAACCGCCGACACCAATCACCAAACCTCCGGCGAGAATCGCCATGATCTTGGTTCGCTTAGACGTACTTCTTCCACCCATGCTGTACCCCTTCCCCCGAAAGACACCAAGTTGTGGAAAGGAGAGAATTCCTTACCAATACTGGTGTCTGGCACTTTGCTTGTGTTTGGAGCGTAGCGATACGCGGAACGGTTTGTACCCCCGTCTTCTAGGGTCAGGGCCCACGGCGAAGCGAGCTAGCCAATCACGGAGAGCGCCTGCCGAGCGATCTCGAGCTCCTCATTCGTGGGGACGACCAGCACCGAAATCGCGGAGTTCCTGGCCGAAATCGTGCGCGCCGAATGCGACGCCGACTCGTTGAGTTCCGGATCGATCCGAATCCCCAGCCAGTCGAAACCGTCGAGCGCGCCCGCCCGAATGTCGGCGTTGTTTTCGCCCACTCCGGCCGTGAACACGACGGCATCCGCCCCGCCGAGGTGCGCGAGGTAGGCACCCAGATATCCCCGGATGCGGTGGATATACACCTCGATGGCCAGCTTCGCGTTCGCGTCGCCTGCCCGCGAAGCGGCCTGCACATCCCGGACATCACCGAACCCTCCGAGACCGAGCAGCCCGCTGGAATGATTCAGCATTTCGTCCAGCTCGTCAACGGTAAGCCCTGCGTCGCGCTGCAAACTCAGGAGGATACCCGGATCGATGTCGCCGCCGCGAGTACCCATCATGAGCCCCTCCAGCGGAGTCATGCCCATCGAGGTTTCCACCGACTTCCCGCCATCAATCGCACACACGGATGCTCCGTTGCCAAGGTGAAACACGAGGAGTTTGAGTTCGGAGAGCGGTTGACCAAGGTGCCGCGCGGTGGCGCTCGCCACGTACTCGAACGAAATGCCGTGAAACCCAAATCGGTGGATGCCGTGCTTCTCCGCGAGGCGCGCATCGATGGCATAGGTGCGAGCGGCTTCTGAAAGTGTTCGATGGAACGCGGTGTCGAATACGGCGACCTGCGGCACGCCAGGGAACGTGGTTTCGGCGGCGACGATGCCGGCCAGATTCGGCGGGTTGTGCAAGGGTGCAAGCGCGGCGAGCTCAGCAATCTCCCGCTTCACTTCCTCGGTAACTCTCACCGGTGAGACGAAGCGCTCCCCACCGTGAACGACCCGGTGTCCGACCGCCACCAGTTGCGTGCCCGTGTCGACGCCCTCCCCGCGCAGTTCATCCAGCATGAGCTGGAACGCTGCCGTGTGATCCGCGGTGCCGGCCGATCCTCCCTCACCAATCCGCTCGATTAGGCCGGACGCGACAATCGCCTCGCCCTGCGGGTCGATGAGCTGGTACTTGAGCGAGGACGAACCCGAGTTGATCACGAGCACCAGCCCGGGGGCGTTCGGCGTCATGGTCGCGCTGCTTGAGCCTGGATGGCCGTAATGGCGATCGTGTTCACAATGTCCTGCACGGTGGCGCCCCGCGAGAGGTCGTTCACAGGCAACCGCAGACCCTGAAGGATCGGGCCGATCGCAACAGCGCCTGCACTGCGCTGCACCGCCTTGTAGGTGTTGTTGCCGGTGTTCAGGTCAGGGAAGATGAACACAGTGGCGCGCCCTGCGACCTCCGAGTCCGGCAGTTTGGCATGGGCGATTGCGACATCCGCCGCCGCGTCGTATTGGATGGGCCCGTCGACGGGTATGCCGACGAGGCGTTCGCGCACCATGGCCGTCGCCTCGCGCACTTTGACGACATCCACGCCGTCGCCGGACTCACCAGTCGAGTAGGACAGCATGGCGATGCGCGGTTCGATGCCGAACTGCTGAGCGGTTTCCGCTGCGGACACCGCGATGTCGGCGAGCTGACCGGCTGTTGGGTCCGGGATGACTGCGCAGTCTCCGTAGACGAGCACCCGGTCGGCGAGCGCCATGAGGAACACGCTCGAGACAATGGACACGCCTTCCCTGGTTTTGATGATCTCAAACGCGGGCCGAATCGTGTGCGCCGTGGTGTGCGCTGCACCGGAAACCATGCCGTCGGCGAGCCCGAGCTGCACCATGAGCGTTCCGAAGTAGGAGGGGTCTGTCACAGTGTCCCGCGCCCGATCGATCGTCACACCCTTGTGCTGACGGAGCCGGTGGTATTCCTCCGAGAACTTGAGTCGCAGTACATCGTCGAAAGAGCTGAGGACCACGGCATCCTGGATGTCGAGACCCAGCCCGATCGCCCGAGACCGCACCTCGATCTCTTCGCCGAGAATGGTCAGGTCGGCGATTCCCCTGGCGAGCACCGTCGCCGCCGCTCGAAGGATGCGATCGTCCTCGCCCTCAGGGAGAACGATGTGACGGCGGTCTGCGCGGGCCCGCTCGACGAGGCCGTACTCAAACATGAGCGGCGTGACCACGGGGGTGCGCTCGACATCGAGCAGCCCCAGAAGCTCGACGGCGTCCACGTTTTGCTCGAACATGGCGCGCGCGGTGTCGAGCTTACGTTGAGAGTCGGCCGCAAGTCTGGGCCTGATTTGCGTAATGCGCACGGCAGTGTCGTAGCTGCCGAGCTCTGTGCGGATGATCGGCAGGGTTGAGCGGATGCCCTCGATGAGGCGATCGATCGGTTCCGGAAGTTCGAACCCGCCGTTCAGCACAATCCCGGCGAGCGAAGGGAACGTTCCAGACTCGTTCGCCATGAGAACTGCGAGAAGCACTTCGGTGCGGTCAGCGGGCACGACGACGACGGAACCCTCAATGAGCCGCGGCAAGACATTGTTCATCCCCATCGCGGCAACCACGACGCCGAGAGCCTCGCGGCTCAGGAGTTCGGGGTCACCGCCGAGAAGGCTGCCGCCCGTTGCCTCCATGATCGAGCGCATGGTCGGGGCAACAAGTACGGGATTCTCCGGGATTGTCCAGATCGGCACTTCTGGGGTGACCGTGGCGATGCTGGCTCGGATCGCCTCGCCCGCATCAGGGTCTGTGCGGTTCGCAATGACGGCGAGGAGAGTCGCGTGCTCGTGCAGGAGCTCCGCTGTGGAGACCTCCGCAAGTTGCCGAAGGGCATCCGGGGTGCGTGCCTCGGATCGTTCGCCGACCCGTCCACCAAGAACAAGCACGACGGGAGCGCCGAGGTTCGCCGCGATGCGCGCATTGAAACCGAGTTCCGTCGGGCTGCCAACATCCGTGTAGTCGGATCCGAGGATGACGACGGCGTCACACAGTGATTCCACGTCCTTGAAACGCTGGACGATGGTCGCGAGCGCTGCGTCCGGGTCATCGTGGACCTCGTCATAGCCCACACCAACGCACTGGTCGTAGCCCAGCTCGACGCCGTCGTGGGCGAGCATCAACTCGAGGACGTAATCCCGTTCGACGCTGGAGCGTGCGATCGGCCGGAAGACGCCGACCTTCCCAATCGACCTGGCCAGAGTGTCGAGCACGCCAAGCGCGATGGTCGACTTCCCCGTGTTGCCTTCGGCCGAGGTGATGTAGATAGATCGCGCCACACCCCCAGCCTACGGCGATGCCGCACCAAGTTAAGCTGAGCAGCCCCTCGCGCACCCGCCAGTGCCCGACTACCCTTGCTACGTTTCCGTCCTGGGGGAGTTCACCGAGGTGACGCCACACGAGGGGCCGCTCAAAGTCTACCGAAAAGCGCTGTGCTACAGGTTGTGCGCAATCTTCTCGGTGGTCGTCTCGCCGGATACCTGCGTCTGAGCCGCCGACCGCAGCATCATTGCCATCACGACGAGCCACGCAGCGCCGGCGATCCAGGTACAGATGACGCCCAGATCATGCACTATCGGCAGCCCGAGGAGCCGTCCGAGGTGAATGCTGGCCACCGAAAACATGCCGAGCGGGAACACCATGCTCCACAGTTCAGACTCGTACCTCACCGGGTAGCGCTTCACGGCGTGACGCCAGATGCCGAAAATTACGAGGATCGGAATCCACCAAACCCCGAATGACCACAGTAGGTACGTAAACCCGGAGATGAAGTCGTGGGTCGCTTTCATGATCGGCATTTCCGTGAGAAGGCTCAGGATCGACCAGCCGGCATACACGGTGATCGCGGTGGCGCCCATGTATACCCAATACGTGGGTCGCACACCGAACGCATCCTGAGTGGTCGTCATCAGGCGCAGCGTAATGATGACGGTCAAAATGATGTACAGCATCACTCCGATGCTCCACATGCTCACCGCAATGACGCCAAGCAGGTTGACATCGAGCCCGTGGTCGATGATGCCCGTGACAACGGAGATTGACTGGGTGGCAACGACCCAGATGAACCAACTTCCGTTGGCCTTGTGTGCTGGCGGTCCGTCCTGCGGTCCGAGCATCATTGCTGCGGCAATCCCGTAGGTGAGAACGAGCCAGAACGGGACGCTGACACACAGGAGCACGATCGTCACGAGTGGTTCGATCGAGAAGAACAACGCGCCAATTACGTTCATGGCGGCGACGATCGTGGCGTAGCCGAACGCGATCGCGGGGTTCCGAGCATCTGCGTACACCCGATCCCAGTGGCGCACGATCCGCCACACCAAAGCGCCTGTCAGCGCGATGAGGCCGAGGACGGCGATGACCAGCAATACCCAGGTGACCGAGGGCACTCCGATGAGTGAAAACGCTGCCGCCACAATCCCGGTGGCCATGACAAAGGCGAAGGCGCCAGGCGGGATTTTTTCACCGCAGTGCCGAGCCGACCTGCTTCTTCGGGCCGATTTCCCTGTTTCGGATCAGTCAACTTCGTCGTTGCCATGCAGGAAGGCTACGCCCGCAATAAGTGCCACATCACGAAAAAGTACGGTGAAAAATAATTCGCGCTAGAGCACCATGTGCAGCGGATGTTCGAGAACGCCGACGAGGTCGCGCAGGAAACCTGCAGCAACCGCGCCATCCATTACTCTGTGGTCGACCGTGAGGGTGATCTTGAGTTTCGGTACGTCAACAAGCACGCCGTCCCGCAGAACCGGCACCGGACTTGCGGCCCCGACCGCGAGAATCGCCGCTTCCGGCGGGTTGATGACCGCCGTGAATTGGTCGATTCCGAACATCCCTAGGTTGGAGATGCTGAACGTGCCGCCACTCATCTCGTCCGGGCTGAGCTTGCCGTCGCGCGCCTTTCCGGCGAGCGCGACTGTCTCCTTTGCGATCGTCCCCAGCCCTTTGCTGTCCGCGTCGTGGACAACAGGCACAAGCAGCCCGGAATCGGTGGCGACGGCGATACCGATGTTGACGTGGGCGTGCCGGATGAGGGTGTCTCCACCCCAGGAGGAGTTGGCTTCCGGATGTTTGCGAAGCGTCACAGCAACGGCGCGCACGAGAAGGTCATTCACGCTGACCTTCACGCCCTGCGCAGCAAGGCTCTCGTTCACTTCGGCGCGGAACTCCAGGAATCTCTCGACGTCGACGACGCTCGTGAGGAAGAAGTGCGGCACCGCCTGGCTCTCCGTGAGTCGCTTCGCCGCCACCTTGCGGATGCGGTTGACCGGAATTTCCTCGTCTGGGCCAAACTCAGCCGAGCCCGCAGCATTGGCTGTGCCAGCAGGTCGGCTGGCTGGGCTGCCAGGGGCACCCGGCGTGGCTCCACTGGCGATGGCCGCTTCCACGTCCGCGCGGACAACACGTCCCTGTGGACCGGTCCCGCTGATGGACGCGGGGTCAATCCCGTGATCTTTCGCGATCTTCCGCGCGAGGGGTGACATCCGCGGCTTTACGGTGGTTGTGCCTTGGGCCGTCGCGGCAGACTCGGCCGGCGGTTCCTGAACTGGTACCGGTTCGGCTGGCGCCTTCTTCGCTGGTGCCTTTGCCTCTGGTGCCTTTGCATCTGGCGACTTCTGGGTACCAGTGCCATCACCGATCACCGCAACCGGGGTGCCAATCGGCACAACGGTGCCCGCCTCAACCAGCTGCTGCTCGAGTACGCCGTCCTCGAACGCTTCCAGGTCCATCGTCGCTTTGTCGGTTTCAATCTCGGCGAGAACGTCACCCTTGGCGACGGGATCCCCCACGTTTTTCAGCCACTTGGAGAGCTCACCCTCCTCCATGGTGTCGGACAGTCTGGGCATAACAACTTCAGGCATGGTGACTCCCTCCGAAGGCGGATGCATCCAGAGTCTCGCGGATGACTTTCGCGAGAGCACCAGCATCCGGCATCGCCGCGCGCTCCAGCGGCTTGGAATAGGGCAGAGGCACTTCAGCTGCGGCCACCCTGCGTACGGGCGCGTCGAGCCAGTCGAACACGCCCTCGCCGATCGTTGCCGAAATTTCAGCGCCGATACCGTAGCTGAGCATGTCGTCCTCAAACACGACAGCGCGACTCGTTTTGCGCACGGATGCGCACACGGTCTCGCGGTCGAGGGGTCGGAGGGTTCGCAAGTCGATCACTTCGATCGACACCCCTTCGCCCGCGAACTGCTCGGCAACTTCCAGCGCCGTGACAACGCCGCGGGAGTAGCTCACCACCGTGAGGTCTGTGCCTTCTCTCGCCACTGCGGCGCGGCCAATTTCGGCGACCTGCTCGCCATCCGGAACCTCGCCCTTGACGTTGTACAGCGCGAGGTTCTCCAGGAACAGCACGGGGTCGTCGTCGCGGACCGCCGCAGTCAGCAGAGCCTTGGCATCTGCCGGGTTCGACGGCGCGACCACCTTGAGCCCTGGGATGTGCGCGTACCAGACTTCGAGGTTTTGCGAGTGGGTGGCAGCAAGCTGCTGACCGCCACCGCCCGGCGTACGGATGACCATGGGCACTCGGACCTGACCGCCGAACATCCCGTACATCTTGGCCGCGTGATTCACGATCTGGTCGATCGCGATGAGGGAGAAGTTGAGGGTCATGATTTCTACGACCGGCCGCAACCCCAGCATCGCAGAGCCGATAGCCACGCCCGTGAATCCCTCTTCAGAGATGGGGGTGTCCACGACGCGACGCGGGCCGAATTCCTTCAGCAGCCCTGCTGTGATTTTGTACGAGCCCTCGAAAACGCCGATCTCCTCGCCGATCAGATACACGTTCTCGTCGCGGGTCAACTCGGCACGAAGCGTGTCGTTGAGCGCCTGGCGGTAGGTCAGCTCCGTCATGACATCACCATCACCGGGTCGCCGGGATACGCATGGGAGGAATTGGCCACCGGGGTCGCGTAGACATAATCGAACAGTTCGTCCGGTTCCGGACCGGGGCTGGCGTCGGCAAACTCGACGGCCGCGTTCACGGTCGCTTCGACCTTGTCGTGGATGGCCTGGGCCGCGGCATCATCAAGCACACCGTCTTTGAGGAGTCGGTTGCGGAACGCCGGAACCGGGTCATTGGCCTGCGCCTCTTCGTTGTCCTCCGTTGAGCGGTACCTGGCCGGGTCAACGACAGAGTGGCCTTTCAGCCGGAAACTTCTCGTCTCGAGGATGCTGGGCTGCCGATCGACCCTGGCTTTCTCCAGCGCGGCGAGCGCCGCATCCCGCACCGCGATCGGGTCGTCGCCATCCACTCGCACGCCGGGAATCCGATACGCGGATCCGCGCTTGTAGAGGTCCGGCTCTGCGGAGGCTAGCTCGACGGGCGTACCCATTCCCAGCCGATTGTTCACAATGACATAGACGATGGGGAGCTTCCAGAGTCCAGCAAGGTTGAGCGATTCGTGGAACGCACCGATGTTCGTCGTCGCGTCACCGAGCAGGCACAGGACGGCCTCAGCTTTCTTCCCCGCCTTGCTGCGGTAGTTGATCGCAAATGCTGCACCCGTTGCCGGTGGGATTTGACCGCCGACGATGCCATAGCCGCCCATCATCCGCAGCCCAGCGTCGAACATGTGCATTGACCCGCCCCGGCCTCCGACGACGCCCGTGGACTTACCAAAAAGTTCGGCCATGACCGCGCCCGGTTCCATACCGCGAGTAATCGCGTACCCGTGATCGCGGTAGGTGGTGAACAGGTAGTCTCGCTTCTCCAGCGCTGCCATGAGCCCCACCACGGTGGCCTCTTCACCAAGGTTCAGGTGGCAATAGCCACCGATCTTTGCCCTGGCGTACATTTCGCTTGCGCGAAGTTCAAATTCGCGCACCAAAACCATTTGCTCGTAGTACCCCAGAAGAGTTTCGGCCGACTCGCCGCTTCTCTTCGGTGTCTGCCTGGCTTTTGCCGGACGTCGTGTGTCCGCCATTCGGGCCTCGCTTTCGATAAACCGCTCCGTTCCAGCCTATTCCTCAGATCGGGAGGAACTTCGCTCACGTTGACAGTGCTGCAGCAACAGCGCAGCATGGGGGAAAGGACACCGTCGGGGTGAACCAGCCTCGACTCGGCGAGCGAAGGTGTAGAAAATGAACAGTTTTGGTGCCAAGAACGAACTCACGATTGGTGACACCAGCTACGAGATTTTTCGACTGGATGCGATCGCCGGGTCTGAACGTCTGCCCTACAGCCTCAAAGTGCTTCTGGAGAATCTGCTGCGCAATGAGGACGGCACACTGGTCACGGCCGACCAGGTGAGGGCGGTTGCCGACTGGGATCCTTCCGCGGCCCACGGTGCCGAAATCCAGTACACGCCGGCGCGGGTGCTGTTGCAGGACTTTACGGGCGTTCCCTGCGTCGTGGATCTGGTCGCGATGCGGGATGCCATGGCCGCGTTCGACGGGGATCCGCAAAAGATCAACCCGCTGATACCTTCTGAGCTGGTAATCGACCACTCCGTCATCGCCGACGCGTTTGGCACTCCGAAAGCGTTCCACGCGAATGCCGAACTCGAGTTTCAACGCAATCAGGAGCGCTACCAATTGCTGCGGTGGGCCCAGCAGGCCTTCGACGACTTCCTCGTGGTGCCGCCAGACACCGGCATCTGCCACCAGGTGAACCTCGAATACCTTTCCAGAGTGGTCTTCACGCGGGAGCGGAACGGCGTGACTCAGGCATACTGCGACACCCTCGTGGGCACAGACTCGCACACCCCCATGGTCAACGGCCTCGGTGTGCTCGGCTGGGGGGTCGGCGGCATCGAAGCCGAGGCCGCCATGCTCGGCCAGCCGATGAGCATGCTCGTGCCTCAGGTCGTCGGCGTCAAACTCACCGGTTCCCTCACCGAAGGCACAACAGCGACTGACCTTGTTCTCACCGTTGCGGAACTTTTGCGCAAGACCGGTGTGGTCGGCAAGTTCGTGGAGTTCTTTGGACCAGGAGTGGCGGCTATCCCTCTGGCGAACCGGGCAACGCTCGGCAATATGAGTCCCGAATACGGCTCCACCTGCGCGATCTTCCCGATTGATGAGGAAACTCTGGCCTATTTGAGGCTCACCGGGCGGCCGGAGAGCCAGGTTGCGCTCGTCGAGGCCTACGCGAAGGAGCAGGGCCTCTGGCACGACTCGGAGCATGAGGCCGAATACTCGCAGGTTCTCGAACTCGACCTCGCCTCCGTTGAGGCTTCGATTGCCGGCCCCAAGCGACCGCAGGACCGCATCCCCCTGCGCAATGCTCGCTCCGTGATCGGCTCCATTCTGACCGAGGGATCTCAAGCGCCGGAGGTGCTCACCGGCCTGGATGACGCGTCCGACGAATCATTCCCGGCGAGCGACCCGATCGACTTCAGCTCGATTGAGCGGAGTGCCAGGCCGATCGACCGCACGGCACAGCGCGCGGAGATTCCGTGGAAGTCCGAACCGGTTTCGGTGACGTTTCCCGACGGATCCACGTCGGAGCTCGACAACGGCCACGTCGTGATCGCCGCCATCACCTCCTGCACGAACACGTCGAATCCGGAGGTCATGATCGGAGCCGGTCTCCTCGCCAAGAAGGCCGTCGAACTGGGGCTCAATTCGAAGCCGTGGGTGAAGACCTCGCTCGCGCCAGGGTCGCGCGTAGTCACCGACTACTACGAGAAGGCAGGGCTCACGCCATACCTGAACGAGTTGGGCTTCGACCTGGTCGGATACGGCTGCACGACGTGTATCGGAAACTCGGGTCCGCTCATCCCCGAAATCCAGGCTGCCGTCGAAGAACACCACGTGAATGTGTCCGCCGTGCTGTCCGGCAACCGAAACTTCGAGGGACGCATTCACCCGCAGACACAAATGAACTTCCTCGCCTCCCCACCTCTCGTGATCGCCTACGCGCTTACCGGAACTATGAACACCGACCTTCTCACCGATTCCCTGGGAACCGGGTCGGATGGCCAGGAGGTGTACCTCCGCGACATTTGGCCGACAGCGGCAGAAGTCCAGGCCGTCGTCGGCGAGGTCGTGGAGGCGAAGATGTTCTCCGACGGGTACGCCCACGTCTTCGACGGCGACCACAATTGGCAGAGTCTGGAGATTCCGGACGCCGACATGTTCGCCTGGGACAACACCTCGACCTACGTTCGGCAGCCTCCGTACTTCGAGGGCATGCCTCGGGAGCCGGAAGCACTGCGCGACATCAGCGACGCGCGCGTGCTCGCACTCCTGGGAGACTCGGTCACGACCGACCACATTTCACCCGCCGGGAATATCAAACGGGATTCCCCCGCTGGCACGTGGTTGCAGGAACACGGGGTGCAACCTCGCGACTTCAACTCCTACGGCTCGCGGCGCGGCAACCACGAGGTGATGATCCGTGGAACGTTTGCCAACATCCGCTTGCGGAATGAGCTCGTGCCCGGAGTCGAAGGTGGGTTCACGAGGCACTTCCCGGACGGCGAGCAGATGAGCATCTTCGATGCCTCGCGGAAATACCTCAACGATGGTGTGCCGCTTATCGTGATCGCCGGGGCCGAGTACGGGTCCGGCTCGTCGCGTGACTGGGCAGCCAAAGGCACGCTCCTGCTGGGCGTGAAGGCCGTCCTCGCGACCGGCTTCGAACGCATTCACCGCTCGAACCTCATCGGGATGGGGGTGTTGCCGCTGCAATTCCTAGAGGGTGACAGCGCGCAATCGCTCGGCTTGAGCGGCGAGGAGACGTACTCCATCACCGGACTGGCCGGCGAGGATCGCACGCCGGATGTCGTCACCGTTTCGGTGACGACGGAGGCGGGAACGCGCAGCTTCGAGGCGAAGGTGCGCATCGATACCCCGGCAGAGGCCGCCTACTTTAAGCACGGCGGCATCCTGCAGTATGTCCTGCGCCAACTGCTGGCGGCGTGATTCAGCCCTAGGGTGGTGCTGTGCTGATCGACGCGATCGTCCTGTCCGGTGGTCGCTCATCCCGTGTGGATTCCCTGCCCAAGTCGGAGTTTTTGGTTGGCGGCCGCACACTCCTGCAGCGCACGTTGGACGCGGCGAGTAGCACACGTCGCATCGTGGTCGTGGGGCCCAAGCCAGTCGACGAGTTACCGGATGCCGTCCTGCTCACCAGGGAGAAACCGCCGTTCTCAGGGCCAGTAGCGGGGATCGCCGCAGGATTGGACGCTTTGGCCGAGGCATCGTCCACCGTGAGCGACGCAACACTTGTTCTCGCCTGCGACATGCCGTACATTTCTCGCGCCGTCGCCGAGCTTGTGTCGGCGTTCGCCGATCAGGTCGAGATCGACGGCATCCTCGCACTCGACGACACCCAGCGAAGACAGCCGCTTGCCGCCCTGTACGCCACGAACGCACTCTCGACGGCCGCGCGGCGGCGGCGTCAGGAAGGCTCACTCGATTCCCTTCCGGTGTTCGCTCTCCTTGACGGCCTCGCACTGTCCACCGTCGCCGTTCCGGTCGACGCAACCGCCGACGTCGACACCTGGGACGATGCGAAACGCCTGGCTGCGACAGCGCCTCCCAAAACGACAGCAGCACCCGCCACCGCACACGAAAGGGTCATTCATGAATGACGACGAACGCACCGCCCTCAACGCCTGGATCACCAAGCTCAGTTCCGCATTGAATGTGAACGACATCGACCTTGACCTCGATCAGGTCCTCGACCTCGCCGGGGATGCCGCGCGCGCCGTGCTCCGCCCGGCAGCGCCGCTCACCACGTTTCTGGTTGGCTACGCTGCAGGACGCGCAGTGGGTGGCGGTGCCGAGTCGGAGCCAGCCATTCGCGACGCAATTTTCACAGCGGCGGCGTTGGCATCCGCTGGTTAGACTGGCGTTTCAGGTCGTAACTCCCTGCGACCGATGATGTTCGGGAGGTCCGCGTGAAGCCACGTGGTCCGCTGGTTCCGGTTGGACCCCCGCTGAGCCCACACCGTCTCGCGCGGTACAGCCGGCAATTGGCTCTGCCCGACCTCGACGAGGATGCCCAGCGGAGGCTGGCCTCAGCGCGCGTACTCGTGATCGGGGCAGGCGGCCTCGGCAGCGCCACCATTCCCTACCTCGCCTCAGCGGGCGTCGGCACAATCGGTATCGTCGACAACGACACCGTCGAACTCTCGAACCTCCACAGGCAAACTGCGCACAGCATGGCCGACATTGGCAGGCGAAAACTGGACTCCATCGCCGACACCGTGAGTGCCATCGACCCAGAAATCCATGTCGAATTGCACGACATTCGCCTCGACTCCGAAAATGCCCTGGACATCCTCGCCGACTACGATCTCCTGATCGACGGCAGCGACAATTTTCCCACCAGGTACCTCGCGAACGATGCCGCGGTGCTCGCCGGCAAGCCTCTCGTCTGGGGCGCCATCCTGCGCTATTACGGTCAAGTCGGTGTCGCCTGGGCCGAGCACGGACCCAGCTATCGCGACCTGTTCCCCGCTCCGCCCCCCGCCGGTTCTGTACCGTCCTGCGAGGAGGGTGGCGTCCTGCCGAGCGTGTGCGCCGTCATCGGCGCCATCCTGTGCTCGGAGACGATCAAGGTCATTACCGGCATCGGCGAACCGCTTCTGGGTCGGGTAACCACCTACGACGCGTTGTCTGGAAGATTCCGTGAAATCGAATACGGGGTGAGCGACGAAGTTGAGACCATCACCCAGCTCATCGACTACCAGGCCTTCTGCGGTGTGCCTCGCGAACAGGATGACGCCGTGACCTCGCGACAGACGAGTGACACGATCGATTCCCGCGAACTCGCCGAGCTGCTCGAACGGGGCACTCCGGTGCAAGTCGTCGATGTTCGGGAGCCATTCGAACGCGCTATCGCCGCGATCGACCCGTCAGTGCTCATTCCGCTCGGCGGACTCGGACACCATTTGGGCGACATCCGCACCGATGTTCCCGTCGTGTTGTACTGCCATCACGGCGTCCGCAGCGAAAACGCACTCCGAATTCTTCAGGGCGCCGGGTACACCAACGCGCGCCACCTGATTGGTGGCATCGAGGAGTACGCCGTAACGCTCGACCCGACCATGGCAAGGTATTAATGATGGGTACACACAGGGATCGCGTCGCCATCATTACCGATGCCCCGATTGATGAGAAGGCTGTGCTGGCCGCCGTGGAGTCTCCCGCGTCGGGGGCCGTCGTCGTATTCTCCGGCGTCGTGCGCAACCACGACGGCGGCAACGACATCCGGTCACTGGACTATCAGGCGCATCCGGACGCCGAGAGAATTTTGGCCGAGTGCTGTGCAGCAGTGTCCGCCGAAACCGGTTTGGCGGTTGCCGCCGCGCATCGAATCGGCCACCTCGAGGTCGGCGATGTCGCACTGTACGCAGCCGTCTCTGCCGCCCACCGCCGCGAAGCATTCGAGGCGTGCTCTCTGCTCGTTGAGCGCATCAAATCCACGGTACCGATCTGGAAGCGTCAATACCTCACGGACGGCGCCTCCGAGTGGGTCGGACTCTGATGACAACTGGGCAGAGCCATGCGACTTAGCGGTGTCGTCACCAACTGGCATGACGAACGTGGTTTCGGATTCGTCAGGCCATCCGACGGCGGACCCGACCTGTTCCTGCACGTGAATGCGTTCCAAAGTGATGCGCAGCGACCGCACGACGGTATGCAGGTGAGCTATGAGCCGCACGTGAACCGGGAGGGAAAGCTCCGCGCGCAGCACGTCGTTGTGGTGGGCGATTCCTGGTCGCATGCTCCGGCGGTGCGCCGCGTCGGCAGCGAGGTGATCGGGTATCTCGCCGTGGTGTGTTTTGCGATCATCATGATCCTCGAGGTTGGGTTCTGGGGCATGCCGGCCTGGGTGTTCGCCATCTACGGCGGTGCCAGCATCGTCTCGATCCTGATGTATCGGCAGGACAAGAAGGCGGCAATTGCGGGAACATTCCGTATCCCCGAGGAGCAGCTGCATCTTCTCGGTCTCGTGGGCGGCTGGCCGGGCGCGGTCATCGCGCAGAGCCTGTTCCGGCACAAAACCCAGAAGGAATCGTTCGCGCGGTATTTCTGGTTCACGGTTGCTCTCAACGTGCTGATTTTCGTCGCGATCGGAACTATCATCCGCTTCGACTGGATAAACCAGCTGATGGGTACTCAGTAGCGAAGTTGAGTGCATCCGCACATAAGGCAGACTGGACGCATGCCGAACGCTTTCGACTGGAAAGACCCGCTGCTCCTCGACGAACAGCTCACCGAAGACGAACGCATGGTTCGCGACACGGCCAGACAATTCGCCCAGACCAAACTCGCTCCCCGTGTGCTGGATGCTTTTCGCAATGAGCACACCGACCCGGCGATCTTCCGCGAAATGGGAGCGATCGGGCTTCTCGGCGTCACCATTCCCGAAGAGTACGGCGGCAGCGGCCTGAACTACGTGAGCTACGGACTCATTGCCCGCGAGGTGGAGCGCGTCGACTCCGGCTATCGCTCCATGATGAGCGTCCAATCCTCGCTCGTGATGGTTCCGATCCTGGAGTTCGGAAACGAGGAGACCCGCAGGAAATACTTACCGAAGCTTGCCAGCGGCGAACTCATCGGATGCTTCGGCCTCACTGAACCGGATCACGGCTCCGACCCCGGCTCTATGGTCACGCGAGCGCGCGCCGTGGATGGCGGCTACCGTCTCACCGGCGCGAAGACCTGGATCACGAACAGCCCGATCGCCGACGTGTTCGTCGTGTGGGCAAAGGATGACGCGGGCGACATCCGCGGTTTCGTGCTGGAGAAGGGCTGGGAGGGCTTGAGCACCCCAGCCATCCACGGCAAGATCGGCCTGCGCGCCTCCATCACCGGCGAAGTGGTGCTGGACGAGGTGTTCTGCCCTGAGGAGAATGCGTTCCCCGAGGTCCGCGGCCTCAAGGGGCCGTTCACCTGCCTCAACTCCGCCCGGTACGGCATCAGCTGGGGTGCTCTCGGCGCTGCCGAGGACTGCTGGCACACCGCGAGGCAATACGTGCTCGACCGCAAACAGTTCGGTCGCCCGCTTGCCGCCAACCAGCTCATCCAGAAGAAGCTCGCCGACATGCAGACGGAGATCACGCTCGCCCTCCAGGGCTGTCTGCGGCTTGGCCGCATGAAGGATGAGGGTACGGCGGCCCCGGAGATCACCTCCATGATGAAACGCAACAGCGCGGGCAAAGCCCTCGACATTGCCCGTCAGGCACGCGACATGCTCGGCGGCAACGGGATCAGCGACGAATTCAGCATCGCGAGGCACCTCGTCAACCTCGAAGTCGTGAACACTTACGAGGGCACCCACGATGTGCACGCACTCATACTTGGCCGTGCGCAGACCGGAATCGCTGCCTTTAACTAGGTCGTGCTCGCCCTAACCTCCGGCAAACGGCGGGAGTACATCCACGCGCGCGCCAACCGGGCGGGCCGGATCCCGTCGCACGACGCCGTCCACCAGAAAAGAGCCAGCCTCGACGACGAGCTGCATCGCCTGGCCGTAGCGCTCCACCAGCACCGCTTTCAGATCACCCAGAGTTGCACCGGCTGGGAGGGAGAGTTCCTCCTCATCACACGCGGCAGCTTCCTCCGCCGCGGCGAAATAACGCACGGTCACGAGCACGTTCGGCGCGATCTGTTCCACCCCATTCTCAACCGCCAATGTAGGACATCTCTATTCTCTTCGCCCCGCCGGCCTTCTTCGTGTGCTTGGAACGGATCTCGGAATACCGATCGGTTCGGGCGCGCCAGATTCCGGCCATGACCTCCGCGAGCTCATCATCCGTCGACCCACCGCGGATCAAAGCGCGAAGGTCGTGCCCTGTGCTGGCGAACAGACAGGTGTACAGCTTGCCGTCGACGGAGATTCGGGCTCGGGAACATTCGCCGCAAAACGACTGGGTGACACTGGAGATCACGCCGATTTCCCCGCCACCGTCGCGGTAACGCCAGCGGCGAGAAGTTTCCCCGCGGTAGTTCGGTTCAACCTCCTCCAGGGGAAGCTCTGCGTTGATGCGCGCCACGACTTCCGCGGACGGAACAACCTCGGCCAGTTGCCAGCCGTTCGTCGTCCCCACATCCATGAATTCGATGAACCTCAGAACGAACGGGGTGTCTTTGAAATGGCGCGCCATCGCCACAATGTCCTGATCGTTCTGCCCGCGCTTCACCACCATGTTCACCTTGACCGGTCCGAGCCCCACCTCATGGGCAACCTCCAGACCGTGCAGTACCTTCTCCACGGGAAAACGGATGTCGTTCATCGCCTGGAACGTGGCATCGTCGAGGGAGTCGAGCGACACGGTCACCCGTTTCAGTCCAGCATCCTTCAATTCCCTGGCCAGGTGGGCGAGCGCCGAACCGTTCGTCGTCAACGCAATATCGAGCTCAGCCCCGGATGGCGTACGCAGCTCGCTCAGCATGGCGACGAGTTCTGGCAAACCCTTTCGCAAGAGTGGTTCGCCACCGGTGAGCCGGACTTTCTCCACACCGTGCTGCGCTGAAATGCGGGCGATCCGAGTGATCTCCTCGAAGCTCAACAGCTCCTCGCGAGGCAAAAACGCGTAGTCCCGACCGAAAATCTCTTTCGGCATGCAGTACACGCAACGGAAATTGCAGCGATCGGTGACCGAGAATCGGATGTCGTGCAGGGGTCTGCCCAAGGTGTCGACGAGCGGAGCAGTCTCGTCATCCGGCAGAACGTCCACATTATCGAGAGTAGCCCCCGCCGTTCGGCGAAGCGATACCCCGGGACCGTGATAACCCCTCAGGGCGCAGAACGAGTCTGCGCGGGTGGCGACCTGACCTAGGGCGCTCCTTCGTGGGCGAAGAACACGCCGATGGCCACACTGACGAGCAGCAGCACCACAAGACTCCGATAACCCCACAGCGCCCACCCGTGCCTGCCCGGCAGTCGCACACCCCAGACGAACAGGGCGAGCGCAACTACGAGTAGAACACTGCCAGCGTCAACGAGGAAGGGAAGGGCGAGGAGCGTACCGGCCAGAACGCCGGTGTTGCCGAGGTTGAACAGAACGAGTTCGCTCACGACGAGTGCCACAGAAGGCGCCGATTCGGCCAGGGCCAGTTGCCCGGCGCCGAGCGCCACCTGGGCGATACCAACCACGAGAACGAGGTACGCCACAAACCACGCTGAGTGGTAGCTCGCCCCTCGTGCGGTCGCGGCGGAGAACAGCCCGCCAGCGGTGATCGCCGCGACCCCCACAATCGTGAAGATTCGGGATGACGTGAATGATGTTGACTTGCGCTGCGTGACTGACTCGTTCACTGTGGAAATACCGCCCCTGGGTTCAGGATGTTGTTGGGGTCGAGCGCCGACTTGATGCGCTGGTTGAGGGCCATGGCATCGTCACCGAGATAGTTGGGCAACCAGTCTCGTTTTAGTCGACCAACCCCGTGTTCCCCGGTAATGGTGCCCCCCAGGGAGATTGCGAGAGCCATGATGTCGTCGAACGCCGCCGTCGCGCGCTCCCGCTGGCGTGGGTCACTCGGGTCGAAGGTGATGTGCGGGTGCGTATTTCCGTCCCCCGCGTGGGCGACGACCGAAATCATGATCTCGTTGGCACGCGCGATCTCCTGGATCCCCAGCATGAGGTCGACGAATCTGGACAGGGGGACCCCGACATCCTCCAGGAGGAACGCCCCTAACTTTTCGATGGCGGGGAAGACCATCCGGCGCGCTACCACAAACGCCGCCGCTTCTTCAGGGTCGTCCGTCGAGTACACCTCCGTGGCGTTATTGACGGTGCAAAACTCCTCGATTCGGGCGATCTCAGCACCCGCCGAATCTCCGGGTTCGTCCGACTGGATGATCAACATTGCCGCCGCTGTTCTGTCGAGCCCCATCTTCGTCAGATCCTCAACGGCATTGATGCAGATCGAATCCATGAACTCGAGCATGGACGGTCGCAGAACACTCGTGATGTCGATCACGGTCTGCGACGCGTCGGCAAGCGAGGGGAACGTGGCGACCAGAGTCGCTGCTGGCCGCTGGGAGGGAAGGAGTTTCAGGGTCGCCTCCGTGATGATCCCCAGCGTGCCCTCGCTGCCCACGAACAATTTGGTAAGGGACAGTCCGGCAACGTCCTTCAATCGCGGCCCGCCAAGTGTCACGGCGGAGCCATCCGCAAGCACAACCCTCATCCCCAGCACATAGTCGCTCGTCACTCCGTACTTCACGCAGCACAGCCCGCCAGCGTTTGTCGCGACGTTTCCACCAATCGAACTGATGTCAAAAGACGATGGGTCCGGTGGGTACCAGAGGCCATGCTCAGCCGCAGCCTTCTTTATGTCGGAGTTCAGCGCCCCAGCTTGTGCGTGCGCGGTTTTGGTCACCGGGTCGATGGAGATCGCACGCATGCGTTCCAGCGAAATGACCAGACAGCCGTCCACAGCCGAGGCCCCACCAGAAAGTCCGGACCCTTCGCCGCGGGGGACGATTGCCAGCCCGTGTTCAGCAGCAAACGCCACAGCACGCTGTACTTCTTCAGTGCTCTCCGGGCGGATCACCGCGAGCGGCGTCCCCGCGTTGTTGTCGAGCGCGCGATCCCAGCGGTAGCCGCTCATGCCGTCCGGGTCTGTGATGACCGATCCACTCGGAAGTGCCTCGATCAGCGGGGCAAGGTCTGGCATCGCGGGGGCATGGGGCATAGTTCCCATTCTGCCCCGTCCCGAAGGACCGGGCTGCGGTGGCGTTCTCCAGCGCGGTGGCGTTGAATAGAGTCATGGCCCACCGCCACACGACGGACTACCGAACACTCGCCTCGCTCAGCAGGATTAATCTGCTCCACGAGTTGCAGCAACACGGTTCCCAAACCATCACGCAACTCGCCGAAGCGACTGGGCTGCACCACAACACGGCTCGTGAACACCTGCACCGGCTCATTGACGCGGGCTTCGTTGACTCCGAACCGATTCCCAGTCTGGGTAAGGGTCGTCCTCAACTGCGCTACCGCGCGGCGCAAGGACCGGACAGCCCCGCAATGCGCGCTCGGCGCGAACTTTCAGAGCAGCGGACGGAATTGATGCACAAACTCCTTCCGGTCACCGATGTGTCGGCGATGAACACCACGATCATTCGTCAGCTCGACGCACTGGATGACCACATGGAGGAGTGCGGTTTCGACGCCGAGATTGATGCATCCCAGACCCGCATGGTCATGCACGACTGCCCATTCGGGGAACTTGCGAAGGAACATCCTCAGGTGTGCGAAGTGCATTTCGCCTTGATCAAAGAGACGTTGGCGTCTGACGACAGTCAAATCGAGGCGACCGAGCTTCATCCATTCTCGGGGCCGAACACCTGCACCGTTGAGCTCAACACCAGGGGCGAAGACTCGGTCAAATAGCTCGCATTCTCGCGGTTCGCCGTGATTATTCACGGTCACTAACTGTTGCCACCGCGCTCCGAGAGGTCAAGACTCTCCTCAAGGACGCAATCGCGACCGCGGGGCGTCCCCGAGCACGACAGGAGTCGCCGTGAGCGCTGGGAAAAACGTCGAGAAGGTCACTGCTGGAACAGATGGACTGCTGGCGGATACGCTGCTGAATCTCGGGCGGTTCCTGCAGCCAGGGAAGGTCTCCGAGGACCTGCGCAGTGTCTTCCTCAAGGGCGGCCGGGAGGCCGACTCGTTCTACCGGGATCGCTGGTCGCATGACAAAGAAGTGCGCTCCACTCACGGGGTGAACTGCACGGGCTCGTGTTCGTGGAAGGTGTATGTCAAAGACGGCATTATCACCTGGGAGACTCAGCAAACCGACTACCCGCTCGTCGGCCCAGACTCCCCCGAGTACGAACCCCGGGGATGCCCTCGCGGCGCGTCCTTCAGTTGGTACACCTACTCTCCGACTCGCGTGCGCTACCCGTATGTGCGCGGCGTCCTGCTCGAAGCGTTCAGGGCGGCAAAGGCCCGCACCGGCGACCCGGTGCTCGCGTGGGCCGAGGTGACGGAGAATCCGGAAACCGCTCGTGCCTACAAGCAGGCGAGGGGAAAGGGCGGTCTGGTTCGGGCTAGCTGGGACGAAGCATCCGAAATCGTTGCTGCAGCGCACGTGCACACGATCAAGAAATACGGGCCAGATCGCATCGCCGGTTTCTCCCCGATCCCGGCCATGTCGATCGTCTCGCACGGCGTTGGATCACGTTTCGTCACCATGCTGGGCGGAACCATGCTGTCGTTCTACGACTGGTATGCCGACCTCCCGGTCGCTTCACCTCAGGTATTTGGCGACCAGACGGATGTGCCAGAGTCCGCCGACTGGTGGAACTCGTCCTACTTGATGATGTGGGGCTCCAACGTACCCGTCACCCGCACCCCCGACGCGCACTTCATGGTGGAGGCACGATACCGCGGTCAGAAAGTCATCGTCGTTTCGCCCGACTACGCCGACAACACGAAGTTCGCCGACGAGTGGCTCGCGACCCACCCCGGTACGGATGGGGCGTTGGCGATCGCCATGGGCCACGTCATCCTGAAAGAGTTCCTGCTCGAGCGCAAGACGCCCATGTTTATCGACTACATGAAGAAGTACAGCGACTCGGCGTACCTCATCGAACTCGTGAAGCGCGGTGACGCGTGGGTTGCCGGCAAATTCCTCATGGCGGATGCCCTGCCCGGCGCCGACGGCAAACTTCCGAACGCGGCGCACAAGCCTGTTCTGCTGGACCAGAACGCGAAGCCCGTCGTGCCCAACGGGTCAATTGGCCACCGGTTCTCTGAAACCGAAGCCGGTATGTGGAACCTCGACCTCGGCGATGTCGACCCTCTGCTCTCCATCGCGGATGCGAAAGACTACGACCAGAAGTCCGTCGCCATCGACATGCCGCGCTTCGATCTTGAGCCGCAGCCAGGTCAGGAGCACGCCGGCGGCTCCGGCGTCATCCGTCGCGGCGTCCCCGTACGTCAGGTTGCCGGGCGCACGGTCACGACCGTGTTCGACCTGCTTCTCGCCCAGTACGGCGTCAGGCGCAACGGCCTCCCTGGTGTATGGCCGACCGGGTACGACGACGCATCCTCCCCCGGCACACCAGCGTGGCAGGAAGAAATCACCTCGGTGCCCGCCAGCGCTGCGGAGCGGATCGGCCGCGAGTTCGCGCAGAACGCTGAAGATTCTGGCGGACGTTCCATGATCCTCATGGGCGCAGGAACGAACCACTGGTTCCACTCCGACCTCATCTACCGCGCGTTCCTTGCCCTGACCACGATGACCGGATGCCAGGGAAAGAACGGCGGAGGGTGGGCGCACTACGTCGGCCAGGAAAAGGTTCGCCCGCTCACTGGCTGGGCACAGTACGCGTTCGGACTGGACTGGGTTCGCCCGCCGCGCCAGATGATCAGCACCGCGTACTGGTATCTCGCAACCGACCAGTGGCGTTACGACGGTTTGCCGGCGGACAGCCTCTCCACGGAGCTGGGAACCGGCTTGTTCGCCGGTCGCACCACAGCGGACACCCTCGTGGAGTCGGCCAAGCGCGGCTGGATGCCCAGCTTCCCCACGTTCAACCGCAACTCGCTCGACATCCCGGATCAGGCCGAGAAGGCGGGGGTGGAGCCCGCGCAATATGTCGTCGACCAGCTCACGAGCGGTGAGATGCGGTACGCATGCGAGGACCCGGACTCCCCGGAGAACTTCCCTCGCGTGCTCAACGTGTGGCGCGCGAACATCATCGGCTCCTCCGGAAAGGGCAACGAGTATTTTCTGAAGCACCTGCTGGGAACCGATGCCGCCATCCGCGGCGAGGAGTCCCCGCCCGAGCGTCGGCCCACAACGATCGACTGGCACGAGGATGCGCCGATCGGCAAGCTCGACCTGATGGTCACGAGCGACTTCCGCAACACCTCGACCACAACCTTCAGCGACGTCTTGCTTCCGCCGGCGACCTGGTACGAAAAGAACGACCTATCGACGACGGATATGCATCCGTTCATCCACACCTTCAACCCGGCGATCACACCACCGTGGGAGGCGAAAACCGACTTCGATATCTTCCACCTGCTCGCGAAGAAGATCTCCGAGTATTCGGTCGAGCACCTGGGCGTACGCAAGGATCTCGTGGCCTCGCCGCTTCTGCACGACACCCCGGACGCGTTGTCGACACCGCACGGCGTCGTGGTGGACAACCCGAAGCTGATCCCCGGCGTGACGATGCCCAAGCTCACCGTCATTGAACGCGACTACCCGGCGTTTGCCGACCGGATGGCGGCGCTTGGTCCGCTCTCGGAAAAGCTTGGCCTCGTCACGAAGGGCGTGAAGTTCAACCCGGATGTGGAGGTTGCCGACCTCGGTCGCCGAAACGGACTCGTGGAGAGCGGCCCGACGAAGGGCCGTCCGAAACTGGATACGGATAAGAAGGCGGCCGAAATGGTGCTCGCGTTCTCCGGAACCACGAACGGTCGGCTCGGCACCCAGGGTTTCCGGGTGCTGGAGAAGCAGACCGGGCAGAAGCTCGCGCAGCTGGCGAGCGACAACGAGGGCAGAAGGTTCACCCTCAAAGATGTGTCCGACGCACCGGTACCCGTGCTCACGTCGCCGGAGTGGTCGGGCAGCGAGCACGGTGGCCGTCGCTACACGGCATTTGTCATCAACGTCGAGCACCTCAAGCCGTGGCATACGCTCACCGGCCGACAACACTTCTACCTCGACCATGACTGGATGGCGGAACTCGGCGAACAGCTGCCGGTGTATCGACCACCGCTCGACATGCATCGACTGTTTGACGGATACCAACCCGTCGGCTCGATGGAAGCCACGGGTGCGCCGGGCTCGAAGGGTAAGGCCGAGGTCACCGTGCGCTACCTCACACCACACTCGAAGTGGTCCATCCACTCCGAGTACCAGGACAACCTCATGATGCTCACGCTTTCGCGAGGAGGCCCCACGATCTGGATGTCGCCGAAGGACGCCGACAAGATCGGGGTGCGCGACAACGAGTGGATCGAGTCCTATAACCGCAACGGTGTTGTGGTGGCTCGCGCGATCGTGTCCCACAGGATGCCGGAGGGCACCGTGTACATGTACCACGCGAAGGATCGCACGATCAACGTGCCGATAGCCGAAACCTCAAATATGCGCGGAGGGACGAACAACTCGCTCACGCGAATCCTGCTGAAGCCCAGTCACCTCATCGGTGGTTACGCCCAGCTGTCGTTTGCTTTCAACTATCTCGGACCGACCGGGAACCAGCGCGATGAGATCACCGTGATTCGTCGCCGCAGCCAGGAGGTGGAGTACTGATGCGCGTTATGGCTCAGATGTCGATGGTGATGAACCTCGACAAGTGCATTGGATGTCACACCTGCTCCGTCACCTGCAAACAGGTGTGGACGAACCGCGACGGTATGGAATACGTCTGGTTCAACAACGTGGAGACGCGGCCGGGGCTTGGCTACCCGCGCACCTATGAAGACCAGGAGAGGTGGAACGGCGGCTGGGTTCGCAACAAGCGCGGGCGCCTGAAGCTGAAGTCCGGCGGACGATTGAAGAAGCTCGCGAACATCTTCTCCAACAACGACCTGCCGACGATCGACGACTACTACGAGCCATGGACGTACGACTACGACATGCTCACGAGCGCGCCTCAGACGAAGAACGGTCCCGTGGCCCGCCCGAAGTCGCTGCTCACCGGCAAGGACATGAACATCAAGTGGTCTGGGAACTGGGACGATGACCTCGGCGGCTCGCAGGAGACCGCCCACCAGGACCCCATTCTCGCCCACATGAGCGAGCACGTGAAGATGGAGTTCGAGAACACGTTCATGTTCTACCTGCCGCGCATTTGCGAGCACTGCCTGAACCCCTCCTGCGTCTCCGCCTGCCCCTCCGGCGCGATGTACAAGCGCGAGGAAGACGGCATCGTTCTGGTCGACCAGGATGACTGCCGTGGCTGGCGGATGTGCGTCTCGGCGTGCCCGTACAAGAAGGTTTACTTCAACCACAAGACGAACAAGGCGGAGAAGTGCACGCTGTGCTACCCGCTCATCGAGCAGGGCAAGCCCACGATTTGCTCGGAGACGTGCGTTGGTCGACTGCGTTACCTCGGCCTCATGCTGTACGACGCCGACCGCGTTCTTGAGGCTGCTGCCATCGAGAACGAGCACGAGCTGCTCGACGCCCAACGCTCCGTGTTCCTCGACCCGTTCGACCCGGCGATCATCGCTCAGGCGAAGAAGGACGGCATTGCCGACGACTGGATCGAAGCAGCCCAGAACAGCCCCATCTACGCACTCATCAGTGAGTACAAAGTTGCGCTGCCGCTCCACCCCGAGTACCGCACGATGCCCATGGTCTGGTACATCCCGCCGCTGTCGCCTGTGGTCGATGTCGTCGCCAACAGCGGCAACGATGGCGAGGATGTGCGCAACCTGTTCGCCGCGATCGACAAGCTGCGCATCCCCGTCGAGTACCTCGCGGGCCTGTTCACCGCCGGGGACACAGTGCCGATCGAGCACTCGCTCAAAAAGCTCGCCGCGATGCGCTCGTACATGCGCGACATCAACCTTGGAAACGATGCGAACGAGAACATCGCGCACGCCGTAGGCATGACCGGCGAGGAGATGGAGGCAATGTACCGCCTGCTCGCCATCGCGAAGTATGAAGACCGCTACGTGATCCCGAAGGCGCACGTCGAGTCGGCGCGCGACCTGGACGACTTCGCGTGCTCTCTCGACACGGACGGTGGACCGGGCATGGGCGGACCGAGTTCAACGGCGGATCTCTCAACAACAAAACGCATCCCCGGCACGCCGATCGATGCCACTGTTCAGAGCTTTGACGCGCTCAGGAACACCACGGACCCGAGCGAACCCTCAACTCCCGGCCGTATGAATCTCCTCAACTGGAACGGCAAGGGCATTTCCAATGGGATGTTCCCGCCAACCGAATCCGGGAGTCCGGCATGACCACCGTGACCGAGCGAAGAACCGTTCCTGGCGGGCGACAAAAGACGCCGCCGAAGAAACTCAATTCCTCCACGCTCACGGAGGCGCAGCGCAGGACAGTCCACATGGCGGCCTCCATCCTTCTCGATTATCCGAAGCCGGATCGGCGCGTGCACTTCGACCGTGTTGCCGAGGCGGTCAAGGATCTGCCACCGGAGATCGCGGGAGAATTCGAGGCGTTCCTGTCGGCGGCATCCGAGATGAGTCAAGGGCAACTCGAAGCGCATTTCACCGAAATCTTTGACCAGAAACGCAAGTGTTGCCCCTACCTCACGTACTATTCGACCGGCGATACCCGTCGGCGCGGAATGGCGCTTGTCGGTTTCATCGAGGCGTACCGTGCGGCCGGTTGGGTGGCCGTGGAGGGCGAACTCCCCGACTATCTGCCCATGGTGCTGGAGTTCTCTGCGCGAAGCGACTCCCCCATTGCCGGTCAGCTTCTGTCGTCGTATCGTGACGGCATAGAGGTGCTGCGCACGGCACTGGAGACGTTCAACAGCCCCTACGCCCACGTCGTGTCTGCCGTGTGCCGTTCGTTCGGCGACATCGACGACGAGACGCGTGAACGTTACCTGCGACTCGTCGATGAAGGTCCCCCCACGGAGATGGTGGGGGTCACGACGTTCCTCGGCGCGCTCGCGCCGTTCGCCCCTGCTGGTGCCTCAAGTGAAGGAGTGCGGGTATGACTGAAGCGAACTACGTGGATGTGCTGCTCTGGGTTGCGTTCCCCTATGTGGCGGCGGTGAGCTTCATTGTCGGACCCATCCTGCGTTTCCGCTACGACAAGTTTGGTTGGACGTCGAGATCCAGCCAAACCTACGAGTCGAAACTGCTCAAGTGGGGCTCACCGATGTTCCACTACGGCATCCTCGGCGTGTTCGCGGGGCATGTTGTTGGTCTGCTCATCCCCCGAGAGTGGTTGGAGTTCTTCGGAATCACCGAACACTGGTACCACCTTGGCGCGACCTGGATTGGCACGATCGTCGCGTTGATCACGATCGCCGGCATGGTGATCCTGTTGTCGCGGCGTGGCGCTATCCGCCGCGTCCTGCGGGTGACCACCGTGATGGATGTCGTCATGTATTTGTTTCTGGCCAGCACGATCGTGTTCGGAACGATCGCGGTGATCCAATTTCAGGTGCTGGGCGCCGGCTACGACTATCGCGGAACGATATCCCCGTGGAGCCGCAGCCTCATCCTGTTCCGGCCAGATGCCAGCCTCATGGTCGGCGTGCCATTCATGTTCCAGCTGCATGCCCTCACGGCCACCGGGTTGTTCCTGATCTGGCCGTATACACGACTGGTGCACGTGATGTCGGTGCCGTTCATGTACCTGTTCCGCCCTTATGTCGTGTATCGCTCGCGGGATGCCCACCGCGGTGCTCGGGCTGTGCGGCGCGGCTGGGAGCCGAGCGTTCGTCCAGAATCCAGGAGTTCCAAGCAAAAACCGGTTCGCCGGGTCCACTAGTTCCCCTCCGAGAAACAGGAAAGACCCACCATGACCTCAGCAGCAGGATCCGCCCTGAAACCAGACCTTTCGAACTGGAACCCCGAAGACGACACCACGTGGGACAAAAAGCTCGCGTGGCGCACGCTCTGGGTGACGACGTACACCATGGTGCTCGCGTTCGCCACGTGGTATTTGGTGAGCGCGATCGCGCCTCGGCTCAACGACATCGGCTACTCACTGACGAAGGAACAGCTCTACTGGCTGGTCGCGGTGCCCGGGCTCGCCGGAGGCTCACTGCGGCTGGTGTTCATGTTCCTGCCTCCGATCATGGGTACCCGAACTCTCGTGGCATTCAGCGGAGCGCTTCTGGTGCTTCCCCTCTTCGGCTGGGCGCTGGCAGTCCGGGACGTGACCACCCCATACTGGGTGTTAATCTCGCTGTCGCTGGCCGCCGGGGTTGGGGGTGGAAGCTTCTCGGGCCTCATGGCCTCCACCAGTTATTTCTTTCCCAAGCGTCTCGCGGGGACGGCCCTGGGCATCCAGGCTGGTGTCGGCAATATGGGCATTGGCGCGATGCAGTTGCTGCTGCCGTGGGTTGTCGGGTTCGGTCTGTTCGGCACAGTGGCGCTCACCCCGCAAAGCGACGCCAAAGGCGAATTGGTGTGGTTGCACAACGGCGGCCTCGTGCTCATTCCGTGGGTGTTCCTGGCCGTCGCGCTGGCGGTTCTCATTCTGCGGAGGGTTCCGGTCAAAGCCAACTTCCGGCAGCAGTTGGACATCTTCGGCCTCAAGCACACCTGGATCATGACCGCGATCTACCTCATGTCGTTCGGTGCCTTTAGCGGACTTGCCGCCCAAACCGGCCTCATCATCCTCAACGTGTACGGCGAGTTCCCGGATGCTCCAAACCCGCTGACCTGGGCCTGGATCGGCCCGATGCTTGGCGCCATGGTGCGTGCAGCTGCCGGCCCCCTGTGCGATCGATGGGGCGGCGCGAAATTCACCTTCGTGGGCGGCCTGGGGATGACGCTCGGTACGGTGATCACGCTGTTCTACCTCAACCCGACATCGGCAAGCGAGTTCAGCGGCTTCTTCACCGGTATGACCATTATTTTCTTCTTCTCCGGGTTTGCCAACGCGGGGACGTTCAAACAGATGCCGATGATCTTCCCGCCCCGTCAGGCGGGCGGTGCGATCGGCTGGACCGCCGCAATCGGAGCGTTCGGGCCGTTCCTGGTCGGGATGTCCCTGTCCGTGATGTCGCCGTCCGCGTTCTTCATCATCTGCGCGGCGTGGTGTGCATTCTGCACGGGCCTCGCGTGGTGGTACTACGCTCGGCCCAACGCGCCTATGCCCAGCTGACTCCAACGAGAAAAAGGCCGTTGGAGTCATTGTGGGGCGAGTATGGTGAGGGCATGAGCAAGGTGTACAGAGTGGGCGCCGGGGCGCGGGCGATCAATGCTGTCTTCAGACGCTTGGCGGCCCGGGGTCGAGGCGCGCCATACCTGCACGTCTTGACTGTGACCGGCAGGACGTCCGGCCAAGAACGGTCGGTACCCGTTGACGTGATGACGGTGGACGGGGTCAAATACCTGGTCGCTCCGTACGGTGAGGTCAATTGGGTGCGCAACCTCCGGGCGGCGAGGAAGGCGACCCTCCAGCGTGGCTCGCACGTGCAGAGTTACGACGCAGCGGAGGTGTCTCCCACAGACGCGATCCTCGTCATCCGGGAATACATCCGTTCGGTGCCAGTCACCAAGGACTACTGGAATGCCAGTGCAGACTCCACCGATGATGAAGTACTGGAGGACGCGCGGACACACCCCGTTTTCCAGTTGAGAGTTTCCGAGACGGCGCGCGACACATAGCCCCTCGATGCAAGTGACTCAGCTTGAGAGGGCATGATCCCACTGTCTTGGGGACGGACAGATCGTCAGTCGCGAGCAGCCGGGATCGTCTTGCGCATCACGGTCTTGCTCTTGCCGATGTGGCGTTCAAACGTGAATCCCGCCTTCTCGAACATGGCCCGAGTGCCGTTGTGGAGGAACGAGGACGACGTTCGCTTGTCGGGCGCGAGTTCGTTCGGGAAGGAGACCACCTCGCCGCCGCCGGCCTGCGCGATGAGTTCGAGCGCGCCATCCAGCGCCTCCCGAGCCACTCCGGAGCGTCGGTGGTCGCGGTCGACGAAGAAACACGTGATGCGCCAGGGCGCTGGCTTCGTCTCGCCCGCGTCGTACTGTTTGCGGTGGTAAATGTTCGGCAGCTCTGCCGGACTGCCGTACTCGCACCACGCGATCGCGTCGTCGCCGTCGAACACGAGCGCCGCATGCGCGACACCCTCCTCCACAAGCCGCTGTTTGAACGTTGGCCTGTCGAATTCGCTCTTGACGGTGTTCTCCGTGTCGTTGTGGAAATACGAGCAGTAGCACCCACCCCAGACCCCGTTGTGCTTCTGCGCGAGCGCTAGCCACGCCGGGTAGGTCTCGGAGGTGAGTGGCTTTATGACGTGCGAACGATCACCGTCAGACATTGCAGATGAGCTAGCCGAAGAGGGCATTGATGACATCCAATTGCCACTGCGCGAGCACGGCAATGATGAGGTAACTCACGAGCGTGATGAGGGGTATCCATCCGAAAGCGGTACCCGCGAATCGGCTGACCGCGCTCGGCACCGGTATCGCCTTCGAACGCGCCGCATGCAACACGACAATCCAGAAAAGCGGGATGGTCACAGCCCACGTGACCATGCACCACGGGCAGAGCACGTGGAGCACGAACAGGCTTTGGCTGATGAACCAGATCACGAGGGCGAGCGAGCCGGTCGCGCCGATGGCGTAGAGAGCCCAAAACCAACGGGCAAAGGTGGCGCCCGCCAAGAGCGCAACTCCGACGGTGATAGTCACGCTCCAGAACACGAGGCCCAGAAGCGAATTCGGGAACCCAAACACTTCGCCCTGTGCGGAGTTTAGGTTCGTGCTGCATCCGATGAGGAGGCTGAAATTGCAGCCGAGTTGCGCATCCGGATTCTCGAGAAGCGCGAACTTGTCGAGCGTGAGTTGAAACGCGGCAACAAACCCGATCGCCCCAAGGACGAGAAGGGAAATGGGTAACGCCAGCGCTCGTTGAGTTTTCGACACCGTTCTATTCTCCCAGTACGCCGACGACCGCGGTGGTCGGATACACGGTGACAAATTGGGGGTCCACTGTGACGACGACGGCATCCCCCTCGCGAATGCCGCTGGACATAAGTTCTGCCGCCGTCACCTCGGCAACGACGGTGTCGCGAAGGAATGGCACTCGGATGCCGCGGACGGCGTGCTCGAATGACCCGACCACCGCTCGCCACGACGTGTCTCCCGTTCCCGCAGCGACAGAGGCATCAACTCCACCGGCCGCCGACATACGAACGGCCGTGGGCGGGAACGCCGCAGAGACGCGATCACCCTCCCTGAGCCCGTCCACGTCGATGGTGCCCCCTCGCACACGTCGGCCATCACTGCACAGCACGCTGCCATCCGCGCTGAGGGTCCCCTCCAGAAGATTCACTCCGACAAGCGAGGCCGCAAATCGGCTTCGAGGCATGTTGAGGACCGTCGCCGCCTGCCCACTGTCGACGATGCGCCCGCCGTCGAGGATTGCGACGCGATCCGCGAGCACCAGAGCGTCAACGACATCATGCGTGACCACGACGGTTGCCATCGCCGTGGCGCCTAGCCGTTCACGAAGCAGTGTTCGCACCGCGGCCGCGTTGTGAACATCCAGCGCCGCCATCGGTTCGTCCAGCAGAAGAACGTCGGGTTCCACGGCGAGCGCCCGAGCAATTGCGACGCGCTGCTGCTGGCCCCCAGAAAGCTGGGTGGGTCTGCGGGACGACAGCTCACCAACACCGACCGCCTCCAGCCACTGCGCGGCCTTCGTGCGCGCGCGGGCGGCGGTGTCCCCCTGGGAACGGGGACCGAAAGCCACATTGTCGAGGGCGCTGAGGTGGGGGAACAGCAGCGGGTCCTGACCAAGCAGGCCGATTTTCCGCTCGTGAGGGGCAACGGCGACTCTGGGCCCCCGGCCACCCGTCGCCGACAGCGTGCGCTCCCGCACCGTGACGAACCCGCGATGCAGGGGGAGAATTCCGGCAATCGCCTGCAGCAGCGTCGACTTGCCTGAGCCATTCGGTCCAAGCAACGCGAGGGTCTCGCCGGCCCCGACTTCGAGCGTCACGTCCAAGGTGAAGTCACCGCGACTCACCAGCACTTCTGCGCGCAGCCCGGTTCTCTGCCCCGTTCTCAGCTCTGTGCTCGGCCCCATGGTCAACGCTCCGGCTCGCTACGCCAGCTGCGCAACAACAGCAGAATTCCAATCGCCACCACAATCAGCAACAGCGACAGCGCGACCGCCGAATCCTGACTCACCCCTGCGCCGTTGAACGCCGTATAGATGGCGAGCGGCATCGTTCTCGTGACGCCAGCGGCGTTCCCCGCGAAGAGCGCTGTGGCCCCGAACTCTCCGAGCGCCCGCGCAAAACACAACACCGTGCCGGAGACCAGCCCTGGCAGGATAAGCGGAACGGTTATTCGACGGAATACCGTCCACCTGCTCGCCCCCAACGTCGCCGCCACCGTCTCGAAGCGGGTGCCAGCTGTGCGCAGCGCACCCTCGACCGCGATCACCAGAAACGGTAACGCAACAAAGGACTGCGCGATCACCACGGCAGCGGTGGTGAAGGGCACCCGGATGCCGAACGCAAGGTCAAGAACTCCGCCAACGAGTCCAGTGCGCCCCAGGAGATAGAGCAGCGCGATTCCTCCGACGAGGGGCGGCATGACGAGGGGAAGCGTGGTGAGCGCACGCAACAACCCGGCCAGGCGCTGGCTCGATCTGGCGATCACGAGCGCGAGCGGAACACCGACGAGAATGCACAGCACCGTGGCAGATACCGAGGTCTGGAGGGAAAGCAGAAGTGCCGAGGTCGCTTCGGGGGAGACGATGGCCGCGGGCACGCGAGGCCAGTCCGCGCGGAGGATGAGCGCCAGAAGCGGCAGAATCAGAAGCGCGAACCCGAGCGCTGCCGGCACATACAAGAGTCGAGGTATCCGGCCCGCTACCGGTGTTCTGATGCTCATGGTGCACCAAAGCCGTACTGTGCCAGGACAGCCTGACCTCGCGCGGAGAGCACGAACTCCACGAACGCCTCTGCGGCTCGTGGGTTGGCCCCGGTCGTCATGGTCGCAATCGGGTAGCGATTGGTCGCGCTCGAGGCATCCGCGATGGTCACGCCCGTGACGCTGCCAGCCGAGGCCTGCACATCCGTCGCGTAGACGAGTCCGGCATCCGCTTCTCCCAACGCCACCTTGGTGAGCACGGCCGTCACGTTCTGTTCCTCGCTGACCGGTGCCACAGTGACGTTGTGGAGATTCAGGAGCTTGTGCGCCGCAGCGCCACACGGCACTTTCGGAGCGCACAGGACCACCTGAAGTGCAGGGTCGGCGAGATCTTTGAGGTTGGAAATGTGCCGGGGGTTGCCCGGCCGCACCGCGATTTCGAGAGTGTTGGTGGCGAATACGCTGGGCGCTCCGACCTGAAAGTCAGACAGCGACGCCATGGTTGCCTCATCCGCGGAGGCAAACACATCGGCGGGAGCGCCCTGGGAGATCTGGGTGGCGAGCGTGGGCGATCCGTCGGAGACCAGAGAGTGAACGGTCAGGCCGTCGTGATCGCTCGCGAACTCCCCCATGAGTTCTTCGAACGGTGCGGTGAGGGAGGCCGCGGCATAGACGGTGAGAGTGCCGGTGAGCCGAGCCGAGGAGGGGTCTGGCGTTGACTGCATGAGCGGGTATGGCACGCAGCCGGAAAGCGCGAGGAGTCCGCCAGAGACAAGAACGGCAGCCGCAAGGGCGCGCGCGCTGGAGTGTGAGGTGCGGAGCATGGGAACCGTTGCTACTTTGGCGTTTCCACCATGACCATGGTCGCCTTCACCACGGCGACAGCAAGCGACCCCACCTCAAGGCCAAGCTCGCGAACGGCCTCCGTGGACATGAGGGAGACCATCCGATGCGGTCCGCACTGCAACTCCACCTGCGACATCACGGTGTCGCTCAGGATTCCGGTGACGAGCCCAACGAGGCGGTTACGAGCGCTGCTGCCGCGCTCCGCAGAATCCTGGGGCTGGGCCGCATCCGCCGCGCGCGACTGGGCCAGGCCAGCCAGCTCAGCGCCGTCGACAACCTGGCGCCCTGCGTCATCCTGAGAAACCGCGAGCTCGTCCGCCGCAATCCAGCGGCGCAGGGTGTCGTCGCTCACGCCCAGCAGTCCAGCAGCCTCGCTAATCCGATAATGCGCCATGACTGGCAGAGTATCACCGCAATTGCGGAGAAAACAGCCCCGTTTATCCGCATTCGACCAGCTCTGCGTCCAAGCCGAGTGGTTAGAGTTGTTTTATGACCGAACCCTCGCCCACGCTCCTCAGTGTCGAGGAGCACCGGGACCGCATCCTGTCTGAGGTGTCGCCGCTGTCACCGGTGATCCTCCCGATCGCTCAGGCCCTCGGGCGTACCCTCGCCGATGACGTTCTCGCCCTGGTCGATGTCCCTGGGTTCGATAACTCCGCCATGGACGGATACGCGGTGCGTTTCGAGGATGTTCGCGACGCCACGGAGGCCGCCCCGGTCACCCTCCGCGTCGTCGCCGACCTTCCCGCCGGATCGCCGGACAATCCGCGCATCAGTGCCGGCGAGACTGCCCGCATCATGACGGGCGCTCCGGTGCCGGACGATGCGGACTGCATCGTGCCGATTGAAGACACTGACCAGGACACCGAGGTTGTCACGATTGTCCGCGCTCCGGTGGCGGCAGCCCACGTTCGCAGGCAAGGCGCCGATGTGCACGCCGGCGACCCGGTGCTTCCGGCCGGTCGCAGGCTCGGGCCACGCGATCTCGCGGCCGCTGCGGCGACCGGTGTCCGTGAACTGCTTGTGCACCCTGCCCCGCGCGTCGGCGTGCTCTCCACCGGAAGCGAACTTCGGTCGGCGGGCGACCCGCTCGAGCGAGGCCAACTCCACGACTCAAACTCTTTGTTGCTTGCTGCTCTGGTTGAGCAGTGCGGCGGCACCGCTGTGCAACTCGGCTCCGTGCCGGACGACAATGACGCGTTGCGCGCACTGCTTGAACAGCACGCGCCTGGGCTCGACGCCTTCGTCACGTCTGGCGGCGTGAGTGTTGGGGCCTACGACGTTGTGAAAGCGGTGCTTGCCCCACTCGGGATTTGGTTCGGACCGGTGCGGATGCAGCCGGGCAAACCTCAGGGGTTCGGTCGGTGGCCGGCCAGCAACACCCTCCTCTTTGCGTTGCCGGGCAATCCGGTCAGCGTGTTCGTCTCCTTTGAGGCGTTCGTCCGACCGGCGTTGCTGCGGATGCAGGGGCAAACGGCGGTGCTGAGGGAGCGCATTCGGGCGACGGTCGTTGACGGGTGGCGAAGCCCGGCAGAGCGCGAACAGTTCATGCCTTCGATCGTGGAGCGGCATCCGGATGGCACGGTTACGGTGCGGCCGGCCAGCGAACGCGGGTCCGGCTCCTACCTCGTTGCGAGCCTCGCCGGAGCAAACGCGCTGGCGATCGTGCCCGCGGAGGTGACGGACGTGCGCGAAGGCGACCTCGTCGATGTCACACTGGTGGAATGAGCGATCAGCCTTTCACCCACCTCGACTCTGCCGGTCAGGCCCACATGGTGGATGTCACCCAGAAAACCCCGACCGTCCGGGAGGCCACGGCTGCCGGCTTCGTGCGGTGCTCGTCCACAGTGATCGACGCACTGCGCTCCGGCTCTGCCCCCAAGGGCGACGTGCTCGCGGTGGCGCGGATCGCCGGTATTCAGGCGGCCAAGCGCACTGCTGAGTTGTTGCCCCTCGCCCACATCATTGGGGTGCACGGCGCGAGCGTCGAGCTTGAGATCGCCGACGACGGCGTGCGGATTGAGGCGACGGTGCGCACGGCTGACCGCACCGGCGTGGAGATGGAGGCGATGACCGCCGTGTCGGTTGCCGCCCTCGCGATCGTCGACATGGTCAAGGGCATGGACAAGTCGGTCGAGATTGTGACTGTGCGTCTGCTCGCGAAGTCGGGCGGTCGCTCCGGCGACTGGCGCAGGCCGGAGTAGTTCGGCGCGGAACTTGCACGGCTAGGCGGACCACAAACTAGTGGTCGCCGCCTCGAACCTGATCCAGGATGTGCGGGACGAGCGGGAGGACCACTCGGAGTCCATCTTCGACCGCCGATAGTGACCCGGGCAGATTCACAACGAGGGACGTACCCACGATCCCCGCGACCCCGCGGCTCAGGAGCGCCATCGGGGTCTTGCTGGCTCCGTCCCTGCGGAACTCTTCCGCGATACCCGGAAGTTCGCGCTCCAGGAGCGGTCGCGTCCCCTCCGGAGTGAGGTCACGGGGGCCGACCCCCGTACCGCCGCTCGTGATCACCAGCTTCGCGCCAGACGAGACGGCGAAGCGGATGGCGGCGCTGACACTCTCCGCGCCATCCGGAATCACGACCAGTTCGGTGTCAAAGCCCTCGGCCTGCAGAATTTCGACGGCGCGCGGCCCCGTCGTGTCCGGTCGTTCGCCCCGCGCGCTTCGGTCGGAGACGGTGATAATGACGGCCCGGTGTGAGTCCGGGGATTTGTCACGCTGTTCGGCCATGGCTCCCAGAGTACGACAGGTCTATGGTGGAATCATGGCTGCTGAACCGATAAAAATTCACACTTCCGCCCCCGTGGCCACGTCAAGCACTGGTTGCGCGTGTGGTCACGAAAACGAGACTGAGATCGTCCTGGATGTGCGTCAGATTCCGCACGCCATCCGCCATGCGACGATCTTCGGCGCGATCGGCGCTATTGCCCCCGGGTTCAGTCTTGATCTCGTCGCCGACCACAATCCGCTGCCGCTGCTCGCTCAGCTCGACGAGCGCAACCCCGGCGAGTTTGGCGTCAGCTACCTTGACGAAGGCCCCGAGGTCTGGAAGCTGCGCCTCACGCGCCAGTAAGGTCACGACGTCGCCGGTGACCCAGCAGGCTAGGGCAGCCGGCTCCAATCGGTGGGAATCTTCGCGTGACCGTCTTTCACAACAGCGAAGACTGTCGCGCTCATGGCGAGGAGAGAGAGGACTACTACACTGATTGCAATGAACATGGCAGAAAGACTATGATCGGTGTGAATCCGCCACCAGTGGCAGGACTGTCATACATCGATTAAATACTGCCAATGCACATTTCCGTGCACCTGGGGTGGAAGGGTCATCGTTTTCCCATGCTCAGCGTTGCCGTCATTGTGCAGGATGGATTCGAGCCATTTGAGTTCGGTCTGGCCTGCGAGGTGTTTGGTCGCGATCGCTCCGATCAGGGCATCCCCGTGTTTGATTTCCGAGTGGTTGCTGCCGAGCCAGGCACGATCCACAGCGGTCTGGGGTTTTCGATCGTGATCGAGGAGGATTTGACGTTCGCGAACGAAGCGGATGTCGTGGTCGTCCTGCCTACGCCCCGCACGTCCTGGGGCAGCATCGACCCTCGGACGGCGACCACAATTCGGCGCGCGGTCGACCGCGAGGCGTGGGTCCTCAGCATCTGCAGCGGGGCATTCACCCTTGCCGAGGCTGGCGTGCTCGACGGACGCCGGGCCACAACGCACTGGATGTACACCGATACCTTGACCGGGATGTATCCCAACATCGACGTCGATCCGGATGTGCTCTACGTGCAGGATGGACGCGTCATCACGAGCGCGGGTACGGCCGCAGGCATTGATGCCTGCCTGCACTTGCTGCGACAGGTGCTTGGCGCGGAAATCACCACGCGCATCGCCAGACGCATGGTCGTTGCTCCGCATCGAGACGGCGGGCAGGCGCAGTTCGTTGAGAAACCGATCGCCGCGACTCCGTCGCACTCCTTTTCCGCCGTGATGGACTGGATGGCGCAAAACCTCCGCGAGGACCTCACCGTCGATCAGCTGGCCAGCAAAGCCCACATGTCTCCGCGTACCTTCGCACGGCGCTTCAAAGAAGACCTGGGGACGACCCCGGCGCTGTGGCTCGCCAAGCAGCGACTCCTGCACGCGCAGCGACTCCTTGAACAAACCAACTTCGGCCTTGAGCAAATTGCCGCAGAAAGTGGCTTTGGTTCTGCCGCAGTGTTGAGACAAAACTTTGCGCGCAGGCTAGGTACCACACCCACCGCCTACCGTGGGCGGTTCAGTTGCGCTGTGGATTTCAACGTTCCGGCGTAGTGCACGGCGCGGTCGAGTACCGTGGCGAGGTGACTGACTTCTCCCTTGACGCGCTGCGCCGCTGGCCAGACGTCCAGGCCAGCAACCTTTTTGCCGCGGATGCTGCGGATCGGCTGATGCTCGACGAGGCCGCCGAGTCGATCGCGGCCGCCCGCCCAGGCGAGGTCGTCGTGGTCGGCGACAACTACGGAGCGCTGAGCCTCGGTGCGGCCGCGCTGCACGGCGTGACCGGCATCCGGGTACATCAGGACGACCTCGTGGGCGAGACGGCTCTCGCCAACAATGCGGTTCATTTTGGGTTGACCGACTCGGTGCGCTCGATGCCACTCGAGCCAGCACTGTTTACCGGCGCAAAGGTGGTGTTGCTGCGTCTGCCGCGCAGCCTGGACGCGCTAGACCAGATCGCGGCCATGATTGCGGCACACGCTGATCCGCAGGTCGTCATGTACGCGGGTGGGATGATCAAGCACCTTGCCCTCAGCATGAACGAGGTGCTCGGGCGTTGCTTCTCGTCCGTGCAGCCTGGGCTCGCCCGGCAGAAGGCCCGCGTGCTGACGGTGACCGGGGCACTGCCCGATGCCGTCGGCACCGAGTGGCCTCAGCGGCAGTTTCATGACGACCTTGGTCTGTGGGTCTGCGCGTTCCCCGGCGCGTTTGCCGGAACTCGAGTGGACATCGGAACCCGCTTTCTGCTCGGCCTGCTGGGCGAGGCGAACCCGAATGCGGCTTCCGCGATCGATCTCGGCTGCGGGACGGGCGTGGTCGCCGCCGCGCTTGCGCTGGCTCGCCCTGCCATCGCCGTGCTGGCGACGGATCAGTCGGCGGCGGCGGTGGCCTCCACCCTCGCGACGGCCGAGGCGAACGGCGTCGCGGATCGGATGACCGTGCTGCGGGACAACGGTTTGGCCAGTCAACCGGACGCGTCTGCCGAACTGATCCTGCTGAACCCGCCATTCCATGTTGGGTCAACGGTGCACACGGGGCTCGCGACGCGACTGTTCGAGGATGCCGCCCGCGTGCTCACACCAGGCGGCGAACTCTGGACCGTCTTCAACTCGCACCTCAACTACCGGCCGACGTTGGCCAAGGTGGTCGGCTCAACAAGGCAGGTGGCCCGCAACGCGAAATTCACTGTCACGGTGTCAGTCCGCCGCTAAGAGTCGAGCGAGGTGGTGTCAGACGCTCCCGAGCGGCGCCAACGATGCATTGACTGCGGCTTCGACATGGAGGCGGGTGGTGGCGAAGACCGGAACTAGGCTGTCCGCGTCGGAGATCAACAGTTCGATCTCGGTGCAGCCAAGGATGATCCCCTCAGCACCAGCCTCGACCAGGCGCACGATGACGTCACGGTACGCCTGCCGGGATTCCTCATTGATAACCCCCACACACAGCTCGTCATAGATGATGCGATGCACTTCAGCCCGGTCTTCGGCCGGTGGGACTAGTACTCGCAACCCGTGGCTGGCGAGCCTGTCGCGGTAGAAGTCCTGCTCCATGGTGAACGCGGTCCCCAGCAGCCCGACCGTCTTCACTCCGGCGCCGGTCACCGCTCGTGCCGTGGCGTCACCGAGGTGCAGCAACGGGATGCCAATTGCGGCCTGCACCTGATCGGCAACCTTGTGCATCGTGTTCGTGCAGAGGAGCAACAGCTCAGCACCGGCCGCCTCGAGGCCTTGAGCCGCGTCGGCGAGAAGCTCCCCGGCTTCATCCCACCGCCCCGCGACCTGAAGCGCCTCCACCTCGGCGAAGTCAACGGAGGCCAACACGATCCGCGCGGAGTGCAGGCCACCGAGCCGGTCACGCACCAACTCATTGGCCAAGCGGTAGTACTCCGCGGTGGACTCCCAGCTCATCCCGCCGAGCATCCCGATGACCCGCGGCGCGTGTGCCTCCATAGCCCTCAGCCTGCCATACTTGCCGTTTACGGCACGACGTGGAACACGCCCTGCGCGCCCTTTTCGGCATCCGACATGATGTGCGAGACAAACGGATAGTTTCCCGCCTCGGGGAAGGTGAGCTCCACGAATCCGCCCTGCGCCGGCTGCATCGGGAACACTTGGGAACCACCGGTTCCGGTGCTCCCCCCGTCGCGCAGAAGGTAGTCGCCCTCCGAGAACACAGTGTCGAACTGGCCGCCGACCACGTGGAAGGCACCAGAGGTATTCGGCCCGGCATCCAGCAGCCAGATCCGCACCTTCTCCCCTGCCGTCACCTCCAGCGGGCGATAGCTGTACTGGTTCGCGTAGCCGTTGAAGACGACAAGGTCAGGCTGCTGCGTCATCACGCGGGCGAGGTCAGCGATCCCGCCCTGCGGCCCGAGGTAGTAGTCGGCCTGAACGAACACGAACTCCTTCGAGACCGGCGACAGTCCTGGCGGGTCAATGACCACCACTCCGTACATTCCGTTCGCGATATGCAACGACATGGGCATGGTGGAGCAGTGGTACAGCCAGATTCCGGACCGCGTGGCGGTGAAGGAGTAGGTGAGCCGCTCGCCGGGCTGGATCGTCCGCATCGGTCCATCCGGTGCGAGGGAGCCGGCGTGGAAGTCGATCGAGTGCCCAATCGTCCCGTCGTTAACGAGAGTGATGTCGAAGCGATCGCCCACCTTCCCGCGCAACACCGGGCCTGGCGCCGTCCCGTCGAACGTCCACAGCGTCTGCTTGATACCGGGGGCAACTTCCCGCATGCCCTCCCTCACGGTGAACGTGTAGGCGTGCACGGTGTCGGATGTCGCGGGCGGCAACACTGCGTCGCGCGCCTCGAAACTCGCGGCCGGCTTCGTCATCAGGTCAATGTCGCCGGCGGCGGACGGCCCCTCCTGATCACCGTGCTCGTGGGTGCCCGCGGTCGGCGAGAGGGTTGGCGCGGCGGACGGTCCACCCTGCATGGTCACTTTCATGACCATGCCGAGCAACCGGTGCCCGGCGATCGAGCACCAGCCGTCCAGGTCGGCTCCGATCACTCCGGCCTTCACGGTCACCGTCGTTCCAGGATTGACGAGCCCAGAAGTCACCCCCGACTCCAACACGAGGTCATGCACCTGGTTGTCTTCGTTCGTGAGCACAATCACGAGGGTGTTCCCAGCTGGCACCTCCACGACGGACGGCGTGAACCGCATGTCCTTCATCGACATCTGAACGGTCGTGGTCTCCCCGGTCGCGACCACAGCGGTCGGCCCCGTGGTCGACAGTCCAGCCGCCACCGGGTCGAGCGCGATTCCCACGGTCATGGCGATGACCACGGTGGCCACTGCTGCGGCAATGGCCCCGCCGTGACGTGGCGCGGGAGCTACTACGGGCTTCGGCTCGGCCGTGGTCTCAGCTGCGGTATCGGATGCCGACTTTCGTGACACGATCACGGCGCGCACGGCGAGAATCAGGAACACGGCCAGCACGGCGAACACGAGAAGCGAGTCAGCGACCTTCACGAAGCTCGGCGCCGGCACAAGGTAGACGACGATTCCGAGATTCACGACGGACACCCGGTACAGCGCGGCGCGATTCAATTCCCTCGCGGTGCGGCGGCTCTGCTCCGGTCCCCCACCGAGGACGACGGGGAGCAAGTAGCTCAGGGCGCCCAGGAGCACCTGCGCGGCGAAGCCTGCCACGAACGGGCCGATAAGCCACGCGACGTCGGATGCCGCATCCGCCCAGTCCGCAGCTGTGACAACCACCACACCGAAGGCGATGGTGCTGAACAGGAACCAGGCGATTGCCGCCGCAATGCTCCAGCTCGCGAACGTCCACTGCGTGGATTTTCGCGCCTGGACGACGCCATCCGCCACAACGAACGCGACCCCGAGGAGGTATCCGAACACTCCGACGGCGAAAATGAATCGCACGTCCACAATGACCCCAACGCCCAGCACGACGAGACCGAACACCATGAGCATGAGCGAGCGACGAGCGGTGGAGTCCACGCCATCCGATACCCGAGTGTGTAACACGGTCGGCCACAGCAGGATGACGGTGCCGACGACGGTGAGGCCGACCCAGCCGAGCAGGTTGAACCCTAGATGCGCCGCATACAAGCGCTCATGCAGTTCGGTTGGGAGCGGCATCCGTGCCATGGTCACGCCGAGCCCCACCCCTACTACTAGCGCTCCGCCCGCCGCGATGTAGAACTGCACGAGGGAGGCGAAGCGGGCGGGGAGGCCTCCCCTTCCTTGGGCGTAGAGGCTGACCCCGTGGGCTATGGCGACGACGCCAACGGTGATGCCGCCGGCAAGAACGAGTGCCCAGTTCACGATGGTCATGCCCGCGACCACGAGGCCCACACCGACGGTGTGCCCGAGAAGTCGCGCTCCGTGGAGCCTTCGCCCGCCTGCGGCTGTTCTGCGCAGGAGAGTGTCGGCGAAGTGCTGGCTCCAGATCAGGATGGCGGTGCTCACGGCCCCGAGCAGCAGAAGGTGGACCATGAGCCAGTTCCCGTTCGGAACGAACCGGTGCACGACCACAATCACCGCAGCGGCCAGGAGCCAGAACGCGACGAGGCCATTCATGAACAGATACCAGCTCTTTCGGCTCACGGGGCTCCTCGCTTTGCAGCCGTGGTAGCTCTGGTTGGTGGCCCCATCACGGCCGAGGTGATGGCGAGCACGACGAACAGCAGAATGGCGATGACGTTCAGGGAACCACCCCAGCGGAGCGCATCCACCGAGCTCAAGGCGTCACCGCCGAGCAACCGAATCGCCAGCGACACGTGCAGGAGCGCAACCGGAAGGTAGAGGAACCACCGGTACGGCAACGGCTTGCGGAGGACTGCGGGAAGGATCACTGGGGCGTGCGCCATGATCATGGACATCACGAACCCGAGAAAGATGGCGTGCAGCGCGGCATCGTAGGAGGGACCGTCAGTGACTCTCCCTGCGACGATCCAAATTCCAGCCGGAACTAACAGCCACACATAACCGGCAAGCAGGCACACCGCCATATATCTCGGCAGCCCCTTCGTGTTGACCAGCCGAGTGGCAACGTCGTAACGAAACAGCCACACAACGAGAAGCACGAGCGCCACCCCGAGCAGTGGATAGCCGGCCACCGGCCAGAGGGGCGCGATCGCGGCCGTGGCCACGAGGAGGAGCGAGACACCGAGGCCCATCCGCTCAGCGCGGGCATCCACAACGGGCGAGATGCGCGCGAGTTCAAGGCGTTCGCCGGCGATGGTGAGAATAAGGAACACGGCCGTGCCGGGGACGATCGACCAGACCGGCGCGGTCGCGAGCCACAGAATGACCGCGGCGAGACCGGAAACTGCCCCCAAAATTTGGATATCGATCGCGGCGGCGGGCGAGCGCTGGCGGATGACGACGTAGATGCCCAGCAGCGCAACAAAGCCGAGCGCAATCATCGACTTTCCGACTGCGGTCGGCAGTTCGGAAAGAAGCACGAGGCTGCCGAGCCCCAGAAGGAGTGGCGCCGAATACCCCCAGATTCGGCGCGCGGCAACGGCACGTTCGAGCACGATGAACGTCCCCACGAAGCCGAACACCATGAGTGGCGCGTGCAGCGCGGCGACCCGCGCGAAGGAGAGAGGTGCCCAGACACCGAGGAGAAGGAGTGCCGCATCCAGCCCGAGAAGTAACGCGAGACCGCCCGGGACTAGGAAGACCAAACGCAGCGCAGTACGGTCGAGAACCGGTCGATCTTTTGAGCCGGTTCCGATCCCCTGGCCGGTGGGCCGCAGGGCGGAAGTCACCTCTCCAGCGTATCGGTCGGATGTCGGTCACCCTAAGGTTTTCGAGGATACGTCGCCGCGATCACCACGGCGGAGAGTGTTTGCCATCCCCACCGGCAAAGCACGAGGCCCGGCAGCTCACGCCACCGGGCCCGAATGCTTAGGCGCCGGAGATGCTCAGCGCCTGATCAGTGCTCAATCAGTGCTCGAATGCGTCCTTGAGCTTCTCGCCAGCCAGTTTCAGATCAGACTTCGCCTGATCAGTCTTGCCTTCGGCCTCAAGCTCTTCATCGTCCGTTGCCTTGCCCCACGCTTCCTTGGCTTTACCAGCAACGTCCTGGGCGGCGTTCTCAATCTTGTCTGAGTTATTCATGGTGTCGCTCCTTCCATCTTGTGAATGTTCGGATTGAAACAGCGAGCCTAGAACGCGAAACTGTGAGGATCAAGTTGTTATCAGGGAGCCTTAAGGTTCGCGCCGTCAAGCCCTGCCTCGGGCGCCGCCCAGCAGGAAATGCCGACGGCTTCGGAATCCCGTAGGATTCACGGAGGTTATTGTCGCGTTGCGCGAGATAGCCGGCCAAGGAGAATTCGCCTAGTGGCCTATGGCGCACGCTTGGAAAGCGTGTTGGGTGCAAGCCCTCGGGGGTTCGAATCCCCCATTCTCCGCCAACCTCGAATTTGACGCGCCCGCTCGAAAGCGTGGATACGCCCTAGGCCCCGAGGGTCTCACATGTTTGCGTCCTAGCATGGGCAGTGGATGTGCCACCGGTTCGGAAAAGACGTGCCCACCACAGGGCAGCGCACGGTGGTCCACCACAGCCGGGAGGCGACCATGCAGGTCATCGTCAACACAGACCACAACATCACGCTCACCGAAGATTCGGTCAAGGCTTTGGAGTCGGTGGTCGACACCGCGCTGGAGCGTTTCGACTCCCACCTGACCAGAGTGGAAGTCCACTTGAGCGACGGAAGTGCCGGCCGCAGCACAGGTGATGACATCCGCTGCCGACTCGAAGCTCGCCCAGAGGGCCGCAATCCGGAGTTCACGACCGACGACGCATCATCAGTTGATGCTGCCGTGAGCGGTGCCGTGAAGAAAATGGTGCACGTACTCGACACCACGTTTGATCGCCTCGACACGCACAAAGGTGCCAGCTCCATGGGCGGCGTCGAGCCGCGCTAGAAAAGGCGCTTCACAGTCGCGAGCCGCGCCGCGAAAGCAACCCGGCGAAGAGCGCGTGAAGCAGCGGGAGTACTGAGACGGCCATGAGCACCGTTCCGAACACCTCGTTCTCTGGGCGCAGCAGTATGCCGCCAATCAGCAGGGTGGCGAAGATGACGGCCGAAATAATCCGACGCCCTGTTCGCTCCAGCCGATCCAGGCGGCGATCAAGCCGCGGAGTCTGGACCGAGAGCCTGCCCTCCTCAATGCGCGTCGTGAGCTCGTCGAGCCGCTGAGGCAGGCGCGCGAAGGTGCCAGCCGTCGACAAGGCTTGCTGTGCGAGCGACTTGACGAAATTCCCACCCTCGGCGCGAATCAGCTGGGCTGAGTATGGTTCGATCGCGTTCCAGATGTTGAAGGCGGGGTCGAGAGAGCTGCACATCCCGGAGGTCAGCGACATCGCCCGGATGATGAGCAGAAAGTTTTCCGGAAACTGGAACGGAAGCGAGCGCACCACGTCACCGAACTCCTCGGCGAAGGCGCGGAACTCGCGCGGGTCCACATCCTGCAGTTCGGCAAAGCCCATCCCACCGAAGCGTGCGAACAGTTTTGTCATCGCCCGTTCAAGCTCTGCGGTGTCGGCGGAGGGCAACAGAACGCCGACAGAGCGGATGCCGTCCACCATTCCTTTGCCGTCGCGCGACGCCGCAGCGATGAGCAGTTTCCGAAGACCGTTTCGAAGGTCATCGGGGACCTCGCCCATCATGCCGAAGTCGACGAAGGAAAACTTCCACGTCCTCTCGCCCGCCCTAACGGCGACCGCATCGGCCGCGGATCTGGTCGAGGCGAGTGGGGTCACGAAGATGTTGCCCGGGTGAGGGTCGGCGTGGAAAAAGCCGTGCTGGAACAGCTGGTCGAACATGACGGCCGCGAAATCAGACGCGACCTCCGAAGGGTCGATGCCGGCTGCCCGTAGGTCATCGACATCGTTGATCTTGATCGCGGTGACGTCCTCCAGGGTGAGTACTCGCCGCGTCGTACGCTCCCACACCAGCTCGGGGACCTCAACGCGCACATCATTCGCAAATATTTCGGCAAAGCGCTCGGCACTCGCCGCCTCGTGCAGGTAGTCAACTTCTTCCAGGCTCGTGACCGCGAACTCCTCGATCAGCGCGGGCACATCGACGCGGTTCGCAACGATGCGCACGCGGCTGAGCCAGCCGGCGACGCGACGCAGCGCGCTCAGATCGACGGCGACGACGGTGCCAATTCCCGGCCGCTGAATTTTGATCACGACGTCGAGCAGGCCGGTCTCGGCCGCATCCGCGTCGCTCAGTCGTGCGCGGTGGACCTGACCAAGGGATGCCGCGGCCACTGGGGTCTCATCGACATACGCGAACGCTCGCTCGAGCGGCATTCCGAGCTCGATCTCCGCCAGCTCTCGGATCGCCGGGAACGGGACAGGCGGTACCTCATCCTGCAGACCCTCAAGCTCCTTGGTGATTTCGGGCGGCAACACGTCGAGTCTGGACGACATGAACTGCCCGACCTTGATCATCAGGCCACCCAGGTCGACCGCGAGCACGTGGAACCGTCGCGCGAGGCGCTGCATGCGCGCCGATCTTGAGCGTTCGGCCAGGCGAGCAAGCCCAAGCCGCGGTAAGAACAGCTCATACCACCACGACTGCACGAGTGCGCGCGCCGCGAATCGCAGAATCCTGCGGGTTCGGGCGCGCATGTTCCCGACGTCGGTCATTGAATCTCCTTGACGCTGGCGTGCTGTGGTTGCCTGTTAGTCCTTCGCCAGGATCGAGTAGAGCTTACGTCGCGCGTCGTCGAGCACGGTGACAGCCTCCTTCACCTGTTCTGGGTTCCCCGAGCGCCCGACCTGTGCTGCCGCCTGGGCGAGCTCAATGCCCGCTTTGGGGAGCCCGGATGCGCGCAGATGGTCTTTGGCACTGTCCGTCTCCCACGGCGCTGAGTCTTCTGCCGCGGCATCTGCCACCGGCCGACCCTCATCGGTGAGCGAGTAGGTCTTTCGGCCGTTGGACTCTTTCGCGATGATGAGTCCTTCGTCCGCAAGCAATTGCAGTGTCGGATACACGGAGCCTGGGCTTGGCTTCCACGAGCCGCCGCTGCGCTCTTCGATTTCCTGAATCAACTGGTACCCGTGCATCGGCTTCTCGGCGAGCAGGGTGAGCACAGCTGACCGCACGTCTCCGCGACCCATCCGCGTGGCGACCTTGCGGCCGAACTCTCCGCGCAGCTGCTCGATCGTGTCCCAGATACCGCTGCCTGACCAGCCTTCGCCACCCCCGTGGCGGTGCCCGCCGAACTTGTCACCCTTAAACGAACCACTCATGATGATCTCCTCAACTCTCCTGCCGATCACGCATCTATCAGCGCTCGGCGATACTTAACGATATATCTTTAAGTGTGAGTGTTCGCTGGGAGAGCCTGCTGCCGACTGGAGCGTTACTGCGCGACCTCACCGCGATACTGCGCGGAGATCCGTCGATAGGAGCGCGTGAAAAACGCGGCGATTGCCGCCAGGATCATGATGATTCCTGCGGCGAGAAACACGAGGGCAATACCTCGAGCCTGCCCATCGCCGAGAAGCCAACCGAGGCTGTCCTGGCCGTTGGACGAATTCATGAACGGGATGATGATGAATTCGGCAATGGGGGCGATCAAAAACGCGGTGATCGGTGCGGCCGCTGACTCGAACGCGGCCGCGAATCCGAAGACGCGCCCCTGAGTACGGAACGGCACGACCTTCTGAATGACGGTCTGCTCTGCGGCCTCCACTGCGGGGATGAGCACCATATACAGCCAGATACCCGCAGCGTAGAGCCACCACCACTCGCGGATCGTGAACATCGCACCGAGCACTCCCATCAGGATCACCAGGAGCAACATCGTGCGAATGGGGTTGCGTCCAAGCCCAAACTTGGCAACCAGAAGTCCGCCAATGATGAACCCGGTCGAACTCACCCCCAGCACGATGCCCCAGAGCTCGACTGGGAACAGCTCCAGCCCGTACGGGTCCATGAGCGCCATGTAGACCCCGCCGATGAAGTTGTTGAAGGTCGAGAAAATGATCAACGCGAACAGCCCGGTCGCCGCGCGCACGGCCATGATGCTTCCGCGGAAGTCAATGAATGGCGACGGTTCGCCTGATGCCTGTGGGTTGTCCTCGGGGATACGGAGCATGAGCAGGTGAACGAGCGCCACAGTGGTGAGCACGAGGGCGATGATGAGCGTCCACCCCATCCCGAGCAAACCGATGGACAGTCCGCTGAACACGCTCGTCACCATGAACGCGAGCCCCTGAACGGTGCCGACCATGCCGTTCGCATTCGCGTGCCGCTCCTGGGGCACAAGCAGGGTGACCGTGGTGGAGAGGGCGATATTGCGCATGTTCTCGATGACCGCGCCGAGCAGGATGATGCCGCCGAACGCCCAGAACATGGGTCCGCCAAGGTCGAGGAGTGCCGACTCGGGGAAGAGCAGGTAGATAACCGCAGCAATGCTGAACGCCACGAGCGTTGCCGACGCAGCAAACACCATGACGCGGTGTTTGCGGTGACGGTCGACGATCGTGCCGAACACCATTGAAAAAAGGGCGATCAGCAGCATATAGCTGCCTCCGATGATGCCAGTGGCAAGCACGGACCTGGTCTCCAGGTACACCCAGAATGTGAGGGCGAACCACAGGTAACTCGTCGTGACATTCGCGACGGCCGTGTTCACGAGCACTTGTGCGAACGTGCGCATCCCGCCGGTCGGAGGCACGACGACAATGACCGGGTCGAGGTTTTCGCTGGATGCTGGCATCCTCAGATTCTCGCACCCACGCGCGACAAAATTACCCGAGTGTGACTACTCGTACCGCAAAGACTCCACCGGGTCGGCCTTGGCTGCACGGATCGCCGGAAGCGTTCCGGCCAAGAACGCGATGCCCATGACGATCACGACAATGGTCACGATTGAAGGGGGATCAAACGCAATCAGGGTCAGTCCCGCGAGGTCGGAAAACACCGTTTTCGAGAGCGCAGAGCTCACCGCGGCGCCTGCGGCCATCCCGATGCCAGTGCCGAGCACGCTCCCGAGGAACCCGATGAAGACGGCCTCCAGGCTAAACAGCCCAAAGATTTTTCCGCTACCCATCCCCATAGCCTTCATGAGTCCAATCTCGCGGGTACGCTCCTGCACCGACATGAGCAGCGTGTTGACAATGCCGAAGCTGGCGGCGAGCAAGGCGATGATGGCGAACGCGTTAAGCACGAGGACAATCGCGTCGATGACCGCCTTGAACGTGCCGAGCTGGTCTTCGATGGATGTGGCGGCATAGCCGGCGTCGCTGATGCGGTCTTTGAGCGCCGTGACCTGCTCATCCGTCGACGTGGAGTCAAACCACACGCTCGCGGAGGCATACCGGTCTTTCTCTTCGTCGGGCACTCCAATGTTTTGGGCTTCGAAAAGAGCAGCGGTGAGCGCGTCGTTCGGCGCCAGCGCCGAGCCAACGCCGGTGAGGCTCTCCTCCGTGACGCCAACAACCTGCGCCTCGATGAAGTGCTCGGTGCGCTCGGCGTCAGTAATCGCGAGGGTGAGGGTCTTGCCGATCGCGTCATCTGCGCTCGCGAAGCCGAGCGGCTCAACATAACTGTCCGGCAGCGCAACCTGCAATTCACTGGATTCCTGGTCCGGCTGTGCCCCGGTCGCCAGGAGCACGCTCTGGCCGGGAATGATGCTTCCGGCACTGATCACGTAGCGGGTGCCGTCGCCGTACTGCACGTAGTCGAGGGAGATCGACTTCGTAGCTTCGACGCGCAGAACGCCGTCGATAGTCTCAATTTCGGCGAGGTCATCCGGAGTCATCACCGTGACAGTGTTGAACGTTCCGGGAGGACCACCACCTTCTGTAGAGATCGCGTCCGGGTCGTATTCGGTCGGGCCGTCCCCCGTCCTGCTTTCTTCAGCGGGTTTCGTCACGGTGAGCACATCTCCGGCGCCAATCGCGCTGACGGTGTCGTCAATGTAGCGGTTGATGCCGGTGCCAAGCCCGTTGGTGATCGTCAGCGTGAACGCACCGACGAAGATCGCGAGCACGGTGAGGAGGGTTCGCGTCTTCGAACGAAACGTGTTGGCCATCGCGGTCGTGACCAGGTCGTTGACTCTCATGCCGCCACCGCCTCATCCTCGACGATGCGCCCATCTTTGATGTAAATCCGTCGATCACAGCGGGCCGCAAGGTCTTCATCGTGCGTGACGATAATGAGAGTGATGCCGTGCTCCTTGTTGAGGGTAAACAGGATGTCCTCGACGGCGGCGCCTGTTGCGGAGTCGAGGTTGCCTGTCGGTTCGTCAGCAAAGATCACCTGCGGGTTGTTGATGAGCGCTCGCGCAATCACGGAGCGCTGCTTCTGGCCGCCCGAGAGGTTGACAGCCTTGTTCTTTGCCTTGTCGTCCATCTCCAGTTGTTCGAGCACTGCCATGCCGCGGCGCTTGCGCTCGCGACGTCCAACCCCCGCAATTTTCAGGGGCAGGATCACGTTCTCGAGCACAGTCGCGTTTCCGGTAAGAAAAAACTGCTGAAACACGAAACCAAACGTCTTGTTGCGAGTGTGGTTGAGTTTGTGGCCGCGCAAACCACTGGCATCGACGCCGCCGAGGCTTACCGTCCCACCCGTCGGTTGATCCAACAGGGCGAGCACGTGCATAAGGGTTGATTTGCCGGAACCGCTCTTGCCGACAATCGCGATGCTCTCGCCGTCCGCGACATCCAGGCTGACCCCCTTCAAAGCGTCGAAGCGGTTGGAGCCCTTTCCGTAGGATTTGTGCACGTCGTGCACCGAAAGAATGGGGGCAGTCATGAGGGTGCTCCTTGCTGGTGTCACCTGCTGTGGCAACCTGGTGTGGCGACGCCATGTCGGGCCGTCGCGTGTCGGCCCGGCTTCGGGCACAGTCCTACCCTTGTCTACACTGTGTCCCTGCGCATCGGCCGAGCGGAGTGACTCTCACTACTGCGTACGAAGTACGCCAGCGCTAAAGACCCTCGGCGATCTCCTTGATGGCCATTAGTCGGCGGTCCCACTCTGCGCCAATCGTGTCGAGGCGTCGCGCGATGTCGCTGAGTCGATTACCCAGCACCCGGTACCGCACTTCACGCCCAACACGCACGGGCTCGACGAGTCCGGCTTCGTGCAGCACGCCCAGATGTTTGGCGATGGCCTGCCGACTCACTGGAATCCGATCGGCGAGGGCGGATGCCGAAGCGTCCCCCTCGCCGAGCGCCACAAGAATGCTCCACCTGGTTTCGTCGCCGAGCGCGGCAAATACGGGGATGAGTGTTGTGGTCATGCACCCTCGAGGTAGGCGACGAGCTCATCGAGCTCGCTATCCCAGCCGCCGCGGTGGTCTTCAAGGTTGGCCGCAGGATCCTCGCCGAAGTTGAATCCACTTTCAACGACGGTGAGCTGCGTTCCTCCGTCGATTGCCTCGAGAGTGAACCGAAACACTGTGGAGTGGTTCGGGTCCAGGGGAAGCGCCGGGTCGTCATCCGGACCTCCCCAGCGGTACGCGATGGCATGCGGGGCGTCGAATTCCTCCACTTTCACGGGGAACGTGCCGTAGCCCTCGAATGTGAAGCTGCCGACGCTGCCTGCCGCCACCGTGTCGAATGCGGCGACCTGCGGGAACCATCGCGAGAGGTGCTCCGGCTCGCTGATTGCCGCCCAGACCTTGTCCGGCGCGGCGGCGATCGTGATGGTGCGCCGCACGATGAATTCGTCGCTGTCGACGACGGCGGGTGGGTTCGTTGTCATAGTCATGATTCTCTCCCAAAGTATTCGGTAACTGCAACTCGATAGTTGCATAACTTTGGAGGATATGCAACCAATTAGTTGCAATTAACGAGCCTCCTTGGCTCAATCCAACCCCTCCACGTACCTGGTCACAACCCAACGATGCTTGCCGATCATTCGATCCCGCACAAAGCCGAGCGTCTCATAAGTCGAGAGCGCCCCGTTGTAGAGGAAGCCGGCAGACACCACGGCAGCATCCTCCGGATACCCCTCCACAGTTCCGCCACCCATCGCGGCAATCAGGTCGAGAGCGCCGGCTACGGCAGCCGAGGCGACACCTTTGCGACGATTCCCCTTCCCGACATAGCAACACGTGATGCGCCAGTCGGGTGGTGAGCTGGGCTCTCGCTCATACGCTGCCCGGTTCTTTATTCTGGGCACTTCCGCAGGCGAACCGAACTGTGCCCAGCCGAGGCAGTCGTCGCCATCAAAGACGAGTGCAGCATGGGCGGTATTGGCTTGTACCCGCTCCAGCTTGCGTTCACAGTTCAACGCTCGAGTGGCGTTCTTGTCCCCGCCTTCGGCGTGGAACCCCATGCACCAGCATCCACCGAAAATTCCGTTGTTCCGTTCGACGAGGGCAGCAAACGCGTCCCACGTTGCCATCGACAATGGCTTGATCACGTACTCACTCATGCGCACCCCGCATCATCGACGATCTTTACGAGAAACCATACTGCTGGCACCCGTCAGCAGCGGAGTTCACGGCGGAACTGTTTCAACAGGCCTGCCAACACGGCGAAGCGGGCCCCGTCGATACACAACGACGAGACCCGCTCTCAGGTGCAGCACCAAACCCTGTGCCGCGAGCGTTACTTCTTCTTGCCGGTGAACATGTTCCACATCGGGACTACACCGTTCGCCGTGTCACCCGCGTGACCGAGGTGGCCCAGCCTCCAATTGTCCTCAATCGTGGTCAGCAATGAATAGTGGTTGTATGCGGTGTGGTCCACAAAGTGGCGCGGTCCGGACGCCGAAACCACGATCGCCGGAATGAGTCCGCCTCCGTATGTTCCGCCTGGCCATTCGGCACTGACCCTGGCATCACCGGCGCTCACGTAAGGCGAGTCGCAGCATCCGGTAGCACTTTCCCAACCGCCGGTCACCTCGTTGCCCGTGTAGTCGTTCTCGTCGGTGACAATCACGATCGCCGAGCGCTTCGTCCACGCCCTCGAATTCATGATGGTGTCCACCGCCGTGTGCACGAACGCGTCAGCCTTCTGCTTCAACGCTGCGTCGTTGGTGTCATCCTTCGCGCTGCCATAGGGGCACGGTGTTTCCGGGTGGTCTGCGACGGCAGTGTATACGCCACCGTGCATGTCGTTGCACTGGTTCGGGCTGATCCACACGAAGGCTGGCGCGTGATTTCCGTTCAGGTCTGCAGCCAATTGCGAGTAGTCCTTGATGTTGGCCATGCGCGAAGAACTGTTCTTCACGTCGTCGAACAACACGAAGGGGTTGTGCTTCTTCGCGTACAGCGAAGCGGTGGACCCGTCCGGCATCGCCGGGCCAAATCGGTCCAACTTGTTCGCCGGCAGCGTCTCCATGTATGCACCCCAGCTGATGTGGTGGCTCTCCAGCTGATCGACGAGATTCGTGCGATCGAGGTTCACCACGTTCTGGTCGTTGTCATCCTGAATGCCGAAATTGTCGCCGGCAATCGTCGCAATGTAGTTCGGCATGGACGGGTGGGTGACGCCGTAGTAGTTGTCGGCCATGGAGTAGGTGTTCGCGAGGCTCGTGATGTACGGCGCATTAACATCGCCGATCACACTCGACTGCGAGTGGTTTTCCAGCATGATCACAAAAATGTGGTCGAGGTTTCCTGCCGAACTGTGGGATGAATTGTCACCAGAAGACCCGTGATTGCTGTCAGCGCTGGCCGGCGCAGCAACCAGCGTGACGGTGGCGGCGACAGCCAGTGCCCCCGCAGCAAATCGACTTCGCATGTGCATGAGATATCTCCTTGTTTCTTGTTATCCGATGACCTTCGCGGCATCCGGATGGGGCGCGACCGGATGCTCCTGGTCTAGGTTGGCGGGGCTCGGAAAGAGCTCGGGGTGCTGGAGTCGCGCAAGATCGCGCGCAACCGCCGCGGCGGCAATAATTTGCAGCGTCACAAAGACCCAGAACAGCAACTGGCCTGAGCTCATGACGGCACTGAACGCGATGCTGACATCCGTGGTCGCGTGGAACAGGGCGGCGATCAGAACGCTTCCCCTGGCTCGGTTGAACAGCCAACCGATGACCACCGAGGTTGCGACCGTGGAGAGGAAGAACCCGATAAACGGGATCTGCGCCTGGAACGAATCCGCAATGAAGAACAGGGGAAGGTGCCAGAGCGCCCACAGCACCCCAAGAATGAGCGAGGCGGTCAACGGGTTGAAGCGCGTCTGGAGCCGCGGGAGCGCGAAACCGCGCCACGCGGTCTCCTCAGTGAGCAGCCACATCCAGGCGTTGAATGCCAGCAAACCGAGAACGGCACTCACCGGCACCGCAACCCCGATAGCAGGCGACTCGTCAAGGACAAGGCCAATCCCCATCGCACAGACAACAAGCACAACCGGCAGGACGAGCGCCGTGGCGTACCACACGACATTCACCTTGACTCGGATGAGTCGCACGAGCAGGTCCTTGATCGCTGGCCAGCCGCCGGTGAGAGCCGCCGCACCATAGCTGGCAATGGGCAACCCCAACCAAAACGCGAGCGACTGCGGAATGTGCCAGGAGATCAGGCCACTGTTCTGGGCAATTGTTGTGCCCCAGACCAGCCAGGGCAGCGCGAATGCGAGGACGAAGAACAGGCTGAGCGGGTGACGTTTCATCGGGTCGACCTTTCTTTGTGTGGCGTACTTTTTTCGATCGGCTTGCCTCGCGCGGCGCGATCAGAACGTGCCCGATACACCCGCGTGTTGATGAGGGAAATGGGTAAAGCTGCAATCCAGGAGAGTTCGGCGGCTGTCGCGCCAGCGAACGCGGCAACCACCAGCGACAGCAGAAAGATGACGGGAATCGACAGCGACTGCACCAGCACGAACCGGAACACCGCGGGGGTCACCGTCTCGGCAACCAGCCCGCGGTGCCAGGCGTACCACCACATCGTGGTCATGAGCAGGCCGATGACGCTGATTGTTGTGGCGTAAATGTAGACGCTCACGGCGCTGTCCCCGTAGCGACCAAGCACGGCCGTCGAAAAGGGGAGGGAGGCGACAGCAAGGAGCATGACCAAGTTCAGCCGAACCAACGTTTGCGTGTATCCGACGATGGCCCTGAACTTGCGATGATGCGACATCCACACGGCACCGATGACCGTGAAGCTGAGTACGAACGACAGATACTCCGGCCCGAGCCCCGCGAGAGCGCTGCCGAGTTGGGCATTCTCCACCTCGGGGATTTTCAGCTCCACGACCAGAAGGGTCATCGCGATAGCGAACACGGCGTCGCTAAAGAATACGAGTCGCTCAGGGCTCTCCCCTTCGGCGATCGTACTCACATAGCGCTCGTACATGGACACACCGACGATGGTGGCCGACTCCGGCCGGCAACCCATCGGCGCGTGGGTGGATGTTGATACTCCACCCGTGGGTGGAGCTAGGGGCGGGCGAGCCCGTTGCGGAACGCGTAACCCACCAGCTGAGCACGATCTCGCATCCCCGTCTTGGCCAGAAGATGGTTAATGTGAGTTTTCACGGTGGCATCTGCCACAAACAGGCCGTTGGCTATTTCAGCGTTGGAGCGGCCGGCCGCGATCAGCTCCAACACGGCGATCTCGCGCGGTGTGAGTCCGTCAATTTCGGGTCCGTTGGACACTGGTGATCTCTGATTACTCGACGGTGCCGGCGATGTGCTGAGAGCCTCCAGCAGTCGACGTTGCACACTCGGATCCAGTTGGGCTTCACCACGGGCAACGGTGACAATTGCTTTCTGGATTTCGTCCGCGCTGGAATCCTTGGTCAAAAAACCGCGGGCACCCGCCCGCAGGGCAGCAAACACCCAGTCGTCATCCGAATAGGTGGTGAGCACGACGACGCGAGACGCGGAGCCGAGCGCGATCAGCTTCTCGGTTGCCTCCACGCCCGAGCAATTGGGCATGTGCAGGTCCATGAGGACGACGTCCGGCCTGAGGTCGAGAGTCTGCCGCACGGCGTCGTCACCGTCGACGGCCGTTGAAATGACGGTGATCCCGTCGAGAAGATTGAGCAGCGTGGCCAGTCCGTCGCGCACAACCTTTTGATCGTCGGCGATGAGCACTCGAATTGCTGTCAACCTCGGCTCCTCCCGATCTCGTGCTCGACCAACACTGCCACGTTCGTCCGTTCCTCCTCGTCAAACCGCGCGGTGATTGCGGCTACGGCGATTCTCCACCTCTGGGTGGATGGCCGATCAGGATTTTGCCCATTGAGTGTGGAAGTCGCCGCGTGTAACAGTGTGAACCATGGAACGAACCCGCTGGCTCTTTGTCACTTTGGGCCTGGGAATGGTGGCGATTATCGCTGCGGCGACCGTCGCGAACACCGGCTTGAACTCCCTCCCGGTCCTCCTCGTGTTCTCCGGGACGTGCGCGATTTTTCTGCTGTGGCGCAGCGCCCCGGCGCTCGTGGCCGTTCTCCTGTTTGCGGTCATGTCGGCGCTCGTCGTGGTGTTCCACGGATTCGTGTCCACAACCCCACTTGCGCTGTTTCTGCTTGCCACGCTCGCGACCTGGCGTGCACCACGCCGCTGGATCGCCCTCGTACTTGGTGTCGCGACCATTGCGCACGTCATCGTTCAACTCGCTCTCGAGCAAGACACCATTTTGACGGGAATCGCCACCGCGGTTGGGGTGATGTTCCTGTACTCGATTGGCGGCCTGCTGGTGTCGGAGCGAGTCCAGCGGGAGAGAGTGGCTCGACTCTTGCGCGAGGTGGAACAGCACCGCGCCATGGAGGAGACCGCGTCCCTGGCTGCCGAGCGCGGTCGGATGGCGCGAGAATTGCACGATGTGCTTGCCCACACGCTGTCCGGGCTCGCCATCCAACTGGAAAGCGCGCGCATCCTCGCAGGCGAACCGACGGTTCCCGCAGAACTGCGGGAGACGGTGGAGCGGGCGCACCGCCTGTCCAGGGCCGGACTGCAGGAGGCCCGACGTGCTGTTGCCGCCCTCCGCGGCGACCAACTCCCCGGCCCCGAGCTTCTCCCCCTCCTCGTGGAAGAACACCGGCTCTCCGCCAACGGCGCCGTGCAATTCGCCGCAAGCGGCACTCCGCGTGCGCTGGATGCCGAGGCGAACCTCGCCATTTACCGCACGGCACAGGAGGCGCTGTCGAATGTCCGCAAACACGCACCGGGTGCTGCCGTGAGCCTGTCTCTCCAGTGGTTAGATACTGAGGTTGTGCTCACGGTGCAGGATGACGGCGGGAACAGCGTCACGCAAGTGGAGCACGACACCTCCGGTTTAGCGGGGGTCCACCAACCCGGATATGGTCTTACCGGCATGGCTGAGCGGGCCGAGCTTCTCGGAGCGAAACTAGCAACCGGGCCACAAGACGCTGGCTTCCAGGTGCGACTGTCTGTGCCCCTGGAGAGTGTGGGAAAAGACGAGTAGCAACCCGGTCGTTAAGCTGGGGCCATGGTGATCGCCCGCTTCGAGGAACTGGATTGGCAGGAAACCCCGATGGGCGAGCTCACGCTTCGCCGCCGGAGGGAACCGACACTTGATGTCGACGTCTTTGAGGTGAAGCTGGGCGAAGAGTTTTTGATGTCGAGCTTGTTCACCGTCGCCGAAGTGGCGCTCGCCGACCTCGGACTTGCCGCGGCCACGGGCGACGATCTTCGCGTTGTGGTGGGCGGACTTGGACTCGGCTACACCGCGGTTGCGGCGCTGCGCGACCCCCGGGTGGTTTCGCTTGAGGTGGTCGACGCGCTCCCTGCGGTGATCGACTGGCACGAGCGGGGATTGCTGCCGGTGTCGATAGAATTGACCGGAGACGACCGCACGTCACTCGTACTTGCGGACTTTTTTGCCATCATGCGCAGTGAGCCGGTTCGCCTAAACGACGCGATTCTTCTGGATGTGGACCACTCGCCGAGGCACCAGCTCGATCCGAGCCACGCCGACCTTTACACGACAGCGGGCCTCCAGCGTACGAGCGCCCATCTGGACGTCGGCGGCGTGTTCGCGCTGTGGTCGGATGACCCGCCGGACGCTGAGTTCATGGATCGCCTGGGAGCCGTGTTCGACAACCCGGTCGCCCACGCTGTTGACTTCGACAACGCACTCACCGGTGGGGTTTCTTCAAATACCGTGTACGTCGCCATCAAGCGGGGCTAGCCAGCCAGACGTCGCGCTATCAACTTTTGTTGACAGCCATCCGATTATCAACTAAAGTTGACGCATGGTTGAGCTCGGTACCATTCCCAGTCCTGAATTGCCGGCGGATGCGTTCGCCGCCGTGCTTGCGCTTCGCCGACTTGCGGCAAATCTGGAACGCTCCACCGTCGACAGCGCACTGGCTCAAGGTTGGACGTGGGCGCAGATCGGGCAAGCGCTCGAATTGACCCCGCAAGCCGCCCACAAACGTCTCTCGCCTGCACGCCGATCCACCACTAGCTGAAGGAGCACACCGTGTCACTCCGCAAAGATATTGCCACCCTCTCCACCGTTCTCAGCACCGCTGATCGCGAAGCGCACGCCCTCGGCGACCCGATGTCTGGAGCCGAACACGTTGTTCTTGCGGCGCTGCAACTCGACGACGATTCGGCCAGAACTGCGCTCGGCGTGACCGCCGATGAGTTTCGTGCCGCCATCACCGCCGTCCACGCATCCGCGCTGGAACAACTGGGAATCGACCCCACCGCCGCATTGAGCAGTCCCATCCCCGAACCCACCGGCCTGCATCGAAGCACCGCATCGGCGCAGGAGGTCATCCAGCGCACGAGGCTCATTCACAAAGCCCACAAACCGTCCGCGCTGAAGGCCGTGTACTTCGTGCAGGCCGCGGCCGAGCTCGAACAGGGAACGGCGGCACGCGTGTTCGAATCTCTCGGAATTGACCGGGCCGCACTGGCCGCCGCCTAACAACGAACCCGCGCAGCGCCGCAGCGCAGTCACGGCTACGGTGGAAACATGACCACCACAGCTTCCTTCGTTCCCGACGCCGGGACCATCACCATGTTCAGCACGACGTGGTGCGGCTACTGCTCGCGCTTGAAGAACCAGTTGACGAAGGACGGCATCGCGTACACGGAGATCAACATCGAGGAAGTCGACGGCACCGCAGAACTCGTGGCGTCGCTCAACGGCGGAAACCAGACTGTGCCCACCGTGCTGTTCCCGGATGGCAGCGCGGCGACCAACCCCTCGCTGGCCGAAGTCAAGCTCCGCCTCGCGTAGTTCGCAACGTTAGCGACGCCGGGTCGTCCCAAAAATTCCTCGCACGATTGTCGTGACGAGGGACTGGCCCTTCCGGGAGTTCAGGAAGTCCACGACCGGATTCGCTTCCTTGCGGGTTGTCCGCTTCGACGGCGCGCGCGACGAGGTCGACGTCTTGGGTGGAGCTGTCGTCCGCGGCTTCGTCTTCTCCCACTCTTTCTGCATCCGCTCATAGTCGGCCTGCGCCTGCGCGGCCTGCTCCTGCGCGGATGTTGCGGCTGAGGCCGCGGCAAGCTTCTTCGCCAAAATGTCGCGCGCCGACTCCGGGTCGATCATGGTGCCATATTTTGCCTGCAGCGGGGAGGCGGCGACAGCGGCCTTAATGTCGTCAGCATCAGACGGGTCCATGGCCCCCTGAGGTGCACGCATCCGCGTCCACGCCACCGGGGTGGGGGCTCCCGTCTCGCTCAACACGGTGACGATGGCCTCACCCGTGGCGAGTTGGGTGAGCACCTCTTCGAGGTCATAGTCGGAGGTGGGATACGTGGAGACGGTCGCGCGCAGAGCCTTCGCGGCATCCGGCGTGTGCGCGCGAAGCTGGTGCTGGATGCGCGAACCGAGCTGGGCAAGCACATCGTTTGGCACGTCCTTCGGCGTCTGCGTGACGAACACGATGCCGACACCCTTCGAGCGGATCAGCCGCACCGTCTGGATGATCGAGTTTAGGAAGTCCTTCGACGCATCCTGGAACAGCAGGTGCGCCTCGTCGAAGAAGAACACGAGCTTCGGTTTGTCGAGGTCACCCACCTCCGGCAGGTCGTTGAACAGGTCGGCGAGAAGCCACATGAGGAACGTCGAGAACAGCGCGGGTTTGTCCTGCACGCCGGGCACCTCGAGGAGGGAGATGATGCCGCGGCCGTCGCTGGCCGTGCGCAAAAACTCCGCGGTGTCGATCTCCGGCTCGCCGAAGAATACGTCCGCGCCTTGGTCACCGAACGCAATCAGTGAGCGAAGGATGACGCCGACCGTCGACGAGGACAGCCCGCCAAGCTCCTTCAAATCGTCTTTGCCCTCATCGGTGAGCCAGGTGAGGACGGCGCGCAAGTCCGCGAGGTCGACGAGCGGCAGGCCAGCTTTCGCCGCGTAGTGGAAGACCAGCCCGAGCGACGACTCCTGGGTGTCGTTCAGGCCGAGCACCTTGGAGAGCAGAGTCGGACCGAAGCCGGAGATCGTGGCGCGCACCGGAACGCCCATGCCCACCCCGCCGAGGCTGAAGTATTCGGTGGGGAAGCTCGCCGGCTGCCAATCCTGACCGATGCCTGCCGTGCGGGCGAGCAGTTTGTCGCTCGCGGTACCCGGCGTTGCCACCCCGGAGAGGTCGCCCTTGATGTCGGCGGCGAACACGGCGACGCCAGCGTGGGAGAGTTGCTCTGCAAGTACCTGCAGCGTGCGCGTTTTGCCGGTACCCGTCGCACCGGCGACGAGTCCGTGACGGTTCAGCATGCCGATCGGAATGCGGATCTGCACCTCCGGGTCGGCCTCACCATTGACGAGAGCGCCGAGCTCCAGAACGGAGCCCTCAAAGTTATATCCTGCATCGATCGCCGACACGGCTTCTGGCTTCAGGGGTGCCGGCGGCGTGATGCCCTCCGCACGAGCCTCCGGGCGCGACATGCTCTCAGGCTGCTCTTCACGCGCTGCCGCGACCTCGGCTTCGGCCTTCGCGAGCGCCAGCTTGGCGTCGTCGAGCGCCTTTTTCGCCGCTGCTACCGGGTCTGCTGCATCCGTCATGGCGTCAAGCTTAGGCGCGGCCTACTGTTCCCGGATGTGCCAGGCCTGCCCGTAGCCGCCGTCTGCCACCGGCAAAGCCATGAGATCGAGGAACGGCTTGGCGTCGAACGCTTCAGGACCGAGGACTCCCAGCCCCGTCCAGACACCCTTCGCGAGCAGTTCGAGCGCGATCACCGGGTTCAACGCGGTTTGCCACACCACGCACTGACTCTCGTACTCCGCCATCGTCCACTCGTTGTCGCTCACGTGGTACAGGTAGCTGGATCGTGGCTTCCCATCGAGTCCTGTTCCCGTCACCCAGACCCCAGCGCACGTCTTGCCGGTCATCCGCGGGCCGATCGTGGCAGGGTCAGGCAGTCCTGCCGCCACCACATCGCGCGGTGCCACCATGACGGGGCCATCCGCCGAGCGCACCTTGACCGGCTCCGTCTTGTCGAGCCCCAACTGGTTCAGCGTCTTCAAAATGCCAATGAACTCGTTGCCCAGACCGTACTTGAACGTGACCCGCTTCGCCGGCAACCAGCGCGGCATGAGCAGGACTTCCTCATGCTCCACGTTCACGCACTCGACGGGGCCGATGCCGTCCGGGAAGTCGAACACTTCAGGCTCGCTGAACGGTGCCGTCGTGTACCAGCCCTTGTCCTTCTCCCAGATCACCGGAGGGTTCAGGCACTCCTCAATCGTGGTCCAAATGCTGAAGGATGGCGCGAAGATCTCGTTCCCGGCTTCATCCCGCACGACGAGGTTCGCGCCATCGCGCACCCCGAGTTCGTCAACCTCGGTGAACAGGTGGTCGACCGCGTATCGAGCAAACACATCGGAGAGCCCCGGTTCGACGCCGATACCGACGAGAGCGAGCCGGCCAGCGGTCTCCCAGTCCCCAGCCTGCGCAAACTGGTCGTCGCCGAGCTTCACGCCGGTTTCGACATGGGGGTTGGTCGGATGCGGTTCGGACAGGCTCATCGCCATGTCCAGATAGTCGGCTCCCGCGGCGAGCGCACCCGCGAAAATCGTGGGAACGAACTTCGGCTCCACGGCGTTCATGACGTGCGTGGCACTGTGTGCCTTAGCCACGGCAGCCACATCGTCCGGGTTCGACGCATCGATTTTCGCTGCGACGAAGCGGGAAGCCGCCTCCGGGTGCCTGGTCGAAATCCACTCCACCGTGGATTCCGCGCGGGCGAGGTCGTAGTCGCTCACGATCATGGTCTCGAAGAAGTCGCGCCGTGCAGCGATCTTCGCGATCGCATTTCCGACGCCGCCGGCGCCAACGAGGAGGATTCTCATGGCACCACCGTATCGGCACCCCGCTGCAAAGTCACACGGAATCGGGCACGGAATTCGTTGTGGCCAGTCGTTCTCGCTCCCGAATCAGTCGCGAAGCACACGGCGCCCACACGATTACCGCCATTCCGACACCGAGCAAGGCACCGCCAATCGTGTCCGTCACCCAGTGCGCGCCGAGATACGTGCGACTCAGCGCCATCACCACGACGGCGATCGCCCCGACGTACCAGACCCAGGTGCGGCCGAGCAGAATCGCGAGCGTGACCGCGATCGTGGCGACGTTCGCCACGTGGCCGGACGGGAACGATCCGGCATCGCTCGCGACCAGGATCTCTTCCGGGCGGGGTCGGTCGAACACCGCCTTCAGAATTTGCACGCTGAGCGCGCTGAGCGCGACGGCAGCGGCGTAGAAACCCGCACCCCAATACCGTTTCAACAAGACAAGGGTGAGAATCGTGACGACGGGCACGAGAATTGTCGCAAACCACCCACCCCCAATGAAGTTCAACACGAGAGACGGCACCTCGAGCCAGGCACTTCGCGACTCGAGCACTTCATTCATCCATGCCTGGTCAAGGGAAAACGGCAGATTGTGTCGAGAGTAAATGAGTGCACCAAGAGCGAGTGCGAGCACGATAGCGGCGATGCCACTCACGAGCGGCCAGTGTCGTGTCGCCTGATGCGCTGTCCCTGGCTTCGGGTGGCTTTCCATCATCACAGCGTAAAGCTAACGAACAAGCGCAGGCACACTCCTGGGGCGCACAATGAACCAGAGTGCGAGCACGGAAACGAGTGCCGTCACGGCCATCACCGAGCCCATGGGAACCGCGTTATGGATGCCGAACAATCCAACAATTGGTGAAATCAACCCGGCGAAACCGAAATTCACCGCGCCCAGAACGGATGCGGCGGTTCCCGCCTCCTTCGGGTGGTTCGTGAGCGCCAGGACCTGCACCAGCGGGAACCCAAACCCGCAGGCCGTGATGAAGATCCACAGCGGTATGAGCACGGCAACCAAGCCGAGGTGAAGTGCATCGACGACGACAATTGTGATGGCCGAGAGCAACAGTACGGCCGTCGAGACGGCGAGAATCCACTGCGGCCCAACATATTTGGCCAGTCGCGAACTGATTTGCACGCCGGCAACAACACCAATCGAGTTCGCCGCGAACAGAATTCCGAACTGCTGCGGATCGAGTCCGTACACCTGCTGGAACAGGAACGAGGATGCTGCGAGATACGCAAACAGTCCGGAGAACGTCATCGACGAAATGACGGCAACACCAACGAACACCCGGTCGGAGAACACCGAGCGATAGCGTTCCCGCACCGTACTGTGTCCACTGTCGATGCGCCGCGCCGGTGGCAGCGTCTCCACAATGAAAAGCACGGTGGCCACCAGAACGATGGTGCCGTAGGCGGCCAGGAAGTAGAAGATTCCGCGCCAGTCGAGAATGAGCAGGAGTTGGGAGCCGATGACCGGCGCAAGGATCGGTGCCAGCCCGTTGACGAGGGCGAGTCTGGACAGCATCCGGACGAGCGGTAGCCCGCCAAACAGGTCGCGCACCATCGCCATCGCCACAACGCCGCCGGCCGCGGCGCCGACGCCCTGAAGCACGCGGAACACGCCGAGCCAGACAATGTCCGGTGCGAGGGCCACCGCAAGACTGGCCGCAATGTGCAAAGCGGTCGCGAGAATAAGGGGCAACCGCCGCCCGACCCGGTCGCTCCACGGGCCGACGAGGAGTTGCCCCAGCCCGAACCCGACAGCGGTCGCGGTGAGGGTGAGTTGAATGAGCGCAGACGACACGTTCAACTCGTGCTCGAGCGCCGGGAACGCGGGCAAGTACAGGTCGACCGTGAACGGCCCAAGCGCCGTGAGTCCGCCAAGAACCAAAATGTAGACGAGTCTTTGGCGCGGTGTCAGTGAGTCACCGGGGTGAACAACGATAGTCACGAGGTTGTGATCCTTGGAGTGGAACGGACGCGGCACCGCGTCGAAACCGGCGCGGAATGGGGGCCGGGCAACGGCGTCCGGCTCGCAGTCTGTCAGAACTGACGTTCGCAGTGGGCGAGACAACGGCGGCATCGAGTGCGACGGGTTGAGACAGTTAGTTCAGCGTACTGGACGCTTCAGCGCCACGCTCGCCTCTCGCGCGCCTGTCCAGCGTGGACTCCAACGTGGACTCCAGCGTGGCCGAGCCTCAGGCCGCGGTCGGGTCAGGATCCAGCCGGGTCGGCCAGCAGCGGAGAGAACGCCAACTCTGCCGCGCCGACCATGAGCAACGTCGACCCGAGCTGCGCGCGCACGATGCTCAACGACTCCGCCGAGGCACTGAGCGCACGCTCCGTCACGAGCGCGTCGAGCCGGCCAGGCGCTGCAGCGATGAGCGCCTCCAGGAACCCGCCAAGCACGATCCGCTCCGGGTTGAACACGTTCGTGGCATTGCGCACTGCGACAGCGAGGAAACCCAACTGACGTTCCACCTCCGCGGCGACAGCGGGGCGAGTGGCATCCGCAATCAGCGCCCGCTCGAGCTCATCAGCGTCGGCGCTGTCCAGACCGAGCACCCGCAGTAGCTCACTCTGGCTCACTTCGGTTTCGAGGCATCCGGATGCGCCACAATGGCACAGACTTCCCGCGCTGTTCACGAGAGTGTGGCCGAGCTCACCCGCATAGCCAGACACTCCGTTGAGCGCAACGCCGCCGGTGATCACGCCGGCGCCGATTCCACTCGCGCCTCCGTTGAGGTAGACCAGATCGCGTGCCCCACGCCCCGATCCAAAAATCCATTCAGCATTCGCGCCAAGACCCGCGTCATTGGCGACCTGAACCGGCAGATCGAGCGCGACAGACAGCTGCGCTGCAAACGGCTCGTCGACCCAGCCAAGATGGGGGGCGAGTCGCACGACACCATCCAAACGCCGCACTAACCCAGGCACGGCAACCCCGACACCGACCACGCGCGATGCCTTAGCGAGCACCGGGCTGAGCCGCGCGAGGACTGCCTTCGCGATGGTGACGGCTTCGCGAGCCGACGGGATCGTGTCGAGCGGATGCCTGACCACCTGATGTACGTGGCCCCCGAGGCCGACTACGCCGACGGTCACGGCGTCGATTTCCGGGTTGATCGCGACGGCCACAACGTCAGCGGCCGCAGACACGAGCGGACTCGGTCGGCCAACCCGGTTGCTCGCGCTCGGTTCGCTCTCCACCGCGAGGCCCCGTTGACCGAGGTCAGCGACCAGATCGGCAATGGTGGAGCGGTTCAAACCGGTTCTGCGGGTGAGCTCTGCACGCGCGAGCGGACCCGCACGGTGCACCAGACTCAGCACGGTCGACAAATTGCCCTGCCGCACCGTGTCCGAGTTGTTGCCTCGCGCCGAGTGAGTGGTCAAGCGGGAATCGTCTTGCTCGCCGCGAGTTCTGCGTACCAGTGGGCGCTGTCCTTGGGCAGCCGTTCCAGAGTGTCGTAGTCGACCCGCACGATGCCAAACCGTTTGCTGTAGCCGTAACCCCATTCGAAGTTGTCCATCAGCGACCACACGAAGTAGCCGCGAAGATCCACACCAGCCTCAAGCACGCGATGAGCGGCGCTGAGGTGCCTCCGAAGGTAGTCAATACGATCCGTGTCGTGCACGGCTGAGCCGCCAGCACCGCCATCTGCGTCATTGACGACGACGTCGTCGAACGCCGCACCGTTCTCAGTGATCATGAGCGGCAGCGCCGGGAACTCAGCGTGCACAGCAAGCAGCAACTCCTCGAGTCCGCTCGGCTCAATGTTCCAGCCCATTTGTGTGTACGGGCCGGGCTGCGGCAGAAACTCGATGTTGTCAGCGCCAGGCCACGCGCTGGCCGCGGATGCTTTGTGGCCGTCATCCGACGATCGAGGGCTCGCACCGCCCCACTGGCGCACGAGCGTCGTCGAATAGTAGTTGACACCCAACACGTCGATCGACTGGTGGATGAGCGCAAGGTCGCCTTCCTCCACGAACGACCAGTCGGTGACGGATGCCGTGTCGTCGAGCAGATCCTGCGGGTATGCGCCGTGCAACATTGGGCCGGTGAACGCGCGGTTCGCGATGGCGTCGATCTGGCGGACAGCTTCCGGCCCCGTCGGCCCTTCCCCGCGCAGGGCGTGCAAGTTGAGCGTGACCGAAAACTGCGGGTCATTGCTGACCACGCTGCGCAGTGCAGTCAGCGCAAGGCCATGTGCGAGGTTGAGGTGGTGCACCGCCGCGAGCGCGCTTGCCGGCTCGGTGCGCCCCGGCGCGTGCACCCCGGAAGCGTAGCCAAGGTAGGCGGAACACCACGGCTCGTTCAACGTCGTCCACGTCGCGACCCGGTCTCCGAGTGCTGTGCCCACGATGCGCGCATAGTCGGCGAACGCATACGCCGTCTCGCGGTTGGTCCAGCCGCCCTCATCCTCGAGCGCTTGCGGGAGGTCCCAGTGGTAGAGCGTCGCCACCGGGGTTATCCCCCGCGCGATCAAACCGTCGACGAGTCGCGAGTAGAACGCGAGCCCTGCCTCATTCGCCGGTCCTCGCCCGGTGGGCTGGATGCGCGGCCAGGCGATCGAGAAGCGGTAGGCGTGCAGGTTCAGGCTCTGCATGAGGTCGAGATCCGACTCGAGGCGGTGGTAGTGATCGTCGGCAACATCGCCAGTGTCACCGTTCAACGTCTTGCCCGGCGTGTGGCTGAACGTGTCCCAGATGCTCACGCCTCTGCCGTCCTCGTGCACGGCGCCCTCAATTTGGTAGGACGCCGTGGCCGAACCGAACACGAAGGAGTCTGGGAACACTAGACCGGCGTCGCGATAGTCGGCTCGAATCTGATTCATGGACTCCACTTTAGCGCCAGACTGCGATATGTTGTGCTAAACCACAAACTATTTGACTGGCCATCCCCGGTTCATCATTCTGGAGTTAGGACGCACCATGACCGCCACACCCACTGCAGCAGACAAGTTTTCCTTCGGGCTGTGGACCATCGGATATAACGGGGCGGACCCGTTCGGCGGACCGACGAGGCCCGCCCTCGATGTCGTTGAGGCCGTCACGAGGCTTGCCGAGCTCGGCGCATACGGCCTCACGTTCCACGACGACGATCTGTTCCCGTTCGGATCAACGGACGCAGCGCGCCAGCACCAGATCGACCGGCTGAAGACCGCACTCGCCGACACGGGCGTCATCGTGCCTATGATCACGACCAACCTGTTCAGCCACTCCGTATTCAAGGATGGCGGCTTCACTTCGAACGACCGCGCCGTGCGCCGTTTCGCCCTGCGCAAGGTGTTGCGCAACCTCGACCTCGCAGCAGAACTTGGTGCAAAGACCTTCGTCATGTGGGGTGGCCGCGAGGGCGCAGAGTACGACTCGGCCAAGGACATCCGCAGCGCGCTGGAGCGCTATCGGGAAGCCGTGAATCTGCTCGGGCAGTACGTGACGGACAAGGGTTACGACATCCGGTTCGCGATCGAGCCAAAGCCGAACGAGCCGCGCGGCGACATCCTGCTGCCGACGGTCGGGCACGCGCTGGCGTTCATCACGACGCTGGAGCGCCCTGAACTGGTCGGCGTGAACCCGGAGGTTGGGCACGAGCAGATGGCCGGACTCAACTTCACGGCGGGCATTGCGCAGGCGCTCTACCAGGGCAAGCTGTTCCACATCGACCTGAACGGGCAGCGCGGAATCAAGTACGACCAGGACCTCGTGTTCGCCCACGGCGACCTGTACAACGCGTTCTCTCTCGTCGACCTGCTGGAGAACGGTGGACCGGATGGCGGGCCAAGCTACGACGGCCCCCGCCACTTCGACTACAAGCCGAGCCGCACGGAAGACATCACCGGTGTGTGGGACTCGGCCGCGGCGAACATGCGCAACTACCTGCTGCTGAAGGAGCGGGCGGCTGCCTTCCGCGCCGACCCCGACGTGCAGGAGGCGCTGGCCGCCGCGCGCGTGCCTGAGCTTTCGGTTCCGACGCTCGGCAAGGGCGAATCCTATGTCGAGTTGCTCGCCGATCGCGCCTCCTTCGAGGACTTCGACGCGGACTCCTACTTCGGTGCCCGCGGTTTCGGATTCGTTCGCCTGCAGCAGCTCGCCACAGAGCACCTGCTCGGCGCCCGCCCCTAGCCCGGTTACTTTCATCATTCAGGAGGTTGTGGTGTGAAAGTGACACTGGTGGCAGGAGTGGACTCGTCCACCCAGAGTTGCAAAGTCGTGGTGCGAGACCTCTCAACGGGTGAAACGGTGCGAAGCGGTCGGGCAGCCCATCCCTCCGGCACCGAGGTTGATCCAGAAGCGTGGTGGTTCGCCCTGCACGCTGCCATCGCGGATGCTGGCGGCCTCGATGACGTCGCCGCTGTGTCGATCGCCGGTCAGCAGCACGGCATGATCGTTCTGGATGCGGCCGGCCGCGTCATCCGCCCTGCCTTGCTCTGGAACGACACTCGCTCCGCCCAGGCTGCCGCTGATCTCATCGCCGAGGTGGGGAGCGCCGAGTTCGCACAACGCACCGGATCCGTCCCCGTGGCCTCCTTTACCATCACAAAGCTGCGGTGGCTCGCCGATCACGAACCCGACAATGCCGCAAGAATTGCCGCTGTTGCGCTCCCCCACGACTGGCTCACCTGGCGGCTTCGCGGATACGGACCGGCGGGTGAGAGTCCCCTCGGCCCGGTGTTGAGCGAGCTCACGACCGACCGCTCCGATGCGAGCGGCACCTGCTACTTCAATCCGAGGACGAACCGGTACGATTTTGACCTCCTCGCCACCGCACTCCGCCGGCCGGTCGCCGTCGAAAATTCAGGAATCGTCGTCCCGAATGTCTTGAATCCCGGCGAGTCGCACCGCATTCCAACCGGAATTCCTGAATTTCCGACAGGGATGGTGGTGGGGGCCGGGGCCGGCGACAACGCTGCGGCGGCGCTCGGCCTGGGCGCCACAACGGGTGACGTCGTCGTGTCGATCGGCACAAGCGGCACTGTGTTCGCCGTGTCTGACGCTCCCGCAACCGACGAGTCCGGCACGGTGGCTGGGTTCGCGGATGCCGCAGGCGGCTTCCTTCCGCTCATCGCCACGTTGAATGCGGCCCGCATCCTCGATGTCACCGCGGCCCTGCTCGATGTGGACCACGCCGAACTTGGGCGACTGGCGCTGAGCGCAGAGCCGGGTTCTGCCGGGCTCGTGCTCACCCCGTATTTCGAAGGCGAACGCACACCAAACCTGCCGAATGCCACGGCTTCCCTCGACGGGATGACGCTCGCCTCCACGACCCGACCAAACCTGGCGAGGGCCGCGATCGAGGGAATGCTGTGCGGACTGGCCGACGGTCTGGATGCGCTCATCAGCTGCGGAGTCGTCGCGCGCCGGATTCTGCTGATCGGCGGTGCAGCCCAGAACCTGGCCGTGTCCGCGATTGCGCGGGAAGTGTTCGATATGCCGGTCGTCATCCCCGCGCCTGGCGAGTACGTGGCCCTGGGCGCCGCGCTGCAGGCAGCGTGGGCGCTGACCGGCACCCGCCCGACCTGGGAGCCCACCGCACCGCCATCGCCCGCGCAATCGTCGGGCGAGCCGGTGGGCGAGCCGCAGCATCCGGCGCACCACTTTCAGCCCATCATTCGCCGTCAGTACGCCTCTGCGCCCCGCCGCTGACAACTCTGACCTCGCCGCCGTTTCACAACTCAGGCTGTTTCTTCCACAAGCGGATTGAGTGGCCCGTCGTTTCGGGCCTGTCTTGCCCGATAGGTGATTTTCGCCTGAGTTGCGAACGTCTACTGTCAGAGGAGTGAGTACACAGCGCGACAGAGTGATCGGGGCAGGCACCCAGGCTGCCACCGAGGTCAGCATTAACTTCGGATCCTCGATTGCCGGGCTACTCATCCCGGTCGTCGGCTCGATCGTGGTGGTGACAGTGCGCCAGCTCGTCACCGCCGCGGTACTCCTTCCGTTTTGGCGTCCAAAGTTTCGAGGAATGCAATGGCGAAGCGTCTGGCCCGCGGTCGCGCTTGGCCTCGTGCTCGCTATCACGAACCTTAGTTTCTACGAATCGGTTGGTCGGCTCGGGCTAGGTATCGCCGCGACCATCGAATTCCTTGGCCCCCTGCTACTCGCACTTTCCACCTCGCGCCGGATTCTGGATGTTGCCTGCGTCGTCGGCGCTGGAGTCGGCGTGTACCTGCTTCTCGGCGCGAGCGGGGAACTCGATGTGTTCGGCGTCATGCTCGCCCTCACCTCCGCCGCAGGTTGGGCCGCCTACATCCTGTTGGCGCGAAAGGTGGCGATGGAATTCCGCGGGCTCAATGGCCTGACCATCGCGAGCGTCGTCGCGCTTGTTGTTGTCGCACCGATTGCACTGTTCGTGATCGATTACTCGACGCTCAGCTGGGGCGTCATGGGGCTTCTGGTGGCCATCGGGGTGCTCTGCTCGGCCATCCCCTACAGCCTCGACACGTTCGTGCTGCGCAGGATCACGCCACGCCTTTACTCGATCATTACCAGCTTCGGCCCGGTTGTCGCAGCACTGTTCGGCGCGCTGATGCTGGCGGAACGGCTCGGCCTTGTGCAGTGGCTGGCCATCGCCCTGGTCTGTGTATCGGCAGGCACGGCCATCGCCACGCAACGCGAACGTCCGGTTTCAGCGCTGGAAGCCACCGCCGTGTCGACGCCTTAGCTGGCGAGCCTGCTCAAGCGTCGCTACTTGCCTGCCGCCTTCGCCAGCGCGTCCAGGACGTCCTCGACGAGGTCTGGCGCGTCCTCGATCCCGACCGAGAGCCGGATGAGATTGTCCGGCACTTCGAGCTCGGTTCCCCGCACGGAAGCGTGAGTCATCTCCGATGGGTAATTCACAAGCGACTCCACCCCGCCCAGGGATTCGGCCAGCTGGAACAACACGGTCGACTCGGCGAACCGCCTCGCCGCAGCCGCTCCCCCCTTGAACGTGATCGACAGCATTCCCCCGAATCCGCGCATCTGGCGCGCTGCGAGTTCGTGTCCCGGGTGGTCGGGCAACCCCGGGTAGTGCACCTTGTCGAGGGTCGGATGCCCGACGAGCGCTTCCGCGATGGTCTGCGCGTTCGCGCAGTGCTTCTCCATCCGCAGGGACAGCGTTTTGATTCCGCGCGTCGTGAGCCAGGCATCCATCGGCCCGGACACAGCCCCCGCGGCGAACTGGACGAATCCGACGCGGTCCGCGAGCGCCTCATCGTTCAGGATGACCGCACCACCCAGAACATCGGAGTGCCCACCGAGGTACTTCGTGGTGGAGTGCACGACAACGTCGGCGCCCAGCGCGAGCGGGTTTTGAAGGTACGGCGAGGCGAAGGTGTTGTCTACCACCACGAGAACGCCTGCGGCGTGCCCGAGTTCGGCGAGCGCGGCAATGTCCGAAATCTTCATGAGCGGGTTACTGGGGGTCTCCACCCAAAGGACAGCAGTCTTCGGGGTGATTGCCGCCCGCACCGCGTCAACGTCGCTCATATCCACGACTGTCAGCGACACGCCCCACGGGACGAAGATGCGGTTCACGAGCCGATGCGTCCCGCCGTAGACGTCGTTACCCATGAGAACGTGATCACCGGGCTTGAGCACCGTGCGCAGGAGCGCATCCTCCGCGGCGAGCCCGGAGGCAAAGCTCAAGCCTCGCTTTCCGCCCTCCACGCTCGCCAATTGCTGTTGCAGTGAATCCCGCGTGGGGTTGGTCCCCCGCGTGTACTCGTAGCCGTTGCGCAGCTCGCCGATCTTCTTTTGAACGAACGTGGTGGTGAGGTACACGGGCGGGATTACCGCACCCGTTGTCGGGTCGAACCCCTGACCGTCATGGATTGCGCGGGTACTGAAGTCGTGGCTCATGGGTTCGCTTTCGGTAGTTCAGGCGGTGAAGTAGTCAAGGAGGTCGCCGCGGGTGAGCACCGTGACCGGCTTGCCGTCCCGGAGAACGAGCGCGGCATCGGTTTCGGCGAGCACTGCGCTCGCATGCTCCACGGGCTCGCGGATGCCGAGAAATGCCAACTGAGGCCCCACAACGCTGCCTGCGGAATCCGTAGGCTTCGCCTGGCCGGTCGCCAGAAGGCCAAGGAGCGTCTGCTCATCGATGGAGCCGACAACCTCGCCAAGCACGACTGGGGGTTCCGCGGCCACCACCGGGAGTCGGGATGTTCCCACTTCGCGGAACGTACGGATCGCGTCCCCCACCGTGTCACTGGCTCTTACGTGGGCGAGATTCGAATGCTCGCCGTCGCGGTGCGCAATGATGTCGGCGACGGTGGCGCCGTGTTCGGTGGCGCCGTGTTCGGTGGCTCCGCCCGCTCCGGTGCCGGTGTCGAATCCGTGCGACGCCATCCAGCGTTCGTTGAAAATCTTGCCGAGGTAGCCGCGGCCGCCATCCGGCAGGAGCACAACCATGATCGCGTCGGCGGGCAAGTCGCGGGCGGCCTTCAGCGCGGAGGCGACAGCCATGCCGCTCGACCCCCCAACGAGGAGCCCTTCTTCCCGCGCCAGCCGCCGTGTCAGCGCAAACGATTCGGCATCGCTCGACGCCACAATGGAGTCAACCACGCTCGGGTCATACGCGGTCGGCCAGAAGTCCTCGCCGACTCCTTCGACGAGATACGGGCGACCGGTTCCCCCCGAATAGACGGAACCTTCAGGATCTGCGCCGATGACGACAACCCGCCCGTCGGACACCTCCTTCAGGTATCGCCCGGTCCCGCTGATCGTGCCACCAGTCCCGACGCCGGCAACGAAGTGGGTGATCGCGCCGTCGGTGTCGCGCCAGATTTCTGGCCCGGTCGTCTCATAGTGGCTGAGCGGCCCATTCTGGTTCGAGTACTGGTCGGGCTTGAAGGCTCCCGGAATGTCGCGCACGAGCTGATCGGAGACGCTGTAGTACGAGCGGGGATCCTTCGGCTCCACAGCGGTCGGGCACACCACAATCTCTGCCCCGTATGCGGTCAGCACGCTGCGCTTGTCCTCGCCCACCTTGTCCGGCAACACGAAAACGCAACGGTATCCGCGCTGCTGCGCCACGAGCGCGAGCCCGATTCCTGTGTTTCCGCTCGTCGGTTCGACGATGGTTCCGCCCGGCTTCAGCTTCCCTTCGCGCTCCGCGGCATCGATGATGCGGGTCGCGATCCGGTCCTTCGATGATCCGCCCGGATTCAGATACTCGAGCTTCACGAGTACGGTCGCGGCGATGCCCTCCGTCACCCGATGCAGTTTGACCAGAGGTGTGTTCCCGACGAGATCCAGGATGCTGTCTGCGTACGCCATGATGACCCAACGGTACCAGCGCCAACTCCGTCATTTCCTGATGCCGCAGGGCTGCGCGGAATCGAGACGGAGGCTTCAGGCCGTGAACTTTCCTTCGCGATTCGGCGCGAGACCGTACTCGGCCAGCCGCGCAGTAGTTTTCGCGCGGCGGTGGTCGATTTCGGTGCCAATGTCTTTGGCGAGGTTCGGGTTCGAGTTCACAAGCTTGTCCAGAATCGCGTTCGGGATGTGAAGAACGCTGAGGTCGGTATCTGCCGTCACCGAGGCGGCCACGGCTTGCCTGGTCAGCGATCCGAGTCCGATAATCTCGCGCCGTCCAAGCTGCATCACCGGGATCTCCGAACCATCCGAACCGCGTGCGGCCAGCGTTGCCGTCCCGCTCAGGATGAACCGCATCCCTACTGGTGTCGACCCCCAGTGCTGCACAACCTCACCGGCGCCGTACTGCTCGAGCGTGACGTCGCTGCGGCAGCTCAGGGCGTCCTCGTTGGACAGGTACAACGCCGGCGCGACCTCGAGGAGCGCCGCGTGATAGCTCTCATCGGTCTGGAAGTTGTTCGTGAGGTCGTTGTCGTAGTGCAGACCATGGCGCCTGGCTGCGTACCAAATTCGCGTCTTGAACAACCTGGGCCCGCTGAACTCGTCGCTCGGGGAGTTCAACATCAGGGAGACACTGTAGTTACCTTTGCGCATCGGCGTGACAAGAGCTTCTTCGCCCGGTACCGACTGCGGCAACCCCCGCGCCACTTCACGGCACGTCGCGATGACTCGCTGCGGCGGGTCATCGGTGGAGAACTTCAGCACGAACCCCACCGAGAACGCTCCATCGCTTCTGCTCAGGTTCACGAAAGAACTCGACGCCAGGTTCGCGTTCGGAACGATGCGGATGCCGTCGTCGGTCTGAATGTGCACGGAACGCCAGTTGACCTCCACTACGCGACCTCGAACTCCGTCGGCATCCAGCCAGTCGCCGAGTTCGAAGGGCTGCTCGAACAGCAACAGCAACCCGGAAATGACCGACCCGACGGCGTTCTGCAGCGCAAGTCCGATCACGATCGATCCGACACCGAGGGCAGTGAACAGGCCCCCGATGTCTGCACCCCACACGAAAGCGAACAACACGCCAAGGCTCACGATGATCACGAGCAGGCGCAGGAGTTCGACGAAGATCGAGGGCACCCGTTCCCGCCAGGTTCCCTTCCCCGCAGACTCGAAGAGGATCAGGTTCAGCCCGTTGACGAGAAGCAGGATGACGAGGAACCCAAAGACCGTGGCGACGATTCTGGTCCAGTTCCAGTCCACGTTCAGATAGCTCGTCTGACTGATGAGCAGCAGGAGCGCCCCCACGGGAACGATGAAGTTGCGCAGGAGCGAAACGATCCGCGCGGATCGGCTTCCGCGCCGAACGAGGGCACTGTGCACTTCGGTGAGTACGAGGAGCGCAATCGGCAGGCCGACGACAACAATGACGGCAGGCCAGAACCAGGGCTGGTTTACCAGATCAGACATGGCCATCCGAAATGTTCAGCCGCCACACCCGCTGCTCGCCCGCAGTTGTCTGGACGACGCCAGCCGCGGAGACATCCTGACTGCCAGGGAGCTTGTCGAGTACGCGCTGAGTGAGGAAAATCCCGGCTTCGGCAGTCTCCCCCTGCACCCGAAACGCGAGGCTCACCGCGTCGCCCCACAGGTCGTAGACCATGTGCGACTTGCCGACGAGTCCGCTCGTCACGGTTCCGGTGTCGATGCCGGCGCGCAGGCTGAGCGTTGCACCGAGTTGGGCGCCGAACCGGTCGAGGATGCGCTGAAACTCCACAGCGAGGTCGACAGTGCGGCGAGCATTGTCGACGCGCGGAATCGTGAGCCCACAACTGGCGAGGTATCCGCTGCGGTTGGTGCGCACGCGCTCCACGAAGTGTAGGTCCGCTGCCTCGTCGAAGCTCCGCAGGACGTCGTTGAGCTGCTCGAGCGCCTTGTCAGAGGGAAGGGTTCTGCTGTACTCGTCGAAGCCGACAATGTCGGCGTAGAGCACCGTGACTTCCTGGTGATCCTGCACAATGTTCTGATCCCCGTCGCGGTAGCGCTTCGCCACCGTCTCCGGCATGAGGGTAAGCAGCAAACGCTGGTTCTCGGCGACCTGCTCGTCCAGCAGCGTGGCCTTCATCTGCAGGCTTCTGCTCATGTCGTTGAACGCCGTACCGACGTCGGCGAGCTCATCGCTGCGCCCGGCATCCACGTGAACACCCTGCTCGCCAGCCGCAATGCGGCCAGCGGCCACCTTAAGCCTGCGCAGGGGGCGAACAATGATTTGCGCGAGCAGCAACGACAGCAGGGACACGAAAATGATCAGTGCGGTCGTGGACAGCACGAGGTTTCGCGTGAACTCCCGCACCGGGGCGAACGCCTCATCGGTGCTGATCTCTGCAACCATCACCCAGTCCAGGTCACCGACGCTCACCGGCGTGTAGGCGGCAAGGGACTCGTCACCGAGATAGTTGTCTCCAATGACCGTGCCAGTTTCGCTATTGAGAGCGTTATCGACGGCGACAGTGTTGATCTGCTGTTGGAGGAGCGTGCTCCCCGTGTCGATGATGCGCTGAGCTTGAGCTGGCTTGACCCCGGTGGCGATCGCCTTGCTGAGGTAGCTGTCCGGGTGCTCCACCAATTCTCGCGAAGTGGACCTCATGAGGTGGTCGCCACCCACCAGATAAGTCTCCCCGGTTTCGCCAAGGCCCTTATTGCTCCAGGACATGTCGCCGGTCAACACCGCGTTGATCGCATCGATCGGCATCTCCACGGCTATCGCGCCGACGGCCTGGCCGCCGGATCCAATCGGTGACACCGCCCACGCCGCCGGTACGCCGAGGGATGGCGGATACTCTCCGAAGTCCGTGAACTCCACCGTGTCGAGAACATTGGTGCTCAAAGCTTTCGTGTAGGCCGTCGCGAGATTGCTGAACGAGTACGGCCCGGTGAGGAGGTTCGTTCCCAGGTCCACACCCTTGTAGACCGAGTAGACGACGTTCCCTTTGGTGTCGATCAGGAGGACGTCCTCGTAGTCGAGGAGTTCGGTCATCCGACGGAACTGATCGTGAAATTGTGCATTCGCTGCCGACCAGGCGCTGCCGTCCCCAGCATCATCGGTGACGATCGATTCGTCGAAACTGTCGAACGGGACTGTGTAGTGCAGTTGCAGATAACGTTGCGCTGCGCCGGAGGGAAGGAAGCCCGTTGGGTCAACGATCGTGCCGGTCGCGGCCCCAAGTTTTTCCGCGAATGGGCCCCGGAAGTATGCCGCGATGGTCGCCTCATCGTCTGCGCTGATTTCGGCATTCTGAAGCTCGGCAAAGCCATCGCTGAACGCGGTAACGGCGTCGATGGTTTCTGAGCTTCGGCTTTGGACGATCATCGTGTTCTGGATGCGCGTGAACAGGCTGGTCACTTCGCGGGCGCGGGAGTCTCTCACCCCGATCAGTCGGTCGAACGCAGCGTCCCGAAGAGAATCCGAGCCGTTCACGTAGCCGATGAGCCCGACGACCACGCTGGAGAGGAGGCTCACGAGGAGCAACATGATGAGGAGCGCAGACTGGATGCTGAGTCCCGCGCGCCGCGAGGATGTTCTCGCCACGCCCGTCTCGGGGCTCGTCTCTGGTGCGGTATTCGTCACGTGGGCTCCCGACTGGCGATCCGTACAGCGTGCCACTCACTGTAGTGAATGCCGGCACTCCGCAACAATGTTCGTATCGTCGACTGTTCCGCGCCGGCGATCTTCAGTGGCTGTCAACTTGTTCGCTGTACAGGTGCGCGTACGCGCCGCGGGCGGCCATCAACTCACCGTGTGTCCCGCGCTCGACGATGCGTCCGGCCTCCAGAACGAAGATCACATCCGCCGCGACGATGGTCGAGAGGCGGTGCGCGATCGCGATCGTCGTTCGCCCTCGGGATGCGGCGTCGAGCGCCTGCTGGACGACGCGCTCCGAAATCGAGTCCAGCGCGCTCGTCGCCTCGTCGAGGATCAGGACTGCCGGATCTTTGAGCAGAACCCGTGCAATCGCGATGCGCTGCTTCTCCCCGCCGCTCAAGCGGTAACCGCGCTCGCCGACAACGGTGTCGTAGCCATCAGGGAAGGAAGCGATCGTGTCGTGGATGTTCGCGGCGCGGCAGGCGCGCTCCAACTCCGCAGCATCGGCATCTGGCTTCGCATACCGCAGGTTGTCACCGATCGTCGCGTGAAACAGGTACGTTTCCTGGCTCACGATCCCAATGTTCTCCAGGAGGGAATGCTGTTGCAGCTCCCGCACGTCGGCCCCAGCGAACACCACGCGCCCCCTGGTCGCATCGTGGAATCGCGGGATCAGGTAGGAGATCGTGGTCTTCCCAGCACCTGAGGGCCCGACGAACGCGGCGAACTGTCCCGGTTCGATCGTGAACGACACGTCGTTGAGCGTCGGATGCGCCTGACCGGCGTCATCCGGATAGCCGAAGGTGACCCGATCAAACTCGATTTTGCCCAGTTCGCGGCCGTGCACGGGTACCAGCCGCGCTCCTTCCGAGTCCACAATCCTGGGCACGAGGTCGAGGTATTCGAAGATTCGGGCGAAGAGCGCCCCAGAGGTCTGCAGGTCGAGCGCAACCCGCATAAGTCCAAGCAGCGGGAACATCAGTCGCGCCTGCACGGTCGTGAACGCGACAATCGTGCCCGCCGTCACCGGGATGTCACCCAGGATCAGCCACGCCGCACACAGGTAAATGATGGCGGGGATAATCGCCAGGAAGATCTGCACCATCGCGAAAAACCACTGGCCACTCATCTGCTGGCGCACCTGCAGAGTCACCTGATTGTCATTTTCCGACTGGTAGCGGGCCACCTCTGCCGGCTGCTGGTTGAAACTCTTGGCGAGGAGAACTCCGGACACCGAGAGCGTCTCCTGCGTAATCGCGGTGAGCTCGCTCAGGGACTCCTGCGTTTTCGTGGCAATCCGTGCGCGCACCTGACCGACGCGGCGCTGAGCAATCACGAGGAGCGGCATGAGGATGAGGGCGACGATCGTGAGCTGCCAGGACAACACGACCATGGCAATGAACGCGGCGATCACCGTCACGGTGTTGCCGAGGACACTGGACACGGTGTTCGTCAGGACTCCGGAAACGCCGCCGACGTCGTTTTGCAAGCGAGACTGGATGATTCCCGTTTTCGTGCGCGTAAAGAACGCGAGCTCCATCCGCTGAAGGTGATCAAACAGTTTGACGCGGAGTGCGCCCATCACCTTGTTGCCCACGGTCGAGGTGAGCCAGGTCTGCCACACTCCCAGCGCGCCGGAGACCAGATAGATGGCCACCATGAGGCCGACGATGCCAGCAAGAACGGGTAGGTCAGGACCGCCCTCCGGAAACAGGCCGTGATCGAACGCCTGTTGGGTAAGCAACGGAGGCAGGACAGACAGCCCTGCGCCGATGACCACGAGGACTCCCGTCGTGATCAGCGCGACCTTGTGGGGAAGGAACAGCGTCGCGATCCGTCGAAAGAGTCCGTCAACTCTCGGTGCGGCCGCGTTGACGGCTCGCTGAGCGGCCACATCTCCACTGCTGATGCGACTTCTGCCGCCACCGCGCATTCCGCTCACAGCCCCATTATTCAGGAGGCGGCGTGTCCCGTGTTGCCAACCGGGCTCGCGGGAAAGGCCGGACCTGCCGAGAACGCACCCTAACCACGCACGGTTCAGACGGTTTCGCCAGGTCCGGCCGGCTTGTTACCCCTTTGTGGATCCCGCGAGGAGCCCACGCACGAAATACCGCTGCAGGGCGAAGAACACGGCGAGGGGAACGACGATGGCGACGAACGCTCCAGCCGTGAGCAGGTGCCACTCCTGACCGTACTTTCCGGTCACTTCGGCGAGAAGCTTGGTGATCGGCGCCACCGTGCCGTCGGCAAAGACGAGGGCAACGAGCAAATCATTCCAGACCCAGAGGAACTGGAAGATTCCGAAGGCGGCGATCGCAGGCATGGTGAGCGGGAGGATGATGCGGAAGAAGATCTGGCCATGGCCAGCTCCGTCCACCCGGGCGGCTTCAATCAACTCACGAGGGATCTCGGACACAAAGTTGTGCAGCAGGAAGATCGCGAGCGGCAACGCGAAGATCGTGTGCGCAATCCACACCTGCGAATACGACGTTCCCTGATTGAGTCCGCTGAACAAGACAACGCCGCCGATGTTGATCCCACGGGAAAAGACGCTCAACAGCGGAACGAGCGCCATCTGCAGGGGAACAATCTGGAGTGCGAAGACACCGATAAAGACCCAGTCTTTGCCCTTGAAATCGATCCACGCGAACGCGTAGGCCGCCAGAGAAGCAACAACAAGGGGGATGACTGTGGCCGGGAGAGTAATCGCGATCGAATTCAGGAACGCCTCGCCCATCGTCAACTGCGTGTTGCCCGCGGCGAGCACCTGCACGTAGTTGTCGAATGTGAAGCCCCAGTTGGAGAAAATCGTCCACCAACCGGTCGTGGCCACTTGTTGTGCCGGTCGCAGGGACGAGATGAGCAGACCCAGCGTAGGCGTCGTCCAGACAATGGCGATGATGAGGGCCGCAATTGTTGCCGTCCGACTGGTCAACCGCCGCTTCGTGCGTTTGGCCGCACTCATTCCTTCGGCCTTCTCGCCAGCAGCGAGTTGCTTCTCTGTTGACCGGTCGAGTGGCAGGTCGATCGGTGTGACGGCGCTCATCGGATCTCCCTCTGCTTCTTGATCTGTCTCGCGTTGTAGATGATGATCGGCATCACCAGGAGGAACAGAACCACGGCAAATGCCGCGCTCCTCCCGGTTTCAAACCCTTTCCACTGCGTGTACATCTCGTTGGCGATGACGCTGGTTTCGTTGGTGCCCGCGGTCATCGTTCGCACAATATCGAACACTTTGAGCGAGGCAATCGAAATGGTGGTCAAGACCACGACGAGCGAACTGCGGATGCCAGGGACCGTGACGTTGATGAATCGCTGCCACGAGTTTGTCCCGTCAAGTTCAGCGGCCTCCAGTTGCTCGGCGGGCACGCCCTTGATTGCCGCGGACAGAATGACCATGGCGAATCCGGTCTGAATCCAGATGAGAACGACAATGAGGAAGAACGTGTTCCACGGCGAATTCTGCAGCCAGTAGACGGGCTCTCCGCCGAACCACACGACGATTTGATTCAGAAGACCAATCTGCTCCTGACCGGCCGGCTTCGCGTCGTAAACGAACTTCCAGATGATGCTCGCACCGACGAAGGAAATCGCCATGGGCATGAAGACGAGCGCCTTGAAGACTTTCTCGCCGCGCGACTTGTCGATAAATGCCGCGTAAGCCAGCCCGAAGATAGTGGACAGTGTTGGGACGATGAGCACCCAAACAATGGTGTTGATCACCACGCGGATACCGTACGGCTGGGTGAAGATCCAAATGAAGTTGTCCAGGCCAACGAAGTTTCGACTCCGGTTGTCCTGGAAAGCCTGAATGGTCGTGCCGATCGTCGGGTAGACGAGACCGATGCCGAGAAGGATAACCGCGGGAGCAAGAAAGCCGACGAGCTGGAACAGATATCCGGCGCCTTGCCGTGAGCGATAGTCGAGGAGGAAGAACAAGCCTCCGAGTACCGCAGCAACGAGCGCCGCCCAAAAGACTGAGCCGAGAATAAGCATGGCCACGAGCGGGACGAGTACGCAGACGGCAAGTCGGATGACGGTGTAGCGCGTGCCCGTGCGTGGGGCGATTTCGATAAAGAAGAGCAGGAGTCCGATGACAGCGAGAAATGCAGCGATGACCAGGATGATCTGCATCCATGCCGGCAGGGTCGCTATCCAGCCGAGGAACTGTGACATTGTCTACCTTTCGAGTACGTCGTCGGACTCTCTGTGGTGTGTCGCGAGCGTATCAGGGGTAATGGGCGACCGGGCAGTGGGGCCGACGTTTCCGTCGACCCCACCGACATCCGGTTTCTAGCTGGACGGCCAGGAACCGTCGATGGTGGTCAGAACTTCGTCCACCGACTTTCCGTTGATCCAGTCGACCATCCCGGTCCAGAACGAACCTGAGCCGACAACCCCTGGCATGAGGTCAGAGGCGTCGAAACGGAACGTCGTTGTCGGGTCCTGCAGGATCTTGATGGCCTCCTGCAGGATCGGACTGGATGCGTTCGCCGGGTCGAGCCCGTTGTTCGCGCTGATGACGCCGCCGAGCTTCACCCGGCTGTTCGCCCACTCGGGGCTCGACAGATACTGCTGCACCTTGATCGTGTCAGCATCGTTCGAGAATGCCGCGACGATTTCGCCACCACCAGTCACCGCGTTGCCGCCGGCTTCCACGGACGGGGTCATGAAGGCCCAGATGTCAGCGTCTGGTCCGACAGTGGTGTTGCCGTTCTTCGGGTCAGTGAGGAACCCGTCAAAGAACGACGCCTGGTGAGTGAGGGAGCAGGTGCCGTTGCCCATGGCTCGAGCAACATCACCGAACGGAGTCGAGTTGATCGACTTGACGTCACCGAATCCAGCGTTCACGTAGTCCGGGTTCAGCAGAATCTTTCCAAGCGAGTCGAACGCGCTCTTGATTGCTGGGTCGGAGAACTTCACGTCATGGCTAACCCATTTGTCGTAGGTCTCTGGGCCGGCCTGACGAAGCACGAGGTCTTCGATCCAGTCGGTTCCTGGCCATCCGGTTGCGGCGTCAGAGCCGAATCCTGCACACCATGGCGCTGTTCCCAGCTTGTCGCGCATTTGCTGGGTCAGGTCCAGAAGTCCCTGCCACGTCGTTGGAACGGTCCAGCCGTTGTCTGCGAACTGCTTCGGGGAGTACCAGATGAAGCCCTTGACACTGGCCATCAGCGGAGCGCCGTAAAGTACTCCGTCCGTTGTGGCGTAGTTCGCCCAGTCCTTCGACCAGTACTTGTCGACATTGGCCTTGACCTCGTCCGGTGCAGGCTGAATGAGATCGCGGGATGCGAGGTCACCGAGCAAGCCGGGCTGCGGGAAGATCGCCAAGTCTGGAGCATTCCCGCCCTGAGCCCGGATACTGATCTGGGTCTCGAACTCTTTGCTCGCTTCGTACTTGATCTCGATGTTGTTGGCCTTCTCCCAGTCCGCCCAGGACTGCTGGAGAAGCTCCGCCTCTGTGTCGGAGATTGTGCCGTAGATGGTGACGACACCATCCGCAGTTCCGGCATCACCGGGACCAGTGCCGCTGGCACCGGTTCCGCCTCCGGCGCATCCGACCAGAGCCAGGCTTGATACTGCCAGGACCGCCAGGGGAGCCGTGATACGTCTGTGCAAGGTGGAACTCATGTATTTCCCTCCTCATTGAGATATTCCCGCCGGAGAATGAGGACCGGCGGGCTAATTCGTGTTCGCGAACCGTCCGGAGGCCGACCATTGCTGGTCACCTCAGGAACCGGTTCCATATCTCAAGCTACGTCACATTCGAGCAATTCTGCAAGCGCTTGACTAACCCCGCAAGCTAACGTTTGTATCACGCACTATTCCGGACACGGCATCCAGTCGAGCTAACCTCTTTTATCATGCCGAAGCTCGGATCGCTCTAATGTGGAACCGATTCCACACGGCCGATACGCTTGCATCGGTGTTCTGCACATGGACTGGAGGTGACGCGTGAGCGCGATCGCCGATGTTGCGCGCCGCGCCGGGGTCTCCAAGTCCACCGCGAGCAGGGCGCTGAGTGGCCGAGGATACGTGTCAGCCGAGACCCGTGATCGCGTCGTCCAGGCCGCCGCTGAACTCGGCTTCGTGGTGTCGACCAACGCTGCGAGCCTCGTCACCGGGCAGACAAAGAATGTTGGTGTGGTCATCCCGTTCATCAATCGTTGGTTCTTCGCCGAAGTGCTCGACGGCATCGAATCCGCGCTGATCAGCTCAGGCTACGACCTGACCCTGTATCGGATGACCTCGGATCCTGAACAGCGACGCCGCCTGTTCGACTACTTTCTCGTGCGAAAGCGCGTGGATGCCGTCATCGCCATTGGGATTGAATTGACCGCTCGGGAGGTGGAGAAACTCCACTCCCTGGGGAAGCCCATCGTCGGTCTCGGTGGAGCCATTGACGGCATTTCGACGCTCAACATCGACGACGTCGAGGTGGCCAGGATGGCCACAGAACTGCTCATCAACCTTGGCCACCAAAACATTGTTCACCTCGGCGGCGACCTCGATGATCAAATGGATTTCCGCGTACATGAGCAGCGCCTGATCGGCTTCCAACGTGCCATGGCAGCAGCGGGGCTCGAAACCCAAGACAACTTTCGAGCGGTGCCGTTTGATATTCCTGGCGGATATGCTGGGGCACTTCACCTACTCGCGGACCCACGACAGAGACCAACCGCCATCGTTGCCGGGTGCGATGAAGTTGCCATTGGCACCATCGTCGCGGCCAGACAACTCGGAATTCACGTTCCTGCACAACTGTCTGTGGTGGGAATTGACGGCCACACGCTCGCCCCCATGTTCGGACTCACCACCTTTGAACAGCATCCGGCACGGCAGGGTGCGATGGCGGTGAAGCTGATCCTCGACGAGTCGCCGGCGGATTCAGCGGATTCGCATCCCCGCCGTGTTGTCTTACCGGTCGAGCTCGCAGTTCGCACGAGTACGACCGCGCCACCGAAACTCGCCTGAACACGCGAAAGGCGCCGCCCCCGTGAGGGAACAGCGCCTTTCGTTGTTGTCCATGCCGGGTCTCCCCGGCGTGCACTACTTGAGCGTGACGGTCGCGCCAGCCTCTTCGAGCTGGGCCTTCGCCTTGTCAGCGTTCTCCTTGTTGACGCCCTCAAGCACGGTGCTCGGTGCGCCATCAACGAGCGCCTTGGCCTCGCCGAGGCCGAGGCTCGTGAGCGCGCGGACCTCCTTGATGACCTGGATCTTCTTGTCGCCTGCAGCCTCGAGGACTACGTCGAACGAGTCCTTCTCCTCGGCGTCGTCGGCGCCGCCAGCGGCACCGCCGGCCGCCGGAGCAGCAGCTGCAGCAGCAACAGGTGCAGCAGCGGTGACCTCGAAGGTCTCCTCAAACTTCTTCACGAATTCGCTCAGTTCGATGAGCGTGAGCTCCTTGAACGCGTCGAGCAGCTGGTCTGTGGTCAGCTTCGCCATGGGTTTCTCCTTTGCTTACGTTATGAATCTGATCCGCCGGAACCCTCCGGCGGAGGCACTTCGATTTAGGCTTCCTGCTTCTGACGCAACGCGTCGACCGTACGAACGGTCTTCGACAGCGGAGCATTGAACAGGTAGGCCGCGCCGAACAGCGACTGCTTGAAGGCGCCGGCCAGCTTCGCCAGCAGCACCTCCCGGCTTTCGAGATCGGCGAGTTTGATGACCTCTGCAGCACTCAGGGCGTTACCGTCGAAGTAACCGCCCTTGATGACGAGCAGAGGGTTTGCCTTGGCGAAGTCGCGAAGAGCCTTCGCCACGGCGACAGTGTCGCCGTGCACGAACGCGATTGCCGATGGGCCGGCCAGTTCGGTGTCAAACGAACTGATTCCGGCCGCGTTGGCGGCAATCTTGGTCAACGTGTTCTTCACCACGGCGTAACTTGCGTGCTCACTCATCGACAGGCGCAATTGCTTGAGCTGGGCGACGGTGAGTCCGCGGTACTCGGTGAGCAGGGCGGCACTCGAGTTACGGAACAATTCCGTAAGCTCGGCGACCGCTGCTTCCTTGTTCGCCATGGCACTCCTCTATTTCGGTGACCACCGGGTGCGAGGACAAAAGAAAAAGCTCCGGCGCACGCGCACGGAGCAGGAATTCCGGGAATCCGGATAACTACAACACACACCTGCGCGGGCCCTCGCATTTGCGATTCTTCGCGACATTCCCTCACGGGCATGCCGAACCAGCGGTCTTTGGCTTCGATAAGACTACGGGACGATGTCCTGCCTCGCAAATTCAGGAGACGTCGGGCTTTTCCACCGGCTCAGGCTGTTTTTTTGCGGGCTGCCGTTTGGAAGGTTGCTTCTTTTCAGACTGCTTCTTCTCAGGCTGAGGCTCCGGCTCCGGCTCCGGCTCAGGCTGAGGCTCCGGCTCCGGCTCGTCAATCTTGGGCTCGGGCTCAGGCTGGTCTGCCTCGGGTTCGGGCAGTTCCTTGGCGCCACGCTTCCCCACCGGAAGGAGCACGAAAATGGCGAGGCCGAGAATCACCACCCCGAGCACGAGAGCGGAAATCGCCACCCCGGAGAAACCCTTCTCTTGAACCGGAGCAACGGTCGTGATCAACCGCTGATAGGTGGATGGCGTTGTTGCGCTGGTCGCTCCCGATGTGCCGGCGACCAAAGGGATGAGGGTGTCGCCGTTGATGGCAAGCCACGCCTCTCGCGGTGGGTCGTGCACGAGTAGCGAGTCAGCGGGCGCGGCAGCGAGCTGCGTGGCGAGCGCAGGTGGGTCGAAAGACGCCAGCTCCGAAAGCTCCGTCGCCGGATTGATCCACACGGTTGCGAGTCCGATAATCGCGCCCCGAACGCTCACGGATGCCACCCAGTTGTTCGTGACGCGGGTCAACTCGTCGCTCTGTTTGCCAGCGAGGAAATCCGGAGTCCACTCCAGCACCCTGGAGATCCCTCCCACTTTCGTGGTCGCGTCGAAGTCGATTCCGCTCGTCACGCCGTCGCCCGAACCGTACAGGTCGATCAGCCGGGGGATGAGGCCGTGCGCAAAATAGTCGGCGACCTGCTGAGGCGTCTGCGTAGCCGTGTCGGCGCTGGCCGCTGGCACCCCAACGAGGCTGAATACGAGCACGGCAATAGCGGTCACGGCGCTTCTGATCACCGACATTCGCACGACAGATCCTTCGGGTTCATGGGCCAACCCAGTCTGTCACTCATCACCCCCAGCTTGCGGCAAGGCGCTCTCCGAGTGTTGACCCAGCGGGTGTGGTGCTGCACGCCATCCACCACGCGCTCTCGCAAGAGAGCATCGCCCCTAGCTTTCATCATTCAGGAGGTAGTGTGACGGAAGTGAACGGGCAACGGACATCGACTCGCCACACCAGCCACACCACCTCCTGAATGATGAAAGCTACGGAGGCGGGCAGATTGGGGGGAAGAATCACATATTAGCGAGCGGGTTTCGCACAACGCCTCCTCCACGCTATGCACGCGATTCCTGCCGGCCTCTTCCTACTGAACTGAGATGGGGCCGGAGTAGCCGATCAAGCGCAGCTCCCAGTCGCCTGATATCGGGAGTCGATCGGAGAGTCTACGACGCCTTGCACTTGAGATGGGTCGAGGTGACGTAGTGCCTGCGGTCGTTCGTGCATCCTCGGGATGAGCTGACCCTGCAGAGAGACCTCCGAAGAGGCTCAATCACTTCAGAGGGCTCGACAACTACATCAACTTCGAAATTCGAGACCTTAACGAAGTTTCGCCAAGTTCGCCTGGAGAGCGGCTTTCAGTTTTTGTTCTCGTACATCCGATTCACCGGTCATTCATTTCAGTTCCACAAGCTTTCGAGTTAACGGATCTTCAGGAACGTGCATATGTGGCGCGGAAACTACATTGTTCAAGTGACAATGGTCTGGTGACATTTGTACCGCCTGAGTTGGACCGATCCACATGTACCTTTGTATTACTTGACGAGTCAGGCAATTTTCATTCGGACAAGGCGTTGATGGTCGGAGGCGCGATTACGCCGGTCTTCTCCGAACTTGAGGAGGCAGTCGAAAAACTCTACGGCGTATGGTCCCAATCGCCACAAATGGAGGGCCTCAAGAGCTTCGAGGCCTTTGCGAAAGAGGGGTTCCACTACTCTAAAAACCCACGCGAAATACAGAACTCGTTCGTTGAGACAATGGGTCGACTCAACGGCTACCGGGCGTTCGTCGCGTTTTCGAACCGCGCTCGCATGTCCGACATTTCAGAGATTCAAAGAATGAAAGTGCTGTACGGCGCTCTGCTTCCAGATATCATTTCTTACGTGCGAACGGCGCAAGTGTGCCTTTTGTTCGAGCAAAACACAGACCTGAATAGTTGGTTCCCTTCCCTTGTGGGAAAGGCCGTCTCACGAGCCACGCATATGTCAGGCAATAGAACTCTTCCAACAGTCACGTACCGTGTCGTTGAGAAGCAGGAGCATCGACTCTTGGCGTTAATCGACTACACAATGGCGATTGTTTCTAACTGGGTTGATAGCGGTTATTCGCGAGACCCTGAAAACTTTAAGTATCGGCAATACCGAGCGATTGAGGCCAATATCGCCATGATCTACGACTTCGATCGGGGCCTTAGATCGACTCGGGCACACCGGCAATTCTCATGAAGTATGATCAAACCATGGGAGCGGGGCGGCATCATTCTGTGCGCGAGTCCGCGCCCGGTGTAACGATAGATCTTGCTTCGGATCCGCCCCGCTCCCTGCAATGATTACTGCTCTTCATTTTGCCTCGCACGTTCTATCGGGCTTGGGCCAGTGTGAGCTCCTGGGGGAGCAGGTACAGCGTGGCGAGCACTATAGCGTTCATCGGGTATCCAAACGTGATGGAAGTACACGCTTCATTCTCAAACCGGATCCGCTCTTGAATTTCGTGCTCAAGAAGAGCAATGAGTTCTTCGGCGGTTTGAATATCGGCTTACCCGATCACGTGTACGGTTTCGTCAAGGGTCGCTCCATTGTGGACAACGCTCGAAACCACCTGGCAAAGCCTGTAGTGCTCAGAATCGATCTCCGCCACTTTTTCGAATCGATTTCTTCGAGCGCCGTGAAGGATTCCCTTCGCGCAAACGGATTCGATGAAGATGCGGCGGAGCTGTGCAGCCGCCTAATGACGGTGGAACAGCGTCTTCCGATTGGATTTGCGACAAGCCCATTCCTCTCAAATTTGGCCTTTTCCCGAACTGACTCTGCCCTCGCCACGTTTGCTGCAGAACAAAGTCTCGCGTTCACGCGGTACGTCGATGATCTCGTGTTTTCTGGCCAGGTCGAAAGGTCAAATATCGCCGAGGTGACCCAAATACTCGAGAGCCACGGTTGGGCCGTAAATGAGCGAAAAACCGCGTTCATGAAGAAAGGGGGTAAACAGTACGTCACAGGCCTGTCAGTGTCTGACGCGGCGCAGCCGCGTATACCAGTTCAAACCAAACGGCGGTTGCGGCTCAAGCTCCACCTAATTGAAAAGTTCGGATATGACATGTACATGGATGCCTTCGGCGGGGATGACTTTCACGATCATCCAAGGAAGTTATTGGGACTCGCAAGATATGTTGCGTCTGTGGAACCAACCCTCGGTCACAAGATGCTTCAGTCTTTCGATTCCAACCTGAGCGATAGCTGGTACGGCCAACCCGACGACGAGTACTGGCGCGAATGGTTGGAAGACTAGTTGCGTTCCTACTGCTTCACGGGCTCGAAGAAAGACCCAGTCGGTGGCATCGAACTGGCCGAAATCAAGACCACGTCCAAAGAGTGGCGAAGTATTCCCCGCAGCTACCTTCGGCAGGTTTGGTGGCAGCAATACGTTCTAGGTGCCGAACGCACCCTCGTCGTGTGGGAGCAGCACCTCGACTTCGTGCCCATTAGCTCCGAGCCTTGCGTGCGCTGGGTCGACCGCGACGACAATGAGATCCATCAGCTTGTCGGGCTCGCCGACCAGCTCCTGGACATTCTCCACCGCTGAAGTTCGACCAACCGCGAGGCCAAACACGCCGAGCCACCCGAGCGCAATCGTGGTCGCCACCAGTTCGAGAACGCTCCCCACGTTCGTCCCGAAACGCGCCAGGGAGAGAATCCCGCCGACACCTGCTACGACCGCAACCGCAATGCCGCAGGCGAGCGAAAACGATCTCAGCGTGCGGTGGCCGAGGGCAAACGACGTCTGAACCATGGCCAAGCACGCCGCAGCGAAAGCCAAAACAGCCACCGAGGTGTGGGTGAAATCCTGCCAGGTGAAACTGGGGCCATACGGTAGCGGGCAGCCCTCCGTGCACGTCACGCTGGATGCCACGAGGAAGAACGCGCAGCCAATCCACAGCGAGACCGCTGGGGTCCAGGCGCGCAAGACGGGCGCGAGCGTACGGATCTCGCGCCCCACCCAGGCGATGAGGCTCCCGCCCGCAACGATCAGCAGAAGTGCAGCACGGAACCAGCCTGCCGTCGGCTCCCCCGTCGCGCCCAGTTCGCTCACATACAGTTCGCGAGGGACCGAGAGCCTGGCTGCCCAAATGATCCCCAGCGCGAAGACCACGAGTGTGCAGCCGAAGATCGACACGATCGTTTTCCCACGACGAAACCCTGCGAAGAGTGGGAGATCGGTCACCGGAACATGCTAGCGGCAAGCGATAGCGTGGGGGAATGGCAACAATGCGCGCAATGGTGATCGACTCTACCGGCGGTCCTGAGGTCCTGGTCGAACGCGAGGTGCCGATGGTTTCGGCCGCCATCGGCGAAGTCGTCGTCAAGGTGGAGGCGGCAGGCATCAATCCGATCGACGCCAAGACCAGAGCTGGTCGAGGCGCGGCGAGTCTCATCCGGGAGTACCCCGCCATCCTCGGCGTCGACTTCTGCGGCACCGTAGTTCAGCCCGCGTTTGACAGCCATCCGTTTCAGCCGGGGAACCGCGTGTACGGAATGGTGTCTGTTCCGCGACTCAGCGGCAGCTATGCGGAATATCTCACTGTCCCCGCCATCTCGATCGCCCTAGCTCCGCACACCATCTCCTCGCTCGAGGTTGGCGCCCTGCCCTGCGCCGCACTGACCGCCTGGGGGTGCATCAACTCGGTTGGAAAGGTTCAGCCTGGCCAGCGAGTGCTCATTCACGCCGCGGCCGGAGGCGTCGGGCACATTGCCGTGCAACTCGCGCGCATCGCGGGGGCACACGTCGTGGCCACCGCATCCGAGCGAAACGCGGAATGGCTGGAGGGACTCGGTGCAGACGAGGTCATCGACTACCACTCAACCCGTTTTGAGGACGCAACAGGCGACATCGACCTCGTGGTGGACCTCATCGGCAATGTGCATGACGCCACAGGAACCCGCTCGCTAACCGTGATGCGCCCCGGCGGCCTCCTGATCAGCGTGCCAACCGGAAGTTGGCCAGAGTTCAGAACGGATGCCGCTGCCGCAGGCGTGCGCTCGACCGACATTAAGGCGCTCTCCGACACGGCAACGCTCACGGCCATTGCCGAGCTTGTCGATTCGGGAAAACTCGCCGTCCACCTTGACCGGGAATTCCCGCTCGGCGAAGCATCCGCGGCACACCGACTGCTTGAGGAAGGCCACACGCGCGGCAAAATCGTCCTGCACCCTTAACCGACGATGGGCCCCACCCTGAGGTGAGGCCCATCGCGGAACTACTGGTTACTACAGAACGGTGACGTCGAGCGGGATGCCAGGACCGAACGTGGTCGAGACCGTGCCCTTAAGCACGTACCGACCCTTGGAGGAGCTTGGCTTCGCCCGGACGATCTCATCCAGTGCGGCTTTAGCGTTCTCGGCAAGCTGGTCCTCGGTGAACGAGACCTTTCCCACGATGAAGTGCACATTGGAGTGCTTGTCGACGCGGAACTCGATCTTTCCGCCCTTGATGTCCGAAACAGCCTTCGCTGGGTCTGGCGTTACCGTTCCGGTCTTCGGGTTTGGCATGAGCCCGCGCGGGCCAAGAACCTTTCCGAGACGACCAACCTGGCCCATGAGCTCAGGCGTGGACACGGCGGCGTCGAAGTTCGTGTATCCGGCAGCGACCTTCTCGATCAGCTCGGAGCCACCAACCTCATCCGCGCCCGCGGCGAGCGCAGCCTCAGCGGCAGGCCCGGTGGCGAACACGATGACGCGTGCAGTCTTGCCCGTGCCGTGAGGAAGGATGACGGTGCCGCGCACCATCTGGTCTGCCTTGCGCGAGTCAACACCGAGCTTCAGCGCAACCTCGACCGTGGAGTCGAACTTCGCAGAACCGGTGACGCGGGCGATGCCCACGGCCTCGCGAGGCGTGTAGTACTTGCCTGCCTCCATCTTTTCGACGGCGGCGCGGTATGCCTTAGATTTGGTCGCCATAATTACGCCTCCACCGTGATCCCCATCGAACGGGCAGTGCCCGCGATGATCTTCTCTGCCGCTGCGATGTCGTTCGCATTGAGATCCGACATCTTCGCTTCCGCAATCTGGCGCAGCGAATCCTTGGACAGTTTTCCGACCTTCTCGGTGTGCGGCGTGCCTGAGCCCTTCTGGACTCCAGCGGCCTTCTTGATGAGCTCGGCTGCCGGCGGCGTCTTCAGGATGAACGTGAACGAACGGTCCTCGTAGACGGTGATCTCCACCGGGATGACGTTGCCACGCTGCGACTCAGTCGCCGCGTTGTACGCCTTGCAGAACTCCATGATGTTTACGCCGTGCTGGCCAAGCGCCGGCCCGATGGGCGGTGCTGGGTTCGCGGCGCCGGCCTGAATCTGGAGCTTGATAAGCCCAGAGACCTTCTTTTTCGGTGCCATTATTTTTCCTTATCTCTCGAACATCCGAACCGGATGCTCTCCCGCACTCCAGGCCATTCCTGAAAGCGGTAGGTAACCGAGCGAGTCTAGCCGATCTGCGGCGCGACCGCGCTCGTGTCGCTGAGCGAACGACGCGTGCCGCAGGAGCGGCGGCGCGCCACACAGCTCAGAGCTTGGTGACCTGGTCGAAGCTGAGCTCCACCGGGGTTTCCCGCTCAAAGAGCGAGACGAGCACGGTGAGCTTTCCGCTCTCCGGTTTGATCTCGCTGATGGATCCGGGCAGGCCCGCGAACGAACCTTCCTTGATCGTGATGGTCTCGCCGACCTCGAAGTCGACTTCTTGTGGGATGGAGCGCGCCGTGGACTTGCCGCCCTTCGTGGACCCGCCCTTGCTCGGCGCCTCGACGATTTGCACGAGGCTCTGCAGCATCGAGAACGCTTCCTCGAACCGCAGGGGGGTCGGGTTATGCGAGTTACCCACGAAACCGGTGACGCCCGGCGTGTGCCGAACAACGGACCAGCTGTCCTCGTTGAGGTCCATCCGCACGAGCACGTATCCGGGGATCCGCACCCGGTTCACGAGCTTGCGCTGGCCGTTCTTGATTTCGACGACGTCCTCCATCGGAACCTGTACTTCGAAGACGTAGTCTTCCATGGCCATGCTGACCCGGCGGTTCTCAATGTTCGACTTCACGCGCTTCTCGAAGCCTGCGTAGGAGTGAATGACGTACCACTTACCCGGCTTGGCTTTCAGTTCGGCGCGGAATTCCGCGTAGGGGTCGACCTCATCGGCGTCTGCATCTACATCTACATCTGCATCGTCTGCGGCGGCGCCAGCGTCGTCGGCGTCATCCGTAACATCCGTGGCATCCGTGGCATCCGAATCATCCGACCCAGGGACGGCTGCGGCCTGGAACGCATCCAATGCGGCCGCAAGGCCTGCCTCAACGTCGTCGCCGTCGCCGTCGCCGTCACTCACAACGTGCATAGCCCGTTCCTCCGCGGGAACATCGGAGGCTATCTCTGCCGCGAGAACATTGCCCTCCTGGGCCTCATCCTCCTCTGAGGACTGCGCAGCAGCGGTCGCGAGGTCGACATCCTCGAGCTCTTCGAACTCTCTGTCAGGCACTGAATCTCATTCCATTTCTTGGGATCAGCCCGGTACGGGCAAATCGCACGTGCATAGTCGCGCAGTCACGCGAAGGTTTTACTGGGTGGGGCCGTTTCCGAAGACGTAGCCCACGCCCGTTCCAAACAACAGGTCAAGCACCGAAACGATGGCCATCATGAACACCACAAACACCAACACAACAGCGGTGTAGCTGATGAGTTCTTTGCGGGTTGGGGTGATGACCTTCCTCAGTTCGTTCATCACCTGGCGCAGGAACAGTGCGATCTTGCCGATCGGTCCGCGCTTTTGGGCGCGATCCATCTTGGCGTTGGCGACGATGTCCTCGCTGGGCTCGTCGTCTACTTTTCTCGCCACGTTGTCAACCTTCCGGATGATGCGCTGCCGGCCACGGTGACCGGTCGTGCTTTCACTGCCACAGGCGGTTGCCCATATCCAGCTGCAGGGCGGACAGGACTCGAACCTGCAACCTGCGGTTTTGGAGACCGCTGCTCTACCAATTGAGCCACCGCCCTAAGCAGTGCAAAACACCATGAATTCGCGATTGCGGCCCGAGGGATTCTGCCAAAAATTGGCGCACGAAAGCATGGCAGATTTCAACTACCTTGACCAGTGTAAGCGACACGGCAACCCCGGCGCAAAGCCCGCCAGCCCTCAGAAAACTTCTTCGCATTTCCGCGTCATGATCCGCAGGCAACCGAGTCTGTTCAAGTAACGGGGTAGATCGGCGAAGTACCCACGGTCCCTAGCCGTAATAGCCGAACTGCCACTCTAACTAAATAGGACACCAGGAAGCTGAACACAGGCGGCTTCCTATCGTTCCAATATCCCGAGTTGTCACGTACAGCCGCCTGCAAGGTTTCCTGGATCCCTTATGGATCAAGGAAGGTACCAGCCGTGTTCACTCAGCGAATTCGACGGACTGGAAGCTCAGTCGGGAAATCACTAGTTATCAAATCGACCGCTGTCTTTGGCGCGGTCGGAATCCTCGGTGCTCTTGCCGTGGCCGCACCGGCCGTAGCGAGTGACACCACCACTCATGGGTCGTGGGCGCAGGGTCAGTTCCTATCCGGAACCCTTGTTGGCCTCGATCTCGACACCATTGTCGGCCTCAAGCCCGCCACCGTCTCGAACAACGGTACTCAGGGCACCAAGGAAGTTGTGGACCCGCTGGCAGTGAACCTGCTGGGTACCACAGCACTCAATGTCGGCGCTGTGCGGGTAAGCCCCGACGCCGTGCTGAGCTCGACCACAACCGGCGGAGTCCTCTCCCAGTACGCGATGGCGTCGAACACCGGCGGCACGCTGGGAGCCAGCGGCTCGATTGGTGAAGGCGGCGCGGTCGGACCGAACGCTTCGCACCCCAACAGTGCATTGACCCTTCACCTCGACCAGCTCATCGGCACAAAATTCAACGCCGTGATCTCGGACCTGGACCTTTCACTGCGCGCGATCGCAGCGAATGCACACGGGACACTTCAGACCGTCGATGGTGACTACTACATCGACGGGTTGACGCTTTCCTTCACGAGTCCGGCACTTGCCGGGGTCTCCACCGCAGTAACGAAAGCCGTCGCTGCCGCGGAAGCGAAACTCGACGCACTCACCTCCGCTAACGGCGAACTGGCTGTGGCGCTGAAAGCCATTCTGGTTGCAGCGAACCCAGCACTCAACGTGGTGGGCGGTGCCAACATTTCCATCAAACTTCAACACGATCTGCGCGCGGTCGTCGCCGAACTCTTGACGAAAACCTGGGGCGGATCGGGAGTGAGCTTCAACGTCACAACCGGCAAGGTGATTGTCGACTTGAACGCACTCGTCGGCGGAAGCCTGAACAACCGCCCCGTGAACTCGGAGCTGTTGACCAGCGCAACGGTGAACTTGATGGTGTCGACGATCAGCACCAACGTCTCCAACCTCACCGCGCAAGTGCTTGCACGGGTCGATGCAGCCGTCGCGAACCTGAAACTCGACGTTGATGTTGACGTTGCAGTACTGACCGACCAGGCGCCGATCACCGGTCAGAGCTGCCAGTACGAGGACAAGGACGGCAACATCCTGAGCGAACTGCTCGGCAAACTGCTCGGCACGCTCGTCTGCACGCCGACCACGACACTCCTCCCGAAGCTGAAGACCTCAGTCACGGTCGATGTTCACGGCACGGTTTCGCAGGTGCTGAACGGCAGCGCCCCGGCGACAGCGGTAGCGCAGGTGCTCGGGGTACCTGTCGCGATCAGCACGGGTCGGATCCTGTCGGGGCTCAGTGGAATCCTGAACAGTCGGATCTACTCCGCTGGCGGAATCCTGCCTGTGCTGCACAGCTCGTGTGACGGGCCGCTGCTCGCCCAGGCTAACGCGGGGCTGCTCGGATCCGCCGGCATCCAGGGATTGCTGTCCGGCGTCCTTTCCCTCAAGGTGAACCTCCAGGACACGAACCTGGGCACCGGATGGGGAACCGTCGTCAACAACACCGTGTTCAACCAAACCGCGCTACGCGTTTCCGTCGCACCGTCACTGGGAGTTAGTGGCCTCACCACACTGAGCCTCGCCTCAGCATCGGTTGCCCCTTCCACAACCTTGACGACGACGGGTGACCCTGGCAACCCAGGAGACCCAGGAACGTATGGGCTTCCCGGCACCGACAATCCCGGTGACCCAGGTACGCCAGGCGCAACCGGCGGCGACATCGATGGCGCAACACCGGCCGCATCGGGCTCCGGTTCGCTCGCCTACACCGGCGTGGCAATCGGATCGGCCATTGCCGCGATGCTCGCGCTCCTGATCGCTGGGGCGTGGCTGGCACGGAAGGGTTACCGGCGCAACCACCCAACGCTTGAGCTCTAAGCTCAGCGCGCGCCGGTGACAGCACGGCCGGGGTTCCCGACCCCGGCCGTGTCTGTGCTTTAAGCTTGGCGAGTGACCACTGACCACTCGCGTATTTCCCGCCGCATCGCCGCCATCGCCGAGTCGGCGACCCTCAAGGTGGATGCAAAAGCCAAAGCGCTGAAAGCAGATGGGCGCCCGATCATTTCCTACGCGGCGGGCGAGCCGGACTTCGTCACACCGTCGAACGTCGTGGATGCCGCATCCGCAGCAGTTCTCGACCCCCGCAACTACCGGTACACCCCGGCTGCCGGCCTCCCCGAACTGCGCGAGGCGATCGCCGAGAAGACCAAACGCGACAGTGGCCTGGCCGTCGACGCCTCCCGCGTGATTGTGACCAACGGTGGCAAGCAGGCAGTGTTCCAGTCGATTGCGACGGTCGTGGATGACGGCGACGAAGTACTTCTGCCCTCGCCGTACTGGACCACCTACCCCGAAGTGATCAAGCTTGCCGGCGGCGTGCCCGTCGACGTGTTTGCCGGCGCAGACCAGGGCTACAAGGTGACCGTGGACCAGCTCGAGGCTGCTCGCACGCCTCGGTCGAAGCTGCTCATCTTCGTGTCCCCGTCCAACCCCACGGGCGCCGTGTACACGCCGGAGGAGACCGCCGCGATCGGCCAGTGGGCGCTCAAGCACAGTATCTGGGTGATGACCGATGAGATCTACCAGAACCTCGTCTATGACGGCATCAAGGCAATGTCGATCGTTGAAGCGGTGCCGGAACTTGCCGAGCAGACCCTCCTCGTGAACGGTGTCGCCAAGAGTTACGCCATGACCGGATGGCGGCTCGGCTGGATGGTGGGCCCCGCGGATGCCATTAAGGGCGCGGCGAACCTGCAATCGCACCTCACGTCCAACGTGTCCAACATCTCCCAGAGGGCGGCGCTTGCCGCGCTCACCGGGCCGCAGGAAACCGTGGAACTCATGCGCCAGGCGTTCGAACGACGGCGCAACGTCATCATCGAGGAACTCAACAAGATTGACGGTGTCCACGCACCAATGCCTCAGGGTGCGTTCTACGCCTACGCGGATGTCACAGGTTTGCTCGGGCGAAGCTGGGGCGGCGTGAAAGCGACCACCTCGCTGGAGCTCGCGGACCTCATCCTCGAGCAGGCGGAGGTTGCCGTGGTTCCCGGCGAGGCGTTTGGGCCGAGCGGATACCTGCGGCTCTCCTACGCGCTCGGCGACGATGCCCTGCTCGAGGGTGTCCAGCGCCTGCAGCGCCTCTTCGCGTAGTTTCTGGCGCGTCCTGGCGCGTGGCCCCCAATTCACGCGGAGTAAGCGCTCGTAGCGCTGGCTGTGCACACCCCAGCCACCTATGACCCACTGAGGTGTCCCAAAGCGCCCTTCCCGGCATCCATAAAGGACACTTTGGGACCCCTCAACGAGATTGTGGAGAGTTAACCCGAGGATTGCGCAGTTTGTGCAAGTCTGGTGCCATGCCCCGGATATCCGTACCGGAGGGTTTGCGCGCCGGACCCTTCACGACCGCTCAGGGTCGTGCGGCCGGCCTCGGGGCCAAGCGGATGCGCGGACCAGACCTCCACGCGCCGTTTCGCGGCATCCGCACGACCGAGCCCGCTGAGAGCATCAACGAACTTGCCGCGGCCTTCCAGCTGGGCTCCACCGACAACACCTTCTTCTGCAACGTCACCGCCGCGCTCATACTCCGGATGCCGCTCCCGCAGCGCCTCGAACAATCCCCGCTTCTGCATGTGGCGGTGCGCGCGCCCTACCGCGCCCCGAGGGCACACGGCACGGTCGGGCACAAGTTGCAGGTTGATGGCGACGAGGTGCGGGATTGGAGTGGACTGAGGATCACCACGCCAGAGCGCACCTGGTGCGACCTGGCATCTTTCCTCTCGGTTGCTGACCTGGTCGCCGCGGGCGACTATCTCATCCACTGGGAGTTGCCACACGCCAGCCAGGGGTCGCTGCTGGCCGCGGTCGAAAAGTGGACGGGGCGGCGCGGAAAGGTGAACCTCCGGCAGGCCGTCAGCCTCCTGAGCGATCGGTCCGAGTCTCGCCAGGAGTCCCTCTTGCGCGTTCTCGTCGTCACCGCGGGAATCGACGCGGAGGCGAATCTGCCCATCGTCACCTCGGGCGGATTCCGGTATCGCGGCGACCTCGTCCTGCGTGAGAAGAAAGTGATCATCGAGTACCAGAGCCGATTCCACGACGGGTCGAAGTCGTTTCGCGCCGACATGACGCGTATCTCCCGTTTGGAGGCGGATGGCTGGCGCGTCATCCAGGTCAACAAGGACGACCTCGACAACCCTCGCGAGCTGGTGCAGCGCATCCGCACCGTGTTGAGGGCTGCGAGCGGGTGAGGGGTCTGTAAGTGCCCTTCCTGTGGCGCGGGAAGGGCACTTACAGACCCCTCAGCCGGTACGTCCGCGAGAGCCGGGATCAACCAGGTGGTGGATGCCAGATGTGACCGGTTGATGGCTGCCGAGGGGGTGGGTCAGGCTTCAGGATGGTGTCATGACTGAAACAGACACCGCAGTTGACACAGACACCGTCGTGCGAGTGCGCGACCTTCGCAAAAAGTACGGAAGCTTCACCGGCCTGGATGGTGTGAGTTTTGACATCCACCGCGGCGAGACATTCGCCCTGCTCGGCCCGAACGGCGCTGGAAAATCCACGACGATCGAGATCCTCGAGGGCTACCGTGACCGCACCGGCGGCGAGGCCAGCGTGCTCGGGGTCGACCCACAGCACGGCGGCATCGACTGGAAGGCCCGCCTTGGCATCGTGCTGCAGAGCACGGGCGAGAGCGGAAACGTGACCGTCACCGAACAGCTAACCCACTTTGCCGGTTACTACCCGAAAGCCCGCAAAGTCAGCGATGTGATCGAAGCCGTCGGGCTCACCGAGAAGGCAACAACCCGCATCGGCAAGCTTTCCGGCGGACAGCGCAGACGCGTGGATGTCGCCCTCGGCATCATCGGACGGCCAGAACTGGTCTTCCTCGACGAGCCAACAACGGGCTTCGACCCGGAGGCCAGGCACCAGTTTTGGGAACTGATCGACATGCTCAAGGCTGAAGGCACGACCATCCTGCTCACCACCCACTACCTCGACGAAGCCGCCCACCTGGCCGACCGCGCGGCGGTCATCAACGGCGGGCGCATCGTCGACATCGGCAAAATCGACGAGCTCGGCGGCGCGGACGCCCGCGTGCCTCTCGTGCGCTGGCGTGAGGGTGGGGCGGTCCGCAGCGAGCGCACCACAGAGCCAGCATCCCTCGTCGCGAAGCTCGCCACCCAGTTCGGAGGCGAACCGGCCGGCCTTGAGGTCATCCGACCCAGCCTTGAAGACATCTACCTATCCCTCGTCGGCGCCCACCGCGCCGACCTCGACCTGGAGGCGAACGCAGCATGACCACCGCAACCGCAACATCCGCAACAACGCCGCTCGCGCCGGTGCACATCCCGCACGTGAACTCAATCGGTCGCACCGTGAGACTCGGCATTTCCCGCATCGGCTACGAGCTGAAGACTTACGCTCGCCAGGGCGACTCCGTGTTCTTCACATTCCTGTTCCCGATTGTGATGCTCTCCATTTTCGCCGTCGCGTTCAGCAACATGGGCGACCTCGGCGCCGGCCCGGACGGCACGGGCGGCATCACCTTTGCCGCGTATTACCTGCCCGGCATGGTCGCCGCCGGCATGCTGCTGAGCGGCGTGCAAAACCTCGGCGTGGACATCGCAGGCGAGAAGGGCGACGGAACGCTCAAGCGCCTCGGCGGCTCACCACTACCGGTCATCTCGTACTTCATCGGCAAAATCGGGATGGTGCTCGTGAGCTCCATCCTGCAGGCTGCGCTTCTGCTTCTGGTCGCTGCCGTACTGTTCGGCGTCGAACTGCCGACCGAGCCTGAGCGGTGGCTGCTGTTCAGCTGGGTGTTCCTGCTCGGCGTGATCACGAGCTGCGTGCTCGGCATCGCGCTCTCCGCGCTCCCCCGTTCCGGCAAGAGCGCTACCGCCGTGGTCATCCCGATCGTGCTGCTACTGCAGTTCATCTCCGGGGTGTACCTGCAGTTCACGATGCTGCCAGAGTGGCTGCAGAATGTGGCCAGCATTTTCCCGCTCAAGTGGATGGCACAGGGCATGCGCGCCGTGTTCCTCCCAGACACCTTCGCCGCTGCTGAGCAGACCGGCACGTGGGATCTCGGCTGGGTCGCCATCGTCATGGCCGTCTGGTTCGTGGTTGGTCTGCTGGTGACGCGGATGACGTTCCGCTGGATCCGCAAAGACAGCTGACCGAGTGGGCTGGCCAGCCGTAACCGGCCGGGCCAGCCCACCACAACCAGCGCGGCCCGCCGCCGCATCCGAAACGAGATCGCGAGAGAATCGTCAGCATGGACAATCCGAAGTGGTGGAACCTGGTCGTCGGCGCCATCTCCGTTGTGCTGATCGGGATGCTCCTGCTCGTCAAAGACATCACCACGGGCGAGAGAATCGGTGCCATCGCCGCCCTCGCCGTGTTCGTGGCCACCTGGTACACGATCGGGCGCTTTGCCTGGCGCAACCAGGCCGTCGCCATCATCCTTCTCGTGGTGATCGTGGCCAGCTCCGGCACCGCGACCCTGTTCTACCCGTCGATGGCGATCATCCAGTGCGTCGCGTTCCCACTCATTTGGGTGGTGTCGCCAAGGCTCACCATCACCCTCGTCGCCAACGCTGCACTTGCCGCGTTCGTCGCGTTCGGCCTGGCCGCTGGTGGAGGGTTCACGCAAGAAGCCATTTGGCGGTCCGTGTTCACGGCGGCGCTGTCGCTCGGGTTCGCCCTCGCGCTCGGCCTGTGGATCACCCGCATCTTCCACCTCAGCGTCGAAAAGCAGCTCCTCATCGACCAACTCCAGAGCGCTCAAGGCGAGCTCGCCGCACTGCACAGGGATGCCGGGGTCGCCAGCGAACGCGAACGCCTCGCCCGCGAACTCCACGACACCATCGCGCAGAGCCTCACCGGGCTGGTCATGCTCACGCAGGGCGCGAGGCGGTCACTGGACTCCCGCAACTGGGATGAGACGGCGAGCGCACTCGCCATGATCGAAGACAACGCCCGGGACACGCTGGCCGAGACGCGAGCGCTCGTGGCATCCGGGGCATCCGTTGAGGTGCCTGGCGGCATCATCCCGGCGCTTCAGCGGCTCGCCGAACGCTTCGAGCGGGAGACGGGCGTCACGGTCACCGTTGACGCGAATGCTGCTCCCGCGATCGCCAGGGACACCGAGGTTGTGCTGCTGCGCTGCACCCAGGAGGCGCTCGCGAACGTGCGCAAGCACGCTAAGGCGAGCGCGGTCACGGTCACGGTCGGTGCTGACGTTGCTGGGGAGGCTGACGGCGATGCTGGCGGTGAAGTGACGCTGACCGTGCGGGATGACGGGGTCGGCTTCACACCGGAGCAGTCCAACAGCGGTTTTGGCCTCGCCGGGATGCGCGAACGGCTTGCCCTCGTGAACGGCACCCTCGACGTGGAAAGCGGCGACGGCGCGACCACGCTCAGCGTGCGGGTTCCCTCCGGGGTGAGCGCATGACCGCCACCCGAGTTCTCGTCGTGGACGACCACCCCGTCGTGCGCGGCGGCATCGTCGCCCTCCTCGGCACCGCCGATGACCTCGACGTTGTCGGCCAGGCCGCAGATGGGTTCGAGGCTGTGCGCCTCGCCATCGAACTCGAACCGGATGTCGTGCTCATGGACCTGCGCCTGCCCGGCATCGACGGCGACGAGGCGACAGCGCGCATCCTCGCCGAGAAGCCGGGCATCCGGGTGCTCGTCCTCACCACCTATGAAAGCGACGACAGCATCCTGACCGCAATCGAGGCGGGGGCGAGCGGATACCTGCTGAAGGCGGCGCCGCAGGAGGAGCTGTTGGCGGGCATCCGCTCGGTGGCGCGCGGCGAGGTCGCGCTCGCGCCGCGGATCGCCGCGCTGCTCGTGAACCGAGTACAGCGGCCCACTGCGCCGAGTCTCAGCCCGCGGGAGACCGAAGTGCTGAAACTCGTCGCGCAGGGGCTCAGCAATCCCGACATTGCCAAGCAACTGTTTTTATCCGAGGCGACCGTGAAGACGCATCTGCTGCATGCCTTCGAGAAGCTCGAGGTGAAGGATCGGACGCGCGCGGTGACGCGGGCCATGGAGTTGGGGCTGCTGTAGCTCTTGGTGCGCTCGGCGGCAGGGTGTTGCAGCGGCGGTCGATGATGAATGATTGCGGCTCGGGGTTCGGCGGGCATCTTTGGGCGGAGTCGGAATTATTCATCATCGAGCGGCGCCCACGAGATGCACGCTAGAGGTCGACGCCGATCAGCTGCGGCTCGGGCTGCAGCATGATGCCGAACTGGCTGAGCACGCGCAAGTGGATGTAGCGGGCCAGCTCCGCCACGTCCTCTGCCGTTGCACTTCCCGTGTTGACGAGAGCGAGCGTGTGCTTTGAGCTGACCGCGGCACGCGAGCCGGGCAGCGAGAAGCCGCGCCGAATCCCCGCGTGCTCGATCAGCCACGCTGCGCTTACCTTCACCGCAGACTCGGGCGCATCGGGGTCCAAAATCCAGCGGGGAGCATCTTGTGGCAGTCCGCGCGCGAAGTTTTCTGACACGATCGGGTTGGTGAAGAAGGATCCGGCGCTCACCGAGTCCCGGTCTGCTGGATCGAGGACCATGCCTTTGGACGCGCGGAGCGCGAGCACGGCGTTGCGGACATCCGCGAGGGGTGCGCTGTCCCCCACCGCCACACCGAGTTTGGCAGCAAGTTGGTCGTAGGCTATCGGCGCGCTCGACCCACTCCTGCCGAGCTTCAGGTCGAGCGACAGGACGATGCCGCGGCGCCCGCGTTTCAACGAGGAGGTGCGATACCCGAGCTCAAGTTCAGCCGCCGTGAGGATGACGCGCTCGCGGCTCTCCTCGTCGAGGAAGTCGACCGACTCGAGAACCTCGGAGAGCTCCTGGCCGTATGCCCCAATGTTCTGCACCGGAGCGGCACCGGCCGACCCGGGAATCCCCGAGAGTGCTTCCACTCCGGAAAGACCGTGCTCGACCGCGAAGGCGACCACCGCATCCCATGGCTCACCGGCGAGCACGCGCACGATCTGCGTGGCATCGTTCGCGTCACTGCCAGAGTCTGCTGCCTCAATGCCTTTGGTGAGCACGCGGATGACCGTGCCGTCAAACCCCTCGTCGGCAACGAGGAGGTTGGATCCCCCGCCGAGGGCGAACCACGGCTCATTGCGACCCCACGTGTCCTGGGCTGCCGCGACAAGTTCCGCGGTGGTGGCAGGCGAGAGGAGTTCTCGCGCGGGGCCGCCGACGCGCAGCGTGGTGAGCTCGGAGAGGGGAAGCACGGACATCTCAGTCACAGGCGGATGCGCAGTTGCGCCTTGCCCAGCACCGTCTCATCATCGAACGTCACGGTGAGGTCGATGCGCGCCTCGCCGTGCGCGCCTGCGGCGTCACTGTCCGCTGCGTCAGGTTCTGCAGGGGCGGTGACCGCGCCGACCTTGGCGACCACGCGCACGCGGGCGCCATCCGTTGCGTCCACCAACACGGGGCGCGTGAAGCGCACCTGGTAGTCGATCACGCGGCCCGGGTCACCGACCCAGTCGATGACGGGCTGGGCGGCGAGGCCCATGGTGAGCATCCCGTGGGCGAGCACGCCGGGAAGCCCGACGCTCGTGGCAACATCGTCGCGGTAGTGGATGGGGTTGAAGTCGCCGGACGCTCCCGCATAGCGCACGAGCGAGTCGCGCGTGAGGTGGAAGTCGCGCTCGGCGACGATGTCTCCCACGCTCAACTCTCCCTGAGGGGTCCCAATGCGCCCTTTAGGGGATGCGGGAAGGGCGCTTTCGGACCCCTCAGGGGGTGCGGCGGCGCTCACTCGTCGCCCCGGACTACGAGGGTGGATGTCGCGGTGACGACGTGCGCGCCGCTCGCATCCACGATGGCGGACTCCGAGGTGATCATGCTGTGGCCTCCGAGGGATTTGACGCTCGTGACGGTGAGGGTTGCGGTGAGTTCGTCGCCTGCGACGATGGGGCGCGTGTAACTGAACCGCTGGTCGCCGTGGACGACGCGGGTGAAGTCGATGCCGGCGTCCGGTTCGGCGAGCAGCTGGGCCAGGGTGCGCTCCTGAACGACGATGGGGAACGTGGGCGGGGCGACGACATCCGTGTAGCCGGCGGCGATTGCGGCATCCGGGTCGTGGTTGATCGGGTTTTCGGAGAACACGGCGCGGGCGAATTCGCGCACTTTCTCCCGCCCGACCAAATAGGGAACGGCTGGCGGGAAGACCCGGCCGGCGATGTCAGGATTCACAGCCATCCGCCCATCTTCTCATGCCCGCGAGTGTGCACTTGTGGTCGCTTTCAGCGCGCCAAAGCCGCCACAAGTGCACACTCGCGGGGAGGAGGGTGGGGAGGGAGGGAGGGAGGGCACAACAAAGCCCCGGTCGCCGTGAGGCTTCCGGGGCTCTGTTTGGGGGGTTTAGGGAATCTGCTGTGGGATGCCTACTGGCAGCTATCGCACTGCAGAAGATCCATTGGATCGACGGGAACTGCGTAGCCGCCGACGGTGTCGTTGTCGTTCTCCATGGTGACCTCCTTCAAAGCCTTGTGTTGCTGAAAATCTCTTGGTACTGGATGGTGTCCAGGAACCTCTATGTTCGAGGAACTACTTCCAGCCCCCACGTGGTCTCCCACTATATAACGTGAATGACAGCTGTGTCATTCCCCTACATGTTGTGGTTTCGGCGTGTCGCGAAGTTTTTTCCAGAATACGGGGTTCCACCGACATTTCCACCCCGAACGGGGGTCACGCACACCCATTAAGCACCGTCGAATCGGCATCCAGCGCGGAACAAGGCACACTGAGTGCATGCTTGTTACCGCGATCGTGCTCATCACCGCCGCCCTCGTCTTCTACACAATCGGGGTGTGGTCGGAGCACCGGCAGCGCGTCCTGAAGTGGTGGCACGCCGGATTCTTCGCGCTCGGCCTGGCCTGCGACGCCAGCGGCACGTACTTCATGAGCCAGCTTTCCGGCACGGGTGCGACGGCAACAACCGGGCTAGGCGGCACACTGACCTCGATCATGGCCATCACCGGCGCCGTCGCGCTCATCCTGATGGCCCTTCACCTGATCTGGGCGGTCATCGTGCTGCTGCGCAAGAGGGATGCCGAGCTCAAGCAGTTCCACAAGGCGTCGCTCGTCGTGTGGGCGATCTGGCTGATCCCGTACTTTACCGGCGCGATCGGCGCCAACATTCGCTGACCGAGCTAGAGCGGCAGCACAGCCTCTGACCAGTGATCCGGGTTGCCGAAACGGTGCGCCGTGATTGCAATCGCCTGTTCGCGCAGGAACGGCAGCAACTCGACGCGTCCGGCCTCGGTCACCGTTTCTGAGTAGATCGCGACGTCGGGGCTTCCGCCCAGTGCCTCCGACAGCTCCTGGTGCCCGCCGCCGATATGAGGCAACCCCGTTCGGATAAGGGGACTTGCCCATAGCCTCCGGGCCCGCGAATCGAGCAGACGACTCAGCTGGGCCAAACTTCCACCTCTACATCAGGCACACTAAGCGCCGCTCTCTGCACTGGGAGTGAGTCCTCCCGGAACACCTCGAGTTCGTTGACGAAACCATCGAGTACATGTAGAAGTACATGAACCATTACTCCGTCCGAATCTGGGTAACTCGCCTCTACCGGAATCCTGCGAGGCACCTGAGCTGGTGATGCGCTTTCAGGATAGAGGCGGAGGCCCCCATCTGCGTCAAGCGATTCAACCATCGTGTGCTCCAGTTGGCATCGAAGGCCTTCGAAGCCTTCACCGCCAGCCGAGAGCAACCTAGCGAGGAGCGCGCGTTCTTCGGCCGTCGGGGCCCGCTTCCCCTCCGCCGTCGGGTCATGGTACATAGTAAGTTCCAACGTTGATCGAACCATCGGCGAGCGTAAACGCTCGGTACTCAATAGTTGTAGCACCAATTACAGTGCGCCCCCAGAACGAGCCTGTCGCCGCTTTCGCAACAGATTGGGTAATCTGCCCCAGAATTGCGGACTCTACCGCCTCGGTTGACAAACCGGTTCCCGCCAAGTGCCGTGCACCGTGACCGAATGCGATCCGAGCCAAAGTGCTACTAACGGAACTCCCCGTCGTCGCACTCGCACCCTCCACCCCAGCCGCCTTGGCGCCGGCGAGTGCCTCTCCGCCGGCAATGATACTCACGGCTGAGCCGGCGACTCCCAGCCCGTAACTAATCTAAAACCAGGGGTCGCTGCCGTAACAAGTCTGGTCATTGTTTGTCAGCATGCCGATGCCGAAGGTCGATCCCGCAGCCAGCCCCGCAAACGTAGGTTTAACCGAATTCGAGACCACATCAGGCAACCCCGCCCAGAAAAAGTCATTCGCCGTACACACCCGATCCTGCGGGGTCCCATCCATCCCCTTGCACAACCCCAACGGATCCACCGACGCCAGCGGGTCACCCGCAACATACGCATACGGCTCATGCGTGACATTGACCGCCGGATCAACCTGCAAAAACTGACCCGTCACCGGGTCATACTCCCGAGCCCGCAAATAATCGGTCCCGGAGGTCGGATCAGTCCACGCCGACGCGAACCCGAACGCACTCGTGCTCGCCCCAAGATGCGCATCTACGGCACCATAGGGGGTGTAATCAGTCGTGGAAACAACCGTGCCTGCACTGTCGGTGATGGTGCGCACCGACCCAATATTGTCCACATGGAGATACTCGATCGCACCCGTGGAGTCATCGACCTGCGCGATCGGCGTCGTACCGATGGCATAAATGTAACTGTGGTCACCATCATCCAACAACAACGGAACCGAACGATTCGGATCCCACACAAACTGCTTCGTCGCCGCACCAACAGTCCGCGACTGACGCAAACCATTGCCGTCGCTGCCCCATCCGATATGACCGTGGATCGCGCAACTATCACAAGCGCATCCATGATTCGCGGGCGCCAACCTCCGAACTTCAATCGCAGAGCGATCCCTACGCCCGCACGTGGGAAGCCGGAAACGAGACCAAGCCCATGTATCACTTGCCGCGATCGGTGAGCAGTGCCTTGAGGATCCCCCACGGCTCCTCGTCAATATCATGGAGCTCATCACGATTCAACTGCTCGAAAATTGATTCTGTCATCCAGGCAGGCCGGTCATGCGCGATTCCTAATTCTGGATATTTGTCCATGATCTCGTCTTCCGAACGGGCGGTCATGATCCCCCACAGGCCGCCCATGCCGTAGTCGTAGGCAACTAGAAACGCGATCTTGTTGTCAGTCATCTCAGCCTCCAAACCGAAGGAAAGGAAGATTGCTTACATCGATGGGGTAGGTCGTCGTTATCTCAGAGCCACCTCCGGGATACGGAAAATCCGGCTCGACGGGAGACGGCCCAAATGCACACCGGACTCGGCAGATTGGAATTTCGTAGTACCCATCAGGTGTCGTCCGTAGTGCGAGTCCGGCTTGTGCATCGGTGCCTGTGGCGTATTCATCAGTTGTAAGCCAAATTTTGCCGTTTGCGATACCCGGCTTGATCGTCCCAGACTTCGAGATTGACTCCGCCGCGCTGTCGGTCGTGTAGTGACGTAAAAATCCTGCTCCTCCGCTGTCTGCGGCGCTGACTCCACTGTATCCCTCGGCGACCTTGGCGCCTGCGAGTGCTTCTCCTCCGGCGAGGATACCCACTGCCGATCCCGCGACTCCGAGTCCGTAGCTGATCTTGAACCAGAGATCGTTGCCATAACAAGCCTGATCATTGTTGGTCAGCAAACCGATGCCAAAAGTCGAGCCCGCTGCCAGTCCCGCAAACGTCGGTTTCACCGAATTCGAGACCACACTAGGCAGGCTCTCCATGAAGTAGTCCCACCCCAAACACACTCGATCCTGCGGGGTCCCATCCATCCCCTTGCACAACCCCAACGGATCCACCGACGCCAGCGGGTCACCCGCAACATACGCATACGGCTCACGCGTGACATTGACCGCCGGATCAACCTGCAAAAACTGACCCGTCACCGGGTCATACTCCCGAGCCCGCAAATAGTCAGTCCCCGATGCCGGATCAGTCCAGGCCGACGCGAACCCGAACGCACTCGTGCTCGCCCCAAGATGCGTGCCTTGAGCACCGTACGGGCCGTAGTCCATCGTCGATACGACCGCGCCAGCATCGTCGGTGATGGTGCGCACCGACCCAATATTGTCCGCATGGAGATACTCGATCGCGCCCGTTACGTCATCGATCTGCGCGATCGGTGTCGTCCCGGTGGCATAAATGTAACTGTGGTCACCATCATCCAACAACAACGGAACCGAACGATTCGGATCCCACACAAACTGCTTCGTCGCCGCACCAACAGTCCGCGACTGACGCAAACCATTGCCGTCGCTAGAGTAGCTGACCGTCGTGCCGCCAATCGTGACGGAGGCAAGGTTGCCGCGTGCGTCGTAGCTGTAGGCAGCGGTCGCAGTCGGCGCGCTGGTATACGTGGTGGTTGCACTCGTGCGGGACCCGTTGTCGTCATACCCGAAGGTCGTGCCATAACCGGTGTTACTCGCTGAGGTCAGCTCTTGCTTGCTGTTGTAGGTGAACGCGTCCCCCGAAGGAGTTGCGGTCAGCTTCCCCGCTGACGTCGTCGAAAACCCTTCAGTGCTGCTGGTAGAACTGAGTTGGCCAAGGGCCGTGTAGCCCCAGTTCTTGGCCACCGTCGTAGTGTGAAGAGCGTCAGTCACGGTTGACGAAGTCAACTGGCCAGCGTCGTCGTAGCCGTAACCATAGGAGGACAGTGTCGCCGAACTTGTGGCGGAGGATATGTCCGTAAGTTGGTTGTTCGCGTTGTAACTTCGAGACTCGGTTACACCGCTCGGATCAGAGCGAGTGTTTTGCAAGCCGTCCGGCGTCACCGTGAGGGTGGTGGTTCGGGAAGCCCAATCAGTGACCGAGGTCATATTGCCCGCATTGTCATATCCATAGCTGACAGTGTGGGCTCCAGGATAGGTAAGCGACGTCAACTGGGACGCGTCATCGTATCCGTAGCCGACCGTCTGGCCGTTCCCGTTTTGCACGGAGGTCAAGGCCGAATTGGCATTGTAGGCGTAGGTTGTCGTGCCGGTGCCGTCTGTCATTGTATGGCGGGTGTCGTTGGCGTAGTAGGTGTAGCTGACATCGCTGGCGGTGCCGGGGTAGTCGATCCCGGTGAGGCGACCGCCATCGTCGTAACTGCGCGTTGCGACAACGCCGTCGGGGGTGGTGACGCTGTGAATGCGACCAGCGCTGTCGTAGCTGTAGCTCGTGATCATACTTCCCGGTTGCGTCTCCGAAGATAACAACCCCGCATCGTCGTAGGCGTAGCTGGCGATCTCGCCATCCGCATTGGTAAACGATGTCTGCACGCCGGCCTCGTTGTACGCATGAATTTCAGTGCTCATGTCGGGCAAGGTGGTGACGTGAAGCTTGCCGTCCTGGGTGTAGCTGTAAGAGGTGGCCCTGCCTAGAGGGTCCGTCGTTGAGGCAAGTTGCCCTGCGGCATCATATGCGTAGTGGGTAACTTTGCCGCGTGCGTCTGTTGTCGTCGCAACCCGGCCATCCGCGTCAAACGTCGAACTCGTTGCCGCAGAGGACGGAAGCGTGATGGATGTTCTGTGCCCGGCGAGGTCGTAGCCAAACGAAGTAACACGGCTTTCCGCATCCGTGCTCGACACCAACCGGTTGAGTGCGTCGAAGGCGTTGGTCGTCACGTGACCGTTCGGATCCGTTGCCGTCGCCAAAGACCCACGAGGCGTGTACGTAAAGGCGGTCGTTTTGCCACGGCCGTCGGTGCTTGAGGTGCGCTGACCTGCAGCGTCAAAGGTAGCCGTCGCCGTATTGCCAGATGCATCTTTCGTTGAGGTTCGGTTGCCATCAGCGTCATATTGGTAGGTGGTTGCGTGTGAATTCGGGTCGGTGACTGTCAAGACCCGGCCGGCATCGTCGTAGGTGACATTTGTCACTTTCCCATCGGCGGCCGTCTTGCTCGTCGGTAGCCCTCGCGAGTCATTGGACTGGCAGGTCTGTCGACTGTCCGGATCGGTCACACACAAGGCCTGCCCGGCCGAGTCATAGGTAAACGATGTCGTCTTGCTGCGAGCATCGGTCGACGACGCTATCGTGCCGTTTGCGTTCATGACCCAACTCGACGTGTGGCCCCCCGGAGTCGTCATGGACGTCATGTCACCGTTGGAGTTGTAGGTCATCGTGGTCGAGCGACCCAGCGGATCGGTGACGGAAGTCACGTCACGCAGTGCATCGAAGGTCCGAGTCGTGACTTTTCCCAATGGGTCGGTTGTTGTCAACGCGTTTCCAGCAGAGTCATAGGTGTAACTCGTGGTGTGTCCTAGTGGATCTGTGTCGGAGATCCGATTGCCTTCAGCGTCATACGAGTAGGTGGTGGTCGCTGCCAGCGCAGTCCCCGTCGCAGTGGTTATGGACGCGGGCTGCCCCTGGTTGAAGGTGTAAGTGGTGACCGACCCGTCGGGAAGTGTCACTGCCGTTGTCGCCCCAGAATAGGAGAACGCCGTAACCCGGCCGACCGGGTCAGTCTGTGAAGTTACCTGACCCGTGCTGTTGTAGACGTTCGTCGTTACACCGCCGCCCGGCTTCGTTTCGGTCAACAGCCGGTGGGAGGAGTCATACGTGTACGCCCAGATCCCGGAGTCAGCAGCGTGCACGACAGCGAGATTGCCGGAGGTGTCGTAACTGTATGAGACTGTGCGACCGGCCGAGTCTTCAATTGACGACACCCGTCCAGAGCTCCAGGTGAGGTCAACGCTTCGGCCGCCGGCCCCAGAAATCGACGTCACGTTCCCTGACGTGTGCCCGTAAGTGACTGTGTTTCCGTAGAGATCCGATGTTGAGATCAAGGCACCACTCGAGTCGAAGACGAGCACCTGCTTCTTGTCTCTGGTGAACGTCCAGTTCCCTGTCGAGCTGCTGTGGGTCAGCGTTGCCAGTACCCACGGTGCCGCCGGGTAAGTGCCGTCATTTGCCTCGCTGAAGGGTACGGTCGCCCCATTCTCTTGGACGATGTGCACAAGCCTTGGCAACGGGTCAGATGAGTCGCCGGCCGTGTCGACCACCAGCCTGGAATTGAAGTTGCTCGTTGTGCCATATCCGAATGGGCCGTCAACGGCGGCACTTAGAGCGGAATAAGTTCTTCCCACTGCAACGGCTGGGCCCACCCCGGGCACTCCGAGATCTGTCACCGTTTCATAAAATTCACCTGTTTGCGTGTTGACCGGGTCGCCGTTATGGCATTGGCAACCCTTCTCGGCCGGGTTACCGCCGCCTGCCGACTCAGATTTGTCCTGATCGTGTACGGGGACCCAGTCACTGTAGAACGGGCCGGGCGCATAATAACCAGTCGTGTAAACACGGATCGCGGTGATCTTGATGGCTGACGTGCTTCCGGTAAAAGTCTCCGTGTGGTTTGAAACGTCAAGAATTTTTGAATAGATCAAGTTGCCGATACTGCCCGACTGGGACAGCGTCTGCACGTGGATATAGCAGTTGTAGGCTTGCCCTCCGCACGGGCCATCCAACAACGCGGCTCCCCTCAAGAAAACGGAAAGGCTATACCAGAGAGTTCCCGTCGAGGCGTCACGACCAAATGACGTCGGCGCGACTGAAACAGATCTTTCAGGGTATGCATCCGAAACCGAAACCCATTCGCTGTAGAACGGGCCGGGCGCATAATAGCCAGTTGTGTACGCGCGGATCGCGACAGTCTTGGTGCGGGGCGACGTGCCAACGAAGCTTTCGGAGTGGTTCGACAGATCGGTGATTTTGCGCGATGCCAAGTTACCTATGCTGCCCGACTCGGACAAGGTCTGGACATTGAGGTAACAGTTGTACGCATGCCCTCCGCATGGCCCTTCCGACAATGCCGCTCCGGAGACAGAAACGGATAGTTCATAAGTGAACCCGCCAGTCGAGGTATCCCGGCCAATTGACCCGACGGAAACCGACACCGACCCGGTACCCGAAGTGGCGTTCGAAAGCGGGTCGTCAACAGGTTCCCAGTCGCCGGTAAGACTCCCTCCATGCCCGTTTATCACACCCCGAACTGAAACGATTTTGGCGAAGTCGACGGTACCGGAGAACTCATGTGTGTACGGAAATGCTGCCCCCCAGGCAATCGTCGTTGCCTGCAGTTGATTTACGCCGCCGTTGACGTATTGTGCGTAAAGAGTTAGGTGGCAGTCATATTGCGACGACGAACAGATTCGGCCAACACCCTGGACCCCATCCACCGCCACGTTTACGTCAAAAGTCAAAAACCCACTAGAAGAATCACGACCTACTGAGACTGGTGACACAGACACCACTGGCTCAATGATTGGGTCTGTGATGGACTTCCAGTCGCTGTTGAGAGTCCCGCCGTGCCCGTAAACAACGGCCCGAACAGAAACTACCTTTGCGATGTCAGCGCTCCCAGCGAATTCATATGTGTAGGGGAACGTCACACCCCAAGCAATCGTCGTGGCCTGCAACCTAATAGAATCGCCGCCCTCGTTCTGTGCGTAGAGCTCAAGATGGCAGTCATACTGTGATGCCGAACAGATACGGCCAGAACCCTCCACCCCGTCCACCGTCACATTGACATCAAAAGTCAGAAGCCCGCTCGAAGAATCACGACCAACCGAAACTGGCGACACAAATAGCGAAGCAAGCGGTGCCGTTGCAACCGCAGCTGTAGCTCCGATTTGAACCAGCAGTATTGATGCAACGACGACCGCGAGTGCTCGGTTGGATATCGACGACGTCAGCAACGCGCGTTTACCGGGCATCGGTTTGCTGGGCCCACGTACCACGCGACCGACCAATCGAACCCCAAAAATTAGCGCTCTCTTCATTAGCCCACCGAGTCCCCATGTCGCGGGACCAAAGTCCCGATAAGTGCTCAAATAATATCGCCGGTAGGGCTACTACGATCACGTTTGGAGGATCAATCAGGTTTTTCGTCTACCCCAAAACAGGGGCCAATTGATAGTTGCAAAACTGCGCCGACCAAGAGGGCCAAAGACCCAAAACGTCTTATAAATCGCGGCACTCGGCCCAAGCCAGTTTGAGCAACGAAACCGACAATTACAGTGGCAGCACGGCCTCTGACCAGTGATCCGGGTTGCCGAAACGGTGCGCCGTGATCGCGATCGCCTGCTCGCGCAGGAACGGCAGCAACTCGACTCGTCCGGCCTCGGTCACGGTTTCTGAGTAGATCGCGACATCGGGGCTACCGCCCAGTGCCTCCGACAGCTCCTGGTGCCCACCGCCGACCAGCCGCACGCGCGAGGTGTCCAGCTTTCCGTCGCGCGCCCTGGCAAGCCACTCCTCGTCGCTCTCCGTCACAACGGATGCGCCACTCGCCTCGATCGCCCGCTCCAACTCGGCAGGCAGCGGCTCCGCAACACTCACCGAGACACTGCGTCCGGTCTTGTCGTGCCCGGCAGCCGCACCGCTGTCCAACAACCCACCGGCGCGGACACCGGCAGCAACCACCCGCGCCAGCTCATCGACCGAACCGCCAGCATTCTGCCGCACCGTCACCGGCAGCGAGCGGTAACGGAACACGTCTCGCTCCACGCCCAGCGCTGACACATCCTTCGCAATGCCGAACTCGCGCTCCCACTCGGCCTGGTCGCTGCGGGCAGCCCGCGACACGAAGTCCGAGCCTGCGGCGTCCACAAAGGCGGCCACGGCATCCGAAAGCTCGGCCTTCGCCACAGCCTTCGTGCTCGCCCACGACCCGAGGTGAACGAGATAATTCGGCCCACCGGCCTTCGTGCTCGCCCCGACGACGGAACGCTTCCATCCGCCGAATGGCTGACGTCTCACGATCGCGCCGGTGATGCCGCGGTTCACATAGAGATTGCCTGCCTGCACGCCGGCCAGCCACAACCGCAGCTCGTCTGGGTCAAGCGAGTGCAGCCCCGAGGTGAGCCCGTAGTCGATCTGGTTCTGCAGGCGGATGGCCTCCTCGAGGGTGGCCGCGCGCATGATGCCGAGAATGGGGCCAAAGAACTCGGTGAGGTGAAAGTAGCTCCCCGCCGACACATTAGTGCGGATGCCGGGCGACCACAGCCGCCCGCTCTCGTCCAGTTGCTCCGGCTTCAACAGCCAGCGCTCCCCCGGTGACAGCTCGGTGAGCCCCCTCTTCAGCTTGCCGTTTGCCGCCTCGATGATCGGACCCATCTGTGTCGTCGGATCGCTCGGGTAGCCGATGCGCAGAGTCGTAGCGGCATCCACGAGCTGCTTCTCGAAACGCTCCGAAGTCGCCACCGAACCGACCAGGATCACGAGGCTCGCCGCCGAACATTTTTGACCAGCGTGGCCGAACGCGCTTTTCACGACATCGGCAACGGCAAGGTCGAGGTCAGCGGACGGCGTCACGATGATCGCGTTCTTGCCGCTCGTCTCGGCCAGGATGTTCAACTCGGGCCGCCACGAACGGAACAGTTCAGCGGTTTCGTAGCCGCCGGTAAGGATGACGCGATCAACGGCAGGATGCGCCACCATCTTTTCGCCGAGGTCGCGGTCCTTGAGATCCACGAGCGCGAGCACGTCGCGGGGAACCCCGGCACGCCAGAGTGCATCCACCATGATCGCGCCGGAACGCTGCGCCTGCTTCGCCGGCTTGATGATGACGGAGGCGCCGGAGGCGAGTGCCGCGAGCGTCGAACCAGCGGGGATCGCCACGGGGAAGTTCCACGGCGGAGTCACCACAATGAGCTGTGACGGCGTGTATTTCGCCCCGTCCACCGCCTCAAGTTCTTCGGCGAGCTGCGCGTAGTAGCGGGCGAAATCGATCGCCTCGCTGACCTCTACGTCGCCCTCGGCGATGGTCTTGCCTGCCTCGGTGGCCATGACCTCGATGAGGTTGCCGCGGGTCTCCTCCAGCACGTCGGCAGCCTTGCGCAGGATGGCGGCGCGCCCCTTCCCGCCGTGTGCGGCCCACCCCTTCGCCGCCGGCAGCACTCGCGCGAACACGGCATCGAGTTGTTTCTCGTCGTTGACTGCCGCGGCGGCGACAATGTCGAGCCCGAGCTGGCTCTTCGGCACACCGGCGAGCACCTTCGCACCCCAGGTGCGGTTGGCCGGCAGCGCAGGATCGGTGTCGGCGGTGTTGGCAAACGACGGGGCAAACGGCGCGTGCGCAGCGAGGCGCGACTGCTTGCGGTTCGCCTCCGGCACCACCGTGTCGACATCCGCAAGCGAGGCGAGGAAGCGGTCACGCTCGCGGTTCCACAGTTCCCCGTTGTCGACGAGCTCGAACACGGCCGACATGAAGTTCTCCTGGCTCGCGTTCTCCTCCAGGCGACGGATGAGGTAGCCGATTGCCACATCGAACTCCTGTGGCAGGACGACGGGTGTGTAGAGCAGGAGCCCGCCGACGTCCTGGCGCACGGCATCCGCCTGGCCCTCCGCCATGCCGAGCAGCATTTCGAACTCCACGTGGTCGGAGACACCGCGGGCCTCGGCGAGCAAATGTGCGAACGCGATGTCGAACAGGTTGTGGCCTGCGATGCCGATGCGCACGGCGCTCACGCGCTCCGGGGTGAGTGCCCAGTCGAGCACGCGCTTGTAGTTCGTGTCCGTCGCCTGCTTCGTCGGCCAGGTGGCCAGCTCCCAGTCGTGCATGGTGGCTTCGACGGTTTCCATGGCGAGGTTCGCGCCCTTCACCAGACGGATCTTCACCGGTGCGCCACCGCGGGCAACCCGCGCGGCGGACCACTCGACGATGCCCTGGTACGCGGCGAGCGCATCCGGCAGGTAGGCCTGCAACACAATGCCGGCCTCGAGGGTCAGCAGCTGCGGCTGGTCGAGGATGCGCTCGAAGATGGCGATCGTCAGGTCGAGGTCGCGGTACTCTTCCATGTCCATGTTGATGAACTTAGGTGTGGCGCTCGCGGCGGCCTGCTCGTACAGCGGGGTGAGGCGCTTCGTGACGCGCTCCACAGTTTCGTCGAACGCCCACATGTTGAGCTGGCTTTCGATGGAGGAGACTTTAATCGAGACATAGTCGACATCGTCGCGTTCCAGCAGCCGGCGCGTTCCCTCGAGGCGACGCTCAGCCTCCGCCTTGCCGAGCACGATTTCGCCCAGCAGGTTGATGTTGAGCCGGATGCCCGGCTTCTTCAGGCGCGCGATGGCCGGCCCGAACTTGTGCGGCCGCGCATCCACGATGAGGTGGGCGAGCATCTTCCGCAGCACGCCGCGGGCGATCGGAACGACGGGCCACGGAAGGATCGGGGCGACGAAACCACCCAGGCGAATCGCGGCGCGCATGTACGCGGGAAGGAACGCCGGGGTGCGCTTGGCGAGATCCGCAAGGTTGCGAGCGGCGACGCGAAGGTCTTCCGGGCGGATCACCCGGTCGACGAAGCCGATCGTGAAGTCGAGCCCGTTCTCATCCTTGAGCACCTGGGCGAGGAGTGCTGCGGAACCACTGGATCCCGCTGCGGCGCCGCGTTTGGCCCAGGTGTGAGCGAGTGCGACGGCGTCGTCGCCGATGGTTGCGGGAAGTGCGGGAGTGGAGTCGTGCGCTGGGGCTGCAGTGCGCGTGCGGGTGCTGGAGGTCTTGGCCATGAAGCCAGAATAGACCCAAAACCTTGCCAAGTGGCAAGTTTATTCTTTGGGTATTTCCAACTCGCTTAGCGGGACAGAAATCATGGTGCTGACCAGCATTTTCAACGCCTCAGCTACCTTGACGTTCTTGCGGTCGTACAGCCACTGGAGCTGCAAACCGTCCATCATGCCCAGGAGTGCTCTCGCCGCGAGTTCGGGAGTCCAGCCTTCGCGCAGGAATCCACGATCCACGGCACGCTGCAGGAACAGCGCGTTCGACGCAATGATGCTCTCGTAAAACTCGGCGTAGTAGGCGTGAGCGGGATGCTCGTCGTTCGTGGCCTCCGCCGATGCCATGTTGTAGAGGGCGATGACGCCGGGCATCCTGACGTTGTCTTCGGCGAGGGAAATGAGTTCGCCAATCGACATGCCGCCCTCGTCTGCGAAGTGACGGCGAAGTCTCTCGTCGCGGCGACGCAGGACCGCCATGAGCAGTTCGCTCTTGGTCGGAAAGTAGTGCATGAGCGACTGGTGGCTCACGCCGACCCGGCTGGCGATCTCGCGCAGCGATGCCCCATGCAGGCCAACCTCACCGAACACACCGAGGGCGGCATCCAGAATCGCCTCACGCTTGAGCGCGCCCTTCGTCGAGCGGCCGGTGCGGCGGGGCGGGACGGCCTTGGCTGAGTTCGCAGAAGTCGGGGCGGCCTTGGTGGGGGCGGCTGTGGTGCGGGCGGCCGACGTGCGGGCGGCTGAGGTGGGGGCGTTGCTAGCGCTGGCAGCGCCGACCGCGGGCTCGCTTCCGGATGTCGTCATCGCGCACCTCGCTCTCTGCGTGTCGTCGTACTCCGAGTGTCGTCGTCCTCACCAGCAAGCCTAAGCGTCGAGGGCACACCGCCACGAGCGCGGCCGGAAGCTTAGGCTTGCACCATGTTGAGTCTGGACACCGTGCAGGATGCCGCCCGCCAGCTGGAGGGCATCGCCCATCGCACGCCGGTGATGACCTCGCACACGCTCGATGAGTTGTGCGGGGCGCGCGTGTTCCTGAAGTGCGAGAACCTGCAGCGCATGGGTGCGTTCAAGTTTCGCGGCGCCTACAACGTAATTTCGCGGCTGTCTCCCGCCGAACTCGAGCGCGGCGTCGCCGCCTGGTCGTCGGGCAACCACGCGCAGGCTGTCGCGCTGGCCGCCTCCATGATGGGCGCGAACGCGACCATCATCATGCCGGCGGATGCGCCAGAAGCGAAGGTGGCCGCGACGCGCGGCTACGGGGCCGAGGTGCAATTTTACGATCGCGTCGCCGACGACCGCGAGGCGATGGGTCGCGCGCTCGCCGAGGAGCGCGGGCTGACCATTGTTCCGCCGTATGAGCACTACGGCATCATGTCCGGGCAGGGCACTGCCGCGCTTGAGCTGTTACAGGATGTCGGCGAGTTGGACGAACTGCGGGTTCCGGTCGGCGGTGGCGGGCTGATGGCCGGGAGCGCGACGGCGGCGAAGGCGCTGCACCCCGACATCCGGATGATCGGCGTCGAGCCTGAAGCCGGCGACGACACGAAGCGGTCGCTGGAGGCCGGCGAGCGCATCACGATTGCTGTGCCCGACACGATTGCCGATGGCCAGGGCGCGGAGATACCGGGCGCAATGACGTTCGAGGTGAATCGCCGTCTTGTGGACGGCATCGACCTCGTCTCCGACGCTCAGTTGCTGCAGGCCATGGCGTTCGCATTCGACCGGATGAAGATCGTGTTGGAGCCGTCCGGCGCAACCGGGCTGGCCTCGGTCATGTTTGGGCAGCGCCCGGAGTCGGGCGCGAAAGTCGGCGTGATTCTCTCTGGCGGCAACGTCGGTCTGGCGCGGTTTCTGCAGTTGATGGCGCCGCTCGCACAGGCGTAGCGTTCATCCATGACACGGTTCGGAATCGACGCGGGCGTTGCGCTGCGGATGGTCGAGGAGAACCTAGTGTTGGCCGAAGGACACACCCTGGTGGCGCCCAACCGGTTACGGTCTGACGCGCTCTCGACGCTGTTCCGTTCGGTGAAGCTCGGCGAGCGGGACGAAGCGACAGCGCGCAGGATGCTCGACGGGATCACGACGCTGCGCATCCGCCTGCTCGGCGACCGGGTGTCGCGCGCCCACGCCTGGCGGATCGCTGAACAGCTTGGGTGGGTCGACACAGCAGGCGCAGAATATGTGGCCGTCGCCACGCTGCAGGCGGATGCGTTTGTCACCCTCGACGCAGACCTTGCGCGCGCCGTTGAGGGCATCGTGCCGATCGCACCATTCGAGGCGTTGCTGCACTCATGACCGGACGAACTGGCGGCCCAGAGCTGGCTGCCCGGACCCTGCGCGCCTAGCGCCCCGTGAACTCGTCCATCGAGCGATAAATTCCGAAGACCCTTCCGGCCAGCGCATCCCATGCCCGCGTGGGCATCAACCCTTTGAGCCCGCGGGCGAGCCCGGCAGTCCAGGGTTTCAGGAGCATCGGCTTGCCCTTCAGCATGGCGGACCATGCTGCACCGACGGCAGTTTCCGGCGTCATGAGTGGTGTCCACAGTGGGCCGCGCGCGCCAGCAAACATCCCGGTGCTGATGTAGCTCGGCGCGAACGTCGTGACCTTCACGCGTGCATGCCCCGCCCTCACCAGTTCCAGCCGCACCGTGTCGCTCCAGCCGATCATGGCCCACTTGGATGCCGTGTACACGCTCATGCGCGGGACTGCAAGAGTGCCGGATGCCGACGCGATGTTCAGGATGCGGCAGTCGCCCTCCTCCGCGATCATTCCGGGCAGGAGCTCGCGGGTCAGATGCATCGGGCCAAGTATGTTGACCTGCATCGTTGCCTCGATGTCGCGCGCCGGGTCGTGCTCCCAGAAGTAGCTGCTGCGCACAATGCCCGCATTGTTGATCAGCACCTGCGGGGTGCCGACCTCAGTGCGGACGCGTGCGGCAACCTTTTCAATCGCCGTACGGGACGACAGATCGACAACGTAATGGGCAACAGTGCCGCCCGCCGAACTTGCCGCAGTGAGCTCCGCGGCCGTCGCGGCCAGAGCATCCTCGTTCACGTCGAGGAGCACAACGTGCGCTGCGCCCTCGGCGACAGCGCGTTCGGCATAGAGCCTGCCCATGCCCATGGCGGCGCCGGTGATGACGACGGTAAGACCCGAAACTGACTTCATACTCATCGCATTCACAAGCACTGAGACTAGCCGGTGATGGCGGGGATTATTGCGCCGGAGAACACCTGCCAGGCCAGTGCCGTCTTGGCGACGAGGCTCAGCGTGATGTACGTGCGCTCACCCTGCAGGTAGCTCTTCCACTTGCCGACCTGCTTGTACTGCAACCACTGGTTTATGGCGAAGGTGTTGAAGAACAGGAACAGCGAGATGACAATGCCGACGACGAAACCGGGCGCGGCAACATCGCTCGCGCTTCCCGGGCGCAGGAAGTAGATGAGGATGATGATCCACGGCACGCTGCCGACCATCGAGCCGAAGATGAACGGCAGCATCCCGCCGGAGCCCGGCTTCTCGTACTTCTCCTGGAGAGCGCCGAACAGGATCATGGCCGCGTTCACAGTGAACACGGCGAACAGTGCGGCGATGTCGGTCACCCCGTTGATGGCCAGGATGAGCCAAATCATGATCGAGGAGCTGAGCGAGTACTCGGTCCACCGGAAGAAGTTGCGGCTCTGCAGTAGCCCGGCCTTGTAGCGCGGGAAGAACCAAGGGCTGGAAATCAGGAAGTGGAAGAGGGCGCTGAGCGCGAGAAATACGACAACCCCGACACCGATGTTGATCTCGAATACGGTGACGCGCTCCGGCGGGATGGCCACACCCGGAGGACCGGCCAGATAGTCGGCCGTGACGGCGAACAGCACTTGCGTGCTCAGCATGGTGAGCACGATGGCGAAACCGATCGCCTGCAGGAGGTGTGCGCTCCCCGCAACGACGTTGTAGATCCGCAGCCGGTCGATCTGCTGCTCCGAGCTATATGTCTTCTTCGGCATGATCGCACTCCTTTGTGTGATGTGGGGCAACCGTAGCACTGCCCGCTGGATAGAGTTGAAAACACGGATCGAAAGCCGTTGACCCTACAGTCGACGACGAACTGGATGACTGAACACTATGACTGCATCAAAGCCCCGCCTTCGCGAACTCCTGCCGGAACTCCGATTGTTGCGAGTGATTCCGCTGCCGCCAGTGTCGAAACGAACGTTGAAGTTCCAGCGCCGGAGTTACGGAACGCTGCAGAATTTTTTGGTCAAGTCGCGCCCAGCGCCATCCACTGTTGACGTTACCGACGAAATCATCCGTTCGGACGACGGCAAATCCATTCCGCTGCGAATCTATGAACCTTCCGCCGCACCACGTGCTCCGCGTGCGGTAATGCTGTGGATTCACGGTGGTGGTATGGTGCTCGACGACCATCGCGATGATTCCATTTGCGGACGGTTCGCTTCGCAGCTCGACATGGCGGTCGTCTCTGTCGACTACCGCGTCGCGCCTGAGTACCCGTTCCCCGGTCCGCTGAACGATCTGGTGTGCGCCACGGAATGGGTTCGCGATAAAGCCCAATCCACGCGATTCGATAAAGGCCACCTCGTTCTCGCCGGCGCGAGCGCTGGGGGTGGGCTCGCAGCGTCACTGGCCCAGCGTCTCACTGACTCGGGGATCCCGGTTGCTGGCCAACTGCTCGTCTTTCCCATGCTCGACGATCGCACCGCGGCCAGAGCGGACATTGGCCCGAAACAACATCTCGTCTGGAACAACGCGGCGAACCAGTTCGGCTGGTCCTCCTACCTGGGATGCGAACCAGGATCCGAGTCCGTTCCGCACTACGCGGTCCCTGCTCGACGCGCTGAGGTGTCCGGGCTGCCGCCGGCATGGATCGGTGTTGGCACCCTCGACCTCTTCCTCGATGAGGACGTGAAGTATGCCGAGCGGCTCCTCTCCGCTGGCGTGGACTGCACGCTGGAAATCGTTCCGGGGGCAACACACATGTTTGACGTGATCGCTCCCAAGTCCGAAGTCACCGCGGCCTTCAACGAGAGCCAGCATGTGTTCCTCAGAAAGATTGTGGGCAGACGCTAATCGACGCCGTTCTCCACCCGGCTCAGCACCTCGTCGAACTCCAGCTGGGCCAGGTCGGGCGAGTCCAGTTCCTCCCAGGTGCGGGGCGCCGCGACCGTTGGCCGCAGGCGTCCGCGCAATGAGTAGGGAGCGACCGTAGTTTTGGAGGCGCTGTTCTGACTCCAGTCCACGAACACTTTGCCTGCGCGCAGCGAGCGCTTCATGTCGCTGATGACAAGGTCGGGGTGGCCCGCTTCGAGGGCGCGCGCAAGCTCGTGGGCGACATCCGACATCTGCTCTGATGTGGCGGAACCATCCAACGCGGCATAAAGATGGATGCCCTTGCTTCCGCTCGTGACCGGGAAGGCGACGAGGCCCCTCTCGGACAGCGCGCTGCGCGCGAGACGAGCCACTTCGGCGCACTCGGCCAGGCCGACACCGTCACCCGGGTCGAGATCCAGCACGAGCCGGTCCGGTTTCCTGGCGCGACCGTTTCGGGCGAACCGCCACTGGGGCACGTGAATCTCCAGCGCCGCCATCTGCGCAAACCAGGCGAGAGTCGCGGCGTTGTTGGCCAGCGGGTACTGGTTGGTGTGATCGCGGTGCTGGATGCTGCGACGCGTGATCCAGCGAGGTGCTGAGTCTTCGAGATCCTTCTGAAAGAACACCGCGCCCGGCTTGGAGGCTGTGCCGACCCCGTTCACCCAGCGTTTGCGCGTGGCCGGTCGGTCGTGCGCGTAGCGGATGATGACCTCGGCAGCGCGGAGGTAGTAGTCGAGCACATCCGCTTTGGTGGTGCCCGTGGACGGGTACATCACTTTGTCGGGATGCGTCAGCGTGACGCGGTGGCCGCCGATCGTCACCGTTTCGGATGACTTCCCTCGCGGGCCAGCTTCCGATGCCATGCCCGTCACGCTAATCGGCGATGTACCCGCGTGTCCACTACCAGGCCCCACTTGCGACGAGCCACACATGAAGAGAACCATGAAGACATGACCAAGTACCTCATCTCCTTTCCGAGTGAAGCCATGGTGCTCACCGAGGAAGAGTTTCCGATTGTCGCCGACGCTGCTCACGCCGTCATCGAGGAAGCGAAAGCTGCTGGCGTGTACGTGTTCGGCGGCGGGATCGACGAGGCCGTCGATCCCGCCCTGGTATCCGCAGACGGTTCAGTGTCGACGGAGATCTATCCCGGTTCGGAGCTGAAGGGTGGGTTCACGATTCTGGAATTGCCCACCCGCAAGGATGCTGAGGAGTGGGCGCGCAAGATCGCGGTCGCCTGCCGTTGCGCGCAGGAACTGCGGGAGTTCATGTTCGATCCCCAGAGCTGACGCTCGAGCCCCGCCAAAATTCGGCGAGCTTCCCTGCGAGCGCTCGGCCCTGGTTGTAGCCGGCCTGAGCTGCGGCAGGACGCGTCGACGCGTTCATCATGTTGGCTCCAAACGCCTCGAGTGACGCATGATCCGGCAAGATGGTGTCGACCAGGCTGCCTCCTGCCTGCAACTCTTCAACCTGCGCCGAGAGTTGCATGCCCCACTCCAGAGGGTGGAGTGTTCTTCCACCCAGTGGTGACAACACGAGAACCCGCCCGTACCCGGCTGCGAGGTCAGCATTCTCGTTGCGACGGTACCCGCCGTCGATGTACTTCCTGTCGCCGACGGTGTATGCCGGCCCGCCAGCGGTGCTCGCGGCTACCGCGTCGACCAGGTCCACTCCACTGTCGCAGTCCAGGATGGCATCGTCCCCGGTGTACGCGTCGACTGCCGTCATCAGTACTCTCTGCTGTGGCCAGTCGTGGTTGTGGAAACGTTCGGAAACGATGGCACGCCAACGCGCGGAACTGTTCAATTCGGACTCCAGGTCGATCGCGGCCGCACCCATCCTTCGGCGCATGTCCGCAGCGTCCCGTGAGGCAGCGCTGATTCGGGTGACTCTCTCGAGCCCTTCACGTTGGATGTTCGACATCGGCCCAGAGGGGATGCGCGGTGGGATCACGGTCGTGACGGTGCTTTCGAACAGTTCGGTGGGCGTCGCCCCCACGATTTGGGCTGCGGCCGTGGCCCCTGCCGACGTGCCGATGATCAGGTCGGCAGTGGTGACATCCAGCCCGCCGTCATATAGACCGGCGATGACGCCGATCAACCAGGCGTTGCCAGCGGATCCGCCGCCGCCAAGGACCAACGCTCTGCGGGAGGAGGCTTGTGGGGCGACGACGGGCGTCGCCTCAGGGTGGTTCTGAGTTGAGTAGTTCATGGTTGTAGCTTTCTGAGAGTGCCTGTGGCGCTCCCCGCGGCTACATCAGTCGCGCGATCGTGAACTTGACGGAGCGCCCAAAATGGACAGTGTGTGCATCGGGCTCACCTCCTCGAATCGTGTCACGTACGAAGAAAACTCTACATCCTCAGCTCGCGAACGGAAGGGGGTACTGGATGTTTCGAACGGACGAGCCAAACTTTGCGGTGAGTAGACAGAAGTCCAATTCTCAGTAGACTCACAGGATGAACCGACCCACACGCCAAAAGTCCGCCGTGTTCACACTCGCCGCAGCCTCCGCGGTGCTCATGTTGAGCGGCTGCATCACCGCGCCATCCGATGACCGCGAGGAATCGCCGGTTCCGGAATCCACGTCCTCCGCGCCGGATCCGTCGCCAGCGGAAACCACTGCTCCAGAAAACAGCGAGAGCGAAGAGGCTTCTGAAAGCGAGTCACCAGCACCTTCTGCCTCCGCCAAGGCTCCGGTGGCCACGCCATCCCAGGCACCATCACCGTCAGCAACACCGAGCCCGATAGCGGACGCTATTGTCCTCAGCGTGATCTCCCAGCGCTGCGTTTCCAGCCGCCTCACTGTGACCATGACGGCCAACTACAGTTCCGCCTACCGGAAGGGCATCCGTTCAATTGTTGTTGAGCGCCCCAACGAGTACAACGCGTGGATCGATGAGGATGCCACCTGGCTCGGCCCGGAGACGGGCCAGGGCAATCAGTGGACGGTTCAGCCCCCCGGTAGCCGAACGCAGAGGTTTAAGGACACGCTGCGCATCACCGCGACAGCGGACGGTGGAAGCAAGAAGGTCATCGAGACCGCCGTCACGGCCAACTGCTGACCTGATGATTCTGTAGCTGGGGCGGGATTCGAACCCGCGACCTCACGATTATGAGGCGTGTATCCGCAGTAGTCGCTCGTTATGCGAGCAGAGACAAACTCCAACGATACCGAAGCCGCTGAGGCGACTTCTCGCGGATGCCTTCGTCCGTTCAAGACCGTCACCGGCGATCTTGTGCGCTGCGGTTCACGGATCAAAAGCACCTGCGCCTCGTGCGCGGAACTGTACCGAGGAGATTGGGCGGCGATTGCTCGCTCCGGTGTTTTTGATGGGCCGGTGGAGCATTTCCGGTTCTACCTGCTGACGTTGACTGCTCCCTCATTTGGGAAGGTGCATCGGGTTCCGCGTGATGCTTTCCAGCGCGTCGGCATGTGTGGCTGTGGCGTTCGGCACAGTGTGGATGACGCGGGGCTACGTGGTGTGCCATTGAACATTTCGACCTATGACTATGCGGGGCAAGTGGCGTGGAATCGTGACTCTGGGGTGCTGTGGGATCGTACGCGGCGGCGCATCCGTGATCGGTGGGACTCGGCAGAATATTTCATCGTGCGTGAGTGGCAAGACCGTGGGGTGCTGCACGTTCACGCGCTCGTGCGCATTGACCGGGTCGAGGTTCCTTCTTCGTCCGAGTTGCGGATTGCTGCGCGTTCGGCGGTGGCGTTCTCGAAGATTGACGGCGCACTAGTCAAGTGGGGCACTCAGTCACAGTGTGATGCGTTCCGTGCTGATGGTGATGGTGCGAAGACGATTTGGTATCTCTCTAAGGCGCTCAACTACGTGATGAAGGATGTCGTGCATCAGGGCGCGGATGTGCACCCTCCGGTGTGGGCGCATGTGTCTGCGCTCAATCGCGCTGCGCGGTCGATACGCTGCGCTACGGACTGCAATCCAACCTCTTGCAATGGCCGGGTGCATCACCGCTTCGGGGCGCGTTCTCAGGTGGTCAGTGCGTCACGTCGCACGCGTAACCGCACTGGTTGGTCTTTCACTGGTTTGACGCGCACTGTGCAGCGCCGGCTCCGTCGGGAATGGATGGAAGCGCACCTGACTGCGACCGCGGCGGCCGCGTCCGAGAGTTCTAGTTCCTCCCCAGTGGAGGTCGTCGAGGGCCGTGCTCTGCGTTTGCGGCGTGAGCTGGCGGCTTGCTCGGCGGCGGTTCCATAAGTGAGAGGGGGTGAATAATATGGCTGATCCAGATTGTGGTTTTTGTGAGGCGTCAGGCTTCCGTGCCTGTGATGTTTGCGGCAATCCCATCTTCCCTAACAACAAGACAGGCGAGTTTGCCCCCCCAGATGCGTTGGGGCGTGAGTTGTGCGTGTACTGCTCGTGAAAACTTCGGGTGGTCGGGAGTGAGGGTGTGGAGGTCGCGCGGAGCTGCGCGGGTGGCCCCGGAGGGGCTGACGCGCGGGGCCGGGTGGCCTCCTGCCCAGCTTCGGACAATCCGACGATTCTCGAATGGTGCCTACAATTTCGATGGCAACCGTAGCGCGCAGCGCGAAGGGCGGCAGCCATTTGCATGTGCAACTGCGATCAATAGCCTTTTTGCTAGACGACCAGTCTTTTTCGAGAGTGCCTCTCCCTTTGTGCTTTGATAAACGGCATGTGGGACATCTTTAGTGTGTCGATGATTGTTGGCTTGTACGTGGTTGCCGCTCTGTTGCCAATCGCTGGTCTATTGCGGTTAGCGATTGGAACTTACAAGAGTGTTGAAGAGGCAAGTTCCGAGATTCAAAAGCACGCGGACAACCGGAAGAACTTTATTCACATTCGCGGTCGTGATGGTGGAACGATGATAAGCGCCGCTGACTTTGTCGGGGGTCTTAACAAGGCTTCTAGCCGGCCGGTTCGGGAGTGGCAAAAGGTCAAGCTGGACTTGTGGCTCGTTAGCAGCGGCCTAGTTTGTGGAACCGTGGCCAGCGTTTGGTCCCTCTTTATTTAGCTTGGGTCCTCGACCAAAGCTGGTTACAACATCTGCGAAAAAGTGAGTTCGTCAAGTATTTCGATCTTGGAACCCTTAGCCCGAAGGACCCTGGCCTTGTCAAACTTCGCAGTAGTTGCCGTCTTGGGGTCGATTGTGTAGCCGTTTTCAGCGCCCACAACGAGAAAGTCGGTCGCCTTATTCACACCAACTTGCGGCTCACCACCAGCCTCCAAAACCCGCGCGGCCGCTTCTTTCCGAGTCATCGATGAGAGCCCACCGGTGAACGCAACCGACCGACCGAAAAGAGGTCCATCGGGATCCGCACTATCGCTCATTCCTAACGACTTGCGTATCTCTTCTATCGCGGCGACGCTATACGTGGCCGCAGCGTGGCCGTCTGAGCGAGAAGAAAACCAAGAGTGACCATCGAAACTACCTACAGAAACTCGTAGGCTATCCGCAAGTTCGTTCAAACTAGGCTGTCCCGATTTCTCAAGAAGCTTCAGAGCGATATCTGCTGCACACTCCGCATCGGAGCTCGCGCGGTGCATCACGACGTGTTCAATACCTAGGCTCTCGGCAACAAAGGGTAGTGAGTAGGACACCAAGTCCAAGATTCGGCGGCTTAGAACCAGCGTGCAGAAATAAGTGACGGTCGGCGTTTGAATGGAGTAAAGCTGAAAAAGCTCGCGAAGCACCCTGACGTCAAAGGCGGCGTTGTGCGCAACGAGCGGAAAGTCCGCAACAAAGTCTGAAATTGTTGGCCACAGGTCGGCAAACTCCGGTGCCGTGTCCACATCGCGAGGTCCAATGCCGTGAATACTTTGGTTGATTCCATCGAAGCGGGCGTGATTGCGATGGGGGCGAACAAGGCTGTGAAACTGTCCGCTGGGTAACCCGTCCACGACTTTGTAAAGACCAACTTCGCATGCTGAACCTTGAAAGCTATTTGCGGTTTCAAAATCGATTGCTACAAACGAGTTGCTCATAGGACTATCCTCCCGGGTGGTTCTTGATCTTGTATAGGAGATTTCGGGAGAAGTTCCCTGGATAGCATCATGACGGCAGTTGGCCTTAGTCTGGTAGTCGCAGAATCATAAACTACGAGATGGGGCCACGTGGCTGACTTCAGAGCTGATCGAATGCCAACGCCTGAAGGTGAAGGCAATGCAAAGAGCGCCCTGGAGAAGGCGTGGGATGTCTACCACGAGGGCAACAAGGCAATGAACAAGCCGGTGCTCGCCGCTTTCCCCGGCATCAAGAAATTGCTACGAGGTTACGTCAACTCGACGATGTTTGACCTCTTTGGCTTCTGGCTAATCTGGCGGCTAACAGGTGGCTTCGAAGGTATGCAGGAAAGTCTCGGCATGAGTCGGTCTAGCGTCTATCGGCGCATCTCGCAGTTCCGCGCAGTGTTTGGTGAGCACCCTGACGTGTACGAATTCCCAGGCGTGACAGTTGACCTAGAGACGTTCCTGCGCGGAATGACAGAGCGTCAGAATAAAAGCTAGTCGCAAAGTGTTGCACTAGCGTGCATTAGTCCTCTAGTCTCAGACTATGAGACTTCTATCCATGCAACGCACTTCGGTGACGCTTGCTGACTTCTACGACGAGTTCCACTCGCTCGTTGAAGAGGGGCTGGTCTCTAACGCGGTCGCGGCTTACGAGCGAGCTTGGCGGCTCCGTGTCAAACCTTCACTTGGAAACCTCCCGCTTGCTGAGCTGACGGCGCTCGTTATCTCCCGCGCTCGGGCCGGATGGGATGGAAGCGCCTCAACTAAGCAGGATGCACTCGCACTGCTTTCGCGTCTGCTTGGGCTTGCCGCAATGGACGGCCTCATTCCCTCTAACCCCTGCCGCTCGCTGCCTCGATCACGCGGCAAAGCAAACGACACCGACCCTGTGAGCCGCGCTCTAAGCGATGTTCAGGTGGCGCGGATGCTCACACTCACAGCCTTTCACCCGTTCGGACAGCGTGCACTTGCTGGCCTCGCCTTCACCGGCCTCCGCCTGGGCGAACTAGTCGGACTCCGCTGGGAGGATGTTGACGCGGGTCAGGGCCTCATCACAGTGCGGCGCACCTTCTCCCCCAATGGTCACGGCAAGCTCGAGATTCGCGCCACTAAGAGCGGCCACGTTCGCAGCGTGCCAATCCTCAATGAATTGGTGCCGTGGCTAGAGCTGGCGCAGCAAGCCGGTTTCGATCACGTCTTTACGGGCGTGCGGGGTGGCCCGTTCGACAGCGGCAACCTTTCGCGCGCTGTGAAGTGGGAGCAGACACGCGACGGAATCGCGACATTCGTTGACGGTCGCCCACTGCGGTTTCACGATCTGCGGCACACGTTCCTGACGCGGCTCGCTCGAGCTGGCAACTCGCCCCAGAACATCCAGCGGGTTGCTGGCCACGCATCCATTTCGACAACTGAGCTTTATACGCGCTCGTCCTCAACCGATGCGGCACTGGCTGTGCGGGAAAAGATGAACCCCTCGAATCGTGAGGTCACTTTCGAAGGGGGTGAGAAGGCGGCAAAACTCCGGATTCTCGGGCTTTCTGATTTGTAGCTGGGGCGGGATTCGAACCCGCGACCTCACGATTATGAGTCGTGCGCTCTCACCAACTGAGCTACCCAGCCACGGCATCCGGCTCGCAAAAATTACCGGATGGCCGAGCCCCCTGTGGGAATCGGACCCACTACCTCTTCCTTACCAAGGAAGTGCTCTACCAATGAGCTAAGGGGGCGCAAAAAACCCGCGACATGCGCGGGAATTGCACCGTACGAGACTAGCACTGGAATACGGAGTAGTTTCTACGCAATCGGCCTGATTGATGCAGGGAGAGGACCACCATGTTCGTGCAGCTGTCAATCCACCGCCCCAAGCCTGAAGCGACGAGCCTGCTCATCGAATCCATGCACGCGTACGGCGACGCGCTCGAGGGCGCGCCCGGCCTTATCAGCGTCAAAACTTTGCAGGATGAAGACGCCGGAGTGCTCGTGGGCCTCGCGCTGTGGTCGTCCCGCAGCGCCATGGAAGAATCCGTGCATCTTGCGCGCGCAGCGGTGGAAGACCACCCATTCGATCAGTGGGAAGAAGGCGAAACTGTCGGCTACCGGCTCACCGAAGTGTGACCGCTAGTTCGCGTTCTTCTTAAGCCACGCAAACGGGTCAACCTGCACGCCGTTCACGTGAATTTCCAAGTGCAGATGGTCCCCGGTGGATGCCCCCGTCGACCCCACAAGGCCGACAATGTCGGTCACCTTGACCTGCTGCCCGATAGTAACCCGGATCGAACCCGCCTGCATGTGCCCGTAAACGCTCTGCACGAGCTGGCCATTGATGTGATGGTCGATAACCACGTGGCTGCCGAGACCCCACGAGTCGTTGGCGACGGTGCTGACCACGCCATCGGCAATCGCCTGGATGGGTGTGCCACCGCCGGGGGTGAAGTCGACGCCCTCATGGTATGAAGAGCAACCGTTGCAAGGCGCAATTCGCGCGCCAAAACCACTGCTGATCGGAACGGCGATCGGGAACGGCCACTGAATGGTTCCGTTGGGGTCGTTCGTGTACGACCAGTCGCGGTTACCCCACTCGAGGAACAACCGCTCCCGGAGGGAAACCGCCGTGTAGTTGTCCCTGGTCAACGTCTGTTCGCCCGCCGCCTGCACCGTCACGGACTGAATCTTGTTCTCTGCCGGCTCGGATGCCGCGGCTGCCACCGTACCGTCTGCGGCCTGGACGGGATAAAACGCGTTCGCCGGGATGGACGTCGACACCATCATGAGGCCGGCGCCAATCATCGCGCCCAGCGTCATGAGCTTGGACAGCATCCGCCGTTTCAACGACTTTTGACGCGCAGGAGAGACGGATGCGCCCCGCGGACGTGTCGCCGGACGCGGACGCGTGACACCCCTCGGCGGCTTCACCGGCCGCTGCTGCTTTGGCCGCTTCGGAGCCTTCATCGAAGACCGAGTCGACGGCGTGCTGTGCGGAGTCGCAACAAAGCTTTGCTGGGCGGAGACAAACGTCTGCGGCGCTGGTTGCGGTACTGCCACGGGGGTGGGCGCAACCTGCTCCACCTGCACGACCTGCTGGGCCGCCACTTCGCGCGCACGAAGTTCGCGGCGCGTCAACGGAACGGCGGGTGGGGCGGCGGGGCCGTGAGCAACCGTGGGCGGTCCGGAGGGCGGCGGCGCTGCGGCGAGTAGCGCCGCGGTGGACGGGCCGTTCAGAACATCCGGGGCGGTCGGCACTGAAGGGGCATCGAAGCCAAGAAGCGCAAAACCAGAGTCCTGATCCGAAGGCTCGGAGGGCTCTGCCCGACGCTTCCTGAATTCACTCACGGGCTATCAGTTCCCGTTCCCGACACAATTGAGGTTAACGGAAGCGCACGCAGCACACGACAGCGTCCACATTTTCCGTAACTCTCCTCTTACCTTTGGCCGACATGGGCGGGGGTACGCAAGTCGGGCCACAGCGCCACGGGGGTCATCGGGTGACCGCCACATAACGAACTTGTAAAGAATAGCCCAATACTCTGTGAGTTCACCAGCCCGATATTTCGGCCCCGGAGTCGATCAAAGCTCGCTCCAGCGCCTCCGCGACACCCGGTTCGGCTGCCAGAAGGAACTCAGAGGACGCTCGGCTACCATTCAGGCCCCCCACATGAGCACCCGCCTCCTGAGCAATAAGCGTTCCGGCCGCATGATCCCACGGGTGCAGTCCGCGTTCAAAATAGCCGTTCAGCCTGCCCATCGCGACATCACACAGGTCGAGCGCCGCGGAACCCTGCCTGCGGATGTCCCGCACCCGAACAATAAGTTCGGTGACAACCTGCGCCTGCAGCCGACGGTGCTCCGCACGATACGAGAACCCGGTACCGATGAGCGCCTGCGACAAATCCACGGAAGGTGCGACCTGAATCCGGGAACCGTTGAGCGTCGCACCCTTGCCGACCGCTGCCGCAAACAGCTCGCCAACGGCCGGATTGTTCACGACCCCGGCCAGCGCCGTCCAGGTCGTAGGATCCGGACCACCCTCCACAACGGCGATGCTCACGGCGTAGTGCCGGATGCCGTACAAGTAGTTGACCGTGCCGTCGATCGGATCGACGACCCAGGTGAGCCCGCTCGTGCCAGTGACGGTGCCTCCACCCTCTTCGCCGAGGATGCCATCATCCGGTCGCGCGTCGGCCAGGAGCGCCCGAACCAGATCCTCCGTGTCGCGGTCGGCCTGCGTCACGATGTCTTCCAGAGAAGACTTGGACGCCGCAACCGTGACGCCCTCGGCGCGACGGCTGGCCGCCAAACTGCCGGCCTCGACGGCAATTCTCGTTGCGAGGTCCAGCAGTTCAGTTGTTGCAATCATGGTGGCAAGTGCGAGATTCGAACTCACGAAGTCTGAGACGTCTGATTTACAGTCAGATCCCTTTGGCCGCTTGGGTAACTTGCCAGGTGCTCCGGCCACATGTATTCATCTGACCGGAGACAGAACTCAAGGATAGCGTGCTCCGCGGTCACACAAAATCACATTTGCTTGGTGGCCGATAAGATCGGCCATGCGTCGAAGGTGCGCAGCCCTGGGAGGTGTCGTGGCGGGAATCAACGAGGTAGCGGAACTGGCCGGTGTGTCCACGGCAACGGTGTCCCGCGCGCTCAGCGGCAACGGCCACGTCTCCGAAGCGACAAAGGCCAGAGTCCTCCGCGCCGCAGAAGAACTCGGCTACGTGGTGAGCTCCAGCGCCTCCAGTTTGGCAACCGGTCGAACCAAGAATGTCGGTGTCGTCACACCGGTACTCAACAAATGGTTCTACAGCTCAGTGCTCCAGGGGGCCGAAAGCGAACTCCTCAAAAACGGCTACGACCTCACGCTCTACAACCTTGGCGGCGGCGCAGAAGAACGCAAATCAGTGTTCGAACATTTTCTCCTCCGCAAACGCGTCGACGCGGTAATCGCCATCGCCCTCGAATTGACGGCAGCCGAAACCACCCGCCTCCTCGACATGAAGAAGCCCATTGTCGGAATCGGCGGCCCGCTACCCGGCGTTCGCACGCTGAGCATCGACGATGTCGCTGTGGCGCGGCTCGCCACCGACCACTTGCTCTCCCTCGGCCACACCATGATCGGTCACATCGGTGGCAACAAAGAGTACGAGAAGGACTTTCACCTGCCGACGAGCCGCCGAGTCGGACACGAAGCGGCGCTGGAGGCTGCCGGCATCCCGGTCGACCCCGAACTGTTCCAAACCGCAGACTTCACCATGGCCGGCGGAAACCTCGCGGCGCGCCAACTGCTCGGCAACCCCCGCAAGCGACCAACCGCCGTGTTCGCCGCATCCGACGAAATGGCGATCGGCACCATCCTCGCTGCGCGCGACCTGGGGCTTGAGGTCCCAGAAGACATCTCAGTCATCGGCATCGACGACCACTATCTGGCCGAATTTTTTGGGCTGACCACCGTGGCCCAATTCCCCGAGCTTCAAGGTCGGCTGGCCGTCGAAGTCCTCATGGACCAGTTGCTGCCCGGACAGCGCGCCACCGGAACCCTCAACACCTCACTTCCCTACGAGCTGATCGTGCGCTCCAGCACTGCACGGGTCAACTCGCGGAGGCGCTAGCGCGGATCACTCCGAGGATGCTGCGTCCGCCGCGTAACGGTTCGCAGCATTTGCCACCGACTGCGCATAGGCGTCAGAACCGTTGTACGCGAGCACTCCTGCCCGCCAGCCTGCGCGACTCACCATGTCCCCGCTGGCCCGGCACAGGTAGTTCGAGGTTGCGGCCACCGCGTCGTCAATGTTCTGCGGGTCCTCCACCCCGTCTCCGCTTCCATCGGTGTGCCAGTTTCGCCAGGTTTGAGGGATGAGCTGCATGGGGCCAACTGCACGATCGAACTCGGCGTCCCCATCCACTTTTCCGTTATCAGAGTCCGGAATGTGCGACGCGGCGGATCCGTCGAGGGCAATGCCGAAAATTGGCGGAGTGACGGTTCCGTCCTCGCCGACCGTGGAACCGCCGTGCTGGCCGTGGTCGCTCTCCACGAGACCAATCCCGGCCAACGTCGACCAACTGAGCCCACAGCTCGGCATTGCGCGCGCCTTGGCAATAGCGGCGCCTGCGTACGCGGCGAGCGCGCGTTCGGGGATTCCGGATGCTGCGGAGACCCGCGCAACCCACGCGGCATCCACGAGTCCGGCTACACCGGGTCGCGTCGGTTCGGCGGCAGCGGGAGGGGGATCGACCGTCAGGGCATAGTCGGGCGACGGTGACTCGGCCGGCGAGGGCGGAGTCAACAGTGCCGGGATCCTCGGTGCGAGGACGACCGCAACTGCGACGGCGAGCACGACAGCGCCAACCATCACGGCGGTGATAGCCAGAAGCCGGCGGCGTGGAACAGTCATCCACGCAATCTCATCACGAGAAACAGGGAAATGCTGACAGAAGGCCCGGCTACCATGGGCGCATGGCAGATTCAACCTTCGACATCGTCAGCAAAGTAGACAAGATGGAGCTCGACAATGCGCTCCACCAGGCGCAGAAAGAGATCGCCCAGCGTTACGACTTCAAGAATGTGGGCGCCGAGATCGACTTCAGCGGAGAGAAAGTGCTCATGAAGGCGAGCTCAGAGGAGCGCGTGAAAGCGGTGCTCGAAGTGTTCGAGTCGAAACTCATCAAGCGCGGAATCTCCCTCCGCAGTCTCGACGCCGGCGAACCGTACGCCTCAGGCAAGGAGTACCGGATCGAGGCAGGCGTGAAACAGGGGATCGCCCAGGAGGACGCCAAGAAGATTTCGAAGATCATCCGCGACGAAGCCCCGAAGAGCGTGAAGTCGCAGATTCAGGGAGACGAATTACGCGTCAGTTCGAAGAGTCGTGACGACCTTCAGGCCACCATGGCAACCCTCAAAGCAGCGAAACTCGACGTCGACCTCCAGTTCGTCAACTTCAGGTAACACTGCGTCCCAAGGCACAAGCGATCGGAGCACCGTGGAAGGCTGGACTCTCGCCCTGTGGGTCTCCGCCATCCTCGTCGCCATCGACTTCGTCGTGCGTGTCGTAGCCCTCATCGTCATTCCGCGCAACCGCAGGCCGCAAACCGCGACGGCGTGGCTGCTGGCGATCTTCTTCCTGCCGTACATCGGCATTCTGCTGTTCCTGGTGCTCGGAAGCCGCCACCTGCCTAAGGGCCGCCGGGACAAGCAGGAAGAAATCAACCGCTACATCCTCGAAACCACGGAGGGGATCGACCAGCTCAGCCGTGACTACCCGTGGCCGGACTGGCTGGAGCCGATAGCGACGTTGAACCGCAACCTGGGCGCGATGCCGCTCGTGGGCGGCAACGACGCACGGCTCTACCCCGACTATCTCGAATCACTGAACGCCATGACTGATGCGGTGAACGCGGCGACGAAGTACGTGCACTCCGAGTTTTACATCATGTCGCTGGACGACACGACGGCACCATACTTTGACGCGCTCGAAGCTGCGGCCGCGCGCGGGGTAACCGTGCGGGTTCTGCTCGACCACATTGCGTCCCTGCGGTATCCGGGATACCGCAGAACGATCCGCCGACTGAAATCGATGGGGGTGCAGTGGCGCCTAATGCTCCCATTCCAGCCGTTACGCGGACGTTTCCAACGCATCGACCTCCGCAACCACCGAAAGCTCCTCGTCGTGGATGGTCTCGTCGCGTACACCGGTTCGCAAAACATCATCGATTCCACGTACAACAAGCGTTCGAACCTGCGCAGAGGCTTGCACTGGAAAGATCTCATGGTGCGCTTCGAGGGCCCCATCGTCGCGGGGATCAACGCCCTCTTCGTCACCGACTGGTACAGCGAAACCGACGAATTGATCTCTCGTGAAACGACTCCGGCGCGAAAGCTTCCCGTGCGGGAGCCGGTTGGCGCGCAAGTGGTTCCCAGCGGCCCATCGTTTGACGGCGAAAACAACCTTCGACTGTTCAACTCCCTGCTCTACGCGGCCCAGGAGCGCATCACCATTTGCAGCCCTTACTTTGTTCCCGACGAATCCATGCTCTATGCCATCACCACCGCCGCACAGAGCGGAGTCAGTGTCGAAATTTTCATGTCAGAAATCGGCGACCAACCTGTCGTGTACCACGCCCAGCGCAGCTACTACGAGGAACTGTTGAAGTCGGGCGTGCGGATCTGGCTCTACCGTGCGCCAACCGTCCTGCACCCGAAGCACTTCAGCATTGACGACCAGGTGGCGGTGATCGGCTCGAGCAACATGGACATGCGCTCGTTCAGCCTCAATCTGGAGATTTCGGTGATGGTGCGAGGCCGCTCATTCGTGAGCGAACTGCGGAAGCTTGAAGACGGGTATCGCGAGAACAGCAAAGAGCTTCACCTGGAGGAGTGGCTCGCCCGTCCATTCCGCGCACAGGTACTCGACAATCTGGCCAGACTCACGTCGGCTGTGCAGTAGTCGCCGTCGCCGTTGCGGTCGAGATTTCGACCATGTCTTCGCGGGGGACCACCTTGATCCGGGTCCGGTTCTCTGCCTCGCCGAGGGCTCGCTCATGGGCGTCCAGTCGGTGCCAGCCCTCGACCGTGGTGTAGCGGATGCCGCGCGACTCCAGCATGGCCACGACGGCATCCGGCGCGGGCTCTGCGGGCGTCCACCACTCGGCCTGATCGCCGAGGAGACCTTGAACGGTTTCCATCGCGTCGCTCTTGGTTGCGCCGATCAGACCGACCGGACCCCGTTTGATCCACCCGCTTGCGTACACGCCGTGGACCCGCTGATCCTCATCGTCGATCGCCCGACCGGCGCGGTTCGGGATGACACCACGACGGTCATCAAAGGGGATTCCGTCGAGCGGGGAGCCGAAGTAGCCAATCGCGCGGTACACGCCATCGACCGGGTAGTCGCGGAACTCGCCTGTGCCGTGGACGCCGCCCTCGCCATCCGGGGCGGTGCGCTCCACCCGAATCCCGGTAACCCGATCATCGCCGAGAATCTCGGTCGGCCGCGAATAGAAGTGCACGTGGATGCGACGGGAGGCTTGCCCGGTCGTGCGCGAGCGCCACTCGGTGAGAATCCGGTTGATCACGAAGAGTTGCTTGTTCGTAGAGATGGAGCGCTCGTCTGAGGGGTCTACGCCGAAATCGGCCTCATCGAGGATGATGTCGACGTCCCGGAGTTCGCCAAGCTCACGCAATTCGAGCGGCGTGAACCGCACCTGCAGGGGGCCGCGGCGACCGAACAAGTGCACGTCGGTGATCGGTGACGCAGCAAGCCGCTCGTACACGTTTGGCGGCACCTCGGTGGGGAGCAGGTCTTCCGCGTGCTTCGCGAGCATGCGCGCCACATCCAGGGCCACGTTCCCGTTGCCGATGACGGCCGCACTGCCGTGATCGAGCGGCCAATCCCTCGGAACATCCGGGTGGCCGTCGTACCAGCTCACGAACTTGCCAGCGCCGAAGCTTCCCGGTAACCCAACCCCGGGGATGTCGAGTTCGGCATCCCGCACAGCACCGGTCGTGAAGATGACCGCGTTGTAGTGGTGTTTCAGATCGTCGAGCGTAATGTCCGTGCCGAAGTGCACGTTGCCGAACAGGCGGATGTTCCCGCCGTCCAGAACGTCGCGCAGCGCGTTCACAATTCCCTTGATCCGCGGATGGTCCGGGGCGACCCCGTAGCGCACGAGCCCGTACGGTGCAGGGAGCTGCTCGAACACATCAATAGAAACGTCGAAGCGTCGCTCGGCCTTCAACAGCAAATCGGCGGCGAAGATCCCCGCGGGGCCCGCGCCGACGATCGCGACCCGAAGTGTTGTCGGTGGTTGTTCCGTCACTGGATGCCCCGGCTAATTTGAACGCTCGACGAGCGTGTCAGCGAACTTCGTCAGGGCACGGCGCACAGGACCATCCGGAAGCACCGACAGTGCGGCGACACCTTCATGCGCCCAGCGGTGCGCCTCGTCCAGGGTTGCCCTGGTCACCGGGTGGGCTCGCAGCTCGGCAATCGCCGCCGTGAACTCCTCACTGGCGACGGGACCCCCGTTGACGCCCCGATCGATCCGCTCCAGAAGTTTCGCGGCATCCGGGTCATTCACGGCCTGTCTGCGGAGGTAGAGAAGGGGGAGCGTCGCCACACCAGAGCGCAGGTCAGTTCCCGGCGTCTTGCCCGTCTCCTCGACCTCGGCTGACAGGTCGATGACGTCGTCGATCAGCTGGAACGCAACGCCGATCCTCTCCCCAAACTGTCGAACCGGTTCTTCATACTCGGCCGGCGCATTGGAGAAGATGACTCCGGACTGTGCCGCGGCCGCAATGAGCGACCCGGTCTTGTCGGCGAGCACTTGAAGATAGTGCTCGATCGGATCGTCGTCTGGGCCCGGCCCGATGGTTTCGTGGAGCTGGCCAAGACACAACCGCTCGAAGGTGAAAGATTGAAGCCGCACGGCCCGCTCGCCGAGGCCGGCGATCATTCGTCCCGCGCGCGCGAACAGAAGATCGCCGGTGAGGATGGCGACAGAGTTTCCCCACACGGACTGCGCGCTGGGGACGCCGCGCCGCAGCTCAGCCTCATCCATCACATCGTCGTGGTAGAGGGAGGCAAGATGGGTGATCTCCATGGCCTGCGCCGCCACGATCACGCCGTCAGTGCCGCCGTCGCCCAGCTGGGAGGTGAGGAGCGCCAGCGTCGGACGGATGCGCTTTCCGCCGGCATCGAACAGGTACCTGGCTGTCACGTCGGCGAGGTTGTCCGCAAACGTCATTTCCGCGAGGAGCCCGCTCTCGACCTTCTCAAGCCCCTCCTCCAAGGCAACGGCGAAGCGTCGATCCTCCGCGGAGGCGAACAGTGTTTCGCCGAGCCCCATGGCCGACTTCAACTTGTGACGTCGACGGCGATGCTGCGTCTCCGGCGGCGTACTCACGAGGTCTTCGCTTCCCTGGCGTCCCGAGCCGCAGGCTTCGCCCTCGCCTTTCGCAGCGGCTTGTGACCACGATGCAGTGCCACTACGCCGGAGGTGAGGTTGCGGTAGGCGACACGGGTGAAGCCGGCCCCCCGCAGCCACTGGCTGAGGGTCATTTGGTCTGGCCAGTCGCTGATCGACTCCGCAAGGTATTGGTACGCCTCAGGATTCGAACTTGCGACACCGACAACCCGCGGCATCACGTATTTGAGGTAGGCGCCGTAGCCGGCGCGAAGCAAAGCGCGAGGCGGCTTCGAGAACTCGCAAATGACAAGGCGCCCGCCTGGCTTCAGCACCCGGTACATTTCCTTGAGCGCTTTGCGCGGGTTTTCAATATTGCGCAGGCCGAACGAGATGGTCACCGCGTCGAACTCGTTCGCCGAGAACGGAAGCGACGTGGCATCCGCTTCGATGAATTCGATGTCGGGATGCCGCGAGCGCCCCACCTCGATCATGCCCGGCGAGAAGTCCACGGCAACAACCTCGGCGCCGGTGCGCGCGATCGCGGCGGAACTCGTGCCCGTGCCCGCGGCAATGTCGAGCACGCGCTCGCCCTTCTGGGGTGCGATCGCGCGCACGGTTTGGTACCGCCAAACCCAGGAGTTGCCGACCGAAAGTACCGCATTCGTGCGGTCATATTTTTGGGCAACGTCGTTGAACATCGCCGCGACTTCGTCGGGCTGCTTGCTCAAATCCGCCGTCGCCATACGTGTCAGTCTATTCGGCCTTCGGCACGCGCCGCCGTCCACCATTCCACGGCTACGCTGGAGACGTGACCGAACGTGGACTACCGATTCCTTCGCTCACGTCTTTCACCGAGCGGATCACCGATCCCGCGTCCCTTCTCGACCTGCTTCCGCCCCGCAAACAGTTGCTGTGGCTGCGCAGGGGCGAGGGGATGGCCGGCTTCGGCGTCGCCCTACGCCTGGAATTTTCCGGTGAATCGCGATTTTGTGACGCCGCTGCGGCGTGGCGCGACCTCTCCGCTCGCGCCGAGGTGAGAGATGCCGTGGGGGTTCCCGGCTCCGGGCTTATCGCGTTTGGTACGTTCGCGTTCTCGCCCGACTCAGCGGCACGCAGTGTCCTTATCGTTCCGTCGCTCGTCATCGGCCGCCGGGACGGGCAGGCCTGGCTCACGCACATCCGGGGTGACGGCGAAGCAGATTTTCCGATGCCTGTCCCCCGATCCGCGCAGCCGCCAGTTGCTGTGACGTTCGGAGACGGCGCGCTCAGCCCAGACGGATACCTCGCCGCCGTGGATGTCGCGTTGTCCAGAATCGGCGAGGGCAAACTGAGCAAAGTCGTGCTCGCGAGGGATCTGGTCGGCCGGCTTGCTCCAGAAGCCGACACCGCCTCGGCGTTGACTGCGCTCGCGAGCGACTACCCGGATTGCTGGACGTTCGCCGTCGACGACTTCCTGGGGTCGAGCCCGGAAACGCTTGTGCGTGTCGACCACGGCACCGTCACGGCACGAGTGCTCGCCGGAAGCGCAGCACGCGGAGTCGACACGGAAACTGACCAGCAGGCCGCCGTGTCCCTCGCCATCTCGGCGAAAGACCAGGACGAACACCAGTACGCGGTGCAAAGCGTCCTCGCCGCGCTTCGCCCGCACAGCCCTGGCGTCACCTCCAGCGAAATGCCCTTTACCCTGCGGTTGCCGAACCTGTGGCATTTGGCCAGCGACGTCGAGGGTCTGCTTGCCGATGGCTCCACCTCGCTCGACCTCCTGGATGCGCTACACCCGACCGCAGCCGTGGCAGGAACTCCGACACCCGCCGCCGTGTCACTCATCAAGGAACTCGAACCGTTCGACCGGGGTCGCTACGCGGGGCCGGTCGGCTGGGTCGGCCTGGATGGCGATGGCGAGTGGGCGATCGCTCTGCGTTGCGCTCAGGTTGGGGCGGACGATTTCGTGCGAGCCCACGCCGGGGCCGGACTCGTCACCGAGTCCGTGGCGGATCACGAGCTCGCCGAAACGTCACTCAAATTCCGGCCGATCATCGAAGCATTCTCGGCGTAACCCGGTTCAGGATGCGGCGAGACGCTTCTTCTCTGCCGCCACATCGAACGTGGCTTTCGGCCACTGTGGGTCGAGTCCGCGCAGCGCATCCAGTAGCAGTCGTTGCACCGCGATCCGTGCATACCACTTGTGGTTTGCCGGTATCACGAACCACGGCGCGGTCGGCGTCGAAGTGACCTCCAGCGCGATTTGGTACGCCTTCTGATATTCCGGCCACAGCGCCCGCTCGTCCAGATCACCGGGATTGAACTTCCAGTACTTGTCCGCACGGTCGAGACGTTCGGCAAGCCGCTCCCGCTGCTCGTCCGGGCTAATGTGCAGCATCACCTTGATGATGGTGGTCCCGTCGGCGATGAGCTCGTCCTCAAATTCCACAATCTGCCCGTACCGGCGCTCGATCTCCTCCGGTGGGGCAAGGCTCCGAACGCGGCCAATCAGCACATCCTCGTAGTGGGAGCGATCGAACACCCCCACGATCCCCGGCCCTGGCACTTGCCGGCGAACGCGCCAGAGAAAGTCGTGGGCCAGTTCCTCCGGCGTCGGCTTCTTGAACCCGTACACTTTCGTGCCCTGAGGATCGATCGCCCCGACCACGTGCCGAACGATGCCGCCTTTCCCGGCGGTGTCCATGGCCTGAAGTATCAGGAGCACCCGTCGATTGCCGCCTGAGCGGCTCTCGGCATAAAGGCGTTCCTGCAGTCCGGATAGTTCGGGGGCCGCCTCCAGCAGCATCCGCGCACCGTCCTGCTTGTCACCGTCAAACCCTGGCGTTGATCCGGGGTCCACCGCTGACAACTGAAATCCGGGCCCGACCGCGAGGAGGGGCGCTGGGTCGGTGGTCCACTCTGGCTTCGACATGTGCCGATGCTACCCGCGACCCAGCGCGGATGCAGCCCGCCTAGCGGCGCGGCAGTGGGACTTCGATGATGGTCAACCCGACAGCGTTGCTGAGCGCCTCGTCGAGTTCGCCCCGGTTCGCTGCTCGCAGGTAGTTCCAGCCGTAGCCTTTCGCGAGCCCCTCGAAGTCCACGGTGTGGGGCGCGTACATCACGCGGTCGAACGTGTCGGTGTCCGCGGTGTCGGCGACTTCCAGGGAGTCGAAGATGGTGCCTCCGCCGTCGTTGCCCACGATCACCTGGATGCGCGGCTGCGGCTCGCCCGGCGCCGTGAGGAGCGAACCGGCGTCGTGGATGAGGGCAAGGTCTCCCAGCACGAGCCTCGTGGTCCCGGCTGGCGCGTTGCCGGCGTCCGGCCCGAATTGGCTGGCGTGGGCGATGCCGACGGCGGTGGCGACGGTGCCGTCGATTCCGGCGAGTCCCCGGTTCGCGTGAACGCGGATGCGCTTGCCGGGCACAACACGATCGGCGTCGCGAATGAGCCGTGAGGAGCCAAACACGAGTCGATCGTGCGGCCAGGTTTTCTGCCAGACCGCCTCCACGAGCATCCGCCGCGTGACCGGCTCGCGGAACACCTCCAGCTGAGCTTTCGTAAATGCCGCGACGGCCCGAGAATCGTCGGTGCGGGCAGCCACAGGATCAACGCCGGAACTGGTGTCAAGAAGCGAGCGGCTGGCGCTGACCCAACTGCCGAGCCAACGGGCGTCCTCGGTGCCCTCGGCGTCGGCGACGGTGACGGCGTCCACAAATCTCGAAACCCGATGGCCGGGGTTGTACGCCTCGCCCGCGCTCCCGCGAACGACGACGGTCTCGACTCCGTCCCGCTCGATGAGCTCGGGCACATCACGGCTGAGCGTGGGGTGACCGAACACGATCACCCGCTGCACCCGCCCCCCGAACTCCGGCGTCCGAAGCAGCTTCCGGTACGCGACGACGAGGTTCGGCCCGAAGTGTGCACCGCTCGACACTTCGGCGAACAGGGGTGCGCCGAGGGCTCGTGCTGCCTCCTCGGCCGCCTCTCCCGCAGCGTGACCGGCGACGACGACGGTGAGCGCTCCCCGGTCGAGCGTCAGGGTTTCGCTCGGATGCTGCGCTTGCGCGCCATCTGCCACAGCGAGATTCTCCATGACCGCGGGATCGAAGGGTCCGGAGAGCGGCTCCCGAATCGCGAGATTGATCTGAACCGGCCCCGGCGCGCCAGAGTGTCCGGCCGCCGCGGAGAATGCGCTCCGCGCGAGCTCCGCGGGAAAATTCTGATCAAAGCCGCCAGCGGACGGTGCCTCCACTTCGCGCGCATACCGCACGAACTCCCCGAACATCCCGAGCTGCTGGGTGGTCTGGTTCGAGCCGATCCCCCGAAGTTCCTCCGGGCGGTCGGCCGTCAGCAGAATAAGCGGAACGCCGGAATGGTGGGATTCAAGAACGGCGGGCAGGAGGTTCGCCACGGCCGTCCCCGATGTCGTGATGACGAGTGTCGGCATCCCCGATTCGACCGCGAGACCGAGCGCGAGAAACCCTGCGCTGCGTTCATCGATGCGAACTGTCAGCGACAGAAGTCCGGCCTTTTCAAACTGAGCAGCGGCCAGCGCGAGCGCCTGAGACCTCGAGCCAGGGCACACGACGACGTGGCGAACCCCCTGCCGCACGAATTCGGCCAGCACCGCCGCCGAAAATTCGGAGGCCGCGGAGCCGTGGGTCATGGGGTCTGGGAATCGTCGTCGAGGTCGGCAATTTCCTTCTCGAGCTGGCGGATTCGCTCTTCCTGCTCCGCATCCGTGGCAATCCGACGCAGGAAGGTCGGGTCGTCATCCGGCGCCCGGTCGATGCGGCTGCCGCCCCTGCCCTCCATGCGGTCTTTGCCCACCAGGAACCAGAGCGCACCGCCGATGACGTTGAGAACGAGAATCACGATGATCCACGCAAACTTGGGAATTCCGCGTGCGCGTCGAGCATCAGTGAGTGAGCAGTCGACCACGGCGTAAACCCAGAATCCGATGGCAAGGGCGCCGACAGCGAGTGTGAGAAAGGCGCGCATGTGCTGATTCTAGGCCAGCTTGCCGGGAAGTGCTGGGGAGCACAGCCACCGTTGAGCAACCCCGACCTAGACTGGAGGGGTGAATCCAACGCGTCGGATCGTCGTGTACTCGATCCTGAGGGTGCTGCTTTTTGCCGTCCCGTTCATCGTGTTCATGCTGCTCGGTATCTGGTGGTGGCTGTCGGCGATCACGGCAGCGGTCACCGCTGCCTGCCTGTCCTACCTCTTTCTCAACCGCCAGCGCCACGAAGTTTCTGAAGCGGTATATACCCTGCGAACGAGGACGGGCACCGATCCGGACAACGACATCGAGAATGATGCGCTGGATAAGCGAGCAGAAGTCTCCGACTAGAACACGATGGTGACGGCGAGCCACACTCCGTAGACCAGAGCCGTGAGACTCGCAAGCTTCAACACGAGCAGGAACTCCCTGGAGGTCTTCGCCGTCAGCGCAATGATGACGGCGGGCACGGCCAGGAGGAGCGTGAAGTAGACGAAGTACGCGTTCTGGTAGAACAAAACGAACAGGTACAGCAGGGCGAAAGGCACAAGCAGGAAGACGGCGAACAGGATCCTCGAAATCCGATCCCCCACGAGAACGGAGAGCGTGCGCTTACCCGCAACGCGGTCGTGGTCGAGATCCCGCAGATTGTTGGCCACCAGAACCGCACAGGCGAGGAGCCCGACCGCGACGCCGCCCACCCAACTTTCCAGGTTGACCGTTCCGACCTGGACATAGGTCGTCCCGGCCGTCGCGACCACACCGAAGAACACGAACACGAAGAGTTCGCCGAAACCGTAATAGCCGTAGGGGTGTTTGCCGCCCGTGTAAAACCAGGCCGCGAGCACGCATGCTGCCCCGACCGCGAACAACCAGTACTGCTGGCTGAGCACGACAACGGCAGCACCAGCCACCGCAGCGATAAAGAAGAAGAACAGCGCGACGGTGAGAACCGTGCGCGGCTTTGCTGCCCCCGAACCGGTCAGGCGGGAGGGGCCGATCCGGAGGTTATCCGTTCCGCGGATCCCGTCGGAATAGTCGTTGGCGTAGTTCACGCCGATCTGCAGGCCAAGCGCCACGGCCAGGCACAACAGCGCCCGTACCCAGTGCCAGTCCTCGAATCCGGATGCCGCATACGCAGCGGCCGTACCGAGAGCAACCGGGGCGACCGACAGCGGCAGCGTACGGATGCGCGCACCCGCAATCCAGTCGCCAGCGGACGCCGGCCTCACGACCGGAATCGGCGAACGACCGCCGGGGTGTCCACCCTTACGCTTTTTCGCGGACGAGGACTTCTTCTCGTACGTTGGCGTCTCCGCGATCTTCTGCGTCTTTGACTGCTTTACCGGCTCCCGCACCGCCCCCTTGACCGGAGTCTTCGCGGGGTTGATGCGCTGTTGTTTTGGACTACTGTTCCTGGCCACGACAAAATCTTAGCGACGCTCGAGCGTAGACCGGTCCGGCTTGCCGCTGGCCAGCAGCGGGATTGAACCGACAACGACGATTTCGGCTGGGCGCGCCGCTGCACCGAGTTCCGCTCCCACGGCCTCCCGCACGGCACTCAGTTCTGTGGATGTCGTCACGAACACCACCGGCACTTCGCCCCAGCGTTCGTCGGTTCCGCGCACCACCACGGCGTCGCTGAGCCCAGGGATGGAGCGCACCACACGCTCAACGGCGGCCAGTGACACCTTGATTCCCCCGGACACGATGACATCATCACGTCGCCCGGTCACCGCGAGTACACCGTTGTCGATTCGGCCCAAATCAGCGGTGCGGTACCAACGACCGGCATCATCCGAGTAGAACGACCGCGCCGTGCGCTCCTCGTCACCGAGGTAGCCTTCCGCCAGGGTGGGGCCGCCAAGCTCGACCTCCCCGTCGACGATCCGCATAAAGGTTTCCCCGATCGGGACGCCGTCGAACACGCAACCGCCGCTCGTCTCGCTCGAACCGTACGTGCGCGTGATCGAGATTCCGAGTTCAAGCGCCCGGTCGCGAAGCTCTTGAGGCATCGACTGCCCACCAATCAGGATGCGGTCGAACCTTCGCAGCGACTCCACCGCAGGGGCGAACTCCAGCAGGCTCGACAGCTGCGCAGGGACCAGGGAGGTGTACCGCACCGGATGCGCGAGCGCCCCGGCCGCCGCAACGAACGCCTGCGGGTCAAAGTGCTGTGATGTCAGTCGAACCGGGTCGGTGGCGGCCGTGATCGAGCGGACCAAAACGTTGATTCCCGCAATATAGTTCACGGGCAGCGCGAGAAGCCACTGACCGGAACCACCAAGCGCCGACTCGGCTGCGGCAGCACTGGCGAGAAGAGCGTTGGCGCTCAGCGCAACCCGCTTTGGCAGACCGGTTGAGCCACTCGTCTGAACCACGAGCGCAACCGTGGTGGCAACCTCGTCTGGCAGGTCGGGGAGAACTCCGGTGTCCGGCAGCGGGAGGATCGCGTCGCCACCGTCGAGCGCGTCCCGTAGTGCCTGCAACACCGTGGTCGCGTTGTTCGCTACGACCCGCAGCGGTTTGGGCATTAGTACTGCCAGGGGAACGGCGACCAGTCCGGTTCGCGCTTCTGAAGAAACGCGTCCCGTCCCTCCACCGCCTCATCCGCACCGTACGCGAGCCTCGTCGCCTCACCGGCGAACAACTGCTGGCCCACCAGCCCGTCATCGACGGCGTTGAAAGCAAACTTGAGCATGCGGATCGAGGTCGGCGACTTCCTCAGGATCTCCTGCGCCCAGGCATACGCTGTGCTCTCCAGCTCGGCGTGGGGCACTGCTGCGTTGATCGCCCCGGCGTCCAGTGCGCGCTGCGCTGAGTACTCCTGCCCGAGGAAGAACACCTCCCTGGCGAACTTCTGCCCAACCTGGCGAGCGAAGTATGCGCTGCCATATCCGGCGTCGAACGAACCCACGTCGGCATCCGTCTGCTTGAAGCGGGCGTGCTCTGTGCTCGCGATCGTGAGGTCGCACACGACGTGGAGGGAGTGACCGCCGCCGGCAGCCCAGCCGGGGACGACCGCGATCACGACTTTCGGCATGAACCGGATCAGTCTCTGAACCTCAAGAATGTGCAACCTCGCGCTCACAACACGAGGCGAGGACGATTTGTCACCCTCATACTCGTACCCACTGCGTCCGCGCACCCTCTGGTCACCGCCGGAGCAGAACGCCCAGCCTCCGTCTTTCGGGCTTGGCCCGTTGCCGGTGAGCAGGACGACGCCGATTTTCGGATTCTGCCGTGCGTCATCCAGGGCGCTGTAAAGTTCGTCGACCGTGGACGGCCGAAACGCGTTGCGCACCTCTGGCCGGTTGAATGCGACCCTGGCGATCTGGCCCGTGACGTTGTGGTGGTAGGTGATGTCTTCCGCATCCTCGAACCCGGGGACCGGCACCCACAGTTCGGGGTCGAAGAGTTCAGAAATTGTGGGCATCAGATGGTCCCGAAGAACGACAGCACGTTGATCAGGATAAGCGGATTCGCGATGACGGCCACCACCATCGCGGCGATCCCCCACTCGCGGCGAGGCCCCCGCAACGCGACGAACAGACCAAGCGCGAGAGGCAAAGCGGTCAAAACGACCAGGATCTGGCCGATGGTGGTTGCGACACCCGGCTGCCCGGAGCTGGCCAGAACGACAGCAACGCCCTCCGCGATCACCAGGATCACGGCAATCGCGAACGCGATATAACCGAGCGGAAGCGCGCGGCGTCGGGTGGGGGGTTCTGTCTCCTCCGTCGATTCGGCGAGAGCGTCGTGAGTGGCGTTTTCGTCGAGCAACATTTCGTCCTTAGCCTCGTGTCGGTGCCGTGCCTCCACCATTCAGGGTATTGCACTACCCGACCGGGCAGACTGGACGGGTGCAACCAACGTTATCCGAACTGCTCGATACGACTCACGTCGTCTCCCTCCCGCTCGCACAGCGATTCCGCGGGATCGAGCACCGCGAAGCGTTGCTCACGCAAGGACCTGAGGGGTGGACGGAATTTTCCCCCTTCACCGAATACGCCGACGCCGAAGCCGCCACCTGGCTTGCTGCGGCGATCGACTTCGGCTGGAACCGGCAACCAGCACCCCTGCGAAGCACGGTGCGCGTGAACGCGACCCTCCCGGCAGTCCCCGCGGCGAGCGTTGCCGAGGTGCTCGAGACATTCCCCGGTTGCCGCACCGTCAAAGTCAAGGTCGCCGAACCCGGTCAACGCGTGCAGGACGACATCGACCGGGTCGCTGCAGCTCGGGACTGGCTCGGTGCCGACGGCCGCATCCGGATCGATGCAAATGGCGGCTGGAGTGTCGACGACGCTCTCCGAAATATTCGTGAACTTGCGGCATTCGATCTCGAGTACGTGGAGCAACCCTGTGCGAGTGTTCCGGAGCTTGCCCAAGTGCGGGCGGAGCTCCAGGATCTCGGCGTACAGATCGCCGCGGATGAGAGCGTGCGCAAGGCAAGCGACCCCCTCGCCGTCGCGAAGGCAGGCGCCGCAGACATCCTCATCATCAAAGCCCAACCGCTCGGCGGAATCCACGCCGCACTGCGCATTGTGGCGGATGCCGGACTCCCCGTCGTCGTGTCGAGCGCACTCGACACCTCCGTCGGATTGGCCATGGGCGCTCACCTCGCCGCGGCCGTTCCTGAACTGGACTACGACTGCGGTTTGGGCACGGCAGCGCTTCTCGCCGCCGACGTGACCGCACAGCCCCTGCTCCCCGTGGACGGTGAAATTCCGGTGCGCCGCGTGGAGGTGAGCGATGAGCTCCTCGCGCGCTTCACCGCCGCACCCGATCGCACCGCCTGGTGGCTGGAGCGACTAGAACGCTGCTACCGTCTGCTCGGCTAGTCCGTGTTTCTGCCGGGCACCGGCTGAATGTGCCCCCGGTAAATCTCGGCTCGGCGTTCGAACTCTGCTCGATCCTCATCCCGGAGCATGAAGTCGCCGTGATAGGCGATCGAGAGGTATTCGGGTTCCCACCCGAGCGAGCTGACAGCATCCGCGGACTCGGCCGCAAGACCACCAGAGTGGTCGTTGCTCAAATCGAGGATCGTGAACTGCAATCCTCCGCGGCTCACGGTTGCCGGCTCGCCGACCAGAAGCCATCGACCCTGGGTGTCCAGGGTGAAACCGCCAAAGTCGGCGATGCCGTCCGGGCCGTCGACGTTCTGGAGGGTGGGATTTTCAAACCCCTCGCGCACCATGATCTTTGAGACTATGGCGACGGCCCGCTGCTTGTCGGCCGTTGACCTCAGGGTCTTCGTGGTCTGCCAGGTGGCACTGTCGTACGTGTTGAGCAGTGACGTTCCGTGGAAGCGGTTCGACTCGCGCGTGACCTCGTCGCTGCCTTTCTGCTCCCATTCGAAACCGAACTCCGCGGTGAGGGCGGCCCGGATGTCGGCCATGGCGGCGTCCACCCGCGGCGACAACTGTTCGACAGTTTCGTTCTTGAGAACCTGATCCGTCGAAACCTGTGGCACGCCAGGGAAGTAGGTCCAGGGCTGGGATGGCGGTGCGAACACCTGGGCGAGCGCGAGCCCGCCCGCGGTGCATCCGACGGTCGCCACGACGGCGAACACCAGCCATCCACGCCAGCCGCGCCACCAGCGCCAGGCGAAGAACCGTTGGATCGGCGAGCGCCGTCTGGTTTCAGAGACCGGAGTAGACGTGGAGTCCCTTAAAGAAGAGGTTGACGATGGTGTAGTTGAAGGCGACGGCGCCGAATCCGACGAGCGCGAGCCACGCTGAGCGAGTTCCGCGCCAGCCACGGGTGGCCCTTGCGTGAATGTAGCCGGCGAAGAGCACCCAGATGATGAACGTCCAGACTTCCTTCGTGTCCCAGCCCCAGTAGCGGCCCCACGCCCGCCCGGCCCAGATGGAGCCGGCGATGAGGGTGAACGTCCAGAACACGAAACCAACCACGATCACGCGGTAAGCAAGATTCTCCAGCCGCTCCGCTGCTGGCATGGTGCCCAGAAACTTTAGCTTGCTCCGTCGGTCCGCCTCCCGGCGAGTCTGCAGAAGTTGCACGATAGACAGCCCGGCACCCACGCCAAAGAACGCGGTGCCCAGGGTGGCGACGAACACATGGATGACGAGCCAGTAGGACTGCAACGCCGGTGGGAGCGGGGTTACCGGAACATAAAAATTCACCGTGCCGACCCCCAGCACGACGAGGGCGAAGCCGGAGATGTAGGTGCCGAGGAACCGAAGGTCCTGCCAGAACTGAAGAAACAGGTACACGCCGACGGCGATGACCGAGGACACGAGCGAAAACTCAAACATGTTCGACCACGGAACGTGGCCATCCGCGAAACCGCGCAGTACGGCGCCGAGAACATGGAGCACCCAGCCGAGCGCGAGGAGAGCGAACGCTATGCGCTCCATCCGGCGGGGGCGCTGCGTTTCGTCCTTCGTGGATGTTGTCGCCGGCTCCAGCGTCGCCACGGAGCTGCGGCTGGTCACCGCGGCGTTCTGGCCGGCGATGCTCACCGTGGCGCTGGAGCTGCCCGCCGCGCCAGCCGCCGAACTCTTTTCGGCGCTCTCGGCGGACCGCTGTGCGAGCCCGAGAGTGAAGAACACAAACGAGAGAAGATAGATAGCCATGGCCGAGTAAATGGCGACCAGTGCATACGACGCGAAGGTTTCGGACACGGCTTCCAGCCTAAGCCTTCAGACCGGCGACGTGGCGCTCGGCAATGTGTGCGACCGCGGCGTCAAGCCCCGAATCCTCGCCTCTGGCCAGCCCGGCATATTCGAGGCGAAACTTCCCGTTTTTGAGCTCAACCGCTTTGACCCACACTCGACGCCTCGGGATGAACAACGAGCTCAGCAGTCCAAACACGGCGAGGACCGCGAACAACAGCACCCAGCCCTGGGCTGGGTCGTGGTGGATGTCCAGCGAGACGAACCGGGGAACGCTCTTCGACCAGTCCCCCTCCGTCGCGGTCGGGTTCGCGTTGTCGAAGGTCACCGTTCCGAGACCGTCCGGCAGGTCGACGGTCTCCCCTGGTCGCAGTTCGAGCGCCTTGACCCCACTGTCCCCACCGGCAATCTGAGTGAGGTTCTTCGGGTCGAGCGCGTACACGTTTTGCGGAATCCCGCTGTCCATACCCAGATCCCCCTTGTAGGCGAACAGGGTGAGTACCGGATTGCGCAGGTCGGGGTGAATCGAGGCCAAAGCGCCCGTGTCGAGTTGGGTGGCTGTCGGGTAGAAGAACCCGAGAAACGCGAGTTGCTCTGGCAGGGCATCCGGCACCCGAACAACCCCGGTCGACGTGAGGTTGGCATCCTGCGGCAGGAACGGCACGGATGCTGAGAAGGCGACATTGCCTTTGCCGTCGCGCACCGTGATGGTCGGCGCGTAACCGTTTCCGAGGAGGTAAATCTGGGTGCCTCCGAGGTCGAGGGGCTCATTGACCTTGATCGTGGCGTCTTTACCCTCGCCGCCTGGCAACCACGTCGTCACGCTCGCGTTGTAGTCGATCGGCTGGCCGTAAGCCTTGATGTTCTGTTCTTCGTAGGTCGCTGTGAACCTGTCGAGCGTGAGCCGGTACGGCTGCAGTGCAGCATCGGTGAAAAATCGGCCGGGGGTGAAGGAGTCGTACGCGCCTTTGATGTTCACAAACGACTGACCCTCGACGACAACCTTCTGACCGGTGTAGCCGAAGCCGCCGCCGAAGCCCACCGCGAACAGCACACCGATGAGGGCGGTGTGGAAGATCAGGTTTCCCGTTTCACGCAAATACCCGCGTTCCGCCGACACCGACAGGTCTTTCGCGCCCTGGAAGAGCGCCACCCGGTAGCCGCTCGCCCGAAGTTGTGTGCGTGCAGCTTCGATCGCGACAGCGGAATCCGTCCCCTCGGCAAGCTCGCCGTCGTCCACCGTGACCGAGCGGTACACGGCCAGCCGCTCGAGACGCGCAGGAGTACGCGGAGGGGCCGCGCGCAGTGCGCGGAGATGGTGGATGGTGCGCGGGAGCACGCATCCGATAAGTGAGAGGAACAGGAGAAGGTAAATGGCCGAGAACCACACCGAGGTGTACACGTCGAACAACTGAATCCGGTCGAGCACGGGCGCGAGCGTCGGATTGTTCGCGAAGAACTGAACGACCCCGTTCGGGTCCGAGCTGCGTTGCGGCCACATTGATCCGGGGATGGCGGCAATCGCGAGGAGGAGCAGAAGCACGATGGCCGTGCGCATGCTCGTGAGCTGACGCCAGAAAAATCGCAGGTAGCCGACAAGTCCAAGCCGAGGTTGGGTGATGCCTGGCTCGGGCGGCGTGGCGGGGCCAGAACCCTCTACGTGATCAAAGGGGCGTGACAAAAGCTCCAATCACCGCCCCGAGGGAGGAGATCATGGACTGCCAGAGACCGGAAACCATGAGCACACCGATGATCACGAGCACGGCGCCGCCCACAATGTTCACGATGCGGATGTTGCGCTTAAGCCACGACACGGAGCCGCTCACCCAGCCGAACCCGAGGGTGACGAGTAGGAACGGGATGCCGAGGCCGAGACAGTAGACGGCTCCCAGCAGTGCGCCGCGCGCGGGGGAACCACCGTCGAGGCTCAGGGCGAGCACTGCTGTGAGGGTTGGGCCGATGCACGGTGCCCACCCGAGGCCGAACACGAGGCCGAGGAACGGAGCACCGGCCAGCCCGGTTGCCACCTTCCAGCCGGGTTTCGCCGTCCGCTGCAGGAACGTGAACTGGCCGATGAACACGAGTCCCATGACGATGACGATCACTCCGGCAATCCGGACGATGAGGTCCAGCCACTGTTTGAGCAGGAGCCCTGCAACGCCGAACACGAGGCCGAAGGTCACGAACACGACGCTGAATCCGAGCACGAACAGCGCCACCCCGAGCAGGAGCCGGCGTCGGTTGCTGGCGTCCGTTGCTCCCTCGCCACTGCCCCCGGCGAACCCGCCGATGAAGCCGAGGTATCCGGGAACCAGCGGAAGCACGCACGGCGACGCAAAGGAAATGAGCCCGGCAAGCAGGGCGATCGGCACGGCGAGCAACAGGTTGCCGCTCAACACCAGTTCACCGATCGGGTTCGTCACTTGGCGTCACCGTCGACCACGGTTTTGATGATCGCATCCAGGATCGAGGCGGACTCGATCGCGCCGAGGATGCGCGCAGCGACCCGCCCGGACCCGTCGAGGACGATCGTGGTTGGCAACGCACTCGGGGCGACGGTGCCCGCGAACGCGAGCTGGACAGCGCCAGAGTTGACGTCAATGACGGACGGGTAGGTGACCCCGTAGTTCCGCGCGAATGCCTGTACGGATTCGGCCTCATCGTAAGTGTTCACGCCGAGGAAGCTCGCCCCCTGGCTCGCCCACTTCTGCGAGAGTTTCTCCAGCTCCGGGGCCTCAGCGCGGCACGGCGCACAGTATCCGGCCCAGAAGTTCACGACGAGCACTTTGCCCTCAAAGTCCGTTCGGGAGACCTCGGTGCCGGAGTCGGTCACCCCCTTGAACTCGATGGGGTCTTCCCGGTTCTCCGCCGGAATCTCCAGGATGCTGCCGTCCCCCGCCACATAGTTCTTGTTGCCACCATCGCCGTAGTCGATGGCCAGTTGATCCTGCGAGGAGCATCCGGTGAGGACGAGTGCCACGGCGAGGGTAAAGACACCGAGGCCGACAGTGCTTCGGCGAGCGCGCATCACACCGCCCCCGAGTCCACGGCCCTGGCCAGAAGCTCGGTTGCTGGCTCATGGTAGGCGACCTCGATGAAGGTGTCCCCGCGACGCTCAAACGAGGTGATGCTGGACAAACTGCAACGACGCTTGCGGGGATCGTGCCACAAGCGTCGACCGGCGAGCGCGTTCACCGCCGTCCAGATTGGCAATTGGTGGCTCACGAGCACCACGTCCCCGCCCTCGGTGTTCGACCAGGCGTCGTCCATCGCCTGAAGCATTCGCTCGGCAATGGATGCGTAAGCCTCACCCCAACTCGGTCGGAGCGGGTTCACCACCCACGGCCACGCCTTGGGGCGACGAATCACCTGGAGTCCGAACTCGAAGGTGAGGCCTTCGAACCGGTTGTGCGGCTCGATCAGGCGGTCATCCGTGCCGATCGGGAGGGCGAAGAGCTCGGCGAACGGCTTCGCAGACTCCTGCGCTCGTTGAAGGGGGGAGGCAATGAGGTTCGCGACGGGACGGCCGTCCGCTTTCACGTAAGCCGCGGCAGCAGCCGCCATCCGCTTCCCAAGATCAGAAAGGTGATACCCGGGCAACCGTCCATAGAGCACGCCGTCGGGGTTGTGAACCTCTCCATGACGGACGAGGTGGACGAGCGATGCAGGCACCCGTCCAGTCTAAGTACCGTTGCTGTGACTCAGCACCGGTATCGACACGGCCCCGCGGATGCGGACTCTAGACTTGAACGGTGACTCAACGCACTCTGATCAAAAACCTGGCCGCCTCAAGCGACGGACCCGTGGTGGTCTCCGGGTGGGTGGATACGGTCCGCGATCAGAAAAAGGTGCAGTTCATTGTGCTGCGCGACGAGTCCGGCGCGGTTCAGCTCGTGCACCCTAGAGCCGAAGAGTCAGACGCGATTGCCGAATCGATCTCTGCGCTCAGCACCGGCAGTTTCGTCACGGTGACCGGTCTGCTCAAGCATGACGAGCGCGTGAAGCTTGGCGGTATCGAGGTCCTCATTGAGTCGCTGGACGTCGTCTCGGCTGCACTCGAATCGCCGATCGCGGAGGACACGGGGGTCGACAAGCGCATGGACTGGCGCTTCCTGGATCTGCGCCAGCCGAAGAACAACCTCGTGTTCCGCATCCAGACCACTCTCGAGCATGCCTGGCGCACGTACTGGGTGGAGCACGACTTCATCGAGATCCACACTCCGAAGCTCATGGCGAGCGCGAGCGAGTCGAAGGCGGAACTGTTCGAGGTGAAGTACTTCGACGGCAAGGCATACCTGTCCCAAAGCCCGCAATTCTTCAAGCAAATGGCCCAGCCAGCAGGGTTCGGTCGCGTCTTCGAAATTGGTCCGGCATTCAGGGCAGACCCGAGTTTCACAAGCCGCCACGCCACGGAGTTCACGAGCATCGACTCCGAGATCAGCTGGATTGACAGCCACGAAGACGTCATGCAGCTCCACGAAGAACTCATGGTCGCCGGCTTCACCGCGGTGAAGGAGAAGCACGGCGCGGAGATTCTTGAAGCCTTCGGCGTCGAGCTGGCCGTACCGACGAGGCCGTTCCCGCGCATTCCGCTCGCCGAGGCGAAGCGCATTGTGGCCGAACGAGGCTACGAGGTTCCCCGCCACGACGACGACATGGACCCGGAGGGCGAGCGTCAGATTGCCGCCTACGTGAAGGAGGAGTTTGGCCACGACTTCGTGTTCCTGACCGACTACGCCTCCAGCATCCGGCCGTTTTATCACATGCGTCATGACGCGGATGCTGGCCTCACAAAGAGCTACGACCTCATCTTCAACGGCGTCGAGATTTCCACCGGAGCTCAGCGCGAACACCGCATCGAGATTCTTGAAGCACAGGCCAAAGAAAAGGGCCTCGACCCGGAGGAGCTCGCGTTCTACCTCGACTTCTTCCGGTACGGTGTGCCGCCGCACGGTGGTTTCGGGATGGGCCTCGGCCGCGTGCTCATGCTCATGCTCGGTCTGCCGAACCTGCGCGAGGCAACGTACCTGTTCCGCGGTCCGACCAGACTCCTGCCCTAGGGCGTCATATCGTCGTGAAGCACGACGCGGCTCAACTCCGCCTCGCCGTTCGAGAGGTTCCAGTAGTGCAACCGGCGCGCTGAGGCGACGTTGGACTCGATACTCACCCGCATGCAGCGAGCGGCGTCTGCCTGCCGCACCACTTCCTGATCTTCCGCGCCACTGCCCACCCGAAGCGGATGCGGGCGTCGGGCCGCGGCCGCCTCGCGAAAGTGTCCGGTGAGCACATCCACGACGGCCTTGAACGTCTTGGACAGCTGGGCATCATCCAGCGCGCTGACGCTCTCGGCGAAAGCCTCACCCACCCGATAGGACTCCGGCAAAGGCCAGTTCCGTCGGGTACCGGCGTCAAACCAATCGATCCAGGCCAGGAGAATCTCGTGGCGTATCCACTCCTCGCTGGAGTCAAATCGCGACCGCCTCAGTTCATAGGGCGAGCCGGGCCTTACCTTGAGCGCTGTCCTCAACTGCTGCCGTTGCTCCCGCGCTGTCTTCAGAGCCTCGGCGAGTTCGTCGCGAAGTCGCGCGTTCCTGGCCTGCAATTCGCCGAACTCCAGCCTGGAGATGCCGCCGGGGCTCTGGTGCTGGACAATCGCCGCGGATTCCAGCTCCTTGACGCGAGCTTGCGCTGTGGCGAGCGCCAACTGGGTCGATTTCAAGGCAGTCGCTTTGTCCCTGGATTCTGCCTTGCGTTCGGTTACTTTCCTCAAACCAGGACCTGGACTGGGGTGCCGCTCGATCACCTCCGGCACCTGAGGAGGCACATGAGGCTCCGAGTCGGGCTCCACCGGTGATGCGACATCGTCAAATTCGGCGTCTTGCACGACACTGCGGTCAGCCAGAAGCCACGGGTCGCCGCCGCGCACGAGCGCCATCGCGGGCACAACGGGCTCGTCATCATCAATGTCGCCCAGGTTCAGGCGTAGACGACCGTTGGCATCCCGCACCACCCGTACGGATACGACATCACCCGGGGCGAGCAAAAGATCAACTCGATCGAAACGATTGCTCGACACATCGGCCCGTGACACGTCAACAGACAACGAGGGATGAAGCTGGATCCTCGCCGCCTGCCGTTGCACCGCGCACACCAGGCCGAGCGTGACTGTACCGATGGGAAAGTGCTGGTACACGTTTTCCACGGTCAGCGGCATCCAGTCCGGCGCGAACCATCGAGAATCCGGATCGAGGGTGCCGGTGAGGTGTTGCCCGACCTTCATTACCCAGTCGAGGGGAACACCGGGGCACACTGACTCCTGGGCGATCACGGCCGTACCGCCCTCGTCGAGCTCCAAGACCGCTCGCTCCGCGCCGACGATCAGAGTGACTGTGGCCGCCGAGGCAAGCTGCGTCCGAGTGCTGACGCCCAGGAGCCCGGCGGCGTTCGCCATACCCAGGGCATCCGCGATAAGGGCGTCGGCAACCCGGTCGCCACCCATCTGCCCACGGATGAATCGAAGGGGCGAGAGCGTCGGCTCCGTTGTCCACTCGGTCCCGACCGGGTAGACCCGCGCCGCGCCGCCGTAGACCTGGCACCGTTCGGGCAAGAGCGAACTGAGCCGCCACGACAGATCACCGGTGGGGAGAACGAAGAGCGGACACAGCTCGCCGAGCCCGCGCTCCAGCACATCGAGATTGAGCAAGGGCACATCAACCCCGAAAGGAATCGACACGATCGCCCAAGGCCGATCACGACGTGGGTTGAGAAGACCCTCGGCGAGCGAATCGACCTCAGCGAGCTCCCGGATGAGGGTGACAAACGTTACGGCCATGGTCGACCGCCGCGAAAGTCAGGTCGCATTCCCTCACGCTAACGGAGCCGGTAGACAAACTGGTCGCGTGCCACACGCAAACCGGGAAAAAATCAGTTTTAGGTGAGGTCTTCGACCTTGGCGCCGCCTGCGTTCTTAATCACGGACTCGACGGCGCTCTTCGCAGAGGCCTTCGCGGCGTAATTCTCGCTGACAGCGAGAGTCTGGCCATTGCTGGCAACGATCCGCCAGAAAAACGGCTGGGTGGCTGACTTGCCTTTGACAATTTGAAACTTCATGGTGGCGCTCCTTAGGTTCCGCATCGTTATCGCGGTTCCGAACATCCTAAACAGTGAAGTCGACAGCGCACCGATCGGCGACGATCTGCTCGATGAGCTGGAGCACTTTCACATGCTCCGGATGCCCCCGATATTCCTCGAGGGCTACCGCGTCGTCGAGGTCGACGGTGAGTGCCAGGTCCCAGTTGCCCGGCCGCTCAACAACGTTCGTGCCCACCGAGAGTTCACGAATCTGCGAGATGTGGGCTGGGAGCGCCAGGAGCGCGTCGCAGAGGCGAGCGACATCTGCGGCGCGTTCAGCATCCGTTTCCGCGCCCATCTGCATCAAAACAATGTGTCGAAGCATGGTCATCCTCCCAAAATCGCGGCACGCAGGTCCGAGGCGTTGACGCGCCAGTGCGCGTGCTCCACCCCGTTTATAAGGATCACCGGGATTTTCTCCCAGTACTTTTCGTGGAGCGCGGGATCCTCCAGTATCGACTGCTTCTCGACGGTCACCGCGACCGTAGCCTCAAGGTCGCCAAGAACGGTGTCGATCACCGTCCCCGCAACATCACACAGGTGACAGTCGGGCTTGCCGATAATCGTGAGGCGAACTGCGGACACGGGAAAAGCGCGTCAACTACTTCTTGTTGCGACGCTGGTGACGCGTCTTACGCAACAACTTGCGGTGCTTCTTCTTTGCCATGCGCTTGCGACGCTTCTTGATGACCGAACCCATACACACCTCTAATTGATTGTGGCCCGGTGAATTCTGCGGGCCGTGACGATCGGGTTCGAAGAGAACCGCGAAAAATCCCTCGGGCAAGTCTAGCTGATTGACGATGCCGTGAAGTAAGCCAGCCTGCCCTAGCCGACCGCGCTACCGCTGTCGGCGATGTGCGTGTCGATGGCGGCCTGCACCGCGGACTCCGGAACCCGGAACGAACGTCCGAACCGGATGGCTGGCAATTCGCCAGAGTGGACGAGCCGATACACCGTCATTTTGGACACGCGCATCATGTCGGCCACCTCGGCAACCGTGAGAAACCTCACGTCGGTCAGATCGCTGGACATCGGAAAGTTCCCCTTGGCTAGGCGCACACGGATCGGGTGTTAACAGAGTGCTAATTCGATACCTTAGGGGCCAGAGTGACTCTTTGTCCATGTCCCCTTTGGTGGGGGATGCCGAACAACGAAGCTATTTGTCCCCATCCTGATGGCGCCCAAGCTTTTCGCGAATCGGATCGATGACCTTCTTTTCGACTTTCGCCGACGCCTCCTCGATGCGGTGCGTTGCCCCTTCGATCACATGACGAACCTGATGGGATGCGTCAGCTACCCGACGCCCCACCACAACGCCGGCATCCGACGGATGCTCGATGGTCTCGGCAACCTTCCGCAACGGCTTCGGCAGGCTCGAACCAGCCCAGGCGGCAAACGCGGTGGAGCCGTCACCGTCAGAAAACCCCACGAAATCCGCACTGAGGAACGGAATGAGCCAATCCTCTACGGCCTCCAGTGGTGCCGGCTCGAGCCGGTAGTAACGATGCTGCCCTTCCTCGCGAACCGAGACCAGTCCGCTGTCCCTCAGCACCTTGAGGTGTTTCGACACTGTTGGCTGGCTGAGTTCCAGAGCTTCGACCAATCCGCCCACGCTCACTTCGCCCGCGTCCTGCTCGTGATCCAGACGATTCTCCAACAACACGCGCAGCAATTCGCGCCTGGTCGGATCGGCTATGACGTCAAAGATGTCTCCCATCCAAATAGGCTACCGATCAAGCCTGAGTAGTACCATGTCAAGCTCTTTCAGGCATAGTTGAGACTCCAGCCATGGAAAGGCCAGGATGCGCGCGAGGTCCGCTGAACGCGGCACCGTTCTCCAGCGGTTCCGCTCCTTCGGCGACTTCTTTGTGTCCTCCTCACCGGCCCGATTCGCCCTGGTCATCTTCACGAGCCTCGTGCTCGTCCTCACAGCGGTGCTCTCCCTGCCGATCGCGACGGCGGAGAGAAACGTCACCCCACTCGCCGATGCGTTTTTTACGGCGATGTCCGCAATCTGCGTCACGGGCCTCACCACGGTGGACATGTCGACGCATTGGTCCACGTTCGGAAACGTTGCCATTCTCATCGGCATCGAAGTGGGCGGCATCGGCGTTCTCACCCTCGCCAGCATCCTGGGGCTCGTGGTAACCCGCCGCCTCGGCCTCAGAGCAAAGCTGATCGCCGCGAGCGACAGCAACCCCCTGCGCATCCACTCCGGCCCGGTGGCGGAAGGCCAGGCGATCCGACTCGGTGAAATCGGCGGGCTGCTCGCGACCGTCGCAGTGAGCGTACTCACCATCGAAGCCATCCTCACCGCACTCATCGTGCCTCGGCTACTGCTCACCGGCGAAGACGCCTGGACGGCGACCTGGCAGGCGTTCTACTTCGCCACCTCGGCGTTCACGAACACGGGCTTCGTTCCCCACATTGAGGGAATGGCCCCGTTCGCTACCGACCCGTGGATGCTCGCCGTCATCGGCCTCGGAGTGTTCATCGGGAGCCTTGGCTTCCCGGTGATTTTCGCGCTCACCAAGGGCTGGCGGGGCAAGCACCGCATGTCGATTCACGTGAAGCTCACGCTCTCGACGACAGTCATCCTCATCATTTTGGGCGCCATCGCCATCTACGCCCTGGAGTGGAACAACCAGAAAACTCTCGGAGCGCAGGACCCTGTCGTGAGACCGATGACGGCTACGTTCCTGTCCATCATGACCAGGTCCGGCGGATTCTCGACCGTGGATATCGGCCAAATGCACGACTCGAGCCTGCTTGTCATCGACATGCTCATGTTCGTCGGCGGTGGTTCGGCTTCCACAGCAGGGGGAATCAAGGTCACCACGCTTGCCGTGCTCTTTCTCGCGGCACTCGCCGAAGCTAAGGGCGACAACGACATCCAGGTGTTCCAGCGTCGTATCCCACCGGATGTCCTGCGCGTTGCGGTGAGCGTTGTCCTGTGGGGTGCCACGATCGTGGCCGTCTCAACGATCGCGATTCTTCAAGTGTCCAATCTGCCGCTCGACAGGGTGCTCTTCGATGTGATCTCGGCGTTCGGCACCTGTGGCCTCAGCACCGGTGTGACCGAATCCCTGCCCGATTCCGGAAAGTACATTCTCGCCGCCACCATGTGGGCAGGCAGGGTTGGTACAGTGACCCTTGCTGCAGCGGTGGCGGCCAGCCAGCGCAGGCAGTTGTTCATGCGTGCCGAAGAGAGGCCGATCGTTGGTTGAGAGAATTGCCCACAACGCACCAGTGCTCGTCATCGGTCTCGGACGTTTCGGCGCCGGGGCTGCCGGTCAGCTCGACCGTCTGGGCCGCGAAGTTCTTGCGGTCGACGAGAGTCAGTCGCTCGTCCAGAAGTGGGCGGAGCGCGTCACCCACGCCGTGCAGGCGGATGCCAGAAGCATCGACGCACTGCGCCAGATTGGCGCGCAGGACTTCTCCGTCGCCGTCGTGGCCGTCGGGTCATCCATCGAAGCGAGCGTGCTCATCACCGCCAACCTCGTGGACCTCGGCATCCCGCAGATCTGGGCGAAAGCCATCAGCCAGTCGCACGGGAAGATTTTGGCGCGGATCGGCGCCAACCACGTGATCTACCCTGAGGCGGAGGCCGGCGAGCGCGTTGCCCACCTCGTCTCCGGGCGAATGCTCGACTTCATCGAGTTCGACGACGACTTTGCCATGGTGAAGATGTACCCGCCGAAGTCGATTCGGGGCGTTCCACTGTCGGACACCGATATCCGCAAAAAGTTCGGCGTGACCGTCGTGGGGGTGAAGTCACCGGGAACCGAGTTCACGTACGCGACCGCCGAAACGGTGATCACCAACCACGACCTCATCATCGTGAGCGGCAACTCCGCCGCCATCGAAAAGTTCTCAGCGCTGCAGAGTTAAGACCCTGACGCGAGCTCTCGTGCTCTCGTCAGCGCGGCACCGGTGGCGCGATCGAAAGCTTGCTTGAACCCGGCCTTCTCGAGTTCGGCAACCGCCCGCTCTGTCGTCCCCTTCGGGCTCGTCACCTGACGTCGAAGCTCGGCAGGTGAGCTGCCGGATGCCGCAAGTAGTTCGCTCGCGCCAAGGAACGTCGTGTTCACGAGCGTGGCGGCATCGGCCTCACTGAAGCCCATCGACACGGCCGTCGCGGTGAGCTGCTCGATCAGGTAGAAGACGTAGGCCGGTCCAGAGCCGGAAATCGTACTGAGCGCATCAATCTGCTCTTCCGGAACCACGACGACCGTACCGACGGTCTCGAACAGGCGGCGAACGAGGTCCAGATCACTCGCCGTCGAACGGGTCCCAGCGCTTAACCCGGTGACGGCCCGGCCAACGATCGCCGGAGTATTGGGCATGGCCCGAAGCACAGCCACAGATTCCGGAAGCGCGGCCTCCATGGTGGCGACGGTGACGCCCGCGGCCACGCTCACGACCACAGCGCCCGGCTCCAGCGCATCCGCAATCTCCGTCAACAGTTCGGGGATCATGCCCGGCTTGACCCCGACGATCACGATTCGGGCGCCACTCACCGCGGCAAGATTGGCCCGTGGGTCAGACTCTGTAGCGAAACTGGTCACGCCAGCATTGCGCAGCGCTCGCGCCTTGGCCTCCGTGCGATTCGTCACCCGGATGTCACCATCCACGGTGACCCCTGGAGCGGAAAGCCCCGAAAGGATCGCGCCGCCCATCGAACCGGCACCCAGGATCGCAACGGCAGGGAAAGTATCCATAGAACCATCCTAGGATTGACGCGTGAACGCGATTCGAGGTATCCGGTGAGCACGGGCGGCGGCAAGCGGGCGATCATTGCGGCGCTCCTGGCCAATTTGGGGATTGCGATCACCAAATTCATTGCCTGGGCGATTTCCGGTTCCGCCTCCATGCTCGCCGAAGCCGTGCACTCTGTCGCTGACACGGGAAACCAGGCGCTCCTCCTGCTCGGTTCCCGAAAGTCCAAACGTGTTCCGGATGCTGAGCATCCGTTCGGCTACGGCCGCGAACGCTACGTGTACGCGTTCGTCGTGTCCATCATCCTGTTCAGCATCGGCGGGGTGTTCTCCCTCTACGAAGGGGCGAACAAGCTCGCAGAGCCACACGCGCTGAGCAACGAATGGATACCTCTGCTCGTTCTTCTCGTCGCCATTGGACTTGAATCGTTCTCGCTGCGCACCGCGGTCAAGGAGTCGAACCTCATTCGAGGCAAGGAGAGCTGGATCCAGTTCATTCGGCACGCGAAAGCGCCAGAACTGCCTGTGGTGCTGCTCGAGGATGTCGCCGCCCTCACCGGGCTCGTGTTCGCGTTCCTCGGTGTCGGGCTGACCGTCATCACGGGCGACAGCATGTGGGATGCCATCGGCACCCTCGCCATTGGCGTGTTGCTCGTCCTCGTCGCCGTGATTCTCGGCATCGAGACGAAGAGCCTCCTCATCGGTGAAGGGGCGAGGCCCGCTGACACGACCGCCATCCGGGACGCCATCAACGCCGACCCGGAGGTGGAGTCGCTCATCCACTTGAAGACGCTGTACTTGGGCCCCGAGGAAATGCTCGTCGCCGCCAAGGTCACGTTCTCGCCGAAGAAGAAACTGACCGAGGTCGCCGACGCCATCGACGCACTCGAAGCGCGCGTACGCGCCGCAGTACCGGTCGCCAGGGTCATCTACATCGAGCCGGACATCTATCGGCACCCGAACACCCAGAACCCGTCCACCGATTTGTTCGTCATCAAGGGGTCCGATTGAACACAGCGGTTGCGCGAAAGCGCGCGATCGTCTTCCAGCATGACGACCACATCACGCTCGGCAACCTCGAGCCGGTCCTCCGCGTGCACGGTTTCGACATCCGGATCATCGACGTCGTCGCTGAGGACGTGGCGGCGCTGGACCCGACGGACGGCGATCTCGTCATCGTTCTCGGCGGCGAGAAGGGCGCGTATGAGACCGAAGAGTACCCGCACCTGCGCGAAGAAATGCATTTCATCGCAACCCGCATCGACGCCCAGAAACCGATCTTCGGCGTGTGCCTCGGCGCCCAACTCATGGCCGGGGCTCTCGGTGGCGAAAACTACAAGGGCGAGAAACCGGACCTCGGGTATCAGAACATCGTTCTGACGGATGCTGGCCTCGCCTCCCCAATTCGCCACGTCGCTGGGGTGGGAATGCTCGAATGGCACAGTGACCACTACACGCTCCCCTCCAGGGCGACCCTGCTTGGGTCCTCCAGCGCCTATGCGAACGAAGCGTTTGCGATTGGAGACTTTGCGCTGGCGGTGCAGTTCCATCCCGAAGTGACCGACGAACTTCACGAGATGTGGACGCAGAACTCCGATGAATTGTTTGCCGAGAACGGGATCGACAGCGGCGAGTGGCGCGCTCTGGGCAGGATTCACAATCCGCCCATGGAGCAAGCATCCCAAGCCATGTTCAGCGAGTGGCTCTACACCCTCCCCCGCTGACTTTCATTATTCAGGAGGTGGTGTGACGGGAGTCACACCACCTCCTGAATAATGAAAGTGCACTAGCGGCGGGCCGCGAAGAAGTCCCTGAGAAGCTCGGCGCTCTCCGCCTCGAGGATGCCGGAGTGCACCTCGGTTCGGTGCGGCAGACGGCGATCGCGCAGCAGGTCGTGAACGCTCCCCGCGGCCCCGGCCTTCTCATCCCATGCCCCGAACACGACCACAGGTATGCGCGCTGCCAGAATGGCGCCAGCGCACATGACGCACGGTTCCAGGGTTACGACGAGCGTGGTGTTGCTGAGCATCCACGACCCCGTCGACTCGGCAGCGGCCCGGATGGCCACGATCTCCGCGTGCGCGGTCGGATCGCCGGTGAGTTCCCGCTCGTTTCTGCCGCGGCCGATCACGTCGCCGTCGTCCGACACCACGAGTGCGCCGACCGGCACATCCCCGGTTTCACTGCAGGCTTCGGCCTCAGCGAGCGCGAGCGACATCCATTCGTCAAACTTCGCCACCAACACCACCTCCGCCGTCAAGTAGATTGAGCCTATGCGAGTCCACGTTGCCGATCACCCGCTCATCACGCACAAACTCACCGTTCTCAGGGACGAAACCACCTCGTCGCCCGTGTTTCGCGCTCTCGCGGAGGAGCTCGTCACGCTCCTGGCTTACGAGGCGACGCGAAATGTGCGCGTCGACCAGGTGACGGTCCGCACGCCAGTGTCGGAGGCGCCCGGCCTGTCCATCAGCAAACCTCGGCCGCTCGTCGTCCCCATCCTTCGTGCAGGGCTCGGGATGCTCGAGGGCATGGTCAAGCTCGTCCCCACTGCCGAGGTCGGCTTTCTGGGGATGGTACGCAATGAGGAAACGCTCCAGCCCACGACATACGCAGAGCGGCTACCGGATGACCTCTCCAATCGCCAGTGCTTTGTGCTCGACCCGATGCTGGCCACGGGCGGCTCGCTCCTGGCCGCGATCAACTACCTGTTCGACCGCGGTGCCGTGGATGTCACCGCCATCTGCCTCATCGGCGCACCGGAAGGGCTCGCCGCGATTGAGGCGGGGACGAAGGGTCGCGAAGTGACGATCGTGCTCGGCGCCCTGGACGAGAAGCTCAACGAGGTCGGCTACATCGTTCCCGGCCTCGGGGATGCCGGCGATCGACTGTACGGCACCGTCGGCTAACTGGCGCTCGGCATCGTCCTGACGGATCTCGACGACCATCCGCGCGGTTCGAAGCGGCGGCCTCGAGTTTGACAAATGTTGCGTGCGTGCAAGATAGTTGCACTATGACTGTGAACGCGCACACCCTGACCTCCGCAGAGGCGTCCGGGGTTGTCGGCATCATGATGCCGCGCCGTTCCTGCATGTGTTGTCGAATGTCTGCCTAATCGGCCGAACTCGCGTCGAACCGCAGCAGATCCGCCCAGCGAATCTCACCGTGGTTCCCGGTCTTCGATCCTCATAACGATCGTCGCACCGTTAAGTCCAGCAGTTCCAGAAGGCAAAACCTCCTCATTAGAGGGCCTTCACCCCGATCCTCTTGAAGGATTCGACACATGTCACTCGCCACTCTTGAACTTGACCGTATCCACGACTTCCGGCCCGCACCGCTGCACGCGGCTGCGCCGGAATCGCCCAGCCCTGCCGCCCAGCGCATCCGTGCCGTTCCGGACGGACCGGAGGCCCGCGGATTCGTCCTCTACGTCGGCATCGACGAAGCGAAAGCCGCAGCGGCAGGCACGGACCTGGCCGCGCTCGTGAGTGCTCTGAAGGAGCTCACGGCAAAACTCGCACCGTCCGCGGAAAGCTATGCGGCCGTCGCCCTTGCCCCCCGCGGTTCGGGCGGGCGAGATGTCGACGTTGTGCGTCTCGCCCTCCAGGATCCGACCGCGCTTGCCCGGCACCGCCAGGAGGAGCCGGAAGACGAGCCCCGCGCGAGGGAGGGCGTCATCATCGACCTTTCCCGCAAGCGCGTACTCCTCGACGAGGTCACCGCACCGCTCACCTACAAAGAGTTCGAACTGCTGCAGTACCTCGTGCAGCGCGAGGGGAGAACGATCGCCCGCGACGAGATCATCGGTGCACTGTGGTCGGCTGGTGACGACGATGCGCCCAACGAGCGCACCATCGATGTCCACGTGCGGCGCCTCCGGTCGAAGCTCGGTGGCTACGAGGACATCGTGCGAACGGTTCGTGGAGTCGGCTATCGGTTCGACCGGCACGCGGATGTGTCGGTGCGCCACGCGAGCGCGCCATCACCAGACTTCTAGGGCTCGCCCGGCTACAGTGACTTTCGTGACCGCGCAACCCGCACGGTGACGACGAAACTGGACGCCCATGACTCTCACGCTGTCGCACACCGAGCTTGACTCGCTCGTGGGCGAACTCCGCGCCGCTGGTTGCGTGTTCGCCGAGGATGAGGCACGCCTTCTCGCCGAAACGGCGGCATCCACAGCTGAACTCCACGACCTCGTGCAGCAGAGGGTGGGCGGGGAGCCTCTCGAGTATCTTTTGGGTTGGGTCGAGTTTTTCGGCCTTCGGGTTGCCATCGACCGCGGCGTGTTCGTGCCCAGACAGCGCACCGCGTTTCTCGTGCGCGAAGCCATCGCCCTCGCCCACTCGAACGCGGTGATCCTGGACCTGTGCTGCGGTTCGGGCGCGATCGGGATCGCCATCGCGTCATCGCTTGAGGGCTCAGAACTTTACGCCTCGGACATCGATCCGGTGGCAACGGCGAACGCGCGCAGAAATTTTGAGATCACCGGCGGGCGCGTGTTCGAGGGCGACCTGTTTGACGCCCTACCCGACCAGCTTCACGGTCGAATCGACATCCTCGCCGCGAATGTGCCGTATGTGCCTACGGATGCCCTCGAGCTCATGCCGGTCGAAGCCCGGGAGTTCGAACCGGTGTTTACCCACGACGGCGGTGCCGACGGACTGGATGTGGTGCGTCGCGTTGCCGCGGAGGCTTCGCTTTGGCTCGCGCCGGGCGGTCACCTGCTGATCGAGACGAGTGAGGCGCAGGCCGCGGATGCCGCAGGAGTCTTCGCCCATTTTGGCCTTCGGGTACGGATTGCGAAGTCGGATCACTTTGCATCCACGGTCGTGGTTGGCGAACGGCAACCTCGCTAGCGTGACCGCATGCGCGGGTTCTGACCGCCCACTACTCGCCGAGGGCAGTCAGCACGTCGAGAGCTTCTGACAGTTGCTCGTACGGAACGAGAATGTGATCGTGCAGGTAGCCGGCGAGCATGTTGCAGCTGATCCCCGCCTCGCCCAACGCCGCTGAGACCGCGGCAGTGAGCCCCACGGATTCGAGTGCGGACTGAACGCCCAGGGTGATCCAGGCCCCGACGAATTCGTAGTCGAGGCCGGCGGAGTCCGCATCCGCCCTGCGGAGCACCACGGTGACCGCCTCACTTTCGACGATCATCGCCTCTGCAGGGAGGGTGCTGGCCGTTGCCGCATCCACGGCGACGTACACAAATTCGCCTGGGCGCTGCTTCGGCTCGAGCGTGCGCAGCATTTCCTGCAGGTCAGTGAGTCCGGGCATGGGCCAACGCTAACAGCCAAAAGGAGTCGCCATTGGTGGCCCGCGTGGTCGCCCGCGAAGTCGCCAGTGTCATCGCCCATGTCACCGCCCCCGCTACCGCCTTGTCCCTGGATCAGACCGATTTGTCTACCGTCTTCGCCCGTGATTGCGAGCTGACAAAAAAAATAACGAAAAGATAACTAGACGCCGTTACCTAACCGTTATATAGTTCAAGAGCAGAAGTTGTTTGCTGTGGCAGCCTCTGCGGAATGTGATTGCAGGACACTCTTGGTGCAAGGGAAGAGAGCCCGTCGCTAGCCTCTGCGACGGGCTCTCGGTCTGTCCCGGCACGACTGTGCGCACGTCAGTTCGGCACCCGTCACACCCGTCACACCCGTCACACCCGGCGATTCAACCATGACGCCACTTGTGCCTCATGACCGCGAACGTTCGCGGTCATGGCGAACAAATCACCTCATGGTCGCGTCGGTCGCCCGCCGAAGAACCCGACTGCTCTGGCGGCAACCTCGACACCAGCACTCGCCGCACGAGTCGCATCCCCGTGAAGCACCCACGAGGCCAGGAAACCCGCGGCGAACGCATCCCCAGCGCCGGTCGGATCGACAACCGTACAACTCTGCGCGGGCACAGCAACCAACTCGTGGCCGCGCTCGGCGACGAGAACGCCGTCGCCGCCCAGCGTGAGCGCGACGACGGGAAACCGTTCGCCGAGCGCCTCGGCCACCTGTCGCGGGTCCTCCAAACCGGTGAGCGCGCGGCCCTCATCCAGATTCGGAAACAGCAGACCGGCGCCGGCAATGACCTCAAGAAACTCCGTGACGCCAAAGTCCTGAAGGCTCCCTGCGGATGCCGGGTCCACACTCACGGTGACGCCGCGCACGGCCGCGCGCTCGAACAGGCTCCTCAACGGCGCCAGGTCGGCGCTGTGGTAGATGCTGTACCCGGAGAAGTGGACGACCGACGCCGCGTCGAGCAAATCGTTGGTCACCGCGTCCGCGGTCAGCCAGTCGTTCGCTCCCCGCTGGGTGAGCATACTTCTGTTGCCGCCGTCAACGAGGACGACGATCGCGCCAGTCGGATGCTCGGCATCCGGGGCGAGGTGAGCGGTCACGCCGAAATGCTCGAGAAGTGCGGCGTGTTTCGCGACGTCATCGGCCCCGACGCGTCCAACGAAATCCACGCTCGCACCCTGTTCGCCGAGCCAGGCGGCGGTGTTGGCGGCGGAGCCTCCCGCGCGGTGACGGATGGCACTCGGGGTATCGGTGTCCTGACGGATCGGCCCAGAAGGCACCACAACAATGTCGTCGATCACATCACCGAACACGACGAGGCGGGCGCGAGCGTTTCCACTCGGAGTTGCGGCATCCGCGGCACCAGCCATGGTTAAGCGGTCAGCGCCGACCAGGCCGCGGCAATGTCGGCGGCGAGCCGCACGTTGTTGCGGGCGAGGTCCAAGTTCACCTCAAGGCTTCGACCTCCGGATGCGTCGACAATGAAGCTGAGCAGGAACGGGGTGACGGCCTTGCCGTGGATGCCGGCGGCATCCGCTGCGGCGAGCGCCTCGGCCAGAATCCGGTCGTGTTCGGCGGGGTCCCACTGCTGATCACGAGGGATCGGGTTCGCGACGATGATGCCCTGCCCGTGGCCGAGCTCATCCTGGGATTTCATCACGCGGGCGACCTCGGCGGCGGACTGCACGGACCAGTCGAGCTCGTAGGCGGACTCGGTGAGCCAAAAACTAGGGAAGATCGTGGTGCGGTATCCGACGACCGGCACACTGAGGGTTTCCAGCCGTTCGAGAGTCGCGGAGATGTCCAGCACCGACTTCACCCCGGCCGAGACGACGGTGATGGGAGTCACGGCCAGCGTCGACAGGTCAGCGGATTCGTCGAAACTTGTTGAAGCCCCGCGGTGCACCCCGCCGAGCCCTCCGGTGGCAAACACGCGCACCCCGGCGAGCGCCGCCAGATGAGCGGTCGCGGCGACGGTGGTGGCTCCGGATCCGCCGGATGCGGCCAGAATCGGAAGGTCACGCACGCTCGCCTTCGCCATGTCCTCATCGGCGATGCGGCGCACACCAGCCGAGTCAAGCCCGATGTGCGGCACTCCATCCAGCACGGCAACCGTGGCCGGGGTCACCCCGGCATCCAGCAGGATCTGCTCAAACTCCTGAGCCGCTTCGAAGTTGCGTGGACGCGGAAGACCGTGGGAAATGATTGTCGACTCGAGCGCGACAACCGGACGGTTGTTGGCGAGGGCGTCGGCGACGGGGGATGAGATGTTGAATGCTGCTGGCATGGTCAGATAATCCTACGGGGCCGACAACGACTCGCTCTCTACGCGAGGCACTCCGCCGGGAGGTCGAACCAGCGCAGGTGCTCGAATTGCTCGCCTAGTTCCTCAGCGACACTCACACTTGGCCCGGTGACCGCCGGGGCATTCTCGAACAGCTCGCGGGCGGCGGCGAGGGCATCCGAATACACAGTGGCCGGGGCGCGGTCATCGTGCCTCGGGAACGTGAGCGCGCCGTCCGCGCTGTAACTCAATTGAGCGAACCGCAGCGGAGGCTCGACCGGGCCTGAACGATGCCGCCAGAGTCCTGACGCCGGATCAAACCGGTAATCGGGCAGCAGTTTCACCCCGTGGTCGGCGATCATCGTCACCGCTTTCACGATGTAGCGGAACACTTCGTCACTGATGAAGTAGTTGAAGTTCACGCGAACCCAACCTGGCTTGATGCCTTCGCAACCGTTCGTGATCTGCTCGTCATACTCGCGGGACAACGCTTCATCGATTCCCAGCAGGCGGTGGCCATAAGGCCCGGCACACGAGCATCCGCCTCGGCTCTGGATACCGAACACGTCGTTGAGCATCGCCACCACCGCGTTGTGGTGCAGGTACTTCCCATCCGGGCACTTGACGACAAACGAGACAATGGAGAGCCGCTCGGCCTCCGGGTTGCCAAGAACCTCAATGGACGGATGCGCGTTCCACGCGGCAATTGCGCGGCGAAGGAAGTCGTGTTCGAGCGCAACAATCGTGTCGACGCCGACCGCTTCCTTCAACTGAAACACGAGCCCGGCCCGAATTGACTCGATGATCGCGGGGGTCCCCGCCTCTTCGCGGTGCTCAGGGTTGGCGAGGTACCGGTGGGTGCTCTCGTTCACGTAGGCGACAGTGCCGCCGCCCACCACGTGCGGAATCGGGTTGCGCAGGAGTTCCCGGTTCACGACGAGGACGCCGGGGGTTCCCGGTCCACCAATGAACTTGTGCGGCGAGATGAAGATCGCGTCTTTGCGCTCACTGTCTTCCCCGCCGACCCGATTCATTTCGACGTCGATGTACGGCGCTGCGGCCGCGAAATCCCAGAACGCGAGCGCGCCGTGTTCGTGCAGAAGTTTCGTGATCGCGTGCGTGTCGCTCAGGATGCCGGTGACGTTGCTCGCCGCGCTGAACGAGCCGATCCGCAATGGTCGATCGGCGTACATCCGCAGCTCGTCGGCGAGCTGTGCCTGGTCGATATGACCGTCGGCGTCCTCGTGGATCGTCACGATGTCCGCGATGGATTCCCGCCAGGGGAGCTCATTGCTGTGGTGCTCGTATGGGCCGATGAACACGACCGGGCGCTCGCTCTTCGGGATGAGCTGGTCGAGGCTGTACTTTTCGTCGAGTTCGCGAGGCAGCCGCAACCCGAGGATGCCGACGAGCTTGTCGATGGCTCCGGTTGAGCCGCTTCCCGTGAAGATCACGAGGGTGTCGTCGTCGCCGTTCACGGCGCGGCGGATGGTGTCTCGCGCGTCTTCGCGCAGTCGCGTGGTCTGGAGCCCGGTGCCGCTCGATTCGGTGTGGGTGTTCGCGTAGCGGGGCAGCACTTCGTCACGCAGGAAGTCTTCGATGAAGCCGAGCGAGCGGCCACTGGCCGTGTAGTCCGCGTACGTGACCGGCTTCTGCCCGTAGGGGCCGTCCATGAGCCTGTCGTCGCCAATCACGCTCTCCCGGATGCGCTCGACGATGGCCGGAACGGCCAGCGTTTTCGAGCGCGCCGGGATGCGACATTCGGCAACGTGCTGCATGGGCCGAGACTATCGGATGTTCGCCGTTGGCGATATCGGAGGACATTCAGCCAATGTGCGACCGGTGCGCGCGCGGAATGGAGTAACTTTGCAAGCTGCGCAACTTTTCGCGCTTAGCTTCCAACTTACTTCGAGGACGAATGTCTCAAACTACTGTCGCGCCTGCTGAACCGTCTCCGGCCGCGGGTGCCGCCACGGTGATGACTCACCGCCAGATCATGTTCGTGATCTTTGGCCTCATGGCTGGCATGTTTCTGTCCGCCCTCGACCAAACGATCGTGGGGACATCCATCCGTACGATCGGCGACGATCTGCACGGGCTGAGCCTTCAAGCCTGGGTCACGACGGCGTACCTCATTGTTGCCACCATCAGTACGCCGATCTACGGCAAACTGTCCGATATTTTCGGCCGTCGCCCCCTGTTTCTGTTTGCCATCGGGATCTTCATAGTTGGATCCGTTCTCGCGTCGTTCTCCACTTCGATGGTGGAACTCGCCGGCTTCCGCGCCCTCCAGGGCCTCGGCGCTGGTGGCCTCATGTCCATGCCGCTTGCGATCATGGGCGACATGCTCGCGCCGCGGGAGCGAGCCAAATATCAGGGATACTTCCTGGCCGTGTGGGGCGTGTCGAGTGTGCTCGGCCCGCTCATCGGTGGACTGTTCGCGGGGACCGATGAGATCCTGTGGATCGCCGGATGGCGCTGGGTGTTCCTGATCAACGTGCCGATCGGTATCGCCGCACTCGCCATGGTCGTGAAATTCCTGCACTTGCCGAAGACTCACGGCACGACCGTGCGCATCGACTGGTGGGGTGCGACCGCCGTCATCGTGGCGCTCGTCCCCTTGCTGCTCATCGCCGAACAGGGCCAGGACTGGGGCTGGAGTAGCCCTGTCGCGTTCGCCTGCTACGGAATCGGCGTGATCGGCATCATTGCGTTCATCCTCATCGAGTTCCGGATGAAGGACGACGCCCTCATCCCGATCAAGCTGTTCCACTCGCCGACGTTCTCGATGGCGACGGTCATCGGCGTTCTCGTCGGGTTCGGGATGTTCGGCGCCATGATGACCATCCCGCTCTACCTGCAGATTGTGCTCGGCTCTACCCCGACGGAGAGCGGCTTCCAGATGTTGCCGATGATCCTGGGCCTCATGATCGCGTCGATCGGTAGTGGCCTGCTGATTTCCCGCAGTGGCAAGTACCGCAAGTTCCCCATCATGGGCACGGCGCTCCTGGCCGGAGGATTCCTGTACCTGAGCTTCCTGCAGTACGATTCCCCGTTCCTGTTTGTGGCCGGCGGGATGTTGCTCATCGGGCTCGGGCTCGGCCAGCTCATGCAGACTCTCACGATTGCGAGCCAGAACTCGGTCGGGCTTCGGGACATGGGCGTCGCGACGAGTGCGTCGACGTTTTTCCGGCAGATTGGTGGAACCCTGGGAACTGCGATCATGCTCTCCCTGCTCTTCACGGTGATGCCGTTGAATATCCAGACGTCGTTGACGGACACCCCGACTCTTCGGAGCGCACTCAACGCGGCGATGACTCCCGACGTGGCCACGGCGCCGCAGAACCAGGCCATCATGGACCTGATTTACTCGGACATCGTGACCCCGCTGGAGGAGGCCTCCCAGCAGGCCGCCCACGCCGCGGGCGTTCAGGCTCTCGTGGCACAGGGCGTTCCGCAGGATCAGGCCGAGACGAAGGTTCCTGCCGAACCGCTCGACTTCTCCCAGGCGGACGTGCGCGCTCAGGTGCTCGATCAGGCCGTTCCGACGATCGCGTCCAGGCTTGGTGAGGCGACGGGCGGCTCCTCCGTGAGCTCCAGCGCGATCGACGACACCTCGTTCCTTAATGGAGCAGATAGCCGCCTAACGAAACCGTTCCTCACCGGATTCACGCAGTCGACGGTACTGATCTACTGGGTGGCCTTCAGCGTCGTTCTGCTCGCGTTCGTGCTCGCCCTGTTCTTCAAGACGCCTCCGCTGCGGGCGAAGTCCGCTCTTCAGGAGGCGGCGGACGATGCGCACGCGGCATCCGCGAAGGCTGAGTCGGATGCGGCAGGCAAGATCAGGGACGATTTGGCCCCGGTTCACTAACCCCAGCGACGCCCAAGGTCGGGCAACTCGTAGGATGGCGAACGTGAGATCTCTGTCGGATCCGTCATCGGCACCTCGGGCATCCGCGACAGTTCTGCTGTTGCGCGATGACCCGTTCGAGGTGCTCATGGTGAGCCGCGCCGCAAGGGGAGCGTTCGCTTCGGCGCTCGTGTTCCCCGGTGGGGCGATTGACCCTGAAGACGGTGACGAGACGTGGCGGGATCTCGTCGAGGACTTCGACGATTCGGACACTCACGAGCGCGCCGTGCGCATTGGTGCGGTCCGCGAAGTGTGGGAGGAAACTGGCATCCTGATCGGCCACGCGACAACCCCGACGCGTGACGGTGGATCGTTCCGTGAGGCTGTGACCACCGGGGGTGGGCGCCTCCGGCTGGGCAGTCTGACCCACTTCGGCCACTGGATCACCCCGGCCACGGAACCGCGCAGGTTCGACACGCACTTTTTTCTTGCGAGCGCGCCGAACGGTCAGGATGCCGTCCCCGACGGCAGTGAAACGCTGACCGCCGAGTGGTTGTCGCCAAAGCAGGCTGTGGACCTTGGCCAATCCGGTGCCCGCCCGATCATTTTCCCTACCCTGCTTAATCTCGCGAGGCTTGCCGAGAGTTCGAGCAGCGCGGAGGCGATCGCTGCCGCAAAGTCTCGCCCGCGTTTTACCGTGCAGCCGGAGATCATCCACGACGACGACGGGCGACGACGCTTCACGACGCCCACCGAGGCCGGCTATCCGATCCGCGAGTGGTACGACACTAGACCGTAATTTTTGTGGCCTTCGTTCTGGGGAAGAGCATCAGCACGCAAAGCCAGCCGAGTGCGCCGCCAACGATTTGAGCGGCGAGGTACCCGCCTGCGGAGCCTGGGGCGATGCCAGCGAACGTGTCGCTGAACATCCGCCCAACGGTGATGGCGGGGTTCGCGAAGCTCGTCGACGAGGTGAAGAAGTATGCAGCTCCAATGTAGGCGCCGACCGCCGGAGCGACCAGGCCAACGCGTTCGGTGCGCACGAGTGCGAAGATCACGAGAACCAGGCCGGCGGTGGCAACAACTTCGGCGAGCAGGTGCGGCATGCTGAACCGGTCCGTGGTGCTCCAGGTTGCCGCCGGCAGACCGAACATGAGGTTTGCGAGAACCGCTCCGGCGATGCATCCGACGATCTGGGTGGGGATGTAGCGCGCCACTTCCGCCCAGCTGCGGTAGCCGAGGAGCGCATCCACGAGGGAGACGACGGGGTTTAAGTGAGCGCCGCTGACCGGAATGAACACCATGATCAGCACGGCGAGGCCGAGGGCTGTGACAAGGGCATTCTCGAGCAGTTGCAGTCCGGTGTCGGTCGGCGAAAGCTGTTGGGCTGCGATCCCGGATCCAACCACGGTGGCCGCGAGGAGAGCGCTTCCGAGAAACTCGCCGACGAGGCGGCGGGCCGCGTCAATTGTGGTCTGCTGAGCCATTCATTTCCTCACGCTGGGCAACGCTAAAAGCATAGACCATGATCTATGCATCTTTGTTCTGGGCTGTCACTTGTCTGGCAGCAGCCACGCTTCAGTCAGCTGTCACGTTCAGGGTGGCGAGCAAAGCCCTGACTCGCGCCTCGATGTCGTCGCGAATCTCCCGCACCTGGCCGATCGGCAGCCCAGCCGGATCCGGAATATCCCAGTCGAGATACCGTTTGCCGGGGTAGATGGGGCAGGCGTCGCCGCACCCCATCGTGATCACGACGCCTGCCGCTCTCACCACTTCGTCGGTGAGCGGTTTCGGGAACTCCCCACCGATCGGCACACCGATTTCGTCCAGCGCAGCGACCACCACCGAACGCACGGCCGCGGCAGGGGCGGAACCCGCTGTATGAACGCGCACAGCATCGCCCGCGAGATGGCGAAGTATTCCCGCCGCCATTTGTGAACGTCCAGCGTTCTGAACACACACGAACAGAATCTCCGTGGGGTGCTCAGCCTCCGACGACTCGATCTTGGCCAGAGCCGACAGTCTCTCCGAGGCAAAGTGCGAGGTGAGCGAGGGAAGGTAGCGGGTGATTCGCGCATTCTCGGCGAGGAGGGCATAACTTTCGTGAACGTAGCGCTCGACAGTCTCCGCCGCGAAGACGCCCGAGAACCGGGTCGAGAGATCGGCGGAGATCCGCTCGAGAACCCCTTCGGCGAGCGCTGTGGCGTGCGCTCCATTCAGAACTTGGGCAACACGGTCGGCCTGGCCCGGATGCAGGGAGTACCAGACACGGCGCCCTTCAGGGGTTCGCTCCAGTAACCCAACCTCGACGAGTGCTTTCAGGTGGTGACTGATCGTGGGCTGACGCAACTGCAACTCGCTGGCCAGTTCGCCGACGGACCGCCGACCTTCCGGACTGTCCATGATGAGGCCGAGAATGCGGGCGCGCGTCGGGTCGGCCAGAAGTTTGAGCTCCTGCGCCGTGGCGGCATCCTCATCCATAGATCAAAGTCTATGGGTTAGGCGGTGAATTGCTCGTGTGACGGCTGTGGGTCAGGATTCGCCTTCGTCCATCGCAGAAGGCTCGGGGCCAACATTTGGAAGCTGTCGCGAAGCTGTCCCCTCGTCCAGAAATCCCATCCCATCGGGATATCCGGCAATGTCTGGATATTCGAAGTCCTGGTTCCTGTCCATGGTTCTCCAATCGACAAATGGTTGACGAGTGCGGTCTTACCGGGGGCCGTCCGACTTCGGACACCCCATGAGGCCCGCTCTCAGCCGGGGCGTGACTGATGAGCGGGCCTTATTCCATTAGAACCCGCGCTCTCCCAGCCATGTCAGGCAGGAGTCGGCGACCTCGCGCCAGCCGTGATCGATGGTGAGAGAGTGCCCGCGGTCGGCGAACTCCACGAGGTCGGTCTCCGCGGATGAGTTGCGGTATTGCTTCACCGTTGCCTTCGTGATGGCCTCAGGCACAGTGTTGTCCCGACCGCCCATCACGAGCAGTAGCGGGCCACGGCCCTCGTTGTCGGTGTTCACCTTCGCAGGCGAGTGGGCGGAGAAGTTAGCGCTGGCCGCTTCGAACAGTGGCTTGCCCGGGGCCGGGACCGTCCACTTTTCGTAGAGTTCATCCGACTCCTCCTCAGAAAGCGTGTTTCCAAAAGCGAAGTGGAACTCCTTGGCGCTCAGGGAGACGGCCTTCTCTTTATTTGACAGGTTCTTGAACACGGGCAGGGTCGCACGCAGGGAAGAGAGCGGCAGCGGAAGCACGCCTTTGATCTGCGCGGCGTCGATGCCGATTCCAGCTACCGCGTAGTCCTCGCCAAGGAGCTTCTCGACGAGCATCCCGCCGAAGGAGTGCCCAATGAGAATCGGCTTCTCATCCAGGCCGCCGATGATCTGGGCATAGTGGTCGGCGACCTCCTGGATGCCGTGGCCGGCGATGCGCTCCGGGTGGAGCCGGCTGTCGGCAACCGTGTCGCCGTCGCCGGGCCAGCCGGGGGCGGAGGCCCGGTACCCCTTGGACTCAAAGAGCTCGACCCACGGCTGCCACGAGTTGGCGTGGAGCCAGAGGCCATGGATGAAAATCACGGGTGGTTTGTTCTCGGTCATGATGTTGTCCAATCGTTCGAAAAGTAGTTCTGACGCAATGGTCGCCGGTGCATGTGTCCTGCAGCTTCAGTCGAGTGACTGAACATCGGTGAGATTTCGCGCACGAGACGGAGCGCCGTGTTCCTCAGCAACACAATCGGGCAGTGTTGTTGAGCCTCGCTCAGCGGTACGCTCAAGATCGACCACAAGACTTTGCGTACCAGGCGAACGGCGCAATTGTTATGACCGCTACCACCCCCTCCGAAGGACAGGCCCTGCCGCCCGTCCGCCTCGACGTGTTCGGGGGAATGCGTCTGTTTCAGTCCGGAGTCGAGGTGGAAATTGGGCCTCCCCGGCAGCGGGCAGTTCTCGCACTTCTCGTGGCCGCGCGCGGCGGTGTGGTGCCGGTGGATGAACTGACGGATGCCCTGTGGCCCGTCGATCCGCCGGCGAGCGCGGTGAACCAGATTCATCGCCATATCGGCGAGCTTCGCCGGTTGCTTGAGCCGGGGCTCACGCCACGGGAGCCGGGGTCCCGCCTGCACGCAGCCGGCCGAGGTTATCGTCTGGAGCTGGCCGGACTCGAAACGGATCTGGCACGGTTCTACCGAGAGCAGGATGTCGATAGTGCATGTACCGCTGCGGGCAGGCTAGCGATTGCCCCCCACCCCGCGTTTAGCGACCTACCGTGGGACATTCGTTCCCGCGTACAGTTCGCGGCGATCGACAAGGACCGCTGGACGGCGGCAGTGACAGCGATGGGCCTGGTGGAAGAACGGCACGAGTTCGAGAACCTGCTACCTACGGTTGAGCAAGTAGTGGCAGAAGCGCCATTGGATGAGAATCTGCAGGCGGCTTTCATCCGATTTCTGGTGCGTTCCGGCAGGCGAGCACAGGCCTTGGCGCACTTCGACAAGACGCGAAAGGCTCTCGACGACAGACTTGGTTTAACCCCAGGCAGCGAACTCAACGCCGCACACCTCCTGGCCCTCCACGATGAGGAGAGTGGCGTACCGGATGTCCCCCACTTCATCCCAAGCCCCATCGCGTCGTTCGTCGAGCGGCCCCAGGTGCGGCAACTGCTCGACGAAGTAACAGACGCGGACGGCGGCGCCATTGTCATTCTGAGCGGTATGGCTGGTGTAGGAAAAACCACGCTCGCCAACCACTGGGCACATACCGTGGCACGCAGTTTCCCTGACGGCCAGCTATTCCTCAACCTTCGCGGATTCGACCTCTCCGGAGAGTCGATGCGCGCGGAGGATATGGTCAATCGGCTACTGGAACAGCTGGGATCCGATCAGCTGGCGGAAAGCGATTCTGCACGATTGGCCCACTACCGCGAACTGGTGTCCGACAAGCGCCTCGTTCTTATCCTCGACAACGCGCGGGATGCCGAGCAGGTGCGCCCACTGCTCCCCCACGGCAACAGGTCGCTGGTCATTGTAACGAGCCGAAACGACCTGGCTGGATTGGTGGTCAGAGAAGCGGCACGATCAATTCACCTTGGGCGTTGGAGTTCCGAGGAGTCCCGCGAGTTACTCATCGGCCGAATCGGGCGTGCTCGTGTGGCAGATTCGCCGGTGGCAACCGATTCCATCATCAACTCGTGTGCCGGACTGCCCCTTGCCCTGGCGATTGCGAGCGCGCGATCGGCCCTTCAGCCGGACTGGTCTATGGACGCCATGGCGCGTCAACTTACCGACGCAACGCGCACGCTGGACTCGCTTTCCACGAGCGATGGCGAGGATATCCGCACTACCTTCGATTGGTCCTACCGGTCGCTGAGTCCCGAGGCCGCGAGACTGTTCCGCGTGCTTTCTGTTCATCCGGGACCGCTCATGTCGCCGCGATCGCTGGCAGCATGCGCAGGATTGTCGCTCGCCCGCACTCGTCGCTTCCTTGGTGAACTTGTCGCCTCCAATATGGCAACCGAGTCTGAGCCCGGGGCATTTGCCACCCACGACCTGCTCAGGGTGTATGCCACCGAGCTGATCGATTCCGCTCAGGAGCGACCTGCTGCTGAGACACGGCTCGTCTGGCACTACGTTTGGTCGACCAGGGAAGCGTTTTTACAGTTCGGCCGCGATCCCACGGTCGAATTGAACGTTGAGGCTCCCGAACCAGGCGGCGTGGAAGAGTTTTCCACCATGGAAGAGGCCACTGCGTGGTATTCGCGCGAACGATCTACGCTCTTCGCCATGGTCCGTGCGGCCGTGCGGCTCGGACTCGATCGTGAGGCAGCGCTGCTTGCCCTGGACTGGCGGCCGATGAATCAAGCTGTCGATTCCGCCGCAAGCTCCCTCGACATTTGCGAGGTGGCGTACGGTGCCGCGAAGCGACACGGTGATGTGACGCTCCTTGCCGAACTGGCGCGCGACGTCGGGGCGAAGCTTTCCCGACTTCGCAAACTCTCGGAAGCCAGTCGCTACATCATGGAGGCGGTTCGTTGCTTCCAGAGCCTCGGCGATTTTGCCGGTGAAGCCAACGCGTATCGGAACCTGACGCAGAACGCCGAGCGTGCCGGTGATGAAGAGCAGAGCATCCGCTACGCGCGATTGGCCGTGGAGACAGCCAGGCGATCAGGCAGGCCAGACATACTGGCTCTAGCGCTGACCAATCTGGCCCACGGTCCAGCGTGTTCTCCCGAATCGGAGGAGTACCAAACAGTCAATAGTGAAGCGCTTCAGCTAGCGGAGGAGTCGGGCCTCGCCTACCTTGCAATAAGTATTCGAGCGAGTCTCGCCGAGAACGCAGCGTCCCGTGGCGAGTACGCCGTGGCACGAGAATGGGCCAGGAGTATCGAAATGGACGCCGACACTGACCCCGGTGTCGCCGTCGAACTGGCGGTGACCCTGGCAGTCTCGGGGGTCGGCCTCGACGATCTGACTGAAGTCGTGGCGAGCATCGATCATTTCGGCAGGCTGGTTGAGCGCCATTGCTCACTTCTGAAGGATGATCCGGACACTGTCGAACTGTGGTTCACAAAAATCGAGCGTGCACGCGAATGGGTTCGTTCAAAGTCTGCCGCGATGCCTACCGTTCCACCAATTGGTGACGCGACGTGATACCCAACTTCGGGAACACCCGATAGAGGTGCGAACCAACCGTTCGCGGTGACAGGTACAGGCGTTCGCCAATCTCGCGGTTGCTCAGACCCTTCGAGGCGAGCTCCACCACGGATCGTTCCTGTTCCGAGAGGTTCGAACCCGGCTCACTGTCGCTGCGGACTCCTGAGACCCTCAACTCGTTCTGTGCTACGGCCAGCCATGGCTCGACCCCCAGCTCAGCGAACAAATCGACCGCAATCAGAAGGTGAGACCTCGCATCGCGAGTGTGGCGTTCCCGTCGCAAGGTCATTCCGATGGCCAACTGGATGCGCGCAGTCGCGAAAGGGGTCCACGCGCGGGATGCGCCGAAGGCACCCTTGAGGATGTTCACGCGATCGAGTTCGCGCAGGAGGAGCCCGGCGAGGTCAAACTCTTGCCGCTCCGGGCCGGCAAGAGTTGCAATCACGGGCATCCACGGGTCAAGCACCGCTCTGGCCTCGTTTGCGCGGTTCGCGCGGATGGCGATCTCGGCCAGCACCCCCGAGGTACTGGCTAGAGCGACCAACGACGCGGAGGAATCCTGGGCTTCGAACTGCGCAGACAGCGCGTCGAATGCAGCATCGCACTTGCCATCACTCATCCACGCTATCGCCCGCGCGAACGTCACGCCCAGCATCAGATTGGCGGTTCCGGATGACATTCTCTCGGCTCGGGCCGCCAGTTGTCGTGCCTGCCCTGCATTTCCGCGCATCGAGTGCAGAACGGCAGCGTAAACCAGCTCCTCGGGCGAATCCGCGTTCAGATTGCTCAACTTAGGCGGATCCCGTTGGATGACCTGTGCCCACCACCTGTGGCTTTCAAGTTCAAGCGTGGGCTCGGGCACCCGCTCGAGCAAGGCCAGGGCCTCCGTCTCCAATTGATCTGCCAAACGGCGAAGCCGATGGGCGCGCTCGAGGAGTTCGCTGTGCGTTGTGGGTGAGGAATCGACCATTGACATGTGAGCTCCCGAGTACGGATTGCTGGTGACATCCATGCAATCAACAGGGTGTGCGCGCCCAGTGCGTAATGTGTGCATAGCTCGAGTGCCCCCTTTGCAGTCGTGCGACTGAAGACGCCACTCGAGTTCGCGGCCTAGTGTCAAGGCCACTTGACCGTTGATGAAGGTGGACATGGACGAAATAACGCAGGGGCGTACGGGCCCCAGAGCGAGGGCTGCCTGATGGCCCTCGTCGAGTTCCCCCGAGTCGTCTGGGAGTTCATTGCGGCAACAAACGCGCAGGACCTCGAATGGTTGGAGAGTCTATTCACCGAGCGATGCGCCATCGCGGCCTGCGGTTACCGCGCCGCGGGGCTGCGTGCCGTCGCCGAATGGGTTCAGACGGAAGTGCTGGCCCCGAGCATCTTCCTGAGCATCGAAGACGTGCGCTGCACCGACGAGGTCACCACCATCCACGTTCGGGCGGATGACCGGGGCTTGATGCACGACTGTACGCTCGCATTTCGCACCCGGGGCCGCTACATCGAGTCGCTCATGATCACGCGGCTGAAGGAGCCCGCGAGGCAATCGACGACCGTCACTGATGTGAAATTGTTTGGTACGCCCGGAGGGCTTCGAACTCCAGGACAATTGATTCGCTGACGATGCCGAACCGAAGGCGGCCCGCCGCCCGATCCAGCTCACTCTGCACGGTTCGCCAGACGCTCCCGCGCCACGCGGAGAAGTCGATAGTAGGTGGCGCGACTCACGTGGAGGTCCTCGAGGATGTCCCGCTCGCCGACCCCCGGACTCAAATGCGTGAGTTCGATGACGTGGGCAAGACGCCGCTCGTCCGACGATTCTCCGAACGTGGAGGTCAAAGCATTCTGCAGCGCCTCGCGCGCGTCGGGGTCGTGAGCCGCATCCCGCAGCACCGCCGACACGTCGGAGGTGGGCGCCGCTGTGAACCCGTGCTCGACCAGAACGGCACTGTGGATGTATCCGATAAGGCCCCCGGGGCCGAAGTCAACCAACCAGGTCTGCGACGCATCACCCGGCTGCGGCACGTCCATCCGGCGATAGCCCATCGACGCCAGGAAGGCCACGCCAACCGGAGGGTCCCGGGGATAGCGAACCATGATCCAGCGCAGATCGAGCACCCCGCTACGAGCCATGGCGGCAGTGTTGCCGACGCGGAGGGTCTCAGCTAGCGTCGCGCCGTCGACGTCTACGTCTACGTCTACGAAGAGTGCAGCGATACCAATGAGGGTGCGGGACGCATCGGCACCCGTTGTGACCAACCGTCCGAGCAGATCATCGATCTCCGGATCGTCGATCCCGGCCCCCGCGACCCGGTTCATCGGGGCGAACATCGCCAGGCCGGTCAACGTGCCGTCAGACGCGCGCGTCGTCGTCGCGAACTCCGGGAGCGCGGCAGTCCACTGCGGCAGTCGCGCCGCCACCGGGTCGTCTCCCACGCCGCTGGTTCGGATGATCGCGGCGACGTCCCCCGGCCGCACTGTGTCGGCGTAGTGGGTGGTGCTGGCTCCGAGACCAGCCCCCGTCCGGATGCTGGGATCCTCCAGCAGATCGGTCATCTCGAACAGTGCCTGCGGATCACCGAGGCGGGCGCGGGCGGCGAGGTGGTCTGCGATCCGACGGATCAGGATGTCGAACCGTGCGCGGTCGCCAGCCCGCAGTCGAGCGCTGATCGCGCGGGAAAGCACCGGATGCAGGATCGCCCGCGAACCCGAGCGCTCGACGACAGAGAGCGCCTGCAGCGATGCCAACGCGTCCCTGGTTGAGCGACCTGGCAATGCTGCCGCCAGCAGCCTGGCATCGACCGCGCGGGTCAACGCGGCCACCTCCAGAACCTCTGGATCAACACCCTCGAGTTCAGTCCCCCCGAGTAATCGGGTGAGGCGCTCCTCCAGTTGCACCTCCGGTGTTGCGGCGGTGCGGGCATCCCGCGTGGACGTCGCGACCACCAGAGCCAGCGGTGAACCCTCGGCCCATTTAAGGACCGCCTCACGCTGCACCGGCTCGGCCATTCCGCCCGCGAGCAGCAACTGGTCAGCATCGGCATCGGAAAGTGGAGCGAGCGTCATCTCGCGCGTTACGGCCAGCAATTCGCCGTGTCGCCACGAAGAATCCGGATGCCCGCGGCCCGCAATAACCACCCTCACGTCGGCGGGCAAATCGAGAAGCGAGTCGCGCACCGATAGCAGATTGGCGCCCAGCGCCTCCGACTCATCGATAAGCACGATTGGTCGGCGGGTGCTCGCTGGCGGAGTGAGCGCCTTCGCTAACTGATCGACGGCGACCGGCAGCTCGCGGGCGTCGTGCACGATCGGCGTCGCGCCGGATGCCACGGCACGCCGGGCCATCTCACGCAACAGCGCCGACTTTCCGATGCCTCCTGGCCCCGAGACCAAGAGGATACGCTTCACCGAACCGTTCGCCAGCAGGGCGTCAAAGGCCGCCAGCTCAGCTTCCCTCCCCACGAAAGCCGCACCGTCGACTCGACGCGCGTGGTCTCGAAGTCGCCCAGAGGTCATGTGGACAATTATTGCCCCACGGTGTGGTCGAGCACGGTACCGCTTGATCGATGTGACTCCCTCTCTTCTCGCCGAGCATTCGCGGGCGAGATGGACAACTTGAGACCGCGGTGAGACTGACGCAGCAACGCCGCCGGGGCAGGATAGCGATGGCAGCGCAAGGACACCCCTGGAGGTCCCACTATGAGTCCCCGATTCGGCCCCAACCCCGACATGATCCTGTCCAACGGATCCGCAGTTTCCGGCCACGTCATTGGCATCGAGGTTAAGACCACCAATGAGGAAACTTCCGTTCGGTACCACGAATACGCCGTCGAGGCAGGAGGGACGACCTATGGCATCCGGCAGGACCTCTCGCCTGCCGATCGGGTGCGCCTGGGTATGCCTGTCACCCTGAAAGTGGACGGGCACAACGCCGTCATCGACTGGAAAGACAGCGGCACCGGTCGCTGGAAGATGCTGCGCAAACCGCCGGCCGCAGGAATCCTCGACGACCACGACGAAACCCATGCCGGCGCGATGTCGAAGGCGCAGCGCGGCGGGCGAGCGGCAACCGTCACGATCCTCGAATTTCAGACCCGCAAGGTTGCCATGGGGTTGGGGAGCACCCTCGATGCCTCCGTGCGAGTAGACCCGGCACAAGGTACGCCATACGAGGCGACCATCGCGAGCATCAACCGGGTCCCCAGCTACGCGGCGCACCTACCGATCGTGGGGGCGCGACTGCCCGCGTGGGAGACGCGCAGCCTCCTGGGCGGGGAAGGAGTCCTGATCGATTGGGCCGCCGCCGCCGTCGCCGAACCCGGTATTGACGCCCCACCCGCCGACCTGCCGACCGGCACCGGTTTTCTCGGCGGTGGACTGTTTGGCGGGCAGCCACAAACCAGCGCGATGTCGATGGGTGGCAACATGTCGGATGGAGCTGCCGGCGCTGATACGGACCCTGACCCCGAGATACCCGAGTACGCCAAGAAGCTCATGCGCAAGTTCGGGGTCAACCCGGACACACTGAAGCATGACTAGCGGTGTCGCGGCCGACGGCCCAACGCCCCACCGACGCTGGAGCCCGCTCAGCGTTCTTCTCCTGGTGGGCATCGCGCTCACCGGGGGCGGCGGTCTGACCCTGGCCTTGTCTCAGACTGCGCAGGTCGCGCTCGCCGCCGACCGCGCCGAAATTCCGGACCCGCTCGAATTCGAGGCGCGAGATTCGCGGTACCGAATCCTGCTGCTCGCCGACCCGCTCGCTATCCAGATCCCGTTCCAGAACGGTGCCGAGGCATATTTTCTTTGCGAAGTTGTGCTCTCCGACGGCACAATCGAGACGATCGACACCGGCACCCAATTCATGCGCACCGAAACCGACCTCGGCATCCAACTCGGCGAATTCGACGCCGTCGCGGGGCCGTCGACGGTGACCTGCCGATGGAAGGATGGCCGCGCGTCGCAGTTCTACTACTACTCGGTTGCCCCCGCCTCGTCGATCGTCACGATCGTCGGCGGGATCGTGCTCGCCATCGGGATCGTAGCGCTCAGCCTGGCCGTCTGGCTCATGATCCGGTCACGGACACAGGCGGTCACGAACAAGAGGCCGTTGAGTGCGGCGGGAGAGGCCGCGGGGGCTCCGTAGTCGAAAACCGTGCCCGATGGTCGCGCATCTCGCGATCTCCCCCGGCGGGCCGATCACGTTGCAGGCTTGTAGATGATCAGGCCGTCCTTCATGTCCTCCACGAGGTCCTGGTCGACCGAGTACCGCTGACCGACAGCGGTGCAGTAGAAGTACGGCAGGACCTTTCCCGCGATCCCGGCCCCGAAGGCGATGACGAAAGCGAGGTACCCGGCAACCACCGCGACAAGCGTGCTGAGGACGTTCATCCAGATGCCAGTCGAACGAGACGGCTTCCAGGGGACCGCAATGAGGGTCGGGGTGGTTTCCATACCTCGATCGTAACCTCGGGCACCAGTACCGTTCGGAGACGGATCAGTCCTCGAACGGCCACACCGGTCGGAGCTCGATTCGCCCGAAGCGTGCCATCGGGTGCTTACTGGCGATCTCAATCGCCTCGTCGAGATCGGCGCATTCGATGATGTCGTAGCCGGCGATCCATTCCTTCGACTCCGTGTACGGGCCGTCGGTGACCAGCACCTCACCGTCGCGCAGGCGCACGAGAGTGGCATCCTCGACGGGGCGCAGTCGATCGCCTCGGACGTGAACGCCGCGAGTGGACACATCTTTGATCCACTCCTCGATGTTGTCCTGAGCCGGGTCGTAGGCCTCGGCCGCGGGATCAGTTGCCACGAACATCATGTATTCCATGCGATCTCCTTCTGTGTCAGACACGTTATGCCAATGCAACGAACGAACCAACGGCATTTCGACAGCCGGCGGTGCTGACTTCAGAGCAACCTCACCCACGGTGACGCCGGCAATCTGTTTATGCGATCCCAGATGGAGCCGGGCTGACCTTCATCGGGCTCGGCATTTTCGTCTACGTCGTACATTTCGCACTCCTCGTGATGACGGAGGGGAGGGACTCCCGCTCTCACAAAGTCAACGAATGGGCGCGCCGAAATTCGACCAGGCCTACTGAAGTTCGTACCGTCGGCGCTCGAGATAGGCGGTTTCGGCGGAGTTACCCGCGAGGTCGATCGCGGAAGCATAAGCAGCGCGAGCATCGGCGTCACGCCCCAAACGCCGTAGCAGTTCGGCACGCGTGGCGTGGAACGAGTGGTAACTTGCGAGGCTCGGCGTGAGTCCGTCGATGATTGTCAGCGCAGCGTCGGGCCCGTCGAGTTCCCCGACCGCGATGGCCCGATTGAGGGCGACGATCGGCGATGGATCGATGCGTGCCAGCTGATCGTAAAGGGCGACGATCTGGGACCAGTCGGTGTCTGCGGCATCCCGAGCTGAGGCGTGAACCGCGTTGATCGCGGCGAGTAGCTGGTAACGCCCGGGCGCCTCGCCGCTCGCGAGCCGCCCCCTCACGAGAGCGTGCCCTTCGGCCGTCAGCGCGGCATCCCACCGGCCTCGATCCTGCTCGGCGAGCGTGACCAGCTCGCCACCGCGCGAAACGCGTGCGGTACGGCGCGCCTCCGTGAGCAGCATCAGGGCGAGCAGGCCGACCACCTCGCCGTCGTCCGGCAGGAGGGCGGCGACGAGCCGAGTCATCCGTATCGCCTCACTCGTCAGGTCGTGCCGGATGGGGTCGCTGTCGGGCCCGCTCGCGAGGTAACCCTCATTGAAGATCAGAAACAGCACCGCCAACACGCCCCAGAGTCGCGTCGGGATATCGTCGGCAGATGGCACGCGGTAGGGGATGCCCGTGGCCTTGATCTTCGCTTTGGCGCGACTGATGCGTTGCCCCACCGTCGTCTCCTGCACGAGAAAGGCGCGGGCGATCTCGGGAACGGTCAGCCCACCCACCATCCGCAGGGTGAGCGCCACTCGCGCATCAGGCGCTAGCGCCGGATGACAGCAGGTGAACAGCAAGCGCAACCGGTCATCGTCGATGGCTCCGACAGGCTCGGGCGGGTCAGTGACGGTCAGCAGGTGTGCATGCTCCTGTCTGGTGGCGCGGCTGCCCTCACGCCTGATCCAGTCGATGGCCTTGCGGTTCGCTGTCGTGGTGAGCCAACCACCGGGATTGGGCGGGATGCCGTCGACGGGCCACCTCTCGACCGCAATGGCGAAGGCCTCGGCGGCCGAGTTCTCCGCAATGTCGAGGTCGCCGAAGCGACGGGTCAGCGACGCAACCACACGCGACCACTCCTCGCGGTGCACGCGGGTGATCGCCTCCCGCACCTTTGCGTGGTTCACCTCCCGAGAAACGGCCGCACCTCCACCATGCGATTGCAGGCCCGGGACCCCTCCGTCGCGGTGCTCGGGATGCTGGACATCTCCGAGTCCGTCGCCAGACCGGACTTGTCGTCAATGACGGAAACCAGATACTGCATGTCAAATGTCTCCCTCGGTTGAGGCGTCCTGCAGACGCCATTCACCATGTCAACGAGCGGGCTCACGCCTCTTCGACAGGTCTACCCGAAAGTCATCACGTGCGCCACCGGCGACGTTCTGGATCCGGCGGCCGTCTTCGGAAAGTGCTACCCGCGTGCCCCAATCAATCGAGACGTCGGTTAAACGAATCGGGACGCCACACTGATGTGACGTCCCGATTGATTGGTGCGCCCGGAGGGATTTGTCCCCACGGTGCCGCCGCCACGGTGCTGCGCACCGCGACGGACTGCGCCGCGTGGGCCCACCCCTTGATGAGAGCTTCGCGTCCTCTCAGACAAACCACGCAAAAGGCCCCGTCAAAAATGGCGGGGTCCTTCTGCGTGGTGCGCCCGGAGGGATTTGAACCCCCGGCCTATTGATCCGTAGTCAATTGCTCTATCCGCTGAGCTACGGGCGCAGTCCTGCTGGCTGAAGCCAACCTGAAAACTATACCAGCGGTAGCCCACCACCAGCGTCGAGTGCTTTCAGGTGACGTTTCAGCGCAAGAAGGCGATACGAGGTGTCGATGAGTTCCGCGATCTCCTGCCAATCCGCGCGCGGTCCGTCCAGCCCGATGGCGAGCCAACCGCTCGGACCCCAGTACGGCGGCACCCAAAACCGGTCGTCCTGGAGAAACGCGTTCCTCTCCTCGGCATCCGGTTTGAATACGATGGATCTGGGGTGCTCCATACTCGACCCCACGACCACGAAAATCTTCTTCGCCACGCGAAACGTGGGCCTGCCCCACGACTGCACCTCAGCAACATCCGGGTAGGCCATGCAAATTTCCCGCACCTTCACCAGGTGCGAATCGTTTGGCTCAATGACGAGGGGATGCTCCACTCGAACAGGCTAACCGAGCCGGCGAATCTCGCGCCTAACCCCAGGCGCTCGTCGGTGCCGTGAATTCGGCAACCGGTGTGTAGTGCCAGTGTCCGCCGTTCGCATAGTGCCCGGACGCCCACGGCGACGCCCAAATGGCGCGCTCGGTGACCTCGGTAGGAGAGTCCGCGTCGAGTGCGGCAACAATGCCCGCGTAACCGGGGTGGGTTCGCAAGGCTTTCGCCGCATAGCTCGCAGCCACCAGCAGGTTCGGGTAACTCCCCGTTCCGCCGCCTCCGCCTGAACCCCATCCATTATTCAAGGGGTTGTTGCGGTTCCACCAGTTGTTGGGGCCATTCTCCTGGCGCATCCAGCGGGTAAGTACGGTGACATTGTTGCTGGTCACCGGAAATTCACCGTCGAGAAGGACAATCTTCGCCCAGTCAAAATTGGTGCCGTGCTTGGCGAGCTGTGGGATGCCGGGCATCACGTTGTAGTCGTCCCGAACAGCGGATGCCAGTTGCACGGTGGATGCGACCGTCACCGTTTGCCCGTAGCGGGCGTTATACGCGGCCAGCAGTTCCTTCGCAGAGGCGGGTGCTGGCGGGGCCACCACGGTGATGGCGAGAAGCCCAAACGCGAGAACGCTGGCCCCCACCGCGAGGCGTTGGCGGACGAGCCAGGAAACAGCAAAGTGCTCCGCGGCATCGCGAATTCGCGAGGGGAGTGCGTGGCGTGGTGTCGTCTGCATATTTGTGGTGGAGGAGGGCCGTCGCCGCTCGCGCCGGAAGCGAGGCTAACAACGCTGAGTGGGAGGCTGCTGGGAATCACGACGTTGTGAAAACTAATGGCGGTACCGGTGGGATTTGAACCCACGGTGGGCGTTAACCCACACAACTTTTCGAGAGTTGCACCTTCGGCCGCTCGGACACGGTACCGGGGACGAGTTTAGTACACGTCGCGGGGCGCTCGCCCCCGATCAGATCCGCGCAAGGGCTTTGCGGCGAGCACGACTGAAACTGAAGAGCGAAAGCCCCACCACCGAAAGGAGCGACCCCACGAGGATCGTACTAACGGAGTCAGCACCCGTGTCGGCAAGCCCCGGCTCCCCGGAACCAGCGGGCCCGGCAGTGCCCGGGTCGCTTGTGTCCGGATCAGTCGGATCAGTCGGATCAGTCGGGTCAGTCGGGTCAGTCGGGTCGGTCGTACCCGGCAAGTCCAGAGTTGCGAGGTCTGCTGTGCACGTCCAGTTGGGGTCACCGAGAAAGTCGTAGGCGTGCAGTTCGTTACCGGCACCATCCATAGTGAGATCCCCGCCCGTGTAGACGCGGCCGCTTGTGCTCACCTCCAGGCTGGTACTCGATGCCGCGTTCGGCACCAGAATCGATCCCAAGAGCTGGTTTCCGCCAGCGATGTCGACAGACGTGGCATCGGGAAAGTTCCACAGAGTGCGCTGTGCGATACGGGAAAAGCTTGGATCCCCAAAAACGTTCGCCTGGACTCCTCCGACGAACACGTCACCCCACGTCGTGGCGATGCTGCTGCCGAGAACGTTGACGATGATGATCGCATCGGTCGGAATGCTCTCGAAGGAGAACTGGGCAGACGCAGGCATCGTTCCGTCAGCAATGGTGAACACCTGAGTTGACGCGCTCCCGTCCCCGGTCAGGGTCACCAACGAACCGGCGACGACGACCGCTCCTGTCGTTGCCGTTGCCGCGTGAGCCGCGGAGACTCCCGCCAGCGAGTCGAGTCGCGGCTGGAAGGGGCTGAAAGCACTTCCCGCGCCTTGAGTAATGGTTCCTCCGTTGACCTGGATGGGCGCGGTGTCGTTGATGGTGCCGGCGACATCCACGTCACCCCCGGTTGCCAAGCCAAACCCCACATCTATCGAGTTTCCGCTGACGATCGTGAGGGATCCGCCCACGGCGAGCATTGTCTCGCCCGGGGTAGCGGTTACTTGAGAACCCACACCCACCGAGCCGATATTCACAAGTCCTGCGGGCGTCTTATTGATTTCGGCACTTCCCGCAACCGCGACTCGGCCTTCAAGCTCGGCCGCCCCCGCGATCAGATGGAGGTCTCCACCCACGAGCACATTGACATTGTCATCGGATCCGCCGGAACCCACCGAGTTGGAGATGAGCGGATAGTTGCCGTCCACTGGACATCCGGTCGCGGCAAACGCGGGTGAGCTGCTCCACGGGGTGACCGTGGTGATGGCGACGCCCAGTACAAGCCCTGCGACCAGCAGGCGCAGTATTGCCGGGATTCGATGAGCGTTTCTCTGGTCGTGAGCCTCGGCGTGGGCAGGGGAAAGTCGTGACATTGTTCTTGGTCCTTGTCGATGAAGCTGTGGCATGGTTTGCCAGCACGAAGGTGTGGGGTGGCAACAGCGGCGTGAGGCGGCGAGATTCCGCCCCGTAGTAGAGAGATACGGCGGCCGGCAATTTATGACGCGAAACTCACAGCACGGATTACGAGGCAATCCGGCGACCGGCTAACCATCTCTGCCGGTGTCAGGGTTTAGCTTGCCTTGACCTCGGTAACGCGCACGTAGAACCCGTCCGGGTGAATCAGGCGGAAGTCGCGCACACCCCACGGACGGTCCACCAAAGGCTCGCAAACCACGCCAAGCTCGCTGGCGGCACGCACCGCGCGAAGAAACGCTTCGTTGACGTCGGCGACCTCGATGACAATCTCCACGCCGACCCCGCGGGGGCCAGTCAGCTTGTCCTTGCTGAAGTGATGCTCAGGGCGAAGATTCTCCGCGGTTTGCACGCCGATCGTCACCGGCCCCGATTGCAGAGGCACATAGGCGTCGTACGACCAACCCTCCGGCGGCACGAGCCCCAGCGTTGCCTCGAAGAACGTGATCGTGGCAGGCACATCCGTCACGAACAACTCGAAGCGCAGGCCGACAACCTTCGGTGCTGGGTTATCCATGGTCTGACCGTCCCTTTCGATATCGTCAGCGCGGTGGGCGCGGCAACGCTGCGCGAACCTGGTTCCTGCCATCCGCAGCGCTTGTCGCGTTCACGGCTACCTGGGCGAGCATCCGCGCCTCCTCCCTGCTGTATCGGGCGAGAGTTGCCCGAACATCGCGGAGCGCGTTGGGCACCATGGACAGGCTCGTCACGCCGAGGCCAACCAAGACCACGGCCAGAAGCGGGTCGGATGCCGCCTCGCCGCACACGCTGAGCGGCTTCCCCGAGGCCGTCGCAGCATCCCCAACCATCTGAATGAGGCGGAGGACGGCCGGATGCCAGGCGTCCTGATACGTGGCGACCGCGCCATTTTGGCGGTCCGCCGCGAGCGCGTACTGAGTCAGGTCGTTCGTCCCAATGCTGACGAAGTCGACCTCCTGGAAAACCTGATCCGCCAGGACCGCGCACGAGGGCACCTCGATCATGACACCAACGGTTTTCACGCCGCTATCCCTCGCCATGGCGGCGAACAGTTTGGCCTCTGCCGCGTCAGCAATCATTGGCGCCATCACCCAGAGGTCGGAGGCAACGGCATTCCCGGCTGCAGCCAGAGCTTCGAGCTGGTCCCGCAGCAACTGCTCGTGCTTGTGCACCGTGCGAATACCACGCACCCCCAGTGCTGGGTTCTCCTCGTGGTCGAAGGGGAGGAACGCGAGCGGTTTGTCCGCGCCAGCGTCCAGGGTTCTGGCGACAGTCTTCCGGCCATCCATGGCGCGGAGAATCTCGGTGTAGCGCGCGGTCTGCGTCTCGACCGTTGGCGCCACCTGCTCGTCGAGGAACATGAACTCCGTGCGAAGCAGACCGACACCTTCAGCACCCTTCGCGAGCGCGCTCTCCACATTGCTGAGCGACCCCACGTTGGCGAAGAGGGGAACTGCAGTGCCGTCGGACAACTGCCCTGGGCTCAAATCTCCCTCTTCCTCTTCGCGACTCATTAGCTCGCGGACCTCAGCCACGCGAGCGGCATCCGGTGCGCACTCGATCGTGCCCTCCGCGGCGTCGACCACCACGATCTCGTCGTCAGCGATGTCAAGAACGCCTTCGGCCGAAACCACGGCGACGAGCCCTTTGGCCCTGGCGAGAATGGCCGTGTGCGCCGTGGGGCTGCCACCGGAGGTCACGAGTGCGAGCACGCGACTCAAGTCGAGCATCGCCGTATCAGCCGGCGCGAGATCTTCCGCGATGAGAACGTACGGTTCGTCCGAGTCCGGGATGTCCCCGTACGGGACGTCCATGATCGCTGCGATTGTTCGTCGAGACACGTCGACGAGATCGCTCGCCCGCTCGGCCTGCGTTCCACCCAGCGATTTCAGCAGCTCCACGAACGCGGAGAACGCAACGGATACCGCCCACTCAGCAGTTTTGCCCTGCATCACCTGGGCCTCAATGTCGTCCCAAACATCGGGATCCCTGGCCATCATGGCCTCAGCCGCAAGCACTTCGGCGGCGTCACCGCCCGCTTTGGCGGCACGCGACTCCAACTCGACGGCAACCGATTCGAGGGCCGCCTTCGCGCGGGCCCGCTCCTCGTCCACCGAGAGAGCGGATGCTGTGTCGGGCGGCTCCGGTACGGTGACGAACATCCGCCGCGCCGGGCCAACCACGATTCCCAGGCCAACGCCCAGCCCTTTGTACATCACGGTCGCACCCTACTCTGCTGCTTCGGGAGCATCCTCATCGTCGAGCTCCCTCGCCACGAGGTCAGCCATTTCGCGCACAGAGGCTTCAGCGCCCTCCCCAGACGACTCCACAACGACGGCGTCGCCGTGGCAGAAGTTCTGGGACAAAACTTTGACGATGCTGCGCGCGTTGATGGCCAAACCGTCTGGTTTGCGCAGCGTGACCGGTGGCTCCAGGGAGCCGGCGAGCGCGACCACCATCGCGGCTGGTCTTGCGTGCAGACCCGACTTCGATCCCACGACCACCTCTGCGCTGATCACGCCCGCCTTCTCCTTGAGTTCCATGTTCTGTTCCACTACTTCCCTGTAACTAGCTTCCGGACGGTGCTGAACTGCGGGTGAAAATGTTCTTCGTCTGAAGATACTTCTCGATCCCGACCCCGCCAACACCGCTGGTCTTGTAGCCCTGCGACGGTGCCTGAAGGCCCCCGGGCGCAAACCACTGGTTGATGTACACCTGACCGGACTGCAGCTCTCGCGCCGCCCGTTCCGCGTTGTCCACGTTGGTCGTGAAAATGCCGGATGCCAGACCGTACTTCGTGTCGTTCGCGATCTCGAGCGCCTCATCCAGGGAGTCGACCGCGGTAAGGGTCACCACCGGACCGAAGATCTCTTCCTTCGCGATCGTGCAGTTTGGCGCCACGTTGCCGAACACCGTCGGCGGAACGTACCAACCGCCGGAGCGGAGGTCATCCGTGTAGCGCTCACCACCGGCGAGAAGCTCGCCCTCGCCGCTCGAGATGGCGTTGTCGATGTAGCCCCAGATCTTGCCGTAGTGGTCCTCGCCGACGACCGGGCCCATGGCCGTGGTCTCCAGCAGCGGATCGCCAACGGCACGAGACTTCGCCTCGGCAACGAGTCGCGCAGCGAACTCGTCGTAGATGCCGCGCTGCACGAGAATTCTCGAGCCACACACGCACACCTGACCGGAGTTCGAGAACGCACCCATGGTGCTCCACATCACTGCAGTGTCCAGATCAGCGTCGTCGAGGATGATGTTCGGGTTCTTGCCGCCAAGCTCCAGCGACACGCGCTTCACCTGGGCTGCCGTGTCCTGCAGTACCCGAACACCGGTCTCAATTCCACCGGTCAACGACACCATGGCAACATCCGGATGCTTCACCAGCTGCGCGCCCACCTTCGAACCGCGGCCGTTGATCACCGTCAGCACCCCAGGAGGAAGTATGTCGGCGATCAGCGACGCCAGGTACGTGAAGGAGGCGGAGGCCAGCTCCGACGGCTTCATGATCGCCACGTTGCCCGCAGCGAGGATGGCCGCCATGCGCTGAACGCCGGTCCACAGTGGCCCGTTCCAGGGCAACACTTCCAAAACAACGCCGTACGGCTCGAGGCGAGCGCGGTGGCTCACCATCGGGTCGCCAACCTCAACGCTTCGACCGCCCAGATCCTGGGCGCGTCCGGCGAAGTAGGCCAGTGCGGAGAGCGACACAGGCATGTCGCTGTAGCGCACGGCGGTCACCGGCTTGCCGATGTCCACGGCGTCGAGGAACTCGAAGTCCTTCGCGTGCTTCTCCATAATGTCCGCGATCTTCAGCAGGTATTTTCCCCGCTGAAATCCGGTGAGCGCAGCCCAGCCTGGTGCAGCTTTACGTGCACCGGCGACGGCACGGTCCACCATGGCCTCGTCGGGGACGGCGAACCGTCCGACAACGCTCTTGTCACGGGAGGAGACGATGTCCGAGGTTTCCCCATCGGTAATCAGCTCCCCATCGACGAGCATGGGAAGGGTGTTGCCCAGAAGGCCCCAGCGCGGGTCTTCTGAGGTTGCCGAACTCATTACTGTGCCGCCTTGAGTGCCTGCTCGACGGTCGCGTTTTCGTGCAGGATCGCGTTCAGGCCGCGCACAACACCGCCGGGGTTCTTGGCCGTCCAGATGTTCGTTCCCACGGCAACTCCGAGCACGCCCGCGTGGTTGATGGCATCCCAAATCGGGGTGAAGAACTCCTCCAGGGTGTCCTTGGCGTGTCCGCCGAGAATGATCACCGGCACGCCGGCGTAGTCGACAACCTTGCGCATCGACTTGGGGTCGCCCGTGTAGAACGTCTTCACCATGTCTGCACCGGTCTCAGCGGCAACGCGCGCACCGGCCGCGATGATCTCCGGGGTGCGCATGTCTGTGCGGGAGAATCCACCCGGAACAGGCTCGGCGAGGTAGGGCAGGCCAACAGCGGACGCCTGTGCCGCGAGGGCGGCAGAGCGGTTCACACCGTCGTCGTCACCGAACGGGTAGACCATGGCCTTGACGCCGTCGGCGCCGATCGCGAGCGCGCGGGCCACCGACTGTACGTCGAATGGGGCGTTCGTGTCGACACTCACCACCACGGAGGCTGCGCCGTACTCTTCGTCATACCGCTGTGCTGAACCGATCGGCGCGAGGAAGGCATCCGCCCCTGCCGCCACCGAGGCACTGATGGTTTCCCCGTAGTTGACGAGCCCATCGATCGGTGCCTGGAGGAACGCGGTGTGGTCCATCGCGACCATCAACATACGTCCGTCGGAGCCGAAAATCTGTCTCATTTTGCGCTTCATAGTGGTTCTCCTTGAGTTTCTGTGCTGTGTTTTTTTAACTGTGATGCTGGGCTTGTGGTTTGGCGTGCGGTCAGGCCTCGACGATGATGCGATACGTGCCAGGCAGAATCGACTCGCTGAGCGCGCCATGCAAATCTGACAGCGGATACTTGTTCTGAATGAGCGGGGCCAAATCGACCTGGCCCTGGCGGATCAGCTTCGTGGCAATGTGGAAGTCTTCCTTCTCGCTCGAGAGAACACCGATCACGCGGTGCTCCTGGTTGTGCATGACGTTCGGGCTGAGCTCGAGGGGGGTCTCCGGATGCGCGGAGGCGAAGACAACGAACGTGCCGCGCGGGGCGATCATCTTCATGCCCTGCTCGTTGGCAACGCGGTGCCCGATGGCGGCGACCACAATGTCAGCACCACGGCCATCCGTGAGCTCCTTGACTGCTTCGATCGGGTCCTGCTTCGACGCGTCGATGATGACGTCTGCGCCCATCGACTTGGCCTTGGCGAGCCGATCGGCATCAATCTCGGAGACGATCACTCTGGCACCGTGCTTCTTCATGGCGATGAGGTTCATGAGGCCCATCGTTCCCGCGCCGAGGATGACGACATCCTGGCCAACCTTGACGCCGGAAAGCCGCGCGGCGTGGAGGGCGCAGGACAACGGCTCGGCGAGGCATCCGATTTCCGCCGGAACGTCGCCGATCAGAAACAGACCGTCGGACGGGTGGATCTTCATCTCGGCAAAGCCGCCTGGACCCCATCCTGCGTCGTATTCGACGGAGCCGCTGTAGTGCTCGGGGCAGACACGGTCTTTGCCCGTGTAGCACCAGTGGCAGCTGGCACAGGAGGCGCTGCCCACGGCAACGCGGTCGCCGACCGAGAGTGGCCCGCGGTAGCGGGGACCGAAGGATTCAATCGTGCCGGCAATCTCATGCCCACCGATGAACGGGAACTTGTTCGACTGCGCGCCACTGAACGTGCGCTGTTCCCACGTGCAGATCGCCGTTGCCTCGATGCGAATCAGCGCTTCACCGAAGTCGGGGGTTGGCATGGGGACGTCGACGAGTTCGACTTCCCCCACGCCGGTGATTGCTCCAGCGCGGAAGCTCTTTGCTGCTTTTTTGTCTCCTGAGGTTGCCATTTCTTGCCTTCTTCCGTCGCTTAAGAAGCGTCTGTGTTTGGTGTGACTGGATTGGGAACTGTGGGTTCCGGCAAAGCCGGACGTTTTTGGGCGATGAGGACGCCGACGATGATGATGCCGGCGCCGATCATGACGGCCGCCGCGATCTGTTCGTGGAATACCAACCACGCGATCACGATGCCGAACACGATGACCATGCTGCTCAGAGCGCTGACTGCGGTCATCGTGGTGAAACGCACGGCGAGAGTGATGGAGGCCAGCGCGATCGCGTTCACGCCGCCGGCCAGGAACAGGACGAGCACCTGAGTTGGTGTGAGTGCACTGTAGACGAGGTCGAAACGTCCTCCGCTGCGCACCGCGACGGCGATCGTCAGTGCGATGATTCCGCCGAGGTTCGTCATGGCGAGTGCGGTGATGAATGTGCGGGGGCGGCGTTGCACTGTGCGGCTCGCCGCGTTGCTGATGGTGTAACACACGCCGGCTCCCACGCTCAGGAAGAAGCCGAGCACGGCGAAGACACCACCTTGAACACTGCCGAACGACGGTGAGGCGATGACAACCAACCCAACGGCGACAAACGTGATGCCGAAGAGTTGCCAGCGATTCGGTGGCTCGCGGAGAACGACCGCCGAGATGAGGGTGCCGCCGAGAACGATGCCACCCTGGCTCGCTGCCGTGGCGACCGCAAGGCCGACCCAATTGAGGCCGGAAAACAGGAACACGTTTCCGACGAGGAAGCTGATAGTGCCCGCGACCATCAAGACGATCACCCAGCGGGCTCCAATGAACTCCACCGAACGAGGTCGAAGCGCGGCTGGCCGCAGGATGATGAGTGCTGTCGTTGCAATCAACAACAGCGGGATTTGCCGGATCAGCGAACCCGCGAAGGGGTCAACATCCGCGGCGACGGAACGCAAGAGGGCGTTCACTGTCGCATAGGATGCGGCGGCAAGCAGCGCGAGCAGGGCGCCAATGCTTGCTGCAGAGCGGCGCTTAGCCCACCCCGTCGCGAGTCGCTGATCCGGCATTAGTTATCCTTAGTTTCCGGAATCGGCCGGGACTGGGTCCGGGCACGCACCGTAGGGCTGAAGGATGGACGAGCCACACGCGTCAGTGATGTACTGCGGCTCAGGTCCCATGAATGGGATCGCACCGACGATACAAACAATCACGTAGATCACGAGCAGCTTGATCGGGTGCCAGCCCCGCATGAGCAGCCACCAGGTCAGGACGACGAGCCCAAGCGGAAGCAATCCGGGAAGGATCTTGTCGAGGACATCCTGCTGGATGCGAACCTGGGTTTCACCCACGTTCACCGTCCACCCGACGTAGACCTTCACGAACGACGCCGTCAGACCACCGAGCACCAGGTTTCCTAGAACGCTGGCGCCCAGGATCACCTTGTCCATCAGCCCGGATTTGAGGACTGACGTCACGAAGGTTCGACCCTGCTTGTACCCCTGGGTGTAGAAGAAGTACCCGATCGTCAAGCTGAAGGCACAGATGAGCACGAAGTACAGGATCGGGCCGAGCGGGTTGCCCGTAACGCCGGTCAGGTCACCGCTCGCCTGAACCGCGGTACCGAGTCCGGTAACGCCGATTCCGAGTGCGATGAGCAGGGGAACAACAATTCCCTGACTGATCGTGTCACCGATACCCGCCATCGGGCCCATGAGGCCAGTCTTGGTAGACGTGATCGCGTTGTCGGTGATCGGTTCTCCGTTGGCCTTCTGCTCTTCCATGGCGATCGTGATGCCGTGGATAACGCCACCGAAGTCGGGGGCCGTGTTGAAGAACACGAGGTGGCGTTGCAACGCCTCCTTCGTCTGTTCCTTGTCTCCGCCATACAACCGCTTGATGATCGGCGTCATCGCGTGAGCGAAGGCAGACGCCTGAAGTCGTTCGTAGTTGTAGTTGGAGTGCGAGAAGAATGTCCAGATCAGCCAGGACTTCAGCAGATCCGATCGCGTTATCTTCTTTTCGCCGCTCGCTGCGACGTCAGTGGTGCTCATCGAGTTGCCTCCGTTTCTTCTGATTTGCGCATCTTGGCCGACTTCGGCTTGCTCGCGGTGTGAACACGATCACCCAGGAAGGTGACGTGCAGGAAGGCGAGTGCGACACCGATTACTGCGAGAACCATGATCGAGACCTCGTTGCCGAGAACCACCATGACGAGGTAGCCGACAAAGAAGTAAGGAATCGCGGAACCCAGGAAGATGAACTTCATGTTCATCGCAATACCGATTGCCGGCAGGATTCCACCAGCAATCGCGAGACCGCCCAGCAACCACACCGGGAAGCCGTTGATCACGTCACCGATGAAGCTCGCACCGAGGTAAACCGCAATGGTCACCGGCACGAACGTGATGAGGAACAACCACGCCTGCGGGTAGATGACGTTCGCACGCACCACACCGCCGATGTCCGCCTTCTCTGCGGCCCGGTCAGCCATGTGCATGAAGATCGAGTCGACAGTCATGCGGCCGTTCCAGATCACCGTCCCCAGCAACCCGATCGGAACAGCAATGGCGAGCGCCGCTCCGTAGTTCAGGTTTCCGGCAAGAGCAATCGTTGTGCCCACCCAGCCGGCGAGGCCTGGGTCACCTGGTATGGCGCCACCTGCCGAAATAAAGCCGAGGTAGATGAGGTTGATCGCGGCACCAATCAGTGCGCCCTGTCCCGGATCACCGAGAATGAGGCCCACGAGAAGTCCCGCGACGAGTGGCCGGTTGAGCGTCCAAAAGCTCAGGCCTACAATCCACGGGCTCTGCGACAGGTAGTAGCCGAGTCCGATCAGGATTGCTTGAAACAGTGAGATTGTGACGACGGGTGCCGCCGGGTCAGTCTCGGTCAACGTCATCGCCTGAACCGCTGTGGGGATCCCGATGATGACAACAAGGGTCGATATCACCAGTGATATCTTTCCGCCGCGTGTCAGCCGGCGTTCTCCCTTCGGATTCTTAACCATGTTCACACTCCATTCGAGTTGGTTGCCTCTGGGGCAACTGATGAGAAAGGAACCGCACTGTCATCCGCGACGATGCGGATTTCCACTTTGGTTCCCAGCCGTTCGAGGGCATGCATCGCGTCGATTTCTTCCGTGCTCGCCGAGATGTTTTTGTAGAGCTTCGAACGGTTTGATGCTGCGCCCATGCCGCCAATGTTCAGCAGCGGGATGGGCACTCCCTGCTCCACCATGCGCAGGACCGAGATGGGGCTTCGGACCAGCACGAAGGTGCGTTCAGACGAGGCGGCGAGCTCCGTGATCCGGGGCCCTGCTTCGTCTACGGTGTAAACCTCGACGTCGACGCCGGAGGGCGCCGCGAGGATCAACACGTCTGTGAGGAATTCGTCTGCCGCGGTTTCATCGTCGGCGACGAGAATGACGTCTGCTCCGATTGCCCGCAACCAGACGGCGATGACTTGACCATGGATCAGCCGGTCATCGACTCTGACGAGAGATAATGTCATGTACTTTGTGCCTCCTTGCACTTGGGGTCGAAATTTTCCGCACGCGCGGCTTGCTAGTGGTCGCTCCGAAATCTGACAACCGCACCCGACTCGCTGATCACGACGTCGGGGTCGATGTCGTCGACCTCGCTGCCCGACAGGGCAATTTCCAGCAGGAGGGGAAGCGAAGCTCCGGCGATGATGAGGCGCAGACTCGGCGTCTGGCCGGCCTTGGCGATGAGGTTTGCGACGTTGTCTGGCGTTCCGCCTGGCAGATCGGTGAGGATCAGGTCTGCGGGGAACTCGTCCAGAAGCGTGAGCATGCGGTCGCGCATGCCCTGCGGCGTGTCGCCTGGGTGGAGGCCGATCGAGTCGACCTGAGTGAGTTCACCGGCGATCATCCGTGCGCTGTCCACGAGCGCCTCCGGTAGTCCACCATGACCAGCGACCAGAATTTTCATTGTCAGCACTCGCTTTTCGACATACACTGTGAAAATATTTTCACAATAATTTGTTCACTAGCGAATGTCTATCAGTGACCGAAGATGGATGTCAAGAAGAAGTGGCGCAATCCGTGAAACGCGCTGCGGGCTAAGGTGGCAACGACGCCGCGAAAAAGGAGAGGAGACCTCACATGGGTCGAAGAGGCGGTGGGCAAGAGGACTCCATGCTGCGACTAGTCGCAGACCTGTACTACATCCGCGGGTTGAGTCTGAAGGAGATCAGCGAAATCACCTCGCTCTCCCCTGCGACAATTTCACGGATGAATCGCCTGGCCCGCGAGCGCAAAGTAGTGACGATCAGTGTCGCCTCGGTGGACTCCGACTTTGACGACATCACGCAGCAACTCACCACGCTTTTGGGCACACCGTTTGTCGTGACGCCTGGGCATCGAGTCGACCCGGTGCAGCAAGCCCGAATTGGTGGTGCCGCAGCCGCCCCCTACGTTCTCGAGCGTCTCCCCTACGACGGCCTCGTCGGCGTGTCCGCGGGGCACACCGTGAACGGAATGCTCGCCTCCATGAAGAATGAGCCACGACCGCGGCTCGGCATTCTGCCCCTGATGGGTGGCTGGAACGCGTCCTACACTCACCTGGATGCCAACACGGTCGTGCGGGGATTGGCAGATTGCTTTCGCGCAACCGGATACCCGCTGCTTGCCCCTGCGCTGTCCGCCTCCGTTGAGCTGCGGCACACCATTCTTCTGAACGACACCGTGAGCGCGACGACCGAACGGTGGGACCATCTGGATGCCGCCGTCTACGGCATCGGCGCCCCTGGGATGCTGCGGACGTCCACCTACGCGTGGACGGGCAGCGACGACCAGGCTATCGCACGCGAGTTCGCCGAACTCGGTGTGGTGGGGAACATTCTCGGACACCTCTACGACGTCGACGGGAAGATCATCGAACACGATTGGACCGAGCGCCTCGTCACCGTGAGCGTGGAGCAGCTCGCCCGAATCAAAACCTCCATCGCCCTCTTGACCGGCGACGACAAAGTTCGGGCCCTCGTCGGGCTCGCTCGCACCGGACTGAGCTCGCTGATCATCACCGACGATCTCACCGCGCTCAGCACGCTGGAATTCCTGGCCAAGGAATCCCCGGGCAAAAAAGCTCCGGCCAAACGGGCTCAGGCTACGCTGACACCGTGAGGGTAGCCAGCTCGCCGAGCGGGTACACCCCTGGGCGGGCATCGGTTGCCGTGATCTGAAGGCGCGACTGCGCCGACATCAGATCGTCCGCTGGGAACCATGCGCGATCCGGCGTCACCAGAATGATCAGACCGTTGATTGTGCCAACGGGGGCGAATCGATCGCGCGGCACTAAACCGTACGGCTCGATTCCCGCATCCGCTTCGAGCAGAGCCACCGTCTCCAGAACATCCGGTACAGCCACTCCCACCTCGCTGATGCACTGAATGTCCGCCGCCGTGAAATCGCCTTCAGCGGCGTTGTTCAGGTCGCGTCGGATGATGAACTCGAGCACAGAACCGTCCGGGCCTGGGAAGTACAGCGACCGCGCATTCCAGCCGGCGTCGTACTCGAACTCGTCCTCGCCGCCCTTGGACATGATTTCTGCTCGCGCGGAAACCCAGGTTTTGGCCGCGTCGAACATGTTCGCCGGAATGGTGAACGCGAGGTGGTGGCACCCCGTTGTCTCGGTGTTCTCGTTCAGCACGAGCACCGTCCGCCCGACGCTCACGGTCACGCTGGATGCTGCGGAGGTCACTGGTAACCCCAGGACAGCGCCGTAGAAGTCTGCTGCCTCGCGGCTATCGTGCACGTCCATCGTGACCTTGGTAATCTTCATGGGCACAGTCAACCTGATCCGCCGTGCCCGGTCAAAGTGTTGCCCACCCGAGCCATGACACTGCCCGGACGTAGGCTGTCACCATGGCAAGACCCACCACAGACTTTCGCTGCACCGAGTGCGGCTGGACCTCCGTCAAATGGGTCGGCCGTTGTGGCGAATGCCAGGCCTGGGGAACCGTGGTCGACACGGCTGAAGCCACCGGCATCCTGCGCTCGGTGAAACCCGTGCGCATTGCCGACGACCGGGCGGCCAGGCCGATCACCGAAATTGGGGCTGCGGATGTCGCCCACTGGCCGAGCGGGATCAACGAGTTCGACCGCGTGCTCGGCGGCGGCATCGTCCCCGGCGCCACGATCCTGTTGAGCGGTGAACCTGGCGTAGGAAAATCCACTCTTCTGCTCGAGGTGGCCAGTCGCGCCGCCCAGACCGGCCAGCGCGTGCTCTACATCACGGCGGAGGAGTCCGCGAGTCAGGTGCGTCTGCGCGCCGGGCGCACGAACGGTCTCCACGAGAACCTGTTTCTGGCAGCGGAAACGGATCTCGCGACAGTGCTCGGCCACATCGACCACGTGCAGCCGCAGCTTCTCATCGTCGACTCCGTGCAGACCGTGTCGAGCTCGTTGAGCGAAGGCCTCGCCGGCGGGCCGTCGCAGGTGCGCGAAGTCGCGGCCACCCTCATCCGAGTCTCGAAGGACCGCAATTTGCCCGTGCTGCTCGTCGGTCACGTTACGAAGGACGGCTCCATCGCCGGGCCGCGCCTACTCGAACACCTCGTGGATGTGGTCTGCCACTTTGAGGGTGATCGGCAAACCGCGCTGCGGTTCATTCGCGCCCAGAAGAACCGGTTCGGGCCGACCGATGAGGTGGGCTGTTTCGAGATGACCGGGGACGGCATCAGCGAGGTCGCCGACCCGAGCGGACTGTTCCTGAGCCGAAGCCGGCAGGCGGTCAGCGGAACCTGCGTGACCGTGGCTGTCGAGGGCAGGCGATCGCTGCCCGTAGAGGTGCAGGCGCTCATCGTGCCCTCGAAAGCTCCTCAACCTCGTCGCGTCGTGAACGGGGTCGATTCTTCGCGCGTGGCCATGCTGCTCGCCGTCCTGGAGCGGAGAGCAAAACTGTCCTTCAGCGAACACGACGTGTATGTCTCCACCGTCGGCGGCATCCGCGTCACCGAACCTGGCGCGGACTTCGCGATCGCCCTTGCGCTCGCCAGCGCTCACAAAGACGAACCGATTCCCGATACGGTCGCCGCCATTGGGGAGATCAGCCTCGCCGGCGAGATCCGCCCAGTGTCGAACGCGAAGCAGCGCGTGTCGGAGGCGAAGCGGCTCGGATTCGACACCGTGTACGACTCTGAGCTGGGCCAGGTGAAGGACGCCCTCGACGTCGCGTTTCCCGCCGCCGCACCACCCGCCGCAGCATCCCCCACCGCAGCGCCCCCCGCCTCCGCATCGGTTGGCAAGTCGAAGCGCAGTGCCGAGGTACCGAACTTCTAGCTTCCGCGAGCAGCTACTCCAGGATGAACTGCACGTCGTTTGACGTGAGGTCACCGAGCGTGATCTTCAAGTGGTAGCTGGCGCCGCCAGCCGGGACCTGTTTACGCTCTGTCTCGCACGTCGTCGCGGATGATCGCGTACGGTCCCACACGATGGGTGCCGTCGACTTGGGGTCGTTCGGTTCGAGGATGACGGTCGCGTCCGTAGCCTCCGACTGGCAGTCCTTCGAAGTCCAGTACAGCTCATCACCGCTCGTGATGCGGTACTCCTGCTGGGACGTTCCGGCGTTGATCGTGCAGGCAACCGTTCCCGTGTTCGTCACCGTCAGCGTAATTTGCGGACTCTCTCCAGCCGCATACGAGGACTTGTCTGTCGCCGCGGTCACCTCGACCAGTCCGGGAGCGCAGGCCGCATCGGGGTCCGGCGTCTCGCTTGTCGGCGTCGTCGGTTCGTTGACGGTCGGGGTGCCGGAATCACCGCCGCGCGGCGAAAACACGATGAGCAACACAATCACGATGACCGCGAGCAGCGCGAGGCCAACGATGATGCGCCGCCGCCAGTACACGTTGCTCGGCTGGGGGCCGACGGGAGTGCGGAACGTCGACATGACACAAGGGTAGACGGCGCGCCCCCGTATCCGGCGCCCGCCGACGGCGTGCCGTTAGTTGATGCGCTTGATCATGCGGGTGTTGCCGAGCGTGTTCGGTTTCACGCGGGCCAAATCGAGGAATTCTGCCACGCCCTCATCGGGCGAGCGGACGAGTTCCGCGTACACTTCGGGGTCAACGGTGTCGTCGCCCATCGGCTCGAAACCGTTGCGCGAGAAGAAGTCCACCTCGAAGGTGAGGCAGAACAGGCGGCTGAGACCAAGCGCGCGGGCATCCGCTTCAAGCTGGTCGAGGATCGCGTATCCGACACCCTTGTGTTTCCAGTCGGGCAAGACCGCGAGTGTGCGCACCTCGGCGAGGTCCTCCCACATGACGTGCAGCGCGCCGCATCCGATGGGGTTGCCGTCGGCATCCTCGGCGACCCGGAATTCCTGGATGGCCTCGAAGAACACCACGGTCTCCTTGCCGAGCAGGATGCGTCGCTGAACGAGGGGGCCGACCAGCTCGCGGATGAACCACACGTCGCTCGTGCGTGCTGGGCGCACGGTAACCGTCATGGTCAGAGTTTACTGATGGCCAGGGTCGCTGGCTTTCATCATTCAGGAGGTTGTGGGGCGGATGATGCTGGGCACCACCCACCGGACCCGGAACGGGTCACTCCAGTCACAACAACTCCTGAATGATGAAAGCTACTTACCCAGTTCGGCGGCCTCTAGCTCGTCGATCTTCTCGCGGCCGAGTTGGCGGCTCGTCGTAAACGTGAACTCGCTGTCGACGAAGTCGACGTGAACGTGGTCGCCAGCAGACAACTCGCCCTGCAGGATGCGCTCGCTCAACCGGTCCTCGATCTCACGCTGCATGGCACGGCGCAGCGGCCGCGCACCGAGCGCGGGGTCGAACCCGATGTCGATGAGCCGTTCCTTCGCGGCGACCGTCATGTCGACCGTGAGGTCGCGATCCATCATCCGCTCGCTCAACCGCTTCGTGAACAGGTCCACGATCTGCAGAAGCTCCGGCTTGCTGAGCTGCGGGAACACGATCGTCTCGTCGACGCGGTTCAGGAACTCCGGCTTGAAGTGCTTCTTCAGCTCCTCGACGACCTTGCCGCGCATGCGGTCGTAGCTCGTCGCGGTGTCGCCCTCCACCTGGAAGCCTACGGGGCCACCGGTGATGTCCTTCGTTCCGAGGTTCGTGGTCATGATGATCACGGTGTTCTTGAAGTCGACGACTCGGCCCTGACCATCCGTCAACCGGCCCTCTTCCAGAATCTGGAGCAGGGAGTTGAAGATGTCCGGGTGCGCCTTCTCGATTTCGTCGAACAGCACGACGCTGAACGGCTTGCGGCGCACCTTCTCGGTGAGCTGGCCGCCCTCTTCGAATCCGACGAACCCGGGAGGGGCACCGAACAGACGGGAGACGGTGTGCTTCTCGCCGTACTCGCTCATGTCGAGCGAAATCAGTGCGTTCTCGTCATCGAACAGGAACTCGGCGAGCGCCTTGGCGAGCTCAGTCTTTCCGACACCGGTGGGACCGGCGAAGATGAACGAACCGGATGGCCGCTTCGGGTCCTTGAGTCCGGCACGCGTCCGGCGAATCGTCTTGGCGAGTACCGCAACGGCCTCTTCCTGACCGATGACGCGTTCGTGCAGTGCCTTCTCCATGAAGACGAGACGCGCGGTCTCCTCCTCGGTGAGCTTGAACACCGGGATGCCGGTCGCCGCAGCGAGAACCTCAGCGATGATGCCCTCGTCGACAACACCGGTCGTGCCGGCGTCGCCGTTCTTCCACTGCTTCTCCAGACGCAGTCGCTCGCCGAGAAGTTTCTTCTCCTCGTCGCGCAAACCGGCGGCCTTCTCGAAGTCCTGCTCCTCGATGGCGGCTTCCTTCTGGCCACGCACGCCAGCGATCTTGTCGTCGAACTCACGCAGCTCTGGCGGTGCAGACAGGATCGACAACCGCAAGCGTGCCCCAGCTTCGTCGATCAGGTCGATGGCCTTGTCCGGGAGGAACCGGTCGCTCACGTAGCGGTCGGCCAGGTTTGCGGCGGACACGAGCGCGCCATCCGTGATCGACACCTTGTGGAAGGACTCGTAGCGGTCGCGCAGCCCCTTCAAAATGTTGATGGTGTGCGGCAGGGTGGGCTCGTGCACCTGCACGGGCTGGAAGCGGCGCTCGAGCGCGGCATCCTTCTCGAAGTGCTTGCGGTACTCATCGAGCGTGGTTGCACCAATGGTCTGCAGTTCGCCGCGGGCAAGCAGCGGCTTCAGGATGCTGGCCGCGTCGATCGCGCCCTCAGCGGCACCGGCGCCCACGAGCGTGTGAATCTCGTCGATGAACGTGATGATGTCGCCGCGCGTGCGGATCTCTTTCGTGACCTTCTTCAGGCGCTCCTCGAAGTCGCCGCGGTAGCGGCTACCGGCGATGAGGCTTCCGAGGTCGAGCGTGTAGAGCTGCTTGTCCTTGAGCGTCTCTGGCACTTCGCCGCGCACGATCGCCTGGGCGAGGCCCTCGACGACGGCGGTCTTGCCGACGCCCGGCTCGCCAATCAGCACGGGGTTGTTCTTGGAGCGACGGGACAGGATCTGCATGACCCGCTCCATCTCCTTCTCGCGCCCAATAACAGGGTCGAGCTTGCCGTCGCGGGCGGCCTGCGTGAGGTTGCGTCCGAACTGGTCGAGAATCTGGCTGCCAGCCTGAGTGCCGGCCTGCTCGTTCGCGCCGACCTGCACCTGCTCTTTGCCCTGGTATCCGGACAGAAGCTGGATGACCTGCTGGCGCACCCGGTTGAGGTCGGCGCCAAGCTTCACGAGCACCTGGGCGGCGACGCCCTCGCCCTCGCGGATGAGGCCGAGCAGGATGTGCTCAGTACCGATGTAGTTGTGGCCGAGCTGCAGCGCTTCGCGCAGGGACAACTCAAGCACCTTCTTGGCGCGCGGGGTGAACGGGATGTGACCGGTGGGCTGCTGCTGGCCTTGGCCGATAATGTCCTGCACCTGGTCGCGTACGGCATCCAGGGAGATCCCGAGCGACTCAAGCGCTTTAGCGGCGACGCCTTCACCCTCGTGGATGAGTCCGAGCAGGATGTGCTCCGTGCCGATGTAGTTGTGGTTGAGCAGCTTGGCCTCTTCCTGGGCCAAAACAACTACGCGGCGGGCGCGATCCGTAAACCGTTCGAACATCTCACATCTCCTTGGAGCACCGTGCAGTGGTGGTGCCTTACAAAGAGCGTAACGACTGGGCCCTGTGGATACTGCCCCTGTTCGCCGTAGGCGTTAAGGCGTTGCCTGCCGAAGTGTGGACCCAAATGAAGGAGATTCTGCGGTTTATTTGCAAGGTGCGCTGTGATTGCGGTGGACCCTGTACAAATCACCTTCATTTGGGTCCGGCGGCGGGCACGTCGATGTTGCAACTTTTATCGAAAATCGTTATGTTAACGATTGTCGTTATCCTCAGATGTTGTTAGGACTGCATCATGGCCTCATCGAAGAAGCTCAAGAACGAAATGGACGCACCAACGGCCACGCCGGTATTGCGGCAAACATGGTCGATCGGCAGAGTCACCCTGTTAGTGCTCGTTGGTGGTTCCGCCATCTACGCCCTGGCAGCCGGAGTGTTCGGAATCACAGAAATAGTCGTTCAGGCGATCTACGGCCAGGCAGTCATGACCGTCCACTGGGCCGCCGAGGGTGACACCGGGTTCGGTTTCTTCACCACCGTCGGGGTGCATGGATCCACAATTTCCGGCAATCTGGAGTCGGCGACAGTGGGTGTCAACAATCTCACGGGTTTCGCATTGACCCTCAAGGCGATCGGGGACGGACTGGGAGTACTCGCGCAAGTTGCCCTCGCACTATGTGCGTACGGAATCGGTCGAGCATTATTGCGTGGCCGCCCCTTCTCACGCGACGTCACTCGCAACGCCATCATCGCGGCGGTGTCGCTTCTGGGATTCGGTGTCGCTAGCCAGCTCGTTAGCTGGTGGGCCCGCGTCGTCATTCTGAACGAAATGGACTCGGTCCAGTTCTCTCGCAACCTCACCTTCGACCCGGCCGTGCTGACCGCTGGTCTTGCGGTCGCGCTCGTCGCGGTCGCGTTCCGCTATGGCGAGCGGATGCAGCGCGACACGGAGGGGCTCGTGTGATGGCCGAGGATGTCGAGCTCACCGGCATCCGCTGCCGGCTGGATGAACTGCTAGAGGCCCGCGGGATGACGCTGACGCGTTTGGCCGAACTTGTGGACTTGAGCATCGTGAACCTCTCCGTGCTCAAGAACGACCGGGCGCGTGCCATCCGGTTCTCCACGCTGCGGGCAATCTGCGAGGCACTCGACTGCGAGGTCGGGGAACTGCTGGTTCTGGCTCCGGGAGACTAATCCTCCACAAGACCGATGGTCGCGGTTCGTCCACCATTCGGCGCACCCGGGCGACGGTGTGCACTCCCGACGAAACAGAATTGAATTGTCGGCGTGCATGCAAACAGTGCACTCTGCATGAAGGCTATCTAGACTCGAACTATGGGAGTTACAGTGCAGGTTCGCGATCTCGATGCCGACGTGCAGGAAAGGTTGCGCAAAGCGGCGGTACAGGAGGGCCTTTCGCTTTCTGCGTTCCTGCGCCGGGAACTGACCGAACTCGCGCGCGACCTGGAAGTGCGCGAGCGGGCCGGCCACGAAACGACACTCCAGGCAATGCTGGGCGGACCGCTTCCTGGCCTCGACCACATCAGCACACAGGAGATCGTCGACATCATCCACGAAGGCAGGAGTGAACGTCCGTGAATCTCGTCATCGACTGCTCAGCCGTCATCGCGACCTTCCGAAGCGGGTCGGCGCCACTACCCCTCTTGCGTTCACACCTGTATGCGCCGGAACTCATCGACATCGAATACGTGAGCACGCTCCGTCGTTTCGTCAGCAGAAAGGAGCTTACGGCGGCACTCGCCTTCGCTCACCTGGACCGCTGGATGTCGATGCCTATTCGCCGCTGTCGACACCGACCAGGAGTACTGCGAATGTGGGAGCTGCGGGACAACATCAGCGCCTACGACGCCGCATACGTCGCGCTGGCCGAGCGGCTTGGCGTGCCACTCGTAACGGCCGACCGACGGCTCGCACGCGCAGCATCCGCCTACTGCGAGGTCATCACGACCGGCGACTGACCCGCGAACGAGCTCAACCCAGCTCGCCCGCGGCAATCAGGCCATCGAGGCGATCGAAGTTCTCGTCCATGCCGCTGTCCATGTCGGAGAGCATGCCGTCGCGATCGGCGAGCGTCGGGAAGAGCGAAAGCCCTTCCAGTCGGCTGCGGCCGCCAGGCAGATCAACGAAGTTCAGGATCTCCAGGTTCGGATGCTCCGGCTTGCCCTCGAACTCGAACGTCTGCACGATGCGGCGCGGCTCCGTCACCTCGTGGAACGTTCCGTGGAATGCCCACCCGTCGTCGCCCGCCCCGACCACGTAACTCCAGGAACCGCCGGTGCGCGCATCCCAGTGCCGCATCCGCACCTCCGTGCCCGCAGGGCCAGTCCACTTGCCGATGAGCTCGGCGTCGGTGTGCGCGCGGAACACGAGCGCGGCCGGTGCCTCGAATTCGCGAGTGAAAGAAATGGTCTGCTCGCCCGGGAGGGCGGTGACGACGCGCTTGCTGGTCATTTCTGGTCCTTCATTTCCTCAAGAACGGCATCCAGCCGCTCGTAGCGAGCCTCGAGTCGCGCACGGTACGCGTCGAGCCAATCGGCGGTGCGGATGAGCGCGGCCGCCTCCAGATGCACGGGGCGCGACTGGGCAACCCTGCTTCTGGACACCACGCCAGCGGCCTCGAGCACTTTGATGTGCCGCGACACCGCCTGAAGCGAGATCGGGAACAGTGCCGCGAGCTCGTTAACCGTCGCATCCCCGTCGGCGAGCCGCTCGACAATCAACTGCCGAACCGGGTCCCCGAGGGCGGCAAAGGTCTCGACAAGTTCGAGAGTGTTCGACTCGACTCCGACCACCTCCACCGCCCTCTCTTGCACCCAATCCAGCGACAATTAATCTGTATTCAATCAATTGGTTGAATAAAAATACGACGGCTTTGCTCAAATTGCAACACCCTGCACCCCCGCTTCCCGACCTGCTGTGCCAGCTAGCATTTCGGTATGAGCAACCTCGAGGTCGAGCCTGACGAGATGTTGTGCGAGGCGGATGGCGCAGATCCCGGAGTCGTTGTGCTCGAACCGCGGAAAGTACCCCTCGGGGGGATCAGGGCAATGTCGGTGCGCCGCACGCTACCGCAGCGAGGACGCTCGCTCATCGGCGCGTGGTGCTTCGCGGACCACTACGGGCCGGATGACGTGGCCGCGACCGGCGGCATGCTCGTACCGCCGCATCCGCACACCGGATTGCAAACCGTGAGCTGGCTGTTTGCCGGCACGATCGAGCACCGCGACTCCACCGGCGCGCACGCCCTGGTGCGGCCCGGCGAGCTGAACCTGATGACTGCCGGGCGAGGCATCCAGCACTCCGAAGTCTCGACCCCGGACACGAGCACCCTGCACGGCGTGCAGCTCTGGACTGCCCTGCCCGACGAGCACCGTCACCACGAGCCGTTCTTCGAACACGTCGTGCCGGAGCCGTTCGAGCATGAGGGCGCAACGGTGAGCGTGTTTCTCGGCAGCCTGCTCGGGCGTACATCCACGGCCACCGCGTTTTCGCCGCTCCTCGGCGCCCAGCTTGACCTGCCGGCGCACACAAGCGTCACGGTCCCCGTCGACCCGACGTTTGAGCACGGCGCACTTGTGGATGTGGGCGCGGTGAGGTTGGGCACTACGGTCATTGCGGCCACCGCAATTCCCGCCGCGCACCTCGGCTACCTGGCGCCCGGCGCCGAGGCGATTACGCTTGCGGCCGGCGCCGAGGCGGCTCGCGTACTGCTGCTCGGCGGAACCCCGTTCGGCGAGGCGATCGTGATGTGGTGGAACTTCATTGGCCGCAGCCACGACGAGGTCGTCGAGTACCGCACGCAGTGGATGACGGACGTCATCGACGGGGCCGATCCGGATGGCCGCTTCGGTCACGTGGACGGTTACGACGGGCGCCCGCTCCCGGCACCTGAAATGCCGCTACTGAAACTCAAGCCTCGCGACCGGCCGCCAGCAGCGGCTCCACCCAGCGACGCTGTCTGATCCACTGGTAACCGGCACCGCCCTCGTGGTCGTTGTAGGGATACACCTCGATCTCGGCGTCCCCTGCGTAGCGGTTGAAGCTCGCAAACACGGTGGAGGGCGGAACGATCTCGTCCATGAGACCGACCGAGAACAGCGCAGGACACGTCGCCCGCGCGGCAAAGTTCGCTCCGTCGAAGTAGGACAGCGTCGTGAACACCCGATCCACCTGGTCTCGGTGGGAAGCGAGGTAGCGGGTGATCTCCGCGAACGGGTCTTTTCCGCCAATGGACACGGCGCGCGCGAAATGGCTGAGGAACGGAACATCCGGCATGGCGGCACGCACCTCAGGGACGAGCGCCGCCACGGCGAGCGCGATCCCGCCGCCCTGGCTCCCGCCGGTGACCGCTACGCGAGAGGCATCCACCTCGGGGAACGAGCGCACCGCATCCACAGCGCGAACGCCATCCGTGAATACGCGGCGGTAGAAGTAGTTCGCCGGGTCGTCGATCCCGCGCGTCATGAAACCCGAGGCGGACGGACCGCTTCCGTCGGGGTCCGCCGTGGCACCGCTCAACCCAAGGTTGGTGCCCTGACCCCGGGTGTCCATCACGAACACGGCGTAACCCGCAACCGCCCACGGCAGCCACTGGTGTGCGAAGCCGCGCCCGCCGCTGTAACCGATGTACGTCACGATGGCCGGTAGCGGTCGGGATGCCGACGTCGGCAAGAGCAACCATGCCTTGATCGGGTGACCGCCGAATCCGGGGAACGTCACGTCGAACGCCTCGACCTCGCTCAGACCGCTGTCCGCAGCGACGCGCAGGGGCTCCATGGGAAACGTTCTTGCCTCGGCGAGTGTCCGCGCCCAAAACTCGTCGAAGTCGGCGGGCTCTCGAATCTCCGGGCGGTACTCGCGCAGCTCATCCAGGGGGAGATCGAAGTGCGGCATGGGTTACGACACCTTGTCGGAATCCGCGGTCGGCGGCAGCCCGGCCTTCGCGCGCTCCTCCGCCTCGATCTTGGCGTACACCTTCCGCTCGGTGCGGTCAGCGCGCACGATGGCACGCATCACGAGCCAAAACAAGAGTCCAACAAAGAGGGTGGGCACAATCGAGTAGATCGCGTTTGCCCAATAGTCTTCCAGCACGCCGTCCAGCCTACCGAGGCCAGCTACTTAACGAGTGGGAACAGGATCGTCTCCCGGATGCCGAGCCCCGTGATCGCCATGAGCAGACGGTCGATGCCCATGCCCATTCCGCCACTCGGCGGCATTCCGTGCTCGAGCGCCGCAAGGAACTCCTCGTCGAGCCGCATCGCTTCGTGGTCGCCCTTCGCGGCGAGCGCCGCCTGCTCCACGAAGCGCTGCCGCTGGATGACCGGGTCGACAAGCTCCGAATAGCCGGTCGCCAGTTCGAACCCGCGAATGTACAGATCCCACTTCTCCACGATCCCCGGCTTCGAACGGTGATCCCGCACGAGCGGCGAGGTTTCGACGGGGAAGTCGGCGACGAAGGTGGGGCGCTCGAGGGTGCCCTTCACGAAGTGCTCCCACAGCTCCTCCACGAGTTTGCCCGCGGTCGGATGCTGCACCTCAAGCTCGAGGCGGTCCGCCATATCCTGCAGCTCCTCTTTGGAGGTGCTTGGCGTGATCGGGATTCCGGAGGCTTCGCTCAGGGACTCATACATCGACAGCCAGTCCCACTCGCCGCCCAGGTCGTACTCGGTGCCGTCCGCCCAGGTGACCACGTGCGAACCGGAGACGGCGAGCGCTGCGTTCTGCACAAGCTCCTGCGTGAGCGTCGCCATCTGGTTGTAGTTCCCGTAAGCCTGGTACGCCTCCAGCATCGCGAACTCGGGGCTATGCGTGGAGTCGGCTCCCTCGTTGCGGAAGTTGCGGTTGATCTCGTACACCCGCTCCAGCCCGCCAACCACGGCGCGCTTCAGGAACAGCTCCGGCGCAATCCGCAAAAACAGTTCGGTGTCGAACGCGTTGCTGTGCGTCACGAACGGGCGAGCGGATGCCCCGCCGTGCATGGTCTGCAGCATCGGGGTTTCGACCTCGAGATAGTCGTGGGCCGTGAACGTCGCTCGGAGTGAGGCGTTGATGGTGGAGCGGGCGCGAACGGTATCACGCGCGGCCTGGCGCGTGATCAGGTCGAGGTAGCGCTGGCGCACGCGCGTTTCCTCGTTCAACTCGCTGTGCAAGTTCGGCAGCGGCCGGATCGCTTTGGCCGCGATCTTCCATTCCTTCACCATGACGGAGAGCTCGCCGCGGCGGGAGGAGATCACTTCACCAGAGACGAACAGGTGGTCGCCGAGGTCGACGAGGTCCTTCCACTCTTCGAGGGATTCCTCCCCCACTTCCGCGAGCGACACCATGGCCTGGATGCGGGACCCGTCGCCGCTCTGCAACGCCGCGAAACACAGTTTGCCGGTGTTGCGCAGGTGCACGACGCGACCGGCGACGCCGACCGTGACACCGGTGGTGGCATCCGCTTCAAGCTCGCCGAACCGTTCGCGCACCGCGGGGATCGTGTCCGTGATGTCGACCCCGACCGGGTATGCCTCAGCACCGCTCGCGATGAGCCGCTCGCGCTTGCCCAGCCGCACGGCCTTCTGCTCGCTCAGTTCGGACGCAGCGACCTCAGCCTCGGTGAGTTCAGGCTCGGATGCGGGGGTGTCGGTCATGACGGTGCGTCTCCTCAGGTCCCCGTAAGTTTACCGAGCGCAGGGTGACCGGTGTTCTCGTATCACTTCGCTGAGTTGCGCGTGAGCTCGAACTGGCGATTGTCGATGAGCCGCGTGGTGCCAACCTTCGCGGCGACGATCGCGGTGACTGGCCCGCTGTACTTCTCATCCACCGGGAGGAACGTCTCGGGGTCGACCAGCTCGACGTAATCCACCACCACCCCGCTTTCATCATTCAGGACTTTGTGTGACGCAAGTAAAGCGTCCTTGCGGCTCCCCGCGGAGGCCGCGGCCGCTGCGAGCGCGCGCGACAGCGCGAGCGCGGCCGCACCTTCCTGCTCGTCGAGGAACCGGTTGCGACTGGAGAGCGCGAGGCCGTGTTCGTCGCGCACGGTCTCCACGACATCCACGACGACCGGCACATTGAGATCGCGCACCATGCGCTGCACAAGGAACACCTGCTGGGCATCCTTCTGCCCGAACACGACGACATCCGGCCGCACAATGTTCAGCAGTTTCGCTACGACCGTGAGCATGCCGTCGAAGTGCCCAGGCCGACTTGCCCCCTCGAACGTGGACCCAGCTTCGCCCGCGGTGACGAGCGTGCCGGATGCGCCGCCCGGGTACAGCTCGTCCACGGTCGGCGCGAACACGAGCACGTCATCCGGCAGCACGGACAGGTCGGCGTCAAGGTCGTGCGGGTAGCGCTCGAAGTCTTCGCCCTCCCCGAACTGCAGCGGGTTCACGAAAATGGAGACCACGACGGTTTCCCCGAGCGCGATGGCCCGGTGGACGAGCGCGAGGTGGCCTTCGTGCAGCGCGCCCATGGTGGGCACGAACGCGACCCGCCCTGCCGTCTCCAGGCGGAGGCGCACGCTCGCGACGGTTTCAAACACTTCGGTCATTCGTCCTCCAGCTGCGGGGGTTCGAATGCCGGTGTGGTGGCATCCGTGAGCACATTGTCCACGGTTGATCGTACGAGGGATGCGAGCACGGCGCCGGGCGACTCCACGCCGATCCCGGCCAAAAGGCCAACCGCCTGCCCGATGATGGCCTCCGAAAATCGGGTCGCCGTCTCGATGGCCTCACCGTAGGCTGCGCGATCCGCTTCGGCAATGAGCACCGGCTCTGCGCCGAGCTCGACGGCAAGCGCCTGCCCGATCGGTTGCACCGGCGCCGCCGCGGTGACCGCACAATACGATTCGCGCAGCCGGATGAGGTCGATGCTCGTGCCGGTGAACGCGAGTGCCGGGTGCAGCGCGAGGGGGATGGCTCCGGATGCTGCGGCCGGTCCCAACACGGACACCCCAAGCCCCGCGACGGTGTGCAGTACGAGCTGACCGGGCTGCCAGGCTCCGGCCTTCGCGAGCCCTTCCACGAGGGTGGCGAGTTCACTTTCCGGCACGGCGAGGATCACCAATTCGCTGCGCTCGATGACGTCGGGAACGGAGAGAATCGGCGCACCGGGGAGCATCGCCTCAGCGCGGTCGCGACTCTCCTGCGACACCGCGGAGATTCCGACAATTGCGTGACCGGCTCCGGCAAGCGCAGCACCCAGTACGGGCCCGACCTTGCCAGCTCCGACGATTCCCACCCCGAGGCGGCCCGCTGGCGTGGTCACGCTGGCTGCTCTCCGGCGCGCCAGCGGTGGCTCGTGTCGGACTGCGCGGCGGACACGGCAACGTGCGCGACATCCTCGAAGAACTTCACGGCGTCATCCCGGTCGATCGCACCAAGCTCGGCGCTGATCGGTCCGGACACCGTGTGCAGGTGAACGGAGGCGAGGCGCATCCAACGCAGCAGCGGACCCTGATACAGCGACACGCTCTGCAGTCGCGGCTGCGGAACGATCACGAGTTGCCGCCAGATCGCGCCCTTGCGCAGAACGAGCGATCCTGGCGTGATGGCGAAGCCGTTCCGCCGCCAGGAGAACCAGCGCAGCACGGCCGCGCGCCGCGGCGAGTTCGTGAACCCGTCCCCTGCCCTGCCCCGCGACTCGAGCCCCGACTCGATCACGGCGATGGCCGAGTTGATGGCTTGCGCGTTGTCGGCGTTGTCGGCGCCCTGAGCTTCGTCGGGCTGACCTGCCTGACCTGCCTCAGCCCGGCCGACCGAGACATCGGCGTCGATCGACGGCGCGAGAAGTTCGGGCAGCAGCAGTTCGAGTACGCGCCGCACGTCCCCCCGATCGCCGACCGGAAGAATGGTGGTGTTTGCTTCCCCGCCTGCGCCCTTCGTGGACGAGTGGCTGGCCCGGTTGACTTTGATCTCCCACCATCCGGGGCCTCGCCACAGAAGAGGCTGGCTCACCTGCACGGAGTGGATTCGCCCAGGCGGCAGCGTCTCGTTGCTCGTCGTGAGCAAACCGAACCCCACCCGGATGCCGTCCGGCGTTCCGGCGATGCTGTAGCGCAGCGACTTCGTGAACTTGCGTCCGTAGTAGCTGAAGAAACCGATCGCGCCGGGAATGAAGAACACGAGCGCGAGAAACTCGCCGGTCACGGCGACCCACACGATCGCAGCAGCAGCGAGAGCGAGCATGAAGAGGGTGCTTCCGCTGAGGGCCAGGGACCCGAGCAGTCGGCCAAGGTTCAGTTTGACGATCGACTCCGGCGGGGCGGCATCCGGGTCAAGCTCGGGCGCAAGGAATTCATTGACCCGGCGTTCGACGAGGCTCTGGCCCTCCGCCGACGCAGCGGCACCGCCACCGGCCGCGCTAGCGCTCGCATTTTTTGTGCCGGAGGCGAGGCGCAGGATTTCGCGGCGCAAGTCATCCGCCGCCCCCGACCTCAGGTAGGACAGCTGAACGTTGGCGTCCTGGCCGGCCTGGTTGATCTCCAGTTTCGCGGCACCGAACAGCCGCGCGAAGAACGGCCGCACAATGTTGATGCCCTGGATGCGGTCAAGCCTCGCTTTGCGATTCGTGCGGAACAGGATGCCGCTGCGCACCTCCACGACCTCGTCGGTGATGCGGAACAGGTGCATCCGCCAGGAGAAGTAGAAGCCGGTGATGAGCACGAGGAGCAGTGCTGCGACGGCGAGCAGCGCCCAACCGATCAGCCCATTGTTCAGGACGTAGTCGACCGGGTCGCCCTCCTGCGGGAGGTGCGGAAGGAAGAGGTCGAAGATGCGTTCGCGCAGGTTCGCCACCACGACACCGAGGATCGCGATGAGCGTGATGCCGCCCTTGAGCAGCGGGGATGCCGGATGCAGCCGGTGCCATTCGCCGTCGGCGAGGTGCCCGGCGCGGCCGGCAACCATGGCGAAACTGCCCGCGGCGTCGCTGTTCGGGGCGTCGCTGTTCGGCGCGTCGCTGTTTAGCGCGTCGCTGCCCGGCGCCTCGCCGCTCGCGGAACTGTTCGGCGTGTCGGTCACAGGCCCGCCCGGCGCGACTCGGCGAGGGCGACCAGCTGGTCGCGAAGGGTGTCGGCATCCTCGGCGCGAAGCCCAGGGATGGTCACGCCCGTGGAGGCGGCCGCCGTCACGAATTTCAGTTCGCTCAAGCCCAGCATCCGGGAGAGCGGGCCGCGGTTGATGTCGACCAGTTGCATCCGCCCGTACGGAACGGCCACGAGCCGCAGATACATGATGCCGCGGCGGAATAGGAGGTCGTCATCACGCAGCTGGTAGCCGATGGACTTCACCCGCCGCGGAATGAAGATGAACACGAGCAGCTCGACGACACCCAACGCGACGTACAGCCACACGAAGGGTTGCCAGACGATGAGCGTGAGCAGCGTTATCCCAACCGCACCCACGACGAGGCTGATCGTGGCACCCACGTATTCGGAAACGATGAGGCGTGGGGAGACGCGTTGCCAGGTGGCGTCGGGGAGTTCAAGTCGTTCAGCCATGAGTGTCCTCGAAGGTCGGTTGCTGTGGTGTGGCGGGCCGGAGCAGGTCAGGCTTTGACCGGCTCCTTTCCTGCGTCGTTGTCGTCGTCGTCTCGTGGCGGGATGCTGCACATGTGTTCAGCGAGGAGCCCTCCGGCGAGGAGAACCCCGGCACCGATGAGTGTCGCGATCGCCTGCGTCACCGAGCCTACCCCGATGATGGATCGCGTCAGTAGGTAGGCGAGCACGCCGATCCCCACGCCGACCATGAGCGAACCGGTGACTGCGCTCGCCTTCGCGAGCATCACGATGCGGGTCGCATAGAACGGGTCGACCCGGGGAGCGCTCGTGGCCCTCGTCATCTTTCGGATGGGGACAGCCAGGGACACGACGATGCCGCCGATGACGGCGAGCGCGATGGCGAGCGTGACGGGCAGACCGATGATCGGTCGGCCGTTCGCCTGCAGGGCGAGTTCGACGAGGGAGCCGATAGCCGCGCCGATCAGCGCGAGCACCAGGAGTGTGGTGACCCGGGTGCGTTTCACTGCGCCAGAACCTTCAGGAGCGGCGGCGCGGGGTAGTCAGTCACCCGATCCGTGGTGGCGGCGAACAGCTCGGCGACGCGGCCTCGCCCGGGGAGCACGGCATCCGGTTGTACCTGCAGCCACGGCGCGAGAACGAACCCGCGTTGCCAGGCTCGCGGATGCGGCAGCGTGATCTCGTCGGTGTCGCGGGTGAGCCCGCCGAAGTCGATGAGGTCGAGGTCGAGGGTGCGATCCCCCCACACTTCTTTGCGCACGCGGCCGAGTTTCGCTTCGATGCCGTGCAGGGCCGCGAGCAGTTCCTCGGGGCTCATGGCTGACTTCGCGAGCACGACGGCGTTCAGGTAGCTGGGGGCCGACTCGTCGACGCCATCCAGCTTGAGTGCGGGGGTTTCGACGATGCCGGATGCCGCGGTCACCCGCACCCCGTCGAGCGCAGCAATCTCGCGCACCGCTTCACGCAGCAACTCTTCGCGGTCGCCCTGGTTGCTGCCGAGCGCGATGACCGCGGGCAACACGACGCGCATCCGGGTCACGCCTGACTCCGGGTGATGGTCACGGCAACGTCGCCGAACGGCACGGTGATGGGGGCATGCGGCTTGTGCACGGTGACGGTGACGGATGCCGCCGCCGGGTAAACGAGCACGAGGCTGGCGATGCGCTCGGCGAGGGTCTCGATGAGGTCGACGGGGTCGCGCTCGATCGCGGCGACCACCTGTTCGGCGAGCACCCCGTAGTGGATGGTGAGGCCGAGGTCGTCGGAGGCGGCCGCTGCGGCAAAGTCGGTCACAATGTCGAGGTCGACCACGAACTCCTGGCCGTCGCGTCGCTCGTGGTCGAAGACGCCGTGGTTTCCGGTTGCTCGCACTCCGGTGAGCGTGAGCCGGTCACCACTCACGTGCCGCTCCCGAGGGCGCGCGGTTTCGGTGCCCGCCCGCCGTTCCACGCTTCCCACACGTCGAGCGCCGCGAGCGTGCCGGCCACGTCGTGCACGCGAACCCCCCACGCTCCGGATTCGGCGGCGAGCGCGCTGATCGTCGAGGTGGCCGGGTCGCGTTCGCTGGTGGGCGCGTCGTCCGGGAGCAGTTCGCCGAGGAACCGCTTGCGGGAAGCGCCAATGAGCACGCGGTGTCCCAGGGTTTCGAGTTCGCGCAACCGGCCGAGGAGCTGCCAATTGTGTTGCGCGGTTTTGGCGAACCCGAGACCCGGGTCGAGGATGATGCGGTCCGGGCGTACGCCGGCCACGATGAGTTCGGCGACGCGGTGCTTCAGTTCGTTGCGCACGTCGCGCACGACATCCGTGTAGACGGCGGCGGAGTCCATGTTGGCGCTGTGTCCACGCCAGTGCATGGCCACGAATTCGATGCCGCTTTCGGCGATGAGCCTGGCCATGCCGCGGTCGGCGAGGCCGCCGGAGACATCGTTGACGAGCACGGCACCGAGGTCGATGGCGGCGGCCGCGGTGGACGCGTTCATGGTGTCGATGCTGACCGGCACATCGCGCGCCACGAGTTCGCGGATGACGGGGATCACCCGCGCCTGCTCTTTGTCCACGTCGAGTCGCTCAGCGCCTGGCCTGGTGGATTCGCCTCCGACATCGATGACGGTCGCCCCCGCCGCGATCATGCTCACCGCGTGGTCGACCGCGTCGTCGAAGTTGTTGTACAGGCCGCCGTCGCTGAACGAGTCAGGCGTGACGTTCAGGATGCCCATGATGATCGGCCGATCGCCGATCATGGGGGCGTGTCCTCGCCGTGTGCGTGCCATGTCTCAACCTTCAGGCCGTGGCGATTCCCGGTGCCTTGCGGCGCGGGGCGCGCTTGGGCTTACCCGGGTCGGAGTCGACCCCGCCGTCGACGGCACCCGGGTTGATGCGTGCCTTCACGGGCAGGGCAACGGGCGGACGCTTCGACACGGGGCGGTCCGTACTGGACAGCCACTGCGGGCGCTCCGGCAGCCGCTTCACCTTTTTGAAGATCTCGGCAAGCTGGTTGTGGTCGAGCGTCTCCTTTTCGAGGAGCTCGGAGGCCAGCTTGTCGAGGATGGTGCGGTTGTCGTTGAGCACTTTCCACGCTTCGTCGTGGGCCTGCTCGATGAGTTTGCGCACTTCGGCATCCACGGTTTCGGCGAGGGTCTCCGAGTAGTCGCGTCCGTGACCCATGTCGCGGCCCATGAACACTTCGCCGCTGGACTGGCCGAGTTTGATCGCGCCGACATCCGAACTCATGCCGTATTCGGTGACCATCTTGCGGGCGATCGCTGTGGCCTTCTCGATGTCGTTGGAGGCGCCGGTGGTCGGGTCGTGGAACACGATCTCTTCGGCGACGCGGCCGCCCATCGCGTAGGTGAGCTGGTCGAGGAGTTCGTTGCGCGTGACCGAGTAGCGGTCTTCAAGCGGGAGCACCATCGTGTAGCCGAGGGCGCGGCCGCGCGGGAGGATCGTGACTTTCGTGACCGGGTCGGTGTGGCGCATGGATGCCGCGGCGAGCGCGTGGCCGCCTTCGTGGTACGCGGTGATGAGCTTTTCCTGGTCGCGCATCACTCGGGTGCGGCGCTGCGGTCCGGCCATCACGCGGTCGACGGCTTCGTCGAGGGCACGGTTGTCGATGAGCTGCGCGTTGGAGCGGGCGGTGAGGAGTGCAGCCTCGTTGAGGACGTTTGCGAGGTCGGCGCCGGTGAAGCCTGGGGTTTTGCGCGCGAGCACCTCGAAGTCGACGCCTTTCGCCATGGGCTTGCCTTTGGCGTGCACTTCGAGAATCTTTTTGCGGCCGAGCAGGTCGGGGGCGTCGACGCCGATCTGGCGGTCGAAGCGCCCAGGGCGCAGGAGTGCGGGGTCGAGGATGTCTGGGCGGTTCGTGGCGGCGATGAGGATGACGTTCGTTTTCACGTCGAAGCCGTCCATCTCCACGAGGAGCTGGTTGAGGGTTTGTTCGCGCTCGTCGTGGCCGCCGCCCATTCCTGCGCCGCGGTGGCGTCCGACGGCGTCGATTTCGTCGACGAAGATGATGGCGGGGGAGTTTTGTTTGGCCTGCTCGAACAGGTCGCGCACGCGGCTCGCGCCGACGCCGACAAACATTTCGACGAAGTCGGATCCGGAGATGGAATAGAAGGGAACGCCGGCTTCACCGGCGACGGCACGCGCGAGCAGGGTCTTTCCGGTTCCGGGAGGGCCGTAGAGGAGCACGCCCTTGGGGATGCGGGCGCCGACGGCCTGGAACCTGGCCGGGTCTTTCAGGAAGTCTTTGATTTCGTGGAGCTCTTCGACGGCTTCATCCGCACCCGCCACGTCATCGAACGTGACTTGCGGGGTTTCTTTGGAGACGAGCTTGGCCTTGGATTTGCCAAACTGCATGATCTTGTTGCCGCCGCCCTGCATCCGGCTGAGGAGGAACCAGAAGATCACGCCGATGAGCAGGAAGGGGATGAGGAGACCAAGCATGGACGTGAACCAGTTGGCTTTGTCGACCTGGTCGTTGAATTTGGAGAGGCCGGCGTCGGTGACGGCGGTGACCACTTCGGCGCCTCGGGGTTGAGCGTAATAGAACTGAACTTGCGTGCCGTCGGAGCCGGCCTTTTTGAGCACGAGGTCGACTCGCTGTTCGGCGTCGACGATGGTGGCGGAGGCGACTTTGCCGTCGGTGAGGAGCTGGAGGCCCTCCTGGGTGGTGATGCCGCGGAACCCGGAGCCGGTGAGCAGGCTGAAGGCGACGGAGATCATCACAACCGCGAGCACGATATAGAGGAACGGCCCGCGCAGAAAACGCTTAAAATCCATGAGCGATCCGGGCTATGGTCCCGGCACCTTTCTGCCCTCAAGGCTACCGGAGCGTTTCTGTGTCCCCGTCGCGTGTTTGCTGGAGGCTTAACTGCGCGCTGGAGCTTGGAGCGAAAGCCATTTCTGGCTTTCGCCGCGACGCCAGCGCCGACGTCCGTCCCGGGCGGCGGTTTACGAAGGGAAAACTACGCCGTCTGAAGTGGCCGAATACTGTCGAGTGCATCTCCGAGTGTGTCTGCTTCGATCTCCAGGTCGTAGTGACTTTGCAGATTGATCCAAAACTGTGCGGTGGTGCCGAAATAGCGGCCAAGGCGGAGGGCCGTGTCGGCGGTGATGCGACGCTGGCCGTGCACGATCTCGTTGATGCGCCGCGGCGGAACGCCAATAGCGACTGCGAGCCGGTTTTGGGTTATTCCCAGTGCGTTGATGAAGTCTTCCATCAGTACCTCACCGGGGTGGATCGGTGCGAGCTTCTCCATCTGATTCACCTTTCTAGTGGTAGTCCACGATTGTCACGTTCTCTGGCCCGTTGGGCGTCCAGCTGAAGCAAATGCGCCACTGGTCGTTGATCCGGATGCTGTATTGCCCACTTCGGTTGCCTTTGAGGGCTTCAAGCCGGTTCCCTGGCGGCACACGGAGGTCTTCAAGCCCCACGGCCGCATCAAGAATCGCGAGTTTTCGAAGCGCCGTACGAAGGATTCGCGGGTCGTACGACCGCACCGGCTCGCGCCGCCACAGCCGCTCGGTATCGCGGTCCCCAAACGACCCGATCATGAATCAATAGTATAACGCGTGACGGTAATAACGCAAGGCGTTATACGAATCGCCAATACTCGGCCTTCCTCATTGCCCCACGCCGACGATAGCCCGGGGAGGTGTCGAATCTGCAGGAGTGACACCTACGCGGGTGGAGAGAACCGTCGCATGTACTCGCGCAGTTCAGGGTCAACTACATATAAGATAGGTCCCGCGGATTCCGCGCGTCAACAACACGAAGTAGATGCCTGCGATGAACTCGTACAGATCGTCGTCGGAGAACTTGATACCCAATCTCGGGTTGTTCTCTTTGCCTTTCTTGTCGAAATACGACTTTCTATCTATATAGAGCTGTTTCTTCACCGGATCAAACCGTAGGTCTGGCCCGATTATCACGCCTGCATAGTTGAGGTCGTACCCCTGAACCGTATGGATTGAACCGACCTCATCAATGGACGTCGTTGAGTTGATCCAGTCCTTGTCTGTTTGATTCCACCGCAGGCGAACGTTGCCAATCTCAATGTCGAAAGCCTGCTTGTTCTTCTTGGTCTTCCACTCCCAGGCATACCCAGCTATAAGACGCGCAAGACCATGCTCGGCATCACGCTTGCGGATCTCATCGTGCATCTCTTGGAGATCATCGAACATTCTCAAGTCGTACTCACGGAAAGTGACGACTTCGCGTTGTTCAGCTCTCAGTATCCGGCGAATGTATTCGATGTAGTCCTCACCCGCGAGGACACGCATCTGTGAAGCCACGGGGTAGTAGCGATGGTCGGCGCGGGCCGCAGTGATGAGTTCTTGAAGGACTTCAATTGAAAGGTCTGCGGGTTTGATGCGCTGCGCCGTGTCGAGCAAGAGGATTTGATGTTGGCTTCGTGCTCGAATCCAGTCCAGCTGCGTCAGCTGCTCGTCATCGTGGCCGAATAACCGCTCGTTTGCCTCCGCAAATTGCTTGTTCAGCGATGCCGATGACTGATTCGCGCGACGATTCAGCCGGTGGGCTTCGTCCACAACGAGCACGTCATAGCGAGTGTCGCTCTTGGCGATGTCAAACGGACTGACCACCATATTGGCGCTGAGTCCAGGTGTTCTTTTGAAGACTTTCCTAATTGACGCTCTGAGGGATTGTTGCGGGACAACGAGCCCGATTCGATAGTCAACTATTTGATCGGCGAAGCCTGGTGCGAAGAAGTCGGAGAAGAGCGCATCGCCGTCGTAGGCATCCTCTCTATCAGCACTTTTCATGTCCTGAAGGAGCTTCACGAGCGAGATGCCGACGATCGTCTTGCCCGTGCCAGGGTCGCCTTGCACCACAATCGTGCGCGCGGCACTTTCATCAACATCTTCGAAGAGTCCGTCGAGGATGCCCTCAATTGCCACGGCCTGATCTCGAGCTAGAGCCTTAAACGGCGACAGCTTGAATAGGTCATCGTTTTCGATCTGCTCAATTCGGCGCTCGAAGACTCCGAGTTTTCGAAGCTGCTCGAAGATTTCGAGAAATGACTTTCGGTAGTTGGCTCGATCGAAGTAGTCACGATCGACTATCCCCGCGTTAAGATTTGTGACCTTCAGCCGGCCGTCGCCATTGAGCGCGTTGATGAGGAATGACTCGAGGTCGAGACAAACGGACTTGTTGAACTTCTCGTCAAGCACGACTCGTACGCCCGTGAACCCTCGCTTATGCGGGTTCGCGAGATGCGTTCGCATCCTTGCACTGGTGTCTAACGTCTCGCCGACGTAAACGTCCGTGCCACCGTCGAGCAAGTACACTACGGGCCAGTTCCTGTACCTCTCATCTATTTCCGAAAAAACCCGAACGGCATCTTCGTTGAAGCCCAGGCGTTCGATCCTAGAGCTGGTCATACTTAGTGCTCCGGCCGCGCGCCTTCTCAACCGGATACTTCTCTCTGGTCGCCGCCAGCTTCTCCAGGACTATCGCATCAGCATCGAGCCCGAGTTTGTCAGAGAGCAGGATGCAATACGTGAGTACATCGGCAAGTTCGTCTTTGACATCGCTCAGATCGAAGTTTGCATCCCATTGAAAACACTCGAGCAGCTCTGCGGCCTCAATTGAGATGCTCTTGGCCAAGTTCTCGTGTGTGTGGAACTGGGCCCAATCGCGCTCCGTAACAAATGCACGAAGGGAATTCAGAACGTCAGGGTCAGACACAGTGGAACTGTAGCATCGCCGGCCAACCTAGCCGATGGCGACCCCTCAAGATCAATGTCCGAGCCAATGGATACGCTCGCCCAATGGACTTGAGCTGGATATGGGCCGCGACTGCTGCAACAGCGGCAGCGTTAACGAGCATTTGGTCCGGTGTTCAAGCATTTCAATCTCGCACTGCCTACTCACGCTATGAACAGTGGATCCGCATACGAGATGACCATCCTGAGTCGAGTCCAATTTGTGACTACGCCTCAGCACGATCACGTGAAAATCTCATCGATCTCGGTTCCCGATCTCAAGTACTGAGACTGAGACGACGGCAGTGGGCGGCCATAATCGTCTTGATCCTCTTATTGCTGCCGGCCTTACTGTTCGCGAGTCAGAACTCACCAAATTGGGTTGGGGTCTTTGGCGGGGGCGCAATTACCTTGATCATTCTTTTTGGCGATTGGCGAGTGAGTAGGACGAAACGTCTAGTCAGCACGGCCATGTTTGGCGCTCGCGAGACGGGGCCGTCCAGTTCTTCGGTTATTCAGAAAGTAGAAACTGACTGAAATTCGCACCCATGCGATACCGTGTCAGCAGGGGATAGGTCGCCAAATAAATACGACTTCGAACCAACTCAAAAGGAGTCAAGGAACGCATGGATGCGCTCGCAAACCCGGTGATCAATTCGCCGTACGAGGAGCCGTCATGTCACTTCGCCCTCGATGATCAAGGCCGCCCGACAGGTGAGATCACCCAATCCCGACGACGGAGCGAGTTCTTTGTCCCCGTCCCAAAGCCAAAGAAGAGCAAGAAGAAGGCCGCGGGCACCCAGCTAGCGTTTGAGTTGACCGACGAGAAGATCGAACGCAACGACGCGATCGACCAGCTTCGCGACGACCTCCGCTTCTGGCGCCACCAGGGTTACCCCGGCGTAACCCCGATCAGCCGCAAACTTTTAGAACACTGGTCCGACCCGAATCGCGAGAACCGCATCCTTTTCGCCCAGCGTGAAGCCGCGGAGACTGCAATCTACCTAGCCGAAGTAGTGGGGCGAGACAAGTACACCCGCAGTCGCGTCGGTGGTGTCGACTGGCGCGTCACTCTCGAAGAAGCCAACGCCACCCACAACTCAGGTTTGCCACGAATGGCCCTCAAGATGGCGACCGGCTCGGGCAAGACCGTGGTGATGTGCATGCTCATCGCCTGGCAGGCCCTCAATAAGTTCCACGCGCCGCACGACGCCCGGTTCACGAACCGCTTCTTAGTAGTGACCCCGGGAATTACGATCCGCGATCGACTCCGCGTGCTTCAACCGGGCGACCCCGAAAACTATTACGACATGCGCGGTCTGGTCACCCCCGACCTCCGCGTTCAGTTGAACTCAGCGAGTATTTTCATTGTCAACTACCACCAGTTCCTGCCCCGCGACGCAAAGGAAATCAAGGGAATTGCGTCGGGAACTCGCAAGCTCCTCCTCGCCGGCAAGACAGAAGACCCATTCAAAGAGACACCTCAGGCTGTCGTCAGCCGCATCCTCAAGTCGCTTCCCGGCAAAGGCGACATCGTCGTTCTCAACGATGAAGCGCACCACTGCTACCAGCCTCGCGACCTAAATGAGAAAGTCGACGCCGAGGCGAAGGAAGCCAATGAGGATGCGCGAGTGTGGTTCAAGGGCATTGCCGCCCTGCGAAAATATGGCCGACTTAAATCTGTCTACGACCTCTCAGCAACCCCCTTCTACCTCGGTGGGTCGGGGTGGAGCGAAGGCCTGATCTACCCGTGGACAGTCAGTGATTTCTCCCTGATGGATGCCATCGAATCGGGCATCGTCAAGGTGCCTCGTCTGCCAGTCGATGACGACGCTGCGGGTGACCAGGTGAGCTACCTGCATCTCTACGACCAAATAAAAGACGACCCGAATTGGCCGCGGACCGTGAAGGGTGCGCCAAAGTTCCCTGCCGAGTGGGTGATGCCCGCTACCCTCGAGGGCGCATTGCGCAGCCTCTACAAGAGTTACAAGCGCGCGTACGAAGGATGGGAGAAATCACTCAAGGATCAGGGAGAACCGCCTCCCGTCATGATCGTGGTCGCTCCAAACACGGTCGCGTCCAAACTGATCTACGACTGGATTGCCGGCTACGAGCTCACCGATGGCGACCAGTCACGCCACGTGGTCGGCAACCTCGACCTCTTCAGTAACGTAGAAAACGAACAGCCCCTTGCTCGCCCGCGCACGATCATTATCGACTCGAAGCAACTCGAATCAGAGAACGCGATGAAGGACGACTTCAAAAAGGCGGCCGAAGCGGAAATTGAAGCGTTCAAGAAGGAGTACCGCGTCCAGCGCGGCAGCGCCGAGGATGTCAGCGATGCGGACCTACTCCGCGAGGTCATGAACACCGTCGGGAAGAAGGGCAAACTCGGCGAACAGATCCGATGCGTCGTGAGCGTCTCCATGCTGACCGAAGGGTGGGACGCGAATACCGTCACGCACATCCTCGGGGTAAGACCGTTCCGTTCGCAACTGTTGTGCGAGCAGGTCGTTGGCCGGGGCCTTCGCCGTCGCGACTACTCGATCGACGAGGAAACAGGATTCTTCGGCCCCGAATACTCGAACGTGTATGGAATCCCGTTCTCTTTCATACCGGGCGAGTCTCCCGGAGGCGACCCGAGACCGCTCGACCCACCAACCCGCGTGCAATCACTCGGTGAGCGGGCCCACCTCGCCATCGACTTTCCCTTCGTCGGCGGCTATCGCATCGAGATGCCCGAGGCTCCGCTCATTTTCGACCCGGCGGATGCGGACTCCCTGACCATCGGTGCAGCTACCGTCCCCAGCTGGGTGCAAAACGAGGGAATCGTCGGTGAGACCGAACGCATTGAAGGTATTGCCGAAGTTCGGGAACAAGAGATCGCGTTCCGCGTGGCAAGCCGTGTTCTCAAGAGCTTTTTTACCTCGCAAGATGATGCACGGCCGTGGCTATTCCCACGGCTGGTGGAGATCACGAAGCAGTGGATCGATGCCAAGCTCCACATCGATACCGACTACAGCATTGGGTACCTTTCTCTCGCCGAGCCACAACAGCTCGCCGCCGAGGCGATCTACAACGCGATTAGCCGTCTCGAAGACGACGAGTCCCGCAAAAAACTCGTGCGGCCGATCCTTCGCAACCCAGCCGAGGGTTCAACGGATGGGGTCTGGTTTGATACCCGCAAGAAGACCTTCGAAACGACGAACTCACATGTGAGCCACGTGACTCTTGACGGTAAGGACGGCAACACCTGGGAGCACCGCATCGCCCAGGTCTGCGAAACGCTCGTCGCTGAGGGCCTGCTCACGAGTTACGCGAAGAATGACCACCTCAGCTTCGCAATCCCTTACGTGCACAAGGGTCGCAGCCACGAGTACTGGCCCGACTTTCTGCTGCGCCTCGCCCCGATCGAAGGCGAAGATTTCACGCGCACGCTCATCGTGGAAGTCTCGGGGTCGCAGAAGAGCCCCGGCCCCACAAAGGAGAAAGCGCGCACAGCCCGCGACTCCTGGTGTGCCGCCGTGAACAATCACGGTGGTTTCGGCCGCTGGGGTTACACCGAGTTGGGCAAAGCTGAGGTTGAAGATGCCGAACACGAGTTGCGTGCGCGGATCGATCAGCTTCGCAAGGATGCACCGATCATCGGGGATCCCGATCTTCTCTCGAGCCGGCTGCTGGCCGGCATAGCCCGATTCACGGAGGACTAGTGGCACGCACAAGCAAACCGAAGGGACCGACTCCGGTGGAGTCGATCCAGCACACGGACACGCGAACTAACATCCCCACCGCGGATGCCGCGGCGGACTTCTTCGATGAGACCACGTCGACGCTTCCACCGCTTCGCTACCCCCGCGACCCGAGTCTGGACCCCCAACTCGTATGGAAGGGAAAGGACGCCCAGGACGCTGAAGATCTCATCGTGGATGCTCCCCCCATCTACATTCAGGAAAAGATTGACCCGCGCGCCATCATCGCCAACATCCGCGCACAGAGCGGGAAAGATACGGATGACGGTGCCCCCAGCCTCTTCGACTTCGAGGACTTTGACTCACTAGACGAGCTCAGCCAGATCGAGTTCTACCAGCACGAGGAAAGCTGGAAGAACCGGATGATCCTCGGCGACTCCCTCCAGGTAATGGGGTCGCTGGCCGAGCGCGAAGCGCTTCGTGGCAAAGTTCAGATGATCTACATCGACCCGCCTTACGGGATCAAGTTTGGGTCCAACTGGCAGGTTCGCACTGGGAAGCGAGGGGTGAAAGATGGAAAGTTCGACGACGCCGCCCGTGAAGCAGAACAGATCAAGGCATTCCGTGACACGTGGCAACTGGGAATTCATTCCTATCTTTCATACTTGCGTGACCGGCTGCTCGTTTCGCGGGATCTGTTAAACGAATCGGGATCGGTCTTCGTCCAAATCGGCGACGAGAACGTTCACCTCGTTCGGAGCCTGCTCGACGAAGTCTTTGGAAGCGACAACTTCGTCAGCCAAATTGCAGTTCGAAAGACCCACTCGGCGGGAACGGTCGGCGGTACGACTGCGTTGGCCGGAGTGTTCGACTACTTGGTTTGGTTCGCAAAAGACAAGGCTTCACTGAAGTATCGACAGCTTTTCGAGGAACGCCCTGGATTCCAATGGGTCAACTACGACTACGTGATGTTGCCAGACGGAGCCACAAGAAAGATCGAACCAGAGGAAAAGGCTGGTACTCGTGAGCTTCCACCGGGGGCGCTCGTATATCGACGCTCACCGCTCACGTCCACCTCGTCGTCATCTACAACGCTCTTTGCATTCCCCTTCAATGAAACTACATATAAACCTGGCAAGGGAGGCTGGAAGACGAACTTGGAAGGGATGAAGCGTCTCGCACACGCCGGTCGACTGGAATCGTACGGCACAACACTTTCATACAGGCGCTTCACGTCCGACTTTCCATACTTTCCTAGGACCAATCTTTGGACAGATACCGCTCGAGGCGGATACGGCGAAGATCAGATCTATGTTGTCCAAACCGGGACGAAAGTTATTGAACGATGTCTGCTCATGACAACAGATCCCGGTGACTTGGTTCTCGACCCCACATGCGGTTCCGGCACCACTGCATTCGCCGCAGAGCAGTGGGGACGACGATGGATCACAATTGACACCTCACGTGTCGCACTAGCGTTAGCCCGTCAGCGTTTAATGGGTGCAAAATACCCTTTCTTCGTCAAGGCCGATAGCGACGAAGGCCGGAAACTCGAAGGGCTCCCACCGGCTCAGACTGCCGAAGACATGCGTGCTGGCTTCGTCTACGAAAGGGTGCAGCACCTCACACTGAAATCGATCGCAAACAACCCTGACATTAGTGCGGGAATGTCACGCGAACAGGTCGACGTCGCAGTCAGAAAGCATGCCGACTATGAGTTTCTCTATGACAAGCCGAAAGAGGCCAAGTCCAAAGTCCGAGTCTCCGGCCCGTTCACGGTGGAATCCCTCTCCCCTCTTCGCTCGCTGAGTTTTGACGAGGCTGACGAATTGCGCACCGACTCCGGGTCCGATGACGGTGAAGCGGGCTTCGAGCAAACAATTCTTGCGAACCTACGTCGCGCGGGCATCCAAAATGGCCGTCGCGCGGAGCGCATCGAGTTCGAGACGCTCGAGCAGTACAGCGGAACATATGTGCAGGCAATTGGCGACCGGAAGAGCAAAGAGGAATCGGACGCACCGTCACGAGTCGCGATCGCCGTCGGTCCTCAGTACGGAACCGTGAGCCCAGGTTTCATCAAGGCTGCGGCGAAGGAAGCGATCGCTGACGAATCCGTAGACCTGCTGTGCGTGCTCGGATTCGCGTTCGACCCGCAGGCTACTGGAGTAACCGAAGACGATGGTGTCACGGTCGTTCAGGAGTTTGCATCGGTCGAGGGTGAGCGCAAGCTCGGGCGCATCCAAGTGTTGCTGGTGCGAATGAACGCTGATCTGCTGATGGGCGAGGACCTCAAGAAAACCGGCAGCGGCAACCTGTTCACGGTGTTTGGTGAGCCGGACGTGTCGGTCGACGAGGTCGATGACGGAAAACTGAAGGTCACCCTGAAGGGCATCGACGTCTACGACCCGTCGACCGGTGAGGTGCGTAGCTCAAGCCGCAAGGACATTGCCCTATGGATGATCGACACCGATTACAACGAGGAGTCTTTCTTCGTCCGTCACTGCTACTTCCTCGGAGAGAACGACCCGTACAAGTCATTGAAGGCCGCTCTCAAGGCTGACATCGATGCGGATGCCTGGGCGGCGCTCTACCGCGAGGAGTCGCTCCCCTTCGACAAACCTTCGACCGGCAAAATCGCCATCAAGGTCATCAATGACTACGGCGACGAGGTCATGAAAGTCATTGAGGTCGCCTGAAATGCCACTGCCATATCGGACGGTACTTCAGCTCGCGGCTTCCGCACACGCGGTTCGACTTGCCGAACAAGAGATCGAGAACTGGCTTGAGTCTCGCAAGAAGGTCGATGCAGCATTGCGAATTGGCTTCGTCAATGGCACGTTTTTCCAGCCGGGCCACCATCGCCTCAGCAAAAATAGCTCACTAACGGTTGCACGCGACATCAACGAAAAAGATGGAACAGTGAGTGTCGCATTTCGATTCCTTGAGGTGAACAAGGACGGTACTTGGCAGGTTGACGTTGTCGCGCTAGATGTCGTCGAATCCAGCCACCGCTCGGACCTACTTCTTGTCGAGGCGACACGGATCGACCACCAGGACGCACCCGGCGAGGTTGATCCCCCAGCGGTAGTGAAACAACTACTCGCCCGCGAAGTCGTATTTGACGGTGAAACGCACGTCACGGCAGTTCCGAAGCTCATCGGCATCGACGAAGTCGAGGAGGTTGTTCGTGCAGTAGTCGACCCCAACAGGTCTGTGTCCGTAACTGTCGGCGCGTCACCAGGGCAAAAGGCTGAAGCTGCATTTCAAGTCTCCGTCGAAAGCCTTACAGCCAAAGTTATAGGCGCATCTGCAGTATTTGTATTGTCGACGACGGCTACGCGGGAATTCAACAATCGCCTCCCCGCACACCTTCGAATAGACGAGGGTCGCGTCCGCACATATCAATCTAAAGTCGACGTGGAAAACGAGGCTGATGGGCGCCGCCACCGTATTTTAGGGCCAGCTCGCTTCGCTCGAGCCATATACGGACCGAAGAAGAAGGTGGCACAGTACCTGCAAAGTGCATTTGCTGTCGAAACTCGACTGCCAATGCTTTCACTCGCATTGCCGAGCAGAATACGGCGAGCGCGTTTTATGCTCGAAGAGCACTTGAATGAATTTGCCCGAAGCGCAACTGTTGAGAAACGCGTAGACGAGGCAAAGCGTGCTCGCCTTTCTGAGTCAAAGGAACGTTTCCGAAAGCCAAGTACACGGCCTGTTGAACACGAAGTCACCGTCGACCTCCCCTTACTCATCCGAATTCGAAAGACGATACTGCGTTGGCTTAATAAAGATGAGGCCGAAGTTTCCGTGCAGCATCTGGATGAGCTTGATGACAAGTTTGAACGCCTTGAGCTTATTTCCGAAGAACTAGCTAACGACCTGCGGAGGGCAGATCGCCAAATTGAGAAACTGGATGCTGACCGAGAAGAACTTTATGAGGACTTCGAGTTTCGTGGACTGGAACTAGCCGAATCTGAAAGTTCCGCATCCCGCTACCAGAACGAAGTGCACCGACTTCGCATGGAGCTCAGCAAGGCAAACTTGGGCGCCGTAGCCTATGGCGAGGGTTCCAACGAACATTGGTCAACTCCTGACGACTTGGTAGAGCTCGCCCTTGGACTTCAAAAGGAATCTGATAGAACGCACTTGGCTACCACCTATGTTCTCTTCAGTGGAGATCTCGCAAAGGTTGAGGAGATCCAAGCGAGAGACCAAAGCGGACTTTATGTCCAGCGCACTTGGGAGTGCATCCATGCCCTCCATGACTATGCGGAACTTTGCAAGAGCGGGAGCTTCGCTGGAAATGTTCAGTCATACCTTGACAGCAGCGAGCATGACGGCTTCAAAGTCCCAACAACGCGCCATGCTGCCGGGGAGACGAAACAGACAATGGAACAGTTTGGTGATGAACGCGTGTTCCCCGTACCTAAGAGTGTGTCTCCAATCGGCCAAATCACCATGGAAGCTCACTTCAAGATAAATCAATCGAACACGTTCGCACCGAGGATGTACTACTACGACGACACCTCCAACAGCGGAAAGATCTATATCGGTTATCTCGGGCGCCACCTATCGAACACAAAGACGAAGAATGCGTAGATTCTTTCCTCAGGGTCCTGGTTGGTGACGCCCATAATGATGGTCTCGACCCTCAACCGGAAATTGTTGAATCACGTGCGAACGCAACAGTTTTGGGAACTCCGCTCCGAAAAACTCTGCGGGGCATGTCAGTAGTAGCGGGAAGGCTGTCAGCATGGATCTGATCACAGATCGGAATGCGTTTCTAGAAGATGCGACAGCCGCATTGCGGGAAGGCGTCGGGCCAGCGGCAGAGTTCCGTGAAGGGCAACTCGAAGCGATCGAGGAACTCGTCCTTCGCGGTCGTCGTTTGCTCGTCGTGCAACGCACGGGCTGGGGCAAGAGCATCGTCTACCTCATCGCGACGAAACTGCTCAGACCCCGCGGATCAGGACCCACGATCATCGTTTCTCCGCTCTTGGCACTCATGCGGGATCAGGTGGCGGCGGCTGAACGCCTCGGTGTGCGTGCCGTCACGTTGAACAGCAGCAATCAAGATGAGTGGGACGAACTGGAGCAAGAAATCCTTGATGGCAACGTTGATCTACTCCTGGTATCGCCGGAGCGCCTCAACAATCGAGACTTTCGGGGCCGGCTCCTCATCCCCCTCACCGAGAAGGCTGGGCTCTTCGTTATCGATGAGGCTCACTGTATTTCAGACTGGGGTCACGACTTTCGACCGGATTACCGACGCATCATCCGGGTGCTGAGCCTCCTGCCAGAGGGCGTGCCCGTGTTGTGTACGACCGCGACGGCGAATGATCGAGTTATTCACGATATTGGGGAGCAACTCGGCTCCGAGCTCCAGACTGTACGTGGCACACTTTACCGAGAGAGCCTTGCACTTTCCGTGCGCCAACTAGACTCTCAAGCGGAGCGGCTCGCATGGCTCGCGGAGTGGCTACCCACCGTGGATGGCACGGGGATCGTCTATTGCCTCACGATTGCTGACACGGAGCGAGTCGCCGCGTGGCTCAACAACAACGGGATCGACGCGGTGGCATACTCCGGGTCGACTACTGATGATCGGCGGCTGGAACTTGAACATCGACTCAAGGAAAACAATGTCAAAGTCGTGTGCGCGACGTCGGCGCTCGGGATGGGCTTCGACAAACCCGACCTAGCCTTCGTCGTCCACTTTCAATCTCCCGACTCCCCCGTCGCCTACTACCAGCAAGTGGGGCGTGCTGGCCGGGCCATAGAACATGCCGAGGGCGTGCTTCTTGCAGGAGCCGAAGACACGGAGATCTGGGAATGGTTTCTAAAAACCAGTCTCCCCACTGCAGAACAGGCTCACGCCATCGTCGCGGAACTTGAGCGAACTCGCGAGTGGACGAAACTTTCCGAACTGGAGCCGATCATCAACCTTTCTCAGACACGGCTGGAAGGGCTGTTGAAAGTACTGGATGTGGAAGGAGCCATCGAGACCGACGGCCGAAAGTATCGGCGCACTCTCGCCCCTTGGGTCTTTGACCGTGAGCGAATTGATGGCGTTCGTGAAGCCCGTCTCGCGGAGCATGAGGCGATGCGTGAATACGCAACCACGACCGGGTGCCGAATGCGATTCCTACGCCAAGCTCTCGATGACACGCCAGCCGAAGATTGCGGTCGATGCGACAACTGCCTCGGGACGACGACGATTGCACCGGCGCAACCAATCATTCGTGGCGCGCTGAAGTTCCTGCATGCACAACCGACGATTATTGAACCTCGCAAGCAATGGGCGCTCCCACTTAGCGGCAGAATACCCGAGGACCACCGGCTGCAGGAAGGCCGGTCACTCGCACTGCTTTCTGATGCAGGTTTTGGTCGAGAACTACTAGATGCAAAGCACAATAATCGCATGGTGGAAGAGGCGACCGTGACTGCGTCAGCTGAGCTAATCCAGGATTGGTTGCCTGACTTCCAAGGCGTCATCGTGCCGGTCCCAACCTTCGACGGGCACCGCAATCTGGCTCCAGATTTTGCGCGTCGCCTGGCAGCAACACTCAATCTCCCCTATTGCGAGCCAGTGGTAAAGACTCGGATGACGAAGCCACAGAAGCTCATGGCGAATAGTTCCCGTCAAATCGCAAATATTCTCGACGCATTCGAGACTCGCGGGCAAATACCGGCAGGCCCGGTGCTACTTGTCGACGACGTGTCAGACTCAAGGTGGACAATGACGATTATCGGGAACCTTCTCGCGGAAGCAGGAACCCGAATGATCTATCCCTTCGCAATCGCGAAGGTGAAAGGGTGACGTATCGAATGAAAGACGATGCGCGAATATCCAACGCACTCCTCAGCCGCCTGAGTTCACCACCCGTCCGGCCTCTGACATCCCGTGAGTTCTGGAATCTGGCCTCAACGACCCCGTTGTTTGAGCTTCCAGGGCATTCAGACGGCGCACTTTCAGAGAAATTCGGGATCCACGCTGACATCGCTACGCGGATTCCGGAACTTCTGGGCCGCGGGCGCGCACTCGCACTCGCCACGGAAGAGTTCGAGCACGCTGGGTTCTGGGTCATCACCGGCGATGACGAACGATACCCGGTCAGACTCCGCGAGCGGCTCCGGGACGCTGCACCGGCAATCCTCTACGGTGTGGGAAATGCGGCGCTACTGGATATCGATGGTCTCGGTGTTGTGGGTTCGCGTGACATTCCGCACGAAAGCATCGAAGTGGCACGAACAGTCGCTGGGATCGCCTCGGCAAACGGCCTTCCGGTGGTTTCCGGAGGCGCTCGCGGTGTGGATCAACATGCCATGAACGCAGCGTTCGAAGCCGGCGGTACCGTCGTCGGGGCCATTGCCGACTCACTGATCCGTGTTGCCTCGGGTTCGAGCATGCGCCATGCGATTGCGGACGAGCGAGTGTGCCTCGTCACGCCCTACTCGCCGCACGCACCCTTCTCTGCTGGGAACGCGATGGGGAGGAATAAAATCATTTACGCGCTTTCTCGAGGTGTCGTAGTGGTGCGGAGCGACAAAGGCTCCGGTGGCACATGGGCCGGAGCAACTGAAGCACTTTCCAAGGACTATGCCGTTGTGCACTCCTGGACTGGGCCGGGCGCAGGCCCCGGCAACGAGGCACTCCTTGCGCTCGGTGCACTCGCCCTCGCCCCAGAGGATGATCTCTCCGCCAAGCTCTTGGCGGAGTCAACGCTGACCCCATCTGCGGAAACGCGCGAAAGCGCGCCGTTGACTCTCTTCTAGATCGATACTCTGCACCAGAGTCATCGTCGTGCGCCGCTATGCTTCCGAAAAACCCTCAAGTGTAGAGAGTGACGACATGACCGAAAAATACTATGTCGATAACGACATGCGGGATTCTGAGGTGGCATAGAAAATGGAGGCCTTTTCCATCGTCATCCAGTCAATTACGGCGGCGGCAATCATATTTGCGGCTGGGCAATTGTTCTTCCATGGGCGCCAAACACACCGAGAATTTGAACACCTGTACGTAGCGAGATACTGGGCGCTAATGGACCGTCTATCCTTGGCCTTCGCGATTGAGGGGCAAGTTTGCAAAGAGGACAAGCCGGTCGTGAGGGGTTATCTACAACTGTGTGAAGACGAGATCGATCTTCGCCGACTCGGTCGAATCACGGACAACACCTGGAAGTACTGGTCGCAAGCTTCACTGGACCAAGCCTCAGAATCGGCATACACAAATGAATTGGCCGAACTCAACGAATCTCACTATCCGTTGCTTAGGACACTCATAGGATCCGGCGGTGCAGACCCACTAAAGAGGCGTTGGCTCTGGCGAAAGCTTCACGGCCTATGAGTCCTGAATACACTGCCGCTCAGCAATCCGCGATCGATGAACTCGATAACCCACTGCAGCTCATCGCCTGCGCCGGCTCAGGCAAGACGCAGGTCATCTCTCAGCGGATCTCCCGCATCCTGAGCCAGCCCGGCATTCGGCCTGCGAACATCGTCGCATTCACGTTCACCGAAAAGGCCGCGGCCGAACTCAAAGACCGGATCTACTCGATCGTCAAAGCGGAACACGGCGATATGACCGGACTCGCCGAAATGTACGTCGGAACGATGCATGGATACTGCCTTAACTTGCTCCAGACATACATCCCCGAAGCATTTAAGTACGGCGTTCTCACCGAGATTACTCAACGGCTTCTGATTGACCGTGAAAGTACGAAGTCGGGGCTCACCGACTGCCCCTCAACAGCTCCGAGCCGACCCACGCTGTGGCGCTATGCGGACTCAAAGCTCTACATGCAAGTCCTCTCCATCCTGCAAGAGGACGACGTCGACTGGGACCTGATCCCGGACGAACTCGACGCCAGCTTGAAGTCCTATCTCACGCTGCTTGCCCAACGAAAGTACTTTGACTACACCTCGATGATCGCCGGTGCCGTTGCGTTCCTCGATTCTGATCCCGACGATCCTGAGCTCGAAACTTCAGAGCGAGAGCTGCTTCGGCACGCGCAGGAAGACATCAAGTACGTTGTCGTGGACGAGTATCAAGACGTCAACCCGCTGCAAGAGAAGCTCATTGCGGCGCTCACCCGGTTCGGAGCGAACCTTTGTGTTGTTGGTGATGACGATCAGACGATCTACCAATGGCGCGGGAGTGAAGTCTCCAACATCCTCTCCTTTGCGCAACGCTACGAGAACGTGCGCACCATCGAGCTCGCCGACAATTTTCGCTCCACCGAAGGCATTGTGCGTTTTGGCCGAAGCATCGCAGAAATGCTTTCGGGAGAAGAACGACTCCCGAAAGCGATGGAGTATGCCTCGCACCAAACATGGGAGCGCGGCGACATGCTCGCGCTCGAATTTGACCGCCCCGATGACGAAGCGGCCTGGATCGCCGGTCGAATCGAGACGTTGCAAGGCATGCCCTTCGTGGATGCACCCGGCCGAGCCGAACGAGGACTTTCCTGGTCTGACTGCGCAGTACTCTTTAGAACCGTCAAGGATGCCGAACCCATCGTCGAAGAGTTTCGCAGGCGCGGCATTCCGTACATCATCAAAGGTCTGGCCCGACTTTTCGATGCACCTGAGATCGTGGCTCTTGTCGGGCTCTTCCGGTACATGCTCGACGAAATTACCGGCGAAGACCTCAAGTCGTTGTTCGAGTCCGCAAATCTGCTTCCGCACCCGAAACACTTCTCTCGTGCGATTTCACTCCTCGACCAAGGCGCCGCATTTGGCGCGGACGATCGGTGGGGAACTTACAACATCCAGCGTCTCTACCTGAACATTCTCGAGGCCCTCGACCTCCGCGAGGATACGATCCCCGGCGCGCCTGGGCGAGCCGAACTCGTCATGTACCAGCTGGGCAAGTTCTCCCAAGTGATCTCCGATTTCGAAGCAATCTACTTCGCGTCGAACCCCGAATCCAAGTACAAGTCCTTCGTGGGGTTCCTCACGCATCGGGCCCCTTCTTATTACGAGGAGTCGGATGAAGACTCCGGTTATGCCACACCTGACGCTGTCACCCTCACGACAGTGCATCGTGCCAAAGGGATGCAATGGCCAGCAGTGTTTATCCCGTGCCTGCGTAGGAATCGTTTCCCCAGCCGGGTGAGCGGCGGCCTTAACGTGTTTCACGTGATTCCGCAGGAAGCGGTGCCCAACGGCACTCGCTACCGCGGAGGGCTTGCTGACGAGACGCGGCTCTTTTACGTTGCCACCACCCGCGCACAAAAGTACCTGTATATGACCTTTGCCCCGGGAGAAAGTAACCAGGCAAAGAACCGCTCCGAGTTCTACCTGCATGCGACCAAGTCGGACTGGGTTTCCACAGTCGACGAAGGGTTGCCTGCGGCCTCGAGACTGGCACCGATGCCGAAAGTGGAGACGCCGGCGATCTCCATTTCGTTCTCCGAACTCAAATACCTGATCGAATGCCCGTACCAGTTCAAGCTGCGTTTCATGTATGGCTTCAACCCGCCAATCCACGAGGCCCTTGGCTATGGAAAGGGTCTGCATGATGCGCTGGCGGAGATGCACAAGCGGGCGATCGCTCATGATGTTCCTCAACCCGAGGAGGCAGCGGACCTCGTTGAGCGTCACCTTCACACGCCGTACGCCTACCCGACGCTTCGCGAGCAATTGCGCAAAGCTGCCGTCGCCGCGATCAAGCGTTACTTTGTGGAGCACGGCGAGGACCTGACACGCACGATTCACTCCGAAAAGCAGATCGAGGTCGTTGTAGCGCCGGGGGTCACTGTGAACGGGCGTATCGACCTTGTGAAGAGACTTGAGACCGATGAGGTTTCCATCGTCGATTTCAAGTCGACGGAGGAATCGCAGGCGACCGCGATCACACGGGACCAACTCAGCGTCTACGCATTGGGCTACCGAGAGCTCACCGGAGAATCCGCCGACCGCATTCAGGTTCTGAACCTCGACTCAAAAGGCGACAGTCTCAACGAGCCCGTGAGTGACGCCCTCCTCGCTGACATCAAAGCCAAGGTTGAAGCAGTCGCCGTAGACATCCGCGAGAATCACTTTGACTGTGGGCATGACCACTCGAAGGAAAGCGCCTACAACGACCTTGTGTGGCTTACCAGGCGGGGAAGTTAGCAGAATCCTGGTGAGTTGCAGCCTGTGTCTTAGAACTTCCAATTCTCGGACGGTGTTGCGTGCACTGTTGTGGGCCCACCGGCAACGGTTGCGCCGAGGCGACACGGCGAAGTTGCGGGCGTGGAACGCACGAAAGGTTGACCGAGCCAAAACCAAAATTGTTCGTGCAGTGGGAGCCACTGACTGCTCAAATAGCGACCGATGGAACAATTGAGCGGTGACTTCGCTTGCTAGCTGTCCGAATGGCCATCCAACAATTGTTCCCGGAGCGTCTTGAGCATCGGCCCATCCTCGACTTGCCAGAAGTACCATGCGTTGCCGCTGCCGCCACGGATCTCTCTGGCGGCGGACGCTGGAGAAATGTACGACCTACCGTTGTGGAGCACCTGCCCACCCGCGAGCAGCTCACACCGCGCGTCCGGCCAGCGGGGATCCGTGCAGGTCAAAATGGCGCCGACTTCGAGGAGCCCCGAGGTGATGAGATCCGCATAGGTCGCCGTCGTCTTGGTCAGGCGTGACGAACGATCGATGACCTTTCCCTCATGGCCGTCGGGGGCCGGCCAGGTGTCGATGAGCGCGCCGATCAACTCGCCCGTGCGATCATCGATCAAGTCCTCATCCCACCCCGTTGCAGAGCGTTCTACGATCGACCGGTTCATCAAGAACACGTCGTGGCGATTGAGCTCTTCACGCTTCCCTTTGCTACCCAACCACGGGCCATTTGAAATTGAAGCGTTCAGCGCACCTGTCAAGAGAGTGAGATTTCCGAGCCGGTGGACGTGATCCTCGCGGGCTGCTTCAGCTGCGGGATCAGCCACGGGCCAGTGCTTGCGCCAGTCACGTGGAAGCAGATGTTCAACCTGGTGCGAATCACGGTGGACACGGATTCCCGTCTTCGTGCCTCGACGAGATGCATAGCCGCGATACCAGTCCTCAACTGCTTGCAGGATCATACGCTGCATCGGGCGGGAAAAACGACGATAGAACTGTTCGGTTTCAAGCACTGTGCGCACCTCGTCGTCGCCTGGCCAGTAGTTGCTTGCGAACTGCTGACCAGTGAGATACCCCTCCACGACGCTCACGAGTTCAGAATTGGTCGCACCCCGAGCGGTGGAAATGAGCTCACCGGCAATCCTGCCCAGATCGCTGTTTTGCAGACGAAGTAAGCGACGCCGGATGATCCAACTCTCGACCATCCCGATCACGGTTTCGACTGTCGAAACTTGGTACGAACTCCCGGGCTCGGTGAGCCACAAAACTATCGGCTTGGTGAGTTCCACTTGCGCCACCTTCATGCGATACACGTGGAGTGCCATGCGGTCGAGGTTTGCGTGGCTATCGTCAGCGCGTTCGGTCAACGCCTGATAATCGGCCGCCTGCTCCGTTATCACTTCTAAAAGCTCCGTCATCGAGAGTTCCGTCTCGTGCTCGACAAAGAACTTGAACCGGGCGAATGTCGACCTCGGGCTGATCTCTTTGCCCACCCGTGAAACTAGCCACTGGCTAAGGAACACCGCGCTTCTCGTCGTTGAATACCGACCGACACTGATCTCCTGTTCCCAAAAGCCAGTCTCGAAAGGCCACAACTCCGCGTACACACGGGTCTCATCCGCTCCTTCGGCCTTGAGCCGCTGGAACGAGAAGTTCTTGATGAGATCCGCCGCAGTGAGCGGGGTGCCTCGCGCGTTCAACGTCTCGAATATTTCCTGCGAATCCTCATCCACGCCAAGTTGAATGACGACAAGTTCAAGGGCGTTCTGGAGCGCAACCGAGAGCGACTCCGCTCGAGCCTTCAAAGCTGTCGGGTCTTCGTCAAGCCACTTTCCAACTCGGTCAGCGAAGAACTCATGTGCTCGCGCGAGCAAAGAGTCGCGCGACTTCAAAGTCGAATACACGATGGGAGGGCCAGCCAGCATGACCTCCTCGAAGGCGGTGCGATCCCGGTTCGTGTGACGGAGTTTCAACCCGGTTTCGTCGGGGCCACGGTAGACCGAAGCATTGTGTGTCAAGAACTCGAGCTGGCCCATGAGTGCGCCCAGGTCGCGCTCGCTGAAGGCCGCTGCCGTCGCATCGAGTACAAGTTGAAGTGTGGTCAGCCGCTGCTGGCCGTCGACGATCAAGAATTCCTGCACCCCTGCCGGCGGTATGTCCGCTTGCTGGATCACCACAGCGCCCAAAAAGTGTGTAGCACTTGCACCACTAGCAGAAAGCCGATGATCGGCGATCCGACGGATATCTGCCCAGAGCGGGCCCCACTGCTCGTCTTCGCTCCATACGTACGGACGCTGGTAGACGGGCACTGTGAGGTGTTGCGGCATTCCAAAAATGCCCTGCGGGGTCGTCACATCGGTTTTCATGCTTCACGCTTTCTCATTGAGGAACCATCATGCCGGATGTTTGGCCCGTCTCGGTTCGTGCAGCGGCGCCAAAGGACATTCCGATATCGACAGGTTCGATCTGAGACGAGCGAGAAACCTACTGATACACGTGCGGCGCAAGCACTCCGACGCCACGCAGGTTGCGGTACTTCTCCGCATAGTCGAGGCCCTATCCGACCACGAACTTGTTCGGGATCTCGAAGCCCACGTAGCGCACATCCACGTCGACCTTCGCGGCATCCGGTTTGCGCAGCAGCGCCAGGATGTCCACCGACTTCGCCCCGCGACTGCGCAGGTTCGCGAGCAGCCACGACAGAGTCAGTCCGGAGTCGATGTTGTCTTCCACGATGAGCACGCGGCGACTGGTCGTCCCACTCGATGTTGAGCAGCATGAACGTCTACCCCAGTGACTCGAATGGCGACTTCAGCGACAATTGACTGGTGGCAATTCCAGAAACCGATCTCGACCGCATCCGGTTGTGGTGCCGTGAACAATGGCCAGAAAACATGTGGGACAAGGTCAAGTGCGAAGCTGACGTTTCAGGGCACCGCGTCGACATCGTGGAAGTTCGACCCGTGTGGGGCAGCACCGATACCAGCGACAGCGAACCCATCCGCGAATCAGTCGCCCGGCTTCGTTATACCGCCACCACCGGGCTGTGGGCGATCTACTGGTGCGACAGCAACTTCAGGTTTCACGAGTACAAGTACAAGCGCCCATCAAAGAACGTGCAGACACTGCTCGACCACATCTCGAATAGCGGCGACCCCATCTTCTGGGGCTGAAGTGTCGAAGCGCGCTGATCCGCCGCCCGAGACGGGCGTCGGCGCTGGCACGGCTTCGCCTGCAGCGAAGGCCAGAAATGGCCCTCGCTCAAAGCTCCAGCGCGCAGACCTACCCAAACCTGGAACGCTTGGCCCGGGCCGCGAACGCATCCAGAGCAACCAGCACACCACGAGCCTCAAAAGTGCGGTTGCGCGCCCCACCGCTGGCGACGAGAATTCCGTCACCGACAAGACGATCGATGCCATTCTGCGCGTTCCTCGCACTGACCCCGAGCTCTTGGCTGGCGAGCTTCGCGTCGATGACCGGCTGCCGCTGCAGCACATCGAGCAGGCGGCGACCCGCGCTCCCTGCGCGCGCCGAGGTGATCCGTTCCCACTCGGCGCGCTCCTGGGTCAGCTCCTCAACCAGTTGGCGCCCGTTGGCGATCGCGTCTCGAGACGCGGCAGCCAGTGCCAAAACAATCGGCGTGACGTCACCTGTGCGATACGCGGTGAGCGCATCAAAGTAGCCAGAAGTATTGCGGAGCAGACCGGCGGACACGGGAACGGTCACATCGCGAGTGACACCAAGTCGCCGAAGCATCGCCTGGATTAAAGCGCGGCCCGTTCGCCCATTTCCGTCAGGAAACGGGTGCACTGTTTCAAACTGCGCGTGAGCGATAGCGATCTGCGGCAGGGCCGGCAGATCAACACGGCGAGCAAACGCCACAAGGTCCTCCATGAGCCGAGGAACACGTTCGTGATGCGGAGGCACAAACGACGCGGCGTGAGGGCTGTTCGAATATCCGCCACCAATCCACACCTGCTGAGTGCGCCATCCGCCAGTTAGTCCCGGATTGTCGCTTCGCAGAATCTCACCCTGCATCGCAATGATCGTGGACGCATCCAGATCGTCGGCCAAATCTATTGCGGCTTCCACGGCACGAACATTTCCGACGATGAGACGCGAGTTCTTGCCAGCATGACGCCCGATCTCCGCGAGAGCAATGCTTTTGGCGGATGCCGTGAGCTGCTCAATCTCCGAGCTCGCCGCACTCTCACTCCTCAGCAGAATTGCTGAGAAAGGAGCCGCAATCGCACCCACTTCGCCATCGAACCTCCCGAGTTCGATGGCTGCTTCTTCCGCCGCCACGACGGTCTCATCATCGAAATGCGGCAACGCCAGATTGGAGATGAACGGTGGAACCGCCGCCTCGTACGGCCCGCGTTCACGCAAAGCAGCACGACGCGACTGACCGGTGTCCTCGAGCCTGTGCCAGGCATGCCTTTCGAAGGAAACCGCGGGCCACGATGTCGTGGAGCCGCCACTCGCGCTATCCATCGTCATGACAGTATCTTACCGATGTTTATAGATATAACCATCGGTAAGCGTGGTCGGATTTCTCCGTTACTGGTACACGTGCGGCGCAAGTACACCGACGCCACGCAGGTTGCGGTACTTCTCCGCATAGTCGAGGCCGTATCCGACCATGAACTTGTTTGGGATCTCGAAGCCGACATACTTCACATCCACGTCGACCTTGGCGGCATCCGGCTTGCGCAGCAGCGCCAGGATGTCCACCGACTTCGCCCCGCGACTGCGCAGGTTCGCGAGCAGCCACGACAAGGTCAGCCCGGAGTCGATGATGTCCTCCACGATGAGCACGCGGCGCCCGGTGAGGTCCGAATCGAGGTCCTTCAGGATGCGCACCACCCCCGACGACTGCGTGCCCGAACCGTAGGACGACACCGCCATCCAGTCCATGTTGATCGGCAGCTTCAGCTCACGCGCGAGATCCGCCATCACCATGACGGCGCCTTTCAGCACGCCCACGAGAAGCAGCGGTTCGCCCGCGTAATCCTTCTCGATCTCGCGGCTCAGCTCGGCGATGCGCGCAACGATCGCGTCTTCCGTGAGCAGCACTTCTTCGAGGTCATCCGCGACATCGTCGAGTTTCATACCGGTGGTGTTCCTTCGCTCGGTCACCCGCGGGCCTGCACGTCACCCTCCGCAGCGGAGAACACGATCAGGCCACCCTGTCTGACCACTCTAACGCCCGGCAGATGCACCTCGCCCTGCCCGCGCCACTCCGTCACCAGACGCGCCACCGCCAGCGTCTGCGCGCGGCTCAGCGACACCCCAAACTCGGCCGACACGGCCAACCGGATGATGCGCTGCCGAAGCGCCGCCGGGTTGTGCGCGAGCCCCTTCACGGTGAGCGACAGCCCCGCCTCGGCGTGGTCCGCCAACTCCTCCACCTGCTCCGCCGCGAAGTGGTCGAGCGCCTCAGCGTCCTCCCGCGCCTGCTCTGCCGTGCGGGCGAGCGCCTCCGCAATTCCCGGACCCAGCTCGCTCTCCAACACCGGCAACACCCGCTCGCGCACCCGCACCCGTGCGAACGCGGAATCTCCGTTCTGCGGATCGTGCCACGGCTCCAGCCCTGAATCCGCACAGAACTGTCGCGTCGTCTCGCGCCGGATGCCGAGCAGCGGCCGCACGTAGGTAACAGCTGCGCCGCCTCCCGCGGCCTCGCTCGCAGTTGCCTCCGTCACAGTCGCCGCCGCGGTCGCCGTCACCGCGGCCATCCCGCTCAAGCTGGTCGCGCCACTTCCGCGCGCGAGCCCCAGCAGCACTGTCTCCGCCTGGTCGTCGAGGGTGTGCCCGAGCAGCACCGCGCTTGCCCCGGTTTCGGATGCCGCCTCGGCCAGCGCCGCATACCTCGCGTCCCGCGCCGCCGCCTCCGGTCCACCATCCGACCCCACGTCCACGCGTCGGACGAGCACCGGGTCGAGCCCCAGCTCGCGTGCCTGCGCCGCGGCACGCTCCGCCACCTCGGCCGAACCGGCCTGCAGACCGTGATCCACGATGACCGCTCCCGCGCGCAGACCAGCTCGCAGCGCCTCGAACGCGGTCGCTGCGGCGAGCGCCAACGAGTCGGGTCCACCGCTCAGAGCGACCAGAACCAGCGCACCGGGCGCCTCGCCGTCCTGCGCGCCACCCGGCGCCACACCCTCCAGCGCCTCGCGCACGGCGCGGCGCACATCCGCCATCGCGGGGGACAATCTGGGGCGGGTGGTCATCCAGTAACGTTACTGGTGGAATTCGCCCGCAAGAAAGGAACCCCATGGCTTTCTATGACGCCATCATCGAGATCCCCCGTGGGAGTCGCAACAAGTACGAGGTCGATCATGTGACCGGCCGCGTCGCCCTTGACCGCGTGCTCTACACGAGCTTCGCCTACCCCACCGACTACGGTTTCTTCGAAAACACGCTCGGACTCGACGGCGACCCGGTCGACGTCCTCGTGCTGCTCGAGTACCCGCTGTTCCCCGGCGTTGGCGTCTCGGTTCGTCCGGTCGGCGTGTTCAACATGACGGATGACGGCGGATCCGACGCCAAAGTGATTGCCGTCCCTGCGAAGGACCCGCGCTGGGCGCACATCCAGGATGTCGGCGACATCCCCGAGTTCACCCGCAAAGAGATCGAGCACTTCTTCGAGCACTACAAAGACCTCGAACCGGGCAAATGGGTGAAGACGGAAGGCTGGGGCGACGCCGCCGAAGCCGAAGCCATCATCGCTGCCGGGTTCGAGAAGTTCACGGCCGAAGGCCACTGAGCCCGAGAGCACTGAGCTCCAGCTCGCTGACCCGCATCCTCGTTCACCCGAGACCACACCGGCACGGCCGGTTTACCGGTGGTGCGTGAACCGCATCAGCTGATGACGATGCCGCGCGCCCTCATGAACGGTACGGAGTCGATGGCGCTGCCGTTGATGCGCACCTCGAAGTGAAGGTGGCATCCGGTGGACGCACCGGTCGTGCCAACTCGTCCTATATGTTGCCCCACGGTGACCACCTGTCCGACGTGAACCAGGATGCCGCCGTTCGGCTGGTGGCCGTACCCGGTGGTCACTCCGCCGCCGTGGTCGATGAGCGTGAAGTTACCGTATCCGCCGTTCCAGCCGGCGTAGATGACCGTGCCTGAGCTGGCCGCGTAGATCGGGGTGTTGCAGCTCGCCCCAATGTCGGTGCCCTGGTGGAACGACGAGCATCCGGAACACGGCGACACGCGGTGCCCGAACGGGCTCGTGATGTGGCCGGAAACTGGACGCGCCCATCCGGACGACGAAATCTCGACCGCCCCGGATGCCCCCCACGCTTCCTGGACACCCTTGATGTATTCGGCCTCGGTGTGAATCTGGTTCGTCTTGAGGGTGGCAAGCTGCGCCTGAAGTTTGGCGTTATTGTCCTGCTGCTCTTTCAGTGCGGCCGCAGCTTTGTCCGCTGCTGCCTGCGCCTCAGCTCTCGCCTTCTCTGCTTCATCCCGCAACACTTCAAGCGCTGCCCTGGCCACGTTCGCCTGGTCGGTGAGGGACTGCGCCGTCTTCTGGTCCTGGAGCGCCCGATCGTAGAGTCCCTGCGACTGGTCAGTGATCTTGTTGGCCATGCCGAGGCCGGCCAGGAGGTTCTCCGCATTGTCCCCGTTGAAGAACAGTGTCGACGTGAAGTCGGTGCCGCCGGTGCGCGAGAGCCGCGCAGCAAGCTGGCCTGCGCGCTTGATGGAGTCGTCGGCTTTCGCCTGGGCGGCATCCGCGGCGTCCTGGTACTGCTGAGTTTTGTAATCCTGCTCATCGAAAGCCTGCTGGGCTTTCGCGTAGATGTTGCCCTTCTCGATCGCGACGGCCTCCGTGGCCTTCTGGTCGGTTTCGAGTTGTTTGAGAAGCTTTTCGATCTTCGCGATCTCGGACTTAGCCTTGGCTACATTGTTGCGGGCGGCAAGCACATCGGCCCAACTCGGATAGTCGGCGGCCGTTGCCGTGTCGGCCAAGGGGGTGGCGATAGTGCCAGCGAACACCATGCCCAGAAGGGCTACGGATGCGAACACCCGGTTGCGCCACCACAGTGTGCGCGAGCGACGCGGTTGCTGCGTCTTCGACATGATTCCCCGACTCCCTGGCTGGCGACCCCCTCTGGTCACGCCAGTAACATTGTTAACATCTGTCACACTAACAAGCCTTTTGCGACATGGCCAGCACATCAAAGCCTCAAGTTTCACTTGAACCTATCCCGGCATCCGCGGATGACGTGGAAATGCGACGGTGTGGCCTAATCGCGCGTTTGGCAATTTGGAGCCTCACCCTTATGCTTGATCGTCGGTAGCTAAGAAGGTTTTACACTTCCTGGCCCCATCGTTTAGTGGCCTAGGACACCGCCCTTTCACGGCGGCAGCACGGGTTCGAATCCCGTTGGGGTCACAAGACACGTAACAACTTAATAGCTAGGCCCTGTAGCGCAGTTGGTTAGCGCGCCGCCCTGTCACGGCGGAGGTCGCCGGTTCAAGTCCGGTCAGGGTCGCAAGGCACGGCCACTCTCGCCAGTGGCTGTGCCTTACTTAGTACTGTTACCAGTACTCGGCTCTGTAGCTCAGTTGGTAGAGCGTTCGACTGAAAATCGAGAGGTCACGGGATCGACGCCCGTCGGAGCCACCACACTGATTTGCCTCGGCGCAACCTGCGATTGTCCGCAATGCCCTAATTCGGTCCAGCGAGTACCCGTTCGCGCGACTTCCTGCAGCTCCGACCGCGTGGCCCGTTCGCAATTCAGGCAGAACCTGCACAGCGCTATCGGGAAAGCCCGTGTTTTCAGCAAGTTCTTACGACTGTTCGCACAAACTGCCTGAATTGCGAACATGAGACACCGCCAATCAGTGCGGCACCCGCAGCATGCGCCATGCTGTTGCCTCTTCGCGGAAGTTGCGTGCTCGGAAACGCGGCGAACAAGCCACGCTGTGGAATGCGGCTGCAAATACGATGTGGCCATGGCACGCCGCCGCGAACTCGCTGATGTCGCTGACGGCATCGGTGGCCCATTTATCCGGCAGCTGTATTACACGCACAAGAAGAACCCGATGGACGCCCTCGAACGCGCCCACAGCCAGGGGCTCGGAGTGAGCTACACCTTCGACCTCGCGGCCGGAACTGCCGACCCGACCTCGCGGAATCTGGCCTCGCTCGCAAAGGACCTTGCAGCTGACCTTGATCGCCACTTGCAGGTGAGAGACATCAACCCCGAATGGGTAACCACTGCGACGCTAACCGTGACATTCAATGAAACGCTCAACGGCAAGCGCCCGCTGGGTCCTTACGAGTGCCTCGTCACGATCACCGACGATCTCGGCACGACCCACACCTCCACCCGGTCCAGCGAAATGGCCGAGCTTCGGGATCTGACCCTGTCCGGGATCTTCTTTGGGCTTATCGGGTTTCTGTTTGGCGGACGTTAGCCCGACGACTTCGCCATCGCAGGTCAACCCCGCCAGTTGCGTAGCATTGCAGTGCCAATAAAGAGGAGCTCCCGTGGTGTCACTACCGAGCGCAATCGTGCCGGTCATTCTTCGCGTCACGCGCAGGAACAAGACCTACCTTTCCGTTGAGGGCGCGCAGCTGCGCATCCACGAGCGCGCGCTGCATCCCCAGCCAATCGGTCCCGCGAAAGGCCTCAGGTCAGACGTGCGCATCGACGTGCGGCACGAGGATGGCTGGCCCATCTACACGCTCACCCCCACCAAGAGCGCCCCGCACGGCAACGTTATCTACCTGCACGGCGGCGGATGGGTCAACCAGATCGTCAAGCAACAGTGGCAGCTCGCCGCGCAGATCGCCGCCGAATCCTCGACCGTCGTCTCCGTGCCGATCTACCCGCTCGTACCGTTCGGCACCTCCGACGACGTCGTGAACCGGACCACCGCACTCGTCGAAGCGAACATTGCCCAGTTCGGCAACGTCGCCCTGGTCGGCGACTCCGCGGGCGGCCAGATCGCGCTCTGCGTGGCCATGGCGCTGCGCGACAAAGGCGTGACCCTGCCGGCGACAGTACTCATCTCACCGGCCGTCGACCTGACGTTCACGAACCCGCGCATCCCCGAGGTGCAGCCAGACGACCCCTGGCTCGCGGTTCCCGGTGGCCAGGTGTTCGCCACACTGTGGAGTGGCGAGCGGGAACTCACCGACCCGATCGTCAGTCCGCTGTTCGGGCGCTTCGAGGGTCTCGGCCCGCTCACCGTCTACACCGGCACGCACGACATCCTGAACCCGGATGCCCGCCTCCTCGCCGCAAAGTCAGAAGAGGCCGGCGTCGAGGTGCACTACACCGAACTGGCGAAGCAGTTGCACGTCTACCCGCTGCTCCCAACGGCCGTCGGGGCCGCCGCCCGACGCGACATCGCCGCGCGCATTGCGGCCGGATTGCGCGGGGCTGGCGACTAAATCGCAACTTTGGCGGTGCTGGGCTACTCGAACTGTTCCCAATCCGGGCAGCCGTCCGTCACGAACGTGACCGCCTCCTTGATGTCGGTGATGAAGACGTAGGGGCCCTCGTTCGTGAACGTGGTTCCGCCGTCGGCATCCAGAATCGACCACGTGCATCCGTCCGGCTGCTCGTCCGGCTCCCCCTTCAACTGGTAACCGCCGTACGGCGCCTCCGTGCCGATCGCATAGCTGCCCGAACCTGCGAGCACCACGAAGGAGCTGCTGCCGCCATCACCCGAGCCTGAACCGCCGTCGCCGGCGTCCCCGTCGCCGCCGCTCGAGGGAGCGCTTGGTGTGCATGCCGCGAGCGCCGCGACGAGACCTAAGGAAAGGACCAGAGTGGGGATGACCTGTGTGCGCCGAGAAGACATTGTGAACCCTCCTGGGAACCAACCACGGTGGCTATGCCCCCCGCAGATCATAGGTATCCGAGAGCGTGTACGGACAGGAGGGTTTCGACATATTCGCGTTTGGCCTCTGCGCCGTAAATTTGGGCCTTCCGCACCATAAACTTGCCCAATGCGCAGAGCAGTTCTGCTCGACACCGTGCTGGGGGAGTTCACCGCCGCCACTCTGTCTTCCGCCGTTCCTGCGCCAACCTCTGCGCCAACCTCTGCAGCAACCACACCAGCCACCGCGGATGCCACCGCGGATGCCCCTCCTGTGACCGCAGACGGCTTCGACGCCGCGCTCCGTGTACTCCAGTTTTTCGTCCGCGGGGACTTTGAAGCCACCGTCGAGCCCGCCGCCGAGGCCCTCCGTTTGGCGAACGACCCCGACACGCTGGCACTCGCTCGCGCCGTCGCCGGATTCGCCATCGCCGGCTGGCCCCAAGCCATACACGACCCCGCCCTGCGCGATCCGGTCACGGGCGCAGACCCGCTTCGCGCCGCTTCCGACGACGACACAGCGCTGTCGGCAATCCTGGGCCCCGCGATCCTGCACCTGCTTGCCGAGTCAGCACTTGCCTGCGCGCGCCTCGACCTTGCCTCGCACTTCCTGGACCGAGCAGGCAACGTTCCCGACACGATCTTCGGCCAGCAACATTCCTACCTCACCGTCATGCGCGTGCTGCACGTGCGGGTGAAAGCCTTCCAGGGGAATCTCGCTGCCGCGAACGCACTCGTCGCCGCCGCCGTCGACGGTGCGCAGAGTCCGCCGGAACGACTGTTCGCCAATGCCGCCTCTTGCCTCGTCAACGGAAACTCCGACCAGCGCCACAACGTCAAAGCGCTCGCCGACCGCATCGAGTCGAGCGGTATCGCGCCGGAGAGCGCCCTCACGCGCGGCTGCTACCTCCTCGCCGCCTACGGCCTGGTCGCCATCGGCAACGTGGATCAGGCCGCACGGTTCGTGCTTGCCGCTGGGGCGGATGCTGGGCTCGCCAAACTCATGATCGTCGACCGGGCACTCGGCCTTGAACTCCTCACCGCCTCGGCGGTGGCCGCAGGCGACCTCGACGCTGCCGAGTCCTGGCTGGCTCAGGCAGCAGTGCTGCGGGACCATCCGATCGCCGCGAGCACGGTGGCCCGCATCGACTGCCGGGTGGCCCTGCTCGCTGGAGACTCGGCCCGCGCCGTCCAGTTCGCCGAGCTCGCGATCAGCCACGCGCGTGCCGACGACCGTTTGATCGAGGCCGCGGAGGGGGAGATTTTGCTGGCGCGCGCACGGATTGCAGGCACCCGCCGCGGTGAGGCAGCCCAGCGCCTCGAGCTGGTTGTCACGGATGCTGCCGACCTCGGCCACCACTCGGTCCGGCGCGCAGCCTCCCGCGAACTGCGCGAGGTCGGTCGGCGGCTGCGCCCCGTTGCCTCAAGCGGGCTGCCTGGACTGTCGCCGCGGGAGGTCGAGATTGCGACGCGTATGACGGCCGGGCTGTCGAACGGCGCGATCGCCAAAGAGCTGTACCTGTCTGAGCACACCGTGCGAATCCATGTCTCGCGGGTGCTTCACGCCTTCGGCGTCGCCACCCGGCTGGGCGTTGCGACCGCTATGGCGGAATCGACCGCCAGCACGCCCGACACCGCGCCAGGCCCGCTCGCCGCACCGCTCACCCCCAGACAGTCCGAGATTGTGCAACTCATCGTGTCCGGTGCGACAAACGCCGACATTGCCCGCGCGCTCGGGATCAGCGTGAAGACCGTGGAGAAGCACGTGACCGACATCCTGCACCGCTGGGGAGCCACCTCGCGCGTGGGAATCGCGCGCATCGCCCTCGCCGAGCGCAACCTGCGGTGACAGAATGACGACATGGGACTTCACCTCACCGGAGACGACTCCGCCGACGCACTGCTCACCGAAAGCCCGTTCGCGCTCCTCGTCGGGATGCTGCTCGACCAGCAGGTCCCCATGGAGACGGCATTCGCCGGTCCGGCCAAGCTGCGCGACAGACTCGGCGCGCTGGAGCCGATCACCACAGCCGGCTACGACCCCGAAAAGTTCCTCGACGCCTTTCGGATGACGCCCGCCGTGCACCGCTTCCCCAGCTCGATGGCCGCCAGAGTGCAGGCCCTTGCCGCAGCGGTGCGCGATGACTGGGACGCCGACACCGAGGCGATCTGGACCTCAGGAAACCCGGACGGCGCCGAAATTCTTCGACGGCTGCAGGCCCTTCCCGGCTTCGGGGAACAGAAGGCGAAGATTTTCCTCGCCCTCCTCGGAAAGCAACGCGGGCTCACCGCTCCGGGGTGGCGAGAAGCGAGCGGCCACTACGGCGACGAGGGTTCGCACCGCTCCATCGCCGACATTACGGATGCCGAATCCCTGCGCCTCGTGCGCGAAGCGAAGAAGGCGGCGAAGGCCGCAGCCAAGGCGAAATAGCCGGGTCTGGGCGCATCCTCTGCGGAATTTCGCTACTCCCCGTAACGTTGGGGGGAGTGAAACGTACGTGAAGCACAGAGGAGAACACCATGCCGACAGTGGAATTGACTGCCGAAGATTTCGAAAAAACCGTCACAGCACCGGGGATTACCCTGGTCGACTTTTGGGCCACGTGGTGCGGCCCGTGCCAGCAGTTCGGCCCCATCTACGACAAGGCGAGCGACGCCAACACCGACGTGACGTTCGCGAAGGTCGATACTGACGCCCAGCAAGCGCTCGCCGGCGCCATGGGAATCACCTCGATCCCCACGCTCATGGCATTCCGCGACGGCATCCGCGTGTTCTCGCAGCCGGGCGCCCTGCCGGGTGCTGCGCTCGACCAGGTCATCACGGCCGTGCGCGAGCTCGACATGGAGGAAGTGCACAAGCAAATCGCCGAGCAGATCAACTCTGCGCCCGGCGACAACGCCTAACCGCGCGTTCGCCTGGCGTGCTCTAGCGGAGCGCTCGCTCGAGCGCCTTCGCGTGACGCCGGTGTCCGAACGTTTCGTACCCCACGATCACGACCACGGGGGCGAGCGCCGCGATCAGGTTGCCCGCACCGACGCTCGCGCCCGCCGCCACCGCGAGCACGGCGACGAGCAGCACGGCAATCGAGCCTGCCAGGAGCAGCACGTGGGCGATGTCCGCCTGCCGCAACAGCAGCGAGTACAGCGTGAACAGCCCGACAATGAAAATGGCGAGCGGAACCACCAGGGTGAGCAAGGCAGCAACCGGGCCGATCTCGGTGGCATCCTCGATCACGCCGGCGGCGACGTGGAGTCCGGCCCCGGTCGCCGCGAGCGCGCCGAACAGCACGATGTGACCGTACCCCCACAGGAACCCCCGCTCACGGAAGCGGGCAAGCAGGTCACCGGACGGCATGGTGAAATACACCCACCACAGTCCGAAAGCGATGGCCGTGCCACCAAAGGCCACGAGCCCCGCCTCAAGCGACCACCCCTGCTCCTGAACGACGGCGGAGATCGCCGAAATGGTCCCGGCCACGATCTCCCCGAGCGTGATGATGACGAGCAGGCTGTACCGCTCCGTGATGTGGTGCGGATGCCACGGGGTTCCGTCGCCGGCGCTCTCGGCGATCGCCGGTATCGCCATTTCGAACGCGACGAGCACCAGGTTGCCGGCCACGGTGATCGCAAACGGAAGATCGAGGGCGATGCTCGCAATCCAGCCCACCTGCGCCACGGCGATGAGCACGGCGTAGCGGAGGGCCGTGCGTCGTTGCGCCGCATCGTGGCGCGCAATCCGCAACCACAGGGCGATGATCGCCAGCCGCATGACGACGTAGCCGCCCACCACGACACTCGTATCGATGTGGTGACCAAGGTCGATGGAGTGGAACAGCTGAGGTAACCCCAGCGCGATCACGAGCACACCGACCATTTGCACCATGGTGGCGACGCGGAAGAACACGTCGTCATTGTCGAACGCGGAGGCCAGCCACGAATAGTTGATCCACGCCCAGGACACCGCAAACACGGCGAACATGAAGGCGGCGATCGCGTTCGCAAAATGGCCGGCCTGCAGCAGGTGCGCCATCTGGGCACCCGCCTGACTGAAGGCGATGGCGAGGGTCAGATCAAATAGGAGTTCCAGCGGCGTCGAAGCGCGGTGCTGCTCACTCGGGTCCCTGCCGGTCATCCGCCGAAGCCGATGATTCAGGGACGAACTCGTCGAAGGCATAGCCACCATCGTGGCACGCAGAACGACGCGGCGCAGTTAGGGAGTGACGTCGAACGTGTTGCACGCGTTCGGCCCATTCTCGTAGCCGATCGAGAACCACTTCTGCCGCTGCTCGCTTGAGCCGTGAGTCCAGGTCTCCGGATTCACCTGGCCGTTCGCCTGCGCCTGGATGCGGTCGTCGCCGATCACCTGAGCCGCATTCAGCGCGTCGTTGATCTGCGCCTGCGTGATCGGCTGGAGGAATGGCGTCCCGCTGGAGTCGGCAACGGTCGAGGCATCCTTCACCCACGAACCGCCGTAGCAGTCGGCCTGCAGTTCGAGGCGTACCGAGTCTGAGGTTGGCCCGCTCTGCTGAAGGTTCAGGTTGTCCATGGTGCCGAGCACGTTCTGAATGTGGTGACCCCACTCGTGCGCGACCACATACATTTCGGCGAGCGGTCCGCCGGTGGCACCGAACTGTCCGCGAAGGTCGTCAAAGAACCCGGTGTCGACGTAAATCGACTCGTCTGGCGGGCAATAGAACGGGCCGGTCGCGCTGGAGGCCGTACCGCATCCCGTGCTTGTCGAACCAGAGAACAACACGAACTCGGCCGGGGAGCGATAGGTGAGGCCCTCCTGGGCGAACTTGCCAGCCCAGTAGGTGTCGAGGGATGCCGCGGCACCCTTCATGAGGCACTCGACGTCGTTGTTCGCGTCGGCGCCGGTCTGGCACTGCTCCAGGTTGTCGGATGTCGTCGACTGTGAGGTGCCCGCGTCGCCGAACATTCCCGCGAGCGGCGTGAGGTCCACGCCGAGCATGGGGGAGATCAGCGCGAGAAGCACGACGGCGATGCCTCCACCGCCCACCGCGATGCCGGTGTTGCGGCCCCGACGGCTGACCTTGCCTGAACCGATATTGGAGTCGGGGTTGAATGTCATGGCTCGACGTTACTACGGGTGCCAACGGCGCGCGGTCCCGGCCTGAATCAGTTCAAGCAGTGCGCGACGCAAGCCCTCGGGGTCGGCGATGTCGGGGAACACGTCGGCCTCCAACGTTCTCGCCGATTCCCACGCTTTTGCCCCTGCTGCTGTGCGCGTGATGACGTGGCGGCGGCGGTCCCTCGCATCCTGCTCCCGCACGATAAAGCCCGCCCGCTCAAGGCGGTCCAGCGTGCGCGACATGGTCTGATTTTCCACGCGAGCACGGGCGGCAAGCTCGGTCTGGTTTGTCGGCTCCTCGCCGAGAAGGTGCAGCGCGATGAGGCCAGCGTGGGAGAGCCCAAGCTCATCCAGAGCGTCGAGCCAGGCGTGTTCGACGAGGCGGGATGCCGTCGACAGGAGCCGCCCGGTCGGCCATTCCGCCATCGGGCCGTGTTCGGCCTCCTGGGGTTCCTGCGCCTTATCCATGGTCATCAGGATACCGCCGGCGCGGCGTTTCCTTCAGCCGGCTGGGTATTTGCTCAGCAGGCTGACGGTTTGCTAAGCTGGCTTATCAATATCCGGGAGATTCAGTTATGAAGTCGTCACGCGCCAAATGGTTCGGACTCGTCACCATCAGCCTCGCGGTCTCGCTTATCATCGTCGACTCGACGATCGTGAACGTCGCCATCCCCTCCATCGTGGACGAACTGAAGATCACCTCCACGCAGGTGCAGTGGGTGCAGGAAAGCTACACACTCGTCTTCGCGGCACTCCTCCTCGTCTTCGGAACACTCGCGGACCGCATCGGCCGCCGCCGGCTCATGCTCATTGGCGTTGTCATTTTCGCGCTCTCCTCTGTACTCGCCGCCGCGTCGCAGTCCGGCGACCTGCTCATTGGTTCGCGTGTGCTGCAGGGTATCGGCGGGGCGATGATCCTGCCGTCGACGCTCTCCATCATTAATGCGACATTCCGCGGGCGTGACCGTGCGATCGCCTTCGCGGTGTGGGGATCCACCATCGGAGGGATGGCTGCCGTCGGCCCCGTGCTCGGCGGCTGGCTGACCACCTACTTCTCCTGGCGGTGGGCGTTCGGCATCAACGTGCCGCTCGGCATCATCATCATCCTCGGGGTGCTGATGTTCGTGCTGGAATCGAAGGAACCAGAAACCAGAGGAATTGACCTCACCGGCGCCCTCCTCTCCATCATCACGAGCGGCGCACTCGTGTTCGGTCTCATCGAGGGGCGCACGTACGGCTGGTGGCTCGCCGACACGGTGCCGGCCATCGGTGACTGGACCTGGCCGTTCGAGCTCTCGCCCATCCCCATTGTGTTCGCCATCGCCCTCCTCGGTCTCATCGGGTTTATCGCCTGGGGCGTGCACCGCGAGCGAGCGGGCAAGACCACCATGCTCGCCTTCGGACTGTTCTCCATCGCCTCATTCCGAAACGGGAATATTGCGGCGATGATCGTGTCGCTCGGCGAGTACGGCATCATCCTGTCACTCCCGCTCTGGCTGCAGAACGTGCTCGGGTATGACGCCCTCCAGACTGGTTTCGTTATTCTTGCGCTCGCCATCGGCTCGTTCGTGGCCAGCGGGTTCGCCGGCAGCTACGGCAACAAAGTTTCGCCGGTGTGGATCGTGCGGGCGGGCATCCTCGCGGAGATCATCGGCATTGTGATCGTCGCCCTCGTCATTTCACCGACCACCCAGTGGTGGTCGATTGCGATCGGGCTCTTCGTTTACGGCTTCGGCATCGGACTGGCGACCGCGCAACTCACCGGCGTTGTGTTGAAGGATGTGCCCGTCGAAAAGAGTGGGCAAGGTTCCGGCACCCAGAGCACCTCCCGGCAGATCGGAAGCGCGCTCGGCATCGCCATTCTCGGGACGATCCTGTTCTCCAGCGTTGGAACCTCACTTCAAGCCCGGCTCGATGACACTACGCTTCCCGACTCGGTGAAGACGCAGGTCGTGAACGCCGTCGTGGACAGCGCCGGCAACGCCATCCCCGGCCTGAAGGAGCAGTACCCCGACGTGTACGGCGATGCGCAGGAAGCCTTCAGCGATGGAACCCGTTACTCCGCCTTCGCGGCAGCCGGTTTCCTTGCCCTTGGGTTCCTCGCGACCCTCCGTCTCGACAGCAGGCGGGAAGAGCACGACGACTCAGACGGCGCTGGAGCCCAGACAGGCGGCGCGAAAAGCGCGGACGGTACCGCTACGGCGTAGCCTTCGCGAACCGGTCCGTCGCCTCGATGAGCGCGTGCAGGATGCCCGGCTCGTCGAACGCGTGACCGGCATCCGGAACGATCGTGAACTGCGCATCCGGCAGCTCGCGGCTCAACTCCCAGGCGGTCACCGGCGGGGTGCAGATGTCGTAGCGGCCCTGGATGATCACGGCGGGGATATCGCGAATTAGGTGGGCGTCACGCAGAAGTTGGCGATCCTCGAACCAGCCCAGATTCTTGAAGTAGTGATTTTCGATTCTGGCAAACGCGACGGCGTGGGTTGGCTCGACGAACGTCGCGACCACCTCGGGGTGCGGAAGAAGCGTGATCGCGGTGGCTTCCCACGTCGCCCAGGCGATGGCGGCCGGCGTGTGCACTGCCGGGTCGGGATTGAAGAGCAGCTCGTGGTACGCGGCGCGGTATTCGCCTGGCGCAGCATCCGGAACCTGAGCCACAAACTGCGACCACACTTCGGGAAACAGCTGCCCGGCCGGCCCCTCATAAAACCAAAACAGCTCGCTCTCGCGCAGCGTGAAGATGCCGCGGAGCACGAGCTCGGTGACCCGCTCAGGGTGGGTTTGCGCGTACGCGAGCGCGAGCGCGCTGCCCCACGAGCCGCCAAACACCTGCCAGCGATCTACGCCAAGATGTTCGCGCAGCTTCTCCAGGTCGGCGACGAGGTGCCACGTCGTGTTCGTGGTGAGGTCGGCGTTCGGTTCGCTTGCGTGCGGCGTGCTCTTGCCCGCACCGCGCTGGTCGAGCAGGATGATGCGGTACAGCGCGGGGTCGAAAAGTCGGCGGTGCTTCGGGGTGCTCGTGCCGCCCGGGCCGCCGTGCAGGAACACGACAGGCTTGCCCTGCGGGTTTCCGCTTGTCTCCCAGTAGATGGCGTTGCCGTCGCCGACGTCGAGCATGCCGTGGTCGTTGGTGTCCAATTCAGGATAAAAGGTGCGCACGCTTCGATGCTAGGCGACGCCGAGTACCTCCAGAAGCTGGGCACCGTACTTCTCCAGCTTCGCCTCGCCCACCCCGGTGACCGTGCCCAACTCTTCCACGCTCGACGGATGCCGCGTCGCGAGCTCTCGCAGCGTCGCGTCGTGAAACACCACGTACGCTGGCACGCCCTGCTCCTTCGCGGTCGCCGCACGCCAGGTGCGCAGCGCCTCAAACACCGGTTGCAGTTCGGGTGGCAAGTCGGCGCCGGCGCTCTTCGACTTCCGCGCGGATCTCGTGGACGTGCGCACCGGTTCGCGGCGCAGGTCCACCCGGCGCGAACCGCCGAGCACTGCTGCGCTCGACTCGGTGAGCACGAGAGTTCCAAAGCCATCCGCGTTCACCGCGAGAAGGCCTTGAGCGAGAAGCTGGCGCACCACCCCGCGCCATTCCGCCTCGGAGAGGTCCGTGCCGATCCCGAAGGTAGACAAATCGTCGTGACCGTACTGGTCCACTCGCGGCGTCTGCTTCCCGAGCAGAATGTCGATGAGGTGTCCGGCGCCAAACTTCTGATTGCGCTCTCGCTGCAGCCGCACAATGGTCGACAACAGTTTTTGCGCCGGCACGGTACCGTCCCACGACTCCGGCGGGTTCAGACAGGTGTCGCAGTTGCCGCACTTCGATGAAGTCTCACCGAAGTATGCCAAAAGCTGCATGCGTCGGCACTGCACGGTTTCACACAGCGCGAGCATGGCATCCAGGTGGGCGCTGAGGCGTCGCCGGTGCGCCTGATCGCCCTCCGAGGTTTCGATCATGCGCCGCTGCTGCACGACATCCTGCAAGCCGTAGGCGAGCCACGCGGTCGACGGCAGACCGTCTCGACCTGCACGGCCGGTCTCCTGGTAATAGCCCTCCACGGATTTCGGCAAATCGAGGTGGGCGACAAATCGCACGTCCGGTTTGTCGATGCCCATACCGAACGCGATCGTGGCAACCATGACGACGCCGTCCTCGCGCAGGAACCGCGACTGGTTCGCCGACCGGATACGCGCGTCGAGCCCCGCGTGATACGGCAACGCCGTGATTCCCTGCTCCACGAGGAACTCGGCCGTCTTCTCCACCGAAGCCCGGGAGAGGCAGTACACGATGCCAGCGTCGCCAGGGTGCTCGGTGCGCAGCAGCTCCAGCAATTGCTTCTGCGGCTGATCCTTCGGAACAATCCGGTACTGAATGTTGGGCCGATCGAAGCTCGCCACGAAGTGCTTGGCATCACCCAGCTGCAGTCGCTTCTGAATCTCCTGGTGCGTCTGCTCGGTCGCGGTCGCCGTGAGGGCAATACGAGGCACGGTCGGCCAGCGCTCGTGAAGCATCGACAGGGCCAGATAGTCGGGCCGGAAGTCGTGCCCCCACTGCGACACACAGTGCGCTTCATCGATGGCGAACAGGGCAATTTTTCCGCGGTCGAGCAGATCACCTGTGGCGGGGACGGTAAGTCGCTCCGGCGCGAGATAGAGCAGGTCAAGTTCTCCCGCAACATACGCCCGCTCCACGCGCGCACGTTCCTGGGCATCCTGCGTCGAGTTCAGGTAGGCGGCCCGAACGCCGAGTGCGGCCAGCGCATCCACCTGATCCTGCATGAGCGCGATGAGCGGGGAGACGACCACCCCGGTACCCTCGCGCACGAGCGCCGGAATTTGGTAGCACAGCGACTTGCCGCCGCCGGTCGGCATCAGCACGAGCGCATCCCCACCGCCGACAACGTGGTCGATGATCTCCGCCTGGCCGGCGCGAAAAGCGTCGTAGCCGAAGACACGATGGAGCGCTTCGGCGGCAGGGGACACGGCCGCAGTCATGCTCCCAAGGCTAGCCGCGACCACGGATACTCACGCCGCCTGCCCACAGCGGCGCACATTCTTGCCGCGCTACGGAGTCCAGAGCTTGAGTTCTGGAGTTCCCGGCGTTTCGAATCCCATCACCTGACCGTAGAAGGAGAGCTCGGACTCGATCGCGTTGATGATCGTCTCGGCCTTCCGGAATCCGTGCGACTCCCCCTCGTAGGCGAGGTAGGCGTGCCGGATGCCGTTCCGCACGAGCGCGTCGCGGAACGTCTCCGACTGCGCAGGGGGAACCACCGGGTCGTCCAGTCCCTGCAGCAACAGCACGGGGCAGGACAAGTCATCGACACGATTGATCGGTGCCCGATCGTGGTAAATCGTGGCCGCCTCGGGCAGCGGCCCGACGAGACCGTCCAGGTACCGCGCTTCAAAGTCGTGCGTGTCCTCGGCGAGCGCACGCAGGTCAGCGACCCCGTAGTACGAGACTCCGCACGCGAACACCTCGGACGAGACGAGTGCGGCGAGAACCGTCCAGCCGCCGGCCGAGCCACCCCGGATGGCGAGGCGAGCTGGATCGGCGATGCCGGCATCCGCGAGACCTTGGATGGCCGCGATCGTGTCCTCCACGTCCACGATGCCCCACTGGCCGTTCAGGCGGCGCCGGTATTCGCGGCCGTAGCCGCTCGAACCGCCGTAGTTGACGTCGATGACGCCGATCCCGCGAGACGTGAAGTAGGCGTAGTTGAGCGACAGTTTCGGGGTGCTGTGCGCGGTCGGTCCGCCGTGGACGACGGCGATGAATGGGGGCAGTTCGCCCTCCGGCGCGGTGAAGTTTTCGTTCCGCGGCCGGTACACGTAGGAGTGCACTTCCCGTTCGCCGGTCAACGTGACCGCTTCGGCATCCGGAAGAAAGCCGTCCGGCGGGGTCTCGGCCAGGTCGAGCCGCACCTCGCTGAGCGCGCCGGATGCCAGATCGAGTTCGCGCAACCCCGACACCACCCGCGCTGCCCCGCCCTTCAGAAGCACCCGCGTGCCGCGCACGCCGTTGATCGCCAGGAAGTCGAGGGGGACCGGTACTGCTTTGACCGTTCCGGTCGCCGGATCGAGGATGCCGAGCGAGTCGGAGCCGTGCGTGCTGACGAACAACAGGCGGCCATCGTCGAGCACCGAGTACCACCTCATACCAAGACCCCACTGCGGTCCGCCAACGTCAGCGTCCATGGCGTGCAGTGCCGTCGCGTCGCCGGCGAGCGTGAAACGGTAGAGGTTCCACCACCCGCTGCGATCGCTCACCGCATACAGTTCATCGTTCGAGGCCCACTCCGGCTGAAGCACGGACTCGCGCTCGTTGCCCGCCACGGTTTCGTAAGTCTTGACCTGGCCGTTCTCGATCCGCCCCACGCGAAGTTCGGTGCCGTCCCACGGCATCTGCGGGTGATCCCAGGCGATCCAGGCGAGCCACGTACCGTCGGGCGATATCCGCGGGGAGGAAAGGAACCGCGACCCGGAGACGACCGACCGGATGCGCCCGGCATCGTGAGCGGCTGAACCGTCGAGCGGCACGGCCACGATGTCGCGACTGAGGTCGCCCTGCGCGTGTGTCTCGCGCACGGCGAAAACCTCGTCACCCACGATCGAGAGCGCGGCAAATCTCATTCCGGAGTCTTCGGGTGTGAGCGGTGCTGGCGTGGTTTCACCCGCATCCAGCCGGTAAAGCCGCTGGTCGATGAACTCGGCGAAGACCACCGTGCCGTCGTCGGTGGCAGCCCACGCGCCGCCGCCGTACTCGTGGACGCGGGTGCGCGCATTCCACGGCGCGGGTAGGACGTCAACCTGGTTCCCCGCCTCGTCGAGACGCCGGACGGCGAGCCGACCGCCCTCACCCGGTCGCGATTCAAGCCACCACACCTCGTCGCCCACAAACGTTCCGCTCGTGACCGGGTGCTCTGCTGCAGCGAGGGAGTCTGCCGAAATGGGCGACACCCAGGATCCATAGGGTGCAACTGTCGTCATGGCTTCCAGCTTAGAGTCGAGGCTGCTCCAACATCTTGCCTAGCCAAGGCGTGTGCACTGTATCGTGTTCACGTGGCAACCGAGAGACGCACTCCGGGCTCGCAGACTTCACTACGTGAAGCCAACCGGGCCCGAATCGTCGACGCCATCAAGAAGCACGGCGGGCTCACTCAAGTGGAACTCGCCGGCGTCACCGGACTATCCCCCGCCACGGTATCCAACATCGTGAAGGAGCTGTCGGCGAGCAATGTGCTCCACACCACGCCGACAACCCAGAGCGGTCGACGTGCCCAGTACGTCACCCTCGCGCACGCCCTTGGCCTCGTCGTCGGCGTGCATTTCTCCACCCGCCACATGCGCATCGCCCTCGCGGATGTCGCCCACACCGTTGTCGCCGAACACCACCTTCCCCTCGCGAAAGACCATCGTGCAGACAACGAACTAGACCGCACGACCCTCCTCATCGCGGACATGCTGGACAACCTCAAAGCGTCCATGAGCGAAGTCCTCGCGGTGGGGATTGCCATCCCCGCGCCGATGGATCGTAAGACCGGAACCATAGCGCGAAGCGGCATCCTTCGAGGCTGGGACGGCATCCCTGTTGCCGAGGTCATGGAGCGTCGACTCAAGCGGCCGGTCTTCGTCGACAACGCCGCCAACCTTGGGGCGCTCGCGGAGCTCCGCCTCGGTGCTGCTCGCGGAAAATCAGAGGCAATCTACATCGATCTCGGTGACGGAATCGGCGCAGGGCTGATCCTCAATGGGCAGCTTTACCGGGGGTTCAACGGCAGCGCGGGCGAGTTTGGGCACACGACCATTATCGAAAATGGGCCACTGTGCCGCTGTGGAAATCGGGGATGCCTCGAGGCCATTGCCGGGGGCTACGCAATTCTCGAAGACCTGAAGCCCTCCCACGGAAACCTCAAGCTCAACGACGTCGTGACGAAGGCGATGGGCGGCGATGCCGGATGCGTGCGTGCCCTCGCGGAGGCCGGCCGCCACGTCGGCGTCGCCGCCGCGAACCTCAGCAATCTGTTCGACCCTGAGCGGCTCGTCGTGGGTGGTGAGCTCTCCCGCGCTGGCGAAATCCTGATCGGGCCGATCCGTCACGCACTTGAGCGCTCAGTGATCGTGGACGAACAATCGATGCCCGATATCGTCCAGGGGCAACTTGGTGCACGCGCCGCCACGCTGGGTGCCGTGGCTTTCGCGATCGACCAGGTCGCCATTGGCTCTCACGACAAAGTTGGCTGAAAGTTAGCTAATTCTCGCTGAGAGTTTTCACATCGTTGCGTTCAAGACTTGACGCCAAGACTATTCGGGTGGCATGCTCAATCCAGCCGCCAGCGAAGGCGGGACACAACGGAGGTTTTTCAATGAAGATCGCCACCAAGAGAGCGGTAGCAATCACCGCCGCGCTCCTCACAGCGGGCCTTGCCCTCGCCGGATGTGCGAACGGTTCCACCAGTACGGGAGGAAATACCGGTGGCGACACAGCCACGGCGAAGATCGGTCTCCTTCTTCCAGACTCGGTCACCGCACGCTACGAGAGCGCGGACAAGCCGTACTTCGAAGCCAAGGTCAAAGACCTTTGCCCCAAGTGCGAGGTCCTGTACGCGAACGCTGACGGCGACGCCGCCAAGCAGCAGCAGCAGGCAGAGTCAATGCTCACGCAGGGAGCCACGGTTCTCGTGCTTGACCCGTTCGACGGCGAAGCGGCCGCGGCCATCGTCGCGAGCGCCAAAGCCAAGAACGTCCCGGTCATCTCCTACGACCGGCTCATCAACAGCGCCGACCTCAGCTACTACATCTCGTTCGACAACGAGAAGGTCGGCGAACTGCAGGGCACCGCGCTCGTGCAGAAGTTGAAGGATGACGGAGTGCAGCCGGGCGACGGCGGCATCCTGATGGTCAACGGCTCACCGACAGACAACAACGCCAGCCAGTTCAAGGCGGGCGCACACAAGATCATCGATGCGAGCGGCTACAAAGTGCTCGCCGAGTTCGACACACCCGGATGGGACCCGGCCAAGGCCCAGGACTGGGTCGCCAGCCAGATCACGCAGTTCGGAAGCCAGATCAAGGGCATCTACGCGGCGAACGATGGAACCGGCGGGGGCGCCATCGCCTCGCTCAAGGCTGCAGGTGTGACCCCGATTCCGCCGGTCACCGGACAGGACGCCGAACTCGCGGGCATCCAGCGGATTCTCGCCGGAGACCAGTTCATGACGGTGTACAAGGCTCTGAAGCCTGAAGCGGAGCGTGCTGCTCAGCTCGCGGTCGACCTGGCCAACGGCAAGACGGACAAGGGCGACACCACGGTTGCTACAAAGAGTGGGGCTGACATCCAGTCGTTCCTGCTCGTCCCGGTTGCCGTGACCGTCGACAACATCGAGAGCACCGTCGTCGCAGACGGGTTCTACAAGGCCAGCGACATCTGCACCGCAGACTACGCTGCCGCCTGCGAAAAGGCAGGCATCAAGTAAGTCACCCACCCGGCCGGAATCGCTCGCGTGTGATTCCGGCCGGGTGTACTTTCGCAAGTGGATGAGGATTTGTCCAGGCGAACACTGCGCTCGATTCAAAGGAGAAATCGTGACCATGGAAGCCCCGTTGGCCGAGCAGCCAACGCTCCCCAAAACCCCGGTTCTGAGCCTTCGAGGCATTTCCAAGAACTTTGGCGCCGTTCAGGCGCTCACCAACGTTGACCTGGATATTTTTGCGGGAGAGGTTGTCGCCATCGTCGGCGACAACGGTGCAGGCAAGTCGACCCTCGTCAAGATTCTCGCCGGCGTGCACGGCGCAGACGCCGGCACCATCACCGCGGATGGGCGTCGCGTGTCGATCCCCACGCCAGCAGCCGCTCGCGCTCACGGGATCGCGACCGTGTTCCAGGACCTCTCGCTCTGCGACAACCTGGACGTCGTCTCCAATCTGTTCCTCGGTCACGAACTTGCCGACCTCACCCTCAACGAGGAAGAAATGGAGAAGCAGTCCTGGACACTCCTTCGCCAGCTCTCTGCCAAAATCCCGTCCGTGCGTACAGCAGTCGCCTCCCTCTCCGGTGGTCAACGGCAAACCGTGGCCATCGCGAGGTCCCTCATTGGCGAACCTCAAGTCGTCATCCTTGACGAACCCACCGCTGCGCTCGGCGTCGCTCAGACCGCCGAAGTGCTGAACCTGATCGAAAACCTGCGCGAGCGCGGCCTCGGCGTCGTACTCATCAGCCACAACATGGCGGATGTGCAGGCCGTTGCCGACCGCGTCGTCGTGCTCCGGCTCGGACGCAACAACGGCGACTTCCGCATCCCCGACGTCAGCTACGAAGAAATCATTTCTGCCATCACCGGCGCCACGGACAATGCCGTCACGCGCCGGGCAACCGCCCATTCGCCGAACGAGGATGACAACGAATGACGAACAGCAAGCCGAAAGCCGCCGCAGAACTCGCTGCGGACATCCGCGATGAACGACTGATCAGACACGAAGGCCTCGGCGGCGCCGTCCGCGAGTTCGTCCAGCGCGTGCGCGGAGGGGACCTGGGGTCGCTTCCCGTGGTCATCGGCCTCATCCTCATCTGGGCGGTTTTCCAGATCCTGAATCCGAACTTCCTCTCCTCCAACAACCTCGTCGACCTCACGATGCAGAGCGCAGCGACGGGGACCATCGCTATCGGCGTCGTACTCGTACTCCTGATCGCCCAGATCGACCTGTCGGTTGGTTCGATCAGCGGATTATCTGCCGCCATCCTCGCGGTCGGGATGACCCAGTTTGGGCTCCCGATCTGGGTTTCGATACTGATCTCCCTCGCCACCGCGCTCGCCATCGGTTTGCTGTACGGCATCCTCTATACAAGGTTCGGCGTCCCCACCTTCGTCATCACTCTGGCCGGTCTGCTTGCGGTTCTCGGGCTGCAATTGAGAGTCCTGGGACCAAACGGATCGATCAACCTCCCCTACGAATCGTGGATCGTCCAACTCGGCACCTCGATGTTCTTTCCCCCCTGGGCCGCATACGCCCTGGCCGTAATCGCCGCTCTCGGCATGTTCTTCTCGGACTGGTTCCGTTCCCGTCGGCGGGTTCGCGCTGGCTTGACCGGAGGATCCGTCTCACTCATGACGATCAAAGCCGGCCTCCTGCTTGCGCTGCTGCTTGTCGGCGTCTGGTATCTCGCCACGACGCGAGGACTCGGCGTCATGTTCGTGCTCTTCGTCACCTTTGTCGTCATCATGAACTTTTTCCTCACTCGCACGCGCTGGGGCCGGGCAGTCTATGCCGTCGGAGGGAACGTCGAGGCAGCACGCCGAGCGGGAATCAAGGTCGACCGAATAGTGATCTCTGTACTCATGCTCGGCGCGCTGTTCGCCGCCATCGGTGGATTGTTCGCGACGGGCCGGCTCACGGCGGCCACCCTGTCGAGTGGCGGCGGTGACACGAACCTGGTGGCGATCGCCGCAGCCGTGATCGGCGGTACGAGCCTCTTCGGCGGTCGGGGCAGCGCCTATTCAGCGCTCCTCGGGATTTTCGTCATCCAATCGATCTCGAACGGCTTATCCCTGCTCAACCTCGACTCGTCGATCCGTTACATGATTACGGGCGCTGTGCTGCTGCTCGCGGTCATCATCGACGCGTTGTCTCGGCGCTCTCGTGCCACCCACGGCCAGGCTTAGCCAACCCGCACCATCCGTCGAAAATTCAGGAATCCGCGTCGCAAAAAGCACTTTTTCGCGCCTTTTCGCCACTTCTTGACGTGAATTCCTGAATTTTCGACGGGAAAAGGGCGTAGCTAGGTCGTGCGCTTCGACTTTTTCGCCTTGAGGGTCTTCTCCTCGATGGGCGCGTTGCCGGATGCGGCGAGCGCGCGATAATACTCGCGCGCCTCCTCCTGCCGCTCGGCCTCAATGCCCGACGAAATCGGTGCACGCAAGTGCTCCTGGCTGTACCCGAACGCGTCGACGAGGTCCTGCGCGTGCGGACGCAACCGAGCCAGAAGCCGGTCAATGTACGCGGTGACCGCCTGGGCGCGCTGTGGGGAGAGGCGACCGTGGATGAGGTACCACGACAGGTGCTGCTCTACCAGACCAAGCCCGAACACATCCTGCAGCCACTCCATGACCTGCCGGGTTCCGGCATCCTCGATGCCCTCAACAGCGCGTGCGAACGCCTCCCACTGCAGAAGTTCACCGTGAGCTCGAGCCGCCTCGATGATCTCGTTCTGCTGCGAGTTGAACAGCTCGGCGGCCTCCTCCCTGGAGAGTTTCGATGCGGGGCGCAACCGTCCGGCCAGATCGGCCACCATGGTTTCCACCCGATCGGTGAGCAACTCGCGCTGCACGTTCGCCTCACGCAGTTCCTTCACGCTGCGGGCCGTCGACCCGAAGTCCTTGATTGTCTGAGCCACCGTGCGCAGACCGGTGCCGTGGTATGCGGCATCCGCGGCCTGACCGACGACAAACGAGGCAAGTGCACCGATATCTGCGTCCTTGAACTTGGCGCTGTAGTCGGTGAGCAGACGCTTCGCGACGAGCTGGAGCAACACGTTGTTGTCGCCCTCGAACGTCACGTAAACATCCAGATCGGCGCGTAACCCCACAAGGCGGTTTTCGGCCATGAACCCGGCGCCGCCGCACGCTTCGCGGGCCTCCTGCAGCGTGTCGAGTGCGTGCCATGTGGAGAGCGGCTTCAGCGCGGCGGCGAGCGTCTCCAAGTCCTGACGGTCGTCATCGGTGTCCGCCTTGCCGCTGAACACCGCATCGAACTTCTGCAGCAACTCGTCGTGCGCGAACGTCTGCGCATATGTCGTCGCCAAGCGGGTCAGCAGTCGACGCTGGTGCCGCTGGTAATCGAGCAGTACCTGCTCATCGTCGCTGCCCGCCGTGAACTGCCTGCGCTCGTTCCCGTAGCGGATCGCGATGGCCAGCCCCACAGCGGATGCCGCGGTCGCCGCACCGTCCAGCGAAACGCGTCCCTGCACGAGCGTCCCCAACATCGTGAAGAAGCGACGTCCTGGACTGTCGATCGAGGACGAGTACGTACCGTCCGCCGCCACATCCCCGTACTTGTTCAGCAAATTCTCGCGGGGAACGCGCACGTCCTGGAAGCACAGCGTCCCGTTGTCGATCCCGTTGAGTCCGCCCTTCCAACCGTCATCCTCACCCTCAATGCCGGCGAGGAAACCGTTGTCGTCGCGAATTGGCACATACAGGGCGTGCACGCCGTGATTCACGCCCTTCGTGATGAGCTGAGCGAACACGACGGCCGCCCTACCGTCGCGGCCCGCGTTGCCGAGGTACTGCTTCCACGCCGCGCGGAACGGAGTATTGATGACGAACTCCTGCGCCGCCTCGTCGTATGTTGCTGTCGTCGCGATGCTCGCGACATCCGAACCGTGACCGATCTCGGTCATGGCAAACGCCCCAGGCACCTCGAGGTTCATCACCGGTGGGAGCAGCGGATGGTGCCGTTGGGTGCCGAGCTGCACAATCGCAGAACCAAACAGTCCCCACTGAACGCCGCCCTTGATCTGCAATGACGGGTCGGCCGTCACGAGCTCTTCGAACGCGGTGATGTTGCCGCCGTTGTCTTCAAGCCCGCCAACGGAAATAGGGAACGAGCGGTGCACGGCGCCATGGTCAACCAACAAATGAAGTTGGGCGAGAACGCGATCACGCTGCTCAGTCAGTGTGAGACCGTCCTGGCGGTGCAGTGCAGGATCTTTCACAAACTCGCGCGCTTCCCTGCGCACCTCAGCCCACGTTCCCATGAGCAACTCGTTCAGGATGTTCACGTTCACGGATGCTGTGGAACCCCGCTGGGCTGCTGCGCTGTCGAGGTGTTCGTCGACTTCCGCGGACAGCGCGTTGCGCGACGCAATTTCGGTCATCACGACTCCTTGTGATTGATTGTCTCCTTCCACGGTAGGTTGCTACTCCTCTGGGGGGAAATGCGCCGTGCTCGATCCACAAAACTCTGAGGCAACACACCGGTAGACCTGTCGGTTCGGCCCAATCCACCACCGCGCGCGACACGCACCCGGCACACCAATATCCCCCGATTCGGACGGAGATTTGCGGCGCCAGTTCAGCACCTAGAGTGAAGAGAACCGCTCTGAATGGATCTGCATGCTCACCGTCCTCGTTGGCCTCACCGCCGCGCTCGTCTACGGCTCGGCCGACTTCCTCGGCGGCATAGCGTCGCGCCGCATCAGCCCCATTCGCGTCACGGCAATCGGCGCCGCGTCCGGACTTGTCATCCTGTTCGTCGCCGAGGCGTTTATCGGAGGTCGGTGGTCCTGGGAGGCGCTGCTGTACGGCGGGATCTCCGGAATCACCGGCGCGATTGCCATCACACTTCTCTACGCGTGCCTCGCGATCGGCCCCATGAGCATCCTGTCTCCGCTCACGGCGTTGGTTTCCGCCTTCGTCCCGCTCATGGCCGGCGTCTTCCGCGGGGAGCGCCTCTCCACGCTCGGCTACGTGGCGATTGGCATCGCCCTCGTCGCGGTGGTTCTCGTCGGGTTTGTGAAGGAAACGGGTGCCGTTCGTCCCAGTCTCAAGGCGCTCCTCATGGCGATCGGTTCCGGCTCCATGATCGGTGCGTTTCTCATCCTCATCGACTTGACTCCCGATGATGCCGGGCTTGTGCCGCTCATCGCCAATCGCGCCGTCAACGGTGTCGTCATGTTCGCCGTGGTCGGGGTGCTCGTCCTGTGGATGCGTCACCGCGCGCGCCCTGCAGCAGCCGAGGCGAACAGGCCGACTCTCGTCGAACCTCGCGGCGGAATGCTGAGTCCGGGTTGGCGCGCAGGCATCTGGGTCGCCATTGCTGCCGGTGTCATCGACGCGACAGCCAACGCACTCCTGCTTGTGGGGCTCCGGCTGGGCGAACTGAGCATCATTTCCGTGCTCACCGCGCTCTACCCGGCCGGTACCATCATCCTCGCGGCGCTCGTACTACGGGAGCGGATCGCCCCCGTGCAGGTCGTCGGGCTCGTCCTCGCCCTTACTGCCGCCGGGATGCTGGCGGTCGCCTAGCGAAACTCGGCTCGTCCGGCACTATTCGCTGTGGTGGGCGAAACCTTCAGCGTTGGGGGCCAACTCCCAGTACAAGCGATCGAAGAGCGCACTGCTGCGGAATCCGGGCCAGTCGGCGGGCAACACAGACGGCTGCAGCCCCGGATCCAGATACGGGATAACACGCCAACTGTCCACGACCTTCACGTAGTCGGAGAACGCGACGCGGGGGTCCCCAACTCCGCCAAAGGAACTGAACCTGTCCAGGAACCGCCGGTGGAGCGCCGCGATCGTGTCGAGATCCCACCATTCGGCTACGGCCCGGGCCAGGGATCCTGCCGGCTGCGGGGTGTCGGTGATGAACAGCGTCGCGCTGTCGCGAAGGCTCAGGTCCTCCAAAATCTCCTCCACCTCCGTGCTGAGGTAGGCAGGGCAGATCCACAATCCGGTGGCGACGTTTCCGCAGCCGATCCAGGCGAGGCGTCGGCGAAGTTGATGCCTGGCGGCACGCTGCGACTCGGGGAGGGAGAACGACACGAGGCACCACGGTCCGCCATCCCGCTGATGCCGAAGGCTGAAAATCATCCGGTCGCCACGCTCCATCATGGGAATCGCGGCCGGGTTCAGGCGATAGCCGGCTTGTCCCTCCACCTGCTCGGGGATGAGAAGGCCTTTATTCTTGACCCTCAGCACAGCAGTTCGGGCGTGGGAGCTGGAGACCCCGACAGCGTCCATCAGCCGGATGAGCTCCGCAATGGAAATCCACCCGCCGAGGCCACGCAAATAGCACCCGATGATTGTGCGCAGAATCGACGTCGCGCTCCCGGGTCGAGAGTCGAGGTCGTCGAGGATCACGGGAGCTCGGAGGCGATGGCCTCCACCCCGAGCTGAACCTCGGCGAAGGTCGTCGTCAAGGGGGAAAGGCCGAGCCTCAGGCCGTTCGGTCGCCGGAAGTCGGGAATGATTCCGCGCGCCCACAGTCTGGCGTTCACGTCGGCGAAGGAGGCATGGTCGATGGTGATGTGACTGCCCCGACGGGCTGGATCCCTCGGCGATGACAAGGTCACCCCGCGAGGCAGGAGAAGTTCGTCGACGAGTTCGAGGGCGAATCCCGTGAGCTGCTCCGATTTCTTTCGGATTGCCCCCATGCCTGCCTCGGCGATGAGGTCGAGCATGTCCCCAATGGCGAGCATTCCCGTGACCGCTGGCGTGCCGCTCAGGAATCGTCGGATGCCGTCGTGCGGTTCGTAGTCCGGGCCCATCACGAACGGCTCTGCCGTGCCCATCCAACCCTGGATGGGTTGGCGAAGCGTGTCCTGATGCGCTGCGCTGACGTATCCGAATGCTGGGGACCCAGGGCCACCGTTCAGATACTTGTACGTGCAGCCGGCCGCAAGATCGACGCCCCAGGCATCAAGCTCGACGGGGACGGACCCCACTGAGTGGCACAGGTCCCACAGCACGAGCGCCCCGGCAACGTGTGCTGCGGCGGTGATCGCTGGGGCATCCGCAAGGAAACCGGAACGGTAGGCAACGTGGCTGAGCACGACGAGCGCCGTGTCTGATCCAACCACGTCCGCGAGCTGCTCGGCGGTCACCCCGGCATCGGGCTCCGGTCGCACCCAGCGCAGGGTCTTCCCGCACTCGGCGGCGATCCCCTGCAGAATGAACCGATCGGTCGGGAAGTTGTCGGTGTCGACGACGATTTCGCTCCGGCCTGGGCGAGCATCCAGCGCCGCGCGAATGAGCTTGTACAGGATGACGGTGGTGGAATCCCCTACGAACACCTGGCCGGGTGCCGCCCCCAGTGTTACGTCACCGATCCGGTCCCCCACGGTGAGCGGAAGGTTGTACCAGCTCTCGTCCCAGCCGCGGATGAGCCGGGAGCCCCACGTTTGCGTGACGAAGTCAGACAGTGTTGCCGCGGTTGCCTTGGTTGGCCGCCCCAGAGAGTTTCCGTCGAGGTAGGCGACCACGTCATCCGAATGGACGAAGCGGTCGGGGAACCCGCCCAGCGGGTCGGCGGCGTCCAGCGAGTGTGCACGGGATTCGGTCATACGAGGTGCTCCTCCAGGTGGTGTGGATCGATGAGATGTGCAGAGGCAAACCATCCGGCGGGGTCATCGGCCCTGGGGCTCACGATGCGGCTGATCCGGCGGCCAAAGGTGCCGGACAACGGCGGCGCGATGGTTGCGGCGAGCGCATCCACGCCCAGTCCAGCATGTTCAAGCGCGAGCAGCTCGCGTTCGTTGATGCCGAGCGGCAACGGGCCATTCCCCAGGTCGGTGCCGTACCGGATGTTTCCGCCGGCCTCGTGGAATCTGCGCACGTTGTCGTTGGCCCGCGGAAAGTCCCGGTCGATGCTGCCCCACCCGTGAATGTCGAGCGTACTCACCCAGGTCATGGCCCCCGCCATGGCGTCGATGAGTTCATCGGGTATGCGCTCGCTCCACGGCGCGTGAGCAAGGATGTCGACGCCGGCCTCGAACGCTCTGGCAGCTTGCCCGACACCCTGAGTGTGGGCAGCAACCGGCACATCTCTGAGATGCGCGTGGTCGACAATCGCGCCAAGCGTGGCGTCATCGAGGACGGGCCCCGCCTCGGAGTTCAACGTCACCTTAATGAATGTCGCACCGGCGTTAAGCTGAGCGTCGACCGCCGCCGCCGCCTCGTTCGGGTCGCCCACCTCGCGGGTCGCCCCGGACGGAGCCCAACCGCTTTCGAGGGGATACCCGCCAGGCGCGGCCAGCAATTGCCCGGCGATGCTCACCTCGGGAAGCGCGCCACTCGTGGGCCACCCACCTGCCTCCGCCAGCGACCAGCCAAAATCGTGGACTCTGGAGACCCCGCCAGCGATCAGCGCGGCCCCGTCGATGAGCCCAAGGTGCACGTGGGCGTCACGGAAGCCGGGGAGGATCGTTCCCTCGAGCCGGCCGGTCGGTTTCGGATCGCTCGTGGTTGCGCGGCGGAATCCCTGCTGGTCCGCGACGATGACGGTGCTGCCCTGCCAGCCGTCGAGCCAACATTCGTCTACCCGGAACACGGTCACTGGCTGGCCCCCTTCGAGACGATCGCTCCGCGATCCCTCAGGGAACAGGTCCTCAGCCAATTTCCGTCCGAACCGCGAACAGCTCGGGGAAGAACGTGAGGTCGAGCGCTTTCTGCAGGAATCCGACACCGCTGGACCCGCCGGTTCCCCGTTTCGTCCCGATGATGCGCAGCACCGTCTTCACGTGGCGGAATCGCCACAGTTGGAAATTGTCTTCCAGGTCCACGAATTCTTCACAGGTCTCGTATTCGAGCCAATACTTTTCGGGGTTCTCGTAGATGCGAGCGAACGTCTGGATCAACTCCTCGTTCATCGAGTAGCCCTTCGTCACGTCGCGGTCCAATACTGCCTGGGGGACGTCGTGACCGTGCCGCGACAGGTATCGCAGGAATTCGTCGTACACGCTCGGCTCGTGAAGAATGCCCTCGAGAAGCGCGTGCGCTTCAGGGTGCGATTCGAATACCTTCAACATTCCGGCATTTTTGTTGCCGAGCAGAAACTCGACCGCACGGTACTGATACGACTGGAATCCGGAAGCATTGCCGAGGTACCCCCGGAACTGCGCATACTCGCTCGGCGTGAGCGTCGCCAGGACTGACCACTGTTCGGTGAGCTGCTTTTGGATGTGCTTGACCCTGGCAATGCGCTTGAGCGCGACCTGCAGATTGTCGTTCGCGATCAGCTCTTTCGCAGACACCAGTTCATGGCGCATGAGTTTGAGCCACAGTTCGCTCGTCTGGTGCTGAATGATGAACAGCATCTCGTCGTGGTGCACCGGGTCGCTGACCGGCACCTGGGCGCCGAGGAGACCGTCCAGCTGGAGGTAAGAGCCGTAGCTCATCTTGTCTTTGAAGTCGGTGACGATCTCGGTTTCAATGGTGCGTTCGTTCGACGGTGAGTCAGCCATCCCGCCACCTTAGTACTGAGCTGAGACGATCGCCACGATTTCGTACTAGGCCCCGAGGGGGTCGACCTCCACGAGCGACCTCGATTGGCGCTTCGCATAGTCGAGCAAGGTATCAATAAAGACGATCGCCCCCAGCATCTCGAGGAACTCTTCTCCACCCGAAAGCACAATGTAGGGGATCCCGGTGACTTCACCGCCTCCGGTGAGAAAGTTCGCCGCCACTGCCTCCAGTCCCACCGCACCAAAGAGATATACGGCGAACGCTAGCGCGAGTCCCCACCGGGTTCGAACCGGCAGCCTCAGGAAAAACCGCAGGAAAACCAGGACCAGAACCAGAACCACGGCCAACGCCGGCACGATCCACGCGTAGCTGAGCGGCCCGGTCGTCACGCCGAGCAGAACGCGGAACGGAGCCGACGCAATTTCGTGCACGGCCGAACCTTCATCCAGCGACGCAAGCCCCATAAACACCGCCAGGGCAATCCAATACCCTGAGTCGGATGCGGTCCCGCGCCGCACGCGGGTATCTCTGCCGATGCACACCGCCAGCAGTGCCGCAACGGCCAGCAGCACCTGGTTCCACCAGGTGGGGATACTCACCTCACGGTTCATGTTGAAGAGATTCAGGAGATGACGCATGGTGTCGCCCCACTCGGCGAGACCCGCTACCCAGTAAACGAGAACGTGGAGCGCATAGAAGACAAGCGAGATCACCAGCATCCACTTTGCAACACCTCGCGGATCAATCCGCAGGCGCAAGTCAAACCGGGGAGAGACCTGGGACCTGGTCGGTGCATCGGGCATAGACGAGACACTATTGGGTCAGCGACCTCCGCCGCGTGTTCTTGCCCAAATTGATGGAATCGGAGTGCTGGCGACCAGCATCTCCGATCACATCGTCGAGGGAGCTACAGCTGTGCGAGTTCTCCAATGAGCGTGTCGCCTGGGCGAACGTGATCAAACTGCGGCGAAATTTCCGCGCGTCCGAGCAGGTCATCCATTTTGCGGCGACGGCGGCTGTTGACGAGCGTCACCACGGTGCCCACCTTGCCTGCGCGACCTGTGCGGCCGGCGCGGTGCAGATAGCTCTTGTACTCGTCCGGCGGGTCAGCCTGGATCACGAGGGAAATGTCATCGACGTGGATTCCGCGAGCGGCAACATCCGTCGCCACGAGCACCGAGACTCGCCCGCTGGTCAGCCGTTCCAGGTTGCGCGTGCGACGGGCCTGGTTGAGGTCACCGTGCAGGCTCACTGCGGGAATCCCCGCATCAGCCAGATCATCGGCGAGCTCCTCCGCAAAGGCACGCGTGCGGGCGAAGATCAGTGTCTTGCCTGAACCGGAAGCAAGCTGCTCGATGATCGCTCGCTTGTCCCGCTGCTCGATGAGGAGCACGCGGTGAGCGATCGTGGAACTCGCCTGGTCTTCTCCCGCAACCTCGTGCACGCTCGGGTTCACGAGGAACTCCTCGACGAGCGAGGCGACGCCCTTGTCGAGGGTGGCCGAGAAGAGCAACTTCTGCCCGCCGGCCGAAGTCTCGTTGAGGATGCGTTGCACCGGCTCCAGGAAACCCAGATCGCACATGTGGTCGGCTTCGTCGAGAACCGAAATGACAACCTCGCTCAGGTCAAGTCGACCCTGTTCGATGAGGTCTTCGATGCGACCAGGCGTACCAATGACAATGTCGACACCGCGCTGAAGCGCCGTGACCTGGCGGTGCTGAGGAACTCCACCATAAATCTGGGTGGTGAAGAGGCCAACGCTGCGGGCGATGGGCTGGATCGTGCGGTCAATCTGAAGGGCGAGCTCCCGCGTCGGCGCGAGGATGAGTGCGCGGGGCTTACGTCCCGGCTTGCGCCCCATCCCGCCGCCGTTCTCCATGAGCCGCTCCACCAGCGGCGCACCGAACGCGATGGTTTTGCCTGAACCGGTCTTGCCGCGGCCGAGAACATCCATGCCTTTCAGCACATCCGGAATCGTGGCGGCCTGAATCGGGAACGGAGACTCAGCACCGAGGGTGGCGAGTTCGCGCACAATGTTGGCGCCAAGCCCGAGGTCGCCGAAGGTCACACCTTCCACATCGGATGCCTGGATGGCGTCGGCTTCGAGGCGCTCAAGAACGACATCCTCGTGTGCGGTGAACTTGCCCTCACGCGCGGAATCGTCGCGCTTCGGGTAGAAGTCGGAGTCGCGGCGCGGACGGTCATCCCGCTGCGGACGGTCGTCACGGCGCGGACGATCTTCGCGTTGCGGGCGGTCGTCGCGCTGGGGACGGTGCTCGAACGCCTGACGCCGGTCGTTGCGTACCGGACGCTCGGCGCGGTCCTCGCGCGGGCTGCCGGAAGGGGCATCCGTGCGGCGATCATCGCGACCGTACTTGGGGCGCGACGAGGAGTCGCGGTCCTGACGCGGGTTGTAGTCGGGGCGGACTCCACGGTCCGGACGGCTGCCGCGATCCGGGCGGGCGTTGTACTCAGGGCGGCTGCCACGCTCCGGGCGTGCGCTGTAGTCGGGACGTGCGCCACGGTCCGGGCGGGCGTTGTACTCGGGGCGGGAATTGCGGTCTGAACTTGCACCGCGTTCCGGGCGAGCCTTGTAGTCGGGGCGAGAGTTGCGCTCGCCCCGAGCGTCGCGGTCGGGGCGGGAGTCGCGGTCCGGACGGGCATCGCGATCCGGGCGGCCGTGAAAGTCGGGGCGGGAGTTGCGGTCGCGGTGAGGGGCATTACCCTGAGGCTGCCAGTCCGGGCGACGATCTGTGCTGTGGTCGGCACCACGATCGGTGCGGCGATCAGCACCGCGCTCAGGCTGGCGGCCGTCGACGCGCTTCGCGCGATCTTCCGCGTTCCAACGCTTCTTGGCAGGCGCCGCAGTGCCCTCGGACGGACGGTAGCCCCGATGTTTCGGGCTCTTGCTCCCCGGCTTATGCGCGGAGCTGGACGAGCGCGCGGGCCGCGCAGGGGTCTTCTTATAATTCGGCATGGTTCTTTCCGGGTTATCTCAATTGCAGGGCAGGGCAGAACGAAACGTTCGTGCTTACTACAGGAACCCGGGCAGACTTTGGCCAGGACCGTCACTTGCGTGTTATCCCCGTCACATGCGGATGTCTATGGAAACACCCAGGGGAACCGGCCCAGCAGACTTACAAACCCATTCGCGCGAGCGCGCGATGTCTAGAGCCGACTGACCTACGTTACACGGTCGCACTCCAAAGAGCTAGGGCTGGCAGCTGCCGGTTCCATCGCGGGGAGTCGGACGAACGCAGAACCTTAACGCGCCCCGCCATTAATATAGATAGTTTGGCCCGAAATGTACGCCGCATCGTCGCTCGCAAGAAAGGCTATCGCCGCGGCCACATCCCGTGGCTCGCCCACCCTTCGCAATGGAGTCATTTCGGCGACTTCACGCCTATAGGATTCGACATCTTTGCCCAAACGTGCGGCTACAGCAGCCGTCATGGGGGTATCAATGAACCCTGGAGCGACAGCATTGACGTTGATGTTGTATGGGCCAAGCTCAATCGCCAACGTTGCCGTGAGGGCTTGAATTCCCGCCTTTGCTGCAGAGTAGTTGACTTGTCCACGATTTCCGAGGGCAGAACGACTGCTGAGGTTGACGATTTTTCCCCGTCGAACAGGGACCATGTATTTCTGCGCTTCGCGGGAACATAAGAAGGCACTCGTGAGATTGGTGGCGAGAACGAGGTCCCAATCGGCGTTGCTCAACTTGAATGCAAGGTTGTCTCGGGTAATCCCCGCATTGTTCACCAAGATGCCCAGACCACCGCACTCATTCGCAAAGGACTCAAAGCCCGACTCGATATCGTCCGAATCGGTCACGTCGCACTCTTGGGCGAGAGCGCTTCCGCCCGCTTTGAGGACGTCGGGATCTTCATTCACCTTGCCTGCAATGGCTTTGGCACCACTCGCATCCAGATCGAATACTCCCACTGCGCACCCTTCACGGGCCAGCAACAGCGAGGTAGCCGCACCAATACCGCCTGCGCCTCCGGTGACGATTGCGCTAGTTCCAGAAAACCGAGCCACAATCCTCCTTTCGGTCGTCCGTTTGCGGTATCAAATACGGAAGTTCGAGCCAACTCCCCCTAGAGATCAACCGGGCTAGCGGTTCTCACCGACTCCAAGGCGGCGAGCGCAACCCTTGTCGCTCGATCTCCGTCCTCACCTGAAGACAAAACGGGGCGAGCATCCGTAATGGAATCTATGAACTCCTGGATCATCGACTGGTTGGAGTCTGGACCCCACTGGGTCCACGAGTAGGTTGTCCCACCGCCAAATTGAACAAGTCGCTGGCGCATCGGTTCCACATCCAGCGTGCCTCCATCACCAACAATCGACAGGGCAAATCCGCCCCATGTCGGATAACTCAACGGCCTGTTCCAACTGCAGTCAATCGACCCGAAGACGCCGCCAGGATAAGTCACCATGACCATGCCCGACGTTTCGACGGAAACAACCTCATTGTGGACAATCCGATTCGCCACCGCATATACGGACTGCGGCTCAGATCCGAGAAGCCAGGAGTACACGTCTGCCAGGTGAACGACGTGATCCATGATGGCTCCGCCACCAGCGAGCGCGGGATCGACAAACCATGATCTCTCCCGCATTGGCATGACGCTTTGGTTCGTTCCCGAGAACGCGCGGATCCTCCCCAGTGCGCCGGATCGCACCAAGTCCCGAGCTTGCCCGAGCGAAGCGTCGAAACGGCTGGGGAACGCTGTCATGAGTTGTACGTCGTTTTCGCGACATACCTGCACGATTTTCTGCGATTCAACTACGGAAATGCCCAACGGCTTCTCGCAGAGAATGGCGAGCTTTGCGTGCGCAGCGGCATCCACAAGCTCGAGGTGACTAGACGTTTCCGAACAAATGATCACACCATCGAGACCTTCGGCCATGAGGGCATCGAGGTCGTCGAAGAATCTCACTCCGTGCTTTGCGCCCCAGCCCTGCCCGCGAACGGGATCGGAGTCGAAAACGCCAACGACTTCGGAGTCTGCCGCACGGAGATTGTGGATGTAAGAGTCGGCATGAAGGTGTGCAACACCGAGAATTCCAATTCTGATCACGACTACTCAGCCCCTCCCTGTGAAGCCAACCGAACCGGGCGCCCAGTTTCCACCGATTGTCGCGTTGCTTCGGCCAGCCGCACCGCCTGGTGACCATCAAACGCGGTGATCACGGGTTCCGTGTTCCCCTCGATGAGATCAAGGAAGTGTTGCAATTCCAACTCGAACGGGTTGGCGCCGACGGAATGATCATCCATTCCCGTGCTCGCTTCGGAGGCAGCTTCGTGCAATCGCAGAGTGAGTGGTGAGCTCTCCTCCGACGTGAATCCAATGACCCCAGTCGAACCTGCGATTTCACACTTGGTTCGAAATACCGGTTGAGGTTCAGACCACGAACCTTCTATGTGGCTCACGACACCGTTCTCATGCTGCAAAATTGCGATGGCGTGGCCGGGTCCGCCTGAAGCAGACTTTGCATAAACCGACGCCACGTCTCCAGCTACCCACAGCGCATAGTCGAGGTCGTGAATCATCAAGTCGAAGACGATTCCTCCCGACTTGGCTTCATCGTTGAACCAGCTGTGCCGCCCACGTTTTGGAGCGAAAGACAGACGATGGAGTCGAATGGCTGCTGGGTCCCCGATCTCCCCCGAGAGCGCGGCTGTACGCGCGGCAGAGTATTCAGGGGCAAAGCGCAGCACGTGTGCGACCTGAAGCAGAATTCCCTTGCTGCTAAATGCGTCCAGTAGCTCCAGTGACTCGACGCTGGTGAGAGCGAGCGGTTTCTCGCAGATTGTTGGCTTACCCGCTGCGGCCGCTGCTAGCGCAAAATGAACGTGAAGGTGCGTCGGAACACAGATATCCACGACATCAACGGCATCCAAAAAATCATTGAGATCGGTGTAGACGGCCGCGCCGTACCTGCCCATGTCTCCAATTTTTGATTCCTTCGTGTGCTCAAGAATCGCCACAAGTGAGGCGCTAGTGCCTTGCCATGCTTCTGCATGGACGCCACCCATGAATCCCGTGCCAATTATTCCTACGCGAAGTTGACTCACGATGAGCTACCCCCATTCGGAAGCCATGCTCCACCAACGGCAGTTCCCACCACGGCGCCGTCACGGTCAAGGACTGCAAAATCGGCATCCTTCCCGACTTCGACACTTCCCTTCCTGTCTTGGACCCCCGCAATCCGCGCGGGCGTGCTGCTGGCAGCAGGCCAGGCCTGGTCAAAAGTGACACCCGCATATCGACAGAACAGGGCGAAATCGTAGTCGTATGTTTTAGCGCTGGAACTAATTGTCCCGTCCGGTAGTCGCCCGACCCCGCCCTTCACCTCAACTTTGCGGTCACCACTTCGATAGATGCCGTCTGGTAGGCCGCCGGCCTGGCTCGCATCGGTGATCAACGCGATAGCACCGGCGCCCTTCATCCGCCAAAACAGCGGCATGAGCTCCGGAGCGATGTGCAAACCGTCCGAAATGAGTTCGCAAATAAGTCCGTCAAGAAGCAATGCCGCCCCGGCGGCACCCGGCTCGCGGTGATGAAGTCCCCGCATCCCGTTGAACGTGTGCGTGATTGCCGTTACGCCTTGCTCCATCCCGTGCTTGATTTCGTCATAAGTTGCGTTGGTATGACCGGCGACAGCAGTAATACCGCGGCGGGTTAGCTCGTGAATGAGCCAATCTGCATCTGCCAATTCCGGGGCTACCACCAATGCACGCACGACGCCGGTGTCGAGAAACTCCAGAACCTCTTTTCGGTCAATCGGTCGGAGCAGATCCTCGCGATGTGCGCCCTTTTTCTCCGGGTTCAGGAACGGGCCCTCCATGTAGACACCGACGATATTGGCGCCACCGTCAACACGCTCACCCGTCTTCTTCACGAGTCGAAGTGATTCCATCGTGGGTTCGTGTTCGAGTGTGTACGTGCCCACGAGGAACGACGTAACACCATGCTTGGCGAAGAAGCGGGCGAGTTTTCGCAATCCCTCTTCATCGGTTTCCATGACGTCAACGCCGTCCGACCCATGGACGTGAATGTCAATGAAGCCCGGACCCAGCCAGGCCCCGCGGAGGTCGTGTGTCTCGCTCGAATTCACAGACTCGGGAAGTGCACCCTTCTCGACGGCGCCAATCTTCCCGTCACGAACACCCACCCATCCGTTGTCTATGACTCCGGAAGGAGTCACGACACGAGCGTCGCGATAGATCACGTCAAATTCGGTCACTTTCCATACCCTTCACTGAGGCCCTTGATGAACTGCTTCGAGAAAATGAGGAAGAGCAGGATCAACGGAATGGCACCGAGGGTCAGCGCGGCGAGCAATGCCGGCCAATCGCTGTCGTACTGGCCCATAAACTGTTGCACTCCCAGAGTCACTGTTTGCGTCGATCGTCCAGGGGCAAGAATCAAGGGGAACCACAGATCGTTCCAGATCGGCAGCATGGTCAGTGCAGCAACTGCGCCAAGTCCAGGTCGAACCATCGGCGTGACCACGGCAAGCGTCTGAAACTCGCCCGCGCCATCTATTCGCGCAGCGTCCTTGAGTTCCTGCGGAACCGAACGGAAATAGGTCACCATCAATGCGACGCCAAGCGGAAGACTCATGCCGGTGTAGACAAGGATGAGCGCCAAGGTGGTGTTGACGAGATTCCACGACGACATCATCTGCAGAAGGCTGACGGTTCCCAGCCTGACTGGGAGCATGATCCCAATAATGAAGAACGCACTCAGTATTGGCGCGAGCTTGATCTTGTATTCGACGATGGCGAACGCGGCGATGGTCGCAAGCCCGACCGTGAGAACGGTAGTGACGATCGTCACCGTCGCACTGTTGAAGTAAAGAGTACCGAAGTCACCGAGCTGAATTACGCGGAGATACCCGTCAATACTGAAGGTAGTCGCTGTAGGCAAGTCGAATGGTCCGCTGAAAATACCTTGCTGCGTCTTGAGCGAATTCATGATGATCATGAATATCGGTCCGAGTGCAATGATGACGAAGAACAACAGCACGCCGTGAACCAGCAGCGCGCCTGGAGACATTTTCCTGCGTCGGCGGAGATCCCGGTGATCCCTAGTTTGCCCGAGGGTTGCCGGCTTACGCGGGGCTAAAACTTTTGACATTGTCATTATCCCTACAGCTCATGCGGCTTGAGTCGACGCTGGAGTACTACGAAGTAGCCGGCGGTACAAATGAGGATGAAGAGGAAGATCACCGTCGCTACCGCCGCGCCGTAGTCTGCGTCACCAACGATGTTGTTGAACCCGAAGAAGGTGCGGAAGAAGAAGGTCCCCAGAATGTCGGTGCTGTAATTCGGCCCTGGAGCACCTCCCATCAACGAGTAAATGAGGTCGAAGCCGTTCATCGTCCAGATAAAGGTGAGGATCGTGATGAGCCCGAACTGTGGAGTGATGAGCGGGAATTTAATTGCCCAGAATGTTCGCACCCCTGACGCACCATCGACGCGAGCTGCTTCAAGAATGTCTTTGGGAATGGCGATCAACGCCGTGTACAAGAAGATCATGGGGATACCGATCCACTCCCAAATCGACATGAGCGACAGGGTTGGAAGTGCTGTGGCCTCAGTTCCGAGAAGTGGAAACCCGACGACGCCCCACAACGGGCTGATGATCATGCGCCAGATGAAACCGACGATTACCACTGACAGGGTTGCGGGAATGAAAAGAATCGTCCGGTAGAAGCCGGTCATCCGGTGCACCGCGTCAGAGGTGATCAACGCTGCCATGAGAAGCGCGACGGGAATTTGCACGATCAAGTGGATCGCGAAGAACTCCATGTTGTTGAGCAACGCGTGCCAGAACTGTCCACTCTGAGTCGGATCAGTGAACAGGTAGACATAGTTGTCGAGCCCGATGAATGACCGGTCTGTGCCGTTCGTTTGGAACACGCTGATGAAGAATGTCGATAAAAGCGGATAGACCGCGAACACCACGTAGAAGAGAAGCGCCGGAAGGGTGAAGAGAATTAGGTACCGGTACTTCGTCGCTGCATTGTGAATTGAATTAGCCTTGCGCGCTCCCACGAATTCACCCTTCTTTTCGAAGCAGTTATGTGAAGTTGGTGCCACGCTCGTCGGGGATTCCCCCGTCGAGCGTGGCACCAATCGTTGTTACTTCATTTGAGGCCCATACCAAGCCTCAAGACCCTTCTGGGTTTCCTCGGCAACAGTCTGAGGTGTCTTGTCGGTCGTCATCATCAGTTGCAACGAGTTCTCAATGGTGGTTTCGAAGTCCGGGTTTCCGCCACTCAGAATGTCTTGCCCGATCCGAGGGGTAAGTTCCGCACCGATCTTGAGATCCGACCAGGCCTGAGCCAATGGGTTATCGAGCTTCACCTGCTCTTTACCCATTCCGAAGAATCCTGGAAGGGCATTGGCGTACAGCGTCTGGAACTCTGAAGTTGCAACCCAGTCAAGGAACACCTGGGCTTCCTTCTTGTGCTTGGACGCGGCATTGATTCCGATGCCCATATCCGGGTGACTTTGCACGTATAGCTGGTCTCCCGCCGCGGGCAGTGGCGGAGCAAAGACTCCCACGTCGATACCACTCGTCGCCGTGACCGCCGAGATATCCCACGAACCGCTGGGGAATATTGCAGCCTTCCCTAACGCGAAGAGTTGGGTGGCGTCGGAGTAGGTGACACTCGCGCGCCCGTCAGGCATGTAAGGAGTCCAAGTCTTCATCGCTGCCAAGGCAGCGACGAAGTCGGGATCTGTGAACTTCTTTGTGCCGTCGATGAGGCCTTGACGACCATCCTCACCGTGCCAGTAGTTCGGGCCCTCGTTGTAAAGACCCATGAACGAGAGCACCCAGGCATCTCCGGGAGTCGCACCCAGCGCCAACGGCACGTACTTGCCGTCAGACTTGATGGCCTTCATCACGTCGATGAACTCGGCTTGAGTTGTCGGTGCCGTGAGGTTCAGTTCCTTGAAAATGTCCTTGTTGTAGAAGAACGCGGCCATGACTGATGCCACCGGAACGCAATACGGGTCTCCTTCTTCGGAGGACCAGAAGGACAGCGCGAGATCGTCGAAGTTCGAAAGCCCTTCGAGTCCCTGCAGCGGCTCCATGTAACCAGCCTTGATGTTCTCCCGATTGAGGGCGCCGGATCGGCAGGTAATCAGGTCGCCAGCGGTGCCGCCCTGAAAGCGAGTCGTGAGCGCGGCGTCGTACTCCGTTGCCTTGGTCGGCGAGAACTGAATCTTGATTCCCGGGTGTTCCTTTTCAAACGCAGGAATGATCTTCGAGTTCCAAATTGCAGCGTCCTCTGGACGCCAGCTTTCGAATTGGAGCGTGACCTGGTCATCTCCACCAGCTCCGCCTCCAGAACATCCTGCGAGCGCGATCATGGCCGTTGCCAAAGCAAGGGCCAATGGGGCAATTCTTGGCTTCATCGTCTCCTCTATCCATGTGATTGCTCGATAGAACTCCGCGCACACAAGGCGCTTTGTCCCAACGGTCTATACCTTTAGTCCATAATCGGTGATGCTAGCCCGCCGGACACCGTGAACGCAAGTAATTCTTTTCTCCACGGCGTGCAGTTGGTCCCAGCTTCTACTGCATCAGTCGCCAATCCGTAGAGAATCGTACCCATTACTGAATGTTGACTAGATAGACCGTTGGTGCATAATGACTTTATGCAATCGCAGGGACCTGTACAGGACTCCGGGCACCTTGGCGACTTGAAGCGAAGCAACGCGCAGAAGCACCAGTTCATTCGCAATTCGCTACTGGAATTGATTTCGACCATCGACGACGGTGAAAGCCTTCCGCCAGAGCGCGCGCTATCGGAACGTCTCGGTGCCGCGCGAATGACTGTTCGGAAGGCACTGGATCTGCTGATCGACGAAGGGTATCTCCGCCGAATCGCGGGAAAGGGAACTTTTGTCACCCGCTCTCACGCTCTCCACGCGAACAGCATGGAGCCGTTTGCGCACTTCTCAGTCGATGGAATCTCGGCAGCGCAAGGCAAAACACTTGAAATAGTCCAGGAAGACACGGGCTCGCGAATAGGGCTCCGCCTTCAACTAGCGCCCTCTGCAAGCGTCACCAAGGTCGTGCGGGTATGTCTCGTAGACGAGGAACCGGTTGCCATCGAAAGGCTCTACCTTCCCAGTCACATCTTTCCCAACCTGACTGCGGAGCACTTCACGATCTTCGATGTGAATGAACTGTATCGATCCGAGTTTGGCGTGAAGGTGGCCCAGTCAAGTCAGGTTTTGAGAGCAGCCACCGTCGATCAGGCGGAGTCAAAACTGTTGGGTGTGCCTGTTCACTCGCCCGCATTCTTTGTCACGACGACAAAAACAGACCAGGACGACCGCGTTGTTGAATACACCGAGGCCGTGTACCGAGGCGACAAATACCGCTTCTACAAAGTAACTGGCATCGACAGTAACGGCGAGCCTTCAAGTTCGACCGCCCACCGCGGTTTTTCGAACTCGCACTTCATCATTAGCTGACGACGATCGGTTACCTCTCTTGACGACATTGGATCTCCCTCACCTTCGACTGGTGATCGATGGCGGAAAGTCCAAGACGGTGGCCGTCATCACGGATGACAAAGGATCGGAGCTCGCGCGTTCCACTGGGCCAGGTCTGGCGATTATCGCGACCCCTGGGGGGCTTGAGGAGGTCACAAACAGTCTTCGCGAGGCCGTCACAGGGCTGGGACTTGATGAAACGTTTCACACCGCATGCATTGGACTCAACGGGGTCCTTCGGGCGGGTCCACACCCCACAGCTTTGGCGCTCAAGGCAATGCAGTCGGTGTGCGAATCGCGACGCTACATCGTCACAAGCGACGTAGTCACCTCCTACGTTGGCGCCCTTGGGGTGAGTTCGGGCGTCGTCATCGCCGTGGGGACAGGTTCGGTGATCCTCGCCGTGGGGAACGACGGATCACCCCATCCCGTTGACGGATCTGGCCCACTGTGCGCCGACCGGGGTAGCGGCTACGACATTGGCAGAAAGGGGCTGGACTCCGCGCTTCGTGTCGCCGACGGGATGCGGGGATCGGCAGCACTGCACGCCCAGGCCGTGGAAATCTTTGGTGGCCCGGAAGCGGCAATGGGCAAGATCTATTCGAGCCAGAACCCGGCGAAGATCATCGCTTCCTTTAGCCGAGCTGTGGCCACTGCTGCTGATTTTGGCGACGCCATTGCCCTCGAGATATGGGAGGAAGCAGCCCGCGACCTCGCCGAGGGCGCGGTGGCTGCGGCCCGAGCCGCCGGTTTGCTTGGAGCCCCATTCCCTGTCGCCACCGCTGGGGGCTTGTTCCAGGCCGGTGCGGTGCTGCGGGAGCCTCTGGCTCGCGAACTCTCGCGCCTCGCGCCCGAAGCCTCCCTTCGCGAGGGCGAAGGGGGGGCAATCCTGGGCGGAATCAGGCTCGCCCTGTCCGACACGCCGGTCCTTACCGGTGTCAGCACCTGGGTAGACATGGAGCCAACTGAGAACTCTGGCCGCGCGAGTGGTTGACGCGCCTAACCCCGAACCTGTGGTTGGCGCCGCGGCGGGCCCAAACAATCGCGCCTGGCGCAACTCGGTCTACCTCATCTTTGCGGTTACTGGCACTGGGCTTGCTGGGGTAGTTGCCCGAATTCCTGCCCTGAGGGATGATCTCGGGATCTCCATAGCTCAGATGGGGCTTTTGCTTCTTGGGCTGTCCATTGGATCCGTTGTCGGGCTTGTGGCGTCGGGTCAGATCGTGTCGCGAGTTGGGCCACGGACCACCATTGTTGGCTCGTTGCTCCTTGCGGCCATTGGACTCGTCGCGTTAGGTCTCGGATCATCGCTCGCCCACAATTTTTTGTTCGCACTCCTTGCCCTGATGAGTTTCGGCCTTGGTTCTGGAGCGTGCAATGTGGCAATGAACGTCGAAGGCGCGGCCGTGGAGAGGGCCACCTCGCAACCGACAATGCCCCTGTTTCATGCGTCTTTCAGCGCCGGGAGCGTCGTTGGGTCAGGAATTGCGGCGGCAGCGGCAGCGCTCCACGTTAGCGTCGTCGTTGATCTCACGATCACGGCGCTGATCATCGCCGGCAGTGCTCTCGTGGTGGCACCCCACATCAGGGCTGCACAGCGCTCGACCTCCGAGATTCCACGCCCCTCGATACCGTTCCGCTCGCAGCTCGGAGTTTGGCTTGAGAAACGCACGATCCTCATTGGCGTGCTGGTCCTGACAACATCGTTTGCGGCCGGCTCTGGTAACGACTGGTTGTCACTGTCGATGGTGGATGGCCACAATACCTCCGACAGCTTCGGAGCTGTGACCTACGGTGCCTTTGTCGTGGCTCAAACGGCCGGTCGTCTCGCGGGGGTGTCGCTGTTGGCTCGATTTGGCCGAGTGGCTGTACTTCGCGGATCCGCTGCGGTGTGCGCTCTGGGACTGCTCCTCGTCATCTTCGTTCCCGATCCCGCGATTGCGTTCCTCGGCGCAATCCTTTGGGGACTCGGATGCGCTCTCGGCTTCCCCGTTGGGATGTCGGCGGCAGCCGACGACCCGGAACTCGCTGGAGCGCGAATCAGTGTCGTCGCCACTATTGGCTATGCGGCGTCGCTGATCGGGCCACCGCTTATCGGCATCATCGGCGAGACAGTAGGCATCCTGAATGCACTTCTCGTCGTCCTCGCGTTTGTGGTGGGTGCCGCGATCGTCGCCGGTGCCGCGAGGGAACCAGGGCGCCTGGCCACGGAAGAAAGCGCCGATTAATAGCTGCGCTGGGGGTTAAGGGCGCTGAAGCCATTCACGAACGGCTTCGTTGTCCGCACCCAAGAGCGGCGGCGCGCTGCCGTAGGTAGCAGGCGTCAGTGAAAAGTTGATCGGGTTCCGTATCGTCGGGATACTCCGATTCCCGCCCTCGGAGACGACAACGGGATCGAGTCCCAGCTCCTCGGCAAACCGGATTCCCTGTTCGACATCCAAAACTGGGCCAGAGGGAATCCCGGCATCGTTCAGCAACGGAAACCACTCAGCGGCCGAGCGACTCGACAACTGCTTGATGATGATCGGTCGAAGGATTTCGCGGTGGCGGCTCCGGCCCTCTGGAGTGTTGAATCTCTCATCCCGGGCAAGAGGCTCGAGCTCTATGAGCGAGCACAGCAGCCCGAATTGGTGATCGTTGCCTATCGCCAACACCAACTCTCCGTCGCGGGTGGGGAATGGCCCATAGGGAAAGAGGCTCGGGTGATCGTTCCCCAGCCGACGAGGAACAGTACCCGCTGCGACGAACGCCGTCGCCTGATTGACCATCCCCGACAAAGCCGAACTCAAGAGGTTTACCTGAAGACGCTGTCCTTCTCCAGTCTGTGAACGGTGATGCAATGCCGCGAGAACGCCGGTGATTGCGTGCATGCCGGTCAGCACGTCAATCAACGACACTCCCATTCGCATTGCAGGGCCGTCCGATTCTCCCGTCAAGCTCATCATCCCGGACATCGCTTGCACGGCAATGTCGTATCCAAGAAGTCGTGAACCGCCTGCTTCGCCAAAGCCCGTTATCGACGCGTAAACCAGGTCTGAACGTTCGGCCGACAGTGCGTCGTAGTCGAGCCCGAACTTCTTCAAACTCCCGGTCTTGAAGTTCTCTACAAGAACATCAGAGCGTCCGACGATCTGGTGAGCTACCCGCAAGTCTTCTGGTTCATTGAGATCCAGCATCACGGATCTCTTGTTGCGGTTCACCGAGAGAAAGTACGTCGCCTCGTCTCCCCGCACTGGAGGCTTCCAGCTTCGCGTGTCATCCCCTTGCGGTCCTTCGATCTTGATGACCGTTGCCCCCATGTCCCCGAGCAGCATTGTGCAATATGGCCCAGCCAGTACTCTGGTGAAATCGGCAACGACGATCCCGTCCAATGGACCGAGCCCCTTTGGCGACTGATCAGCAAGGGTCTCACTCAAAGAATCTCTCTCTTCCAAAAAGCCGAGTAACAGAAATCTGGCCAATTGGCCCAAGCGTAACGGTAGGACCACGGATCAACACGTTGACTTTAAGGAGCACCTGGGCACCTGGCTCGCGATAGGTTGCGACTAAGGAGCCTCATGATCCGCAATAGTTCGACATCACAAATCGGTGTCACAGCATCGATCGCATCGTCGTCCGTGTTCGCCGTCGTGTTCGTCCTCTCGGCGAATCTGGATGCCGCAGCGAACGAGTTGTTTGGCTGGCGCACGTTCTTCACCGTGCTCATGCTCGTCGGCTTCCTGACCTTTGCCCACCGGTGGACCGGGATCAAGGTGCTCGCCCGTCGAATCTTCGAGAGGCCGCTCATCGGCGTTGCCCTTCTGGTTACCGCCGCGATCCTCGGCACCCAGCAGTGGTTGTTCACGTGGGCGCCAGGGCAGGGGCGGGGGCTACAGGTTGCCCTCGGCTACTTCATCATGCCCATCATGCTCGCGCTCATCGGGCGAATCGTGTTCAAGGAACGTCTGGGGCCATGGCGTATTTCCGCCGTCGCGGTCGCTGCCGCAGCAGTGGTCTACCAAACCGTGCTCGTCGGCGGCCTCTCCTGGGAAACCCTCGTTGTCGCGATTGGCTACCCGATCTACTTCACCGTGCGCCGATTCGCCGGGATCGGCGGAAGCGCAGGGTTGAGCGCTGAAATGATGCTCACGCTCCCCGTGGCAATCCTGTTGCTTCTTCTGGCGGAACCCGAGCTTCGAACGCTTGCGCGCCCGGATATCGCCCTCAGCATGGTCGGGTTCGGCATCCTCGCGTCCATCGGCATTTTGCTCTACATCAGCTCCAGCCAACTGCTCCCCATGAGCGTGTTCGGCCTGCTCAGCTACCTCGAGCCAATCCTGCTCGCGGTCGCTGCTGCGCTCGTGCTTGGTGAGCCGCTGCCCACACGGGAACTACCCACCTACCTTGCGATCGGGGTCGCGCTCATCCTGCTCGCGGTCGAGAGCATCGTCCGCGCACGGCCGCCGCGAAACCAGCCTCTCGTCGGCTGATCCGTAGTTCGGCTGATCCGCAGCGCAGCGGCGCCGCAGCGCCGCAGCGCCCGACGCTACGCGGTTGCCGTCGCCTTCGCCGCCTGCGTCGCGGTCTTCGCCGCGCGGCGATCAGTGCGACGCTCCTTGGCGCCCTCGACCAGGTAGTACAACACGGGCAACACCACGAGGGTCAACAGCGTCGACGAGACAAGCCCGCCGATCACGACAATCGCGAGCGGCTGCGAAATGAAACCACCGTGGCCGGTGAGCCCGACCGCCATGGGCAGCAGCGCGAAGATCGTGGCGAGCGCGGTCATCAGGATGGGCCGCAACCGGCGACTCGCGCCGTGCACGATCGCGTCCATCACTTTCATCCCGCGCGTTCGATATTGGTTCACCAAGTCGACGAGCACGATCGCATTCGTGACCACAATTCCGATCAGCATGAGAACACCGATCAACGAAGGCACGCCAAGCGGAATGCCGGACAGCACCTGGAGGATGATTCCTCCGGTTGCCGCAAACGGCACAGACACGAGGAGTAGGAGCGGCTGGCGAAGGCTCTTGAATGTGGCCACCATCACGACATACACGATGAGGATGGCGGCGAGCAGGGCGAGCCCCAGCTGGCTGAACGCGTCAGCCTGCTGCGAGGTGACGCCGCCAAGCTCGGTCGTCGCTCCGGCGGGCAGCTCCAGCGAGTCGATGGCATCCTGCACCGCAATGGAGGCGGTGCCCACGTCTGCGAGGTTCGGAGTGACGCTCACGGTCGCCGCGCGAAGCCCCTTGATCGTGGTGATGGATGATGGGCCGTTCGACTGCTCAACCGTGGCCAGCTCCGACAGTTCCTTGGCCCCGAGCCGTGTCTGAATGTTCAGCACCTTCAGTTCGGCGATGGTCGTTGGCGCATCAGCCGTCTGCAGGTAAATCGACATGGTCTTGTCATCGATGACCGCGGTGCCGGCGAGCGTCGGCTGCATGGCCTGCGACACCATCGATCCGATCGCGATTTCGCTCAGTCCAACCTCGGCAGCCTTGTCACGATCAACGACCACAGCGATGTAGGGCTGCGAGTTCGCGAGGTTGCTTGTCGCCTCCGCCACCACGGACAAGCCCTGCACTGCGGAGAGCACCTTGTCCGCCGCCGTGCGCAAGTCGTCCTGCGTTGTTGCGGTGACGTTGACGTCGATGTCGGATGAGGAGAACGACGACCCGGCACTGGCCAGCGACACCGTACCCACATCGCTCAACGTGTTCAGGCGATCCCGAACCGTCGCTTTCAGGTCATCCTGGTTCACGTTCGAGTCAGTCGTGATGGAGAACGTGATTCCGCCGCCCCCGCCAAACGCCGCGGCGAGGGAAGAACCGCCGCCGATCGTGAGTTGCACGGTGTCGACACCGTCGATGCTGCGCAGCGCGTCCTCGACGGTGCTCGCCGCGCTGTCCTCCGCGTCAAGGCTCGTCCCTGGCGGCAGGGTCTGCTTGACGGTGAGGGTATTTTGACCGCTGTTTCCGATGAAGTTTGTGGTGAGCCCGGGGATGAGCGCACCGGTACCGCCGAGGACGAGCAACGCCGCAACAATCGTGACGACAGGGCGCTTCAACGTCCAGTGGATGACCGGGAGGTAACCGCGCTGAAGCCGAGTCGGGCGCTCAAGCTCATCCTGAGCCGAGACTGCGCCCTCATGCTTGTGCGCTTTCACGTTGCCGAGGAACCAGTAGGCGAGCACCGGAACGATCGTCAGGGCCACAAACAGGGATGCCGCGAGGGCGATCGTAATCGTGAGGGCGAACGGACGGAACAGTTCACCGGTGATGTCGCCGACGAGCGCGATCGGCAGGAACACCGCAACGGTTGTCACTGTCGACGCGGTAATCGCCGCAGCAACCTCCTTGACGGCCTTGAGGATGGCCACCTGCTTTTCCTCGCCGAGGCCGAGGTGACGCTTGATGTTCTCAATCACCACGATCGAGTCGTCCACTACTCGACCGATCGCAATCGTCAGAGCACCCAAAGTCAAAATGTTGAGCGAGTACCCGGTCACCTGCATCCCGATAAACGTGATGAGGACGGAGACGGGAATGGAAATCGCCGTCACGAGAGTGGAACGCACAGAAAGCAGGAAGATGAGGATGACGACGACCGCGAACAGGAGGCCGAGAAGACCCTCCGTCGCCAGGGAGTCGATGGACTGCTGAATGAACGGAGCCTGGTCGAACACAATCGTGAACTTTGTGTTGTGTCCAAGCGCGGCTTCCAGATCCGGGAGCGCAGCCTGAACGGCCTTCGACACCGCGACCGTGTTGCCGTCCGGGGTCTTCGTGACGCCGATCGTGAGCGCCGGCTCACCGTTCACCCGGGAAATGCTCGTCACCGGATTGTCGGTGAGCTCCACGTTCGCAACATCCGCAATGGTGAGCGGGGCTGCGGGGGTGGCGGGGGTCGCTCCGGGGAACGCGCCGGCACTGGTGGCCACCGTCACCGAACTGATGATCGGCAGTTCGCCAATCTCCTTCACGGTGTGGATCTTCGACCCGGATTGCACCGTGAGCGTCTTGCCATCCTCGGTGATGTTGCCACCGGGCAGCAGAATTCCGTTCGAGTTCAGCGCATCACGGATGGCCTGAACGCTCAGCCCAGCCGCCTTGAGCTTGTCGGTGTCCGGGGTGATCGTGACGCGCTGGCCGACTGCGCCTTGAAGGCTTGCCGCTCGGACATCGTCGAGCTTCTGGATGTCCACGATCGTCGAGGACTCGAGGAGCGCGGCGAGATCGTTTTCGTTCAGGTCGCTCGTGACGGCGATCTGGATGACCGGAAAGTCGTCAATGCTTCCCGTGATGATCCTCGGGTCAGAGTTCTCCGGCAGCGTGCTCGCGATGCGGTTGATCGCCTGTTGAACTTTCTGCTCCGCCGTCGCGAGGTTCGTGCCGTACGTGAACGCGGCCGTCACCGAGGAGAGGTTCGAGGTCGAGGTTGCCGTCGTGCTCTCCAGGCCGGCAACGCCCTGGATTGCGGTCTCAATCGGTGTGCTCAGATCGTCGTTCACGACATCCGGAGCCGCACCCGGGTAATTCGTGACAATGACCATTTGCGGGAACGACACCGAAGGGATCAGTTCCTGCTTGAGAGAGGTGAGCGCGAGGGCGCCGAACAGTCCAACGACGATCGTCACCAACGCGATAAGCGCACGGTTGCGCAAACTGAAAACGGAAAGCAGATGCAAGGGATCACTCCTGAGTCGGGCACCACCCACGACGGCGCACAGAAAACGGCGCACGACTTCGTGCCTCAGTCAAAGTATTCCACCGTTGACTTGTTCGCCTGTACTCCTCACGGAGTATTGCGGCAGCTCACCCGCGCGAATCTCAACCCAAGTGTCGATCCTCAATCGTTCGAGAAAATGCCGATCATGGCTGACGACGAGCAGAGCCCCTTCGTAGGCATCCAGTGCTTCCACGAGCTGATCGATGCTCTGCAGGTCGAGGCTGTTAGTCGGCTCATCGAGGATAAGAAGTTGCGGGGCGGGATCGGCAAGCAGGATTCGCGCAAGCGCCAGGCGGAAACGCTCGCCACCCGAAAGTTCACCGGCCAGACGCGTCACGGTGTCGCCGCGAAACAGGAACCGAGCGAGTTGTGCCCGATGGTCAACGACCGGGACCTGCGGCGCTACCTCACGAACATTGTCGAGGATGCTGGCCCCGTCATCGAGAACATCGAGCTGTTGCGGGAGGTACCCGTAGTGCGGTATTCGGAAAGGGACTCGGTTGAGGGCGATGCTCTCCAGCAATGTCGTCTTGCCGGCGCCGTTATCGCCCACTATCCCCACTCGCTCGGGGCCTCGCACGACAATCGCCCTTGGTTTTGCCTCAAGCTCGAGCACGGTTCTGCCAGCAGGAACCGCGGTATGGGGTAGGGAAATCCGGATGTGCCGGTCGTCGCGAATGCGCAGCTCAGCGGCCGAGACGGCTTCCCTCGCCTCCTCAACCCCCTTCTCCATAGTGCCGCGAAATTTTCCTGCGGAAACCTGCGCTTTCGCTTTCCTCGTATTCATGAGGATCTTCGCGACGCGTTTGTTTTCCGCAGCCGTCCGCCCCGTGCGCTCCCGTCGTGCCAGCGTAATTTCCGCCTTGGCGCGCTGGCGCTTTTCTACCAGAAGCTCGTGCTCTGCAGACCGCAACTCCCGAATGGCTGCATTCTGCTCAATCCGCAGTGCGCTCTCAAACTCGCTGAAGTTTCCGCCAAACACGCGCAACTCGCCATCTCGAAGTTCGGCCGTGTCATCCATGAGTTCGAGAAGCTCTCGATCGTGGCTGACGACCACGAGCGCGCCGCGCCAGGTGCTGACTACCTCGTACAACTGCTTTCGTGCGCGCCAGTCGAGATTGTTCGTCGGCTCGTCCAGGAGCGCAATGGGTGCGCCAGACATGGTGAGCCGCGCGAGTCCGACCAGCACTGCTTCCCCGCCGGAAAGCGTCCTGGCCGTCCGGTCCAGCAGTGACTCGCCGGTTCGCGCCTTCCCCGAAAAGCCCAGCGCGTCGAGGGCCGCGCGTGCGCGTTCCTCAACATCCCAGTCGTCACCAACGCTGTCAAACAACTCCTCGGACACCTGTCCGTTCTGAATCGCACGCAGCGCACCAAACACCTCGTCGACCCCGAGAAGTTCAGCAATAGTTGACGTCGTGTCTTGCGCAAAATTCTGCGGCAGATATCCGACGTCGCCCGACACCTGGATGGTGCCCTCCGTCGGAACCAGCTCGCGGGTGATGAGCCTAAGAAGCGTGGACTTTCCCGAGCCGTTCAGCCCGACAAGGCCGGTTCGGCGTGAACCAAAAGCACCCGAGATTCCCCGGAGAGCAGCAGTACCATCCGGCCACGTGAACGTGAGGTTCCGGATGTCGATCGATGGTGAAGTTGACTGAGCCACAGTGGCCTCCGAGCGTGTCAAATACGCTGACCGGAAGGCCCTTCGCTACGCGGCAGGGGTGGGTCAGCGCGGGAAACTGGGAGTTGAACCGCGGAAAATCTTCACGCAGATACGATACACCGCGAACAGTGTCGAGACGGGCAGTTCTGGCTGTGCTCCGAGCGGAGCAATTTCTGCGCCGGTTACACCACTTCTGCAAGGAACGGCGCTTCAGTAACTCCACCCAACCGAAGGCCCTTCCAGGCCGCGGCGAGCGCGTCCACCGCCCGGTCGGTTTCCTCGGGTGAATAGCTGAAGGGGATGCGGAGGAACCGTTCGAAGGCACCGTCTACCCCGAATCGTGGTCCGGCGGCGATCAGGAGGCCGTGGTTTCGCGCGGCCAGCGTCAGGGACGAACTCACCGGGGCACCGAGATTGACCCACAAGGTGAGGCCGCCAGACACATCCGGCACCTCCCACTCCGGCAGGCGCTCGCGCAGGGCGGCGACGAGATGGTCTCGCCCTGCCCTGAGGTGTTCCCGGCGTTGCGCCAACATCGACTCGTAGTCGGCGAGCACGCGCGTCGCCAGGAGCTGGTCGAGCACTGGGGTGCCGAGATCCCCTGCCGGGCGAGCACGAATCAGGCGCTGAATGGTGTGTCGCTCTGCCCTGATCCACCCGATGCGTAAACCGCCCCACACCGTCTTGGCGAGGGAGCCAACGGTGATGGCCGGCCCAAGAGAGGCAAGGGGCGGCAGGGCCTCGCGCTCATCGATCGCGAGCTCTGCCGTTGTCTCGTCCGCAATGACCACGCATCCGACAGCGGCCGCACCCTCGAGCGTCGCGCGTCTGAGCTCAACATCCATCGAACGTCCGGTGGGGTTGTGGAAGTCGGGCATGAGGTAGGCGAGGGCTGGGCGTTCGCGGAGGAGCGCTTCGAGCCGTTCGCGATCCCAGCCGTCCTCTGTTGTGACATTCACTGCGGAAAGCCGCGCCCCTGTGTTGCGCAGCGCTTCGAACGCGTGCGGGTAGCTGGGGGATTCGACGATCGCTCGATCACCACGGTCGAGGAACACCCTCGCGAGAAGGGCGATGGCATGCTGCGCTCCGACCGTCACCATGATCTGCTCTGGCTCGGTCTGGAGCCCTCGCTCGGTGTACCGCTCAGCGATGGCCGCGCGCAGAACGGGCAGCCCGTGCAGGTCGAACCCGTTGCCGCCCAGATAGGCCGGGAAGTCTGCTGCAGCATCAGCAGCAGCCTCGGCGAGGCCACTGCTCGCGGGCGAAGTGGCTTTCGTCAAGTCGAGGTAACCGGCGATGGCGGTTTCCGCCGGTGCTGACCCGCTTTGCGGGATTCGTGCCGTGCTGCCTGACCCCCGCTGACTATCGAGGTAACCACCGTCGCGCAACAGTGAGTACGTCGCAGTGACGGTTGTTCTGCTCACTCTGAGCTGGGCCGCGAGCTCGCGTTCAGCGGGCATCCGTGTTCCGTAGGCGACGCGGCCGTCCAGAACGAGGAGCTTGATGCGGTCGGCGAGCAGCACGTATGCGGCTCCGCCAGCGCCAAGGCCTGCTCCGGCGCCCGCTCCGGGCCGCCAGTCGTCGAGGAGTGCCGCAAGACCGCGGGCCGAGAGGGATGCCATAAGGCCACTGTATCCAAATTGGTCTCTTGTCATAAGGCCACTTTGGGTATTGGATACTTACATGCCTCCGACGTTCGTAATGACCAGACGATGGGTTCAGCTTCTTCTGGGCCTGTTCCTCTACGGGATTGCGATCTCGATGATGGTGCGCGCGGCCGTTGGTGTCTCCCCGTGGGACGTGCTGGCCCAGGGCGTCTCGCTGCGCACCGGCATCCCGTTCGGGTTCGTGACCAACATTGTCGGTGGAGTGGTTCTGCTGTTCTGGATTCCCCTGCGCCAGAAGCTCGGGATCGGTACAGTTCTGAACGCCCTTCTCGTTGGACCAAGCGCTGAAGTGGGCCTGTGGCTCATCCCAACGCAGAGCATTCTGTGGGTGCAGATCTTGCTCTTCACCGGCGGTCTGTTGTTGCTCGCCGTCGCGACCGGGCTCTACATTGGCGCGAGATTCGGGCCGGGTCCTCGGGACGGGCTGATGACGGGAATACATGCCAGATTCGGCATCCGCTTGTGGATTGTGCGCACGGCACTCGAAGTCATCGTGCTCATCATTGGCTGGATTCTTGGCGGAAACGTAGGCTTCGGAACGCTTGCGTTCGCCCTGCTCATCGGGCCGCTCGTGCACAGAACCATTCCGATGCTCATGGTGCCGGCGGCGCTGTCAGCACCGGAGGCACTGGCTACGCCGGGGCGGGTGGAGCCTTCCGCCGAACCCGCAGAGTCCCAATAAGCACGAGACCGAACACCACGAGCGCGAGGCCAAAAAGTGCCGAGCCACTCAACACCTCGTGCAACACCAGGACGCCGAGCAGGGTTGCCGTCAGCGGCTCGCCAAGACCGAGCGTTGCCACGGTCGATGCACTGAGCTCCTTGAGGCCGTAGGCGAGGAACACGCAGGCAATGGTGATCGTTCCCAGGCCGAGCCACAGCGCCATGATGGCGCCGTCGAGACTCATCAACCAGGACGGGTCAGCGAGCACAAGGATGGGCAGCGCGCCCACCGCTGACCATCCGAAGATCACCGCCACCGAACCCAGTGGAGTCCAGCCGTCCACGAGCAGTTGCTTCGCCGAGAGCGCGTACAGCGCGTAACAGGCACCGGCACCCAGCGAAAGCAGGAGCCCTGTGGGATCCCCGACCCCGGCGTCCCCTGCCCCAGAGAGCAGCGCGATCCCCACCACAGCAATCACCGTCGCCACCAGCCAGGCGTACCCGGGGAACCGGTGTGCCATCACCCACTCGAGCAGTCCGGTGAAAATGGGGCCAGACCCGATCGCGACGACGGCGCCGATCGCCACACCATTGATGCTCATTCCAAGGAAAAATGCTGGCTGATAAGCGATGATCGCCGCCGCGCCAATTCCGACGACGAGCCAGGTCGGCCGACGCGCTGCTGCGGCGACTGAAGCCTGCGGTTCCGGCTCCGTCAGGTTCGGTATGTGCAGGGTGAGCATGTCGGTGATCGGATGCCCAGGATGCGGGTCGTGCAGCGTTCTGCGCTTGCGGCGGGACATCAGCCAGGCCACGAGCGCAAGGGCTGCACCACCGATCACGATGCGGGCTGAGCCGACGGACAGTGACGAGGCCCCATCTGGGCCAAGCGCCTGCGCCGTTCCCGTCGTGCCAAACAGGATCGCCGCGATGAGGGCGAAAACGACGTGGCGCACCAGATAATCGTGTCACGACCTGGTGCGCCAGCCTTACATCGTTAGAGGTGTCGGTTCGCGAATTCTGCCATCGCGTCGCGCACGAACCGTGCACCGGCCTCGCCGCCGTAGTTCGCGCTGAAACGCGGGTCAGCGACGTACATTTCGCCGAGGCCAAGGAAGTACTCCTTCGTCGGACCTTTTTCGCCGGAACCCGGCGTGCCAGGGATGCCCTTGAGCCAGTCAAAGTGGCGCTGCGCGAGCGCCTGAGCCTCGTCGCTGGAGGGAGCGACGCCAGCTTCAGCAGCGCGTGCCCAGTCAGCAGCGAGACGTTCCTGCAGCGCCTTCCAGTCGCCCTTCTGCTGCGGCGTCAGGGAGCGCCACCAGTCATCGCTCTTCGCGTAGGCGTCTTTCCCCCAGCGATCTTCGACCTCCTCCCGGTACTGGGTGTGATCGAATCCGTCAAACATGTCTTCTGCCATGAGTTGTTCACCTCCCTCCAACTTCGTGATCGTGCTCTCGACGGCGCCGATTTGGCGGTCGAGTCGTTCTTGCTCCCGCTGCAGCCAGTGCAGGTGCGTGAGGAGCGCATCCGTATGGTTGGCCTGACCGGCGAGCACGTCGGCGATCGCCGGTAGCCCGAGCCCAAGCTCGCGCAGCAGCAGGATGCGCTGCAGTCGGGCGAGGGCATCCTCGTCGTAGTAGCGATAGCCGTTCGCGCCGACCCGGCTGGGCCTCAGCAGTCCAATGTCGTCGTAGTGCCTGAGCGTCCGGCTCGTCGTGCCAGACAATCGCGCGATGTCCTGAATTGACCAGTCCATTCCCGCCTCCTTTCGCGTTCGATTACCACGCTAAAGGTTGACGCAGCGTCAAGGTCAAGTACTTTCATCATTCAGGAGGTGATGTGACTGATGAGGCAGGTGGTAGTCACTTGCGTTTCATCACCTCCTGAATGATGAAAGCGCGGTCAGGCGCAGAACTCGCGGATGGTGTCCTCCAGTAAGTCGGTGAGCGTGGCGATCGAGTCCACGGTTGCCCACTCGATGCCGGCATGGGCACCGCCGCCATCGACCCCGATCAGCAGGCACGGGATGCCCGCGTCGTGAAGGAGTCCAGCATCGGTCCAATACGGTTCACCGCGGATGGGCAGTTCGCAGCCCATGATGCTCTGCCCACTCTCCTTGACGGCAAGCACTATCGGCCACTCTGGGTCAGCCTCGAACGCACTCCGCGCCACGAGCCTCCGCAGGTCATACCGAAAGTGCGGGGTCGTCATCGCGATGTCGCCCAGAATCCCTCGCAGTTCCGCCTCCACCGAGTCGGGAGTTTCGCCCGGCAACGTTCGGCTCTCAATCGTGAGCGTGCAGGACCCGGCAACCGTTGCCGCATCCGAGCCGCCCGAGATAGTCGCGACTCGAACTGAGCTGTGGCCCAGAAGCGGATGCGCCGGCCGCTTGTTGAACTCGGCCTGCAGTTCGTCGATCGCCCTCAGGACAAGTCCAGCGTGCACGATCGCGTCAACGCCCTGCTCCGGCATCGACCCGTGCGCCGCGACGCCGGTGAGTTCGATCGTGAACCAGGCGAAGCCCCGATGCGCGAGAACGAGATTCATTTCAGTCGGCTCCGTCACGATCGCAGCATCCGCCGTGAATGCGGCGAGCGCATCCTCGGTACCCAGACTGCCGAACTCTTCATCAGCGACGAGGGTGACGATCACATCGCCGGCGAGCTTCGCGGCCTTGGCGCGGGCCGCCGACACCATGATGGCCGCAACGCCCGCCTTCATGTCGAACGCGCCACGGCCGAATAACTTGCCGTCGCGCAGTTGTGCCGCGAAGGGGTCCCCCTCGTAGCCAGCAACCCCCACGGTGTCCAGGTGTCCATTGAGCATGAGCGAGCGGCCGCCGCCCGTTCCTCGAACAACGCCGACGACCGTCGGACGCTCGGCGTTCCCCAGCCTGTGAACCTCAAATCCTTGGGCCGCGAACCATTGCGCACACCATTCGGCGATCTCCGCCTCGCCCGGGCCATCCGGTATGAGATCCGGATTCACCGAGTTGATTCGGATGAGTTCCTGAGCAACCTCGATGGGATCAGGACGAGCTGACGCGGTGTTGGCCATGTCCCGAATCTACCTGTCACACCAGCCCCACAACCTCCTGAATGATGAAAGCACTTGCGCGGAAGGGAAACGCGATATATCTTGATTAGTGCGAAACGCGTTATATCGCGAGTTCCCTACATCCACAATCAGAAGAACAAGGAGAAATCGATGGCAACCGAACAATGGCTCATCGACGGCGAGAAGATCATCGACATCGACATGGTGCGCAACCTCAAAGTGGGGCTCATCGGCGGCAAAGTCGACATCGTGGGGCACGACGAACCCAGCGCCCGCATTGAAGTGCACTCGGTGAGCCGTAAACCGCTCAAGGTGTCCATCAACGGCGACACCCTCGAAGTGGACCACCCCCAGCTCGCGTGGGACAACTTCATCGAAATTTTCAAAACCTTCAACATCAACGCGCAAGCGGATGTGAGCATCATGGTCCCGAGGGACGTCGCGCTCAAATTCGGCGTTGTCTCCGCATCCGGTCTCATCAGCGGACTCACCGAAGATGCGAAGATCAGCACGGTGAGCGGGGATGTTGTCGTCGACAATGTCTACGGCGACCTTGAACTTGGCTCGGTAAGCGGCGAAATCAATGTGCGCAATCACTACGGAAACATCACCGCAAAAACGGTGAGCGGAGACATCACCGCGAGCGGGGAAATCATGAAGTTCACGTCGAACGGAGTTTCCGGCGACGTCTTCCTGGACCTCACCGGCATCCCCGACGCCGCCAACGTCAAAACGGTGTCCGGCGACATCACGCTTCGGCTCGAGGCGGGCGTTCCCGCGCAGTACAAAGTCACCACCGTGTCCGGCAAGCTCCAGCTCGATGATTCGGAGATCACCGGAGTGCGCGGCCAGTACACCGGAAAACACGGAGACCTCCACGGCCAGTGGCTCGAATTCAGCGCCTCCACGGTGTCCGGAGATGTCGCCGTTCTTCACTCCCCGGAAACGGGAGGTGCTGGCCGATGACCCCACCGGTCTTCGCCCACGGCCACTTACGGCTCTACCTGTTGAGTCTCCTCGCCGAGGAACCCATGCACGGCTACGACATCATCCTCGCTCTGGAGGAGAGGTTCGGCGGTACATACACTCCGAGCGCAGGAACCATTTACCCTCGGCTCTCCAAACTCGAGGAAGAGGGCCTCGTCACGAAGTCGGCGGACGGTCGCAAAACCGTTTATGAGATCACGGATGCCGGACGTGCAGAACTCAAGGCGCGGGAGCACGAACTCAACGACATCGAAAACGACGTCACCGACTCGGTTCGCCGACTCGCGGATGAAGTCCGCAACAGTGTCGACCAGGCCATGAAGAGTCTGCGTGCCGACCTCGCCTCTGCCGCCCGCGAGGCAAGAAACGAGGCCAGGCACGCCGGGAGAACTGTCAGGACAGACATCCGGGAATCCGCGACCGGTCGGCTACGGGATGCCGAGATCGTTCTCAACGACTTTCGACACCAGTTGAGATCCGACCTTCGCACCATGGCCGCGCGAAACGAGCTCACGAATGACGTTGTCGCCGAGTTGAAAAAGAAGCTGGACGACGTACGGAACGGGTTCTTTCCCTCGAACTGACCCCCGCCAGCCCGACACGTCGAACACGGGTGTCGGATAGGAGTATTGTCGCTCCTCGTGACTAACGAAGTCAGGTCGCCCAAGCGGTGGCTGATCGGCGAACCACTGCCCTCCGAAAAGCTTGAGAGCCAACTGCTACCCAAGCACCTGGCCCTTCCCATTTTCGCGAGCGACGCGCTCTCCTCTGTGGCGTACGGGCCGCAAGAACTCCTTATGATCCTGACCCTGGGAGGCCTCAGCTTCCTCAGCTTCGCCCCGTGGGTTGCCGGAATCGTGGTCATCGTTCTCCTCACCGTCGTCGCCTCCTACCGTCAGCTCATCAAGGCCTACCCCTCCGGCGGTGGCGACTTCGAGGTCGCGCACAAGAACCTCGGCGAGAAGGCCGGTCTCATCGTCGCGAGCGCCCTGCTCATCGACTACATCCTCACGGTCGCGGTGTCCGTCGCGAGTGGTGTCGACAACATCATCTCAGCGTTTCCGGCTCTCAACGCCTGGCGCGTGGAGCTGGCTGTCGGCTTTGTCATCCTTCTCGTCGCGATCAACCTTCGCGGTGTGCGCGAATCCAGCAAGGCGTTCGCCCTCCCCACCTACCTGTTCATCGCGAGTGTGCTGCTCATGATCGTCGTGGGGGTGGTGCGAGCTCTGCTTGGCGACACACCGATCGCGGAGTCGGCGCAGTACGCCGTGAAAGCGGAAGAGTTCACTCAGGTCGGCATTGTGCTCCTCCTGCTCCGGGCGTTCGCCAGCGGATGTAGCGCGCTCACCGGCGTCGAAGCTGTCGCGAACGGCGTCCCCGCGTTCCGCACGCCGAAGATCCTCAACGCCAAACGAACCCTCGTGCTCATGGGCGGCATCGCCGTCACCCTGTTCGTCGGGGTCACGACGCTTGCCCTGATCAGCCGGGTTCACTACGCAGAGACGCCGTGCAACCTCATCGGCTGGGAGGGTTGCGCCACTCAGCCGCAGCGCAGCGTGATGGCACAGCTGGCTGCAGCAGTGTTCGGCGGGGATACTCAAATACTGTTTTACGTATTGCAGGGCACTACAGCCGCCGTGCTTCTTCTCGCGGCGAACACCGCGTTCAATGGCTTCCCGCTGCTTGGGTCGGTTCTCGCCAGAGACGGTTACGCACCCAAATCCCTGTCCACCCGCGGCGACCGCCTCGTGTACTCCAACGGGGTTCTCGTGCTCGGCCTCGGTGCTGTGCTCCTGCTCGTGGTGTTCCAGGCAAACCTCACGGCGCTCATCCAGTTGTACATCATCGGCGTGTTCGTCTCGTTCACGCTCGGCCAGTCCGGGATGGTCAAACACTGGTTGCGCACACTGCGCGAGGGGGCGACAAACCGGCGGCAGATCATCCGGAGTCTGTCCATCAACTCATTCGGGGCGATACTCACCGGCACAGTACTCCTCGTGGTCACCGTGACCAAGTTCACGCACGGTGCGTGGCTGGTCTTCGCGATCGGTCCAGTCCTCTACTTCCTAATGCTCGGTGTCAACCGCTACTACCAGAACGTCGAGCGCGACCTCACCGTCGACGACACAACCGTGTTCGGGGCGAACGGTGACCACGCGATCGTGCTCGTGGGCAGGCTGCAAAAACCGACGCTGAAAGCTCTCGACTACGCCATCGCCGCGCGGCACGACAGCATTGAGGCCGTGCACTGTTCGATCGACGATGAGCAGACCGCGCAACTGCGCAAGCAGTGGAAGAAGATGAAGATTCAGGTGCCGCTGAAGGTCATTCAGTCGCCGTACCGCGACATCAGCTTCCCGCTCATCAAATACATCAAAAAGCGGAGAGCATCCCACGGTGCCGAAGTCGTCACCGTCTATATGCCGCAGTTCATCGTTGGTCACTGGTGGGAAAACCTGCTTCACAATCACAAGGCCCGCCGCATCCGCCACAAACTCATGCTCACTCATGGGGTTACCATTGCGCTCGTGCCGTGGCTATTGGACTCATCGAAAGTGCTGTACAAGCGCCCAGGTCGACCGCTACCCGGTCAGGAACGACGCGGCGAACTAGTTCGCCGAACCGTCGTGCGAAAGCCTTTGCCGCCCGCGAAGATCAGTAGCCGAAAGTAAGGCAGACGTGAAGGAGCTTCTCGCCGTGCTCGTCGGTGGAATGATCGGCACCGGACTGCGCCTCCTCGCGGACACGCTCATCCCGCACGGCGACACCGGATTTCCGCTCAGCACACTTCTGGTCAACGTGCTCGGCTCCTTCCTGCTCGGTGTCGTCGTCGCCAGGTTCTGGTCTGGGACAGCTCCGTGGCTGAAAGCTGGACTGGGAACCGGACTGATCGGCTCCTTCACCACCTTCTCCGCCGTCATGGTTTCGCTTGTCGCCCAGGGCGCCAACGGGCTGTGGTTTCTCTCCATCGCGTACTTTGCTCTCACCCTCGTACTGGGATTCGCCGCGGCCGCGCTCGGGTTGCGCGTTGGGCGAGTAACCACACCCATCGACTGGGTTGACGAATGAGCCCCGTCGTGGTCGCGGTCGCGCTCGCAGCGGGCGGCGTCGCTGCGGTCGTCAGATATGGACTCTCCCTGCTGCTCGCCCGGAGTTCCCGGGCGGAACATTTTCCCTGGGCAGTCCTTGTCGTCAACACGATCGGTTCTGGCCTCGGCGGCGCAGTTCTCGGGCTCGCTCAGAGCATCGGCGTCTCCACCGAGATGCAGCTCATCATCCTCACCGGCGTGTGCGGTGGTCTCACAACCTTCAGCACGTTCAGCGTGGAGACTATCCAACTCATCACTCAGGGTCGCTGGCGTGCTGCCCTCACGAGCGTCACTGCGAACCTCGTTGCCGGGCTCGGTGCCTGTGTCATCGGCTACCTCATCGCCGCAGCCTGAGTCTGGCGATAGATTCGACCCATGAGTTACGACATCGACGCGGTCCGCGCAGACTTTCCGGCGCTCGCCGCCGGCGCATCCCACTTCGACGGGCCAGGCGGCACGCAAACCCCGCGCCAGGTGATCGACGCGATTGCCGGCGCACTGAGCGGGCCACTGTCCAATCGGGGGACCGTGACGCTGGGCGAGACCAACGCCGAGAAAACCGTGGCGGATGCGCGGGCAGCGATCGCCGACCTTGTTGCCGGCGACCCAGGTGGTGTCGTCTTCGGTAGAAGCGCCACCCAACTTTGCTACGACTTCTCCCGGTGGGTGTCACGAGGCTGGGGACCGGGCGACGAGGTGGTCGTCACCCGTCTCGACCACGACTCCAACGTCCGCCCCTGGGTGCAGGCGGCTGAGCGCACTGGTGCATCCCTTCGCTGGCTCGACTTCAACCCGGAGACCGCCGAGCTCGACGACATCGCGACAGTGTTGTCCGACCGCACGAAACTTGTCGCGGTGACGGCCGCGTCGAATCTGATCGGCACGAAGCCGCCGGTCTCCTCCATCGCCGCAGCAGCCCATGACGCCGGTGCCCTGGTTTACGTCGACGGAGTGCACTACACGGCTCACTGCAGCGCAGACATTGGTGCGTTGGGTGCCGACTTCTACTCCTGCTCCCCGTACAAGTTTTTGGGGCCGCACCTTGGGGCGCTGACCGCTTCGCCCGCGCTTCTGGAGACCCTCACGCCAGACAAACTGCTCCCCTCGACGAACGTCGTGCCGGAGCGGTTCGAGTTCGGCACCCTCCCCTATGAGCTTCTCGCCGGGGTTGCCGCCGCGGTCGACTATCTGGCCACGCTCGGTGGCACAGCGCTTGCCGGCACAGCGTTCGCCGGCACCGCGCTCGAGAATGCGTCCCGCCGCGCGCGCCTTGTCGATGCGTTTGCGCGCCTGGAGGAACACGAAGACGCACTACTCGCTCGACTGGAGGCCGGACTCGCCGCCCTTCCCGCCATCACCGTGTACTCCCGCGCTGCACACCGCACCCCAACGATTCTCCTCACCATCGACGGTCGTGACACCCTCGACGCGTACACGTTTCTGGCCGCCCGAGGAGTGGATGCGCCATCGTCGAACTTCTACGCGCTGGAGGCGAGCAGACGGCTCGGCCTTGGCGACGAAGGCGGGCTGCGCGTTGGTCTCGCTCCGTACACGAACGAACAGGACATCGACCGCCTGCTCGAGGGACTTACGGCGTTCCTCGCGTCCTAGCCGGAGTGTGCGTCGTCGCTTCGTTTGAGCGGTACTAAGCCCGAACGTAGAGCGTCGGTCAGAGGTTGCTGAGGGTCGCCACGACCTGGCGAGCGATCTGCCGCCCAGCCCGGTTGGCCCCGATCGTGCTGGCCTGCGGTCCATAGCCGGCAAAGAATATGCGCCCGTCCTTCCAGGACGAACCGTTGCCAACCGTGACGCCACCCTCCTTCTCGCGAAGCTTCAGGGGTGCAAGGTGCCGCAACTCCGGCCGGAAGCCGGTCGACCAGAGAATTGCATCCGCTTTCTGGAATGTGCCGTCTGCCCAGCGCACGCCGTCCGGCTCAATGGACGCGAACATCGGTTTGGCCACGAGCAGGCCCCGGTCGATCGCCGCCTGAATGCGCCGAGTGCGCGGCACGCCCGTGCCGCTGACGATGCTGGGGAGGGCGCGGCCAGCCCGCGCTGCCTCATCCTGCATTGCGACCGACGACTCGCGTGCCTCCAGGTTCAACTCGCTCTCGTCCAGAAACTCGATCGGACGCCGACTCACCCAGGCGATCTCGTCGGCCACCGTCTCCAACTCCAGGAGGAACCCGATCGCGGATGTTCCGCCACCGACCACAATCACGCTCGCACCGCGGAACTCCTCGGCCGAGGTGTAGTCGCTCGTGTGTACGTGGCGGCCAGCAAACGAATCCAGTCCCGGATACCACGGGATGAACGGTGAACCCCAGGTGCCGGTGGCATTCACCAGCACATCCGTCGCAATTTCGTAGTGGTTCTGATCCGCATCCGTGTATTCAACGATCAGGTCAAGGTCGCGATTGGACACCGTATGCACATCAGCCGGACGGACGATCTGTAGCTCGTAAAACTCCTCGTACTGCCGGTAAAAGTCTGAGACGACCTCTTTGGCCGGAAGGGTACGGTCGGCGGTCTCAAAGGTCAGGCCGAGCGCATCCATACCGGGCAAATCATTGATGCGGTGGGCCGACCCCACGCGAAGGGCCTCCCAGCGAAGCTGCCACGCGCCGCCCGTCCCCGGCCCACGATCGAGCACAACAAAATCTTTTCCCGGCTCCAAACCAAGCCGTTTCAGGTAGAACGACACCGAGAGCCCGGCCTGGCCGCCACCAATCACGACGACCGAAGGGTGGGAAGGAGTGAGGCTCACACGATTACGTTACTCGGCCCAGAGGTAGACACTGTGAGTTCCCAGCCCCATGCTAAAGTTGGCAGTTAGATTTGGAATCCTTGTAGTGGAATTCTGAGCACCATCGTGTGTTCTCAGTCTGGAATCGTGAGGGGGTAACCCGTGGGACGTGGTCGCCAAAAGGCAAAGCACACCAAGGTTGCCAGGGAGCTGAAGTATTTCAGCCCAAACACTAACTACGACGCGCTCGAACGCGAGCTCACGCATGCTGAGCAAAACGAAGCCATGGAGAAGTGGCCGGAATACAGCCACGCCGGCGAAGAAACGGATCCGGCAGGCAAGTAGCTTGTGGCGAACAAGGGTGCCTGAGTTGTAGCCCTAGTCGCGGTAGGCGCCGACAAGACGCACGGCCCCGCCGTTTACACCTTTCGCGCCCTGTTCGAAGCCGGTGAGATCGCGAGGCACCGTCGACACGATGCCGGCCGGCCAGGCTCGGATGTCGTCGGCGGTCAATTGCGCGATCGTCGCGTCAACGGCGTCAGGACGCAGCACCGCGAACATGCCGATCCCGAGATTCCAGGTGCCCTCAGCGGACTCGAGACTCGTGTTCGCCATGGCGGACAGCACGCGAAACACCGGGTCAGGCGACCAGGATGCCCGCTCCACTTCGACCCAGCTTCCGACCGGGAGCACGCGGGCCAGGTTCGCGGCGATGCCTCCACCGGTCACATGGCTGAGCGAGTGAATGTCGCCCGGCCCCTTTTCCAGCACCGAAAGCAACGGGGCCGTATACAGACGCGTTGGCTCGAGCAACACCTCGCCGACGATGCCACCGAGCTCGTTGGAGTGATCCTTGTAGCCGATGCCTCGCTCAGCAAGGATGTGCCGCACGAGAGAGAACCCGTTCGAGTGCAGTCCGGAGGACGCCATCGCCAGCACGACATCGCCGTCCTGCACGCGGTCCGGTCCGAGCACGGCATCCGCTTCGACCACGCCGACGGCAGCCCCAGCGACGTCGTAATCGTCCGGGCCAAGGAGCCCAGGATGCTCAGCGGTCTCGCCGCCCACGAGCGCCGTACCGGTGTCTGAGCACGCGCGGGCGATCCCGGCCACAATGTCAGCAATGCGCTCGGGCACGACCCGACCGCACGCAATGTAATCGGTCATGAACAGCGGCTTGGCGCCGACGACGACAATGTCGTCCACGACCATGCCGACGAGGTCCTGGCCGATCGTGTCATGCTTGTCGAGAGCCTGGGCGATGGCGACCTTCGTGCCCACCCCGTCGGTCGAGGACGCGAGAAGCGGATGCCGGTAGCTCTTGAGTGCTGAGGCATCGAACAGGCCGGCGAAACCGCCGACCCCACCGAGCACTTCAGGACCGTGCGTCTTCGACACGGCCGACTTCATCAGCTCGACAGCAAGATCACCGGCGTGGGTGTCCACCCCCGCCGCCGCGTAAGCATCGGCTACCATCCCCACTCCCTGCCCGCGAGTGTGCACTTGTGGCTGCTTTCAGGCGCTGAGAACGACCACAAGTGCACACTCGCGGGGGGTAGGGGGGTCACTCCTGCCGCCCGGGGTCACCGAAGACCGGGGTGAGTTCGCGCGAGGACTGGTCGGTTTCGAGCAAGTTTTTGCCGATGAGGTGCGCCTCCGGCAGCGGGATCGGGTACTTCCCGGTGAAGCACGCGGTGCACAGGCTGGAGCGAGGCTGCTCGGTGGACGCGATCATGCCGTCCTCGGACAGGTAGCCGAGGCTGTCGGCGCCGATGGTCTGGCGGATCTCGTCCACGCTGAGGCCCGTCGCGAGCAGTTCGGCCCGCGAAGCAAAGTCGATGCCGTAAAAGCACGGCCAGGTGATCGGCGGGCTGGAAATCCGCACGTGAACTTCAGCAGCTCCCGCCTCGCGCAGCATGGCAACGAGTGCGCGCTGGGTGTTGCCCCGCACGATCGAGTCGTCGACGACGATGAGGCGCTTGCCCTTGATGACATCCCGCAGCGGGTTCAGCTTGAGCTTGATGCCCCGCTGCCGAATCGTCTGAGACGGTTGGATGAAGGTTCGGCCGACATAGGCGTTCTTGACGAGTCCCTGACCGTACGGGATGCCGGAGGCCTCCGCGTAGCCGATCGCGGCCGGCGTTCCGGACTCCGGTGTCGGGATCACGAGATCCGCCTCAACCGGGTGTTCCATGGCGAGCCTACGCCCCATCTCGACGCGCGCCTCGTGCACGCCGCGACCGGCGATCGTGGTGTCTGGGCGAGCAAGGTAGACGTATTCGAACACGCATCCTGCGCGCTTCTCCGGGGCGAACCGCTGCGAGCGCAAGCCGTTCTCGTCGATCGAGATGAGCTCACCTGGCTCGACCTCGCGAACGAAGGATGCCCCGACAATGTCGAGCGCGGCCGTCTCGCTCGCGACCACCCAGCTGCGCTCCAGGCGCCCAAGCACGAGAGGGCGAACGCCCTGCGGGTCGCGCGCCGCGTACAGCGTCGACTCGTCCATGAACACAAAGCAGAACGCGCCCTGCAGGAGAGGCAGCACTTCGAGTGCTGTCGCCTCGAGCGTGTGATCCAGGTCTCCGGTGAGCAACGCCGTGACTACAGCGGTGTCCGTCGTGTTGCCGCGCGCGATTTCGCCGTTCAACTCCGGGTGCCGATGCCGCACAAGTTCAAGGAGTTCCAAGGTGTTCGTCAAATTGCCGTTGTGACCGAGGGCTACAGTGCCGCCCGCGGTGCGTCCGAGAGTGGGCTGAGCGTTCTGCCAACTGGAAGCTCCGGTTGTCGAATACCGCGTGTGGCCGACGGCGAGGTGCCCGACGAGCGTGTTGAGGGACGACTCCGTGAACACCTGTGAGACGAGACCCATGTCCTTGTAGACGAGAATTTTCGTCCCGTCGCTCGTCGCGATACCCGCCGATTCCTGCCCACGGTGCTGGAGTGCGTACAGCCCGAAGTAGGTGAGCTTGGAGACCTCTTCGCCCGGCGCCCACACGCCGAAGACCCCGCAGGCATCCTGAGGACCCTTCTCCCCTGGAAGCAGTTCGTGACCTAGTCGACCATCGCCACCGGCCAAAACGTGGGCCCCTTATCCGTCGCTGCGCTCTGCGCTGTGGTCTGAAGAGTTCTCGTCAGGTTGTGCGAGCTCGTTGGCGCGCACCGCCAGTTTACCTGCGATCACGGTCGATGCCCTACGACTTGCGCGGTAGTCGAAGGCGATGGCGATGGCCGCCCCCATGATGCCCCCGAGGGGAATGCCGAACAGCGAGAGAAAGCCGAGGGTGGCCGCGAATCCGACGGCGGGGTCTGCCGGGTACAGGGAGGTCAGCACGAGGGTGACCAGGAATCCGACGAGAGCCCCCACCACCACGAATACCGAAAATTTTGGGGCCCGACGGATGGTCACCGTCGTCCGAACCTCGTCATCGGTGTTGTTCGGGGTGTCGCTCATGCCCCTATTGTCTCGCATTCCACTTGATCGGGAGCAGCTCCGCCAGACTGGCGCGCGAGCCGGATGCCGACACCCGGTTCGCCGCGACGGCGGCGGCCCAGTCGAGGGTGCCCGTGGCGAGCTCCAGCCAGGTGTCTGCGTCCATTTCGACAACATTCGGCGGGGTTCCACGGGTGTGCTTTGGGCCGTCAACGCACTGCACAGCTCCGTACGGCGGCACACGCACCTCGAGCGTGTTGCCTGGAGCAGCATCCGCCAAACACTGCAAGAGGTAGCGGACGGCGAGCGCCGTCGCATCCTTGTCCGATTCGCTTCCGGACTCCATCACTGTGCGCACCGAGGCTTGGCCCACGATCGCAACGATTCGTGCTTTACCCATCAGTCAACGGTAGCTGAAGATGTTCGAAGCAACCTTAGTGGTGGTGCCGGTAACCTGTGGGGGTGCGAATCCTTCTACTCGGCTCCGGTGCACGCGAGCACGCCATCCTGTCCGCGCTTCTCTCCGAGGATGCGGGGCACGAGGTGACGGTCGCCCCTGGCAATGCCGGAACCGCGCTGGAGACCACGACCATCTCCCTCGACCCGGAGAACCCCCGGCTCATCGCGGATTTCGCCGTCGACAATGAGATCGAGCTCGTGGTGATCGGGCCCGAATCCCCCCTCGTGGCCGGCGTCGCCGACGCGGTGCGGAAACGCGGCATCCCCGTGTTCGGTCCAGGCAAGGCTGCGGCGCAATTGGAAAGCAGCAAGTCTTTCGCGAAGCGGGTGATGGATGCAGCGAATGTTCCGACCGGTGGCGCCGTTCGCGCGACCACGATCGACGAGATCGCCTCAGCGCTGGACGACTTCGGTGCTCCCTACGTGGTGAAAGCCGATGGGCTCGCTGCGGGCAAAGGGGTGCTCGTGACAAGTGATCGCGACGCGGCCATCGAGCACGCCGAGCACTATCTGCAACTCGGCCCCGTGCTCGTCGAGGAGTTCCTCGACGGCCAGGAGGTCTCCGTCTTCCTCTTCGCCGACGGTACGACCGTCGTGCCGCTATCCCCTGCGCAGGATTACAAGCGGGTGGGCGACGGTGACACCGGTCCAAACACCGGTGGGATGGGCGCCTATTCGCCTGTGCCGTGGTTGCCAGCCGGATTCGTGCAGGAGGTGGTCGACACTGTCGCGCTTCCGGTCATCCGCCAACTCGCCGCGGAGGGAACACCGTTCAGCGGCCTGCTGTATTGCGGTCTCATCGTGACCGAGAAGGGCTTGCGGGTCATCGAGTTCAATGCGCGGTTCGGCGACCCGGAGACTCAGGTTGTGCTGCCGCGACTGGTCAGCCCGCTGAGCGCACTGCTCATGGCGTCAGCGACGGGTTGCCTCGGCGATTTGCCTGCTCCGGAATTTTCGGATGACGTGTACGTCACCGTCGTGTTGGCGAGCGAGGGTTACCCGGATGACCCGAAAACTGGGCGCGAAATTTCCGGGATAGAGTCCGCGGCAGCCGTGCCGGGTGTTCGCGTGCTGCACGCGGCGACGGCCAGGGATCAGAACCACATTGTGGCCACGGGCGGCCGCGTGCTCAGCGTGGTTGCCGGTGCTGCCAACTTCACGGAGGCCAGATCCCGCGCCTACCGTGCGCTGGGCGAGATCACGCTTGAGGGCTCGCACTTCCGGACCGATATCGCGGCGCGGGTAGCGGAGTGATCACTTTCATTATTCAGGAGGTTGCGGGGCTGGTGTGACTCGCGACGACCTTGTGATCCACTTCTGCCCCGCAACCTCCTGAATAATGAAAGCGTGACGACGGTGATTGATGGTTGGGAACTGACTTACTCGGGAAAGGTCCGCGACCTTTACCGATCTGCGGGGCACCCCGGCGAAGTCCTCATGGTCGCGAGTGACCGAGTGAGCGCGTTCGATCACGTTCTTGAACCGGGGATACCAGGCAAAGGGGAGTTGCTGACGCAGCTCAGCCTGTGGTGGTTCGAGCAACTCTCCTCCGTGCCCAATCACCTCGTGGTCGAGCCATCAACGCCTGGGTCCTCTGAGGACTTTCCTGCCTCAGTCGCCGGACGAGCAATGCTCGTGCACACGCTCGACATGTTCCCGATCGAGTGCGTTGTGCGCGGTTACCTCGCCGGAAGTGGCTGGGCCGAGTACCAGGCTTCAGGGACGGTGTGCGGCATCGCGCTGCCCGCCGGACTCGCTTTCGGCGACCGGCTTCCGCATCCGGTGTTCACCCCCGCGTTCAAAGCGCCGCTCGGCGAGCACGACGAGAACATCACGTTCGAGCGTGCGGTCGAGCTTGTCGGATCCGATGCCGCCACTTCGCTGCGCACACTCAGCATCGACATTTATTCGCGGGCGGCCGCGATCGCGGAAGAGCGGGGCCTCATTCTCGCCGATACGAAGTTCGAGTTCGGCGCGGATGCCGACGGCAGGATCACACTCGCCGATGAGGTGCTCACGAGCGACAGCTCGCGGTATTGGGATGCCGCGGCGTGGGCTGGCGGCGAGCGCAAGGACAGTTTCGATAAGCAACTTGTGCGCAATTGGCTCTCCGCGCACTGGAACGGCGAGGGCGTACCGCCGAGCCTCCCCGACAACATTGTCGCGCTCACTGCGGAGCGCTACCGCGAACTGTTTGACCGCCTCACAGCCTGAGGGTCGAAAATTCAGGACGTGGGGTGACGGATGCGGCAAGGAGAAGCGATGGGCCAGAACCAGCAGGACATCCTGTCAGCCAGCACCACCATGGGCGCCGTGACCCTGAAAGTGGCTGACCTCGACGGCATGATTGCGTTTTACCGCGACGGCGTCGGCCTCACCCTTCTCGCACAGGATGTGGACAGCGCCGTTCTTGGTCGCCCCGGCCGACCCGCCCTCGTGCTCCAGTTCGCCTCGGAGCTCCGCCACGCTGGCGAACATGAGGCCGGACTGTTCCACACGGCGTTCCTGTTTGCCGAGAAAGCCGATCTTGCCGCTGCTGTGTACTCGGTTGCGCAGAGGTACCCGGAGAGTTTCACGGGAAGCTCCGACCACTTTGTGAGCAATGCGTTCTACTTCAACGACCCTGAACGCAACGGGGTCGAACTCTATTGGGACACAGACCGCCAGCTCTGGGAGTGGGACGGCGCGAGCGTGCGTATGGGTACCGCCTACCTGGATCCGAATCGCTTCCTCCAGGAGAATCTCACGGAGGCCGGCGCAGCGAGGCCGGGGACCGGCGACGCCGGTGTCGGTCATGTGCACTTGAAGGTTGGGGACATCCCCACCGCGAAGCGCTTCTACGTGACCACGCTGGGATTCGAGACGACAATGGAATTTGGAAGTCAGGCGTTGTTCGTGAGTGCTGGCGGCTACCACCACCACGTCGGCATGAACACCTGGCTCAGCTCCGGTGCAGCTGCCCGCACCCCTGCGCTTGGCCTCGGCCAGGTCACGATCACGGTGCCGTCGACGGATGACCTGGGCGCGCTGCGGGAACGCCTCGCCGCTGCGCAGATCCCGGTTGCCGACAGCGGCGGCGAAATCTCCTTCGACGACCCATGGGCGAACCTCGTCACGGTGCGTGCCGGAGCGTAGCCAAGCTCAGCGCAGCACGGAACTGAGCAGCAGGCTCGTCTCCGTATTCACCACGCCCTCGATCGACCGGATTCTCCCGAGTACCGCGTCGAAGTGGGCGAGCGTCTCCGCGCCGAGTTCGGCGACCAGGTCCCATCCACCATTCGTGGTGTGCAGCGAACGGATTTCGGGAAACCCGCGCAGCTTCCGGATCACGTCGTCGGTCGTGCGCCCTTCCACCTCGATCAGGGTCATCGCGCGCACGGCCAGCGGGTCCAGTTCGTCGCGCACGCGGACCGTGAATCCGACGATGGTGCCGGATGCCACGAGCCGCTCGATCCTCGCCGTGACGGTCGCCCGCGCCACGCCGAGCACGCGGGCAAGTTCGGCCACCGGCATCCGGCCGTCTTCGCGAAGCGCGGAGAGTAGACGGCGATCGACTTCATCCAGAACCTTGGTAGCCATACTGTCTGATTGTAGTGTGCAGTTCGCATAGTGAATGATCAGATTGTGTTCATTTATGCACTTGTCGTTGCATATCGTCTGGTCTTAGCGTGAGAGCAGGAACTAGGAGTGTGCAATGACCCGATTCGTCGACGTCCACAACATGGTGCGCTGGATCGGCCACCACGGCCCGACCGCCATCATGGCTGGCATCGTTGGCTACCTGGAGGACGATTTTCGCCGGTGGGCGAGCTTCGACAAGTCACCGCGGGTCGCCAGCCACACGCCGTTCGGTGTCATCGAACTCATGCCCACAAGCGACATGGAAACTTACGGTTTCAAATACGTCAACGGTCACCCCTCCAACCCGGCCAGGGGCTTCCAAACCGTCACCGCGTTTGGCGTTCTCGCCGACGTTCACAACGGCTACCCGACGTTCCTGTCCGAGATGACCGTGCTCACGGCACTGCGCACCGCAGCCACCTCCGCCATGGTCGCCAAGGCACTCGCTCGGCCAGACAGCCAGACGATGGCGCTTATCGGCACCGGCAGCCAGGCCGAGTTCCAGTCCTGCGCCATCCGCACGGAGCTCGGAATCAACACCCTGCGCATTTGGGACACGGACCCTGAAGCGATGGCCAAGTTTGTCCGCAACCTCACGCCTCTCGGTTTCGACATCACCGTCGCGACCTCCGCGAAGGATGCCGTCGCCGGCGCCGACGTCGTCACCACGTGCACCGCGGACAAAGTGAACGCCACCATTCTCACGCGCGACATGATTGCGCCCGGAATGCACGTGAACGCGATCGGCGGCGACTGCCCAGGGAAGACGGAACTGGATCCCGCCATCCTCGACGCCTCCACCGTGTTCGTCGAGTACCCGCCTCAAACCCGGATCGAAGGGGAGATCCAGAATCGCCCGGAGGACTTCCCGGTCACCGAATTCTGGCAAGTGCTGACCGGCGAAGCCGAGGGCCGCACCTCCGCAGAGCAGATCACCGTGTTTGACTCCGTCGGCTTCGCCATCGAGGACTTCACCGCCCTCCGCTACGTTCGGGATTCGGTGGATGCCACCGACTTCTACGAGGACATCGACCTCGTCGCCAACCCGGATGACCCAAAGGATCTGTTCGGTTTCGTCGGTGCATTCGCACCCGTCGGAGGTTAGCCATGAGCGCGCAGGCCCCATCCGCTGTTGTCCTGGTGCGACCGCACCACTTCGACGTGAACCCGGTGACCGCCGTCGACAACGTGTTCCAGTCCGCCGCGCCGAACGATTCGCCCGAGCGCGCGGCCGCCGCCTATCGGGAGTCCACGGCGCTCGCGGAAGCACTCGAGGCCGAGGGTGTGCGCGTCCATCTGTTCGAGGATGACCGTACGGACCGACCGGACAGCGTGTTCCCGAACAACTGGCTGTCGACGCACATCGGCGGCCATGTCGCCGTGTATCCCATGTTTGCGCCGAACCGCCGCCTCGAGCGCCGCCAGGACATCCTGGACCTGCTGAAGTCTGCCTACCGCGTGCAGGACATCATTGACTACTCGGGTCTCGAAGTGGACGGCCTCTACCTCGAGGGCACTGGCGCGATGGTGCTCGACAACGATGAACGGGTCGCTTACGTTGCCCGTTCGAATCGGGCAGACCCCATCGCACTCGAGCGCTTCTGCACGAACTTCGGGTACGAACCGATGGTGTTCGATGCAGCAGACCCGAGCGGCACGCCGATCTATCACACGAACGTTCTGCTGTGCATTGCGACCGATTTCGCCCTCGTGGGAACGGCCATGATTCAGCCGGATGCGCGTCGCGAGGAAATTGTGGAACGCCTCAGCGAGGGCGGCCGGACCGTCATCGATCTGGACTTCGATCAGATTTGCGCGTTCTCCGGGAACGCGATTGAGCTCACCGGTTCGAACGGTCGCATCCTCGCAATGTCCGCTCGCGCTGAGGCTGCCTTGACTCCGGCGCAACGCGCCATCATTGAGCGCAGCTGCCGGATCGTGGCGGTGGACGTAAGCACTATCGAACTCTCCGGCGGTTCGGTGCGGTGCATGATTGCCGGAGTCCACCTCACCCCCCGCCGTGATCGCACGGCCGCGGGCCAGCCCGTCCAAGGCACCCCAACGGCAACGGCAACGGCAACGGCAACGGTCGATCGTGGCGTCATGACTGCGCCCGCGTGAAACGGCTCAGTCGAGTTGTGGCGATTCCGCTCTCGCCGATTCTGATCGTCCAGTCTCGCCAGTTGCGCAAAACCATCCCTCGCCTTCCGGATGCCGCGCTCCCGTGGGACGGTGCGCTCGACGGCGCACGGCCGGTCCGCCTTCTCGTGCTGGGTGACTCGACGGCAGCGGGGGTCGGCGCGGAAACGCAGGCCGAGGCGCTGCCTGGGAACCTCGCCCGCGACATCCGGGATCGATTCCATCGTGGCACCCAATGGCTGGCCCTCGGCCGAAACGGGGCGACGGCCAAAGACTTGGTTGATGACTACCTCGACGAGGCGACCGCCCACGAACAGGATCTGGTGTTCCTCACGATCGGCGCCAATGACGCGCTGGCCTTGCGCTCCCGCCGTGCGTTCAGCCGTGACGTCGCACTGATCGTGAACCAGTTGCGGGCAGCGAATCCCTCCAGCCTCATTCTCGTCTCGCTCATGCCGCGATTCGACAGGTTTGCGAGCCTACAAAATCCGGTGAAATGGAATCTCGCCCTTCACGCGGCCAGCCTCGACGACGCTGCGCGGCGCGCGGTAACTGGGATACCTGGAGTGTTTGCGATCCCGAAGCCCGCACCGTACTCGCCTGAGTTTTGGGCGTCGGACGGTTTCCACCCCAGCGAGCAGGGCTACCGCGAGTGGATTGATTTCGCGCTCGCCGAGGTTCCCGACGCGTTGCTCGAACGCTACCTCAGCTGAGCGGCACTTCGGCTGGTTCGTCGCCCGGTGCAACTTTCGCGCGGGGGCTCCCGCTGTGGGCCGTCCAGGCGACGGTTTGCTTGGGCTTCGCGAAGAACATCACAATCACGGCGCACACGAGGGCGAGCGCGGCAGGCAGCAGCAGCGACTGCGCCATGGCGTTGCTGAACCCCTCATGCAACACGGGCGGCAACGCCCCAGAGAAACTTTGATCGCCGGATGCCGCGGCGGGCAGCTCAGCGGTAAGCCTCGCCTGGATGAGCGCCGCGATGGCGGCGCTGCCGAGCACGGAGCCGACTTGACGGGTGGTGTTGAACACGCCAGCACCTGCGCCAGCCTGGTTCTGCGGCAGGTTGCGCGTCGCCGTCGTGGAGAGAGGTGACCAGACGCACGCGTTCGCGACGCCCATCAGGGCGCTCGGGAGCAACAGCCATCCGAAGGCCATGTCTGGCACCATGAGTGACGAGTACCACACGAGCGACGCGGCGAGCAGAGTGGCGCCGGTGAACGCAATGTAGCGGGGGTTGATCCGGTCGACCAGCTTGCCAACCGGTTGAGCGAGCGCCGCTGTGATGACAGCCATGGGGACGAGCATGAGCGCTGACTCGGTCGGCGTGTAGCCGAGCACGAGTTGGAAGTAGAACACGAGCGGCAGCGACATGCTGGTCACGGTGAACCCGACCGTGCTCATGGCGGCGTTTGCGAGGGCGAAGTTGCGGTCCTTGAACAGGGCGAGCGGCAGCAGAGGCTCGCCCTTTTTGTTGAGGCGCTGCCACACCACGAACAGCGCGAGCACAACGACGCCGGCGCCGATCAGGCCCCACACGGAGATCGGGCCAGCGATGACCCCCCAGTCGTAACTCTCACCCTCCTGCAGCCCGAAGACGAGCAGAAACATGCCGACAGCGCTGAGCACAACACCGAGGATGTCGAAGCGGTGCGGATGCGTCTCCAGCTTGGGGACGAGCCGCCAGGCCATCACGAACGCCACGACGCCGATCGGGACGTTCACGAAGAAGATCCATTCCCAGCCAAGACTGTCGACCAGAACGCCACCAAGCACGGGGCCGACGAGCGTGGCAACGCCCGCGGTAGCCCCCCACAGACCCATGGCCTGGCCGCGCCGGTCTGGTGGGAAGATCCGGGTGATGATCGCCATAGTTTGCGGCGTCATCATGGACGCTCCGAGCCCTTGGAACACCCTCGCCACGATGAGCTGGGAGATGTCACCGGAGAATCCGCACCAGGCGGACGCGAGCGTGAAGACGACGAGCCCGGTGAGATACAAGTTCTTCGGACCGAAGCGATCGCCGAGGCGCCCGGTGATGAGCAGCGGTACAGCATAGGCAAGCAGATAGGCGCTCGTGACCCAGATCACCGCGTTGATGTCGGTGTGCAAACCCTCCATGATTTTCGGGTTCGCCACGGAGACGATCGTGGTGTCGATCAGGATCATGAAGAAGCCGATGACGAGCGCCCAGAGGGCGGGCCATGGTCGGTAAGTATTGTTCATCGCTTGGTGAGAATACGCCCCGCGTGCGACAAGTCCAAACGGGCTCCTCGGTTAGACTTTCCTCATCCACCCGCTTGTTTCTGGCAGGAGTGCCCCGTGCCCATCATCATCGTCGAGGTCATGCCGAAGGCCGAGCTTCTCGACCCGCAGGGCAAGGCCGTCTCAGGCGCCCTTCACCGCCTCGGAAAGAACCACATTTCGGGAGTGCGGATCGGCAAACGCTTCGAGGTCACCGTCGATGGTCCGGTGACGGATGCCGTGCTCGCCGAGGTGCGCACGCTCGCCGACGAGATGTTCTCCAACTCCGTGATCGAAGACGTCGTCTACGTCGGTGAACCCCACTCTGTGGAAGCGGACGCCAAGTGATGCGCATCGGCGTCATCACGTTTCCCGGCTCGCTCGACGACCGCGACGCGCAGCGTGCGATCCGTCTCGCCGGGGCAGAGCCGGTAGCCCTGTGGCACGGCGAGCATGACCTGCACGGAGTGGACGCACTCGTGCTCCCCGGCGGGTTCAGCTACGGCGACTACTTGCGCTGCGGCGCCATCGCGAGCCTCTCGCCGATCATGAGCGAGGTCATCAACGCCGCGAACGCTGGCATGCCCGTACTTGGAATCTGCAATGGTTTCCAAATGCTCGTCGAGGCGCACTTGCTGCCCGGTGGTCTCGTGCGCAACGACCACGGCGCGTTTGTCTGCCGCGATCAGCGCCTGCGCGTCGAGTCGACCTCAACCGCGTGGACGAACGGGTTCGAGGCCGGCGCAGAGATCACGATCCCGCTGAAGAACGGCGAAGGCGGATACATCGCGTCAGCTGAGACGATCGCGCAGTTGGAGGGCGATGGGCTCGTCGCGTTCCGCTATCTGGACGTGAACCCCAACGGGTCGCTCAACGACATCGCCGGGATCACGAACCCGCGCGGCAACATTGTCGGGCTGATGCCGCATCCTGAGCACGCGACGGAAGAAGGCTTCGGCCCCGACACCGACGCGGCAATGCGCAACGGCACGGACGGCCTTACATTCTTCACGAGCGTGCTGCAGTCCCTCGCACTCGCGTAGCCGCGGGCGCGTCAAGCCGCAGTAGCGCTAGTCAGCTCGCGTCAGCGGCTGAGCCGGCCAGCAACTCGAGGGTATCGATCACGCGATTGCTGAATCCCCACTCGTTGTCGTACCAGGCCACCACCTTGATGTGACGACCCTCGACCCTGGTGAGCTCGGAGTCGAAGATTGCTGACGCAGGGTTTCCCGTGATGTCGGACGACACGAGCGCGTCTTCCGAGTACTCGAGGATGCCGTTGAGCGGTCCGGCGGCAGCCTTCCGGTACGCCGCGAGCACGTCCTCGCGCGTGACATCCCTGGCGACGGTCGTGTTGAGCTCGACGATCGAACCAACCGGAACGGGAACGCGGATGGAGTCTCCGGAAAGCTTTCCGTTCAGGCGCGGAAGCACGAGTCCGATGGCCTTCGCCGCTCCTGTCGAGGTGGGGACAATGTTGACGCCGGCTGCGCGAGCACGACGCGGATCGCGGTGCGGCCCATCCTGCAGGTTTTGCTCCTGTGTGTACGCGTGGATGGTCGACATGAAGCCATGCTCGATTTCGGCAAGGTCGTCGAGTACGGAAGCCAGCGGCGCAAGGGCATTGGTCGTGCACGACGCGTTGGAGATGATCGTGTGCGTTGCAGGATCATACGCGCTCGTGTTGACTCCGTAGGCGAGGGTCACGTCCGCACCATCCGCAGGAGCGCTGACCAACACCTTTTTCGCGCCCGCATCGATGTGCGCTTGCGCGGCTGTCGCGGAGGTGAAACGTCCGGTCGACTCCAGCACGATGTCGACACCGAGTTCCGCCCACGGGAGGTTGGCCGGCTCGCGCTCGGCGAGTACACGAATTCGCCGCCCATCCACCACGAGGGTGTCTCCGTCGACGGTCACCGGTCGACCAAGCCGCCCAGCGGTGGAGTCGAAGGCCAGCAGCCGTGCCAGTGCTGCGGGTTCGGTGAGATCGTTGACGGCGACGAGCTCGAGCGTGCTGTCGCGCTCAAGCAGGGCGCGGAGAGTGTTGCGGCCGATGCGGCCGAAACCATTGATGGCGATCCTGGTCATGACGAGGTCCTTTCACTACGACCCCCCATATTCACTCGCGGCAACCGGAATTGCCATAGGCGTTAGTGACATGGTTCGAAAGAATCACGCCAGTTGCTATTCGCCCCTCGCAAACGTGCGCCGATACTCGCTCGGGGTCGTGCCAAGAGTCTCCTGAAAATGTTGGCGGAGATTGGTGCCTGTGCCCATTCCAACCTCCGCAGCGATCTGTTCGATGCTCAGTTCCGAGCGCTCAAGAAGCTCTCGCGCGGCGTCGATGCGCACTCGCGTGACCCACTGCAGTGGCGTGTATCCCGTGTCATCCACGAAGCGGCGCGAGAACGTTCGAGGCGAAACGGCCGCGTGTGCGGCGAGCGACGTCAGGGTCAGTCGCTCACCCAGGTGCCGCAGCGCCCACTCGCGGGTTGCCGCGAAGCGTTCCCCCAGCGGCTCCCGGATGTCCCGCTGCACGTACTGGGCTTGCCCACCACTGCGATACGGGGCGGCCACGAGGCGCCTCGCCGCGTGATTGGAGGCCGCGACCCCCTTGTCAGCGCGAAGAATGTGGAGGCACAGGTCGAGGCCGGATGCCGCACCAGCCGAGGTCAACACGTCGCCCTCGTCGACAAAGAGCACATCCTCATCCACATGCACGAGCGGATACTTCGCCGCAAACGCTCGCGCGTAGTGCCAGTGGGTCGTGGCCCGCTTGCCATCGAGGAGGCCGGTTGCCGCGAGCGCGAACGCTCCGGTCGAGATCGCGGCAAGGCGAGCGCCCCGCGTGTGTGCCGCGATCAGCGCATCCACGATGCGCTCGGGCGGTTCTTCGCGATCCGGAAAGCGGTAGCCGGGAATGAACACGAGCTCTGCCCAGTCGAGCGCTTCGAGACCATGAGCGACGTGATACGACAGTCCGTCGCCGCCCTCGACGAGCCCGGGCAGAGCCCCGCAGACTCGCACTTCATATGGCATGCTCGCCCGCGTCGAGAAGACCTGTGCGGGGATACCGACGTCGAGCGGCTTTGCGCCCTCAAGCACGAGCACGGCGACACGATGGAGGCGGGATGTCGGCACGAGAATCAGCGTACGCGCTAGCCGCTGTCCCCCAGATAAGCTCTATGCGCAGAGAGTCGCACCATGATGTGGATCGAGGAGTCACATGCAGTTCCACCACCGAGGCTATGTGTCGGGGGAGCCCCTCGTTCAGCCCGCGAGCGGCACGGGTATTGATCGCCCGAATGCGCTGCCGGACGAGGTTGACGTCCTGATTGTTGGCAGCGGCCCGGCTGGAATGCTCCTCTCTGCGCAGATGTCGCAGTTTCCGAACATCACGACGCGCATCGTCGAGCGTCGGGATGGTCGCCTCGTTCTCGGGCAGGCGGACGGCATCCAGCCTCGCAGTGTGGAGACGTTTCAGGCCTTCGGATTCGCGCCGCGCATCATTGATGAGGCGTACAACATCGCGCACATGAACTTCTGGACCCCGGATCCCGAGAACCCGCAGAACATCATCCGCACCTCGCGCACGGAAGACTATGCGCAGCACATTGGCGAATTCCCGCATCTCATCGTGAACCAAGCACGGGTACTCGACTATTTCGCTGAGGCAGCTTTGCAGGGGCCGGCAAGGCTCTCCCCGGATTACGGGCTCGAGTTCACCGGGCTGACCGTGGACCGCGACACAAGCAACGACTTCCCCGTGACCGTGACTCTGCGTGGCTCTGCCGAACACAACGCCGGTGAGGAGCGAACTGTCCGCGCGAAGTATGTGGTGGGTTGCGATGGTGCGCGCAGCCTCGTGCGGGACGCGATCGGACGCAAACACGTCGGCAGCCATGCGCAACACGCGTGGGGCGTCATGGACGTGCTCGTGAACACGGACTTTCCCGATTGGCGTATCAAGTGTGCGATCAATTCGGAGGCCGGCAACATCCTGCACATCCCCCGCGAAGGCGGATACCTGTGCCGCATGTACATCGACTTGGGCGAGGTAGCAAAGGATGACAAGCACCGCGTGCGAGACACCCCGGTCGAGGCCATCATCGCGAAGGCGAACGAGATCCTGCACCCGTACACGCTGGACGTGAAGAGTGTGGCCTGGCACAGCGTGTACGAAGTCGGGCACCGCGTTACAGACAAGTTCGACGACGTGGCCGTCGGTGACGAGCACCGCACGCCTCGAGTGTTCCTGACGGGTGACGCGTGCCACACGCACAGTGCCAAAGCTGGGCAAGGCATGAACGTGTCGATGCAGGATGGGTTCAACCTGGGTTGGAAGCTTGGCCTCGTGCTCTCCGGCCTCAGCCCTGAGTCGCTCCTCGCGACGTACTCGGCGGAGCGCCAGCCCGTTGCACAACAGCTCATCGATTTCGACCGCGAATGGTCCACCCTGATGGCCCGCAAGCCAGACGAGATTGCCGACCCGGGCGAACTCGCCGACTACTACCTGAAGACGTCGGAGTTTCCCTCCGGATTCATGACGCAGTACACGGCGTCGATGATCACGGGTTCCGCGGATCATCAAGCACTGGCGGCGGGCTTTCCGATCGGCAAGCGCTTCAAGTCGGCACAGGTTGCGCGCGTATCGGATGGCAACACCGTTCACCTTGGCCACCACGCGCGGGCCGACGGGCGCTGGCGGCTGTATGCGTTTGGGGATGCACCGGCAGCGGGAGAGGCCTCCGCACTGACCGACTGGGCAACGTGGCTTTCCCACTCCGCCGAGTCTCCACTCGCGCGCTTCACCCCGGCAGGGGCCGACATTGACAGCATCTTTGACGTAAAGGTGATCTACCAGCAGAGCTTCGACGAGGTCGAGATCATGCGCGTGCCGTCCGTGTTCCTGCCGAAGACCGGCCCGCTGGAGCTCACCGACTGGGAGAAGGTGTACGCGACGTTGCCCGCAGACGACATCTTCGACGTTCGCGAACTGTCGCGCGAAGGCGTCGTCGTTGTCGTGCGGCCGGACCAGTACGTCGCGCATGTTCTGCCGCTGACCGCGACCGACGAGCTAGCCGCGTTCCTGGCGCAGAGTTTCCTCCCGACCTCCTAAACCACAACTCCTTCGGCCGAACGCCCCCGCGCAATTCGCTTGCTGAGCACGACCGATACTTGCGTTGTCGACGACGCATTAGTCAGCCAGCTTCGCAATCTCTGGCACGATGGAGTGGTGACTACAACTTCTGCCACGCGCACCTCAGTGACCCCCAGCCGCTTTTACCGCATCGTCTCGATCGCTGAGGCGGTGACCTGGACGCTGCTCATCATCGGCATGATCCTGAAGTACGGATTCCACCTGGACATCGCGGTGCTGATCGCCGGAAGCATCCACGGTCTCGTGTTCGTCACCTACGGTGCGACCGCGATTCTGGTCGGAGTGAACCAGCGCTGGAGCGTCAAACTTATCGTCGGCGCGGTCTTCACCGCGATTGTTCCTTACGCGACCATCCCGTTCGACCGCTGGCTGGAGAAGCGCGAACTGCTCGAGGGCGACTGGCGCACCGAGGCCACGGAGGACCCTCGCGATCACACCTGGGTGTCACGTCTGCTGCGCTGGATGCTGAACCGGCCAGCCGTGCTCATCACGGTTCTTGTCGTTGCCGTGCTTGCCGTCGTGATGATCTTGTTGATCCTCGGTCCTCCGGGTGGTTGGGGTAAGTGACACACTGGTTGCATGGGTTTTGCATCGAAACTCCGCCAGGGTTGGCTGTTCACGATCAAACACACCCTGAATCACCTCACCGGCCGCGTCGCTCGAAAGGGCAGCACGCACTTCTCGATCGTGCGGACCGTTGGCCGCAAGAGTGGCAAGACGTTTGAGACTCCCATCATTGTGCAGCCGATTGACGGCGGCTTCGTCTGCGAGCTCACCTACGGTCCGACCGTCGACTGGTACCGGAATCTCGTGGCGGCGAACGGGTGCGAAATCGTGCGAGATGGCGTGACCACGACCATTGTCGGATTCGAGCCCCTGCCGACCGCCGAAGGTATCGCGGCCTTCACCCCGTTCCAGCAGCGCGCGCTGAAGCTGCTCAAGCGCACGGAGTTCGTGAAGTTGATCGCTGCTGACACTGCGGTTTAGTTGTCGCCGCCGCCTTCACGGCGATCGGTGTCCTCCTGCACGACCTCGTCGAGGGTCTGCGAGGCGCGTTCGATGTCGCGCCCCGACCCCATGACTTGGCCGTAGTTGAGCAGGCTCACAATGAGTACGCCTCCGACGATGTTGCCGAGCGCTGCCGCCGCGAGCCAGACACCGTAGGCACCGATCGTCATGCGGCCATCCAGCACGGCGGACAGCGCCTCTCCGCTGCCTGCGATGCAGTGGGCGAGCCCGGCAGCACCCACCACAAACGTCATGAGGTAGACGATCACAATCTGACCGATGCTGTTGCGTGCAGCGGAGACAAGCCACGCCATGAGCGCGATGATCCACCCGCCGATGATGCCGGAGAAAAAGATCTGCCAGAAGTCTCTCGTTCCCACCGTGAGCTCACCAAGGGTCGCGAGCGCGTCGCGCATCTCCGCGCTCAAGGACGGCGTCAGCATGGCCAGCAAGGCGAAAAGCAGGGCCCCGACAATGTTCGCGGCGAACACGATCGCCCACAGCCGCAACGTATAGACGATGTGCTTCTTCGTGGCCAAGACAACGAGAACCGGAAACAGCGTGTTCTCCGTGAACAATTGTGCGCGCCCAAGAACAACGACAATGAACCCGACCGGGTACAGCAACGCGGTCAGCAGGTGCACTCCGGGGGCTTCCGGTCCGACCGCCGCGAGGATGGCAGCAGCCCCCAGCCCGGTGAGCCCCATCCCCAGCCCTGCCGCAACGCCGGACAGCGCGAGACCTACCGGCGAGCGCTTGAGCTCGTCTTCCCCTGTGGCGTGCGCGACGGCAAAAATTCCCGCGGCGGTCAGCCGCCCGCCCTCGTTGGCCCGTTCCGAACCCGCCGTGTCAGTCGTCATCGCACCACGATAGTCCCAACTACGCCTAAGGCATCAGGACGCGGGTGACCGGCAAAGCGTCCGGGTGGTTCTTCTGAATCCAGGCGACGATGTCTTCGCGCAGCTGGCATCGCAGGTCCCAGATCTTGTCGGAGTCGCTCGCCGACACCGTGCAGCGGACCGTGACGTAGCCGCCCGTGGCATCCGTCACAATCACCCCGGCTTTCCGCCCATCCCATTTGTCGGAGGCCTTCACGAGGGACAAAAATTCCTTGCGCAGTTCGTCGACGGGTACGCGCCAGTCGACGTCCAGAAAAATTGTTCCGATGATGGCCGAACTCTTCCTCGTCCAGCTTTCGAACGGCTTCGTCGTGAAGTACGTGCACGGAAGGATGAGCCGCCGCTCATCCCAGACGTAGACGACCACGTAAGAGAGGGTGATCTCCCCGATCGTGCCGAACTCGCCCTCCACGACAACCACATCATCCACGCGGATGGCGTCGCTGAACACGAGTTGGATGCCCGCCACAAGGTTCCCGAGCGTCGACTGGGCCGCGAGCCCGGCGACGAGGCTCAGGATGCCAGCCGAGGCGAGCACGCTTGTGCCCACCGCGCGCACTTCGGGGAACGAAAACAGCACGACGCCCACGGCCAGCACGGCGATGAGTGCGTTCACCAGGCGGCGCACGAGCTTCAATTGGGTGCGCATCCGACGAATCTCCGGAAAGCTGTCCTGCTCCACGGAGTAGCGGTCGATCAGCCTGCCGAACCCGAACGAGGCCAACCGCGATACAACCCAGGCTCCAACCAGGACGGTCACGATGAGGAAGATGCGCGACACGGCCGGCCACCATCCGTACTCGGCCGGCGCCGTGAACCCTGCTGCGGTCCAGATTCCGATGACGAGGACAAGCAAATGCGCCCTGGGGCTCACGCTGACGATGATGCCCCTCAGCCACGGTGTGCGCTTACCCACGGTGGCATTGACCGACCAGGTAATGAGGGCGAGAACAACATTGGCGATGAGGGCGATCCCTACAGCGGCAACCGTGCCCCACCAGCTAGTCCATTCGAACATTCGGATACTCCTCCTGTTGGCGACCACCCAAGCCTAACCAGCCCCCCTTTTCTACCGAAGTCGACCGGGCGTATAGTCCGAAGGGCCAGAAGAAACTGTCGAAGGAGATAGTCACGTGTTCGCAAGTCCATACCCTGATGTCGAAATCCCGAACGTCAGCATCTACGACTATCTGTTCACCGGGCTCACAGATCACGAATTGGACACTGTGGCCATCATCGACGGGACCAGCGGCGCCAGCACCACGTATCGAGAACTCATCGCCCAGATTGATGCGGTTGCCGGCGCTCTCGCCTCACGGGGCGTCACCACCGACACCGTCGTCGCCCTCCTGTGCCCCAACATCCCGGCCTTCGCGAGCGTCTTCCACGGCGTCCTGCGCTCCGGCGCAACGCTCACAACAATGAACTCGCTCGCCACCGTCGACGACATCGACAAGCAGCTGAAGGACTCCCACGCCACCTGGTTTTTCACCATTTCTCCGCTCCTCGCCGGAGCGAAGGCCGCCGCAGAGCGCGTGGGCATCCCGGACGACCATCTCATTGTGCTGGACGGGGCCGAAGGGCATCCTTCGCTTCGGGATCTTCTCGCGGAGGCTGCCGCGCCGCCGGATGTTGCGTTCGACCCGGCTACACACCTTGCCGTGCTCCCGTATTCCTCGGGAACAACAGGGATGCCCAAGGGCGTCATGCTGAGCCACCGCAATCTGGTCGCGAACGTTGAACAGTCCCGCCAGGTGATCGAGGTAGGCGAGGGCGACCGGGTGCTCGCCTTCCTGCCCTTCTTCCACATTTACGGCATGACCGTGCTTCTGAATCTCGCCGTTCGGCAGCGGGCAACGCTCGTCACCATGCCGAAGTTCGACCTCGTCGAGTTCCTGCGCATTATGCAGGACGAAAAGTGCAGCTACATCTTCATTGCGCCACCCGTGGCGGTCGCGCTCGCCAAGCATCCGCTCGTCGACCAATACGACCTCTCCAGCGTGCGCACGATCCTGAGCGGTGCTGCGCCCTTGGATGGCCAGCTCGCGCAGGCGGTCGCCGACCGGCTCGGCGTGCAGCTCGTGCAGGGCTACGGAATGACCGAGCTGAGTCCAGTAAGCCATGCCATCCCATACGACCGACCGGATCTGGCTCTGAGTTCCGTCGGCATGACACTTCCGAACATCGAGTGTCGTCTCATCGACCCAGAAACAGGCGAGGACATCGACATCCCGAAGGAGGGCGAGAGCGCGCCAGGCGAGCTTCTCTGCCGCGGTCCGAACGTGATGCTCGGCTACCTCGGAAACGAGGCGGCCACCCGCGAAGTCATGACTGACGACGGCTTCCTCCGCACGGGAGACATCGCCACCGTGAACTCGGAGGGTGTCATCACGATCGTGGATCGGCTCAAGGAACTCATCAAGTACAAGGGCTACCAGATCGCACCGGCCGAACTGGAGGCTCTGTTGCTCACGCATCCGGCGATCGCTGACGCCGCCGTGATTGGAGTTTCGGATGACGAGGGGCAGGAAGTTCCCAAGGCGTTCGTGGTGCTACAGGCGGGTGCAGACCTCGACGAGGAGGCCGTCATCAGTTTCGTCGCGGAGCACGTCGCCCCGTATAAAAAGGTGCGCCGCGTGCAGTTCTCCGAGGCGATCCCCAAGTCGAGCTCCGGCAAGATCCTGCGGAAAGACCTGCGGGCCGCTGAAAACGCCTGACGTCGATTTCCGCTCTAGATAAGAGCAGTAGCTTTCGCGAAGCGATTGGATAGCCTTGGTGTCTGATGACTCGCACGCGAACCTCGCAGGCACCGCTCCGCTCCTATCCTGAGGGATCGCACGCGGGGCACCCCCGCACGGCGGGAATCCGACGCCGGTGGGCGAGGCTTAAGGAAGCAGTCTCAACTCAGTTGTGGCCGACCCCGCTCGTGGTCATCCTGATCGCCGTGGTCGCCGGCGTGCTCATGCCGATGTTGGATGCCCGCATCGACAATGACCTTCCGGACACCATTCGAGCCCTGTTGTTCAATGGTGGGCCGGACAGCGCGCGAGCTGTGCTGTCCACGATTTCCGGTTCGCTGATCACCGCAACGTCGCTGACATTCTCCCTCACCGTTGTTGCCCTGCAGCTGGCCAGCAGCCAGGCCTCCCCGCGACTGTTGCGGATGTTCTCGAGCGACAGCCTCGTGCACGCCACGCTCGCCACCTTCCTCGGCACGTTCGCGTTTTCCCTCCTGGTATTGCGCACGGTGCAAAACAGCACAGACTCCACCGCTGCGGCAGTGCCCAGCATCTCCATCACCGTGTGCCTTCTGCTGACACTCGCGAGCGTGGTCATGCTCACCCTGTTCCTCGCCCACCTGGCCAAGCAGTTGCGCGTGGAAACCATGCTGCTCAGGGTCCACCAGGAAACTCGGCGCACTCTCGTGCTCGCCGAGTCCACGGCCGCGCAGGGCCCGGAGAGCATCCCCGCCGGCACTCGGCCGGACAAGGTCAACACGGTGCTCGCCGAACGGTCGGGCTTTCTCACCGCGACGTCCCGTCGCTCCATGGTTACGCTCGCGCGCAGGTTCGACCTCGTCATCGAAGAAGAGCACAGCCTTGGTGCGAGCGTCATCACCGGTGTTCCCCTCGTGAGTTGGTGGTCGCGCACCGAATCGGTCCCCACCGACTCAGACGGTGTCGTCCTGAACCAGGACGCGTTCGAACGATCCGTGCGAGCCGCGTACGTCACCACCTACGAGCGCACCTCCAGTGAGGACATCGGCTTTGGCTTGCGTCAATTGGTGGACATCGCCGTGCGCGCACTGTCACCGGGCGTGAACGATCCGACGACCGCCGTCCATGCACTCAGCCATGTCTCGGCGGTCCTCTGCCGAATTGCCAAACTTCCTCGACAGCCTGCCGGACTTCTCGACAGCGACGGTGAGTTGCGCCTGATCGTGCGCCCGCACAGCTTCGCCAACCTGTTGGAGTTGGGGATGACGCAACCCCGCAGGTACGGCGCTGGCGACCCCGAGGTTGCCGCTCGGCTTCTCCTGATGCTTCGCGAGGTAGCGCTCAACACCGAGCTCCCCAACCGGCAGGCATCCATTGCTATTCAGCGGTCTCGGCTCATTGCTTCCCTCGCCGAGGAGGACTACGACCCAATGGAGCGTGCACGTTTCGCAGAACTCATCGAGCTGGTTGACGCGGCGCTCGCGGGGAGTCCCCTCGAGGAAACCACGGACGTTGATGCGGCAGCGGAGTGACCATCCTGCTCCGGATAGAATCGCAGTACATCCCCACGTTTTAAGGAGCCCGCGACGGTGAGCACCACTTCAGACGCACACCGTACGGATATTGACACGGTCGCGAATGCGGCCGCCACGCCGGAGCGGGACCAACCTTTCGCCGCCCTTGGTTTGAAGCCGGACGAGTACGCGAGCATTCGCGAGATTCTGGGGCGCCGCCCGACGAACGGCGAACTCGCCATGTACTCGGTCATGTGGAGCGAACACTGCTCCTACAAGAGCTCCAAGATCTACTTGCGGCAGTTCGGCAAGAAGGTGTCGCCGAAGATGAAGGAAAAGCTCATGGTCGGCATCGGCGAGAACGCCGGCGTCGTGGATATTGGCCAGGGCTGGGCCGTCACGTTCAAAGTGGAGAGCCACAACCACCCCTCCTTCATCGAACCGTTCCAGGGCGCAGCGACCGGCGTCGGCGGAATCGTTCGCGACATCATTTCGATGGGCGCTCGACCCGTTGCGGTCATGGACCAGTTGCGCTTTGGCGCGATCGACCATCCGGACACCGCCCGCGTCGTGCACGGCGTTGTCGGCGGCATCAGCTTCTACGGCAACTGCCTCGGCCTGCCAAACATCGGCGGAGAAACGTATTTTGACTCCTGCTACCAGGACAACCCGCTCGTGAATGCACTTGCGGTCGGCGTGCTTCGGCATGAAGACCTGCACCTCGCAAACGCCCGCGGTGTCGGCAACAAGATCGTGTTGTTCGGTGCCCGCACGGGCGGGGACGGCATCGGCGGGGCATCCATTCTGGCGAGCGACACGTTCGCCGAGGGTGGTCCGACGAAGCGTCCAGCCGTGCAGGTCGGAGACCCGTTCGCCGAGAAGGTGCTCATCGAGTGCTGCCTCGAACTGTTCGCGGGCAAGCTCGTGGAGGGCATTCAGGATCTCGGTGCCGCCGGCATCAGCTGTGCGACGAGCGAGCTCGCCTCCAACGGCGATGGCGGCATGTTCATCGAGCTGGAGCGCGTGCTGTTGCGCGACCCGACCCTCACGGCGGAGGAGATCCTCATGTCGGAGAGCCAGGAGCGCATGATGGCGGTCGTGACGCCGGAGAAGCTCGACGCGTTCCTTGCTGTCACCGAGAAATGGGATGTCGAGACGAGCGTGCTCGGCGAGGTCACGAGCGGTGACCGCCTCATCATCCAGTGGCACGGCGAAGAGATCGTGAACGTTGACCCGCGCACCGTTGCCATCGACGGCCCGGTATATGACCGGCCGGTCGCCTACCCGAGTTGGCTGGATGCGCTGCAGGCCGATTCGGCCTCCAGGCTCCCCCGATCCACCGATCCGGACACCCTGCGCGCGCAATTTCTTCAGCTGCTCGGTTCGCCGAACCTCGCAGACAAGTCGTGGATTACCGACCAGTACGACCGCTACGTAGGCGGCAACACGGCGCTGAGTTTCCCGGACGACGGCGGCATGGTGCGTGTTGACGAGGAGAGCGGGCTCGGCTTCGCGATCGCCGCGGATGCCAACGGCCGCTACTCACAACTCGACCCCTACGAGGGCGCGCGGATTGCACTCGCCGAGGCCTGCCGCAACGTCGCGGTGACCGGCGCAGTACCTGCTGCGGTCAGCGACTGCCTGAACTTCGGCTCCCCGGAAAACCCCGAGGTTATGTGGCAGTTCTCCCGCGCGGTCGAGGGGCTTTCGGATGCCTGCCTCGAGCTGGAAATTCCGGTCACCGGCGGCAACGTGAGCTTCTACAACCAAACCGGTGACGTGCCTATCCACCCGACCCCGGTTGTCGCGGTGCTCGGCGTGATCGACGATGTCGCAAAGCGGGTTCCGAGCGGTTGGCAGGACGAGGGCAACAACATCTACCTGCTGGGTGTCACACGCGAAGAACTCGACGGTTCGGCGTGGGCCGGCACCGTTCACGGCCACCTGGGCGGACATCCGCCCATCGTTGACCTTGCCCAGGAGAAAAAACTCGCTGCCCTGCTCGCCGCGGGCGCGGGTGAATCGCTGATCGCCTCAGCCCACGACCTTTCCGATGGTGGACTCGCTCAAGCGCTCGCGGAGAGCGTTGTGCGCTTTGGCGTCGGCGCTCGCGTCTGGCTGACCGAGATCATGGAACGGGACAGTGTTGACGCAACAACCGCCCTGTTCAGCGAGTCGACCGGTCGCGTCATCGTGAGTGTTCCGCGCGAGGACGACGTGAAGTTCCAGGGACTGTGCGAGGGCCGCGGCTACCCTGTGCTGCGCATTGGGGTCACCGACAAACTCTCGCCGTCACTCGAAATTCAGGATGTCTTCACGGTCGGCATTGACGAGTTGCGCACCACACACACGTCGACGCTTCTCGACCGGTTTAGTTGACCCATCAATTTACTCTGGGAACTGAAAACCCCGCCCGCCGTTAGAGCGAGCCACGCTGTTACTCAAGAGCCAACTCGCGACGCTGACGTCGACGATTGGCGACAACGAAGAATACACCGACCAAAGCGAGGAACCCTGCGAGGCTCACTTCGCCCAGGATTCCGCCCGGGGAGTCAAATCCCGTGTTGGCCAACATGATCGCCGACCCCGCCACACGCACGGTGAGCGGTTTACTCGTCGTCCCACTCGTCGCAGCGTTGAAATAGAGGTTGTGGCTGCCCGCCGCTGTACCTTTCGGGATCGCAATCGATGCGTTGAACACTCCCGCCGCATCCGCGTGGAACGTTCCGAGGGTCACCGGGGTCGAGTGAAGAACGATCGTCACCGACTCGTTCGGGGCGAAGCCGGTTCCGCCAACGACGAGGGGGTCTCCGGCCTCGACCGACCTGCTCGACAAGGTGATGACCGGCGGAGTAACCGTGACAGAGACGGTCGCCTCATCCGACGTTCCCGCACCATTGGTGGCCGTGTAGGTGAAGCTGTCCTGGCCTGAATACCCGGGAGCGGGCGTGTAAATGGCACTCTGCCCCACTACGGTCACAGTGCCGTGGGCTGCGGGGCCGGCATTGATGCTCGTCGCCGCGGGCCCACCAACCAGAAGCGGAATCGAATTGCTGTCCGAGTTGGATGCGAGCACCGCGGTTGTCGCGGACACGGTGGGTTCGGATTCCGGCTGAACTCTGACAAAGACTGTAAACCCTGATCCGACGTTGCTATCTGCAACAAAGTCAACACCGGTCATCTTTAAATCTTGGATGAAAGGCGACATAGCTAAGCCAGGGGCCACGCTCACCAAAGTTGTTTCATAGCCACTCGCGATGGTCCACCGAAGCTGAACGTGTTGACCCGACTGCACGGAATCACCATTCGACAGAATCGCCTGAGTCGTTGTATTTGTCATGGTGATAACAACAAGAGGAGTTCCGTCTGCGGCCACTGTTTTACCGTCCGTGTCGCCATAGCTTGCACTAAATGTGACAAAAACAGGCTCCACCGTGACGAAGACGGTTGCCATGGAGGACTCTCCGTCGGCATTGCTTGCTGAGTAGTTGAACGAATCCGTGCCGACGTAATTGGTTGCTGGCGTGTAGGTGAGAGTGGCGCCAGACGGCGTCACGGTCCCGTGCGCGGGAGTTGTGGAGGTAACGGCATCCGGAACGCCACCACCGAGATTAAGGGTAATCGGGTTGTTCGAGCTGTTTTGCTTGACCACCACATACGTTGTCCCAGCTGTGGGGGGGTCTGGAAGCACAGGAGCGCTAGCTTGAAATGTCACAAGGATCGCGCAATCCGCAGTGATCACAAAGGTCGTTTCATAGATGTTGCCCGGCACACCACTCCCGCACGTGCCACTGGTTCCGACATACTCGCCGACGCCACTCACGGGCAGGGCGGTGACAGTGATCGATCCGCCATCAGTGATTATCGTAGGACTCGTGAGTGCCTGGGCGCCCACTGCCGCGCTTACGTCTCCCCATGACGTGTTGTTGCTAGAGAAGATGACGGTATGCGTGACCGGAGTACCGCCACCACCACCGCCACCGCCGCCACCGCCATCGCCATCTTTGACTAATGCAAAGCCAATGTTGGCGGGGCCCGCCAGTATGAGCGCAGCGACAGCAAGCGCCACTGAAGCAATTTTGACGATCTTCATGGGGGTTGTCCTCTGGTAAGAGTCGCCTGACTATCGGGTGGTTGAGACAAGGTCAATTCACACAATAGTGGGCAAGTCGCACCTCGCGATACGCCAATTAGAACGAAAACGGAACGCCGGTCCAGTTCTCGGAAAGCGACCACAGCGCGGCGCCGAATTCGGGCAAGTGGCTCGAGGTGACCGGGGAGTTCAAAGCCGGGGGGCCGAACATGGTCGCGGTGCGCCCCCAGTACTGACCGCCCTCCGCATCCGGATCGACTGCCGCGCACACGAGGGGCCACGCCGCGGCCTCTTTGCTTCCGCCCGCGGCAATCGCCACGCCCGCAGCGATTCTCTGGAGCACACTGGATTCGTTCACTCCGCGACGGTACGGGGTCAGCCCATCCTGCGCACCGCCCGGATGCGCGACGAGTGCAGAGACCGAGCTTCCTGCTGCCCGCAGCCGACGATCCAGCTCGAAGCCGAAGGCCTGCGTCGCGTGCTTGGATTGCCCATAACTGGAGTACGACGAGTACCGTTTCTCACACTGCAGGTCGTCGGCGCGCAGCGCCACCATCTTCGTGACCATACTGCCCATGGTGACAATCCGGCTTCCCGGGGTTGCCGCGAGCGTGGGGAAAAGCTGCGCCGTGAGGGCGAAATGTCCGAGGTGGTTCGTCCCAAAGGTGAGTTCGTGGCCGTCGGCAGTGACCTTTCGTTTCCGCCCAGCCAGGATGACGGCCGCATTCTCCAGAAGTCCGTCGATGCGGTCGAAGCTGCTCAGCTCGGCGGCAGCCTGGCGCACAGAGTCAAGCGACGCCAGATCCAAGTGGACGAACTCGACCACGGCATCCTGCGTGCGGCTCCGGATTGACGTGGCAGCGGCATCCGCTTTCGCTTCGGATCGCGCGGCAATAACGACCCTCGCGCCCGCGGCGGCCAGCTGCTCGGCCGCGAAATAGCCGATGCCGTGGCTGCTCCCGGTGACCACGAACGTCTTGCCTTCCTGGGAGGGAAGTGCGCGGGGGTCCCAGCCCGTCACTGCTGTTGGGTTTCGATGGTGCCGGTGGAGGCGAGCTGTTCGTGGTGGTGGATGACCTCAGCGACCACGAAGTTGAACCACTTCTCGGCGAACGCCGGGTCGAGGTGGCTGTCGACGGCGAGCGCCCTAAGCCTGGCGATCTGCACCTTCTCGCGCTCCGGATCGGAGGCCGGAACGCCGTGGGCCGCCTTCAGCCTCCCGACCTGCTGAGTGAAGCGAAAGCGCTCGGCCAGCAAGTGAATGAGCGCCGCATCAATGTTGTCGATGCTCAGCCGAATGCCGCTGAGCTCATCGTGAATACCGTGCAGATCAGGGTTCGTTGAGTCGTCGGCCATTCTTAGAGGTTACTTCTCCTTGAGGAGAGGCGTGTGTTTGCCGAACCTGAGTCGCCCCTGAGTGAACAGGATGCCAAGCAGAACGAGTACCGCCCCTGCAGGCTCGTGCCACGACAGCGTTTCGCCGAGCACGAGGAATCCGAGCACCACAGCGACGACCGGAATCACATAGGTGACAGTGGAGACGTTCGTGGGGCCCCAGGCGCGCAGCACGGCGATGTTCCAGATGTAGGCGATCCCGGTGCCGACCGCGCCGAGCAGAATCAGCGAGGCCACGACGGGGAACGTCAGCGTCACGGCACCGAGGGCGAGCACTGGCGTGAGCGCCAGCATGATCAGTCCGGCGGTTCCAATCGTCATGAACGCCACAGTCGTTCCCGCAATCGGGCGCGGGCTGATGAATTTGCGCAGGTAGCCGATCGCCACACCATAGGAGCTGGCCGCGACGATGCAGGCGAGCTGACCCCACAGGTCGCCGCTCAGATCCGTGTACTGCCACGGCGCGATGATGATCACGACGCCGACCAGACCGATGCCGACCCCCACCATCTGGCCTCGGCTGAGTCGCTCGACTCGGAACGCGACAGCGGCGAGCACCGCGGTGGCGATCGGGGTCAGCGAATTGTAGATTGCGGCGAGCCCGGAGGATACGTGCTGCTCGGCCCACGCGAACAGGAGGTGCGGGATGACCGCGTTCGTGATCGCGATGACCACGAAGTGCAGATAGACGATGGGCTCGCGAGGAAGCCGATGACGCCCGACGAGCATGACGATGCCGAGCGTGAGCGCGCCAAGAACTTCGCGCGTCCACCCGATCTGGGAGAACGAGACGCCCTCCAGGGCCACCTTCATGAACAAAAAGCTCGAGCCCCACACGAGGCCCATGAGCAGGAACTGGATAACGACGCGGTACTTTTTGAACCCCGCACCAGTGTCGCTCACAGATTGACACTACAACCACGCCACGGCTTCACCTTCACGCCTGCGGCGTACGAAACAGAACGGGCCGGCCCTCATATCTGGCAAGTCTCTCCACGAGCGCTGCACGCACCTCCGGCCACTCTTCAATGATGATCGAATACATGGCCGTATCCCGCCACGTCCCGTCCGCCCTCGGTTGCTCCCGCCGCACAACGCCCTCGAACGTCGCCCCCAGTTTCGCAATCGCGGCGCGCGAATGAAGGTTCAGAACATCCGTCTGGATCTTCACGCGACCGAATCCGGAGTGGAAGGCATGATCGAGCAGCAGAAGCTTCGCCTCTGGGTTCACCGCTGTTCCCCACACGCGCGGGTCGTACGCCGTCCACCCGATGTGGGTTGCCTCGCGGCGGATGTCGAAGTCGCCGAGCGTCGACGTTCCCACGACGGTGCCGTCTCTTGGCCCGCCAACGATGACGACCGCGAACGGGTTGTTCAGTGGCGAGAAGTGTCCGGATGCCCAGTCGCGAAAGTCGTCCAGAGAGCGGGGAAGCGCCGTCGGGCCACCGCCGAAACCGTAGTGAAAGACGGAAGGCTGAGCGATGGCCTCGAAGAGACCCGGCTGATGCGCATCCGTCAGCGGTTCAAGCCGGATGAATTGGCCGGCAAGGGTTTCCGGTTCTGGTCGCTGGGCGTTCACACAACGATTCTTGCAGTTCGGATGCGACGATGGACCTCATGAAGAATGTCGCCGTGTTCGAAGCCTCAGCGCGAGCATTCATTTCCGTGCTGGAGCGGATCACTCCCGCCCAATGGGATGAGCCCGGCCTCGGTGTGTGGAGCGTACGGGCGCTGGCCGGTCACACCTCCCGCGCAATCACCACCGTCGGCGACTACCTGTCGACTCCGGCACTCCCGAAGGCTGAGTGCGCGGATGCCGAGGCCTACTATCTCGGCATCAACTCTGGCCGGGACGTGGACGCGGCCGTTGCCGCGCGAGGAGTCGCCGCCGGAGAGTCGTTGCCCGGGAACCCCGGCTCGTTTATTGCTTCCCAACTGGACAGAGTTCTTTCCAATATTGCCGCTCAACCTGCGAACAGAGTTGTGTCCGTCTACGGCGGCCGCACCATTCCGTTGGCGGAATACCTCCGGACTCGAAACTTCGAACTCGTCGTTCATACGATTGATTTGTCGAAGGCGACAGGCATCCCGCACGGCATCCCGACGGCGTCAATGGAGGACGCCTGCGCTCTGGGTGCGCGGATCGCCGCACGCCGCGGAAACGGCGACACGCTCCTACTCAGTTTGACTGGCCGACGTCCCCTGCCTGAGGGCTTCAGCGTGGTGTAATTCTCGTGTGCCGCTGATACTTCGCTACCTGGGAATGGGTATTTCCTGGGCCGCATTCACCCTCGCCTTCACCGTGTTGTTCTTGTCGATGCGCGCAGTCGTCGATGTAGGCGGGTTCTGCGCAGAGGGAGGCCCGTACGAGATTGCGACGCACTGCCCCGGGAATGTCGGACTGCTCCTGCCGGCCAGCATCTACATTGGCCTGGCCGCCGTCGGGCTCAACGTGTTCGTCGCGCGGGGCCTTGGCGCATCCCTCGCCCTTCTGGCCTGGCCGATCCTCTTCATCGGCCTCTCCCTCAACTTCCTCCAGTCCGGCTTCGACCCACAAATCGGCGACCCCGTTGGCGTTGTACTTGGGGTGATGTTCTTCATCATGGGAGCGATTCCCCTCGTCGCCTGGCTGCGCCAACCTGGAAACCTTTCGGCCGCCGTCGCCGGGACGAGCCACTTGGACGGCACGTCTGCCGGGACGGTCTCCTTCAACTTCCTGCGTTTGCCTCGCCAGGAAGGTCCGCCGAGACTCACGGCCTCGGAGTACCTCGTGCTTGTCCCGCTCTGGGTGCTCGCCGCCCTGTTCGGCGTGTGGGTTGGCGTCCTCTGGGCTAGCGCCTAGCCCGAACGATCGGCCGCGAGCTAGCCGACCAGATCGTGGCGAACCACGATCGCATCCCGCGCAGGACCCACGCCCACAGCAGACATCCGCGACCCGCTCATCGCCTCAAGGGCGAGCACGTAGTCGCGGGCGTTCTTCGGAAGGTCCTCGAATTTCCGCACGCCCGTGATGTCTTCGGTCCACCCGGGAAAGCTTTCGTAAATCGGCGTTGCGTGGTGGAAGTCGGTTTGCGACACGGGCATCTCGTCCACCCGCACCCCGTCGACTTCGTACGCGACGCACACCGGGATGCTCTCGATGCCCGTGAGCACGTCGAGCTTCGTGAGCACAAAGTCGGTGATGCCGTTGATGCGCGCGGCATACCGCGCGATGGGAGCGTCGTACCAGCCGGTGCGCCGCTTGCGGCCCGTCGTCGTACCGAACTCCGCGCCCTTCTCGGTGAGGAAGTCGCCCCACTCGTCAAACAACTCGGTCGGGAACGGGCCAGCCCCAACGCGTGTCGTGTACGCCTTGATGACGCCGATCACCCGGTCGAAGCGGTTCGGCGCCACACCAGAACCCGTTGCGGCTCCGCCACTCGTCGCGTTCGACGATGTCACGAAAGGGTACGTTCCGTGGTCGACATCCAGCATTGTCGCCTGCCCGCCCTCGAAGAGAACAGTCTTTCCCTCGTCGAGCGCACGGTTCAGTTCGAGGGAGGTGTCCGACACCATCGGCCTCAGCCGATCGACATAGGAAAGCAGCTCGTCGGAAACCTCGTCAACCGTGATCGCCCTCCGGTTGTAAATTTTTGCCAAGATCTGGTTCTTCTGCTCGAGTGAGCTCTCCACTTTTTGGCGCAGGATGTTCTCATCGAACAGGTCCTGAATTCGGATGCCGACCCGGTTGATTTTGTCCGCATACGCTGGCCCGATTCCGCGACCCGTCGTACCGATCTGACGCTTGCCGAGGAAGCGCTCCGTGACCTTGTCGATCGTGCGGTGATACGTGGTGATGACGTGCGCGTTCGCGCTGACCAGAAGGCGGGACACGTCGACACCTCGCGCAGAGAGAGCATCGAGTTCCTCGAACAGCACCGCGAGGTCGATCACGACACCGTTCGAGATTACGGGGACGACTCCCTCGGTGAGGATGCCGGAGGGGAGCAGGTGCAACGCGTACTTCTCTGAACCAATCACCACGGTGTGACCGGCGTTGTTGCCGCCGTTGAATTTGACGACGTAGTCGATGCGATCGCTCAGCAGGTCGGTCGCTTTGCCTTTGCCTTCGTCGCCCCATTGGGCGCCGATCAACACGATTGCGGGCATGACAAATATCCCTTCAGTTGGTGGGGATTACACCCCAGTCTATCGGCAGCTAGCTGGGGAACCTCACGTGCTGCGTAATCCACGCGTGCATTGTTACGGCTGCGGCCGCTGAGGCGTTGATCGACCTGGTCGACCCGAACTGACTGATTTCGACAATGTGCTCGGATGCGGCGAGCGCTTCCGCGGAGAGGCCGGGGCCTTCCTGCCCAAAAAGCAGGGCGCAGCGCAGCGGAAACTCAAACGTCTCAATAATGACGCTTCCCGGTACGTTATCGATCCCGATGATGGGAAGCGCGGCCTCCCGAGCCCACTCGACGAACGTGGCGACATCCGGGTGCTGGAGGACATGCTGGTAGCGGTCCGTCACCATCGCGCCGCGCTTGTTCCAACGGCGCCGCCCGATGATGTGCACCGACTCCGCACCGAACGCGTTCGCGCTGCGAACGATGGAACCAATGTTGAGATCGTGTTGCCAATTCTCGATCGCGACGTGAAACGGATGCCGCTGGCGGTCGAGATCGGCGACGATCGCCTCCATACTCCAATAGCGGTAGCGGTCGATCACATTGCGGGTGTCGCCGCGCTCCAACAGTTCCGGATCGTATTCGGTGCCGCTCGGACGATCGCCGGTCCATGGACCGACCCCGTGCGTCGTCTGCTCGGGGTGGTCCATGGATCCAACGCTACTCGGTCGTTGCCTGCTCGCGATCGCCGCGACGACGGAACCAGGCGAAGCCCACGAGCAGCCCACCAAACATCAGCAGGCCAACGGGCAACAGAACCAAAACGCCAGGGTTCACATCAGAACCGGTGTAAGCCAGTCGGAACGAGTTCGTGAAGGTTATTGCGTTGGGAGCGACGTCACCGGTCCAGCGCAGAGGCGACAGCGTCACAGTTGCGCCGCTCACGGAGGGGCCGGTGCTACCGTCCGCTTCCGTCAGCGTTGTCGTGGTGCGCGCAGCCCCGCCCGTGTCCGATTCCGAAATCGAGCACTCGGAACCCTCGGCAAGCTCGGTCCAGGTAACAGTTTCATTGGCCTTGATCGACTGCACCGCCGGTTCTACGGCCTCAATCTCCCGACCGTCGAGCGTGCAGAGCAGCGTAAGTTCGAATGATCCTTGCGAGCGGGGGTTTGCCGAGCCCGGATTAACGACCTTCTTGGCAGCTGACACTTCCGCGAACCGATACGTGTTTTCCACGTCGAGTGCTGACTGCACCTGATCGGCGGCTGAAAGCACTGTCGGGTCGACGGTGATCGTGAACATGCCGTCCACAACCTCGTCTCCGCTCGCGTCCAACACTCGGCTCAGGCTCGCTCCGCCAGCCTTGGTTTCGGTCAGGGTGCACTCAGCACCCGACGCCAACCCTGAATAGTCTGCAACGGGCGACGCCGCGGTGACCGTGCGGGTCTCCCCACCAGGGATCACAACATCCTTGCCGTCGCGAGTACAGCTGAGCGTGAACTCGAACTCGATCGCCGGGATAGGGTTTCGTGCAAACTTGTCGATCGCTCCGGCATCGCCGGCGAACGTCTTTGTCACTTCAACCGAGCCAGTTAGGTACCAGTTCGTGACATCGATGTTGACGACGGGCGAGGGAACAGGAACAGTCGGCGACGGAACAGTGACGGTCCCCACCGTGGTATCCGCACCGTCGTTCGGCGTGATGACCACGGCGTCTGCACCCTGAAGCCCGGCCTCGGTGAACGTGCACTCCGAACCCGAAATAATGTTCTGGAGCACAACCTGCCAGGCGTTGCCCGCGTTCAGCAGCACCGAGTCGTCGTACTGGGTCGTTGCTCCGAACGTGCAGAGCACGTCCACCGTGAACGTCTTGTCTGCGCCAAACTGTGCTGACCCGTCGCCGAGAAGATTCTTCTTGACGATGAGTGCAGCAGGCGCATCAAACCGGTTGTCCGCGTTGGCGGTATTAGTTACCCCGGCCAGATCGTTCGGACTCAGGCGCGTGAACGTCGCCGTACGAGTGGCATTGTTCACCGCCACGCTGGAGCCCGAGTGGGTCGAGTCGGTATTCGCGGTCATGATCGTCGTGTCCGCGCCCTTCGGATCGGTTTCCGTGACGACGCAGTCCGCGTTGGCCGGGAGCCCGGTAATCGTGCGGGATTCAGTGTCGTCGAGCGTGAAGGATGCATCCGCAGCCGCAAGGGGCACGGCGGCACCGAGGAAGGTGCAGCTCACGGTGAACGCGAACTGGGTCGGGATCACGGAGGCGGTTGTCGTGACCGTCTTCGAGACCGTCAGGCCAGCCAGCTGGTAGTCGTTCGTGAGCGTGACCATCGGGAAATCGGCCGGATCGGTGATGAGCGGATCAATCGTCACCGTCGTCGCGGTGAAGCTCGTTTGCCCACTTGCCGTGGTCTCAGTGACCGTGCACTCTGCTCCGCCCGGCAAGTCGTCGAACGTGAGCACGGGCACTGTCGCCGGGAACGTCGAGGTGTCGACGGTCATGGTGTAGTCCCGCTCCGTGGTTTCGGAAAGGGAAGTGCACACCACCTTCCCGGTGAAGGTCTGTCCGTTCGGAATGAACGAGGCAGCAGGGCCAGTAATCTTCTTCTCGAGGCGAAGGCTGCCCGTGGCCAATGCCACAGAGACCACGGAATAGTCGAGCGCGGTCACCTGAGTGTCCGTCGAGCCGGTCCTGGTGATCGCCGACGCGGACAGTGAGTTATTTGCGGTCGTATCAGCGCCAGGGGTTGCCGACAGCGCAGCCGTTCGCGTGACGATGTCGATGGTGATCAACTCAGCCGGCTTGAACAGGTGCGCGTCCGGGAAGTCGACCACAAACTGCAGACCGGTCACCACGGTTGGGTCGGCGAGCGCACCGGCCGTCCACACTGCCCAGCCAGTCGCTGGATCGCTTCCACAGGCATTCGCGTTCGACGGATTCTGGAGTACCGCCTTACACGGAGAAGCGGCGGTCGTGTAATACACCGTCATGGTCGCACCGGCGATACCGATATTCGCGGTGATCTCGTCGGCGAAGCCGGCAGCCCAGCGCGAGTCACGAACAAAACCGTCAAGAATCGTCTTGTCCGTCACATCCGGGAGCCGCGTCGAGAGGACAAGGCGCGGCATCTCGGTGGTTCCCGTGTTTTGCGCGGTGAGACGCCAGGTCTCTTTCTGGCCCGGAAGGGTCAACGGGATACAGGGCAGTCGAGAGAAGCCGTCGCTGTCCTTGGCGTCCGTGCAGTCGGCGTTCGTTCCACCGGTGAACCCCTGGTCTGTGGGGTAATCCACATCGAGATTCGCCTTCACGGTCATCAGCGCGCGCAAGGCGGCCTGCTCAGACGGCTTCACCGTCGTACCCGTGGAACACTCGCCGGAAGGAACATCGTAGCTCGCGGTGAAACCTGCCGGAGCGGTGCAACTGTCGAACGCCCGGTCCCCGCGGATTCCAAAGGTGTTTGTCACGATCGTGTCGTTCACCAAACCCGGTCGGAACATCATTGGGATCGTGATGACATACACCTGGCCAACCTCAAGCACGGACCCGGTGGGGAACGTGAACTGAATTTGAGTTGGACCGTAGGCATCCGCGTCAACGTCGACGGTAGGGCCGGACGTGCCGACGGGAAGCGCGGTGCCGTTTGCCGGTGCTGGCGCGGCACCCGTCAGCGCATAGTTGTAACTCCAGGGATTGTCCGGATCGAAAACGAGCTGGGCGCCCACGGAGTCACTCGGCAGGTAGTCGGTGATGACCGGGTTGACGATGGGCCAGGTGCCGGTGTTCGTCACCGTGAGCGTGTAATTGAAGGTTTTGCCTGGTGCTTTGACACCTGCTGGCCTCTTGAGAACCTCCACACCGGTGTTGGCGTGCTTGTATAGGTAGCTCGCGGTGTTTGTCGCGGTCGCAGTCTTTCCCCAGATTCCCAGCACGCTGGCATCGAGCGAGTTCGTGGTGGTTCCGGGAACTGTTTCGCCCGGCGCTGCCGGGTTGCCTGCCAGGTCGGTAAGGACCGGATCTCCCGTGCGCAGATCCGTCCGGCGCTGAATGAGTACCGGGATGCTGAGCGCTGGAGCCTGCGGGTTCTCCCACTGTGAGCCGTCGGCTCGCTTGATGGTGAATCGCAGCCCCTCGACGTCAGCAGCCGCGACGCCGGTAGGCAAGAGATTCGTCCGTGCCTGGGCCTGCGTCTTCCACGTTCCGACGACCCAGTGGCCGCCTCGATCCACACATCCGGCGTCTGGTGTCAGGTCGACACTGGACGCCGACCAGGTGCCCCCGATGCACGCATCTATTTGAACAACAGTCCCGCTACCGGTTGGAACCGGGCTGAAGGTGGGCAGGGTCAGCGTGGAACTGGCGGCGCTCGACAGATCGAAAGCATTCCAGAACGTCGACCGATCGTCGGTCACGGTCATGCTTTGCACTCGTTCGCTTCCACTCGGTGTGGCCTTGAGTGTGAGCAGGAACGAACTGCGAGCCGGTTCCGTTTCGGTTGTCTTCGCGAAGGTCTTTGAGGTCGTTATCCCAATGGTGCTCGCAACGAGTGTGATGTTCGCGCCCGCACGAGCGGAGAGCGTGGCCTCGCTGAAGGTGGGATTTGTCACACCGCTCGCACTGTCCCAGCGCAGGTCGGCAACTGTCCCGAGGGTGGAGTTGTAGTCCGTGCCAGCGACGATGGCCCCACCGGAGCGCTTGGCAGACCTCAGGCCGAGGTCAAACGCCACCGTTGCCTTGCCCGTCTTCGCGAGGATTGAACCGGTGTAGACGAAGGTGAACGACGTGGCATCAGCAAGTTGGGCCGCCGACCAGGCAAGCACGGTGTTCGCGATTGCGCTAGTGGTGGTGGTGCCCGATGCGGACACCAGGACGTTCGACGAAGCGTCGCGGACCGTCACTGTCAGCCAGGTCGCCCCTGAGGGGTGAGTAACCGTCTGGAACCGCGTGAGGTTCCAGTCCTCGAACGGCGAATCGTTGGTCGGTGGTCCCGAGGTATTGGGTTCGCTCACGGTCAACGAATTCACGGTGGCAGCCGTCTGGTTCGTGGCCGTCAGCGTCACGCGGCTCGTCGGTTGCACTGTCACCGAGCTGTCCGGGATCGGGATGGGACCACCCGTCCAGGTCTTAGTTGCTGCCGCCGAGAGCGGTATGTCCTGGATTTGGAGCGTGTCATGATCGCGATCGGTGAGCTGGCCGCCAACGGACAGGGTCGCCTGCGACCAGGCATCATTGCGGATGACGCTGTGCGATGGCGCCGGCAAGGTCACGTCCGAGTTATAGCGGTACCCATCGACGACTGGCCATGCTGCGTTGCTGCGCAGGGTGTCGCGCATCTGGAATACGAGATCGATGTTGCGATTGTGGCTAAACGAGTCCGCGACGCCGCTTCCGGTTGGCGGGCTCAGCAACGGACCTGGCCGATTGCTTCCCTCGGTAAAGGTGAACTGCACTGCCACAAAGTCAAGTTTTTCTGCAGTGGTGAAAGTATGGGCGGAGCCGACCCCACCGTCACAGGGGACGGCAACCGTGCAGTAGTTGAGAATCTCAACCCAGCCACCGCTTGCAACACTGTAGAACTTGATCTTGAGCTTGTCGTAGGTCAGGAGCGGGTCGACGGTACGAAGGTTGGGAATACTAACGAGGTCGTACGCGTCATACATTCCCCTCGAGAACGCTGAGGGGTCCGGGTTGCCAGACGAATCGACCGCACCGTCGTAAATGACCATTTCGTTGACGTTCGTGTAGCCATCCGTCGACCAGGATAGACGCGCACGAGTTTGCTGGCTGTTGCGCGTGCTCATGATGCCCTGGGCTGCAGTGCTGGACGTCGTGATGAATTTCTTTTCGAGGAAGTCCGCGCCGCCCGAACCAGATTCGTCATACGGAACAAGGGTCACTGTTGGGCACGGCGTGGAGACGGCATTGTTGGACACCAGACCGGTAGGGCTCACGCCACTCGTACCGGTCGAGGCGCTGCAGTTCTCCAAAACGGCCGAAGCGTTCGGAAGAAGGGTGGCCGGGGAACTGTCCCTCAGCGTTGACCGCAGGACGTATTCAATATTCGCGACGAGTGTCTCGTCGGGCTGGAACCCGGTCGTGCTGTCCCAGCTGAGCTTGAGGCCGTAGATGTTGCCGCGGATCGCAGACGGGATGTCATAGTCCTGAACTCCCGGCCCCAACACCGTCAGCAGCGTATAGACCCCCGCAGAGTTGCGATACGAAATGGTGAGCGTCGCATTTCCCGGCACCGGCGTCACAACGAGGCGTGAGGCGTCGAAGTAGGTGTACCAGTCGGTCAATCCCGTCTCGGTCGCCGGGTCGACCATGTCGACGTGATCCAGCGCTCTCGTTGAATCTGGATAGTTCAGAATGTGCGTGGTCAGCGTCGCCGTGGTGGTCTGCCCTGCCGCGGCCCGAATCGAACTACGGGAGAGGGTTTTGAACGTCTCAAGATTGACCTGGTCAGCAAGCACCGTGACGGTGTCGGACGCAAGCTTCGGGCCAACCGGAGTGCTGTAGGCGTCGACAGCTGAAACCGCGATCTCGTTCGTGTAGGGAACGCTGAAGTTAGGCGCCACCTGTGCAGGGTTCGCCGTGACGGTGAATGGCACGGTCGCTGCAACACCCTGAGCCATCGTGCCGGTAAAGGTGACACTGAAACCGGTAACCCGCTTGACTGATCCTGAAGCGGGCAATCCCGGCGCGGTTGCTGCAAGGACCGACGACGTTCCATCGGAGAAGTAGTAGGTGATCGCGGCCGCCGTGGCGCCGGCCGGCCAGGAAACCCCACCGGTGAAGCCGCTAAAGATCAGCCCGCCACCGAGGTGCGCAGGAGCGAGCGAGTTTGTCGCGTCGAGCGCGCTCGGGTTCGACGGTTCGGAAATCGTCAGCGACGTGAGCGGAATCGAGCCCGAGTTGCCACCGGTGAGCGTGACCGTACCGTGGGTGAGGTCATTGCCCCCATATGTCACCGTCGACAACCGCTTGGGGCTAATGGTCTTCCCCGCGGAAACAGCGCTCGTCGCGTTGGTCACCACGTAGTTCGCCGAGGCAGTTTTCGTCGCGGTGAGCGTATCGCGGTCAACCACCGACTGGGCGGTGTTGGAGTAGGTGGCTGGCGAGATACCGGCTCGGTTGACTAAGCCGAGCGCGAAGTTTGCGCTCGCTGCGCGTGGGATGTCTGCAGTTGCACCAGAGCTAAACACGATTCGGATTCCGCCGGCGTTTGCCGGGACGACCGCCGAAGGAAGAACGAGGGTGTTGCCGGAGTTTACGGCGGGTGCGTCCACCCAGGCTGGAGTCGCAAGCGAGGCATCCCACAGCGAGACCACTGCGGAAGTGGCACCGGTCGGCCAGGTGACCGAGTCCAGTGTCTGAAGCTCAAGTGCTGTGCGGAAGATGTTGCCGCCAGCCGCGGGATTCACCGGGTCCTGGATGGTGAGCGCGGAAACAGCCGCATTCGAGGTGTTCGATCCACCGAGAGTTAGTTGCGTACCGAGCCCGGCCACGGAAATGTTGGTCGCTGGCGAGAACGATTTTGTCGCCTGCGTGGCGAGCTTCATCGGGACGAGGAGTTGAACGGATGCCGTGCTCGGCTCCATGGGCGCGTTGTCGGCGACCATCTCCGAAGTGTTTTCCACGGTGCGCGCGGACGGCGTGTAATCGAGGTCGGATCGCACGGTCACCGGGATCGTCACGGTAACAGTGCTGTTCGTGAGTCCCTTCTCGCCTGCAGGTTTGGTCAGGTCCTGGTGGAATGCAATGGTGACGGTCTGCCCGGTGATCGTAATCGTGTGCTCTGCTGCGCTGAGAGCTGGGGTCAGGAGGATGTCGCTGGTCTGCGGCATGATGAATTCGGCCGGCACGTTATCGGTGAGAACCGCGTTGACACACTCTGCCTTGAGGACCGAACACCCAACTTCGATCTTCCAGTTGAAAGTGTCACCTGGACCGACGACGGTCGCCGTCGTGGACTTGGTATTGCGCACGGCCGCCGGTTCGAAGGCGAACGCAGCGGAGACGGGAATGAGCGTCGACGCCACCACCAGAAGCGCCGTGACGGCGGAAACGATAGTGCGGACCGGGTGCAGGCGCGCTCGGTCTCGGTGCAATGGGCGTGGTTGCATGCTGGATTTTCGGGTGCGCATCACTCAATACCTCGGGGTGTCGTAGTAAATCTCAGCGTCGAGCACGGTGCGAGCTATTCGACGCGAACGTTCAACAAGGACTGCTGAATCGTTTCGAGAAAGAGAAGCCACTGCTTCGGGCGGGCTTCATCTTGGTCTCAGTCTAGGCACGAGATATACCGGATTGGGGGACAATCCCGGATTCACCGACCCCCAGTGATAGGGGCACTCACACTAGTCGATGACGAGATTTCGCAGGGTCAGCGCGTCCCAATCAGCCTGTTTCTGCCGCACGCAAATGGCCTGCTCCCGCAGGAACGTGCACAATTCGATTCGGCCGCTCGTCGTCACCGGAGCGGCGTGAATGGCGATGCCAGGCTGCTGGTGCAGTACTCTCGCGAGCACGGTTGCGTCCCCCCCGATGAGTCGGATGCGCGTCGTCGCTATTTCCCCGGCCTGCACTCGCGCGCGCCATCTCGTGTCCGACTCCACGAGCACTTCGGCAACATCCACCGGGCTATCCTGCTCCCCGAAGATCGCGATCAAACTCGGGTGCAGCGGCGTCGCGCTGCTCACGGCAACCGGTGCGGCCGTTATGGCCGCCGCGGCAAGAACCCGCACCAACGCAGAAATGGGAGCACCCTCGCTCAACCGGATCGTGACGGGAAGGTCACGGTATCGCCGAACGGTGCGCTCGAACTCACTCGTGGAGAGGTCTGCCGTGCGGTAAACGGTTCGCCACGCTATTTCGTCACTGCGCGCGGCAGTGCGCACCCAATCGAAATCGGTGAAATTCAGAGCCGGCTGGGCGGCGGAAATGAACCGTGCGACCACGTCGCCAACCCCATCGAGGGTCACCGTCGACCCAGCGCGCGAAGCCACCGGCTCCCAGCTTCCCAACAGGAGTGCGGCGTCCTGCCCGCCTGCGGCGCCGCCAACGCCAAGCACGGAACGGTTCCAGCCGCCCAGGGGAACGGGCGCGCCGATCAGCTCGGTCACCGCGCGATTGATGCACAGCACGCCAGCCGATGTTTCGGCCAGCCAGGTTGAGGCCTCACCCTCATCGAGGGTGTGAATTCCGGCGGATAGCCCAAACCCTGCAGCGTTCTGGATGTGAATTGCCTCGGCCAGTGTCGACACGCGCACCAGGTCCAGCACGGGAGAGCGTCGCTCCTGCCGCCGAATGAGGGATTCGGGCTGGACACCGTCTCGAAGCCCTGGCGAGAACAGTCGCCCCTCCCGATCAAGCTGACGAGGAGTTACCAGCCAGGTCGCGCCGGCAGGCAAAGCTCCGAGTTGCTCCAGTTCCCGTTCGCCCGCTGGTCGCGCGAGTGCAGCAATTCCCGCAGCTGGAGTTCCCGGCCACCCTGTCGCGATGGACGCGACAGCGTCCGAAAGACGGCCCAGAAAGCGCGCGGATTCGCCCACCGAACCGACGAGAATAACCGTTCCAATCGATCTCGGCGACTGACCTGCATGACTGAACGCGCTTTGCACGATGTCCGACACAGCAGCTTCCAGATCGGCGCTCGGGGTGACGATGAAGGAGTTGCGCCCGCCGGTGGTGGAAAAGAGCGGCATTTCGGCCCGCCAGGAGTGAAAGTGCTTCGCCGCGTGCCTGCTTCCGGTGTGCGTGACACGGTCGACGCGTTCGCTGCTCAGCAGTTCCTGCGCGATAGCCCCTTCCGAGTCAACAATGCTCAGCAACTCCGGGGGGACCCCGCCGGCAATGAGTGTCTCAACAAAGACGGCCGAACTGCGTCTGGTCTCTGGTGCTGTTTTGACGATGATCGCCGCGCCGGACGCCAGCCCTGGCAACACCTGACCAGCGAGGGCGGCGATGGGGCAACTGCGCGGTGACACGACAACCACCACGCGCGGTGGCAGATAGGTGACCCCAGTAAGCGAATCGAGTTCACGAGCGTTGAGTGCGGCGCTGTGGGCGAAAATGATGGCTTCGCTAACCTCGCCATCCGCCTCTTCAAGGAGTAGCCCACTCTCGCTCACCGCCACCTCGACGAGCAACCCCCGCCACTCTGCAAGTACTTCAGCGACGCTGTCCAACACGGTGGCCCTCGTGGAGCCTCGGCGCGAGCCCCAGGCCTGCCCCGCCGCAGTGGCGTGCGATATCAGCGATTCCAGTTGCGCTGAGTCCTGGATCAAGGATCGCGCAAGCAGGGACTCTCCCGCTGCGGAATCACGCGAGCGCTCCAACACCCCGAACGCCCACTCTCTCGTCGTCGGATTCGAGAGGTCAGCAACCTCCGTGCGAACCGTGTTTTGCCGTCGATTCGTCATGGCTGCGGGCTGCCGAGAATCCTCCAGCGCCGAAAGAAACCGGGTCCGCTCCCGCTGAAACACCGTGTCATCGGCCGGTGCCAGCGGGAGAGCGAGAACACCCTCCGGGTCGGATAGCTCGGTCACACGCCGAGCCAGGTAGGAGGCGGCGAGCGCCAGTTGCCCTGCCTGCATCACAGGCGCCGCAAGGCGCACCCCGCCCACTTCGCGTTTGAGAGCGTCCACGCTCTGCGAAGCAATTCCCAGTCGGAACTCGTGTTCGAGGTGCCGTTCTACACCGCGCGAACGCGCCAGGCGCCACGCGTAGGCCGTAACAAAGAGGTCGTGCGTTGCTGAGATTACGCGCACTGAGTTGGTCCGTGCTGGCCGCAGCACGAAGTCGAGCATGCGAAGAAAGTGGGCGTCGCTGGAGCCGCGATTCTCAAAGGCGGCCGGGGCCCAATCGTGCAGCTCCGCCCTCGAACGTTCGTCTGTGACATCGTCGCCCCTCACGATGCGCACGGTCGCCCTGGCGCCTCCGTGTTCACGCCGGGCGTGCACCGCCTCGACAATTCTTCGTAGCGCCGAGAGGGAATCCGGCAGAGTATCGGGAAGCGCAATTCCGATATCGAGACTCGGATAGCGCTGCAACATCTGTTCGAACACCTGAAGGGATGGTTCCAGCTCGTCGGATCGCCCCACTTCGAGGTCAAGAAACGTCGGCGAATCCGCCCGGGCCGCTGCGCCATACAACGGGGCCAGTCGCTCAACGGCCTCGTCGACGATTCCCTCGAGGTTGAGCGGGCGCCAATTCCCCACGACGGTCGAGAGCCGAAACGACACCGAGTCGACGCCGTCCCGCAGAAGCACATCCCGCAGCTGTGCCGCCTGGCGATTCGCCTCGCGCTGCCCGCTTGCCGGAACGGAAACCGGGACCAGCGTCGGGCGGATGCCCCCGCGCCCCGCCAGTTCTGCACTGTACTCATCCAGTCCCCGCACGTCGAGGCGGAGGAGCAAGTGAGACAGAAGACGCAGGAAGCGATCCCGCACGACGGGGACCGTGGCTCCGGCAGCCACAGAGGCAAGCCCGGCTGACACCTGAGCGTCGAAGCGCGTCCCTCGGCCTGTGGAGGACGGCACTGTGTGCGCCAACCACTCCAGATTGCCCGCCACGACTTTGGCGTCCACCGGGCGGAAAACGCCGTCAATCAGTTCGATCACAAACTGTGCACCCTCCCGGGCGGCTAGAAGCCGAGCCAAGCGCATTTCGGGCGCTGGGGCAACGACGTCGGGCGCTGCGAGCCACCGCCGAACCGCCTCAATCGCCTGCGCGTGCACCTGCATTCTGAAAGGCTACTGTCCGCACCTGAAACAGGACTACAGTCTTCGCCAGTTCTGGTTAAGCTCAGAACATGCCTGCAGACAGTGATGTCGTGATTGTCGGCGGCGGCCACAATGCACTGGTCGCCGCAACGTATCTTGCCCAGGCCGGCAAATCGGTCACCGTGCTTGAGAGGCTCGACACGGTGGGGGGTGCTGCGGTCTCGACCGAAGCGTTCCGCGGCGTCGATGCACGGCTTTCCCGCTATTCGTATTTGGTGAGCCTGCTTCCGGCCCGGATCATTCAGGATCTCGGACTCGACATCAGACTGCTTCGCCGACGCTACTCGTCCTATACGCCTGAGCCAGGAACGGATCGTGGCCTCCTCGTGGACAATGCAGACGCGGAGGCTACGGCTGCGTCGTTCGCTTCCATCGGCGCAAAGTCGGATGCTCCCGCCTGGTCAAACTTCTACGGCAGCACAGCAAAGCTCGCCAGGGCGCTGTTTCCCACGGTGTGCGATCCGCTCCTCACCCGCACAGAGGCGCGTCGGGTGGTGAGCGACGATGAGCTCTGGTCCGCGCTCATCGAGCGCCCCATCGGCGAAGCCATTGAACGCTCGTTCACCAACGACCTCGTACGCGGTGTTGTATTGACGGATGGGCTGATCGGCACGTTCGCGTCCGCGCACAGCGCCGACCTCGCCGCAAATCGCTGCTTCCTGTATCACGTGATTGGGAACGGAACCGGCGATTGGGATGTGCCCGTCGGCGGGATGGGCGCCGTCACCACGGCTCTCGCTGGTGCGGCCAGGCGCGCGGGCGCGACGCTCATCACGGGCGCCGACGTTACGGGCATCGATCCGGACGGCGAAATCCGTTACCTCCGCGCCGAGCAGGAACATCGCATCACCGCCGACACGATTCTTGCCAATGTCGCCCCCTACGTACTCGAACGGTTGGTCACCGGAACCAACGCCGCGGAGTCGGTTCGGCCAGAGGGAGCTCAGGTCAAGGTGAACCTCATGCTCTCCCGGTTGCCGAAACTCAAGGATTCCACCATCGACCCTGCGGCGGCGTTCGGAGGAACTTTCCACATCAATGAGCTGTATAGCCAGCTGGAGTATGCCTACGCGAGTGCCGGCACCGGCGCCATCCCCGATCCAATCCCGGCAGAAATTTACTGTCACTCGCTCACCGATCCCAGCATCCTCTCCCCGGAGCTTCGCGAGGCAGGGGCGCACACGCTTACCGTATTCGCCCTTCATGCACCAGACCGACTACTCACGGCGAAGACCAACGATGAGCTCCGCCACCGCCTGGAGGAAGCGGTACTGTCCTCCCTCAACTCCGTGCTCGCTGAACCCCTCGATGCTGTCGTCATGAGCGACGCGGATGGCCGGCCGTGCATTGAGACGAAAACCACCCTCGACCTTGAGCACGCGCTCGGGATGCCTGGTGGAAACATTTTCCACGGGCCGCTCGCCTGGCCTTTCGTTGAGGATGATGCGCCGCTGGCCACACCCGCACAGCGTTGGGGTGTGGCGACCACTTGGGATCGCATCCTGTTGTGCGGTTCTGGCGCCCAACGCGGCGGTGCTGTGAGCGGACTGGGCGGCCACAACGCGGCCATGGCGGTCCTCGAAGCCAGCTGAACCGGCAGGACCTCTTTACCTGCGGCACTTCTGCTGGTTAAACTCCACCCACATACTCGTATTGTCGAAGTGGAGTGGAGGGAGAGCACATGGCCGATTTTGACCCCTTCGCAAACCAGGGTGGTCCAGCTGCATGGGACCCAGAGCACAACGACGACTCGAAGAAGCTCACCGATGCGTTGCTGAAGAAGCTCACCGACGATGACGAACATTCCGGCACAGAGCCGTCAGAACGTTCCGGTGACGAAACCGTCGGCCCAGAGTGGATGGACGAGGACTCGAGCGACGACAGCCCGGACGACGACAGCGCAGATTACGACGATTCCGACGAATTACGGGGCTGAACCTTAGCCACTGCGCATTCTCTCGATCTCCCCGCAGTGCGCAAAGATAGTTTTATGGCAATCGGCATTCTTACCAGCGGTGGCGACGCACCCGGACTCAATGCGGTCATCCGCGCAATCGTGTTCAGCGGCATGCAGACTCACGGACTCGAATTCCTCGGAATCCGACACGGGTGGAAGGGTCTCGTCGAGGAGGAGCTGTTCCTGCTCGAACGCCACCACATCATGGGAATCAGCAAGCAGGGCGGGACCATCCTGGGAACGTCGCGTACCAACCCGTTCGATCACGGCGGCGCTGATCGAGTGCGCGAGGTCATGGCTACGCATTCGATGGATGCCCTGATCGCTATCGGCGGGGAGGGCACGCTCGCTGCGGCAAAGCGCCTCTCCGATCTGGGGCTTCCCATTGTGGGCGTGCCGAAGACGGTCGACAATGACCTCGATGCCACCGACTACACGTTCGGATTCGACACCGCCGTGGAGATCGCAACGGAAGCCATGGACCGGCTCCGCACGACGGGCGACTCGCATGACCGCTGCATGGTCGCGGAGGTCATGGGTCGACATGTTGGCTGGATCGCCCTGCACTCCGGGGTCGCTGCCGGCGCCCACGCCATCCTCATTCCAGAGCAACCAACTTCGATCGAGCAAGTGTGCGATTGGGTCACGCGTGCCCACAATCGCGGCCGCGCGCCCCTCATCGTCGTGGCGGAAGGTTTCCTGCTCGATTCAATGTCAAACGTTCACAGCGAACGTGGTCTGGACACCTTCGGTCGACCTCGACTTGGCGGAATCGGAGAAGTGCTCGCCCCGCTCATTGAAGAGCGCACCGGTATGGAGACTCGAGCGACAACCCTCGGTCACATCCAGCGCGGCGGGACCCCCACAGCGTTCGACCGGGTTCTCGCGACCCGGCTCGGTTGGGGTGCCCTCCAGATGGTCCTGGACCGGAAGTGGGGCTACATGGTCGCGCTGAAGGGGACGGACATCATCGATGTGCCGTTTGAGGCTGCCCTGGGTTCTCTGAAGACCGTGCCGGATGCCCGCTACAACGAAGTGCGCGCGCTTTTCGGTTAACCAAGCTGTTTAGCGTGGCTCCAATTGCGGTTCCAGCACTTCGGGCCGAAAGCCGCGCCCGATCAGCCGTGCCGTGAACAACCTCATGATGGGCAACAGCACTGCGGTGATGCTGCGCTGCCACCAGGTCATGGGGTTGGCAAGGAATCCACCACCACCGGGCTTGGCGATGACATCGTGCAGGCGGAGCTGGATGGGTTGCATTCTGGCTACCGGGCGCAGCCGGCGCTTTTGCACTCGCGCAAGGTCCGCCGTGGTCACTGAGCCCGCCCTCAAGCCCTCCACAAGGATGTTCGCCGTTGCGACAGCATCCTGGATCGCGTAGTTGATCCCCACGCCAAACGCCGGGGACATGGCGTGCGCCGCGTCACCGATGCACAGGAACCCGTCCTGCCACCACTGCTTGAGCCGATCGACTTGCACGGTGAGAAGTTTCACCTGGTCCCAGCTCGTTATGGAGTCCACGACCTCCGCCAGGAAGGGAGCAACATGCACAATGCGGGAACGGAACGCTGGGAGCCCGGCCTCCTTCACCGCAGGGAATTCGCCCTTGGGGATGAGCAGTCCGCTTTGGTAGTAGCCCTCGCGCGGAATGGTGATCACCATGGACTTCGCATCGAGGTAGGCAAGTGTGTCCGGTGGGTCTGCAGCGGTCCGCGGAAGCCGGAACCAGAGCACGTCCACGGCCACGCCATAGTCGACAGGAACCATCCCTGCCGCATCCCTCAGCGTGGAATCTCGGCCATCCGCGGCGACGGTCAGATCCGCGGTGATGCTTATCGGACCGTCTGGCGTCGTCGCTGTGACACCGGAAATCCGATCCCCCTCGCGCAGAAGGCCCGTCGCTTCTGCGCCCAACATCAGATGAAACTTCGGAAGCTTGGCCCCCTCGTCAGCCAGCAGGGAGAGAAAATCCCACTGCGGCATGAGGGCGATGTAGTCGTTGCGCCCGCGAAGTCTGGAGAAATTTACGGGCGTCAGCCGATTGCTATTCACGACAACGTCCAGAGTGTGAATGTGGTACTGCTGGATGGCGTCGAACTTCTCCCGCAAACCGAGCTGATCGATCAGGTCGATTGTGGTGGGGTGAATGGTGTCGCCGCGGAAGTCGCGGAAAAAGTCCGCATGCTTTTCCAGAACCACGGTGTCCACCCCGGCTCTCGCAAGAAGATACCCAAGCATGATTCCGGCGGGCCCGCCGCCTGAGATGCAGCACGTAGTGGTCAGTGAGCTTGTCGACATCGGGAGCCCTTCCTACCCAACGATCCACATCACCTGAACGTCGTGACGATGGCGCCGACGGGTCTACCGTGAAACACTATCGCTCATGATCACAACTTTGCAGGTGCTTACCGTTGCTTTCGCGGTTCTGGCCGCCATCATTCACGTACTCATCTTTTCCCTGGAAAGCGTGCTGTGGTCCACCCCCAAGGTGTGGCGCAGGTTTGGCCTGAAGTCGCAGTCGGATGCGGATGTGATGGAGGGGATGGCTTTCAACCAGGGCTTCTACAATTTGTTTCTCGCCCTCTCCGCCGTGCTCGGGTTGCTGCTGCTCGGCTGGGGGAACCCCATTGCCGGCAAGTGGGTGCTCCTCGTGTCGCTTGCCTCAATGGTGCTCGCGAGCATCGTCTTGCTCATCTCAGAGCGAAAGCTGTGGCGTGCGGCGCTCATTCAAGGAGTGGTGCCGCTCCTCGGCATTGGCGCGCTGCTCGGCGCAGTCGCCGTGCACGCACCGCTCACCGTTATCTGAGGCCGGTCAACCTGCGTGACGCGAACTCCAGGTCACGTGGTCGATCAGCGACTCCACCAGAGAATCAGCGGTCCGCAGCTCAGCGATGGCGTCCACTTTGATACCTGCTGTGCGGGCATCAAACGCCGTACGCGGTCCAATTGCCGCAACGACGGTGCCGTGAGGCAACGGAGATAGTTGAGCCTGAATTTGACGTGCCACGCTTCCCGAGGTGATCAGGATGCCATTGATTCGCCCCGTTTGCACGTCGTTGGCCACCTCGCTGCCAACGGGAACCCCGACGGTCCGATATGCGGTCACAAACTCGGCATCGACGCCCAGTGCGGAAAGTCCGGCGGCGAGTGTCTTGTCAAAAACTTCCGACTGCGGGACGAGAATCTTTCCGCCGGGAGCGGCAGACCGCCAGGCCTTCACAAGTCCCCGGGACGAATTGTCCTTCTCCGGGAGGAAGTCCACGCGGTACCCAGCAAGGGCAAGCGCAGCGCTCGTGGTCTCGCCGACCGCAGCAATTCTGGTGTGCTCCGGTATCCGTAAGTCATGGCTGAGCAGCACGTCAACGGTCGTGGCGCTGGACACCACGATCCAGTCGTATTCACCTTTCTGCAGGCGCAGTAGCGACTCGGAGAGGGCCGCGGCATTTTGCGTACTCGCAAAGTTGATTAAGGGAGCGACAACTGGCACAGCTCCACTTTCGCGCAGGGTCGCCGCGATGCGGTTACCCCACTCGCCTCCGCGGGGAACAAGAATCCTCCACCCGGCCAATGGCTTAATTCCGTACAACGCCATTTGCCTATCATCCACTGTGACGCGGAAAGAGCCAAAAGCAGCTCGGTCAATCGTCGCTAAAGACCGCCCAGGCAATGAGCCCGCCCACGGCAATAACCGCTGCAGTGGCCCCAACAATCCAGGGCACGGGGTTTTCGTCCCAGGAGCGCTTTGCGCGCTTGCCCACAACACCGAGCCGCTTGGGCACGTTGAATTTGTCTTCGATCGCGTCGAGCGTCTCTTCCAGTTCAGCTCTTAGCTCAGCGCTTCGCGCCTTGCCCGTCTGCTCACTCATGGCGTACCTCGCTTCGCAGTTCCCTTGATGACCTTCACGTCTCGACGAACGCTGGAAATTGTCTCCGTCGGTTCCGGATTGCCCTTCTTCAACTGACTGACGCCAAGCAGAACGAAAACCGCAACCGCGAGAATCAAAACTCCGGCGACTATGAGCGCTGCGAGCCAGCCAGGGAACACCACGGCCAGGCCAAGAATTGCCGCCGCGGTAAGCACACCCACCGCAAAGAAGGCAAAGGTCGCGGCGACGATCAGGAAGCCCACACCGATGCCGGCGTGCTTGAGCTTTCTCAGCAGCTCCCGTTTGAGCTGGTCAAGCTCGCTCTTCACCAACTCAACCATCAGGCCAGGAAGGCTCAAGATCAGGCTGACGAGTGAGCGCTTTCGTGCCCGATCACCCTGTGCGTCTGTCACGTGTACTCCCCTGGCCGTCGTGGGCTATTTCTTCTTCGCCGTTGTCGACGAGGATCCTGCCGCCGGCTTGCTTGCCGCTGGCTTACGTGATGCTGGCTTGCTCGTGGCCGACTTGCTTGCCGCTGGCTTGCGCGCAACGACCTTCTTGGCCGTTTCGCCCAAAAAGTCGACGACGTCCGGAGCCTTGTCCTTGGCGAACTCTTCGACGTTCTGCACCTGATGCTGCACCCGAGGGTCATTCCACAGCTTGCTGACAGCCCGCTTGATCTCTTCGTAACGCTCGCGGCCAGCACGGGCACCGAGCACATATCCGATGCCGACGCCGAGCAGCAGAACCAGCTTGCCTCGCATAATTTCTCCGTTCACAGGCGCGACCGCCGCGTGGTCGGTCACGATCTAGCGTACCGCCGAGAGCCGATGGTCCAGTCAGCAACTTCACAGACTGAGCACCAGGGGGCCGTTAACAGATCCAGGTGCCCCACCTCCCCACCCGAAGCGGGAGAGCGGGACACCTGAACTCTAGGGCGCCAATATCACTTACTTGGCGTTCGCGCGGAACCGCCTCTCGAAGGCAATGATCGTTCCGCCGAATAGCAGGAACCCGCCAGCCAGCAGCAGTCCGAGGTTGCCCCCGTCTGCGCCGGTGTAGGCGAGCGTCGGGATGCAGTCAACCGGGTTCGTGAACGGGAACGTCCACTTCGTTTGCGCATCGAACTCCCAGCCGTAATCCGGCCCGGTCGTTTCCGCTTCAATGTTCACCGTCGTCGGTTCGGTCACCTTGTAGGTGCCCGCCGGCGTCGGTGTTGTCGAACCGTTCACGTACCAGACGACACCCTCGGTCGCGGCCAGAGTGTAGCTACCGGCAGCGCTGCAGCCGATGTTCTTGTAGGTCGCAGTGGTCGAGATGAGCGGGTGGGTGATGAGGGTACAAGTACCTGCGCCCCCGATCGTGAGGGGCCAAACCGACTTCATGCTGTCATCCAGCTTGAAGCCTGACTTTGCCGTCACTGTCACCGTGTAGTCACCTGGGGGAAGGTTGTTGATTTCCTGCGTTGCGGTGAAGTCATACGGTCCGCCCACGATCTGGTACTTGAGCTGGTTGGCGAGGTCGCCGCCGAGATCAATCCAGATGTAGCCGGAGACCGTTCCACCTTCAACAGTGTCGGAACACGACTGGTCAACCGCGTAAGGATCACCGAAGATCACTGCGCAGTCTTCGCTCGTGAAGGTGTGTGACCATGGACCCGTGTACGCACCATCGGCAAACACGTAGTTGGCCTTCGGAGCTGCGGTCACGGTGACGAGGCCAACGCCGTTCACGCGGTTGTCCGTAATCGTGTAGTCGATCTCCGCGGTGTCAATACCGCCCACAATGCCGTCGTTCGTCGTACCGCAGACATCCGTGAACGTCGCGGCAGGAACCGTCTTCACTTCAATCGGGCACAACTCATCGGTGAAAGTGTGCGACCACGGTCCCGTGTAAGCACCATCAGCAAACTTGTAGTTGGCCTTCGGTGCTGCTGACACAGAAACCAGTCCGACGCCGTTCACGCGGTTGTCCGTAATCGTGTAGTCGATCTCCGCGGTGTCGATACCGCCCACAATGCCGTCGTTCGTTGTACCGCAGACATCCGTGAACGTCGCAGCAGGAACTGTCTTCACAATGTTCGGGTTACACGTGGCGGCGTTCCGCTGCATGTACGTCGGGTTTGGTCCCGAGAAGCCCATCTGGTGCAGGAAGTGCTCTGCATAGGGGTTGCTCGGGCCGTTCAGGATTTCCGGGCTCGGCTTGATGACGCCGGGTGCTGTGAATGTGGCATAGATGTCGCCCTGACCACAACCGACATCCGCGCCATACGGGTAGGTGCCGACGGAATCAATCTTGGTACCGCCATTGGCCGGGTTCCACTTGTCGAGCGTCTGCGGCCAGGTGGTGCTGCCGTCAAACGTCCAGCTCGCCGCCGTCACCCAGAACGGGCTGCACAGTGTGTTGCTGTAGCCCTTCTTTGCGGTGACCGTAATAACGCCGCTGTTGGTCGTCGAGGAGTACGTGTAGCTCACGGCATCCTTCGTCAGACACGGCGGAGGGGAACACGAACCGGCCGACGCAATCGTGAGGTTCCACGACTTCGGGTTGTTGAGTTTGAAATTTCCGGTGGCTTTTGCCGTGACGGTGTAGTCGCCGGCGTCAAGCGCTCCGGTCATTCCGGTCGTCGAATCGTAGGCGATCTTTGCGGTCTTGTTCTTCTTGGTGATCGTGTATGCGACACCAGTCTTGATTTCGACCTGGATGTAGCCCTTGGTCAGAACGCCATTCGTGCACACCTCGTTCACCGCTGTGGCATTGCCTGACACTGGCGTTGGCGGAGCAACACAGTCGCCCTTGAAGTCACTGGAATGCAAGTAGCCCTTGTCAGTGCCTACGAAGTTGTCACTCCACGTGCCTTCCAGCTGCAGCGTGATGTTCGTCGGCGCGGACACAGACTGGTTGAAAGTCTTGGACTCCCGGTTGCCGAAGGTTGTCAGCGCCGGCACGATGTCGGTGTGATTTGAGGACGTGATGGTCTCTGTGGCGCGATAGTCATTTCGGACCGTCCACACCACATCCCACTGATAGGTGCTGGTGTTGCACGAAACAGTGGCGGATATTTCGTTGGCATGTGCACTGGCGGAGGTGGCCGTAAAGGCCACCATCCCCAAGGCAATAGCCACTGCACTGAGTGCAGCGATGATTTTTGAACGCATGGGATTACTCCTAGGGATAACAACAAGCAAGAGTGCTTTTCGGGTGTTGTTGCATCGTCGCGGATGCGCTTTCGTCTCAACAACGACGAGTCAGGTGCCATTCAGAAGGCAACTGTTCGGGGGTAAGTCGTGGAGCAGCAAGCTCAGCGATGCGGCTGGGGGGGGACAGCCAAGGGGGTGTCGGGTATCACCTTCTCAGTGCACACTGTCGGGGGTCAGCTTTGCGAGATTCGGGTGACGCAATGCTCAGGTGCGTGGCCTAAGTTACACCACCCCCCGTTGGCGGGGCAAGTGCAAAATTTAGGAAGGCTCGTTTGGCCGGCGGGGTGGAACTAATTCACGTACTCAAGGAGGTCGAACCCGACCGTGCGCATCGCGTCCAGCGCCCGAAGTCTGCGAGCGAGCGAATCGTCGTGGTACTGCAGAGTCACCGCGTAGGACACCGCCGTTCGCGGGCCCTTAAGAATGCCGACCTCGCTTCGTACGCCCACATCCGCCCCGGTCTTGTTCACGAGTTGGATGCCGTGGTCCGGGGTGCGGTGCGACAACGGATCCAGCCCGAACGCGCTGGCCACCATCGAGAGGTCCGTGTTTAGGGAAAGCCACCCCATGACGCGCCTGCTCGTCACCTGGTCGACAACCTGACCCCGATACAGCGCCCCGAACAACCAACTCAGTTCCGCCGTGGACCCGACGGACAATTGCGGCGCATCATCCGGGCCCCGCGTGTCCCGAACCAAATCGAGCAGGGCGGTGCGGGCGAGCCCGAGGGATTCGGCGCGCATCCGCACGGCATCGAGACCAACCTGGCGCAGCAGAACGTTGGTGGCCAGGTTGTCGCTCGTCGCACCGACCAGCGCGCCAAGGTCGGCGACCGGAAGCGATGGGGCCTGGAGGTGCTGCCAGAGCCCGGATTCGGTCACCGCATCGAGCGGAGACTTGTCGAGGATTCCGTAACCGGAAAACTCCCGTGCCGTCAGCCGCGCCGACACTTCAATCAGGAGCAGCACCTTGCCCACGCTTGCCGTGGGCAGCACGACGCGGTCGTCGATGGCACACAACACGAGGCCGCTGGAGAGATCCAGAACGCTTGCTGACACCTGGGCGCCGTCGTAGCCGAGCAATCCGAGCGCGGTGAACGTGCTGGTGAAGTTCTCGGCTCCACCAGCACCGCGGTGTCGGGCCTCGCGTGGATTACGAACCCGGTCGCGCCTCTGATCGTTTCGAGCGGGAGCTACCAAATGGTCACACGTTCTTCTGGGCTCAGCCAAAGCGCGTCGGCTTCGGTCACACCAAAGGTCTCATAGAACCCGTCAAGATTGCGAACAATCTGGTTGCACCGGAACTCGTTGGGGGAGTGCGGGTCAATCGCGAGCAGTCGGATGACCTCCTCGTCTCGAGCCTTCAGCTGCCAGGCCTGCGCCCACGACAGGAAGAACCGTTCGGCTCCTGTCATCCCGTCGATCACGGGGGGTTGTTCTCCGCCCAAGGAAATCAGGTAGGCCTTCCACGCAATGCCGAGCCCGCCAAGGTCACCGATGTTTTCGCCGATCGTGAGCGCGCCGTTCACGTGGTGCTCTGGAACCTGCACAGGCGCGAGAGCGTTGTACTGCTCGATGAGGGAACTCGTGAGCTTCTCAAATGCCGCGCGATCGTCGGCGGTCCACCAGTCGGTGAGACGCCCGTCGCCGTCATACTTCGAGCCCTGGTCGTCAAACCCGTGCCCGATTTCGTGCCCGATCACCGCACCGATGGCGCCGTAGTTCGCTGCGGCATCCCTCGTTTCGTCAAAGAACGGGAACTGCAGAATTGCCGCCGGGAACACGATTTCGTTGAAGCCAGGGTTGTAGTAGGCGTTGATCGTCTGCGGCGTCATGAACCATTCGTCGCGGTCGAGAGGTTTGCCGATTTTGCCCAGCTCCCGCTGAAACTCGAACTCACTTCCAGCGCGCAGGTTGCCGATGAGGTCGGTGGCGCTCGTCTCGAGCGTTGAATAGTCGCGCCACTTCACGGGATACCCGATTTTCGGCGTGAACTTGCCCAGCTTGTCGAGCGCACGTTCTCGCGTCTCTTCCGTCATCCAGGAAAGCCCGGTGATGCTCTGCCGATAGGCCTCGGTGAGATTCCCGACCAGAACGTCCATCGCCGTCTTTGCCGCGGGCGGAAAATGGCGGTCAACATAGGTGCGACCGACCGCCTCGCCCATCATTCCCTCAACGAACGCGACCCCGCGCTTCCATCTGGCGCGCAGTTCAGGCGTTCCGGTGAGGGTCCGGCCATAGAACTCGAAGTTTGCGTTCACGAAGTCTGACGACAGGTACGCAGCAGACGAGCGGATGATTTGCCACCGCATCCAGTCTTTCCAGTCCTCGACGCGCTCGGCGGTGAGTAGTGTGGCCAGCCCCGCGAGGAAGCTCGGCTGCCTCACGACCACGTTGTCGAATGAACCCTTCGGCGGGTCGAGGTGCTGGAGCCATCCGGAAAGGTCCGGGCCGCCAACCTCAGACCATGATTTCAGGTTGTAAGTTTTTTCACTGTCCCGGCTGGCCACATTGTCCCAGTGGTGTGACGCAATGGCGGTCTCCAGCGCGAACACGCAGCGAGCACGTTCTGCCGGATTTTCGAGGCCGGCGAGCGAAAACATGGACTCGAGGAACGGCAGATATTTGTTCCTAACTTCGGCGAACTTCTCTTCGCGGTAGTAGGACTCATCGGGAAGGCCAAGACCGCCCTGCTCGAGGAACACGAGGTACCGCTCCGGGTTACCTGGGTCGTTGTCGACGAAGAGCTGCGCGAATCCGGTGATCCCTGTACGTTCGAGCGTTCCGAGTTCATTCAGCAGCGAGGGTATTGAGTCGACGGCATCCGCTCGCTCGAGCATGGGCACCAACGGGGCGCTTCCGAGCTCTTCAGCCCTCGCCTCATCCATGAAGCTCGCGTAGAGATCACCGAACTTTCGCTCCTCCGTGCCCGGCGCGGCATCCTGGGCCTCCACGATGATGTCGCGGACGGCCTTCTCTGCTTCCTCGGCAAGGAGATAGAAGGATCCGTACCTCGCCTTGTCCGAGGGAATCTCGGTGCGCTGAATCCATTTGCCGTTGACGTGACGGAACAGGTCATCCTGTGGCCTGACTGCCGGGTCAAGTTCGTCTTCGTGAATGCCGGACGTGAGGGGGCTCTGATCGCTCATGACCTCAAGCCTAGAGTTAATTGGCTCGGCCAACACTGTGCGTCGGCAACGGGATGCACCGCTTAGGCTGAATCGTCATGCCAGAACCCCTCTCCCACCCAGCCGGACTCACCCGCCGCGAAATTGTGGCGTGGCGCAACGGCATCTTCATTGTGTTTGGCATGTGCGGTGTGAGCTTGGGAAGTTGGATGGCGCGCACCCCGGCCATCAAGCAAGCGCTCGGCATTTCTACGGCCGAAATGGGTCTCCTCATCCTCGGGCTCGCTACGGGGTCGATTCTCGGTCTCATCGTTTCCAGCACCCTCATCGCCCGATATGGCGCGCGTCACATCATGGTCGCCTGCATGGTGGCAATTCCGACCGGGTTCACGATCGCAGGCCTCGGGGTCACGGTAGGGGCTGTGTTCTGGGTCGTGCTCGCCGGACTTGCGCTTTTTGGTTTTGCGATGGGGCTGTGTGACGTCGCGATGAACCTCTCCGGTGCCGTAAACGAGCGTGCACTCGGTCGAACGATCATGCCGGTCTTCCACGCCTTCTTCAGTATCGGCACCATGGTTGGCGCTGGGATCGGCGCGCTCGCAGAGTTCGCTCACACGCCACTTGCCGCGCAGACCTCACTCATCAGTGTCGTGACACTTGCCGCAGGAGTATGGGGCGCCCTGGCCACTCAGTCAGAGCACGTGCTGAAGGAGGATGCTGGCGGAGCGGAAGACTCCACGCCAGACGGATGGCGTGGTCGACTCGCCATCTGGAGGGACCCCCGAACGCTGCTGATCGGCCTCATCGTGCTCGGCATGGCGTTTGCCGAAGGTTCGGCGAATGACTGGCTTTCCCTCGCCACCGTCGAAGGCCACGGCGCCGACAAACCAACCGGGGCCATCGTCTTCGGAATCTTCGTGACGGCGATGACCGTTGGCCGGCTCGCGGGCCCACAAGTTTTGGACCGTTACGGACGGGTCCCTGTGCTCAGGGCATCCGCGGTTCTGGCCGGCGTTGGGCTGCTGATTTTCATCTTCGTGCCCGTGCTCTGGATCGCCACCATCGGCGTCATCCTGTGGGGGCTCGGTTCAGCGCTGGGCTTTCCGACCGGAATGTCGGCGGCCGCAGATGACCCCCGTATCGCGGCAGCGCGAGTGAGTGCCGTAGCGATGATCGGCTATTGCGCGTTCCTCGTTGGACCCCCAGCGATCGGCTTCCTGGGCGAGCACTTCGGACTTCTCCACGCGCTGTTGCTCGTGCTCGTGCTTATCGGGGTCGCAGGCGTCGCCTCTGGCGCGGCCCGCGACCCTGCGAAGCCTTAGTCGTCGAGGACGAACGTCACTTCGAGCACAACGCGCCAGCTGACGATCTTCCCTCCGGAAACCTCGACTTTTTGTTCCTTGACCCAAGCGCCGGTGACGCCGCGCAGAGTCTTATTGGCGCGTTCGACGCCGGACTTGATCGCATCGTCGAATGAAATATCCGAGCTCACGCTCAGGGTGGTGACCCGTGCTACGGATGCCATGGTTCCTCCTCGTTGTTGGATATGGCCTTCGAGCCTACGTGGCGCCCTCGGCGGAACCAAGTGTCAGCTACCTCGCATGGCTGTGCTCCAGCCGTGATGAGGGGATGAGCGGTGCAGCGATTCCCGGGGTGAGGGCAACCAGCGCGAACGCTGCCGGAAAGCCGATCAGGCCAATAATCGCGCCCACGACAGGTGGGACGACGGCCGCGGCAAGGAACTGCCCCGTGTTCTGAATTCCGAGAGCCCGCCCAGACCAGTTCGGCCCGGCGATTTCAGCGACCGCCGTAAATGCCAGGCCGTTGTCGGCTACCGAGATGCAGGTGGCAAGCACATAAGTTATCGCGGCTGGCCATACCCAGTCCAGCCAGCCAAACAGGGCGGTGCCGAGCATCGTGGCGACGCCCGCATAGGCGACCCACCGCAGCGGCCTTAGTCGAGACCGCACGGCATCGCTGAGTTGTCCTGCGACAATCCGGCTACCTGCACCCGCAAGTTGGGCCACCGCGACGACTGTCCCCGCCGCGACCTCACTCCACCCAAAGGCCGCGATGAACCACACCAGGCCGAATATTGACAGCGTGAACTGGGGCACGACGAGCAATATGGAGACGGCGTGAATCCGCTGGAGCACCGTCGACCTTCGATACGGATTCGCGGCGAGGGTTGCGGTTGGGGCCTCAGGCTTCGCTGCATCCCGCATCGGGTCGACCACGACGACGGCCACGAGTGCGAGCGAGATCAATACCAGCACGCCGCCGAAAGCGAGCGCCACGTCTAAGCCCCACCGGGCCAGTGCTGGGACGGCGAGCGCTGCGATCGCGACCCCAATCGGTTGACAGGACTGCCGGATCCCCATGGCTAGTCCTCGTCGCTCACGGGGGAACCAGCCGGTGATGAGTCGGCCGCTTGCCGAGTTTGTGCAGGCCGATAATGCCCCCGCGAGCACTAACGCCAGCCCAAGCCAGACGAGATTTGTCGCCAGACACGAAAGCGCAATGGCGACTGTCGTGGAAGCGAGACCGATAAGCAGGATGCGCCGCTCACCCCATCGGTCCGTGGCCCACCCCCAGGCGACGAGGGTCAGGACAAGGCCAAAGTTCGGCGCGGCGGCGACCAACCCAGCCTCGACGAGGCTCAAACCCCGCTCCCTCATGAGGGCGGGGATGAGAAACGCGGGAGTCGTGGCGACGACGGTCGTGGCAGTCTGAGCCACGACGACAGCCCCCAGCATGAACCACGGGCGAGGGGTAACGGACATGCGCTTGCGCTTTCGGTCGAATGGAGTGAACCGGCGCGTCGACGGACACCGCGAACAGGGTGCCGGTCGTTCAGACCCTGCCGCGGCCCCGAAGTAGGAGGCTGCGCATGTTCTCCACCTTATCTTCTGCCGCGATGTGCTCGATTGGACGCAGGAGTACGCACTGTGCGTAGGGCGCCCTCATAGATTCCTTCACTATGGTGACGGGCATCGAGGTGGGCCACCGGAAGGAGCACGTTCCATGGCGTTAAAACGGAGTGCCCAAAGCGCGGGTGTCCTGTGTCTTGTTGCGGTGTTTATGGGGAGCGTTTCGGCGTGCTCGCAGACTGCCGACGTTTCGTCGGGATCCACGTCGGGATCCTCGCCGGCGCCGTCGACGAACGCGGCGACGAACGCGGCGACAACGGCCGACATCCCATCAGCATGGTCGGCCATCGTCGACCCGACGGCGATACCGATTGGCGACGGTCACGTGTCAACTTCGCCAGCCGTGGGTGAGCTGTACTCCTGCAAGACGACCTTCGGTGGTCGCGGTGTGTCGCACGGGGGCCCATGGATCGATGAAGCGAGCGGCACCTGGGATTCCACCACGAAGATCTCCGTGCAGGGCAGCAACACGTGGCCCCAAGCCTTCTACAAAGAAGTGGTCAGTGGCGACGAGCGCACGATTACCACGGCTGACCTTCCAACGACCCAGGTCACCGGGACCTTCCCCATCGCGAACTCGGATCCCGCGAAGCAATACGACCCCAACCCCAACTCGATTCAGGAAAAGTCCGTCTCTGTCACGTTGCCGTTGAACCCCGACGAAGCAGCGCAACCGAGCTGCGTTGGGATGGGAGCGATTGGCGTGCTGCTGAACGGTGTCTACGTCTACAACGCGATCGACGCTGCAGGAGGCGACGCCGCTGCCCACGAAACGCAGGATGTCTGTGACGGCCACCCGGACGGCGGAGATTATTACCACTACCACGACATCCCCAGCTGCATCCTCGATGCGATCCCCGCAACGGGCTCCACCCTCGTCGGATATGCTCTGGACGGATTCGGCATCTATGTTGAGCGGGACGCGATGGGGAACCTCCCCACCAACGCCGACCTCGACGTGTGCCACGGTCGCACGAGCACCGTCCTGTTTGACGGCACTGAAACCACGATGTACCACTACAGCGCAACGATGGAGTTCCCCTACACGGTCGGCTGCTACCGAGGCACACCGGTGCAGGTTCCGACACACGAATGAGCCGGAAAGCGGCGCTCGAGTGTGTATGTATGCCGGACCAGTAATATAAGCGCATGCGCTCCCTCCTCACCGTTCCAGCGGCACTGGCGGTCGTGTTCCTCTCGGCATGCGGAGGCACCGGCACCAACGACCCGCAGAACGATGCTTTCAGCTTTTGCGAGCAGCAGGTCGCGGCGACGTTCGACGATCCGGACGCTGCCGAATTCGATCAGTGGACAGGTGGCGGTACCGCCGACGAGCAGCGCTATGAGTTCGAGTCGACGGTGACCGCTGACGGTGAGACGTTCGACCTGACCTGCACCGTCACGGGCGAGCAGGGTTCGTTCCTGCTCGAGTCGTATCAACTGACGCCCGCTGGGTAGGTGTAGTTCCGCGTTCTCTCGTCAACCCCGCTGGTCGAGCGCGTACCCGCCGAGAAGTCCGACCCCGTACTCTGGACAGGTGCGTCTCGTCATAGCCAAATGTTCCGTGGACTACGCCGGACGATTGAGCGCCCACCTTCCTCTCGCCACGCGGTTGCTCCTCGTTAAAGGTGACGGCAGCGTACTCGTGCACTCCGATTCGCTCTCGTACAAACCCCTCAACTGGATGAGCCCTCCCTGCACCTTTACTGTCATCGAACCGGATCCCGACCAGGCGGATGCCGGCGTTGTCGAACTCTGGAAAGTCAGTCAGGTTAAGACCTCCGACCTGCTCGTGATCTCGATCCACGAGGTTCTCCACGACAGCACCCACGAGCTCGGAATCGATCCCGGGCTCCAGAAGGATGGCGTCGAGTCTGACCTTCAACGGCTCCTTGCCGAGCAGATTGAGCTTCTCGGCGACGGATTCCAACTCGTGCGCCGCGAGTACATGACCGCAATCGGTCCCGTGGACATCCTCGCGAAGGATGCCAGCGGGGCGAGCGTCGCGGTGGAAATCAAACGCCGCGGCGACATTGACGGTGTCGAACAACTCACCCGCTACCTCGAGCTCATGAACCGGGACCCCCTGCTTGCACCGGTGAGTGGGGTCTTCGCCGCGCAAGAGATCAAACCGCAGGCGCGCACGCTCGCACTCGACCGCGGCATCCGCTGCGTCACACTCGACTACGACGCCATGCGCGGGCTGGACACCAGTCACTTGCGCCTCTTCTAACTTTCATCATTCAGGGGTTGGTGGGGCGGGAGTGAATCACTCCCGCCCCACCAACCCCACCACCTCCTGAATGATGAAAGTACAGTGGACGATATGACGCCTGAGTGGAGCTGCATCCTGTTCGACCTGGATGGGACGATTGCGGACTCTGCGCCCGGCATCACGGCCTCTCTCGCGTACATGTTCGAAAAGCTGGGCCGACCGACTCCGACCGCGGATGAGCTGCGCGCGTGGGTGGGCCCGCCCATCCTCGACTCGTTTCGGGACCTCGCGGGCATGGATCAGGTCGAGTCAGCGCAGGCGCTCGCCATCTACCGTCAGCACTATCTGGCGAACGGCAGTGACAGCCCCATCTACCCGGGAATCTCCAAGCTGCTCCGCCGAATCCACTCGTCGGGGATTCCTCTCGCGCTCGCCACCTCGAAGCCCGAATTCGCCGCATCCGTGATCCTCGACAACGGCAACCTCACGCAAAACTTTCGGGTCATCTCCGGCTCCTCCATCGACGAGATTCGCAGCGCAAAGAAGGACATCATCTCCGATGCCCTCACCCGGTTCACCATGATTGGTGCGGACATCAGCAAGCCCATCATGGTGGGAGATCGCTATTACGACATCGAGGGTGCCGCGTCGAACGGGATCCCCTCGATATACGTGGAGTGGGGGTACGGCTCCCCGCCCGAGAGCGATGGGGCGCTGGCTTCAGTGACGAACGCCACCGACCTCGGCACACTGCTGCTCGGCTAGCAGCTTTCGCGCGCCGAGGGTTGCAATACCGATAGGGTTGCGGCCATGGGATCAGCGTTGACCACCATCGGGCTACCGGTCGCCCTCGGCATCATTATGTTCGGGCTCGGCCTCACACTTTCTCTCGGCGATTTCGCCAGAGTCGGAAAGCATCCGAAGGCGGTGATTATCGCCCTGCTCTGTCAGCTCGTTTTGCTGCCAGGAATCTGCTTCGGACTCGTTCTGGCATTCCACCTTCCCCCGGTGCTCGCCGTCGGGATGATGCTGCTGGCCGCCTCGCCGGGCGGCACAACGGCCAACCTCTACTCGCACCTGTTCCGCGGCGACGTCGCGCTGAACATCAGCCTCACCGCCATCAACTCGGTGATCGCCGTCGTCACGCTGCCGATCATCGCGAACCTGGCGATCGCGTTCTTCCTCCCGGGTGACAAGACGCTCGGGTTGGAGCTCTCCAAGGTGATCGAAGTGTTCGCGATCGTGCTGCTCCCCGTAGCGCTCGGCATGCTGGTGCGCCGCTGGAAGCCGAAGTTTGCGGATGCCATGGACAAGCCGGTGCGCATCGCCTCCGTCATCATCCTGATCGTCGTGATCGGCGGCGCTGTCTACACGAACCTGGACATCCTGGTCGCAAACTTCGCTTCGCTGGCGCTCATCACCAGCCTGTTCTGCGTCATCAGCCTGAGCGTGGGTTACTGGGTACCTCTGTTGTTCGGGGTGCGGAAGGCTCAGGCGATTGCGAGCGGCTTCGAGATCGGCATCCACAACGGAACGCTCGCGATCGTGATTGCGCAGACCGTGCTCGGCAGCACCGAGCTGTCGCTGCCCGCCGCCGTGTACAGCGTGCTGATGTTCTTCATTGCGGCTGCCTTCGGCTTTGTGATTCGCGGCAAGGTTTCTGCGAAGGCTCAGGAGTCCGCAGCCGTCTAGGGCCGGGCGCGACTCGTAGGCTCGTCGCATGGGCGATTCGGTGCGGGTGCGGATTGCCGGTTTCGATCGCATCCTCGATTCGAGTGAAACCACCCCTTCGTAAACTGGACACATGACATCGGCGAACTGGGCGGGCAATTACACCTACCGTGCCGGTGCACTCCTTACTCCGAGCTCGGTCGAGCAAGTGCAGGAAATGGTGGCGGCGGCCGGACAGATCAAGGCGCTTGGCTCCCGACATTCCTTTAACGACCTCGCGGACTCGTCTGGCACACAACTCAGCCTGGAGAATCTGCCCTCCGAGCTGACGATCGACAACGTCGCTCACACGGTCACGGTGAACGCGGGAGCACGATACGGCGCTTTCGCTGAACGGCTGCACGACCTCGGCTTCGCCGTGCACAATCTCGCATCGCTTCCCCACATCTCGGTTGCCGGCGCGGTGGCCACAGGAACTCACGGATCCGGTGACCTCAACGGGAATCTCTCGACGGCGGTCGCCGCCATCGAACTCGTCACAGCGGACGGTTCGCTCCTGACGATGCGGCGCGGCGATGCCGATTTCGACGGCGCCGTCGTGTCTCTAGGCGCGCTCGGCATCGTCACCCGCGTGACACTCGACATCGAGCCAACATTCCAGTTGCGGCAGGACGTCTACGAGAACCTGGCCTGGTCGACACTGGGTGATCACTTCGATGACATCACCTCGGCCGCCTACAGCGTGAGTCTTTTCACTCATTGGGGCGAGGCCGGAATCGACCAGGTGTGGCTGAAGTCGCGCACGAATGCCACCGACACTTCTGCGGGGGATCCCACGTTCCTGGGTGCAACTCGGGCAACGGGGCAGCTACATCCGCTGCCCGGAGTGCCGGCTGAAAGCACCACAGAGCAGGGCGGAGTCCCCGGGCCTTGGTGGAACCGCCTTTCCCACTTCAAGCTCGAGTTCACGCCAAGCAATGGTCACGAGCTTCAGACCGAATACCTCGTCGACCGAAGGGACGCCGTCGCCGCCATCGACGCAATCCGTTCGTTGGGTCCACAGATCGCGCCTTACCTCTACATCACTGAGATCCGCACGATGAAGTCAGACGAACTCTGGTTGAGTCCCAGCTTCGGACGCGACAGTGCCGCAATTCACTTCACGTGGAAGCAAGAAGACGCAGTTCTCACCCTTCTGCCTCTCCTCGATGCCGCCCTTGCACCCTTTGACGCTCGGCCACACTGGGGAAAACTGTTCGAGATGGACAGCCACCGTTTCGACCAGCTGTACCCGAAGCTCCCGGAGTTTCGGCAACTGTCGGAGCGGCTGGATCCGCTGGGAAAGTTTCACAATGACTATCTCCGACGCACGACCTTCGCCTAGGCGAAGTGCGGGAGCCTAGCTCTTCTTGACGATCCGTCGGAACTCTTCGCGCGTGACCTTGAGGTGAGCTCTCATCTCTGCGACAGCTAACTCGCCGTCACCGGCGCGGATGGCCTCGAGCAAGCGACCGTGCGCACCATAGCTTGACTCCTTGACGAACGGAAAGCTCAGCAGGTCGACCGTGTCGAACATCTTCATCCTGGCACCCTCAATCGCCTCCGTCAGCAAAGGGTTGCCTGCAGCAGCCGCAATGGCCAAATGGAAACGGGTGTCAGCGTGCCGTGACTCATTCAGTGTCGAACTCGCCAGAAGCTCTTCTTGCGCTGAATCCATCTCGTCGAGGTGACTCTGTTTCCGTCGTTCGGCAGCGAGCGCTGCCGCAGCGCCCTCAATGACGGCCCGGTACTCGGTCAGTGGCTCCACCGAGTCAGCCATCGTCTCAATATCGGCACGGATCCGGAGCGGATCAACAATGGCCGCCTGGACTATTGCTCCACCGCGAGACCCTCGGGTGATGACAATCTGACCACTTCCCTCAAGCACGCGCAAAGCCTGCCGCAGGGTTTCCCGTGCAACACCGAGATGCTCCGCCAGATTGCGTTCTGACGGCAAGCGGTCGCCAGGGCGCAACCGACCTAGGACGAATTCACGCCGCAGGTGGTCGACGATCGCCTGGTAGCTGCTCGACGCCCGCGCAGGAAGTGGCTCAATCTCCACCGGTCCATGGCCGTCCATCACGCCCCCATGTTAGTTCACAGGGGCATCCCCGGCGCATCGGTACCAACAATGCGACGACCAGTGAAGAAGTCGAGCACATCGGCGTCACCGTGCCCACCGATGCCTGCTGACCCAAAGAAACTCTGCACCGAATCCGGCACCATGTCGAGCACGCTCGTACCGTTGATCTTCACCTCGCCAGCCGCGAGGCGGCTCCCGACACTGAGGGCGGCAGGCACATCTGGACCGAACACATAGCCGGCGAGACCAACCGGACCGCGATTCGCCATCGTCAGCGCGTCGTCAAGGTTGGTGACAGAACGAATCGCCAGCACGGGCCCGAACAGTTCACGGTCGGGATCCCCCGAAGCGCCCTCGACAAGAGTGGGGGCCACGAACCATCCTTCGCCCGGCACCTCACCGATCACACGCGTTCGCCCGCCTGCTGCGGCCAGCGCGTCGCGTTGCGCCAGCAACTCATCACGGCGCGCGGCGAAGGCAACCGGCCCAATCTCGGTGTGTTCATCAAGGCTTGATCCGAGCGTCATCTGTGAAAGCCGTTCCGCTATTGCCTCGGTCAAAGGCCCGGAGTCCCCGACCACGATAACTCGCCGCGGTGCCTCGCACCACTGGCCGGAGAGCTTGGTGAAGCCTCGAACGAGCTGATCGGCAGTCTCCCTGAGATTCACGCCCGGGAGAACAATCGCGGGGTTGTTGGCACCGAGCTCGAGGCGCATCCTGGTGAAATTCGGTCCGGCCTTCGCGGCAATCGCACGGCCGGTCTGGGTGGACCCGGTCATTGAAATTGCCCTGATGCGTGGATCACCGATCAGCTGGTCACCCACCGCCGCCCCCCCAAGGACAAGACCAACGACTCCGGCGGGAATCCCGGCCAACTCTGCGGCGCGGGCAATAAGTTGTGCGCTCCACGGTGATGCCGGCGACGGCTTGAGCACCGCCGGGGCGCCAGCGGCAAGCGAGTAGGCGAGTTTCTTTACGGCCATGGCGGAAGGAGCATTCCACGGTGTGATCAACGCGGCCGGCCCCCAGGGAATGCGATACACGCGCACGTCGCGGCCCTCTGCCGCCACCGCCGTCGAATCTCCAACGCTTCGTGCCCGCGCAACGGCAGAGCGCACCGTGTCCCCGTTGCTGCCGCCGAAGAGTCGGGTAACCGATATCGGCACGCCAGAGTTGAGTGAGTCCAACTGGGCCACCTGCTCCGCGACCGCGTCCAGCGCGTCCGCAAAGGCAAGAAGGTACTCGCCTCGTCCCTCGGCGCCCAGCGACATCCAGACGCCACTCTCGTGTGCGCGCTGTGCCGCCTCGATTGCCGCCTCAACCTGTTCGGGCGATGACGTTCGTGACTCAGCCAGAACGCTGCCATCGTTCGGATCATGCAGCCAACCGCCGTCAATAACCGCGCTCGGCCGGGCGTGACCGGCGACCCACGTTTCCAGCGCAGGGAACTCTGGATATTCAGCCATCAGATGCGATCAAAATAGCGCTGGAGGTCCCAGTCGCTCACCGTTGTTTGATACGAGTTCCACTCGTATTCTGCGAGGACTTGGAAGTGGTGTCGATCCTCGTCGCCGATCATGTTCTGCACGAAGGGAGACGCCCCGAACATGGCGGCCGCCGCAGACAAATGTGCCGGCATGGCGTCATCCGCTGCGCCCTCGTACGCGCTGCGAACCGTCATCGGAGGTGGCGTCACATCGTTGGCGATGCCGTCGGACACCGAGGCCAGGACTCCGGCAACCGTCAGATAGGGGTTTGTGTCTGCTCCGGGCAGTCGAAACTCGAAACGCAGGGCCTCCGGCGAATGCCCGACAACGCGCACCGAAGCAGAACGGTTCTCGATCCCCCAGGTGCGACCGAAACCGGCAACATCTTCGGAGTTGATGCGGCGATACGAATTAACGGTGGGGGCATACCAGGCCATCAACTCTGGAGCATGGGCGAGCACACCGCCAATCGCCGCCGTCATGGTGGGCGAAAGGTTGTGCTCGGTATCCTCTGCCCAGAAAACGGCGGTACCGTCCTGGTCGAGCAACGAGCAGTGCACGTGACACGACGAACCCGGCTGGCCGGTAATGGGGCGCGCCATGAAGGTGACCGACAATCCTGCGGCGACCGCCGAGTCGCGCACGGCAAGCTTGTACAGAGCGTGCCGATCGGCCATCTCCAGTGCTTCTCCATACACGAAAGTCATCTCCCACTGACCCGTGCCCCACTCCGACTGCGCAGCCTCCATACGGATGCCACTGGCTTTCAGGTCGGCGCGCAGCTTGCGGAAGAACGGCTCATAGGCGTTCCCCTCATGAATCAGGAAATCGCTTGGAGCGAGCGTGGTGGGCTCAAGGTCACGGAACCCACTCAGGCGAAGGGTTCGTGGCTCATTGCGAAACAGATAGAACTCCAGCTCGGTTCCCACCTGCGGCGTGAGCCCCTGTGCGGTCAGCTCGGCGAGCTGCTTCTTCAGAATCACCCTGGGCGAGATGGACATTGGCTCGCCTGTGCGCAGGTCTTCCGGGTCGGCCATCACTATGGCAACTCCGTCGAGCCAGGCGGCACGACGAAGCGTGGTCAAATCCGGTCGCAGCAGCACATCGGGAACACCGTTGCCCATGTTGGAGAGCGCAAACGAGCCAGCGCTGATCAAATCGATGGTCTGCTCGATGTCCCACGCCCACACGGTGGTGCAGACTTCGACGCCGTGGGTGACGACCCGGTCGAATTGGTCCACCGGGATCCGCCGGCCGTTCAGTCGACCCTGAAGGTCCGGGGTCGCCACGATGACCGTGTGGATGCCCTCGCGCTCCAGATCCGCTGGCGTGAGCATGCCTTCTGGCAAAGAGCCCTGTGGTTTCATCGAGTGAGCCACCCTCCATCCACTGGCAGTTGAATTCCGTCAATCCACCCTGCTTCATCACTCAGCAACCAGGACACTGCTGAGGCGATATCGTCAGGCTGCCCAATTCGCGGCACCAGCAGACGACTTCCCAGGAACTCCATCGCGGCGTCGCTGGTTACGGCCTCCAGATCGAAAAAGTTCGTCGCGATGGGACCGGGTGCAACGCAGTTTACGCGAATATTGCGGCCGGCCAGCTCCACCGCGAGCGCCTTGGTGAGCATGGGAACGCCACCCTTGCTTGCGTTGTAGTGAGGCTGAGCAGTCGTGCCACTCGTGACCACCACGAGAGCTTCAACGGTGGACAGGTTAACGATGGCACCGCCGCCGGACGCCGCGATGTGCGGTGCAAGGGCGTGCGCCACCAGGAATTGTCCTTTGAGGTTGATGTCGAAGACGAAATCCCACGCCTCCTCTGTCATGTCGTCGAAGGAGTGCTTGGTGACGACGCCTGCGTTGTTGACCAGCAAATGAAGCGCACCCCAGTCGTCCATCGCTCGCTGCGCAGCCGCCTGAATCTGCTCGGTAGAGCGGACGTCGACCGTTGCCGCCAGAGCGACTCCACCGTTCGCTTCGATCAGGGCAACGGTCTCCTCGGCCGAAGCCAGCACGACGTCGGTGACCATGACGCGAGCACCCTCCGAAGCCAGGCGGAGCGCTGTCGCACGGCCAATACCCGAGCCTGCTCCAGTGATGAATGCGTTCTTGCCTACGTGGCGGGTCATTGTGTTTCCTTTCGCGCTTCAGTGATGAGCCAGTCAAACGCGGGGTCGATGAGAAATGCTTCTGGATGCCATTGCACCGCCATGGCCCGCGCTCCAGGTACATCGATCGCCTCCACCATCCCTTCACCGTCGTAGGCCGCGGCGACAATCCCGTGGCCCAACTCGGCAATGCTCTGATGGTGAAGCGAGTTCACTCGGACGTGATCGCCATAGAGCGACGCATGTCGAGTTCCTTCGACGGTCCTCACGTCGTGAGTACGCACGGCCCGGTTTTCCTCCTGCACGTGACCTTCGACGTGCTGGTTCAGGGTTCCGCCCAGGGCGACGTTGAGCAACTGCTGTCCTCGGCATATTCCGAGCACCGGGACATCGCGCTCGATCGCGGCGGTGATCAGGGCAAGCTCAAACGCGTCGCGTTCCGGAGATGTGGCCGAGAGTCGCGGATGCGGCGTTGCGCCATAGAACGAAGGGTCAACGTCCTCACCCCCGGCAAACAGGACAGCATCGAGACGATCGACCAGGGGTCCGGCCTCCGCATCCCAAGAGGTGAAGACCGGAATCCCTCCCGCGTTGCTGACTGCCTGCGCATATTCAGCAAAGTAGATGTCGATGGGCGCATCTGCCATGGACGCCGGTGCCGACAACACGCTTGCGTGGTTGCGGCGTCCGGTGATGCCGATCAGGGGGCGCTGACTCATTCCTGTTCGATCTTGGCCGCGATATCCGCGTAGGCGTTGGCGTCGCGCGACCGCATGATCAGGGACTGCACGATGCCGATCACCGGGCCGGCAACGACCGCGAGGAGCAACACGATACTGACAACGCCCCAGGTGGGGTTCCCTTCTGCATCAACATCGTTGACCAACAGTGGGAAGTTGATGGCAATGAAGTATGCCGACACCAGCAGCCCGGCAAGGCCGAGCACCGGGGCCACGACGGTGACAAACACATTCGATTCGACCCGGTTTCGGCGGAAGAACACGATGACCGACAGGCACGTTGCCGAGTAGAGCAACACGATCGCGAGCGTGCCCACCCCAGCGAACCAGGCGAACGCGTTGGCGGGGCCGATGCCTGTCACCAGGACGATGATGACCAGCACGACGGCGGTCGCGACCTGCACGAGCGATGCCACAGATGGCGACCCGAACTTCGAGTGCACGGTACCAACGCGGGCCGGCAGGAGTTTGGCTCGTCCCATCGCGAACTGGTAGCGAGCGAGAACATTGTGCAGCGAGAGCACTGCCGCAAACATGCTTCCCAGGAACAGCACGGCGATCAACACGGAACCGACCGGTCCAAGGAACACCTCGGTCACGCGGGCGAGTGCGGTCGACGGATCGGCACCGACCACTTCGAGGATCTGGGACGGGCCAATGCCCATGAGGAGGCCCCATGCTGCGACCGCGTAAAAGATACCGATGATGATGGCCGAACCGTAGGTTGCGCGGGCAATGGTGCGGTTGGGATCCCGGACTTCGCTGCGGTAGACGACGGTCGACTCAAAGCCGATAAACGATGCAATGGCAAACATCAGGGCAAGTGACGGAGACCCCGACAGGATCTTGCCCAGCGTGAAGCCTTCCAGGCTGAGCCCTTCCGCCCCGTTTTGCAGCACCACCGCAAGGGCAAGGGCAATCACGATGCCCATTTCGGCCAGCAGCACCACGATCAACACCTTGGAACTGAGCTCAATGTGACGGTAGCCGAGGAAGCCGAACACGGCGATTGCCGCAAGCGTGAAGATCCACCACGGGATGTCAGGGCCGCCCAGAAGGACCAGATCGCCGCTGATCGATGCTCCAAGGAAGGACACCACTGCACACTGAACCGTCGTGTAGCAGATCAGTGCCAGATAGGCTGCCGAGACGCCGCTCATCGGACCAAGACCGTGGCTAATGAAGGTAAAGAAAGCTCCAGCATCCGGTACGTGGCGGCTCATCGCGACGAGGCCTACTGCGAACAACACCAGGATGGCCGTGGCCACCAGGAACATCGCCGGGAAGCCTTCGCCATTGCCGATCAGGAAGCCGACCGGCATGAGCCCGCCGACGACGGTAAGTGGGGCGGCCGCGGCAATCACCATGAAGGTGACCGCGGTTGCGCCGAGTTTTCCTGTCAACCGACCGGCCGAACCGGGCTCAGTCGTCTTTTGGGTGGTCGAGCTCATGGAGACTCCCTAGGGGGTGGAAAATGGGTTGGTCTAATTTATAGTCCAATAGGCCATTGCTTGTCTAGCAAATCTTTTCCCACCGCCCCGTGCAGTACTGAATTCGTTACCAGCGGTTGTGCACGGCTTCCGCCCAGCCGAGCAGTCCATCCACGGGGATTCGCTCTCCACCCTCCGCCGAAACCCAGCCCGAGTAGTGCCCGAAACACTGGTGCGTGTTAGACGACACGAGGAGCAGGTTCATCGCGGACGACTTATCGTAGAACGGTGTGAATGTCAGGTCAGCGAGCTCACCGTGGATACGCCAAGGGGCAAGCCAGTCGTCTACGTTGTACTCCCACACCAGCTCCTCGCTGACCTTGTGCAGGTGCCCGTCCACCAGAATCGCGTTCTCGGTGGAGCCGGTGCCGTCGGTCCACGTGCCGCCGATCTGCAGTCCAAGCTCTCGCCCATCGCACACTCCGGATGCCGCGCCCCAATTCCAGCGCATCGAGTACGGCCAGCGGCCGCGGCCATGGTCAAGCACCGCCCAGGATTCGCCCGCGGGCACAGGGAACTCGCGCCCGTCGACCGTGACCGACCCGTGGGCGGGACGAGCGACATCCTTCACCGTGTACTGAAACAGGCGTTGGCTCCACGGCACGACGACACCCAGCGATTCGTGCCCGTTCGGGCGCTCCGCCGTCACGTCGAAACTCACCGGTGTCGTCCCCGACGTGCTGCTCGCGCGCAGTCGGGTTCCGTTTGACAGCTCGTCGATCTCGATCGTCAGATCCTTGGTGGTCGCGCGGGCCGGCCCAGCGCCCAACGTGCCGGGGAGTGTGACACTGCCGCTGAGCACACCGACAGCGGAGGCGCGAAAGGACTTCTGAGTGGCACGGTCGAACACCCACACCTCGTGCACCGCCGCGAAGTCGAGTGAGGACACTGTCAATGCCAGGATGTGCGTCGGCGTGGTGATCGCCCAATACTCCCACCGCTTGTTCCGGCCCCAGCCGTAGCTGCCCCGCCCGATGCGGTCAGTGTTGTGGAGTGGCACTCGTGTCCAGCCCACGGCATCCGGATTCAGCCTCCCGGTGGGCAGGCACAGGAATACCTCGGAGGTGATCTCGCGTTCTTGCACTCTCATCAGGGAGCCTTTCGTTGACGCCGCCATCACTGCTGGCAAGCACCGTCAGAGCCGACGTTCCGTTGTCGTGCGCTCGTAACCTAGCAAACCTTGACGGTCATCACTCCGCGCACCACGGCTCGCAACCGTGACGCCACCTCCTGAACGGCGTAGCCATCCACGCTGTCGCCGAAGCTTGGTTTCGGCTCGTAGGCTCGTTACATGGGTGACTCTGTCCGCGTTGATGCATGGTTGTGGGCCGTGCGCGTCTACAAGACCCGCTCCGCAGCGACGTCGGGATGCCGCGCTGGGCACGTGCGCGTCGGCGGGGACCGCGTCAAGGCGGCACAGGCGATTCGCGTGGGCGACGAGGTCCGGGTGCGGATTGCCGGTTTCGATCGCATCCTCACGGTCTCAAAGCTCATCACGAAGCGGGTTGCGGCATCGGTTGCCGCTGAATGCTTCATCGATCTGACGCCTCCGCCTCCGCCTCGCACGGCGATTGCGTCGGTCCCGCTGCGCGACCGAGGTGCAGGGCGGCCCACGAAACGAGATCGACGCGAGCTCGAACGGCTGCGCAACCGTTCGACCGACCAGGGCGACCTCGACGAGGATTAGCGGGGTGGGCCGTCGACCGTTTCTCTACGCCTTCTTTCGCCGGTATGCCATCACCGCGATGAGGTAGGCGACAAGGAGGATCGCAACACACCAGGCGAGCGCGACCCAGATGTCCTCGCCGACCGGCTCCTGAGAAAACAGTGCCCTGAGGGAATTCACGATGGACGTCACGGGCTGGTTCTCAGCAAACCACGCGACGGGGCCCGGCATCGAGTCGGTCGGGACGAAAGCGGAGCTGATGAACGGTAGAAAGATCAGCGGGTAACTGAACGCACTCGCGCCGTCGACGGTTTTCGCGGTAAGTCCTGCGACCACAGCTAGCCACGTCAGCGCGAGGGTAAACAGCACGAGAATGCCGGCCACCCCCAACCATGCCGCGACAGATGCCCCGGTGCGAAATCCCATGATCAGGGCAACGCCGATGACGATGGCGACGGACACAACGTTCGCGACCACCGACGTGAGCACGTGCGCCCAGAGCACACTCGACCTGGCAATCGGCATGGACTGGAACCGGTCGAATATTCCGCCCTGAAGGTCGAGGAATAGCCGGTACGCGGTGTACGCGACCCCGGAGGCGATCGTGATGAGCAGAATCCCGGGCAGCATGTAGTTGATATACGACACGTCAGACCCGGTGTTGATTGCGCCGCCCAGCACGTACACGAAGAGCAGAAGCAACGCGATCGGCGTGACCGCTGTAGTGATGATGGTGTCCGGGCTGCGCAGGATGTGACGGAGCGAGCGGCCAGTGAGGATGCCGGTGTCTCCAAGCGCGTGAGTGGTCACCGTGACTCCTGTCCTACTGATTCGTGCTTGTCGTCTTCGCCGACCAGGGCCAGGAACACGTCCTCGAGAGATGGTTGTTTCTCGACGTACTCGACTGTCGCCGGTGGAAGAAGTTGTTTGAGTTCGGCAAGGGTGCCGTTTTGGATGATCGTGCCCCGGTGCAGGATGGCGATCCGGTCGGCAAGATGCTCTGCCTCATCGAGGTACTGCGTCGTGAGCAGCACTGTCGTGCCCTGCTGAGCGAGCTTCGTGACGGTGTTCCACACCTCGATGCGCCCCTGAGGGTCAAGCCCGGTCGTTGGCTCGTCGAGGAAGATGATGGGCGGATTCCCGATCAGGCTCATCGCAATGTCGAGCCTGCGCCGCATTCCGCCGGAGTAGGTAGCCGCCTTCCGATCGCCTGCGTCTGTCAGCGCGAAGCGCGTGAGAAGTTCGTCGGCGATGGCCACCGGATTCTTCAAGTGTCGCAACCGTGCGACCAGGGTGAGGTTCTCTTTCCCCGTCAACACGTCGTCGACCGCCGTGAACTGTCCGGTCAGGCTGATTGATTCACGCACGCGCTCTGGCGCAGTGGCGACATCGAATCCGTTGACCATTGCGGTGCCTTCATCCGCCTTCAGCAAGGTGGACAGGATTCGCACCAAGGTGGTTTTGCCCGCACCGTTCGATCCGAGCAGTGCAAAGATGCTGCCCTTCACGATCGTTAGATCAACACCACGCAGCACGTGCTGAGCCTTGAACGATTTCTGGATGCCTTCCATTCGGATGGCGAGCTCTGTGGTCATTTCTTCTCCCGCTGCTCCGCATTCTTGATCGTGTTGGACAAACGCGTGCGCTCCTTGTCGATCCACTGCGCGCCGCCGTAGGCCTGCGCGAACGTTTCCGCGAACTCGACCGGGTCGTCCCCAACGATGTCGCGGATCGGCATCCCATCTGAAGCCGCCCGCTCCCACAAGTCGGCCAGATCGCCGAACATCGTGATGAGCGTGTCTGAGTCAACGATTCCTCCGTAATAGAGCAGGTAGCGGTGCGTAGCCTTCGCTGCTGTTCCGTATGGCTCAGGCAGCCCCTCAATTCGGGCCTTGTCCTGTTTGTACTGCTTTTTCTGTTCCAGAGACCCCGTGAGGGCCTCAATCCACTTGGCGACCATGTCAGTTCTCTCCTTTTTCTGGCTCAAGGTGGTGTCGGAGCTGTTCAATTCGTTGGGTGAGGAAGCTCCAGGTCTCCCAAAATTCTTCGAGGTATTCCCGTCCTGTGACATTCAGCGAATAAACCTTGCGGGGTGGCCCCTTTTCAGACGGAACCTTCTCCACGTCCACGAAGCCGCGCTGCTCGATCCGAATCAACAGCGCGTAGACGGTTCCCTCGACAATGTCCGCGAAGCCTTCCTCCCGTAGCTGAGCAGTAATTTCGTAGCCGTACGCTGGCTTGACGGACAGGAGCGCAAGGACAATTCCTTCCAGAGTTCCCTTCAGCATCTCCGTCCTTTGCTTGCCCATGGAACGCCTCCTCTGTCTCGCCATCCGGCTCGCTACTCATTATTACTAGCTACCAGTAGATAGTAGCACCAAGTAGCGTTTGTGCAAGCTCCGCATTCGGCTGGGGTAGCGATCCGGCAGCAGGTTCTAAAGACTGGGAGCTCAGAGCTCAACGGTCACGCCCGCTGAATTCACGCAAATTTGTTACGGCAGGCGAGCCCCCAACGAGAGGGACTTCCGAAATGACGGTTAGAACGCCCGCCGACAAGACCAAGGTTTTTGCGATTCTGATTGCGGCTTTGACGGTCACGAGCCTCGCTGGCTGCTCCGGCGAATCCGAGACACCGGAGGCCACAGAGGGGACACCGGGTGGCGGGGGTTCCTCCTCCGAGGACACCGAAGGCGACGATGTCGACTGCCTCATCGGCGATTGGACGGCAACGGAGTCCGGCCTGGAGAGCTGGTACAGTTCCTTTGTTTCTGTCGACGATGTCGAGGTGACGTCCGTGACCGGTGAGGTCCTTCTGTCCTTCTCGGAGAGCGATTTCATATACTCCACGAGGGAGATCACGGTCACGATGTCGATCGCTGACCAGGTCGCGACGACGCGGATGACCGGCGGCGTCGCCGGCACCTACACCGCGGAGCCGGAGGGAATTATGACGACACGGATCGACTCGAGCGATCTCGGCGGCACTGCTGAAGTCAGCGGGCTCGTGTTTAGCACGGAGGAGTTGGGCATCGACCTGTCCGGCGCGGGTGCCTTCGTGGGATACGAATGCACGGGGGACAAGCTTCTGCTCGAAACCCAAAGCGCTGGAGCGGGCACCGCCACCATCGAACTTGAACCAGCCCGCGAATAGCGCCGGTACCGCGCGGCCGATAAGTTCGAACACACTACCGACGGCCAGCCTCCCGGGCTGGCAAATTACCCTTCGGGCGACTCGATTGGCGGCGCCGTGGCGACCACGGTCCCGTGAACATTACAGACCGCAGCCAGCGTGTTGTACACGGTGCCATACTGGCTCAGGTTGCGGTGCAGCAAGTCGACGCGGCGCTGGTTTTCGTTGGTGACGATTCGAATCTCGTACTCGATCTCGACAAACTGTGGCGGGCTGTCCTGACGGCGAGATTGAACATCAACCTCGGCGCTCTCGTAGTGAAAGTCCAGCAACGAGCCAGCGCGTTCGAGGTTCTTCAAGAGGCAGGCGGCAAACGCCGCCGCAAGTAGCTCGGCGGGCCCCGGAAGCACGGATGCCTGATCCGAACCCCAGCCGGAATCGATCGGGATGATCTGATTTCCAGCCTGGATGCTCGCATCCTTACCCGCAACACTCCGACCGTGCACCTGATAGGACTTCGGGGGCGCCGTCATGGTGACAACTGTAGCTTTGCTCGGACTGGCTACCCAGAGGCGGTGCAACTTGGCACGGCCGCCTCGCCGGCCGACGTCGGGCGAACATCCCTGCAGGCCGTCAGTAGGTGACCCCCGTCACGAGCACAACGTTGCCAAATGCGCGGCATTCGCCGGTGCGGATCAGGCCACGGGCATGCTCCGCCTGCTCCAGGAGTGTCGCGTGCGGTAGCGGCTCCGCAACCGCCCCCGGCAGAATCTCCGCGAGCTCGACCGCGCGGTCGCCAACCGATGCGACGCTTTCCTCCGCGTAGCGGAACCGTTCGACCTGCAGTTCGCGGGCTACCATCGCAATGATTTCAGCAACCGTGGGGACACCTTCCTCCACGCTCAAGTCGATTAGCGGCACGCCGGGCGGAGTCGGAAAGCCAGCATCCGACACGATCAGCAGGTCGTGGTGGCCCAGTGACGCGACAAGCGCCGACACTTCGCGGTTCATAATGCCCGTGTGTTTCATTTTGTCCCTTTCAATCCTTGAGAAACCAGGTCTCGTTCCCGACGCCAGCCGTAGTCGTACACGGTGGGATTAACTGTGTGTTCCGGGCGCTCGCCGCGTGCAGCGGCGGTAATGCTCGCGATGACGCTGGCCGACACTGCCTCAGTAAAGTCCGCGGTCCAGGAAAGACAATGTGCCGAGAACAACACATTGGGAAGGGCGAGCAGCGGGCTGTCCGCGAGCGGTGGCTCCGGATCGAGCACGTCAAGTCCAGCACCAGCAATCGTGCCGGTGCTGAGCGCGTCAAGGAGGGCGTCGTGGTCGACTAGTCCACCTCGCGAAGTATTCACGAGATATCCGGTCGGCTTCATGGCGCTGAGAAACTGAGCATCAACAAGGTGAGTTGTGGCCTCTGACAAACCAACCATGATGGCGACATAGTCTGACGCCGAGGCGAGTTCCATGAGTGGCAGCGATTGAAGTCCGTCACGGCTTGCCCGCTCTCGCGTGCTCGGATGATCGCTCACAACTACCGTGAATCCGAGTCCTCGAGCAAGGGCAGCGAGCTCAGAGCCGATACCGCCGTATCCAACGATGCCAAGAGTCCGGCCAGCGACGCCCATCCCCCTAAGCGCTCCGCGGCCGGTCGTCCAGTTGCCCGAAACGACGGAATTGTGATTCTCGAGTGCTCGGTGAGCGAGTGCGAGAATCATCGTGAGGGTCGCCAGAGCCATCGGTGTTCGCACGGCTACCGGAGTATTTGACACAACGACGCCTGCCTGTGCGAGCCCGTCAAGATCTATACCGTCCACCCCGGCCCCAAACCTCGCGAGCAGTGACAATCGCGGAGTTTGGCGCACGAGCTTCTCATCGAACTTCTGGTGTCCGAATGCGAGGACCGCGTCCAGCCCTTCCAATATGGCCGGATCAATTGGCTCGGTAATCGCTGGGAGTACCCGCCAATCGATGCCTTCATCCGTCAACCGGTGCAGGCCCACGTCGCCGAACATCGTGCTGCCGCCGGGGCGCAGCGCATCCGAGGTGACCCCCACCGTGAAGGTGCCACTCATGTCACACTATTTCGGGAATCGAAAGCTTGGGCATGCCCTGAGGAGGGACACTCGGCAGCCAGCCGAACTCGCGCTCCCAGACTCTGGCCATGCTGAGCAAAGCGCCATCAGCATCATGCGGGCCGATGAGCATGAGTCCCGCTGGCAGCCCAGTGACTTCGATGGCCGGTATCGACAGCGCCGGGTGGCCGGTGAGGTTGTGTGCCGGGGTATCCGCGCCGAGCGCGCTCCCCATCGTGAAGCTACGCAATTGCCGCTCGAGCATCCCAGCATCCGGCAGCAATGGCATGGCTACTCCAGGGGTGGTCGGAGCAATGATCGTGTCGAGGTTGCCAAAGGCGGCATCGTACTCCGCGCGCAATGTCGCTGCGACGTTCTGCGCGGTTGCATACACGGTGCCGAAGTTCCGCGTCCGCAGGTACTCTCCAACACTCGCCGCAATCCGATACGCGGGTGGCATCTGGTCACCGAGTTCGGGCAGTCTTTCGCCAAAGGCTCGCCGCAGGCCGACGGAGTGCCGGCCAGACCAGTGGTAGCCCTCACCGAATCCGTGCAGCGTTGCGGCGATCCCCTCAAGCATGATGGCGAACATGATGGGCCCTGCAACAGCGTGGCTTGGTATTGATACCTCCACTACCTCAGCGCCGAGAGCCACGAATTGCTTCTGCGCCTTCCGAAATTCAGCAAGTACCGCACCGCGTTCCGTCGAGCCGTCATCGACGAGCGCCTCCTTAAGTACACCAATGCGCTTCCCCACAAGAGAGGCCGGGGCGTTGGCAACCGCGGCGACATAGCCGCCAGCTGGGCGAGCAACATGACTTGCCTGGCGAGGATCATCGGCACTCCAGCCAGCGACAGCTTCGAGCGCAACCGCAACCTCTGCGGTGGTGCGCGCCATGGGGCCGACGTGATCAATTGTCGGATCGTGGGAAAGAATGCCCGTGTACGGTACAAGACCGTGAGTCGGCTTGAGTCCGACTACACCGCACCACGCTGCAGGTTGGCGGATGGACCCACCCTGATCCGTCCCGAACGCAATGTCGATACCGTCGTAGAAAAGCGCCGCGGCGGACCCCCCAGAAGAACCGGAAGTCGAACGCGTCGGATCGAACGGGTTTCGAGAGGCCCCAAAGCATCCGGACTCACCTCCACCGCCGAAGGCCATTCCCTCCATGTTGGTGAAGGCCACAATGCGGCCACCAGCCTGCAGGATTCGTGTGACAAGCGGCGCATCCTCCTCGGCCACATATCCGTTGAGGTGTCGGCTCCCGCCGGTCACGGGCATTCCTGCGACGCTGATCAGATCCTTGAGCGCAATGTTGCGTCCGGCCAGCAGAGATGATGTTTGCGCTGAAGCGTCGGCCGCGATGTCCGCCCAGCGCACGATTGCATTGAGTGGGTCGTCCTCAGGTGTGGGCAGCCCAACAATTCGGCGCGGGCCCGCCAGCGGCTCCCGCGGTCCCGTGAATGCGGGTGAAAGCTGCATAAAGTCGTCAACCTGGTTGAGCATCCAGTTCGCAAGTGTTACCGCATCGGACTCCTCGTCCGGCGAGAAACCAGTACCAAGGCGCTCCGCAGCGGCCTGAAGTTCGAATCCGTTCAGATCAGTCATCGCGTGCTCCCTTCGTGCGGGGAATCTCCCCAGGCGAGTCGACGCAAGCCACTCGCACCAACTTCAGCCGGGTTGTATCTCGTACCGTCGCACGTGCCCGCTGTGAAGACGCACACCTCGTCGGCGAGAGCAATCATCTCTTCTTCCTCACTTGAGACAACAACAACGGCAACGTTTTCCTCGCGTGCAAGACGCCGTACAATGTCGTGCAGCTCGGCTTTAGCCCCAATATCGACACCCTTGGTCGGCTCATCGAGCAACAGCAGACGCGGTGCTTGCAGTGCGGCGCGACCAAAAAGCACTTTCTGCTGATTGCCACCGGAAAGTTCAACGATCGGTCGAGTGAGCGAACCACGCACCCGGAGCCCTTCGAGTGCGGAACGACCTATAGCGCGGCCAGCCTTCCAGCGAATGGTGCCTGCCCTGATGAATCGTTTGAGAACGGGCAGGATCACATTGTCGATCGAGTTGAAGATTGGGATGAACCCGGCAACTTTCCGCTCCTCGGGAAGATAGGCGATCCCCTGGCGCATTGCTTGCGCAACCGAACCAATGTGAACCGGAGCTCCGTCGAGAAGAATTTCACCTGAGGTGTACGGTTCGTCACCGAACAGAGTTCGTAAGAATCGAGAGCGGCCTGATCCGACAAGCCCATAAACGCCGAGTATCTCCCCGGGCCGAACGCTCATCTGAACACGTGGCAGCCGAGGGGCGCGGAGGGCGCGGACTTCCAGCCGTGGTGGGACCGAACCGGATTCCGGGAGAACTCGTTCGTGGATTGCGGCGAGGTTCTCCCGCGTCTCTCTTTGGACCTCTTCGCCGATGATCGCCTGCACGACCTCGGTTCTATCGAGCCCCTCAACCGGACGATCAAGAATGACGTTGCCGTCGGCGAGGCACATCACGCGGTCCGCAATCGCAAACACCTCATCGAGCTTGTGATCTACGAGTAGTACGGCAAGATCGCGCTCCGCGACAAGCTTGCGGATCATCTTCAAGAGGTGCTCAACCTGGTTTGGTTCGAGCGCCGTCGTTGGTTCGTCAAGAAGCAAATAACGTGCATCACCTCGGATTGCCGCCGCAACCTCAATCAATTGTCGTTGCGCAACCGAAAGTCGAGAAACCTGGTCGCTGGCGTGAGCACGGATGCCGAATTCTTCACACAGAGACTGGGTCTCTTCGTCCATCCTTCGCTGATCGAGGATGCCGCCCTTGCGCAGTTCAGTTCCGAGGAAAATGTTCTGAGACACTGACAGGCAGTCCACGCGGCTGAGTTCCTGATAGACACACACGATGCCAAGTGCCTTGGCGTCGGCTGGGCCGTTGAATCGAACAACGTCGCTCCCGACCGTCAACTGGCCCAGGTGCGGACGCTCCGCACCGGAAAGACACCGGAGGAGTGTGGACTTGCCTGCACCGTTGTGGCCAACCAGGGCCGTCACGGTGCCGGGGATGAGTTCCACAGTGACAGAGTTCAGGACAGTGTTCGATCCATACTTCATCGAGATGTCCGTGGCGCGGTAGGGCGGTGGGAGCGTAGCTGCTGCCACCCCGCCGGCGTCTTCCGGACTTGTCTGCCTGAACTCTGTCACTGTGGATACTCCTTGCAATCGTGTCGGAATCAGCCGAAGAGGCCGTCGCCCGGCAACCCTTCGGTTACGGCCACCATCGGCAGCAGGATCTTCTCTGGAACCGTCCCACCGTCAACGAACTTGCGGATGTTCTCCACCACGATCTTCGCGTAGTTCGCTGGCTCCTGTGCTACACAGGCCCGGTAGGTGTTATCAATCGGTACCTGGTCTGCGCACAATGCGTAAAGCGAGACTTTGCCGTCAAGTCCCAGTTGCTTGATGCCCTGGAGTGCGCCAACCGCGGCAGGACCGGTGTCGGCCCAAACCACGTTGATACCGGGGTTACCCTGAAGCATCTCCATAGTTACTTGGAGGCTCACAGCAGGGTCGATCTTGCCGTTGACTGTCGCCACAACTTTTGCGTTGGAGTTGGAAGCGATACCGGCCTTGAATCCGTCATCGCGCAGATTGGTCTGTACCTGATCGGGTTTGCCGACGATACCCACAACGAGCTTTGCGTCTGCGCCGAGATCCGCGATCGCCTGCTTACCCATGACCTCCCCACTCTCAAAGGCACCAGCACCGACGTACTGGTTGATCGTCCCTCCCTGAGTTTTGAGTGCGTCCTCGTCCACGACGACATTGACCGTGAACACGGGAATACCTGCATTGTTGAGCTTCACGACGCTTGACGCAGCGGGTCCCGAATTGACTGCATTGAGTGCGACAGCGCACACATGCTGCTCAATGAAGGATTCGATCTGGCTTAGCTGCGTAGAGTCACTATCGTTGGCTATCGCAACCTTGACGTCGAAGCCATTTGCTTTGCCGGCATCCTCGAACCCCTTTTGCATGGCGATGTAATACGGGTTCGTGGTGTCCGGTAGTGCGACGCCAATCGCCGGGTTTTCGCCCGAACAGCTTGCGGGCAGCCCACCGGCCTCTGTGGGTCCGTCGGTTGCGGCATTGGTGCATCCGCTCGCGAGCAGTGCAATAACGCTGAGCGTTGTTACTGCACCAAAGAGATTTCTCTTCTTCATGCACTTCTCCTTCTCTTGCTGTGCTTTCTTGAGTTGACAACCCGACGTCCGGGCTGACGATCGATGGGCCGATTCACCTAGGGCGTTCGACCATTGAGCTCACCTGACTCGGCATTGAGCGCAGTGGGCTCTTTGTCCATGAGTTCAGGCGCTGCCTTTCGTTCGCGGCGCTCGCGGCGCTGCATATCGAATGCGACACCGCCAAGGATGATGAGCCCGATCACGAGAGACTGCCAGTAGCTGGAAATGTTGAGAATGTTCATTCCGTTGTTGACGGTCGCGATCAGCACGGCGCCAAGGAATGCACCCGTTACGGTCCCGACACCGCCGAAGAGGCTCACGCCCCCGACGACGGCCGCGGCGATCGAGAAGAACAATTCATTGCCGAGTCCGGTAGCGGGGAAGCCAACACCGAGTCTCGACGTGGCGATGATTCCGCCGATGGCTCCACATGCTCCGCTCACCGAGTAGACCAGGATCGTCGTTTTTGCAACGCTGACTCCCGCCAGGCGAGCCGCAATCCGGTTGCCGCCAAGTGCGTAGACATGAACCCCGGCGCGCGTGTACTTGAGGAATAACGCGGCAATAATCGTCGCAACCACAAGCATGAGTACGGGGACTGGAATGCTGAGGATCTTGCCCTGACCGATCCAGGAGAACCCCGGGTCTGTGATGGGTACCGAGTTTGCACCAGTAAGAATGAGCGGGATCGCCGTGGCAACGCCCAGAGTGGAGAAGGTAGCGATAAACGCGGGAACCTTGAGGTAATGAATGATCAGTGCGTTTACCAGACCAAGCACTACGCCGGATGCAACTGCCGCGAGCGCGGCGATGAACCAGGGTAGACCTGCCTGCATATACAGGGCGACGAGCACTCCCGACATCGCGACGTTCGCACCGGTTGACAGGTCGATGCCCGCAGTGAGCAGGACAAAGGTCTGCCCGAGCGCGAGAAAGGCGATCACTGCACCGTTGAGTAGCAAGACGAGCGCGTTGTCGAACGTGCGGAACGTCGGGGAAAGCATTGCGAGTACCGCAAGTAGAACAACGAGCACAATGAAGATGCCGGCCTCGTCAGGGAGCCTGCGCCGTTTCATTTGGATACCTCCATTGGGACCACAATCGCAATGCCTATTGAATGTATCCTACAGGATTTATGATTCCGGTCAAGGGATTGGTTTGAGAATTTTCCCGGGATAAAGTCCGTCAGGCGAATTGGCCGTTGCCGCAGGTCACACACGGGACTCGTACTCCACAATCTCGGAGACCTTGCTTGCGGACGGTGATGCAGAGTCAAACTCGTAACTGAGCCACTCCGAGACAAGCCGTCGCGCGAGTTCGGCGCCCACGACTCGCTGCCCGAGACAAAGCACCTGGGCGTCATTCGACATCACACTCCGCTCCACCGAATAGCTGTCATGCGCGGTGACTGCACGAATGCCGTGGACCTTGTTTGCGGAGATCGCCATGCCGAGGCCAGTGCCGCAGATAAGCAGGGCTCGATCGGCTTCCCCAGATGCCACCGCCTCCGCGGCGGCGAGGGCAATTGTTGGATACGCACAGCCGCCCTCTCCTGAAACACCAACGTCCAATACGGTGGCAACTCGTCCATCTTTTTCAAGATCCCGCTTCAAGAGCTCCTTGTATTCCAGGCCCGCATCGTCACTTCCGATCACGATTCTCATGGGTTCAGGCATTCTCGTAACCTTTCTTTTCTTCTGCGATCCGGGTGGTCGCCAATGATTGTGCAATGAGCGAGAGCGAGACTGCCCCGGGGTCAGGCGAGCCAACGCTCTTCGCAGCGAGAGGCCGAGCGCGCCCGAGCTGGGGTAGTAGTGATGCGGTAGCTTCAGCCGCCCGTGCTGCCTCGGCTGCGGCAGCCGGCCACGCCTCGGCGAGACTCACTCCGCTCGCCGCGCACTCTCGCAGCGCATCGCGCAGCGGGATAAGCGCGTCCAGCATTGTCTTATCGCCCTGTTTGGCTTTCCCGAGATCCTGAGCCGCTACCACCGCAGAATCAACCGCGGCGGCAACAATAGCGGTGGGGTTTTCGTCCCAGCTTCGCCATGTTTGAGGCTCGTCCGGCCACGAACGTCCTGCGGCGGCGATCATTGCGCCCCAAAGCACACCAGAGGTGCCTCCGGCTTTCGCCGCCCAGGCCGCCCCCGCCTGGGCGAGTACGTCGTCGACGCCGCAACCCGCCCTAGCAGCGGACATTGCCGCCTCGCTGGCGGCAGCTAGCCCGCGGACCATTCCACGGCCATGATCGCCATCGCCAGCAACCGCGTCCAAGCGGCCGAGCTCGACTTCCGCCGAACGCACTGCATCCGCCGCCGCCTCGATCGCACGCACCGCGTATGCGGCGACCTCCTGAGCCTGTGGCCCGGCCACCGTGGCCGGCTTTGCCGCGGGCGATGTATGTTTCGCGCTGACCACACTGCGCGCTTCTGGACCAACAACCTCAGCAACCGAGCCCCGATGGAATGCGGGAGCTGCGGCAGACGCCCGCCACAGACGTTCGAGTTCGTCATCAAGCCAGGTCAGCGTGAGTGAGCACCCCGACATATCGAGGCTCGTCACGAGTTCTCCCACTTCAGGTGCGACGATGGTAATTCCCGCAGCGCGGAGCAGGGGTGCGACATCCGCCCACAGCACGAACAGCTCCTCATACTTTGTGCGACCGAGGCCGTTGAGGACGACTGCTGCGCGGGCCGACCCCTGGATTGGAGCCTCCTCGAGAATGCGATCGACGAGGATGCCTGCTAGCTCTGTCGCCGTTGGCAGGTCGACCTCGCCGATGCCGGGCTCGCCATGGATTCCCACTCCGATTCCCATTCGGCCCTCTGGCACGGTGAACAGCGGTGCCCCAGCGCCGGGAAGCGTGCACCCGTCGAATGCGACGCCGATCGTTCGGGTCAGTAGATTGGCGCGGGTGGCAACTGCTTCCACCGCATCGATCGGTTGCCCTTCTTCTGCCGCCGCTGCCGCGGCTTTGAACACGATGAGGTCGCCTGCAATACCACGGCGCAGATCTTCCTTCCCGCGAGGAGCGGACGCAATGTCGTCGGTGACAGCAAAGTACCTGGCGTCAATGCCCTCCCTGGACAGGTTGGCTACGGCGAGCGAGAAATTCATCACATCGCCGGCGTAGTTTCCTGTAAGCACCAGCGCACCGGAGTCCGATACCGCATTCCGCACGACCGACTCCACGTCTGCAGTCGACGGCGACGTGAACACATTTCCGACCACGGCGCCGTCGGCAAAGCCGGGCCCGACGAGTCCAGCGAACGCGGGATAGTGGCCGGAACCCCCACCGACGATGACTGCCACTTTCCCTGGGCGTACCGGTGTGGAGCGCACGACCCCGCCGGGAACCGCGGTGACAACACCTGCGTAGACATCGACGAAGCCAACCATCGCATCAGTGGCAAACAGTGCTGGGTCATTCGCGAGCACGCTCATGCTCGATCCCCCATTCGGTCCTCACGGAACGTGGACCTGCCCGGGTCGGAATCGAGCGTCGCCTCTTCGATCGACGCAAGCACAGTTCGCAAGTAGCGTCGGTTCGCCGACATCACGGTGAGGCTGTCGCCGCCGTAGTGTTCTACGCAGAACGGCGCACGATAGCCCAGAGCAATTGCTGTTCTGATCGCTGACCGATAGTCCATCGATCCCGACGCCATCGGGGCGGGCACCGTGACGACGGCACCCGTGGCGGGATTGACATCTCGGTAGTAGTTCTTGACGTGCCAGTAGTTGGAGACCGGAAGGCACAGCGCGAGGGCGGCGTTGACGTCAAGCGTCTCGCGGTGAAGTCGAAATAGATTGCCGAGATCCGGGTTTAACCCGACAACGGTCTGATCGATGTCTTTGACGAGGCGGACGGCCGATTCCGCGGATCCGAGCAATGTGTCCTCGTACATTTCGAGCGACAACTTGAGTCCCACTTCCTCGGCATGTCTGCCGAGTTCCCGCAATCGCGTCACGGCCAGATCCCATACCGCCTTCGTGTCTTCGTCCTTGGGGCCATCGACAGTCCAGAACCAATAGGCCGCTCGTTGTGCTGGCGTCAATGGCCGGTGCAGACCGACGCTCACGATCGAGCAGCCGAGTGATGCGGCAGCATCGATCGTCCGATGCGAATAGTCGAGGTTGTCGTCTCCGGAATCGGGATCGATCACGCTACGCCGAATCGCAGAGACCGCCTCAGGCCTCAGGCCCGTTGACGAAAGCGCGCTGCCAAGTTCGGCAAGCCCCACTGGATCTAGGTCACCGACCCGCACCCAGGAATCCATGACGTCAACTTCTGTGAAGCCCTCGAACGCCACTTCTGCGAGTTGGCTTCGCCAGATTTCTGGCGAAGCGGAATGAGAACTAGGGAATCCAAGCATCGCTGCGGCGATGGGCCACCCTTTACTAGTATTCATAGGTCAAAGGACTCCATCTGGCATTACTACATCCAATTTCTGATAGGATTTTGTTATGACGATGAAAGCAGGGTTACTCGGCGGTGTCAATCCCGAGGATGCTGCCGCCGCCGGTGGCGCGATCGTGCCAAGGCGTTCATTGCAGGATGATGTTCATGACCGGCTGATCGAACTTCTGCTCGATGCCGACCTCGATCCCGGCGCTCGGCTGTCAATCGACGCCTTGGCGCGAGCGTGGAACGTCTCACAAACTCCCGTTCGGGAGGCTCTCGTTCGCGCCGAAGCGAGCGGACTTGTCGTTCGTCAGGCGATGAAGGGCTACCAGGTGGCGCCGCTCCTGCCTCCGGAAGATTTCTCTCACCTCATGCAAATGCGGCTACTCATCGAGCCGTATTGTGCAGCGCACGCCACCGAACTCGGTGACGCAGGTCTCCTCGTCTCGCTGGAGCATCAGCACAAAGCGATGCAACACGCACCAACTGGCCCAACCGCGCACGAATTCCATGAATACATGCGCGCCGATATTGCCTTCCACGTTGCGATCGTCGAGGGTGCTGGAAATCCCTTCTTGCGAGCGGCGCTCGACACAGCGGGAACCCACGCACACCGGTTTCGCCGGTTCACCAGTGGGAATGTGAGCGACGCAAATGATGCTCTACGCGAGCATGCTCTGGTTCTCGAGGCGATTCGGCAGGGTGATGCTGCGGGGGCCGGCGAGGCGATGCGTGCGCACCTCGAAGGGGTGAAGCAGCGGGGCCTAAGCGGTCAATAGCCTCGGAATCCTGTCCGCTAGAGACCATCTTGATGTGACTCGAGTTCATCGACTTCAGGACTCCGCCACGCTCGTCGGCGCTCGCTTCTCCAGGAACGTTCCGGTTGGCGAGTACGCCAAAGGCCACGAGGTCAGCCGTGGAACTCAGAGTTGTGCGCGAGGGGGGACTTGAACCCCCACACCCTTGCGAGTACTGGCACCTGAAGCCAGCGCGTCTACCAATTCCGCCACCCGCGCAGCGTAGTGAGATTATCACAGCGGGGGACCCCAATGTGCGGCGCAAACCTCATCCTTCCGCTGTAGATACGCAGAGGGAGGGCTCTAGGCGACGGCCGGGCGGCTAACATCAACAAGGTAAGGAGGTGCAGAGCATGGGCCTGTTGGACAACTTTGAAAAAGGACTTGAGCGGGTCGTCAATGGCGCCTTCGCCAAGACCTTCAAGAGTGGGCTCCAGCCCGTCGAGATCACGGCGGCACTTCGACGCGAACTCGACACCAAGGCTGCCGTTGTTGCCCGCGACCGAATCCTCGTACCCAACAAATTCGCCGTGCACCTAGCCCCGAGGGACTACGAGCGGATGACCGCCATCGGCCCGACGCTCATCGACGAGTTCACCCAGCTCATCCAAACGCACGCCACAGCGCAGCACTACCAATTCGCCGGCGGAATCTCGATTCGCCTGGTTGATGAGCCGGCACTGTCCGAAGGCGTCGTGCGCATCGAATCCTCCAACCTCAAAGGTGACGTCTCCTGGACCCCGATCCTCGATATCGACGGCAAGCGCTACCCGATCACCAAATCGCACACAGTCATTGGCCGCGGCGCTGAGGCCGACATCACCGTTGAGGACAGCGGCATTTCGCGCCGCCACGTCGAAATTTTGTGGGACGGAAAGCGCGCTCAAGTCAACGATCTCGGGTCAACGAACGGCTCCCAACTCAACGGCGTCCCCGTGACAAAAGCCGCCCTGCCCCCGGATTCCGTGATTTCGCTCGGCAGAACCCGTATCGTGTTCCGAGTGCTCGCCCAATCCGCGTCGGTTGACCAATTCTCCGACCTGCGCGTCGACCGGGACGGAGGTGACGGCCGATGAGTGAACTCACGCTGCTTGTTCTCCGGTTCGGATTTCTCCTCCTGCTCTGGGTTTTCATTTTCGCCATCGTCTATGCACTGCGTACAGACCTTTTCGGTCAGCGGGTGAAACGGCTTCCCGCCGACGTTGCCGCCCCCGCCTTCCCCAACACTCAAGCAGACACCAAGCCAGCACCTCGCACCGTGGCGAAGTCCGCCCCCGCGACCGTCGAGAGCGCCAAGCGCCTCGTGATCACCTCCGGCGCCAAGGAGGGGCTCGAAATTGAGCTGACCGGCGAGCCGTTCACGATTGGCCGCTCGGCCGAAAGCGGCCTAGTCATCCGCGACGACTACACCTCAACCCACCACGCCAGGTTGCTGCTGTGGGGAGACGAGTGGGCCATTCAGGATCTCGACTCCACAAACGGCACGTTCCTCGATGAGGTTCGCGTCACCGTTCCGACCCCGGTGCCGCTGAATACGTCGGTCAGGATCGGTACGACGAGCTTCGAGCTTCGGCGGTAACCCATGGCCACGACAGGCAGAAGCGCCGCGGTCTCCCACGTCGGCAAGATCCGGGCCAACAACCAGGACTCCGGATACGCCGGTCGGCACCTCTTTATTGTCGCCGACGGGATGGGCGGCCACGCCGGCGGCGACGTCGCCTCGGCCATCGCCCTGAAGCGAATAATCGAAGCAGACCAACCGTACGCCTCCGCCGCCGACGCCGAATTCGAGCTGCAGACCGCACTCCTCGCCGCGAACACGATGCTCGCCGAAACGGTTTTCGACCATGCAGAGCTGACCGGTATGGGAACGACGGTGAGCGCCATCGCCCGCGTCGGCGACAAAATCGCGCTCGCCCACATCGGTGACTCCCGTGTATATCTGTTTCGCGCGGGCAAACTGGAGCAAGTCACCGCCGACCACACCTTCGTGCAGCGGCTGGTCGACAGCGGCCGCATCACTCAGGAGGAGGCGGCAGTCCACCCGCGCCGATCCGTGCTCATGCGGGTACTCGGCGACGTCGACTCCTCGCCCGAAATCGACACCGCCATTCTCGACACCCAACCCGGTGACCGGTGGCTTCTGTGCTCTGACGGTTTGAGCAGTTACGTATCGGACGAAAAGATTGAGACCGTGCTCTCCGCCTTCAGCGGCGCGAAGGATGCCGGCAATCGGCTCGTGCGCGAAAGCCTCGATCAGGGCGCCCCAGACAACGTCACCATCGTGATCGTGGACATCGGCGACAATGCCGACTCCTCCTCCAACCCCCCGCTCATCGTCGGATCCGCGGCGCTTCCACTCACCTATGAAGCGGACAGTGCGCGTCGTGCCCTGCGGTTGCCCACGCTTCTCCTTCACCCGCTGAAATCCTCGCAGCGCGAAGACAGTCACTTCGAACCCGAGTCCGAGGAATATCTCGACGAGCTCATTCTGGAAGACAAACGCCGTGCGATCCGTCGCCGAATAACCTGGCTGGTCGGTATTGCCCTCATCGTCGCGGCAATCATCGTCGCGCTCCTGTTCGCGTACCGCTGGACCCAAATGCACTATTACGTCGGCGCCAACGGTGAGACGGTGGCGATTTACCAGGGTGTTCAACAAGATCTGGGACCCATCTCGCTGCACAGTGTCTACCAGCAGACGAGCATCAAAATGGAGGACCTGAACCCGTACACCCGGTCAACGGTTGTGGACACCATCAGCGCCAAAGACCTGGATGACGCCCGCGCCATTATCGAGCGATTGACCCTCGCCAGCAATGGTTGACACCACGAAGGAGCACGCGGGCGTTCCGCCCGTGTCGACGAGCGCATCCGAGGACCACACGGGAATCCTGCGCCTCCGAATCCACCTCCCCGCAAAACTCCGAAACCTCGAACTGGTGTTGCTGGTTTTCGCCTGCATCATCAACGGCATTGCCGTCGTGCTCGTGCAGCTGGGGGCACTCGGTGAAATCCAGCCTGAAATTATCTGGATGGGCGGAGGACTCGCCGTTCTCGCGGTCGGAATGCACATCGCCCTCCGCTTCGTGGCCCCGGATGCCGACCCGTTCATCCTTCCGGTGGCAACGCTGCTCAACGGGCTGGGCATCGCCGAGATTTACCGGCTCGACATTGCGGCCAAGAGCACCGGATGGGCCGCGGACGGAATCCGTCAGATTGTCTGGACCGCCATCGCCATGGCCATTGCGTTAGCCGTGATCGTCGTCGTCCGAAACCATCGCGTACTCCAGCGCTATCGGTACATCGCCATGTTCACCGGGATCGTTCTTCTACTTCTGCCGATGCTCCCCGTCATCGGCTACGAACAGTTCGGCGCACGCCTGTGGGTCCGGTTCGGCATTTTCTCCTTCCAGCCTGGTGAGCTCGCCAAAATCGCCCTCGCGATTTTCTTCGCCGGCTACCTTGTGCAGGCGCGGGACAGTCTGTCCATGGTCGGCCGCACCTTCCTCGGGATGCGTTTTCCGCGAGCGCGCGACCTCGGACCGATCCTCGTCATTTGGGCCGCAGCCATGGCCGTGCTCATCATTCAGCGCGACCTCGGAACATCCCTGCTCTACTTCGGTCTCTTTCTGGTCATGATTTATGTCGCCACCGGGCGCCTGAGCTGGGTAGCTCTCGGGCTGCTTCTCTTCATCGGAGGCGCCGTCCTCGCGAGTCAGCTCTTCAGCTACGTTGCTTCGCGGTTCCACGGCTGGCTGGATGCTTTCGACCCCACCGTGTACGGCTCCTTCGGGGGAAGTTACCAACTCGTGCAAGGCCTGTTCGGGCTGGCTCACGGTGGACTGATTGGAACAGGCTTCGGCGAAGGACGCCCGCAAATCGTGCCCCTCGCCCAGAGTGACTACATCATGGCGAGCCTTGGCGAGGAGCTCGGCCTGGCCGGACTGTTCGCGATCTTTGCCCTGTACCTGATTCTGGTCTCCCGCGGGATGCGTATCGGCTTCGCTGGGCAGGACGACTTCGGCAGGCTCCTCGGGGTTGGGCTCTCATTCGTGATCGCCCTCCAGGTGTTCATTGTTGTGGGCGGCGTCACCCGCGTCATCCCGCTCACCGGACTCACGACCCCGTTTCTTGCCGCCGGCGGATCCTCCCTCGTCGCGAACTGGATCATTGTCGCGCTCCTGTTACGGCTGTCTGATTCCGTGCGCAACCAACCGAGGCTGGTGATCGGGCCGTGAACCGAGAACTCAAGCGCGTGAGCGCCGCCATCCTCATCATGTTCGTCGCGCTGCTGTGCTCAACCACAACCATCGCCGTGTTCCAGGTCGACAATCTTCGGGTTGACAACCGTAACGTGCGAACCCTCTACGACAGCTACTCCGCCGAACGCGGGCCCATCCTGGTGGCGGGGAACCCGATCGCCGAGTCGAAGGCAGTCGACGATCAGTACAAGTTCCAGCGGGTGTACACAGACCCGGCAATGTACGCACCCATCACCGGGTACTTCACCCTCAACCAGGGAACAATCGGGGTCGAGGGCGCCCTCAACGACTATTTGAGCGGCACAGCCAACGACCAGTTCCTGGCCAAAGTCAACTCGATTCTCACCGGACAGTCACCCAAGGGTGCGGCCGTCGCGCTCACCATCGATCCCGTGGTCCAGAAGGCGGCATGGGATGCGCTCGGCAACAATACCGGTGCCGTCGTCGCCATCGACCCGAAAACCGGCGCAATTCTGGCCATGGTTTCCAAGCCCTCCTATGACCCCAATCGGCTCGCCGTTCACACGTCAACCGACGTGATCGCCGCATACAACGATTTGCTCAACGATCCGACCGACCCGCTCATCAACCGCGCAATCAGCGGGGACCTGTATTACCCGGGCAGCGTGTTCAAGCTCGTCGTAGCCTCGGCTGCCCTCGACAGTGGAAAATTCACGCCGGAGAGCATGTTCCCGAACCCGGCGAAACTTCAGCTGCCCCTTAGCCAGTCCTTCATCACGAATTCTGGTGGCGGCACGTGCGGGCCGGGTGCAACGGTGTCTCTTGCGGATGCGCTGCGACTCAGCTGCAACATCCCGTTCGCAGAAATCGGGAGCGCGCTGGGTGAAGACGAGCTTCGCGCATACGCCACGGCGTACGGATTCGGCAACGAGCTCAGTATTCCGATGCCGGTAACCCCCAGCAGCATTCCTGATTCCCTGGACGCACCCCAGCTCATGCTGTCGTCCTTCGGCCAGGCGAACGTGCGGGTCACGCCGCTTCAGATCGCTATGGTGTCCGCCGGAATCGCTAACGGAGGCGTCGTGATGAAGCCAACCTTGATCCGAAACATCACTGCACCGGACCTCACGGTCATCCAACCGTTCCAGCCAACCGTGTTCAGTGCGCCCATCACTCCGGAGACCAGTGCAACACTCACCCAATTGATGATCAACAACGTCAACAATGGAGCGGCGAGCAATGGCAGAATAAGTGGTGTCGATGTGGCCGGCAAGACCGGAACAGCACAGAACGGCGAGGGTCAGCCTTTGACTCTCTGGTTCACCGGTTTTGCCCCTGCAAACGACCCAAGGATTGCCGTTGCAGTCGTTGTCGAAAACGGAACCAGCTTCGGCAACGTCGTCGCAGCACCAATAGCGAGGAAAGTCATAGAGGCGGTGCTGAACAAATGAGACCCACAAGTGGCCTCACTTTCGGGGGGCGGTACCAACTCTCCAACCGCATCGCCATCGGCGGTATGGGGGAGGTCTGGCAGGCCACCGACCTCGTCATCGGCAGGACCGTCGCCATCAAGATTCTCAAGGATGAGTATCTGGGGGATCCCGGGTTCCTCGAGCGTTTCCGCGCAGAAGCAAGACATGCCGCGCTCGTCAACCATGAAGGCATCGCCAACGTCTTCGATTACGGCGAAGAGGAGGGCAGCGCCTACCTCGTGATGGAGCTCGTCCCTGGCGAGGCGTTGTCCACCATTCTCGAACGCGAGCGCGTGCTCGCCACAGACCGCGTGCTCGACATCGTTGCCCAAACCGCCTCCGCGCTGCACGCCGCCCACGCGGCAGGGCTCGTACACAGAGACATCAAGCCAGGAAACCTCCTCATCACCCCGGATGGCCGGGTCAAGATCACCGACTTCGGCATTGCCCGCATTGCGGACCAGGTTCCGCTCACAGCGACCGGCCAGGTGATGGGCACAGTGCAGTACCTGTCCCCGGAGCAGGCGAGCGGCCATCCGGCATCCCCGACCACCGACATCTACTCGCTCGGGATCGTCGCCTATGAAGCGCTCGCCGGGAGGCGCCCGTTCACGGGCGAGTCGCAGGTCGCCATCGCGATGGCGCAGATCAACGACATCGCGCCCGACCTGCCGGTCACCGTGGCCGAGCCCGTGCGAAACCTCGTCTACTCGTGCATCGCGAAAAATCCTGCGGATCGCCCATCATCCGCTGCCCACCTCGCGCGGGCCGCGCAAGCACTTCGCCGAGGGGATGTCGCCGCCGCCGCGATTGCCGTCCCCGGTGTGGCCGGTGAAACGTCGCTCAGCACCCCGTTTGGCCAGGCCAACACGACCAGAGTGCTTCCCACCATGGATGGCTTCGGGCACGGCGCGCCGGTGCAGGAAGCCAGGCGCAGAAACCCGTGGACCTGGCCTCTCGTAGCGCTCATCGCGATTCTGCTCGTCGTTCTCGTTGGGGCCGTCTTCGCCCTGTTCTCCCAGCAGAACGCGACCGTCGATCCGTCGACCCTTCCCTCGTCTCCGGAGGCTTCCCCCAGCAGCGAGTCGCCTTCACCTTCGACTTCGCCCACCTCAGATCTCGTGAACATCAATCTCTCCATGTTCGAGGGGATGACTCAGGATGAGGTCGAGGCCGCACTCGATGACCTCAGACTCTCCTATTCGGTGACGCAGGGCGTTACCGCACCAAGCAAGTCGGATGAGTTGACGGTGTACCAGATTAGCCCTGCTGGCAACGTTCCCCTTGGTACGACGATCAACGTGAAGATTTACTCCATCATGCCAGCGTCGAAGCCCGGCGCGATGGCCGCAAGTCCCGCCGGCCCCTACGCCGCGTCCCAGAGTGTGACGCTCAACTGGCCGACGTACACAGGCTGCCCGACGAACACCACACTCAACAGCTACAGCATTGCGATCGAGAACGGCACGATCACCTCCTCGAACCCGGTGCCGGCGGGAACCACCACGGCGACGATCACTCTTCGCGCTGATACCGGAAACACGAAGGTCTCCTACACGGCGTCCTGCTCGGGAAGCCCCTCGCCGGTATCAGATGTCCTGACCCTCGCGGTTCCGTGAGTGGTGCTGGGGAACAGGTACACTGGCAAGCACTTGACCCTGCACCCCCGGAGACGCACTTGTGACTGAAGGTACTCGCCTGCTCGCTGGCAGATACCAGATTGGCGCTCTCATTGGCCGTGGTGGGATGGCCGACGTCCACGTCGGTATCGACACTCGGCTTGGACGCAAGGTCGCGATCAAGCTCCTCAAGCCGTCCCTCGCCCACGACCCGAAGTTCCGGCTGTTGTTCCGCGAGGAAGCCCAGAAGGCCGCTCGGATGGCGCATCCGACGATCGTGCGCGTCTTCGATGCCGGGGAAGAGACCGCGCGCGACGCGAACGGCAATGAAACGCAATTGCCGTTCATTGTCATGGAATTCGTCGACGGTCGACTACTCAAGGACATCATTGCCGAAGGACCGCTCGAGCAGTCCGAAGCCGCTCGCATCATCGAACAGGTCCTGACGGCGCTGGAGTACAGCCATCGCGCCTTGCTCGTCCACCGCGACATCAAGCCGGGCAATATCATGATCACCCAGAGCGGGCAGGTCAAGGTCATGGACTTCGGGATCGCGAGAGCGGTTTCCGACAACTCGGCGACAGTAGCCGACACGAGCGCTGTTCTCGGCACCGCGCAATACTTCTCGCCTGAGCAGGCTCGCGGCGAAAGCGTCGATGCGCGCACCGACCTGTACTCGACGGGTGTCGTACTGTTTGAGCTTCTCACCGGCAAGCCGCCGTTTCACGGCGATCGCCCGGTTGCCGTGGCGTACCAGCACATCAGCGAGACTCCAACGCGCCCCAGTGCGTTGAACCCGAAGGTTTCCCCGGCGATGGATGCCGTTGTGCTGCACTCTTTGGAAAAAGACAAGTTCGCGCGCTATCAATCCGCGTCGGAGTTCCGGAGCGCCCTCGAGGCTGCTGTTGCGGGAGAAGTTCCGGTCAAGAAGGTTCCGAAGGACGACTTCAACGCGACCCTGTTCGGTGTGAACCCGAACGCGCGCGCAGGCTCCGATGCCACCATCCGACAACTGGCCAATTCTGCTGACGATCGTGTCGTGCGAACCCAATCCCGACCGCCGGTGGCCTGGATTTGGGCGGGGATCGCCGTGATGGCGGTCATCCTCGCCGGAGTGACGTTCTGGGTGCTCCATCTTGAACCGACGAAAATCGGCGACCTCTCGGTTGACGTTCCTAACGTGGTGGGGATGACCTACGAGAGCGGCGCCCAAACGCTAACCGACCTCAGCCTCATACCCACCCGACTCGGTGAACCGAGTGACACCGTGCCAGAGGGCGCGATTACGCGCATCGACCCGGAGCCTGGTACTCGAGTCGCAAAGAATTTTGCTGTCAAAGTGTGGGTGTCCACTGGTCGAAGCATTGTGGCCATCCCTCAGGTCACGAACCTGGCAGAATCGGATGCGATCAAAGCGCTCACCGACGCCGGATTCGTGTACGGATCGACGAATACGAGTCACTCGCCCACGGTGCCGAAGGGCGTCGTGATGGGCACAGACCCAGAGGGCGGGATTCAGGCGCGCTTGGGCTCCACCGTGAACCTTCTCGTCTCCGATGGCCTGGTGGATGTTCCCAAAGTCGTCGGCCTGTCGATCGGCGATGCGAACAGCAAACTCACTCCGCTTGGGCTTTCGATCAACCCGGCCCCGGATGACTCGTGCACGGGTGGCGCTGTGACCGGTCAGTCTCTGGCGCCAGGGCTTCATCCCCAACGGTCGACCATTTCGCTGAGCTACTGCAGCGGGACGACTAGCCCAGGTTCACCATAGGGCTGAGCCCAGCCGCCGCGCCCTTCGCTCCGTCAAGCCCTGCAACGGTCAGCCAATTCGCGAGAAGTTGGTAGCCACCCTCGGTGAGCACGGACTCCGGATGAAATTGCACGCCAAACACTGGCGCTGTTGCGTGTTGCAGGCCCATGATGACGCCGCCCTGTGTCCGCGCCGTCACGGTGAGCTCCTCCGGGACCGTGGAGTCCACGACGGCAAGAGAGTGGTAACGAGTGGCGGTGAACGGTTGGGGGACATCCGCGTATAGTTCGCTGCCGTCGTGGGTGACGAGCGACGTCTTACCGTGCATCAGTTCCTCCGCCACGGTCACGGTAGCTCCGAGCGCTTCCGCGATCGCCTGATGACCCAGGCACACTCCAAGTAGCGGAATGCCGCTGTCGAGCGCGACCTTGACGAGCGGGATGGACACCCCGGCGTGCGCTGGTGTCCCCGGTCCGGGGGAGAGCAGGATGGCGTCGAAGCGTGCCGCCTCTTCTCCTGCGGCCTCCTCGGCGAAGTCGTCATTGCGCACGACGGTTGTCTCCGCCCCCAACTGAAGGAGATAGCCGTTGAGCGTGTAAACAAAGCTGTCGTAGTTGTCGACAACGAGTATGCGCGTCATCCGTCCACCGTCACATCAAGGGTTGGCAACAGTGAGTGCACCCACGGGAAGATCCACTCCACGAGGCAGAACAGCACGGCGGCGATGCCGACGAGAAGAATGAGCAACCTCACCCAGAGGGGGCCGGGGAGAATGTTCCAGAGGGCGCCGTACATCACTCAGCCTTTCGCCGTCACAAGTTTCGCGATCTCTGCCGGCGGCCCCGCTGAGGCTGGCTGCCAGGACTCGAGTACCGAGTACGCGATGATGCGCTCTGAGGAGGAGAACTTGGGGTTGCAACTTGTCATGGTCAACAGCCGCGCCTCGGGGTCAACGTTCGAAAATTGGGGTACCGGGTCGAGCACGCCAACGCCGGACGGCGCAACCGTCTCACGGTTTCGAAACACGTACGTGTAGAAGGCATCCTTCGTTTGAACATAAATCTTGTCGCCCACGCGAAGCTCGGCAATGCTGCTGAACGGTGCACCGTAGGTTGTCCGGTGCGCTGCGACCGCGAAATTGCCAAGGGCACCAGGCATCTGGGTTGTTCCGTAGTGACCGATCCCGTTCTTATTGAGAACTTTCGTGGTGCTGACCCCCTCCGACACGGTTCTGCGGTAGTCGGCACCGAACCTGGGGATGTACATGACCGCGAACGCCTGCGCCTCCGTTGGAGCGTCCATGACGATCGGGTCCCCGTAGTCGGGCAGCTCGGCTTCGTGGTTGAGAGAGACGTTGCCCAAGTCCCACGTTCCGGCGAGCCCTGCCGCCACCTGATTCTGCTGGTCACCAACCAAGACATCGTTCAACCACAGTTGCCAGCCAAGGAAAAGGAAGACAAGAAGACCCGCTGTGATGAGCAGCTCGCCGAGAACCCCGATGACGCTCACGCGTCGCCGGGTTCGCTTTCGCGCGCGCGCAATCTCTGCGCGAGTCTGTGCGGGTTCTTCGGCCATGGCTTCGATTCTAAGCGGTGTCACCCGGCGCGCAGCTTCCGTTTACGGCGACCCGCTCCGCTTTCACGCTAGAATTCCGGCATGGCAAGATCCACATCGCAGTCCGACCATCCACAGGAGTCCCGCACGGGAGACGACGCCCCGAATGCGGTGTGGTTTAAGCCGATCATGTTCGGGCTCATGTTGCTCGGGCTCGCCTGGATTATCGTGTTCTACGTCAGCCAGGGCACGTTGCCGGTTGCATCACTCAAGGACTGGAACATTCTGGTCGGGTTCGGAATCCTGTTCGTCGGGTTCCTGATGACCACGCGTTGGCGCTCCTAGCCAAGCCGTTCAGACGGTTCCCACAATTACACTTGTGTAATTATCCCCACTGTGGATAACCCTGTGGAAACTGCAGGCATCCGACGTCGTCAGATAAGTCTCGACTGAAGCAGACCAACACCGATCACGGTGAGAACGACGAGCCCCACGAACACGGCGAACAGAAGCAGCCTCTGTTCGTTGCGCTTCGCCGCAGTTCTCGTTCTCAACAAAACGAATGCTACGAGGCCGCCGACGAGGATCCCGCCGACGTGCGCTTGCCACGCCACGTTCGGGATGACGAAGCCGATCACCAGGTTGAGGACGATCACGATCACGATCTGAGTGTTCCTGCCGCCCATGCTCCGTTGGATCACGAAGAATGCGCCGAGGAGGCCGAAGATCGCACCGGATGCACCAAGCACACCGATCGTGGGGGCCAACAGCAGCACCGCAACCGAGCCGCCGATTCCGCTCAGCAGGTAGAGAACCAGAAACCGCCAGCGCCCGATCGCCATCTCGATGATCGGCCCCATGACGAAGAGGGAGAACATGTTGAAGATGATGTGCAGGTACGACGACGGCGAGTGCACGAAGAGCGAGGTGACCATCCGCCACGGCTGTGTTTCCGTGAGGACGGGGTGGTAGAAGAGCGCGTTTGTCACGACGCCATTGCTGAACAACTGCGCAATGTAGATCACGACGCAGAGGGCAATGATGGACCAGGTCACGACCGGAGTCGAACTCCCGGGTCGTAGTGCGGTGACGATGGCTGGCTTCGTCTTGGGCGCCGCCTTGCGCGACTCTTTCATGCACTCCGGACAGTGGAATCCCACGGCAGCTGGAGTCTGGCAGTCAGCACAGATCGTGCGCCCGCAACGTTGGCACAGCACAAAGCTTTGCCGGTTCGGATGCCGGTAGCAAACATCCGACGACGCCCCGGATGCGGGCTCAGACACTGCTAGAGCTCGTCGATCGTGATGCTTTCAATCACGACCGGCTCGATCGGACGGTCGCCGCCGTCTTTCTTGACTGATTCGATCTTCTTGACGGTCTTCTTCGACTCTTCACCGTCAACAACGCCGAAGATCGTGTGCTTGCCCTGCAGCCACGGCGTGGGCACGGTGGTGATGAAAAATTGGGAACCGTTCGTTCCGTGGCCCATCTGGATGCCGGCATTGGCCATCGCGAGAACGTAGGGCTCGTTGAAGTTCAGTTCGGGGTGGATCTCGTCATCGAACTGGTAGCCGGGCCCGCCGATCCCCTTGCCGAGCGGGTCCCCGCCCTGAATCATGAAGTCATCGATGATGCGATGAAAAATGACCCCATCATAAAGCGGGCGGTTCGTTTTCTGGTTTGTCGCCGGATCGGTCCACTCGATCTGGCCCGTCGCCAGCCCAACGAAGTTCGCGACAGTCTTTGGCGCGTGGTTCGCGAGAAGGTTGACGGTGATATCACCGTGGTTTGTGTGCAGAGTGGCAACGTGAGTGTGTGCAGGCATTCGCCAATTCTTTCACAGTGTGCGCCAGTTCAGCGTTCGCCCAGCCCAACAGTGTTTGCTGCTTGGTGGGCCCATGGGAGAATAGGGTCTGTGTCCGACCACCACAAACGGAGGTTTTCGATGGGACTGTCACGCAAGCGCAAGCGCGAATTGGCACGGCTGAAGCACGGTGCATCACAGCTCTGGGACGATCAGAAGGATGTCTTGGAGCACGCGAGCAAGGTTGTGCGGGACGCGAGTCGGCAGCTGGCCGAAGTCAATCGGGAATACGTTGTCCCGCGAGTCCGTGACACCTACGACAAGAGGGTGCGTCCAGGCGTCGAGTCTGGACTGGATGCTGGCCGCCAATTCGCCGGTTCGGCGCGGAAGAAGGTCTCTCAGGACGTCCTGCCTGCTGTCTCCTCCGCCCTGGGCGCTGCTCTGGCTGCCCTGGAGCTCACCAAGAACCCTCAAATGCGGGAGGCTATCGGCCGAGTAACCCGTTCGACCTCTCGCGCCGTCGTGCCGATCAAGTCGAGTGGTGGCCCAGGCCGCTACATCCTGATCGGGGTCGGCCTTGTCGCCGCAGCCGGAATCGCCTACGCCGCCTGGCAAACCCTGCGCGCGGATGACGAGCTCTGGGTGAGCGACGAAGCGGATTCAGCCTCGGGCGAGTAACCCGAACCGCGGGCACGGCAACTCGCGTTGCCGATCGTTTTGTGGGTTGTTCTAACTCGAATCTGAGCAAGCAGGACAGGGGCACTTTCCGGCCTGGCTTCGAACTATCCTCCGCGAGCTCTCCGATTATCCTCTTTTGGCGCTTCACCTCTGCGATTACAAGGGGTCCATGGACCGGCGAAGATGTGACCACCTCCGTTGGCGGACTGGCTGGCGCTCAGCCCTACGGGGTCTTTGACCAAGTGAAGAAGAAGAAGACGACGACGAAGAAGAAATTGAAGAAGAAGTTGAAGGAAAACAAAGTTTCCGGCAACGATGTTGATATTGAGAGTGCTGTGATGGCAACCACAATGCCGCTGCTGTCGCGATCAATACCGACAATTACCTCAACATTTCTTTGGTGATTAGTTGGAATAATTCTGTCGTAATTGCTATTGTCAATTACGACAGAAAGGAAACTCGTATGCGCAGCAAAGATCCTCGAAGCATCAGTGGGCGGGTTCGCGCCGCCGTTCTGTCCCGTGGAGTGCGGGCTTGGTCGACGGACGATTTCCCGGACATGCCGGCGCGCGCCGTAACAGCTGCGCTCGCGCGACTCAAGGACGAGGACGATCTAGTCGCCATTAGGCACGGTTTGTATTGGCGTGGGAACCGGCGTTCCTGGGGAATGACCCGACCCGGACCGATGGAGCTGACGCAACTCCTCGTGGGATCGAAGGGAGTCGGTTGGGCTGGACTCAGTGCCGCCAACTCTCTTGGACTCACGACTCAAGTTCCAGCTGTTGAAACTATTGCGGTGCCAGGCCCGGCGCCTCGACCCATCGAGGGAATCAAGTACGTGACGCGTTCAAATTCCGCGCGAACGATGCTCGGACTATCGGACGTGAGCTTCTTGGAGGTCCTCAGCGACTGGGATTCCGTCATCGACGTAAGTCCATGGGAGGCAGCAGGCATACTTGCAAGTGCTATCCGCAATGGCGACGTTGATGCGGCGAAGATCGCGAAGGTTGCGATGGGTGAGAGTGGCCCCACGCGCGATCGTCTCCGGGTGGTGTTTGAGCTCGCCGGGAAAGATGGCCTTGCTCAGAGGATCCGTGGCTCCGCCTTGCCTGCTACACGCCAGAGGGCACTGGCCGGCCTTGCGGCATGATTAGTCGTGCGGAGGTAGGTGAGATCGCGGTCGAGGCGTCTCGGCTGAGTAAGATTCCGGCGAGATACTTCGAAAAGGACTACTACGTCACCCAGGCGCTTCGAGCAATCTTCGCCGAGATGAGCGATCATGTCGTGTTCAAAGGCGGAACGAGCCTCTCCAAGGCATATCGACTCATCAATCGTTTCTCCGAAGACATCGACCTGCTAATTGATCCGCCGGAAGGTAAGGACAATCCTGCCGGGATCGATGCGATTCTGAATCGAATCGTCGAGGTGTCAATGGTGGGAATCGGCGGAACGGTCACTGTCAAGGACGACAAACGTGAGCCTGGCCTCGCCCGAAAGACCAACTTGCGACCCGACTACAACAGCGCCAAGCAGAGTGGTATTTCGAGTGACATTCAAATCGAGTCCGGTCGTAGAGGCGGGCCTGTGCCGGTCGAGAGTCAGCAAATTGCGCCGATGGCTGCTAGCTACATGGATCTCGAAGGTGAGGACTTCGAGAAGTTCGATGTCGTCGTGCTACATCCTGCGCGGACCCTGCTCGAAAAGCTTCTTGCCGTCAAGGCGCTCGGTGATCGGCTAGTGGCGCGGTCCGACGAAAAGGTCCCCAGTCGAGTGGCTCGCCATTTCTATGACATCCACGCCTTGCTAGCCGACGACTCCCCCGCCGTCAAGTATCTTCGTGGTAGCCCGGGCTCCGCTACCGAGCTACTTCGAGACTGTGAAGCAGTGACCGCACGTTGGTATGACGAGGAGCCATCGTTCGTGGGCTCACTGGCTCAGGCCGCGGTGTTCGTGGATGCCGACATTCAAGGTTTGCTTCGACAAGCATATGAGAGGACCTGCGGCGAGCTTTGCTACCCAGGCACGGACATCCCAACTTGGAACGAGGTGCTCGATAGGGTTCGGCTCTCCGAGGATCTCCTGCTGATTGAATAGGCTGACGCTCTCCCGCTCGGCTCCGCGCTCTCAGCCGGACTCATCGTCCTGAGCCAGCTTCCCTCGATCGTGCGGGTCGCCAGGATCCTGCTCGTCCTTGCCGATGCCGCCATCCAACGAGGCAGACGCCCCCAATCCTGGGTTCGGCGGATGCCCAAAGTCCGAGGTCGATGAACAGACTCGGGCTTGGGATCCAGTGGGATAGTCATAGAAGTTTTCCGGAATCGATCGGGACGGCGCCGCTACCGACGAGTTGCCGCGCATAGGGGTGGTATGCGCACAAGCATTAGCATTAAGGGTATGAGAACCCAGGCCAGGCTTATCTCCGCAGCGGACGCCGCGGCGACAATCGAGCGCGCTCTGGAATTCGGCGATGAGGCCACTGCAATTCGTCATCTAACGGAGGCCGTGAGCCGCCTTATCCAGGCGCCTGGAAATACCGAGATACCCCGCGCTGTTCTCGATGCGCCAGCTCCGATCAAAGACTCCCGGTACGAGACCCTGATTGCGACAGCTTTTGCCTACGCGATGCTCTGTCGAGGCGAGAAGCCGAGGGAGTGGATGACCGAGGCGAAACCGCTTGCGACTGAATGGCTGTGGGGGGGCGATGGAGCGTCTGAGGCGTTCCGAGACTTCATCCGTCGCAACACCCCTGAGACGTTCCGTGCCAAGAACATACTCACACGAGAGCGCGACTGGATCACTCTTTGAGCAACGGTTACCGCGAGCTCAATAGCGAGGATATAGCCGACCTGTTGGGCGAGCTACTTGACCGATTGGCTGCTCGTGGGGTCGTCGTCGATGCCTATATCATCGGCGGTGCCGCCATGGCGTTGCACCTCGGGCGGCAACAACTCACCCCCGACATCGACGGCCTGTTCAAACCGAAGACCGAAGTCTTCGCGGAAGCCATGGCGATGGCGGAGGAAAAGAATCTCGATCCTGGGTGGATCAACGACAGGGCATTTTCGTTCATGTCCTTCGACCCAGCGGATGATGTCGATGCGAAGCAGGTAATCCTGCGGGGGCACACGGTCACGATCGCATCGAAGCGAACACTCCTTGCGATGAAGATCGCTGCGTCTCGATTCAAGGATTATGACGACACAAGCCGCCTCATCGTTGATCTGGGGATAACGAGCGCCGAAGATATCGTGGATCTCGCATTCGGGGTGTTCGGAGAGGACAGCGTGACGCTCCCGAATGACCGGGAAGAGGTTTTCCTGATGGCCAAAGAAGCCATGCGTCGGGCTCGGACTTTCGTCGGCCACCCGACGTTCACTGCTGATGCGCCGAGCCAGGGAACCCATGTATGGGTCCGGCCTCACAGCAAGCGTTCGGGCAAGTTTGTCGAGGGCTACTGGCGAAAGAGACCTACACGCTCAAAGTCATAGGCTGCGCCATTGGACTACAGACCAGAGGCCCTAGAGGCTGTTTGCAATGCCCACGCTTCGCGGGCTGCGATCTGCGCTGTTTCTCCCAGCCGCCCATGCACTCAATACCATCACGGACGATGTGAGTGCCCGTATACCCATGCGAACAGGGCATAACGTCGACGCTCACATCGAGTCTGGCCTACTCAGGGGATCGCTCTCTGGCTATCTCACTGGAATCGTAAGGCCGAACAGACAGTAGGAGAAAGCTTGGTGCCCGCGCCGACCCGGCGCAGCAAGCGAATTCAGACTCACAACCCTCACCACCAAGCGACGGGAGTGACCGAGAACCGTTAGGTATAAACGGCTCATTCCCGTGAGCGCATCACCTAGAGCCCATCCGGGTGGGAACGCGCGACGAGATCGTAGCGAATGCAGACAGGGGCAGTCCCGGCCCCTGTACGACCTGCTCGGCGGAGATGCCAGCTTGTTCGAGCAGCTCAACCGCCTTGGGAAGAAGGGACGGCATCTCGAGCAGTGAAACGCGGCCCGGCTCTGCGCGACGCCATCCTTTCTGCGAGATCGATATCATCGCGTTGCGATGGGTCACATCGCTCATCACGCCGAGCGCACGAGCACGGAATAACAAGGCGGCCATGCTGACGCCCCAATGTTCTTTGAGCTGGGCTAGCGTGGCCCATCCCTTCCCCGTTGTGGTGCGGGGGAGGTGGGAGACGATTTCTTCGGCAGGCATCAGGAACTCTGCTGCAAACCGATTGGCTTGATCCTCAACGATGCGCCCGCCTGGCTCGGAGTCGGCATGCATGACCAGATGTCCGAATTCATGGGCGACATCGAACCTCTGACGGTAGTAGTCGTCTTTCTCGGGATTCAGGATCACAACTGGCCGGTCGTGTCCTTCGAAGGAGAACGCGTCAATAGACGCCGTTTGTGGGGCGCTAAAGATGACAAGCACGCCGATGTTCTCCATGAGTCGAACGAGATGAGGCACTGGCCCAGGTGCTAGGCCCAGATCCTTCCTAGCCAATCGCGCAGCGGCCTCGGCCGCGCCAGGGGTGACTGCTAGCCCGTCAACCGGGAACTTGGGGACTGCAGGAGGGGGGAACTCGACCGTCTTCCCGAGGAGGGATGCGACCTCGGAAGCTAGCCGACCGTAGGCGTAAGCCTGGTCTTGTGCCTTCTGACTCGTCGCGCGAAGAGAGCGAAAGTGAGGGGTGGTGGGTAGGGGGTTTGCACCACCCGGCACGAAGAACTGAGGCCCAACCTCCAAGGCCATACTCAGACGAGCGATCGCCGACTCATTTGGTCGCTGAGCCCCAGACTCCCAGGCCGACACACTCGCCGCGGTCATCCCGATCCGGTCGGCGAGTTCGATTTTTCGCAGCCCGGCAAGCTGGCGCGCGAGCGTTAGCTTCGACGGATCAAAGATCGCGGACACGCCTGCTAATCGCCCAAGGGGACGTCCTTGCGAAGGCATGCTTACTCGTCCGTTCCGGTCGCACTCTTGGACGTGCGCATCCGCACATTCGCGTCCGGAGCAACCGGTGCAGGTGGGGTACCTGGTAACTTGACTCGGCCATCCTCATCGGGAGAGTGGGTCGGACCAAAGCCACCGGCCGCGACAAGCCTCCGCCAATGCCAAGGGCCGGATCCGGGCTGATCGGCAGCGCGGCTGTGGCCGAAGTAAACCTCGTACGCGCCAGTTTCCCCATTGAAGGCGTGGGCGAGCACGAAGGTGATTCCGGTGAAGTTGTCGGTGAGTTCCGCTCCGAGCCCGTACTCCTCCAGCGCGAAGAGTCCGGGATTGCCGTAGTCGTAGGGCTGACGCCCGGCCCGCTGCTTTGTCTCGCTCTTGTCCGCCCAATTGATCTTGTCGACATCGCCGTACGGCATGGACTGAAGGATCCATCGAATGTCTCCGACCGCCCAGCCGGGTGAACCAGCGAAATCACTGCGGACTATGGAGGAACGATCGAGCTTGAGCATCGCCTCGAAGGCCTCGGCAGGAATCCCTTCCTGCAAGAGGTCTAGGCCTCGGTCATCGGAGGCTCCGTCGGGCAGCCGGTAGCGACCGGCCGCCGACAGCCGATTGAACAGGTCGACTGCATAGGTGAATGCAAGGAGTCCCACCACGGCCTGTCCGTGGCCGGCTGCAGGATCGTAATCCTTGTTGACACGATGGAAGACCCACTCGAAGACCCAGCGGATCATCTCCCGGATGCGAGCTTCTTCGAGATGCTCGAGGGTTTCAGATTCTTCCGACATGCTCCAAATAGTAGCGGGGTTTCAGTAAATGATGTTGCGAAACACCGCTTATCAGATAATCTTTCTCCTTGAGGGCATGTCTTCGACCGCGAGAGATGCCCACACTGAGACCGCGACCTTGGAGTGCAATGGAACAGTTCGACGAGGGACTGCGTTGCCAGGACGTTTACTCGGGACTCCGCAATATTGACCCTAGCTCGGCTATTCTCGATCCGCTGACCGAGACCCAGCGCGTCGGAATGGCTGCGGGCGTTGCGGCGCTAATCCGAGGCCGCGACGTGATCGAGGACGTTCAGAACCTCCGTGTCATCGCAGCGGAACAACTCGACATCCCCGCTCTCACGTTCAACAGCGTCGTCGAGACGCTGGAGAGCGCCGGCATGGTCGCGGACGTGACACGTCGCGGCAACCGGATCGAGTCCTTCACAGAAACGGTGCCGTTCTACTCGGACCTCTACGACCGTTTGGGACTGAACTGGAGGGACTCCAAACCAACCGAACTCGAACAACAGGTCGTGCTCCTCGTGGACCGCCTCGCACACACCCCGGTTGCCTATGACGAAGTGGTCGACGAGCTCGGCCTCGACAGCAGCGACTTCCCCGAGATCCTCGAAATCTCCGACCAAACCAACCTCATCAAGCGAATCGAACTCGATGGCAGCACCATCCTCTACTCGCCGTTTCTCGGCTTCGAGAATCCAAAGGCTATCGCCGACGTCATTGCGGAGCACGGATCCAGCGAACTAGCGGATGCCTTCGCGACCCTACGAGGCGAGCAAGGAATGCCGGTGTCGCTGGCTGGCCCCATCATCGAGGATGCGGTATCTAGAGGCCTACTCCTTGCCCCGTCAGTCGAACTACCCGACGGGAAGTTCGAGGCATTCGCGACGCTGCCGTATTCGATCGATCTCGACACTCTGAAGGGGAGGAAGCCGGTCATGGACAAGGCCCTCGCCGTTATCGCCTGCCTTCGCACCGGCCAGCACTTCGGTGGCTACTCGAGTCTGGACCGAGGCGGCCTCGTGCACGCCATCAACAAGCTCCTCAACATCGGCTACCTGCTCCCGCACTCGTCACATGAACGTCAGTACCGCCTCCTCAACCGTGCTGGCGTTATCAAGCTCGCCGATGATCTGATGCCCGGTGGGCGCTGGAAGACTCCGACCCTCATCGACACGCCCGATAACCGCGCAGCCCTTGAACTCTCCCGCGACCTCCTCACCTACGGAGAGTCGCTCTCCGGCCGGGTGCCAAACCAGACGGAGATCGGGAAGCTGTTGGATTCGGGCGATCCCTATGGCACGCCCATGAAGACCGTGAAACGCTACCGTGACAAACAACACATGAAGGACAAGAAATGGCAGGTCGCGATCGACAAGTTGATGGGACACGGCAGCAAGTGACAGAACTCGATCTGGGCCTGAAGGCAGCCTCCCGGCGACTTCTGTGGCGCCTCGGCTACTCGACAAGGGTCGACGTGCCATTGCGTGCGGTCTCCGGGCGCGAAGGCGGACGGACCGTGCCATCCCCCGAATCGTTCACGGATCTCGACGTTCTCGGCCTCGCAGTTGCACCTGACTCTTCAGTGCGAAGCTCGATCGTCGATTGCAAGACCGGCGGGAGCAGTGTCATCACTCGGATGTTCTGGCTCCGGGGTCTCGTTGAGTTCTTCGAGGCGGATCACGCCTACCTGGTCCGCGAACGCCCGATCAGCAAAGACGCGCGTCAGTTGGCTCTCCGACTCAACCTAACTGCCCTCACAGAACAAGAGGTGGGAAGCCTGGAGGGGCTACATCAAACAGACATGCCCCTCGACGAAGCGCCCCTGTCGAACCTCTTCGACCCTGAGTACATCGCGCGGGTCATGAGCCGGCTGACGAATCAGGACAAGAGGCTTCAACCGCTTCTCGACTTCTGCCAGTTTGACTACTGGGTGGGTCCCGAGCATCAGAACCTCACGAGGATGGTCGATCTCCTGAGTGGCGCATCGAAGGCTTTGGACGGGTCCAGCCCGATACACACGGGGATCGTCCTCGACTGCGCATGGCTGTACGTGGTATCGGCCGCCCACGCTCTTCGGCAGATGCGAACGGTGCACATCTCCGACCTCAACTATGGTCTAAGCGAGTACCTCACAGGTGGCCCCGCCCAACTCGCCCAGAAGCGAGAAGTCGCGGCGATCCTTGATCAGCTCAAGGACGCAAAGCAGATCCCAAGCAAGGTCACAATCAGCGTGAACCCGAGATTCTTTGCGCCGTTGCTGGAGTTGCTTATTCGCCTTTTCCGCCGAGGGGACCTCCTGACTGACGTCCTTCGAATTCTCGAGTACCAGTCCTCCGCCGCCATCGCGGGCGATCGAGTGGGCGCCGAGGTCGCTTTCGGTGACAAGTACAACAAAGTCGCTGCGAAGCTCGCCGCCGATGTGGTGGACTTCCTCGTCGCCGCCGCCGGTCTAGATCCTCACTTCAAAGATGTTAGTCGCGAACTGCTCCTCGGCACTCCGTCGAAGGCGTTCGCGTCGCCAGCTCCGGACGTGGCGCTCTTTGATGTCGGCAATGTCGACGTGCCACCAACTACCTCCGCGAAGTAAAATGTCGGTGATTGACGGTATCGTCCCCCGGAGCCAATCTAATTGGTCGATGGTCCCCCTGAGGCTGGTTCAGGGCGCCGTCGGCTCGAGGGGGCGCACCGAGTCCGCTGAAACGGAGTTCACCCGTCCGGATTTATCCGTGATATCGAGCGTCCCCGTGATCAGAGCTGTTTCGTCGTCACTTGGCCACCACGCGGTCCACCATCCGTTCGCGACCGTCGCTTCAATCGTCAGTCCGTCCTCATGAAGTGTGACGCTGATCACGTCGTCGCCGGTTCGACCCGCCGCGAACCCATAGCCATTTGGAGGTAGGCGCGCTCCGCTCGGCCCAAGTGTGACGGAGTCGGCTGCCGGCGAGGCCGGTTCGTAGTCAGGACCGTCGAGCAGGAGGTACATGGGAGCCGAGTCGGACCCCACACACCATGCTGCGTACTCGCCGCTTGAGACGATCACCGAGGAAACCAGACCGCGAGTATCACCGTTGATCGCCGTGGTCGAGGAGTCCGCCCCGGGATTCGCAACAAGCTGTTCAGCACAGGCGGCCGCAACAGGACTATCGGGATCGACGGTCGCCACTGGTTCGTTCCATGAACGGAGCTCTTCAACACTCAGCGAGCCCGCCCCGAGGGCCATGGGCCGTGACGTCGGTGCTCCGCGCAGCAGGTTCGGCAGCACGAGAGCTGCAACCGCAGCGACGGCTGCGAGTGGCACGAGCATTGCGAGCACGCTCGGCATTCGACGGCTCCGCTTGGTGGGCGTATCCGCGAGAATCGCCATCAACAAATGCTCGCGGCTTGCCTGGCTTGCAGCGTGATGGTCCTCGAACCGCTTTGCGGGGTCCATGGACCTGAGGGTGTTGAGGGTTGTGTTCATGCTTGTTCTCCCTTGAGTTGAGCGACTGCAGCCGCGGGCTTCGATAGGAAATCTTGAGGTGATTGCAGTGACTGGCCGAGTCGTCGTTTCGCCCTGCTGAGGCGCATTGAGAAGGCAGCACGAGTGCATCCGAGAACTTTGCCGGCGTCGCCATCTGACAGTCCCTCCCATAGGTGCAGCGCGAGAACCTCGCGATCCCTTGCACTCAGCCTTCGCCAGGCCTGCACGACATCAATCTGGTCGTCGTTGACGCAGTCGGTCGTCTCGATCGCGAGGCGGGCGCCGATTTCCAGCTGACGTTTTCGTGTCCGCAGCGCGTTGCGGAGTGTGTTCGAGGCAGTACGAAAGAGCCATGGCCGCCCTCCGAGGCCTAGTGCGCCACGCTTCCTCCACGCGATCGTGAACGTCTCTGCAACGACATCCTCCACGACATCGGCTGGCGAGCGCCGGCGAACATATCGCAAGAGGTCGTCGTAATTGGCTGAGTAGAACGAAACGAACTCATCCTCGGTCATCGCCACGCCTCACTTTCTTGAACCGGTCCGTTTTTCGCACTACTGAATAGGACATGTCACGAACGCGGAAGTTGCAACACCAACCGGCTATTTTCTTGGTTTGACTCCTGTCTTACTCCGCCGATGGGCGCACAGAACTGCCGCACAATCTGCTGCCGCTAAAACGAAGACAACTGAGCATGTGAGATAGGTGGCTCCCGCCGAACCGATGATGGCGCCTTGCAAGAACACCAGTTGGCGCTCCGGGGGGACCCCGGTCAAGAGCAGACTGATGGCGAGCGCCGCCGCGAGCGCGGCGAGAACACCGAGAACGCCGATGAGGAACCATCGTAAGGCTCGCATCAACCAACCTTTCGATTTCGGCGCCGCGGTCTGCCTCGTGACTGCGGCCAGGCTTCTAGCACCATCAATCCTTCAGAAGGGAGTTGGGGTCAAGGCGCGCGGCGTGGATTGCAGGTGCGATGTCGCGCCGACCTCCTGCTAAATGGCGCTGGATCATCGCGATCGCCTTCGTGTTGCTGATCAAGGTGCTGTCGCTTGGTATCCAAAGCGGTCAATGCATCGATTACGCCGCGGGTTCAGGAGCCAAAAGTCATTGTGCGAGCGGCCCTGCCATCGGAGTGGCCGGCGCCTGGGCTTTGGGAGTTCTGGGTTTGTTCGCCCTGGCGTACGTCATAAATCAATTGTCCAGGTCTCTACGCGCCCGTTGAGTACCGGTAGCTGTGTTCACATGGCCAGAATCCGCATATTGGGCGAAGCCTGTGTGTCCACAGGCCGAACGGTGAGTTCAACCGGAACCCATGCGGTCAGCCGTCCCGAGCGAAAATCTGCTCTTAGCCACAACCGTCGCCAGCCCTCGAAACTACGTGCGGTGATGGACCAGCCGGCGAGGCAACTACCGGACTAGGGGGAATCTGAGGCAAGTTGGACGGAACTTACCCGCGTGAAACTGCTGTGTAATCTGGCCACCGCGCTGCATTCGCGTGAACTCGACGCAACCGACGATGAGACGAGCCGATTACTCCTTCGAGCGACGAGCGCGGCTCATCGCGATGCTTGAAGTGAGGTAGGCCGCGACAAGTGCCGCCGAAAGGAGGCCCGCGCCTCCAAACACAATGACACCGCTGAAATCAAGGCTCGGTCTGCTGCTGGGCGACGTCCCAGTGATGGCGAACACGACCATAAACAGGGCAAGAACGGCACCGGCAGTTACCCCCGTAGCAGGCCAATGCCCCGCAAGCCAGATCACGGCGGCGACCAGCATTATCGAGAAGAGAACTCCGACCCACCTCAGCCCCTCAGTGAAGTAGATCGCTGTTGCGGCGCCAGACAGAAGCAGGGTCACGAGCGCAGCCACAACACCTATCCCGACGAAAGCCCACGTCTTTGACCTCACGGGTTGACTGTAAGCGTGCGTTGCAGCGACCATTCTCAAATCCTAATCCGGGCGAAGGGTGATCACAAGGCTACGAGCTAGGCAGGGGCGTTCGTGAGAAATTTTCCTTGTGGGCTCACATCCACACGACTATATTGAACGCATCTAAAGGCATTACGAAATCACTAGCAGTTGAATCGGGTCGCCGTAGATTATGGCTGATGCTGCATTTTGTATGAAGGAGTTGCAGATGAATCATTGGGTCAAAGGTTTAGCTCTTATTGCCTCGATTTCCACCATCTCGGTAATGGCAACCTCCCCTGCACTCGCCTCCAGTGGCGGCGAATACCTAGATCCAGCCGATGGCACCCGCACCACGGTGGTCGCCGAGCGAGTCATTTTCAAGTTGGATCAGGATTGGTTCGACCCGGCACTGTCCCTCTCGTTGTCCGCGCGAACGTCGAGCGTAACTGTCGTCGGGCCCGCCCGGCCCATCCCCGCAGACGAGCAACCGCGCGTTGGTGAGACCGTACTCGTTCAGTACGCCGATGCAACCGTCGTTCATCAAGCAATCACGCTTGCCTGTACTGTCACGACCTCGGCCGGCACTCCGTATAAGTACGGGAGTACCGTGAGGGCAGACACGAGCTACTATCAGTCAGGGTGCAGTGGTATTACCCGCGCCCAAGGGGATCTTGATATGTACTTTGCCTTTGAGTGGAGAAATCAATTGCCTAATTCGAGTTCTGGGACCGCTCCTAGGAATGGCCAAACGTACTACTGGGGCCTTGTTTGGCATTGCACCAACACCAACAACTCACCGTTCCACAGCACGGTTTCGAACCAGTACCCGAACAGCGGATTGTACATTATCAACGTCAGCAATCAGGCCAATCTCGCGTGCGGATGGTGAGCGCGACGCGCCGAGTCGGTGGCGGCTTGAGTTGTCGAGCGCCGGCACTGATCTTGACGGGAGACGCGACGACCAAGGCCGACTGATTTGCCAGCACCGACACTAACCCACGATGTCCATCCACAGCCGTCGGACAATGCAGGAATCACCACCAGCAGGGTAATCGCTACTAGATATCCAACCGTGATCGGCGGCGACAACCAGCCGATATGTCCGCTTGCAGTCGCGCTCACAATCAAGCCGACGAGAAAGATGGCGAAATACACGCGCCAGAACGTCGAACTGAACCAAGTCTTGGCAATGACGAATTGAATCGCAAGAACGACGCCGGGCAGCGAGACCGCGACCCGGGGAATGTTTCGGGCGGCGGTGATCGACCAGCTTGCGGGCACCCTAGCTGACAGTCAACGTGTGCAACTACGCGGAGGTTTCTTATGAGTCAACTCGGACACCACCCGGAGCCTCTCAGTTTCGCCCTCACGATGCCTAGTCGAACGATCGGTGAGAGTGTCGACATCTCACGACTGCATGCGCCAAGGTGCGCGACCTCACGGTCGCACCTGACCCCCAGCGCAACACCCGCCTCGAAGAACACGAGTGCCGCTATGAGCCGCGGGACTCCGACTTCGGACAGGTCGTTGGCGTTGACGAAAGTGGCCTGGTGTTCACCTACCCGGGCCCGTTTGTTCGAAGCACCCGCAAGCGGGACGGTCATCAGAGTCTCTAGCAAGGCCGTTGCTTCCAAGAGGTTCAGCGACAGCAATCGTCGCATTTAGCTCGCCCGGATTTGTGCCCGATCTTGGCACGTCAAATGCACGAGGCGGCGAACGCACCGTCTCCGAAGTGTAAAGGCAAGACGCTGCGGAATGTGACCCGGAATATGCGTCTGATTCTCGCTGCCGGATCTTGCCTCTCCCTTGGTTTCCATTCTTTCGTGGTGATACAGAATCAGGGCACAAAACAGAAATCCATCTCACCTAAATCGTAAGCCCGAGTGCAGGAGATATAAGCACACGCCTCTTGAACGCCACTGGATTTAGCACCCCACCGATTCGATATCCTCGCATCATGAACCCGTCTTCCGAATACTGGGCATCCCTGTCGGCACTGGCCGCGATTGTCACCGCCGTCGTTGCCGTGTGGGCCTTGCTTCGCCAGGAGAGCCTCAGTCGCAAACAGGCACGACCGGTTCTGGTCCCCACCGTGGAACTACGCCTTGAGCCGACGAGGTTGAACTTCTGCGTCCAGAACTACGGGCCGAGTACCGCCTTCGATGTGGAGCTCGTGTTCGATGACGCCGACAAATGGCAGTCACCGGACATGCCAAAATCCCTCCAAGACCTAGTCAAAATGTTTCGGAGTCCTATACCCACCTGGGCACCCGCCCAGAGAGCGGAGACAATCTACAGCTGGTCCGCCGGCATGCCCCCGGAAGAGGACTTCGACAAGATTCCCACCCGGTTCACGGGTCGAATCTCGTACAAAAGCGATCTTCGGCCTTGGTATGGCATTGGGCGGAAGCGATTTCGCGAGAACTTCACGCTCTCAACAGAGCTGTGGCATGAAGCGCTGCCAACGCCGGGTTATAGCGACAGCGTGAAAGGCCACCTGAAGAGGATCGCGGACTCGACCGCCGCCATAAAGGACCAACTCCGCCAGAAGAACTAAGACATTGTAATCCGGCTTGTCGGCTCTGCCTGAGCGATCCGCATTGCCTTACCCCCAGCGCTTGGATGCTGGTCAAAGTCAGGAGCGGTCTAACCAGCTATTTACACATACGGTGCGGAATTCAAAAGCTCAGGTGCCCCTCGAGCCCAGACACTGTCCTGCTGATGGATCTTTCGTTGCTCAGTATCGATAATCAGCGATCCTTGGACTTCAATCACCATAGGTTGGACCAAGAGTCAATTACGAAACTCAAAGGGATGCTTAGCCACCTCGCGGAGAGGGATGTACTCCCCCGCCTCGGCCCCTGAAGTGAGCTCTCGACAGGCCGGACCCACCGGGGTTTCCGGAGGCGGAGTAGAACTCGCTCTCAGCCGCCGCCAGAGGCTCCGCCGTGATGTTCCAGCCTCCCCGAACATGGACTACAGACAGAACTGTGGCACCACGTGCCACTTCACCTTAGGCGAGATGGTAAGGCCATAGGTCGCGGAATAGCTATACATTTCACGAGCGAAGAGTTCCCGCCGGTATCGGCATGAGCTCTCCCTCGCAAATCCGGAGATTAAATTCGGCGCGAACATACCGCAGCCTCAAAGCGACACATGGGCTGGCTTCGTCTGCTTATTGAAGCAGTTTTTGTGCGCGCTCAATGCGAGCCTGGAGGCCTTCGCGGAACTCCGCGTCATTCTGGCGCTTAGCGATGTGTTCGGTGATTGCAGCGCGAATCACATCAGAAACGGGTTGTTCATCCACACTCGCCACGGTCTCGAGGCTCTCGGCGAGCGTCGGGTCGAGTCGAATGGTCATTGCTTTGTGTGTGGTCACCTTTCCATTATGGCGCAACACGCCGTTGTCGTCAAGACACTCTGGTGCAAGACACTGTGGTATATTGGTATCAATAAGAGAAAGGAGTGGTTCAGATGACCGCTCAGCACGAAGATAGCAAGACGCCCGATCGCACTGTCCAGATCAAGATCGATCACGAGCACTACCGCGTTCCGCAGGGATCCATTACGGAGGCTCAACTGCGTGCCCTGCCGGAGCCTGATGTCGCGGCCGACCGCGACATCTGGGAGGACCGTCCGGGGGACCGCGACCGCAAGATCCTTCCGGGCGAGTCGGTCGAGGTGCGCAATGGTCAGCGCTTCTTCACGGCACCCGGACAGATCAACCCGGGCACAAGCGTGAAGCAGGCCTGACCATGGATCTCCCCGCGACCGACCGAGCCTTCCTCGACGCGGCGGGTTATGAATATGAGGTAGTTGAGGATCAGCAAATGCTGTGCGTCCGTATCCGCAACTATGTCCTGCCCCCAGGCCTGAGCCACGACACCGTCGAGGTCATGTTCCGTCTGCAGCCAGGGTATCCGGATCTACCCCCGGATATGTGGTGGCTGTTTCCTGCGATCACCACCGAGGCGGGAGGGGTCATCGAGGCGACCGGATCAATGGAGCCGTATTTCGGCCTCGTCTGGCAGCGCTGGTCACGACATCTCAACCCGAACTCCTGGGCCCCCGGGATTGACGGGCTGAAGAGCTTTATGGCGCTGCTGGACAGCGAAACTCGGCGTGCCGGCGCTACGGTGCTCGCATGACCACGCTAGTTCTGCCCCGAGCCCTTGCCGAGACGTTGCGCTCGCTGGCCTCCCAGCCGACGGAAAGTGCTGGCGTCCTTGCATGCGCGGTCCTGACTGGGGAAGGAGGCCTCATCAAGCTGATCGCCACCGAATACACTCCCGTTCCCGACGACAGCTACGATCGACGCGACGCCCACGGACTCACAGTGAGATCTGAAGGATACGTCCACGCACTCAAGGACGCCGCACGTCACAAGCACACGGCCTTATGGCTCCACACCCACCCCGGCCCAAACTCGAGCACTCAACCCAGCCTGCACGACCGGCGTGTTGACCATGAGGTCCGCGACCTCTTCGCAAGCAGGACCGGATCCGGGCGGTACGGGGCGATCGTGATCGGCGAAGGGGGATCCACCCGTCCCTTCCAGTACACCGGGTTCGTTGAGGGTGTGGGAGGTGGAGAGATTGACCGGATTATCATCCTCGACAGCGGCATCGAACTGGTGCCCGCGGAAGCTAGTGCGCAGCCCGAGGTCGGCGAGATTCAGTCTCGCCACGTCATCGCGTTTGGGGATCAGCTCCCTAAGACGTTGGCAAGCTTGCGATTCGCTGTGGTCGGATGTGGGGGAACCGGATCGGCCGTGGCTGAACAACTTGTGCGCCTAGGTGCCCGCAATGTGCTCCTCATTGACGATGACAAGCTCTCGTTGAGTAACACAACCAGGGTGTACGGATCGACTCCTGCGGATGTCGACCGCGACAAAGTGGATGTGCTTCACGATCATCTGATCAGGATCGCCCCCGAAGCACGCGTAGAAGTTGTGAAGGGGCGGATCACCGAGAAGGATGTTGCATTGCGACTCGTGGAAGCAGATGTGGTGTTCGGATGCACAGATGACAACTCGGGCCGCTTACGGCTGGCCCGTTTCGCTTACATCGCGGCCACCTTGACAATCGACATGGGCGTTCAGATCGAACCCGGACCTGAAGGCAAAATACGTGGCATCCACGGACGCCTCACGGTGATGCACCCCGGCGCACCTTGTCTCCTTTGTCGCGGACGGATCGACCTGCAACGCGCGGCCGCCGAAGAGCGCACAGCGGCAGAGAACAAACGTCTTGCCGCCGAAGGCTACGCGCCGGGGCTAACCGCGACGGAGCCCGCTGTTGTCGCCTATACGACCGCGGTGGCAGCCGCTGCCATTAGCGAGCTGATCGAGCGGCTGGTCGGGTATGGTGCCCTCCCACGACCGTCCGAGATTCTGCTGCGGTTTCACGACCGTGAGGTGCGTCTCAATGATGGTCTGGTCCGTGCGGGCTGCTATTGCGACCCCGGGAACGAAGAACGCCCGCTGGGGGATGTAAGTCCTTTCCTCGGAGTCAACTGGATCCACTGATGCGACACCCACAGTGGTGGCTCCCTTCGCCCCTCCGGCGGTACGCACTTGCCGACGTTGTCCACTCAGTCGGTGATGTCCCGATCGACCTTCCTAGTCGTGCGGCTGTTGTCGTGCTCGACGGGGACAGGATGAAGTGGATCGCATTCGACTGCCCCTGCACCCGCGGCCACCGCATCCTCGTACCGTTGGATCAGGAAATACGACCGCATTGGACCGTAACGAGTATCCAGCCACTGACCCTGCACCCAAGCATCGACGCGAAAACAGACGGGCGGCAATGCCACTACCTCATTCGCCGAGGCCGTATCGTTTGGGTGCCCGCAAGAAAAAAGAGGTAAACCCGAATGCCCTCACAGCCCTCCGCTAGCCAAGGCACCGTCCCGCCGTCGCCAACTCCCACTCCAACGCCGACCACGCCAGCGCGCGAGGTGAGGAAGACGCCATTCTTCGAAGCAACCAACGCCGCCCGCTACGAACGACAGAACCTTATCGGGGGGATCGAGGAGCAAACACACGTCCCCCTAATTTGCTTCGTAGGTGGCGACGAGAGACAAATCAACCGCGACGACGTGATCGGCTTCGTTGACCTCCTCCACAATGTCCCGCAAGGGTCTTCCGTCGATCTCTTGCTGCACACTCCGGGGGGCAACATCGATGCCGCCGAAAAAATAGGACTCCTAATCAGGAAGCGGGTCGGGCCGAGCGGCAAGCTTCGAGTGATCGTTCCTGACTTCGCAAAGAGCGCGGGCACTCTCCTCGCCCTCGCCGCGGACCGGATTATCATGGGCGACACCTCAGAACTAGGAACAATCGATCCGCAGGTATGGTTGCCCGGCGAAAACGGGCCTGCGAGTTATTCAGCAAAGAGTTACCTGGATGCGTTCAAGCTTCACAGCGAAGGACTCAAGAAGGACCCCAACGATCGAGTCGCTGAGATCATGCTTGGCAAGCTCGACCCAGTCATGGTCCGAAAGTTCGAGCGAATGACCAAACGCTCAGAGACGATCGCCGTCGAATTGCTCCGTCGAGGAATGATCCCAGACGAGCCGACTGCAAAGAAGATCGCAGAAGAGCTCATCAACACCCAAAAGTGGCACTCCCACGGTCAAGTAATCTCGCATGAACTCGCCATAGGAATCGGTCTTACCGTTGACCACCTGCCCGCTTCCGATCCGCTGTGGGAACTCATCTGGGCGCTCTATTGTCGCCAGCGCATCGTCGCAGACCGAGGAGTCAAGGTATTTGAATCGCGCATCGTCTCGGTCCCGGGACTAGATTGACGGTCAATTGGGTGGGAGGGGATCCGATCCAAAGAATTAATGCTGCGGTCAATGAAACAAGTCCAGACTTGTCGTGCCCACGATATGCCCATACTTCGGTAAGGCCGTGGTCATTCAGTAGCGACGAGCGTTCGAGGAGTTATCCGTGCTTGGGCAAAAAGCTAGGTCCTTTCGCCTAACCCAACGAATGCGCGCTATGGCTCTTGTCCAATGGTCGCGGTCCCTCCACTGACGTCCTGAATCCTCTAGATCTCGGCGTCAGCAACGCGCATCTAGGGTCGAGCAAGCTAACAAGGCCAAGCAGAGGCTCTAAGTTCAGGCGACTCCTCACGATTTTTGTGAGATGGCCTTAGCTCAGCCCGCTCCTGCGGTAGAGGCTGAGCGTAAATCTCTAGTAGATCCCCTCGGAAATATCTATTAGTATGCCACGAGATTCTCTAATAGAAGACCGCGAAAAACTGCAATAGAGGTATTATTGGGATAATGGCCAGATCTACGCAGACCCCAGTGAGTCGGAAAGCACTTCAGCTTGTCCGGGAACGATTGGCCGAAGAGCCCGTCGTCCTCATTGAGGGGCCACGCAGCGTGGGCAAGTCCACCCTGCTCCGTGAGCTTGCCGTCGAGTCCGGTTCGACAGTCATCGACCTGGACGATCTTGCGACACGCGACGCGGTGACCGCAGACCCTGCCCTGTTCATGGCAGGCAATGCGCCCGTGTGTGTGGACGAGTATCAGAAAGCGCCACTGGTACTAGACGCCATCAAAGCGGAACTCAACCGAGCCACCTCTCCGGGTCGTTTCCTGCTAGCCGGCTCCACCAGGTACGAGACGTTGCCCGAGGCCGCGCAGTCACTCACAGGCCGTCTCAGCCGGGTGCCGATTCAACCATTTACACAGGCGGAGATCGACGGCGTCAACAACTACCTCCTGCCACAACTCTTCGACGATCCTGGGTCCCTCATCACCGCAGCGACCTCATCGACGACTCGCGATGAGTACATCCAGAGGGTCGTGCGGGGCGGGTTTCCTCTTGCAATTGACCGTTCCACGCCTAGCTCACGGTCCCGATGGTTCGAGGACTACATCCGACTAACCCTTGAGCGAGACGCGCGCGAGCTCGGCAAGCTCCGCCAGGCTGCTGCTCTCCCGCGTCTGCTCGGACGACTTGCCGGACAGACCGCACAGGTCTTGAGTCTTACCGATGCGGGTTCCGACATCAACCTATCCGCTGTCACCGTGGAAAGTTACACGCGGATTCTTGAGGCCGTCTTCCTTATCCAGCAATTGCCAGCGTGGGGTACTACGCTCACGAGTCGGACGAGCAACAAACCGAAACTCCACGTCGTGGATTCGGGCGTCGCCGCCCACCTTCTTCGACTCAGTTCTGAACGGCTCGCCAGACGTGACGCCTCAGCACTCACCGAGTTCGGACACTTACTGGAGACCTTCGTCGTAGGAGAGCTCAGCCGCCAAGCTTCCTGGATGGATGGTCTCGCAGGGACCGGTCACTGGCGCACCTACGATGGCGACGAGGTCGACTTCATCGCTGAGCGACACGACGGAACTATCGTCGCCATCGAGGTGAAAGCCGGCCGCCGCGTACCCGGATCGGACCTGACCCCGCTCCGGAAGCTGAGGGACCGCCTGGGAAATAGCTTCGTCGCGGGTGTTGCTCTCTACCTTGGAGAGCGCTCATACACCTTCGAAGACCGGCTCCATGTCATGCCAGTCGATCGGCTATGGACCGGGTTCTAGGCATCCCAGTGACGGCCGCAAGAAACCTACGGTCTCACTGAAATCGTGGAACCGGTCCCGACTTAAGGGGTGACGAAGACATCGAGCTTGACAAGAGAGTTGCGCACGTGGTCGGGGTTCCGTTCGAGCGGCACCCCGAAGAAGGAGGGACCTTGGCGAGATGATGGCCATAGCCCGCGCCAAGACGCTCCAAGGCAAAGGCAGTTATCTCGTTCCAAAGCTAATCGCCGGGATGTAACACGCTGCAGGTTGGCATGCATTGCACCAAGGAATGTCGACGAGCATCAGTAGCCTTCTGAGAGAACGACAAATCGGGAGGTATTTGTGCCCGCGGAGAATGTCCGCGAGAGTCAGCTCGCGATGTTGCGTCCGCTGCTTACCATCTCGCAGGGTGGGCGTGGTCTTGCCATGCTGGCTAAAGCCATCGCGCTGGCGGGTACACCCGGCGCTGTCGATGACGCCGAGGACATCTCGGGCAGCTTGATCTGCTACTGCGTGAGGGAGGCCATCGACTCCATTTTCCCCAAACTCGGGGATCCCCAGATCCGCCAGGCCTCGGAGCGGCTCGTCGGTCGGTGGCATCGAGTCTCAACGCAGCCTGACCAGGATGTGGCGGCAGCGCTACACGAGGACTTCGAGGCACTCTCCCGAGCGGTGAAGGCCGCCACCGCGGGCTTCCTTCCGCGCGTGTCCATGTTCCTGGGTGTCCTGCACCCGGGCATCGCGGCCGACATCAGCCTCCCTGCGATGGCCACCTTACGTGACCTGAACAAAGCCTCGAATGCAGGACTGCACGGCAGCACAACCCACGACGAGGCCATCGAACTACTCGACCAGCTGCTTGCGCGTCTCATCGACCTCGTCGCGCCGCTCGCGGTAACCGTAAAGCAGTACCAAGAGCTCATCGACGCAGGCGACTTCCGGGGAGTTGCCGACTTGCTCGCTGGCAATTCCGACCCCCGGATTCGTGTCTACATATTTGAGAGGGTCCGCGACCCCCTCCTCGCGCGGGAGCTCGATCTCGTGGAACTTCTGCCCTCGCCGTCCAACTGGTTCGCCTACGACTATGTTCGCCACCTCGCGGCGGAACAACCCGCAGCCTTCCGCTATCTGGTCGATCGGATCCCCCAGCAACTCATGACCGCCCAGGTTGCTTCGCAATTCCTGACCTGCGCCACCTTCGCCGGAGCCAGCGCAGCCAACGAAGTCGACCGACTCAGCAAGCACGCCGGCTCCCACTCGCGCGTCGACCTCGTCGCGCGATGGTTACGATCCAACGTCGAGGACGTGCCTGAAGGAAAGTGGTGGAGGATCCTGACTTGGCTGGTAGCCCTACTGGATACCTCAAGATCCTCCCGCACGCCGCATGGCTTCGCTGAGGTTATCGAGGTCGCCACCACGAAGCTCCCCGAGGTGAACCGGACAAATCGATCGCGGTTCGCAGCAGCGGTCTTCGCGGCCCTTGCCCGCCTAGACGCGGAAGCACCCTATGTCCTGCGAATCCACTTCGACAACCCGCACCTACGCGCCCTGTCCGCTTCTGACCTGCTCATCAACACCGCGGCGCACATGTTGGCCTTCTCCCACGCCCAAGGCGAGCGGATGGATCTGAGTAGCCTCGAGGAATACAGTCGAGAGGCTCTCGAACGAGCAGCCGTCGCCCCGGCCATCGCAATGGCGGCGCCCGAAATCTCCAGGCGCATCGCCGAGCAGGCACTCGCATCCGTCATCAGGCGAATTGCCGGCGAAGGCTGGCCTGACCCCGATGAACATGACACTCTCAAAGCCATCCTCCCTTTGGTAAGTCCCGCTACCCTGGCACGAGTCGACGCAGTCCTTGGTGAGCCGCCGACGACCAAGCAACTGCAACACGACCTGGACAACGCGGCGGAGGTAAGGGCCGAATGGTTTCGTCTCGGCCAGTGGGCCGCGCACCTCCCAGAGGAAGTACGCTCGCAGAGGTGGGTCGACGCACTACGCGCCTCAACGGAACATGGCATCACCTTCGGCCCGCTTCCACGATCCAGTCCCCTGGCTGAGCCGCGCGCCCACGATTCCCCCCTCGGCGACATCGATGTGGCGGAGACTTCTGTATCGGCATTCGTTGACCGGCTAAATGCCGCAGTGGCGGTGGCTGAGGCTGCCGACCCCCGGTTTGCAATGAGCCTCGGGGAGACAGTGACCGCCCACGTCTCCGCTCACCGTGACGCCTGGGCTGACGATCACCATTCCATCCGAGAGATCCACGACCTGTGGGTGCGCCGCATGATCATCAGCGCGCTTAAGAACGAGGCGAATGACTCATCCCGGCTGAGCTGGGAGCAGTTGCAATATCTATGGTCAGACCTCGCGACAGAGACTACTTCACTCAAGGCGGCAGGAGTGGATCAGCTGAAGGCGGCGTCGAGCCAACTCGCAGGCGAGATCCTCGAGCATCTGCGCCATCGAGTGAAGGAGCGGCCGCGCACCACGGCAGACGTCGACTGGTGGACCAGCGATGTGCTTCCTCCCGTCCTCCTAATGCTGGCGTGGATTGGGGACTCCGAGCCCGACATTGGCATGGCAGCATTGTTCTCAATCAGAGGTGAGGCCACTCGCCTCCTCGTCATTTTGAGTTCGCCTATCGATAACAACACCGACCGTGATGCAGCTCTCGGCCGTGCGCTGGATGCCCTCGCCGCCGCCACCGCGAGCGACTCCGCCTTCGCGAGCAGCGTTGGGCACTGGGCACGGTGGTTGATCCGCCGAGCGCCCGATTGGTGGGAGCGGCACTCGGATCGCTTGGTGGGGGTGACGAGCGTACCCGAAGTCCGAGAGGCACTACTCACGGCTAACTTCGACTCCGAGAATTTCGCCCTCGACCTCTTGGGCATGGACCTGAACTTGCTGAACTCCTATGCAATCGCGGAGACCGAGAACGCCGCCTACCCCGCGCTCACAGCAGTCCTGTTCGACGTTGTCCCCATTGAGGCAATCGAGCAGGCCACATGGTCGGCGATCTTCCGCGACGAACACTCGGCCGAGAAAGCTCTTCACTACCTTTTCCCGGACCAAGCTCTCGACGACCTCGGCGCGGTCCGGCGCTTCGCAATGCTGCGGTCGCTCGCTGCGGATGCTGCACGAGCGGCCGCAATCTGGCGATCGATGGATGTCCTCGCCGGGAGCCCCGACGTGAGCGACGATGATCTGTTCGCCTTCGCTGCTGAGCTTGCGAGCGCCAATCGCGGTGCGCCGATGTCTACCTTCTACCTTGCAGACCGCTTCGTTCGCTCGCTCACGAAACCCGCTGCGGTCCAGGTTCTGGAATCGATGTGCTCGGGGAACCTCGGTGGGGATAGGGCGATGGCCCAGTACGATTTGAGGTCGCTGAACGAGTGGTTCCAGCGCGAGGGGCCATCCCTGCCTGCAGACCTGCGCACGCGCGTGCGTCACGCGCTCTTCGAAATTGGCTTCCCCGAGAGTGCTTCATAACTACGCCGAGAGCTGCCTCGGGCGCCCCACAGCGACCTCAACCCCTGCCCCCGACTCTCGTTCGTTGCGGCTGTCCTTATCGTGCCTTCGAAAGTCGGTAGTGCAAGTGTCCAAGGCCGCGACGCCGTCCGCCGGCCAAACGTTGAGGGTCTTTAGTTTTAGTCAGGCCTGCTGGCTGATTGTTGCATCGGGTTGCGCGGGGTGGTCTGAAATCATGGCACACGCAGAATGCGGACCGGATCCTGTGCCGCCGCCAGGGCTGCCGGTGGTATTGCGGCGGCGGTGCCGGTGAGCGCGATGAGCAGATTCGCCGCGACAATAAAGCCGATCGGGGGCGCCGTGCCCATCCAGAGTATGACGGCGGTAAGTCCGACGATAGTACCGACGATCACACCGATGACGACCGGAAACGCCGCTTCCAGAAGGGTGAGAGCGATGAGCGCACTTCGAGACGCGCCGAGAGCTCGACGACGACCGAAGTCCCTGCGACGAGTGCTGAGTGCGAGCGTCATGGTGAGGGCGACGAGAACGACACCGACCAGGATCGCGCCGAGGGCGAGCTGACGGCTGAGCCCTCCGATCTCGCCGGAGAGGACCGCCGCAAGTTCCACAAGTTCTGGTGCTGTACGAATCACGAGAGAATCGACGGGACTGACCGCGGCCAAAGCACGGACCTCGCGGACAATTCCAGCGACATTCTCTGCCTGATCGGCAAGTAAATAGACCAGCGTTGCCTGGCTAGGTGCAGAAGTTGCTTCCGGCTGAATCAGAACCAGCCGATCCAGGTCAGTAATCGCACCGGATGCACTGAACGCTCCGACAACAGCCCGAGAAGTCCCCGAATCTAGCAAGGCGCCCGAAGGGTAGATGAGCTGGAGCCGCTGCTGAGTGTCGGTGCCAATAATTGCCTCGCCGGGGCGGGGCGAACGGCCGGGATCGATTGTGACCTCGGGTGGTAGTGGGCTGAGGAGATCCCGTGCCGCGACGTTGACGCGGGCACCGGTGACACTTGAGCGTACGTCGCGAGCAGGGCCGAGGCCCAGAACCCACTCGACACCGTCGATGTGCTTGAACCGGTCCAGGGTGCTGGCATCGACACCTGGAGAGGGCTCGGCGATAGTGACCTCGATGAGGCGGGGCCCGGCATTGTCGACGCTGTGAAGCACTGCCTCCTCGGCTGCAGCTGCGCGTCCAGCCGTAATGAACGTTGCCGTGGTCATGGCCATCGTCACCAGGATGAGCATGATCGTGGTCGCGCGGTGAGCCGTGGCGTTACGGGCCGCCTCGCGTATTGCACGCTTAGTTCGGATCGGCATGGCCCACTTCCACGATGCTTGTGCACAGTGCGGCTCGCTGTCGATCATGGGTGGCGATCACAACGGTCGCACCGGCCGCCGCATAGCCGAGAAGGGCGTCCCATACGATGTCGGCACTCATGTCATCGAGATTGCCCGTCGGCTCATCAGCCAACACGATTGCCGGCTCGCCAAGTAATGCCCGGCAGAGGGCCACGCGTTGCGCTTGCCCTCCGGAAAGCTGGCCCGGCCTCCGCTCGGGGTCGACCGTGACGCCGAATCGGGACAGCAATGCCAAGGCCTCTTCGCGGGTGTCGCCGTCTGCGCCATCGTTATAGAGGGCGCCCTCGAGGACATTGTCGATGATGCTACGAGCGGGGTCGAGCAGCGCATCTTGGAACACGAACCCCATGAGTCGCGCCCGCATCTCCGCACGTTGCCAGTCGGCGAGAGCGTCTGCGGCGATGCCGTCGATGGCGATGCTGCCCGAGGTCGGGCTGAGCATGAGCCCGATGAGATAGAGAAGAGTTGATTTACCCGATCCCGACCGGCCAACCAGCGCAGTCGAAGTACCCGGCTCAAACCGATGGTCGAGGCCGGCGAAGATAGGATCCGCCACCGAGTATGCGAAGGTGAGGTCGGTGAGCTCGATCACGACTTGTCGTCCGCGAACAATTCGATGACGGTACCTGCCTCCAGCCCCTCCACCACCGACAGACCCTGACCGCTTGCAACAACCTTCACCGCGATCAGCTTCCCACCCACCGCCCGTACCGACGTGGATGAATCCGGCAATATTGCGATCGCCGAATCAGGTATTACGACGCCGCTCACACGGGGGACGAGATCAACCTCGACCGAGGCCTGTCCCCCCGTGACGGGGAAGCCGATGGCGCACTCCGCCGTGCAGACCGACAATCCATCCTCACCCGTGAGGCTGTAGCTGAGAAGTCCGTCCGTTCCGCGCGATGGCCCCGACAGGACACCCTTGTATTCCACACCGCCGACGGTCATGCTGGCCGCCATCCCGGCCGCCAACTTCGCACCTGCCCCGTCTGCAGCAACCGTCACGAGGGGGCGTTCAAGCACAGTGGCCACCGCCGCCTGTCCCGCCGTGATGGGCGACCCAACTTCGATTCCCTCCAACGGGTAACCCCTGGTAGGTAGCGACCCGAGGAAGAGGATGTCGCCGCGATGGACGATGCCATCAGCAGTGACCCCGAGCTTCTTCTGCCATGCTGCCACGGCGCGCCACGTGGCTCCATCGAAGACATCCGCATCTGTGAGGCCGAGAAATTGACGCAGCTGACGTACGTCCGGGCCTCGAACCCCATACGACAAGTCTCGGAATGCAGGGGTGGCGCCCTCAGCGACCACTACCGGCCGCAGATCAACCGTGAAGAGCACGTCACCGGCCTTAATCGGCTTCGCCGGATCAATGTTGATCGACGTGATCGTTCCGAATTGGCCCGCCGTTCCGGAGGGGCCAGGTTGGAACACGATGTTTGCCTGAACGGAGGTCGTTACGCCGATCTCGCCCGCTTCAGCGGTGTATTTGGGAATTGCAGTTTCGGGCTTTGCCTGGTCGCCACTCGGGTTCACAAGAACTGAGGTCGCCCACGACGCTATCCCGACGGCCAGTAGTAGGGCGAGCGCCCAAGCGGCATGCACCCGCCACCGATTATGGTGCTCGGTGCTCACCATGTGTTGGTGTCTCGGGGGCAAATATCCGTGGGGCCATACAGAATGCCGTCCCGCTCTACGGTCGAGGCATCCTGGTCTGGCGACCACAGTTGCTTCTGGCCGCTGCGGTTATATTCATCGACAAACTTCTCGAAGCTCATCGGAGAACCACTGATCAGATCATTCTTGAGCAGGCACTGGAACTGATCCAACCGGGACTCATACCGTCGATGCAATTCGTCGTCGCTCAAGCCTTCCATTTGGGGCTCACCGATCTCGCCGCGGCATTTGGTTGTCACCTCGGTGCGCCGCTCCTCAGTGACACCATCGTTGGACAGCATGAAGCCGCTTGCATCGCCGTCGGGCAGATCCGCCGTCGTCAGACCATTGTCTTCAAGACAGGAGCGAAATAGCAGGCTCCATTCCGCCGGGGTACCCTGAAAGATCTTTGCCCCCTCATTCGTCGGCGAAGGAGACGGCGCAGTACTCGTGCAACCCACAAGCGCCATGAGTACTGAAATTACCAACACGCCGAGACCGACGGAATGGCCAAGCCTTGTGTTCCTCACCATGCCCACGCTCCTTACTTTGCCCCCGCGTTGACCAGATCCACCACCCCTGGTCACCCAAAGATCCTCAATTGTGAGAAACGCTACGCACCAAAGCTATGAGGAAGCCCTGAAAATTTCTCCCTCATCTGCGTTATCAAAGATGGCGCATGCATCGGGGGCGGCGGCCTCCGTGGCTGAAGTCACAGCGAAGCGGCCGCCGTCACCGACTTTTGCGATGCGAATTAGCCAAAGGCTGAGCAGTAGGGGCTACCGCTGGCGTTGATTGATGCGTAGACCTGCCAGTAGCCGCCACCGGTCTTCGGCATTTGATTCGCGGTCATGGCGACCTCCGACCGCGTGCCTCCGGTCGAATAGATATACGTCCAGCTGCTTCCCGGAGGCGTTATCTGCGTGGAGCCGGTGGTGGTCGCTGTGACCCAGCCGAACTTTGCTCCACAACCCAAAGTGCCGGTGTGGACTGCAGCCGAGGCTGCAGTTGGTAATGCCAGTGCGAGCGCGAGTGCCCCTATTGCACCTGCGGTCGCCATTAATCCGTGTCGAACCTTTCTAGCCATTTCCCCCTCCAATTGAACATCAATTCAAGGACGCCACGATTGTGGCGATAGCTCGACGGTAACCCGCAAAACGTGAAACTACAACACTTTATTTTTTTGGAGATTTTGGCGGTGGTCGACAATTTGGGGCCAATCTCGGTCGCAAAAGGAAATGGTTGTTCTACCCCCGTAGTGGTGGTAGCGTTCGCGCCATGTAAGTCGATACTTCATCAAAGGATTCAGACATGAGAAATAGAAGCAACTCAAAGCACTCGGGAATGAGGAGTGCAGTCGCGGCCGCGGCCGGTGTGGGTGCGCTGGTGCTTGCACTGGCGCTTCCGATATCTGCCTCGGCTCTGGTAACCAACTCGGGGGTCCGTGGCTGCGGTGAACTCTTCGGATGGCTCACTGCCACAACTGGGGGCCAGACCGTGATCTCTCCGCCAGGAACGTACTACAACTATGTGTATGCCTCGGGTGGAACCCGATCTCGTGTGGCTATGAACACTACTATGGGGCCCCAAATTGGTGGCGGCAATTGGTGGACCAGCGGGGCGACTAGCGCACATGGGGTGCCATCCTGCCTGACCCACGGATGAGACGCCGGTATCTCGGCGGGGTCGCGCTTGCAGTTGAACTGGTTCTTTTAGCTGGATGTGCGACCCTGCCGCCGGTCGAGTCGATAGAGCCCTCGCCCTCGGGCAACCCCGTTTTTGAAGGTACGCCAGAGGAATACATGGTGTTGAAGCGAGCTTGCCTTGAGGATGAAGGGATCAAGACGGCGGATCTTCCTCCCGGTGATCCCGAGGCAGGATTTCTCGTTGACAATCGTGAAACCACGAGGGAGGAACTAGAGGCGGCCACCAATAAGTGCACCAAAAAAATTGGGGAGCCGAAAATCTCTAACTTGTCGGAGTCCGAACTCCGAAAGCGCTACGACGCGAGGATCTCGCAGTATGACTGTCTTACGGAGAACGGCTTGGTCAGCGGCTACCCCCCGTCCTTCGACGTCTTCGTTTCTGACTATGAGCGGAGCGGAGAAAGGATCCTATGGGAACCAACCGAGGGCGCCACGACGACGGAGCGCGACGGGAAGCTCATGGGTCCGACAGATGTCTGCCCCCCTTCGACAAAGACGTGGTGAGCCCAGCAGCGTCACAAACCACCAAGACAATGCACCTCACGAGTCGCGTGAACCAGTAAAGCTAGCTGTTCTCGTCGGGTAGCCGTTCGATACTCCAGATTTCGGTGGAGAACTGCCAGAAGTACTCAACCACGTCGGAGTCCGCACCAGCGCGCATAGTCCAGTACCCGGTTGCTTCGACCCTGTACTTTTCCAGACTGCGGAGTGGCCTTTCGCAGTCGTTGATCGAGGACGACGAATTCGGCCCCGGAATCCTCGTGATCGTCATGGCATCGAGATCCACCAGTTACGAGCTGCGCTGGGTCCGGATTCGCCAACGCCCGCCTTCGTCACCTTTGAGTCCCGCGACCTGGTTCATGAGTCCCTTTCGACGCGCTCAATGTGGCTGATCGTGGAGCTTGTGTGCGCGAGATAGCTGAATCTGGGATCATCGGTCTCGTTTGCCCAGTACCCATCCGGATCCGACTACGCAGTCAGTAATTTCGAGAAGTGGGCGGGGCCCCGGAAAGTCGATGACCGCTGCGCCGGCGCCAGACAAGCGTTCCACTGTTCCGGCGTCAAAATCGAAAATGTGAAGACTTCCGATGGTGTGGGCATGCCACAGTCCGCCCTCCCTGCCCGTGAGGTGTGTGGCGGTCGTCGGAGCTTGGTCGGGGTTGAGTGATTTCGGCTCAGTCATCGTCGCCCGCCTTCGTCTGGCCTGCATTTGTTGGAGTGGTCCGTTCTTCGGGTTGGAGTCGTTCGATGCGCTCGACGGTGGAGCTGTTGGTCCAGAGATAGTCGACCGAGACGCCGTCCGAGGGGAAGGTCCAGAACCCCCGCTCACCTATCTCGCAGACGCTGATGGAGCGTAGCGAGCGCAAGTCCTTGATGTTGGGGAGCAGGGCGTTGGGGCCGGGCCGACGCTCGACCGTCTCAGCATCGAGGTCGAACAGATGCGTGCTGTCGCGCGTGCGCACCCGCCAGAGGCCCGATTCGACCCCGGTCAGTCGGGTCACGGTCGTGTCGTTGCGGGTGAAGGCCTCGACCTTAAGGTTCTGGAGGTTGAGCACGGCCTGGCTGAGAGTACTGGAGCTGTTCATTCCCAGCAGGATCACCCGGGTCTCGAAGGCGGCTGCGGCTTCGCCATAGGCGACGGTCTCGTCAATGTATTGGTGGTAGTGGCCACCGAAGTAGAGGCTCGGGCGCACCTGGAGGAACCCTTCCGTGAATTTTTGGCGTCCGGCAGCCGCGTAGGCGAGCATCTCCTGCGGCCAGAAATGATCGGTCTTCGCCAACGACTCGTCCAGGCCCGGCAGGGGTGTGGGGGCGTCATGGCCGAGCATTACCTCGGCATGCTCGTGGCCGAGTTTCTCGAGATCGTCATCGGTGATCTGTTCCTCGAGCCACCATGTGCTGCCGAGCTCCCGATGGTGGGCGTCGATCGAGTTCGCGCCACCCAAGACGGCCAAAGTCCGCCCGAACGTCAGTGGAGTGCGATACCCGCGGGGCAGGTGGATGACGTTGGGTCGTAGCTGACGCAGACCATCCTCCGCGACCGGGAATTTGGAATACAGCGTCGTGAACGCTTCATGGTTTCCGTCGAGCCAGTACAACACCTGGCCACGCTGTGTGAGCCTCTTGCTGACCTTGTCGAGATCGTTGTCCCAGTTGTGCCCCGGCCAGATGACCCCAAAGTCGCCGAGTACAACCAGAACGGACACGCCGCGCTTCCACATTGTCTGCGAGACGATCAGCAGGTGCTCGAGATCGCCGTGAGTGTCGCCTAGGAGGCCGATCAGTTTCGTCGTGGACAGGTCGGGCAATGAATCGTTGTGCGTCATCGACCTGCCTCCAGCCCTGGGGAGGAGACCACTTCGATGGCCACCACTTCGGTTGACACGCGCGTCGTGAAGGGCACGCCGGCAACGTGGAGGTCGATCAGAAGGATCATTCGACGCCCGATTGAACATTCCACTATCTGCAGCAACGTCACCAGTTCGTCGTCGCGACGCAGCAACGAACCTTCCGGGCTACCAGTACGAGGCAAACGCCTGATGACCTGTCGATCCAGGTCGATCAAATAGCTGGACGACGCAGTCGTGACCTCGTACCTCCCGCCAATACTGTCCATTAGTGTCTCCACGTTCTTCCTCTCGTTCGAACCAACGGTGGTTGCCGATCTCATTGTGGTGATTATAATAACCACGGAGGACATTGTGGCCGTAAATCTCGAACCGCCAAAAGTGGCGGCGCCCTATTGGAACGAGATCGGCGACTTCATTTCGACTGCTGTCGAGGAGGCCGGACCCGCCATTCCGTACCGGCAGGGAGAACTCTTGCGTGCCGCGACCGGGCTTACCCTCTGGGCGTGGCAGACGGCAGGTTTGCCGTTGGAGCGAGATGTCATCTTCCGTCGTCACACGATCGAGCGGTTTGTCGCCGAGGGTCTCGCCCATTACACAAACTCCGGGCGAACCACCAGACGATCTCAGTTGCTGAGGATGGCCGAATTCCTGCTCGGCCCGAAGGTCATGCCTCCTCGGATGAGACCGATTGGCCTACCCGAAGCACTCGCCCCTTACACGCATGAACAGCTGGCCTCGTTCAAGAGTTGGGCGGCCACCCAGTCGCCACACGACCGCCGGGTCAATGCCGAAGTGTTGCTGTCCCTCGGCTTCGGCGCCGGCCTAGCCGCGCGGGAGATCACGAATCTGCGGGTTGGCGACATCCACCTCGACGATCGCGGGGTTTTGGTGGAGATCAGGGGCGACCGGCCGAGGGCAGTCCCCCTGTTGCATGAATGGGAGCCCGCTCTGATCACCTTTGTGAAAGAGCATCGCAGCACCGACTGGGCGTTTCTGCCGGGGCGAACCAAGGCCTACAAGAATGTGATCACCAACTTCATTTACTGGTCGGGGACCACGGAGGAGACGCCACAAACGCCGAGGATGCGTTCGACATGGATTGTGCATCACCTCACCAGCGGGGTACACGTCGTGCCTCTGCTTCGCGCGGCAGGGGTGCAGTCGCTGGAGGCGCTCGCCCGTTACGTCAAGTACGTACCTGATGTCGGCCCCGACGAGGCACGGGCAGCGCTTCGTGGCGGTGGCCTCTAGTCCTCGCGGCCGCCGTACCGGCGCTCCGAGACCAACCGCAGCTCGAGGGAACGCTCCACACGCGCGACGTCCTCCAGTCGCATGATGATCTCGCCGCGAAGCAGGCGGCGCCAGCGAAAGTAGTCTTGTCCCTCCATCTCCGCGAAGTCTTTCACGGTGAGGTCGCGGGCGGCGAGAGCATCCCGGATCCGGTAAGCGAACTCGTGCTGGAGCTTCGCAGTGCCGATCTGATCGAGACGATCGTCGCTGACACTTGACTCGTCTACCCACCTGATCTCCCTCGAGTATCCGAAGTCGGCGGGAGTCCTGGCACAATCGCGAGGGCGAAAGCGGGCAGTAGTCACAACAGCACCCTAGCCGAAGAGTTGACCTAAAGGGTCAACTGATCTTGAAGATCCGTTCTTTTGCGCATGTCTCTCTGGCATGAAGCAAATAAGTAGATTAGTGCCTGGTTCGCCCAGGCCACAGGTCGGCGGTCAGTCCCCGTTCCAGCTTGGCAATGGTCTCCAGGTCCGGCCAGGTGCGGCCTTCCAGGATGCCGAGCAAGGTCGCGTGATGCAGGCCGCATTCCTCAGCGGCCGCCCGGATGCTCCGCTCGCCAATCGCCCGACGCAGATTGACGACGAACAGCCTCGCTACCTCACCGATAGGACTCGCAGATGGGGTGCCGGGCCAGGCGTCGGTGAGCGCCGCGGGTCGCGCACGCTCCGAACGGGCCATGAACCAAGCGTAGACGAGCGCACCGGAGCTCAGGGATGAGTCGCCTGGCCCCCAATGTCAGTGGTCAACTTGACACTGGTGATTCTAATAACCACTATGGTCTTGTGGACCGTGCGATTGAGAGGTACACGCCCGTCATGTCGCCGAACCATTGGGCTGCTATCGGCGGTTTCGTGAAGGAGGCAGTGCGCTCCTTCAACCCGAAGACCGTGAGTGTCGCCCGAGCATACCTGGCAGCGGCATCGACGTTCGTGCACTGGACCTGGCAGACGGCAGGCCTCGACATCGACGCCGGCGTCTTCACCCACCACAACGTCGCCCGGTTCGTGAATCAGGTCATGCGCTCGAAAAGTGACTGGTACCAGTACCACACCGCACAACGACTGAATCGACTCGTCACCCACCTGACTGGAAGGAAGACATCGCAACTGGATGGACCCGACTCTCGTGCCGCACACCCGTACTCGCAGGAGGAGCTCCTCGAGTTTCGCAGCTCAGCTGTGCGCCGCAGCAATGCCGCCCGCCGAGGGAACGCACGAGTGCTGCTGGGCCTTGGCGCCGGTGCTGGCTTGAGCGCGGCGGAAATCGCGCTCGCCAAGGTTGGCGACGTGCGCGCTGAAGCGCGCGACCTCCAGGTGAACGTCCGCGGCAGGCATCCTCGACTGGTTCCCGTCAGACTCGAGTGGCAGGAGACTCTGCGTCTCGGGCTCAACGACCGCACCGAGGACGATTGGGCCTTCGCTGGGTACCGGATTCCCCAATACCCGGCACGAGTCATCCACCAGTTCCACCTCGACGACCGCACCGAATCGACCCCACAACCCACGAGGCTGCGGGCGACCTGGCTTGTGCAGCTGCTCCAAACTGGCGCGCCAATCAATGTCGTCTTGAATCTGGCTGGCCTCGCGGAGGCGGTTTCGCTCAGCCCCTACATCAAGGCTCTCCCGCCGACGTCGATCGACGAGTACCGAGACGCCATCACCGGTCGGACGGTGCACTCATGACTAACGACCTTCAAGGCATCGAACTCACCGACGACGAGACCCGCGGGGCCGGAGCCCGCTCCACCTCCATCGGACTCCACGCCGTCAAGCTGGCCGATGCGCGCGTTGCCGCGACAGGCCTTCTTGACAAGCTCGCCGAATGGCGTGCAGCAGACCGCGACCCGCGAGCGGCCGGTGGCCACACCGTCACCATCAATGACCGCCACATTCTGGTCGCGCTCTACCTGCTCGCCACAGAGCATTCGCCCGTTTGGATAACGAGCATGCGCGACATTCTTTGGCGACGGCTCACCGACGACGCCCGCCAGTATCTCGACCTGCCAGATGTCTCACGAACCTTCGGCGAAGACCACGCAGCGCAAGCGAAACGCTGGCTCAACAACACCTGGACCGCCTTTCACCGCATGGTCGACCTCATGGACCCGTATCCCGTGCCGAACAGGCGACGACTGATGGGCCGCGACGAGCGCGAGGCAATCGTCGCCTCACGGGACCCGGAACGTCAGCGAGAGATGCGCGAGCGACTCGACCAGTACACGAGCATGTGGCTTGAGATGACATTCCAGATGCAGCCCCAGCACATTCGGGACCGGCAGAAGGTCATCGACGTCGGCGCTGACCAGACTCCGCTACCCGCCTCGAGCCGCCGGGGCCGCTCGGCGCGCGACAAGCACACCCATCGGGAGTTGGAAGACAAGGAGACCCTTGAACCGGACGCCGACTGGTACCCGACGAAGTCGATGACCCACTTCGACAGCACTGGGAAGCCACAGATGGACTGGGTATGGGGGTGGGCAGCCAACACTTCCGTTCGCGTAGTGCATGATGCCAGCGGGCCGGCGACCGTTCCCCTCATCGCAATGGGATTCTCCCTTAGCCAGCCCGGCGCTAAGCACCTGGGTGTCGATACCGTGCGAATCCACCGACTCATCAGAGACCGCGGCCACCAACCTGGTCGTTGCACGACCGACATGGGCTACTTCGCCCTCCTGAAGGTCAAGTCACTGGGCCTGCCCATGAAGCAGCTCGGCTTTATGCCGCTGACTACCTACAGGGAACCGAGCATTGGCACGAAAGGCGGGAAGAAGGGTGCGCTGTACAACGAAGGGCTTTTCCTCTGCCCCGGGGTCCCGAAGAGCCTTGCCGATGCGACAATTGACGCGAAAGCTCATCGAATCGACGAAGCCACCTACGTCAAGCGCATCGACGAGAGGCTGCACTTCCAGCTCCGCGATAAGGAACGCCCGGACGCGAACGGGAGTGTTCCCAAGATGTGTCCCGCCCTTGGTCCCAGCGCTACCGTCGAGTGCGAACTGCGTGAGCTCCACTCGCGAGCACCCAAGGGCAAAGACCGCCCTCACACCGTATTGCCGGCGGACTTTGTCCCCGACAAGATTTGCACTCAGACCTCGGTGACGTTCAAGGAAACTGACAATGCCGCGATGACTCAAGACCTTCCGTACGGCACAGAAGTCCACACGATGACTTATCGGCGGGACCGGAACACCACTGAGGCGTTCAACGCGTTTCTCAAGGAGCCCGGCTACGAAGCCATTAACGACGCCTCCCGCCGTCGGGTTCGCGGGCTCGCCGCCCAGCAGGTTGTCACCACGCCGCTGGTCGTCTCGGCGAACATCCGGAAGATTGCCGCCTTCATCCACGAGGAGAAAGTTCGCAATGCCTCCACAAGGCCCCGGCGGCAGCCCGCGCCCCGACAGGCACCCGTTCGCCGCCGCGACCGCGACGGCAAGAACCCCTACCGCGCGAAGTGGCCACTGAAGGAACTGCCAGCCGTCGCACCCGCAGTCGACCCGCCGCCCCAAATCTAACCAGGCACTCAACACCCGAATCACCTCAGCACGCCCAAGACGATTTGTCGTTCCCGGAAACGGAACGATCGCCGCCTGGGCGTGCTTTTTGCATTTCAGCGAGGAGCTCCGGCCTCGCCGATCACTTCCAGACCGATAAAACCGGCCGAAATCCTGCCGGCAGTCGCTTGCTGATTTCAAGTTAGAACAAAATCGGGTTCGAGTGAGAACAACCCTTTTGTGGAGCCTAGGAGAATCGAACTCCTGACCTCCTGCTTGCAAAGCAGGCGCTCTACCAATTGAGCTAAGGCCCCTTATACGTTTCGTGGGGATACCAGGACTTGAACCTGGGACCTCTTCGTTATCAGCGAAGCGCTCTAACCGCCTGAGCTATATCCCCGTTGGGCAGATACGAGATTATCGCACCGGCCGTACTATCGCGTAATCGAGTCAGTTATTGGTGAAGCCGACAAGCAACCCGCCCGTCACTCGAACGCTCAAGTTGTAGACGAGTGCGGCGATCGCGCCCAGTGCAGTACCCACAACTACGGTCAAAACAGCGACGATGGCCGTGAACAGCATGACGTTCACGAGGGAGAAGCTCGTGAGCACGCTGAAGGTTGGGTCGCCAAGAATGTCGACGAGAACATTCGTCAGCTGAGTGAATACGCCTGTCGAGTTGAGCACAATCCACAGCAGGAACGTGGCAACAAGTTCGACGATCGCCACGCACAGCGCAATCAGGAACGACAGCTTCACTGCCGACCAGAAGTCCACGTAGACGAGCTTCAGGCGAACCTGTTTTGTCGCGGAAGCCCGCTGCGACTTCCTCTGGAGTTTCTCCGCAACGCTACTCATCTAGCCCTTGTCCTTCCCGTCCTGATCGACAACTGCCTCTGATTCGGGTTCGGTTTCACCGTTGCCCTCTTCGTCGGCCTGGCCAGTCAGATTGCGTTCACTGTTCTTAGCGATGGCGATGATCCGATCGTCGTCCGCAAACCTCGCGAATACGACACCCATCGTGTCACGGCCCTTCGCTGGCACTTCGGCCACGGCAGAGCGTACCACCTTGCCGCTGGCAAGAACCACAAGAACCTCGTCGTCGTCCTCAACAATCAGCCCTCCGGCAAGATCTCCCCTGGCTTCCTGCAGCTTGGCCACTTTGATGCCGAGGCCACCACGGTTTTGGACGCGGTACTGACTGACCTCGGTTCGCTTGGCGTAGCCGCCCTCTGTGACGACAAACACCGAACCTTCGTCGGCCACAACACACGCGCTCAAGAGCTCGTCGTCCGCCCGGAAGTGCATACCAATGACACCGCTTGTCGCGCGACCCATCGGGCGCAGCGCGCTGTCGTCCGCCCGGAACCTGATTGACATTCCCTTGCGGGAGATCAGCAGCACGTCGGAGGTCTCCTCGACAAGCATGGCCGACACCAACTCATCGTCTTCGCGGAGATTAATCGCGATGATTCCGCCGGAACGGTTTGTGTCGTACTCCGTGAGCAGAGTCTTCTTGATGAGTCCGCGTCGGGTGGCCAACGCGAGGTAGGTTGCGGCACGGTAGTTCGTGATGTCGAGAATCTGTGCGATTTCTTCATCCGGCTGGAGCGCGAGCAGGTTGGCGACGTGTTGACCCTTCGCGTCGCGGCCCGCTTCCTGCAGTTCATAGGTCTTCGCGCGGTACACGCGGCCCTTGTTCGTGAAGAACAACAACCAGTGATGGGTTGTCGTGACAAAGAAGTGCTCAACAACATCATCTGCGCGCAATTGGGCGCCCTTAACCCCTTTGCCTCCGCGGTGCTGGCTGCGGTAGTGGTCACTCCGGGTGCGCTTCACGTAACCGTCGCGAGTGACGGTGACGACCATCTCCTCCTCGGGGATGAGGTCCTCGACGTTCATGTCGCCGTCGAACCCGAACATGATCTCCGTGCGGCGCTCATCTCCGAAACGGTCAATGATGTCGGTGAGCTCCTCGCTCACGATGTCGCGCTGCCGCTGCGGGCTCTTCAGGATGTCCTGGTAGTCGGCGATCAGTCGCTCAAGTTCGGCGGCCTGATCCTGAATTTTCTGCCGCTCGAGTGCTGCGAGCCGGCGAAGCTGCAGGTTCAGGATTGCGCTGGCCTGGAGCTCGTCCACCTCGAGGAGCTTCATGAGGCCGTCGCGGGCCTCCTCCACGGTGGGAGAGCGGCGAATGAGGGCAATCACGTCGTCGAGAGCGTCGAGGGCCTTCAGGTATCCGCGCAGGATGTGCGCATCGGCTTCTGCCTTGTTCAGTCGGAACTGGGTGCGCCGAATGATCACGTCGATTTGGTGTTCAACCCACAGTGTGATGAAACCGTCCAGCGGCAGGGTGCGCGGGATGCCATCGACAATCGCGAGCATATTCGCGCCAAAATTTTCTTGAAGCTGCGTGTGCTTGTAGAGGTTGTTCAGCACGACCTTCGCCACGGCATCGCGCTTCAGCACGATCACGAGTCGCTGGCCCGTGCGCCCTGAGGTCTCGTCCCGGATGTCGGCGATCCCGGAGAGCTTCCCCTCCTTGACGAGCTCGGCGATTTTCAGCGCGAGGTTATCCGGGTTGACCTGGTAGGGCAGTTCAGTCACTACGAGGCACTGGCGTCCCTGAAGTTCCTCAACATTGATGATCGCGCGCATGGTGATCGAGCCGCGCCCTGTGCGATAGGCATCCTGGATGCCCTTCAATCCAAGAATCTGCGCCCCAGTCGGGAAGTCCGGACCTTTGACGCGCTCAAGAAGGGCCGCAACCAATTCCTCCTGGCTCGCCTCCGGGTGAGCGAGGTGCCAGAGCGCTGCCGAACCAACCTCCCTCAGGTTGTGCGGAGGAATATTGGTGGCCATACCGACGGCGATGCCGACAGAGCCGTTGACCAGGAGATTCGGGAAGCGGCTGGGAAGAACCGTTGGTTCCTGAGTCCGACCGTCATAGTTGTCCTGGAACTCGACGGTGCCTTCCTCGATGTCCCGCACCATTTCCAGGGCGAGCGGCGCCATCTTGGTTTCGGTGTAGCGGTGTGCAGCCGCACCGTCGTTTCCTGGCGAACCGAAGTTTCCCTGACCGAGCGCGAGCGGGTAGCGAAGACTCCAGGGCTGCACGAGGCGCACCAGTGCGTCGTACACCGAGGAATCACCGTGCGGGTGAAACTGCCCCATGACATCGCCGATAACGCGCGTGCACTTGGAGAAGCCTTTGTCCGGGCGGTAGCCACCGTCGTACATCGCGTAGATCACGCGCCGGTGAACTGGCTTCAACCCATCGCGCACGTCAGGCAGGGCGCGCCCGACAATCACGCTCATCGCATAGTCGAGATAACTCCGCTGCATCTCCAGTTGAAGATCGACCTGTTGGATCTTGTCGTGGGCAAGGTCCACTTCAGCGCCCGGAATGTGATCGTCGTTGCTGTCCGGGGAATCGGGATTCTGTGTGTCGTCAGTCATGGTGTCTCAGCTCTCGATTCTTCCGGCGATCAAATGTCGAGGAAGCGAACGTCTTTGGCGTTCTTCTGAATAAAGGAACGGCGCGATTCGACATCTTCGCCCATCAGCGTGGAAAAGATCTCGTCCGCGGCGAGCGCATCCTCCAGCGTCACCTGGAGCAAAGTTCTGGTTTGCGGATCCATCGTGGTCTCCCACAATTCCTTGTAATCCATCTCACCCAAACCCTTGTACCGCTGGATGCCGTTGTCCTTGGGGATGCGCTTTCCTGCGGCGACGCCGTCGGCGAGCAAGGCGTCTCGCTCTCGATCCGAGTACACGTACTCGTGCGGTGAGTTAGTCCACTTGAGTCGATACAGGGGTGGTTGTGCGAGATACACGTATCCGAGATCAATGAGTGGCCGCATGTAGCGGAACAGCAAGGTAAGCAGCAGCGTGGTGATGTGCTGACCGTCGACGTCGGCGTCGGCCATGAGCACAATCTTGTGATACCTGGCCTTCTCCGGGTTGAAGTCTTCGCCGATCCCCGCACCAAACGCGGTAATCATGGCCTGCACCTCGTTGTTCGCGAGCGCCCGGTCGAGCCTGGCCTTCTCCACGTTCAGGATTTTTCCGCGAAGCGGCAAAATTGCCTGGGTCTCCGGGTTGCGGCCCTGCACGGCGGAGCCGCCGGCCGAGTCGCCCTCCACGATGAAGATCTCCGACAAACTCGGGTCTTTGCTCGAGCAGTCCCGCAGCTTCCCCGGCATCCCGCCCGACTCGAGCAGGCCTTTGCGTCTGGTCTGCTCGCGCGCCTTCCGGGCGGCCATCCGCGCCGCTGCCGCCTGAATCGACTTGCGAATGATGTCGCGCGCCTGGGCCGGATTGCGGTCGAACCAGTCATTCAACTGATCGCCGGTGATGCGCTGAACGAAGCTCTTTGCTTCCGTGTTTCCGAGCTTCGTCTTGGTTTGACCCTCGAACTGCGGCTCGGCGAGCTTCACAGAGATAACGGCAGTCAGCCCTTCCCGGATGTCGTCACCGGTGAGGTTCTCGTCTTTCTCTTTGAGAATCGTCTTGTCTCGGGCGTACTTGTTGACGAGGGTGGTGAGCGCGGCGCGGAACCCTTCCTCGTGGGTTCCGCCCTCGTGCGTGTTGATCGTGTTCGCGTAGGTGTGGACGCTCTCCTGATAGGAGTTCGTCCACTGCATGGCGACCTCGACAGAAATCTTGCGCTCGGTGTCTTCCGACTCGAACGAGATGATCTCCTCGTGGATCGCCTCCACTTTCTTCGCCGAGTTCAAGTACTCGACGTAGTCGACGAGCCCCTTTTCGAACAGGTACGTGATTTCCACCGACTCGCCGGTGCCGTCCAGATCGCGCTCATCCGTAAGCGTGATCGACAGCCCCTTGTTGAGGAAGGCGACCTGCTGGAAGCGGGCGCGCAGCGTCTCGAAGTCGAACTCGACCGTTTCGAAGGTGTCGGTGCTCGGCCAGAACGTGATGGTCGTGCCGGTGCCCTCGACTGCCTCTTCCTGCTTGAGCGGTGCCTGCGGCACTCCGTGGCGGTATTCCTGACGCCACGCAAAACCGTTGAGGTGCACCTCGACGTCAAGCCTGCTGGACAGCGCGTTGACGACCGAAACTCCGACGCCGTGCAGTCCACCAGAAACCGAGTAGCCACCGCCACCGAACTTTCCTCCAGCGTGGAGGATGGTCAGCACGACCTCGACCGTGGACTTCTTTTCCTGCTTGTTCTCGGCGACCGGGATTCCGCGTCCGTTGTCGGTCACGCGAATCCCGCCGTTGTGCAGCATGGTGACGAAAATCTGATCGCAGTACCCGGCAAGGGCCTCGTCTACCGAGTTGTCGACAACCTCGTAGACGAGGTGGTGAAGACCGCGAGGACCCGTGGACCCGATGTACATGCCTGGGCGCTTTCGCACCGCCTCAAGACCCTCGAGAATCTGGATTTGGTCTGCGCCGTAGGAATCATCAGGCTCGGAGTTCTTTGGCTTTTCTGACATGTACGAATCGAGCTCCTGCCTGGTGGATTCTTCGGGCTCCGCTCCTATGGAAGTAGCTGCCTCGATGAGCTACCAGTCTATCAAAAGGCGCCGCGGTAAAAGCCGTATTTGCCCGCCTGCGGGCCTCAATGTGTTTCGGCCACCGATTTTGCCTATTTAGCCGTAAGTGTCGCGCGGACCACGCCCTGGAACCGATCTGGGGCCCCTTTTCCATGAGGGAACACCCGGTCCATCAAATCGCAGTGCGTCGATTCCGGCATCCGGATAGCGTTCCGAGATCCGCGTAATGATTGCGGCGCGCATTAATCTCAGCTGTGTGGCCCACGCTGTCGAGTCGCACGTGACGGTCAGCACGCCATCCTCAATCCCCACGGGAGTGGAGTGTGTCGCCGTCTCCTCACCAACAAGTTCGGCCCAGGAGTCCAGCAATTCCGACCGGGCGATGGGCGAATTCCACCCCAGCCGCGCGGTGAGCGCGTCGACAATTTCTGCGATACCCCTTGGGTCACGCCCGGCACCGAATGGTGTGCTCGACCCGGGCTCCCGCTTGGTTCGCTTTCGAGAATCTTTGGATGTCGCTCCGCGGTCGCCGAACACCCTGCGGAATCTCTCGAACACGGCAACATGCTCTCCCGGGGGAAGGTCAGCGCTCATCGTCGATCCTCTCCTCCACAGTGTCCAGAATGCGACCACCCTCGATGTGTACGGGATTTCTGGCCAGCAACTCCGGAACGTCACCGAAAACAGCGGCCGTAATGAGCACCTGCTCGAACCCGGACACCGCCTCGGCAAGTCTGGCTCTCCTCGCCTCATCGAGCTCGGCAAACACATCGTCGAGGATCAGAACTGGATCGCCAGCAACCGACTCTGCGCGCAGCACCTGCGCTGAAGCAAGTTTGAGCGCAAGTGCGAGCGACCAGGATTCCCCGTGGCTTGCGTACCCGCGTGCCGGCATCCCGTTCAACCCGAACACCACATCGTCACGGTGCGGCCCCACCAACGTCACCGCCCGTTCACGCTCACTCCGGCGAAGCCGGTCGAGTGCTTCACGGAACCGTAGTGCGGCCTCCTCAGCCCGGAGCGGCACGACCGTGTCGCTCTCCTCCGCGTCGGAATCCGGATCGCCGCCCAAAATGCTCAGCCGATTGGCGAGGCGAGTCTCGTGATCTTCTCCGGCAACGGCGCGATACGCCTCGGACACGGCTGGCTGCAACTCGGAAACCAGAAGACTTCGCGCCTCAATCAATTCCGAACCGAGGGCGATGAGCCGCTCATCCCACACCTCGAGCGTCGAGAGCGCAGTACCTTTCACGCCGGCCGCGCGCGCGGACTTGAGCAGGCTGTTTCTCTGGCGGAGCACTCGGTCATAGTCGGCGATCACGCCGGTCAGCCGTGGTGATCGCAAGACGAGAAGTTCATCCAGGAATCGACGGCGGCCAGAGGGTTCACCACGAACCAGGGCGAGGTCCTCTGGTGCAAACAGCACGGTGGAAAAGTGCCGCGGCAGTTCTCGAACCTTAATCTGGTTGCGATTGAGTTGTGCACGATTCGCGCCGACGCGATTCAGCTGCACCTCAAGGAGAACAGCCTTGTCGAGGTGACGCAGCCTCGCCCGCACGATCGCGGCATCCGCGGTCTGCCGAATCATCGCCTGTTCGGTCGACACCCGGTGGGATCCGAGCGTTGCAAGGTAACCAAGCGCTTCGACCAAATTTGTCTTACCCTGGCCGTTGCTGCCCACGAACAGGTTCGGCCCCTCAACGAGTTCGACATCGGCAGACTCGTAGTTTCGGAAGTCCGTGAGCTGGAGGCGAGTGACAATCACGGCGACGAGGACATTGCGGGTGGCACTCGCTCAATCCGTTTTCTTGACCGCGTGTCCGCCGAACTGATGCCGAAGCGCGGCAACGGCCTTCATCGCTGGCGACTCGTCACCCTGCCGCGAAACGAACCTGGCAAAAATGGATGCTGAAATTACCGGCATGGGAACGGCGTTGTCGATTGCCTCTTCGAGAGTCCATCTGCCCTCACCAGAGTCGTCAACGTACCCTTCAATCTCGTCAAAATCGGGATCCTGTTCGAGTGCGCGAACAAGAAGCTCGAGTAACCACGATCTGACCACCGTCCCGCGCTGCCACGCCTTAAACGTCCCCGTGACGTCTTTGATGAGGTCTTCTCGTTTATCGAGGAGTTCGTAGCCTTCCGCAAAGGCCTGCATAAGCCCGTACTCGATGCCGTTGTGGACCATCTTCGCGTAGTGACCAGCCCCCACTGGTCCCACGTGGACGAAGCCTTCGGCCCGCGGCCCCTCCGGTCGCAGCGCGTCGAAGATGGGCATGGCTCGCTCAACATGCTCGTCTGTTCCCCCCACCATGAGGCCATATCCGTTTTTCAGCCCCCACACACCGCCAGAAACCCCGGCGTCCATAAACCCGACGGAACGCTTCTTCGCGAGTACGTCATGCCGCGCATCTTCAGTGAATCGGGAGTTTCCTCCGTCGATGATCAGGTCGCCTTCAGCCAGAAGTCCAATGAGCTCCTTCACGACGGCGTGAGTAATATCGCCGGACGGAACCATCACCCAAATCGTGCGCGGCGTTGGGAGAGCCGAAACTAACTCTTCGAGACTCGCGACGTCCGTGACGTCGGGGTTTTTGTCGAAACCGGTGACCTCGATGTCGTGTTCGCGCAGCCTGGTACGCATATTGCTGCCCATCCTGCCGAGCCCGACTAAACCAATGTGCATGAGCAAACTACTTTCTGACGCTAGAAATCACTCACCGCAACAAAAGGTTTGGTTGCAGCAGATACCGGTAGTTGTCCACACCGGCTTGATCCTTGGATGACTGGCTCGTGATGAGCACTGGGCCAGGCTTGTTCGGGTTGTCGGTTTTCGTGAACGAAATCCGAACAAACTCAGAGTGAACTGCCCCGAGCCCATCGAGGAGAAACTGCGGTTTGAGAGACACGACGGTGTCCGAACCGTTCAAGTGTCCGTCGATGGTCTCTGACGCTTGTGCTTGTTCGGAACCGATCGCCTCGAGCGTGACTCCGTCGAGGGAGAACGTGAATCGAAGGGCGGCCTCTCGCTCGAGCACAAGAGCAACGCGGCGAACCGCTTCCATGAGCTCCGCCGTGTTCGCAACGGCGTAGTTGTCCGGGCTGTCCGGGAAGAGCCGCCGAACTGGCGGGAAGTTCCCCTTGATGAGAAGCGAGGTGACGGTTTTGTTATCAGCGCTGAAGGCGATCAGTTCCCGCTCATCAGTGCTGTTAATGGACACCGAGATCGTTCCACTGTGTCCGAAAGTCTTACCAACCTCGATGAGCGTTCGCGCAGGAACGAGAGCGGTGACCGTCTCCGCGTTCTTCGCATCCTTCGACTCCCAGTCAATTTCCCGGATTGCAACGCGATAGCGATCTGTGGCGACGAGGCTGAGGCTGTTCTCGCTCACCTCCAGCTGTACGCCGGTTATTACCGGGGTGACATCATCCCGACTGGCCGCGACAGCAACCTGGGAGACAGCGTTCGCGAAGGCTTCAGCCGGCAAAATCCCGGTCTCGCCGGAGACCTCCGGAAGTGTTGGGTACTCTTCGACCGGCATGCTCAGAAGGGTGAAGTTCGCCGAACCACACTTCACGACAATTTTTGATCCCTCGGTGGCAATGTGCACCGGGGCATTCGGAAGCCTGCTCGCGATGTCAGCGAGTAAACGCCCGGAAACCAGAACCTTGCCCTCTTCTTCCACATCGGCCGCGATCGTCGCCCTGGCGGAGACTTCGTAGTCGAACGAGGACAGCGTCAATCCCTCAGCGGACGCTTCAACAAGAACACCGCTCAGAATGGGCAGCGTCGTTCGTTGGGGAAGCAATTTGACCGCAAATGAAACTGCTTCGCTGAAGACGTCACGGTTGACTTGGAACTTCATGGTCACCTCTGTCGATGTGAGTGCAGGCCGGGCCTTAATACTGGCACAGCCCTTGGAGTACGGCGTTGAAGGTTATTTATCAAGAGTCATTGTTAAAGAGTTCTAATGACATTAACCCTTGTGGAAACTGTGGAGAAGAGTGCATCCGTTCGTCGCCCGTAAGGAACTACAACGGTGTGAGATGTGGATGCGCTGTTGGTGGTTTTACCCCCGGCTAAGAGTGTTGCTGTTTTAGTGCGAGGCAATTCACAGGACGATGTCACCTTTACACAGGCAGACACATTCTTATACACAGGTTATCCACATGTGAGTGAGCGCCCCATTATGCCTTGCCATAGCGATGATTCTGCTTGATTCTGCTCGTAAGCTCTGTGACCTGGTTGTAGATGGATCGGCGTTCCTTCATGAGCTCGCTGATTTTCTTATTCGCGTACATCACTGTGGTGTGATCGCGGTTTCCAAAGAGTTGGCCGATCTTCGGCAGAGACAGGTTCGTTAACTCACGGCACAGGTACATAGCGATTTGCCTGGCTGTTGCAATGGCCTGCGAACGAGAGGACCCGTAGAGGTCGTCGACGGTGAGCTTGAAGTAGTCGGCCGTGTGGTTGATGATGTCGACCGGTGCCACGACATTGTCCTCGTCGAGAGTAATGAGATCCTTCAAGACCGTTTGAACCAGGGCCAGATCAACCGGTGTCTTGTTGAGGCTCGAGAACGCGGTGACGCGAATGAGCGTGCCTTCGAGCTCACGAATGTTGGATGACACTTTCGATGCCATGTATTCCAGGATGTCGTCGGGAACCTGAAGACGCTCACTCTGGGCCTTCTTCCGAAGGATGGCAATACGCGTTTCGAGGTCCGGCGCCTGGACGTCCGTAATGAGACCCCACTCAAAGCGGGAGCGCATCCGATCTTCAAAGCCCGTGAGGTGTTTGGGAGGCAAGTCGCTGGTAATGACCACCTGCTTGTTGTGGTCGTGGAGTGTGTTGAACGTGTGGAAGAACGCCTCCTGAGTGGAGTCCTTGCCCTGCAGGAACTGAATGTCGTCGATCAACAGAATGTCGATTTCCCGATATCGGGACTGGAAGACAGAGGCGCGGTTGTTGGCGATCGAGTTGATGAAGTCGTTCGTGAATTCTTCGGAGCTGACGTACCTGATGCGGATGCCTGGGTAGAGGCTCTCTGCGTAGTGTCCGATCGCGTGAAGGAGGTGGGTTTTGCCCAGGCCGGACTCGCCGTAGATGAAGAGCGGGTTGTAGGCCTTCGCCGGTGCTTCGGCAACAGCAACGGCCGCGGCGTGAGCGAAACGGTTGGATCCGCCGATGACGAAGTTGTCGAAGCTGTATTTGGGGTTGAGGCGAGAATCGCCCTTCTTGCCACTCTCCACTGGAGACGGTGTTGGTTGCTGTTCAATGTAGGACTGTTCCGCCGGCTCAGAAACCGGTTCCAAATAGTCGTGGGAGATTTCGGGATTGACGACGATGGCAAACGTCGTGACCGATTGATCTTCGCTGAGCGCGGCAATCGCGTTGAGGAGCGGAAGGCGGATGCGCTGCTCCAGCATGCCCCGTGTGAGGTCGTTTGGAACTTCGAGATAGAGGGTTCCGGCCATCACCCCCTTCGGTTCGACGAGAGAGAGGAAGCCTTCGAGCTGGGGCGTGATGCGGTCATCCGTCCGGAGAGCATCAAGCACGGATTGCCACAACTCCTGCGTTGGATCAGCGCCCTCTTCCATCTTTCCCCTCATTCAGCAAGCCGGTTACTCACAGGGTTATCCACCGTCTGTGCAGTGACACCACCTTAGTTTGTTGAGGGAGGTTGGCAACATCCCCCTGTGTAGAGTGGCAAGTTAACTGCTGATGGGCTGTGCGCGGTTTGACCCTGTGGGGTTAAGGCCGTAGCTTTAATCAGTTGACTTCTGCCGTATCGGCGCCCCGACTTCCCGGGGACCAGCGTTTTTGTTGCTGTTTGCCCAGCGGAGATCACGACACTGTGGAGACAAAGCAATGAGCAAAAGGACTTTTCAACCGAACAATCGCCGTCGTGCGAAGGTGCACGGATTCCGTCTTCGGATGCGTACGCGCGCCGGGCGTGGAATTTTGAGCGCGCGTCGCCGCAAGGGACGCAGCGAACTTTCCGCCTAGGCCGCTGTGCTGGCGCGGGCGAACCGACTGCTGTCTGGTGACGACTTTCGCCTAACCTCTCGACGAGGTCGGCGGATTCACACCGACCACTTGGTGGTGTTCGCGCGCTCTACCGGTCCAGACCAGCCAGCACGCTTCGGCTTCACTCTGACCAGGAAGGTCGGCAACGCAGTGATTCGCAACCGCACCCGCCGCCGTCTTCGGGCGATCGCCTGGGAGCTGGTACACGATGGGGTCGTCGGAATGGACGTTGTCATCCGTCCGCTGCCGGGTTCGGCCCACGTCGGCTGGGATAGCCTTCACAAGGAACTAACGACGGCAATCGTCGGCGAAAGGGAGGTCAGCGTATGAGAACCGCACTGACGTTCCTTCTGCTTCTGCCACGGAACATCTGCGTTCTTATCCTGCGCGCTTACCGAGCCGTGATCTCCCCCCTTTATGGCAACGTGTGCCGGTATTACCCGTCGTGCTCGCATTACACGTTGAACGCGATTCAGACGCACGGCGTGGTTAAAGGCATCTGGCTCGGGTCGCTGCGAATTGTGCGGTGCCACCCGTGGGCAGCCGGCGGAGTCGACGACGTTCCCGAGAACACCCGATCAAACTATGGCGTGACACGATTTGGTTTCGTGGTCCCGTCGAGCGGAAAGGTCTAACCCCGAATGGATTTCATCGGCACTATTCTGTGGCCCATCAAGTGGATCATTGAGGCCATTCTTGTTGCCTTCCACTGGGTCTTCACCTTTGTCGGGCTCGACCCGGATGCGGGAACGACCTGGGTCCTGTCCATCGTTGGTCTGGTGCTCGTGGTGCGCGCGGCGCTCATCCCGATCTTCGTAAGGCAAATCAAGAGCCAGCGGCGGATGCTCGAGGTCGCTCCTCAGCTGAAGAAGATCCAGGACAAGTACAAGGGCAAAAAGGACCAGTTTTCTCGCGAGGCGATGTCGCGCGAAACAATGGAAATGTACAAGAAGACGGGAACGAACCCACTCAGTTCCTGCCTTCCGTTACTGCTTCAGATGCCGATCTTCTTCGGCCTGTTTTCGGTTCTGCAGAACGCTCAACACGAGGGTGTTGGCGTCGGTCTGTTGACGAAAGACCTCTCGCAGTCCTTCGGCGAGTCCATCTTCTTCGCAGCGCCCCTCAAGCTGGCGATCAGCACGGCGGGGGACGCAGCCAACATCCTGGGCGCCAGCACGGTGGCCGTTGTTGTCATTGCCTCCGTCATGGTCGTGCTGATGACGAGCTCACAGTTCATCACGCAACTGCAGATCATGTCGAAGAACCAGTCGCCGGAGATGAAGGCAAGCCCGATGTACAAGCAGCAGCGGATGCTGCTCTACGTACTTCCGTTCGTCTTCCTGTTTTCCGGCTTTACGTTCCCGCTTGGGGTCATGTTCTATTGGCTCGTGTCGAACTTCTGGACGATGGCACAGCAGTTCATTGTCATCCGGAATATGCCGACCCCCGGCAGCGAGGCAGCACTGGCCCGTGAGGCGCGGATCTCCAAGAAGAATCAGCGTCGCGGCATCACGATCGTCGAGGATGACGACGACGTGCCAACCGAGCCCGAGGAGCCGAAGACGACTCAGCGTTCGCAACCGGTGAATCCGAAGAACCGTAACAAGAAAAAGAAGAGGTAGAAGTTGTCCATGCTTCCCCCAACCGAAGACACGCCGGCTCAAGTCGACGAGGTCTCCCTCGACGAAAACGGCCGGGACTCCGAGCGATCCATAGAGCAGCTTGAAGCAGAGGGCGACATTGCCGCCGACTACATCGAAGAGCTTTTGGACATTACGGATCTCGATGGTGACATCGACATTGATGCCCGCGATGGCCGGGCCTATGTGTCGGTGAACTCCAGCCAGGACTCCAATCTGCGACTGCTCTCGCGCCCGGACACGGTGACGGCGCTTCAGGAACTCGCGCGCATCGCGGTCCAGGCGAAGACGGGAACGTTCTCCCGGTTGATTCTCGACGTGGGTGGATCTCGTGAGGCGCGCGAGGCGGAACTGGCGAAGATCGTCGAGCGTGCCGCTGAGCGGATCGAGCAGGGGGCGTCCTCCGTTGACCTGCCGCCGATGTCGTCTTATGAGCGCAAGCTCGTGCATGATCTGGTTGCCGAGAAGGGCCTGGTGTCCGAGTCCGAGGGCGAGGGCCGCGACCGCCACACGGTCATTACCGCTGCCCGCTAGCCGTTCGCCACGATGAATGTTTCACGTGAAACATCGGGGCCGGACATCGAGGCAGAACCAGAGTACGCCGACCGGCTGTTCGGCCGCGGACTGGTTCAGGCGCGTCAGTTTGCCAGCGACCTTTCTGACAAAGGGGTAGAGCTTGGCCTCATCGGGCCACGCGAGCTACCTCGGTTGTGGACCAGGCACTTGGTCAATTGTGCGCTTGTTGCGCCGCTGCTCCACGAGGGCCGGGTTGGCGACGTGGGAAGCGGAGCTGGACTCCCCGGTCTCGTCCTGGCAATCGCACGACCTGACGTGTCCTTCGTGCTGATTGAGCCGATGGAGCGTCGTGTGGAGTGGCTGCGGGCAGAGGTGTCTGCGCTTGAGCTCGACAACGTGGAGGTGTTGAGGGCTCGTGCGGAGGATGCCGAGTTTTCCCCGTGGCTGGATCAGGTGACGGCGCGAGCGGTGAGTGCGTTGGGGAAACTGATTCCGATTTCGGCACGGCTGGTGCGATCGGGAGGTGAGCTCTTGTTCCTCAAGGGAGCGAGCGTCGACGAGGAGATCGTGGCGGCCGCGAAGGCCATCCGAAAGGCGAAGCTCAGCAACGTTGAAGTGATGGAGCTTGGTGCGCAATTCGGAACAGAACCCACGCGCCTGTTTCGGGCTACAGTTGACTGACCATTTGTGGTCATTTCCCGCGGGGTGCCGTAACGGCCGACGCGATGTCCGGGTTAGAACGAGCGAGGTTTCACGTGAAACATCCTGACGAGAAGACGGCTGTGTCCGATGCGACGCTCTCGTCGGATGACTCCACCCCACTCGCGCGGGAAATCGCGGATCTTGCTCGGAGACGGCGCGCCCTTGCCGCCGAAGTGCTGCCGCTGCCGGAGGCCACCAGAATCTTTACCGTCGCAAATCAGAAGGGCGGGGTGGGTAAGACCACCACCACGGTGAACCTTGCCGCTGCGCTTGCTCGATCGGGAGCGCGTGTTCTCGTGATTGACCTCGACCCGCAGGGAAACGCCTCAACGGCTCTGGGGGTTGAGCACCGGGCGGAAACCGCGAGCGTGTACGACGTCATCATCAACGACGCGGCGATGTCGACGGTGATCCAGCACAGCCCGGAGTTCGACACCCTGTTCTGCGTTCCGGCCACGATTCATCTCGCAGGAGCGGAGATCGAACTCGTGTCCCTCGTCGCGAGGGAGCAACGACTTCACTCAGCGCTGGACACCTTCCTCAAGGAGTCTGATGAGCACTTCCACTATGTGTTCATTGACTGCCCGCCTTCGCTTGGGCTATTGACCATCAATGCGTTCGTGGCCGCCACCGAGGTTCTCATTCCGATTCAATGCGAGTACTACGCGCTGGAGGGTCTCTCGCAACTCTTGTCCAACATCCGGCTTATCGAACGCCACCTGAATCCCTCGCTGGCGGTCTCCACCATTCTCATGACGATGTACGACTCCCGAACGAACTTGGCAAATCAGGTCGTCGACGACGTTCGCGAACACTTTCCGAAAGAGGTTCTGAACGCGCTCATTCCACGCTCTGTGCGCATCTCTGAGGCGCCGAGCTATGGCCAAAGCGTGATCAGCTACGATACGAATTCACCTGGCGCGCTTTCCTATCAGGAGGCCGCCGCCGAGATTGCACACAGGGGAGCACCGCGCTGATGGCTGCTGCAAAACGAACGGGACTTGGCCGGGGCATCGGCGCGCTTATTCCGACTGACGAAGGATCGCCCGAGCGTCCGGTTGACGTGTTCTTCCCCGCCGATGGACGCTCCGGCCTCCTCACTGTTCCCGGTGCACGACTCGCCAATCTCTCCCCGGACGACATCATTCCGAATGCGGCCCAGCCGCGAACCGAGTTCGACAAGGACAAGCTCGACGAGCTGGTTGCTTCCATCCGACAAGTCGGAGTCTTGCAGCCCATCGTTGTTCGGCCCATCGACGGGCCTGCGGGTGCGGGCAAGTATGAACTCATCATGGGGGAGCGTCGCCTCCGCGCGACAAAACAACTTGGACTGGACACGATCCCGGCCGTCGTGAAGAACACTGCGGACGAGGAGATGCTGCGCGATGCTCTGTTGGAGAACCTTCACCGGGCAGACCTCAATCCCCTGGAGGAGGCTTCGGCGTATGAGCAGTTGCTTGCAGACTTTGGGATCACGCAAGATCAGCTCGCCACCCGCATTGGGCGCTCGCGTCCGCAGATCTCCAACACGCTGCGGTTGCTGAAACTCCCCGAGTCTGTGCAGAAACGGGTCGCCTCTGGGGTGCTGAGCGCCGGCCACGCTCGCGCCGTGCTCGCGGCAGGGGATGTGGCCGCGATGGAGAAGCTCGCAGACAAGATTGTGAACGAAGACCTCACGGTGCGCGGTGCTGAGGCGGCCGCTGGGCTGGTCTCCAACAAACCCTCCCGTTCATCCAAGAAGCCGACGGCGGGCAAGCGGCAGGCGCAGCTCACGGAGATCGCTGATCGACTCGGCGATCGGTTGAACACGCGAGTCAAGATTTCGCTCGGGTCGAGCAAGGGCACGCTCGCGATCGAGTTTGCCACCATCGCCGATTTGAACCGCATTCTGAGCGAACTCGGCGAGAACGGTTACTCCTAGGCCGGGCGGCGAGCCGCATCGAGGATGGCGCTGTAGATCCAGCCCAGATCGTGCCCGGCAGCCTCGAGCGCCTGAGGGAGGAGCGACGTCTCGGTGAGCCCCGGCGTGACGTTGCACTCGAGGAACCACGGAGTGCCCTCAGCGTCGACGATGAAGTCCACACGCGACAGGTAGCCCAGGCCGAGTGCGGTGTGGGCGGTGATGGCTGCTGAGGCGGCGCGCTCCGCTGCTGGAGCGTCCAGTCGTGCCGGCGTGTAGAAGCGGGTCTCACCCGCGTTGTAGCGCGCCTCAAAACTGTAAACCCCGGAAACCGGCACAATCTCGACGGAGGGGAGGGCAACGGGGCCGTCCCCGGTGTCGATCACGCCGATGGCCACTTCTGTGCCGCTCACGGCGACCTCGACGAGCGCGACGTCGCAGTAGGTGTAGGCGTCCACGAGAGCGCGGGAGAGTTCATCCAGGTCGTTCACAATCGTCACGCCCTGTGCAGAGCCGCCCTGTGCCGGCTTGACGACAAGCGGGGGCCGGAGCGAGTCGGAGAGCGTGCTCAGCACGCGCTGAGCGCCGAGGTCACGGAACGTATCCCGCGGAAGGGTAATAGAGCGGGGGGTGGCAAGTCCGGCCCGCGCAACGATGGTTTTGGACGTCGGCTTGTCCCAGGCGAGGCGAGCGGCGGTGGATGCTGACCCGACGAAGGGAATTCCGACCAGCTCCAGGATGGCGAAGAGCGAGCCGTCCTCACCGCTTGCACCATGCAGAACCGGCCAGATTACGTCTGGTGCCTCATCGAGCAGGTAGTCAAGGAGTGTGGCGTCGGCATCGCGAAGCTCAACGCTCAGGCCCTGCTCGGCCAGGGCATCCGCTACTCGACGCCCTGAGCGAAGCGAGACATCCCGTTCGTGCGAGAGCCCCCCGGCGAGAACGAGGACGCGGGTCTGTGCACTAGTCATGGTGGTCCTAGCCGAGATCGGACGGCGGGTTGGCGATACTGCGTTCAGCGGCGATCGCGGTGAGGGGGCCGGTCTGGGAGAAGGTTTCAAGCAGCTCGAGCTCGCCGGAGATGACGCCAGCCAGGCGGCGGATGCCCTCCCGAATGTTCTCTGGCGTCGGATAGCAAAACGACAAGCGCATGTTGTTCCGGCCGTTTCCGTCCGCGTAGAAAGCTGTACCCGGCGTGTACGCCACGAGTTGCTTGACCGCGCGGGGCAGCATCGACTTTGCGTCCAGCTGGTCCGGAAGGGTGAGCCAGACATAAAAGCCGCCATCCGGCACAGTCCAACTGAGCCCGGGCAAGTATTCGGCGAGGGCGGAAAGCATGGCGTCCCTGCGCTCACGGTACACGCCGCGGAACGTGTTGATCTGGGCCTTCCAGTCCGTCGTCGCGAGGTACTCGGAGATGACGAGTTGGGTGAACGAGCTCGGCGAAAGCACGGCGGCCTCATTCAGTAAGATGAGTTTTTCTCTAATGCCGTGGGGAGCGAGAGCCCAGCCCACCCTGAACCCGGGGGCGAGCGTCTTCGAAAACGTGCCGAGGTATACGACACCGTCCTTCTCCACAGAGCGCATTGCGTGCGGTGGAGGCCCATCGAAGTACAACAGACCGTACGGGTTGTCTTCGAGTACGAGAATGTCGTTCTCTCGCGCAATCTCCAGGACCTCGAGGCGACGCTCCCAGCTCAGCGTCACTCCGGCTGGGTTGTTAAACGTGGGAACCGTGTACAAAAACTTCAGCCGTTTGCCCGCTGCCTTGAGCGAGGCAATCCGTTCGCGCAGCGCTGCAGGAATGAGCCCATGTTCGTCCATCGCGACGTGGCTGACTTCGGCTTGAAAGGAGCGGAATACGACGAGCGCGGTGACGTAGCTTGGGCCCTCAGCGAGGACCACGTCGCCGGGGTCGAGGAACAGCTTGGCGAGAAGCTCCAGCGCATGCTGCGAGCCAGTCGTGACCACCACGTCGTCCACGGTTCCCCTGATGCCCTCCAACGCCATGACGTCGAGGATTTGCTCCCGCAATTCGGGAGCACCCTGCCCGGAGCCGTACTGGAGTGCGACAGCGCCGCGTTCGTGCAGGAGGCGGTCGATCGCCCCGGTGACGAGCTCGGCGGGCAGCGCGGAGACGAACGGCATCCCACCGGCAAGTGAAACCACCTCCGGCCGGGAGGCCACGGCGAAGAGAGCGCGCACCTCAGAGGCGCTCAGGCCCTCCGTGCGCGCCGCATACTGCCCATACCAAGGGTCGAGGTTCGTGCCCTCGTTTATGTGCCCTGCCATCCCTCAAGAATAGACGGCAGAGGTAGCGCCGTTACGCCGAGGGAATTACTTGAGGAAGTCGGCGAGCTGCGCCTCGAGAGCCGGCTTCGGCATTGCCCCGATCACGGTTTTGACAACCTCGCCGCCCTGGTAGACCTTCATTGCGGGGATGGAGGTGATCTGGTACTTCATCGCGGTCTGTGGGTTTGCGTCCACATCGACCTTGACGAGACGGATCTTGTCCGGGTTCTCCGCGGCAATCTGATCCAGGATGGGCGACACGGCGCGACACGGGCCGCACCACTCAGCCCAAAAGTCCACGAGGACCGGTGTGGTCGACTTGAGTACTTCGTCTTCAAAGGTTGCGTCGGTGACGTCAGTTGCAGTTGACATGATGATTCTTCTTCCTCCGTTGTGCGGATAACTGGTTGAACCGGAAATACTTAGACCGAAACGGTCTCAAACTCGATGGCTTTGGCCACGACGTCGCGCGGGAGCGAGGCCAGGTAGTGTTCTGCGTCGAGAGCCGCGACCGTGCCGGAACCAGCAGCCGTGACTGCCTGCCGGTACGTGGGGTCAAGGACGTCGCCAGCCGCGAACACACCGGCCAGGTTCGTGCGGGACGAGCGGCCATCAACTTTGAGCGTGCCGTCCGCCGTCAACTCCAACTGCCCGTGGACAAGGTGCACGCGCGGGTCGCTGCCGACGGCGATGAACAAGCCATTCAATTCGAGGGTGGACTCGGATCCGTCGACCGTGTCACGCAGAACGAGCTGGGTGACGAGCTCGTCACCTTCGATCTTTTCGACCGTCTTGTTCAGCAGGAACTCGATCTTCGGGTTTTGGCGAGCGCGCTCTTGCATGATCTCGGAGGCACGAAGATTGTCGCTGCGATGGATGAGATAGACCTTGCTCGCAAACTTCGTGAGGAAGTTCGCCTCTTCCATCGCTGAGTCGCCGCCACCGACAACCGCAATAACTTTCTCGCGGAAGAAAAAACCGTCGCAGGTTGCACACCAGGAAACGCCGTGACCGCTCAGGCGATCCTCCCCCTCGACGCCGAGCTTGCGGTACGCAGAACCCGTCGCGTAAATGACGGCCAGCGATTCGACTACTTCACCAGAACCGAGGGTCACTTTCTTGACATCCCCGGTGAGGTCCACCTTGGTTGCGTCATCCAGAACGACCTCTGTGCCGAAGCGCTCGGCCTGCGCCTGAAAGAGCGCCATCAACTCTGGTCCCTGAATTCCCTCGGGGAATCCGGGGTAGTTTTCAATTTCTGTGGTCTTCATGAGCTCGCCACCAGCCTCGACAGAGCTGGCAATGAGAAGTGGTGAGAGGTTGGCCCGCGCAGCGTAGATTGCTGCGGTGTATCCCGCGGGTCCAGAACCGATGATGATGAGCTGTCGCACGATGTTTGATTCCTCACTTGTCGATTGCTACAACCAATCCTATTCGGGGACTATTCCTTACCCCGACGAGCAAGTCTCCGGGAAATCGGGCCGGTGACACTGCCCAATTCCGGGTTTCGAACGAGGGCAAGCAGGCCAAGGTAACACGCGGTCATGACCGTACCGGTGACGGCGATGGCGAGTAGTGCCTCGAACCTGCCGGATTGGGCAAAACCGAGCTCAGAGAAGCCCCCCAGGGGGAGGAGAACGGCTATTCCCACCACACCGGACAGGAGTGCCAGCCCCAGGAACTGGAGGTACCGTTTGACCACCTGCAGCCCTCCGGTTCCCCCCAGTCTCACTCGGACAAGAATGAGAGCGATGATTGCCTGAACTCCTCCTGCGACGGTGGTGACGGCGGCAATTCCGACCGCGATCCATTCGTTGGGCAGCAGCATGCACGTCAGCGCGCCAGCCACAAAGACGACCGACTGGATGCACTGCATGACGAACGGCGTGCGCGTGTCGCCGAGGGCGTAAAACACTCGCTGCACGACAAAGAGCGTGCTGAAGAGTATGAGACCGGGCAGGAACGCGAGGATCACGTTGCCCATGGCGAGGACTTTGGGGTATTCGCTTTCAAAGAATCGTGCAAACGGGTACGCGACGACGGCAAGCGCGACAGCGGAAAACACGATGAGCAGGCCAATTCCGCGAAGCGAAGAGGAGAGGTCGCTGCGCACTGCTGCCAGGTCGCCCTGTGTTGCGTGTCCGCTCATTCGGGTGAAGTAGGCCGTGGCGATCGACACCGCAACAACTGAGTGCGGAAGCATGAAGATGAGCCACGAGTTTTGGAGAGTCAACACCGAGGCGGCGTCCCCCGACGCGAGAGCGGCAACCTGGGTTTGCACGATTCCCGCGAGCTGCGTGACGAGAATCATTCCGAACAGCCAGCCTGCGGCTTTTCCCGTTGCGGAGAGGCCAACCCCACGCCAGCGAAAGTCCGGTCGATATCGCAAACCGGCTCGTCGCCAGAAGAAGGCAAGCACGAGCGCCTGCGCGGCAACACCGAGCGTCGCGGATCCAGCCAAAAGCAGGATGCTGTTGCTTGACCACGCATCGACGCTGGAGTTTTGCTGCGCAACCCCGAACAGCGCCATGAACACGATGAGCCCGACGATGGCGACGACATTGTTCAGGACGGGCGCCCAGGTGAACGGTCCGAAGACGTTTCGCGCGTTGAGAACTTCGCTGAGGAGGCTGTACAGGGCGTAGAAGAAAATCTGTGGGAGACACAGGTAGGCAAAAGCCGTAGCCAGTTCATACGCCTGCGGGGTGAACCCCGATGCACCGGTGGGGGTTTGCGAGTACAGGTACACCAGAGCTGGAGCCAGGAGTGTGGCGATCACCGTGACGAGGGCAAACACGACAACGCCGAGCGTGACGATCTTGTTGATGTACCGGGAACCACCATCGGCTTCGCGGCTGGCCTTCACGATTTGCGGTACGAGCACCGCACTCAGCACTCCGCCAGCGACGAGCGCATAGATGTTGTTCGGAAGCTGGTTCGCAATGGCAAAGGCGTCGCCACTCGAGCTTCCCACTTGGCCGATCGCCGCGACCAGCACGGCCGCCTTCACGAAGCCCAGCACCCTGGACACCACGGTTCCGGAAGCAAGAAGGGCACTCGCGCGACCCATTTTCGCGTTGCTAAGGCTCTCGGCGGCTTCGGTCACGACGCTGGCTCTTCCTCAGCGTCAGACTGGGCGCGGCGTAGTCGCAGGCTCTTGCGACGACGAAGGATCGTCCGCCATATGCCTGCGACAAAGAGCGCGACGACGATGATGGCGAGAACAACTGTGGCAGCAGTTTCCCAACCGGCCTGCACGTTCAACACCACGAAGGTTGGAGTGGAGATCGGGATGCCGGTGGTTGAGGAGAGTGTCACCATCGTGCTGACCTCCCCGTTGGCGATCGACTGGACCGGGATTTGTGCTTTCGCCTGGGAGTTGGGTTCGATCTTGAGCTCTACCCGGTCGTTGATAACAGCGAGGATCGCTCGTTCCGGTTTGACCGTGACGTACACGGTCACGGGAAAATCGAGCTCGTTCGTGACGGCGATAGGCAGATTGCCCTTTTCCTGAGGGAAGTTGATTTGGCTGCTCTCCGGGATGTGTACCGAATTGCGCAGCGCGGTGTTCTCCGCGAGGAACGCCTGGTTCGCGGCAGCCCAGCCAGAGGGATCGTCTTCCCACGAGGCGGAGAAGAGCGCGAGAAGCTTCAGTCGCTGCGGCCCGGTGAGAAGGCTGGGGTCATCCAGGACCGTGGCGAAGCGGTCGACAGCGTCCTCGGAGGACAGCAGCGAACGCGCGGTCGACTCCCGGGTGGCGGCAGCGTCGGAGTCAGAGTCGGAGTCTGCGAGCTTTGCCGACACCGCAGGAAGGGAAAGTGCGGTACTGAGGGACGTTGACCTGACCCACGTCAGAGCCTCCACTGCGCCAAGCGTCTTCTCGAGAAAGACGTCAGAGACTGGCCCATCCCGGCTCAACGTTGCGATCACGGTGGCGTCAGGATGTGACGTCGCCGTTACTCGCAGAAGGCCGGTGAGGGATGCCATCGCGTACGACCATTCGGCATCGGTGTTCGCGTCCGCTGCCTGCTGCAGAGCAGCGGTGATCTCGCTGTCCGCCACCGTGAGTTCATGCTCGCCGATGCTCACGTTGGGGCTCAACCCCGCAGAAACCGAAACCGCAGTTGAGGTCACGAGCGTGCGGGTGTACCCGCCGCTCGCAAGGAAATCGAGGTCTTTCTCTGTGATCTCCTGGGCAGCAGGCCAGGCAAGTCCGGAAATGCCGGCGTTCAATTCCGTGAATGTCGCTGCTGCCGGGGCCGTGGTTTCGCCAGCCGGTGTCGGCGTTCCGTCCGGGCTCGGCGTTTCCTCCGGCACGTCAGGGAAATTGCCCTCGTCCACGGTGAACGCGGTCGGGCTCAACGGCTCCCGAGCTCCGGCGCGGCCCTGAAGCACGAGATCAGCATCGGCGTAGGACAGCGGGAACAGATTGAACGGGGACGATTCGAGCTGAGCAAGCCACTGAGTTGCGGAGTCGGGCGCACTCGTTCCGAGGACGCGGATCGAGGCCACGATCATCGGATCGACGCCAATCGTCAGGCCGTGCTCCTGCGCTGTATTGAGTTCTCGCTCGAGCTTGCCGCCTGGCGCCGTGAGCGTTTCCAATTCGTCGGCCGTCAAAAGTCCGGTAGTGGGTTCTGGGATCCCAAGCCCGGTGAGGACGGCAAGATTGAGCTGTTGCTCTCCGGCGCCTGTCGACCACACGATGGTGCTCCGGCTGACGCCGATGTGAACAGCACCAGAGTCAAGCGATACGGCGAGGGGGTACACGCCAGCTTTGCCCACCGAAAGCGGGATTCCTGACGCGGGCACCGCGAGGGAAAAGCTGCGTACTTGCCCCGCAGCGAGCTCGCCGATTTTGAGGCTTGCGACCGCCGTGCCCGGGTTGACGTTGTTGTCGTCAGGATCCAGCCACTTCGTCAAGGAAGCCCGCGTAGCGATCTGGGACGTTCCGAGGTAGACCGTTGCTGTTCCGGCATCCATGGCCTGATCTGCCGTGTTCGTGATAGCGCCGGAGATCAGGAGCGCCTGCCCTGCACGCAATTCCCCGGAAAACGCGGGTGAAGCAACGATACTCACGGTACCGTCATCGAGCGGAACCGTGGCGGCAGGCGCGACAGCGCTCCCGGCGGCGAGGCCGAGCGCAAGCAGAAATGGAATGATTCTCATAGGCGTAAGCCGACCCAAGTTTTCCCCGGTCGGCCTGAAGCGATTCTATTGGTCTGGGCCTCGGTAGTCTTGAGCGCATGAAAAGCGCTGCAGCGGCCATCGCGCAACTCGGGTCGCTGGCGGCCACTGCGCACGTGAGCCGCCTCGCCTCGGCGTTTGCTGCTGCTGGGGAAGAAATCGCGCTGGTTGGCGGGTCGGTGAGGGATGCGTTTCTCGACACTCCGCTCCACGACCTCGACTTCACGACGAGTGCAGACCCGGACAAGATCCTCGCCATCGTCACCCCGATCTCCGAAGCGCGCTGGGATGTCGGGCGCGCGTTCGGCACGATCGGCGCCGTGCTTGACGGGCACACCGTGGAAATCACGACGTATCGCACGGATGCCTACGACGGGGAAACCCGCAAGCCCGTCGTCGAGTTCGGCGACTCGCTCGAGGGTGACCTCGTGCGGCGCGACTTTACGGTGAACGCGATGGCCCTGCGCCTGCCTGAGTTAGTTCTCGTCGATCCCTCAGGAGGAATCGAGGATCTCCTCGGTGGCCGGCTTGAGACGCCCGGAGCGCCGGAGCGGTCGTTCGGCGACGATCCGCTTCGCATGATGCGCGCGGCGCGGTTCACGTCCCAACTCGGATTCACGGTCACGGAGTCGGTCGGAACGGCGATGCGGGATCTCGCCAGCCGCATTTCCATCATCTCGGCCGAACGGGTGCGCGACGAACTGTCCCGGCTTCTGACAACGGCACAACCACGGGCCGGCCTTGAACTGCTCGTTGCCACCGGCCTCGCCGAGCTCGTTCTTCCCGAACTTCCCGCACTGCGCCTTCAGGTTGATGAGCACCATCACCACAAGGACGTATTCGAGCACAGCCTCACGGTTCTCGACCAGGCGATCGATCTGGAGCGGGAGCGGCATCCGGATGAAGAACCAGACCTCACCCTGCGCCTCGCCGCCCTCCTGCACGACATCGGCAAGCCGGCAACCAAACGGGTGGAGGCGGGCGGCGTCGTCACGTTCCACCACCACGATGTCGTCGGGGCAAAGCTTGCCGCGAAACGCTTGCGGGAGCTGCGATTCGACAAGGAGACGATTAGCGCCGTCTCACGGCTGATCGAACTGCACTTGAGGTTCTTCGGGTACACGGAGGGTGCCTGGACGGACTCGGCGGTGCGACGGTATGTGCGCGATGCCGGCCCGCTACTCGAGCGGCTGCACATCCTGACTAGGGCGGACGTCACAACCCGCAACCGTAGAAAGGCGGATCGACTCGCGTTCGCCTATGACGACCTCGAGGACCGCATCGCTGCATTGGGCGAGGAAGAGGAGCTTGCGGCGATTCGGCCGGATCTGGACGGCGAGCAAATCATGACGATCCTCGGTCTGAATCCAGGCCGGGATGTGGGCGAGGCCTACCGTTTCCTGCTGGAGCTGCGCCTCGCTGAAGGGCCGCTTGGTGACGAGGAGGCTGAGCGCAGGCTGCGCGAGTGGTGGGCTTCCCGCTAGCGCGGGTTCTGAATAAATTCCTCAAGCAGTACGCGTGCTTCGTCGTCGGGATGCTGCTCGGGCGGCGACTTCATGAGGTAGGCGGAGGCCGCAGTCAACGGGCCGCCGATCCCGGCGTCGAGGGCGAGTTTCGCAACCCGAATCGCGTCGATGACGACACCGGCGGAGTTCGGGGAATCCCACACCTCCAGCTTGTATTCGAGGCTGGTCGGGGCGTTTCCGAAGCCATGGCCTTCCAGGCGAACGAACGCGAATTTGCGATCGACGAGCCACGGAACATGGTCGCTCGGACCGACATGGATGTTCTTGGGGTCGAGCTGGGCACTGATATTGCTCGTCACCGACTGGGTCTTGGAAATCTTCTTCGATTCGAGACGGGAACGCTCGAGCATGTTTTTGAAGTCCATGTTCCCCCCGACGTTCAACTGGTAGGTCCGGTCGAGAACGAGCCCGCGCTGCTCGAAGAGCCTGGCAAGCACTCGGTGGGTGATGGTTGCACCGAGCTGACTCTTGACGTCGTCGCCCACGAGCGGCACGCCTGCGTCGGTGAACTTCTTCGCCCACTCCGGGTTGCTGGCGATAAACACCGGGAGCGCGTTGACGAAGGCGACCCCGGCATCCAACGCGGCCTGCGCGTAAAACTTCACCGCAGCATCCGACCCCACCGGGAGGTAGCACACGAACACCTCAGCCCCGGAGTCCCGGAGTGCCTGCGCCACGTCCACGACGGGAGCCGTCGACTCGTCGACGACCTGGCGGTAGTACTCGCCGAGACCATCCAGCGTCGGGCCCCGCTGAACCGTCACGCCCGTCTGGGCGACCTCAGCGAAGCGGAGAGTGTCATTCTGGCTTGCCCAGATTGCGTCGGCGAGGTCGGTTCCGACCTTGAGTGCGTCGACATCGAACGCCGCGACAAACTCGAGGTCGGCTACAGCGAAACCGCCCAGCCGGTTGTGCATAAGCCCGGGAATCACCTCTGACTCTTCGGCGTCAGCGTAAAACGTGACCCCCTGGACGAGCGCGTTGGCGCAATTTCCGACACCGGCGATAGCGACCCTAATGGGCATTCTGTTGTACTCCTTGAAACGAGGGCTGGACACTGACTACACTAGGCAGGTTGCCCTCGGTCTTCCGACCGCAGGGCGCGATGCCACAACCCTCCTGTTACAGAACGTCTGTAACCGTTTTAGTCCAAAGGAGGTGGGTTAGTTATGCATCAGTACGAACTCATGGTAATCCTCGATCCAGAGATCGATGAACGTACCGTCGCCCCCAGCCTCGACAAGTTCCTTGGCGTCATCCGTGCGGATGGCGGAACCATCGAAAAGGTCGACATCTGGGGAAAGCGCCGGCTCGCATACGAGATCAACAAGAAGACGGAAGGCATTTACGCTGTGGTCGACATGACCGCAACGCCCGCCGCGACGATTGAACTCGACCGCCAGCTGAAGCTCAGCGAAGCCGTCATGCGCACTAAGGTCCTGCGCGCAGAAGAGGCCATCGCCCAGGTCGCCGAGGCCGCGAAGCTGTCGGCAGAGAAGGCAGCGCGTAAAGCTGCCGCCATGCCGAAGACGACCGCCGCTGCGCAGAAGAGTGCCGCATCCGTCGCGAAGGCTGCACCGGCCAAGGCCGTTGCGGATGACGCAGACAAGGGCGACGCTGCAGAGGAAGCCACCCCAGCGAAGGATTCGGAGTAGGTCATGGCCGGAGAAACCGTGATCACGGTTGTCGGAAACCTGACGGCGGACCCAGAACTGCGCTACACGCAGAATGGGCTCGCGGTAGCAAACTTCACGATCGCCTCCACACCGCGCACCTTTGACCGCGCCGCGAACGACTGGAAAGACGGCGAAGCGCTGTTCCTCCGGGCGTCCGTGTGGCGTGAATTCGCCGAGCACGTTGCCGGGTCGCTGAGCAAGGGCGCCAGGGTCATCGCGACCGGGCGTTTGAAGCAGCGCAGCTACGAGACGAAGGAAGGCGAGAAGCGCACGAGCTTCGAGATCGAGGTCGATGAGATCGGCCCGAGCCTTCGCTACGCCACGGCACAGGTAACCCGCACGACCGGCGGCGCTTCGCGCGGCGGGCAGGGCGGCCAGTCAGCTCCGGGAGCGGAGGAGCCCTGGGCTTCAGCCCCGGCAGCCGACTCTTCGTCCGGCGACGTGTGGAACACTCCGGGAAACTTCAACGACGAGACACCGTTCTAACGAACGGTCGCTCCTCAACTCTTTTAGAAAGCAGGAAATCATGGCAGGAAAGTCCAGCGGCGACCGCCGCAAGCCGCTTCGCGGCGCCAAGGGTGGAAAGACCCTGGCACCCGCAAAGGCGATCACCGTCGGTGTCATCGACTACAAGGATGTTGCGACTCTTCGCAAGTTCATCTCCGAGCGAGGCAAAATCCGCGCTCGCCGCATCACCGGCGTGTCCGTTCAGGAGCAGCGCCTCATTGCCCGTGCAGTAAAGAATGCGCGCGAGATGGCGTTGCTGCCCTACGCGGGCTCAGGCCGTTAGGAGAGTTACGGATATGTCAAAACTTATTCTCACGCACGAAGTCACGGGCCTTGGCGCCCCTGGCGACGTTGTTGATGTCAAAAACGGATTTGCTCGCAACTACCTCATCCCTCAGGGCTGGGCAGTCATGTGGACTCGCGGCGGCGAAAAGCAGATCGAGCAGATCAAGGCCGCGCGTTCTGCGCGCGAGCACGCGACCATCGAGGAAGCGCAGGACCTCAAGGCGAAACTTCAGGCAACGCCCGTCACCCTCACGGTGACTGCCGGTGCCGGTGGGCGTCTGTTCGGTTCGGTGAAAACCTCCGACGTCGCTGATGCCGTTTCGGCAGCAGGCCTCGGTTCCCTTGACAAGCGGAAGATCGAGCTGAGCGCTCCGATCAAAGCAACCGGCCAGCATGAGGCAACGGTGCGGCTGAGGGATGACCTGGTCGCCACGATCACGATCATGGTTGTCGCCAAGAAGTAGTCGAATTCGAGGTGGTGGCGGTGCGCAATTGTGCACCGTCGCCACCTTTTTCGTGTTCGCGGCGTGGCCAAAGGCCGGTTCGACGGACAGTCACCTGTGCACAACGAAAAGTCAATACCGCAACCCTCAACCACAACTATAAACATGTTTCTACACACAAGTCTTGAACAGGAGAAATGCTGGTCAGGGGCACTATCACAACCGAAAGTTGTTGACTTTCCACAGTTCACTCCACAGGTTGCCAACATCGAGCACGGCGTTTCGCGCAATTGATCCACAGCACTTTCCACAGGGTTGGTTGAGAGCCTGCTGGAGAGTTCCTAGTGTTGAGCCGCACCGACACGGATACGACAGGGCATACCGCTTCACCGCTGTTGTCGTCCGTGTGGAGTACACCTGATTGTGGAAGGCTCGCTGGATTCGCGCCACCGCAAAGGGGTTCAGCGCGCCCAGCGCAACACAGAACAACGCTGCGCGCGCGAGCGCATCAGAAACCGAAAGGGACAGGGATGTCAATAGCTCACCTTGGCCTCGCCGGGGACCAGCGCCCGGCGACCGACACCCGTCAGGGCGACCGCACACCACCCCACGACCTGCTCGCGGAGCAGAGCGCCATCGGTGGAATGCTGCTGAGCAAAGATGCCGTTGCCGATGTGATTGAAACTGTTCGCGCCATCGACTTCTACATTCCCAAGCACGAACTGATCTTTGACGCGATACTCACGCTGTATTCGCACGGCGAGCCTACCGATGTCATCGCCGTGACCGATGAGCTGACGAAAACCGGCGAGCTGTCCCGCGCGGGTGGCGCCGAGTACCTGCACACCCTCACCGGCCTTGTCCCGACCGCAGCAAACGCCGGGTTCTACGCAAACATCGTTGCGGAGAAGGCGGTCCTTCGCCGCCTCGTCGAGGCGGGTACCCGCATCGTGCAGATGGGGTATGCCTCGGAGGGCGAGGTCGTAGACCTGGTCAACAACGCACAGGCCGAGATTTATGGCGTCACCGGCGGAGTCGACTCAGAAGATTTCGTTCCGCTCACCACCGCGGTGGAAACGGCGATCGACGAGATCGAGGCGGCCAAGGGCCGCGATGGCCTCATGACCGGTATCCCGACGGGGTTTGCCGAGCTCGACGACCTCACGAACGGACTGCACCCAGGGCAGCTCATCATCGTGGCGGCGCGACCCGCATTGGGTAAGTCGACGCTCGCTCTGGATTTCGCTCGCGCCGCATCGATTCACAATGACCTCCCGTCGATCGTGTTCTCGCTCGAAATGGGCAGAAGCGAAATCGCGATGAGGCTCCTGTCCGCTGAGGCATCCGTTCCGCTCCAGAACATGCGCAAGGGAACCGTCGACAGCCGGGACTGGACCACGATCGCGCACACGCGGGGCCGTATCAACGATGCTCCGCTCTACATTGACGACAGCCCCAACATGACCCTCGTGGAGATTCGTGCCAAGTGCCGGAGGCTCAAGCAGCGCGTTGGGCTCAAGATGGTCATCATCGACTATCTGCAGCTCATGACTTCTGGCAAGCGTGTGGAGTCGAGGCAGCAGGAGGTCAGCGAGTTTTCGCGGGCACTCAAGTTGCTGGCCAAGGAACTTCAGGTTCCTGTTGTCGCACTGTCGCAGCTCAACCGTGGCCCTGAGCAGCGCACAGACAAGATGCCGGCACTTTCCGATCTCCGCGAATCCGGATCCCTCGAGCAGGATGCGGACGTCGTCATCCTGCTGCACAGGGAGAGCGCCTACGAGAAGGACAACCCCCGCGCTGGCGAGGCCGACTTCATTGTTGCCAAACACCGCAACGGTCCGACCCGCACCATCACGGTCGCCTTCCAGGGCCACTTCTCCCGCTTCCAGGACATGGCGGCGGGCTAGCGGGCACAACTTCTCCTCGGCGCCTTTGTCAGCATGATGCGAGGCGCGGTCAGCGCGTAAGCTTGAAGAATTCGCTCAAAGAAAAGAGATCACGTGTCCGCAGCTGTGGTGCGGGCCCGGTATTGGCCGGCGCAACTCGTTCGTGCGCTTCCTGCACTCGCCGTCGGCCTGGTGATCACGTTTTCGGCGGATCACTCAGCGCTCTTCGGTCTTGTCACTTTGGGGGCGTTTTCGCTCGCGAGCGGGCTCATCCTCGGCTGGGGATCGCTGCAGTTGGAGGATCGCACTCTGCGCGTCATCTCGCTCGTGCAGGCTGGTGTGACAGCCGCTCTGGGGATCGCAGCCCTCGCGTTGGCTACGACGGGAGCTGGGACGCTGTTTCTCCTGATGATCATCTTCGGGACGACAACCGGTTTTCTTGAGATCTACCTTGGCCTTCGTGGTCGGGGGAGACACTCCGCCGCCCGAGACTGGCTCACCGTTGGTGTGCTCACCGCACTTCTCGCGATAGCTGTGCTGCTTGTTCCAGCGGATTACGCACTTCCCTGGTCGACCGAGGACAAGGGCGTAGCGGTGAGTGGAATCCTCACCTCGCAAATCATCGTCGTGGGAATCTTCGGTGCGTATGCGATTCTGGTGGGAGTGTATTTGGCGATCGGAGGCCTCTCCGCGCGGTGGTCCAGCCAGGCCGAAACCACGACAACGCAACCAGTGACAGGACAATGACCATGGAAACTCCGAGCCTTCGAGACCGCTTGCGTCCATTGGAGCTACTCACCCTCTCCGCCGTTATCGGCGTGTTCACCGGGCTGGTGATTCTCCTGGTCAGCCGGGAATGGTGGCTTGCCGCGATCGGGTTTGGCGTGGCGTTCATCCTCGCCATCATGATGATCGCGTTGTTGGCTCTTTCCAGCAAACCCAATGCCGAGGAGAGAATCGACCTCGAAGAGCAGGACCGCGCCGGGCACTGAACGGCGCGTTACTCCAGGTAGTCGACGAGCTGCGCCGCGATCCCGGTGTAGTTGGCCGGGACGAGTGCGAGTAGTCGTTCCTTTGCCTCTGAGCCAATGTCCAGAGTGCGAAGGAACTCGCCGAACTCGGCCTGACCAACCCGCTTGCCGCGCGTCAGTTCCTTGAGGAGGGCGTAGGGGTCGGTGATGGAACTGCGACCGGCGGTGATCTCGGCGCGGATCACGGTTTGAATCGCCTCCGCGAGAACTTCCCAATTCTCGTCAAGGTCGCTGGCCAGCTGCGCTTCGTTGATGGCAATCTCGCCGAGACCGCGGGAAATGTTGTCGAGCGCCAGCAGAGAGTGGCCGAGGCCAACGCCGATGTTCCGCTGGGCACTCGAATCCGTCAGGTCGCGTTGGAGGCGGGAGGTCACAAGGGTCGCGGAAAGAGAATCGAGAATGGCGGAGGACAACTCCAGGTTGGATTCGGCGTTCTCGAACCGGATGGGGTTCACCTTGTGCGGCATGGTCGATGAGCCGGTTGCACCCTCCGCCGGAATCTGGGTGATGTACCCCATCGAAATGTAGGTCCAGATGTCGGTGCACAGGTTGTGCAGCACACGATTGACGTGACTGATGTGGGAGTAGAGCTCCGCCTGCCAGTCGTGCGATTCGATTTGGGTGGTGAGCGGATTCCAGGTGAACCCGAGAGACTCGACGAAGTCTTTGGCCAGCGCGGCCCAGTCGGCATCCGGATCCGCGGCGAGGTGCGCAGCGAACGTGCCGGTCGCCCCGCTGAACTTTCCGAGCAGCTCCGTGTCTTCGATGTGCAGGCGGATTCTGCCCAGGCGGCTCACAAAAACCGCGAATTCCTTGCCAACGGTGGTGGGGGTGGCGGCCTGCCCGTGTGTTCTGGCAAGCATGGCCACCGCGCGATGGTCGACGGCGAGCGCGCGAAGCTTCGTCGTAACCGTGTCGAGGGCCGGCAGCCACACCGAGCGAAGCGCGGAGTTGATGCAGTGCGCATAGGCGAGGTTGTTGATGTCTTCGCTCGTTGCGGCGAAGTGCACGAGTTCGGACACTCCCGTGATTCCCAGAGTGTCAAGCCGATGCCGAAGGAAGTACTCGACCGCTTTCACGTCGTGCCGGGTGGTGGCTTCAAAGTTGGCCAGTTCCCGGATGTCTGCTTCGCCGAAGTCGGTCACCGCAGCGCGTAGAGCTGCCTTGTGCTTGTCGCTGAGCGGTGCGGAGCCGAACATACTGTGGTCGGTGAGGAAGATCAGCCACTCGACTTCGACGTGTACTCGGGCGCGGTTGAGCCCAGCCTCGGAGAGGTGGTCGCCGAGCGCGCTCACCGTGTCGCGGTAGCGTCCGTCCAGCGGGCTCAGCGGCTGTGGGGGCAGGTGGGTCATGAGGCTCTCCGTCGAATTCCCGGCTCCACCTGGTGGAAGAGCGCGGTGCTCGCGTGCTCGATCATTCCCAGCACGGAGTCAAACATTGCGGCATCCGAATAATACGGGTCTGGCACTTCGAGCAGGCCGGACTGTTCCTGGTCGAAACTCAACAACAACTGCACTTTCCCGCGATCCTGTTCGGTTGGCGCCCAGGATTTGAGGATGCGTTCATGGCTGCGGTCGAACACGACGACGAGGTCGAGGTATTCAAACCATTCGGGGTCGAATTGTTTTGCGCGGTGGCCCTCGCCGTTGTATCCGCGTGCCGAGAGAGCAGCAACAGTGCGATCATCGGAGTTTTCGCCGACATGCCAGTCGCCGGTTCCCGCGGAGATCACGGCGATGGAGTCGCTCAGTCCATAGCGCTTGACCAGGGTGCCGAACACGACCTCCGCCATCGGTGAGCGGCAGATGTTTCCCGTGCAGACGAAGCAAATTCGAAAGAGAGCAGATTCGTCGAGGGTGCGATCGAAGCTCATGTCACCATTCTCCCGCAGATTCGAGCGACTCCCCAGCCCCTCCTCCACATTGCCGAACTCAGCCGTCATCGCGCAGTGGCCTGTGGAGCCAGGGACCCGCCCATGCCGACTCGTCACGATGGGAGTTCAACGGGGGAAACATTCGTTCCCTCAAGGAGAAGAAGGCACCGGATGAGCCCTGCAGATCTGTCCTCGGCCGCGTGTCTGCGCATTCTCATGGAGGAGCAGGCGTCGCGAATTGAGGCTCTTGCGAATCGGGTGAGCGAGGCGAGAATGTCCGGACTCCGGGTTGCACCGTCAGAGCAGTGGACCGGCCTGTCACGGGAGGTGCACGACGAATTCGTCCGCCAGTTGACGGCACAGCTTGACCAGGTGCGTTCCGCGCTCGACCGGGCGGCGGTGGAGAGCCGCCACGCTGCAGCAACCTTGGCCAGTCGTGTCTGACGATCTTGCCGTCGGCGGCCCTGGAACGACTTCAGTGCTCACGACCGCCCTCAACGAAGAGGCGAAGATGTTGGCCTGGCTCAGCGACCAGTTGGCCGGTCACCACCGTGAACTTGCGGCGCTCGATCGCGTGGTGGGAGACGGAATCCTCACTGCTGCCGACGCCCCAAGGAGTGCCCTGCTTGCGGAGTCGGACATTGACGAAGCGCTGCGTTTGCCGACGAGTGCTGTGGAGGATTGCCGACGGCTCGCGACCGGAGTCGACAGCGCAGCATCCGGGTACGAGTTTGCGGAACGATTTGCCGACCGGCTCGGGCAGGAACTCGCGGCTGGTCTTGGCTACCTGGTGGGTTCGATCGCCCCGTTTCTGCTTGCCCTTGTGCTCCCAGGTGCGGTTGTCGGGGCCGCAGCACTGCTTGCGGGCGCGGCAATGCTTCCGTCGTCTTCTCGTGCACGTGCGGTCGCGAACCTCCAACAGTGGTTTCGCCAGAATGCGGCTCCGCTCTCCGATCCGCGATTCGTGGAGACCGTGAGAATGACGGTCATGAGCGCCGATGATGCCGGTTGGGGGATGCTGCATGTACCGCCAGAACTCGCGAGCGTATTGGGCGACGACGGGCTTGGGCTGTTCGGAGTTGACACCTCTGCAGCGGTGGTTGGTGGGCTCGCCGCCGGGGTCGGCGTTCTCCGCGAGACCCCCGTGCGCGTGTCAGCAGGGAACTCGGTTGCCGGAGTTGCCCAGGCGCAGGGAATTCAGGACCGGGTGGCGCGGATCCCCGATGAATCGGACCAGGTGCGCATTGATCGGTACACCACCCCAGGGCTTCCAGACCGGTTCGAGGTCTACATCGCCGGCACTGCGGAACTTGCCGTGGCCGGCGATGCCGAGCCGTGGGACATGACGAGCAATGTCACGGCGATGGCGGGAGCATCCGCTGGTTCCTTGCGCGCCGTCGAGGAGGCCATGCGTCTGGCCGGGATCGACTCCACCTCCGCAGTGACGTTGACGGGGTACTCCCAGGGCGGCTTGATTGCGGCGCAGCTCGCCGCGTCTGGCCACTATTCGGTTGACGGGTTGCTCACGGTGGGCGCCCCTGCTGGGCAAGTGTCTGTGCCGCACGACATCCCGTATCTAGCGATCGAACACACGAACGATCTGGTTCCTGCTCTGGGCGGCACGTTTGAGTCCTCCGAGCCGGTGATTGTGCGCAGGCAACTGTTTGATGGCCCACCTCCGCCCTCGGAGTTCGTATTGCCAGCGCATCAACTGTCGAACTATGTGGACACGGCGCGACTCGTTGACACGTCGAGCAATTCAACCATTGAGGCGACGCTGAGTCGTTTCAATCACGCGGGCTTCGAGGACGTCACCTCGACGATGTACCACGCGGAGCGCGTCGGGCGTTAGCGCTTTTTGACGAACGGCCGAAGAATGATGCCGATGATCCAGCTGAGGAGCGCGAGAACGACAGCCCCGAGCAGGCCCCACCAGAAGTCCTCAATGTGCAGGCCAAAGCCGAGGAGTCCGGATATCCAGCTCACCAGCAGCAGGAGCAGCGCGTTCACGACGAGAGCGATGAGCCCGAGGGTGAGGATATAGACCGGGAAGGCAACGATTCGAATGAAATTGCCAATGACCCCGTTGACTACTCCGAAAATGAGGGCGACGAGCAGGTAGGTGAGCACGACGGCAAAGGTGTCCCCGGGGGCGAACGCTTCCACCCATACGTGCGGGTTCAAGATGAGGGTCGTCAGCCACAGCGCGATGGAGTTGATGATGAGGCGAATCAGGAGTCGGGACATTCCTCCACTATGCACTGTTGCTTCGCTGCCGCGCAATGCGTTGCTCCTCCGCAATAGGCTGGAGGTTGTGACTGATTCCGCAACAGACCCCGGTGTTCGACTCCGCCCGGAGATTTTGGCAAGCGCCCCTTACCGTCAGGGTAAGCCCGCTCCGGCAGACGCATTCAAGCTCTCATCGAATGAGAACCCGTTCGATCCGATCCCGGCCGTGCTGGACGCGATTGCCTCCTCGTCGGTGAACCGCTACCCGGATGCGGCCGCGGTTGCGTTGTGCGAGCGTTTAGCTGAGCGGTTTGGGGTTAGCCGTGGCGAGGTGCACGTGGGGTCAGGATCCGTGTCGATTCTTGCCCAGTTCATCCAGGCGGCGGCGGGCCCCGGAGACGAAGTGCTGTATTCGTGGCGGTCTTTTGAGGCGTATCCGGGTCTCGTGACGGTGGCCGGCGCCACGAGCGTGATGGTTCCAAACCTGCCAGACCATCGGCACGATTTGGTGGCGATGGCCGCGGCGGTGACCGACCGCACCCGCGTGGCGATTGTCTGCACCCCCAACAACCCGACAGGCACGATCGTCACGGCGGACGAATTCGAACAGTTCATGGCGGCTGTTCCGAGCGACCTGCTCGTCCTGCTTGATGAGGCCTATGTGGAGTTCGTCACCGACCCCAACGCAGTGAACGGTCGCGACCTGCTTGGCCGCTATCCGAATCTCGTGATCTTGCGCACGTTTTCGAAGGCCTACGGTCTTGCCGGACTGCGTGTTGGTTACGCGGTGGGGCCAGAGCGGATCCTGGATGCGGCAAGGTCGACCGCAATTCCGCTGTCCGTGACGGAGCCGGCGCAGCGCGCGGCCATTGCGGCGTTGGATCACGAGGCAGAGATCTTGGAGCGCGTTGCGACCATCACGCAGCGGCGGGAAGAAATTTTCGCGGGGTTGACGGCGCAGGGTTCGCCGGTGCCGCACTCCGAGTCGAACTTCTTCTGGTTCCCAACCGGGGTCAACACTGCGGCGGCGAACGACATCTTTCTCACGCACGGTGTCGTTGCACGTGCTCTGGGGGCGGATGGGGTCCGGGTTTCGGTGGGCGAGGCAGAGTCTGTCGAACGCGTCCTCGCGGCGGCCGAGGAAATTTCCCGCAGTCTCGGAGCGTGAGCTGATTGCGGCCACACGCGTGAGGTGACGGTTCGCCTCATCGCGCCAAGTCCGCCGGGTTAGGCCGACCCGCTGGCCGGGATGCTTTCCCAGCAGATCTCGCCATCCTTGATCTTGTCCGTTGGCACCAGGCCAAGTTTGGCAGCTACCGCCATGGAGGCGTGGTGCTCAGGGTGGATATACGCGGTGAACGTGGTGACCTCGTGCAGACGCAACCATGCGACCATGGCGCGCGCGGCTTCCGTTGCGGCACCTTGCCCTTGAGCCTTTGGCGTCACCAACCAGGCGACATCAGCGCTCATGCCACCCGCGTCCCGTCGCACCGTGGATTGCACGAAGCCGAGCAATTCGTCAGAACTTCGCGATCCAATGACCCAGTTGAGCCACCCCTCCGAGCCGTCCTTGGACTGGCCATGGGTTTGGAGGACATACCGACGAGTCAATTGCTCGAGCGTGGGTGCCTCTCCGCCCGTAAATCGATAGAGCGACGGCTCTGCGAGAACCCCGACCATGGCAGCGGCGTGGTCCACGGCCAATGGTTCAAGCACGAACCGTGCCGTGTCCACCCGCTCCGCTGCCGGCCAGATCATCGCGCAATTCTCTCAGCTCACTTGTTGGGTGCGCCCCAGCGCAGTGCGAGTGTCACGACCACCGCGAGCAGGCCAAGCTCGAGCGCAAACACGCCCGCGCGAACCGATCATTCTCGATCCAGGCCCCGTCGTCTCGCGACCTGTGCGAATACCGCTGGCTCCGCGCGAAACTCAATGAGTTGCACCAGGCCGCCCCCAACCGTGAAGTCGAAGACAACCTTTGGTTCTCCTCGCTGGAACCATGCAGCACCCGCCCGATCCTCAACGTAGACCGGAAGCGCGGCCTTAGCCGCACCGTTAAAGAAGCGTGCCACCGGTTCACGTCCGTCAATGCGCACCGGTGTTCCCAGCGTGACGGCGGCGGAGTCTCCTTGAACAACCGCAGTGGGGGCGAGCAGTTCTAGAAGACGCGCGAAGTCGCCGTTGCGGGCTGCGTCCAAAAACGCGTCAACCACTTCCCAATCGGCCAGAGGCTCCTGGCCGGGGGACGGAATGCCGCGCTGCGTGATTTTGCTCCGTGCTCTGGACGCAAGTTTCCTTGCGGCAACAGGGGTGGTGCCGAGGATCCCAGAGATTGTCGAGAAGTCGAACCCAAAACTGTCATGCAATATGAAGGCAACCCGCTCAGTTGGCGTCAGTCGATCCAGCAAGACTTGCAATGCGACCCCAACGGTTTCGGCTAGCGCGAGGTCCTCTGCCGGATCAGGGGACTTTCCGGCAAGCGGGATGTCAGCGAGGGGTGCAGGAATCCGAGCGCGAAGCCGGTCCAGGCACAAGCGAGTCGTCGCTGTCGTCAGCCAGCCCTGAAGGTTGTGGATCTCATCATCGACCGTCTGCAATCGCAGCCATGCTCCCTGAACTGCATCTTCTGCCTCGTACGGGTCGCCGAGAATCCGACCCGCGACCCGCAACAATCGGGGCCGATCCCGCTCGAACTCAGCTGTCTGATCCACTGTGCATACTCCATCTCAATGAGCTTGCGGGACTTTGGCTAGTCCTCTGGGAGGGCCGCGAACGCCTTCTTGGTGTTCGTGTACCAGTCCATCGACTGCTTGGGGTGCTTCCAACGCCCTTTCATATCCTCGCGCGCCTGATTGTGTGTGGTGTCGCCGTCCTTGACCGCGTGCTTTAAGTGTCGGTCTTGAGCCTTGATGACCTCATCGGCCGTTTCCCCGTGCAACTCGAGGTCGCATGGCCCGCCCAGTTGTTGGCATGTCATGGTCTTCATCAGTGTGGAACCTTCCTTGTGGTCGCGTAGGGCTGCGTTTGCCCCCATGCCCTTATGACGATGGGGAAACCGTGAGTGTGACCGAATGTCGCTAAGGCACCGCTAGTTCGCGTTGAGTGCCGCGGCATCCTGCATCAGAAGTTGAAAAGCCGCCGGGTTGAGTTCGTCACCCTGATGGAGATCGATGGCGCGGCGCGTGCCGGCGGTGAGGCTGGAGTTGAACAAGCCATCCGGGTCTTCGAGAGATGCGCCCTTTGCGAACGTGAGCTTGATTTTGTCCCGGTAGGTTTCGCCGGTGCAGATCAGCCCGTTGCTGCTCCATGCCGCAACGCCGAGCGGGTTTGACGGCTTCTTCCACTTCGTATCTTCGACAATTGCCGGCACTGCCTCGTGAATCAGAGCGCGAACTCGGGACAGCAGTTCGCCACGCCAGTCCCCCAGCGCAGAGATGATCTCGTCGACGGCGGTCACTGGTGTTTCGTTCATGGCGCCCACTGTAGTTCTGGCAACGGCCAAGAGCGGTCCGAGGGCGATGAAGCGCTCTTCATGATGTTGACAATCATTATCAATAAGGATTAGTGTGAAAGCGCAAGATCGCCTTGACTTCTAAGCCAGAATGGAACGACACTCATGACGACAATCACCTTTTTTCCCAGACCGCTCGTGGTCGCCGCCGTCGCCGTCACCGCAATGCTCGGACTCAGTGCCTGTGCAAGTGAGCCAGACCCTGCAGACGACGGGACGCTCCGCATTGTCGCGTCCACGAACGTGTATGGCTCGATTGCCACCGCGATAGCGGGGGACCACGCGGAAGTCACGAGCATCATCGACTCGACCGCTCAGGATCCGCACTCGTTCGAGGGCAGCGCACAAGTTCAACTGGCCCTGTCAAAAGCCGACCTCGTGATCGAGAACGGCGGAGGCTACGACGACTTTGTCGACGTACTGCTGCGCGGGGCAAGCAACCCCGACGTGGTTCTTGTGACGGCGGCTGAGACCGCCGGATCGGCCGCTGCGGACAATGAGCACGTCTGGTACAGCCCCAAGTTCATGATTGCGCTCGCCGGCACTCTAAGTGAGAAGCTTGCGGCGCTCGATCCGGCCAACGCCGACGTGTTTCACACGAATGCTGCCGCCTTCGAGGCCAAGCTCAGCGCGGTGAGTGATCAACTAAGCCAGATTGCCGCAGACCACGCCGGCGAAGGGGTGGCCATCACGGAGCCTGTTCCGCTTTACCTCCTGGAGGCGGCCGGCCTCAAGAATCTGACCCCGCCGGCGTTCAGTGCCGCCATCGAGGAGGGGTCGGGGATTTCCCCCGCACTGCTTGCGGAGACGCTCGCCCTGTTCACGACGGGTGCTGTGCGGGTTCTTGCCTACAACACGCAAACCGAGGGGCCGGAAACCGTGAAGGTGCGTGATGCTGCGGAACAGAACGGCATCCCAGTTCTGGACTTCAGCGAGACGCTTCCTGAGGGTCTCGACTTCCCCACGTGGATGTCCGAAAATGCTCAGGCGCTGGCGGACGCACTCGAATGACCGGAAACGCTCGGGCCGGTGACGCGGTGTTGTCCTTCCGGGGGGCTGGCCTGTCCTTCGGCAACAGGCAGCTGTGGCGCAACCTGAACCTGACGGTGCGGCCGGGTGAGTTTCTCGCCGTGCTCGGCCCGAACGGCTCCGGCAAAACGAGTTTGCTGAAGGCGATCCTCGGCCAACAACGCCTGAGCTCAGGAACTGTCGAACTGCTCGGCGAGCCTGTGCCCCGCGGCAGCAGTCAGATTGGCTACATCCCGCAGCAAAAACTCATGGACGACGGAACACCGGTGCGCGCTCGCGACCTCGTTGCGCTCGGGGTGGACGGCGGTCGTTGGGGTCTGCCCATCCACTCCAGGTCGGTTCGCCGTCGGGTCGACGAAGTCTTGGCGTCGGTGGGGGCCACCGCGTACGCCAATGTGCGGATGTCGCGGCTCTCCGGCGGTGAACAGCAGCGGGTGCGCGTGGGTCAATCGATCGCTGCCGAACCGAAGCTTTTGCTCTGCGACGAGCCCCTCATCTCCCTGGATCTTCATCATCAACGCACCGTGAGCGAACTCATTGATGAGCAGCGTCGAGCGCTCGGCATGGCCGTCGTGTTTGTGACCCACGATGTGAACCCGATCCTGCCGTTCGTGGATCGTGTGTTGTATCTGGCGGGCGGTCGCTTCCAGGTGGGCACGCCTCAGGAGGTGCTGCGCTCCGAGGTTCTTTCGTACATGTACGACACCCCTGTTGAGGTCATTACTTCGCGCGGGAGAATTGCCGTGCTCGGCGCCCCAGAGGGCTACGGGGTTCACGACCACCTCGAACACCACGTTGCAACGAAAGGACCAGTGCGCTGATGGACGACTTCTGGTCCCAGATCTTCGGGTTCGAAAACTACGGGGAACTGCTCGTCCTCGTGAAGAACTCGCTTCTGGCCGGCGCGTTACTCGGAATAGTTGGCGGCCTGATCGGCCCGTTCATCATGAGCCGGGATCTCGCGTTCGCCGTGCACGGGGTGAGCGAGCTGTCGTTCGCCGGGGCATCCGCCGCGCTGCTGTTTGGCGTGAACGTGGTGGCGGGGTCCATTGCCGGGTCCTTGGCCGCTGCCGTAATCATTGGCGCGCTCGGTGCCCGGGCGAGGGAACGCAACTCAATCATTGCGGTGCTTATGCCGTTTGGGCTGGGGCTCGGCATCCTGTTTCTGGCGCTGTATCCGGGCCGGAGCGCCAACAAGTTCGGGTTGCTCACCGGGCAGATCGTGTCCGTGGACAATCCGCAACTCATCTGGCTCGTGATCGTGTCTGTTGTGGTGATTGCCACGCTACTGATGATTTGGCGCCCCCTGACGTTCGCGAGCGTCGATGAGGATGTCGCTCGTGCGCGTGGCATCCCCGTGTCGATGCTCTCCCTGGTGTTTATGGTGTTGCTCGCGCTCGCCACGGCGGTGTCGATTCAGATTGTTGGCGCATTGCTCGTGCTTGCGCTGCTCGTAACCCCGGCCGCTGCCGCGATGCGCGTGACAGCGTCACCACTCTTGGTGCCCGTGCTGAGCGTGGCGTTCGCCCTGACATCGATGGTCGGCGGCATCCTGCTCGCGCTCGGTGGCGGACTGCCGATCAGCCCGTATGTGACCACAATCTCGTTTTTGATTTATTTGGTGTGCCGCGTAATCGGATGGCGCCGCGATCGTTCGGGTTCCCGTGCGCGCCGCCTCGCCTCCGGGGAGGGACCTGACGCGCCTGCCCCGCCGACTGGTCCTGGCGATCAAACGTCCCATGCTGCTCTCGCGGCTGGGAAATAGAATCTGGCGAGGAGGAGGGTGCAATGAAACGGAATACCTGGCAACGCGAAGCCGTCAAATCAGCCCTCGACACGCAGGAGGCGTTCGTCAGCGCCCAGCAACTGCACTCCCTGTTGCGCGAAGAGAACACCGGGATCGGGCTCGCCACCGTCTACCGCGCTCTTGCCGACATGGCCGCTGGCGGAGAGGCCGACTCGTTGCAGTCCCTGGAGGGTGAGGCGCTGTACCGCGCGTGCACGCCGGGCCAGCACCACCACCACCTGATTTGCCGCAACTGCGGTACCACTGTCGAAATCGAGGCCCGCGAGGTGGAGAGCTGGGCGAAGCAGGTCGCCGCGAAGCATGGATTCACGCAGGCTGAGCACGTCGTCGACGTGTTTGGGCTGTGTCCCGCCTGCGCGGCAGCCGCGGGCTGAGTGCCGTCAGGTGAGCGCCTTCTGAAGGGAGCCTCGCTAGCTTCGCAGTGACCGCGCAAACACGCGTGAGGCAAGGCGGGCTTGGGCGAGCGATCCCGTGCCCGTGACGACGTCGCGGATGGTGCGCAGCGCGAACGCGGGGCCCTGTACGAGCATCGTGGTCACCACCGACTCTTCCCACGCCGCCATTTCATCGCGGATCTTCTCCGGCGGTCCGATGAGCGCGACCTCCTCGACGAGTGCGGTGGGAACTGCCGCGATGGCTTCCTTCTTCTTGCCGGCGAGGTAGAGGTCCTGGATTCGGTCGCAGTCCTCCGTGAAGCCGAGCCGGTCGAGCACGTTGCGGTGGAAATTCGCTCCCTTCGCCCCCATCCCGCCGACGTACAACGCGATGGTCGGTCGCACTAAGTCGGCCGCAGCCTCAACATCGGGGTGCGGGATGACGGCGAGCTGCACGGCCACCTCAAATTCGCTGCTTGGCCGAAGCCCAGGGTCCCGGAGGGCGAAGCCGTCGGCCAGATACCCGGCGAACTCGGCGTTCGCGCGCGGCGAGAACAGGAACGGCAGCCATCCGTCCGCGATCTCCGCCGCCAGGGCGACATTCTTCGGTCCCTCGGCGGCCAAATAAATCGGGAGGTCGGCTCTGAGCGGATGCACTGTCGAGCGCAACGCCTTGCCCAGCCCTGTCGCATCCGGCCCCGCATAGGGCAGCGGATAGTGTGGCCCGGGTGCGGTCACCGGTTGTTCGCGGGCGAGCACATCGCGGATGATCGCGACATACTCCCGCGTGCGGGCTAGCGGCTTCGGGAACGGCTGTCCATACCAGCCCTCCACGACTTGCGGGCCGGATGCTCCGAGCCCGAGAATTACCCGCCCACCGGACAGCTGGTCGAGCGTGAGGGCAGCCATCGCAGTGGCGGTGGGCGTGCGGGCGGACAGCTGGGCGATGGCGGTGCCGAGCTTGATGTGCTTCGTGTGCGACCCCCACCAGGCGAGCGGCGTGAAGACGTCAGAGCCGTACGCCTCAGCAGTCCAGAACGACTCATAGCCGAGCCGGTCGGCGGTGCGCACGGCCTTCAGCGCGCCGCGGGGTGGTCCCTGCTTCCAGTATCCGGTGGTGTAGCCAATGCGCATGCACCCAGCGTAGCTAGCCGGCCGCTTCCAGAAAGCGCCGTCAAGCTTGCCGCTCTTGAATACTCCACGTACACTAGACAGGTTGAGCATTTCCGCTCCGCATGTGCACATCTCCACCATCCAGAATTTCGGTGGATTCGTGTGCGCCGACAAGTGACCTTGGGTAGGACGAAAGTTCCTACGGTATTGGAGGAAGAACCATGGCCGCAGTGTGCCAGGTGACCGGAGCCATCCCAGGCTTTGGCCACAACATTTCATTCTCGCACCGTCGCACGAAGCGACGGTTCGATCCGAACATCCAGAAGAAGACCTATTACGTGCCTTCTTTGCGCCGCAAGGTGACGCTCACACTGAGCGCCAAAGGCATCAAGGTTATTGACGCACGGGGCATCGAATCCGTCGTCAAGGACCTTCTCGCACGTGGGGAGAAGATCTAGTGGCAAAGGCACAGGACGTTCGTCCGATCATCAAACTCCGTTCAACGGCAGGTACCGGGTACACCTACGTGACCCGCAAGAACCGCCGCAACAACCCTGACCGACTCGTGTTGAAGAAGTACGACCCGGTCGTACGCAAGCACGTCGAATTCCGCGAGGAGCGCTAAAGCATGGCCAAGAAAAGCATGATTGCCAAGAATGAGCAGCGGAAGGTCATCGTCGCGCGGTATGCGGCAAAGCGCCTCGAGCTGAAGAAAGCGCTCGTCGACCCGGCGTCGACGGATGAGCAGCGCGAGGCCGCGCGACTGGGTCTTCAGAAGCTCCCGCGCAACGCTTCACCGGTTCGCGTACGCGGTCGCGACGCCATTGACGGCCGTCCGCGTGGATTCCTGAAGCAATTCGGGATTTCGCGTGTTCGATTCCGGGATATGGCGCACCGGGGCGAATTGCCCGGAATCACCAAGTCAAGCTGGTAAATTCAGCGATATTGCAAGAACGACGTCCGAGGAGGACACCCAATGGCTGACAAGTCACTAAACCGTACCGAGCTCGTCGCGGCCATTGCCGCGCACTCCGGTCAGAGCCAGGCAACCGTAAACGGCATGCTGGACTCGATGTTCGAAACGCTCGCCAAGTCGGTGGGCGAAGGCACCAAGGTGTCGATCCCGGGATGGCTCTCCGTTGAGCGCACCCACCGTGCCGCGCGCATGGGCCGCAACCCCTCCACGGGTGCCGCGATCCAGATCGCTGCGGGATATGGCGTGAAGGTCAGCGCCGGCAGCAAGCTCAAGGCCGCGGCCAAGGGCTAAACGAACCACTCGACAGGGGTGCGGCGCTTCGGTGCCGCACCCCTGTCGTCGTTAAACCGGCAACCGCAGCATAGGCTGGAGGGGTGTCGAGGCTCGTGAGGATTGCCGGGCCAGCCCTCCTGCTGGTCGTTGGACTTATCGCTCTTCTCGCGGCGCTGAAAATCGGGGGCGGTGCGGATGCTGCGCTGCTCGCGGACCCGGGCGCGCTCGTCCGGTTCGGCCTCCCCATCGCGCAGCTGCTCTACAACATCGGCGCGGCCGGCACGCTCGGCGCCCTCGTGCTCGTGGTCTTTGCCATGGACAACAAGAAGCCCGAATTCAACGCGAGTCTGGACTTTGCGGCAGGTGCGGCGGCATTCTGGACCGTCGCCAGTGCGGTGACCGGCTTCCTCACGTTCATGAGCGTCTACCTTCAGCCGGTCGCGTTCGACGACAATTTCAGCCAGCTGTTCGGTAGCTACCTGACGAGCATCCCCATCGGTCAGGCGGCACTCGTGAGCACGCTCGTGCCGGCGATTGTCACCGTGCTGTGTTTTGCGGTCCGAAACCGGACAGCCCTTGTGTTCGTCACCATTTTCTCCGTTGTCGGACTCGTACCGATGGCGCTGGAGGGGCACGCCGCAGGAACGTCAGGGCACGATCAGGCGGTGAGCAGCTTCGGCCTTCACCTTGTCTTTGCCGCGATCTGGCTAGGTGGCCTTCTCACGCTTGTCTTCATTCGGCGCACGCTCGAAGGCGGGCGCATCGGCCCCATCCTCAGCAGGTACTCGTCGATAGCCCTGATGTGTTTCATCATCGTCGGCGCATCCGGAATTGTGAATGCCCAGCTCCGGGTCGGCGAACTCGAAAACCTGCTCACGCCGTACGGAATCCTCGTGATCGTTAAAGTGCTTGCCCTCGGCGCGCTTGGTGTGTTTGGTGTGTTCCAGCGACGCTTCCTGGTCGCACGCATGCAGGAGAGGAAGAACGGCGCTCGCGGCTACTTCTGGTGGATGGTCGCCGCCGAACTCGGATTCATGGGACTCGCTTCCGGGGTTGCCGCCGCCCTCGCGCGGACGCAGACGCCGGTGCCTCAGGTGTTAGTCACGGCGACACCCGCCTACATTCTCACCGGCGAACCGCTCCCCCCTGAGCTCACCCCGATCCGGTTCCTTACCGTGTGGGATTTCGACATCCTCTGGATGGTGATTATCGGCTTCGCCGCCTTCTTCTACCTCGCTGGGGTGTGGCGACTCCACCGTCGTGGGGATCGCTGGCCGGTTCTGCGCACGATCTCGTTCATGGCGGGACTTGCCACGCTGTTCTACATCACGAACGGGGGGATCAACGAGTACCACAAGTACCTGTTCAGCGTGCACATGCTCGCGCACATGGTGCTGGGCATGGCGATCCCGGTGCTCCTCGTGCCTGGAGCCCCGGTGACTCTGGCGTTGCGGGCCATTCGCAAGCGGACGGATGGCAGCCGCGGTGCCCGCGAGTGGATTATGCTCGCCGTCCACTCCCGCCTCGCAGCGCTCTTCTCTCGCCCCGTTGTCGCCGCCGTGTTCTTCGCCGGTTCGCTGTGGGTGTTCTACTACTCGCCGCTGTTCCGGTTCGCCGTGGAGGACCACATCGGCCACACGTTTATGATCGTGCACTTCCTGATCAGCGGGTACTTGTTCGTGCAGACCCTGATCGGGGTGGACCCGATGCCGTATCAGGCGCCGTACCCGATGAGGCTTCTCGTGCTGCTGGGCACCATGGCGTTCCACGCCTTCTTCGGCGTCGCCCTGATGACCGGGACCGGGCTTCTCGCCGCGGACTGGTACGGAGCGATGGGGCGCACCTGGGGACCAAGTGCGATCGTTGACCAGCAGATCGGCGGCGGGATCGCCTGGAGCATTGGTGAAATCCCGACACTGGCCCTGGCGCTGATTGTCGTCGTCATGTGGGCACGGAGTGACTCCAGCCTCGCAAAGCGGCTCGATCGGAAGGCCGATCGCGACGGCGATGTCGACCTGACGGAGTACAACGACATGCTCGCGAAGCTGCAGAAACAGCGCTGAGCGCGTTCCTACTGCTGCTGGATGTCCACCCGGTCGCCGTTGATGGTCATCACCCAGTTGAGGGCGAACTGCACATCCTCGTCGAAAGTGGAGAGCGTCCCATCAAAGAGTGACCGTACCTCGACCTTGAGGTGGGCTGCGCCCTGAGCCTGGGAGACAACCCAGGTGCCCGGATCATTTCCGGGCTCGACCGTGATTTCCGGGTAGCGCGCCATCGACCACACCGGGGTGCTTTCGACCCGGTTGGAGAGCTCCTGGCCGAACGGGCATCCAGTCGGAAAGAGTACCTGCTGCTTCGTGCAGTCGTCGAGGAATGAATCGACCTGTGTCTGAATTGAGGAGACGAACAACTCTGTGGCCTGGATGTCCAGACTCACCGAGACGACGCTCCCCGGATTTGCCACGGAGGCGTCGACGGGTGTCGCCGTCAGATATCCGGACTCGTGGCCCACCGTGTAAAAACCGGGGGCGAGCACTTCGTATGCAGCGCCAATGCTCGGCCCGTTCGGGGAGGTGACATCGACCCCGTTCACGGTAAAGGATGCGTCATGCAGCGGGGTGACGCGGAGGATGCCCATCGGGCTTTGGAGGAACGACCAGGTGGAGAACACCCCGAACCGGTTGCCCTCCTGCTCCACCTGAAACGTGCCGCTTGTCGTGACGGTGCCGAGCGTCGCGGTGTAGGCGACCTCGTGGATTCCTGCGCCAAGGTCCACGTCGGAGACAATGGAAACGTCATCGAGCTGACCGAGCGCCGCCGGGGTGAGAAGCTCATCGCTCGCGTTCGACGTGCCGAGCACACCCGGCGTGGAGAGAACCTCCGCAAGGTCGTGGCGTTGCAGGGCGCTAAGGTACGAGCTCACGAAACCGCTCGCACTGAAAAGGGACGCATTGAGTGCGATCACCGTCACGGCGAACGCTCCGAGGAGCAAGCCAAGCAGTGCCATCCAGATGATGATGGTGTGTTGAAAAGAGTTAGGGGTTGACTCCTCCACCGGCTGCACCATGCCACAATCCTAGGCTTGGGAGTTACGCACACCGAACGGCCGCGGCGCCCGGAGCCAGATAGATTGGACTTTTCAGATCCACGCCTGGGCCGGCATCCGACACGTAAAGGACACCCTTGACCGCGCTAGAACTCTCCGGCGAACAGGCCGCGGTTTTCGCGACGATTGAAGGCACCCGGGAGAACATCTTCGTGACCGGCCGCGCCGGCACCGGCAAGTCCACGCTGTTGAACCATCTCTCGTGGAACACCTCGAAGCAGCTCGTGATCACCGCCCCCACCGGTGTGGCAGCGCTCAACGTGGGCGGTCAGACGATTCACTCCCTGTTCCGGCTCCCGATCGGAGTGATCGCGGACCACGACATCGAACAGAACGCGGCCTTGCGCAAACTGTTGAACACGATTGACACTCTCGTCGTCGATGAAGTGTCCATGGTCAACGCCGACCTGCTCGACGCGGTCGACCGCAGCTTGCGGCAGGCGAGGCAGCGCCCTCACGAAGCGTTCGGAGGGGTGCAGCTCGTGCTGTTTGGCGACCCATACCAGCTCGCGCCCGTGCCGGGGGATGCGGATGAGCGGGCGTACTTCGACGACCAGTACCGGTCGATGTGGTTTTTTGACGCGAAAGTGTGGGACGAGACCGACCTGCGGATCTTCGAACTCACGACCATCCACCGTCAACACGAAGAAGAATTCAAGACCATGTTGAACGCGGTGCGCCACGGAACGGTCACTGCGGAAATCGCGGCGCGCTTGAACGAGGTGGGTGCGCGCACGGCCCCCAGCGAGGAGGCCATCACCCTGGCCACTCGCAACGACACCGTCAATCGCATCAACGCCACAGAGCTCGCCAAACTGCCAGGGCGTTCCCTGACCGCGCGAGCAGACATCACCGGTGACTTCGGGGGGCGCGCCTTCCCCGCCGACGAAACGCTTGAGCTGAAAGTGGGCGCGCGGGTGATGTTCCTGCGCAACGACAGTGATCAACGGTGGGTGAACGGCACCGTCGGCACGGTGCGCAAAATTACGTCCACCGTGTTTGTCGAGGTCGACGGCGAAACACACGAGGTCGAGCCGACCGTCTGGGAGAAGTACAAGTACTCCTACTCGGCGGCCACGAAACAGTTGACCCGCGACATCGTGGCCGAGTTCACCCAGTTCCCGCTGCGGCTGGCTTGGGCAGTGACGATCCACAAGTCTCAGGGCAAAACGTACGATCGAGCCATCGTCGACCTCGGCCAGCGGTCGTTTGCCCCGGGGCAGACCTATGTCGCGCTCAGCCGCATCACCGAGCTGGACGGGCTGTACCTCACGAGGCCGCTGCGGCCATCCGACATCATCGTGGACGAGAATGTTCGGCGCTTCATGGCGAATGTGACGCCGATTCCCGGCATCGAGGCTTCCTAGGTCGTTGGCGGGTCGGTCAGCAAAAAATGCTGACAGCCCTGCCCAAAGATGCCCGCCGAACCCGGGGCCGCCAGCATTTTTTGCTGACCGACCCGCCAGCCACCTTTGGGTCTAGACAGCGGCGAGCTTTGCGGTGCTCAAGTCCTGGAAAACTTCGGTGTTCAGGCGGTACGCCGTGATGACCTCGTCGATGACGCGCTCGCGCTCCGCCTCATCCCAGGGGGCGGCATCGAGCTTCGCCCGGTAGTCGTCCTTGAAGGCGGTGGGGTCTGGTATCTGGTCGAACAGGTAGAAACCGACACCGGCGGTGTCGAAGCCGAAGCGCTTCTGCATGACCTTGTAGATGTGCTGGCCACCGGAGAGGTCGCCGAGGTAGCGGGTGTAGTGGTGGGCGATGAAACCGCCGGCCCAATCCGAGACCTCCTTGATGCGGTCGACGTAGCGTTCGGTCGCAGGCAGGGGCGAGGACTCCGCTTTCCATTCCGGGCCGACGAGGAACTCGAGGTCGGCGTCGAGCGCGGGAAGGCGGGTGAGCTTCTGGGTGATGAACTGCGCGGCCAAAGCATCTTCGGCCAGCTCTTCCGCCACCGCTTCGATCGCTTCGTACATGTAGAAGTGCTGGACGACCATGGCGACGTAGTCGTCGCGAGTGCCCTTGCCGCTCATGAGGTCGTGCATGAACGTCGCACCCTCCGTGCGGTCGTGGTTCGTCGAGGTGCGCTCGCGCAGGGCGACAGAGAACGGGACTACGGGCACGGTGCACTCACTTTGATCGCTGGTTAGGTCAGCCTAAGCTTACCTGACCGTCCGGCGGAGGGGAATGGCGCCTAGTCGTGCGCTCGCGGCTGGATGCCCAAGGTGGCGCAGGCTGCGTCGTAAAGTACGACGACTTCCCGACGAATCTGAGCTCTCTCGCTGATGGTCGTCGACCACGGAACCGTCAGCTCGTGTTCGTTCGTCCCGATCGAGTATGACCAGAATCCGCCATTCTCGTCGAGGCCAACCATGGTCGCCGCTTCGGCATCCGGATTGCCAAACGCGCGCGCGATGAGAAGGTTGTCTGCTGGGTGATCGCCGTTCATGTGGGCGAGCACCGCGGTCACGACGGAAGAGTCAAAAACTGGCATGAAATCAACGCTACCGGCAATGCCAGATGGGAGATCATGAATCATGGCGATTACACCGGATACGAAGAACTGGACCTGGGTCTTGGAGAGCCGCTGCCCGGAATGTGGTTTTGATGCCTCGACCCTGTCTGAGCGAGATGTTGCAGCAGAGCTGAGGAACAATGCTGCCGAGTGGCCAGCGGTTTTGGAGCGCGACACGGTGCGGGATCGCCCGGACGAGGGGACCTGGTCGGCGCTGGAGTATGCGGCGCACGTGCGGGATGTTTTCCGGGTTTTCGCCCAGCGGCTCGCACTCATGCTCGCCGAGGACGATCCAACCTTCGCGAATTGGGACCAGGACGAGACCGCGATTGCCGACAGGTACAACGAGCAGGATCCCGCGGTCGTCTCGCGCGAACTCGTCGAGGCTGGAAACGCACTCGCTGCGGCGTTTGATGCTGTGCCAGATGCCTCATGGTCACGGAGAGGACTTCGCGGTGACGGTGCCGTATTTACGGTGGCAACCTTGGCGCGCTACCTGGCCCACGATCCGGTACACCACTTATGGGACGTGAATCGGTAAGCCACGTCCGGCTTGGCTGGGCTAAATCCAGCGCGGGGCCGCCGGCACTGGTTCGCCGTTCGCGGTGGTGACGTCTTGCGCGCCGCGCCCCGTTGCCCAGTGAAGGAGGTCGGCAGCGGTGCCCGCGAGCACGATCGCGTTCGGATCGCCAGCATCCCCAACTGATTTCGGTGCGTCGCGGTCGGTTGCGGCGAGAACGAAGTTGGGGATGGTCTCCTCGGCTTGCCGCCCGCGCCAGGCGCTGAGCACATTCGCCAGCACGTGGTCGACGAGATCGGCGGGGAAATCGTCGCAGCTCGCACTGCCATTCAGGTCGACCGCGTGGAGCCAAACCTCACGAGTGCGAAGCCAGACGGTGGTGCTTGCCGTCATCGGCGAGCCCCGCGACATCCGCACCTCGGATGCCCAGGCTGCGTCGTCCATTCCGCGCCATCCTGCGTCGAGCTCGTCGGCTGTGCGCACGAACAATGCCCGGACTTCGTCGGCCGGGAGGGCCGCGCCGCTGTCGATCTCCGAGTTGCGCTGTTCGATAGAGGCGTACATGGGCGTTTCGACGCCCGTCGCCGCCCACTGTGCGAGCCGTAGGAGACCAAGGGCGTTGTAGCCGGTGTGGGCAATAACGTGCCTGCGGGTCCACCCGGGCAGCAGCGATGGGCCATCGAGCTCGGCGTCGGTCAGCGCGGCCAGAGCGTGCTCGAAATAGGCGGTGCCGTCGGCCACGAGCGCAATCGAGGCGAGGAGTTCTGGATCCTGGGTGGTGTACTCGTTGCTGGTCATAGTTTCCCCATTGTTGCGCACGGGGCTGGTGTGTGGCGAGGCCGGGATGTCGGTGCCTGCTGCTTAGAATCACCCGGTAGGGCCGGCTGTCATCGCGTTATCGGATGCACCGAGGAGGTTTGGGTGGATGTCACTGCGCTGGATCAGCGGTTCTGGCAGGTCAAAGTGGGGGGAGAGGTTGTTGGCTACGTCGACGAGATTGAGGTGGCCGGCGAAACCAGGTTTCGCGCCCGGAGGCTCAAATATCCGGATGGCCGCTGGGTAGTCATTGGGGAGTGGTGGGAGTTGGACCCAGCGCTCGCGGCGTGCGCCGAGGTTCTCCCGGCAACGGCATCGACAAGAACAGTGCGCGTGCGAAAGCTCGTGGTGCCGCCGCAGAACCGGTGGTTCTAGCCGACCGGGTAATCTGAGTGGACGCGCTGATGGGAGATCGGAGTTCGGATGTCGCAGAAAAAGCCGCTGCCATGGGATCCGATTGCCGAGGCGCATCGCCAATGGAAACAGCACGGCTGGGAAGCTGAAGCGGACGGAATGTCTGCCGTAACGTCGATCATGCGCGCGCAGCAGCTCATGCTGGGCCGCGTCGAGGCACTACTTCGTCCGTTTGAGCTCACGTTTGCGCGCTATGAGCTACTTCGGCTGCTGAGTTTCACGCGGGACGGCGCCATGCCGATGGCGAGTGCGAGCGCCCGATTGCAGGTGCACCCGACGAGCGTGACGAACACGACCGACCGGCTCGAGAGCGCGGGGCTTCTCGAACGGACGGAGCATCCGACGGATGGCCGCGCCACGCTCATCCGGATCACTCCTGCGGGGCGCGAGCTCGTCGACGCTGCGACCGCGGTGATCAACCGCGAGTTTTTTGCCGACGTGGGCCTGACCCCGGATGACCGCGACACGCTCGTGGCGATTCTTGCCCGGTTCCGGCGTGACGCCGGCGACTTCGTTGAGGCGTCAGCGACCTGACATCGGCCCGACCGCACTGGAGTAGAGCGAACGGGACGGCTAGCTTTCGGAGCCTAGCTCTCTCGGCCGGAGGTCGAGCCGTCGGAGCAGTTGCGCGTTCAGAGCGACGACGACAGTTGACGCAGACATCAGCAATGCGCCCACTTCCATGGGGAGTATGAAGCCAATGGGCGCAAGCACACCCGCAGCCAGCGGCACGGCAATCAGGTTGTAGCCCGCGGCCCACCAGAGGTTTTGCTTCATCTTTCGATAGCTCTTCCTGGAAAGCTCGATTACCGAAAGCACGGAGCGCGGGTCGTCGCTGGCGAGGATCACACCGGCGGATGCGATCGCGACATCGGTGCCAGCCCCGATGGCAATTCCCACGTCTGCCTGAGCAAGCGCTGGGGCATCATTGACGCCATCTCCCACCATCGCGACGTGTCTGCCCTCGCCCTGCAGCTCGGCCACCTTGGCAGCCTTGTCTTCTGGATGTACGCCGGCGAAAACCCGATCGATGCCTAGCTCTGTCGCGACAGATTGAGCTACCGCGTCAGCGTCTCCCGTGATCATGACGACCTGAATGTTCATCGCGTGGAGTGCCTCGATCGCGTGACGGGACTCCTCCCGAACCTCGTCGGTGAGCCCTAGTGCGCACACGACTTCGCCGTCCGCGAGCACGTGAAGGATGGTTGCACCCTCCTTCGCCCATTCTTCAGTTTCGGCCATTGGCGCCGCATTGTGGCTCTTGAGCAGCGACGGCCCACCAACCGTTATCGTGCGACCGTCTACCGTCGCGGTGACACCAATTCCCGCCGAAGCCTGGAAGTCTGTTGCCTTCGGGATTGGGATGTCACGCGCCTGAGCGGCGCGAACGATCGCCCTTGCCAGCGGGTGCTCGCTGTCGCCTTCCGCTGCGGCCGCCCAACCGATCATTTCGGCTTCGCTTTTCCCCTCAACCATGGCCGCGTGCGACACGACGGGCTCACCTTTCGTGAGAGTCCCCGTTTTGTCGAAGAGTACGGTGTCGACGGTGCGCATGCTCTCAAGAGCCAACCGGTCCTTGATGAGTACGCCGGCTTTGGCGGCCTTCTCTGTGGAGATCGCGACAACCAGGGGAATTGCCAGCCCGAGCGCGTGGGGACAGGCGATGACAAGAACCGTGATTGTTCGCACTATCGCGTCGTCGGGATTGCCGAACAGGGTCCACACGATGGCGGTGAGGACGGCGGCGCCGAGAGCAAACCAGAACAACCATCCGGCAGCCTTATCCGCAATCCGCTGAGCAGGAGAGGAGGAGTTCTGTGCCTCGGCGACGAGTTTTTGGATACCGGCGAGTGCGGTGTCGTCGCCGACGGCAGTCACTTCGACCCGAATGGCGGTGTCGGTAGCGACGGTTCCGGCGACGACTTGCGCACCGGGTCCTCTGCTCACAGGACGTGACTCGCCGGTGATCATCGACTCGTCGATATCTGCTGTGCCTTCGGTAATCGTGCCGTCGGCGGGAACACGGCCGCCAGGGCGAACGATCACCAGGTCACCAACGCGAAGCTCTGCTGGCGCAACGAGTTGGGTTGCACCGTCTGTGATTCGCTCGGCCTCGTCGGGCAGCAAGGCGGCGAGGGATTCAAGGGCATTGGAGGTCTGAGCGAGAGACCGCATCTCAATCCAGTGACCAAGCAGCATGATCACAATGAGCAGTGCAAGCTCCCACCAGAAGTCGAGTTCACGGCCAAGAATGCCGATGCTCGCGCCCCAAGAGGCGAGAAAGGCGACGGTGATCGCCAGAGCAATGAGGAGCATCATCCCCGGCTTGCGGTCTCGAATCTCAGAAACGGCACCGGTAAGGAACGGCTTTCCACCCCACACGTACATCACAGTCCCGAGGATTGGCGATATCCATGACACCACAAGGATGTCCGGAATCGAGTAGCCGAGCAGCATCGCGAACATGTGGTTGAAGCCGACGACGGGGACCGAGAGTGCCAACATGATCCAGAAGAGTCTGCGGAATTGCCCCACATGGTCGGCGTGACCGGCGTGATTTCCGTGACCCGCGTGGGGTGCGTGCTCGGGTTCAAGGTTGGCCGTGACAGGGTGCTGGTGGTCGCTCATGGACTCAACGCTATACCCCTAGGGGGTATCTCGCAATGTTCTTGGTGAAAGCCGGACTGTTGGGGTGCGTCCCGCGTGCTGGCATAATTTCATGAGACGGGGGTGCTGAACATGGTCGTGGAACGGTTGCAAAGGACGTTCGGTGCCGTACGCGACTTCCTTCCTGCGACCATTGCCATTGCCGGTCTGATTCTGTGCCTCTCCGTCATGCACGGAATGCACGCTGAACACAGTGCAAGTGCAACTGCTGTTTCGCCAAGCACTACCGTTTCCGCCGACGCTGTGTATTCTGCGGCTGTCGCCACTGGAGTGGCGGTAAGCGGCGATACACACGTGTCGCACGGGGCGGGATGGCCAGTGGGCGCACTTGAGTGCGAAGGTCCCTGCGGCAACGATCCCTTGATGACCGCGTTGCAGTGCGCCTTTGCGTTGCTGTTGCCACTCGGGCTAGGCGGAGGTATGCGTGCGGGTGCGACCTGGAACCATTTCCTACGCCGGATGACCGCCCGCACCAAACGCCTGGGACACGTATCGCCGCTTGAACCGCCCTCGCTGCTCCTTCTTTCAATCTGCAGGACGTGATTGTTCGGCTTTCCCGCCATGAAAAGTGTTGGTGGAGTTCTGTCACGAGCGTCTCCGCACACATTTTGCTCACTGTTCCTCCGACCCTCTGATCCTCTGTGCCCGCGACGCGGCCCCAATCTTAGAAATGAACTCTGCAATGAAACTTCGAAATCTCGCCACTGTCCTCACGGCAACGCTCCTGCTCTCCGGCTGTTCTGCGGCGGAGACGATCGGGGCAATTCCCCCGCCGGAAGTCGCGTTTCATCACATCCACAAACTGGAAGTAGGGCAGGCCGAAGGGGAGCTGCTTGTGGCCGCCCATGATGGTTTGTACCGAATCATCCCCAATCCTCAGGGTGAAGCCAAGGTCAGTGGGCCTATCGGCGGATTCGATTTCGATCTGATGGGGTTCGCCATGGCCGGCGGCACGGCCTATGCGTCAGGACATTCCGGCCCCAAGACCTCAGACGCGTTTGGCACCCCGAATCTTGGACTTATCGTCAGCACAGACTTGGGAGAAACCTGGATCAACGTGTCACTGACCGGGTCGACGGATTTCCACGCTCTAGCCGCTTCAACAGAAAGCAGCACTGACGGGAGAGTGTATGGAATCGACAGCAGCAAGCAGCGAATCCAGCGCAGCATGGATGGTGGACAGACGTGGAGCGAAGGCGCAGAAGTGGTTGCCCGCGAAATTGTTGCCACCGGCACGCGGCTGTACGCCACGACCCCTGATGGGCTCGCGGTCAGCGATGATCACGGCACCACTTTCGAGATTGATTCCAACGCGCCCGGACTCTTCCTCGTCGCAGCGGGTGCGGCTGGCCAACTTGTCGGCGTCGACATTGAGGGAAACCTGTGGGTGCGCGACGCGGGAGGTGCGTGGACCACGGAAGGTGCCGTAACCGGCGTGCCGCAGGCCATCGCTTTCGGAGACGATCGTGTCTACGTCGCGGACGATCGAGGAATCGCTTTCACCAGCGACGCCGGAGGGACCTGGACTGTGCTCACACTGCGTTCGTGAATGGCTCCGGCGACCGAAAGCATCCTTCGCGTTTGACAGTTGGAGCGAGTGACGGGAATCGAACCCGCACTGTCGTAGCTTGAACTGGCTGAAAACGCTATCAATACACCAAATTGCTGAGATCAGTTGGTGTGTGGATATCGGCGTGTCGCGTGCCGTGTGTAGTCGTGACTACATCGATGGATGGTCGAAAGACCCGAGCCGCTGCTTTTTCAAACGCCAGAGTTGCTGCGAGCCCGACTAGCCCTGAGTTCCCGGCTCTGGAGATTGATAGTGGGCTCCCTCAAACAGTTTTGGCCCCGTTGTCGTTGGGGTGGGTTTGCGACATACAAGGAACGCTAGAGCAACACGAACTTCAGCAAGAACACAACTTTGCGCTTCTTCGAGGAACCGAAGTGATCACGGGTTCTTGCGGACGCGTCTGCCCCGGGTGGAACCGGAACGCTAGAACGGAGTGATCGAGACTTTGCTGATTGGTAGCGCAATCTGTTCGCCATCTTTTTTCTCAACTTTGACCCAAGTTGCGCCTTTGCTATCTAACTTCATGTCCACGAGCGTGCCAAGTTCTATGTTGTCGACCTTGTCGTTCACGATATTGCCATTCTCAGCAATGAACTGCTTGATCTTGTCAGCACTCCAATCCGGCTGGCCGTCAACGAGATCGCCCATGTAACGACGTAGATCGTTGCTGCTCCAGTCCTCCAGAAGCGAACCTGTCTTGCGGGAGGCAGCTTTGCCGAACCTGAACTCTCGAACGAGCCCAAGAATCTCATCGATCTTCTCGTCTTGCGTGCGTTGGACCTTCGGTGCATCAGGGGTCTCATCCTCGCTGGATGCACGGGCGGCGGTCACTTGCTCTTCGAGATTCGGCCAACGCAAGTCGAAAGTGTCTCTCAACACTTGTGGGTCGAGCGGATGGTCGCACGCTGAATTGATAGTCTTCAGAAGCTTGAAGAAATCGGCGCCGTCGGAGAGGTCTGTCAACTGCAGATTTTTCAGCGGGCCGTCATAATCCGCCTTTGTGAGATCGACAACCACAGGGCAGATGCTCTGCGTTTGCAGTTCTGTGAGCATCGCACCCCCCTCAAAGTGGAGCCAAGGACTAGCGTGGTTTTCGTTTGTAATGAACGCCACGCCAATCTTGGAGTCGGAGAGCTCCAGTGTGATCGCTTGAAACCAGGCTTCACCCTTGGCCAGGTCAGACGATACAAATGGCGTTCGACACTCCTGGATCACTGTGGGAAGCCATACAGCAAACGCTTCCGCCACAGTGTGGCTGAGCTTGCCCGACCAACTAACAAATACCTTCATGCTGTAAGCATATTGATGCGAACTCGTATTTAAAGGGCTGGCTAGATCATTTGAAAAATATTGCCGAAATCAGTGTCGGAAGACGGCCCGACGCAACTTCACTGTTGTTTTGGTTCACATAATGTGCCAAGAGCGGCGAGACCGTTGCTTGTTGTTTGAGTTGAGGCGCAGAGGTTTTAACGCCCCTGAGGAAGCCATCGGCGAGCCGTCAGGCGCTGGTGTCGTGGCTCGGCGATAGCCTAATGGGATGCCGTCATTTGCTCAACGAATGGGACTTCGGCCCGTGCGTACATTAGTGCAGCGGGACAGTCTCGACGAAGAAACCCGCATCGAGTTGTGGAACATCACGCTCGGGTTGGAGCGGGCGCTCACAGCGGCAGAGCGCCACGATATCAACACGGTCCTTGACACCGTGACCAGTTCGATCTGGGCGTGGTCATTCAATAGGCCGCGCGACGAAGAGCCGTCCACGAATCAGGTGTGGGGAGGCGTGAAGAACCAGATCCTCAAGGCGGAATGGGTCGATACGCTCGGTTTGATCGAGGAAATTATCGGCTACGCGAAGCGATTCGAGCAATGGAAGACTGAGGACGTCGTTCCGGTATTTATCAAGGCGTTCAACGGGACCTTTGAGAATTTCCTTGTCGGCTATCGCTTCATCGACTTAAAGCTGGTCCCTTTGGATTCCGAGGTTGATCTGGAGGCGATCAACACAGCGCTGGATGACGCCAAACCTTTCAAGGGTGCCCGTCATCATTTGGAACAGGCCACTGGTCTGTTGGCTGACCGGAAAAAACCAGACTATCCGAACTCGATCAAAGAGTCGATATCTGCCGTGGAGTCAGTCTGTCGGGTCGTCACTGGCGAGCAAACACTCGGCGGGGCACTCAAAAAGTTGAAAGACTCCGGAGTGAAAATTCACCCTGCCCTCGAGGGCGGCTGGTCGAAGATGTACGGCTGGACTTCCGACGCGGACGGCATACGTCATTCCGCGATTGAAGCACCCGATGCTGATCAGGCGCTCGCGAAGTACATGTTGGTGGCGTGTTCCGCTTTCGTGTCGCTTGTGATCGAACTGGGCCGGAAAGCTGACCTAACGTAACCGGTGCGCTTTCGCTTCAGTCAGTCGGTTCTGTGCCGAACAGCCAGTGGGTATATGCGGCGAGGTTCTTCCCGTACTTCTCGTACCATTCGGGGTCGGACTCTTGATTGGTGGCCACCTGCGGCGCAGCGATGGCGTCGTCAGGATCAGACATTTGCGGCTCCATACGCCAATAATTCCACCAACTACTGACACTCGAACTAGCCAAGTTTGGTCAGGTTGCAATGGGGGCAAACCCAGCCACGCTCGCCGGACTCCATTGGAATGCGACACCTGGGGCAGTTTGGTGTGGACGCTGCAAACTCCGCCCGCCCCTCGATCAGGTCGCCCATTATTCCGACTTCAGTTCGTCCTTCAAGCTTTCGCTAACTTTTGTGAATACGTCATCGACCTGCGGTCGGTCTACTGGGGGCGGTGTCGGTGGCTTGTCGTCACTCATCGCGAGTCTCCAAGTTCGACTGGTCGGCCGAGTGGATGAGTGGCTTGCCAACATTCTCCACGTCAGGGCGTTCCTGTTGGGGTGGGGGTGTAGGTGAGTCCGGGTCCCGCGCCATTGAATCCTCCATCAGGAATCGCGGCATTTATACCGACAACGATTAGAGCAGTAGACAGGCTGACAATCAGTAGCACGAGAGAGAGCTTTGTCGCCTTTGCTCGCCTCTCATTGTAAGCATCTCGCGCCTCGACCTCGCGAACCTTCACTTCGAGGATGCAGTCCTCCAGGTCCTCTTGGGAGATCGTGTGATTCACCCAGCGATTGACGACAGCGCGAGCGGACGGAGCCCACACCCAGGTGGGCCACAGCGCCTTGACCGCAGCAATGACACTCGCGATCGTGAAGGCAAACGGGATCATCCCGAGGTAGAACGACTTAGCCGTTACCAGGCCGGTGAATGTCGCCCCGGCGAGAACACCGGCGGCCACCACCGCGAACGAAGACTTTGAGTCGATGCCCCGAGTCCGCTCTAAAGCAGCGTGGCGAATCACGTCCAGTTCCTCGCTGAGCACTCGAATCCGAGCTAGGCGAGTGGCAGCTTTGACGCTTGTTTTGTCGTTCGATTTTGGCACGTTTCGGCCTTCCGTCGGCGCCAGCGTATACCAAGCGCGAGCGCCGACGTGGCACCAGATTGAACGCCAGCGCTACTCGTGAGTCTTCGAGACACTGCGGCGACAGGCACCCTGAACGCCAACCCCGATGGTGCTGGTTGTGATTCTGGCGTAACTCTAGAGCGAGAGGGGGTCATGTGTCCAAGGAGCGCCCGTCGGTAGTCTGCGAGACACCGCTTGGGCCTCTCCGTCACGGTGAATGGACCCCGCGGTTAGTCGGTTAGTGCGTACGGGACCGAGAGCGGGTTTGGCTGGAGTGCCGTGAACCATTGCTCGATCGACGTGGTTTCGATGGGAAGGTCTACCGAGTCGGGGAACTCGGTAGCGCTTGTTTCGGCGATATCCAGAAACTCTTGGTACCAATACGGCTCAAGTCGGATGTCGAAGATTTCCCTTGCAGACTCAGCCCCTTCTATCAGTAGGCAAAACGCGAGCCTATGGGCTGTCGTTGCCAATGGTCGCCATCCGGTGGCGAGCATGGACGTGACGTCTATCATCACGGCAATGAATCGGCGGGCGAAGGCTACGTTGTAGAAGGCTTGGCAACTTTGCGGTAGCTCGGCAAGGACCCAGGTGTCGTCGATCTCAGCACCTTCTCCTAGCCTGGCTAGGTCCATGAAAAGGCGGTCGACGATGACTACCGAACTGTGCCACAGCAAACCACGAATGATCTCGCTTCGTTCGGTCTCGAATTGTCGTTCTGCGCGGGTCAGCGGAAAATCTGTATCAGCGTCGTCGAAGGTGAAGTACCAGTCCAACCCTTTGATGCCCTTGCCCTTGCGAACAAGGTACGCCAACAGCTGGGCGTGGCTCTGCGGGTCGAGGCCCGGCGGTGGAAGGCTCATGGTCGCACCTTAGGCGGTGGGTGCACTGAAGTTTTGTCGGTCTCACCCACGGCGTTAAGAAGCTTCTCGAAATCCGTTGCTAGGTGGTGTGGAAGTTTGCCGCGGCGTTGGCGAAGCTGTTGGTTGCGAAACCACTCGGCAAGTTGTCGCTCGTGAGGGTCAATGCTGCGACGACTTGGTCGCCGTGACCGGGCCCGCACGAACGCTGCGTATTCCCCCAATCTGACATACCATGCGCTTTCGACGGGCGACCATTCGAATCCGGCAAGTTGGTCTAGTCGCTGCCACTGGATGTCGCTGAGGTTCTCTTCGATGCGACGTTGGTAACGCAGAAACCGGGCCAAACGCGGTTCCGCGGACAATGGTGGGTTCTTTCGCCGGCTGGGGTTTTCGCGCGGAAGCCGACCGGTTGCTTCGAGGAAGTCCTCAACTTCCTTCATGTGGCTCTCCCAATTGCACTTTCGTCGGGCAGAAGTCTGCTCTTTCCGCTGCATGCCGCGCTCCAGTCCGGCACGACTGGGTGCGCGCCGCTCTCTCTATGCGCGGCAATGGCGTGAAATGTGAGTGAAGCCGACAAAGGTGCGCCCATGGTGCACCGAAGCGTAGTTCGCTTAACGCCAGAGCCGAGAGCAGAGTCGCCGTGATTTACGACCAAGGCAGGATTGCGCCATGAGCCGGTCTGGCAAGATCGACCTGCCTTCGGAAATGTCCCGTTGCAGAGGTGTCACGGTCAGCTGCATTCGATGCTCGCTAAGTTGCGAGCGTTCACATCTCACTTCACCTCGCCCAACGATTACCCCCGATAATCGCCCTTATGAAAGCGATGTGAACTTAGCGATTACCCTCCATAATCGCGGTTATGAAAGCGATGTCGATTCGATGATTTCCTCCGATAATTCCGTCTATTCGCACGCTCGGGTCGTTGAATTCGAGGGGCACATGTCATTGCTTCGTCCTGTGCATTGTTGATTCGCACATCCGTCGCGGCGCGCGGTCGCCGTGTTCAGACGGCTGCACTTGTATGGCTACGGCCCGGGATCTATACCTTGAAGCTCGTCGAGTAGCATCCTGTACACCTTCGTGGTCATCGCAATTTGATGAGATGGGCCGGGGAAATCGTAGCGGCGACCACGTGCATGGATTGAGAGAATCCCCTGTGACTGCTCGGTGAGCTGAGCTTCCAGATGGTCGACGCGGGCCAGCGGTATCCCTGAAATGGAGAGCGTTGGTCTGCGGGCGTTCTTGTCAGCGACATCATCCCATTCGACTCGGTTGTCCCAGAGCCGAAACTGAAGAGCGGGCTGGCGGCGGTGTTTCTGTTGCCAGATGAATCCATAAAGCATCTGATGGCCGTAAGCGGCAGTCACCGGTGTGGCGTCTTTCCAAATGAGTGCGGTTTCGAGCCGGCTGATTGGGCGAGGCGCGATTGCCTTTAGAAGAGTGTGATGCTCAGTGCCTGAGACCGCCGCAGTAACGATGCGACCATCACGGAACCGAATTTCAACTATTAAACCAGCACGATCGCGAGTCGAGTATGCAGCACCGACGACAGCACCAATGGGTCCGGCGATCAAGCCGCCGACCGCCGCCGATCCGAGCGCGGTGTCGTATTGCTTGATTGTCGTATCGCCTAGCAAATTGATGGCTTCTATCGTGTTCCCGTTAACCTGCACGATATTGGTCAATCCGGCGATCACATAACCGTTGACACCGTACTCACCGGGGGAAGATCGCCACCTATGACTTGCACGCCTCACCTCGCTGATCGAACTCAGTACGATCTTAGGCCTTGGTGCAACCGGAGTGCGTTGGTCAGTTTACCTTGAGTTGAAAGGCGTTAGTAAAGCCCGAATTTGAGACGTTTTCCATTGGCTGAAAGACAGGGCTCTTGAATTCAAACTTGTCGGGACCAAAGGTCCACTGAATGGAGGTGAGTTCGCGCGAAGAACGGGCCGCGAATGGCGTGAATCACTCTGCAAAGGTGTTTCACCTCCTCATTGGTCTTTAGTTCGTCACCCTCGCGTCCGGCCATGAAGCCCACGCGCTGGAGACCATGTCATCCAACGAGTGGCGCATGCGCCACCCAAGTTCTTCGTTCGCGAGTTGGCCGTCGGCGACAATGCGCGCCGGATCACCAGGACGGCGGGGTCCAATCTTGGGCGTGAATGGAATCCCCGTCGCGCGAGCCATTGTGGTCATAATCTGTGCGACCGAGGAGCCTTCTCCGCTTCCGAGGTTGTATGCAGACTGCAGCGCGTCGCCGGCATCCAGTCGAGCGGCGGCGACTGCGTGCGATTGGGCAATGTCAGCTACATGCACATAGTCGCGCACGTTTGTGCCATCCGGAGTGGGGTAGCTATCGCCGTTGATGACCGGAGTGCGACCCTCGACGAGGGCGGTGAATACCTTGGGAAAGAGATTGTGGGGGCTGGCGTCGAAGACGGCAAAGTCTCCCGAGCCGACCACGTTGAAGTAACGTAACGACGTGTGCCGCAGACCGGTGGCGATCTGCTGGTCGCGCAGCAGCCATTCGCCGATGAGCTTCGATTCGCCGTATGGCGACTCGGGTCGTGTCAGGGTTTGCTCGGTCACACGCTCGACGTCCGGAGTGCCGTAGACGGCAGCACTCGAAGAGAAGACGATGCGGTCGAGACCCCGATCCCTCATAGCCTCGAGAAGTACGATCGTTCCGATCACGTTCTGCCGGTAGGTGTGCAAGGGGCGCTGTACGGACACTCCTGCGTACTTGAACCCGGCGACATGGATGACGCCGTGAACCGAGTATTCATCGATGATGCGCAGAAGCAGCTGATGGTTGAGAATGCTGCCTTTGACGAACGGGATGTCGCGGGGCACGAAGGCGCGTTGTCCGGCGGAGAGATCGTCCACCACCACCGGGCTGAGACCTGCGGATCGGAGTGCGCGAATTACGTGGGCACCGATGTACCCCGCTCCGCCCGTCACGAGCCACGTCATGCCCCGGCCTCCGCGCGGGCTCCATCTGTGGGGATCACCGTGAAGCAGGTCGGCGCTTCGAATCCATGTTCGGCGAACCCGACGGTCACGGCATCCTCTATCGCGGGGACTAGGTCGTCGGAGACAAGTGCGATCACAGAACCTCCGAAACCCCCACCGGTCATCCGAGCGCCGACGGCTCCGGCTGCACGGGATAGGTCGACCGCCGCATCCAGTTCGGGGGTCGAGACCTCGAAGTCGTCGCGCAAGGAGAGGTGCGACGCATCGAGTAGTGGCCCGATCGCAGTCGGCCCGGCGCTCCGTAGTGTCGCGACGGTGTCGAGAACGCGCTGGTTTTCAGTCACGACATGGCGCACACGGCGAAAGGTAACGCCATCAAGAATATGCTCGGCGCGAGGGAGATCTTCGACGGTCACGCTTCGTAGGGACGCGACGCCGAGCGCGTGAGCGCCGCGATCGCAGTCGGCTCGGCGTTCTCGGTAGCCGCCAGTGGCGTGCTCGTGCTTCACGCCGCTATCGATCACCAACATACTCAAGCCCGCATCGGCCAGGCCAAGCGGAACGATGCGGGATTCACGGCTGCGGCAATCCAGAAACACGGCCGCGTCACGTTTACCGAGGAGTGAGGCGCTCTGATCCATGATCCCAGTCGGGGCGCCTACGATTTCGTTCTCCGCGCGGTGTCCGATGGTGGCCAGTTCGTGGCGGGTAAGCCCGAGGCTCCAGGTCTCGTTGAGCGCGAAGGCGATAGAACTCTCGATCGCGGCGGACGAGGACAGCCCGGCGCCTGCCGGAATATCTGAGTCGAACACGAGATCGGCTCCTGGCAGGCCCCCGAGCTGCGCACCGTGCTCAGAGAGCGCCCAGATCACCCCAAGCGGATAGCGGGCCCATTCCGGGGCGTTGCGTGAGGCCTCTGCGGAGTGCAGCTCAGTGAGCCGCACCTCGACCGAGTCACTCGAGAATGTACTCTGGATGTGGATCCAGCCGTCGTCGCGCGGGCCCATGGCGAGGTAGGTGCGCCGGTCAATTGTGAACGGAAGCACGAAGCCCAGATTGTAGTCGGTGTGCTCACCGATGAGGTTGACGCGGCCTGGCGCGGACCATACGCTGTCCGCGTCGTGGCCGATCGCTTCGCGGAAGAGGCTGCGGATGCGCGGCTGTGTGTGTTTCATACCTTCAGCATTGCCTCTCGGAGTGTCTCCGCTTGCTGCTCAGGCGGGACGTCGCCGATCCACGCCCCCATCGCGGACTCCGAACCCGCGAGGTACTTGAGTCGGTCCGGTCCACGGCGGGGCGATGTCAGCTCAAGGTGGAGTCGTAACTGCTCCCCCCGGACTCCAACCGGAGCTTGGTGCCAGGCGGCGATGTACGGGGTGGGCGTGCCGTCGATTGCATCGATGCTGCGTAGCAGGCGGCGATACAAAGGGGCGAGTTCTTCGCGCTCGGCCTCATCGGTTTCGGCGAAGTCAGCGACCGGTCGGTGAGGCAGCAGGTGGACCTCCAACGGCCAGCGCGCCGCGAAGGGGACAAAGGCGGTCCAATGCTCCCCACGAAGCACCACGCGTTCACCCACCTGCTCGTTCTCGAGCACTTTCGCGAAGAGGTCACCGCCAACGTTCTGTGCTGCGCTGAGAGTGCGCTGAGTGCGAGGAGTCACGTAAGGGTACGCATAGATTTGCCCGTGCGGGTGGTGAAGGGTGACGCCGATCTCCGTTCCGCGGTTCTCGAACGGGAAGACCTGCCGGATGCCCGGCAATGCCGACAGGGCCGCGGTCCGGTTGGCCCAAGCCTCAATCACCGTGCGGACGCGACTGACATTTTGTGTCGCCAACGATCCGGTGGTGAACGAACTAAAGGACACGACCTCGCAACGACCGTAGGAGGGAACTGTCCGGCCAAACCCGATTCCGGTGGTGTCTGCCTCGCCCAGCGACGGACCGAATGAGGGCGACCGATTCTCGAAGACGGCCACGTCGTACTGGGAGGGTACCTCCGACGGGTTGCCCGGCGACTGCGGCGCCAGAGGGTCGCGGTCATCGGGAGGCAGGAACACACGGTTCTGCCGGCTCGCCGCTATCGAGATCCAGTCGCCGGTCAGAACGTCCTGCCGCATGTCCGCGGTTGCAGGGCGCGGGTCGAGCAGTCGCTCGTCCATTCGCCGAGTGGGACCGAGAGCCGTGTCCGCGTCGTCGAAGTAGAACAGGTCCCTTCCGTCCGCGAGCTTCGTTGCGCGTCTTACGATCCTGGATGCCATAAGGTTACTATAACGAAGAGAGTGGTTTCGATATCGAAAGGATCCGAAGTGGTCGACCCCGCTGCCATCCGCCTCGACCGCCTTGCCACAATGGTCGCCGAAGAGGGATTTCTCCGCGTCGCGGATGCGCGGGAGATCTTTCAGGTGAGCGAGGTGACCATCCGCTCCGATCTGGCTCGATTGGAGGCTGCTGGAAGAGTCCGACGTATTCACGGGGGTGCGATGCCTCCGGTCGCGGCGGACCGGGAGAATACCCTCGAGGCAACCGCAGCACGCGATGCTGGTCTCAAGCGGTCGATCGGTCGCCGCACCGCGGCCCTGATCACCAGCGGCACCAGCATCATCCTCGATGTTGGGTCCACGACCCTCGCCGTTGCACAAGCGCTCGTGGACCGAACTGATCTGACCGAGCTCATTATCATCACGAACGGCATCAGTATCGCGCTCGCGCTGGAGCCAGCCATCCCGCGATTCACCGTCGTCGTGACGGGCGGCACTCTGCGCCCGCTACAGCACTCGCTCGTCGCGCCGGGCTCGGTACACGGGCTCGAAAGACTTCACGCGGATCTGGCGGTCATCGGCTGCAACGGAATCGATAGGTCGGGTCGGGTCACCAATGTCAACCTGCCCGAAACGGAGATCAAGCGTGCCATGCTCGCATCGGCCACGTCATCCGTGCTCGTCGCCGACGGTTCGAAGGCCGGACAGACGCACCTCGGGTTCATCGGGACTCTGTCCGACTTCGACACAATCGTCACGGGCGGGCCTGGCGCCGCACGGATCCGCGAGTCTGCGACCACTGCCGGGTCACGGGTGGTGGAAGTAGTTCGCTGACGTCTGGCGGGTTACTGCCGGCCATATTCGTGTCTATCCAGCGAGGCGTGCCCGTACGATGGCTACGAAGGCGTGTAGCCAGCTTTAGTGCATTTAGCGGCACCGCACCACTTGCCGGCCGAGAGATCTGTGACGCCGCCGCGCTTGGAAAACGTCCTCACGGATGACCAGTCGCGCGGCAACAGAATTGCAGCGAACGATGGCGAGATTTGCATCCAAATGCACTTCACGCACCACAAAATTCCAGAGTTATTGGCCAATTTTGACGCAAACACAGCGTTGCGGGTTTTTGAGATCCCTCATCATGGCTGTACCGTACTTCCCAAGCTCGCTGGTGGAGTTCTCACATAGTCCTGATCGGTAATATCCCTGGTCGCGGCGGGGACTAAATGGTGCTGTTTCGTGTGTCCCCCTGTGTCCTCATAAACCGGATAATGCTGTGCGGAGAGTGTTTCCTTGAGCCTGTAGGCGCATGAAGTCGGCTCTTATGTGGAATCAGCGGCCCTGTTAAGGTGGACTGCCCTCACGGGTTCCGAGGTTTCAAGTCCCTCCATATCCGCACTTAAAGTGCTGGTCAGCGCCGTTTTATCTAAGCCTTGTACGAGGGCCGGTCCCGTCGAACACGGACATTTTGTGTCCCCTTGTATGGCACGACAATGTTCCTTGTTAACACCATTGCGAGTCACATCACGATCCCCGAATTGTGGGGAACTGTTGGAGCATTCGAGGGCACGCGTAATCTCGCGGGCAGCATGGCCACGTCTGGCGTGATCACGATTTGGTTGCGTGAGCTCGTCGGCTCTCCTGACTATTCGACGCTGCTTGACGAAGCGGCGGAATCCGGGCCCGGGACACACGGCCTGCTCCTGCTCCCGTACTTCGCAGGAGAACGGACTCCAATCGCCGACCCAGACGCGCGCGGCATCATTGCGGGTCTCACCATCGAGCACGCGCGCGGCGACCTTTACCGCGCCGCGCTCGAGGCGACGGCGATGGGAGTTTGGCACAATGTCGAGGTGATCCGCGCAGCGGGGGGCACGATTGAGTTTGCCGTTGCCGTTGCCGTTGCCGTTGGCGGCGGCACCCAAGGCGATCTGTTGATGAGTGTGGTCTCGGATGTCACCGGTCTCACGCAGGAAGTGCGGAAGGTCGCGATCGGAGCGAGCTACGGTGCGGCGTTCCTCGCCGCGAAAGAAATAGCATCCGTCTCAATCGTCGACTGGAATCCAGTGCTTCGAACTGTGGTGCCGAATGTCACCCTCGCACCCGAGAACGGCGCCCTGTACTCGCTGTATTGCGAGTTGTATTCCGCGACTACCAACATCGCTCATACACTCGCCGAACGACAGAAATCACAAAGCAGAGCCCTCGACTAAGGCTCGGATACGCTCGACTGGCAACTTGGGTACGCGATTCTCGTCGGCTAGGCCATTCGTCTCCTGCCCTGTGTCTGTGAGCTGCGTGTAGCACCAGCCCGCAAGACCTTCGCTGTCGTGGACCGCGGTGAACAGGCCCCTGAGATGCTCCTCAAGGTGTTCAAGATTCGGCACGAGCCGATACCCCCAAGTTGCGTCGCCATTCGGCTCGAGACTGACTCCACCAAACTCACTCAGCACCACTGGCTTCGTAGCGGTATAGCTCATCTCCTCGACTGTACCGACGAAGGTGCGACGGCCGTTTGGTGAAATCCCGTCGAGGCTCTGCCGCGTTGCTGACTCGGTTTCGTACGACGCCAAGAGGCGCTCGGCGACGTTCTCGTAATCATGCACCGTCAGCAAATCCGAACGGATGTGCTCCCAACCGTCGTTCGAGATCACTAGCCGAGTTGGGTCGAGCGACCTCGTCAGGTGATATAGAACGCGTACAAGATCCTGCTGCTGTGCATCTGCAGCGATCTGCTGAACTCCCCAGCTCTCATTGATCGGAACCCACGCGACGATGCTCGGATGCGAGCTGTCGCGACGTACGACCTCGATCCATTCCCGAATCAGCCGGGCGGACGAGACGGCGGTGAACTCGTATGCGCTCGGCATCTCCTCCCACACCATCAGGCCGAGACGATCTGCCCAGAACAGCAGGCGTGGATCTTCAATCTTCTGATGTACGCGCACTGTAGTGAAACCCAGAGCTTTGATAAGTTCGACCTCCGCGCGGAGAGCATCGGCGCTCGGGGCCGTTAGATGCGACTGAGGCCAATACCCCTGTGACAGCACAGCCCCAATTGCGTGTGGGCGGTCGTTCAGGAGGAACCGACCGCGGCCTTCGCCAACGCTTCGTAGCCCTAGGTACGAACCCACGAAGTCCGAGGCTTGGTCGGGAACCTCGAGTTCGAGCGAGGCGTCGATCAGAAACGGGTGAGCGGGTGACCACAGGTAGTCCTCGAGGGCCTGACCGTTGCGCAGCGCCGAGATAGGCACGACCACGGTTGAGCGGAGCTCGGTCAGATCGATCGTCTGGGCAGCCAGGGGCGTTCCGCCGCTCAGCGCGAGACGCAGCCGCGTCCCGGCAGTCGGACGCTGGGCTAACTCGACGGAAAGACTCACTTGTGCATCAACGACATTGGGTCGCCACGCAAGGTGAGAGATGTGCTGATCAGGTACTGACTCCATCCACACCGTTTGCCAGATGCCACTCGTCCGCTCATACCACACGGCATGCGGACGCTCGGCCCAATCCTGCTTGCCGCGAGGCTGGCCCAAGTCGCGCGGATCATCCTCCACTCGTACGACAATCTCAAATCCGCCTGCAGACTCGACGCGGGCGGTGAACGGCGTGTGCCCGCCTTCGTGGTGCACGGCATGCTGACCATCGATCCAGACATCGGCCCGGTAGTCGACCGCGCCAAAATGAACCAGAAGCTGGTTGCCTGGCGCGTGCTCCGTGGCCGCCACATCGTCGACGCTGACTGAGCGCCGGTACCACATGAGGGAGTGAAACCCAGGATCGGCAATACCCGAAGCTGGCGACTCGGGCGGGAACGGGACGGTGATAGTTCGGGAGAACGGCTGCGAGGGGTCTGGACGAATCTCGCCAAACTCGAACTCCCATTCACCGCAGAGATCGGTCCAAGCGGATCGCACCAGTTGGGGCCGGGGATAGGAGCCATCCTGTCGGCTTGCACCGGTCACAGTTTCAATACGCATGGGGAGATCGTATTGCACAATTTCTACCGCTGTAAAGTCGCGCTTCAGCTGGTGGCACGCTCCACGATCGAGTGGGGCACTATCTGGTGTCGGCCAATCCCGGTATATCCGTTCATGCGGTCCTCGAGTAGGTCGAGCGCGGCCGAGGCGATCGCGCGCTTGTCCGGCGAGACTGAGGACAGCGCCGGTGTGCTACTTCGCGCGACTGCGGTGTCGTCCCAGGCGAGAACGGCGACATCACTAGGAACGCGCAGCCCCGCCCCGTCCAAAGCGCGCAGCGCGGCTAAAGCAAAGATGTCCTCTCGACTGATCACTGCGTCAATCTGAACGCCAGCCGCCAGCGCGCTCGAGAGCGCTCGAGCTCCATCCTCGAGCGAGAACCCATCGCTGTGCAGCACGAGGGCGGGGTCTGGCGCGATTCCGGCTGCGATCAGCGCCTCTTGGTATCCGAGCAGTCGTAGATGGGTCGACTCGGAGGTGTCACCACTGATCGTCGCGAGGAAGGCAATCCGCCGCCTTCCCGATAGCAACAACATCTCGACGCCGTCGCGTGCGGCTCGCGTATTGTCAATCATTACTTGGTCGGTCGTGACCGGTCTGGCCGACTCGCCGAGCAAAACAAGGGGTGTCCCCTGACGAAGTTTGGCGATCTCTATGGTGTCGATTCGTGAGGGATGAAACAAAACGCCGTCAACGAGTCCCTCCTCCCGATCGCGAATCACCGCCCGCTCCGCCTCCATGTTGTTCAAAGTCTGCTCGACCAGAATGCGGTAGCCACGGCGGCCGGCTTCCTCGCCGATATGATGCGCCATCTCGGCGAAATAGAACTGATCGATGAACGGTATCGCGAGTGCGATCATCCCAGTCTTTCCCGTCGCGAGGCGTCGTGCCGTCAGGTTGGGCCGGTACCCTAGCTCAACGATTGCGGCCTCTACCCGGTCTCGCATAGCGGGCGAGATGTGCGCATAGTTGTGCATGACATTCGAGACGGTCTTCATCGACACCCCGGCCAGATCCGCAACGTCCTTGAGGCGCACGCGCCCGGCAGATCTACCCGTAGTCATGGCCACATCTTAGGCGCATTGTTGTTCCAGACTCGAATTCGTTGACATTTACAGCGCTATAGATTAGTGTTCCAAACCAAACGAGCTGCCCACCGGTCGACGACGACCGTACCCGCGCGCCAACACGCTGCGGAATCCGGGAAGGCTCTTGGCACCAGGAGAGAAAAATGAAGAAACGCAATGCTGCGGTAGCCCTCTTCGGGGCGGCCGCACTCGTGTTGAGTGGTTGCAGTGCCGCTCAGCCCGGATCGGACGACCACACCATCACATTCATGGGGTGGGGGTCGGACAACGAGATCGCCGTCTTCAATGACTTGATCGATCAGTACGAAACTAAGTACCCAGGCGTTACGGTCGACTACATCACCGTCCCGGCTGGAGACTTCCAGACGAAGTTGCAGACGATGATCGCGAGCAATAACACACCGGACGTGTTCTATCTCGCGCCCGAGAACGTAATGCCCTTCGCTAGCAGCGGTCTCATCACCGATCTCAGCGATTACGTCAAGAGCAATGACGAGTTCGACGTCAACAACGTCTGGCCGAAGGCCATCGACATGTACCGCTACGACGGCACCACGCCGGGCCAAGGCGCGGTCTATGGGCTGCCGAAAGACATCGGTCCGTTCGCTCTTGCCTACAACAAAGATCTGTTTGATGCAGCAGGCATTTCGGCACCAACCGACGACAACCCGTGGACCTGGGACCAGTTCGTGGATGCGGCGAAGAAGCTGACCTCAGGAAGCGGCGACGACAAGGTCTATGGTTCAGCACCTTTCTCACTTGAGTCGGCAGTATGGTCCAACGGCGCTGATTGGCTCAATGCCGATCACACCAAAGTGACCGTGACGGACCCGAAATTCATCGAGGCCCTGCAGTGGGTGGCCGACCTGAGCCTCGTCGACGGAGTGGTTCCGAGCCAGGAGGAGGAGAGCTCCCTACCAAGCTACCAGCGCTTCCTCAACGGCGACATCGGAATGATGGGCGTCGGGCCCTGGAACCAAGGACCATTCTGGACGGACGCCAAATTCAACTGGGACCTCATGCCTTGGCCCGTAAGCCCGACGACGGGCGAGAAGGCGATCTGGTACGGCGGCATCGGATTCGGAGTCGCGAGTAGTAGCAGCGACAAGGAGGACGCGTCAAACCTGGCAGCCTTCCTAGCCTTCAACGAAGATGCTCAGCGCACGAACATGGAGAATGGTCAGGCAATTCCGAACCTCATCGATATGGCCAAGAACGAGTATCTGAAGTCAGACAAGGCTCCAGCCAACAAGCAGGAGTTCCTCAACATCATCGAGGACTGGGGTCGACGCGCAACGCAGACCTACACCTACAACAGTGAATGGTTTGGCCTCTTCAACTCTAACCTGGCGAACGTGTGGACTGGTCAGCAGACCGCGGAGGAATACACGGCATCCGTTACGCAGGAGATGCAGGACCTACTCGACGAAGGTATCGCGGAGCAAGCAAAGTAGATACGACCATCAACAGGCGGGGCGTGCGGCCAGAACCGGCTACGCGCCCCGCATCCTGAGGAGTGTGCGTGGCGATGACGACAACGACGGCGCCTACAAGAGCCCGGCATTCACCGCAGATGAAGCGTCGCGAGCGGATGTGGGGAATGCTGTTTGTCGCCCCCATCGGGTTGCAGGTGTTGTTCTTCGCCGTCGTGCCAGTGGGTATAGCAATCGTTGCGGGGTTCACCAACTGGAACGTCATCAAGGGCACCTACGACTTCATCGGGTTGGACAACTTCGTGGAGTTCTTGACTGACAAGAAGTTTTGGATCGCGGCGGGCAACACCGTGTACATGCTGATTCCGATCCCGTTCTACTTGTTCTTCGGCATCCTTTTCGCTTTGGGTAGCCACCGGGGAACGCCCGGCAGCAAGTTCTTCCGCACCCTGTTCTTCCTGCCGTACATCTCGTCGATCGTCGCTCTCGTCGTCATGTGGCGGTGGCTTTTCAACTACCAATATGGCCTCGTCAACCAGACTCTTGCGACGGTCGGAATCCAAGGCCCCGACTGGCTCGGAGATCCCGCCTGGATCAAGACGACGATCGTCATCATGATCGTCTGGAAGATGATTGGCATCAGTTCGATCTATGTTCTCGCCGCCCTCAAGAACATCCCCGAGGTCTACTACGAGGCGGCCCGACTCGACGGTGCCTCCTCGATCCGGATGTTCTTCAGCATCACGCTGCCGATGTTGTCTCCGGCAATCTTCTTTCTCACCGTCGTGGGCATAATCGGTTCACTACAGACCTTTGTCGAGGTGCAACTCTTTACCTCCGACGGTGGACGCAACTACAGCGCGGCAACAATCACCTACTACATCTGGCAAAAGGCCTTTGTTTCCAATGACCTTGGCCTCGCTTTTGCGACGGCGATCTTCTTCGCGCTAGCCATTCTCGGGGTGACCCTGATCCAGTTCAGGATCTCCCGTCGCTGGGTCTTCGAGGGAGAGTGACCATGGTACGCACGAACAGGACAGCACGTCGCACCGGCACAGCAACGTCGTTCGTCTTGATGGCCGCGGGCGGTCTGACAATGGTCCTGCCATTCATCTGGATGCTCTCGACCTCGCTCAAGCAGTCAAATCAGGTGTTTGGTGCGCCGCAATGGATCCCGGATCCGGTCGACTGGTCGACATACGCGCGAATCTGGACTTCTGCTCCGCTTGCCACGGGGCTGCTCAACAGCTTCATCGTGACCACTCTGGTTGTCGTGGTCGGAACGCTGTCGTCGACGATGGGGGCATTTGCCTTCGCGAAGCTTGATTTCCCTCACAAGCAGAAGATCTTCGTCGCACTGCTCGCGACGATCATGGTTCCCTTGATAGTTCTCATTCTTCCGCAATTCATTGTCTACGCGAGGATCGGCTGGATCGATACGCTGCTTCCCCTGATCGTGCCGGGGTTGCTCGGAAACGTGACAATGATCTTCTTCCTGCGGCAATACATGCTCGGCCTCGCCGACGAACTGATGGAAGCCGCGAAACTCGACGGAGCGAGCTTCTTCCGTATCTACTGGAGCATCTTCCTGCCACTGTCCCGGCCGGCGATTGCCGCGAACGTCATCATCGTGTTCATGGCGACCTGGAACGACTACCTGGGGCCTCTGATTTTCACGCAGTCGCCGGAGAATTCCACAGTCCAGCTGGTGATCGCCTCGCTCAACTCATTCCACGCCGAGCAGACAGACTATCCCCTCATTATGGCCGCGTCGATCGTTGCCGTGCTGCCTGTGGTCATCATCTTCTCGTTCGCCCAGAAGTACTTCGTGGATTCGTTCGCATTTAGTGGAATCAAGGGATGAGTGTGCCGACCTACTCCAACCCGATCGAGCGAGCGGGAGACTTCGCCGATCCGTTCGTACTGCGATACGACGGCCGGTACTACCTTTACTGCACCAATCCAGACATCCGATGCTGGAGCTCAAGTGATCTAGTGGACTGGACCTTCGAGGGCGCGACGATTGACGCGGACGTGTTCGCCGATCTGGTTCCGTTCGCCCCGGAGGTCGTATACGCCGACGGTTTCTTCTACATGTATACGTCGCCTTCCGGTCACGGTCACATCGTCTTGAAGTCCGATTCCCCGACCGGCCCGTTCCGACCCATCTCGGGCAACGTGGGGCACGCGATCGACGGAAGCGTTTTCATCGACGATGACGGCACTTGGTACTTCTACTGGGCAGGGGACGAAGGAATCTGGGGGTGCGAAATGACCTCGCCCACCGACTTCGGCGAGCCGGTTTTCACCGGAATCCACATGAATGGATGGACGGAGGGACCGTTTGTCCGCAAACGCGACGGACGCTACTTCATGACGTTGACCGGCAATCACTATCTGAGCGCGGGGTACCGCATCGATGCCGCATCGAGCGATCATCCACTTCGGGGCTACGTGGGCGACCCTCTCAACCCGATCCTGATCGCGACCGAAGGCCCGGTTGTCGGCCTCGGTCACAGCAGTAGCGTGTGGGGTCCCGACCTCGTCTCGACATATCTCCTCTATCACAACCTCAATCCCGATCAGTCGCGCGACCTCGATCTTGACCGGCAGGTGTGGGCCGGCGAGAGACTGCACGTGCTAGGCCCAACGACGTCGGCACCCGCGCCAGCGCTTCCTGATGAATTGTGCGACTGGGATGCTGGGGGTGCCGAACGCTGGAGAAGTTCCGCCGGCCCGATGGTGGTCCGAGACTCTGCGGGAATGCTTTCCGGCGATGGCTGCATTGCCGTATGGGACACCGACCCCGGTGCGACATTCACGGCCGAACTGAACCTCACGGGCGCCGGGCACGGGATCGTGCTTGACAGGCACGTCGTGCGGCTGCCTGAGGGGGCGGCACCGGCGGCACTACACCGTTGGCGTGTGGAGGTAGACGGGGAAATTCGTGTCTGGGTCGACGAACGCAAGGTCTATGCCGCGCCGCTCGGACAAGCGCCGCAACTCGGGGTATTCGCAGGCTCGGCGCCGGTGCGCATCGGCCACGTCGCCCTGACCCGGACGGTCGCCGGTGCAGCGGACCGAATCGCGCCCAGACCAGTGCCTGGACGATTCTGGGCGTCGCCGGGCGATTGGGCCCTTCACGTACAGGCACCCGGGTCGTACCGAATCTATGTCGCCGGTGACGCGATCGCGACCGTTGACCTAGCTGCTGGGCCCTCAAGCCTCACTGTCGGCCAAGAACAGGAGCCGACCTTGATCACCGTGACGGCTGCGCCCGACGGCCTCGAGGCATCCATCAGGGACGAGAGCATCGAGGGTGACGGAAAGCGCCTGCTCGGCCACGCCACCTGGGATGACGTAACCGTCAACGCGACGGTCACGGTCGCTTTCGAAGAAGGTGCATCGCACGCCGATCTTCTGCTGCGCGCAAGCCAGCTCTCCGAGGGCGGAGAGGGCGACGACACGCGGCTCGGCATTGACTTCCTGCTCGGATACTCCGTGCAACTGCACCGCGACCGGGTTGTGCTCGCCCGGCACGCCTATGACGAACGTGTTCTTGCTACATGCCCGATGCCGATCGATCAAGCGGCATCCCATCAGCTACGCATCCGCGCCCGCGGGAGCGTCATTTCGGTCGAACTCGACGGCCGGAGCCTCTTCGATGTGCACGACCCCTTGCCTTATCCGGCCGGGTCGGTCGGCATCCGCACGTCGAACGCCCGCCTGCTTGTCGAGCGACTCGAGCTCGCGGCAGGAGGGTGACACCGCCAAACACCTAAGGAGTAAGGACAATGATCAGTTCTACCCACTCGCACCGACGGCTGCTCCCTGGGGCGGCCGCCTTGATCGCGATTCTGCTCGTGCTGCAAGCTGTGCTCACAGCATCCGCAGCATTCGCCTCGCCCGGCACAATCGTCGCAGCGCCCAGCTCGGGCACCGGGTTAGAGAATAACGACTACCCGCGCATCATCCGGCTGGCGGCCAGCGCCGACACTAGCAAGCGTGGCAACCTGCTGGTGATGTACAGCGTCAACGACACCGGGGTGCGGACACACTCAGTGATCAAACGCAGCACCGACAACGGCGCAACGTGGACGACCATCAGCACGCTGTACTCACCGAACGCGGGCTGGGGCATCTACTTCGGATCGATGTACGAACTGCCCGTAGCCAGCGGCGGACTCGCCGCGGGCACCATCGTGGCGGCCGGTAACGCTTGGGACAACACCAACTGGGGATACCAGGAGGTGCAGACCTTCACTAGCACCGACTACGGGGCAACATGGACGGCTCGTGGCAACTGCGCCACCAAGTCGGGCAGCCCGAGCGGGATCTCAACCGGCCTCTGGGAGCCGGAGATCATCCTCAACGCCGACGGAAAGCTCGCCTGCCACTTTTCGGATGAGCGCCTGCGTGCGTCCGGGTACTACCAGAAGCTCGTGATGGTCACTTCCTCCGACGGGGGAGCGACCTGGGGCAGCGCAGTGGATACGGTAGCGATCGGCGACAGCAACTCGCGACCCGGCATGCCGGTGGTTCGCAAGCTCGGCAACGGCACCTACGCCATGGCGTACGAGCTGTGCCATGACGCGGTCGGCAACGCAGACCAGACCTGCCGGGTGTACCTGAAGACCTCCACGGACGGTGCCTCGTGGGGCACGGCGTCGAGTCTGGGTACCCTCATCCAGACTAGCGACGGACGGCAGTTGCTGCACACGCCCGGACTGACCTGGACCCCGGGCGGCGGTGCCAACGGCACTCTGATCGCCACCGGTCAGCGCGTTGTGACCGGAACGGACGGTGCAACCACGGCCGTGAAGCCAGAGTCGGGTCGCGTCGTGTTCACCAACACCAACAACGGTGTGGGCAACTGGCAGATCGTCTCAGGCCCGGTCACGATCGATCCGACGGGTGACTACAATAACGGTCCCGGCAAGCAGTGCGCAAACTACAGCCCGAGCATGGTGCCGACTGCGTCGGGCACGGCCGTGATGATGGTAACCCCTCGCTACGTTAGCGGGTCGACTACACGTTGCGACGTGCGTTTCGGCGTCGGTCCGATCGGGACGCTGCCGTTGTACGCACCGTTCGACTCGGGCAACGACATGGGGTGGGCAACCTACGGTGGCAGTTGGTCGGTGAGCGGCGGTGTGTACTCGCAGACCGGTTCCTCGTCCGGCCCGAAGTCCCTTGTCGGGTCGACAGGTTGGACGGATGTGACGGTCAACACGGATCTGCGACTCGACAACTCGGGTCAGGGTGGCATACTGCTGCGCACCACCAACCCGGGCGTAGGAGCCGACAGTCACACCGGCTACTACGTCGGCATCGAGACGCTCGGCAACCTGTTCATCGGGCGTCAAAACTACAGCTGGACTGGCCTGGCGTCATCGGCGGTCTCGGGCGGTGTGTCAACTGGGGTTTGGTACCACCTACAGGCCACGGTCGTCGGCTGCACTATCACCGCGGTGCTGAAACGCGACGACGCGACAGCGACCACGACCGCGTCGGTAACCGACGCGGGATGCCTCGCCGCTGGGCAAGCAGGTGTCAGGAGCCACCTGACCTCGGCCTCGTTCCGCAACTTCCAGGTGACCGCGGCCGCAGCGTCCACCGCGGCGACGTACAGCGACAGCTGGGCGTCGGGAGCCTCGACCGGCTGGACCACCTACGGAGGCACATGGTCGACAGTCGCCGCCAGCGGGACGCAGCGCCAGACAGGCACCGGCACCAACGGACCGAAGCAGACCTCACCAGTGACGGGTGACGCGTACACGGTGTCGTCAGATGTCAAGATCACAAGCCTTACCGCCCCGAACGGGAACGGCGGAGTGATGTCTCGCGTGACCTCACCAGGCACCGGGCCCGACGCGTACAACGGATACTTCGTGGGAGTCGACGGCACCACGTCGCAACTCTCGTTGGGCAAAGCGAACACCACCACCTGGACACCACTCGCGAACACGACGGTTCCCGGCGGCGTGGCGCTCAACGCCTGGTACCACGTAACCCTTCGGACGACCGGCTGCACTATCTCGGCAACTGGGCAGTCGACGACATCGTGGGATCAGGCCGTCCTCTCGGTAGTTGACGGCGGATGCCACACAACAGGCTCTGCGGGCATCCGCGGCATGATTGCCGCGACGGACTTCAAGGAGTTCGCCATCACGAAGGGCTGACAAAAAGCGGGGCACGCTGGTTGTTCGAGTCGGCCGGCGTGCCCCGTCTTCTACGCAGCCGTGGACGGCAAAGTTGAACACGGATCTGCCGCTCACCCAAGCCATCAAGGCAGGCATCCCGTACTCTGAATAGGTCGGCCACTTTGACTATTGAGACTGCGATCGCACGCCGCGGGAGCACAAAGTCCGTGTGTCCCCCTTGTGTACCCGATAACCGGATAATGCAGTGTGAGGAGTGTTTCCCGGAGCTGCAGGGCGCATGAAGTCGACCCTGATTCGGATTCGGTGGCCCTGCTAAGGTGCCGAACGGCAACGCCGCCTGGTCGGTTCCAAAGTTGGTCCACTTAAAGCGCAATCCGGGTTACGGAGTTGTGGAGAAGTGGGTTGTGTTCTCTGGAATAAATTTCAACTGTTGAGGGGTTTTTGTGCCCGGTTTGGCGCATGACCTCGTGATGGTTGGCGCCGTCGCGGAAAGACTGTGTGACGAATCCTGCTCGCAGTGAATGAGAACCGTACTTGGCTGAGTCCATACCGGCTTTGCGCATTCGTGACTTCACAACTTCGTTGACCGCGGCGAAGCTGATGGCACTCTGACCCACTCTTCCGCTTTTCAGAACTGGCCGAAAGAGCGGTGCGCCTGGGTCTAGCTCTCGCAGTTCGGGTAGTTCATCTTTGCAAGCGTGAGAAGTCGAGTCCGAGAATGCCAAGACTTCCTTTATGCGCTTTGGCTGAAACGTGGCGGTATGCAGGATTCGAATCCACTGCGCAAAGGCGCACGGCGCGCATGTCAGCACTTTGGTTCCGTAGGGGAGTACCTTCAAGAATCCCTTGGCTTCCTGGTCGCTCTTTGACCGCCTTAGAGTTAAGTACAGCCCGTCGACTTCGTGTTGACTGATATCGCCGATAGCGAGTGAGCCAAGTTCTGAACGCCGGCACGCGCCGACAAAGCCGAACAACAGCACTGCTGTGTCCCGGCGTCCAATGATGCCAGACGGGAAAGAATGCCGTTCGATAGCTGCTAACACTTTGCAAAGTTCGTGAAGGAGCAACGGCGATTTTTGGGCTAAAGGACGTGGGAACTTCCGCATGATTCCATCCATAGTCAATTTGACTTCTGGATGAGAGCCGGGCGTATCAAAACCACTAACCTCATGAGCCTTGCTAATTGCAGCGAGCCACACTAAAAGCGTCCGTGGCGAATAGTAGGGTTTGCCGACGATGTCAACGAGGTTCGCTGAGTACGCCAGAAACTTTGCGACAGTCAGCGGTGAGGCGGGAAGGGGCGTTTGTTCACGCCACTCGCACCAGTCGGTGAAAAGTTTCCAAGATGACTGATAGGTCTTGACAGTATTGTCGGCCAACCCGGCGGACTGTGCCTCACGAACTAGCGATAGGTCGTCGGTGGCTAGAAACGTGGCGCGGGTGACTGGTCGCTGGGCGCCCTTGCGGCGGCTGGCGAGGCCGGTCCAGGGCGAAAAGTCAGAGCCCTCAATGGGCGTTGCCGGGGTTGAACTCATCGTTGCGCACTCCTTCTTTTGTTGCGACCGGCCAGCGACTGCGCACTCCTCCGCCACGGATTGTGGATTGTGGATGATGAGAGCTCGTGAGGGAAGAACCGCCACGTTCGACCGACGCGGTGAGCGAGGATAGTCCCAGCGCGCGCGTGTGTGTAAATTGTGGTCGCTGACACATTCAAGAATTCAGCTGCTTGCTTAACATTCAATGCATAATTGGTACTCATGCGAGTCCTATGCTTGCTGTTGTCCAACGGCTGGAACCCCGTGATTCCGGGCCTATATGGGGTGTTCGGGTGCTATTGATTTCTGAAATGCAAAAAACTTTGCGTCATCTTGAACTTGAGAAAGCCAGACGATTGAGGGTGCTGGCCACAGCTACTCATGCCCGTGAGCTGGCCGATGAGCGTGAAATCCGAGCTGCGCATGCCGCTCGAGAGGTTGGGCTCACATGGAGAGAGATAGCGGAAGCGTCAGAGAAAGGTTCGGCAGCTTCAGCCGCGAGCTACTTTGCGGATTCGATGTCTGACCGGGCAGCTAAACGTGAAGCGGCGAGACAGCGGGCCGCAATCAGGGCTCGAGGTCAAAAACCACCGGCAGGTTCAGTAGATTGAATTCCCGAAGCGTCCATTACGCTCCCAAAGATTTCGCCAACGGCAAGCGCGGCGATACTCATTGATTCGGGTGCGAGGTGCCCGTACGTATCAATGGTGGTAGTGATGCTTTCGTGCCCTAAACGGTTCTGGATATTTGGCAACGGCAGATTTTGGGCAATTAGCCAACTTGCGTGAGTGTGACGCAGGTCGTGGATCGTCGGTTGCTTTGTGATCGGTTCCAGCCCGAGCGCTTTGCACTGGATCGGGTCGCGAGCAGACGTCACTGCCTTCTGGAAGACCGACTCGCGAAAGCGTCCGTACCAAACGCGGTCCGCGCCGAGCTTTCCAACGAATACTCGGCTCTCTGGAAGGCCGGGTGACCCCAACGCGCGAATAGTCTCCGAATCCAAAGCGATCGTGCGGCGGCTCTTCTTCGTCTTAGGCTGGCCGATACGCATCACACCATCCGCGCCCTTCTTCCAAGCCTTGTTGACACGGACCGTGACGGGTGACGAGTCGAAGGAGATATCGCGCCATTCAATCGCTGTGGCCTCGGACCAACGGGTGCCTGTCATCGCGAGGAACAGGGTAAGAGGCCGATAGTACTCGGGGATGAATCTCAATATCGTGCCGAATTCTCGAGCCGATAGAAAGGTGGGTTCACGCGCATGCCCTTGAGCGATTGCAGCACCCTTGGCCCAGTTTCTCGCTATTAGTCCACGATCTACGGCCACGGCAAGTATCGACGATAAGAGGCCCTGATAGTTTCGGATAGTTTTTGCTGCCAGTGGCTGCCCGGTTTTCTGAGCTTTTTGGGACTCCTGCCATGCAATCCACTGTCCGATTCGATCCACACTCAGTTCGGTGATTAAGTCCTCTCCAAGGACTGTCAGAAATGAGCGATCCGCGATACGTCTGTAGTCGGCGATGGTGCGGTCTGTCGTTCCCCCCAGCATTCCGTTCGACTTGGTCAAGACCTGCTCCGTCCAAACTCGAAGCGTCATCCCAGCGTCTTCAAGTTTGGACCGCGAATCTAGAACGGCGCGGGCTGCTTTGCCGCCGACTCGATCGACCATGCGGCCGAAGGCTTTGGCAGTTTCGAGATCCGAGAACGACTCTCCAGTCATGGTTCCGTCGATTCGGAACTGGACCTGGAAAGACACCTCGCCGTTCACCCGCTTGCGGGCTCTGATGGACGCCATTCTGACTACCTAAGGCTCTGCCGTCACTTCATGGGTGGCATCTGTTTGACAATGCCAAGGCTAAGTGTAGTCAGAAAAGTAGTCACAGTCGACGAGCAGGAGAATTATCAGCCAACGACACTGGGAATAAAGGGTATGCGTGGAGCGAGTGACGGGAATCGAACCCGCACTACCAGCTTGGGAAGCTGGAGTTCTACCATTGAACTACACTCGCGCGGCCCGATGACTGCCGGGCTCGGCTGCAATTCTAGCAAGCACCGATCGGGCGACCTCGCGCCCGCCGTCAGAAAAGTTTTGCTCAAACTAATGACATGAGTGCCTTCCGATAAATACAGTTGGCTATCGCACTCCGAGGGCGTAGTGCGGCACCCGTAATTTCAGAGCGCTGCAGTTGCCCCCGCCTCACAGAATTTCTACTCTGAAAGGTTGTCATGGCCACAAAATCGGCGCCGCGCACTTCCTCCGTGGAAGACGATGCACACCTCAAAAAACTCGGATATGACGGGCACTTTGACCGTTCACTTTCGGTTTGGGGCACCTTCGCGCTCGGCTTTACCTATCTCTCACCGCTCGTCGGCGTGTATTCGCTCTTCGCCTTTGGTGTCGACGCGGGCGGTCCTCCCGCGATCTGGTGGCTCGTAATCGTGGGAGCAGGTCAGCTCCTCGTTTCGCTCGTGTTTGGCGAAGTGGTGTCCCAGTACCCGATTTCCGGTGGCATTTACCCCTGGGTTCGACGGTTGTCGAGCGCGCGGTTTGCGTGGATGGCCGCCTGGGTCTACATCTGGGCGGTAATCGTCACGGTCACCTCTGTCGCGGAGTACGGAACCGGATTCCTTGCGAGCTTGTTCGATCTTGTACCGACGAAAGAACTGACGCTGATTCTGGCCGTCGCCTTCCTTCTCGTTGCGCTCGTCGTCAACCTCAGCGGGACAAAAGCGCTCGCTAGGGTGGCAAAGATTGGCCTCGCCGCCGAACTCATCGGCGTGGTCGGCGTCGGCCTCTTCCTGATGATCTTCGAACGGAAGAACGAATTCTCGGTGCTGTTCGACACGTTCGGCGCTCAAGGCGACGGAAGTTACTTCCCCGTATTCGTTGGTGCTGCACTCACCGGCCTTTTCCTCTTCTACGGGTTCGAAGCCTGCGGTGAGGTTGCGGAAGAAGTCTCCAACCCGGCCAGGGCGATCCCGCGCGCGATGATCATGACCATCCTGGTGGGCGGGGTGTCCGGCATTGTCGCATTCCTTGGGTACCTCCTCGCTGCGCCAAACCTTGCCGACATCGTGAACGGTAAGGATGCCGACCCGATCGCCGGCATCCTTGAGTCATCACTCGGCACCGTTGGGTCCAAGATCTTCCTCGTGGTCGCGCTCACCGCATTCCTTTCCTGCGTCCTGAGCCTTCAGGCCGCGGGAAGTCGCCTTCTCTACTCGTTCGGTCGGGATGGGATGATGCCGGGCCACAAGTGGCTCGCCAGGCTCTCTACCAAGAAGGTTCCCCGCAATGCACTTTTCGTCGCGTGCGTTGTCCCGATCCTGATCTGCATCCTGATTTACGTTGGGCAGGAAGGATTGCTCAACCAGATCACGGCGTTCGCAGTTCTCGGGATCTACATCGCGTTCCAATCGGTCGTCTTCGCCTCGCTGCTTGCTCGGTTCAAGGGGTGGAAGCCCGCTGGACCGTTCACGCTTGGCGCGTGGGGTCTGATCGTGAACGTCGTCGCGCTCGTTTACGGGGTGTTGGCGATGTTGTTGCTGGCCTGGCCGGGTTCGAGCGGCCACTTCCTCACCGACTGGATCGTGCTCGTCGGCCTAGGGCTGGTGCTCGTCACCGGAGTCATCTACATGATGATCGCCCGACCCGGCCGTAATTCGGCCATTCCGGAAGGCGACGCCGTAGAGATCGCCGCCCTGCTTCGCCAGGGCTGACTCTCGTAAGAACCGCCCGAGCCCGACCGTCATTCTCCAGTGGCGGTCGGGCTCGGCTATTCTCATGTCATGCTGCTCTCAGATCGCGACATCAAGGCGGAACTTGACGCGGGCAGGGTCGGACTCGACCCGCTCGACCTGTCGATGATCCAGCCCTCCAGCATCGACGTCCGGCTTGACCGATACTTTCGTCTCTTCGACAACCACAAGTATCCGTTCATTGACCCGGCGGAGGATCAGCCCGAGCTGACCCACCTCGTGGAGTCGAACGACGACCAGCCGTTCATCCTGCACCCCGGCGAATTCGTGCTCGGATCCACGTTCGAGCTCGTTACCCTTCCGGATGACGTGGCAGCTCGACTGGAAGGCAAAAGCTCCCTGGGGCGGCTCGGTTTGCTCACCCACTCTACGGCCGGCTTCATCGACCCAGGGTTTAACGGGCACGTGACCCTGGAACTGAGCAACGTCGCAACTTTGCCCATCAAGTTGTGGCCGGGCATGAAAATCGGGCAACTGTGCTTCTTCCGCCTCTCCTCGCCGGCCGAGAAGCCGTACGGCTCGAGCGAATACAGTTCGCGCTATCAGGGCCAGCGCGGGCCTACGGCAAGCCGGTCATTCCAGAACTTTCACCGGGTCAGCACGGAGCGGTAACACGTGCCGGGACTACCGCGTGATCAGGCCAACACGCGCGTCGAGAAACGCTGAAACCTCGTCGAGAACACTGTCGGCGCTCAGAATCTTGTAGTGACCCAGCCCGTCCGTGAGCACGGTCTTGGTGTCCGGGCCGTGCGCATCCGCCAGCGCCGCAGCATCATCAACGCTCACCATGCGGTCGGAACGATCGTGAATGGCGAGAAGCGGCGCGCTCGCCGGGAACGAACTGCTGGCCGCTGAGTATTGAGCCCACACCCCACGATTTCCGCCGAACACGCGATCCTCGACACGGGTGCGCACGCGGGAGACTGTGCCCGGCCCCACGCCGAGGATCTCGCAAAACTTTGGGACAAGAGCGGCCAGATCGGCAACCCCACTGATCGACACGAACCGGTCGGCGGTGAGGCCATTGCCCACCGCGGCCGCCACGGACGGCGTTCCGAGGGAGTGCGAGACGACAGCGTCGAGTGGGCCGAAACGGCGCGTCACCTTGGTGATGACCTCTCCATAGTCGATGACGATGGTGCGTTTCCCCGACGACTTTCCGTGCCCCGGGGCGTCCAGAGCGAGAATGGTGCGGTCGCTAGAGCGCAACTCCCGCACGATTTGAGCGAAATCGGATGCCCGCCCCTCCCAGCCGTGCACGAGCAGAATGACGCGGGGACCCGCACCCCACCGGTACAAAGCGATACGCCGGCCAGCGATGTCCACGGTCGACTCCTCGGCGAGGTCCATCACCGGCACAGCATCCCGCCCCATCGTGCGTGGTTTCCGCGGCGTGCGCCACGCGCGCCAGACGATCTCTGCGGCAAGAGCAGGGGAAATCCGTTCCAGAAGCGAGAGCGAGGACAAAACGCCGGACATGGTGCCTCCAAGGCTGGAAATTATGGGTTGAAAAACAATACGAACGATCGTACAATTAACTTCACGAGGTGACAATGGTCAGGGAATCCATCGACGGACGCAAACGACGCGGCGACGCGACGCGACGTGCCATCCTTGCGGACGCCGTGAACCTCGCGTCGGTGCACGGGCTCGACGGACTCTCCATCGGAGTGCTGGCCGAGAGCACAGGCTCAAGCAAGAGCGGCGTCGTAGCCCTGTTCGGGAGCAAACTCGAGTTGCAGTTGGCGACCATTCAGGCGGCGCGGGAGATATTCCTGACTCGGGTCATTGAACCAACGCTGCGGGCACCGCGAGGAGTGACCCGTTTGTGGACGCTCTGTCACACCTGGATCGAATACTCTCGCAGCCGCACGTTCGACGGCGGATGCTTCTTCCGCGCCGCGGAGGCGGAGGCCGATTCCAAAACGGGCCCTGTGCATGACGCCCTCGTCAAAATTGACGAGGAGTGGATTGCGTTTGTGGAACGCTGCATAACGCTGGCCTCCGACGAGCTGCCGGCACTGAAGAATCCGGAACTTCTCGCGTTCGAAATGAACGCACTCATGGATGCCGCGAACCGGGGATCCCTGCTGCACGGAAACGATCGCGACTACGAGCTCGCCGAGTGGGCGCTGCGCGATCGCCTCGTGGCCGCAGGGGCAGACCCCGAGCTGCTGAAGAGTTCCCCCAGTCGCGAAAACACGACGGCTACCGGGAACGAAGTGTTCATCCGGTAGCCGCCGTGCATGCGAAGTTAGCTTTGGCGTCCGCGTCCGCGTCCGCTTCCTCGACCAGGTCCGCGACGTCCGCGGGGATGTGGCGAATCTTCGGTCCAGCCGAGGTTGCGCGCCATCCGCTCCAGCGTGGCAACGGTGGTCGCGTAGTCGGCATCCGGGATGCCGTTGCCGGCCTTCGCGCGGACGGCAGCGACGTGTTCACCAAGGTTGGCGAGCGCGTGCGCTCCGTCATCGGTGAGCGCAAACGCTCCCGACGTCTCGGCCACCCAGCCACGCTCACACAGTGCGTTGAGCACTTCGGCGATGGGGGGTCGGCCAGGCTTCTGTTCCCGGCGCGGTGCGTCGCCGCGGTCTCCATCACTGTGGTGTCCGTCACCGCGGTGACCGCGACCGCGCGGCGGCATGCACGCTTTCAGATCTTCCAGGGAGGACGGGGATTGGGCGAGGACGTTGAGGATCCGCCATTCGCGGCGGGAGACGCCGTGGTCGGCGAAAGCCGAACGCAGGGCGTCATGAGTGCTGTGCTCGACGACGGCAAGCCAGTAGCCGAGCGGTTTGTTTTGTGTGGTCGTATTCATTCGATCCACCTTTCTTCGATATTTGCATGTTATATAACAACTAAATGTAAGATTACATACATGAGGGACAATAGTCAAGACCCAATCGAGATGATCGAAACGGCTCTCGTCGCCATGCGTCGCGACCAACAGCTGAGGCGGCTTCAACGACGCGGTCATCCGCACCGTCAGCACGCACCGCGCGACAGGTCCCTCGGTGGCGCGGCGAGGTTCCGGATGCTCGATGCGCTCGCGGGGCAGGGAGGCCTGAGCATCTCGGACATCGCCGACGCGATCGGAGTCGACCAGCCTCGCGCGAGCAGGCTCGTGAACGAATCCGTTGAACACGGCCTCGTTCGTCGATCTGCGGATCAGGCCGACGGCCGCCGCAGCATTGTTGAGCTCAGCCCTGCAGGTCGCAAAGTGCTGGAGGGCGCGCACGAGAATCGCCGTTCCGCGGTGACCCGGGCTGTGTCCGAATTCACTCCGGAAGAGACAGAGACTTTTGCGAAGCTTCTTGAACGGTTCGTCGCCGGCTGGCCGCGCGACTAGCCTTCGAGCTCAACCAACTGCAAAACGACCCAGGGGCTGAACGCGAACGGTGTCGACGAGACTGCAGAAGCGAAAGCATCCGGGTCGACCCAGGCCCACTCGGCGACCTCAGCGGGGTTCGCCTTCACGACATCTGAAGTCGTGGCGCGAAACACCGGACAGATTTCGTTCTCCACAATTCCGCTTGCATCGACCGCCCGGTACCGGAAATTCGGCAACAGGGGCTGGATATCAGAGATCGTAATCCCCAGTTCGAGCTTGGCTCGCCGCGCGAGCGCATCCGCCATGGATTCGCCTGGGGCCGGATGTCCGCAGAATGAATTCGTCCAGACGCCGGGCCACGCGAGCTTTTCGAGAGCCCGCCTCGTGACCAGAACCTGACCGTCCGCGTTGTAGACGTGGCAGGAGAACGCCAGATGTAACGGCGTATCCGTGGTGTGAACATCGAGCTTCTTCACCGTGCCCGTCGGCGTGCCGTCGTCATCGACGAGGACGACAAGTTCAGGCTCGGAGGTCATCTTTGAACACTACCGCGCGCGCCCGGTCGAAGCTGAGTTCACCCCGATAGTCGCCATGCTGCCCGGCAGGTCCTGACGCTCTACGCGTGCGTCCGTTCCGGAGCGCGCACGAAGATCAGGAGGATAAAGCCGATGGCGAGCACCACGGTGATGCCGAGAATTCCATACAGAATCTGGTTTGCCGCGATCGCAATGAACACACCCCAGAGCAGGGAGGCGAACCAGCTCGCCGCCCGACCGGTCGTTGCATAGAGTCCGAAGATCTCGCCTTCGCGACCCGCCGGCGTGACGCGGGCGAGGAACGACCGCGAGGATGCCTGGGCCGGTCCGACGAACATGGCAAGAATGATCCCGACCACCCAAAACAGCGGCTTGCCAAGTCCTGCGGCAAAGAACACGGTCAGAGTGCAGACGATGAGCCCGCCAATGGCGAACAGGATGACCGGCTTGGGCCCGATCCGGTCATCGAGCCGGCCGGAGAGAATCGTGGACAGCCCGGCGACGAGGTTCAGGACGATACCGAAAATCACCAGGTCGGTGAACCCAAACCCGAACACGGCGCCGGCGATGACCGATCCGAACGTGAAGACTGCCGCGAGGCCGTCGCGGTACACGGCGCTCGCGAGCAGAAACCAGAATGTGGGGCGAGTCTCTTTCCACAGACGCATAACGCTCTTGATCAGCTCGACGTAGCTTCGGAAAAAGTTAACCTTCTTGACGACGCCGACACTCGGCGGCTCTGGCACGTTCAGCAAAATCGGGATGGCGAACACGATTGTCCAGATCGTTGCACCGAGAGCGACGATCCGGAATGTCCACGCGCTGTCGCCGTTGAGAAGTCCACCGAGGATGGCGCCAACCACGATGGTCAGGGCAATGATGCCGCCGAGATATCCGAAGCCCCAGCCGAGGCCAGAGACTTTGCCCACCGTTTTCTTTGTCGACACGGAAACGAGAAGGGCGTTGTAGTTGACACCGGCGATCTCGCCGACGACGCTGCCGATCGCGATGAGGGCGACACCGAGCAGGAACCATTGCTGGCCCTCGTCGACGAAGAACAGTCCGAACTGGCTGAGCACGAGCAACCCAGTGAAGATGGCCAGCTGAAGTTTTTGGCGACCAGCTGCATCAGCCCGCTGGCCCATGACCGGGGCGAGCAGGGCAATCAGGACGCCGGCAGCGGTGATTCCCCAACCGAGATTCGCTGCCAACTGTCCGATGCCGTCGCAGTAGGCGTTCCCCACTGAGGATGCGTCGCAATTGATGTAGGAACCATCGGCGTTCTGCCCTGTTGCGGCCACATCGGCGGCGAGGAAGAAGTGGGAGGTGAGGAAGCTGGGTACCCAGACGAAGGTGAGCAGAACCGTATTGAACGGTTGAGTCGCCCAGTCCCAGAGCGCCCAGGAGAAGACCTGCTTGCGGGGGATGATCTTACCCTCTTGAAGGTCAAGGCCCATCGCGGCGATGGCGCCGGTATTGGCGGAAGGTGGGACCCTCCTCGACGTGGCAGCGGCGACCTCTTTGTCGGGTGTCTCACTCTTCATGCAGTCAGGCTACTGGTGATCAGCGTCTTCCGGGAAAACAAATAGTTGAGTCATTCCCACTCAACTTTCAGCTACCCAGCTTGACAAAGTTATCCACAGGGTGAAAACTTGAGCTATCGAGACTCAAGTCTTGGAATTTGACTTTCACTAAGGAGTAAAGAGCGCATGGCTCGAGCAGTAGGAATTGACCTCGGAACGACCAACTCGGTTGTTGCCGTACTGGAAGGTGGAGAACCCACCGTCATCGCCAACGCGGAAGGCTTCCGCACCACACCATCCGTTGTGGCCTTCACGAAAGACGGCGAAGTTCTCGTCGGCGAAACCGCCAAGCGGCAGGCCGTCACCAACGTTGACCGCACCATTGCGAGCGTTAAGCGCCACATGGGTACGGACTGGAAAGAAGAGATCGACGGCAAGACCTACACGCCGCAGGAAATCTCGGCGCGGATCCTCGGAAAGCTGAAGCGGGACGCAGAGCAGTACCTCGGTGAGCCGGTAACGGACGCCGTCGTCACCGTCCCCGCGTACTTCAACGACGCCGAGCGTCAGGCCACGAAGGAAGCCGGCGAAATCGCCGGTCTCAACGTGCTGCGCATCATCAACGAGCCAACCGCCGCCGCACTCGCGTACGGCCTCGACAAGGGTAAAGAGGATGAACTCATCCTCGTCTTCGACCTCGGAGGCGGGACGTTCGACGTTTCCCTGCTCGAGGTCGGTAAAGACGATGACTTCTCCACGATTCAAGTGCGTTCCACCGCCGGTGACAACCGACTGGGTGGAGACGACTGGGACCAGCGCATCGTCGACCACCTCATCAAGAAGTTCAAGGAAACCACCGGAGTCGACGTTTCCAAGGACAAGATTGCGAAGCAGCGCCTCAAGGAGGCCGCTGAGCAGGCGAAGAAGGAACTCAGCTCATCCACGAGCACGAGCATCCAGTTGCCGTACCTTTCCCTCACCGAGAATGGCCCGGCGAACCTCGACGAAACCCTTACTCGGGCACAGTTCGAGCAAATGACGAGTGACCTGCTTGACCGTACGAAGAAGCCGTTCGCTGACGTCATCAAGGAAGCCGGAATCAAGGTTGCCGACGTCGCGCACGTTGTGCTCGTTGGTGGATCCACCCGGATGCCTGCCGTCGTCGAGCTCATCAAGAAGGAGACCGGCGGCAAGGAGCCCAACAAGGGCGTGAACCCGGATGAGGTTGTCGCCGTCGGCGCAGCCCTCCAGGCTGGTGTTCTGAAGGGCGAGCGCAAGGATGTGCTGCTCATCGACGTGACCCCGCTGAGCCTCGGAATCGAGACTAAGGGCGGCATCATGACGAAGCTCATCGAGCGCAACACCGCCATCCCGACGAAGCGAAGTGAAACTTTCACCACCGCCGATGACAACCAGCCCTCTGTCGCCATTCAGGTGTTCCAGGGTGAGCGTGAATTCACGAAGGACAACAAGCAGCTCGGCACCTTCGAGCTCACCGGAATTGCTCCGGCACCCCGAGGTGTTCCTCAGGTTGAGGTGACGTTTGACATCGACGCCAACGGTATCGTGCACGTGTCCGCCAAGGACAAGGGCACGGGCAAGGAGCAGTCGATGACGATCACCGGTGGTTCGTCCCTCGCGAAGGAGGACATCGACCGGATGATCCGCGACGCTGAGGAGCACGCGGCCGAAGATAAGGCTCGACGCGAGACCGCCGAAATGCGCAACACAGCGGAGCAGCTCGTCTTCTCCACTGAGAACCTTCTCAAGGAGAACGGCGACAAGCTGGGCGACGACATCAAGTCGGAGATCCAGGGCGATGCTGACGCGCTCAAGACCGCGCTCGCCGGCGAAGACGACGACGCCGTGAGTGCCGCATTCGACAAGCTCAACGAGAGCCAGCAGAAGATCGGCGAGGCGCTCTACCAGCAGAGTCAGACTGCTGAGGCGACTGCTGCCGACTCCGAGACTGGTGAACCTGCCTCGTCCGACGACGAAGACATCGTTGACGCTGAAGTTGTTGAAGACGAGCCTGAAGGCGGCAAGAAATAGCAATGGCCGCTGACAAGGACAAGAAGAAGCGCTCGGATCGTCCGCACGAACCGGAACCGAGGGACGAGTCGACCCACAATGGGCCCGACGCGGATTCCACGGAACCGGTCGTGCGCGACAAGCGCCGCATCGACCCGGAAACGGGCGAGGCGCGGCCGCAGCCCGTGGCGGATGACGACTCTGAGCATTTGACGGAGGAGGACCTCGCGAGGCTTCTGGACGCCGACAACTCCGGTGCGGCATCCGATGCAGCGACAGAGCATCTCAACGATCTCAAGCGAGTGCAAGCCGAGTACGCGAACTACCGCAAACGGGTAGACCGAGATCGGTACGTGGCACGCGACCTCGCTGTCGCTGAGGTCATCACGAGCGTCCTGCCTGTGCTCGATGACCTCGACCTTGCGCGTGCGCACGGCGACCTTGAAGGCACACCGTTGGAACTCGTGGCCCAAAAGGTTCGGACGATCTTCCGTCGCTACGGGCTCGAGCAGCTCGGCGAGGTGGGGGAAGTGTTCGATCCCAAAATTCACGAGGCCATCGCTCAGGTGCCGAGCAAGGACGCGACCGAAGAGACAGTGGCTGATGTCGTGCAGGCCGGATACAAGCTTGGGGAGCGGTTGTTGCGGCCGGCAAAGGTCGCTGTCAACGTTCCCGAGGGGTAACCGTGGCTAGCCAGGACTGGTTCGATAAAGACTTCTACAAGATTCTCGGTGTGTCCAAGGACATCAGCCAAGCCGAATTGAAGAAGACCTACCGAAAGCTCGCGCGCAAATACCACCCGGACAACAATCCGGGGGATGCCAAGGCCGAGGCAAAGTTCAAAGAGATCAGCGAGGCGAACTCGGTGCTCGCCGACCCAGAATCCCGCAAAGAGTACGACCAAATGCGGGCGATGGGCTCGGGGATGCCCCGGTTCTCGGCCGGTGGCCAGAACGGTGGTTTTGAGGACGTCTTTGGCGGCATGTTTGGTGCCGGTGGTGGTGGCGGTCAACGCACGACCCATCAGGCGGGCGGCTTCGAGGACATCTTCGGAAGCATGTTCGGTGGAGGATTCGGGCAGTCGACCGGCGGCTTTCGCGGTCAGGGCGGGCCGTCGAAGGGCCGCGACGTCACGGCATCCACGACGCTCGACTTCGTCACGGCCATCAAAGGCGACACCGCCCGTCTCCAGTCCGTGGGCGGTAAGCCGATCAGTGTGCGCATCCCCGCCGGTGTTGCCGATGGGCAGAAGATTCGCCTCAAAGGTAAAGGCGAACCGAGCCCGGATGGTGGCCCGCCAGGTGACCTCACGCTGACCGTTACGGTGCGTAAGCATCCGGTGTTCGAGAGAGACGGCCTGAACCTCCGGGTGGATGTACCTGTGACCTTTGCTGAAGCAACTCTCGGCGCCACGATCGAGGTTCCCACACTGGACGGTGACCCGGTGAAGCTGCGGATAGCCCCGGGAACGCCAAGCGGTCGAGTACTGCGGGTCAAGGGCAGAGGGGTCACCACAACGAAAGGCGTCGGGGATCTCCTGGCCGAAGTTGTTGTCGCGGTGCCCAGCCACCTCACGTCGGAGGCGAAGGACTTCCTGGAGAAATTCGCGAAAGCGATGCCAGCGGAGAACCCGCGCGCCGAGCTCATTTCCAAGGCGAAAGGTTGACAGAAATGGATGAGAACTCACCGATGTTCGCCATCGCTATGGCGGCAGAGCTCGCCGGACTGCACCCGCAAACACTCCGGCAGTACGACCGGATGGGGCTGGTCAGCCCGCGGCGCACCACCGGAAAGTCACGGCGCTATTCGATGCGTGATGTTGCTCAGTTGCGCGAGATCGCCCGACTGGGCGCAGAAGGCGTGAGTCTCGAAGGTATCCGACGTGTTCTGGAACTGGAGAATCACGTCGCCGAATTGCAGCTGCGCGTTCGGGAGCTGGAAAGCGCGCTCGCCGATGAGCTGCTTTCTCGACCAGGGCGCCGGGTGTTCGCGGCGGGGGAATCCGGAGACGTTGTTTCCCTGCGCGCTGGCACACGTGCGCAACGAAACAACCAACTCGTCATCTGGCGACCACACACTTATTAGTCGTACACCAGGGGAGAACCACTCATGACCGATCCGGAATTCACGCACGGCGAGGCGGTGCCTGCACCGCCCGCGAGTCCATACGGGCAAGCGTCGGCAAACCGCTCGCCCGCTCGCCCACCGCTCGGCAAGCGCGAAAAACGGGGCGCGTTCTGGGCAGGCGCTGTCGGGTTCAACCTTTTGAGCATTGGCTTCTCCCTCGCGGCCGCCCCCATCGCGATTGCGGTGTTCGGCGCGTTTGTGTCGCTGTTCGCGAATCGTGCAGCACAGGCTGAAGGTCCATTCGGTGCCGGGTTCGGCGTCGTCAACCGCTTTTTTGATTCACTCGACTACGGGATTCTGGCCATCATCGGTCTTGTCATCGTAGTTGTCGGATTAGGCCTCATGTGGGCCGGACTGGGCGCAAGCGCGGCCATCCTGAAAGGTCACGGTACCCTCCGTCGCTGGCCGGTCACCTGGGCGGGCGCCGGGATTGCGATCGTCGGATTCTGGGTTTTGGGCTGGATTCCGGCAGTCCTCGGCCAGGTGGTGTCTGCTGCGACGATTCGTTCCGGAGGGGACCAGTTCGCGGGGGTGGCGCTGCAGGGCGGGCTGGTGTCGATCGGCACGCTGGCGTTGACGACGATCATCGGCTGGCTTTCATGGTGGTGGATGGCGCACGCGATGCGCCGTGGCGCGGATGACCCGCGAGTGAGCAACGAGCAGGAGTAGAAAACATGGCGAATATGCAGGGTGCACCGACGAGTGACGAAGAGCAGAAGACGGCTCTCGAGCAGTACGGCGTGGATTTGACGGCTATCGCCCGCACCGGAAAACTCGACCCGGTGATCGGCCGTGATGCGGAGATCCGTCGGGTGAGCCAGGTGCTTACACGGCGGACGAAAAACAACCCTGTACTGATTGGCGAGCCCGGTGTGGGGAAGACGGCGGTCGTCGAAGGACTCGCACAGCGCATTGTCGCCGGGGACGTTGCCGACTCGCTGAAGGACAAGCGGCTCGTGAGCCTGGACCTCGCAGCGCTCGTCGCCGGAGCGAAGTACCGCGGCGAGTTCGAGGAACGCTTGAAGGCCGTGTTGAAGGAGATCAACGACGCGGACGGGCAGGTCATCACCTTCGTCGACGAGTTGCACACGCTCATGGGCGCTGGCGGAGGCGAGGGCTCTGTTGCCGCGGCGAACATGCTGAAGCCGATGCTGGCTCGCGGCGAGCTTCGACTCATCGGTGCCACCACGCTCGACGAGTACCGCGAGTTTATTGAGAAGGATGCGGCGCTGGAGCGCCGGTTCCAACAGGTTTACGTCGGGGAGCCGAGCGTCGAGGACACGATCGCGATTCTCCGCGGGCTCAAGGAGCGCTACGAAGCGCACCACAAAGTGGCTATCGCCGACACGGCTCTCGTGGCCGCGGCATCCCTCAGCAACCGCTACATTTCAGGACGCCAGCTGCCTGATAAGGCGATCGACCTCATCGACGAAGCCGCGAGTCGGCTCCGCATGGAGATCGACTCCGCCCCCGTGGAGATCGATGAACTCCGCCGCAGCGTTGACCGCCTCAAGCTGGAAGAGCTCGCCCTCAAGAAGGAAAAGGATGACGCGAGCAAGGCCAGGCTGCAGAAGCTACGCGACGACTTGAAGGAGAAGAGCGCCATCCTCGCCGACCTTCAGGCCAGATGGGAGCAGGAACGCGCATCCCTCAACCGGGTCGGTGAATTGAAGGGCAAGCTGGACACGCTCCGCATGGAGGCTGAACGCGCGCAGCGCGAAGGGAATCTAGAGAAGGCCTCCCGTCTCCTGTACGGCGAAATTCCGGTTATTGAGCGTGAACTGGCAGTGGCGGAGAAGACTGAGGAAAACACCCCGCTCATGGTTAACGACCAGGTGACGGCGGAAGACATTGCCGCCGTTATTGCTGCCTGGACGGGTATCCCGGTCGGCCGGCTCCTGCAGGGCGAAACCGAGAAGCTTTTGCACCTCGAAGCAGAGTTGGCAAAGCGGCTGGTCGGGCAGAAGCCCGCAGTGAAAGCCGTCGCGGATGCCGTGCGCCGCAGCAGGGCCGGAATCGCCGACCCTGCGCGCCCCACCGGATCGTTCCTGTTCCTCGGCCCGACCGGCGTCGGGAAGACGGAGCTCGCCAAGGCGCTCGCCGAGTTCCTGTTCGACGACGAGAAGGCCATGATTCGCATTGACATGAGCGAGTACGGGGAGCGCCACTCGGTTGCCCGCCTGCTCGGAGCTCCCCCCGGCTATATCGGGTTCGAGCAGGGTGGTCAGCTCACGGAAGCGGTGCGTCGGCGCCCATACTCTGTTGTGCTCATGGACGAAGTGGAGAAGGCGCATCCGGACGTGTTCGACGTGCTTCTCCAGGTGCTGGATGATGGTCGCCTCACGGATGGTCAGGGCCGCACCGTCGATTTCAGGAATGTCATCCTGATTCTCACCTCAAACCTGGGTAGCCAGTTCCTGGTTGACCCTGCGCTGAGTTGGGAACAGAAAGAAGAGGCCGTCACCGGAATGGTGCGACAGGCGTTCAAGCCGGAGTTCGTGAACCGCCTTGATGACATCGTGATCTTCTCGCCTTTGTCCATTGAGGATCTGGGGCAGATCGTCGAGCTGTACGTCGACCGGCTGGAAACGCGACTCGCTGAGCGCCGTCTTGGCCTCGCCGTCACACCGAATGCGAGAGCGTGGCTGGCCGAGCGCGGCTACGACCCGATTTACGGAGCGCGACCGCTGCGACGGCTCATGCAACACGAGATCGATGACCGCCTCGCGACAGGACTCCTTGCGGGGACCGTACGCGACGGCGACACCGTACTCGTGGATCTGGCCGACAGCGGCGAGGAGCTCAGCGTTTCGACCCGCTAGCTGAGGGACGGGATGACTTCGCGCTCGAACAGTTCGAGGCCGGAGCGGTCGTACGCTGCCTCCGGGAAGTAGTGGATGGCGTAACCAAGCCCGAGAGATTCCAGGTGCTTCAGGCGCTCAACGATTTGCTCCGGCGTCCCGACCCCCGGTGAATTTTCGTAGTCGCCCAGGAATGCCGCGGTCTTCTCCGGTCCAAGGAACGGGGCGACGCGCGCCTCCACGGCGGCGAGCCGATCCCGCACCTCCGCTTCTGTGTTGCCGACCACGGTCATGAAGTTTGCGCTGCGCACGATGCGGTCGAAGTCGGTTCCGACGTCACCGCAGTGTTTGCGCAACAACTCGCTCTTGGTGGTGAAGGCCTCGGGGGTTCCCGCAGTGAAGTTCGTGTAGTCGGCATACTGGGCCGCGATGCGCAGGGTCACTTTCTCGCCCCCACCGGCGATCCAGACCGGGATGCCGCCATCCTGAAGCGGGAGCGGACGCACGATCGCGCCGTCCACCTGATAGTGCTCACCGTTCAGCGTCGCAGAGCCTGTCGACCAGGCCTGCTTCATGATCTGGACGCCCTCGTCGAGCCGGGCAAGCCGCTCACCCGGCCGCGGGAATCCATACCCATATGCGCGCCACTCGTGCTCGTACCAGCCTGCCCCGATGCCCATCTCGACGCGGCCACCAGAGATGATGTCGACCGTTGCGGCGACCTTCGCGAGGTATGCCGGATTGCGATAACTCATGCACGTGCACATCTGGCCGAGTCTGACGCGTGACGTGGTGGCAGCGAACGCCGACATCAGCGTCCACGCTTCGTGGCTGGCCTGCTCTGAGGGCACCGGCACTGTGTGGAAGTGGTCGTACACCCAGAGCGACTCCCACGGTCCGGCATCCACGTGCGCGGCGAGGCCGCTCATTGTCGACCACTGCTCGGCAGGATCGATGTTGACCAGATCGTGACGCCAGCCCTGGGGAATGAAAACTCCGAACCTCATGCGCCGAGCTCCTCTGTGATGGCCGCGACGAATGCATCGACGTCGGCTTCTGTCGTGTCGTAGGAGCACATCCAGCGCACCTCACCCGTTGCCGGGTTCCAGTCATAGAACCGGAACTTCTCGCGCAGCCGGTCGGCAACTCCTGGCGGGAGGACGGCGAATACTGCGTTTGACTCCGTTGCCTGCGAGAAGCTGAGGCCGCGGATGCTTCCCGCATCGATTTCTGACTCCAGCGAGCGGCGCAGATGGGCAGCCATGGCGTTCGCGTGTTTGGCAGAGCGTAACCACAGCCCGTCATCGAGCAGGGCGATGAACTGGGCGGAGACGAAGCGCATCTTCGACGCGAGCTGCATGTTCAGTTTGCGCAGGTACTGCATCCCGTCTGAGGCATCCGGGTTCAGCACGACGACGGCCTCACCGTAGAGCATGCCGTTTTTGGTTCCGCCAAAGCTCAGAGTGTCGATGCCAGCATCCGTCGTGAATTCGCGGAGCGGAACGCCGAGCGCTGCTGCTGCGTTCGCGATGCGGGCGCCATCCATGTGCACGGTCATGCCCTTGGAGTGCGCGTGCTCGGTGATCGCCTTCAGCTCGGCCACGGTGTACAGCGTGCCGAGCTCAGTCGTCTGAGTGAGGCTGACAGCGAGTGGCTGAGCGCGGTGTTCGTCGCCCCAACCCCACGCCTCGCGGTCGATCAGCTCAGGGGTGAGCTTGCCATTCGGAGTGTCCACGGTGAGCAGCTTGAGCCCGCTGATGCGCTCCGGTGCGCCGTTCTCGTCGGTGTGGATGTGCGCGGTGGTTGTTGCGACAACAGCACCCCAGCGTGGCAGCATGCTGGTAAGCGCCGTGACGTTCGCCCCCGTGCCGTTGAACACCGGGAACGCTTCAGCGCGCTCGCCGAAGTGGTCACGGATGACCTCCTGCAGTTTCGCGGTGTAGACGTCACCGCCGTAGGCGATCTGGTGGCCGCCGTTGGCCTCGGAAATTGCGTCGAGGACTTCCTGATGAGCGCCGGCGTAGTTGTCGCTGGCGAATCCGCGCAGCTCTGGGTCATGAAGTTGAGTCACCCCCCCATCTTCTCACCCCCCGCGAGTGTGCACTTGTGGCTGGTTTCAGCCGTTGAGAACGACCACAAGTGCACACTCGCGGGGAGATAAGGCGGGGAGTTAGCGCGAGAGGGCCTCGGAGAGTTTTACGCGGGCGCCGGTTCGCAGGAGTGCATTCGAGTAGATGCGCGAACCGAGCAGGATAACAATCGCCGTCGTGATGAGTAGCAGGGCGAGGGAGAGCGGAGGCTCCCACCAGGCGGCCTCGCCAAGGAACACACGCATTGGCATCCCGACCGGCGCTGAAAACGGCACGTACGACATGATCGCCATGACGAGGGGATTGTCGTTGAACGCGATCACGAGAATGTACGGAAGCATGACCAGAATCATCACGGGGGAGGTGGCGCTTCCTACGTCCTCCTGCCGGGAAACGAGGGATGCAGTTGCGGCGTACAAGGCGGCAATCATCACGAACCCGAACACGAAGAACACGACAAACCAGGCGATTGATGGCCCAAAACTGGCAAGCAAGGAAGTTTGACCGGTGAGGGTAAGGCCGACCGCCGCGAGCGCCGCAATGAGAGCGATCTGCGCGAAAGCAAGAATGCTGTTCCCGATGACCTTGCCGGCCATGAGCGCGCGAACCGAAATGGTGGACATGAGGATCTCGACGATGCGAGTTTGCTTCTCTTCGACGACGCTCTGGGCAATGGTCGTACCGAACGTCATCGCCGACATGAAGAAGACGATTCCGAAGGCGATCGCGGCGAAATAAGCCAGGAGCGGGTTTATGGCCTTCGGGTCGAGGAGTTCCACTGTGGGAGAGACGCTAAGTTGCGCCACCAAAGACTGGGGAATGGTGTCGAGCGCAATGATCGAGACACCGAAGTCGGAGCCTTGCGACGGGATGATCGCGGCCTCGACCGTCCCGTCACGTACGAGCTGGGTTGCCGCCTCGACCGAGTCGACCTCGGTGACCTTGAGTGAGGAGATGGACTTGGCGAACGGAACAGCAACTCCGGTCGCGGCGACCGCCGTCTTCGAACTCGTGGCGCTGAGAATGCCGCCAACGAGAACCGAGGCAAGCACGGCAAGCATGAGAATCCCGGTGGAGACCAGGAACGCTTTGCTGCGCAACTTCATGGTGACTTCCCGCTGCGACACAAGCCAGGTGCTGGCCGCGAAACTGGGGGTGCTGCGGTCGCTCACTGGATGACCTCCCGGAATATCTGCGCCAACGATGGTTGCTCGGGTGTGAAGCTGTGCACTGCTCCGCGCGCGAGGGCTGCACTCAGGATGTGCTGCGCCGTCGCTGCATCCGAGTGAAACACGGCTCGGCCGCCATCGAGCGACACGACGTCAACCCCTGGTTCATCACCGAGCCAGCTCGCCGACCCCTCCACCTCCAGCGAATACTGTGATTCGCCGTGCTCTGCGCGCAGCTTCTCGCGAGACCCGGATGCCCGGATGGTACCCTCCGCGATGACGACGAGGTCGTCGCACAGCCGCTCCACGATGTCGAGCTGATGCGAGGAGAACAGTACTGGTGCCCCGGCTGCGGCCCGCGACTTCAGTACGCCCTGCACCGTCTCCACGGCGATCGGGTCGAGCCCGGAGAACGGCTCGTCGAGTACGAGCACCTCTGGGTCGTGCACGAGCGCCGCGGCGATCTGCGCGCGTTGTTGGTTCCCGAGTGACAGACTCTCGACCGTGCTGTTTGCGCGCTCGGCGAGTCCAAGCTGGTCGAGCAAGGCGAGGGTGTTCGTGCGTGCGGCGGCTGGCGTCAGGCCGTGAAGACGACCCAGATAGATGATCTGCTCAGCGACCTTCATCTTCGGGTACAGCCCGCGCTCCTCCGGCATGTATCCGAAGCGCCGACGATCAGCATCGCCGAGCGTCTTCCCATCGAGCGTCACGGTTCCGGAGTCTGATGAGAGCACCCCGAGGATGATGCGCATCGTCGTCGTCTTGCCCGCGCCGTTCGCGCCAACGAAGCCGGTCATCCGGCCACTCTCCACGGTGAACGAAACATCGTTGAGCACGTGGGTCGCACCGAATGCCCGGTTGACGTTGTCGAGTTTCAGCACCTGCCAAGCCTAAAGCAGGCGCCGCTGAGAGTGCGCTTAGTCGCTCGTGCCCGTGATCCCCGCCGTCGACTCGATGACCGCCGTCATTTTTCTCGAGAGTGCCTCGTAGAACATGCTGAGCGGGAACTCGTCATCCAGCACCTGGTTCGTGAGATCCTTCGGCAGCCCATCAAGCGGAAGGCTGCGGGACGCCCACGTCGAGGCGGGATGCGGCTCCAGAGTCGCCGAAACGAGCTCGTGCGCGGCCAGCCAGTGGTTCACCTTCGGACGGTCGATCGAGCGCCAGTACAGCTCGCCGATCGCTTCACCGAGCGCATTCACCACGTCAGGAACTTCGTCCCAGTCGATCGTGAGTGTGGTGTCCGTCCAGTGCAGCACGTGGTGCTGGTGCATCCACGCGAAGAGCAACTGACCGCCGAGGCCGTCATAGTTGCGCACCCGACTTCCGGTGAGCGCGAACCGGAAAATCCGGTCGAAGATGACCGCGTACTGCACCAGTTGCGCGTGCTTGCGGGTCACGTCGTCGGTGTCGTCCGCGCGCACGAGCGCCACGGATTCGCGGAACGCGGTCAGGTCGCAGCGCAACTCCTCCAGCGAGTACAGGAAGTACGGCATCCGCTGTTTGATCATGAACGGATCGAACGGCAGATCACCGCGCATGTGGGTGCGGTCGTGGATGAGGTCCCACATCACGAACGTCTCTTCCGTGAGCTTCTGATCCTCGAGCAGGGCCGCAGCATCGTCAGGCAACTGCAGCCCAGTGATCTCGGATGCCGCCTTCACGACTCTGCGGAAGCGGGCAGCCTCGCGGTCGGCGAAAATCGCACCCCAGGTGAACTTGGGTGTTTCGCGCACGGCAACGGTCTCCGGGAACAGCACAGCGGAGTTCGTGTCGTAGCCTGCCGTGAAGTCGATGAACCGGATAGGCACGAACAGCTTGTTTGAGTATTCTCCGGCCTCCAGGGCGGCGACGAATTCCGGCCAGATGACCTCGATGATGACCGCCTCGACGAGTCGATCACTGCTGCCGTTCTGGGTGTACATCGGGAACACGACGAGGTGTCGCAGACCGTTCACCCGGTTTTTCTCCGGGTGGAAGGCGACGAGCGAATCGTAGAAGTCGGGGACGCCGAAACCATCCTTGGCCCACCGTTCGAAGTCGACGACGAGAGCGCGAAGATACTCCTCATCGTGCGGGAACAGGGGCGCCAATTCCGCGATTTCCTTCGTGATGGCGGTGACAAGTTTGCGGGCCTTCGCCTGGTCGCTGGACTTCGGGATGCTGCCATCCTGAACCTGCAGAGGGCGGAGCTCCGTGGCGGCCGCTTTGAGGGCGAGCCACGACGCGCTGGACGCGACATCCTCGACAACCTCGGGTTCGCCAATGATGGTCTTCTCGTGGGTGAGTTGTGACATGGTTCGACCTCCCGTCGGTGTCTCTGCGAATAGTTCAGCGATTAAATGCTATCCGGCCAACCGGGACGTTTGGTTGTGGTTTCCTGCATAAAACTGCGCGCCGGACGCGCTGCGCGACGTTTACGAGAGCGGGAGGCTGCCGGAAGGTCAAATCTCGTCGGATTCGCCCGGTATCCGGATGCCTTTGATTGCCGCCATTGCCTCGTGCGCGAGCGAAACATCCTTCGCGCGCACGGCATCCAGGAGCATGGATTGGGCATTGTAGAGCGCAGTGACGTCGACGTAGTCGGGAAGGTGCAGTCCGCCCAACCGCACCACATGCATGACCGAGGTGAATGAACGTCTCAGGGTTTCGTTGCGCGACAGAGGGGTCAGCCGGTTGAAAAAGGAAAAGTTCAGGGTGGCCATCGTCTGCATGTCGCGTTCGGCCGCTGCGGCCTGAAAGGCGGCGTGATCGTTGGCCATGGATTCGATGACGTCCGGTCCCACGATCGGAATCGTCTCGTCCAGGAGCGCGCCGAATAGTGCACTCCAGACCACCATGGCCTCTGCGGTCGCACGCGGGCTGACCACGGCGACCCGGGTGAACCGACTGGCGGAGGCTTCGACGACCCCGATCTCCCTCAGTCGCTGAAGTGCTTCGCGCACCGGGGTGCGGGAGACGTTATACGCGGCGGCAAGCTGAGTGTCGCTGATGCGTTCGCCGGGCAGAAGCTTTCCCTCATGGATGGCTTCCAGCACTTCTTCAAAGACGGTCGTCACCACTTTGCTTGTGGCAATTTTGGCGACATCGATCGGGCCACCCACGCGGTCTGGCCGTTCAGACTCAAGCATTCCTGTAATGATACGGGGGTTGACTGCGCGAATTCAGAAAATCATCGGTCTGTCGAGATCGCTGCCGTCCTCGTCGGCCAGATCCACACTGACCGGCACGTGATCACTTGGCCCATCACCTTTGCGTTCTTCGCGGTGAATATTCGCTGCGATTACCCGGTCGGAAAAGGCTGGCGACCCCAGGATGAAGTCGATCCGCATTCCCTCATTCCGCGGAAAGCGCAGTTGCTTGTAGTCCCAGAACGTGTAGCCGTCCGGCACGAGCGGGCGGACCACATCCGCAAGTCCCCGCTCGAGGAAAGCCTTGAACGCCGAGCGCTCCGGTGCCGAAATGTGGGTCGATTGGCCGGGAACGAAGCTCGGGTCGCCCATGTCGCTGTCGGTGGGCGCGACGTTCCAGTCGCCCATCAGGGCGAGGGGTGCATCAGGATGCGTCGCCTGCCAGGCGGCTGTGCTGTCGTTCAATCGCGCGAGCCAGTCGAGCTTGTACGTGTAGTGAGGGTCGTCGAGGGCGCGACCGTTGGGAACGTACAGGCTCCACAGGCGAACCCCGTCGACCGTGACGCCCATCGCCCTGGCCTCCAGGGGTTGATCGGGGCCTTCAGCGCCCTTCAGGAACCCAGGCTGGCCCGGGAAGCTCGTTTCGACATCCGTCATCGGCAGGCGGCTGGCGAAGGCGACACCGTTCCACTGGTTGAGGCCGTGCGCGATGACCTCGTAGCCCGCCTCTTCGAACGGCTCGAGGGGGAACTGGTCAGGCCGGCACTTGATTTCCTGCATGCCGAGCACATCGATGTCTTCGTTGACGAGCCAGTCGACCACCCGAGCTGACCGCGCACGAATCGAGTTCACGTTCCAGGTCGCGACGCGCATGCCCCAACGCTACCGTCTCTTTGCTTTCATTATTCAGGAGGTGAGGTGACGGGTGAGGTGTGGCTGGGGTGCCGAACCGGTCACAACAGTCACATCACCTCCTGAATGATGAATAGAGTTGTGTGCGTGAACGACGCCCGCCGCCAACTCATCGACCACATCGTCTCGGATGCCGTATTCCGTGGCGACTTTACGCTCGCCAGTGGACGGCATGCCGACTTCTACGTTGACCTGCGGCGGGTGAGCCTTGACCATCGGGTTGCGCCGCTCATCGGCACCGTCATGCTCGACCTGATCAAGGATGTCCCGGATGTTTCCGCGGTGGGTGGGCTCACGATGGGTGCTGACCCGATCGCGGCAGCCATCCTTCATCAGGGTGCGGCGATCGGCCAAAACTACGATGCGTTCGTGGTGCGCAAAGAACCGAAGGATCACGGGCGCGGGCGGCAGGTGGAAGGACCGGACCTCGAGGGCAAGCGCGTCATCGTAGTGGAGGACACGTCCACCACCGGAGGCTCACCCCTGACGGCCATCGCGGCACTCGAGAAGGTGGGCGCGATCATTGCGGCAGTAGCAGTGGTCGTGGACCGCAACACGGGTGCGCGCGAAGTGATCGAGTCGGCCGGATATCCCTATCTTGCCGCGCTGGGTCTTGAAGACTTGGGGCTCGCCACGTGAGCGACAACCGAGGTACCGGTAACGGCGGCGCTGGCAACGGCGGCGCTGGCAATGGCGACGCGGAGGAAAGCGACGGCCTCGACGCCTGGCTTGCGGCCAACTTCCCTCCTTCAGCACCGGATGAGCCTCCCGCGCCTCCGCAGGCCCCGCAGTGGCCAGCCAATCCTCCGGTGCCGCCGGCAGACCCTCCGGCGGTTCCGCCACCCGTGACCCCGCCACCCGTGACCCCACCGCCCGTGGCTTTGCCGCCGGTGTTTCCCCCCACCGATATTCCCCCAGCGGTGCCACCCGTCTCCTCGTCGGACTTTCCCACTGAGGCCGCTCCAGTCTTTCCACCGGCCTCGGCGCCGCCCGCAATGCCGCCCGCAATGCCCCCTGTCGCCCCGCCGACTGCCGCATTCCCTGATAATTTCCCGCCGACCGGCCACCCGGGGGTCCCTCCGATGGCCGAAGAGCTGGCAGGGGTTCCGCCGGTCCCGGAGTTCCCGCCCCCGCCCACGGAGGCTTTCAGTGAGGTTTCGGGGGCATCCGGCATCGATGCACTGTTCGGCGAGACGAAGTTCCGTGACTACGAGCAGGACCCGGCGCCGACGGAGAATCCGTTCGCGGCAAGTTCTGCGCCGAAGGCGAGCAGCGGCAGCGCCGGGATCTCGACAGCGCAGAAGGCCCTGATGTGGATTGCCGGCTCCCTGGTCGCGCTGCTTGCACTGCTGGCGCTGTTTACGCTGGGCACGAAGCTTCCCGGGCTGCTCGGTCCGGCCCCCGATGTCGTTGCCGCACCGACCACGACCACGACGCCCACGCCGACCGAGGCGCCGCTTGGCCCGATCGTGCCCGGTGACTACTTCTGGAACGAGCTGTTGGGTGGGGAGTGCATTAATCCGTACACCGGACCGTGGGAGCAGAAGTACACGGTCGTGGACTGCGCTACCCCGCATTTGGCACAGCTTGTCATCCGCGGAGCCTTCGGGCCGGATGATGGGTTCGCGACGCCCTACCCAGGGATCGAAGCGCTGCAATCCGAAGTGAATCTCCTGTGCACGGCGCCCTCCGTGATCGACTACGCCAAGGCACAGGTGTACACGGACATTCAGTTCGAGGCGAGTTTTGCGGCCACCACGGATGAGTGGACCTCGGGGGACCGCGACTACTACTGTTTCCTCTCGCGCAGCGGTGGCGGTCTCATCACGGAGGACATTGCCCAGCCGCAGGTTGCTCCGACCCCTGCGCCGGTGCCAACGGAGTCGAGCGCTCCCTAAGGCAACGGGTTGTCAGCGCCGTAGAGCTTGGTCAGGTTAGCGGGTTGCCTGCCAGAGCTTTGGCAACGAGGGCGACGGCCGCGTCGTGATCAATTCCGAGCTTGCGGATGCGGGCGGCATAGTCCGCGGCAGCATCCTGTGCCTGCCTTTCGGCTGGCGCCCCGTGGCTTGATACGAAAGACCCGTTGCGGCCCCTCGTCTCAATGATTCCGTCTGTTTCCAGTTCGCGGTAGGTGCGGGCGACGGTGTTGGGGGCAATGCCGAGATCCTCTGCGAGCCTGCGGACCGTGGGCAAGCGCGTGCCGGCCGCCAGTTCGCCGGACTCGATGAGCGCGAGAAACTGCACGCGCAGCTGCTCGAACGGAGGGACGGCGGAGCGCGGGTCAACCGCGAGCATCATGGGCGAGGCTCCGCTTCTGAGTGGTCTGGCCGCTCACCCGAGACGCGTATTGCGGGGCCGGCGTGGTCAGCGTTGCGTAGTGGGGCCAGAGTCGCCGAAGAAAGTGTCTTTGGGGCTGTGTGACGAGTGACGCAAGTGCCCAGACGACGATAACAGCGACCAGGGCAAAGCCGCCAGTGTTCAGCAGTATGGTGGTGGCGCCTTCAGGCTCTTGGTTTAATGCCGCGCTTGCGAGATCACTGACCGAGATGAGGGTGGCGTAAACGCCCAGAAGTGTGGGTGCGTTCAGCAATCCGCGGACATCGACGGAACGGAGTGCATCGTCCCAGAGGAGGTCATCGTCCGATGCGGTTGGTTGGGCGCGGGCAATGATGCGCCGCCCGACAACGTCGCTGAAAATGAGCGCGAGTATGGCCAGCAGGGTGAGCGGACCGCTAAACGTCCCTGGCGGGAGGATCGGGGTTGTGGCAGAACCGGTCGCGTTCAGTGCGGTCGACACCATCAGTGTGGCGATCGGTAGCGCCACGATGATCCAGAGACTGCGACGCTCAAATTTTGAAACGTAGTCAGTGATCCCGACGGCTTGGGGCCTGGCGACGTGCACGGCATGCTTATCAACGAACGGTGGGCGTTGTAGCGACCCCAGCGCAGAACCTATGGCACCGCCCGCGAACCCTGCGGCGAGAACAAGGAGTATCGGAGCGGGGAAGAGAGAGTTGCCTTCAAGGGGAAGAGCAAGCGCGATCGGAAGTGCGAGGATTGTCCCGGCAGCGACGCCAAGAAGGTTCGCCCGGCGGCGATGCGCCAGGCGCTGCCCGACGAGAAGTCCGAGCCGTTCGGGGAGTATGACGTTCAGGGAGTCGGCATACCTCGCCGCCCCCTTGAGCACACTGTTTGAGCGGAAGCTCACCACGATGAGGCCGACATAGGCGGCGACGACAATTCCGACCGCGATGAGCAACGTCACCTGAAAATCAGTCATGATCCATCCGCCGAGTCAGGCTCGTCCACCACGAGATCAGGCCAGAGTGCGAAACGGAAGTGCCGCTGTGCTTGCCCAATACTGAAGGTCAGGAGGATCGCGAGGTACCCCCAGGTGAACAATTGCGAGCCGAGCCCGAGGCTCCAGGTGGTGCCATGGAGGGCATCCAGCCCTTGCAGAGTGCCGAGCCCGGAGGCGGCGATGGCGAGCCAGGCGATCACGGCGCCGAACATCCAGAGGCCACGCAGAGTGTCTGCCCGAAAGGCGTCGTCCCAAGCGAGTTCCAGTTCGCTGCTCGCGGGCTGAGGCTGGGCCAGCAGGCGTCGGGCAAGTGTGCGGCCGATAACGATTGCGAAGATCGCTGCGACGAGCATGGGGAGTGCTGCGCTGCGGAGAAAGGTCTCGGTGTCGATGACCTGGTTCAGGCCGAGAGTGAAGGCAACCAGGTTGAGTACTCCCGCCACCAGGACGACGGCCGCGGGCAGCCGGAGCCGCACGGGGCTGAGATAGTCGCTCAGGGTGACGGTTATTGGCCGTGCCACGCGCACCGCGTTGGTGTGCGTGTGGAACAGCGACTCGCGCAGAGCGACGAGGACGGAACCTGTTGCACTCCCCATCAGGGTGAGGGGTAGGGCCACAAGCCAAATCACCGTCGCGGCGCCGTTTGCGATGTCGGGGTTGAAGAACACCACCGCAGCGGTGGCCAGAAGCCCAACGATTGCCCCCGCAATCGTGGCGCGGGTGCGGTGCAGGATTCGCCGTTCGGCTGCCGCCTCGATCTGGTCATTGATGATCGGAAGTTGGATCGTCGTACTGAACTTATAAACCGCAGTTCGCCGCGCGCTTGGGCGCAGGGAAATCGCCAGCGCGATCAAGACGACGACGGCAATCGCCCCAAGCGTGATCCAAACGAGCCCGCTGTCGAAGGCAGTAGCCTGCCCGCCGCTGACCGACCGGGCCGTGGTCGCGAGAGCATCATTGTTCGTCATTTGTATCAATGTATCAATACAAATCGTGGTAGTCAACTCTCAGGCGGCCTCGAGCAGGTTGCCTTTGGTTCAAGCGTCCTTTGCCGCATACACGCGCTTGCCGCCGACGAAGGTTTGCAGCGTTTTCGTCTCGCCGATCTCGTCGGACGGGTGCGTGAAGGGGTCGCGATCCAAAACAGCGAGGTCGGCCAGAGCGCCAACCCGGACTGTTCCCGTGTCGTCGAGGTGGTTGAGGTAGGCGGAACCCGCGGTGTACGCCGTAACGGAGGTGCCCAGGTCGATACTCTGCTCCGGCAGGAACGCCTCGTAGTCGCCCTCCGAGTGAGCAGGTGCGGACTTGCGGTTCACGGCGACGTGAATGGCGGCCATCGGGTCCGGCGTACTCACGGACCAGTCACTTCCGGCGGCGAGAGTCGCCCCGCTACGCAGCAGGTCGCCAAACGGATACTGCCAGGAACTGCGCGGCTCGCCCAGGAACGGCAACGTGAGCTCCACCATTTGGGGCTCGAGCGCCGCCCACAGCGACTGCATGTTTGCCGTGACCCCCAGCTCGCGGAAGCGGGGAATGTCCTCAGGATGAATCACCTGGATGTGCGCGATGTGATGGCGGTGGTCATTGCGGCCGTTGGCCTTAATCGCGGCCTCGACGGCGTCCAGGCTTTCCCGCACCGCGCGGTCGCCGATGGCGTGGAAGTGCAGCTGGAAGCCGAGCGCATCCAGAGCCGGCGCAGCCTCGGCCAGTACCTCAGGGTCCACGAACGACATGCCGTCGTTGATCGTCGGATGCCCGTGCTCGTCAAGATAAGGGTCGATCATGGCCGCCGTGAAGTTCTCGGCAACGCCGTCCTGCATGATCTTGATGCTCGTCGCCCGGAATCCGCCGTAGCTGTAAGCCTCACGCTTGGCAACGAGGTCCGGGATCTGCTCAACACCGCGAGTGCGATCCCACCAGATGGCCCCGACGACACGGCCGGTCAGCAGTCCCTGCTCGCTCGCGGTGCGGTAGGCGGGACCGGAGTCGCCGGCATCGCCGTAAAAACCGACAATGGCATCCTGCCACCCGGTGATCCCGTAGGAGTGAAGATAGGACTGGCCCACCTTCAGCGCCTCCACGAGCATCGCGTCGTCCGTGCGTGGCAGGAGGTGATTGACGAGCGTCATCGCGCCCTCGTGCAGTGTGCCGCTTGGCTCACCGTTCGCATCACGCTCAATGCGGCCATCCGCAGGATCTGGGGTGTCCTTCGTGATGCCAGCGAGCTCAAGCGCGCGCGAATTGACCCAGGCTCCGTGTCCATCGCGGTTGGGGAGAAACGCCGGACGGTCGGGAACTACTGTGTCCAGGTCGCTCGCCAGAGGGGTACCGCCGGGGAAACCGCTCATCGACCAGCCGCCACCGAGAACCCACTCCAACTCAGGGTTCGCTGCCGCGTACTCGCCGATCTTGGCCAGGTAGTCTGCGCGCTTCAGGAGGTCACCGAGATCGCAACGGAGCATGTCGAGGCCGCCCCACACCGGATGCACGTGCGCGTCCTGGAAGCCGGGAACGAGCATCCGCCCGGTCAGGTCGACGACATCCGTCTTCGGGCCAACGAGGTCGCGAATCTCCTCGTGCCCAACGGCAATGATTCTGCCCCCGCGCACAGCCACAGCACTCGCCGTCGATCGAATTACGTCGGCGGTAAACACCGTGCCGCCGACGAAAACAGTGTCTGCTTGTTGCATGAGCGATCCTTCTGCTTAGCCGCCGGCCATGGTTCGGGCAATCTCGGTGGCCGAGTCGCCCGAGCGTTTAAGCACCCAGGCCACAAGCGCAAGCGACAGCAGGGTGACGATGAGCATGAGCGTGGAGACTGACGCGATCTCTGGCCGCAAACCACCACGGACGGCACTCAAAACGTAGACCGGCCATGGCGTGGTTCCGGAGACGGACACGAAAGACGAGATGATCGTGTTGTCGAGGCTGAGGGTGAAGGACAGAAGTCCACCAGCCAGCACGGCGGGCATCGCCAGCGGAAGCGTGATGCGCCAGAACGTTCGCAGCGGCGGGGCGTAGAGGTCGGCGGACGCCTCCTCAAGGTTCTCGCTGATGCCCACGAGTCGGGCTCGCACGATGTAGCTCACGACGGCGATGGAGAACAGGGAGTTTCCGACGATCAGGCGGAAGATGCCGTCGTTGAAGATCGTGATGCCCAGATCCTGTCCGAGGAACACAACCCACGGCAGCAGCGAAACGGCATCCACGATCTCCGGGGTTACCGTGACCAGAATCAGAACGACCAGGAACCAGCCCACCCATTTGCCTGGCCGACGCGCCATCGCGACACCGGCGAGGGTTCCGATGGCGGTCGCGAAGATCGCAGAAAGTACACCAGAGCGGATCGACACCCACACCGCATTCTGGATCGCCGGCTTGTTCAAAATCGTGAGGAACGGGTCTATTCCAAATCCGTCAAACGAAATGAGCAGGCGTCCGGTGTTGAAGGAGTACACGAGGATCACCAGAATCGGCGCGAACAAGAACAAAAGGACGATGATGCCCCAGATGTTGAACAGGCGGTCCGACACCGTGCGACGCGGCTTTACGGCTGTGGCGGTTGGCCCAGAGCCAGCAGTGTCTCGCTGGGCTGATCGCGCCAGCGCTATGCGCTTCGTCTCGGTGTTGCTCATGACTCAGCCCCCAGCCGCAGTCGGTAGTGCGAACGGAACGGTAAGGTCGCCAGCCAGATGATGAGTCCAAGCGCCGCAGCGCTCAGCAGGATGGTGAGAATCAGGATCATCGCCATGGCGGATCCGAGAGCCCAGTTTTGTGCGGACTGGAACTGGCTCGCCACAAGCTGACCAGCCATGTTGCCCTTCGCTCCGCCGAGAACGGTTGCGGTGATGTAGTCGCCCATGAGGGGGATATACACGAGGAGGAGACCGGCGATGATGCCTGGTCGTGCCAGCGGAATCGTGACTCTGAAGAAGGTGTGCAACCTTCCTGCGCCGAGATCCTTCGACGCTTCGCGCAGCGGTTCACCCACCCGGTCGAAGGCGACGAACAGGGGCAAGATCATGAGCGGCAGGTAGTTGTAGATGACACCGAGGAGAACCGCGGACCGCGTGTAGAGAATCTCCAGCGGTCCGTCAATCAGGCCGACCGCCTGCAGCCCCTGAGACAGCCACCCCTGCGGCGACAGGATGATTTGCCAGCCGATGGTACGAACCAGGAAGTTGGTCCAGAACGGGATCATGATGGCGGCGATCAACAGACCGCGCTTGGCGACCGGCACTTTCACGGCCATCCAGTACGCCACGGGCATGCCGATGATGAGGCAGGCGATGGTGCCAACGACCCCGACCCACAGGGTGTTGGAGAACGTCGCGAAAAACGTCGGCGAAAGTGCTTCGGCGTACCGGTCCAGCGACAGAATGTCGTTGGCGTGCGTTCCGAAAATGCTCGGCTTATACCCGAAGCTGTACCAAATGATCAGGCCGACGGGTGCTGCAAAGAAGGCCAAAAGCCACACCCACGCCGGAAGCGCGAGAGTGGCTTTTGGCCAACGCAGTTTAGGCACCCGCAGCGGCCTTCATGTTGTTCCAGATGGAGACAACGCGGTCCTGGGCCTCGTTGAGCTCACCATTCTTCATCGTGGAGAGCTGCTCAGGAGTGAAGAACATCAGGTCAAGCATCTCCAGACCCTCGGCCTTGGCGGCTTCCTCGATGCCGGCAGCTCCGGTGTGGTACCCGATGTAGTCGAGCTGGATGAGCTGAGTTTCCGGCACCATCGTGTAGTTGATGAAGGCGTGAGCCGCTTCAGGGTTCTTGGCGCCGGTCGCGATCGACCAGTTGTCCATCCAGAGCTCGGTCGCGGGGGAGCCGAGGCGCCAGGCCCAACGGTCAGGCTCGCCACCGTTGATGATTCCGAGTCGTGCGTCACCATTCCAGGCCTGCACGAGCACCTGGGTGCCCTCGGGGATGGAAACACCGCCAGGGTAGGAGTCGAACGCGGAGAGGTGCGGCGCCAGGTTGTTGACGAGGTACTCCTCAGCGGCGTCGAGGTCTTCCTTCTTCGTGGTGTTCCAGTCGATTCCGTTGGCCCAGAAGTAGATACCGGTGATCTCGGCGGGGTCATCCAGAACGGTGGTCTTGCCGCTCGCCTCGTTCTGCGCGGCGTCCAGGAAGTCATTCCAGGTTTGAAGGTCGCGCTTGATGACGGTCTTGTCATAGACGAACCCTGTGGTTCCCCACGCCTTGCAGATGGAGTACTTGTTCTCTGGGTCCCACTTCTGCTTGAGGAACGCGGGGTCCATGTACTTGATGTTGGGCAGCAGGTCCATGTTCAGCTCCTGGATGAGTCCCTCAGAAGCGAGCTGAGTCACGAAGACTCCGGTGGGAACGACAATGTCGTAGCCGCTCGTGCCCTTCGCGGCGACGAGCTTGGCGATCATTTCCTCGTTCGAGCCATAGGAGCCGAACGTGACCTTCGGGCCAAGTGTGTCAGTGAAGGCCTGCACTACTCCCGGGTCGTCGTAGTCGCCCCACGAGTAAATGTTGAGGTCGGCCTCGAGCGGCCCGCCGGACGCCACGACGCCGGTGCCCGGCGTAGCGCCGCCACCCGGCGTGCACGCAGCCAAAGTGGCAACGGATGCCGCTGCGGCGGAAAACGCCAGGAAGTTTCTGCGGGAAAGCTCGCGCTTGATCGTGGGAATCGCTTCCCGCGGGGCGAGGATGCGGATCGGCTCTTCATTCATGGTCAATCACTCCTTGAGTTTGCTGTGCGTCGGTGCTGCGGATTCGGATGGAAAGAACTGAACGCTGTCCGGGGAGAACGTGACCGTTGCGCGGTCGCCTTCGAACAGTCGGGGCGCGGATGGCGTCGGCAGTCTGGACTGGATTGACTGCCCATTGCCGAGGTCGACCAGAAATTGAACCGTTTCTCCCAGGTGCGAGGTGCTGAGCACCGTCCCGTCGAAGCGGTTTGCCGTGCTCGCCTTTTTCTCGCTGGCGGACGCTGCGGCGAGTTCGACAAATTCCGGGCGAACGGCAGCGACAATCGCGTCATCCTTGTGCACGTCTGGATTAGTTGCGGACGTGGTCACGGTGCCGACGAGAGTCTCGGCGGACGTGGCAGTGAGTGCGGTTCCGTCGAAGAAGTTCTGTTGCCCGATGAAACCGGCAACGTAGGCGTTGAGCGGCGCACCGTAAATCGTGTCGGCATCCGCGAGCTGTTCGATGCGGCCGTCGCGCATGATCGCGATGCGGTCGCTCATGGACAGTGCCTCGTGCTGGTCGTGGGTGACGAAGATGAACGAAATTCCTACGCGCGATTGCAGGAGTTTCAGCTCGAGCTGCATTTCCTCGCGGAGCTGGCGATCGAGTGCACCGAGCGGCTCGTCAAGGAGCAGCACGGTCGGTCGGTTGACGAGGGCGCGAGCGAGCGCAATGCGCTGCTGCTGTCCACCAGAAAGCTGCTGTGGCTTGCGGTCCGCGAAACTGCGCATGCGAACCATGTCGAGGGCGTCGGCAACTCGCGTGCGAATCTCCGACTTCGGAACCTTCGTCTGCTGCAGCCCATAGGCGACGTTTTCCGCAATGGTCAGGTGCGGAAACAGTGCATACGCCTGAAAAACGGTGTTCACATTCCGCTTATAGGGCGGGATGCCGAGAACATTTTGTCCGGAGATCCGGATGGAACCTTCGTCGGGCTGCTCGAATCCGGCGAGCATCCGCAGTGTTGTGGTCTTTCCGCAGCCGGATGGGCCAAGAAGGGATAGGAACTCGCCCGCCTCAACACGCAAGTTGATGTTGTCCACGGCGACCGCGGTTCCGAAGCGTTTCGTCACCGATTCGAGCACCACAGTGCCCGTTGGCTCATCACCACTGGCTGAGTCAGTGGTGTTTGCCGCGGTGGACGTTTCTTTCGCTGCGGTCACGTATCGGTACCTTTCGGGGGTTCGCTGCATTGCGGTATCTAGGAAGTCAATCGGAAATCGCGGCACTTCGCAACGATTCGCGTTGAGAAATGCCGTAATTCAACACGGAATCCGTAGTTGAAGGCCCTTTCAACTGCGTAAATCGATGGGATCGGGGTCAAAAGTAACGGTTGGGGCATGGATTTCAAGAAATTTGAACACTTCCGTGCTGTCCACGCCGGTGAAGGAGTCTGACGGCGATGCGGCAAGCAGGGACGACTGCAGCCGTGGACTCGGGTAGGTTTTCCCGGCCCATCGGGCGGTGAGTTCGGAGGGCGGCTGCCGGCAGCATTCCGGGTTCGGGCATCCAGAACTCCGCCTGAACTGGGTATCTCTCCCCCGGAACCACTTGGCGTGGGCAAACGAGGTGCCGACACTCACGGAGTAGTCGCCGCGCGATGTGGACTGGATGCTGGAAGAACACCAATACGTACCGTTCGGCTTGTCGGTGTACTGGTGGTACGCGCTAAACCGGTCAGCGACGTCGAACACCTGTCGAGCGCTCCACTCGCGGCATACGAGTTGCCCCTCAACGGCACCGAGCACATCCCTGGGGAATTGGGCGTCATCGTTTTCGTAAGCCTTGAGGATGGTCCCTGATTCGTGAGTTTTCAGGAAGTGCACGGGGATGCCGAGGTGTTGCGTCACAAGGTTTGTCAACCGGTGCCCGGCGGTTTCGTAGGTCACCGCATAGGCATCCCGCAGGTCTTCAACAGAAATTTCGCGTGCGTCACGGGCTCGGGTCAGGAAACCAACGGCATCCTTCTCCGGGATCATGAGCGCCGCGGCAAGGTAGTTGGTCTCGACGCGCTGCAACAGGAACTCCCGGTAGTCCTTCGGCTCCTGCGCGCCGAGAACCTGGGCGGCAAGCGCGCGGAGCAGGGCGCCCCTCGGATCGCCGCCCGCGCTGGCGGGCAGGTAAATGCGTTTGTGGGCGAGGTCGCTGATTGACCTGGTCGAGTCAGGCAGGTCTGTCACGTAGTGGAGCGTGAAGCCGAGGTGGGCGGCAAGATCTGATGCGGTGCGCTGGGACAGCGGTCCACCGTCGTGGCCTACGGCAGCCAGGAGTTCTTTAGCACGGGCTTCAAGGTCGGGAAAGTAATTGTTTTGCCTGCGCATCTGCCCCCGCAGTTCAGCGTTTGCGCGCCGGGCTTCCTCCGGCGTCGCAGCACGCTCTCGATGTAGGCGCTCAAGCTCGGCGTGAAGGCCGAGAATCGTTTCGATCGCCTCGTCGCTGAGCGTCTTCCGCACCGGCAGCGCCGGGAGCCCCAGTGAGGAGTAAAGGGGCCCGTGCTGGGCGCGCGCCAGGGCGATCTCCAGGGCCGAGCGATGATTCGGCGCGGAGTCCTCAAGCAGTGCCTCAAGTTCGACGTCCAGGGCAGCCGCCACCGATTGCAAATCGCGCAGTCGTGGTTCGCGCTTGCCGTTCTCCAACACGCTAACTTGCGAGGCTGCTCGTCCGATGGCACCGCCGAGAGCTTCAAGCGTCATCCCGCGCTCCACTCGGAGGCTTCGGATGCGTTTTCCGATCGTGAGCGCGTCTGCCATCTCCCCATCGTGCCGGAGTGCCCACTTAGTGCGCCCAAGTCAGGCTGGCCATCTGTCCGCATTCTTGACGAAAACAGAAATTTGCCAGTTCTTCACAATCCACCCCATGATTCAGGCGACTCTCTGACGATCGGCTGGAAAGAGGCGTGGCAAATTGGCAGTTTTTTGGGATTCAGAAGTCTTCGCCAAGTTCTGAGCCTGAATTCGGTACGGATGCCCGCACGCAGAAGCACAGTGGAACTCCAGCACGCAAAGCACAGAAGGCCACGGAGGGCACCATGAACGACACGACACGAGCAGCACGACCGGGAGACCAGCGGCAGACCGCATCCGAACTGGAAACCGAGTGGAAGACCGACGCCAGGTGGAACGGTATTGCGCGTGACTACAGCGCGGAAGATGTCATCGCCATCCGCGGCACCGTACGGGAAGAGCGCACCCTGGCTCGGCGAGGCGCCGAAAGTCTTTGGGACCTCATCCATTCTGAAGATTGGGTTTATGCATTAGGCGCCCTCACCGGAAATCAAGCCGTTCAACAGGTGCGCGCAGGGCTGAAAGCGATTTACCTTTCCGGATGGCAGGTTGCCGCCGACGCGAATCTCGCAGGGCAGACCTACCCGGACCAGAGCCTGTATCCCGCGAACTCGGTCCCGGCTGTTGTGCGCCGCATCAACAATGCGCTCCTGAGGGCTGGGCAGGTTGAAGGCGACGACATTGAGTGGATGGCACCCATCGTTGCAGATGCGGAGGCAGGGTTCGGCGGTCCGCTGAACGCTTATGAGCTCATGCACTCCATGATCGAGGCTGGCGCTGCTGGCGTGCACTGGGAGGACCAGCTGGCGAGCGAGAAGAAGTGCGGGCATATGGGCGGCAAAGTCTTGATCCCGACCGGTCAGCACATCCGCACTCTGAATGCCGCACGGATGGCCGCCGACGTCGCGGGCGTTCCCACGATCGTGATTGCGCGGACGGATGCTCTCGCGGCCACGCTGGTCACGAGTGATGTCGATGAGCGCGACAAGCCGTTCATCACGGGCGAACGCACCGCCGAGGGCTTCTACGGAACGACGCCGGGAATCCAGACAGTGCTGGCGCGAGGCCATGCCTACGCCCCCTACGCGGACCTGCTGTGGGTGGAAAGCGCAGAGCCCGACCTCGAACTCGCTCGCACCTTCGCGGAGAGCATTCATCGGGAGTTCCCTGGCAAGAAGCTCGCCTACAACTGCTCGCCCTCGTTCAACTGGAAGAGTCACCTCGACGACGACCAGATCGCCACATTCCAACTTGAGCTTGCCGCAATGGGATACGCGTTCCAGTTCATCACGCTGGCCGGATTCCACGCGCTCAACCACTCCATGTTCACGCTCGCTCGAGGGTACAAGGAGCGGCAGATGAGCGCCTACGTGGAGTTGCAGGAGGCCGAGTTCGCCTCAGAGCCGGATGGATACACCGCAACGCGCCACCAGCGCGAGGTCGGCACCGGCTACTTCGACCGCATCTCCACGGCGCTGAACCCCGGCAGCCAAACCCTGGCGCTCGCCGGATCCACCGAAGCCGCCCAGTTCTAACCGACGTTATTAAAGGAGCACACCATGACCAGCACCACCCTCACCATTGATGGCCCGATGGGGGATCGCTACGGCGAAATCCTCACACCGGACGCACTGCACTTCCTCACTCAACTCCATGACCGGTTCGCCGGGCCACGCCACGACATTTTGGCCGCCAGGATGACTGTGCGCTACAACCTGGGGAACGGACGCAACTTGCGCTTCCTGCCTGAGACGGAAAGCATCCGTACCGACCCACGTTGGCGGGTTGCCGGTGCAGGCCCAGGGCTCGACGATCGCCGTGTGGAGATTACCGGGCCGACCGACCGCAAAATGGCGATCAACGCGCTCAACTCCGGTGCCAGTGTTTGGCTTGCCGATCTGGAGGATGCGACAAGCCCCACCTGGTCGAACATCATTGGCGGACAGCTGAGTCTCTTCGATGCTGCGAGGGGTCGCCTTGACTTCACCGGCGAGGACGGGCGCACGTACTCGGTTGGTGAGACCACTCCGACCATCGTGGTGCGGCCGCGCGGGTGGCACCTGGTGGAGAAACACCTCAGCCACACGGATCGCGCTGGACGGCGGATGCCGGCATCCGGCTCGCTCGTCGACTTCGGTCTGCACTTCTTCCACAATGCGAAGGCGCTCATTGCGCAGGGCCGCGGCCCGTACTTCTACCTGCCGAAGTTGGAAAGCCATCTCGAAGCGCGACTGTGGAATGAGGTGTTCAGCTTCGCAGAGGAGTTTCTGGACATTCCGCACGGGACGATTCGGGCAACAGTGCTGATCGAGACAATACCTGCGGCGTTCGAGATGGAGGAGATCCTGTACGAGCTTCGCGACCACTGTGCCGGTCTCAACGCTGGCCGTTGGGATTACATCTTCAGCATCATCAAGAACTTCCGCGGGCGCGGCCGCAGCTTCGTGATGCCGGACCGCAATCAAATCACGATGACGGTGCCGTTCATGCGTGCGTACACCGAGCTTCTCGTGAAGACGTGTCATCGCCGGGGGGCGCACGCGATCGGTGGAATGAGTGCGTTCATTCCGAATCGCAGGGACCCGGAGGTGACGGCCGAGGCTCTGGAGAAGGTCGGCGCGGACAAGCGGCGGGAAGCCGCGGACGGGTTTGACGGCACCTGGGTCGCGCATCCTGACCTCATTGCGACGGCGAGAGCGGAGTTCGATTCCGTTCTGGGGAGCAGGCCGAACCAGCTTGACCGGTTACGCGATGATGTCGTGGTGACGGGCGATCAGTTGCTCGATATTCGTTCGGCAAACGGCCAGGTGACGGATGCTGGGGTGCGCGGAAACGTGTCCATTGCGCTGCGCTACATTGAGGCCTGGTTGCGGGGGATCGGAGCCGTGGCGATCGACAATCTCATGGAGGATGCCGCGACGGCGGAAATCAGCCGCTCACAAGTTTGGCAGTGGATCCACCAGGATGTGGTGACCGAAGAGGGCAATCAGATCACCGCAGTCTGGGTGGACGGCATCGTGGACGAGGTGCTCGCAGAGCTGCCCAGGTCGGGCGATGACCGGTACGAGGATGCGGCAGAAGTGTTCCGTGACGTTGCGCTGGGCGAGGATTATCCGACGTTCCTGACGGTGGGCGCCTATTCGCGGTTTCTTGTCGAAAGCGTGGAACGTTTGGCGGCGTGAGGGGCGAGCAGTGTAGGGATTGGACGCTCAGGTTTGGTTTGCCAGAGTGGGCAGGTAGTCTGCCGAGGTGAACCTGATCTGGCGTACCATCCTGCACTTCTTCTTCGCGTCGCGCGCACCGATTTCGAGCCCGTTCGACGTGGTGTCGAGTGCATTCCGGGTGCTTCCGACGGACCTGGACGTGAACGGTCATATGAACAACGGCCGCTATCTCTCCATCTCCGATCTGGGACGTTTCGATTTGCTCAGTCGCGGTGGGATGTGGCGCGAACTCATGCGGCGGGGCTGGTATCCGGTCATCGCCAGTTCGACGATCAGCTATCGCAAGTCTTTGAACCCCTGGCAGAGGTTTGAACTGGAGAGTCGGTTTCTCGGTCACGATGAACGCAACGTGTTCATTGAACAGCGATTCGTGGTTGCCGGCGAAGTGTACGCGCGGCTGTTCGTGCGCGGTCGCTTCCTGAAGAAGTCTGGCGGGCACGTGCCCATGGATGAGCTGGTCGAATTGTTTGGCGTCCCGCCACACACGGTCGCCGTCCCTGATTGGGTGCTGCACTGGGGAACGGAGAGCGCACTGCCCTCCACGAAGCAACCAGCGCCAAGCGAGTGGGACTGAGTTTTCGCGGGCGCTACAGATCCTGGGTGCGGTGGATGAGCTTGGAGAGCACGATCGCCGACCTGGTGTGATCGACGTTGGGGGCGAGCCGCACTCGCTCCAGTGCCACTTCGAGGCTTGTGATGTCCCGTGCGCGCATGTGCACGATAGCGTCCGCGCTTCCCGTGACGGTGCCGGCATACACGACTTCGGGAACCGCGGAGAGAATTCTGCGCAAGTCCTCCGGGGAAACGGTGCCGCGGCAAAACAGCTCGACGTACGCTTCGGTCGAGAGTCCGTCGACATTCGGGTCGACCTGAATCGTGAATCCGCGAATTACTTTGTCTGCGACGAGTCGGTCCACGCGACGTTTCACGGCGGAGGCGGACAGGCCGATGACCTCGCCGATGTCGCCATAGCCGGAGCGGGCATTCTGTCGCAGAAGGTCAATGATGCCGTAGTCGAGGCTATCCATGCCCCTACCCTACGGTGATTCTTTGTGTTTAAGGTGGCGACCACGCAGGATCACTGCGCAATTTGGCGCGACACGTTGGATACCACCGTGTCACACTGGAAATGGCGTCCCGCTAGTGGGGCTCGAGCGAGCGACCAAGTCCGCCATCGAACCGGAGGAATTGATGACCGACACTCGTGCCCAAAATCAAGCGGCAACCGCACAACGTAAGACATCGAAGCGCACGGTACTCATGTGCCGGCCCGACTACTTCACGGTGAGCTACCAAATCAACCCGTGGATGGATCCAGACCGACCCACCGACACCGCGCTCGCAGTTCGCCAGTGGAGCGAGCTCTACGACACGTATCGCAATCTCGGATTCGAGGTCGAACTTGTCGACCCTGTGCCGGGGCTTCCCGACATGGTGTACGCGGCGAATGGCGGGTTCGTGCTCGACAACATCGCGTACGGTGCGAAGTTCACCTATCCGGAGCGCCAGCCCGAGGGCCCCGCCTATATGGACTGGTTTCGTGAGAACGGTTTCGAGGTGCGAGTCCCCCAGGAGGTCAATGAGGGCGAGGGCGATTTCCTGCTCGTCGGCGATGTGATTCTGGCCGGGACCGGTTTTCGGACTGACCGTTCAAGCCACAAAGAGGTTGCCGAAATTTTCGGTCGCGAGGTGATTTCACTCGAACTCGTAAACCCGAGTTTCTACCATGTGGACACGGCGATTGCCGTACTCGATCCGTCGCCTGAGCCGGGCGAACGCGCGAACATCGCGTACCTCCCTTCCGCTTTCAGCGAGGAGGGGCGTGCGGTTCTGGAGGAGCGCTACCCGGATGCCATCCTGGTCAGTGAGGAGGATGCGGCCGTGCTTGGCCTGAATTCCTTCTCCGACGGATACAACATCGTGATCGCCGCGCGGGCGACCGGCTTCGAGCGTCAGCTTCGCGAGCACGGTTACAACCCGATCGGTCTCGACCTGTCCGAGCTCCTGCTCGGCGGCGGCGGGGTCAAGTGCTGCACGCTGGAGTTGCGCCGCTGACGCCCTCACCTACTGGGTAGGCGCTACTTCTTGAGGGGGCCGCGCTCCCACGTAACGACCAGAAACGTCGCGATGGGGCCAAGGATTAGTGAGTAAAGGAACCAGTTCCATCGACTGCGACCCTTGCTTTCAGCGAGGCCCGCG